>Ga0209426_1000002_pt1 | contig 1676007 bp, 1696 predicted proteins | sample Deesub1362B_J571_FD_187697 | JGI IMG/M metagenome (GOLD analysis project Ga0209426, IMG submission 187697) | Deep oceanic, basalt-hosted subsurface ecosystem from Juan de Fuca Ridge flank, Pacific Ocean, CORK Borehole 1362B_J2.571 (SPAdes)... ...
ATATTTAAAGGTTTCTTGTGGGTGTTTTTCTGGGGTGGGGTGGGACAACCGCTGATCTGTTTGGCCTTTATAAAGGGTGTCCCAAAAATGTATAGTATTTGTTCATCAATGCACAAAAATGTACATTCTTAATCTGATGCTTCTATCTCTCTTTTAATTACTTATGAAATTTTTCTTTTTTAATTCTTTTAGGGGGTTTGTTATGTTTTTTATTTCCAGTTTAGAGTTGGACCGTTTGATAAGAAAATTTAGGGATTCTGGGAGTGTTGTGAGTGGTGAGCTTCGGGGTTGGAATTGGGGTGACGAGTATCTTTCACCTTTGAGTGACGATATCTATCTCTCTGTGTCTCTGGTGGCTAATAGGTATTGTCCCACCTATCGCGATATCTATCTTAGTATAGTCGAAGGTGTCAAGGCGCCTTTTACATTCAAGACTGTTAGGGGATGGGTCTATCATTATATTTCTAGTGAGGCCTTGACTCAGGTCAAATCTTATCTTTATAATTCTGGTGTGGAGCCTGGATATAAGGTTTTTCATGAGCTTATGAGGAGGATGCGTAAGTTTATCGATAAAGTCTTTAGGGATTTGAAGGTGAAGGAGTATCTTGATGTCGATGAGTATAGATTGCTGTATAGAGATGCAAAGGTTTTGTATAGGTATCTTATTCTTCAGGCTGCTGCTAATGTTGATAGGGTTGTTGCTGATATTAAGTTCTTGACTGTTGATTCTCTTGTGAGTAAGGTTGTGCCTTCTGTGGTTGAGAGAACTGTAGATGGATCCCCTTTGGGTCTATCTAGTGAGCTTAGGGTTGATATGCTTATGGATAATAATGTTATCATTGATATTAAGACTGGAGATTATAGGGATTTTCATAGTTATGCTCTGGCTGGATATGCATTAGCTATTGAATGTGATTTGGAGCGGCCTATTGATTATGGCATTATAACTTATCTTAGGGTTGATAATGAGTTTGTGAAGGTTAAGAATAACTTCTTTTTTATTGGCGATGAGCTTAGGAGAAGCTTCTTGAGTATTAGGGATGAGGCTATGGAGGTGGTACATGTAGGCGCCGACCCCGGGAAACCAAGTAAATGTCCAGAGTACTGCATTTATTATGATATTTGTAATAGTGAGGGATGATGGATGAGGAAGACTATTATTTTAACTGGGTATGGCTACTGGATCAGTAAAAAAGGTGATCTACTTGTCATTAAGAAGGGTGGAGGGGAAAAGTTGGAGGTGAGTACTGGTAATGTGGGTCAGATTATTGCATTCTCTCGGGGTCTTGGGTTAAGTGGTGACGCTATTAATTTGATGCTAAGGCAGGGTGTGAAGTTAATACTGGTGTCTAGGGGGAGGCCTATAGGTATGCTTCAATCCTTTAGGAAAGGTGCTCCGGTGAAGCTACGGAAAGAACAGGTTTATGCTCAGTTAGATGTAAGGGCTATTTCTATAGCTAAGTCGATTATTTATGCCAAGATAAGTAATCAGATTCAAGTGTTGCGGTGGCTTCGTCGAGGAAGGTTTAAGCGGAAACCTGATAAGGCAGATTTACTCCGCGACTCATATAGCGAAATGGATTTTATACGTAGAGAGGTGGCCGCTTCCAACCTTGATATTAATAATTATAGGAAGCGGTTGTTGCTTTGGGAAGCTGAGGCTAGTAGAGTATACTGGGACGTTCTCTCTCGTATTTTTCCTCTAGAGTTGGGGTTTGATAGGCGTAGGAAGAGATTTGAAAAGCCTAGTGACCCATTTAATTTGGCCCTCAATTATATGTATACCCTCTTGGCTTCCCAGATATGGAGTTTTATAGAGCTGTCCAGTCTAGACCCGTGGATCGGATATTTACATATGGATTCTAATAGAAGACCTAGCTTAGTGATGGATTTAATGGAGGAGTTTAGGCAGCCAGTTGTAGATAAGCCGTTGATAGAGTTTTTCCTAGGTTTAAAGGATTATGAGGGATTGATTGATGATGGTTTAGATAGAGGCTTCCTAAAGGATTTATCAAGGCTATTTTTTGATAGGATTAGAGAGAAGGTCAGTTTCGATAGGTATACTGCGTCTATTGAAGGGCACATGGGAAGACAGCCTAAGAAGTTGGCTAGGTATATAATTGGGAAATTAGGTGATTATATCCCATATAATGTTGTTTGATTATCGTAGGTGATGTGAAAATTGCATACCCTTGTTATATACGATATAAGTAACGACCAAATTAGGAGTATGGTAGCTCGGGCGTGCAAGGAAGCCGGTTTGGCTAGGATACAGAAGAGCGCCTTTCTAGGTGTAATAGATACACAGAGAAGAAAACATCTTAAGAAAAGGGTGATACGGATACTAGGGAGAAATAGAGGAAATATACAGTTCTTCTTGATATGTGAAAATGACATCAGGTTTAGGGAGATTATCGGTGATGTCGTTATTGGTGATGATGAGGATATTATGGTGCTTTAGGCTGGGACTATGAGTGGTAGTGAAGAACAGTTATATATCACTTCCACCCAGATTAGGGATTATCTATTCTGTCCAAATATTCTCTATAATAAATATGTTATGAATATTAAAGAACCAGTTACAATGATGATGATTAATGGAAAAGAGCGGTTCGAAGAATTCAGGAGAAAGGGGAGGCGTAGACTTACCTTACTCGGCGAGCGGAGGATCAAGCCCGATAAAATTTTATACGCTGAAGAGGTGTATAGTAGAGAGCTTGATGTATATGGAGTCATAGACATAATTTATTGGATAGGTAAAAAGGCATATATTGTTGAGATTAAGGATAGCGATCTAAATAAGGCTCCTCCTGATCACTTATATCAGGCCGTCGCTTATGCGTTGATGGCAGAGGAAACCTTTAATACACTGGTTTTCGGGGTCAAGATATATTATTCCATTTCTGGTAGGTGGGTGGAGAAAAGAATTACGAGGGAGATGAGGAGATACACCAAGGAAATTATAAGAGAGATAAAAAGGATATTTAGAGGTGAATATATTCCTGAACCCAGATTAATAGGGAAATGTAGGAGCTGCTGGTATAGAAATATTTGTTTTCCCGGTAGATATGGTGTGAAACAAAGGGAGGAGAAAGGTAGACATAAAGTTTTGAAGAAGACTTAGCTAAAAGTCCCTATTCATCGTTTATATAATTTTTTGGGTAATTCTTCTTTTGAGCATCATGGACCCTGTTAGCCGCTGCATAATTTCTATAAATTTCAAGATAAGACGTGTCAGTGATGGCGTAATTAATAGATTCAGTGGGTTATCTATACGAAGCCTACTATATAATAGGATTCTAGGCTTAATTTTAGACCCTGAATATCTCCATAGATATAAAGGGCTTAAGCCCATCAGCATAACCCCCATATATGAACTTGATGAAGATAAGATACGGGTATATAGTAGGGGATCCGATGTTCCCCATGGATTTTTTAGGATTAATCTCTTGGATATCGAGGATCCAGCGAAAATCATTAATTCCTTATCCTCCTTGGATACTTTAAATATAGATGGAATTAGGTATCAGGTCATAAGTATAAATTTTATTTTAAGGTCGTATGAGACCGTTTTTTCTTGGCGTAAAAAGCTGAGAAGATTCAAGTTGAAATTTCTCACTCCAACTATGACTCGGAGACCTCAGCATTACATATCGATAATGAAGGATAATGGTAGGTTTCGTGCGAAAATCAAGAAGAAGCATAGTAGACCCGGGATATATATCCCATTGCCCCAGCCAAACTTAATATTTAAGAGTATACTTAGGCAGCTTACTAATTTTAGTGGATATAAAGATTTTCCATTTGAGGGTATTAAGGAGTTCATCGATGATGATGGTGTGGTGATAGCGGGTTTCCCAAGGGGGATAAGGAGTAGGATTGTCAAAGTTGGTGGGGGAGAGAGGTATATCGGGTTCGTCGGTGAGGTTGTATTTGAGGTAGATACATCGAGCGTCTATTCAGAATATATTTATACATTGGCTAGATATGCTGAATACTCTAATGTAGGTGCTGGAAGGACAGCTGGCTTTGGATGGGTATCTTTTGAGGAGTTGGAATAGGTATTTATTGGTATTTGTTTATGATTGTATCTATTTTTAGGTATAGGCGTCCCCAGTTATTTAGCCTAACCCGTGTTTTCCTGCCTAGTAGCTTGTCTATGAGGCCCATCCGTTTAAGCCTATTTATCAGTCGATATGTCTTTGTCTGTGAAAATCCTAGGGTATCGGAGATTCTCTTTATCGTGCTACTTCCATTATCTCTTAATAGTTTCAATATAGCTACGTGATCGTTTTCACATTTTATATCTATGAATCCCAGTCGTGGAACCTTTATTGCTTTATTATTGCTTTCGCTGTAGGTGAAGAATTTTGTTACTCGTGGGTCTATAACGCTGTATATCGAGAGGAGGGATACTATGGAGCGTGTTCCTCCGAGGGCCCAAACCTCTATCTCGCTGAAGCGATTTTGGATTGTATATTGCAGTAAGTCGATCAGGTCTTGGGAGAAGTCTTCTTCTTGTACCTTGATGAAGCTATAGTTTATCTTGACTCCTCTAGCCTTTATTCCTTCGAGGAGTTCTTCTATCGCCGATATGGTTTGATTTGTTTTGCCCGGCACCTCCGTCTTTGGCATTACAAATACGACGTTGTCATTGTCTTCGAATGATGTTCTGCTGAACATGAAGGTTATCGTTGTTATATCGAATCCTAGGCTGATCAGATATGCCCTCGTGATAGTCCCACCAATCAATAATTTATATTGCATCATTAAAAACTATTTAAATTTACTTAATAAGTCGCTTATAATTATATGTAAATTATAGTTGCAGATTCCATTTGGATAGGTATATCCTTAATGTTAAATTCTTAAGCGATATATCTATGAATTATATTTTTGGTGTTCGATATGGGTAAGAAAGTCTTGATTATCGCTGGTGATGCTGTGGAGGCGCAGGAGATATTCTATCCCTATTATAGATTAAGGGAGGCGGGTTACGAGGTTACTGTGGCGGCGCCTAAGAAGAAAGATGTTTTATTTACAGTGGTTCATGATTTTGAGCCCGGTTGGACGACCTATAGTGAGAAGCCGGGTTATAGGTTTCCATGGGTTGATAAGGAGTTTAAGGATATTGATCCAGAGGAATATGATGGGTTAGTTATACCTGGCGGTAGGGCGCCTGAGTATATAAGGTTATCTCCAGAGCTCGGAGATATCGTTAAGCACTTTTTCGATGAGGGTAAGCCTGTGGCAGCGATATGCCACGGTGCACAGGTATTAAGTGGATTTGGGTTGCTACGTGGGAAGAGGGCTACTGCGTATATAGCTGTTAAGCCCGATGTCGAGGGTTCTGGCGCTGAGTATGTAGATAAAGAGGTTGTTGTGGATGGTAATTTGGTTACAAGTAGGGCTTGGCCTGATCTACCTGCTTTCATGAGGGAATTCATTAGGTTGCTCGAGGAATAGCTCCCCCTATTTTTTTATCTTTTGCTTTTGACTATATAAGGGGTAATGGGGTGTTTTAGGCCATATTCATCTTTTTAACTGGTTCTTTTTTGCTTAGTTTATTTTCGAATATTACTGTGATTATGAAGGCTAGGATACATAGAAATGCCGATATAAGTATGTATGTTTTGTAGGTGCCGGTTATATCTGCTATCATTCCCGATAGATATGAGCCGAGGACCCATCCTATGGCCATTACTGTGTTGACCAGGCCTAGGCTTGTTCCTCTAATATCTCTATCAGTATTCTCTATAATATGTACATTTATGCCTGTGTATAGGCTGACCCATGAGAAGCCGAGGATTATCTGGAATGGTATTATGTAGTATACATTTGTGGATATGTAGTATCCTAGGAAGACTATCGCTGATAGTATTAGTCCTAACTCGAATATCTTTACGCCTCTTCCCTCCGATATTTTACCGAATTTCTCAAATATTAGTGTCTGTATCACTGGGTTTATCGCGAAGAGTATCCCCACCATATTTGTGTCTCCACCTATGCTATATATATAGAGGCTGAATAATGCCCATACCCCGGATGCACCGAGAATTCGTAGGAATAAGGTTCCATACATTAGTAGTATCGATTTATCGAGCTTCTTTATATTGGAGAGTTTGACGATAGCTGTGGAATTGAAATCTATATTCGCTGTGGGGGTAAATGAAACGATGAACATCGAGAATAAGGGGATTACGCTGGAGTAAATGAATAGTGTATTGTATGAAATATAATTTAGTACAAGCCCTCCGAGTAGAGTGGATAGGAGGAAGCCTAGGCTTCCCATCATATTGACTAATCCGACGCCTCTTCCAGGTCCAAAGAGTTCAGCTCCCAATAGGTTGGATAGGGGTATGATAGAGGCTGTAGCTACCCCTTGGAGGACTCTTAGGGGTAGAAGTAAGACGGGATCTGTTATATATGCGGTTGCTAGGGATGTTATGAATAAAAGTATTAGTGCTGAGACTAGGAATACCTTTACTTTTCTATATTTATCTACTGCATACCCTATTAGCATCGATGAGGGTGCGTTTACGCTGAAATAGACTGTAGCGAGTAGTCCGATGAGTATATTTGTTGCTTGGAGAGAGTAGTATGCGAATAATGGGAGGTATGCAGCGAATATACCTATTATGAACCATGCTGAGAAGATGGATGTCATTACGGAGACGATCTCTAGCATTCTACTCAATTTGCAGCATCATCTCCCTGGCATGATGTATATCAGCGTCGACGTATATAACTATTCTCTTTCTCTATTCATATAGGAATACCTCTTTATATTTATGGAGATAAAAGGCTGGGTAAAGATTTATTATTGTGAGGAGAGGAGGAGTATGGGGGTAAAGCCTGATAAGGTTATAGATGCGAGGGGCTCGTTTTGTCCAGGCCCATTAATAAAGCTAATTAAAGCAGTAAAGGAGTCGGAGGTAGGTGAAATAATAAGTGTGTATTCCACCGACTCTGGCAGTAAAAAGGACATTCCGTTATGGGTAGAGAAGAGTGGTCATGAGTTGATAGGTATCTTTGACCGAGGGGATTATATAGAGTTTATCGTAAGGAAACTGAAGTAGTCTATATAAATTATATATCTATCCCGTAAAATTATAGAGGAATTCCCTGCGTTACATCCCCAGGTATGCCGTTTTTATCTGTGGATTCTCCAGTAGTTCTTCCCGTGTGCCACTAACGCTTATTACTCCCGTCTCTATAACATATCCCTTATCTATGATATGGATGGTGGGTAATACATATTGCTCCGCTATCAATATAGACATCCCCTTTACTTCACGGAGCTTCTTTATTGCCTTCAACAACTCTATCTGTAGTACGGGAGCTAATCCCAGTAGGGGCTCATCTAGGAGTAGATATCTTGGTTTAGCCATTAAGGACCTGCCTATTGCAACCATCTGCTGCTCTCCACCGCTTAGAAACCCTGCTTCTTGATCCAGCCTTTCCCTTAGCCGCGGAAATACATCTAATATAAATTCTAGGTCATTATTGATTTCATCTAGATCCCTTCGTAGATATGCGCCTACAAGTAGATTCTCTTTAACCGTCATCTCAGGGAATAACCGCCTCCTCTCGGGGCATAGCACTATCCCCATTCTTATTCTATCCCATGGACGAAGATTATTTATCTTTACGCCGTCTAGGAGGATATCTCCAAATATGGTTATTCGTTCACCGCCCCTTCTTAGCTCTTTCTTTCCTCTCTCAAGTAATAATCCCGATATCGTGTTGAGTAGCGTAGATTTTCCAGCACTATTAGACCCAAATAACCCTATTATTTCTCCATCTTCCACTCTTATCGAGACATCATTTACCGCTATGGCGCTTTCATAATATACGGTTAAGTCTTTTATTTCAAGCAAGTTCTCCCCTCCTCCCTACATATATCTCTATCACCTTCTCATTCGTCATGACTTCCTCGGGAGTCCCTTCCATGATCTTTACGCCTTCATTAAGCACAATCATTCTGTCTGCGATGGCTGAAACATCACGCACCCTGTGTTCAACCATGATAATTGTAAAGCCTCTATCCTTTAGCCTAGTCAATAAGGGGAGAATGCTTGTAACCTCAGGTCTACTTAGCCCAGATAATAATTCATCCAATAGTAATATCTCGGGTCTTAAGGCTAGAGCTCTAGCCAACTCAATTCGCTTAAGATATCCGTGGGGCAATAGCCCCGCTGGCTTCCTTATATAATCGGAGTCTCTTTCAAACCCTACCTCCTCGAGTATATCTATAGCCCTAACAAGCTCGTCTCCCACACCCCCAGTAAGTCTCTTGACCCTTGGCGATAATAACGGAATCACTATATTGAAGATGGTAGGTAGCTTATGGAGGGGCCGGGGAATCTGGAAAGTCCTAGCTATTCCTAACTCTGCTATTTTAGATGGAGACATGCCAGTTATATCTCTCCCTTTAAATAGTATTTTACCCTTGTCCGGCTTAATGAACCCACTTATGAGGTTAAGTAAAGTTGTTTTTCCCGCCCCATTGGGCCCTACCACCGCTATAATTTCTCCTTCATTAACAGTAAAGCTTACATCATCTATAGCTTTGATTCCTCCAAACCTCTTATGAAGATTATCTATTTTAAGTATCATAGTCATTCCTCTACGACCTTTCTCTCGAAGGTATTATATATTCTCTCGAGATACCTAAATAGACCTTCAGGTCTAAAGATGAGAAGTATAATGAGGATAATAGCGTAAAGTAGCATCCTTACATCCTGGAGTATCCTAAGATACTCGGTTAATATGACAAGTATATAGGCTCCCAGTGCAGGTCCAACTATCGTGGCTATACCTCCCAATGTACTCATAGCTATTATACTTACTGAATGAAGAAGATTGAAGAATGTGGGCCCGACGAAAGCTAGGCGATGAGCTTGTAACGCCCCGACGAAACTGGCGAAGACCCCGCTTATGAAGAGCGTGATTAGCTTATATTTTACTACATTTATTCCTGAAGCCTTCACCGCAGGCTCATTATCCCTTATCGCTTGGAGTATCAACCCGAATTTTCCATATACAACCTTCCTTATCACGAGGAAGGATACCAATAAAGTTATAGTGAAGATATAATACCACTGAACATCATTGAAGGGATTGGCCATCCCATATATTCCTTCTTCTCCGCCGAGTATCTCGGCTGAGGCATAAATAACCCCAATCATAACCAGGGGAGCTACAAGGCTAGCGAGAGAGAAATATGCTCCTTTTGTCCTTAGACAAGGGGCGAAGACGAGTGTCCCTAGCCCTGCGCCTATCAAAGCTCCAAGGGGGATAGATAGATAAATGGGTACCCCATACCATGCGTTGAGTATGGCGGCTGAATAACCTCCGAAACCGATGAATAATGCGTGTCCAAAACTCACTAAGCCGGTAAATCCACCTAGGATATCCCAGCTTATTGACGCCACACCATAGAATGCGGCGTAGGACATTACTAAGAGCCAATATGGATCGCTTATGATTAATGGGAAGACTAATAATAGGATAGGGGGTATAATCCTAGGGCCAATTAGATATATTATTTCTGCATACGACATTAATGCATACATATCTCTTGTCCTAGCCCTTATCCCTCTATCAAGTCTTTCTATCCTCTCCCTCCCCTTAGCCATCTAAACCCTCTCCTCTAACTCTCTATGTTTACCAAAGATACCGGAAGGTTTAATTACTAATACGACGAGGATAGCGATTAACGCTATAACCGTTTTGAGATGGCTCGAGAGAAAAGTAGCTACTGCAACTTCAGCATACCCTATAATAAATGCCGCTACAAGGCTTCCCCATAGGCTGCCTAATCCCCCTAAGATAACTATAGCGATTCCATTTAGTAATGCATACCACGCGTTTTCTAAGGCTACTGTCTGAGTAGGCGCAATTATAATTCCCGCGAATCCTGCGAGTATGGCTGAGACCATCATGGCAAGCATCGACATGAATTCGGGGTTTATTCCCATAAGCATAGCTGCGTCTTCATCTTGGGCTACAGCCCGCATCGCTATACCATATTTCGTCTTCTTTATAAATAACCATAAAAGTATTAAGCTAATGACGGAAGTTATAACTATAAGAACCCTTTGCATCTCTACAATATATGTCCCTATATAGATTTGTCCAGGTATAAATGTCGGCACACCCAGGGGGGCGGGGGCAAATATCTCTCTAAGTATCTCTATCGTAGCAATTGCACATGCCAGAGTTACAATCATTTCATTCAGCTCCATACCACGGATTCTATCGAGGGCTATTCTATATAATGCCCCGCCTACCAAAGCGGTTATAACTAGTGAAAAAAAGATGGATAAGATAAGATTTAGCTTAATACTTACAAAAAAATAGTATAGGGAGTAAGCGCTGATAGCGAAGAAAGCGCCGTGGGCAAAGTTAATTATCCTGGCGACGCCGTATATTAGTGATAATCCTATGGCTACCAGTGCAAGGGTGAAACCCAATACAGTCCCGTATATCAGTATTATCACTAATGCCTCGTACATCGGTGTGTTCTCCCCATTATCTCTCTGGGAGCTTCAAGGTACCTGTCGCAGCGGCAGGTGGCCACACTGCTATACGTTCTCCATCTTGCCATTGCTGTAGAATCAGGATTACCCCTTTATTGGGATCATCGATTCCCCATTGTATATCATGATTCTTTGTGAATTTATATAGCATCTTGTTGCCTAAGGGAGCGAGTTCATCGCCCATTATGCCTTTCCTACCTATCTCTTCTAACGCAGCCACTATGTCATCAGCCTCTAGAGACTGAGCCTTCTTTATGGCTTCTACAATTAGATATACAGCTATATATGTGGCGGGTGCTGTATATACCGGTGACTCCCCATATTTCTCTACATAGGCATTAAAGAACTCTTCTCCAATAGGAGTATTTATACTCCCTATATCTGTCATTGTAGTTTCATAATTTGCTTTACCCTCTGTCTGTTCCCAATAGATATCAAGCTGCGAATATACGTTTATTCCTAGTGGCAGGGCCGGTACCTTCATATCACTCCAATATTTTGTGAAGACTATTCCTACGTCCCCTGAGAAAATATGAGCTATAAGTTCAGCCCCACTGTTGATGATATCTGTCATCTCGGAGGACATATCTCTAGCTCCAAGCGGTACATAGGTAGGTCCTCCCACAATTTCAAAGCCTAATAATGGTAAATAGGGTAATAGAACATTATCCACCATCAGACGAGTCCATAATGCATCTTCAGCTAATATATACACTTTTGTCAAACCGTACTCCGCCTTTACATATTTATAGAATTCTAGGTATGCCTTGGCAAGTGTAGTTGAGTTGGTTGGAGTAACCCTAAACGTATATTTATATTTATCATAGTCTTCAGCAACTCTATCTGTAATTGCGTTGGCGGATGCCCCTGCTACTATGAATGGAACCTTCCTTGAAACTGCTTCTTCTTGCATAGCAAGTACAACGTCGCTTCTGAATCCACCTATTATGGCATGAACTTTACTGACTGTCACCAATCTGGTTATGGCTGCAACACCCTCCTCAACGGGAATGGTGGGATCAGCTTCCCTAGTATCCTCAAAGAAGAGTTTGACTTCATGCCTTACTCCATTTATTATTACTCCGCCATTAGCGTTTATTTCCTCTGCCGCCATTTCGGCGCCCCTCATATGTCCAATACCATGAATATACTCAAGCGGCCCTGCTATACCTATCCTAATCTCTTCTACAACTTCAGGCTGAGCCATGAAGAAATAATATGCCGCGCCAACAACAATAATAATAACAACGATAGCAGCTATCAATGCGGTGGTCCTAGAGACCCCCCTTTTCCGCCCAAACTTCCTATAATTACTGGTCATAAACAACACACTCCAATAACTACTTATGGATACATATATAATATAAATATTGAATGTGCTAAATTATAAATGAAAAGTGTCTTCATTCGATATTGAAGAAAAAATAAATAAAAAAATTATTATTATCAATTCTAAGAGGGATGGGTTTGAGCTTACCAAATTATGTCTTAGAGAGACCGTGGAGTAAACTCTATCCAGAGGGATTGAAGCCTGATTTGGAGATACCTGATGAGCCTTATTACGCTGCATTGGATAGGGTTATCAATAAGTATGGTGATAGGACAGCATTAATCTTCCTAGGAGATAGGATGACCTATAAAACACTAGGCAGTTATATAGAAAAATTTAGAAGAGGATTATATAGCCTTGGCGTTAAGCAGGGAGATAAAGTTGGGTTATATCTACTTAATACACCTCAGTTTGTCATAGCATATTTCGCTGTTCTTAAGCTCGGTGCAACTGTTGTGCCGATGAATCCCACCTATACACCTAGCGAGGTAGAGTATATTCTTAATGATTCAGGGGCCGAGATGGTTATATGCCACGATATAAACCTTGGTAATGTAACCGACGTAGCCAAGAATACCAATGTAAAAGATATCATAGTTACATACCTTGATGATTATTTATCTCCTATTAAGAGGCTGATTGGCAGAGGAGCGGGGAGGATTCCGAAGGGGAAGGTAATATGGAGGGAGAACATCCTTAAGTTCAAGAAAGTCCTGGGTATGGGGAGCCGTAAACCACCTGAGCCAGATATAGATGTTGATAATGATATAGCGAGCTTACCATATACAGGGGGTACTTTGGGTTTGCCTAAGGGCGTTGTTTTGACCCACAAGAATTTAGTTGCCTGTAGACACCAATTCCTCAGCTTCGTAAAGCCCTATTGGGGTGATGAAACGCATGTGGTTACGGGATTACTTCCATTCTACCATATATATGGACAGGTAGTCATTATGGGAGGCGGATTATCAAGAGGAGACACTATAGTTATTTTCCCCAGATTAAATATGGATGCACTGCTCAAAGCTATTGAAAAGTATAGGATAACTATTTTTTACGGTATTCCGGCACTATATAATATGATTTTGAATCATGATAGACTGGATCTTTACGACCTATCATCTGTGCAATATTATGTCTCTGGAGCGGATGTCCTGCCTATAGAGGTTGAAAAACAGTGGAAAGAGAGGTTCGGTAGGGATATCATCCAGGGATATGGCCTTACTGAGAGCGCTGCGGTAGTTGCGATCAATCCTTTCCATAGATATAAGGTGGATGCTATAGGTATCCCTATTCCAAACACTTATATTGCGATTAGGGAAATAGGAGGTGAAAAATTCTTAGATATCGGGGAGACAGGTGAACTTGTAGTTAGTGCTCCTCAAATTACAAGGGGCTATTGGAATAAACCTGCTGAGAATAAAGAGGCGTTTTTTGAGGCGCATGGGAAGAGGTGGTTTAGAACGGGGGATGTAGTATGGCTAGACGAAGAGGGTTATATACACTTTGTGGATAGAGCGAAGGATATTATTAAGTACAAGGGATATCTAGTAGCGGCTGCTGAAGTCGAGGCAGTATTATATGACCATCCAGCAGTAAAAGAAACATGTGTAATAGGTGTGCCTGACCCAGCGGTCGGAGAGAGAGTTAAAGCCTTTGTTGTGCTTCATGATGATGCAAGGGGCGTTACAGCCCAATCTTTACTTAAATGGTGTAGGTCTAAACTGGCGCCTTATAAGGTCCCCCAAATGATAGAGATAAGGGATATGCTCCCTAAGAGTACGGTGGGTAAGATACTTAGGAGGGAGTTAAGGGAAGAAGAGCTTAAGAGGATGGCTAGGAAAGTGGTTAGGTAGGTGGTTACTCTAATTCTTTATAATTAAATTATATAAAATATCTATATCATAAGCTCTTATTCAGCTATAGTCCTCCCATTACATGGGTGGACGAGTTGAAGGTTAAACCAAGGGTAGAGATACCGCCACATCTTAAATGGATGCTAAAGAGGGCTCTGGAAGACCCTGAGAATTTCTGGGGAGAAATCGCGGAAGAACTGGAGTGGTTTAAGAAGTGGGATAAGGTCTTCGAATGGAAATATCCAAGATTCAAGTGGTTTATCGATGGCGTAACAAACTTATCATATAACTGTGTAGATAGACATGTTAGACGGGGATGGGGCAATAAAGCCGCCATTATTTGGGAGAGCGGTGAACTCGATGAGACCAGGGTCTATACGTATAATCATCTACTTTATCATGTAAAGAGATTCTCCTCAGCGCTTAAGGCCCTAGGAATCAATAGAGGAGACAGGGTAACGATATATATGCCTATGGTTCCGGAGGGCGCTGTTGCCATGCTAGCAACTACTAGGATAGGGGCTATACATTCAGTTGTATTTGGCGGCTTTGGATATGAAGCCCTCGCCGAGAGGATAAATGATGCCGGCTCCAAGATAGTGGTTACCGCGGATGTGGGATATAGGAGGGGTAAGACTATACACCTAAAGAAGGTTGTTGATGAGGCTTTGAAGTATACAAGGACCGTCGAGAAAGTAATCGTCCTACGGAGAAGCGATGAAGAGATTAGGATGGATCGCGATAGAGATATATTTTGGGATGACGCTGTTGACTTGGGTAAAGGAGTAAAGGCTGATGTTGAGCCGATGAAATCTGATGAATTGGCATTCATATTGTATACATCAGGCACTACAGCTAAGCCTAAGGGAACAGTTCAGCCCCATGGAAGCTACATGGTGTATATCTACGCAATGGGTAAATGGGTATACGACATGAGGCCTACCGATGTATGGTGGTCTACATCGGACATCGGCTGGATAGTGGGACATAGCTATGTTGTATATGCACCTTTACTCTTCGGCTGCTCGACAATTATGTATGAGGGAGTTCCGGATTATCCTATGCCAGATATATGGTGGCAGATTATGGAGAGGAATAGGGTGACCCAATTATGGATATCTCCTACTGCCGTACGGGCGTTAATGAAGTATGGTGATGATTATCCGAAAAAATATGATCTATCCAGTGTGAGGGTGGTTTTCTGCGCGGGTGAGGTGCTGAACCCCCCTGCATGGGAGTGGCTTCAGAAGAAGGTTTTTGAGGATCGGATTCCCGTAATAGATCACATGTGGCAGACAGAGAGCAGCGGTCCTATGGTCGGCAATCCCTACGGGATCGCCCTACTCCCTATTAAGCCGGGTTCCGCTACAATTCCTCTCCCGGGTATAGATGCAGATGTGGTGGATGATGAGGGGAATTCTTTACCTCCAGGTGTTCAGGGACATTTCGTGTGTAGAAGACCATTCCCTGGTTTAACACCCAGTATATGGGAGGATGAAGAAAAGTATTTCAAGGATTATTGGGGGAAGATACCTCGATGTTATTATACCGGCGATGCCGCTATGAAGGATGAGGATGGATATATATGGTTTATGGGTAGAGTAGATGAGGTTATAAAAATAGCTAGCCATAGAATCGGGACTATCGAGATCGAAAATATATTAGTCTCACACCCTGCTGTTGCCGAAGCAGCGGTTATTGGTAGACCCGACCCAATTAAGGGAGAAGTTGCTTGTGCCTTCGTGGTATTGAAAGGAGGATATAAAGCATCGAAGGAGTTAGAGAATGAACTCAGGCTGCTCGTCAGGAAGACTCTTGGACCCATCGCGGTCATAAGTGATATACTTTTCGTTTCAAAGGTTCCTAAGACACGGAGTGGAAAAATAATGAGGAGGCTGATAAGGGCGATAATTACTGACAGTCCACTGGGCGACTACTCCACTATAGAGGATGCATCCGCCATCGATGAAATTAGAAGCGTAGTGAAAATACTTAAGGAAAAATGAATGTGGTTAAGCCTTGTAGTAATATACCCCTCCCATTTCCCTCCTCTCTATTTTACCCATTACATAGAGATATTTTAGGTGGGAGAGGGTCTCTGCAATAGCAAAATATCTCTGTATAGTTGGAAACATACTCCATGAGGGAAAATCGACGTCCCATTCAAGTCGAGAAGCTATTTCATATGCCGATAATTCTCTATCCCCTATTAATTTCAGGATTGCTTTAAGACGCATTTCATGATGCGCCTCTAATTCATCGATACGTTTTGTCAAGTTAGTTATAGGGTTATTATGCCCTGGATACGCAAGCTTGATAGCGAAGGATTTCACTTTCTCTAGGCTTGACAAATAGTCTTTGAGGGGGTCTGTATCCCATGATATTAAAGGGATGTTAGGCGTTATATCGGGAAGAATATGGTCTCCTGTAAATAATATTTTTAGGTTTCTTTCATAGATACATATATGACCAGGGGAATGGCCCGGGGTCCATATTACTTCTAGTATTCTTTCGCCAACCCCTATTTTATCCTTATCTTTTAATGGATTGACGCCTTCCAGATATCTATATTTTTCCATAAGGCTATATCCAGGATGGAGATTCAGCATTTCCTCGATAAGCTTACTGGGTGTTCCGTTTTCCAGGAATAACCTTTTTATATTTTTGAGGGATCTTATAGGATCATTCATCAACGTCTCTATTCGTCTCCAGTCGGATTCATGGATATATACTTCTGCTCCTGTTTCACGAATAATATCTGTAACTCCACCTATATGATCGATATGCAAATGTGTAATTATGGCTTTATCAATATTTCTATTTAGGTATTTGTTTAATGGTTCTAGACCCATACCTGTATCAATCAATAGAGACTCTCTCTGTGATGTTAGTAAATACGCGTTTACAGTCTTTAACGCTTTGATGGGAATAGGTATCTCAATCCTTTGTACTTTATTGGATGATGGTTCCATCCCTCCTCAAAAAATAATTCTTATACGGCTAATTATTCTTAATTATTATAATTTAAGTAAAAAGGTTATGATAAAAAAATTTGAATTCTTATACTCTCTGTTAATAAGCTTCCAGTGATAATAGACGTATATTTGGTATATCCTCCTTTAGCAAAGGTACAACATCCTGCAGTGCATCTAGATGGTTTTGATTATCATCCCCTGTATGAAGAATGGAGACAGTCCACTGTTCATCAAATCCAAAGGCTGATGGTAAGATACCTCTATTCATCATGGCCACATAAAATGCAAACCACCTCCCGATGTGAAGATATTTAAGCATATCATGGTAGTTATGTATTTCTCTGCTGGTAAAGTAGAGATTGCCGCTAGTTCCAAAAGTTACGACGCTATTCTCGATACCCGCATCACTTAATATATCTCTATACCCCTTAGCTAAGTCCTCGCTAATAGCTATAGCCCTATTCATCGCATCTCTAGTGAGAATTTCCTCTAGAGTAACCAATCCAGCCGTTATAGATACTGGGTTAGAATTGAATGTACCAGCATGTGCAACTAGGCCCGGGCCGTAATGAGATATTATTTCTCTTTTACCCGCTATAACAGATAATGGAAAACCCCCTGCAATAGCTTTCGACATAACCTTCATATCTGGCTCAACTCCAAATGCCTCGGATGCCCCTCCATAATATTTCCCAGATGTCTTTACTTCATCGAAAATAAGTATAGCTCCATATTCATCGCATAACTTCCTTAGACCCTCAAGAAATCCTTTTTTGGGCAGAATTACTCCCATATTCATAGGTACAGGCTCAAGAATCACTGCTGATATATCATCTGGATACTTTTTGAATGCATCCTCCACAGATTCTAGGTCATTAAATTGAGCTATAACTATATCCTCAAGCGTTGATTTAGGTATCCCGGGTGAGGAAGGTATCTTGGCTGGGTATTTGTAGTGTCCCGCGGCATAAATATTTGGTTTGGTGCTTACAAGCATATAGTCATGTGATCCGTGGTAGGTGCCAAGGAACTTGATTATTTTGTTTCTCTGGGTATAGGCTCTTGCCAGTCGTATTGCATGGTGTGTGCACTCTAATCCTGTGGTGGAGAACCTAACCATGTCCACATTGAAGCGCCGACATATCACTTTGGCGAGTCTATGAGAGTCCTCGAATTCGAATCCAAGTATAGTTCCCTCTTTTATCCTCTCGCTTATAACTTCAATTAATCGTGGATGCGAGTGCCCAGTTGTAAGCACACCATATGCCATGAAATAATCTATATATTCATTTCCATCTACATCCCATAACCGGGTTCCCTTAGCCTTCCTTACATATATAGGGTAAGGAGCGGAATATCTATAGTTACTGTTTACCCCGAATGGGATATATTCTTTAGCTTCCTCATAGATCTCGCCAGATCTCTTGGTCCTAGATTGAAATAGCTGCATTTCACGTTTAAGAGAATCAGGTAGAGACATAAGATTATTCACCTATAAGGTTCTTATAATGAGTAAATGGAGTCATTTAGATATAAGGATATAATATAAATTGTTAAGGTAATGCTCTGAATAGTATTATTGTTATGTGATTATATTTCATATATATATGTTTTATATGAACGTGGAAATATCCATAGATGCTTATTTATAATTCTCACTGGCTTGATACCCTTATAATCACCATGATAAAGCTCCATTACAAAACTCTTCCTATCAACCACCCTATACTTAGCGACCTCCTTAATCAATATCCTGATCAATTCTTGAGCCATATCCTTCATCTTACCCCTGATATGAATAAATCTATCGAAATCAGCTTCTTCATGTCTTACTATTGTACGTCTGATAAGGTAGTCTGTAATCATAAAGCCGAAGCCAGCCATAGTTGCTATGAGTAGGGCAATTAATAAGTAGATTGGGTTTGTTAGAAAGGGAAAGGGAAGCATCTCCGGATGAAGAAGTCTTCCTATCACAAATATTAAGTAGATCATTGATATGGGGCTGATGAATTTGAATAGCGTAGATAATTTAATCAGTGTTTGAACTTTGGGAAGTCCAAGGGGATAATATACTATCCTTTCAACATCTTTTCTTATTTTCCTCCATCTATCTCTTATCCGTTTATCCCCTAACTCATTTACAATACCTTCAATGTCTTCTATCTTATATCTCCTAAAGACAGATAGACCGTCAAAGATCTCTATTAATAGCATAAGTGACTGTATCTTCTCTTCACTCATGGTTTACAACCTAGAATTGTATCCATTCATCGACATCATTGTACCATTTCTTCTTAGTTCCAACTTTTGCCCTCATTTTCCAGCCCAGTGATTTAGGTTTAGATTCTATCAGTGATAATAGACGGTTTATTCTATCTGAGACGATTTTTATGTCATCTTGAGACAAGGCCTCATAATTATCAAGTTTCTCTAGGACCGTTTTGAGGTTAGAGGTAAAGGTATAGTAGAAACCCCAATCCCTAGACATCACTTCAGCTATAACCTTTCCATTGACCCTGTCATCATCATCGTCCCCTATATCATGGGCCCTTAAAAGAAGTATTGCATCTTTAATATCTTTTTCATTAATCTTTACTATCTGTAGTTTGCTCATTAAAAGCTCGGCTAGGGGTAATGTATATTTATCACTCTCTAGCCTATCCTTAAGGTTTATGTTATGATTCATACTTAAATTATCAAAAAATACTTCCACCATAGGTATTTTTCCGAAGAAGATATATCTCCTACCGGCGAAATAGTACATCGACTGCTTCCATATCTTATAATCAAGCTCCTCCATAATTTTTAGTAGGTCATCCCTTTGTTTACTATATCCAGCGAGATCTATATCTGTAAAGACTTTTTCACCTAGTCTCCCCAAATCCCTCCATAGTTTATCGTACTCCCTACTATGAATATGTATCGCCAATCCACCCATAACTCGGAGGGTAACACCATTATCCTCTGCATAACTTACTATTCTTATCGCCTCCTCCACAAATTCCTCGGGTTTCGGCCACTCTTCTATCGGAATTTCATCCGGCAACCTGAATTTCATAGACATAATATTGTTACCCCGAGGTAAATATATAGTTCTTAAGCTTCTTATCGCCTACCATTAGTAGAACACCTCTAAGTATGGCCTCACTATATTCGCTCCCTGGATTTACGATTATAGTCCTACCTATTTTCTGTATGCCCCTCGATTCATGGATATGTCCATGCAGCCCAATTAATGGCTGATATTCCTTGATAGCTCTTAATACAGCTGTACTCCCCACATTACTTACCTCACTAACAGATGGAGTTAAATCATCCGATAACGTTGGAGCTTCATCTAGAAGAGTTCCATGCGGCGGGACATGAAGCTGGAATAGAGCGTTATCATAATCATCTATTTGATCTGCTAAATTCTTTATCATCTTCCATAGAGTTTCCTCATCAGCCTCCCTAGGGGTATCCCAGGGAGTTCTATTAGACCAAGATAAGCCTATCATTTCATGACCATCTATCTCAACTTTACGTAGATCAGCAAAAATTATGTGGTCTGACTCATGGGCTCTAAAAACCTCATCTACCTCAGGTATATCGTCATTGCCGGGGATAATGTAAATCTTTTTATCCAGTTTCTTCAGCTTCTCCTCGGCATATTCCATCCATTCATGAATTCTCTCTGTAACCACTTCCCTAAATATATCTTCTAATTTACCTGAGACAAGCGTAATTTTCTTGGCTTTTTCGTCTATCCTTCCTTCGATGGTCTTCCCCTCTGCCTTTAGATCCTCATATTCTTTTATAGTCATGTAGTAATAATAATTACCCATATAGGCAAGTTTTTTCTCTATATCCTTAAGTTCATCTTTATTCTTCGCCAATATCTTCTCTCCCATATAGTCATATAAGTATGACCCATCATCTTGTATGATTATGGGTACAACCATTTTACCAGATAAGTCTCCCCCTAAAATGCCTATATCAGCTTTATATACCTCTAAAGCCTTTATGAACTTCTTAAAGCATGCGGTGGAACCATGAATATCAACTGTAAAAAATATTTTAACTATAGCCATTTTTCACACCTCTTAGACATATAATAATAAAAAATAGAGGGAAAAAAGTGATGGTTTATTCTGGCGCGAGCTCTTTGAAGGCGAGAGTCACGTCTATACCCTCTTTAGCTCTAAAGGTTTTCCACCCAAAGTACCATAGTAATCCGCTAACCCAGACTGTTATATAGATAGGTACCCAGATATTGTTGAGTAACGCCATTCCCTCTGTATAGAAATTGGCCCATATCAATATTCCTACAAGAATCATAGTAAGGAACCCTGCTATAGCTGCATAGGGAATACCTATGATCTTCCATTCCTTATGAGGTGAGGCTTCCCATATATGTCTTACCCTAGCTATGAATGGGAATATAAGGCAGCTGAGTGCAGTAAAACCGAATACCGAGAATAGCTGCATGACTTCAACCGAGAACCCTGCTAAAATGGTTGGAGAGGTAACATACCACGTGATACCTATCTGGCCCAGTATAAATTCGGTTATAAGAAGCTTAATAGGTTGATGCACCTTTGGATTTATATCTGTGAACCACATTGGTCCTATTCTATCCATACCCCAAGCAAATAACCCTCTACTGAAAGCGATATATGAAAATGGTATCCATAGAAAATCTGCAAATATGAAGCTTAACCCGAACAATAGACCCAGTATCATATTAAAGCCTACAAGCATAGATGCAAGGTTCAAGAATGTTGGAGGGAACGGAAGTGTATACCAAGCTGGAAGTTCGTTATCAATATATGCTAGAACATGGAGCCCATCCCAACCAACCATTTTTTCAAGGGATAGGGCGGTCCAGGCGGTCAGTGTAATCATAACAATAATATTTAGAATCTGCCCGATGAAGATATTTCTCCTTGGACTTTTTACTTCCCCACCTATAAATGAGATAACATATCCATAGATAATCCCCCAGCTTAAGGGTAATATCGCGCCAAGACTAGATAATATATTCCAATCTGTTGGAAGCCCTATCTCTTGGTCAACTAAAGCTAGTGTTTCTGACCATGTGGGAGAGCCGTGTTGACCTGCAAGGCTATTCCATATATCTACAAATGTACTATGGCTGGTCACGGTAAATAGAATGGCTGCCACTGCGACTCCAAGTAGGCTTAATCCGATAAACACCCTCTGAATATAGAAAAATTTCTTAAGACCACCTATTACAACAAGTAGTCCAAAGAAGTTAGTCACTGTCGCAACAATATACATTCCGACTGGCTGGGTCCACCAGGCAACGACATCTGGAGATAGACCGATAGCACCCGCCAATATTGGTAGGCCGGGGTCGGCGATCCATGGAGCCAATACCCATATCCATGCTGTCATTACGAAGCCCGCATTTGCAAAGCTGACCGCGGTACCTATCGCCGGATGAATAATCCTAGAGTTATATACATATGAACCCCCGCTTCTAGGCATCGCTGCACCCAATATCCCCCATATCATTCCAAAACCAAGTATACCGAGGAATCCCCCTACTAGGAAAGTTACAATTTGGTTTACACCTGGGAATAGATAAGGTGCCCCTGTAATATAGTACCATACTGATACCGCGGCGCCATTATTCATTATGCCGAATAGAACTGTATCGAGGAGGTTTGCTTCGCGCACTAAACCGCTTGCTCTTCTTGCGAATACTTGAGACATTGTTTTACACCAATAGGCAATATAATACATTAATATCATTATTAGAAATGATTTATAAAATTAACTGGATATCTAAATATTATTCAAGGTAAAAATCTATATATATGTCTTTTATACTAAGTCTTGCATTGAAACTTGAATAATATTAAATATTACTCTGTGAAGTGCCTATATGTTTATTAAAAAAGGACTTTATATAGATATTTTTGAGAATGAAAAAGAATATATTAGACGAAATTGATACCAAAATTTTGAATATTCTCCAAGAAGATTGTAGAAAGTCTCTTGACGAGATTTCCAAAACAATTGATGTGCCTAAATCAACCGTATATTATAGAATAAAAAGACTGGAGTCATTGGGGGTTATTGAGGGATACTATGCTAAAGTTAATCCCAAGATGCTTGGAAATGATTACTTTACAATTACTCTTGTAAAGGCCAAATATGGCCCCGGGTATCATAAGAAAATAGGGAGAATCCTCTCCAGAATAAAGGGGGTCTGGGCTGTATACTATGTGTTAGGGGAATATGATTTTGTAGTTTTAGCTAGAGCCAAGAATAGAGAGAATTTTATTGGTAATATCCTAGAGAAATTCATAAATTATGAAGAAATCGAGAGGACAAATACCATTGTGATAGTAGATATTATAAATGAAGATCCCAGAGTAGATATTGAGCACTTAGATCAAGAAAAAATATCAAAGAAGAAGACTGATTAACACTTATATGAGTTTTTCTGATTTCTACCTTATATTTAAAGTCTTTAAATATCCTTTTCGATATTAGTATCTTCACTTTTGTTTAACGCAGACATCCTGTGAAAAATGACTGTCTCTTTTATAATACTATCTATCCTTAATGTTACTATTAGTATTGCATTAATCTAATTATCTAGTTATTTTAATAATTATATGTTCGTCAGAGTCTATATCGAGCGACGTATATACTCCACCACTTATCTGTTATTAATATGTATAAATCGTTGCTGATATATCATAATGAAACGCCTTGCAGGGATATCCTGAGTTGATATAAGGCGTCTCGACATCATTATATATGCAATTATCAATAGAATGATGATCGAAACCCCGGGATGAATAGAATATCCCAAATAACTGTATATTACTCCAGATAGCGCGGCTCCTGATACACTACCTATGCCCGACATTAAGCTACTATATGATATACCCGTTGGTGATAGTCCTATTACTATGGAGGATATGTTTATATAGAGATAGGCCCATGAGACGCCGATAAGCAAGAAAAGTAGTAATAAATAATTATAATTGGACATTAGTGATGAACCATAGAATACAACAGCTATGAATATTAGGTAATATACCAATGACCTAAGAATAAGGGAGTTTAGCAGTGTCCGTTGACCCTCGAATGTCCTGCCGGCCCTACTATATGTCGCGGTGGATGCCGTTGCACTTACGACTGTAAGTAGGAAAATTGCATAATCTTCTATACCTAGATTCTTAAGATATGGAATGAAGTGAGTAAGAGCAAAGGAAATAGCAAATTGAATAGCTATAAGGGATATGAATAGATATCTGGTTCTTTTCGCGAAAAGATCTTTTTTTAAGTGAATTATCTTCTCAGCCCAATTTAAATGTGGAAGGGATGCCCTATGGAAATATGAGGTGAACCTTGTATTTTTATATAATTCGCCTCCGTTCCTCATGGATCCATTTAATGACACAGATATTACTGCTAATAGGGCTACTATAGATGTGAATAATCCTAATAGTGATAAGGGTAAGCTAAATGATAGGGTTGTCGCCGTTATTAATCCAATAATCCAGGAGACGCCTCCCATCGTCTCTAATCGAGATAATACATCGGATCTAGCTACATGGATATTATCATGGATATCGAGATATATCGTGTAATATACCATTTGCGATGAAAAGCTTGCAATTACAGCGGATATGTAGATTAAGTTTATATTGTTGATTGTCGAGAAATATGCAGCTACAGATAAACCTCCATAGCTGGTGATAAAAATAAGCTTTGAATTTCCTATGTTTGGTATAATTTGAGGGAGGATTGTCGAACCCAAGAGTCCAGATAGAATTAGTGTTATGGCTAATATACTAATCTGAATTGATGAAGCGTTTAACTCTATTATTCTAAGGACAAATAAAGTCGATAGAATGGCCATTACAAATTTTTGAGGGATTATATAGAACAGGTTAGTCATTACTTCTACTCTCACGCTACACCAGACTTATACCACATTAGCATTTCTATATCAATATAGTAATATATAAATCTTAACTCTATGATACAGGTCTAGATTGTTCAATCCTGCCTTAGCCGGGCTCATAAATCTATTTAACAGTAAAACAAGGTGGATTACCGCCATTTATTTATAATTAAATATTAATCTTCAATTATAATGGTGAGACCATGAAGATTGCTTTAACGAAAGAAAGTGCCTTGATAATAGTAGATGTCCAGAATGATTTTTTACCAGGAGGCGCCCTTCCAGTTCCAGAGGGAGATAGAGTTATAAACCCCATAAATTCATATATAAAACTATTTAGAGATAAAAATAGATTAATCGTTGCAACAAGAGACTGGCACCCCCCAAATCATATTTCCTTTAGAGAACGGGGCGGGCCATGGCCGCCACACTGCATCAAGAATACCTTCGGGGCGGAGTATCCCAAAAAGTTGAAACTACCCGGCGACATAATCATCATTAGCAAGGGGTTTAATGAAGATGAAGAGGCCTACTCCGGTTTCCATAATACGTCGCTGGATGATGTGCTTAGAAAGGCAGGTATTAGAAGGATATTTGTGTCTGGCTTAGCAACCGATTACTGTGTTAAAGCTACCGCTTTGGATGGATTAAGACTGGGTTATCAAGTAGTGTTATTATTGGATGCAATTAAGGGTGTCGACGTAAATCCGGGTGACAGCGAGAAGGCGATTAGGGAGATAATCTTTAATGGGGGAATAGCAATAGAATATGAAGATATACTCTTATAGCCAGAGATAAAGACATTCATGGTTTATGTGATAGATTAATGAGTGAAGAGGGATTTGACTTAAAATATATGGAGCGACATGATCTTCGAGACTTAGTTACTTTTATACCCAATAAGAAACAACCAGTCTATAACTGGTTCTATTTCAAGGAGGGGTTTTCCCGGGAACTGATATTTCTGCTTTTCGATAAATTTGATTCCAAGGAGGGAGATTGGGTTCTTGATCCCTTTCTCGGTGTTGGAACCACTCTACTTGCATGTAAAGAGAAGGGTATAAATGGTGTCGGCCGCGAGATCAGTCCACTATTTGTATTTGTATCACAGGTAAAGCTTGAGGATTATGATATTGAAGAGTTAAGAGAGTACTCGGCTCAATTATTTCAACATAGGTTTAAGAAGCCCGACTTAAAGAATATTGATCCTTTTATAAAGAAGGCTTTCGAGAAACATAATTTGGAGGATATAATTTTTTTCAGAGAATTATTGCTCGATATCCAAGATATGAAGATAAGGAACTTCTTTATGTTAGGGCTGATGAATGCAGCCTCCAAAGTAACCTATGCCTATAAGGATGGAGCTGTGCTTAGATTAATAAGGAGGAAGACGCCTCCATTAAGACCACTCTATAAAAGAATCATCAAGAAAATGATTAATGATCTGAAAAAAATGGAGTGGAAGACCTCTACTATTGATATTAGAGTCGGCGATGCAAGAAAACTTGATTTAGAGGATGAATGTATCGACTATGTAATTACCAGCCCACCTTATCTCAATAAGATTGAATATACCAAGGTATATGAAATAGAATACAAGCTGTTTATGGGGGGTATACATCTTAATCCGGTTAGGTCATATATGGGGCTAATGCCTAGCATCAAGGTACCAAGAGATTTCCCTGAGTATATAATCGATGGGATGCCTTTAGCTGCACAGGCATATTTCATAGATATGTGGAGAACATTAAAGGAAATTCATAGAGTTCTAAAAGATAATGGTGATGCCGCTATAATTGTAGCTGGAGGAGTCTTTCCAGATAGGATTATTGAAAGCGATATAGTAATAGCAAAGTTGGGATATTTAATAGGTTTCAAGCCAAGGGAGCTATGGGCTGTAAATAAGAGAGTGGCAACAAGAAATAGAACCATCAAGATAGGTGTTGCCAGAGAATCTATACTTTTTCTATCTAAATAGAAGGAACTTTATCTCTATATAGCGAATAGCTTATGTATCTTCATCAATGATGCTGTCAACGCATCAATATCTTCCTCCCAGTTATATATATAAAAGCTTGCTCTTGCAGTAGCTGGTACCCCTAGTATATCATGTAGCGGCTGGGCACAATGATGCCCACTTCTTATACATATACCGTCTTCATCAAGGAGGGTTGCAATATCATGCGGATGGACATTATCCATAGTGAAACTAATGATTCCCCCTCTATCCCTATCGTCTAACGGTCCATATATCTTTATTCCAGGCACATCCAGCAACTTATCCAACGCATATCGTACAAGTCTTCTCTCATGATTATAGACCCAGTCCATTCCTAATGCATTTAAGTAGTCAATAGCCATTCCTAATGCTATTGCTCCAACATAATTCGGTGTACCTGCCTCAAATTTCCATGGCAACTCATTCCAGCTTTCATCTTTAAGTGTGACCCTAGAGATCATCTCTCCACCGACCAAGAAAGGCTCCATCTCATCAAGTATCTCAAACTTTCCGTATAGAACCCCGATTCCTGTTGGACCAAGCATCTTATGACCAGAGAAAACAAGAAAATCCGCATCCAAATCATTAACATCCACGGGCATATGAGGGACGGACTGGGCTCCATCAACAACTATAAAACCGCCTAGATCATGTATCCATTTAGCGAGATCCTTTATCGGATTGATAGTTCCTAATACATTGCTCACATGGGTAATAGCCAGGATTTTCGGCTCCAACTTGCTATAGTTATCTAACTCTGATAGATCTAAACGTCCATCCTTGGTTATTCCTATATAGTGTATATTAGCCTTTTTTTCTCTGGCTATCCTACGCCATGGTAAGAGATTACTATGATGTTCCATTACAGTTAGCAGGATATTATCCCCCTTCCTAATGATTTGAGAACCCCAAGAATACGCTATAAGATTCAGTGATTCAGTTGCGTTTCTTGTAAATATTATTTCTCTTTTATCACGTGCCCCTATAAACTTCTTTATCTTCTCTCTGCTCTTCTCATAAGCTTCTGTAGATTCCTCGCTTAATTTATATATACCCCTATGTACATTGGAGTTACTCCGAGAATAGAATTCATATATTACATCCAACACCTGGATAGGCTTCTGGCTCGTCGCTGTACTGTCAAGATATATTAGTCTCTTGCCTCCTATTTTCCTACCAAGAATTGGAAAATCCTTCAATATCTCCTTTTTGATGTCTATCTCCCTACCCCAGACGTCTGGATACAACCTTAATCATCTCTCATTATTTATTCTTTTTCCAGAATGATAACCTTTATATCTGTAGCCGATAGTTTATCTCTAAATCTAAATGCATCATCTTTAGATCCCACTATAGCTCCATAATGCATCGGAATCGCCACTTTAGGATTAATTGTTTTGGCCGCATCCACGGCTTCATCAGCTGTCATTACATAAGTGCCGCTAACAGGTAGTAATGCTATATCACATTCTATACCCTTAAGTTCAGGGATATTGTCAGTATCACCCGCATGATAAATCTTGACTCCATCTACCTCGATAACAAATCCTACCTTCAATTCCTCGCGGGGGTGAAAAACTACACCTGGACTTCTAAATTTATTTATATTATATGCAGGGACAGCCCATATCTTAACACCCACTTCCTCAATTATATCGCCAGGCTTAACATATACTTTTACCCCTGGCAGAGTCTCTACAATATTCTTTATTTCATAAGGACCTACCAAAACCGTTTTACTAGTCACTATCTTCTCCAGATCTCCTTTGCTTAGGTGGTCAAAGTGTTCATGAGTTATTAAGACGAGGTCAGCGGGCTCAGGCTTCGACAATCCATATGGATCTATATAGATAGTTATCCTATTTTTGATCTTAAATCCATCGTGACCTGTCCATATTATTTTGATATTGTTATATTCAAACATTCCAAAAATATATTCGCATTGTCAATATAATTAATAATATAAATTCTCTGTTCATTAGATGTGGGTGATATAGGGCTTAATCCATCAAATATTTAGATATCCTCAGAGGATATTTTTTACAGATTTATCAAATAAAAAATATCAAGTACGAAGATTTAACATTCTATTTGTTAATTTCTTAAAATATTATATAGAAATTCTATTGTTATCTAAATATTATTAGGTATAGTATATAGGAAACTTTAATGTAACCATAAACATAACATAGTTATGTGGTAAGGGGATAGATATGTTAACACCCTATGAGGTGGCTGTTAAGACTGTTATACCCGCTATAAGGAGTATGATAGTTAGAGAGATGTATGTAAATTACGGTTTAAAGCAGAAGGAGATCGCTGAGCTATTAAGTATAACTCAAGCAGTGGTTTCATATTATCTTTCACACTCTCGGGGAAAGGTAGCCAACTTATATGAAAATGAGGATGTTATATCAGCCGTTAAAGATGTTACAAAACATATTATCGATAAGAGACCTAGTCAATTTGAAGTTGCAGAGATCATAATTAAGTTGACCGATGAATTTATGAGGAAAGGCTACCTATGCAAATATCATAAGATCCTAGAGCCAGATATTATTGAAGAAGAATGTCATTTATGTGAGGAAACAGCCGATAAATAGTTTGTCAATACTTCGTTGATAGCTTCGTCATAACTTGATGCTTCCGAGTTCCATTTTAGAGCCAAGTCTCCATCTCTAAATAGCTCTATATAGAAATACGTTCTTTTCTCACTCTCTTCCTCTATCTTATGTATAATAGCGAGGTTCTTACACCGCTCTATATCATATGTTACTCTGTAGACCTCAGATATCTGTGCAAGTATTATATCATTATAAGTTATCAGAGTTGACCTTCCCAACCGAGCCTCGAAATCAGTCATATCCTCGATACCTATCTCCCTAAGTTCACCTGGGATCTCTATGTAATTTCCTGAATCTAGACAATATAGCCTATGTTCTGTTTTGAATCTATATCCCTGTATGATGTTATGATAGTTTTCGATGAGATAAGTTTTGACCCTCATATCCCTTCCGTTAGTCTTTTACTGGAATCCCAAATCTTATGGATATTCTCTTCTTCTCCTCATAGGTCAAGCTTGAGGGGTCAAAGAATCCTTCATAATATTTCTTATATATCTCTCCAGACTCTAATTTTTTAATGTCTCTGACATACCTCTCCTCCTTCATGCTTTTGATATTCTGCATATTAAGGTAATCTCTTATAGGTATTGAATATGCTTTCTGCAATCGGTCTCTATATAACTCTGGCATTACATTGAATGTGCAGAAGGGTACAATCCGTCCATCTGGGGTACTATAATGTATATCGCATCGCTGGATCCTTGCGATATCATAGTTATATTTATCCATGAAATGCATCATCCCTAAGAATAGACTATTTAGATGGAACTCCCCTAGGGATTTATAGTCATGCTTAATCAATATTTTATATAATATCCAGAAGAGACGTTTCCTCTTTGCCAGTCTAGGAGGCACTTTCTTCCAATCGATAAATTTGTTAATATTAAGGAGTGTCTTGATCAACACCATCTTTCTACTCTTACCATTCTCGAGCTCCTCAATCTTCTCTGTTAGGTACTCGAATAGTCCTTCTACATCAATAAATTGGGGTATGGCGACTATTTTTCCTGTATCTCTATCCTGAAATACATATGTTGCTGCTCCACAGGCGAAGTGATTACTCATCTCAAATTGCCTTACCCCGGTAACTGCCTCGATAAACCGAGATAATGGTATTGTAAATGGAACAGTATACCAGTCCTCCATTTTTATCATGCCATCGGTCTGTTCCTCTATTCTCTTGATCACATCTGGAATGGTTATCCTATACTTCAATCTCTCCTGTTTTGTCATTCTACCAACTAATGAAACCGGCTGGAAGTTTACTCCTCTAATAATCTCGTTATGCTTCAAACCAAACTTTACCATAGCACCTACTTCATGGTCATTCACATTTTTGATTACTGTGGGTACCAATACAACGCCGAGACCGACCTTTCTAGCATTTTCTAACGCATAGGGGATCTCCCAATGATTTTTTGGGTTAGTCATGGGCGTGACGCCATCGAAACTCATATAGTATGTATTGACACCTAGTTGCCTTAATTTCACGGTTAAGTCTGGGTTAAACGCAACGGTTATACCATTAGTATTGATTTGGACATGCTTAAACCCTAGTTCTTTACACATTTTAGCTATCTCAACTAGATCTTGCCTCAGGGTCGGCTCTCCACCGGTTATCTGAACTGCAAGGGCGGGGATAGGCTTAGTGCTTCTAGCGACAGTGAGCATATATCGTATATGGTTAAGGCTGGGTTCATATACATATCCAGAGGCTTCCGCATAGAAGAAACAATACCAGCAGGCAAGGTCGCATCTATTTGTAATAACAAGGTTAAGTAGAGCCGTATGTGATTTGTGACGGGGACATAATCCACAGTTATAGGGACAGGGATTAATTATTTCAGTATGGGGATTTTCTATTCCCCGACCGTCTCTCGATTGTTCTCTGCTTTTCATGTAGAAATCGTAGTCTCCCCAGTAAAGCTCTTCTGTCTCCCCATGATCAGGGCAAAGCTTCCTAAGCCATACACCGCCGTCCTTTCTAAATAACACTGTGTTCAGCAATGCATTACATTCGGGACATAGACTAAGACTATTTGTTATGAGTTCCTCGTCTTCCCTAATCCTAGGTGTAGTCTGGAGCTTCAGTTTGAAATCGGTGTTACTCTCAGGTAGGTATATATCCCGGATGATACGGCCGACCTTATCAAAAGTTTCTGGGTCACTGACCTCCCTCAATTTTTCATAATTTACACGGTTATTGACTATATATTTTTGCTTGATAATATTGTAGTCTAATGTCTCTTTTTCCTCTAGCAATGTCAAAATATGACACCTATAAACTCGAAATACGTATTATATTTATAAATCTTATCCAACGACTAACCGTATTAAACGTATGTTAAATTATAAATGATAAAATATTAATGATAAGAGGATAAGCCATCCTCAGTGAGATAAAACCCAAGAATAACCCGAATATTTTACGTAGTATAGGGGTTCTGGTCCTTACGGAGATGAATGCCCCCATATAGGCACCTATCCCCATCCCTATCATTATAGGGATGGCATATTCAAATATAATGTTATTCACCATATAATATACAGGTACGGTGAATAGCGTCCTGAATAGTATTATCAGCGTAGAGGTGGCTATAGCTATCCTTGTATGAATCCTCTGAATAAGGATAAATACAGGTATAAGCATCGCTCCTCCCCCTATGCCTAGCATGCCCGATAATACCCCTATCACTAGATAAATAGGGATATATTTCCAATGCACATTGTGTATAGAGGTATCTGTAGCTCCTTCTTCCGGAATCCTTAGGATAAACATTCTTATCGCTGCATAGAATAATACTATTGAAAATATGAATGCCAATACTTCACTATTTATAATCACAGTGAGATATGCGCCAAGCATTGACGCGGGAATCACCGTTGAAGCCACTAATAGCCCCAGTTTCTTACTGATATAACCACTTCTATAATATTTTAGGCTTCCAAACATTCCTAGGGCCAATACACCGAGGGATGCACTTCCCACCGCAAACCTCATCTCAAGAGAATAAGCTAGATGAAATAGTGGAACGAGGAGGGAGCCGCCTCCTATCCCTATGGCCGCGCTCACTATGCTTATCAGTAAACCGATCGGTATTAATATCAATGATGCGATGTCCATCTTAACGACCTCATGTTTATAATATTAAAATAAAGGTTGACATAAAAATCTTCTATCACCTCATTATTAAGACATAAGTAAAAAGATGAATTAAGAAACCCCAAATTTATTCTCAGAAATATAGCTTTATAACCATTATATCAGTTTATTAGAAGTAAGATCTATATCTCCATAATGTATCTTATACCGCTTCAATCTGGAGATTACTAGTATAGCCTCTGTAAAATATACTCCATAAAATTCGTAGTTTTCTAGGTCTATCTCCTTACCATGAATAGTCATCTTCCCAAGAGGATCATCCTTGCACCATCCTCTTAATATAGAGATAGTTGGCAATGAGACATCTATCCACCACATCTCTATCATATGGTTATGAAATCCGTCTGAAATCCAGCTTCCTTGGCCATATAAGCTATCGCCTAACTTGTAGATGTAGATATCCTCTTCTCCCTCTGTCTTCATATTCGGTAGTTCTACAGAGTCTAGTTCATCAACTTGAAGTCTAAGGGGGTTAGTACTTACAAGAATGTAGTATATAGGGTAATTATCTTCGCTCCTTATCGTAATATGATATTTATCCACTTCATCGGAGATAGTTACTATACGCTTTTTATCCGATTCATTGAGTTTCAGTATGTAGATATTCTTCCAAGGATTATGGATTGGATAGATAGTTATATCAATTTCACTATATGTGGTATGCTCTACGCCGGGTTGTAGACTATATCCTAACCTTATGGCTTTCATCTCTATATTGCCTTAGAAGTGGAGAGGGTGGATTAGTCTATCTGTTTTATGTTATATTTCTGGAACTTCTTTATAGCCCATGTTACAGCTTCAGAAAGTCTTCTTATCCCCTCGATTATCATGTCCTCAGGTGGATATGAATAGCTTAGTCTCATAGTGTTCCATCCACTTCCATCTACATGGAAGGAACGTCCAGGGACATACGCAACTTTATATTCATTTAGAACCTTGTATAGAAGCATCTTTGTATTTATATATTCAGGTAGCCATGTAAAGATGAACATCCCGCCTACAGGTTTAGTCCATTTGACCCCATTAGGCATGTATTCTTCCATTGCATTCAGCATAGCATCCCTCTTACTTTTATATATCTTTCTTATCTTGGGTATATTCCTATCGATTAACCCATTTTTTAATGCATAATACGTTATGAATTGGGTTAAATTTGGTGAGCATAAATCAAGTGCCTGTTTAGATAATACCAGATATTTAGTTACTTCCATATCTGCTACTACAAAACCTATTCTCAAACCTGGGGAGAAGACTTTACTAAATGTTGAGACATAAATTACCCTCCCTTCTTTATCCATCGCTTTCAGACGCTTCAACTCATTGGCGTCGAAAACTATATGTCCATATGGATCGTCTTCTACGATAAAGAAATCATATTCAGAGGCTAATTCGAGAAGGCGTTTCCTTCTCTCTAATGACATAGAGATACCGGTTGGATTTTGACATGTAGGGATAGTGTATAAAAACTTGGGTTTTTTGTCTTTTATAAGAAGATGGTGTAACTCATATTCTAATTGTTCAATTATCATTCCATCTTCATCCATAGGAATACCCAAGTAGTTTGGTTTATACATATTGAATGCTTGAATGGCAGCTAGGTAAGTAGGGATTTCAACTACTACAATATCACGTTGATTTATAAAGATTCTTCCAAGCATATCTACTCCTTGTTGACTCCCACTAGTTATAATTATCTCCTCTGGATCTGCTTTGATTGCTATCCTCGATAAGTATTTGGATAACTCTTCTTTTAGTTCTGGCAACCCTTCTGTAACTCCGTATTGAAAAGCCTTATCTCTTACGGAGTTTATGAACTCGAATATATCCTTGAGATCCTCTGATGTGGGAAAGGTCTTGGGATCCGGGAGGCCACCAGCAAATGAAATGACATCTTTCGATATCATCTTAAGAAGGTCACGTATCTCTGAGGTCCGCATCCTGTCTGTACGGGCGGCCAGAACATCTAAAAGTTCAACCAATGCCTCCACCCTCAATAATAATATTCGCAGAACCTACTCATTAATAAATTACATATACAAAGCAATATAGATACTTAGGAACTAATAGAATTTTCGGGGGATAAATTGACGCATCCTATCGCATTAAATCAACCCGGAAAAAAGATGCTTCTCCTAGGGAATGAGGCTATTGCCAGAGGGGCAATAGAGGCAGGCATCGGTCTAGCAGCGGCATATCCTGGCACACCCTCGACAGAAGTTATGGAGACACTTATCTTAGCAGCAAAAGACTTAGGGTTCTATGTTGAATGGAGTGTAAATGAAAAAGTTGCTTTGGAAGTTGCTTTCGGCGCCTCTATAACTGGTATTAGATCTCTTGTAGCGATGAAGCATGTAGGAGTCAATGTCGCAATGGACAGTCTAGTGAGCTTAGGATATACGGGGGTGAATGGAGGATTCCTATTGGTATCGGCGGAAGATCCCTCTATGCATAGTAGTCAAAATGAGCAAGATAATAGGTGGATAGGTATATTAAGTTATATCCCTGTGTTCGAAGCATATAATCCTCATGAAGCAAAGGAATTAACTAGATATTTATTTGGATTCTCTGAGGATCATGAGACCCCAGTTATACTTAGAACTACTACAAGGCTAAGTCATACAAGGGGAGTTGTAGAATATGGAGAGATCAGAGATAGGAAGGTTAAGGGAAAGTTCGAGAGAAATATAGGTCGATGGGTACTTCTACCCAGAAATGCCAGGATAAGAAGAGAAATACAGCTTAGTAGATGGGAAAAGATCATGGATGCTGTTAACAATGTTCCTTTTAATTGGATTGAGGATAACGGAGCGGAGGATGGCGTTATAGCGGTAGGATCTGCATATGGATATGTTAAGGAGGCGGCGGCATCTATAGAGAAGAGCTTCGATATCCTAAAGATATCTAGTTCTGTGCCTTTTCCTATGAAACTAGTTGATAAGTTTCTAGAGGCTCATCCTAGAGTCTTAGTTGTAGAGGAGTTAGAGCCTGTCGTAGAGATGAGTATCAAGAATAGTTTTTATGGAAGTAGTGATGTGGAGATCAGGGGTAAGGATCTAGTGGGATATAAAGGGGAGTTAAATTTAGATAGGGTATACAAAGCCTTATCCGAGTTTTTAGGTCTACCTTATAAGGGTAAGGAGGATTACCAGCGTGATATTCCTATCCCTGGAAGGCCGCCTGTTCTATGTCCAGGATGTCCCCATAGAGCGACATTCTTTGCTTTACGGAAAGCGGTCAATATGAGTAGGGTAAATGCCATATATCCAGGTGATATAGGTTGTTATACCTTGGGTGTACAACCGCCATATGAGGAGGTAGATACCACTATCTCTATGGGTTCGGGCATCGGTATCGCCAATGGACTGGCCCATACACAAGATAATATGGTTATAGCTACAATAGGCGACTCCACATTCTATCATGCAGGTATACCCGGTTTAATTAATGCTGTATATAACTTTTCGCCATTGCTATTAGTAGTTATGGATAATGAGGTAACCGCGATGACAGGGGACCAGCCAAATCCAGGTACCGGATATACAGCTCTGGGTAGAGGCGCCGAGCGGATACCTATCGAAGACATTGCAAGGGGCGTAGGTGTAAAAAGAGTCAAGGTTGTAGATCCCTATAATGTGAAAGAGACCTTAAATGCATTGAAAGATCTAATTAGCTATATAAAGGATGAGGGTAAGCCAGGGGTATTGGTGGCTAGGAGGGAATGTAGCCTTGTATACGTAAGGCGAGTCAGGAGAAAAGGAGAGGTTATACCGACTTATTATGTTGATGATGATAAGTGTACCGGATGCCGGATCTGTGTAGATCAATTCGCGTGCCCAGCGATATTCATGGTGGGAGATAAAGCGTGGATTGATGAATCGATGTGCACTGGATGCGGAGTCTGTGACCAGATTTGTCCCTTTAAGGCATTCCAGATGAGGGGGATATAGATGAAAACTATTAACACTATTCTGACGGGAGTTGGTGGCCAGGGAATACTAACACTGTCCAGGATGATGGGTAATACAGCGATATTAGCGGATTTAGATGTTACTGTTAGCGAAGTTCATGGAATGGCACAGAGAGGGGGGAGCGTGATAGTTCATCTTAAAGTCGGTGAAAAAATTTATTCTCCTCTAATACCCAAACAGGGAGCTGATTGGATAATTGGTTTAGAGGCTATCGAAACATATAGGCATATAAATTATCTAGATAGAGAGGGCTATATATTGATGGATAGCAGAGTTATACCTCCCCCTGCACCAGATAAACCTATACCCAAGAAAGAAGAGTTGATAAGGGAAATAGCTAAGACCGCCTCAAGGGTATATATTATTCCTGCTCATGAATCAGCTATCAAACTTGGAAATGCTATATTGGCAAATACTATATTATTTGGAGCCATAGCGCAACTAAATATACTTGGCATAGATAAACGATATTATATCGAATCCATGAGACAATCTCTGCCAGATAGATATTTAGAAATCAATCTGGAAGCATTCGACTTCGGATACAAATATAAATTCGATGTGATAGAAATAAATCGCAGATAACTATTAATCTGATATAATTGACTGCTCTTTTTCCAGCCTTGAAATAATAAAGTCTATGGGTGCTCTAGACCTCGCTAACGCATCTAAATAATATTTTACATCATATCCCCGAAAGTTTTTTTCAACCGGATAACCCTCACCATTATAGACGATATACTTAATTACATCACCCTCCTTTGCTTTGATCTTCTTAGCTGCATATATAGCGGGTCCCTTACCACGATATTCCCACCAATTCCGGCCAACCCTTCTAGTTATGACCAGCTTTCCGGGCTCCACATCTCCATCTATTAGTTTATCGGCGGCCTCCCTATACAGCTTTAAGGCCTCTAGACACTGTTTATATAAGGCTTCAGGCGTATTACCCAGTGATAATAGTTTTAACGCTTTATACTGAGTTTCAGCGATAAATGGAGGGGTATCTCTACGTATCGCTTCTATCCCTTTAATCTTTAATGAACCATCGAGTGTAACTCCAAAGTATCTGTTGGATACGCCTAGGGGTTCTTTAGAAGAATTGGGTAAAAAGACTATCCATATGTATATACAGTCTATCTCAATCGGTATACCTATCTCACCAGACACCTCCTTTATAAACTCCTGGTAATCATCTTCAGATCCTTCATCCACCCATATCGAATCCACAAGGACATGGCGTATTTTGAGCTTCATATTTCTAGCTATATCGACAGTTTTATTCATAATTGCACGTGCAAGTGACGTTACACACTCATATGCCTCTATCTTCCCTAGACGAGAATTCCGGTAACCGAGATATCCGAAGCTAGCGACAAGTATCCACTTTAGACCCGTATACCTCAGTTTATATATCTTATCCCCAGTTTCCCTATACTTCTTTTTAAGCCGAAGACGATACTCCACCAGTTTAGATAGAGATATGGGTATTATCCCTCTTCGTTTAAACGAGATTAAATGACCCGATTCCGCTACAAGATATCCCTCTTTCTCATATGGGTTGTTAACAGTTTCTGGACTAATATTATATTTAACCATAATCGACGGATATAAACTAGAGAAGTCGCATTGCGCTACGCCCCAAAAAATCCCTGGCATGGGATTCATATATAACCCGCCTCTATCGGCCATTAACAGTTTATGAGGAGTCTTCCAGTTCTCTAGGGCGGTATTAATATGTGGAACTAAGTAGCGTCTTTTAATAGCTTCCATCGCCTCTATACCAGTTAATATACCGCCTATAGTCATCCGTGACACAATATCCAGGGGGGCATATGATATCCTAGATAACTCGACTATCCCGGGGTATTCATCAGGACCCATAACCGACCTACTATAATCCAAATATACCCTCGGCCTCTTCTTTAAAGCTGACTCTACCTCCTTGTCCCGCGAAACCCACCTTAGAACCCTCTGCGAATAGCATTCCACTATATCTGGATCAAAATATGTTATTATATTACTTAGATCCGATAAGTCGAGGGAGTCTATTTTATAATATTCCCCAAAATCTCTAAATCCATACCTGACCTCCACAACTACATTTTCAGGTAGAGAGATGTTGGGTCTAAAGTTATCTCCATACCAGTTAACAAGCCTTATAAACATTCTCTTAAAGGGGGGCTCGATACACCCGGATTCATCATCCTGAATCGATACGGAGCCCTCGCCATCTATCTCCACATATCTCGACGGTGGAAGCCCATACTCCGATAAAAAGCGTTGTTCTAGCCTAGGCATCGTATTCCATATCCTCGCTACACCAAGCGATAATATCCTATTAATAGTGTCTTCATATTCTCTTATAGACCATAGGGAAGCCACAACTACAGAGACCTCTTTTTCATACCAGGGAGGTAAGAGCCACTGCTCAAGATAGACATCTTTAAATATCTCCTGACGCTCCATAAGCCTCCTCAATTCTTCGATGGAAAAGCCATTCGCCGGCGATAGATAGATACGGGGAAAATATGTTACCGGCAGCATCTTTAGACCGCCATATTTCCCTATAAATATTAGGTTAAATCCTTCGTCTAAGCGTTCCAGCTTCAATAACCATCCTTCATATCTCAAGAAAAACCCTCCGGTTATCTACAGGCATTCTTTAAGAGTAACAGTTTTAATCTCCCTGTATAAAGATAGTATGCCGCCTAATAGGAGAGCTTCCACCGGATCCATAGGTAATGCTATAAAGAGGTTTTGTATACGTCTAGCCTCCCGTATAATGGTTTCTATGGTCTCCATATCCTCCTCAGGGAGGTATCGAGACGCTATACTTCTAAATTTCTTTATATATTCGTCAAACGCGTGCGTAAATGTAGGTGCAGACCTACCCATCTCGATATACCTCCATCCAACTATATAATACTTGCTGCTTAGAACTCTCTATCCCTATAAACGAGTCTGTGGAAAGCAATTTATACCCCCCTCTCTTGAGGGGACTCTTCTCCAGCTTAAGCAAGATATATCCCTCTCCACCCGCCTCCACCCTCACTAGATAGTGTATAATATGGTGATGAAAATTGCCTCCTGAAGGCCTGTATCCAATGTGAAATGTTTTATTAAAAACTATGATCGTAACTTCATTTAATAGAAGTTTATATATGGCGGCGGATATGCTTGACGCCTCAACCCACTTCTTAATCGGGTCATCTATATGTAGATAGGGGTCTACAATTACAAGTAGATCGCCCCTATAGTGAGATAGGGCTTCGATTAGATCCTCAGGTTTAAAGCAACGTATCAACCGTATATTTGATTCGGCGATGTCCCAGTTACCACCAAGTTTCTTCACGATCCTTAGCAGTAAATACGGATCTAATCCGTCAAACAATTGGTTGTAAATAATATCTATATATCTCCTTAACGATATCTCCCCTATTATCCTGTGCATAAGCATTTTAACCAATCTCCAATTATATCCATAAAATTCGGTTATGGCGGAAGGCTCTAATCCCCCATCAAGTAACTCATCTACCTCTGGAATACCAGTTGATATTTTCTTATCCATATGTAGTCCCTTGCTATAGGATAGAAGGTTCTTATTAAGTGATTTGTATACGTTCTCTATGTTTATGATTAGGTTAGCTACTTCTATATAGTCATTGTATATCCACACAAAGAAAAGTTAAACTATTAAACTACTCAGTTATAGGGCTCAGGGCAATTCGTTTAAATCATCCATCTTCATAAGCCCCGACTCATCATCGCCTCGAGCTCCGACCCGTCCTCACCTAATCATTAATTCATTGAGGACCTCGCTCGTCATCGCTCAAGATAAATAGAGAAGCCTCCTTCTATAAATAATTATAAATAATGCTCGAAATGCGGTTCCTCAAACTGTCTATTCCATAACTTTATGGAACTTCAGAAGACTGTTATTTTTTGATATTAAGTATGCAAGGTAACTATAATAACCTTTATTTTCTAATTAATTAATCCGATATAAAATGGGGGGTCGGCGGTGAGGGATAGAACAAGAATTATCTTAGCGGCATCTAATATTATACTGATAATTTTGCTTATAGCCTTGGGAAATAGCTACATAAAGCTTTACAGCGATAATTTAGCTTTAAGAAAGGAGTTAATAGACCTAGAGAATAAAATAAATGTATTTCAGAAACAACTTGAGTACTATAAGGCGCTAACTACCTATATATACGAAAATACCACAGGAATAGATTTAGCCTCGAGTCTTTTTAGAAGCCTATCTTTCCATGCAGTTGCGGTTAAGAGTGGTACTGGGGGCTACGAAGGTGTGGTTCTAAATATAAGCATCTCCATCGTGCCAGGCAAGGGACGGATATTCGTTAATACTGAGCCTAAGATAGGTATAGACTTGCAGACAAGCATTGAAGTCGCCAGAATCGTCGCCGTTAATTATACAGGTATTAACCTCTCCTTCTTCGACATTATATTATCAGTGACAGCTGATCAGGAGGTGGAGATTGTTGATGGACCCAGTGCAGGCGCCGTGATCACAGTATTATTGATAAGTTTCTTGTTAAATAAGACTTTGAATCAGAACGTGTATCTGACCGGCACGATTAATCCCGATGGCAGCATAGGGAGGGTAGGGGCTATAATGGAGAAAGCTCTAGCTGCTGCTGAGAATGGAGCTAAAATATTTTTAGTGCCAAAGGGGGAGAGGGTAGTGACTGTTTATGTCGAGGAAAGGACCGAGATAGTTCCTGGCTTTGTAATAATAACTTATAAGCCGGTCAAAATAGATGTTGAAGAATACCTTAAGGAGAAGGGATATGACATTAAGATTATAGAGGTGGGTTCTATAGAGGACATATTAAGTCTTTTATGGCGGCCATAATAGTTATAATAGAGACCTCGCAAACTTTAGAGCCAGTTTAGGATGCCTCAATAATTTCTTGGCTGTCGCTGATAGATTAATACCACTTGCCAAATTAACGACATCCTCATCTGAAAGTATATCTACTAACATATTAAACTCGTCATCGGTCAACGACTCTAACGCCCTCATAGCTTTTAGACTTTTCTTTATCCGTTCCCCCCAGGGGTCCTCATATCTCTTCCGGAACTCAAGTAACCGTTGCTTCGAAGAGTCTCCTTCCAATGCAGCCCTCCCAGCGACCTCACCAGCTATTAAGCCAGCTACTCCAGAGGAGTGTATCCCAGCGCCTGTTAGAGGTATCACGGTGCCGGCGGCATCTCCTATTAATATGAATCCGTCTCCCACATTATTTTCAATCATACCCCCTATAGGAACCAAAGCACCTCGATAATCAATTATTTGCGCCTTGCCAAGCTCATCTCTATGCTGCTCCACAAATTTATCAAGATAATATTTAGCTTGGCCTCCTCTTACGCCTACTCCGACTTCGGCCACCCCTTCGCTTTTGGGAAATATCCATGCATATCCTTTAGGTGCAATGGTCGTGCCGATGAAAAACTTAGCGACATCCGGATCTTCTAGATCTACATTGACCATCAAATATATTACTGTGGGTATAGGTTCTGACTTCTCCGTGATACCTAGGCTTCGTGCTACTGTAGAGTTATAACCATCTGCACCTATAACGACTTTCGCTCGATATACTTCATTAGTAGTCTTAACCTCCATAACTCCTCCCTTGTATACTATGCCATCCACCCTCTCTTTTACATGTATCTCGGCTCCAGCTTCAGCGGCCTTAAGCGCGAGCTCCTGTAGATACATGGTTTTATTAATTGATAACGCCTCAATTCCCAGATCCAGATATTTTCCATTAGGGGCATAGACCCTATTCCTAACCTTCTGTAGAACGATATACGGTTTTGGATCCAGGCCCATATCATTAAATGTACTTAAACTGGTGGCTTCTCCGCATGGCTTCTGAGCCATGATCGTCTGGTTCTTTTCAATGAGAAGCGTTTTCGCCCCTATTTCTGCTGAGGATCTTGCGGCCGGTATCCCCGCCGGCCCTGCTCCAACTACTATAACATCATATTCCTTCAATAGTTATCACCAAAGGCACATCTATATTATTTGGTTTAGTATTCCTTAATAATTATTTATTTTATATTTTCCCAATAATAAGGCCATCATTAGAGCTGTAAATAGGAGGGGTATGTGATATGTTGAGAATCTATATCCCGCTATTGCTAGCCATGGAATACTACCAGCTGAAGTAAAGGAATATATTGCTAATGAAACCTCGGTAACACCTGTACCGCCTATTGTAATCGGTAAAGCGGTCAAGACAAGATATACATGTACAGATAACGTCGAGTTTATAATCCCGATTTGAAAATTCAATGATGTAAATAGAGACATTAGAGCGGCTCCCGACATAAATGCCATTAGGATAGTTATGAAATATGAAAGTAATAAGTTTTTTATAAGCAATCTCTCTGGAAGATTAAGTGAGACTTGGTTTACCTCTGAGATCCTTCGCTTCACCCAGTTTATGAGCCTCTCGTAGTATCTTTTACCAGCAATAATTTGGATTATTCGTACGATAATCCTAGGTAAATCCGCCTTCCCTCTCCTCATGCTATTAAATATAAATATGTGGAGAAACAAGATTACTAGCGAAATAATTATGATTATAGTGGAAAAGAGATAGTTATTTCTAAAAGCAAGATATATGCCTCCCAGCATACCTATAATAGAGGCAATAGATACGTCACTGAAAATATCCAGATAAGAGATCCATATAGACCTTCCCGGATCAACTCCTTTCTTATGTAAGTAGTAAGCTCTAAATACTTCATCACCCGTGAAGCCAGGTGAAATTAATGCCAATACTTCACTCGCACTTCTGATTAAAATAGCTTTGCTGAACCCAAGATTTACATCAAATATCTTTGAAAGAATTATCATACGGAAACCTTTCAATAGAATTATCCCTATTGATAAGAGTGAGGCTATCAGAACAGCATGAGGAGGTATATTCATAACTTCGTTGATAGGTATCTGTATCAATAGTAGCATGATAATCGGGGCCAATGTAGCTAATGATACAGCTATTATGCCTCTTCTAAGTACCCTCTTCTTCTCTCGCCACATATATGATACAATAATTATTCATAGATGTAAATCTATATATTTGAAGCGTGATGATCGTTTTACCTATTAAGACCGGTCTAATAGAAATTAACAGTGACTTGATAAACATACTGGTAAACACCATAAATGATAATGGCATCAAGATAGAGACTAACGATATTATAGCTATATCTGCTAAAGTCTTGTCAATCTGCAGAGGATACCTAATATACTACTATGACATTAGACCCTCTAAGGAGGCTATTAAGCTCTCTAATGAAACTGGGTTGGACCCTAGGTTTGTAGAGGCGGTTATAAAGGAGGCGGACAAAATAATAAGCCATGATTACAATGGAATAATCACCATTAAAGATGATATCTTAGTTATTAATGCAGGGTTAGATAGAAAAAATGTTCCTGTTGGCTATGCTTGTAGGTGGCCAGATTATCCGGATGATGAGGCTATGTGGATAAAAAGAGAGGTTGATGAACGGTTTGGCGTTGATTCAGGGATAATAATAGTCGATAGCAAAGTAATGCCTATGCGGAGAGGCACTGTGGGTTTTGCCCTTGGCTCGGCGGGTCTGAATCAAAGTATAGACTTGAGGGGAAGATATGACTTATATGGGAAGGAACTCTTGGTTACTTGGATGAATGTTGTAGATGATTTGGCTTCAACTGCACATTTACTTATGAGGGAAACGACTGAAATGATTCCCTTTGTCATTATAAAGGATGCTCCAGAGGATGTATATAGGAGAAGCCTGAAGAGTGGGGCTGTCAAAATAATTCTTGATGAATGTATATATATGAGGAATCTACTTAAGAGGTAAGAAAGAAGTTATATGACTAAATCATGATTTTAATCCTTTATGATGCGCTTCAAATTATTTATTTAAATAATTTTTTAGGATATAGGTAATTATATATAAGAAAGAGGTTCATATTTGGTATTGAGGTGTGGGTGTACATAATATATGGTCAAGCTGAAAGTCGTGAATTATGAATTCTTTACATTTTCATCTCAGAAGGGATTCGTAGAGAGTACTGGAGTGAATCTTCTACTGGAGGATGGAAGGGTATTCACAATGTTTAATATACCCAAGTTTATCGCAATAGAATGTTTGAGGCTAAAGGAAAGTTTAATGGATGACTATAGGATGAGTTTAGGTGAAGTTCTATCCGATCTTCCTGATTTAGAGAAGGCTGTATCGCAAACAATAGAATCGATAATTATAGATACATTAGATAAGGATAGAGATATATATGCTGCAACTCTTGTAAAGAAGAATGGTATGCATAAAGAATTAAAAATGATTCCAAGCCACGCTATTTTACTTAGTTTAATCGCTGGAATAGACATTTATGTAGATGAAAATCTAGTGTCTGAACAGGAAAAAAAGGCGCAGAGGGATTATATGGAGAAATTCCCATAATTATTCGGGGGCATATATCATACTTTCTGGATCTATCTTAATAAACACATTATGCCAATGTTGAAGTATCAATTTTGCCTTAGCATAATCCCATGTGCCATACTTATTCGAAACATCTTTACGTATTCGAGCGTCTAATACCCTTCCAATAAATAGCGACTCCTCATCTAGCTCGACTTCCCTCTCTAGCTTTACCTCCATATATGCAATAGAACCTTTTATTATCGGCGGCTTCACATGACGCGAGGGAATAACTTCTATATTTGCTGATCTGAACTTATCTCGCTTATGGCCATGTACTGCAAGCTTCATTATCTTATTTATGATCTTATCATCAGGAATATTCACGACAAATTCCCCCGTCTTTCTGATACATTCATGCGTAAAGTTTTCTTTATCGACAACTATTAATATTAAATCTGGATCCCATGTAACTGGAGTATGCCATGTACATGGCATAACATTATATTTCTGATTGCCGCAATAGGTTGTTATCAATGTAGTTATACGGGGATGGAGAAGAGTATAAAAACGGCTTACTTTTATATATTTCTCCATAAATATCCCCAAAAATATACTTGGAGAGTTATGTGGGATATATAATTTAATCTGAGGGTATTATACCTCTAAATTTAGGATAATCGTAGTATATCCATAATGGCCTCGAGTAGATGGGGTGTAGAGACCGCAATAATTGAGATGCCGTGGACGCTTGATAAGGAGATTTCTTTCTTTCTGTTTTGCCATATGATTATTTTTCCACCCGCCTCTTTAACGATCAATTGACCGGCGGCTATATCAAATACCCTTAATTTATCTCTAATGTCGACGTATCCGTCTAAGACGCCCTCGCCGACAAAACAGGTCTCTAATGCAGCGGAACCTAGATAACGGGGAAAAGGAATATATGGTAATAGATTGTGAATCGGACTTGCGCCACATCTACTTAGAGTTATGGATAAACTAATTTGTGCTTTATACACCTTTTTTATGCGACTTACATTTATCTTAACTCCGTTCTTATATGCTCCTTCCCCTTTAATGGCCCAATAAACGTCATTTCTAAAGATGTCTCTAACTACACCTAGATATACTGAATCCATCGTATCACTTTTAGCGACCGCTATCGATATAGAAGAGAAGGGTACCCCCTTTACAAAATTTCTGGTTCCGTCAATAGGGTCAACTATTAATAACTCCCCGCTAGGCCCCTGATCCTTGAAGCCTTCCTCGCTTATCACTCTAAATCTGAGGTTATTATCATCAAGATATTTTTTGAGTACATCAGCGGAGGCATTATCTACTTTATGCTCGAGTTCTTTTATGTCTACATATCCAAGCCACTTCTCTTTTTCTTCAAAAATAGCTTTTCTCATCAATTCCGTTACTTTAATAAGATGTCTGAGAACTTCCATATCTATGTCACCCCATAAATATTAATTATGAGACTTCTTGTATCCCTCTAATATGATGGCTATTGAAAGATATATTTTAAATAAATTTTTATCATATTATTTAGGGATGTCGCTTGGTTGATATTATAGGCTATACGACTCAAATTCAACTTATTATACTTCTATTATCCGGTATTATAGGTGCTAAAATAGCAGAGAAAATAAGGATACCTATCATCATTCCTTTATTGTTAACAGGTTATTTTATAGGGCCATATTCCCCTATTGGATTAACTATATTCAACCCACTAGAATTAGGAGTTTCGCTAGAGACAATAACTCACCTCTTAATTCCACTTATCCTGTTTTATGAGGGGATGGATTTTGATATTGAGGTATTAAAGAGAATATACCGCCCGATATTCTCCCTTGCAACATTAGGTGTAGTGATATCGGCGGCTCTCTTCGCTGCGGTTGGATATTATTTATTTAAATTGGACTTTGTAACCTCGACCTTGATCGGGACGGCCGTCGCTGCAACTGATGTGGCAGCGATTGAAGTTATTACCGCTGGATTGACGCTCAAGGAAGAGATCGTATCAACCTTGATAGGTGAATCTGCCTTTAATGATGCTATGGTGATAGTTCTAATAACTATCTTGCTGGGTGTAATCCAAGGCGGCAATATAGATCCAAATTTCGTGACACTAGAGTTTTTCAGGCAATTTATGGGCGGAATATTACTAGGATACACGATGGGAGTAGTTGTAGGTGGAATTGTGGATAAGCTAAAGATGAAGGAACACCTTCTATACTTTTCTCTGCTATTATTCCTTGCAACATATACATTATCCACATTCATATTAACAACATATTCATTTGTTAATCCAGCAGTAGCTGTAGTAGTATCAGGGATCGTCTTCAGGCATTATTTTGCTCCCCGGGGGATAGTGCCAATTGAAGGTATGGAGACCCTTTCTTTTTGGGAGAATATAGTATTTATAGCGGAAGTCATTATATTCATGACTCTAGGAGCAGCGATCTCTATAGAGGGACTACTATCCAATGCATATACAGGAATTATACTGATGCTTATAGCCTTGTTTGTTGTTAGACCTATTGCAGTATTTATTTCAACAACCGGATTTGCCGAGTTTACGACGAATGAGAAGCTCTTTATATCGTTAGCTGGTGCTAGAGGCACAGTTTCTGCGGCAGTCGCAAACTTAATATTAATTTCGGCGATCACGAATGCAGAAATAATATTCAACATTATATTGATAATCACTTTAGCGTCACTTTTATTCGTCGGTTTCGGTGGGAAACATTTGGCCGACTACTTCTGTAAAGTGAAAGTTACACCTATCCATCTAAAGTATGAAAAACTTAAGTCCAGGTATATAGCCTTGCAAGATGCTCTTAAAGAACTTGAACTCAAATATGATGAGGGATTGATCGATATAAAAATCTATAGGATGCTGAGTAGGGAAGTTCAGAAGGAAATGGAGAAGTTGGATGAGGAGATGCATGCTTTATATGAAGATAAGGAGATGAAGTGGATGGTGGAGATGGAGGCATTAAAGCTGAGGAGAGAACTTGTTAGAATTAAGTTGAGGGCTATTAAACATCTAAATTCTAAAGGAGAGATCTCATCGGAGACATATAATGAACTCAGGGAGGAATATCTAAAGGAGCTAAAGGAATTAGATAAGAAATTAGATAAATTAATGAAGCCGCCTAAGAGAAAGAAGAAGTAGATTATTTTATCATCCTAATCTTCTTAATTATAAATTCATCTCCTTCGACTACCTTTACTAATGAGCCGCATTTAGGACAAGAGAAAACAGGTAGATATAAATCATATTCATTATCGATATTTATATTACCTATATAGCCGCATGAATCGCATTTGACGATTCCTTTCCTTCTCTCGATATGGAGCTTCGATTTTTTGAGAACCTCATTTCTTTCTTTCAATATGTCGAATAAGTAGCGGATCTGGTCAGGATTAAGATGGGTAAACTCACCTACCTCAAGATATATATCTAGTATCTTCTTTGCATTATTTTCTTGAGCCACCTTGTCTAAGTAATCTATCAGCTGCATAGTCATAGAAGCTTCATGCATCTACGGTCACCTATAAACCTAATTTCGCTATCAACTCATCTATACCAATATCTTGTTTACAACTTGTTTTTACTACTATTATTTCAGGGTTTATTTTTATTGCGTCGCTAGCGAGTTTCTCTGGATCTACCTCCATAGCCTCAGACAAGTCTATCTTATTAATCACACATATAGAGGCCTCTCTAAATATTAGTGGATGCTTAACTATACTATAAGGTCCTTCAGTTATGCTGATAACCACTATCCTTTTATGGGTGCCTAATGGATAATCAGCTGGACAGATTAGATTCCCGACATTCTCTATAAACAGTAGATCGATATTTTCAAGATCAAATTCTTTTATGGCTTTCATTATTAAGTTGGCATCTAAATGACATTCCGCTCCGGTATTAATTTGAAGTACATCAATGCCATGTTTAGAAACCCTTTCTGAGTCTATTGTTGTAGCTACGTCACCACCAATCATAGCTATGCGATACTTATCCTTTAGACGTTTGGTCATAGCTTCAATCAAACATGTCTTACCGGCTCCGATCGAACCCATTACATCAATAGCGGTGACTCCATACTTATCTAATAATAACCGGACTTCATCCGCTAGCTCTCTGTTTCTTCTCAGAAAGTCTTCTTGCAACTCAATATCCATTATTTCCCCTTCATCTGGTTCAATAACACCTTTAATTGGCATCATTCACACCCCTATCCTCATGGTAAGGCAAGAGTCAAAATAATATTATGGCTGGATTGGGTTATATTTTGAATATATTTTTTAATTATATATCTCAACTACTGAGGTATATCTTATGCCTGATGGTAAATTCGAGAATAAATCTGCCCTAATGCTATGCATCCATCTCCAGGTGGAGTGTACCTGTGCATCCGGAGAGAGAGGTTATATTCTTTTAGAACTTCTTTTATGCCTAACGCTATGATATCATTGACAGCTGCGCCTCCCGTAACATATATGTATCTATAGCCTGCCTTATCCGCTGCTTCGGCAGCTATTGACCCCAATCCATACCCTATGTTATACTGGACTGTATAGGCTACATCTTCTCTTTTAGTAGCTACATACTCTAGTAATTCATAGATTAGTTTTGAAGCTAAAAGTATCTTCATGCCATTGGCATTAGAGATTTTGCATTCGGTATCCTCTATTAAATTCCCTTGATGGCCAACGGCCTCAAGTTTCATTGCGGGCTCACCCTCATAGGATCTATATCCACATACATCTAGGAGTACAGATACGGAATCAAGTATCCTGCCTGTGCTTGATGTATATAGGGTGCCACGCTTTATTTGATAAACGGTCGCCTCAATATCCTTGTCATCTCTGAAATGTTTGGAAATCCCGTTTTCATGTATATATGATAATGCCTTTTCAAGCCCTAATGAGTTAGATAATACTGATAATAGCATCCTAACTGGATAGTATGTGGCTAGGTCACCTCCAGGCATCTTATTATACTCAATATGACCTATACGTTTATAGGAACCGTCATGGTAGATATGTAGTACTTCACCGCCCCAAATCTGGCCATCATCTCCATATCCAGCTCCATCCATCGCTATAACGATACCCTCCAGCTTACCATATTCCGCTAGAACTGCATATGCATGTGCGACATGATGCTGTACCTCATAATATGGTATGTCCAATTCGTCTTTCCATTTAAGCGCTAGAAACCTAGAGTGATAAGCAGGATTTTTATCTGCTACAATAATGCTCTCATTTAGATCGATATTGTAAGTATTTATGAACCATTTCAAATATTTATCCAATTCCATAAGATTCTCGTATTCATCAATATCACCTATGAACTGGGTGAGGATTACCTTATCATTAAAGCCGATTCCCCCTGCATCCTGTAGATCTGCTCCAAAGGCAATTATATTTTTATTGAGTTTATGTGGAAGCTTTATCCAGCGGGGTGCATAGCCCCTTCCACGCCTCAAAAATACAGGGTTATCGAGGGTAAATCTAATTACACTATCATCGACTCTATTCACGATCTCTCTATTATGTAAAAGGAAATAGTCGACTATACCACCGAGTCTTTTCAACGCTGAACTATTGTCCTTCTCCATCGGTTTATTATAATAATTACCACTTGTCATGATAACATAGCTTTCTCTAGTTGCCTTAAGAAATAGGTGATGTATTCCGCTGTAAGGTAGCATGACGCCTATAAAGTCGAGGCCCGGAGCGATATATCTGGAGAGATCGGTATCATCCCTTCTTGGTAGAAGAACAATAGGCCTCTGAGGCGATAATAGTAATGAGACAGCATTCTCATTTAAATGGGCTATTTTCTTTACGGATGTGATGTCAAGAGCCATAAGTGCAAAGGGCTTCATGGGTCTACGTTTGCGACGCCTCAATTCCTGCAGCACATCGTCATCATTGGCCAATGTAGCTATATGGAATCCGCCTATTCCCTTTATCCCGATAATATATCCTTCATCCAATAACCTCGCAGCGCTGGATATAGGGTCTTTACTATCTATTTCTACACCTTTATTATCTGTTAACCATATTCTTGGTCCACATATGGGGCAGCTTATGCCTTGGGCGTGGAACCGTCGTATATTATTTACATCTCTATATTCATCTAGACAGTCTTTACATAAATCGAAAATATTCATACTGGTATTTTCTCTGTCGTAGGGGGATCTATACATCATGCTAAATCTAGGTCCACACCATGCACATGAGTTGAATGGATAATATCGCCACCTAGAAGGTCCTTCTATCTCATCTATACACTCTGGGCATATCGCTATATCGGGAGGTATAATTGAAGGCAGCAACAAATTCTTTCTGCTCTTCAAAATGGTAAAACCTTTTATACCCTTCGCCCGTACTTTCTCCACCTTCATATGAATTATTTCAGATGGGGGAGGCCTCTCTTCTCTAAATAATTTAAGAAATCTAATTACTTTATCTCTATATCCCTCAACATATATAATGACCTCACCGCCACCTAAATTCTGGACATATCCCTCGACCCCTGACTTCACCGCTATCCTTTTTATGAAAGGTCTAAAGCCAACCCCTTGTACTATGCCTGAGACAAGAATCTCAAGCGCCAGATTCATATATCTCCCTCTAGCTTCTTAATGCCATCGATAACATCCTCATCTCTAATAACATTGAGGATAAAGCCCCTATGAACAATAACTAAATCACCCTCCTTAACCTCTACAAAGGGAGATAACACCTTAACCTTGGCATCGCCGATATCTACAATGACATGCTCCCCAATAACTGAAATGACACGTCCCACCGCTCCCATCTCAAACTTATCGATAGACAAGCCTAATCCCTACCTCAACATATCCGTGGAATAGGGTCTCCTATTGGCGGTGGAACCGCCCTCAAACCACCTATAACGGTCTCCATAATCACAAAGTCATATTCATCGGTCGCTTCACCGATGATCTCTGCATCTTTACCCAGTGGATTCTGTCTAATAGCTTCCAAAACCTTATCCGCTAATTCAGGTATTACCGCAATTGCCGCTTTACCTTCATTACCTAATTCAAGCGGATCTAAACCAAGATATTCACATACATTTCTCACGCTATCCCTTATTGGTATACATTCCTCATATATCTTGATCCCTACTCCAGACTTCTCACTCCATTCATTGAGAAGGTTCGCTAAACCTCCTCTCGTAGGATCTTTCATTGCAACTACACCTCCCATCTTTAATGCCGCCTCTACCAAGCCATTTAATGGGGCGGCGTCTGATTTGATATCGGCCTCAAAATTGACACCTTCCCTCACTGATAGTAATGCAATAGCGTGATCACCGATATACCCGGTAATTATTATCTTATCTCCTGGTTTGATATTTGAGTCCAAAAGCCATTTTTCATCAAATCCATCCCTATATTTCTTCACTACCTCCAGATTATGATCCAGATATGGGTGTCTGACGCCGAGGCCTGACATATTCAAAACAAGGTTCTCCAATGCACCCTTTTCGACAACTTTTGTATCTCCCGTAATCACTGGTACACCTACTTTCATAGCGGTATTAGAAATACTCTTTAATATCCTATCTAAATCACTAAATGGGAATCCTTCTTCTATTATTAACCCCAGTGCTAATGCTATGGGTCTACCTCCAATCATAAGTATATCATTGATTGTCCCCGCTACTGCCAAACTACCGATATCTCCACCTGGAAAGAATAATGGTTTAACCGTATATGAATCACTCTTAAGCACCACACCATCTATTGCTCCAGAATCATCGAGTGAGGATAAGGGTATTTCACCGGTTCCCCAACCTAAATGCCTTAGGATATATTCTTTTATGAAGCTCTGCATCGCTTGACCGCCAGCCCCATGAACCATTTTAACTACATCCGTCATATATCATCACCCCCCATATCCTTAGAACCTACATTTAATAATTCCAGTAACCTTATGGTCCGCCCAAATCTTGCATGTACCCTCAATAGAGACCATAGGCGGCCCCCGGGGATAGTTAGGCGTACATTCCTTCATATAGAGGGGGCATTCCACAGGATCTATCTTACCTTTAATAACATCTGCACATCTAGCTCCAGCCACAAAATCTTCTTTATCCCTAGGCTCTGATAAGCCATATATGTATCTAGCATCCACATATTTATGGGTATTCCGGAAGACAAATCCAGATTTATCGACTACTCCAAAGCCTCTCCAATACCCCTCTGAAAGCAGGAAGACCTCGAGAAGCGTCTCCATAGCTTTAACATTACCATCCCAAGTAACAGATCTAGTGTATTCATTTTCCATTTTATACTCCTTGGTTTCTATCTGTTTTAGAATCATGTAAATAGCGAGCAATACATCAATAGGCTCAAAACCTGCAAAAACCATAGGCTTCTTATTCCTATCAAAATATTCTTTATATGGTTTCATACCTGTTACAGTACTTGAATGCCCCGGGTTTATTATACCATCTACAGCTAAATCGGGCGCCATCATCAACGCGCCCACAGCAGGAGGAACATATCTATAGCTACTTAAAATAGATAAATTATCTGGAACCCCTTTCTTAACCATATAGGCTGTCGCTGGAGCCGTAGTATCAAATCCGACTCCGAAAAAAACATATTTATGGTTTGGATCGCGTTGAGCCATCATAAATGCATCTTGTATCCCATAGACTATCCTTATATCAGCACCTCTACTCCTCGCCTCCTCTAGAGACATCCCTTTACCCCCTTTAGCACGGGACATATCGCCATAAACAGTTACGACGACACCCTCCATACCAAGCTTAATAATATTATCTATATCGCTAGCAGGAGTTATACATACCGGACATCCTGGACCGGCCCTTAGCTCTACATTATCAGGCAAAAGGCTTCTTATCCCGTAGTGGGTTATCGTCCATTCATGCGTACCACACACATGCATAATTAGTACATCCTCCAAATCCTTGGCTATATCTCGGATTTTAAACGCGAGTCTACGGGCAATCTTAGGATCTCTATAAAGCCTTAAAATGTCTTTAATATCTATCTCAGACATCCTATTTTACCTCCTTATCGACAAACTCGAGATACTCCTTCCATAACTTAATCGTCTCCATAGCCTCCTTCTCATCCATTACCTGTATAGCATAACCCGCATGTACAATAACATAATCTCCTACCTTTGCATCCACCAAAGCAATGATAATATTATCTCTAACTACACCGTCACCGAAATCGACCTTTGCAAAGTGATCCTTGATATCTATTATCTTACCCGGATATCCTAGGCACATAATATACTCAACCTATATTATGATATCCCCTAATGACAAATATTATTTAGATTAAACCTTTATTACAATGTATACATGATACAAAAGATATAAACATCTTAGAAACTAGATATTTATTCTAATAATTTCACGGTATAATTCTGATAGGAACTCTTGGTATCCCGCAGTTCCCCTCTCAATGGCATCCATAATCTTCTCAAGCTCTCTAGTCGTCTCTTCAGAGACCATCTCACCGAAGTATTCCTTCAGAATGTTATATACCCTAATTCCTCCCTTCGTAGGATATAAATACTTATTTTTCTTGGTCTCAATTACATATCCTCTCCTAAGTAAAACCTCTATAATCTTAGAGTATGTTGATGGTCTACCTATACCTCGTTCCCTCATAAGCCTAATAAGATCGCTCTGCTTATAAAGCGGCTTCATAGGCTTTACATAGGTATATACATCCTTTACCCCTATAATATCTGTATTGACACTATCATATTTCTTGATGTACCCCGGATATAACCTTAGGAACCCCTCAAAATCAACTTCTGTAGTAAATACCACTTCCCTCCTACTGCCATCAAATTCCAATAATAATCTTTGACGCCTAATCTTAGCCGGCGCCATCTGACTCGCTATAAATCTCTTAAATATGAGGTCATATAGACGGGCGTGTATTTTGGTGAACGGTCTAATTGTTACCATCGACCCCTCCATAATCATATTCCAAATAGTATCTGTATCTACAGGGCGGGTGGGCCTAATACATTCATGTGCTCCGCCCTCTCCCCATGACCTACCGACATACAGCTTATCAGCCTCATCTGGCCACATATTTTCTATATATTCTTTGGCCAAATATTGTCCATAACTTGATACTCTAGTGCTATCTGTTCGGTGATATGTTATTAAGCCCATCTCGAATAATTCCTGAGCAATCTTCATAATAGAATCGGCCCCTATGTTTAATACAGCGGTAGCATCCTCGATCATAGTCGCCGTGATATAAGGTGGAGGAGGATTACTAGCCTCAAATAAATCTTCTTTCTCCAGAATCGATAGCTTAATATTCTTCAAGAGCTCGGGCGATGAATATCTACTAGGTATTTCATCTTCTGTATAATCCAGTTTCACGCCGTTTTCAAGGGTTATACTATAGAATCTCCTTTTATTCTCGGGGTTTCCCCATTCACGCCATCTCTCTATAATCCAACCCAGCACCGGGGTCTGGACCCTCCCCGCTGATAGAGCTCTATCCGAATCCATCTCTCTCGTAAGCCATTCTGATAATGCAAAGCCTATCCATCTATCCTCTATCCTCCTAACCAGTTGGGCTTCTATCAAGTTTCTATTGAATTCTCTGGGGTTATCAAGCGCAGTCAATATGGCTTTCTTAGTCACCTCATGAAACTCTATTCTATCTATATGTTTAGTATAGGGCCTCAGTAAAACAGCAATATCCCATCCTATCTTCTCGCCCTCCGAATCGGGATCTGTACCTATTATTACCTTATCGACTTCGACAGCGATATCCTGTAGAAATCTAACGATATCAAATTTATCGATAATATTTCCATCTGGACAATACCTATTCAAATCTCCAGGGTCATCACTCGTAAATTGATATCCTGTCCTTGGACACCTCTTTATAGAAGTATAGATAGGGGTAAAGTATCCGTCTGACTTCAGAACACCATATATGTTTTCTCTTTTTTCATATCTATAATCAGTGATTATATCATATACATGCCCACCACTGGCAGCTATAATTAATATTTTATCTCCCGTTGAAACCTCATATACTCTATACTTCCCTTTTCTCCTGATACTTGGTTTACCGAAGAATGACGATATCGTCCTGGCTTTATTCGGCGATTCAACAACGAATAATATTGTTCTAATAGGGTCTCTAAACTCTTTATCTAGTTTACCGAGACGCAGCAGCCTTATCTGCTCTCTATCCCTATCTATCTCAGAAATAACTCTTTTAACATCTACATCCTCAAAGTCTCTCCACTCTATATCCTCTATTATCCATCTGCTCCTCTTCATCAATCCCCTCAAAAGCTTTTCATCATCCACCAATACTATAGATAGCCCCCTAGTTAACCCACCTACATACATTCTACTTGTACGCCCACTTGCCTGAACATATGACATTATATCCGGAATCATTAGATATACCTTATCATCTTCTTCCCTAACACTGATCTCGGGATGCTTTTTCAATGCATCAAGGATGACAGGGTCCCCCAACTCGTTCCTGATAAACCTAAACGCATTATATACTAGTTCCTCATTAAATGTCCTGGGCGGCTCCCCCCTCAATAATTTTTCTCTTATATTTGCTAGAGTTTGGTATGAAGCTTCTAAGACTAGCCTCCGAACCCTATTTATATATTTTTCTATTTCTCTCCTCTTTTTTTCATCCTCGATTACAGAGTATAAAAGTGTTAAAGCCCTAAGTATCATACTTGGATTAGGATCCTCAAATTTAGTTGTAAATTTAAATCTAGGTATCCCTAAGAAAAGTGCATATCTAACCCTCTCCGGGAGGTCTAGGCCCCTAACTAATATTCCATAGTATACCGCCATGCCTATTAGAACGTCTACATCGCCGTTGATAAATTTCTGTAGAGAACCAGATCTACCAGATACCAGGACAGCGGATCTAATGCCTCTCGATTTGAGATATTCATCTAGATAATCGGCATATTTCACTCCTTTATCTACAGGGATAAAGATAAGTCCACCTCTACCTAATTTTTTTATTAAATTATAGGCTGCTTCAGCCATATCCCCCCTTATGTATAGATATGTATCTATTATATTCCTGATCGATTCCGTTCTCGTCCCTACCTCGAAATCAAGTAATTCTCTGAATAACCTTACTCTAAGTCCTTTAGGCCTTCCAGTTGCACTTGAGACTATCAGTACGGAACGCAACTTCTTTTTCTCTTTGGCTATAGATTTATTTAATCTGTTAATTTCCATGATCATTCTATTCTTCTCCTTCTCATCTTTGGTTCTAGCCAGCCGGCGTTTAAGCCTAATTACATCGAGCGCCTTCATGACGGTAGCCGGTGAATAGCCCATCAATAGTAGTAATCTATCTATATTTTTGCTGCTCTTAAGGACGGCGTCAACATCGTCTACGAATAGGAAATCCATAGTCAGGCCGTCCAGTAATTCAAACTTCCTTGATAGAAAAGTGGATGTAGTTATTAGTATATCGAATTCTCCGTCGGATAGTTTCTTTGTGAAGCTATGCTTATCTTTGCGTGACATTCCAGTGTGATAATATAATATTTTTCTATTGATACCTATAGAATTAATTATGTCAGTGATACGTTCGTAGACATGCTGGACTAACTGTGTAGTCGGGACAACTATATAAGCCCTTTTACCCTTCTTTCTCGTAAGAAATATGGCCATAATAACGCCAAAAAGAGTTTTTCCAGTGCCTGTAGGTGAAACTATAGAGAAACTATCGCCTTTGAATACCCTGATACTCCATGTTCTCTGTGCGCTCCAAAGCCGGCTGCCAGTAGCTTTGTGAAAAAAACCCTCCAATTCCCTAAGTTCTTTTCTAATGCTATAGATGTATCTATAGCCTTTTAATAACCCTCTATCTTTGAGGTATGAGTATATAATATCTTCATCTATATGTGGAGTGGTTATATCTATTTCCTCATATGGAATACATCGCCTACATGGTAATCCGTTATATAATCTATAGTCATCTACTTCTCCCCCACAATTCACACAGGCCTTTCTATATATACCTAAGACGGTTCCACCGCTCATATCCATACCTAATATACCATAACTCGTTAGCTCTAAATATCGGTTCTATTATTAATAATATTTTATTTAGCTACTTTTGGTGAGAACTTATAAAACTACCCAATGTAATATAATCTTCTTCTGGAAGAAGACCATCCTTATAAAGCCTATCGGCATATAGCAGTATCCTATTTCCACCAACGCTTCTATGTAAGATGTAATGCAGATATTGTATACTAAAGCCTGTAGCTCTAGCGATATCCCTAATATCATATCCCTCCCAGTATAGGCGGATGGCTTTACTATATCTCATCAACTTATCAAGTACTTTATACTTTTTAACTTCCCCCGCCTCCCTAACCCTAACATATAAATCTCTATTCCTAAATACATAACGCCCCTTAGTCACTCTTATTAACCTATACATCCTCATGACCTTAAGATACATCTCTATAAGGCTACGCCCTATCCCCAGTTTCTCTACAAGCTCCTCTATATGCTGTGGTATCGCTAATCTCTCAGCGACTATAAAGAAGCTCAAGTAGGAGTGTTTCAGTATATCTCGGAGGGTCAAAACTCTAAAGACATATCTCTTATTACGATACTCTGCTTCAAAAGTTGAGATATCGCTCTTTAAGCAATACAAGAGATATTTCATCAGTCGCTTGTACTCATAGTCTCTTTCATCGATATTGAGTATCTTGACCCCTCCTTTTTTTATAAGATAAGTTAGTCGAGATAAAAATGCTCTATAAGTTTTATTAACCTGTGGAATTAATGGGAGATCTATATTCCCGCCTAAGGATCCCATTATTATAAAATATAGCTCTGGTACTGTTACTTCTCCCTCCTCACTTATCCTATTGTATAAATATTGAGTTAATTTTACTCTATGACCGCCAATTTGAACTGTTTTCAGCATTCTTAGCGATAACTGAAAATCCTCCGTATCCCCAGGTACAATGATCCTCAAGGCCTCTCCCTCTACTATTACTACCCAGAATAATAGTATTGTAGCAATAATAATAAAATAATAATTTTTCCCTATAGATTTGTTAGATCAATGTTTATAGGGTTATATGAGTCAAAGATGATGCATAACTATTTGTAGTTCACTCTATCCCTCGGTATAAGATGAACAGCTACCTTTAAGGTATCTCTGATTCCCCTTTATCCCTCGCTTTAACAATTTTATTTTTAACTTGTTTCGGAAGGGTTAGATCCTCTCTACGTATAATAGTAGGTTTTAGAATCATCAGCCCCTTACCTGGTATGATCTTAAGCTCATGCATAACGGGGCTATGATTAGTCTGTCGCATCTTCTCTATCAATAGATATCTTCTTAAGAGGCCATTTTTAATACTTCTCCTAAACCTTATAATTCCATCGGCTACATGCTCTACACCGAAGCCAAAGGCTTCAGCTGTAGTAATGGCGTACTGACTGGTGGCCAATATAGTAAAATCCCACTTACTAAAAACTTTCTTAAAATAGTAGGCGTATCGTCTAGCCATAGCGGGACGATCTAACCAAAATGCTGATAAAGAGTCTATTACAATACGGGCCCTTCCATAACCCAACTCTTTTTTGGCATTTATTATCATCTCTGTGAGTTCATCTGGAGATAGAGACTTCAGGTTCCATTTTTCTTGGCCACCCATCAATGCATCTATAAGAATCATTTTACCCTCATTAATCGCCTTTTCGAAATCGATATTGAATTGTCTGGCTTGGGTTATAATACTTTTCCTACTTTCTTCTGTGGTTACATATATACATTTATCTCCCTCATCGACCCCCTTAGATATGAAGTGTATACAGAGAATTGTTTTACCCGTGCCAGGTTCTCCAACGACGGCGACAAAGAATCCCCTAGGAATTCCTCCCTCAATTAATGCATCTAATGTCGGTACACCCGTAGATAGACGCTCCATACAATAATATAGAAGCTAATACAGGGTAAATTAATCCTTATCCTCAAAGGAGTACTCTTTTAGATATATGCCGAGAATATTGTTTCACATAATTCTCTGCCTGAAAGTATTTGTGCATTCATAGATAAGGCTTTATGGATGATCCTTTTCAAAAGCTCTATATTACTTCCACGGCTGATTAACTGTGGATGAAATGTCAGCGATATATATAGAGTTTCTCTCGTAGCTGTCTTGAACTCATATATCCACCGATTATATAAGTCCTTCAAGCTAATTAAACCTGTCTTTAGATGAGGCCAATCATCAAGCCTCCAATCTACAGGTAGCTCCAATAGTTTGGAACCATCGATATCCATAATGTAGGGTACGTCATTATCCATGAGAGAACTGTCATAATTATAGCCTAGTTTAACTAAGTATCTTAGGGACTCCTCTGAAAACCGCCAATAAGGCGATCTAAACCCCTTGATCTTAGAATAATAGGGCTTCAAGATCTTATCCATCTTGCATAGTAAGTCGTATTCATTCTCAACCTGATCCAATTTCTCATGTAGATACCCATGAGCACCTACTTCATATCCCGAAGTCATTATTAGGTTAACTATTTCCGGGTAGTTCTCCGCCACCCATCCAGGTACAAAAAAAGTAGCCTTTACCCCAAATATTTCTAGTATATTAATTACTTTTCTAACACCTTTTACAGCTCCATAACGCCCATAGCTCCTCTCTATATAATCGGCATTTCTCCACACCTCAGCGCTATCGATATCTACATCGAACCCTAGAAATAATATAAATCTATAGTTGGGACTCAGAACCCTAGACATATCTATTTCTTCCATGGCCTGGTCAATAATCATATGAGAACCGAATCAAATAAAATATTCCTTAACAAATGACTATACCGCTATATCGTCATATGATTTTTATATAATATCTGATTTCAATCTATTATATGGGTGTAGATTCTATGGAAGTTAGAACAGGACCCATAAGATTTAGTGGTTATGCTCTAAAACTCAGGAGAGCATTCAACGCCGCCTTCCGAGACAAGTATAAGAGCGGCGAGATAGATGCTAAAACAATAAATCAGGACCTCTCAGAATTGAATAGGAAGATCTACGAAGTTCTAGTTGATAAATTTAAAGTTCCCAAAACGGCGATAGTAAACATAAATCTAGAGTATGACTTATCTCCAGATAATCATCTGATAATAAAGGATATAGAGATCGAGGTTTTTGATAAAGACGACATACTTAGTACCAATGCAACAAACGAAGTAAAAAGTAAATTAGGATTATAAAAACCACTATTTTTCTACTTTCTCATCTGCGACCTTTAGAGCCTCATCGAGCGCATCAATTCCCCTATCTATATCATCAGTATCAACTATTAGTGGAGGTGCAATTACAAGATGAGTAATCCAATACATAACAAGTACTCCTAATTCTCTCATTCGAGATGCTACCTCTCCAGTAACCAGAGGCCTACCCAGAATCTTATCCTCATCTGTGTTGAAGGGAGTCTTTCTATTTCGGTTCTTAACTAGTTCTACTGCCCAAAATAGGCCTACTCCCCTAATATCACCTATAGAAGGATGTTTACTCATCAATTCAAATAGTCTCTTACGGATATATCCACCCAACCTCTTAGCATGATAAACATAGTTGTGTTCCTTCATTACCCTAATTACAGCGGTTAAGGCGGCCATGGCGAGCGGATGATATGCAAATGTATGTCCAACCGCAAAGAAATGATCCTCAAAGTAATCCGATATAGCTTTAGTGGTTGCTGTAATACCTATAGGAACATATGACGACGAAGCCCCTTTAGCCGTAGTCATAATATCGGCTTCAACACCCCATCTTTGATGGGCAAACCATTCGCCCGTTCTACCCCATCCACTCATAACTTCATCAAATATTAGTAGAACCCCATATTTGTCAGCTATTTCTCTAATTATTTTATAGTATTCCGGTGGAGGCACAATAACGCCATTCGTACCTGTTATCGGCTCCATAAAGATCGCGGCTACATTTTTTTCTCGTTCGATCATGTACTCGAGATATTCTGCGCATGCCACTCCACATTTAGGGTATTCCAAATTAAAGGGGCATCTATAGCAATAGGGATCTGGTGCAAATACCGTACCCCTTACATTCGTATGGTACTCGACTACAGTTCTCCTTAAATCTCCTGTCAAGGACATCGATGTAGCTGTGGATCCATGATATGATCTATATCGTGCGATTATTTTATAGCATGGATTTTTATAGAGACGGGCTATTTTTAAGGCATCTTCATTTGCCTCTGTACCGCTACTCGAGAAAACGAATTTAATTAAATTCTTCGGGGCTATAGAAGCAAATGCTTTAGCCGCTTCAGCCCTGATTTCTAATCCTAAGGCAGGCCCGACATATGCAATTTTATCGATTTGTTTATGGAGAGCCTTTATTAACTCTCTGTTCTTATAGCCTAAGTTTACACATACAAGTTGAGAGGAAAAATCAAGATATTTTTTGCCATCTTTGTCTATCAAGTATGCGCCTTCGCCGTCGGAAATTAGTAGTTGAGGCGACCACTTTTTCTGAAGCATCCAAGTTCCATAGAGGTATCTTTCAATAATGTCCATAGCATCGTTATCCAAAGACTTATCACCCATTAATATAATAAATACTTCTATCGATTCAGTCTTTTGTTATAATAATAAATATGATATATCTAGGTTATTTAGTTAATTTATGTTATAGCCAGAAATATGTGTCGTACTCCATTATCTTCTTTAGATATATTTCTATATCGCTCCATCTATATTTATCGCCTACTTTACTTATGAGGCTATATAACTTCTTTACATTATTTAACTTAGACTTCTCGAATATCCGGTATACAATATCTCCATCTTTTTCTCTTTCTACGATATATCCTATAGCCTCTACCTCACATTCCGTGAAATCCTTGGCGGCTTCGTCGGGTATTGCACGGGCCAGAAATGTATAATATTTCCTCTTGCCGTCCCTAAACTCGATAACGACGGATGCATGAAATATACCTAGCGATAAATATAGTCTTTGCAAGACTTCTCTATATCTCATTCCTCCTTTTGGTTCTGGCACTCTACTTATGGCCCTTAGGGAAGCAGGATCCGATAGGTCTTCCATCAACATCTCCACCATATTAAGCACGTTTTTTTCTTCCTTCACTATCTTCATTATTTACTCACCTATTCCACATTCAGGAGACTATATCCTCTATTTTTGATTTCGGAAACTATAATTTCCAATTCTTCTTTTGTAGGTATCTCCATTAGGATAGTTACCTTTGAATAACTCGGTGTCAATACTTTAGCTACATAATCAACGAATATATTAACTATATTAGCTCTATGATTGGTTATAATGTCTATGAACCTCTCTAATTCTCCAGGTTTATCTATTAGGGCTACATCTAGCTTGACTAAACGCCCGCTTTTATTCATTCCCTGAAGAAGAACCTTTGAGAGAAGGGGAGCGTCTATGTTTCCCCCTGAGATAATGGCTACAGTGTTACCTTTCGGTTCTATATATCCATTTAGTAATGCGGCTACACTCGCTGCGCCAGCAGGCTCTGCAACCGTCTTCACTCTTTCAAATAATATGTATAATGCATATGCTATTTCATCATCATCTACAATTACAATATCATCAACAGTCTCACTAACTATCTTGAAACATAATTCTCCCGGGGAAGATATAGATATGCCCTCGGCGATAGTTGGTTTAGGTGATATCTTCATCAACTTTCCGCTATCTAAAGATAGCTTCATAGACGGGCTGGCTTTAGACTGGACACCGATTATCTTTACACTGGGCTTTGTCTTCTTAAGATATGAAGCGATACCCGATATAAGTGCACCTCCACCTATGGGTACAATTACCATGTCTATATTGCGTAGATCATCTAAAATTTCAGTGGCAACAGTGCCGTTTCCCGCAATAATATTTAGTTCATCATATGGGTGAATAAATCTAGCTTTCTTTTCCTCTGCATACTCGACTGCATAATTTATAGCATCGTCATAAGTCTTTCCATATAGTATGACTTCTCCGCCATAATCTCTTGTAGCGTTAATTTTTACATTTGAAGTATATTCGGGCATGACGACAACGAGTTTTTTACCTAAGAAAGAAGCTGATAACGCTGCTCCTTGGGCATGATTACCATCAGAAGCCGTAATTATAGCCTCCTCCTTGGCCTTTCTCAATGAGTAATAGGCTCCTCTTAGTTTAAACGACCCAGTCCTTTGCATATTTTCATGTTTCAAATAGATACTTCCTCCCGTCATCTTGCTTAGGTTGTTTGATATGTTAAGGGGAGTCATCCTAGCGACCTCATATATCTGGAATAAAGCGTCTTTGATGCCATCAACCACATTATCAATTAATGTTTTACTCATGTTATCATTCAGCCTCCTAAAGAGGATTAAGCCTTTTAAAATATATTTAATTCTTATATTATTAAATCATATTTTCAAGATGGGCTATGCTATACATAGATTTAGGAAAAAAAGATTATGTAAATGCATTGTCTATTATGATTAAAACGGTGAGTGAGAGGGCAAAGGGCAATATTGGAGATGTTATTTTCTTTTGTGAGCATTCACCTATTTACACCGTTGGTAAATCTGGGAAGGATTATCCTGATACGATAGATGGTATTAAGGTATATAGAGTAAACCGTGGGGGAGATATAACATTTCATGGACCCGGTCAAGTTGTTGGTTACCCTATTATTAAACTCGATGATAGGAAGTTACGATTAACTGATCATATTAAGATAATGGAGGAGGCCATCATTAACGTATTAAGTGAATTTGGATTAAATGCGAGATGGATAAAGGGGCATGCAGGGGTATGGGTTGATAATAAGAAAGTTGCTTCCATAGGCGTGGCGGTCGATAGATGGGTCACATATCATGGATTTGCATTAAATGTAAATATAGATTTATCATATTTTGAGAAAATCAATCCATGCGGATTAGATCCAATAGTAATTACATCTATATCTAAGGAGACGGGAAAGAATATAGAGGTAGATGATGTCAAAAAAAGACTTAGAAACTCGTTGGAAGAACTATATGGTGAACCCTTATTGATAACTAAGGACTCATCGATATTATCATTGTAACCCTGATACTACTTGCTTTATATAATACTCTGCCGCTCGATAAGAACTTCTAACTAACGGGCCGCTTACAACCACCCCGAATCCCATCTTATACCCAATATCCTCATAATACTTGAAAATTTCAGGATGGATATACTCTTTGACAGGGTAGTGCTTACGGGTAGGCTGTAAGTACTGACCTATAGTCAATATATCCACCTGAGCATCATGTAAATCCCTCATAGTCTGTATAACCTCTTTCTCTGTTTCCCCTAAACCTAGAAGAATAGAAGATTTAGTTAGAATCTTTGAGTTGTATTTCTTGACGAATTTCAGGACATTTAATGATTGGGAATATGACGCCCTTCGGTCTCTAACAATCGGGGTTAGCCTAGCTACCGTTTCTATATTATGTCCATATACATGGGGCTTAGCGTCAAGTATCTTTATTATAGATTCATGGCTACCCCCGAAATCTGGTGTTAGAACCTCAACAATTACTTCCGAAAACTCTTCTTTTATTGCATTTATTACGTTGGCGAAGTGAGAAGCTCCTCCATCGGGTAAATCATCCCTATCAACGGAAGTTATAACTACATATCTTAACTTTAATTTTTTTATAGCGTCTAGTAACCTATCAATTTCATCCTTATCTATGAATCCACCTGGATTACCTTTCTTTACATTGCAGAATCTGCAGTTTCTGGTACATGTATCACCAAGAATCATGAATGTTGCTGTCTTTGATCCCCAGCATTCATATATATTTGGGCATCTAGCAGATGTGCATATTGTATTAATCTCTAAACTTCTAGTTAATTTTGAGAGATAATAGAAATTCTTGTTTGTGTTAAGATAGGCTTTCAACCAATCTGGCTTGACATTTAAAGAGACGGTCATCTCTCTACCCTTATTATACTTATAATAATTCTTTAGTTTATTATTAGTTTAAATATAGAAATGAATACCCCCATTAATATAGTTGGGTTCGTCCAACAATAATTACCTTTATGCTTCATAATAGCATTGAAATCCGTTATTGAATAATATACACTCTTTTAATTTATATGGATTAAATATTAACATAAGCTTTAATATACAAATATGCTTTCCTTAATTATGGTGATAGTCGATGCCGATAGACCCTGATTTTAAATCTAAGAGAACAATAGTAGGAGAACATAATGGTCATGATGTATGGGGACCCGTAGAACCTCCGGAAGTACTAGGTATACACGGTTCAGTAGTAGCTGTTGATTTTGATCTATGTATAGCTGACGGTGCGTGTATAGATGCATGTCCCGTAGGAGTATTTGAATGGTTTGATACTCCGGGACATCCCGCATCGGATAAGAAGGCAGACCCAACTAATGAATCTCAATGTATATTCTGTCTTGCATGCGAAACAGTATGTCCTCCGCAGGCTATTAAGATATTCATGGAGTAAACAAAGTACTTCAAACCATTTTTTATTCTATGATAGGAAGGATTATAAACCATTATATTTTAATATGTTTAGGCGGCTTAACACCTGCTAATCTCCAAACAACCATCATATTCCCTAAATCATCTCTTCTCTCGTCAACCGGGGTCTCCATTATCATTGGTAGTAATCTGAATTTTGGATGATTTATTACCGCTTTGAATCCTTCCTCGCCTATCTCTCCTAAGCCGATATGCTCATGGTGGTCCCGACCCCCGCCCAGTTTTACGTCTGTATCATTTAAGTGAATCACCTTTAGATGTTTTAACCCAATAACATTATCGAATTCCTCTACTACCTTATCCACGGATTCTTCGTCTCTAAGATCATATCCAGCGGAATATGCATGAGCCGTATCGAAACATACTCCTATCCTAACATCGTCGATCATGTCCATTAGTATACGTATCTCTTCGAACCTACTTCCTAAACTATTCCTAGTTCCTGCTGTGTTTTCAAGAAGTATCATAACATTATGTTCATTCAACTCTAAAACTTTATTTATTGCTTCCATAATCCTTCGCCTACCGATCTCCTCACCCATACCCATATGACTTCCCAGATGTAAAACAAGATATGGAATGCCTAACTGCCCTGTTCTAATGTATTCATTGATAAGGCTATTAACTGATTTTGAATATATTTCCTCGTTTGGTGAGGCAAGGTTAGGTAGATAAGGCATATGGGAAGCCACTTTTTTATAACCCCTACTTTTCATCTTTTCCCTAAATAATTGTATCTCCATCTCCTCTAGGGGCTTGTATTTCCAACCTCTAGGGTTTCTCGTAAATATCTGAAAAGTGGTACATCCAAGTTGCCATGCACGATCAACAGATTTGTCTATACCTCCGCCTATAGATACATGCAGTCCTATAAGTAATTCGCTCATTAGACACACCTATGTCTACAATCAAAAGAATTTTGGCAAAGAATATATTAATACCATTCCGATGTTTTATCAATAAATATATTTAGGCTTATCCTCCTCAACACCCTCTTTATAGCTTCTCTTTATGACTTGAGATACTTGCTCCTTGAATTCTAAGGCTTCCTTCTCCATCTGAGATAAGTCGAACTCAACCTTCAATATCTTAGATAACGCTTTTAATACGGCTAGGGGAGCTATTTTATCCATTCCGCTAACAAGATATGTTTCTCCTAACAAGCATATTCCATTTATTCCAAGCTTCTTCCCATATCCCAATAACAATCCATTTATTCCTGATATAGCTCCTTCACCTGACAATGGCTTCACTCCATTCAATCTCAGCATTTCAACAAGATCCGGTGTAGTGGCTACACCATATACATCTACTTCCTCTTTAAAGTATGGAATTGGTGTTGCAGCTAATGTATATATCAACTCTACATTATACTCTTTAATGGTTTCTATAGCTCGCATCGCCACTATATGCTGCCACTCCGGCGTTGCAGGTTGGGATTGGCTGGTAAATAATAATATATCTTTATTATCTAGCTTTGCATAAAAGAAGGAGTATATCTCCTCGGGTATATCCTCTACAAGCCCATTATGGATGGATATAGCTGGTACACCTAAGAAAGGTGTTCTTATACTACTTATCTTGATTGCATTTAACTTACCTATTAGATAATCTACTGACTGCTTCCCTGTTAATCCCATACCTGGTAATCCAGCTACCAAAATCGGGTTTTCCAATTCTTTTTCGAGCTTTATATCGATATTTAGCATGTCGATATATCCTCCTAAATATAGACGTTATTATCTATATATTAATGGATTTACTTATATTCTATTTTCTAAACATCTTTATTAAATAAGGTGATTAAATATGATACAAAATCTACTGAAACTGATTGATGCACACGATACTTGGAGAGCTAAGACCCTTAATCTAATACCATCGGAAAACATCACCAGTAAATATGTTAGAAACGCATTATCCTCTGATTTAGGCCATCGGTACTCTCTATGGGAACCTGCCGAGGTTCCCGTTGGTGCAGACAACTTCTATTCCGGAACCAAGTTCATAGACGAAATTTACGGCATCGGTGTTGAATTATCAAATAAGCTTTTCAGCGCCGAGTATAGTGATTTAAGGGCATTATCTGGTCATATAGCAGATTTGGCGGCTTTAATATCACTTACTAAACCTGGCGATATAATCTATAGCTTAGACACTAGATATGGTGGTTACCCCGGATTGATGCCATATGGCCTACCAAAAATGCTTTCGCTTAGAGTTAGGAGTATCCCCTACAATGTTGAGGAAGCCAATATAGATATTGAGAGTTTGGAAGAAGAAATAAGAAGATATGGTGGTAGATTAATAATTTTAGGGCCTAGTTTTATTCCTTTTATCAATCCTATTAGAGAAATCTGTAGATTAGCGAGGGAGTATGGCTTATATTTTGTGTATGATGGTTCTCACGTATTAGGTTTAATAGCAGGTCGAGCTTATCCGAATCCCTTAAAGGAGGGCGCTGATGCGGTGGTCGGGAGCACTCATAAGACGTTTCCGGGACCCCAAGGGGGATTAATCGCTACATCAAAGAATGTGATGGACAATTTTAAACGAAATATAGTTATGAGAATAGTTGATAATCCACATTATAACAGGATTGCTGCATTAGCGATTTCGATGGCGGAAATGATTGAGTATGGTGAGACATATGCTTCTCAGGTGGTTAGGAACGCAAGGCGATTGGCTAAGGCATTGTATGAGTTCGGCGTACCGGTGTTATATAGTGAAAAGAAGTTTACAGAGACACATCAGGTTATTCTAGGAATTAAGGATGGTTATAATTTATTAGTAAGGAGACTAGAAAAGGCTAATATAATCGTTGATTACGGAAAAAGGTTGGGTACATGTGAGATTACAAGGCTAGGCTTTGTGGAGAATGAAATGGATAAGATCGCTGAATTGATATTCAGGGTATATAATGGCGAGAAGACAGAGGGTATAAAGAAAGAGGTAGTGGAACTAGTTAGTGATAGAAAGGTGGAGTATACATTTGACTAGCCAAATAGCATCATAAATACCTCGGCAGCATTTATGACCATATCGAAGATTGGAGCCGGGTAGAAGCCGATTATTATCATTATAACCATTAATAGTGCTAACGCTAGTTTAATTGGGAACGGGGGTTCTTTACCTTCATCTAAAACTTTCTCTGTAGGTTCAGCGAAGAATAACCGTTGTAATAGCCATAAATAGAAAATCACAGCCAATACACTGTTGAATACGCCTATAAAGGCTAATCCCCATAGACCAGCTTGTATAGAAGAGTATATCAATAGCCATTTACTCCAAAATCCAGGTAAAGGCGGCATACCTGCCAGGCCTAATAAGGCGATAATCAATGCTGCAGCTGTGAAAGGCATCTTTCTTCCTAGGCCCTCTATCTTACTAATGCTCCGGGTCTCCAATCTATAAATAATTGAGCCTACCGCTAAGAAAGCAAGGCCCTTACCTAATGCATGACTAAAGGTGTGAAATAGGGATGAAGCCACTCCAGATATACCTGCACCATATATGGCCGCCGCTACCCCTATTAATATGAATCCTATGTTCGTTATGCTACTATACGCTAACAGCCGCTTAATGTCGTCCTGCATTAAAGCCAAAAGATTAGCTACCGTCATCGTTAACCCCGCTATAACAGCCATTGTCAACCCTAATTCAAGACGTATAAAGCCGACAACGGGTACTATAAACTTAATTATACCGAGAATACCCGCTTTAATAACGATTCCCGATAATAAGGCGCTTATAGGACTAGGGGCAGCGGGGTGGGCATCCGGTAGCCATGTCCAAAATGGGAAGAATGCAGCCTTTATCCCGAACCCTATTAATAGTAGACTTAATACGAAAATCAGAGGTATAAATGGTAGTGCTGTTAATCCAAAGTGAATAGCCTTTGCATTTAAGCTCCCTACAAATCCATATACATAGGAAATGCCGTATAGCATAATCAGAGACCCAACGCCGCTCATCAGAATATATTTTACGCCGGCTTCAACCGGTTCATCTAGATGATATCTAAATGCCACTAACACATAGCTACTTATAGCCATTAACTCCCATAACACGAAAAACGTGAATAGATCATTAGTATATGTGAGTCCAACTAGCCCTATAGTCATAAATTGCATTAGTAGGTAGTAGCTTCCTAGGTTTAAGTCTCTCTCCATATATGTTATTGAATGGATAGCTGCGGCTAGAGACACTATCAGGAAGATAAATGCAAAGAATTGTCCCAATGGATCTATTATGAGGGTTGATTCAATAGGTGAAAATCCTAATCTAAGTATTATAGGTTCACCTAGCCATCTTATCCCTATCAGGGAGATAGTCAATACAATTAGAGAAGATAAGAATGCAAAGCTAGTCCAGACCCCTAGATATTTTTCCTTACCCATCTGCTTAAGGATATAGTTGATGAAGGGAGTTGTTACCGCAAAGGCAGCCAGTATGAATATAGGCGATAAATAGGCAGATAACTCAAAAATATTGTTTAGCACTACCTCAACCATCACTTCATCCCCCCATCAAAAATCCCAAGCTGGGTATAATATACTCAAGAATCAGGGCTGGATATATTCCCAGTACTACTGCAGTTATCCCTAGTATGAGCATAGGTATTATCATTGAGTAAGGCGGGTCTGTCGCATCATTAAATTCCTCTTTCAATGGGCCGAAGAATACGCGTTTAATGAATAGCGTCATGTATGCAGCGGATATTGCTGTTGCTAAGGTGGCCAACAGCACCAATAGATACTTATATATTGAGGCTGATGAAAATGCTCCTAAGAAAATAAGGTATTCACTTATAAATCCTGATATTCCTGGGAGGCCAGCTATACCCATTGCTCCTATCATCGCCAGTCCTGCCGTAAGAGGCATCCTAGAGGCCAGTCCACCAAGCTTCCTCATGTCTCTTATTCCCACTTGATGTATTAATACACCGGCAACCATGAATAGAAGACCTTTCAATAAACCATGGTTAAATATATGAAAGACACTTCCTTCTATACCAGTAGCTGTAGCTGCAGCAACACCGAAAAACATATAACCCATTTGGCTAATACTGCTATATGCCAGCAACCGCTTTACATCATATTGAGTTAGAGCCATAATCCCTCCGTATATCATCGAAAGCAAGGCTAAACTCATCAATATGGTGGCGGAGACGCTTCCAATCCATATAGGTAAAGAGATGGGAAATACTATTCTTATAATCGCGTAGAGGCCAACTTCTATCATAACGCCACTTAGTATAACACTAATTGGGGTAGGGGCTTCTGCATGGGCTTCAGGTAACCAGCCATGTAATGGTACAATCGCCATCTTAACGCCAAACCCTACTACGAATAAAATGGTTAAAATCAGCCTTTCCGGTATAGATAACAATAGATTCGATATATTTAGTAATCCTATTTCAAATGTATTCAGTGTAACACCTAGATATAATATGGAGAGTAATACTAAGATTGAACCTAGCTGTGTATACAGGAAATATTTGTAGGCTACTCGTCTTCTATCGCCGTATCCCCACCCTGCTATCAACATATAGCTGGGAACAAGCATGAGTTCCCAGAAAAAGAAGAATTGTATGAGGTTTGTACTTAATACAGCCCCAAGCATACCTGTAGTGTAGATGAGGTAATAGCTAAAATACGCGCTATGCCCTTCCTCATGCTCTAGATATGACACAGAATAGATACATGCCAATGCAGTTACTAACGCTATGATTAAGGCTATGGGGAAACTAATTCCATCAATCAAAAACCCAAGAGACACATTTATATAGGGTGTTTTAACCCATTCAACAACCTCAAAGATCTCTAATTTGGGATAATTCTTGATTCCTATATATAACAATCCCGATAGACTTGCTATAATAGGTATACTGGCTAGATACCCCACTCTATGTTTTAGGAGTTTACCTAATGGATATATTATCACCGATGCGATTAATGGTATAAATACTAGAAATATAAGCAGCATTCTTCTTACACCCCCAGAATTAAGGCTAATATAATTATCATTAGTAACCCGAGTAACACATATATCATGTTTATCCTGTAGTATCCTGTTTGGATATATCTAAATTCTTCTGCCAAGCTAGAGTAGAAAGACTTTATCTTTTGTCCCGCTCCATTACATTCAATAAATTTAAATAATATTTCTGAGAAGAAACGGGTTCCATCTACGAATACCTTGTAATATATAGCGTTTATGTACCACCTTTCGAATAGGAACCTCCATATACCTCTTAAAACACTATATTTTTCGAGAAGCTCTTCAGCCGATAGTGCGCCTCTGATGTAGATTGAGTAGGCAGGATAAATACCCACTATAATGATTCCTAGAGAGACTAATAGAATAGGAGATGTAAATGTTGATGTAAGGAAACTCTGGAGTGTTATCTTCTCTATATGTATACCGAGGCCTTCGACGGCCCAGAACTCGAAGAACCCATGTAGGTTAGGCAATAAGAACCCGCCTACGACCGATGCTCCGGCCAGTATTAGTAGGGGGATCATCATAAATGGCCCAGGATCATGTAGATGCGTATCATGTCCATGCTCTAGGTTTTCTCGTTCTCCATAAAATATGAGGCCTAAAAGCCTAAAACTGTAAAATACGGTTAGTATGGCTGTCAATGATAAGAGTATGAATAATGGCCACATGTGTTCTGCGTACAATAGGTGTAATATACCATCTTTGCTAAAGAAACCATTTAACGGTGGTATTCCAGATAAGGCAGCAAGCCCTATGAACATAACAAGGTATGTTCTTGGTAGATACTTCTTGAGTCCGCCTGCGTCTCTCAACATGTAGCTTCCAATAGCATGACCAACGGCTCCTGCGCTCAAGAATAACAGGGCTTTAAATACTGCGTGGCTATATAGATGGCTTATTCCCGCTATATAACCCTCAAAAAACAGCTTTTCGCTCTCGATCAATAGGCCGGCGACGCCGATTATCGATATCATATATCCCAATTGACTGACCGTTGAATAGGCGAGTACCTTCTTGATTTGATCTGAAACCATGCCCATACTAGCCGCCAAGAAAGCTGTAAATCCACCTATCCAAGCCACTGTTATGAAGAAGGTGTTTAATGATGGATAAATCAGTTCTCCTAGTGATGCGTATCCTAAGTATAGTATTGGTGTAACTCGGGCGACTAGGTATACACCTGCCTTAACCATCGTCGCAGCGTGGATTAATGCACTAACTGTAGTTGGACCTGCCATCGCTTCAGGTAGCCATTCGTGGAGCGGGAATTGAGCAGATTTACCTACGGGTCCAAGGAATAGTAATAATAGGGTTATAGCTAGTAATCCATCTCTAGCTAGATTTCCCATCCAACCAAAGTTACTTGATAATGCTAAGAAATTAGTTGTTCCCGAATATATATAGATTACTACTATGGAGACAAGGAGCCCTACGTCTCCAATTCTAGTCATAATAAATGCTTTCATTCCCGCGTGGGTTGGTGAATAAGGACCTATCCAATACTTCTTTTCATCCTTGTAGTAGTAACCAATTAATGCATAGCTGGCAAAGCCGACGCCTTCCCAACCGAAAAACATAATTAGAAAATTATCCGCTAAAACCAATAGTTGCATAAAACCAATAAATAGGTTCATTAGCATCCAGTATCTGGTTATCGACTCATCTCCATGCATATATTCAATAGAGTATATCATAATAAGAAGCCCAATCCAGCCTACAATATTCGCCATAAAAACACTGAGGGGGTCGATTAGCATTCCCACTTCTATTGAACCGGTGGGTAGAGGAAGCCACCCCTCAAGTTTCCAGTCATAAGGTATATGATATTCAACTCCGTTTATTACAACACTTCCTTTTATTACATCCGGTATCATGGATGCAGCAGAGACGGCGGATATAAAAACTGCGAAGATAGCCATAAAGTCTCTAAGCTTCCCGCTTATTTTTTCTAATAAGGGGTGTATAAAAGCGATTATAATAGGGACTGTCCAAACGATCCAGGGAGCATAGGGTATCATATTATTACCACCTCAGCCTCCTTAGCGTATCTATATCTAGAGTGCCATATTTTCTGTAAACTATTAGGGTTATCGCAAGGCCTACACCTACTAATGCACCGTCTAGTAAAATGCTTGTGATCGCCAATACATGTGGTAATGGATCAAGTAATCCTGGGTGTTTCAATAAAGAAAGCGCTATAAAATTGATGTTAACACCTGTAGCAATTATCTCGACGCCTACTAGTATTCTAAGTAAGTTTCTTTTGGTGATGACTATGTATAGACCTATTATGATTAATATAAAGGCAGTGAGTATAAGCATTTGATTAGCTTCAATCATCTTCCTCCTCCCCTCCATAAAACATAAATTAATATACCGGATAATGCAGCGAATAATACAAATGACTGGAAGATTGTATCAAATATCCTTTCACGCCATAGATACATCGTTTCATAAAATGTTATATCAGATAGATTCGATAGTAAGATTCCGGGTGGAGCTGTAGCTAGTCTCTCGAGCGGTATATTTAGTAATATATTTAAGCCTATTAAAGCCAATACAATAATGGTCAATGCTCCCGCTACACTTATTTTATCCACTTTCCTTTCCACCTCTCGTCATTATAAATACCATAATGAAGAAGATCATTATAGCCCCAGAAAATACGGCTATCTGTACTATGCTGACATAGAAAGCGCCGACTATATAAAATAGTATCCCGGTTAAAACAGTTATAATAAATAATGAAAGCACCGAATATCCTATGTTCTTATGCTCGGCAGCGATTATAGCTAATATAACCAGCAATGCCTGCAATATAAATATATATGTTGTATATGGGTCCATCACTTAACCCTCTTCCTAGCATAACGAATTCCATATTTCCTGTCAATTATAGGGTTTAATTCATACTTCAACTCTGGCAAGAGCTCTTTTATATCGGGTTCTTGAGATAGCCGTATAGGGTCATATATTAAGCCTTCACGCGTGAAACTAGCTATCTCTGTAATAGGCGTCTCTTTCAATGCATGGGTAGGACAATAGTCTACACAGAAACCACAGAAACTACATTTTCCATAATCTATTTGTGGATGTGTCAATTCTCTTCCCTCCACCGGAACCATTTCTATAGCTAGATCCGGGCAAGCCCATGCGCATATGCCACATCCCGTACATAGGTCTAAATATAAAATGTGTCTTCCCCTCGTCCTTTCATATCCCTTCATTCTTTCTATCGGGTATTTATGCGTAATAGGGGGTCTACTGACATGTTTTGCTACTACCACAAATGGTTCCAAAACCCGTTTTATTAGATTCTTTTTAGACATTCTCTTCACCTATTGATAAATATTTAATATATATTTAATTAATATAGTAAGCACCAAATTAATAACGGCCAGAGGAATAAGGTATTTCCAACCCATCCTGACAGCCTGGTCCACCCGTAACCGTGCATATCCAATTTTTATGATTAGTACTATTGTTAAAACAATAAGCAGTTTAAATAATGTCCAAAATATTCCAGAATAAACCGGGTTGCCTAATATGTTTGGACCATTATATCCCCCTAGATACAATACGACCATTAGAAGTGACCATGCCAACCAATTAACATAATCAGCCTCCATAAGCAGAAGGTATAGTGGACCCGAGTATTCGGTCTTTATGCCAAATACTAATTCAACCTCTGCGACAGGAAAATCCATGGGAACTCTTTCGGTCATTCCGAGGTAGCCGATGAAAAATACTATGAATCCTAATATTTGGGGAATTATAAACCACATATTAGACTGCGCCTCCACTATGCCCACAAGATCATAAGTACCTGCCATTATTACCACTCCAATGATGGAGAGAATAAGCGGTATCTCTGCAGCGACGTCCAAATAAATTGTTCGAAACGCACCTATAATCGTAAATTTATTATTAGAAACCCAGCCTGTTAACATATTAAGAACAGGATATATTGTTGAGAGAGCCAAGAATAGTATTAAACCATTACCCATGGCATTGTATAGAATAAAGCCGGGTCCAAATGGTATAAGTACTACCATTGCCGCGGGTATAACAGGTAGTAATATAGGTAAGAGAAAGAAAAGGCTTCTAAGAGTAAATCGTGGCACAATAAATTCCTTTGTAATAAGCTTTATCGCATCAGCTATTAGCTGGAGCCACCCCATCACTTTTCCGGCATGTACGGGGCCCATTCTTACCATAAGTCTAGCCAAAAATTTACGTTCGTACCATACCGCAAATATAAGAAATCCAAATATGAATGCTATACCTGGGAAGATAGCGATCTTAAATATGATATCGAAATTCGCTTCGACAAATCGGATCAATTCATCAATCTGTAGATACATTTTATATCCCTCCTCATCTATCAGCATCTAAAAACCATGGATCTAATGAGTAAAATATCACAGGGACATCGGCGAAACGTAGCTCCTCGATCTTGGGGAGCATCTCGATTAAAAATATGTTTCTGAAACTAGCGGGACTTATCTTTACTCTATAAGGCTTATCTTTACCATCGGATACCACATACATTCCTATCTCGCCTCTCGCCGTCTCAACTCGGGCGTATGCCTCTCCAGGAGGTGCCCTTTGGGGTAAGGAACGCTTTATAGGTCCATCGGGAATATTCTCCAGCGCCTGTTCTATTATATCTAGGCTTACATACATCTCTTTTACCCTTACACCGCCCCTAGCATAGGAATCCCCTGAAGTATCTGTTATAATCTTGAAATCAAGCTCTTCATAAGCCGCATAGGGATCGTGTTTTCTAGTATCATACTCTACACCTGAAGCTCTTAATGATGGTCCCGCTGCGCCCCATTCTATAGCTTTATCCCGTGGGATAACGCCTACATTCCTGGTTCGAACTTCAAATAGATAATTATCTATCCATGAATCTACATAGACATCCAGCCTCTCTCTAAAAAACTTTATCGCCTCAAAGGCAGCCTCCTTGAATCCTTGAGGCAGGTCAGCCCTCACACCTCCAGGTACAATGAAGCTGTAGCTCCATCTGGCCCCCGTCAACATCTCTAATAAATCAAGGAAAGGTTCTCTATCAGCGGTCGTCCATAGGAAGATCGCGGGGTTCCATGCAGCGGACTCTGCGAATAGTCCTAATGCATATGTATGGCTGATTATTCGGTTCATCTCTAAAATAATGGTTCTGATGTATTGTGCTCTAGGGGGGGCCTCGACACCATACAATTCTTCTAACGCTCTTACATAACACATAGTTATTGGTGATGTATCTAGCATCACCATTCTTTCTAACGGGACTATACCATGAATGTATATTCTATTCTCCAGAATCTTTTCTATTCCCCGATGGCTATATCCGATGTCTATCTCGATATCATAGACGGTCTCTCCATCGGTAACAACAAGTATTCTACCTTGACCGCTAATTGGATGTTGCGGCCCGATACTGACCCTCATCAACCCATCCTTTAATTCTTCTACTTCTTCTACCCTTGCGATACCCATATATCTACACCTTATACGGACTCAGCGAGAAGTCTTTTCGTAAGGGATATCCTTCATCCCAGTCTTCCGGTAACAGTAAGGGTTTAAGCTTCGGATGCCCCTTATAATTAATCCCCATTAATTCCCACGTTTCTCTCTCAAATTTTTGCACTCCCCTCCAAACCTCTACAAGACTATCTATTTCAGCGTTATCTCTATCGATATCTGTTTTTAGGATTAATACCAGGTTATGTATCGAGGACCATATAACCCAGAAAACCTCGAAGCGTTTGTCCTTAGGATAATCCGTTGCGCCAGCAGATATAGGCATATCGAACCCGTTTTCCTTGATAAACATTGCTATCTCTTTAACGATTGAAGCATCTACTTTAATAATTAGCCTATTTTTTCTGGGTATAGCGAAGTCTATTACTCCTTCGCCAAATCGGTCTCTAAGTTTCTTTTCCAGCTCCTTCATCGACATCACCCAAAATCTTTTTCCTCAGGAGCATAGTTCCATACAAGATAGCCTCAGGCTTAGGTGGACAACCCGAGATCATTACATCTACGGGTAGATAATCAGCCACTCTAACAAGGGAATAGCTATCATAAAATGGACCTTTACTTATGGTACAGATGCCAATATCTACTACATATCTAGGCTCAGGCATTTGTTGATAAAGACGCAACGCTCGCTTCATCATTTTTCTAGCTACATTTCCAACAAAAAATAATGCATCGGATTGTCTTATTGACGCCATAGGAAGAACTCCCCAACGCTCCATATCATACCTCGGCCCAGCTGCCTGCATAAATTCTGGGCTACAGCATCCTGTTACTAGGTGAACAGGCCATATGCTAAATGAACGGCCCCAGCTAAATATACGCCTTATCGGCCGGGGCAACTTATTATATATACCCTCAAATTCAACTCGTTCTTCAGTCATCTCTTAATCTCCTCCAGCCCCTGTAGAAAGAAGTAGATACCTATCAAGATTATCCCTATGTATATTATTACCCCTAAATATAGTGGTGCAAGAGAAACGGAAGTTAGTAAATTAGTCGATGCCATTAAGATCCATACAAATGCATCCAACACAAAGAAAGCCACGGCATACCCAAAATATTTCATTGCACCAACAATCGTCACATCATTTGGTCTCATATCAATCTCCTGGCCACATTCAAAGGTATCTTCCCTGACCTCCCCCCTTCTTCTACCTATTAGGAGATATGCAATTATAGGTAACAACAATCCTGTTATGAAGAAGGAAGTAATAAATAGCCAAAAAGCCTCAAAAGGTAAGATTTCAGCCGTCATACATATAACCTCCTTAGGCCCTCGATAATTGACATATCCGCCTCTTCAACTCTAATGATGTTCTCGTTAATCATATTATTCACTATAGGCTCAATTCGCCCGCTTCTCACGATCATAACTATATTTTTTCCGACCATACCAATACTTATATCTGAATATTCGCCGGTACGGTCGTTAACTTTCGATATACCGGGATGTATAGCTTCAGCTATCTCATCTAGAGAGAATGAGAACACCTTATTATCTGAGATAAAGTCTACCACACTATCCTTTATTTCATAGCCATCAATCTCACTTATATTAATTCCTTTCTGTAATAAAACAGTTCTCAGCTTCTCGGTAAAATAATATGTTCTCCCAAATATAGATATAATATACTCGACTATTTCTTCGACTTTTGAATTAGCAATCCAACTCATTCTGGCTCTCCAAATAGCTCTAACATGAGAAGAAGGTGCATAGTAGGCGACTTTTGGTACATTAGATTTTTGAAAGAAGGAAGCTGAAAGCTCCTCTGAAGCACCTCTCAATGCCATTCCAGACGGGGCTGAAGTTAACCACTGTGGAATAGCCTCATCTATTTCATCGACATTTGTAATTACAATTGGGTTTCCCGCTATACGGGGTCTTGGTTGTTGAAGCATAAATCCAAATGAGGGCTCTCCAAATCCTATTGTAGCAATAGCATCAATTAGGTGATTTTCCAGTAGATACTTTAGAATAAGTTTCGCGGGTTCCTCGGGTGTATCGAATTCTTTTAGCACATATATGCTTCTGTATACACCAAAAGGCTCTTTTCTTACTTCTCCGAACGCCAATTTTTCGATCTCCTGATGCATATTGTCAAATCCTTTGAACTGCTCATCTACTGAAACAGGACATGTATAAAAGCAATAGCCGCATCTCACACACATCCCGAATAGACGGGGATAATCATAACCCATTTGAATAGCATTAACAGGACAGACGGCTGCACATGTACCACAGCCAATACATACTTGAGTACGGACAACATCTTTAAGTAAATTTGCAAATATCATTCGCTGCGTAATCTTTCCGTATGGCACCGGCCACAATAGTTTTTGAGACATCGTTTAACGCACCTTCCTGTCATTCTATATATTCCTAACGCATCCTGAATCACTTATCTGTTAATATAAATTCCGTGTTCGACCTTCACATACGATAAAATATATTATTTCATTCGTCGCTATATATTAAAATACATTCATATATAAATTTCATGATATAGATAGAACCCCTATAGGAAGATAATATCAGTATTATAATCTAAAATAATATAGGTGATGAGTATAATAGCGATTGAACACTTAGAGAAGAGACTCTGGAGATGGCTTTACCTAGAATATCTCAATGCATCTCATTATGCTGAGGAAGAACTAATAATATGTAATCTTCCGGCTAAATACCATAAATATTTTCCAAATATAAGGGTATATCGAGAATCAGTATTGCAACTCTATTCTACCGATAGACTTATAATATTAGATCCTCAAGCCGACAAGACGATTTCTCCAGAAGATGTTGATAAGAATAGCATAATAGTGGTGGGAGGAATCTTAGGGTCTCATCCTCCAATGGGTAGGACCAAATCATTACTTACAGACCGCGCACCAAATGCTAAATGTTTCAACTTAGGTAAACAACAGTTAACCATAGACGGCGCGGTCTATGTTGCAAAGAAAATCATTGATGGAAAAAAGTTGAGCGAAATAAATTTTATCGACTCAATAAATATAGAGACTACATGGAATTCTGTGGTTATTTTGCCTTATAGATATCCTATAGATAAAACGCCTATTATAAGTGATGTCCTAGTTGACCTAATAAAGAAATATGGTTTGCCAAATAGCTTCGATAATGAATCTGAGAGCATATGGGGAGACCTCTATGGCTGAGATCTATTTAGTGATATTTGACTGTGATAGGACATTATGGGACCACTATGACATTTCAATATTGAAGCATCCATTCAAAAAAATCGGTAGCAAGGTGCAGGACGCTGAAGGCGTTACGATCAGTTTGAATGAGAATGTAGAAGCTACTATAAGGGAATTATACAATAGAGGTTATAAGCTAGGTGTAGCGACTTTTAATATAGCTGATTATGCTATTGAAATCTTAAGGCTATTTGGATTATTGCAGTATTTCCATTATATTGTGGCTGAGTACCATCCATTTAAAGAAAGAATGATAGCCAAGATAATAGATATGGCAAAAGTAGATCTTGCTAAAGATATAGAATATTCTAATGTACTGATGATAGATGATAATGAATGGACAGTTAAGAGACTTAAAGAAAAAATGCCTGGTTTAAGAGTTTTACAATATGGAAAGGATATAGTAAGTATCAACGAAATTTTCAGGCATCTATCTTAAATAAGGGAAACTATTTATTTTTAACTAGGATATATTTATATGTGTCTGGAGGTGTCGCGATAGGAATGATATTACCACTTCATCCATTACAATTTAGATTGGGTCCTACGGAACTGATAATAGTATTACTATTCATTGTACTACTTATATGGGGTCCCAAACAGATTCCTAAGTTGGCAAGATCATTAGGGTTAGCCAAGAAAGAATTTGAGCAGGCTTCTAAGGGACAGATAGAAGAAGAGGAAGAAGAGGATGAAGATGAGTTGATGAAATTAGCAAAAGAACTAGGTATAGAAACCAAAGGAAAGTCGAAGGATGAAATTAAAAAGGAGATATTAGAAAAAACTAAGAAGGGTTAAACCCTTCAGTCAAAACTTGTTTCTTCACCTTCACTTGGTGTCTTCGGACCTTTTTCTTCTTTTAGTTTAGAGGCAGCTATTAAGTCATCTATCCTTAGAATCATTGAAGCCGCTTCTGTCGCTGACTTTATAATTTGTTCTTTAACCAGTATAGGCTCTAATACTTCTAGTTTCTTCATGTCATCTATTTTGCCGCTGAATACATCGACGCCAGCCCACACCTCTCCATTGGCATGCCTTGCTTTTAATTCTACTTCTATGTCAATGGTGTCTAAACCGGCGTTTTCCGCTAATGTCAATGGTATTACTTCTAGCGCCTCAGCAAACTTTTCGGCGGCAAGTTGCTCTCGTCCAGACAATGATGAAGACCACTCTCTCACCACCTTCGCTGCTTCAGCTTCGGGAGCTCCTCCCCCTGCCACCACTGCAGGCTTTATTAGTACATCTTTGACTACGCTTAAGGCGTCATGTAGACTACGTTCTGCTTCATCTACTACGCGTTCGCTTCCACCTCTTATAAGTATAGTAACACTTCTTGGATTCTTGCATCCCTCTATGAATATCATTTTGTCCTCTTCTACCTTTCTCTCCTCGACCAGCTCTGCTTCACCAAGATCTTTTTCAGTAAGGTCATCGAGATTTGTGACTATTCTAGCGCCTGTGGCCTTCGCTAATTTCTCCATGTCGCTCTGCTTGATACGTCGAGCGGCTAAGACCCCTGCCTTAGCTAGATAATGCTGTGCAATGTCATCAATTCCTTTCTGACAGAAAACTACGTTAGCGCCTACCGACACTATTTTATCGACCATCTCTTTAAGCATCATGTTTTCTTGTTCGATAAACATTTTTATCTGTTCAGGAGAAGTGATGTTGATTCTAGCGTCAAACTCTGTCTTCTCTATTTCCAACGGTGCATTTATCAACGCTATTTTAGCGTTTTCAACCCTCTTAGGCATCCCGCTATGTACAACTTCTTTATCTAGGACAATCCCTCTCACTAGCTGAGTATCCCTCACACTTCCTCCAGGTTTCTTCTCGACTTTTACGTCGTCTATATCGACTTTGACCCGTCCATCTATATCCTCCTTCACCGTTAAGACCGCGTCCACAGCCAAATCAGCGAGATATAGCCTATCAGTTGCCACCAGTTTAGATCCCATAGCGGTAGCAGCGATTTTCCGCAGGACCTCTTTATCCTTGGGGTCTACATTGATAGCTATTTTCTCCAACGCCTCAAGAGCCTTGGAAGCTGCTTTCTTGTAACCATCTATTATGATTGTTGGATGAACCTCCTTATCTATTAGTTCCTCAGCCTTATCTAGAAGCGCTCCCGCTAGGACCACTACTGATGTAGTTCCGTCTCCTACTTCTGCATCCTGGGTTTTAGATATCTCAACCATTATCTTAGCCGCCGGATGCTCTACCTCCATCTCTTTTAGCATCGTTGCACCGTCATTAGTAATAACAACATCGCCTAGACTGTCTACGAGCATCTTGTCCATTCCCTTAGGGCCCAGGGATGATTTAATGATATCACTGACTATCTTCGCTGCCAATATCAATCGTTTCTGGGCCTCTCGTCCTTTGCTTCTTGTGGTTCCTTCTTTTAATATGAGTATAGGCTGACCTCCACTCGTAACTGCTGGTATAGCTGTTGCCATAATAACTCACCTCGAATATGCCTATAATTTTCCAAATATAAAATTAGATACCTATTTATATGTTTTTAATATAATTTTTTGGGTAGATGTAAAAACAATAAAAACTTGATTTATTAATTACCATAAGGCTTATAAAGCTAGTAGTGCGAAAATATAATAGTAAGTATATAATGTGAGGTGAATAAATATTTTAGATGTTTCTGAGTTCATTGAGAATCTTGTGGGACAAAGGATCATTGTCAAAATGCGTAACGGAATTATCAGCGGGGTATTAAGAGGTTCTACAATCAAAGGTGGATTATTCTTAGAAGACTTAGAAATAATAGAGGACAGAAGAGGGCGATTATCTATAGGAGACGGCTTCGAGTATTTTAAGAGTTACGCCTTTGTTCGAGGCGATAACATTATTGCCATAATGATAGATAGAGAAGAAGAACCTGATAATAAAGAAGAAAAAGAAGCTAAGATTTAGACTAAGGCTCTTGCTTGGAATTAGGTAACCACAATAATTGTAGGAGATTATCATGGTAATCTCTACTTCAGGATAAATATTATACTCAGAGACCACTATTTACCTTAAATACTAATAATTATAAATTCCCTATTGATGATGATTAATTCTATAGTACTAATGGGCGGCTACGCAAAACGATTGGAACCGATTAGTAGAAATATACCTAAGGGGCTGCTCCCGCTTCCTCAGGGTTGTATATTGGAGAATATCATTAATATACTTAAAACCAATAGTTTCATAGATAAGGTTTATCTTTCTACTAATCAGAAATATTCTGGTATCCTAGGTAGTTTTCTAAAAAGAAAATCTTGGGATGTTGACTTGATAATTGAGAAAACTACGAGTGACAGAGATAAACTTGGGTCTATAGGGGGGCTGATGTATGCATTAGATAGAATTGGAGATTTAGGTGACGGCATACTTGTTATTGCTGGGGATAATTTTTTTATAGATAACTTAGTGGAATTATGTAGGATGTATATGGATAACCCTAAGAATATGATTGCTATATATGATGTCGGTCTGTTGGATAGAGCAAAAAGATATGGTGTTGTTAGAATATCGAAGGGGAAGGTTATAGATCTATCTGAAAAACCAGAGCAGCCTCAGAGCACACTAATTTCTATTGGAGTTTATATATTTCCAACAATCATAAGGGAAGTGTTGGATGAATATGCGGAGACTATAGGAAAAATGGATAGGATGGGTGACTTTATAAGCTGGCTAGTGAGTGAACATGATGTCTATGGATACTTTCTGAAGGGTTGCTGGTATGACATCGGGAATAAAGATGAATATCTCCAGCTTATATCTTCTGAGTTTCCAGGTATCCATATCGCGGATAGGGCGAAGATACTTGGCTCAAAGTTTTTAGGTAATGTTCTTATAATGAATAATGCTGTCATATATAATTCCTTGATAAAAAATTCGGTGGTTCTTTCCGATGTGTATATCAAAGATAGTTATGTGGAGAATTCTATCGTCGGGTTCAGGAAAGAAATCAATAAGGAGGATATCAAGGATATGATTGTATAGATATAACTGATATTAAAGCCTCTTCACCATGACATATGCATCTTCGCCATCCTTGTAATATCTTTTTTTGATGGTGGCGATATCGAATCCATGTTTCTTATATAAGCTGATGGCAGCGTGGTTTGTTACCCTAACTTCCAGAAACGCATCATAACAGTTATATATATTTTTCATAGCGTCAAGGGCTTTTATCAATAAGGCTGTTCCGATACCCATATTTCTGTATCCTGGGAGTACAGCGAATGATACTACGTGTCCTCTTTTAACCTTTCTTAAAGGGATAGAAAATATTATAGCATCCTCTATTCGACACATAATATAGCCCACAACCTGATTGTTCATTCTTGCCACTAAAAAAGTCTCTGGGTATCTATCCAATAGATGTTCGAAAAAGTATCGGGGGTAGTTCTCGGGCAGAGTTCTTAGATTAATTTCCATAACTGAGGATATATCACTATATTTGGCTTTTTCAACGGTATATTCACTTGCAGTCATTATCAATATGGATCACAAACAGTTTCCTTTATCCAATTCATCTATAGATTATAATTTATAGTTTAAGATAAATATCTTGTTATAGTATTTGGGGTGTATAATTTAAGGTGTTTGGGATATCTCCCATAGAAGGAGGAGAAGAAATTATTCAGATAGAAGAAATAATAAGCAGATATTTCAATATTAGCGACTACTATGTATCTGATAATGTCCTAATATTTAAAGTTAATCCTAAGAATTTACTGAAGGAGGATTTCATTAAGCTCTATAATGAAATTAAGAGATTGGGTTATCTCCCCCTACTTAATAAAGAGTTTGAAGAGTATGAAATCCATATAGTTAGATACCGCCCACGTGAAAAGAAAAAATCTAACAAGCCACTGCTCCTTTTTTTAGCTACCCTTGGAACAGTTTCGGTCGACGGTTATTTAAGAAGCATTAATCCATATCTTAAATATACCCTTCCAAATTATGATCCGATTCTAATGACGATATTCTTCACAGTAGCCATTATGTCGATTATAGGTATACATGAATTAGGCCATAAAATAGCATTGGGCATCCATAATATTAAGGCAAGTTGGCCTCATTTTATCCCAGGTATACCGGGAATCTTCCCTACCTTCGGGGCCGTAATAACTCAAGATGAAATACCTCCAAATAGAGATAAACTCTTTGATACAGGTATATCAGGGCCCATAACGGGTCTCGTAGCCTCGCTTATAGTAGCGGTATTTGCCGTTCTTAATGCTCCCATCGTCCCACTCGATGAACTTGAAGCCCTTAGGCTGAGGCTAGGGGGAGAACTGGTAGAATTTCCCATCCCAATATTATATTATATATTGCAGGAGGCTCTCAGGCCGGTTAAACCGGGATATGTGATTCTCATCGACCCTCTTACATGGGCTGCCATAGTCGGCTTTTTAATAACTGCTTTAAATATATTCCCTGCATGGCAATTAGACGGGGGGCATCTAGCTAGAGCTGTTCTAGGGCCCCGTCAACATCGAATAGCTACCTTAATCTCAATTTTGATATTATTTTGGGTCGGCTACTTCTTCATGGCGCTATTCATATTACTGATGTATACTTTAAGTGGAGGGATGACTGTAAGGCCCCTAGATGATGTGTCTGAAGTATCGAGGTCTAGAAAAATCCTTTTCGTCATCACTTGGATCTTGGCGATAATATGCCTACCCTTCCCTCAGTTCCCTTAGTCTTATATCAGGATATAACACAAGACGGTCCTACTATGGAAGATAACTAGGAATTCAGGCTTGCTAGACCATTTAACAATACCTACTATCCATAAAGCTACAAAAAATATTGCTGCTTATTGTATTCGCTACAGAGCCTTCTACTGATAGCTTAAGGGATATATATATTAGTAAGGTCTTCTATAACCGTTATCATCCTCTTTCTCCTAGATGGAATTCTTCCAAGTGTCTTTTCAACATTATTCACCGCCTTAATACCTATAATTTTACATATAGTTGAGGATAAACCTGTTTGGAGAATTATCTTTCCACGGAAAGACTCGATTATAGATTTTGCCTTTAAGTATATAAGGTCGTCTAAGCTATCCATATCTTCTTTTCTTAATGTCAATAGTCTAGTAGGATCATAATCCATCTCTAGACTGCCATCTCCAACAAAAAATAATATAGAATCATCATCTACCTTAGGTATTAATTTGAGGAAAGCTTTCAGAAAGCTTTTTAGTCCAGTATCATATGGGTAACCTCCAAGGCTAGATATTACAATGGGAGACAAATCCACTTTTATCTCCCAATCATTCTTGTATTGAGTAATCGATGTTTCCCAATGATCAGGTCCATATCCGGAGAAGAATTTGTTTATCCTACCCGCTCCATCCATAACAAGTGTAACTCCAAATTTGTCGGGTGGAAATCTAGAGATAGCATCATTGATGATATCCTCGCTAGATATCATTTCATCATACAAATTCGACAAAAAATCCTTGTCTTTACGTATTATACGATAATAATATCCTGTAATCGATCCAGTATATCCCATTATTGGGTCTTGTCTTGTTATACCAACTATTACCTCAGCATCTTCTGGATTGTCTATAAATGAAACATTCTCTATTTTTAGATGTTCTCTGATTAGACGCCGCTCATACGTACTCAGATATTCATCGATATATATCTTTGGAGACTTAAACTCCTCTAATTTTGATTTTAGCTCTTCATTAATACCCGACTCCTCATAGTCCGGAATAATGACTCTTGATGCAAGCCGTAAATCAATTGGATCTGGCAGTAATATCGGATATTCTGTTTCATTATAAGGTACCCATACCTCAACCATACGATCCACCGAATATAATTTTCAATAATATATAATCTATTGTTGTTTAATATTATGATTCACCTTTCAAAATTTATTCACCGCTAAGAATCTAAACATCAATTAATTATTACGCTAATTATAAGTATTGGAGAATGTTAAGTAAAAAAGGAGTTAGAATGCTTGGTATAGCAGAGAGTTTTAATAAAGAGCATCCAAAGAGTGTATTGGTCGGCATTGTACAAAGAGCCGATTGGATTATAGATGGATTGGCGATAGCCTTTCCAAGTGTGGGTGGGCTCGATGCCACAGATAAGGTTTTGGAGATTTATCGGTATCTGGATAGGGAGGACATTAATGTAATATGCATATCAGGTGTAGTTATAAGCTGGTATAACGTTATAGACCTGAATAGAGTATATCATGAAATCAATTTGCCCCTCATCTCTTTAACATATGATAGAAGTGAAGGGTTACTGGAGTATTTTAAGAAGAACTGTCCAGATGATTGGGAGGAAAGATGGAATATACATATAGCTAATGGAGAAAGAGAAGAAGTAACCTTAAAAACTGGTTATAATGTATTTATTAGGCCCATTGGATTGACCTGTAAAGAAGCAATAAATATATTAAACAAGTTTCTTTTGGAGGGACGGTATCCAGAGCCGATAAGGGTGGCTAGATTAATAGCTAGAACCCTAGCCAGACGAATTACGCAATTTTGAGAAGAAAATTTTATTACATACAAGGATATTTTAGATTTTGAAGGCAGTATCTGGTTTGATTATCCGGTGAGAATGGGTGAGAGTTATCGATCCTTATAAAGGAAAGTCAGATCCATATTGTACTTCCTACTGTAAGTTCTTTAGATGTGGCAAGAGGGCCCTAATAATAAGAGGAGATAAAAGGGTCTGCGGATTAACTGGGGATGACTGCGATCCTATTAAGTGTATATACGCCTCTTGTATCATAAACCGCTATATAGCTCCAAATGGGATGTGTGGACTAACCATAAAGAGAAGGACAAGAGATGTAATGCCCTCTAAAGTAATGGATGTATCGAAAGATAGGGTTAAGGGCAAAATCAAAAAGGATAAAGACATATTTTATTAACTAAGAATTATCCTAGGGCTACATCTAGTAATCTCTCCAGAGCAAGTAACCATAACCTCTTAATCGACGCTTTCCAGCTTCATCATCTTAACAACTTTAGTAAATGAATTATATCTAAATAACTCTCTTAGAAATACAAGAGCGTCACTAATCTTTAACCGATATTGGCGCCAGGTATCTCGATCACGAACAGTAACTGTAGAATCTTCTAATGTGCGTCCATCTATCGTGAAAGCCACAGGTACACCTATCTCATCTATCCTAGCATATCTTCTGCCAATACTATCCTTTGCCTCAAATATTACTCTGAAACCTGCATCAATAAGTTCATTATATAATGACCTAGCTATCATATTAAACTCACCTGAATCTACAAGTGGAAACACTGCACAATCGAACACCCTCACTATATAGGGAAGCGAAAGTACAACTCTATCTTCTTTTTCTGTATAACTATATTCTAATACTGTGTATGCTATTCTATCTAACCCAAAACTTGGTTCCACTACATGGGGAATAAATTTTTCTACCCATATTTTCTTTTCTTCAGTTTTTATGTTAAAGAAACTCTTGTCTAGCGTAATCTCATCAGTAATATTTATATATCCCTTATCTACCAATTCTTCTTTCCATGAGTCCTCCTCTCTTAGAAACTTCATTATACGACCTATCTGTCTAGGATACTTATCTTTTATCTTCTTTGGATCCGGTATAATAGTAGTTTGGATTACCTTCTTAGGCTTATCCAGTTTTCTATCGACGTATAGATCTCTTCCGCTAGTCTTAATATGGGATAATAAGTCATAGTCCCCTCTATATGCGTGGCCAGATACTTCTATCCAGCCCCACCGAGACAAATAAACTTCTTGGTCAAATGTTTGAGTAGCATAATGCGCGCGCTCTCCTTCAAGCTTTTCATGGAATCTCTGTCTGTTTCTAGGGATACCGAGAGTTTCCATGAATTTTTGGGCCATTACCATAAAATATGCCATCCACTCATTAATGATTATCTTTTTGTCCACGGCTTCTTCAGCACTCATCGTTTCATACTCGAGTTCGCCTTTCTCTTTAATTATTCTATGATATAGATTTAGCTCCTCATCTTTGACGCTATCGAAATATGGACACCTTTGATCTTGAGGGTCTATAAACATCTCCAGCTCCATCATATCGAACTCTCTAAGTCTAATGGGACCCTGTCGAGGAGAAATCTCATTACGATACCCACGGCCTACTTGGGCGATACCGATAGGGAATTTCTTTCTTTCAGCCTCAAAAACTCTCTTAAATTCTGTAAACATCCCTTGAGCTGTTTCAGGCCTTAAAAAACCTTTTGAACCTGCATAAGGACCAATTGTGGTTTGGAACATTGTAATGAAGTAGCCTGGTTCACCTAGTTCTCCTCCACAGTTTGGGCACTTAACTTTATGTTCATCTATTATACTTAACATCTCCGCTGGGCCCAAGGCTTCACTAACATTTATTCCCTTTTCGTTTAAAAGAGTGTCTGCCCGATATTTATTGTTACATTTTAAACATGTTACCATAATATCTTTAAATCCCTCTACATGTCCTGAAGCCTCGAAAACGATATATGGCGCTATATCTGGACTTGAAATCTCTACGAACCCATGTTTATCTATGAAGAACTTTCTCCAATAATCTGCAATTCGCCTTTTTAGTATCACTCCGTTAGGGCCCCATGTAAGAAATCCGGCTACACCACCGTATATTTCATATGCTCCCCAGAAAAAACCTCTCTTTACACAAAGTTGCTGAACTTTCTCTGCTTTATCCATAGCCACACATATTCACCCTTTCGATAAGAAAATATGTTTTTGTTATAATAAAGAATATAAGGAATAAGGTTTTTATTTGATTTTGATGCTTCTTGAGTGAATATAGGAAAGGCTACAGATTCGAAAGACGGGTAAAGAAATATCTTGAGGGCCGCGGGTATTTCGTGATAAGGGCAGCTGCCTCTAAACCTATAGACTTAGTTGTACTTTCCAAGGAGGGGTACTACATTATCGAATGTAAAACTAAAAAGAGAAACATAAGGAGAAAGGATATAAATTATCTTAAGAAGATCTATGAAGCCGTTGGAGTGAGGCCCGTATTGGCCTATAGGGATAAAAATAAAATAGTATTTTTAGATATTATAGATAATAGCCAGATAGATTTTCCATATACCAAACCTTTGGATCTATTTATTGGTGAAGATGAATGAAATTGGGAGCATTATCTGATACTCATGATAATATGCAGGCTATAACCCGGGCTGTAGAGATATTTAATGAGGAGAAAGTGGATTTAGTATTACATGGAGGGGACCATATTGCACCGTTCACCGTGAATTGGATGTCCAACCTAAATATGAAGGTAATCGGTGTAAAGGGCAATCTTGATGCTGAGTTTAATTTACTATCCCAGAAATACTCAGAAAATAACTGGGAGTTTTATAGGCATTCCGCTGTAATTGAGGCGGAAGGCAAAAAAATAATTCTATTACATGGAGTAGATGAGAATGTTGTGAACGCGATAATTAAGAGTGGCAATTATGACATTGTAATCAGAGGACATCTTCATAGAGTGATTAATGAAAAAGTCGGAGAAACACTTCATTTTTCACCGGGCGAAGCATGTGGATATCTGACAGGTAAATCTACGATTGGTATATTAAGACTACCGGAAATCTCGGTTGAAATAATAGAAATATAAACAATTAAATCTGGCTATTTCATTATACTTGCCGCTATAGGATACAGTACATCAAGAATTTTGGGAATCCTCCCCCTAATTATATCATAAAGCATCTTTTCACCTAGAATATCTAATGCCAGGTTAATGAAATCATCACGTTTTAAAACGGGGTCCATCATAACCCGTATGCGGTATCCATTCTTAAGCGTTTCCCCTATCTCTTTTTGCCACAACTCATCGAACTCCGCGAGTGGAGACTCATTTTCCAAATATTTTACTGCTGAAATGCCGGCTAATTCACCTGAGATAATAGCTGTCGGAACCCCTGCTCCTATCGAGGCCATAGCCATATTTGCAGCGTCGCCTACAACAAGAATATTATTATATACAGCAGTTTCTAAGGGGGGAGCTGCGGGCACTAGACCGCCGACAATTGAGAGAGGTGAACCTGACTTTAATCTATTTGATGCGATTGGATGTTCATGCATAAATCTATGTAGGTATTCTCCTATGGATACCCCGTCCTTATTAAAGGGTTCACGTACCCCTAACCCTACATTGGCCATATCATCTCCACGAGGTATTATCCACGCATAAGTGCCGGGCGCATATCTTGTTCCACTATACATTTCCACTACAGTTGTATCTACTTCTATGCCGCCCAAAACCCATTGGTAAACATGACTGTAATCATATTCAGAAAACTTTGGTTTTATTGGAAAACCATCTAATAATGGTGTTAAGGTTCCACTGGCTACAATTACCACTTTTGTCGAAACATTTATCTTCTTCCCTCTGGTGGATACTGTTACTACAGAGTCTTTTATTTCTAGAGCGGTGGTTGATAAGGAGAGCTTTGCGCCGGCTCTCAAAGCTAGCCTCGCGATCCATTTATCAAATTTTTCTCTATCTATTACATAGCCATCAAATGGGATTACGTATTTCTTCCCATTTGCCGAATATATTATTATGTCTTTAGTTTCACATATGACTATATCTTTAGGGTAATTCTCCAATAATCTTGTGTGAGTAGCTTCAGGTAAAATATTAGGTATCTCCTTGGGTGATGGCATGAATTCGCCGCATTGGATCGGTACGCCTATTTCCCTCTTTTTATCGATAATAAGGGTTTCAAACCCTGATTTGGCGGCCGCTAACCCGGCTGACAAGCCAGCCGGGCCGCCGCCGATAATTAGGATGTCTATCTCATTGGGGAGTGTAATCATCTTATTACCTCCATAATCTCCTGATTAAGGTATTTTTCCATTTCTTGGAATCTAATTGTTCTAATATTTCTGTATGCCAAATTGGATAAAATGATGGGGGTTATGGATATATTACCCATATCAACTATTTCATGAGCATCTGTGCCCCTTGGGAATGATGTAAACTTATCGCCCCATATCCAATAATAGGGTCTTCCCCGGGGGTCTTTCCTAACTATAACTCTTGATCTAAGTGAGAGTTTAGCGAGACGTGTAATCCTAACTTTAGTATTGGCACGTATCCTATCTGGAAAATTTACATTTAGTAGATCGACGCCTTTAGGTAGACCTTCATCCAATACATATGAAGTGATTATTTTTGCACATCTAGCGACTTCCTGATATGGAGTTTTGATATCCTCTGTAAAGAGAACATCTCTACCTACTTCCCTCTTGCTAAACGCGATACTTGGTATTCCGTGGATAGCTCCAAGTATGGCGCCAGCAACTGTGCCACTCATAAAAAACTCTAGTAGAGAAATATTTTCCCCTACATTGATCCCAGAAACAATTAGATCGGGATATTTCTCCAATACATAAAATATACCGATTGTAACACAATCACCAGTAGTACCCGTGACTGTATAGAGTTCCACATTATCGGATGATAATACTTTATTTACCCTTAATGGTTTGTGTACCGTAATACTTAAACCAGCTGCGCTTCTAGGCTGTTCAGGGGCTATTGCTACTATATCGGCGATATCCGTTAATTGCTTCATTAAATATCTGAAACCTATACTTTTATATCCATCATCATTTGTCAATAATATTGTTTTATTCATTCAGCTTTTCCACCTATTATATTAGTATTAAATTAGGTCATCAAATAAATATACTCTTATACTGTAACATAATATTTGACTATCATATTCTGGTAAGCCATATTTTAAATATACTTTTTAGTCATGCTAGACTGATTATAATATTGGTATCCTATGGAGGGAATTAGGGATCTTGAAATATATTTGATAAATGAGTTGAGAAGGGGTTATCATTCGGGAGGGCCTTTCAAGGATGTAAGGCCGAGGGATCTATTTTATATTATCCTATATTATTTAGTCTCAAATAAATTAGGGGAGGCTTTATCTTTAATCGAATATCTATCGCATCACCAAATAAGTAAAGGGGGATATATTAGTTATATCCATGGGGGGCATAGTCCAAAGCTTAATTTTAAATATGAAAAGTTAGATGTCGATGATGGTCAATATATAGGTGGATTCCCAACTATAATCAAGGAAAAATATAGCATAATCAATGGATTTTATCCAGATATAGACTCAACATCTTTATCTCTGGCGGCAATAGCAAAAACCATTCAGGTATCGGAAAGAGTGGAGCTATACCAGAGGTATAGGAGTGTTATAATCAGAGGAATCAAATATCTTGAGAAAAGAGATAGTAATGGAGATTCACTGGTAGAACAACTTGAAAATGAAGATTGGGCGGATTCTTTACTTAGAAGTGGAGCTGTATTTTACTCTAATATTACCTATCTGTTATCATTACAATGGATTCAAGAAGTAGCGGAGTTTTATAACGACCGGAAACTCATTGTCCCACTTGAAGATTCTATTGATGAAGTCACCAAAAAGATAATAAGCAAATTTTGGCAGAAAGACCATTTTATAGAATATATAGATAGTTATGGTGGTAGGGTTGATAGGGCTTCTCTAGATACGAGCCTTCTCACTTTTACAAGATTAATTGATATCTCCAGAAGAAAGGTTGAGGATCATTTCAACTACTTATATACTAAGCTTGCAGATAAATATGGATTATTATCTCTATCTATACCACAAAAAATAACTAGACCTAAGAAATACGAGCGGTATAATTATCAAAATGGAGCGATTATTCCATTATATAATATATCTTATTATATGGGGATAAGGGAATTGGGTTTAAGGGTAGAATTGGATATCGATAGGTTAGTTGGTATGTCACATTACCTATGGATTAATAGAGAAGATGGAAGTGGAAAAGGTGCATTTTATAAACCATCCGCTGCATTTCTAACTTTTATATTTAAGATGTATCATCAATGAGCATTATATAATATCCCTAAAGCTTTTGAGATATAGACGCTTCAATTCTTCGATAGTTGTTATATCCTTTGGATCTTTATCGGGTCTAAATCGGGTTATCCTTGCGAAACGAAGCGCGATTCCACTCTCATATTTAGGACTTTTCTGTATATCATTAAAAGCTACCTCTACGACTATCTCCGGTTTAACCCAGATTCTATATCCTTCATCAGCTATCTTAAGCTCTAGCAATTTCTTAGTGATCCACTCAAACTCTTCATCGGTTAGTCCTTTGTATGTCTTACCTACAATCATAAACTCATCTATCGCGGCCGAATAAACAGCTAAATAATAGTCGCTTAACCAATTACGCCTGCGTCCATGCCCCCATTCTGCTCCAACTATAACGGTATCTATTGTAGCTATCTCTTTAACCTTTATCCAATGAGATCCTCTAACCCCAAGAATATAGGGTGAATCGAGCTTCTTTATGATAGCTCCTTCATGTCCCTTTTCAATAGCTTCCTCATAAAACTCTTTTGCCTGATGTATATCATCAGCAACAATTCTCTCCGCCAGTAACTCCTTATTGACAGTGTCTCTTAGAATTTCATATCTATCTCTATATGGCATATCGATCAATAGTTCTCCATTTAGATACAGAATATCAAATAGATATAGTTTTATCGGTATATTTGCAGCGACTTTATCAAAATCCTTGATCCGCCTGAACCGCCTCATAAGTATTTGAAACGGAAGCGGTTTTTCCTCGGCATCTACAGCTATGACTTCACCCTCAATAATTGCCTCGCTTACTGAATTAACCTTAAAGCTAGCGTTTATTTCAGCTATGACCTCTGGAAGAAACCGGGTTATATCAGTTAGCCTCCTAGAAAAGATACGTATAACTCCATTCTTATAGTGTATTTGAACCCTTACTCCATCATATTTGACTTCTACAGCAACGGGGCCTTTAGCCAATTCATAGGCCTCTTCTATCGAATCGGCAGGTGTAGCTAACATGGTTCGAATAGGATTAAATATAATTGGTTTGAGATTCTTTATATCTAGTTTATTGTATGCTAGAGTCTCCGCTATGTATCCTATATCTCCCAATAATAAATATGCTTTCCTTAGGTCGTCATATGAGTTACCCGAAGCATCCGCTAATGCTTGAATCACTATCCCTTCAACGGCGCCTATTCTCATCTCTCCGAACAAACTTCTAATTAAATAATTTTTTTCCTCCTCGGATAACCTATTGAATAGAGAAGCAAGAGCTTCTATACGTCTTCTCGTTGAATCAGCACCTGATATAGATGAGATCTCTATAAACACTTGATATACTTCCAATATTGATGGTTGGGGTAATGGAACCAAAGTTGAAACCTTCATTTCAATTGCCTTCTTTATCGTTGAATACCCTATATACAATGATTTTCCTTCAGCCTCAGGTAATATTTTCCCAGTTAACAGTAGTACAAAGGGTTTCCACTCATCTTTTTCTAGTTTCATTAGAAACCGGGCTATCAATTCACGCTTATGTAATATTGAAGAAGTCTTCTCCAATTTTTTACATAAATCTGCGAAGTCTCTAAATAGTGTGGCCATGCTTTCCTCACTTAATCCGTCCTAATTCATTAAAAAGTTTTATATATTCATCTTCATTAACAGAGGGTATTACTGAGGACCCCAAATGTTTATATCCATATCCAAGACCATCCAATTGAAAGGCTATAGGACCGCTTAATGCGGATACAGGCTGAGCAATATTAGCGTCTATAATAGTCTCAAGATAACGAGGAACCCTAATCGCTATATTTGTCCAGTCTCCAATAAGGTCCCCTATGCCAGGTATCTTCTTTTCTCTCTGCATCAATCCTAAGATATATTTATTTTTAGCCAGTAGCCTACCTTGATATCTGACGTAACTAGTGAAACTATCGAAAATCCGTGTCCCCATACCTTTAAAGAAGCCAGGATCTTTGAACCATTGGACATTATCTAATTGAAATAAACCCTCATTTTCTAAATACGCAATACCTTTTTTATAGGACTCTAGCCTCTGTTCTTTATACACTCTAATCTTGGATCTTATCATTTCATAATCATTAAAAATTAATGATTCTACGGCTGTTAGAGCTCCATCGTCGAAATACCCGGCAGAGGACACTAAGGTAATATCTTTATACAGAGAGGTAATTTCTCTATGGAATTCTCCCAGTTTAATGGAATAGGAAATTTTTTTACCTCTAATTTTCTTTATCGCTTTTCCTCCGGAATAAGCATCTGTAAAGGCATACCAGTTTATTCCTTTGATTTCTCCTTCTACTTCCCCTACACCTATAAGTGATATTGCAGCTAGATCGGGATTATGAGACATTCTAAACCTATATATAAAATATGTGAGAGTCGATGATGTTGCATACTCTCCACCATATCCATAAACATATGGATTCATATACCATAATCCATCTGGGTAGCTCGCTACTTCTTCATGATGGTCAATAATTACTATTCTCTCATAATCTAATGGTTCAGGAAGATAATGATGCACCGGCCCCCCTAGATCTAGAAATATATAATACTCCGCATAATGTTTAAATATCAAATCTAATGCCTCTGGAAAAATCTTATCTAGACAGACAAGGGTATAATATCCCTCTAGAGCGTCTATTAGATTAGAGAATATGGCTGCGGACGCTATGCCATCAGCATCATCGCTATATATGATCATATATGTAGATTTTGGCTTAATCCATTTTGCAAATTTTCTTAGTTCATGAAGCAGTGGTGAGTCATCCATACATATCCCTCTACATAAGAAATCTGTCCATACCGAAATGTAATCCCGAGGCTATCGATTCTAAGTCATCTTTAGTTATACCTATGGGCTCTAGAACACGGGCCGAGACGGGGATGACCTGTTTATATATATAATATTCCCAATCTATGTCCTCAATTCTAGCCATTGTATGATGTACAGCGCGTTTATAGAGGGGTCCACTCCCCCTTAATATTATATATCCTATGAACATTCCTTTTCTTATCTTCCATCCCTTCAAGGCAAGCTCTTCGGCTACAGCTATATGGGGTGACATTGCCTTATACTCGTCGAGTCTGCGGGTTATTTGTTCCCATATTATTAGTTTCTCCATAGAAACCTTCTGGTCATTTAATTTTTTGACCCTCTCTCTAAAATAGTTGAGAATCTCTTCTTTATTTCTGTCCCGTAGAACCATGTCAATAAGCTTGTACTGTGTTTCTTTAGCGTATTCACACCAGTCTCTTCTTACATACTCAAGACCAACTATATCTATGTAGTCCTCAATAGTCAATCCTGCATACCTCTTCTTAGCCTCAGTAAAGAGTAACACTTTGTATATTCTATCTATTTTAGCCTCCATACCCAGCTCATCTTCAATCCAATGAAGTAACCGCCTTATCTTATCTTCATCGTAGTTTACAAAAAGACTGTCTGTATCTCCATAAACTATTTTTAACCCAAGTTCTTCACATTTCTCTTTGCTTTTTGTAATTATTTCTCTCCCTAAATAAGTAACTAATTGAGCGCCTTCCCAACTATAAAATCGGGCGCCTGTCCAACCCATATATCCATACATCGCATTAGCTAGAACCTTTAATACCCTTTGATGTGCATCAAGTATCCGTCTTTCAACTGAGCCTGCGCCATATTTGTCTATTTGCACCTTGATTTTATCTCTTTCATCGATAAGTTTTTTGATAATCTTAGGGAATAAGCCTTCCTTACTAAGGTCTATACCAACACCTACTTCATCATAGTATCTAATCTTATTTGAAGCGGTGGATTCTCTTACTATAGTATCAGGCGAAATATTATATTTCATTATGATATTCGGGTACATAGATTTGAAGTCAATTACACATATATCTCTATGTATACCAGGTTCCGGGGGTAGCACTAGTCCACCGGTATATGTTCCTCTCCAATGCCCAGGCGGTTTTACAATAATTTCTCCCATAGATAAAGCATTCTTCATTATATAATTTTCAACCTGATATCCGGTTGAAGCGGTTAGTACATAATCAGCGGGTAGCCCTGTTATCGCGGATAAGCTGAATATTTCCTCCATTAATAATTCAAATGCCCTAAGTATAACCTGGACCTTCCATTTACTATATTCAAGTAGTGCTGACCTATTTTGGTTCCATATCTCGAAGTATAGTAGTCTATCCAGAGGCTTCCTAGCGGCAGGCAATCCAAGAAATTCAGCTAATTCCTCAATAGTCTTCCTCTGTAACAAAGGATTGCCCTCCACATACTCTTTGAGATCAATATTTAGTCTACCAGGTATAGAATAGTGTCCATGTAGGCTTTGATGTATCTCTTGATTGAAGACACCTATATTAATATTTAAATTGAGATTTTTTGCTCTCTCAGTTAGATAAGGCCATATAAATGAATTCCCTTCAAATGTCAATATTAAATGAGGATTGTAATCAGCCACTAATTTATTGAGTTTATTTATTAATTCTGCGTCGCTATCACTCAAGATAAATTGCTGATCTATAGATCCTCCCGATATAGTAATGGCTAATATTGGATCGGTATCTGGATCCGGTTCGCCGATGGGTGATGCAACAATCATATCTAGAGCCAGAATACGAAGATTCGGAAAATGCAAAAGTTCTGCCGAGTAATCTAGGCCTTTTAACACACCAGTTACTACATTTCCGGATGATCCGCTCTCTATATATTGAACTCTATACCACTTGGAAGGTGACAACATATTCTTAAGTAAATATTTGTTTGAAAACCTTATGTCATCTTCATAAAATTTTGCCTCAGGAAACCTCATTCTTATCTTTTTGAGTATATTATCTAGATGATCCGGATCGGTATACACCTTCAAACCAGAAACTTTTTTTCCTAATAAGTACATATTTACAGGAATAATGGATACACCATCCACTCCTCCATCTTCTTTAATATATAGTGATAATTCATCTAATTCCTCTTCCGGTACCACTATAATTACCCAATCCTTATGATCTTCATCAATGAGCCTATATAGCGTCCCATTTACATCAGTCATCCATAAACTTATAATATTCTTATCTCCCTCTTTTTCCGAAGTGATATCTAATAGCCACAGACTATTTTCTAACATGCGATCCACTACCAAAATAAATAATTATATTTCTTAAAATTTATACCAACCCATATTTCAAATCCACATGTATATAACTAAATTTTTCAACGATACAAATGACAGATAAACAGCAAATTCAGGTGACAAGTATATAATATTTTAATAACGCTATTATTATACTAAATATGACTTCAATAATGAATAGCTATATCAGATTACTTAATAAAAAAATCTCTCGGCTATGGGCTTTACCAGCTACATTACTTTATGTATCCATCTTCTTTATTTTTCTGACAATTTCATCACCATTTATGGGGTTCTATAACGCAATACTAACCTTAGTTAGTCCAAAAATAGCTGTAATAATCATAGCATTATTCATGTATATCTTGGTTCTCGGAATCCCCTTAAACGCCTATATAAATTTCAAGTTAATGATGATTGGTAACATTATGGGCGAAAGTTTTCCCCTAGAAAAAGGTAAGATATTCCGAAAGATGGCTTTGATCATAGGTGTTTCATTCATCTTTCCATATATTTCATTGTATGTTTACTATAAGTTCCATAGATTATTGGAAGAACTTTCTGATTATATGGTGAGTATTGATACTCTTGTTCCTCCACCTGTAGCGGCCCCCTCTCTCTCCATGTCTGTTCTACTAACATTGGTCAGTGGCGGTGTGTTTTTAGGAATATGGTTGGGCGGTATTATTAGCGATTATAATTCGATTCTGAAGTTTTATGAAGAGATAGGGAAGTATAAGGAAGAAATCATTGAATAGGTTTTCGTCGGCATATATTAAAATTTATAAATAATAAAATTATATTGAGATTGAGTCATGAGCACATTAATATCAGAAGAAGATAAGAAAGTAATTCTCGAGAGTTACTGGAATAATCTTAAAGACCCTGTGAAATTTATCTACTTTACTAGTGAAGATCCAGAATGTAAATATTGCAGTACTATAGAGCAGCTATATAAAGAATTAACTGAATTAAGTGATAAACTTTCCCTCGAAATACACATTTATGAAAAGGAAAAGGAGTTAGCCAAAAAATATAATATTTCCAATGCACCGGTTGTAGTATTAGAAGGAAGAAACAATGGTTATATCAAGTTTTATGGAATACCTAGTGGAATGGAGTTCCCTAGTTTTATAGATGTGGTTGTTAAAGTCTCTAGAGGTGAGACAGAGCTTAAAACCGAGTTAATAAATAAGTTGATGGAGAAGGTCGATGCAAAAGTAAATATCAAGGTGTTCGTGACACCTACGTGCCCATATTGTCCAAAGATGGTTAGCACAGCGTTCCAGTTTGCTATATTGAGTGATAATATTGAGGCTGAGGCATGGGAAGCCGTGGAGTTTCCATCTGAATCGAAATCATATGATGTTATGGCTGTTCCAAAGACCATTATCAATGATACTTTAACATTTGAGGGACTTGTAACACCAGAATATTTATTACATTATATTCTTCACGCATTAGGAAAAATAGAGGATCATGCGCATTAATTAAAAATTAAATGCTCCAAGGCAACATGCAGAGAGTATTCTCTATAGAAATCGATACTATATTCTACTTTAACTCAATAATATCCATATCAAAAATCATTTCCTATCCTTGTTTATATCTAAGAGCATCATTTAAATAAGTTGGGATGGCTAGAAAAGGTAGTAAAATTTATCAAGCAGCAAAAGAGATTTATGGCGAAGAAGACGCGAAAATAGCTATAAAAAGTATGGATATAATTGGAGATATTGCAATCATTAAAGTCCCTGATGAATTGTTGAATAAGAGGTTTGAGCTGGGCCAAAAATTACTGGAGTACCTTCCTTATATAAAAACTATATTTCGTCAAAAAGGTCCAGTTAAAGGAGGTTTCAGATTGAGGGAACTCGAATTTCTAGCCGGAGAATTCAAAACCCTCACCATCTACAAGGAATACGGCTCCCGATTTCTTGTGGATGTTTTAAGAACATACTTTACTCCGAGACTATCAACAGAAAGAAGAAGAATTACTGATATGGTGGGCGAAGGAGAAAGGGTTCTAAACATGTTTGCCGGAGTAGGACCGTATTCCATACTAATAGCTAAACACAGAAATATTGAAAAAGTTGTTAGTATCGATATTAATTATGAGGCCGTTAAACTCCATAGACATAATAACCACCTTAATAAAGTAGAAGATAAGATAGAAGTATTTCTGGGCGACGCAGAAAAAATCACATATGAAATGGCGGGATCCTTCGATAGGATAATAATGCCTTTACCAGATAAAGCCTTAGATTATATTCACTCCGCAGTAAATGCAATAGATAGTTCAGGATGGATCCATGTATACTTGCATAGGGAATATAGAGATAAGCATCATGAAGCGATGGCTCAGGCCATGGCCGACGTATTAGATACGCTAAATAGACTAAAAGTGAAAGTAAAAGATTTTGACTGCCGGAGAGTAAGAGAGGTGGCTACAAGAACGTTACAGGTGTGCGTTGACACATTTATCGCAAAGAACCCATGATATAGCTCGAATAATCCGTTATTATTATGGTAGTAAGTATATCATAAGATTTAAAAGAGACCATGATTAAATGGTTTTTGTAAATATATAAGCTACGGTGGTGGTTTAAAGAAATTATGGACATATGTCCCGTTTGCGGATTGCCAAAGGAACTCTGTATATGTGGAGCTCTTAAGATGGAGGAAGTGCGGATAAAAGTCAGGACTGAACTGAGGAGATATAGTAAGCCGGTGACTGTCATCGAGGGCATTGATCAGAAAGACCACGATCTTGTTCGTATTGCTAAAAAACTAAAGAATAAATTGGCTTGTGGCGGAACCGTCAAAAATGGAAAAATTATCCTCATGGGCGACCATAGAGATAGAATAATAGAATATTTGGAGGAAATGGGTTTCGACAAAGATAGGATAGAGATTCTGTAAGATATAAATAACAGATTGATATTACGTATTACACTGTAAATTGTACGACTTCCATAGATAAAATTGGGATTGCTATATTAATTTGATTATAACCCAATTTATAATTTTCTATTATGTATTTATATTATGATTGATAGAGGTAGCGTGTAGTGCCGAAAAAAATTAGAAGGATAAAGGTATGTCCGATATGCCATAGTCCAAAAATAAAATTTTCTAGCCAATTCGATGGATGGCTGACTCCAGAGGTTTATATATGTATAGAATGCGGATATAGAGGACCCATAATTTTAGAGGTCGATATTAATGAGGTCCAAGACGATAGTACTGCTAAAAAATAGTATATTAATAGTTTCATTAGTTATACTTGCTTTTTATCTATTAGCTATGTTAATGACGGTAGATGCCTATACTATTGCATTCTTGAATAGCTCTGTTGAGACTATTCATTATAGAATTTCTTTCTTTCCTTTGTATATAGGGCCTATATTCATGAGCATCCCCATATTCTATATATATCAACCGACATTTTCAGAGATGTTCGTGATTCTTATAATTATATATTCAATATGCTTATTATCAACCCTATTATCAGGTAAGAATAATATATTTGATACTGTTAGAAAGAGGGAAAACCCTTTTAACAATGCATATGTGTCCGTGATAGCGCTTACAAGCGCCATATTACTTATCATTATCGCTATCGATCTATTACAGAAATCTGTCGGTATTGAGTCGGGTAAACTAGAATCTGAAAATGAATTACTGATGTATTTATCTGTAAGTATGGCTCCGATTATTGAAGAAATTGGATTTCGATTCTTTATTTTGGGAATATTTACTTTATTTCTATACTTAACACTTAGCGGCAAACTAAAAATTTCGCCTATTAATATTTTAAGAATCCTCCTTAATCCAAAGATGGCTAGAGAAATATTGATAGAGAAATATGGCAGAGATATTTTGTGGAAACCGGTAATTCTAATGGTGATTGTATCAGGTATAATGTTTGGTTCTATCCACTATATATACGGCGGCGGATGGGAGATAGGGAAAGTTACAACAGCCAGTTTAGCAGGGATACTTTTAGGATATTTATATATTGAGTATGGCCTGCCCGCTGCTATATTATCTCACTATACATTTAATCACTTTTTTATGACTTATTATTTTATTTCGAGAGTGAGTGAATTTCCGGTTATTCCATATATAGTCGATGTCCTAATAGTTATATTAGGAATATCAACTATAGGCTATTCCTTAGGGCTCATACTAGGTTTCAAGTATGATGAATCGGAGGAGGTGACGGTAATTGAAATATAGACTGATGGACCTATTGGCATGCCCTGAATGTAAAGAATTTCCATTGAAACTTCATGTATTTGAAACTTCAGATTATCCTTCAAGAAAATTTAAGATATCTAGGTGCGAGTTATATTGTGCGTATCAAGATAAAAATATAGATGAAAAGCTTGAGACGCCATGCGATGAATGTATAAAATATGAGGTTGAAGGCGGGTTGTTGGTCTGTCCAAAATGCAGGAATTGGTTTCCTATATATAATGGCATTCCCATGATGTTGATAGGAGAGCTGCGTGATAAAAAGATCGAAAAAGAATTTCTCTCAAAATATAAGGATATTATTCCTGAAGAGCTAATATCTCGGAGATAATATATAATTTATATATTTTATGCGGCAAAATGATCTCTATAAGTTTTCTCGTGAGTTGCGAATCGAAAAATAATTAATATTTTCGTATAAATATCTACTCATGGATTCTTCATTCAAAGAGGGTGATAATCTATTGCCGGACTATGATGTCATTATTATAGGCGCTGGAATTTTTGGTCTTGCCACTGGGAACTATATTTTGGAAGAAGACCCCTCTATTAACCTCCTAATTATAGATAAAAATTCGGGTCCAGGGATGGGTAATACTGCTAAAAGCGCTGCTGCTTTTAGGGTCTACTTTACAAGCAATACAAACTTCATTCTAGCTAATTCATCTATTGACTTCTACTTGGATATTCAAAAGAAGGGTATAGATCTGGATATCCAAATGGTGGGATACTTATGGCTCGAATCAGAAAAAGATTATGATTCTAAGGTTGATCTTCTCAAGGAGATAAGGAGGCGAGGTGTTGAGGTAAAGGAATATAATACTTCTGAATTAAGGAAAATCCTCAACATAAATATTGAAGTGTCTAACACAGAGTTTGGTAAGCTTCTCGGGCTACATGATGTCTATAGGGGGCTATTTGTCCCTAAAGCTGGTTTTCTCTCTCCTGATAAACTTGTTAATTATTATTTCAATAATGTAAAGAGGTGTGGAGGACAGTTCTTATTCAATAATGAAGTTGTAGAGATCTTGCTTGAGCCTCCAGATAAACTAGGCGTACCAGGTGAACCTTTTCCGTGGCAGGATAAGGTAGCAAGAGGAGTCAGACTAGCTAGTGGAACTACCATTTCCTCTAATAATGTAATTGTTGCTGCTGGGGCATGGACTCCCTTATTGCTGGATAAGATAGGTATAGATGCACATATTAAGCCGAAAAAGAGACAAATTTTTTCCATTAAGGCTGTTACAGATGAATTAAGGCGTTTATTATTAATTAAAGAGTTTAATGGGATAGGTATGCCTTTCACCATACTCCCTAAACCAAGGATATATATAAGACCTGAATTCGGGGAGGGAGCCTTTTGGATATCATACTCTGATGATATCGGCAGGCCCTTTGAATTTGATGAGGATCCTATTCCAGAAGAAGATTTCTATATAAACGGAATTTATCAGATATTAATTAATTATTTCCCTCAATTTCTTGACCTCATGCCCCATAGCATGTGGGCAGGTTATTACGCCTATTCCACTATAGATAAGCAGCCTGTCATATTCTCCAACGCAGGGATAATAGTGGTAACCGGAGGGAGTGGCAGCGGAATAATGAAGGGTGATGCCATTGGAAGAATAGCTGCAGCTCTCTATTTTGAAAAGAAATATGCGGAGCTTTATGGAGGATATAGATTCGATACAACAGCCTTGGGATTTGAGAACCGCAACATTGAGAGAGAAAGGTTTGTTTTATAGGGGTCATTATGATTAACCTAGCAGATTTTGATAAAAGACTTAAAGATTGGTACTATGTAGAAGGTAGAAACTTTTCATCAAATATTTATATCCGAATAAAGGATAATGACATTTTATTTATAGATACCGGTGGACCTGGAACCAACCTATTAAAATATATAGAAAGCGTTTCCGATAAGCCTAGGATTTCCATTATATTAACGCATGGACACTGGGATCACACAGGTGGACTTATAGAACTTTATAATAAAGGCATCGAAGCAGATATATATGTACATAGAGATGATGTAGAGTTCTACGTATCTATCCTGCGAGATAAGCCATTTATTGATTTGTCTAACATGGAGAGAATCTTTATTTATGGAGACGAGTACAAGGTGATTCATACTCCCGGCCATACTCCGGGAAGCATCTGTATAATATGGGATAACAACATTTTTACTGGGGACACCGTCTTCAGGGATGGATGGTTTGGTAGAACAGACTTTCCTGGTGGCAGTTCTGATACTTTAAAAAGGTCTATTAGTGAATTACGTAAGATCAATGTAGAAAATTTGTTTCCGGGTCATATGACGCCCGTTATAGGTGATGCTAAAAAACATATTCAACTTGCCTATGATTATATAATGGCGTATCTATAGGTAAATATTATGGATGTTATAATTGACATCTATGAGCCTATAGAGATTTATGAGGGTTTAATACGGGAGGGGGTTCCTGTAACTAGGAGACATATATCACCTGCAGATATTGTTCTAGGAGAGATAGGTATCGAACGTAAAACAATTCACGATTTCATAAGTTCCCTCATAAGGAAAAGATTGTTTGATCAGATCTATCGGCTCTATGAAACATATGGTAAGCCTTTATTATTACTAGAGGGAGACCTAAATGAAATATATGAATACAAAAATTATAGGGCTTATCAAGGCGCTATACTATCTATTATTATCGAGATCGGCGTTCCAATGGTATTTTCAAAAGACAAGGACGATACGATATCTATCATCAAAAACATATGGTTAAGAATGATGGAAACAGGTATGAAGACTGTTATACGTTATAAGCCTCGGTTAGTTAGTGATGATGATTATAAGCTATTTATTATTCAAGGACTTCCAAATATCGGGCCTAGGCTCGCAGATAGATTGCTTAAGAAATTTAGAACCGTTAGAAAAGTATTTACTTCAAATATGTATGATTTAAAGGATGTCGAGGGAATTGGTGAGAGGAAGGCTAGGGAAATCATCCGGATAATTACAGAGCCCTATAAAGGAAAGTCATGAAAGCAGGGGCAAGATCTCACTTACTATGAAATTTGCAAAGCTATCGTGATCTATATTCGTAAACATCGCCAATACACAGTTACGGGTGATCCCAACAATATAACCATATTTTTTGAACTCAAATACTACATACCAAATCTTTCCATGTTCCAGATACATCGAATATAATGAAGTATCGGATAACGCGCTGCCATAAAGGCTTAATTTTCTGATATTCGGTATATCCACATTATCAAAAAATATCACTTTTGAAGCGCCTGGGTTAGATTCATGTAACAGCTTTAGGGTCTCATGCGATATCTCGGATTCTATTACCTCTCCTATCTTGATAAATAGAGCTTCACTAACTTTATTAGCTATATAATTAGCGAAATCTTTACGTTCCATAATGATTAGAAATATACGTCCATCGTATACCTTAAATATGAGCCGAGCCTCCATAGTCACAGGTATCGACCGCACTTCCCCTTTGTAGTAAGTATCGATCATCCTATCTTCTGAAAAAATGCATCTAAGTTCGTCTCCTAAGAATCGGAAGTCTTTAAATTCTATTGTTAATAAATGTTCATTAACCTCCTTTTCTTCCTTATAAACACTCAGTTTCTCCGCGATTAAATCAAGATCAATAGCCGGTTTAAGCATAAATATCTTAGCGGCCAGCACCATGATGCATCACATCTCTAAAAATAATAATAAGATTTCATATATAACTTCAGAAATAGATAAAAGAATATTATTGATATGATTCAAAAATAGCATTTTCTATCTTCTGATCTCTTCAGCAGTATCCCATAAGACATTAAAATATAGTGTCGCTATCTCAACTAACCCCATATGTGTAGCCCAAATAGCCATCATATCGGATCCCTTCCCCAATGTTAACATAGCTTCCTTTTCATCAATTATTATTCCACCTCCGAAAAGTAATTCTCTATATCGCAGATTACTTTTACCTATATACCTAAGTGTTTCGGAATATCCCTCGGAGGACACCAAGACTCTCACATGGATCCCATTCTCAATGGCGGAGACTAATAATTGGTTAATATCACCCATATCTGTATGAATAGCGAAGAGAATTTCCCTCTCAGCTTTAGATAATACTTCCTTTATTTTACTAGTAATATTATTTACACCATAAATTATCCAAATATCGGGTCTTTCAGCTAGACTTTTTGCTTCAAAGATAGGCTGGAGGTAGTTAACGAGACTATCATATTCTCTCCTAAATCTTTCATTGATTTCCAGCAGCGTTTTTCCTAATGCTTCTTTAGGCGAGACCGCGCTGAATAGAATAGGTTTCCCTTCACTTTTGACTATCCAGCCTCTATCTATTAAACCTTTTAGAAAGGTATATATCTTTGAATAGGGAACATTAGAATAAATTGATATCTCCTTCGCGGATAATGGTCCGTGTGATATCAAAGTAAGATATACTTTTGCTTCATTATTTGTCAAACCGAATACAGTGAGTTTCTTTTCGATATCATATGGAATCATTCTAGTGTGACACCTATTAATTTGATACCATTAATAATATATCAAATTCATTTACTTCTCACGCTGAGGATAAATTAATTAATAACTAAGGACTACTGAAATATATATTTGGATATCGGAATATCTAATTTGGATTAACTTATGAATCTACAAGACATAGCGGTAAGGAGATTAGAAAAGATTAAGAACAAAATAAGATCACAATTTAATAATATCATTGGTCTAAAAGTATCTGGTTCAATTGCCGAAGGCCACTATTTCTTACTCCAATTTGGTGATATTTATATCTCATCAGACTATGATGTTATAGTACTTATAGATAATTATCCTTCGGAAAAGGAAATCGATGAAATAACCAGGCTATTATCGAAACCTGTTTTGGATAATCCTTTAGAGCACCTTATCTTAGAGGATATTGATGTAAAAATTATTACAATTGACTTCCCATATCGAGGAGACGGTGTCAAAGTTGCATCGGTATATGACGACAATTTGAGTGTTCAAAGACACCTAATGGGTGGAAAGATCATATTCGGCGAAGAATATTTCAGGAAATTTGAGACTAAGAATCGATGGCTGATTAGACAGATAGCGTATCGAATAAAGAAAAGAAAGAGGGCTATAGACGCATTCATAGACTTGGGGGGATATGATAGAATAGCAACTATTTTGGGACGCTATGATATTAGTAGGAAAATACGAAGTATAGTATCTAAGTATAGGAATTATCATAGATTATCCGATTCTGAATTAATAGAACTAAATGAATCAGTTGAGAAAATAAAGAAATTAGTGGAAAAAGCATTTAATGATTTCTATAGATAACCATAAATAAATAAGGAAGATTTAATTATTTCTTGACCCATCCTCTATCGAGCATCGCTTGATATACTCGTTGGACCGCCACTACATATGCTGCATCACGCATATGTATATTCTTATCGTTACTTACCTTATATACATCGTAGAATGATTTAGTCATCTTCGCATCGAGTTTTTTATGCACTTCATCTAGGGTCCAGTAATATCCATTTATATTTTGGACCCACTCAAAGTACGATACCGTTACACCCCCTGCATTACATAGGAAATCAGGTATTTGTAGTATGTTTTTCTCACGTAAGATATCATCTGCTTCGGGTGTAACAGGTCCGTTTGCTACTTCAGCGACTATTTTAGTGTTCACATCATCTGCGTTATTCTTAGTTATAACATTCTCTATTGCAGAGGGCGCTAAGACATCTACTTCTAGCTTTAGAAGTTCTTCATTACTTATATTTGTGGCTGACGGAAAGTCTTTCACACTTCCATGTTCCATCTTCCATTCTAATACCTTGTCTGCATTTAAGCCTTCGTCAAAGTAAATTCCTCCCTTAGAATCGCTTACTGCCACTACTTTCATGCCGTATTCTTCGCTCATTATCTTAGCCATGAAATATCCTGCATTTCCATAACCCTGGACAGCTATAGTTCTTCCTTTTAGGTCCATCTTAAGGGTTTTAGCCGCTTCTCTAACTGTGAAAGCGGCTCCTCGTGCGGTTGCGTCATTTCTTCCTAGGCTTCCTCCGATACTCAGTGGTTTGCCTGTTATAACGCCAAAAGCCGGTGTCTTTCGTCTAACGATTGTTTCATATTCGTCCATCATCCATGCCATTATCTTTGGATTAGTATATACGTCTGGAGCGGGTATATCTATATATGGATTAAGAATATCATATATTGCTCTTACATATCCTCTTGAAAGATTCTCAAGTTCACGTTCACTCATAATCTTAGGATTGCATATTATACCTCCTTTTGCTCCACCATATGGAAGATCCATCACTGCGGTTTTCCATGTCATCCATGCAGCCAACGCTTTCACGGTGCTTAGTGTTTCTTCTGGATGGTATCTTATGCCTCCTTTTGTGGGTCCACGAGCCCAGTTATATTGAACTCTGAAACCGACAAAGGTTTTTACCGTTCCATCATCCATTAATACAGGTATAGTTACTTCTAGAATTCTTTGAGGCCTCTTTAGAAATTCTACTGCTTCATCACTGATATCCATAAATTGTACTGCTCTTTCAAGTTGTTTTACTGCGATTTCAAATGGATCAACACTCAATCTTTTACACCTCCCAGATAGAGGAATTATAGAGGGGTAATTTATCATTTCAATACTAATTGTTTATACTTAATTTGAAATAGTTAAGATTTTTATGGTGTATCTTATTAATTAAGACAAAATAAAAATTACTGTATAAAAAGAAATTATGTCCTTACGGAATATAGTTATAAATCGGTTATGTCTATATAGTCCTTGAAGAAAATTTAATAATATAATATCTAGAAGGATAATATTATTTGTGGTGAAAAAGGTAAGTTGCCTTTTAACTGGATAAAAACCCTTAGAGAATATCTAAGGATGTCTGGAGGAGATAGAATCTCGAGAAGATACTTCGTTATGAATTCATTCGATGGTGTGGTAACTGTATTAGGTGTTATAGTTGGTGCATTAGCTACAAATGTTTTGGATCCGGCGATAATCTTCGGCATAGGCTTAGGAGCCAGCATTAGCATGTTTATATCTGGTTTTTCAGGTACCTTTATAGCGGAAAAAGCCGAGAGAGAAATAGATATAGAGAAATTAAAAAGAGCACTTCTTGTGAAGAGCTTAGATCATACTATATATGCCAAAGTATATAGAGTAACGATAATATGGGTTTCATTAGTAGACGCTATTTCACCTCTTTTATCAGGTATAATTGCATTGTTCCCTCAGTTATTAGCTATTAAAGGCATTTTGGAGCCTATGACCGCTATATACATGTCGATAGCTATTATACTAATTTATCTATTTATATTAGGTAGTTATTTATCAAAAATAACGAACAAAAATATAATTATAGGAGGACTGTTCCTACTACTTATAGGAATTATAACGACAATCTTGATAGTTATGGTATTAAATGTTTTCGGATAATGCTTATTAAACTGCCTCTGATAATTTAAAGTGAAAAATTAGTGGATTTTATAAAGAACCCCATATGTAATATAATTTGGAGTACAGTTTGAATAAATGGTGAGAAAAGGATTGGGCGAATTCAAACGGGAAAAGGTTAATCCTAAAATAAAACATTTGTTACTAGATGTTCTTAAGCCACATTTGCCAGACATCATAGAGCTTAGTAAAGCTTTAGCTCACGTCCAAGGTGTTAAGAAGGTAACTATAGAAATAGTTGAGATAGACCAAGATACAGAGAGTATAAGGGTAGAAGTCGATGGAGATGCTATAGATATTGTATCATTAAAGAAAAAGATAAATGAGATGGGGGCATCTGTACATAGCGTGGACTCTGTTACCACAGAGATTTAATATTCATATATGGTGTGAATGTGGAGGAGGCTATTTTAGATAGACTTCATCCTGAAATTCGAAAGCTTATAAAGGAGATTGGTTTCAAAGAGCTTACTGATACACAAATATCAGCAATCCCTAAGATACTAGATAGAAAAGATGTCTTAATAGTTGCTCCTACAGGTTCCGGCAAAACTGAAGCCGCATTAATACCAATATTATCTATGATGATTAGCGATAATCCCCGTCCAATCAGTGTCCTATATATCACTCCTCTTCGCGCTCTAAATAGAGATTTAGTTGATAGGATATCATGGTGGACAGGTAAGTTAGATTATAAGGTTTATGTACGCCATGGAGATACTGCCACTAGGGAAAGACGTCTACATGCACTTTCCCCTCCAGACATTATGTTGACTACACCTGAGACTTTTGCTCTTCTTCTAAATGCAAAGATAATGGCTACTCATCTACAAAATGTTAAGTGGGTTATTATAGATGAAGTACATGAATTGGTTGATAATAAGAGAGGCACCCAATTGTCGATAGCACTAGAACGGCTAAAGAAGATAGCTGGAAATATTCAAATAATTGGCTTGTCAGCTACAATTGGATCCATAGAGGAGGTAACTAGATTTCTTGGTGGTCTTAATAGAAATGTAGAGCTTGTAGAAATTGATGTCACTAAACAGATGGCCTTCAATGTTATGTATCCAACACCTTTGGAGGAGGATTATAGGTTAGCGGATGAATTATATACTTATCCCGGCGTGGCTGCCAGGATTAGAGTTATAAGAGATCTGATAGATAAGCATAGAGCAACTCTCATCTTCACAAATACTAGGCCAATGGCAGAAGTATTATCTAGCAGACTCCACTTATTAAATGAAGAATATCCTGCAAGCGTTCATCATGGTAGCTTATCCGCCAGTAAAAGGATTAGAGTCGAAAGAGCGTTGAAAAGAGGAAAACTAAAGGGGGTTATATGTACTTCTTCTCTGGAACTAGGTATTGATATCGGGGATATTGATTTGGTTATTCAGTATAATTCGCCTCGACAGGTTACAAGGCTTATACAACGAGTCGGTAGAAGTGGCCATTGGATAGAGAGGCTTTCTAAGGGCGCTATTATAGTTCAGGACCCCGATGATGCGTTAGAGTCTATAGTAATCGTTAATAGAGCCAAACGAGGAACCTTAGAGCCTCTAAGAATCCCTGAAAAACCTTATGATGTACTAGTACATGAAATAGCGGGACTGTTGATTAGAAGATATGAAGTATCATTAAAGGATATATATGAGATATTACGGAACTGCTATGTTTATAGGAATTTGGAGTATGATGAGCTTAGGGAGTTGGCTCGCTTTATTAGTGGTTTAACGGATAGAATATGGTATTTTGATGAGAATAGGGAGAGGATTGTGAGAGGTGAAAGGAAAGGACGCTTATTTCAGTATTATTTTGAAACCTTATCCATGATTCCAGAGATTAGGCAGTATATAGTTATTAACGAGCTTGATGGGTTACCTATAGGGATATTGGATGGAGAATTCGTATCTGAATATGGTGAACCAGGTTTCAAATTTATAATGGCGGGTAGACCATGGAAAATAATTCAAGTATTTAAGGATAGAGTCTACGTGAAGCCTGAGGATGATCCCCTAGGCGCTATTCCATTTTGGATAGGGGAAGAAATACCTGTCCTATATGATGTCGCTAATCAGGTGGGAAAAATAAAGTTTTTGCTAGAGAATTTATACCTTAAGTATAGAGATCCGGATAAAGTTATATTCGAATTATCCAGATTAATTGGTGTCGATCACCTTTTGTTAAGGAAGTCTCTATCTCCCTATATTAAGATGTTAGAAAGGGGATATGTGATTCCAACGGATAAAAGGATTGTTCTCGAGAAGTATGAAGACAAGATTTTTATTCATATACACGGAGGTACCTTGATAAATCGTACAATTTCTTTATTCCTGGTTCAAGCTATATTCGATATATATGGAGAAACCATTTATGTTTCCAGTGACCCTTATAGAATAATATTATCATCGACAGAAATATCGCCGGGAGATATTAAGCGTTTATTTACCGAGATATCGAGGGATAAGGTGAGGAACTATATAGTAAGAGGGGTAGAAGAAACTACATATTTTAGATGGAGATTGCTTCAAGTAGCGAGGAGGATGGGTATAATTTCTGGCGAGGTACAGCTTGATCCTGTAATAACGGAACAGCTAGTAACAGCATTAAGAGACACGCCAGCATATAAAGAGGCTCTTAAGGAGAGTTTAAATAAAGATAGAGATCTCTCTGGAGCGGTTGATCTTATTAGACAAATACAAGAAGGTGAGATATCTGTCGATATAATCGAGGGTCTTGAAGAGTCTCCCCTTATAGAGACCTATTTAATACATCATGAAATTAGATTGGAGCCGGGTAAAGTCGATAGATTAAAGACTCTGCAGATTCTAGGGACACGTGTAAGGTTGCTAAATGAGATAAGGACATTTGTATGTATGAATTGTTTCAATTATGTGGAGGAGTATAGGATTAAGGAATTGAGTGATAAACCAATATGCCCAGAGTGTCATTCTAGGAAGATAGGTATGTCGGAAGAATTAATTGAGGAAGTAATGAGAATAATAGAGATTTCTAAAGAAAATAGGAAGATTATTTCGAGAACAAAGATATGGAAGGAACTCACTAAAACTTCAAAGTTAATAGAGAAATATGGTAAAGTAGCGGCTCTTGTATTGTCAGCTAATATATCTATAGAAATGGCGTCAAAAATATTGGAAACCGAAAATAAGATTTCCGGGCGATTATTCAGGATTATTATGGAGGAAGAGAGAAAGGCTCTTTTGCACCGCTTTCGTTAGCATTTTTTGTTCCTATTATAAGCTTAACTAATCTATCAAGGTCAAATTCTAATTTACTTCTTAAGCCTAACTTGAGATTTCCATCCTTCTCCTCTAAATATCCGAATCTAATAAACCTCTCTATACTTCGTTCTATTCTCCATTTGACTATCTTCTCTTCTAATAGTTCAATGACCTCCTTTTTGGAGGCTGTACCTCCTCTGGCCAAGATATATGCCAACGAGATTACTAATACAGCCATCTCATCTATCCGCCAACCAAAAGTTCGTACTTCTGAAAGGGGCATAGGCTCGGCTGCAATAACAGCATAATGCTCAACACCGTCCTCCTCTATTTTTTTAACTTTCAATCCTAGGGGTTCGATATACTCATTAAATGCCTCTATAACCGCTTTATAATTGGTACCCAGGTATTTCTTAAGTTCCCATTCTCTAGCTCCGGGATACCTATGTCTTTTATAAAGCAGTAGCTGGGCAGCACGTGCTATTTTTCTTTTTATAGTTTCACCTGGTTTACTCATTGAGTATCACCTTTCAATTCTGTAGCAACTGAATATACATCGTCGGGTTGAGCTACACTTTTTATCGGCCTAATTAATATTTTATCTTCAAACCGTCTAAGCTTTAATTCAGCCCATCCACTCGTAATTATGAAACTCAATATATATGCTCTTTCCACTTTATCCCCGCCTTTCGATATAAAGGTATAGTATTCTATCCAGTCTCCACCCGATTCTTTCCACAGCTCCTTAAGAAGTTTCTCCATCATATCTTCCAATTCACTAGGGAGGATTAAGCTTGGTATAGATGTAGCACTAACTATAGGCGCTGCATCTATCTTAAACCGTCTTTCATTAATCGGTTTAAGTTGATTATAATAATTAATAGCCTCTATTATCGACTCTGTAGTAGATATCTGTATACTGATGGATGGATGCCAACACTTAATGAATATCCGGGATATAGATTCTAATGATAATTGCTTAGCTTTTAGCTTTACAAGTAAAGGTTCAATATATAACCCTAAACCACCCGATTTCAGCCGTTTATATTGTGCCTCCAATATTAGAACTAGACCATTCAAAGCATATATATCCATATATAACTCCGATACATTCGATATATCCAATTCTTTCTCCTTCAATAGTTTTAGATACCTACCTATATCGACATCCAAAGGGTCTAGTTTTCCTTGAACAACCTTTATCGAAAGGTCGATAATCCGCTCATAAATTTCATTTTGACCTGACATCATCAACCTCCCGTAATACATTAACTACAGAATATTCACCGGTTTTCTGAACTATTATTATATGAGAATCCTTAAATCTATCCGTTACATATCCCGGAGTTATCACTATATATTGTTCTTGACGATCCCTCATTATTTCTAGAAGATATGTCATTATTAACTCTCTGTTCCTTGGATCCATATGCACATCAAACTCATCGACCGCCCGTAATGGAGATTTTATATATGTTTGTAAAGCGATTAGGAAGAGCATTACCGCCGTAGTTCTCTCACCTCCACTCTGAGTATATGCATCTAAGACCTTCTCTTCTCCGCCTCTGAACCCAACCACCAATTCTAATCCAGCATTATCGACATCATCACTATTGATTATTCTAGCATATCCTCTTGCGCCTAGGCCATTTAGTAACCTACTATATTCGAGGGAGACATCTGAGACAATGTTGGCTAGCTTTTCTTTCCATATTCTAATTCTTTTATCCAATTCTTTAGCTGCTTCCTCTCTGTTTTTCCTGACATCTTCAACTTTCCTTTTAAGATCCATGCTAAGACGTCTATAATATTTATATGTCTCTTCAATCTCGTCATCAACATCTTTGTAGTATCTTAGGATTAGGTCTATTTCCCTTATCTCATTGAGAATCTCTGAGGGTTTTCTGGATGTTCTAATCTGCTCGCTTTCCTCAATAGCCTCTCTATATGCAGTGTCAACTTCCTTAGATAATCGGTTAGCATGTTTCTTCAACTCTCTAAGTCTATTCTCTAAGTCTGAGAGTCTGTAATTCGTAATGCCTTCATTTATCTTAGCATCTATATGCTCTGAGTAACTATCCCTTAGTTTTTCTATTGTCTCGTTAAATCTTTCTTTTAATTTGCTAAGCTCATTCTCCAAACTTGCATTTCCAGATCCCATTTCATAAGAAATGTGCAATAATTCCTCCATTATTTCCAATAGCCTGTAATATGTGGTATTAATTACTTGATAAGTTCTATTTGATAACATTCGATAGCGCTCTGCATTCGTCTTCAGCTCAGCGATCTCCTCCGATACTCGTGATATTTCTTTTTTAATTTGATCTAGTTCGCTCTTAGATTTAAAGTATTTACTCCATAGAAACTCTTTTAAGAGGAAATCTCTCTTTGAGATTAAGCTTCGCTTCTTCAGTAATTTCTTATACTCCTTTTTTAATCTCGCCAACAATCCTTCCGCTTCACTTAGATTTCTAACCAACTCCTCTTCTTCATTCAATAATGTTGATAACTTATTTCTGGATTCGAGAATCTTGTCTCTATAATCTTTTAGTCCCACCGCTTCTTCAAACATCCTTATTTTAGTCTGCGGGTCAACGACGCCAAAGGCTTCTATCATATTTTGGTGCATAATAATTAGTTGGTTATCAGGATTAAGACCTATATTCTTAAGGAGAGAGGATAATTCCGCTTTAGCCACATCACGATAATTCAGCTCGAAGTGATAATGTCCATCTCTTCGTAAATATCTAGTTATCACAACTTCGTCCCGCTTAATTCGTGGAAAGGGTCTTTCTCCATTTATCTCCGAGTTATCTAGTTTCACGGTTATTCTACCATATTCCTCTCCCCACCTTATTAGTTCTCCTAATTTTCTAGATCTTTCGGTATATGACTGTCCCAATGCTATAGATAGAGCTAATAATATACTCGACTTACCTGAGCCATTTGGCCCTATTATTAGGTTTAATCCGGGTTTAAAATTAATCCGTGCATATTTATATGACATAAAGTTTTCTATAATTAATTCTTTAAGGATTCCTCTCATAGCCATATCCTCTTATATTCAGAGTCACATTCGATATAAATAGTTTTTTTACCGCTCTCTATATAATTCTCGTCTATAGGCCTCTAAAAGTTTAGGTTTCTTGCCCATAAATTCGGCGGCTGTACCGATCCATATGCCATTATACCTAGCGGCTTCATAAACCTCTAATACCCAACTTAACCATTCTGCATCTCGGATCAAATGATGATCTAAGATAAATACCTCTAGATTATCCATATCCGTTAATCTGAGTAGATTAGATATTGACATATGTAATATGTCTTTATTATATTTCGATCCTAACATGTATGTTAATGGTCCATCAATATATAATAATTGTGGATTTTGGCTGTGGATAAAATCAAGTTGTTCTTTAAGGGGTATTCCTTCTACATCACTAGAGAAGAGAAATGAATTCTCTCCATCATATATGTATACACCTAAAACATAGCCTAATCTAGTGTCTTCACCATGTGGAAGGGGGGCCGAGAATACTAGATATGTATCTCCAAATCTGAATGTCTTTCCATCTGCATACTCCGTCTTTCTTACATACTTATTTATTTTCTCGATAAAGTATATTCCTCTCCTACTCTGGCTATAATTTATATTTTCAGTTGGATCTTTACATAATACAATTTTATCAGAAAACATTGTAGATATGTCTTGCCTAGGGTTGTGATGATCATAGTGATAGTGTGTAATTACCATGATATCGGCTTTTTTACCATATTCTACTATATTATTCCAGTGCTCTTTCTGTTTATCTAGTTCTATAGGATGTGGAGGTAGCCCAAACCTCCGGGGAGCTAGAGCTACACCCGGATCAATTAATATATTAGCGTCTTTTGTTTCAATGTATGTGGCCATGCTCCTCGTTCCAAATGATTCGCCCGCGATAAAGGTAATTTTCAATCTCTATCCTCCGTGGGCATATCCATTTTTTTAACTGTATTACTGTCAATAGTTAGATAATGTCCCTCCGATATATATAGAAGAGGCTTATAATATGCCGGTATCCAGTGAGTAGAATAGGCTTTGTCATTGTTGATATACGCATAAATAACGTCGGCAACAAATAGCTCATGATCACCGGTGATTAATGTATCTTTAACTTTACATTCTAGAACGCCAATTGCTTCTTTAAGAACTATTGAATTTATCTTCTTTGCTCTAATAGGTGTTAAACCTACTCTAATAAATTTATCTGGATAATTCTTCTTCGAAATTGTTCCTGCACAATGCACATTATCTAAATATTCATAAGTCATTATGTTCACAGCATATTCTCCGCTATACTTAACTATACGATGGGTATAGCGTTCTGGTGATATAGCTACTGCAACAACAGGGGGTATATATGACACCGGCATTACCCATGAGGCGGTCATTATGGCATCATCATTTTTATAGCTTGATGTTATTAGTGTTGCCAATAGAGGTTGAATTAATCTGATATGGTCGATTTCTATTACTTTCATATCTATATATTAGAGAATAAAATTTATAGATAAAGGTATGAGATGATTAGATTATTGGAGAATAGCCGGGTCGTCTAGTGGCCAATCCTCCATTAAGGAGGGGTTAGGGATACCAGGCTCTGGATCGGTGTTTCCCTAGGGGAAACCTGGCGACGTGGGTTCGAATCCCACCCCGGCTATCTCATTATAACATAATATGAACAAAACTTTACACTCATTATTTATCATCAGGGTAGCTAGATCAAAAAATAGGTTAGGGGCCCCATAACGAGGAAATACACATGTAATTCTTTGGTAATTAACTTGGGGGATAGGCGCATAGCCGCAGGTGTTGAGTTAGGCATATACCCGGATTCACAGCTATGATAGCTGGCTATAGGTATCTGGATATATTTATATTAGATTAGTATATTACTTGATTTTTAGTTATAAAGAGGGGGAATACTTATTGTTAGATATTATACGCGGCTCTATAATAGGAATTCTACAGGGAATATTAGAATGGATTCCTATAAGTAGTAGTGGCAACTTATATCTTTTACTATACTATATTGGTTTAGCATCTCCTGGTTATGACTATAGTATAGCACTTCACCTACCCACTGCATTTGCTGGACTGATATATTTTATTCATGATATAATGAAAAGGAAGTATTTCAAGTATATCATTCCTACTTTAGCTTTATCATATATCGTTGGGATCCCTTTGTATTTTACAGTTTCACAAATTATAAGTTCTATCGAATATGCTGTGCCTATGATGATAGGAATCTTCTTGATTCTTACGGGAATCTTTGAAAGGAGAGGGATATTAAAAGAGAGTTTCTTCGAAGATGAGGTCCCTCTAAGAATATGGTTATATATAGGTTTGATCCAGGGATTAAGTGCTTTACCGGGGGTGAGTAGGTCAGGGATTACCATGGCCTATTTACTATATAAAGGATTTTCTGTTAGAAATGCATTTAAATTATCTTTTTTGATAGGTATACCTTTTACTGGGCTATCTGGCTTAGCTATAACTGTTACTTCCGGCCAATTGCAATTTATCTCAGACATAGAGTTATTGGCAGCGTTTATAACGGCTTTTCTATCGGGGATTTTGACCCTAAGGATTATGATGAATAAAGTTGCATCTTATTCCTTTTGGAAGGTGTGTCTTCTTTTGGGTTTGCTATCTTTTGCATCTTTGATTTTTATCTCTCCATAAGAATTCATCGAAATTCCCATTATTAATATGAGAATAGGAATTACATACTTATACAACCACTGAGGAGATATTTTAACGACTGTAAATGAATATCTAGTAGCATTAGCTAGTTCCCCTATTATGGCTCCATATATTATAGTATTATACCCTGCGCTTACACTAGTAAGTAAAGAAATACCACGTGAATATCTAATATACTCAAATTCATAGTTATAGCCGTCTATCTTAACCATCGCTAAGTCTCTGACATAATAATAATCTGTTGAATTTATGGTTACTGGCACAATCAACTCTGAGAATTCTCTGTTGAAAGATAATGGGGTAATAGATATGTTATCGATAAGATATGTCTTTCCTTCTTCGACAACAATAATATTCTTAGAATAGCTTGATACTGTAAGTATTATCGCCATTAGAATAATAAGGAAAAGTATTCTACTTAACTTTTCATCGATTATTCTATCTTTTAGAATGGATAGTGATGATAAGATTACCGATCCTCCTATAATGAACATTATATATAATATTGAAATGCCATTTTGGAATGAATTGATAATAAGGGGTACGAGGATAATTACTGAGTAAAGAATGGCAGGGTAGCGCTGCCGACCTTTCATTCTAATCAGTTCTAGTAATGAAGCGCCTAATAGTGAGAATATTATTATATAGATAGAGAGAAGCATAAAAGCCGGGTTAGGCTTAAGATTAGGATTGCCAGTTAGCGAGGAATATATAGTTAGAGATGTTAGAATTTCTAACATAAGTAATACTGAAAATGAAAATGAGATATGTAATGCTGCGAACTTTAATTCACTGGAATCCGAATAGCGACGGGGGTATATTTTCTTAATATAAATATCTCTATCAAGTAAAAATAGAGGTATTAGTGGTAAGAATATAGGTAAATAATTGTATATTCCAATGGTGTCTTGAATTATTAGGCGGCTATCTGGAGTGAGAAATATCCAAGTATATAGTGACGATGCACTTAAGACTATTGAAGTCAACAACATTATCATTTCTGACCCTAATTTACTTAGTTTTAACGCAAACAGTATTAACCACGTGGAAAACATTAGTGATAGGAGGGATATATCATAACTACTCCATATCCAATAAGAATGATATCCGTATATTTCTAGTTTAAATATGAATCTTATTGCTAATGAGAATAATAATAGAATAAATATAAAAATCGAAATAATGCTCACCAACTTTTCTTTTCGAAAAGGTAGTATTTTTAATCGATGATAGTTAGCCAATATAGGTACAAGAATGAATGTCATACCTACACCTATCTTTGATAATAAATCGGGTATAAAGCTGTATGGATGGAGAAATAAGGGATAAATCCCCATTCCATCTATATACCCTTCCACTGTTCTAATAGGGGTCATCAGAAAATATGAGAGGAATATCAGCCCCATATAGAGACTTATGTGTTTCTGTAAAAATGAAACCTCTGCGTGTGGAAGGTATGCTCGGTATATAATTCTAAAGCCTGTATAAACAGATAATGACACAATTAGGGGAAAAAGTCTTGGCAGTCCATCTAGAAATGATAAGATCTTAAGGTGTAGGGGTAGGGCGCTATGGCTTGTAAGCACTACAAATTCAAAGTTTTTATCCATAGCTATATATCTTGTTAGTATCCATATGGTGAATATTATAAGTATGAGTAAATTTGAATATATCAGGATAGATGCTGCTTTTCTTTTGGAGTACGGCTTTGACATGAAGTAAGCATCCAGAAATAATATTAAGGAGATTATCAATAATGCTAAGTTATAGATTGTCATACACTTCACTATCTAAATCTACTTGGTATCGAGTTTAGAACAGCGTCTAAGACTTTCTTAGCCCAAGTATCCAATGGAACCATATCTAATCTATCTTTGGCTATCCATATTCTTCCCCATAACAGTTTCTCTGCATATTTCAGGGCTTCATCATCACTCATATTATTTCTTTTTAGGATGCCTATAATATTGGGTCTATTTCTGTCTTGAAATATAGGTTTTCCTAACTGGTCTTCTTTGCCATATATATCTAAGATATCATCTCTAATTTGAAATGCCATCCCCAGATTTTTACCAATCTCTCCAAATCTTTCTACATCTAAATCAGAGACGCCTCCTAGTATCGAGGATGCTCTAGCTATATGTTCGAAAAAAGTGGCTGTTTTGTTATATATTATATTATAATACTCTCTTAGGTCAGCAGTATCTTGATACTCTAATTCTTCTATCTCCCCTATACACATCTTTAGTCCGGCTAATAAACTCTCTTTGATGATTTTCTCTCCTAGATCCGCTGTAAGATAATTTGACAATAAAATAAAGGCGTCCCCAGTGACTATCGCCTTCTCTAAACCAAAAATTCTATGTACACTTCTTACTCCCCGCCTATAGTCCGCATTATCTATTATATCGTCATGTATAAGAGATGCTATGTGGCTGAATTCTATAGCTGATGCTAATCTTATTGATGGTTCCTTCTTTGCACCTAGCCCCCGGCTTATTAAAAGACTAAATATAGGTCTTATTAATTTACCTCTACCAATGAGATGAAGCATAGCTTTTTTAAGGGTTCCTCTAAAAGGCGAATTTTCGATATATCGGTAAGTTGCCTCGATCACCTCCTCAGCCAACTCTAATATTCTTTCTTTTGCATATCCAGTTACACCCAACTCCTCAAGCATAATCTTAATCTGTGGAACCATTGGTATTACACCGTATGAAATAAATATTAGTGTCTATTCATAATAAAAATATCTATCCACAACTATAAGCTCGTGACTAAATTTCACCTTATAATTATTATTTTAATAGTCTGTTATCAAACTTTTTTTATTGATATAAATATATTCTAATTGATTGTAGGGGATAAATTTGGAGATAACTACGTTCCATCTTATGGTTCCGTTGTTTAGGAGCGTTATGATGCTATTGTTATCGATAATCTTAGTTTATATTCTAAAATTCTTTATCGACGGATATAGATATTTCAAATCCAGAACTTTGCTTATAATGATAATAACATTCTTAACTCTATTGTTAGGAGTTTTAATAAGTATGATATTAAGCGTAATTGGTCATTACCAGTTGAATATTCTTCAAATGAAGATCGAAGGCTTATATTATCATTATTTAGGTGTTACTATATATTCTATTTTCGAAATGATTGGATTTCTAACATTAATAATATTTAATCTGTTAATTAGAGGGGTAAGAATGGATAAAATCTCATTGGTTACAGCCCTATTGGCAGGCGAAGAATTTCTAGCTATCCTTTTGAATATTGAGTCTATAATAAACATCATCATATTAGGAGAATTAATATTTTTAATAGCAAATATAGCCTCGACAGCTCCTTCTCCTGCAAGTATTGGAAAATATATGGTAATACTAGGTTTTTCACTATTAATTTTTAGTAGAGTATTCATGATATTCCCATTAATACCTATTACTGAAATATTCTCGACAATGATGGAAGTGGCCGGATTCTCTAGTTTAATAGTACTTAGACAGGATGTAAGTCTAGTGGTAAGGACAGCTGAAAACCTGGGGGTGAGTTATGAAGTATAGACCCGACATACTCATCATCAGAGATATCCTTAACTCAATTGATGAAGATGGCACAACAATTTCATTGATAGTTAATAGGGCTAAAATACCTCATGACAGACTAAAAAATAAAATTTCACAGATGATGAAGTCTGGTCTGGTTATTGAGCTAAATGACGGAGGAAAACGAAAATATTTCTTAACAGATCGAGGAAAACACGCTAAAATTAGGATAAATGAAATGATAATATTTTTGAAAGAATTGGGGTTTATAGATTATATAGGAGACAATTCTAGCGTCAATAGATCATCTCGATAAAATACTTATTGTTATACTTCACAAGTATTCCGTTATAATCAAATTGGTCCAATCGATAGCCAGCTTCATCATAAAGCTTAATTGGGTAGATACCGTTTTTCAATCTAGGCGGTTCTTCCGGGTATATGGTAATATTCATTTTATATGGATATTGGAATAATACATATTGGAGGGGTCTAGTTATATACATAGAAGCCACTATTACATCTAAAATATCGATATTCGAATAGATTATAAGAAAACTATTCTTTTCATATATTCCTATGGTGTTATTATCATAAATAAATCCATTTATATCTATGCTTTCCAAATCCGGAGGCTTTTCATGAATCAATAACAAATAATCAACCATTTTTATCGATACATAAATATCATCTTTCCTAATTATATCGCCTAAATAAATATTAGAGACATCTAGCCTCGTCAGCATACGATGTAATGCGTCTCCTAATTTTGGTTCTTGGGAATATATTCCTAGAAAGGGTTTTCGCCTGACTTCCAAGCTTTTCACACCGCGTTTTAAAAGGTTATAATAAGTTGTGAAGCCAACATATCCATGTTTTTTTGATACATGAGTATATGAATCCTCTATATACATAGGTTTTTCAACTAATTCATAAGTTGATAAAGGTATGTTCTCTGAGATCTTATCTCTAAGATATTTATGAATAAAATTAAGCACTTTATTTATTCACCTTAAATTTAAAAAAGAGAAGAAGCGAGTTTTGTTAAATGATATGAATATCCCATTTCATTGTCATACCAAGCTAATACCTTGACAAAGTCTCGATCGATCACTTCAGTCAACAATCCATCAACAATCGATAAGTATTTTGATCCTATAAAATCAGATGAGACGAGTGGTTCCTCGATATAAGACAATGTTCCATTAAGATACGTCTGGGCTGCCTCCTTAAACCTTTCGTTTACTTCATCCCGCGAAGTATCGTCATTAATCACCACCGATACATCAACCAGGGATACATCTGGCACTGGAGCCCTGATAGAAATTGCCTTTAATTTTCCTTGTAGCTCGGGGTAAATCTGGAATATAGCCTTAGCAGCCCCAGTACTTGTAGGGATTAGGTTTATGGCCGCAGCCCTGGCTCTTCTAATGTCTCTGTGTATAGCGTCCAGTAGCCTTTGATCATTAGTATATGCATGGATTGTCGTCATTTCTCCCTTAAGGATTCCATAGTTATCCTGTAATACTTTGATTAATGGAGCTAATGCATTGGTAGTGCACGATGCCATAGATATTATATGATGCTTATCTGGATCATATTTATCTATGTTAATGTTAGGAAGGATAGTTATGTCGGCATCATTCATAGGGGCAGAAACCAATACCTTCTTAACAGAATCATGTAGATGCATCGAAGCTAGTTCCTTAGTTCTAAATATACCTGAGCTTTCTATAACGACTTCAACGTCTAGCGTTCCCCATGGAATTTCTTTTGGGCTTTTTTTATTAAATACTGAAACATGTTTTCCATCTACAATAAGTGCGTCCCCATCTGCATGAATATCATGACTAAGAGTTCCATGGACAGTGTCATATTTTAATAGAAATGCCAGTGTATCAGCTGTCATCAAATCATTTATCGCAACAACCTCTATATCATCAATTTCCAGAGAAGCCCTGTATACTAATCTTCCTATCCTGCCGAATCCATTTATTCCTACTTTGACCATATAATCACCTATTTAATAGTTATATTGCAAAATTATATTTGTGTGAAGCTTCTTATTGAATTAAGTATATCATATTAGATGGTGGAAACAATGGATTATGAACGGACACTTTCTAAAATAGTTACACGGGGACTATTGCTTTCATTTGGAGACTATTTATTATCGAGCGGGGTAAAAAGCCCGTATTATATTGACTTCTCATTATTGGCTAACAGACCCAGTTATCTGAAGATGGTTAATGATATCCTAGTTGATTTCATTAGTAGGAAAAAACTGGCTAATAATGTGGATAGATTGGCGGCTATATCAAATAAAGGTATTATGTTTATAACTCATGTATCTATCTCATTAATGAAGCCCTTTGTATTTATTGACAAATATAGTGGAGAACTGGTATTTGGTGACATTAATCCTGGTGATAAGATTCTTATAATCGATGATCTGATTAATACTGGAAGAACCCTCGAATTTGCGATAGATAAATTAAAGAACATGTATCATGCTGAGCCTTATAGGGTGGTGGTTATGATAGATAGGGAAGAGGGTGGAAAAAGAAAGTTATCTAAATACAATATAAAGATATATTCAGTTACTAAATTAAGTAAATTAGCTAAGGTTCTTCTAGAATTAGGAGGCATTACAGACGAACAGTATGATATAATTGCTAGTAGAATAAAAAAAATGAAGGGTTAGGAAAATACAAATGTTTCGTATACATTCAGCCTTAGACCCATCATTGTAAAGTAGAAGTTGTATACTCTTAATATAATCGTCTGTTCCCGGTATCCCATTACATTCACTCTTGCTATGTCACCAGGGGTTCCATATGGTGAAAATGCCACTATTGTTGTAAGCATGTCTTCGTAGGAGTACATTGGGAATTCACTTGGGATTACATATATCTCTAGGTCTCCGAATATTGCAATAGATACGGATGGTACGCCGATTAGATATAGCGTCGAATAGAAGGGATCGTCTTCTGAAGCTTCGATTGTAAATGATGAATGTCCAATTATAGTTGGGACATATAGATACATGGCCGGCGTCATTTCAACTTTTACTTTGTAAGACTCAGCTGGATAAAGTCCTCCATATTGATATTGTCTTATCGATAAGGTATATATGCCCCAGTCGTCAAGATAAGCGTCTATTGATGGATAAGCCCATCCTACAAGTGCAGTTAAATTATATGTACTGTGCCATAAGGTTCTTCCAGCTCCTACATAAAAGCCCCAGTCGCTAAGTCCTATCAACATTGATGCCGGTGAGTGGATAGCGAAATCATAGCCTGAATCGGGATGTTGCCACTCTAGCATTACTTCCATTTCGCTAACTCCAAATATAGATGGAGGAACATAGAAGTGGATGTACCGCCAATCTCCCGATTCATATCTCCATCCCCACTGCTGTCTGCCCATAGTTGAGTATATATCATATGGTGTCTCATCCGATGGATCTATACCACCTAGTTCAAAGGAGTACCCTGTTACTTCATATAATACACTCCAGCTTACTGGGAATATGATGTGATCCCCTAATTCAGATGTAACTTCAATAAATGATGAATAGATACCTGGGTTTGCATCGGCAGGTACATTAATATTATATGGTACATCGACAGATCCCATAGCTGGGATAAGAACATTGTTGGCTGTATTGATGTATGGCGAATCTGTCTTTGCGTATTTAACCATTTTTATTGTAGTCGGTACTGACACTCCTTGGAGGCCAACTCTGTATACGTATAGCACTAGTTTATTGTTTACCGGATCCATCATCATCTCATAAGGATCGTTAAGAGTTAATTCCTGCACATTAGCTCTTGCATATGCATAGTTCATTCTGTAGAATTCTCCGTCTTCTAGTATACCGTTACCATTTATATCATTCCACTCTCCGAATACTAATGCTTGATACATTGAATACCAATATTGGTTATATGGGTCGAAATATGCATAGTCGAAAATTAGGTTTATCATTATAAAGTCTGCATCCATGAATTCGGCTGGATCAAACACTTCCATGAATACTACTCCATACGTTGTATTTATGAAAGAATCAAAATTCCATTCTACTACTCCGATTTTCTTGAGGTAATAATCGTTAATGTTGACATTAACATCGACATCATAGTAGTTTTCAAGGGTTAATAGTCCAGCTGTTACTGTATCAGGGAATAAATAGCCTCCGAACGAGCTTCCATATCTAAGTGGCTCTATGGGTGGTGGAACACCCCACATTAATAGCCATGGTACAAACATTTGCTCATATAAATTAAACCATGTATCACTTGTATATGCACCTATGCCTCCATTAACAATCAATGATATTGCGGAATATGCGTCAACTCTACCTGCACCTTGTAGAAATGCAGGATAGTTAATGTCTTTAGCGGTGTTCATTATGATCTGTTTAATTAATGTAGGCTCATTTTGGATACCATTTTCTCTTAAGGCCTGAATAATCAGGGCTGCTACCCCCGAGGTCAATGGAGTCGCCATACTGGTTCCTCCAAAGAAACCAACAGCATAGCTTCCATCCCCACCGCCAGATGCAATCATTAAAGGTACTATTCCAAAGGCACCAACATTAATTACATCTGGCTTTACATCGCCCAACGGCGTGGGTCCTCGTGCGGACCAGAATATTGTGTTGTCTGCAAATCCTTCTTCAGCGTCAAAGAATAATGGTGACCCGGTTTGAATTCTTACCCAGTGGAAAGAGGTCGATGCGCCTATAGTCAGTACTAGATTCGCGGCGCCAGAGGAAGTCATGGTACCAAATCCAGGTCCTCCGTTTCCTGCTGCATGAACCATAAGCATACCTGGGTAGTCAGGATCTAGAAATCCAGGTATCATAAATGCCATTTCAAGCAATGAAACGAAGTCTACACCTAATGTAAATATGTCATAGAACGCATATGATATTCCCCAGCTATTGCTTGTTAGATCGGCTCTAACCTCACCGGTAAAGTAGAGAAACGGCACTCCGTCAATAACGATAGTATCGAATCCTGCAGCATAGAACCATGCTGCTTCAACAAATCCATTAAATAGTCCGTTTAATCCAAGTATCTTAGCGTCTCTGGCTATTCCCGGTAGTGAATATTCAGTTCCGTCTCCATATATATCATACGTCGTACTACCATCAGACGCTATTGTAGACGCAACGGCTGTCCCATGTCCATAGAAATCATAGTATATCAATAGATGGTTTCCAGTTTCGCTAAATCCATTCTGGAATCCGCTGCCAAAGTATCCTATGCTGTCAAGGAAGAATCCACCTATCACACCTAAAGATATGTCTGGTATCCCGTCACCAGTATAATCTTCTATAACTATGTCTCCCTTAGTATATGCTGTTTCATCAGTAAAGTCATAATCCGGTGCTAGACCCAAAAATACGCTTTTGTATACACTAGTTACGTCAATATAGACTGTATCATATACTCCCGCTACTTGACTGTCTACAAATAATACAGGAACGATGTATCCATAAGCATAATTCACTTGAAATCCAAGTTTGTATACACCGCTTTGCGAAACTATCCCCCCAACATAGAAATCTGCTGGTATTGTGTAATATATACCCAGAAAGTAATCTAGGCCTTCTAGTATATCCCACCATAGGATAAATCCATCGTAGATCCATACTGTTAGGTTAGCTGTGGGTAGATATCCATCTACAGCTGTGAAATTATAGAATGGATATATAATTCCCATAGCATCTGAGTCGAAAACAAGAGGATTACCTTCCTCATCGTGCATAAGTGCATGTTGAAGATTTGGTTGCCCGAAATCTACACCCGTATCTATAACAGCAACCGTAACACCTTCTCCAGTGTATCCAAATTCGTTCTCAACATCTATAACACCAAGCAGATCTCTCATTTTATATAGGTTCATACCGATGTCGTCTGGAGATATATCAGGTTCTGGTATATCAGCCAGCCCTACAGAGGGATAGAAATCTGGTAGTATCAGTGAGACGGATGGTATGGTCGCTAAGGACTCAATATCAGAGAGTTTATAGAAACCGAATACAATGTATCTATTGTCTATTTTAGGAGAAACCAAGTATGCATCTACATATTTTAACACATCTCTTAATCCCTCTGCTTCCACGATGACCTTACCCTTTACAGCATCACCCATAAGGGCAAGTCCATCCACCGACTTGCCTTCATACAGTATAGCTCTCAGCTCTGGTGATATCTTTGTTAAGTCAGGTCCAACCAATTTATGATCCTGCGGTTCAGCTAGTGCAGGAGTATATCCTGTTAATGGAAGAAGTGACAATGACAGTATTACTATTAACAGTATAGAAATGGCTTGCTTAGCCACTTTTCACACCTCAAATAAAATGCTACAAAATATTATTATATGCATAGAGGGATTATAACATTTACTATTAATTTAGCTGGAAAGATATATAGAATGCTTATTTCTATATCATCAGGATATTAATATTCCTTTATTACTGTAATAGATATAAACTATATACAAAAATGCCTGCTATACCTGCAAACATGCTGGATATGAAATTAACCATATGATTATTAATGAAGCCAACACCCCTTATAATATCCCCTTTTTCCCCGCAATGTATAACGTTTTCCGATATAACCCCGCATACCTTACATTTATAGGTACCTTGTAGAGTTGCACCTAGAATACTATCAATTATCGACCCTATAAATCCTGAAAATGTTGCTACAAAGATTATTGTGAATATGTCTATTGCTATAAGTCGAGCCCCGGGAATAGCTACTAATCCCACCGTCGCCGAAACAAGTATGGAAGCAGCGGTTCCGATAGGTGTTATACCTCCTGATGTACCCGGCACAACTATATGTTTGATATTAGTAATAAGTCTCGGCGGATTTCTATAAATAAGCCCCAGCTCTGTTGCCGCTGTATCAGCTGCCATAGATGATATGCTGCTCACGTAAAATATATATAAAAACTCTAGGTATGAAATGTGGATGAATAGCGAAAGAAAAGCGGCTAATGAAGGCCAAAAGCCGTTTGAAATGATATTTATCCATCGTCGCGCGCCCCCCTTTTCTTGAACCATAAATGTTTGCTTCTTCAAATCTTTTTTGTATTTGGTTGTTATACTGCCTACAAGAAGAAAATATAAAATTATTATGAACCACTCGGGGCCTGCCAACATAGTTACAATGCCTACTGGGATTGCTGACAAGGCACCAGATACAGATAACATGCCCAATCCATATGCGGAGAGGCACATTATTATTATCAATATCGAGGAGACTATCTCTGTTATCATTACCATCAACAATTAATCTTTAACTAATAAATATGTTTGTTTCAGTTTCCATCTAATATTAAATTCTTCTATATCGGTGGTTAAGAGATATTTTGAACCCTTCTAATGAGTTCATCTACTTTAGACAATTTAGATAAACCTAGTATTAATCCCTCTTTTTCGGCAATTCTTACTCCTACGTCATCTACTCTTCTGGGGCCATGGAGAAGCACCATCCTAGGCTTGAGCGGATATACTCTAACAGCTACCAATGGCGATCTCCCTATTGATACATTTGTGAATATGAGTACACGCTCCGTAGACCTTCCATATATCTTGTAGAACCCTTCTCCACTAAGAGATAAGATAGCGACAATACCATCTATTATTGTATGTCCATACAACTTTGTATTTTCTATCAGTCGTCTTCCGACGATTATCTCGCTTTCCGTTGCCTCTATATACTTAGCTGCCGAGATCGGATCAACAAAGTCCTTAATAGATAGTATTCCCGAAGACGAGGACTCCGATGGTTCCTTAGATATTAGATTTATTATTTTGCTTCCTCGAGATATGTCGATATCTATGAGTGAATTTACATATTTTCTTATAAACCGGGTTCCAGGCACACGTTCTTTATTATTTTCATATTCCGAGACTACAGATGGTGAGACCCTCATTCGACGTGCTAGATCGACTTGTGAGATATTAAATATCTTCCGCCATTTTCGTAGTGCCTCATTTAAATCCATAGAAGTCATTATGTCCCCATAGATTTTTTTCTTAACATCTAAATAATTGCTCATCAATTAAAGAAATATTTCGACGGTTTATTAAATCAATAATAGTCAGTTATCTATTTAAAAAAATTCTGTTGATAATGATGATTTCGAATTTGAGGGTCACTTATTTAATATTAACAAACTATTTCGAAATTTATAGTGGAGGGCCTAGATGAAGAGCTATTTATATTTCGATATAGTTACATCATATCCGCTGAGAATACAAAAAGAAAACAAATATGTACAATTAAACCTCGAAACTATCTTGTCTAAAGCATGTGAACTATATGCCAAATTACTGAAAGTTAAACAAAGAAACATAATTTTGACCCCTTGCCCCTACTATTCTATATTCGAACTAATACTTTCAGCGTATACACATTTTGACCAGTCTATATTTATATGTAGAGGTAAGTATGACAATACTGTCAGTTTTTTCGAGAATTTCAGTGCTTTAGGTTATAATGTCAGAATCAAATTAGGATACGGGTCTCATGCTGCTGAAGAAGAATCTCTTGAAGAAATTAGAAAAGGAAATAACATTTCATTCATGCCTCATGTATATCCTGAAAATGGATTTAAATCAGATCTAGGTTTAGTCTATGATGTTTGTAAAGCATATAACAATATTCTTATTGTAGATGCTACATATTCAATAGGCGCTATAAAAATAAATACTAACCGCTTAGATGTACTCTGCGCAGAATCAAATCATTGGTTGATGTCTCCTCCTGCAGCAGGTGTCATCTATGTTAGCGATAAAATTATTAAACAAATGACACCTAAATTTATTAAATTATATATTGACAGAAATCCTACGCCAAGTTATTTTACATGGCTACATCCATACTTAGCGATGTATGATGCGTTGAATAAATCTCTAAGCAGTATTTTGGAAGAGGGAATTGATAATATAGAGAAGAGGGTATTAAGTTTGACACAATGGATTATCGACGATTTAGGAATAAATCCCAAAATAAAAATATTAACTCCTTCTTCGAAGAGGAGAAGAGCGGGAATAGTGGCGTTCTCTGGAGAATTCGACGCCAGTAAACTTCAGAAATATTTGACAAAAAAGAAGATAATTATATCAAGAGAAAATAGAAATCTGATTATATCTGTTCATTATAGGCATACTGAAGAAGAGATTGAGAAATTAATCCTAACTATAAGAGAAGGGCTAAGGCAGATTTAGCCTTCTCTAGCTTTTCTCTCAGCTGACATTCCTATACGTACAACACCAAAATGTATTGCACATGACACACAGTAATATTTAACTAAGGGTTGCTTTAAGATAATGGCTCCTTGTTTTTTTAGTTCTTGACTCAGCTGAGGATCAACATAGGATCTCCATACTACTCTTCTAATAGCCTTATCCCGGGGTATTCTAGCACCACAGTTACTACATGATATATATCCAGATCTACCCTTTTTACCTCTTCCTTTATGACGCCCCCTATTTTTTCTTTTTTTAACCATATAGCATCACAACCGTTATAATAAATATGCGTCGACTTATATTTTAGTTATAGAACACTATTTAAACTTTGTATATAGAACACGGTCGAGTTATCTCTATAATATGGGTAATATATCATCAAAGGTGAACAATATGGAGATTGTAAGTCTTATAAAGGCTATTCCAGCGGTTTACAAGATTGATAATAAGCTCAATGTTACTAAGTGGAAACTGAATGACATAGATAGAAATGTTTTGGAAGCTGCATTATTACTAAAGAAAACATTTGATGGAAATATTACTGTTATATCAGTTGGACCCGAAGATATCACTGATGTTATAAGAGAAGCTTTAGCTTATGGTGGAGATATGGCTTATCACATAGTAACAAATGAATATATTTTTAGTGGGACAGTTATATCCGCTGCGATCGAGAGTATACTTAGAGAAATTGAATATAATATCATATTATCAGGCGAAGCTTCATCTGACTTATATGACTCGAGGATAGGTGCATTGGTCGCTTCAAGACTAGGATTGCCATTCATACCTAGATGTAAAGTTCTGGAGGAAAATAATGGTAATATTATTTGTACCTTAGACCTTGACAAGGAATATAAAGTTTCTGTGGAATATCCATTTGTCCTGGAGATAACTAGAGAATTCGGCAAACCAAAGATAGTCACCATACTTCAACTTCTTCGGGCATCAAAGAAGATAATTCATCAAGTTCACATAGAGAAGCTCATAGGTAAGAAGAGTTATGCAGCTCCATTAGAAGTGATTGGATTAGATAGATTTGAAGTCAAAAGGGAAAGAAGAATATCAACTGGTAGTATTGAGGACTCGGTGAATTTTATATTAGATATTTTTAGGGAGGAGAGGATTTTATGAGGGGAGCTCTCTTTATAGGCGATCCTAATAGTATAGATTATTTAACTAGCTTACTGGATAGACTAGGAATTAACAACAATGTACTATTTAGCAATATCGAGATGAAAACTTATCCACAGACTATAGATAAGGTATATATAATTCCTGAGGTCATGGGTACAGCTACATTAACTTCCATGATAGATATTCTGAGGATTCATGACGTATCTATTATTGTTGGGGATACAAGTAGCTGGGTTACCTCATACATACCCTATCTAGCGGGGTTGTTAAGCGGAGAATATATAGGTTTTATAGATGATATATATAGGGATGAACAAGGATTTGTGATAAAGAAGACGATATTTACCGGGGAATTAATCGTCAAGTATCGTGTTAGAGAAACACCCATTTTTCTAACCATTAATCCTTCAAAGGTTGAAGGTAATTTAAATAAGGAGGCAAAGGAAGCTATATATCTGAGTGAATCAAGTCCATTCTATAAAATATTAACAGAGAAAGAGAAAGAGAAAGATAAGATAGATATACAATATGCAGATGTAATAGTTTCCGTCGGGAGAGGCTTCAAGAACATAAAGGACTTGGAATTAGCAGAAGAATTATCCAATATAGTTGGTGGCGTTGTTGGATGCAGCAGACCTATAGCTACGGATCTTAAATGGCTCCCCGAAGAAAGATGGATAGGATTATCCGGAAAAAAAGTTGAACCGAGATTGTATATAGCCATAGGGATCTCTGGTCAACCACAACATTTGGCTGGTATTAGGAGAGCAAAGAAGATTCTTGCTATAAACATTGATCCCGAGGCCCCTATCTTTCAACATTCAGACTACTGTGTAGTTGCAGATCTATATGATATACTGCCTCTGTTGATAAGAAAGTTAAAGGAACAAGGTGTCACTAGATCATAGATGGACATGTTATATGCTATGGTTTCGTTGGCATGAAGTCTCTCCCAAACAGCTCCCTACCTATTATTAACTTCATAATATTGATAGCGCCTTCCGCGCCTACTAAATATGACAGTATTCCTCTTAAGCCACGTTCTATTGGTAATTCTTTTGAGTATCCTAGGGCGCCGTGCCACATCATAACATGCGTCAATATATTATATGCAGTCTCCGTAGCTATCCATTTCGAGGCGGCTACCATCTTATTTATATCGCTTAAGGCGAACCTTTTGTTTCGATAGTACTCATCAAGCATCCATGCAGTTTTATAGACGAGATCTTTAGCCATCTCTAATTTAATATAATCTTCTACAGCTTCAAATTGGATTGCTTCATATTTAGCTAGTGGCCGTCCAAACATAATTCTATTTTTTATAAAATCTAGTCCTATATCGAGGGCTTTTTCAGCTGCTCCGATACAGGCAGCAGCCACTAGCGGCCTAGCCAAATTAAAGCCCTCCATAGCATAGTAAAATCCTCTCTCCATATCTCCGATTAAATATTCCTGGGGGTATGGTGTATCATTATACTTAATATAACCTGTTGATATTCCTCCTCTACCCATATTTTCTATGATACCAGTCTCAACATGCTCATTATCTTTTATTGTAGTTAACACCGCTGCTATTCCTCTATGTCCTTTAGATGGATCGTGTTTTACGATAGTTACAAATCCACCGCCATATAAACTTGCTTCTTTTACACCGCTTATAAAAATCTTTTCCCCATTGACGATTAGATTATTATGTTCGACTTTCATTGTAGTGTTTATATTTAGTACATCAGATCCTCCATGGGGTTCTGTGGAAGCAATTCCCATAAACCACTCTCCTTTGGTTATTTTAGGTAGGAACTCTTGTTTCGCCTCTTCAGTTCCATATTTTTCAAGAATCTTACTCCAGCTAGCTAATAGTAAATAGTACACTGCTGTGGCAACACTAATGTCTGCTCTGCCGATTTCCTCGGCTGCGATAACAGCAGATATATTATCTGCCTCGATACCTCCATATTCAGATGATAGAGTGAGCCCAAGAAGACCAAATTCTGCCATTTTTTTAATAAACTCTCTAGGTATCTCTTTTTTCGAGTCTATATCTTTGGATATGGGTTCTAGCTCTCGTTGTAAGAATTCTCTCACTGTTTTCTTGAATAATTCATGTTCTTTATCAAGTGAAAAGTCCATTCTTTATCACCAGAACTAAATATTATTATTTTGAGTATATGTGATTTTACTTAGAGGAAAGAAACACACATTACAATTTCTCTTGAAAGTTTCTATTAATAAAAAGTATTGGATTAACTTTAATACAGAGCTATATTTTTGTGTATACCCATAATACTTTATCTCCATCAAAGAGAAGAGTGTTCATCGCGCCTGTTGTAGAGAATTCCCCATTGACATAGAAAAGCCAATAATAACTCTCTGACGGGTTATTTTGTAATCCATTAATAGCATCAATCATCACATCACCGAATGATTCATAATAAGTATAATCAATCTTTGCAACGGCTTGGAGTATGTCGAATACTGTATTGTTCACTCCATCTTGAACGTATAATTTAAATTTATCAACCGTACCATTGGAATAGTTTATTATTAGGTATACGGTATAATAAGTCTCTAGCTTCTCAAATTTGCTTTCTAGGCTAACTAGCTTTCTTTGCATCGTTATATTTTGGTTGTAGAGATAGGCAGATACAACACTGGCGGATATAGCCCATATTAACATAATTGTAAGTAATATGATTAAATTTCTATTTTGCATTTAATATCACCTCCTTAATCCATTCATGTCTGTTTAATCCCTCATAAATTAGGGAGACTAGTATACCATTAGTCAGTTCATGAAGAGGACCCATTGGATAAGGTATTCCGAATACAAATACAGGTACAAAGAGATTTATTATAGCAATGTGTGGAGGGATACCGAAGAGACTCATATTGAGAATTGAAGTCAATATATCATATATTAAAGTGAGTAGAACGGAGTATATGAAAACAAGTGTTCTGCCGAAGTAATGGTGTAATGTTATAAAGGAAGCCAGTATTCCGATTATCGCTGCTACAGCTCCATCTATAAACGTCCATATCCCCATACCTATGTAAAGATCACTAATTAGAAATGAAAGAAATCCTACTGTACCCCCCACTAGAGGACCCATTAGAAGCCCTGCCATTATAGTTAAGGGAATGATCAATGAGATATTAGGTAATATTAGAAGGGAAAGCCTACCTGCAACTGCTAATGATGTAAATACAATGATAGCTGATAGCTGCTTTGTGTTCATCTCTATATAGGATAGGATATCCTATCCTATATAAATATTAATAAATCAATTAATTTGCTTATTTTGATGATAAAGGTCGGATGTTGCGGCTATCCAGTATCTAGAAATAAGTATTATAATTTCTTCGATGTTATAGAGATACAATCAACCTTTTATAAGCTTCCCATGGTAAAAACAGCCATTCGATGGAGGGAGGAAGCGCCTCCCAATATAGAATTTATAGTAAAGGCATGGCAAGCGATTACGCATCCTTGGGGAATGCCAACCTGGAGAAGATATGGTAAGACTCCTCCACCAGGTGAATTAGATAACTATGGCTATTTAAGATATACAGTTGAAAATATAGACGCTTGGAGACGGATAGATGAAGTTCGCAAAGCACTTAATACAGATAAGGTATTGATACAATTGCCACCTAAACTCTCTATTTCTAACAAAAATATAGATGAAATAAGACGATTCCTATTAGAAATTGGAAGAGGGGATGTACATTTAATATTAGAACCTAGGCATGATTCATGGGAACATTCAATGGTAAAGCGCTTATTCGAAGAATTAGATATCGTTCATTGTGTGGATCCATTCAAAGGGAGACCCTGGCGAACGGGAGGCTTTTATTATTTAAGGCTTCATGGAATTAACGGATATAATTATGGATACAAATATACAGATGATGATTTGCTTAAGCTTTCTGAATTTATCTCTAAACTTAGACCGAAAAAAGCAACTTATGTTATGTTTAACAATAAATATATGTTTGAGGATGCATTAAGATTTAAAAATATAATAAACGATTGAAATCAATCAATAATCTTGTCAAATTGTCTCAATATAGAGGGTAATTCGCTTATAAAGTCACTTGCTGTATAATGTAAACCCTTATTTACAAATAGTTTTTCACCGCATTTACCGTTAATATATGCCGCCACAAAAGCAGCCTCAATAGGCGATAGCCCCTTAGCTAGAAAACCCAGTGCGATGCCTGCAAGTATGTCGCCAGTTCCACCCACAGTCATACCTGCATTTCCAGTCTTATTAATATATATGGCGCCGCCATCGGATATCACATCTATTTTTCCTTTTAATAATATTGTCACTCCATATTCCTTAGCATAATTATATACAGTCTCAAGCCTAGACTTATCATAATTCTCTATTTTTTCGCCGAATATTCTATAAAATTCCCCTGCATGAGGTGTGATTATAGACCCCGTGCCTTTAACTTTATCTATAATATCTGGGTATAAAGCGCCAGCATCTAGTACCAGTTTAATCCCTTTAGTGTGTAGCTTGTATGCTAATATTCCTATTTCCTTCTTAATACCTGTCAATCCAGGTCCCAGAAGCACAGCATCAACAGCTATCTTTCCTCTATCTATGATCTTCAATATTTTTGTTGACACTCCAGATGTTATCTTTAAGTCTGGTAAGGGTATTACAATTAAGTCAGGCGAGTATGCTCTAATTGGTATACTCAGAGGCTTCGGCACTGCTATATATACCAAGTCGATTCCTGTTCTAAACGCCGCAAGTGAGGATAATAGTGGAGCTCCATGATACATATAGCTTCCTCCGACAACCAATGCTCTTCCGTTTTCGCCTTTGTGTGATGTTGACTTACGAGGGGGTATGGTTTTTTTGATTAAATCTTCGGTTACCTCAATAATTCTCATAGGTTCCACCATTACACCAATGAATATATATAACAACTCATATTTAGAAATAGTTAGACGGGTTGGGGATGGTCATGGAGGTAGAGCCTAGTTTACCTGAAAAGACCACTAATATGAGTAAATGGTATGATGAAGTATTAGCGAGAGCAGAGCTTATAGATATTAGATATGGTGTAAAAGGATTTATTGTGTATAGACCTTATGCTATGGAAATAATAAATAATTTCTTAGACATGTTCAAAAAGGAGCTTGAAGATAATGGACATAGACCTGCTTTATTCCCATTGGTAATTCCTGAGAAAATGTTAAGAAAAGAGGCGCGACATATTAAGGGATTTGAGGGCCAAGTTTTCTGGGTGACCCATTCAGGATTTAATCCCCTAGAAGAGAAGCTAGCTTTAAGGCCCACTAGTGAGACTGCGATATATCCGTTGTATAGCTTATGGATAAAAAGCTATAAAGATCTACCATTCAAGCTTTATCAGTCTGTAACTGTTTATAGATATGAAACTAAAGCTACAAGGCCACTCCTAAGAGGAAGAGAGTTTTTATGGATAGAGACTCATGACGTATTTAGAGATATATCCGGTGCCGAGAGACAGATAGAAGAGGATGTAGCGATATTCAATAAGGTTGTTAAGGATTCCTTGGGTATACCTTTCTTACATTTAAAGAGAGAGGATTATGACAAATTTGCTGGTGCCGATTATTCATTTGCTTTCGACTGCCTACTTCCAGACGGTAGAGTTCTCCAGATAGGGACAACCCATTATCTAGGCACAAACTTCGCTAAAGCATTTGAAATTAAATATCAAGATGAAGATGAAAGTTTTAAGTATGCTCATCAGACTTGTTTTGGGATAGGCATCTCAAGGATATTGGCTGCTCTTATACTGATACATGGGGATGAATTTGGCCTTATATTGCCTTTTGATATAGCCCCTATCCAGATAGTCATAATACCCATTCCCAAAAAGGAATATCCAGATGATAAATTACGTAAATATATAGATAAGGTAAAGGAAAAACTAATGGAGAATGACTACCGTGTAATAGTGGATTACAGCGAAAAATCACCCGGGGAAAAATATTACTATTATGATATGAAGGGCGTGCCTTTACGTATAGAGATAGGTCCTAGGGAAGTTAATAATAATCAGATAACCATATTTAGAAGAGATCTAAGAAAAAAATATGTTATTAGTTCCGATGAAATTATGGAGACTATAGAGGAGTTCAGGAAAGATATCATAAAAACATTGAGGGCGAGAGCTGTTGACGGCCTAAACAAATCTATTGTCTATGCAGAGAGTCTAGGAGAAGTATTAAGGTATGTTGATGAGGGTAAGCCAATTATAAAGGTTGGCTTCTGCGGTCGAAAAGCATGTGCAGATGAATTGAAAAGCGAGACTTTAGGGTACGAAACCCGTGGATATTCTCTCATGGAAAGGGAAAATGCGAGATATTGTGTAGTTTGTGGACAAGAGGCAGACCATATTACTTATCTAGCGAAGGCATATTAAATATTCAGAATGGATTTGATATAAGATGAGATTTATGTATGTGGTTAGCATCCGATATATCACAGTCGATATACTTTATATCTAACATAATGTACTCTACATATAACTATAATAGGTAATTTGAGCGTTAAGATTAAATAAAATACCGTATCTATTTATATATCTGTTTAAAGTAGAATTAATGTCGCGAAAAGAGGGCTGGAATGGACAGAAAAGTTTTCATTAAGTATTTAGATAAATTTAGGGAAATATGTCTACATCTTAATATAAACTTAGGGGATATTGTTGCTTTAATTAAGATAATTGATAAGGACGAAGTGGGAAGGTATAGATTAACTAAGGAAGTTGGATTGGGTGAAGCGACAACTAGGACAATATTGAGGCATCTGCGAAATTCAAATGTTCTCTCTCGAGGGGAAAGGGGACATAGGTTGACTAAGGAGGGTTATATGATTTTTGAGTACTTAATTAGTAAAATAGTTGAAGAAGGAGATATTACTACTCCCTTTAGATTGGGAGAGTATGAATATTTTATCCATATTAGGGGGGGCGTTCATGATGTTGGTAGCGGAGTTGAGTACAGAGATACCGCTTTATTGGCCGGTGCGCGTGCAGCAGTAATATTGCAGTTTGTGGATAATCGTTTGATTTTCCCGGATTCCAAGGAAGAATTGTCTAAGAGAAATCCGGAATTTAATAAAATTCTGATAAATAAGTTAAGCTTTATCGAGGGTGATATACTCACTATAGTTGGCGCCGAAAACTATGTTAAAGCGAGAAGAGGCGCATATGCCATATTGCTAAGTTTAATATAGATATATTTCATTTATGGATATCTTGATAGGTAGCTGATCAATATGAGGGAAAAGAATACTAAAATAATTGGGAGAGGGACGTGGATCGATAAGATAGCTGATGAGCTAATCAAAAGAGAAAAGTCGCTTGGTAGAGATCTGTCTTTGATAAGGACCGAAAGTGGGTTGGGTGCCTCGGGAATTCCACATGTAGGAAGTATGGCTGATGCTGTCAGGGCTTATGCTGTTACATTAGGGCTCAGAGATATGGGGTATAATTCTGAAACTATAGCGTTTACTGATGATATGGATGGCTTGCGAAGTGTACCTGTAGACTTACCTTCTACACTAAATCAATATTTATTACAGCCTGTCTCATTAATACCGGATCCATTCGGTTGTCACGAGTCATTTGGAAAACATACTAGTGGGCTGCTTCTTGAAGCATTGGATAGTGTGGGAATAGAATACAAGCATTATTCTGCATATCATGTTTATAGTAAGGGGTTAATGAAGGATATCATTAAAGAGATACTGATTAATGCTAAAAAGGTTGGAGAGATAATTTATGAGGAGACCGGTCAAGAGAAGTTTCTAAGATATCTCCCATATTTTGCCATATGTAAAAATTGTGGCAGGATATATACGACTGTATCTCTATATTTTGATCCCAAGGAGGAAACTGTGAAATACAGATGTATTGGATCCGAGATCAAAGGAGAATGGTTTTCCGGATGTGGATATGAAGGATATGCAAAAATAGATAAGGCCGATGGTAAGCTGGCTTGGAAGGCAGAGTTCGCCGCGAGATGGAAATATCTTGATATTCGATTTGAAGCATATGGGAAAGATATAGCTGATTCTGTGAAAATAAATGATAGAATATCAGAGGAGATACTTAGTTTTCCACATCCGCTACACGTCAGATATGAATTGTTTCTTGATGTTTCTGGACGAAAAATCTCTAAGTCTCGTGGTAGAACTTTTACACCACAAATGTGGTTAAAATATGGAGCGCCTGAAAGCCTAATACTATATCTACTGAAAAGATTTGTGGGAACAAGAAGGATATCATATGAAACAGTTGTACATATGATGAGAGAGTTGGATATCTATAGGGAAGTTTATTATGGAAAAATAAAGTTAGGGAATCCCCTTAAGGAGGCTAGAATAAAGGGTTTGTTAGAATATAGCCATCTATTAAGGGAAATTCCGAAAGTTAAAGTTCCATATACATTGGTTCTTTCACTAGCCTCAGTAGCTCCAGAAGGCATTGAAAAAGAGTTTGTATCAAAAAGATTAATTAAATATGGTTATTCTGGCAATGGAGATATAGAAAAAGTTATAGAATATGCCGTTAACTGGATTCGTGACATCGGTAAGCCCCCAGCAGCGAGGATTGATATAGACATCAGTGACATAGAGAAAAAGGCATTGGATGAGCTGATAAGTAGAATATCTGGATTAGATAAAGGTGAGGAGATCCAAACAGAAATATTTAGAGTATCTCGAAAATATAATATCTCACCTAGAAGGTTCTTTATGATACTATATCAAATAATTCTCGGCCAAGACAAAGGTCCAAGGTTAGGTCCACTAATCGAGGATATAGGAGTTGATAATGTAATATCGAAAATTAGAAAAGTTCTACGTAAATAAATTTCTACGTGAAACCTGAAACTTAAATTATAAATTATTATGAAATTATTAATTTAGGAGTGCGGCCGTGGCCCAGCCAGGATAAAAAAGAGGGTTTCCTATAGGCACCGGCCTGCGGATTCACTGAGTGGAGAGCCGGGGATCGGGGGTTCAAATCCCCCCGGCCGCACCAAGATTATTTTTTGGATTAACGATCCAGAAAATTTTCATGATGGAATGTTTGTCCTTCAATTCGTATATATAATCAAATAATGCATCATATGATTTACCTATATAAAATAGGTGACTTGGATCGTTGGTATCTGTTGCGCCGAATTTAGGTATATATTCATAGTATAGGGCCAGGTGATTGGCTATTATGCTCTCTAGTTTTTCAGGGGATTCAATTACTATGGCTCCCAGTATTTTTGAATATGGAATAATGTAGTCTATATGCCACCTCAGTTTTTTTCTATAGGTAAAATGTCTATTTAGACGTTTATATAAGTTATTTAATGCTGACCCTACATATGCATATATTCCTTCTTTGAAATATGCATTGTGGTTTTTTCCGAACTTAATTTTTCTGTCTTTATCTATCCATAATAATAGGACGTAACTTCCCTTCACATTAATATTATTGGACTACAGAGGTATTATTAGTGTTCCAATAACTGTTGATATTAGTGGTACTAATGCATATTGAGGATATCGTACGGTACCATTTACCATTTTAGCTACAAGTATAGATGATATTAATGCACCCATTATTAGAAGAAATATGCTGCTATCAATTATGAATCTTAGTGCTACAGGGCTTAATCCTAGTGTATATATTGAAGCTGTTGCAATCATCGATATAAGTCCGCTGTTAACTGATATTCCAAATAATCCAACGATAGGTAGGAACCCGGATACTATTAGTGGAAGCATGGATGCTTCATAACTTTTCTTTTTCAGGAAGATATATTCATCTAGGACCGTTCTTAGCTTAGTTACTTCATTTAGTCCACCGCCCACTTCCATAATCTCCCCTATAATTCTAAATGAGAGATATACCACACCCGATAAGATCGGCAGCTGCTTTATAGCTTCGCGTGGATCAAATCCTAAGTTTAGAAGTTCTTTTAATTTCAGTATTATTGTTCTAAACCGATATTTATAATTAGTCACATCAACTCGATTAATTATATCTTCTATTGTATATCCATGCCTAAGCCATTCCTCTGCTGAGTCCATAAATATTGATAGATCCGATTCTTCCTCACTAACCCCCTTTTTTGTGACGTAACCGATTATCGAGAGAGGAATAAAAACAGTTAGTGGAACCGCAGAATAGAAAGCATATATGTTAATCTTGGTAGTGAATATTAGGAATATAACCAATACTAGCTCCATAATTAGAATATAAGTAACATGTTTAGGAGTTACATATAAAGAGAGGTCGGGTATAAAAAACTGGTAGTTGTCCAATATAATATAGATTATTAGACCGATAGAGATGAATAGAATCGCCATTATATAAACAAATTTATGCAAAACACTAATATCAAATATAAAAGATAACATTGAGAATAATATCGGCACTAAGCCATATATTATAAGAAGTATTTCAATGTAAGAAGATATGTTATTTAGCCTATATCTCCATGTGGCTTTAATTTCGTTTATGATTTGGTATAATTTATCATTGAAGAGCCTATTAACATCGCCGCCGGTATATTTGAACTCGATATATTGATTGATTAGTGCGGAGAATTTTTCGGATGGAGCAGTTTTTATCATCTTAGAAGCTGAATAATCAATATCCTCATTATGTATACGAGAATAGATTAACCATCCCTTTATCTCTTTTGATATAAATTTTAGAATATCATTCAATTCGTTTGCTATAACCTTAAAACCACTTTCTAGCCTATTTAGCCCTGAATATATACACACTATGAGATTGAAGAATAATATTTCACGCTCTATTCCTCTTTTACTCTCGTATATCTTGATTCCTATAAATAGATTTATGAATAGGATCGGTAGAAGGCAGCTCAGCAGAACTATGGATATTGCGAAGTATAGGGATTTCAGGCCTTCTAGAATAAAATACAAAAAAGAGATAAACGTAGGAGGTATTATTAAATAGAACAATAGCATTATAAATGCGAGTCGAGTCTTCTTATATCTTAGTCTCGCTTTAGTAGGATCCATTGAGATAAATTTTACTAGAACTTTAATTAAGAACATTATGGGGCCTTGACTATGCTTAATATACAGTTCATCAAGTTTATTTATGAAACGGGTGGTTATCCTATTGCCATATGTATAGAGTTTATGCTTTAAGGATCCATCTACCATTTTCATATTTATACACTCCGGCGTAGAACATTTTGATTCTATAAGAAAATTCCAGTGGTGAAAGTATCTTTAGTTTCACGAGATAATGTAGAAATTTCCTTCTTTTATCTAACTCGTGCATTAGCATGTGAATATTATTTATATTATCATTCGACCCACAGATGTTTTTAATATTATCAGAATAATGTATCCATTTTCCATTGCCGATATATTTTGAGATCGTTTCCCACTTCAGATTGTGATTCTCAGCCACTTTATAAATCCTTCTTGTTCTATTGTTTTCTCTTTGCATAATTACAACCGTATCGATTAGGAGTAACATACTATCATCTACGTTAATGGGGTAACTTCTTAGTCTAGCCAATAATCCACTAATAGTTTCAGCGTGAAATGTTGTTAGACATCCGTGCCCAGTAGCCGCTGCTTGGCATATCAGACGGGCTTCTTCACCTCTTGACTCGCCTAATATGAGTAAATCCGCCCTTTCCCGAAGAGAAAGCTTTACCAAGTCGAATATATTTATAGTATCGTCGTTATGTAATGGACGGGTAGTTAGAGGCTTCCAATTATTGTGATAAGATAAATTTAGTTCTCTAATGTCTTCTATGGTTACTATTTTAGAGTTTGGTGGTACAAGGTATGCTAATGCATTTACAAGAGTTGTTTTCCCAGTACTTGAAGGTCCTATGATAACGATAAATTTTTTGAGTTCTGTCATCATCCAAAGATAAGCAGCCGTAAATGTGTCGATAGTACCATAGTTGATTAATTCTGTCATTGTATATGGCTCGGACCGAAATTTTCTAATAGTAAAACTGCTTCCCAAGGGCGAGATTTCTTTCCTCCAAGTAGCTGTTAAACGGAAACCTTCTGGAAGAACGGATTCCAATGTAGGCCTTAATATGCTGATTGACTTTCCAGTTCTATATGCCAATTTTCTTATTGTTCTATCTAGCTCCTCCTGATTAAACATGATATTCGTCGATAACCATCCTTTGTAATTGTATTTCTTATGCCATACCTTAATACGATTTTCGGGTCCTATGCATGAGATATCTTCTACATTTATATCTGAAAGAGGAAATGAAAGAATCCCATAGCTCACCCTTTCTTTAATTACATAATATTTAAAGGCTTCTCTAAGTTCTTCATAATTATCACTTCCTTTATACATCTTGTTATAGAGATTTAGCAGGTATCGCACAGGATCTTCTATATAACTATTATTATATTCTATATAACGCTCTAGTTTCGATATAATTTCTCTTATTCTATTTTGGATATCATATGAAAAGGGTTCATTTACGATATAATACATGGAATCGTATGAATCGTATATCTCGATGTTTGCTCTTAAATTATATTGATTCCCATTATTAACTTGCCACTTACTATGTACTTCGTACCTCTCAATCAATTCGAGGTTATCGGTATTCACCGTACTCACCCATTATCGATATATATCTGATTAGGAAGTCGATAAATGAGCCAGAAAATGTTATTGTCAATTGCTGCATATGTGGGTAGTCCTAAAAGAAGTGTGTTATTATCGAATAAGTTCTTCTCAAAATACAAATTGAATCCGTCACTCCTGTATAGTCCTAACCGTAAAATAATAGATTTTTCGTCTTTAAGTATGGGATTTTCACCAGTTAGCCACCTGTTTAGGTCTAGCTTAATAGGATCGAAAATAGTAGCCACAGAGAAAGATAATAGGTATACTGCTCTTTCATCATAGCCGATTAATCCCCGGAAGGGCTCTTTGAAAGATATAAATATATTATTGACTAATATTACTTCTTCTTCGCTGATAGGAATAAAAATAATATCCGTATTCCAGTAACTGATGAACTTCTTGACTTTAAGTTTTCCTTTATATAGCGAATCTACTTTTATACCCTCACCTCTTCCGATAGGCAATTCTCCTACTGATAATGTTATAAAGCCGGTATGTTCATTTATTGAGCTATAGATATTTGTGTCTGTGGCTTTCAATATCGCCCTAATAATAAGATTATTATTAATTACTTCGCCATCTATCCATATGCGTGTTAATGAAATCTTACTAGTAAGATATATATCTTGGCTAATTTTTTCCTCGAATCCGTTAGAAAACTTGATGATCGATGCATTTAGCATGTAAGAATTGTTTGTTAAGTTATAGAATCTAATTATTCGAAGAGCATAATATTCGTAGAAGAGCTTTGCATAAAACATTATATAAATTGGTTCAGGAAACTTGTATCCGATATCTATTTCGATGTAAAGATGATATTTTTCTAATGCATCTGTAGTATTATGAATTATTCCTCCACCATAGGGCTTGATTACGATAGGGTATTCACCATTATTTACGTTAAATGTAATATTACCATAATATAGTGAATCGGTAAGATCATCGTCGCTTATATTTCCCCATGCTGTATTAGGCATGATAGATGGAATCCCCAAATATGATTTTACTGCGGCTTCAGAGTCATCTATAATTGCAGAGCCGAAAATAGGATATGAAAGTGGTGTTGTCCATCTATTAGATATTATTATTTTGGATCCAGGGGTGAATGATGAGATATATGAGATGTCCCATGATTCAAATGGGTATATTATCACTTTATTCCATAAAACACGACCGTCATAAATCCTATATATATGATATGCATATAGTCGCGTGCTCGATAACTTTGCAGTTCCACGGGAATATAATATTATATCTTTATCTCTAAAAATACACTCGATATTTCGATACAAAAACTGTATTTTTCTGATTGTTGTGTTGTCATGGATTATATATGCATAGTCAAGTCCCCTAACGATAATATATTTTTTCCCAATATAGCAAACAGCAGATATAGGATTATCGAGCATAAATAATTCTCCGTTAATGTCTACATAATTTATTTCATTCTCGAAGTATATAGAATTGGCATAAATTCGGATACGGCCGTTACTGGATGAAAAATGATTTATACTTATTATTTGGCCATCTATCATGTTGAAAATAAATAATTGTTTAGCTCCTGAGAGGTCAGTTATCTTAAGGGCGGCAGTGTTATGACCCAGTATCTTAATTTCATTAGCATCGATGCCAGTTAGATAGTTTAATGAGAAAATTTTTTTGTCTGATACGAGATTATTAGTTCTCATTGCAGATGAATTTAAAGATGGATTATATACGTTTCCCAAAGAAGTTACGATATATATAGATTTATAAGTATTATAAGGTTCTTTTAGGTTAACACTAATCTTTTCTAGTGGAGGTAACGCCATATTTAGGGGAATCGTTTCTATTTTATTATTACTATCTAGGGTGATCAAATATTTTATTGTAGAGCTATTTGTCCAGCGACTCTCTATAATAATTCTTTGTGGGTTATTTTCATCGATTATAAGAACGATACTTTCTTTACTTCGTGAGCCTAGAAGTTCAACAGACTTTTCTATAGAGGAGAAATATCTGTTTCTAGCAAAGTCTAGGTATATATAGCTACTCATTATGCTGATAGCAATTATTAGTATCAATACAAATGCGACGAGATTTGACACTCCTTTTCTACGATTCATTAATAATCCACCTGAGTTTAATTATATGGTTTAGAATTAGGGTTATAGAGTTCATGCTTCCAGTATAATTGATTTTTATAATTGAAATTTTCTTTGGTTCTAATGTAGAGGCCTCATTTTCTATGGTATCAACAAAGATGGTGAAATCATTTATCTCAAGTGAATCGTTTATATATATGTTGCTTATAATCGCTGGTGTCCAGCCGTAATTATATAAATATATATAGTGAGAGGATCCATTGATCGCATGTGCTATGAATTCTATATGTACTCCGTTGTTTGTGGATAACTCTAGGTATTGACTTGATAAGCTGCTAACTTCGGTATTTACTAATGATGGGGTTTGGTACATTAATAGTGAGATTAGAGATATAACTATGAGTATTAGTATTGATGTGGCTATTAGTGGGGTGACAGCTTTCACCTTAGTCTATCACCCTTCATTGAAGAGAGAGCCTTACTTTGAATATTTCTCCATTCTCAATGTAGATATAGATGTCTACTATGTCGCCTTGGGATATTGTGGCTGCAGGGTCTATGGTTAGGGTAATTTTAGCTGCATCACCGGGTTGTAATGTTAGTGGCAAGTCTGCCGAGGTGTTTGCTATAATTACTCCATTCATATCAAGTATTTCAATTGATTCTATTGTAACCGGTATGTTACCTGCGTTTTTGGCATTTACTATTATGTTAGAGCCGATCGTGAACGCTCCTAATACATTGATTTGTCTATTGGTAAACCAGTTATTCATCAGCCCGGAGGCTCCGCTATATACCATGACACCTAAGGCTAAAACGATTATCACCAGAATAACGATTTGCAAAAATACTGATACGCCTTTTCTTTTATTAAAATATCTATTGATATATGGACTCATATTTTACGCCTCAACCCTCCTTTATATTTCAGCTGTTTAAAAGAATAGAGAAGCGACCGCCAGAGGAATTATTTAATACTTATAATGCCAAGGTTTTTACTCTATATGGAGTGATGAGACGAACAGGTTATGCATATTTGCCTTTGCATACAGGATATGTACCTAAATGGTTATATAATAGGATGGTGGACCTTGGAGAGAAAATTTTATATATAATAATAGAGGATTTTGGGGTCAAGGAGTTACTTAATAGATTAGCTGATCCCATATGGTTTCAAGCATTAGGGTGTGTTTTAGGGTTTGATTGGCATTCATCGGGGCTAACGACTGTAGTTACATCCGCCTTAAAGGATGCATGCAGAAACGAGGATATAGGAATTTTTATAGCAGGGGGAAAGGGAATTCATGCACGTAACACGATAGATGAGATCGAGGGGATTTCGCATCGGATTGATGCTATAGATAAAGAAAAAATTATTTATACAAGTAGGATAGCGGCAAAGGTAGATAATACCCTATTATTAGATGGGTATTATCTTTATCACCACACAATCTTCTTTGATGAACATAATAATTGGAGCATAATACAGCAGGGAATGAACCCGACCATAAAATATGCACGGAGGTATCACTGGGCGTCATCCAGTTTAAGTAGCTATGTTATAGAACCACATTCAGGAATGATCGGAGATCTAGCTCATAGGGAGGTAATAGATTTGACATCGAGAGAAAGCTCTGAGACAAATAGAGTAATAATAGATATTGTTAAAGAGAAGGATCGATTCAAAAAGGATCTAGACAATATGAAGTATTACTCTCATATTGGCCTTAATTTTTGGATTGAGAAGAAAACAGGTAGCCGGATTAAAACCTTGGCTATGCCAACAAGAATTAATTGGAAAGCAATTAAAAAAGCATATGAGACGCAGCCTTCTAATCTAGAAGAATTAATTAGTATACGGGGAATAGGTCCGTCAACGATAAGGGCTTTATCCCTAATATCTGAGGTAATATATGGTGTAGAGCCTTCAAAGAGGGATCCTGTTAGGTATACTTTTGCAGTAGGAGGTAAGGATGGCGTACCATTTCCTATAGATAAAGATGTATATGATGAAGTGATTAGCTATTTTGATGAACTAGCCTCAAAGGCGAATCTCGAGAGAAAGAGAATAATTAATCGTTTATCGAAGTTACTTCTTTACATTAATCCTATCAAATAATATTACTCCATCAACCATAGTCATTAATACTTTTATATCTCTAAGTTCTTCTAGCGTGCATCTAAATGGATCTTTATCTAAGACTATCAAATCCGCATAGTATCCCTTTCTTAAGGTTCCAAGCCCTATAGAGTTTATTAGATTTGAACTTCCAATGGTGTATAACTCTATGGCCGTCTTAATGTCGATTGCTTCAAGAGGATTGACGTATGGGCCGTTTATGGCGGATATTATATGTATCCAAGGATCTATTTCTTCAACCGGTGCATCTGAACCTATTCCCATTATAAAGCCTATTTTTTTCATAGAGTTAAATCTATATGTATATTTGGCTCTCTTACCTAGACGATCTCTTATCCAAAAATCAGATGTTACAAATCTAGGCTGAATAGAAACCTTTAATGGTAAATAGCGTTTTATCTTTGTAAATAAGTCATCTGGTAATAGAGATAAATGCTCTATTCTAATATGCTTTATAATAGATCTATCGAGCCTTTCTAATGCATCTAACATTATTTCCAATGCTCTATCTCCAATAATATGAATGGCTATTTTTGCTCCTAATTTGATGCACCTCAATATTGAAGATATCAGCTCAGCGGCATTCATATTTAGAATGCCCATATTATGAGGCTCATCATCATAGCCTGATCTAAGCGCAGCTGTTCTTGCACCAAAGGATCCATCCATAAATAGTTTGATTCCAATGATCTTTATCTTTCCATTTTCATAAGAAGCTTTTATATCACGAAATTTACTGAGATGCTCAGAACTAAGGTAGATAAATATCCTAATAGGGAGATTTCCTTTAAAGGCCTCTACTAATTTTTTTATCGAAAATGTATCGGCACTCATCCAATGAATAGAGGTTATCCCTTTCTTGACTATATTTTCGATGGCGCTCCTTAATGTTGATGGTGACAATAATTGAGAATGCACATGTTTTATGACTCTATATAAGGTTTCTTCGTATAGAACCCCCTGACTTAATTCTGCTTGATTACTACTATTTCTTGCCAATCCTAAATCGATTATTTTCCTTATACCTAACGAATTAACTATGCCAACATGTCCACATTTACGTACTATTAAGATTGGCATATCAACAGATACTTCATCTAAATCCTTTCTAGAAGGCAGTCTTTTATCACTAAATTCTTCATGATCCCAACCTCTACCATATATCCAGGGTACATCTTGATTTTTCGCCGCTTTTAGTCTGTATTTTAACTCCTCAATAGATTTGGTTCCTGAGAGATCGGTAGTAACCTGCATCAGAGCATAAGATGATAAATGCATATGTGAATCTATAAACCCTGGAAGAACTGTTCTACCTCCTAAATCTATGATTTTACCTGAGAATTTAGAAGGGATCTGTTCTCCTACATATGATATTACTCCATTCTCTATACATAATACCTTTGCATTAGGTCTCTCGCTACTCATTGTATATATATTACAATTTTTGAGGATTATTCTATTCATCATTAATAATTATAATATTATACATCCAGAAAAATATGCTAATTATTCTGTTTCATTCGAAAATGCCATTAATATTATTGTCAGATACCCCAGTTCTTTAATCATCAAAATTCATACTGGGACAGCCTCATCATCCATAGCTAACAATAACTTGTCTCATATTAAAGCATTTCATTATATAACGAATGTGTCGAATGATGGATGAATGCTTATCTGACTCGTGTCTATAATATTATAACATTACCTCCATGATGGGATATAATATTAATATTAATGTTAGCCATGAGATTAGTGGAATACCTGAGGTAGTCCACATATATTCATCATTATTATATGGCTTAATTGCATCATTGATATCTTTTATGGAGGGCATAAGTCTTATACGTCTAAGTCCATCCGAGTCTATAACTTCTAATGAGTAGATTTTTATATTATCGATTCTAGCAGCCACTTCCTTTCTAGCAATCAAGCATAATATCACTTTCATGCAAAAGGATAGTTCATCTTTAAAGAGCTGGTTATTAAGAACCCAATAACGATAATTGCTCAATAGATTATACATGATATTATAAATTAGAGCCGATATCAATGTCATAAGAAAAATTCTTAGTGGATAATTAAAAGGAACATAGTGAAGACTCTTAGGTCCTACTGGAGACAGAGGAAACAATGTGAAAACCATCATTAATGCTATTATATCCGCCTCGCCAATCATAGAAAATCTGTGGATAATTATGAAAATAAGTGTATACATTATCATGTTAGCTAGATATCTATAGATTCCAACTGATAAAACGGATTGGTCCATCAATAATAGCGGATATCCTATCACACCTTGAACTAGCCAGATTCTATCATCGATAAATCTACTTTTGATATCTTGATATGCTGGAATAATCATTAGTATAGTAAATATTGTATACCGCAATATAGTTATAGACATCAAGTAAACTATTTCTATGTAACCTTTAAACTATAGAGAATTATTGCAAATACAGCCGAAGGAGATAAGTTCTCATCAATATCATCAATGTATACTGGATAGCCATTTTCCAATTCTTTTAGTGAAAAACTGGTGTGACCGCCTGAAACACCGATCATAACCTTTAGATCACTAGACAATTCCTCCTTCAACAAATTAAAATCCAGTTTCTCCTTCCCCAACCTCTTGGGTACGACCATATAGAACTTATCGGGACCCAATAATTCAATGGCATCTATCAGGTCCGGTACATATAAGACCTTACCGCCCCTTTTAAAGGCCAACTTCTCCACTTCTGGGACACCGGTCTGGGCAGCAGAGCTTGTAGCTTTAGATATAACAATAAGATCCGAATCGAATAGCAGACATACTCTGGCTGCATCGACGAGCTTAACTGAACTATATGAATTATGTATTAATGTTATCAGCAATATCCTTCACCCATTTAGCCATGAAATAATATAATTTTTTAATTATTTACCTATTTATTGTATCACTATATCTAGGGGGGTCGAATGGCCAGCAACACGGGTCCATGCTTCATAGATCTATTTTGTGGTGGAGGGGGATTTACTAGGGGCCTCATTGAAGCCGGTCTAGAACCAGTATATGCTGTAGATATAGATCCTTATGTCATTGAAACTTATAGAAGCAACTTAGGTTGGGTTGAGACCCATATTGATGATATTAGGAATATACATTCACTTGATATATTACATCAGGTTGATAAGGTGGATATCGTCGTTGCTTCGCCTCCATGTGAATCCTTCACATCCGTTAGCCAGAGATTGATGGATGATCCTTTGGATAGATTATATACTGATCCTAGGGGTAGGCTTACACTTGAGGCTATTAGAATAATCCTAGATCTGAAGCCGAAGATATTTATTATCGAAAATGTGCCTGGGATTCTACAGCCAATAATCAAGAAAAGTATTATTAGGGAGTTTGGAAGAGGGGGGTATAGAAAGATATATTTCAATATATTATTAGCCGAGAGATATGGCTGTCCAAGCCATAGGAAGAGAGTGTTTATATCCAATATACCCATTCATAGGGATGGAATCGAGAAATATAGTTCGGTATGGGATGCCATTGGAGACTTAGGCGATCCCCGATACCCTACTAATATCCCCAACCATGATTATGTCCATATCTCGGATAAATTATACAATAGGATCGTTAGATTGAGATGGGGCGAGGCGACACAGTTCTTCTTGGGAAGGGGAAATAAGGTGTATAAACAGTTTATAAGGCTACATCCCCATAGGATTTCCCCGACTGTAATGGGGAGATCGAGATTTATTCATCCATTTGAAAATAGGATATTGACTGTTAGGGAACAGGCTAGACTAATGTCATTCCCGGATAACCATATCTTCAAAGGACCCGTTGAGAATATGTATAATCAGGTGGGTGAAGCAGTGCCCCCCATACTCTCCAAATACATAGGGAGCTTTATCATACGTTTCCTCAAGAAATATAGTTTACATTCTCCCTACTAACTTAAAACCTAATAATCCACTCAACACCTCCATCACAGACATATACGCCTTTGTCAACAATATTCTTCTATTCCTAACCTCAGAACTATCGGCCTTTATAATGGGACATTTCTCATAAAACTCGTTAAATATTAAGGATAAGTTATATATGTATCGGGTTAATCTCTTGACCTCTAAATCTCTCGCTACATCAACTAGCCTTAGTCTGAATCTAGATAGCTCCATAAGAAACCTGTCCTCTACCGGATCCATACCATCAAGATATAATTCTCTAACACTGTATTTATCGATCTTCCTCATAACACCTGATGCACGCGCATAACTATACATAATATATGTTCCCGATTCACCCTTGACATCTAACATCTTATCCACATCGAAGACCACCAACTTATCCCTATCTGAATTGAGAAGGTTATATCTAAGTGCAGTTATAGCGAGACTTTCAGAAATATTTCTGAGGGTATCTTCATCTAGATCAGGATTATTATTCTTGGCTATCTTATAAGCCTCTCGACTCAGCATATCGAGGAAGGGATCAGTATTAATATATATACCCCTCCTACCTGACATCCTCTGAATCCTTCTGGGAACCTCCAAACCTAGATATTTTTCAGCTGTATTCTTGCTGAGAACAACAGACTCATAGGCGTAATGAATATATCTATTTAATATTTCGTCTCCATATATGGATGCCAGAACTCTCCTCAAAATCTCTTGTGGCCTCCTCTGCTCAACACCTATAACATTAATCGATAAGAGACATTCATCAAAAATTAGTCTTTTATCCCCTGTAGGGGAAGAAGACCAGATAACCTTGCCGTCATTGTCGATATATTTCTTTATTACTAGGGGATATTTGAATAACCCTAACTTCCACATGGCGAATATAATATCCTTACCTAGGTAAGTCATCGTACCATCACTCCTAACGAGGACCTCATCCGACTCGCCCCTAAACTCAGGTATCCTCTCTACTCTAACCACCCAACAATCCTTATATCTACCCTTATCCGGATTATCTATTAAAGGGCTACCCTTTACCAATTCGAAGCCCTTTCTATGCATATCACTACCCACAATATCAGATTCCCAGATAAGATAATCATAGGTTACACCCAACCGCTTAGCCGTATTAAGCTGATGCCTAAGAACCTTGTCGGCCAACTCCCTAGCGAATATAGAGATATTACTTTCTCCCCCCTCGATCTCTCTCAACACCCTCCTCCTAATATCCTGGAGTTCCCCGCTAGACTCGATCTTCTCATTAGCCGTTACATAAACTATATCTCCGCAATACTGGTCAAAAGGAATGTCCCCACTATCAAGGCTGAACCCTAAATATTTGAATCCGATTATTAGGTCTGCCATCTGTACACCAGTATCATCAATATAATTGAGCACTTCAACCTCGTATCCTAAGAAATCCATTATCTTCGCCAATGAATCACCCAAGACCATATTCCTAGCGTGTCCTATGTGGATAGCCTTATTAGGATTTACACTTGTATGCTCAATCCTTATCTTTGCACCGCCCCCAACATTGATATCCAGAAACCTATCCAATTTATTGACGAGCCCGTCTAGGGTGGTTGTATAGAGCAACTTTTTGTCAGCGAAGAAATTGATGTATCCCGGTGGGGCAACCTGAACATCGGAGATATATCTCTCCCCCGAAATATTCTCCATAATCTCATTTGCAATCGCGATGGGTTTACCACCCATCACCTTAGCTAATCGGAGCGCTATAGGAGTGGATAAATCGCCGTACTCAGGCTTAGGCGGCTCTTCCAACAATATATCTATTCTATAATCTATTGACAACGCATCCAACGCCCTTCTTAATACCTTGATAACTTCATCCCTAAATATCAGGAAACCCATTCGGACCCCACACCTAATAGAGATATATCATAAGACAAAATCAAATATTAAACCTACCTTATTAAGTTATTAATTATGGAGCGCGGCCGTGGCCCAGCCAGGATAAAAAAGGGATTCCTATAGGCACCGGCCTCCGGATGATGCACAGTAGATAGCCGGGGATCAGGGGTTCAAATCCCCTCGGCCGCGCCAAATCAATAACTAACTCCCTTCACAAATACCCAACGACTTATCAATATATCCATATACACCCTTTAACATATTATCAATATTGAGCTGTGTCAAAACCCTACATCATCTCAGTTATTATCCTGGCAAACTCCATCATTTTTCCCTTCGGGTCTCTAGCTTTAACAATACCACTAGCCACCAACACACCCCTTGTCCCTAGCTTCAATGCCTCATATACATCATTAGAATCGACTATTCCGGCTCCGCATAATATTGGAACTCCATATTTAGAACCATATCTAACGCTATCTAGGAGCAGCTCAGGTTTATATCTAGATACGGCCCTTCCGGTACCGATAAGTTCTGGAGGCTCAATCGCATAGGCAAAGGGTTCTACACCCAACTCATATAGTCGCTCCATCTCATCGATAGAATCAGCACACACAACTAGTCGAAATCCCATATTTCTGGCTTTTTTATTTATCTCAGATATCGTATCGTGTGGAACCTTGTATTCTGAATGATTTATCAGTGATGACTCTACACCTAAATCAAAGAGGTATGTTAATGGTATATGTCCTGTATGGGCTCCATAATCAATTGCATCGACATTCTGTGATATAACAACATCTGGATACTCTCTTAAACAACTTCTAATATCTATAGGGTTAACAGCTATCTTAATATCTACCCCATATTCTCTGTATACTTCATATGCATATTTACATAGACGTAGAGCCCTATCTCCCAAGCCCTCTTTATATGCTTTTAGATTGATAATTATTATTGGCAGTTCCATCTAGACCCACCCGGATTAATCATAATTAGATTATTAATTGTTCTCCAACTGATAAATATATTTGGTGATAGGATATTGATTAAACTTAAGGAACTAATAGACCCAACGGAAATCAAGAGACTAGAATATTTACAACAGGAGGTTTGGGGTGGGGAATCAGTTGTACCGGCACATATGATTATAGCGGGTCGATTCATAGGAGGAATACTTATAGGTGCATACTACAATGATGAATTGGTTGGGTATGTTTTTGGTCTACCGGGCTTCTACGAGGGACTTCCATGCCACTACTCACATCAATTAGCTGTTCTACCCAAATATAGGAATTTAGGAATAGGTGAGAAACTTAAACTTGGACAAAGGACGGAGTGTATAAAAAGGGGGTACGACCTGGTTATATGGACATTCGACCCGTTACAAGCAACTAATGCACATTTGAATATTAGGAAACTATCTTGTATAACACGTAGATACCTAGTCAATCATTATGGACCGATGGTTGATAAATTGAATAGGGGATTGCCTAGCGATAGATTATTGGTAGAGTGGTGGATAAATTCTGATTGGGTCAATAGTAGACTGAATAGGGAATATCAATTTACCTTTCAAGATATATTTAGGAAGAGGATATCAATTGCATTAAATTATGATATTAGTATGAGTAGGTTTAATATAGACCTCGATCTAGACGATGACTTAATAGCAATAGCCATCCCATCGAACATTAATGAAATAAAGACGAATAACTTCAGGTTAGCAAAAAGGTGGAGAGAAATCAGTAGGAAGGTCTTTACATATTATTTAGAGAAAAATTATGTAGTAATAGATTTTCTGAGAGACAAAAATGGTAAATTATGCTATTATCTATTGGCGAAGAAATTTAGTATAAAAAGACTTTGGTCTATTTAAATCGGTTCTTCAACTTCTCCAAAACTTGGGGTAGCGTTGTATATTCCATCTCCTCAGGACCCAATCTATGAGGCATAAAGGGACCGTGTTTCCTAATATAATCAGCTATCCTAGCTGCTTCGCTTCTAGCAATATCGAATGAGGGATCATCAAATAAATCTACGGGCCCTATCAACTTCCCATCTGTAATCTGGAACCCTAAACCTATCACTCGGGGTGGACCATCAAATCTAGCAACTTTAGAGTATTTAAGAGGGACAGGCATAAAGGGACCAACATGGCTACCCCTCATCCAACCAGCAACTAGATAAGATGCAGCGAAAGCTTCCAGTATTTCACCCATAGCGGGGAAACCAGATTGTGCCCTCACAATTAGAACTGGATCGTCCTTCCCAACATACTTCCCTGCAATTAATGATAATCTCGTGGTTGAGGCCGCCGCAGCTATTTCTCCATCTGATTTTCTATGAACATATTTAATTACATATCTGCTGGGAGTTCCGATCAGAGCTAATAGGTCATATGATTCCTCAGGAGTCTTCAACTCATATTCTACTCCCTCAACCACATCCAACACGGTATATATAAACCCACTATGTAATCTCGGATCGATTACTAAGCCAGCTGTGTTGAACGGATCTGCAAATATTTTATATAAGGGTAGATTCCATGCCCCTGGCTCCGTCTTATCGGCCATAAATATAGCTATAGGGTCGCTCTTTCTCTCCTCAAACTCCATTTCGGCTATACCAGGCCCCATCCCTCTGATATTCCCTGAGAAAGCGTCTTTCAATAGGTCTTGCCCTGCAGCGTAAAGTTTCATAGGTCTAGAGATATTGTCTGTTGCTCCTTTAAATATTGACCATGCCATCTCATGTATTTCCTCTGAATCCACACCCTTATTGTGTGTAAATATTAGTTGTAAGTCATCACCCGCATTAGTCACATAATAACTGTTTATCAAGCCCTTCTCCAAGTATGATTCCAGAGCATCTTTGGCGTAATCTATCAATTCCTGTGGTACGATCACATGTCCAGCCAAGCTCCCTATATCTGCCTTTACAACTGAAATAGTTGTTTTCATCTAAATCACCTAATCAAATAATAAATCCCAGCTAAAATAAATGAAAATAAAGCGAACGCCAACATATCGTAATACTATGTATATGTAGAATTTATCTAGTCTATGATGAGATCGATCAAGCATTATAAAACCTATCCAGTGTTTAGATATAGGAACTGCACCCACGAGGAGGGAATCTAACGCTCCTCGAAAAACCTAACAATTGGTATAAGTAGTAGTGCTCCGGCCGGGATTTGAACCCGGGTCACGGGCTCGAGAGGCCCGCATACTTGGCCGGACTATACTACCGGAGCAAATATCTATCCTTTCAAGTGATTATAATTAATAGTTCATGATTATATAATTTTTTATAATAAAAAAGGTGGATTACTATTTTTAACCCTTTAAAATATCTACTATAAATTCTACATCGTCTCTACGTACAGTTTTCCGTCCTGCTTTTTCAGCAGCCTTTATTGCTTTCAATGTTAGGTCCTCTATAACTTCTTCTAAGTATTCAATCATAGCATCGACCGCTTCCTCACTAACCCTCTCTGCACCCGCCCTCTTCATAATTCTATATACCGGTGCCCTAGGAAGCTCTACCATATATAACACCACCAATATTATAGGTTTTCTATGCTATTTATTTGGGTGGTGACTTATTGATATATGTCGATACACATGCTCATCTATATGAAAACGTCTATAAGGATCGGCTGGACTCTGTATTAGCGAGGGCTTATAAAAATAACGTAAAGATAATTATGTGTGTATCCGAAGATATAGAAACAGCGTTAAAGTCATTAAGATTATCAAAGAAATATGATCGATTTGTATATCCATTAATAGGTATTCACCCTTGGACAGCTAGCCATAGAGATATAGACCTCAATAAATTTTCCGATATATTGGAGGAAAATCTTGATATAATTATTGGTATAGGTGAGATAGGGCTGGACCGAAAATATACAGAAGAAGATGATTTATGGAAAAGACAAGTTGAGATATTTCAATTCATGTTGAAAACTGCTGAAAAATTTAATTTACCGGTCCAAGTACACTCTAGAAATTCTGCTGCTGACGTGTTAGATATAATAATGACACATAGACTCAAGAAAGTTCAATTTCACTGGTATAGCGACACTGAATCTATATTAAAGAAAATAGTAGATAATGGTTTTTATGTTTCATTTACTCCTTCTATAACATACTCTAAGAGGATAAAAAAGCTAGCGCGACTTACCCCAATAGACCTTATACTGAGTGAAACAGATAGTCCTGTCTCATTCTATGGTAAATTTAGTAATAGACTTACTGAACCAAGTTTTGTTATCGATGTAGTAAGAATTATATCTGAGTTGCATCATGTAGATGTAAGTGAGATTAGAAATATAATACTAAACAATGTGCAGATGCTATATGAATTAAATATAAGACCATTATAATCTAGATATTGGCGGATGATAAGACTGATCTGAACTGAATAATGATGAACATGCACCACGATGACGCCAGTATATTATGAAAATGGAATTATAAATAATATCAAAAGCAAAGTATAGTATTTCTTAGATAAATTTTTATATTTAGACCGATATTTGGGATTTCGGTATACTTTCAAATTCACAATATGGGTCTCCCATCGCGATACATCTAATTTCTTTAGTATAGATATTTATACCTAATAACTCAGATAATACTCCTGCAATCATTCCTCTAACAAAATGACTAAACACCGTATTGGACCCTTTTCCTAATTCACATTCGAAATTATCATATACTCGTAGAAGGACATATGGCTTATCCTTTTTGAATTCTATCTTCTCCATGCGGCCATATCCTACAGAGATGAATAACGGCATGCTAATATTATCATGAATTTCCTCAGCTTCCTTTAAACCTACTTCTTCGGCAATTCTTTTATGGTCTTTGCCATATTCTAAACCTGCTTCAAATCCTAGATAGTATAGAAAAGCCTCTGCCGCTGAACCGAATTTGGTTCTTATATCTGTAAGCAGACCTTTATAGCCGATATCCCTTATAATAATGGCTCTGTTTTCACCAATTTTTAATGGAAATGACGCTGTATCTGCAATAAATCCATTCGTCTCAGGATAAATGATTTCAATTTGCTCTACGGAATTGATTAACTTAATTTCTTTTTTCAACTCATCAACAGAGATGTCTGCTTCTGTAAAATCGCAGAAAGAGAGTGATGTAACTACTTCGGCGGGAATTGTGGGTCTTGAAAATGAGAGAAATAGTATTTTTACATTATGTTTAGTTAATAATGAAACTATTTCTAAAAGATTATCGTGTTTAAAGGTAGCTTTTATCAAGAAGCCATATATCTTCCTCCCAGAGGAGACGATAAAACGACCGATATCAAAGGGAGTCGACATTACTTAATACACCAAAATAATAAATAATTAACATATCCATTTAAAGTATCCTCTTTTAAGCTCCAATAAATATTAGTAGTTAGACTACAATTTTTATATTGAAATGGATGATAATAACTCTAGTTTACATAATATAAAACTCAAGATAGGAGATAGACATTTATGTATCTCCATTGTTGATATTGCAAAGATGCATGTACATGAAAAGATAATCCCAAGTCTTCTAGAAAAGATCAAGGATAGTATTTCTCGAGAAAGGGTACTAATCGACCCCATCATCGTGGATAGTAAAATTGGTCTGGTCATTGACGGAACACATAGAATAATGGCGATGAAACAGTTGGGCTATAAGGTTATACCATCTTTAAATCTTAATTATAAAAATAAGGATGTTAAGGTTGGTAGATGGTATAGGATACTTTCCTTAGGCACTGTAGAAAAAATAGTTGATAAATATAATATGAAGAGAATAAATGTAGATGAACTGGTTAATGGGTTAAATAAAGGTAATTATGATGTCGGCCTTTTCGAATATAAGTATGGGTACTTTTTAGATGGTCTGAATGATCTATCTGAGGTGTCAGATGTAGTTGAGGAAATAACGCAGCTTAGTGGTCCCCACGTTCGGTATGTTACTGATGCCCAAATATATGAGTTTTTGGATACAACTATTGAAGGCAATTATATTTTGGGTTATCGCCGATTATTTAAAGAGGAAATTCTAGCTTCAGTCTATGATGGAAAAATATTTACACATAAGTTTACAAGACATATTATACCCATCAGGTTACTAAGTATCAATATCCCCGTAAAGTACTTATCTGACTATAAGTATATCGATAAGATAATAAGCTATATTAACCATCTTAGGTTTAAGTATATAGGTAAAAATGTTAATATAGACAATAGGATTTATGAAGAAGATGTCTATATAGGTAAGATTGAATATAGAGGAATAGAGATATGATAACCGTCGAAGTAAAAGGTCCTCTAAACATCATTACAGGTAGAAAATTGGTTATCGAAGATAAAGATGTTTCCGATATAAAGGACTTGGCTAATTATATAAAGAATAAATATTATGAAGAGGCTCAAAAAAAAGGGTTCGAACCAATCATTAATAATTTCTTTAGCCATAATATTATTCTAATAAATGATATCGAAATATCTGCATTAGAGGGAGCCAATACTAAAATATCAAATGGTGATAGAATAACCATCCTTAATTTTACACATGGCGGTTAATGCAAATAATTACTAACTCTTATAAATTCTGCATTATTATTTATACTCGTGATGTATATTGCCAGTAACAGAATTTGAAATACCAGATATTGAAGAGATATATAGAGACTTGGCAGAGATCGCGTCTATGATAAATGATAGGGATATTAAAATAGATGTAATTGTGGGTATTTCTAGAGGAGGACTAATCCCTGCAAGGTTACTCTCAGATTTCCTATTAGTACCTGAAATAAAAATTGTATCTGCTGGATTTTATCTTGGCCCAAAGAGAAGACTTGAAAAACCGGTTATTATAAGTCCCATTAAAGAGGAGCTTAATGGAAAAATCGTCTTACTAGTAGATGATGTGGCTGATACTGGAGAGACCTTAATGGAAATTGAGAAGCATTTGTATGAGAAGGGGGCTGGAAAGGTATATACTGCGGTCATCTATACAAAGCCATGGAATAAGGCACGCGTAGATTTTTATGTGAAGAGAACCGAGGCGTGGATAATATTTCCTTGGGAGAGAGTTGAGACAATATCTCAGTTATCAAAGATGCAGGATTGGGAGAAGGTTAAGGGCATATTAGAGAAAGAAGTAAATCTAAGAATAATTTTCGATAAGTTTCTTATCAAATGATAGGTAATGATAATAAAAAAAATTGAGTATCTGAAATGTTACATTATTGTAGCTAGGATCTTTAAACATATTAAAACCGATACGATTATAGAAAACTTGGATGAATACGAAGGCATATTTGCGATTATATCTAGAAAAAGCGTTATATCGCTAAGACAATTGGAGAATGCCGCTAATAATTTATTGGATATATTGGATTTACCATGGATAAAAAATTTAGGCTTAAGGTTTCTCGCAATTATAGTAGGGGAGAGACAGATAAAGGATGCCTTGAATATAGCTAGGCCTGAAGATCAAGATTCGTTGCTAATATGGCTCACTAATAATATAGATAAATTAGACGACTTACTAGAAAAATTAAATAATATTGGTATTATTGTAAAAGAAAAGATAGTGTTCGGTGATCCGGAGATATTTGCGGATATATATGGGTTTAATAAGAAACATGGTATTAATCAGCTCGAAAAAAGTATTCTAGAAAAACAGGCTATTTTGAAGCTTAACCTTATTTAATTATTTCTCAACCAGCTCTTTTACAATATTTAGTATTCCAGCTTCTCCTTTTATTAAACTTAACCCTGTATATGGTCCAACGACCTCAATCAATATGATCCAATCAGGATTTCTTAGACTGACCTTAATTTTTATATCTGGGGCTATCGATGATATTATATCCATTGTATGCAATTTAGTGTGTCGTTTCTCTACGGTGACTCTGTAGGTAGAGCCTTCGGGAATCCTTTTGGCTAGCTCCTTTGCTGAAGAACTTATTTCGTTAAGTTCGGTTTTAACTACTTTTTCAATAGGTATTATTCTCTTCAAATAATGAAATTCCCATGGTTTATCTCTTAATAGGCTTCGCATTAATTCTATGGCATTATAGGGATCTAAATTGGTATACCCCAATATGATACCAGCAATGCGTGATTCCCATGCTTTTGATTCTTTATCTCCTATTAAATAGAGGATGTTTTCCAGTTCTCTTGAAGCATTAAATTCCTGAAATCTTCCACAAGTGCCTATTAGATTAAATTTCATATTCACTCACCAATCTGACAACTCCAAAAATAATCTATATATATTTCTCAAATACCTTGTCTATATAAGATTTACTAACTGCCCCAAACCTTAGAACTTCATATGCATCTCCAGATAGCTTAATAACAGTTGATGACTTACTTTTTCTAGGACCGCCATCATAATATATGGCCACTTTATCGCCGAAATATTTTATTGATTCATTAATATTTACCGCGGGAGGCAAACCAGATATGTTAGAAGATGTCCCTATCAGATACCCCCCAATTTCTTCTATAAATGCCAATAGTGTCTTATCGCCTGGTATTCGGATACCAACAGCTTGGCCATATAATGCCGCAGGAAGTTTTACTCGTGATGGAAGTATAACAGTAATTTTCCCTGGCCATATTTCTTTTAGGAATCCCACAAACTTATCATCCACATGAGCTATCTTATATATTTTTTCCAATGAAGATACAAGTATGGGTAATGGTTTATCACGTCTACCCTTAAGGTCAAGAATTCTCTCTACCACTACACTATTAAAGGGATTCCCTCCTAACCCATAAACAGTATCTGTTGGAAAAACAATTATTTTATTCTCATTATATGCCTTTATTCCTATGTTAAAAAAGTCTCTTCTAAATGGCAGAATCCTCATCATACCCAAAACTAAATTTTATTATCCTATCGAATATTAAATATATTGATGAGATTATGAAGAAGATAAATATGTTATTTGCAGCTTCAGTTATAATATTACTGCTTATTCCCTATGGTTCTGTATTGGCTTGGTGGGATGTAGGGCATCAAACGATTACTTCCAAAGCTATCGAGTATCTTCCAGAGGGATGGTCAGAATTCTTCGGACATTATAGTTACTTCTTGGCAGAAACTAGCTTATGGCCAGATACTATTCTCAGGAAAAACGCGGAAGAGATTTATTATCATTACTATGATTCTGAATACCCAAGAGAAACTCATCTAGAGAAGCCAGATAGAGGGATATTACCTTGGAGGGTAGCGGAGCTCAAGGATGAATTAACCAACTATATTATTGAACAGAATTGGTATAAGGTGTTAGAAACCGCAGGAATCATGTCGCATTATCTAGCGGATGTTACCAACCCATATCATACTACTGTGGATTACAATCCTCCTATAACTAGCAATGTAACCGCTCCAGGCGTATCTCCTAAACATGCATTCGTAGAAGGCATTCAAGCCGATCATATAAATGAGTTGATACCAGAAGACCTCCAAATAACACCAGTGTATATAGAAGACCCATTAGAATTTATGTTTGACGTGATCAATAAGAGCTATTCATTTTTAGATGAATTGAATGCTATTGTACTCGGTGATGACATTACAGATCCTACTGATGATAAAGGCTGGCCTGAACTTAAACCACTGCTTGAAAATAGGACTATAACGGCTATTTGGTTAATCGCTAGCATGTGGTATACAGCAATCGTGGATGCAAATGCTATTGATAAGGCGCCCAATCCGGAGGATTTCGCCTCATTAGTTTTGACAGTTGAGGGAGCTGAGGTTCCAGAGGCACTTACTGGTTTCACCATAAAGATAATTGTCAGAGATGTTATTGGTGTGCCTGTTGATCCAGATAATATAGTTGTTAGGTTAGGTGATGATGAGTTGTCTATCGATAACATAGATCTAGGGAAGTATATTGTCACCGTTCCTCTTGAAATCCTTGAAAAATACAGTGGCGAATCCATAGAATTATACATTAATGTCAAGAAAGAGGGTTATAAATCAGAGACTTTTACAAAGCAAATGGCTATTCCTGGTGAAGAAGAAGTGGCACCTGCGATTGGTACAGAATATCTCCTTGCCGGTATAATCGGTTTAATAGTTATATTTATCCTAGCATTATATCTTAAGAGGAGGAGCTAAGATGCCTATGGAAATAAAAAATAAAGAAGACTTCATCGAGAAACTCCAATATGCACAAAAGGTTATAGTGGTTAATAGACTTCCCAAATATGCCAAAATAAAGCTCAGGACAAAGAGAAGGTTATATACACTAAAGCTAGAAAATGAACAAGACTTGCATGATATACTGAGTAAAGTGAAAGTTGAGATTATAGAGTACTAGAGCCCCATGAATAGCCTAAATCCATAGACAACAAAAAGACCGCTTATCAGTGGAATAGGGAGCGCCGGTATCATTTTTTTCTTAACCAAAACCTTCAGATTGATTAGATGTCCTATAAGAATCGAGAAACTCGACGCTGCAAACCCCAATAAATAAAATGGATATAACAGTTCCATCGAAAATACAACAAATAAGGAATAAAATAGTATGTCTCCTACCCCTATTCCAATGTCCCCAAACATTATTAATAAAGGCTCAAAGATATTCTTACCTGTACCAGGATGTGAAAACATTTTTTTGAGTATACCTTTGCTCACTGAGATATAATCGAATATCGAATATGCTATTATCACAAGAAGTTTTGTTGTGGTAGGTAAAGAATTATTGAAGATAACCCCCATTCCCACCATTGAATTTAAGAGAACAAAGGAGTATACAACCCTTTTTCTCCTTCTTATCGATAGATAGGCTATTCCTGTTATAACAAGAGGAATCAAATACACTATTACTAGCTGAATTAATGCTTGATGGACAAATCTTTCTAATATCAGAAAATAGAATGAAAAAGTGGAGAATATTATATAGAGAGCTAATAGCAGTATAACCCTATTTAGAAGTTTCGGCCACCTTATTATTACCAACATTAGGACGCCAAATATTGTAGTAATAGACAAGAGTATTATTGTATTAGTAATTGCACCAAAACCGGTATCTTCATAAGGAGTAATTACCGGAACTACATATCCAATATTATTAAAAATTAATATATATAGAGGTGAAAGGAAAATCGTTAATAAAATAGGTATGTATGTGATACTCAAATCCCTTTCATTCATAATATGCCTCCTTTTCAATTAAAATTATATTTCAATCTGTCCGCTTAGTTTATCCAAACAATCCCTGCAGAACATAGGTAGTTTATGGTCTACCTCTAAGATAGATTTGGAGAAAGACATAACACAATTTTTATCTTTACAATGGCCTAAGCCATATACATGACCTAACTCATGCATTATCTCTTTAAATACTCTTTCTCTATATTTTTGTACATCCACCATGTTCTCTCCATAATATCCTCTTTTCAATCTGTATAGAGATAATACTATCCTCTTTTTTTTGGTGTTAGCAACTCCAAATATAAAGTTCATTCCTCTTATATACATGTCTTGGTCAACAATATATATCACAATCTCATTCGGTTCTTGACTAATTGTGCTAAATCTATCTATATAATCGAATATGATTTCTGCATTCACCTGATTTCTGGATGAATCGATGGGTAGATTTGCATCAGGAACAGTATAAAACTTTATTTTATCCTCATTTACAAAGAAAGCAGCTGACGCTAATGCATCCTCCTTAATCTCGTCTAAGCCATATACAGCATGTCCTAGGAATACAAATTTAATCGAATACAAATTCATCACCCATATTAGGTAATATCACATTCATTCCATATTTTTCCTCACATAATTTTTTTAAGGCGACTCTGCTAGTTTCCTCTCCATGAACTACCATAATCTTAGTATCCGGAGTAAGCTTTCTAATTATATCCTCTAAACCTTTTTGGTCGGTATGAGAGGAAAATTGAAAATAGTATACTTGCGACTTAACCTTTTTTCTGACCCCTCCTCTATTCATTATTTTCTCTTCCAATAATGTTTTACCAGGGGTTCCAGGAGCTTGGTAACCCACAAGAAAGATCCCATTCTTTTCGTTTTCATATACTTTATTCATATAAAACACTGCAGATCCTCCTCCGAGCATTCCTGCCGGCGCAATTATTACACCGGGTTCTTTAACGGCTTTCTTTCTCTCTCTCCATTTTCTAATTTTTTTGGCTTTTTTAAACGCTTTCTTTAGGGATTTATGACTCTTAAGAAAGTTTTTGTGTTTAAGCAGTATCTCCGTAGCAGTAACAGCCATGCCATCAATAAAGAGTCTTCCCTTATATCCTTGGTGATGAAGTATTAATAGCATTTCTTGACTTCTACCCAATGCAAAAGCGGGGATTAAAGCTATTCCACCATCATCAACTACTTCTCTAATTTTATCGACAAACGCTCTTTCCATTTTATTTCTATCCGGATGTATTTCATCAGCATATGTACTTTCGATTATTAATATATCTATATCATCGTAATTCTTGTCTGCTGACTTCTGTAGTCTAGTTTCATACGTATTTATATCACCTGTATACATTAATCTCGTTTTGCCGTCATCTACAATTATTTGTGCACTTCCAGGTATATGCCCAGCATCAAATATCTCTAGTTGAAGAGTTTTATTAGGTAATGTGATAGGCTCTCGATAAAATATGATATTCGTATTATCTTTCATATAGATATAATCGATGTATTCATAGGGTAAATATTCACCAGATAACTTCAGGAAGTCTCTAATAAGTAAACCTGCCAAGTCTATTGTTGGAGAGGTTGTAAATAAAGGTATCCCCATACTAGTATAAAGAAACGGCGCGGCTCCTACGTGGTCTAGATGCGAATGCGATAAATAAATAGCATCTAGCTCCTTAGGAGAAATATGAAGGGGAAATTTGGGTGGACGTGTGAGCTCAACTCCATAATCAAGTAAGACTGAGGCGTCTTCCCCAACTATTAGAAAAGAAGACCTACCGACTTCCTCAGCCAATCCTAATATCCTTATCTTCAATTCTTGATATCCCTCGACCCATCTAATAATATATATGCTTTTTTCTGTATATTTTTACTCATTTCTATGTTTATGGCTCCATATATTTGTAATGGATATATTAAGTATCGCGTTAAATATATAGGTTAGTCTTAATAGATAAATTTATACGGTGAAAATAGCAATGGTCAAAATCATTTTATATGATGATATCAAAGGAAAATGTGACACTTTAGTTCTGGGATTTAAGGGATTTGGTTATGTAGGATATTTAGCCATTAATCACCTAATAAGCCAATTAAAAGCAAAGTTTATAGGATTGATAGATACTATTTATATGCCTCATCAAGTTCTAGTTAACTCAGGAATTACACGGCATCCATTTGAGTTATACATCTATAGAAACATCATGATACCCAAATTTGAAGACATATCTGTAAATGAAGATGGTGCTTTACTATTAAAGAAATTTATTGAATGGGCATCCAAAGAGAAGATCGAAAAATTTGTGATGGTAGGTGGTCTTGATAAGGCAATACGACGAGAAAAAGATACTCCGGTCAAATACATAGTTAATACAATTTGGATAGAAAAATATGGAAAGCCAGATGGACTATTGGAAGATAATATTAGAGTAATAGGCCCACTAGCATTATCATTTCATTATACTACAATTTATAGGATACCAGCGATAGGAATACTGTCATATGCCGACCCGGGCGGCGAAGACCTATATGCAACTAGTGAAGCCATTAACGCGTTAAATAAGTTATTAGATATTGATGTAGATACAAAAGAGTTAATTATTGCAGCGGAAACAATCGAAAAACACGTAAAGAAAATTGAAAAGTCTAAAGAAGATAAAGGAAGAGGGATATATATTTAGGGAATTAACCTCCCTTTATGAATTCATCATATATTTTCTTGACTCTGTCATATGCGGGTCCTGGTTCTCCTTCTACACCATTCTCTGTAACTCTGATCTTATTCATGACAACGATGACACCAAGAGGTCGCTTATAGTCTACAAGCCTAGGAAAATACTCTTCCAACTTCTTTGCTAAACGTTCCAAATCTACTTTCTTCTCTTTCAGGTAAACCATTGAAATAACAGCTCCATTAACCATTATAACCTTGAACATCTCCCCTTTAATAACAGCGTTCTCAAGCAAAAGCGAAAAGGTATCAGGATCGTACGCCTTCAATACGCCGCTAACCGCTTCCCCATTTTTCAATTCTACTTTCACTTCTTCATTAATAAATATTGCTAATTCCCTTCTAAATTGCTGTGACGCCATCATTTTTATTTCATCCTCCAATCTCTACTATTTATAATACTGTCGCGTAGATAAAAAGGTGGATAGTTCTATATAAATGAATATAGTTAAAATAGCTAGGAATCCAGAGTAGTTTTACTTATAGGTGTACCTACATAAAAAAGCACTCTGCGATAAGGTAATAGACATACATATATGGGACATAAATATATGAATATTTTATATTATACTTACAATCAATTAGTGAAAGGACTAAGGGTGTTTAAAAATACTTTTACCTGTAACAATTGCTCCTCATACGAGATATTCGAATACAATGGAGAATTCATTTGCCGAAAATGCGGAGCAGTACAAGAAAAAACCTTCGCACCCATAATATGGATAGAAAATAGACAGACGTATAAAAATACAATACCTGTCGGAACAGAGCCCTCTTATCATGGGATTCGATATATAAAATATAATAAGAATTACAAGTCATATCCTAAAAAACATTTGAAAATGTTATATCAAGTCTGTGAGCAACTTAATTTATCTAACTCTGTTGTTAACGAGGCTAAGAGAATATTGGAACGTTTAGTCAGGACAAACAAGAGAAAGAGAATACACCTATTAGTATTGGCGGCGGTATATGCAGCATCTAAAAATTTTGACTTGGGCCTCTCTTTAAAGAATATCATATATGCATTAAATGAGTTAGGCTTCTATGTCAGAAAAAGAAAACTAAAGATAATATATGAGGTACTTAGAGGCTTGGAATATAATTCAAAGATACCATCTATCGAAAAATTAATAGTGAATATATTAAACCGCCTTATCATTGATGAAGAAATAGGTGAGAGAGTTGAAGAATTCTATAATAGTCCTAGGGAATATGCTGAGATATTATTTAATACTTCACTATCAATTCTTATGGATTCGAGAGACGAGTGGAAAAGGGGGAAGAATCCTAGAACCATCGCCACATGTTTGGTATATCTATCAGAGTTACTTATATCACTACAACAAAAAAGGAAATGCTTACTTTCACAGCGATTATTAAGTGAGATTAGCGGCGTTAGTGAATATACTATTAGAGAAAGAGTCATTGAATATTATAAGATGCATGATGCATTTCATCTATCATTAAGAGGGAGACGCAGTAGATGCGATATCATCAATCCATAATCAAGATTATAGATATATATTTCGATGTAAAGCGTCTCATCATATTCAAAGCTTTTTGATACATAGATTTTATATCCATATTCCGAAATAGATAGATTTATCATTTGTAATACCTCCATAATGGACCCATTAGTCCGTTGAGTATACTCAACTTGTTCTTCTATAATATTTAAGATATGCTTAATTCTTTCGATCCGAAGTACTGTAATTTCTCGAGAGACTTTACGGTTTTTAACTTCAAATGTAAATATGTATAGAGAAATAACTATTAATATTAAGATAAGTGTAGGAAATATTATCACGAATCCTCTATTCTGCCTATTGAGCATCTTAAGACCCCCGTCTCATTCTTTAATAAAAAGAATATTTTGACTTGATATGAGGGCACAAAATCATCGTATCGTAACTTGAAGTTTGTATTATTGTAGGTGATCTCTATTTCTAAGCCATAGCCATAAATACCTATATTTGCGATATCTGTTGCCAGGTCATTTTCATCATAATTGCCTTCTATCACACGATTTATTCTCTCCAACTCTTCACTAAACATAAATGACACTATTTTATAACATACAGTTTTGTCTTCTTCTCGCTTGATTCTATGGTCAAATATATTATTGATATAATAAATTGATGATATGATTAATACTCCAAGAATCAGTAAAGATAACATGGATAATAAGAACTCCACATCTTTTTCCATTCTATATCCCCAGAAGAGATAATAAGAAATATGATATGATGGAATGAAAAAGGTAAAAAATTATCAGCGATATGACCAGGTATAATATGGCTTTTATATGAGGCACTTATTGATCACCATAGATCTCTATCCATACTTTACCCATAATGATCAGTCCTCTTCCCTTTACCGATAAGAATCCATTATCACTAATCATACTTCCCAGCATGTATAGTTTATATCCATCTGCGCTAAGATCATTTGATAATTTTGATGAAAGTTCTTCAGAAGCATGTAGTTCTTCTAGAGCAATAGTTTCCCTAATTTCAACTGTCTTAATAGCGATATTAGAGATATTCATTAGCATAATGCTTATGAATAGAACATCAATTAATATTAACTCTGTAATTTTCAATCTACGCCCCCCATAAAAACCTAATGAGGCTGATAAGTTTGGTGGCCACGGCCATGGTAGTTATTATGTATAATATGGCATATAATATATAGGTGTATATCCTGTTCATATATTCCCTTAATTTGAAATTCAGTATAGGAAATATAATAACCCATTATTTACTTCAATAGTTGGGTGTTTTAAACCTCTTTTTTGGAATATATTATGGCATGTTCTTGGAACTATTAGTTGGAGAAGGTGAGGGAGATGAACTCTACAATGTAGGTCCATTTATAATATACTTAGATCTCGATAAGAAGATGTATTTACCAAGGGTACCCATAGATTTTTTAAATTATGTTCCTTTAATTAGGCAAGCAACATCCCGTAATAATATAGCTATCCCCTATCATGAAATATCAGAAATAAAATTTAATTACATCTTCTCATTATTAAAAAGCTCTTTTTATGAGTATTTCACTGGGAGGGTTGATAATATAATTTTAGGTCATCTGGCGGAATTATCAACCTGGGAATATATCAGGTTAGTCCGGATAGCCCCCTTTCTATTAGATAATTATATAGATGAGTTCTTTGTGGATGGCCCCTATAGTAATATATATCTTTCACACTCTCGTTATGGAAAAATGGATAGTGATATTTCTCTTACTCCTAATGAGATTTCAGCTATAAGAAGCCACCTAGAGTTATATAAAGGGAGAGAAATCGTGCCGACAAGAGGAACAATGAAAACCGAATTATTAACCGATTCATTTCATTATAGGATTAACTATGATATGGAACCTATCTGTATAGATGGCCCTTCAATTTCATTTAGAAACCTTAAAAGAGGAAAATACACAATTATTCAATTAATTAAATTAGGAACATTGCCGATTGAGGCAGCCGGTTTTTTAATATTAGTATCATGGCTAAAGGGAAACATTACCATCATAGGGGAGGTGGGTAGTGGAAAAACAACCTTACTCAACTGTATTGATATGTTGTTACCATCAATGTGGCGAAAATTATATTTTGAAGAGGCTGTTGAAAGTATACCTCAACGTAATTATGGCAAAAAACAGGTGCATTATAGATATGAATTGTTTACTCGTGAAACATCATTAAGTAAGTTATGGCAAGTGACTTTTACATTACATAGGTCTCCAGACTATATTATTTTAGGCGAATTATTAACCCGTGATGATGTTGAAACATGGTTATTTTCCTTATCATCAGGGTTAAACGGTATCCAAACTATACATGCCGGATCAGTAGACCAATTCCTTAGAAAGCTGCTGTATTTATATGAGCTACCGCTTGATTTTGTCCGAGATATGGATATAATAGTCCATATAAAAAGAGTGGGTGAATCGAGGAGAATAGTATATGGAATTTACGAGATCAAGGTCGAGAAGATGAAACCAACAGCATCGCCTTTATTTATTTTTAATATAAAGAAGGGAATGTTAGAGATGGTTGCCCCACTCCTAAAGTCAAGTGTAGTCAAGAAATTACTATCAAAAAATCTTATAGATGAAAATTGGTTTGAAGTTGCGTATAACGAAATTATAAATAAATTAAGAGTTCTGGTACAAAGGAAAATAGAAAATCTAAATGATATAATTTATGAATTCAATCAGGTCTTTAAGAACCTGAGTTACATAGAAGGTATGAAATATGCTGGGCTTCTTAGAAACACCCATTAAGCGCCATATGAAAAGAATTATATATGAATTAGCGATATTAATTTCGATATCTATTATCGTAGTATTATTTCTATATTACATTGAGGTCTTAGGATTCTCCGTATTTTCTTTTTTCGATTATGCATTGCTAATCACCATAGCACTATGGTTTCGAATTTCCTATTATCTTCATAAATGGAATAGAATAAAAAACTCATATGAGAACCATTCAGTCTATGCTCTCCAATTATTTATGATTACTTATAAGATGACGGAATCTCTCTCTTACTCTATTAAAACACTTGCAGAGGACAATATACCGTTTATATCTACAGATTTTATGATTATACTAGGAAAAATAATGCGGGGTGATGACCCGAAACAGCTTTTAATGGAATACTCTGATAATCAGCCTTCATTGACATTACGAGAAGGCTTAAAGATGCTTATATCTTTACCTATTGACGAATTAACTTTGGGACTTATTCATTCTATATCTCAGAAAACTTTACATTTAAGAGAGAAGATGATGAAGATAGAGGGAAAATTATCTATTTTAATGGGGCTTTTCGTATTCATCCCGATAATAATTATTTTATCGGCATTATTGTATGGACTGTCATTAACGACTTTTTTGTTGCTGCTTATTCTGCAGATATCCATTATGGAGGTGCTCAGTGGAGGGGTACCAAACCTTGGATGAACAAAACATATCAGTTTTAACTAAAATCATAAGACTTATATCCGTTGGTTATAGTTTCGAGAGGGCAGTAACTGAATTGTATCTCGGTGGCGAAACTTCTCTAGAGATGATTATTGATAAAATAGTAAAAGGAGACCATTTAGATAATAAGCTATATAATGTTATCTCACGGATCGGAGAGGCGGGGACATCATCCTATGAAGCTTTTAGATACTTAGAGGAGTTGATGAAAGAAAGATATGCTTTGGAGGAAATGAAAGTCGTTAAACGCGTTTATCAATGGCGATCAAAAATACTTATGATACTTTTACCCATTATAATGGCTATATTAACAGGTATATTCCCGCGTCTATTAAATATGCTATCAAGCGTATATTTTGGCACAAATATTATACCTCTGATCCCTTCAATAGCTTCCTATATTTCTCTGGTTATAAGTACATATTATTTTTCAATAGTATTTAGTCACCCACCTATTAAGTCAATTATTAGAGCAACCGTATTATTCTTCATGATTTATGTTATCTCGGTACAATATGTCACCAAAATTATTGTGGGTATATAAAAATAACATCTGAAAGAGTGCTTATGGTGAAAGGCTAATGTCAAAAAAGAGAAGGAAGGGTGTTCAGATCCTTGAAGAGACGTTATTAATTATAATGGCATTTATCGGATTAGCTGTTGCTATGGGAGCTATTAATAAAATTACTACTCAGTTGGATGCTATATTCAATCAATTATGGGAAGGGCTCGACTGGTTATTAAAAACATTATTTTACTGGTTGCCGGAGTAGTCGTAATATGTGGTCAAAATTCATTAAGAATAAAAAGCATAACAAAAGTCATGGCGTATATAAATATAAAGACTACATAGAAATTATAAATAAAAATGGTAGGCGGTTAATAGCTGGATATTTAATTATGACTAATGAGTTAGTTGGCATAGACCCTAGGGTCAAATATTATTACATTTACAAGAGCTATCAGAACTTTATAGAAGCCCTTAATAGAACGGGAATACCGATATTGTTGATATATGAAAGTGGTTTTTCAGATTCGGGTTCAGCCAGCTATATACTAACTTTCGGTAAAGAAGAAGATGAGTTAAGAAAGCGGCTAGAGATTATAAGAAGTTCATTTATGGCCGTATTTCCAAATTATCAACTCATCAGATTATCAAGTGGACAGGTGATCTCGCTTAAGGAAATGGATTATGCCTCCTATAAGGAGTCAAGTAATGCACCGACCATTTTTATATCAGAAAGATTCCCACAGCCTACAAGATCTTCATGTGTAATTAAACCGGATTTTTATATACCGTTAAAAGATGAAACGGAACATACGGATATTATCCTTGGGAAAATAGAAAATGATAATAAAAGTATTATCTATGGATTTCAGGCTGAGCATTTGAAAAGACATCTCGTGTGCTTTGGTGTTACTGGAAGCGGTAAAACAACCACAATAACCACGATACTAAATCAAATTAGAGATATAAAGTTCTTAGTATTAGACTTTCATAATGAATATTCACAAATGCTCTCAAACAACCATATAATAATTCGGCCCGGTATGAAAGGGGAATTAACTTTTAATCCTATAAACCCAATTCGGATAGAAGATAGAGATGAACACATAGCTGTTATCACGGATATTTTCTCTGATACATATGGCTTCACTCATCCGCAATCATATCTTTTTAAGTTAAGCCTAGAAGCGACGTTGGAAAATTATGATATGACAGGAGAAAAGGAACCTAATCTAACTGCCTTGATAAAGATGATAGAAAAATATCCATTGAAGTCTTACTATGACCTCGAAACTAAGGCGGCTCTAATGCGAAGATTGACGCCGCTAATAAAAGGACAAGCCAGAAATGCATTTATTGGAGATAAGAGAATATCAATGGAAAAAATACTCTCTACCAATGTTGTTATCGAATTAGGTCATTTGAGGGAAACTAAAACAAGAGAAATATATTCTCAGCTATTGCTAAAACAGTTATATGATTATAGGTTGATGAGTGGGCCCTCCATATTCAATCATATAACAGTCGTTGAAGAAGCTAGATATATAGTACCTACGAGAAGAAGTTATGATCCTCCATCTACGATGGAAAGAATGATCGGTGAATTAAGGAAGTTCGGTGAGTCCATATTTATAGTCTCTCAGTTTCCTAGTCAAATTTCGCATGAAGTTGTGAAGAACGCAGCGATACATATATATCATAGAATTATTGGCATGGAAGATCTAAAAATAATAGCAAATTCAGCGCCTTTATCACAAAGTCAAATAGAACACTTAAAAAAATTGGATACAGGAGAGGCCATCATAAAAGATTTTAGGTATAGAGACCCGGTTCTGATTAAAGTGGTACCACGTATTAAGTAGGGAAAAAGCGATGTAAATCTCCCTTTTCGTAAATCAATGAAAGCCAGTCAACCCTTTCTATTAGATTAGCGTTTTTTTCTAATAACTGTAAAACCAAATCTAATTTTCTATCGACACCATTAGACACATCAATACAAATCAACATATTTTCACCATATTTTTCTAAACATTCATTTAGGATTATATCAAGAATCTCCGATTGAACGTTCTCTAAAATTTTTTCTCTTTGATACTTCTTTTTTTCTAGGCGTTCCCACAGTATGTATGGAGAACATCTCAACACTATACATTTATAAACATAATGTTTAGGAATTATAAGATGAGATAGATGGCTATCAAATATAAACCCGCCCTTATCATAAAACTCTCTAAAATATATTGTACACTTCTTAATATCTGCGACATAGCTATTTCTTTTATCATCATACTCTAAATATAATTTGTTAGAGATAATTAAATCATCCATCGGAATATATTCATAATCTGTTCTTTTAGAAAGTGCTATAGAAAACATTGTTTTCCCAACACCTGGAGAACCTGTTACAATTATATTATATGTCATATCAACAATATCATATCTTCATTAATATTTGAGGTTATATCCATCTGATTTATATTAGATTCAATTATCAATAATATAGATACGAGAATTTTTAAGATACAATTAATGAAAATTTTTTAGGGGTCCGTGGTCTAGAGGTTATGACGCCTGCCTCACGCGCAGGAGGTCGCCGGTTCGAATCCGGCCGGACCCATCAATACACCTAATTATAAGAATGATTACTATGACTCTCGGGAATAAGTCTATATTTATTTACCTATTTATTTCTTTATCCCTAACGTTCTCTTTTTCCAACGTAGGTTTTTACTTTTACATTTCCTACATTTATCTGCTGCTGGAGAATTCCTAGCTCCACACTCTCTACAAATCTTATAGTATAATCTATATCTTTGTGCTAATGTTCTTCCATCCACCATTAATTCAAAAAAAGGGTCACTCATTTCATATCACTTCCATCAATTTCTCCACCACTTCTGATGGTCTATAAGCTATTCTTACACCTGCTTCCTTAAATTTATTAATTTTACTTTCTGCACTACCCATACCTCCCGATATTATTGCACCCGCATGCCCCATTCTTTTACCAGGGGGAGCACTACGTCCCGCCACATAAGCAACGACAGGCTTAGGATAATTAGTGTGCATTATATAATCCGCTAAGCGTTCCTCGTCATCGCCCCCTATTTCACCAATAACGACAATAGCTTTAGTCTCAAGATCTCTCCGAAGAATCTCTAAAATATCAATGAAATTTGTACCGATAATATAATCACCCCCACAGCCTATTACAATTCTTTGCCCAAATCCTCTATTCACCATACTCATCGAGATTTCATATGTCAATGTACCACTTCTGCTAACGACAGCCACCGCACCCTCGTCGAAGTACCTATCAGGAAGAATTCCGATCTTATATTTATTTGGAAAGATTAATCCTGGTGTATTCGGTCCAATTACCCTAACATTATATTTGGCTGCCGCATTCACTAACTTTACTGTATCATGAGCCGGTATGCCTTCTGTTATGATTACTATGGGACTTAGGCGATTATATATAGCCTCCATAGCAGCATCATAAGCAAATCTAGCCGGTACAAAAATTATGCTACTATTAGCTTCTGATTCCTCGACAGCTTCCGCTATAGTGTCATATACAGGCACACCATGAATATATGAGCCTCCTTTACCAGGTGTAACTCCGGCTACAATATTTGTTCCATAATCTAGCATCATCTTAGTATGAAAGCTTCCTTCTTTACCAGTTATACCTTGAACTAATAGCCGTAGGTTCTTAGGTAACAATCCGGGAATATCATCCCTCATTTTTTATAGCCTCCATAGCAGCAACATCCATTTCTTTATATACTTTAAAACCAGCATCTCTAAGGATAGATGCTCCCAGGTCTTCATTGGTACCCACCAATCTAACTACCACTTTTATACCCATTTCTTCAAGAAGTTTTTTCGCTTGCACTATACCCCTAGCCACTTCATCACACCTCGTTATACCTGCAAATATATTTATGAGAAGACTTCTAATGTTAAGCTCATTAGCTATAACCTCGATTGCTCTTTGAATCCTTTCAGAGGAAGCTCCGCCGCCGACATCCAAAAAACAAGCTGGAGATCCTCCATAATAATTTACTAAATCAACCGTAGCCATTACTAAGCCCGCTCCATTTCCAATTACACCTATATCACCATCAAGTGGAACGAAAGAGAAGCCATGTTTCCTAGCAATCTGCTCACCCTTAGAAGCAAGCATAGAATATTCAATATATTGGGTATAATCATGGCGATAATAAGCGTTATCGTCTAGCATGACTTTAGAGTCAAGTGCTATAGGGGACTCATTTATGCTCAAGGGATTTATTTCTACCAAGAGTACATCGTTTTCAATAAATAGCCTATAAAGCCTTCTTACCATGTCCATCAATTCCTTATCAAGTCTATTTAGAAGAAACTTTGAAACCATTTTGGCGTGATAATCTGAATAACCGATTAAAGGATCTATTTCAAGGCTCATCAGAGAACCCGGTTTACCCGCTAGTTCCTCAACATCTATGCCTCCATATTTAGAGACTAAGATAACAGGCTTCTTATCTTTACGTGACATTATTATGCTTAAATAATATTCTTTTTCATGAGGAACAAATTCTTCTATTAGGATATACCTAGGTTTAACACCGCCAACACTGATATGGGCAATACTATTTATAGCCTCAATATATTCTTCATAATTATTGGCTATTTTCACTGCCCCGGATTTTCCTCTACCACCATATGGATATTGTCCTTTAACAACCAAGGGATAATTCAAAGAGGGCTTAGGGGGGTCAACATATTCGTCTCGAGATATTATCATAGAATCGGGAATCTTTATACCGTATTTCACAAATAATTGCTTGCCTTCGTATTCTATCAAGTACAATCCGGATTATTCCTCCCTAAAAAATTTCTTTATCAGATCTCTTCCAATGCAAAATACGTTTTGGTGCTCTTAATTCCATCTAGGGTACTAAGGTATTCTAGGATTTCCGCTGCCTTTGTGCCGTCTGCCTCGATTATCAAATCCACATCCCCTGCCACTCTAGTTAGCCGGCCAAAACCCTTTTCTTTTAATGTGTGATATATTTCTCTGCGTTTTATAGGTTCTACAGAGACCATAACATATACAGGTTTTGCATAGTATCCCATAAAGTTCAATCCCTTCTCTGTTAACTCAATAAATCCTCTCCCTGTTCTGATATAGCCCTTTTGTATCAAAGGTCTAAGCTTGACACTTAATGCTTGCCTAGAAATTTTTAATTCTTCGGCTAATTGGGACTGCTTTATATCGACCCTATATACATATTCTCCTTTAGCTTTCATCCTAAGTAACGACAACAAGTAGTAGACCGACTTTGTCAGCGGCTCGTCGACCCCTGCCAATCTATAGTTCTTCTTACCTTTCTTACGGCCTCTTCTACCTTTACTCATGCTCATTCCACCACCACTATATCTTTACATATAATAATATACTATATATGATAAGTTAAATAAAATATAAAATAAAATCTAAATATAATAAATTAAATATATGCATCTCGAAACCTTGTATCATTAATAATAATATGATGTCCATATGAAAATTTAATTTGAAACCCTATATAAGAAACATTAGTAATCTTGCTGTAATAGCAAACAAAATATATAATACCTATTTATAAAAAGAGCTATATTATATTTTACATTTTGTAGAATGGATGGAGATACTCTATGAAAACCGCGTTATGCAAGGTTTGCCAAGTTACAGGAGTGTTATGTACAAGTTGTGAACGTGAATTAAGAACCGGAAAAATAACCAGTTTAGACGTAGATATTTCTATATATCTAGGCAGGGCAGCTAAGGATAAAAAAGAGCTGGATACAGTGTCATTTAAGAGGGCATTATATATAGATAACTATCTTGTTTTAATCTTTAAAAAAGGAGATCTAAGGTTGATGTTATCACATGGAAAGAAGATAATTAGGGACCTAGAAGAAAAATTTGGTAGAAAAGTCTATTTAGTTGAGGACCATCCAAATTTCAGAGAATTTATAGAGGGATTATTATATCCAGTTCCTGTTGAGACCATAAACATAATATGGTTACCAGATGGAAGTAAAGAGACCAGAATAGTGTTACGCAAAAGGTTAAGAAGAGAGAAAGAGAGGCTCGTAAAAAGTATAGTCAAAGAACTTAGAGGTGTAGATGTAAAGCTGGGGTATATGAGATGAAGAGAATACCTATAACCGAGTTGCCTAACTATATAGGGAAGAAAGTTAAGATATGCGGGTGGATCGAAGACAAAAGGATAGTTGGAAAGGTTATGTTTTTGACAATAAGACAAGGATTGGAGACCATTCAAGTAACACTAAAGAAGACAGGGAATGAAGATTTATGGAGAGATGTTGAGGAAATAACTCGGCAAAGCAGCGTAGTTATTGTTGGAAATGTAAGAAAGTTTGGAAATAAATTAGAAATAATTCCTGAGAGCGTTAAGGTTGTAGGATTGTCTAAGACCCCATTGCCGCTAGATCCGAGCGGCCGCGTACCTGCATTATTAAATACAATTTTAGACTCACGAGCATTAAGTATAAGGATACCGCATATCTATGCTATTTTTTCAATAAGAAGTAAGGTAACAAATCTTATACGTGACTTTTTCGCTAATACTAAGGGATTCATCGAAATTCATACTCCAAAGATAATAGCTTCAGGAACTGAAGGTGGAGCAGATTTATTTCCAGTTGAATATTTTAATAGAACCGCATATCTAGCTCAGAGTCCTCAGCTCTATAAAGAACAATTAATGCTGGGTTTTGACGGGGTTTTCGAGATAGCCCCTTATTTTAGAGCTGAGAAATCACATACCCGGAAACATTTAAATGAATTTATAAGTGTAGACCTAGAAATATCATTCGCAAATTATAAGGATGCCATGAATGTCCTAGAAGAATTAGTTAATTATGTATTAGAAAATATAATAGAAACTGCACAAAAAGAGATACAAATTTTGGGGCATAGACCCCCATCTCCACCTGGAAAGATACCTATCTTAACTTATGATGATTCCCTAGAAATACTACATAAGTCAGGATATGAGTTTGAGTGGGGAGAGGATTTAGATTCTGATGCTCTTCGAGTAATATCAAAAGAAATAGGTGACTTCTTTTTCATAATAGATTGGCCATGGAGAAGTAAACCATTTTATATCAAAAGGAAAGGTGATAAACTTACTGAATCCTTTGATCTGATGTATAGAGAAATAGAGTTAAGCAGTGGGGGAACACGTGAACATAACGTTGATCAGTTAAAGAAAAATCTATCCGATAAAGGACTGGATCCTTCCATATTCGAATTCCATACCAAATTTTATAATTACGGTATGCCACCTCATGCCGGATTCGGCCTAGGGTTAGATAGATTTTTGCTTGTCATAACGGGGAGAGAAAATATTAGGGAGGTTGTCTTATATCCCAGGGATCCAGAGAGGCTTGAGCCTTAGAATGCTCTAAACTTATCAGCCCACTTGACATATACAGCTTCTATTTCAGGTGTTATACTGGGTTTTATTCTATGGATAGCTTCCTCTATGTCTTTCGTATTTAGAGGTCTAGGTTTGCTATCAGGATTAATAGCCTTACCTGATTCAAACAATTCCGAAACTGCCTCCAATACAGCTAGCTGACATATATCACGTATATCACTAGGTGTATACCCATTTGATATCCTAGCCAAATAGTTGTAATCTATACTGTCTTTACGGACATCTCTCAAATAATATTCGAAGAGCGCAGCGCGCGTCTCCATATCAGGCATCGGTACAAATATTCTTCTTTGAAACCGTCTTATGAAACCCCAATCAAGTGCCCAAGGCTTATTTGTTGAAGCTATAACGAACAACGGTAATTTGTAATTATCTTTATCCTGTAGTCCATCCATTTCTTTTAGAAACTGGTTTCTAATTCGTACTTCACCACCAACTTCCTGTACTCTTATGCCCAAAATTGAGTCCACCTCATCTATAAATAATATCACGGGAGTCCTTGACCGGGCTATTTCCCTTAAGTCTCTAAATAATGCCGCTACATTTTTTTCACCTTCCCCTAGCCACTTGGACATTATCATAGAAGCATCAATCGGATAGAAATAACCTTCTATTTCGTTTGAAATCGCAGCAGCTAAGGTGGTTTTACCGCATCCCGGAGGGCCATATAATAATATACCTCGTGGCCATCCTAAGGGGAAAAGGTCTGGTCTCTTTGTAGGATACACTATGGCTTGTCTCAACGCCTTTTTTACTTCATCTAGTCCAACTACATCCTCCCAAGTAATCATAGACTTATAAGGCGATACACCTAAAACGCTTCTTCTACTTGTCGATGTATGGGTATCACTCCCATCATTAGAACTACCCACATCATCAACGTCACTTGCATATATCCTGGCTTCGCCCGCGTCTCCAGAAACCATACCTCTAAGATAAGCTATTCTATACCTATATTCTCTAACTTTTTTAAGATATGCTTGTTTAAGAGGAGAATCAGGATATAATTCAATAAATTTTATTAAATACTCCACAGCTTTTTGATAATTAGAAATAGCTAGTGACCGTAAGCCCCTTTTATCCGCTTCAACAGCTTTAACAGCATAGTCCAATGCTAAATTTTCTAGGGATTTATAGGACTCTGGGTCTCCATAGTATGCCAAGAAGATCCCCCTGTATTAACTATTAAATTTTATTTTTCCTTCTTCTGCTAGGATATATAAGGCGTCTATCACCCTTTGCGGAGCTGTATCAAGATATCTTGCACATCCAAATACGTCGAGTTTACCCTTGCTAATATATGTCATATAATAATAAACTTGATCTTCGAAGTTCCTCTTACCCACACTCTGTTTATAAAATGGAGCGCCTGTGGATATGCCTCCATCCGTAGCTAACGCCGAAATAAGTTCCTCTACCCTCTTATTGGGTGAGGAGAGGATAGGTATATCCCGAGGGATTTGAGGAAATTGTTCGACCACGATCTTACCTACTTCTTTCTCCACCTGCGTTAGAATATGCTCTGCTTCTGGATTCGCTAGGTCTATATAGACTTTAGCTTCCGGCGGCTTGACCGTCTCTATTAGGTTTATATATGATTGCGCTAGTGATTCTAGTAACGATTGGAAGTTGCCTGGGATATAGTATGCAGCGTTGATTGCTTCGTTAATGGCTTTAGCCGTCGGTTTAAATCCATCTAGCGCCTGAAGTATTATCCTTATTGTATCTAATCTCTCTAAAACCGCTGTAAGTCCTAGTTCAAAGTTATATAATACTTCCTTCAGTAATGTCAACAATTTTATCTCCCGTTCATAATTTTTAGCTGACAGCTTTTCGCCCTTCCGGATTAGAAAGTTTTTCTTTGAATCCAAGGTCTTGATTTTCCCTTGTATCTGGTCTCTAAGGTACTTTACTCTAGTCCGGTGGTATTCGACACTTCTTACTAATTCATTATAGGCCTTTAGATCAAATATATCACTTTTTTTTATCATTATAATGCGTCACCCCCAGAAATCTTGGTATACACCTTTATCTCCAATCTCTTCCTCTACACTACTTTTTCCCTCCTCAACACCCACTTTATTTTCTATATCAACATTAATAGACTCGAAGTTTAGAGAGGGAATAAAATCATCATTCCTATTTTCCTGAATAATATTTTCTTGCTCCTGTTCAATTGGAGAAGCTTCGGGTTCTTGCCTGAACTCTTTTTCCGTCATGTATAATTCGATGTCTTTGAGTTTATGAGATAATTCTGTAATAAATATGGTTACATCCTCTATTTCTCTATCAATTCTAAAGAGCTCTGTCTCTAGAGTTTCATATGCCTCTAAATAATGTTTATCATCGAGCCCTCCAATCTTCTTTGCAACACTCATATTAAAGAATAGCCTGAATAACCATTTCTTTTTATTTTCGAGTGAAGATTTTCTGGTTTCTAACCCCTTAATTAGATCCTCGATTTTTATTTTTAATTCTTCATATGCTGTATCAAGCTCTTTTATTACAGATTCATATATGTATGAATAAGAGTCTTGACTAACCTTAATATTATATGCAGCTTCAAATTGTAATTTGAGCATATCCAGTTTGCCAATAAGCTCCTCGGCCCGTAAAATTGAAGGCGGACCTATCTCAACATATCCATCCCTTACTTTAAATGAATCTGAATTCTTAGATAAAATTACTCCTCCGTTTTCATATACTATACCAGTTACTTCTCCATGCGGATTGAAATCTAAACCAATTATTCTGCCCTTAAATCTTCCATATCGTTCTACTACTTCTTTGCCTATCAAATTAGAAAAAGGAAAGTGGGGGTGGTTCATATTATCACCCATCTAAAACATAAATTCAGATTCTTTAGGGGATTCAACTGGTCCTTCGAAGGATGGGATACCTGGCAGTCTTTCCTTCATCTCGCGCTCTACCTGTGCCTCTGCCTCCTTCAGTATCCTCTCTGCCTCATCATTTGCAGCCCTGAAGTCTATTGTTACCCCGGCCATCTGTCCAGCATCAACAAGTATTCTAGTCAGTATATCTTGGATCTCTGATAACTCGTTTTCTGCCTGCGGAAGTATGTGGGTTATATTGTCACGTACACCTTTTACGACCGACATTGCCGGTGATATAGCCACCATTACATCGCCTATGTCCTTAACAGTACTTAGCCTTAGAGCTATCTGCTCAAGGGCTAGTTTAGCGGTACTAATTGATTTGACAGCTTTTCTTAGCTCTGCCAATTCATTGGCATATAACACTGCTCTGCTTCTATCATGAGCCCTAATCGCATTCAGAACTTTACTATAATAATATTTATCTTTCTCTCTGAGACTTCTAAGTGCGACCTCTAATTTTCTATTTTGAAGCTCTAATGCACGGATCGCTTGTTCGATTCTAGTCCTTAATTGTTTCTTAGGTGCTAAGTGTTCCTTGATTTTATCAGAAACTCCCTTATCCTTTCCTAACCACATTGTCTTAAAATCAGTCATTTTTACACCTCTTGAGAAAACCAATTATATTACGAGAGATATGTTTAATTAAGGAGGTATTACATTATATTTGTAACGACATGTTACTATGCTTCAGTCACATACATTATTTTAAGGTGATATGCTTATGGAGGAGGAGGTTGTCGAGAAAGCGCTTATGGATTTAGGGTTGCAGAGATATGAAGCAGAGGTATATCGCGTGCTTATCGAATTGGGTGAAGCAACAGTTAGAGAAATATCTACAAGATGCTCAGTACCAAGAGAAAAAATCTATTTTATTTTGAAAAATTTGGAAAACGCAGGTATTGTAAGGTTAATAGAGAAAGAACCTAAGAGGTATGCTCCTCAACCCCCTGAAGAGGTATTTAAAAGTTCCTTAATGATACAGCGAAGGAAATATGAAAACGCTCAGAAAGTGATTAAGCATCTTCAAGATATATTTTTGGAAGGAATGAGGCTTAGCGATAAAAGAGAACTAAAATTCTGGGAATTAGGAAGAGACCTAGAGGAAAAACTTATGGATATAATTGAGGGAAGCAGCAGATCACTATATATGATTGTTTCTGTAGACGAAATAGATAAATATGCCAATCCTCCTATCTATGACAAGTTGAAGAAACTCTCAAAAAAAGGCGTCGAGATAAATATTTATACATGGTATGATGAAAGTAGAGTCAACTCTCTTGGTAGACTTACAAATGTAGGCAGAGTCAATATCCTAGGTATAAATCCGTGGGATATAAGTATATTGATAAGTGATGGAGAAAAGGGACAGATAATATTTGAGAACACTACATCAATATACTTTATAAACAGAAAAATGGCCGAGTTTTACAGTAATCTTATGATTGAACTTGAGAACCAGAGCGTCGATTTCGAGGAACTCGATCAGATAATTGGACTGGAAAATGTTAAGCTAAATGGATTGATGGTTTACCCTACAGAGAGAGGCAGATTTTACGAGAATCTCCTAGATAGATTCATCCACCTTCTATATATGGAGAGAATGAAAGGAGACTCTTCGGTAAACGTAGAGAAACTTATCTATAACGCGATATCCACAATATTAGAAATCGATAAGATGGATATAATGTCATTAATAAACTTAGCATCATACTTTATACATTCAATAGATGATAATATAGAAATAAGCTATTCAGAAGCAAACAATACGCTAATGATAGAAATGCCATGGTCTATGGACATAGAAAAAAAGATAGAAGAAGGCTATACAATACCCCCATCACCATGGATACTATTAGTTCTTGAGCATCTACGTAGAAATGGTAAAAAGGAACAGATGACAACCATAATTCACATCAAAGATGAAAACAAATATATATTTATAAAGCATTATATGTGACTACTCTTTACTTAAATAGTATCCGATAATCACAGAGGATATCATACCCACAATACCAAAATAAAAGCCGAGAGGTACATTAAATATATTAGACTTATTCAATGGTATATAATCAGTTAGTTCCACAACATAGTATATTCCTGAACCTGTAAAGAAACCAATTACCATTACCAGCAAATACGCTCCTATACGCTTAATTATGCTCATCATAATAAAAAACCAATATAGAATTATTTAATTTATTCTCTATGAAAAACAGCAATAAAAAGAAAATGGGGGAATTTTTTATCCCTTAAAAACTTTAGCTAAGGTAACTGCTGATATTATTAGCACTATTACCAATAGTACTGCTACAGCCAATACATAGGTACTTAGGTCTTGTGAAGATGCTCTCACGTCACTTGCGAACTCTGATAGACTTGTTGCTAGGTCATCTACACCTTGTCCTACAGATGATACAGCCGATAGTACGTCACCTATCTGTCCTGATAAGTCGGCTAATGTACCGGATAGGTCTGTAACGGCGCTTGCTAGGTCGCTACTTAATGAAGCGAACCCGGCAGATATCTCTCCGGATAATGATGCTGTTGCATCAGCGATTGCTGTCAATACTGCTTCTTGGAATGAAGCCAACTGGTCAGATAGGTCACTGATTGCTGCCAGCACAGCTGAGTGTAATGATGCTACTTGTGCTGAAACATCACTTATGGCTGATAATACATTAGCCTCGAGATCAGCTATCTGTGAGTGTAGGAGGCCAAAGTGTTGTAACATTGTGCTATTGAGGGCTGACAGATTAGCCAGTATATTTGCTTCTACACTGGCTATATGAGCATCTTTCTCAGCGAACAATTCTACCATTAATTCAAAGTATGATACCATAGTAGCATTTACAGCATAGAGCTCAGCCTCTAGTGTACTGAAGCCTGCTGATACTAGGCTTGTTAGTGAGGCGAATTCTGAAGCTATTGACGCGCCTAGGCTTCCTATTGCATTAAGTATGTCTATCCTCCTTAGCACATCGACAGTGAACGATAAGCTGTCGAAGTCATATACAGTGACATATACTGGTGCGCCTAGGAAATATCCTAGTAGATATGTTGCTGACGCTGTTGCATCAGCGGTATAGACGCCGGGTGTCCAATCGGAACCTATTTGTACTCCAAAGTCTACTACTCCTGCAAACTCTGGGACTATGAGTCCGTCGGCACCTGTGAATCCAAGGGTTTCTGCTATTGGATATAAGCTTGGGTCTGTTACAAGTACATCAACTGTGGCTCCGGCTACAGGTGCTCCTGTGACTTCAAAGACACTTGCAAAGAACGTTACGATTTCGTCTGAATAGTATACGGAGTCTCCTGCCCAGAAGGTAAGGTCAATAACCGGTAATGTTAGGAATGTCGATATAGCATCTAGATTGGTAGCAAAGATCGTGCCATCTGTAACGTTCCACCATACGACGGTGACATTATATATGCCTATTACATCACCAAGATGACCAGTTACATCAATCATGAACTCCCATGCTGAGATGAAGCTTGTGACCATATCAGGGCCGCTCATGAATACATTGTATAATATTGGCTCCTCATCTAGTGTCTCGTTTTGCCAGAAAACGCTTAAGTTCATAGCTTGATCAGGCGCTAGTGCCGAGGCTCCGAACGCCCATACTGTAACGTTAACATATCCTTGTTGCTTTACATTGAACCAATAACTTGGGCCGAAGTCCCAATAGCTATTTGTTCCGTTAAGGAAAACAATTACATAATATGTTACGTCAAAGCTTTGCGGACCAAACATCAGGTGTTCTGTAGGTCCACAATCTACAAGGAATATCTCTATGAAATATGTACCTATGCCGAAGAAGCTTATGTCAAAGTCAAATGACATTGTATATGTTACTCCGCTTATAATAACATTACCAGGTACATCCTTGCTTACATTTACGATCCAGTAGTTTGTGGTCGGATCTGCCAAACCATCCCAATCCCAAGTTAGTGTATAGAGGTTAGTTGCAAACGGAACCACCCATGGACTGGGCACTCCATTTAATTCTACATCTGTAATCGGATGTGCAAATACGTCAACGAAGTATGTAAGGTACATCATGTTAACATTATATGTCTCGTTTCCAAGGAATGTAGGTCCGGGTGCACCCCTCTCTGCAGGAGGCCTATTAGCGTGTAAGTCAAATGTTCCATCAACGGCATATATCCATATATCTACCCATGCCTCTCCACTCATTACGAATCCTGATACGTCAAGTGGAGCTATGGGGACAAATGTATTACCGCCTGTCCAGTTCAGCTGCATAGTTCCTGCTCCTACAAAGCCGAAGAAGAAGTCCCATACCTCAAAGTATAGAGTTGCTGTAATATTACTTAACTCTGGCATATATCCTAATAGGTATGGCTTATCTCCATCTAAAAAGCCTGGAACTCCGAAGTCTACTGTTAACCATCCTGGTGCTACACCATCTGTCACATTGTAAGGCGGTACAAAAGTGGTTGGCACATTATCAATAATCTCAACAGCCAAATCTATTACTAATGATTCAATACATGTATTGTTAGTCGGACCTATTACCGATAGAGATGGAGGTGAGATATCCACAATGTGTTTCGCTGTTCTGGCTTGCGCCGCTAGATTGACATCCGTAGATGTTACAGACCAACTCGTTATGGCATATCCATTGACCAAGGTACCATAAAATGTATCAAATGCGATGTCAACTTCTAAAACATCACCGACATCTAACTCATTTCCTGCTCCCATCGCGAACAGGTTAATGTAAAGCCAGTTTCCATTTGAATCAGTAGTTGATAATGCTGCTGTCCATCCTGTAGCTTGCCAAGCTCCAGCTGAGCTGTCGTACCAGTGAACAGTTACTGAAGTAACACGATACAATGCATTACCGGCTGTGTCCTTTGGAACAGCAATTACTATGTCTGTAATTAGGTCGCCTCCTGTATGCCTAAACCATAGATTTGCTACTGATGGAACGGTGTCAGCCTGTGGATAGAACCATACTAATGGTGGATCATGTATCGCCATTACTGGCGCTGTGTTTATAAGTGGTACGAATAGGAACGCCAAGAATAACGCTATTAAAATTAATCCTTTTTTCATTCTTTACTCACCATATAATAATCAATATTAGAATTGTACCTATTCTTTATATAAGGTTTTCGCACAATTTGTTCTTTTGTTATAGTTACATCCAACATAACATTCATATCTTAAGGTAATGACCCTCATATTTACGGGGAAAATCATTAATATAAAGGGTATTCTGGTGTTTTTTTAGATAACTTTTATATTCAGCTAATTCCTCTTATATCCACTAGTGATGTGATATGGAGATAAAAGTAGTCTCGGAAAAAAAGAATCCATATATGGATCGAGTTGAGTATGTATTGGAGCTCGACCATAGTGGAGAAGCGACGCCCAAGAGAGAATTAATTATTGAATATATAAAAGAAAGGCTTTCTCTAGATCCCTCTAAATGTATCCTCCTTAAGATTGATACTTTAACTGGTGCATCTAAATCAACTGCACTTATATATTATTATCCAGATGGTATAGATTGGTCTCAAATAGAAGCGGTGCATAGAAGAAAGGTGATAGAAATTGGCAAAGAAGAATCCGAAGCCAAAGGCGAAGAGGCCTAGCCCTAAGGTATGGACATTTTATAAGCTAGAGGGAAATGAGTTAATATTAACAAAGAGATTTTGTCCTAGATGTGGGAGAGGTACATATATGGCTGACCATGGAGATAGGTATGCATGTGGAAAATGTGGATATACGGAATTTAAAACTGTTGAGTTACAAGCCTCCTAATCTTATAGAGAATATGTATTGGTACTAGTGGCATAAAGGCACGGATAAGTCTCAGGCTTACCGCCTTCCTGATGTTTTCAGGATTCCCTCCACCATCTATATATCCATCTATAAAACGCATAATCAGTTCAGAAAGCCCCTCATCTCGAAATCTAAATTTTAATGTATAAAAAATAAATAAACTTATGTCCCATGCATAGTGAGGTTTGGTACTCCATTGTTCTATATCAATAAGATATATTTCATCATTGCTTATGAGAATATTTTGTACCTTAGTGTCACCAAGGGTATAGCCGCGATTATGTATACCCGCTAGTATACGGCCATATTGATAAAAATATTTTTTCGATATAGTCAAATCCTCATTTATATATCTGGATAAGGGTTTCCCATCTATATACTCCATAACCAACCTGCCGCTTCCCCAATCTAATAATAATGGCTTTGGAGCGTTTACTCCTAATTTATTTCTTAGCCAGATTAAGCCAAGATATTCATTTACTAAACGGTTCCTTGAGTCCAAAGTAAATCTCTTAATATCAATAAGCCACAGTTGTATCATTAGCCATTTGAATATCCACAGTATATTAAAGGCTTTTATTACTATAGCTTTGGATAAGTCTTCTCGATCTACCTTGATTATATATAATGGGCTTAGCAAACCACGTTTTATGGTTCCCCTTATTTTACTATCTTTGCCATAGATAACTTTTATTAACTCGCTTACCGTATGCCGCTTAGGAGTAAAATATGAATTATTAAGTTCTAATAAAATGTCGGGTTCATCCAGTTCTTTAGGAGATCGAAGAGTATCTATGCTTCTGATAATCTTTGATTTAACCTCTTCACCAACCACTTTAGGGGATACCTTGGCCGACCTGCCGTGTGTTAAATAAGCCTTTATACTCCTTAGCCACAGTATATATGTGTCGATCTCTATGCCTTTAAGCATATGCTTTACTCGGAATTTCTCATCGTCTACTTCTAGTAAATTTTTATCCATTAGTTTTTTCGCTGCCCTAATGAATCTATTCACAGCCCACTTTAAATTACGGGAACCATTTATGCCATAATATGTTTTTAGATAGCTATATTTAACGGGGGGATAGGCTTTTATTCTTTTATTTAATCGTGAGAATAAAACATATTTGACGGGGATCTTCATATCGAGGATGAGCCGACCATACTTCTTAAATAAGAAAGCAAGCTCTTCTTCAATCACCCGCTCTTTATATTTTATCTCAATTTCCTCGATATACTTACTATTATAAACAGGTATAAAAATAGATAATAATCTACCTATAATAAATTCTCCATATTTTGCCGTATATGCATCATCCTCAAAAATTGATTTATCTACCAATAATATCGAGAAATAATAGCCCTGACTACTTGTATACAAATATCGGAGCTTATTATCAAAGTTCTCTAAAATACAAATTACATCATAATCGCTATCTTCTCTCGAATATCCTGCTACGCGAGATCCATAAAGAAGTAGACCGAAGGGCCTTCTGTCCACCGAATCAATTATAACCTGTTCTAATGCTTCGATTAATCTATTATCTATTTCCATCTAAACGTTTAGCCACCTCCAATACACTTGACGGGAAATATAGTAATTTAAATTCTGATGGTGATAGTTTTATATAAAACTCTTGGGATAACATCTTTTTTGCTGGGTAACCTTTATCTATCCAGCCTTTAACTATCTTATTAATCAATGTTTTGCGGCGCAACATCTTATCAAGTTCCCTCTCTAAAAGACGTGATAGTTGTGATTTTCCAAATACATATTCAGGGGATATTTGGTAGACCTCATCAAATATCATGCGTCCTACCACAGTCCCGCTGAAGAATTGAGCTAAAGAGAAGAAATCTGAGTCTATAAACTTTTTGGCTAAGAATATATAATGAAGATATTCATGGGCTAATACGCCTGTAAGCACTTTTTTCTCGCCATATAATAGAAAAGGAAGGGTTATATCTATAATGGGTACAATCCGATTTGCGCCCATGATAAAATCTATATTACCATGGACTATGCCGCCTACATCCATCTCATGTACCAATATATTTACCGTACTTGATACTTTTACAGGAGGATATGGTAACCCTGTTATCCTTTCAATATATCTTATTCTATCTACAAGAAGAGGGATTTTTCTGGCGCTATTATATACCAATCTCCATGGTATTCTTTTATTTACAGCTGAATTTACTACATCGTCGAAAATTATTCTAATTTTTTTCATTATCAACCATCACTAAATTAATATTATCTAAAGAATAAGAATTAATTTATCCTCTCATTTATACATATTACTAAACCCCGTAGGTATATCACTCTTTTCTTCCTTATTCTGAGATATTTTTAAGTTGCTGCTTACTATGTACGCTATTATCCTCTCACTTATATTCTTGTATGTATGAGCCTCGCCTTATAGCCGTATCTACTTATAGGTATATGCCTTAAACTAATACGTATTAGTAAATGATTATCTTTCCCGGGTCTCTCCTCTGAACCTAATTTTAGATCTCTATTATAATTATAAGGATTATTATCTAGGAGGCGAGGGGGGATCGGGTTTAATGGAAAGTGGTGAGATAAACTATATCCAACAAATAGAAATATGGGATATTAGAAGTCTCTAAAGATGGTATTAACTATCTTATTTCTCAGTTCTTTATCTATATCAACCTTAACGATGCCTCTATTAGGTTGTCCATATAGAACCAATAGATCATTACGCTCCAGCAAGATAAATAATACCGTTAATAAGTCCTCTTCTCCCTCTATTATGAATAATGTCGGTTCATAACTCTCTATTGCTTCCTTTATATATTTGCATAATCCAAAATTTATGTGTCCTCTAGGATTCTCAGCTAACACTATTTTCGGATAAAATTCTGTTGGTACATATAAACTTCTTTTTCTCTTCTCTTTTTTATCTACAATTGATAGATTGGGAATAATACCTTTCTCTACTATCGTAATGGTGGTTTTGTCTCCAATAGTAACTATCTTCTTATCAGTAGAAATTAGCTCCTCGAAGAGACCCTCTAATTCTCCGATTCCATATATATGCCCAAATGGCTGTCTAAAGAAAACCTTATCTTCTTCCTTTATAGCTACAGTTTTATAATCTGGGCTACAATACTCTGACGGCATATGATCCTTTCTCCGTAATTTCAAGCTCCTTTGCAGGCAATGCTTTTTCAGGGTCTATGACCATTAATATTCCATCCCATTTAATCGATAAGTCCGTAGAGCCGCAGGTAGGACAAACACCTCCCTTATCGATAATAGATTTACATTTTCTACAAGCTTTCCTAATTTGCCTCCTAACCAATTTCCTTAACACCTCTACTATCTATTTCTTCAATAATCCAATCTACCTTACCGAGCAATCCACCTCTACATGTTAAACCTACTTTTAATACTGCAATACCTTTAGGGGGGCTTATAGCTATAACTCGGGCCCTAATGGGATCCCCCACTCTAATAGTTTTTCCTGTTTCTTGTCCCCTGACCATGCCTTGGACAGTATCAACCACTACCAAGTCATCCATGATTTGTGAGATATGTAGAAGAGCATCTATTGGACCTATACGTATAAATAACCCGAATGTAGTTATTTCAACTACTTCTCCCTCTATTATCTCATTAAGAATAGGCTTAAATGTATATGCCGTAAACTTTACTTTATGATAGGAGGACCCGTCCTCTGATAATACTTTTCCAACAGGATCAACGGCTATCTCATCAATTTTAATTATGTATCCCATTTCTTCATCATATGTGTTAAGATAACGTTCCATCAATTGTTTTTTGGCGGCTTCCGCCAAATCCTCACCAAATAATAGAGGTGAGATGCTTACATTATCCATCACTTTATATTTCATGAACATTACTATACACCTATTACATCCACTTAATATTATTCTAACGAGAAATATCCATCCTTTTTTAAATATATTACTGGTACCTTATTTAGTTTAGCCTTTTTCTTTAACTGAGAATCAGTTGTAGCTATTATTAACTCATATTTCACCGCTGATGCAATGATGTCGTCATCAGCATTATCAGCACCACTAGTTATCACATCGAAGTCAGAAATCATTTTCAATGCAAGAGTGGCTTTTTTAGAAATTTTATTATCGGCTGAAGCAAGTTTTTTTAACTCATTAATTATTAGCGGCGATACATAGAGTTTAACTGAAGGATTAACCGTCCTCATATAGTCTATAAAGTTATCAGATTCACTGCTCAATATATGTATCAAGAAACTGGTATCAAAAATTATCCCTTTATAATTTTTATATAAAAATAGGCTATATCTATCTATTTTACCTCACCTACACCTATAAGTCTCCATTTACCATTGAATTGTCTGGCAATTGCGGCTCTCCAGCCCGTCTCTGCAGCGACAGGTCGGAGAAGCTTTATATCCGCCCAGTCTTTTCCCAATCCTGATATATAGCCAAGGGCTACAGAGGACCCTATATTAATCCTTATGGGCTCTCCCTGAACTAACGGCTGAACTACTAATTGCTCATCTGTACCAACCACATATTGGAATAGATTGATATCCATCGTAACTTCATATAAAACTTCTGGTAGTGTACCAGGTTTACCTACGACATTACCCACTAATCCATCAGCCTTAGTTAGAGAAGGATCCAAATCTGTCTGCACCCCAATAAGACCGCCGCTATATGCCTCTTTCAAACGAAGTTTTTGACTGCTTAGTGACATTACCTCAGTGTATAGAGGTTCATGCACTATTTTTTCTCCTTTCCGTGTTAGATATCCGGGTACAATCTCTATCTCATCACCAATGCTTAATTTACCTTGTATAATACTGCCGCCTATTACGCCGCCCTTTAATTTTTTATAGTCGGTGCCTGGGAGGTTTATGTTGAATGACCTTATGATTAACATTCTAGATGGCTTGCTATAGTCTCTCTCAGGGGTGGGAATATATTTTACTATTGACTCAACTAAATAATGGAGATTCACTTTTTGCACTGCTGAGACAGGTATTATAGGTGAATCGCCATAATACTTAGTTGTGGAGAGAAAATCCTTTATTTGTTTGTAGTTTTCTATAGCTTCATCTTTTGTCACCAAATCAACTTTATTTTGCACAACAACTATATTTTTGACACCTAATATTTCTAATGCCATGGCATGTTCCTTGGTTTGAGGTCTTGGAACAGGCTCATTGGCAGCTATAACCAGAAGGGCGCCATCCATAACAGCAGCTCCACTCAACATATTTGCCATTAGACTTTCATGCCCTGGACAATCAACAAAACTTATGACTTTCAGAAGATGTGCTTGAGAAAACCCTGGATATTCAGGGGATGACCAATATATCCTTTCTTCGCCTTTCTTCAATTCATATATAGGCATATCTGCATAGCCAATTTTAATAGTGATCCCACGTCTAAGTTCCTCACTATGACTACTTGTCCATATACCAGTCAACGCTTGAATAATCGTTGTATTATGTGCTAATATTCCTCCTAGCCCTGCAACGAAATTATGATATCTCGGTACGACCAGATCAAATAACAGTCCTTCATAATGATATCTTCTTTTAAATTTGATCTTCTCAAAGTATATATATTCGTTTCCCTTCTTGGTATCATTAGAATTGAAAGAAAGGTGACTATCTGGAATTAGTGAGACTAGATAAGAATGTAATGCATGATTTCTGTGCACGCCGTCCATATCCAACCTTTCAGTGTATAAAGATTTATTTTTATCTATAATTTGGCGTAGTAACTTGTCTCTCAGGGCCTTAGGCAAATTGACTATTACCCTGAAGATCTCCTCATTAGGTTCTCCCCCTCTTTTATATAATAAATGAGCTGCTTCACTATATAGATAATAGTCATATCTATCTGGTGATACATTATTATAGTTAGCAAGATTAATGAGGGCTATAAAATCACCGGTATCAATTGTAGAAGCAGGCTTCCAATGGTACCTATATTCAAATTTTAAAAGCGGGTGATCTGGGGTGACCGTAATCTTCCTGCCATTTATAGTCTCAAATTCTATCAACTCGCCCGAATATCTTTGGAAGTATATTATTGAATCGAGATTGAGAAGCTGTCTACCATTGTACGAGAATATAGGGATCTTGATTCCTTCAATTAACCATTCATTTGAAGTTAACTTACGGGGTACACCTATTTTACTATATTTTAATAAGTCATACCCTGACATTAACCCATATGTTGTCAGAATAATTTCATCTATTCTCAGACATTTACCATGATCTACATGTCCTGCTGTACCAATATTTACTTCAGGTTGTTTTGGAATAATATCTTTATCCTTAGACATTCTACTCATCAACTTTCATAAATACTATACCTTAAAAATCTTTTAACATGGATTAGAGAGATGCCTAATATAATAATTTAGTTAATATTATGGTTATTCGATAACTTTCAAATTGATCTGATAGATATCACTATTGATCTGATTGCCTCTTACAAGTATCCTTTTTCGATATCCCTTTTCGGTTTTCCCCCTTAATTTTTTGAGCCCTACACCTTTACCGGTAAGAATATATACCTTACGAGGACCCTCTATATCCGGCCTCATAGGTATCCCACTTTTATCAGAACCACCCGTTATCATAAGCTTTTTCCATTCTAATCCAAGGGCCGTGCCATCGACAATATCACCTATTTTTTTCCCTATTAACGCTAATGCTTCCGGCTCTTTTACCTCAATAGTTTTGGTTACTCCGTTTTTAGGGTCACCGACATTTAGCTTAAACGATACCATTAATATTCACCTAGTGAATATCATAATCAGAGTTATTTTATATTAATTTTTATTTTATATAGCCCATGCGGGATATTTTTTCCTCTTTATTTTAATAAGTTCATTTATAACTTCTATATCGTCCAGCGATAACTCTTCTTTATATTCTTTAATCAGCTTCTTCACATGATTTTCAGGTATATCTACAAGTAGAATATCTCCTTCTTCGAATGTCTTACCCACAATAGCTTCTCTTATAGAAATAGCCACCTCCATTTCCTTTTTAGCTTCATGAATACTCTTACCCCTATCTTGTATTTGATGAATTATGCCTACACGAGACCCATCTGTCTTAATGAGAGGATATTTAGGTTTTATAACTCCGTTTAAGACCCTAACACCTACGATTGCAGGTTTACTATGTCTAAATACATAACCTTCTAAAACCTTAATTCTACCCGGTTTGATAAGAAACTCTAGCTCTATCCTTTTTTTCTCCTCTATTTTATTAGCTACCCAATCTAAATAATCGTCTAAAACTCTATACAAAATATTACCTCTGAATACAGGTACCCCTCGTTCTCTGGCTAAGGTCTCAGCATCCTCATGTATATCTATATTAAAACATAATACGGCGCCTCTGAGCTCATCACTCATTTTAACTATGGAAGCGTCGACAATATCTTTTTTTGAAACCGGTCCTACATCAGCTTTTCTTACAGGAATGCCTTTTCTTTTACATAGATTTACAAATGCCTCCAGACTTCCAAGTGTATCCGCCTTAATTACTATTCCTATTTTATCAGTATCTATCCTTATAGAAGACACTTCTTTAGTTACATTCTCGATGAGTTGTCCGATTTCATTTTGGATATCAGTCGAATAGAAAGGTGACCCAGCATATACATTATCAACATTAGCAGCAGAGAGAATTATCCCTGCAGCCGGCCTACTAAGCTCCATGTTTCTAAACTTCTTTCTAGGATCTCTTATTTCATCTAATGGTGCAGGCATTAATATAGCTCTAACTTTAGTGATTACAGGTCCCTCCGGGGACATAGCAATTAATGTATCGCCCTTCCTAATTAATCCATCAACATGAATCGCTCTCAATACTGTTCCAAAGCCTACTTCTTTTGTAACCTCTAATATAACGCCTTGACCCGGCTTAGTGGTATCTACCTCCAATTTATCTAGCATAAATTTTTGTACCAAACCTACTAATATCGTTAATAATTCTTGTATACCTTCACCTGTTTTAGCACTTATGGGGATAATTGCGACAGTTTTTTTGAAATCCTTTATTCTATCGAACCTTTCTGATTCGAATTTATAGGTGGCTAAAGACGTGATTATATTCGCTATACGTGTTTCCATATCGGAAATAACATCAGTTACTTGGTTAGGAAGAGACTTCAATATTGAAAAAGTATTTTGGGGTTTCCATCGAGGAATAAGGTCGATTTTGTTAGCAGCCACTAAAAAGGGAACCCTTCTAGACACCAGTATTTGAAGACTTTCGTGAGTCTGAGGCTGGAACCCCTTCATTATATCTACGACAAGTATAGCTATATCTGCTGCTGATCCACCTCTACGCCTTAAATTCGTAAAGACTTCGTGACCAGGTGTATCAATAACAAGTATACCGGGTACTTCTAATTTGAACCTAAATTTTTTCAGCAAGTCACCGCACATCGCCTCGACTGTCTCTTTGGGGAAAAGGCTTGCTCCTATATGCTGCGTAATCCCCCCCGCCTCTCTTAGTTGCACCGCTGTTCCTCTAATTTTATCTAGTAATGAAGTATTATGCACTACTACATCATTCGCAATAAAATTATGCGTATGAGAAGATGTAAAATCATATACCTCAAAATCTCCAAATAGCCTCCTCACTTTCTTGACATATTTGAGATGCAAACCTAACTCTGAAAGAGAAAGAAACCGTAGGCCATGGATGGTCTTAACCGGTAAGTCTCGAATAAGCTCTTTTTTATCAGAATTTATAGCTACAATATTGTAAGATATATTTAATTGATCTGCAGGCAAATATCTAAAGACGCCATTACCCTCATAAGTTAGAAACTTATGTTCAGGTGTAACTGTAATATATGTCTCGTCATCAAATGTTACTTCTATTAATCTATTACTTTTTTCTTTTGCTTTCGATATTAGTAATGACTCTACTATTTGCAGGTTAGATATATCTAAAGTAAAAATTTTAATATTATCTTCGAACGCCTCATATAACTCATGGGCATAGAGGCGTCCCTTATCTGTATATATCTCAGAATATTTACCTATACACTTACCTGAATCTACATGTCCTAATACAGTTATAATAGGCTGTCTATAAACACGCTCCATATTGAGTATCCCTTATCTTAATACAGCTTAGGATTAAAATTAATCTTTATAGGAAAATTCAGAGCTATAAAAATGAGTTAGGTAGCTGAAAACTCGGGGAATAGCAATTTTACCTCTCTCTCAAAACTTTCTTTGGAATCTGAGGCATGTATTATATTGTCTGTAATATCTAATGCTAAGTCTCCCCTTATGGTTCCAGCTGATGCTTCTACTGGGTCCGTAGCGCCTATTAACCTCCTCACCACATCTATGGCTTCCCTACCTTTAAGAATAATGGCTACTATTTTTTCTCCGCTAATTGTTGTGATTAAATCTTTAAAAAATGGTTTATCCTTATGTATAGCGTAGAACTCCTCTGCCAATTCTCTTGTCATTAACATCATTTTCAAATCAATTATTTCGAAGCCCTTCCTCTCGAATCGCGTAATTATTTCTCCAATTAAACCTCTCTTAATAGCAGAGGGCTTTAAAAAGATTAAGGTATATTCGCTCATCTTCTCTTAAAACCTCCTTTGACATATTTGACAGTCCACTTAAATTTCCGTGGGTCCCTTTTATGCTCAAGCATACTTATCCTACATTTCCGACTGCAAAACCATAGTATAGTACCGTCTCTTTTTACATACATAATTCCAGTGCCATGTGGAAATTCATGGCCACAAAAAGAACATATATGTACCTGAGGCAAATCTAGATCACCTCAGTTTTCTGGCTTCTCTTTCAGTCTCCCTAAGCATTAATATATCGCCGACTCTTACAGGGCCCAATACGTTTCTCGTCAATATTCTGCCTCTATCTTTTCCCGCCAATACACGGACTCTTACTTGAATCACTTCTCCAGTCATTCCTGTTCTCCCTACTATCTGTATAACTTCGGCGGGGGTTACATCGTCTCTCGCTGGCATCACCTATACACCAGATTTATTCGTATACATTGATTTTCTTTAGATATGATACTATTTCATCTAGTATCCTTTGCGCTTCTCCAGGGTCAACAATGCATACCGAAGCAGCAGCAACGTCGATACCCGCCCTTTTGCCTAGCTCCATTTTACTGGGTACAAATATATATGGAACCTTCCTTTCACGACATAATAATGGTAGATGCGCCACTATTTCCGGCGGATCTACATCTAAAGCTATATAGACTAACTTCGCCTGTCCTCGTTCAATCGCTTTTGTAGTTTCATTAGTTCCTCTTTTGACGCCCCTCACTTCTGAAGCAAGTCTGAGGGCTTCATAGGCAGCGTCTAAATATTCTTTGGGAAGCTCAAATGTTTCAAATGGAAGCTGACTCATGCCGCCTCAACCTCATCCTAATAAAATGCTACATGGCTCATATATAAATCCTAATTAAAATTAACATAGCACCTCTAATTATGAGTAAAAAATAACACTAGTTTATTATTCTTTAACTCGTCAATTCGAAAATACCCTAACCTCTCTAACTGAACAGCTGAGTCTACATGCTCATAAGCCAGCTCTTTCTCACCATATCCATATACCCTTCTATCAGGGTATACCAATTCTACATCAATATTATCATCAGCGGGAACCCAATGTATAAAGGGAAACCGCTTTCTTTTGGCCTTTGCAACATCGTTATCCAAATATTTCAATTTAATAGTGCCATCCGATCTATATCCTGATACGATAAAATTACCTAGACCGATCAACCGAAGTTTTTTATCAATAATAAATACCTGTTTATCACCTTCATCTATGAATATGTTCACATATTTATTAGCAATATTAAGCCGTAATATTCTATGTCCTCTATCTGGAAAATCAGGGTGTTTTCTAATATGTATTTCATGCCTATCTTCATTAAATCTGAAAATAGCCTTTAAAGGATTTCGAACAACAAAGTATCTATTAGCCTCTTTATCAATTAAGACCCTATTCTCGGCTGCCAATAATGACCAGTCTATGACCGATAATGAAGGCTTTAGTCCGCCCCTCATAATTACATTTCTAATAGCATCAGGCTTAAATCCTCTTCTTCTTAAGGCGGCTAATGTAGCCAACTGCGGATCATCAATGCCACTATAAATCCCCATTTTAATTCCATTTAATATTTTAGATTTACTCAAGACCCCATCCGGTATAGATATTCTGCCATGATGAATAGCATATGGCGGCTGCCAACCCATGTATCGATATATATATGCCTGTTTTTCTTCATTCACCTTATGTTCTACACCTCTTATGACATGACTTACCTTCATAAAATGATCATCTACCGGACAAGAAAAGTTGTATAATGGCCATACAAAGTATTTGCTACCGCTACGGGGATGAGGATATTTTCTTGTATCTATTATTCTAAGAGCAGGCCAATCCCTTATTGAAGGATTAGGATGAGATAAATCGGTTTTTATCCGGAGAACAGCTGAGCCCTCTAGCAACTCTCCATTAACCATTTTATCAAAAAGGTTCAAGTTAATTTTGGTGGTTTCTTCTCTATGTGGACAGGCTTTGCCTTGTGATATATAATTCTTAAATTCTACAGGCTTACATCTACATATATAAGCATAACCTTTTTCTATTAACTTTCTAGCAACATCATAGTATATCTCCAGCCTATCACTTTGATAGTATATCTCATCCGGCCTGATACCTAGCCACTTAATATCTTTTAATATCAAATCATAATATTCAATTTTAGGCTTCTTTGTACGTGGATCCGTATCCTCGAATCTAACAATAAACTTACCATTATATTTTCTGGCATATAGATAAGAAAATAATAGTGGACGCACAGAACCAAGGTGGAGGACAAAATCAGGATTAGGCGCGAATCTAGTGATGACTTTTCCTTCTTCCGCGTAGGGCAAAGCGGGTAATTCATCGATCCTTTCATCTTTTTTAGGTAATATATGTTCTAGTTGTTTGAGCATGGTCATTTGCTCTTCGATAGAAAGGCCACTTACTTTCTTAATAACAGAATCTATTATAGGCATTATCTCATCGAGTTTGCCTCTATATTGGGGTAATATAAATAGTACCTTGCCTATCACAGAACCTTTATTAGGCCGTCCCCCATATTTAACAGCATTTTCCAATGTAACAGCTAAAACTATATCATTCAGTTTATTTGACATTATAACTCCCTTGTAATAATATAATCACTAATATTCTCTAAGTACTTTCTATAGATATTCTCTGGAAGGCCCACCAAGGCTTTCTTCGCTTCATACACCATATTCTTCATATGTTTATCAGCGTAACCTTTGGCACCTATTTCTCTTAGAAGATTTATAACAATTTCTATATCTTTATCATTCGCAGATCTATTACCAAAGACCCTATCAAATAATTGTTTCTGTTTTTCATTCATTTTTGAAAGGGCATATAGGACCAATAACGTTTTTTTGCCCATCCGTATGTCATTTCCAACAGGTTTTCCGGTACGGCTTGACTCTCCAAATACTCCTAGTATATCGTCCGCGATTTGGAAGGCCACACCTATGTTTTTTCCATATTTTCTGAGTTTTGATAAAGTTTCAGGCGAGACACCACCTAATAATCCGCCTATATATACAGCCGTTTCTATTAGAGAAGCGGTTTTAAGATAAACCATTTTCATATAATTTTCCTCTGAGGAGATATATTTATGTGGAAGCAGATCCATAACTTGTCCTTTACATATATTGTCTGTAGCTTCAGATAATGACGATACTATTTTAATTATTAGTGAGGGGGGTTTTCCAAGAGACGTATAAGTATTGATCAAATAGTAATATAAATGAGAAAACAGGAAATCTCCTGCTACTAAGGCAATCGGCTCACCGTATATTACGTGTGTTGTTGGCAAACCACGCCTAACACGGTCTCTGTCTGTTATATCATCATGGATCAAAGTGAAATTATGCAGTAACTCTATTGATACAGCAGCCGGCAAAGAGACATTATATGGAACACCAAACATTTTAGAAGTGACCATTAAAAGAAACGGTCTTATCCTTTTTCCTCCACCCTTTATCAAATGAAATGCCGATTCAACTAAATCAGTTGGCCATTTTATGTCTTCACGTATCCTTTCCAACTCCTCATTCACATAATTTCGTATTTCAGCCCACTCATCCATAAAGCTTTTCATACGTCTTCCTCCTCACTTCCTCAACATCTATCCCCCTATATCTTACCCAATCAATCAGTTTTCCAGTTATCACAATATCTGCCTTTAATAATTCTCTAACATTTTCAGAACCTGTTAATAGCATCGCTATCTTAAGCTGATCTGTATAGGTATCTATTAATTCTATTACGCTTTCAGAGCTCTCCATTGCGCGAGACAAAAAGGGATGTGCTATACCACAAAGTGATGCTCCTAGAGCTAATGATTTAGCTATATCAAGTCCGTTACGTATACCTCCAGATGATATTACGGGAAGAAAAGTACTATTCAAAACCTCTATTAACGATGCGGCTGTCGGAATACCCCAATCCCAAAATACAGAGGCAACATTATCCCTGTAATTACTACCTTTATTACGTAAACGTATAATCTCTACCGCAGACCAACTGGTACCCCCGGCACCAGATACATTTATAGCAGATATTCCAGCAGCCTCAAGTTTTTTAGCCACGGTACCAGATATTCCTGCGCCGGTCTCTTTTACTATTATTGGAACGCTAATTTGAGAAGTGATTTTTTCAATAGCCTTTAGTCCACCCTCAAAATCTACGTCGCCTTTAAGCTGAACCGCTTCTTGAAGAGGATTTAAGTGGATAGCTAAAGCATCTGCATCTATCATTTCAATTGCTCGTATGGCGATATCAATAGGATCTTTTATGAGCTGTTGGAGACCCATATTCCCGATAATAAATAGGTCTTTACTAACATCTCTCATGACCCTGTATGTATATTCTAAATTCCTATGTTTAAGCCCGCTTCTTTGACTGCCACAAGATATGGGAATATTAGCTTCATATGCCGCTAACGCCAGATTTTTATTTATTTTCTCGGCTATCTTAGCACCACCTGTCATAGAGTCTATAAGTATGGGTACATTAAATTCTCTATTAAGAAAATTTATTTTAGTGTCAATTTTATGTAGAGATAATTCGGGAACTGCATCATGGATTAGTGTTATATCATTAAATAGGGTTGAGATGTGATATGACACATCTTCTTTTAATACGGTTTCGATATGCTCCACTTTTCTATCGACGATATCTCTATCCACCTTAATCATCACCACCATATAATTCTATATTAAACATGTAACCATTTATTCTATTAATCAACTCTACAATTTTCTTTAGATGATATTCATCAACAATCGATAATATATAAGACCCTTCTGAATCTAATATTTTTATTCCTCCTCTTCTTTCACTAATTAGCTCGTTAAATAATAGGTCAGTATTTATATTATTCATTCCTAAAATCGACTGAAGAATATAATGCATATTTAGTAATGGAGAAATAGAGATGTATTGCTTCTTTTTTATCGCAGAATAAAATTCTTTAGCTAAATTAGATGAGGCGCTGACGATATGCCCCATAAATCCTTTCAGCTCGTGGAGCCTTTTTTCAAGAGGTTTATGGTTTATGTAATTTGTATATATAACCATTAAGTTAGGGAACCCTGTAGGTTTTTTTACTTTATCTATAACCTTCATGGAAGCACCGTTAAATAAGATAATGGATTTTGTCGTTATTGATGCAATATCAATTTGGCGGCACTTTATTCCAATTAGGTCGGAAAAGAAATTTGTAAATTTGACCAATTGACGGAACGTCGGTTCATACCCACTATGAAGCAATATCAATGCTCTTGCTAATCCTACTCCAATAGCAGTGCTTGCACCTAATGATGTAATTAAAGGCAAATCGGAATCTATCCTTATACGTAGGGTAGGAAGACCTAAATAGCCTCTTATCTGTTCAACAAAAAGGCGTATTGCCTTAGATAACAATTTGATATTTAATTGATTATAGGGATTACAGAGTAAATCTTCTGTAAACTCTATAGTCGTCTTATCAGATTTGTATGCCTCTATATATATACATGCTGTGATAGGAGATGCTACTGATAACCCACCATAATTGTCAAAAGGATCGCCAATCAGTGTTATAGAAAGTGGATTCCAAATATGAACCTCATTCCTGTTCATCCTTATGTTACCGTTATTCTTTTGTTATGACGATCGAGGCATATGCTACCACGTTGGATTTATCCCCTGTCACGTCACCGCTAGTAGCGTATTTAAGTAACTTCACATCTTTTGCCCCGAGCGCTTTTGAAGCTACTAAGACCGCGGCAACTGGACCGTAGCCACACATGCTAACTCTATATTGATATACACAGTTTATAACTCCATCTGGGTCGAGGTTTAATATACGGTCGATAACTTTCATATCTTTATTATATGCTGATTCAGAAGATTCATAATGAGTAAAATCGGAGGATGCTATCATAACAACATTTTTACTGTAGGATAATATAGCTTTGGCTAATGCATCACCAACTTCTTTAGCTGTAGATAAGTCTTGCATTAATAATACAATAGGCACTATCTTAAAGGATTTGCCGGCAAGCTCATATATATACTGTAAAAAGGGTACCTGTACTTCCACAGAATGCTCGTAGAGATGCCCCGATATATCAATATCTATCAACGATGAATTCGAAATTATCAATTCACTTAATTGAGAGTCCACCTCAACCTCTCCCAATGGCGTCCTCCATATACCCTTTGGATAAATCGATACGCCGCTACCAACCCCAGTGTGGTTTGGGCCCAGTATAATGAAAGACTCCGGTAGTCCGTCTTCAGCCAAAAATCTATATCCATGCGCGGCTATTGCCCCAGAATATATATAGCCTGCATGAGGTGAAATTATGCCAATAACCTTTCTTTCTCTTGCAATATTAACATCTGATATAGGTCCTGGGCCTAATCTCGAGGAAAAGCAAGAATTTATTTCATCATGTAATTCTTGTCTATCGCTTTTATAAAAATATCCTGCAACTGCGGGGTTTCGAATCTTTACATCTCTACTCGACATCCTCAGGTCGCACCATAAAATCCTCAATAGTTAATTCTATCACTTCATCTTCACTAATAGCCCCGGTTTCTCTTAAAATAAGCACAGTAAGTGTCCATATAAGGGCAGCTATACTTCCCCTACCCTTATTATTTCCTGGTATTGCTAGGTCAATAAACTCTCCATTAGAATTGGTATCTACAAAGGATACTATGGGAATCTTAGCTTTAACAGCCTCCTCAACAGCTTGTTGATCAAAAGTGTGATCTAATACTAGCAAAACTGAAGCTTCTTTATGCAGATCTAAGATATAGTTAGTTAATGTGCCGGGGAGAAACCTGCCTGTGATTGCTTTGAATCCAAGGATCTTACCCATCATCTCCATAGCCTTGGTTCCATATTCACGTGATGTATGAATTATCACTTCTTCTGGTGAAAAACGTGCTAAAAAAGCAGCGGCAATCTTTAGTCGATCAATGGTTTTTGATAGATCTATAAGGTAAAATCCCCTTGGATGAATATTATAAATATAATTTTCGCTAAATAAGGTCTTAATGTTTCTTCCATAATGCACTTTATAAGTCCTCATGAAATCCTTATCGATAATTATCTCCTTTTCTTCTTTAACTTGGGTGTCGATGTTAGACGTCACTTCTTTATTATTGATAACATCGTCGCTCATTTCCAAACACCTCATCCTATATGTTGAAGGTCGCGGGCCTGACTTTATCTCCTAACTCTCTTTCTATCTTAATCAATTCATTAAGTTTCTCTATACGTTCGCCTCCAATAACTCCGCACTTTAATAGATCAGCTCTAAAAGCTACTGCCAACGGAACTATATGGGTATACGCAGTTTCACCTGACCTATGCGAGACCACTACTTTAAATCCGCCTCTTTTGGCTATTTCTGTAGCCTTTCTACTCTTGGTTACATCACCTACCTGATTAGGCTTAATAATCACTCCATTACCAGCTTTATCACTTACACCAAGAACTAGACGCGAGGCATTTGAGACATATAAATCGTCTCCGACAATCAAGGTTTTCCTAGCCTGCCTAGTTATTTCCACAAACCCAGGAAAATCTTGCTCGTTTAACGGGTCTTCGATATACTTTAAGTTAAAATCATTGATTAAAGATAATATATAACTTATCTGTTCATTTCTATCTCTAAGTGTCTTAGTTCTGTTGTATACATATAACTTTAATTCGTTGTCCCACAAAGATGTAGCCGCTATATCAGCTCCTAAAGCAAATTTAATTCCTAATTCGCCTCTAACCCTATCTATAGCCTCCCACATTAAACTAAATACCTCATATTCATTTAAAGATGTCACCCAGGCGCCCTCATCGTTACGGCCGCCAGTAAAAAACTCATCCTTCTTAGATAAAATTGTCCCCATGTGATTATGTAATCTTATTAGAGCGAAAACAGCATCATTAATTGTTTTTGCATTAGTTGGAAATACTAATATTTCTTGTATATCTATAGAAAGGCCTCGGGCATGTTTACCTCCCCCGACTATGTTACCTATGGGTACAGGTAACATAGAGGTATCATCACCCCCTAACCAATAGTACAAAGGAATACCTCTATTCCTGGCTGCAGCCTCTGCTCCTGCTAAAGAGATACCTAAGGATAAAACCCCACCTATTCTACTATAATTTCCTGTACCATCAAGATCATTAAGGTATTCATCGAGTTCATCTTGAGTCTCAAATGAGAATCCAACTAATTTATCCCTAATATCTCTCTTAAGAAGGTTGATAGCTTCTTTAATCCCTCCATGAGGAAAAGGCCTAACCTCCAAGCTACCTACACTTGCCCCTAGTGGTGAAGCATACCTACCAACCGAGCCTTCACAATCAACAGATACCTCTATGGTCTGTTCTCCCCTGCTATTATAGATTATCCTCCCATTAATATCAGATATCTTGGGCATCCTTCAGTCTCACCATCTCATATAATATAAATTGATCAATAATATTTACATGTGACAAAATCATTCGTCTACAACAATATCGATTAAGACCTAACTCGTCTAATGCCTCTTTAGGATCAATACCTTTATTAACTGCCTCCATAAACTTAGAATATTTATCTCCGATTACATTACCACATGTAAAGCATCGAACAGGAATCATCATATTCAAATCACCTATAAGACGTCTGTTTTCTTCTTCTGGGACCTGGTCCTCCAAACTTCTTGGACTCAGTTCTACGAGGGTCACCGGCTAATAGGTGTCTATCAAAAGACTTATAGAGATTCAGAAGACGGGAGCTCCTAGTAACCCCTACAAGAGCCCTAGCGATACCTATACTAATAGCTTCCGCCTGCCCCATAAATCCTCCTCCACTAACATATATATCCATGTCATAATTTTTTGCAACATTACCAGCCAACATTAATGTCTGGATGATCCTCATTCTAGCTATTTCGGGCTCGTATATCTCTAAGGGCACGCCATTAATCTTGACATTACCGGATCCCTCTTTAATTATTACTCTGGCTATCGCCCTTTTTCTTTTTCCCGTAAAAACTTTAACTTTTGTAACCATTACTATCTCACCTTCTCTTCAATAGGCTTCCAACCTAATAATCTTGAGATCTCCTCAATACTTACTTTGCCATATGGAGATTTCTTATATACGGCTTCTCTATATATAATTATATCCTTATTTTCTAATTCGCTGGGTATTCCCCTATATACCCGTAATCGTCTAAGTGCATCCTTACCTTTACTTTTTTTCCTCGGCAACATACCCCGCACAACTCTCCTAAATATACCCTCTGGAGTCCTTGGTTTAAATGGTCCATGACGTCTAGGATTAACCTTGGATTGTATAGAAAGCTTTTTCTTAAAATTATCTAGTACCCTCTCTTTTGTACCGGTAAATACTGCTTTTTCAACATTTATCACATTAACCCTATATCCCAAGAGAAGCTTTTTAGCTACTATAGAAGCAATTCTACCGACAACCATGTCCTTAGCATCTACAATAATCTCATGATGCTCATTAGACAATGATCTTCACCCCATTTCCGCTAGGCTTTTTCTTAATAAGCTCCTCTATTTTAAGTATTTTGCAATTTGCCTCCTTTAGTTTCTTATAAGCGGTTTCTGAGAATGAGAATGCGGCTATATAGACATTGTGATCTATTATCCCACTACCTAAGACTTTACCCGGTACTACTATCCAGTCTCCTTTTTTAGTATACCTATTGATTCTAGATAAATTTACAGCAACACTACGTCTCTTAGGTTTATCTAGTAATTCAGCTACCCTACGCCATATGGGGGCATTATATTTATTAGAAGCTTTTCTAAGGGATGATAGAAGATATAATAATTCTTTATTCTTTCTCATCGGTTTATTCACCCTTGACGGCTTTAGTAAATTCCTTCATTTTGCGGATAATCTCATCAAACGCGGATACTAAAATGTCTTCAGCCTTCAAAGATCCGACGGATTCCATATATATGAGTGAATTATTCTCGTCTATATCTACTTTGATAGCTTCCTTGGGACACGAATCGACACACAACATACAGGTTGTGCATTTATAAATATCAGTTACAATGAGTTTATCCTCTCTTATCTTCAATATATTTTTAGGACAAACTTTTACACACTCTCCACACAAATCACATTTATTATGAAATATCCTGACTTTAGGTTCCCCTCTTACCACAGCAACTGTTACGGGAGACCACTTTGCATGTTCCCAGCCTCTTCCCATACGTGCCGACATAGTCAACTCTATTTTCTGCCCCGGAGCCAATCTAACGATTTCGATATCGCTATATATAGGATAAACATCTGGATCATCAGATGTGATATCTCCTGATTTAACTATTACATGATCATCCATAGCCTCTGCTTTTAGATATAGATATACGGTGCATTCAGGGCATTCACCTTCACAGTCATGTTCTTCTTTAGTCTTATATTTATTTTTAGGTGTATTAAGAGGAATAAGCCCTAATCTATGAGCTAGCATCTGGTCATTCATTACCGAAGTATTCTCAAAAACATATACTTTATCGATAGCAATAGTAGGAACTAAAGATATAGCCGCACGTCTAACAGAATTCATAATAGTAACTGGGACACCCTTTACCAGCATAGTTATCTGTCGTTCATCTTTCATAATAAGCTTAGAAGATATTTTTCTCATAATCTACGACCTCTACGGCCACCGGGCCGCCTAGTCCTATCATGAGGTATCGGGGTAGTATCCTCAACAAGCCCTATTTTAAGTCCACTTCGTGCCAAAGCTCTAATAGCAGCCTGCGCCCCTGGACCTGGAGTTGGACTATGATGCCCACCTTTTCCTCTTACCCTCAAATGCACGCCTACTATCCCTTTTGATAAAGCGATCTCCGCTGCCTTTTTAGCAGCCATCATAGCTGCATAGGGAGAACCTTCATACCTATCTGCCTTAACAAACATGCCTCCAGACGTCAACGCTATAGTTTCGGCTCCAGTTAAATCGGTAATATGAACAATAGTATTATTAAGAGTACTATATATATGGGCGATTCCCCATAGCTCCCTCTTAGTCCTCTTTTCACTCTTCTCTTCCTTCTTTTTACTCACTTCTCATACCCTCCCATATAGGGTGATCAGGATTGCTCAATGGACTATTAGGATTAAGCTTTATTTTATCTTCTTCGTGTCTATATACAATTTTATTAGGCCTATCCACAACCCTATCCCCTATTACAATATGTCCATGTGTTATTAATTGCCGTGCTTGATATATCGATTTAGCGAGACCCTTTTCATAAACCAATGTTTGTAATCTACGTCTTAATATGTCCTCTACGGTCAGTTTCAAAACATCATCAATAGTGGCATTCTCTGAAATTAAACCCATCCTATAAAGCTTTGAGAGAAGCTGAGACGTAATGACCTTTCTTTTGTCATCTGGCAATCCGAAAGTTTGTCTGGCTACATCTCTTATTTTACTCAATTCAGTAGCGAACCTTCTCAATTCACGTTTATTTTTTAAACCATATTTACCTATTAGTCTTAGCTCCTCTTCTAATAAAGATACGTCCCACGGCTTAAATGGAGACTCATATTTTTTCCTGAATCGCCTAGGCTCCCCCATGGATATTACCTCCCTGACTTCTTTCTTCTCACACCGATAGGAGTACTTCTCCTACCAGTGCTCTTGGTACGTTGACCTCTAACCTTAAGACCATAACTGTGCCTATATCCACGCCAAGACCTTATTGACTTTTCAAATTCTATATCTTGTTGTTGAGCAAATGTCAGGTCAGATCCTATTAAATGATGGTCTTTACCGTCCACTCTATCAAATCTTCTATTTAATAAATGAGGAGGAAAATAACTTTCAATATTCTTAATTATCTCCTCTAACTTCTTGATCTGATCATTACTCAATTGACCAACTCTAAGTGTTGGAGGTATTTTAGCTTTATACAAAATAGCCATAGCTAGGGTGGGTCCAATTCCTTTTATTTTCGTTATTTCCTGTTTAATTACATTTGACCCAATCAGATCTACATTAAATATACGTAGTATCTCCCTGAATTCTGATTTACTCATACCCATTCAACCTATCATTAATCATTACAAGATGAGTAATATATTAATATTTACCCTTTATATAGACTGCTATCATATCATATAGTTTCTTAATCTATCTCATTCTCTAAAACTATCCATCGTAAATATAGAGTGGGGAGATAACTCTCTAACACCATGTCTAGATATCTTTAGTAGTTTTGCCTTAAGCCTCATTTCCATAACACTAGCGGCGCCTACATAACCCATAGAAGCTTTTAACGCGCCAACTAGCTTATCTACAACTTCAAATAAACTTCCTTTATATGGAACCCAGCCCTCTACACCCTCATCCACAGTTTTGGATACAGTTGCATATCTATCTACAGAAAGTCTTCTTGCTTTTGCACGTGCGCTACCCATCCCATAATATTCTTTATAATATCTACCTTTAAACGTCATTAACCTACCCGGACTCTCCTTAGTTCCAGCGAAAATATTTCCCATCATGACTGCAGATGCTCCCACAGCCATTGCTAATGCTATATCACCTGCATTTCTGATTCCCCCATCAGCAATAACAGGAATATCAGTAGCGCCCAATTCTAGTAAAGCATCATATGTCTGCGCTGTCGAATATAGAGTCGGCGAGGCCACCTTTGTAATTACGCCCGTTATACATATTGATCCACTTCCTAATCCTACCCTTAATCCGTCTACTTTTTCAATCTCTGATACTATATCTAAGGCAGCTTTCTTTGTACCGATATTTCCTATTATAAGATCTGCAGATATTTCCTTACACCAATTTCTTATGGAACTAATAACATTATCATTATGAGCATGAGCTACATCGACAACCAATATATCCACATATTTGTCGAGTTTTTTTATCCTATCGTAGTCATATGGAGATACAGCTGCTCCTACTAATAGCCGTCCCTCGGAATCCCTCGATGCATAAGGGAACCTGCCCTTTAGCTCCAAGTCTTTGAATGTTACAAGTCCCTGAAGTCTATCATTTTCATCTACTATAGGCAACTTTTCTATTTTATATTTCTGCATTAGGGCTTTGGCTTCATCCAATGAGACATTCTCCCGCGCAACCACAAGGTTATCCCTAGAAGTCATCACATCCGATATCTTCAAATTTCCCTCTACATTTCTGATATCACGCCACGTCGTAATACCTATAACTCTATTTTCGTTATCCACTACAGGCAGTCCATGAATCATATGATTACGCATAATAGATAATGCATCCGCAACAAGCGAATCTGGTGAAATTGTAATTACATCTTTAATTATAAAAGACTCGGCTCTCTTAACCTGCTTTACCATATTTAACTGCTCATCAACTGAACAATTTCTATGGATGATACCAAGACCACCAACCCTCGCTAAAGCTATAGCTAATTCGCTCTCTGTAACTGTATCCATAGGTGCAGAAATGAATGGAGTGTGAACTATATATTTACGGGTTACATGCGATGTGAGATCTACCTCATTAGGTTCGACCGTAGATCTACCTGGCAGTAAAATAAAATCCTCAAATGTTGGAGCCTCCTCAGCATTAATTAACATATTAGTATATTTTTCCATCTTCGGTATACCTCCTTATTGAAAAAATGATAGACCGCATTGCAGTATTTAAATAATTTTTAGTAGCTTGTGTCATTCAAATTCAATAGTAGCCGGAGGTTTATTCGTTATATCATATAGGACCCGATTAACACCAGCAACTTCATTTACAATTCTGCCAGAGATCTTTTCAAGTAAATCCCAATCTACTTTTGTAAAACGAGCGGTCATCGCATCAACGCTATCAACGATTCTAATAGCAATAATATATTCATAACTTCTTCGGTCTCCTTTTATACCAACTGATTTTATTGATAATAAGACCGGAAATGCTTGCCATACCTTTGAATAAAGACCCGATGATATAATTTCTTCATATACGATTTTGTCAGCCTTTCGAAGAATAGATAATTTTTCAGGTGTTACATCCCCTATAATTCTTATAGCTAAACCAGGACCCGGAAAAGGGTGTTTTTCCACTATATAACTCGGGAGTTGCAGTTCATCGGCCAACTGCCTTACTTCATCCTTATATAAGTCTTTGAGTGGTTCAATTATTTCGAGCCCCTCGATATGAGGCATAACCACATTATGATGGCTTTTGATTTTATCACTCAATGAGCTTGTGATCCCTGACTCGACTCTATCAGTATATAGTGTTCCTTGTATGAGATACTTAACTTTTCCATATTGCATAGATACTTCCTTAATCTTTTTTTCAAATATCTCCGCGAATAATTTACTAATAATAGTTCTCTTTTCTTCTGGATCTTTAACTCCCTTCAATTTGGTAAGGAATAATTTTGAGGCATCTATAAAATGAATATTTTTGAAGCCCATTTCGTATAACAAGGAGAGAGTATCTTGAACCTCATTATCTCTTAATAACCCTGTATCAACAAAGATAATATGAAGACGATCTTCGAATATAAGTTTAGCTATATAAGCAGATACTGCCGAGTCTATGCCTCCACTAGCAGCGGCCACAGCATTCCCTTCAAGATTAGATAACGATTTAATTATAGAATTAATATGCTTCTGAGGCGTCCATAAACTTCTGCATTTACATATTTTTTCAACAAAATTCTCGATCATCGTTCTTCCATATTCAGTATGTACCACTTCTGGATGAAACTGGACAGTGAATATCATCTTATTAAAATCGGCCATAGCTGCCACAGGGCAAGATGATGTATATGCTAATACATCGAAACCTGGCGGCGGTGATGTAACACTATCGCTATGACTCATCCAAACAGATATGGAGCGAGGTATCCCTTCGAAAAGTAGCCTTCCATTCTTTATATATAATTGGGCTTTGCCATATTCCTCTACATCTCGCTTCTCCACAGTGCCACCCATAATTTCAGATATTAGTTGATGGCCGTAACATATTCCTAATATGGGTAATCGTCGAACTACTATCTTCTCTAAAACTTCAGATGGAAGCTTGGGTGACGATGGGGCATATACACTCATGGGACCGCCGGATAATACTATGCCTTTAATATTTATGTCATCCAAAGTCGCAGATAATTCTTCTAAGGATATAATTTCGGAATATACTCTACACTCCCTTATTCGTCTATTCAATAAATGGGTATATTGGGAACCGAAATCGACGATAATTATCCTTTCTATTTCCATATAATTAAATTCAATATAATATAAAAATAATTTCGTTGACATATTTATCAAAAAATCACTATGGAAAGCATAATTACTAGTAATATTGTAGTAGAGAAATCAGAAAAAGTAGTTATTGATGGAATAGTGATGTTATCTGGATCTAGACCATATTTGAAAGTAGCTATTGATATTATTCCGGTTAAGGCAACAATAGGGACAGTTACAAGTAAATGAAGAGCTAATATATATACAATAAAGATAGTGGTGAAAGCACCCAAATTATAGTATATAGTTGCTCCACCCGTATAGATAAGGGTGACCGTTAAGCCTGCCGTCACAGCTGCAAATACAGTTATAAAAACATCTTTAGTGAATATTGCTTTTAAAGAAGGGGGTATACTCCCTAAATTAAGACGAGTCGTTGTTGTCGATGATATTATAGCTCCTTGATCTCCAATAGTTTTTATTAGCGACGGATAGATAAATAGGATTATTGGATATCTATGGATTATTCCCTTTAACTCCGCAAGAATACGTCCTGTAAAAACACTAAGTACCGTCAATGATGAAATGGCTATCATCCCTCCTCTATACTCAACTATAAAATCCCGCCATCTCCACTTACCTTTGTGAGAATAGTAATATATTATTATCAGTATAGTTATCAAAACTATCGAGATTACATAAAGAACTGATTCATTAAAAATATAGATAATCATAATCACAATAAAAAAAGATGATGTTATGATGTCACTTAATGTAGATATAACGGGATATAATAAGATATCTGGGTCTAACCCTCGGTGGTATGCTACTCCACCCAATAATGGAGTTAGAAGATATATCGAGAATAATGAGGGAATAATCACCATAAGAAAACTAATAATTAAAAAACTGTAGAGGTGAGGGATGTTTATATTAAGGGAAATAGCAACAAAATAGGAGGTAATAGATACTATAATGATGTTGATTAAAGCCAATATGATACTGGAGAGCTGTAATCTATAATACTCATCTGTATTATCTTTTATCCCAGGTTTTATTGTTCCTAAATGCAAGGAGGTAGTTAATCTACCTGTAAATACACCTGATACATCGCCGACGACAGTTAATGCTGGAGGATAAAGAAGAATTATCCAAGGATATGTTGTCAAGAAATAGGAGAAGCTAGCTACAATAATACCAGCTATTATATCTAATATATCAAATGATAGAGCCAAAAGCGATTGAAAATAATTATTAGTCAGCGCTGACCAGGTATTTCTGATCTCTATCATTGATATGCAACTCCTAGTCGTTATAACTAGCTTAATAATAATATATGGCTAAATTATTGCATCAATAAAATATAGTAGCCACTACTTTTTACATATGAATTTAATCACAAAGTTTACTAGATATATAGCTTTGGTATTGTTGGCGCCGGGAGTGGGATTTGAACCCACGCGGGCCCGAGGGCCCATCAGCTATCCGGCTTGATGGGCTCCAGGTTAGCCCTTTTAGTGTCTGACCCCTTGGTCGGCTCGGGCATCCCGGCATCACAATCCAAATAAATGAAAGCTATTGAATTAAATTTATATATTAAAATAGGCAGATATATCTGAGTTCAAGGAAAAGATAGTCTTTAGATTATATCAACAATTATGAATAATAAATTGGAATAATAAAAATTATGTTAATCCGATTAAATGATTATGGTGATATGTATGGTCGGGGGATATAGATTCATAGATTACATGGCTGATGCCTATATAGAAGCATGGGGCGATAGTCTAGAAGAGGCATTCGCTTATGCAGCCATAGCATTTTATGATACAATGATATATTATGATAGAATAGATGAGCTATTAAGTATCGAGGTATATGTGAAGGGATACGACTTATATGAATTGTTATACAATTGGATTGAAGAGCTTATATATTTATTTGAGACTAAGAGACTGGTTTTCAAAAAATTTGATATAAGAATTGATAGAAAACAGAACGGGTGGGAGTTGAGCGCCCATCTAAAAGGCGAAGAATATCTTAAGGAAAAACATGGGTCAAAGACTCATATAAAAGCAATCACATATCATGAAATGAAAATCGAAAAAAATGATAAAGTCATGCTAAGATATATTTTAGATTTATAGGTGGTTATTATGGATGATGATATAGAACTAAAGAAAATTCTTGATAAGAAACTCAAGGAATATTTAGGTGAAAATTTAGAGAATAGAAAGAAGGGACATCCTTATATTGGAAAACTGGTTAATTTGACGCCCTCTTTATTTAATAAAGTATTAAACTTGGAATATCCGTTGTTCGTAGATTTCTGGGCTGCTTGGTGTGCTCCCTGTAGAGCCATGGAGCCAGTAATACATCTACTAATGAAAAAATATTCAGATAAAATGATATTTGGCAAGGTAAATGTAGATCATTATCCCGATATAGCCGCTAGGTATATGGTCATGAGTATTCCTACATTTATAATATTTTATAATTCTAAACCTGTAGAGAGGTTAGTCGGTGCGCAGCCAAAAGCTAAATTAGAAAGAATAATTTTGAAATACATTTCATAGTTCTTAGTATTGGTTGTATATCCTTGTATTAGTTTCAATATCACCAAAATTATGAGATAAAAATTCATTCTTTTATTATCGCTAATAATAGTTCTCATATTAAATTAAAAATATTCTAAATAACTACTAGTTTGATATTTATTTTTGCTGTAAAAAGGGGGTCTGGATACGCTTAAGTAAGTCTTACTTCTATATAGACATCATCTGGTACAGGAAGTCTAATCAAATGTTTCATAGCTCTTTCATTCTGCTCGATATCTATTAGCCTTTTATGAATTCTTAACTCATATTTATCCCATGTCTCTGACCCTTGTCCACATGGACTGCGTCTAGTTGGTATTACTATACGTCTTGTTGGGAGATACACCGGCCCCGAATATCTAGCACCTGTCTTCTCAGCAATTTTTCTTATTTCATCCACAAATTGATCTAGACTCTTGTGATTAGTCCCTAACAAAATTATCCTCGTACGTTTAAATGTCGGCATCTGTATCCCCAGAAAAATTGTTTTGGGTGTCTATACTGTCTTAAGCTTCACCTCAGCCTTCTTTGTGATCTCCTTGATTATTCCAGCAGCCACCGTCGTACCCATGTCTCTAATCGCAAATCTGCCTATTTCTGGGAAATTAGAATATTCCTCTACAGCAACAGGGCGTAGAGGTCTCAATCTAACAAGCGCTCCATCTCCAGTTTTCAAGAAACTTGGATTCTTCTCGATGACCTCTCCTGTCCGTGGGTTTATCTTAGCAATTAGCTCGGCGAATGTGACGGCCACCTGTGCTGTATGAACATGCATAACCGGAGTGTATCCTACACCGATGGCGGTCGGATGGAATATCACGATAATCTGTCCGATGAATTCTTCTGCAACGGTAGGTACATTATCAGGCGTTCCAACCATGTCGCCCCTACGAATATCTTTTTTAGAAACACCCTTTACATTAAATCCGATATTGTCACCAGCGATTGCCTCATCCAATCGGGTATGATGCATCTCTATCGACTTGACTTCTGTTACAATTCCTGGTGGCATTATGACTATCTTTTCGCCAGTTCTCATCTTACCTGTCTCTATCCTACCTACCGGTACAGTACCAACTCCTGTGATGGAATACACGTCTTGAATAGGTAACCTCAACGGTTTGTCTACAGGTTTAGGCGGAACTTCGAAGGTATCAAGCGACTCATAGAGCGTCGGTCCCTTATACCAAGGCATTTTATCCGACTTCTTTGCTACGTTGTCACCTGTCCATGCTGAAACGGGTACAAACGGCATTTTATCGACTCTAAAGCCGATTTGTTTCAAGAGCCTCCTTACCTCATTACTTATCTCTTCGTATCTCTCTTGCCTCCAATCCACAGTGGCGTCATCCATCTTATTGACCGCTACTGTCAATTGATCTACGCCTAGGGTCTTAAGCAAGAACGCGTGTTCACGGAGCTGGCCTCCTGGAGAAATTCCAGCTTCAAATTCGCCTTGTTTAGCAGATACTACAAGAATAGCACAGTCGGCCTCGCTAGCACCAGTAATCATGTTTTTCACGAAATCTCTGTGTCCCGGCGCGTCTATAATAGTGAAATCGTATTTCGGTGTTTCGAATCGATAAAACGAGATATCAATAGTTAAGCCTCGTTCTCTCTCTTCCTTGAGTTTATCGAGAACCCATGCATACTTGAATGATTCTTTGCCAAGGCGTCTCGCCTCCTCTTCATATTGCTGTATTATCCTATTATCTATTGCACCAATGTCATATAATAGTCTACCCATTAGAGTCGACTTTCCATGGTCAACGTGCCCCACTACTACTAAGTTAAGATGCTCTTTTTCACGTGGCATTTTATTACACCTCAAATATCCAATTCTTTAAAATGAAGCCACTCATTAATAAATTATCGAATTATTTATATTTTCTGATATATCCAATAAGAAGTAATAGATGTATTTTAGGTTATTTATCGGGAGGATAAGGCGATCCTTTCGATTTCTATTCTTTTACTTATGGCATAGCTTGATGGGTCTCCCTTACTAGCTAATATTAATTCTCTTGCTAAAGCCTCTTCGATAGTTATATGACTGTTTTTGGCCGCTTGTTTAGCTCCTACTACTATATTCTTTAAGGCCACATCTACTCTTCGTTGAGGTGATACATCAACAGAGACGTGATACACAGCACCGCCATATGCGATTGTAGTTACATCTTCGCAAGGAGCTGCCAATTGGATAGCATCTATCAATACTTGTATGGGATTCTTGCCGGTCTCCAACTCTATAATCTTAAATGCTGACTTGACTATATTCATAGCCTTAGCTTTTTTTCCACCCATTTTCCCTGGCCGCATTAGTTTATTAACTAGTCTCTCAACGATATTTACTTGGGCTTTACCAAATCGCTTATGTTCATGTCTACCGCCGCTCCAAGGTAAAACCACGGGTTTTAGAGATATATACTGCTTTAATCCCACATCTTCTATATTTACATCTTTAAAAGAGTATCTACCGAATAATTTGAGTTCAATATCTTTCGACACCAAAGTCACCTCTTCGGCTTCTTCACTTCTCCTCTAATCAATTTATTTAATGGTACGCCGTTTACAAGAAATACTTTATATCTAACTCCAGGGATGTCGCCCATAGCCCGACCTTGTGACCCGCCTATACCCTCTATCATAACTTCATCATGTTCATCAACTACATTTAAAGCTCCGTCACCAGGTAAAAAAGCGGTTACGATCTTACCGTTTTTTATTAATTGAACACGTACACACTTTCTGAGGGCAGAGTTCGGCTGCTTAGATTCTACACCTACTTTTTCTAACACTATGGCTCTAGCCATAGGGGCACCTTCTAATGGGTCCACCTTTTCATCTAGTCTTAACATTCTACGCCTGTACTGTATGTCGCTCCATCTAAAATTCTTTCTCTTTCTTCTTAATTTTCTGGCTGCAAATAGCCCCATAGGTGATTTTCTGCCCATATTTATTTCACTCCCAAGTCCTAGAAAATTGACTATAAACGCTAAATTTAAATCTTTTTGACCTCCATAAACAATTTACTTTATAAGTATTGTATCTAGATTAAAATATTTCTTTGCTAGGTCCCTAGCTATCTTAGCTCTAAACCCACCCCTACCTATTACAAAACCTCTTCTCCGAGGCAAAACCTTTACCACAGCATATCTTTTACTTCCCCGATTAACTAAGTCTATCGTCTCGTCATACCGTAACATAAAGAAATTACGGAGAAAATCCACAGGATCATTTGAAAATTTTATGATGTAAACATTCTTTCGTAGTGTTTTGTTTAATTCTTTCATCAACTCCCTGAAAACTACTTTTTCTATAGACCCTTTTTTCATGTTTTTCCTGACGGCTGGTATATGTCTCGATTCTGCAACAAGTTTGGGTATATCCTCTTTATCAATGATATAAAAAACATTATTATCTTCAAGGATGCAATGCATAGGACGTATTCCGGTTAATGTATGGAACATCGACATTAACATTAGTTCATCCGCTGTTAACTTTATTTCTCTACTCATCTCTCCTCATCTCTAACTGGCGCCGAGCCATAATCCAATATCGCCAATAGCGACACAGAATGTGGTCGTCCAATAGACTCGCCTAATTCTATATTAGAGCGTTTAGACCTATATATCTTTATCTTCTTATTAGACGCAATGGGATATATCTTAGACAATAGTTCCTCAGGTACATTATTTGATGCTATTATCATCTTAATCTGTTTAGGGCGATGGGTAGCTATCCATAACACGTTGTTGAAACCTATCTCCAATTTTCCTGTTTTAGCTATAATCCTTAGATTAGCCTCCACAGACCTCGGCACTTCTCGGAATTTCCTCATCATTGTTTTCTACCTCGCCTTTCTCCTATCTGCATATATACATCAACTAGTCCCGTACCTACAGGTGCACGAGAACCTACAATAAGATTCTCTGTTACTCCCTTTAATCTATCTTCCTCACCTCTTAATGAAGCATTCTTTAAAACAGGCACAGTTATTTCAAATGCTGCTCTAGAAAATACACTCTCTTTAGTGGAAACAATTCCGTATCTACCTGTCTGTCTTATAACACCGTCTCTAGTCATTATATCTGCCACTAACATTAAATGCCTTACATCCACATCTAATCCTTGCTCTTCAAGTGTTTTCTTTAACTCATATATTATAGCATTTCTAGCAGCTTCAATACCTAATACTTCATATATCTGGAAAATATCATTTGTTACGGTCCTTCTATGATCCACCTCAGGTCTTTTTAGAACCTCTTTAAGATTTGATCCAGAAGTATATATTACCCACTCATTACCTTCTTTCTCAACAGTTACATGTTCAATACTCTTCACACCGCTAACTATTCTATTTAGGAAACGATCCCTATATTTCTTGATTTCCTCAAGTGATTTATTTGCCAATTTGATTATCAAATAATTATCCTTTAAAGAGGCAGAATACTTTTTGGTAAACATCTTAAGTATTTTTTCAGGCTCTAGATCTTTCTCCCTTAGCGCTTCTGGGTTTAGAGCGAACATGATAGTTCTGTTTACTATATCTATAGTAGCTTCAGTTACAACATCTCTCAGTCGTGTTTCAATCAACTTACTAGCTACCTTTTCAGCCAACTCTTCTTTCTTAGCAAATCGCCCGGTTAGATATATAGTCATAGTAGGAGTGGATGGTGACTTACGGGCATCCACAATTTCCATGATTCGTGGCAGACCAATAGTTACATTTCTTTCTCTAACACCAGCATAGTGAAATGTTCGAAGTGTCATTTGAGTGCCAGGCTCTCCTATTGATTGAGCGGCAACGACGCCTACAGCAGAGCCAGGGTCTGTAGTCGATGTCTTATAGTTAATCACCGCCTGCTTAATAGCTTCTCTAACAACAGATCGATTTGCCTTTTTCTTTATCAAAACGTCTCTTAATTCCTTAACTAAAGATTCTGGCACCATATTACGTATCTTCTGAAGTTTATTATCTATATACTCTGTGGAAGCAGCTGCGCCCTTAGGATATAATAAACTAATAGACTCAACAAGCCTAAGAACATTCACGGGTTTACCATGATCACTCCGGGCCGGATCAACACCGTCCTCTCCATATTTAAACTGTACAACCCTTCCGTCAGCTGTCCTTACAGCATAATCATGATCTACAAGAAGATGATCCAACGAATAGACAAGTCTTCTGTATAGATAGCCGCTTTGTTGTGTCCTTACAGCGGTATCCATTAATCCTTCTCTACCAGCCATGCTATGGAAAAAGAATTCTGTTGGTGATAACCCATTAAAGAAATTATTGACTATAAATCCTCTAGCTTGAGCTGTTTTGCTGCCTGGCTTAAAGTGAGTAAGCGTTCTATCTCCATACCCCCTGCTTATCCGTTCACCCCTAACTGTTTGTTGACCCAATAAGGCTGTCAATTGCGCTACATTGAGAGAAGATCCCCTCGCACCACTTATCGTCATTATATACAGGGGATTATCTTTGTCAAGAGCTTTAAGGGCCAACTCACCCGCTTTATCTCGTGCCTTAGATAAGATGTTATTAATCTCCCTCTCCAGAGTTTCTTCTACAGTTAGGCCTTTAGTAGCTTCCAGCTCACCACGCTCATATTTCTGAATTAATCCATTTACCTGATTTAATGCTCTTTTAATTCTAGACATTATCTTAGTAGTTATTTTCTTGGGTAACTTCAGGTCATGAGCGCCTATCGAGAAACCTGTTGATATTAGATATCTATCTAGAATCTTAGATAATTTTGTGATAAAATCTCCTGCAAAGTCATTTCCATATTCCCTAACTAATCTATGTAAAATACTATCTGCCTTTTCGGCGCCTATCGATGCCACATCAATAACGCCCTTTGTTAATCTTCCTTTCTTAACTATAACTTCAGGTTCTATCTCTGAAGCAGCAGTTAACGAATAAGTGAAATCAGGCGGTAATAGCAAACTGAACATATTCTTACCTGTATATCGACTTCTAAGCCATTTGGGAAGTGTATCTAAATCAAGAATTGAAAGGAAGTTATAGAATTCCTCTTTAACTAAATTAGTTTCTTGGCTAGTTAGCAGGTACGATGAAGTAATCGTATCTTTACCAAATCCTATTATGGGTGCACCGTATCTAGGCGTAATAATTTGTTTATCTACAAGCATCAGCATTTTTGCCTCAGCTATTGCTTCCTCATTCTGCAGTGCATGGAGGTTCATCTCATCTCCATCGAAGTCTGCGTTATATGGCGGACATACAGCCAAATGAAGCCTAAACGTACGATAAGGTAAAACTTTAACAATATGAGCCATCATTGACATACGGTGAAGAGAAGGCTGTCTATTAAATAGTACTATATCTCCATCTTTCAAATGACGTTCCACTATGAATCCTGGAGCAATCGTATCAGCCAATGCCTTTCTATCTTGGACAAAAGAGAGATGGATTCGTCGTCCATCAGGTCTAATTATATAATTGGCGCCGGGATGAATATCAGGTCCATTAATTATATATTGTTTTATCTCTTCAATATTATGTTCAGTTACTCTTACTTGGATAGTTAGCTCCTTAGCAACCTCGACAGGTACGCCAACCTCGTTAATTGATAAATTAGAATCAGGGGAAATTACAGTCCTTGCTGAAAAATCTACACGCTTTCCTATTAAATTGGTTCTAAACCTACCTTCCTTCCCTGATAATCTTTGGACCAAAGTTCTAAGCCGCCTACCACTCCTATGCGCGGCGGCAGGTACTCCTGGAAGATCATTATTAAAGTATACAGAGATGTGCCATTGTAATAGATTAAGGTCATCTCTTATAATTAGCGCTGGAGAACCGCTTTCCTTATTTTCTCTAAGCCTAGTATTGATTTTTACTATATCGGTAAGTTTATGTGTTAGATCGTCTTCACTTCTAATACCACTTTCAAGCTGGGTGGATGGTCTTACAGTCAGTGGTGGTACTGGTAGAACCTCGATAATCAGCCATTCAGGCCTCACCACATCCTTATCATATCCTATAAATATAAGATCTTCGTCCGGAATTCGCTCCAATATTTCACGTATCTCATTTGGATACATATCTTCAAGCGTTCCTTCTTCATCTACCACCTTGAAGAATGAGTAGGGTTTTTCAAACACCACCTTAGGATTATGTGCACCACAAAATGGGCAGGTTGATACACTGGCGGCTTTCGAAATAATAGTTTTCACATATAAATTATAAACATCTTTTCTAAACTTCTTGTATAACGCCGCTGTTTTCCTAAATTTCTCCTTCTTATCCTCATTTATTTTAACTCTACCACAAGAGTGACAAACCGCTCTCAATGTATTATAAACATCTTCAGCAAATAAAACATGAACAATAGGCTCAGCCAACTCAATATGGCCAAAATGACCTGGACATGTCATACCAGTATTATTACATATTGGACATGTTTGCCTAGGTTCTTGAGCTCCAAACCGTTTATCCATCACTCCACCAGTGATGGGAACACCATCGTCATCATACGTGTCAGGGTTTGTAACTTCAACTACTGACATTTTACGTATAATTTGGGGAGATAATAACCCGAATTTAACCCTCTCAATCGCATATTTTGTAACTTCTTTATCCATAGACATCTTAAATCACCTCTTTTACCTTAATCCTGGGATATATTAACAAACTCCTTAGTTCATCAAGTAATAGTTTGAATGCGTAGGCAACAGTTATCGGCACTAAAGCAGCGTCCTCACCATGTACTGGACATACATATTTCTTTGTTCTAGGATTATAGTACCCTTCCATTCCACAATCCTTGCATACTAGGATTGTGGTTTTATCCGATGACTCTAATAACCTTTCTTTTATAACTGCAGAAGCACCATAAGCTACAAATGTGTCTTTCTCCATATCACCAATTCTTAACCCTCCGCCTCTGGATCGCCCTTCAGTTGGCTGTCTTGTTAATAATGTAACAGAGCCTCGTGCCCTTGCATGTATCTTATCTGCAACCATATGATGAAGTTTTTGATAGTAGACAATACCTATAAATACATGAGCTTTTAGCCGCCTACCAGTATGTCCGTCATACATTACCTCAGTACCCATAGGTTCAAATCCCAGTTTTCCTAGCATTTCAGCTAACTCATCATAGTTAAAAGATACAAAGGATGTACCGTCTATAAATCGTCCGCCTAATGCGCCAAATTTACCTGCTATAGACTCGAGGAATTGACCAACCGTCATACGGGATGGAAATGCATGAGGATTGATTATAAGATCTGGGACGATTCCATCCGCGGTGTAGGGTAAGTCTTCAGGCGGAGCTAATAAACCGATTACTCCTTTCTGCCCATGGCGTGACGCCAATTTATCTCCAAGCTCCGGTATTCTATCCTCTCTCGTTTTTACATAAACTAATAACTCTCCTTCTTTTCCTACCGTTAAGACTATACGATCTACATATGCATTAAATTGCTCTAGGGCTATTGATGAATCTCTTCTTTTGAGCGTACCATAGGTGATTCTCCTAAATTCCTCCATGAACCTAGGTGGACTAGTTCTACCCACTAATACCTCATTCTTTTTGACCTTAGAACCGATTCGCGCTAACCCATCCTCATCCAAATGCCTATACATCTGTTCACCAGCATAATTCTTTACATCTGGGGTGGGGATTCCAAGCCTATCTTCCAGCCCACCAGCATACCTCCTAACCTCAGCAGTATAAGTCCTAAAGTATAATGACCTGAGCATCCCTCTTTCCACCGCGGCTTTGTTTATTACCACAGCATCTTCCATATTATAGCTACCATAAGATAAAATCGCAATAACCAAATTCTGACCTACAGGCCTATCATTAATACCTAAGATCTCCATTGCTTTCGTCTGGACAATAGGTAATTGCGGATAAACAAGTAAATGACCCCTCGAATCGACGCGATACTTACTGTTTATATAAGGAATTCCTAGCGCTTGTTTAGCCATAGCCGCTTCATATGAATTACGGGGCGATTGATTATGTTCTGCAAATGGAATTATACTTGCGGTTACACCAAGGAAGAGATAAGGAGATAACTCCAAATGCGTGTGTTCTTTAGTTAATTCTTTCGAGCTGAATGCAATATATGTATTATATTCTTCAAAAGCATCAATTAACTCTATAATACCCTTTTTAACAAGCTGTGAAAATGTTAATACTCCCTCTCGTACTAATCGGATATGTTCTTTATTTAACAAGGGCTTACCGTTTTTAACTACAATTAAGGGCCGCAATACTCTAGCCCCACTAGATTCGATATATATCTCAGTCTGAATTAATGGATCATTATCATGAAGAATAACAATACCTAAATCTGGCGGGATATTCGTCTCTTCACTTCTTCTCCTAAGTTCTCTAAGAATATTGACAAATTCCTCTGGATTAGTTATAAAACCAACCAAATCACCATTAAGAAATACCTTGGCACCATTCTCTCTTGTCTCATCATCAGCTTCCTCAATGTCTATTAGTCCTAGATCACGTATTCGTTCGAGGATCAAATCTGCTGGGTATTCACGAGATACAAGAGCTGATAAGGCTAAATTCTTGACCAAACCAATATTTTGTCCTTCTGGACTTTCTACAGGACATATTCTACCTAAATGAGAGGCATGTAGCTCCCTCGCTTCAAATTGAGGTCTGGTCCTACTTAAGGGAGACTGAACTCTCCTTAAATGGCTTAATGTCGATAAGAAATTGGTTCGATCGAGTATCTGAGTAACCCCTGTAGTTCTCTGGCTCCACGTTCCCGTCGCCATTGCACTATTTAATCGATTAGTTATCTTACTTGGACGAGCTAATGCCTGTAAACTAATTCTAGTACCTCCCTCGGCATAGTATCTTTCAACTTGATATCTTAAATCTTTTAAGAATTGCTTAAGGGCTTTAGCAAGGATTTGGGAGAGAAGGGGTCCGGCTAATCTAAGCCTTTTATTGGCATAGTGATCACGATCATCTTGTTTTCGCCAACCAAGATAAAGCTCAGCCACGCGTCTAACCATTTCACCCAATAAATATCCTTTTCTTCTTCTATACCCGGGTCCTATGCCCACATGTGGAAAGAGATATTTATCCATAATTATCAATACTTTCCGGTACCTCTGCTCCTTCGTCTGACCATACGCCGCTCTATTACCTATATATGTAATTGCTTCATCACTAGTCAATATGCCTGCCCATTTTTCGAGTGAAGGACCAATAACGTCTAATATCTCTGGTTTGCTTGAAACAGCTTTTGCAATCTCCTGTTCATTCTCAAATCCTAGGGCCTTCATTAGTAATGAAAAGGAGATTGGGACTTTAATGAAAGGTACAGTTACGGTAATATCATTTTTCTTGAGGGTTACGACAACCTGCGTTCTAAGAGAACCTCTAACAGACAATATTTTAGCAGTATATAAATTGGTGGTACCTGATTTTTCGATCTTCGTTAATATACTATTTGAGGCTAGGTCTTCTAGTGCCACAATACATCTTTCTGAACCATTAATTATGAAATATCCACCGGGGTCGTCGGGGTCTTCACCTAGAGATATTAATTCTTCCCTAGATTTACCATATAACCTACACTTCTTTGATTTAAGCATCACAGGTATCTTACCGATCTCTAGCTCTTCGTGAGTATATTCCCTTTGACCGTTTCGATATCTAACAAATGTAACTTTTATAGAAGCAGAATACGACAAGCCTCTTAACCTGCATATAGAGGGCGTTACCTTGATGGTATTACCATAAAAATCAGTAACTTCAGGTTCACCTATCTTTACATCCTCTATTTCATATTTAATCTCACCAAAGGGGGTCTGAATAGTAAAACTTTTTTGTTCTTCAATTACCTCCTTAATCCCCCTCTCGATAAAATGGTTATATGAGTCTATATGTTGCCTTGCAAGTCCCCATTCCTTTATCATTGACTTGACCAGTGGCCAAGTATCCAAATCTACCTTCTTTGAAACTATATACTTATTAACATCAATTCGATTCATCTTCTAACCACCAATCTATAATAAATGCTTTTATAACCAGTAGGGCTAACCCGAATTATCTTTAAAACATCACCTGGCTTAGCCCCTAATTCTTTGACAACAGGATCTGTAGCTAATATATAAGGGAGATTATAGGGATTACCTCCAGCAAATTTCTCTATAATTTCTCTCTTTTCTTCTTCACTTAAGATTATATGCTCTGGAACCATATAATGTTCTAAAATTAATTTATCTTTATCCTTTTTCAGCATAACCACCCATAGGACCACATTATATTATCATATTATACACTAACATAACCTTAATATAAGTTTTAACTTAATAAATGCTGATAATAATGAATCCCTGTCTCTCTATAGCATATCCCCTATATGCATGGATCGCTTCAGAGGCTATAAGTATGTGTTGGTGTGATAACCTATGCATCTCTATTTTATTCCCAAACAAAAAGTTCATATATAGTTTTTAGCGGGCCCGCGGGGAGTTGAACCCCGGACCCCTACCCGGAGCCTATGCTCCTCCGGGTGGCTTTCCCATCGGCCAGGTTAAAAGCCCGGTGCTCTGACCTGGCTGAGCTACGGGCCCCATATCTAATTAGATTTTATTACAATAAAATATAAGGTTTCCTCTACTAACTTATTTAAATTGATTCAGAAGCATTAATGGTATACCTAATATTTATGAGTAATGCTTTTATCAATTATTATGATGACACTATATATCATAGGTTTAGGCTTAGGCGGTTGGAAAAATATATCTTTATCCGCATTAAATATCCTAAGAAAATGTGAATATGTATTTCTAGATGCTTATACAAGCTATATAGAAATTAATGATATAAGATCATTAGAAAAAGAAATACATAAAGAAATCATTATTTTGAGTAGGGAAGATATTGAAGAAAAAAATATTCTCTTAGATTATCTTGATAGAAAGATAGCATTGTTAGTGCCTGGAGATCCTTTCATGGCCACTACCCATCAATCACTAGCAAAGGAATATATAGAGAAAGGTGGAAATATCAAGGTTTTACATGGCCCGTCGATTATATGCGCCGCCATGGGTTCTAGTGGGCTACATTCATATAAATTTGGGCCTATCTCGACTATTGTTAGGCCTGAAAAGGCGCCCTCTGATAGTGCTTATAAAAATATAGTTGACAATATCCAACGAGGCCTACACACTTTACTATTATTAGAATATGATGCTCAAGAAAATTATTTAATGACGCCCTTTGAGGCTCTCAATATAATAGAAAATTTGAAGAATAAGTATAATAAAAATATCCCTAGAGACGATAATATAGTAATTATCATGTCTAATCTTGGATATGAGAACCAGAAAATAGGTGCTATATACTATAAAGATAAAATTAAGGCGAAAGAATATGGTGCGCCAGCCATATTGATTATAACTGGAAAATTACATTTTACCGAGAAAGAATATATAAAAGAGGTGCATAAACTTGATATTACCTAAACACAAAAAAGTATTAAAATATCTCTATATTACTACTCATATAAAAAAAGAAGAAGTCAAAAAAAATGATATTGCGGAATACATTGAGGAACCTTTAAGTACAGCTGAGGAAATAATCGATTTTTTGATTAAGGAAAAATACATTACAAATAGATTTAATTTAACTAATAAAGGTAGAAAACAAATAAAGGTAGGATTAATAGGCGGCGTATTTGATATCGTTCATATTGGACATATAGCAACATTAAAGGAAGCTAGATCTAAGGTAGATGTGCTTGCAGTTGTAATAGCTAGAGATAAAACAGTTGAGAAATTCAAGAACAGAAAACCCGTTATTGAAGAAAAAGATAGAAAAGAAATAATTCAGTCCATAAGATACGTAGATATCGCTATATTAGGAAGCGAAGAGGATTTTATTAAGCCAGTTGAGAAAATAAATCCAGATATAATATTTTTAGGATATGACCAGATTTTACCACCCAATCTTGCAAAAAAGATTCCGCCTGAAATGATATGCCGCCTCAATGTAAGGATAAATGACATAAAGACTACGGCTATAATACAACGAATAAAGGAGGCTGGACTTTAATAGTTCTCAGAGAGTTTCACTTTAAATCTAATTATATCCCCATCTTTTAATCCTAGTTCTCCTTTGATATAATATTCAGAAATCAATTCAATTATATCGGGGCCATAAATAGTTCTTCTAGCATATAATACTGCACCCTCTAATTTTTCCATGATTATAGCAGGATATACCTGAACTGAACCGAATGTCCTAGATTCGTCTCTAAACCCCTTGATATATATCCCCTTCATCTTCCTAAGCACTTTATTTTGGGTTATCATCAATGGTTCGCTAAGCTTTACATTTAGAGTGCCTGGGTATGGTTCATATCCTAATGTTCTATAGAATTGTCTCTTATACCCAGGTTTAGACATGTAATAGGCTCCCTCTCCAAGCCCCTTTACAATCTCTCCTTCAAATATAAATTCACCGGGATATTTTCTTGCACCATCAATATATTTAAAGAACATCTCTAACTCCTCCATCGCTCTGTCTGTTAAGATAACCCATACAGTTCCATCCCTAATCTCCTTATGAATATAGCCTAAGTCGGATAATTCTGTTAATACCCTAGATGTAGACTGCTGAGACAGTCCAAAAATATGGGAAATATATATCGTAGGTGCTTTAACTAATCTATCTCCGGCGCCCAGCTTTAATAAGTCAATCAAATATGTAATCAATAATCTCTTCTTCATACTGCCTCCCTTACACCATATTGACTAAATATATAATTTTCCATGGATTTGTCTAGCTGAGCTCTTAAAAGATCTAGTCTTCTCTTGAATGAAGAAATAAAAAAGCCCTTTATAGTAATTGTAGATAATTTCTCATACAGCAATTCTATAAAATCAAGCGCCTCCTTTGCACCCTCTAAATCCCTTTTTATCAATTTTTTAAGAAATAGTCGTCTCAATTCTCCTGCAAACTCAAACACACCCTCTATAAAAGCATCTGATAATAGTGTAAATATCCTATTATCTATTTGTAGTTGCTCTTTCGTAATAAACTCATATAACAATGACGCTTCGACATATTCACGTACCCCGTCCCTTAGGATCTTCAAGACAATACATTTCTCACCCGTATCTCTCAACTGCTCTACATCATCTAGAGAAATAGAAATAAGCGTATTTACATCGGATAATAAATTATTTATATTAGATACTTCTGATCTATGTAGGAGATGAATTATCTGTGCAGAAGTGGTAATAATCTTACGGTTATTTGAAATAATTTTTTCTCGTATCTCCTCCAATTTATTATATTTTTCAGCGGTCAATATTATATAGTTATCCAGCTCATTTAGCATTTCAAAACCACCTTAGAATATTAGCGACCTTTCTTTGATACCAGTTTTATCTATTATCATAATATCAAGACCGTCTCCACTAAGAGCGTCTCTGCCTATAGCTGTTTTAACAGCTTTCGTAACTAACTCTACAGCCTCATCGATAGTCAGGTCTTCTCTATAACCTGCTTCGATAATTCCAATAGCGACTTCTGCACCAGTACCTATAACCATATATTTATCGTCAATAACAGATCCTAAGGGGTCTAATGAATATAATCCAGGTGAATCTATATATCCCCCTATTAGTATCTGAGTGTAATATGGGTATAGTTTATGGCTATAAAGGAGCTTAGATGTTAACTTCGCTATACCCTTTACCGGTACTTTTTTACCTATTTCAAGCTCTCTCAACTTAACTAATGAGGATATTTGTCTAAAAAGCTCTTGCATATCAGATATTAATCCAGCTGCAGCGGCTCCTACCGAATCGGTTATCCTAAATATTTTCTTAACGTGTTTAGCAACAACATAACTGCCATATGTCATCCTTTTTTCTGCAGATAATATTACAAAATCATTTGTCTTTAAGCCTAGTACAGTGGCACCCGGCATATACACACTCATCTAAATCACCAACTATAATATGATTCCGTTAGGATATAGATATAAGTGTCCATATACTTAAAGTTAAACATCATATTCAACACTATCCTTTTTGAATATTATAATATAGAGGAGACAGTATATGAATCCGTGGGAAAGACTGAGGCCGCCTGGAAAAATAGAGGATATGGAAGAAGAGGTATTTACTAATGTATCAAAGGCCGCTAAAAGAATCTCATTTAGACGTAATGAAGTATATACAGCTCGGAAGAGGGAACTAGCGAGAATAAAAGCGGCACACAGAATATTAAGGAAACATCTAAATAGATGTATAGATATAGGTAAAGCCTATATTGGTGCAGACCCTTTTTATCGAGATATCCTATCTTTATTTTTTAAAGAAGATAATATTATATCTCATTATAAAAGAATAAAGGGATTATCTAATATCCTAGATAGATTATTAGAGACATATTCGTTTAAGATCTCTAAGGCACGAAATCCGCCCGAAATGGCAAAATATAGAAAAGAAGCATTGGCTAGAATGATGTCCGTTGTGAAACGTAGACCTAATTTAATACAATTTTTTATCGAGATCCATAGATTTGCTTCTAGATTACCATCAATATCAAAAGAAACGCCTTTAGTTATTGTGGGCGGACCTCCTAATGTAGGCAAGTCGTCATTAGTTAGAGAAATCAGCACAGCTCATCCAGAAGTAGCAGAGTATCCCTTTACGACCAAAAAGATCTCGTTAGGACATGTGACAATGAACAGACATGTTATACAGATTATGGATACACCTGGCCTTCTAGACCGCCCAATGAATGAGCGTAACCCTATTGAGAAACAGGCTATTTTAGCTATACGACATTTAGCCGATATACTGATATTTATGTTTGACCCTAGTCCGATGAGATACTACCCTATTGAAAAACAGATTCATATATTAAATGAGATAGAGGAGCACTTCACTGGACTAGATATAATTCTTGTTTCAAATAAGGCTGACATAAAAGAGATAGATGTAACTAGGTACATAAAGGAAAAAGTTATCGAAACATCGTTGCTCACCGGTCAGGGTCTAGATGAATTAAGAAGTGAATTGTATGTTAGACTATCTAGGTTAACCAAAACATTGTAAATATTATAATACGTTTATCCATATCACTCCATCTTTCTCATCGATTTTATACTCTCTCTCCGTAAGGTTCGTTGCTACATACAATGCTGACTCTATATGTTTACTGAGACGAGGCACAGAAAATCGTGAGTTTCCGTCGCTTAAGAAAAGAAATGGAATTATCATATCACCCATATTTATATCTAATGAAGCACTAGAATTAAACCAATCTAGAAATCGTTGATAAGCATCCCAACCTACACTCTCAGCGGGTTTTCCACGTTCACCAACACCGTCACCTCCTGCATATATTCCGTTGGACATTTTGGAGTAAATTACTATGCTTGTCCCAGGTCCAATAGCTTCGTCTCTACCCAAAGTAGATATCTTAAAGCTTTTTTCACCGGGCACATGTTTTTCTAAGAAATGTCTGAATGGTTTGACTTGCCGCATGGCGACATGTTTAGGTAAGTTAGAAGCTATACTAATAACTTCAGTGAAAATGATTTCTTCTCTATATATAGTTATTGGTTTAAGTTTTGATTCTGAATATACTTTTAATATAACCTTACCTCCGCCTTTAGGATAATAGCCTCTTCGTATAATATCCATTTCCGCCGAGATACCAATTGTACGAAGATTATTTAGAAAAACATTCTTCATATAGTCAGATGTAGGACTCCACTTAACATCCGTACCACCTATTATTGATATAGATATGTCTTTATTGGATAATGATAACATAGGCATTAGACTTTGTATAATTAGGGTTATACTGCCTGCGGTACCTACATTATATTCATAATGTCCAGATTTAGCTTCGCCAAAATCCATTATAACCTCTCTAGACCCTACTTTGAGTCCCTCTACGGAGCCACCACATATTTTTTGTAGAATTTTTATTCCTCCTAGATGTTGAGGACGAAGTCCTGGATTTGGTCTTTTAGCTCTAATATTTATTACTTTAACTGGTTTTTGAAGTGCTGCCGATAAAGCTGCAGCGTACCGTAGAATTTGACCGCCGCCTTCTCCGTAAGAACCATCTATTATATACATTATATATCATTAATTATGAAAATAGTATTACTGTCGGACCCTCATTATTTTTCTTCTACCCAAAACCTCCCAATATTCAACATTAACTCCTGAATCCAATTTATTCTTGAGTTCTTCATCTTCAGGTAATAAAGCTTCGAAGACCTCATATGTTTCCAGATCCATTAATTGAACAGTATCGCTTACAGAAATTACTTGTGCTGTTCTTTTGTTTATAATTGGCATGTCGACAGTCGTATCCACAGGTCCAACTATGCTTCGTTTTACACCATCGAATATTCCGACAGCAACGACCCTTGCTTTGGCAGCACCATGCTTACCTGGTTTCGACTTATCTATTGATACTACTTTACAGGGCTCATCATCAATAACAACCAACGATCCGGGTTTTAATGAACCTAATTCTACAGGCCGACTACTCATTAGAAAGTACCTCCTATTAATACTAGATACTTCATCTAAATATATGAACCGTGAAATTTATTAAGTTATTGAGGATTATGATATATAACTTTAGTTTATTGAAGGCTGATACAGCATGAAAAAAGTGGGAATTGTAGTGGCGAGAAGCGTTAGAGGTGCTACACAAATAGCCTTTGACATAATTAGTCATCTATTAAATCATGGTTATGAAACGGTTTTATATCCTAAATTGTATAAAATGCCGAAAGAAGTAGTATTAACTAATAAGATAGATGATATGAATGTAGATTTAGCTATCTCGGTAGGGGGAGATGGTACTGTTTTAAGAACCTTCTTGTATTTGCCTAATAAGGAGACGCCTGTTCTGGGAGTAGGTATGGGAGAAAGAAACTTTCTTTCCATAGCAAATAAGTATAATTATTTATCGGTTCTCGAGAGGGTTTTGGAGGGTAAATATAAGATAATCGAGGAAATGAGGCTAGATGTTAAAATAGGAGATAGAGATAGCGATTATCCGCCTGTTCTAAACGATGTGGTCTTTGCATCGAGAATAACAGGAAAAACCAGTGAAATCAATGTTGCAGTAAAAACAGATGATGATTTCTTTTTATTATGGAAAAGCAAAGCAGATGGAGTTATAATAGCTACGCCAGTGGGTTCTACAGCATATTCATATTCTGCCGGAGGGCCCGTGGTAGATACGGAACTTAATGGCCTGCTTGTAGTACCTATGCTTCCGGTATACAGGAAACCAATTATGATGTTAAATCCTAGAAGAACGGTAGTTATTTGGGCTGGTACAAAGAGAAGTCCACCGCTCTTGATTCTGGATGGTCAAATAAGAATAGAGGTAGAGTTGAATGAAAAAGTCTATGTAAAAAAATCCCGTAAACCAGCGAGATTTATTATGTTGGAAGATTATACGAGTATATCAAGGTTAGTGAAATCTGCGAAATGAATATTAAAAAAACAATATTCATATTAGATACAACAGCTTTACTTTACTATACTCGTTATCATGGGGTAAATATTACTGTAGAGAAAGCACTTGATGAGGTTAAGAGGATCGATGAAAAGAGACTTGTCTCGGGCTTGGTAGAAGGAGGATTAATATCTATAGAGAACCCCCCTAGGAAATATATTAATAAAATCAGGGATTTGGCTGTTGAAAGTGGCGATATTAAGATACTCTCTGATACAGACATCGAGATTCTGGCTCTTGCGTTGTATTATAAAATGAAAGGGGAGGAAGTAATAGTTATAACAGATGATTATGCAATACAAAATATTCTTGAGGATCTCGGCATTAGATATAGGCCTTTATCAAGAAAAATAAAGAAACGTATAAAATGGATATATGTATGTTCAAAGTGCGGCAAACACTTTTCAACTGATTATCATGAGGATGTGTGTGCTTATTGCGGTGGGGAGATTGTTAGAAGAGAGAAAGTCTAAGGTTATCGAATAGATTAATAATTTAAGTGATGTGTGGCTCTATATACAGCAGATAAGTTAATTTAATAAGTCTATCTATAAATAAATTGTATAATGATGAAGAAAGTGTTCAAGGATATATCCAAATTATCCCCTTCCTATATTCCACAGAGGATACCTCATAGAGAAGTTGAATTCAAGAAGTTAGTAGACTTATTTAAACCGGTAATTACCGGAAATGAAGCATATAATCATGTATTCATTATAGGAGAGCCAGGGGTAGGAAAAACGTTATTAGCTAAATATTTTGAGCGGTATATAAGAAATAATCATAATTTTTTAGTTATTTACACAAATTACAGAGTTGAAAAAAGGCCCGGAAATATTGTACGTGCAATTGTGTCTTACATCATTCCCTCTATGCCGCTTAGAGGCTATTCTATAGAGGAAATGTTCATAGCTGTTATGAAGGAAGCTGTAAATAAAAATTTAAGAGTCCTCTTAATATTGGATGATGCCGATACCCTATTTCGAAAAGAAAAGGAGTTCATATATTTGCTAAGCAGAGTTGACGAGATCTTAGGCACCCAAAATATTTTGTCTATAATATTCATATTACACTCTGAACACATGTTACTTGCTTTGGATGCTTGGACCGCAGGAGCACTAAGAAAAAATCTATTACGGCTTAAGGAATACTCCTATGACGAATTGATAGATATTCTTAGGGAACGGGTCGCAGAAGCATTTGTAGAAGGAGTTGTTTTAGATGAGACCATTCAGGTATGTGCAGATATTTCATCGACCTATAATTATAACGCACGTTATGCCATAGAACTTCTGTTAAAGGGAGGTAAACTAGCAGAGCAGTTCGGCAGCGAGATCGTTAAACCAGAACATATAAGACTGGCTAGGGATCAGGTACCCCCATCATTTTCTACAGAGGATATAAAACATTTATCACAACATGAAAAGCTCATTTTATACGGGTTATCCCGTCTTTTATTAAGTTCTAGTAAAGCTTTCGTGTCCACAGGCGAGCTTGAAGAGGAATATAAAGAAATTTGCAAAGAATTAGGTTTGCAGCCAATAAGCCATACATGGTTTTGGAATGAGATCAAAAATTTGTCTTATTTTGGTTTTGTGTCTAGAAGGGAGTCTGGTAAAGGATACAGAGGAAGAACCACCATAGTGGGGCTTCCCTCTTTTTCGGCTCGTTTTCTTGAGGAAATACTTAGAAAAGAGGTGTATAAAAAATGAATATTGAAGAAATCTTCTTCTCAAGGGGAATAGTCAAGATACTCCATAAGCTATCTATTGAAGGTGAAATAAATATTAGTCAACTAAGTAGAGGACTAGGTCTAAATCATATGCAAACGAAAAATTACTTGGAATATCTAAAAAAAATGAATTTGGTGAAAGAAAAAAGATTCGGGAAAATCCGTATTTTTTCATGTAACGAAGAAGACAAATATATGAAATTAATAATCCAGTTTATGAATCAATGGCAACGAATTAATCGAGGAGAGTAAAAGCAATGTCTTTAATCGCACGGGAATAGCGCGTCCATATATCATTTGATTCTATACATTTATTGCATACACAGAAACGTATATCTTTTTTACAATTATCCTTAAATATACAGTCTTGGCAATTTACGTCCGATTCACATATTATACATAATATATAAGGTATTAATTCGATGTTTAGATGGGATAATAAAGAATTTATACGAGGCAGAATTGAATAGTCCTTTACTATGAATCCTTTCCCATGTTTATATTCGATGCCCTTAATTTTTACAATGTTTCTAAATAATGTATTGCCAAGCCTCACATTTAGTTTAAAAGGACGGCCCAAAATTATTTTGATAATATTTTTATTCTTCATATTTTATCAACCGTACATCCTACTGCACCACTTTTGTAGATCTCTCCACTCATCTATAACCAATTCATTGTATCTATAGGGTAAGACCTCGGTCATAAATTTACGTTTTGATAAATGAAAAGTGTTAGATAACAAATTAAGCATTTCCTCCCTCTGTTCCCTAACTTTCCTATTCCTTATAAATAATTGAAATCTATATTCAGTAATTCGTGGCTCGAAGGAGATGTATTTCTTTAATTTAAATATAAAGTCGGAGATATTTGGAATAAAATATTTTAATAAACTCCATTTTCTTTCTCTATTGATCCGTCTCCACATCATATCGAGTTCTGATAATTCATTAAGTAATAATGCTGTCAATTTTATGTCTAGGCCGCTTCTGTTGATACTATCTGAAATGGTTTCTATTAGATCTTCTAGGTAATTCAAATTTGATTGAATAAGCATTGATACCTCTCCTTTATCAACGGCCTCCGACAATCTTTTTAATAATACATCATAAGGCAGATTTTCAATAGTGATTCCCATCGAGCCAATTGAAATGCCCATTAAAACTGCTTGTAGCATATTTATGGCGGCTCTTGCGTCACCTTTAGATTTGACTGCTATATCATTTAGTACCTGATTTTCGACAGTAGCACCTTCTAAATATAGTATTCTTTTCAATAGAATTATTATTTGACGAGGAGTTAAAGGATTGAAATTTATAATTTTAAAATTCTCGATTAATAATTTATGCTGCTTTTGATCCAATACATTAGCGGCCAATACCGTCAATATTCGGCTACTCTTTATAATCGAAATTAATGTTGGTATAGCACCTGAATCAGCTTTAGGGTCTATCCCGTCTACCTCATCAAGAAAAAGCAAAGGCTCACGTCTTCCTTTTCCCATAAATGAATCAAGAGTGCTTGCTTTGTATAAATGCCCCAACCTATCTTCAAGGGCTTTTTTAGACCTATAATCACTGGCATTAGTCTCTATAACAACGTATCCAAAAGTATTTGCAAATGCGTGGACCCAACTTGTTTTTCCAATTCCAGCGGGTCCTACTAGCAGTATGCCGAGCTCCCTAGTCTTTCCTTTTTTCCATAGCTTAACCCATTCTATAAATTCTAGTTTTGCACTTTCATTACCTATTACTTCATCGACCTGTTTTGGTCTATATTTCTCAACCCACATCAATACTGGTTATCCCCTACCACTTATTTGATTAATTAGAGCAGCGAGCATTGCCGTTAGCTGAATCTCCTCATAGGCTCCATTCAAAAGACGATATTCATATTCCGCAAGGATTTGTGAAGCCTCAACACTTAAAAGGCCATTTTCAATTAGCCCATTCATAATCAATTTAATGATTTCCTGGCCGTCTAAACCGCTACCCGATTTAAAGTCAAATAATAATTTGCGGGCATTATAAAAGTCTCCATTTTTCATGTAATTGATGATCTCTTTTACTACCTTCGGTGTGACCTTACCAACAAGTTCCTCGATTATTTCACGTGTTATAACTCCCGCTCCAGCACCCGCTGCAGATTGCAGTAGATTAATGGCACGTCTAAGATCCCCTTTTGTATAATCATACAATAATTCTAATACCTCAGGATTGACTTTTACATTTTCGTTATTACATATTCCTTTAAGGTACTCCATTACATCTTCTTTGGCGATGCTTCTAAATCTAAAGATAGCGCATCTGCTTTGTATAGGCGATATAATTCTAGTTAGGTAATTACATATTAATATAAATCTAGTTATACGTGAATTAATTTCCATAATACGTCTTAAAGCCGTTTGAGCTTCTGGAGTCATCATATCAGCTTCATCTAGAATAATTAATTTAAATGGAACCTGTTCTGAGGGAGTAAAGTATTGACTAAACATCTTGACTCTTTCTCTTATGACATTTATGCCTCTTTCATCAGAAGCATTAAGTTCCAACGTATATTCGCGCCAAGCTTCTCCATATAAATATCTTGCTACAATTAGAGCGGTTGTCGTCTTTCCGGTCCCGGGCAATCCAGCAAATAGCATATGGGGCATTTCAGCGGGATTTTGAAGCAGATTCTTAAGCCCCGAAACTACTTCTTCTTGATTTATAAGTTCTTCAAGCTTTGTAGGTCTATATTTTTCAATCCACATTAATTGAGGTCTTAATGACATATCTTACCGCCTATATAATGATAATACGTCACATAAAAAAAGATACATGAGACGATTAGAAAAATATAATAGTTAGAGGTACTTGGATCCTATTATTACTTTTAGAGACTAAATAATATATAGCTGTCAATTCACAGAAATTAATTATACATTCCTTATGATGGTTCTACTGAAAAGCAAGTCACAGTAAATCTTTTATGAATATGCTACATTATTAATTGGAGGATGAAAAAGTGGAGGCCCTAAAACTCGAGATATTGAAGTATGTTAATGAGTGGAGGGGAGTTGACGTAATTTTATTAGCAGATATTAAAGAGTATGTGCTGGGTACATACACCATTCCATATGGAAAGACTGGAGATAAGATTAATGTTCCACTCTGGATTGCCAGAAGACTTATAGAAAAAAGATTAGCTACAGTTAATATAGAGGAAATTACTAATTGGATTAATAGAATATATTGGAGAGAAAAAGTTCAAAAAACGTCTCCATATACAATATCACGAATACCAGATGATTTCTATGCAAAAGCAAAGTTGGTCTTATTTATGATAAATAAAGGATATATTGAAGATGAATCGGATATTAAGAAAAAAATACTGGAAATATTTAATAAAAGAAAAAACGCCATCCATTTTTTAAGTGAACTAAAGGAATCTGAATTGATAGATAGACTTTCGGAGGAGGAGAAGATATTATTATCCATATATAGAAAAGTTGGAGATGTTTGGAAAGATTTTTGGGGTGTATCTAAATGAATAGCGAACAGGTAAATATAGAAGAAAGACTTGTTAAATTTTTATCCGATTTTAAAGATGAAAAGGGAAGAATAAAATATAGAGATAGAATTTTAGAGTTAATCGCAAAAGAACAAAAATATCTATCGATAGATTTTGGAGATATATTAAGATTTGATGAAGAGTTGGCAATAGCGATCACTGAGAGACCCTATGAGGCCTTGAAAGCAGCTAGAAAAGCGGTATACGAAATTTTATCTATGGAAAGGCCTACTGAAATGATAAATATTGAGGATATATATGTGGGCTTCTCAGGTGAGGCGGGTTATTTAATTAGACTAAGAGAAATTAATTCTAGGTATCTAAATAGGCTAATATCCATTAATGGTTTATTTATAAGATGTTCTCAGGTTTACTCTTTTATCGAAAAAGCAGTATATAGATGTAATACCTGTGGTAATGAAATTAAAATCGAGGGAAATCCATTTTCTCTATCTATTGATGCGCCAAGTGCATGTTATGCTTGTGGAGGCAAGAAAAGGAGATTTAGCCTCGTCTCTGAGAAAACTAGTTATACTGATATCCAGTTTGCACGTATTCAAGAAAGACCAGATGAACTTCCTCCCGGTCAGATACCAAGGTTTATAGATATAATCATAAAACGTCCATTGGTTGAAGCTGCTAGACCCGGGGATATAGTTAGGGTGACTGGAATCCTATCTGTGAAGGGAGATCAGGTTGGTAGAAGACGTTACCATGAATTCGTGATTTATGTTGTGAGTATAGAAGCCCTAACTAAAGAGGCTGCAGAGATAAAGATTACTAGGGATGAAGAAGAAGAACTTGTTAATTTATCCGGTGATAAGAATTTCTATAATAATATTATCAAATCTATTGCTCCATCGATATATGGCCTAGAGATAGAAAAAGAGGCGTTATTACTTTCGTTGATAGGTGGAAAAGAAAAGATTCTGCCTGATGGCGTTAAGTTCAGAGGAAATATTCATATTTTGTTATTAGGCGACCCTGGGACCGCTAAAAGTGAGTTATTAAAATATGCCTCTGCTTTAGCTCCCAAAGGATTATATACTAGTGGAAGAGGCACTACTGCGGCAGGTTTAACAGCGGCTGTAATTAAAGAAACCGGTGGTGGATTGGCATTAGAGGCTGGAGCTGTTGTTCTAGCAGATATGGGGACCTGTGCTATTGACGAAATAGACAAGATGAGGCCTGAGGATAGGGTGGCCTTGCACGAAGCGATGGAACAACAGACGGTGTCCATTGCTAAAGGGGGAATTGTAGCTACATTAAATGCGAGAACCACAATTATAGCGGCTGCCAATCCAAAAGAAGGGAGATATAATAGAAATAGACCGCCCAAAGATAATATTGATCTTCCTGTAACATTACTCTCTAGATTTGATTTAATATATATAATAAAGGATGAACCTGAAGTTGATAGAGATACAAAACTTGTTGATCATGTGCTTAAAACTAGACAGGTACAAGCGGCATATCAAGAAGCGTTTCCAATTGAGTTTCTACGCAAGTATATTGCATATGCTAAACGGCTAGATGTTACAATGACTGAGGATGCAATGAATAAAATAAAGGAATATTATTTGAAGATGAGGATGCGTAGTAGCGAAGAAGACCCGGTGTCTATATCACCTAGACAGTTGGAAAGCTTAATTAGACTTTCCGAAGCAATTGCCCGTGCAAAACTTAAAAGAAGAGTTGAAGCTGAAGAAGCAGAGAGAGCTACATTTCTACTGCAAAGATTTCTAAGCGACGTAGGAATAGATATTGAAACTGGAAAGATAGATATTGACATGATATACTCTGGAATACCGATGAAGAGAAGAAGCAAGACAGCAGTGGTAATTGACGCTATAGAAAGGCTTATCCGTAGATACCCTGATGGAGAATATGCATATAGAAGGGAAGTCATAGACTATATAATTAATAATACAAATCTATCTGCTAGTGAAGCTGAAAATATAATAGATAAGCTTGTTTCAGAAGGAGTACTATTTGAGCCAGGCGAAGGAAGGATAGCAAAGGTATCAAGATAGAAATTGTTAGGTATTAATAAATAATCAACAACGTTACATTTAGTGATATGCTGATAAATGACTTACCTATTCCAGAGGAATATAAAGTTTTTTTAGAGAAGCTAGGATATTATAGGCTATATCCTCCACAAGAAGATGCTATTAGAAAAGGGGTGCTTGATGGGAAGAATCTAGTTGTAGCGACTCCAACAGCAAGCGGCAAAACCTTCATTGCACTACTATCATCAATAAAGAAATTTGTGGAAGAAAAAGGAAAAATAATATATCTAGTCCCTTTAAAAGCCCTTGCCAATGAAAAGTATAAGGAATTTAAATCATTAGAGAAAGTAATGTTTAACAATAGAAAAATCAAGGTTATAATTTCTACAAGTGATTATGATGATCCTGGTGAAAAGCTTAAGAGAGCAGATATTATTATAGCTACATACGAAAAAATGGATTCTTTATTAAGACACTCTCCAAGTTGGATGAATAATATATCTCTGATAATTATCGATGAAATTCATTATATTCATTCGATAGATAGGGGGCCGACATTAGAATTATTAATAACTAGACTAATAGATGATCTACCTGACGCACAATTCTTAGCATTAAGCGCAACAATAGAAAACACTACTGACTTCGAAGATTGGTTAAATACAAAGGTCATTATGTCTCAATGGAGGCCTGTTCCCCTTAAAGAGGGGGTTTTCATAGATTACAGTATTATTTTTATGGATGGAAGCGTATATGATGTTGCTAATTTATATGGCAATCCATCAGTCGATCTAGCTCTAGACACTATAAAGGAAGATGGGCAGGCGCTGATCTTTGTACAGAGAAGACGTGATGCGGTTTCAGCATCTAAAAAAATCGCTGACGCTATTAGATATCTTGAAATAGAAAAGATAGAAATAGAAAAATGCAGGAAAATCGCTGAAAAGATTCTAAATGCTACTGAAACAACAGAATTGTCACGTACCTTATCACAAGTTGTCTCTTATGGCGTAGCATTTCACCACGCAGGCCTGGCATATGAGCATAGAGCGATAATTGAAGAGAATTTTAGAAAAGGCATAATAAAAGTGATAACTGCCACGCCTACACTCGCTGCAGGCGTGAATTTACCTGCACGTAGAGTGATAATATCCAGTTTATATAGATATGAATTAGGTTTTAGGGAACCGATTTCGGTATTTGAGTATAAGCAGATGGCTGGTAGAGCGGGTAGGCCTTTATATGATGAATATGGCGAAGCAATAGTGATTACAAGGACACCTGAAGAGGCAGATTATATAATGGATGTTTATCTGCAAGGAAAACCTGAAGCATTAAGATCAAGGTTGCTCGAGGGGGGATCTATGGATATGCATATTCTTGGTCTGCTAGCTTCTAAAAGGGGATTATTCAAAAGGGAAATTGAGGATTTTTTTGACAAGACTTTGTGCGCTGTCCAGAGGGGGAGTAGGAGAATTTATAAAGAGATAACGGGGGGATTGATGTATTTAAATGAAAAGAAATTAATAGTTGATAGGAAAGGAAAATATTATCCCACTGAATTTGGTAGGAGGGTAGCTGAACTTTATATTCTTCCCTCGACAGCGGTGCAGATAAAAGAGTTTGTAGAAAATTACCACCATAAAGAAAATTCAGATTTAACACTGCTTTATGTTATATTGAGCACTCCCGATGCAGCTTTAGCACCATATTATTCTAGGGAGAGGAGGAAGATTGAGGAACATCTTTCTATACTAAGCGAAGAGATAGGTGACGTGCTATGGAATCCCGATAATTATGTATATACAATATCTCATCAGCTACAAATATGGAAAACTGTTTTTGTTTTGTACGATTGGATACAGGAAGTTAGTGAAGATAATATATCTCGAAAATGGAGGGTGGAGCCAGGGGATTTACAAGTCATCAGGGGAACTAGTGAATGGATACTGTATTCAGCTGGACAAATCTCGAAGCTATTTGGATACCGAGGATTATATGAGCAATTCGATACATTAACAAGGAGAGTTCATTATGGTGTCAAGATAGAGTTACTCAATTTGGTGGGATTAGAGGGAATAGGAAGAATAAGAGCCAGAAATTTATATAATGCAGGGTATAAAACACTAATCCATCTTAAAAAAGCAAAAATAGAAGATTTGATTAAAATACCGGGTATTGGCGAGACTTTAGCTAAACGTTTAGTTTCTTAATGGCACCCCATATTTTTTGCTCAGCTCTTTTAAGAACTTTTCGGTCTTTATCTTAGCCGCAGAAATACATTTATCTAATAAAATAGGGATTTCTAAGTCGTTTTCTTTGAGATACTTAGATAGATAATTATCATGTAGTATATCCTCGAACGATCCTCTAGACGATATTATTTCTCTTAACCTATGATGGGCCTTCTGTCGATCGCCACCCCTTATGGCCACTATTTGAACAAGCAGATCAGAATATATCCATGGCTCCTCCTTTCTGATATTCTTTATCATATTATCTTTCTTTATGATTAATCCCTTTACAATTTCTGTGGCTGTCATTATTTGTTCATCAATCAATATAAACACTTCCGGTATAGCTATCCTTTCGAATGAACTATTAGTAAGGTCACGCTCATGCTCAATAATAATATTTTCCAGCCAACCCAAGGAGAATCCTCTTATAACCTTCGATAACCCACAGATTTTCTCACTAAGTATAGGATTCCTCTTCTGCGGCATAACAGAAGAACCTATTTGGTTCTCTACAAATGGCTCCATGACTTCTTCAATACCAGATCGTTGCAGATTTCTTATTTCTCTTCCAAACTGATCTAAGATAGATGACAAAATCGAGAATGAAGAGAATAAATATGCATATCTATCTCTCGGAATTATTTGTGTTGCGTGTCTAGCCCTAGTAATACCCAATATCTCCATAACCTCATCTTCTATATGCGCGCCATCTATGACCTCTATCTCTACCCCAGAACCAACGGCCCCCGAATATTTGCCTATACTACATAATTTTATCGCATTAGTTAAAGCAGTTCTAACTCTATCGAGTTGATCTAAGAATAATAATAACTTAAATCCAAATGTGATAGGGATCGCTGCACGTCCATGTGTTCGTCCTAAGCAGGGTGTTAAACGTTCACGCCAAGCTAAACTTATCATTTGTCTTATCAACTCATCTAACTTGTCAAGTATAATGTTCCCCGCATCTCTTATCTGGATCCCCATTATAGTATCTAGTATATCATTTGAAGTAGCGCCTAGATGGATATATTTACCGTATTCCTCTGATTTCTCATACATAGCTAGTATTACAGCCATAGATTCATGTTTAACCCTATTCTCCCATTTATTAATATCCTCTATTTTTAACCCCTTCACTAACCTTTTTATTTCATCTGAAACGCCATCTGGGATTCTACCTTCTTTTTCTAGGGCTTTCAGTATGGCTATCTCTACATCTATAAATAACTTTAGCCAATTCGTCTTTGAGAATATCCTTTTAATTTCATGACTACCATATCTGTAATCTATAGGATGTATACTCAACTATCTATCACCATATAAAAATACAATGTATTTATAAAGTATAATTATTCTAATTTCTGACTCTTAAAAAGTACGAATCACCCCTCAATATGCCTATAAGGAATACATATTATAATGTTTACATCATTAGATAATTGAGTTAGTGTATGAAAGGAACAGTCTGCTTGACTCACAAAGTGAACGGAAAAGGGTTTGATGTCAAGTGTAAATTAAGGGACGTCGAAGTATTTAGAGACGCCAACAATATAATAGTTGGAAAACGATATTATGACATAACGAGTATTTCATCAAGCTTCATTGATAGACTCTGTAAAGGTAAACTTGATGTATACGTAGATGAAAAGCTCTTGGATGGGGCGTTCATACACATAGTACCCAATAAGGATGGAATATACATTTTCAGAGACCCTATAGGACTGATACCTTGTTATATTGCTCACAAACTTGGAAAGCTTTACATAGCTTTGACTAAAAAAGATCTAATATTAATAGGCGTCGATTCAATTTATAGACTTGATCCATGGCATATCTATAGAGTTGATTTAAGCAATATAACGGTCTTCACTCCTATTGGACATCCCATTATAGATATAGATCCTGCTATTGCACGATTCAATTTTGAAGAAGCAGTCACAACATTCTTGAATTTGATATCCGAAAGAATAAAGAATATTGATTTACTTAAGAAACATAATAAGGTTTATGTTTCATACTCAGGTGGAGTGGATAGTTCATTAACAGCAAAGATATTACAAGAAGCAGGGTATGAGGTTATATTGATCTCCGCCGGCTTAGAAAAATCTAGAGACCTATATTATGCATCAAGGGCTTCCAAGAAGATGGGTCTAGACATAATATTATCTGAAAAGAAATTATCTGATGCTCATAGAGATGTTGAAAAGGTCATAGCCATTATAGAAGACTTTAATCCGCTAAATGTTTCCTTATCACTGGCCCAATATTGGGTTTTCGGAGAAGTTCCACGAGGAAATATAATTTCCTTAGGTCAAGGGGCAGATGAGATTTATGGTGGATATTCTAGATATTTAGAAGTATATAAGATGACCGGGGAAAAAGCCTTAAAACTGGAAATCATTAAGAAAACACTCTTTTCATATTTTATTAATTTTGAACGTGAATGGAAACTATCTGACCATTACAAAATAATTAATTTTTATCCACTTCTAAGTCCTAAGCTTGTTTCATTTGGATTATCACTACCCACCCGATATTCTATAGAGGCATCAGATGATAAGATAAGAAAACATGTTATAAGAAAAGCCGCCTTAAAACTTGGCATAGAAAAAGAATTAGCATATGCTCCAAAACGTTCATTACAATATTCATCTGGATCTATGGAGGCTGTGAGGAAAATATCAAAAAAGACGGGTTTAAAGCCTCATGAATACCTATTTAAATTATATAATAATATTGTTCCACATTGAAATTCAATACTGTATCATTAAATCCTAATTATTTTTAATTTAAAGAGGAAAATAATGTCAAATAGTGATAATACTATATTTTAGTATTAGAATGGTAAAGGATATTAAAGGGTGATTAATTTGGGTAGATGGATAGTTACATCGGCTTGGCCATATGCACATGATGTAATACATTTAGGTAACTTAATAGGCTCTCTACTATCGGCGGATATTTTTGCTAGATATCTCCGCTTAAAGGGTGAAGATGTAATATATGTAACAGGTTCTGACCAGCATGGGACACCTATAGAAGTTAAAGCACTAAAAATGGGTGTACCCGCAGAAAAATTATCAGACGAAATTCATGAGAAGATTGTTGAGGTATTGGAAGGATTTAATATCTCTACAGATAATTATACTAAGACCCATAATCCTAATCACATAAAATTTGTACAAGAATTTTTCTTAAAGATTTTTAGAAATGGATATATTTTCGCTAAGGAAGAAGAAGTTTTGTACTGTGAAACCGATAAGATTTATCTTCCCGATCGATTTGTAGTAGGTACATGTCCATTTTGTGGTTATGAAAGAGCACGGGGTGATCAGTGTGAAGAGTGTGGAACGTTATTAACCCCAATTCAATTAGTGGATGCGAAATGTAATATCTGTGACACTCCACCCGTTAAAAAAACATCCAAGCACTTCTATTTTGACTTACCTAAGTTTTCACAACGTCTGATAAAATTTATATCAGAATCAGAGACCTTGTCGGATAATGCGAAAAAATTTAGTATAAATATGATTAATCAAGGTCTTAGACCTAGATCAATTACCAGAAACAACAAGTGGGGAATACCGGCTCCTTTTCCTGGTGCGGAAGACTTAACTATATATGTATGGTTTGAAGCGGTGCTAGGTTATGTATCTGCAGTTATAGAGTATTTCAAGAAGATAGGTAAAGAGGATGAATGGAGAAAGTGGTGGCTCGATCCTAAAACTAACATAGCCTTTTTTATAGGTAAAGATAACATACCCTTTCACACTATAATATTTCCTGCTTTGCTCATGGCTACCCATGACAACTATTCTCTAAACTTCTATGTTGGAGCTACAGAATTCCTTAATTATGAAGGACAAAAATTTAGTAAAAGCCAAGGAATTGGTATTTGGTGTGACGAAGCACTAGAATTATTGCCTTCAGATTATTGGAGATATGCGTTGACATATACTCGACCTGAAGTAAAGGACACAAACTTTTCTTGGAGGACTTTGGAATATACAGTGAATGAAGAACTAAATAATCATTTTGGAAACCTACTTCATAGAGTTCTAACTTTTATAAAGCAACATTTTGATGGGGCCATCCCTGAAGCTGGACCATTATCTACCGATGAAACCAAACTCCTTAGAAAACTAGACCAGGTGAAACATATAGTAGATAAATATTATCAAGAAATGAGATTTCAAAAAGTACTATCTGAGATTATGAATGTTGCTAGAGAAGCCAACGCTGTTATGAATATTGAAGAACCATGGAAAACAGTTAAAAAAGATAAACTGAGGGCTGGAACTACATTAAACGTAATATCTAATGTGGTAAAAGCTCTTGCCGTAATGTTATATCCTATCATACCTGAATCTTCTAGTAAAGTACTAAGGTATTTAGGCTATAACGGAGATATTCACTGGGATCTAATTGATAGCTCTACATCGGGGTGGAAAATAGATCCTAATTTTAAGCCTGCTTTCTCTAAAGTGGATATTGATGAACTAAAACAGAAACTCGAGAGAATTAGAAGTATGGAGAAGAGTAAGCTAGTAGATGCCTCGTTATTAGAGAAATTAGACATAAAAGTGGGGGAGATTGTAGAGGTAAGAGAAATACCAAAAAGCAAGGAGCTATACTATTTAAGGATAAAAGTAGGTGATAAAATATATAGCTCTGTAGCTAAAATAGGTAAGAACTATACTAAAAAAGAACTATTAAAGAAGAAGGTAATTGTCATTGTTAATTTAAAGCCTAAGAAAATTAGAGGCATATTATCTGAAGCCATGATATTAGCCGCCGAGTATCGAGGGAACGTGTCACTTTTAACGATTGATAAGGATATAATTGATGGGGCATCTGTTTTTTGAGGCTACCCGATATGTATAAGTTAGATCTCCATATACATACCTGCTATTCGTCGGATGCTGTCACAAGAATAGAAGACCTAATTAAAATAGCTAAAAAGAGGGGCTTATCAGCGATAGCGATCACAGACCATATGAAAATTAAGGGCGCATTAAAAGCCTTAGCTATTAATGAAGATAAAAGCCTTATCATAATACCAGGCATTGAGTTACATACACATGCTGGTCATTTACTTGCCTTAAATATTAGAGAAAAACCCAGATTATACAATAGTTTATCTGAGGTTATAGAAGAGATCCATAATTTAGGCGGTATAGCTGTCGCGGCACACCCTTTTGACATAATATCGCCCTTTAAGAATCTACATCGATATGCCAATATACTTGACGCACTAGAAGCTGCAAATGCAAAGACATTAAATTATCAGTCACATATTAATTCAGCATTTAGGTACTTGGAAAAATACCCTTCATTAGCATTTACAGCCGGTAGCGATTCTCACATTCCCGAGACAATAGGCGATGTATTCCTAGAGGTCGAGGAGGATATATATAATCCTGATGATGTGATTACTGCCATCCTTAGCAAGAGATGTAGAGTCAGAGGCTCAAGAAGTCCATTGAGCGCTAGGATTAAGAAACTAGTTAAGACCATCTTCAAGTAGTATCGCCGCAAGCCATGTAGAATGAGCTTCAACAACCCTACAGTACTTCTCCACCCCTAACTTAATATATTCTGATATAACTATAGGCTTAAATGCATAATTCCTACCTACAAAACATTTATTCTTGCCTATTTCGTTAACTAGTATTTTACCGCTCCAGCCAATCCACAACTTATTTCTCTCTTGCATTATATCTAGTGAAAGCCTAGTTAATTCCCTACTCCTATTCTTTGTTATATAAGTAGGGATTTGTTTCATACCTTTCGACTTAGTACCCGGTCTTGGAAAGAACTTAGATATGTTCACTATATCTGGCTGTGTATCCTTTATTAAATGAATTGTCATCTCGAAATCTTCATCACTTTCTCCAGGGTGGCCCACTATAATATCTGTAGATATATTGAATCTATGGTCTACTTCCTTTCTAATTCGCTTCACGCTCTCTACATATTCCTGCGTTCCATGACTTCGATTCATTATCTTTAAGATCTTATCGCTTCCAGACTGTACTGGTATATGAAGAAAACGGTATAGATGTCGGGCCTCACCGAACAACTCAATTAATTCATCAAGCCATTTATATACCCACCGCGGATTTATCATACCTAATCGGACTTTAAAATCTCCTTCTAATCCTTCTATTGATCTGAGTAAATCGATAATGGTTCTCCGTGGCTTCAAGTCATATCCATACGCCCCGGTATCTGGCGAGGTCAAGTAAAATTCCTTTACCCCTTCATTACTACGAAGCTTAATATATTTTATTATCTGTTCTATTGGATGACTGCTTAATATATGTCTTGCAAACTTAGTGGCACAAAAAGAACAATTATCTAGGCATCCATTGGATATCCCTATAGGCTCAGTAATAAGCTTCCTATAATTATATGAATTAGCTATCAGGGGTGATAGTTTATTTGGCATAGTTAGATCGACATACGAGCCTTTTTCTACCGCCTCTAATATATCTAATATTCTGTTTCCTAACGACGGTCCCGATATCGCTCTTAGATCGGTCTCACAAATTATTCTTTTTTTATTGATAAGTGGAAGACACCCCGTAAGAATAACTTTTTTTCCGTCAATATGTTTTATATAAGATAACACCCTATCCTCTGTCTGCTTTTTAACACCACAGCTATTAACAATTACTAAATCTGCATCATTAGGCGTATCCACTATATTATATCCTCTAGAAAATAGTATGCGCTCCATCGCCAACGAATCATATTTATTCAGTGTACATCCAAAAGTTTTTATATAAATATTTCTTATCATATCTAATATTCCACATCTACTTATCTCTATGAAACCAAATAAAAATGTTTCTCTAGGTCTCTCTAAATTTTTTATGGGTATTTTCTTTAAAATTTACGAACAGCCTATTTATCCTAAAACATCACGTCGCCTTGATTTCCCAAATTATCGATCTAAATCGAGTTGTAAATATCGCCCAACATTATAGTTTAGCCATAGATCTTTTCTTAAACCAGAGATAGGATGGAGCCATACTAGAAGGGCGAGATGCTTCTGCCTCTCGCACCCTCTTGATCGCTAAGTTATGAGGCGCACTTTTAACAATTTCCGGCGTCGAATATGACTCGTTCAATACATTAAGAAGACACTCAGCATAGTAATCGAGTTCATCTTTAGTTACACTCTCTGTAGGCTCTATCATAAAGGCTTCATTCACAATTAACGGAAAATATATTGTGGGGGCATGAACGCCAAAATCAAGTAGCCTCTTAGCCACATCTAGAGCTGTTACGCCAGTATCTTTCTTTAACCGTTGAAGACTGATTACAAACTCATGCTTACGCGGCACATCCTTATTAAATGGTAGATCAACACCTTTAAATCTAGATATCTTCTTTAGAAGATAATTTGAGTTAAGAACAGCTATTTTACTCATCCAGGCTATCCCTTTCCGCCCCATCCTACGAATGTAGATATATGCTCTCAATAAAACCGATATATTACCATAGAATGAATGGACACGGCCAATAGTATGTTTGAGCTCATAATCGAGCACATATTTCCCATCTTTCTTTGTTATAATGGGTACAGGTAGATATTCTCTTAGCTTATCATTTACACATATAGGTCCAGCGCCAGGCCCGCCTCCTCCATGTGGAGTTCCGAAGGTTTTATGCAGATTTACATGAACTATATCAAATTTCATATCGCCTGGTCGAGCTACACCTGTTATCGCGTTTAGATTTGCGCCATCATAATACATTAATCCGTCAACTTCATGTATTATCTCCGCCATCTCTAATACTCTATCTTCAAAAATACCTAGGGTATTTGGGTTGGTTAACATCAGCCCCGCCGTCCTTTCGGAGACTGCATCCCGGAGGGCGGAGATATCTACCTTTCCATCCTCATTACTGGGGACCTCAACCACCTTATATCCAGCCATTTTGGCACTAGCCGGATTGGTTCCATGGGCGGAATCTGGTATTATTACCTCATCTTTATAGTCCATATTATTTGTTATATGATATTTCTTCATTATTAACACCCCTGTTAATTCACCCTGTGCACCTGCGGCAGGCTGTAACGAACAATGCTCCATTCCCGTAATTTCACAGAGATACTTCGCTAAGTCATATAATACCTTGAGTAGTCCTTGAACAGTTTCTATAGGCTGATCTGGATGAATATATTCAAGATTGCAATTATTTATTATTTCATCAGCTATCTTTGGATTATATTTCATAGTACAGCTTCCCAATGGGTACATACCAAGGTCTACCGAATAATTCATCTGCGATAGACGAATGAAATGCTTAGCGACACGTGGTTCCGAAATATTTGGGATCTCCAAGGATTCTCTTATAATATCCTTTGGTAAATACTTAGTGAGTTCCTCTATATTTTCATGAGGATACGGAGCGGTGGAACCTGATAGATCAAATATCAAGGGTTCTGCCCATCTTGCTTGATGAAAACCGGTCAATACTTATCACCTCCAGCGAGTAACTCAACCAATTCTTTTAGCTCTTTCTCGCGATGGAATTCATTAATTGAAATATGCAATGAATATCCATACTTGGATTTAACTATAGATGTTATATCTTTCCCAACAATATATCCAGCCTCTAGACCTCGTTTGATTATTATGGCGGGATTAATCTCCAGCGGAACTATAAATTCTCTAAAATATGGGGATGTATAGGGCGGTGCTTGAAATCCCCTTTTACACAAGAATTCTGCCAGTATATGAGACCTTTCAATTAGAGACTTTGATAAAGAGTATAATCCATCTGCACCAAGCAACGATATATAGATTGCGGATGCTATTGCTGTTAAAGCTTCATTGGTACATATGTTAGATGTGGCATTCTCCCTTCGTATATGTTGTTCTCGGGTCTGCATTATCATGGTGTAACATCTTTTCCCGTCTAATGTATTTGCCATTCCTATAACTCTACCTGGCATCTGCCTAATTAATTTCATATCCCCTCTAACCGCAAATATGCCTAAAAGCGGCCCACCATAATTAAGGGGATTCCCTAGGACTTGACCTTCACCCACAACGATATCTACCCCAAAATCTCCTGGTGGTTTTATCAATGATAGAAATAAGGGGTCAACACCCATAATTACCAATGCGCCCTTATTATGAGCAATTTTCACTATTTCTTCGATATTTGTTTCTACAGAACCAATATATGACGGTACTTCTATGTATATAGCCGCGGTATCTTCATCAACTTGGTTATACATATCTTCTATTGGAGTTAAACCCGTATCTTTATCCCAGTCAAGTTGAACCAATCGAATATTATGTGGCCATATATACGTTTTTATCACTTCAAGCCTATTCGGCGAGACCGGTCCCAGAATAACTATCTTTTTCTTTCTTGTATATCTAATGCTCATTAGTAATGCTTCTGCAGCAGAGCTTCCCCAGTCATACATAGATGCATTGACAACTTCTAGGCCTGTCAAAATGGAGATTAAGCTTTGATATTCATATAAGGCTTGTAATACCCCCTGGCTGATCTCTGGCTGATAGGGGGTATATGAAGTCAAAAACTCGCTTCTCCCTAGAATGCTTTTTACTATTGCAGGAACATGTACAGGGTAGACGCCTCCACCCAAGAAAATCTTATTTGGAGGAATAGTAATATTTTCAGCCAATATTGAAGTAATAAGCCGCTTTAACTCTTTTTCATCCATCTCATCAGGCAGATCCAAGTCTTTATTTAGTTTTAGAATATTTGGTATATCACTAAATAGTTCTTCAATATTGTTAATCTCTAAAAATTTGAGCATACTTATTATATCTTCATGTGAAAGCCCCAAGTATTTATGAAAATAGTCATATTCCATATCAAATAATTTATATCAAGTACCAAATTAAGGTTCTAATTATATTTTTATCCTTCGCCTATACCGAGATTATGGAGATAATGGTGTCAAATAAATGTAGATAGTTTTTCGAGAAATTATGATGCTGATACACATAATATTGAGAAATATGGTTTTAACAGACGTATACACTAAACAAATAATACATTATATCTATGTTTTAAGAAATAAAAGTAATAAAGCATGTTATTATTATATCATTAATGACGCTAAGTATGTTTGACAATGAAAGCTAGTTAGGTCGAGGGATTGGTATGAAGCACAAAGTAGTTATAATTTCCATATGTTTATTATTTATCTTATCTATATTGACGATATATCCTGATTATGTAGGCGGACAGCAACAGATTAGTATTGGAGAGATATTTTATGTAGATAAATTTGGGGGAAATTTGAAGGGAAAATTAAATCTCACCATCTCGAATCTAGAGAGTATTGATGAACTCCCCTCAAGCATTCGTCTTATATATCCACTTCAATTTGGCTCTCATATAAAGTATTTGGATGCACAATGGACTAGTATCAATTTAGGGGTTAATACACAAATTAAAGAAGACAAATTCATAATAATCATATCTCTCGATAATATTTCGAGCCTTGAGAACGGAGAGGTCACAATAAATTTAGAGTTATTTCTTCCTTTATACGTAAAGGCTACTGAGCCCTTCAAATTCATCCTCGAGATGCCAATATATCCTAACGTGGAAAATATGAATATTGAAATCGTCGAATATGAGGTCGATCTACCTCTTGGTGTAGATGCCACTGAATATCCAGAGGGATTCGTAAAAGAAAGTGTTGGGCCTGCTGGTGTAGATCAATATAATTTATTGAAGACCTATTATAGCGATGAAATCGAGTTTACTGAAGGGCTACCTCCCAACTTGACAATCACTTTGGAAAGTAGAGACGGAGTTGGGATATATCTATTTAGTGGTGTCATAAATAGAGAGATTTATCTTATGCCTTATGGCTCATATCAGGTCAGGGATACGATCTTATTAGAAAACCATTTAAAGCATCCGGTAGACACTACTAGAGGATTAAGATTCGATAAAACTCCATTAATTAATGATTTGAGGTTCTTATCAAGTATAGGGGTTCCTCTGGATTCCCAAATAAGAGAATTTTATGCCGAAGCCAGATTACCCTACTCATTCCTCCCAGGAATGAATTTATCAGTAGTTGCCATTTATAACGTTGCTCTGGAAAATGCTGAAACTAAATCTTTATTTCCATTAACCTATGATTTAATACTTCAAAACTTCTTAACGTCAAGGTATTTTATAGAAAAAATGTATATAACTGTCTATAGCCCTAATGGAGACATAGTATATAATGCTATGTTAACCGATGTTACTGAATATTCTGAGGTAGAGATTGAAGTGAGTGTCACGACATCCATTGGACAAGTATTGATAAGTATAATGGGTATATTGTATATCCCATTAATAGCAGGTATAGGCGTTACGTTATATCGATTGTTTGCAGGTCCATTTGCATTAAAAATGCCTCCAGAAATCGAGGAATACTCCAAAACACTGTCAAAAGAGATAGATATTATGCGAGGATTAATCGAGCTTGAAGACAGTTATTTAGCGAGGAAAATAAAGTCTAAAGTATATCTTGAAAAACGCTCTAGATTTATAAAGAGACTGAGGGATGTCCAAGTCAATGTAAATAATGTTGAGAGAAAGCTAAAGAACTTAAAGGGTGACAAAAGAGCGGATACACTATTAGAGTTAAGACAGAAGTTAGAAAGAGAATGGAATCAGCTTAAGAGATTGGAGAAGAGGTTTATCGATAGAAAAATTTCACCAAGCGACTATGTAGAAGAGAGGAAAAAACAATTGACTAATTTCAAAGCCACAATAAGAAAGGCAGAAGCCCTTTTCAGATAAAAAAACAGCAACAGTATATATCCTCCGATGACTCAAAATAGTGAAAAAATGTCATAATCCTTTAATCAACAGCTTTATGGAAGTAAAACCAACTCAAGCCTGAAAACCTTTAATATTACCCAAAAAATTATACAGGGCTAAATCTGGATGGTGGTAGTGGTAGCCCGGCCAGGATTCGAACCTGGGTCCCCGGCTCCAAAGGCCGGGATCCTTGGCCCCACAGGGGGTTTGGCCACTAGACGACCGGGCTACACAAATCTTCTCATGATACAATATTAATGGATAGAAATAAAATTTTTACTATGGTTTTTATCGTAAGAAAATTATTTCATTATTATGCTATTAAAGGCGGTGGATGATGAATATAGTCAATTACATTGGTAAGAATGTTAAGCTAGGTAATAATGTTAAGGTTTGGCATTTTACATACATAGGTGATAACACAGTAATAGGTGATAATACTAAAATAGGCTCTTTGGTACATATTGACTACAACGTAAAGATTGGGAGTAACTGCAAGATCGAGGGAATGGCCTATATCCCTCCTTTAACGATCATTGGCGATAATGTCTTTATAGGTCCCGGCGTAATTATTACTAATGATCCATATCCTGAATCGAAAAGGTTAATTGGAGTAACAATTGAGGATAATGCGATTATATGCGCTGGGGCTGTGTTAAAAGCAGGAATAAAAATTGGTAGAAACAGTGTTGTAGGCATGGGTGCTGTTGTAACCCGTGATGTGCCGGAAAATTCCGTTGTTTATGGTAATCCAGCTAGAATCCATTATAATATACAAGAATACATTCATAAACGAAGAAGATGGGAGACCTTTACTTAGACCTAGAACGCCGATACATAACATGTCCTAATCTAAGCCATATATATAGCCATACCCCACCTGATGCGATAGATATAATAAATTTAATAAATTGGTCTAAGAGTCGAGAATATTCTACAAAGGTTATATTCACAGCCAAAAAATAGATGGATGCCAATAAAGCCATGAATAGAGCCCATTCAACTATTATTATTAAGATTAAGGAATAAGTGCTTCGCATCACATCACCTTCATGGTCATTAGATAAGCCGTTATAATAGCTAACGCAGAGGATATGATAAAAATAACTATCATTTCACTAAGTGCTCTCAATTCAGATTTGGGCTTTTCAGAGACAAGGAAGCGTAATAATGTAATTGGTGCTGTCTGATTATTTGCATCCTCAATCAGTCCTTTGTCATTAAGAAAAGTTACTGTAGTATTCAGTGTTTTATGTTCTACGAATTTTTTGGCATGTGAAAGAAAGAAGAATGAGTTATGAATAAAGGGAAACATGGCCACCATTACAGGAAGTTCTATATCACCAAGGATCGCGAGGATGCCAAGGAGACACCCCATTGATAATGATCCTGAGTTGCCTAAGAAGACTTTGGCGGGATATGTATTAAAGATGACCACCCCCATTAATGAGGACAAGAATATTATAGATAGTAGGAGACCCTTATCAGAAGATAGAATAATAGATGATATCATACCTGCTATAAGAGAGATAAATACGCCCCATGTTGCAGAGCCGTTGATCACATCAAGCATATTTACAGTGTTTGAAGTTACGCTAATAGCTATAAGAATCGCTAATGGATAAATAATGGGTATAGAGAAGCCGCCTCCTAGAATAATCTTGAAATGATAGTCATATTCTGCAAACAAAACTATTGGTACCCCAGCAAACATGGCTGCTAATGGCTTATAGAAACCGGGGAGATCAATATAGTCATCAATCAGTCCAATTATCGTTATAATAGCTAATGAGAGAACAATAGAAAGAAAGAAATTCAATGACACCAAGTTTTGCATTAATAATATGCTCATTATAATCGTAACAGTTATTGGAACTGATAATCCGCCATTAGAGGGAATACGAGGCCTATGTATTTTAAATATGTCTATGCCAGTAATATCTATCTTTCTAAAGATTAAAATTAAGATATATGTTACTATCACTGATAGTATGGCTGATATGGTTACTATGACCGGTAATATCCATGTCAATTCAGCTTCATCTCCCTTGTTATCACTTCAACTATTTATTAAATTAGCCCTATCATTTTTTGTTATCTCGAATAAATACTTTAATAATTTTATATGATAATTCCTCTGTTTTATTCCTCTTCTATTAAACATTCTAGACTGAATATCTATTGCCTTCTCTATTCTTAATTCTTCGAAATTGTTTTTTCGCCATATAGTGAAAGAGGGAACATCTCTATCGACAATATTATATACATGAGAAGAAATACCTACCCATTTACCACTATAAATCATCGTGCCAATTGCAATTTTTGCATAATCCGAAATGAAAGCACCTAATTTAATCTTCCCTGAAGAAATAACCGAGCCATTTATATTCATCTTTACTAATCCATATGTATTCTTAAGATCAGAAAATACAGTTCCTGCACCTACATTTACCCATCTACCAACATAGGAGTGGCCTAAGAAGCCACTATGCGCCATATTACTAAAGTCATCCAGTAGAGAATAGTCGAGCTCAGCGCCAATCTTTGATACTCGACCTACAACAGCCGGACCGATTACCTTCGTGGATAATATCTTTGCCCCATCCTTAATCCATAGTGGACCTCTTAGTATACTATATGGATGTATATCAACATCGCTCTCGATAACTATTGGTCCTCTGGAACAATCAACAAATATTTTATCACTAGAAAGTTTTTCTGAACTATAAAGTCTATGCTTTCCAGACTTCCTATTTTCTGAAAGTTGCATTATTCTTGCGTAAAGCGGCGCCTCCCTTGTAATCAGCCTATCCATAGAATATATGATATCCCATGGAAATGTTATTAGCTCCGCCTTAATTTCCTTGATCTTGATGCTGGCCTCACTAATTATCTTTTTTCGTATCTTCCCCCGCTTTGCTTCCTCAAGTAAAATATCAACGTTATCTTTCGAAGCGTTAAACCCTATAATCCTCCCTCGAGATATAAAAACAGTATTATTTGAGGCAGCAAGTAATTTGATCATATTGATTATGGTATCGAGAGGTTCACACAATAATGAGTTTAGACCTATAAATTCATCATTAAACTTATACTCATATAAAGAAACCTCCAAGTCTCTCATTACGTATTCTTTAAGGTGTTCTCTGCATTCTACATAGATTTTATCTATGATTTCTTCTAGATGAATTATATTTTTAATCCTTTCTAAATTTGTTAACCCCCCGATATATATATCTCCCGTGTATCTAGAATATATAAATGGACTCATATTTCGAATATATCCATCTTCAAAGAGCACTATATTATTCATGGCTAAATTAGATATAAGCCTTGAAACATAATATTTTTTTCAGTGAAACATATGAGGGTATTATATATTCATTCAAGAGAATTCCTATATAAACCTAGGGAGAAAGTTAAGATAGATATAGCGGAGGAGGCGGAACCCACAGAAAAAATATTTCACAATACATTGGTGACTTTTATAACTGTAGAACAAGGAGATTTCAATAGACGGGACGAGATACTTGGTGCCTTCATTAATGACATAATGGATATAATGCAGAAGGTAAAGGCCGAAAGTGTAGTTATATATCCATATGCCCACCTCTCTAATAAGCTAGAAAAACCTAATAATGCTATACGGTTACTTAGAATGATTCATAGAAAGTTAGAGCAAAAAGGAGTTAATTCTCATAGGGCGCCTTTTGGGTGGTATAAAGAATTTAAGATACATTGCCTAGGACACCCCTTAGCAGAATTATCAAGGACATTTTAAGAAAGTACGATAACATGAATGGCGCGGCCGGGGGGATTTGAACCCCCGATCCCCGGCTTTCCTCATCTCCATCCATTTATATATAGAAGGCCGGTGCCTATAGGAAAACACTTTTATCCTGGCTAGGCGACGGCCGCACACACCTATAGAAATAAATAACCTTTTTAAATTTTAATTTTTGAATCTCTAGAACGCCATGCCACCTAGAATCTATAAGTGACTGAAGATGCATTGGAGATAACATAATAGTAGTGGGTTCACATGTATCTAAGTCGATCACAATCAAGAAACAATAGGGTAGAAAAAGAAAATGTATGAGGGTTAAATGAAGCTATATCCAGAGAGCAGGATATGTGGCCACTATTGGAAAATAGTATAAGATAATATTCCCTTCATAGTTATCAAGCGCTGCTCTTGCTAAGTCAAAAACTCTGCAAGCTTTATTGAGTAATACAGAGTCGCTTGATGCAATTACCAATTCTTCTGAAATCATATCTTTATCCACCGTTTTTGTTAGTAAAATAGAATCGACCTGAATATCATAATTAAAAAATACATTTGATATTCTTTGTTTCATTTCACCACTCCAACTAATATTTTTTTCAAGAAATACCTTTACTCCGCGGGGCTTACTTTTCTGCAGGTACTTAGTTATACATTCTATTGTAATATCCGTTTCGCTTAACATATTTATTTTACCATGAATTCCTCGTATATCCCGTATAAATCCATCGGTGCCTAGATAAAGAGGGTTATCGGTGAGACCGCTATTTACAGTAATAAATACATTATACCAGTCTATTCCTAACCTATGCCTTGAAAGTTCACTGCTTTTCAGAGATTTTCTGTGTACCTTGAGCGACAATTTAAGGGGATGTATAGATCTATAAATAGCCATCTGTCTGTCCTTGTCCAATCCATATCTGTTAGAGACGGTTTTAAGCGCAACACTTCTGGTATAGCCTCTTTCTAATAGATATAAATAGTCAACAGCGGCTTCAGACAACTCTTTTTCTACGGGAGATAAATACAGCATTTTAGGTTATCACATATGCGGGTTTTAATGGCAATGAACGGGTTGCCTTATATTTATCTTCGGGATAAGCCTCTTTTTCTGTATATACCTCCACCTCTAAATTAAGCTTTCTACGGATATATTCCGATACATTTGATTTGAATATCTTAAATTCAGATTCTGAATCAGAGATTATCTTCTTTATATCTCTGAGTGATGTATAATCTGAGAACCAGAGCTTGATAATTTCTTTGGCAGTTCTAGCAACATCAGCTTTATCCACCTTTTTGTATTGTTCAGTTATGTGGTCGATTATTTTCGCTATGTTTGGTTTTCTCTTTTCGCTATAGTACTCAGAAATTAGATGATATATTTTCCACTTCCAGTCCTGAGGTATATATACACGTACAGTCTTGGCTTCTATCTTAATCACCTTCAAAATGGATTTGATATCCTCCAAAACACTAACTGCATATTTTTCGATCAACAGGTCGGTTTCAGAAACCCTGGATAGGTCGATGCTTGGCCATTTGGATAGGGATACATATCCTTCCTTCTTCAATACTCTATTCCATATTTCTTCAGAGATAAATGGGATATATAGAGACAATAGCCGTATCCAAATGTCCACAAAATTTTCTACTACTCTTTTCGAGGGCTTACCGGTGAGATTAAGATACTCTTTAAATAGATTAGGCATATCATTGAAGACCGCCCTTCCAGCTGCAGCGACCCTCAGCTTTTCCAACGACTCTTCTATTTCCTTTACTTTCATATACAGCTTTGATATTATAACACGTTCATAATGATCAGGTTCTTTATCCACCGCCATATCTTTAATATTCTTTATAAACTGCGGAATCCACTCTATCTTAGCCTTGTACCACGCAACATCACTTCTTTTGAAATTAGGGTCTTCCATATCGTCAGCACCCAATGCAAGTGTCAATCTAGTTGCATCCGCTCCGTAGATATCAACTATATCTCTTAAAGATATGAAGTTTCCTGTTGATTTAGACATCGGTTCGCCCTCTAACTGTATAAAGCCATTAGCAGCTATTGACCTTGGCCAATGTTTCTCAGGAAAGATCGCTACATGATGAAAAATGAAAAAGGTTAGATGATTGCTTATCAAATCTTTTCCTGAAAGACGTAGATCTACAGGATACCAGTACAAAAACTCGTCTCTAATTTCCTTTAGAAGACCGATATTATAACCAGCCTTTTCCAAATCAGATTCCCTACCCCTACCCAATAATACATAATCAAAGAATAAGTCATCTACCTGTTCAGGATTTATTGAACCTTTATTATAGTACTTGCTTATAACATAAAAAGCCATATAGATTGTTGAATCAGTTAAGGTCTCAACTATCCATTCTCTACTATAGGGAAAAGGCGTTCCCAATCCTGTTTTACGTGTACATGGCCAATCATGATACCAATCTATGTAGTGGATCATTAGAGACTTTAATTCTGGAGGGAAAAAATGCATGCCTTCAATTGCTTTCTTAGCTTTTGCTTTCCAATTTTCGTCGGAATATTTGAGAGACCACTGGTCCTTAATAATTCGAACTATACATCTAGTGCCACATCTACATACTACTTTCTCGGGTAAATCATACATGGAATCCCCAAGGCCCTTATTAATGAGCATATTCTTTACAACTTCCTTTGCCTCACTTACCGGCATGCCTGGAACTCCGATACAGTTATCTTTCATAATCCCTGTATGGAACTCTTTGACGTAGATTTCATGTGTCGCTTCTTCAGCACGTTCATCCCTTTGGCTTGTTATACCCATTTTCTCACAAATCTCTACAGCGGGGTATTCCCCAAATCCATCGACTTTAATTATTGATATCGGATACAGTGTATTCACAATGTTTCTCAAAGCGGGATCTAGTGACAAAACATTGTCTTTTAATTCTTTTAGGGCAAGCCAGTCGTATGGTGCATGGGCTGGTACACTATATACTACGCCCGTGGCTATTGAAGGGTCAACAAACTCAGCGGGTAAGATAGGTACTATCCTATTGATGAGTGGAACATTTACAAATCTACCTATTAGGTTGCTGCCTTTCACCTTCTTTAATATATTTATTCTTTTTAATTGCTGAGTTAGTTTGTTAGCCGCCTCTTCACTTATAAGCCATTTCTCTCCATCTACGTCGGCTATAGCATATTCTAGATCGGGATGTAGCCAAACATTGGTTGTACCAAATATTGTTTCTGGCCTAAATGTCGCGGCTACCAGATATAGGTCTTCGTCAATCAACTTGAATTTTATTATTGTATATTCTTCAGGCCTAATTCCCTCCCCTATAAGTCTATCATGGTCACCAGTTGGACTTTCGTCTCTTGGACACCAGACAACGGGATACGGTCCCTTAGTAATATATCCATTATCGTATAGTTTCCGGATCTGCCACTCGATAAATTTAGTGAATAGCGGATGTAAGTGTGATGTATGAAACTCCCTTCTCCAGTCGATACTATGACCTATTCTTTTGATATCTTCTTTACCTCTTTTGGTAAAAAATTTAACTAAATATATGGGATCTTTAAACTTCTCTATCTCTTCCCTTGGAACACCATCCAACTCGATTAATCGTTTGATTACCTCCTGATCCCCGTCCTGAATTCTATGGCATATACCCATGACGGCCTCGCCTGTCCAGTGCCACGCCCACGGAAATAGAACATTATATCCCTTTAGCCTTTTATATCTCGCTATAACATCCAACCTTGTGCTTGTATATGCATGTCCTAAATGCAAAGACCCATTCATATAGGGAAATGGGAAAGTTATAAAGAATTTTGGTTTAGATGGATCAGGTTCAGCGTTGAATATACCTTCATCTAGCCATCTATTCATCCAATATTTTTCTCTTTCTTTAGCGGATCTTACTGGATTTGACATAATCCAACACCATGCTCCGAATAGTATCTATATTGGGCTTTCCTACGCCCCCAAGCCTAAAATATCTAGGATCCCCTTTTCCACCTCCCTTGTATTCTGTCAATATGTATTTTCCTATATCGGCGGCGGATAACCCTTTTGATCTTAGCAACTTACCTACAAATATCGAGATATTAAATCCTCTTCCTGAGTACGCGATACCGAGATAAACCATATCGTTATAGGATTCTTCCAGAGCCTCACCTATTGCAATGACATCATCAATCGATTCTTCTACCGAGCACAGTACCTTAACGCTATCAATTTCAATAGCCTTATCGTATAACTCTTTACTTCTATATCTCCTAAGCATACCTTTTAATGCCTTGACCTGATCTTTTAGTTGCTTAACCTCTTTATGTAGTACCCTCACTTTATCTGGAAGTGTGTTTATTTCACCGCCTAATTCAGCATGTATACTACTTATTATATTATAAATTTCTTGGTAATGCTTAAAGGCCTCTATACCAGCTTTATATGTAATTCTTATAACTCCTTCATGAATCTTCTCAGTACCGATAATCTTGATACTCATGACCTCCCTAGTGTTAGATACATGTACTCCACCACACGCCTCAACATCCCAATCGCTTATCTTGATAACTCTAACATACTTACCTGGGACAACGCCACCTTGATATATCTGTGCTCCAAACTCAAGTTCAGCCTGCCCACGTTCCATCCAAACCGGGGTGACATCTATACCTTTAGCAATAATATCATTAGCCAGCCGTTCTATTTCGCGCAACTCCTCAGTAGATATAGATTTGTAATGGGTAATGTCGAGACGCGCCTGATCTGGACGTTTCTCGGCCCCCGCTTGCCAAATATGGGACCCCAAAACTCTTTTAATAGCTCCTAGTAGTATATGAGTCGCTGTATGATGCCGCATAAGCGATAACCGTCTATCCCAATCGACATACCCCTTTACTTTATCACCCACATTTATTTTTCCTTCAACAGTATCCTCGAGTATATGAACAATATTATTATCTATAAGCTGTGTCTCTATAACACGCCACTTATTATCATTAATTACAATAAATCCTGAATCGCCAATTTGGCCGCCTCCCTGAGGATAGAATACTGTTCTATCAAGAATAACCATATTATCTTTTATCGCCAGTACCTTGGCCAGCATCTTACTTTGATATGGTTTTTCATAGTATAATCGCTTCGTATCATATTCCTTATCAAAGAACTTGATTTTCTCCTTTATTTTTGTCTCAGCTGATTGATGCCTCTTAGCAACTTGAGAATGAAAATCTTTAGGGACATTTATATTTATATTATGTTTTCTAGCCACGTCAACAACATAATCTGGGGGTAGACCATGCGAGTCATATAGTACGATAAGGTCATCTACCGTTAATTCTCCCTTTTTTCTGATTATATTTTCTATTAGTGCGGATCCCTTTGTTAGTGTCTCACTATATTTTTTATATTCTAATTCTATAACTTCAAAAATTATATCTCGGGACTCGGTAATCTCCTTAAAATCTTTCCCCCAAATATCAATTTGTTTGCTAATCAATCTATCGAGGTACTCAATTATATTATTCTTTTCCATAATCCTAAACATTCTTCTAAGTAATAGCCTAGTCAAGTATCCTTCTTTGACATTAGAAGGCATAGCACCATCTTTAATAAGAAATATAGAGGCTTTGGAATGGTCCAAAACGGCATACAACTCATTTAGAATGTTCATCTTGTTAATAAGCTCAATAGGGCTATAGCCTGTGCTTTCAGCTAATTTCCTTCTTATACTATTTACATTATCAATGTTATCGTAGCTATACCCACCCGAATACAGTGTATCCATATAAATAATGTCTTCTTTCAAATCGATATCCGCCCAATTAGCGATATCAACAGCCAGATCTCCATATATAGTATGGAAAGCTGTGGGAGACCCTGTAGAAAGCCAGGCCCACCTCTCCATACCATATCCGGTATCAACGGTTAATATAGGAGTCTCAATAAGTTCGTTATCTACAATACTATACATCATGAAAACAAGTGTGGAAACCTCTAATCCCTCAATTATCCCTTCCAGATCTGGCCCTGCATTACCGCCTCCAACCCAAAAATGTTCTTTATAAATGATCTTATCTTCATCTATCCCTAAATGATCTACGGCAAACCTATGATGATACTCTACCGTGCCATCTTTCCAATAAATAATGTTTTTGTCGCGTCTATTAAATGCATGTGCTCCACCCATTTCGAATATTGTTAAATGTCTGCCAGCAGTTAACCCCACGTTTTGGATATCTTCGAATCGTAGGCATGGTTGGCTAATTACCAGTGGATTTGCTGGTGGGTCTGAAATACCTGTGGTTACGTAGGGCTGAAAATCAGCTATCGAGGCGATCGTAATTAATAAGTCGTCTCTCCACCTTGAAACTACAGGATATGGATTAATAGGCTTATGACCGTTTTCTTCAAAGAACGATATAAATTCCTTTCGCATCTCTGAAACATTATACCTTTTTCTGGTAGGGGGTTTCTTCAGGAAGGTATAGGGGGAACAGGGCGGCTCTCCACAGTTATTCCTATCATGATCATTAGTCCAGAAATATGTTCCGCATACTACACATTTTTTCCTAATATAATCATGCTGCTTCATAAATTCGATATTAAACTCTTCTGGATCAATTGTAAATTGGCTTTTCATTATAGCTTACCCTATTTAACCTAATAATAATAATTGCCTCTAAATAAAAAATGAAAAAACAGTTATTCCTAACTAAAGTTTTTTAACCAAATAACGCGCCTAATCCCTCTAGAGCTTCTTCCTCCTCTTTCTCTTCTTCCTCAGCTTCTTCCTTAGGAGCCTCCTCAGCGGGTTTTTCAGCTGGTGCAGTAGGTGCCTGAGCAGCCACAGTGGGCATTGTCAACGCGGTAGATATCACTTCATCAATATCTACATTCTTAAGGGCGGCTGCTAATGATTTTATTCTTGCTTCATCTATTTCCTCACCGACAACCTCCATTAACTTCTTCAAATTTTCTTCGTTGATCTCTTTACCCGATTCATGAAGCAATAATGCGGCGTAGATATATTTCATCAAATCTCACCTTTATCCTCACTACTACCCATATCTATCAACATATATTTAAATTTTGGCGCTCACCTTAAGCTGAAATTGCTTCTTCAAGCGCCTTGGCCACAGCTATAGCTTTTGAAATCAATATTGGAACTGTCTCTTTAGATATGTACCCAGATTCAATTGCTAGGGTTTTAGCGTTTATGTAAGCACGTTGAATAAGTATGGTTAATATTGTTGGCTCTGGATATTCTGTTTCTATTGCAAGGTGAAACGCGTTCAGCACGGCTTTATTCAGTGCTTCTCTTATTTCCTCCATGTCGGGTATCAATAACTCTATTGGATAATACAATTTATTCTTCAAGTCATAACCAAATTTGAAGTTTACTTTCGCCTTTATAGGAGTTATCCCCAACTTTGATAATAAGTTTGCTAACTCCATGGATATCCGTTCTCCCTTCTTAGCTGCGACCGTTTCTTTCATGATATGAATGGTTCCACTCATAATTCTCGTTTGAAGTCCCAGGGCAGAGAAAAGCCCTATAACCGGCCCAGGCGGAATACCTGTATTACCTGCGGGAATAACAATGTCGTCGACAGCGATATCTCCGGGTGAAGCGGGAAGATCTACCTCTAGCTTACTCAATTTTAGAGCTAGGTCAATCATATCTTCATTGGTAAAGAGAAATATGTTCTGGCCTTTAATATGTTTCTTTAAATCTTCAGATAGATCTTTGGATACAGCCTCAAGTGCCTTAATAAATACCCCATTTTTCCCTCCTTTAATAATGAAGCCATATTCCTTAGATAACCTTCTAATTTCATCAAGCAACTTCGCTCTTAAGCCTGATGCATCAATAATGATAAGATGACTGTATTCCCTAAGTAGTTTTTCAAAGAGCTTACGCGACTCCTCCTTTCGCTTTCTACTGCTAACAACCATTCGATATCTCATCTTTACATCACTCTAACCGGTTTACCCATGGTAGTTTTAATATAGATTTTCTTTATGCGAGCCTTATCTGCAACTTTATTTTTGATAAATTCTATTACCGCCAAGGCGTTATCAGCCACTTTTTCAGCATCCATTTCTTCATCTCCAATGGCAACCGCCACCATAGGGTTATTCCTCACATTAATGCCAATCGAAGATTTAAGTTCTTTTACTAATGATTGTATATCTGTAGCAGGTGTTACAATCTGAGGCATTTTACCCCTGGGTCCTAAAGTAAACCCGAGGATTTTACCTACCTTCGACATCAACCCAGGTTCTGAAAGAAAGAAATCATATTTTTTAGCTAATTTTTTTGCATCCCTGCGTGATCCAGATAAGTTGTCTAACTCCTTACTCGAAATGACGGCGTCTACACCTGCCTCCTTTGCCTTCTCGGCTATAACACCGTCTGCAAAGATAGCAATAGTTCTGTCTTTCCCTGTTCCATAGGGCAATCGAACGGAGCCTCTTATTCTATTTTCAGGCTTTTTTAGGTCCAAACCTTCAAGCGCGATAATAAGTTCTATACTTTGCTTAAAATTTCTTTTTTTAGAAGTTTTTGCTTCTTCCACCGCTTTAATTAAAGATTCTCGGTCAATGACAAATGCTCTACTCATCTAATGCACCTCCATATATCATTTGATCATATTCACCTTCCTTAACCTTTTTAGTAATATCCCGTGGATCAGAGCCGTCTATGGTGATTCCCATACTTACGCAGGTACCCAGTACCTGCAAAACCGCCTTTTTAAGATCGGAGATATGAGTCTTTTGCCCAATTATCCTAGCCACTCTAATCAGCTGGTCAAAGGAGATGTCGCCAACAAATTCGGAGCCAGGATTAGAGGATCCTTTCTCTACACCTGCCTCCTTCAGTATCAACGCAGATGCGGTAGGAATACCTACTTCAACCTCAAACTCCTTTGTATCAAGATCTACAATCACTTTAACAGGAACTTTAAGTCCTTTAAAATCCTTTGTTAACTCATTAATTCTATTTATAACTGCTAATACATTAATGCCGAGAGGGCCTAGAGCGGGGCCTAGAGGCGGACCCGCTGTAGCCGCACCTCCACTTACTAATGCTTCTATAGTTTGTTTTTTACTCATTATATATAACCTCCTTTCTAGCCTTTAGACCTCTTTAACATATCGGTTGAAACAGTTATTGGTAAAGTTACAGATCTATCCAGAAACTCAATAACAACCTCTTTTTTATCCTTATCAACCCTCATAACTCTGGCCTTCATATCTCTAAAGGGACCTGAGATAACCTCTACAATATCACCAACCTTGAATTCTTCCTCCTCAATTTTGGCTTTTACCACGGCAATAACCTCTTCGGGCGAAACTGTGCCGAAGACCATCCTCTTAAAATATTTTATACCACTAACAGCATCACTAACAACATTTGCATTGTCCGCTTCAATAATTAATAAGCCTTTGGTCCCGGGTGGAATTAAAATTGAATATATAGGAAGGTTTTCAGCTTCAACTCTCTGCCTAATTATCTTCGCTACATTCTCTTCTTGCCCCCCCGTCACCCTTATAGCAAAGAACTTATTTGAAGTGAGGTCCGTCAACGATGTCACCCCAACAATGGTAGCGTCGCAAGAGTCATAATTATCTTTACTATAAAGGCAATAACGCCTAGCAATGCCATACCAATAACGACTAACCTAGAGTATTTACTAAATTCCTCCCACGAGGGCTTCTGTGCCAATTTTAATATATCCAGGTATCTCCTCAATGTAGACATTTAATCATACACCTATCTGTCAAACCGACTATATTATCATACTTATCATACTTATTTTTATTTTTATACTTTTAATTTACCCTAAGGTTTTAATGCTATTATAGGATATAGAGGTTCAGCGCCCGAGAAATAGAGATATTATCTACACCAAAATCTCGATTTATATTCTTATCACTCTATACCCCCAATCCTCTATAAGCTCCCTTAACTTTCTTCTAGTTCCACCCTTTATGCCTTTCCAGTCAAATAATGCTGTATCTGCATTCAACGTTTTTTTGAAACTCTGTCTTAATACTTCTTCATTAATTTTATCCAAAACATATTTCGATAATATATGTCCCACAGCGTAATCTTTATCTATGACATATCTGGTGAAAGTAGGTGCATAATGAGGGCCGCCCAACCCCACTGATGGGATCCCGCCTATGGGATTCTTAATAGCCTCTAAAACTGCATCCACAACAACTTTTGAAGCCCTCCTATCTTTCCACTCCTCTACTGTGGACCCTACCTCCACAAAGAATGATGGCGCATATATCTTGGTCGGGCCGTGATGGGTAACCTCCATGGTCACTGTATATTCCTTTGTCAAGTTGATTCTATCTGCGTAATCATATATATTTAGAAGAGTTGTTCTCATTAAAATCGGGTCCGTAGGCGCTAGCTCGTATTTCTCACCGCCATACTCCTTATATTCCAAGGGATTCCCTGTCACATGAACACTTAGGGTCTTTATATGAGCTGTCGAACTATGTCTAGACAAGAAAATTATTAAATTGGGGTTTATATCCAGTGATTCCTCTATACCGTCTGTAAATATTATATCTTGATCAACTTGAATCAATAAATAATCTTTATATTTGAAGGTCTTAGCATCAAGTTTCTCCATATTGAGAAGATCAATTAAATATTTAGCCATCGAAATACCGGCTACATCCTGATTACTATATACAAACAAAACATTACATTCTCTAGACATCGGCAAGTAGCCACCTTAATATTGCTTTTTGCATATGGAGTCTATTTTCAGCCTGGTCCCATACTATAGATTGGTCTCCATCTATAACCTCATCAGAGACTTCCTCGCCTCTATGTGCAGGTAAGCAGTGCATGAAGACGGCTCTACTATTTGCTTTAGACATAATATTTTTGGTTACCTGATATCTAGGGATAAATATTCTGATGCGTTTTTCCCTTTCCTCCTCGAACCCCATAGATACAAATGTATCTGTGTAGATAATATCGGCATCCTTAGCGGCTATATGGGGATCATCGGTAACTTTGATATAGGAACCGGATACTCTTATGTAATCATAGGCTTTATTTAATACATTTCTATTGGGGGGAAATTCTTTGGGAGTAGCCACAGAAATATCTATACCAACTTTTGTGCATCCTAATAATAGTGAATGACACACATTACTTGAGCCGTCTCCAATAAAAGCCAACTTTAATCCCTTAAGCTTTCCAAAAACCTCTTGGATAGTCAGTAGATCTGATAAAATCTGAACTGGGTGATATAAATCAGATAACCCGTTTATTACAGGAATAGATGAATATTTAGATAACTCGGCTATATCAGCATGCCTATATACTCGAGCCATGATAATATCCACATATCTACTGAGAACACGCGCTGTATCGGCGATAGTTTCTCCCCTTCCAAGTTGCAGCTGATCCCATCCTAAATATAATGCGTGACCACCCATCTCAATCATGGCCACCTCAAAGGAAACCCTTGTTCTAGTTGAGGGCTTCTGGAAAATCATCGCCATAATTTTTCCATTAAGATCCTTTGAAACATCTATTATACCTCTCTTTATCTTAAGTCCTAGATCTATGAGCTGTATGACCTCCTCTAGATTTATATCGTCTATAGTTAGTAAATCACGCTTAACCATCACTATCGCCATTGAATCGGATGTTGACAAGAAATTATTATATCCTGAATTCAAATAATTTATCTAATATATATGAGGCACTAAAAGGTATTAAATCACTATAGCTTTGTCCTATTCCCAAATAATAAATAGGTTTCTCTAGAAGCTTGGCGACTGTAATTATCGCGCCTCCCTTACTATCTGCATCGACTTTGGTGAAGATTACTCCATCTATGCCGATCCCTTCATTAAAATAAAGCGCTTGAGAATAAGCATCGTTACCGGTGAGTGAGTCGAGAACTAATATCTTATTATCCGGTTCTGAAACCCTGACTATCTTCCTTAACTCATCCATCAGGTTTATATTACTATGCTGTCTACCCGCGGTATCTATAATAACAACATCCATATCCCTAGCTTTGGCATGCTCTATGGCGTCATAAGCAACTGCAGCGGGATCAGCTCCATACTTTTGTTGTATCATCGGCACACCGAGTCTATCAGCATGATATTTAAGTTGCTCTATCGCCCCTGCCCGGAACGTGTCAGAACAAGCCAACACCAGCTTGACACCTTGACTTTTTAGATGATAAGCTATTTTAGCTATAGTTGTCGTTTTACCTACTCCATTAACTCCGAAGAAAACAAGTATATAGGGATGTTTAGGTCCTTTCTTAATAATACTATATAAATCTGTGGATTCTGATCTAGAGAGGATTTCATGGAGAATACTCTTCAACTCCTTATATATAAGGTTGTTTGCTCCACCAAATCTAGGGACCTTCATCCCTAGTATTCTTTGTGATAACATGTCAGAAATGTATTCTGCAACTTCAAACGATACATCGTTACTAATTAGAATAATTTTTAGTTCATCAACCAGTTCCTCTACATCTTTTTCTGTGAGTTCCCTCTCTTTGACACCCTTTAATAATTTATTTAGTTGATTCTTTAGTTGGCCAAACATTTTACTTCTTTCCTTCCTGTTTCATACGTAGCTCGGCTATTACAGCTGTCAGCTCATCATATTTTCTTCTTAATTGTTCGAGTATTTCAAGACGGTTTTTATACATATTGTTAAGGTTCTCCAGCGCTCTCTGAACATCTGACAGAGCTTCATCAATCTCTTTACTCAAATATACATTTGCTCCTACCCCTATCAGGGCCTTTTGGTCGGGTATTAATCGAGATGGCAAGTAAATATTTCCGCCTATTGGGACTAACGCGTCTCTGCCTTTAACAACAGTCTTATAGGCATTAAGAGCGGAGATCGCGAGTTGCCTCTCCACGATGGCTCTTTCAAGCAGCACCACCTCAGAATATATTGATTCAATATCTTGCAGTATACGTCTTTGCTCCAATAAGAGACCTGCTAGTTCTTTCGACATTCACTCACCCCCAAATGCTTGAGTTAATACAAATAATTCTCTTCCCACCGTATCTTCACCTACAATGATACCTTTATCATTAACTACCAATCCTGAAGATATAAATGGCACCCCACTATTAATAGTCCCAGAAAAAACATTAATTTTTAGGAAACTTTCTATAAACTCCAACTCGTCATCCCGTATTACAGGTGAAACGAGCCCTCCTTTATTATTTATTACTAGAAGGCTGCCTATATATGAAGCTCGCCCTATGGTGCATGCAGCAACTTCTACACCTAGTTCGTCTGCAATTAGCCGTCTAGCATTTATAGGGATTAAAGGAGAGACTAAGGCGTAACGGTCATTAAAAACTGTGAGGTTACCTAGTGCAGTATATTTCGTATCTAATACTACCGTTTTTAGACCATGATCTTTCATAGAGTTCTTTATATTGGTAAGTAAATCTCCATCAGCATATTTTGATATGATAACGCCGTCTTTATTTCCAGCTATAAACGGGGAGATAACCCTCGTATTTAGTGGTTTAATAGGTATCCCATCTGTTCGTAAGAATTTATTCAATGTTTTTATTTTTCGCTCCAGGATCTCTGAATGATAAAGAAAATATTTGTTTGTAGCTTTTATATATAACCCTATGTTTACACTCCCCAATATACTTATTCTAGCAATCTCCAAAATTACTCACTTTAGATTCCAACAATATAATATTCTCAATATAGTTAACTGATTATTCCTTCAATGGTAATACCCAGATCTCCTCTTCGCTAGTCCTCACTACCCTTACTTTTATTCTTCTCGGAGGGTTTCTTATTCCGCGTGCCCATATCTGTTCATTGACCTCTGTACTAATCTTAACATTAGGATTCTTCATATGCCTAGCTACAAATTCCCGTAAGAATTTGGCTGCCTTTTTGGCTCTCTTTAAGCCATGCGTCCTTCGCAACTTAATCCATAGCGGGACGGTATAAATTCTTTCCTCTACAATATCAAAATCATATTTTTCATCTATAGTTTCATCAGCTTTCTTTTCTTCACTCATTTTTCCATACCTCTCTATCTATAGCGAGAGAAGTAGGGTTCTCTCTTTATTTTAAGTTTAGTTCTTCTCCAGTGTCTCCTAGCAGGGGATGTTCTCACTCTACCCATTGTTTTTGCAACCACCCATATAGGAACCGGTTTATTTGATCTATAAGCCCGTGCTAATCGCCTCTTAACACTCAGAATCTTATACCTAGCCATAACCATAACCTCTCTTCATAACCCTCTAATTCTAAAATCTCTTTTCTTAGTTAACTGTAACAAAATCTGTTTCAATGATGAATCATCGATCGGTTCTGTAATCTTTCCCGATAAGTACAGATTTATGATTATATTTTCGACGTTCTTGGCTAACTCCGGTCTAACCAAAGATACATTTCTCAGCCTCTGTCTAGCCTCTATAGTCAATGCCCTACGAAGAATCTCCGCCTTTCTCGCCGCTTCCTCCTCTTTTTCCTTTTCATTCTCGGGCTTACCGTAATACATCTATATCCACCGTTCATGCATACTGTTCATACCATGGTGTAATATTAATCTCTTTCTTAACCTCTGCGGCTAACCTATCCATTAATGATCTACCATCCCTAGTTAGGTCCCTACCCTTTGGAGTTTTCATTATCAACCCAGCGGCCTCTAACTGGATAAGTATTTTTCGAATATTACCCGCGGCGCCATCATAGTGCCTCTCCGGTTTGACACCTCTATTTTTGCGTCCACCATAAAATTCTCTCAATCGACTTACCCCTATAGGTCCATGAATATATATTTTTCTAAGTAGACTGGCTGCTCTTACATACCACCAATCAGGGTCCTCAGGGGGATGCTCTCGAGCTGCACTTGTCTTTACATATTTAGCCCATTCAGGGGGTTTAACCTCATGAATATTTTTCTTAATATATTCTTTTAGTTTTTTAAGATAAATATCAGCCGGGACATCTTTAACACTTACCATCTCGATACAACCTCACATATTATTGGTACACTTCAATTAATAGATGGAATAGCTTCCTATAATTTAAATCTTCAAACATATATAGTCCCTCATCCCTTAAGGTATCTCCATACCTCATCTCCTCTGTAATGCAAATTTCTAACTGCCTTTCCCCGCTTAGCTCCAGAAAGGTCTTCCGAAGATAGTAAAGCTACGCCGATGGCCAATGGAATATCATACTTCTCTACATAGACACATACAATATCATCTTTCTCAAAATGTTGATATGATACTATACCGGGAATCATAACGTCTGCCCCATTTGATAGATGTGGAACCGCCCCAGTATCAACAATTATCTTGGGCAACTGCTCCAATAACCAACTATTCTCAATATATGGAATTACTATTCTACCTATCTTTACAAATAGGGGCTTTTGATTAACAATGAATAATTCTTTATCTCTGAAGGATACACTTTTTATATCTTTAGACTTTATGAAATTCTCTGGAAGAACATATCGGCTAAGACGACTCATCAACTCTCTAAATTCTCTTTTGCTTACTTGACGAATACTCATCAAAAACCATTAGCTAAGTCGATAATAAATAAATATAAATAGAGACAACAAAATATTTAGGAAAACATTTCCATGGGGCCGTAGCTCAGCCCGGGAGAGCGCTCGGCTGAAGCCCAATAGCTAAGCTGGAAACAGAAACCGAGGTGTCGTGGGTTCAAATCCCACCGGCCCCATCATAAATAATGATTTCTAATAATCTATCTAAAGAAAAAGGATGCTCTATATATCACCATAAAGTAGGCAGGATAGTGTGATGCGGTGTTCATTAAGAAAATATTAAGTTATTATAATAAGGTGAATAACAGTGATAAACTTATCTGAAATCGATTTCTATTATTACAAGCAATAATATACATAATATAATAGCATATCGAAGGCCTATTATTCATCTCTATCTTTTTCAATCAGGTGCCTAACACAAATAAAGTAAAGTAAAAATTATTTTTGATGATGGAATATGGAGTGTGTTGGAGTTATTGGAGCTGGATTGATGGGTACAGATATATCCTTATTATTTGCCGATGCCGGTTATAATGTTTACCTTATAGATATTAGTCAAGATGCATTAAGAAAAGCGAGAAAAAGGCATAGTACCAATATTAAGGAATTTGTGTCTAAGGGCTATCTAAAAAACACAGATTCTATATATAAAATTAATTATGAGAGAGATATCGCTTGTCTAAGGACCGCTGATTTCATATTTGAAGCGGTAACTGAGGATTTAAAGGTTAAAAGAGATGTGTTGAGCTTAGTGGAGGATTTTATAGACAAAAATGTACCTATAGCTACAAACACCTCAAGCTATACACCTACGGAAATATCTCTAAATTTGAGATACCCGGAGAGAATATGTGCAATGCACTTTTCCAATCCGCCATTGGTTATGAATCTTGTAGAAATAGTGCCAAGCAAAAACACTATAAAAGGAGTTATTGATACTGTAATAGATGTTTCGAAAAAGATAGGTAAAGAACCCGTGTTAATCGAAAAAGAATGTAGAGGATTTGTCCTTAATAGAATGCTGTATGCAGGATTTACAGAAGGACTTCTGAGTTTGGAGAGAGGCGATAAGAAAGAGGATATTGATGGAGCTATAAGACTACTTGGTATGCCATTCGGATTAATTGAAGGGCTTGACCTAATAGGATTGGATACCGCTTATAAGATATTTATGAACCTTAGAGAGGTATATGGAGATAGATTCAGCATTCCCCAGGAATTACTGCTTAACTATATAAAGAGGGGGGAGGTGGGTAAGAAGTCTGGAAAAGGCTTTTATGAATGGAGGGATGAAAATGCATTACTAGAAGAAGGAAACCCCTACGATGCCTCACTAATTATATCGGTAACCGTCAATGAAGCATACAGAATTATTAATGAGAATATCGCAGGTAGAGAAAAAATTGATGCAATATTTAAATTGGCTTTGAATGTTCCTATCGGAATAATAGAACTTGGTGAAGCCCTAGAGTTCCCGAATATAATAGAGAAATTGGAAGAGGCATACAAAAAATATGGCCACGAAATATATGATCCTATTCCGTTACTAGCCAGCGTCAAAGGCTAGCAACCTGGTTATAGTGAAAAATCTAGTAGCTATAGTTTTATTAAGGCATTAAATACCTCACGAAATACTAGATGTATCTCTATGTGATAATTGGAGGATGGAATCTTGCTATATGTGGAACACATGTTTTCTCCTTATTGTGACGTCCTTAGTTGGCGAATTTATTTCTGTGCATTAATAAATGTTTTATGACTTTTCTTCAAAAAACTTTTTCTTTGTTTTTTCTACACAATCCCCAAAGTTTTTCCATTAACTAAATGCAACCCGACCTATAGCATTGATGAGCAGCTAATATATATTTTTAATACGCTCTGTTAAAAAATTATTCTAGAAAAACAGCAAGTTTTTTGGTTAGATGCCGGGGGCGGGGTTCGAACCCGCGACCTCCGGATCTCTCAGTTGAATGGGCTTTCACCCTGCTTATGAGTCCGGCCTAGGAGGAGGCTGTGCCTCCTGCTCCTCCGCTGAGCTACCCCGGCTTGCTGCGTCTATATTAATCTTAAAAATTGCAGACTTAAATACTTTAGATAAACTGTTATGGACTTTAATATGTTTAGGTGCCTCTGATTTCATTTAAAGCCCTATCCAGTTTTTCAAGTATTTGCCGGGGCATGTCTATAATCAAATAACCTTTTTTTACTTCCGATACTCCTATAGGTATTTTTTTCCATGCTACAATATACTCTCCATCTGTTAAATTGTTTATTTTGATGGTGGCTGGAACTTTCTTATCGATATATAGGCTTATTTCCACTTTGTTCTTTGTTGCATACTTGGAAATTAACCGCCCTAAACAATGTGATAACTTGTAGACCTCGCCCTTCTTAGTAAATGCTTTTAGACCTATTGATCTGATCCCTGGGAAATCAATTCTTGGCAATATTTTACTAGTAAATAACCATATATCACCCTTATCATCCATATAAAAATTCCAATTCATCATCATCCTATATGGCAGGCCATATCGTTGATTTAACTTATTCTTTATTGATATGGCGATATCTTCTTTAACATGTATCCATTTAGTCATTAGATTTAACACCTCCTTAGGAGAGAGATAAATATGTACCCGGTGCTACCATGGTACTTATTGTAATTTAGATGAGGATATATCCGGATACACCTTTTCACACTTGAATCAAACCTAATTTTCCTTCCATTTATAATCCATTCATCTATTCCCTTGCAGCATTTTAGTGGGACTGCATTTAATTTTATGGGTTCGAACCCGTAATTAATTGCGCTTTCAACTACATATTCACATTCTTCGGGGGCATATGTACACACTGAATATAAAAGTAAGCTTTCTTTATCTAGAAGCATCGACAGCCGCTTTATAATCTGTTTCTGTAAAACATGGTATTTTCTATATATCCTTTGGGATAAAAGCATCTCTAGAGTCCGGGTATTCATCTTATAGATTAGGGATTCATTGGTACATGGAGCGTCAAGTAAAACCTTTGAATATCGATCGATACTGGGATATAATCGGGCATCAATATTTGTGACAACTGTGTTTGTTACTGAAAATTTTGTTATGTTATATATGAGCTGTTTAATTCTCCGGGGATCCTTATCATTTGCATAGATTATTCCCTGGTTATTCATTATCTGTGCCATATGGATTGTTTTGCCGCCTGGAGCTGCAGCTACATCTAATGTAATGTCGTCTTCTTTAGGGTTTAGTATCAAGGGTGGTAGTAATGAAGTTATGTTTTGTATATAGAAGAGACCCAATTCATGATAAACCGACCGGCCCAATTTATAATTCCCTTCTGTATAGTATGCATGGCTACACCAATCAATTTTATGTAACGCGGTTCTTTCTTTTAATAGGCTTAGTATCTCTTTTTCATCGTATACTATATTATTAATCTTAATGGATTTTAACGGTCTATGAAAAACGACTTCCTTGAAAAAGTCATATTCAGGTATAATATCTTTATATCTATTAAGGATTTTCTCTACGAGTTTATTTCTCTTATAACTCATACATCTAAGATAATATTAACCTTAAATTAAAAAGAGATGTCTATCCCTAGTTATTAAGATTATCGATGTCACTTCCTATCTTTTCTAAAGAGCGTTCCCTAAATGTAAATAGGACGATTATGAGTCCAAGTATTGAAAGAATAGCTGTGGCTATAAAGGCCAATTGATACACACCTGTTAATTCTTTGATATATCCTGCCATCGGAGGTCCTACTAATGCGCTAAATCCATATGCAGTAAACACAATCCCATAATTTTGACCAATATTTCTGACCCCAAAGAAGGTGGATGTCGCTGTAGGGGCAATGGCTAGCCAGCCCCCAAAAGTCAACCATAATATTGAGAAACTAGTTATATATGTTAATGGCGAGTGATATAAGGAAATTGATAATGAAGCCAAAAAGATCAACATGAATGAGAATAGAGCTGTAAATCTTACACCCAATTTATCACAAATAAAACCGAATAAAGGGCGGCCGCTTCCATTAAATACAGCGAAAATGGCCGTTATAATGGTTGCCAATTCAGTGGATAATTCTAAGATTTCTACGCCATAGGAGGCCGATATCGAAATTGCTATAAACCCGCCTAACATACCCAGCATATAGGCTGTCCATAATCCATAGAAAACCCTAGTCTTCAACATTTTACGGGGTGAATAGCTATCCTCCTGAATATTTGATATTGATGGGGATGAGGAGGTCCTTGGTAACGAGAGAGGTAAAGAGCATATCAATAGTATCACAATAAAGGCCATCCCAAGATATTTAAAGGACTCTAAAACTCCGAATGTAGATATTAAGTATCGCGCTAATGGAGCCGTAATCAAAGGTGAAAGGCCAAAGCCTGTGATAGTTATTCCTACAGCAAGACCCTTTCTCTCTGGGATCCATCTACTCGAAACGGTGATAGGGACACCATATACTATTCCTACACCCGCTCCAGCTATTAATCCATAGAATATTATCATTGTCACTAGCGGATCGGGAAAATTAATTATATATCCTGCTGATAACCATCCTAGTCCAACCAAGATACTGCCTAACAGCGCCGTGAGACGGGCTCCCAGTTTATCTATTAATTTTCCACCTATAGGCATTATCATAGCAAATGAAAGTAGAAATGCGGTAAAGGGTAGACTTACCTGTAGATCTGTCCATTGAAGTAGTTCTTTGAGCGGTATTCTAAAGATACTCCAGCTATATATCGTGCCGAGGATTAGGTTTATTACCAGGCCAATAGGAGGATAAAGCCATCTATTCATCGTCATAAGAGTAATATCAACCTGGACGACATTTAACACATGATTATTACAGATTAATATCCATATTTAGCTATCATAAGCGGTATAGTGGGGTCATAACAATATATACCCAAACTATATCCTAATCAAAAACTTTTTTAGCCCACGCCATGAAACTAATAATAGAATATATGCCTCGGTAGCTCAGCTGGCAGAGCGACGGCTTGGTAAGCCGTAGGTCGGGGGTTCGAATCCCCCCCGAGGCTCTCGACATCAAATCTTACATAAATTTGTAAGATAGAAAGCATTAATTTTGAACATTACCCAAATTCTTATTATGACCGAATATATACATGAGTTTCCATCAATCACAAAAGTAAATTATTTAAATACCGCGAGTATCGGCTTAATACCCAATTCTACACTCAAAAGGATGACCGAGTTTATTGAACAGTGTTCTCTAGAAGGGACATTGTTCCTAGACGAGGAACGTGAACGCCAAATATATGAAGATTTAAGAGAATCAGTGAGTCTTTTGTTGAATTGCGGTAAAGAAGAAGTAGCCATATTCACTAGTGTAACTGAAGCTTTAAATGCTATTGCTTGGAGTCTTTATCCCTTTAAGGGTAATGTTATTTCGACATCAATAGAATTTCCGAGTGTAACATATCCATGGATAAGAGTAGCTCAAATTGATAAAGAAGTCAATGTCAACTTGCTTGATGCCAAAGAATTGTTTATTGATACCGATGAATTGCTCAATTTAATAAACGATGAGACTAAGGTAGTATCCATAAGTCATGTAGAATACCTTACTGGGCAAATTAACGATATTAAGAAAATATCAAGATGTGCTCGTGATGTAGGCGCAGCCGTAATTGTAGATGGAATCCAAGCGGCGGGATATTTACCGGTAAATGTAAGGGAACTAGACGTCGATGTCTACATTATAGGCGGATATAAATGGTTACTTGGACCGTTCGGAGCTGCTGCAGCATATATCTCAAAGAGATTTGGTGACAAGATTTATCCGGCATTAGTAGGTTGGAGAACACCGGTTGATATATGGAAATTCGATGCCAATAAACTAGATTATGCAAATACAGCGAGGAAATTTGAATTCAGTACAACAGCGTATTACTCAATGATAGGCATGGACGCCTCAATCCAATATCTATTGAAAATAGGGATAAGCAAGATATATAGACATAATAAAGAGCTTGTAAGTATGTTAGAACACGACATAAAAAATATGAAGAGTTTATCAGTTATACCGGATAGAGAGAATATAGAGAGAGGAAGTATAATTACAATTAAAGTTGACAATCCAGATATCCTGACCAAAGAAGTTAGAAAATTAAAACGGCCTATTGAGTATAGCATACGCAATAATCTAGTGCGGATCTCTCCCCACATATATAATACATATGAAGATATATCCCATTTAACTTCTTACCTAAGATTGTTTTATGATAACTAGTTTCATTAGCACTAATATAACTCTTATTAAGGTCAGACTTATTTTGATATAACTCTTTCTATGAAATTAACTATAAACTCCAACAAAAAGGCTGGAGAATCATAACTCAAGACAACACACATATGATTATTTAATTCAAATATTGCTTATGAAGGCACCTATACATTCCACGTCACCACCATTATCATCTTGCCATCCATCTTGACCTCAACCATATATGAGATTGGCGGAGTATAGAGTACTGCATCGAAATCAATAACACCGTATTATAGAAAAATCAGCTCTTAAAATCCGGTGAAATATTGCTGATCTTTAAATATCATCTGTGATTTAGGAAATCCAGTTTAAATAATATTTTGTATGAAAAGATAGTTATTCAACCTATATTCTTTATCCTTATAAGATAATATTGTATCAAACTCAGCGTTAATATTCGTCTCTGTCCTAAAATTTAAAATACTTTAGGATTCACTTCTTAATAGGGCGATGGCCGCGGTAGCTCAGTGGTTAGAGCGACGGCCTGTGGGCATATATGGCTGAGAGCCGTAGGTCGGGGGTTCGAATCCCTCCCGCGGCCCCACAAGAAATACATCTATATATATTGTATCTTCGTAAGGTAAAAATAAAGGTGGTAAAATAATTTTTTATGGTGGCTTGTTTTGACTAGGATAAATTCTTTAATGCTAGATAAGAGAGAGATATATGAGTTTATAAGAGAGATGGAGCCGCATAGCCATGTTATAGCTTTCTATGAGGATCAGAAAGATAAGTTTGATATATTGTTCACTTATCTATTCTCGGGTTTTGAAAGGGGATATGCCGGTGCTTATGTTGCCGGTGAGAGTAGTATAGAAGAAGTTAGGCAGAAGATGATTGAATATGGAATAGATGTTGAGACTTTAGAAAAAAAAGGAGCGTTAAAGATTATTGATTATATAGGCTGGTATATCAAAGACGGGAAAGTAGATCCTAACTATACTATAGATAAGTGGCTTTCTTTACTTGAGGAGGCAAAGCGGCAGGGATATAAGAGTTTAAGGGCGTGTGGGGAGATGACAGTATTTTTTAAACACAACTTAGTCGATGACCTTCTACGTTATGAAGAGATGCTGGATAGAAGATTGGAGGTAGCGATGATGGGGCTATGTGCATATAATAGCAAAGACTTCATCGGTGGGAGAGAAGAGTTGCTCCTCAGATTAATAAAAGCTCATGAATACGTGATTTTGGTGGGTCCTAAGGCAGGATTAACGATTGTTAAGGCCGATTAAACTAAAAACTCCTATAGATAATTTATCTGGCATCACGGAATACTAGTTCTAATGATTATATAGGCATTGTCTTTTTAGGTCGATCGGCTCAATCAAGTAAATTAGAGCTTACAGTCATATCTTACCCGTAGCTAAATTAATATTAAGTATAAGATTTTCTTGTTTTTTGGTAATGTGGGGCCGGTAGCTCAGGCTGGTAGAGCGCCGCGCTCGCAACGCGGAGGTCGTGGGTTCAACTCCCACCCGGTCCACCAAAATTTAATCATGGTTGGTAACAAAACTATAATTTATAATTTCTATACTAATTATAATGAGAATTACACTAGTATTTTTAGAAAATTAGAGGGGAAAATATAGATGTCTCTGAAAGCGGTTATTACGGCAGCAGGGATAGGTACAAGGATGCTTCCTGCCACCAAAGAAGTGCCGAAGGAAATGCTGCCCGTTATATATCGAGTTGGAAATAGAAAAGTATTGGTACCCACTTTACAGGTTGTCTTCGAATCCCTGTATGACGTTGGAATTAGGGAGTTTTGTTTTGTTGTAAATAGGTTTAAGAGAGTTATTGAGAACCATTTTTCGCCTGATGATGAATTTATAGAGTTTTTAAAGGAAAAGGGCAAAGAACCACAGGCAGATGATATGAATAATTTCTATAACAAAGTGGCTAAATCGATCATCGTCTATGTAAACCAGTATACACCTCTAGGATTCGGCCACGCCGTGCTTATAACAAAATCCTTTGTAGGAAATGATGATTTTATAGTTCACGCTGGAGATGATTTTATAGTATCAAAAGAAAATAGACATTTAAAGAGGCTTATCGAGGCATACTCTGAATATAATGCAAATATAGCTTTGTTACTTGAGGAAGCCGATGATCCACGGAAATACGGTGTTGTAAGAGGTGAGTTCCTAGACAACGATATATTCAGGGTTGATGGAGTGGTTGAAAAACCTAGAAAACCCCCCACAAACCTAGCCGTAGTAGCGGTATATCTATTTAATAAGAAGATCTTTGATGCTTTAAATAAAATACAGTATGTGGGAGGCGAGTTGCCTCTATCCAATGCTATAGATTATATAGCCCATAAAGAGGGAGGGGTTATTGGCGTTAAACTGCATGAAGAAGAAGTAAGAATAGATGTGGGTAATCCCGAGTCCTATATCTATGGGTTAATGAAACTATGGGGTAATATCAATGAAGATATGGATTGATATGCTGACACCTAAGCAGGTCTTATTTTTAGGTGAAGTTGCTGAAAAACTAAGGGGGAAAGGTGTTGATACATTAATAACTATACGGAGATTCAGAGAGACATTGGGAGTTTCCAAAACTAGGCTGGAGAGATACATTCCACTTGTTATAGGTCAATATGGTGGAGCGCTTCTTGTAGAGAAATTAAGGCGGAGCTTAGAAAGGGCCCAGGAGATGATACCATATATAGAGCGGTTCACTCCAAATCTAGCGCTCTCATTCTCTTCTCCAGAAGCAGCCAGGGTCTCGTATGGGCTGGGTATACCCCATTACTCGGCAAATGATATTCCTGAGGCTGAGGCAGTAGCTAGATTAACCATACCCCTATCAAGGAAACTCTTTACACCCTGGATAATACCGAAGAAGACATGGACAAAGTATGGCATAAGAAGTAGTGATATAATTTATTATAGAGGTTTAGACCCTGTTGCTTGGCTAACAAACTACCAATTTAATCCCAATGTCCCAATAAAATTAGGTGTAAAGAAGCGAAGATATATTGTTATTAGAACTGTTGAAGCGAAGGTCTCCTACCAACTTCCTATCTTAAGGCGGAAGAGGCTATTTGAAAGAGGCTGGATACCACAGCTTGCAGAACAATATAAAGATTATGATATCGTTGTTGTGGGCAGATATATCGACCAGATAATGAATCTGATAAAGGTTATCGGTAACTATGATAATATTATTATACCCAATGATGTTGTCGACGGCCCCTCATTATTGAAATACTGCAATTTATTCATAGGGTATGGGGGAACAATGACTGTGGAGTCTGCTTTATTAGGTAAACCTACATTATCCCTGAGGCCGGGTAAACTCCCATACTATCTAAAGTATCTACTTAAATTCGGATTAATAACACATCTTTATTCAGAAGCCGATATATTAGAGAAAATAGATAGGGTTATGAGTAAAAAAAGAGATATTAGGCGGCTTGCAGGAAAATTATGGAGAGAGATGGAGAATCCTGCAGATGTAATATCCAACTATATATTATCAAACGTAGAATAGCCTAAACTGAGAAAAAAGATTCTTTGATCGGATACCCTACCCCGAAATACTTCACTCCCTTAGAAATAAAGTCTTTAGGATCATATATTCTTCTGCCATCTATTATCACAGGATCATTCATTTTTTCAATATACACTTCTGGAGACACGTCTTTAAACTCCTCCCATTCTGTCGCGATAATCACCGCATCACTATTAGAGATACAAGCCTCGATATTAGGTGTAGGATGAACATTCAGCTCAGAAAATTGGTCTATAAACTCATCGGTGGCTAAAGGATCATAGATATATATTTCGCAGCCTTCTTTATCCAATTCCTTTATTATATGGATTGCCTGCGACTCTCTAATATCAGATGTTCCAGGCTTAAACGCCACTCCAAGGACAGATATCTTTCTGTCCTTTAGGCGGGGATATATCCTTCTCAGCACTTCAATAACCCACATAGGCTGCTCCTTATTAACCTCATTCGTAGCCTCCAATAATCGAGGTCGATAACCATGTTCAATAGAATAATAGATTAATGCACGAAGGTCTTTGGGAAGACAGCTGCCGCCGAATCCAATGCCCGCCCTCAGGAATAACTTACCTATACGGGGGTCTAACCCTATAGTTTCACTTACAACTTTAATATCTGTATAGGGAGTTAACTCACATATCTTGGCTATAGTGTTGATAAAGCTTATCTTAGTGGCGAGGAAAGCGTTGTTAGCATATTTTATTACTTCTGCATTTTCAATTGTAGTTCTAATAAGCGCAGTGTCATCACCATATAACTCCTTATATAAGTGGCTCAACATATTCCCCGAGGACTCATCATATTCACCTATAACTATTCTATTTGGTTTGCTGAGATGTTTTAGGGCAGATCCCTCCTGGAGGAATTCGGGGTTCATGACAAACCCGAATTTACCTCCTACGTGCCCAGCATCTTCTTCAATGGCTGGAATAACTATCTTTCTACATGTACCCGGTAATACTGTACTCCTCATTACCACTAAATGATAATCTTCTTTATCCTTTAGGGCATTACCTATAGATTTCGAGGCGGATATTACCATTGATAAGTCTTGCCTTCCAAACTCGTCTGAAGGCGTACCCACACATATAAAGGTGATATCGCTATTATCGATAGCATATTCATAGTTATCGGTAAACTCAATACTACCATTCTCAATATTTTTTAATAAAAGCTCCTCTACACCCGGCTCATAGAAATATATTTCTCCTTTCTTAAGCAGGTCAATCCTTTTTTTATCACGCTCAACACCAATCACATGTAGACCCTTATCCGCTAAGAATACAGCCATCGATAACCCTACAAACCCCATTCCGATAACAGAAACCCGGAACATCGCTAATCAACATAAGATAGTTATTAATAAATATATTAAATTGGAGTGGCGCCGGGAGTGGGATTTGAACCCACGCGGGTCAGGAGACCCACGGGCTCTCTTAAAGGAGCTCAAGGCCCGCGCCTTAGTCGACTCGGCCATCCCGGCTTTCCTACCAGAATATTCAATTAATACAGTTCTAATAAATATACATTTATCGTGATGATTTTTTCCATAGAGGGGGATATAAGTCTCTCTCTATAAACACCCTTATTGGAGTAGCGACCACACCCTTAGTCAAGGAGATTAATTCATTATAATCATATAAAGAAGTAGCTATAGCAACGCCTTCACCTTTTTTACTCATAAGTAAGACATAGCTATTTTCCTTTACATCATTAGATACCGCGATCATGCCTGGTGCCTTCAGAGAAGCACCATATGCGATAGAGCCGACAGCCGAATCCTTAATTATTATCTTAGGAAATTCTCTGAAAATAACTTCGAAAGGCTGTACAACTTTTTTCATAAGACCAAAGTCATCTTCTTCTTTCCACTTGTGTATAGCAAAATATAGCCTATAAAAATCGACTATAGAGTCTTCACTAAAGGGACCGGCCTTCACCCTTCTCAGCTCACTCAAGTGAGCGCCAACACCTAAGATCATCCCTATATCGTGAGCAAGCTTTCTAACGTAAAAACCCGATTCACAATGGACTCTAAATAGAATTTCTCTATTACTTTTCTCTATTAATTCAAGACTATATATCTCTCTAGTACGTAGCTTACGTCTAACCGAGCTTTTCTGGGGAGGCCTCTGGTATATGCGTCCTCTAAATAGCCTGAAGACCCTGTTAAGATCGTTAGAGGACACATCCCCATGTAGCTTCATTATACCTACATACTCCTTCGATGAACCAACTATATACCTCATAGCCGCGGTTGCTTTTTCGATGCCTATTGGCAAAACACCTGTCACCATAGGATCAAGAGTTCCTCCATGCCCAGCTTTACTTACTCCCAATATACGTTTAACCCATGAAGTGGCTTGATGGCTTGTTGGTCCAGGCGGCTTGTCCAGATTTATAACGCCATATTTTAAATATAATTCCGGTGGACGTTCATGAGGAGTAAAACCGAAGCCCAAATCTTCTTCTTCACCAACAAGATGTAAATCCTGTTTTTTCCCAAGCCATTCAATGAGGCTTTCCATCTGCATATAATCATCCTCTCTCTATATATCTATCGATAATTCTATATAGTATCATTAGTATATCGTCTATTGTAAGCCAAGTCGTATCTATCACATAATTATATATGGATAAATCGTCAAGATCAATTCCATAATACTTCATAAATCTATCTTTTTCACTTTTTTCTCTTGAGACCGTCTCCTTCATCGCTTTATTTATATCTACACCGTCTCTATCAGCAATTCTACTAAAACGTACCATATCATCCGCTTTAAACCAGAACTTGATGTCGGCTATATCTTTTAGCATCCACCCCACAAGTAGTCCGTCAAGCACCACTCCGCCCCGCTTACCTTCCTCAATCATAGCATTATCAATCGATTTATCTAGCTCTGGAGACACTTCAGCTTCCCTCGATAAATCCTCTAATGAAATGTTTCTTCTCCGAGCGATGCCTCTAAAAATCATGCCTGAAGATACATATTTCAATCCATATTTCTCCGCAATAGCTTTTGCATAAACAGACTTGCCTACACCATGAACCCCTGACATCGTAATTACTAAATCCTTCCTTTTAGTCATATCATCAAATAAATTTCTATAGCTCCTATAAAAACTGGTTCCTACAGCTGTGCCTTACATACTCGGATAGAAATATCTACGTGTTAATGCGCTAAATGCAAATGACGATATCAAATACCACCAGAAGAAGTTGCTTGTTAACCCAATTATGGGGAGTGGAAATGGAAGTATCACGAAGTTGCCCATACCACCATATAAACTATTGAGCCAGCCCCACATAACCCAGAACACAATAATAGTTATTATAAAGGGCCTCATAGATTTCAGGGATACCTCAGCCTCCAATTTCTTCGCCATCTGCATTTTCTTCTCCATTTTTCTAAGCCTCTTTTCATCGCCAAGCCTCTTCGCCTCTTGATACTCCTGCTTTATCCTTTGTATCTCTTGTCTTTTGGCTATTAAATCAGGTGTATACACAAAGAGCCGATTCAAAATTCCGGATATCACGTTCATACCTAGGGCTGCCAGGGATATTATTATTAGTGCAGCCCATGGGTCATAAATACTCATTTTCTATTTATCACCTCGATAAGGATATCCTCCAGCTCCTTGGCCGCCTCATCTGCTTTACCCTCCTTATTTAATATATTAGCGACCGGCATCCCCGTCAATACAGATATAGTAGCTGCTATTGATCTATTATAACTCAGATCCTCCATTATCTTCTTCTCAGGATACAACTCTCTGATTCTAGACTCGTCTCTAGAACGCCTTGCCAATATTTCTTGTGGAGACGCCTCTATCAAAACTATTAAATCAGGCTTTACCAAGTCCAGGTTATTTCTAGAAAACCCTGGCCACCGCCCCTCCTTAGTATTAATGAACATATGGGTATCTATAATGACTACATCATATTTCTCTGCCATTTGCCTTATTCTCATAGCGGCCTCTCTTTGAAGACTAAGCTGTTTATCGAGAGATAAACGCCGCATTTGATCTCTGTGATTAACCCAACCCTTACTGGAAGCTATCTCCATCATCTTTGTCCCATAATTCACCATTGTTATTTTAAAACCTTTCCTCCTAATATTGTCGATGGCTCTAGCGACGACGGTAGATTTACCTACTCCCGGTAATCCAGATATAATTACTACTTTACCCATAGGACTACACCTGTAGGAATCTAGAGAGGGCGGGGTACACCTCCTCAATCTGCTCCCGCATTAATGTCTGATAATAATTCATCAAAATATCGACTGTAAGTAGAATACCCATTCCACTGCCAAATACACCCACAATTTGAGCTGCTCCGGCTATGAGGCCTACAAAGAATCCTCCTATAACCGTTACTGCAGGAATATAGCGTCCTAGCAATATCGATATAGATGATGATCTCCTTCTAAACCCAGGTATCTGCATGCCTGAATCGATAAGTTGCTGAGAAACTTTATCTGCAGAGAGACCTCCTACTTCAACCCATATAACAGCAAAGAGTATGCTAAATATAATCATAAAAGATACAAAAACGATTGTCCTTAGCGGTTGATTTATCGCTGTGAAGATGTCTGATGGAGGGGTCACATAGTAGGCTAATCCACCAACCGGTACTATAGTCTGATTAGTAGTATTATACATCCCGATCAGATTGAGAATAGGATCAGAATTATTAGGGTTAAAACGGGTCCATATCATTTGGCTTACTAGCATAATATCAGCCATTAATGTGGATGTCAGTATAACCGGGATATTGGACACATATAATAATTTAACGGGATATCGGCCTCTGAGTCCCCTGTGTTGGGCATATGATACAGGCAGCTCTATCCTTATTCCTTCAGCATATAATATAATAATAGTAACTATAATAGTAGCTATTAGCCCCAGTATACTTGGATAATTACCCGGTCTGATAAACAGGTTATTTATTGGTATACCTGATAATAAGGCATAGATCACATATGGTATTACGCCATATGGTTCACCAGCCACAGTCAAAGGACTGAATATATCCCAGAAGATCATTTGGCTAACTCCTACCGCTATAAATAGACTTATACCGCTTCCTATCCCCCATCCCTTTTGAACCATCTCATCTAGAAGCATCAATATAAGTGTGGCCACCACTAGCTGTACAAACACTATCAAGAGCCCCTCAAAACTTACCCTTGTTATCTGTATTATTCCTGTCATAACAAATGCAGCGGCTTCTACCACTGTAACTATAATTGTGAGCATCTTAGTTGCCGCTGTAAATATAGCCCGTTCATCAGGATCCCTAAAGTCGAATCTAATTATTTCGGCGCCTGCTAATAACTGCATAATTAATCCAGCTGTAACTATAGGGCCTATCCCCAATTCAAGTAACGTTCCTCTCTGTGAAGCGAATATAATACGTGCAAATCCGAGGGGGTCGCCTCCACCTTGTGAAACACCATAAAGAGGAATCTCACCCATCAAGAGATATAAAATAACTACTATACCGGTCCATATAAGCCGCCTCTTTAATGTTAACTTCCTTTCTGGCGGCGCTACTTCGGGTAATACCGACGCAACTTGACGGAGAATATCTTTTGCCCCCATACCCACACCCATTATATTATTCAAGTATAATTACTTTTCCACCAGCCCCTTCAATCTTTTTAATAGCCGATTCACTAGCCTGCTTAACATATACCTCTACCGGAAACGTGATCTTTCCTTTACCCACCAATTTATCTATTCCCAAAGAAGATAAATCAATCTTACTACCAAGTTTATATGCTAATTCCACCAGTTGACTTATGTTAATTGCCCTCTTCTTTGGATAAATACTCTTGAACCCGTGTCTACCAAAATGGTTAGGGGCATATTTCAACGTATAAAACCATTTATGTTTATGAAGGCCTGCTTTACCATATCCTCCCCTCGAGCCCGACCCCCTATGCTGCCCAATTTGTCCCCAGCCCATTGTACGTGATCCCCTTAATTTACGGGTCTTTCTTTTTCTATGCGGCATCGGATACACCTCAACATAATATTTTTATAACATCCTCTTGATTAATGCAGATATATCTTCTCGGTAACCCAATTCTCCACCGACTTTAATATGCTTTTTAATACTGCCTTTAAATCCGCCTCTAGGAGGATTTAATCTAAATACTGGTTTAAGCCCCTTGATGTCCTTTAACTTCAAAGACCCCGCTGAGAGCTCCTTAGCCAACTCATCCAAATCCATACCCGTTAAGTCTTTAATCATCTCCTCTGTAATGGCTTTATTGCCTTTTAGCCTACCTCTCTTTAGCAACAACTCTTTAACAGTTTCTGGGTCAGCGGGACCATAGGCTATATAATCCTTTACCTTATATAGCATGCCTTTATATACTTCATCGTCGGGAATAATGGTTGCGTGGAACTTCCTAGGGAGATTTAAACGATTGAGAGTCTCTGAAATATCATATCTCACATCAACCCTACCCCGTATCCTCAGTACGATAAAACTCCCCATAGTATCACCTTATCCAAAAGTCTCTAGTAACTATTTTATAGGTATTTCTCAATGCATCATATGTTGCCATAGCAAATGAAAGAGGCGTCCTAGTTTCCCCGAAAGCTATCGCCCATACATCTTCTATACCAGCTAATTCTAACACAATTTTAGCTGTATCTCCACCCACAATCCCAAGTCCTCGAGGTCCAGGACGTAGCATCACTTTTACACTACCCCATTTACCGGATACTGAGGTTATTAAGGAGTGGTTAGATCCACATCCACATTCCCAGCTACCACATCCCCGACGTACTGGAGCTATATTTAGTAAGGCTTTATTTAACGCCTTCTGGATCGATTGGTGGACTTGCCTTGCCTTTCCAACACCCACTCCTATCCATCCATCCCTATTACCCACAGCAACTACACTTCTAAATTTAGATCTTTCTCCCGAATCGGTCTGTTTCTGTACTAGTCTTATCTCGATAACTTCATACTCGAGATTAGGAACTAATAAACGGACAATCTCTGGCTCTTTAATAACAAAATTATTTTGGAGAACCTCTTCCATCGACGCTATCTTCCTATCATATACTAATCTTCCCAATCTGGTCTTAGGCTCCCAATCCTCTGACGGCGGCTCTACACGTGTACCCATCACCAATCCTCCTCCAATATCTTCTTTTTCGTCTCTATAAATAGAGACGGAATCTTCTCCGGGTCAATATCCGAATTTAGGTATCTCGAGAATAAAGACCTATATCTCTCGGGATTGTTCTTTTTAAGCAAAGATGCATATGCAGATATATGTTCTCCCTTTATCCTCGATTCATCTATGTAGGCTTCTTCCCCCAAAGGAATATTCAGTCCAGCCTCTATAGCGCCCATAGCAGCTGCAAATGGAATCGAGGCACGTTTACTCCAAGCTGGCCCTAAATTAATTACAGCCTCATTAATATCGTTTTTCAGAGCCTTAATCCCCGCGATAAGCCCAGTGAGATATGCAGCGGGAATATTCTTGAGATTAACCCAGCCATATTTTTTGGCTAATACTTGCGAGGATACAGTTAATAATGTTTTGTCTCCGCCTATTTGGGGTATCGAAATCGAGACATAAATATACCTATTAGATCTTCTAACAGTAAAAATCGGTTTATTAGATAATAATAAGCTTCTCCTAAGTTTATAATCAGTTCTATATTCTCTTCGCCTCCTAAAAGGCACATTATACCTTGCATTCTTCGCTCTACCCATCTTTTATTCACCAACAACATGATGCTTAATATATTCTCTCAAATGCGCTTTACTTCTAAACATTCCTCCTTTAACCATCATATATAATTTTCTATACTGTTTAGGGCTTAATACACCCTTATCTCTAAGCATCCGTAAGAAACGTCTCTGAGCACGTACCCGCATCATCCACCTCTGTTTTTTAGGCATGCGGCTGGTAGCAGGTCCCTTTCTACTACCCGGCCCACGTTTACGCTTCCGCCTTCTAATGACTTGGCCTTTAACAGGCTTAACCTTTATAACTCCCCTTCTAATTAATATCCTAATATCTTCCCTTGTATCCACATCATAAACCTCATCTATACGCTCTGGATCGATCCAAACCCTATCTACACCTACACCCAATACCCTTGCAGCCAGCCGTCGTTTAAGCTCTATATTGACCATAGCCATCACCCACTATCTATTTAAGACCTTGATACCTAGCTCATCAGCCCTCCTAATGATCTCTATACGTTTACGTTTACCTACACGTGATGCTATCCTAATAGCAACCCTCTCTGGATCCACATCCTCAAGCTCCTTTACATTATATACAAGTTTCTCTCTAAAACCAGATGGATGGATTCCTCTAACCAGCTCTGGACTCTTATAACCTATATTAGGTAACTTGGGTTTGCCTTTCCTTTTGAGCCTCATTTTACTATCTATTCCTCTAGGCCTCCTCCAATTAGGCTTTACACGAACATACCTCCAACTCTCCTGTCTAATAAAATCTGGTTTCTTCTTTTTCTTCTCGACTCTTATCTTTAAAAGCCTAATCTCTTCCTCAGTAAGCACAGGCTTTTTAGGCATCCTCCATCCCCACTCCTTTATAATATAAATATATCCCATCTAAAAATACACGGGGATCCTTCCGCTTAATCTTACAAGACAAGAAAATATTTGCCGCTGTCTGCGATACCATATCCTTATCTAGACCCGTTAATATTAATTCAGACTCAGGGCCTTTCTTCCTCACCTTAACGGTGACGCCGGGCATAATACGGGCTCTTCTTACACCACGTTCACCTGTAAAGTTCTTAATTATAACTTCATCCCCAGAAACCTCTACAGTAATGGGGAAGTGGATATAGAAGACCTTCATTTTATAAGTATATCCTTTATCTACACCTATAAACATATTCCTAAATTTGCTCTTAATCGTATTAATCAATGCAGCGCCACGTTTACCCTTTATATAAATCTTGAAACGGATCTTTCCATCTTTAAGATAAAGCTCCATAGGAACTTTACTGAAATCCTTCGTTATACTACCAAGCCTCCCTTTTACCTCAATAATATTATCCTCTATCTTTACATCTACACCTTCTGGGACCTCAATCTCTCCCCAATGCTCTTTCTGAGCCACTTTACTAGTCACCTCCATATTATCAGTAGACATATGCTATCAAAACACCTCCAATTCCCTCATCTAGACACTCCATATGCGTCTTCAAGCCTTTATTTGTAGAAATTATGAGTATACCTAGCTCTCTTGATGGGAGATATCTCCTTGCATAATCCAATATCTCATCTTTCTTAACGGGATACCTCGGCTTAATAGCGCCACAGTCATTAATCCGGCCTAATAATTGAACCCTAAATTTGCCTCCTCTCCCGTCATCAATCAACTCTATCTCTCCAACATACCCTTCTCTCTGGAGTATCCTCAATACTTCTCCAGCCAGTTTAGACGCCGGCCAAACAATTACCTCTCGTTTCCTTATCGCCTCAGCATTCTTAATTGATACCATCATGTTAGAGATATTATCCATCTGCATTTCGACTCCCTCACCACTAATTATATTTTTTGAATCCTAACTTCGGCGCCATTTCCCTAAAACATCTTCTACACAAGAATATTCCCCTGGCTTGGATAACCGCGACATGAGTGCCACATCTAATGCACCTCCTACTTCCCTTACCGAATCTACGTTCCTTTGGCTTAGGCCTCACCAACCTAAATCACCTCAACATTAAACTCAGATTTAAAGAACTCTATAGCCTCTTCCTTAGTCACCTTGGCATTCTTACCAAGCCTTGACCTTCTATATTTTCTGAGCTTCACACGCCTACCAGGCTTAGCCAAAGACACAATTATATCCATACCGAAGATGCCTATTTCTGGGTCGTATCTAACGTCGGGAAGCATAAGATGCTCACTAATTCCAAAAGCGAGATTTCCATTCTCATCGAAGGATGATTCCTTAATCCGATAATCCACTGCGTCCAACGCGCGTAATAAAAAGCTCTTAGCCTTATCTTTCCTTAAAGTAACCATTGCTGATATCGGTTGGTTTCTGCTTATCCCGAACGATTTGATTGTTCTTTTCGCCTTCTTTATTATCGGCTTTTGTCCTGTTATCTCTTCTAATAGCTTAGCAGCTTTTTGAAGTTTATTCCAGTCTCCACCGACCGATATATGTACAACTACCTTATCCAACTTAACGCGTTGCATAATATTCTTTTTAATCTCGACCTCGTTACTCACCACTCTCCACCTCTCCGTGTAGAGTTATTATAGGCTTCTCTCTACCTATTGGGAAGACATATCTAAATAATGTTTCTAGTATTGTGCCGTCTCTAACCAGTCTAACTATCCTAGGCCGTAGCGGATGAACCTTCAGAACCTCCGATATCCTTCCAACTTCCCCCATCTTCGCCCCCTTGACTATAAGAGCGATAATATCCTTTTCAAAGGGGATATAATCCTCGACTTTTCTTTTGGATAAGTTTAGTATTAAAACATCTCCCGGCTTTGCTTTTGCATTTTCATCTTCAGGTTCAAAAAGGAAATTTCTACCGTCATGTGTAGTTAGCTGTATACGCCCTCCTTTAACCATCAATTTCCTCTTTATTTGACACGGCTTAATCTTAGCTTCTTTCTCACGTATCTTTATCAAATCAATATAATACCTCTTGCTGGGTAGCACCCTGAAAAACTCCCTTGTTGGAACCAACTCTATAACATCCATTAACCCTACAGGAAAACGATGGTCCTTAATCTCCTTCCCATCTATCTTGAGATACCCTTTACGCAAAATATACTTGACCTCCCTATTATTCCTAGCAATATTCAATACATATACTAAGAGGGTAGATACAGGTATAGATTCCTCCATTCCATGGGGTCCAGGCGCTACTCTAACCGCAAATTTATATATCTTCCTTGGAATACGGTACGTCGATGGAGCCGCTACCCTCTTAAGATGCCTCTTACCCATACTACACCAGCCTCCTCTCTTCTACAAGTCTATCCAGCTTATTCTTCCTCCACTTATCAGATGTATCCAACTCGACAATGATCACATTGGAGTAATGAATAGGTATAGGGACCTCATCTCCTCTTAGATTAGTCCTAACCACCCCCTCCACATATATCTTATAATTCTTCCTATCCACCTTAGTCACTTTACCCTCAAGTCCCTTAGCATCTCCTCTTAATATCCGCACTTTATCGCCACTTCGAATCGGCAATGCTCTAACACCATATTTCTCCCTTAAATCAGGTGATAAATGGACACTCATTATCTTACCCCTTCTATGTTTAGCCGCTTTAAACAGCCGCTTCCTCTGCTTACTAGGCTTCTTGCTACTCATATCAACACCCCACTTATATCAACATGCTAGCCATATTAGCTACTCTAGGCCAGAGTTCACTTACCTCCATAGCAACAGGACCCTTTATCTCTGTCCCCATAGGTTGTCCATCGGGGGTTATCAATACAGCGGCATTATCCTCAAACATAACCCTTGTACCGTCCTTACGTCTAATAGGATATTTCTGTCTAACTAATACCGCATCTAAGACTTGCTTGCGAAGTTTATAAGGTCCGCTATAAACTGTGACTTTAAGATGATCACCTACACAAGCGGCCGGCAATCTCCTCAATCTACCTTTATAGCCTAATACCTGAACAACCCTAAGCTTTTTGGCTCCAGTATTATCAGCACAATTTAATATTGCGCCTACAGGTATTGCCCTAGTTATCTTAGGTTTTCTAGCTAGAACTTCACCTCCAAACCTCGGCATCGCTATGCACCCCCACTTTTATTATAAACTACTACATACGCCACAGTCTTGCTAATAGGACGGGTTTCCCCTATCACCACAATATCTCCCTCTTCTACATGGATACATGGAGGTATATGTACACTTATCCTAGATCTTCTACGTTCATATCGATTATACTTCTTGTCATATCTCAAATACTCTCTGAGCACGACACCCGTTTTATCCATCTTCTTAGATACAAGTACACCCTCCAAAAGGATTCCTCTAACCCTAATACTTCCATGATACGGACAGTCCTTATCATTACATACCTTGCTTGGCAAGGGGAAATTCAACCCGATATTTCTTGTCTTGATTCTTCTCGAACTCATTTTACCAGCCTCCTCTCTAATCTACCTATGAGAGTCTTGCCGTCGACATCTATGAATTTATCATTTAAGTATACCCTAAATATACATACATCCTTCGGAACAGCCTTCACAGAATCTTTAGCTGTCTTTAGCATGATAATATTCCTTGTTTCATCCACTACCAATCCATTTAACCCAATTAAATTTGGGTTTGACGAGTTTATAATCTCGATGCGCCTTCCGATAATATTCATAGCTTAACACCTTTTTCACTTAGAATAGTTAGTATACGCGCCCTCATTTTCTTCATAGCTTTCACCTTCCCTGGCTTCTCAGGTGCACCTCCCGACCGAATAAGTCTCACGAACTTCATATATTCTTCGTTAATATCATTTAGCATCCTTATAAGTTCCTCCACCGATTTCTCTCTCAACTCATCAACCTTCCTCTGACCCATGTTCTTCACCCCCGCTAGCCTCGGGTTCCTCCTCAGTAATCTCTTGACGTTTTAGATACTCATCGAGCGTTATCGGCATCACGCTCACCTTAACACCTATTATTCCATACTTTGTCAATACCGAGGCCTTGCCTTTCTTGACTAATCTCTCCGCTAATTCACCGCTCTTCAATATAGTGCCGCTTGTAAATTTTTCGTATGCAGACCTTACAGTCCTCAATTTACCACTTATAATAATCTCTGCCCCTGCAGCACCTGCCTCCATAATAGATCGTAATACCCAAAAAGCAACCCTACGATACCTATATCCCCTTAATAATAAGCGCTCAATCTGCCAAGCCATTATTCTAGGCTCAAATTCAGGTACCTCAACTTCCGCTACTGATATAGTAGGATTAGGATACCCGAATTTCTCTTCTATAACTCTAGCCAATTCCTTGATTTTGCTTCCCCGCCGACCTATTATTAAGCCTGGCCTTAACGCTCTAATTGTTATTCTGGTACCTATGACTCCTTTGGGAGAGGCTACTAGATCCATGCCTCCATACCCAGCGTGTTTAAGCGTCTCACTGAGCCACTGATCTAATAGAGCCTTTTTCTTCTCTTTCTCTATAAAATATCTAATCTTAGCTCTATTTTCAGCCATATTTATACCTCCTCCGCAACAATCTCTACATGAACAAGTGTATCGAAGAAGGGGCTTGATCTGCCAAACGCCCGAGGAACATACTTCTTTATTTTCCTGCCTTTATAGGCGGCGCAATGAATAATTTTGAGGCGGGAGGTATCTAGGCCCTTCATCTCAGCATTATTCTCTAAATTATCGAGAAGCTTCAAAAAGTGCTGAGCTGCCTTAACTGGATATCTACCTGTTGGCCAACCTTCTAATCCACGTCTATGTGGCACCTTCTTATTATACCTTTTAAATGCGATCGGTCTTTTAAAATTGACTACATCTTCAAGCAGTCTCCTCGCTTCCTCGATTGTTAAACCTTTAATTTCCCTACTTATTTCTACGGCATGTTTGGGAGAGATAGAAGCCTCTCTCAAACTTGCCTTCACCATTATATCCTCCTTATCTGTCGGTATTTTATATGCATATTTCCAATTCGGCATTATGGTATCCTCCTTATTGTGATGACTGTCATACTCATAATTAAAGCCAGTATTATTTATATATTATAAATTCCTTTTTAAGAAAAAAAGACGGCTAAACGGCTCACTAATCGAATAAACGGTCCAAAAATAATATTATAGGGTTTAGGAATGCTCTTCGTTGTTGGAGGCAGAATCCGTTTCAATCAATTCATTCATGGCTTTCTTTATCTCGCTTATAGTCCATGTAATAGCCGCTATTAAGTGTGAATTATCATATGGCTTCAGGGATTTTCCGCATTTGTCGCATCTGAACATCATTTCAGTCGCTTTATCGAATGTATATCGTGGACAGCCAGCTGAATTACACCAGAAAAAGACGTTTGCACGCTCGTACTCAAGCTTGTTTTCCAACCGGTCGAGTACACGTTTATATATATTATATAGTACTCCGAAAGCTGTGTCGAGAGAAAGTTGCCAGTAATAAGTTATCCACCCGGTCTCACTGTTAACCTCCTTCTTAGTGGTTACAATTGTATAATCCGCTAATTTCCATAAAATTTTTCTGACTTCATTTTCGCCCATCCCTAGAATCAAGGATAACTCGTCATCCTTTATGGCTCCTTTTTCACCTATTATATTAACTATCCTCTCGCCGATATCTCCAACTATGGACCTAGCTAACTCTGCTAGAATCGAAATTCTCTCATTAACAGGTTTACTCAATTATTACCCCCATCCAAGGCAATAATATTATATATACTTACATGCGTAAAAATAATCTTTCTCACGGTCCTTTATATAACCTTTTTCCTTTTTCACAGGGCACTACCCTTATTTTAGCATCGGAAAACTCAAATTTTAATTGTTCACCTTTATAAAATCGGTCTAGGAAAATCGCTAATGCAGCTATTTCAGAGTGTGGTTGATGTGTTATAGCGATATTATAATCAGCGAGAGAGTAATATATGCTTGGCACTTTAGCTCCACCGACTACTACTAAAATATCCTTGTTTAACCCTCGTATTTCGCTTATAACATCGTCGATAGGCAGTCCATACATAGTTAAATGAATTAGAACCCCCTTTTCCCTCCATCCATTAACTAATTTTATTGGTTGACGGGTATAAATAACCTTAAATTCCCCACCCCACCTCTCATTAACTCTCAAGATGCTCTTCTCCATTTCTTTATCTTTATCTCCAGAGTAATACATGCCTTTAGCCCCAAATGCACGGCCCACGAGTCCAAGGTGAGTGGTAACTCTAAAATCACGTCCAACCCTATGTGAGAGACGCAATATCCATATCGCTGGCAACCCTAACACGACCCCCCAGCCTGTGAATATATTTATACAATGGATATACAGTCTTTCTGTCCACAACTACATCAAGATAGATATTCTCACCTAGATATTCTATTTTGTTAATTATACCCAGCTCCTTTATCTTCGATACTACAGAACCATATAAATTGTTCTTGTTCATTAATTCGTTATATGGCAACTCGATCCTTACACCTATGACTCGTCCGAGTAAAGACTCAACAACTTTTATCAATCTATCTATGTTAATTCTATAAAGTGCTGAGACTGGTATAACGGGATATTCATACTCAACTAAAACAGATATTACATCTTTAAGTCGATATTTATCGATAAGATCTATTTTATTAGCCACTATAAGAATTGGTTTTTCAACATATTCTAGTGCTCTAAGAATATCTAGTGAAGTCTTCATTTTCTGGTCTATAACATCGATATTTTCACTGGCATCTATAACGAGTAGTACGAGATCTGCAAACGATATTTCTTCAAGCGTCGAATAGAAGGCGGTAATTACAAAAGGCGGCAAGTCTCTTATAAATCCGATAGTATCGGATATATAACATTTCCATGGCCCAACCTTTAAAACTGAGAATTTAGTGGATAAAGTAGTAAATGGCTCTGGACCTGTCTTTTCCAATAGACCTGTGATGGTATTAAACAATGATGTTTTCCCAGAACAAGTATATCCCGTTATTACTATCGTCTTATATCCCCTTTTCTTTCTATAATGCCTATGAAGCTCTCTTTTCTTGCGGATGGCGTTCAATTTCCTTTTTAGACTAGTCATCCTCTTTTTTATTTCATCATAATATACATCTACTTCATATGCACCTAAGCCATAAAAGCCCGGTTGTTCGCCTCTTTTAGCGAGACGAACCTTCTCTTTAGCCCGCATTAACTCGTAGTTAAGAGAGGCTAATTTTATTTGTAACTCAGCCTCCTTAGATGGTGCATGAAGACGAAATATCTCCAATATGATTTCAATTCTATCTTTAGGGGCCACTTTAATTTCTTTAGCTATATTATATGTCTGTCTAGGCTTTAATGATGTGTCAAAAAGTACCTCTTTTGCTCCCGTCGACAACATTTTTTTCTTTAATTCTCTTATCTTATATTCACTTAGCCCCCTAGATAGAAGACGTTTAACATATAAAGTATCTTTAATATCATAGCCGGCTTCCTGAGCAAGTATCTTGAACTCTTCTAATAATTCCCTTTTAGTAACCACTGCAACCGAAGGAACCAACAGCACCTATTCTTCACTCTCCTTAATTATATCGCCCAAGCGTATTTTAACGTCATTATTTATAGCTGTATAATCTTCCGCTATACCCGATGCTTTTTCATATAAAGAGACATTTAAAGCTTTCTCGAGCTTATTAACTAAATCAGGGGAAGGAACCAATTTACCTGATTCTATCCTCCGAATAACCGACAATTTCGTCTTTATTTTATATGCGAGATCCCTTTGTGTCAAGCCTATAGCCTCACGTGCGTTCTTAATTATAAGACCATAATTCTCCTTGAGAATGTATTCATCATCTAAATCTAATATGCCGCGTTTAATTTTTTTAGGTGCAGGCTTTATATATACCTCTTTTTTACTAGATACCCTTTTTTCAGGATAGGGTTCTCCTCGCTTCTTTATTCTAACCAAACCATGATTCTTTATACATGCCGTACATACATACATTTTTCTCCCTTCAAATATCACTGGGTATATCTCTTCTACCTTGGAAGCACATAACTCGCATTCCATATCCTTCCCCAATTAATATTCAATGTAATAGCTATAATAGGGTTTGTATAACACCCTTTAAATGCCTGTCATTAAGGCCCATATCTTATTAATTCAGAAATTGGGTAATAATATATTATAAATAATATATTGATATAATTTGATTGGTGAAGCAATGAAGAAAATATCTTCAAGAGAATTAAAGAGACTAATGAAGCGTGCAAAACTTGATATGGAGGAAGTTCCAGATATAGAAAAGATAACCTTTCACTATAGAGATGGAAGGCAAACGGCAATATACAATCCAATAGTAACCAAGATCACAATATCTAACCAAACTACATATCAAATTGTAGGTGAAGAGGAAGAGGAGGAGGCTGTGCACATAGAGATCAATGAAGAAGATATACAGATAATAATGGATCAAACAGGGGTTGATAGGGCTACGGCTATTAAAGTCCTAGAGATGACAAATGGAGATCTAGCTGAAGCAATAATGTTATTAAAAAAAGAATAGGGAGTATTGAGTCTTACCAAAGCAATCTTAGATATCTGAAGCCGCCGGATACTAGCTGGGTAAGAGCCATTGTCAAATCATCTTTATCCAAAACCCTAAAGCTCATAGGGGTAACCCCTCCACTGAACATCCAATCCACTTCTCTATTAACTTTCCCCGTGAAACTCCTTTTGCCACCTCCATAGACCAGCCAAGTTATATTAGAAGATTCGTTTTGAAGCCGTTCCATATATCCCTCTAAACGATTAATACACTCTCTTATTGTTAGTATAGGCTTCTCCAAGATATCACTTAAATTTATAGTTATAACTATATCTGTATTTCTCCCTTGGATTTTTTTATATATAGGTTTCTTAGTTATATAAGCTAGGTAATCCCATAATATGCTTCGGAGAATATTTTCGTCTGAAGCTAGTTTGAAATTCATCTTTAAAGAGGAGAGAACAATCGGCTGATTCGATTTCTTGATTGACAGGCCATCTCTAAAAACATAATTTTCGGGATCATTACATACTAACACGTCTCTATTTCGCAACATTCTAAATAGAGACATCCATTCGTTATCCGAGTTTATCTTAGACCTAAACTTCGATGCTTCCAATATCAAGAATATGTTATCTAAAGCAGTAAATTGGCTCTTAATAGCCTCTAAAGAATCTAAATTTGTATAGATAGAGATGGATCTACCTTTGGATATTTGTGGCTCAAGCTTAATGTTCGATATTTCATAGTTATCATTAATCATAGTAGAATCAATCAGCAATTCATGGCTGATATACTTATATATATTATAAGCGGATTTCGCTCTGTAGACGACTCTTTCGATGCTCCATGGCGACGACCTATAATCTATAATAATCTCTCTGGATAGTAGATGGGGATGTAAAATTCTTCTGACGACATTCAAGGAATATTTAAGCGTTCCCCTCTCCATAAGTTCTGCAACGATATCTTCAATTGAAGAAGACATATCTATCCAAAAAATTTTATTCCTAGCCAACTTGACAGCAACATCCACAAGATTATGTCTTACCAATACATAAATCAGTATAGCTCCTAAGAAATCATCTTCGATATAAGGATATGGACAATTTGTCACTATATCCTTAATATCATGGAAAACCATTGAGGCCGTCTCTCTAGGTATATTATAAGGTGAAAGAAGATCTTCTAAAATTCCTCTAGAGAGGGGAATAGTTGTATATCCGCTTACCACCCATTTATCGCTTGACAATAATAACTCGGTACTAGTCATGATCTCCCGTATAACCCCCCTTAGATCTGGGGATAAAGAATATTTTCCTTTTCCGATTCTATTAACAACTTTATAATCCACCAGTTTTGAAAGCCTCTTCCGTAAGGTCGCCTTATTGGTAATATTTAATGCTCTGCTCAATTCAGCTAATCCGACGACATCTCTCTCCAACATATACCTTATTATATTATAATATTCATGGGTAGATAGGGCTTTGAAGATAGATATAGGGTCCACATCCATATATAGACACCGACCAATACCATAAACCTGTAAAAAGGAATATTAACAAAATGTACCCTAAAAGAGATATGTATTGGTACTGGAGAATATCTGCTTATCTTCTTTCTGAACTTGACTTTGAGTGCACATATAGTCTAGCCGTTTCATATTAGAGGGTTATGCACTCTTCTAACAGAACGGTGATGCATTATGATACCGATACCCTATAATTATGACAAATTATCCATATGATCAAAACATTTCGATATATCAATTTGAACCTAAGACTTAGGCATAGAGATAATTATATAGGTAGCATCCAAATCATAAAAGACATTATTAATTAAAGTATGGAATAATACTTTTTGAGCTGACAGGGTCCGTGGTCTAGCTTGGCTAGGATGCCGGTCTCGGGAGCCGGTGGTCCGGGGTTCAAATCCCCGCGGACCCATCAGCAAATAATTTAAGAGTAAAAATAAAATATCCATATAATGTTAAATTAATATGTGGCTACTCATAATGAAAAACTTGACGGGGCCGTGGCGCAATCAGGAAGCGCGGCGGGCTCCAGCTATAAAAATGGGTGTAATGACCAATAATACGGGATGAATGGAAGCTGGAGCGCCCCGGAGACACCCGTAGGATAACCCTAAAAGGTTATCCGGGGAAAGGTTGTGGGTTCAAATCCCACCGGCCCCATCATTAATAATTTATTTACATTATTCATTCAGAGGGGATTCAACGTATTTACCCATAATAGAGGCTTTTCGCTTATGCCTTTAGAGTTTACATCTAAATTCTACATGTTTCTGCATTACATATTCTTTGATATTGCTATTTGAGATTAATTAAATAATAATATGTTTCCTATTGAAAGTCTATGGATAGTATGGTGTTATTCTAGTAGTTCGGTTTTATCTTCTATCAAGGGGGTTATACATAGAAATACTGCACGTGTATTTCCTATATTAATATATTTATGTCTAGATTTCGATGGAATATAAATTACATCTCCCTTTTCTGCGGTCTCATCTTTATCATCTATGGTTATTTTAATCTGACCCTCTAGAACATATTGTAGATGAAATAACTTTTCATGTATATGTAGAGGAATTTCTCCCCCCGGACCTATTACGAATAACCTCATGTTGTAGTTGAAGCCGTCTTCAAGGGTGGTTCCAAGAGTCTTTACATATGTATTTTTTGCCCAGTCAACCTTTGCAAGTCCAGTCTCTATATCCTCTCCCTTAAAAATAACCATTCACATCCCCAAAAATACTTTATCCTTTATCCCAATTATTATAGCCATATAAATCCATTTGGCTAGACTATATACTACTAATAGTATATTAATATAAGCCTAATTTACTCTCTAATCATATATGTTATATCTCTAAGGCTCTCATCCGATGGTACCTTGATAATTAGGTCTCTCTTTAATAATGTTTTTAGAGCATAGCTAAGTGTTCTATTAGGTAGCCCGGATTTTACTAGAAGCTCTTGCCGTGAGAGTGGCCCCTCATACTCTAATATTTTAAATATTAGGCGGGCGCTAGGCGGTAAGTCCTTTACTGAAAATATCCTAGTTTTCTTTACTGCTTTATCCCTTAGTTTTCGGTCGAGTAGCCCGTATCTTATATCCAGTGTTCTTATGAAATGCGCGTCGTAAGGAGACCTCGTTATCTCGACTTCCTCATCTGAAATTGTTTTTCTTATCTGTCCATCAATTAGGATCTCAACGTTATTCGGCGATATATCTCTGATCTTAATGGTGTTTTTCGATGAAGTGATTATTGGTTTATGGATTAGAACCATGCTATTAATGGGAACTATAGATAGAACAGGGGAATCTAAGGTTATAATCGGACCTCCAGCTGATAATGAATAGGCTGTAGAACCTGTTGGAGTGGAAATTATCACGCCATCTCCCTCATCTCTCCATATAGATTCATTATTTATCTCTAGTGTATACCTCATTACCCTTCCACTAGTTTTAGGTAATATTACAATATCATTAAGTGCCGGAGGTAAATCGATCGACTTGATCTTCGCTTTTAACCGTAGCCTTTTTTCAATAACATATTCCCTCTTTATTAGCCGTTTGATTATAATGGGGAATTCCTCTATGCCTCCTATGGATAGATAGCTTCTTGTGCCATGAGCATAGAGCGCCACTATAGGTGGAGATCTATTCTTGAGTGATAGAAGCGTATTAAGTAGAACTTTATCGCTTCCTAATATGATTAGATAATCTACATCCATGTCACTTATATCATATCCTGCTGAGTCAAATACATCAGCTATCTCCTTATACACCATAGTATCTATAGATAACTCTCTACACACCCTTTTTATGTACACCGACTCAGCACGAGACAATTCCTTTCTATCTCCAACTATACCTATAAGCATACCAGAATTGAGATAGAATAAATACAATTAATTATTTGTATTTATTGGTGGTATCCCTTTGGATAAGGATATATCTCAATATATAGCGGAGTTTGCATCCAGAATTGAGTATAAAAACCTTATGGACAAAGTTATTCAAGAGGTAAAAGTTAGGATACTTGACACCATAGGATGTGCATTTGGCGCGATATGGTCTAATGCGTCGTCTATCGCCCGAAGAGCCTTATATAGACATAGATCCCTGGGTTGGGGAGCGAGGATATGGGGTTCAGACATATGGGTTCCACCGGATTATGCTACATTTATAAATGGCTTAATGGCGAGATACCTCGACTTTAATGATACTTATTTATCTAAGGAGCCACAGCATCCTAGCGATATGATACCTGCCCTAATAGCTCTAGGCGAATATCTGGGGGTAGATGGAAAAACTTTGATTACCGGGGTGGCGGTGGGCTATGAAGTCGGAATGAGGCTCTGTGATGCAGCATCGTTACGTGTAAGGGGTTGGGATCATGTTAATTACACGATGATTGGAGCTACTGCTGGTTTAGCCAATATATCTGGGTTAGAGAAGGAGGAGGCCGTTAATGCTATTGCCATGGCGATGGTACCTCATGTAGCTATGAGACAGACTAGGGCAGGTAAAATAACTATGTGGAAAGCTGCAGCGGCGTCTAATGCATGTAGAAACGCGGTGTTTGCCGTATTATTAGCTATGGAGGGTTATGAGGGGCCTTCCGACCCCTTTATTGGCGAGATGGCTTTTATAAGGCAGTTGCTTGGGGAATTCGATTACTCACAGTTAACAGGATTGGCGCTAAATAATAATCCAACTAAGATTTTGGAAAGCTACATGAAGTTTCATCCTGTTGAGTATCATGCTCAGAGCGCTGTTGACGCTACATTAAAAATCTTAAATAAAGGTATTAATGTTGAGGATATAGAGAGGATAAAGATAGATACTGTTCAAGCGGCGTATGATATAATAGTTAAGCACCCTGAGAAGTGGGACCCGGATACCCGTGAAACAGCTGATCACAGCCTACCTTATATTGTAGCATCTACACTAGCTAATAGAGGAGTATGGATAGATAATTTCGAGGGCGATGAATTATATAACCCTATTACTAGAAAACTGATGGAAAAGACCGAGGTATCGGTCGACAAAGAGCTAGACACCATGTATCCCTCGGCGATTCCTAATAGGGTATCCGTCAAACTTAAGGATGGTAGATATATTGAGGAATTGGTTGAGTACCCGGTTGGCCATCCCAAAAACCCACCTAGTATAGAAATGGTTATAGAGAAATTTGTTAAGCTTACAGATAGGGTTCTTTCAGAGAGAAATATTAATAATATTATAGATATCGTTATGGACCTCGAAAAGGTAGAAGACATATCTATATTAACAGAAGCGATGGTGATCTAAAATGTATATCAGTAAGAAGAAAAGCGGAAAAGTCCTGTTGAAGGAGTTGATTGAGGATAAAGATACATATATAGTTCCGGGGGTATATAATCCCTTTACCGCGTTATTAGCGGAAAAAAAGGGGTTTAAAGCTGTTTATCTAAGTGGTGCGGCTCTTACTGGGAGTTTGGCGATGCCTGATTTAGGATTAATAACACTAATGGAACTTACGTATTTCACTAGCATGATCACCAGGGTTATAAACATACCTTTGATCGTAGATGTTGACACGGGGTTTGGGGAGATATTTAATGTGATGAGGACTGTCAAAGAGATGGAGAGGGTCGGTGCCGCCGCTATTCAAATAGAAGACCAAGAAATGCCGAAGAAATGTGGTCATCTGACCGGTAAGCGGCTTATCAGTATTGATGACATGATAGCGAAGGTTAGGGCTGCGGTAGAGGCACGGGATTCAGATGATTTTCTGATTATAGCTAGAACCGACGCTAGGGGTGTCGAGGGACTAGACTCTGCTATTAATAGAGCAAAACGTTATGTCGAGGCGGGTGCAGACATAATATTTCCGGAGGCGCTGGAGAGCGAGAAGGAATTTAAGATATTTGCTGAGGAGGTTGATGCCCCATTACTTGCAAACATGACTGAGTATGGAAAGACGCCCTATATGACTGCTGATCAGTTCAGAAGACTGGGGTATAAATTCGTTATATTTCCAGTCACTATGTTCAGAGCAGCCGCTAAGGTCACACTCGATGTATTAGATACGCTGTTAACAGAGGGAACACAGGTTAATATTCTAGATAAACTAATGACACGAGAAGAGTTTTACAGATATATAGATTATGAGCTGTATGAGGAGATTGATAAAAAAATATCGGGTGGAAAATAACCCTATAGCTTTATCTCAGCTTCTCTATAGCTTCTCTTTTCAATATCTATATATTCTTTGTCTAGTTCACCTGTATAGTATAATCTCGGCCTAATCAATATATTATTCTCGGTGTACTCTAGGATGTGGGCGGTCCACCCTACGATCCTGGCCATAGCGAATAACGCCGTATAATAGTTAACAGGGAAACCCATTCCACGGTAGACTTGGCATGACCAATAATCACAGTTTGTGTATATGCCTTTCTCAGCGAGTTTTGAGCGTAAGGCTATATCCTCTAGTTTAATGGCAATATTATAGTACCTCTTAATCTCTTCATTCTCCTCTGCAAATCTAGCGGCATACCTCTTAAATATACGGGCACGTGGATCATAGGATCTATATACTCTATGTCCAAACCCGATTAAGCGCTTCCTCTTACTCTCTATATTCTCTTTAAACCATTTTTCTACGTTGTCAACAGACCCTATCTCCCTAAATTGCATCATCGCGGCGACATTTGCATATCCATGTAGTACCCCCCTTATGGCGGCTATTCCACCTACAATACTAGAATAGTAGTCGCTTAAGGTAGATGCGACTACAACTGTAGCGAAGGCGGATGCGTTCATACCATGCTCTGCATACAGTATAAAACTGAGGTCCATGCTCTCAACCCATAGTTTAGGAGCCTCTTTGCCATGAAACATATATAGAAAGTTAGCGGCGTGATCCAGCTCGTTATTAGGTTTAACTATAGGCAAATTATTCTTGATTCTATAGAAATATGATATTATGGTAGGTACTTTAGCCATTAATCTGACGGCTTTGCTATATATCCCTTCTCTACTTAAGTCACTTCTCTCGGGATCCAGATTACCTAGATATGAGACGGCTGTCCTTAACATTTCTATAGGTTCGACATCGTCAGGTAACTTTCTAAGTAGCTCTACAAGGTCATCGGGAATATTTCTCTCAGCTTTCAACCTGCTCTTAAATGCATCCAGTTCTTTAGCTGTAGGTAATCTGCCATATAACAGTAGAAAAGCGGTCTCTTCAAAGCAGCTTTTAGCTGCTAACGTCTCTATATCATACCCCATATAGTATAGCTTACTGTTATGGGCATCGATATAGCATATCTCCGTGGTATCTAGACAAATATCCTTGAGGCCTTTAAACGTTAATGGCTTTTTAGTCTTCTCGTCTATACACCACCATTGATCTTCAGGAGATAATTTCCTCGGCATATTTATACCCCCTATAAAATCATATAAACCGCTACAAATATTCTCGATAAATACATACAATAGAAAAATATAAAGTGTATCTAATCTAAACACAAATATTCAGAAATATTCATATGAAGCTTAACACCGAGATATCTCGGTTCATTACTTATCCTAATATAAACTAGATTACCCTAAACTCTCGATCTACTGTCCCCACGACATTTCTGGGCATCGGAGACGACTCTTATATCCATATGGTGGTATAATACACCCGCTATCGACACATAATTCACAGCGTATCGTGGGGCGGCTCAGGCCTATATAGATCTATCCTATAAGAAGCAGGTTACTTGTATTCCTCAGGCTTAATGTATGGATTAAACGCTAGAAATTCTTTTGTTCTCTCCAATATCTGGTCCTTTACATCCATATACTCATTGACACTTGAAACAAGGTACTCTAAGTGCTCCATCCTCCTCTCTTTGCTCCATCTACTCTTTTCATATGCATCCTTCGGAAACATCACCTTCACCTCTCCATCTATCAATTCTATTTGCCCCTCTATATCGCATAATGGACACCTAACCTTATCCTTTATTATATGTAGCGCTTCAGAACCGCATATTGGACAACAGTTTTCCTTGGTGTAGATCGGGGATGTAGCTTCTCCAGAGGCCGCTTTATAAACTCTTTCACCTAGAAGACGGGCCCTACTTATTATATCATCCATCAATAGTACTTCCCCCGGAATCGCTGCTCTAACTTTAATGAAGTCCACTATTCTGTAGCCCGTCGCCAATAGAAATGTAGACGTGTTTTCTAAGGCCAGTCCAGACCAGCCCTCAACTCCATAAGCCACTATTAATCCAGCGGGTCTACCGAGGAATATATCACCTCTTCTATATAGACTCAACAGCCTATCTACCAATAATTTTAATGCTCCAGGTATAGAGAGAATATATGTAGGTGTACTGATGATTAGGGCATCGCTTTTCTCCATCTCATCATAGACCCATTCTACGTCATCCTGTATCATGCAGTCCTCCCAGAAACAGTGGTAGCACGCCTTACAAATCTTTAATTCTAACCTAGGTAGGCAGATAGCTGCGACATCGCCTCCGAGCTCCTTAATCCTCATCAGTGCAGCCCGTAATAATATATCTGTATTACCAAGGCGTCTATAGCTGGAGGTTATACCTAATACCCTCACAGTCAACACCCTCAAAACCACTATAGATATGGAAGATATTTATTTCACCTTTCAATACTCCTCTACCATAATACTTTAGTTATAATATCGAATGCTATTACAATAATATGGCTCACTAATCAGCAATATGATGCTAGCAGATAAAGCCTCTTTAACTTTAGAATATTAATTATTCGTTTAAGATATAAGGTCTCGGTTATAAAAATATATTGTTGCTAAATATATAATTTTGAGTTAGAAAATTAATATGTCTCCTATATATCTTGTTTATCCTAATAAGTCGTATTGTGATTTAAAATGGATATCGGACCGACAATGAATTTGACTAAACTACTTGCTTATCTCCTTATAGGCTTAATCTTAGGCTCAGGGGCAACTACATACATGGCTTATAGCGACTTATTACCGGGGGTAGTTAGGGCACAGACTATAAATGAGGATCTTCTTAGGCTTGAAGAGGAAGTGAGGGCTATAGAAGAAAAACTTGATGAAAACGGTTCATTTTATAACTTTACAGAACAATGGTTCAGCACGTTATATAGCCTTATTCTAGAGATTAATAGGGAAGTTAATAACATAGAGGCGAAGCTGGATAAGGGAGGTGCATTCTACAATTTTGTTGATAACTGGTTTATAACTTTATATAACCTTACATTATCACTAAAGAATGTATCTGTAAATATAACTAACGTAACTAACGTGATTAATAATATTAACAAGATCAATGTAACAATCAATAACATCTATACATCCGTAACCAACATCTACAACACCGTGAATAACGTGTACAACTATGTCTTTAATATTTACGATATTACAGTCGAGATCTATGATTTCATAACTATAGAGGTGTACAATTATCTAATCAACATCTATGATGTAACCATAAGTATATATAATTTTATTACGATAGACATATACAACACGCTAGTCCTAATCTATAACCTAGTTATAAACATATACGACATACTCAACAACATCATGATCATAATGATAAACCTAGACTTCAAGACCCAGAAAACAGTATTAATCCATGTATCCGAGATATGGGAATTCGAAGACATGATAAGAAACTACTATGTACTTATCACACTAGAAGGAGAAGGCGCCGTAGGCGGAGAGATAACCCGAGTAAACGTAGTAGGAATCGAAGGCGAAGAAATATTCCTAAACCCCACAGAAGAAGTTGGACTATTTATAGTCACAGTGGTATTACCGCCAGACACCCCCGCGGGACAATACATAATGGTTATCGAGAGCGAGATACTTTTGGAGCTACCAGACGGCTCAATCGAGGTATTCAAAGGAGAAACTATAGTAGATGTATGGGTATAGATGTTCATACCACTTTTTATTTTACATAGATTTTTTATCTTATGCTTCGAATAATTAAGAATCAGAGATAACCCCAATAATTCTCTATATAATCATGACAATAATGAAAAGTAATATAAAGCGACACTAATATAAAATACAACCACGAGTTGTAAGTAATGTTTGTTTTATTTTTCCATCGCAATACCTATACTACTCTCCACCATCATAATATTTAGCGTAAAGTTTATCAATGAAGTGGAAATTACATGGTTTGACGAGACCAAATAAATCGTTGGCCCCCCATATAGAAGCTACTTAAATATAGTATATTGCCAAGGTGGAGATAATATTATAATGTATTTCGATGATCCGGGTGAAGTCTGTGAGAACCCTGTTAAGAATTATATCTGGATTGATAAGGCAGCTGCGGGCCATATATCCTTTCTCGGCGTCAACCCTTATAAATCTCGAGGCTTAATTAAAGGGAAGGTAGGTTATATATCTGATAATCTTAGAATCGGCCCCAATATATATTGAATTTAGTATAGCTGGATGGGAAATTTATGCAGGGGTCTGAGGCTCCAGTGTTATGGTTCAATAATGCCGTCTCTATTCTTAATAAAAATTAGGCATAAAATTTATTTATGGTGACTATTTGAAGTTAACTAGATATATACCTATCGTATCACCCGAATCTATAGATATATTCAACGAGTTGTCCCATGAATTTGAGTATGCAATAATACCATATTATACAATCATCTGGCCTAGGTCGTTAAAGCCAAAACTATCTAAGAAGGTTAAATGGATACTATCAAGTATCATGCCCGACGACCTTCTACGTGAAAAAGACACCCATATCAAGTTTAGGAAGCTAGCTGAAGAACTCGGTATAACCCACATCTTGGTTTGGGATATGCCCACATACCTTAACAAACCCGAAGAATCCCTCGGCAACACATATACTTCTCTCGACCGATTAGAGTACTTCATAGACCATGGATTTAAAGTTATACCTCTGATAAAGGGAGCATATGAAGACCACATAAGGATATCCCTAGGCGGAATCCGGGCTTTGGGTTTCGATATAGCGGCTTTCCACATATCAGAATATTTATATACAGAGTTACGTCCATATCCAGAGCTCTCTGATCCATTCATGAGTGCGTATGACTTGATGGTTAGCTATATCAAAAATATATTGGAGTACGACTTTAGGCAATTATTATTAGTTGGAGCGGCAAGCCCCAATTATGCTTATAGACTAATGGATCTAGATGACAGGATATGCCTCAGCGGTTATACATGGTATATAGATGCAGGGGAGAAACTTCTATATACAGAGAAGAAGAATATAAATGTCAAGAACCGATTCTATGAATGCACCTGTCCATACTGTAGCGTGAAGCCCCCGTTAACCCGGAGAAGTTCCTCGTCTATAGCTCAGCACAACCTCTACTTCAGCAACTGGCTAATCAATTATGACATTGACTATCCTGTTGATGTAGAAGTGAGACTCTATGATTTAATCGCCGACTATAGCCATGACATATTAATAGCGGCAGGATTATATGTGGGGCATAGAGACAGTATATGGAGAGGATTAATCCATATAGCCAAGAGGCTGAAGCCCAGATACCTCATCCTGATGGGGAACACGCTATATATAGATGGCTTTGGCAAGGGACAGGGGGAATGGATAAAATTCATGGAGAGGTTGATGGAGCTTCGGTTGAATGGAACCATAACCATATTAATGAAGAGCTATGGAGAAGAACGGCCTATAAACATCACTAGGAGATATAAATTCCTATTTCCAGGTGAAATCGATCCTTTGATGGATAACCTTAGAGAAACAATATATGACGAGGCCCTAATGAAGCTTATCAGGTTATACGCAACAGCCAAATCAAAACTAACAATAAAGAAATACCGGGATAGTAAACCGCTCACCCTAACTCTAGAGACCCGTCCAATAGAAGAAAAGGATGTAGAACGCACCCTGGAGGAGCTAGCAAGGGAAAGAGAATCTAGAGCGCTCGAATGGTTCATAACAACCTCAATAAACCAACCCCATATAGACACCGAGAAGATGGTTGCTACACCCGGAATATGGAGGAGAACATGGAATACATACACCAAACCGGAGGAAGGAGCCCTATACCTAACGAGGAGAGGCGAGGTAAAAATAATTAAAGGTGTGGATATAGATGGGGCAATATAAAGACAGAGAGGAAACAAATGTAGAGCTGGAGACGACGGCCGTAGGGCAGCCTCCCACCATATACCTACCCAGCACACCATTCAAGGAACTATATGAAAAGACAGGGGAGGAGATATATCGAATAACCATCTCCAACGATACAGAACACCAGATCCACTGGCGCTACAGCCCCAAGAGCCAAGTAGTATTATGCTATAAATGGCTCAAACTAGGAAAACACCACATTAAGATAGAGCCCTATAGCCAAGAAGCCTTTATAAAAGACTTCAACCAAGATGCAAAGAGCAAATATGGAATTAAACTTGAAATAATAAATGATAAACTGATACTAAGATTCAGCGGCGGAGAGACCATAGCAACAAAGAAATGGAGGTATGGGAGAGAGCACGGGGGAGCAGCCATAATAATAGCCGAATATCCAGCCGAAACAAGGAAAACAATAAAACTAAAATACCAGATTAAAAACCAAAAAAGCCAAATCAAGATACTATCAAAAAGAACATCAAGAAAAAGAGCCATGCCGGAGACAGTCACCAAACTAACAGCAAGCAAACACGGAATAGCCATAACATACCAACACGGAAAAAACCCAAAAAAGAAGAAGACAACATTTATTCCTCTATCTTCGCTAAAAAGATTATATGACTATAAGATTAAAGATAAAGCGATTACTTATGAAGTAGTAGGAAAAGACGATATAGTTATCTATAAGTTTGAGATAACTGATGGGGATGCTTATTCTGTTTTACGCAGATTAATGAATATAAGTTATGACATGCTTAAACATGGTATAGTAAGAGGAAGATTTGTTAGAGAAGAAATTGGTAAAAAGATTGCGTTACATTTCTTATCACAAAAGATTATGGGAAATGTGATTAGAGACCCATACTTAAAATCAAGATTTAAACTGCTAATGAAAAAAAATATTAGGCCTGATGTCTTTGTAAAAGCAGAGAAACTTGTTGATGTATTCGAAGTTAAATTTGTATCAAATAGAGAAGCTGTTAATAAAAAATATTCTGAAGCTTTCAAAGAAGTGCAAAGGCAGGTCAATAAAATTATTTCTATCATGGATCAACTGAAGATAATAATAAAGAATTATGGTTTTATAATAGTAACTATTAATTTAAAGAAGGATAAGTATGGTTTTTTATACTTTAAAATGGAGAAACTAGATGGTGATATTGATGAGTTGGAATAAATCATTATATAATAGTTTAGATTTTCTAAACATGATAATAGAAAGAATAGAAACATATCCATATTTATCATACGACTTAAGAATAGGAGCGTCATTAGCTGAAAATATATATTCATGGAATATAGCAAAATCAATTAATTATGCGCTTGCCGAGCCACATAAAATGTTCTTCAGGTGGGCTGAAGAAAACCCAGATGGTATAATGATTATGAGAGATATGGAGGATTCCATTATAGACATTGTAAATGAAATATACGGAGTCTACTTATACGATAACCTGGAATTTAATGAAGAAAGTTGGTCAAAACCAGAGATGATTGAAAAACTTAGAAAAAAATATCCCAAAGCCTTTGAATTCATAGATAAAAGAGCAGAGGCGGCGAATAGGATAAGCACAAAGCACAAAGTAGAGATAAGGGATATAATAGATGAAACAGGATATTCATACATCGAATTAAGATATAATGTAAAGAAAAAGGCGATAAAAGATAAAGTCTCTCTATTTATGCAAGGCATGGATATATTAAGAGAAATTTATAAAGAAATTTATAATGTTGATGATGCACAGCAAGAATTTGACATCCAAGAAAAAGGGGATATAGAATTTATAAAGACAAGCTTATACACCATAAGAAAGATAATCAATGAACTACACACACTAATACCCACAAATATAGAAATAGATAACTGGCCAATAGAGGGAGGAAGAAACATATTCATAAGACTAGAAAATAGGAAGATAGGCACATTAGAAATAGAAATACATGAAATCGAAGAAACAGAACAACCAATAAAATATAAAATAACTGGATACATAGAACTTAGGAAAAAACACCGAACCAAAATAGAAAACAGTCTCAGTAAAATAATTAGGTATAAGGAAAGAAAGCCACTAATTAGTATCGAAGAACAGCACTCCTCGCTATATAACGCCATAAACCAAGTCCAACAAATAATAAAAACAATAGAACAAAACACATAAACCTTTTAATGGTCCCCGGGGTGGGATTTGAATTCAAGTATATTCGTGATACCTTATCTCTTTGACCTTTACTGATCCGTTTTTATCTACTACTATGTAACCCGGTCTAGGTTCCGTTAAACTAGGTGAAAAAAGGGTCCATTCACCGGGTATAGCCACTTTCTCTTTGTAGTCTACATATGGATAGTTAAGTAAATTTGTAAATATCCAGTCGTATCCTTTATGGCTTTTATCATTTCTAACCAACTTAATAGCTTCCTCAGGAGGAAGATGATCTATTATTTTTTCGTTAGCAATTTTTATGGTAAATTCTTCTTTTAGAGTTTTCTTCTTTACAGTTAACTCTTGCTTTGCTCCGCTATAGAATTTGATTAGCGTTAGAAGACCTGGTTCTTCGGTAAATTTATTTATTAATGGGTCTTTGGCCTCCCTATAAAGGAAAGAGTCGTTAGTTAATATGTCTATTGGGTATGTCTCAGAGCGGCCTTTCATGAAGATCGATATAGTTCCATGTTCTTCATATAGCTCTGAAAGAATACGAATTAACTCGCTCCACTTTTGTCTATTTTTGTCGGAGGGATTATCTAGATAAAGTGTATTACCTATTAGAATTATATATGTGGGTTTGACTCGTTTCATTTTATTAAAAAATACCTGCCATAAACTCTGTGGATGGCCTATATATAGATTTGATGTGACAATTAGAATTTCGTTAGCATCAACAATTAGGTCGTATGTCTCAAATCTATGCTTATCATCGCCCTCTATATATAGCCAATTATAATAGAGATTATGAAGTGCAATGTAGTAGGGGGTTCTTCTCTGTTTTGCAGACACATATTTACATATTGGACAGTCGCATTCAAAGTATGATTTACCTAAATATTTTATCTTTCTCTTATCGGTGTATACTCTAAATCTTCTTGCATCTATATACCAACTTAATCCGGCCAAAACAATCTTATCCGACAAATCCATTAGTAAATCCATATGTCTTGGGCTAGCGCCGCCCAATACCAATATGCGTTTGAAAGGATAATTAACTACTTCTTTTAGTAGAAGAAGAAGATAATCTTTAGCCGAGATATATTTATCTGGATAGTATGGATAGGGACGTAATCTACTTGATAGGAATTCACTAGCATGAAAAGCTACATCTTCATAACCTCGTTCAGCTACTTCATTACAGAACCACCGTATCTGATCTGGGGTGGCTCCTTTTATTAATGGAATAACATCGAAACCCTTATTTTCAAACCAATCTATATATTCTAAACATCGTGGAATATTCTCTTCTGCCTCCTCTATTTTATCTAGATAAGTAGGTAGGTCCCATACAATAACCTTATTGATACCTTTATCTTTAGCCCAAGAGGCAAACTGGATATGGATATTTTGAGTGGCTAATAGGTAATCCGGCATTACTGATGAGAGAAGCCACTTGACATCGCTAGGTAACCGGAAAACAGGCTTATCGAATATACGGTAATACTGGAAAATAGCGTCTACAAATCTATTTTTTAGTATGTTAAATCCATCCAGACATTCTGGAGGCACTATCGGGATAAAATAATATTCTAGTAACATGTTCATTCACAGTGAGTTGTTAAGATATATATTATGATTCTTGCGTAACTTCTTTTATCTTATGAATTACATTTGCTATAAACGTCTCGATCTTACCAAAGTCGCCTGAACCACTGTGACTTATCAGAGTTGAGACGGAATCATTACCGGGTTTCATAATAAGCTTTGGCTCGAGAGCCTTGTTTAACATATCCATTAATTTATTCATTAAACCCTTATTCTTAGATATTACATTTATGTGAATATTGTGTTTAGAGATATCTATCTTATCAATATATATATCGGTGACCACCCTTATTTCACCATCTTCACCAACTGAGTTAATAGATAATAGATATTTACCTACGTGTCGCGCGTCAATACTTATATTGAGTATCTTATCTAATGTATGCTCTGTCGATATCTTTATCAAGAAATTCAATAGCATTCTTAACTTATCGTACTCAGCGTTCTTTTTATATATGAAATAATTATCACGTACATCTTTTCTCCATTTATCCATATCGATCTGGTTATACCCTAAATATATCTCTTTTAATATTTCGATAGCTACAGATAACTTCTCAATCAGATTAGTAGGCAAGTGTTCTTCACAAAGTTTGATTCGAACTCCAAAAAGCCCTTCACTACGAGTAATGAATTCTGGCTTGAAAACATTGTGTTCTAAATCACGGCTTTTTTTATCTGTGATTTCCTTCAAAGAATTGTAGTAATCCTTAAAGAATTTAGGGAATATGTCTGAGAACTGTTTTATAGTGTTTTGATCGGACCAATTAACCGACAACATTTCATCATAATATTTAGCTGACTTCTTAGGATATAGTTCCTCAATAAGGTCGATAATATTGTAGAATATTCCTTCAATAAAGCATCCGTCTGGGTCACATACTAATCTACCTAGATAGTCATATATATGGCTAATATATGAACTAGCGTCAGCCACCCATAAATAGGCGTCATTAGTTATGTTAAGCCGAAACCTAATTCTAGGCGAAAACATCAATTCATTCTCTATAAAATCCAACAAATCCATCCAAATATCATAAATATCTAATAATAAATCCATATCAGTCATATCTACATCTCCATATCTGATAAAATATTTTACCTTTTAAATAGTCATCAATTTTCCTAGAGAGTAGATTTACTCCCACTATTAAGACCCCATAATATAAATTCTCAATAGCATTATAACTCATGATATCCTTTATCTTCTCTTTATATGTCCTATAGATAAATGCTTCAATCTGTTTCTTAGCCTTATTAGCTTTTAACCTCATCACATACCGATCTGATCTAGCGGTGAACTTAACCTCAATAACATATAGATTCTCGTCGTCCACTATGCAATATAGATCAGGTCCGCCATCCACTCTATCCATCTCATTAATAAATCTGATGTTTCTGTATCTCTCATTTAAAAAACGATTTGCAATAATAATCCCTATTTTCTCCTTTTCTAGTGGTCTTTTCCTCGGACCATAAGAATAAATATATGTATAATAGTTTTTCACCGTCATCCAAACCTTCTCCGACAAGGATATGTTATACCACGACCCTGAGACTTCTTTAAACTCTATCCCGGCAGGGTCCTCCATTAAAACAAATTCAATATACTGTGATCGAGAAATAGATCTATTGAAAGATGTTACATCATACCTCCCCTTTCTATAGACAACCCCTAACTCCGAACCAGAAGAAACAAACTTTACAACATCATACCTATGTCTATTCTTACCTTTACCAATAATTCTTTTAACAAGATTTCTCCCAAATTTATCATAAATAAAAACCAGGTCAATAGGATTATCGCCCTCTATAGTCAATATAAGCTCCGAGTCCCCTCCTTTAGCAACCCTCAACTCATAATTAATAACCCTATAAACATCATCAGTAGACAATACTCTAAGCAACAACTTATCCTCCACCAATTCAAGAACAACACCATATTTATTCGCTGACTTCTGATTAAAATCCCTTATAAAATCTTCTAAACTATAACTACTAATATTCTTGATTACACATGTAGCGCCAACCTTCAAATCACCTGAAACCACAAACTTCCTCACTCCATAATAAGTAAACACTTCAAGCAGATTACTCTCAACATCTAATAACAACTTAAAAATACCCTTACCCCCATAAACACCAAATGACTCCCAAATAGAACGATATAACTTAATACAACCATACCCTTTAGAAGACCCTATCTTAACAACATAAACAACCGCATCATCCACATCTAAAGACCTAAAACTACCCACTAAAAACACCGACATACACTAAAAAGATATAATGGTCCCCGGGGTGGGATTTGAACCCACAACCTGCTGGTGCCTGCATGTACGAGCAGCGGCCGGGCAAATAAGTAGCCCACCAACTGGGCACGCTACAGCCAGCCGCTCTTCCAGGTTGAGCTACCCGGGGGGTGTTTCTCTATTATTTGTTTTGTGGGTTGGTTTTTATATTTTTCTTTTTTGGTGGTGTTTTTTTGGTTGGGGGCGTTTTTTTATTTGTTCTTTATCTGTGTTTGGTTTGTATGTAGAGTGGTTTTTTTCTGTTAGTTTTCATCGCTTTTTTGTTATTGTATGTGTATTATTTGGTTTGTTCTTTGGTTTTTGGTGTTTGTTTTGGTGGTTTTTATATAAAAATTGGGTGGGTTGGTTTATAGTTGGTTTATGGTTTCTTGGCTTGTTTTTGTTTGGGTGTTGTACCAGTATTTTTGGTATTTTAGTGCTTCGTTGTGTCCCATTCCGAGGGTTCCGTCTGTGTTGTCGAATGCGTCTACGCAGTCTGTTATTATTATGGTTTTGTATCCTCTGAACCATGCGTCTGCTATGGTGTGTTTGTCGCAGCAGTTTGTGTGTAGTCCTGTTATGTATAGTTCGTCTCCTGGTTTGAATCCTAGTTTTTTTAGTAGGGGTTGGAGGGCTGTGGGTTCTCCGTTGTTGTCGGTGAAGGCGCTGTAGGTTCCTTTTTCTATTTCTAGTAGGAGTTGGTTTGGGGGGATGTTCTCTATATCTTTTGGGGTCCAGTTTCTTTGGAGGGTGTATATTCCTTTTTTGAGGAGGCCGTCTACTATCTCTGATCCTTCTGTTCCTTTCATTGAGTGTGGTCCCCATTTTTTGAGTTCGTGGTCTGTGGGTAGGTGTCTATCTGATGCGTAGATTACTGGGTATCCTTTTTTGAGGAAGGCTTCTTGGAGTTGTCTTATTCGGGGTATTAGTTGCTGGGCTCTTTCTAGGGCTAGGCTGGGGTTGTATTCTTTGAGGAGGAAATCTTTGGTCATGTCTATTATGAGGAGGGCTTTCTTTGTCATTCTAATTATAGTTGATTAGCGGCTTGTCATATGAGTTTTCGTTGCAATAATCTGCTGGTTTTTGGTTGTCTTATGCAATTTTTGCCTATATAAAAAGAGGGGTGTTGGGGCTGTTCCTTTTTTTATCCTTCCGTGTAGCTGTGGTTCTCTTGGTTGTGGCTTTGGTGTTGCATATGCATGTTCTGCATCATTTCTTGGCATTCTATATGCATTTGGCTCTGGTTGTACATCATTTGATGCATGTGGCTGTTTTGGTGGTTATGCATTGGACAGTCGGTATATCCGTTGTTCATAGCCATGTGCATCCCGTTCATTCCTCCATGCATCATGCCGTTGTTCATGCCGCTGGTCATCATCCCATTATTTATTCCACGCATAGCCATAGCGTTGTAGGGGTTTGCTATTATCCCTGGTATCATCCATCCGATTAGTAGTGCTGTTATCAGCCCGCTTGCCACTATGATTAAGGTTTTATTCATCTTTTTCACCTCAAGCTTTTCTATAAGGGGTGAAACATTAGATAAGGGTTTTGTGAAACGGTTTTGAAACGGTTTCTCTCCGCGGATTTAAGGAATATTCTCTAGAATACACATCTTATATCTACCTATCTTCTTATCTATCGAAATCGATAATTATTCTTATTATGAATATCAGGGGAGACCCTGCATTAAAACTGTTCTTTCTATCGCCTATATTAGCAGAGATGTTATCGGGCTCTGCACCCCCCATGGAATTCTTTAATCCTATTGCATTCATTATCCTGAGTGTTCTATATGGGGGCGGCGCTATACTTATTAGAGAAGCTAAAGTAAGATGGAAGAAAGATTTTTTAGTGGTTTTATATTTGGGGGTTGCATATGCCATAGCTGAGGAAGGATTATTTGTAAAAAGCTTCTTCGATCCTTACTGGATAGACTTAGGTGTTCTTAGAGGCTATGGAAGAGTATACGGAGTGAACTGGGTTTGGACCAATGCTCTTATATTTTATCATGCTATTGTAAGTATAGCTATCCCCATAGCTATTGTTGAATTGATTCATATAGATAAGAGAAATATAAGCTGGATTTCAGGTAAGAAATTGAAATTACTTTTTGCCGCCTATTCCCTAAATGGACTCGTTATATTTGCTTTCCTCAATCCCTATCTCCCCGAGCCCCTTCCTTATCTAGTCTTTACACTGATAGGTATATTGATAGTTTTAACGGCGAAAAAGGTGCCTAGAGCCGGTATATTGGGTAAAGCCAGATTTAAGGCGTCCACCCGGAAAAATATCGTGTTTGGCTTCTTCACCATATTCGCCTTATACTTCAGTTTCTTCGGGCTGCCTAATTATTTACCTCCTCCAGCAACTATCTCCATAGGCACAGCAATACTCCTAATATTAGGGTTAGCGATATATTACAACTCTAAGGAGTGGGAAGCCAGACACACATGGGCACTAAGTTTCGGAGCCTTATTATTCTTCATTATCTTAGCGCCTATTCAAGAACTCGATCCGACCCGCGTAGACGATACTAGAGGCATGACAATTATTGGAATTTTAACATTGATATTTATGCTTTGGCTTCGGAGAAGAGTATGGGAACACAGAGAATAGGGGAGGCTCACCTCTCTATCTTCTCTGGAAGTATAAATTCGTAATACCCCCTCAATAACTTCGTCCTAATGAACCTATGCATCTTTCGCGCTGATAGGTAAATGCTCCATATCGAAGCATCACTATCATAGTATTTTTTGACCTCCTCATAGGTAATAGATTTATAGTCATCAATCTCCTTCTCAACGAAGAATTGATTAGCAACGTCAATCATACCTGGGATAAGATCAGGCTTCTTCTCCTTAAAAAGATTAGCAATGAGATCTACTACAACGCTTCTAAAGTCATAGTATCTATCCAATATCTCTTGAAGAAAAAGCTTCTTTAATATCCACCTTAGTATGGGAGGCGCCGCCTTAAGGAAAAGCTCGGCTTTGAGCTGCTCTTCGCCGTCTACCCGTATTAATGGTGTAGTTGTGTCTAGGTATACTAAACTGGGTTTCTCGGGGAGCTTATCTTCCCCTTCATAATTAGTTACTGCCCAATTAGAGATCTGGCCGTCGAATCCTAATGCATGTTTACCCTCCATATCCATATTGTAGAGCCATATTTTATCCATATAGCTTAGTATATCCTTGAATAATCTGATGGATTCACTCTCAGGTATCTTATGGATAATTTTATGGCAAATTGAAGCGGGATTGAGAAGCTCTTGATAAAGGAATAATACTATCAATCCATCGTCTCTCTCCACTATCTCAGCTCCATATTCCGGCGTGGATATTCCTATTGATCGAAGAAGCTCGTTATATTTCTCATATAAGTCTACGTATCTCTTCGCCTCATCTATATCTCTAAATAGAGGAAGCCTCTTAAATGCTATCCCACTAAATTCATCCCTCAGGATCTCAAATACAGTGGATATCTCGCCATAGCCTAATATTCTAAGGGGAATGACCGATTTCTCGGGGTGAAGAGTATCTAGTCCCTCCTCGAACTCCTTTAATAAGGAGAGGTCTAACTTCCCCAAGCCTTTTCACCCATGTTTATAACATCATCTTAATTAATTCAAGATATTCTTTATGTTCCTTCGCCCAGTTATATGCGGCCATCAACCGCTCCCTAATATATATCAACTCCTCATCTCCAATTATGAGAGGCGGCAGGAATTGAAGTACAGAACGGTCATTATTAGCGTATACAGCGAGGATTCCATGGTTATAGGATGAAATTGCCAGTAGGGGGCCATAACCTTCATCCATCATCTTTAGACCTATGAATAAACCTATCTGCCTAATTTCAGTAAGTATATCGTTATAATTCGTCATTACCTCATCTAGAATTCTTCTTAGTCTATATGATATCTGATTCACATGATTAAGAAAGGAGGGATCGGAGGATATCTCTAGAACCTTTAATGCTACGCGACAACCTATCTCAGCGCCTCCAAAGGTAGATACATGTATAAATGGGTGGCGTCTCATAAATTGATCTAGTTCCTCTTTATATAGAGTTGCGGTTATAGGATATAAGCCTCCGGATAATCCCTTACCGACAACAAATATATCCGGTACTATTCCGTAGTGCTCGAAACACCAGAGTTTACCGGTTCTACCCAGCCCTGTCTGTATCTCATCTAATATTAATAGAGAGCCTTTATCATCACATAGGTCTCGTACTCCTTTATAGAAATTTTTCGGTGGCATCGGCATCCCCAGGGTAGCAGGTATCGTTTCAAATATAACAGCAGCTGTATCATTATCTATAGCATTAGATAAGGAATCGAGGTCTCCAAAGGGAACCGATATAAATCCTGGTGCTAACGGTTCGAAGGGCCTCTTGTATTGATCGTCTCCCGCGGCCAAGGCAAGCCCAGTATGGCCATGATATCCTCCTTTAGCATATATAATCTTATATCTCCCCGTATATCCTCTTGCTAGCTTTATAGCATAGTCAACAGCTTCTCCTCCACCTACACCATAGGTAACCCTCGTGATCTCTTTTGGCGTTAATTCAACTAGCTTTTCGGCTAATAATGCTCTGTTTTCACTTATCAAATGATGATTACCTATATCTATACCTTCCTCTAAGGCGTCTAACAAGGCCTTTTTTATCTCAGGATGGAGATGGCCGAGATTATAAACGCCACCATTACAATGACAGTTTAGCAATTTCTTTCTTCCATCAAGATCATATATCCATGGACCATGTCTCCTCCCTATAATAAGGTCGAAGCCTATAGCTGTATAAAACTCCACTTTACCCGATGAAACATGATCTCTATATAACTTTATTATCTTGTTTTTATACCCCTCCACCACAAGGCACCTAATAACAAATGCGTCCCAGAAATAATTATAATTGATAAGGATAGTTAGACTGGCTTAATATAAAAAGAAATATTTGGTGATTATTCTTATATCTCTATCTCTCTGCTTTCTGCCTTAAACCCTATTTTGGCGTGGGTACCATCGCAGTAGGGCTTATTTTTTGAGGCTCCGCATCGGCAAAGAGCCATTATAACTTTGCCTTCGACTTCAATGAGATATGGTCCATTCTCCTTACATTTTATTATTGTTTTACTAGTCATATCATTCATGTTATTAGCGGATATATAGTATAAAAATTAGTATATGGTTAACTCTATAATTTACAATAGAATCCATATTACACCTCTTTTTATATTCTTATTTCCTTCTTCCTAATTATTTCTTAATGAGGATAAGCTGGCAGCTATATGGATATGGAGGGATCGCTGGAATAGTTGAGGAGGCAACCCTGTGTCAACAATATGGTTTCGATGGAGTATGGTACCCTGATTATCAAGCTCCCTTCTCTAATGAACCCGAGTTATACGTTGTTCTCACCTCATTAGCCCATAAAACGAAGAGTATATTGATAGGCTCGATGATCACAGATGTATTAAGAAGACATCCGATGGTTACAGCCCATAGCTTCGCATCATTATCACATATAGCCCCTGGAAGACTGGTTCTCGGCCTGGGGGCGGGTGGTGCAACAAGTCATTTACCCTATGGTATTAATATGGATAATCTTAGATCAAAATTAGAGGAGGGAATTATAGTAATAAGAAAATTGTGGATGGCAAAGGAAAAGGAGCCTGCAAACTTCAAAGGCGCATTCTTCAGTTTAATAGATGCAGGCTCACCGTTACACCCAGTTGGAGTGATACCGATTTATATAGCTGCCTATGGTCCCCGGATGCTTAGGCTTACAGCTAAATATGGTGATGGATGGCTACCCGAGTCCCATACTCCAGATTCATATAAAATAACCTCAGATAACCTTAGGCGGTTGATAGAAGATTTTGATAGAGACCCTGATAAATTCGAGATGTGTCTAGGCGTTATATTCTATCCCTTTGAGACGGATGAGTATAGCTATAAGAGGCTCTTAGAAGGAGCCAAACATTATCTAGCTACTTATCCCGATATTCTATGGATAGAGGGATACAGCCATCCAGGATTAAGAACCCACCAAATAGTAGTTAATAAAGAATTATGGGATAAGTTGGCAAGGGATATTCCAAATGATCTAGCTGATGAAACAATAGTCTATGGAAATGCGGAGGATTGCGTCGATAAGATATCTAGGTTCTATGACGCTGGATGTAAACATATAATCCTAGAGCCATACTGGATAGAGAGAGACCGTCTATTCGAAGCTATTTCTATAACCGGTACGAAGATAATTCCAAAATTACCATAGGTATATAAATAAATCATTTTTATCTAGGTAATTTTCTTCACAGCTATTTATTACGATAACTCTTTTGAAATCTTTTGCTGACTAAATTGAGGTATTTCGTCATTAATTATGGTTTAATAGTGAAATATAGTCTTCTATTATTTTTTCCCTTATTTTCAGTTTTAAGTAAGATAACATCACCGATCTCTCTTGTATTATGTACATGAGGCCCGCCATCGGCTTGGATATCTATACCTTCTATCTCCACGATTCTGAGAGTCTTTATATGCGGAGGTAACTTTGCCGCAAGCTTTACTATACCAGGTATGTTTAGAGCGTCTTCTCTAGGTAAATAATATATTTTTACAGGTAGATTTCGTTTTATTACCTGATTCGTTTTATCGATAACTAGCTCCATAAGCGCCTTATCCATCCTCTCCAAGTTGAAATCTACCCTAGACTTGTCAATATCAACTTTATTCCCTGTTATTAACGATCCCTCATCTTTATATAGTATAGCGCTAATTATGTGGCAAGCAGTATGCATCCTCATCAGTCGATAACGCCGCTTCCAGTCTATAATTCCCACTACTTCATCATTAGGTTTAAGTGTATGTTTCTCAGTCAAGTGGTATACATCGCCCCCCTCTTTACCCACAAAAGTAACGGGATATTTATCTTCTCCTCTAATCAATACACCTGTATCTGAAACTAGCCCGCCTCCCAAGGGATAGAAGCAAGTCCTATCAAGAAAGACTTTTTCACCATCTACCCTTGTGACCGTTGCATTAAACTCACGCATATATGAATCATTCATATATAGTAGTTCAGTCAAGATAGACACCCATTATATCGTAAGGTACTTCAATAATAAAACCCTTATATTTCCTCCCGTAATAACCCAGAAAATAAATGTGTGTAAACGTGTTTTTACATAATGTAAATTTGCCTTGTGAAACGATTATTTTCAAATAAATACTCCAATAATCCCTATTGAATAACCCGTTGTTATCAACGGTGAATATCCCCTTTTACTCGAATAACTTGAGTATATGACCTAGATTAGTATGCAGAGAAGACAAGAGGTATTCCCTCATCGATTCGGCTCTCCTAATATCTTCCATAGTATCTATATCCATCCACGCAGACCCAGATACATCAAAAATAGTTACATTATAATTATCTTGGACAGCTGATCTTATCATATCTGACAACTCCAGAACCTCCCTATCCTCCATCAACCTTAGAAAATATGGGTAGAGATTCATGCTGATAATAAATAGCCCCGTATCTACATGAGTATACTTTTTCAGCTTCTTTCCAATATTTACCACGTTATAATTATCAACAAAGACCTTAGTAGCTTCCTCTACATTTATGAGGATAGGCTTAGAATCTACAGCAATAACAACATCGGCAAATTCCGAATTTAACATCATCCTATGGATACCATATGAATATATGTGGTCTGACATGGAAAGATAAAAATACTGACCTTGAACCCTCTCCATTCCTATCATCAAGCTATATCCATTCCCCCTCTCAGGGCTATTATTAACAATTAATTCAAAGTTTAGGTCAGTATCTACCAATACTTCTTCGATACTATCTTTATTGAAAGGATTTACAACGATATGGAATTTATTCACACCGATATCTAATAATGATGCTATTGAATAACAAATAAGCGGTATCCCCCCCACCCTGACAATAGGCTTAGGGGTCTCCCCAATATACTCTTTTAATCTACTTCCTACTCCCGCCGCTAATATTACGGCTTCATATACCTTCAACTTCATTACCCCCTAGAAACTTAAGAACTAAACGTTAATGCAGATAATACTCCAGTAAAAATATATCTACCCAAAATTTAATAACTGAAAAACCTAATTAAATTAAGAATTATAAGCAAACAGCAGTCTAAATGATATATGGATACAAGAACGCGCCGGGTCCGTGGTCTAGCTTGGCTAGGATGCCGGCCTTGGGAGCCGGTGGTCCGGGGTTCAAATCCCCGCGGACCCACCATTGTAAAAATGTTATTTTTTGTGGAAATTCTATCATATTCTTATTAATAACTTAACGGGTGAGTCTGATGTATATTCAAAAATACGCGGTGACTAGAAGAAGTGTAAGGAGATATAAAAAGGAAGATATTCCTTTAAACGATTTAATGTATATTCTAGATGTTGCTAGATATGCTCCTAGTGGTGGGAACCGTCAACCATGGAGATTTCTATTGGTATCTAGCCCCGAGAAGAAGAAGGAGATTAGAGAGATATGTGAGGAGATAGAAAGAAAATTTTATAACCGAGCGCCTCGGGAATTCGTAGAATGGGCTGCCTCAAGGAACATCACTTGGAGAAAGCCGCATTTAACAGAAGCTCCAGTATTAATTCTAGTGTTTGGTAGAAGGGGCACTCCATATTGGATAGAGAGTGTATGGCTTATGATAGGATACCTATTACTTGCGGCCGAGGAAAAAGGATATGCTACATTGACATATACACCGTCAGATACAAGATGGGCCAACTCTATGTTTAATGTACCAGAGGAATATCGATTACAAACGATAATCCCTATAGGAAAACCTGATGAGGCGCCTAGTGACCCGGGCAGGCTCCCACTGAAGGAAATAGTATTTGTTGAAGAATGGGGAAACAAATTAATACAATAAATCGCGGGTATAAGGTGGGTTAGGGTTATAAATATATCAATTATTGTAGCTAAATCATATTCACCGTGAAATCTATATCCATATTTCCTACTATAACTTACCTAATATTTTGTCAGCTATTTTATTTAGTATATTAGAGGTATATCCGTGACACCCGATCTTAGATAACAATCTTAAATCGTCTATAGTATCTACGTCGATCAATGTCTCGGATGACCTATAGACATCTATCTTTATACCTTGGTTCTTTGCGGTAGCTAGATGTTTCTCAAAGCTGTGTGGACCATACATTAGTTTCAGGGGCTTAACCAGATGCTGAGCTATTACATTTGTACCTCCATCGGAGGATGGAGCCAATACACATGACTCTTCTTTTAACGCTATAGATATAATTTCATCTAGATTTCTCGCTTGCAACAAGGGTATATCCGCTACACATATTACAGTAATGTCTGGGGCTACGTGCTTTGATGCATAGCTAATAGCATATTCAACAGCGAGTGTCTGACTTATACCTTTATCATAAATGAAGTCTATTCCGCTGAACTCTGCTAACAATTCTTTTAATTGAGCATCCGGTGTCACTATAATCGTATAGTCGATATATTTGCATAGCATTACCGATGTAACTACATCCTTTAACATAGATAATGATAATTCACATCTCTCATCACTAGTCAAATAGTTAGATAAACGGGTCTTAGAAGAAGATAATTCTTTCATCGGTATTATGCATGTTACCTTCATAAATTTATCCCCGTAAATTTGAATATTTCCTTAGCCAATCTTATCGAGTCATCGAGGTTATTTATGGATATATCTGTCACATATACATCTATATCGAAAGACCTGTTTATCTCTGAAGCATAATTACTATCCGCCGTATCTATTATAAGATAATCGATATGATCCTTATATAGCTCGGCTAGACCGATGGGGGATGGCTCGAATCCCTCTGCCTTCATAAATTTATCCGCTGGGCCAGAGTATGGTCGCCCAGCTTTTATAGGAGATACAGCAAGTATAGGATTCGAGATATTCCTAAGAGCCTCCTTAATCTCCTTAATATGTATAATAGGGCCTATACTGTTGATAGGGTTACTCGGCCCTATAATTATTAGATCAGAAGATTCTATTGCATCACATACATTTGGCGCAGCTTTAGCGGCTCCAAGTCCTATGAACTCGATTCTAGAGACATCTAATTTGGCCCGGTGTTTAACTAGATATTCCTGTATATGTAGCTTTCCGAGGGAAGTGGTAACATATGTATCTATCTTATCATCAGTGGCTGGAAGAATCATAGATTCGATGCCAAGTTTACTGGTTATATATTTTGTTACCTTACTAAGGGTGTATCCCTTATTCATAAGAAATGTTCTAGTTACATGCATAGCCAAATCTCTATCCCCGATATTAAACCAAGGCCAGTCTATACCATACCTTTTTGCTTGAGTCAAGAAATGGAAAGTATCACCCTTTACCCCCCAGAATCTGTTTGTATCTAGAATATTAGCAAATAGATATATTACGGTGTCGAGGTCAGGTGACACATATAAACCATTCCACCAGATATCATCCGCTGTGTTAACTATTACTATCAGTCTAGAATCGCCGAGAACCCTCCTAAGCCCCATCAGCAATTTTGGGGTACCTCTACCTCCACTGAGAACAGTAATCATATCTAGGTAGCACCACAATAATATTTTTCATCAGGATATTTTTACCCTCTTTGCTAGAGTCTTAATAGACAGATGCTTCGTAATGAAGGTATAGTCGGTCCATAGAGATAATAATTAATGGTATCTAACTTGAAAGATATTTATATGTTACCGTAACGAAGCGCTGCTCACAGAGCAATGAAATCATATAAATACATCATTAGAAGAGCGTAACGATATAAGAAAAACATTATCAAACAAAAAAATTATGAAGAGCCTGATGGGCCCGCAGGGACTCGAACCCTGGACCCCCGGGTTATGAGCCCGGTGCTCTGCCTTCTGAGCTACGGGCCCTATCTACCTAATATATAGGTATTTATTTTATAGTTAAATTTTTTATGGTATTGCTAGGTATATCACAATAGCAGTGAGTAAAACAACTATAAGGGTGTTTAGCGCTAGATATATATAATCTCTCCAACTCATGCTGGTTTCAACAATTGGTTTTCTTTTAGCTTTGAGGTCTAAGCCCCTGACTTCTAATGCTTCAGCTACCTCTATACTCCTTTTAATCGATAATATTATTACCGGAATGAGGATAGGGATATAATTTCGAATTCTGCTTAAGATATTACCTTTGTCTAGCTTGAGGCCTCTAGCTACCTGAGCCTCCATAACCTCATTTATTTGCTGCATCATCGTAGGTATAAACTTTAGCGCCAAAGAGAAGGAAAGAGTAATGGTTAATGGCAATCCAGACTTGTCTAAGGCTGTCGAGAAATCATCCGGTGACGTAGTTAAAAAGAATAGTGTAAATACAGTTACAAGGGATAATATCCGGAGAGATGGAGTTAACGCGGCCGTAATATCTAGACGGGTAAAATAGTAGTTTGCAAAGAGTATAATAAGGAAAAACGGTGTAACAGTTAATACACTCCTCATCATATTTCTGAAGCACTTCGCGGATATCGCTAAAATTGATGAGAGTAATATTATGATTATTTGCGTAGTATATGATGGGCTTAATATTATGAATATAGAGTATATCAGTATAACTATGAATTTAGTTCTGGGGTCCAGCTTATGCATCAGTGTATCTCGCTCAACATATCTAAATAAAGCGTCTAGCTTAAGCATAATATTTTTATCACCCTCTAGCCAACATCTCAAGTGCCGCGATAAAATCGTGTATATTTATTATAGGCTTTTTGATTATGCCTTTATCAAATAATGGTCTAGATACATCAATTACTGATGGAGGATATAATCCGGAGCTTCTCAATAACTTTTCGTTGGATAAAATGTCTTCAGCTGCTCCATCAGCAACTATCTCCCCATTGTACATTAGTACTACCCTAGGTTTTAACTCAGCTACAAATTCTATATCATGAGTTACGATAATAACGGATTTTTCCTGCTCTACTAAAACCTGGATGATCTTTGTAAGTATTTCCCTCTGATACTTATCTTGTCCTGCTGTGGGCTCATCTAACACGATATAATCTGGGTCCCAAGCAAGTGCGCAGGCCAATGCTAATCTACGTTGTTCTCCTCCACTAAGAGTAAAAGGCGACCTATCTTTAAGCCCATCTAACCATAGCAATGCTAATACCTTATTAATTCTGTGAATTCTATAATCCTCATCGAAACCAAAGTTTTTTAAGGCAAAATTGACCTCATCCCATACCGTTTCGCTAAAAAACATCTTCTCTGGATATTGAAATACCAAAGCTACCTTCCTAGATAAGTCGTATATAGATGCCTTAGATGTATCGAGGTCATCTACAATTACTTTACCCTTACTAGGTTTCAATAATCCATTAAAGTGCTTTACTAGTGTTGTTTTACCTGCACCATTATCACCCATAATAGCTATGAACTCTCCCTTGCCTATCTCCAAATTTATATTCTTTAGGATAAAATCTTCCCCATATGTGAACCATAGGTCTTCTACGAGAATCATGCCTTCACCACTTCCTTCAGAATATATCGACTTAGATCTTCAGCTTCTATAATAGGACTTGGAGGATTATAACCCCATCTCTTAAATATATGATACAACCGCGATATAGTTGGGATGTTTATTCCATAAAGCTTGTCCAATGCAGTTTCCAAGGCATCCTTAGTAGAGGCGTCGAGAACTATCCTACCATTATATAGTACTATCATTCTCTTCACATACTGTATAGCTAGATCCATCCGGTGATCAATCAATATAATTGTTATACCCAATTCTTTGTTTAATCTGTCCAGTAACTTCATTAGACCAAGGGCGGATTTAGGGGATAAATATGCTGTAGGCTCGTCAAGAATTAATACTTTTGGCTGGGCAACTAACACCCCTGCAATAGCGACTTTCTGCTTTTCACCACCAGATAATGTTTCCACACGCCTATACATTAAATCAGCGATGCCAAGTTTATCGAGAATATATCTTACTCTATTAATCATCTCCTCTTTTGGCAGATCCATAAACTCTAGCCTAAAAGCCACATCTCGGATCACTGTGGTCATAAATATTTGGTTATCAGGATTCTGGAATACATAACCTATAGTTCGCGAAATCTCTTTGACCTCTTTATTCTTCGTTGAAACTCCATCTATCAAAACTGAACCTTCCATCTCACCCATATAGAAATGCGGAATTAAACCGACCATTGCCCTAGCAAGCGTCGTTTTACCGCCTCCACTGGGTCCGGAGAGCATTACAAACTCTCCATGCCGAATCCTAAAGTTTATATCCCTTACCGTAAACTCTTTGTTTCCAGTATATCGAAAACCGAAATCCTTAAATTCTAATATTACGCTCATATCGAACACTCTATAAATTCTTAATGAATAGCCCTTGTTTTTTCAAGTAATCAGTTAAAATGCTGATTATGGTTTCACTTAACTCTATATCTACATCTTTAACCATATACATAGCTGCACCTGGATGCCCCCCACCGTCTCCCCCGAGCCTCTCAATTAGAGGATTAACGATATTTGAGACCGCATTTAATTTTAATTTGTCTAAAGCTCTATTTGAGAGTCTAACGCTAACTCTTAAGACACCGTTTTCTTCTCCATATACTACGGCTATATCGGCGCCTAGCGTTAACAGTTTAGAAGCCAATGTAGATTGATATGCGCTTAGCCTTGATAAAACGATTAGGTATCCATCTGCTTCATATAAGGTTATCCTCTGTAGCCCTTTTAATAAGGCGATCCTCTCCGACCTATCTGTTTCTATATGAAGTAGATTAAATGCATTTGATATACTTTCTGGGTACCTACTTGAGAGCTGATATATATAGTTAATTGCCTTTGGCTTTGCATGTAAGATAAATCTAGTTTCAACAAGAATTGATGCGATAATAACAGATGCTTCATCATAACTAATTTTATCGAGAAAAGATTCGTCAAGGGATAATCCTAGGTCCAGCAATATTTCAATGGTTGAGGAATATTTGGTGTTATCAAGAAATAGATGGGTAAAGTTCCTCAGGAAAATATCTTTATGTATATGATGATCTATTAGTATCTTTGTTTCTATATCGATATCTGAAATAATATCCATTACTTCCTTAACTACAGCCTCTCCCCCTATATCGAGAGCAAATAAGAGGTACTCTTTATCTAAGGAGATAGAGCTGGGTTTGGCGGAGAAATCAAGTTTCAGTATATCCGCTATATGTGTAATTCTGGTTGAAAAACCATTCGGAATTAGACAGTTTATTTTATTGAAACCAAGATAGCTCTTTAGTATTCTGCGGAGTATATATGTCGAGATATACGCGTCGAGATCAGCACGTCTATGAGTGATTATCAGAATATCCTTATCCTTAGATAATGACTCCAATAATTTAACTAGATCTTTTATATTCTTGAGTATATCGACCATATCAACATTCTCCATTCTAACTCGAAAGCTTGGCTTCACCCATCGCCCTACTTATTTCATTATTAATCTTACGCATCTCTTCTACAAGCCTTTTCTCCTGATTCTCCAACACCTTGAGCCTTGTTTCAAATAGTTCTTTCGACTCCTCAAGCTCTTTTGTAACACTATCCTTATCTACCCTTACCAATATGCTGCCCGCTATCTTGAATACATCCGTGCCTTCTGTTGCTTTTCCAAGTTCCTCCAAAGCGTTTTTGATCTCATTCAGTTGCGCTTCAATAGATTGTTTTTGCGAAATTACTGCCGCATAACTTTTTTGTAGGTCGTCTAACTGCTTGAGATATTGTTGGACTTTAGGTGGTATTTTTTGACTCATAGCCCATCACATCTATATTTAACTATGCAGTAATAAATTAATTCTTAATCATTTTTGAGTTAATATCATTTATTGTATTAATAAGGACTATATACTCTATTTAGAAAACATATATAGTTATTCAGCGTTCAAAATGGTCAACCAACTTGTTCAGCCGAATGCAATTCTGTTAAAACAGCTATTAAACGTAAGATATTATTATATACACCTCTAAATCTACCGTAATACTGTGAAGATACTGTAATTATTATTTGAGACCCCCTCAATAGAATATCCACATCGACCCCTCCCAATCCTTCAGCCTTCAAATCTGGTTTTATAGATCTAAATATGCATTTTGCCAGGTGCTCATCACCAATCTCTATGTTAAGGGAAAGCTCAAATAGATCTTTCATAATCCACCCTACTAACCCGGATTACGGGATATAGAACTCTATCCCTATCGTCAAGAAATTTTAATAATAAATATTTATCACATTCGATAACAAGTTTTCCAGGAACGCCTTTTTCTGTAACACTGAATCTTGTTTCAGGAATTACGCGCCGTAATAGATCAAATAATGATGTAGAGTCTTTGTTATTACATCTATCCACGATCTCCAACTGCGATATATATCTTTTCTTTTTGACATCTACCTGGAGAGATAAACCACTTATAAATAGTCTAGCTATCATCTTGGGCTGTCCAGGGTATAACTCGTATATTCTAATATTTGACGGATTGCCCTTAACGTTATCAATTACAAAAATATGAGACGCTCCCTCTGCAACCATTAGTTTTAATATATCGTCCAGGCTTTTCTTTCCTCTAACTAGCCTCTTTGATCCAGGAATTACCCGCTCTAGTTCCTTAATAAAGATCCTTGTTCTTACCGATGGCCGCCGGGAAGATGTGATGTATAATACCACATTTATTCTACCTGGACCGCTCTAGTTATAGTTAGAGGTGTATACGCGCCGCCTGCAAAGGTAAATCCGCATTTTCTACATCTCCATATGCCTACCGCGGTCCTTTTAACTGTCTTATGTTTACATTTGGGACACTCATAGCTCCTTATCCTTTTTAGCATTATCAAGTTCCAGCGTTTCCTTACAGTAGAACCGTATCTAGCCTTGAACCTCGCGTCGACCCGGGGAACTTTTCTCCTTGGCAATATTTATCCACCTCCAACTTTACTGAGAACTAATTCTCTTAATTCTTTATTCTTCTCTAGCACTATATTAAGTATTTCAAATAACTGGTTATAATCTAGCTCTCCTCTAAGCAGCTGCATAGCACATATTTCATCATTTTTTGTATGTGTAACTGATAATAGGGCATCAGCCGCTATCTCCTCCGGAAGGGTGGGGTCGACTATATATCTATTATTTATGATGCCTATCGTTACCGTCATCGGTATATCTCTTATAGGTAAAGGAATCCTCTCAACGTCTTTTAGTTCAGCACGATCATTCTCTAATTCCGCCACCTTCTCCGGATTTGGATATTTAGTTGTTAATAAAGCGGATACAGCTGCAAGCATCGCCGCATCCACCAAGTTTCCATCGTCATTCAGTATATTGAAATCTATAAAGAGTTTTAATACCTTCTCTCCAGGGGTAATTACCAGTTTAGAGAGGTCTATCATTTCGCTTTCTCTGATTCCTCTATCTACTACTCTACTTAATTCAATCTCCTCCTCAGTGGGAGGGCCCGGCTCAGCGTAGAATGAAGCCGTCGGCAAGAATTCGCCTTCAGTTATAAGGATACCTTGATCAGGAGTATCTGAAAACGGGGTTCCTGTCTCGAAATGAATGCCTGCAATAACTATAGTATCACCAAGAGAGACATATGCAGAGCCATATGCCTTCTTTACGACACCCGTTTTTATCTCTATATCTCTGTATTCATCAAGCTTTCGTCCATCCATCCTCTTGTTCTCCCGTATGAATTTGGATACCTGTTTTATCCGTAATATATCTGATAAAGTCCTTTTCCTCAAGTCCCTCATTCCTCCGCCTCCTCTATTTCACCCATCTCTTTAACCTTAGAGACTAATGCATTAACTTGAGCTTCATATAGCTGCATTGCACCCTTTAAGGCTAATTCAAAGGCCTCCCTGAACTCGCTATGCGTCAGTTTACCATCCATTTGAAGTAAAACAATCTTCTTTAGATTAGGCATTATAGCGATAGGTAGATCCGCCTCTCCCTCCTTATCTTCATATTCCCCGACATCCAAGATTATATGCCCGTCGACCTTGCCCGCGGAGCAGCCCACCACCATATCTCTCATCGGTATTCCTGCATCTGCCAATGCTACGCTGGCAGCTGTTATGCTTGCCACTCTAGTACTTCCTTCAGCTTGTAGCACCTCTATATATACATCTATGCTCATCTCCGGAAATGCCTCTAGCAAAACCGCTTTCTCTAACGCACTTTTTATAACCTTAGATAACTCTATTTCTCTTCTCGAGGGTTTAGGGGATTTTCGTTCGCTTGTGCTATAAGGAGCCATATGATATCTACAGTTAAGTATAGCTTCATCCTGGGATATCTGGAATTTGGGAAAATGCTCCTTAGGTCCATATACAGCTGCCACTATCCAGTTTCCTCCTAATCTTATTTCGGCTGAGCCATCTGCGTTCTTAAATATACCAGTTCTTATGGAATATGGCCTCAGCTCATCTACTTTTCTACCATCGCGTCGAATATATTCTTCTTTTGACTTAGACATCTTATACACCTATTACTTACTCATCTATATTTGTATTATCATTAGATAATATCTCGGAAACTTTAGACGTTAACCCCGAGGCAAAAGTCTTCTCCGAAATTAATTTTATCGTCTTTTTAAGCTTTATATACGAGTCATAGTCTCCTTTGAAAACTATAACCCCGTTTTTTGCTAGGATGATATCGCCATTTATATTTTTCTTAATCAAGTTTATCATTGATCCTTTCCTGCCAATTATTCTCCTTAGCTTTACAGGATTCACCTTTATGAAAAACGCGTCTCCAATTTTGCCTAAGCCCTTATCCTTAATCGTAATCTGGAAATACCCTAGTCGAGCTACATCAGTGACTTTAGCGAGAATTATATCTCCAATCTTCAAATAATTGCTTAGCTCATCATGTCTAGAATCAAATTTCTCATTAATAGCCTCAGAAACATGTAGAAACGCTTTTGTATAAGACCCTATGTCGACGAACCATCCACTGTTACCGTATCCCACAACCGCCCCTATCACAATATCATCTTTCCGAGGCCGATATATCTCCTTATAGGGTATTACTGTAGCCTTATTTCTCTCAACGGCTAGGATACCGTATGTTGTTACTGTTAATCCACCAACAGTTTTAATTACTTTTTCACCGGGCCTAAGTTTCTTATCCTTTAAAACCTCACCCGGTATTACTATTTTCTTCTCATCTTGCGATTCTTCACTCAATTATTATTCACCTAAATTGTTTTTTCACCTACCACTTCTACATAGGCTGTACCCGCCGTTATAGACCCCAGTTTCTCCATGAATTCTTGTTTCAACCCAGCGGGTATAGCCACCTGAGCAGAATATGATCCATCACTCAACCAATTTTCATTTAATATATCAGAAGAGTTCTTAATAAATCCATACGCCTTACCCACATATACAGCTGGAATTTTTATTTGAAGCAATGCTAATGTCTGTTTAATCGGTATAATCTTTGATAATTCACTTATTATATACCTTAGCTGCTCCTCCGCTGGTGTAAAGGGATCTATTCGTACACCGGCTTCCTCTAGAGCTGTCTCTACTCTAAGAGGAGGTAAAGGTGCTCCCGTACGTGAATCAACACAATACTTTGAAATAAATGAAATTATCTGCTTTTTCTTGTCTTCGATAAGCTTCTTACGTTGTTCAGTCTTGATTAGTAGATCCCCCTCCCTCAGAATCCTTTCCGCTACTTGGTTAATATCTGTCGTTCCAAAAACAGCTTTCACATCATTTTTAGAAGCCCTTAATCCCTTCTTAGCATCCACATAGATCTCATCATATACCAAGATATCTATGAAATCTTTCTTTTTCCCAAGTTTATAGTCTAACGCTTTATCAGGATCAACGAGAACTTCAAATCTCTTAGATCCCCTTTGTAAACGAGCTATCGTATATCCCCCTGACATAACATTCACCAATAGAATAAAGAGTATGAAATCGAATATTATTCTATTCCAAACTTCTCCTTAGCCCTATTGATATATTCAATAGAAGCCTCTAGAGGAAGAAGCTCCGCCTTCATATCTTCTTTATTTATTACTAGATACCTTATCTTTAAATCTTCCTTTATGCCGGTGGCTTTCAAGATTGCCGCTGCAACGAGAACCATAGCGTCCTCAGTCGATATATCTTTAGTATAATTTTCTTTAAGGATTTTCCTTGTCTCTTCAGCTCTAGCCCCGATAACTGCAACATAATATTTAATATAAGATCCGCTTGGATCCGTAACAAATACGTGCGGAGTCTTATCAGGATCTACACCTCCAAATATAATTGAAACGCCGAAAGGTCTAACACCGCCATGCTGGGTGTAGCTCTGTTTTATATCGCCTATCCGTTTAGCTATAACTTCTACATTAGCTGGTTCATCATATAATAATCGTTGATATTGACACATTTCCCTTGCATAATCAATTAATATCCGTCCATCTGGAACATACCCGGCTACAGCCGCTCCCATATTCATATCGACAATAAATAATTTTCTGCTAAAATTCTCGTCTTGGAAATCTGTTAGATATTCTTCGGCTGCAAGTAGTACTCCATCTTTGGTTATGAGGCCCATCGATAATGTTCCTCTCCTCACAGTCTCAGTAGCATATTCAACCTGAAATAACCTGCCATCAGGTGAAAATACAGTTATTGCTCTATCATAACCCATTTGACTAGGTGGAAACATGTTATATTCTCCTCCATCATATTATTATGAGTATTTACCCATTATAATTTGGATTCCTTTGATTTATATTTTATTTTAAATTTTTATTGAGGGAAACCTAGCCTGTTAAATAGGGGGTAATGTTTCACCTAAGGTTCCTGAGACCTCTCTTTACCGTTGTATAGACACCTTGAAACAAGATCTTTTTACCCATTTTGCTTGATAAAAGCGTTGATACAGCAACCGCCCTATATACATGCTTCGGTGTTACAGATATAATTATACTGCCATTTTTCCGGAAGATCTTTATATCTCCCTCCGCATATCCCTGTAGTCCATATATTTTTATGTATAATTCTTGGTATGATTTCTTGAAGGCTTTATAGTCCATATTTTCAGCGTCTAAGAAAATATACCTTCTTTTCATGTCATTTATCCAATTTTATATTATGTAATGTTGCTTATCAATTGTTATTATACGCCTATTTTTCCCATCTGAACTTTATGTAGTAGTCGTAGTAGCTAGATGCGTCTATTAGTCCCAGTATTGTGTAGGCGAGCTGTTTAGGCGGAAAAATATCCTTATCCGATTCGGCGCCTGAAGATATGACTAGAGACTTATGGGAATCCGCTATTTTTAATGCTCTAATAATTCTGGCAAATTCATCTCCACTTTTATGTAGATATTTCTTTAATAGGTTATATTGTACTTCTAGTGAGACTCCATTTTTACCTAATAGTTTTAGGGTCTTGAAAGAAGCTGTGGTCTGAAATGTGATTATACTTATGTGTTTCAGATATTTTTTTGCTGTTTCAGCTATATCCATATCGATAGAGAAAATATGCCTCTTCTTCTTATATTTGGATAAGTATCTCTGAAAATCATTTACATTAGACTTATTAATATGAATCCTTCTAATTATGATTAATCCTCTGTCTTCAGCAAACTCTTCTATAGCCTTGATGATAGCTCGGGGCAATTCATTATATAGTATGCCAATGTATTTATAGTCATACTCATATAAAGTATGTAGTAGCTTTTCATACCCTATCTTATTTGGCCTAATTAATAGATCGCAATAATGGTGTATACTCAATTGTCTATTCACCCGATAAAGATTTAATAATTAATTCTTTAGAAACTCCTGAAAACATTATCCTGATAGAGTCCTTTTCAGATAATTTTATTTTGCCTAGGCACATCGCCTGTTTGTCGAGCCTCATAAAAAATTTTTTCTTCTCAAAATAATCGTCTAAATCTCTACCCAGGGATAATTTATCAATACTATCTAGTTTCGAGATTATGGTTTTTAACAGTTCATTCGCTTCCGGATCTTTGAAGACGATTTTTATATATATGATGGGATTGCCGAAGTGGCCGGATACATCGCTTCTTCTTATTTTCTTAGTATTAATCTTTAGACCTAGAGTATTCTCTAATGAAGACATAATTTTATTTTGATCCTCTGTTGCATGAACGATATAGTTGATTTCACATCGCATACATTAATTTATTTACAAACTCATTAAATAAACAATGATGTATCTACATTTTCAATACCAAATTTAGATATGAATCTAGCTGCTTAGTTTTATTACAATAATGATAATTCGTATATTATAGGAGGGTTAGTATTAGATGTTAGTATTGGGCATCGAGTCTACAGCACACACATTTGGAGTGGCTATCATAGATGATAATCTAAATATATTATCGGATATACGGAGAGTATATTCTCCGAAGAGGACGCTTGGTATAGATCCCAAGGAAGCGGCTGAACACCACTCCCAAATAGCGGCATATGCCGTAAAGGAGGCCCTTGAAAAAGCAAACATTACTTACAGAGATTTATCGGCCGTGGCATATGCTATGGGCCCGGGTATGGGACCTTGCCTTAGGATAGGCGCCACAATCGCTAGATTCATATCGGAGTATTTTCGTGTTCCTTTGTACCCTGTTCATCACGGATTAGGGCATGTTGAACTAACGTCTCAGATGCTGGGGCTAGAGGATCCATTAATATTATTGATTTCAGGCGGCCATACATCTATACTGGGGTTCAGCGAGGGAAGATGGAGGGTATACGGTGAGACACTTGATATTACCTTAGGAAATCTACTCGATATGTTTGCTAGGGAGGCAGGCATTCCTTTTCCGGGAGGTCCTAAAATCGAGGAACTAGCGTCAAAAGGCAGTAGACTAATCGAAATGCCCTATACAATTAAGGGTAATAATATGGTGTATTCGGGTCTATTGACATATGCCATATCAATACTTAATAAATATCCGCTTGAAGACATCTGCTATTCTCTTCAAGAAACAGCTTTTTCGATTTTAGTTGAAGCTACTGAACGGGCTCTTGTGCAGCTAAATAAACGGGAGATCGGTATAACGGGAGGCGTTGCGTCAAATACATATCTATTTAATATGGTTAGGAAGATGGCTGATGAACATAATGTGCATGTTGCGAGACTAGAAAGTAAATATAATGCGGATAATGCTGTACAAATAGCAATAGTCGGATTATTATATAAGAAAACAGGTCACCCACCTGTAGGCGCTGAAAAAGCTATAGTTAAACAGAGATATCGCATAGAAGAGGTGGAGATTCCTTGGAGGCAATAACAATAGAAAAGTTAATCAGAAAAGCTGAGTTTATTCATAGAGGAGCCGAGTCTGACCTGTATCGTGTAAAATATCTTGGTCTTAACGCCATACTAAAGTGGAGGAGGCCTAAGCCATATAGAGATTCTAGATTAGATGAAGCGATTAGACATAGAAGAATGAGTAGAGAGATACAGCTTATGCATCGGGCGAAGAAAGCTGAAATAAATGTCCCGTATATTTATTATGTCTCACGGAAAGACGCATTTTTTATAATGGAGGAAATCCAAGGCATTCTTCTAAGAAAGTATCTAAATGATAATGGGGATTGGAAACCTATAGCCATTGCATTAGGCGATATGATCGGAAAGATGCATAACATCTCGGTTATTCATGGCGACCTGACGACCTCTAACATTATTGTTACTCCTAATAGCAACTTATATATAATTGATTTTGGATTGGGTAGTGTAAGTGATGATATTGAGGAGAGAGCTGTGGATATAGAGCTTTTTCATAGAGTACTTACCTCCAGTCATACAAGGATAGCCAAGAGCTTCTTCAAATTATTTATTAATAAATATATTGATACCGCAGTAAATGGGGAAAATGTATACAAGAGATATAAAGCCATTAGGAGAATGGGTAGATATATTGAGAGGGAGAAACGGATATGGAAATAAAGATGGTGACGCAGAACAGAAATAAGCTAAGGGAAATTGAAAAGTTGTTGAAGCCATATGGCTTCAGCGTTGTAGGAGTATATGTTCCAACAGATGAGATTCAATCTAATTCATTAAAAGAGATCGTATTAAGAAAAGCGGAGAGTATCATAAACATGGTCAAACCGATCTATCTTGTCGAGGACAGCGGTCTATTTATAAACGCCCTAAATCAGTTCCCGGGTCCTTATTCTAATTTTATATTCGAAACAATAGGTAACAAAGGAATTTTGAAGTTGATGCGGAATGTTAAGGATAGAACAGCTATATTTAGGACGGTCATAGCCGCAGTTATACTTCCAAATGTAATAAAACTATTTGAGGGGGAAGTCAAGGGAAGTATATCTAAGGAAATAAGAGGAGAAAAAGGATTTGGATTTGACCCCATTTTTATTCCCGATGGATGGGATAAGACGCTGGGAGAGATAGGTGTCGAGGAGAAAAACATAATCTCCCATAGAGGTAATGCATTCAGAAAATTTGCCGAATACATGAGTAGTTATATGAAGATAGCTGAGGAATAGATTTTCTAAATTAAAAGTTACGGAAAGTTTTAATAATACCGAGATAGAAATGAGTATAGAGGGTATAGATATAAGTCGATGTTTCAATAGAGGGAAGACAGTATGGCAAGGATGCATGTTAGAAGAAAAGGTAAATCACATTCAAAAAGGCCTCCATCCTTAAAGAGGCCAGATTGGCTAAAGTATACTCCGGAAGAAATTGGGGAGATAGCTGTCAAACTCGCAAAAGAAGGGAAATATCCTTCCGAAATAGGTAGGATCTTGCGGGATGAGTATGGGGTTCCTACCTTTAGGCAAGTTATGGGTAAGAAGCTTGTTAGATATTTGGAGGAGAAGGGAGTTACATATGACTATCCGGAGGATTTAGCTAAGTTATTGGAGAAAGCTAGAAGACTCATAAATCATCTTAAGACTCATAGGAAGGATAGAAAGAATAAACATTCTCTTGAGTTGATCGAGGCCAAGATACATAATCTGTCTGATTATTATAAGAAGATAGGGAAACTCCCTAAGGAATGGAGATATAAAACAGCTGTAGCTAAAATAGAATAGTCATATATAGATAATTTTAGTGAGTATAGTTGCGTGGTGTAAATACCGGTTTATCAAACAGCGAAAAGAAGCATCTAAAGAGAATACAGGATGTAAGCAGGCTATTTAGGGATTTAAAGGGTATCACAGCGGCTCTAACCCATTATGATGCCGATGGATTGATGGCGGGGGCTAGTATATTAAGATATCTAGCCAGAAATGAGATTCCGTTTATAGTTAGAGCTGTTCATGGTTTAACAGATGATATTCTTAGGGATTTCTTTGATTTAGAGGCCGATAATTATATAATACTTGATTTAGGAAGCGACTTAGAATATATTTATGAGTATTGGAAAGAAAAAGAGGACAGGAGTGAGCTGATCATAATTGACCATCATAGAATCCATGATAAATCCGATTATATAGATTATATATCGCTGGTTAACCCCGAGATATATGGTTTGGATGGAGGTGCTAATTCCTCATCAGCTATCTCAACTTCCCTAATAACTTATTATGCCGAGGGGGAAGAGGATCCTTATCAGCTCGAGATAGGTGTTATAGGGGGGATCGGCGATATGCAGCTATATAATAGTGCTACTAGCGTCACTCCGTTCAATAAATTCTTCATCGATTTAGCGCAAAAGCGGGGGGTGATACGATACATCCATGATTTCATTTTCTTTTTGAATACAAAGATACCGTTATACAAAGCACTGACTTGGAGACTAATACCATATATCCCCAATTTCTCTGGCCGCGATGATGTAGGCCTTAATATTCTTGAGAAAGCCGGGGTACCCATTGAGAGAGAAGGAAAATATATAACTGCAGCCGACTTATCTGATGCCGAGAAGGAGAACATTCTTAATACTATTTTAGAATATATATCGAGTTTAGGAGTCGAAGTTACCAGCGATGAACTACTAGGAGAGAGCTATGAATTGTTGTTGGAAGAACATGAGGAGCTCTACTATGCAGATTCGTTTTCAACGCTAATCAGTGCACTGGGAAGAATGGATAAAGAGGATATGGGTATGTTACTGGGTAGTGGTGTAAGAGGCACGTTAATAGATGATGCTTTAAGGGTTCTGGAAAAACGGAGAAAATTGCTGGCTGAATATCTAGAAAGAGCATCTAAAACTGTCGAGATATATCACGATACTGTTGCTATAATAGATTTTAGAGAAACCGATTTCAACCCTAAATTTGCAGGCAGTATATCAACGATTCTATCCAAGTCAATAGTTTATCAAGATAAAGTTATTATCGTATTATGTGAGATTGAAGAAGGAAAAATTAAGTTATCGGCTAGGGCGCCTAAAGAGAAGGTAGCAGAGGGCCTTGATTTATCTGAAATTATGAGGAGACTAGCAGAGAAGATAGGTGGAAGAGGAGGAGGGCATAAGGTAGCTGCAGGGGCAACACTCAATCAAGGGGAAGGGCTTAAAAGCCTAATAATAAGTGAAATTATTGGCTACACTGCAAAGTAAAGGCAACAAAACCTATAGGGTTGAGGATTATGTATCGAGATGTTAAAATTTCAGCGTCATTAAGAATCAATTTGAGTTCAGAGGCTGCGTCTGCCTTATATAAAGCTCTTGAGGCTGATAATAAAGAAATACCTAGTGACATGAAGATTTCGATGGACATTAAAGGAGATTCATTAGAGATATATATAGAGTGTAGAGGACTAGGTAGACTGCGAAATACGTTGGAGGATTTGATGAGATGTATTCATAGTATATTGAAATTAGCAGATATTGAGTAAACATAGAAATAAATATATAAAGGAATACTGACAATATCAAAAATTATGTATCATATTACTACGGAGTCGGTGGAACTATATGGGTAGATATGTATCAGTAAAAAGAAGGAGAAGAAAGAGGTACTTCACTATCGTGGCTCCCTCATACTTTGGTGAAAGGGAGTTAAATGAGGTGGTGGCCACAAGCCCTGACACACTATTAGGTAGGACATATACTGTTTTATTGTCTGATCTTATCAATGATCCTGATAGGTGGTATGTAAAGGTTAAACTCAAGATTATAAAAGTGGATCCAGAATCTGATCGAGCATATACAATTTATGCAGGACAAGAATACCTAAGAGAATATTTCAGATCACTTGTTATGCGGGGAACGAGTTATATAGATTGTATTAAGGAAGTTAGGACAGCTGATAATATAAATTATAGGATAACCGTCGCGGTATTTACCACCCGGAGAATCAATACTTCCAAGAAAAGGGCTATAAGAAAGGTAGTATTTGATTTATTAAACAATTGGTCTTCACGGTCTAACAATGAGAAATTTATTAATGACGTGGTTACGGGTGCTATAGATGTCAAGCTGGAGGAGGTTTCTAAAAAGATTTATCCTATTCGCCATGCAGGTGTCGCTAAAGTAAAATTACTTGGCGCCGCTTTGTAAATATCATTTTAATGTTGTAACCAGGGAAATCACATCGTTATTCTTCAGGATGTAATCCGTTTTGAGACGATTACCTGTCCTTACATCGATTCCATGTAATAAGTGTTCACCTACATCACTGTGTATCATATAGGCTAGATCACGTACTGTGGTGCCATTTGGCACTAAATATGCGTCTGGTAATATATTTCCATCGGCATCAGATAATTTAGAGGGATTCCTAACCGGATATACAACTATGAAATTCATTATATCGAAAACAACATGATTAATTAGGTTCTGAATATTTGTGCCACCGTAACGTTCAAATATTAATTTCCTTATTTTATCCAGAGCCCTTTTCTGCCTTTCATCTAATGCATCTTCTTTAACCAATTCGAAGCTAGAGTCTCCTGGCATATATCTAATGATATTTTTACTTGAAAGTTTCTTCAACACATATTCGGATAATGCGCTAATTGGCCATACGTCATACCCCTTATCAGACATTCTTTTTATATTATCTTGAGCCGTATGAATATCTATCTTATTCGCAGCGATAACGATGGGTTTTCCCTCTATCAATAATCTCTTAACAAAATCTAGTTTTTCATGATCCAGCCACTTAGATGGTTTCCCGGCGCGTTCCAACATATATTCTAGCCCTTTCCTAACGGTATCTATATCAAACTTTAGTCCTGATAACTGGCTATAAAATACTTCCAATGGATTCTTCTTTTGATGCTCAATACTCTTAATGATCTTGGGCCATTCACGTTCCAGTATCCCTTTCACCCAGTATACCAGTTCTCTTTCTAAGAAAACTATATCTTCTAGGGGATCATTTGTACCTGGTTCCACCGGCTTGCCTTCTTTATCGGTTCCACCCGAAGCATCTACAACATGGATTAATACATCGGCTTTACTTATTTTATCTAGAAATTGGTTTCCTAGGCCACGTCCTTTCCAGGCATCAGGCACCAATCCCGCCGTGTCAACTATATTTACTGGTATAAATCTATTTCCATCTATACAATAAGAGTTTTTTGGGTTGTCCTTCATCTCGAACTCCCTGCAAACACATGGCACCCGAACATATCCCACTCCGATATGTGCATCTATAGTTGTGAAGGGATAGTTGGCCACAGGTACATCCGCCATTGTTAATGCATTAAATAATGTTGATTTGCCACAATTTGGTTTGCCTACAATACCAATGAGCATATCTCCCCCCATAATTACCCAACCAAAATTAAATCTATCTCAGACTAAAAAAGAAACATGCCAGCAAATCATAATTTAAACTAAAAAAGGGGATAGTCAATTTTATACCTGATGCACAATGTTGTCATATAGAGTTTTGATAGCGGATCCTGTTAGCGATAAACTTATCAGTCTTTTGGAGAAGAATTGGAGTATAGATTACAAGCCGGATGTATCGATAGAAGAGTTGAAACGCATCATAGAACCATATTCATGCATTATTATCAGGGGAAGATTAAAAATCGATAGTAAGATATTAGAGAGAGCCCGGAATCTTAAACTAATAGTAAGGTATGGCGTAGGCCTCGATAACATAGATTTGAAATACTGTAGAGAAAGGGGAATCAAGGTTTTTAATACGCCAAAGGCTTTTACAGAAGCGGTAGCCGAGTTAACTATGGCTCTTATTCTAGGAATCCTACGTGGTGTAGGGGACGGCCACTTTAATATAAAGAAAGGCGTGTGGATAAAGAAACAATTGGTTGGACGGGAATTAATGGATAAAACAATAGGTATAATTGGATTCGGTAGAATCGGTAGAAGATTGGCAGAGTTATTAGAGCCGTTTAATGTAGAGATATTGGCATATGACATCATCCCTGTCCCAAAGGAATATATTAATAGGGGTGTAAAACAGGTTGATCTTGATACTCTATTGAGGCTGTCGGATATAATTAGTATCCATGTACCACTGACCCCTGAAACCTATCACTTACTAAATAGTAGGACCCTAGGTCTATGTAAGGAGGGAGCATATATAATTAACACATCTAGAGGTGGAGTCGTCGATGAAGAGGCCCTTAAAAAGCTTCTTAGAGAAGGGAAAATCGGTGGAATAGCTTTGGATGTATTCGAAGATGAACCTAACCCAGACAGGGAACTCTTAGAGATGGAAAGGACGTTATTCACTCCACATATAGGCGCACAGACCGTTGAGGCGAGGGATAGAGCAATATATGAAGTTGTAGAGATACTTAAGGAACACTTATGATAATATACTATATGTATTTGACCTTTTCGGTCTAATGTAAATATTTAAATTTGATAGATAAGATATTCATAGAGAGTTGGTGAATACGAATGTACAGATATCTCAATGAGACGTGGAAGAGGATCCGGAGGGACCCCGAGTTTAGGGCATATTTAACAGAGAAGAGAAGAGAGTGGAGGAGAGGAAAGACCATAGAAAGGGTTGAAAAGCCTACTAGGATAGATAAGGCGAGGCAACTGGGGTATAGAGCTAAACAAGGTTATGTTGTAGCGCGTGTTAGAGTCAGGAAGGGTGGACTAAGTAAGATACCTCCTGCTTTAGGGAGAAGACAGAAACGTATGGGTATCACCAAAATAAAGCGTGGTCTATCGGCTAAGGAGATAGCTGAGCAGAGGGCTAAAAAGAGATTTAGAAATCTCGATGTTTTAGGTGCATATTATCTTGGGGAAGACGGCAAATATATATGGTATGAAGTGGTTATGAAAGACCCGCTTCATCCGGCGGTTAAATCTGTAACTAGCTAGAATCCTTGTCTAACTGGGTCTATAGGCTTAAATAATTCTCGTAATAGTATTGTGCAATAACACCCCTTAGACAATACAGTTTCAACCGTTATGTGACTTGGATGTTCCTTCAAAAGAAGCATATATAATTCTTGTTTAGCCGGTCTAAAGCCTCCTTTCAAGCTTAACTCAGGGAAATCTTGTAGATAGAAATCCTTAGAATCTATCCTTAACTCATTCAATATTTTTTTCTCGATTTCTCCTTGTGGACCTTTGGATGGACGATAGGCATATCCGATAAGAGGTATCGCCGGAGGATATTTTGTTTTATCGATGGTTCTTGTTATTTTCCCTGAGTTAATTATAAAGTCTCCCTCTATACTGCTTGATATAGGTAAACCCTCCATTAGCCTATGGCTTAACATAAGATTGTATAAATATGACTGATATGATTGGATCAATAATTTTAGTAGCCTCTTGGGAAATGCTTTCAACGCTTTCTTATAGTCTTCTTTATATCGTATTAGGTATTTCAATATACGTTTTTCGTAATCCAGTTTTGGTGGAGCTTCCTTAAGCGCTGTTTCAAATTTTTTTCCTTTAGCTAGTTCCTTTCTCCATTTATACACCTCTGGGTCTTCATACCTTGATGATTGGGTTAGAAATGTTAAAACAGCTTCTTTATATTGCGAATGAATGATGTATCTTCCAATTTTATGGTTTATATATCTTAATTGTCCAAACCGTTGGTAGCCATAGAAATTAGGTATCTCTATATTCTCATCAAGGAATCCAGAGAGACTATCTAAATACTTATCTGATTTGTCGTCCTTATAGACCTTTATGTAAAAGTGATTAAGATATGTCAATTTGTCTATAAAACGTTGGGATACATATCCCACTATTTCAGGGTTAAATACCTTTATTTTATCTATATCCCTATTATCAATATGTCCTCTGATAAGGATATGTTGAACTGCATAGGCCTTTGAATCTTTTAACCCGAGGGGCCTGATTCTCTTTGAGCTGATGCCTAGTCTTCGAGCTATAATTCTGATTATCATGAATGTATCTTTCATCCAGGGTTTAGATACTTTTATGAGAGTAGCGATAGCACCCTGCTCAGTATCACATGTAATATAATTTGTAGGTTGCAGCTCTTCTATAACTATAAAATCATCTTTATACAGCTTTATCCGGTATCCTGTATTTTTAGTTATATAATTGGCATAGGTCAATAGCCCTATATCTTTATCTATCTTGGGAACCTGTTTCATGACTATAATAATGGTAATTTACCTGTAATCTTGTCTATAAATTCCACGGGTGCCGGGCCGATGCCTATACATGTCACGGTTCCAGGCGCCAGTTGAGTCAGCCCAGCATCCTCAATTACTACGTTAGGTATCCCGAGGTGATCCGCTGACTCACCTAGTTTATGAATGTCCTTCAGCCCATCCACCTTACATATTATTTTAGGCTGTTTATTTCTGAGCCACTCGAGAGCCCACTCCTTTTTCTCAATATATGTCTTATAAAATGAGGATACGGATGCGTGGGCAACTTGAGCTGCTAATTTGCCTTTACTCATATTTAGGTCTCTACGCACAACTATCACTTGTTTATACATATATTTCTCGGTGGAGTTCATCTCTAATCCATAAATTTATCTCAATAATATAATTATTAATTTAAAACACTATTGGTTAATCAGAAATACATTGAATTACTGGTTCACGATGGTTAATAAGGGTTTTTAAGATGAAGATAGGTATTATAGGGGCGGGGGCAGTAGGTCTCTATACAGGTCTAAATCTACTTAGTCAGGGATATGAAGTCTATATCTTTGAGGAGCATGAAAGTATAGGGTTGCCCATGCATTGTACAGGAATCGTCAGCGAGGATACTGTTGAGGAACACATATCTAGATATATAGATGTTGAAGACGTCTTTCTATATAAAACTAATAGGTTAACTCTGAATATAGCTGATAAATATATTCTAAGTAAGGAAAGCAGGCATAAGGTATATATAATTGATAGAGCTGAGTTGGATAGGAAGTTAGCCGAGATATTTATTGATTCAGGCGGTGTAATAAACCTTAATTCAAAAAGTCGATGGCTAGACAACGCTATAATGTCTGAAAAGGGAGAAAAGTATCTATTTGATATTATAATCGTGGCGAAGGGGGCTATCGGGGCTATTGAGAGAAGAGGGATGGTGGATATCTTGCCAGGATATCAAGTCGACCTATACTCCGAGAAGGAGGAATGGAGGGACACCATAAATTTCTATATCAATAAGAAATTGAATAGCGACTTCTTTCTATGGACAGTCCCGATCGACGGAGGGAAGCCGATATACCGGGTTGGCACCGCCACGCATAATAATCCACGTAGGGCCTTGGAACATTTTATAGGAGATAGCCTGTCTAGAAACATTATGAATAAATATCATGGGCATATAGTCTTAACAGGCCCCATAACTCCATTTACAGAAGGTAATGTTGTTTATATAGGAGACTCGGCCGGTCAAACTAAGGTTACTACTGGCGGGGGACTGAGATATGGTTTTTCGGCCGGCGACATTTTATCTCAAGTAATTAGTGAAAATGAAGATCTAGAAAAATATGAAGAGATATGGCTGGATAAGTGGGGGAGAGAGATTAAACTTCAGGAAATAGCGAGAAAAATTTATTTGAAATTGAGTGAAAATGAGATAATAAATATTCTTAGTGATCTTGATAATGTGGGTATAATAGATAAATTTCTTATGAAAGGAGAAGTTGACATGCATGCTAGGTCGTTATTAAGGCTTCTAATTGGGGCTCCTAAATCTGTACGTCATTTAACAAAGATTATCTTTAAACTAATTGGATAAGCAAAATTAATTTTCTATATAAAAAGATATAAAGTATTTATCTTAGTTATGTAAATGCTTTAATACAGTCAGGTGAGGGAAGAATGGCTTCAGCAGAACTATATATGCCTCCAAAATGCACGTCCTGTAATAAAGTTATTACTAGCTTCGAGTTATCAACCAAATTCTTCTGTCCAAAGTGTGGTAAGGCTATAATCTGGAGATGCGAGAAATGCCGTCGGTTCTCAAGGCAATATGTATGCCCAAGCTGTGGCTTTAAGGGTCCATGAGGTGAATTCTTGATGGCTCAAGTCAGGATTATATATAAAATATTTCCAAGTGAAGCTGGAGACGAGGTTCTAAGTAGTATACTAGAGGAATTGAGGGACAAAGGGAGGGAGGTAGGCTTCGAAGTCGTAGATCATAAGGAGGAACCCATAGCTTTCGGGTTGAAGGCCTTACTTGTATTGGTAGTGGTTGATGAGAGGGAAGGCGTGTTAGATAAGGTGGAGGAGGCCATAAATAGTATTGAGGATATAAGTAGTGTTGAAGTTATGAGGATGACTAGGGCGTAAATAAAGCAACTTATTTTTAAGTAACTAGTCTATTATATTCAGATTTTAATATCAGCATTTATATGATTAGTAGAGAGAAAATTATTTGAAGCTATAATTAATTTTGTTGGTGACATCATGAGAAATCCATATGACAAGAAAGACGGGTACCCCCTCAAGGTAAAGGAGTCCCTACCCAAAGACTTTGGAAAAGGTAGGGTTAGAGTAAACAGGTATGTCCTGGATAAACTAGGATTGAGGGAGGGAGATGTAATTCTTATAGAAAAGAAGAGAGCTGCTGTTGCGGTTGTATGGGCATTAACTGAGGATAGAGGAGAAGAAGTTATTCTTATGGATAGAGAGATTAGAAGTAATACTGGTGCTAATATAGATGATATAGTATGGATTAAGAAGGTGTCTGTTAGGGATGCAAATAAGGTGTTACTTGCCCCTATCGACACAAGAATAGATGTAGACCAGAGTCTTGAGGGGGTTATCCACTCAAGGCTAATTAATAGACCTGTATTAAAAGGAAATTCATTAATACTTAATCTATTCGGCAGTTATCTCTCATTTAAGGTTAGAAAAACTGTTCCGTTAGGTCCAGTTGTAGTTAGAGAATATACGCGTGTAATGGTTTCCCGTGAACCTGTAAGTGAAAAGCTTGAAGAGATCGATATCAGATATGATGATATAGGCGGGCTTGATAGAGAGATAGAGAAGATCCGGGAGATGGTTGAGCTACCGCTTAGATACCCAGAGTTATTCCGTAGACTCGGTATAGAACCCCCAAAAGGAGTATTGTTACACGGACCGCCAGGATGCGGCAAGACTCTATTGGCTAGAGCCGTGGCCAACGAATCGGAGGCCAACTTCTTCGCGATTAATGGCCCGGAGATAACAAGTAAATATTATGGTGAATCTGAGGCGAAGCTAAGGGAAATATTCAAAAAGGCGGAGGAAAATGCTCCGAGCATAATATTTATAGATGAGTTGGATGCGATAGCTCCAAAGAGGGAGGAGGTTACAGGTGAAGCGGAAAAGCGGGTTGTTGCACAATTATTGACATTGATGGATGGATTGAAGGGCAGGGGGCAAGTGATAGTCATAGGAGCTACAAATAGGGTTGACGCTGTAGACCCCGCATTACGTAGACCAGGCCGCTTTGACAGAGAAATAGAGATAAGGATACCTGACGAGAAAGGTAGACTGGAGATACTTCATATACATACGAGGGGAATGCCTCTAGCCGAGGAAGTCGATCTAAAGAAGCTCGCCAGTATTACCCATGGATATACTGGCGCCGATATAGAAGCTCTATGTAAGGAAGCGGCTATGAAGGCTTTAAAGAGATATCTCCCGCTAATCAACTTAGATGAAGCTGAGATACCACGCGAGATACTTGACGAAATGAAGGTTAACATGGAGGACTTCATGAACGCCTATAGAGAGATTGTGCCTACAGCCATGAGGGAGGTAGAGATATCAATACCTAACGTCAAGTGGGACGATATAGGCGGATTAAACGAGGTAAAGAGGCAGTTAAGAGAAGTTGTTGAGTGGCCACTTAAATATCCAGATAAATTCAAGAAGATGGGTATAACACCACCTAAGGGGATACTATTATTCGGCCCTCCAGGTACAGGCAAAACCTTATTAGCTCAAGCGATAGCTTCAGAGACGAATATGAATTTTATAGCTGTGAAAGGACCTGAGTTGCTCTCTAAGTGGGTAGGTGAATCCGAGAAGGGAGTACGTAGAGTCTTTAAGAGAGCGAGGCTGGCAGCTCCAGCGATAATATTCTTCGATGAAATAGAGGCGTTGATACCGCAGAGAGGCTTGGATGTAAGTGGTGTAATGGATAGGGTGATAAGCCAGTTCCTAACCGAGCTCGATGGAATAAGTAGGCTAGAGGACATCATAGTTATAGGTGCTACAAATAGACCTGATATGGTTGATAGAGCCTTACTGAGACCTGGTAGAATGGACCTCCTAATATATGTACCTTCACCTGATAAAGAGGCTAGGCTCCATATATTAAAGATACATACTAGAGGAATGAACCTGTATGAAGACGTGGATCTAAATAAACTTGCAGAGATGACGGAATATTATTCAGGAGCCGACCTAGCGGCGATCGTCAGAGAAGCCGCCATGAATGCGCTGCGTAGAGATATAGACGCAGAATACGTAACTATGAATGACTTTATAGATGCATTAAATAAGATAGGGCCGTCGCTAAATGAAAAACTAATCAGTTGGTACAGCGAGTATACCAAGAAAATTATTGCGAAGAAGATGAACCTGCCTATGGCGATAACCTAGGGACTCATTACTAGTAATTTTTTATACTTAATAAGTGAATTGTATTTAGTTTATTGGAGTTGATCATTATTGGATTGGAGTAAAAAACCGATACACACCCTAGTATACTCAATAATAGAAAATAAGAGGAATATCCTATTTACAGATTTAGTTAAACATGTAAAGGAGACGCTAGAAGATGTAAGTGAAGAAGAAATTAGGAGAGTTTTGTTGAAACTCGAGATATGGGGTAAGATAGCTGTAGAGACCGAGGGTAATAACAGGAGGATAGTGTTGAGGAGGGAGGAGTAGCCGACATATGGGGGTAAACCTAGCTCCACTAATATCGGAATATAAACACAAGATAGGGTTCAAGGATCTAGCGAATAAAGCCGTAGCGATAGATGCATACAACACGATATATCAATTCATATCTATAATCCGGGATCCCACAGGTAGACCCTTGAGAGACCGAAAAGGAAATGTAACAAGCCATTTAAGCGGTCTATTCTATAGAAATATAAATCTTTTAGTTGAAAATATCAAGCTAGTATATGTATTCGATGGTGCACCACCAATCAGAAAGATGAAAGAGCTAAAGAGGAGGCAGGAGATCAAAGAGGAAAGCTGGAAAAAATATCTCGAGGCTATCGAGAGAAAGGATTATGAAGAAGCAAGGAAATACGCCGCTCTAGCCAGTAAGATAGAGGATAAGATGGTGGAAGATGCTGCAAAGCTTTTAGAGCTCTTAGGCATACCCATAGTCTTCGCTCCTGGTGAAGCGGAGGCACAGGCAGCCCATATGGTTAGAAAAGGAGATGTATGGGCCTCTGGCACCCAAGACTATGACTCTTTACTATTTGGCTCCGTTAGGGTAGCCAGAAACATCACTTTAACCGGGAAGCAGAGGCTGCCAAGCAAGGGTATAGAAGTGAAGCTTGAGCCCGAGGTCCTATACCTAGATGAAATACTCAGTAAACTCGACTTAACTAGGGAGCAACTTGTAGATATAGGTATATTGATAGGTACAGACTATAATGATGGGGTTAGAGGAATAGGGCCTAAGAAGGCTTATTCATTGATAAAGAAATACGGTAGGATAGAGGATACCCCAGATATACAAGATAAGATTAGTCTAGATGAGGTAGATGAGGTTAGGAAGCTCTTCTTAGAGCCTACCGTAACAGATAACTATAGCCTCGAATTTTCAGAGCCAAATTATGATGGTATAATCGGGTTCTTATGCGACGAACATGACTTCAGTATAGATAGGGTTACAAAAGCCCTCGATAGCCTTAAACGCGCTAAAAGCGTTAAATCTCTAGACCAGTGGTTCGGATAGTTATGACTAAATATTATGAAGCAAGAAGCAGATTGGTGGATAGACTTATTAAAGAAGGGATACTTAGAACCGGCCGGTATATAGAGGCTATGAGTAAAGTGCCTAGACACCTATTTGTATGGCCAGGATATGAAGACTATGCATACATGGATAACGCGCTACCCCTAGGAGACACGGGGCAGACCATATCCGCGCCCCATATGTGTGCCTACATGCTTGAAGCCCTAAAGCCAATGCCAGGGGACTATATACTAGAGATTGGAAGCGGCAGTGGATATCAAGCAGCCTTATTAGCGGAAGCCGTTGCACCGGCTAAAGAAAAAAATAATATGTGGGGCCATGTATTAAGCCTAGAGATCGTCAATGAATTAGTTGAATTCGCCAGAAAAAATATATCCAGAGCGGGGTATAGCGATAAAATTATTATTTTACACAAAGATGGAACCGTAGGATATCCACCATACTACAAGAAGGAGATTTATGATAAGATACTGGTAACGGCGGCAGCGCCAAAGATACCCAAGATGCTTCTCCATCAACTAAAGCGAGGGGGAATGCTAGTTATACCGGTAGGCAATCTATATATGCAGAGACTAATGATAGTCGAGAAAAGAAGAGACGGAAGTATTAAGGCGAAAGAGACGCTTGGCTGTATGTTCGTACCACTGAAAGGGAAAAATGGCTGGTGATTAATCCTTGGAGATAACGTTCTATGCCCACGGGCATAGGGAGATTAGGGCTACCCATAGATCTACTATAGAGATAACAAAGGAAAACTATCTAACGCCCAAGGGAGACTGTATAATAGCCGTTCAATCCGAATTAGCATGCAACGGATTGCCAAAAGACATAAAGAAAATGATAAAAACCCCTGGTACACAAGTAAAATTAGTGCTTGAAGGAGGGGGATATAGAGATATAATCTTAGCCTGGGGCAGTGACAAGCTTCTCCTAACCTCCAATACATCAATAGTAATTAGAAAATCACAGTATATAGATGATAGGACACTAGCAATAAATGCCAATAAATCTGCGGCCCAACTCAACAGAAACCTAATAAAATATCTGCAGAAAGAAGGGAAAATAAAGATAACAATTATAGTCCATCCGCCAAGATAATATTCAGCTATTACATATAATATTTATAAAAAATTTTAGCCTCGTAATATGGTTATTGACGGCGAGGCTTAAACCTTTTATATGCTTTAATGAAGTCGAGGGCATATCTATCTGCATAACCCTCTGTGCCACGGTGTTTACCTCCACCCATCCTGATGTGATGATAAAACTCATGCAGAACTATAAATGGATTATTATAGTAAGAGCCATCCTGAATATAAATTGTTTCCTCACTAGAAACATATACAGCCGGCACTCTACTCTTCCCTTTAACCCTACCCACCTTAACCCTAGGAGGAGAAACACCATAAAGATCCGCCAATCTACCGAGGGCCTCCTCCACTTTACCCGATATAATCAGCTCAACAATCTTGGCCTTAGCGACCTCGCTTATAACATCAGAACTTGAAGACATCTCTGTATCATCCTAAATAAATATGTGCATGACAGGATTTAGGTATATCCTAAACTATAATAGCAACCCTGATTATAAACAGTCAATAATTACAATTCTGCTTCAACGAGTCACTTAATAAATAAATATAAAAAGTATGGAAAGATGTGTATGATATTTACACACCTAATATTTCCCGAGTCTCCTCAGGAATGAGATTAACGATCTCCATACGCTGCCTCTCCGGCGCCTCTAGCAATACATTCCTCATCGTTATAAGGGTAACCCTCCTATGTTCATCCTCAAGCCTAGGAATCGCATTGAAGAGAGACCGAATATCCGCCTCCCTCACATCTCTAGGCACTTCTTGGAGAGCCCTTATATGAGTAGCAACAAGCTTCTTCCTCTCCGGCTCATCAAAATCATCGCATAAACAAGCCACACGACTCTTAATCAAAGCCTCCTTCCTCGGGGCATCTAAGGTAGAGACGGCTCTAATCATCGTAGCCATCTCACCAACCCGCTTCTCCTCAGGCATATCAATAAACTTCCTAAGATGAGACTGAAGCATGCTACGCCTCTTCTCCTCAGGCGCCGCTGCCAGCGTATTTACCATAGATATCATCTCTGATGGAATTTTAATTTCTTTAGGCAACATTTAACACCTTACATACCTAATAACAACACTAGTATATAGCCATCACAATTACCAAAACGGTAAAAATAAAACTTAACATAATTTAACAAAAAAATTTACGGAAAATATATATTAACAAAAATACATGTCCAAACCACTAAAAAATGCCTACAAGCCTATTTCTCTATATGTAATTTTAAACCATGCTTCTCAAGAACCTCAAAATCCATGTCATAAGTGTAGAGTTCTTCATCAAGCGCCTTTGCCGTGGCACCAATCAACAGATCAATGTCCGGGATCAATTCACCAGATGATTTAAGCGTAATATATAACTCGTGATAAGCCGTCAATACATCATTCGTAAGCCCTACAACCTCGAAACTCTCCTCCATAAACCTCTTAACATCCAAAACCTTATCACTCGGTACACCTCTAAGAACTTCAAGCAAAGTAAGAATCGATATATAACCATGGGAAAACTTCCTGCCGCCCCGAAGCATATCAATAACAAAAGAGGTATCAAATATAGGCATAATAACCTACCTCAACCTGAACCTCTCCCTAAACTCCCGATATTCCCTCTCAATATTATCTAAATCTTCTTCAGTTAAAAGCGCCCTCAACTTCTCAAAGGCCTCCCTCCTTCTACACTCCACATAGCTCTCATATAACATATATAAGTACTCACCCCAATCAAGCGCCCCCTTACCCTTCTCAAGAGCCTCCTTAACCCACCTAGGAACAGAAATAGTTACATACATCCTTTCACCCACAATTATCACCACATAACTATATCACTACATAACTATATAATTATTAATAATAGAGACATAAATAAAACCAATAAACACAGAAAAGGCAATTTAATATTTTATGGAGATATCCTCAAGATACATGCCCATAGTAACCCCGGAATCCATAGACACATTCAACCACACAGGCCGCCTATTCAAGGAAGCGATAATCCCATACCACACCACACTAGACGAGCCGATACAACGATTCAAGGAGAAGCTCCACAGAGAAACAAGATGGATACTATCAAGCATAATGCCAGACGAACTACTAGAAGAGCCGGAGACCCACAGAGATTTCCATAGGCAAGCCAACGAACTAGGTGTAGAGATGGTCATAGCCTGGGACTCACCCACCTACCTCGAAGACAAAAAGGGATCTAAACATAACATGCTGAAAGCCATTAGAATCACAGAGTGGCTCGAGAAACAAGGCCTAAAAATAATACCCCTAATAAAAGGAGCGTACCAAGAACACATCATACACTCCACCGACCAATACATCATGCTAGGCCACCGCACCCTAGCATTCCACATAACCGAATACCTAACAACAACCCACCCACCATACCCGGAAATCCCAGAGCCACACCTAACACCCAAAAACCTAATGTATCGACACATAGAAGCCATACTAACTCGGCCCCTCCAAAAACTCATATTAATAGGTGGATCAAACCCCAGGATAAGACAGGACCTACTAAAACTCGACAAGAGAATAGCCGTAGCGGGATATAGCTGGTACCTAAACGCCCAAAACATGACGCTACACAGCCACAAAACAACTATAAGCCTCAAAACAAGATACATAGAATGCCAATGCCCAAGCTGCACCACAACAACAGCAAGAGACAGGAGAAAACCAGGATACATCGCCCGACACAACCTCATCATAGACAAAGCAACCGTAGAAGACCTAGACATCGAAACATGGCACAAACCATGGGACCTAATCCTAGACCCACACGAAGACCTACTAATAACCGGAGCACTACATGTAGGACTACCAGAAAGCCAATGGAGAACCCTAATAGAAACAGCCCACAAAATAAAGCCAAGCTACCTCATAACCACAAACCAAATAGACACCACGCCAAACACCGAAAACCAAAAACAAGAATGGACAGAATACATAGAAACACTAAAAAACCTATGGAAACAATACGGAACAATCACCATACCAATGCGCCCACCACGCACAGAAGAAGCCATCCCCCTAACACGGAGACACACCCTCCTATACCAGGCAAACAAGGACCCACTAACCCAATGGCACCAAACAACACCCCACGACAACACAATCCTAACAATAATAAGACACCACAACCACGCAAAAACAAACCTAGAAATCAAAAAAGAAACCCACAAAAAACCAGTAACACTAAAAATAATCACCACCGGACTAGACACCACAACACCCCCAGAACAACTCACAGAATACTACAAAGGATACCGACACAGACACAACTGGCTAATCATAACAAGCCTAAACCAACCATACATCGACCCAAAAAACAAAGTCGCAAACCCAGGAACATGGCTAACCCACCAACCAACACACAAACAACCACAACCAGCAGCACTACACCTAACAAAAAACGCACAACTAAAAATAATCAAACCCAAAAAGTGAAACAAAAAATGGGACAATACAGAAAAACAAAAAAAGGAAAACCAAAAGAAGAAAAAGTAGAATTCATAGTGCAGGCTGTAAAACGCAAGGGTAAACCATATATTTTATTAACAAAAAATATAATAAACGCAGCTAACCTAATTAAAGGAATCTATAAGATAAAGATACAAAACGATCAAAATCTTGAATATTACTTTGAGTATAAGGGGCAACCTAGCATTAAGATACAGTCCAAATTACTAAAACCCGGAAAATATAGAATTTCTTTTTCACCAGTCACTCTAAAAAAATTTGTATACGATTTTAATCGGAAAATAGAGAAAAGACATAAGATAGCGCTTAGCCTAGAGAATGAGAAATTATACCTAGTAACACCTGATGGGAAATATCAGTTATACAATTGGAAATTTGAAAAGGCACTAGGCGGAAGATTACGTATTAGAGCTGAGGCTATTGGGCTAACCAGAGAAATAATAGTTTTGCTTTTTAGATTAAATCCGGAGGGCTTTGCCGACATTAGGATAGTCACTGATGTTAGAAAAGAAAAAGGTGAGACAACAAGAGAAGTCAAAATAATAGAATCTTTTAAAGATTTAGGATTTGGAATCTTATACAAACATTCAACTAAAGAATATTATGTCACATATGTAGCACCAAAACATGTAGTCGATGCGTTAAACAAGTTAGAACAGCTAAATATATCCTTCAATCTAGTTACAAAGAGAGATAATCTTGAAATATACACTTATAAAACTGATGAGAGAACGGGATATATCTTTAGATGTATATATGGACTTTCTATGACGCTGGGTAAAGCACATGCATCACCGTCAAGGGAACCCGTCGGAATAAAAATAGCCAAGAAGTTTTTAATGGAAATAGGGGCGGTTAATATTGAAGAACACCCTTTATGCAGAAGGGGAGTAGATCTAACTGCTATAATCAATGGAGCACGCACTGCATTTGAGGTAAAAATCACAACACCTAAGATGCAACGATTACATCTAAAGGATGCTATTAACGAAATTAGAGAACATGTATTCGAAAGATATAGAGATTTTATACGATCTGTAAGAATAAAGAAATATGGTGTTATAGTCATTACAATAAATTTCCAAAGAGAAAGATTTGATGCTTATGGGAATTTATATATCATGATTTGGGATTTAAAAGGTGAAGAGAAACATGACAAATGAGATATTTGAAATATTAGATTTCTTTACGGAATTAAGTGAAATATTAGAAAGGGTTCCATATATTAATCCTGAAACTAGATTTACAATAAAAAAGAAAGAAGATGAGTATCAATGGACACTCTCCAGTATCACTACACCCTATGTATATTTACACTACTTCGGTTCAGCATACTTAGACAAAAAAAGTATTCTACATATAATGGATTATGGATATTCCATAAAAGAAGCGATTGAAGAAAATTATGGTATCTCTCTTAGAGAAGAAATAAAAGAATATACTCATGACTTATGGAAAAATAATGAGTTTATTGAAAAGATGGCAGAAAAGTTTCCTCTAGCATTTGACGATTATAACACTAGACAAAGACTAATTGACGAGATCAGTGATACGAAAATTCGACAAAGGATATTAGAAGATGGTTATGTGGTTACAGAGATAGTTTATAAAGTAGATAAAAAAGATAGTAAAAGTATTATTGAAAAGATAATAGAAGGCATTAGAATATTAAGAGAAATCTATCTAAAACAATATGGCTTCCAAGAAGAATATACTCTTATTAATACAGAAAAAGAGACTCATTGGATGCAAACCCGAGAAAAAATAAAATTTGTCATAGAACTACTAAAACCCTTTAGTGAGCAGATAGAGATAAAAAGATTAGTGATCAATAATGGACAGAGTGATACTGACAACTATATATCTCTATTCATAATTGGAGGACTTCTGGAACAATTAGAAATACAAGTAAACCTAACTTATAATCAAGTAAAGGCTAAAATATGTCTTTATGGCATAAAAGAAAACTCGTTAAACCTAATAAATGAAATAAAAAAATCAAATAAAGTAAGAGTCGACTACTATACGGAAATGGTTATTCTATCTACGGAAAAATCAAGCCTACATCAAATGCTGACATTTCTTACAAAAATCCTAGAAAAAATCCTATAGAGGTTTATCTATTTAAAAAATCCATAAGTTATATTCAAAATATATATTGGCGGGTCGGCCGGGATTTGAACCCGGGTCACGGGCTCGACAGGCCCGTATACTAACCTGACTATACTACCGACCCTTTATATATGAATTATATATTTTTTAATATTTGCGTTTTTCTCCACTTCTATTATATGATTAAATAGTGTGATTTATTATAAATTTTTCATTTTGTTATGAGATTATGTTGTTTAATATGGTTATTGTTTGATGGTTAGTTCCACTACTTTTATTAAATGCTTTACTGCTTCTATTGATGTTCTTAATGTAGCTAGGTCTTTTACTGGAGGTTGTTTGGCGTCGAGATATCTTAAGGCTGATTCATATCTCGATAGGGATATATGTAATGGTATTGCGTAGTATGATTTTATCGATTGAGCCATATACATTATTAATTTCGGCACACTGCCTTCAGTTATTAATTTAGCTAATAAGGGTATCTATTCTTTAATAAATCAATGGATTGTTTGATTTGTTGCATGATTTTATCATTACAGATCAAAATTTCATGTTGATTATCTATAGATCTACATAAATTAATATAGTATATTCCATAATTACTTCTCCAATTTTTTTATTCCCACAGAAATTCATATTTTTAATTATTAAACCTAATTTCAATTTTAAGATGGCTTTGAGGAGGATTACTCGTAAGATACTCTAAACATGTTTATTTCAGCTTCTTTTTTCAATAATGTTAGTGTTTCTTCATGTTTCTTACTTAATTGTCTATCCTTGCTTGTAGTTAATTTGAGTATCGGTATTGGATTTACTCGCCATCCATTTATCTTGACATTTTTTAGGTTAGTGTATAATACCATTCTTAGTAGTCCATCTTTTATATCTTCTAGTGATGGTAATGGCTGTGTCTTGCTGTGTTTTGATTCATATATGTACAGGTCTCTTCCCACCAGCTTTATTTCGTCTATTGTGAAGTAGTAGTATCCTCCGAGATAATTTTTTATTGTTATTTTTCCTTTTATGCCGATGGTTTCTTCTTTCGGTTGTACTGTCATTGCCTCTCTTTTCTGTGCCTGTTTTGCTAGCTCTCTTGAAAGTGTCTTGAATTCTTCTGCTCCTTTTTTTAGCCTTTCTATTCTTTTTAGCGCCGATTCACGAGAGTGCATTTTTACATTTAGTCTTTCCGATATTTCATCGTACGCTTCTAATGCTTTCTCTGCTATTTTTCCTACTCTATGTAATTGCTCTAGGTTCCAGTGTAATGCATCTGATTGATATGAAATTAGTTCTTTTAGTTTTTGTTTTATTAAGGGTAGGTTAAATCGTTGGTTTGTTATTTTATTTTCGAAGCGCGGGTTCTTCTCTGCGTCTGAATAATATGATATTATCGTGTATATACCTAGCAGACTCATCAGTGAAACTGTATCCCATTGAAGGAAGTCTCTGTCTCCATCTAGACCTTCATCCTTGAATATTGGGATTACGGTTACTTTTTTACCTGTAAATGCTAGTGTATCGTATACTCTTGCATAAGGATATGATCTTGTTCTTTTTGGTGAAACCCACCAGCTAACAGCTAATTTATTTTTTTCGTCTATGTTAAGTAGAAAAGCCGAATCTTTAAATGCATTATCAAGCTGATTTATTTCATATTCTCTTAATTCTCTACATAATAATGGAGTGTATTTTATGCCTGTTATCTCGGCATATATTGAAATAGCCATCTCATCTTCGCCTTTTACTCTTCACTTTTTCCTGCAAAAAGGTTCTTAGGCGAGTTGCATCTTTTCTTTTAATTATTTCAAATTCCACCTCGGAAAGCCTCTTCTGTATAAAGCCAATTTTTTCTTTTATTATTGGTTCTAACTCTAGATCGATCTCGTATCCCCAGCTGTTTCTTTCAAGTTCAATAGCGACTTTGGTTGTTGTTCCACTACCAAGGAAAGGGTCTAATACTGTTTCGCCTTTAAAGCTATATAGAGTAATAAGCCTTTTAGGTATTTCCTCGGGAAATGACGCTACGCCTTCCTCCAGTCTACCTTCTAGTGGCAACACATTAGTTATATCCCAGACCGTTAAATACCATTTTTCCTTTTGGAACTTTTTTATATCTATCCTTGAGTCTCTGAATATCTGGTCACCAAGCATCTTCCTTTTTCTTGCATGATTATATTGTCCTTTTTGGAATATAACAATGTCCTCATAGATATTATCTGGATAAAAATACATAGGATATGAATGCTGGAGTAGGACTCCGCTCCTCCGGCTTATTCTAATGTACCCTTCAGGTTTTCGCCAAATAATTCTCTCTTTATAGCTGAATCCTACTTCTCTCATAACATTTATAATATCAGATGTAACAGGATATAGTTCCTTATTTATTCTCACATCTTGAACAACAAAACATGCTACTCTACCCTTCTCTAAAACTCTATATATCTCTTTGCCAACATCTTTAATGAGATCTAGGTATGCTCCATAACTCGGAAATAGATCTGGGTAGTCAAAAGGAGCGTTATAGTAAGGAGGAGAAGTAACTACAAGATGAATAGAATTGTCTGGAATTTCACCCATGTTCCTAGCGTCTCCGAATATAATTCTATGGAAAGTCATTAATACACCAAGAATAATATCTTGATAACACTATTTTTAGATTTACTATTGGATATCTGCATATTATTGTGTTTAATATTCTTAGGTCGTTTTTTATTTTTGGTGATATAGTTTGGGTGAAGCTTATTATTTAGTGGCGGTATCGAATAAATTTAATCTTGATTTATGTTTAGATTATAATGTGGCTGGATTTCCGAATAGTATTAATGGGTTATGGGCTTTTATTGATATTAGCCAAGGTGATTATATATCTTTTCTATATGCCGCGAGGGCATATAATTTATATAGAGTTGTTGATAAGCTCGCCATTACTGATGTTACAGATGCTCTGCCCAGGTGGAATATATTAAAAATGAGATCCGGGAGGACTTACTATTTTCCTTTTAGAGTATTACTTAGGCCTATTAGAGAATTTGAGGCATCTTTAGTTAGGATGGAGTTTAGTTATGTAGCTGAAAATCTATTGTTACGAGGGGGTTATGCTAAGACTCATTTTCAAGCTGACCAAACTACTCTACAGTATGTATCGCAAATAGGTAAACTTAGTAAATCCGAAGAATCCGTGGAGATAGATTTAAGATCATACGGCCATTTTGAACCGGAATTAACGGTTAATAAGGAGCTTGTTGACTGGTTCAGGGTATATCCTCTTAGAGAAGTCATAATACAGGCTTTGATAAAGAAGACGGTATCTAAATCTAATAATTTAAAAAGAATATTGGAAACTCTTGCTGTTGATGATGTCAGTGTAGATGAATGGGAGGTATTGGGAGAGAAGGCTCTACCTGAAGGCCATATTGATATACTTATCAAGGAGAGAGTGCCTCTTGGTAAATCGCGTTTTATAATAGTTGAAGTAAAGAAGGGAAAAGCGGGAAAAGGGGAGCTTAACCAGGTTATCAAGTATAAATCAGAATTTGGTGATGAATGTATAGGTAGCTGTATAATAGCTAAGGAATTCACAAAAACGGTTTTATCGAGCAAAGAAATCGTATGTATACCCTACTCTCTAGACATCGACCCATCCAAAACATACACATTTAATGACCTTCTTGGGTACCTGAAATTGTCAACGTGATGTTCCGTAGTGAGCCTTGTTAATTATATGAAATAAATCAGTATCATAAATACTAGTCCTCTAGCATTTCAAATAGTTTCTATCAGCTAGTTAATTCATCTTCACACTTAAATAAATATATATTATAATTTACATATTTACTTCATGCATTGATCCTTTAACTTCTTAACAAATGTTATATTTTGTGACAGGGTTTCTTTTTTATCATTAATTTTTAATCTTCGTAAAATCAGTCCTTTCTCAATCCTATATTTTTATTTTTCTAAGACTATATGATATTTTTGTGAGGAGCCAGTCTCATATTAACTATAGAACTTTTATTGAGATCCTGGTTACAGCCGTCTTCTTATCTTTTCCTCTCCTATTTTATTTCTTTTATAGTAAGTTTAAGCCTTCCGAGGTTGTTTTACCCGGCATCTACTACTTAGGCGTTTATTTCTATGAGGCTTTGTTCTTGATAATTCTTAATCTGATATGGTTTTGGCGTTATCTGAGTCATAAGAGCGAGAATGAATATCGAAAAACTACAATCGGCACAATAATATGTATATCTATTATTATAATGTTTACTGTAAGTATAGTATTTTTGCTAATTCTAACAGAGATGACAAGTGGTTTTTATGCACATTTTTATCAACAATTAAGAGATTTATATGATACTATACAGTCACTTATAGTTACTAATAGTAATTATAACGATATGTTAGGTAATTTAAGCGATTTGATTGGCAGAAAATTCCGAGATATTATTATTGCGTATGATAACACTACAGCATTTTATATATATGAAACATTTTACAAGAATCAGCGGTTAGCAGGAATTTTAGGTATACTTTATGGATTATTTTCGGTTATTCCCTATCGTGTTGGTGTTCTTTTAGGTGCGGAAGCAGAAAGTGAAAATGATGTTGCCCGAACTCTTTTAAATATTGTTTCCATTTTCTCAATTGTTATTGTTCTCATGATATTTGCTGCACGACAACCAGGTTATCTCGGTTTCATTAAACATACAGTAGCATTTAGCCCTATTTTGCTTGCTATATTTTTTATATCTTTAGGTTATGTTTTGGGTTCGAGATCTGTGGGACATAGAGGCTATAGGAATTTTATCATAGTTGCTGGCGTATTATTTTGTTTTGTTATTGGTTTAATTTTAGGCTCCTTGAGCATTCCTTTTACTAGAATCCCAGTAAAAATAGGGATCAGAACTATTACAAGTGACCTTCAAATTATAGACTTTACTTTTTCTACGGGATATTACTTCATTTATCCCTCGATCTATCCCTTTATAACCGTTTTATTGTTAACCATTAGTAATATTGTAATGATAGTTTACAGTGATCCAGATCACTACCTGAGTAGATTTATCAAAGAATTTATCTTAGGTGATTAGGCTTCTCGATTTACTATAATATCCATCTGTTAATCCATTAATGTAAAAAACATGTTCTAGACACCCAGCTTTTAACATTATATGTCCTCCTTTTTTGAATTATGCATATTAATTAGCTTATGAATATCTCATGAAAAATACTCTGCATAACTTTTCCGCCTTAGACTCGATTTAATTATCGGTTCGTTTCTTCCAAAATCTTTCTTATTTTGTCTTGGTATTTTTGTTTGGTGTATGTGGGTAGGTATCTGAGTTTTTGTTTTTGTAGTTCTTTGGGTAGTTTGAAGAAGTTTCCTGTTATGGTTCCTCTGCAGTTTTTGGATCCGCATTTACATTTTAGGGTCCATGTTTCGTTGTCTATCTGGTCTGGCGCTCCTAATGTATAGTCGACTGTTATTTCCTCTCCTTTCTTTATGTGTTTTATTGCTATTAGGTATTTTTTGCCTGGCTCTGTGAATTCGAAGTATGCGTTTGGGTCGCATGAGTGGTTTACGTAGGAGGCTGGTGAGTAGTCTAGGACGTATTTGCCGTCTCCTATGTAGTCCCAGTGGTCTGAGTCTATCCCGCTTCGCTCTATTTCTCCTTGGGTATAGGTCTTCTTTATCCGGGTTAGGTCTATGTATAGGATTTCTTCTCCTGGTTTGAAGTCTCTGGCTGCGTATAGTCCTTTGCCCTTCCCTGGGGATTCCTTGATCTTTACATTCATGAATATTCAGAATGGAAATTTTGTTTTCCGCTATAAATATATTCCTCTAAGGGTGATGATGAAGGTTTATATAGTGAGGTCTGGAAACTTTAGTTATTAGGCGTGTCATGCCTTTATCTAGGTATCTATATCGGGGGAGTGATGGATGGTGTATGGGAAGTTTGCGGGATTGCTGGCTGATTATTGTACGGGTGTAAAGGCTGGTGACGAGGTGCTGATTTCAGGTACATATGAAGCTTATCCCTTGATTAAGGAGCTGTGGAGGGAGGTTGTGTCTAGAGGGGGGTATCCGAGGCTGAACATAGTTGATGAGGTGCTGACGGAGGTGTTTTATAAGTATGCACCTGAGAGCTTGTTAAAGTATTATTCGAAGATAGATGAGTTTATTGTGGAGAATATCGATGTGAGGGTCGCGATACTTTCATCGACGCATACGAAGCCACTTGTTAGCACGGACCCTGAGAAGATGAAGGTTAGGGCTCAGGCTACAGCGAAGTTGACAGAGATCTTTATGCGTCGGGACGCCGAGGGAAAGCTGAGGTGGGTTGTAACTCCTTTTCCGACGAGGGCACTGGCTCAGGAGGCAGGTATGTCTCCCTTGGAGTTTGAGGAGTTCGTCTTCAAGGCTTTGAAGCTTTATAGTGAGGATCCCGTGGGGGCTTGGACTGCACAGGCTAAGTGGCAAGAAAGGATTGTTGATATGCTGATGAAGGCTAGTGAGCTGAGGTTCTTGGCTGATGATACGGATCTAACTGTTAAGGTGGAGGGTAGAAAGTGGATTAATGATGATGGGAAGGTCAATATGCCGGGGGGAGAGATATTTACTGCGCCTCATGAGGACTCCGCCGATGGATATATTAAGTTTGATTATCCAGCTATATGGCGGGGTGTTGAGGTCAAGGGAGTTAAATTGGTATTTAAGGATGGTGGCGTTACGGAGGCAAGGGCCGAGGTGGGAGAAGAATTTTTGAGGAAGATGCTTGAGACGGATGAGGGGGCTAAACGTATAGGGGAACTGGCCTTCGGGTTGAATTATGATATTACGCGGTCTGTTAAGCAGATATTATTTGACGAGAAGATTGGGGGTACGGTGCATCTTGCTTTGGGCTCAGCCTATCTAAAGACGGGTGGAAAGAATAAGTCTGCTATACATTGGGACTTGATTAAGGGTATGGAGAAGGGAGAGGTCTATGCCGACGGCGAATTGATATACAAGGAAGGAAAGTTCATTGAAGAAGTGCTTTAACCAGCTTTTATCCCATAAAATTTTTATTGTTATACCTGTCTGGCTTGGTATCAATCGGTATATTGTCGTTAAGGCTGAAAATCTTTCTTGTTTTATCTTGTTCTATGTTTTTAATTTTTTCTTATAATTAGTTCTTTAGCGGGTCTTTATAGGGGGTTTTATGAAGCTAGGTATTGAGTTAGATGATCAAGCTGCTTATACTTTAGACCAGTTATCTAAAAGATTAAGTTGCTCAAAAAACAGTATTGTTATGCTAGGTATAGAGCTGGTTTCAGATAGCTATCATGTAGGCTATATCGATTATCTTAAGGACGCTGTTCGAAAAGGGCGGTACCACCCGCTTTATAATGTTATCAAGATAGGTTTCGAGGCGTATGAAAATTATGTAAGGGATTTATTGGGGAACCTAGGCCTCTCAGAGAAAGCTTCCATTGAAGAATTTATTATTGAAAAGGGGCGTATCTCGATAATAACAATAGTGCCACCCAACGGAGAATTAACATGTCACACGGTAGACGTCATCATAAACGGGGTGGAGATATATGTTGACCTCAACTATTATGTTGAGAAAGATAGGGAGATCTGGATTCAGAGGCTTAAAGAAAATATGGATGATCTATATGATGAGTTCTTAATGAAATTCGGCTTGGAGGATATCGATATTAATGTTGACCTTGATATTGATAGGTATCATGTCTGGATACGATACGCATTTGAAGGGGATGTAAAGCCCAGAGACGTTGAGAGAGTCCTCTTCAGAAAGATCGGTCGCATTACATAATATGTCTATGCCTCTAATGTTTTTATCTTCCGGATATTCGCGAGGATACGGAACCCCACGAGTATCTCGGCGATAACAAATCCCCTAGTTACTTTGACTAATGTAATACCCCCAGTATACTATCCAGCATATATCCTGCCCCTCTCAATAGGGAAAATTTCGGCGTTGGTTCCTACACCGACTGTAATGGAGATAGCTAGGTATTATAGTGGAATACCTAGGGTATTAACTCCCATAGAGGCCGCTGTAACTCTAGCTCTCTGGTTCCTAGCCTCGCTAATTATATTAAGTAAATTGATTACCTGGGGAAGGGAATAAAGTCGTTGCTAATCTATCGGGTAAACTTTTTACTTTAATCATAAATATTGTAGGTTTGGTTTCCAATTCCTTCTGCCATGGAAAGAAATGAGAAGTTAATAACCCCTTCATCCATACCATGACACATAGTAATCCGGTCCAAATGTTAATCGCAAAAGTATCCATAAAATAACTATCACTATAACATCAGCATAAAGATTCTTTAGAACATGGTTGGATAATGCTTATGAACATTTTTGTACATTAATGCCCATTTATTATACATTTTTGGGACAACCTTTATAAAGGCCAGACAGATCGGCGGTTGTCCCACTTCATCCCAAAAAAACTCCCACCAGAAACCCTTAAATAATAAAAATACCCATTTAGAATATCGGAATCTCTAAAGGAGAGTTGAAAGGTTGTTAGGAGAGATTCATCAACCTTCGTTTTCAACTGTGAATCTCTAAAGGAGAGTTGAAAGTAAGAAGAGACTCGATGAAGAGTTCCTCATCGATTAGCGAATCTCTAAAGGAGAGTTGAAAGCGATTATTATGAGTGTTGGCTTGAGCCATGTGAAAGAAGAGAATCTCTAAAGGAGAGTTGAAAGAGCTTATAGGGGTCAAAAGACAATCCATAGTATTTCAGTGAATCTCTAAAGGAGAGTTGAAAGCACGTTGTAGTTGTCCTGTAGATGAGGGCTATTATCGTAATGAATCTCTAAAGGAGAGTTGAAAGTAATCAAGTGGCTTGAAGGTGCTACCGGTGTGGGTAAGCCGAATCTCTAAAGGAGAGTTGAAAGATTTTTTTTACGCTCATTTCTCCTTCACCGCAATATTAGAATCTCTAAAGGAGAGTTGAAAGCTAACCTCCTCTATCTCCTCGATGAGGAAGGGTGGTGAATCTCTAAAGGAGAGTTGAAAGATATCTCTTTACTATTCGTGCTGCACGTGTTTCTCGGAGAATCTCTAAAGGAGAGTTGAAAGACGGTAAAAGCAAGACGAAGAGGGATAGGTAGGCAATTAACGAATCTCTAAAGGAGAGTTGAAAGGTTCGTTGGTATGGTATATTGGCATCATTAAGTTTGTTCTCGAATCTCTAAAGGAGAGTTGAAAGTTATCTACATGGTTACGTTATCCTCATTCTTCGAGTTCGTGAATCTCTAAAGGAGAGTTGAAAGATTCTTCTTTAGTTGGAATGTAAGGTGGTTCCGGCATTTTGAATCTCTAAAGGAGAGTTGAAAGAACATAAGCCGGTTCTGATCATCAAAAGCAATACGGCATTGAATCTCTAAAGGAGAGTTGAAAGCGTGTTTTTTAAAAAATATAAACTATGCTGAGCATGGGGTGAATCTCTAAAGGAGAGTTGAAAGCAGCAAAACATATTTTTATATGGTTATATTCGCCTACCAATCTGCTGAATCTCTAAAGGAGAGTTGAAAGCCCACCATCCATTTCCATTCATCCATTATATTTACTCTTGAATCTCTAAAGGAGAGTTGAAAGACGGCATAGGAATGGGCGCAACCGCCATACCGACAAACATGAATCTCTAAAGGAGAGTTGAAAGGAAGCATGATAATCCAGATACACAAGGAACTCTCCAAGCTAAGGAATCTCTAAAGGAGAGTTGAAAGATATAGAGACCATCAACATTGTATTTTTTGACCTCAGAATCTCTAAAGGAGAGTTGAAAGTCTTATGTCACCTTATTCTTGTAAGGTTATCTTCTCCGCCTGAATCTCTAAAGGAGAGTTGAAAGCTATATAAGCGTAGAATCCATAACACGATGCTGCCGAAAAATGAATCTCTAAAGGAGAGTTGAAAGACGTAATAATTCTTACCTTTAACGATGAAGACCGTATAAGAATCTCTAAAGGAGAGTTGAAAGTCCCATTGATGTTCAATAAGTAGATACTGATTATCGTGTTGAATCTCTAAAGGAGAGTTGAAAGGCTTTAGTGTAAAGAAGTATGCTAGGATGCCTATAAGAATCTCTAAAGGAGAGTTGAAAGAGACGGATTCTATGACCTTCAGACTCAGTTTTATTCTCCTCGAGAATCTCTAAAGGAGAGTTGAAAGTGATATTCCGGGTGGATATTATTCATTCCCCATCTATCAGCGAATCTCTAAAGGAGAGTTGAAAGTATATGCAAGTTTTCTGGCGTCAGCTTCATCTTCGACACCTAAGAATCTCTAAAGGAGAGTTGAAAGAAGAATACTCAGTCAGTCCCTTAACTGCTTTCTTATACGAATCTCTAAAGGAGAGTTGAAAGTCTATGTATTCTATCTCTATCTTTATCTCCATAACTTTTGAATCTCTAAAGGAGAGTTGAAAGTCTGTTATCTCGGTATGGCATTGTGCCGTTAGAGTGGTTATGAATCTCTAAAGGAGAGTTGAAAGTTTTCTTTAGCTCCTTGATTTCGTTATCTATTTTCTGTAGAATCTCTAAAGGAGAGTTGAAAGTAAAATTCTGCTCTTCAACGGAATAACCGGTTAGCCCGAATCTCTAAAGGAGAGTTGAAAGTATCTCCATCTCAGTATTGTCCCCCCATTCCTTACTGAGAATCTCTAAAGGAGAGTTGAAAGCTATCTCTATGTGACTATCAAGAGCCTCAACATATCCTTGGAATCTCTAAAGGAGAGTTGAAAGAGTATATTTATGGGGTGGTAAGCACAAAGCACCCGTAGAAGAATCTCTAAAGGAGAGTTGAAAGACCAACTTAAGATTAATGTATTACCTATAACTAAACTCCAGAATCTCTAAAGGAGAGTTGAAAGATAAGACATCAATATTATTAATATTATAATTATTAATTGAATCTCTAAAGGAGAGTTGAAAGGTAAGATAGGCTCTCTGTTGGGTGCGTAGAAAAATTGAAGAATCTCTAAAGGAGAGTTGAAAGTCCACCTCCAGCTCTTTGCTACAGAAACAAGTGCCCTACCGAATCTCTAAAGGAGAGTTGAAAGAACATTAATAATAAAATGAGTCATCCCATATCACCTCCTCAGAATCTCTAAAGGAGAGTTGAAAGCGTTGAGTTATCGCAGGAATTTTTTCACCCTTTGAATTCTGAATCTCTAAAGGAGAGTTGAAAGATGATATGAGGTTGTTTGGGTCCCGACATCCTATATGTACAATAATAATCAGGAGACTATTGTAGTAGGGTCTCTTTTTGATATAATTATTCTAGTGTTACTGGATCTTTTATTGTTGAGATTTTTATATTCTTGTTCTTTATCGCTTGCTCTATATCTTTTGGTAAAATAAATAGTTTTTTATGTAGTTTAGGATGATAATAGTGGGTTTTAACCTTCCTCTCTTTTAGTCTCTTTGTTACCCGGTATATTGGGGTTCTGCTTGGGTCTATATAGTCTGAGGCTATTACGAACATCCAGTGTAGTCCGAAGGATGGTATCCACGATCCATAAGCTCTAGTGTATTTGAATACTGTTTTGAGTGTTTTATATATTCTTAGGAATTGGGTTTGTAGTAGGTAGGGACTCTCGGCGTGGGTTGCAAGAATGCCATTCTCCCTTAATCTTTCTTTGCTTTTTCTATAGAATTCTAGCGTGTATAGTTTTTTCGAATCGCCTATCGGGTCTGTTAGATCCAGTATAATTACGTCGAAATTCTCATTTGTATGTTCTATGTATCTCATACCGTCGCTTATAACGGTCTCTACCCTCCGGTCGTTGAATGCACCTTTACTTACATACGGCATATGTTTCTGTGATGCTTCGATGACGGTTCTATCGAGGTCCACCAGAGTCACTCTCTCTACACAATTATGTTTTAATACTTCCCTCAGGGTTCCTCCGTCTCCCCCACCTATTATAAGTATTTTACGAGGATTTGGATGTGAAAACAGGGTAGGATGCACAAGTGACTCATGATATATGTATTCATCTGATTTCGAGAGTTGAGCTTTGTTATCTATGAAGAGCATCGGTCCAAAGTCTACTGTTTCTACAAAGTCTATTTTGTGGTGGCCAGATGTATATGAGGCATATATCCTTGATACTTTGATTATCCTTATCGTGTTCTTTGACAACTCCTCGACATAGTAGATTCCGCTGTTTTTCTTATGAATACCTTCTCTCAACATGGCGGGTTCAGAATATTACAATGCTATTAAGTCAAATTTAAATAAGTTCTATTATTCAGCCTATCCTTGAGGTAACCATCCTTATCATCAAATTATATTATCGAAAGTTATTATTAGGGAGAGACACATAGTTTATCTACGAGGGATATTACGTGTTCCGCACTCTATATTTCTCGGCCTCTAAGACCTGTAATAAGTCGCCTCAACAAGTTTTCAGTAAAATAGATACCGTTCATAAACTTGTTAGATATGAAGATGAGTTTAAGGAATTTATAATTGAAGAGGGGGACGAGAGTAGTGGCTTCGCAAAAGTAGTTGTTGAGATATTTGGTAAGGTAATTAGGGGTAGGATGCGGTATAAGGTGGGGGATCGTTGTGTATATGCTGTTGTGGATAGCCGGGACATCAAGGCTTTGGAATTTGGATACATAGTCGAGAAAATTGATGGTGGAACTAGACTTACACAGTTCGTTAAATTCGATACCGGCAGTATACTAAGGAATATTTTTGTATTGATATTTATGTCGAGGAGGATAAGGAGACATCTCGAGAGAGAAGTTACTGAGATATTAGAATAAGTCTACCCAGGTCATGCCGATACCCCTGTATATATGGGAGCTGAAAACTTATTCAGCTTATTATTGGTCGTGAGTTGATATAGCTTTATTCCTCTGTCTACTCATATAGTTTTTGATGAAGAGAATAAGGATACTATATCTAGTTTTTTTGCTGGTTATTGTAGCCTCCATGATTTATGTTTCTCTTCGCTACTCGTCTATAGAGAGTAAAGAAGAGTTGATAAACAGTCTCCTCTCGGGCATCGAAAGCATTAAAGTATCTACAGATGCGTTTACAGAGGGGGGATATATACCATTAAGGTATACATGTGAAGGCGCCGATATTTCACCCGGCCTTACATGGAGTAATATTCCAGAAAACACTAAGTCCCTGTTGATCTTGGTATATGACCCCGATGCTCCAGGCGGCTACTTTATCCATTGGATAGCTTATAATATCCCTCCAGAGATCAATGGCTTAGATGAAGGTGCATCAGGGGAACTAGAAGAGCTAGGCTTGGGTCTTGAAGCCGAAAATGATTTTGGAAGAGTTGGATATGATGGTCCTTGCCCCCCGAGCGGCGCTGAACATAGATATTATTTTGTTGTTCTAGCCTTAGATAGGTACTTGGATATTCCGGCTGGAGAAGACGCTTTCGATATCCTGAAGTCAATAAAAAATAATGTATTGGCCTATGGAATACTTATGGGAAGGTATAAACGTTAACATATTGTTGCTCTATATCTTAATAAGTACCTTGACGGCTTAATCATCCCTATTTATCAGTGTACCAACTATATCTCAATACGTTGCCAATGAAAAGTGGAATAATAATTCTTTATTCTTAGGCACAGGCTTATTAATAACGGCGAATATAATTTTGGGCATCTATTCTCCCACTCATAGTACTATTATTGATAAGATAAAGTCTATTGCGGAAAAGGATACACGTATTCTAGGTGTATGACTCGTAGGTTCGATGACCACAGGTGAAGGAGATAGATTCTCAGATATCGACATCTACATTCTGGTTAATGATGAGGATTTTGATGAGCTATATAATGAGAAACAGATTTTTGCAGGTGAACTAGGGAATACCCTCTTTACATTTGAAATGGAGTGGCCTAATTGTATGATGTATGGCGTGATACTCGAGAATTTTCTAGAAGTCGATCTTTGTTATTGCGTAGAAGGGCAAATAGAGATATTGGTCCCTACAAGATTATAGTAGATAAAATAGGAGATCTAGATAAGGTCTTATCTAGCCACAGAGTGGTATCCGATATAGATTTAGAGAAAGAAGTAACTCGACACATAGGTTTTGCGGGATACAATATTCTACATGCAATTAATATCAGAGGTATCTATAAATATAGAGACACCCTCACGAACCATAAACTGAATACCTTGGTTATCGATTAGAAAACCGTTTTTCCAAGACCCCTCCCTAGTTAAAGATCCTTTGTATAAAAGTGGAGAATAGAGATAGGGTGTAGCAAAACAGTTGTGAAATGGCTTGGTAACCATTTCATACAGCACCTTAAATAACTGAATTGTCTATATATCTCGATACTTCGGTCTCTATTAAACTTATTAGCACTTGCCCCCCATCTATTCCTCATTATCTCTTTCTGGTTTCGAGGTTTTTATGATTATCTTAGCCTCCCTACCAAAAACAGCTCCCTCTTTCGCGAAGATTAGTTCACCTATGTCTAGAGGTATACTTATCTCCAGTTCAAACTCATCATCTCCAAAGCCTTCACAGAAGAAACTAATAATTAATGTTTCATCATCATACTCATTATGCATGGAGAGGCGATTGTGACAGTGGGGGCAATATAATTCTTCAGTCATAAATCCACCAATAACACATATATATTCTTATAAGAAATAAGGAAAACATCAATTTAATATGGTAATACACTTATTAGCAACATTTTTAATGTGAAATATCGTATTTTATCATTTTGGGCTGTTGTTAATTATACCATAGCCCAATTATTTAGTTGGAGCGGTTGGTACAAATGAATGCGGTAATCTCAGGAGTAAAAGGAAATGTTAGTCTTCAGAGAAGATGTGTGCTTGACTCTATTATTATCTATAGGGTTAGGGGATGAAAGAAAGAAACCACAAGGTAATTGTCATAACTGGACCGCCATTAAACGGTCGAGACGACTATGTAAGGGAGGCTCTAAATCAAAAAGGCCTCGATGGAGAAATAGGGTATCATCACTTGTTTGAGTATATGCAGTCGATTGCCCGTAATCGATATAATATAAATCTGACTAGAGGAAATGTCCTTGAGATAAGCTCGGCATTATTATCTCAGATAAGAAGGGAGGCGTTTAGAGAAATAGGAGAAACAGTGAGAAAATCAAAGAAAAATCTTGATATAGTCAGTACTCCCGCAAAATTCAAAATAAGACCTTCACCGGCGTCTCCAGGCGGCACTATAAACGGCTTCGAGTTAAATGATATTATGCTACTAAATCCTAGCATGATGGTTATTTTTATCGATGATTTATTAAAAGTGCGGGGCAGGCTGAGGAAAGATAGTGATTGGATTAGGAGGGTGGAGCCTAATCTGAGAACACTGGCAGAATGGCGGAAAGAATCTATAGAATTTGTATATGACATTAAACAGACGGTTTTCAGGGAGCTTAATCGAAATATAGATACGATTATCTTTGCGAGAGCACATGATTCATCTACATTTATCGATTTGATATATGGTAAGAAACCTAGGATATACCTGAGTTATCATATAACTAATATTCCTCAGAAAGAGTTAGATAGGACTATAGGTGATGTTAAAAGGAACCTTCAGCCTCACTTTGTGTGTATAGATCCGTATGCTATTAAGGATTGGGATATAATTAATGCATATGACAAAGCAGTAGAGGAAGGGACCGATAAGGTTGTAGTTGATAATGAGATTCTTGATTTAATCGAGGTTGAAGAAGCGATTGACGAAATTCGTGCTCAGACAGTTGATAGAGATTATAAGCTCATAGAAAGCACCCATGCAACGGTCGTTTGCCATTTCTCTGATAAAGCATCCTATGGAGTTATGAGCGAGATTATCCATTCACGTAAAGAAGCTAATAACCCTGTGTATGTATTATATCCATTTAAAAAGCGGCCGAGTCCTTTCTTTGAATTTTATGCCGGCCGTGAGAACATCATAATGGGGCGAAAAGAGGAACTGGAACAGCTATATATAGCTTTAATTAATAAGATGAAATCCGATATCCAGCAAGGACTGTGGCTTAAATGGCCCTCAACAGCCCGCTAATTAAGTAGATCTGTAATATGTAGTTAAACGTTGAAGATAGGCTTATAATATTAGTGTTTAACTAAAACCTATTTTTCAGCTAATTTTAAATGTTAATTAGATTAGCCTGTTAAATTCCATTTATACTTTGTCGATAGGTCAACTATGGTAATTTAAGGGGTGACACTAATATTGGCAAGATATAGAGTAGGGATAGATATAGGGGGTACATTTACTGATCTAGTCGCATTTGATGAAGATACAAAGAAGCTTCTACGCTTTAAATGTTTGACCAATCCCAACGCACCTGAAGAAAGCTTTATACAGGCAATTAAAGGCGCCGGAATCGCTTTTAATAAAATAAAAGTATTGATACATGCTACTACATTAGGTACTAATATGTTTTTTGGCCAGACAGGTATTATGAGGCCGAAAGTTCTGTTGATTACCAATAAAGGTTTTAGGGATATAATCGAAATTGGTAGACAAAATAGGCCTCAGCTGTATAACCTGTTTTTTACAAAACCAGAGCCTCTTGTTCCCAGGAACTTGAGGATAGGTGTTAGGGGTAGAATAGGTCCATCTGGGGAGGAACTGGAAAAGTTGGATGTGGATGAAATTAAGGAGATAGCTCAAAAATATTCTAGTGAGATTGATGTATTTGTAATATCTTTTCTTCATAGCTATATTAATCCTATCCATGAGAAAAGGGCTAAAGAGATTATCAGTAGAGAATGCTCTGAGGCTATTGTAATGACGAGCCATGAAGTGGATCCTGAACCAAAAGAATATGAACGTACATCCACAGCATTAATAAACGCGATTCTTAAACCTATATTATCCTCATATTTGAAAAGATTAGGCCATATGTTAGATGCCAACAGATTTAAGGGAAAATTTCTGGTGATGAGGAGTGATGGAGGGGTTTCTGATAGCGATATAGCTGTTAAGAAACCAGCGGCGTTTATAGAAAGTGGCCCTGCTGCCGGTGCAGTCGCCGTGTCTTATATGTCTAAGATAATGGGTTTAGATAAGGTTTTGGGGCTGGATATGGGAGGTACCACGGCCAAAGCTTCCGCGATAATTAATGGAGAACCTGACTTGGTTTCTGAATATGAAGTCGGTGGCACAGTACATATGGGAAGGCCGGTTAGGGGCTCAGGATATCCTATTAGAATATCACATATAGATTTAGCAGAGGTAAGTGCAGGTGGAGGTACAATTGCTTGGGTTGATGTAGGGGGGGCTTTAAGGGTAGGACCAATGAGCGCAGGGGCGGAGCCAGGGCCCGCGTGCTATGGGTTAGGTGGTAAATATCCCACTATTACAGACGCTAATTTCTTGCTTGGAAGGTTATCAGAAGAACTGGCTGGTGGGGCTATAAAATTAAGAAGAAATTTGGCTTACGAAGCTATTAAAAAATTGGGAAATAAACTTGCAATGGACCCTATAGAAGTTGCGTCGGGTATAATTGAGATAGCTAATCACGTTATGTCAAGAGCATTAAGGCTTGTCTCTATAGAGAGAGGGCATGATCCTAGAGAGTTCAAGTTATTTGCCTTCGGGGGTGCAGGGCCACTACATGCAGTGGCACTTATGGAGATAGGAATTAAGGAAGTCATAATTCCTATGTTGCCCGGGGTCTTCTCTGCATTTGGCTTGTTAACAACAGATTATAAGCATGATTATGTTTCTAGTATAGTTAAGAGGGCTAGTGAGTTGGATGATGAGGATTTACAATCATTATTTAATGAGATGGAGAGGAGGGCTGTAAACGATTTAATAAGTGGGGGAATAAAAGAGGGGGATATCAAACTGTTTAGAGTATTAGAGATGAGGTATTGGGGTCAAGCCTACGAGCTTAGGGTATATTATAAAGGCAAGATATCCGAATGTGTAAATGAGTTCCATAATTTGCATGAAAATAGATATGGTTATAAAATGATGGAGGAGGAAGTTGAGGTTATAACAGCTAGACTTGAGGCGGTGGGGATAACATCTAAGCCCAGAATACCTATATATTCAGCTACTGATTATATACCGCGGCCCCACATAAAAAGAGAGGTCTATTTGGATGGTGAGTGGAGAAATACAGATATATATATTCGAGAAATGTTAACGCCTGGTGCCTGTATACTAGGTCCTGCAATTATTGAAGAAGATGAGAGTACAATTCTAATTCCTCAAGGATATATATGTAGAATCGATGGATTTAGGAATATCTGTATTAAGGAGGAGGGCCATGATGTCTAGGTCTAGCAATAGAATAACTATGGAGGTAATAAGTAATGCTGTTGTTTACATTTCTGAGGAGATGGGGATAATCCTTAGAAACACCGCATACAGCCCTAATATTAAGGATAGGCTTGACCACACATGTGCTATACTAGACCCAGAAGGAGATTTGGTTGCTCAAGCGGAGCATATACCTGTCCATATAGGCAGCATGGCTATAGGCGTAAAAAACACCCTAAAATATCTTGAGAAAGTAGGAGATACATTAGATGGTGGAGACGTTGTAATTGTAAATGACCCTTATATCTCTGGTACACACCTCAACGATATTACGTTATTGAAACCTGTATATATGAAAGGTAGATTTATAGCTATAGTCGCTAATAAAGCGCACCATGTAGATGTCGGCGGAGCAGTACCTGGAAGTATAGGGGGAGATGTAAGAGAACTAATAGAGGAAGGGATAATTATACCGCCAGTAAAGCTTTATAGAAAAGGAAGGGAAAATAGAGAAGTTAGGCGTTTACTTGAAGAAAACGTTAGAACACCAAGTTATTTTAAGGGCGATTTGAGTGCCCAGATAGCCTCTCTAAACGTGGGAGAGAAGAGAATAATAGAATTAGCAGATAAATATGGTATTGAAAAACTAGAGGACGCGTGGGATTACATTTTAGATTATAGTGAGAAGTATCTAATTACAAGGATAGAGGAATTAGAGATTAGTGGTAGACATAGTGCCACAGACTATTTGGAACACCCTGGGACGGGAACCCTAAAAATAAGAGCCTCAGTAGCCATAAAAAAGAAAAAAATTAATGTCGATTTTAGCGGTACTGATGATCAAGTTAATTATCCCATTAACGCGGTATATGGAGTTACTGTTGCAGCCACTAGTTATTCACTAAAGAGCGTTATAGACCCAGATATGCCTATGAACCATGGTTTCCTGAGACGGGTTTCAATTAAGGCCCCAATTGGATCTATCGTGAACCCTATTCCTCCTGCACCAGTATCTGGAGGCAACGTAGAAACCTCTCAAAGAATAGCTGATGTAATCTTTAAAGTGCTATCAAAATTCCTTCCAGAAAGAGTTCCAGCGGCTAGCTGCGGCTCCATGAATAATATTATGGTTGGGGGTATAAACGAGGATGGTTCTCAATGGGCTTTTTATGAGACGGTAGGCGGCGGAAGTGGCGGTAGACCGGGATTGGATGGAGTAGATGGCGTTCATACTAATATGACCAATACATTAAATACTCCCATAGAAGTCCTAGAAAGAGAATATCCCATATTGTTTATTGAATATAGCCTTAGAGTTGATAGTGGCGGCCCAGGTAAGTATAGAGGAGGATTGGGAATTACGCGGGCTTTTATGTTGGTTAGTGATGAAGCTACACTCACTATTATGACTGAGAGAAATATAACGAAGCCTTGGGGACTTAATGGGGGGGAACCGGGACAACCAGGTAATCACTTTATAATGAAAGAAGATGGAAACAAAATAATGTTACCAAGCAAAACAACAGTGATATTAAAAAAAGGTGACCGGGTATATATAAATACACCGGGCGGCGGTGGATATGGAGATCCCTATGAACGAAACTTAGAAATGATAAATAAAGATTTAGAAGAAGGAAAAATAACTACTGTATACGCTAAAAAACATTACTTTATATAATTACTATTTAAGCTATATTCTCTTTCGTGATCAAATGTAAATAATGTTAATTTCTCTCCTTCAGATTTTTAGATAAGTAAGGTGATTTCATATTCTAACCTGTAATAAGGGTATTGGAATAGTCTTTACCGTTCATTCCTCACATTTTTTGGATAGTTTCCTTTATCATCATAATAATGGCTTAATATCTGGTTATTTGGTAACTCTTATAGACACCCAATATTTATTGAGATTATGATATAAGCAGCTGAATATACGGGTAGCCCATTTATTAATATCAAAATCTATTTAGGAACATTAATTATGTTAATTGGAGTTTATCATGAGCAGACCAACCAGTATATTAATGGATGAGCATAGGGTCATCAAAAAGATGCTAAAGGTTATCGAAAATATATGCCATAGACTCAGAGAAGGAGAGAAAGTTCCTCGTGAAGACCTTAGCAAGGTAATAAACTTTATCAGAACATTTGCAGACAAATGCCATCACGGAAAGGAAGAGGACTTGCTATTTCCTGCTATGGAGGAGGCAGGTGTGCCCAAGGAATCTGGTCCCATAGGGGTTATGTTGACAGAGCATGAAGTAGGAAGGAAATATGTAAGGAATATGAAGGAAGCGATAGAAAATTTGGATGAGAGTGGTAGGGCCGTATCTGATTTCATAGATAATGCCGAGGGGTATATTCAGTTGCTGGAGCAACACATCTATAAAGAGGATAATATTCTCTATCCTATGGCTGACAACTTATTAACAGAAGAAAAGATGAAGGATCTTTTGAAAAGATTTAATGATGTTGAAGAAAAAATAGTAGGCCCAGGGGTACATGAAGAGATGCACAAATTAGTAGAATACTTGGCAAACAAGTATTTGTAGCTGATATAAGGATCTATATGACCCTCTCAACTACGGTATCTGTATAATAGTCAAAAAATCTTATAAATCCCCTTTTACTGAATAGCAGTAACCCTACAATTAGATCTAAAGGTAATAAAAAGACCTTTCCCGCATTTCTTATTGCCGACTCTATCAGTCCAAGCCGTAAACCCCCTATTTTGACTACTCGAATTCGAAGTAGATATTTGCCCGGCGTCTGACCTTTATACGCCTCTAGTAATGTTAAGAAGATATATACGGCGAAGAAGACATGTGAGTATATTCCTACTAATCGGAAGGTGAGTTCACCGACAAGTGTTAGATGTTCTAGATGAAATATCCAAGGATGTAACTCTATAATAGTGTTTAGGTGATTTATAGCTTCAAATATCATATCCCATAGCTGAGGATCTAAAAATATACCTGTAAAGATAAAGAAAATTACCGCATCTACCAGAAAGGCGATTATTCGCCTGAAAACTATGCCTTTATCCAGTAATGTAGTTGGAGTTAGTAGAGAAGTAATATGGTAATAAGACCTAACGGTGCGTATCAAATTATATGCTAATCGGCCCTTTTCAGTTAAAATGTAGGTCCCTTTCTCTGTTTTTGTAATAAAGTCTTTCATCTTTTTTAGATGAAAGTTTAGTAATCCGTCTCCTATATTTAAGGTTTTAAGTAACTCGGTATAGCTCATTTCTATCCTTTGATATAGTAGGTTGATTATTTCTCTTCTTATTTCGTGACTTAGCACATCGAAACAGAGTGCCTCTAACTTGCTCTTTTTCATTCCCAATGAGTATATTATAGATTCTCCTTATAATTACGGGAAATATATCTTGGAAGTGTTTTAACAGACTACTCAACTTTTGTTGTGTATAATACACAATTTTATTTATGAAAAAAATATATATTTCTTATTTAACCATATAATTAACATGAAAAAAGGAGCTTCACTAACGGGAAAAATGGCTTTAGCAGTGTTGTTGATCGTTATAGCAATAGCTCTAGCTATCGGTGGCTATTGGTATATATCACAAGGCACATCGTCCGGAGAGAAAAGAGTGTTTTATGTAGTTGCATATCACTGGGGCTTCGTATTTTACGATGAAAATTTCAATGAGATACCTAAAATAGAGGTAAATAAAGGCGACACCGTTACTATCTATCTCTTTCCAGGAGTTGCATTTGCTGAAGAGGCTCACGAAGAATTTGAGCATAGAACACTTGAAAGGGGGGTGGGCGATCTTCCCCCTGGAAGCGAGGAATTACATGAAAAGATGGAGGAGGCGCTGGACCAAGGATATTTTGATCATGGCTTAGGCATCGATGGATACGGTGTAAATATAGAAACAAATTATCAGGCATTTAAGGGTTCAGCTGAGTCTATAGAGGGTATTTTACAGACCGAGGGACAAGATGTCCTCAAGGCACATTCAATCACTTTCAGGGCGGATAAGGCAGGTTATTTCACTATAGTATGCACAGTCTACTGTGGATATGGACATAGTTCGATGGAGATCCAAGGAGGATTTGTTGTCAGGGGGTGAAGATGATTGTCTTCATCCAAGTCATCCAAAATATTTTTTTATATCCTTATTTTAACACTGGTTTTTTCTGGACTAAGCTTTTATACTAATTATGCAGTTGCTTCTAATCCAAAAACCATCTATGTAGAACTTAGCCAATTCAAATACAACCCAGGACGCATTATAGTAAATAAAGGCGATACGGTTATTTTGGAGCTTAGATCTACAGATGTAACACACGGTTTCTACATAGATGGATATAACATTAATGTTGAAGCACCACCTGGAGAAGTAGTTACAATACGCATTACGGCGGATATGGTGGGAAAATTCAAGATACGCTGCTCAGTAACATGTGGACCCCTACATCCTTTTATGGTAGGAGACTTTTTAGTTGAGGAGAACAATGTTAATACACCATTTATTGTCTCTATCGGATTGATACTGTTGTTCGGCATCATAACATTGATAAAGGTTATGGGTGGTGTTGAAATATGAAGAATCTAAATAGGTGGGTTAAAAGCCTTATTTTACATAATGAGTACATAGATATTCTTAGAGTTAAATGGGTAAAAAGAGTTGTTATTCATAGAGCATTTCAATGGGCCGTTATAGTGCCAAATCTATTTGTTTTTTGGTTCTTAATCACTGCAGGGTTCGTAGGAAGCCCCGTAGGTAACATGAATATATCAATTACGTTTGTCTGGATGCTATGGTGGTTTGCTCTAATAGCTATCTTAGTTCCATTTCTAGCTAGGGGGTGGTGTACAATATGTCCATTACCGATATTTGGAGAGTGGCTTCAACGAAAAAGTATGATAAAAAAGACTAATTATCAGAAGCCTCTTGGACTTAACTTAAATTGGCCTGGTAGATTCAGGAATATTTGGCTTCAGAATATAGGGTTCTTATCTCTGGCGTCATTTAGTGTACTGCTTGTATCAAGACCCATAGTTACATCGTTAGTTCTTGGGGGCTTATTTATCATAAGTACAGTATTAATGCTATTCTATAGTAAAAGGGCTTTTTGTAGATATGTATGCCCCGTTGGAGGGTTTATAGGATTGTTCTCGATGTTTTCATCGATAGAGTTAAGGGTTAAGGACCGACAGCTATGCAAAAAACATATAACCAAGGAATGTATTAGAGGGTCAGATATAAGTTACGGCTGTCCATGGTTTGAGTATCCAGGAAATATGGATAGAAATGCTTACTGTGGACTATGTTTTGAATGCGTTAAAGCGTGTCCATTTGATAATATAAGGTTGAATGCCCGTGGTTTTGGAAGGGATTTACTAGTGAGTAAAGGTAAAGGTCTGGATGAAGCGTGGAAAGTGTTTATAATGCTAAGTTTAGCCGGAGTTTATGTTGCAGTTATGCAAGGTCCATGGGGATGGCTTAGAGATTGGGCAAATGTGTTTTACTCTCCACCATATGGCTTCGCATTAACAGGGCTCAATAACTATATATTTTACCTTGCTATCGTTTGGGGACTAAGTCTAGCCATTGTTCCCGCTTTATTCTATGTGACAGCAGCTATATCGAAATATTTTTCAGAATCTAAGCATTCAGTTAAAGATATATTTACAGGATTCTCTTATGAATTAGTTCCACTTGCTTTAATGGCCTGGATAGCATTTAGCATTCCAATTATCCAAGTTAACTGGTCATATATACTTAATACGATATCTGATCCTTTCGGTTGGGGATGGAATCTTCTGGGTACAAAGAACATCTCTTGGAATCCAATATTTCCAGGTTTAATACCATATGAACAACTTATCATTTTACTTATAGGGCTATATTACTCTATAAAAACGGGCTATAAATTAGCCGCACAATACTTTGATCGAAATGTTGTGCTTCGAGGTTTTCTTCCGCAGCTGGTATTCATCGTTATAGCCTCATCGACATTTGCCTGGTTATTCCTGGGGTGAGGAGATATGGATAGAGAGGAACTTATTCTTACAGTGAGTGTGATTTTAGTCTTAATACTTATACCTACAGCCGCAATATACATAAAATATAATGGTAAGACACTACCCATAGGTCCTTGGAAGGAAAAGCAAGAGGGGACTGTTATAGTATATGCATGGACCCAAGAAGATGGCGGTTGGATGCCCAATGAGATTATTGTAAAGAAAGGTGAAACGGTCACTTTTGTTATAAGAAGTATGGATATGGCACACGGTTTAATTATCCCTGAACTCAATGTGGACAGTGGTGTAGTTAAACCTGGAAGCGAAAAATCCATTCAAGTTACTTTTGAGAAGCCAGGGATATATGTGTTCTATTGTAGCGTATACTGCAGCCCTCTTCACTACAAGATGACCGGAAAAATCATAGTTGTAGAGGGATAGTAATATGAGAAAAGTGTTTACACAAGAATTACTTGTTAACGGTTCTAAGGTTTATCTATATGTTTCAAAAACACCTATAGAAAAGTTCGGTAATAATGGTATCCTGCAAAAAGCGGGGTATTTTGTGTATATTTCCCGCTCAGATGAGGCCTTTAGAAATGTTAAGCTTGTAAAACTGCCCTCTGAACAATCACTTTTATCCTTATTCCCATTGATATTGTTATACGGAAAAGAAGCTATAGATGCCATGGATGTTATCTCTTGGGGCGCAAGAATTCTTAGACTATATGCGACTAAAGTCTTATGCTTCTATAACAATTGTAGAAAACCTGCTCGCTACTTCGCAGTATTACGGGAAGGACTGGATGATGGATGTTGGTGTGCATGTAGTAAAAAGCATCTAAGCCAAGAGACAAGTAAAGGAAAATCTCTTCAAAGTAGTGATTATATAACTATTGACGATTTAGAAAAATACCTCCCTTAATTTTTTATTAAGAGATTTAAAAGGATAACTATATATCTCAGAATTCTCTATAAGTGATAGTACTGATAAATTTTCTATTACAACAGAAAGCAAGCGTAGCCGTTTAATGGTTAAATATGATTTTGAGCACTCTTAATCTATGCTATATGTTTAAATTATCACTATTAGGTATATCATTCGGTTAATGGGTGTTGTTATTGAAAACTGGCGTGATACACCGTATCGCGAGGGCTTTAGCTTTAGAAAAAAACATAAAAGTACTAGTTGTAGAATCTATCCTACTATCTCTTTCCTTCGGTATGTTTATCGTTATATGGCAACCGTTTGTCTTAAGTCTAGGAGCGTCCATGGCTGCACTTGGAATGCTAGGTGCAATCATCCGTTTATTGGGATCCTCATCATCTCCAGTATGGGGGTGGCTATCCGATAATATAGGCAGAAAAATATTTATTATACTTTCTAATGTTTTCAGGCTAACAGCATATATCTTGTGTATCATTGCAGAGACATGGATAGTCTTAATTCCATATTCCGTCTTAATGGGATTATCCGCTAGCTATATGCAGTTTAACCCTGCCAGAGCATCATTAGTAATGGAATCAGTCGATGTGAAAGAGAGGGCTACGGCTTATAGTGTCATTATGTTTGCATCTCAGTTGACCTCGGGTATTATAGCGCCAATAGGCGGATTTATAGCTCTTATTTTCGGTTATAAACCTATATTCTATATTGCTATTGTAACAGAACTGATTTGTATTTTATTAACTAAAATATTAATTAAAGAGACTTTAGCAGGAAAAAGAGAATTTAAATTAAATTCTAGTGGATTAGATATAAAAGCAGTTATAGGTTTGTTTAAGCCAGATCCATACCTCAGGGGACTATATATATCTGCTGTTGTTGATGCATTTGCATGGGGCTCCGGTTCAGCCATATTATATGGGATGCTTGTCAAAACATATGGTTTTAATACTTATCAATTAGGCCTGATGTCTACGGTCTTAAGTTTATCGTGGGCAATTACTCAGATACCTATAGGAAAACTCGCTGATATATATGGACGGAAAATCTTTCTGATGGCGTCTGAAGTAATAGGTGCAGGGGCATTGATCGGTTGGATGATTTCAACTGACTTCACATCATTCTTAATTTTACAGATACTTTATGGAGTAGTTATCTCTACATGGGTCCCAACGACAATAGCATTATTAACTGATCTTGCTCCGGAAGATATTAAGGGGGAAGCTATGGGTAGACTTCAAATATTTAGAGGAATACTTTCATTTCCAGCTCCATTTATAGGAGGAATACTCTATGATATATGGGGCTTTAGGGCACCACTGTTACTTAACCTATTGGGTGCAATTTCCGCGTTATTTCTGATAAATCTCCTTATTCATGAAGAAAAGCAATAAAACTGACTTTCCACTAATTATGCGTATCAGGTTCTTCAATGTTAGTAATATTAAATACTCTATTATACAATAATGTAATACAACAAATTTCAGATTCCAATGTTCATCAAGCTATTCTAATGATTTATGTACCCAAATTTCTATAGGAAAAATAACATCAATTTTAACCGTTAGTTCTCCATCGTTTACTTGTAAAATAAGAGAGCCAGCTAATCTGATTTCATCGTATTTGAGCATCTCTCCTTGTAAAGTAGCCAATTTTTTAGGGTCACTTTCTATAACTACTGATATCTTATTCTCACCGTCTTCTAGCTGGATTGGTATGATTAAATGATATCGAGCTAGATATGTGTTATTGATAGGGTTATATATAGTCCCGCTAAAATTCTTAATTAAGATATTATGGGTACCCCTATATTCGATATGTACGTTGATAATTAGGGTATCATCGGAAAATGCATATACCTCCATATTTCTAAAGAAGAGCTCTGGTACCTCTATAGCTTTAAAAATATGTTCTGGGTTGAGATCGAAGGCCCGGCTTATACTATTTATACCAGGGTTAAACATGATAATAGCCAAAAGTATCAATATTAAGAATATATTAATTTTTAGTTCGAGTGACTTGTGTTTCACCAACTCCTAGACCCTAATAAATATATTACAGTGTAATATTATCAAAGTTATAATTTTAAATAACAGGTTCTTTATTAGATTCAATGTCTAATCATTGTTCTTATCATTCAGCCAATTCAAAAATCTCCTTGTTTTTGTATTTTATCGGGTTATATAATGGATGGGCCATACAAGAAAGTACGCCTTTCATCATGTTTTCTTTTCTCCATTTCGGTAATTCAGCATTTATCTTAATGCGTAGCCACATAAGATGTAGTTCAAATGGTCTTTCTTGATGTTTATATTTATGTCTAACTTTAATAAAATCTATAGATTTAAAACCCAGCATCTCCATATGCTCTTTCTTCAACCATCCGCTCCAATGGTTTTTCAGACCAATCGTAGCAATGCTTTCGGCCCACGATTCACTATCCACCATATCTTTGATCAGTAATTTACCTAAATTATAACCTTTAGCTCTTCTAAGCACCCAGATACAATTCATTACTATTATATTATCGCCAAATATGGGGTAAGGAGATGCCTCTGGGGGGCCATATTCGATCTGACCTACAGCATCTCCATTAAGAAACAGTATTTTTTTATGGAAGCCAGCTGGTATCGCTTTCTCTAAATAATCTTTTCTTCTCTTATATATTCTAAAAGGCATAGGTGAGAGACATCTATATAGATAATAATCACTATAATACTCGTCTCTTGTTACATCTAATATCTTAATTTTATGATGTTCCTTTCCCATTTGTATCTACCAAAACCCTACATTTTACTCTATATAGATAATGAATAATCTCTTTACTTTTCTATTCGCTTCTCTTAAGCCAAATAAAATATCCATATGGAGATTTAAAGGCATCCCATCTAATTCTTTTAAATGCCTTTAGTTTGAACCATCTCTCAGTGAAATTTCTCTTAATTTCACTTATTGATATTCTATTAGGCCCGCCCCAATCAGGTTCTTCGTCACTTATGACCCACATCAATAAATCACCTCCCACTTTTAGATATCTACTCCGTATAAGAGAAGGATAAATAAGACGTTTGATTAGAGGTAGTGAATGATAACAACCTTTATCTGTTACTAAATCGTAATACTCACGTGGCTTAAATTCGAATATGTCTCCTCTAACAAATTTGGCGTTTATACTATTCTTATTTATTCTAGCTAATGCTTGTCGAATAGCTATTGCGGAAATATCGATACCCCACGCCTCTATACCTAACTTAGCTAGATACTCTACTATATATCCTCTTCCACAACCAAGGTCGATACTTCTCTCGGGAAATATAATAGCTCTATTAATTGCCTCAACAAGTTCCTTTGGAGGCCTACTTACGTTCCAGGGAGGCCATATCAAATATGCAAGATCCCAGCTTAAGCTATTTAGAAACATATCTCAAAATTTTTATAATAAATTAACATGGTATATTGCTTCGTAATTATCAGCAAACTATAGATTATACTTCTGTGTAAGGCTATATATTTTATTGTAATGATAAACGTCATATTAGCCTAGGCTCTCTCTGCTTTTAAAGTGTTCTGGAAAAAGCACAGCTAGTAATGCTAGAGCCGACGTATATAATATAGCTGTAAGTCTGAGTGGTAATTCTATATTTATATCTAGGAGATATCCTCCTATTCCTCTTGCTATACTTGTAGGCAACGTCCATGCTAATGATAATATTGCGGATCCTCGTCCCCGATAACTTATTGGGAGAAGTGACATTTGGAAAGCTTCATATAATGGGCTTGAAACATTCATTAGTATCGTCCTGGCGATAAAAAGGCCTACTGCGATTCCATAGTGATTAGTAAGAGTAATAGCTATAATCAGTGGTATACTTGGAGATGTAGCGAAAAGATACGCCTTCAATGGGCCCCCTACCTTTTTTGAGAATCTGGGCATGTATAACATTAATAGAGCTAAGAAAAAATTTTCTATTCCAAATGCAGAACCCAATTCACCACTCGAGACAGCATATTTAAGAACAAAATAATAGTCTATGTTATGTATTGAAAGGGCCGCACCAAAGCCTATTATTATTTGTATTATACTCAGTTTCAGGAAAGTTTTCATTAACCTTCGATCTATACTTATCCTTTCTTCTTTCTCCTCCTCCACTACAGCCAAATCTTCCCTTAGCCTAAGACTGTATAATGAGATAGGGATAATTAATATGCTAGATAGAGCTATAGCTGCCCTATACGACGTTATTATTGGTTTATTTATATAATTGGTGATCAGCACAGGCAGCCAGCCTAAAAAACTGCCAATGGAAGAACCGAATAATGATGATGACCTTGTATATGTAAAGGCCTTATCTAAATCGGTGTCTACAACGCTCCTACTGGTTAATGTAGTTAATGCTATCCAATAAGAAGAGGCTAATCCTGCTAATATAGAAGAATATAAGGTGTTCATGAAGCCTCCTAGGGATAGTATGAATATTGATAAGGTGTATAGGAGGAGATTTATTGATATTATTTTACTTGATCCATATCTATCAACTAGCCATCCTATGAAGAGAGTTCCTATGAGGGAGGTTACTATTGAAACGCTTGCAACGATTCCATATTCTAAACCCGTAAAGCCTTGTTGTTTTAGAAATGGGGCATATATACTCCAGATAAAACCCATAATTATATTTATAATAAAATGGATTTTGATGAGTTGGTCGAGTAGTTCCCTACCACTGTATACCTGGCTATACATGTAGTTCCCCGTACCAGATACCTAATATCATTAAGGGTCTTTTTATCCCGTTATTATAGTATCAAGTGTTAATTATAATATTAATAATCTAGCAATTTATTCTTTCAGATCAATAAACAGGTGAACTATAGAAATTTTTTGGCACTCTGTATAGTAGGACTTATTCTTATGGCCCCAACCATGGGGCTATCCCTCTATAATTCCTCTCTTTACTTTTTTCACTCCAATATTTTATGAACCAAGATGGAACACGGGGATTCTTCACTATATCATAATAATCATATGGTTTAATGTCGATAATAGGGGTGTTATCCCAAGCGTCTAATCCTCTAACTCGGATATAAGGAGGCATGACCTCCAATAATTCACAGACTGTAACACCGATACTATTAGGTCTATGAGGCGCCCGGGTGGCAAATATCCCTACTTCCGGCATATCTTTTCGTCCCCACGGTCTGCCTTTTAATCGTTTGAATTCCGCTAAATGAAGATAATAGACTATTATAATATGTGAATATTCATTTAATCCCTCTAATCCAGCGATATACTCGTTGTATATTTTGATTGATGATTCATATTTGTACTTCGAGATTTTATTATTTTTACTCTTCTTGGGAATGCCTTTAACTACATAACCTATAGGTCTTAGAGAGATAGCCTTAATCATGCTTGTATCCCTACTAATAAATAGAGATAATGAAAGTCTATAAAGAAGCATGTAGTACTTATTTAAGTCTTTAAATGATACTATAGTACATAGACTTCCATATCGCACTCTTTATCTATATATATCTGGCCTAAGCTTTATGGATAGAGCATATATTAAGGCAGATTCCCAAGCCGATAATCTGTCTTTATATCCAGAGGTAAGCACACCTATAGCGCCTTCCTTTTTCTTTATATCTTTTATTCCGGTATATTCTTCTAAAACAAGGCCAAGTTCTTTACCCTGCTTAACAACATCAACAAATTTTTTAGGTAGCGGCAAATAGACACTAGAAGCTAAAGATATATATCCATTTTTATCTACTATAGCACACCATCCTGTCAAGAAGTACTTCCCGAATTTCTCTACTATACCTCCCTCCATTCCAACACCGAATTCGGCATTAGTACTTCTAATAGCTTTAATAGCTCTGTTTATAGCGCCTTTAACTATCTGATCTTCACCGAAAGGTGTGTGAGACACGCCGGGGTCCACCTCCACAGAGATTATCTCTGCTAATAGCCCATAGACTTGTTTGAATACATTCTTTGTAGCGGATATCTTTACTGGGTTAGTGGATCCGACGGCTACCTTCAATTTACGTCACCATAATATAATATTATTTTAACTCGTGTCTCTATATGTCAATAAGTATTATTAAAGTGTATCGAATATACGTTATATTACATTCATAATACCTTAATACTTAAGTAATATTTTATACTTAAATTTATGGTATAAGTCCGGAGTTGAGTATATTTATGGAAAAAAGTAGGTGTTTTTGCCTAGATTGTGGTAGTGATTGCCCATATTATATAGAAGGTTATGATGAAGTATACTGTAGATGGGCGGCGTTATATGAGCAGTCACTTAATGTGGCCAGGGAGACAAGGTAGTGTGATTCTTTTTACCTGAATATTTCTGTTTTATGTACCTTTAGCATTAGTATTACCCAGATATCAATTATTATTATTCCGTATGTTTCAATAGTTGCTGCTGAAGGCCAGTCTATCAGTGCAGCAATTATCGGCCCTAATGTTCCCATTAGGGTAAATAAGACACCCAAGTCTTTCCATTTCCTAGCTAATAACCCTATTCCCCATGCTAATATAGCCATATCAGCTTGAACAAAAAACCAAGTCGATACAAAGTTGTGGGGGCGGGTTCCAGCCGGATACATACCTATTAATATCAGAAAAATACCAGCTGTAAATAGAAAGGTTGCACCTACAGTCTCTATTTTATTTTGTGAGTCTATAATCTGTCTTAATGAATAAACCATAATTAACAAGCCGATGATAATCATGCCATAATTATATAGCCAAGGATTATTAGCCGATGGAGCCCCTAAATCGCTGAATGCATCACGTGTGAATACAAACCAAGGATTTATTGATATGCATATAAATATTACTATCCATGCCCCTATTGCCGCAATAACTCCTATATACATATGCAATGCTTTTAGTGTTTTCCATACTTCATTAGTAACTGGCATACAATAATAATATAATATTATTTTGTCTCCTTAAAGTTATCGTTCAAGCATGTCTTGATTCTATTATTAGTCTTATTCTCAAGTAACACAATAAATCTTAAATTAGAACTGCATTTGATAATATTTTTATTAGTAGCTCTGGGATTAAAGCCCCCGTAGCGTAGTTGGTTAGCGCGGCGGCCTCGTAAATATACCTGGGAAAGCCGCAGATCCTGGGTTCGAATCCCAGCGGGGGCTCCAATAACAAAGGTTCTAAGTCTGTCTAGTAGTTTCGTAAACTCTTATAAATTTAATTTCTATATTCTGTTTTTTAAGTTGATTATTCCTGAGGAGATTCCACTATAAATTTCCCTCGCATGCCTAACTCGGCATGCCCTGGTATAGAACATATATATTCGAAATTTCCGGTCTTACTTACTATAAACTCTAATTCTCCTGTTGCCTGAGGCGAAATTATACCTGTTTTCTCTTCCGATAATCCGGGTATGGCAAAGTCGTGGGGAACCGTACCATTATTGAAAAGAATAATATGTACACGGTCTCCTAATTGAACCTTTATCGTAGGATTGGTTTTATTAAATGCCCACTCCTCTGATACTAAATGTATAGTTATTGTTCTTCCAGTTTCATCGATTACTGGCTCTTTATTAAAAAATATCATTGGATTACCGATCAATGCTAATGCTAATAACAGGGTTAATCCGATGGGTATGAGCTCTTTTGATGTTGGTCTGCCTCCTTTTAGTAGTCCAATGGGAAGTATCATGATGCCCAATATCAAGACCAGTATTGATATGCCTCCCATTTCTGATAATGTCTCGGACAGACCAGAAAAGTATGAGAACCATATGCCTATTATACCTAGTAATAAGAAAAGCACACTGGCAAGGTAAACACCTTTATCCATAACTTTCACCCTTTATCATCTTCAATCCCGCTTCTCATTATATGCAGTATAATCGCAAATATTATTAACGACGCGCCTATCCATATCATTGCTTTATCCGCATGTCCCGACATATACATTTGTAATCCCATTATGTCAATTATAAATTGAGCCCCTAATAGTCCAATTATTGACAGTAGTAGTCTTTTTCCCTCTATCTTCAAGTTCCATTGTTTTATATTCGATTTACTTTTTTCGGAATAGTTTTTTCGTTTAGGTAAAACCCATATATGATATCCATATGTAAATCCAAATGCGGCGGCTGTAATTATAGCGAGGGCTCCATAAAATAGAAATGGATCTATCATTAACCTTTCCGCTAAATCTAAAGTAGGATCGGGATTTATATAGAACCCCCATACAGTAGTTATTATAATCTGTCCTAACCCAGCTATACCTAATCCAGTCGCAAATGGACGCTCAGCCCACGATAACTTGGGTCCTCTATCGATAAATGGAATAATTAGAAATATTATTACGAGTAATGTTGGTAATAATACACCTGCGATAAATTTATCTATACCTGTCCTGATAAAAGCGTAAAGTCCAGTTAAATACCATTCTGGCACGGTAATTCCCGGAGGAATATTCGGGTCAAATTTAGTTCCAAGGGATACTGGAGTTATGCCGCCAACTATTATTATAGCTCCCGATATTATGGCTATCATAGGCATGTCAAGTATTAAGTTACGTGGAAAATGGATAGTAATTAGTAAAAGCATTATTAGCGGTATAATAAAGACATGAAAAGCATAATAATGTATCAATATATCAGAAAAACCAGATCCTATTAATATACTGGCTAAAAATTGCCCTGCGACAGGAATAGAGCTTGTTAATGATGCGCCTATGTTGATAGCTAGTACAGCTCGTTCATTCATTATTAAATCATATCCAGTATATGCTTCTATTATTGTCAGTACTCCAAGGATTACACCTGTTATCCAAATCACTTCATTTCTAATCTTGTATCTGCCAGCGAAGAATTGATAAAACATGTGATAAATAGCAAGAAAAATCATAGCGTTAGATGCGTGATAATGAATATTCCTAATTATCATCCCGAAAGCAATATCTTCATTAATTAATCTAACGCTTTCATAAGCAGATGTCAAAGAAGGTTTGTAATAAAACATTAATAATGCGCCGGTTATACCGAGAATTATAAATGTTACAAAAGTTAACATTCCTAAAAATCCATGAGGACTTAAGATCTTCTTAGGCAGTACAAACCGTATGCCCATTAATATTGTCCGCTCTAAACGATTCAATAGCCAATCATATATATCGGCCAATCGGTTGAGCAAGCGTCTACTTAGACCCTTCTTTTCCATAACCTATGACCCCTATTATTCCATTTGCATATATATCTCCTTTCTCATCTATCTCCAGCTTGACCTCAGGCAGAGTTTTATTTGGTTGTAGAGCAGCAGGTCCTCTTATCGCAATGCCTGTATTAGGATCATAAATGCTGCCATGACATGGACATTCGATCTGTTGCCGCTCTGTTTTATAGTCAACAAGACACCATAGATGGAGACATACGGTGCTGTATGCTTTAAACTGACCGTTTGGTAATCTGATTAACACAAATTTTCTAAATGGGTCATTATCTCGTTCAGTATTCCCAGTTATTGGATATGTAAATATCAATCGAGAATTGAAAGGTATATCTTTAATATTAGCTATTCTTTGACGCTGGATATTAAAGGTGGTGCTTTGTATCAAAAAATCTCCTATGGGTAAAAATGGGGTAAGGGCTAAAGTTCCTGATAAGGCAGCTAATGACTTTAATGCATCTCTACGACTAATTTTCATATCGGTTTTACACCTAAACTTTATTAAACACCTACTTTCATGTAGGTCTACTAATATTAGGCCAGTTTTAAATCCAAACAGTGAATATTTTATTGCCACCTTGAAGCTATATTTCAAGGAATAAACAGATAGGAATAAATTATTTTTTACATCTCTGAAACCTTTATGATATAAATAAATATTATAAAAATATATATCCTTCATAATTTATGTTAATGTCTTAATATGCCTCAACAACGTTAGTCTAGTAAAACCCAGCTTATTGTAGATGTGTATTTGATAGCGGGATTTCTATCATATTATATAATAAATTTAAGAAAATAATTACTTGATGAATAAAGAGAGAGAAATAATAAAAAAATTATCTAAGGTTTTGTTTACCGCTCACTGGACTGCTGATGATGCGGAGAAAATAGGTTATAACAATATAATCGAATCTATAGACTCTTTTGTTGGAAGTACAGATATGCCCGTAGGTATGGATCATTATAGTGCAGGGTGGAAAGCTGTAGTAAGTTCTATAAGTGACTTGATATGTAAGGGAGGCGCCCCGATTTACATTTCCTTTTCTCTTGTGATACCCAAGAAAACCAATATGAAGGAACTTACAGAACTATCAAGAGGCATTAAAGATGCCTCTAAATTTTTCAATACCGCTATAGGTAAGGGTGATATAAATAGAGGTCAAGATTTAATTATAACTATTAGTTCGGTAGGTATAGCAGAGAATTTTGTGGGACGTATAGGCGCGAGAGCCGGAGATTACATAGTCGTATCCGATTATTTCGGGCTTGAAAAGCTAGGGTTAGATATGTTATTAGGTGTAGATATAGGAGATAGCAAAATAACTGAAGAAGCGAAAAAAAGGTTTTTACGCCCCGTTATTGATTATCCTAAAATATTGTGGGCTATAAACAAGGGATTCGTCAATGCATCTATAGACTCTAGTGATGGATTGGCAATGAGCCTGTTTGACTTAGCGGAGCCTAATAATATAAAAATTATTGTTGATAATATACCAGTTTATCCGGGTCTAGAAAGTCTATTTGATAATACTGAGAAAACCATAGATTATGTTTTCTATGGGGGAGAGGAGTATATATCTATTTTAATAATAAAAAATGAAAGGTGGGTTGAGTTTGAGAAGTTGTCTAAGCAATTTGGTTATGATTTTATTAGAATAGGAAAGGTGTATGAGGGGAAAGGAGTGTATTATAAAGTCAATGGAGAGATCGTGCCATTACAAAAAATTGGATGGGACTCATTTACTCTTTAAGAAGTCTTTTATCTCTTTGAGTGTATCATTTAATATATCCTTTGCTCGTTTATAGTTGGGAGATTCGGCAAAGACCCTTATTATAGGTTCTGTTCCGCTGGGTCTAATCAGCACCCATTCATCGTCTTTGAAGAAGACTTTAACGCCTTCTGTTCTATCTATCTTATACTTCGAATAATAGTTCGAGAAATGCTCTAATAAATCAGGGATTATCAAACGATTTTTTATAGATACTTTTTCTTTTAATTGGAATAATTTAGGTATATCCTCTAGTAATTGAGATAGGGGCTTATTGTAATGCTGCAGTACATTCATTATCAAGATTAGAGTTATACCACCATCGCGTCCATAGAGGTGAGGTCCATATATTCCTCCTCCGTTTTCCTCAAAGCCCCACTTACTTCCATAATTAATCATAGCTTTGACTATATTTTTACCTCCAACTCTTGTTCTAATTACCTTTCCACCTAATGATTCAATAACCATCTCTGTAGCAGCGGTTGATGTTATAGGGGTAACTATACTGTCGGTTTCACCTATCTCAATAAGATATTTACCAATTAATATGCCTGTGGCATCTCCCCACCATGGAACTCCTTTTTCATCTATAAATATGGATCGGTCGCCATCTCCGTCGAATGCTACACCGAAGTTTACCTTCGAGATTTTAACTAGTTTTATTAAATTATATATTGTATCGGGCTTGGGTTCAGGGAGCCTTTGAGTAAAGAAACCGTCTATCTTATCATTTATAGCTTTATAGGATATCTTTAGCCTATCCAGAGTAGGCGGGATTGTTAGTATCGAAGAGCACCCACATAAATCTATAGCAATGGTATATTCATTAGATGATATAGAAGAAGCCTTTACTAAACTAGAGATGTAATTTTCTAAGACGCGATTCCTAACATCCGTTGTAGATCCTAGGCGTCTCCAATCACTTATTGAATAATCTTTGTTATATAATGAAGACTCTATTTTGTCTTCATCCTCAGGATATATTTCTAATCCGTCTCCATAGTACACCTTAAATCCATTATATTCTGGGGGGTTGTGACTTGCTGTTACCATTACGCCTACAGAATATTTACCGGGATTGTCAGTAATGTATTTTTGGAAGGAAGGTGTCGACACGAGGCCTGCGATGTCTACATTAACCCCTCCAGCCAAAAACCCTGATATTAATGAAAACGCTAGAGGTTCTGAAGATGTTCTGCAGTCCCAACCTATAATAGCATGATGAGGCTTAAAGACCTTAGTTATAGCTAATGATAAGTGAATAGCGAAAGACGGATCTATATCATCTTTGAAAACGCCTCTAATCCCTGAGGTGCCGAATAACTTTGTCATCGGGGATCTCCTTAAATAGAATAATGCTATTGTTCAAAATAATATGTATAGTTGCTAATAAACTTCGATATGCATATACCAGGGATCGTCGAATTAGTTTTATATTTCTTATCGATAGAGAAATTTCTAAGCGAAATTATTTTTAATATGCAATGGATAATTGAAGTAAATGATAAATCGGATGTTAGCTAGAAATTAGAAGTATCGGCTATTGGCGCGGCCGGTGGGAGTTGAACCCACGATCCCCGGCTTTCATCTCTTATTGAACCGAAGGCCGGTGCCTATAGGAAACTCTTTTTATCCTGGCTAGGCTACGGCCGCACCCATCAAGGATATATATTCATAAAGAAAAACTTTTTTCTTTCATTATATTTTATTTGATAGGAGATTATTCAGGGTATTTACAGTATATTATGCCTTTTATCCTTCGCGAGAAATATTCACATAACATGCAGTACATAGGTGATCTCTCCTGATCTATCATAGGACATAATATTAACTCCTTCTTCATGAATTTGACTCTATTAAGCAATCTTAACTCTTTTAGCTTGGCTGTTATGTCTTTTGATACCCGCTGTGTCTTGTCTGTTTTAATCACTTTTATATGTCTCATTATTACTAAGAATAAGTCTTATGGATAAATTAATTTTTGGATATATGGCATTATACCAAACTATATACAAATTGCATTACTACATAAATGGTGTTTCCCTTGCAGTCTGTATCGCTGCTTCCAACACTTTATAGATCTTATCTCCTTCTTCTACAACTAGAGATATGTTTCTCCCTTGATAGTATATTTGTATCTCGAGTGATTTCATAAACCGTCCTTTAACACGCATATTAACGATTTGGTGAAGACTAAAAATATATGATAACTCGTGCTTTCTAAGAAAATGTCTTTTGAAAAAGAAAATACGCCTATTGGTTATAATAACATAGCCATATATGATTTTATTATTATGAAGACACGTTAGATACGCTTGATATTTTCTGCTAGACAATTTATACTCATCGGAACCAAGATATAATTTATTGCTCATATACCAATATCCTGTCAAATCAAGATTTTTATAAACATATACAAAAGCACAGCATTTTTAGTATTGGACATGATACTGTATGTTTTAATTATTCATGGAGGGAAATAAGGATGGATAGAAAACTGATCTCAGACCTATTATACTGGGCTAAAAAGATATATCGAGATGGATATGTGGTAGCCAAGGGAGGCAATATAAGTGCGCGTTCAGGAGATGTTATCTATATTAAGAGAAGTGGAGTTAGTATGGAAAATCTCACCTCTAATGATATAGTTACTGTTAATATTGAAAGAAAAGAAGACGCAGAAGCATCCATTGATTATCACATACATAGAGAAATATATTTGAATACAGATAGTAATGTAGTAATACATGCACATCCAAAGTATATTATCTCGTTATCAATATACCAAGAAAATTATTTTGAACCTATAGATTTTGAATCTAGGTATTATCTAGGTAAAATCCCAATTGTCAAGGGAGATCATTTTGCCGTTCATAAAGATATTGGAAGATATTCTATAGAAAATAATGTAATAATCGAAAAGAGTCACGGAGTATATATTCATGGAAAAACCTTTGAGGACTGTTATCGATTACTCGAATTAAGTGAACACGCGGCAGAAATCTTCTACTTATATACTTTATCGAAAAGATAGGTTGAATCGTTAGTATGCTGTATCTTTAAAGCATTATTAAGCCAGCTACTATTTTTGCTACATTATCTTTTTGATATTATATTTATAAGGCGGCGTTATTATGCCCTTTTCAGTTATAATTCCCGTGATTAGTTCTGGAGGTGTTTCATCAAAAGCAGGATTATAGACCTTAGCATCTTTGGGAGATATGTATGTATCTCCAATTTTACGTATCTCGTTGGGATCTCTTTCCTCGATTATCACATCTTCTCTACTGCTTTCCATATCGATTGTTGATGTTGGAGCTACAACATAAAATGGTATTTTGAAGTGATTAGCTAATATAGCTAGTTGCAGAGTACCTATTTTATTGAATGTGGTCCCATCACTCAGAATCCTATCGGCGCCCACCAAAACCTTTGTTATACCCTTCTCTTTTATAGCATGAGCCACAGCATTATCTGTTATTAATGTTGAATCTACACCTTCATGAATCAACTCAAACATAGTTAAACGAGCACCTTGTAATAATGGCCTTGTTTCGGTTGCATATACCATAATTTTCTTACCTCTATTAAAGGCTTCTATAATAACGCCTAGCGCTGTTCCTACCGATACTGTGGCTAATGAGCCAGTATTACAGTGAGTCAAAATTACATCTCCATTATTAATTATATTCTGACCCACTGCAGCCATCTTCCTATTTATCTCGATATCTGCGTTCATCATTTCTACTGCTAAGTTTATGACAGCTTTTGACACGTCTTCTTTGCTATTTTCTGCTGTTTCAAGAACCCTTTTCAATGCCCATCTTAGATTGACAGCTGTCGGACGCGTGTTGAGCAGTATATTATATGCTTCTTTTAGTATACGTAGTATTTCTTCACGAGACTTGTTCTTAGCTTTATATGCTACTAAAGCCATGCCTAACGCAGCCGTAATACCTATTAATGGAGCTCCACGTACCCTCATATTAACAATAGCTTCGGCAACAGCTTCCAGTGTGTTAAGTTCTTTATATACCAATTGATTCGGTAAGCATGTCTGGTCAATTATTAATATTTTTCCATCTTTCCAATCTATACTTCTGAGCACCATAGTATATTTATATTGTCTTAGAGAATTATAACGATAAGTATAAGTGATAAATAACAATATGTGATTCTTTCGATTGTTATATCTTATATGGTAAATATGGTTAAAACATAAGAGTTTCTTAGTACTAGTAATCTATTAAGAGAAGGTGGAAGAAAGAATTGATAACGGCACGTCTAATAGGTTATAAGGCTATTATTAAAAAGGAAAAAAATATGAAAGTTCCTAGCATTGGAACTCATAAGAAAAGAAAGATAGAATTGAATCCGCTTGAAACATTATATTTGGTGGATAAGAATAGGATATCTGTAATTGATAAAGCTGGGCAACTTCTCGATTTCGATAAATTACTAAAGCGATTTTCAAAGCGAGATAAAGATATTTTTCCTAAATTCCTTATATATAGAGATCTTATGGATAGAGGATATGTAGTAACTATGGGATATGGAAGGGGGATTGATCTATTAGTGTATGATAGGGGAGATTATCCGGATAAGCCGGCTAAGATTAGAGTTGTTGGAATAGATGAAGGTAGACCCATAAAAATAGATACGCTTATAAACGAATTAAATAACTCGTTGTTAAGTAAAAAAGAATTGAAGATAGCCGTAATAGAGAGAAGGGGAGAAATTGTCTATTACTCTCTTTCTTTTTTTAAGGGTATTATTAACAGAAAAAAAGGCGAGTAATCAATTGCTTATCATTATAAAATATATTTAATTATATGATAATTATAAAGAGGTAATAAGGCACAATGAAAAAAATATTGGGCATATATCGCCTTATGAGGGTGCCTAATGATATTGCTATAGGAGTGGCGGTCATCATAGGAGAAGTGATAAGTGTAGCCGGTGTACCTAATAGCTTTTTTCTTATACTAGGCTTTTTATCCGGTTTCTTTATCTCGGCATCTATTATGGTTTTGAACGATATTTTCGATATAGAAATTGATCGGATAAATAATCCAGATAGGCCGATAGTATCAGGCATCGTTGCTTTGAATGAGGCATACATATTATCTGGAATGTGCGCCACAGTAGGGGTATATCTTGCATATCTGTTATCGATATATAATTTTATTATAGGTCTACTTTTTTGGTTCTTAGGAGTTCTATATAACTGGAGACTAAAGAAAACTGGGTTTCTCGGTAATATAATTGTAAGTTTATCTGTCGCTATCCCTTATATATATGGCGGATTCGCAACAGGAAATCCGGCTCACCTATTACTTTACATATTCGCTATAATGTCTTTTCTGGCCAATTTAGGTAGAGAAATTATAAAAGGAATTAGTGATATAGAGGGTGATCGTACTAAGAAAATCGAAACTGTGGCTATCAAATATGGTTTGAAGTATGCAGCTTTTGTGGCTTCCGTTTTTATAATTATATCTGTGATTATTAGTGTAATACCCGTAATATACGATTTGGTTGGAGTGTTATATGTGCCGCCGGTATTAATAACTGATGTATTATTTATGTATTCAACTATTGTTATAATCAGAAATCCATCTAAGACCCATAGCATTATAGTAAAGAAATATATATTTATAGGTATGATATTCGGATTATTAGCGTTTTTACTCGGCATAACTATTAAATAACTTGATTGGATATCTACTTTGGATGAGGTAGATAATTAATGAAGCTTAGGTTACCTAGGGGAATTAGAGATATAGAGCCTACCAAATATTCTGCTTTTAAATATATCTATGAAAAATTTATAGAAACCGCCGAGATATATGGATTCAAAATAATGGAGCCTGCTACTATTGAAATGTTTGATACATTAGCGTTGAAATCGGGGCCAGATATCGAAAAGGAAATTTATACATTTAAAGATAAAGCTGGAAGAATGCTAGGATTACGATTTGATTTGACTGTAGGATTGACAAGATATGTAGTTAGTAATCCTGAGCTACCCAAGCCCATTAAACTTGGAGCTTTTTCTGTCCAATGGAGATATGATGAGCCTCAATATGGAAGATACAGGAGTTTTTATGCATGGGATGTAGAAATATATGGAGGTGATGAAGAGAATTCTACAGTTGAGACCATAATGTTTATCGACCAGTTAATGAAGAAAGTGGAGTTAAGCAGATATGAATTCAGGATTTCAGATAGAAAATTAATAGAGAAACTCATAACAAAATATCTAAATTTAGATGCCACTAATGAATTAATGAGAACTATAGATAAATTACCCAAGGTTGGAGAAAAGAAGATAGTAGATCAATTGGTGAAATATGGAGTTAACGAGGATAGTGCAGCGGAATTTATTAAGTTGTTAACTCGTAGCAAAAGTAGCGAAGAAATCAATAGTCTTTCGAAAGAGGTTGGTTATGAAGGGCCTCTTTATTGTGCATATGATATACTTAAGAGTCTTAATATACCTATTAAGATTGACCTCAGTATTGTTAGGGGATTAGATTATTATGATGGTATTGTTTTTGAAGTTTATGATACTCAGTATCCCAATATAGGTGCGCTATGTGGGGGAGGAGCTTATAATAGGCTGCCTAGAGTGTTTGGCAGCAATATCACCGCTTTTGGAGCGGCTGGCGGGGTTGAAAGGCTAATACTATCATTGGAAAAACATGGAAAGAGACCATGGGATAAGGTTAAGATGAAATCAGTATTTATAGCTGTTGTGAATAAAGAGTTATATGACTATGCCTTTAAAATAGCTAAAATGGTCCGTAATTATGGACTTATTTGTGATATAAATTTATCAGATAAGAAGCTTAGGAAACAGATGGAAACAGCGTCTAAACGGGGCTTTGATTATGTAATTATTGTGGGAAGGGAAGAAAAAGAGAATATGCGGGTTACTATAAGAGACATGAAGAAGGAGAAACAGATTACGATTAAATTTGATAAATTGATGGAGTTTCTAAATAGTTTAGTTTAGAACTGTAAAACGATATTATCCATCCTCTCTACCTTTAATAGAGAAGCGGCGCTGTTTTTATACAGAGATATCTCTATAAAACCTGTACCTCCACATATTAAGCCATAATCACCGCTTAATTCTTCGTATGAGCGAGATACTTTGGCTTTTATATATCTCTCTTTAACCTTTATGATTATAAATTTTTTATCTCTAATCCATTTTTTGAATTTATTACATGGTATATTCAGTATAATATTTCCAAAATAGTCTATATGAAGCACATTAGCTACAATTTTATTGTTGTAAAATTGGGCCTTAGGTATATTAAGGGGTTTTATATTAGTTAGAGGACGGCCTATAGAGGCCAATGAGGCACCTAATGATATATGAGCCGCTATAGGGGCAAACACGTCTCTTCCATCGAATGTGGACCTATTTTTCAACATATATCTTTCGTTCTCTATTAAATGTATCTCTTCTATTCCGTCTCGCTCAGCTGCAAGAGCCATTAATCCATTATCGGGACCGACAAAGAATAGATTTTTAGTTTTAATGACAATTGGCAATCGCGGCGTTCCAACGCCCGGGTCAACAACCGCCAATACTATTGTATCCTTAGGTAGATATGGAGTTATAAGATATAATTTAAAGGCTCCGTCTATAATATCCCATCTTTTTACTTTATGGGTGATATCGATTATTTGGACATTATTATTTATTGATAATATTACTGCTTTCATAGCTGGAACATAGTAATCGTCATATCCAAAATCTGATAAAATGGCTATAATCTTCATCAAAATAATTTACCTATTTAAACAAATTAAAAGTTACAAGTGAATAGAAGCGATCATCATAATAATTATTATTTTTAGATGTGATAAATAGGATATATAGGTGTAAGTATTACTATAAAAGGGTTATTTGATGGTTCCTTGTCTTAAAATATTTAATAATAGGAGCATGGTTATTCCATCGTCTCCTACTGCTACAGCGAACCATAATGGGATTAATCCCATAATACCCAAGATTCCTAAGAATATCTTTGTACCTAAGGAAACAACTATGTTCTCCTTTGCTATTCTCATAGCTTTTTTGCTCAATCGATATAGGTACGGAATCTGTTGAAGCTCATCTTTTACTAAGACTACATCCGCTGATTCAAGGGCGACATCTACGCCTGTACCCCCCATTGCTATTCCGATGTCAGCCGAGGCTAATGCTGGGGCATCATTTACTCCGTCTCCAACCATAGCTACAGTGCCATATTTATCTCTAATTTTTGATATTAAGGTTAATTTATCTTCGGGAAGTAATTCTGAATATGCTTCATCCACGCCTAATACTTCAGCTATTTCTTTAGTTACATATTCTTTGTCTCCTGTTAATATTATCGTATGAAGCCCCATTTCCTTGAGTTCTTTTACAGCCACCACCGCGTCTTCCCTGACTTTATCTGCTAAACATAATTGAGCAGCTAAGTTCTTATTATAAAATATGTATACTTTAGTATGGCCATCGCCATCTTCACTTTTGTCTAAGGGGGCCCTATCCGGTATCTCCATTAGCTCGTATCTACCTATTCCTATTTCCACACCGTTTACATCTCCAATTACGCCTTTACCAGGTATCTCGGTTATATTCTGGACTTTCAAATCTTTATAGTCCAAATTTATCTCTATTGCCTTCTTTATTATCGCTTGTGCAACAGGGTGATTTGAATATTGCTCTAATGCAGCGGCATATCTTAGATATTCCATATTTTCAATATGTGTATTTTGGCAATCTATATATATTTCGGGTGAACCGAATGTTAATGTACCCGTTTTATCAAACACAACAGCTTTTATCTCAGATAATTTTTCAATGTAGATGCCGCCTTTTATTACTACACCTTTTCTTGCTGCAAGTGTCAATGCAGAAAAGAAGGTTGCAGGAACTGAGATTATGAAGGCACTAGGACAAGCGATTACAAGCAATATAAGGGATCTATAAATCCATGTATTTAAATTACTGGTTAAGAAATTGGTACCAATTAATATTGTCAGTATAGCTGATATGATAACGAGCGGTACATATATACGTGCAACCCGTTTAACTATTTGTTCCATTTTAGCTTTCCTAGCTCTTGACTCTGTAACAAGCTTAATTATTCTCGATATAAGTGTCTTATCAGATGGTTTTGTTACCCGTATCTTTATAACGCCATCTATGTTTAGCGTGCCTCCGTAAACTTCATCTCCTTTTTTCTTGGGGATGGGCATGGATTCTCCAGTAACTGGAGCTTGATCTATATATGAAAATCCTTCTATTATGATACCGTCCAATGGAATACGCTCACCCGGACGTATAAGGATTATCGAGCCTGGTGATACCTCCTTTATGCCACATATCCTTTCTTTTCCATCTTCGATAACACGTGCGGTTTCAGGCATATATTTAGAGAGAGACTCTATTGTACGTTTGGCTCTGTCTTCAATATAATCCTCAAAAAACTCGGCTATTGAATACAAAAATAAGACCATAGCGGCTTCATATAAGAAACCTATATACAATGCTCCTATGGATGCGATGCTCATTAAGAATTCTACTGAAAATCTTTTCTCAAAAAGCAACTCTTTTAATCCTATATAGCCTATATATAATCCTAAAAGTGTTATAGCAATCTGCAGCAGTAATTCGCCCAGAGTAGCTTCAAAAATAAATGAAATTAAACTGATGTTAATAGGGATATTTAACATTGCTTTGTCTAATATAAATGAGAAGGACATAGTAAAAGCCATAATTATAATGGCGTAAACCCAAATGTTTCCTTCAGAAGCATCTATGTGTTCAGACATTAGATTATCACCACCTTCCTGAGGATTCTAATCTGATATTATCTATATTAATATGTTGCTAAAATATTGAGCAAAAATATTATTAGAATATTAATAGCTTTATATAATCATAATATTGGTGTCAAAGATGGTTGTTGTAAGTATAACTCTCCCACCAGAGTTACTTAAAAAAATAGATAAGCTGGTAGAAACACGGGGATATTATAGCAGATCAGAGGCTTTCAGAGATGCTATACGGAGCATTATAGAGGAAACAGAGTATCTAAGAGAAGATGCTGATAAGGCCGCTTCAACTATAATGGTTATTTATGAAAATCCAAGAAAAGATATCGACAGAAAACTCACAGACCTAAGGCATGAATATGACGATATTATCATTGAAAATCTTCATAGACATATAGGTAAGGAGCATTGTCTCGAGATATTAATAACTGAAGGAAAGATAAATAGAATTCGAAGTTTAATAGGGAGAATAAGAGGATTAAGAGGAATACAGCAGGTAAAGGTTGTTTATATATCGATATAGTAAGGTGTTTGATTATGGTGCGGGGGGTGGGATTCGAACCCACGAAGGCCTACGCCAGCGGATACCCCATCCCATGCCTGGATCTTGAGTTTAGGCCATATTTTGTGTCCGCCCCCGTTGGCCAGGCTAGGGGAACCCCCGCCTATTATCCACTATAACTTTCATAATTTGACTAATAAAGTTTTTACGGTGATTCTTGTTCGTGGAATCTACCTCTATATGCTTCGCCGCCCTCTACTTTTTCTATAACCAACTGACATATTTTTATCCCAGGGTATAATGCTAAAGGTATGGGTGATACATTAACTATTTCGAGTACTATTTTTCCTTTTGTACCTGGATGAACATAGCCGCTACTTAAGTGTGTAAGTAATCCGATGCGCGCCAATCTAGATCTGCCTTCAATTCTTCCGGATAACCAGTTTGGTAATTCTATGCGTTCCAGTGTTATACCATGTACTAATTCACCTGGCATAATTAGGAAATAATCGCCTTGGTTAACCTCAATTAGCTGTGTTATTTCCCGGTGGTCTACATCGTTTTTTACATAAAAGATGTTATGTACTTTTTTGAATGTTCTAAATTTATTTCCTAGCCTAAGGTCTATAGACCCAGGCCCGATTTGGTCTTTGTCAAATGGTTCTATCTTTATTATACCATCTTCGATTAGATGTAGGAGCTCCTTCTTACCTAGAGCAGTCATTCTCCGGTGTACCACCAATAATATTTAATGTATTTTTTATCAAGATAAAATTCTTAATATTACGTTATCACCTTTGTACCGGGGTTTTTTCCCTCCAAAACCTCTGCTATATAGTCAGCTTTTGGGTAAATTATATATGTGGGTATTCTTGATCTTCTAATGATATTGATCGAAAGTCTATCTAATAATGGATAATGTCCTGCTTTTTCATATTCGCTAATTATGTCGTATAAGCGATTTATTTCAATAGTCTTCAATAACTTTGCATCTTTGTATTTTTCAGGGTCCTTATTAAAAACCCCTCCTGAAATCGTTGTATTGATAAACAGCTTTGCGGATAATGCTTCTGCAGATAATGCTGCTACCGCATTAGTGGAAATTCCGGGAATTATACCGCCCATGACATAGAAAACCTTTTTTCCAATATTACTTAGAAGATTGTCTATAGAAATAAGGGGTTGTGGATAAGCGTCAACTCCGAGTAATCTAATAAGTATTTCGGCATTCAATCGGGTTACAGTAATACCTATTTTATCTAGATAATATTCATTTATACCCATATCTCGTAAATATTTGATATGTTTCCTTGCTATTTGACCTCCTCCAGTCACTAAAACAAAAATATAATCCTTTTCAGTATAACTTTTTAGAGTCTGAATGATTTGATTCAGTTCAGACAGCATGTTAGAGCTATCGAATAAATGCCCAGTTAATTTAATAACAACATATATGTTCATTGTTAACGCCTAAATACATGTTGGAGAGTTAAAAATAAAAATATGCAGTTACTCTTAAATAGGTGTCTAAATAATCAACTCTCTAAAGGATTGGTGAATTAGATTGGCTACAAAAATAAATCCAATAGAAAAGCATAAATTAAGAAAGTTGATTAGTGAATTAAAAAAGAAGGAGGGAAGAGGAACAGAATTGATTAGCTTATATATTCCTCCTAACAAGAGGATTAGTGATGTGATTAGCTATTTAAGAGAGGAATATTCAACCGCCTCTAATATAAAATCAGATCAAACAAGAAAGAATGTACAAGATGCCTTGGTTAAGGTTATGGAGAGGCTTAAATATTTTGATGTATCACCGGAAAACGGATTAGCCGTTTTTTGTGGAGCAATTCCTCAAAATGGACCTGGTTCAGAAAAAATGGAAATATATGTAGTTGTACCTCCCGAACCACTAAATTTGAACTTATATCGCTGTGATGACCATTTTCATGTTGAACATCTAGAAAAAACTCTCATGGAAAAAGAAGTATATGGACTTATATCTATCGATGTAAATGAGGCGGCTTTAGGGCTTTTAGAGGGAGATAATATTAAGGTTTTATCCACTTATACCTCGGGCATACCTGGAAAACACAGAGCAGGCGGGCAATCTGCGAGAAGATTTGAGCGTTTAAGAGAGATGGCTGTGCATCAGTATTTCGATAGGATAGCTAGACATGTAAATGACCAGTTTCTAGATTCCGATTTATATCAACGCCTTAGAGGAATCTTAGTTGGGGGACCCGGCTTCACAAAACATGATTTTCTTAAACAAGCAGATATTGATTATAGGTTAAGAGATAAGATTATAGAGGTTATAGATACAAATTATGCTGGTGAGGAGGGACTTAGAGAAATAGTTAATAAGGCAAGTGATGTCTTGAAGAATGTTAGATACGTATATGAAAAGAAACTGATAGATAAGTTTCTATGGTATATAGCTAATAAACCAACTATGATTCTATACGGATTGAAACCTATATTAGATCACCTTTATGATGGCATAATTGATAAGCTAATGATCATTGAAGATTTTGAATATTATAAGGTTATACTGAACTGTGAAGTCTGTGGTTATTCGGATACAAAGTATGTTAAAATCGAAGAAGTTCATGGTATAGCAGGAACAAAGTGTCCTAAGTGTGATAATGGATATCTAAGAGTCAAAGAAGAAATTAGTATTATCGATATGTTGTATGAATTGAAAAATCAGTTAGCTTTTGATATTGTATTAATTTCTTCGAAAACAGAATATGGAGTAATATTTAAGCAATTCGGCGGAATAGCAGCTATATTAAGATACGCACTATCCTATTAGCTTATTTTAAGTAAGTCGATAGATTCGTTATAATTAATTTCTTTGATATTATGACAAGTCTGTAGTTCCCTTGCTATAACCTTAAATTTTGGATGTAATGTTATACTGTCTAGTGCTCCTTTGATTGGTATACCATTGTCTTGTTTATATTTCCATATTCGATAATCAAGCTCCATTATATCTTTTAGATTAACATCGCCTATTTTAACTTTTGACAATGATGGAAACTGTTCTTGATAAATGCCTTTCTCATTATATAATTGTCGCCATATGTAATCTGTTATGAAAGGGGTTATTGGATGAAGCAGAAGAAGAATAACCTTTAGGACATGATGTAATGTATACCATGCCGATAATTGTTCTTGCTCTGTAAATTTGTTATTAATATTATAAGCTCTGTTTTTAACCAACTCTATGTAATGTGGAGCAAATACATTCCATATAAATGATCTAATTCTATTGGCAGCTTCAAAGAAATCTAGTTCTTCATACGATTTGCGGCATACTTCTATTAGATTATTAGTTTCATGAATAATTAGTCGGTCTAGATAACATAATTCGTTAATTTTATTCTCCTCAGGGAACATTGAGATAAAACGTGCTACATTCCACAGTTTTGTTATGAATTTTCTGGCCCCATCCACCCTATCTTCTGAAAATCTATAGTTTCCACCTAGCTTCGTCTCAGAGGCTCCCCATAATCGTACAGCGTCAGCACCATATTTTTCTATAAGGGGCATGGGGTCTACAATATTACCTAATGACTTACTCATGGCCCTACCTTTCTCGTCTAGGCCCATGCCAGATAACCTAACCATTTTAAAGGGAGCTGTATTCATCAACAAGTATATCCGTAATATTGTATAATATAGCCATGTTCTAACTATATCAATTCCTTGTGGTCTCAGTGATACCGGGAATGTCCTCTTAAATAGCTCCTGATTTTTACCATACCCTGAAATATACAATGGACTTACGCTGGAATCCATCCATGTATCAAATGTACGTTCATCTCCAATAAACTCGGTCCCACCGCATTTTTCACACTTCTCGAAGGGAGGAGGTTCTTTCCAAGGTCTGTAGTAGGGCCCTGGTGGAGGTAGGTTCGGGTGACCGCAGGACTTACAATACCATATTGGCACCTCAGTAGAGTAGTATCTATGCCGCGAAATCGCCCAATCTATAGATAGTGAATTTATCCAATTCTCTAGTATTTGAAAACTGTGTTTGGGAAAGAACTTCATACGCCGTGATACTTCTAGTAATTCATTCTTAAATTCCAGCTGCTTCAAATACAAATCCTTTGTAAATATAAACTCAACAGGATTATGTGATCTCCAACAAGTGGGTATGTTTTGATCTATTTCTTCCTCTTTTTCTATGAAATCATTTTTATAAAGATCTGCTACAATAGCTTCTCTTGCCTCTTCGACAGTAAGCCCCTTATATGGACCTGCATTCTCATTCATTCTTCCATGTCTATCTATCAAAACCCTGGCTGTATACCCTAGCTCTCTAAATAATCGAACATCTTCCAGGTCTCCAAAAGATGAGAGCATCATTAGACCGGTTCCAAAATCTATCTTTACTATTGGGTGAGGAATAATCGGAACAGTATAATTATATATTGGTATTATAGCTTCCTTCCCTTTTAGCCATTGATATCTATCATCTTTAGGATTATACATTACTGCGGACGTTGCTCCAACTAATTCGGGCCTCGTTGTAGCGATTACTATATACTTTTTATCAACTCCTTTTAATGGAAAACGGATATAGTAAAGTTTTCCTTTTCTACTAACATATTCTATCTCCGCCTCTGCTATTGTTGTGTCACAAACGGGGCACCATATAGTTGGTCTATAATCTTCATATATTAGACCCTTTTTCCAAAGTTCTATAAAAGTGGCTTGGGTTAAAGCTCTAAATGACTCTGCATCGGTTCTATATAAATGATCATAATACTCGGCGCCTATTCCTAATCTTTTAGCTAGTTCAATAAGTTCATTTTCCAATTTATCTAGGTGAGATTTACATAATCTAATAAATTCTTCTCTATCCATATCTTTGGCTTTAACATTATATACTTTCTCCACTTCTATTTCTACAGGAAGCCCGTTCCTATCTAAACCCATAGGGAATAATACGTTATAACCCTGTAATCTAAAGTAACGCGCTACCATATCTATTTGAGTGTAATGTACGGCAGCGCCTATATGCCATCTACCTGAAACATAAGGAGGAGGCGTATCTATTGTAAATATAGGATTATTATTTAATCTAAATCTAAAGACGCCCTCCCTTTCCCATAATCCAAATATATCCTTTTCTAATTTGTGATTCCATCTTTTTTCCTTTAGCACCGGCGTATACTTCTTTGCCACTCTTATCCACCCTTACAAAAATGTCTATGAATTAGTGCTAATTATTTCTATACTAAAACATTTTATTTAAACTAAAAATATATCACTTAGGTTCTATAACTATGAAGGTTTTTCTTGTTTCTAAAGAATATATTTTATGCTAGTTACAGGATTGAGATGGGAATTGTTAAGTAAATAAGGAACACTACATGTATCAACATAATATGCTAGTCCAATTTATAATCGATAATCATATATTTATCATTATTATTAATAATAATTTTTGAGATGGGCCGGTAGCTTAGCCTGGTTAGAGCGCCTGAAAATAGGCGAGGCTGATAACTAGGCTGTCAGAGACCAGGAGGTCGTGGGTTCGAATCCCACCCGGCCCATATTTATGTGTTTTATATAATGAACTAACATATTACTTATGTGTATATGTTCGGGATGCCTCGAAGAAAATTTTATTATTCAAATTTAAAACATGCTAGGAACTACTGGCGGGCCCGGAGGGATTTGAACCCTCGACCTGTGGGTTCCTCTCTATAGTTAAGAGCCCACCGCTCTAACCTGGCTGAGCTACGGGCCCAGCGACCTCAAATTATAGATATAATCATTGATATATTTTTAAATTGCATTCAATTAATAATTTTCAGATAAATATCTCTGCGGCCGTGGTGTAGCCTGGAAGCACACCGGCCTGCCATACTAGTAAGTGCAGAACGCCGGGGGTCCCGGGTTCGAATCCCGGCGGCCGCACCAAAACCCGTTAATAAAACACCATATATTTGGTATAGAATTTTTTGAGTTATTTTAGATATGTTGTTGAGTATAGGGGCAGTATGTCTATATTTGTTTTAAATATTCTTTTAGCAGATAGTGCAAGGTCTATGCTTTTCTCAGGTTCGCCGTGTACTAAGTATATGTGATTTGTTAAACGATGTAATTTCTTAATATACGCCATTAGCTGTCTACGATCACTGTGACCGGTAAACCCTTCTAAACGATGTACCTTCATCTCGATTTTTATGGGCATATATCTACCATTTTCTTGTATAGCTACTGACTGAGCTCCGTCAACTATACGTCTGCCTAGAGTGCCAGACACTTGGTAGGTGACAAAGATAAGACGGTTTTTAGGGTCTGAGGCTAATACTTTGAAATACTCTAATACAGGCCCACCTTGCATCATCCCTGATGTTGATAATATTATACATGGACCGCCGTATATTGCTTCATCTCTATCCTTTGTATTATGAATGGGTACAACGTTATCATGCTGGAGAGGATTATAATTGATGTCAACTATTGCTCTCCGTATCTTGTTAGATAAGTAATCTAGATAAGCTGTATGTATATTATTACTCTCTTCTATCATTCCGTCTATAAATACCGGGATATCAGGAATCTCATTGTTACGGAAAAATTCTTCTAGGACCAATAGCATTTCTTGGGCCCTTCCTACAGCTGGAACAGGTATTAGGACCTTGCCGCCTTCATTGACAGTTTCATTTATGATCTTCTTTAAAGTTTCTTCACTTTCTGATCTATTAGTTATATCGTCTTTTCCGCCATAGGTACTTTCCATAACCAATATTTCTGCTCTTTGAAATGATGAGTATGCCTGATCAAAAAGTTTAGTTGGACTGTATTTAAAGTCACCTGTAAAAATTACATTAAGCACGCCTTCTGTAATGTGGAGATGAACCATTGCTGAACCGAGAATATGTCCAGCGCTAAAAAAAGTTAGTTTAACATCGGGAGAAATGTCTGTAACTTGTTTATATTTTAATGTAACAGTGTGCTTAATCATAGTCTTAATATCCTCGTATTTATAAGGTAGATACTGTGCTCCACTTTTCTCGCCCACATTAATTAGGTCCTCAAGCAATAATACGCTAAGAGGCAGCGTGGGTTCAGTCATATATACTGGTCCGTTGTATCCATGTTTATAGAGAAATGGTATTAATCCAGAATGATCTAAGTGTGCATGTGTTAAAATCACGGCATCAAGTTCACTCAAGTCAATGTTAAATAGATCTATTCTTGGATACATTCCTCTACCCGAAACACCTGTTTTCAAGCCAAAATCTACAAGAATATTGCTTTCTGCCGTAGATATCAATATAGCTGATCTACCTACTTCTTGAGAGCCGCCCAAAACACTTAATCTAATATCTTTGCTAGGGCTTATCTGTGGCTCTCTAAAGATTCTATCACTTAGTTTATTTAGATAATTTAATCGCTCAGCACTTTTTACACTACTTCCCTTAACGGGAGGAAGTAGGAGATCATATATTTTTTTCAAAGTTGTAGGTAAAGAACCTCTGTAAAACCTGAACCTCGGTATCCTCTTGGCATTAATTATAATATCATATGTTAGTTTCTCTATTATTGCACTATCTATGTGATTCTTTATGTATATCATGACTTCTCCGAGGGATTCGTCAAAAAACAATTCCGATTCCTTGATGCCTTCGGCTTTGAGTAAACGCCGTATTATTTTATCTGCTTCATCAACTGTAATGCTTTCCCTTATAGTATCCTCTATTCTAAGGACTATTCTTTTCTTAATCTTTGAAGCTATATGGGAGATAACAGCTGAATTTCTAATCAATATCTCAGGCTTATTTGTATAAATAGCTATATAAGGACCTTCAAAGCGGGCCCTGGTTATCTTTACATCAGAAGGTACAAATTTTTCTATATCATCTTTTACTATAGATAATATGTCCCATACTGATCCGCTTCTAACTGTTTTATTATACATCTTATGTTTCACGCTTTTCTAAATCCTTTATTAGGTTGTTCTTTTCCTCTTTGGATAGTTCGTAATATCCATCTTTAGTAATTATAGCAATGTCAATATCGTCGCCGCTTGCTACGTCCCTTTTCATAGCTGCCGTTAGGGCTTTCGCCACTAACATCTTGCCTTCATCCACTGTTATTTCTTTCGAATATTCAGACTCTAATATTCCAATAGCAATAGGTGAACCTGAGCCTGTTGCAGTAATATCATCACTAATTAATGAGCCTAGCGGGTCTAATCGATATATATTATATCCATCCGCGTCTTTTCCTGCAACTATAAGCTCGGTAATATATGGAAATAGTCTATTGTTAAATAGGATAACAGATAATAGCCTAGCTGCCGATTTAGCCGTCATCTTCTTATGTATCCTTAGTTCATATAAATTGATATTATATTTGACTATGTCGATTATTGCTTGGGCATCAGCTACAACTCCCGCTATCGTTAAGGCGATATTGGGAGTTATCTTATGTATTTTTTTCCCATGTTTATGTGCAATATAGTATCCAGCGGTTACTCTCGTATCTGCCCCAATAACAACTCCATCTTTGCATTTTACCGCTACTGTTGTTGTCCCTGTTTTATATATCAATTCATCTCTTTTATCTGGTAATAGAACCATAGCTTTTGACCTCACAAAAAATAAAATTTATTTTAAAAACCAAATTGCTCTTGACCAAATGATAACATAGCTTGTGGTTTATAAATTTTTTGTATAAATACTTTTTTCTGATAAAGAATGGATGATTATTATAAATCCTTAGAGATAGATATTACAAACTTATTAGGAGTATAAAGAATTAGTTTTAATTGTTAATATTGATTTGGCTTAGAGGGATCTTTAATGGAGTTTCATGAGATGGAGCTACCTAAAAAAGTGATTATAGGATACAATTTATTAAGAAGAATTTCCGAGGTATGCCCTATTTTATCCAATTATCAAGATATTGTTATAATTTCAGGTCCTAACGTTTTCAATAAGTATGCTCATCTACTTGAAGAAGGAATAGATAATTTTAATAAAGCAATGATATATAAGGTGGATAGATCATCTTGGGATATCATCAACCATCTAATTCGAACCCTTCCTCTTGAAAGGAAAGCTACGTATATCATAGGTTTAGGAGGAGGGAAAGTGATAGATGTAGCAAAAATGGTGGCTTATAAACTCAATAAGCATTTCATAAGTATCCCCACTGCGCCTTCTCATGACGGAATAGCGTCTCAGTTTGTTTCTATTAGAAGCCTTTCTCGGGCGTATTCATATCTTGCTAAGCCTCCTCTAGCAATAATTATTGATATTGATGTTGTATCGTCTGCTCCTAAAAGACTGGTTGCAAGTGGGGTTGGCGACGCACTCGCTAAATTTACTGCAGTAAAGGACTGGTATTTATCAAAGATCAGAACAGGTGAATACTATGGTGATTATTCCGCAAATCTAGCGTTATTAGGCGCCCGGATGGTGTCGAAACACGCGGGAGGGATAGGGAGAGGCTTTAAGGAAAGTATTAGAGTCTTGGTAGAAGCACTTATTAGTGATGGAGTCGCTGCAGGGATCGCTGGAAGTAGTAGACCATGTAGTGGTTCTGAGCATTTATTTAGTCATGCACTTGATATTTACTCATCACAACATGCGTTACATGGAGAACAATGCGGAGTTGGAGCGATTATAATGATGTATTTACACGGTGGCAATTATAACAGAATAAAACGGGCACTAAAAAAAGCAGGTGCACCTACAAATTCAAATGAATTAGGTATTGATGAAAAAAATATAATCAAAGCATTAGTAATGGCAAGGAATGTCAGACCAGAAAGATATACTATTTTAAGCGAAGTAAAAATGGATGAAAAAATGGCAAAAGAAGTGGCGATGGAAACCGGGGTTATATAATGGGATGAGGGAAATGAAGGATCAAAGAATAATTACTCTCTTACCTGAAAGAGTCGCTAAGGTGGGGTACAGGTATTATATTATTAAGAATAAATTTTGTGAACCATGCAAACTTAAAAAGATATGTCAAGATAAGCTAGTTGAAAATAGAATATATGAAGTTGTTAAAAAAATAAAACGTGATGCCCATGACCAACTATATTGTATTCTTGTTAATGAAACTGTTGTTCCAGTTCAAATTAAAATGGCATATATTAAGGTCAATTTATTAACGAGAAGAGCCAAGGAGGGGGTTAATACAAGATATGAAAATATAGATTGTAATAATTATAATTGTAAGTTTAGAAATGAGTGTTTCCCTATTGGTTTAAGAGATAAAGATAAAATTATGGTAATTAAAGTTTATGGAACTATCCCGTGTCCGCTTCGCTTTCAGCTTTCTGCGTCTCTTGTTCTTCCTCTTCTCTAGATATCTGCTCTACATATCTTACAGTTTTAATTTTATTTATTAGAAGAAGAATATCATCTGCAATCTCCTTCTTAATAAAGTGTATTGAAGGATTTTCAATCGAATATCCATCTAGCTTAATCTCTACTACTCCGGTTTTTTCACTAATCTTTATACGTACGTTTTTAAGTAATTCTCCGTTGTGTCTAGTTATTATCGCTTCGATTTTTTCTTTGACAGTTTTACATATCTTTTTGATTATAATTTTATACTTAAGGTGTTTACCAGCAAGAGGTGGATTAAAGTCTACAAGGACCCTGCCACCGCTTACTACTCTGACTACTGCGGGGGCACCATTTACTTCTATTATTGCGCCGGGAGTTATATCGCCTTTGACACCTGCATCGCGCAGACGCTTCTCCGTCATAATTTTAATTTTATTTGGGTCTCTATTTCCGTAGCCCTTCTCAGGAGGCACATCAACCTCGTACTCTTCACCTTCTTTCTTTCCTATTAGCGATTCATCTACACCTTCTATAACCCATTTCGCGCCTACAGCCACTACTATTGGCTGGTACCTAGCATTAGCATTATATATCCCTGACTCCTTCGCCACTTCTTCTATTGTAGTATCGAATACTTCATTCGATTCAGATATGTACCCGACATAATCCATATATATAATGTCGCCTTTCGATACTTCAGCCATCTTTATCACCTATACTATAAACACATCATCCACCATTTGTATAGCTGCCTTTATATCAATATTAAATCCTTTCTTATTAAGGATATCGAAGAATCCTGTCAATGTACGTATTATAAAATCTTTTCTAATGTCTCCCATGGAGCCAATACGAAATAGTTTGTGTTTTAATTGACCCATCCCGCCAGCTATAGCCACACGATAATTGGTATATAGTTCTTTGATGATTTCTTGGTTATTAATAGTATCCGGGGCTTTTACTGCAATAACTGTATTTGACCTAAATTCTTCTTCTGGAAAAATGTCTAATCCTGCTTTTTCGATGCTATTATAAAAGGCTTTAGCGGCTAATTCATGTCGCTTTATCCTTGGCTCTAAACCCTCTTTTAAAACTTTTTCTAATGCGGCATTTAGGGCATAAAATAGAGGTATAGCCGGGGTGGCAGGTGTTTCACAACGTTCTTTATACCACTTTAAATAGTCAGTTAAATCGAGATACAGAGTATTAGGCTTCACTTGTTTGGCCTTTTCTATGGCTTCCTCACTAATACTAACAAAGGATAATACTGGCGGAGCGGCTAATGCTTTTTGCGACCCACCTATACAAATATCTATTTTCCATTTATCTACATATAGATAGTCTCCGCCTACGATAGATATTGCATCTACAACGGTAATTAATCCCTTCTTTTTGGCCAGTTCTAAAATCTTGGGTAAGTTTCTTGTTGTAACACCGGTTGAAGTCTCGTTGTATACGACATAGATCGCTGATAAGTCAGTGTGACTTTCTAGAAAGGCTTTAACGTCATTAATTTTAGGACCACGCCCTAATTTTACATCTAAATATGCTACATTTAATTTTTTTCGTTCAGCTATTTTGCCTGCGCGCTCACTAAATACACCATTCCGAATAATCGCTATTTTTTCACCAGCTTCGAAGAAAGAAGATAGCGCTGCTTCTATACCCCCGGTACCTGAAGCTGTCAGTGGTATGACAGCATTTTTAGTAGATAATATTTTTTGTAATTTATTTATAATACCTAAATATAATTCTTGGAAATCAATGCTTCTGTGATTTATTATCGGTTTAGACATAGATAATAGTACATCAGATGATACATTCGTAGGCCCAGGCAACATAAGTAAAATATCGTAATCTAACAATTGGTCTCACCTTTAGATTTCTTTTTGGAAAGGTTTATCTGTCTTTGTAAGTTCGATGAGTCTTTTTATAAGTCCATGCTCTTCGAGATATTTTGCAACTTTCTCTGTAACGATCTCACGCCAATTTTCGCCTTCGATGACCCTTTTCCTGAATTCTTCTCCTGAATAGTGTTCTCTTTCTAATAAAGGTATATCTTTAACAGTATATCCCTCTTCCATGAACAATATCTTCGTTAAAGGATCATTTGAATATACAACGTCAAAATGAGGAACTATACTTTCTACAATCGATACCCATTCTTTATGATATGGAGCGTCGGGAATCGGAATTATCAAAAAATCAGATAATGTCCAACCCATCTCTTTAATTGCTATAAGTATCATTTCTATTCTTTCGGCGGCTGTAAATGGATTATTAAGGGTATGAGAATCCAACGCACTTCCCACACCTATTATTATTTTATCAACGTTTTTACGGACATATTCTATTGCATGTATATGGCCTTTATGAAATGGCTGGAATCGTCCTATGACAAGTCCTGTCGTCATATATTTACGCCTCAACACTAAGGATATTGATATTACTTTATAATTAAGAGTATTTAGATAAATATACGGCCAGTATTTCTCCTCTCATGGATATCCTTATGATTTTCTTTACCTTTACAGGTAATTTGATATTCTTCTTATATTTTTTGAATGTCATCTTGGGATATGTTGAGTCTATTATGGATGAACTTATATCCTCTTTTATATGTGCAATTATCTGTAAAGATGAAGAGTCAATAAGCTTCACCTCCACAGTGTTTGGGTCTACGAAAGGCATATCTACGGATACTATTATACAGTCAGGTGTCTCTCTAATAGAGGTTAGCGGTTCTATTACTGCTTCATCCAAATCGTCTTTAGGAAAAATCCCTAATGTATTGCTCACTTCATCCTCTAGCTCTTTCAATTTACGCCTTATTTCTTTAATGAACTCTTCATAAAAATCCCAAGACATATCTCCCACCTCTAGATGTATATACCTACAGGGGGGCTACCTGTTTTTTGACCTGATAATATGTTTTGTCTTCGTGTTTGGATCGCTAATTGTCTTGCCATTAATCTTATTTCTGATCCTTTCTCAAGCAATTTATTTATATCTATATTTATGTTTAGTAAAGAATTTAATTCTAATATTAATTTTGCAGCAGATTCAGGATCTGGATAATCAAGATAGCTATCAACCAATATTGTGATAAATGGGGTGTTTTCTCTAATTAAATAGTTTATTATTGATGAATAAGGACCGGCTAAACTTCCAGTAAATTTTTCAGATGTATTATATTTATCTCTAATTTCCTGATTAATTCCTTCAGTCTCTAGATATTTTCCTAAGTAGAACACTCTCAATTCATCTATAGACTGTATATCTAGTCTCTTTGGATTGGGAATGCCCGTTCCACTTATTATTAGAGTAGACGATAGATGAGTTAATGTTTGATATGTTACTTGTGCATATAGCCGCCACAAGGAGGGGGGAAGAGGCGTTTCTGAAAGAAAGATATTTAGTGTATCTGTAGAGTATATTTTAATGGGTGGCGAGGGATCGCCTTTTGTTACTAGAGTTATGGGTGGAATCCAGTCTGCGTCTAAGAAGCCGAGTAGCGTGGCTCCTTGGCTTTGTATTATATGCGTTGCTGTAATCAATGAAACAAGGCCGGTATCCGGAAGAGCTACATATAGGGGTTTATCAGCTAATTTACTTCTCATCAAATTTTTTCTATCGATCCATATTATTTCATGCATATATTATCATCACCATATAATTAATTTCAGAATTATTTGAAAAATACATTTTAAAATATGTGATGCATATAACGAAGATAATGCGAAGGCATTAATTCCGGAAATTTAAGTTAAATTTTAAGTAATAAGTAAGTATGTTATATTAGGTTGTTAATATGTTAGATGAATTAAAAGGCAAATTGAGAAAAGCTATTGATAAACTTAAAGGTAAAGCCGTAATAGATCAAAAAGTTGTAAGAGAAGTACTAAAAGAAATTCAGAAAGGACTTTTACTTTCTGATGTAAACGTTAAGATTGTATTTGAGATGACTAAAAGAATCGAAGAAAAAGCCTTATCAACAGAACCTCCTCGAGGAATCACTATAAGAGAACATATAATAAAGATAATTTATGATGAGTTTACTCAATTGTTAGGAGGAAGTACGCCTGAGTTAAAAATTAAGAAAGGATTAAACAAAATTTTGTTGGTGGGTATTCAGGGATCTGGAAAAACTACTACGGCGGCAAAGTTAGCCAAATATTTTAGGGATAGTAATTATAAAGTAGGAGTTTTTAGTACCGATACATATAGACCGGCAGCAAGATTACAGCTTAAACAGCTTATTAGCGGTCTTAATATTGAATTTTTCGATATTAAAACAGAGAATAGTGTAGAATTAGCTACTAAAGGAATAGAGTATTTCTCTAAACGAGATATAGATATTGTTATCATTGATACAGCCGGTAGACATAAGGATGAAGAAAGTTTAATGAAAGAAATGAAGCAATTGTCTATGATAATTAAACCCGATATAATATTTTTGGTTATAGACGCCAGTATAGGTCAACAAGCATATAGTCAAGCCAAGGCATTTAATGAAGCTACACAAATTGGGGGCATTATAATAACTAAGTTAGATGGCACTGCTAAAGGAGGTGGGGCATTATCTGCAGCGGCAGCTACAGGCGCAAAAATTTACTTTATTGGAACTGGAGAAAAAATAGAAGATTTTGAAGAGTATAATCCTCCACGATTTGTGGGCAGATTACTTGGATTGGGTGATTTAGAAACATTACTACAAAAATTTAAGGCTATAGAGATTGATAAAGAAAAACGAGAACGGCTTCTTCAAATTGCAAAAGGCAAATTTACGTTGGTTGATCTAGTAGAGCAAATGGAGGAAATTCGGAAAGTAGGAAGTTTTTCCAAATTGCTTGACCTTATTCCAGGGTTTAACCTAAAAATACCTAAAGAGATGTTAGAAGAGGCCGAGGAAAAAGTTGCTAAATGGAGACATGCATTAGATTCTATGACGGATGAAGAAAAAATAGATCCGACCCTTATAAAGGGTTCACGTATCAAAAGAATCAGCCGAGGGTCCGGGGTAGATGAAAAAACAATAAAAGAAATGATAAAGCAGTATCATATGAGTAAAAAGCTGTTAAGATCTAGAAAAAGCAAGAAGTTTCTTAAGATGTTCGATAAGATGATGGCTAAGAGGGGATAAATATATATGGATGACTTTTTGAAGCTTGCACGTAGAATAGTTAAGAATCATTATTTGTGCATTAACTGTTTAGGGAGGATGTTTGCCGGGCTGTCGACTGGTTTGTCGAATAAAGAGCGGGGAGAAATAATATTGGAAGTATTGGTGATGGAGTTAAGTCATGAATTATATGAAGGAAAACGGGTTGATAAAAAATTATTGGCTTCATTATTATATCGGTATAAAAAGAAGAATCTATTGGAATTAGTATATAGAAAGGAGATGCTTGTCGAAAAACAACATAGCGAAAATAGTACCTGTGAGATATGTGGGGGATTAATGGATAAAATTGATGATATGGCTATCAGGATCTCCAGGGAGATGAAAGATTATAGATTCGAGACATTTGCAGTTGGAGTGGAGAGAATATCAGATATAGAAAAGAAGGAAGATGAATTCAGAGTAAGGTATAATATAAAGTATGGTGAGAATATACGTAATGAAATTTCAAGAGAGATTGGTAAACGGATAATGAAATTAACTAAATTAAATTATAGCGATACAAACCCCGATATCCAGATTATAGTAAATATTGTTAATGAAAAGATTAAAATACGCACTAAAAAGATCGTAATAACCGGAAATATCGTGCGGATAGATGATATACCGATATTTGCTAAAACATGCAGTAACTGTAAAGGCGTCGGATGCGCACAATGTAATTACACTGGTAAAACACCCGATAATTCCATTGAATATATATTAGGCGAATTTTTATTGGCATTGAGCCAAGGAAAAAAATGGAAATTTGGCGTGGAATATAAAGATGACAAATTAAATTTTAGAATATCAATAATTAGTCCTAAAATAAAAATCAACGAAACACAGGTTCTTTATAAAATAAACGAAAACAAGGAATTAAGTAGAATGGGTATAAGCGACCTATCTATATGGATTTAATTTAATTGATATTATGTAATATTTAATATTTAAAAGGTCATCTTTATATGGTATATGAGTATTAGCGGTATAGGGGATGCGTTATGCCTTCATCTAAAGGGTATAGATATAAATCGAGAAAAATACTTTCGAAAAAAATTAATCAAGGATTTAGTGATAAACTGTTAAAAATAAATAATTTGAAAAGGGGAGATAGAGTAGTTATATATATAGATCCCTCATATCATAAGGGGATGCCTCATAGGAGATATCACGGAAAAGTCGGTATTATAAAAAAATTTAGGGGTAGATCTTTAGAAGTAGAAACTAAAAAAGGCAATAAAAAAGTATTGCTTATTATCCCGCCTGAACACTTGAGGCCCCTACCCTCGTAGATTTAATTTATCCATAGAAAAATATAATGTGTAGATGGTGAAAATATAATGGCTAAACGGATACTTGGTAAAGAGGCTATAAGTAATCCGGAAATGAAGAATGCTTTATCAATAGAGGAGGATATGGGTTCACTTCAAAGAAGAACATTTGAATATGTAAATAAATTTTCTAAAGTTGATGGTGAAAAAGCCTTAATACTTAAGAAAAAACTGTTAGAAATTGGAGACATAACCGAGGAAGAAGCTGTGATGATTGTAAATCTTATGCCAAGAGCTTCTGAAGAGATAAGAGATATATTTCATCATAGAAAAACAATATTACCCCGGGAGTTTGTGGATAAGATATTAGAAGTTATTAATGAAGTGATGAGCCAATAATATTTAAAAAATAATTATTTAAAAAGGGAGAATATGCCTGATTTCTCTAGACAAGTAGATAAATTTAAAGCTAAGAAGATAGAGTATTATGGGTATGTATTAGATGTTTTTGAAGATGAGCGTACGATAAGAACCTTTGAATTTAAAGGAGGAAGAAGAATAGAGAGGAAAGTCCATATAAGAGGAAGAATAGGACAGGTCATAGGTGAACAATATTTTATGTTATTTGAAGTTTTATTTAAGCCGGAGGCACAGGTTAACTTGTTAGACCGCATATACATTGGTCCCGGGCCAAAAGCACGGGTTAGTAGTGTAATACAAAGAATAGGATACGATATGTTAACGAGTATTGCCAAGGGAGAGCTAGAAAATGCCATAGCGAAGATAATTATGACTAATGAAGGCAGATGGCTTGAGTTCATGAATAAAAGTGGACCTATTACTCATAAGCTGCATGCACTCGAGTTACTTCCCAATATTGGGAAAAAAAAGATGTGGCATATTATCAACGAAAGAAATAACAAAGAATTTGTAAGCTTTAGGGATTTCTTTGAACGTACAGGAGTAGATCCTGTCAAAGCGCTAACTGGAAGAATTATTGAAGAATTAATTGATGGAGAAAAATATTATTTATTTGTACATAAGAAAAGATGAATTAGGTTCGTATTTCTATTATATCACCATCTTCTAAGATATATTTACCTGAGACCTTTATCTCTTTACTAAACCCTCTTTTTAGAACAGCATATTTAAAGTTCCTCTTTAAATCTGAGTGTATTATTCCGGCTAATTCTAATACATTACTTCCTTTTTTAATAATTATGGGCTTCTTAGCTAATTCCTTAGACCTTGTGCGTGTATAGACACGTATCAAGTTAAGTTCATTTAATAATGTCTTTATGAGTTTATCTTTGTCCCGAGGAATTGAATATAATTGTTGATTTTCTTTATCACCCAGCCTGTATATAATGATCGATTTATTCCCTTTGGGAATTACGATAAATGTGGGTCTATACAAATTAATACCTAAAATGGAGGCCTCTATATCTTCTGTGGAAGGCTCTCCTTCGATTCGGACTATCGCATTATTGATATTGTACTCTCTTAAAATATTTAATATATCTTTAATTTTCTTGCTGTAGGCGCCAATGACTCTAATTCCTCCCGATGACTGTTTACTAATTTCTATATAGGCTCTTGGTTTTATCAATGAAAGCCCGTAATATTTAGCCTGTTTAGTTATTTCACTGATATCTTCATTGTCTGATATTATATAAATCACATCGCTTTTCTTACAGTAATTTATTATTTTATAATTGAGGTTTTCACTTATTCCCATAGGAGGTAGAAGAACTGTTTGAAACTGCAGGCCTTCATGATCCAAAACGCCATATATGGGTTCAAACTTCCATATTTCGTTATTAATTGCTTTGCCTGTTAATAAACAGAATAGGTTAACTATTTGTTGGTAGTCGTATCCAACAATAGCTATTCTCGCTACACCATGTTTTTCTTGATTCCATGAATCTATGAATTGTTTGTATTTAACTTTTCTTTTTGATTCAAGTTCACGTCGTAACTTCGCAATTTGACGTTTTACCTGTTTTACCAAGTTTTTAGTTCCTTTATGTTTAGGAATCATTGAGTAAAACTTAATTAACTCATTTAATTTTAATTCCGGGTCTTTAGTGCTGGCAACTTTTCTCCATTGCGCCTTTACTTTTTCGGGTAAGTTAGTAGGCATACAGTAATAAATTCTGATTTCATAATTAAAAATAAATTTCTAACTGATAATCAGGAGTTATCCAGTGGTCTAATAGCATATTTTTATATCATATTACATGGATTGTCCTTTTGAAAGGGCGATTGTTATGAGTAAGAAGCCGCATATAAGGCTTGTTTTGGTGGAGCCACTTAGAGGTATAAATTTGGGGTTGATAGCGAGATTAGTGTTGAATTTTTCGGTCTCAGAGTTGGTTTTGGTAAATCCACAATTAGATGAAGAAGAATTAGATATAGCATATAAATTTTCCTCACGAGCACAAAGTGTTCTGGAAAGCGCGAGAGTAGTATATAATATTAGAGAAGCGATATCTGATGTTGAACTATCTATAGCGACCTCCGCTATTTATAGAGTTAGAGGGGGCAATGTTCTAAGAAGACCTGTCACTATCGAGGAAGTTAAATCAATCATTAGAGAGAGAAGATTGAGGCATATAGCTGTGGTGTTGGGTAGAGAGACCACGGGATTGAGAAGACGGGAGATAGAAGAGTGCGATGTTTTACTCAGTTTAGAGACCAGTAGTGACTATCCAGCATTAAATATTTCTAATGCTGCAGCGATTATATTATATAATTTGTTTACTGTATTGTATCCCTCAGGGAGTATTCGCCGTAAACCTGCGGAACGTATAGTTTTAGACCAATTGCTTGATTACTTTATAAAGATAGTCTCTATCGTGATTGATGACGATAGGTATATAAAACATGTGAAAAGAGCTTTTAAAAATATAATTGGACGTAGTGTGCCAGATTATAGGGAAGCAGGTATGCTGCTCAATGTATTTAGAAAAGTTTATTACTATATTCAGAAATATAAGCATGACAAAGATTATATAGGTGCCAATCCATAAATCTGATGAATATAGAGGTGTTGAAGATGAAAGCGAAAAATTACAGGAGTATTAGGGGACAATTATATACACGTGAGGAGTATATTCACGGAGCGCCCCAGCCAAGAATAACTAAGTTTGATATGGGAACCCCCGAAAATGATTATGATGTTGAGGTTAGACTTAATGCTAAAGAAACAGTTCTTGTGCGTGATAGGGCATTAGAGGCGTTAAGAATAAATGTTAATAGGTTATTGGTTAAGAAGCTAGGACATGATAATTTTCATTTTAAAATAAAGATTCATCCTCATCATGTGCTTAGAGAAAATAAGATGATGACGGGTGCCGGTGCTGATAGGCTTCAGGAAGGAATGAGAAGAGCATTTGGAAAACCAGTTGGAAGGGCGGCGGCGGTCAAAGAAGGCCAAACAATAGCATTTGTACGGACATATAAGCAATTTGTTCCTATTGTAATGAAGATATTAAAGATTGGAGCAAGTAAACTGCCAAAGGGAGGAAGGGTTGAGATAGTAGACCTCAAATAAAACTTTTGGTCTTAAGGATATAATTTAAGAAATTAGTAGAGTGAATAAATTGATAATCACGGATGCAAAGAAATTAATTGAGTATATAAAAAAACAGGGTGCACAAAGAATATTTATTCAGTCTCCTAATGGGTTTAGAAGTAAATTAATATATCTAGCCGATAAAATCGAGAGGGAGATCAAGGAAATTGAAATAATTATTGATGGAAATTTGAACTATGGAGGATGTGATATACAAGGTAATGTTTTCAGTCTTCTAGATTTAGATATTGTTATACATGTTGGACACACCCCTTTTCAGCATAATATTATTAAACCCGAAAACGTAATTTATTATCCTTTATTTGAAAATAAAAAGATAACTAAAAAACTGTATTTAGAAATATACAAGCTCGCTAAGCAATATAACAATATAGGCGTGGTTAACTCTTTACAATATTATAAACAGAGCCTAGAACTCGTAAATCAATTACAGGGAGATGGTTTTCAGGTGTTCATAGAAAAACCTGTTTATAATTACATGTTTAAAGGACAAATTCTGGGTTGTGATATTAGCGCTGCTCATAAAATAAAGGATAAGATAGATGTATTTTTCGTTGTTAGTAGTGGTGTATTTCATGCTCTTGGAGTCGCTTTATGGATAAATAAACCAACATTTGTAGTAGACATTCATAACGAACGGATCATCGATCTTGAGAAATTAAGAAGAAAATATTTATCTAAAATAGCATATAATATTGAAAAGACTAGAGAATGTCTAAAGATAGGTGTGATTATATCACCAAAGAGTGGACAGTTTAATTACATGTCTGCAAGATTTGCATACGATGAGTTGAAAAAGCTTCGCAAAAAAGTTTATTTAATATCGATGGAAAACATTACACAGGAACAGCTAAGTTATTTTTTAAATATAGAAGCGTTCATTCAAACGGCGTGCCCTAGACTTTCAATAGATGACATATTTGCATTTGAAAAGCCTGTGTTGAATATGGAGCAATTTTTAATATTAATAGGAAAGAAAAAGTTTGAGGAGGTGTACCCATAATATGAAAAAAATCGTTATTCCTGGCGATAAATTAGCGACTATCGAAGAATATATAATTAAGGAGGGAGCATACGAAGATAAACAGGGATTTATTAGATCTCTATATTTAGGAAGTATATTAATAGATCCTATAGAAAAAAATTTGGCGGTTAGACCGCTTAAGAAGCTAAAATTGATTGATATAGGGGATACTACTATAGGAAGAATATCGAATTTTTCAGGTATATATGCATATGTCGATATATTTGTAGTAAATAATAACGTAATGGATAGAAAATTTACCGGTACACTTCATCCTCCGCGATACAGAAACAACAGAGATATATCACGTATGTATAAATTTGGAGACTATATTTATGCTGAAGTTATAAGTAAAGCCAATCGAACTATACATCTTTCTATCGAAAAGAAAGAGTTTGGCGTAATTTTGGCTTTTTGTTCGTTATGTGGTAGAGCACTAGTTCGAGATAAAAAATCTAAAAAAGTAAAATGTAAAGTTTGTAATAGATATGAGGATAGAAAACTGTCTACTAAATATGGAAAGCTACTATAATAAACTCTAAGGATGCGATAAAGATAACATGATTTATTAATATGTTCACTAAAATTATATGGGGATAATTATTTCGATATATAGGATGGTGCATAATACTATGGATATTAAAGTGGAAAAAGCCGGTAAATATCGATTGAAGTTAATAATTAAAGGGGAAGATTATACTTTAGGTAATTTGATTCAACATGCTTTAATGCAAAATGAAAATATTGAGGGTGCAGGGTTTCATATAACACATCCTCTAATTAAAGAGATGGTTTTTGAGATACGTCTGAAGAAAAACCTTAGAAAACCCCTTAAAATCATTGTAGATGATATTGAAAAATTTATAGATAAGATTGTCAATATAAAAGAAGAGATAATTAAAGAGATAGGTGATTAATCTGGCTGTTAAATTCTGCCCTAATTGCGGAGGAATAATGAAGATTGAGCTCAAAGATGAAGATCCTGTTTTAGTATGTGGTAGATGTGGATATACTCAGGTATTAGAAAATAAGGTCTTGTCGGAAAAAATAGAAAGTAAGAATAAGATAATAGTACTAAGTGAAAAAGATAAGAAGAAGCAGCTTCTTCCAACAACCAAAATAGTATGCCCGAGTTGCGGTTTTGAGAAGGCGTATTATTGGGAAGTTCAAACTAGATCTGGAGATGAAGGAACTACGCAATTTTTTAGATGTGTAAAGTGCAGTTATACTTGGCGATTATATACTTGATATGACTATAACTAATAAATTAAGTATTTACGATATTTTTATAGAATCAAACTTGTCTTTATTTTTATGCTTGAATTGTAATTATTATCATTATAGTGAAGAACATTCTGAGAGGGGGACGTTAGATGTTTAAGGCGTTGATAGGAGAGGATAAAATTAAGAGAGTGATAAGGTTCTTTAATGCCATTGAACGTATAACAGATGAGGCTTGCTTTTGGATTTCAGAGTCTTCATTTTCATTCAGAGATTTAGATGCCGCACGGATAAGTATGATAGATTTTGAGTTAACAAACGAATATTTTTTGGAGTATAATTTTGCTAAAGAAGAAAAAATTCCTATACGTATTCCTATAGATAAACTCGCAGATTATATAAAATTATGTAGAAACGCGAAGGAGATAGAGTTTTATTTTGAGGAAGGAGATAATTCGTTCAAAATAAAGAGCGTTGAACCATATCAAAGGACATTTTCTTTGCCCATGATGATAAATGAAGATAAAAAAGAAACAGGAGTGCCTAATGTACCTTTTAAAGCGACCTTCAAAATCACCACATCATCGTTTAAAGAGATATTGAATCAATTAAAATTGATAGAAGATAGAATAATAATAAAAGTTGAGAACAATGCGGTTACTTTTTCCAGTAAAAGTGAAGAGGGATTTGAGTCTTCTGTACTGCTAAGATATCCAGAACATATTGAGCTAATGGCGATAGCTGTTGAGGAGCCTAGTACTGCTAGTTATAATCTTAAATCTATCCTTAATATTGTAAAGGAATTAAGCGGTAATTCTGGAGTTGCTACTATACAACTTGGAACAAACTTACCTTTAAAAATAGATTTCGAATTAATTGAAAATGAGAAATTCATATACTATTTAGCCCCAAGAGCTGAGTAGTGAAATAAATGTGACAAAAAAAAATACAGCAAGGTGGACAGCTAAGTATCCTTTTGATCCTTTATCAAAGGAATATTTAAAATCAATTGCCCTAGATGTGGACGAATATTTTAGCGAAGATCTAATCCATATAATGGAATATGCATATGATCGCGCCTTACTTATGAAGACCCGTAAAGCTCCTGTATGGAAAAATGACGAAATAGAAGCAATTTCATATTTTCTCGCTGTGTTGATTGTGAGAGGCACAGATAACAGATATTTATATTGGATGTTTGCTGATAGCGAAAGTAAAAGAGCATACAAATTGTTATTGTTTGAAGATAATTTTGCCATTATAGATTTAGTTAACCGTCTCGGTATAGATATAGAGAGCTACGGCAGAGAATTTGGTATTCCATTTTTAGAATATGTAAAGATTACATCAAGATTTTCAAGCCCCAGATGGAAAGCATATTATTATAGAGTGAATAATGGCTATGTGGTTATTGATAAACGACGGTTAGCGAGAATAATTAGTGAACTAGTTAAAGATATAGTTATAGATGATATAGAGAGGATAACTGGAATTCCAAATAAGATTAGAGTCTATTCGGATCGCTTATTGCATGATGTTAGAGATATCCTAGAAAAGATTAGAGAATCTCAAGAGATTAGAGAAGTATTAACAACAAAGAATCGGGAGATGTATCCACCTTGTATAAATTGGATGATGCAAAATATTGGGGTTGGGTTGCCTCACGCGGCTAGATTTACTCTTGTGACCTTCTTGGGAAAAATGGGATATAATACTGAGGAGATTATTAATCTTTTTAGTAGAGTGCCTGATTTCAATGTAGAAAGAACTAGGTATCAGGTTGAACATATATTAGGTATGAGAGGGGGAAGAAAAAAATATTCTGTTCCGTCTTGTAAGACACTGCGATCATACAACCTATGTTTTCCTGACGACATATGTAAGGGCATTAAACACCCGGTTCAATACATATCTAGGGCAAAGAAGGTGAAGGAATATAAGGCTAAGAGATAAATTGATAATGATGGAGTATTATAAAAAATATTATATTAATAACATAGAAAAAATTGTAGGGTCTATAAGAAAGATCGAGAGTAGAGAAATAGCATATATAGATTTCGATGGCATAATGTATAGACATATAGCTTTATCTAAAGGCGATTTTGGAGAATGGCTTATTTCACAGCTACCACGAGACCTATATCACTCCTCTTCATACTATTTGTTTCCAGATAGACCTATTGAAGATAAAGTTTGGAGGGGTGGAGACCTAATATTCGACATAGATTTAGATCATATACCTACATATACACCGAATTTTATATGGCTTTGTAATAAATGTAATGCTGTATTTAAGAAAGAAGCATCAATATGTGAACAATGTAATTCTAAAACACGTAAAATACACGTTCCTAGGATGAATGATTTGGAAATCGCTAAAAAAGAGACATTTAGGTTATTAGATGCCATCTATAAAATAATGGCATTACCCGTTGATGAGACACAGATTTATTTTTCGGGAGCTCGGGGATATCATGTACATATATACTCGGATGTATTGACGACTATTGATACAAGGACTAGAATAGAAATTAAAGATTTTATCACATTAGATGGATTTGACATAGCAAATATGCATTATTTGAACAGAACATACATTGAACGTATAATAGGTGATATCCAAAAGCAAAGAAAAGAGATATACCAATATTTCAATAATAGTGATATTAACTTAGTTCTGTCACTGTATAGGAGCATGAATAAAATAAAAATGTTTAGAGAAAAGCTTCAAAGAAATAGAAGGTTAAGAAACAAAATTAATAATTATGTAAGAGAGATATATGGAATTCACATTGATGGTGTTGTAACGACCGATATAAGTAGGTTAATAAGGGCGCCTTATTCAATACATGGTAAAACGGGACTTATAAAAAAGAGCGTCGAGTATGATTCACTCGATGGGTTTATGCCATATAGAGATGCTGCTCTTTATAATGAAGAGGTGCTTGTGAAAGTACTTTATTTACCTAATATTATATGGGGAGAAAAAGAATATGAGGAAGCATATGATGTTGAAATGAAATTGCCTTTAAGTTTAGCGATCTTTTTAGTAAATAGGGGATTAGCATATGATACACGAAGAGTTTAAGAAAACATTAGACGATATAAAAAGAGGGATTCAGCTAAATAGTGAAATCAGAGCTGCTACAATAGATAACACAATTTCTCTATTAAGAGAGATGGAAAAAACTGTAAAAGAAGAATTAGCTGTCAGTTTAATAAAGGAAGAATTGCGTATATTAAAGGAACTATATGGATTGATTAAGACTTATAATATTGAAGTAAAAATACTAAAAGGAATTCAAGAAGGGTTTACGAAAGATATGTTAAGTGAATTAATTGGGGATATTCATGTGGAAACCTCGCTGAAGGAGATAGAAGTCGGTTTAGTGGAGAAAGATATACCGAAATTTAGAGGGATAGATGGAATTAATTATGGTCCTTATAAGAGAGGAGACATTATCTTAATAAATAAGAGTGACTACATACTATTAAAAGAGAAGGGATTTATCAAAGAGGTGTATATTGAAAAATGATTATACCTAAAGAAATAAGGACATATTGCCCTAAGTGTAGAAAACATACCTTACATAAGGTCTCCTTGTATAAGAAGGGCAGTGAAAGTGCATTAAGATGGGGAGCGAGGAAACACGAATGGGAAAAGAAAGGATACGGAGGACAGAAATGGCCACAACAAAAAAAGAAGGCAAAAACAACTAAAAAGGCGGTTGTAAAGCTGACCTGTAAAGAGTGCAGTTATACAATTCATAAAGAGGGGATAAGGATTAGGAAACTGGAAATTGCGAGGTGAGGCAATTGAGTAGTGAATGGGATAAACTTATTCCTCGTCCAAAAAGCAAATTTTTGGAAGTGGAATGTCCTAACTGTAATAATACCCAAGTAGTGTTTTCACATTCTTCACGCATAGTAAAATGTCATATATGCGGAGAAATCTTAGCAAAACCATCAGGGGGTAAGGCGATAATTAAAGGAGAAGTAAAAAATGAGTATGGATAAGAGACTTCCTAGAAGAGGAGAATTAGTTGTAGCAACAGTTAAAGAAATTGTTAATTATGGAGCATATTTAGCATTAGATGACTATGGAATAGACGGTTTTCTTCCTATTTCCGAAGCCTCATCACGTTGGATCCGTAAGTTAGATGATATAATTAAGGTGGGTCAGAAAGTCGTTGCTAAAGTGATACGAATCGATAGGTATACTAGTACTGTAGATCTTTCACTGAAAGAGGTGGCTGCCGGCGAAAGAGATAGAATCCTAAGGAATTGGAAGAGAAATAGAAGAGGCAAACGTTTATTAGAAGAATTATCTAAGCATTTAGGTATTACATATGATGAGGTCATAAATAAATTTGGAGAGTTGATCGAAGAGGCACCTACAATTTATGACTTGATTATAGACATTGTAACTAGTCCAGAAATCTTAGAAGATACGATGTTTACAGAAGAGGAACGAGGAAAAGTACTTCAGTTTCTAAGCAGAAGAATACATCCAAAAAAATATATTTATGAAATGATTATTTCCGCCTCTTATATAGGCAAAGGGGGAGTGAGTCGTATTAGAGAAGCCTTCGAAGCTATTGATGACCATACCAAGAAAATTGATGGTCTAAAAATTAAGATCGCACATATAGCGGCACCGAGATATAGTCTAAAGCTAGAGTCACACCGTTCTGATGTGATAAAAAAAGCTAAGCAGATTATTGATGAGGTAATCAGTAAATTAGATAAAAAGATCGATATCAAAATTATGGAGGAAAAAAGTAGAGTTGAAGTTTAAAATACGTAAATGCACCGCGTGCAATAGATATACTTTACAAGAAAATTGTCCGGTTTGTGGAAAAAATACTGTTATGGCACATCCAGCCAAGTTTTCTCCTGATGATAAGTACATTTTGTTAAAAGCCCAGGGTATTAAGAAGAAGAGTCTCTAACTATTTTATAAATTAGCACTTCTCCAGGTTTATAGTATATTATATCACGTTGTGAACGCCAAAATTCATCACCACTTCTAAACACCAAGACGAGTCTAGAGGTTCCGTCCGGCTCCATCGGATATTTTGGCGAGAAGCGATATAGGTCTATTGGCTGACCTGCTGGTGTTACTTGAGTGGTTAAATATTCATATGGAATAAGTTTTCCTAGAAAAGTATTCCAGAAAGCATCCTTATAATAAGGTGCTGATTGATTGATTCTTGTCTCCATGTCATTTACAAACATGTCGGTGGGTAGTCCTGCAATTCTAACCATTTGTATAAATTTAGTGTCTTCTCCAACACCAGTAAACTGATAATTAACTATATCTCCTTGTTCTATTTTCATCACACCTAAAAATATAAGTATATAGTCGGCTCCTAGTTGATCAAGAATTTCGAGTGCTCGGGACTCGTTAGACAAAAACATTTCGGCCAAAAGTCTAATTCTAGACTGGTTTAATGTTCCATTATCAGCCAAGGATTTTTTACCTGCAATAAAGCTGATCCAGTAGCCATAGTCCCACCAGGCGGCTATTACAGAGTCATTAGGAACATTATCTTTAATCCAAGCTAGTGCTTCGAACCAATCATTTACTTGAAAACGATATGGTGTACCTCCCGCGGCTACTGTAGGAGGTATAGAAGCGGCACTCATTCCAAACGTATAGCTAAAGAAAGAGATTAATAACGTTAGTATTATAATAGTGGTAAATGCATATACCCTTGTACCCTTAGATTTACCAAATTTCTTATATTTACCTTGGGATGAACCATGTTCAAACAATTTTTCTACAATGCTGTCAATTGCATATGAAGATACGATAGTCATTATGGGTGCAGCGAGAATAAATAGCCTGGCGAAATTAGATGATGCATAAATGGTCGATAAAGCTAATGTAATTATCAATAGATTGGAGATGTCATTACCTTTTAAAGCTAAAAGATAAATACCAAATATTATAAACGGAATTAATATGTTAAAATTCTGCAAAAAAGCGCCTACATTTACCCCGGCTTGTTCCTGAACAGTAGTAACAAACACTGCTTCAGATTTATAAAACGGATTTATTACAGAAAGATACCTATTGGAAACTCCTAATGGAAGCAGATTAACAATTAAAACTACAAGTAAAACTAGTAGTAATCCACCGGTTATTATACGGTATGCAGATAATAGTTCTCGGATATTAATTATTTTGTTTATTAGTACAATCGCGATCGAGATATATATAAGTATTGCTAGTGCCCCCGATAAATAGGTAAGTCCATTTCGAGGAACTACATTGATTATCATTAAAAATGTAATTGTTGTAACGATATGCACAATTTCATAGTCATCTGGCAAATTGGAAACTAGAACCGCAATAAGAGGTAGAGCGCCATATAAGACAACTAAATACGAAAAGGCTCCCCAGGTTCCTCCCATTATACCTGCAGTAAGACCTGAAATAAAGGCATAGATAACCTTTTTCTTTATATCTTCACCACGAGTTGCCTTTAAATAGAATAATATGCTCAGTATAAACATCGGCATTCCAAGAGATTCGGTGTCATACCAGCCCATATTACTTCTGGGTATAAATGCCGGGGATATCGTCAGTAATAACGCAGATAATAGACCGACAATCTCTCCTTTAAGTTCTTTTCCAATAAAATATACACCAAGTACAGACACTACAGCCAAGAGTACTGGTAAAAATATGGCTACATCTTCCACTGAGACGTGTATTCCCAGTCCATTAAGTATTAAATATACAATTGCACCCACATAGGGGACACCGGGATAATATCTAACGCCTAGATCGACACCTTCTGGTTGCCACGTTATATCTATGTGATGTGTAAAGAAATCGAATAAACCAGATAACCCGTGTTCTTTAACTCCATTAACTATAACTTTAGTAGCGTAAAATTGGAGATAGGGATCAAACTCGGAAATATAAAAGCCAAATCTTCCAGGTAATAATCTTAGGAAAACAGTGAGTAATACTATCAATGCCAATGAAAAATACATTATGGCTCTTTCAACTGAAATTGTTAGGAAATATATTCTTGAAGAGGATAAGTATTCTCTCAAATTGCTGATAATACTCATTCTTTATACCCGCCTCATACATTAAGTGTCCTAGTCATTTAAGAGATAATTAGGTTTCGCTATATTAACTTTTATAATATAAAATAACATTTCTCTATATAACTTAGTTCGGTAGTCTATGTAAAACACTCCTTTTTTATTAAAAAATAAGAAATATAATGACGTATTGGGTACTACATAATAATATATGGTGTAATTGGAAAGTGAAATAGGTAGGTAGGGGGAGAATATCATTGCGTGTATATAAGGCCTCAGAGAAGTTAATAGAGATGGAAAAGCAGATAAAGAGATATTGGGATAAACATCAAATACCTCAAAAAGTATTACGTTTACGTGGAGAAAAGAAATTTTATTTCTTGGACGGTCCACCTTATGTTACTGAGAGAAGCCATGTAGGTACTGCATGGAATAAGGTACTTAAGGATACAATTCTTAGATATAAGCGGATGAAAGGATATTGGGTGTGGTCTATACCGGGCTATGATACACATGGTCTTCCCATAGAAGTAATGGTTGAGAGAAAACTCAATATTCGTGACAAAAAAGAAATACTGAAAATTGGTGTGGCTAAGTTCAATGAAGAATGTTTTAAACTTGCTAAACGAAATATGGATATTTTAACTGAGCAATTTAGAAACCTAGGTGTATGGATGGATTGGCAAAACCCCTATGCTACTTTTACCAAAGATTATATTTCTAATGTGTGGTGGATAATTAAGAAAGGTCATGAGCAGGGCTTACTGGAAGAAGATCTAAGAGTGTTTCATTGGTGCCCCCGATGCGAAACTGTGTTGTCGGAACACGAGGTGTCAATGGGGTATAAAGACGTAGAGGGCCCCTCTATATATGTAAAATTTCCTATGAAAGATGACTCGGGTTATTTGTTGATATGGACAACTACACCATGGACCTTGCCTTCTAATGTAGCTGTCGCCGTACATCCAGATCTTTACTATGTAAAGATTAGATTAAAGGAAAGCGGAGATGAACTTATTTTAGTGGAAAATAGATTAGATGAAGTAATAAAAGATGAATATGATATAATTTCCAAATTTGAAGGAAGTGAGTTGGAGGGCAAGAGATATATCAACCCTTTGGATAAGTATGTGAATGCTCAAAGAGAAATAGACGCTCATTTTGTCGTTCTGTCAACAGAATATGTATCGCCCGATGAAGGTACAGGCTTGGTTCATATCGCGCCAGAACACGGAAAAGAAGATTTCGAGATAAGTAAAGAATATAGGCTGCCGATAATTACATTAGTTGATAATGAAGGAAAGTATATTGAGTCCGCCGGGAAGTATTATGGAAAATATGTATTTGATGCAGATGATGAGATTATAAATGATCTTCAAAATATGGGTGTTTTATATCATAAAGAGACGGTTGTTCATAGATATCCTCATTGTTGGAGATGCAGAACCCCGTTGATAATGAAAACAACAAAACAATGGATATTAAAGCTTAGTACGCTAAAAGAAAAATTATTATCAGAAAATGAAACTATAAAATGGATACCTGATTGGGCTGGTTCCCAAAGGTTTCGAAGTTGGCTGGAAACTGCTAGGGACTGGGTCATAACACGACAACGATATTGGGGGACCCCCGCACCTATATGGAAATGTAAAGACTGCGGAGACATCACGGTAATAGGAAGTTATAAAGAAATAGAAGATCGTGGGTTTAAGCTTGATGATCTACATAAGCCATATATAGATAATATTAAATGGAAATGTAAAAAATGTAATGGAGTTGTAGAACGTATTCCCGATGTCCTTGATGTATGGATAGATTCGGGTGCTGCTTCATGGGCATCAATTGGTTATCCAGAAAATATAGATATGTTCAAGAAGTTATGGCCGATAGATTTTATTACGGAGGGTCATGATCAAACTCGTGGATGGTTCTATTCGTTGTTGTGTCTAGGAATAATTGGTTTTGATAAGACGCCCTACAGTTCCGTTTTAGTTCATGGTTTTACATTAGATGAAAGAGGAATAGGGATGAGCAAATCTCTAGGAAATGTTATCTATCCCGAAGAAATAACTGATATTTATGGTGTTGACGCATTCAGAGTTTTTGTATTAAGTCATACTGTCTGGGAAGATATGATTGTAAATGTAGAAAAGACAAAGGATGTTGTTAGAAATCTTAATATCATATTGAATGTATATGATTTCTATAACACTTATGCTTCTATTGATAATTATAGATGGAGGGGAAAGTTGGATAGTAGCGTATTAATGGAAGAAGATCTGTGGATAATCTCTGCCTTAGAGAGGCTTATCGATGATGTTGGGAATATGATGGATAAATATCAGGTCCATAGTGCATTGAGGTCTATAATTAAGTTTTTAGTTGAGGAAATAAGCAGGAAATATATTAAACTTGTAAGAAGAAGAGTCTGGATAGAAGAAGATAATGATGAGAAAATAAGTGTGTATGATACACTACACTATGTATTATCAAGGATCGCTGTGCTTATGGCTCCATTTATGCCACATTTATCAGAGTATCTTTATCTTCATAAACTTAGTATGTTTGAGGATAAGAAATATGAGAGTGTACATCTAATTAGGTGGCCGTATGCGGCACATAAGTTTATTAATGAAGCGTTGATTCAAAAATATAGGTTAATGTGGAGTCTAATAGCTGCTGCAAACTCTATCAGACAAACGCGGAAAATAAAAATAAGGCAGCCTCTAGGCACTCTCTACATACCAAAGAAGTTATATAAACAACTAACAAGTCGGATTCTAAAGCTAATGAGTGAACAAGCTAATGTACATAAAATTGTTTCATATAAAGATAGCGAGAAACAGATATTCATAAAATATATGCTAAAACCTAGATTAGATATAATTGGCAAAGTTTTTAGAAAAGATATGGAAAAGGTGTTGGAAGCCGTTGAACGTCTAAGAGAAGAAGAAATTGAAGAATTATACAGCAACAAGAGCATTAGTATAAAGATAGAGGGTGATTCCATCGTATTAGAACCAGAATATTTTGAGATAACGATAACTGGCAAAGAAAACTATGGAATCATCGATCTAGATGGAAATTTGATAGCTCTGGACGTCGAGATAACTAGAGATCTTTTATATGAGGGATTAGCCAAGGAGATTGTTAGAAGAATTCAGTTTATGAGAAAGGAAATGAATCTGGATATCTTAGACAATATCTTAATTTATATTGAGACAGACGCAGAAGAAATCACAAATGCAATTAATAAAGAAAAAGAGTATATTCTGTATGAAACAAGGGGGTTAGACATCAGCATAGGTAAACCTGTTGAGAAATCCTATGTAAAACAATGGAAAATAGATAAGCATGATGTTACAATAGGGATAATTAAAAGATGAGGGGCTCACCACTCAAGATCTCTATCATCAACAATTATCACAGTGGCCAGACCGGTCATCGCCCCAGAAATGATATATTAATTACCCTCTTTATTAATGAAGTTTTAGGGAGAACAACGTTATATATGCTAAGACTTGCTATATGGGAGAAAAAATGAAGATAGAAGTTTATTGTACCTTAGAAGAAGTGAAGAAATTTCTGGTAGAAAGCACATGTAAAACATTTATTCCCAAGAAATATAGGGATGATATTTCCGTATTATTCGAGAGGGATGTTTCCGAGGGGCATATCCATATAGAGGCTGAAGAAAAAGACGAATTAGAGAAAATTAGAAACTTGATGTTTGTAAGAGTAAAAAATGTATTAGGAATAACATATACATCTAAAAGCGGAAATACAAAATTAGTGTGGAGACAAATATATCGCGATTTAGGTAAATTATCGGGAGAAGCAAGTGGAAATGCACTGGTTAACTTATTAGAAAGTGGACTGAAAAATATCCAAATTAAAAAGGACGAGGAGTAATTTAATATAATAAGGTTGAAATAGAAATGGTAATAGTTAGAGTTACTAGAATCCAGAGTTATAAGGATAAGGCGACAGGTAAATTAGGTAAACAAATAGAATTCTCTGAAATTAGATCGACGCCCTCCGTTACTATAGGAGGAGGAGAAGAAACTCGGATAATCAAGCAAGTATTAGATCAGATGAGTCTAATGGGATTACCTATCCCCGTCTCATCAGAAATTAAAACTCCAAAAATGGTTCTTTTTTTAACTCAGGAAGAAGAGGAGCTATTTGGAATAGAGATTAATGTTAACAGAGTGTATGAGTTGATCTTTAAGGATAGTTCTATTAAATTTAAGGAATTAAAGGACTATTGATCAGCTCTCTTTACCTTTTACTTTTTCATGAATATATGATGTCAATTTCTCTTTTATAATACCCTTTAATGTTACCGTACTCATTATCTCCTCTTCTAAGAGCCGAATCCTATGTTTTAAATAGTCATTTACATTAACTTCATTTACAAGTTGTTTAGCGATATCTAGGTATTTTATAATACTTTTTGGTCTTACCGATTGTAATAGATCCCCTCCACATATCTCACATACTCCTCTTAATGGAGGGCGTCTATAGGATTTATTACATTTTTTGCATCTAAATGACTGCGTTGAAAATGCCCTTAAGTTCCCAATTATATCTGGCAAAATATGTTTATTCAATATGGCCTCAACAATTTTTATTTTAACGGGATCGTCATAAAGGAGATCTAATATTCTAAGCTGTTCATCAACTTTTTTGTTCATAGATTTTATTCTTGAATAGCTTGATTTATTAACATCTAATTCTAAATATGGTGGATCTTCAGTGGAATCAAAGGGACCGTATTTTAGGGGTGTTCGTAAATGATCTCCTATTGTTTTAATAGTATTTTTTATATTCTTCGAAGCTGTATAATCTAAAGAGGCTTCATATAAAATTTTGGGATAATAAGGAACTACATCCATATTATGTGGTTGGGTATCGACTTCTTCTGGCAACAAAACTACATTTATAAAAAGTGGGGCATCCATCTGTCCTCCTGATCCTGAGGGCAAATAATGTTTAGAGAAATTGATCAGTACATCAAGCAATAGCATTATTGCATCTTGGTCTCCATCACAATCTCTCCTTTTAGCTGCATGCCATAATGGATGCGCATATAGTACTTGTGCATTTGTAAATCCGATTATTCTGCCAATTATCCCAGCGGAAGTATGAGGTGATAAGCCAATTACTAAATGACCTATAAGTTCCGACGGTTTAGCAATATTATAATATCCTTTTTTAAAACCGTAGATTCTCTTTAACATATCATCTATAAAACTAGAGATCCTAACTAGATACTTGGCTGCATCATATGGGATTATTATATCCTGTGGTTTTATATCTAACCATTCATCCAAGCTTTTACACTCATATCCCAATTCATTTAACTTTTTAACTGATACTCCTATATCTTTAGGCCTAAATTTTAGTAACGGCGCGTTAGTGATATCAACTCTACAAGTCCCGTCCTTAAATATATAAACACCATGAAGATATCTTATTATACCCTTTCCTAGATACTCAGGTATTTTATATTTATTCATTAATCCCTTTACGCCCTTTAGCTTTTTCGGCTGTCTACCTACCTCATTGATATATGGTTCCATGAACTTCCTAATCTCAAGGGTGTATTCTCTGTAGGGAAAGGTTTTGCGTCCACATGAAACACAGATATAGCCTTCGTTAATTAATCTACAATTACTGCAATATCGTAGTTGTTTAGTTTTTATCTTACACTTTTGGCAGAACATATATGGTGTTTGTAGATTACATTTAGGGCAAATTCGAATACAGAGATCTACACGTAGTTTGTCATATCTCTCCATTGCTTTCATAATATCTCTGGAAGGTCCTCCATAGTCTTTTATAGGGAATAATACATGGACAGGCGGTTTTAATTTTCTTGGCATGGCTTTTTCAGGTCTACCAAGTCGGGCACTTATTTTGGAACCCTCAACATCTTTTAATTGAACACCCATTATATTAGATATAAATTTAAGAGGAAGGTCTATATCGATAGACGTTATAGGCCTAAGATTCTTATAATTTGTCACTAAATAATAAAGAACTTGTGAATATGGATAATCAATAACAATTTTGTTTTCATTTACAGTAAAGGGGATTAGAATTTTTTCTAAATAGTAACTCGCTTTATTATTAATTTCCAGCTTATTATCTATATACGTACTTTCATCTGAAAGTAATTCCAAGAATTCTATAAGCTCTGTAATATTCAGCCTATTCCATCTAAATACGTATGAAGGATAAAGAGGAATATCCAAATTTTTAGATAATAAAATTGCTTCTTTAAAGGTGGGTTTATTGCCATCTAAAGCCTTTCTTGCCAGCTCAAGAATCTCTCTAGAGATATTTTCAGATGTCCGCTCTTTAAGTTCTAAAAGCCACCATTCTGGTACATACGCTGAAGGTTTTAGTTCCCTATTATTTTCAAGCACATCACCAAAGGATATGATAATATCACCTAGCCATAATATTTTGACTATTTTGTCTTTAACATCTTTTAAGCAAGTAGGATCGCTTAATTGAATTACGGAACCATCCGATAATTTGACAATTGGTGCTTCTGCTATAGAGGAGGGAACTAGTATAGCACCTTTACCCGGATAATTTATTTTTATTTGAGAACCTATGACCACAAAATACTTTAATAATCCGAATACAGTTGGATGAATACCGACAGCAGATATTCCCATATTCGACCCTCTACCGTACCTTATCCTAAATGATGATTCGTGATACTCTAGTGATATCACTGGACGGCCCATTATCACCTCTTCTAATATGACATCACGTGATATCGTGCTCTCTTCACCTGTCTCTTCTTTTAGAAACGGAATATCGTTTAACCATCCCCATCCAGAAATACCTAGTTTTTCGATAATTAAGGAAATCTTTCTTGCTCGTCCTACTAAACCATCATTTATAACCCGTAGAGCCCCGCCTCTTAGCCTATTGGTCTCAATTCTACTTAAATCTCTGTTTATCAATACTTCTGTGTCTACAGTAGGAGGGCCAGTTACTTCAACAGGTAGGTTTAGCAATGTAAATTCAATTTGATGATTTGAACATCTCATTTGGAACCGTCCAACTTCTCTCTCATGTAATCTAAGCTCTTCGATGAACCTTTGGACTTCATCTTCATTAGGTCTACGCCGGGGTACATATCTCGATAACCCTAATCTGCGTCTTATATAATCCGCATATACAAGACATAAACCTGCCTCGGTACCACCTGCTGCTCTAATTGGCCCGGCAAAATATATTGATAAATAAGGGCCTTGGGCGCCTCTTTTAACCTCGACCTTTTGTATTCCTTCAATAGGTGCAACTGTCATACCTTCAGTTAAAATTGCTAATGCTAGTCTAAGACTCTTTTCGGCAAGCTCTTTTACTGTATATGTGCCGGTATAATCATCTATAACTTTGTCGATAGCTTTAAGAGCTAACTCTTCTCTGGATAAATGCATAAATTCTCGTATAAATTTTGAAATGCCTGGAGGGCCTACAAGCTTCTCAATTCTATCTGCCATATCCCATACAAAAATAGATTCTGGATAACTTTCAGGGTCTTTTAATACCTCTCTGGCTTTTATAGCTGTCTCATAGGCATCAGTTATGTAATTTAGAATGTTTTCATAATATTTCTTGAGATCTGGTACATCTATATTTGTTATATTGGCTTTTATTCTTTCAAGCACTTGGGTCATTTAACCTTTCTTCTCCTCCCTTTTTCACCATCTCAACTATCTCTTCTAACTTTCCTCCTTCTTCTAATATGGTCCCTGTGACTATAAGATCTGCACCTGCTTTTACTAACTTATACGCGATGTCACCGGAGCGGATTCCTCCTCCCACTACTAATATAATATCATCAATCATGGATCTAACTATTTTAACGAACTTTGGAGTTATACTTTGTTTTGCGCCAGAGCCTGCCTCTAAATATACATACTTAAAGCCCATTATCTCGGCAGCCGCGGCATAAGCTGCTGCCAATTCAGGTTTATCTAGAGGTATTCCTTTTGCTTCTCCTACAAATCCTGCAGTTTGTCCTTCACCTATAATGAGGTAGGCCATTGAAAGTGGTTCTGGTCCGTATTTTTTAACGTAAGGTGCTGCTAGCATTTGCGCACCTGTTATATAATATGGGTTTAGAGAATTTAATAATGACATAAACCATATTGCATCAGCTTTATTAGTAATTGATGATATATTATTTGGAAATAATATCACAGGTAAATCACATAATTCTTTGATTGATATCACAAAATTTGTGATGTGCTCTTGATCAATCACGGTGGAGCCTCCTACCATTATGATATCAGACCCTGACTTTGATATGATATCAATATACCGAGGAAGATCCTTAAAACTTGTTGAGACCGGGTCTAATAATGAAAGATGAAGGGCACCAAACTTTTGTAACTTATTCTTGATGTAATTATGTAAAGATCTCATGTTAGTTCACCCGACATAAAAACATCAACAAATCGGTTATAAACATCTATTTTTTCTTCATAAGGCTTCATATCCGTATTCCATGATATGCCACATGTACCACATTTTAATATGGCATACATATTTTTTTTATCAATTTTAACTACAAGTGTCTGTGCCCCACAACTAGGGCATGTATAAATTTTTGGTAATTTACGTGGAGGAGGTCTAAACTCTTTTCTTCTCCTTCTTCGTCCCATTCTATGAACACCTATAAATACTAGTTATCATAGATCTAATAATATTCTTTAAATTCCACTAATACATATTTGTATTAGTGGTTAAAATGTCCTATATGAGTGAAATAGAGGATATAATGTCGGTACCTGGAGTGAAAATTTTGATAAAAAATTCTGGACTCACATACAAACAATTAAAAATATTGTTAATTTGGATAAAAATGAAGGAGTATGATATAAAAAAGGGATATAAAATATATGTTAATAAAAATAAAAGCATAAGTCAGGGAACGTTTTATCGTATTCTATCCCAAGCACGAAAAAATATAAAAAAAGCTATAGTGACTCTTATTTTACTTCTTTCGATTGACCTCATTAATATTAATGATCTTCAAAAATTATTTGAGCTAATAAATAGAATGAAAGTCGATGATGTGATTTATGACGAGGCCGCTATCACACAGCTAATATCATCATTAAAAATATGATATCACTAAAAAACTTTTATTTTGATGTGACGTTATATTTTGTGATGATGTGATTTGTCATGAACTTAAATTATTACATCATATACGAATATACCAATATAATCACATCCGCTTATCTAATATTGATTGTCCTAATTTTATATTATCTCACTAGCGTATTAATCAGATATGTAAATAGCATCAATAAAGATTACGCAAAAACAAAAAATGAGATCAGAAGCATAGTCAGTAATATAACCAATCAAATATCATACATTAATGCGAAAATCTCAGATCTTGATTCCGAGATATCATCTATATCAGAAAAAATATTAAAGATCGAGGGTGGAAAGACGCTATCTACAGAACACGGCTCTGGATATAAATTAAGTAATAAAAAAGTCGAGATAATAAGTGCTCCAGATAAATATGATATCACATCACATGAACTAACAACGACGCAAAAAATCATTATAGAAGAGTTAAAAAAGGGACCGAGAACTTATAAGGAGATACAAGCCGAAACCAATTTAACTAGAGAACATATCTCAAGAGAATTGAAAAAACTTTATGAATTAGGTATCCTTGAGAGAGATGAATCGAAAAAACCATTTATATATAAATTAAAGGAGATTTAGTCTATATCATATTTTTGTATAGGATACGCTAGTTTAACGATACCACCTAAATATCTATATCTATATTTTCCTCTATATCCCTCTCTTAATAGAATTCCTTCTTCGATTAATCTTGACAAATATGTTGATAATGTACTCTTCTTGATCTTATCAGGAAAATATTCATTATATAAACTGTATAATTCGTTTAATGTAAAAAAGCGTTCACTAAAATTCTCTTCTATTAGAGATCTAATACGATCGAATAATGTATTAGCATTAGATACTTTAGGAGATAACTTAAAGCCTGAGCCGGCCATATCTATTAATTCTAAAAATCTATTTAATTTTTCTTTGTCAAGACTTCCGTTAATAGTAATAGTTATCTTAGAGCCATCATCTAATATAGTCTCAACTTTTATTTTTCGAGGCCTCAGTTTATCCTTCACCCATTAATTATTCACATTTCACAAGTGAATATAACAAAAATGTATCTCAGGTCATCAATAAGAAAAAAAGAGTTTCTAAAAAGGTAATTCATTCACTGGATTCACTTGAAACAAAGGGGTTTCTTTATATCTAGTGAATAAAAATATTCACTGTGAATTCACAACCATAACTTATGAGAATAACTTTACACCTCCACCCCTATTATTCTTATGATTCTATTGAAAATCAGTTATTGAGATCATAGAGATTGTGAAACTATCATAATGATATTATATATTTCTAGGAAAATAATCTCTTATATATTATATTTTTGAATATATCGAATGGAGAGTAGTTCACTTTTATTAATTAATTTTAATTATTTCTAAAGAGTCACAAGCTATTTTTATTCTTTTGAAACAGAGGTAGATATGGGGTGCCTGTGTTTTGAATAGTGATGATAATAACTATAGCGACATAATTGACGAAATATTTGATAGAGCAATCTATGGACCCAAGATCTTTAAAAATAAATTAGTATTATTTCACGATTATATTCCCAAAAGACTATTATTTAGAGAGGAACAAATTTCAAAATTGGCAAGACATTTAACTACATTGATAAAACATCAGCGTACCTCAAATTTATTTATATATGGAAAACCCGGGACCGGAAAGACTGCTGTAACTCGATATGTAATAAACAGGTTGCTAGAAAAGATCAAGGGAACCGATTTTAAATTTATTTTTTCTTATGTAAATTGTAGATTAGCTGGAACTGAATATAGAGTAATTAAATATATGGCAGATTCAATAGGTCTTAAATTGCCATTTACAGGTTTATCGACAGAAGAAGCATTTAATAGATTAAAAAATCATTTAGTGAATTTGAAAAAACCTTTTTTAGTCGTTCTAGATGAAGTTGATGCCCTAATTATAAGATATGGAGATAACCTCCTATATAGTCTAACTAGACTAAATTATGATGAATCTGATATAATAGCTATGATAATAGGTATATCAAATGATCTAAGATTCAAAGAGATGTTAGATCCTAGAGTTTTAAGTAGCCTTAGTGAAGAAGAAATTATATTTAAGCCATATACAGCCACCGAACTTGAACAGATATTATGGGACCGGATTCAACTTGCTTTTTTTGATAACACTGTAGACCAAGGTGCAGTGAAATTAGCTGCCGCTATCTCAGGGTCAGAAAATGGAGATGCTAGAAAAGCTTTAGATCTTATTCGGGTAGCAGGAGAAATAGTAGAAGCACAGGGTGGCAACAAAATTACAACGGACCACATTAAGATGGCCTATAATAGCATAGATAGAGAAAGAACATTAGAGGTAATAAGAACTTTGCCGCTTCATTCTAAATTGATTATAGGAGCATTATACCTTATGACAATTGGAGGTCAAAATAATAGAATTAAAAGCAGTGTTCTATATCAAAAGTACTCATTACTTACAGGAGAAATAGGTGAAAGTCCACTTTCTAGCCGACGATTTTATAGTTTATTAACAGAGCTAAGTTTATTAGGAATAGTAAATAGAAGAATAGATAATTATGGTAGACGGGGAGGTAGAGTAACAACAGTAAAATTTGACGTGCCTTTGACACTAATAAAAAAGAGTCTGGTTGAGGATCCTATAATAGGAGATTTATTAATCAATAAGTTTGATTAATGATGTTTTTAAATTCTTAAGATTAATTAATGCTGCAATACCCGGTGTTGGGTTAAGACCCATTTCTTTTTGATATTCTGTTTGTTTTTGCCATGTCCCGCTATTTACTATCAACATATTATCGTTCACATGTTTTGCATCAAATATATGAACATGACCTGCAAGAAAGATATTTAGATCTTTAGGGATTATTAACTGATCTTTCTCGGAAAGTATAATCTTTGTCTGCATCCCATATGTAGGTGCTATATGTCTAACTCTAAGTAGAATTTCCATGGCATTCGTAACATTTTGCTGTGTAACTCCAGGTATAGTAGCATATATATCGTTCAGAAAATCCCCATGAAAAATATATAGTTTTACACCATTGAGGCTAATATACGCCGGGTCACTCAACATTATGAATCGATCATCATCATAAAATTCCTTTGCATAATTATTATTTATTGGAGGTCTAGGTAATGCTTTTCTAGTAATGTCATGATTTCCAGGTGTTATTAGTATTCTTTTTTTATGATCTATTTTTGACAAGATTTTATATGCCTCTCTATATTGCTCACGGGGATCAGTAATTAGGAGATCTTTATCTTGGCCCGGATATACACCAACACCATCTACTATATCTCCAGCAATTACAATATAGATAGTTCGTCTAATTATAGATTGTAAATTATAGTCATCAACCTTACCATTAAGAATATCTACAAGCCTATAAAATTCATCATATAAGAATTCATTACTGCCTATATGTAAATCAGATAATACCATAACATATATATCATCCTCTGGATGCTCTGGTGAAGGCTTTATTTTGGGTAAGAAAATGTCAACTAATACCGGGGCCCTGTTTGGCCTCATTCTTATATATGCGCATATAACAGAATCTAAAGGTATGCTTGTTAATAACCGGATTAAATGGGTATCCCGTGAACTAGCGTAGATCTTTCGTTTGGCAGTAGTATCTTCTATTTCTATAAAGACTTGGTCTCTAGTTATATGTTTATGACTGATGAGACCGACTATATAGTGTTCTCCCGGAGATAATTTAGATAAATTAGTTATATCTCTAATACCATAGTCCTTGAGAATATCTATACCTATAACCTCATATCTATTTCTAAAATAGGATATCAGACTTTTCATATTATCATTCATTTGCTGTATATTAGGCTGAAATATTATTTTTATATCAGGTTCTAAGGAAATTTTCTCTTTCTCTTGAAGTTTTTCAAAGATTTTTATTAAATGTTCTTTGGTAATAAAGAGATCACTAATTTTCGATATATAATAAAGGAAAAAGTCAAGATCTTTCGGAATATTGTTAAATAAGTATTTTTCAGCCTCAGGTGTCAGTCTCTTGCCAGTATTAATAATTTTTTCTATTATGACTTTAGGTATTTTTTCATCGCTCACACTGATCACTAAAAACTATTACGTATACCTATTAAAACTTAACAACCAATATTTAAAAATAGCAGATTATTGTTTATTCTGTGAATAATATATCACTATTAAGCCGGGATGCCCGAATGGCTAAAGGGGTCGGCCTCGAGATCAATAAAATGTGGCCAGATAGCCGATGGGGCTTCGGCTCCATGTGGGTTCGAGTCCCACTCCCGGCGCCATTTTTGCGGGGGTTCCCCTAGCCTGGTCAACGGGGGCAGGCTCAGAACCTGCTGGCGTAGGCCTTCGTGGGTTCGAATCCCACCCCCCGCACTATGTCTTTAAGATTTTTTATCAAATCATTTAACCGGCCCTTGCTTCTATCAAAAATCCCTTTAATATAGAATTAAATTATCTTTCTAGCAGCACAAATTTTTATTTATACAATTTATTTTTATTTGGTAATGAACTTATTAAATAATCCTTCACCGATCGAAGCAAAGAATTTTTTAGAAGAAGCGTATAAAAATAAGTTGCTGATAGTGATGATCGGAAATTGTGCTGTTGATTATAAAGGAAGGGCAGGTTCATATTTAGATGAGGGAGAAAGACTTATTGTCATAAAAAGCGATAGGTCTGTATTGGTTCATAGGAGTAGTGGCTACAAACCTGTTAACTGGCAACCATCAAAAACCAAAATTTCTTTCAGGGTTGAAGATGATTATTTAATAATCAAATCGATAAGAAGTAGGCCTCATGAGACTTTAACTATCTATCTGAATAATATTAAAACTATAATTGCCGATAAATTGAAAGATACCGGGGAATTTATAATGTACTTAACAGAGGACGAGATGCAGAGAATACTATACAGCAATCCTGGGCTAATAGAAGAGGGACTCAGAAGTGTTATTCGAGAAAAAGAGTTGAAAAGCGGTAAAGTAGACATTTTTTGTATAGATAAAAATGAAAATCCAGTCATGGTAGAAGTGAAGAGAAATAAGGTGGGTGAAAAAGAAATTTTACAATTATATCGTTATGTCTCTGAATACAGAGTTACCAATCCAGATGTAAGAGGCATTATAGTAGCGCCATCAATAGATCCTTCCGCCCAACGATTACTTTCAGATCTAAAACTCAAGTTTAAACACATAGATCTTGCTAAGCTGAGTAAATTATCAAGGAGAAATAAAAAAACATTGCTGGATTACTGAATGGGTCAAGAGAGAATATTATTTATATAGTTATATTATTATATTTAAGAGATTATATTATAGATTTTAACGTTGGTTTTAGGGATCGAACATGAAGGTAGCGAATAACGATGAACAAATAATAAAACCCCTAACCCTTGTATATAGACAGATTGGGGAAACAATTACAGTATATCTTAAAAGCGGCGAGAAATATACCGGCTATTTGGCCAAAGTAGATAACTACATGAATTTATTAATAGAGGATGCGGTTGAAGAAACGAGTAATCGGACAACGAGATATGGCAGAATTCTTATTAGAGGCAACAATATTCTCTTGATAAAGACCGTATAATATAGAAAGGGGATATAAATGAAGACCCCAAAAATCATACTAGAAAGACTTAGAGCAGCTCCTGTACATAAACACAAAGTAGAGATTGTAGAACGGAAAGGGTTAGGGCATCCTGATCATATTGTCGACTCTTCTTCTGAAGCGGTCTCTAGAGCCCTGGCAAAATACTATTTAGAGGAATTCGGTAAGATACTACATCATAATGTTGATAAGGGATTATTAGTAGGAGGCAAAGCTGAATGGGAGTATGGGGGCGGCAGGGTATTAGAGCCTATTGAAATAATTATCGCTGGTAGAGCTGTAGACAAAGTGAAAGTAGATAATGAAAAAGTAACAGTACCAGTAAACGAAATAGCATATAACGCTATAGAATCTGAAATTAAAAAATTATTGAGGTTTATTGATGTAAAAAATCATATTAGCATTTCTACAAAGATCCGTCCTGGCTCTCAGGAACTTATCAGTACTTTTGAAAAGGGTATTTATGATGTGCCATTAGCAAATGATACCTCTTTTGGGGTAGCATTCGCTCCTTTTACGGAGGCTGAGAATATAGCCTTGGGCTTAGAACTTTACATGAATAGCAAAGAATATAAGGGTAAGCGTCCTTATGTTGGTGAAGATATTAAAGTTATGGTTTTAAGAGTTGATGATCATTTCGATATAACAGTAGCAGCAGCATTTATAGACAGGTTCTTTTCCTCTTTATCTGAATATTTATCTGCTAAAGAGGAAGTATATAACGATATATTAGACTACTTAGCAAAAATAGAAATTAATAAAGAGCTTAATGTCAAACTGAACGCCGCCGACGATCCTGATAACAATAAAATATATTTAACCGTTACAGGTACTTCAGCCGAATCAGGAGATGATGGAAATACAGGTAGAAGCAACAGGGTATATGGACTAATCACTCCTAATAGACAAATGTCATTAGAAGCAGTTGCTGGCAAAAATCCTGTTAGTCATGTTGGCAAGGTATATAATGTACTTGCACATAGAATAAGTAAGAGAATTTATGACGAATTAGAAAGGATTGAAGAGGTATATACACGAATTCTAAGTCGTATCGGCGAGCCGATAAACACTCCGCAAATATTAAATGTACAACTAATATGTAATAGAGATATAAATGAAGGAGATAAACAAAAAATTAACGATATAATACAAGAAGAAATGAGCAAAGATAGATTATTAGCCCTAACAAGTGAAATTCTAGAAGGTAAGTATATCTTATTCTAAATTCATCTTTATAAAAATTCTTTTTATATCTGTCTTAAGACCAAATCGCTTATTAAAAAAAACTACTATATTTTTTATATCTCTTTTTAACAGTTCCATCCATCTATCATCATTTATACTGATAAATTGAGGCCAGTCAATTAAGACCGGCTGATATGATTTTGTTATAAACACGTTAAATGGACTTAGATCAGCATTAATTATTCCAGCATCCAGTGCCTTCGCTATCTCATTAATAATTTTATTTAATAATTGGCCAGGATTCTCTATGTCACGAATATTAATCAACAGATCGCCCTCTAATTCTTCCATGACAATCATGTGTTTTACATTTGCTATTGGCTCTGGAACCTTCACATTTCTGGAATAAAGATATTTAAGCACCCTATATTCTCTAGCAGCAGCTTTATAATTTCTAATAATCCAGTTAATTCCCTTTGAAAAGTATACATTATAATAACTTCTTTTTCGTGTTGTATCCTTAAAACTTGTTCTTCCTAGTCTATAAACTTTTATTGAATATTTTTTATTGTTTTCATCTAAAGCTTCATATACGTCAGATTCCTTACCTACCCCGATCTGTTTTCCAATACTAGTTATGAGTCCTTTATTTGCCAGAATTCTTAATGCTAATGCATCTACTCCGGCAGTTAATAATCGAACGCTTTCATACGGATATTTGTAGTATTCAATAAAACCCAGATTTAGTAATTCATTAATATAATATAGTATCTTTTCTTGATTTGCCTTCACTTTTTTACAAAGAAGCTTTAGAGGATACTTTTCATATCTAAGGATATCCTTTTCTATTAGATACAGTATTTTCCACGCCATATCGCTTATTTTCAATATTTTCTTAGCTGTCTCTCTAAATGTAACCATGCCATTTTAATCTTAGATAACATCTCATAAATAAGCCTGTTGAATACATTTTTATTCTTAGGAGTTATGAATAGAGATATAACTAAAATTCTAGAAAAATTAGGGGCACGGTTAACTCGTGGAGATCTATTTAAAGAAAAATATTACTCTATATCTTGGCGCATCACAACCGGCTCAACAGAATTAGATAAATTGTTAGATGGCGGTATCTATCCATACAAAGTATATGAATTTTTTGGTGCGGCTGGTACTGGGAAAACTCATCTAGCGATGCAGCTCGCTGTGACATCTCTAATCGAGGATGAAAAAATTAAATATAATTCCATTTATATCGATACAGAAAGAGGCTTCAATATACAAAAAATAGCTAAAATTGCTTCTAGGTACATTGAAAATCCCTCTTCTGCACTTAAGCACATATACTACTCTTTTTTAAATGATCCAGAAGATCTGATCAAGCGGTTAAACAATGTGAGAAAAATAAGTAATAATATTAGATTACTAATTATAGATAATATAGCTGTACCATTACAAAACCTATATAACAAAGACCCTAGCATAATAAGCTATTATATTAGAAGTGTAATGCGCACATTATCTGAATTGATAAATGACTTGTCACTGTCAGCGGTGATCACTAATAGAGTTTATTCATCTTTATCTCCTCTCACAAAAAATGCATATCAACCTTATGGTGGCGTAACACTGGAAGGATTTATTGATAAAGAAATTTTATTGATAAAAGAAAATAATATTATTAAAGCAATAGATATTTCAGATATAAAAGCTATTGCTTTATTCAAAATAAGTGATAGGGGGATAGTAGACATATGAATGGTTCAATGAAAGATGCTAAAAAAATATTCTATAAAACTTTGGATGGAAAGTTGACAAAAAAAGAGGCCCTTGAAAACCTCCTCAAAATATCTAATAAAAAAATTATGAAAGGATATTATTTTGGGGTAAAAGGGTTACTTATTAAGCAGAAAGATACCATGTATTCGTTTAAACCAGATGGACTAAAAAGGTATGAAATAATTCAGCTGATAAAAAAACTAGAGGCTATAACCGCATCTAAATTTACAAATGAATTCGACAAAGGATATTTTTATGCGTGGATAGATTATTTAAGGTTTATAACCGGAAATAGTAGTAAAAAAAATAAATAACTTATTTATAGAAGAAGAATATTTAATATAAATATCCAAACATATAACCATACCGCCACAAAAGAACCTGCTCCATCGATGAAAATATTTCTCATAGTTACATTAGGTTGCCCCGGTTTTATTTTAAATACATAAACGATTAAATAATAAGAAATGACGTAAGTCATGCTTCCTAACAAAATTCCTTTTCCTGCGCTCTCAAGCTGAAATTTAAAGAAGCCACATATTAATCCTGTGATAAGTCCTAGTAATACTCGTGTCCAGTGTATTATGGCTTTTTTATCCATATTTCCACCTTCAACATTCATAATAACTATCTTTATATTTTTATCTTCATTACTTTACATATCTTCTATGATGATAACATCTATTTTACTACATTCGATAGTGAAGTATATACAGCGTTTGAATCCGATAAACATAAAAAAGTTTAGGTTAAATACACATGATAATTTCTCTTTAGTTATAAGGTGTCAAGAAAAAGTTATTAATATTATCCTCGATCCATATCGAGGTATATTTCTTCCTCTTCAATATCTACCATCCAGCCGTAGAATAAGCTCTAAATATCATTTTATCAAAAATATACTGGACAATTCGCTTGTTACAAGCATCGAACAACCTGAGATGGAAAGAATAATCATTTTTTCGATCAAAAATAAGGGAAAAGAATATAAGTTTATCGCTGAGCTGTTCGGCGGAGGAAACATGATCCTTACAGATAAGGATGAAAAAATTATCTTTATAGATAGAGCATTGGATGTAAAGGACAGGACACTATCAGTTGGCAGAAATTATAAACCCCCTCCTCCCAAAGGAGTCTCGATAGAATCTTTAGAGAAGTTTTTGGAGAAATCATTTAATTACAAAGAAGTATTTAAGTTACTTCCATTCGATAAATACACTATACGCGAAATACTGTTTCAAAGTGGTTACTCGCAAGATGAACATACAATAAAATTTAGGAGACTTTCGGAGACTTTGAATAAAATAATAGAGGAAGCAGCGAAAGGTGAAATCTATTGCATTGCAAAAGCAGACGATGATGTAGTATTAATGCCCTTTGAACCCGCCCTACTAAAACAGATTGACTGTAGTAATGATCTAATAAAAATAGCCAGTAGGTACTACTATCTTCATTTAGCACCAAGTTTTCTTGAAAAAAACAAAGATAAAACCCTATTTATCGAAAAAAAACTGAGTATTCTAAAAGATGAATACAATAAAATAGTGGCTCAAATAAACGACTTAGAAAACCTGATACCAACAATATATTCTCATTATGGAGAGATATACCTCCTATTTGATAAAATAAATAAAGGTAGAGTGGATGAGGAAAAAATACTAAGCATTGATAAGAAAAGTAAGAGAGTTACCCTTAAGATAGACGATAAAACATTTTCACTAAAATATTCTATCAGTCTCAATGCAGCTATAAATGAATTATATGAACGATTAAAACGCTTAAAAAGAGGCAAACAACAACTTGAAAAAAAGATAATTGATTTGGAAAATCAAGTAATGATAGAGAAGGAAAAACAAAGGGAATCAAAACTTCCTTACATTGAGGAAGTGTGGATTTCTACGAGGAAGAAAAAGTGGTTCGAACGCTATAGATGGTTTATAACGTCAGAGAATCTTCTAGTAATCGGAGGAAAAGATGCTAGAACCAACGAGGCTATCATTAAAAAACATCTTGATAAAAATGATATAATATTTCATAGTGATGTATATGGCAGTCCATTCGTTATTTTAAAAGAAGGAAGCGCGGCATCAAAAATAAGCCTGCAAGAAACCGCCGTCTTTACAGCAAGTTATAGCAGGGCCTGGCGGGAAGGTTTTTCCTCGATTGACGTATATTGGATTAGATACCATCAACTATCTAAGACTGCACCATCAGGCGAATATTTGAAGACAGGGGCATTTATGATATATGGGAAAAAGAATTTTCTACGTAATATTAAGCTAGAATTATTCATTGGGCTATACTACATGGATGAGTACCCTATTATTTATATAGCTCCCGAGACATCGGTAATCAAATACTGTGAAGATAACCTATTAATAAAGATTAACCCAGGCAATTTAGATAAATCCAAGTGTGTCAAGGATATTTACGAACATGTTATAAAGTATCTGAAACGTCCCCTCTCTAGAATAGATAAACAATACATTCTTAATGAAATAAATAGTAAATTGCCTCCTGGAAAGCTTGAGTATAAAATACTAAAATAGGTCATAAATGAATTTCATGCATAATACGAAATCTTCAGGGGATAACCTATAAAATACCTAAAATATGGTTGGGGTTAAAATATAGGTAGCATAATAATATTTAGGTGGAGAACGATGTCTAGCGACGCATTTAGAACAGAGATATCTGTAAGAGAAATTATGAATAGCCCGGTAATTACAGCTAATACTAATGATAACATTATAAAAATATCGAAAACATTAAGAAATCATAACATCAGCAGTGTAATAGTGGTTGATGATAAAGAGCAACCGATAGGTATAGTTACAATGAGTGATATAATTAATAAGGTTTTGGCCTTAGATAAGAACCCAGAAAGCGTGTTAGCGAAAGATATTATGAGTTATCCGATCAAATATATCGATGCAAATGAGACCATACAAAAAGCAATCAAAATTTTTTCATCACATAAAGTGAGTAAATTAGGTGTTACTTATAAAGGAAAAATTGTTGGTATAATATCAGTTAGCGATGTTATAAGAGTTATACCTGAGCTTTTAGATCTATTGTCAGAAAAAGCTATGATAAAATCAGGTATAATACCATTACCTAAAACTGGAGGACCAATAATAGGATATTGTGATTATTGTGGAAATTGGAGCGATTCATTAAGCGAAATCGACGGTAAATATTATTGTCCAGATTGTATAGTAGACCTCTTTGGAAAAGAATAGATGGTGCATATTCATGCAAAGAGAAATAGAAGCCTCTCTCAAATCTCGAATCTTTTCATCTCTGATAAATGCGAGAAATTTATTAGATACTTTCAAATCGAATGATAACGCAAGTAAAAAGAATATTGTTTTTGACTTATCTATTGAGATCGAGAGAGCGGTATTTTATATGATTTTAATTTGTGGAATAAGCAGACTTGGGGCAATAAATTATTCTCCTAACATAAAAAAAGGAGAAAAAATCGATCTAATCGCCGAGCTAGATAAGTCTATAAATTACGCGATAAACAGCTTTAATAATGGCGTATCAGACTGCCAAGAAGCGCTATATTATCTACTAAAAATTAGGGAATTAACCTTTCATTTATATAAAGAATATTTATAAATTAATCAAACCCCAGTTCTTTTCTCCTATCAATAGTGCTTTTTGCGTCGGGTCCAGTGCTAATAATTGTTACTGGAATTTTAAGTGTCTCTTCTATATTTTCAATAAACCTCTTGGCTTCCATAGGTAATTTAGAAAATTCCTTGACATTATAGGTATCTCTATAGATAACATCAAGTTTCGTAATAGCTATTTGAGTAGGTGTATTTAACATAACTGCCCTTTTGGCATATCGGAAGTTAAATGGTGCCACTCTTCTTTTTCTACCTGTAACAGTAGCTATTTCAACCATATTTTTTTCTGCCGCCTCTTCCTCTGACATTTCATTTTCCAAAGGTCCGCCGCCAACACGTGTAACATATGATTTAAAAACCAATACTATCTCATCGACTTTCTTTGGACCTACACCAACATCTGACAATATCGCGGACGCAATAATATCCTTAGAAGTGACATATGGATAAGTACCATGGTATAGAGACAAGAATGTACCTTGCGTTCCTTCCACCAAAACATACTCATCGTTATCTAATGCAGAATTTACTTCCAGCGGCACATCTGTTAGATACTTCTCCAACTCCTCAATTTCCTTAGCTAGTTTCAATTTACGTAAAGCCCTGTCACTTTGTGCTGCACCGCACCCACTGGCTGTTGATCCGATCTTCTTCTTTAAATACCGATCTCCTCTCTCTCTTTCTATATGAATGTCCTCAATAATACCGCAATTATAATCCAAAAACACTCTATCGTAGGTATTGGTCAGTTCTACTTCTGATAGAAATACCTTCGGATTAACAAGAACTCCCGGGCCTATAAGAAGCCTAGATCTCTCATATACAAAACCACTTGGAATCTGCCTTAGTTTGTATTCATTTCCATCTATTACGACGGTGTGCCCTGCATTAGGACCTACGCCTCCTCGTACAACAATGTATGGCTTGTCGGCAATAGCCAGATAAGATATCACCTTACCTTTTCCCGTATCTCCAAAAAAACCATCTACAACTAGGTATAGCATTGCCCCGTTCCCCTATCATTATTAGCATGTCTTATTATAAAATATTATTATTTCTCATTAAGCCTTTTCTGGAAAACCGGATATGTAAGAATATTATATTTAATGTCTTCTAATTTATAGTTGATAATAACCGATACGCTTATATAGTATGTCGTGACTCGGTGTTACTATAATGATAAAACCAGGCAAGCTTTCTAAAGATATGTTGATTAAATACATTTACCCTCGATGTGGAATAGAGAATAGTAACGTGGTAATCGGCCCTGTGTGGGGCGTCGATGCAGCGGTAATTCGTATAGGAAATAAATACATGATTATTAATTCAGATCCTATTACTGCAGCATCTAAGTATATAGGTTGGTTATCTGTGAATATCATCACTAACGATGTCATAGTTATGGGCGGTATTCCTCAGTGGGTCACCATGACTTTTCTTTTTAGGAGAGACATTTCAGAATCAGAAATTGATAATATAACTCAGCAAGTTGATAAAGCCGCCCGCCAAATTGGTGTGGCAATAGTTGGTGGACATACTGAAATAACATCATATTTACCGAATAATATTATAGTAGGAACCGCGATGGGAATGGCAGATAGATATTATTCAAGTAGCGGGGCCAGAGAAGGAGATTATATAATAATGACAAAAGGCGCAGCCATAGAAGGTACTGCTGTACTATCAATGGAATTTGAAGATAAACTGATTAAAGCGGGGGTTTCAAATAAAATAATCCGACATGCCAAATCACTAATTAAAGATACAAGCGTAATCAAGGAAGCCTCTCTGATAATTAAAAAATATGGTAATTGGGTCGATGCGATGCATGACCCCACTGAAGGAGGCATATTATCAGCACTTCATGAGATAGCCGATTCATCTAATGTAGGCATGGAAATAGATATTTCCCGCATATATATTAAAGAGGAGACTAAAATAGTCACAAGCTGCTTAGGCGTAGACCCTCTATCTCTTTTAGGCTCAGGATCATTATTAGTTGTTGTTAAACCGGACGTTGCTAATAAAATACTGACCGATTTACATCATGCTGGTATTTGGGCCGATATTATAGGCATAGTAAAAGATAGGAAATACGGAAAAATAGCTTTATTAGAAAACAAAAGAATGCCTCTTCCATATCCGGAAAGAGACGAAATATGGCGTATTATCTGACTTTTCTATTTTCCATATCTTCTTTGTCTATTTTGATATGTTCTGACTGCTCTCATAAGATCTATTTTTCTAAAATCTGGCCAGTACACATCGAGAAATATTAATTCGCTATATGCAGACTGCCATAATAAAAAATTACTTAATCTCATTTCTCCACCTGTTCTAAGTACCATATCGACATCTTGATGATCCAAATGAGAAGTGTAGAGGTGATTTTGAAATAAGTCGTATGTAATGTCGTTAGGCTTTATTTCCCCCGCATATACTTTCTCGGCTATTCTTTTTGTCGCCATTAATATTTCATGTTTTCCGCCATATGCTACCGCTATATTAACTACCATCTTTGTATTTTGGCTTGTCTTATTTTCAAGCACTTTCATTTTTTCAACTAGGTCTTTTGATAATAATTGAAGGTCACCAATAAATTTTACTTTTATTCCTCTCCTCATAAGTTCCTCGTCATTTATTGCCTCCATAACTTTTTCTTTAAGGATACTCATCAGTTTTTCCCGTTCCTCCTTAGATCTAGAGAAGTTTTCGGTTGAGAAAGTATAAAGTGTAATAGTTTTTATTCCTATTTCGTAACACCATCTCAGTAAATCCTTTACTTTGGATGCTCCAATTTTATGTCCATCCCATGCATTAAGGCCCTTTCTTCTAGCCCACCTTCGATTTCCATCTAATATTATTCCGATATGCTTCGGCTTCTCCTTATTATCGATCTGCCTTTTTAACCATGTTTCATATATTCTATAGATCCCCAGCCATCGCAGAATTTTATAGAGATTCAACCTCCTTACCTCCCTTTACCCTAAGAACCACATACGTTATAGCAATAGCAGTGAACAAAATGCCTAGTCCTATGCCAATATAAAAAAGTAATCCAGTTATACCATGACCTGGATTTATTAATATTAATGATACCTCTTGTCCTATTAGATATATAATTATCGACCCTAGAATAGTAAATATATATCTAACAACATGTCGCTCAGCCTCTGAAAAGAAACCATATAGCAGCATTCCCGCTGAATAAATAAATGCCGTTATAACTATCGTTATCAAAAACGGCTGGAGAAAATTACCTAATAGATAAGCACCATATACCCAAAGTTTGTTGGGATCGGCTATAACGGCGAGAAATTCAGGTAATTCGCTTATTGAAAGATAAGCTATATATACTCCTGTAAGGAAGGATGTTATTGCAGCCACATATGCGAAAAGCCTAATTATCTCTTCTGTAGGTCCTTTGATTATCGATGATATGTAATCATCAATCCCGAAACCTTTTACTGCAAATGCCCCGCCTAAAATTATCATTCCCATGGATATCGCTTCTCTAAAAAGATTCATTAAAAAGAGTATCCCGCCTATTAATGTGATTAGTCCAGGGATACCAATAAAATATAGACGATAGGGTTTTTCTTTCCATAACATTTTTAAATATCTTCCAATAACTGCGTATGTTTCTTCGACGCTTTTACTATGTTTTATAACAATATGATGCACCGAAGAAATGGGTATTCTAGATAAGAGTATGGGAAGTATTTCTTCATCTTCGTAGCCATCAGTTACTAATATTATATTATCAGCAGGAAACATATCCAATACTTTCTCTAATTCCTCTACCATTTTTTTATCCGCTTCTATCCCTCCTTTTTCACTACCAGTTATAGCAGCAACTTCTTTTTCTTCTTTTTCTCCTAATTCATATTCATTATATATTTTCACTGTTGCGAATAAAGCATTTCCATCTGCATCTTCTGGATCTGTTAGCAAAAGCTCCTTTGCAGCCTCTATTATTATATCTCTTCCAATAAGAGGCGTAGAGTATTTTGTTTTTAATCCTATATCATTATCCCGATCCACATTTAAAATTAATGTTCTTCTATTGCTAGCTTCTCTGCCCATTTTGATTCAATAATAAATATAACCTTAAAATAATAAGGACTTTATGTTCGTATTATATTACCACAAGTAAACAAGAATCAAAACCTCTAAAGTGGTTATTGTTATATTAAACCATGTTTAACCAGCACAGAAAATTCGTCAAACGTTAGAGATTCTCCCTTCGAAAGCTTTTGTAGTGCCTTCTTTAGTGTCAAATCTTGATTATTTAGTATTTTCATTATTTCATCAAAAGACATATTGCCTGCCTTTATACCATGTGGCTCAAGCAAACGATCTCTTTCTTTTCTAAGATTCCTTAATTCTTCTTCTAATGGTTTTAATTGTAAAAGAACGGATTGGAATTCTCTTTCTATTTTCATTTTCTCTTTATTTAGCTTTGCTGCTTTTTCACGCTTTTCATCGAGTTCTCTTTTGAGCGTAGTTATCTCGCCTTTAATTTCATCTAATCGTTTCATAAATGGTTCAGGGTCAAGCTCATCAAGTTCATCTAATATTTTATTTTTTTCTTTTTTAGCTTTTTCGCTTTCTTCATACCTTTTCAGCATAATTGTTAAACTGTTTATCTTCTCTACAATACGTTTTTCCTGTCTTCTATTCAAATTTGATGTTTCATATACGGTTTCCAATCTCCTTAATTCATTATATAATTCATGTGGCGGCTTAGGTAAGTTTGGTCTACCTTTAATAATATCATTAAGTTCTCTCACACGTTCACGTAATTTCTTTTTCTTCTCTATAATCCTCATCAAAGAATTCTTCTTTTCTCTAAGCTCCCGACGTAATTCTTTTATTCTTCTTTCTAATTCAACCATCATATTTATCTCTTCTTCAACGCTAGTTAGAAGGCTTTTCCTCTGGTCTCTTATACGCTTAAATTCAGATTTTAATTTATTATAGATTACTGTCTTCTGCTCTATCTGCTCAATTATCTCTCTTAGTTTATCCGTATCTATAATCCTTGCCTCCACCCTATTCGTCACCTAACACTATTCTTATATCTACTGCTTTGACATCGTCATTTCTGCATATTAGTGGATTTATATCCATCTCTATAATATTTGAATTCTCATATATCAGCATTGATGCAGATACCAATATCCTAATTAAACGTTCTTTATCAACAGGAGGCAATGTCCGATATCCATCTAAAATTTTTTTTCCTTTAATTTCAGAAAGCATTTCAGCAGCATCGTTCTTAGTAATAGGTGCCAGCCTAAAAGAGACATCTCTATATATTTCTACCATTATGCCTCCTAAACCAAACATTATTACCGGTCCAAATATTTTATCATTAATGCCCCCTACTACAACTTCTACTCCCTTTTTAACCATCTCTTGAATTAGATATTTCCTATCTTCAATAGCATAGAATTTTCTCTCCATTTCTTTTAGATTAATTTCAAGCTCTTTAGGACTGGCTATATTTAACATTACAGCACCTTCATCAGTTTTATGAATTATTTTTTTTGAGATCAACTTTAATGCGACAGGGAACTTAAGACTATTTATCCCCTCCAGATCCTGAGGATTATCTATTATTACGTATCTTGGAACAGGGATCTTATATTTTTTCAGCAATTCAAAAGCCTCTTTTATATCCATCAAATTTACCATAGTATTACTAACCTCCCCAGTCCATAACTCTAAATAATCTCTATGATTAATATTATATAGTTTAATTATCGGGTACTCACTACGTATTTTATATAACGATGGTGCCTCCTATTCTAATATTTCTTCTCCTCCAAATAATATACGAGTTACTGCTTGAATTAAAACATCCAGATTATCTAAAGTCTCGGCGGATACCGGAAAAAATAGGTTACCTACAGAATATTTCTTAAGCAATTTGAACATTTTTATCATCATTTCAGCTTCATAAGTATCATAATGTTTCTCCATTTCTCTTGTTAAAACCTCGGTCTCTCTATACCATGAATATAACTTAAGAACTTCTTCTTTGTCTAATAAGTCAATTTTATTTAAAACATTGATCGCTGGAATCTCAAATCTGTATCTTGTAGATGCCGCCACCAGCAAGTTAGAAATAAAATTTTTAGGGTCTTTACAAAATACCGCATCCATTATAAATATTAACATTTTCTTGTCTCCAAGTAGATTGCGAACAATATAATCACCTACAACCCGATAGGCAAAAATTTCCATTTGCCCAGGAGTATCGACGATAAGGATATCCGGGTTTGCCTTACCTATTTCCACATTCAATTTTTCTATATATGCAAGAGCAAGATCCATCGAAACTATAAGTGCAGTATTGGGGCCTATATTATGCTTTGACATAAGATCCCATATATCGATATATTCCCTAATATCAAAGTCAGGATTATATGGAGTATTAATAACTCCTGGATCTAAATTAAGCACAGCAACATCTTGTTTTTGTTTGGAAAACCATTCCCATAAAGAATATGATAATAAGGATTTACCTGATCCCGCCAATCCAACGATAAATATAGTGGCGACCATAAGACAACCTATTTTTTACGACTTAGCCACCAATCTAAATATTCTTCCTTAATATCTTTTTCCTCTTCTCTTTTTCTATCCCATTCTTCAAATATTTCATCCAGCGTCATCATAACGCCGCAACTTACACAAACATATAACCTCAATTCGCGATTGTATTTCATTTCTCCTCCACACTCTGGACATCTAGGCACAAGACATCACTCTCCATATATTCTTTTAACAAATATATTAATCTTATCCACTATATACACCACCTAATTATAACTTAGCCACCAAATAAATTTTTGAATATCAGACCGCAAATTATACTATTTAAGAGCCATGACATGGCGGCCGTGGTCTAGCTGGAAGGATACTGGCCCCCCAAGCCAGTGGTCCCGGGTTCGAATCCCGGCGGCCGCACCAAAACCCTTTCATATTGAGAGCAGAAAAGTTTTTTTATGTATTTCAAAATACATATTAAATACAGAGATATTTTATTTTTTTGATGTATAATCCCAATGCGATAATATTGAATAGAAAAAACACAATTAAAGGTGTCATTTCGAGGAGCAAAATCTTAGATTACATGTCAAAGGAAAACAGATACTATACCATAGACGAACTATCAAAGGCTCTAGCTATGTCAAAAAGCAAAGTGGTTTATCACTTAAGGCTATTAAAAGAGTCAAATATAGTTCAGGGGTTTGGTAAGCATCCTATTAGATGGATTCTCACTGGTAAAGGTCAGAAAAAGATTGATGAATTTATTTAATTTATTGGTTAATTGGTAAGTATTCATACGCTTTTTTCAATGATCTAAAGCAATAATGCACATCTTGATAATCTTTCCTAAAGTCCGCTATTTCTCTCCGAATCGTCTCAGGATTTTCTTCTTTTATAATCGCCCTTTCAAAAAACCTTGCTACATCTATCATTTCACTAGGACCCATCCCTATTCGAACCAACTCTTGTACCCCAAGTCTTATTCCCCCAGGGTTTTCATAATGTAATCCCCTCTGTGGATCCCATGGCATGAGATTCCTATTCACTATAATACCCGCATTTTCAAGTTTTCTCTCTATATCTCCACCCAATCCATACTTGGTAACATCAACCAAAATTTGATGCGACTCGGTAAATCCTTTTTTCTCGCCGACAACATCGAACCCTCTTTCATAAAGAGCCTCGGCCAACTTTTTAGCTGTTTTGATAACATCATCAGCATATTTTTTGCCAAATTTTAATATTTCGAGAGCAGCAATAGAGAGCCCCGCTAACGTATTTAAATGATGATTACTCGTTACACCAGGAAAAACCGCTTTCTTAATTTTTTCAGCATATTTTTCAAATGACACTATTGCGCCTCTTTGGGGACCGAAAAAAGTTTTGTGTGTCGACATACTCATTACATCAGCTCCTTCTCTAAGAGGGTCTTGGAACTTTTTTCCAGCTATAAGTCCAGCCACATGAGCAGCATCATATCCTATGATAATATCCCTGGCTTTTAGAAAATCTGACAATTCTTTAACGGGATGTGGGAAAAGAAAAACACTACCTCCAAACATCACCAATCTTACTTTTCCTTTCTCCTTTTCTATAGAAATGATTTTTTTCATTGAACGGTCTACATCAATATTAAAATTCTCTTCATCAAATTCAAAATACTCTACTTCTAATCCATGTACCAAACCTGCTGATCCCCAGAATCTCTTCTTTCCCATCGAAATATGCCCTCCCTTAGCAATACTTAAGGCTACCATTATATCATTTGGCTCGGTGAAAGCTGAGTACAAAGCCAAATTTGCGGTGGTACCACTTATCGGCCTTACATCAACAAATTCAGCGTCAAAAATCCTTTTCATTATATCAATCGTAATAAGCTCCACTTGATCTATATATTTACATCCCGCGTAAACTCTTTCACCAGGCCATCCCTCAGCGTATCTATGACCGAAATCTGATACTAAAGCCTCTTTTACAGCAGGACTAACTATATTTTCACTAGCAATTAGAGGAAGCGCGGTTGAAAATAACTCATGATGCCTCCTTAATAATTGAAATATATTATTATATAACCTTTCTATATTCTCCATATTATTATCCCCCTATTCAATCTCTGCTTCTATTAACTCCATATATTCCTCATATGATAATAGTAATTTGCGTTCATTTTCAAAATTATTCATTTTTATCTTTGCAATCCAACCTTCTCCATATGGATCATCATTGATCAGTTCAGGCTTTTCCTCCAAAACCTCATTTACCTCAATAATAGAACCGCTTAACGGTGAATATACCTTAGCAACAGACTTCACAGACTCAATTTCAGCAATGCTTTCCCCACGTTTTACTTCGCTACCTCTCTCTGGCAATTCTACGAAGACTATTTCATGTAGGAGATCCTGAGCATAATCAGTTATTCCTATCGTGGCTATATCCCCCTCTACCGATACCCATTCATGAGTATCAGTATATAGAAGATTAATAGGTATCTTGTATTTCTCGCTCATTGTGTTCACCAGATAATAATTTTATCTGCACTGTAATAATTTTAATCTATTTCTTATCAAAAGATAACCGTGTATTAAAGATAAGTGCTATGTATATTTTACTAAAATAATATAAAACAAGGAATCAAACGCTTCTGCTCCATCCATATTTAGTAGAATCATACAATGGAAAAGACTTCACTACACCTTTACGTACTTTCTCATCAAATGAAATAATATCAACTCTCAAATTTTCTTTCTTATTTTCAATATTAATATAACCCATGCCTATTCCTTTCCTCAAAATAGGCGAATACGCCGCACTAGTGACATAACCTATTTTTACATCATCGAGATAAACCAAATCACCTTTTTTTATCATACCTCTCTGTATAATAAAACCTACTCTAATCTTACGAATCTCTTCCTTTTTTTTCATTAGTTTCTTCTTGCCAATGAACTCTTCCTGATCCATTTTTACCACCCATGCAAGATTGGCCTCATAAGGATTAATGCTTTCATTAATATCATTGCCATACAAACAATATCCTGCTTCGAGTCTTAGAGAATCTCTAGCTCCTAATCCGCATGGTAATCCTCCTAGCTTCTTAACAGTATCAAGCAATTCTAGCCATAAATTTAGAGCCACGTCCTCTTTTCGACACCTTAATATTATTTCGACGCCTCTTTCTCCAGTATAACCCGTTGTTGATATCCATCCATCATGACTATTATAATTAATATTCCATACTCTAAACCTCACATCTTCGATGCTAAAAATATCAGATAATACGTCCATATACGATGGCCCTTGGAGTGCAAACATAATACTAGTATCAGATATATCCTCAACATTCACATTAAACCTTCTTCTATGTTTATTAATCCACCTTATATCTTTCTCTCTGTTAGCTGCATTATAAACCAATAAAACTTCTTCTTCTCCTACTCTATAGACCATCAAGTCATCTATTATTCCGCCTTCTTCATTACAAAATAATGAATAATGTGCTCTACCGACTGATAATCTATTTACATCATTTACTGTAATATAATTGACAAAGTCTACAGCATCTTTCCCTCTTATTACTGCTCTGCCCATATGAGTAATGTCAAATAGTCCCACGTTGTTTCTGACAGATAAGTGTTCTTTTATTATCGAATCATAATATAAGGGCATTTTAAACCCTGCAAACTCGATCATTTTGCTGTGGCTAGCGTGATATTTATGTAATACAAGCTCTTTCATTCTATCACCTGACTTTTGGGACTATTTTAATAACGATTTTATCCATCTCTTTAACTAATTCTTTTTTGCATCTCGGGCATCGTGCGGGTAACGGATTTAACAAAGTATCGATAGCCTTAATTGAATGTGAATAATAAAAAGTATATCCACAATTTGAGCATTTAATTATTAACCCCATTTCACTCATATATATTGCTCTTCGAAAAAATAAATTGTAGAAACATATATCGTTACTAAATAATACATAAATAATTTAAATTCAATATAGCTGGTTTGTGTAAACTTTAATTTAGAACGTAACTGATTATTAGATTAAAGAGAAGGAGGGACCGGGAAATTAGAGTAAAGAACAAGATACTGATAGTATCGGAAAAACCAAAAGCGGCAGAAAAAATTGCCCAAGCGCTAAAGTCTATAGGAAAACGTTATAATAAATATAAATATCGGAACATCGAGTATTACAAACTTCATGTAGATTCATCATTAATATATATACTTCCTTCTTTAGGGCATTTATACACATTAGACGAACCACCTCCATCATCATTCGACAAATTTCCTACGTTCAGTATAATTTGGAAGTTGGACTTGAATAACCCTAAAAAGAGAAGAACAGTAAACAACATGTCAAAATTATTTAAGAAATTATCCAGCAACATTACCGAGGTAATCAATGCCTGTGATTACGATATAGAAGGCAGCACTCTAGGATACAATATTATAAATTATCTTTGCAATTCTGATGGAAATAAGAAAATAACTAGAATGAAATTCTCTAGCTTGACTCAAAATGAGTTAATAGAATCTTTTCAAAACAGAAAAGAGAATCTAGATGGAAACTATTATGCCGCTGGAATAACACGGCACATAATTGATTTTATATGGGGTGTAAATCTAACCCGCGCATTATCAGTTTTAGCACGGAAACACTCGGGGTTCCATTCTACAATCAGCATAGGACGTGTACAAGGCCCAACCTTGAAGTTCATTGTAGATAAAGAAAGAGAGATTCAGACATATGTGCCAGCGCCATATTGGGAAGTTGAGGTCTACTTCTTGTCGGATACGGGTGACAAGTTTAAAGCAGCATATGCTAAAAATCCAATAGATACGCAGCAGGAAGTAAATATAATTGACAGCATGGTTCATAAAGGAAGTACAGGCGTCGTTAAAGATATAAAATTCAGGAAACGTAAATATCTTCCGCCAGCACCATTTAATTTAACGGATCTGCAAAGCGAAGCCTATATAAATTTTGGTTTTAAGCCTTCTCGTACACTATCAATCGCCGAACAACTCTATTTAGACGCGTTAATCACCTATCCCAGAACATCTTCACAAAAATATCCTAAAGATATAGATCACACAGCAATACTTTCGAAGTTAATGAATATCCCGGACTATAACAAGATTATAAATTCTATTCTAAAAAAGAAAGTATTGTCTCCAAGGGAAGGGAAGAAAACTGATCCCGCGCATCCAGCAATATTTCCTACTGGAGAGACGCCATCGAGACAACTGAGGGATGATGAACAAAAATTATATGATCTGATTGTTAGAAGATATATCGCCTCATTTTATCATCCTGTTGAATTGAAATCTGTATCTGCAAATATTGATGTAAATGGATTTATTTTTATATTGAGAGGGCGGACAATTGAAGATAGGGGCTGGTTGGTAGTATACGGCAAATACTCTCAAATCAGTGAGAATCAGATTCCTAATTTGAATATTGGAGATGAGGTTATAGTAGATGATATATTAATAATGGAAAAATATACTAAACCGCCTCGGAGATATACTCAGAGGAGTTTACTTCTTCAAATGGAAAAAGAAAATATAGGGACTAAAGCAACTAGAAGCTTAATAATTGACACGCTATACGATAGGCATTATGTGACCGGAGAAAGTGTTGTGCCAACCGAGTTAGGTATGCGACTAATAGAAATAATGGAAAGAGAAGCGCCCAAGATCATATCAGTAGATATGACGCGTGACATGGAGCTACAACTAGACAAGATTTTGTATGATCCAACTATCTCTGAAGCAGTGTTGATAAGAGTCGTAGATGAAGTAACAGATATAATTAGGCTACTATTTGGTAAAAGCAAAACCATCGGAATTGATCTTGATAATATGTCTCATGCGACCAGATTAGCCAAAAAAATGATGGGTAGTTGTCCCAAATGTATAGATGGTTCATTAATTATAATCAGGTCAAAACGTTCGGGAAAACGGTTTCTGGGATGTACAAATTATCCTAAATGCAAAGCATCAATGCCTCTGCCTCAGCGGGGCTCTATTCGTAAAATAGGTACATGTGATGTCTGTGGCTGGCCTAAGATAAAAGTAATTATAAATAGACGTGCATTTACATCATGTGTGAATATTAAATGTTCAACTAGAAAAGCAGGCGCATAAATATGACAACTAAATGTGTAATATGCAATAATAAAAAGGATATGCATCCATATTTTTGCCGAAATCATTTAAGAGCATACAATAATATCATAATGTCATATGAAAAGTGGATTAAAGCATATGGACAACTTGATGAAAAAAATTATTTAAATCGTATCTACACTAATCCATATACAGGCGAGTGGGCAAAAGAAGTCGCATTATATTTGATAAAAAATGGAGGGCGTTTGCATGTACAAAAAGGTCGATAAATTTATCAGTAGAGTTGCATATTGGTTAAACAAGAGAGTATATAGAGGATTAAGTAAAAGTAAGTTATTACGAGCAAATACGCTTTCTCAACTAATTGTAATAATAATTACAGTATTCTTACTTAGTGGTGGAATTGCTTTATTAGTGAATCCTAATCTTCAAGCTGTGCTTGTGCCTTCTATTGTAGGAGGTGAAACACCGCTGGAATTTACAATTTTCTTTTTTGTCAATCTAATGTTCTTCGTTAGTTTATATATGATATACTCCGGAGCAAGCAAAAGCGTTTTTGATACCGGTCTTGTATTAGGAGGAATAATACTTTTTATTATAATTATAGTTATAGATATGTTCCTGTTAATGGCTAAGCTGGGCATGCTGAGATAACTAATTACAATGAAAAAACGTAGCTATATAACTTATTATTAATAGATGCTTTCAAGCTTATTTGATTATCAATCTTAATAATTCCAATTATTGTTTTTACCTCGTCTTTTATTATTGAAAACATCGGTAATTTTTCTGTATCGATGACATTAGTATCGATTATTAGCCATACCACCACATTTTGATTATTTAAGCATGTGGACTTAAGACCAAAGAAAACATATAATGGATCGATTTCCTTGCCGTTGATTTTTAATCCACCTTGTGTATAAAAGGGATGCAAAACTACAATTATTTTTTCAGTAATATTCTTAATGTTAGCTAGATAGTCAATGAATAACAATAGTTCTTTATCCGACAAACTAACAATAAAAATTTTTCTTAATTCCTCTAGTTTCCATCCTAAAAAGTCATCTGGAGATAAAGAATAGGTTAAATCTATAAAGAATACTTTATCGACTAAGCCGATTTTATTATGTAGAAGCTTTAAAATAGTTTTTTTCCGCCACTCGGAAGGCCTGCCGTAAAACATAATTAGTTGGTCATTTGTCAATTCAGAAATGTTTTTCAATATTTTCCTCTCCCCTTATTAACTATTTAGCTAAAAATATTATGTTTTCAATATTACTTAATATATTAAAGTTTTGTGTTTTTCATATTTCGTTAGGCTTTACTATACTGACATGTTTCTTAAGCCAATTCGGAAAATAATCTATATATTTCTTATTCAGGAATCTGTTCTCCAGAAGATAAATATAGACCTCGTCCTTTTCCTCTCTAAGTATACGTCCTATAGATTGAATTGCAGCTATGATACCCGAAATTATATAGCTATCTCTTGTACTTCCAGTATTATGATATATCGTGTGAATTTTGAGTTGATTAAGCAAATCGGGCGTAGGAATAGAAACGCCTATTATTACTAGTATATTCCCTTTTATGTCGATACCCTCCCTCCATCTCCCACGCTGAGAGAACAATAAAATATTTGCATCGTTATCTCTGAAATCTGTAAATTCTTCTCCAATGCAAATGTCTTCCTTACTAACTGATTTTATACCTTCCACAACTTCTCTCGATGCAGCGAATGCTATTACTTTTTTTCTGTGCTTCTTATGTATTTCTTTAAGCAATCTAACATATTCCTCGTATAGAGTAACAGATCTATATTTATATAGCGTTGTTATGCCGGGGACCACAAGTACTTTTATTTTCTTAATATGAGGAATAGAGAGAAATTCAATTCTTTCGTAATCACGTGAGATTTTTAATCCAAAAATTTTATCGAGGAAACTTGCCGACGGAAATGTTGCTGATATAAGAATATAGGAATAAAATTGTTTTAACTGTGTAGCTATAAATTTATAGAGTCCAAACGGGTATAACACCAGCTTTCCATCATTAACAGCTATTTTATAGTTTTCACTATTTGACAGGATTAGCCCCAGAAAATTATATAATGATACTATATGCTGAATTTCCTTTTCTCCGAGCTTTTTCTGATACTCGTACATTATTCTTTTAGGAATCCATCCACGTAACAGTTTATATAATAATAAGCATTCATTAATATCTAAAACATCATAGATCTTATCTAGACTTAATATTCTCCTTTTTCCATCAGAGAATTCCTTTAGCTTTATAAGTATTCTATTTATTAGATTATATGTTTCATCTGATAAACTAGGTATATGTGTTATATCACTTAATTTAGAGATGTCAACCGAATTTGTGTAACTATCAAATACATACTCAGGTATATTATGTGCTTCATCCGCTATAAGAATGTAATTCTTTGGATTAATATTGAGCATACTTAAAGGATCTATCATGGGACTTCCGCCAAATACATAAAAATATGTTCCTATCATTACATCGGCATCGCTCACAACATGCCTAAGTAAATAGTATGGACAAATCCCTGCGTTAATCAATCTTTCTATTATTTCATTATAATGTATATTTCCGGTGACCCTCTTAATTATTTTGAGACCGTCATTATAATCAAAAATGGCTTTATGGTAATAATTACAGGTTCTAAAGAACCTCAGTGCCGAACATAATAAAGCGGCGACATCCGACCCTGGAAATATAGGACATAAATTCCTTTTACCACGTATATTAACGATGTTTATATCTATATTAGCCTTAGATTTGATTTTCTTGATAATGTGCATAACTTTTTCTGAGAGAAGGTGTGTACGTGAAATATATAGCAGCTTCAACTGATTATCCTGTGAATAGGCTAACGCTGATGACAATGCTAACACTGTCTTACCTATGCCCATAGGCGCTTCGAAGACTATAGCTTTTCCCTCTCCTATACGGCTATAAATCTCTTTGTATAATCTAACTTGATACTTTTTTATTGTAAAAGGGAAAAAATTTAGGTTATCCACCGTTTTCCCATAATACAATCTGATCGTTTTATATAAAGACTCCTACAAGTGCTGATACTAAAAGAGTTCTCTAATTATGCATAAACTCATTTTTTATGACAACCTTTATTAAGATAGTAGAATATATAGGTTGCAGAATTATTTTTGTAGTAAGTGATGAATATGGGAAAGTTTATAGTCTTCGAAGGTATAGATGGCAGTGGAAAAACTACCATCGCTGAGTTATTAGCTATACAATTAAGGAACCAGGGTTTTTCAGTCAAATCAACTGCTGAACCTACAGATGGTCCGATCGGAAAGATAATAAAAAAATATTTGTCTAGTGCAAAAGAAAGAGATCTTATTTATGAAGCGCTTCTTTTCGCAGCAGATAGACGCTGGCATAATAAGGCAATTATAGAACCCTTTCTCAAAAAGGTTGATTTTGTTATCTCTGATAGATATGTTTATTCTTCTTATGCATATCAATCTGGCCAAGATATTTCGATTGAATGGTTAGAGGAGATAAATAAATATATCATAAAACCTGATTATACATTTTTGATCCAAATATCTCCAGAGATGGGGTTATCTAGACTAATAGAATCTGGGCGTGCGTTACGTGTTACAGAGAAAAAAGAAACCTTGTATATCGTAAATAAAAAATATTCTGAGATGGTGAATAAATATGGATTTGTGGTGTTGGACGGTACCCGTGACCCAAAAAATTTAGTTGATGAAATACTCCATATTATAATGGGTAAGTAAAGGAATGTATGTGGACCACCCACTTATTAAGGAATCCGCGATTATAAAGAGGGATTATCAGTTAAAGATAGCGGATTTAATGAAAAAAACCAATTTATTGACAGTTTTACCTACTGGGACCGGTAAAACTACAATTACCCTTCTTTATATAGCGGATTTATTATTAGAAAGTAACACAGGCTTAATATTATTCGTAGCTCCAACCCGTCCTCTTGTAAAACAACACTATGAATACTTTAGAGAAAACCTTAAAATAAATGATGATATGGCGATTATAACCGGTGAATCATCTCCAAGAAGCCGAAAGAACCTATGGACCAAAAAAATAGTGTTTTCAACCCCTCAAGTGTTATATAATGACCTAATTAAAGGATGGATACCTATAGACAGCATACGGGTAATTGTTTTTGATGAAGCCCATCATGCCATTGGTTCACATCCCTATGTGAAGATAATGCGTTATATATCGGCTTCGTATATTCCTCATGTAATAGGTCTTACAGCGTCACCGGGAAGCACATCTAAAACGATGGCTATAATGAACAATCTACATCTTTCAGATATATACGTACTAACTAAAAAAGACTATGAATTGCGGGCGTATCTTCCCCCTATTAAATTGTTACTTGTGCGGTCTTCTCCTGATAAATTTTTCTATCATATATACAAACTGCTTATCAACTCAATAGAGAAACGGCTTTCTATATTAAATCAAACGTTAAAAAATGATTTGTCATTAAATCTTAATTATAGAATTATTTCATTTTCTAAACTAAATGAGCTACGTGAACATATAGATAACCTGTATATAGAAGGTAAGATCTCTCACAATGATAAAAAACAATGTAAAAACATTATTAATGAATTAATAATTATTGATCGTTTATTAACATATTTTGAATCCTATGGATACCGACCTTTTTTGGAGTACTACCAGGATATCTTAAATAGAGCAGCCTATAAGAGGCGCCTTACCGAGAAGAATATTATAAATGACAAAAATGTAAATGAAGCCTATGTATTAATAAAGAAAATACTAGAAAATAATTATTCATATCCGAAGATTGAATCCTTAAAGAGAATATTAGCTACTGATAACGATGGAATATTAATATTTGTAGGTTTAAAATCGATGGCTATATACCTAAAAGAATTGATAGAAAAATTAGGTTATACATCGGATTATCTTATAGGACAATCATCAAAGAAGAGGGGAATGCGACAAAAGGAGCAGATAATGGTTTTAGAACGATTTAGGAAACAAGAAATAAATATACTTATAGCCACACATATAGGCGAAGAAGGACTAGATATAAGCGAATGCAAAGCAGTAGTTTTTTATGATAACCCTATCAGCGCTATCAGACGTATCCAACGTGCAGGTAGAACAGGAAGAACACTGCCGGGAAAAATATACTTTATTATAAACCCAGGTACTCGAGATGAATCCCGATACTGGGCGGGAGTAAAGAAGGAAAAACAATTACTTAGTGAATTAAAACTATTATCGGACGAGCCACATCATATTAAACTAGATACGTATCTAAACGAGAAAAGAAGAGAGAAACCCGCTCGGTATATAACGACTATAAAAGTAGATCACAGAGAACACGCAGATATTATTTTCAATTACTTAAGAGAAAAGAATATTAAAATCGACCTTACAGAGCTCCCAATAGGCGATTATCTAATCGGCAATATACTTATCGAACGGAAAAAATACGATGACCTCGCGGCATCAATTATTGATGGCCGTATATTTAAACAACTAAAAGAATTATCAGCACCAAAATATTCTTCCCTCATTATACTTGAAGGTGAGAAGTCAGCTTTCATGAAAAGACTCGGAGAACCTGCCCTGAATGGAATAATATTAACGATATTGATGGATTTTAAGATTCCGATATATTATTCCAGAGATGAGTTGGAAACCGCCAAATTACTTTATGCAATAATAAAACGATTTGTTGAAGGAAAACAACCGCCACCTACTAGACTCGAGAGGCGCCCCCTCTCTTTAAAGGATATTCAGAAGTTTGTGGTCGCCGGTCTCCCTGATGTAGATACGGTGTTGGCTGACAGATTACTGAGACATTTTCGCACAGTTGAAAATGTTTTCAGGGCATCAGAAGAGGAATTGATGCAGGTAAAAGGAATTGGGTCTAAAATAGCAAGAAAAATTAGGAAGATATTGACTTCAGATTATCTTTCTACTCAGAACTATAAATACGATTAATTTTACTCAATATCTCGAGATACTTATCTATCAATTCTAAATACTTTTCATCATATGACCAGTCTTCAACAGCCATGATCTGCGAGATAGAATTGACTATCTCTATCTTGAGGTTTTCTAGTACATTAGATATTACAGCGGACCGATACTCCTCTTCGTCTCTAACCACCTTCACCTCTTTCTCACAAACCGCACAATAATGCGTGTTATCACGACTTACAAGAGGATTACTGCACAATGGACAATGATATGATGATATTTTCCAGCCTTTCCTAATATATTCTGATATTTTTTTGGAAGCTTCGGACATCTCAAATATACAGATAGAACTCGAAAATTATATAAATGGATTTAATAATAGGCTTAGCTAAGATAATACTAGGAAAAGGTTAATTACCTGTAAATCTATATGAAATAGATGAAAAATCCTCTGAAGCAAAAATTGTAGAACTCTCATTTCGTGGAGGTGAATAATGAAAAATGCCTAGGAGAAAATTATCAAAGGAGGAGATCCAAAAAAGGATTGATAACGCAGCTTCAATACTGCGAGAAATAGCAAGTTCACGGTTAATTCCCCGGAATATAAGGAGAACTGCTGAGGACGCTATTAATGCCCTATACGACGAGAAATATTCCCCTGCCGTGCGCGCGGCAAACGCTATAGGAACGATTGAGAATGTTTTGTATGACCCTAACATGCCCTCTTTTGCGCGAGTAAAAATATGGAACGCTGTTAGTATATTGGAAACAATAAGAGACTAAAATATTATAGATTATAGTTTAATTGAGTAAGTATCAATACATCCTCTACCAAAATTTATAAATCTATAGACCTTACAATCATAATATTGTACCAAAATATAAAATTAGAATAGGGCCCGTAGCCTAGCCGGGATAGGGCGCCGGCCTCCTAAATATGGTGATAGCCGGGTATCGGGGGTTCAAATCCCTCCGGGCCCGCCAGTAGAATGATTAATAGAATTTATTAACACTAAAAATATAAATTAAATTGGATGCGGGGGTTCCCCTAGCCTGGCCAACGGGGGCGGACGGCAAGACCCGGGCAACCGGGAACGGCCCACACTTAAGATCCAGGCATGGGATGGGGCATCCGCTGGCGTAGGCCTTCGTGGGTTCGAATCCCACCCCCCGCACCATAACCCAAAAATTATTTTCGAGTAGAAGGATTTAGAATGATATTTATATTACGCTGTAATATCGTTTTTCTGGTATGAGGCGGTCGAGAGATGATTTATTAAGAGATTTAAGGTCTGCCACGGAAGCATCGGTTTCTACTATTGCAGGTGAATATATTAGAAGTAGAATGATGCATTATGCTGTGACCGATGATCTGATCTTTTATTTGGCGACACTAAAACGTGATCCTAAAGTTATACATATAACTTATAATCCGTCTATCAGCTTGATGATATTGAGGAAGGTGGGTGACCCCAATAAATACATGGATATATCGGAGTTTTCCAATTGGAGGGAAATAGAAGTACAGGGAAAGGCACGTATAGTCAGAGATAAAAATGAGCGGGAAAAGGCTTTATCCTTATTATCTGAACGATCACCTATAGTCAAATTGTTAAAGGATACTGGGCAGGATCACGTGTTGGATGTTATTAGAGTAGAGCCCCATGTAATAAGGTACAAAGTTGTGGCAGATATTTTACAGGGGAAACCGCCTTTAGTCGTAGAGTTTAAAGATAGACCATCTTCCTTTGAAGAATTTGGTTTACTTAAGCAGAAGCTGAGGAATTGGTATGTTGCTATAAGAGCACCTTTTTTAGTGGCGGGTGTTCCACCAGTAGTTTTAGGCGCCTTAGTAGCGCTTAATGTAATCGGCACTATTGATATTTGGTTATTATTACTAACTTTATTCGGGGTATTATTGTCGCATATTTCAGTAAATTTGTTAAACGACTATTTCGACCATAAATACAGGACGGATGTAGTTAATACTCAATTCATAAGACCCTTCAGCGGCGGCAGTCGAGTTATACAGATGGGCTTGTTAACGCCGTTGGAAGTACTATTAGGAGGATTATTGTCATTAATAATCGCTGTCGGAATAGGATTATATTTATCAATAGTTAGTTCCTATTTAGTTCTTTTAATAGCGGTCATCGGCTTGTTTTCAATCCTCTTTTATAATGCTCCCCCCTTAAGACTTTCAGGTAAAGGCATAGGTGAATTTGTCGTAGGACTTAATTTTGGCGTGTTAGTCGCCTTAGGTTCCTTTGTAGTACAAACGAAAACATTAACACTGGATCCATTGTTTCCGTCTATACCACTAGCGATTCTAGTATCCCTAATATTGATAATTAATGAATTTCCAGATGTCTATGCAGATAAAGAAACTGATAAAAAAACAATAGTAGTACGTCTCGGAAGAGAAAAGGCTAGGTGGCTCTATTTATCTTTAATGGCAACTGTCTACATATATACTATAATTGTCAGTGTAATTGGCTTCATCCCGATTTATGGCTTATTAAGCCTCTTTACATTGCCCCTCACAATTTACTCCATAAAATACCTGTTCAATTATTATGATAGTCCATTCGATATGATTCCAAGTTATATTGCAACGATAATTCTATATATCTCAATAGGTTTTCTGATAGTAATAGCATATCTAGTTAGCGCTATAACGTCTTTGAACGTTTTAGTTATAACGGTTTCCCTTATATTGACATATATAATATATGAATATATCAATATCAAGAGGGACCTTAAGGCCTTTCTAACCATAAAAGGAGTAATTAAAACACATTAGGAAAAAGAAGCAAGAACCTCGATAAAACATAAATAAGGCATAAAATTTATATATCAATATACTTTACAACACAGCTATTCTTTAAATATAAATGTAAAAATCAATCTAAAACGCAAATTACAACAAATATAATGAACTTTATAAGATAAAGTTTATAAAGCAAATAGCTATAACATTATATGGCTATAGTAATAGCTTCCGCACGGCGGTATCCTGTGGAGACGGCCGTCGGCCGACGATGAAAACAGGATCTCCACGTGCGGAAACATGGTGAGAACCCAACCGAGCAATTAATGAATGGTTGGGTTTGAGTTTAAGCGGCACCCAAATCAACATAGAGGTGTTTCCACCCCGCCAGGTCGTACTCCTAAGGCCGGTTGATCCTGCCGGACCCGACTGCTATCGGAGTGGGCCTAAGCCATGCGAGTCGTACGTCCCCTAGCTATGGTGGGGAAGTGGCGTACGGCTCAGTAACGCGTGGTCAACCTACCCTGCGGACGGCTATAACCTCGGGAAACTGAGGCTAATAGCCGATAGGGGATGGGCGCTGGAATTGCCCCGTCCCTCAAAGGCCTAACTACCCATGCGTAGTTAGGCGCCGCAGGATGGGACTGCGTCCGATCAGGTAGACGGTGGGGTAACGGCCCACCGTGCCGATAACCGGTACGGGCCCTGGGAGGGGGAGCCCGGAGATGGGCACTGAGATAAGGGCCCAGGCCCTACGGGGCGCAGCAGGCGCGAAACCTCCGCTATGCGCGAAAGCGCGACGGGGTCACTCCGAGTGCCGACCGCTAAGGTCGGCTTTTGCCCAGTCCAAAAGGCTGGGCGAATAAGGGGAGGGCAAGTTTGGTGTCAGCCGCCGCGGTAATACCAACTCCCCGAGTGGTCGGGACGGTTATTGGGCTTAAAGCGTCCGTAGCCGGCCTGGCAAGTTCCCGGTTAAATCCGGCGTCTCAAGCGCCGGGCCGCCGGGAAGACTGCTAGGCTAGGGAGCGGGAGAGGCGGGCGGTATTCCCTGGGTAGGGGTAAAATCCTCAGATCCAGGGAGGACCATCAGTGGCGAAGGCGGCCCGCTAGAACGCGTCCGACGGTGAGGGACGAAAGCTGGGGGAGCGATCCGGATTAGATACCCGGGTAGTCCCAGCCGTAAACGATGCAGGCTAGGTGTGTGGGTGGCTTCGAGCCGCCCATGTGCCGAAGGGAAACCGTTAAGCCTGCCGCCTGGGGAGTACGGCCGCAAGGCTGAAACTTAAAGGAATTGGCGGGGGAGCACCACAAGGGGTGAAGCCTGCGGTTCAATTGGAGTCAACGCCCGGAACCTTACCCGGGGAGACAGCAGAATGAAGGCCGGGCTGAAGACCCTGCCAGACAAGCTGAGAGGTGGTGCATGGCCGTCGCCGGCTCGTACCGTGAGGCGTCCGGTTAAGTCCGGAAACGAGCGAGACCCGCGCCGCCAGTTGCCGAAGCCTCTTCGGGGGTGTAGGGAAACTGGCGGGACTGCCGCCGACAAGGCGGAGGAAGGAGCGGGCTACGGCAGGTCAGTATGCCCTGAATCCCCGGGGCCACACGCGGGCTGCAATGGCGCGGACAATGGGTTCCGACCCCGAAAGGGGAAGGTAATCCCGAAACCGCGCCTCAGTTGGGATCGAGGGCTGCAACCCGTCCTCGTGAACCTGGAATCCCTAGTAACCGCGCGTCATCATCGCGCGGTGAATACGTCCCTGCTCCTTGCACACACTGCCCGTCGCTTCACCCGAGCTGGGTGGGGCTGAGCTGCGGCCGACAGGTCGTAGCGAAGCCTTGCCCGGTGAGGGGGAAGAAGTCGTAACAAGGTGGCCGTACGGGAACGTGCGGCCGGATCACCTCCTAAGCAAGTAAACGGGGCACCTCTATGTTGAGGGTAATGCCGCTTAAACTCATATTGGATGCAGCTCCTTAGAGGATAAGTAAACTCTAAGGAGCTAAGATGCACACCAGCGATAACTGGTGTGTTACGCAGAGGTGAATATGTGGTTATAGCTGGATCCACCCGGCGAGCTACGCCACACAGTGGATGGCTCGACTCGGGCGGCGAGGAAGGGCGCGGCAAGCTGCGAAAATCCGCGGGTAGGCGCATGCAGCCGTAGATCCGCGGGTGCCCGAATGGGGAAACCCACCCACGATTAATAAATCGTGGGTATACGCCCAGTAACCCTGGGCGTAGGCGAACTCCCTGAAGGGAAACATCCTAGTAAGGGGAGGAAAAGAAATCAAATGAGATTCCCCTAGTACCGGAGAGGGAACGGGGAGGAGCGCAAACCGAATCCAACTAGGAAACTAGTTGGAGATGTGGGGTTTTGGATATGGACATAAACTCCCTACTCTGGATTAGTCGAACTCGTCTGGAAAGGCGGGCCGTAGAGGGTGATAGCCCCGTAGACGAAGTCCAGAGAGGGAGTGTCCATATCCAGAGTACCCTACCTTGAGTGGTAGGGGAAGATGGGGGTCACCGACCTCCAACGCTAAATACGTCCCGAGATCGATAGCGAACTAGTACCGCGAGGGAAAGCTGAAAAGTACCCCGGAAGGGGGGTGAAAAGAGCCTGAAACTGTGTGGCGAAAGGATGCCAGGGCTCGAAAGTCTCTACCCTGTCCTCAACGATCCCCTCGGGGATCAATAAGAGGATAGGTGGGGACAGAGTTCTGGCTTCCGTCTTGAAACACGGGCCAGGGAGTTCATCGTAGTGGCGAGTCTAAGGCCGTTAAGGCCGGAGGCGAGGGGAAACCGACCGGTGCGCACCATCCCAACTGGGATGGGAGGCACGGCCTCTGAAAGGGGGCGGAGCCACTGCGATGAGACTAGAAGCCGGGCGATCTAGCCCTGGGTAGGGTGAAGCCGGGCTAAAGCCCGGTGGAGGCCCGCAAGGGTTCTGACGTGCAATTCGTTCCTCTAACCTGGGGCTAGGGGCGAAAGACCTATCAAGCCCGGGGATAGCTAGTTCCCCCCGAAGTGAGTCTTAGCTCAGCGGCGGGCGAGGTTGCCAGAGGGGTAGAGCACTGATGGGGAGTGCAGGGGTTCGTCCCCGGCTTCCCGTCAAACTCCGAATCCTCTGGCTCCGTAGACCCCGCCAGTGGGGCTCGTGGGGGTAAGCTCCACGGCCGAGAGGGGAACAACCCAGCCTGAGGTTAAGGCCCCCAAGTGCCGGCTAAGTGTCAAACAAAAGGAGGTCCCCAACCCAAGACAGCTGGGGGGTAGGCTTAGAAGCAGCCATCCCATAATGAGTGCGTAACAGCTCACCAGCCGAGGTTGGGGGCGCCGAAAATGTCCGGGGCTCAAGCCGGCCGCCGATACCTCAGGGCAGGAGCGAAATGCTCCTGATCCGGTAGGGGGGCGTCGAGACTGGGCAGAAGTCGGGCCGTGAGGTCCGATGGACCGGTCTCGATTGCAGATCCTGGTGGTAGTAGCAGCGCAGTCGGGTGGGAATCCCGACCGCCGAAAGGGCAAGGGTTCCCCGGCAATGCGTCGTCAGCCGGGGGTTAGCCGGTCCTAAGGGGAGGTTTAACCTGCCTCTCCGAAGGGGAAACCGGTTAATATTCCGGTGCCACCGGCGCTAGATGGATGTACATACATCCGGCCCATGCCTCTTGACGCTTTGGGATAGGGTGAGTGGAGCCGTCGCTCCACCTAACTACTGAAACCTGGGGAGTACCGTAATGGTGAGACCCAGGTGAAGGTAGGAATGGCCGGCCTAAGCCGGTTCACCCGAGTCCTGGAGCCAATGAAAAGAGAGGTATGGGTATTCTGGTGCCGGTGACCGTACCCAGATCTGACACTGGTGCCCTGGGTGAGTAGCCTAAGGCGTCTCGGGATTATGCCGGGCTAGGGAATTCGGCAAATTAGCCCCGTACCTTCGGTAGGAGGGGTGCCTGCTCTTCAGGTCAATAAGGCTTGAAGAGCAGGTCGCAGTGACAAGGAGGTCCCGACTGTTTACTAAAAACATAGGGGGCCGCTAGTCCGAAAGGATGTGTACGGCTCCTGAATCCTGGCCAGTGGCGGTACCTGAAGCCCGGGTACAACCGGGTAAAGGGCCGCTAAACGCCGGGAGTAACTCTGACTCTCTTAAGGTAGCCAAATGCCTTGTCGGGTAAGTTCCGACGTGCATGAACGGACCAACGAGGGCCTCGCTGTCCCGGCCCGGTACCCGGCGAACCCACATCCCCGCCCGAACAGTCGGGGAACCCCCGTCGGGAAGAGAAGACCCTGTGGAGCTTTACTGCAGCCTGCGGCTGAAACGTGACGGTGGGTACAAAGCGTAGCCGGGAGCCGTCGAAGTAGCCCCTCTGGGGGCTATGGAGGCGCCCATGTAACACCGGCTATCCATCGTTACGTTTCTAACCACCCGTGAGGGTGGGACACCCGTTGGTGGGCAGTTTGGCTGGGGCGGCCTCCCCTCGAAAAGGTATCGAGGGGGCCCAAAGGTCGGCTCAGGCGGGTCAGAAACCCGCCGTAGAGGGCAAGGCCAAAAGCCGGCCTGACTGCTCCTTTGACAATAAGGGGAGCAGGGGCGAAAGCCGGGCCTAGCGAACCCTCGTGCCCCCATCGGTGGGGGCCGGGGATGACAGAAAAGTTACCCCAGGGATAACAGGCTCGTCGCGGGCGAGAGTCCCCATCGACCCCGCGGCTTGGTACCTCGATGTCGGCTCTTCCCATCCTGGCCTCGAAGTAGGGGCCAAGGGTGGGGCTGCTCGCCCATTAAAGGGGAACGTGAGCTGGGTTTAGACCGTCGTGAGACAGGTCGGACTCTATCTGACGGGGGTGCTGGTCGCCTGAGAGGAACCCGCCCTCAGTACGAGAGGAACGGGGCGGGGGGGCCTCTGGTGAAGGGGTTGTCCGATAGGGCAGCGCCCCGAAGCTACGCCCCTCGGGATAAGGGCTGAAGGCATCTAAGCCCGAAGCCCGTCTCAAAAATAGGCGACCATTCGCCACTGGATAGCCGTCTCTTCGGAGGCGGTGAAGCTGGTGGCGACGACGGCTGGGGTAGAAGACCCCGTTGATGGGGTGGTGGTGTACGGCGGAAGGCTTCGGCCGACTGCCTTAGCCATCCACTCCCAATCGCCGGAGTCGCTGGATAAATGGATCCAGTTGTAGCCACATCATAGGCTCTGCGTAACACACCACTTGCGTTGATGAGTCGGTGGGCAGGGTGGGCATAAGCTCAAGGAAAGTCCTCCCCCCCAAATAATATGCGTTGCGCCGAGAGGCGCTGGCGGGAGACCGCCACTAGATGGAACAGAAACGAGACTTCTCCCTAGATTTATATGAAGATGAAGAACCCCTGATTCCATCTAGGGAGAAGGTGAAACGGCCATCTAGGACGCGGGGGAAAGGCTAAGTAGGACCCTATGAATAATGAGGGTCGGGTAAGCCGATTAGATGAATCCTGCCTAAAACAGAAGGAGGATTACGACCGACTCATCAACCTATAGAATATTTATTTTTAATATAATAGACGGAGATATTATTAATATATTGGTGATTTTAATGACACTGGCATATGTATTAGTTACAACTGAAGTAGGTGCAGAGGAAGAAGTTCGTAGTAAACTTATAAAAGAACCTGAAATCCTAGAAGCAGATGTTGTATTTGGGGTATATGATTTAGTTGTAAAGGTTAAAGCAGACTCAATGGAACAAATAAGAAAAGTTGTAACGTGGAAAATTAGAAGAATCGATAAAGTAACATCTACGCAAACATTAATTGTGGCATCTGAATAGATAGACATTGATTATCCAGATAGGAATTGATGATTTTGATACAAGAAGGGGAGGATGTACAACTCACTTAGCCTTTCTAATAGTTAAAAATCTATTTGCTTTTAAAGGAAAATTATTGGATTATCCTCGATTAATTAGGTTAAATCCTGATGTACCATGGAAGACAAGGGGAAATGGTGCTGTTGCGCTACTAATTGATATACCCCACAAAAAACTAGTCTTCTTTAAGAGAAAACTAAGACAATTAACAATAGACTATTATAATATAGAAAGTAATACTAATCCCGGAATAGTTATACTGTACTCCAAGGTAATCCCGGATGAATTTAAGGTAATATCAGAGAATGCCCGAAAAAAACTTGTTTCGTTAGGAGAAACAATATCTATACTCAATAAATATAATGATAAAATTGATTATTGGTTTTTTGGAAACGGACGAGGATTAATAGGAGCAGTCTCCGCCCTTGGTGAATCGCTATTAAAAGGCGACTATACATACGAACTGCTGGCCTACAGACCATTGGACATTAAGTCCAGAGAGCGATATATTAATGCAGAAAAACTTATAGATAAAGATTCGAGGAATACATTTTCAAATTATGATTACGAAAATAGGAAGCTCTTAATATCGCCTCACGGGCCTGACCCTGTCCTCTGCGGTATTAGAGGAGAATCGCCATTTTCTGTATATAGAGATTTTAAGAAAATTAGGATATCTGGTAGAATAGAAGGATGGATGATATTTGTTACAAATCAAGGAACCTCAGATTTACTATATAAAGAGTCAAGATTATGTGAAGTTACTCCTTATACACAAATTAGCGTTTCTGGCTACATCAAGGATCCGCCAATGACAGAAGCAGGTGGCCATGTTCTACTTAGAATCACGGATGAAACAGGCATTATAGATGTAATGATATATGAACCCAGTGGTAAAGTTAGAAACCTTGCAAGACTTCTCTCGCCTGGAGATCATATACATGTAGTAGGAGGGATAAAGCCAAAAAATAATACACTCACTATAAACACAGAGGTGCTATATTATATAGACGCTAAAAAATTGGTTGATACACGGCCCATTTGCCCTAAATGCCATTCATATATGGTGAGTCTAGGTAAATCCAAAGGACATTATTGTAAAAAATGCAATTATCATATAAATTTTGATTCTGGGACCTCAACATTCTCTTTCAATAAATATCCCCTGATAATTTTGCCTCCTCTAAGATCAATAAAACATGTAGCAAAACCCCTAAAACGCCTTGGTAGAGAGCATAAAAAACGTCGAATAGGAATATCCTTTAATAGGTGGATAGGAATATTTAGTTAAATATATAAATATATTTAATACCCATTTGTGTGATGAGGGGTAATAACAAAAATGTCGGCTGACTTGACTATTAAGTTACTTAAGGATAGCATTAGAAAGCCAGTGATAGTGAAAGTTAAGAATGGAAGGTTAATCAGAGGATTATTGATTGGATATGATGAACACCTGAATCTAGTGTTGAAAGACGCTGAATTTATAGATAAGGAGGAACATGAACAAATAGGCAATATAATATTAAGAGGAGATAATGTTGTGTTAATATCCCCTCCATGAATCTAGTATTCAGTCTTATGGAATATAGGTGCAGTTAAAAATGATTATTATTTTTCCCTTGGATAATATGATGCCCTTTAATCATATGTGGGGATGGCCCTTCTTTTTCATGGGATACTTTGGATTATTGATATGGGCACTTTTCATAATTATCGGTGTATTAGTCTATCAAGATGCTGAAAAACATGGAATGAATGGTGTTTTATGGTTTATATTGGTCATTATCCCCTGGATCGGAATCATCGCGTTAATTCTATATCTAGTAATAAGAGAGGAACGTGTGGCTAAAGATAGAAATAGTGAAGACCCTGAACTAATACTTAAACGCCGATATGCTCGAGGAGAAATAACTAGAGAACAGTATCTCCAAATGATGGAAGAATTAAAAAAGAAAGATAAGTGAGTCATGCTTACTATGGTGGACCGGGTGGGAGTTGAACCCACGACCTCCGCGTTGCAAGCGCGGCGCTCTACCAGCCTGAGCTACCGGCCCCATATCATACTAGTTAAAAATTAATTATTTAGATAGTTATTAGTTTTAATATTCTTATTTACTCTCATAACAATGTTATGATTGAATAGCGTTGTGATAAATAATGTATCTAATACCCCGGACTCTGAATGAAAAAAGGCATACCTCTGTGAGATTTAATATTTATAATTTTATAATAAGTTTGGTTTACGAGGGCGGTGTTAAATGAAAGGATTTACAACCAGAGCTATTCATATAGGAGAAGACCCATCCCAAATGCAATACGGAGACGTTATCTCACCTATACATCTATCAACAACTTTTGCTAAAGAAAGGATAGAAGATGTAGAAAAAGGATACGTATATTCAAGAACATCTAATCCTACTAGAGATCGCCTCGAGAAGAAACTGGCTTCCTTAGAGGGCGGTAAATATGCATTAGCATTTTCATCCGGATTAGCCGCTGAATCCACCATTTTACTATCACTTTTACATAAAGGAGATGAAGTTATTGCATTTGATGATTTGTATGGTGGCACTAAAAGGTTATTCAATGAAGTTATGGCAAAATACGGTATTAACTTTAAATATATTGATATGACCCAAGCAGATAATGTAAATAACGAGATTACAGAAAGAACACGAATGATATGGATAGAAACACCAACAAACCCCCTATTAAAACTAGCAGATATACGATGTATATCTGAAATAGCGGGTCACGATATAATAGTTGTTGTAGATAATACTTTTGCTACACCTTATTTTCAAAGACCCCTAGAACTAGGAGCTGACATAGTTGTCCATAGCGTTACCAAATATTTAGGTGGTCACTCTGATGTTGTAGGAGGCGCTGTGATTGTTAATGATAACGACCTTCATGAAAAGCTTAGGTTTCATCAAAATGCGATTGGAGCTATACTCTCTCCATTTGATTCTTGGCTGGTAATGCGAGGACTGAAAACATTAAGTCTCAGGATGGAGCGACACGAATATAACGCTAAAAACATAGCTAAATACTTAGAGGAACACCCAAATGTACAACGGGTATACTATCCTGGGCTGAAATCACATCCACAATATGAGCTTGCTAAGACGCAGATGAGCGGATTTGGAGGCATGCTATCATTCGAAATTAAAGGCGGTCTTGAGAAAGCTAAAAAATTTGTTGAGTCACTAGAACTATTTGCCCTAGCTGAAAGCCTAGGAGGAGTAGAGTCGCTAATTGAAATACCCGCTGTAATGACACATGCTTCATTATCCCCCAATGAGCTAAATAAAATTGGAATATCCAACTCGCTAATAAGAGTCTCAGTAGGAATAGAAGACCTAGATGATCTTATTAACGATATCGAGACAGCCTTCTCAGTATGATCAATAATCGATATAGTAAGATCACGCTAAAGTCAAAAGGTAATTACCTAGACAATAATAATATCAAGCTATATAGATTAGATGGAGAAACCGCCTCCAATAAGTAGATATAGTTTACAGTTTCTTTCTTGAAGAAAAATACGTGAAAGGTATGATTGAAATGGGTCCGGTGGGAGTTGAACCCACGACCTCCTCCGCGTCAGGGAGGCGTCATAGCCACTAGACCACGGACCCCTAAATATAATATCCATTTTTGTTTTAAGATATTCTACTATATATCCTTTTGGGTAACTTCTACTAAAAGTGAACAAAATATACACACTTCTAGAAGTTAAAATATGGCGCCGGGAGTGGGATTCGAACCCACGCGGCCACACGACCACCGGCTATCTACATTAGCCATATAGCAGGCCGGCCCCTTAACCTCTCGGGCCTCGGGCAATACGTATCCCGGCCCATGACGCGGGCTCCCGGCATAACTAAATTTCTTAGCCAATATATTTAAAAATTAATTGGATATAAATAGTTGAGAGTGGAATAATACGAATAACTTTAATTTAGACTACTACCTTATGCACTAACCTTTTTAGATAGATAGAATAGGTGGTGGCGGGCTCCCCTGGTTCCCACCGTACTCCCACACCCTCCCCATTACAAAGGATTCAACCCCCGTATCATGGAGCAGATACACCGGGGCTTAGGGCCGCTCGCTCCCGCGCCTAACCCGGTTCACCCCTTAGTGGGTCTCCCTCGTCCTCCAACGAGGGTCTCCACAGTATATCTCCCCATGGCGGAGGCCACATCTCCCCTGTAATGGGGTTAAGATGTGGTTTTCGGTGTTTACCCAGGGGTTACTGGCCCCTGCATATGGCCGGTTTCAGGTTATAGGGGACGGCCAGCCCCCCAGCCCTACCCCGCCACCATAATATCTTAACTATATCCGGAATTATAAATAATATTTTTCTGTTTCCTTCATTTAAAGGAGACAAGCGTTAAAGATGGTATATAAATTAGATAAATGATTATTTTATTATTTGTTAATTGGGATTTTACACCTTGTTTACACTTGCCGCACAAAATAACACGTAATAGAATATCTCTTGTGTATAGATAAAATTCAAATGTATATCAAGAAAAGGAATGTTTTCTAAGGTTTAAGCATTATCCTACCTATACTTTTTCGGTCCCTCAGAAGTTTGTGGGCATATGTAGCTTGTTTTAACGGGTACACAGACCCTATTGCTTTTACAAGGCCTTTTTGATATAGAGTTAATGCTTTTTCTAAGCTTTTAATAGTGCTACTCAGATTTCCAATGATCATATTTTCCCTAAGTATGATGATACCTAAATTAAGGTTCACAGGTTTGACATTTACATTACCGACAACTACTATTCTTCCACCCCATTTTAGACTTTTTAGACTGGTTCTAAATGTTGGTTCTCCCACAGATTCAAGAACTAAATCAACACCTCCAAACCTTTTTTTGATCTCTTTGCTGAAATCATCTTTAGAAACTATTATTTCATCTGGCCTCGCTTTTTCTATATACTTAATTTTTTCTTCTGATGTAGTTACTGCTATCACCTTTGTATTATATGCTTTCGCCACCTGTATCGCGTGAATGCCTACTCCTCCCCCAGCCCCCGTAACAAGTACCACTTCGCCAGAAGATATTTTTGCCATATCTTCGAATCCATGAATCAACATACCAGTAACGCATGCACTTATAGCAGCTTCATTCCAGCCGACATTCTCAGGAATTTTCACTACAGCTTTTTCTTTAGTTAATACATATTCAGCATATGAACCATGTAAATCTTCACCAAACCATTTTCTGTTAATACACAAATTTTCTCTGCCGCTACGGCAATAATCACATTCTCCACAAGGAATATATGTTAATGAAACTATCCTATCTCCCACACCAACCTTACTTACCTTATCTCCTACTTCGATAACCCTCCCAGCAATCTCGTGGCCTAAAATAATAGGAAGTTTAACACGAGGAAAGAAGCCGTCCACTGTCAAAAGGTCTCTATAACACACACCTGTTCTCTCAATTTTTATAAGAACATCATCTTCTTCTGAAACAATAGGTTTATCTATTTCTCTATATACCGGCTCAGCCCCCACTTCTTCTAGAACTACAGCTTTCATAGTACCCCTAATAAACAAATTACTATAAAAAAATAAAAACTGAGTGTAAAGATTTGAACATGCTATCAGTATCTATTATCATCTTATTAAAATAAATTGAACGCTAATCATGATTATATTTATGGAAATCGAAAAATTGATTCGTAACATTATAGTGGAAGATGAATTGGCAGGCGACGTAATCAGGGTCCTAAACCTATTTAATGGAGTATTATGGATGAAGGAGATTGAATCAGAAATACTAACTATGTATTCCCTGGTTGGCGGCCAAGGCGATCTTGATAGACTTAAAGACATAATCCACAAATTAAGCGATGACGGTATAGTATCGATTGAGGAGATGATAAGAGCATCATTTACAGTTTCAGAAAAAGATTATCTTGTAAAACTGATTGACCGCTTTGCTACACACAAAGTATTAATGGAGGATAACAGATTTAGGGAATATATTAAAGCAAGAAAAGACTTATATAACCAATTATTATAGTAGATAAGTTTCCACAAACTTTTATATTGTGCCCATGCTAGTATATGTAAAAAGAACAGGTGGCATTAATGCTAAGAAAATTATTACTAATAAGTATATTTCTATGGTTTTTCTCTTTAACTATATTTATTGCCCTCGGAGTAGGATATAGTATACTATTTTCAACAGGCGCAAGTCACACGCTATTATTTTTGTTTGGGATAATATTTGCGACAATAATTTCAGCGTTATTCTTAACAGTAAATCTGATTAACATATTTAAAAAATAGCTTAAGAATAAATTCTTAAGATAAAGTTAATAAACTATGTAGGTGAACCTGTATTGTTTAAAAATCCATTCCCATCTTCTAAAGCGGTTATAGCTACAGAAAATTATGTTTCTTCGTTAGTTGGATATAAAACATTAGCGTTAGGGGGTAACGCCATAGACGCAGCGGTGACAACAAGTATAGCTCTTTCATTAAATATACCTCATTTAGGCGGATTGGGCGGTGATTTTTTGGCATTAATATACATTGCAGATAAAAATAAGGTTTATTGCATTAATGGAAGTGGATATGCGCCAAAAAAACTGAGTATAGAGCACCTACATAATGCCGGATACCAGAATATGCCTGAAAAGGGACCCCTGTCAATTACGATCCCGGGACTATTAGACGGCATATACCAAATGTGGAAGAAATTTGGTACCACAGACTGGTCTAAACTTATTAAAGAGGTATATAGTTTATACGGCAAAGGGTTCTCCGCTTGTAATTCTTTGATAAACGCATATCGCAAATATAAGGTAGATCTCCTGAGAGACGCCGGCTCAAGAACTACATATAAAAAATTGGACGATGCAGCTTATGGCACTCCTATTAGATTCGAAGGTCTATATAAAACACTTGAACTAATTTCAGAAGACCATCGTATCTTTTATGAAGGTGAGATAGCCGAATCAATTCAGCATTATGTAACCGACTCTGGTGGTGTAATTGAATATGAAGATCTAAAAAAATATAAAGCTGAATGGGTCGAACCATTAACTATAGAGTTTAATGGCAATTTAATCTATGAAATGCCTCCCAATACACAAGGCGTCACAACACTACAGATCCTTAAATTATTTGAAGAGACCAACCTATCAGAGTTATCGCCTAATTCCATAAATAGAATCAAAACATCAATAGATTTATTCAAAATCGCTTACTACATTAGAGATCAATATATAACTGATCCCAAATATATGCATCACACAATAGACGAGTTATTATCATCTGAGTTTTTAAAATCAATACATATGGAGAATGCAGAACCATATACTAAACGTGACGGAGATACAACTTATTTCACAATTATAGATAATGAAGGAAACATCATTTCAGGTATACAAAGCTTATTTCATCCCTTTGGCTCACTAATAACCGAACCTACATACGGTATTACCCTCAACTCACGGGCATCCTCATTCTCATTAAATAAAAAACATATAAACTGCTTATATCCTGGTAAAAAACCTCTTCATACCTTATCAAGCATAATAGCTAACTCTACATCATATACACTTGCATTAGGCCTATCGGGCGGACATTATAGACCCCAACTGCACTCAGAAATACTTACTAACATCCTAATTTATAATATGAATGTACAAGAAGCTTTAGAATATCCACGTTATATATGGATACCTAACACTAATAAAATAGAATTTGAAAACGGATATGAAGAGTGCGGTATCTATAAATATATTACAGTAAAACGAAAATATCCCTCAAGGATGGGAGTAGCAGCGGCGAGTATATTACGAGACGATAATATCAGAATCAGTTACTGTGATATTAGAGGTGAAGGAATACCTCTAGGATTAGTATAAAATAAAGCATCCCAAATATCTATCATTAAATATTATTTGAATAGTGCCTCGTACCATTATAGTATTGAGGTGAAAATTATGGAAGTTGCAAAAACAGAAGTTAAAGATTTATTAGACTTAATAAAAGCGTCGAGAAATTTAGTTGGCACCGTCGTAGCATATAGATATGGTGAAATTCGTATCTACAAAGATATCGCATATATTCTATCAAGTTTAGGTAGGAATAATTGGTACATACTTTATACTAAAAAAGTGGATCTTGCTCCTGATATAGAGGCTATAGAATATACTTCAAGCGGCGAGATTAAGGAAATCTCGATCGAAGAGATGGGTAAGGATCCCAAATCAATTTATTATACGATTTTAAGACCATTGAAGGATGACGTCATAGATCATGTCTTCAACCTACTATAAGCATAATAAGAAAATAATATGAGATAAATATGAATTCTAAGAATAATTCCTATTTCGATTAATATATCCTTTAAATAATTGCTTCTCGTATCGCCTCAGATAATCTTTTTATACCTATTGGTATCTCTTCATCGGGAATGTGAGCATAAGACAATCGAAGAGCCTTTAACTCTCTTTCCCTATAATGAAACAATTTTCCCTCATCATACTTAACATTACGTCTCTCAGCATACAAACTGAGTTTTTCCATATCTATGTTTTGCGTGATCTTAACCCAAATAAATAATCCGCCTCTAGGAGGTGTACATTTAGTATATTCCCCAGCGTATTCTCCTAGAGCTTTCAAAGTAATATCCATCTTTCTCTTAATAACTTTTATATGCTTTTCTAAATGATCCCACATTTTTTCCTTCAAATACTCTGCTACTATTATACTTGCTAAAACACTAGTCCCTAAATCCCATCTATGAGACAAAATAGTATTAAGGTAGTTATCTTTAGCATATAAGTATCCTAATCTAATACCGGGACCTAAGATTTTGGAGAATGAGCCGACAAATAATACATTTCCTTCATCATCTAATGTATTTATGGACCTGGGTTTTCTATCCTTATAAAAATCTATATCTCCATAACAATCATCTTCAAATATAGGGATATTGTAGGAATATGCTAGATCTAACAATCTTTTTCTTCTTTTTTCTGTCATTATTGCCCCTGTAGGATTATGATGATTAGGAATTGTATAGATAATCTTGGGTTTAAGATTTAATCGATCGAAACACTTCAATGTGTCTTCTAATATGTCAATTTCCATACCCCTTTTATCATCTACAGGTATACCTATAACATTCAATTTTAGGTATCTAAAGAATTCTAATGAACCATAATATGTTAATTCTTCGGTAATTATGATATCCCCCGGCTTAAGTAAAGCTCTACCGACCAACTCTATAGCTTGCATAGAACCTGATGTAACTACTATATTGTCAATAGGTAATGCCACACCTTCTCTACGTTTATATCTTAAAGACACAACTTCCCTTAACCCTTTATACCCTAGATCAGAATATGAAGAATACTCATGTTGCCTAGGATAAAAGGCGAATGCACCCCCTATTTTTTTAATTGCTTTCTGAGAAATCAATGCTAATGCATCCGTTGGAAATGTCTCTGGAGGAGTTTTACCTCCAGTAAAATAAAATGTTTTTTCCATGCTCATGACAATTCACAAGAATTAAATGTTAATATCAGTTAAAATATGATACTGCACCATATCAGGTTGATACTAACCAACTTAAGAGTTTATTCTCTTTATAATTCTAAATACCCATTTATAATTTGTGATTATTATGGCGATATATATAGTGCTTTCTAAATTAACAGACTCCGGAGCCCTAACATTGAAAGAAAGGCCTGAGAGGGTTAAAGAAGTTAATGTAGAGCTAGAAAAAATGGGTATTAAAGTCTTGGATCAGTATATTGTGTTTGGCGAGTATGATTTTGTAAATATCATAGAAGCTGAAAATAATCTAGCTGTTATGAAAGCGATGGTCGAATTAGCAAGCAGAGGAACAATAAGAACAATAACTCTGCCCGCAATTAGAGTCGACGAGTTTATCAAAGAATTGAAAAAATAACCCCTCTACTTTTTTATAAAGCCATTATAAGAGATTGGACATTATCGGGGCTGTCTATGATAATACCTATGGCTTCCAAAAAAGTCTTATCAGTGATTTTTTCATCACTCACTCCAATTAATTCAACTCCTCCCTCCCTAAGAATAGCAAACAAAAAATAATGTATTTTTCCTACACGTACCGCTACTCTTTTCTTAAAGATACACATTACCATAAACACAGAAAACCCGGAATAATCTTCATCTTCCGGCGATAATAATTTCTTAATAATTTCTCCAGACATATAATGTGGGTATTTAGCAATAAGCATTTTTAAAGACGACAAAAATCTACTGCTGAATATAAGGCTCGCTCGAGATGTATCATATAAAATAACTTCATTAGTTTCTTCTCCGATAGATATACTTACTCTCCATTTCCTCCATTTATCGGCTAAAAGTATCATTATTCTCTCAAAAATTATTACATAGAATAGATGGATATAACATTATTGTTTATGATTAAAGTATTACCCCCAAAACTCCAACCGCAAACCTAGGTTTTCATAAGAAAGTATGCCGAATATAATGCTGACAATATAATCACTATCTGCATCACAGTACACAATCCGCATATCCTATTGAATAAATTGATTTCCAAAAAGATAGAATATGGCACAATAAATATGCCACTAACTATAGTTCCAATAATCAGAATCAACTTTATTTTTGCATAATTAAAAAATAATACTAACATACTCAGGATAAGCGCTATGCCAAAACCTATGCTTGCCCAGTAATTCAATGGAATGAAAAATATTATAGTCGGGGCTTCTAAAATAACTACCAAATTGCTACCATTTGCAGCACAACCACATTCATTAATCAGAAATAAATAGTTATACCAGAGTGATGTTACAAATCCCATTCCAAACAATAAAACCAATAAGATTGTGGGCTTATCCCTCATTTTTCCAATAACATGGTTAGTATCACCGCAATAATAAAGAACACATAAAATTAATCTCAGTATGTCGATTATAGTTATATTTCTAGTTAACGTAATTATATGACTATAATATTAATTCAAAAGATTATTCTTAGAGAATAGACAATCTATTTGATTGGTGTCTCTGTTGAGTGATGTAGCAATAATCGGCGTTGGTTGGTATGGTTTCTCTCCTGTAACCCTCGAAGCATCCTTCAGAGAAATGGCGTTTGAGGCGGCAGTATCCGCATATGAAGATGCTGGAGACCTAGATCCAAGAAAAGATATTGATGCTTTTGTTACATGTGAAGAAGATTACTGGGCGGGCATCAGTATTACAGATGAATTCATGCCAGATCAATTAGGAGGCGTCCTAAAGCCTGTTTACACCGTAGCTGGAGATGGTTTACAAGGAATAGCCTCCGCCTATATGAAAATTAAAACAGGGCTGTTTGACACAGTGGTTGTGGAAGCACATAGTAAAGCCAGCGACATTCTAACTTTCCATGAAATTATGAATTTTGGTTTTGACCCCTTATATACAAGCCACATAGACGCCCACCCTTACTATTTGGCGGGTCTAGAAGCCAACTATTACATGCTCACCTCTGGCGTCGGAAGGGAACATCTGGCCATGATTGTGGAAAAAAATAAAAGAAACGCGATAACCAATCCACTCGCCAGCTATGGATCAAAATTATCAGTTGACGAAATACTTGAAGCAAAATATGTAGTATACCCCTTATCTGTAATGGATATAGCGCCACTTATCGACGTAGCAATAGTATTTGTGTTAGCTACTAAGGACAAAGCTAAAAAATTGTCTGATAATCCAATATGGATAGAGGGTGTGGGCTGGGCAACAGAGACAAATTATATAGAGACCAGAAACTTTGGTGAAGCCCTTTATGCAAGAATAGCCGCGGATATGGCTTATCGACTAGCCGGTATTGAAGATCCAAAGAAACAGATAGATTTAGCGGAGATAGACGATAAATTCAGCTATAAAGAACTGATGCATGTTGAGGCGCTAAAATTATCAAATAGATACTCATCGCACTTAGATCTTGAACGAGGAGAATTTAATAGGAATGGCCCATTGCCTGTCAATCCCGGTGGTGGTTTCATAGGCATAGGCCATGGGTTAGAAGCCGGCGGACTAATTAAACTTCTTGAGGCTACATTACAGTTAAGAGGAGAAGCTGTAGGTAGACAAGTGAAGGGTGTTAAAAGATGTGTTGTACAATCATGGAGAGATATTCCGACTGCCACAGGGGCAGTAGTGGTATTAAGTAATGAGGAGGTGTAAATAATTATGAAAATGAATATAAATTTGAAAAACCGTGTTGCCATAGTGGGAGCCGGATTAACATTATTTCGAAGGCGACTAAAAGAGACCCCTAAGGAATTAGCTTGGGCCGCCGCTAAAATGGCTTTAGAATCAGCTGGATTAGAATTATCGGATGTAGATGCCGTTGTTATAGGCACCGCGCCCGATGCCTTCGACGGTATACATATGAAAGGTGAATATTTGGCCGATGGGTCAGGTGGCACAGGTAAACCTGTTATGCGGGTATATGTAGGCGGTGGAACTGGTGTCTTTACACCAATAGCCGGATGGTGGCATGTGGCCTCAGGACTGTTTGATGTAGTGCTTGCTGTAGCAGAGGAGAAGATGAGTCCGGCAATGCCTCATCCTCAATCTGTATTTGCTCATATATGGGACCCTATAATAGAAAGACCGATTGGACCGAATTTAATATGGATATTTGCACTAGAGATGCATAGATATATGTACAAGTATAACATTAAAAAAGAAGATATAGCCAGAGTTAGTGTTAAGAATAAGAGGAACGCCTTAGATCATCCGGCGGCTCAACTAGGAGCGAAAATAACAGTTGAGGATGTCCTTAATAGTGAAATGCTTGTATATCCCGTTCAACGCTTGGATATAAGTCCTGTATCGGATGGTGCGGCGGCGGTAGTAATGGTTTCAGAACATATAGCTAGACGCATAACCGACTCGCCTGTCTGGGTAGAAGGTGTAGGTTGGTCATTGGATACTGTACATTGGACAGGACGGGATTTAGCTTATCCCAAATATGTTGAATGCGCCGCGAGAATGGCATATAAAATGGCAGGAATAACAAATCCAGCAAGAGAGATTGATGTAGCAGAAGTCTATGATCCCTTTGATTACAAAGAATTACATCACATGGAGGGCTTAATGTTGGCTAGAAAAGGTGAAGCACCAATTTTAACTAGAGAAGGTATAACAGAACGAGATGGTGATTTACCGATTAATCCAAGCGGTGGTTTATTGGGAGTTGGAAATCCAATTGCAGCTGCTGGGATGATGAAAGTTACAGAAATTTATTGGCAATTACGCGGCGAAGCAGGAAAAAGACAGGTAAAAAAGCCGGTATATACTGGATTGGCCCAAGCTTGGGGTGATTTGATGCAAGTAGGTACAGTTATAGTGTTACGTGCGGGGTGATAAACATGGATGAGAAAGTTAGGTTAAAAGGAACACCAATAAAAAGATTTGATGAGACGATAACAGTAGAACGAAGTAGCACCGCTAAATATGCTTGGACAGCAGGACAAGCAATTAGCCGTTTTCTTGTGGAATTGAAAAAGGGAAAATTAATAGGTCGGCGTTGTAATAAATGTAGAAGGATTTTAATACCTCCCAGAATGTATTGTGAATCTTGCTTTAGAGCTACAGATGAATGGATATATGTGGAACCTATAGGAACCGTGAATACAGCGGTGGTCAGCTACATAACAACCACCCGTGAAAAACTCGAAAAACCGCTTATTATCGCGGTGATAGAAATAGAAGGTACCGGGGGATCCGGACTATTCCATTACCTGGAAGGCGTGAATCCAGAGGATGTTATAAATAGAAAGGTCTTTGGAATGCGTGTTAAAGCGGTATGGAAGCCTGAAGCTGAAAGAGAAGGTAGTATAAACGATATTAAATACTTTGTACCGATAACTGGAGGTGAAGAGAAATGAGTTGGGATAAATCAGGAGATCCAAGGATACTAAGAAGATGGTTCGGCGACATGGAGGTAAAGAAGCACATCTATACAATGGGTATAGCAGGAGAAATATTCATGAAAAATTTGAAGGACAAGGGTGTCATAACGGGAAGTAGGTGCGATGAATGCGAAGTGATATTCGTACCACCTCGTTCTTTCTGTGAATACTGTTTTTCTGAGTTGACTGTGTATGAAGAGCTGGAGCCAAAAGGCTATATAGAAACATTTACAATTGTATATGAAGATTATCACGGTGAACGTCTTGAAAAACCATTAATAATAGCCTTAATCGCGTTACCAAATGCTGTTGGCGGGATAATACATTATATAAGAGAAGTAGAGCCGGAAGACGTTTATATCGATATGGAAGTTGAAGCGGTACTAAAACCCCGAGACGAGCGCGCAGGTAACCTATCTGATATATTATACTTTAAACCTACATAGCCTTTATTTCTGCCTATAAAGAGAATACAAGGATCAACAATATTTTTATAATTTGATAAAAAAGATGGGTTGCTTTTAATACATAAATTCAGAGTGCTTTTCTTCTTCTCCTACTGCAGGGATTCCAGGTAGCTTTTCTTTCATCTCTCTCTCTACATGAGCCTCTGCCTCTCTAAGTATGCGCTCAGCTTCATCATTAGCAGCTGTGAAATCTATATTTATACCGGCTGTTTGTTCAGCATCTACAAGTATATGCGTAAGCATTTCTTGAATACCATATAGCTCATCTTCCGCTTGAGGCAAGACATGCATTATATTCTCCCTCACTCCTTTTACAACCGACATCGCTGGTGATATTGCAACCATTATATCCCCTATATCCTTAACTGTATTTAGTCGTAATGTAATTTGTTCTAAGGCCAGTCTAGCTGCACTAATCGACTTTAATGCCTTTCTTAATTCGGCTAACTCATTTGCATATAGAATCGCTCTGCTTCTATCATGTGTTCTTAATGCCTCAAGGACCTTTGTGTAATAATATTTATCCTTCTCTCGTAGTGTTCTAAGTGCGACATCCAATTTTCTATTTTGAAGCTCGAGTGAATGTGTAGCTTGCTGTATCTTATCTCTTAGCTTTTTCTTAGGTGATAATTGTTTCCTTATTTCGCTTGATAGCTTTTTATCTTTACCTGTCCACATAGTTTTAAAATCAGTCACTAACAACGCCTCCATCAATATTTAACAAGTGATGAGGTTGAATAAGCGGGTTTATCTCTATAATTGTACCGATAGGGCATAACTTTTGAGTCACATCTAAACTAAATAATCTTCTTTTTGGGACCGTAATGGATAAATTAAATATAATATAGTTTAAGTATATATAGAGACATATTTTGAGTAAAATAAGGGTGCACCAAATATAATTAATGGTGCACTTCAATGCATATACCGGATGGATTTTTAGATCCCATAACTGTAGTAATAACATACATCATACTAATATTCTATATATTATTTAACGTTAGATATATGAAGAATTCAAAGATTACAGAGGAAGCACCGCTTATAACAATTATTGCAGCAAGTATATTTGTTGCACAAATGATAAATTGGCCGCTGCCGGGAGGAACTAGCTTGCATCTTGTTGGAGGAGCCATAGCTGGAATAATATTAGGACCCCAACTCGGGTTCTTAACGATGTTTATTGTCGTAGCTATTCAAGCGTTAGTTTTTCATGACGGAGGCATAACAACACTAGCCGCAAATACAATAAACATGGCTATTATCGATGTTCTAGCAGGATATTATATCTATAAACTCATAACTTCATTATCAAATTCTAAACGAGCTGGAGTGGTTGGTGCTTTTATAGGTGGATGGATGGGGATAACTCTTGCTGGACTAGCATGTGGATTAGAGATAGGCTATTCCTTTTACTTTGGATTTAATATTTCTATTACGGTACCTATAATGGTAACATGGCATTTTCTACTTGGTATTATCGAGGGAATTATAACCGCGTTAACATTTGATTATCTATCACGTAGACCAGATTTTCTATATTTATCTAGATCTGGGGTGAAGTTGATAGATGGGAAGATTGAGTAGAAGATCATTGTTATTCGTTATAATCTGTCTTCTTATTAGCCCTATTTTTGGAATTATACTGGCCGATTGGGTGGGCTATCATGAACCTTTAGATATCGCCGCTGAGAAGCTAGGTCTAAATGAATCTTCATATGAGTTTTTCTGGACGCCTTTTGCTGATTATACTTTTCCAGGGCTACCATCAATACTTGGATATATGTTGTCGGGCGCGGTTGGAGTTTTAATCATAATCCTAATTGGGACTGTGATATCGGCATCTCGAATATACATAAAAGAAGATGAGTCGGAGACAAAATGAAATATATAAAAATTACACAAGTTGATTTTCTTATTTCCTTTTCTGATATTTTCAGGAAAATATATGATAGCCCTCACTACAAGTCGAAATTGAACCCTAACATACTTTTAGTGTCATTGATGGCATTTTCTATTGTTACTTCGCTTTCTATAGGTATCATAGCACCTATATTATCATTAATTACATTAATTTCGCTAGCAATTTTTCATCGGATGGATCTTCTATATCTACTAAAAATCATTCTTATAACGTCAATATTTGTCTCCTTTATCTATTTACCCATGTATACTTATCAAATACTTATTACAAAAAAATCAATAACGTTATCTATTCTACTATTAGATAAGGCGAAGGGCCTCCTTCCTTTATTACTTAGAACCTCTGTATCCTCAGGAATTTTAGTCTTAATTATATACATAATGGGGATCCAGAAGTTAGAATATACACTAATAAGGATAGGGATGCCTAAAAAATGGGTGGATATACTCATACTAACAATCATTTTTATTCCCATTATGTTAAGGGAACTTACCAAGATCTTGATAGGAAGAAAATCAAGGGTAATATACCGAAATATCGACTTAAAATTAATATGGTATTTACTTTCAACAGCCTTGGGTGAAATAATTATAAAAGGATATAACCGAGCTTTTCGTTTACAATTAACACTATCCGCCAGAAAACTCTACATCGAGAAAAACTTCTTGGAAACCTGCAGATATACAAAATATGATATTATGTTTTTAATTATCATTTCAATTGTAATATACTCTATTATCCTATTATCTGGAGTGAATGTGTAAGATGATGTTAAGTAAGATGCTTTACATATGTAAAAATATCAAGTATATCTACCCCGATGGCACGATAGCTCTTACAGATATATCACTCAATATACCCACAGGGAAAATAACTGCTTTAATCGGTCCTAATGGATCCGGGAAAACAACATTGCTTCTAATATTAGCTGGATTGTTGAAACCATCAAGAGGAAAAGTTTTATTTAGAGGTACAGAGATCGACAAGTATCAAAATTTTAGAAAAGAAGTATCTATAGTATTTCAGACACCGGAAGATCAACTTATAACATCGACAGTATATGACGAAATTGCATTTGGCCCTCGACAACTAGGATTAAATAATAACGAGATAGAAGATAAGATATTTAGATTAGCTAAAAAATTAGACATTACCCACCTACTTTATAAAGCTCCTTATCAATTAAGCGGTGGCGAGAAAAAAAGGGTTGCAGTAGCATCAGCTCTCTCAACAGACCCTTCTGTATTGTTATTTGACGAGCCGTTCTCCGAACTTTCATATAATAATTTATTAAAGATAATAGAAACAATCAAAGATTTCGTACGACATGGTGGTAGTGTTATATATACTTGGCATGATACAAATATGATTATGGGTCTGGCCGATTATATAATAGTTATGAAGCAAAATGGGGTGACAGCTGGGGAACCCAGAGACATTATTATCAATGAGAAATTATTAGCTGAAGTAGGATTGGAGCTTCCATTAATCGTGAAAATTTATAAAACACTTACTGGAAAGCTTGATAAGAAAATTCCTATATCATACGATGATTTGATAAAATTCTTATATAAAAAGATATACGGCTAGCAAATACCAAAATACCATTAGATATAAATTTATAGTTATATCTTATAATTCGGGGTTATGATTCGATGGAAAATAGAGATTTAGCGTTAATATTGGTATTTGCAGTGGGTATTTTCGGTTTCCTGATTTCCATATATCTTATTGGCATGCATACGGCTTCCTCCTCCTTTATGGGTGGAATGGAGGAGATGATGCGTCGTATGATGGGTGCACATTCATGGAATTTACATGTACCTATTTACATTTGGATACTAACATTTTCCTTTTTAATAATTACCTTAGTAGGAGTATTCGGCATATTATACAATGTTATTACTAGAAAATCACCAGAGCCCAGTGATAAGCAGATCTTTGAACAAAGGTCGGTAAAGCCACAACCAATGGATTTACTTAATGATATTTTGAAAGTTCTAAAGAACGATGAAAGACGGGTGTTAGAGCTATTAATTAAAAATAATGGAAAAATGTATCAAAAAGATATTCGCTGGGAAACAGGGTATACTAGATTAAAAACTCATAGAATTATAACTAGACTTATAGAACGTGGTATTGTGAAAAAGCGGGCAGTAGGCAATACAAACGAAATAATTTTAGAAGACTGGATATTAAAAAGAATAAAGGGCAATGAACTTTCTGAATAGAGCATCAGAATTCCCTTATTCTTTTAAAATCACGTAGACAGGTGGGGCAACAAAAATTAAATGTTCTATTATATAATACATGTGTATAGGGCTTATCCTTTATCTCTTTACCACAATAGTCACATCTTAATTGAAATATAGACTGTGATATAACACCCGTTTCTTTCTTAACCGTTTCAAGAATAATGGATACGTCAATAGGTATATTTTTTTCAAGGAACTCCATGATAAAATCCTTTAGGCTGGAGGTATCGGGAAACACGGCTTTACAAATTATATTGCGCTCACCCCCGGTGATATATATCTCTGTAATCTCATCTCTATTCTTAATAATATTTATCAATTCATTTACATCGTGCGCTTTGAAGCCTATGATGGTCCTTATGTTTCCTCCTATATTCTCATTTATTGTAATTGTAAATTTCTGTATTATCCCCATTTTCTTTAATTTTCTTATCCGTTGTCTAACTGTAGGTCTACTAATTTCTAGTTTTTTAGCTATTAGGGTTATCGGAGTCCTTGAATCTTCCATCAAAATCTTTAGAATTTCAAAATCTATCTTATCAAGATTTATACTCATCCTAAATATCATAATTAAATTTAGCAACTAAATTATTTTTCCATTATAAGTTTATTACATGTACATATCGAGATGCAAATAAGTAATAATTTTTGGCTAGAAGAAGATAGATATAAGAGATATATAACTCAATATCAACCCAAATACCAAGCTATAGATATAATTAACACCAGAGATATCCTTAAGGATTCGTGCGAGTAATCCTATAAACCACAATGTAAAGGGATAATATAAGATCTCTTTTAATCCATAAGGCCAAAAAGTAAAGATGGATATATATGCGTAGAGAGTTATAGGAAAAATTGCTAATGGAATATGTAGTAATAAATTAATGTAACCTACATTTCTACCATAAAATACTGATAATACAATGACTGTTAATGCTATAATTAATAGAGTTATACCATAATACAGAGGTATCAATACAGGGGTCTCGATATTGATATATGGCATAGTTAGAAAAATGGATGTTCTAGTCGAATCGAGCATTGAATACTCAATTAAAAGTAATAATCCTCCCAAAATGATAGAGAAAAACAGATTGAATCTGGTTATAACTAATATTGGATGTAAAGTGATTATATCGATAAGTTTATTTATTTTGGTAGGCATTTGTTCTCCAACTCTGCCGGTTATAAGGTCCCTAACAAGGGCTCTCCCTTCTTCATTTAACATAAACTTTCTTTCTTGATCCTGAATAAGAAATGGCCTTAAATAATTCAAATGATAATATAAACTCCCAATGCTTATATTAAGCTCACTCGTCAGCTCTTTATAACTCATTGCCTTTTTATCTAACAAAAGAAGTATTTTTCTTCTAACCGGATTCCCGATAGCATCGAAGACATCTTTCCTCAAACCACACCCCTAAATTATTAATGAAATTTTTAATTAATAGATTCTAAGCAAATTAACAGATTGATGCCTTTCCAAAATGGAAAAAATAAGCTTCATATCATAATAAGTAGATTAAAAGGTATGGTGATATAAGATGGCAATAGACCCAGTATGTGGTATGGAAGTAGATGAGAGTAAAACAACATATATCAGCGAATTTGAGGGTAAAAAATATTATTTTTGCTGTGGACATTGTAAAGCAGAGTTTGATAAAAACCCTCATAAATATCTACATTCTAAGCATCATCACGGCCATTAGATTATAGAATAAAATCCATATACCCCCTCTTTTTTGTTCATAAAGGGAGGCGATGAAGAATGACAGAAAAAAAGAGAATAGTGTTACAAATAGGGGGAATGCATTGCGCAGGATGCGCAACAACGATAGAGAACAATATAAACAAATTAAAAGGTGTTGAAAAAGCTGAAGTAAGTTTTGCATCAGAAAAAGCAATGGTTACGTTCGATCCAAAGATAGTTAGCCTAGATAAAATCGAGGAGGCTGTGCGGGCCGCAGGTTATGACGTTGTTTATGAAAGAATAACGATCAGGATTAGCGGTCTAAAGGACCAGATAGATGCAAACTTACTTGAAGATAAACTCAGGGAATTAGATGGAATTAGAAATGTGTCTGTAAATTATGTTGGTAATATGATTAAACTAGAGTATAACCCCACACTAGTATCTCTAGTTGACATAAAAAAAGTTATTGCAGACTATGGATTGGAGGTGCTAAGCGAAGAATTCGCATTGACTGCAGAAGAACTTCAAGCCAAGAAATTAAAAAAATCAGTTGCATTAGGATTATTATTATCAACAATAATAGTACTATATAATTATCCTGAGATATTTAGCTTCCTGCCATATGCGAATACTCTCATGGCAGGAATTATCCTTATCTTATTTACTGGTATAGTACAGTTTTATGTAGGCTTTCCTTTTTATAAAGGTGCATATAGCGCCGCTAAAATGTATACGGCGACCATGGATACGCTAGTTTCTATTGGAACTACAGCGGCATATGTAATGAGTGTTTGGTACACCTTTCCTCTACCGCAATGGCAATACTTATATTTCGATGTCTCGGCGGTAGTTATTTCTTTTGTATTACTCGGTAAATACCTTGAAACCAAAACAAAAGGCAAAACATCGGCAGTCATCAAAAAACTCCTTGAACTAAGACCTAAAAGAGCTACATTACTCATAGACGGCCGAGAAAAAGAGGTTCCTATAGAATTAATACAAGTCGGAGATATAATGTTTGTTAGACCCGGAGAAAAGATTCCTACAGATGGCATCGTAATAGAGGGTCACTCAGCTGTCGATGAATCCATGGTCACAGGCGAATCAATACCTGTAGAGAAGAAGCCAGGAGACGAAGTTATAGGAGGTACAGTGAATAGAGAAGGAGCACTAAAAATAAAAGCCACTAAAATAGGCAATGATACTTTTTTAGCCCAAGTAGTTAAACTTGTGGAAGAGGCAGTAAGCAGTAAGCCTCCTATACAAAAAATAGTGGATATGGTAGCTGGAAGATTTGCTCTCCTAGTAATAGGTATAGCTATTGCTACATTCAGCGTATGGTACTTTTTCTTAGGAGCACCAATCTCAAAAGCATTAATAAATATGGTTGCAGTTTTGGTAGTAGCTTGTCCATGTGCATTGGGATTAGCAACACCCACGGCTGTAATGGTAGGTATGGGTAAAGGCGCTGAATATGGAACAATAATAAAAAGTGGAGAGGCCCTAGAATTAGCTGGTAAATTAGACGTACTAATATTTGATAAAACAGGAACATTAACTAAAGGTAGCCCAGAGGTCACTGATGTTGTACCCTTAATTACACTTGACATATCCACTAATGGCGGTAAAGATGCTGCAAATGAAATATTACGGTTAGCTGCTATCGCTGAAAAAAACTCTGAGCATCCATTAGCTAAAGCGATAATGAAGGCAGCAGATGAAAAGGGCATAAAGATCGAAGAGCCTGATGACTTCATTTCAATACCAGGAAAAGGCGCATGGGCATCTTACAATGGACACAGTATACTTATAGGTAGCCTTAGACTACTAAAGGAAGAAGGAGTAGACATGAATGGGCATGAGAGAATCGCTAATGAACTAATGGAGCAAGGTAAAACGGTTGTTGCCATAGCCTTAAACAATAAACTTGTCGGACTTGTAGGTATTATGGATACACCGCGGCCTGAAGCTAAGATAGCGCTCGAGGAAGTTAGAAGAATGGGCATTAAAGTAGGGATGATAACGGGAGATAATGAAAGGACAGCTAAAGCAGTGGGTAGAATGTTGAGTATCGATATGGTCCTCGCAAATGTGCTACCGGGAGCTAAAGCAAAAGAATTAAAGAAGCTGCAGGAACAAGGTTATAAAGTTGGAATGGTTGGGGATGGTGTAAATGATGCACCTGCCTTAACTCAAGCTGATGTAGGTTTCGCTATAGGAAGCGGGACAGATATAGCTATTGAGGCTGGAGATATTATTCTGATAAGAGATGACCTTAGAGACGTTGTGGCGGCTATACAGTTGAGCAAAAGGACGATCAGACAGGTCAAAGAAAATCTGTTTTGGGCATTTATATATAATACGATTCTAATACCTATAGCCGCTATGGGCCTTCTATATCCTGCATTAGCAGGTATAGCTATGGCTCTCAGCTCGGTATCTGTAACATCATGGAGTCTGCTGATGAAGAGATATACTCCTGAGATTAAGAGAAAAAGTTGAAGAATATAGGAAGCTACTTTTTATATAAAAATACAACCAATATAACTGCTATAATCCAGTTAAACAGCATCATAAACATTATGGAAAGAACAGATGTGTAATATAGATATCCAATCGTCCAATTGGGAAACGGGAATATCACTTTATATCCATACTGAAATATCATGATCATAGTAGGTATACTGAGAATAATCATTGCAATAAGTATAGTTATTAAATATACTGAAACTATGATGAACCACTTATCTACATACATAAGAATTTTTCTTAGCCATATAGATGCAACGACCGCTCCAATTATTACTGCTAGTAATGTAGAAAACATGACCGCAGTTATATAGTCTTCAAGTACATTAATAGCAGACATCGATGTCGAATAGCCAAATAGCCCTATGAACATGGTCCAAAATACAGCTGAAATAATAACTGCGGATGTAAATGGTATTATTAACTGTCGTCCTAGCAGCAATTTATAACTGATATAAAGAAGCAAGACAGAAATAACACCTATAACACTTATTAAGGAATATCGTATAGCCGATGTCCTCGTGATTATTGAGTTACGTATCTCTCCATAAATATCTTCTAAATTAGAATAAGCATGTGATGAATAGTTCAATGCTTGAACGAAGTCTTTATTTAAAATGCTGTTCGATATAAGATTTTTGTACTCTAAAACTTGGTCTAGCTTATCTTGATATAATATAGGGTCTATGTCATATTCCTGCATTAAATAATATAATGCATCTAAATATATTTCGATAAGCCTAGACGAATACCTAGAAAATATTTCTTGATATTCGTCCATAAAGGCTTTATGAAGTGGCGGTGAATAAGCTATCAAATTAGGTGAAAGGCCTAAATAAGCTAATATTGTCGGGGCAATACTCATTTGATAAACACTTTCAACTATCTCCAAGTTTTGTTTTACTCCCCCTCCTACCAGACCTAAGTAAATCCGTTTTACGACTTCTTCTTCTCCACCATGTCCCCCTCTGTCAAGATGCCCATGGTCACTCACAACCACCAGCAGAGTATCATCAAATATATTCTTATCCATCAAAAACTGAATAAAATCCTCGATAAGAGTGCCGGCCTCCTCAACCGCAGACTTATATTCACTAGATTTAGCACCGTATAGGTGCCCATAATGATCGACATCTGCTAATCCTATCCATAGTAAATTAGGAGGATTATTACTATCAAGGAGCTCTATCGCCGCATTTATAGAATCATACATATGTCCCTCTTTCTCCTCGATTTCTATATATACATCTAAATAGTCACCGAATAATGTTTCTATGGACCCGTCGCCTATAGCTGCTACATATAATCCCCTGTTATGCGCCAGTGAAAAAATACTTGGAATCTCGAGCGTTCCAGCATCATACCAGTTACTGGATACTCCGGAGAGTTCGTGTGGTAATCCTGTTGATATAGCGGCTCTAGCAGGTACAGAATAAGTGGGGGTAACGGCATAAGCATTGCTAAACAAAACACCATTTTGCCTAATAAATTGATATACGCCTTTTGATGAGTATTCATCGACTACATCAGGCCGGGCCCCATCTATAAGTATAATAATGACGCGATTACCAATGGCAGAACTAGACCAGTCATCACCAGCCACAACGAATCCGGATAACGGTGATCTATAGTCAACCCAGCTTGACCATATCCCAGTGATATATGTTTGTACACCAAATCCAGCTAAAAGTATTATTAATATAGTTACAACTAGAATAATTTTATGCTTTTTCAAATAATATCACCAAAAAATAAATAATGCAACTGTATAATTAAACTATCATTACTATATCCTATTGTCTCCTCCGTGAACATAGAAGTACGGAAAGAAAAAGTACCTATAACGGCCTTTTTAGGCTCCTAAGGTCCACCTTATATATTTTCTAATATTTTTAATTGAGTGTATTATAAAAGAATATTGGTAAATAATTTAAGACTTAAGTTCTGTTTTTACTTTTTTATATAGATCCTCCAATTCTCTCATATACTCATCGTGATGATACATCCACGAACCATTGACAAAGTTCTTATAAGGTATCGTTTGCCGTCTACCACCCTCAAGAGGATAGGAGAGATAATACCTATATTCATTGATATAACCAAGCGCAACCATTTCATTCAAAGTATTCAACATATTCACAAATTCATTCAGAGGTAAATTAGCCGAGATAAACAAAGTATTACGACCTAAAATCTTTCCTAAAACCTCCACAAAAGGCTTATTCCTCAACGAATTAGCTACCTTAGCAAAAATATCTTTATCATGAAAATCGATGATAAAGTATGGCAAAACACTACACATAGGATCATACTTTCTTAGATATATCTGAAAATCTTCAATTAACCTGTTTGCAACAATATGATGATGATAATGGTAATAAATATTCTGCGGCGTAGTCCCTGTTTTTTTAGCGATCTCCCTAAAAGAGACAATGGCATTCTTCTCTAATTCCTTTAATATAAAAACATCCATCTCATCAGCCAAAATAGGAAAATCAGCAGGATCACGCAATGTATAAGGCAAATACGTACTACTGATTTCAATTTCTTTAATAAGTCCTTGCCAATCAAATCTCCAATCATTAATTTTTAAATCAAACCATGTCATTGTAGGATTGACTCTATGAAAACATGTAGAATAGTATATTTCGTACGTTCTTATAATGTTGTGGCTAGCCAGTGCTTCAAGATATTCATTAAGTTTATTTACATATCTTATAGGCACCGTATATAGCGCATGTATCCCTTCTTTCAGTCCATGTATTCTAGATATAAATGCCCAGAAATCGTTTATAGTCATGAATTTTTCTATTAATGTGCTGTACATTTTATCAATATCAGCGAATATTAATACCTTTTTAAGCCCGAGAGATGTGTGGTAAACATTTGTGTGTAATTTAAGAAGCTTTCTCTTTATCATATTGTTTATACGATATCTAAGTGTTGACTCTGCCAATCCTAAGTAATTAGCGATTTTCAGTATATTTCTAGGACCATATTTTCCTAAAGCCTCAACTATTATTAGATCCATTGAATCAAACTGTTTATATTTTTTTATTTTTCTTAACGAAGCTGCATACATACTCGCTCATAATAAAAATAAAAATGGAATATAAAAAATGTTTATGGGGTTTTTATGCCGGGTATACTGGGTCTTCTATTTCGTCTCCACCACCGGGTCCTTGTATAGATGCGTCGAATGCTATTGGTAGGTGCACTTTTACAAAGGAGGGAAGTACTGTTGTTAGTATGTTTTCTGCTACGTTTACGACGGTCGGCAAAAACATCAGTGTTAAAACTAGGACCAACAATATTATGGCTTTATTCATTTATTACACCTCATTTTATATTTCGTTAAGATAATAAATAAATTTTTGCGAAAAACAAAACTAAGGTCTTGTTTGATAGATTACTATATTTTTTATAACTATATACTGAGAATAATATAGCTATTATCTAAGTCAAATATAGATATTATAAATTCATTATATATAAGAAAGATAACTTCATATATAGATTGAGAAGTTAATTTTTTATAATTACCCTAGTTACTCATATTCTTAGAGCATCTTTATGAAATATAATAACTTACTTATTGATTTTTATATATCATAGCATATATACATGCTTGCGCTCAATAATATAAAGATTATATTGTTAAGAGAATATAAAGCCTACCCATAAACATGATTTCTTTAAGAGAGGTGAACATGATGGTCAGAATCGACAAGAAAATAATATATTTCGGTGTATTATCAGTTATTATTATACTCAGTGTTTTGTCAGGACTTAGTTTAAGACAGATAGTCTCACTAGCTGTATTTGCCTCATTGATAGCAGGAACACTACTTTATTGGAATCTACGTTTACCTTTCGGGTTAATAGGAGTATCAATGTTGCTGATGCTGGGATTACTAGACATATCAACATTAATCGCCTTCGCACACATAGATATAATCATTTTTCTAATTGCGATGATGACCATAATTGGTTATCTGGAAGAAGCACACTTCTTTGAATATATTACGATACGTATCATCCGAATAGTAGGTACTAATGCTAATAGATTAGTAGCCATATTAATGGCTTTGTCCGCGGTATTTAGTGCGTTAGTTGACGAAGTAACAGCAATATTATTCATGGCTGCGATGACCTGGGAAATAGCCAGATTATATAATACGGATCCGTTAAACCTCATACTTGGAATTACATTTACCACTATAATCGGTGGAAGTGCAACAGTTGTAGGTGACCCTGTAGCCATAATTGTAGCATTTGAAGGAAATTTAACAATGACAGATTTCTTGAGATGGGCGACCCCAATAACTATACTAGCAACAATTTACATTATCTGGATAATGCTAAAGCTGTTTAAGGAAAATATTCAAGACCTTCAAGAAGGTATGAAAGAGGTAAAGTTAGAGGAGGTATCGGAGCTTAGGTACCAGATAGAACCTAACCAACTAAGGAAACTCTGGTTCATATTTTTAGGAACAGTAGGCGGAATAGTTATTCACAAGCAGATAGCAGATTTATTAGGCTATATATATAATGCGTATATCTCACCAGAGACAATATTGCTCGCCATACCTTTAATATTTTCTGGTATAGCATTATTATTCGAGAAAGATCACGCACATGATATTATTGTACATAAAGTTGACTGGTGGACTTTAACTTTTTTTATGGCTTTCTTCGCTTCGGTAGGTACATTGAAGCTTGTCGGAATAACTAATCTAATTGCTGGATATATATTTAACTTAGCAGGTGGAAATGATAATATAATTTTTCTATTGGTCACAATTATTGTAGGCCTTTTAAGTCCAGTTATGGACAACGTTCTGGCTGTCGCGACATTTTCACCTGTTGTCCATAGTATTGCTGAAGTAGGCATCAACATCTTTCCATTATGGTGGGGGTTACTTTTTGGTGGGGTCTTTATGGCTTTGCTAACCCCAGTAGGTGCAACAGCGTCTATAGTGGTTATGGGCTTATTAGAGAGAAGGAAAATAGGCACAATTGCTATGAGGCAGTGGGTAAAAGTAGGGGTGATAACTGCTGTACCCAGCTTTATAATGGCGGTTGCAATACTGTATTTACGCTTTTATATCATAGGTTTATAATATAACGATATTGGGAGTAGTTACCGGTGGTAGTTTAATTATGTCTAGGAAAAAAATTGTGCCCCTTGATAAACCATTTGCGAGTTTAATTATATATGCTCTTTATAAAGCTATTTATCAAAAGATCGGTGATGAGGCATGGGATATTGTTTGGCATAGTGGCAAGATATTGTATGACGAATTAAAGGATAAAATGGGTATTTCCAATGAAGACCCTCCTAGGGTTATCTTAGACAAAATAGGAAATTTTTTCAAAAATATGGGTTTCATAGAAAGTATGACAATTGAAGAGATATGTGATGACATTATTGAAGTAACGATAAGGAAACCGATAACTTGGAATATGAATGTAAAGCTCCGAACCTCAGGTATGGTTCCAAGCTTAATATTGACGCCGGTTTTACACGCAGCTCTAGAAGAAGCTGGTTATAAATTAACAAGAATAAAAGAAAAAGAATATGGGGATCGGCTCTTAATAGAGCGTTGGCGGATAGTAGAAAAAAGATAATATGAATGCAAAGAATTACATAATAATTATGAACAACACTTATGTTAATAGTTGAGATAAAAGATCAACCATAACTTTCTTATCGTCAGAAACACTTAAAACATAATTTTCGGTTTCAGGATCCTCGTATATCAATAAAAAAAGACCAGATTTATTTCTAAACTTCTTAAATTGCGAGCTAAGTAGCTCGTGGAACTCACTTGCCTCAGCTTTTTTATTAAGATAATCATCTAAATTCCTGATATTCTTGAATATGTAAAATATAGCTAATTGTTCCGCTGTTCTTGCAACAGCAACCTCAAAGTCTTTCTCAAGATCAGTATCTACAGGAAAAATGTTTTCTTGTAAATTCTTCATTACTTCCATCGGGCCTATCAACGACAGAAATACAATCCATCCATCATCAAAACGTGCAGAAACACGATTGATAACATTCTCTTTACCAACAATAGACAATAAATTTTCACCACACAATCATTAATATGGAAGTAGTTAGTTAAATAGTAAACAATATATATCAGTAAGAAAGAAAATTTTTGCTTATTATGATAAAAATAAAAATGGTACTTTAACATAAAATATATATCGAAAACGTTTATCATGCACATCTGTTTTTGACTGCTTGGACTATCTCATCAGGCTCAGGAAACCTTTTTTCATCCTTTCTACTAAAAACTATCTCATTATTAATCCAAACTTCAAAGACTCCTTCATCCCATGGAATTATAGAGTACTCAATATTTTTATTTAGCTCTTGCCCAAGGCTGTTCAGAATCGCACGCGTGAGCTCTATTACTTTTGGCAGATGCCCACATGGAACACAGTATTTAATTACTATCTTGACTTTTACCATCATACTTCACTAGATTAAATTAATTTTTGCATCTATGATTTAACTTTAATATATGCTATTTAAACCATTTCTAATGATGAATATCATTAGATTATTAAAACTAAGTTGCTAAAAATTATTGGTAAGATATGAGGCTCTTAGTTAGTATTAGGGATATCGATGAAGCACATCTTGTTCTAAAGGCAAAATGCGATATAATTGATATAAAAAATCCAGAAGAGGGGTCTTTAGGTGCTAGTCATCCTAACCTTGTTAGGGAAATAGTCGAAATTATAGACGGCCGCCGAGAAATAAGTGGGACTATAGGTGACCTACCATATTTACCTGGTACTGCTGCCCTAGCTGCATTAGGTATGGCCACTACAAAAGTAAATTATATAAAGGCTGGATTATATGGAGTTAGAACCATCAATGAAGCTGTTAATATCATGAAGTGGATAGTAGAAGCTGTAAAAAACGAGTCCAATGATGTCAAGGTCATAGCTTGTGCATATGCTGATTATCAGCAAATTAATTCTATCTCTCCCTTTACATTACCTATGATAGGTTATAAATCGGGATGTGAAGGGGTCCTAATTGATATCAAGAATAAGTCGGGTAGTAGTGTCTTTGATTTTATAGAGGCTAAAGAATTAAGAAGGATTGTGAAAGAGTGCCACAATTATAATCTTACCATCGCCTTAGCTGGAGGACTGGGTATTAATGATGTAGAAACACTTATTCAGCTTGATGTGGACATTATGGGGGTTAGGAGAAGTGTATGCAATAATTATGAATGGCTTAAGGCACGTATCGACCCTTCTAAAGTAATAAGATTATACGAAGAAATAAAGAAATATTTATGATTCATTTTATTATCCGTGTATATATGGCCGGCAATTCCTGTAACGCGGCCAATAGGCGGTCTGGATATAGACCATTAACAATATACGTATCTACATACATTTTTGACAATAGCTTAGGAAAATACTTATCTATACATGAGGGATGGTCAGCTAACCATTTAGTAGTAACTGTCTGTAAAAGTTCATCATCTCCATATATCCCATCCACATCTTTTAACAAAATCAACTTTTTACATCCAATTATATAAGCTAGGTATAGAGAGATGCTATCTGATGTTACATCCCAAGAGGCTTCTAGTTCATGTGTGTCTTTCACAAGAGAGTATGGAAGTAAAATAGGTACTTTATTTTGAGTGATAGCATCATATGCTTCATATATGTATTCCACCATAACAGAGTTAGGAGTTATGTCGGCTAATAACAGTCCATATTGATCCATAGCTCTTATAGCCATTTGATGCGCTGTTTCTTGCGTTATATCGAATGTCTCATAATGCTTCCTAACTAGATCGGCAAATTCGCCACCTCCAGGCACTATGATAATATCTATTATACCGACTAGCTTACTAATCTCGACACATAAACGTTTAAGTTTTTTTGGATATTTACTCAAGCTTCCTCCTATTTTTAATAATGCATCCAATTGAATCTCCTCCCTCAAGCAGTTCAAAACCCATAAGGGCTAGGGCAAATGATGGTGCTGCCCTAGATGCTTCAATACCTACATAATCAGAAAATAATCTGATGTCCTTATAACCTACCTGTTTTAGGGCAGGTACTACAACAAAATTACCTCCCAATCCCATTACATAAACAGGTATATCTTCGTTGATATTATGGTTTCTCTTAAACCTTGATAATCCCTTTGCCACATATCTGATTTGAGCTCGATATATGTATCGGGCCATTTCTATAATTTCATCATTAGGTACAACCTCTAAGTCTCCACATATTACTCTGGCTAATCTTGCTGAAGCCTCTCTTCGTGTAATCCCTCTGCCATCCGGGGTGTCCACAATATAGTCTCTTTCAGATATATTTCCCAATAACAAGTGGATATCACCAGTCTGTGCAAAATACTCGGAAGAAACAGGAACCAACTTCCCTTTAAATGGTAGATGCGATACTAACGAAATAATGTTTGTTCTTAATGCGCCAGTATAGATAAGTTCTCCTACCATTAATTTTTCTAGATCATTAAGTCCTTTAGGTCTAACTTTTCCGCCCAATACAGGTACTACCGATGTTGATGTACTACCCATATCAATAGCTATACAATTATCTGAAAATTGTGCCGCTAGCCACCCTATAGCATACCAATTCGCGGCAGCGACGGTCAAATATTCTGCTTTAGCCGTTTCGGGTGTTAATAAATTACCGTAGACATCTAAAAATAAGAGTCTTTGTTCTTCAAATAAATCGCATAAAATATTAATTATGTGATGAACACCTTCCTTCTTAGAGAAGTACACATCTGATAATTCAGCGGTCATAGTGGCTGTAATCACATCAACATCGTCTACACCTATACTATTTACCATCTCCTTTAAAGCAGAGTATAATTTCTCTTTTCCCATTTTCCAAATAGGGAAATATTTAGTAAGGATCTTGGATTCAATTATTTTATTATTTTTTCCAGATATGTATGTTAATTTGAGGTTTGCCCCTCCGATATCCCATCCCAAAATTCTATTCATAAAAACCCCATAGTAAAACTGTCTCTACTAAATAAGGAAATAAATACTCAAAATACTTATTTCTTTAATTTACCAGTTTTTATAATTAGATTGCATTCTTGGAGTATGCTGATTATTTTCTTTAGTTTATTGTAGTCTACATCTACTCCGAAATCTAAATAAAGTTTTCTTCTTAACCATTCCAGTGTATGTGGTTCTTCTAGGTATAGTGGAATTATACTTCTAATAATAGTATTCATAAACTTCATTTCATCTATAAGGGTTTTGAGGACTCTATATCTATGCCATCCTAGTTTATTATATATGTATCTTAAGCGAAAGACGCCGGGCTCACCAATGTACCTATAGTATTCTCCATCATCAGGTATTGTTATATAAGGCGTGGCCTCTATCATCTCTTTTATTTCCATTTGAGAAGTATACTCTAATAATCTTCTACCAATCATATGCACTAAATATTGATATCTCTCATTTTTTTGTTTTGTTGGAGTATCTAGCGTTTCTTGTCCAATATAGATATGAAAATAGGCTCTAGACAATCTTCCGATATAATCCTCATATTTAGATACTGAAGATATATATGCAGCTGTCAATGCGGATACAGCTATTTGTTTTGCAAGAACAGCATCAAATTTTTCAATGGTATCCAGATCACTATGATAAAATTTATCGGGCCATTGGTTAATCATTACCGATGGGACTTTATAATGTATATAAATATCGTGGTCACTACCTGCACTATATGGCGCTGAGTCAAATTTATAGCATAAAACTTTTTTGCCTGAAGAGTATGGAGTATTACATGATATATTTTTTCTTATAATGTGATATAATATAGCCTCATAAGGGTGAAATAATTGAGGTGGCGGTCTTATGAAATTTATAGTAGATCCCGTAAGTTCCTGTTTTTCCCCTATCATATCGAGATTAATACTAAACAAAACTTGAGGTTTTTCTTGTGATAGATATGCTAATGAGCCTGCATACTCAGGAAACCATATTATCCTAATTTTATGTTTATCAGGCACCTCGATATGGCCTTTTTTAATCGAGTCGTCGATAGCTAAAGCGGCTACTAGTAAACTGGCTGCTCCGCTAACATTATCATTTATCGTATTAGCAGGATGACAATAATGAGCATATAAATGTATCTCACTATCTCCAGTTCCTACCTCGTATGTAATAACAGGTATCTGAGCATATTCTCTATAACTTGATTGGACAGATATACTAACCTTCACATCTATTCCCTTATTTATCCAGTTAATAATCTTATTTGCATTACTTCGTGAAATTGAAACTATCGGAATCTTGGCGGATTTAGCTTCATCAGGCGATAGAAATAGACCCATATAAGGAACTCCCTTTTCAATAGCCTCATATTTATAGAGTATAACTCCTAAGGCTCCGAATTCTAATGCATTTTTATATATAATATAGGGATCTCCATATGTCAATATAATTTTCCCACCTACTTTTTCATTATAGCTAGAGGGGTTTTCTCCATCTTTTATATAAACAACAGACCCGCTAGCCTTCCCGCCCGGGCTATGTGCAACTACAAATGTCTTAGATTCATCAAAAGAATGTAAAAACTCTTCTTTAGGCTTGATAATCCTCAGTTCTCCATTAGTGACGGACCACCCCACTACTGGGTCAAACGCACCATAACGCTTATAATAATCATACTTATGGAGTGTAACTTTTCCTTCCTGAACATCTTTTAATAAATTAAATATGTAATCTCCAGCCCTCTCTAATTCATCAGTTCCTTGAATTCTATGAAACTTACTTAATTTGTATACATATTCTATTAGATCATTAATTTTAAATTCATTAAAAAGAACTTTCGACGGATCCATATCACCACCAAAATATTATATTTATTTAGATGAAGAATAATGTAGCAAAGAGACTATATATATCCATAATTCCTGAGTTCATTGATAGTTATCTTTTTAAGGTGAAGTGCAGAGGCAACTAATACACCGAACACCCCTAGATTTTCAAGAGAAATAATGTCATTAATATCTCTAATCCCGCCGCCAACATATAAGTTAAAGGGTAAAGTGGTTAATTCCCTTATAAGCCCAATCTCTACTCCGCAAAGCCCACCTACCCTGTCCAAATCTATAAATATAATGTCTTTTACACCTGCATCTCTAATTTCTTCTAGGAATTTTTTTAGATTTTGAGCTCCAATGTTTTCAGATGCTGATAATATCCTTTTATTCTTATAATCGATGCTAACTATGATTTTGTTGCTTCCATACATCTTAATCGACCGGAATATAATGTTAAGATCAGAAATAGTTTCTGTGGCTATAACAACTCTAGAAACGCCTGTCTGTAAAAGCATATTTATATCTTCTATCTTCTGAATTCCACTGTCCAAATATACCGAAATTTTTCTAGCTATATTGCTGTATAGCTTAGTATCTCTATGAATCCCTCTTATTCCATCTAAATCCGCTATGTAGCATTTGCTAAAACCTATCTTAATTAAATTATTAATTAACTCTATTGGTTCAGCGTTATTAGTGAGCCAAGAATAAAGAGGCCTATATATATTTCTGTTACCCCGGATTGCACGTACAACCTTTCCATTCATTACATCAATGACTGGAAGCACTATCATAAAATGCCCTCTAAAGTAATTGTTGAGACTACAACGATTTAAACTATTCTACTATCTTTTACATCAACTAATTTTTGAAACTCAATCTTTTTATAATTAATATCTATATAACATACACTTATTACTCTTCCATACAAAATTATTATCTAGATTATACTGCTATACTATAATTATAAATGCTTACCGAAATGGTGTTAGGAATGGCCTTTAACTTTCTAGTTATAGGAGCTGGCGCGCAAGGCGCCGCATGTGCATCTATTTTATCAAAACTAGAGGAAGCAAACAAGATAGTTCTGGCCGATATTAACATAAAGCTTGCTAATAAAGTAAAAGATAAAATCAAGAGTGAAAAGCTTAGTGCGATCAAAATAGATGCAGGTAATAAAAGCCAGGTAATAAATTCTTTAAAAAATATGGATGTGCTCATAAATCTCGCACCGCCACGATATAATATAACTCTTATGAGAGCAGCATTAGATGCCCAAACACACTATATAGATACAGCTAGCGGACCAAATTATGAGTTATATTCAATTGATAAAATGGTTCTAGAACAGATGAAGTTGGATCCTGAATTCGAGAAAAAGGACCTAACAGCTATTATATCATGCGGATCTACTCCTGGATTATCCAATATCTTAGCTCGGTATTTATGTGATACGCTAAATCGGGTTTCGAAGATAAAGTTTAGAGTGGGCACTAAGCTAGTAAAAGGCGATGTTCCCGAGATAATTAAATCAATAGCTGAATATACAGAGATAATCTCACCTTCGTGGTCCCCCGAAGTCTCTTTTCTTTATAGAGCTACACAGCCAGTAATATATCAAGATGGAATTTACAAACATTTAGAACCATATAGTGGATTAGAAGAATATCATTTTCCTGAGCCTGTTGGCAATTGTCTAAATACATTTGTAGATCATGAAGAGCCGATCACCCTGCCAAAATTTATAGATAAAGGGATAAGGTATGTAGATTATAAAAATCCACCGGATATCATCGCATGGGCTCTAATTAAATTGGGTTTTGCTAATAATGAACCCATTGAAATAGGTGATTGTAAGATTATTCCTAGAGATGTCCTTCTAAAACTGCTCAGACAACCTGTACACGATTTTCTTGATGAAGATATCGAGAGCCTCACGTCCGATGAGACAAATATTATATGTGAAATAATAGTTATAGAGGCAGAAGGAGAAGATAATGACGGAGCAGTTAAGAAAAAACTTATCTATAAAAATTTTATTCCACCTATAGACATTAAGGATAGAATCCAATTGTACAATAAATTTGGAACCACAAAAATACAAGTAGGCTTACCGGCAGCCGTAGGAGCAATATTATGTGCCGAGAAGAAAGTTCCAACGGGAGTAATTGCGCCGGAGGCTGTTGACCCGAACATTTTCATGGACAAATTCGAACGAATAGGTTTTCCAATAGATTTTGAGATAGAAACAATACGATAATCTTTAAATTTTAACATATAATTCTTTAGCCATGTATTTTGATTTTTGTGAGGCATATGAACGGCAAGCAAGTCTATAAAATTATAAGTTTCTCCCCGTATCCAGCGGAGATTCTAAATGCACTATTTCTACCTTATAAGGCAGAAATGCAGTTAGACGCTGAACTAGAATTTAAGGTTATAACTGACCTATCTAATAAGGAAATGTTATACAAAGCTTTGGAAGAGGCGGATATAATAATCGGAGACTTCACATTTGAAAGACCTATAAACAAGGAAATGATTAAATATATGAAAAAGGTCAAACTTATACAGCAACCAAGCACAGGATATGATCATATCGATATAGAGGCAGCTAAAGAAGCCAATATACCTGTCTCAAACATTGGCGGTGCCAACAGCATCTCGGTAGCTGAGCATACAATCGCATTAGCATTATCTTTATTAAAGAGACTGACTCAGGCACATCAAAAAACTATGGATGGAATATGGGCACAACAAGAATTCTTTAACTTGGGAATCTTCGAATTAAGAAATAAAACATGGGGCATAGTAGGGATGGGGAGAATAGGAAGAGAGGTAGCAAAGAGGATTAGGTCGTTTGGTGTAAAAATATATTATTACGATATTGTGAGATTACCGGAAGAAAAGGAAAAAGAGTTGGAAGCGGAATATAGACCTATAAACAGGTTAATAGCAGAGGCAGATGTTATTAGTATACATGTTCCATTAACCCCTGACACTAAACACATGATAGGAGAGAAAGAGCTTAGAAGAATGAAAAGTACCGCTATAATAATAAACACATCTAGAGGTGAAATAATAGATGAACGTGCATTGGCTAAGGCTCTTAAAAATAGATGGATATTTGGTGTAGGCGTCGATGTATATTCAATTGAACCTCCTCCTAAAGACCATCCACTATTGCAACTAAAAGGAGAAAACATCATCGCAACGCCACATATTGCGGGAGCTTCGAATGAGGCAAGGCAGAGCATCATAGACATATCCATTCGTAATGTAATTCGTGTATTAAAAGGCGAAGAGCCCTTATATGTGGTGAACAAGTAATGGCTATATCTGTTGCTGAATGTATGGTTAAGTGCCTTGTCGAACTAGGTACCAAAAGGGTATACGGGATTATAGGTACCTCCATATTAGACTTTATCGACGCCCTATATGACTACCGAGAACAGATACGGTATATTACAACCCGTCACGAGCAAGTAGCAGTAAGTATGGCTGACGCAGAGGGAAGACTAACAGATACCCCTGGCATTGCTGCGGTTCACGCGGGTCCTGGTTTCCTAAATTCTCTAATAAGTGTAGCAAATGCATACAAAGATTCGTCACCCCTCATCCTTCTATCAGGAGCTGTCCGAAGACGATTATCACAACTAGATTCTTGGTTAGAGGTTAAACAACTTGAGATGATTGCCCCTATTACAAAAGCACAGTATAGAATAGACGATCCAAATATTGCACAAGAAAATATCGTAGAGGCATATAACACTGCATTATCTCCACCATATGGCCCAGTATTTATCGAAATAACTGAAGATATATGGCTATCTAATACAGATTATGATCACTCTATCTGCAAAGTAAATCCAAATAAGCCTCCACCACCCAACCCAGAAGACATAAGAAAAACCATTGAATACTTAAAGCAAGCGCAGCAACCCTTACTGCTATTAGGAGGCGGAGTGAACAACTATAAAACACCAATACATATAGAAAAACTTCATAGATATCTAAAGATCCCTATAGCAGAAACAGCTAATGGACGAGGTAGTTTTCCAGAAACTAATCCTCTTAATCTTGGAAGAGTGGGATTTGGAGGGGGGAGTATATATGCGGACAGAGCTTTTGAAAACGCAGATTTTCTATTAGCTTTGGGCTGTGGCTTATCTGATATAACAACCTATTCATATGCTATAATGCCAAAAGGCGATATAATAATCGTTAACCTAGATAGCCTAACCGAAGAGAGGCCCATTCCATATTCAGAATGGTACTATACAGATGCCAATTTATTTCTCAAGATGCTGGTAGAAGAGGTCAAAAAAGAAAATATTACAAAAGAATATAGCGATTGGCTTCAACAAATAATGGCTTGGAAAAACGAGTGGAACAGCATAATAGAGGATGCCTTAAATCGAAAATATGAAAATCATGTAAATCCTTCTAAATTCTTTGACATATTGAATGCAAAGATTGAAGATGATACTATTATTGTGGCGGGCCAGGGTATGCACATAGTTTATACATATAGTTTTCTGAAAATTAGGCAACCTAAATCGTTTATGGCAGCAACAAACCTCGGTGCTATGGGATTTGCGTTACCCGCTGCACTAGCAGCAAAAATAGTGTATCCTGAGAAAGAGGTAATATGCGTTGTAGGTGACGGAGAGTTTATGATGACTATACAAGATCTAGAGACCGCTATTCGCGAACATATTCCAATAAAGATTATTGTTGTCAATGACTATAGCTATAGAGTATTATACTATAGACAGAAAATACAAAAAATGGGTCGATACTTAGGCACATTATTAACCAATCCACGATTTGATAGGCTTGCACACGAATTTGGAGCAGAGGGCCTGATGATAAATAGAGATTCAGATATTAGGTCTGCTGTTGATGAAATGCTTAATAGTGATAATGCATTTGTCTTAGACCTAATTATTCACAAAGACGATATGCCGCCACTAAATTTGGAAGCCAGTCTTAAGATGACTGCCTATTAATAGAACAACCACCTAATCAAATCTTTTTCATTATGGAAAGAGAAGTATATTTAAATCTCTCTTGTAAATAGAAAAATAATAAGTGAATTAAAATGGTACATAACTCTGATTGGTATGGAAACTGGGAAATTGTTTTAGCCTCCATATTGGTAGCCTCTTTTATTTTTACGGTTTTTTTGGCGAAACCAAAAAAGTTAGACTGGCGTTCATATGGACTTACAGAGGCCTTCATCATCTCGTTATTTACTGAGATGTTCGGAATCCCATTCACTATATATATTTTATCATCATTTTTCCATTTAGACATTATCCCTTCTGGTTTAACAGGACATTTGCTAGCAACTTTTCTTGACATATATGGTGTTCTAGAGCTTGAGTTGGGAGTTTTACTAGTTATGATTGTCAGTATTATTTTGATAATAATAGGACTTTTCTTATTAATTGGTGGATGGATACATATATATAGATATAAAGATACATTAGCTGTAAACGGGCTATATTCTGTGGTTCGACATCCTCAATATCTAGGTATAATTATAATTATAGTTGCATTTATAATACAATGGCCTACAATACCGACGCTGATTATGTTCCCTATCTTGCTATATCTATATTATAAACAAGCAATAAAGGAAGAGAGGATGTTGATAAAGAAATTTGGAGAAGAATACAAGAGATACATCGCTAGAGTTCCTCGATTTAACATAGTAAAAGGATTATTATCTAAATAAATAACCGATTAAAGATAAAGTATTTCTTTGATTATAGAATTAGAATAATAGGTGTAAACATATGAGTTATATTAAGAAAGCCCATAACTTTTTCCTTCAAACTGGAACTTATTTCCCTAGAAGCATAATCTGGGCGATGGGTCTTATCAAATATGCAGCTGCAAAAACAAATTTATTTCTTAAGCTAATCGATGAAAAACATGCAGACGCTATAATGAAGGCATCATTAGAGATTGCAGAAGGAAAATACGATGATAAAATAAAGGTAGATGTATTTCAAACTGGTAGTGGCACAGGACTAAACATGGCTATAAACGAGTTGATAGCTGAAATCGCTTCAAAAGATGATTTAAGAATACATCCAAATGACCATGTAAACCTTGGTCAGTCTTCCAACGACACCGTGCCTACCGCAATACGGATGGCTACAATTAAGGAAGTAAATGATAAATTGTTGCCTGCTTATTCGATATTTATCGATAAACTTAAAGATCTATCCAAGAAAACTAATGATATAATTAAACCTGGTAGGACTCATTTAAGAGATGCATTACCTATTACAATGGGACAAGAATTTGAGGCATATATAAACGCTTTCAATAACAGCTTTTTTTATATCAAAAACACTTTGGAATATATTTCTGAGGTTCCTTTAGGAGGCACAGCAGTCGGAACCGGTTTCAATACCCACCCAGAATATCCAGCTAGGGCTATCACTATACTTGCCGCCATATCCAAGTTGCCAATAAAACCTGCTTCCAATAGATTCAGAGCAATGAGACTATTGGACGATTTATTGATGCTTAGCGGTCACCTCAGAAATGCGGCTTTAAACCTATATCGGTTATGCCAAGACATTAGACTGATGTTCTCAGGACCATATACAGGTTTAGGAGAAATAGAGATCCCTCATGATATACCTGGAAGCAGTATGCTGCCAGGTAAAACCAACCCTGTGACAGCAGAAGCCGCATTACTGGCTTCAAGTCAAATAGTCGGGTTAGACCATGCAAATCAGATGGCCGGAATGCTGGGTGAGTTTGAATTAAGTATGGGAATACCATTAATAGGCTATAATATTATAGCACAAATAACCTTATTATCAGAAGCAATGACTAAACTAGCTGTTAATGTAATAGGCAAAATTAGAGCAGACAAGGAAAGATGCTTAGAACTTGCCAATAAAAGTCTCGCATTAATAACAGTAATATCTCCAATAATAGGTTATGAAAAGGCAACCGAGTTAGCCAACAAGATTGTTACAGGACTTTCTATCCGAGATGCGCTAAGAGAAATAGGCTATAAAGACGATGAAATTAATAAGTTGTTAGACTTGGAAAAGATGGTTAAAGGCGGATTTGTATAATAAAGAAAAAGTAAAAAATACAACTAATAAATTACCCTATTAATATATACCTTCCTACTTATTTCGTCGAGCTCCCGCCAATCACTGTATTCCAGTTTCCATCCAGCAGCTCCCGCGTTAGCTTTCACCTGCTCAACGCTCTTAGCACCAGGTATCGGTATCATATTTGGGTACGCCGTGATAATCCAATTCAAAGCTACTTGAGAAGGGGTCTTACCATATTTACTGCCTATTTTATTTAAAACCTCCACAACCTTATAAACTTCCATAAAGTTATCAGGTCTAAATATAGGATCATTACCTCTGACATCCGAAAATTGAGGTAGATTCTCTGGAGTATACTTTCCTGTTAGTGCACCCTTTGCTAGTGGACTCCAAGGTATCACAACCATATCCTCACGTAATGCATATGGTATTAATTCTTTTTCTGCATCTCTCTCAATAAGGTTATATCTTATCTGTATACTTGCAATATCCGTTGTTGATAAGTATGCCCGAGCAGAATCTATCAATTCAACAGGGAAATCGCTTAGTCCGATATACCTTATCTTACCCATATTAACCAGCTGCTCTAATGCTCCAATATACTCATATGTAGGGAAATTATTCCATAATGGCGGCCAATGAACCTGCATTAAATCAATTACATCCATTTGAAGTCTTTCAAGACTTCTATCCACCGCCCTAAATACATCATCTCTCGACAACATTTCTCCGGGTATTTTTGTGGCTATGAATATATCATCACGAATCCCAAGCTCTTTCAAAGCTTTACCAATAAATTCCTCACTTAACCCTCTTCCATATACAATTGCAGTATCGATAAAATTGATACCTAAGTTATATGCAGCTTCAATAATTTCCTTAGCTGTCTCATAATCCTTTACTCCCCACGCATCACTGAATTGCCATGTTCCAAGTCCAATCTGGCTTACTTTTTCTCCTGTCCAACCAAATACAACTTTTTCCAAAATTAATCACCTTAGATAAATTATTGTAAAGTAGAATATAACATTTAATTAAACCATAAAGTAATACCTAGCGGAGATTAGCGAATAATTCTCTTATCTCGGCAGGAATGGAAATGGATTTTCTCTGAGTAATACTTACACATGCAATAACAATTTCGCACTCAGCAGAGATCTTTTCATCATCCAGATTCCATATCTCGAATTTATATCTAATAGACCTATCTCTTAAAGATATATCTATTAAATCGACTCTGAACCTTTGATTAAATCTAAGGGGCCACTTAAAATGTCCCACAGCTGAGACGCGAGGAAACCATACACCATATTTCAAGGCTATAGCCTCAAAATCAAGATTAATATCGTTAAGAAAATCCTCTTCCAACCTTTCGCAATATCGAAAATAATTTGTATAGTGAACAACCCCCGCCGCATCCGTTTCGACCCACGAGACTCTATAGGTCTTACTATATATGCTCATCTCTCTTTCTCCTTAATTCTTCTTATCGAAAATCGATTTTATAAAGACTACAATGCTTCACTACATATGCTGATGAAGGCCATTGTATATTTGGCAATTCCTGGCACAGTTTCAATAGTTATATATTCATTAGGCGCATGTGCCCTTCCTCCATGACCTGGACCCGCCGCAACAGCATGAACATTCAATACATGTGTAAATAAGTACATAGGCGCTGAGCCCGGAAGCATAGGAATAGTATAAGGTTTCATACCTATCATAGAATATGCTTTTCTAGCTGAATTTGCAACTATACTATCTGGATCAGTTTTACTCCAGGGATATAAGTCATGTAGCTTTACATCGATGTATCTGGATACACCAAGCTTTTTTAAATGATTTATAAAATTATCATATATCTTTTTCCCATCCATATTAGGTACTAGTCTGAAATCTAATCGAAGCTTGCCTTCTCCCGGAACGATGGTTTTGGGTCCTGGCCCGGTATATCCTGACGTAAAACCATCTACATTAATATTTGGTTTGAAGTAAACCTCGATGTATAGTTCCTCGTCCGATAATCTAGTCTCCTTTATACCATATAATTCCTTGACTACTTCAATTGGTGAAGCCTCCTTTATTTCATCTAGATATTGAAGGTCTTTACTTGTAGGTGTTATGACATCTTCTTCAAGCCAGTCAACTATGGGTCCTTTTAACGGGTCTATCAAACTACTAACGATTTTGGATAGTATTACAGCCGGATTATAAAGTCCTCGTCCTAGACTGCTATGCACATCATATTGGCTTGTCTTTACGTTTATTTCAACAAACATTATCCCTTTATTGCCCAAAATAACCTTTGGTTTACTTATCAGAGTTTCCGTTGGAAAGGCAAAGTACGCAACAGATGCGTTGGCCAATTCACTCTTCTTGTCCTCTACTAATCTGGGCATACTTGGGCTTCCGAGCTCCTCCTCGCCTTCTAAGACAAATATAATATTCATCGGAAGCCTTCCATTTTCTTTTTTAAATAATTCCATTCCTAGCAATCCACTCATTAGACTGCCCTTGGTGTTTAAAGCCCCCCTTGCAACAATTTTGTTTTCAATAATTTTTGCTTCGAAAGGTTGTGCTATCCATTTATCTAAAGGATCTACGGGTTGAACATCATACATATTATAATAAATGAGTGTATGTTCAGCATTCTCGTCGAGATAGCCATAAACAATGGGGTGCCCTCCATATCTTAATAGTTGAACATCTGCCCCTAGCTTTGTGTGTAACCAGTCTCTCAAGAACCTGGCGGTTTCCTCTATTCCTTCGCCGGTGCCTGATATGCTTGGCATTCTTAGAAAAGACCTAACTTCTTGAAGCAAACTCTCTTTATTTTGGTCAACGATATTGAAAAAATTATATATGTTCATTAAATACAAAATATGTTTCTTATTAAGATAAATCTTGAAAGAAGACATAAGACATTTGTTTATGATTTTTCGCGGTCTAATTAGGTTATAGATACTTATATTCAATTTTAAATAGATATTTAGTAGATTTATCATGGGTGGCCAACTAAGTTAGGTGTATATAGACATGTCGATAAAGGAAGATCTGTATACATGGATGGAGAACCTATCTGATCCTAAAGTTGTATCATGGTATAGAACCCTAAATGAAAAATGCCGCTCATATTTATCATCTGATTCAAGGAAGCTTTTTCCCTTAGTTAAACAATTATATTCAATAGCGTTGCCAATCAGTATATCCAGTTCAAAGAAAGGATTATTTATTCTATGGAGAGGCGATAGTTACTTTATAGAATTAATTGACAAATCAGGAGACCAGATTAAGATAATAAACTTAAGTGATATAGATAGAGAGATTGTGGCATGGAGTATCTCATCATCCCCCAGTGGGAACCTTATAGCGATTCAATATTCAATAGGTGGATCAGATAAAGGCTTTCTTGCTGTTATGGATGTCGCTTCTAAGAATTTTATAGATGTGTTAGAGGGCTCTTTCGGCAATGTACTATGGATAGATGATTCTAAGTATTATTATGGCAGATTTTATAGAGATGAGAAAACTCCTGACGGTGTTGCACCTCCCGCTGAAAGAATATTTCTCAGAGACGTGGATGGTACAGAGGAAATGGTTTTCGGCTATAATCTACCCTCCTCCCATTTTATATCTTTAAACAAATCTCATGATAATAAAAAAGCATTAGTTACAGTGAGTTATGGATGGAGTTGGAGTAAAAGTTATGGAGGTCCTTTAGTTGACCCTGAACGATGGAATTCGATATATGGGGATAAGGATGTAATTTCTTATCCAATAGGATATAAGAATAGATACTATTATATAGCGGTTTATGATGGGAATGGACTAGGCAGAATATTAAAAGTCTCAAGATCTAAAATAGAGGAGTTTATTCCTGAAGATACTCATAATCCTTTAAGAACAGGATGGATAGTGAATAATAAATTAATAACTATTTACCTAAAGGACGCTGCTTCATTCATAAAAATAATTGATCTCGGCGATAAATCAATCTCGACTTTAGATCTCGAACCCAAGGGTTCCATATTGCTATATAATACGCATAACAAAACATCATACCTAATATATCAATCCTTTACATATCCCTATAGGATATTCAAATTAGATGCAATATCAAAAGATGTAGATATAACACTGGTTTCTGAATATCAAAATCTCTGCGGTGCATGTGAGTTATCTGAAGCTTGGACATACTCAAAAGATGGAACTAAAATACATTACTTTATACTTAAGAAGAAAGATGTAATCCCAAATAAAGCTGTTGTATATGGATACGGTGGTTTTAGGGTTCCTTTGACGCCGCGTTACATGCCTCTCGTCCTGAGGTTTGTTCTAGATGGTGGTACATTTGTAATGGCAAACCTACGTGGTGGCAGTGAATATGGCGAGCAATGGCATAAAGCTGGTATGAGAAAAAATAAACCAAAAGTGTTCGAAGACTTTATTTCGGTCATAGAAGATATCAAGAGTAAGTATAACTGTAAGATTGTTGCTTTAGGACGGAGCAATGGAGGTTTATTAGTGGCAGCCACAATGGTTCTTAGACCGGAACTTCTGGATGGCGCTGTAATTGGATATCCCGTAATAGATATGCTTCGTTTCCATAAGTTATATATCGGAGCTGCTTGGATACCAGAATATGGAGATCCGGAGAACCCAGAAGACAGAAGGATTTTAGAGGCATATTCTCCATTACATAACTTATCTGATAAAGTACGATATCCTCCTGTATTGTTATATACTGGACTTGGTGATGATCGTGTACATCCTGCTCACGCATTTAAATTCGCAGCTAAATTAATAGAATCTGGAAACGAAGTTCTTTTAAGGGTTGAGACGATTAGTGGCCACATAGGGTCATCACCCGAGAATCTAGCTAAAGAAGCATCAGATATTCTTTCTTTCATATATAAAATTCTTTCTCTTAGAGGAACCAGTATTTAAACAATAATTTTTATTTAAGTATATAATCTATGTTTAGCTATGAAAAACAGGATACTCCTCACAATAACTCTAGCGGCGCTTTCTTTCTGGCTTTCAATAAACATGCTACGTCCAATTTTCCCTTTGTTTGTATCAGACCTCGGCGCCCAACCAGCAGAAGTCGGCTTTATCGTAGCTATACCATCATTACTATCCATTTTTCTCCGAGTCCCTTTAACCTCCGGTGTGGCTAAAATTGGAAGATTCAGATTTCTAGGAATTGCACTATTAATCAATGCGCTTTCCCTTATATTTTACGGCTTGGCTAACTCACTTTCATTAGTTTACATGGCCCGAATTCTTCATTCTTTGGCTATAGCGGCGTTTGGTCCCGTAGCTATAGCATCAGTATCTTTGTTAGCACCCATACGGAAAAAAGGTGAAGTAGTGGGCACATATCTTACTGTAATCGCAATAGCTATTGTTGTAGGGCCAGGATTAGCAGCTATCTTATTAAGCTTTATAGGGTACTCAGAACTGTTTATACTAGCCGCCATCCCAACATCAATTTTTGCAGTTATAATAATGTTTTATAAAAATAACGATAATTATGAATCACCTAAGAAAGTATCATTGAGAGGAAATATTAAAGCCATTCTTTCTAATAGGAATTTTCTCCTTATTTCGCTTTCTGCATTAACTTATAGTCTGGCTCTAGGGTTTTTCAGAGCATTTTTCCCATTATATGTTGAAGAAACATATTTACTAGACGCTGCATTTGTTAGTACCTTATTTACAGTTAGAGGATTATTTAATGTGATGATACGGCCGCTTACGGGGAAATTTAGTAGTAAGATCGGCATCAAGAAACTGATAATTTCCGGCATGATAATTACATCTTTTTCCTTCATTATTATATTCCTAAAATTACCCTTATACTCTCTATTTGTAGCTTTGGCACTATCTGGAGTGGGGTGGGGAATGAGGGCGGTTTCAAGTGTAAGCTACATAGGTATTGCTTTAGGAGAAAAAGAGCAGGAAGTAGGTATGGCGCTATTTTTCAATATGTTTGATATAGGTGTATTTATAGGATCGACCTCAGGAGGAATTATTTCCTATTTTATCCCGATAAATGTTTTGTTTGGCATATATTCGCTTATTCTCCTCCTCGGCGGACTCATACTAGTTTTCATCGAAAGTGAAGATAAAATTTTGGCCTCTATCGAAGAAATAATGAGGTGATTTTAAGAGGTTTATTAATAAATTAGAAAATGATAATTTTACTTATGACATATCTATATCTTGTTCATCACGGTAAAGCTTTCTTTAAAGAAGTAGATCCGGATAGACATTTAACGCAAGAAGGAATCACCGAGACAAAGGCGATAGCCAATCATCTAAATAAGATACAATTGAAGATAGATAAGGTAATACATAGTGGTAAGGTACGGGCTAAGGAAACGGCTAAAATAATAAGTGAATATTTGGCTAATAGTGTAGTTAAGGAAGAGAAAGGCTTGGCGCCTCTTGACGACCCAAAAATATGGTATAATAGACTGAAGAATATCGATAAGAACATAATGATCATAGGTCATATGCCGTATTTATCCAGACTTGCGAGTATGTTATTAGAAGTTACTACCGAGGTAATTGTATTCAGGAACTCTGGTGTTTTATGTCTAGAAAAAGGTGATGACCTCAAGTGGCGTATAAAGTGGTATATAACGCCAGACATTATTGTTAGGTGATTAGCTATAGAAGGCGCTATTCTATATAAGCGATGGCGTCCATTTCTATTAAATACTTCTTTCCAGGTAGACTTGTAGCAATTGTCGTTCGTGCTGGAGGTACGTCTTTAAAATACTTATTGTATATCTCATTGAATTCTCTATAAAATGCTGCATCAGCCAAATACACGTTGATCTTGACAATATTATCAAGTGTTCCCCCTGCTTTCTTTATTATCGCCATAATGTTTTCTATAACTCTTATTGTTTGTGTTTTAATATCATTTCCTACTAATATTCCTGTTTCGGGGTCTATAGCTACTTGCCCTGAGATAAATAGTAGTTTACCTACTCGAATGGCTTGGGAATATTTAGCTAGAGGTCTCGGAGCTTTCTCGGTAAATATCGCTTCTTTCATAAATATAGCTTTCCATATGATATCTAATAAATTAATATACTATTCTATGTTGCCCCATACATTTGCATAGGATTTGTAAGACCGAAATCCACGTTTGTTATACAGGCGTATAGCGGGTTCGTTTTCTTTTGAAACATATAATAACACAATATCTACTTTCTTAAATAGGTCTTCAAGCATATATGACAAGAGGCTTGAGGCAAAGCCTTTATTTCGACATTCCTCATGTGTAACAACAGCACTTATAAATGAAATGTTTTCTACGGTCCTTGCTCTACACAAAGACACCAGTTTTTCTTCTTTGATTCCTAACCATAGAGAATTCTTAAAATTCTTCTATCATCTCTCTGCGCGTTAATCTAAAATCTTCACCAAAAGCCTCTTTCAATAAAATAGATATTTGCTGTATATCACTGACTCCTAATTTATGTGGTCTAACGGTCTTAAAGAGATGAATTGATTCTTGAGTTGCATACATAAGAATCAATTCTCTTTGTTTAGTGACATTAATCTTTCTAAGTATGTCTTCTTGATATTGAATCGGCACAGTGATCTGGATATGTTTTTTAGGGATTTTATCGATGAACTTTAAAATAACTTCCCGAGTACTCCCTCTTAATTGTACAATAGAGTTATTATAGATCAGCATCACGCCTTGGATCTCATCATTTTCAAGATACAAATAGAATTTGGTTCTATCCTTATAGTATACCCAGTCAAATATGAAGAAAAAATAATCCAAGATATCACTATGCACGAATTCCCAAAACACGTCAAAATTCTTATTATCAACAGCTACTATTCGCGAGCTCATGATTACTAAAAACAATAATCATCTAGAGAATTAAAATAATAAAGAATATGTCTCAACTTATAATCAATGATATCACGTGATCCGCCTATTATTCTTCTATTACTATCTTTACTTCGCGGTCAAAAAACCATGCTTTCACATCACCAGTTATAGAATTAATGATCACCCAAATAACGGGCCAGTAATTCATTCCATTTCTGTCTATGAGACTTGGATAAGGAGATGCAGGATGAGAATGTATTATTCCTATTATATCTTCATCATTAGCTAGCGTCTCCAAGGTCTTAGCTACTGTATTTATATCGAGCTCAAATCTTACACTACTTTTTAATACATTTTCTCCTATAACCAAACGTCTAACAAAGGCACAATTCTCCTCTGTAGTACCAATTAGTAGACCAACGATTTCTATATCAGAATTTATTGCCTTAGACACGAAATCATCTACCATCTCTCTTTTAATATAAATATACTGGATTCTCCCTAATTGATTATCCATCTCATGTCACGTTAACATCAAATATACCCTTTCCAGAATATCCAAATTCTACATTTATTATTAAATGCTGATTCTTTTTATCAAAATATTTTAGATATTATAGTTATTGGGAAATAACCAATGAAAATAAAGGTTAAGTTAATTTGTTTTGATTCTTATGGTGTAAAAAGCAGTTGTACATCAGTAGAGACGCCTGATGTATCGATATTGATTGATCCTGGAGCCGCTATTATGCATCCAACTTTCCCGGCTGAATATGAAGATAAAGTTAAATGGCTACTTACTGGAAAGAAAGCTATTATTAGAGCTGCAGAGAATACAGATATAATCGTAATTTCGCACTATCATTGGGATCATTTCCTACCAGATAACTTGGATATATATAGTGGCAAAAAGATTTTGGTAAAGAATCCTAATAACTATATAAACGAGTCTCAACGAAATAGAGCTATAGAGTTTTTTGAAAACTTGTGGAAAAGGTATATAAATAAACAACTCGATTTACGTAACGCTGAAGACAGAGAATATGCAGATACCGCCGAAGAGCTGGGGTCGATAAATAAAGATTTTGGAGATTATAATAACAGGAGGAAAGAGCTGCTAAATAAAGGGAAAAAGTGGTTTATTAGATTGAGAGATAAATGGCTTAGATGGGGGCATATTCCAGAAATAAAGACCAGAGATATTGAAATCATCTACCCAGAAGGAAAAATTTTTAGGTTTGGTAGTACCAAATTAAGATTTACAAAGCCGATGTTTCATGGTATTGAATATTCACGTGTTGGCTGGGTATTTTCCACGATTATAGAATATGGTGACACTAAAATTCTTCACTCATCTGATCTCAATGGCCCTATTATAGAAGACTATGCAGACTTTATCATAAGAGAATCTCCAGAAATAATTATCTTAGATGGACCGATGACTTATATGCTAGGCTATACTTTGAACCTAATCAATTTTAACAGAATTCTAAAGAACGCTGTAAAAATAGTTGAAAATGTAGATTTTCAGTTCATGATCTGGGACCATCATCTTCCTAGAGAAAGAAGATATAGAAAAAGGACGCAAATAGTGTGGGAAACAGCTGAAAAACTAGGCAAGACCTTATTGACTGCTAGAGAGTTTGAATATGGACAGAAGCCCATAGTAGAAGAATTATGAAAAAATTACGTACAATAATCAATAACATATTTAAAGCTTAAGTTATGCTGTAAATTTGTGATCCTAGATGCGGCGAATTAATCGAAATACCTTCAAATTGAGAGAGTCACCGACCCGTCGTATAGATATCATTAAAGAAAAGCTTAGCAAGGAAAGGAAGGATATTTATCTGCTGTCCACTGGACAACCTAGCATCCCTCCGCCTATGGAGATGAGGAAGTATGTAGCTGAGATCTTGATGGAGGAAACTATGAAATATTATGGTTATACTCAGAGTAGGGGCTTGCCAATAATAAGAGAAGCCATAGCCGAAGACCTTATGTTGCTGGGAGGGATAGAATTAAATCCAGATGAAAACATTGTTGTCACAGCGGGAGGGCAGGAGGGGATGTTTGCGACTCTATCAGTAATAATAGAGGGTGGAGACCAGGTAATTTTAACAGACCCATCTTATTTTGGGTATAAACCTCTTATTGATTATTTTGGAGGAAAAATCACTTATATAGAGACGTCTCTCAAGAATGGTTTTCAACCAAATATAGAAGATCTTAAGGAGAAAGTAAATAGTAAGACCAAAGCCTTAATAATTGTTTCACCTGATAATCCGACGGGGAGGATACTAGAACCGAAAATTGGAAAAGCAATTTGTGATCTGGCGGTTGAATATGACTTCTGGATATTAATAGATGAGGCATATAAAACTATAGTTTATGAAGGAAAGCATTTTTGGTTTTGGAAGTACGCGCCTGAACATGTTATAGGGATAAACACTTTTTCGAAGGACCCAGGTTTTCCGGGGTGGCGATTAGGATACGTATATGCAAATAAAGATCTTATTAAGGCTGTAAAGCTTGTAAATGAAGAGCTTGTATATTGTCCTCCAGTAATATCACAATGGGCCGCATCATACTATTTAAAAAATAGATTAAGAGAGAAATTTTTACCTAAAGTGCTTGAGATATATCGCAGTAGGCGTGACACGCTTTGTTATGCACTTGATAGATACCTTCCAGAATCACGATATTTCAGATCACAGGGATCAATGTTTATGTTTGTCGATCTTTCATCATACTTATGCCGGTTAAATATAGATTCAATTAGGTTCACAGAACGCTTGTTAGAGAAGAAGGGCGTTGCATTGATACCGGGAGCCCTCTTCGGAAACTCATTCGAAGGATTTGTGCGATTTTCTTTTGTAACTGAGTCTGAGGAGAGGATAGAAGCGGCTGTGAAATATATAGCTAATTTTGTAGAAGAATTAGCAAACTAAGTGATCTTTATATCTATAATTTCTGTTGACCACAAAAGAACAGACAATTTATAACCTATACAGAGTATCAATATCACAAATCATACTTAAGAAGAATGATTGGAGAGTGACATAGATGCCGAAAATGCTGGGCTGGTTAGTCAGAGAATTTTCATTTGTAAAGGGAAATCTATTGGTGTTGATTATTAGCTGGGTTTTTTCAGCTTTGCTTTCTCTATGACGTTTCCATATGAGTCTCCATATATCCAAGCGTTAGGTGCTTCACCATTTATCATAGGCGTTATAGGTTCAGTCGGTTCACTAACCCTTACATTAGTCAGGATTCCAGGGTCATATATCGCCGATAGATACGGGAGAAAACAGATTATTGTTTTAATGACTTTCGGCGTGTCAGTTTCTTATCTATTTTACGCATTAGCACCTGATTGGAGATTCATATTAATTGGGGTTATATTAAGTAATTTCTGCCTTATCTATCAACCCGCACTTGAAGCTATAACTGCAGACTCTATACCATCAGATAAACGTGGATTAGGGTTTGCAATTGCTAGGGTGGTTCCTTCAATCCCAACTATCGCGTCTCCCCTTGTCGCAGCATATATCGTGACTGTATATGATTTGGTAAATGGCATGCGAATTGTATATTTAATAGTAATCGCATTAGCTATGGCAGCAGCAATGGTCAGATGGCTCTTTCTCAGAGAAACATTAGAAACTGCAGAACCTATTAGATTGGTCGAGTTAAAAAGCGTATATAAAGAATCTATTACTTCAATTATTGAAGCATGGAGAACTATTCCCAGAAATCTCAAGATACTAACTATTGTTGTAATAATTAGCTCATTTGAAGATCCAATCTATATGCAATTCGCTTCGCTATATGTACTTGATGTCGTAGGTATAACAAAGTTTCAATGGGGCATTGCCACAACCTTCTGGATCATCACTTCTTTAATAGTTGGTATTCCTATGGGAAAACTGGTTGATATAATTGGGAGAAGGCGGTCAATATTACTTTCTTATCTCATATTTACGCTTACTACGTTATTATTTGTATTTTCAAAGGGTATAATTGACCTTATTATTGTATTCATATTATTTGGGATTGGAGCCACAATGATAGGACCTGCATTTCAGGCTTTAATCACTGATATGGTTCCTAAAGATAAAAGAGGAAGAATAATGGGGATAATTGGTACATTAAATATAATAGCTATGGTTCCCGCCTTTACAATAGGTGGATTACTATATCAATTTGATCCCAAAACTCCATTCTTATTCACTCTATTCATAGGAGTCTTAATATTATTGGTTGTAACGTTATTTATCAAAGAACCTCAGCGTAGAGAAGAGTAAATATTTGAATAATTACTTATCTATAAAGATTTTTATCTATCTATAAGGTCTTAGAAGTTATGGTTATGAGTAAGGGTGCATATTTGTTTGAAGAAGCCGCAAAACTGGGATTAAACAAATTTCAATTGGGAGGAAAAGGCTTCGGATTAGTTGAAATGTCTAGATTAGGGGTTCCTGTTCCTCCAGGTATTGTTATAACAACTGAAATGTGCAGAGAATATTATAAAAATAATAGAGAGTTGCCAAGTGGGCTTTGGGAACATGTAGTCACATTAATAAATGAATTAGAAGAAAAAACTGGTAAAAAATTTGGAGATCCCTCCAATCCCCTTCTCGTTTCTGTTAGATCGGGAGCGCCATATTCAATGCCCGGCATGATGGACACTATTCTTAATTTAGGAATAAACGATAAGGTCGCAGAGGGAATAGCTAAATTAACGGGAGACGAGCGTTTTGCTTATGATACATATAGACGCTTTATTCAAATGTTTGGAAAGATAGTTATGAAGCTTCATGGCGAAGAGTTTGAGAAGATAATCGAGGAGATTAAGAATAAATATAATGTAAAATATGATACAGAAGTGCCTACTGAGGGATGGAAAGAAACGGTTGAGAAATTTAAAGAATATATTTATAAAAATGCAGGAATAGCCTTACCTCAAGACCCTTATAAGCAACTTAAACTAGCTATAAAAGCGGTTTTTGACTCATGGTGGAATCCTCGTGCAATGGAGTATAGACGGCATTACAAAATATCAGATGAATTATGTACAGCGGTAAATATTGTTACAATGGTATTCGGAAATATGGGTGAAGGCTCTGGAACGGGCGTATTTTTTACACGTAACCCCTCTACAGGCGTTAAAGAACTCTATGGAGAATGGCTTGAAAATGCTCAAGGTGAGGATATCGTAGCGGGTGTAAGAACACCCAGCCCTATCAATGAACTGAAGATCAAAATGCCAAAAGTATATGAGCAGTTGGAAGAGGTCGCAGAGAAATTGGAAAGACATTTCAGGGATATGCAAGACATCGAATTCACCATTGAACGAGGAAAACTATATATCCTTCAAACAAGAAATGGGAAGAGAACACCTCAAGCAGCCGTTAAGATAGCTGTTGATATGGCTGAAGAGGGTCTTATAACCCCAGAGGAAGCAGTTCTTAGGGTGGACCCGAACCAAATTATATATCTACTGCATAGACAGATTGACCCTTCTGTCAAAGAGAAAATAAAACCAGTTGCAAAAGGACTACCTGCTTCTCCAGGGGCAGCAGTAGGTAAGGTGGTGTTTAGTGTTGATGAGTGTGTTGAATCTGCTAGACGAGGCGAGAATGTTATTTTGGTTCGTCCGGAGACGACTCCAGAGGATATAGCTGGAATATTAGCAGCTTCAGGTGTCTTAACTTCAAGAGGAGGGATGACCAGTCATGCTGCAGTAGTAACTAGAGGACTAGGTAAACCCTGTGTCGTTGGAGCCGAGTCACTAGAGATAGACCTAGAAAACCAGATATTTAAAGCCAGCGAGAGAACAATAAAACGTGGGGACATAATTACCATAGATGGAGGAGACGGCACCGTTTATATGGGCAATATCCCGACAGTAGAGCCTCAACTAACCAGGGAGGCAGAAAAGTTGTTATCTTGGGCTGATAAAATTAGGGAGATGGGCATTAGAACAAATGCGGATACGCCTGAGGCAGCTAAGCGAGCACGTGAAATGGGGGCGGAGGGTATCGGACTTACTAGGACGGAACGTATGTTTAATGCTCCTGATAGACTTGCATTTGTTCAATCGATGATACTAGCTGATAGTAAAGAAGAGAGACAAAGGTATCTAAATAAGATAAAGGAATTCCAAAAAAGCGACCTAAAAGAAATATTTAGAGTTATGCAAGGTTATCCTGTTACAATCCGGTTACTGGATATTCCATTGCATGAGTTCTTACCTAAATTGGAGGAATTGTTGCCCGAGATAGAAAGACTAAGAATTACTGACCCAACTAATCCTATGCTAAAAGAGAAAGAGAAGATATTAAAGCGTGTGATGGAGTTAAAAGAACATAACCCTATGATGGGACAGAGAGGTGTCAGGCTGGCCCTAGTTCATAGCGAAATTTATGAAATGCAGGTAGCTGCAATTCTAGAAGCGTGTGCAGAATTGATGGAGGAAGGATATGAGGTAAAAGTGGAAATTATGATGCCTCAAGTTTCAGAGGCAGAGGAGTTTAGAAGGGCCCGTGAAATAATAGATAAGGCAGCATATGAAGTTAAAAAAAGATATGATTCCTTGCCTGATTACAAAGTCGGTACGATGATAGAAACACCTAGAGGTGCATTAACAGCAGGTAAAATAGCTAGATATGCCGACTTTTTATCATTCGGTACGAATGATTTAACACAAGCAACCTGGGCTTTTAGCCGAGATGATGCCGAAGCAAAGTTTCTTGGTCATTACCTTAGAAATAGGATTATTGAGCGCGATCCATTTGAAACTTTAGATAAAGATGGGGTCGGAAAATTAATCGAGTGGGCAGTAAATGAAGCGAGAAAGATCAAACCATATATTAATATCGGTGTATGTGGAGAGCATGGCGGAGACCCGGAGTCCATCGATTTCTTCTTTAATGTAGGCATTGACTATGTCAGCGCTTCACCCTATAGAATTCCTATTGCTAAATTGGCTGCAGCCCAAGCCAGCCTAAAGAAAGTCAAGCAATATAGATCGACAATATAACCTTGCTCATATAATAATCATTATTCCATCATTTAAACAGTCGGGTTGATTTTTAGGATGATAAAAGCAGTAATATTCGATATGGATGGAGTTATCTCTGACACACAACGCTTACATGCTATTATAGAATCTAGAATATTGAAGAAATATGGCATTGATATATCGCCAGATGAAATAACCAGAAAATATGCAGGTATCCCGGATGAAATCTTTCTAAAAGAAGTAACATCAAACGTAGACATTGAGATCGATATAAATAAAACAATTAGAGAAAAATGGAAAGTAATGATAGAGTATGTTGAAACCGTTGTAGAGCCGATGCCCGGCGCAATTGAGTTAATAAAAGCACTAAAGGCACGAGGTATTAAGACCGCGGTTGCCTCATCATCCATAACAGAGTTCATTCATCTTGTTTTAGATAAACTAAGTATAAAAGAACTATTTGAAGCAATAGTTAGTGTAGAGGAAGTAAGCCGTGGAAAACCGGATCCAGAAATATTTCTATTAGCAGCGAAACGATTGGGGCTGAAACCCCATGAATGTCTTGTTATTGAGGATGCCGCGAGTGGTATACAAGCAGCTAAAAGAGCGGGTATGAAATGTATTGCTGTGATTAATGATAAAAGTATGATGGATATCAATGCAGACATGGTAGTTTCAAGTCTTAAGCAAATTAGTGTAGATGAATTGTTACAATTGTAGAAAGCATATCATCAATATTTCTTTACTAAACATCTGAATACTTATCTCTATACGCCGTAAAAATATTTTTGGTGCCTCATATGGTGGACATATATGTAGTTCATTGCGACCTAGACAGCTTCGAGAAAACAGTTGCCAACGGAGTTAATAAAGAAGGACTAAATGTATCAGACGATAAACTATTAGAGCAAATAAAAGAAAAATACAAAGAAGGAAAAGTTTTCTTATGGGGGTTCTCAAAGAATCATAGTGAGACCTGGAAAGAAATGAAAAAAGACGATATCCTTTTATTTTATCATAATAATAAAATAGTGGGTTTTGCAAGAATCGCTTTTAAATATCCATTTACTTATGAAGATGATTATCAACTAAATGAAGCAATCAAGGTTTCTAATACTTCGTGGGGGCAATCACATCGAAAAGATAAGTCAAGAGAGCTGCTAGTATTTCTGGATAAAACAAAAGAGATAGATGTTTCTATTGAAGAATTCAATAAAGCCACAAAAATTCAGATGGGAAAAATTAAAGGTATTAAAAAGTTATCTGAAAATAAACCTCTAATATTCAATCTAATTAGAGAGATACTTATGAAAGATATGACCATAGAATAGCCCAGCTTAAAAACGTTTCAATTAAAATATTTTTGTGAGGGCACGTAATTTTTACATATGATCGGACAATTGGATAACAAAGATTTGAAAATATTGAGTATCCTTCAAAAAAATTCTAATGTATCGTTAAAAGAATTATCAAGACGATTATCGAGCCCTATAACAACAGTATACTCAAGGATAAAAAGACTTGAGAAGCTGGGGATAATAAGGGGATACAAGGCGATACTGGATGCGGAGAAGCTCGGATTAAGCACAACAGCATTTATCTTGGCTTCATTCAAATATAAAATTATAGAAAAAGGTAAGATGATATCTCAAAGAGAAATAGCTAAAAGAATCGCCGGTCTACCTGGGGTCCAGGAAGTTCATATAATTAGTGGTGATTGGGATATCCTCATAAAAGTTAAGGCACGGGATGTAAATGCGGTTGGCAAACTTGTATTAGATAGATTAAGACTTATCGAAGGAATCGAGAAGACTCTTACTTGTCTGGTATTTGACACTGCAAAAGAATCCCTTGAAATTCCTATAGATTTAGAATCGGTTTCATGAAATTTTTTCAGAAAATTATTTTAGTAAATATCTATTATTGAAAATAATACAGTAAAAAGAATAAAAATTTTATTAAAAAGAATAGACAGCCTATTATCATGATGAGCTTAGATGATTACCTATGTAATGGCAGATGGAAACGATTGTTAGTAATACAAACAATGGTAATAAAAGCCCTCAGAGATTTTCTAGTAGATAATAACTTTATAGAATTGATGCCGGTAATAACATCGGTTGCAACAGATCCTCTTGCGCCGGATCCCGGTTCATCTATAATTGGTATTCCTAAAATAAAATATTATGATGAAGAGCTCGTTTTGACCCAAAGCATGATTTTACACAAACAAATTTCACTAGTTTCTGGGCTTGATAGAATATTTGTGTTCTCTCCTAATATCAGACTTGAAAGAAGAGATAGAGGAAAGACAGGGCGGCATCTCTTTGAATTTACTCAGTTAGACTTTGAAATCGCGTATGGAGATATGAATTTTGTGATGGATCTCGTTGAAGATATGATAATCTATGTAATTAATAAGTTACTGGGTAGTTGTAAAGGGCTTATAGAAAGCTTTAACCGTAGCTTAACAATCCCTCGAAAACCTTTCAAAAGATATACAACCCATGAGCTTATAGATGAGTTTGGGGAAGAATGGGAATATAAAGTGAGTATTATACATAAGGACCCGGTATGGGTAGTTTGCCATAAAAGAGAATTTTATGATAGAGAAGATCCAGAAAAACCAGGCCACTTTAGAAATTATGATTTAGTATGGCCGGAAGGATATGGAGAAGCTTTATCAGGAGGGGAGAGAGAGTGGCAATATGATAAAATAGTTAATAGAGTTGGCGAATGTAGTGACGTAATCAGCTTTAAAGGGTTCAAGAATTACCTTTATATGGCCCGAAAAGGGTTCCTTAGACCCAGTGCTGGCGGCGGGCTTGGAATCGAGCGATTTATAAGGTTTCTTATAGGCGCTAGGCACGTAGGAGATGTACAGCTATTTCGAAGAGTTCCAGGTGAAAAAATACTTTTCTAAGGATTATAAATATAAAGCTTTTCTCTGCAAACTCTCGTTAATTATATATATTAAATATAGAAATAATCATATTCATAAAATGAGGATATTTAGTATACCTAGAGAACACGGAATCACATCAATATGGTTTTCAAGTTTAGTATATTCACTACTACAGGTAAAAGAGATAAACTTACTGTTCTTAACCGCATTATCCGGGTCTCTTATCTTATTATTATCATCAGATTATCTATTACTATGTACTGCATATAGACATTATCTAAAATGTTCTGTATCCATTGGTATTCTCTCAGCTATTTATCTTCCTATAATAATCAATAAATTTAATTATTCTATTCCTCCATTGGTCATCATATTACTACTATATATATTGATCCTTCATTACATACGGGGAGGAAAACCCGTAACTTATGGATCAACAATCGTGGGAGGCGGCCTTATTTCAACTCACACCATATTTATATTAATTGCCTCTAACGTAACTAATATTTCAATATACTTTTTTCCGATAATATATTCTATAATGGCTACTGCACAAGCCTCTTTAAAAGTAATGGGTTATGTCCGTATAGTCGCTTTCATATACTACATCATGTTATCTATGATTCTGATATACGTTGTTATTCTTTTCGGACCTTTGAGTATCTACACAATATACATAGTGGTAATAGATGTAGTAAGTAGAGTAGTACAGGAGATACTAAATGTCTCAGCCAACATTGCTATAAAGACATATGGAATTATCGAATTCATAAGAACATTTCTTGTATTATTAAGTCTCGGCCTGGTATTAAGATAAACATTAAAAAGACTTATGGTGCTTCAGTTTTTTACAAATCCTCCGCTATAAATAATATCAAAAATTTTGCTTAGCATTATTAATCTAAATTAACAACTAATTATATTTATTTTACATCTAATAAATAGTATCTTATAGATGAAAATACCAGTAGAATCGCCTTTTATACATAGTAGAAGCATAAAGTATTATCATATAGCCAATATTTTACAAGTTACTTTATCATCAAGGGTAAGGAGGCTTCTAGTGTTTAATAAACACAATAAATGGTTTAGGGTGACCACGTGAAAAAATATTTGAGATCTTTCTTTCACATTATAAAGATATTTGTGAATGATTATCGGCCCGTACTGGTCCTATTCATAACAATTCTAGGTATAAGTGCTCTAGCTCTATATTTCCCTATAAAATGGAATAGAGCTTTTTTGTCTGCATCTAGCGATTCTCCCTGGGGAATTATAACCTCAATATTTATCCATAGTGATATACAACATTTCAATTCAAATATGATATACTTTTCATTTTTTGTATTAATATTTATTTTAATAAATTCAGGGCTTCCAAGTGATATAAGATATATCCGTGCAAAGACGTTCGCTATAGGTGTATTTGCCTCAGCTATCGCGGCCAATCTAACATGGATAACATTATTCCCACATATATCTGCGATTGGCTCCTCTGGAGCTGTATATGCTGCTATAGGAATAGTGCTGTTCTTCTCGATTTCAAATAGTATAATGCCCGCATTGATCTATGAAGAGTTTGATAGATACACTTCAAGCATAAAAAACTTTATTTTATGGATAGTTAATATAGCTATGTTTGTTTTCATACCAAATTATATTATAGGGAGTCCACTGAGTTTTATTGTTATAAGGTCTGGTCCAAATACTTTTATTCATTCATGGAGCTTTATCTTAGGGATCTTAGCAGCAGCCACTCACTTTATATATGAGGCAATATATCTGCCGGGTCATTTAGACTGGGTAAAACAATTAAAAATAAAATTATAATATTCGGACGATAAGTTAAGAGGATGTAACGATTAATATGTTAAAATAATCCCCTTATTTGATTGGTATGTACAATGAGCTTTTTGTAGCCCCTACGCCCGGTTGACCATGTTTTACTGGTTTATTGGTTATGGCGAATTCTCCTAATCTCTTACCTATCATCTGCGGTTTAATCTCTACAGGCACATATTCTTTGCCATTATGTACATGAATCGTCAATCCTACCATTATAGGTAGAATTATCATTTCCCTAGCATGTGTTTTAATGGATTTATTATTTCCTTCATTATTCTGTGTAATTTTATATATTTTCTTTAATAGAGCTTTTTCCTCAGGTGTAAAGTTTCCTCTTAATATATGTCTCCTTTCTTTGCTAGGCAATAAGTTAGCGAATTCCTCTAAACTCATTTCTTTTAGCTGTTCTAAAGTATATCCCCTATATGTAAATTTTCTTCTAACCATCGCTCCTCTACCCCATGCTTATACCAATTCATATATAAATATTTTATCATCTACTAAGAGATATAACCGCAACCATCTAAATATCTATCTCTGGATAAAAATTCATCTCGCCATATTGACGCTGTCTAACAGTTTACAATGATTTTTTTGTATCAAATATGAGCTTTATTTATGCAATTGAAAATCTTTAAGATATACTGAGAGGCTCACTTGAGAATATCTTAAAGAAATAATCTTTTACATGCTTACTCAGTAGGAAAATGCTAGCTAGAATCTCTACCTTACCTCTAAATTACGATTTGACTATTCACATATAGTTACGCTAAATATAATAAAAAGTACTTACCTTTTTCTTCTACCAGTTCTTCGCGCTCCAAAACTTCCTACTTTCTTACCAGGCGGCGAAGTTCTGGCTACAGTTTTAGGTTTACCTACATGTTGGTGGGCGCCCCCGCCGTAAGGATGGTCCACGGGATTCATAGCTACTCCACTTACCCTTGGATATCTCTTTCCCGATTTAGCTTTAAGCCACAGATATTTTTTGCCTGCCTTTAAAAACGGCTTATCAACTCTTCCACCTGCAGATATAGGCCCTATTACCGCTCTACACTCCGGATTTAGTGTTATTGTTTTGCCGGAGGGTAGACGAACTTCTATTCCTCCTGCGGATGGACCTATCAATTGGGCATAAGCCCCACTAGACCTAGCAAATTTCCCACCATCACCAGGGACTTTCTCTATATGAGAAATAATTGTACCGGAAGGAATATCCTTCAGCTTTAAAATATCTCCCGGAGAAGGCTTAACAGACTGATTTATACGTATTGTTTTACCTATATAAAGACCTTCAACGGCATGGATATAGAATTCATTTCCGTCCTGTGTTCTCAATTGTGCAAGAGGAGTTCCCCTACCTGGATTATGAATAATATTTTTTACAACAGCAGTTGTTGCTTCCATAAAAGGTGGAATTCTTGACGGAGCCACAGCTCTATGAGTCAATGCTTTAAAGATCGATCCCCGTCCTTTTCTTTGCGCCAATATTCTTTTACCCATATGATATACACCTCATTAAAATATTCCAAGTGCTACTGCCACTTTCATGGCATCATCAACATTCATAAATGTAACGATAGCCTTCTTTTCGCCTCTAGGAGAAATCATAGTATTTACCTTCTTAACCTTTACATCAAACCTCTTCTCGATAAGATCTTTAATAATCTTTTTGTTTGCATTAATATCTACTATGAATGTAATTTTACCTAATTTCTCAACTTGCAAAACTGTCTTCTCCGTTATTAGCGGCGTCTTTATGAATTTATAGAATGGATCAGGCTTAACTTCACTCATTTCATTACCACCCTACGCAACACGTATCCTAACCGCTCTTCTATTGTTTCAACGGCAGATTTACTCCATACTGTTAGCCTACCTGGAACTCCACCAGGCGCAAGATGGATAACACTTACTTCCTTAGCTGATACTACATCTACACCTTCTATGTTTCTTGCAGCCTTAACTATCCCTCTGTCCTCATTATAAACTATTAGCGGTCCTTTCCTAACCTTTCTTCTTCTCCCTCTCCACTTCGCTTTCCCACCGACCAGTTTAACATTATTCCTAACGCGCAAAATATCCTCATAAATTCCTACTCTGAGGGAGAATTCCCTGAATTCCCTTGTTTTATCAATAGATTCTAAGTCGTCCTCTATAATGAGGGGCAAAAATAAGACCTTGTCAATAATATGCCCCCTTCTCTCAACATAATATTTACTACCTGTAGCGGCGACAGCCGCAGCAATGCCTAAGAGCCTCTCTTTTTTATTGAGCTGCTTATAGATCCGCTTTTCAGGAGTTGTCACATGAGGTTTTCTTCCACCTCTAGCCATATTGGATACAGCGGCCACTCCTCTAAGAGGTCCATGTTTGACCCTAGGTAATCTGGCTAAGCCTAAGCCTACCCCGAAGCTTTCAGCGCTGGTTTCTCTTCCAGCTAAAGGATATCTCCCTTTAGGCTGAATCCGATGCGATAACTGGTGAACAAACACTTTATGTATAACATCTTCTCTAATAGGCGCTAAGAAAATCCTTGGTATGCTTATTTTTTCAAGCTCATCACCAGCTAAACTGAATATAGGGATCTTCTTCATTCACTACACCTCTAAGTAACTAAATGTAATCTCAACAGGCTGCTTCATCTCATGAGATACTGGTCTAACTGTATGCCTCATCTTTATTAGCCGCTTAGCCGGACCTGGTACAGAGCCTTTAATTATCAAGAAGGGACTTTTTATAACACCATATCTCCTGAACTCGAGTGGTTTATCGAAATCATCTGGGTTCTTTATATCCAGTATCTTTAGTTTATAGAATGTTCTTCTGTGAAATCCCATTTGGCCAAACATGGGTACAGTATACATGGTTGCACTCGGTTTCCATGGACCTAAAGCACCCGGCTTTCTCTTGGTTTTTCGTGCTTTATGACTAAGTATCTTTATCCCAAATCTTTTTACTGGTCCTTGAAATCCCTTTCCTTTTGTTACAGCCACCACATCTATATAATCGCCGGGCTTAAAAACATCAGTTATATTTAATTCTGAACCAAGTCTTTCCTTAGCGAATCGCCATTTATCTTCTATCGAGCTATTTCCTCCTAACTCTATCTCGAATATCTCGGGTGTCTTTTTATGTATACCGGCCTTATGGGGCTGCATTGACACCAATAGCCTAATAGCATTAATCTGATCAAGTCGAGACTCTAGAAAATCTATTTTTTTACCATTTCCACCTTTTAATGTGACTATTCTCCTTCTAATAAAATCTGGAACCTCAGGAGAGATGATTGTTTCTACACTTCTCAATGAGTTTTTAACTTTATCTATTGCATACCCTACTACACCCAGAACATATAGCGGAGGGACCTCGATTATGGTTGCAGCCGAATATATTTCTTTGCCAAAGGTAGGCGATCTCTTATAATTATCAACATAAAATACCCCTGTCATCCCCGCCTTATATCCTGCAAATCCGAGTGGAATTACACCGGGTAAATCAAGCTTAGGCCAATATTTTATAGTAGGTACTAGACTTTTCGCTCTTTTACGTGGAGCGAATGCTAATGAACCTCTCTTCGGCGCTGAACGCTTCCGTGCCCCCATCTCTTGTACACCACTCTATCTTCATCTTCATAGAAATAATTATAGGTAATATATAACTGTTCATTCAATAGTATAGGTTAATCATAAACCTATAAAAGTATGAATATTAAATACCTAAAGGTTGAGCACCAAATTTTAATGATTATTAAACTTAGGATTCATCATTATATTATCAATGTATCTTGTGGGGGCTGCTCATGCATATTGATCTAATAATCCCTTCTTCATTTACTAGTAATTTATCTTCTTTAGTCCAGAAAACACTGGCGATTGCTATGGTAGCTAGAGCGGCCTCCATATATGGTGTTGACAATATCTATATTTATCCAGATCCATTGGTTCGTGACCCTAATTCCCGTAGGATTATAGTTAAGATACTAAGATATATGAGTATGGCTCCTTATCTTCGACGCAAGTTCTTCAGATTGGATAGAGATTTAGAGTATGTCGGAATGTTGCCTCCTCTGAGAACTCCACTACATAAAGAGAAGCTGCCTCTCCATAAACTAAGCCTACCAGAATATCGAGAAGGGATCGTGATAAGTTCGAGGCGAAACAAATCTATTATCGATGTCGGCCTGGATAAGGATGTTGTAGTTAACACCAAATTACAGAAAGGTACAAATGTAATCGTAAAGATAACAAAGATATCAGCTAATTATATGCATGGTGTTATAGTTGAACGGGAAGATGTTCCAATATACACCGGATATAGAGTTGTCAACGTAAAAACAAAATTACCTACGTTATTAGGCGAATATGAAGGAGAATTGATACTCACTTCAAGAAAAGGAAAGCCCATTTATGACATGGTAGATGATATAAAAAATGTCTCGGCTGAACGTTTGGCGATAGTATTTGGAGGTCCATCATATGGCCTATTTGAAATCTTAGAATATTATGAAGCGTCACCCTACAGTTTTACAAATAAAGTTATAAATTTTGTTCCCAACCAAATGGTTGCGACGATACGAATGGAAGAAGCCGTGATTATAAGCCTCTCAATTACTTCTTATATATTAAACTTGTAACGCCCTACGATATATAACATCTATAAATAAATGCCTTATCTCTCCATTGCTTCTTTAATTATGTCTACAGCGGTACTTGTACCTATACGTTCAGCACCTGCGTTCACAAGCTCAATAACTTGATCCAGAGTTCTTATACCACCGGCAGCCTTGATCTTAATATCCCCCGCTAATAACTTCTTAATTAGTTTAACATCATCTACACTTGTGCCCCTAGGAGCATAACCAGTGGATGTCTTTATGAAATCTGGTTTAGTATAATTAATTATCTTAACAGCGATCTTTAGTTCTTCTACATCTAAATATGGAACATCCACTATAATCTTAATAACCACATCGGGATATTGGGTTCTAAAATACTTAACAACCTTTTCTACATCTTCTTGAAATAAGTCATATCTTTTACTTCTGAGGAAACCTATATTACTTACTATATCTAACTCCTCAGCACCATTTTCAATAGCACGGCTACCCTCAAATATCTTAACATCAGTACCAGTTGCTCCCAAGGGAAACCCAACTACACTTATTAATTTAAATTTATCTCTTCCCCTCAATTCGTTAGCTAGGGGTATATAAGCGGGGTTTATACATACACCATAGAAGCCGTACTTCCGTGCTTCATCTATCAGAGTAACAATATCGGTAAATGTCGCAGTAGGCTTTAAATTGGTATGGTCAATTAATTTCGCTAACTCTGGTAGTTGCTTAAACATGTTGATTCCACCAAAAATAATGTATGATACAACAATTACATCTATAACAGTATATAATAAATCTCTATTTATCGGCTGAAGATTATTAGTGGTAAAGCGATGTTTCTAATAAACCCCTATCTCGTGCAAGTTTATCAGCTAATGCAAAGAACCCGATGCCTATGATAACATATACGAGCGTCTTAATGACCAATATAATAGTTGTATTTACCGGATCTATCGGGTATGCCGGGTTAATAGAAAATCTCGCTAACTCCATCCAATCCATCATCGGCAATGCATACGCAGCTGGCTGCAGCCATTCTGGTAACGAGGTTATGGGGAATAATACATTACCCAAAAGAAATAGCAGTCCCCCGAAAGCCTCTGATATCAAGGGTCCAAATTCAGATGAAAATAGGCTCGATCCAGACATAACTATAGATAGAAAAGCGCTCCATACAAAACCAATTAGAAAAATAAATATTAATAAGGGCACATTTGGCTTCAGCAATAAAGGGTTATATCCCACAAGCGGTAAACCTATAAGCAATACAACTATAGATAAGCCTATACCTATAATATAGTATACTATACTCCTAGCTAGAAGGTAATCTCTGAGTTTAGGAAATGAAATATATGTATATTTCAAGATGTTATAATGTTCCCTTTCCTCATGGATTATCCATACAACGCCATATATCCCATTTCCAATGAAGTTATAAAATGCGATTCCTGTAATTAAGTAGAAAGCCCGTTGTGGGTCCACTAAGCCGCTGGTGACAGCAAAAGCTATATAAATATATGCATACAATAGCAGACCAAATATTGGCCTAACCATTAGATAGGCAATAAATATATGAGGCTTAGTCCAGTTGCTTAATTCTTGCCACGAGAACCACATAATTGCATATATTTTCCTAAGATAATTCTCTACATCCATCTTAAGATCAGCCTCCCTTCTTTCTTTGCTTTATTCTCCATGTACTCAAGGGCCCATAATCCGATTCTAAGAAGAATTATAGCCATAACAACAAGTAATATCATATGGACTGCTAATGATCCAAATGTTTCGCCATATATAAGGCTCCGCCTTATACCATCTAACCCTATGGCCAAAGGAAACGCTGATGCGACAACTTGTAATGCTATGGGAAAAACACTTAAAGGATAATACATCCCGGAGATAAACATTATGGGCTCGCTTAATAATTCGCTGGCCCTCCATCCAGATCTTGAATACATAAGATATATGCTTGCCAAAGATAGACCTAGGCTATATAATGCAGCCATAGCTAAGAAGAATATTATAATTGCCACAGGCAAGGTGGCTGGATTGAATGAAGCCTCGAAAATATATACCCCTATGATAATCACAGAAGCAGCTCTAACCGCCGTATTAAACATTCCACCTAACGCCATACCTAATAATAATCCATATAATGGCGCCCCAGATGCAAGAAGCACCTCTAAATTTCCCTTTTCCTTTTCCCAATATAGTGTGCTACCCATACCCCATAAGACATTAAACCAGAAGCTCATCATAGCGCCTCCTAAGATAACAAACCCTATAAATTCCGAGGGTGCATTCATACTCCTATATGTATAGACTACAGACGCGATCATTAATAGGGGTAAGATTACCTCCCAAAGTAGCCAACTTATTTCTCTATTACCCCCCTTAATTCTAACATAACTCCTACCCAACGCCGCTTTGAACCCTCTATAAATATACTGTCTAGTATTCACTTAAACCAACTCCTACGAGTTTTAAGAAGACATCCTCAAGGGTCGGTTCAACCTTACTGATACTGATTATCCTGCCATTCAACTTCTCAATATATCTAATTATATGTGATACATCGCTCGTGTCCATCACCAATCTAATAGACAAAACATTTGAATAGGCATCATAAGAGGTAGATAACCCCACTATACCCGCCTCTTCCTTTTTTAAGCCCCCCATATCTTCTTCAGATATATTTTTTACTTCTATTTTATAGATAACCTCTTTTGAGACTCTATGTTTAAGTTCAGTGGGTGATCCAGTCGCGATTATCCTACCTTCATGTATAATGGATATTAAATCACATAATTCCTCCGCCTCCGCCATGTAATGAGTTGTTAAAAGAATAGTTTTATTTTGATTCTGATGTACCCAGGCCTTAATTATTTTTCTTATCGCTCTAGCTGCACCAACATCTAATCCTAATGTCGGTTCATCTAGAAATAGTATATCTGGATCATTAAGTAAGCCCCGGGCCAAACTATATTTCTGGGCCATGCCGGTTGATATGCGATTTAAGCGTACGTTAAGAAAATCTTTCATATCTAATAATTCAGCTAATTGTTCAATTTTTTCCCATCCTTCTCGGATGCCTAACCCATATAGTTGACTATAGAACCATAAATTTTCTTTAACAGTTAATATTCCATACCCTGCCCTCTCACCGCCGCTAACTAGATTTATAACACTTCTCACTTTATCCGGCTCTCTAACCACATCATATCCGCCAACATAAGCAAAACCGCTAGACGGCAACAACAATGTGGCCAAGATACGTATAAGTGTAGTTTTACCAGCACCATTAGGACCTAGTAAACCATATATAATGCCCTCGGGAACCTCTATATTTACATTGTCCAATGCCCTAATTTTCTCTCCTCCTCTCTCAAAAATGCGTGTTAATTCACGTGTGAATATCGCCGTCTCTTTTTCCATGGAAATCACTTCTTAAAGTCTTTACTAAAGTAGATAGTTTTGTTTTTGACTTATATATAGATAAAAACTAAGGAAATAATCGAGCTCAGATTACAGCAGTATAATATAAACATAGTGGATATATGGTTGAATATCTGGTTATCTAGTGATGCTGCTTATCAATGGGAGTCCAACAATATTAGCCATATTATTTGAATCCATTTAGAAAAGCTTTTACATTTTTACCTAATACCTTATGATTATAGCCTCCCTCCAACACTGCGAACCTTCTATTATATCCTCGATCAATAGAAAAGTCTCTCAGTATCCTGCCTAACTCAAGATAATCATTAGTGCTAAGGGACCCTCCCCAATCCTCAACATGTCTATCAAAACCCGCTGAGACAGCTAGCAAGTCAATATTTCTCCAGCTATCTAAATAGTCAGATAAAGCTCTAAGTTGTTCCTCTCGAGTTAAATTTGGTATATGAAAATAAGTGACCTCCGTTGATTCCTTAAAAATATTATGGGTCCCATCTCCATAATGCAAATCGAAATCAATTATAAGTACTTTATCGACATTACTACTCATCCGTATCCTCTGAACTGCAATAGCAATATTATTAAAGTAACAGAATCCCCAAGATGAATTTGGGCTTGCATGATGACCCGGCGGACGTATCAATGCAAATGAGGGTTCATTCATCAAGGAGTACTCGGCCGCCTTTATAGCACCGCCAGCGGCTAGAGACGATATATAATATAATCCTATTCTTTCAACCCACGCAATATGCTTTTCAGTATGAACAAGAAGAATATCTGTTTTAGACGCTGGAACAGCCTGAATAATCGGATAAGATTTACCTACTTCTTCATATATTGCCTCCATCCTCCCAGCTTCTGCAGCTGGATCGCCCGAGTAAACGTCTTCATAATCATGGTGATATATTACATACATCTTCTCTCCATAATAATATAAATAATACCGACTATTTTTCTCCTAAATGGGTTGAGGTTTTTTATGAATTCAAAACTTCATTTTAGAGCTGTCTCACAAGATGATGCTAAATGGATCGCTGAAGGAGTTAATGACCCTGGTGTTGCTAGGTATTTATTAAATATCTATCCAAATACTGAACATGAAATAAGGGAAGAAATTAAGTCAGATATTAGGAAAGATGACATTAAGATACTGGTAGGCGAGATAGACGGTAATGGAGTTGGAGTAGCTAGTTTGCACTTAGAGAAAGGTAGATGCAGACATAATGGTTGGATAGGTATATGGATTAAACGGGACTACTGGGGGAAAGGATATGGGAAGACTTTTATGGGGAAGATAATAGATATAGGTAAGGCACATGGACTAAAGCGATTGATGTTAGGAGTTTTTGAACCAAATAAAAGAGCAATTAAGTTATACAGAAAATATGGCTTTAAAGAGGAGGCTTATATCGATAATGCGGTGTTTATAGACGGAGAGTACGTTGCGTCAATAGTAATGGCACTTTTTCTAGAACCCATAAGGTCTTCTAAGCCATCTATAAAAAAAGCCTCCGAGACGGCGGTCAAACTAAATGTTCGCTATTTAAAAGATGAAGATCTGGATGAAATTAATAGACTTCAAAATTGCGAAGAGTCAACTAAAAACACAAAGCTAATACCCCCCATACCCAAAGAAGTTACTAAAAAATGGTATGAGGAGATAGATTCGGGAAAAGGTGTATACTGTAATGCTGCGTTCAAAGATGACACTTTACTTGGCTATATAAGATTCGTCAGGGGGCCTCCGCCCTATACCAGCATATGGATAGATGAATTACTTGTTGACGTCAACGAGTCGCCAATATTTACTGCAGAGAAACTGGTTGAATCAGTATTGTTATTTAGAGATAGATATAATTATAGAAGTGTTATGATTAGTATTCCTGAAAATAGCTATGCTAACCATATATTAAAGAGACTTGGGTTCAGAAGTGTAGGTAAATATAAAGGATACTATAGAGTAGATGATGAATATATAGATAGTATGGTTTACGTATATCCATAAAATTGGATAACAAGCATAAAGTTCATTTAATTTTTATTCTATATCGATATCCATAATAATCTTAATTTCGTCTGGTGAAATTTTCTTCAATCTAAATCCCATATCCTTGGCTAATGCAAGCATCTTCCTATTTTCTTGGAGTACAATTCCATATATTCTTTTAAGTCTCTTATCTCTAGCGGCCTCTATAATCATATCAGTCAATTTTCTACCCAATCCTTTTCCCTGAAAATCGTCTGCAACTAACAACGCAAATTCGCCTTCATCCCCTCCAGGCTCAACTATTAATCTTGCTATACCAACCATCCTCTTCGAACCATTAGTATCTATATACTCTGCTATAATAGCCATTTCTCTATCATAATCAATATTACAATGTCTAACCAGCATTTCATGAGTGATATCCCTTAATAGATTAAAAAACCTAAATCTAAGAGAATCACTGGATAAACTTTCTATCAATTTCTTTTCTAAAGGCTCATCTTCAGGTCTTATGGGTCTTAAAAGAACCTGCTTGCCATCCTTTAATCTCCAAGGCTGAACATATCGTGTTGGATAAGGAGATATTATCAGGTGGGGATATTCCTTATAATTACCTGATTCTTTATCTCTATCTAAGATTATCCGTCCGTCAATAGCTATCGAGTCATCTTTATAAACAGCAAGTGGATCTATATGCAACTCAGCTATTTCAGGGAAATCTATAACCAAATTTGATACCTTAACAAGTACCTCTTCGAGTATCCTGAGGTTTACCGGTGGTTTTTTACCAAATCCTCGCTGCAACATCCCATATATCTTAGTTTTTTCCATGAGTCTTCTAGCTAACACTTGATTTAAAGGAGGTAGCCCCACACCAACATCCTTAAAGAACTTTCCCTCATCCCCTCCCATTCCGAACATTATTACCGCTCCAAATATAGGGTCCTTTTTACAGCTGATGATAATCTCATAATCAAAGTTTGTTATCATTTTCTGCACAGATATGCCATCTATATGTATATCTGGCATATAACTCTTTACATTTTCAATTATAGTATTGTATGCTTTTCGGACTTGATCAGCAGATTGAACATTTAATATAACACCACCTATATCAGACCTATGTATATCTATAAGATCCTGAGATACAATCTTCAGCACAACCGGGTATCCAATTTCAGTAGCGACAATAGCAGCCTCTTCAGGATTTCTGGTTAAATGAGGCTTAACCACGGAAATTCCATATACACTAAAGAACCTTTTAGCCTCTTCTTCCATAAGAATATTTCTACCTTCACTGAGTACCTTCTTAATAAGAATCTTTAGATGAGTTTTGGGGGGAGCATGATCTATACCTAGTTCCTCCGGCGTTTCATATAGCGCCTTCAAACTATGGCCATATTGATACATATACATATATGTCTTGACAGCGGTCTCTGGAAACTTATACACAGGTACATTTTCCTTTAGCAACAATTCTCTGGCCCTCTCAATATCCACACCACCAGGTAATACGGCAATAATAGGCTTCTTAGTCTTCTTAGAATGTTTCTTTATTATGTTTGCTATATCCAATGGCGTAACAACTCCGTGGGGGGTGCATACAACAATCAATCCATCTACATTCTTATCTTCTAAAACAACTTCTATTGATTTATCGAAGCGTTGTATATCAGCATCATCCATTATATCAATAGGATTCGCTTTACTCCAATGCGAAGGCAGTATCTCATCTAAACGATCAATAGTTTCTTGAGATAGCTTAGCAGGTCTACCTCCTCTATCAAGCAGTGTATCAACAACTAGAACACCTACACCTCCTGAATTTGTTATTATGGCTAAGTTAGGCCCTTCAGGTAAAGCCGCTCCCTTAAGTATAGTTGCACAATTAAATAGATCTTCTATCTCCTCCACTCTAACGACCCCGGCCCTATCAAAGACAGCATCATAGATCAAGTCGTCACCTATCTTCGCGCCTACGTGAGATGAAGCGACGATGGCACTCTCAGGATGCTTCCCTGTTTTTAGGACAATAATAGGTTTTGTCCTAGCAAATCCCCTAGCAGCACTCATGAATTTTCTGGCATCCTGAATAGACTCCATATAAATAATAATGCTTGAAGTTTCAGGGTCTACTCCAAAAAATTCAATTAAATCACCAAATGAGATATCAGACATAGAACCTAGAGACACAAATGCGCTGAATCCTATATCTTCTTCAATAGCCCACTCAAGTATGGCGGCCCCTAAGGCTCCACTTTGAGATAGGAAGGCAATACTACCAGGCTTAGGTGTCTTACGGAAAAAGGTACAGTTAAAATTTGTCGAAGGCCTAATTATCCCCATACAATTAGGCCCCAATATCTTAATACCATATTTTCTAGCAATGCGGATTAGCTCTTCCTCCCTTTTCTTACCCTCTTCACCTATCTCTCTGAATCCTGCTGATACAATAACAGCGCCTTTTATGCCGGCTGATCCGCATTCTTCTAGAATATTAGCTACTATAGGAGCCGGTACAGCGATAACGGCTAATTCAATATTATCAGGTATTTCTCTTATACTCTTATAACATTTTACACCTAACACCTTGTCTCTATTAGGGTTTACCGGATATATTTTTCTTTTCTTTTCTCCTGATAAGAGGTTTTCCATTATATATCGGCCGACAGATACTTCTCTCTCGGTGGCCCCTATCAATGCTACATTTTTAGGCTCAAAAAAGACTTTAAGGTCTCTCATGTACAAAAATATTAATGGCTATACGGTCTTAATAATAGTATTATCCCATATTTATATCAATTACATATTTTTGGAGACCCGATTTTTGAGAAGAATATATATATTTTAAGTGGAAAAGGTTAGTCTTTTTCGATAAAAATACTAATAAATCTTAATCTATCGCTATATTCAATATTTATAAATTTGGTGGCGTTTATGAGTGAAAAAGAAGAGGCTGTATTGAATGCACTTAAAAATGCCGGTAAACCTCTTAGACCAGGCGATGTGGCTAAGATAACTGGAATAGACAAGAAAGAGGTCTCTAAGATAATCAGTAGTCTCAAAAAACAGGGAAAAGTAATTTCGCCTAAACGATGTTTCTATGCACCAGCTTAGCCCTCTCTAATCTTTTTATCAAGAATCACAATAAAATATATCTCAGAGTTGCTTTTCCTAATTTGGTTGATTAGAATATAGGGGATAATATGTCTAATAATAAAGATTGGAGAAGCATAATTGACGAGATTTCAAAAAATTATAAATCGACTCTGAGAGAAGGAGATTATATGAAGATTAGTGCGCTAAAAGATAGTCTTGAAATATTATTAGACGAGGCTATAAAAGAAGATGTAGAGAAAGACATCTTATGGAAGCTTGAGGATATATTGATAGAAGTAAAAATAACTATGGAAAAGCGTTTTGGACGGTGTCCGTCACACTGAATACCGAGTAAAAACTAGATTTTTATACCATTCATATAAATTCGACATGAAAGATGCAATGGTCATTTAAAGTACCACAACACTCAACTTCTCTTACCCGCATAGATAGGTTAAGTTTCTCACTTAATATGGCCTCAAGGAATCCTTCTTTAAAACTGCATAAAGGTATATCAACCCCGTATTTTTTACCGAGACAGTCGACACAGTCCCATACCTCAATCACCATCGGATCTGTCGATGTAAATTCTAGCTTTCCATATCCATGTTCTGACCATATATCAGATAGCTCTTTCACTAAGGTATTTAATTCTGATGACTCAATTAATTTTGCTGCTGCCTTTCCTAATTCATAACCTAATTTTCTCATAACATCTACTTCTTTGCTAGGCTCAAGTCCAACGTATTCTTTAGAGGCTTTCATCGCTAACTTTATTGCTTGGAAGAAAAGCTGATCACTCATTAAGAATATTTAGCATATTATTTCCTTTATTTTTTTATAATTATATGACGCCTTATCTATGTATCGGCTTGACATTCGAATAATTTTATACCTATGTTACTATAATGATAAATATTAGAATGAAGTGTAGGTTTAAGATCCCTAAGCCGCTATATAAAAAGGGTATAGGGCTTATCTATGAATGTACCGAGGTAGACGCCGAATTCGAGGATATATCAGATCTAGAGGAACTAGCTAAAGAAGTTGTAAATAAATTGAGTGAAAAACTAAGATTCTCTGTTAAAGATATAGTTTTTATTGATAATGAGGATATAGGGTCAAATTATATATTATATAGGTTCCGGGTATGGAGCAACCTGATATCAGACTTAGCCTGCAGTATAAGAATAGTTACATATAATGATACTGTAAAGATGATTATATCTACAATTAACAATAAGCTACTAGAGAAACTACCTGAAGATGTGGTGAATAGCTTAGTTAAGGAGGCAAAAGAGAAGGTATCTATTCAAAAAATAAATATAAAAAAGCAGATTAAATTGCCAAAAGGCCAGAGAGTTATCCCTAGATTTATAATATATCGGATATTAGGGCAACCAAAGATAGATATTGATTCTTGGCGTTTAACTATCACCGGGTTCGTTGAGAACCCATTGGAACTTTCGTATAAAGAAATACTTCATTTCCCTCTTAAAAAATATAAGAGTGATTTTCACTGTGTAACTGGATGGACCGTAAGGAACGTTACATGGGAAGGATTACCTTTAAGGCATCTCGCTGAGAAGGCGGGGGTTAAAAAAGGAGTTAATTGGGTATATATAGAGTCACTTGATGGATATACAACTTCAGTATATTATGATGACTTTATAGATGAAAAGGCATTACTAGTCATAAAGATAAACGGAAAAGAATTATCTCTAGAACAAGGTTATCCAGCTAGAATATTCATTCCTCATCTATATGGATGGAAGGGGGCAAAATGGGTATCAAAGATAACTTTCCTCGATAAATATCGCGACGGGTATTGGGAGGCACTAGGATACCATGAGAGGGGTAATGTCTGGCTTGAAGAGCGCTTTAAAAGTAAAAACTAGAGTCTACAATCTAATTTTAATGTAAATAATAATATTTTTTATTCATTATCAGAAATATTTTTTATATTTATATTATAATATCGATATTATGATTTAACTACCAAATATATTTATAAAACTTATATTCGCTATTAACAAATAAATAATTGTAACAAATCCTGTTCCCGATTGAGATATCTTGTATTTTGGGTGTGAATTATGAGGAAGGGAGGACAAGCTAGGGTAACCTATATAGCGTTATTGATCATAGGACTATTGATAGGCGGCGTGATAGGGTATTTCCTAGCGCCACCTAAGGCGCCTCCCGAAATACAGGACATATTAGATGAAAATGAGCAACTTAAACAACAAGTGGCTCAGTTGCTTGAGAAGATAGGTCAGCAAGAAATAACAGTTACTATATGGACAATAGGCCCAGACCCACCATCTGAATATAGATATAAGAACTTCGAGATTGCAGCAGATATGCTTAATTCATGGCTAGCTATGATGGGGTCAAATGTCACCATTAAAGTTACCGGAGAGTTCTATGTACGACCAGTAGAATGGGGAGAGTATAAAAACAACTTCTATCTGGCCTATCAAGCTGGAGAGGCGCCTGATATCTACCTAACTGGGCATGAAGATATAGGATTCCTAGCAGCAAATGAATATATAATCCCATTGGACGACTATATAGACATGTTCTGGGATGAAGTATACTATGATATAATCCCCACACTATGGGACGCAGTTACATATAAAGGGCAGATATGGGCAATACCACAAGATACAGAGGCAAGGCCAATGTACTTTAGGAAAGATGTGCTAAGACAATTAGGCTGGACAGAGGATCAGATAAATGCATTGCCACAGAAAATCCAGAGTGGCGAGTTCACACTAGACGATCTATTACAGTTGGCTAAAGAAGCTGTTGATGCAGGGCTTGTCGACAGAGGAATCCTACATAGGGTCAAAGAGGGATATGATTACTTCCAGTTCTATTTAGCATATGGAGGAAAGCTGTGGAACCCAGAGACAGGAAAAATGGTCTTTTCCCAAGAAGCTTGGCAGAAAACTCTACAATGGTTCTATGACGCTGTATGGACCTACGGAGTAATACATCCCAATCAATTTAGTGGAGATTGGGATAACGACTTCCACGGTCCATTTACACAAGGAGACGCACTTTTCCTATCTGGAGGTACATGGCACAAAGGTGAGTGGATCCAGAAAGGCCTTCTTACCGAAGACTCCTTCAAGGAAAACATAGGTTTTGCTCTACATCCGGCGGGCGAACCAGGTTTACAGCCTGTAACGCTGAGCCATCCATTAGTATATACAATAACTAAGCAAGCCGTAGAACGTGGAGTTGCCGATGTAGCGTTTGTATTGATAACACTAGTTACAGATCCGCACCTAAATTCATATCACGCTGTCCAGAGTGCGCATCTGGCGATACTAAATAGCCAGATCTATGACGCCAGGTATACTGAGGACTGGTTCCTAAAAGACGTAGCATATATGTTAGAGTACACTACTTTCATACCTAATCATCCAAAGTGGGGAGACTATAGTAGAATAGTCTTCAATATCCTGCGAGCTGTAGAGAGTGGGGATCTCGGTCCAACAGAAGCCTACCAGATACTATATGACGAGATAACGACTACAATTGGAGACGATATAGAAGTAGTACCCTAACCCTTTTTTTATAAGGAGTTAACACGGGGGTTATAATGGCCAGAAATATACTTAAAAAGCTAAGAAAGGGATATCTACTTATATTCTTGATACCTAGTTTAACAATTATAACGGTTTTTTTCCTATTCCCCGTAATATTAACATTCTTGATTGGTTTAACAAGTATGGATTATACATTTAGGTGGGATTGGATAGGTTTAGGAAATTACATATATATACTTAAGGATAGATGGGCCGCTAAAATACTCAGCAATACACTATTTTATGTATTTACAACACTAATCTTCTTCAATGTAGGGTTAGCATTATTAGTCTCGATAATGACGGTTCATATAAATGAAAGAGTAGGATCTGCATTCCGAACTCTCTGGTTACTACCACGAATAACACCATCAACAGTATACGCACTACTTTGGTTATGGGCAAGCCGGGGCGAAGAAACTGCACTCTTCAACTGGGTTTTATCGAGTATAGGCATTCAATCGGTAGACTGGAGGCTGACACAGCCTTGGCTACTCGTAATATTAGTTAACGGTTTTATCGGAGTCAGCTTTGGAATGATAATATTTACAGCCGCGCTGAAAAGTATCCCGGAGGACTATATAAGAGCAGCAAGCGTGGACGGCGCTTCAACATTACAGATCATTAGACATGTAGAATTACCACTCATAAGATGGCCAATTATGTTCGTAACAGCATACCAAACATTATCGCTATTAACAAGCTACGAATATATTCTTCTTGTAACTGACGGTGGACCGGGTCTATTTACCACTGAAGTGTGGGCATTATATTCATATCACCTTGCATTTGTTCAATACGGTGGAATAGTAAAATTTGGGTATGGCGCCGCACTGGCAACCATATTGGTAATCATAGGACTAATTATGTCTATAATATACTGGAAGGTTTTCCGATTTAAAGAGCTTATGTTAGAGCCTAAGATAGAGGTGTAAAAGAAGTGTCTACCTCCAAAGCTATAAAACTAATCAAGAGCTCGGTTACATACATAATACTAGCAGTATTTACGCTTCCAATAATTCTATTATACGCCTTACTATTCCTTAATAGTATTAGCAATGGTTTAGTGGGCCTCATACCAAAAGGCATCACACTTGATCACTGGTTTTTCTTAAGCGATGGAAATATAAGGGTCCCAGGAACCACAACTCAATTTTATCCTAACCTCTACCTAGTAGGATTCAATACATTTCTACTCGCCGTACTCATTGCATTCCTAGAAGTAATTTTCTCATCTCTTGCTGGTTACGCATTATCACGATATAAATTCAAAGGAAGGGAAAACATACTCACATTAACATTAATATTACACGCATTTCCTGGAATAACACTATTGATAGCCCTATTTTACGTTTTGAATGCCTTAGGCCTCTACAATACATTAATTGGAGTCATAATAGTCAAAGTGGCGTTGGATATGCCACTTGGTATATGGATCATGAAAGGATTCTTCGACGGTATACCCTGGGATATCGAGATGTCGGCATTAGTAGATGGTTGTAGTAGGCTACAAGCCTGGTGGAAGGTTATAATGCCTAATGTAAGAAATGGAATAATGGCCGTTATAATATTCGGTTTTCTATCAGGATGGGGAGAATTCATATATGTACTGACATTTATAGCGTCTCAGAAATACTGGACATTTAGTATGCTAGTTTATGCCCTTACAACGGGAGAATACTCTTATATAAATCCTGGTGTAACAGCTACAGTCGCTATCATATATATGATACCAGTCGTGATATTCTTCCTATTCGCACAGCAATACCTATTAAGAATACAAATAGCAGGAAAAAGTACAGCATAAAACTAGGTTAGAAGTACGCTTCACCCGATTTACCATCAAACAAATGTATCCTTTTCTTCACAAATGTAAACCTTATTTTATCGCCCTCATCGACATCAAAGCCTACAGGTACCAATGCCCTCAAGATTATACCGCCAGCATTTATATGAACAATTTTATCCCTTCCAAGGGGTTCTATAATAAAGACATCCCCCTCATATTCCCCTTCACCCACAATAATATCTTCGGGTCTAACTCCAAGTATAGCCCTTCCCTCGGCGCCAACTTCTCTTAATACAGAACCTTGGGTACCTATGAATTTAATTGTTAATTCACCTAGATTAAGGAACGCGGCGCCATCTCCAAATACCAGGTCTCCATCAATCAAGTTCATAGGCAAACTTCCTATAAAACCTGCTACAAATGTATTGGCCGGTCTATTATAAAGCTCAACAGGAGTTGCATATTGTTGAAGTTTACCTAGATTTAAAACCGCGATTCGATCGGCCATAGTCATAGCCTCTATCTGATCATGCGTCACATATATGGTTGTAATGCCTAAATCTCTCTGCATCCTTTTTAACTCAGCCCTCATCTGAATCCTTAGTTTTGCATCTAAGTTTGATAGAGGTTCATCCATAAGAAATAGCTGGGGTTCCTTTACAAGCGCTCTTGCCAGAGCAACTCTCTGTTGCTGTCCACCGCTTAATTGTGAGGGCTTTCTATCAAGTAACTCTAGAATATTAAGTAGTTTAGCGGCTTCTCTAACCTTTCTATCAATCTCGGCTTTAGGCCGCTTTTTTAGTTTAAGAGGAAAGGCTATATTATCATACACCTTCATATGAGGATATAATGCATAACTCTGAAAGACCATTCCTATATTCCTATCCTTGGGAGGAACCTCATTAACGACTTGATCGTCAAAATAAATATATCCATTTGTCGGTCTATATATCCCTGCTATCATAAGTAGAGTCGTGGTTTTGCCACATCCGGAGGGCCCTAGGAAGGCCACAAATTCACCATCTTTAATGTCTAAATTTAGATTATCCACCGCCTTTACTCTACCGAAATGTTTCGATAAATCAACTAACCTTACATTTACCATATTCAACCCCTCGATAACAAATTTAGTTATATAGCCTTTCTGAGACGAAAAGATGTGTTCTCTTAACAAATTATCTAAATAATAATAGAATGGAGGAAAATATAAGAGATTAAATATAGATTCTAACATATTCAAAAAATATTTAAAATGAAGGAAAGTATCAACCGTTTATTATAATAGCAATAGATAAGATTTATATATTTCAAATGTATTAAAATTGATTATATACTCTATGAGGTAGGAGGAGATGTCCCGCCAATATCCATTACTGAATTAAAGAGCCTTGGTTTCGATAGACTACTTTCTAGAGCTCTCACTCCCTCCCAGCTATTCTTGTTGCACGTAATCGGACAAAACAATTTTAAGCATAAACAAGGTTCTGTAGGATACGATAATAGAAAATTTATAAGTCTAGAGAAAGAGGCCACAGGTGATATAGAAATTCTTAGCTCTCTAGGGTTAATTACAATAGATAACAAATATAATACCCCCGACATACGGCTAAGTAGACTGGGTCAATTAGTTTTTGAATTGCTAGATGAATCCAAGATATACCGTTCTATGTTCCAGCTTAAATCTAAGTTGCTCAAAGAAAAACTCGAAAATGTTCTATCAGAAATAGGTAATAAGCATTTAGCATCTTCTATAACATGTATAAACATTCTACTTGCTATCTTCGAGAGGATAACAAAGAGACATATTGATGGCAATAATGGCGATGAAGACGTAGTTATCCTAAGTAAGGGTCATGCGGCACCTGCACTATATGTGGTAATGAAGGAATATGGTTTACTGAGCCACAACTTGCTTAATATAGGTAAAATAGATTCACCTCTCCAAACCCATGTGACTGCTCCAAACCGCTATATTAAGGTATCAACGGGGTCACTTGGACAAGGTTTGTCAATAGCTAATGGCATTGCGTTAGCAGCAAAGATGGATAATCTCAATATAGATGTATATGTAGTGCTGGGTGATGGAGAATTAGATGAGGGACAGATATGGGAGGCTGCTTTGACATCAACGACTTACAAACTTGATAATATTATCGGAATAATCGATAGGAATAATATACAATTAAATGGCTATACAGAGCATATAAAGAGAAAAGAACCTTTGAAAAATAAGTGGATAGCCTTTGGATGGCATACAACCGAGCTATTTGATCCAGACCCTTATCTTCTACTTGAAACTATAGATGAAGTATCAGTGATAAAGGACAAGCCTAAAATGATCATAGTCAGGACTGAGAGTGAGTTAAAAAGGTAGGTTTACTATGACCAGAGTTGAGAGCTTTAGAAAGACGTTTGGAGAGGCTCTATTAGATATTGCACAAGGAAATAGAGATGTTGTTGTGCTTGATGCAGACCTTATGAAGTCAACGTATACCTATCTATTTGCTTCCGAATACCCTGATAGATTTATCCAAGTTGGTATAAGTGAACAGGACTTGATATGTACTGCTGCAGGGTTAGCTATAGCGGGGAAACTACCGATAGCTTCGTCTTATGCTATGTTCATAATGCGGGCATGGGAACAGATTAGGAATACCATAGCCAGAGACCGGCTAAATGTAAAGTTGGTGGGTACCCACGCTGGGTTATCGGATTATCTAGATGGGGCTTCTCATCAGTGTATAGAGGATATTTCCATAATGAGGGTTATTCCAAATATGGCTGTAACTGTACCTGCGGATTCTTATAGCTTAAAAACCCTTTTAGAGCAAGGTATAAATTATAACGGACCCTTCTATATGCGCATAGGCAGGGATTATGCTCCACGAGTTTATTCAGGAGACGAAAGACTTGAGTTTGGAAAGGTAAGTGTAGTGAGAGATGGCTGTGATATCTGTATAGCTTCTTGCGGAATAGGAACATATCTCTCTATGCTTGCAGTTGAGGAGTTAAAGAAATCGGGTATTGATGTAGCACTAATTGACTTGCATACGATTAAACCGTTGGATAAAGCTACTATAATAAAGATTGCAAAGAACACAGGTAGATTCGTTGTTGTAGAGGAACATAATGTAATAGGAGGCTTAGCAGCTTCATTAGCCGAAATATTATCAGAATATTATCCATGTATAATCAAGAGGGTGGGTATCAATGATGTTTTCGGGCGTTCCTCCAGAGATTATATATCGCTTTTAGAGTATTACGGTCTTACGACCCAGAATATTATAAAATCGGTAGGTGAAGTTATCAATGAAGTTTAAGTTAGTGAGTAGAGAATATAGAGATAAAACTATTATTGAGATAGGCGGTGTAAAAATAGGTGAAAAATTCATAGTGATAGCTGGACCGTGTTCCGTAGAAAACAGAGGACAAATATTGGAGACTGCAGAGATTGTTAAAAAGCAGGGAGCAGATATCCTCCGAGGAGGTACATACAAGCCTAGAACCTCACCCTATTCATTTCAAGGATTAGGTAAAAAGGGACTGGAACTGCTAAAAGAAGCCGGTGAAAAATATAAATTACCCATAGTTACGGAAGTATTAGACCCAAGACATGTAGACCTTGTCGCTGAGTATGCAGATATATTACAGATAGGAGCCCGTAATATGCAGAATTACCCATTACTTAAAGAGGTAGGAAAGATAAGCAAACCAGTAATCCTTAAAAGGGGGCTTGCATCAACAATCGAAGAATGGCTTCTTGCCGCTGAATATATTATCGTAGGCGGAAACGAGAATATCATTCTTTGTGAAAGAGGTATACGGACATTTGCCGATTTCACCAGGTTTACTCTAGACCTTTCAGCTATACCGGTTGTTAAAGAGTTAAGTCATCTGCCTATAATTGTTGATCCTTCTCATGCATCCGGTAAGAGAGAATATGTAAAACCTTTATCATTGGCGGCTATTGCGGTAGGTGCGGACGGTATTATGGTTGAGGTGCACCCGAATCCCGAGAATGCTCTTTCAGACGGCCCTCAATCACTCACCCCTATTCAGTTCGGGGAATTAATGGGTGAAATAAAGAGATGGATCTAACACTAAATATAAATCAAAATACCACAACAAGAATTCAGACAGGATGGGGGATACTAGGAAAATTAGGTGAGGAAATATCACGTATAAAACCCTATAAAATAGCGATTATTACAGATAAAATAGTGTCACGATTATGGCTAGATAAGGTGCTAGAACACATTAAAGGCGACGTAATTCTCAATATCCTTCCACCCGGCGAAAATTCGAAGGATATTAATGTTGCTATTAAAGTGTGGAATCATCTAATTGAGAATTCATTTACACGCAAATCATTAATTATAGGGTTGGGCGGGGGAACAGTATGTGACATATCGGGATATATCGCCGCGACTTTTATGCGTGGAGTGCCTTTAATGCTTATACCTACTACTCTTCTCGCTCAAGTGGATGCTTCTATAGGAGGCAAGAATGGCGTTAATCTACATGGGAAAAACTTGGTAGGCACTTTCTATCAACCTAAGTCTGTTATTATAGACCATAACTTTATATATACACTCGACAGGAAAGAGTTTCTCAATGGGATATCAGAAATAATAAAATATGGAATTATCTGGGACAAAGAGCTGTACAATTATTTAGCCCTTAACTCTAAAGGATTACTAGAACGAAATGAAGCTAGATTATCTTGGGTCATAGAGAAATCTATAAAAGCCAAAGCCCATGTTGTATCGATAGACCCATACGAAACAGGCTTAAGAAGAATATTAAATTTTGGACATACTATCGGGCATGCAATAGAGGTAGTTTCTAATTATTCGGTTAGTCATGGTGTAGCAGTTGCCATAGGAATGATTGTAGAAAGTTTAGTAGCTAAAGAGGAAGTGGGTTTTGATAAGGCAGATGATATCCGGAACCTAGTCAAATCATTCACATTACCGACTACGCTTAACATCACACCTAAGGAAATAATAAGTCTTCTATCAAGCGATAAAAAGGCCTGGTATGGAGATGTCATCATGATTCTACCTAAGGAAATAGGTAAAGCCCTGATAACCAGCGTTCCTATAGAAAAGGTTGAATTAGCACTTATGAGGGTAGTATCATGATATGCGTAAGCCTCAAAGGAAATTCTATCAAAGAAATTCTATCGAAGATAGAAACTCTATATCATGAAGACGTACTCATAGAGATACGTCTTGACTATATTAAAGATATACATAACATAAAACTAATTAGGCCTCATAGAAATAGATTAATACTGACATTTAGAGATAATAATCTTTCAATTGAAAAGAAATTAGATATATATCGGTTAATCCTTTCAATAGAACCAAAATTTATAGACGTAGATATACATGATGAGATAGTAAAATATGTTATCGAAAGTTCTAAGCAGCTAGACACGTTAGTAATATTATCATACCATAACTATGAAGAAACTCCTACATTATCTTTTATCAAAAGTATAGAGGCAAAAGCTGTATCGATGGGCGGCGACATTCTTAAGGTGGCTACATATGCAAACAAGTTATCCGACAACCTGATAATATTCGAATTCATAATTTCATCTACAATACCAGTAATAGCCTTTTGTATGGGTAAACTCGGTAAGATATCACGCATATTTTCCACAAAGTTTGGATCGATATTGACATATGCCTCAATATCTAAAGAAGATATAACCGGACCCGGTCAAATACCATACCCCAAATTAAAAGCCATATGGGGGATGATCGATGAAGACTAACATACCAAAAAATATCTACTGTCTAATAGGTAGAGATATCTCTAGGTCTCTGAGCCCCATTATTCATAACGTAGCCTTCAAAGAGCTGGGGATAAGCGCATACTATGTTACATTCGACATCGATAGGAAAGATGTAAAGAATATCTTTTGGGGTATCAAAGCTAGCGGCATAAAGGGTGGGAATATCACGATGCCTTATAAGACTTTATGCATCAAATATATGGATCTTATCGATATACATGCTGCAAGAATCGGCGCGGTAAATACATTTGTTAATGTAAATGGTGTGTTAAAGGGGTATAACACAGATGGTGTAGGGGCAAAACTCGCTCTCGAGAGATTCACAATTGTAGATGGAAAAAGGATCTTGATTCTTGGCGCTGGAGGCGCAGCGTCAGCGATTGCGTATACACTAGCCCCTGTAGTGTCCGAATTAACAATTCTCAACCGTAATGTTCAAAAAGCCCAGTCGATAGCCTCTAGGCTTATCAATAGTGGTCCCCAGATTAAAGTAGGAAAACTGAATCATGGAAATTTGAAATGGGAAATACGTGACTCTGACATACTTATCAACGCTACATCAGTTGGCTTTAAAAGTGATATTAGCCCCATCCCTAAAGAATTGTTGACATCTTCATTAACCGTTTTTGATATAGTATACACTCCTATCAAAACAAGATTATTGCGAGATGCAGAGTCACTTGGATGCTTAACCATAGATGGTCTCTGGATGTTAATCTATCAAGGAGCCGAAGCCTTTAGACTATGGACCTATAAATATCCTCCTATCGAAGTTATGCGTAAAGCAGCTTTGGAGGCGATTGATGATGAAGGGTAGAGGAGTCTCATATGGTGCGGTAACGGTAGTAAATGCACTGGCAATTGGCTTCGGAGCAGCGATAGGAATAAATCTACCTGTAAAAGTGGAAGTAAAACTTACCTCAGAACCTATTTTAGATTTACGTATCACCGTAAGAAGCTCCCCGATAAATAGCGACGATAGACTGGCTAAGGCGGTACTAGAAGTCATTAGAGACAGATATAAGTTTCAAGGAGGAGCCGTAATATCTATAGATTCAATGATACCTCCTGCAAAAGGTCTTAAAAGCAGTAGTGCTGTGGCCAACGCTTTAGTCCTAGCTTTCTTAAACGCCCTTAATATTAGGCTGGCTCCGCAAGCGGTGATTAAATTGGGTGTTGAAGCCGCATTTAAGGCTGGGGTAACATTGACGGGAGCATATGATGATGCTACGGCTTCGCTTCTAGGCGGCCTATGTATCACAGATAATAATAAGATGAAGCTAATAAAACGAAATATACTTGACAGCTTTTATGTAGCTATACTTATACCTAGAGAATCAGTTGAAACCCGGGTTCTAAAATATATGGATTTCTCTATCATAAAACCCATAGTTAAACAGGCTATGGAGTTGGTGTTAGAAGGTAAGTGGATGGAGGCCATGATCTTAAACGGAATGATATACTCAAATTACCTTGGATACGGAACAAAGCCCATTACAGATGCACTCATCAATGGAGCTATTGCGGCAGGGTTATCAGGAAAAGGACCATCATTTTTTGCTCTGGCCAAAGACTTAGAGACTGCCCAAGATATATGGTCGGAATACGGTGAAGAGGTAATTATTACGAGAACCAGGTGAATATGATGAAGCTAGCTATATATCCATCGGTTTTAGAGGGTGTGATAAGCGCTCCTCCATCAAAGAGTGCGACTCACCGTGTCTTATTCCTAGGGTTATTATCGCATGGAGAAACGAGACTTAATTGTCCCTTAGTCTCAAGAGATACTAAAGCTTCAATGCGGGTAATAAAGGCTTTTGGTGCTAAGGCTAACTGGAATAGGATACGTAGTTCAGGTATTCCAACTGAGCCTAACAATATTTTATATTGTTCTCGGTCTGCTACGACAATGCGTTTTGCAACGGCGATAGCATCTCTTATAGATGGCTTAACTATATTGACTGGAGATAGACAGCTTAGAAACCGTCCTATGAGGCCTATCATAAAATCTCTACGCGACTTGGGTGCTATCATATACTCAAAATCAGGTTATCCCCCTATAGTTGTTTTAGGAGGAAAACGGGCAAATACCAATATGGTTATGGTTGACTGCAGCATGTCTTCACAATTTCTGTCGGCATTACTGTTGATATCTCCATTTATAGGAGTTGATATTGTGGCAAAAGGAATATGCAGATCTAGACCGTATATCGACTTAACAATCAGTCTAATGGAAAAATTCGGCGTGAAAGTAGAGCGGGATGGCTATAGGATTTTCAGTGTAGGGAAAGCAGAATATTCAGCTAGAGATATAAATATTCCTGGTGATTACACACTAGCTTCTTCATTTCTTGTAGCAGGTGTACTTTTCGGTAAAATAAGGGTTAATAAGTTATCTGGAGAGTTTGCTGATGGTGGTAAAAAGATTATAGATATTTTACGGCAGATGGAGGCTTATGTATATGAAGGACCTGGATATATAGAGACTAGAACGAGTATGTTGCGGGGTGTTGAGATAGACTGTAGTGATATCCCGGATTTATTCCCCATTCTTGCGGTATTAGGTGCATATGCAGAAGGTAAAACAAGGATATCCGGTGCAGAACATCTGAGATATAAAGAGTCAGATAGAATAAGCACAATGGCTACTAATCTCAGTAAAATGGGTGTAAGGCTGAGGCAAAATAGAGACGGACTCGTAATTTACGGGGGGAAGAAGCTTAGAGGCGCTATATTAGATTCTAAACGAGATCATAGAGTGGCAATGGCGCTGACCATAGCCTCGATTGGAGCTGAAGATAAAAGTGTTATACTAGGCGCGGAATATATAGGCGATTCATATCCTTCCTTCTTAAATGATCTAAGTAAATTAGGCTGCGAAATGGAGGTGATTAAATGATAGGAAAACTCTTCTGTGTCTCAGTCTATGGCGAGAGCCACGGTAAATGTATAGGGACATTGATCGAAGGCTGTCCACCAGGCATCAAGGTCTCCGAGGAAGATATAGCTAAAGAACTATCGAGACGTAGGCCGAAGCCTCCCCTAGGAACGTCAAGAGTTGAACCTGATAAATTCGAGATTCTATCAGGAGTCTTCAACGGATACACTACGGGTGCACCAATCAATATAGTGATATGGAATAAGGATATAGATCCTGGAGATTACGAGTTATTCAAACGGGTTCCACGACCCAGCCATGCAGATTATGTTGCTAGAGTAAAATATAGAGGCTATAATGATTATAGAGGCGGCGGGATTTTTTCCGGGAGATTAACCGCTGCTTACGTAGCAGCGGGAGTCATTGCTAAAAAGCTATTAGAGAGGTTTGGGGTGAAGATAGCTGCCCACATAGTACAAATAGGGGATGTTTATCTTGAGAAGGAGTTATCATATAATGAGATAATGGAAAGCCGTGGTTCTAGCCCTATTGAGTGCGGGGATGGAGTAAAGGCTAAGGATATGATTAAGGTTATAGATAGTGTTAAGAAGAAAGGTGATAGTATAGGTGGCGTAGTAGAAGCTATAGCGATAGGGCTTCCAGTGGGATTAGGAGAACCCATATTCGACAGGTTGGATGGGGAGATAGCTAAAGCCTTATTTGCAATACCGGGGGTTAAGGGTGTAGAATTCGGAGCTGGGTTTAAATTGGCATGTATGTGGGGCAGTGAAGCGAATGACCAATATACACTCCAGGACGGAAAAGTAGTAACTATCACTAATAACTCTGGAGGTATCGTGGGTGGCATAAGTAATGGGATGCCTATAAAGCTTAGAGTAGTATTCAAACCGACGCCTTCCATAGCGTATCGTCAGAAAAGCATAGACCTTGATAAGATGGAGGAGACTTATCTAGAGGCGGTGGGCCGCTTTGATCCGTGTATAGCTACAAGGACGCCGCCGATAGTTGAGGCTGTGCTCGGGATTGTTTTAGCTGATCATATATTGAGGTGGAATGCATGGAGAGAATTAGAGAGCTTAGAAGGGAAATAGATAAAATAGATTTAGAGCTGATCAAGTTACTTGATAAACGCATATCCTTGGCTGTTAAGATAGGGTCCATTAAAAAATCTTTGGGGATTTCGGTAATAGATGTAAATCGCGAAGATGAAGTCTTAAAGAGAGCAGGGAAATATAGGGAGGTCTTTAGGTTAATAATCAATATTTGTAGGGAGGTACAGAGGAGATGAATTTCAATATTCATGATTTTTATGATGAATTAAATAGGTTAAATGTTAAATATAGACTTGACGCCGGGCAGCCTGATATACCTGTAGATAGTCGTATTATCGATGCTTTGTTCGATTCTTTATCCAAGGGAGAGACAAAATATGTTTCTGCAGGAGGCATAGTTGAGCTTAGAGAAATGTTAGCCGAGATACACGGGGTGCAGGTGGATGAGGTTATCATCGGTCCAGGATCTAAACTATTAGTAGCATCCCAGATCCATAATGCACAGTCTATAGGAATAGTACGACCCTTTTGGCCTTCATATTTCGGTATATCGAGGCATTTCAATAAGAAAACAGTATTTTTCGACGCACGGTTTGAGGATAAATGGATACCTAGTTTTACCGAGATGAGGGATATCGATACCCTAATACTAAATTATCCTAATAACCCTACCGGCATAGTATTAGAGAAAGAAATTTTAAAGTCCATAGTCGAATCGGCTATAGACCATAACATTAAAATAGTCTCTGACGAGGTATACCGAGATATAACGTATAATGATAAATACTGTTCTATATTGCAATTCAATTATAACAATATCCTATTTATCCACAGCTTCTCGAAGACATTTGGGATGACCGGTTTCCGAATAGCATATGCAATAGGGAATAAGGATATAATAAAGGGAATCAAGAAATATCTGGAAAACACTGTGACATGTATACCCATGTTTATTCAACGAGCAGCTATCAAGGCATTAGAGATTAAAAATGAGGTTACTCGGTATATTAGAAGCATATATCTAGAAAGATTAACAAAATTTAGAAAATCTATTGATAAAAGTCTCTATAGATACATTGTGCCTGATGGAGCGATATATGTCTTTCTATCTCTAGATCGCCTTAATATATCGGGTGTTGAGATGGCTTATCGATTAGCTAAGGCTGGAGTAGGTGTTTTTCCAGGGGAGGCCTTTGGCATAAAACAACCCTTCATCCGTGTTGCTCTTACAGAGCCTCATATTGAAGCGGCGGTTGAACGTATAAACATGATTGGTGAAGAGTTATGAAGAGTCTAGGTATTGTTGGATATGGCAGAATGGGGCGGTTATTAGCATCAGCTCTTAAAGATAGATATCATATACATATATATGATATTAGGCCTGAGGTCATGTGCCCTCGAAACTACCGATTATATGAAGATCTAAAAACGCTTGTTTTAGATAGCGACATAATAATGGTAGCGACTCCTATAAACACAACTCCAGAGGCATTAACCCAGATTAGAGACTACTTTAATGAACTAAAATGTGGCAAAAAAATTGTCTTCGACATAGCATCAATAAAATCAGGTATAATAGACATACTGACAACTTTTCCTAGGGATATCGGTGTATGTAGCATACACCCATTATTTGGCCCTGATGTACCCAAAATAGATGGAGAAAAGATAATTATCATTCCGGTCAGAAATGATCTTAAGACATTATACATTATTGAACATATATTCACGGAATTAGGGGTCAAAACAATCAGGTGCGATGACCCCTTAGTACACGACAAGGCTATTGCGGTTACAATAATATTGCCTTATATAATTGCTATCGGATACGGATTGGTGGCGAATAAATTTGGAATAGAGGTCTTAGAAGACTTTGGAGGACCTTCATTTAAGTATTTAATGAACTATTCAAGGAGAATCTATTCGGATAACCCTTCTTTAATATATGATCTAATAATGAACAATAAATCAAAAAACATATTTAATGAATTTATCGAAACCGTGATAGATATCCTTGAATTATCAGATAGAAGGGACTTCAGATTATTAATTGAAAAAGTAGCCAGTTCTATTTACAGCAGTTCAAACGATAAATATCTGTAGTGACAGAGAATAAAAAGTATTAGACCTATCTATATTGAAATAGATAAGGGTTGTAACATTGAATTATTTATGGTAGACGGTGTATGGCGGAGACGAGGGCATAAATTAAAGTAGGCGGATTATTTTGCTCTTTTTGCTCTGAAAGTATTTATAAAGCTCTCGCCCGCCTAAATGGTGTATTAGACGTTAAAGTAAGCCTTGCCCATGAGGAAGTGCTCGTAAGATATGATTCCTCTAAAATAAGGGAGGCCGAGATCAAGGATGTTTTAAGAAAGATGGGTTATCCGCCTAGAGAACTAAAAGGGAGACGTATCGATGAATATGTATCCGAGATAGCTAGAGAAAAAAAGAGGCTTATAGCAACAGGAATTTTAGTAAGTATTGCAGGAATAATAATGATCCTGATGTGGCTGGGTTATGAAACACCTTTATCGATGTGGATAATGCTAACTCTCGCAATAATGACCATATCTATACCTGGTGGATACATCCTCGAAATGGCCCTCCAATCTATTAGGCGTAGAATACTTAATCAACATGTTCTCCTCGAATTAGCCGCTTTTGCAGGGTTAATCGGCGGCATAATAGGTATTATAAACCCCTTATTTCCGGCTATCGATTTTCTGGCAGTTGCGGTATTTGTCACGGCATACCATATTCTATCAGGTTATACGTCTCTTATTGTACGGGTCAAAGCGAATAAAGCGGTCGATAAGTTGCTAAGTATGCAGCCCAATATTGCGATAAGAATAGTAGACGGCAAGGAAGAAATGGTTAATGTAGATGATCTCCAAATAAATGATATCGTTAAAGTTGTGCCTGGGGATAGAATACCGATAGATGGTGTTATTATACAAGGACAGACTAGTATAGACGAAAGCATCGTTACGGGTGAATCCCTACCAGTGGATAAAGGTGTAGGTGATAATGTAATAGGCGGCTCATTAAACCTAACGGGATACATACTTATTAGAGTGACTAAGACTGGAGATGACATATTCATTAGACAGGTAGCTAAGTATGTTGAAGAGGCTAAGGTAATGAAGCCCGGAGTAATTCAGCTAGTTGATAAAATACTTAAGTATTATGTTCCCGGAGTTATAACGGTAGCGATAGCCGGCTTCCTTATGTGGACTCTAGGCATGATAGTTATAATAGGCCAGCCTAATATACTTAAGGCCGGATATGTTGTATTGGCGGCTTTAGTAATGGGTTACCCCTGCGCTCTAGGTATGGCGACGCCTTTGGCCATGATCCGCGGAGGTGGACAGGCTGCTGAACGTGGAATCTTATTCAGGTCTCCCGACGCATTTAACATCTTTAAAGAGGTCAAAAGGATAATTTTAGATAAAACCGGCACCATTACACGGGGTAAACCGGTAGTTACGGATATATATGGCTTTAACGGCTATAAAGAAAGCAAAATTATTTTTTATGCGGCTTCTGCTGAGAAAGGCTCAGAACACCCTGTTGCAAAGGCCATTGTAGAATACGCCTTGAAAAAGAGACTCTCTTTATCACTGCCCACAGAGTTCCATTCGGAACATGGAAGAGGTATTTATGCTGTTGTCGATGGCGATAGAGTTCATATTGGAAATATAGATTATCTTTTAGATAAAGGGGTCATAGTGACACCCGCACTCGATCTAATAAGCAAATTATCCAAAGAGGGTAAGACTGTTGTAGCGGTAGCCCTGAATAATAAAGTGATAGGTGTTATAGCTATATCCGACTCAATACGAGAAGATGCACCTACAGCGATAAAAGAAATTAAGTCGAGAGGCATAAAGCCCGTAATGATAACCGGGGACTGTCGAGAGACCGCGGATTATATTGCCAGCAAAATAGGCATCGAAGAAGTCTATGCAGAGAGTCTTCCATGGGAAAAGGCTGCTCTTATTAGGGATTACCAGAATAATGGGGTGCGAGTAGCTATGGTTGGAGACGGTATTAATGATGCGCCTGCCTTAACACAGGCAGATGTAGGAATAGCGATAGGCACTGGTACAGATATAGCCATCGAATCAGCGGATATAGTAATAATTAGCGACAAACTAACTAGAATACCAGAGGCTATAGAGATATCTCGTAAAACATATAGAAAGGCAGTTCAAAATTTGTCAATAGCATTCAGTATTAATGGCGTCGGGGTTCCATTATCTATAACAGGATTAGTCCATCCGGTATGGGCTATGATCGCTATGGGTCTAAGTGTGTCATTAATCCTCATAAATAGCTTTCTGGGAGAGATACTTGGCCCTCCTAAAAGGACATTGAAGTATAAGCTTGAATTAGATGTTCCAGAGATACATTGCGAAAATTGTTTGAAGAGGATCAAGACAGAATTAGAAGAAACATTTAATGATATAATAGTCGAAGGAGATATCCAGACGAAGAGGCTATTGATAACATATAGCCCAAAATCATTTTCCAAAGAGGAAATAATCAAGATCTTGGCGGGTATGGGGTTTTCCCCCAAGGACATGGGCCGTATTTATGATACAGAAAAATAAAATATTTTAATTTAATAGATTAAGTTTGATATTGATGAATATAATAGGAATCTTGGAGACGGATCATATAGCTATCCGTCTATTGAATAAATGTATAGGCGTCAACATTGACCCCGGGTCTTTCAAGACTTTTCATTTGTTCATAGTCAATTTACATGCAAAGATAGAAGATGATATATTGTTTCCCGCATATAGAGAGGCATACAAAAATGACACAGAAATAATATATCTTGTAGACCGAATATCTCGTGACCATGAGCTTCTTAAAACTCTAGGGAACAATGTTATTAAATATGGAGAGAGCGGTGAGTCAGAGCTATATAAACGGCGTCTAGAGAGATACTTATATATATTAATAGATCATAACACAAGCGAAGAAAAACTGTTATTTCCCTTATGGGATGATATTAACGGAGAAATTAGGTTGCAAGCGGATAAAGAAGCCGTTGAACTGGTAGAGAAATACGGGTATCAAGAGTATACGCGTATTATTAGAATGATGGGAAAAAATATTTAATCAGCTAATCAACTAAAGTATAGAGTCCACTATACCCTAATCTTAAGTACTTCTCTAAATAAAGCATGATCAACATTGCCTCCAGTTATCATAATAATGACATTTTTATCTTTAAGTTCCTCTCTAATCTTAATTGCTGCGGCCAGAGCAGAGGCCCCGGCAGGTTCTGCGACTTGACCTGCATATTCGAATAAGAGTTTCATAGCTTTCTTCATCTCTAGATCTGTAACGAGCACTATATCATCGATACGGTCTTTAAGAATCATATAGGGCAGTTCGTAAGCCCTACTAGTAGCTAGACCCTCGGCGATAGTATCAGCTTTACCTGTCGCCGTCAATTCTTTATTTCTCCATGAAAGGTAGAAGCTATTAGCACCTGCTGCTTGGACACCTATAACCTTAATCTCAGTATCAATACTCTTAGCTACTATAACAGCGCTTGATGCACCAGATCCCCCGCCAATAGGGTTAATGATAGCGTCGACGTCAGGGTTATCCTCAATATTCTCGAGATGCATGGTTCCTACACCGGCATATAATAATGGTTCATTTACTCCATGTACATATAACATATCTTTCTGAACAGCAAGCTTTTCGGCATATTCCCTTGCCTCCTCATAAATAACTCCATGAAAAATCAGCTTTGCCCCTAGAGCCCTCAAGGCATCAATCTTCACCTTTGACACTCCATGTGGCATCACAATAGTAGCCTCCGCACCGAATAGCTGAGCCGCATAAGCTATGGATTGCGCATGATTACCTGTCGACGCGGTGATAACACCCTTTTCAACAGCTTTATCTCTATTTACATACATATAATAGACTCCGCCTCTCACTTTGAATGCTCTTACCGGCTGAGTATTCTCGAGCTTAAGGTATACATCGAAGCCCAGTAATCGGGACAACCTCTTCGAATACAACAGAGGGGTCCTCGGAAGATATTTGCTTACAACTTTTCTGGCCTTATATACGTCTCTAAGGTTAGGTATCCAGAGGATAGAATCCATAAAAAAACAGAAGCAATAAAAAAATATTTAAATTCTACTTCAAATGGTCAACCTATATATCCGGCCATCAAACTAAATTATAATTATGAATGACTGTATATTCTGTAAAATAGTAAAGGGAGATGCGGCTTCATGGACGGTATATGAAGACGAGTCCGTAAAAGCTTTCCTTGACATAAATCCAGTGAACATAGGGCACACTCTTATAATACCAAAAAAACATTACAAAGACCTATTTGATACCCCGAAAGAAGAACTCATGCATATGATGAAAGCTGCTAAGAAAGTGAGTTATGCGTTAAAGAAGGCGTTGAGGGTGACATCTCTAAACTTATACTTGGCCTCAGGCGAGGACGCAGGGCAAGAAATACATCACATACATCTCCATATAATCCCTAGGTTTCCAGGTGATAATATAAAGATACATTACAGGCCTAAACCAGAACTAAGGCAGAAGTTCGACGAAATTCAGTTAAAGATCCGCAGTATGATAAACTTATAAGACAAACATTCTATAAGTATAATAAAGCAAAAGACAGTGATAGATACACTACACATTTGAATCAGGAATATGAGTTCATTTATTTAACATAAGGCAATGTAGTAATTAACACTATGTTAAAAACTAATAATTCATATAGACATAAAAAAATATATTATTATCATATTAAGATATAGAACAGTCTTTAACTACAATTTATATTCTCCGATGATACATATGATGATACAAACTAAATAACCTGTATTGCTATTTCATTAATTATGAATAAGGATTTTAGGACTGCAGGGATGCTGATCCTTGTCGGTATCACACAATTTCTTCTGCTGATGAAGATCGCTGAATTCATATATCCAAACTATAGTGTTTCCAGCAATTATATTAGTGATCTGGGGGTGGGGTCCACTGCCTACATCTTCAATACATCAATAATTATCCTGGGGCTCCTCGGAATGACCGCTGCATACCTGCTCCTTAGATGGGATAAGACCTTCTCTATACTTCTATTCATATCTTCACTGGGGGCTCTTGGAGTAGGCGTATTTCCAGAAAACATGGGTATCCTCCATACAATACCATCGCTAATTACCTTCCTATTCTCAGGAATAGCGGCCATATACTCCTATAAAGTAGATAAAACCACAGCAAAGTACATATGGCCTATACTCGGTATAATAAGCCTTATTTCACTAGTGCTATTTGCTTCTAAGAGTTATATGGGTCTAGGTCCAGGCGGGATGGAAAGGATGATAGTATACCCGGTATTCATATGGCTAATAGGGATATCGATGACCATAATACATACAGCTCCAGAGAAGACGCCGTAAACGTTAAATTACGCCTAAAACATCTTTTTTATACAATTATCTCCTCAATACTACCATATCTGATATAATATATCTTATCAGCATACTCAAGTAGATCCCTCTCATGTGTAGCTATCAAAATAGTTTTCCCTTGATCCCTCAATATCCTTAGGTAATTTATTACTTTCCCACGCCTCTCATCATCAAGATACTGTAACGGCTCATCTAATATCAGGTATAAAGGATCCACTGCAAGCGCCCTTACAAGAGACACTATCTGTCTCTCTCCTGCAGATAGACTATACGCATCCTTACGGAGAATCCCGCCAATATTGAAACTTCTTATTAGTTCAAGAAGCTTATCTTGAGCGGTAAGCCCCATAATCCTTAGGCCGTAAGTCAAATTTCTATATACATCTCCCTTTAATACCACGGGAGAATCATGAACATAAACTATCTCCCGAAGCTTATTTTTGGCTTTAACATCCCCCTGATATATATTGACACCATCTACAGTTACTCTTCCACGCTTAGGAGGTAGTAGGCCACTAATTATCTTCGCTAATGTAGTTTTGCCACTTCCATTAGGCCCCCTGAATAAAGTTATTCCACTATCAATCTTCAGTGAGACGTCTCTCAAGACAAAATCTTCATTATAGGAGAAGAATACCTTTTCTAACTCGATCATCTCCTCCACCCCAATATCCGTAGAACAATAATTATGAGGAAATCAACCGTAATCAATATAATCCCTAGGTATATGGCGAGTTCAAATTCTCCTCTTTGAATTTCCAACGCAATAGCGGTGGTATAGACCCTCGTCAAACCCTTTATATTTCCACCAAGCATCAAAGCCACTCCTAATTCGCCTATTGCCCTCTGAAACCCTAATATACATACCGCTAGAATCCTTGACGATGCCTCAGTAAATAACATACTGAGTATCTGGATCTTAGATGCGCCGAATGCTAAGGACATCTCGATCAAATCTCTTGTTTTAACACCGATTACCTCTACGCCAAATGAAATGAGGAGCGGTGTAATCAGAACAGCCTGCCCAATCATAATTGCGTAAGGAGTATATAGTAGACCTATGAATCCCAAGGGACCTGAGCGGGATAAAAGTAGATATAAGAGGAGACCCACGACAACAGTAGGGAACCCCACTAAAGAATTAAATATAGGTACAGCTATTCTCGAAATTTTTGAACGGCTAATCGATAATAAAATTGAGATAGGCACGCTCCAAGTAGACGCTAATAACGTTGCTACACCAGATATCGATAATGATCTAATCGTTATCTCCATTAGAGTATATAGATCGATCATGGCCCGTCTAACCCTCGGGATAAGCAAAATACCTCCATATAGCTTTTAATTGATCGGCATCACTACCCTTGGCGGCATAAAATAGATGTTCCCCATAGATTTCTAAGCCATAACTATCTATGATGTTCTGCCCATCACTACTAACTATGAATTCCATAAACTTTTTCGCTAGTTCATAGTTTACGCCATCAACTTTATCTGGATTGACAAGATATACACTATAAATATTAATTAAATCGGGGTCTCCAGAAACCATTATCTCTAAATAATCTATTACACCGGATTTTTTGAGCTTTAGATAAGTACCTATATCACTTAATGTATATGCCCCCTTTTCATTCGCTATCTCAAGCGTCTGAGACATACCAGTCCCGGCCTCGATATACCAACTACCACTAGGCGTTAACCCCGCTTTACTCCAAATAAACCTCTCCCTATTATGTGTCCCACTATTATCTCCCCGGCTAACAAACAATGCACTCCCCCGATTCCCAGCTTCAAATATCAATTGAAATGCCCGGGTCGAATTATCCAGATCCCTTATCCCGGCTGGATCAGAAGAAGGACCTACGATAACAAAATAATTATATGCAAATATCTCTCCCTCTATTAATATACCCTCCTCTATATACTGGATTTCGAGGTTAGGCGCATGGACTAGAACTAAATCCGCGTCCCCCATACTGGCCTTTCGAAGAGCCTCACCGCTTCCAACAGGTATAATCTGGATCACAATTCCTAAATGGCGTCTCTCAAATTCTTCACCTAAATCATCTAATAGCCCTGTAGCATATAGACTAGTTGTTGTCGATATTCTTAGGATGGTTCTTGGCCCCGTCAAATAGTAATATGCAATTAAACCAGTGCCTAGAGCAAATAGTAATATTATTATTAAGGACAGCCATTTTTTCATAGCCATTCACATTAATTTCTATAATTTGACTTGTTAATAAATTATCCGTTATCGGATAATGAATATATAAATATGGCCCATCATAAACCCCTTACTGGAGCACAGCAAATATCTTTGAATATAAGGGCTGAGCATAATGCATAGGATTATAGATCGGTTAGAGGTCCGCTCAGAGCCAGTTTTATATATAGATGGAAGGAAAGTCCTAGATGAGAGGGGCGTCCGACTTATATCCATATTAGATAGCGTAAATAGCCTTCTAGAAGCATCTAGGAAGCTGGGTATACCCTACTCACGTGTATGGGAGTATATCGCTAAACTTGAGAGGATCTTGAAACAAGAAGTTATAATGGTTAGAAGAGGTGGACGTGGAAGAGGCTTTAAGCTAACTCCGGAGGGACTGGAGCTAGTTAGATATGTCAAGAAAATAGTTAAGACAAGCTTCGAAGCCGTAGAAGCACATATTGATGTCGATATACATATTGCTGGAAGCGATGACCTAATCCTAGACCTATTCATCAGTGAAGTGAAGAAGAAACACGGCTTAACCATATTATACTCTAAGATCGGTTCACTAAGAGGACTGTCATCAATCTTGTTGGGAGATGCCCAAATAGCTCCGATCCACCTTATAGACCCCGATACAGGCGAGTATAACTTACCATATGTAAGGAAACTTGGGTTAGAGAGGTATGTAGCTATCCTATATGGATACTATAGGGAAGTCGGGTTTATACATAGACAGGACATCAAGATCTCCACAATAGAAGACATTATCGAGAGGGGATACCGGATTGTGAATAGATGCCGAGGCAGCGGCATAAAGGTCCTCCTAGACAAACTCATATATGAATACGCCGCTTCCCAAAAACTAGGGGTAAAAGAGACGGTTAATATGCTGAAGGGATATGAAGATGAAGTTGACACCCACCAAGAAGCAATATCCAAGATCCTGGAGGGCGCAGCAGACATCGCCATAGGTCTACGCAGAGAAGCCGAGACACACAATCTAGATTTCAAACCTATCACATGGGAGCGGTTCGACTTTATAATAACAAGAGAAATAATAGATACTGAGAAATGGAGACACCTTTATACACTATATACAGAAACCATGCCAAAAATCATAGCAGACATAAGAGGCTATAGGGTAACCGAGAACTTCGGTGAAATACTTCATCCATAATCTGACATCCAACAGCCCTCTTCCCTTACCTAGTAAGACTTTTATTCTTATTAGAAATCTATATTTTGAAGATTTTTAGGTAGAGGTGGTGGCTATCGTCTAAAAAGCTACATGAACCGGGAAGAGTTTTCGCGGTATTCATGGGGCTTGAAGGGCTGGCAGGCGAATTAGCGGGATCCTACATTATAATTATGCTATATCAATCAGGGATAGACAAGGATATAATCGGATTACTATTCTCTACATACCTATTTACAGTCCTCATATCCGATTATCCTACTGGAGGATTTGCAGATACCTGGGGCCGGACAAAAATACATTCGATAGGATTATTCACAGAGGGTATTAGCCTCATACTAATATCAATAATCCATAATACCACCATTCTATTCATAGCATTCATCTTATCCGGCTTGGGTATAGCTATGATGTCGGGAAGCCTCACCGCATGGTTTGTCGATGAGGTCAAGAAGACAATTGAAGACCAAGACCATGGAAAAAGATATACGGAGAGATACTTCAGCCTATCTTATGGACTAAATAGTGGACTAGGGTTAATGGGGGGAATAGCAGGTTCACTACTAAGCATATATAAGATTAGCTACCCGATACTGATCGGTGGAACCCTATTCATCATACTAAGTCTTTCACTCCTCTACATAGCTAATGAGAACTATGGCCGTATCGGGAGCTCCTTCGGCACCGTCATAGAGGGAGGGAAACTAACTATTCAAAACCCAAGTATAGCGATTCTTATCATGGCCCTAAGCCTCGTAGGCGGGGGATTCATGATATTCGCAATTAGTTGGCAACTCTTATTGGCAGATGTCTTCAGATTACCCCAATGGACATATGGAATAGTGTTTTCACTTATGCTAGCCGCTATGACTATAGGCAGCTTCTCAGCAAAATATCTCACCGGAAAACTCAGGTATCCCCCATTATTACCTATAATATTGATCATACTAGGCACAACTCTATCATCCATAGGATTCTCAAGACACATCTATCTAACAATTACACTATTCCTCATAGTAGAATATGCCTTAGGTCTATTCCGACCTGTATCAAACCTCCTTATAAACGAACTGATACCCTCAGAGATGAGAGCCATAATATTATCACTCTACTCAACCACAAACTCTATATCCTCATCTATAGGAAGTTATATAGCCGGATACCTAGCGGAGACGGGAAAATACATTCTAGTATACACAATAAGTGCGGCTATGACACTAGCGGCAATCCCACTAATACTGAAACCAGCCAGTAAAAGCAATACACCAAAGAAAAAATCCATATCAGAATAATAATACAAAAAAGCAAGATAGATATGTGAAATACTCTAGTCCCTATTATCAACTTAAAAATTTTTTATATGGATCAATACTTTATCCCAGCTTCCTATAGACCTCATACAACTTATATTCTACCGAATATTCATCCAAAAGGCGAATAATATCTCTATACCCATCCTCCGGAAACATTATACAGCCTTCAGAAATCTTTACTCCACCAATTTTATCTAATACTCCCCCTCCACCCTTCCCGTAAAGCCTATATAACAACCTAGCCTTCTCCCTCTGACTAAGCCTTGATAAATCATAACTGAGAATATAATATCTTTTAAGCCCAGCTGCAAGGAGACTTAATGTAAATGGATATTTAGAAAAGAGAACTACTCCATGCCGCAGAACTTCTTCGAGAAAAGTCTTCTCCATACTCCAGAACTCATCCAGACCCTTAGGAACCACCTGAACAAATAACCTCAACCGCCCAATATTCGTAAAAAGATTATCCCAATTTCTAAATATCGAGTCCCTATCTCTAAATACCACAAGCAAATCATAATCGGAATATTCGTCAAAAAGCCCCTTTGCAAAATTTCCAAATAGAATAACTGCAACTACATCTTTAATGAAACGGCCTCTACAATTCTACTCAAATCTAACTCTATACTTCTCCTCCAATTTCTTGAAGACATTATCTATATCCTCTACAACTCTCTGGGCTACCTCACCATCACGACCCTCATATCCCAATAATCCGTAGGCACCCCATAACTCATCTATATATCGAGATAATTCTGGAATCCGCGATTTTACCCACCGAAACCTATCATTAACATATATAACCTAAGTATCAACCTCTTTCACAATCCAATCGATCGGCTCTAATTCAATCAAACATCTCCGACATGCATAGTCCCTCTCAGGAAATAGTTCCTTTCTTTTCTATTGTTTTCCCCAAATTGAGCATCTATGTAACGCTCTTGTAACCTTAATCTGTTCTGCTATCATGAACCCTCTTGAACCAACATGTCTTATAATAATTCTTCCATTGACCAAATTCACATTCTTTACATTCAGACTCAAATACCCAACCTACTGAAACCACTAACTGTTCAACTTCATTCGGTGGATAAGTGGAATACACCCTCGCTATACTATACCCCTTCTCACATTTATATTCAACCAAACTCATTATTTCACTCCTCCTAGTGCCTAAACTCATCACACACAGCGGCCCTTTTTCCCACAGCAAGCCTCCTATAATGATTGAAATCGCCCATAAATAATCGGATGGATTCTTACATATAAGAATATTTCTTATATATGAAAAATATAATTTACCGAGATAGAAATGCCTAAGAAAGAAGTGAAGACCCTTACATGAAGTGAGCAATTAATTGATTGGGAAAGATTTATCTTACAGGGGGTTCTAAGTTGCACTTCTCCTTAGCAGTAAAAAGAATAAAAAAATTCCTCAATTTCGAGAGAGTTAGAAGGATATATAAGAGTTAAACTCTGCTGGTACCTATATGATGATTATGAAGTAGGTCATGAGAGAGTAAATTATCCCTCTTAAATGCAAACCTTAAAATCTCTAGAAAACCCTCTATGTAATCTTGGATATAAGAAAAGCAATCTCTCAATGCATATATTATGCACAATATTTGAGAAAAGCACCAGAATTCCCTAGAAAACTGAAGGATCTGAACGATATTTTTTGGTCTCTCAAATGAGAAAACGCTTTAATTCTTCTAACAGTTGATTCCATGTTATCGCATTTTCTAATAAAATGCGTACATTAAAATTATTTTGTTTTCCCTTTTTTACACCACCCATAGCTGACTCTATGGCTAAATTATTATTGAAAAATACATATCGTTTGGTGCCTCTTTGTTTAGTCATATCAGCCAATATCCATCTAATAAAATTATCTGCTAAAAATAATTTATCTTGAGTTAGTAATAACAACTCTACTTGATTGCCTTCTCCACGTTTATCGCCAAATCCAACACCATTTTGTCGTTGGCCTTTATACAACTTTATTTCTATGAATTTTGCTAAATACTTATCACCTACTTCTAAGAAAGCAGCTATGTCCAGTCCAAATTTCTTTAATAAAAAGTAATTTGAAATTATCTTCTTATCAACAAGCTTATCTAATATATTAACTAGTGTTGAGTGAATAATATCAATAAACTCGTCTTCATTCGACACATAATCTGGTTCTGGTAATTTAATCATCAATTAATAAGTCACCTCCAATAATTAGACCACATATCAAATTAATTTAAGAAAAATGATAAAAATAAGATGATATTATAGCCGTAAGACTAAATTATAGGAAAAGATTAATGCTATATTAATATATATCAACCATCAACCGGGCTTTATCACTCATCATCAAGAATCAAACATAGTAGATCTCAAATACCGCGCCTTAAATTAACTACAATTAATAATAATTCTCTAAGGTAAAGAGGATATAGTATTTTCGATAGCTTTAGCGGCCTCTTGTATACGAGATAAATTTAATATGTTACTTTGCAATAATTTATCTTTAAATTCAGTAGACTTAAGTATTCTTGGTATATCAGGTTCTAAACCACGGATGCTAATAAAATCTTCTAATCCTTTAATAATATAGTCAAAGGAAGCCGCTAATATCCTCTTATAGTTATTAAATATCTTCTCTTTATATTCTAAATTAATGATATAATTTTCAAGCAATAATGAATATATCCATAAAACATGAGTTGCAAGTGACCTAAATTTCCTTTTACTCTCATCCTTAAATTTTTCCTTTATTTTTTCCCTAATTTCAATATATAAGCAGTATGGTATAAGCCTATCTAGCAAATATTCTTTGATTCTGTCTTGATCACCGGCGTCTCGCATATCTTTGAGATCGTCTTGGGGATACACCTTTGCATATAAAACATCATTCGAAAAAATCTGTCCAGATCGAGAGAAAGATATGTGTGGCTCCCCTATAAAGGCTATATATGATTGTGCCATTTTGTCTTTATCTACATTTAATTTTCCACTAACTTTCCTATCACCACGTCTATAAATATAGTTAACACCAAATTGTTTATCCAACCAATTTTTAATCCATTTATGATGAGGTTCAACTGCTCTTAAATCTTTATTACTCGTTGGAGTCTGAGTATTAGAAGACATGGTTATTAACTTAGCAACTTCAGTATCTGTTTTTTTCACTTTTTTTATTTTGGCTAATACCCATATATCATCAACCACAGTAGGATTATCATATAAGAAGTGGGCTATAGTATTTATGGTCTGGGCTCCATTGACTATGGTGAAGTTTTTGAATTTAATTTTATTTTCCTCGACAATTTCGAATCCTGTACATAAACAGACAATACCATTATTTAAAACCCAGAATATCTTACGCTTATCTGCGTCCTCCAGACTTTCTCTGATTCGATAATTAACAGATCCACGCCTCATCTGTAAGAATTTTCTGATATTGAAAGCAAATAGCTCTTCATAATTCACATAATCTTTTAATTCTTTTGCATTTAGAAGACCTACTACTGTATCATTTATTATGTTATAATTATTAAAACTTAATTCTATTTCTTTTATCCCATAAATAACATCTAACAGTTGTGATAAGTACTTCTTACCGATTATTTCTATAGATATATCGTCCATATTCACACTATTGGCACTTAAATAATCTTTAATATATTTCTCTTTTTTCTTTTTTTTACTCTCTAACTCAGTAGTATTTTCAACTAATGATACAATTACGCATCTTATTTTCTTAACACGATTATTACGTATATTATTCAATTCCCGTGTAATGGCTTGTTGTATGTCTCTTAAGGCGTGTTCTACATAACTAATATTTGAAGAATATTTAAATTGATAAATAGAATATATCCGCTCATCCTCGTCATAATATATAGCATCTCTACCCGCATCCCACGGGCCATCACATATGGTATCTTCGGCTAGATCTTCACTAAAATCCTCTACTTCTATTAAATACCAATACGCAAAGGCTTTCGCGTCATTAACATTAAATTTATTCTTATATTCTTCAACTCCTTCCCTTATATATTCATCTAATCTCATCATAATTAATAAAAATTTAGATTCATTAATTATATAAAGATATTGATAAATAGTTAAGTAAATTAAGTATGATACTGATAAAAATCTCTTATATGGATATAAATTTAAAAAATTAGCCTTTTACGACAGCAAGTGGTACTAACCTAGCAACACGCTTAGCCAAACCAGCCCGCTCAGTAGCCAAAGCAACCTCATCAGCGCTTTTATAAGCGGCATCGACTTCCTCGCTTATGGTGGCCATGGAGTCCGCTCGGACGATTATACCTCTCTTTGCTAGTTTATTTAGTACTTCTTGTGCTCGATATGTTCTTTTTGCTGCTGCTCTGCTCATCGTGCGTCCGGCGCCGTGTGCTGCGCTTGCGAAGCTTCTTTCGAGTGCTGTTGGCATACCTACGAGTATATAACTAGCTGTCCCCATGCTTCCGGGTATTAGTACCGGTTGGCCCACGTTTTTATATTCGTTTGGTACGAGTGGGTGGTCTGCTGGAAGGCTTCTGGTGGCGCCTTTCCTGTGGACGTATACTTTTCTGTAGCCGCCGTCTACTCTATGTTCCTCTAACTTCACAATGTTGTGTGCCACGTCATAGACCAGTTTGATGCCTAAGGCATCGACATCCTTCTTGAATACCTTTAGGAATGCCTCCCGTACCCAGTGGCTAATAGCCTGACGATTTGCGAATGCAAAGTTAACTGCACAGGTGAATGCTCCTAAGTAGTCCTGGGCCTCTCTGCTTTTTGTGGGTGCACATGCTAATTGTCGGTCTGGAAGCCTTATGCCGTAGCTGCGGACAGCTCTCTCCATGACTTTGAGGTAGTCGCTACAAACTTGGTGTCCGAAACCCCTGCTTCCAGTATGAACCATGATGGTTATCTGTCCCTCGTGGGTTATACCGAATGCCTTAGCGACCCTCTCATCAAATATCCTGTCTACACGCTGAACCTCGAGGAAATGGTTTCCACTGCCTAAGGTACCTATCTGGGCCAGACCCCTGTCCTTGGCTCTACCACTAACTAGCCTTGGGTTAGCGCCCTTCATAGCGCCCCCTTCCTCGATGAACTTGAGGTCTTCCGGGTAGCCTAGGCCATAGCGTTCCACCATGGTTCTAGCGCCGCCAACTAAGATTTCATCTAGTTCCCCTCGAGTAACTCTGAAATCTTTTCGTTTGCTACCTAGGCCGCATGGAACTAGGTTGAATATTGTGTTTGTCAGTTCTTTCAATCTGGGCGTTACATCATCTATGCTTAGACCCGTGGTCATAACCCTAACTCCGCAGTTAATATCGAATCCGACGCCGCCTGGGCTAATCACCCCATCCTCTGCATCCATAGCAGCAACATTACCGATAGCAAAGCCATAACCAGTATGACAATCGCTAAGTAATATAGAGTATTTGTATATTCCGGGTAGTGTTGAGACGTTGCTCGCCTGCCTGATTGTCTCGGGCTCCATATGGTCTATCTGGCTTTTGCTCGCGTAGATTCGGACTGGGACTCTCATATCTGGCCTGTATTTAGGTATTTCCCAGATATAATCCTCTATTTTATTCAACTTATATTGGGGCATCTGCCGGTCCCCTCCAGGAATTCAAATAACTAAACCTCCGTATAATAATCAATATTAGATATTAATAAATCTTGATTTAGATAGACGAGTCAAGGCTAGATAATTTCCCATATAGTTATTCTTTATCTCCGAACTGAGGAAATTATACTTTTAGGCTCTCGTTTATGTATCCGATTATTTCCTTATTTAATGCTGGGTTAAGAGATATAGTCCGCCCACCCTTATGAACCAATAAATAACCATCCTTAACCATCTCTTTGATCAGCTTCTTGATTCTCTTTCCGTCTCTTTTAATTTTTTTCGAGAGCCAATTCACTAGGGTATCTATGGGGAGATATCTGCTTCCCCAGCATCCTCTCCTCATTAATCGATTCATTATGTCGGCCATAATCTCTTCATCAGTATAGCGTGATGGCATATGGTTCACTTATAATACCTTTAGAAGGTAAGATTTATATACTTTTGTCTCTAAGATATTACGCAGATGCGTATATAGATGGTGAATAAGTTTATGGATCTCTATATGAATAGGGAGTATGAATCTATATTGATTAAGATGTTGGGGAATTCTCCGAAGCTTAGGATAATTGATTTTTTCTTGGATAACCCTTTGTTTGATTTTACTAAGAAGGAGGTTATCGAGGCGTTAGGTATGAGTAAGCAGACATTCTACAAATACTTTCCAGAACTAGAGAGATATGAGATAATTGAAGTATCTAGGAAGATAGGGAGGGCTAAGCTATATAGGATCAACTTGAAACACCCATTAGTAGAGATGCTCAGAAAATATGAGAAGAAGATATCGCAGTACATGGCTCGGAAAGAAAGTGAAGTAAAAGTCAAGCTATAAGAAACCCTTAGTTTAACTAATAAATAGAGAGTAGAGTACTCTTTGGAAAACGATCCATAATTCTAAAATAAGACCATTACTTATTGAGACATAGATGTTTATACTTATGGCCTAAGGTTTCATAAGATGAAGGAGGCTGTATTATTCGATTTAGGTGGGACACTTGCCGAGTATTTTGATTTAAATGATTTCCCGGATATCCTTAGGGAGACTATTCTTCGGGTGCAAGAGTTCCTTCTTGAGAATGGGGTTATTGACGTGCCACCAAGAGATTTGTGGCGTAGGGTGGAGGCTGAAGAATTTTGAGTCTAGGAATCATCGTGTTACGCCTTTGGAGAATAGGCTCAGGAATATTTTTGGGCTCCCATCATCTGTTTATAAAGGTGATATTATGAGAAGTATTTGTAGGTGTTTTATTGAGCCGATCTTCTCTTTGGGCCGATGCTATGAGGATACGGTGCCTACGATCCAAAAGTTGAAGACATTGGGTTTTAGGGTTAGGGCTGTTTCTAATACTACTTGGGGTAGTCCTGCTTATTTGTGGAGAGAGGAAATTAGGCGGTTGGGTCTTGATAAGTATCTTGACCGGTTGTTTTTTTGTAGGGATGTTGGTTGGAGGAAGCCTGCCAAGCCGATTTTTATGTATGCATTGAGAGAGTTGGGTGTTGATCCTAGTCGGTGTTTGTTTGTTGGTGATGATCCTCGTTGGAACCTTAGGGGTCCAGAGAGAATGGTATAGAAGCGGTTCTTATTGACCGTCATGGGGCAAACCAGGATGTAGAGCGAAAGGTTATATCTAGACTTGATGATTTATTAGCGCTAGTATGGCTTTATACTAAAAAACCTATTTTATATTATTGCTTATTTCTGAAATATTCTAATGCACCTATAACGTCTATTATAACTTTTTGCCAGGAAATCCATGGCTTTCTTTCTATACTTTTCTATTAACGGCGTTCTTTCCATTTTCTTTTTTATTTTTCCATAGTTTAGCATATGTGTCGAATGAGCTGGTTGGGTGAGATATGCAAATTATAATCCTCTTAGGATACATACAACACATAGCTAGATAAGTCTCATTTTCTAAAGCTATTATTGGAGATTTAGATTTCATATATTAGCTTTTTGTTCTAATATATTACTAAGACATTTGAACATATACTTATGAAGTAAGGACTACTCTAACTTAACTTTCCATGACATAGGATAACCAAATCTCTTTTCTATCCAAAGCCGTACGTTTTCTTTTATTAGCTCTTGAGACACTTTCTCTCCTTTATAATATGCATTTATTTCTTCTTCTATTTCTTTAAGAGAGTAAGAAGTTTTATATTCATAGATATAAACTTTTCCTTCAAAATAACCTACATCAAAGACTTGAAGGTCTTTTTTCTCTTTCGGTTGCCTAACCCAATACAATGTAGCTTTTCTTTCATACAATTATTTGACCCTCCCTCAATGAACAACACAATGTATAAATTTATATCATCTACTTATTAACCTAAAATGCGTAATTTACATAATAAACCATTTGTTTTCTATGTGATGTCTTCATCATTACGCATGTCGAAATAGATGAGTAATACAAAGTAAATTGGTAATAGGTCTATTGATAAAATGCAATTAAAAACTATGTGTATAAAAGATTAATAGTAATACTATGACAAGGAAAATTAGAAAAAAGCGAATTACTAACTCTTACGATAAAGGCTAATTAGATATAACTAAATTTCTAGAAATGGATATCAATTAGCTATATCATTTAAATAAAAAATGAGACGATTATTATACTTATATGGGAAATGCACGCGGAAACTCATGAGGATATACGGATTAAAGTCATTGCAAAAATAAGAAGAGAGCTCCTTAAGACTATAAGAGAATTATTGAATAATTCTTTTCTAAATTCAGAATTGCAACAACAGTTGGAAGAATATGAAAGAATAATTTCAGCAGAAAGAGATATTCCATTAATAGTGAAGAATGAAAAGCGAATCGAGGATGTGGGGATACCAGATATCGAATTATTTGGTGGTAGAATTATCGTTGAAATAAAGGTTATGTTAAGAGAATTTACAAAAGGGAAAATTCAACTTCAATCGTATATAAAAGCATCCCCATTGACAAAATATGCAATACTAACAAACAATAAGAATTGGGAGATATATAAAATTGATAATGGGAAACTAAAGATTATATCTAGAGATTCTAACCGGATACGATATATTTTAAGAGACATCATATTGCAAGGTATTAAATTAGAGTTATCTACAAAAAATGTAAGAAATCTATTTAGTTCTTTGATTACTCTTGAAAATGAGTTATATGTGATTTTTAAAGAATATAATATTAAAAATACATCACTCTTTAAGGCGTATAAAAACATATTAAGTAAATTATATGAGGGAATATTAGAAAATGAAGAAGACGCTGAAAAGCTTTATATAAAACATACTATTATTCAGATGATTGTTTCTTCGAGTTTAACTGTGGCATTGGAAAAAGAAAGCACACCAAAGAAAGCATGCTTGGGTGAAGATATAGAGTCGGAAATAGCTTTGCCATATTTGAAATGGTGGAGAAATCTAGATGAAAGATTTATAAAATCACTTACAGAAACGATCTATTCAAGAACATTACTCTTAGATTGGGCTAGTGGGAATAAGGCAGATATTTTCAGAGAATTATATGAAATATTGATTGATGCAGAAACTAGACGAAGACTAGGAGAATATTATACGCCTTTGTGGCTCGTAGAGTATATGGTGGAAAATCTTTCTAATGAACTAAAAGGTAAGATAGTTCTTGATCCATTTTGTGGGTCTGGTTCTTTTGTAGTTGTTTCATTCTATAAAAAAATTGCTGAAGGAGAAGACCCAGATGAAGCCATTAAGGAGGTTATAGGCTTTGATATAAACCCACTGTCAGTTTCCATAGCTAGAGCCGAATTGATAATAGCTTACAATACAATAAGAAGAGGCATTATCACTCCGCTTATATTTAACACAGACTCAGCCACTCTTTTACTTCGTCCTCAAGAAGACTGGCAATCATTGAGCATTATTGATGAATTGCGGGCTCTAGAGAAAAGAATTGAATATATTAACTCTCCGCTATACAATGCATCACAAATTGATTTTTCTGAGATTCTAAAAATCGAGAGAATCTTGCATGACCTTTTTGAGAAAGCTTCCAAAAATCCAGAGAGAATAAAAGAAGAACTTGGAAAAATAAAAGAAGAAAAATGGAAGGGGTCATTGATGAAGATTATTGTTGATGCCCTGTCTGATCAGGATAGCATAGAGATCTTATTGAGCTTGATCAAAAAATATGGTAACGGTGTATGGGCAATATCGATAAGTTCTCTCTTTGCACCATATTTTATCCGTAAGATTAAAGCAGATATAGTAATAACTAATCCCCCTTGGAGACTATTTACAGAAGTAAAAGGGTCATATGGAAAAATTTTGAGAAAAGCAGCGGCTATTTTATTAGAAAGATACGAAAAGCGAGGCAGAATAGTAAATGCGGCAGATATTGCATCTATATTATTATATGGCTGCAAAAAAATAGTTAGAAATAATGGAGAAATCGCATTTCTAATGCCAAAAGAAAGCGTTTACGTACCTGGTTCGTATTATGGATTAGGTAAAATACTCACTTATGAAGTAATAAAAAATCTTAAGGGTAAAATCATAGAATGTGACATAGATGCATTTCAGCATGGTAGACCTCCTTGCATAATATTTTTAGAACTGAAAAAAGGAGATATTAGGTCATATCATATGGATATTAGATGGAAAGGAAAATATTCAAAAGCGTTACACCATAACGATGTTAGTATTGACCTTTATGAAAGTGAAAGCTATAGTCAATATATAGAAAAAACCTTAGATTACCTTCAAATTTCTACCGACAAAATAAAGAAGGTTCTTTCTGTAGAAGATGTGATACCAAAAGGAGAATATATAATGGGGCTTTTTGGTGGAAAACGAAAAACAGGAGCTAAACAATATGCGGGATTAATTTTCGATGTCCTGTCATATGATAAAACAAGCGGCGAATATTTTATAAAACTAAGAAACACTAATGATCCTATAAGAATACCCGAATTTTTTCTAAAGAAATACTGGAAAAAAATTGTGTATTTAAGTCAAATTTACCCATTTTATTTTAGAAGTTTTTATAATATCCTTTTATCACATAATGGAAAAGAGGACTTGAAAAACTTTCTAAAGGGTGAATTAAATAAATTCTCCATGCAAGATAGAAAGATGGTTCAGAGTCTAATTGAGGAATTAAAACAACCTGAGAAACTAAGTTTTCTTGATAAAAGCAGATATTATGTATTTTACAGGAGTAAAAGGACTTTTGCCTCTGTAGTCCTGGCTCCTCATGAATTACAAAAGATATCTGAAGAAATTGTGGTGGCTGCAGATTGCTCTTATATAGTTTCGAAAAACAAATTGAAAGCTTATTACTATTCAGCAATTCTAAACTATCTAGCATATGAAACAATTAAAAGAAAATTTGCATTTGAACGTAATTTATTCCTGAGGCCATTGATAGCTATCATAAAATCAGGCTTAGAATGGAAGGGAAAAGAGTGGCAAAAAGAGGTTGCTAATCTTAGTGAACAACTACAACATAAAGTATTAGAACATCTGAAATCTCAAGAAGATATTATCGTTAGAAAATTCTATAATAGAATTAGACAGCATAATATGACTCGCGCTATATTTGATAAAATTATTACAATTATTGATAAAAATATAGATAAGGATAGAATAGATTTAACATCAGTAGCTAAGATATAGCTAAATTTAAACATGATTTTCTCGGAACACTAGAAAGATTGCTAAATGCGCAATATAACTTCTGATGGTTTTTTGCCGATATAGCAGCTAATTTAAGAAAAATATTAGAATATATGGGATGATCCCAAAAAAAGAGCCATTATTTATATCATTGTGACTCTATATCATCAAAGCCTCAGGATGAACCGCTTAACCATGGTTTTGATGTAGATTTTATTAATGTGGATGTTCTACAAAAAACACGGAAGGAAGAAGGTGAAGTATTTCAAGAAATAATTGATATATAGCAAGACAGTTAAGAAAACAAGGTCTATATGAGTAAAGTGGACATCAGAAGACATTAAACGAAAAGTTGCTGAAATATCTTATGTATGATGTTATGATGAGTATCAGCATCCATATGGGAATCATAAAATTTATAGTTATTTATTAATCTCTTTTAAAGAGAGAATAATCCGCAAGAGCTATTATAATCACTGATATTATCAAAAAATAATATAGCCAATGTGGTACGCCTTTATAACTCCTACTATATTTAAAGCTAGCTTTATCAATAATTGGAAACCATACTACAACATAATATAATCCCGTTGCTGGACTCTTGAATTCAAAATAAAAGGTATAATTGTAAATAGCTTTAGTATTATTAAATATGATATCTTTAGCTATGTGTTTTGCATTAACTATACCTGGGGGTGTCCTTTTTCCTGTTTTAAGCTCTTCAAACATGGCATTATCATATACCTTCAGAGTATCTTTATCTATATTTATGGAAGGCTCAACATTGGATATATAGGAGACTTCCCCTTGTATTATATCTCCCCCATTTGCTGTAAAATTTGAATACGACCGACGTAATAAATCCTCTTTCATTTCCTTAACAATTGTTTCAGTAAGAGGTATATTAAAGAAGCCTAATGCTATCAAAGGAGATGAGATACCAAGAATTATATTTAGTAATATTAATACATACATGCCTCTTTTCCCAGTTTTTCTTTTTTTCAACCCACATTCACCAATATAATGTAGCCGGCATCTTTCTTTCTTTTTATAATATATTAGGATAATATTATATTAACACTAATCGATAGTTTAAATCTTTCTATTTAAAAAATATTTTAATATCGCTAAGCTCTATAGACATATCTTGATAGGCCTTAGATCTGTTTTAGGAATTCTATTATCCATATTAGACAAGTTGCTGCTGCTTCTTTGAAGTCTTTGCATGAGATCGCCTTTACTTTATTATTAAATTCCTCTGTTATCTTCTCGGGTCTGTAGAGTCTCTTTGCATATATAGTGTGGCTACTCATCCGAACAACCACGGATCATCTACCTTTCCTAACACTTGTAGGGTTTCTTCGTAGGTTACAAACTGTAGTAGAACAACGATTTATTTACATGAAAGATTCTTGATTGTATTTTCTTTTGGTTACTTGAATATATGATATAGAACATTTTCATTATTAAGTAGTATTAACCCCATAAAATTTTCAATTGACACTTTCTCGACAACGTTATCGAGATGTTCTATATTGATTTTAGTGTTTTTGTCGGCTTTTTGGTAACTATATATTTATATTATCTATATTAGAAAGGAATAATGAGAGGGTTACCTTTCCTTTTTTATTAGTGTTTTTTCAAAATAGTTTATCAAACCAAATGTAAGCAATAATGCTAGCTCTGCATCTTCTTTGCTGACCATCTTCCCAAAGTGAGCTCCAGGGGATGTAAATTCTCTATGACTTATTACCAAAGACTTTATTATCTTTGCGAGTTTTTTATTCCCTAATAATCTATTCCAATCTGGCACCCGTTTCGTCCTACCTCTATCATCTATTGCTTCTGTTTCATATCCATAGTCTCTTAATAATGTTGTTAGCCCTTCTAAGGCCTGTCTACAACAAGACACCGCTTCTTTAGGATCGCCTGAATAGTAATAGTGCCAAGCCTTATCGAGTGCATCCATAATCTTCCCAAAATCCTTTTTTGCAATAACTGGCAACTCTGCTATAAATGTTCTTTTGAAATTGAAAGTATATAAGAATTTTTCAATCCAGTCACTTTTAGATATTCTTTTCTTTAGAAACAAATTAGATGAATTGATGAAATTACTATTTTCTATATCATGTATAGTTAGATATAGATTTAAGCGAATAATTAGGTTTTCTCCATCTCGTATTTGCTCAATCTTTTTCAATTTATAAGGGTCTAAATCAACGTATATAAGAATGGTCGATTTACCAGGTGACATAAAGCGAATTATATGATTGTCCGGATAAGCAATTCCTACGTGCATAAACTCCTCTTTCATTAATTTAATTGATTTCGCTATTGAGAATTTACTAGAAAGTAGAGTAATAGATATCCTTTTCTGCATATGTCCAGTGTCAATAGTATATCTCATATTGACATAAATTCTTAGCCGCGGAACAATCGAATATCTATCAGGTTCTATATTTTCTATATTTAATAATAATTTATGTGCAGGATATATCTCTAATTCTTCTACCATTTCAATAACAAATTATTATTGGAAATTTATAAAATCATTTTGTAATAGATGGTATTATATCTAAACCTTATATCAATTCTGCGAAGTGTTATAAATGACTTCTTAGGAAAGTAGCTGTTATTATCCATGTGTTTTCGTCATATTTTTCTTTGGTGTTTCCTCAGTATGTTACTATTATTTTGTAGTCGTTTTTTGTTAGTATGGTTTTTAGTTCTGTGTGACGGTATCATCTTAGTTTGTTTTCTCTTATTTATAGGTCTAGTTTTTGGTTTTCTTTTATTAGGTATATTGGTCTCCAGATTATGATATTTGGGTTCTCAGGGTCGCGGCTGTTGTATGTTAGTATTATTGCTTGGAAGTTTTCTTCGGTTAATATGTGGTCTAGGAATAGTTTGTCTAGCATTTCTTCTCTTATTTTCTTTGCGTTCCGTGCGTTGAATATGTGAATATTCCTTTTTTCATTGTTGGGTTGAGGCGTGCCAAGCATGTTTAGGTGAATAGGTCCTTTTCCAATATAGTCTTAATTAGTAATCTTGGTTCTTTGTTGAATCCGAGGTAGAAGTTGTGGCATATCCTTACTCCTTCCTTGGTTAGTGGGCAGTATATTCTCTTTTCGCTTTTTATTGTGTCTTTTATTATTAATCCCCTCATTTTTTAATCTGCTTTCTAATCCGTCGAGTCTAGATATGCCTCTGGACCTGATTTTATCGATATTTTCTTTTCCTATCTTTCTCTCTATTAAATCCCTTATTTCCTCTAAATATGTGTCGATATCTTTCCAAGGTAATAAATTATCAGGTGTTCGATTGTATCTATATTGGTATAGTTATCTCTGATGTATACGCCTTCTAGGCCTCGTCCTTCGTCAATTTCCCGATATTTCCTATATAATATATATAGAGGACCCCCGATCTCCTTCTGATACTCTGCTATGAACCTTCTATATTTATTTTCATCTAGGTCTTTTTTGAGGCCGTCGAGTTTTTAATATTACCTCTACCTGTTTTTATTTATTTTAGTATTATCTAGAGCCAGGGTTAAACGAGAAATTTGATAAATAGATTCATAAATAGCTTTGCGCCAATAGGATATCTTATAACGAATTTTTGGCATTTTAATGTTAACGTCTACCATCCCTCGTATTCCAAGGATGATCTCCAATCCATTTCTTGGAGCCAACGTATAATAATATGGTACATATTATTATTTTATTTGGGCTGGAGGCCAATGATCCTTGGAGTCAGTAACCTCCACCTCATAGTTATCACAGCAATCTTATATCTACTTGTGACAGGACACTTCATAGACTATATGAAGCGCACAAAGATAAAATTAGCTTCTCGATTACAGATATTCTTAACTCCCTTGGCTTATTGGTCTATAGTTATTTTGACGATATTTCTTATTATAGATTATTATCTAGGTAGATTTGATTTATCCCTCGAAGCAGTATTGAACATGGCGAGCAGTATAATTTATACACCGAAGTATAGTTTCGATACCCTAATAATCATAAGTTTCATTCCCCTTATCCTAATGATATCTATTGTAGTCCTAGGTTCGATACCCATCGAGGCGATTAACCGATTTGGTTTTGATACTAGTTTCAAACTCTCACTGAGGCTCTTCTTCTCTATCCTAATAGATATTTTCTGGGGCTTTATTGCTTTTCTATTGGTTCAGATAATCTCCTTTATAACCCTATCCATCTACTTGGTGGGTGCTGCAGGTCTTGACTTTGTTAATGCATTATTTATATTTGTCACTTTACCTTTAGCGCTAGCAGTATGGAGATGGGGCCCCAGCAGAATTATAGGCTCCTTATTAATTATTGTAGGCATCATTATAATCATCTACGGATTTGTAACGGCTCAGGCCGTGGCGCTCGAGAGAGCTTCCAGATTAATATTATTATTTTTCTTTCTTGTAGGCCTAGGGATCGCTGGCATGGGATATGAGATATATTTTAAGGGGATAGATAGGGTTATCGGTTCTTCACTCATAATTCTTGGTATAGGTCTATTGATAATTTTTGCGTTAATATACTATTTCCTACAGCAGTATCTCTATGGAGCGTTAATAGGTATACTTCAATTATTTTTCCCTCCATCGATCATGATATTGGTAGCGGGGGTGGCGGTATATTTTTGGGGAGACCCCTGAGGAAGAGACTTTGGTTATAGGGAAGGTCTTATCGATAACGGTTATAGTGGCTATTGTCTTATCACTCATATTTACATCGATGGGATGGGGCCTTCTAACAACCCTCTTAGGAGGTTTGGCCCCCGACCTAACATCATTTATAAACATGCTAGATATGTATACATCCCGGATACCTGTATTAAATGTAGTATTTTATAGCCCGGGTATAATGGGGGTTTCTATCGTGGCTTCACTAGCTTCTATACCTATCTATATCTTGGTTATATCCATATTCCGCCTAATCCTATCGATAAAGGTGTTAGTTAGGGGATACTAGTCCATTTATCCGTATTATCTATAGAGGTGATGCGATGGTATTGATGGGCGATAAGGTTTTAAGCACATGGAGGAAGCTATGTAGATAGGGATGTAAAAAGTAGCCTAAGCCGTCGTTTATTGTTTGTGTTGTTTTTCTTGGTTTGCGGGTTAAGTAAGGTTATTTATGTAAAGTTGACATACTTCTTATAGCACGCCAGATATCGGGGGAGTATTGACTGATGATTAGCGAGGTCTCAGTATTCCTAACTATATCTATAATACTTTTGGTGGGGTTCGCTGGCCATATCTTCTTTGAGAAGACGAAGATTCCTTCTTTTCTCTTCCTTGTTTTGATGGGTTTTATTATGGGCCCTGTTCTGCATATTGTGGATAGAGCGGATTTTATTCCCTTAATGGGTGTGTTGAGCACCTTCACACTTATTATGGTAACTTTCTATAGTGGGCTTAATCTTAATATAGTTGATATCGTGAGTCAGAGCGGTAGGGCTCTTCTTCAATCCCTAACTTATATCTTGACGAGCGTCGTCCTCATTGCTCTTATAGGCATAGTTTTTATCGGTTGGAGACCTATAGAAGCCTTTATATTTAGTTCTATGACGGGGGGAGAGATTACTGCTGCCGTTGTTGTACCTTTGGCATTCGCCTTAGGCTTCAGTAACGAGGTTAAGTCATTATTGACTCTTGAATCCGCTATCAGTACGGTCGTAACGATTGTATTATTCTTTATGTTTCTTAACCAGTGGCTACTTGGATCTATGAATATCTATAGTGCAGCTGCTAATATAGCGGGGAACTTCTCGGTAGGAATAATATTTGGATTAATATTTTCCTTAGGCTTCCTAAGGGTTATCCATCATTATAGAGATAAGGAGTATACATATGTATTGACTATGGGGCTCGTTCTGCTTCTATACACCATTGTCGATTGGTTCGGGGGGAATGGGGAGCTTGGAGTTCTGATATTCGGCTTATTCCTATCGAATGATAAAGCGGTTTCACGCATATTTGGTACACCAGTAGATATAAGTATGATATTCCCTAGGCTCAATCAAATTCAATCTGAATTATCCTTTCTCTTTGAGACTTTCTTCTTTGTATTCCTCGGCCTAGTCTTCACAACTAACTCTATATTTATATTGAGGGACTTGGCATATAGCCTAGTCTTCCTATCTATACTCCTCACAACCCGATTTATGGCTGTAACCCTAGCAACTAAAGACACATCTATGTATAGAGAGCGGCTAGAGATAACTATTATGTGTGCTCAGGGGATAGTTCCCGCTTCTTTAAGCATTTACCTACTAAGATATGACTTAGCCCTCAACAACCTATTTATGTCCCTAATTACCTACATTATCATCCTTACTAATATTGTAACAACAATAGGCGTTTGGCGCATCTCGAAAAAGAAGCTTCGTATTTCTATATAGTAATCAACTCAGCAATAAAATAGGTTCTTGGTATTATCGCTTAAATCATCCTATCTTCATCAGCCTGTTTTTTCAGGTATAATGGGCTCTATAGTAACCCTATATTTTCTAGATACCTTCTCTGTCACGATCTCTCTTAATAGATATGGGGAATACTCATCAGTCGGATCTATACATACGATGACGCCGTAATCTTTAGCAAGCCTAGAGAGTATCTCCACAAAGGTTTCTATTGAATGCTCTTTTTCGTACCGGCCAATTAACTCTTCATATTTATAGAGTTCAATATACGACTTAAAAATTGCTGGAGAAGAGCAGCACGGACACATCTCACGATGTGGAAATTCAATATGTGACTTAGAAACCTGCATATACAGAGAATCTTTACTGCATTTAGGAAATTTCAAATTATCTTCTCTGTCTTCCGCGAAGCCATCTCTTTCTTCCCATTCTTCCATTGTAAATCGGTTGATTAACTTATTTATTGATGAAACTATGCTCCATCCTGGCAGTAAGGGTAAGAAACCAAATAGAGATATTATTCTTACGAATCTTCTCCGTCTCACAATAATGATGATATATTAATTTAGTCTATATCGATAATGGTACTCTCTATGGAAAACCTAAAGTCAATGAATGGCGGGATGAGGACTGCTGAGGAGAGGTGGTGACGGTTTAACTAACCCTATATCTTCTTTTTACAAAGCATCTATAGATACCCGGTTCTACATGAACACCATATTTTATTTTTATACAATCTGTTACGACATCCCTAAGTATGTAAGGAATCTCTTCTCTTGGGGCGTCGATGCAAACGGTTATGTCAAAATCCCTAATGAGATTCCTGGCTATTTCAATGTAAGTATTTATAGATAAGTCCCGTTCGTAACGATCGATCAACCTTTCATATTTAGACATTTCGATTTCAGCTATTAATCTCCGCATCTGACGAGGATACTTGTGATGTTCCAAGGCCCCTCCATCTTCTTTCATTAAACTCTTCTTCTCTTTTACTTGATATGCAAAGAGTCTATTGATTAGAATATTTATTGGTGCTATATAATTCTGGGTTGGTATTAGAGCTAAAGCGCCAAATATAGGTATTAACTTTATAAAGCGTCTCCTTTTCACAATAATAATTATCTGCCGCCACTAATCTATATGCCTAGCGGTACCCTAAATAGGAACTCCATGGTCAATAAACCTTATTAGCTGTAGAAACCTAAGTTGATGGGTATCTAGTTATCCTATGGCTAATCGAGCTCTATATGGATGTATTAGTTATGAACCACGAGATATGTATATTAATTTTGTAAGGGTGATTTTACATTGACTACCTATCCAGATAAGGCTATTAAGTATATAAACGAGAATTATAGGAAATACATTGATATACTAAAGAAGCTAGTAGAGATACCAACCGTCTCAGCCACCAATACAAAGGAGATGATGGACTGCGCAAGTCTTCTATCATCAATCCTCAAGGAACAGGGAGCAAGAGTGGAAGTCAAATCATTCGGTGGACACCCACTGGTTCTAGGCGAAATCGGCTCCGGCTCCAACTCTATAGTAATATATAACCACTATGATGTCCAGCCACCCGAGCCCCTAGAGTCCTGGGATACCCCTCCATTCGAGCTAACTATGCGGGACGGGAAGTTGTATGGCCGTGGAGCCTCGGATAATAAGGGTAATATTGCCGCGAGGCTAGGTGCCTTAGATGCGGTGCTACCTTTTATAGATGAATTAGGTCTCCGGATTAAATTCGTCTTCGAAGGAGAGGAAGAAGTGGGTTCACCTACTTTCCCCAAAGCAGTCGAGGAAAAAAGCGATTTCCTAGTGGCGCAAGGAGGTATATGGGAGACCGGATATGTAGGTAGAGATGGGCGGCTCGGGATAACCCTTGGGTTTAAAGGCATGCTCTATATTGAGATTATCTTTAGGGGGGCTGCAAGGGATACTCATAGTGGGAACGCTCCCTTGGTACCGAATCCCGCTTGGGATCTTGTTAGGATGCTTACCCACCTAAAGGATGCTATGGGGAGGATATTGGTTCCCGGCTTTCATGAAGGGATTAAAAGCGAGTTTCTAGAGGATGCAGAGAAATTGATTGAAGATCTGGATCCGAAGAGGCTAATTGAGTTGAAGAAGGATCTTCAGATAGAGCATTTTGTCGGTGGGTTGGAGGGTATAGATGCGTTCAAGGCGTTGATGACTATGCCTAGCCTAAATATATGTGGGCTATATGCAGGTTATACTGGTAAGGGAGCTAAAACAGTAATTCCGTCTTATGCAGGGGTTAAAATAGATATCAGGCCAGTGCCGGGTCAAGACCCCAATATGATATTAGAGAATCTAAAGCGTTATCTAAAGGACCTGGGATTTGGCCACGCTGAAGTGAATATTCATAGCATGTATCCCGCTGGATATACAAAACCAGGGGAGAAGGTGGTGGAAGCTTCTATTAAGGCCGCAGAAAGGGTTTATGGAGTGCCTCCAGTAGTAACGCCTTTATCAGGGGGCTCAGGACCTATATATCTGTTTACAGATGTTTTGAAGGTTCCGATGACCGGTGCTGGAGTGGGTTATTATGGGTCAAGGAGTCATGCGCCTAATGAGAATATTCGGGTTGAGGATTTCATTAATGGGATGAAGCATGTTGCGCTCCTGTTAATAGAGTACGCTAGTATGTTAAATGAAGCTGAGTCCGACTGAGGCACTTGATAGGCAACCAAACACCTAAATCTAACTTAGTTATGTGGAGCTCCTTTCTCTATATATTAATAAGAACCCTATTCTTGCTGCCTACCTTATACTTTAATAATCTTAGGGCAAAATAGAGTATTGATTTTGGAGGTGCGGATAATTTGGTATTTTTGTTTGTTAGTTGGGTAATATCGAGTAGCAAGCATATCCAGAGACATGAAGAGTTGGAGAGGAAAATTATTAGTAAAATGAGTGAGCATGAGCCTAAAAATCCCTTCCAGGATAGAGATGGCTTGATGGGGCCACTCGTAAATATAAGAGAAGCAGATAAGATAGAAAAATTGTATAATGACGCTATCGAAAAGGGATGTACAGCATTATTACCTCTAAAGAGAAAAGGAAACTATGTATGGCCTACACTAATTGAAGTCGATAAAGATAGGGCTAATGACCTAATGATATTCCGAGAGGAGCTTTTCGGCCCTATAGCCATACTTATAAAGGTTGATGATGCGGATGAAGCTGTTGATCTAGCGAACTCCACACGCTTCGGGTTAGATGCAGCAGTATTCGGAAAAGATAGAGGACAGCTTAGGCGGGTAGCTAGGAGGCTAGAGGTGGGAGCCGTTTTTATAAATGAGTATCCAAGACATGGAATAGGTTACTACCCCTTTGGAGGGATGAAGTATAGCGGTATAGGTAGAGAGGGGATAGGATACTCAATCAAGGAATTAACAACGACCAAGACAATAGTATATAACTACAAGGGATATGGAATATGGGAATATATATAATAGTAATATACAGCTGATAATAAGTACAGGATTACTATAGCCAGCGGGTATCGTGGAAAATACGGCTTACTAGGGAACCGACAAAGATATTCCCAGTCTAGATTCCCTGTTATTCATCAACTTCTCTAATTTCATTCGGCCCTAGCCTATCTCTCTTCTCCTTTTTCCTACTTTTCTCCTTCTCATTTTTAATGGCGTCTTCTTCCCATATCAAGGGCTCCTGCTCTAACCCTCTAATTTCGGCTCCAGGGTACTGTCTCTCTATCTCTTGTCTAAGTTTTTCTTTGTCGACATCACCATATGTCTCGACACTCACTATAGGCTTACCATCAGGTCTGTAGGTTACCGATATGGAGTATCCACTCGATACTCCTCTTCCCCCTCTAGATCTAAGCTTCTTTATTATTTCATCGAATTCATCGAATATGCTCATGGCAACACCTTCACTATGGACGTTTCTTCCAATTGAAATATATGTTTGAATAAGGAAAAATAAATTATACTAGAGATTTTTACTTCCTATCGGCTTCATATGTGCCATGGTTTTCTCAGCTTTTGTGTGGAGATTTGACTCGTTTCTCGACTTCTTCAGCGATAATTTCTGACTATACTTTGAAGAGGCTCGCTAGGAAACCTAATGCAACCATTACATACCCAACTATCCATGATAGCGCCATTATCAACCAATTCGGCTGATAATAAGGCATGCCATAAAATCCATTCTGGATAGTACCTGTCATGTAGCCAAAGTAGGTTCCGGTTATTATTATTCCTACCCCGATAATTATCCAGAGCATAGAGTGGGCTATTAATTCAAAGTCTCCTCTAAAAGCCATAGACCAACTAACAATGACTTCAATCAACTAATGTGCTTACAGCAACATACTTTGGGTCGATTTTGCTATACAAAATGATATTATATGTTGTGATGTTCGGCATAGGGATTGTTATCACCAGTATGGGTATGAAGTTAAGTAAGGATCCGACGCCTGAATTTGCGGCTAAGGCTCAGAAGAGAATAAAGCTTTTATCGGAAATCAATATAGCTCTAGGTATCTTCGTTATCTTTTTGGCTGTCTTACTAAGTGTAGGTCTATGATAAAAACTATTATAAAACCCTTTACTCCATATGTATACTACCATTCCCCTACCCCTCTTTTATCATTCTTTGGTATTTTTATGTTTCAATAATAATAGAGTAGATTGTGGATCGTCTCTATTTTCATTTATTGGGTTTCCATACCAATTTCTTCCCTTTTATATCCGGGGTTATACAATCTTCCTCCTCAAGCCATGTTAAGTATCCTCGTAGTATGGATTGGTGGAGATGATATAAACCTATACTACGGATATCAATATTTAGCGCTGAGAATATTTCAATAGATATTTCATCGAAACTCATTTCTCTCCTAATAATTTCTAATAATTTCTCTCTTACAGATATTATCGCCCTTATATTCGCCTCTATATCCTCCCTTTCATCTCCAGTAGGGTCGCCGTGGGAAGGAACAAATGTCAATCCATCAAGGTCTCTAAGTTTATTCAAGGTATCCAAGGCGTCTCTAGGATTATAAGTATATGGTATTACGTGTCGCTTCAGCACCTTCAAAGGGAAAAACGCGTCGGCCACAAAAAATATATGGTTTATTTGAAGACCTATCATGCCGGGAGAATGCCCCCTCAAATCATGTATATCAAAGGGCAATGAGATTCCTGATATGTCAGCGGGATGTGATTCTTGGGCTATAAAAAATTTATTTCTAAGGCTTTTAGAGGGATATCCTCCATACAATGTAGACGCTTCAAGTATAGGCATAGTGATATATGGTATTTCACGTTTATCAGCATATATAGGTATGCCCAGTCTATCCGCAACAAATTTATTTCCCCCGATATGGTCCGCATGTGAATGTGTATTTATAAGCAATTTAATAGTGAGAGATAACTCCTTAGCTATATTTATAGCCCTCCTAGCCTGATCCTTATCTAACCCTGAATCCACCATATAAGCTTCATTACCTACCTTTATGAAGGCTATCGCCACCCTCCCCGGTATTAAGATGAAATTATCGGACATTTCTAGATATCTAGGCATAATTTAACCTCCCATTAGCAATCGATATAACTCCATGTGGATTGAAAAGATAAAAAGGTAGATAGGACTAGCCTCCTAAGTACTTCTTGAACCAAGCTAAGGCCTCATCGGCAGCCCGTTCCAAATGCGGAGAAAAATATAAGTCGAAGTGGCCTGCGGGAAGTGTTTTAAACTCCTTCTCAGCAGGTATCTTTCGGTACATTTCCTCCACTAGTTCTGGTGGTGTAGTGGTATCCATTTCTGCTACTATAATCTTTATGGGTCTAGACACTATTTCGGCGTAGGCAGCTGGATAATATTGGAGCACTCTCTCAACACTATCGAGGGTAACCATATTTCGGAAGGTTGGAAATAATTTTTCAGCCTGGGTATAAAACTCGTAGGCTTCCTCTGTCCTTAAGGCAGACAGTCCCTCCTTGGCCACAATAGGCATTGTTTCAGGGGTATTCTTACAGGTTCCTTCTCTTGCTATATCAGCAAGCTCCATCAAAATATCTAAGGTCCCAAAATAAGATATAGCCACTTTATATGTGACTACGTTTGGAACCTGCGCTACACCACATTTAACTCCAGGAGGTGGGAAGGCTAAGAGGGTGACTACGTGTCCACCGCTGAATGATGTTCCCCATATACCTATTCTATCCTTATCTACATAGTCGAGAGATTTAATATAGTGAATAGCACATCTATAATCAGCTAACTGTTCCTCTGGAAATAATCTACACCTCGGCTCACCCTCACTCTCACCGAAATATCTATAGTCGAATGCTAATACAACAAAGCCTTCCTCAGCCCACCTCTTGGCGTATTCAGGTAGATACATCTCTTTAACCGCTCCAAATCCGTTGGCCATAACTATCGCAGGTAATTTATTATCTTTTTTCCTCGGTGTATATAATAACCCTGAGCATTTGACGCCATGTGACCAAAACCTTATTTTTTCTTCATTAAACTCAGGCATAATATAACCTCCACATCATCAATCAAAATTATTAGCCATCAAACTAAATTAATAATTCCTCATACTCCATAAACGGGATCTGGGCAAAGTATATTTGGATACTTGATTCTTAGTAGCTTTCTGGCTTCATAACATAAATGACATTCATCGGCATATCGATTTTGATGAGGAACGCTATACTTCTCGATAAGCCTCTTAGGTCCGCCCTCAAGAATGTCCTTCACAATCGGATGTTTAGCCGGATCATAATTTGATATAATCTTAGATAGCCCTTCTCTAAAGATATTGCCGATTACTATTCCTTGGCATACATGAATATTTCCAAATGGATCAATATGCACCCTTTCTTGCTTTTTAAAATCCTCATATGGGCACTCCTTTAGTTCTTTCCAATCTTTCCTCCGTTGTATATCGACTAGTTTTTCAGACGCCCTTCCCCTATACATAAGTTTGGATAAGGAAACTTTTACTCCTTTATATTCGGAAGGACATTCCTCTTTAGTAAAGGGATTCTCAACCGCTAATAGATTGATACTTAACCCTAAGGTTAATGCCGCCTCAACTATATTTTTGGCTTCCTCACTCAACCAATTATCACTATGATATAAATCGCTACTTAGGCTTAGCACGAAATCGTTAACAGAGGTAAATGGATTAAGCCATTCAATAGCATCCTGAGTTGTAGTTCCCCAATATCCATCAGTCACAACCTCGACCTTAAACCCTAATTTATCTGCATAATTTACTCCCTTCAACATTATAGGATAATATAGAAAGGGTTCTCCTCCCTCAAAGGATACTTCATCTATGGTCCCTAACTCCTTTGCTTGATTCAAAATATACTCTATAGACTCATAAGACATAACGCCTTTATTCCCGGGGCTACCCCATACAAAACAATGGTCACACTCTCTATCACATCTAAAGGTTATGAGGAGATGTATATGATTTAGGTCTATCATGCTTCACCAAATATCCATTTTTCCATAACTATTTAAGGTATTATCCAAATAGAGCTTTTATGGTTTCCTTCAGAAATGATTTAGAGTCTTATACATCGTTACTATTATTATTCATTAGTGAACGGAAAAAATACTAATTATGAACAGAATTAAGCTAATTAGGGTGAAATTGTTGGCTTCAGCTATAAATGCGGAGCGACTAGTAAAGAGATACATTACTCATTTAAGAAAAGGGATATTTAAGCGGGAGAAAAAGATAGTTGAGGCTCTAAAAGAGGTTTCCTTTGATGTTAGATATGGGGAGATAATGGGGCTTCTAGGTCCCAATGGCGCTGGTAAGACCACTACTGTTAAAATATTATCCACTCTACTTATACCGGATGGAGGGAGGGCTATCGTTGCAGGCTATGATGTTTTAGAAGAACCTGAAAAAGTAAGAGAAAATATAGGTGTAACTCTAAGTGTAGAAAAAGGCTTTTTCTGGAAATTGACGGGAAGAGAAAACTTGAAATACTTTGGGATGTTGAAGGGACTAAAGGGAAAAGAGCTCGATAAAAGGGTTAATCAGCTTCTTAAAGAGCTGGGGCTAGAAGAATTGGAAGCATCAGATAAGCTATGCGAAGAATATTCATTAGGGATGAAAGCTAGGTTAGCGTTATCACGAGCCCTATTAACAGATCCACCGGTAGTTATACTGGATGAACCTACCCTCGGACTGGATCCTCCGTCAGCAAGGACTATAAGGACTCTCCTTATAGATATGGCTAAAACACGTGGTAAGGGAGTCTTAGTCACAACCCATAATATGTTTGAGGCAGAGTTAATTTGCGACCGAGTTGCGATAATTAATGAAGGGGTTATAGTTGCCATTGGAACGGTTCCAGAATTAAAGCGTTATGTCTCCGGAAAGGTCTCTATTGAAGTAGTAGCTGGAGGGTTAGACCTTGGCCATGACCCGGACTTATCTAAGTTAGGTTTTACTAGAGATGAGGTTGTAGGGACTATCGACACCGAGGAGGGAAGGTTAAGGGTTAAAATATTGTGTAGCCCTGGAGAGGAGGAAGACATGATAGCAGAGGTTATACGAAGGATAGGGGCGGCGGGCGGAAAAGTACATAGAGTTGATATTCTCGAGCCTAGTCTAGAAGATGTATTTATAGCCCTAACCAGTAAAAGGGAGGTGGGGTCACATGGCAAATTGGACTGACGTATTTAGAGCCCAACTATTCTCCTCAATAGCATGGTATAAAAATAACAGATTCATGTTCTTCTCAATGTTTGTATGGCCATATATCATGGTTGGGATGATATATGCCTTAGGCACTATTTATGGAGATATAGAGCAGTATACTCTTCAGATGGGGATATCCAATCCCGCACTATATCTATTTGCATCGAGTGTAGTTGCCATGTCCAGTCTATTTATAGTAGATGCGGTAGCCGGGTTTACCCTTTGGAACAGGTGGCTTGGCACCTTACCATATATAATTCTCTCCCCCGTTAAGACTTCGGTTATCCTTATAGTGGCAGGATTACCGGATTCGCTGATATCTCCGGTTATAACAATGTTGGGTATAGTTCCAGCGGTAATATATTATGAGGGTATTATAGGGGCAGCGAAAACACTACTAGTACTATTAATAATATTCTTAGGTATGCTTCCTATGCTTGGCTTCGCTTCTTTATTCGCTTCCTTACTGCTAGTATTAAAGGAGGAATCAAATATCCTTAGCAGTCTATCTCCATTTATACTATTAGCCTCCGGAGTATTCTATCCCATAGAGATATTGCCTCGGATATTACAGGCCGTCTCAGAGGTAGTTCCAACAAGGTATGTTATAGATGCTTCAAAACTGGTCTCAACCTACTTACTACCAGAGGCAAGACCCTTATTGTTGATCATATATGCAATAGCTATCCTGGGAGGAGTCTATAATTTGCTCGCTTTATCGGCTATAGGTAGAGCTGAGAGGAGAGTTAAAAAGGTAGGTGCTATCTAAATGTCTATCTATAAGTTAAAGGCAGTAATCTGGCTTCACCTGCTTAGGCTATGGAGATATAAGTATTCAGCGGTAAATATGGCCCTTAACACAACCCTCTGGGTAACTATATTTATATTGGGGGCATTGATGTTTATGGCGCCTGAGGATCTGCCTAGAGGTGTTCCGTTGGCATTCTGGGGTATAGCCTTATGGACCATATTATCAAGTTGCGTCTGGCTTATAGGTGGTTGGACAAATTTCTATGTTTCCATGGGCTTTGTGGAGGAGCATATTCTGGTGAATACTTCTTCTTCGAGAGTCCTAGTCGGGCGGGCGATTACAGGCCTCTCCATATCTACTCTAGCTATCATACTGATCTATTATGTCCTGTCCGCTCTTATTCCAGTTACATGGGGGCTAGAGATACATATCCAACTCTTAGTGCTAGGTCTATTATCATTCATAGTTATGGCTTTATCGTATGGCTTAATATTATCGGCATTAAGTTTTAGAACAGGTGTTCCAGGTGTTTTACTAGATATATCAAACTTTATAGTATTTATAATCGGCGGCATCGCCACTCCAGTCAGCATGCTTCCACCCCCTATAAGGAATATCGCCCTAGTAATCCCTTATTCATACCCCTCTGAGCTGGTTAGATATGGAGCTTCAGGTATAGAGCCTTACCTACCCATAGATCAAGTTGCATTCATAGCCTTATCAATTTCTATATTGATGGGGATATTCTCACTTTGGTTGATGAGGTGGGCAGAGGCATATGCGAGGAAGCATGGCGTCAAGGCTATAGGACGAATGTAAATTAGACTATAAGAATAACAAAGGCTTCTATCGGTAATATTCTCAAGAGAATTATAGTGATAAATAGAGTTTATTATATTCTTATTTTTGGTGGACACTAATGGATTACGAGTTTTATATTGGTGAAGCTTTGATTGGCGATGGCTTTGAGGTTGCTCACATAGATCTAATTATCGGCAGTAAAGATGGTCCAGTTGGCCATGCATTCGCATCTGCATTAGCAAGTCCAAAGCAAGGACATACTCCGATGCTTGCGGTTATAAGACCGAATCTCCCCCCTAAACCGAGTACATTGATTGTTCCTAAAGTTACAGTGGTCGGAATGGAAGATGCTAATAAGATTTTTGGACCTGCTCAAGCGGCGGTTGCTAAGGCTGTTGCAGATGCTGTTGAAGAAGGGATAATTCCCGGGGATAAGTGTGATGAGTGGGTGGTTATAGTGTCTGTATTTGTGCATCCTAAAGCGGAGGACTACAGGAAGATTTATCAATTCAATTATGGGGCGACAAAAACGGCTTTAATGAGGGCATTGGAGAATTATCCAGGAGTGGAAAAGATTCTTAGGGAGAAAGATAGGGCTGTACACCCGATAATGGGCTTCAAGGTGCCCAGACTATGGAATCCTCCATATCTCCAGGTAGCTTTAGACCTTCTTAATATTAATGACGCTATTAAGGTTGTTCAACAATTACCTAAACGTGAGAGGCTTATACTTGAGGTAGGCACACCCCTTATAAAAGCACATGGCGTTAAAGCGGTCGAGGAGTTAAGGAAAGTTAGGAAAGATGCATTTATCATTGCAGATCTAAAGACTATGGATGTGGGTAGGATAGAAGTTAAAGAAGCCGCCGAAGCCACTGCAGACGGTATATGCATTTTAGGTGTAGCCTCGAACGAAACGATTGAGAGAGCAGTATTTGAGGCCAAGAAACACGGTATATATTCTATACTAGATATGATGGAAGTAAAAGACATCGAAGCTAAATTAGCTTCGTTAAAGTTGAAACCCGATGTCCTGCTTCTCCATAGAAGTGTGGATGTTGAGAGAACAGCCGCAGAGAAGGGTAGAGGTATAGAACTATATTGGGGTGATATTAAAGGCATAAAGAAGAAATATGGTTTACTCGTTGCAGTTGCAGGAGGCATTACACCAGATACAGCCTTAAAAGCAATAAATCAAGGTGTCGATATAATCGTAGTAGGAAGGTATATCATTAGAAGTAAGGATCCCTATAGGGCTGCCCAGCAATTTCTAGATTTAATGCCACCTGATTCTGAGACTATGCGGTTATTGATGGATGAAGATGAAATGCCTGGAGATTAGGTGAGTCCATTTCACGGTATCACATCATTTTTATAATTTACATTATTCTATAACCTTAACAGGAATTTTTCTCCCATCCTTATTATAAAAGTAAATATTATCTATAGATTGATATGGTGGTATCGCTACAGCTATGAATAAACCTATGAAATTATTAAGGTCAGGAATTGATGGAAGTGGATTACCACTCGGATGAGAATGATAAGTCCCCACGATATCAAGATAGAATGGCAGCATCATAGAGCTATATGAGGCGAGTGTTTTTCCATGAACAGGTAAAGGTGGCACCACATATTCCCTAAGATAAATTTCGGTAAGATCACTTTTCTTTCTTTTTTTACCCCTTATCAATAAAATTATCTCTCTAGGATGGATAATCCTAGTATTTTCCAATATTTCTTCAAGCAATTCAGAATCTAAATAGATACATAACTTTCTCATGTCAAGAGCATCTCTCCTTTTAAGAAATTTATGGAGCTCTCATATATTTGTGGTTATCGAATAGCTAAAGAAAGTGGATCCCCTATATCCAAAAGATAAAAATTATAAAAATAGAGGGATTTATACTGATGGTTATTCGGGTTTCCAGCCAGGATGGTGTTTTTCCGCCCATCTTTGAGGTACTTGTCCATTAGTGAACATCGCTTTCAAAACAGGCCAATTCACAGGGTTTATAGCCAACATGAAATGTCCGACTATAGGTATTAAGACTAATAAGAACCCTATCTCATGGATTAGAAGAAGCAGCGCTCTATACTCATAACCTATATTAAGAAATACCATTGGTAATCCTGATATGCCTAGGAGCAATAAACCTATGTGAACCGATAGTAAAAGCAATTTCTCCATTGGATGGTGGAACCCTATAACCGGATATTCCTTCGTCAATCCAAACCATCTCAAGCTTACTTTAATCATTGACCTAATGTCTGCCCAACCAGGCCACCAACTTTCTTCTCCACGCTTAAATGCTTCTATACCTCGAGCGATAGTGAGGGGTAACGCTATAACTAATAGTACACTAACTAGATAGTGATGAATGATCTTTCTCCCCACCTCTCCACCAGTCAAAGTATACAGGAATCTGAAGGTTTCTCCATCTAATACAGGCAACCCTGTTAATATCGCCAAAGTGACACCTACAAATAGAAGCCAATGAGTTATCCTAGCAAGTATACTCCACCTCAATACATATCCTCTACTCACTATTCCTCACCTCCCTCCTTTAGCTTCTCTCTAACTATGTGAATAGCACCAAGCAATACCCCCGCTGCAATGGCGATATTTGCTAGAGTCTTAACAAAAGTATCTTTAATCTTACTCCATACTGGATAAGTTATTAACTCATCTTTTCTCCTCACTGGATATTTAACTATCTCAAATGCGCCTCTTCTGGGTATATAGAATAGTTTAGGACTCGTTCCCAGGTCTTCTCTTGGCATAGCGGCGATACCCGTCTCAACTAACACGGTAACGGTGTCATCTGGATCATCAAGATCTCCAAATAACCTAGCATGATAGGGACAACCCTCGACGCATGCAGGTGTCCAAAGTGATTCACCCCTCTTTCTATGGTAACAGAAGGTACACTTATCCGGAACCCCAACTTTCAACGCATGTTCATGGAGAATCGTTCCCTCCATTGGAGTTTCTAACATCGTCCTTACTCCATATGGACAGGCATAGATACAATACTTGCATTTTATACATATCTCATCATCAATCAGTACAACTCCCTCCTCCGATTTATAGGATGCACCGGTAGGGCACACAAATACACATGGTGGATCTTCGCAGTGTAAACATTGGATAAAGACTTTCCTCATAGTGTCTCCATATGTAACTGTACGGCTCCTTGTCCTGGTATAAGCAACTACATTCTCCGGTAATACATATGTTCCATCCTCCCTCCACCTAACTATGTTTTCAGTCATACAGGCTTCTACACAAGCTAGGCATCCAGTGCAACGTCTTAAATCTATGATCATAGCGGGCTTCATTTACCTCACCTCCTAATCTTAACTTTATAATCGAATAGTGCAGCTGAACCTATGCCCTCTATGATAGTGAATGGTGCAAGGTAGTTGGTATTTAATCCGTGTTTAGGCATATAAGTAAACTTGACATCTCCATTCATATGGCGTCCTGGAGTTAAGCCGTGAACACCTGCAATCAATTCTGGACTTATCAAGTGTGTTGTCTTGATTTTAACTTTAAGGCTTCTACCATCTTGAGGATTGTATACTTCCACGATGTCTCCATCCTTGATGCCTAATTTTTTGGCTCTTTCCGTATGTATAATGACGTAGTCTCCTTCTTCCCATTTAAGCATCTCAAGTAATAACCTGGTATTTCTGGCCCATGTGTTTATAGCCACAAGTCTATTCATATAGTCAACAGGTACAAATTCATCGTCAGCCAATCCACCATCCATCCATTTTGGTTTAACCCAAGTAATTATAGGATTCAGATTATTTTCTTTACCTAGATAATCCTTGAACTTTTCTAATCCAGCTATACTTATCATCTCTATTTCGCCAGTTTTGGTTGGTAAAGCCCCTTTGGATGTCAATGGATTATAAGCTGGTTCTTCATATTTGGTTAGCGTCCCGTATCTCATGAGTTTATCATAATCTATACCCAGTTTCTCACACTGTTTCATCCATATATCCGTAGGCCTTAGAACTATCTCGATGTCTCCTAAATGCTCAGGCTTCATTCTTTTAACTAACTCATATACAATCCAAGAAGTAGGCTTAACGTCTATACCTTCCGGCGGATCAACTGCCTTTTTCATAACACATATTTGACCTATGTGGCTCTTCTTAACAGGGAATAACGATGCATTATCGTGTTCGAAGAAGAATGGTATTGGCAAAATTATATCGGCATAATTACATGTCTCGCTCCACATCACATCTATAACGACAACCAAATCGAGTTTCTTAAGGGCCTTGATTGCTATATCATCATTAGGCATATGCGAAACGAGGTTCTCTAGGTATATTATTGCTGCCTTAATAGGGTAGGGTTTTTCCTCTAATATCGACTTTACCATTAACATAGAATAGTGCTTACTAAAGAGAAGCGGATACCCATTATTAGTCCAATATTTCGATACACTTTCTACATCCTTGGGTTTAAATTTGAATGGCAAACTCGGCTTTAACTTCCTTGGCCATGCCCATCCCCCCTTTACACCTATAGATCCCAAGAGAGCATTTATCATAGCGTTAACTCTGTGGAACATAGGCTCATTATAATACCTTACAGATTTATATCCATGGTCAATAAAGCTTCTGGGTGCCCATTTTACAAGTTCTTCCGCTACCCAAACGATCTCATCAGCTTCAACGCCTGTAATGCTTGCTGCCCACTCAGGTGTATAATCTGCTATGGCTTCACTTATAATCTGAAGCGCAGATGCAATTTCTCTACCCTCGTATGTCCCTTTATACATTAGTGCTGGCTTCGATGCATTTAGTTTATATTTATAGTCGCCGGTATCTTCGTCATAAACCAGATAGTCTAGTTTACCTGACCTACTTCCATCTTCAATAGTCGTTGTAGCAACGGGCGTCATATCATCAGTGTATAGAAGCATTGAAGAATTGGTGTATTGCCTTAGATACTCCTCGTTATATAACTGATTGCTAATTATATAATTTGCTATAGCTAGAGATATAGCGAGATCTGTGCCTGGCTTAACTATATAGTATTTCTCAGCAATCTCACATATATCAGAGAACCTTACATCAAATACGACGATTCTGGAACCATTTCTATAACCCATCGAAAGGGCTGCTGCCCAGGGGGATGATACAAAGCCTCCATACGGATTCCTTCCCATAAATACGATGAATCTTGCATTTTCATAGTCAGGATAGACAGCGCCGGGAGTTATATGTTTGCCGAAGACGAACCATCTGCCACCACTTGAAGAGGTATAACATGTATCGGCGTGTCCAGTGATATTAGGGGAACCAAGCATCTTTATGAAAGAAGATAAAATACCTTTCTCCGCTCCTTGGTGTGCAAACAGCGCGATTTGTTCAGGTGCGTCAAGATATTGACTCAGCCTATCGGCCAAGTAATCCAACGCTTCATCCCAGCTTACCTTCTTAAACTTTCCCTCTCCCCGTTCACCAATTCTAATCATGGGTCCCTTGATTCTATCGGGATGATTCCATACATCGCCCAATGCTCTTGGTCTAGCACAAGTTGCAAAGTATTGGGGTAATTCAGGACCTACATTGTGGCTTTCTTGGTGTATTCTTTCCTGATCCTCAATATTAAATACTCTAATTCTTAATGGGCATCCTTGTCCACAGATTATACATGCGGTTGGACTCCACTCTCCTTCCGCGATCAGATCGGCAATAGATTCCTGTGGGCCGCCTTTAACCCCCTCTATTCCTTGTATTATAATCGGCAAAGTAGTTGTCGCTAGTGCAGATACTTTTAAGAACTTTCTTCTATTCATCCCTGTTTCTTCCATAATCTTCTCACCTTAACATTACTTTGTTATATTACAATGTAAAATTATAGCGTAAATTGGAATACTTATTGTATTAAGAATATTAACGACGTAATACATAATAATATTTACACTGTAATACCTTTACATTGAATAAGGAATTTCTAATATTATAGATTTTGAAGAGGTAAATAGATTCATAATAATTAAATATATTATAAAGATAGAGAGATGAAGGTCTAGTATGAAGAAAAAGATTCTATGAACTGTATAATTCTATCTAGTAATGCATTTATAAGTATTCCTCCTTTCTCTGCAGATGCTAATGTGGGGTCTCCTAAAACTCCATTATCTGTGTATTCCTCCCAATTTATAGGTAGATATACCCTAACTTTTTCGTTAGGATTAGAGTATGGCAGAGAAAGTTTTCTTAACTTAGGTTTTCGTATCTTCTTTTTTGCCACTTTATCTGGATAAATATAAAGGGCGACAGATGTCTCAAATTCCCCTGCATGCCCCCATACTCTACTTTCCAGAACCTTATCTATAACATCAGGAATTAATTGCCAATAATTTATTGCAGAAACAGTTAAACCCAATTCTTCTCTTATTCTTCTCAATATTAATTGGATTGATGGAGTGTTTCCTCCATGTCCATTTAAAATAACTAACCTTTTTACTCCATGTCTCTTTAGGCTCTCTGCGACGTCAAATAGTATGGACATAAAAGTTTCAGACTTAATAGTAATAGTTCCCGGAAACTTCATATGGTGCTCCGATACTCCGGCCATAACTACAGGAACGATAAGGACTTTTGACTTACTTTTTTCTGCCGCGGCTCTGGCAATAGCCTCTGCTAAGGCATAGTCATTTATCAAAGGAAGATGTGGACCATGTTGCTCTATGCTTCCCGTGGGAATGATAGCTAAATCTATCTGTTTAATTATTTTCTCAGCCTCAGGCCACTTCAAATCACTTAAAACCCAATACATATCGAGTCGCCTCATATGAGGTATAACTTCTAGAAAATGAATCGCCTGCTATGAATTTAAGATTATAAAAAAATCACTATAGATCCATATTTTAATTACTTCCTAGCTACAACCACCATACGAGGGCTATTAATATCATATTTACTAAACTTATAGTCACCATATAGTTTTATTTCTTTAAATCCAGTTGTTTTCAGCATCTCAATAATTTCTCTAGCGCTATAAAACTTTATTTTGATTTGTCGTTCAATTTGTTTATTACCCTTTATAAATATTCTTCTTTCCCTCATCTCCATCTCTGTAAGATCTAGCTTCCTATCTTCTAGAACTAGGTATCCCCCCGACTCGTACCAGTATCTCTCCCTAAATTCTCTTATCATTCTTTCCCTATTCCATATGTCTAATAAAAACCACCTATCCCTTTTTAGAGACTTATTTACTTCAGATAATACCTCAATATTCTCTTGATGGGAAAAATAACCAAAGCTTGTATAAAAGCAATATATTCCATCGAACTCCTCCCTCCAGGGAAGGCTTCTCATGTCTCCTTTGACAAATCTGAGTACATCTTCGGGGATATTTTTTGCTTTTGCAGTATTCATGGCGATTTCTAGTAATGTATCGCTAAGATCGAGCCCGACTACCCTATACCCCATTTGAGACAGGATTAAGGCATGCCTACCATATCCACATGCTAAATCTAAAACTAATTCACCTGGCTTTATATTGAGGGCCTTAGCTATAAACTCTGCCTCCCTCCTATTTCTTTCTTCCTCCTCGAAAGGAGCATATGTTTCGTAATATAACTTATCGAAAAAATCAGTATACCATTCCTCTTTCATACAATATTTTCATTATATAAAATGAGATATTTAGCCTTAAATAATGAGTATCTAGATTCAACTGTTACCATGATTAAGATAGCATTATTATAGAGACATTATTAATTTCAAATCCTAGATTAAAATGTATCCGGAAAATGAATAGTAGGTCATACCGTATCTTCTCTTAATATAATCTCTTACATATTTATTGGTTACCGCTATTATCGTATAGTCAGATGCCTCCATAATGAGAGGATTGAATTTAGAAGTAGCTATTACAACCTTTTCTGTTAATCCCTTTAAAAATCGTAGTAGCTGAATCAACATATTTTCTTCTAAATTATCTAATACTCCCAGCCTATCTTCTATGACTACACATTTGGATACCGCCTTTTTAATAGCATTAAAGAGGATTGGTAAGCTAACCAATATAGACGCTTCACCAGTACACAGATTTAAATTATTATTTTTAGTGTAAATCCGTGTATTTTTTAGCTGAGTAGTTATCTGATTTAAGATGTGGCTGTCCATGTTAATATTCGTCATAGTCATATAGAGAAGTAGATAGATATCGGGAAATGTTATGAATTCACTTAGAACATTATAGATATGCCGTAAATTTACATTAGAAATAGATATTATGGGCATACTATCTATTATATCTAAAATATTTTTTCTTGATAAATTGTATAAATTGGCGGGCGATCCTTCGTTTTTATCAGATATTTTAATAATAAAATATTCATCTGAATCGATTTGCTTACTGATAAATGCATTTACATAGTATAGGCTTCTATGCCCTCTCTGTATATATTTGGGTATTTCGTTATATCTGAGGTATATTGGACCATCTATAAAAGACTCTACTACTTCTAGAGCCTCTTCAAAGCCCATTATAGGATGGATACATGTGCATTTAATTAACTCATTTTTGAGTATTGTTATATCCAGAATATTTGCAGAGACTAAAGTATACTCGCTTTCTTCTCCAAGTTTTTTTATAACCCTGGATACATGTTTTATATTTTCTTTGTGAGTGTATGCTAATAGATAAGTTTTTGCGTTTTTATTGTCTCCTTCTCTTCTATGATAAGCTACAACGATGCCTAAGTCGCGTATTTTATCATGAAGTTTTGTAAGTAATTCATGAATCACTCCTGGGTTATAATGAGTTAACTTAACAATATATGCATATCTATTTTCTTCAAATTCCAGCCATCTCGTTCCCTTTATGCCTATGAACGGATTTTTATGTGATTTGGATATATCATCTAGAACTTTATCCAGACATTTACCCCTTAAACCGAGTATATAATCTTTTTTCCTATAGTTTAATGATAACACTAAACTATTTAGATTCGGCTGGGCAACTAAGTATTGTAATAAATTATGTAAATTATCGTTATGAACATAGCCAGAATACCAGTGGGTTTTTTGCCTCTCATTCATCATTATCATCACTCATAAGTCGTATAATGATGAGTCCCATGATGAGCCTTAGACTATTTATCACTGTTCTTCCAGGTTTTGAGAATATAAAGATTATAACTAAAATTACGAGGAGAAGCGGATATATTATTATAAAGGGGAGTAATAGAACTCCTATGAAGGCCTTAGGATATCTTAATGGACTAATATGTAAAGGCTTTAGCATTAGATAACCAAAGATTGCTATCACTATGGATGTCGCTAGAGCAATATTATATGGTTTACCTGTCTTTACAGCTGATGCTAGAAATAAAGTAAGGAATCCCGCTATGATAATAAATAGTATCAATTTACTGATGAGTTTCATCATAAGCTTCCTCCACATTCTCCTTTAAGACATGAAATCCGTCTTTCCCTATAGTTAGAGGTATCTTAATGGATCTATCGGGTAGGTGTGGCGCTCTTTCTACTATCAATATCCTATTAACGCCTTTTCTCGTGAGATGCAGACTATATTTAAAGCTATAGCCTACCGATATGCCTCCGTAGAAGACAGGGAATCCTTTTCCTATCGGGTTTATAGACTCGTGATTTGTTGCGAGTATGATCAATTTATAGGCCGCTGTCATCTTCATAAAACTAGTCAGCATAAGATTTAGAGCAGATGCTCTGGCGGGTAGATATTGTGGCTTTGTGGGCATATTCTTGATTAAACTACCTAAGCTATCAATCACAATGAGCTTTATATTGTATTTTCTAATGAACTTTGATAGGGGGCTTTTGAGGGGATCACCACAATACTTTACATTTACCTCCAGCTTATCTCCTACACTAGATATGCTGGCCTCTATGTCTAAAAGTTTAAACATATCTTCAAGCCCTATTCCTGTTAGGAGGTATAAACAGTTCTGTTTCTTTGAATCTGCTCGTAACTGAAGCTCTTTGATAAATGCCTTAAGAGCATCCTCTAGATCCACTTTGTCATATTGTAGCTCTAATTCATCTAGAATTGTCATAAATACTTTTTTGACTTCTGATATTTCCTTTTTCCTCTTTTTATTATTTTTGGCGTATGTTTCTATCGCGACATCCTGATGTAATAACTTAAAATCGAAACGGTTATTGAAGTTATCGATATAACCTTCATCTATAAAGTTGTTTTTTATTGATGATTCTACATCTATGTAAAGGGCGGAGATTTTTTCTTGGCTTAGAACCTCATATATTAATTGAAGGGAAAGGATGGTCTTTCCAGCTTGATAAGGGCCATAAATATGTATCATGCTCTCCTCACCTAGACCTCCTTGGAAAACAACGTTCAACTTAGGTATCGTGTTTAGCTTAAATCTCTTTACCACCATGCCTAATCACTTTTCTATAATACATAAGTCCTTTAACTGAGAGAGTGAGGATCCGTTGACTTCCGATTTGTTTAAACCTAACATAATTTTGGTCCAAGAGATGATTTACAACTCTATATATAGTGGATGGCCCGTATGAGGGGTTTAACGCTATAATGCCTTTAAGCCCCATTCCCCCATGGTTATGCAGTAGGCTTATTATCGAGACAACAAGCTCTTTATATAGAGATATTAGATCTTCTTCTTCCGATGTTATATAAGTAGTCTTTTCTTCATATTCTTCTAAATTTAGATCTGCGGTATTGAAGTTGATAATCACATCATCCTTAAGTAGAAAGTACTTGTTTGATATGTTACTTTTGCGGGGAGCGAAATAGGTACGATAGGACCTTTCACCTATAATTAGATCAATTTTGGTTAAAAAGCTTCTATCTAGTAGACTTGGGCTTTCAGCAAAAAATATTAGGCGCCTCCTACTTTTATTGGGACCAAGTAAATTACATAAACTAGGTGATGTATATAGTGGTTCAGGTTCACCTAACAAAAGAGTAATCTCAACACGCGAGTTATTGGTATTAAGTATATAATATGTTAATATGCCGGTGAGGAGGCTTCTTATTAAGCTGTTCTTCATCAACGATAGCTCTAAGAGTATTCCGTCGAAATTGGATAAGCTTGTTAATAAGATGTCGAGGGTTAGTCTCTTGTCAGTATCGAAATATTTGAATTCTTCTCTAGAAAAGATTTCTCGAACGATATTTCTTAGAGAGACATAAGCATATTTCTCTAGACCGCTGGAAGCCTCGGTATATTCATCTATCTTGAGAAAGACTTCGGAAAGATCCATTTGAGAGCTCGAAACTTTCTCTATCGTCTGACAAAAGACTAAACTCCAGTATCCTGGAAATCGGGGTTTAAAATAGCGATTTAAGTTTATAATTAGATGATGAAGTAGATCCGTATGTAGAGACGGTGAAATGTTCTCCGGGTGGAGAATAGGATTAAACCTTAGGTCGACACCTACTTTAAGGCTTAATATCCTGATATCATTTACTCTAACCTTGCTCCATATCCCCCAGGGATCAATAAATATGAATGGACACTGAACCATTTTACAAGCCTTCATGATTAATGGTATTAAAGTATCTTCCCTTGAGGAGGCAACAAGTATGGACCGATATCTTGAAATATCCAACTTAACACTATAGTCGATTATTTCTGTATTGATTTTCCCTATCATTACGTTTCATAGTCTCTACTCTATAGATTAATAAATGGAGCGTTCATTTGAAAAATCAAAGATTTTTTATTGTCTTTTCAAAGATTTTTGAACCAGAACTAAACTTCATAAAACAGTTTAAAATGTAGATATTTAGGATGGGGTTTCCACAGTATGTTTCATCCACTCTCTCTTTTTCTTCCCAGTCTTTATCTCTCTAATTATTTTTCCGTCTTCTAAATACAATATTCTATCTGCTATATACTTGATCCTCTCATCATGGGTAACAATAACTACTCCTTTACCTTCTTCACAGGCTATTCTACATAGAAATTCGGTGACTTCGCGTCCCGTTTTAGAATCTAGGTTAGCGGTAGGCTCATCAGCTAATATTATTTTGGGATTATTAGCTAGAGCTCTCGCTATGGATACTCTCTGTTGCTCACCACCGCTTAATTCGGATGGAAGATGATTCAGTCTTTCGGCTAAACCCAATTTCTCAAGAAGCGTCTTTGCCCTAGTTCTCGCTTTTTCTCCATTGACGCCTGCTAGATTTAGAGCTATCTCCACATTTTCAATCGCAGTAAGTGAAGATAATAGATTTGGACTTTGGAAAACAAATCCAAAGTATTTCTTACGGATTTTAGGTAACTGTTTCTCTGAAAGACTAGTTATATCTATACTGTTAATCCTAACAGTACCCATAGTAGGCTTTAGAAGACCACCCATTACCAAGAGTAATGTGGTCTTACCGCTACCACTGGGCCCCATAATTATAACAATTTCTTTCTCATTTACGCTTAGAGAAATCTTTTTTAATGCGGTTACAGCGGTTTTACCTTTACCATATATTTTGGTGACATTATTCAGGTCTATAAGACTCATTATTTTTTCACCTATGACTTAAATACAATGGCTGGATCTACACCAGCTATTCTTTTGATGGGGAGATATGAAGAGGCTAAGCCCATTAGAACTGAAGCGATCAATGTATAGAATAAAGTCTCAAAGGTTACATAAATCATCAATTCAGGCATAAACATGGAGATGGCGGCTGAAGAAATTTCAAGTAATATCACGCCAATAAAGAAGCCTGTCATTGCTACAATAAGTGCTTGATTAAGCACAATTTTATATAATTGGTTATTTTCAGCTCCGATCGCCTTAAGCACACCGAATTCTCTTAATCTCTCTGTAGTTAGGGTATATATGGTTATCCCGATTATAGCTATTCCTACTATCGACCCCGCGACAGCTGTAATGTACAAAAAAGGATTAAAGCTCTCCATAAATGCGAATCCTTTCTCCACATATTCTTCGGAGGTATATGCGGCGACACCAGGTATTTCTTCATTAATCTTCTTTGTGACCTCTGAGGGGTTATCGGCATTAACTAGAATAAATGTAACTATTCCATCAAGATTTAGAATCCGTGATGCATCATCTTCACGTAGAAATATCATTTGATAAATAACTAAATTTGTCTCTTCTGATATACCAGCTATAATTAATTTCTCTGAAGAGATTTCTATTTCATCTCCTATATCCAATCCATATTTATAAGCAAGGTATCTATCTATGATTACTTCTCCCTGACCAATATCCGCTGTGCCCTTATAGATTTTCCAAGGTCCTCCTAACCCAGTCTCCGGATTAAATCCGACCAAGACGGCTGCTATTTCATCATCTCCGGATTTAAACGCTGCAGATTGGATTAAAATAATATAATCTACCTTTCTTACACCATCAATCTTCTTAATATCGCTAATAATATCTCTTGGTAACATTGATATACTGTGAAAATCTCTCCAACCATCCGATGCAACCCAAATATCTGCTCCTGAATTAAGGACATAGCTCTTATATAGCACAAGAAAACCTTGGAAAATACCGGATAAAAATAGTATTAACATGATAGCGACAGCTACCCCGGTTATACTAATAATGAACCTAGTTTTTTCTTGAAATAGATTTCTTCTAGCGATTGATACCATTTCTTATCCTATTACCTCAATAGGCTTGTTTTGATTTAACAGTTATTTCTTCCATATTGGAAAGTTTTCTTGGGGAAACCACATATATTTAGCGTAAAAATAGTTTTTACAACAGACGATGGTTTTACATAAATCTTGTTTATCTTGTCCTTTAATACTTATATTAAGGATTTTACCTAAATATGGTGATGTTAAATATTAGTTATTGGTGTTATCTATGAGTGCCGATATTAGAAAGATAGTACTGTGTTATGCGCTATCGGAAAGGTTAATGGCAGATATCTATGACCTTGCGGCGAACAAAGCCAACGATCCTGCATTGAAGGCTCTTTTAAGATTCATGGCTATAGATTCAAGGAAACATGAATATATATTTAGAATGATAGCTGAGCAGTATGGGATGTGGCGGATAAATGAGTCCGAATGTTCCAGAGTAAGTGGATTACTTTATGGACTAATCGGAAGTTTAAAGGAGGCTAGGGAAGCTGTCAAAAAAGCTACAGATGATAAGAAGATCAAGAAGGCCATTATAGGACTCGAAGAGATGCAGAGAATTCTCGGGGAGTCGGAAATTGATAGGATAGTTCAAGGGTTAACCGGAGAAGAGAAAGAAGTATTTACAAAACTACTCATATTAATAAAATCGGATCAAGAAAAACATGAAAAATTGATAGGAGAGTTCTTAAGCGCTTAGCTACATGATTATACAATAATAGACATTAGATATCTCATAAATAGTATAACTAGATAACTTCTCACGGTCATGTTTAATACCAGCGATAATGATTATTACTAGTAGTGTGCATTGAATATTGGGTATAGTAATGAATCGCCATAGTGGTTGGTCATGGGAAGTGTTTGTAGGCGCAATGTTTATAGGTTTAGGTATAGGCATGGCTGTCGGTGAACCTGGTGCTGGAGTAATTATGGGTATGGGTATAGGATTTATATTAGCATCGATAATAAAACTTGAAAAACGCGTGATTAAATTATCTCTTCCTAGGTTTACCCCCGGAATCTTCTCCATTATAGCAGGTTTAATATTAATAGCCATCGGACTGGAGTCTTTGGGGATAATCGGTGAAATAACAGCTAGAAGGTTATGGGGGATACTACTAATAATCGCCGGTGTATATGTAATGGCATATGGTGGATGGGCCTTTGCTAAAATGATTACAAAAGAGAGAGATGAAGAATAGTATTTCTAAGACCATAATCTCCATGTTATTTCTAAATTATTTTGAATTTATCATATTTATTCTAAAAATTAGATAGGCAGTAATAAGAATTGAAATACTATACTTCCTACATATAGGGTAGTCAACAGTAGTCCATCTGATCTAGTTAATTTTCTATCGAACATCAAGGAGGTTGATATCAGTGTAAGAATGGCTGTCCAGTAAACCATAAATAGCAACAACCCATTAGGTTGTATTACTAAGCTATACCCATAAAAATATACTGCTCCAAATATCATGCATGCTAATAATAAAGTGTTGTTTAGAATTTTGGAGCCTAAAACGTTAGCAATAGATATGGATACTGCTTCACCACCTTTACTAGCAAGTATCATCATAGAGAACTTTTCAGGTAATTCACCGGCTATAGGACTTAATATTATAGCGACAATTGCAGCGGGTATACCGATGGAAATAGCTATTTCTTCAACAGACTTTACAAACGGCTCTGCTCCTATTAATAAGCCTATGCCTCCTATAATAAACAAGATAATGCTGATAAATGTGCCTTTGCGAGTTATGGCTAGGTGGCCTATTTCTATATAGGTATCAGGGCGGCGTCTTGCTTCTATATATGCAAGGATAATATATAGTAGAAAAAGAACTGCAAATATTAGTCCATCGATGATATTATAACCGTCTATAAACATTATGACGCTTAATATAGCTGTAAAAATCAAAAAAGAAATGTCGAGCTTAAATCCCTCAACCCTAATTTCTGGGAGCGGTCGCCTAGATAATGATGTAGTGGCGATGAGTGTCATAATAGCTAATCCTAAACTCATCATCAATATATTACTACCCAAAGCTGATCCTAATGATAATCCGAATAACCCTATTTTGGATGCATATATAACTATCAATATTTCTGGTAGGGTAGTGGTTATACTAAGAATGGTTCTACCTACAAATCGTCCTCCTAAATAATATGACAATCTCTCTGCCCCCATCGATAATAGGAAACTTGCGGCCATTAACTCTATCAGCCATAGTATCATCAAACCAAGGTTAAATATGAGTCCCATAAATGACAACCTCTATGATAATGAATGCTTACAATTATGATGTCATTTCTTCTTCTTTAAATTATTAACCGGTAGGCTATAATATCATAAGGTTGCTGGCAACTCAAGATGAAAGAGGTCTTATATAAGTTGATGACTAAAATATATTCATAAAAAATGCCTAATCTTTATAAGTATAGTGAAGTGGCTGTATAGTGGTTTAAATGAATATCTATAGAGTGATATATTCGCTATTCAAAGATAAAAGATTAAGAAAAATATTATTGGCAGCTTTTATAGTAACTTTCTCACTTACAATCTTTATGCAGGTAGCCATACAATGGCTGGTCACTAAACATCCTCCCTCCTCAATAGGTTTCTTGTCTCCTCCGCCATATGTAAATATAAGTGAAATCGTGGTATTATGGATAAGCTCTAGATATGATGTTGTTATACCGTTCTTAACAGGCGATATTAATTGGATTATTATAATAACATTGCCCTTATTCTTACTAATACTACTGTCATCGATGATTGTAGCTCTAACAATAGCTCAACTTTTACATTATTCATCGCTTAAGAAAGGAAGGTGTAGATTAGAGAAAGGCGTTGGATCTGTGGCTTCCGCGTTTTTAATAACTGGAGTTGCTTCTGCTTCTTCAGCGGTACTTTCCTGTCCAGCATGTAGTTTTACCTTCGTTTCGACGCTGGCGGCATTAGCTATAGCTGGCGTGACAGGGTCTACATATGGTTTATCCTCGTTGTATATCCAATTCATGTATTACACATTTGGAATAGGTATAATTATCAATATTATTATGTTTATGGTTTTAACATGGAGGATCAGCATATTATACAGAACAAGGAACTAAACATTTCTATTTTCTGGCTAGTATCCTCATATCATTTGCTAGGTCGTCTGGGCTCCAAGTTGGAGGTGCACCAATAAAGACAACCCTTATATTGAAGTCTTTATCGATTACATATATTAGAACCGCATGTTCCACCAAATAACCCTCATGTTCCATCTGACCCATATCATCACTCATATTACCCATTACTTTCTTAACATAGATACCATAATCCTCCCATACCTTGGCTACAGCCCCAGGGTCTCCTGTGAAGAAAATTATATTTTCAGCTCCATACTTATCAGCCCACCATTGGAGGCGTTCTATAGTATCTCTCTCAGGATCAACAGAAACTAGGACCATGGCTACCTTATCAGCTAATCCCCATTCCTTTAAGGTCTCATATGCCGTGGTGAAGCCCCATGTTATCGCTGGGCAAATATCTGGACAATGGGTATATACAAATGAAAGGGCTATTACTTTTCCTTTAAGGTCCGATAGAGACATGACTTCCCCATGTTGATTAATTAAGGTAAAGTCGAAGGCAGGCTCGGGTTCTCTCACGATACCCCTAAATTCTTCTTCTAAGAAGTAATTGATATATACAAGGTATCCTCCTATAATTCCTCCTAGAATTATGGCAATAATAATGGCTATCTTGACTTTCCTGTTCATAATAAATCAATAGGAAGTATCAATAATTCTATATTAAATTTTTACCCTTATAAATAAGGATAATACTAGACTTAAGATCGGACTATTTTATCTCAGTTGATAATTCGACTAGCCTCATAGCGAGTATCTCAGATAAATGGGCGGCTTCTTCAGCAGTATAATAATTCTTTATTGAGGAGTCATAATACAAGTTTATCAATGGGGGGAACTCTTCATCTCCAATATCAATAGCAATATAGATGGGTATATAGGGGAACACATAGATCTTTAGTGATAAGTCATACCCTGGTATCTGAGCTTTCGCGGCGCCAAGTATACTTGAAACTTCGGCTAATAAATCGATATTCTCACTAAATTCCCGATTAAGTCTATTTAACACGTTATTCTTATAATTCTGGAAATACAGATCTCCTCCATATAACTGTCTAAAAACTATTAATTCCCCTGTTTCAGGAACTTCATCTGACTGTGCATATCTGTATAACACAAAATATACGCTAGGCGCTATGTCATCCCTAACTCTCGATAAAAATGTATCATATAGTTTCCCTGTCTTAAGGTCTAACTCAAATCCGATAAATCTGAGCTTGTCACCTGTTGGGAAACCTAATTTCCCTCCTAATCCACTAATTACATCCGAGACTTTATCCCAACTCCATATGCTTTTATACATACTAGTTAAATCAATGTGAATATTAGATAATATTTTTTCTTTGACCAGAAAAAATATTGGATATCTGGTAAAAATGGGATAGCCCTAAAACCGCCAATTTGTAAAGATTATCTTGATTATCCTATAATATTATTAGTAGCTTTCGTAGCGAATCTGGTGATTATATGACTGAGAAATATGACCTTATAATTATAGGAGGCGGCCCGGGCGGGTATCCAGCAGCGATTAGGGGCTCCCAACTTGGGTTAAGTGTAGCATTAGTTGAAATGGATAAACCTGGAGGTGAATGTGCTAACTATGGATGTATACCTACAAAGGCCCTGATTCACCCTATAGAAACTTATTGGAAGACTCGAAATTATCAATTTATTAAAGGAGACATCTCTATCGATAAAATCGGTCTCTTCGAATGGGCTAGGAAGATAGCCACAGATGTCTCAAAGAGGGTCGCAAATCTCCTTAAAGGATATGGAGTAGAATTATATAGTGGAAAGGCTAAGATGATTGATAGTCTCACAGTAGATATAGATAACATAGGCATCATCAAAGGTGATAACATTATTATTGCCACAGGAACACATCCTTCTTCACTACCCAACATACAATTTGATGGAGAACTGATTCATGATAATAGGAGTATATTAGGGCTAAGGGACATACCTCAAAGCATACTTATAATAGGCGGCGGATATATAGGTGTCGAATATGCTAATATAATGGCTAAACTCGGCATAGAGGTTTACCTCATAGAGTTACTGCCCCGTCTTCTACCAGGTATGGACAAGGACTTTTCAAGAATTATAGAAAGAAGATTGAAGAAGCTTGGAGTTAAGATATACACATCATCGAGAGTAGAAGACCTGACTAAGAAAGAGAATTATATTGAAGCAAAGATTACTGGCAATATATTGATTGAAACTTCATTAGCTCTACTAGCAGTAGGTAGAAAACCCAACACCAGTAACCTGGGTTTAGAAAATGCTGGTGTAAAGATAGATGACAATGGGTATATCAGTGTGGATAACACAATGAAAACGTCAAAGAAAAATATATATGCCTCGGGTGATGTAACAGGCGACCCACTCTTAGCACATAAAGCATTTCTCCAAGGAATAACTGCAGCGGAGAACGCCGCGGGCTTAAATAGTGTTTATAATCCGAATGCTGTTCCGGCAGTTATCTATACGGAGCCTGAATTAGCATCGATAGGATATACTGTTGATAGAGCAATAAAAGCTGGTTATAAGCCTCGTGAAATAAAATATCCTATTGGAGGTCTTGCTAAAGCGGTGATAGAACAGAGTACCCTGGGCTTTGTTAAAATCGTGTATGACGAATATTCGAAAAAGGTCCTAGGTATACATATAGCATCCCCACATGCATCTGAGCTCTCAAGCGAGGCGGCTCTGGCCATAGAAATGGGTGCAAGCCTAGACGATATCACTCTCACTATGCATCCCCATCCTACAATATCAGAGTCGATTAAGGAAGCGGCTGAATTGGCTCTAGAGAGACCTATCCATTATATATTACGTTCTAAAAAGCCATAGATTAAGCAAAATTTTTTCTTTATAATATCTATTTAAAAGCATTTTTGAGCTATAAACATGCTAATATCATACTTGAATAACTTTTAATTCAAAAAAGAAATTATTTTTTGGATGAATGATTTCGCTTTACTCGGTATAGCGATATTTGCAGGAATACTTATTGGGAGATTGTTTGATAGACTAGGACTACCCGAAGTGATAGGCACCGTACTTGTTGGCGTAGTAATGGGAGGATCAATTCTTAATCTGATAACTACTGACAAGTTGGCTTTCTACAGACCCCTAATCGATCTGGCGATAGCCTTCTTCGGCTTCTTTATAGGTGTAGAGCTGAAGTTTGAGAAATTGAAGGAGTTAGAGTATGTAATACTCTCTATTTTATTTTTCGAAGTATTATTTACTTTTACGGTTGTCCTATTAAGTCTATACATATTCACACGGGAATTTTATTTATCTCTTCTGTTAGGTTCACTCGCAGTATCAACAGCTCCAGCTGCAACAGCCGATGTAATATGGGAGTATAAGGCCACGGGTCCATTGACTTTCACTATACTAGCTATAGTAGCATTCGATGATGTAGCCACGGTATTAATATACTCCTTTTCCAGAACCTTTATTATCAACTCACTTCTCGGCTCTACGATAAATATATTTAATGCCTTGGTGTTTCTTGCGGACCATATAATCATAGCGGTAGTTATAGGGTTGTTTTTTGGAGGAATATTCATATTATTATCTCGCTTCTTTAAGAGGACACGGGAAATATATATTATCATATTGGGGTTAATTATCTTAGCCAGCGGGATAGCTGAAATATTTAATGCATCAGAAATACTATCAAATATTATTTTAGGAATGATATTCTCTAATTATTACCGTGGATCAGAGGATTCCGTTGATGCCATTAGGGATCTATCCGCACCCATATTTACCCTCTTCTTCGTTCTAATTGGAGCGAAGCTTAGGCTAGACATCTTCCTAATTATGTATTCGGCAGGTCTAGTATATCTAATAGCCGCCTTGTCAGGTAAGACGCTTGGATCGACCTTCGGTGCGCTTATATCGAAGGCTGAGTCTGTAATATCTAGAAATATAGGATTTACCCTTTACTCACAAGCCGGGATAGCGTTGGGGCTCGGGTCTGAAATGTATTTCGAGCTGATACACATTGAGCAACATGCTCTCGCAACGAGGTTCATGAATATCTTGATAGTGGCGGTACTAATGCTTCTGTTGATAGGCCCCATTATGGTTAAATATGCCTTGGGCAGAGCTGGAGAGATAGGTAAAAGAAAGGAATATGTAATTGGAAGAGAATATTAAATAGAGGCAGAGATATGAAGCATTATTAGTCTGGTATTTGTTTATATATATACCATAGATACAATAGGAATCCTATTATCAATAGGATAGGATAGACTATGATGAGTATTAATAAGAGAAACGGAATTTCTCCCTCTATTATACTGAGATATATCAGTCTATATGTGATTATCATATCAATTGTTATAAATATCCCTAGATAAAGAATTGCTCTGAAATATCTATCCATTTTCCCCTATTCTCTGGTGGTAGATTAAGTATCTTCATATAAAAAGCTGGAATACTGATTAAGTAGGGTATTTCGTGATTAATGTATATCTAAAATTGTATACTAATAGGATTATGATAGGAGCAATAATTAGCGCAACCATAGTATATAGATAAGTAGCCGCGTCGCCTGCGAGTTCAGCGTCTGCGATAAGTTCCCTATAACCAGTTATGCCTTGGATTACTAATACGAGTATTAATATAATGTTAATTATTATAGCTATTTTTCTTCCTTCCCTGCTTCAACGGGTGTTATCTCCACCGCCACGTTACTCACCAATAAATCCAAGTAGCCTAAAATTATAGAATAGCAATAAGGTTCTATGAAGTTTTAAATAAAATTATGATAGAAACTATCTATATCTGTTTTTTCTTTAATAATAATGCATTTGCAACCACAATTATTGAGGAAAGTGTCATAAGTATAGCGCCCCATTCCGGCCTGAAGATTATAGTGGGGTATGCGATACCTGCTGCTAGGGGGATGGCTACAGAGTTATATCCTGTAGCCCAGACAAGGTTTTCCTTCATCTTCCTCATAGTATATCTACTTAATCGAACTAGCTTAACTATATCTCTTGGGTCATTTCTGACGAGAACGATGTCTGCGCTTTCAACTGCGACATCAGTTCCTGCACCAATAGCTATCCCTATATCTGCTTGTACTAATGCCGGCGCATCATTTACCCCATCGCCCACCATAGCCACCACATAACCCTTGTCTTGTAATTCTCTAACTTTAGCAGACTTTTCTTCAGGCAAAACCTCCGCAAAATACTCATCTAATCCGAGTTCTTTTGCCACATATTCAGCTGTTTCTCTCCTATCACCTGTCAACATAGCTACCTTAATACCCATCTTCTTCAGTTCTTTAACAGCTTCACGACTCTCATCTCTTATAATATCTGATAGCCCCAGTATCCCCATCAATTTCCCATCGATAGCCACATATACAACTGTTTTTCCTTGACTAGCTAATTCACTTACCTTCTCATCAGCCATAGAAATATCGATATTCATATCCTGCATCAGCGTCTTATTACCCACAATAATTCGTTTACCATCTACTATCGCTGCAGCACCTTTACCTGGATATGCTTTGAAGTCTTTGGCATGCGGTATTTTTCCCATTTCTTTAGCCTTATTAACTATAGCACGCGCAATTACATGCTCAGAATTTACTTCTACAGCGGCAGCTGGAATAATAATATATTTTCCATCTTTGTCAGATAGAGATACGATGTCACTTACACCGAATTCTCCTTTTGTCAATGTACCTGTCTTGTCAAACATCACCATATCAAGTTTTAATGCACGTTCAACAGCTGTCATATCTCTAACGAACATTCCATTCTGTGCAGCCAATGTAGTCGATATTGTTGTTACTGTAGGGATAGCTAAGCCTAATGCATGTGGGCATGCTATAACTAGGACTGTTATAGCAAATGTGAGTGCTAAGACCCCGCTTAAACCTATAAATGAGTACCAATAGAGGAATGTAACCAGTGCGGTAGCCACTGCAATCAATGTTAAATAGGATGCCGCTCTATCAGCTATTCTTTGTATATGCGGTTTTGTCGCTTGCGCCCTCTTTACCTCTCTAATTATTCCCGCTAATACGCTTTCTTCACCAACCTTATCTACCTCGATTTTTAAAAGTCCCTCCAGATTAACTGTACCTCCTATAACTCTATCGCCAATCTTCTTGTAAACAGGTTTACTTTCACCTGTAATCATAGCTTCATTAACAGATCCCTCCCCTTCTTTAACAACGCCATCAGCCGGTATTTTTTCTCCAGGCCTCACAAGCACTAAATCGCCTTTCTTTAGATCGGATATATTTACCTCTATTATATCGCTATTGACTATCTTATTCGCTTTTAGGGGGAGGAGTTTCATAAGCTCTCTGAGGGCTCCGCTTGCTCCCTTAACAGCCCTCATCTCCATCCAATGCCCAAATAATAGAAATACTATTAGTGTAGCTACTTCCCAGTAGAAATCTGCAGCTTCGAATATAAATGTAGCTCCTATGCTATAGATATATCCGGATAGCACAGCTATCGAAACTAATACATTCATATCAGCTGATTTTTGTTTCAATGATTTAAACGCTCCTCTATAAAAGAATAGCCCTCCATAAAGAACGACTATAGTGGCCAAGAGCGTCAATACATATTCTGTACCAGGTACAGTGAATTTATAGCCTAGCCACCTTTGGATTGATGGACTTAACAGTAAGAGAGGAATAGATAAAAGTAAGGTTATTAAGAATTTATTCTTTAGGTCACGCTCCATCATTGCATGATGGTCATGACCTACATGGACTTTCTTCACTTCTTTTTCTACTATATGGTCTCTACAATCTATTCCTTGCTCATTGATATAATCTATTATCTCCTTCTTCGTTATCATGCCTTTATGTATTCTTACATTTAGAACACCAGTCATACAATCATAGCTAGCATCCATTACATGAGGTAATGAACGCACTATGTTTTCTATCATACAAGAACAGTCCGGCATCAAGTGTTCATCTATCTTTATCATCATACTCTCAATGTCATGATGCATTGTTTCACTATGCATGTTTTTTCACTATAATATCACTATGTGTGGCATATCACATATAAGTTTCCTCATTTCCAAAATGTAAAGCCATGGAGCTTAAATTATCGATCTTCCTTTTTTAGATAGAGAGAATGTATAGGTATCTGCCTACATATCCTGAATTTAGAAGTGCGGAGGGCATCTGCTCCAGATGTAGAGGATATTGGAGATTATGTGGAAGACCTATTTGTCCAATACTTATAAAAGCAAAATCATTTATGGAGATAAAGGAAAAAATTAATAAAAGAGAGCTTTTTGGAGCTAGCCCTCCCTCTATATTTATAGGTTCATGGGGGATATCCTAAGGTGTATATTGGTCCTCTCACCCCTACAATTGAGGAGCGAGAGACCTCCATAATGGATTCTCCTTGGCTATGGATAAATTTGGATTGGGAGGATATTCTTAGGAGCCGGTTTCTCGTATTGGAGACTCCTCCAACCCTTATGATAGACAGGGCTCTCATAGCTAATTTTATCAAGAATGTAAGTCTCGGTGACCATACACTGGCGATAGAAATTAGGGGTAATGCTACTTCTAATGCGCTCGCCTACATGGAAAGTAAAGGTATAATTCATATAAAGAACCTCAGTAAAGATGAGCCGCCTTACTACCGTGATTTCTACTATAGTAGGATATTTGGCAAAGGTAAGAACAATATCTATCAGTTTACAGATGGCGAGCTTAAAACCCTCTACAAGAAGGCTATAAATACGCCGGTAAAGCAGATATTTATCACTTTCCACGGTGTGAGGATGTATACGGATGCAGGGAGGCTACGCTATTATCATCTATATGGAGGCTTTCCTGATAATAGGCCTCCCTATGGTCTTGACGCGGTCAAATATGAACTTATGAAAGATATGAAGTTTCCAGCTACGAAAAAAGAATTAATAGAGCATGAAGGATGGAAAGTTATACCTCTAAATGCTAAGGAGAATATTCATTTGGGGAATATATTATCATGGATACCCGATAAACTATATTTAAATCTAGATAGTGTTATAAACGAGTTATCTAAATATTTTTGATAAAAATATGTTTTTGACTGATATATCAATTACAAGACTCTTCTTACTTCATTATTTTCTCCTGAATATAGACATAGCCACAATTACTGCTATGATGATTAAAGCTGCAATTATCATTAGCATCTCACGTGTATATTGGAATTCCCTCTGCTTCTTTTCTATTTCTATCAGTCCAGATACTTGAACTTGATCATCACTGACCTCCACCTTATATTGTGGCTCCTCGTCTTCTATCTGTGTAAGTGATACTCCTATACTAGGATCATGTTGCAATGTAGCATTATCAAAATACGGGTATACTAGGAATATCCATAGATGATTATTAGTGATCCAAAATATTCCTTTCACTTCCACCTCGTCGATGCTGCCGTTGGGGTAATGCAAATTAGCCACGGGTATAAACTTATAGAATCCAGCCACAACCCCTTCTTCTGTTAATATCTCCAGTTTGTCGTCAAAACCGGATTCGTACTCCATTTCACTAGTAAACTCCATATCCTTAACTTTAATTGTTCCTCTAAATCCCTTCATAACAGACATCTCTACATTCATATGCTCAATTTCCATCGGCTCACCTATATATGAAAACTCTACCAGAGATTCATTGATCTTATCCAGTACTGTGAAGTGAGAGATAACGGTCAATGTAGGCTCAAAATACTCATCGATTATGCCTGAATACTCACCTAACGCCTTTTTTAGAATATCCATATTCCATCGCCATCCTTCAATTATAATATCGTTCTTCAATTCTGCTCTTGTTATCGTTATATTTTCGCCGTTAACAATTTCTTCGACATTCACGGTATATATCCGGTTTCTTATCTCGATCTTATCAAAATAGTCAAAGACCTTTGCGTGTGCCTCTTCAGCTATAAAACTGAATGAAATGCCTATTACATTACCTTCAGTGTCTGTAATATTAGTAGGACCAGATAATTTCCATTCTAATGCTGCGAATGGCAGGAGGAATGGATGATAATTTCCCCTCATAATCCCCGTCTTTATTTCCATGAATTGCGATATCTTGTGACCCATCCTTGCTCTAAATTCCATTAAGGCAGACTTTAACTCCTTTATCGCATGCATCAATAGACCCATATTAACTTGGTTTAACCCTTCATCTCTAATAGTATAGAGAAGATCCCTTAAAGTAATTAGAGCATCAAGAAGATTATATATGGCATCTTCTTCTGTATACATCTGTAGCTTTTCTATAGCATCTTCCACGCTATTAATAGCTGTAGTTATATCGCCACGCCTAACTTGCTCCTGTAAATCCACCGTTATGTTCTCCACCATTATCGATATATTTGCCTCTGCTCCAAACCCTTCTTCAACCAATTTATTCAAAATTAGTTTGGCTATAGCCCCTCTTCCAAATAAGTGTCCTCTACTGAAATTGCTCATAGGAGGTATCCACGCCTCAGCAATAGCAAAATACTTGCCACTATATATGGTATCATTATCCTCATTATACCACCAGAAATACATTGGGAACGCTTTAACCGTCGGTATAGCTACTGTAATAACACCATTACTAATCATAGTAAGACCTTCATGCTTTTCCATCTTCATTTTATTTATTTCTCCAGCCGCCTCTAAAGGTACCAACGAAAATATTAATAATCCAATTAATATCAACCCTATCAATCTCCCCATTTTTATCCCCCGTTAATAATAAGGATAAAAACCATGTTTAAAAGCGTGTTTTTTTAGAAATCTCAAATACTTATTCTAAAAAATTAGAATAGAAATTATTGTGATGCGAGCATGTCTCTGATTAAAGAGATAAATCAAATAGGTATCGTTACTAACAATATAAATCGAGTTAAGAAGTTCTTAGAGAAAGTCGGGTTTCCTCCTTTTAATATTATAGAGATACCAAGTTTGAAGATATATTATCGTGGTAAAGAGGCTATAATTGACATCAAAATAGGACTATCTCATATACATAATATACAAATAGAGCTTATAGAAGCTGGCGGCGAATCTATCTATAAAGAATTCACTGATAGAAGGGGAAGTGGTATACATCATTTAGGAATATATGTTGATGATATAGAGGACGCCATATCTAGATTTGAGGAAATAGGTATTGATGTTATACAATCTGGCGAGATTTATGGTGTAAAATGGGCTTATTTAAATACTGAAGAAGAGCTTGGCTTTATTCTAGAGGTTATTCAGACATAACATTATCGATACTCCTTACCATATTTTTCTTTTAGTACCCTCTTAAGATATTTTCCTGTTCCTGTTTTAGGAATACTATCCAGATAAATCAGTTTATCAGGAAGTTGCCATTTAGGAAATTTCCTTAGAAGATAACTATATATATCCTCATCACTAAGTTTTCCTCTAAATCTATCCTCTGGAACTATCAATGCAAGAGGTCTTTCACCCCATTTATCATGAGGTATACCTATAACACATGCTTCCATAATATAAGGATGATTCACTAAGTAATTTTCGAGCTCAATGGTTGATATCCATTCCCCGCCACTTTTAATCATATCATTATATCTATCTACGACCTTCAAGTATCCGCATTCATTTATTATACATGCATCACCTGTCCTGAACCACCGTTGTGATTGCCACACAATAAATGCTTTATCATCTTCTTCATAATTATAATAATTTTTCGATATGAAAGGACCTCTTACTATCAATTCACCAACCTTATTTTCGCCATGCTTTATTTCATTTCCCTTTTTATCGATAAGTACCTGTCTTACTAGAAAAGCAGGTAGGCCTTGATAGAGTGCATAATCACCATTTTCGAGACATTTTTTATTGAGCGAAGGTATTAATATACTTCTGTGAGTAATTGGGTTGCCCTCTGTGAATCCATATGTATGTATGACTTCCATACCATAGGACCTAAGGCGACGGATAAGCTTTAAATTCGGTGAGCTGCCGCCCAGAACCGCCTTCATATGGATCTCTCCGCTAAACTTTCTTTTATCTAATTCGTCTAGAATGGCACGCCATATAGTTGGTACACCCTCAGATATCGTAACCCCTTTATCCAAGATTATATCAACAATGGGGGCGGGATTTTTCACCATCCATCTTCCAGGAAAAATCTGCATTGCTCCGACAATCATGAATGAAAGCCATAGTCCCCATCCCAGTGCATGGAACATAGGTGTCAACTGTAGGTGTACATCCCTTATTGAAAGGTTAAGATGGATTGCCCATATTAGACTATGCAACATCGTTGATCTGTGCGAATAGAATATTCCCTTAGGTCTTCCGGTTGTTCCAGATGTATAGCAAGCTGCGTATGCAGATTTCTCGTTTAAGACTGGAAAATTATAATATTTTGACTTTTCTTTAAGAAGATCATCGTAGAATAATAGGGGCTCTATATCAATGTCCCCGCTTTGCCTATCTAGCAATATATATTCTGATATGTCTAAATATCTATCTATACTAGTTATAAGATCTGTAAAGTCAGAGTTGAAAAAGATTCTTTTTATACCGCTATGTTTGATTATATAGGCTAGTTCATTAGTATGGAGCCTTGGATTTAGTGCCACTAATACTCCGCCTATACATGGAACCGAAAAATAGAGTTCAAGGAATCTATGAGTATTCCATTCAAGTATCCCTATGCGTTCCCCTTGTTTTACTCCTAGTTCTACTAATCCATGTGCAAGCTTCGAGACTCGTTCTAGAAGTTCTTTATATGTATATGAAATCGTTTTATTGTCGCTGATCCTGGAAATAACTTTCTGGCTATGATAGGTCTCAGCAGCATATCTAAGGATATCAATTATATTCAATTGATAATCATCCATCATAGTAGATGGAAAACCAGTAATTATATCCATATAAACACCAAAATTATTTAGTATTGGAAGAGATACATAAGACATGAGTTGATTTATGCAGCAGAATATCTTTTGATATCAATAATATCTATATTATTTTAATCTTAATTATGATGTGAGAGGGGACTTATGGAGAAGGGACTTGATGAATATAGAGGTACTGGCAGAATAATTCTAATAATCCTAATAAATATAATAGCCTCTATCATCTTAATAATCAGCGGTTTTATATACCAAAGCTTGGTATTGATAGCAAATGGACTAGAAAGTACAATAAATATAATTACTCTTTTTCTAACTATTTACCTAGTTATATACCTAACCCCTCAGCCTCCAGACGCAGAGCATCCATATGGCCATGAAAAGTATAGTGCTTTTTCGGCTGTTTTGACCTCAATTGCTATGGTTGCTATAGCAGTATACATAATAATGAATGCCTATTATAAAGCCAATTTAGGATATATGGTGAGTATGGAGGCCGCTTATATCGCACCGATAAGTATAATTCCTCCCCTCATCAATTACGTTTATTTTAGATACTTATCATATAAATACTTAGAGATTGGGTTTACGGCTGAGGCACGCCATCAATTTATTGATTTTTTGGATTCAATTATAACATTAGTGGGAGTTTATGGTGCGGTTTCACTTACGTATATTTTTGATTTGATATCCGCTTCTATTCTTTCTATGCTTATTTTATTTACCGCGGCATGGAATCTTAAAGACGCCTCATATATCTTGTTGGACTATGGTTTGTCACCAGAGATAATTAGGGATATCGTAAAAATGGCTAAAGAAGAGCCTGAAATCAGGAGTTGCCATGAAGTGAGGAGTAGAAAATTAGGTAATAACTATTATGTCGACATGCACATAGAGGTAGATCCCAATTATCCTATTATAGATGCACATGAAGTTGCCCATCGTATAGAAGAGAAAATAAAAAAGAGATACCGGGAGATTCGGGATATAGTTATACATATTGAACCAGCATAAGTCGACTCCATCATCCGAATTAAAAAATAGGGTGGAAAGAGAGGCTCCGCAGAGTATCCATATATTATCAGATTAGGATATAGCTTTCTCCACAACCAAATACCTCGCTCGGCATTCTCATTAGTGTGGTCTTTATTATGGTATATGTAGCGGGCTCTGGCCAGCCACCGTATCCTGCTAGAAACACCGGGCTTTCATCGGGATAGATGGATGTACCTCCAATTTGTCCAGGGGTGATCGGCGCCTTAGCTGCCCCGGCCAATAGCACCCCCTGTTTTCCGCAATAGTTATAATTCCGTAAGAGATCTCTGGTGACATTAGTAAGAATATTATTACGATGCTTAGAGACCTAAATAAAAATTTATTCGTAAAAGATAATCTTAGATATTTTCATAAGGAACGTTTTACAAGAAACTTGAATTATTTTTAATATTTACCTATAACCAATTAAGTCGTGAGGACGTAGCTTCTTACAACGATAAATATGGGTCCGGCCGGATTCGAACCGGCGACCTCCTGCGCGTAAGGCAGGCGTCATAACCTCTAGACCACGGACCCTCAAAAAACAGTATCCATTTCAGTTTTTTGTTTTCCTAATTTATATTTTTTGGCGTAATATAGCCGTAAGTAGCATTAGTTCATAATACCGCTTATACCTTTAACCCGACAGACTAATATTTAGTGAAAGCTGTTGAATATGGTGATTAAATATTGAAAGAATATATTAGATTTATTAAGACAAGAGCAGTACCGCCCGGGAAAGCGGCTGTTAAGATGATAAGTGGAGTTCCTATCTATGTTATTAATAAGGATGGTGTGTTTTATGCTTATGTTGCCGTTTGTCCCCATAAATTCCATATTCTAAGCATTAGAGAGTTGATAAATGGATATATCATATGTCCGGGTCATAAAGAAAAGTTTGATCCTTTTGATGGTTCTCCAAAGTTGGGGTTATCTAAAATCTCTCTAAAAAATCTGGATGTGAAGATTAAAGATTCGGAAGTATATGTTGAGAAGCCATCGGACGAATTGCGGCGATGGCTAATAGAGTTGACGGAATAATCTATTACGCTTTACAAGTTTTGACTTAAAGATAATAAATGACTAAAAATTTATTTATATATATCGTTATGATGTTGTAGAGTAATATTTGAGGTGTATGTGGATATGTCTTCCCGTAGAAGAAAGGAAGCGCCTCCGCCGGCTACAATGGCAGGTCTACTTAGGTTTTTCGAGGATTCCACAGCAGGAGTTAGGATTCAGCCCACATATATTATAATTCTAACTGTTTTATTCCTAGTATTATCCTTCTTATTGCTATATTTCCCTATTATTTAGTTGATGGGGTCTGATGTGGAGAACAATATAGACGAGATTTCTAGGTTTTATGCCAAGCTCTTCAGATTGGGTTCACTTAGAAAAAACATTCTCCTTTTCTTGATTATGACTCTAATTAGCGGGTTTTTAGCTTGGAGCATAAATCCACAGTTTTATACTATTATTATACCCATTGTAATACTCAGCTATGTTGCAGAATACTTACTATATAGGTATTACTTGACCTATAGCCATAAATTATTGAATATGAGGAGGCTCTTGGGAACAAATAGTATAGCCCTAGGATTCTCTATTATTCCATTGATTATAGGAACTATCTTTAAAGAGATTATTCCAGGTGAATATGTTCTATATCTATTTTCAGGTGTTTTTATCGGATTTAAGACCATAGTGTTTCTAACTCTAACATTTGAAGGTTTTGCAAAAGGATTAATACCTGCAGCAGCGGGGGTAGGGATTGTAATAGCTGTTTTCACTATAAATTCTTCGTTATCTCCGTTTGTAGTAATTATACCTACAGTTTATATTCTTGCCTCAGCTGCCTATATCTATCTAATAAACAGAATAACATTACAATATAGTGGTAGAGGCGCTATAACTTATTTACGTAGTTATATAGCTAGTTGGTCAGAAGATGATCCGGGGCCAATGGAAGCCTTGATAGATTCGTTTTCTGTGAAACGGGATGTAGAGGTTGAAGAATACATATTTAGTGGAGACAATAAATTTCGAGTAATTTTCCCGTACTTCCATTTTGGGCCCTTTAGAAATGTAGGAAGCTCCTCTTTCCCGTCAGATTTTAAGAGAGCTCTATACATGTTAAAAGGGGAATTATCTATGGTGGTTCATACACCAGTTTCACATGACCTTGACCTATCATCAGCATCCTATATGTACCGTGTTATAGATATGCTTCTAACAGACGCAGACTGTCAGGAATTAAATAGGGCATCCCCCATTTATTCATATAAATTTAATGATGCCGTTGCATATGGCTTTAGATTTGATGATAATGCCATTTTAATTTTATCATATAAAGAAATGGAGGATATTCCATATGAAATTGTTGAGTGCCTTAGAGTATATGGAAAGAAACTAGGCTTTAAAACTGTTTCAGTAATCGATGCGCATAATTCCCTTATCTCGATACTGACATTTATAGACAAAAATAAATTGGATGAACTGCTTAAAGCAGGCAAGGAAGTTCTTGATAAGTTGAAGGATACTAAATTATATGAATTTAGAGCCTCTATGTCCTCCCTTTCTTTCCCAGAGTTTACCTTAGAAGATGGATTGGGAAACGGAGGGGTATCTATATTTTATTGGGAAGCCGGGTCCATTGATAATGTTATCATATGTTTCGATTCTAATAATCTAGACCCTAAATTTAGGCTAGCTTTAGAAGAGGAGGTGAAGAAGCAGCTGGAAATAGATAATATAATTATTATAAGCACTGATACTCATGAGGTTACTGCACGGGGGGTGGAAAACAGGGGGTATGTTATCTGGGGCTCCAGAGAAAATAATTATAAGGTTATACCAAGGCTAATAGATGAATTAGAAAGGCTTAGAGATACGGCGGAGAATTGTAAAGCTATGTATAGATCAAGAAAAACTAGTGTTAAAGTTTTAGGTGAGGATATAATAGATAAGACAAGGTCTCTAATAAGAATAAGCTTTAGATACTCTAAGATACTGGCATTAGCATTATATTCACTCGCTATATTTACAAGTATCCTATTACTGTGGTGATGAAAAAATTCAACCTTTAAAATATATTCATCATTATAATTGTTATATAGTATCAGCCGCCATCAATATAGGTGTATAGATAAAATGAATATAGATGAATCCGGTATAGAAGAGAAGGAGCTACCTATAGTCTATGTTGGCAGGAAGAATATGTCATATTATCTTAATGTATGTATACGACTATTCGATGGAGGTAAATCTGAACTAATTTTAGAGGGTATGGGCTCCAACGTTGTTAAAGCAGCGGATGTAGCTAACTTTTTGACGAAATTCTATAAACGCGGTAGAATAGCGATAAATAATATTAAACTAGATCTTGTAAGTAAAGATGTAGTAAGAGGATTACCCAAATATGTATCGAGAATAAGAATCTATCTAAATAGAGAATAGAAATTATTTATAGCATATCTTATGGGTATAATTATAGGAAACTAAATTTTAGGTAATCTATGTTAGTATTGGGGATATAAATATTGAGTAAGGAATTGGATCAGTCGATTGTAAGAGAAATTCTTAGGCAAAGACCGGAATTAAGGTATGAAGACATAGAGCGTTTAGTTAAAGAGAAGATGTCTTCTCTACATATGTCTTCTAAGACAGCTCTATATCTCGTTTGTATGGAGCTGGGTGTTAAACTAGAGTCGGGGGTCTCGGATTTTATCGAGATAAATCGGTTACGAAGCGATTTATCTAGAATTAGAATAATAGGTAGAATATTGTGGATTAAGAACGAGGATTATTATGAATCTCCAGTGTATGGCAAGCGATATTATGTAAGGGCTGGGTTAGGAGATAGAACCGGCGTGGCAAATATACTCTTTTGGGGTTATACAAGAGACAAGCTTGATGAGATGGGTATAATGCCGGGTGTTATAATCGACATCAATGGCGCTTATACAAAAAAAAGCATGAGTGGGCTAATCGAAATACATGTTGGTGATAGAGCAGTAATTAAAGTCGATTATGAAAAGGACGAGGAATATCCTAGTGTTATCAGTTACTTAACTAGAGTAGATCAAGCTAACTTTGAGGATGATTATATTCATGTTTATGGGAAAGTCTTAACTTCCATGATGCAGCGGTCTTTTGAAACGAAAGATAGAAAAGGCGTTGTCGCAAGCTTTCTATTAGGAGCCGGAGATAAAGCATATAGGGTAACAATATGGGATGCCTCCGTGAAGGAATATGACTGGATCAAGCCAGGCGATGTAATATCAATATTCAATGGTAGGGTTAAAAGAGGATTAAGAGGTGAATATGAAATTCATATAACAAGATCATCCCATATTGATTTTCTGCCTGGCCAGAAAATAGAAGTATACTACCGAAAAGCCACTCTCTCTGAGCTAGAGCCTGGTTATAACCTCAAAACAATATACATTAGAGTTTTAGCTAAGGGAAGGGAAAAAATAAATCTCTCAACAGGCCAAAAATCGCTAAGTATATTTGGAATTGATTCCACAGGCGAAGCTACAATTATATTTAGAGATGATGATGCTGTTGAAAAGATGGTGGCAGTTAAACCTGGTGATATATTAAAGATATCAAATTTTAGAGTATCACAGAGAGCAGACCAGACATTTATCTTCTGCGATTCCGGCTCTTCTCTAGAGCTTAATCCCTTAGATGTATCATTACCTCTGCCAGAATATAATGTACCATTAAGAAAAGCAAAAGAGCTAACTATAACAGACAAGATAGTTGATATTGAGGGTCGGGTGGTAAAAGAGCCTGAGATGCTTCTTCCCGCAACTGAAACTATGGCTGAGATGTACGAATTCATAATTGAGGATGACGATGGAGACCCTATAAGCATCTCTTATAGAGGAGATATATCGCTCTACACGGATACATCAATACATTTAGGTGATTATATAAAGATTTACGGCGCCTTTGTCGATGTCTCATCACTATTGTTTCCGATGAAGATACCTGTAGTTAGATTAAGAGCCTACTCTAGGATAAAAAAGAAAATGTAATTCTCTTATAATGTTGAATTATTTCTCCCTTTTCTTAAGATAATATTCATAATAAAATATCATTATCAAGGAAAGTATCAATATGATGAATATGATTATATTTAAAAGTCCATATAAATCCTGAATACTCATCGTAATCATTCCTCCTACCAATTATTTAGTAGATTACATCCCAGAGATATATATTTATTTCAGTTCTTGCATTATCAACTGGAAATATTCGTCTTCAACATTATAATTATCTATTAGCCCTAGAGCATCACATATCATATAAACTAAGAGATGATAACATACTCTTCTCTTCATCATATTTGACGGATACTGTGACATACAACTACAATACCATACATTTGGCAAAATCAGATACTCTTTTTCTCTACCAGTATAAAAGTTTACTTCTATCCCACTAGGTTGAAATATATACCTTTTTGCTCTATGACTTCTTGCATCAGTTAAGAGTTTTTCCATAGTATAATTTGTAAGTTCCTCAATCTTAAATGCGTCCTCTATCAAAATTAACTTAGTTTTATATATACGTCCAAATATCTTATTGAGTTCATGGACCACATTCAAGGCCGTTTACACTAAATTAACAATATAAATATTCTATATATTTATACGGTTCTATCAACCGAATGTGCAAACACTGCGGTCTTTAATCTATAAAACTTAAAAAGGAGTTGTTATCCATTGATATTAGGTGGAGAGCGGCCATAGGGCGGGGGAAACGCCGGATCCCATTCCGAACTCCGAAGCTAAGCCCCGCCACGCTGGGGGATTAGTAGGCTCCGGGAGGGCCTGCGAGACCTCAGTGCTGCTCTCCACTTTAATAGATATCTTAGCATATCCGAGTTAAGATATTCTACAGAATTGTCTAAAAGGTATATAATGGATTATACGACTTCAAGTTATCTCTTATCGCAGGGATTATTGTTATTAAAATTAATAAAGATGCTTATATAATAAATTTAGGAAATGGATAATAATCTCTTATTTGTTAGATATGTATATAAGGCTCTATGCCTAGGTAGAAGGAGGTATTAAACGCGAAATGGATAATATTATTATTCAACAATTACCTTTTGGGGACGAAAGCCTATTCACAATATTATTATTCTACATCCCATTCCTCCTATTCCTATTATATGGACAAAAGATACAATTTCAGATGGCTCTAATAGAAATAGGAGGAATGTTAAACAGATTAGAAAGAATGAGGAATATCGCGAAATTCGAGACATCAAACGTCCTCCGGAAATTTGCAAAAGACGAAAAGATAGTTGAGCCCGGTCTAAACAGTATACTGGAGTCTTTCATGATTATGCCTGAGTCGATGGACCCCGCAGGAATAGTAAAAAAGGTCGAGCATATAGTAGATGTAAGACAAGATAAGCTGCTTAATCAGGTAAAACGGCTATTAAAAGACGAGTTAGAGATGTCAAAAGTGAGAAACATCGAGATAATGGTGGAAGCTACAATGGCTCTAGAGATCATATACAAAGTTATTCGGCACTTTTATTTATTGGCTAAGAAAATGGGAAATCTAATGTTAGTTATACAGCTTCAAATGCTTCTTCCACTAATATACAATGAAGCCAAGGCATATCTGAGCGCTGTATTTGCATTTAAATCAGGGGCGCCGGTAGGAGACGGCATAGGCCCCTTATCTGTACATAAGCTACTTAAGGGGGAAGAATCAAAGCGATCCATGGCGAAGGATACTGATGTTTATGAGACCAGCCTTGAGGGTAGAAGAACATATATTGTAAAAGCATCGGGCCCCGGAGGCAACGTCGGTAAACCCAGCGATGCAATAGGTAAAATTATAGAGGAAGATGGAAATGTTAAAGCTGTTATAATGATTGACGCTGCCTTAAAACTCGAAGGTGAAAAAAGCGGAAGCGTTGCTGATGGTATAGGCGCCGCTATAGGAGGCATAGGGGTTGAAAAATTCAAGATAGAGGAGGTTGTTACTAAATACAATATACCTATCTTTGCAATAGTCATAAAACAATCCCTACCTGAAGCTATATCAGTAATGAATAAGAATATTGTTGATGCAGTTGAAGAGGTCCATAATAGGGTTAAGAAGATACTTGTCGAAAACACAAAAGAAGGGGATTCAGTTATAATAGCAGGCATAGGTAATACGATAGGAATACCATAGAGAATAAGGGTGAAAAATATGAATAAAATATTTCCGCTACAAATGAATACATCAGACTTTCTTTTTCTTATAGGACTTGTATTAGTATTTGCCTTACTATTTACAATGCTTGATACCAGCCGAAGACGGAAAAAGTTTCGGCTCGAGCTGCCTAAAATAAAGACTGAGCTTCAATGTATTTCATGTGGACTAAAAGAAATAAGGGATTTCCAGGAAGATGACTATATATCCAAAGTTACTGGTGAAAAATGTAAAAAATGTGGTGAAGACCTGAAGATTATAGCTATATATACCCCTCCCCCTAAAGAGTCTACCTCGAAATAACAATATTTTCTTTTTCTAGAATTATTACTGTATGTTCAAATTGTGAGACGGGGGCTCCTTTTCTTTCTATTAATACTGGATATCCTCTAATCGCCTTCTTTATATATAGTTTATGGATATAGTCAACGGCGTTGTCGCCGAACTCATTATATAGCCATCTAGGAGTGAATGGTAACCTACTAAAATTCTTAAAAATATAGCTCCGCATCTTCTCCAAATCAGGGTCTTTCTCCTTTTTTATTTTGACTAAACTATATATTCTTATATCGTCCTTTGCTTCCTCGACGGACCCAGCGCCTTCCCGATAAGTTAGAAAAGGTTCAACGGCATAAACCTCTCCTTCCTTGATGGTGGGGCTTATGAATTGTTTTACATTAGGTATATGCTTGCCCGCATGCAAACTATATTTATCTATTAAATGTCCGGATAGATTCGATATTGGTTTATAGCCTCTGGCTTTAGCAGTAGATTCCACATATTCACCTATTGTCCCGGTCTTGACGCCAGGCTTCATCATTCTTAGAATCTCATCCAAAATCCTTTTATTTAGTTTTAGTATATCTCGATGTCTTTTTGAGTTCGATATCGATATAGCTGTATCAGCGATATATCCGTCAATATGAACTCCTATGTCAATCTTTATTATTCCCGTCGTATCAATCATACCATCCATATTAGATAGTGGAGTATAATGTGCAGCTATATTATCTACGCTGATATTACAGGGAAAAGCGGGCTTAGCCCCTTTTCTTAATATAAATTTCTCTATTTCCTCAGCTAAAACATAGAGATTAACTTTCTTCTTACTAGAAACATAGTCCCTAGCGAATGATATGGCTCCCTTGGCTATTTTACCTGCCTTTACATATTTCTCTATGACTTCATCGCTAATCATATAATAATATTTAATGGCTGGGGATAGTTTAAATTTGATTTGTGAACTAATATTTTACTGATGAAGGTTGCATTAGGTGGTACTTTCGAGGTTCTCCATATAGGCCATATGTATTTATTAACAATAGCGATGGAATTGGCAGATGAGTTGTATATCGGGATAACTACAAATAGATTCGCCGAAAAATACAAATGTTATACTCTTTCAGATTATGAAACAAGACTAGAGAAGGTGAAAGAATTTATTGAATCTCAAGGATGGAAGGGAAGTTTACGCTTTTTCCCTTTGAATGAACCATATGGACCAACAATCAAAATAGAAGATATAGATATATTGGTTGTCACGCCAGAGACCTATCCCATGGCTATAAAAATAAATAGTATTAGGGTCGATAAAGGAATGAAGCCCCTCAAAATATTTGTTACTGATTATATATCTAACGAATCTGGCTATCCAGTAAATTCTACATTCATAAAATTGGGCGTTATAGACTATTGGGGCAGACCCATCACCTAAGGAGATCATAGTTATTAATTAGATCTCCTATATCCACCCTATTATCTAACATATACTCCTCGATTGTTTCATTGTCGATATTCTTCTTGTTTTCTCTATGTTTAATTAGGAAACTATTTATACGGCTAATAAGTTCGGCTTTGCAGTCGCCACAGAGAAGCCTACCGGTCTTACAATCCTCATATCTCTCCTTTAACTTTTCATCTTTGTCTTCGAAGATATATGCATAATAGGAGAATACTGTGCAAATATCCGGGTTTCCTCCTAGTTTTCTTTGTAGCTCGGCAGTAGGTTGTCCTCCAGTGAACGCATTCTTAATTTTTCTTTCAACCGCCTCCTCTTTGTCTGATAGATATAAGGCTGTCTCCGGATCTGATGTAGACATTTTTCCGGACGCCTCTAAACCTGGTAGAAGCTTTCCATGTATCTGCGACGGTTTAGGAAAACCTAGTTTTCCCGCTATATCCCTCGTTACCCTCCAATAAGGATCTTGGTCTATAGCGGCTGGTATAAGACAATTTGCATAGGCATCATCAATAATATATCCTAAGAAACATGGCGCTGCCTGAATAGCCATATAAAATATCAGCCCGATATTTGTCTCACTTGTGAAGCCGAATGTGGCCCTGGCTGTAGAAAATGTAACCTTTCTTGCTATTGATACGGCTAATTGGTATAAATAATCTATATGTCTAAAATCATCTACTAATATTGTTTTATCGGGTTTGAAGCCAATAGCCAAGATATCCTTTATATTGTCAATTGTATATTCAAAAATCTCTTCTTTCTTCATATTTTCGTGGTACATATATTTCTCATCTGGAGTTAATTGGAGTAATAATAAGGTGTCAAGCTTCTCCTGTAGATATTTAGTGAATATCATGGGTAGAATGTGGCCTAAGTGCATCGGCCCAGAAGGCCCTCTACCAGTATACAAATAGAAAGGTTTTCCGTCTAAATATTCCTTTAGTACCCTATCTAGATCTCTATGACTATAGAATACTCCTCTCCTGATATGTAGCGGTACCTCGCCGAAGACCTTCTTAACTAATCTTATCATACTGCGGTCTATAACCTTTACTCCGAACATCTTAATTAGCCGATTATAGTCTACCTCTCCTCTTACCTCCCAAGGTGTAATATAAAATTCGTCTTCCAATTCACTTTTCCCCCTTCACTTATCCATAGACGGTGTACTCATTAATAATATTAAAAATATAATATGCAACTGATTTTATATTTAAAGCCAATAGGTATATTACCACTAAAATTTAAATTTAGTTGTAGTATGCCCAGGTTAAGTGGAGAGTCGTTATATCTATCTTCCTTCCCTATTTTCCGGTATATCACTCAATTCATTATTCTCTACTTTATTATCCTCTCTGCATCCCATAGCGGTGGCATCATAGCCTCTTTGCCTCTATATCTCTATCTTATCTATGTGCATTCCAGCCTGATCTCTAGGTGGTTATTCTTTATCCCTAGTCTCTCATAATGAGTTATTTTTCATATTTTGGACAGTTGATAATTACCCAGTAATTATCGCCTCTATAGTTATCTTCATTAGGCCTTGGAATCTTCCTCTAAGGTTCGAAATGTAGGTTTATATATAAAGGAACGGTATTTATTGGCAACTGTATGAATAGGTTATTTTGATAATAGGTGGCTCTAACCCCAAGATAAATTTTATAGATATGTACCCACTCACCATAAAGGGAATGAGGATCTAAAGCATGGAGCTTTTGTTGGCAGGGTCTATCTCGAGGATGAGGATTACATGGGTCTGGGTACTGAGACTTGTAGAGATGTAATGGGAGGCGCATAACCGCCAGAATCGGAGAAACCTAAAACAGATGGGATGAACGTATAACGAGCCGGGGGATATAAGTGACCATCAATAATTAAATATTTTGGTCTATCGAATGTAATAAATAATAAATACCCAGTTCTTCTACATTAATTGTTAGTCTTCATATATGGTAGAGCCAAAATGAGTATATCAGGTATATCCGAAGTAGAAGCCCAAATATTAAAGATATTATCTAAAGAGAAGGTTCTCGATATAACAGAACTCGCTAAATTACTAGGCCATAATGTTGATTATATAAGATATTATATCGAGCTTCTAAAGAATAAGGGATTGATCGAACATAAAAAAGAAGTTAGAACTAAATATTACGCTGGCGGCAAACTTAAGGAAGTAGGTAATCTACCTGAATATTATATTTATAAGGTTATCGATGATGCTGGAGGCAGAGTAGAGATAGCTGAAGCAAGGAAAAGGGCGTCAAAGAGATATAATTTATCGTCTGACGACATAACGGCAGGGATAGGATATCTGGTAAAAAATGGTATTATACGTATAACAGGATTGGATAAAGGGAGAATACTTGAGTTGAACCGGAGTTTCCCCGATGAACTTAGGAATGTTATTAATCTTCTAATGAAAAAGGATGGGATATATGAGGAAGATGCATCAGAATATAGAGACATTATCACGATGTTATCGGATAGACCGGGTTTTATAGATACCGTTGTTGAAAAAAGGGAGTGGGTTTCGATAACACAGCGGGGAATACAACTATCTAAGAAGATAGGTGAAGTGGAAGAAAAGGAATATCTTTCAGATTTAACACCAGATTTAATCAGGACGGGAGAGTGGAGGGATAAGGTCTTTAAAGAATACGATGTCTCCTTACCAGGCCCACCAAGATTTGGTGGTCGAAGGCATCCGATGAGAGAATTGTTAAAGGAGATAAGGGAGATCTTCACTTCTATGGGCTTTGTTGAGGAAGACGGCCCTCTTATAGAGTTAGCCTTTTGGAATTTCGATGCTCTTTTCCAACCACAGGACCATCCCGCCAGAGATATGCATGACACTTTCTATTTGAAGATGCCAAGATATGGTGATATAGGTAAGGACATACCTGTAGATAAGGTAAAGATAACCCACGAGTCAGGGTGGGAAACAGGGTCAAGGGGTTGGGGATACAAATGGGATATAAATGAGGCCCGTAAATTGGTTCTACGGACACATACAACCTCAGTAACTGTTAGGATGGTCTATGAATATGGAGAAACTCCAGCAAAGATATTTTCAATAGGTAAAGTTTTTCGGAACGAGTCTATTGATTATAAGCATCTCGCCGAGCTTCATCAGGTGGATGGAATAGTAATAGATCCGGATACAAACCTAAAGGAGCTTTTAGGGATACTTAAGACTTTCTACGAAAAACTTGGGTTTAAGAAAATAGTATTTTGGCCCAGCTACTTTCCCTATACTGAGCCATCTGTTCAAGTCTCTGTATATGTAGATGAACTAGGCAAATATCTAGAGATGGCGGGGTCAGGCATATTTCGACCGGAGGTGACCATACCTCTCGGCGTTAAGTGGCCAGTTCTTGCTTGGGGAATCGGTATTGAGAGGATACTGATGTTGCGGTATGGATGGGACGATATAAGAACCATCTATACTAGTGATATAGGATTATTAAGGGGGTTTAAGAAATGCCTGTATTAACCTTAGATATTGATAGATTTAGAAAGTTGTCAGGAATCGAAATATCTGTCGATGAATTAGCTGAGAAAATCCCGTGGATCGGTGTAGATCTAGAGGATGTAGGGGATAAGTATGTAAAAATAGAATATAATCCTAATCGACCGGACTTGGGGTCCCCCAGGGGTATTATCAAAGCATTTAAGGGACTCTATGGTTATGAAACAGGTATAATAAACTATTTGGTGAAGCCCTACAATGCGGAGATAACTGTTGATTCTACCGTGAAAGATATAAGGCCATATATTGTAGGTGGGGTGGTGAAAGGCTTAGATATGGATGAAGCGACACTCGTAGAGATTATAAATCTTCAAGAGGATTTACATAATGGCTTGGGCCGTAAAAGGCGCCGGGTGTCTATAGGTATACATAACCTCGATGTTATTTCGTTTCCAGTTAAATACCTTGGTGTCGGTGGAGCCTATAGATTTGTTCCTCTTAATATGGAGTCAGAAATGAGTATTAACGAGATACTAAGTAAACATCCAACTGGAGTAGAATATAAAGACTTGGTAGAGGGCTTTAAAAAGTTCCCTCTTTTAGTGGATGCAGATGGTAATGTTCTTTCCTTTCCTCCAATTATAAATTCAGAGTATACCCGGGTTACAGAATCAACAAAGAATTTATTTATTGATGTTACTGCTACAGATTTGGATAGAGCCATCCAGGTTCTAAATATACTTATGACCACATTGGCAGATTATCAAGGAAAGCTCTACTCCTTAAAGATTATATATCCAGATAGGGTTATGGAAACTCCTGATCTATCACCTAGCATTATTAGTATCGATAAAGAGGAGTTAATAAGCTATGCTAAAAAAATGCTCGGCATAAAGCTCGATATGCCTTCTATAAGAACAGCCTTAGAAAAGGCTAGATTCGCCGTCAAGGAAGAAGGTGGAAAGGCTAAAATTTACATTCCTTCTTATAGGATAGATATACTGCACCTGATAGATATAGTTGAGGAAATTGCTATTGGGTATGGATTTTGGAATATAGAGCCTTCTCTGCCACATCGATATTCAGTTGGGCAAATGAGTAATAAATCAAAAGTGCTTGAATGTATAGCGGAATTGATGATTGGCCACGGCATGACTGAAGTAATGAACTTTATCTTGACCAGTCCAGAAGAGCAGTTTGACAAGATGAATATTAAAATTGATAAGTATATTGAGGTTGAGAGTCCCAAAAGTAGGGAACATAGGATTCTTCGTAGATGGATCTTGCCTCAACTACTAAAGTGCCTATACATATCTAAGAAAGAGCCGTATCCTCAAAGATTATTTGAAATTGGATATGTATTTGAAGATTATGATATAGATAGCAAGATACATTTAGCAGTAGTTATCAGCCATAGCAGAGCAAAATATTCTGAAATAAAGTCTATTTTAGATAATTTATTTGAGTCTCTAAAAGTGAGTCTATCAGTTAGGGCCATAGAGCATCCTAGCTTTATAAGGGGCCGTGTCGGTTCAATATTCATTGATAATAAGGAGGCAGGTCTTATAGGTGAGATACATCCTGCTGTACTAGAAAACTTTGGGCTAGAACAACCAGCAGTAGGTTTCGAACTGAATTTATCAAGATTTATAGGCTAATAAATATGATTCTATATGGGATTACCCGCCATGTCAGACGGACCGGCCTGAACCTGATGATGGCTGGTCACCCAGGCATGGAACAATATAGATGGGTACCCAGAGCCCGCGTGAGAGCCTGGCCTGAGAGGGCGCTCCGCCCACTGTGAGGGTCAAAGGGTTAGACGCGGGCGACAATAAAAATATAAGGTTACAAACGATATGAGGGCTTTGATAGATTTTTGAACATGAATTTAAGTAATTTATTTTGATATTATCTATAATTATTAGGGCAACGATCGGTGTATACAGATGAACATAGATGAAAGGATGGATTTGATAGTAAGGGATACTATAGAGGTCGTTACCAAAAATGAGTTAAAGCAACTTCTTGAGTCACAGGACAGGCCCAAAGCATATTGGGGATACGAGTGTTCAGGCTTCATCCATATCGGAATGGGTCTTATAACGGGTAGAAAAATTATTGATGCAGTAAATGCCGGGTTAGATTTCATAATCTTTTTGGCTGATTGGCATTCATGGATAAATAACAAATTAGGGGGAAAGATGGAAAATATCAGGCTTGCCGGAGAATATTTTAAACATGGATTTACGGCTATCGGTGTGCCTAGAGATAAAGTCACATATCTATGGGCAGATGATATCGTCTCAGATAAGCATTATTGGGAGCTCGTAATTAGAATAGGTAAAAGTGCAAGTTTAAGACGTGTATTAAGGTCTCTACCGATCATTGGCCGTAAAGAATCAGAAGAAATAAATGAGTTTGCATGGTTGATATACCCGTTAATGCAGGTAGCAGATATATTTACTATGGGACTTGATGTGGTCTTCGCTGGTATCGACCAGAGGAAGGCCCATATGTTGGCTAGGGATGTAGCTAAGCCGCTAGGATATAAGTCGCCTGTTAGTATTCATGTACCTCTATTGCCTTCTCTGGATATACCTGTGCCTAGGGCCAAAGATGAAAAAATATATACGAAGATGTCCAAGAGCAGACCCGAGACAGTAATTACTATACATGACGAGGAAGAAGCTGTCAAGAAAAAAATTATGAAGGCTTACTGCCCACCTAAAGACGTCGTGACAAATCCCCTGTTCTATCTCCTTAGATATATTATATTCCCTTATCTCCGTGATTCGGATGGTCAGTTTATAGTTAAAACCAAAAGTGGTGAAAAGGTTTATAATACATTAACTGTGCTAGAGTCGGATTATCTGAATGGCTCTATTCATCCATTAGATCTAAAGTTATCGATTATTGATAATCTAAACGATATATTGAATCCTATACGAAGATATTTCGACAAGCATAGTGGAATATTGAATGAGATGAGAAAGATTGTTGAAGAAGAGAGACTACGTTGAATTGATAGAGAGAACCAGAAAATTAGTAGACGATCTCAATAGGCTTAAGGATAATAAGTATTTTATAATAGTAGAGGGTAAAAGGGATAAGGCGGCATTAGAAAACTTAGGTTTGACTCTCCCAATAATATGTTATAATGATCCCGGATTTCATAATAATATAATTGAGTCTGATTTCCAAAAAGTCATTATACTTACAGATTGGGATGCTGAAGGTAAGGAATTAAATAGACGTATACGTATAGAGCTGGAAAACTATGGTATTTTTGTAGATGACTATTACAGAAAAAGGTCTAGGGAGATATTTAAGTACTTCGGTGACACTATCGAAGGTCTTAATGCGAAGTTAAGCCGAATATATAAGGAGATAAGCGGTCTTTCCAGATAAGTATTTATAACGTTGATTTGTAATTAAATGTGGTAAAGGAGGTGTATAATACTCATGAATATTAGTAATGAAGGTGCAGAAATTAGATATACAAAATATATATTGGAATTTACAATGGATATAGATGGTAATGTAGAGAGAAGTGATATAATCGGAGCTGTATTTGGACAGACAGAGGGTTTATTCGGACCTACATTTGACCTTAGAGAGATGGCCAAAACAGGAAAAATAGGGCGTATAGAAGTTGAAATAAAGTCCCGAGATAGAAGAACAACAGGTATAATAAAGGTTCCAAGTAGCCTTGATATAGTTGGAACCTCTCTAATAGCAGCCATGATAGAAACTGTCGATCAAGTAGGTCCATTTAGGTCAACAATTAAACTGAAGAGTATAAAGGATTTTCGAGAGGAGAAATTGAAGGCCATAGTGTCTAGAGCGAAGAAGATACTTGAGAGCTGGAAGATAGAAAAAATCCCTGCTGTAGAAGATGTCCTTAAAGAACTGGAGAATCACATGGTGCCTAGGCAGGTTAAAGAGTTAAACGGCATTACAATAGGACCCCAGGCATTGTCATCTAATGAGATCATACTGGTTGAAGGTAGAGCTGACGTAATAAATCTGGTTAAGTATGGCATAGAGAATGTAGCTAGTATCGGTGGAGGAAAAATACCTGACCGCGTAAAGGAGTTATTGAAAAATAAAAAGAAAATTATAGCCTTCTTGGATGGCGATAGAAGTGGATACTTAAATTTAAAGAAACTCGCAAACATAGTGAAGAGAATCGATTACGTGGCATTTGCCCCGGAAGGAAAGGAAGTGGAGGACTTAAAGCCCGAAGAAATATTCGAGGCGCTCAAGAATCTGAAGCCCTTTGAGGAAGCCGCTAAAATAGAACGCCCAGAATTGAAGCCGTACCTAAATTATGTTAATGAAATAGTAGGTACACTAGAGGCCTTATTGATCAAAGGAGAAGAAATAATTAAAAAAGTAAGTGTGGGTGAACTAATAGATACTCTAAATGACATTGATAAAGGAGAGATCGATACTATTATAATGGACGGCATAATTACACAAAGACTCGTTGACCTAGCAGAGCAGAAGGGAGTGAATATTATAATCGGAAATCGTATAAGGCAACTTGCAAGGGTACCTGAAAACATGATTTTATATCCATTAAAATCGGGAGACTAGGTTGAGGGTAAAAGAAGTCATCGATTCACCAAATACATATGTGGTTACACCCGAGGATGAGTCTGATATCCTCCTCATTTTATATCTATTAGATAAATTTCTGGATAAAGTTAATTTCATAACCGAAGTGGATTGGCAATTTAAATCCGTTACATCTACATCTACAAAAAGGCTTTCAAGGGTCAGGGTTAAAATAAAACTTAAACCAGAAAAATATTTCCTAAGTGAAAAGGTTGACGCACTGAGAGTTACTGGTAGGATTATAGAAGCTTCCATAGAAAGCGGTGTGTTAGGGAAGAGATTGGGTATAGATATTAAGATGAACAATCCCGTTGGGATGGAGATAGATAAGTCCGCCTTAGAGATTATAGCTTATGCAAAACCTACAGATAGTATGGATTTTCTAGCAATATCGGTAAACAATTCTTTTGGCACTATAGCACTCATAAGCGATACATTAAACATATTGGAGGATGCATATTTTGGGGGAGGCAAGTTCTATCTCTCATCGGTTGACAAACCCAAGGCGGTGACAGATTTCATAAAGAAAGGAATATCGATAGCAGAGGAAAGGAAAATTCCTTGCATAATAGGTATTCCAGGCTCTTTATATAGCTATATCAAGAAGCGTCTTAGGCTGAAGAAGGATATAATGATCATCGATGTAGATGCTGGAGGTCTAGAAGGACTTATACAGATACTGGGTAAAGAAAGAATAAAGAGACAATTTAAAGATAATAAGATGGTAAAATACCGTGTAATGCTGGATAGGCTTCATAGAGGAATATATAACGAGAGAGTGGTATATGGAGATGAATATATTGATTCACAGATAATAAAGATTAACATCCTCATGATGTCGACAAGATATGTGGTTAAGAATATAGAAAAAGCTGTCAATTATAACTTTCAAATGATTAGACGAGGAAAAACAGTCTCCATCGTCCCGCTGACAAATCCACTAGGATATACAGTTGAAAAATATGGAGGAATTATAGGACTACTCTAATTTGAGATGTCTCATATATACCTATCAAATATGGTTCATCCCTCCACTTCTTGTTAGTCCCAGGTCTAGCTATACAATAATTCTCTATATCCAGATACCTAATTATGTAGAGATGATAGAATATGGAACACATAGAATAAAGTTGTAAATTAGGATGGGGATAAAAAAATACTAAGGATAATTGGTATTTAGATATTCAATCACAGCGGGAAATATGAATTCAGTGACTAATGCTAAAATTACACCTCCCATCATCAAGTCCCTACCTACCCATCTATTAAACCTAGAAAGATACATAATTAGGCCTATCATGAATATCGTAATATAGAGCGGTCTGGAGATCATCCAAAGAGACCCCATAAGCAATTTAAGAAAGTATATAAACATATCGCTAAATTGAGATGCCATATATTCTATAGCTCCTTTATACTCTTCAATAAGACTCTGATTTGAAATATCATAAACTATGGTCTCCAGTGGAGGCATATTGTAAAGTCCCCAACCAACCATGGACATGAATCAGTATTTAAATACCCATAAACGATGTCGTTGATGGCTATTATATTCTAATATTTAACAAAGAAGCTAAATTATATTTTATCTAGTAATTTTAGATGGACACCGAAAAAGTGATGATCAAAAATGAACGGAGAATATACATGGATACTGGTGCTTTTTGAAGCATGGATATTAGCATATATCTTCGCTAAGATACTGCGTATAAATGAAAGGTTAGAAAATATCGAAATAGGTCCAGTTTATCTCATGCTAAAGAGTAGGCGAATTAACGATTTATTTGTGGACTTCGTAAAGAGACATAGGAAGAAACTCACATTATTTTATAATATTGGTGTGCTCTCAGGCATCATACTATTAGTATCTGCAGAGGTATTACTAATCCAAAACCTGTTAGTATACTTTATTCAGAGGCCTGGGGGTGGACCACCCGCCCAGCTACTGATACCCGGTGTGACTGTCACTGGTGCGACATTATTAAAAATGATCCCTGGATTGATACTTGTGTTTCTTCCTCATGAACTTAGCCATAAGATCACTCTTCATCTCACAAATATAGATGTCAAGAGTGTCGGTTTTCTTGTTCTTTTCGCTATACCTGGTGCCTTTGTAGAGCCAGATGAAGAAAAATTTAGAAATAGTGATCCACGTCTCCGTATGAAGGTCTTAGCAGCTGGGTCATATGTAAATATTCTAATCGCATTGTTATTCATGGGCCCTGTATTAAATCCCCTTCTATATAATGCGATGATTTCTCCTTTGTATGGACCGCCTTCAGGGGTGATAATAACAGATATTCTTCCAGGTAGCGCATTGGCCAATCAATCATCGATATCTGAAGGAGATGTTTTATTAAAATTAAATGGTATACCTATCAAAAATATTCAAGATGTTAGGCAGATTCCATTATCACCAGGTGATATTGTACTAGTTACATATCTCGATTTAGACGATGGAGCGGTTTATACAGTAAATATAACTGTGGGGGAAGATCCTGATTCACCCGGGCGAGGTATATTAGGATATATACCTGCAAATTATTATCCGCCGAAAATCGAGGGGCTGCCTCTCTATCTCCCCTCAGTATTGTATGAGGTCTTATTCTGGATATTCTTTCTTTCTCTTAATATAGGTATAATTAATATGTTACCAATCTATTTGCTGGATGGATATGGTTTTATGGACTCCCTCTTAGAATACTTTGGAGTGGTTAAAAGTAAGAGAAAAGTTATAATGCTTACATTGACAGCTATTTCACTAACATTATTAATACTAAATTTGTCTGCTCATATATTACTGAGGTTGATAACTTGATGATGTGTAGCTACTGCGATAAACCTGTTTTCTATCGCCGTAGGTATTCAGGTGAAAATCTCTGTAAAAAACATTTCATAAAGTCAATAGAGGGAAAAGTACGAAAAAACATTTCGAGATATCTAGGGAAATATAAGCGAATAGGGTTAGCTGTATCAGGAGGAAAGGATAGCTTAGTTATGGCTTATATAGTTAATAATCTTGTTAAGCCAGGTGGACCACATATTTATGGTCTTATAGTCGATGAAGGTATATCTGGATATAGAGATAAATCCATAGAATTTGCAAAACAACTATTAGATGATTTAAAAATCCCTTATGTCATTGGAGCTATGAAAGAATATTTATATGTGAATATTGATGATGTGATGGAAATAGCCGATTCACCCTTACCATGTACTTTTTGCGGTGTATTCAGGAGACGTGTATTAGAAATCCTTGGAAGGAAAAATAAGATAGAAGTCATATTTACAGGGCATAATGCCAGCGATATTTCTGAGACTATATTACTGAACGTACTCCAAGGAAATATTAAACATTTAATTATGCAGATGGAGCCAAATAACGGTTTTATCCCAAGAATTTATCCCTTACATAATTTGATTGAACAGGAAATCGTTCTATATGCTTATTTAAGAAAAATAAACTATTATGATAATCCTTGTCCCTATGCAAGATATGCTCTTAGGAGTGAGGTGAGGAATTTTCTAAGTGATATGGAGTGGAGGCATCCCGGGATAACCTTTAACATTCTAAGGCTAGGTGAAAAACTAAAGATAGAATATGGCCGTCAACTTAAGCTCAAAGCATGTAGCAAATGCGGATATCCCACTTCAAGTAAGATATGTAAAACCTGTGAGCTGTTAGAGACACTAGATAAACTAAAAAAACTAAATATTAGATAATTATTTAATAGTATAGATACATTTTACGGGCCGGTAGCTCAGGCTGGTAGAGCGCCGCGTTGGCATCGCGGAGGTCGTGGGTTCAACTCCCACCCGGTCCACCAACAATCGGTGTATTAAACCAAAATGGATAGTATAATTATTTGCATGTGCGGTGAATAACCTTAAATAATGATTCTAATATAGATGAACCATATGGGTTGGTGAACAGAGGTGTATAAGGAGCATCCGGTTCTATATATCTCTCTACTTTCCATATTTTCATCACTATATGCTGTGATAAGTCTATATCCCATAGGTTTTCCAATAATAGGTCTGGAGAGCGCTAGACCCATACAGGTTACACAGTTTATAGCCATATTATATGGCTATTTATTTGGACCTGTTCTAGGGTCTTTGGCAGTGGGTATAGGTGGATTTATATCGTCAAGTATCACTATTACCCCACCTTTTTATCAATTAAATTTCCTTCCAGCATATATCTCTGCTTTTGTTTCAGGGTTATCCATAAGATACAAAAAAGGTGTTTTGGCCGTATTTCTTATTCTATGGGCCTCCTATTTTTTGTATCCAAATGTCGGGCCTATCTGGCTTTTCCCTTATAATACGTGGTTTCATATAGTAGCTTTTATCTTATATACCTTTTCAATAACATTCTTATATAGATTTAGAGGCCCCAAGGAAAGAGAAAATATCATAATAATCTTTGCTACATCCTTATTATCCACAATCACGGGGCAACTTCTAGGAGCAACGTTATTCCAGGCTATGTATTATCCCACAATGATATCTACGGTGGAAGGCTTCAGAATAATATGGATAACCACAACTTTCATATATCCTATTGAAAGACTTGTTATAGCTGTTCTTGCAACATTAGCAATAATCCCTATATACAGAATAATAAACAAACTCTATCCACAAATTATTTACCGATAAAAACGAAGCTAATTCCATTTCCTGATGTTAATGAAGAAATTTGAAATATTTTTTATTACGGTGTCAACATAGGGTTGAGGAGCGGGCTAAAGATATGCATAGTTAATCCTAGCTACACATCGAGGATAGCGACGGAGATACACATAGACCTGGGACTTGATAAACACACGGAATCAGCGTCCTCTTAGTATTGAAATATCTGAACCCGGAGACCCTCGAGAAGCTCAAAGACCTATAGAACCCAAAGACTTAATTGGCTTCGCCATAGATCCAGATCCCTAACAACTATAGCGTATGGAAAGCTGAGTAGACCCTGGGTCAACGAGAGATGGTGGGATGAACCTACATCCCGCGACCGGTATAGGCGACCACTATCGATAAAGTCTATTATACAGACATTTTTCATAAGGCATCCTCAACATATCACTAGTATCTCTCTCAATTAACTCAACTTTAACTCCTCTTATTAATACTCCTGGAACCGCCTCATCAGCTTCCTTCATTAAAATATGGGCAGCACTGGCAAAATCGTCTCCCAAGGATTGGAGAGTGAACTTTATTTCCCGTCCAAACAGGTCTCTCTTGCCTCTAAAGTCAATCACCGGGTAAAATCCATATGTAGCAATAGCCACAGCGCCTGTACCCCTTCTTAGCGGAGATATGAAGCTATCACTAATTACTACTCCTACTTTAGCTTTATACCTTTTTTTGACCGCAAAGTATATTTTTTCAGCTAGATGCCTAATATTCCTCGGAGGAATTACTACAGTATTTCCGGGAGAATTCTTGTAATCAATTCCACCATTAGGAAGAAGGATACCGTCTATAATCGTCAATAATACGCCGGCTACGCCCCCTAGAATCATATCCGCTCTATCCAATATGAGCTGGACATATTTAGGGTCTAAGTCATACCTACTTGCAGTTTCTAATGCGACTCCACTAGGAGTAATATCATCTATATTTATGATGTTTCCATAAGATACGAAAAGCGGTTTGGAAGACACAACCAGAATATCAGAATCCCTAGGTCTCAAGGGCATCGAATCCAATAATTTATCGATGAAACGGTCTTTTTCTGTTATGACACCTACTCTTATCGGATATAACCTAATCATTTCACTTCTAAGTTATACTAAAATAATATTTAAAGGAATTTCTGAGGACCTGACTATGGAAATTTAACAAACTTGATTTCAATTACGGCGGTTGTTATAAAAATTTTTCTCAGATTTTAGAACAAAATATTGAATCTTATTGTTTACTTATAATTTAATGTTTCTTTAAAATTATGAACGTTATTTATATCTATCTTCCTATTTATTAAACTTATTTAATTTTATAGTTGCTAAGCCTATCTTACTGATCTTAAAGCCGCATTTCCTATAAAAGCTTAGTCCTGCCATATTTTCTAAACCCACTATCAGCCTTATGGTTTTACATCCCCTTTTCTCGGCTATTTCTCTCGCAAATTCCACAAGTTTTGTCCCTACCTTATATCCACGGAACTTTTTCAGCACAAATAGATCTTCAATCCATGCCGAAGGGCCGCCATCGAATAACCTATAACAAATGGATAAATGTAGAAAGCCTATGATTTTTCCATTAAACTCGGCGATTATGATGAAATCATTAGGATATTCAGATGGTTTCCATTGATCAGTATTTCTCCGGATCATATTCAAATCAAGTTCATCTGGAAGCCAAATATCGGGCTCGGTTTCGAGGGCTTCACGACGAAATTCAAAGAGTTTCTGACGATCATTTATTTCTGCAACTCGGATCTTAAGTTGCTGTATCGCTTTGGCTATCTCTGGATCTTGTAGGGGGCGTCTAGTGGGCATAAAGCAGTTCTTTGTTCCATCCCATATGTACCATCGATTGGTAGGCATAAGTGTTCACCTTCCTAATGTAATCTACAAGGTTAAATTATTTGAATTTTCAGATTAGAGAATAATTTATTACATGTTTAGAATGAAACTTGTTGTTCTTTAATAGACCTTGAAACTTATTATCCGCTGTAAATCTGAGGAGATATGGTGCATTAATACCAAATAGGTCTCATGCTTTTGACTTTGATACGCTATTGACGAAAATAACCCTTTCTATTAATTGACTTAAGGTTAACAGATAGGTATTTAACTTCATAAAATCTAAATTGAATAGGGAGTGTGCTTGAGTTGATCACTTCAGAGGAAAGTAGGATAAACATACAAACGTTGAAATTGAATGGTGGTGCGGGGGGTGGGATTTGAACCCACGAAGCCCTTCGGCCTCCCGATCGCTAATATGCAATTATCGGAGCCTCAGTTTAGCCCCCTATTATTTAGGGTCCGACCCCGTTGGCCAGGCTAGGGGAACCCCCGCCTATTTTCCAAATATTTTTTTGTATAGAGTCTTATATGGTTTTTTATTCTATTTTTCCTCCTATATCTTGCAGCCGTCTAATAAGCATCTCCTTTGTTTCTTGTAATCCTTTTTTAAGTTTTTCCTTATCTTTACCGATGGTTGAGAGATGTATTTCGAGTATCGGGATATTGAATTCCGCTCCTTTGGGGTGGCTTTTGATATATATTGATGGGTTTGCTTGATATGCATCCCTTAATACAGGTGCTGCTTTTGATTCGGGTATTCCTTTGACTATAAATCTATCTTCTAGATAAATACTATCTGTATAATTTGTTAGTCTGCCAAGTAGATGTTCTTGAAATATTGCTTTCATCTCAGCGGGTACACCAGGAAGGGCTACAATAAGCTTATTATTTATTTCTATCAATATTCCTGGAGCAGTGCCCACAGGATTATAGAGACTGATGGATCCTTCAGGCATCTTGCTCATTTTAATTCTTACGTCCGTAAGCGGCAATCCCTGTGCTCTATATTTTTCCTCTATCTCTCTAAATGCATCTGGATTTATGACTAGTTTCCTATTTAGAGCCTTAGCTAATGCTATATTGGTAATATCGTCATAGGTTGGCCCTAACCCCCCGGTCAAAATTATAATTCGACATTTAGATAGCCCGGCTCTTATTACCTCTATAATCTCCCCTTCCTCATCAGGGACGGATAATATTCTTCTTATCTTTATTCCCATTTCTGTTAGTCTTTGAGCTAGCCAAGAAGCATTTGTGTTTATGACTTTCCCTATTAGCAACTCATTTCCAACTGATATAAGCCAGCAATCCAAGTTTATATCACCAAATACAAGTATTGACTAGTAAGCCCTCTATATATACCTATTTTAGAGTAGTAAAATATTTGTATAATAATTTTAATGTCCTTTCTGCAATGAGCGGAGAGCAAGATTTTCCTATAAAAGGTGTTCGTGAAAGCATATACGTAAAGATTTCACTGGCAGCTGTTTTCGGAGCATTAGCCGCGGTGATTTCATTGATGAAGTTCAGCTTTCCCATGGTTATTTTGGTATATCTGAAGTTTGATTTGGCAGAGATACCTGATTTACTAGCGTATCTAATAGGGGGGATGTATGTCGGTGTTTTAACAGCTTTTATCCACGGAACTATACTAAATATATCTGCAGCCAACCCTATATTCGGACCATTAGCCAAGTTTTTAGCTGTTGTATCTATGATGATAGGTATATCTATGTATCGGAGAATGTCTAATAGCAATAGTATATTTGGTATGGTTATTCTGGGGACAGTGATTAGAATTATCATTATGACCGTCTATAACCTTGCTTTATTCCTAATATTCGTACCTGGATTTGTGGATTACATCGCCTCACTATTATCGCCGATAATGGGTGACGTTGGATTTATGCAAGCTATTATAGCAGCATTGATTATAACAGCGGTCTATAATGCGATACATACAGTATTATCAGTGGTAGTGTCAGTAAAACTTCTAGATATGATAAGGAGGTTTCTTGGATATAGAGTCTAAAATAACCTTTTTTCTATAAATATATTCTCTTATATTCATAAATAACTAATTTATATATCTCCCTTCATTTGTCTTGATGAATTAAGATTCATTGTTGGAGAGTGAAGTATTATGTTTACACTCAAACCCCCAAAGAAAGAGGCTGAAGTAAGAGTTAAGCCCAAATTGGAACCCAAAGATGGGATCTGGGATGTAATAATAATAGGTTCCGGACCCGCTGGCTTCACAGCTGCAATATATACTACGAGAGCTCGACTGAGCACGCTGTTATTTGCAGGTAGTTCTTGGGGAGGCCAATTGATGACCACCACTACTGTTGATAATTACCCGGGGTTTCCCGAAGGCATTCTTGGACCGGACTTAATAGCTAATATGAAGAAACAGGCTGAAAGGTTCGGTGCCAAAATACTATATGAGGATGTAGTAAAAGTTAATCTACATGTTAAGCCGATTCGGATATTTACCGAAGAAAAAGAGTATAAAGCTAAATCCATTATTATAGCTACAGGGGCTACATACCGAAAATTAGGATTAGAATCTGAATCAAGGTTAGCCGCTAAAGGAGTTTCATACTGTGCAGTTTGCGATGGTTACTTTTTTAGAGATAAAAGAGTAGTTGTCGTCGGAGGCGGCGACTCAGCTCTCCATGATGCATTATTCTTATCCAATCTAGCCAAAGAAGTCACCATAATTCATAGGCGAGACAAATTTAGAGGTGAAGTATATTTACAAGAGCAGGTATTCAATAATCCAAAGATCAAAGTAGTTTTTGATACGATAGTTATAGATATAGTTGGTAAGGATAAGGTAGAAGGAGTGAAAATAAAAAACGTTAAGACCGGAGAAGAAGGCTATATCGAATGTGAAGGCGTATTTATTGCTATTGGACATGTACCCGCTTCTGATATATTTAAGGATCAAATTGAATTGAGGGACTCTGGGCATATAAAAGTGAAGGACTTTGTTAAAACAAGTGTTCCCGGGGTATTTGCTGCTGGTGATGTGGCTGATTATAAATATCGTCAAGCAGTTACTGCGGCGGCCTATGGCGCCATGGCTGCTATAGAAGCGGAAAAATACATTAGAAAGAATACATATATCTAAACTACCTCTTAAAATATCTAGCTAAGGCTACATATACAATGAAGGACACGGCTATCCAACCGCTAAAGCTTACGAAGCCTCTGGCAATCTCTCCTGATGCTACAAAGTTACCCAGACCTATTAATCCTATAGCAAAGGGGATAAGAGGCAAGTACTTTATTGTCCTATATATCTCTTCCTTGGTTACTCTCTTGGCTTTCTCCAATTTTAGTTTTTGAACAGCATCCTTTGAGAGTTTATATAAAACTCTTCCTTCATCATCATAAAATTTTATTATAAGCTTATATTCATGGAGCTTTTTTAAACGATAATCCGCGGCTTGACGTGTAAAGCCAAATAAATTAGCTATTTCATCCGGAGTTACCGTTTCATTATCTAATAAATAATATAATATCCCCCTATACATAGGGTCCATAAGGAGCCGATTAACCGCCTTTTTATTTCTCATTATATATGTATCACCTTAAATCAATCCATTAACTCCGAATTATATATGGATTCAAAATATTAAATGAAGACTCTTATAGATATGATTTCAGCAATCTGGCTCCAGAAGTATAAATGATTAGCTATTCTCTTTATATACTCAAACATCTATGGACAGACTAAAATATCTACATCAGCTAACTATTTAATTGGCTATTTCACCTATTGATGGAGGGTTAAGATGACGATAATTATAGGCTCCGAAAAAAGTAGTAATAGAATTCTAAAACTGGCACAGTTGACCGGTTATAGATACTTACTGTATAAGGAACGCGTCTTTCCAAACGGCGAAGTCTTAGTATATGTAGAAAATCCTAAGGCGTTTAGAAATAATGCTGTACACATATTTATAGAAACTTATCCTGATACGAATAGTCAGATTATCAAGCTTTTAGAATTATTGGAGATAGTTAACCATTATGGCGTAGATAATATAACATTAATGATTCCATATTTATCGTATTCCCGCCAAGATAAAAGGTTTAGACCAGGCGAACCTATAACCATAAAGATGTTAATAGAAATACTAAATTTTTATAAAATTTCTAGATTGATATCATTTGAAGTACACAATCCTCAAGTCATATACAAATATGCCGACTTTACTTTCACAAATCTCTCTATAGGCGTAGATTTGGTGAAGAAGGTAATTGATTCATTAGGAAATAGTGAAGTATTCCTAATGGCCCCAGATAAGGGAAGATGGGATACAGTAAATATGATAGCAAAAGCACTAGACCTTCCCTCCGGATATATAATGAAAATAAGGGACTTAGAGACCGGAACCGTATCAATGAAGGGTATAGTAGGGGATCTTAGGCCTAATATACCTGTAATACTTCTTGACGATGAGATATCCACAGGAGGCACGATGGCTCTTGCAACAGATTATCTAAAGAAACAGGGTATTAATAGGGTTCAGGCCGTAGCTACACATTTATTGCTTGTTAAAGACGCAGAGAAGAAATTGTTTAATAGCGGTGTTGACAATATATTTGGCTCTAATACAATACCAAATAAGTATGCAATTCTTGAAGTAGAACCTTATATAGCAAAAGAGATAGTGTAATAATAATGATCTACGGTTTCAGATTATCGCTAGAAAATCCTGAGCTTTCCTTTTCGGAGCTTGTAAGTATATTGAAATCATATTCATTAGAGTGGAGCCCCAAATGGTTTTTCAAAAAATTATATATTCTCGAGGTAGACGCTAAAGAGGATTTGATAGTAGAGATAGTAAAACGATCTGCGACAGCTAAGATGGCCTTTAGAATATATAGGGTGGATAAGGATTCACCCATGAATTTGATAAGTTCCTATCGTAAAGAGCTTCTCAGCTATATAGATAAGGAGCTCTCCTATAGGCTCAAAGTGTACAACATGGGATCAAAATATATTGTGGACTCGACTAGAGAGTTTGAATCTATGTTTGCAGATAAATTATTTAGTGAAGAGCTCGGAAATCTCAAGATAAGTCTTAGCTCTCCCGACGTCATTATATCCTTAATTCTTTATAATGAATATTGCATTCTTGGTAAATTGTTAATAGATGATTCGAGAAAGCTTTTTATCAAACGTAGACCAGGGTCAAGACCTTTCTTTTCCCCGTATAGCCTACAGCCTAAGATCGCAAGAACAATGATAAACCTAGCCGAAATTAAAGATGGTATAATAATCGACCCATTTTGCGGCGTGGGAGGAATATTGATAGAATCATGTCTTAATGAAAGAGAGTGTATAGGTATCGATATCAAAGGAAAATTAGTAATGGGTGCTAGGGAGAATCTTAAATGGATAGATGATAATCTCACTTATTCTCATCTAATAATTGGAGATGCGTGTAAGCTTCCATTAAGAAAAGCTTTTTTAGTTGTAACCGACCCTCCATATGGACGAATTACAAGTACATTCGGGAGAAATGTAATATCATTATATAATTGTTTTCTAAAAAACTTATCTCACATAATAGATTCCGAGGGCAGAATCGTTATAATGTCTTCGCAAAAGATGGATATTACTCAAATAGGCCTAAAATATGGCTTTAAATCATTTGCAAAATATATTATTCCGGTCCATAGATCGCTAACCCGACTATTATACGTCATGAGATATATAGAGTAACCATTATTAATCAGATGTTTCATACCCCCCATAAAATATCTTTTGATATTTAATCATATCTATATCTAAATATGGCATATTAATTATAGAGATATATCAGTAGAATGACGGGTGATACTCAGTTAAATGTCTATGGAAATATTATTCTTAGGTACATCGGCCGGTATACCAACCAAGAAGAGAAACGTCTCTAGCATTGTTATTCGAAGAGGAGGAGAATATCTCTTTATTGATGTTGGTGAGGGTACACAAAGACAAGCGGTTAAAGCGGGAATAGGGATAAGGAGAAACATGAAAATAATAATATCTCATCTTCACGGTGATCACGTACTTGGGCTAATTCCAATGTTACAAACTTTATGCCTCTTTAAAAGAGACATTCCTCTAGACATATATGGTCCCAGAGGAATCAAGCAATTCCTTAACATAAATATGAGTCTTCTAGATATCGAACCAGAATTCATGATAAATATACATTATCTCTCAGACGGATCAATATACGACATGGGTGAATATACCCTCCACGCAATAAAAAATGAACATTGTAAATATAGCTATTCCATCGCTATTGTGGAAAAACCCCGTCCAGGAAAATTTAATCCAGAGAAAGCATCCAAAGATAGGATACCTGTAGAATATTGGGGGCGATTAAAAAAAGGTGAGGATATAGAAATTAATGGAAAGATTTATTATGCTAAGAACTATGTCTCCCCTCCTTATAGAGGGAGAAAAATAGTTATCTCCGGTGATACAAGGCCATTTCGTAAGATGATCAAGTTCTCAAAAGAGGCGGACGTACTTATTCACGAAGCTACCTTCGCAAATGATAAGATAGATAGAAGTATAGAGACAAAGCATACGACGGCTATCGAAGCAGCTAAGATAGCAAAAGCGGCCAACGTTAAGGTCCTAATATTAACACATTTTAGCGCTAGATATGAAGACGCTTCTATTTTGGTGGAAGAGGCCAGAAAGATATTCCCAGCTGTTTTTGCCGCTGAAGATTTTATGAGGATAGAGGTGCCATTACCTAAGAAACATCTAGAATCTAGTTATCCACATGGTTATTGATCTAGGATCATCAACATATATATCAACAACTATCTCTCCAAGAGGCGAATCCCCTGGATCGCAAATGGAATAAACTCCTGCGAAGGCAGATTGTTTATGTAGATATATTCTGATTCTATCTTTATCTATATACTTCATTATATGTTTTCTCACAGCAGCTAATACCCTTCTATTACGAAATTGATTAAAGAGCTTACGGACGGGCTCCTTTCCTCTTCCCTTAACAACAATTCTAGTAAGTTCTCCATGGTATTCCTCTTCAACCTCTCCCTCAAGCACATTCTTCAAAGCTATAATAACTCTATCTTTATCTTCACAGGGATATAGATATGTATGTATCTGGATCGTGCTATTTTCCAGCATCTTCATCAGATAGTATTCTTCCTTTATATCATCTATACTTCTTTTTCTTCCCAATTTTTCACACCAACGGTTAAGAGTATATGCCTCAATAATTCCTCTGCACGTATAATAGCTTCAGCCTCATCTAGATCTTCGTTGTAAAAATAATAATCAGCAGCCCACAGTAACTCGTATAAACCTACACCTCCCTCTCTCTCCTCTCTTTTCAAAAACCCAAATATATCTTTAATATCATCGATTCTATTACGGATAACAAGTCTCTTCAACCTAGTTTTACGAGAAGCTAATACACATACTAAAATTGTTTTCCATCCCATGTTTCTAAAATATTCAAGTTCGTCCATGCTCCTAACTCCATCAATAAGAAAATACTTATGTCCATCTCTTTCCACGTCTCCAGAGACCAATTTAGCTATGATATCCTTTCCAAATTTTTCTCTTAACATTAGCATAGTCTTGCCTGTTGTTTCGCTATCAGCACGTCCAAATAATTTGCTTGCCTCTCTCCTGACATAGTCACCCATAATATAAGTCGGCAAACCAATTTTTTCGGCAGCTCTAATGAAAATCCCTTTTCCGGACCCTGGTAGCCCAGTTGTACATATAGTTATCTTTTGGCTCACTGTATGCACCCCTCAATCTAAAATAATAATCTGTATTCATAGCGTTATAAATTGACGATTAACTATTAACTTTTTTATGGTGAATATGCAAAATGGTTCGTTGCTTTATCGCTGTTGATACGCAAAGCCCAAGATTAATCAATGAGGCCATTAGAATTCAGGGTGCGATAAAAGAGAGTAAGATAAGGGCAAGCTTCCCCGATCCACATACACTACACATAACCCTCAAGTTTTTGGGTGAGGTATCGGATGAAAGACTGACCATTATTAAAGAATCACTTGATAAGATAAGGGGTAGACCTTTTACGATATATATAAATGGTCTTGGTGGTTTCCCAAATCTAAGAAGACCAAGAGTCATCTTTTTTGATGTAGCTGAATCTGAAGAACTCTCAGTTATCTTTAGGCAAGTAGAAGAATTCATGGCTAACATAAGTTTTCCCAAAGAGTCTAGGCGATTCAAGCCTCACATAACATTAGCGAGAATTAAAAGCTTTAGGCCATTAAACGAGAAACTATATAATTTTCTACTACATTTCTCTGTACAGGAAAAAATACAAATTAATGATGTAAGATTGAAAAAAAGCACATTAACCCCTAGCGGAGCTATATATAGTGATATTCATATTGTGCCATTAGAGTGAAAGCTATGAGTAAAGATAAGTATATTAAAGTATTAGAAAAAGCTAAGAAAAAATTAATCTACCTAGATGAAGAATATGAAAAATTATATTTAGTGGCGGAGGAGATAAAGGAAAAAGTGGTTTCGTGGCTGGAAAACAAGGGTATTGAGGGAGAAGTAATTCTTGCGGGTTCTTTGGCCAAGAAAACTATGGTTAAAGGATATAGCGATGTAGATATATTTATCCGGCATCCCATTGATTACACCAAAGAACAATTGAAGAATTATGTTATATCTATGGGATACGATATTTTCGGAAAAAATAATGTTATGATGAGGTTCGCTGAGCATCCATACATAGAAGCTCAATACAGAAATATAACATTCAGTATAGTGCCATCATATAAGGTAGAATTATATAGGTGGCGGAGCGCAGTAGACCGTTCTTACTATCATTTCAAATATGTAGTTAAAAAACTCGAGGAAAAAGTAGGGCTTAATAATGATATGACTCTATTGAAGGCATTTCTAAGAAGAATTGGTATATATGGTGCAGAGGTAGCTGTGAAGGGGTTTTCAGGCTATCTATCAGAGCTACTGATCATATATTATGGGTCTCTCCTTGAACTTTTCAGAAATGTCTCAAGATGGCGCCCCCGGATACTAATAGATATAGAGGGATACTACGATAATAGAAGGTCTGATGCCTATATTATGTTTAAGGAGCCTCTAATAGTAATAGATCCCGTTGATAGAGGACGAAATGTAGCATCCGCCGTCTCAAAGAGATCTCTCTCGCTATTTATCTCTGCGGTAAAGGCTTTTCTTGATAATCCGGACCTCGAGTTCTTCAATATCCATAATCCTAGGCATATTTATTATAATGAATCTATATGGCGAGATAAGCCTTTGATAGGCATATTAATCAACCATTATCAGGAGATACCGGATATATTATATTCGCAGCTAGAAAAAGTAACTAAAAAGATAATGAAATCGTTAAAAGCCTATGGCATAGACTGCTATAAATGGCATATATTTAGTAACTATAGAAATAAAAGTATCATTCTCATGAATATATCCACTATAGAGGCAACTAAATATTATGTCCGTAATGGTCCTTATCCTTATATGGATGGTGAATCAAGTTTTATTGAGAAAAATAGGGATGCATTAATATGGATAGATGAGGATGGCAGATGGAAAATCCTGGAGACACGAGCCAAAATAGATGTTAAAGATATAATAAATGATACACTAAAAATAATAAATTTACCGTCTTCCTTGAAAAAAGATGATGTCAAAATAACATTATATTATAGTAACGAACTTATGAAGACCAGAGACCCTCTAGTAAAGCAGTGGATAAAAGAGTTCTCCATGAAACAAGAGTTTTGGACTGTAGCAAAGTAATTGTAAAAATGAAATCTATCAATAATTATATTTTAATGAGGCGTCTAATTCGAATTGACAACTAATTTGATCCCACATAATAGGTGTTATAATGGCCGATAACAACTCCGCGTATTATATGACTAAACGCTTTGTCCTTAAAAAAATATTAGAGAATAGAAAACTCGATATTCCTTTGGTTAAAATAGTATCATATCCGAAATATGATACAAGCATTGCTAGATATAGACTGTCAATTCTATATAGCATGGGGGTATCCGCAATAATATCTGAGGGAACCACCATTATAGATCAATGTAGAATTCTGGGTAAAGGTATGAACAGCATGGTATTAAAAATTATATATAAAAATAAAGTAGCTGTAGTTAAATTGCTTAGATTAGACGCACAGAGAACACATATGTATAATGAAGCTAATGTCCTAAAATATATAAATAAATACGGTTTAGGACCAAAGTTATACACCTACTATGATTGGTTTATAATAGAAGAATTTATAGACGGCCACTATCTACCCATTGTATTGGAAAATCTAATAACCAAGAGGGATATTGATAATCTGAAACTAATTTTAAAAAGAGTTTTCGAGAAGGCATATAACCTTGATAGATTAGGTGTAAACCACGGCGAATTGAGTAGAGCTGAAAAGCATATAATCATTTCTAAGAACCTGAAGCCTCGCATCATCGATTTCGAATCATCATCTATGATTAAACGACCTAAAAACCTAACCTCAATTCTCCAATATATCTTCATTAGATTTAGAGGAGGAACAATATCTGATATACTGGGAATAATGTACGATGAGCTAATCCCTATCTTAAATAAATATAAAGCTAGTTATGACGAGGATATGTTTAAATTGATCCTACAAAAAGTCTCCATAGAATAGGATGCTTTAAATCTTAAAAGTCATATAACTAAAATATTTCTAATTGTGAGTGACATAAAGATTAATAGAACATAGGTTAAACAGGGTCCGTGGTCTAGCTTGGCTAGGATGCCAGCCTGGGGCGCTGGTGGTCCGGGGTTCAAATCCCCGCGGACCCACCATTAATTAATCTAGCGATGATAAATATTATGTATAAAACTGATTCAGAGTTAAATAATTGATGTAAAATGCTTTTTATCTGACCTTAATTTTGGAGAATAAGTGTTTCTTTAGGGCTATTGAGGACATAACTCTTATTGTCATCTCGACCTTATCATAATTAACCTCTCTCTCAGGATCATCTACATATATGTATACTTTGACATCGCTATCCTCATAATAAACACAGACCCTATTATCCTCTCTATATATAGGGCCTCTATATGGTATGCCTAATTCTTGGGCAACCTTCTTTACCGTAGCCTCCAATTTATCCAACCTATCCCCATCTGCATTATACGGGGAGTATAATACTATCTCTCCTATCATTTTCAATCGTTAATAATAGAGCTATTTGTTATATTAAGAGGATTTGTGATTATAGGAGGGAGACCTTACTTAAAGTATTCCGCCAACAAATTCATAATAGAATCTATTGAAATAGATATCCAGAGATACTTATTCATATACTTATTAACTAATCGTGCCTCAACCATTCTATCAAGTGTTTCTATAAAGTCATTATGAGAGAGAGTTATCTTATAACGCTTAGCAACTTCGCTCCGGACTGCTCTCAACATTTTTTCTGATAATATAAATTCATCTGGATATTGGGAGAGAAATTCCGCTATGACTTGAAGGATTTTTATGGTTCTTTCATCTATGAAATGGCCTATTGGGCGATATGAATATCCGGGTAGATGTTCATATGCCTTTCTGACATGTTCAACTGTAATTCTGTTGGCTCTTAATCTTTCAGCTATATTTCCGCTATTAAGTAATAGAGTTAAGGCAGTTCTTGCATCTCCTCCCTCTAGAGCTGAAGATATGTATGCAATCGAAGAAACGGCGTTTTTTGATATTGCGTCATCGTTCAAAGCTAATTTAACCCTATCTTGAATTATATCGGACATCTCATCTACATTGTATGGTTCGAAGTGCAATATTGGACCATTTAGCTTATTTCTTATATAACCAGGTAAATCATTTATGCTTTCCATCTTTCTTGCTATTAGTAATGGTAATATTCTTTTTTTATCACCCGCCTCATCAAGTCTCGTTAATAAATGAAGAAATCTTCCCTTATCAGATCTTATTAATTCATCTACATCATCTAGGATTAGAAATAAATATTCATCCCGCAACTCCAATGTGTCATAAGTCATCTGCATCAGTTCTTGGTAACTATATCCCCTGGTCGGTATCTCAGTTAGATATTGAGTAACATATCTAGACAGGTTATAAGGCTTACTATATGATACACAATTAACCATAAGCCGATTCAAAATGATCTCTGTATCCTTTTTCTCGATAGCCTCTAATAATTTTTTTGCCACTGTCGTTTTGCCTGTACCTGTCCTGCCATATATTACCGGAATTGTATAAGCATTAACATCTCCTTCTAGAACAGGGGTCAAATTATCTAATAGAATATTCAATTCTTCTTCTCTATGGGGAATTTGAGGGGGGACAAACATAAAGTCTAGATACTGTTTGCCACGTGGTTTAAATATGCCGCCGTACATTGTTTTTGCCCCTTTCCATTAATATCTAGTGGAGTAACTGACAATAATAAATGGACCGATATAATAATAAAATTATTCAGAGAAGCCCTCTATACACCGTCGACAAGATATATGCACTATAATTAATTGTTTAAAAAATCAATGATACATATATAATTATTCGATGAGCGTACAAAGTTTTACCTTGGAAGATGGAGTATGGATGGTTAGATTAGCAAGGAAAAGCATAGAATATTTTATGGATAAAAATGAATTATTGTCTGTTAAGGAAAATGATATGCCGAGGGTGATGAGAGAAAAAATGGGTGTTTTTGTTTCTATTTATAGACTGGCTGGAGCCTCATCGGGGGAGGGTAAATCTTTACGGGGATGTATAGGTTTTCCCTTACCGATTAAGCCTTTGTATAGAGGTATAGTTGAGAGTGCTGTTGAAGCTGCATTCAATGACCCCCGATTCCCTCCATTAAAAAGAGATGAGCTAAATAAAGTTATTATCGAGGTTACTGTATTGACACCACCTAAATTAATAGATGTTTCCAATCCAATTGAATATCTAAGGAAAGTTAAGATTGGTAGAGACGGATTGATTATTGAAAGAGGTATATATAGAGGGCTATTACTACCTCAAGTACCGATAGAGTACAACTGGGATGTGGAAGAATATCTCATGCATTTATGTCTAAAGGCCGGATTACCTCCAAATGCATGGTTAGAGCCAGAGTCTAAGATATATAGGTTTACAGGACAGATCTTCTGTGAGAAAAGTCCTAGAGGAGAAGTTGTGGAGGAGAAGTTATCTTCTTGAATAAAAAAACCTCTATTTTATTTGGTGTAAACGGTATAGGTCTAGGGCATGCTGCCAGATCAATTAAAATAGCAGATTCTCTAAGCGATTTTGCTGAGATATATTTTACTTCTTATGGAGATGGATATAAACTGCTTTCTACAACTAGCTATAGGACTTTTAATGTTACTCCATTATACTTTAGATGGAATGAATATGGCTTGTCTTTACCAGAAACCATATTATCACTGTTTTATGAGTCTGTTTCCTACATACCTCGACAGCTTATAGAAGAATATAAAATTATAAAGCGCATTGAGCCTTCATTGGTAGTTAGTGATTCCAGAGGAAGCTCAATTATTGTGGGAAGGAAAAGCGATTTGCCAGTAATCACAATTACTAATCAACTGGCGTCATATGTATCAACCGCTCTGTATAGTAGTCGTTATCTCAATTACTTATCGAGCCGATTTATGCCATTGTTATGGGGAATCTCAGATGTTGTGTTGATACCTGACCTTCCACCGCCATATACTATATCTAGAATAAATATATTTGAGCCCTTAGCTAAGGTAGATAATGTCGAATTTGTTGGATTGCTCGATGAGTATAATAAATACCTGACTATAGCCGAGAAAGATAAGTATAATGGGACGGATAAACCGCTTATTTATATTGCCATTAGTGGGCCGGAGGATGATAAGCGCATCTTCTTTATGCAAACGTTAAAGGCCCTTCATAATTTAAGGAATATAGGTAAGATTGTAATTAGTAAAGGGATGCCTAAGAAAGATAATTCTGAGCCGCCCATAGATATAAGGAATATTAAGATTTATGACTGGATACCGGATAGAGAAGAATTATTGAAAAGAGCCCATATAACTATATTAAGAGGGGGGCAGACCTCGATTTTAGAAGCTATAATGTCGTTATCGCCTATGATTATAATACCTCCTATAGGCCAGACAGAGCAAATAGGTAATGCTATGAGTGTTGAGGATTTGGGATTAGGTATCTTTTTATCCGCTGAAAAAGTTATTCATGATACAAATGTTATAGCTCGTTGCATAAGTAAAATTATGGATAACTATGAAAGCTACATTAAGAATCTAAGTAAGCTAAGAGATAAAATGGTTTTGTGCGGCGGCCTAAAGAAAGTTAGAGATGTTATAATAAAATATTTGTAATATAATGTTTACTCATATATAGGTGCATCTAGATGTGGTTAGCCTACAGGAACTCAAACTCTAAAGATGCTAAATTATTGCCCGAAGATAAGAAAGTCAGATTATTAGGATGGATAGCGAGTAAAAGAGAACATGGAAAGAAAATATTTATCTCTCTAAGAGATCGATATGGATATATTCAATTAGTTGCAAATAAAGATCAGTTACCTGAGGATGTGTTTACAAATGTAAAGGAAGCATATTTGGAGAGTGCTGTAGCCGTAGAAGGCCAAATAAAGAAGGACCCTAGGGCTCCAGGTGGCGCTGAGGTTCATTTAAGCAATTTTATAGTCATTAGTAAATCTGAGGAGTGGCCAATTACATTATCAGCGTTGAAGTCTCCCGAGTTTCTTTTTGATAAGCGGCATTTGACTATAAGAGGCCCCAAGAGTAGAGCTGTAATGCTTGTAAGGGCCGCGTTGCTCAAGAATGCTATAGACTATTTCATAAAGAATGATTACGTATGGATACAGGCTCCTACTTTCATTACTTCGGCTGTTGAAGGAGGCGCCACGTTATTTCCCGTCGAATATTTTGGTAGAGTAGCATATTTGACTCAGAGCGCACAGTTCTATGAGGAGGCCGTTATATGTGCTTTAGAGAAGGTCTTCGTCGTGCAACCGAGCTTTAGGTCAGAAAAATCACGTACAAGAAAGCATCTAACAGAGTTCTGGCATATTGAAGCGGAGGTTGCTTTTGCATCTCATGAGGATATTATGAAAGTAGAGGAGGAGCTATTATCCCATATGATTAATAAGACAATTGAAGAAATGTCTGACGAGATAAATTTTGTAAGAAAAGGTAAGTTGCCTTCATCTTTGGAACCTCCATATGAGAAGTTATCATACGATGAAGCCATATTTATGCTGCAGAAGAAGGGCTTTGATATTGAGTGGGGAGATGATTTTGGTGCTAGAGAAGAGCGGGCATTGAGCAAAATGTTTGATAAACCCTTTTTTGTAACTGGTTATCCGGTAGTGACACGTAGCTTCTATCACATGAAGGATCCTAATAGACCTGAAGTAACATTATCATCAGATTTATTTGCTCCTGAGGGCTATGGAGAAATAACGAGTGGAGGTCAGAGGATTCATAGTTATGAAGAACTATATAATAAAATCTTAGAGATGGGTCTTAATCCTGAAGAATATGATTGGTATCTTGAGATAAGGAAATATGGTATGCCTCCTCACTCGGGATTCGGGTTGGGATTAGAGCGTGTCTTAACTTGGTTATTGAAACTACCGCACATAAGAGACTCTACATTATTCCCCAGGACTCCCGCCCGTCTCCATCCATAAACTATAGGGGAACAGGCTGATATCTATCTTTTTGAAGGGAAAAAGAGTATTTATTAATTCTGAAATACTTAAAGTATTCGGGTAAATGGAAAATGAGTGAAGAAGAGAGAGAGGAAGAGATGGAGATAGATACGCTTCCAGGTATAGGCCCCGCTACCAAGCAAAAGCTGACTTCAGCGGGTATTTATACTATAGTAGACTTACTTGTATATTCACCTACTTATCTTGCAGAAGTAATAGGTGGCTCGGTAGAGCGAGTATTTAAGCTACAGGAGGAGGCTAGGAAGAAGCTTCAGCAACTGGGTCTTCTTGAAGAAGAGTTTGTTACAGCTGACAAGATTTATGAGAAAACGAAGGAAGTTGCCTATATATCGACAGGATCTAAAAATCTTGATAATTTATTACAAGGCGGTGTGGAGACTAGGGCGATAACAGAGTTTTATGGTGAGTATGGCACAGGGAAAACCCAAATTTGCCATACCCTTGCGGTTAACGTACAGCTCCCGCCGGATATGGGTGGTTTGAGTTGTCCAGCGATTTACCTCGATACGGAGATGACTTTCAAATCTGAAAGAATAGTCCAAATAGCCACAGCCAGAGGGCTGGATCCATATGAAGCTCTAAAGAAAATTACTGTTGCAAAAGCAAGAGGTGCTAGCCATTTATTATTACTTATAAGGGACCTGCCTAAACGGATTAGGGAGACTAAGGCGAGGCTAGTTGTTATCGATTCTGCCGTGGCCCCTTTCAGAGCGGAATACATAGGGAGAGGTCATTTATCGGAGAGGCAGCAGCTATTAAATGTCATGATGCATGATCTCATACGGATGGCTGAACTATATAATGTTGCTGTCGTAATTACTAATCAAGTTCAGGCAGCGCCCGACGTATTATTTGGCGATCCCACTAGGCCTATTGGTGGGCATGTTGTGGCACATGCTGTTACATACAGAATATATCTCAGGAAGGCTAAGGGAACCAATAGGATTGCGAGTATAGTAGATAGTCCTAGACATCCCCCTGGTGAAGCGGTTTTCTCTATATCGCCTGATGGAATTAAAGATCCCGCGTAATTTGGTTTTCAAAGATATTTATAGACAGCTCTAGAATATGATATATTAACAGAAAGTTATCTTAGGAGTGAACAGAGGATGAAAAGGGTATCTGCTTCAGTATTAATACTATTCTTTCTTCTTCCTTTGATGTCTTCCCTATTCAACAATGCATATGCGCTCGGCCCCAATCAGACTAGTGAAAGGTTATATGTATATATAGCTGGTGGGGGGACCTATTGGGTAATGATATCTAATGACCCTATCATAACTATCCCGGATGCGTTAGCTACAGAAAGACTCAGGAATGACGGAATTAAGCTTATTGATATAAAATTATCTAGCGTTAGTAGATGGCGCAATGTCTACAACTATTTTATTGAAGGCGTCTGGTATACCAATACTAACCTGACGGAAGTACCCTCCAATTATGCTGAATTGAGGATTTTATTTGGTGAAAGCCCTGATCTCACAGTAGCCAATAATATAGCTAGATATTTATCAGATTTGCTAAGAATGAGGTTCTTTCTTATAAATGCAAGTGAATCGTCATATCGATATGTCTCGGCCTTGAATGCGACATATAACTATAATGAATTTAGCGAGACATTTAATATCGGTTTTGAAGGTGTATTTTCATTGACAAACACTCTCAACCTGGCTAGCCGAGATTATTCATCTATCCAGCTATATATCGATGCGGAAAAAGATGTAATTAAGCTTGTTATGTCCGGTATGAATTATCAAACTATTAGTGCAACTGGAGACTATAGCCTTAGGGCGGTCTTTCCCCTATTAGGTTTATCTTCAGTACGTAATGACATTAATATTACAGAAGTCGTTTTTCTAATGAAGAATGTCTATATCAGCGAGTATCCGGATAGTCTGTCTATGGAATATGACAAAGATAGTTCATTGTATATTTTGAGACAGACCGTCCCTGTGGGACAAGGAATTCCTGATATAAGACTGAAGTTTCATTATTATTATCCCGAGTTATTAATACAGAGAACATTTAATGTAACTAGTTTTGTTCCCGGCTCATACATACAGGTTTCTTTAGAGGTTAGCAATATAGGCTCATTACCTGCGATAAACTTATTACTAGAAGAATCTAGGTGGTGGGATAATTATGACTTCGTAAGTTATGTCTCTGGAACAACATCTCTTCTTATAGATAATCTAGATCCAGGTGCCACTCGGACCATTAGATATAAAATAAAATTAGATGAATCGGCCCAAGGTAATATCTTAATATCACCAGCATCGGCATCACTAGATATTATGGATGGATCTAAAACATTGTATTATGCTTCTTCTTCTAGCATAATTCATATAGGTACAGATACACCTCTCTTATCTGTTACTTTAGAGGATATAGAAAAGTTTAATATAAATATTGGAGATGAATTTGAAGCATATATTACTGTAAGAAACTTAGGGAATGCAGCTATACAAGATCTTGTTATCGCAAATGTATATATAGGAACCCTAGAGCCTGGTGAAGAACGTAAAGTAAGGTCTACTTATTCTGTATTCAATGAGTCCATTCCTGAACGTATATACCTAGAGAATATACGGTATGTATATGGAGCCCAAGAATTTATTATAAGTACACAGAGTTTACCCTTACTATTTACACCGGAAAATACTTTATCACCATATATAATTATTGAAGAAAATATCACTAAAACTGTAGATGGAGTAGTAATAGAATATACCATCAAAAATGAGGGAACCAAGGATATAGATAATATTTTACTGACAGGATTCATAGATGAAACTTTATCATATACAGGTAATTTGTCTAGAATAGGCAATAGACTTGAGGGGATGCTAGCTGGATTAGGAATTGGAGAAGCTAAGACAATTACATTATATATATCATCTATTGAACAGCCCTCCTTTTTGCTTCCTGAGCTCCTAATTCAAGTAGAAAATATCTATGGCACAATAGAGTATAAACCTAACACTCATGTCTATATGGCGGCCATAGAGTTACTCCAAATAACACCTGGGGAAATCATACTAAAAGGAGTAAAATACAATCATTCCTTCATCATAAAGAATCTGGATGAATACAACATTTATTCAATCCAAATTAAGGTTGATTATGGAGGATTAACTGTTAGTAACGAATCCGCCCTATTTATCGAGGTACTGGAAGGAGGACAAGAAGTGAAAATAAGTAATGTTATATGGGGAGACTTGTCAGGCCTCTACACTATTTCGCCGCCGATAATAAAATACTTTTATGGAGGGGAGGAATCTAAACTCTCTTTAGAAGGATTCAACATAACGGTCTATAAAGGACTAAGCATGAATATGGAATATCCCCGCTCAGTAAAAGAAGGAGAGCCTTTAGAAGTAATAATTAAGTTCAATAGAGACACCGACTTAGTAGCTAATGTTAACATCTATTGGGAGCTTCCAACTGGATTAATATTTGAAGACGGAAGTAATGTTATATCTAAAACGGTCTCCTTTGTAGAGGATAAAAGTCTTCTTACTCTACATATAACTTCAACAGAGCCTGGTTCATACATCATCGAACCACCTGAAGTTACATTTGATTTTCTAGGCGAGAAATATTCTCTATACGATGTGGTGGAGAAACCTGATTCGCTATCTATTACGTTTCGTGAGGACGTGGTCAGAAGATACTGGCTCTATTTCCTGCCTATGGTCTTAATTACTTTAATAATAGCGGTATACATTAAAAGAAGAGTTGAAGTATAGAGAGACCAACTATAGTCAATGTAAGCGAAATTAGAGGTGCAAGTATCCATTGAAATAGGATCGATGCAATTATATGGACATCTGGAAGTCTAAGTTCCTTAGTAAAGCTTGTGCCTATTAATCCCGTGGTTACTGACTGTGATATAGATATGGGGACACCGAGCTGTGTCATAATCTCAATAAGTATCGCCGTTGAGGTATTGGAGCCGAACGAGGCCTCTATGCCTAATGTAAATATTTCTTCACCTATCATCGTCTCAATATATCTTCCAAAGAAATAGATTCCAATATAAGAAATTATGACAACTAACAGCTGATAATATACACTTCTCTCAATAGATAAAGAGGCTAAGAACCCTATTGTATTAGCTCCAAAAATATATGATATGTAGAATGAAGAGATTAGCGTTAAGACCTTTAAATATAAGAGTGTAGTAAATATAGGGGTTTTAAAGTAAAGTTTTGCCATGGTCTTAACCAACATATAAGAAACAAGTATAGACAATATGGGTATAAAAATCCATGACCCCACTACTAGAGAAACATAGTCCATCGGCATATCAACCCTAAGAGCTAAAGCTGCACCTAAGATGGCCCCAAGCAATATTTGTGTTAATGAAATAGGAACTCTATATACATTAAAAACTATAACTAAGAATATGGAAATCAATAAAATTACAGCGAGGATGTTCGGACTGGCTTCTTGACCTAATAATAATACTCTGGGAGCATTCAGTTTATAACCTTCTAACACTAATCCTATGAGAGCCCCTAGAAAAGATATTAAAATAAGTATTCTCCTGGGGAGTATACCGGTATGCCTAGTCGGAGCTACAAGGATAGATGCATGATTCGCACCGATCACTAGGGAGAGTAATAGAACTAAGATGTCGATACTCTGCAATATCTATACACCTAAGATAATATTTGGCTAATAATCATTACAAAAGTATTCGCAGCATCTTCACATCTATCTTGAATATCATCTATCAAGTAAATTCTATTCCTATAATAACTGAATGTGAACCAATCCATCTTCTCTCTTATATTGTATAGAATATCAAGGCTTTCCTCTTTTAATGCGTCACCCCCTTCCTCCAATCTTTCTATAGAAGTTGACAATGAGACGATCGAATCCCATGTTTTATCTAAACAGTCAAAAAGATCTTGTAGAAGTTCGATCATTCTTTTTGAATGTTCAAGTTGAAATACAGTCTTATTGTGAATAAATAATATGTCTTCACTTGGCGTCAAATTTGACAGCTTCTTAACCCGTAATATCTCCCTTGAGACAACATGTATAGTATCCAGAATATCGTCCAGTGTATTTGCCAAATATATGAATTGTCCCCTAAGACCCGGCAATATCGATCCCTTCATTACATAATTAACTATCTCTATATTTTTTGTATCAGCCTTCTTTTCTAAGGAGCTAATTTCCTCATTAAGTAGAATTAATCTATCGATACCCCCCTGTATCTCTTCTTTACTCATTTCAATAAGCAAATTGATACCTGTCAGGCTATATCTCACAATCCTTAAAAGCTTTTTGAATAGCTCTTCTTCTCCTCCCATCAGTATCCTCTTGAACCGTTTAAACATTTTATCTCCCCATAATATGCCTAATTATATAAATATAAGTGTTAACCAAATGATATAGATTAAAAACAAGAAGTAAATGTCTCTATAGACCGGATAATAGAGTCTAAAATAAATCTTTCGGATACCTCTTCTTTATAGTTTTCCATTCCCATCTGGCAAATGGCGGCGGGTAGCCATGCTTCTCTATCCATTTATCAACTATATTAAGCGTCTTAGGATCAGATGGATATCCAGAAGCCTCAAAACCAAATTCCTCGCCTAACCTGACTATCTCTCTATCCCTTATTACTTTAGCTATGATGCTCGCTATAGACACAACAGTGTACTTTACATCTGCATTGGTTTCACACAGGATATCCACTTTTCTTTTTAGATACCTATGTAATCTGTCTGAAAATCTCCTTGGGTCGTTATCACATGAATCCAAAATTACTTTTTGGGCTTTCATGAAATTGATTATCTGAGACATAAAATATGCCTCCATCTCATTAAGTCCACCCAAAAATTTTATCCACATATCTATTGTGAATGGATATATGATAAGAGGATAGATGCTAACATCCATATCAATTATCCAATTATATAATTTCTCCCTTCGGCCACTACTATATCCCTTAGAATCTTTAGATATTACCTTTTCTAATTTCGCCAATAAATCTTCATTCAGCTCTACACCTACAATAACCATGGGGCCTATTACGGGTCCCCGCCCGGCTTCATCTACTCCTCCTATAAACATATTAGATCCACTTCAAAATCTCAGTTGAAGCGACTAAAGGAATAGCATCTCTATTTGACCTACTAATTTGGAGTGTGATAACTTCCTTATCTGTCTCTAACTCCGGAAGCTTCTTATTGGTATATGATCTATGTAGTGTTAATACCGCTGGTTTATCCGATTTCATAACGAGATTAAGTGTGTCCCTAAATTTCCTCGATAACATCTCCATAGGACCTACTTCATCGATTAAAACTACGTCAGCTTCCTTTAATGCGTAGAGGATGGCGTTTACACCTATCTTATCTATGGCATCGATGTTGACATTGTATTTACCTATTTTAGGTCCTTCAAATAGTGAGACGTGCGCCATCCATTCACTATTTAAATTAGAGATATCAATTATCTTAAATCCAATTCTTCTACGTGTATCTCTCTCTTCAATGGTTATAAATCCCCCGGTTTTAAGTCCCCTCAGCTTAAGATAATTATTTATTTTTTGTATAGCAGTTGTCTTTCCTATGCCAGGATAGCCAGTTAAAAATATTTTTATCATTAAAAATAATTAAGATGGCGATTGTGATAAATATTAGGGGCAGTATCCGCTGATGACTGAGGAATATATTCTTTCTGAGGGCAAAGCAAGAATAGCAATCAGCATGGATGGATACAAAGTATTCTATAATCCGCTGGCTAAACCGACTAGAACTCTCGGTGTGGCTTTTGTTTATGGTGAAGGTCTATTTAGGAATAATGAATTGGTTATAGCTGATGTTCTTGCTGCAACAGGTGTTAGAGGTATTAGATATGTACTGGAATCTGGATATGTCTCCAAAGCTTTCTTTAATGATAAGTCTAAGCTAGCATATAGAGTTATAGCAAAAAATATAGAGAATAATGGTATAAACATATTATCACAATTAACTAGAATGGATGCTAATAGATTTATGCATCAGAATAGATATCAGATAGATTTTATAGATGTAGATCCCTATGGAACACCGTCCCCTTTTTTAGATTCCGCCGTATCAACAGTTAAAAATAATGGAATAATAGCTATAACAGCTACCGACCTCGCACCATTATGTGGTATTTATAAACGACCTACATTGAGGAAGTATAGTAGTATTTCTATACATACAGAGTATTGCCATGAAATAGCAGTCAGGATTTTAATTAAATCTCTAGCGGAAGCAGCTGGTAGACATATGAGGTATATAGACCTAATCTCAGGTCATTTCATAAATCAATATATAAGGGTATATGCCCGTATTGTAGAGGGTAAACGCGGTTATCCACATGATAATATTGGTTATCTGATACATTGTGAGGATCACCTTATGATTCAATCATGTAGAATGGATGAATTAAAAGATATGATTAGCCAACATATTACATGTAAAAATCTATTGATTGCTGGGCCTCTATGGATAGGGCCGCTCCATAACTTCAGCTATATATCCAAAATTCTCGACAATATAAATGGATTGAGAGCCGTGGATAGCGATATAAGATGGCTCTATAAGATATTATCTATATTTAAGGAGGAAACCGACTTTCCACCATATTTTTATGATCTACATAGGGCGTCTAAGAGGCTAGGCATATCAGTGCCTAAGTTAGATATGGTTATTGAGGCTCTAAAATCAGTTGGGTATAGATGTGTTCGGACGCATTTCCGTGGGACAGGTATAAAGACTAACGCGGACTATAGAACTTTCTTAGATGTTTTAGGAGGCTTATAACCGAAGCATATAATATATATCTCAGAACTTCTCTTTCTAGATGCTTTTGGCTTATATATTCTATAAGCCCTGAATCTCTCTTTTATAAGTTTAAATAGTCTTGAGGTTTCTTTCCCTTCAAATGCCTTAATTATCAGGTTTCCTCCTCTTCTCAATAAGTTATCAGCTAGATCAATTACTCTTTTATTTAGCTCTACACTTCTAATTACATCTACATCCCATATGCCGCTAATATTAGCTGATATATCGCTTGTAATAACATCAAACCGCTTATTATATTTACTTCTTATCGTATCGATAATATCATCATCAAAAATATCCTTGGTAATTGTATCTACGTTTTTATTTTCCAAAGGCTTAATAGGTCTAATATCGATGCCTAAAACGTAGCCATCGATACCTACAGCCTCAGATATATATTGTAACCATCCACCCGGTGCTGCCCCGAGATCTAAAACCCTATCTCCCTCCTTGATGACCTCGAAACTTTTATTTATATCTATAAGCTTATATACTGCTCTACTTCTATAGCCCATTTTCTTGGCTAACCAATAATATCCGTCTCTCCTATCGCCCCTCCCTTTTTTTCTTTTCATTCTCTATCGCCAATAACTATATTAATTTACAGATTGATACATATGTTGCACCTGCACTATAGCGATAAATCAGCTAAAAATAATTTTTACACATAAAATTAAATCTATTACGTTATAGAATACGATGTTTTCATTAGCTATATCAATAGTATGAATTAGATATCGAGCACGATATCAAGGTTCGACATTAACTCCTTTATTCTAGCTCTTACGGTTACTTCAGTTGTATTCGCCAGTTTGGCTATCTCAGACTGGGTTATATCGATTCCATTTAACTTTAGAGAAAGATATATAGCAGCACCTACAAGACTATTTGGACTTTTACCTGTCCCAATCCTGATTTTTCTAGCGCTTCTCAATATTTCAGCCGCTGTATTATATATTATAGGGTCAAATTGATTATCCATTTTTCTAAAAACCAAATTTAATAGTTGTTGATCTGCGTCAAACTTAACCTTAATATTTAACGCTTTTGTTAAACTTCGATATATCTTACTCACATGAGTATCTTTGACCTTTGGATCCATAACAGCCTTGATGATCTCTCTTAACGAAACCGGTGAGTTATACAATCGGCAGCTAAGGAGGATACTTGCTGCAGCGATAGTAGCCGGACGATATCTTTTTCTGACTAGTGACTGCGACACAGTCTTCCTAACTATCTGAGCAGCCGTTTCCTTCTCAAATTTCCTTAATTTAAGGCGTTCCCCTAATCTCTCGATTTCATTTAATATATTCTGTAATTTTCTTTCTCTATAGGATAAGTGGACTTGAGACAACTGTTTTATATTACGTGAATCCTCACCAGTGGGATAGGTCAATAAACCTAGGTCTACTCTCATATAAGATAAGGGTGCACCTATTCTCTTACGCCTCTCCACATGCTCTTCACTATATGCCCTCCACTCCGGACCTAAATCTATATTATCCATATATAATACGGTTCCACATTTACGGCAGATCAATTCACCTTTATCTCTATTAAATACTAGATCACTACCCATACAGCTAGGACATTTAATAGACATATTACTCTTCAACTTAGATCAGCCGCCTCTCGGTTTTCTTCTCTTTAATCTAAAATAGACTATTCCGCCCACAAACTTTTCGGGCTTTTCAGCCAAAGGTTTGGCTACAATATATGGATTATTGATTGGTCCTATTAAATCAACAGCTAATGCAAGGGGCCTGCCTGACGCGTCATATAATTGAGTGCCTGGAAGAACCTTTGTTTTGGCCTCTATCACATATAACCCATTCTTAGTGAAATGAATTATCTTACCTGCATTTTTCAAAATATCACCTCATATCTTAACTCCTTATGCGGCGTAACTCTTTAGCTACAAGTCTTAATAAATCTCTCTTCTTGAGATTATCTTTTTTTATCATTACATATCCTGACTCTCTCCACCAGACACGTGGGTAACGTGCCTCTCGATATTCAGCTATAACTAACTTCAGCTTCTGACAGGCTTGAATTAACTCTTCAAGTGTGGGATTGGGAATAGTTTCTTTGAGGGGTAGCCTACGCCCCTCCCTCCTCGAAACGGTTGAATCGAAATATATTCTCCATAATACTAAAACATCTTTTCTCTTCAATCTTGAAGCAACCTTGCATTTATAACTCCATTTTGACCGGGTCTAGATGATACGACGGCTTTTCCATGTTCCGTCATAATAATTGCTCCTTTTGTAATTACCCCTCTTCTAGAATAGTCTCTATTTGATGGGTTTTCTAACACTCTTGTAATTTTAGATTTAATAACAACATTTTCTTTAGGAACATACAGATTGACATCATTACCTCTCAAAAGTCTAACTTTTATTATTCCTCCTTTAACTTTATCGACCCTTCTCTTCACAGTTTCAGATGGTAAAGTTTCTATAGGAACTCCACCTCTTTCATATCGCCTCTTTTTACGCCATGGTCGTTTTCTACCTCCGGTTTTCTTTCTCTTATGTAGATCACTATGCCATTGAACCATCGTTTAACCCTCAATTAAACCTCAATTAGAGCCGAGATATAAAAGTATTATCAATTAGAACTGAGTATACTAGCCCCTTCTTCTACTTAATATTAATAATTTTGCTTCTTCTCTTAATGAGACATAGTATCTACCATTAATATTCTCCCTTTTAATTAGGTTCATCTTTGCTAACTTTTTAATATCCGCATAGATTCTTGGGCCGAAATAATCCCTTAGTTCTATTAAGGATATACGTGGTTTTGAATATACAATCCCAAGGATCTCGAGTTGTTTAGGTGTCAGAGGCGGGTATGGCAGGAAGCGTTTAACCTTATCTATATATTCATCTTTGATGGTGAGGAAATAATAATCTTTCTTTTTTACTATTCTTATACCGCTATGGAATTTATTAAACTCCTTTATATATCTCCTCAGAATTTTCCTGACATCTTTTCGTGTAGAAACGCCTAATAATCTCTTTAATTGATCTATGTATATAGGTTTGTAAGATCCATAAAATAGAGCATCCAATAAGGATTTATGTTTCTGGAATTCCGATTCTGACATCTACTATCTCATCACCTTCCTCGACTAACTCCAAATCTAGGATGTTATCCATGTATAAATATAGTAATGCAAGAAATATCACGCCGAATGAATATTCTCGTAGAGTATCTAATATGTCAAATATCGATAATTTTCTATTATACGCTTCAATGAATTTTCTAATCAATCTCCCAATTCTATTCTTAATCTCTTCTAATCTAGACATTTCTTCTTCTTGAACCATAGGAAGATCAAGGTGTGTCGGTGGTGATGTCCGTGCAGTAAATCTCTTCTCAAGCAATTCATCAAGTTTATTTAAGATATCAGAGATATCTATCATTATCTTTCCTGTAGTTACAGCGATGCTAATTTTCGGTACGTATTGTGGTTGTCTTCTGATTATAGGATATCTTCTTTTTCTCTCCTTAGTTAATTGAAATATCCTCTCAACTTTTTCCAATAAGATTAGAGAGGAATTTTCTACAGCTAAACCTGCTACTATAAAATTAAGTTTCTCTTCAAGAATCTCCAGAACTTTAATGAGTTCCTCTTCTATATTTATCTCCCAAGGATTAACCTTTTTTATATTTTCAGAGGTCTCAAGTATAACAATTTTTCTATTCATCTTCTTCCCTAACCCTTATGAGTGTCTTAGGTAATGTTATGGTTTTGCTTACACCATCTCTAATAGTAACCCCAACAAGATTATCCGCTATCTCGATTACTGATGGTTTGAGGGAGACCATTATAAGCTGGTTACTGATCTTCTCGCTAATCATGGCGTCTGTGAATAAGGATAAATTATGAGGATCTATATGGGCATCTATCTCATCTAAAAGCAAAACTGTATTTGGATTCAAAGCATTTATGGCTATTAGAAAAGTGACCAGCACAAGCGACTTTTCTCCACCGCTTAGGGATGATGCTGGCAACAAAGGTTTGCCCGGCAACTCAACCATAAGCACTAGCCCACTATCAATATCTTCAGGATCTTCAAGCTCAAGATTGACTTTTGAATCTCCAAACATTTGTTTAAATAATCTATTCATTTTAGTGTTTATCTTTTCTAATCCTTCTCTAAGAATTTTTTCTCTTTGTCTATCGATTTCATCTATAAACTCGAGAATAGCTTTCTCTTCTCTTAACAACTCCTCCCTCCTCATAGAGAAATGTTTATATGGCTCTACATTCTCGATATAGTAACTTTTAGCCAGTGGATTAACTTCCCCGATCTCTCTAAGTTCATCTTGAAGGTCATTTATTAGTTTGTGTAGCTTTTTGGGTGTCTCTATATATACTGGCGATGGATATCCTAACGCCCTTCTTTCTTCCCTAAATCTATTAATATCCAATTTTACCTGATTAATCCTGTTTTGAATGTCTAATACTTGCCTATCTAGATTGGACTTCTCGTTTTCTGTTTTTCTCCTCATTACATAGTAATTGTTTTCTTCTTCTTTCAATGCGGAAATCTTCTTATTTATATCACCAATTATATCTTCAATCTCATCTATTTTCATCTGAATCTTAATTTCCTTCTTTTTATATTCAGTTAATTGTTTAGCTTTCTCTTTTTTCTCTTCTACCAATTTAATTAGCTCGGATTTATACGACATTATCTTTTCTTCTATTTCATTGAGCTCCTTAACGTATCTGCCCTCAATTAGCTTTTTAGTGGTATCTACGGTATGTCCATTATTCTTTATTATCATCTTTATCCTTTTGATTTCTCTCTCTATTTCTCCAATTTCATCCTTAACTACATTTATTTCATCGTGTACATTGTTGATCTGCTCTTCTAATTCTCTTCTCTCTTTCGCCAATATTTCCGCCAGAGAGACTATCTCCTTCTCTTTTTGATTCATCTGTATTTCTAATTCACGTATCATTGACCTAATTTTCCGATGTCTCTTGGTATATGAGCTTAACACCTTGGCTAATACCTTTACGTTAATCCTAAGGCTAGAAACTATCTCATTTATCCTTTTAACCGCTTCTTCTTCTTTAATAATTGAGTCCCTGACTTCTTCTCTTTCTCTTATTTTTTCAGCCAAATCTCTTTTTCTTATTTTTATCATTTCTTTGAAATCCTTAAGTATCCCTTCTAAATCTCTTATTCTTCCTTTTCCCTTCTTCTTTATCCATCTTTCGCCAATATGAAATTCTTGGTTATATATGAAAAACCGGCCCTTTCTATCTATAACATCATACCCTTGAATCGCTTTTTCTATCCCTCTCTCGATCGAATTCACGATAAGGGTTCTCCCGATCAGCCGTCCAAGTAGATTCTCTAAGTATTTCGGATACTTCAATAGGGATAGAATGGATTCAGCTGGGATGTCTGTAGCCTCAACAGATGATACATTTATAATGACAACTCTTTTTTCCATCTTCATGGCTAGTTCGCTCAGCATCCTCATAGGCTCTTCACCACGTACTAAGATGCTATTCCACCGTACGCCCAAAATTCTTTGGAGCATGGACAAAATATCTCTGGGTCCAGAGACTTTATCAGACATAATGCCTAGAACGCCCTTAATGTTAAGGTCCCTAGCCATATTGATAATAAATTGTGCATCTTCTTCTAATTCATAAGGGGCCCCGGCTTCTCTCAATGTCTTAAGCTTCACAACCTCTTTTTCAGCGAGTGAATATAATCCATCAGCTTTATCCAATTCTTCTTCCATCTCTATTATAGATTTATTTAAAGTGTAATGTCTGTCTTTAAGAGTCTTTATTTTTTCTTTAATACCGTCTTTTTCTTCAAGAAGCCTGTCTATGTATTCCTTCATACTGTAAATAGTTTTCTTTATTGCATCCATCCTTCTTTCTATAGCTTCCTTTTCACCCATAAGTAAGTCATATCTTTCTTGGGATGAGATATAGCCCGAAGCTTTCTTTAATGCTTGGAAAACCCTTTTCTGGGAACCATCGATTAATTCCTTAAGTTGTGTATTTAATTTATCATATTGATACTTAAGCTTCTTTAGTGTTTTCTTTTTCTCTTTAATTTCTGCGGATAATTCTTCTTTTAATTTCTCTAATTCTTCACTATTTTTATTTAGTCTATTTATTTCTCTCTCGAGTTCTCTAATTCTCTTTGACAACTCTTTTTTCCTAGATAACTCTTCTTTAAGTCTATGGTTTACCCGTTTCACTTCTTTGTCAAGAGATTCGATGGAAAGATTGACTGCATTTATTTCTCGTTGTATATCAGTCAAAATCTTTAATCTTTCTCTATACTCCCTTCCCCCTTTATCATCCTTCTCTTTTTCAAGGTCAGATATCTTGATACGTATTTTATCCATCTCTCTATCATATTTATCGATGGTTCGTTCAAGCCGTTCAATCTTTTTCTCTATATTTTCTTTCTCTTTCTCTAATGCTCTCAATTTTCTATTAGAATTGTTTATCTTAATTGTTAATTCAGCTGCAAGTAATTTATTTAGTATATTAAGTGTGTTTTGTTTCCGGGATGCCCTAACCATCTGTTCATATAAAGTCGATAAATTGTGCCTCATTATTTCTGCTTTAGCTATAACTTCGCCAAGTTTTCTTCGTGCTTCGTCAAGATTCTCTAGGGCCTTCTTTTTCCTCTCGTTATATTCTGTTATGCCTAGAATATCATCTATTAGTTGTCTTAACTCGGAAGGAGACATATTTGCAGTTGCAATGACGCTCCCTTGGGGTACGTATCTAAAGCTAAATCCCTCTTCCCCTACCCTCAAAAGCTCAGTTAAATAGGTGGATCGGGATACCCTTCTACCATTAAAATAATATTTATGCTTACCTACTGATGTGATTACCCTCTTAAAAATATATTCTCTCTCGCCGTCCGTAATTGTGAGATTTACTGAAAGGTATCCGTCTTTTGTCTTTTTATTAATTAACTGGTCGAATGCTGTTGCCCTAAATCTACGTGGATTTCTTTCTCCTAAACTAAACAATATAGCTTCTATAATGTTGGATTTACCTGACCCATTAGGACCTGTTATTACATTGATACCTGGGGTAAACTTTATTTTTGATGATTTATGGGTTTTGAAATTATGGATCTTGATATCTTTAATATATACACTCATTATACAACACTTACCCCTACATATTATTACTTAATGTCTATCAAATAATTAAGGTCTGTAACAAATATATATAGAACCACAGATACAATACATAACAAAAATCAATTGGGAAGTTAAATTCATTTAACGGCTTGATAATAGTTTCTCGATATATTCGCTTATATTCCTCCAGTGGCTTCCTTCCCAATATATCTTTCCACATCCTTTACATTCCCACACATGATCATAAGTTTCAACTACATATAGCGGTATCTTATCTATGATATCATCAGTATTAACTTTTTTTAATATGGTATTGCATTTTGGGCACCTAAATTTTCTGCCTATATAATCCTTTAGCCCATACGTATCAATTATTTTCCTTAGTTTTTGACTACGATTTAATCCATTTGTTAGTATACACCTAATTCCTCTACTACTAGCCCGGATAGAAAGCTCTACATCGGATGTAATTAAAACCCGACCCTCCCTCCGACAGATCTCAATAAGTTTTTCATCTAAATTATCACCTATAATGTATTTGCAGTCGAAACCCATTATCCTAAGCCATCTAGCTACATCACCATTCATTTCATCGCATAGAAATCTAGGTATCATTTCTTAAACCCTCCCAAAACAATAATCTACCATTAATGACCATTCCTATAATACTGGCTGTCATACTCCAATCATAGAAAACATTTTGTCTATCATAAATTTTATATTGAGAGGGGTATGTAATAATAATGAAATTAGCTGAATCTCCTTGACTAAATTCAGTTTTATTTGGTTGTCCGATAAATTTTAATGGATTAGTATAATATTTATCTATTAAATCAAAGAAGGTAATCCTGCCTTCATCAATCAATCTAAATATCAGTTGAGATGCATAAGGAAGTAGGTTTATAGTGGGGGAATCGCCACTACTAATTAGGTAAATTGAATCGCTTTTCATACATTTGCATAGTAAACGTGTATGGGTAGAACTCCTAATTAGAAGTGAACCATGATCTCTCCTTTTCCCAAATACCTTGGTATTCATTAGGAGATTGTGAATATATATTCCGGGCCTAACATCTACACCAGCTGTTCTAAATTTATTAATTTTGCGAATTGACTGAATAGTTGTTATAGGATATACCAACATCCTTTTCTTTTTCCATCTCTTAATTTTTTCAAATAATTCTTCGAGAGAAAAGAGTTCTTCTGATACTTTGTTATGTAGCCCTATATCAATTATAATCTTGTTTGCCTTAGGCTCATGTGATACATCTTCTATTTTAAGCTTTAAGACAGTATATGCCTCGTCCCATCCAACACTTATCGGAAATAAGTATATTGGACTCTCCAGTTTGGCTAACTTTTTCTTTTCACCCGGATGTTTGAGAAGTACCCCTACATAGCCTATCCCTCCCCTGATAAGGCGTGGGATATATTCCTCCAGATTATCTATATAGATATCTAGCAGGATTTCAGTAAATGGAGGCATCACATAACTATTATGTAGGTTGTAATTATTTTCGGCTACTGGGCTTCTCGATTTAGGGCCAATATACTTTATTATGCTGCCTTCGCTGACGATTACCCATTTATAAAATCTATTTCTCCATAATACTCTACAATTATGGTATAGAGAGCTTTTCATTATTCCCCTTTATTATAAGACCTTTTTTTCTAATAATAGACCTATAATATCTCTTCTTGAAACAACGCCTACGACTTCATCATTCTCTAATACAGGAACCAGATTCTGAGTAGACCTTATTATTATTTCAACCGTTTCTCTAAGGTTATCATTGGGTTTTACTGTAAAAACATTTCTATTGACAAGGTCAGCTACCAATATGTTTTTCATTTTATAATCGAAGTGTGAGGCGAGACTTGTTTTACGTAGCATAAAAAAGGCCCTTGCCATTTCCTTAGCTGTAATTAAACCTATGAACCTATCACTGTGAGTCACTATCAAAGTATTATATCCTGTGCCCTTCATCTTACTTTCGGCCAAAGCGATCTTATCAAATAGATCGACTTTTACAATTCTCGAAGTCATTATATCGGATACAGCCAAATTTTCCTTAATATATCTGTTATATAAGGAGATTATACCTCGCTTAGTTATTAGTGCTAAGGGTCTATTTTCCGAATCCACTATAGGCATACTGCTATATCCTTTGATCAAAAAGTTGTTAGCTATAGTTCTTAGATGTGTATTTTCATATGCAACATCTACATTTAATGTGGCACAGCTAGACACTCTAATGTTATAGGGAGTAAATTTCTTCGTAGGCCTAAGGGATAATTTGTAGAATATATCATACTCTGTGACTATTCCATATAATTCCTCCTCTTTTAATACAACTAGTTTACTAGTTTTCTCTCGGCTCATTAGCTTTAATGCTTCTCTAACAGTTCGATCCTTTAGTATTCTTGGATAATTATAGTCAGCAATTTCTTTTGCCTTCAATGTTTTTCCCACCTTACCAGGTCCTTCAGTATATCGTACTTTGTTATAATTCCTACCAGCCTATTGGCATCATCAACCACAGGCAATGTACCGATGCTCTCGACATACATCCTTAAAGCTGCATCTATTAATAGGTCGTCCATATTTGCTACAAAAACCGGTGAGGACATAACATCTTCAGCCACTGGCATAGAATACTTTATATAGATACTTCTTCTTTCACTATCCCTTATTATCCTGTGCGATGTTCTTTGATAAATAACTGGTGGTATAGTAGCTAGATCAGTCGAGGTTATTATCCCTATAGGTCTCTTCATCTTGTCAATTATAACTACTGCTTCGTAACCTGTCTTCAACATCTTATCCATAACGTTATATATAGAATGAGATGGGCTTGCTACAGGCGGATCCTTATAGTATACATCACTGACCACCGTATCACTTTTACTAAGCCGTGAATAGGGCCCTAGTAAGTCATAAGCATCTACAATACCGTAGACGGAACCATCCGGTTCAACTACTACTGCAGGCGACCTATAGGTTAATAGAGCTTCAGCAGCAGTAATAAGATTCTCATGTAGACTTAAAGATTGGAATTCAGTTTCCATAAAATCTGAAACCATCAGATTATCAAGAGGCCTAGTTTTAAGTTCTTTGTCAAAAAGTATATTTCTAATTCTATTAACGGTTAATATTCCTATAGGCTTATCATCCTTTACAATGACGACGGTTTTTACTCCGTGTCTAATCATTAATCTACGTGCCTTAGCGATTACATCATTAGGTGAAATTATGGGCGGGGTCTTTGATATGATATCCCTCAAAGATATAGATGCTAGACTCATCCTCCAATCTAACCAATTATTAAAGTATATTATTTATATTCTTTCCTATGCCTAGAATTCTTAACCCTTTGTAAACTAAAAAACTTCTATTAATGACGAGGTCTAAACAATAATTATAGTGAGCTATATGCAGGTATTGGGTATTAGGCTGAAAGGATTATCTGATTTAATTAGATTAGCGATAAGCTTAAAGAGAGAAAAAGCTGTTATCCTTACATATCCCATAAATAAAAATTTATATGAAGCTGGACTATATTTACCTCCATTTTCTAAAGAATTATCGGCGGTTTATCCATACATAAGAATAGCGGAAAAATTAAGACCTGTATATTCATATTCCTCCAATGAATCAGGCCGCGAATCCATTAAAGAAGGATTCATTAAGTCTTCTACATACCTCCCTGTGTACACCATATATCTCAAGCAAGTTCCTCATAACTATATCGACTTAAATAAAGTAGAATACGAAATAACGACAGTTGAGTTGGAAGATGTCAATTCTCTTGCTAATGTATCCTTATCCACACTAGATAGCTGGATGTACCTACCATTTGTATGGTATGACACTGATAATGAGAAGTTCGTTTTGTCTCTCGAGGTTAATCCAAGAGATGATATATCGGGGGAACTACTCGTTCTGCATCATGAATATAGGGCGTTGCCATCTCACGCCAACTTTATAGCTTATAATCCTGAAAAAGGAGAGGTAACGCTGACCTCCGGATTCACAGGTCTCAATTATCAATATGTAAGTATTATAAGGTCATTTCATTTACCATACTTTAGGTAATAATAGAGTAAGTAAGGTAATATTTACTTCTTAATCGCATAAATCATAGCATGATCTTTTTCATAGGGATCTAAGTCGATTACATTTATGATATTGAATCCTCGTTTATCAAGATACTTTGCTTCCTCCATATATATGTCTCTCGGTTCCCGAGTTACATCTATACTCCTAGATTTTACCGCTAATAGCATTTTTCCTCCTTTTTTTAGAAATATATCGCTATTATATGCGGCAATCTCAGTTTGGTCGGGTTGGGCAATATCGCAGTATAGTAAATCCACCTTATCTACTACATCGCTATATAGCTTCGGATTTCGGGCATCAAAATATAATGGAACTATATTTTTTCTATATTTAATTACTCTATTTATGAATTCCATCATGACCCTTGGGGCGACCTCGACAGCGTATATTAAGCCTTCTGGATATAGATCCGAAAGATGACTTACGGTAGTGCCCGTTGCTGCACCGAGATATAAAATCTTGTTAATTCCTTCGAGTATCGATGGTTCTAAACCTTTTGCCAATGCTGCAGCCAATTTGCTTCTATAAGGTGACCATACTCTATATTCTTCTTCACCTACTTTAACAAGTTTCTCTTTGTAATATGTTATTCCAGGTGTTAAATTTCTTGTTAATATCTGTATCCCATCCTCCCTCTTTATAACGAGATTTTTCATCTCGGTCTCCTCCTTCTCTTCTTTACCTTAGGCTTCTTTTTTGCTGACCGCCTCAACTCCTCGACTTTCTTCTTTAAGTCATTAGCTAATTCTTCTCCTATGTATTCTCCTCCAAATGCGTCTGCTCTTGCAGCTATAGCGATTTTACTTGCCATCATGCGGGCTATCTTTCCTCTAACGGATCTAGGAGATTGATTTATATATGGATGTTGAAATATGTAGCCGTGTTTAGGGGGCTTAGCTCCTTTTCTTAAAGCTCTAAATAACGCTTTTTCTGCTCCCAATAATTGTATTGTGCTTGCCGGCATCATAGCTAACCGTGATAGCCCCCCTGCCTTTGTTACCAATTTAGCTCCTAGTTTATATCCTGCAACCGCCGTTATATTAGGGGCGATGGTCTCCATGACTTCTCTAATATATTGATCGATTCTATCCCTGGTGTCTATAACTTTCTTTGCCGTTTCTGCATACTCTTTGATCATTTTTAAATCATGATTTGATAGGGTTCCCCCTACCGATCGCTGTAATGCTTCAATAATTTTATTAACTTTATCCTCAGAATAACCTAGCTTTTGAAGTGCTTCTCTGTTAAATTCTTCTTTGGATGTGAATTTCGCTATCAAATTAATATATGATTCCATTTTACGGATAATATCACTGAGCTCTGGAAAGTAAGCACCATACCATTCTCTAAGTCTTTCATACATAATATTGATAGTCTCTGTATACTCCTCATATGCACTCACAGAATGTATCACCATTATATCCTTATTGGCAAGATCCTCTTGAAGCTTAAGTCTCGTTAACCTATCATAGGCTTCTCTAATTATTTCAACAGCCTCATTTAGATTTTTGGCCCATCCTGCTCTCACCAGTATTGTAGGGAGGTCAAGGCTTCTCTCTACAAGTTCTACATGGAACCCTGCCTCTAGTAATGCGTCATATAATATGGGCGATGAAACTATAAAGGAATCTCCGTAATTAGAGATTTCTTCAATAATTTTTTCATCTATATTTCCATCTAATATCCTTTTATATATCGGGATAGCCTTATCTATGTCTTTAGAAAACAATATTTTTCCAACTAATGTGTCTTCTTCTTCAACAAGGATTCCGATAGGGGTTAAGAAAAGGGTTTTCATTCGGTCACCTCACTTTCAATGACTTCAATAATTCTATTATATTCTATGCCATATATGTAACATATCAATTTGGTTATCCATTTGAATTTATCTGGTATTGAGTTATGGAGTGTAATTATTTCTTCAACCTTAATGGTTTTAAGTAGCCTGAGTGTGCCGAAATATACAACAAAACCTGCCCCAAGATATAAGGGATATAAAGACAGACTTCTTATAAATGTCCATAGTAAAACTAATACCGCCGTCATAATGCCAGCGGCTAAATAACTTTTTATCAATGCATCCATATCTATATCTACATCAATTATTCGTTGGGAAATAAGGATTGAAAGAGAAAATGATGTTGCGAGTAGTAATCCTCTGGCTATACCTGCCGCTATCAAACCTAGAATCGGATAAAACGTCAAGAGAAAGATGATGTCAATTAAAAGAGAAATCACCATAATATACATAAGCTCAAGGTTCTTACCTGCAGCTATCAAGGCTGTATGTAAAAGTGGGTTAAGAGATGTAATCCACAGGCTTAATACTATGATTTGAAACACAATAGTAGCCGGTAAGTAATCCGGTCCTACCAAAATAAGGATTGTAGGTTGTGCTAATGCTACCGCCGTCATGTATATAGGCGATGTAAATAATAATATGTATCTGCTTATCTGCTTTATCTCGTTTGAAAAACCATCTCTACTAAAGGTGTGAAATGCTTCAGAGAGGTGAGGTAGCATTCCACTGTAAATGGCTTGTGCAATTGCACTCAAGAATGTAACGCCGGTTGTAGCTACATAGAAAATAGCTAAAGATGTGTATCCATATACTGATATGACAATTCTATCTGCCCAATCTAATGAGGCTAAAACTGCGTCGCTAGCCGTTAAAGGAAGAGACTCCTTAATAATTCCAGAGACATTTGTATCTAGGCTAATAGGCTTATATCTGGGGATAAGGTCCCTAAGAATCATCACTATACTAAATACTTCACCTATACACCAAGCCAGCATAATGCCTGTTACACCATATCCTGCAACGGCAGCATATATCATCATTATTCTATATAGAAGGAAGCCGGAGGAGACATATACAGTTACTCTGTGAAATAGTTTTAGTCCCTCTAATCCCCCGCTTATCGTTAGTTTCATGGAGTATAGAAAGAGTAGAGTAAAAAAGAGATATATGTCCAAATTTGGGTTGGAAATTGAGAATAAATTAAAATATTTGAAGATATAGGTGGTAAGCCCAGAAATACCCGCTATAAAAAGTGTTGAAAGCAGTATACTGCTCCAAAATACTGAGATTCTGCCTTTAATATTTGAGAGAGCTTCAAGACCAGAGATGGCTCTAACACTAAATCTCTTAATACCGAGATTGGCCACTGCAGATACTATGCTTACAGATGATACCACAAGTGCGTATAATCCCATTAATTCTGGCTGAAGTACCCTAGCAATTACACCAAAGGTGATAAGGCTTATTCCATAAATAGTGAGTTGTTGAAGAAGCACTGAGCCTACATTGCCTAACAATGTAAAGTTGATTTTTTTTAGCGTCACTAGCTGGTCACCGATGTCTATATTAACTAAATAATCCCTATATCCAAAACTAATATATAAAAAAATTATAAATCGGTTAAAAATGGTATTATCGGATAATAATTATATATTCGGGCGTGTAGATATAATTAATACATTATCAGATATTTAGGACTATAATTGTGTTATTATATAAATTCTTGATAATAGGTGTATGGTGTATAAAAATGAGCCTAATAAGTATCATTAAAGGCATAGGTACACTTAAGAACATCCCCCGTACCGGTTGGCTTGTATGCGGTGTCCCCGCATCCTTATCAGAAAGTGTGGCTGAACATATATTTGAATCTACACTCTACGCCGCAATCATTGGGGAAAGATTATTGCAGGAAGGGATAAAACTCGATCCTCGGCGCGTGATGTTGATTACATTAGTGCATGATTTACCAGAAGCATATATCGGAGATATAGTCAAAAAAGTTAAGCGTGACAGAGAGATAGATAAAGTAGAATTGGATATTGCAAAGTCTATGATTGAAATAGGAACCATCGGGAACGCTATTATAGAATATTTAGAAAGTAAATCTTTGGAGGCAAAAATATCTAAATTATCTGAATTACTAGCGACATATACACAAGCAAGACGATATTATAACATGGGTTTCAAAGATGTTAAAGAGATAATAGAATCTACAACTCATGAAATAAGAACTATAATTAAAGATCCATTGCTTAAAAAAATATCTATATTTATCGAAGAAATCCTGGAGTTAGATACTTCTAAATAACCTATTTATTCTAAGAAGTGTATGATATTAACCTCTGAATTGGCCCCTCGGCCGATTTAGGATAAATCGTTTATGATAATTTCTTCTATTACGTCTCTTAGGATTTGTAGGTGGATGTGGCTTAGGATCTATCTTTGGAGTTAAACTTCTAACTTTACCGGCCTTTGTAATCGAACCGTGTGTACCGATAAGCCTTCACCTCCGATAACGATTATGAATATAATTGGTATATAAGTGTTAACTTTTTGGATAAGGTAAGGGGAATATGTGTGGAGATTAATATATTTAAGCTTACATTCTAAAGAATAATCTAGGATGGTGGGTAGTATAGGAGTACTCAATGAGGAAGAAAAGTATGATAATGCTTGTAAAGAGCTAGCCAATATAATAACTTCTACAGATAAAGTATCATTACGAGAGATTAGCAAGCTTAAGAAAAGAGTAGCAAATAAATATTCTCTTAAGAGGATTCCTAGGAACAGCGATATCCTCCGCTATATCGACCCTTCATATAAAGAAATTAGAAATTTGCTTCTGACAAAGCCTGTAAGAAGTTTGTCTGGTATTGTAATTGTTGCCCTCATGACCGAGCCATTCGAATGTCCTCATGGGAGATGTATATATTGCCCACATATTCCGGGTGCACCTATTTCTTACACCGGTAAGGAACCCAGCGCAAAAAGGGGAATTGACAATAAATTTAATCCGGTTATGCAGATAAGAAAACGTTTATCTCAGCTTGAGGCCCTAGGGCATTCTACCGATAAAATAGATATTATAATCCAAGGAGGAACTTTTAATGCCACTCCAATAGAATATAGAGAGCAATTTATGCTAGGGGTATTAGAGGCTATACTTGGATATAGACCTGATAGCTACGAGAATGGACTATTGGCAGCTGAAAAAAGTAAATACAGAATAGTTGGTTTGGCCTTTGAGACTAGGCCAGATTATTGTAAAAAGGAAGATATCGACTGGATGCTCAGTAAAGGTGCTACACGGGTTGAGTTAGGTGTTCAAACAATATATGATGATGTATATCGTTTTGTCAACAGAGGGCATTACATCAAAGATGTGGTTGAAGCCACACAGTACCTTAAGGATTCTGGACTTAAAGTAACGTATCATCTTATGCCAGGGTTACCACTAACCGATATTAGTTTTGATATTCAGATGTTTGATGAGGTATTCAATAACCCAAGTTATTTACCTGATCATCTCAAGATATATCCAACCTTAGTTTTGAATTATACAGGAATACTTAAATTATATGAGCTCAACATTTATAGACCTCTTAATACGGATGATGCAATAAGGCTAATAGCGGTAGCTAAACATAACTTCATTAATGAGCATGTACGTATAATGCGGATTAATAGAGATATCCCCTCAACTGAGATAATAGCGGGTGTTGATAAAACCAACTTGAGGCAATTAGTGAAGAGATATATGAGTGCACATAAATTGAGGTGCCGCTGCATTAGATGTAGGGAGGTGGGGCATAAACGAGCTGTGAAGAAGGATGTCGACCCCTCGGCTGTCAAGATAAACATCAAAAAATTTTATGCTAATAGAGGAATTGAATATTTTATTTCAGCGATGGATATCGAGAATGATATCCTTATAGGTTTTCTAAGGTTAAGGAGACCATCACAAAAAGCATGGAGGGAAGAAATTATCAATTACGAGTCATACATAGTGAGAGAGCTGCATGTATATGGACAAGCTCTACCCATCGGGGTCAAAGATGATTTATCATGGCAACATAGAGGAATAGGCGCTAAATTACTAATGACTGCTGAAGATATAGTGTCAAGTGAAGGAGGTGAAAAATTACTGGTTATAAGCGGAGTGGGAGTAAGGGAATATTACTATAAATTGGGGTATATTCGTGACGGCCCTTATGTATCGAAGACTATTGTTTAGTTGACTATTTTTTTATTTAATCCGATAATTTAATTGTGAAGCCTAGAATCGTCTTAGTGTGATGAGTATGCCTAAAAGAAAAATAATCGATTTATTTATGGATAAATTTAAGGTAAGCTACGGCGACAAGGTAAAAATTCTTTTAGATGATGGTAGAGAGATACATGGTATAATTATGCCTAAACATATGCTTTCTAAAAACGAGATATTAATAATAAAGTTGCCCTCTGGATATAATGTCGGGTTGGATATTAATAAAATCGAAAAATTAGAAAAAATCGAAGACGATAACTCCTCAAAAGATATATATCTTGTGGAGAGGGAGCAAAATAGAGGTCTTCCTAAAGTCGTTGTTTTAGGTGTTGGAGGCACTATATTGAGTAGGGTTGATTATAGGACTGGAGCAGTGAGATCTGCAGTGACAGCGGAAGAATTATTAGAGATATTACCTGAAGTAATAGATATAGCAAATATAGAGACTAAAATCATAATGAATAAGTATAGTGAACATTTAACACCAAGGGATTGGGAAAAAATAGCGGAAGAAGCTTACAATAACATTATTAGAGAAGATGTATCTGGAGTTGTAATACTACATGGAACCGATACACTGGGGTACACTTCTGCCGCTCTAAGCTTCGCTCTTCGAAATCTATCTAAACCCGTAATTTTGGTGGGATCACAAAGGTCGTCGGATAGACCTAGTAGTGATGCTGCACTAAACTTGATATCGGCAATCTTAGCTGCCGCCCAATCACCATTTGCATATGTATTAGTGGCTATGCATGATTCTCCTTCCGACGATAGAGTTGCACTGCACAGAGGAACCCGTATACGCAAAAATCATACTAGTAGAAGAGATGCTTTTCAATCGATTGATACAGAACCAATAGCATATGTTGAACATGGTAAAGCTTTGAAGATAATGCTAGACGAATATAGAACTAGAGACCATAATAGAACCACCTCATTAATGAAGTTCTTCAATGAGAAAGTAGCTTTACTAAAGTTTTATCCATCCATGAATAAGAAACTAATCGATATACTTGTTCTAGATAATTATGATGCTATTATTCTCGAGGGAACCGGTCTTGGTCATATAGGCGAATCCCTGTTTGATGCAATAAGGACAGCCATACGAGATGGTGTACATGTTTTTATGACATCTCAGTGTATATGGGGTAGAGTAAATCTAAATGTATATGATACTGGTAGAGAACTATTGAAAATAGGTGTTGTTCCACTAGAAAATATGATTGCTGAGACTGCCCTGGTGAAAGCTATGTGGGCATTGGGTAATTTTGCGAAGGACGAATTGCCATCTATAATGTTATCAGAATTTGAAGGTGAGCTTACACCCATTTCGCCTATTTCGAGTAAGAGGGGATATTAAGCTTGGCCAAAGTATTTACAAACAGGCTAAATGTGGGCCTCGAAATACATTTCCAGCTACAAACCGATAGAAAATTATTTTGCCATTGTCAAGTTAAGATGAGTGAACCTGAAGGGCCCCGTATTATTCGACGATTACGCCCTACACAAAGTGAGTTAGGGCAAATTGATCCCGCCGCATATTTTGAGTTTCAAAAAGGTACGATGATTGAATATATCGCCCCGGAAAATACATGCTGTCTAGTTGAATTAGATGAAGAACCTCCGCATCCTATTTGTTTAGAGGCTCTGACCACTTCAATATCTATTGCTAAGTATCTTGAATGCAGATTGATTGACGAGTTTCATGTGATGAGGAAGGTTGTGATAGATGGATCTAATACTACGGGTTTTCAAAGAACACTTGTTATAGCGTTTGACGGTCATATCTATGTAAATGATAAAAAAATAAGTATCCAAACAATTAGTCTAGAGGAAGAGGCTGCCAGAATTATAGACCGTAAAGGTAATAAAGTGATTTATTCTCTTGATAGGTTGGGTATTCCCTTAATAGAGATTGCAACCGGTCCAGATATTCACGATCCAGATGAAGCTCTTAAAGTAGCTGAAAAGCTGGGTAGAATCGTCAGTGCTACCGGCATGAGAAGAAGAGGACTAGGCTCTATAAGGCAAGACGTCAATATCTCTCTCGGTTCAGGTAATGTGGTTGAAGTCAAGGGCATACAGAAGCTTTCTCAACTCAAAAAAGTCATTGAGTTCGAAATGAAAAGGCAAATGGGCTTAATAGAAATAGCTGATACCCTCAGGGAGAAAGGGATTACGGAAAATGACATTAAGTTTAATCCTATCGAGCTCACAGATATTTTTGAAAAAACAAATAGTAAGCTCATAAAGAAATTATTACGCAAAGGAGAGAAGGTTTATGGCTTGAAGCTAAAAGGATTTTCTGGATTACTTTCTAAGGAGACGGCGCCTGATTATCGCTTAGGTAAAGAGATGGCCGAACGAGTAAGATTTTGGACGGGTTTAGGGGGTATATTTCATTCAGATGAATTACCTGCCTATGGAATATCTGCTGAAGAGGTGGAAATGATCGGTAAAAGACTAAATTGTGGGAAAGATGATGCTTTTGTTATGGTTATAGCTGATATAGAACGTGCAAAGATTGCTTTAGAAAAAATATATGAACGAGCATTGGAGGCTATAAATGGGGTACCTAAGGAGACTAGAGGTGCAAAAGAAGATGGAGTCACCTTCTATATGAGGCCTAGGCCAGGGATGGCTAGGATGTACCCCGAAACTGATATTCCTCCTATACCTTTATCTAAAGATATTCTTGAAGCATCTGAAAAGATTCAAATAATCGATCCTGAAACCATTATAGAACGTCTCACTACTAAGTATGGATTAAATAAGAAAGTTGCATGGAACCTATACGATTCGGAACTCCTAATTCTTTATGAGAAGATCGTGAGAGCTGTAAAGAAGGTTAAACCGACCCACATAGCTACATTACTCACTGAAACTATTAAATCTATGGAAAGAGAAGGTTTAGACACTTCGCTTCTTGATGACCAAACTATATATAATACATTCAAATATGTTGAAGAAGGCAAAATAACTAAAGAAGTTATACCGGAAATATGGGAAGCTATATGCCGAGAAAAAATCTCTCTCTCTGAGGCTGTGGAGAAATTCGTGATAAGCCGTAAACCATCAAATGAAGAGATAAAGAACTACATTATTGATGTATTAAAAGAGCATCCTGAGCTTACAGAGGCACCTCTTGATATAAAAAGAAAAAAGATTGTGGGTTATGTAATGTCTAAATATAGGGGGTTGATCGAACCCAGAATTGTTATAAATTTAGTAAATGAAGTCGTAGGTGAATAGTGTTGTATAAGGATTATATAGAAATACGGATCAAGATAGGTGGAAATGAAATAGAAATCAAAGGAAATAAAGATGATGTAAAAGATTTTCTATCTTCATATCTCCCATACATCATTAAATCCTTCTCCCGGGAAGAGATATCGATAGAAGATCTAGAGAAGCCGACTGATGAATCTGTGGTCCCCCCTATTAAGATCTCAAAAAAAGAGCCAGTCTCACGTATTTTAATTAAACTATTTAGTACCCCATGGGCGAAAAAACCCAAATCTCTGACGGAAATTATGCAAGCATTGAATAATATAGGATTATACTACCAGAAGTCGACTGTAGCGGTAAATTTAAAGAGACTTGTCCAAAGGGGAGAGTTGAGAAGAATAAAAAGTAAAGATGGCGTCTATTTATATGTTCCTGTAAAGCCACCATTAGGTGATGATGATTGAAGGATAACATTATAAAAGTTAAATTGGAATTGGAGGGACATTTCTATGAATTTGAAGGGGAATTGGAAGATGTTATTAGAGCTATCAATAAAGTTTTTTCTGAAATTTATCCAGGATACAATCTAGCGAAGCGTATAGTTATCAATATCGATATAAACGACTTGATTGATATGCTAAAACCATTTTTACATATAACAGAAGCGGGCCATATAATATTTACCCCAACAGGTGAAGGGTTATCAATAAGTAATAAAATAATGGCCGCATTGATAGCCGCTAGATTAATGAAGCTATCGAATATACGTACTGATGATTACATGTCACTATCAGAGCTATCCTATATAGTTGCATCCTCTACAAAATCCGCCTCCTCGCGGTTAAGTGAGTTATATTCAAAAGGATATATAGAGAAGATGCGTGGAGACGATGGTGTTAGGTATAGGGTATCTTTAAAAGGAATACTTGCATTTCAAAGAAAAAATATATAATATTTCTTATGTTGTTTTTATATAAGGTAGTTTCTGGACATATCTATACCTTCTAGACTTCCCAATTCTCGTTAATATGCCCTCTTTCGTTAAGTCTGATAACGCATGAGACAATGCACTTCTGTCATAATTAAATCCCCTCTCACTTAATTCTCTCCATACTTCAGCTAACCGTTTAGCTTGACTGAAATATCCCTCCCTCCATAACATTTCAACGGCCTCCTTACATGTTGCTGGTATAACTCCTACAACTTCTTCACTTTTCCTCTCAACCTTTTCTATCCCTGATATGATATTTGAAATGGCCTTTTCCAACTGATCCGGTGGGGCCTCAACCTCCACCTCTATTCCCCTTACCTTTATTTTAACTCGTATCTTATCTCCGGTCATATTCTTCATGAATAGAATTATATAGAAAGCTTTATATATTTTTAAATACATATAATTCATGAAAATCATGAAAAAACATAAAACAATTCAAAAATTGGTCTTTAACACCGAATCAATAGAAGAACAGATTATAGATAGAATGTATACTGTGATAAAGGACTCTCTTAATCATATTAAAGGCGAAATATTTGTACCCCGTGACCCTTATGATGGTGTATATTCTATTTCTCCTTTATACAACACATATTCCGGTGAAACGGATAATGACTTAATTTATTCCCCAAGACAGCTTTCTGATATAAGAATAGCTGGAATTGACTCTACAATTCATCCCATTGGAGAAAGCAGAAATGGTTTTCTATTCGCTATTAGGGGGGCAATCGTTGCAGATATAAATTATAAAGTTTCAATTAGGAGATATGGCCCCTTCTTATTTTATTTATCGAGAGAAAATATAGAAGATATCCTTGATAGTGTTTCTTTAAGTAAGTATGAAAGATTTAGGGTATTAGAGGACATATCTATCTCGAAGAAAATAGTTATCACGCTTTTCGAAAGGACTCTTTTTCTTGAAGCCGTCGAGACTATGCCACAAGATACATTGATTCTTATAGATGGATCACTCTCAAGAAGTGTTCTAGGGCAGAAGGTTCTCGATGAATATTTTATATATAATATGATTAGTAGGGATAGATGTGTAGCTGGAGTATCTAAGAAAAGCAAATTATATAAAAGGTATCCGCACTATGTTTCGGCATTATATATGAGTAGAGGACCTACGATAGTGAGGATTCCTAATAGGCTAGTTCGCTTTGGATCATCACATAACTGGATATTTTTAGCTCGGTTTTCGCAGCGTTCAGTTCCTCTTAGAATAGACATACCAAAATATATTGACAATCCATATCCTATCCTAGATCATATTTATACAGGTATATCAGTAAATACTGGTTATCCCGATGTATTAAAGGAGGCCCATGTATCTTCAAAGCTCCTTAGAAATGAAATACTAGCCTTAAAAATTCTTGTGAAGAGATTAGGCGGCAAATTTATTCAGTCTCCGCGAATTCGCGATGTATTATTCGGGTCATTTAACAAGTCTCCAGGTGAATGGGTGAGTAATAATGCTGCTCTATAGAAAAAGTGGAAAAATCTTTGAAATATTATCATTTCCCGGGGAAGAGATAAATAAGGGCGGATATCTAGTTGTGGAAGATAAATCGCGAGATATAAAGCTTCTCTTACAGGTCATAGAAATAAATTATATAGATGCCCCTGGACTACTAGAAGAGTTGATTCGAGAAGGCTTTTTCCTGAACAATGAATTGATGGATGAGGATCCATATCAGGTTTCAAGGACAACAATGTTGTTAAGAGATACTAAACTATTAACATGTGTATTGCGAGGAGCCATTATGAAAGATAAACTAGTACCTAGCATATCTGAACTTCCCTCGCGAAGTGCCTCGATAGTAAAGAAGATATCTACTGCCTCAGTAACAAAGTTAAATAATAGTTCGAAAGATTTCCTAGGAATAAACCTTGGGCTCGATGAGGAAGAAACACCTATTTCGCTTAATGCTCATGCACTAGATGGTGCTCTAACACTAATCACCGGTATGAAAGGCACGGGGAAGTCTCATTTGGCAAAGATACTGGTTTCTTCGCTCACTTCGCTTGGGGCTCCTGTACTGGTTCTTGATCTCAACGGAGAATATATAGGGTTAACTGGCAAGGAAAATATCCAGGTATATATACCTGGTAGAAATCTTGTGTTTTCTCCAAAATATTTGGGTAAAGAGTCCTTTCTTAAAGTCCTTATGAATATCTTGGGGTTACCGGGTGTCTCAGCTAATATATTTAACGAATTATGGCCTATCATGGAAGAGAAAAATCTCCTTACTATCTCAGAGATGATCTCCTTTGTTAATAGAGCTATCAATAATTTAATGATCAGAGATGCTATTGTATCTCGATTATTGATATTGCGGTCGATGTGTTTTATGAGAGATAATGATGCCACTCCACTCGAATCGATTTTTGATGATACAAAAGGAGTTATAATAGTTCTCAAAGGTTTATCGAGTTTGGAGAAGAAAGCGTTGGTCGAAATCTTGCTAAATAAATTAGTTCGTCTTTTGGAACAAGAGATGATACCTCCCTTATTCTTATTTGCAGAGGAGGCACATATGTATATAAGAGATACTTATTGGGAAGATATTATAACACGAATGCGTCATTTTGGACTATATGTAATATTTATAACTAATCAACCTGATTCCCTAGATCATCAGGTATTCAGACAACTGGATAATCTATTTATATTTAGATTTATGAACGACCATGACCTAGATATGCTGGCCAAGGTGTCCAATATAGATTCTCAGACGGTTAAATCGATAGCGAGAGATTTACAGATAGGGCAATGTCTTGTTGTAGGTAAAGCGGTGAATAATCTTCCGATAACAATAAAAATACTTAGGTCTAATTTTGATCCTATGGGTAGGACTAAAAGGGTCTTTAATCATATCTGGATCTAGATTTTGTATAGACTTTATAGATTCTTTGAATAATGGTGATTGAATTGATGAGCACCAATATGTAGATTATTAAGTCTAGGTTAAAGGGTACAAAAATATACAATACTATAAATAGTGATAATATGATTATTCGTTCTGCTCTTTCCATTATGCCTATTCCCGATAAGGATATACCTAATCCTTCAGCTCTAGCCCTAGAATAGCTTATCAGGATAGATGTAACTATGTATAGATAGGCTGGAATAGATGATATTAAAGCAGATATTAATAATCCAAATATGAAGATAATTTCCACCGTTCTGTCAATAAATGAATCATAGAAGGCTCCCCAACTTGTTACCATATCCCTATACCTAGCTAGAGCTCCATCTAACGCATCCATTAGACCAGCTAAGAGAAATAATAATACGGCCATTAATGTATATAGACTAGGATGTTCATAATAATATAGTACTGATAGAGATGATAGAGCAAATATTATTGAAAGGAAAGATAAATGCCAAGGATATAGCCCCATCTGACTAAGCTGCTTAACTATCGACATAGTATATGGATTCAGCTTATCTTTAATCTTGCTAAGCACCATCCTAAAAACTATAAGGTCCTATAGATGTTTAAATAATATAGGTAATGATCAAAGCGTCTCCGTATTATTATTTTATTAGGCTTAAGAATAGAATTATTATTTATAATAGTTGATCTGGAGAGTGGTTCGATAACGATGAGTCATAATAAAATCTGTAGTGTAAAAGATTGCGATGATGCCGCCGTTAAAACGGTCTCTAGAGATAAATTTAGTGTAGTCAATATGGAATTAAAAGGAGGGGCTGGAAGAAAGATATATTTGTGTAAGAAACATTATAAAGAGTATAAGAAGGCCAGGAAGAAAATCGATAGACTAGAGAGATGGAGGTGGATGTGAATGTCATTATCCTTAGACGAGATATACTCCGATGAATACTATATATTGGATACTAATGGTGAACTTTATTATCCAGAGGAATATGAATTCAAAGACGAATACTTCAAATCTCTTGTAGAACAAGAGGTATTTAAGAAGGAGGTTAAGCGGGGTGTAGCCCCACATATTCGGATAATGAAAAAATTAAAGATTGCAGAGTATGAACCATATACTGATTCTGGACACCTTACTTATCTACCCAAGGGTGCATTAATTATGGATTTATTGGCTCAACGTAGTCTTCAGGTAGCTATGGACTATGGGGCCATGCCGGTTAAAAGTTCAATTCTGTATGATCTTGAGATTCCAGCGATTAAGGAGCATGCAGGCCTTTTCGGTCAACGAATGTATAAAGTAACACCTGAAAAAAGAAGCTTCGTATTGCGATATGCTGCTTGTTTTGGCCAATTTTCTCTATTAAAAAGACATCATCTTTCATATAAAGACCTCCCTCTCAAGATTGTAGAGATAGCGGATAGTTATAGATATGAACAAAGGGGCGAAGTTACAGGATTGGCTAGGCTAAGAAGGTTCTTTATGCCCGATATGCATGTTCTCATTAAAGATCTAGAGGAGGCTAAAGACGAGTTCTTTAAGTTATATAAATTAATATTTGATGAGGCTCAGAAGTATGGATGGACCTACTATAGCCTATATAATTTAGATCCAGATTTCTTAAGAAGTCAATGGAACTACATAATCTCATTGGTTAGATTTGAAGATAAGCCGGTGTTAATACATACAGTTAAGCCTAATAAATATTATTGGCGAATCAATATCGAGTTTAATTATATAGATTCTCAGATGAAGCCGCTTGAGACGGCGACTATTCAAATTGATGTGGGTAATTCAAGAAGATTCGATATAACTTATGTTGATAGAGATGGTAACAGAAATTATCCTGTCATAATTCATACTGCAATACATGGAAGTCTCGAACGCTTTTTATATGAGTTTCTAGAGGAAGCACATAAACTTAGCTTGAAGGGCAAGAAGCCGATGTTGCCCATCTGGTTATCTCCAACACAGATTAGGTTGATACCTGTTACTAAAGAGCATATTGATAGGTCTGTTGAAACAGCTAAAAGGATTAATTCATATGGCTTAAGATGTGATGTTGATGATAGGGAACTAACTGTTTCTAAGAGAGTTAGAGAGGCGGAGAAGGAATGGGTACCATATATTATAGTTGTGGGGGATGAAGAGCTGGAGAAGGGGGTCTATAAGGTAAGAGTTAGAGACGGTGATACAGTTAAGCTGGATTTAGAGGGTATAATTAAGATGGTTCTTGATGAAGTGTCGGAGATGCCTAAACTACCCCTATACTACCCAATCAAAGTAAGCGATAGACCAGAGATAGTATAAAAAGTTCTATAAAAAGTATTGGTCTAGGCGCCGCGATTTAGCTGTAGCCACCCGTTCTATTTCTAATACATCAACTATCTGTGTAAGGGTAGACCACAATAATTCAATATATTTGTTTGCATCTATTTCCTTTCTATTTCTAATTAATTCCATCGGTTTAACCCCATTCTGGTCCACTGTCTTAACATATTTTATGACACTACCTGGTAGTATTTTTCTACCTGTTGATAGTTCTATTAGTCGGGCGGCTTTCACATGTTGAGGGGTCGTTTTTGTGTAAGACTTAAGAGGTTTAGTTAGTGTTACTGCTAACGCTAGGTCTTCAATATCGACATCGCGTTTTCTCAGTTTTTCCTCTGCTTCCATTATTATGTTTGTGATCTTCTTTTTTGCTTTTTCGAATTCTTCTTGTGTAGTAATATGCCTTAGCTCTTCTAGGATCCTGTAAAAGACACGTTTTATATACTCTGGTGTACTACTTTTTTTACCCACTAAACCCTTTACATCAAGAGTACCATCGCTAAGTACTCCAAAGTAGTTCTTTTTGCGTTGACTAAAGACGACATATCTATATATCTTGTCTATCTCTAATTGTAACTTGAGTTTCTTACTCACTTTTTTAATCAATGCTTCTATTGCTTCTTGACGTGGGTCCTTTATGAAAAAGCTGTCGGTATCGCCGTATATTACTTCTAGACCTAGATTCTCAGCTTCGGATATACTTTCTTCAATAGCATGTCTACCTAATGTTGTTACAGCTTCTGCAGCAGGTAAGTAAAAAAGAAAGAATTCTTCGGAGCCGAATACTCCATATATTGCGTTGATGAAGACTTTGAGTGTGTTCTGTACTACATTGAAAAATTCTCTTTTATCTTTACTTAATGATTTGTCCTTAGCCAGCTTCTTAAAAATATTCACTCTTATGTCTCTAATTAACCCGACGAATTCACTTACAATTCCTTTCTGCTTTTTACATATATATGTTTTTGTTCCCTTAACGAGATTTCCGCGACACTCAGGGTGTGGACAGTTAACGGTTTCATAGGAAATGTTATACTCCTTCATTATGCTTGGATACAGGCTTGCTATGTCTAGGACATATACATTGAAATGGACACCTGATTTTGGAGATACGACGATTGCACCTTTATATTTCTTACCTTTGGTAACTGGCTCAAAATGACGTTCTCCTCCCTTGTTTTTTATTTCCTCCTGTAGAGGAATAATATAATTCTTCTTTCTATGTAGGTCGATCATTCTATTGCGGATCCAGTTGGAGACAGATAATCTACAGACATCATCCAGCGTCATATTAGCAATTCTACCTATAATTGTGATGAGCTTCATCACTAGCTGATTATTAAAATTAGCGAGTCTAAAGGTTATCTCGGCATCTCTGAAGGAATAGATGCATATTTCTCTAAGTGTCATCTCGTCAAATGATTTATCAAGTTCAATCTTCTCTAAGGATACTAAACTTTTTCCTATTCCATTCAGTGTAATCTCGTCATATTTCCCGCTAAATGCATAATTCTTTATTGACACATTTTTGAAGAATCTATATAAATCTATATGTACTCCCCAGTCGATTCTTGCGTCATTCCTCCCGAGCCTTATATCTTTAACTGTTTCTCTGAAATTGATGTATTCTGCTCTTCTACGTATATATCTCATATCAAAGTTGTCTCCGTTGAAAGTCACTATAATAGGATATTTACGCATTATCTCCATTGCACGAGATATTAATTCGCGTTCATCCTTGAATTCTTCTATAGAGAATTCATTAATACCTTCTTTATCTATCTTTTCTTCTCTTAGATTGTAGATCAATACTTTTTTTAAGCCGTCTGTACCTCGTAAGGAAAATACAAATATAGGGTCACGCGGGTTTTCGGGTTGTGGCATCCTGGTTTGGTCTGGTACATATACCTCTATATCCACGGCCAACATCCGGTATTCTGGTACTTCTTCTGATAGAAGCTTTATCCATTCAACTAAGAGCGGCTCAGAAGAATATTTCTTTATATATTTCCTTACTGGTTCTTCGTGTTCGACTTCAACTTCCTTTACCCAACCATTCGTGTATAAATAGTGTTTCCCCACATTAAGATTGGAGTCGAATAGATAGTTTGCATAATACTTTATGTCGGCTTCCCATAACTTGATATGATTTCTTAGAGATGCGGCCGTTCCACCTATAACCAAGGGATCCTCAACAATTATTTTAGTTACGTGTATATCTGAATCTGTGATGGGATCATGTTTTACTACTTCTTCCAATCCAACAAGTCTTTTTGAAATCCTAAGAATATGTTCATTATTTTTCAGTTTTTCGATGTTTTCTTTGCTAAATGCGTATGGTTTATGACCAAGTTTATCGTAAAGAACGGCGATATTCTTCTTTTTAATATCATAAAACTTAAGAAAAGTTTTCTTTTCTTCGGGGTCATAATCTGCTGATATTAGAATAAGTAAGCCATCTTTATCGGCTTTATTACTAGGTGTCTGTTTATCTTTAATATAATCCTCATTTTGAGAGGTATTCCGTTGATAACCTTTATCCTCTTTAGTATACTGAATCCAATTAATTAGTTCCCCCATAATCAAATCCATTATGGATAAAGTATTTGTTTAATTTAAAGATTATATGCGTTGATGCCGCTTAATTCGCCAATTATCCATATACAAATCAGACAATTCAATTATACCTAATCTTATCATTAATAATAAAGTGTTGCGAGTAGTTCGAATACTGTTTTAACTGCTAAGGAATAAGAAGTAGGGTCAATGGTAAATGGTGTAAACTCCATTACATCCCCTCCTACTACAGAACCTTTTTTATTTAATATTCTGAGAATATTGAATACATCTTTGGCCATAAGGCCATCGGGTTCCGGTGAAGACACTGTTTTCATAATAGAAGTATCATAGACATCTAGATCTATCGAGATATATATAGGGCTTTCTATGTTATCGAACACCCCATTCTTATCGATGATATCGATTCTACCATCTTCTGCGATATATGTCCATTCACTTTCATCGTAGCCCCTCGCACCGATTATTATCACTTTGTCTACACAATTTTTCTCCAATACTCTTCTTAAGAATGTGGCATGTGTCAATTTGGATCCCATATAAGTATCCTTAAGGTCTAGATGTGCATCAAGGACGACAAGAGTCGACGGCCTGATCTTCTTTACAGTAAAGTATGTATATGTATGTTCACCACCAATCATTAGAATTTTCTTCTTTTGATTATTGGCTTTGTCAACTATGGTATTGATATCTATCTCTATATCCTCGAATCTGGTTGTTATAATATCCCCTATGTCTATGCAGCTTATCTCACTATAATATATATCAAAGGATGCACTCTTTTCCTCCGCTTGTTTAGAGAATAGCCTTAGTATATCCGTGGAGCTTAAAACCGGTTTTGCCCCCATAGTTGTGGGGTAATATGGAATGCCAAATAATACTATGCCTCCATGTTCATCATCGTATCCACCGAATCTACAATCAAGATGTGTTGGATACATCCAAGGTACACCAAAAATATTAATGACTTAATAGTAATATCTAATAGTAATAATCAGTTAAGTAAATATAGGGTTATTGATTTGGTGATGTTGGGTGTCTATAGTAAGTATGCTTCGTAGCTTATTACCTTACTACCTCCTTGTTCTCGGTTTAATCGATGTAGTATTCGGTGTTTATCCGTATATGATTGTATATTTGTTGTTTACTGGGGTAATAACCCTGATAGCTGGAGTATTATGTAAACTTGTTAGTAGATACATTTATAGACCTATGATAATAGGTGCGTTGACAACAAATCTAATAATATATTTGTATTTAGGGACAGCGCTATTACCGCTATATTCTTTTGTGCCACAAATTCTAGCTTTAATTATAATCTTCTATATTATCTCGGTATCAAACGTAATCTTTATATTGTCTGATCTTTCTTAAGCGACTTTCTTATCTTTCCATCTAAATCCGTATATTAATGTGGCTATACTTACAAAGAATAGCAAAGTAAAAACCTTTGTCGCAAATACAAGGTTCCATGGTCTATCTGGATTAGGAAAATAATTTGAGAGTAAGTCGATATTGGCTGTTATATTACCATTTTCAGCTAGGCTACTAATCAGACTTCCCCATAACATAAAATTAAATAATACTTCATATAGTGAGAGAAATGTGAAGAATAGTGAACCTATTACGATGATCGTGATGCTGAACCGTGAAAATTTCCTGTTTGACCTATCGACGACCTCCAGCCCCGATAGATAACCTAAAGCTATGATGAAAACGGTCAGAGTTATTGGTTTAAGATACAATAAGTCGGGTATAATATTTATCTCATAGTTTACCATATAATAGCCCACCGGTTCTATCATTTTTTTAACTGTGAGTGGATATATTATTGCCCCAAATATCAGCATAAATATTCCGGCGACCAGAAAAACGGCGGATAGAACCTTTAGATATTTATCTATTAATGAAAGTATTTTCATATCTCTATACCTCACGGGAATTAATATGTCATTTATGGATAAAATATATCGATAGGATGATTATAAAATCTTTCCAAAAGACTCTATTCATTATAAGAGTAAATAAAATAGATATAAGCTATCCAGTTAATTTTAATTATACTAATTTTATAAATAGTGGTGTAACATAATTGATTAAGTGAAGTCTGTGGTGGCTATAGATGGTTGTAGCTTTCATCGGCAGCAAACAACTCTGTGCAGGTTTCGGACTTATAGGTATAAAGACGTATCCTATAGAGGATGTTAATGAAGCCGTTAAGAAGGTTGAACGAGTTATCAAAGAAGGAACCTTTGATATGTTGATTATAACTGAAGACGTATATATGGAAGTTGGTACTGAACGCTTAAGCAAATGGAGTGAAAGTAAGGCTAGGCCTGTAATAGCAGTTATCCCCACGATAGAGGGTGCCGTTGGAAAGAGATTGGAAGATATATATAATCTGATTAGTCAAGCTGTAGGTGTAAGATTAGAGTTAGGGAGGGAATAGAAAATGAGTGATGAAATAAGTAGGCTTATTGAGATCGAGAAGGAGGCTGAGAAGAGGATACTGGATGCCCGGATACAGGCTGAAGAGCTTGTCAAGAAGGCACGTGAAGAAGCACAGAGGATACTCGAGGAAGCAAGGTCTATGACATTTGAGGAATTAGAGAATGAATATAAGAAAAATATTGAAAATAAGGTGGAGGAAATTAAGAAAAAATTTAAGGATGAGGCGGATAGGCTGTGGGAGCAGGGTGCTAGGCGTTTAGATGACGCCGTTAAATATGTTATAAATAAGGTGTTAGGTGAGGATGCATGAGTTTGGATAGGCTCAAAGAAGAGATTCTTGGAGATGCAGAATTGCAGGTAAAAGAGATATTATCAAAAGCAGAGGAAGAAGCAAACAAGATTCTAGAAGAAGCCAGAAATAAAGCAGAGCTGGAGAAGGCTAGGCGGAAAGAAGCTGTCAAAAAAAGATTGTTAGAGAAAGAAAGTGCCGCTGTTTCTCTCGCTAATATTGAAGGTAAAAAGCTTCTTCTAGATGTTAAGGAATCTATAATCAATGATCTCTACGATAAAATCAAGGAAAGATTACTTAATATATCAAGAGATGATGCATATATGAATTCACTGATAAAATTAGCTGTTGAGGCTATAAAAGCAGTAGGCACAAGCTCTATAAATATACAGTTAAATCATAAAGATAAGGAATTTGTGGAGAAGAACTGGAATAAATTTTATAAGAGTATTGCAAAGGAAGTAGGTAATGTTGAAATTCACGTTGTTAATGACCCTTTGAATATACTTGGTGGAGTAGTCGTGTCATCAAGAGATGGCACTATAATATATAATAATTCTCTTGACTCTAGGTTGGAGAGAATTTTTAAAGACGAGAGAAATGAGTTAATAAACATATTATTTGGTGAGTGACATGAGAGTAGGAAAAATAGAAAAGATCAGCGGATCGGTCGTTGTCGGTAAAGGCATAGATGATGTGGAGGTAGGAGAGGTCGTTGAGGTAGGAGAGGATAGATTAATAGGTGAGGTAATCAGGGTTGCTGAAGAGAGATTTATAGCCCAAGTATATGAACCTACGAGTGGACTTAAACCTGGAGACGTAATCTCAGCTACAGGAAAAAGGTTGGTTGCTGAGCTGGGCCCAGGATTATTATCAGGAATCTTGGATGGTATAGGCAGGCCTCTAGAGGACCTATTAAAGCTTTCAGGACCCTTTATCTCTAGAGGTATAAAGGTAAATATGTTGCCTAGAGACATCAAATGGGAATTTAAACCCGTTGTAAAGGTTGGGGACAAGGTGGAGGGAGGCGACATCATCGGTACAGTAGAGGAGACGCCTTCGATAACCCATAAAATAATGATTCCACCAGGCCTATCTGGCGTAATCACCCATATCGAGGAAGGTAGGTATACCATAGAGGAGCCTATCGCCAGATTAAATACGAATGGAGGGGAAAAAGAGATATTCATGTATCAAGAATGGCCTGTTCGTGTTCCTCGTCCCTTTATGGAGGGCGGTCGTCTCCCTCTATCAGAGCCATTGATTACAGGACAAAGGGTTATAGATGTATTTTTCCCAGTTGCAAAAGGAGGCGCAGCATGTATTCCTGGAGGATTTGGCACGGGAAAAACTGTAATGTTACACCAACTAGCTAAGTGGAGTGACACTGAGATAGTGGTATACATAGGGTGTGGAGAACGTGGTAATGAGATGGCTGAGGTATTGACTGATTTTCCCGAACTAGTGGATCCCAGGACAAATAGGCCATTAATGGAACGAACAGTTTTAATCGCCAATACCAGTAATATGCCTGTATCAGCGAGAGAGGCCAGTATATATATGGGCATTACCATCGCTGAATATTATCGCGATATGGGATATGATGTTGCCTTAATGGCGGACTCCACTTCACGTTGGGCAGAAGCCATTAGAGAGATATCGGGTAGGCTTGGGGAGATGCCCGTCGAAAGAGGATATCCGGCATATCTACCTGATAGAGTAGCTGAGTTCTACGAACGAGCTGGGCGTGTCAAAGCCTTAGGTAGACCGGAAAGAGAGGGCTCCGTAACAGTTATAGGGGCTGTTTCACCTCCGGGGGGAGACTTCAATGAGCCTGTAACTATTCATACACTTAGGTTTACAGGTGTGTTTTGGGCATTAGACCCAGATTTAGCTTATAGTAGACATTTCCCAGCCATCAATTGGCTAAAGAGTTATAGTGTCTACGCCGACCGGTTAATATCCAGTTTCGCATATAGTGTGAGTGGATACGCAAAAGAACTTGAAGACTGGTGGACCAAAAAGTTTAAAGACTTTCCACAATATAGAGAACGCGCATTAAGAATATTGAGCGAGGCCGCTGAGATCGAGTCTATCGCTAGGATTATAGGCGAGAAAGCCCTCCCAGATGACCAGAGGTTAGTGCTCCTTACTGCAGAGCTTCTAAAAGAAGGTTTTCTTAGACAGTTTGCCTATGATGAAGTAGACTCTTTCTGTCCACCTGAGAAGCAAGTAATGATTCTAGAAGTAATCCTTGATTTCCATGATAAAGCCTCAAAGCTTATTATGAATAATGTGCCGATCGAAAAGATAAATGGTTTACCTGTTGTATCTAAGCTAATGCGTATGAAATATCATCCCGAGGGTATAACACATATTCAAGAAGTAAATCGAGAGGTGATCGATAGCCTCTCAAAATTGGCGGAGGAATATAGTTTGGTGATATAAAGGAGGTGTGGTGAAGTTGGTACTTGATTTTAGAGATATACATGGGAAAATATATCGCGGTGTAAAGGAGATACGGGGTTCTTTACTTATACTAGAGGGAATACCTGGTGTAAAGTATGATGAGGTAGTATTAATCAGGGCTCCCGATGGAGTAGATAGGCTGGGGCGTGTTTTAGAGGTCGGGGAAGATAGTGTAGTTATCCAGGTTTTCGGGGATGAAATGGGTCTCCAAATTGATAGTGTAGTGAAATTTACAGGCGCAACTTTCGAAATACCTGTATCGGATGATGCATTAGGCAGAATGTTCAACGGTAGGTTTGAACCTATAGATGGTATGCCCCCGATTCATAGTAGTGAGCTTAGGGACATTAATGGTAGCCCCATAAATCCCCGTGCACGTATACATCCAAATGACTTTATTCAAACCGGTATCTCCGCTATAGATGGTATGTTATCTCTTGTAAGAGGCCAAAAGCTACCCATATTTTCAGAATCCGGTCTGCCTCACAATAGAATAATCGCCCAAATAGCCCGACAAGCTACTGTGCCCGGTAAAGAGGAAGAATTCGCACTTGTTTTCGCTGCAATGGGTCTCAAAAACGATGAAGCACGGTACTTCATAGAACAGTTTAGAGAATCGGGTGCGATAGAGAGGTCAGTTATTATTCTAAATCTGGCCGACGACCCAGCAATCGAAAGATTAATTACGCCAAGGATAGCGTTAACCATCGCAGAGTATTTAGCATTTGAACTTGGGTATCACGTATTGACAATATTGAGTGATATGACGAATTACTGTGAAGCACTCCGAGAAATTAGTGCGGCGAGAGGAGAGGTTCCCGGGAGAGGAGGATATCCCGGATACATGTATAGCGATCTAGCAACTATCTATGAAAGGGCCGGCATAGTCACAGGCAGGAAGGGAAGTCTGACTCAGATGCCTGTTCTCACAATGCCTGGTGGCGATAAAAGGCATCCTATTCCCGATCTTACTGGATATATTACTGAGGGACAGATAATACTAGATAAGGATTTAGACTCTCGAGGAATCTATCCTCCTATAAATGTTCTTCCTTCATTAAGTAGGCTTATGAGAAGCGGTATCGGTAAGGGGAAGACACGTGAGGATCATAGGGAGGTCTCAGACCAGTTATATGACGCTTATTCAAGGGGGTTGAGGGCTAGAGACTTAGCCAGAATTGTAGGTGAAATGGGGTTAAGCGATAGAGAACGTCTCTACCTTAGATTTGCAGATGTATTTGAAAATAGATTCCTAAGGCAGGGTGAATATGAGAATAGAAGTATTGATGAGACACTAGACCTAGCATGGGAAATATTGACAATATTGCCGCCAGAAGAATTAGTGAGGGTAAAGGAAGAGACCATAGATAAATACTATTATCCGGCGTTGTCAAGGGTTGAGGTGAAGGGATGAGTTTTGTAGGTAGAGTTTCAGCGACTAAGGGCACTCTTCAGAGAGTCAAACAACAATATTCTTTCATAAAGAAAGGGAAAGAAATTCTTGAGATGAAACGTGATAGACTAGCTGGTGACATAAATAAATTATTACCGGAACTTAGGCGTAGGCCAGAACTGGAAAAAGAATTCACCAAGTTATATAAAGAGCTCATGAAAGCTATTGCAAGTAGAGGAATAACTGAATTCGAGAGTGCAGGTAAAGCGGTTAATCCTATGGAGACCAAATACCTAGAGAAAAGTATTATGGGGGTCATCCAGCCAGAGATATCGATAGCTAGAGAGCCGAATATCGACATGATACTGAGTCCGGTAATTATCGACATAGCGAAAAAATTTTATAAAATATTTAATGCCCTCCTTGAATTGTCAATCATTGAAGCTAAGGTAGAGAGGATAGCTATCGAGCTTATGGATACCAATAGAAAAGTCAATGCATTAGAGAAGATCGTAATACCCGCATACGAAGAATTAATTAGGTATATAGAGGATAGGCTGATGGAGGAAGACTTGGAAGAATTTGTAAGAACAAAATATATAATCTCTAGGCAGGCTGAGGGTAAATGAGGTCTCCATCAATAATATATTTTATAACTAGATTACATGGGTTATATACTCATCTACTTACAGATGATAAATTATCGGCGATGGCTCGGGCACCTAATATAAGCTCCCTCGTAGAGATACTTCTCCCTACAGATTATGGTCCCTCCGTCGGCGCTATACCTACAGCCGAGTTATCTAGCCACTCTCTAGAATCGATATACGCAAAGACATATTCAGACAGAATATTTTTTCCCATAAAGATTGCTAGCGGCAAAATAAAATCATTTATGTTAATGTTCAGTAGACGAATCGAAGTTGAAAATATCAAGAGAATTTTAAGAGCAAAATTTGGGGGTAGAGAAATCGATGAGAGGGAATTGATCCCTATCCCTAGAGAGTACGAAATAATAAATTTCTCTGCTATGATTGAAGCTCCAAATGTTGATGCGTTAATGGATTATTTGACGGTATCGATATATACAGAGGCGGCGCAATATCTCTCTGCCTCTAAAGAAGTGAATTCGATTATCCCTCTCGAAGCTTATATTGAAGGAGTATATTATGAGAGACTCATTTATGCTTCTAGAGATCTTCCTGATAAGAGAGAGGTAATTGGCTTCATAAACCTGGAGTCAGATCTAAAGAGCATATATTATATATTAGGCCTAAAACTACTAGAGATAGATCCTAAGATCATAAGCTCTATAGTGGTGAAAACTAGATCTAAAAGTAGAACGGTATTTGAAGAATTTCTCCGCTTGAGACCGGACATAATTCTTGATAGGCTTTCAGCATCTGAATATTCGTGGCTTGTCGATTACGTTAATGAGCCTATCACCGAGGGAGACGTGATATTGCTTAGCCGACGGATGGAGAAAGCGTTATATGATGCTGCACGTAGAATAAAGATGATGAAACCATTGAACTTCGTGTATTCTCTCTCCTATTTGCTACTTGTTGAGGCAGAATACAAGAACCTTGTGGCTATAACGCAGGGTAAAGAATTAGGTTTAGAGGAAGAAGAAATAAGGGGGTTACTAGTCTAAGCACCCAATATCAGTATAGCGATGATCAGTCCGTAAATAGCTACTCCTTCTCCCAGACCAGCCATAATAAGTACCCATACAGCTAATCCGGGCTTCTCTGTCATCGCAGCCAACCCTGCCGATGTAGCTCCCTGAAGCGCTATACCCGCGCCGAATGTTGAGCCGGCCACAGCTATTCCTGCTCCCACATACTTGAGTCCCGCTTCTGGTGTAGCGGCTTCCTGAGCTGCAACTGGAACAATTGCTAAGGCAGCTAAGAATAAATTCACTGCTATAAGAGCAAATACTGTCTTCTTAGGATTTCTAGTTATCTTCCGTGCCAGTGAAAATAGGATTTCTTCTATGTTCTTCATATTACTACACCTACAATAAACATGTAGAAGTATTCTCTAAATATATAAATTATTCTATATAATCGAGTTATAATAAATATTTGAGGCTTTCTCTGGAACATCTATATCTATGACTATCAATATTTGGATAAGAATATGAAAAATAGAATTATAAATAACTATAGTTCGCTATATCTTTAGGGGTTTATAAGGTCTACCATTATTCATGTAGAACTTTGTTGAGAATTCATAGTATATAAGCCTTATAGATTGTACTCCTGCCGCGAAGCCTTCTAATATGATTACTAGAATATTCATTAGGATATAAGCGAGTAAAGGATTGATTGACGCGGATAGTATGTAGGCTGTTTCTCCCAATGCTACATGGGCTACTGCGAAGGCACCTAGACGTACATAGGATATCGAGTTAGTCAAGTAGGATATGAATCCTTCAAAGAACTCGCCGAAGCCGAGCATTAGACTCATACCCAACTCTTCTTTCTTACCTTCAGCTAAGGTTATTATGGCTGGAGAAAAGAATATTAATCCTAACATTGCTAATGCTATGATTACATAAGGCAGGTTCTGGGGTTGGGCAAATACAGAAAGAGTTAAGCCACCTATAATAAACTGGATTGCCAGATATATACCTGTTACATAGTAAACTAAGCCTATTACACCTTTCCAGCTAAAGATGGCATGCAAATATTCTTTGTGAAGTATAAGGTTTATGATGTTCAGCAAAAGCCCTATTATTATTTGAATAAGCCCAAATACTATAGAGAATACCATGATGTCAACTATATCTTTGATTGGATTTAGCCATAATGAATCCATGATATGTACCAGGAAAGATTCTCCATATAGGAACCCAAATAATATTGAGAATAGGGCGCTGAAGGCAAGTATTCCCCCCAACTTATTAATTCCTCTTGGAGAGATACCTAGAAGTGGTTTATTTAGCCTGCTTAGTAATAGACCCAATACTAATAGTATGGCGCCTTGACCAATGTCCCCAAACATAATGCCATACATTATCGCGAAGAGTATAGTGTATATTGGCGTAGGATTAACCTCGTTATAATTTGGCGTTCCCTCTTTAAAGGTTAAAAGTTCGAATTTATTGAGAATTGGCGGGTGTTTTAAATACGTCGGTGGATTATCATGATGTGATGGATCTCTAAATTGGATAAACACGGTGTCACCGAATTCCTTCTTTAGCTGTTCCTCGAGGATACCTGTCTTATCGGCGGGAATCCAACCGTCAAATATCGTTAGATTCCTTGTTCTTAAGATGGCGGTTTTTACCTTATATACAAATTTTACATACTTGGTAAGAGGCTGGACTCGCTCGAGTAAACTATCAATTTCATTCTTCAAATTCTTGATCTCATCTATTAACTCCTTTTTCTCAGTCTTAAGTTCACTTATAGCTTTAGATGGGTCTCTATCTATCCCTTCCGGTGGCACGAATTCCTCGAAATTCAATATTGTCAATGCCTTTTCTATATCAGCCTTATCCTTTTGAGAAGCCGCGATTACAAGTAAGTTCTCTCTAGGTCTTCCCTCTAACACGGAATATATCACGTTATATGGCCTTAGTAAGTCAAGTAATTTAGGTATATTGACTATAGGTATGAATCCGGCTTTCACAAAAATATGCATATAGTCGCCAGAGATATCTAGGAATATATTATTCTTTTCGAAATGGCTAATGTCGCTAATAAGCTTATCAATTTCATTTATCCTTTTGGTTATCTTGTCTGCATTAGATGCAACTTCATCTGTTATCTTTTCATAGTATTCCGAGATTTTAATAAACTCTTCTCTGTTCAGTTTATCAACCTTAAGCTTCTTCTCTTTACGAGAACCGAATGCTTCTCTAATCTTCTGGGTAAAACTCTTTTCAGTCTTTTCCACCGGTAAATAAGGTGTAAGTGAAGCGAGTGTTCCACGCAATCTATCTATATTTCTTAGAAACCTAGCGTAATCTTCAACTTCTTCAACTTCCCTCCCTATCTCGCTTCTCTCCTTCTCTAGTTCAACGATTCGTAGCGAACCAAGAATATCCGATACCTTATCTTCATCGCGTTGAAGAGCAACTAGATAAAACCTTTTCATCCTAGCTGGCCGTAGCATCATATATCCACCATCACACCACTTAATAACTAATTAAAATTATAGAGGATAATTAAAAAATAAAAATACATAAACTATACTATTAGAGTTTGAATAAACATGTACGGACCTAATGCCGTGAGGAATAAAAATTTAAATTAATTGGTAATTACTTTATAGAGTAATGGTTCATCTTAATTGTGTGGTGTGATGGTATGGCTAACAAATTAGACCTCGGGACTTCCCTATTAATTCTCCCATATGTATTGACGTTTGTTTGGATAATTTATGGGTTAACCCTGGGCTATGAAGTATTATCAAAGGAGATGTTTACCCATATAGGGAAAGACCCGATCCTATTTATCCTCAGCTCATTATCATTTAATATAGGTTTTTTCTTAGTGGTTCTCGGGTTCTCCGAGACTAACGAATTAAAGAAAATTTATCCCTTAGCCATAGTTTTTACAATTATAGCTATAATAAATCTACTTGTATCCCTCATATTAGCATCTATAATATCAGGTGGCTTCGGAGCAGGACTATCTTTGCTTGTAGAATCTCAATTCATTCTAATGTATAACCTTATAATACTTATCGTTTCATTTATACTACCAATTAGATTCGAAAAAGTAATTCATATAGATAGAAATATGAAGAGTGGATTATCGATCTTGACTCTATTCTTGATTTATGCGGTAATTAGAGTCATGATGGGTCCATCTATATTTCTCCTCCTATTCGGCTTGGTGGGCATGCTCTCCATACTATATATCTTCTATATTAGGTAGTGGAAACATCTCGATTAACTTTTTTAGCAGTTACCAACAAAGCTGTATATCCTATCATCCTGAATGAGGGTCTTATACGACCCTTACGCATCAGTATTTCTCTGTAGAAAACCTCGATACAGTTTATATCTATAAAATAATTATCCAGCTGATTTAGAAGTTTCTCCAATTGGTTATAGGTAGGAATCAGAAAAGCAGCTGTTGCGCCGCCTTTGAGAGCACGCCAAATCTTCTCGACAATCAACCAAGGTGAATCAATATCAACAAAGACAGCATCATATTTATTTGCTTTCAATTTAGCCTTCAGTATATCCATATGGTGGAACTTTACATATTTATCCAGACCATATTCTCTTAGGTTTTTTCTTGCTAATTCAAGAAAATCTTCTCTCCTTTCATAGGTATCAATCTTGCCATCCGGCTGTACAGCTATTGCTAAGGCCGTCGTTAAGGCGCCACTTCCTGTACCCACTTCTAATACATAATCGCCATTCTTAACTCCACATCTGAGAATCAATAGACCAATATCCTTGGGATACATTATTTGTGTTTTTCTTTTTATTTTAAGAATGTAATTCTCGATGGTGGGCTTGAGAATCCATAAACTACCTCCCTTTAACCTTATTTCATCACCGTACTCGAAATTTATTAAGGCATCATGATCAATTATTCCATAATGAGTATGGAATTCCCCTCCTTGTTTAAGTGTAATGAGCCAAGTATTACCTTTATTATCGGAAAGAATAAATTTATCACCGTATCTTAGCTTCATAGTTCCCACAATAGGAATAAATAATTGAGAATAATTTAAACCACTTAAAATAGCCTATAAATTCTATTTGAATTATAGTAAAAATGATAAAAATTTACTTAAGAAATAGTTTTTCATAGTCCTTCAATATTTCTGAGGAAGTCTTATAATCGATGAATAGCTTCGAAGCCTCCTTGACATCTTCAAGAGTCGCCTTGACTCTCCTATTCTTCAAAGTGATCTCTTTTATAGGTCCCATCAACATTATTGCATACCTTAGGCTATTTCTGACTGCAAGGTCAAGTAGATACTCAAATGCATCTTCATCCATCTCAAGCTTCTCTTCTTTCATCCTTATCTTAATTATTTCACGCATCTCTTCTTTATTATATGGATCTGTGGGTATTATAAGTAGTCTATCAAGGAGATCCATGGGTATTCCATGGGGTGACTCTAATTCTGTGCCACGAATCTGCGCTATTCCTCTATTTGATGCGAATATGATTATTGGAGCCATTTCGCTTTCTAATGCTCTATTTAAAAAGGCATATGCCTCTATATCAAGCATATGTACTTCATCTATGAATAGTACCCCTGGTATTATCTCCGCTGTTCCATCATCAACCATTTTTCTTACCCATTCGTCCACAGATTTCCTTGTTTCGCTGCTTATTTCTTCTTCGCCTCTTCCAAAGAACAAGCCGAATATACTTCCTCCCCTAGCCTCCCTTAAATCTAAGTCATGAAGAGTCATTACATATACAAATTCTTTCTCCTTGATTATGGGTCCTCTAGGCCTTTCAACAATGGTCTCTCCCTCTATTTCATATGGACTTGGAACCTCTTTAGACCGACCTAGTTTGACTACTTTGGCTGTTTCCCTATCTATCATAATCACATCACCCTCCTTGATTCCCTGTTGGATAAATGATAGTGCAACAGAGGTACCGGCCGTGAATGTACGTTCTTCTTCAGTAGTCACTAGGGTTAACTTAATTTCCTGAGGCACCTGTTGATAAGGATTATAGGGGTGCGGCGACATCTTTATTTCCATCTTCTTTATCTCGCCCTCTATAACTTCCCTCATATCCCTTATCTTAACTCCAATTGCTTTTCTGATTGCTCTCATGAGAACTTCAGTCTTCTTCAATTCTGTAGAGTATATCTCAGATCCACTCATAGATATAAATGGAACATCTCTGCCTAATTCTCTGGCTATCGCAACTGCTATAGCTGTTTTACCGGTGCCGGGAGGACCCGCAAGTAAAATGGCTCTTCCAGCCATCAATCCTTTTCTAATCATTTGTACAACTATATATGCTGCTTCCCGTGCCTTGACTTGACCGACCATTCCCTGTGCATTAAACTGGACTTTTCCATCTACTACCCCGAGTCCCCGGATATGGGTATGTGCACCCACACGTTCGAATCTTATTGTGCTGCTCATACCGCATCACCACTGTCTATTATCCTCAGCCCTCCATTAAAATCATGATGAACAATTTTTTATAAGCCTAAAATTATGATGAGTATTCATATAAATATAATAAATTATTCTATCTACCTTATGGTGTTTTATGAAGTGGGGGTTCATAGAGGAATTTCCTATGTCTATACTTATTGCATGGCATCCAAAAAGATAAAGATGAAGAATGCCTATATTCCATCTACTATAGACGATTTATATAGCCTTATTGAAGAATTAGCGGAGAATCGAGAACTTATCTCTATTAGAGGCGCTGGTACCAGTCCATACCCTATATATGGCAAAAGACGTAATATGGTTATATTGTCGAGACTGGAAGATTTTGATATATCCAGTAACTATGTGATTTTATCATGTGGATCTAAATTAAGCACTATCAAAAAATTTCTTTCCCAAAGAGGACTTTTCTTTCCTATGCTATCGACTCATTTTGATGGAGAAACGATAGGAGGGGCCTTATCTGAGAGGCGGATGATTATAGGATATGGCCCAATAGGAATTAATCATTTCATTGATAGTATTGAAGTGACGTTATATGGCGAGAGGAGTGTTCTACATGGACGTGATATCAATAAATTTATAGGTAGCTTAGGGAGGTACGGCGTATTGGTTAGATGTAAAGTTAGATGTATCGATAATGATATAATACGTAGTATTGTATTAGAGGTAGATAATTATAATGATATCATAAATATGGCGAAAAAGATTTATGCTTTCGGTGCCTCACCGTTATTTATGTTATGCATTGGTTATGTAGACAGAAACTTTCTATATATCACCTATATAGAGAGTTCCTCAAGAGTTAGAAAGCGATTCAATTCTCTATTGAATAAATTTGAGGGGATGTTTAACACAAATATATATGAAGATGAATTTGTACGTGAGGCTCAATCTCATGTAGAAAATTTTTATGTAAATACATTATCAGATGATGGCATAATAAGACATTGCGAAATCGACTTGAAACCTCCCTATATCTTCCATAATGATCCACCAAAAATAGCCGATCAATTTATCATAGACTTTATGTCAAATAGAATCTACATGTCTCTTAAGAAAAATATCAATCTAAAAAAGGTATATAAGCAATTACGGTCGATGAACACTTCAACTAGACTTTTAAGGCTCAATATAGATGGTAAGATACTCGTTGAAGGCGAAATGCTAAATAGCATCTCTTATTATAAGAAGACCTATGATACTCATTTACTATATCCCTAGCTGTTTGGGGAGGGGTTTTAGCGTGAAAACGTATATCGATTGCATTCGATGCGGGATATGTATAGGGAAGTCTCCGCTGGATGTATTGGGCGAAGAATTCAGCATGAGGGGATTGATAGCTATTATGGATAGAATAGCATCCAACAAACGCGTAACAAGAAAAGAAATAAATATTTTATTATCAGCACTAACTTATACTCATTATAAAGATTTGTGTCCTCTCGAGATAGATATGTCTACATCGTTATCATTATTATATAGAGATTTGTTAAAGGAGAAACTGAATCTTCAAGGGGATCCACAGTATTTCAGTTTGCGGCGTTTTACTACCAAAATGAATGGGATGGCTCTAGTTTTACCAAAATATAGATTAAAGATGGCAAATAAGGTTTATAGGCATGTTTCTGAGTGGGTAGAGGAGCTGGAAGAACAGATCTCCCTCATAATAAATATTGATATTAGTAGATTCTACTACTGTGATACTCTTGAACCCTTGTTGATGGAGAACAATATGAATAAGTTAAACGAGGAGCTTAAGGCTAACGATATCGTTAAGGTATGTGCTATAGACGATGCGACCCACTATATACTCCAAAAACACATCGATCTACCCTTCGTATCTCTTAGAGAGATTATTATTGACTCTATTGAAAAGGCAAAATTATTGTTCAAACGGCAAGTGACTGGTAATGCGATCATGCTTCTCCCCCTCTCTCAGATGGATAACAAGGATTGCATCAAATCATATGAAAGGATTATGGATATTATTCCTGACCTTTCCGTGGTAGAGTATCCTTTTGCTCCAGACTTGCCTCCACTTGGCGTCTCTAGAGACTTCAATAAAAAATATTATGAACATATTGTGGATTATTCGATTAAAAAAAGAGTAACATATGTAATTTCGACATCGATATATATGTATGAATTACTTACTCAAGCCTCAACAGGACATCCTATTATACCCGTCTATCTACCTTATCTAATAATGCTTCTCACTAGTTGAAGTATTATAGTCTTAATAGACCGCATCTATATCATATTTAATGAAGGTTGAGTGAAATGTACCCAGATAAGTTTTATAGTGTTGTAGAGGGCATTAGAACCATGAAAATCCGGGGGGCAGGCAGAATCGCTAGAGAAGCGGTAAAAGCCCTTAAATTAGTCAGTGAAAACATAGATCTAGAGGATAGAGACAAATACATATCTATTCTTAGGGATGCAGCGAAAAAGCTTGTTGACACCCGGCCTACAGCAGTATCCCTCCCTAATGGACTTAGATATGTATTAAACAGGGTGTTACAATCATATGAATCTGGTGCTTCGGTAGAAGAAATGAAGAGTGTACTGGTTGAAAGCGCAGATAACTTTATAAAATCTTCTTTACAGGCAATAAAAAAGATAGGTAAATATGGTGCAGGTAGAATAGAGGATGGAGACATTATAATGACACATTGTAATAGCCAATCAGCCCTCTCCGTCATAGTGAATGCATATCGCATGGGCAAAAATATACGTGTTTATGCAACAGAGACACGGCCCCGTTTCCAAGGGAGGATAACTGTCAAAGTGCTGAATAAAGAAGGTATCGATGTAACGATGATAGTGGACTCTGCAATGAGATATTTCATAAATAAAGTTAATAAAGTTGTTGTGGGCGCGGATGCGATAGCCGCAAATGGAGCGGTCGTAAATAAGATAGGGACTTCTCTCTTAGCTCTCGCCGCCAACGAAGCAAGAGTCCCATTTATGGTGGCGGCCGAAACATACAAATTTAGTCCAGACACGCTCTTTGGAAAACTAATAATAATTGAGGAGAGGGATTATAGGGAAGTCGCTCCGGAAAGTTGGGTGAATAAATATAAACATTTAACGATAAGAAATCCCGCCTTTGACGTGACGCCTCCTGAATATATAGATATTTTAATTACAGAAATAGGGGTATTCTCGCCAAGCGTATTTCCTCTAGTAGTAAGAGAAATGTTCGGTTCCTTCTATTCTGAGCTCGAACCTTGGGAGAAGTAGGTATATATTGGTCTTTCGGGTATTGTTTTTAGAAGCATTCCCTCTATAATAATTGGTCTTGTGCTATGTAGCACTCCGACGGCATCTTGTAGCCTAGTCGAACGCTCAGCATAAATATCAAGAATCTTATCACCCTTGGTTACCTTGTGTCCTCTCTTAACATGTAATATGATTCCCGCTCCCCTATCTTTAGGTGCTCCAGCCGCCCGTGCTATAGCAGATACCGCTATATTGGATACGTCTGTAACAAATCCATCTACCGGTGCATAAACCTCATAATGATACTCCCCAACAGGTATCTCATCAGGCTTTACATCAGGGTCTCCTCCTTGCGCCTCGATTATCTCCTTCATCTTACTGTAGGCGTCTCCCTTTCTCAGGATCTCTTTCGCTAAAGCATATCCATAACCTATCGGGGCTTTTCCACCCATCTCTAATAATATTCCCGCTAAGGAAGTCGCCTTCTCAATCAAACTGGCAGGGCCATCCTTGATAAGTGCCTGTAGAGCTTCTCTCGCCTCTAGGGCAGGACCAACTGCATGGCCTACCGGCTGTGCACCGTATGTAACGCCACATTGAACACGTACTCCCAGCCTATCCCCTAACTCTATGAATAGCCTACCTATATTCGTAGCCTCCTCGACTGTCGTCATCTTTGTCCCTACACCCGCAGGGATATCTAGAACAAGATGCTTTATGCCTGTAGCCATTTTCTTAGCCATAATGCTAGCTATCATTTGGGGTATCGGGTCGAGACCTAATGTTCTCTCAGCCCGGATAATAATATCATCAGCAGGTGCCAACTCTAGTTTTCCACCCCAAACTATGGCGCCACCAGTCTTACTTACAATTTCTTTGAATTCATCGACATCAAACTCGACATCAGCTAGGACTTCCATAGTATCTGCAGTTCCAGTGGGGCTCGTAATGGCTTTACTAGAGGTTTTTGGTATTAATAGACCCGCTGCTGCCACTATCGGGACAATCAATAAACTTACTTTATTTCCTGGTACACCCCCTATACTATGTTTGTCATATGTAGGAGCGTCAAACTCGATTATGTTTCCCGTTTCATACATCGCGCGTGTAAGAGCCTCAATCTCATCCATATCCATTTCTACATAATTAACAGCTAGGGTGTAACCCATGATCTCGACCGGCCCTATATGGCCGTCTACTATATCTCTAATTATCTGGTATATCTCATTGGCATCTAACTTTTGTCCACTAATCTTTTTCTTTATATACTGGATTGACTTTGGAATCGGTGCTAATGAAATCTTAACCTTATCTCCATCCTTAATATCTATCTCTGCTGCTAGGTTGTTAGATACAAGCACTAGATTTTTCTCTTCTACTACGTTACTTATATAGATAGTCGCGTAAACTCGCTTGCCCTCCTTAGATTGTAAGATAATCTTATCCTGAGATTTAAGGTCCAGCTTTTCAGCATCATCCCTTCTAATCAACACTATCTTTTCATCTGTCTCTAAATCGAACACTTTAATTTTAACAATTCCTTTTTCTTCTTCCATTTTTACACCTCTCTTCATAGCTCTTTACCAAATTTAATTTACATTTTTTTATAGGATTTATACAGTTATAAATATTCCATTATGTATCTTCTTAATCCAACTTGAACATAAATAAGGATGATATGTATTTAGAAGGCTATGAGCCTTAAATCTATGGGCCTATAAAAATATGAAGGTTGGAGGCTATAATTATAATTAGGAGGATATAGAGAGGTGTTTTTATAATGTTTCCTAGCGCGGAAATCGAGGCTAGACGTCAGGTCATAGCATTTATTCAAGATTTAATTAGAATTGTTGTGGAAATCACGCGTTTTGTCGTGCAGATTACTGAAACAGTAAAGAATGGCGATCAAAGAGAAGCAGTAGAGATATATGAAAAGGCAAAAGAAGTTAATCAAAAGGCTGATGAAATGAAGAAACAATTTGTAAGAGAGTTATTTAGTATGGGACCTGTATTGTCGCATAAAGAAGATTTTTATGCATTAGTTAGTAATATCGGCGAGATAGTTGACTCTATTGATGGTGCCGCATTTAGAATAGCCAACTTTAAGCTTGATAAGAATACAATTAGATATTTAGAAGATATCCATAAGATGGCAATGATATTATTCGATCAGATTAATGCATTAAGAGAATGTATATATATGATGAGTTACAATCCAAATCAAGTAATATCTGCGTCAGAAAAAGTATTGGAGTATGAAACCATGATGGACGATATATATAGAGGATTAATAGTAGAAGTTTTTCACCAGAAATTTAATCCAATAGATCTCTTGAAGGTTCTGGAGATATCCACGAGGCTAGAAAACGCATCGGACACTTCAGAGAAGATTGTAGATAGATTAGTGGGTATTCTCCTAACCTAAAAGGAGATTGTTGTCATGGAGAAGATAACAGGTTTCTTGATGGATACGCGGGTTATTATTCCTGATATAGAGGATGGGCATAGGATATGGTCATTAGGTTATTATGGAAAACCTATGGGGATAAGTAAACCAAAAGCTCCAACATTCAATAAACCTCTCCTTCTTGATCTAATTGAAGCTATATACTTAATGAAGAAAGGAATATTACGGGTAAAGGCGCTCACTACTAACGAAGATTTAGAGGTAGATGATATAATAAAATATGCTAAGAAAAGCTATGAACGGTTCGAAGAGAAATACCTTGTCTATGAAGACTTGAGGAATAGAGGCTATATCGTGATATCAGGATTAAAATTCGGAACTGATTTCGCAGTATACGAAAAAGGCCCCGGATTAGAACATGCACCATATATTGTCGACGTATTAAATATAAAATCGATTATAAACACAGATGAATTGATTAGGGCTGGTAGGCTTGCCACCTCTGTTAGAAAACGTTTTATTATAGCGATTCCGAATATAGTGACAGGAGATGTTAAGTATCTTGTCTTCAAATGGTGGAAGCCGTAACCGAATAGGCTATTCATCCATAATTATAGCAATTTTACTATTATCATCAATAGCTAGTTCTACATATGGCGCTTTTCCAGTTCTTCCCAATAAGAAGGTACAGTACATCTTTATCGTTGATGAAGATGGTGTTGGAAATATAACAATAAGATATATTGATTCAGGCGGCATCATAGGAGAGGGGTGGATCATGATACCTAAAAACCTCTCTCTCGATATTAGAGTCTTAGAAGGAAAGATTGTCTCCAGCCACTTAGGACCCGCCGTCTATAATGGACAGGAATACATCTTTTACAATAACTACAGCTTTATATATAGAATTACAGGAGACTTCATTTTAGAGATTAACTATATATTTAATTTATCTTCCCTTGTCGTAGAGCCCTATGCCTTCTTCTTATCGCCTCAAATTGGTTTTTCTAGTGATGCTAAAGGAGAAGTATATATCTATTTACCCAAAGAATCTGAAGTAGATAGCTACATAGTCTATGAACTTAGCCAGGGCAGTGTCTCCTTCGAATTAAAGGAATCAGAACAGTTCAATATAATATACCTCAATCAAATAAATAATATAGATCGGGTAGCCATAGAATATGAAGTTACCTATCTGGGTGCGTATACTAATCTAACCTTAAATAATTTCTATATCTATACTCCAAACCGGTACATTGGACTGGCCAAAAAGATACTGTATTTATATAACTATTCCTACCCTAAATTCCATGAATTGTTCGGCTTCGAATTATCTAAAAAAATAGAAGTAATTCTCTTTCCACCTAAATATTCTGATTTCATAGCAGGAATCGCCGGATTTGTTCCTTTTGAAAGTGGAACTTTAGGAGCTATAAATCTAAATATGATATATTTTAGAACTCTAAAGGGAAACATTGAAATCACAGCCATACATGAATTGGCTCATCATTTTATATGGGCAATGGGTGTAGACCCTGGAACACTTTGGATCCATGAAGGACTTGCTACTTATCTAAGTATTGAAATAGGGGATTATTTGGGGTATTCGACGGTTGCAGAGGAATATAGAGAAACATATAATATGTTAGTGGCACAGCTAGACTCTTTAGGCTTTATACAGGGGTGGGGTATGGAGCCAATAGATACAGCATACTACTATGCCGCGGCCTATTATATATTTGACGATATAGGGGAAAGGTATGGCGGTCTAGACTTTTATAAGGAATTATTTAGAAGACTCTCGGAATATGAGAGCATTGATACTTACATCTTCGTCTCTGTACTCGATTCATTAGTTCCCGATGATATGTATGATTATTTCAAGAAGACCGGATTTTATATAGAAGCTACGGTTAATATAGAAAGCATAAAAACAGAAGTTGAAGATATTCTTGATTCCCTACCGGACTGGATCTTTCCCTTTAACTTAATAATATACTCATTATACCTGTCATCCCTGCTGGCCACAGGCAGACATCTATATACAGCTGCTGAACACCTGATGCAGACCGCTAAACTGATGGGTGAAAGTATAAATATACTTGCATATAGTGCAATAATAATATATTTTATAAGTATAGTTGTTGTCTCGTTATATGTTTATATAAAAAAGAAGGGATATTGATTCGTACTACTCTATGTTTATTTTCCTCTCACGTTTATCCTTGCTCTTTTTAAGTTTTATGACAAGTATTCCATTGTTCATTTTTGCCTCTATGTCCTCTGTGACTGCGTCTTGTGGAACTGGTATCATGCCTTCATAGGTTCGGTATGGACTCGTTGCCTTTACGTGTAGCTTGTCGTCTCTGACACTTAACTCTACATCTTCCTTGCGGACACCTGCCAACTCTATTACTATTTCATAATGGTTATCTTTATCAATTATGTCATATGCTGGAGACACGGTGTCTTCTATCTTCATCCCAAACGGTGTCTTTGGCTTCACGTTGCCAAAGAACCTTATATCTGGCTTTTCCATACCTGTGCTCCAGCGATATGTAAAGCCAAATACAACAGGTCGTTTAGATTTGCTTAGCTCTTCCCACTCTCTGGAGCTAATGTTAGTGAGCTCTGTTATCATCTTCCTAATTCTACGCATTTCTTCTCTAAATAATCTATCAAACTCCCTGAAAAACTCCTCTGACATCTTCCCTCACCCCATTATAATTTTTCTGATTTACTTATTTTTAAATTTTTCGGTTTATTATTTTATTGATAAATCGTTCTTTTCTATTTTCTATTCTATCGAACATTTCATATATAACATTTTGGAGAAAATATAAATAATCTAGATTTAAAATTTTTTTACCATATATATAAATTGGAATATCTAATCGTTCTGTGCCTAACACTTCAATAACTATTCCTTTATGAGATATCGACAGTATCTTAGAATATTTGTACCCCGCTTCTAATGCTAGATTCCTTATTTCAATAGCCTTATTTAAATCATGAGTTGAGATGTGGAGAATGGTGCTTTGGATAAGAAGCCATAACATTTTGTCACCCTGGTACTCGGATGCTTCTTTAATTAATTCATCAATTGGAGGAGGACTGTGCCACGCTTTATAGAATTCACCAGCAGATTTATCACCTATATTTTCGATTTCCATTAAGACAACTCTGCCATAACAACTACTTAAGGTATAAAAATCATCCAATTCATTTATCGCTTTCAATAATGGTATGATTTCTCTATCTACTCTGCCCTTTCTAATATCTCTAGATAATTTATATAATGCCTTCTTCTTATTCTGCCTCCATCTCTTCTTATCGATATAAATACCTATCATTTTTCCTGAGCACGTTCTTTCTGTATAAATTCAAGAATTCCTCTTTCTGACTTTACATCCCTAATATAAACTATTTTATGTTTAAGCCTACTCAGCAATTTGCCGCGTTCATCAGAACCTAATTTAACCATGTTAATATAAAATATAAGTCCATAATGAAAAATCATTAGAAAGGGATCAACCCGTAGAATAAACTCTTTATCATCCGCTAATCTATAGAACTCTTCTATGTTTCCTACTTCCAAAAATTCTCTCATTTCAAAAATTAATTATACCGGTCCTACAGAAATATATAATGAAATACTTTGAGGTGTTAAAGGATTTTCTTGAGATATCTCAGAACATCCCTAAGATCTTTAGCTATATAATCAACATAGGGTCTTAGTTTATCATCACCTACTCCTATGCTAACCTTTGAGTAATCAAAAAGCCCTTTATCATAATGAGCATCCCCGACCGAAATGATGTTTTCTTTCTTAACGTTCAAAATCTTCATTATATTCTTTATAGCCTCATCTTTCCTTAGGGGCTCCACTCTTAATATGCCTTCCCCTGTGAGATATCCGTTATTATCAACCTCAAATCCATTCGCAATATAAAAATCGAAATTCAGTTTACGTGTCACATCGTCCGCCACAATATCGAGTCCCGCCGTTATGATGCCCTTAGTAATTTTTCTATTGGCCAAAAATGAAGCTAATTCATAGGCGCCTTCCATAAATTCATAGGACAGTAATACTCTTTTTATCTCATTTATATGTAGCTTTTTACCCCACGTTCTAATATCTCTCCGCATAAATTCTCGATAATCTATCTCTCCCCTTAGATATGCCTTTAAATATCTTTCTTCTTTGTCTTGAGTATTGTAATACTGGTGAAGCCGTTCCCAACTACTAGGCCGCTTTATCAATGTACCATCCATGTCAAAGACAATTAGTTTATAACTCATCGCTATTCAAATGATTTTTATCATTAAACTTATTTATTCATTTAACGATTTGAATTAATAAAGAGTGAAATACTTTCTAGGTGTATGAAAATGATAGACGCGGAGGACCATTCTAGGTTGGTAATCGACAGAGCCTTAGAATCGGACGCCGACTTTGTTGAGTTTCGGTATCATAAACGTATACAAGAAAATATTGTCTTGAGAAATGGTATAGTTGAGGGTGTTAATTCAAATATAAGCGAGGGAGTAGGAATACGAATCCTTTTAGACGGTGCATTGGTCTTTACATCGACCAATATATTAACTGAAAAGGGTCTAACTGAGGCTGTTGATAGAGCTATCAAGATGGCTAAGGCCTCAAAAAAGCTATTTATAAATTCGATAAACTTTTCGGAATACGAGTCTTTTGAGGTGGAGTATATTGTAGCAGAGCAGAATAAATGGTATAACAGAGATTTATCAGATAAAATAAGTTTTCTTAAGGGTATTGACAAGAATCTGGTCAACGGAGAATACAAGGTGAAGTTTCCCGCCCGTGTCTTCAGCTTAAACTGGTTACTAGAAGAAAAGATAATCTATAATAGCGAAGGTACATTCATAAAATCTCAGATACCACGTACATGGCTATTCTATCTATTGTCAGGTATAAATAAAGGAGAGCTGGCTCAAAAATTTAATACTGTCGGTGGCGCTGGAGGATTAGAAAATATAGAGAACCTACATTTTGAGGATGAAGTCCTTGATACAGCAAAATCGATTGACTATCTATTAAATAAAGGCATCTCCTCTCCCACTGGAAAGATGGACATAGTAGTGGGAAATGAAGTTGCTGGAATCATTGCCCATGAATCAGTAGGTCATCCTTTTGAAGCAGACATGATATTGGGCAGAGAAGCAGCACAGGCAGGTGAGTCATATATGGAACCTGAAAAAATAGGGGAGCAGATAGGCAGCTCAGAAGTATATGTATCTGACGATCCTACCATACCCGGTTCAGGAGGATATTACCTATATGATGATGAGGGCGTTAAAGCACGCAAGAGAGAATTAATAGTGGAAGGTGTAATAAATGAATTTCTGCATAATAAGGAGACTGCCTCGCATCTTGGGGTGGAAAGCAATGGTGCTGCTAGAGCCCTATCGTATGACAGAGAACCTATAGTTAGGATGGCTAATACATTCTTTGAGCCAGGCGACTATACGTTAGATGAATTGATTGAAGATATCGAACATGGAATATACATTAAAACATTTATGGAGTGGAATATCGATGATACGCGGTTAAACCAGAGATATACCGGATTAGAAGCTTATTTGATTGAAAAAGGCTCTATCAAGAGACCTGTAAAGAACCCGGTAATAGAGATATCGACATATGACTTCTTAGCCAAATTGGATGCCCGAGGTCGTGACTTAAAGTTTTATTGGGGGACCTGTGGAAAAGGCGATCCTACTCAGCCCATGCCCGTATGGCTAGGAGGCCCCCACCTTAGGTTTAGAAATATAAATATTAGAAGGAGGTAATAAAGATGTCTATTAATTTGTCTACAATATTTTTGGAGGACTTGATGAATCGGGCATATAAATATTTATCTGATAATGGAGCGGAGGATATAGCGATAAAGGGATTAAGAACGTATAGAGTTATTCTCAGATTTTATAATAATAGCTTAGCTACAGTCAAGTCATATGACGACTCCGTAATGCATATATATGTTGGAGCAAATAAGAGGAGAACCTTAACAGCTATTAATGTGATTGAAGAAGAAAAAATTACAGAGCAACTAAATAAGGTTCTACGATCTATAGGAGAATTGCCAGAATATAATGATTATACGCCTCTCCCGGATAAAGCTGTTGATTATAAAGAGCCATTGGGTATATTCGATTCTAAGTCTCTTGATATAAATAAAGCTGTTGATAAACTAGAGGCCTCTATAAACTCGGCATTGGACAATAAAGTTAAACGTGTAGCTGGAACACTGGTTTTATCAGGGGTAAAAACTGTATTGAAAACTAGTGGGGGGCGAAATGGAGAGTTTAAGAAGACTATTATCTCCTTTAACATGAGAGGATTCAAGGAAAAAGATATTAGTTATCAGATGAGTGCTATATCAACCAAGCTAGATGCTATCCCCTTTAAAAAGATAGGTGAAGAATTAGGCCTTGCATTAAGTAACTTGAACAATGTAAAGATTATTACTCCGGGTAAATACAATGTAATTATTTCCCCCATCGTTTCAGCTAATCTTCTAGGTTGGCATATGAGATTTGCGTCTGCTTATACTGTAGACACTGGTATATCGCCGTTTACTGGTAAACTCGATGAAAAAGTTGTCTCAGATAAGCTAACGTTGATCGACGACCCTACCATGAAGGGTAATCCCGCGGCAACTCCATTTGATGATGAAGGAACTCCTACTGTTAAGACGGTAGTTGTTGAAAATGGGGTATTGAAAACATATCTTCATAATACTACGACAGCTAAAAAATATAATGTAGAGAGCACTGGACACGCTGGAATAATTGCTCCATCTGCCCATTCACTAATAGTAGGTAAGGGTGACTTTTCTTCATTAGAAGAGCTGGCTAAAGAAGTTAGTAATGGTATATTAATAACTAATGTATGGTATACTCGTTTTCAGAACTATAGGTTAGGTGAATTCTCGACCCTACAGAGAGATATAGGTATCTATATTGAGAATGGCGAGTTTAAAAGTGGATTCAAGGGTGCGCGACTTAGCGATAACATAATAAATATATTCCAGAGAACACGTGGATTAACCAAGAAAAGATATTGGATCAAATGGTGGGATACACCGTTCCCCTCTTATACTCCATACATAGCGATAGAGAATGTAAATATAACGACGGGCTTTTGACCCCGACACTATTTTTCCCTATAAGTACATTTACATGGGATAGATTTACATTTAGGGCATCCAGAACCATATCTTTCTATGGCTACAGTTTCCATATCAATAGCCAATAACTTAGCCACACTTGAAAGCCATGCCAGTACATCAGCGATCTCTTCTTTTGCATTAAGAATGTCATTATTATCTATAGCACGCCCCAATTCCCCGACTTCTCTAAGAAGCCATTTATAAGTCTTTGACAATCCTCTTTTAGAGTCATGATGTCCATATATATGCCAAATATGCTGCTGAAATTCTCTGATATTCAATTACAAATCACCGAAACTATATAAAAATTCTATTAAAGATGTTTTTATATCTAATCTTTATGAAGCATAGAGATGAATTCCGCCTAAAAAATCTTATTGCTAATATGGAGAAAAAGGATATCGACATTCTAATCGTATCATCCCCCCAAAATATCAGGTATATCGCTGGAGAACCAGTTGACTATGCTATGGCATATATAACTAAAGAAGGCTCTACAGGCGTCTTATGCAGTATATTGGAGAAAGAAAGGGCTAGCGATGTAACATGGGTAGATACTGTATATAGTTATAATCCCTATTCAAAAACCGATAGAGATGTAATAAAAGCACGTAGTATTTATCAAGCCCTTCCGATTCTAATGCATAAGTTGACCGGTGAAAAAGCAGTAATAGGTATTCCCTTTAGCGAAGTGACCCATAAAAGTTATACGGTTATTCGACGCAAATTAAGGGGCTACAAAATCGTTAATGCAGATGATGTGATAACTGACTCTCGAATCATAAAATCTAAATGGGAACAAGACATTATGCGTAAGTCTATTGAGATTACTGAATCAGGCGTCTCTTATGCCATAGAACTTATCTCAGAAGGTATAACTGAGAGTGAATTGGCCGTCGAAGCCGAATATTATATGAAGAAAAAAGGCGCCGAAAAAATATATGAATTCTTAATAGTTGCTTCGGGGGAAAGATCCGCACTACCACATGGTAGGGCAACCGATAAAAAGATTAGGAAAGGCGAAGCTATAACTCTCGATTTTGTAGCATCATATAACGGGTATTATGGAGACATCACCCGCACGGTTTTTTTAGGGACCCCTGACAAAGAGCTGATAAAGATCTATAAAATAGTGCTTGAAGCGTTGGAAAACGCTATATCAACTGTTAAGGAGGGCATCCCCGCGTTAGAGGTCGATAAGGTAGCTAGAAAGATTATCAATAAATATCGATATGGGAAATACTTTATTCACTCTACTGGACATGGAATTGGGCTAAATGTCCATGAACCACCCAGATTGTCTAAAACAGATAAGACAGTATTACGAGCAGGAATGGTATTGACTGTTGAACCAGGAATATATATTCCTAACAAAGGAGGCGTTAGAATCGAGGAAGATATACTTGTTACTAAGAGCGGCTGCGAGGTCCTATCAAATTCAAATAGAAGCTTAGTTTTTCTATAATCCTCCTCAGATTGATATTAATGGGTGCTTCTTACTCTCTTGTTAACTTAACTTCATCAGAATGATAGAATTTATCTTCTTCAATTTATATTAATCCGGTTTTGAATTCATTTCGGGCCGTCGATGTTATAGAACTTTCTTTATATCTTCCCAAACGAGTCCTCCAGCGTATTTTAATATATAGTTCTTAGTGGTATTTACTGCCTCTACAACTTTTGTTATAGGGAGCTTTGGTACACCACATCCAACTATCAGAACGCTACTTGTATCCATAGAGATCTTGGTTTCATCACAGTCTCTATGCGGAAATATATGTATAGGTCTTGCATTATCGGCTAAGACTGGCTCACCATTGAGATAGTATTCGTCACCACCTATGGGATGGAAGATTTCATTTGGTACAGAATATCTTAGAATAAGCTCTTTTCCGGCTAGTTTATCTATATCATACAGTCCGATTGCCACCAGGGTCTCTGCACTCGCCATATTTCCACTGTCAACTACATTATTTATAGTAGGTATGCTTTTGCCTCTTAATATCCTTCGTACTAGCGCCTCGCCACTAGGCCTTTGTTTAGTGGGGTCTATTCCTATTCGCCAATAGAAGTCTCTATAGGCTCTTACTATAGGATCTGATAACAATCGACTTATATCTTTATATTTATCTCTTATCTGATCTTCTAACTCTCTCATATCTACCCTTTGTATAGGATCGGTTTCTCTGACATTTACATCCTTGATAACAAGATATACAAGATATGGAGACAATTCTCTAGACATACGTGCATCAATCGACAAAGATATCACTGTAAATCCACCAATTATTATATTAATTAAGAATATTGATTAAAATTAGATGTGTATATGGTGTAAAACATATGTCTGAAAAACCTGTTAAGGACATTAAAATAGATGACCTATCCACAATGAAGAACTTACTAGAAAACTATGATATTATGGGTGGTTTCATGGCTCGAGAATTATATCTAGCCTATGAGATACTTGCAGAGGCTATAGCCGATACCGAAGTAACTTTCTTTATGAGTTTCCCTGCTGATATCGTTGCAACTGGTTTAAGAGGCATAATTAGAGATATGATCAGGCTGGGCTGGATCGACATAATTGTAACAACCTGTGGAACTTGGGATCATGATCTGGCTAGGACCTATGGAAAATACTATATCGGTACATTCTATGAGGACGATCGGAAGCTAGTGGATAGGGATATACATAGACTTGGAAACATATTTGTGCCCAGAAAAGATTATGGCGTTCTGATAGAGGAAAAAATGAGTATTATCCTGAATGAAATATGGGAAAACGGAGTATCTGAAATATCAACTTACGAGCTGTCATGGGAAATAGGGAAGAGGTTGGGAGAGGAGTCGATACTCGGACAAGCATATCTAAGGAAAATACCCGTGATTATCCCGGGTCCATATGATGGCGCCGTAGGTAGTCAAATATGGATTTTTCAACAAACCCATAAAGATTTTTATATTAATCTAAATAGAGACGAGTCTCTACTTAGTGACATCGTGTTTGAGGCTAAGAAAACAGCGGCCTTAATAATCGGCGGAGGGATTTCTAAACATCATGTATTATGGTGGAATCAGTTTAGAGGAGGATTAGATTATGCTGTTCAAATTACTACAGCCATCGAATTTGATGGTAGTTTAAGCGGCGCTAGACTCAGTGAAGCTGTCTCATGGGGTAAGATAAAGAAAGAAGGTAAGGATGTCTCGGTATGGGGCGAAGCCACGATTCTTCTCCCTATTCTCGTTAGAGCTATTTATGAGGCACTGGGTAGTTGAATTGAGTTATGGGAGCTTTTAAATGTAAATAATACTTTAACTTTGCTGGGTCCCTATGACTGTCGATTCGCATATTAAGCTGAAGATGTTAATCCTGAAATATATTCTAATGGATGAAGAGCTATCACAAAAAATTATATGTGAATTAGATCTTGAAGATCAGTTGTTAGAGGACTGGATTATTCATCTTATAGATCTCCTTTTATATTCATTAGATAACAATGATTTACAAGCTATATCCTTATTGAGGTCGCATTTTAATCTCCTATGTAAACATAAGTGTTTGAATATGAATACTTCCATAAAAACTGTTACTTTGGGTTATGAAAGTATGCTTTCATTCGATTATTCTATACCTGGTTTCCTTGCCGACATCCTCCAAGATGACTCCTAGGTCCTTTAGCTCATTCCTAATGTAATCCGCTAATTCATATTCCCTTTTTTCTCTAAGCCTTTTTCTTACCTCGATGAGTAATCTTATAAAGGGTTCTACCTCTTTTTCTACAGTTTTTTTAGACGGCTCAATACCTGTGATCCTGAAAAATAGCTCAAATAGAGATTTGGCGGCTTCTAAGGTTTTCTTATCAGTTTCCTGAGTCAAGTAATTATTTAACCACCGTATAAATTCTTGAATTGACGCTAACGCCCTAGGTGTATTAAAATCATCTTCTAGAGCATTTATAAACGTTGACCTAAACTCTTTAACTTTATCTATCTGAGCAACATCTTCATTATACCTTGAGGCCTCCATTTTTTCTATTAACATGGCATAAGTATTTCTTATTCTTCTTAGATTCTTACTCGCAGCGTCTAACTGTTCCCATTCAAAGTCATTTGGTTTTCTGTAATGAAGCGAGAAATAATATAACCGAAGTGCATCAGGTTCATATTTTTTTAAGACTTCACTTATCCAAATTATATTTCCTAGAGATTTGGACATTTTCTCCATCTTGAGATTAAGCGTACCTACATGAATCCAGTATCTCACAAACTTTTTTCCTGTAAGGGCTTCGGATTGAGCGATTTCATTCTCATGATGGGGGAAAATTAAGTCGGCTCCTCCTCCATGGATATCTATGGTTTCACCCAGATATTTCATAGACATGACACTACATTCTATATGCCAGCCAGGTCTGCCTTTGCCCCATGGTGCTTCCCAATAAGGTTCTCCAGGTTTATGCTCCTTCCATAAGGCGAAATCGGCTTTATCTAATTTTCCCTCACCAGGTTCGGCGCTTATTTCTTTAATATCGATCCGAGACAATTTTCCATATTTTTCGAATTTCCTCACACTATAGTATACGCTTCCATCCCCTTGATATGCATATCCCTTTGTAATCAGTTTATTTATAACCTCTATTATCTCGGTAATATGTTCCGTAGCTTTAGGCATGTAATCTGGGGGAATTATCTTAAGCGCCTCCATATCTTGGATGAAACTTTCAATGTATGGCTTAGTATACTCGTCTATACTTAGACCTTTTTCTCTAGCTCTCTCAATTATCTTATCGTCAACATCGGTAATATTGAGTACATATCTAACTGTATAGCCCTTCTCTTTTAGATATCTAATTAAGAAGTCGAAGACTGTAAAGGTCTTGAAGTGGCCAATATGAGATTTATCGTATACAGTGGGTCCGCAAACATATATATTAATTTCCTTATTTCTTAGTGGTTTGAACTCTTCTTTTCTTCTAGTTAACGTATTATATATTTTCACGATTTTTCTCCCTTAATTTATTGTTTGCCGTGTCTGACATTTATATTTAGAGATGTCCACATATGGATTCAAGCCATACGAATATCCAGTATTGACAAAAGAACTCGTGACAGATATACTTAGGTTAAAAGATGGCAAAATAAAGATAAGCCTTTCGCTAGGCAAGGACTATATATATGTTGAAAAGCATAAAAAGACTATAGCACTTGGTTCACTAGAGCTAAACCTTTATGATATCAGTAAAAAAATGGAATATGGATATATCTATGCTCTTATTAAGGATGGCCTTTTAAGAATAAGCTTCTTCAAGGATAATAAGTTTTATAAGTTACTTTCAATCGACCCTTATTCAGCGCCGACATTAGAAATAAGCGGTATACGGATGCATAGAACGAAGGATATATTGCCATGGGATGATGCCGCCTTAAAGGTCGCTATTCTAGGTAAGATAGAGGGAGAAAGGGGTCTAGATATATGTACTGGTTTGGGATATACAGCCATTCATGCCTTATTATCTGGAGCAAAAAGTATTATATCGATTGAAAAAGATCCCAATGTTCTTGAAATTGCTAAATACAATCCATGGTCCAGGGAATTATCATATCCCCAGATACATCTTATACTAGCTGATGCATCCGTATACATATCTGAATTGGGAGATTCGTCTTTTGATTTTATTATTCATGATCCACCAAGGTTATCATTGGCAGGAGAACTATATAGCTCAAAATTTTATAGTGAGCTGTATAGGGTTCTGGAGAAGGGGGGTAGGTTAGCGCATTACACTGGTCGACCCAGATATAAAGTTAGAAGAATGGATCTAATGAAGACGGTGGCCTCTAGACTAGCAAGAACAGGGTTTAGAACCAAGATACTGAGAAATTCATATATAGTTGTCGCCTTTAAATAAGTAACTTATAAATTTAAATTATAAGCTACTTATACCAATTATTATAGGTGGTCTTTTTGAGTACTAGAAGAGACTTTTTGAGAGTAGCATTTGTAGGAGCAGCTGGCCTAGCAGTGGGCGCCGGAGCCGGATATTATATCAGAGAAGGTGAGGTGTTAAGCCTTCGCAAAAGGGTTGATGAACTCCTTTCAAAGATAGGTATTGAGCTCGAAGATAATCTTAATATTTATAACTGGACATGGTATGCTAATCTAAACCTGATAGAGGATTTCGAGAAGCAACATGGACTCAAATTAGTATACGAGTTTTTTGAGGATCTCGATACCGCATTATCTGTGATTAGGGCGGGTCAACCTGTATATGACGTAGCGGTTATCTCCGACAATGAGGCTCAAGAGTTATACCAAGAAGGGTATCTACAGGAGATAGATCTCGACAAGATACCGAATTTTGAGCATGTACCTGAAGGATTCAAGGGACTTGAGTATGACCCCGATAATACATTTAGCGTAATCTATAGCTATGGAACGACAGGTTTAGGATATAACAGCGAGGTTGTAGATAAGCCTATCACGAAATGGGAGGATATATTTGATGTAGATAACCCCGATAGTCATATAAGAAGATATGCTGGGAAAGTGACGATGATGCCCGATTCGGGCGAGACTCTCGGGGCTGCCCTGATCTACCTTGGTTATGATCCTGATAGTGTAAATGAATCTGAGTTACAGGAGGCTGCAGACGTATTATTAGCTCAGAAGCAGTACTTATATGGATATAAATCTACCGAGGACTATATGGATGTATTACCGGTTGGAACTCCATATGCAATTTCACATGCATGGAATGGAGATATAGCGGGAGCAGTTTATGCGGCTGATGAATATGAGGTATTGATTGAGAGATATTATGAGCATCTGCGATATGTGGTTCCCGAAGAGGGAGCTATAGCTTGGTATGACAACTTTGTTATCCCGGCTAACGCCGTTAATATTAATGCCGCCCACGCATTTATCAATTGGTTCCTCGATCCAGTTATATCTGCTATTCACTGTATAACCATTAAATATCCTTATCCTGCAGGTCTAAAATACACCCCAACAGAGTTAAAGGAGGACCCAATGATATTTACACCTCCAGAGGTATGGGATAGATTGTTCATAGGTAGACCCATGACGCCCGAGGAGAGGGCCCTTAGAGAACAGTATTGGACGATGGTTATGACTGGCTAGTTAGTTATCTTATCCTTAGACCCCTTTTTCTATCCATTGGGGATCTTTTGATGTCAAGGTTAGAGGAAGAGAGAAAGCCATTTCATATTAAGATATTAGATAGAATAAGGGCTAGTAAGCTGTTAAAGATAATAGTTTTGTTAGCGCCAGCTTCTATCTTTTTGGCTATATTCTTTTTTTCACCCTTCATTATCGCACTAATGTATAGCTTCAATATGTTTAAGCAGGTTGTTTATACCTATGTATTTGTTCCGAGAATAAGCTTGGAATATTACATCAGGCTACTAGACTTCCCTGGGATATTTGTGACTATGCAGAGGTCCTTCTATTACGCTATAGTCACCGTCATTTTAACTCTTTTATTATCCTATCCAGCTGCATATTATATAGGGTTTAAATTGGACCCCAAGTATAAAAGCACTGCAGTACTACTATTTATAATACCATTTTGGGTTAATTTTCTCCTTAGAACCTATTCTATGAAATTCGTCCTCCATGATGAGGGGCTCGTCAACACTTTATTAATGACTCTAGGACTAATCAAGGAACCTATACGATTCTTAGGAACCGATTTGGCTGTGATTATCGTCATGGCATACGATTATATGTTCCTAATGTTTCTCCCATTATACGGAGTTCTGGAGAAGCTGGATAAAGAGTTGTTGGAAGCGGCGGCGACTCTAGGAGCCAGTCCATATAAAACCTTCTTAAAGGTTACGCTACCACTGTCTTCACCAGGAATTATAGCAGGCTCTCTACTAGTCTTTATCCCAGCAGTAGGAGAGTTCATAATACCGATGTTGGTCGGCGGAGTTAATACGACTACCCTTGGAACATTGATCTATAGCTTTTTTATAACGGTTAGGGGGGAAGCCGGCTGGGGCATCGGCTCAGCTGCAGGACTAATATACATTATATTCATCATGGTTCTGAGCTATCTCTACATTAAACTAGTAGGGGCGGAGGTGCAGTTCGGTTGAGTAAATCAGATGTTATCCTGAAAATATATACTATACTGTTGCTAGGGATTATCTACGTCCCTATAGGCGTATTAATAGTGTTTTCCTTTAATAATTCTAGGAATAGAGCGGTATTTACAGGTTTTACATTGGAGAATTATTATCGGCTCCTTGCAGATGAGCGGGTTTGGAGTTCTTTCTATAATTCTATATGGGTCGCCATAGTGGTAACTATCGCTTCTGTTTTCTTCGCTATATTACTATCATACGCTGTCACTAGATATGACTTCAAGGGTAAGGATATATTAGATATGCTTCTCCTTATACCGATAATCATTCCTGAGATCGTGGAAGCACTTACCTTATTGTTATTCTTCATAATAATTGGTATACCTCTAAGCCCGTGGACAATAATAATAGGTCATATAGCCTTCGATATCTCGTTTGCTTATCTTGTTATTAAGGCTAGAATGGCAGGTTACGATCCCCAATATGAAGAGGCTGCTAGAACTCTGGGAGCTGATGAATTGAAGACCTTCTTTAGAGTTACCTTACCGATTCTCTTGCCCGGTATTATAGCGGCGTCATTAATAGCCTTCGTTGAAAGCTATGACGATTTCATTAAGAGCTATTTCACTAGGCCCGGTGGATTCTCAACTCTCCCAGTACATATATGGAGTATGGCCTCAAGAAGGGGTGTTACTGTAGACCTAAATGCTTTGGCTACCATTGTAGTCATTATAGCTATATTTTTCGCGTATATTAGAATCAAGATGGAGAGGTGGATGTAGATGATTAAATATTCTGTTGAACTGGAAAATATTACCAAGAGGTTCGGGCAGGTGGTTGCTGTCAATAATGTTTCTCTGAGGATAAAAGAGAACGAGTTCTTTTCGCTGCTAGGGCCGAGTGGATGTGGTAAAACAACAACTCTAAGGATTATAGCTGGACTTGAGAAGCCTGATACTGGTGTAGTTAAGCTTCACGGCCAAGATGTAACTTATATACCTACTCATAAAAGGAACATCGGCATGGTTTTCCAGCACTTAGCCCTCTTTCCACATATGGATGTATATGAGAATATAGCCTTCGGCCTTCGAATGAGGGGCTTCTCTGACAATGATATCTCGAGACGCGTCAAGAGGATGCTTGAAGTTGTACGGTTACCGGGTTTCGAGAGGAGGAAAATTAATCAGTTGAGTGGTGGCCAGCAACAGAGGGTGGCTTTGGCGAGGGCGCTAGTAATGGAGCCGGAAGTATTATTACTGGATGAGCCTCTCGGTGCTTTAGACCTGAAGATAAGACAGGAGATGATGGTTGAACTGAAGCGTATCCAGAGAGAGGTTGGGACGACCTTTGTGTATGTAACACATGATCAGAATGAGGCTATGGTTATGTCCGATAGAATAGCTGTTATGAATGAAGGGGTTATTCAACAGGTGGATTCGCCTGATACGATCTATATGAGGCCCAAGAATATATTTGTAGCTTCATTTATAGGTGAACAGATAAACTTCATTGAGGGAGTATATAAAGGTAACCAAGAATTTGAGGCTAAGGGTGGGATGGTGCTCCGGGTATCCGATAATCCTGATGCAATTAATAAAAAGTCGGTGATAGCTATAAGGCCAGAGAGAATTATGATAGGAGATAAGGCTCCTCCTAGAGGGATGAATAGTGTTGAGGGTAGGGTTGAGATGATGGTCTTCAAAGGGTCTTCTATAGAGTACAGGATAAGTGCCAACATATCAGACGAAATCATAGTGTTCGTTCCAAATATAAGCCCCACAATGAAGATGTATAAAATAGGAGAGAAGGTCTATTTAACATGGGACCCTGAAGCCGGAATAGTACTTCCATTCGAGTCTAAACCAGCTGAGCCAAGGAAGATAGGCTAGCCACCGCCAACCCCATAGAAAAATGGTGTTTCATTAAGCCTAAATAAATTGTGGATAAAATATATTTATCTAGGCGGCCGTAGTGTAGCCTGGTCGAGCACTCCCATAGAGAAGGGGGCTTAGGCTGGCCTTCCAAGCCAGAGGTCCCGGGTTCGAATCCCGGCGGCCGCACCATGAATTATAAAAATCTTTTTTATGACTATACAATAACCATCGGTATAAGTGTCTGCACATAAAGAGAAGATACATTATCAAGAGGGACACACTTATGTCTATATTAAACGTAATAAAAATAGCGTAAATTGGAGGTCTTATTATTATAAAGATCCTTCTAATAAGGTAAGTAGTCTACATATGGCGGTGGAGGTCATGAGAGCGTAGTCGCTGACTCTTACTATTAAATCCACCTTGCTACTAATGTCTTCCCTAATTTTGCCTTTGGGGAATGCTCCAATCAATATTATTGACTCATTATTGATTATGTCCCTCCCTATCTCTTGAGAGTATTTCTCGCCGTCTTCGGATAAAAGTATAGATAATCTGTGTTTCTCTATAAAGGTTTCTATATCTATATCGACAATCTCTATAAGAGGGTCGCCTATAGGCGGGACTTTGCCTTTTTTTAAGACTTGAACCATTAACCCCTCAAATTGGTAATAGTCTCGCGGAAGTCTTACCTTCGGATCAAAAGATATTATTATATCCTCTATTGTATGGACAAAGACATTAAGATAACCCATTCTATTTAAGGGTGAGTCAAGGATAGCTAGTAAGCTTCTATGTGTGATGTCGGGTCTACCTCTTTTATCAACGTTCCCTAACTTATCCATTGCAAATCTATGTTTAGCCTTATAAAGCAGAATTTCCCCGGGTTTTTTGCCTCTTCTTAACGCATCATTTTTTATCGCTGGATGCCCCCTTATGCTTTGAGGAGGGATCTCTATACCCGCTTCGACCAGGACTATTGATATCATATCTATAAATAACTTTAACATGGTATCCTTTAAATGGAGGCTTGGAAATGTACAGAAAACGTAGGACTAGAAAGCGCGCTGTTAGAGAGATACATTATTTCATATCTTTGGCTTTAAAGCCCGATACACCATTGGTCTATGCAGATAGATATGTAGAATTAGCTAGGAAACTTGGTATGCGTGCTAGGGTTTCTATACCGCGGGGACTGAAGCTTTTCATATGTAGAAGGTGTAAACGGGTGCTGAAGCCTGGTTTAACAGGGATTTACAGGGTTAGAAGCCGTCCCAAGAAGAGTGTATCTGTTAAATGCCTTAGATGCGGTTATACTCATAGATATGTTTATAGCTATGAACCTGAAAAAATTGGGGAATCATAAATGATAGAATAATTAAATAAAAAGTAAAATCAAATATAATGATTAAATATATATATTATTGTAAAATCGTCAGGGTAACTGGGTGGTTACTATAATTAATATTCAGGATATTATTTCATTGACGTCCCTGGGAATCGCAACATTAATTTTAGTAGTACTAAGCGTTAGAATAAAGAATTTAAGTATCCAGTTGTCTGCTGAACCCAAACCTATACCTACATTTAGAGAGCCTCCAACAGATATATCCAGCGCTATCATTGAACTTATGGATCTAAGGCTAAAAAGAGAAGCTTTATCCCATATGATTGCACGAGCCTACGAATTAACTTCCAAAGGTGAATTGAGTGAAGATATCAAGGATATGATTGTTTCGAAAGCGAGTGATGAGCTTAGAAAAGTAGAGGAAAGAATAGGTATACTTGAGAAATATGAGGAATTAGATAGGCTGATGAGAGAGAAGGAGGATATTGAGAGAAGTTTCCGGGAAAAATTGGAGGATATCTCTAGTAAAATAGAGAAATTACGTGAAGCATTGGCGCTTACCGTTGTAGAACCCGTAGAGAAGAAGAAAGTTAAGGTTGAGAAACCGGAGAAGCCGAAGGTTAAACGTGAAAGAAAGCCTAGGAAGCCTAGAGAGCTAGATGAATTGATGCAGGAGCTGGAAAAGATCCTTCGGGAGGAAGAAGAGTAATATGCATTATCCACCCGTATTAGACATTATTAGCATTGTTCAAAGTCTAGGATATATCGGTGCATTCATAATTAGCCTACTAGGCACATTAACCGTAATATTTCCTGTTCCCTACCTAATAACGATCTACATTATGGGTGCTTCTAAAGCGTATAATCCGGTGTTGATAGGAATCCTAGGTGGATTGGGAGCTACATTTGGAGAATACTTCTTATATGTCTTGGGAAGGGGAGGTAGACATTTAGTAGACCCAAATAAACTCAAGAACTTGGATATTATGCGGCGTTATCTCGACAAGTATGGTTGGCTAGCTATATTTATATTTGCAGTCACTCCGCTACCGGATGACATACTCTACCCCATACTAGGATTGATGAAATACAATGCTTTCTATACATTTATCGCGTGTTTCGCTGGAAAAGCTATTTTAACAGGTGGAATCGCATATGCAGGTAGTTTATCAATAGATATCCTCGACTATATAACGGGTGGTGAATCTATAATTATGGGGTTAGCCATAATAATAATTACTATATTATCTATAGTAATAGTATTAAAGGTTGACTGGAGTAAATATATTAGAATAGAAGAATGAAATTGGTGATAAAATATGATTATAATTGCCACTGGAGTTACAGGGTCTAGGAGAGCAGATTACGTAAAGGAAGTCGTAGAAATAGCGAAAAAAGAAGGTAAGAATATCGATTATATCGATATAGGTCCGGAAATGTTTAGGAAAGCCGATCAACTTAGGGTCGACATTCCCGTAAACAAGATTCTTGATCTGGATCCCTTGGCATTAGGTTTTTTGAGAGCCACCACATTCGAGGAAGTCTTAGGAAATATCGATCAGTATAAGGATGGTGATAAAGACCTTATCATAAGTCTTCATGCCAGTTTCAGATGGAGAAAAGTGTTACTTCCAGCCTTCGACTTCTATTACTTTAGAGAGATAAAGCCGGATTTTTATGTTACAATAATCAACTCTGTGCATAATATACTGGAAAATATCCAGACAAAAGAGGATTTGATGCACTGGCGTGAAAGATTAACGCTCAAAGAAATACTTATATGGCAAGATGAGGAAATCTTTACCACTAAAACCATAGCCGATTTTCAAGGAGTCCCTCATTATATCGTTTCCGGAAGCGATATACCGGAGACATTATATAAAATAATATATGATGTCGAGAAGGCTAAAAAAGAAGGCAGAGAAGTGGCGAAAAAAGCCTATCTGAGCTACCCAATGACAATGATAAGGAAGAGCAGAGAAGTTACCGATGACAAAAATAAACTATTAAAGCAGCTAAGGAATAAGGGCATCATAATATTTGATCCCGCGACTGTGGAAGATATGATTTTAGTGGATCTTTTGGAGGAGAGCGGATCCGAACTTGAGGTTCCAGAGCTATCCATAACTATTCCACGTAATGAGGTAGAAGAAGCTAAGCAGTATATTATTGAACAAACTGTTGTTAGGGATTATAGGCTTATAGACCAGAGTGATATGGTGATAGTTTTCTATCCAGTCAAGGAACTTTCAGCTGGAGTTTTGAGTGAAATGATATATGCCTTTACTCATCAAAAAGATGTATATGCATATTTCCCACATCGTATGAGCCCTTTTTTTCAATATTACTCGACAAAGGTTTTTGAAGACAAATCAAAGTTAGTTAGATATTTAAGTAGAATATAAGTCTGAGGTGTATCAGACATTCCGCCTAACAGCTTAATTCTTAAGGGTAGGAGTAAATTATGGCAAGTTTTTCCTTCACTTATTGATACCGCTATGGGAAGATTAAAAGCGGATATAGTCATAAAAAACTGTTCATTAATAGATGTTAATACAGGAGAAATAAGGGAGAAAACTGATATTGCAATTAAGGGAGATAGGATAGCATATGTAGGAGATGCTAGTCATACGATCGGAGATGGAACAAGAGTGATTGATGTTGATGGTGCATATGCTGCACCAGGCTTTATGGATGCCCATATACATGTTGAGAGTAGCCATCTTACCCCCTATAGCTTTGGCTGGACAGTCATTAAATTCGGAACTACAACTGTCTTTATCGATCCTCACGAGATAGCTAATGTACTGGGAGATAAGGGCATCAAGTTAATGATCAGAGATAGCTATAGGACTCCAATAAAAATATTGATAACATATCCGTCTTGTGTTCCCGCAGCTAGAGATATCGATACATCAGGCGCAATTTTAGGCGTAAAGGATATAGCTCATGGATTAAAATATAGGGAAGTCATAGCCCTCGGTGAAATGATGAATTTTCCAGGCGTCATATCAGGAGATATTGATGTAATCGAGCGGATCAAAAATACCTTAAAAATGGGATATATCGCTGAGGGACATATAGTAGGCGTAGACGAGAAAAAGCTAACCAGCTATTTTGTATCAGGTATTACGTCTGACCATGAAAGTGTCACAGGTAAGGAAGCACTAAGTAAACTTAGGCTGGGCATTCATCTATATGTAAGAGAGTCATCATTCTCTAAGAACCTCAAAACCATCATAAGGTATCTCTTGAGTAAAAGGGTTGACACTCGACATATAATATTGGTATCTGATGATGTCTCAGCGGAAGACTTGTTACATAGAGGGCATGTCGATCATTTAATCAGATTAGCAATAGATTCAGGCATGGATCCCGTTGCTGCTATACAAGCTGTAACTCTAAATGTAGCTGAACATTATAAATTGTCTATAGAATTAGGCTCCATAGCTCCACCCAGGTTTGGAGATATCGTGATATTTGAGGATCTAGAGAAGATAAATGTAAAACATGTTCTTTGTGATGGGAGGATAATAGTCTATAATGGTAGCATAATTGATGTGCCCCGCCGGAGACCCAGATATCCGAGTTGGGCTCTTAAAACTGTAAAAATTCCTAGTGAGCTATCGTCAGATGGACTCAAGTTTACAGTAGATGGTGCTTCAAAAGTTATTTTACATGTTATGAAACCGGAGGGTTTATTTACCAGAGATATTAGTGTAGAACTGGAGGTTATCAAGGGTGAGGTGCATGCCGACCCTGATAAAGATATTGCCAAAATTTCTGTTATAGAGAGGCATGGAAAGGGTGGAGGATGGTCAAACGGCTTTATTATGGGACTGGGTTTAGAATTCGGTGCATTAGCCTCGACGGTTGCACATGATAGTCATAATCTAATTGTAGCAGGCGTTTCTATAGATGATATGTGGTTGGCCATCAAAGAGATTACTAGAATTCAAGGTGGCTTTACGGTTGTAGGTAATGGAAGGGTATTAGCCTCACTTAAGCTGAATATTGCCGGGTTAATGTCTCCGCTTCCATGTGAGAAGGTCGCTAAGAAACTCGGTATACTTATGGATGCATATAGAAAGATAGGTAGACATGAAATAAATCCATTTCTAAAATTACTATTCGTTTCACTACCGGTTATACCTGAATTGAAACTAACCAATAAAGGATATGTAGATGTATTGAAGGGAGAATTGATAGACCCGATTATTTCAAAAGAATAAATAAGGAACAGATTTTCTACCCTCTAAATATAATATTAAATAGACAATGGAGTCCTCCGGCAGCTTTTCTGATTTCTTCAGCCTCCAATGATATAACATCAATACCGAATTCCCTCATACTATTTATAGCTTCTTTATTCCATGAATACGATATCACTAGATTCTTCCTTATGACAACATTATTGGCCCCGAATTTCATTGACTCCTCGTCTTTAACGCCAATTATTGTGTAACCATCATTAACCAAGTAGTCATAAAGGGTAATCACATCAATTTCTCCATCGCTATGTATCACTAGACTCGGATAATATTTAATAGAGGGTATATGAGCTATAACCAGATCCTCATCTAAAACCATCATTCCTCCATCGAGATGCACCCTAAACTTGGGTAAAGGAACTAATATTGAGGCAAGACCGATTCTATTAATATATCCTGCGAGGGAGTATGCATATTCATAGCTCGTTCTAGGCCCGTATCCTATGAGTATCGTCTTATTATCAAGATATAGAAGGTCGCCTCCCTCGAAATATCCCCCATAATTATACTCGATAGAGTAATCCCAACCCAACTTTTTAAAGACATATTGCAGTATAATAGGCTCCATACGCCGAATCTCGAAACGCATCGAGCCATATACAACTTTATCCTCTATAATGGCCATCACATCTCTCATAAATAGAAGATTCGGCGGAATAAACCTAGGAGTCCATCCTATTTTTCTGAATAGGTCATTTAGGAGGACTACTTCTACCCCTAGATTACGAAGGCTCTCTATATACTCATCGTATTCTGCAACCAACTTATCCCTATCGACAGGCTCTTTAAACAAATAATCCCTATAGTTATTGGAGTCTACAGATAAGAGCTCGTCACCAGGTCTGTACATCAAGATCTTCTTTAACGGCAGGTACTCGGGGCCATTTCTGAACAACATATTCACCATTAAAATATTAATAATACAGTGAATAATATAGAAAATTGAATGCTCCGGTAGTATAGCCAGGTCAAGTATACGGGCCTTTCGAGCCCGTGACCCGGGTTCAAATCCCGGCCGGAGCACCATTAAAACACTCCATAAATAAGCATAATAAGCATATATTGTTTCCTAATCAGACTTATATAAAAACAATATAAGTCTGATGTACCTAAATTGAATGACTTCTCTAATGATAATCTGATGTAATTCGTGTCAATTATTTTTATCTATAAAACTTGTGAGTGGTATGCATTTATTGGTGCCACGTGTCTTGGCCAGGTGATATCTTATTACCCTTATCAGTATCTTCCTATCTTCCCCCTCCAATCCTAAGCCATTGACATAAGCTCTAATTCCTTCCTGCGGATCTATAGGAGCATTTTTAGTGATATAGCTACGTAGATCCTTCAATATCACTTTGATAATCCTCGTCTTCCTCATATCTAGGTCTTTACGCTTTCTATATATCTCTATGAGTTCTTCGGCTAATCTTTCTTTTTTCATCAGAATAGTTTAACCTTTTAATAGCTTTATATAGACCTATGAATATTTCCCGGGTCTCTGGATAGTGTTAACATTATGTATTTATTGGGAGGGTATGCATAAACTTGGTGAGATTTCTATATATACAGATATAAGCAGATAGCGATTAGTAATTAATAAATAGGTGGGGTTGATGGAATATGTCCATAATGGCGGAGATACCTGTATTGACTGTAGATACATAGAGCTTCATGATATCTATAGGTATATGGGATATTGTGAAGTTAAGTATGAGCTTATGATGGTATATAGAACAACCTGCAACCACTTCTCACCAATTGATAGAGGGGAGCTTTGGGAGACCCTTGAGACAGGAGGCTGGTTATATTGCATAGATTGTGGGGAAGTCATTTTTTTCACAGATGAATTAAAGCTACATCTTGACCATAGGGTTAGAAATAAGCTCTTTAGTGACATTATTGCTACTGAAGAGTCTCCGGCCGCCGATTAGAAGGGTGATATAGATGTCGGTGAAGGAAGCTAATATCCTTTTAGGTGGGCCCCAGGGAGCAGGGTTAGAGACAACTGCACAGATACTAACCTCGTCACTTGCATATTTGGGGTATGGAGTTTTAGCTGATAGGGAGTATTACTCGAATATAAAGGGTAGGCATAGCTATATTCATGCGAGGATATCTGCTGAAATGATCCCTTTATCCCTTAGCTATCCGGTGGAGATAGTTGGAGCGATGGATTCTGAGACCATATTTACTCATTTTGAGGATCTTGGTGATGGTGGATACTTGATATATGATTCATCTACGGATAATAGGACTCTGTCATCAATAGCAAGCATGGAGCCTATCTTAAAGAATAGAATAACGGAGAGACTAAAGAGGCTCGGTGTGGAGGCTAAGGTATCATCATTAGTCGATTACCTCGCGTCTAACGGTAGGGCTGAAATAGTTGCCCTCGACTTCCCAAGTATCCTAGACACCTTTAAAAAGAGGTTTGAGCCTGAACCCATACAAGCATCGAGATACGTAAGCTCCATACTTGTTGGTGCGGTATGCGGCCTATTAGATATAGATGAGGAGGCTGTGAAATATGGCGTCTCAAGGAGGTTTATGAAGAAGGAGAAGCTTATTGAACATAATGTATTTTTAGTTAATTATGTTGCCGATTATATCAGGGAGAATTATGGATCTCCATATAAACTTGATAATTCCCGGTTATCGCTGAATGAGATGCTGACTGTTATGGGTAATGATGTAGTTGCTATGGCTAAGATCGTGGGGGGATTGAGGTATCAGAGCTATTATCCTATTACACCAGCTTCAGACGAGAGCTTCTTTATAGAGGCTTTCGAGAGACTTGAAGTGGATGGAGACTCTATCGGTGGGATAGTCGTCTTCCAGACCGAGGACGAGATAGCCGCTATCACATCCGCAATCGGAGCCTCCTTAACAGGTGCTCGTGTAGCAACAGCCACCAGCGGGCCAGGCTTCAGCCTTATGGTTGAGGGCCTGGGCTGGGCAGGTCACAGCGAGGTCCCCTTAGTAATAACATATTATCAAAGAGGTGGGCCTAGCACCGGATTACCGACTAGAGGCGGCCAAAGCGATCTCCTATTTACATTATTCGCTTCTCATGGAGAATTTCCCCGTATAGTACTGGCTTCTGGAGATCATATCGAGGCGTTTTACGATGCCATAGAGGCTATGAATTATGCAGAGAGATATCAGCTACCTGTTATTCACTTACTCGATAAATTTTTGGCCAATAGCTTTATCACTATGGGAATACCTGATTTCTCAAAGATATATATTGATAGAGGGATGATTGTTGAGGATGGAGAAGATTATAGGAGGTATGAATTTAACGGACCTATTTCCCCTCGGGCCAACCTAGGCTCCAAGGCAGTAATGTGGTATACCGGCGATGAGCACGATGAGTATGGACATATAACGGAAGACCCTGAATATAGAATAAAGATGTATAATAAGAGGATGGAGAAATTAGATCTGATAGATAAAGAAATAGACCCTGAGAAGAGAGCCGTATTATATGGAGATTTCTCTGCTGACTATCTATTGGTAGGATGGGGGTTCGTTAAGGGTGTCGCTATTGATTCTATTAATAAGTTAAGAAGCCAAGGACTGAATGGAGCCTATTTACATCTAAAAATGTTTTCTCCATTTCCATCAAGCTATGTAAAAAGTATTATCGGTAGTTTTGATAGCGATAGGGTGATACTAGTGGAGCATAACTATCTTGCACAAGCAGGAAAAATAGTTGCGATGAATACAGGTACAATAATAGATAGAATGATAGTGAAGTATACAGGCAGACCGATCTATGTGAATGAGTTGATTATAGGTATAAGAAAAATCTTGGAGGGGGAGATGAGGGTGGTGTTGAGTTATGGTGCTTAAACCGAGTCATTATAAATCTAATGTATGGATCGATTGGTGCCCGGGCTGCGGAGATTTCGGGATTACGGCTGCGATGTATAGAGCATTTTCGGAACTAAATCTTGATCCGGCAAAGACAGTAGTGGTTTCAGGAATAGGGTGTTCAGGTAAGACGCCCCATTTCCTTAACGTTAATGGTGTTCATACTTTACATGGACGCGCCATACCTTTTGCTGTAGGTATAAAACTGGCAAATCCTGAGCTCACTGTAGTCGTAAACGGTGGTGACGGCGACTTGCTTGGTATAGGGTCAGGTCATTTTGTTGCAGTGGGCCGTAGAAATATAGATATACTAATAATATTGCATAATAACGGTGTCTATGGATTGACAAAAGGACAAGCTTCTCCTACATTATCTAAGGGCGTATTAACTAAATCCCTCTCTAAACCAAATATACAGGATGCTGTTAATCCGATAGCGCTAGCATTAGCATCTGGATATACATTCGTAGCAAGAGGGTACTCGATGCTAGCCGAGCACCTAAAGAATCTAATTATAGCAGGCATTGAACATAGAGGCACAGCCTTTATAGACGTATTGCAGCCATGTGTAACCTATAATGATATTCATACAGTGGAATTCTATCGTAAAAGAGTCTATAATTTAGAAGATGAGGGATGGAGCCCTGATGTCAAAGGTGAAGAACAGGAAACTAATAAAAAGCTTCTGGCTGCATGGGAAAAATCCCTTGAGTGGGGCGACCGCATACCTATAGGTATATTCTATAGGAATACAGGTATATCGACATTTGAGGATAGACTTTCAGAGGAGATCCCTATATACAAGATTAGCCCTCCATCAAAACAGATTATCTCGGATGAAAAGGGAAGAACATTAATAGATAGAGAAATTTTCAGGAAAATATTTAGAGACTATATAATTATCCGTAAACAGGAGAGATGATTATTCACTAAAATATTTTTCTAGTAGTCTCCTCAGTCCCCTCCGGGTAATCTCAGAGAATGTTGATGAGCTAATCCCTAATCTCCGGGCTAACTCCTCAACTTTTACTTTCCTTGGATAGTCAAAGAATCCAGAGTGTAAGGCTATCCATAGGATAATCTCTTGTTTTTCTGTGAGCACTCTTCCACTTGATCTATACTTCATCACCTTTAATACTTTCGGATTAAACCCATTCTTCTTCAGAGAATGCAGTATATTCTGGAATACATCATGATTTGGTGCTATAAAACTATATATGAAGCTGTCGCCTTTTGGGTTGGCTCCAGATATAACGAAAGCACCCTCCGATAATATCGTATTACATACATTACAGCCTTCTCCTTCGATCCATATACCATAATCTGTATCTGCATAGCTACGGCTTTTCGTCTTAATAATTTCTGAATGCAGAATTTTTCTTAGATGATCTGGTTCAAGCTTAAGGAGATGGCTGATAGAGCCCTTGGTATGGCTACGTATATCGATAAGCTTGAATTTATCGATATTTAATGACCTCAATATCTCTAGGACTTTACACTCCTTGTTCTGAATTTCCAAGACTATATGTATCGGTTCATCAATATAATATGTCATACAAAATCCCTAATATCCTCGGGTTATATTTAATATTTTTCATGAATTTCAGTTTTGACTGGGATAAGATTGGACATTATGTGGCCTGTTAAAATATTATTAGTGCATCCATATGCAGAGTACCTCAAGAAAGATGTTATATACTTGTCAGCGGATTGTGGGGTTCTATTAAATAAAGGGTTAAGGGAAAAATTTGGTCAGAGCATTCCTGTATTGATAGGATGTCCTCTGTTGGAGAATCCAGACAAATTATTTATGAAAATTAAGATGATTATCGAAAATACTTCGGCAAAGACGCTGAATGTATATTCGATGGAAGTGCCTTGTTGCCACGTTATTCATATGATGGTGGAGAAGGCCTTGACTGACTTAGGTAAAGAAGATATAGAGATAAAGAACTATATCATAAGGGTGGATACTGGCGCTGAAGAGCCATATGATCCACGTAATTTCAGGGGAAGTAGGATAAAGTGTTAGATAATTATGAAGCGTCTAATTATAGAAATAGATAAAGATAGATGTATTGGATGCGCTAAATGTGTGGAGGCTTGCCTAACGGGTGCACTTGAAATAGTTGATGATAAAGCTTTATTAATCAATGAAAGGCTGTGTGACGGTTTCGGTTCATGTATTGCTGTATGTCCCCAAAATGCGATATACCTCATATTTAGAGAAGCAGACCCATTTGATTCATCAATATTATATTCAATAAGATACGAACAACTGGTATCAAAGCTTAGAGTTACTAGTCAGCAGAATAAGTGACGTCCAAAAAATCATTGTTTTCTGTATACATATACGACTGCTGGAATAGATATAGATAGATATAACAGGTGAATAAGTAGACGTCCCCACTCTGCTTTAACAGTATAGCCAAACATTACCGCTAAAATGGAACCTATAATATTCTTATGATGTAATGGATTATCAGTATCAATGGGTAACTTATACGCATACTCAGATAACCATGCTAAATCTATATTAGAAATTTCTGCATATTCTATCAATTCATGGGTTCCATACCCTGCTAATCCTCCCGCTAATAAGATTAATAAAATGCTTGTAAAATAGAAAAACCGTCGGATATTGATATTAATTCCTATTACAAATATAAGATACGATAATGAAATGGCGATTACTCCTCCAATTACGCTTCCTATTATTGTACCTATAGTATCACTCAATAGGAATGGGGTAAGGAATAAAACGGTTTCAAGCCCCTCCCTAAAGACTAATATGAATGAAAGGGTAAAAAACCCAAATAACGTACCACGTGTAGTCGCCTCAGCCACCCGCCGTTCAATATCTATTTTTATCTCTTTCCCTTTTGTCGCCATCCAATATACCATTGAGGATAATACACCAACCGCTAACCAAGCTGCCAATCCCTCAAAGAGAACCTGAGTGGCTTCTGACAGAGTGCCATAATAGATCCAAATGGATGCTCCTAAGAAAAAACTTATTGAAATAGATGCAATCACACCATACCATACATAACGTGTTAGATGGCTTTTTCCTGTTTTTATTATGTAAGCCATTATGATTGAGATTATCAGAGCGGCTTCGAAACCTTCTCTTAGAACTATTAATAACTGACCTATCACTACTTATCACCATGAGTGAATAGGCACAACATAAAATAACTACTTAGATCGAAAGAGCTCTCTCTATTTCTTATGACTAATAATTCATAATCTATGAAGCACGATTTAATAATAGAGTTCACAGCAGTTTCACCACTGGGATAAATAATAACAGTGTTATATATATAATAGTTTGTACTTACAACCTTACAAACTATATAATTATTCCTTTTAATTATCTAGATACCGAACATATACGATTTCATTTTATCATTATGCCTTGTATTCACTCAACATTTTTCTTAATTCCTCGGCTCTCTCGTGATCTATCATGCTCTTTCCTTCTAACTCATCAATACATTTATCCGCATATTTGCACCAAGTAATACAGACCTCCGAAGGTTCTCTATATACCTCTCTTCCACAAGAATAGCATTTCTGCATCGTCTCATATTCAAAAAACTCTATTTCTTCTCCACAATGTGGACATGTCCGTATGATAATTTGGGGCTGAACTATACTCTTAATCCCAGGGCAATGTTTGAACATAATGTCACCATAGAAAATCTGATTTTGACATTAAATTATCTTACCCGAATATATTCGGTATCAACATCATATAGCAATACCAATGGCTAAATAGGTTATTAGATGATAATCCTAAGCAGAAAAATTCAAAATGAATAATATAAGCTAAAAAGTAACTAAAATATAATTTATTAGCTTACTATTCTTATTAACCATGGATCCTAGATCTCTATACAACTTGTATGATAGGATTAAGAAGACTAGGAATAGAAAATTGGTTCCTGAATTATTAAAGGCACTCCAAGATTATATTCCGCCAGGCCCGGAATGGATGCTTAAACTGGGAGAGATAGAGAACAAAGCTATATACCTGACGGATAAAGGGATTTTTATATCCTCACCAATTATAGGTAAAACCCTTCCTTTCCTCAAAACGGTCAATATGAAAATCGATTATGATAATATCCCAGCTATCATTATTGAGAATATATGCAGTAATATAGAATTAATAATGCATGAGGTGGTTTCTATGCTAAGCCACTGGGTAGATACCATACCCGATTCTCACCCCATGTATAATAAAATCAAGGAATTTGTTAGTTATATAGAGAAAAAATAAGGTATAAGCGGGATTAGCCTATATGAATTAATAAGAAAAGTATCTGCTATTCTTATATTGCGCCGATAGAAACCTTAAACTGTCATTAAAATCGGGTGGGAACATGAAAATAGCTATAGCTTCAGATGATATATATCCGGTAGCCGTCTTTCTAGCTAGGTATCTAAAAGAGAAGGGTTTTGAAGTTGACTCCTACGGCGCTATAAAAACAGGAAAATTGGAGTCATGGGTTGACTCTATATATGAAGCTGCTAAGGCAGTAGCCGATGGAAAATATAGATACGGAATCGTAATATGTTATACAGGCACAGGGGCCAGCATAGTAGCAAATAAAGTAAAAGGTGTAAGAGCCGCTTTATGTATAGACGCCAAAACAGCGGAGGGAGCAAGGCTATGGAATGATGCCAATGTCTTGGTATTGAGCGGGCGATTAACTTCAGAGGAAGTGGCTAAAGAGATAATAGATGCTTGGTTCTCAACAACAAAAATAGATCCTAGCGAAAAAGAGAATATCGACAAGCTAAAAAAGCTTGACGAATCAAGATAAGGTATATGGATATACAGGAATAATGATTATAATAAGTTGCAACCAAATAATATGCAATAAAATCGGTGTAAACAAGCCGTATTTATATGCAGAGACTCCCATTATAATACCTACTATAAATGCAGCAAAAATCAATATGAGGTTCAATGTAACAATATGAACAAGTGTATATAATATAGTTGAGGCTAACCACGGCCTACTAAATCCATAATTCTTTAGGATTTCTTGGAGGCCGCCTCTCCAATAAATTTCTTCCATCAACCCTATCCAGAGTAATATTAGGCTTAAGCTCAATAGGTTAGGCGCCGTCAGGATCATTAGATATATATTCTCTACATATTTGGCCATAGAAATCAATGTCAGTAGAAAATTTCCAAAATAGAAAATGAGATACAACACTATAGATAATGAGATCGATGCTATCAATCCTACTCTTAGAGAACCAAATTTAATAAACGACCTATATTTGAATAACGTATATAATCCTAGTATAGTCGTTGATATCGGCATCAGAAACCAGAAGTATTTAGGAAATATATTGAATGTGATTATCCATAATATGTATGGAAGCAGAAAATAGGGGAGGTCCACTTTATTTATATTTCGCTTTTCTTCCATTCTATCCTAGCACCAGAATACAAAAAATATGTATTGCTAATATAATAATATCCCGAGAATTATAGCTATTATATATACGATGCCAAAGTACATAACCAGCTGTGCCGTCATAGGATCAGCTAGATCTGGTATCTCTTTCTTGAAAGTCTTCAATAGGTTTATAGCCTTAGGCAATGTAACCAATGTTAATAATACAGTTATATATAATTGCCCCATCAAAAACAGAGTTAATGCAATGCCATATGCAGATAATATCATTCCATCAAATATTAACAGTCCCCGCTTTTTTCCTAGCAATATGGGTAGTGTCTTTATATTTCTCCCCGAATCAAATTCAATATCTCTCAAGTTATTCGCTAATAACACTGCAGAGACGAGTATACCTATAGGTAGTGAAGTGTATATTACAGTCATTGATATACTGCTTGTCTGGACATAATAGGAGCCGAGAACCATTAAAGGCCCCCATATTACGAATACAGCAAATTCTCCAAGCGCAATGTATTTATATTTAATAGGTGGACCTGTATAAGTAGCAGCCAGTATTAATCCGATTACTCCTAAAACCAGTACAAATAGACCTGCCACAATAGTGAGATAAATACCTATAATTGATGTTATCAAAATAAATAATAACGATAACTTCAGCAAGTCCGATGGCGACATAAACCCCGTAATAATTGGATGTGGTCTATACCGTGCCGTAGGAGCATCCGGAGTGTCCACCTCATACTTACTATCAAAATAATCATTCAATATATTAGCAGTCGCATGCAAAGTTATCGCACCAATAAGTGTCAATACATATAGGATAGGGCTGAAAGTGTTATTCAAGAAATAAGCCATCACTGCCCCGAATGTAATCGCTATAGCCGTCATAATAAAGCTCCATGGCCTTGTAGCTATAAACGCAGACTTTAAACGAAGCATTCTACTTCCCTAATAACTTATTTTTTGACTATTTGTTAATTAATGAAAAATAATATTCATATAGTCACAATTAAAGAAATATGTTATAATATAATTAGTAGCCCAACCAATTCATATAGCAAATTAAAAGAAAGTAACAAAAAAAGAATAGTTATCTTCATAATTATTCTAAGTTATGTAGAGAAAGCTAACGAATACTTCACACAGTATAACATGCTATAACTTACTCGACTTATTTTCTTTTATAAGGATGAGTATAGAATGTAGTTTTTAGTCGGAGCCATTTTTACTTTGTCTCTCGAATCCAGTTTTATAAACTATTCTCCCAAAGTGTAGAAATAATTTCCTTCACGCTCGATGTGAGAGACCAGCTTACTTGATTTATCTACTTAAATGATACTTTATGTAGGCTTGCTATGATAATACTTTATAATTTTTCTCTTATTGGAATAAATCAATTCTCCATCTTTAAAAACCATCAATTCACCGTAACGAAAACTTTTCCATTCTTCGTTAGTAAGTCTTCTGGTTGCGATAATATAACCCTTTTGTCTAGGGTCCTTCTCTTCACCAAGATCGATCCTCCAATCTTCATCAATTAATCTTATTTCACTATAAGGCGGTTTACGATGTAGAAACTGAAGTGCATTATAGCCATTCATGTCATGGTAAGCGAAAAGATGCTTTCCATCTGAGAGAAGACAGTTAAAACTTCCAAATTCATTTATTTTCCTTAATTTTGAGGATAGCCATTTAAAATCCCCTTCTCCCCATTCCTTTATTTTTCTTTCTTCTATACAACTGAGAAGGTGGCAGAAAACATATTCTGAATCTGTTTCACCTATAGGTCTAAATCTACCTAATTTCAGTTTCTTTTCGTAATTCAAGAGGGTTCCATTATGAGCAAATACATACTCTCTCCCATTTAATTCTCTATTAAATGGATGTGTATTTCGAAAGTAAACACTCCCCTTACTAGCTTTTCTCACGTGAGCGATAAATATTTGAGATTTTATTTTATGATATTTTTCAACAAATTCTGATAAAAAGCTTTCTTTCGCACTTAAGGGTTCTTTAAATATTTGCACTGATTTATCGGGATAAAACGCTAGTCCCCATCCATCTGGGTTATCCTCACCTCTTTTTCTAAACCCTTTAAAAGAGACGCATGGAGCAACAGGTAAGTTAAATGATAGAGCTAATAATTCACACATTTTCAATAATAAAAAATTATATCGCTTAAGATAAATCCCTTTCAAGATACTTACTCTTTTCTTTTGTTCTTCTCAAACTTCGTGGAGATACATTAAATTATTATTTTTAGGATCATATATCATTGAAGGTGTTTCCCTTTAGAAATATTTATTCTTTTTAGCCGAAAAATCGAGATTTTCTAACTGATGAACCCTTTCTTCTCCTCAACAAAACAAGAATACCCTTATTTTATTGGTAAAACCCTCTTCGTAGGGAAATAATCTGCATCATTTAGATATACTTTCTGATCACTTCTTCGAATTTCAAAATGTTTCGGAATAGTTAAAGTCGACTTAAACCTACCCCAGAATTTCTGGCCGGATAGAAAATATAAACAGCTCCTCTCTCACGTTGTGCTTAGAGATAGGGTAATATGAGACGCAAAGCTCAAAATATTTAAGCGCTTATGGAGTATGTGGAGAAGGAAGCTCGGAGAAGAGCAAGAATGGAACTGGAAAAGTATGGGTAAAGTACAAGCACCAAAATTGAATCGTGGTGCGGGGGGTGGGATTTGAACCCACGAAGGCCTACGCCATAGGGTCTCCCAGCAATACGCCCCTAAGCCCTACCCCGTTAGCCAGGCTAGGGGAACCCCCGCTTTTCTCTATCTATTAATTGTTCTTTCTTTCTATATTTAATATTTTGGGAAGTTGCTTAGATATCTGATTATATTTTTTGATTTTTATTTAGGTTATTATCTTATTTATGGATTAGGTTAAGAATAATAGTGATGCGGTATGTTTAGGAGTAGAGAGACGAGAGAGCTTCGATTGATGGTTAGTGATACCTATAGATCTGATGTTGGTACTGGTAGAGCCCGGCTCAGCACCCGAGATAGAGAGGCACTTGGGGTTGAGCCTGGAGAGATTATTGAGATAATAGGTCAAAAAAGCACGTTGGCAAAAGCTTGGCCGTCACGCACCGAGGAATCGGGAATTATACAGATAGATGGAATCATTAGGCGGAATGCTGGGGTTAGGACTGGAGATTATGTTAGGGTACGGAAAGCGGATGTTAAACGTCTCCGTCACGTGGTAATTGCGCCTACTGTTCCTATTAGGTTTGGACCTGATTTCGAGGATTATGTTAGAAATCATCTTATAGACGCCCCCGTCACTAAAGGCGATATCGTTATAATCCCTGTTTTGGGTCAGGCGCTTGAAATGCGTGTAGTCCAAGCAGCCCCTGGAAATAGTGGGATTATAACTCCTGAAACCAAGGTTAAAGTCTCTGAATCTCCAGTTACAGAGGTTGAGGAGAGGATACCCCGTGTTACCTATGAGGATATAGGTGGTCTCAGCAAACAAATTGCAAAGGTACGTGAGATGATAGAGCTACCATTACGTCATCCCGAGCTCTTCACCCATCTAGGAATAGAGCCGCCGAAAGGAGTATTATTGTACGGTCCGCCGGGCACCGGAAAAACCTTATTGGCTAAGGCGGTTGCAAATGAGACCGGTGCACATTTCATAGCAATAAATGGTCCGGAGATCATGAGTAAGTGGTATGGCGAGTCTCTACCTTATAACGAAGAGGTATTGGTCAAGGTAGATGGGAAAGTTACCCGTATGCTGATAGGTGATCTAGTTGAAAAATATATGGATACCGAGGATCCAGAGGTGTTTGTCGCAGCCTTCGACTCTGGGGGCCATGTTAAATTCTCGAGGGTCACCGATTTTATTAGACATAGGAGGAGTAAAGATATAATTGAGATTGTGACGAAAACGGGTAGACGTATCAAGGTTACTGATGATCACTCTCTCTTTATCGTGGAGGATGGTGAAGTCAAAAGTGTGAAGGCGGGTGAACTTGTTCCGGGTAGTTCTTATATAGCCATTCCGAGGAAGATCAATCCTCCTGTTCCTCCAACTAAGGAAATCAATTTTATTGAGGAGTTAAGCGATGATGATTATGGCCTAGCCGCCCGAAACATAGGTCGCTATGTTAAGGAGGCTTCTGAGAAATTAGGGTACGACAATGCTGCTAATATATTAGGTGTCTCGAAGGAATATTTATTAAACATTATATCTGAAAATATCGCTGTTAAAGTTTCAAGTTTCTTACGTTTAGTTAATGATGCAAAAGTAGAGTATGACCCGGCTGATATTATAATAACTGATGACTCGGGAAGGAATGGGTTGTCAGGATTAATAAAGATAGATAAGCCCTTGATAGCATTATTAGGAATCTGGATCGCTAAAGGAAGTTATACTAGAGAGGGTCTCAGAATATCGGTAGAAAACACGGATATAACAGATAGGTTGCTGAGATATATGGAGAAGTTAGGTTTGGATAGCACTAATCAAGATGGAAACATTATTATTTCTTCGAAACCAATTAAGGTTCTATTTAGTAAGGTTCTGGGCATGAATGGTAGAGCCAAGCATAAAAGAATACCTGAACTTATTTTTGCACTCGACACGGAATTAATAAAAGAATTCTTAGGATGGTATTACGCGGGGAATGGAAAAATAGATAGAGATCAGGATGGAACCGTCCGAATAAGAGTCTCTACAGAGAGTAAAGTGCTGGCGAACGACCTATTATATCTATTATTATACATGGGGATAGTGGCCAGCGTGTATGAGAAAAGGGAGAGAAAAGGCAAAACCATATATAATGTGGTGTTTGAGGGCGCGGAAAATATAAAGAATTTCATCAATGATGGATTTATCCATGGGGATATGTTACAGGGATATCTTCAAAATGAACGAGATAATAATATCTCAACTCTTATCAAGAATGATATTTACCTAGATAGGGTTGAAAAAATCCACATGGTCGATACTGAAGATGAGTATGTATATGACTTATCGGTTAACCCGACGGAAAACTTCGTTGCAGGCTTTGGAGGTATTTTTGCTCATAATAGTGAGAAACGTCTCAGAGATGTATTTAAAGAAGCTCAGGAGAATGCACCGGCCATCATCTTTATCGACGAGATCGACGCTATTGCACCTAAGAGGGGCGAGGTAACAGGTGAAGTTGAGAAACGAGTAGTCGCGCAGTTGCTAAGCTTAATGGATGGATTAGAAAGTAGAGGACAAGTCATAGTAATAGCAGCAACAAATAGGCCTGACGCTTTAGACCCAGCCTTAAGGCGCCCAGGAAGATTCGATAGAGAGATAGTATTCCCTGTGCCGGATAAGAATGGTAGGAAAGAGATACTTGAGATACATACACGCAATATGCCGTTGGCCGATGATGTGGACCTTGATAAACTTGCAAGTATAACCCATGGTTTTGTGGGAGCGGACCTAGCGGCACTATGTAAAGAGGCGGCTATGAATGCATTAAGACGCCACTTACCTGAGATAGATCTTGAGAGCGAGAGGATACCGACCGAAGTTCTAAACAAGATCAAAGTAACTATGGACGATTTCTACGAGGCATTAAAGGATATTCAGCCATCCGCCTTAAGAGAAGTGTTTATCGAAGTACCTGAAGTTAAATGGGAGGATATAGGTGACTTGGACGAAGCCAAGCAGAGTGTACAAGAAGCGGTGGAATGGCCCTTAAAGTATCCGGATCTCTTTGAGCGTCTAGGTGTTAGAGCACCTAGAGGTATATTGCTTTATGGAGCGCCAGGTACAGGTAAGACTCTGTTGGCTAAGGCTGTGGCAACAGAGAGTCAAGCAAACTTTATAGCTGTAAAAGGACCAGAGATCCTTAGCAAGTGGGTAGGCGAGAGCGAAAAGGCTGTACGCGAAATATTCAGAAAGGCTAGACAAGCCGCTCCATGTGTAATATTCTTCGATGAATTAGACGCTATTGCTCCAAGACGGGGATATGGATATAGTGATTCCGGTGTTACTGAGCGGATCGTTAATCAATTATTATCGGAGATGGATGGCCTTGCCACAAGTAAAGGCGTTGTAGTTATTGGAGCCACCAATAGGCCTGATATACTTGACCCTGCTTTATTAAGACCAGGAAGATTCGATAAACTAATATTTGTACCACCACCGGATAAAGAAGCTAGATATGAGATATTTAAGATACATACAAAGAAGATGCCGCTGGCTGATGATGTCGATTTACGTGAATTGGCGGAAAGAACAGAAGGGTATTCCGGTGCAGATATAGAGGCTGTATGTATAGAGGCAGCTCTAAACGCGGCTAGAGAGGATATAGAAGCAAAGATTGTCAGAAAAGAGCATTTCGATAAGGCATTAGAAACAGTTGGGCCCTCACTAACTCCCCAGCTAATTGAAGACTATAAAAAGTTGGCTGATGAATTGTCAAGAAGGAAATTTGAAAGGCGCCCTCCATCTGAAGCCTATAGATAGTCACCAGGTTTCCCAATATTTTTTCTGTTCTTCAGTCAACTCATCTATTGTTATGTTCCATCCCTTTAATGTATACATTGCTACACTCCTATCTATTTCAACGGGTACATCATATACCTTCGGTTCAAGTTTATCCCTATTTTCATAGATATAAATTACTGACAATAACTGGTTAGAGAAAGAGTTCATCATGACCTCCGGCGGATGACCCTCGGCTGCAACAAGATTCACCAGTCTCCCTTCGGCTAATAAATAGATCTTTCTACCATCTTCCAGAATGTATTGATCTACATAGGGTTTAATCCTCTTCTTCTCCTTTGCCATTTTCTCCAAAGCACCGATATTTATCTCTACATTGAAATGACCAGCATTTGCCAATATAACATGATTCTTCATCTGCCGCAAATGTTCTTCTCTGATTACATCTTTCATACCCGTACAAGTAATAAATATATCTCCGTATTTAGTCGCTTCATAGAGGGACATTACTCTATATCCATCCATATGGGCCTCTAATGCCTTTATCGGATCTACCTCCGTAACTATTACATTTGCACCCATGCCTCTGAATCTACTAGCCACGCCTCTTCCTACATATCCATATCCACACACCACGACGGTCTTCCCAGAAATTAATAACGATGTAGCCCTAAGTATGCCATCAACGGTACTCTGCCCAGTTCCATATTTATTATCAAAGATTCTCTTCGTAGGTGTATCGTTAACAGCGATAACAGGGTACTTAAGTTTTCCCTCTTTCTCCATTACCCTTAGTCTAACCACCCCTGTAGTGGTTTCCTCGGTTCCTCCCCATATGTAAGGCAATGCCTCCAACCTTTCTTTATGTATCGTAGAGTGAAGGTCTCCTCCGTCATCGATTACAATATTTGGATTACTATCGATAACCTTGTGTATCATGGCCATATAATCTATCTCATTCTCACCTCTCCAGCCGAATACATCTACACCATTATCCGATAAATATGCCGCCACTTCGTCTTGAGTCGTTAGGGGATTAGAAGCGCATAGAGCGACAGACGCACCTAACTCCATGAGTGCTAGCATGAAGGCCCCTGTCTCCTTAGTTATATGTAGGCATGCACCTACCTTCACATTTTCGAGGGGCTTATTATCCTTATAACTTTTGACTATTTCCTTAAGTGCAGGCATATGCTCTGCAGCCCAAGAAACCATCGCCTCACCTTTATCCTTCAAGCCCGGGTCCTTAATTATACTAACCAATAATTATCACCTTATGCACTCATTAACCTATTTATTATTCTATCTATTTTCTTATAAATATCATCATAACTGATAGTACTAAATTCTCCTTTCTCATATACTATTTTACCATCTATTATTACAGTATCTACATCAAGTGAGCGTACACTGTATACTAGATGGCTATATGGGTCGAAGATGGGTTTTAGATGGGGTTTCTTGAGGTCAATGAGGACTATATCCGCTAGATATCCCTTGCGGATCATCCCTAAATTATCATAATGTAATGCTTTAGCTCCGTTTATGGTGGCCATTTCGAAAACCTTTTTAGCCGGAAGTGTAGTTGGATCTCTATCAATGGCCTTTTGTAGCAGTGCCGCTATCTTCATCGTCTCAAAAATATCGAGTGTATTATTAGAGGCGGGGCCGTCGGTTCCCAACGAGACATTTATTCCCCTGTCAATATATCTTGATACGGGGGCTATCCCCATCCCAAGTTTTAAGTTAGCGATGGGGTTATGAGCTATATTTATACCTCTCTTCTTCACGATCTCAATATCATCTCTATGTAGATGAATCATATGTGCTGCGAGCATATAATTATCAAGAACTCCTAATTTATCGAGGTATCTAACTACGCTTCCTTCGGGTAATTCTACATTAAACTTTTCCTTTACTAACTCAGGTTCCTTATCATCTTCTAGTATGTGTGTCGTCATTATGATGTCGCCCTTATCAGCATATTTGTTGTTTGCATAATCTAGTAGTTCCTTGGCTTCGATCCATAGGTCTGGGTCTACGGTATAAGGAGCATGAGGACCTATGGCTATACGGATAAGGTTATTTTTGCCATGCCACCTATGCAGGGCATCCCTAAAATTATATATGCACTTTTCTTTATCCCAACTAAATAAGGCTGTACCGATGGTTCCCCGCATACCCACCTTAAGTAATCCACTAGCCTCATTTCTATCTGGATAATAGTGATATAGGCTACATACTGTAGTCACTCCCATAGATATAGACTCCACTGCACCTAAGATAGCTCCTGCCTCAATATCCTCTGGCCTCAACTTAGCTTCTACTGGCCAAATCCATTTTTCAAGCCAATCTTGCAAACTATAGTCATCGGCATAACCCCTAAGTAGGGTCATTGAGATATGTGTATGGCTATTAATGAGACCTGGGATGACAAGGTATTCTTCCCCACCATAAACTTCGTAGCCTCTACCCACGGACCTCTTAATCTTTCTTTCCTCACCTACATCCATGATAATGTTGTCTTCTATGGCTATAGCGCCATCTTTTATGATTTTATCGGATATAACGTATTTACCTTTGACAAGGAGATTCATATTACTCACCCATGGAGGAGCTTCTCAGCCTCTTCCTTATAAAATACGCAGTCATCAATTACATCTCTAATTTTATCGAGTTTAACGATGGACTTATGTAAAATGCGGAGAACATGCTTCTTTGCCTCTCTCATAACGCTATAAACTTCCTCATGTGAGATTCTATCCTGCATACCCGCAGCATAATTAGTTACTACAGTAAGTAGGGCATAGTGAATAGCCAACTCCCGGGCCAAAACACACTCGGGGATATTTGTCATGCCGACAATATCAGCTCCCCAATCTCTAAACATCCGGATCTCAGAAGGCGTCTCGAATCTAGGACCCTCAGTGCAAATATATACCGCGTCCTTTCTAACATCCACTTGAGATTCATATGCAGATTTGAAGAGTATATCACTTATAGTTAGGCAATAGGGATGAGTGAAATCCACATGTACAACCTTTTCGTTATAAAATGTTTCTGATCTACGAGTATAGTCAATGATATCATTAGGTATAACCAAATATCCCGGCCTAAGTTCTTTTTTTAGAGATCCCACTGCGCTAGTAGCTATTAACCACTCAACACCAAGTCTCTTCGAAGCATATATATTTGCTTTATACCTGACTTTATGGGGTGGATATCTATGTCCCGGCCCATGTCTAGGAATATAGAGTACCTCGACCCCTTCTACTGAGCCTAGATATATATCGATTTTTCCATATGGAGTGGAGTATTTCTTCGCTGCAAATTCATCGAATAAATCTTCAAGTCCAGAACCCCCGATAACCCCAATCCTCAATGGTGCCACCTCATATACATAATATCTCTGCAATAGTAAAAACTAATATTAATAAGTATACACCCTGCAGGAAATATCTTTAAAACACCTTGATAGAGAAATTATTTATATTTGTTGAAGGCAATATCTGTCATACTATATTTAAATCACTGACTATCGATATCTATTTAGAATGGAATGAATGGAGGGATTGTTTGATGAGCGATGATAAGTATTACGACATGTTGGAAGAGATATATAAACAGATTAAGCCTAAAAAAGTGGATAAAGGGCGGTTTAGAGTTCCTTATCCACGCTTCTTTTATCAAGGTAATAAAACTGTATTTATTAACTTTAAGGAGATAGCTGATTATATAAATAGAGATTATAAGATATTTAGGACATTCTTGGCTAAGGAGCTCGCTTCCCCCACATCTCCATCTAATGGCAGATTAATCTTCCATAGCAGAATTGACCCTCAGACCCTACAGTCAGCTATAGATTATTTTGTAAGGAAGTATGTAATATGTCCAATATGTGGGGGCCCTGATACACAATTAATTATAACTAAGAGGAATTGGATGATAAAGTGTGAGATATGTGGGGCTGAGTCCCCGGTGCTAGAGGTTAAATGAATAAATGTCGAGTAGCTTCTATGTACAAGAAGTAGATACTCACATAGGTATGATGGTATCTATATATGATGAGGATGTCATTATAAATAAGAAGATTAAAGAAGCCAAATATAACAGAAAATGTAGTATAGAGGAGATTAAGAATATAATTAGAGGCGCTGTATCAATAACCTTCTATGGGGAATCTGCTGTAAAGGTTGGCATCAAATTGGGTTATATTCATCCAGAAGCCGTCAAGAAACTTAAGGGAGTAAAGGTCGCCATGTTCATAAAAACTTATTAGCTGCATATTAATGATTATATAACTCGGGTTCAAATAGCGTAAGGAACCACCAAGTTTGACAGTTATATTAAGCCTATTATAATAGTATATGGTAGATAAAAAAGGTGATATAAATGGGTAAAAGAAAAGTACTAACAGAAAAGGAATTAAAGGATACTCCCCTCCCATCAGAGGGCCAGATATTAGGTGTAGCTAAAAAACTACTCGGTGCAGATAGGGTATTAGTTTTATGTGCTGATGGGAAGACCAGGGTATGTAGAATTAAAGGAAGCATTAGAAGAAGGGTGTGGATCAGAGTAGGCGATGCAGTTTTAGTTGAGTTATGGGGCTTTCAAGATGATACCCGTGGAGATGTTATAGGTAAATATACGAAAGCCCAAAAGCAATGGCTAATAGATAACGGGTATCTACCAGAATGGACAGCGTAGACGACTTTGAGATAGACAAGAGAGTAGTGGATAAGCTAGAAAGGAGTATAAATCGCTACATCAAAGAGCAGAGAATGCTCCGTAAAGACTCGGATTTAGATGAAACGCTCGAAGAAGTGTTTGACAGAACTACCATCATGACCCTGTATAAACTTATGAATAAAGGGGTCATCGATGAGTTTCACGGTGTAGTTTCATCTGGTAAGGAAGCCAGAGTATACGCCGCTACTGCCCCGGATGGAACAGAGCTTGCGGTCAAAATATACCTTATTAAAACAGCTGAGTTTAGGAAAGGAAGGATTAAATATATCGTAGGGGATCCGCGTTTCGAGGGTATTCCTCCGACGACCAGGGGCATCGTCTATGCTTGGGCCTCGAAGGAATATAAGAATTTGGAGTTAGCTTCTAGGGCGGGTGTATATGTACCTCAACCGATAATTCAAGAAAAAAATGTGTTGATTATGAAGTTCATAGGTAAGGAGTTTGTACCAGCCCCCACACTTAAGGAATTATCTTATGTATCCGATTATATGTTTTATCAGGTCATACGACAAGTCAGGCTTTTATATAGTAAGGCTAATCTGGTTCATGCAGATCTAAGTGAATATAATATATTTTATTATAAACGGAAGCCTATCCTTTTTGATATTGGGCAGGGGGTGTTAACGACCCATCCAAGTGCAGATGTATATTTAGTTAGAGATATAAGCAATATATTGAATTTCTTTCGGGTGAGGGGGGTATCTGTACCTACGCTTGATGATGTAATAGAGTATATTAAGGGGTGACTTCACCTTGTATGAACAAGTAATCAATATGTATGACGATCGTGTTGGGGTATTAATAGGCAGAGCAGGTAAAGTAAAGCAACAACTATCGGAAGCCACTAATACAGAGATTTCTATAGATAGCGAGACTGGGCAAGTTAGAGTTAGAGGGGATAATCTCGAAAATGTTATGACGGCGATTAATGTTATTAAGGCGATTAACCTAGGGTTCTCACCTGAAAAGGCATTTAGGCTTCTAGATACAGATTACAACCTTCATATCATAGATATATATGAGTTTATAAGGCGATCGGAATCCCATCTAAAGAGAGTGTTAGGTAGGCTAATCGGTGAGAGGGGAAAGGCCAGGAGAGTTATAGAAGAATCTGCGGGGGTCTATATATCTATATATCGCCATTATGTATCTATTATTGGGACCTTCGATAATATATTAGTTGCTAAGGAAGCCATTAAGATGCTTATCGAGGGTGCCCCTCATAAAGCCGTATATTCATATTTATTTAACCAAAGGAGGTTTCGGAGGACTGCTGAATTATGGTGGTAGAGAGCTATAAGGAGTTATCTCCAAGTGAATTTTTTTATAGAAATAGGGAATTAGCAGGGTTTACTAACCCTAGTAGGTCATTATATACGGCTGTCAGGGAATTATTTGAAAATGCGATGGACGCTTGTGAATTGCACGGCATACCCCCTGATATACTTATAATCCTCAGGGAAATACAGAAGATAAGTAATGAAGTCTCAATTTACAGATTATATATAAGGGATAATGGGTCTGGAATACCTGAGGAGCATATTCTAGGCGCCCTGGGTAAGATGCTATATTCATCAAAATATATTCTTAGGCAGAGTAGAGGAACATTTGGTTTGGGAGGGACTATGGCTTTATTATATGGCCAGATTACGACAAATCAGCCTATAAAGGTGGTGTCCGCCACCCTCAGATCTAGAAAGGTGCATCAATACACTTTTTCGATCGATATTAGGAATAATAGGGCTGATGTCAAGGACTTCAAGAGATTTCGGAATAAAGAGAGATGGCATGGCACGATAATCGACTTTATGCTAGAAGGAAATTATTCTAGAGTGAGGACAAAGATAGTAGAGTACCTGAAATATACAGCGACTATCGCGCCATATGCAGAGATAACATTTATCGACCCTGAAGGTAGATTTTTCTATTTTAAGAGGACAACTACAAAGCTGCCGAAACCGCCGAAGGAGACTAAGCCTCATCCACATGGAATCGACATAGAGATACTGAAGAAAATGCTTTATGAATCAGACGAAGATATGACACTACTAGAATTCTTGACCAATAAATTTCATAGGGTCGGAAATAGAATTGCAAAGAAGTTTCTGGCATATGCTAGAATACCTGGAGAAATGACTATAAAGGAACTCTTAAGGACAAGTGACAGAAAATTGATAGAACGGCTATACCGTGCCCTCCAGAATTATGATGGGTTCCTAGCCCCAAGCGCAAATATACTATCTCCAATAGGTAAGGAAGCGTTCAAAGAGGGTATAATAAAAGAGTTCGAGCCCAAGTATGTAGATGTGGTGGTACGACCCTCCTCAAGTTATAAGGGACACCCCTTTATCGTAGAGGCAGCGGTCGCCTATGGAGGCAAAATACCGGGTGGACCTGGAGAAATAGTTCTCTTCCGATATGCAAATAAAATACCCTTATTATACGACGAAGGGAGCGATGTCTCAAAAAAGATTCTGAGCAACCTAAGTTGGAGTAGCTATCGGAGGCCTATGGATGGCCCAACCGCTTTCTTCATACACATCTGTAGCACTAAAGTGCCTTTCAAGAGCGTAGGCAAGGAATTTATCGCGGATATTCCGGAAGTGGAAAAAGAAATAGAACTAGCGGTGAGAGAATTGCTTCGGGGATTAACGAGATACACCCGACAAGTTCAAAAGAAGAAGGAGGCTGTTAAGAGGCTGGGAATCTACCAAAAATATCTACCGCAGATAGCGCGGTTTTCAGCTGAATTGGCGGGTAGAAAGCCACCGGACGTCACAAAACTAATTTCAAGAGTTGAAGAGAAGTATAAAGTGAAAAAGGAGATAAAAGTTTAGTTCTCCTCACTCATAAAATGCTCCATCTTATCTTTAAGGTAATTATCGACGATAAAGGTAAGTCCATAGCGGCTAAATGCCTCTAACTCAGATTTTCTCCTCAGCTTCTTAAACCTCTTCAACTCCTTTCTCCACGGATCATCCTTATATCTTGGATCCTTAAGCAATTCATCGAGACGCTTTAGATCTTTATCGGTAAATGGATCTGAAGGCAATTTATAAGCTTCTATGTCAGAGGCCCATACACCTATCCATTTAGCATCTGGAGTATGGAGTTCCCTCACATGAGCAGCGTTAGCCGAGCCATATATTATAACTCCCGCGATATGCATCCCATATACATCTCCATCAGTAAATATGTATACTGGAAGACCAAGTTCTTCATTCAATCTTCTTATAAGATATCTCGCGGCTCTAGGAGCCTGTCCAGAGGTACTTACTAGAATAGCCTTATATTTTTTAAAGACCCGCTCTTCGATAAATCTGTTGAAGATAGCATCTTTCTCTATTACAAAGACCCTCTCAGCTTTGCATTGATTGAATTTGGCGGTTTTTATCGCATGTCCAATCATCAACCCATCCGGGTGTTGACTCAAATCAACCACCCGCCCCTCATATCCAGGCACCGTATATTCGATCTTTAATTCCCCGAAGATGGCTGCTCTTTCAGCGGGGAAAATATTCATCTCCTCCCTAGGATGCCGAATATATGCCTCTAGATCGGTAATCAGATCGTCAGACTCCTTCTGTTCATCAAATGATATTTCATAGGCCTGAGAAGAATAATACACATCCCTAAGAGTACTTGTCTTTCTACTTTTAATTAGTTCTTTTGCAAAATAAGCTACCCACATAAATTGCGCAAATTTCCTTAGATGGGCAATATTAGCTGCTGTACGGACTTTATATAAATCACCTAATACATATCCTCTCTCTTTTTCATCATAAACAATATTTCTAACACTCCTACTCGGTAGCTTAATAGATGGAAACCTAGTATCATTTAACTCTTTCCATACATCTAAGCCTAGCCTAGAGAGCTTCTTAATCACTTCTCGTCTCCTGACAATTGGGTCCACCAAAGATTCACCTCTACACTAATAATTAACATCATCAATAGATATTGATATATCTATTAAATCCCAATTATATCCCCATACATATATTCAGCCATCATCTATAATCCATCAACTAAATGATTCTTAGGAATAAAGAGAACTTAGTTTTTAAAGAAGTAGAGTTTATATCTTTAATATAGGTGTAAAAGAATGTCGAGCGCTCCCCCATCGAAAGCATCTATAGGAATAAAACTAATATCACTCTTCTTCCTAGTTATAGGGCTGATTCTCCTATATATGGTTATGAACAGCCCAGAGTTAACAGTCGAATATAAGAATATAGGTTATCTCATAGGCGGCTCACTATCATTAGTAGGGTTCCTAGGCATAATAATGAGATTCGAGGAGTAGAGGATTAATATTACAAAGCTAGAAGGACTCTGAACCTTTTTGTTGGCGCCGCCGGCCGGATATCGGATAAAAGTTTCGGTTCCCTCATGATTATAATAGTTGTTAAGAAATATGCATAAACAAGGTGTATCCAGAATCTAGTGACGAATTGGATATAGCCAGTTGATACAAATAAGATAAATAGCCTATCTTGCTGAAGTTTTTCTATATTACTTTAATTTTCCTCACTCTTGATGTCAAATTTATAGCCCGTGATAATGCTTTATCCTCTTTATGCTACATCTTTATCCACTAAGCTTATTAATAATGCAGGATGCATAGCGATAAGGATTGAATATGCCGAAGAAAATTTTAATTAACCAAAACGCATATATGACGGGGTTTAGAGAGGCTATAGAGATCGTGCTGGAGTACATTAATGAAGGAATAGATATAAAGAGGCTACGTGAGCGTCTGGAGGCGTTAAGAAAAGTGTTAAACGATAGTTAGACGGTGAAACTTATGGATAGAACTAGCTACAGAAGGGGCTTCGAGGATGCAATAGAGGTGGTAAAGGCATTGCTTAGAGCCAACAAGTTATTATCTGACAAGATAAATGAGATACTAGATGATCTACTAATCGGTGTAAAGGATGATAAGATAGCGTCGATACTCCGTGAACTAGGATTGAATTAACTCTTCAATCTTTACTAGGCACTCAGTTACCTTTTCTCCTTTTTCTGTGAGGGCTATTACTGTTGTAGGCGGAGCCGTAGAGGTCTTCTCTTTTTTTATTAAACCAAGGCTTATAAGCCTCTCGATCGCCGAATTTAGTTTGCTATTGCTGAATCGAGTTTCGTTTTTCAATATGGTCCATTTCTCTACTTCTCCGCCGTGATTGTGTAGGAGTATTAGTATTCTCATCATTGATCCTGAAAGTTTCTCTATCATTATTTTATACCCAATATTTCTATCTTTTATATATACATATAATTGTTGCTTCGTAAGGTTGATTTTTCGATTAATCGAAAACCTTATATATTGTGCCGTCCCCTATTATTATATGAGGTGAAATTATGGAAAGTCGAAAAATCGAAATAATGGAGTTTCCGGCAAAGGTTCTCGACCAAGGAAAGATAACCATTCCCCAAGAAGTGAGGGAAGTCTTGGGTATAGATAAGGGGGACATAGTGAGAGTAACGATCTCAAAGATACCGAGAAATACGGAGGTGAACGGTTAAATGAGCGATTCATCGATGTCAAAGACTTTTCCAGGTAAAATATTCAATCTCCAAACATCTGACCTATACATGTATGGTGGATTGCATCTTGACGACATACCTGGAGAACTCAATGAGTGGTTAAAATATAACTCGATATATTATGGTTTAAATGCAATTTATGCTGTCCCCACCGATTACGAAGGGCATCACTGGGAACTTACATTGCTTCTAAATAAGCTCTATCTGGTTCCACTTATAGTTGATGAGAAGTTGTATAAGATGCTGGAGGAAGAGGCTTTCAAGAAGGCAACATCTATAAACAATCTTCTCCTGAAGGCCGTCAAGCTTTACTTATCCTATCATGGTGATAACGATGAATGAGGAGTATGTTCTTGTTCCAAAAAAGTTCCTTGAGGAGATTAAGGAGACCATAGCTAAGGCTAGAAGGATCCTTGAAGGTGAGAGTGAATGATAGAGGAGGGAATTGTCAAGGCTATACAGTTTATTAGGCCGAGATGGTTCAGGATATTTCTTCATGGTAGAAATAGGCCTATAGCGGTTCATTGGAACTGGTTTATTTTGCGTGGCCCGATATATCCAGATGACGATGGATATGTCCAGTATGTTGTTAAGCCTGGGGATAGGGTTAGGTTCGAGTTAGCTGTTAATCCCTATGGTAAGGCCGATGGCATGGATTATGTTAAGAATCTTGAGGTTATAGGCAAGTTTAATGAGGCTACTAGGAGCGGGGGTGTTAGCATTGGTTGAGGAGTATGATAGGGAGACTATTGAAAACCTTAAGCGGTCGCTTCAGCAGATTGGACAGATTTATGCGGTGATAAGGGATTATGATGGCGAGATATTGTCTGGTAGGCATCGAATTAAAGCTGGAGCAAATATAATTCATGAGGTTGATTCAAGAAAAATAGCTGAGAAGTTGGGGATCCCGGAGAAGATAGCTAAGCTCATGATTAAGCTACATAGCAATGTTCAGAGAAGGATGAAGAGGGAGGAGACTCAAAGGATGCTTCTAGAGATGGCTAAAGAACTAGAGAAAAAAGGAGTACCAAAAGAAAAGATTGCTTCAGAGATATACAGCAAGTATGTGCCTTACTCGAAGAGGTATGTATTGGAATTATTGCCTGATGAGTATAAGCAGGTCGAGTTCAGACCTGATATACAGCATATATCGGATTTACATAAGGGTGAACTAGTTCACCCTACTGAAAAAAGTATTGAAAACATACATACAGAATATGAGGAAACTACAGAGGTTGAGGAGGATAAAGGCGAGATGGAGCCTGAGAGAGAAAGGGTTCTTATCACCGAAGAGATTATTAGGGATAGAATGCATCATCCTGTGTCTAATATTGAGATAGCTATTGCTAATGCATTAAATGAATCCGGTATAACTGGTTTTTTGACTCAGCATCCCATAGTTATTCAGCAGACTATACCAGATTTCTTCTTCCCAGATAAAAGACTCGCTGTATACATAGATGGCCCTGTTCATAGTGGTAGAGAAGATAGAGATCAAGAGCTTAGAGATGCATTGAGGAGAAGGGGATACAAGGTACTAGAGCTAAGTTATGAGAAGCCTACCAAAGAAACAATAAACCGATTGGTAGTTGAGATCATCCTTGCTTACGAGAGGGATTAACTATGAGGCGGAAACCCTACCTTTTTTATAATCACGGTGGCCTAGAAGCCAAAGGTATAGAGCTGCAATACGAGTTATTGCAACTAGATCCTAATAAGCTCAAAGATCTAAAGAAAAAACACGATACATTATATAGAATATCGCTAATACTAGATCCTGAGTTAAATACAAGCATTCCGAGACGCCTAAGGAACACCTTAGCTCTTCTGGATATACTTCTTATGAAAAAAGCAAATCATGATAGAAAGAACCCACAGAACATCGATTTTTCTCTAAGGTGATATGTTGTCTAAAATTAAAGTAGTTCCCGCCATAAAGAGATACCTAATCGATATTGATGCCATCAGAATTTATCTTCCAGAGATTAAAAAAGAGGTTGATTGCACAAGAGAGTCCGGTGAAAAACCCAGAATCCTAGTTAAATTGACAAATAGAGGGGCCGGGGAGGTGGAGATAGTTTTTCTAGGAAACTTTCATGTCGAGGATCTATGTTACTATCGAAAGGATCCTAAGACATGGGTGTCCAGGGGATTCATCGTATTGAATCTGGATCAGTTGCATCAGCTGGTGGATTCCTTGCTCGACCTTGAAATGTCAATATAAAGCGGGGAGAGGTCTGTGAAGGAGTGTCCGAGGTGTGGTGGAAGGCTTTATTCTAAGCGTATTGGTGGCAGGGTGTTTCTATATTGCCCCCATTGTATGCATGAGGAGGAGCTCTCCCCCCTAGATGTTTTTCTTTAGGAGGCTCTGAAGTGCCTCTAATTATGTCCTGCATGTGGTGATTTTGAAGTGGTTAGAAGTCAAAAATTTTTACAGAAATTTTTGACATATATGATGTTAAAATATCTCTCTCAGAATCCTGCTAAAGGTTGGACCGTAACTAAACTTGCTATAAAGATATCGCAGGATCTTGATAGGCGTATTACCAAGCAACTTATATCATATTATATTAAAAAATTACATAACTTAGGCTACATCAGATTCGTATATCGCTCCTCCAACGGAAGTATATATGAACTAACTAAGGAGGGACATCAGCTTCTCACAGAACTATATGAGTTACATGAGCGAAGTGTCAAAAATTTCTCAGAGGGGCTGAGGGTGAGGATGGATGAGTTTTGTTTGAGGTTTCCTGTTTTGGGTAGGGGTGTTTTTCGTTGGGATGGGGATGTTTTGTTGCGGAATTGGGTTAAGCGTTTTGCTGTTTTTGGTGGGTTGCGGGTTGAGGAGACTACGAGGTTTCTTTATGTTTATGTTTCGAGGGTTGTTAGTGATGATCCTTTTAAGTGTGTTGCTTATGCCTATGACACGGCGTTGAGGTTCATTAATTATTTTGTTTCTGTGACTGGGTATAGGGTTGGTCCGCCTGAGCTTCATAGATCTCCTAGTTTCGAGTTTGTTGATCATCCCCTTGCTAAGGCGTTTACCATTAGCGGCTTCAAGAATATCGCTTATAGTGATAAGGAGGGCTCTGAGCTTTTCGTTGATAGCAGTCCCCCTAGCGAGGGGGAGCTTGGCTTTAGGAATAGGAAGAATTATTTGTTGGCAGCCGAGGATGCAAAGAAGTTCAAGGATCTACCGGATATGGTCGAGTCGTTATATCATAAGGTGTTGCGGTTGGAGAGTAATCTAGCTAGGCTTACTGAGAGTATGGATAAGTTGGCTACTGTCCTTGAAGGACTATTATCTGGGAAACTTTCTAATGAGAAGGAGGTTAGAGGCGACTTTTATGGCTGAGGTGACCTAGATTGCCTAGTTACCGCCTTGTTAAGTGGATGAGAAAAAAATTTGGTAGAACAATTTGCCCTAAATGCGGAAAATACGGGATATACCGGGTAAGGGAAGTTATTGGATTTTGCGGATCTAGCTATGAATTATATCTTGACCATGGCCGTAGAAAGCCTAGATTCTGTTTTATAAAAATGATTAACGATCCATCGGATCTCCCTGCCCCTACACATCTATGTAAAGGTGTGCAAAATGAGTGAAGGTTTAATCAAGAGAATCATTAGATATGGCTATACTAATTTTCGATATGGCCCCTCATTAGGTAAAGAGAGATATCTCTATATTCTAAGACTTGTGAGGCTTCATATGAATTATTTTCTAGATAGGATATGGCCTTTTGCTAAGAACAAGTCAGAGGATAATCTTGTGAAAATGTTTTGGAAGTTTATGGAGGTTGTCCGTGAGGAATATGATTATAAGTTGTTTCTTCTGGGGGAGCGTATCCATTAAGATTATGAGGATTGAAGAGGTGGAGCATGAAGGTTAGAGTTGGTTTCTGTATCGATTGTAACCCGGAGTGCCCTTATTATCTGGATCTAGTTGATACGGTTTATTGCCGTTGGGCCGAGGAGTATAGATCTATTGTTAAGCATGTCATAGAAGAAGGAGGTGTAACTTTATGATTCTAAATTTTTTGTGGGTAGCGATATGGGATAGGTATCATAAGCGTCTACTAGGGTTATATGAGGGGGGTTAGGATAGAAATTGTAAGATAGTTACCTACTCATCTATCTATTTATTGGTGTAAACAATAATGTTTACGGATGAGGTCGGCGAAATCATCTTCAAATTAAATAAGATTGGATTTAGCTATAGAGAGCTGGGTAGAATCCTAGGCTGTTCCCACATGGCTGTCTATTATTGGGCTAAAGGTAAGAGAAAGCCTAGATTTCCTAACAAAGTGTTACATGTTCTTCACAAGTTATATGAGGATAACTTTTCCCCTAATAATATTAGTAATTGTGAATACAGTCTTAATCATAATGGGCCTCCAAATAATCATTTCTCGATAAAGCCTGGAGATTCCTCTAAACAGAAGTATTTTAAGAGAAAAGTGATCTATATCGCTAATCTGCTTGATACCTATAATAAGGAGTTGATTGAGACGGCAACATTAATAGGGCTAGAATTTCTGAAGGTTAGTAAGGTGTCCAACGGTGATATGGAGAGTTTCGTACTCGCATTATTCAAGGTTGCTATGAATCAACTTGGGATTAGATTGCCACGATGGGAAAATGCATTTCTCCTCCTATATCGAATAAAGAAATTATGTGTTCAAATATACTTAGATTATCTAAAAGAGCTTTCAGCATTTATAGAGGAGAAACAACTTGTGGCAACAATCTATCCAGTTATCTTTGAGGAGAAGAGGAATCTATGGCGAGATAACCATCTCGTTCTAGAATGATTTATATAGTTGCTAACCGAACTTTCTAATAACAAGTATTATTATTGATAATGAATATGAAATGATTAGTATACAATTAATTAGGCTGATAGAGAATAATCCACTTTTAAAGTAGAATATAAGTCCAACGCAATAACCAATATTATATATGAGTTCTTTCAACAGCCATGTTTCCTTGTAAACCGCTATAAGTATTGGAGTAATAAGATTAATAAAAATTAAAATTTTACTTATTTCATTACTGAGTATTTTAGCTGCTACAAGTATCTCGATTTGAGATGGGGCGATATTAAGAATTAAAGCTATGAACAGTCCAGATATGAAATAACCTGTATATCTTTGCAATTTTTTATTGAAATTCTCCATCTATTTCAAAGATGGAAAATATGCTAAATAAGTTGTTTATTGTAAGATTGAGTTCGATTGGCTTCTCTATTTTTTGGTGGGTTTTGTGGGTAAAGAGGGTATAGTTACCTTGACGGTTAAGTTGGATCGAAGGGGTAGAGTTACTATTCCTAAGTGGCTTAGGGAGCTTTATGGGATTAGATGTGGTTCTGTTGTTACTTTGGAGATCTCTAGGCTTGAGGTGGTTGAGAAGTGAGATGTAAAGCTATTCTCATTATTTTATTATTATTAGTTTCGTTTGTTTCTGTTTCTGCCGAGAAGACTATTCCTTTGATTATTAATGTTACTCTCTCCGATGGTACTCCTATTGCTGGTGTGCTTGTCAATATATCTATGGATGATGTTTTTGTAGAATCCGGGGTTACTGATGAGAATGGCCAGGTGATATTTCAGTTACCAGGTAATAAGACTTATACTATTATAGTTAGTTATGGTGTCTGGAATGACAGTAAGACGATATATCTAAATCATACTACTGTGGTGAATTTCGTTGCCAAGTATGGTTTGCCTATCGAGACCTACACCTTGCCCTTACGATTGACTATCTGGACTCCAGGTGGCTTTATATTGACTTTCGAGAAAGCTGACAATGTTTCTGCTAATGTCGTTACCTTTAAGCCTGGTACCGAATACACGCTTATTGTTAAGAATAATATTATCAAGTTTGAGGCGAATGTAAGCGATATCTATATCATTGATATCGATGTTAGTTATCGTAGGCTTGATTGGTATAGTGGAAGCCTAATAACTTATAGTAAAACTGCTTTCCTGAAAACTGTCCAGGGGTTTTCATTTTACTCGAAGAATCTTAAGATACTTGCAACGGTTGAGGCTATAGTTGGGCCTCACTATCCTACTCCGGAGGAGGTTGCTGCGGCTCAAACAAAATTGCTAATGGAGTTTAAGAATGATATTATTAAGGAGATTGCACAGTTAAACACTAAATTGTATGTGGAGTTCAAGAATCTGTCTAGAACGGTATATCAGTCTTCGAATTCAACTACAAACCTATTATCATCTTTCTCTGATGCTTTAACTACCACTACAAACGAGATGTATAGGTTATTTGGAAACACATGGATAGGTTTAATACTAATTTCCAGTTTTCTCGTGGTTATCGGAATAAGTATGTTAGCTCTCTATAGATCCAAGGAAGAAGTTATTATAACCGCTGAATTGGAGAAACCTAAGAAGCGGAAGAGAAAGAAGGCCGGTGGATCTATCTGGCCGATAGTATTCGTTGTTTTTATGGCTGGGTTGGCTATATCGATTTTGCTACACTTCTTCTTTGACATCCCTATTTTTGACTGGTTTTTTGAGTTTCTGAGGAGGTTGATTTAAATGGAGCTAGTGGATCTGCTCTTTAATCAATATCCTGTTGTGGGATATACAGCTCTTATAGCCCTTATAGTCTTCTTATGGTGGATATATGCTAATAAAAGACCTGCGTTTCCTGGCAGAATTATAGGGATCCTATTATTTTATGGGCATCTTCCAATAGGCTATTATAGGCGGTTCGCAGGTCTCATGGTCGATATAACTGATTCGGTGTTTAATCCATATACATTAACTGAATTTCTAAAGCTTGCTCATAGCAACATCTCTAAGGAGATAGAAACTACCCCAAATGAAGTTGCTAAGCGGACACTCGGAAAATTAAAATCTACATTGGAGAGTATGATAAAGGGGGAAGATATAACTGATTATATCCAGGTTTTAGGTACACGGAGGGACTTTATCAAACATATATGGATAGTTGTTGGGGCAAAGAAGCCTATTGAGGAATATGCTGTACCGAGTAAGCTTGTCAGTTTTGAATGGGCATTCCTAAGCTTTATCAGGCGGATGGCTATATGGGGAGTTAGATACGACCTTCCAAAACCGGTTAGAGCAAAAGGGTTAGGAAAACTACGGGTTCACATCTTCATGCCCATATTAGATCCTGATGAAGAGGATTACAAGGCTAAACTATATCAATTGACTGATGATGCGGTAAATGCATTAGGATACCTTGGATCTACAATTACATCGGCATTAAAACTAACTGTTGAAAATAGAGCATTAAAACGGGAAATAAAGGCATTAAGAGATAGGGCCAAGGAGCAACAAAAGGAGTTGGCTCGGCTGAGTAAGGAGCTTGACAATGCCCGTCTCGCTTTGTCAGCCAAATCTATATGGGGGCCGACGGAGGAAGAGGCTAAGATTGCTAAGGCTAGACCTATTCAGGCTAAGTATATGGAGATGCTTATGAGCATACTTTTTGGGGAAGCTCTGGGCATGACATTATTACCCGGCATCCTTGGCCTTGACATCGCTGTTAGCGTATTTGTGGGTAGCATTTTCGGTGCTTTCATCTTCTACCTTTTCTTTGGTGAAAAATAGTGATCTCCTATAGATTCAGGCTTGAGAAGGCTCATGACAATAAATATAAGATCTACCTAGTTGTTGAGAGGCACTATTTTTTCGACGGTAAACATCATGTTATGCGAGACAAAAAGAGGGTTAAGGGGGAAGGACACCCTAGATTTACCGTAGAGGAGTTAATGAGATTGGTGAAGGAGATACTTCCTATCCTAAGTGATTCCCAGCTGAGAGAGATATTGGCTGAAATAGAATCTAGAATAGGTGGGTATAAATGAGCCTAGAAGACTATTTCGATGATATACGAGGTAAGATCCATTTAGTCGATAAGGCTATTGATGAGACGCAGAAAGAGATAAGTAGATTCGTAGACTTTGTGTCGAGCCCAGACTTATTTGAATATCCCAATCAATTCAAGAGACGGCTTTTTGATCTCCAGAGTAGATTTGACAGCCTAATAAGGTACATGATTGATATCGAGCAAATGATATATAGCCTAAGGGAACAATATTCCCTATTACCAACCAAAACAGTAAAACTGGAGGAGAACTCGGATAAAAAGAGCCTATTGCGAAGGCTATTTCCAGTACAACGAAAGCCTACTGTAAAGCCTCCGGAAAAAGTCAATCTAACACCAAGCCTAGAATATGCATATAGAATCCTCGACAAGCTAGGGGAGATCTATTACGAATACGAGAGGCATAGAGCCCTAATATCATTTCAAGACTCGCCAGAAGACAAGGGTAGGCTAGAATTCGAGATAAGACACTTCAGCACAGAACTCATAAAACTAGCTGGAGACGCAAACAACTACATAATATCATCACTCCAAAGAAGAAGAGACCTCGCCGAACAAATACTAAATGACCTGATGGCAAAAATAATAGCAATAGAAAGCGGAATGCCATTATCAAAATAATTATTTGGAGTATCTTCGGAGCAAATATAGACCACCGACAGCCAGGAAAACGACGAATTCCGTAAAATCTATCATATTTATAAGATATAAGAGGGCTAGACCAAATATGTACCCCGTTAGGTATGTTGATGACCAATATTTCATTTTATTAAGCAATTCCAGTACGCCACCTATAGCTATGACTCGTATGATTAAATAGAGAATTCCAACATTATAATCAAATACTGTAAATATCGCATTCAAAAATGTTATAATAACAAAACCTTGAATCGTCTCTACTATTGCCCTACTTAACCCATGCTCTAGACTAGGCAATCTATGCTCCCAAAAATCAGTAATTATCAAGCTCTTTATATTTCTGTATTATTTCTTCTTCTGTGGGTTTGGCGTAGATCACCGTCATTTGAATAGAGAATTAAGCCATTAAGAATAGAAGCATCCCGATCACTTGTAATATAAATCCTATTAAAAGTATCATAAACCCATACTGATGCCTTTTTTTTTCAAAAATTTCTTTAACCTGTTTTCTTAGCAATTCCTCGGTAGTAATACTAAAATATATAATTTCATTTGTTGTTATCGAGCATGATGCATATATGATTTTTTCTCTAATTTCTATTTTTCTACATTTCTTATGAGATAAATTTAAGACTTCTAGTAGTTCTTTAAATCCTTTATCTCCCTTAAATATTTCTTTTTTTCCAAAAAGATTCTTGAGGCCTGAATCCAAATTCTTGTGGTATTGAGAAATTGAGGATATGGCTTCATCTAGTAACTCAAATACAAAAAAAGCACCTGCTATTACATCAAATAATAATCCTATTATCTGGATGATAACGCTTATGTTCAATATGCGATCCCTCAACGCTATACATTGAATAATAAAAGTAATTTTCTAATAATAAACGATATTTGAATTTTCGCTATCATTATCTGTTTTTTATACATTTATTAGAAATCATTATACTAATAATTTTTTATGAAATATCAAACGATTCTAATAATATTAGTAGCCTTTCTTCTTACAATCCCTATGACACTACATATTAACTCAGAAAACCGATATCCTAAAGTATTGTTCGAGGTTAAGGACTTTGTCAAAACTGGCAAGTTTAATTATTGGGTTATTCAGCTTTATCAAAATGATACCATTAATGTCTATGTAAAGCAGACTGGCCAAGGTGGAGATTTTTACCTATTTCAATATGATGCATTTATTGTTTATGCAGAATCTTATGTATATGGTGCGTCTCCTCAGATTGGTTTAGCACTAATTTTTAAGGAATATCAACAAGAAATCGATTTTGAATATAAGGTACCTGTAACAGATAGATATGCTTTTATGGTTGTTGATCACGAGAAAATAGATCTTCTTAGAGTTACCCTATTGCAAGCGGGTGAAGAAAGAGAATTCAAGAGGTTTATGGAAAGCACCAGTATTTCAATTAATTATCTTAACTCACAAATCGAGAACATAATAAATCTAACTAATCTTAATTTCATAATTAGACTAGGTTTAACAATAACTCTTATATCGGCTATAATTTCATATATTGTAGTAAAAATTAAGGAGAGAAAATAGGAGTTATCCGTTTAATTCTTTATATTTTTGTATTATTTCTTCCTTGGTTGGTTTCGTATAGATCAGTGTTGTTTTTATATCGCTGTGCCCCATTATCTCCTTAAGTTTAACTATATCTCTAACTTTATCCATCCAATAATGTCCAAAGAAGTGTCTTAGTTTGTGTAGTGTTATGGGATACTGCTTATTCTTTATTCCAGCTCTATTCACGGCCCTTAGGAATTTCTTTCTCAGCATTGTATAGCTTAGATCTATAATTCTCTGGCCCTGAGATGGTAAGGTATGATATTTTTCGATGTATTTCTGTTTTAAATATGAGAGTACTATGATGGCTTCTTTACTAATGGGCACTGTTCTCTCTCCGCTTTTCCCTTTTGCTCCATACTTTATGCTTGGTCTATATTTTATATTGGCTAATGCCATATCTTCTGTTTCCTCGATGTCTCCCCAGCATATCCCAAGCGCCTCCGATGGCCGCATTCCGCTGAAAGCTATGAATAATACTGCAAGTCTGACTCTCGCATCATCGACATTCTCTAAAATTCTCATTATTTCTTCATAGGTTAAGTCCACCTTGAACTTATGTTCTTTTATGAATTTCCATTGACCTACCTTTTTTGCCATCTCTACCTTATCATTATATCTATAGAATGCCCTTAAGACATCTCTATGAAGAACTAATGTGTTATTTGAGTATTTCTCCTTTGCATAGTTAAAATATGCCTCTAGCTCTCTATTTCCAATCTCCATTATGTGCTTCTTGAAGGTTACCGTTATGTAGCTGTTAAAGATGACTAATACATTGAGGTAACTCTTACTGGTATTTCTTCTTTGGTGAAATCTTGATATGAAGCCGATTATTGGGATTAGGTTTTTAGTAAATATCCTTGCCACATGGAGATTTTTGTTTTTCAATGTTGCTATGGTTTTCATTATCCTTTTATACTGATTTGGATGGATCTTCTTTATAATTTCTAACTGGTTCATTAACCACTTTTTCTCCTCTTCTGTGAGAGTTATTTGACTGCTCAATTGTGTTTGCCCCTCTAAAAAAGAGATTGCGATTAGTGGTGCTTATCGTAATAAGGCATTAGCCACTTATCCACAACTTTTCCTTAATATTAAAGCATTAGTACGAGGCTTAAAGTAACTACTTGACTTTTCTATACCCCCTCTAATAACCCCATTACGATAAGGTTCCTCTATTTTGTGAAGATGCGGGATATATTGATATTCATATATCTACAGAAGGTCGTTGGGTATAAGCGTAGAACCCTAGATCCAGTAATAAAGCCCTATTTCATCATGAAGGCTAGGCTGCCCTCTAATCTCGGGGACCTAGAGAAGCTGATGGCTATGGCGAGGAGAGAAGCGGATAGAATAATTCAGAGAGAAGAGCTAAAAGTGAGGGATGTAGAGATATTTACGATCCATAGGCTAGGATTAGGTAAGGGAAAGTATAGGACCGAGCTGGTTAATGTATTTAGGAATATTGGAGTGGACAAAAAAGGTAGAATAATCTACATGACGGCTCCAAGGCAATCGATTAACCCAGAGGCCTACAGGATATATCTAGAATATCATAGGAAAAAAGCGTTGTCGTCTAATGCCAAGGAGGATAGAAATTTAAGCATAGCAAAGTACATGGGCATAAAGTTATCAAAGCCAGATGTCAAGGTCTATAAAGTGAGAAAGTATCCAAACATTACTTCTTTATTAGAGATCAACTTTCTAGACCTAATAGAATCGATGATGCCTGAGAATCTTCCAAGTGGTGGTGATGATGCTAAATCAATTCTATATGAATATAATTGGCTTAGTCCATTAGATCAACAAGTTAAATGGAGTATCAAAAGCTATGAAAGAAAAATGATATCTCTAAAAACAACTTGAATCATAAGATTGCTTTATGAAAGATATCTATTATCTTCCAAAATTACATCTAGATCTCTACGAATTTATCAAGGCTCGTAAGTTGCCTATATTTAGATTTTTTTACAGCCTCTTCAATCGTATTATCTAGTTCATTCAAATATTCCACATTGTGGCTTTCATATATTTTCCTACTTATTGAACTTATTGTTCTAATCGTTTGATCATCAAATAATGGTATTTCTATATTAGACAAAAGCCTTTGGGTAAATGCGATTCTTCCCCCACGTCTTCCCCCTCTGTATAAATAATATTTTCTGAATTGGTTTGAATTTAAATAGCCTAAAAGGAAAAATTCATATCCTTTTCTAGGTATTAGAATTAAGACATCCCCCGCAGGATAATAGGGCTCATAAGTCAGACTAAAACGGTTCCGTTTAGACCTGTCAAGAACAGGAACAAATATTTTTGGCCTATGTAAATTTTTTTCTACTAGTTTTATATTTCTTACCGCTTGCCAATGAAACCATAACTTATTTTTTGGTAAGTATCTCTTAATCATCCGCTCTTTATAGGGTAATAGTCTTTTAGCTATATTGGTATAATTATTGATTAGTGTTTCCTCATCTGGTATATGATTAGTGTAAATATAATATTCTATTCCATCAATAAAAAAACCTTTGCAATTCTTAGCTTTTACAAAAGGTTTTATTATTTCCTTTTCTTTTTCATTGAAGATCATAATTTCTTTCTCATTAACCTTGAACGCTTTATCGAAACCTGTTACTAAACCAACCCCAACTTTACATATGTTTCCCAGCTTAGTACTTGCACCAAATCTTAATGATTCGAACGAGGACCATACTGTCTCATTAGATTGAAACGGCTTCCTCTCAAAATAATAAAAAACTTCATTGCTTTTCCTTTTATTAAGAGAGTCTAATGCTGCGTTCTTTATTTTTTTAGCTGAAAATTTTCTATTCCTTATTCTGAGAACTTTCATCGTATCAATATTTTGTTTCTTTACAAATTTGAAAATGACCGGTTCTGGGTTTTCGCCCTCGAACAATTTAACTTCGTCTAAATCTATAAAAATTTCTATTCCGCCACTTAGGTTTTTTCTCACTTTTTTCGCGTAAGTATTATATGTAAAAGTGTAAGGAGTAATAAAAATAAGTTCTCCGTTATCTTTCAGAAGTTCGATAGCTTTAATTATAAATGCGTAATAAATATCACTTTCAGCAGTACCGACTATATCTCTAACTTCTTGTCTTAAGAAGAGAGGAAGGCTATTGTAATGAGCATAGGGAGGGTTACCTATTATTACATCAAATTTTTTGTTATCTACATATTTAAGAAAATCTGTGTTGATTATTATAACATCATCAAATTTTTTTCTACATATTTTTGCAAGTTCTTCATCAAGTTCTATGCCAACTATATTTCTATATCCATGTTTTAATAAAGCTTCAATAAATGCGCCGTCACCACATCCTGCATCTAAGATCCTTGCTTCATTTTTCTTTGTAATCAATTGTACCATTAATTCACAAATTTCTGATGGTGTTTTTACAAAAGAGACCTTATTCATTTTCATTTTCCAATAAATAGATTTCACTCTTAATATATTCTAATGCAAGTAATTCGGTCTTAGAAGAGTTAATTGCTTTCTTTATTGCTTCTATCGATGCATTTAGTAGCTCATCAACAAATTCGAAATAAGTTCTAGGTTTCTTGCGTAATGTAGGCTTATATTTAACTTGAAACATATTATTTCTCGGATTTACATAAAAATCATCATCTATTTCTTCTAATAGGAAAAAGTTGGATTTTCTTACATTTATGTCTATTACAAATAAAGCATAGGAAATAATTTCATCACCTCGAATACGATTTAATATGATGCGCTTATTTAATGTGATTTCTTTCTTAAATCGTTGTCTGTTTATACCTAGATATAATCTGATTAAATTATTATATGTCGTTGTGTCATTACGTGCTGATGACTCTAAATTTCCAACCTTATTATTCAAGAAGATCATAAAAGGACAATTATCTATCCTTCCATTTATTAGTATATCATAAGGCGTTCGCCCCCCCTCTGCTCTATATATAGTATCCCTTGGCTCCAAAAACATGAATTCTATGTCATACCCATTTATTGTCCTCTTAAGTTTTTGTCCTTCAAAATATCGAAGCAGTATATGGTCAATATTTCTATCACTAATTTCCCTAAAATCTATATTTAGCAAAAAATCTTCTAATTCTTGATAAATTGCTCTCCTTATGCTGATAAGGTTATGCATTCTTGGTCACAAAGATTAATATTTACTTAGATTATAGATATATTTTCTACTTGAGGGCTATTATGAATAGTTGTCCTCATAACTCATTTATTATGTCAGATGCATAAGATTCTTCATGAAGTGTTTTTTCTTTTTTCATTTTCCTAATATATTTTTCTCTCTCCTTTTCAGTTAGATAGGGTTCATATACTGGTAACGGATTTTCTTTGGTTCCGTAGCCATTATCATCAATTAATACTGGTACATAATCCCATGAGTCGGTTAATAGTTCGTATGGCTTGAAATAGTCTTCTTTGTCGTAAGTGGTTATTTCTGCCCCTACTGGTGGGAATACCGCTCGAATCATTTCTATCGTCCCTCTTGAATAGTCGAACCATAGGAACCACTTGTAGGTGTTGTCTTGGCTTATCTCGCTATGCTGCAATACGCTCTCTATCGTGACCTTATCTGCTCCATACGGTATCCTCGATAATATGGCGTCTAGATCCTTCTTCTCACCTACATGCCCAGTAAATACATTGCTCATCTGGCTCCTCGCACCAGCTACCAACCAGGAGGCTCGCTGTGTATTGATATCGACGGCTAATCCTAGGCCCCTGGCTCCCCTGGATAATACCGCTACTTCTTCAGCTGATCTAACCGATGATGCCCCATAGATCATAGACGGCATAGCTGCTGCCCCCAACATCCCTTCATCAATTTGGAAGAAGGCCTTTATTCTCTTGTTTGTTCTTCTCCACTCCATGAAGCTCTTAATTACGCATCTGAAGGCATTCCTGGTAAGGTGGTCCTCGACGAACCTCATGCATACGAGCCTGCCTGGCTTGGCCAGTATGCTAAAGTCTATTTTGAAGGCTCTGGGATCCTCTACATAGACTATTCTATCGAACTTTAGTGGGGGGTATACGTATTTCAGGTCGCTGTCCTTCTTTATTATTACTAGGCTTATTAGGTCTGGATCTCTAAGCTCCTTCTCTATCTCGTTAGGCTTCATATTCTCCTTTTTGACGATGAGGCCCCTCGGCTTAAGCTTCTCTTCCTCAACCACCCATTTATATGCTGGGTGGTCCTTAGATAATGGTACGGCCATTATCTGGCTCTGCATCCTTTCATCGATGTCTATCTCTGCTCTAAACCCGAATCCCCCGTGATCCAGTCTCGCTATCGCTAAGCTGTTGGCTAATGAGCTTTTGCCTGAGCCTGTTATTCCATATATTGCGTTTAGCATGGCTCTGTTCCCAACTGGGAATAGATCGAAATTCTTGACTGGTTCCAGCATCACCAGTCCCTTATGCGGTATCGTGCCACTCGCCCATACGGATCTCGGTATCCTAAAGAAGGGTACATGTAGCCTATATGGATCTTTATTGACCATCATTATCCAGAGTGGCGAGAATCGATATCTTATGCTGATCTCCTCTATCTCCCTTATTCTCTGTTTATAAGGCTGGAGTTCCTTGAAAAATTCATAGTAGATCTTATCGAATTTCTCCTTAATATGTAGATATTTGATTATATATCTTCTGGGAAACAGCTTCGCTTCTCTGGACATGCTCATGTAATAATGAATCCACAACGCCATCTTTACTAGCGGGGGTACATCTTCTTGATATCCTAGTACCATGGCCATAGCTGTTGTTAGACACGCATCATATAACTCTGTAGGGTATCCACCGGGGTTTCCGCTAAACCCCGCTTGTAGTATTGTGAGGTCGTCTATGAAGCCGGGTGGTGCTAGTCTCCAGATATCGTCTCCATAGTATTCCTCGAATATGTCTTTAAGTTCCTCTAGCCCCCTAAATAGTACTTTAAAAGCGTGATGTTCCATCATCAATCCATTCTTTAGGCTGTCTATTCTTCTCCAGTTGCTTCTAGATTTTGGTACCAAGAGTTTGTTGAGTTCAATCCGCTTATAGATTGTGCTTGGCCTTCTATACTCATCGAATAGTAACTGGGCTTTTACCCAATATTTCATAGGATCCTTGACGCCGAAATTGCGGAATAATCTGGATGCTGAGTGTATAGCGTCCCTAAACTCCCCCCTCGCAAAGTTCTTAATTACATTATACCAACCCAATACATAGTCATATTCATATTCTATCATAGGTTCCTCATAATGTTTTTCCTCGACTAATTCGGTCATAAGTCCCTCCATAGAATAGCATAATCTATTTCTCGATAAAGCATGTCATATAGGAAATATAGTTATAGAGAGTTAGCACGGAGACAGTTTGCCAGTAATCTTCTCCAGATCCTTGAGGAGTCCGGCTATGATTATAGCCGAGCCATAAAGAGGGTAAATGCATTAATTAGACAATATAAAACTGAAATAGAAAAGCTAAAGAAGATGAGTCAAAAGGATTTCTTAAGAAGGATTTCCCGCTCGATATTCGGAGTGGCCTCAAAGGATTATTATATGGGTGCATATAGGAGGAGAATAGAGGAGCTGGAGAAGATCAAGAGAATACTCAAAAGTTACGCCAAGAACCCTGAGAATTTTAAGAGAGATATAGAATATACAGATATGTATAAGGGATTTAAAAGGAAAGCTAAAAGAGACTTGAAATTGATTTCTAAGAAATTGAAACATAAACAGACTGATAATCTGGAGAAATTTCTCAAGTAATCTATCTATTGGTGATTTGTTGATGCCTAGATATATCCAACCCATTCTTATTGATGGTAAGAGATATTATGCGGTCTTCTCAACGATAACTATGCAATTCTTAACTCCGCCTTACCCCAGTATAAAGGAATTGAAACATAGGCATCCAGAGTATTCTAGGCTTAAAGTTGTAAGACACACATTGAGAGGAAAGATCAACGATAACGGGAATTTGGATGTTTCAATGCCAGTTCATGTGATATCGATTGATAAGTCTAAACGAAAGCGGCAGGGTAAACTCGATAGATATGTAATTTATAGGTTGGATTGATATGCCGAAGAAAATAATATATAGAGAAGGAAGATTTGAGATAGTCCCGGAAGAAGAAGCTATAGCTTTCTATACAGATAATGAAGGTAGAAAAAGACCGATAAAAAAGTATCTAGCATCAGAACAACAATCCTCTCCACAATTGAAAGGGGATGAAAAGATAGTCATTGAGTTTATTAGTCCTCTAATTAACGCATACAAGAAGATACTTGGAATAACTCTAGATGTACCTCTTGTACCAGTTTATAGCTCCAATAATACACAAAACCAGTTTATTTATTTAGGAGTAGGCATGGATGAACTCCCGAGAATATATGTGAATGTACGGTATTTGAAAGCTGTGTTAGATGCCATAATAAATAAGACAGATGATCTTAGTGAAATTAGTAAACTAATAGAGTATAACATTGTGCATGAAATGACGAGGCTTAAAGAGTTAGAGGAATTGCTACCTACGGTGCTGGATAAGAGATTAATAGCTCAAGAATTAGAGAGGTCTACAACATATTCAAAAGCACAGCTTACTGCAACAAAAATTACAGGTATAGGATCATGGGAATATACCAAAATGAAAAACCATTTTCTAAATAAACATAATTTGCTAGACTAGTATAGAGCTTTCTTTCCATCAATAGAGACTAAAGTCCCATCTATCTACTGGTGACGAGGAGATGGCACGAGCAAGGTTTAATAAATATTATGATCCTTTAAAGGCTTTCCTCGGTGATATCGCTACATATGGTGATATAAGAGAAAGTACCAAAAAGGCAGTTGTAAGATATTATATGAATAGCGGATTAAATCGCTTAGATGCAACTATCCAAATGTTAGTTGACGCCGAGAAAGCAAGGAATATAGCTAAACAGGCTAAGGCGTCCTTTTAGAAAAGGGGATATGGTGTTTTTTATGCCTGAAAAGGTAATCTATCGTAATGGTAGGTTCGAGGTTATAGATGAAGACGAGATAAGGGGATTCTATACCGATAAGGATGGTAGAATCCGCCCCTTAACCAAAAGGAAAAAGAAAATCGTGAGAAGTGTTGTTAATACTTCATCGGAATCTGAAATGCTGAATTATGTCAAATCGATCCTCAAAGAGTATATTAATGTTGCTGGTGTTAAGACGAACCCTAAAATCTCGGTCAACAATAGATGGAAAAGGAAGATCGCTCATGTAAGGCTCATAATGTCTAAAAGGGGTATCCTCGTTGGAAGACCAGAGTTTGCGATAAATCTTGATAAGATAAGGTCGTGGTACAATATAGATCCAGAACTCGCCGATAAGGCGGTTAGATTCAGTATCGCTCATGAAGTAGCTCATCTAAAACAGCTAGAGGAATATGGAAAGAAAATGTATTATACTGGAAATCCCAGAAATAGGGTTTATCTTGAGCTTATAGCTGATAAATATGCAGAGAACCTTACTGGCATTAGTAGTACAGATATTGCTGTTATTGAAGAGAAGCTTGAAAATACGCGATTAGGAATTAAACTGAGTGTTCCGATTTTTATGAAAGAAATAGATCTAAATGATATATCTAAGTTGGCAACATATAAAAATAAGATTTATGCGAGAGTTGTAGGATATGAAAGTGGAAAGCACAACAGATATATTATTCCTACAAGATCCATCACAAACATAAAGATGATACCCAAATCAGCTAAATCAATAGATATAGTAGTATTCGACAAAAAAGGAAATCCAATTAGATCCAAGAAACCTATTACAGTATCCAGGGAAGAGTTGGAAAAAAACTTTATACTAACGCCCTAACCTATACAAACCATCTTTTTCAATCCGAAAATCTCTTCTATCAATGTATAGTTTCTAAGGGGATGTAGTCTCCGATAAGCCATATCAACATATTCCTTAACTATCTCTATACCTATCCATTTAAGGTTCCATTTGATTTTCTTTGCTATTTTATTAGGCTCATAGTTAAGGTCATCCCACAATCCTCGATTAATTAATTCAACAACAACAGCTACTGTTCCACTACCCATAAATGGATCTAATACAATCCCATTTGGGGGACAGCCAGCAAGTATCATAGGTACAATTAACTTTTTGGGAAATACTGCGAAATGAGCATCCTTAAACGGCTCAGTTGTCATAGGCCAATAATCCCCAAGGTTACTTTCGTTTTCGTGTGTAGTTCTCGGAGCATATTTCTTCCATGCGGGGGCATATACATGAATCTGTTCATCCATATACTTAGAATTAATGGTGTCACCCGGATTCTTACCCTTTGGATGATAATCCTTAACATGTAGTGGATCGCTATAGGAATATCTACCTATTCTCCCCACAGCTATGTCATGTTTAGTGCCAATAATATCTCCAGGGTTCTTACCATTGGGATTCATGGCTATAAAGGCTGATTGTGTTTTTTGGCCATTCCATTTCTTTCTGAAAGTTAATCTGACATTTAAACCTCCATGTTTTTTCAACCTTCTTATATCCCTTAAGCTAGTATGTGGCACTCTAATAGCATCTAGATTGAAATAGTATCGTGGCTTTTTGACGAGAAGATATACATACTCCCAAGTATTGGTAAGCCGGTCCTTAACACTATTAGGCATATGATTCGGCTTATACCATATAATCTTGTTCCTAAGAATGAATCCTACTTCATCAACTAATCTCAATACCAACCTTTCAGGTATCAGCATTAATGATTTCCTTTTATATGTAACTCGTGATTGAGGGCTTGTTTTCTGATACCTGGAAGTATCAACGCCAATCATAGTTTTCTTTCTATAATCGTTTCTTCCACAGTTAGATCCAGCATATGTATCTCCAATATTTAGCCAAAAAGTACCAGTAGGCTTCAAAACACGATATATTTCCCTAAATATCATAATAAGATGATCAATGTATAATTCTGGAGAGGGTTCAAGCCCCAGCTGACCGTACCATGCACCACATTTGGTACAGAACGATGATAACTGAGGTCTCCATTTAGCTTCATGATCCCTTGATGGCCTTCTCCAACTATTTTCCCCATATCCACCCCTTTCTTTAGGCTTTACATGCTTAACCCATTCATGAGCACAATCTGGATTTCCTGCCCAAATAATCTCTGCATCGCTAGGGTATTCTCTTAAGCCCCAGTATGGTGGAGATGTGATTACACAGTCTATACTACTATCTGGAAATGTCTTAAGTACATCAAGAGCATTACCACAAATTATCTGGTTAAAGGGCAGGTTCATCAGTATCAAGAAATAGATGACTTATCATATGATGGGTATATGGCTAGATGGAGCCTTGGATTCCCCGCTCTATTTCTTGGTGAGAATTTATGGGTAGGTCGAGAATAAAGAGAGGCTTTTTACCTCCCTTGAGGTCCGGCCATAGCGAGGTCTTCTGGGTTCCACTTAGTGATAAGGATTTAGATAGGATACAGAAGCGTGGATATGTCTATATTAGGGTACAGCTTCCAGATGGCTCTGTAGTGAGAAGACGGGTTACCAAAAGCAATCTGTTCAAGGATATGATCGGGTTCTATAGACGGTCTAATGGTAAGTGGGCATTGAGGAATATAGCGAGAGATAGGGCTATTAAGGCGAGTCATATACCTGAGCCGTATAAAGGTATGACTGGCGATAGGCCCTACAAGAAAAGGCGGAGAGGTAAGAAGAGGTAGGTGAGTTGATGGGTAGAAGAAATATATATCTTGGTTCTAGGGTTCCAGATGTGGGTGGGCCGGGGCTTGATAAGATTGTGGAAGTTGAGGGGATAGCCAAGGCTATCTATGAAGATTATGTTACTCATAAGATTAGTTATAATAAGGCAATAAGGCGGCTTAATCTTTTAAGTCTGATCGTATCTAGAGATCAAGATTTCGATTCTAATCATCCGAGGCTAAAGACTAAGGCACTAAACATCATTGACCATTATAGGAGTAGATTGATGAAGCGGCATTATGGTAGGCGACGATGAGAAGACACATATATAATGTGACATATCGGGATGGGCGATATATTATCCAGATATTAGGGGAGAAGCCGGAAAAGCCTATCGGATTTTATAAAGATAAGGAGAAAAGAACTAGACCTATAACAAAACGCAAAAAGAAACATATTAGAGTCAAGCAGAAAATAGTTAATCCCCTACCGGAGAGGAAAGCTAGGGAGATAATTAAATCGGCATCTATCTCTTCTATGCCGTCTAGACGGATAATTAAAGATTGGTGGATCCCAGAGGCCCAGCAACTATATAATTACTTAAGGAAATATAATGATAATATCAATCCCATAGAGATCCAGAACTTATTTAGGGTGGTCAAGAAGTATCGTCCAGAATGGGATTGGGACATTATCTATGAATACATTGATAAACACATTGATCCCGCTTTGACATATGGAGAGAATAAGAGGAAGCTAATAGAGTTCCTTGGCCCCTCGGAGGAAGACCTTAAGTATCAGTATAGAGGGATGAGTGAGGACCTTATGGACGAGTGGGAGCGGGAGGAGGAGTACCTGGACCAGCTATATAAGGAGTATCTTATGGATGTGGAGGGAATAAGTAGTGTGGGATAAACATTCAGACGCATATCACTATGACTGTAAAGGATCAATACCGCTATCCCTAATATTATCTTGTGATACCAATAAACATATTCATGTATTCAGATATGCTGTAATAATAAGAAATGATGGATATTACCTAATAGAGCCTCCGGAGCCAGATAATTATGAATTGAACGATCCCTTTGGCGTCATGAGGTATTTGAACGATTTAGCTAATAAGACAAGTGTATATCGATTTAGCTCAATAGAGGAATTAAATCTTATATTACTATCGAAGAATTTACAAAAATTAATCATCTAAATATGGATAATTAAATATGCTTATTGATGAAAAATGATACATGTGGATCTGCCTTTTCCTAAGGAGCCCCACAACATTAAAGACAAAATTGTTAAAGAAATAGAACGCTTTGAGAAAAAAGGAGGCGATTTCAAATGGAATCATCTAGCTATATGGTGTTATAAGCGTATACAGAGTTATCTATGGAATTCATGGAAAGAATATCTAAAACCCGTTGGGTTCAATTGGCAGAAATTCTTAAAGCTAATGTCTTATCATAAGGATGACATATTGTGGTGGGCTAAGTCTACACTTTTATGGGATGAGTTAGTTAGAAAGGTGATTAATACTCTGCAAGGATCAGTAGGTGAAATGATTAGAAAAAGCTAAAAAATATAAATATACTTTAGAACCAGTATTAAATATTAATTCCTCAGTCTTTAAATTACTTATTCTATTTTCTGGTGTAGATAATGTTAAGAATAAATAATAAGCAGTTAATTGGTATTGGCTTTATCTTATTCGGTTTTTTATTGGCTTCTGGTGTGATATCGTATCCATTTGCATTGCTGACGATTTATAATCCATTTAATTATCCGACGATAGATGGTAAGCTAATAGGCTCTACTAATGCCAATAGGCCAGATAATATTCCATTAAGCAAGTATTCTAATGTTGAGGTTATGATTTCCAGCGAGGAAAAGTTCTCAAGTGTACAATTGAGGTATTCTAGTAGTGCAGGTGGTGGTACAATAGACCTTCAGTTGGCCTCATCCAGTTGGTGGGAATATGACTATAAGGGCTATATCCCCCGGTTATACGATAATGTACTGTATGAGTTCCAATGGATAGGGGATGGAGCCGTATATCTAACTACTTACATAGTATTTGGAGGGGAAACACCTAGGGCGAGTGTACTTGTCGAGGGCAAATCCATATCAGATGGACATGTATTCAAGGATAGGCAGCGGCTAAATATCGAGATCATAGTGGAAAGTGGATATACAAGGAGCGGGGTTGTTGTTATATATCCATCTATTGAGGGTAAATGGATAAGTAATCCCCAGCATAAGATTCTCTCCAAGACGGATAGGGGGTATCGTGGTACCATCGATTTTGAGGGAGGCACATATAAAGTTATTGTAGAGCTTGATTATTCTAGTAGATATGAGCCGCTAAAATTAGTTACTTTCTACGTTGAGAATCCTCAATCCTTTTCCTTTACACCGTTTATAGGTATAGGATTGGTAGCTTTCGGGGGCTACCTTTTTTACAAAGGTAGAGAGGAGGACTAATGTCTCCCTCACTATATTATGTTTTAGCCGCTGGACTGGGGCTCTTATTAGGCTGGAGAGGCATAGCCAATAAGATAGTTGCAGCTATTTCCGGGGCTGTATTTATAGGCGGATATGTTACTTATTTAGCATACCTAAAAATGTGGAGCCAATACACAGAATCTAGCTCTTGGTTTAGATGGATACCATTAATCGGACAAGCCTCTGACGCCATGGCTGTAACTCAAATCTTATCCGTTGTGGCTATCCAGTTCATCATATCAGCATTGATCTACGGCGGAATAGCTCTAGTTGCATATTGGATAGGCGAAAGGATAGGTGAACAAGATTAGTGGAGGAAAACAATTATCTATATTTAATTATTGGTGTTGTGATAGCCATAATATCTCTGATAATATTTAATTCGCTACCGCCCTATATAGTTACATTTTCACTATTATCTCCTACTGGTCCTCAAATCTACATACTGGGGGTTAGGATAAAGCATTGGTTTGTAGGTCTAATACTTCTAGTTATTGGATATGTTATTAGAGAGGATTATAGAATCGGCTATTTTCTGATGGGATTTGGAGCTATACTATTCCTAGACGAGCTCCCGGAGCTACTAAACATCTTCTATTTATTGGTGATTAGATTATGAGTTGGAGAGATGCTATGGACTCAACCCTAAAGAGGATTACTCTCAAGGGACTGATAGGCATCGTAGTCAGTATAGTTCTAGTTAGAGTAGGAGAGATCATCATGTCGATACCTTTTCCATTCAACTGGATTACGGGGGTACTGTATATATTAGGGGTTGGGTATGCCTATGAAGAGATCGGCCTCATAGGTAGTGAAGAGAGATGAGGAAACTCCTTGCAATATTTTTGTCTCTCATTTTAGATGCAATCGATTTTATTGGCGGCTTCATCCCTATAGCAGGGGACTTTATTGATCTCATAGGAATCGGCTTACTATATTATCTTACTGAAGATTTGGTTATGCTCTCTGGATTAATTGAGTTGGTTCCTTTCGCCGACTTTATCCCTACATTCACTATCGCATCTATATATAGCATGTATGGGCGTGATGATTAATCTCAAATCTATATTTTGAAATGATAGTAACTATAGAGCTCTCAAGCTTACCCATTTTCTTCATCTTTTTCTACATCGTTTTACCGGTTGCAATAAGGATATTCAAAGGTGATTTTTGGGCCAAGATCTACATTTTCCTAAGTAGCCTGTTGGGAGCGATGTTGTTATATGCGTCTCCCCTGGCTTTCCTTAGAGTCGTTTTTCCAGAATCTATACCTGTGAATATTCTTAGGTATTTCGAGTTGTTGCTGGACTGGGTTACTGAGGGTTTAAGTATATTATTGGGTGGATTGGGTTTTTTCGCTTTATTTCTCCTTCAATATGGCTTAGTAAAGCTAGTGGGAATGTTTGGTTGGGCGAGGATCCAAGATTAACTTCTATTTCTTGGTGGGTAATTGATGTATAGTTATAATGTAGTTAGAGCCTTTTCTTTTAGCTTATCTCTCATGCTTACCACATTACTTGTTTTTAACCTATTACTATTTCCTCCTCAGGCTCAGTTAAACGATATAAGTACAATGGCTTTTCACTTATTGATAGTAAGCCCTACGGAAGAAATAATTTTCCGTTTCTTCATACCCTTAGTAATAATATACTTCTCTGGTTTGCCATATGTAATTTCGGGTTTTCTAGCTGCATTGATGTTCGGCATGGCTCATTGGTGGGCATATCAACAAAATTTGGAATTTATTATGGTGGCGGTTTTAGGCGGCGTGATACAGACTTTAACGGTGTACTTATTTAGCGATAGAGATGCTGGAGAGTGGGAGATGCCAATGGATGCACTAGCATATTACAGTATAAGCGTTATAGTATTTCTATTCAGCATGATAGGATACCTATACCAGTCCCAGATAGAAAATGTCCTAGTATATGTGATTTATGCCGTTACGGGTGTAATGAGCCTTATACTGGGTTACTTCATTATAGGGATGCTTAGAAATAAAGAGGCGGATGGATTCAGCTTTAAAGGAGGCTTATTGGGAGCGATCTTAGCCCACGGATTATATAATATTATAGTTAGTTCTAATCCTCAGCTGATAATTCCTATGGCGATGTTTGCATGGATTGTCTTTGGCTTAACCCAGTATAGGGTGGCTTATAATGAAATCTAAATTGCTCTATTTCACGGTCATACTGCTATTATCAATGATTGTTATCAGCCTGGGGTATAAGACTGAATATATCGATTCATCTATCTCAATATCGAATATAAAGGTGTTTGAATATGATAGGCGGACAAAGCTATCCGTGATCAACGATAACCTCATATTTTCATCGCTATCCTCTCTGTTATTTACCTGGTATACTTCGGCTCCCACATATACAAATGTATTGCAGAACCCCACTTTTACTGATGCCACTAATTGGACCGGAGAGGTTGCCGATGGCGATGGTACTGGAAGTGCAGTACAGGTTGTTAGTGAACACAGGACAACTTGGGGTGATTGGGAGCTTAGTGTATATGATAATGACGCAACTGTGCGGGGCACCGCAAAGGTATACCAGCAATTTGATTCTACTGATCTATTGATTTCTAAAATAGAATTTGAAGATGTGAGCAGTAATGGTCCGTATCTCCCACTTAGAGTTAGTTTATTCGATTCGTCTGGTGTTGAAGTCTGGTACAATGCAAATATCTATAGTGATACTTGGGCAAAAACATTTACATTCTATCCTAATGTATATGCAAATAAGATCCAATTTAGAGTGAGGTCATCTAAAGCATATAATAACGATTTCACGGTCACGCATTATATCGACAATGTATATGTTTATACTGGCTCTGGAGGAGACAGTATAAGCCAGTTCCAAATAACTTTTGACTATGATATTACTCCTACATATACAGTTGCGTATCAAGGGGACATAGGCAAGTCGCTAAATACCTTCAATTATACTATAAATATTTATCACAATGTTGATGATAACCAGACCTGGTTTCTAGCACACAGCGTTTCATATGTCAACTCTACTCAAGTGGCAACTACGACATACCAGTCTCCATGGACCGCACTTTTAACAGGCACATATACTTCTGGTTGGCATAACTATTACTATAAAATCGAGGTGGTTGTGGAGGCCTTCGACTCTATTACAGGTAATCGCATAAATAATACTGCGTATCTCATTCTTTCAGATCAGTTCTACTGGGAAAGTATAGCAAACTTCAATGGATTCGTTACTGTTACAGATACAAACCTAAAGCCAGTTACAAGAATTGAACCAATATCTATTATCTTAGTGATTATAATCATACTATCTACTTTAATTTACCAGAGGCGAACCAGACAGGACTAAACATTCTATTTTTTGATGGGATATGTTGGGAGAGCTTAGTTTAAAGTATAAAGTAGCGATATTGATTGCACTAGTGTTGATCGGTGGAGTAGTATACTTTACCTGGTTCGCTGGGAGCGGGATATTGTCTGCAGATGCATCTAGTGGCGACAGCTCAACGGGGCTAACTGCAAGGCCATTCATAGACTATAGATCTGAAGATGGTAGGATACTTAGAGTATATCTGGATGATGGAAGTAAATACTGGGTAAATCCAGATGGAACATTAACTCCATATACAGCACAAACATGGACGGTGCCAGCTACAATGACTGCAATTACCGATGTAAGGTTCGGCTTCGATGTTACAATACAAGGCAAGTATCTAAAGGATCTTAATGGCGATGGTTTCCAGGATATAAACTTGACTGTGACATCTACTGTTAAAGCTGAAGCTCCTGCTGCAACTGGAAGTTATTCGGTATTCAGCAATAGCTTAAGTATATACCAGGTGGGATCCCCGACATCGCAGACTGCTGGTTCAACAACTGATACTATCCAGAGCAACTTTATCAGCATAGATACTATCCACTCTAATGTATGGGGTGGAACCCCTGCACAAGATACTGATTATAAGCCTAAATACGAGGTTACGGTAACTGTAGATGCGTTTACCTACTGGGGTCAACCTATCCAGGCATCTGCATCAAACATCTATGGTAGCGATGTAATAGGTTATTGGAACTGGAAACAGAGCGAGTTGAGTGTTTCATTAGGTACAGCTTCCAGCTCTACCCAAAGCCTATTCAATATGCAAGATGGAAGTGGCTTCATGGTACTAATACTTGCGATAGGAATTATCCTGGCGATACTGGTCTTCGTCAAGGAAGATTAATCTATTTAGTGATAGGTGATCCGTATGGAGAAATATAAAATCTTTGCATTGCTCGGTATAATATTATTGTTATTCGCAGGGTACAGCTACTACATGATTCCAGAGATAAATATGGCTCCTGCAGATAGCTACTTGGACACATTATCAGTTGCAGATATAATAGGGGTTTCTAGTGCTAACTTTAGTGCCGTTCAAGGCTTAGCCACATTAACAATATCTCCAAATAACTATTTAGTGAATGCTACTTTGGATATAATTACTGATGATCCTGCTGCACAGATCGATATATTCAGCGATCTACCATTAAACCTATTATCTGGTGGCATAGGTAACGCTACATACTCAATCCCCGTGACTAATTCCCCGTTTTCTTTGGACATTATATTTACTTTCCAGAATACATCGATTAGTCACCAGGTGACATTCACAGTTTCAATGACGATAAAAGATAGTGTTGTCTCCAATTCTACAACTGTCTTTGCTAATCCGTGAGGTGGCATTATGATTAAATCCAAATTATTATCTATACTTATACTACTAACTATAATAACTGCGTCGGTCTCTATAGCATATGTTTATGCAGAGGAGCAGGTGACTATTCCAATAGCTACTGTTGACTTTGTAGGCTCAACATACAATGATCCACAGTCTTTCTCGGTCTCTGTATCAGATATAAAAAATGCCAAGGAGATATTTATAGAGGTGAATGTAAAGAGTACTGATGATAACTGGTTTAGATACATAACCATTGAGATTGACGGTCAAGTAGTAAATCCTGCACAAAAAGGAACCAGATACTATACAGCGGTTATATCGCCTTACGGTGATAATCCCCTCAGATATGATGTAACAAGTCTTGTTACCGGCAAAGATGTAGTCGATGTGACTATAAGGGTATGGACACTGAGGAATCCTTATGACAAGAGTCCAACCACTTGGAGTGTCACAGCTCAATTCATAGGTATACTTGAAGATTCAATCGTTCTTCCTCCTCCAACAGGTGGAGAAGCGGTAATGATACCGGTTTATATGGCTAGTGGTGTTGCTGGACTTGGCTTCTTGGGGTTGGCGTATTACTTTAGGCGGAGGGAGGACTAGGCTGGATGTGTGCGGGGCGAGAACCCCGATCCCCCAACTTTTTATATTGTGGTGAATAATGAACGATCTATACGCTTTATTCATAATTACTGTAATCATATCGTTTATGATTTTTGATAAGAATATAATAGATAAGATACTTGATACTTTTCTATTTGCATCATATAACTTAATTCTAAACATAAGCTATGGTTCTGGTGATGCTGGTACAATAATTATGATAAGCATAACCTCATTATTACTAGCCATGATGAGTAGAAAAGCTATAAAAAAATTGGTGGGGGAACATCTCTCAGATTGAGCCCCTACTAAGTAATCTCTCCAGTTTCGTTTCCATCTCTCTCAGTTTGTTCGCCAACTCATCGTCACGAGTCATCTGTTCCAAGACTGTTTTGAATAGTGGAGAACCGCATCTAACGCAGTAATTTGACTTTGGTGGATTAGGTTGGCCACATCTACATAGTACCTCTTTTTCCTTCTCTGCTTCACGCATATTGTAGTATGATAATATGGTTTCCTCAACATCGTGAGCGGCTAGGTGAACATATACTTCCGGCATCGTACTATCGGGAGTCCATCCGAAGTATTTTCTCATGACGCTTTCAGGTATCGACTTGGCCAAGTATGTACATCTAGAGTGGCGGAAGAGATGCGGATAGATCCTCTTCTTGATACCGGCCTTCTTCGCCAACTTCTTTAGGAAGATTCTTACAGCATCGTACTTTACTGGGAATAACTTTTCTTCCGTGTTCGTCTCGAGCCATTTACCTAGATATGGAGCCGCCTCAACTATAGGTACTCCCCTAACCCCAGTTTTGCCATTTACCATCAACTTGAAACCGTATACTGTTGGAACGACATTGTTTTTAGTTAGGCTAAGGAGTTCTCCTATTCTTAGGCCTCCCTCCCATAACACGGCTATTAACGTTTTGTACATGAGGTTCTTGGTAGCACCAATCATTTTCTGGATTTCCTCTGGTGTAAGTAGCTCTGTAGGTAGAAGTTTTCTCACCTCGCTCCTTTTTACTGGTGCTCTGATCTTATCTGCAAGATCCATTCTTCCTATGAACTTATAGTAATATTTTAGGGATAGGAGGTAGTCTCTTCGTGTAAAGCTGGTATAATTATCCCATATCCATGCAATTATCTCATTGTGATTGGCGATAAGGTCGAAGTATCTCCTCAACTTATTTATACAGTATAGATATTTTCGTCTCCTGCTAGAACCCAGCTTCTGCAGTAATAGAAAAGTATTGAAGTCCCTGAGCTCAGGATCCCTAAGTAACTTCATAAACCGCCTCTCCAAATCGCTATAAATAGAAGTTTCTTTAAAAGAACCCACAAAATCATTAGAAGGGCTTCGAACCTTTTTTGTTGGCGCCGCCGGCCGGATTCGAACCGGCGACCCCCGGGTCTCAGCTATTTTAACAGCCCGGTGCTCCACCTCTGAGCTACGGCGGCCTTTCTATATAAATCTCTTCAATCATGATATATAAAATTATTTTCTTTTATTGACTGGAGATTGATACGACTTTCTTGATTAGTATTGTTGCTAATTTTAGCTGTAGAAGAATTAATAGAAATGACATTATTATGTAGAGATTATAAATTATATTAGTAGCTCTCTGGCTTTTATTATTGCTTAATATTTTCTATGAGTAGTTTCAAGGTTTATGAAGTTTAGAGGATTGTATCCCATCTCAGTTAGAAGTCTGTAAAATGCTTCTATAGGGAATCCTAGGACATTATAATATGACCCCTTTATCTCGGTTATAAATAGGCTTGCGTAGCCTTGGATACCGTAGGCTCCCGCCTTGTCAAAGGGTTCCCCGGTGGATATATACCAATCTATCTCTTCTTCTTCCAATTCCTTAAATAAGACTTGTGTCTTTACATAAGTTGATTTGCTTATGGATTTATAGGTATCATACAGGTAGATACCTGAATATACGTGGTGTTTTCTGCCTGATAGTTTCTTGAGCATCCACTTAGCTTCATCGATACCCTTTGGTTTACCCAATATTTCCCTATCGATATATACGATGGTGTCTACACCGATAAATATACCCCGCAAATTAGGAGTAATTACCGACTTAACTTTTCTCTCTGCATTAATAATAACAGCCTCATGTGGTCTCACGTGTTTCTCCTCTACCTCTACCCTCGGCCTCAATACCTCAAAATTAAATTTTAGTTTCTTTAATAGCTCTATCCGCCTTGGAGAGCTGCTTACAAGGATAAGTTTGGGAATCATTGTATACACCTCCATGGCAAGATATTCATATCAGAATACTAAACAGGAAACTTTATATCTGAATATATCTCGAATAATAATCCTTCAGTATATTTATTAAGTATTATTATAATTCGGGTGTATTCATTACAATATTGGATGAAGAGAATTTTAGTGAGTGCATGCTTATTGGGCCTTAATACCAAGTATGATGGTACAAATAATTTCAACAATAAAGTTGCAAAATTACTCAAAAGAAGTGATGTAGTTATTATACCATTTTGTCCAGAGCAATTAGGTGGATTACCTACACCGAGGGAACCCGCCGATCTTACAGGAGATGGAGTCAAAGTGCTTAATGGTGAAGCAAGGGTCATAACTAGATCAGGATTAGATGTAACTGAATATTATATTAAGGGTGCACAGGAATCTGTAAAATTAGCCCGCTTATGTAGAATAGATATCATTATACTTAAATCTCGTAGTCCTAGTTGTGGAATAAATGGGGTTTATAAAGCGAAAGACATCAAATTAATGCCTTGGAATGGGGTTACCGCCGCATTATTGAGAAAAGAGGACTTTACTATTATAAGTGATGAGGAGATTGATAAGGCAGATCTTTAATCAACTATTTTAGAGCTTCAGCCATTTCTTTAGTCTTAGATACGGGATCAGTAGCGCTCGTTATGGCAGCACCTACTATAACGAGTTTTATAAAGGTATAGGGCTTAAGCCGTTTTATCATGTGTATATCTATCCCTCCAGCAACACCTATATTTACATCGATATTCAACGAAGCAAGTTCCCTAAGCTTATCTAGAGGTCCACTTCCCCTTTTTTGCTCATCTATTCCCACATGTATTATAAACCATTTAGGGCCCAATCCATGTATATGAGTAATCTTCTTTTCTAGAAATCTTCTTTCGACGCCTATCATATCAATATAAATCTCACGGTTATACTCTTCGGCAGCTCTTATTCCTCCCTTAATAGTCTCATCATCTGCCAAGGCTAATATGGTCGATACATCTGCCCCAGCTTCGAAGGCTAATTTTGTCTCAAGATACCCGGTATCCATCGTCTTCATATCAGCAACTATAATTTTGCCATGAACTACCCCCCTTACCTCCTCTATGATTGATAAACCATATTTCTTTAGTAGGGGCGTTCCAACCTCTATTCTATCGACGTATCTAGATACGTCCTTTGCCAAATCTATAGCCCTTTCTTTTTCTGTTATGTCTATGGCTACCTGAAGTTCTACCGGCATTCCCTCTTCTCCAACTCAGTAATTTTATTTATTCTTCTTAAATGTCTTCCCATTTCTGGAGATGTATTAAGCCACTTATCAACGATCTTTAACGCAAGATCTATATCTGTAGTACGACCTCCTAAACAAAGGAAATTAGCGTGATTATGTCTTTTACATAGCTCGGCGGTCTCTGGATTGTACGCTAATGCGGCTCTAATGCCTCTATGCTTATTGGCCGCAATACTCATACCTATCCCTGTGCCGCAGATTAATATTCCGCCATCGAGCTCTTCGACCCTATACGTTTCAATAGCCTTAGCGGCATAATCAGGATAGTCGCATGAATCTTCCGAATGTGTACCTACATCTATCACCTCGATGTATCTTTCGGTAAGGAACTTTTTTATGGCTTCCTTTAGTTTATAGCCGGCGTGGTCACTACCTACAACGATTCTCATAAATAAATAATTTAGTCTTTAACTATAAAGAGGTTGATTAATATCCTTTGGATTTAATATTATGTAAAGTTATATTTGCATAAGTATATCCTAGAAAACCCGACTTATATTATTTATATAATTTTTTAATTTACATATATAGATATAATTTAAGGAGATAAGTAATTTTATAGTGGAGGAGGATTGTATTGAGGTTCGCCAGATGTAGAGACACGGCTCAGATACCTTCATCAGGAAAGAGTGTGGCTATAATTGGAGCAGGACCAGCTGGCTTGGGAGCCGCAGGAGAACTAATATGTAGAGGGCACAAAGTTGTTGTCTATGATATGTTACCTGAACCGGGAGGATTACTTATATTTGGGATACCTGAATTTAGGATACCTAAGGATAGAATAAAGGTAGGTATAAAAGAGTTGATGGATATAGGTGTAGAATTTAAATGTGGCGTTAAGGTAGGAAAAGACATTTCTCTCGATAAACTTATCGAATCATATGACGCAGTTTTGATAGCTACAGGTACATGGAGAGCCAATAGGTTAAATATACCCGGTGAAGACCTACCAGGAGTATATGACGCACTATATTATATCATAAATACACATTTGATTCAATACGGGTATAAACCATTTAACGAAGCACCCGATTTATATGGTAAAGTCGCAGTTATCGGAGGCGGCCTTACAGCCATAGACGCCTGTTATATAGCCTTCGATAGAGGAGCAGAAGAAGTTACCCTGCTATACAGAAGAACACGTGAACAGGCTCCGGCAGGAGTAAAAGAATTCAATAACTTGGAGAGTGAACTAGGAGTTAAGATAAGGGAATTAACACAACCCCTACGATTCTTGGGTAACGGTGGGCACGTAACTGGAATAGAGGTAATCAAGATGAAGCTAGGTAAGCCGGATGCCAGTGGCAGACCAAGGCCAGAGCCGATACCCGGCTCTGAAGAAGTAATTAAGATTGATAATGTATTGGTAGCAGCTGGGTTGGTGGCAACCCCCCCGTTAGATGCGGATAAATGTGGTATCGAGTTAACTAGGTGGAACACTATTAAGACAGATGAGAAGCACAGGACTAGCAGAGAAGGTGTTTTTGCAGCTGGTGATGTTAAGCATGGAGCATCATTAATAGGGCCTGCGTTGAAAAGCGGTAAAGATGCCGCTATTTACATAGATGAATATTTGAAGAGTGGAAAATGGCTTTACGATGAGAAAGAAGTTGTAAATGTTTAACTAAAGCTAGAGCTACAACTTTATTTCTTCTATAAACAATTCTTGGTTAGAATAAACTTTAGAATAAAAGTAGCTATGTACCCCATTACCTCCCCGCAATATTTTCTCTAAATATTCCTTGTACTGTGGATCTATCATCCCGAAAATAGCTTCTCCTATTTGGGTCTGGGTCACTCCAACAACACCCTCCACCTTACTTATCCTATTAACCATAATCTTTACCCATTCACTAGCGAGTCCCGCATTCAAGGTAAACCTCCAGCATTCCCTGAAGAATGTCTCGGGAGTCAAGTCAGCCAATATATTTTCAAGCGCTCGATCGCCTATTAGCGCTATTTCATCAAGTCTCTTCATATTCGTTAATAACTTTTTCTTATCCATTCCACTTCTCCAAACAGCAAAGACTGTATAATCCTTCTCCGCTACAATTTTTCTTATTTTGACATATCCAGGAGCTCCGGCGCGCTCTATAACCATGAATCCCGGTGAGACTAATCCGGCTACTGAACCTAGACCGGTTCTAAACTTAAGATCAGCTTCATGTGCAATTTGTGCAAGTTCGAGAGAAGTTCTATTTAGGTTGAAAGCCCTATCTACAGCGATGGCCATAGCATACGCGCTTGCAGCACTAGTACCAAACCCCGATGAGATCGGCACATCGATCTCTTGAAATATCCTTATTCCAAGGTTATTCAGCCCGTTAGTGACTAATCTATTTAATACATACTCTGCAATAGAATTGTGAATCCTGATACCATTAATATAATTCTCTGAAAAATTTTTTTGTGCTTCCTCTATTAGGAGCCATAGATTTACTCCCCTATCTATGGTTACACCACCACCTTTAGCCCCTGTCGTAAAAGTATCATCCGTTATAACTGGGCTAAAGAAGCCAGATACGGGTGCGGGCGAGAAGACCCTCACTACCTTAATCACATCTCTATTTTCCAATAATTTTGTAAATTGCGGCTTTAATGTTATTGAATCCATTCCATAACAACGATTAACACTGTTTTGAATTAAAACTTGTTTATAGAATATTTATCTATCTATATAGAACTATAGATATATTTGGTGTCTCTATGTATAGAAAGATCCAGAAAACCACGACTGGGACATACTTCGTGACCTTACCTAAAAATTGGATTGAGATGAATAAAATTAAGCATGGAGATATGGTTGATATAGAGATTAGAAAGGACGGTGCATTGATAATATATCCGACTAGCCATATCTCGCGAGAGAAAGAGAATAAGGTAACAATTCCATATAGATATGGCGAAATGAGTAGCGTCAGTGATATCATAATGGGCGCTTATCTACTGGGGTATGATATAATTGAAGTCATCTCTTTAGAAGATGGAATTGAGCCTAAGGATAGAGAGGAGATTAGGCGTTTTGTCCAATTTTTTATTGGTCTTGAGGTGCTAGACGAATCAGAGCGCACAATAATAATAAGATCCATCTTAGATCCCTCCTATACCGATCCCAGTAAATTGCTAAAGCGTATGGCTTATCTTGTGGAGGATATGCTTAGAGACGGGTTCAAAGCCATCCTAAATGGGGATAACCGTCTGGCGTCCTTCGTAACTCAGAGGGATAGAGAAGTTAATAGAGTATATTTTCTACTTATAAGATTATTAAGAGGAGCCTTAAGAAACCCGATGTTAGCTGATAGATATAACCTTAATCCGCTGGATTACCTAGATTATAGAGTTGCGGCTAAAACCATAGAGAGCATAGGCGATATAGCAGCTAATCTAATGCCCTATATAAGGGAGGCTATAGAAGATGAGGCGATAAAAGCTATATTCGATGAAGTAATTGATATGTATAGGCTAGCTGTTGATATATTCTTCGAGAAGAGTATGGATAAAAGAAAGATAATAGAGAATCTTGAGCGAGAGATGAACCATAAAATAAATAATCTAAAGGGAAACGCTAGGAATCTCTCGGATCTAATAAGATGGTTTATAAGAGAATCTGTAGACCTAGCAGACCTAGCAATAACTTTATCCGAAGAGACGTAACCCTCCACATCGATTTCCAAAAATTTTACGATAAAGCCGCCACACTTATATGTAGAAGATAAATTTTTATAATAAACAAAGTTATCTATTGATAATAGGTTTAATGCCTCGGTAGCTCAGCGGTTAGAGCGGCGGCCTTGTAAGCCGCAGGTCGGGGGTTCGAATCCCCCCCGAGGCTCCTTATTACATCTGGTGAAGATAAATATTACTTTTTGAGAAATTAAACATTCTATAGAGAAAAAATTATCTATATCCATATAACCTCGTATGGCTCTCTGTATAATCGACGTCTATACTTGTATCTAGCATAGATTGCCACTATAATTCCCAATATGAACCCGGATATATGTGCCCAATAGGCTATATATAGAGCTACACCCCTAAGGGAAATCAATCCATATAAGAACTGAAGCAAGAACCAGAAACCCAAGTAATAATAGGCAGGTATCTCCACCATCCATATAAACCATCCGAATATTAGGGTTAAGACTCTGGCCCAGGGGAACATTATTAGATATGCCCCCAAAACAGCGGATACTGCACCAGATGCACCTATCATGGGAACCATACTTGAGGGCGTGAAGAAGACTTGCACAAGCGAAGCTATTACACCAGATGAAATGTAGAAGACTAGGAAGGTTGTATGCCCGAGCCTATCTTCAACGTTATCACCAAATATCCATAGATAGAGCATATTTCCAAATATATGGGTGATATCCCCATGTAAAAACATCCCGGTAAACAATGTATATAATTCTTTTCCTTGAAGTATGAGCGCCGGTTTAACACCATATTCATAGACTATCTGTTGGAATACCCGTAAGGGTTTTAAATATGTGTATACAAACACCACTATATTTATGGCTATAAGCATCTTGGTCACTATGGCAGGTCTTGACGGTCTGTTGATATCTTTGATAGGCAGCATAATTCATCAAAAGACATTATTTAACCAAAAAATATATAATTGAATTGTACGGTGATAACGTTAGATGGAGATATACAGAATTCCTTTCTATAAGGGCATGCTAATCATAAAAATTGATAAAGACTCCCTATACGAATTAAGATATAGTAGCAGAACTGATAATATAGCTGAGACCGATAAAGATGATAATGTTGGACATTGGATAGTATCTAAGGTAAGAGAGTATATCAAAGGAAAGAAGGTCTTATTCGATGATATTCACTTAATCTATCCATATGGAACGAAATTCATGAAATCAGTTTGGCGCATAACACGGAAGATACCATATGGCGAAATTAGAAGTTATAAGTGGGTGGCTGAACAACTAGGTATTTATAAAGGATATCAGGCAATAGGAATAGCATTATCCAAAAACCCGCATCTCATAGTAACACCTTGCCATAGAGTCATAAGAAGCGATGGTTCCATAGGTGGATTTTCCTCCGAAGGAGGTGTAGAACTAAAAAAACATCTTCTTAGACTAGAGGGATATATTACTCAAGCAACATAGACAACAACTCCACTTCAGTTGGCTTCAGTCTGCCCATCGAATCTCATCGTCCCATTGACTCGATGCTGCAATGTGTCATCATCGCCGTTGATACGGTTGGAATTTATTACATTACATATTATCCCTTATCCTTCCGTAATATTATTATCTATATCTTTCGTTAATAAGTCTTATTCCTATTTTTTCGATAAATTCCTTTATGGTTCTCTCTTTATCTCTATATAATTCTTCTTGGATATATTCCATCAATTTGTTTATAAACCTAATATATTTGTTTATTAAGGGATTAAGCTCCAATTCGATGATTTCATGAAGAAGAATTCTATATACTCTCTTCTCATCTGATGTGTAGATGTATATGATCTTGTTCTTGGTGTCTATCTCTCCATACTTATCCCTATTAGGATCATCTATTATTATGGCTTTATATTCATATCCGAATCTTTTGAGGATCTTGTTTAGTTCTGATTCGAGTCTCTCAATCCTCATCATTAATTGGCGCCTCCCCTTGTTCTAAGCCGACTTTAAAGATGTAGATATTTGGGAGCTTCGGATGTTCCTCGAGTATTCCATATTTTAGGAATAACTTTAGGTATTTTTCATGAGTCCGTTTATCAGTTATACCAATCTCTCTCGTAAGGATCCCATAGATATCTCTCTTGGTCCGTTTCTCCCCTTTTTTTATTCCTAATGACTTAACTGAATTGATGAAATCATAGATCTTGTTTTTGGTTTGACTGCTCATATTTTTAGGTAGGGATATTTCCTTATCTGCAAGTCTTGATGTCAAGTTTTGTTCTTGTGTGCGTGTGTGCCGAAATAGAAAATCTAGAATTGCCTCTTCAATAATCATACTCTTGAGACCATAATGACTGTTTTTAGATATACTATCTATATATGTAATGAGTTTTTTATGTGTATATTCAGATAGATAAATCGTATATTTGACTTTCTTAGACATTCGGAATCACCGTTGCAAAACTTGACGACAACAAATGTTGACGGTTTGATGTCATGAATGATGTTATGACGTCATCTTCTGCATAAAGAACATGTTTTATCGAATATAGAATAATAAATAATAAATAAATAATAAATAAGGAATATCTATAACTATATCTATATCTTATGAATAAATTTAGATCTATCATTCTCTTCTCGGATACCTTGCACACATGCACAAAAACATTTGTTGACATCAATTTCTGCATCCATTCATATGGATAGGACCCCCTCTTCACTAGTAGTTTGTTAATAAGCTTTGATAATTCTTCTTTAGAGATAAATAATAAGTTTTTAGGTATATGTTTACCTAGCTTATTACATAAGCACTTCATTAAAAAGTCTTGTTTATTTGCCAAAAGAGTTTGACTGAATATGTAATCTAAAGTTTCATCAAATAGTTGATCGCTTTCTTGGATGATTTCATAGCCTTGTCTGTAGATTCTATTTATCTCTTTAATTCTTATATCGCCAATAAATTTCTTTAACTCTTCATTTTTCACTTACAATATCACCCTTTAGGATGAATATCCATGATTTCGTTGTGTCTATTGCGACTATCTTATCCTCCATTGCTAACATGAAGAGTATGGCTCTAGCTGTATTCCATCCAACGCCGAGATGATGAGCGACATAGTCTATTGAGACGGGTTTTCCAGCTTTCTCGATAATCTTCATAACTTTCCTGAAAACCTCATCATTATTGGTGATTGACTTATATTTCGTCAATTGGATAATCACCTCTTCACATCCCCAAAAAGATTTATTAGCATTGCACAAAATAATACTTAGTGCAATGATAATAATGAAAAAAGATAAGGCTAATTATAAGGCTATTGAAGTCTATATAGACGAGATATTAGGTGGAGGACCATTTAGACCTTATGAATTACTTAATACTATATCAGGAAGAGAGAAACTTTTTATCTACAATAATATTGTGGTCCCAAGAAGAACGGTCTATTATATAATTAATAAACTTTCTGAGGATAAGAAATTATTGAAGCTGAATGATCGTAGTTACATAAGACCCAAAAAATACCTTATATATATAGTCAAAAAAGGAATAAGGATGGAAAATATCCAATATAAAGAGACATTTACGAAAATTCTATTAGATGAAGTAGATAAAGCTTTAAGGACGATGCGTGATGAGAATATACGATATTTCTTCAACTTTTTGTATATATACTTTAATAACGAAATGGAGGAATTAATATCTGAGGCATTCGACAAAACAATATACATGCTTAACCCAAATATAATAGAATCAGATGAAAAACTAATCGATAACTTTATGTCGATTTTTTTGAAGACGTTAGGAGAAAAAGCAATTTCTGTATTCAATAACATGTTTGAGAGCGATGATTTTAAGATTCATTTAGTTAATAAGTTCAAACAGATTAGTAGAAATGAAAATACAAGGTTCTTTAATTACTTTATTGAGATGATAAATAAAGAGATTGAAGACACTAAGGACAAGATTATTCTTTTGAAAAGGCTTCGTAAATATACGGAGAAATTAGCTAAAAAATTAGGTGTTAAAATAAAGCGAAAGAAGAATTACCGATAATATTTTTATATATACTTTTTTTAGAGAGAAAAAAATTCAATATATTTATATATTTATAGAAAAAAGATTATTTCTGAGGACTATGAATCGGAAAAGTTACGAATATCACATGCGTATTAAGAGGGTTATCAACTATATTAAGGAGGAATTGGAGAGTTCGCATAAGGAATTTGTAGAATTAGATATATATGAATTAGCCGTTGAATTTAAAACTTCACCCCACAATATAAGGTATAACTATATGCCCTTGTTATTGAGCATACTTAAGAATGAAGGATATGTTATTGATGCAGATCATATGCCTATTATTATCGGCAAACCTAATAGAGATAGGAAGGATTAGATTTATCGTAGTGCAATTAGTAGATTTTACTGTTTTATTGTGTGCTCGATTGGATTCGTCATCTTTTTGATAAATTATTAAGTTAGGATGATGGTTTATATGGTTAAATGTCACCTTATGCATCTAAGGTGACCAAAAAACATTATCTAACAATATTGTTATTAAAAAGCCATATTTAGCGTGTTTTTTACCTCTCTATTATAATCCTTCCATCTGATAATTCCCTTAATATTCTCCATCCTTCCCCAAGATATTTGATCAATTCCGTTTCATCATGGATAACTAATATATCCCTCTTTGGATTATTGACTTCTTGATTAAGCTTCTTTATTTCTTCTATTGCTTCATCTATGTTCCTTGATTTTGCGAGAATATCTTCCATTTTCTTGATCTTTTCCTCTGGAAAACCTAATAATTTGGCTATATCTAATAGCTGTTGTTTCCTTAATTCTTCTATATCCTGTTTAACTGTTTCAATAATTGTAAGATTTGGAATTGCTTTTTTATATTCATTTTTAACATCTTCCTCAAAAGGTCTGAAATAACTTTCATTTAGATAAGGTCCCTTATGCCCCATCAAAAATTCAATAAAAGACCTCTTTACACCAGAGATCTCGAGCATAGTCTTAAAGAATTTTCTGAAACTATGTATATGGATGTCATATCTATTGTCTTTTGTCCCTTCAAGCCTCTTTAAAGCTATGTGCCTCTTGATATGTCTCCTAAGAACTTCCTCTAGGACTCTCTCACTATATGGAGTCCCATACTTTGTTGTGAATAAATGGCTATTCTCGGTTAATTTCTCTTTTTTCTTTCTATGGTCGAGATATAATCTTAATATATTGGATGCCTCTGGTGTGATGAATGTAAAGTATTTTCTTTTTCCTTTATTTAATTCTGCTGGAATAACGATCTTTATAGGCTCAGAATCAAAATCAATATTTCTCAATTTGAGTTTTGTTAATACACCTATTCTGATGCCACTTGAAATCAAGATTAATATGATAGCCTTGGTTTTCAAGTCTGCCGTATTGATTAGGTCCTTGAGTTCGTCTTTTGTAGGGATCCTATCTTCAGTATCTTTATATACGCTAGGTAAATCTAAGTCATCCATACTAATGGATATCCTATTCTTTTTTAGGAAGGTCTTGATATAGGGTATTCTTCCGTTTCTAATTGTAGATGCCTTAAGCCTTTTATTGAAGAATAGATAATCTATGTATTCGTTTAAAGCCTTAACTATATCAATATCTCCATTATTGATAGACATTATAAGCTCCTTCGGATTCAAACCTATATAGTTAAGGAAATCCCTTACAGCATAGAGACTAGTCCTCAAAGACTCTATACTACCACTCTTTTTCCAAATATACTTTGCGTAGACAAATATCTCATCATAATCTAATAGAGGCAATAAAGTCTTTCCCCTTCTCGATAAAGCATCCCTAATCTCTTCGAGACCAATCATAAAAATAGGATATAAATGGAGATATTTAAATTGTAATGTAATAAAAATCAACCAATTGGTCAAGAATGTGTCATCATCGCCATATATAAATTCCTCACTAGTATTTAATTAGTTTCAAGAAAACATACTATTGCGATATCGCTTTAGCATCAAGATAAAGGTTTGAAAGTTAAAACCTTCTATTACCCCTATATATCCATTATAAATATCTGGAACCCGACTTATTTAGCTAGACATATCAGTTCTCTTTTCAATTGCTATTCCCCTTCTTTTAAGCTCTCTAATTATTATATTAAACATATTGTCCCTCAATCCTATTTCCTCAGGATAGTGGATAGAAGAGTCTAGATATTTCTCTAGATATAACTGGGCAATTATACTGTGCATGTAACCCGTTGTTCTTGCCATAGCTGATATTCCTTTCTCCATATCATACTTATCTATCATTATATAGCCCACAGATTTGTTCTCCATACGCCCAACTACATATAAAATCACTATATCGCGCAGAGTTTTGGAAGTTTGACTTGTTACTTCTGCCAGTATCTCTAGAGGCGTTAATGAAAGACCTCTAACCACTACAGTTCTATCTGTATCAAGTAGTCCAATATGTCTAAGGCTTCTCATAATATCCAGATGCCCCATATACCTCAATGTGAACTCTGATTTATTCTTGACATCCTCTAGATTCCATAAGAGACTATATAGACCATTAGTCGGGAAATATTCCAATAAGCCTATATCCGGGATATCTATAATGCCGCTATAATCCAGCGGGTCATATGTAATAATTACTCCATTCTTAATGTGTCGTGCAGGCTCTATATATTGCCTAAGATAATCTATCGGATTAAATGTATAGATTATCCCTGGATCTATCGTCTCCGGTAAACCACCGACATAAATCTCAAGAGACTCTAAATTGTCTATCTCTTTATAGAGGCGCCCAGCCAAAATATGGCTTAGACCCGGGGCTAAACCATTATAAAGGCTTAATATAACCCCCTTTTCCTGAGCCATTTTGACGTGTTTCGATGGATCTATATCCCCAAAGCCAGTGACATCAACCACATTTAGTCCATTAGATATAAGCTTCTCGATAACCATCGGGGTCTGTGTGCTGGGTATGGCTGTACAAACCAAATCGATAGCCCTATTTACGGCCTCTCGATATACATTACCATAATCCATCATTTTGACATCGTATTGAGATGTTAGATGAGTGATACTCACTTTATCCAAATCGCTTACATATACCTCATATCCTTTTTCTAGTAGGTCTATCGCCACTATTCTACCTATCCTACCTACCCCCAGAACCAGTATCCTCATGATAAGTCCACTCCAACTTCTCTAAAAAGCTCCAGTATTATAATATACTGTTACTCCCTGATATTATCCTTGTCTTTCATCGGCAGTCCACCATGCACTATCCGGATTATAATCTATATATAAGGCCAGCCATTCATCCCCCTCTAAAACACTTGATAAGAGAAGTAATCTAATGAATAGATGAATATTTGATTCATAGAGATATAATTCCCAAATAAATCCTTTATCGACAATAATGGTTTTAATCCCGAGGTCTTTAAAATCGCCTTGATTTACATATAGGGAGATGATTTCTCCATAGGACTCGTATCTTAACAAAATCGATTCTATTATCTTCAACACATCTTTTAAATCGCTCCTCCGTAGTTTGATATACAATGTTCTATTAGTTTTATATTGATTTAGCTTAGTTATCTCTGCATATCCACTTAATTCGCCTATGAATTCCTCTAAAATCTTCATAATAGTATATTGAACCGTAAGCTGGATATATATCTAATTAGACGCTTCAGACTATCTATATTATTAGTGAATAAATATGCTCCTCCCATCTCGGGAATATACCAGTATGGATATAATGGTGCTAGATGAAAATGCTGAGTACCTTGGAGTTCCACGGGATAAATTGATGGAGAATGCTGGAGCCACTGTTGCTAGAGTAGCTAAAAGATTCATAAGAGATAAAGATGGATATGTATGTATTATAGCAGGACTGGGCAATAATGGTGGCGATGGTTTTGTAGCCGCTAGACATCTATCACGATATACAGATGTAAAGGTATTATTATTAGGCGAGGCAAAAGATATAAGGACAGAAGAATCCCGCAGAAATTATGAGGCTCTTACTAAGTTGAATATGTCAGTGGAAATAATCGAAACCCCCTCTATCCAAGATATCAAATCAAATATCGATTCATCAGTACTTATAATCGATGCCATTTTAGGAACAGGAGTAAAAGGAGAATTAAGGGAACCCATTAGAACTATAGTGAAGATGATAAATGAAAGCGGTAAACCGATAGTATCAATAGATACCCCAACAGGGTTAAATCCAACTACTGGGGAAATCCATGGTGAAGCCGTAAAAGCATACGCCACAATAACCTTTCATGGATATAAAAAGGGATTTCTTAAGAGACGGGTATACACGGGTGAAATTATCGTTGAAGATATAGGGATTCCGCTTGAAGCTGAATTATATGTTGGACCTGGTGATTGGAAGGCGTTAAATAAATCTATGTATAAGAAGGTGGAAAAAATAAAGCTAGTCACCAATATGCCCATAGCGAAACAAGAATTATGTAGCGAAATCATCTCATTTATTAATGAATTAGATATTGAACTAATTATCAGCCGAGATGCTAAAGATGTATATGATTCTGATATAATCTACTTAACCATGGATGCTGTTGAAGACTACCTTAAGGATAAAACGAGATTAAAGAGGATAAGTGCAATAAAAGTGGATAATATGGAGACTGCAAAAAAGTTATTCAATAGGGGTATAGCCGGGATCTATGTAATAACAAAGTCTAATGTAAGAATTTCTATGAACATAAGGAAACTTAGGTCCAGATTTGAAAAGCTTGTATCCATTCCTCCTTATGAAAAGATAATACTCGCAAAAGATGGTCTACTGATTATTTTTAGAGATACAATAAAGCTATCTCCTTTATTAGAAGATGGATTAGATGGATGGATATGTTCTTCATTAATAGCAAAATTATTATCCAGTCAAGATATATATAGTTTCACCGGCTGTCTCTGGAGGTATATAAAATGATAACAGGAAAAATAGGCCGTATTATCATAGGTAAGCTGGCGAAAGGAGAAGATCTCTACCAAGGTATAATCAACATCCTCAAGAGAAATAACGTGACAAGTGGAATAGTATTTGTGTTGGGAGCGCTGGACAGAGTTCGGGTTGCATATTACAATCTTGAGAAGAAGGTTTATGAAGAGAGGGCGCATGAAGGGATGGTTGAGCTGACATCTGGAGTAGGGAATATAGCCTTAAACAAAGATGGAGAATTAATACTACACTTACACATAGTTACACAAGATGAGTCGGGAAATACCTTTTCAGGGCATGTGGTATTAGGGACCCGTGTCGGTGTTACCGTAGAATATATGATTCTGGAGATTGACACACAACTCTACAGAGAATATGATCCCAAAGTAGGTCTGCAGCTACTCAAGTGAAATAACTCAAGTGAAATATATTATGAAGCCCCTGTTCGAGGCAATTATAATAGGTGGAGTAACTGAGGATACGAACATCATAAACGGCTCCAAATATGAATCAATAGGAGGGGGTGTAACCTATATTGCGTATTCATTAATGAAGCTAGGCGTCAAAATAGGCATAGTATCAAAATGCAACCCTAGAAGCTATCAGAAATTTCGAAATCTAGTGAAAGGTGAATTTATAGATTTAAGCGGTATTAGCGTAGATGAAGATTATAACATAAATTTTGTAAACATCTATAGGAGAGATGCTAGAATTCAAAGAGCAACCGCTCCGTCATACAAAATTTCTATTGATGATATACCCAAAGAATATCTGAATTCTAAAGTGGCGATAGTAACTCCTGTTCTCGGTGAAATAGACCATGATATTATTCCATGGTTAAGAGATAACGGTTTGATCACTGTGATAGAGCTACAAGGATTCGTTCGTAAAATACAAAATGATAAAATAGTGATTATGCCGTTAGATAAGGATTTTCCGGTGGAAAAGGCAGATATCCTCAAGGCCGATATAGAAGAGTTTAAGGTAGGCTTTAAATGCACAGATACAACTATAAGGGAATGTTTTAAGAAAAAGCTGGGTAAAGGACCTTGGATAGTGGGGATTACTCTCGGGAGGGAAGGCTCCATACTGTATCTTAATTCACATCTAAATGAGCTATATAGGATTTATCCATTGGATGTAGATGCTATAGATACGACTGGGGCAGGCGATCTTTACCTCTCGGGATTAGTATATGGATTCCTTAAATATGGAGACGCGTTATTAGCGGGAAGATACGCATCCGCACTTTCATCTTACGCCACTATGTTCAAAGGAATATCATTTGATATCTCTCCATCTCAATTGGAAGATCTTGTTGTTGAAATAAGATGGTCTTATTTAACAAATTATAGATTAGATATATAATAAAATTAAAATCGTTTGTAAATTTTATTGGTAAAAAATAATCTGTTGATTAGTCCTGCTTAGCTTATTACATTTTTATCTAGATGTTATTTGGGGTAAGGGTTACCGGGATATATTACGAAATATTATAGATATCGTATTTCAAAATTCTTAAATTCTCCCTTATATTCCTCCCAATTTATCTTTACATCTTCCACAATTGCCATAGGAGGGCCTCTTTTACACCGATTAATGATTTCTTTTACCCTTCCCTCTTCTCCCTCGAAGATAGCCTCTACTGTGCCATCAGACCTATTCTTTACCCAGCCCTTAACCCCTAATTCCCTAGCCCAATCCCTAGTATATGCTCTGAAGAAAACTCCCTGTACTCTGCCTCTAATAAGTACATGAGCCCTAACCATTTTTACCCTCATAGCCAAATAGAAAATTACATTCGAAAACTAAAAAATATTATATATAACTTATATCTACTGATCTGATGCTTTAAGGTTTATCTCGATAATCGAAATGAGGAAATCTTCATTTCGAGTGAAGATGAGTTAGAGGTAATCCATTAATAAAGCTAAGGAACTTAATTACCATGTACTTATATGGATTCCGCGTCATATCCTAAGCTTCTCAGTATCTTGGCAAACCTTACTTTCTGTCCATAAATTGTATATATTTTAGATGGATTAACCCTATCTATTACACGCATCAAATCATAAAAATCAGAGTGATCACTCAATCCTATCCCTATTCTATCTTCCCAGCTCCTACTCACCGCCCATCCTGTAAAATATATGGGTATAGCGTCATACCGCATAATAGCGTCTTTAGCGTCTTTGTTGGTTGAATGGGCTATTAATATGAAAGGTTCCTCAACATCCTGATTCCACCGTTCATATCTACTATTTAGTTTTACTCCCAGCTTCCTATAAGCCTCGTTATACTTGTACACACTATTACTGACATATAGATTATTATACCAATCTAGTAACTGGGTCAAAATTTGGGCCTTACCCAGTGAATAGCCGATAGCAAGAACATTAATATTCTTTCTTAATAGCTCCATTATCAAGCTATTAGCCGATTTAGCCAATTCATTAAAGCTATCAAATTTATACTTAGGGTCTCCATAAGTCGCCTCTATAATCAAGATCTCGGCTTCCCTAGGCCTAAATCCTTCCAAGAACAGTCTGGATCTAATATTAAGGTCACCCGTATATAATATCCTATCCTCTATTAGAGCCGCTTTAGAACCCAATATATGCCCCGAATCAATGAGAGTAATGTTGTCTATATTCTCAACCAGCCGCCCCATCTTTATGCCTTTCTTGACTGCTAGCTCATAGGTTTCTCTAGAAGCTACGAGTTTACCTAAAGCGTTACGTGGCAGATGATCGCTATGTGCATGGCTAATAATATGATAATCGGCGGATACCCCTGAAGCCTTATCTATAGCATATCTATATTTAGCCGTCTCAACAATTAATCCGCTTCCAGCTCTTCGTATCTTGATATCCACAATATCCCCTCAGCTATCAAGGTTATAACCCTATAATTTATTTAATATTTTATTCCAGAATAATAATTTGTTATATAGTTGCATAGGTGTTTTGAATGGCTAAGATCAAGATAGGTTTAGTCGGCAAGACAAATACCGGTAAAACGACCTTCTTTAATGCAGCGACATTATTATATGCAGAGGTACAGCCATATCCATTCACAACTAAGCAACCAAATATAGGTGTCGCACATGTATCTGCACCATGTGTATGTAAAGAATTTAAAGTAAAAGATAATCCCAGAAACAGCATATGTATAAATGGATGGCGATTCCATCCAATTATTCTTATAGACCTACCGGGACTAATAAAAGGCGCGCACCTAGGTAAAGGCCTAGGCAACCAATTCCTAAGTGTAGCCTCACAATCAGATGCCCTACTTCATCTAGTTGATGCATCTGGAAGTATAGACGCTGAAGGAAATATCGTGGAACCCGGATTCGGAGATCCAGTCAGCGACTATTTTGATACTGAGGAGGAACTTGTTATGTGGTATCTAAAGATGATTGAAGGCAATCGCCAGAATATCGAGCGTAATGAGAAAAAATATGGTACAGTAGAAGCGCTACATACAGTCTTGTCAGGAAGCAAAGTTAGCGTCGAGCATATAGAGTTATCATTAGCACTAAGCGAGTTATCGGATAAACCTTTTAGGAAATGGGACATCGAAGAATCCCGTAATTTCGCATATATAATCCGTGACATATCTAAACCTACCGTGGTAGTTGCAAATAAAATAGATCTGGAAGGCGCAGAAGAAAATTACACGCGGCTGAGTAAAGCCTTAAAAGACGTCGTAGTGGTGCCGGCCAGTGCAGATGCTGAGTTGGCTCTCAGACGAGCGCAGCATAAAGGCTTAGTTGAGTATATACCTGGAGACGAAGAATTCAGGGTAAAAGACCCATCAGCTCTAAATGAAAAGCAAAAACGAGCATTGGAATACATGGAGCGCTTTGTATTCTCCAAGATTATGCGTACCGGAGTTCAATTCGCCTTGAACACACTGATCTTCAAGGTAATGGCGTTTAAGTATGTTTACCCCGTCGAGGATACTAAGAACCTTAGTGATAAGAGTGGTAAAGTTCTTCCAGATGTATTTTTGCTACCAAGAGACGCGTCCCTAATGGATCTAGCGGGTGAAATACATACGGAGTTAGCTAAAAAATTGATCTATGGTGTTGACGTTAGAACAGGATTGAAGTTACCAAAAGATTATCTGTTACATGACAGAGACATAGTTCATCTTGTTACAGCTACGAGGAAAAGGGTTTAATATACATGAATAAAGCGATTCTCTATAAAGGTGAAATTCTATATAAATATGGCTTTCCCAATCATGTTATGAATCCAGATAGGTTTAAGGTATTTCTGGAAAAAGCGGGTAAACGATCATTTCTCAATAAGAACACCCTGGTCATAAAACAGAGTAAACCTGTTGAATTATCTATCCTCAAGTTATTTCATACACCTAGGCATATCGATTTCGTTAAGAAGATGTCGGATAGGGGAACGGGCCTTCTAGATTATGGCGATACGCCAGCATTTAAGGGTGTCTTCGAGATTGCATTGCACTCTGTAGGAGCTACCCTAGACGCCTCCCTCTCTGTCATTTCCGGCGAAGCAAGCTATGCATTTAACCCTGCAGGAGGCTGGCATCATGCTAGACGCGATAGAAGTGGAGGTTTCTGTGTATTTAATGATATCGGTGTGGCTATAGAATATCTATTAAGAAAGGAGCTAGTGGAGAAGGTATATTATATCGATATCGATGCCCATCATGGAGATGGTGTATATTATCCATTTGAAGATTATCCCCAAGTATATATCTTTGATGTACATGAAACAGGTAGATACTTATATCCTGGAACAGGATTTGAATGGGAGACCGGTAAAGGAGATGCTGAGGGGACAAAGGTAAATATTCCTCTAAATCCATTATCTGGTGATGATGAGTTATTGAGAGCCATGGATAAGGCATATGAATTCGGACTTGAGATCGAGCCTGATATAATTATTTTACAGGCGGGTACAGACGGGATTATTGGAGACCCAATTACTCATCTGCAATATACAGTTGATGGCCATAGAAAAGCTGTTGAAATAGTCAAGTCTCTAGCGGACAAGACATCTCAACGATTGGTAATTTTAGGAGGCGGAGGATATAATATCCACAATATTACAGAAGCATGGATAAATATCTTAGATGTGATTACTAGCTGATGACAAAATATAATTATTTCCTCTTCAATAGATCTAGGAAACTGCGAAATAGATATATCTATAGATATGTGGACCATCATAATATGGTCATAGGCTATATGGAAATAGACCCTAACATTGTCTCAAAAACTAATTTAATTGATATTATAATAGATAGTAAACCTCTAAATAGATACTTATCCAAAATAGAGAAAATAGTATTAGATCTATATTGGGTTGGTGAAAAAATTTATTACCTAATACTATTTTACCCTGGAGATGAAGCGCTACATGTGATGAGAAATATAGAATCATTTAAGGTGTACACTACACAATGGAAAGCTTTAGATATTTCTCCTGCGTTTAATAACAGACATGACCTCCGATTTGACTATCTATTTTCATTATCTAATTTGTATATTCCACAGCAAAGGCCGCCTATTAAAGTAGCTAGGAAAGTCGAGTTAGATATTCCTAAGATATATATCTACAACCACTCGGTACCAATAAGCTTTACTGGGCTTAAGCTACCTGTTAAGCCTGCAGCTGATTCCATATTGATTACTATGTTAAATCCCTATGGATTAGTAAAAGAAGAATTGGATTATGATGATTACCGCTATATTGTTAATTATATTCTCTATAAGATTGATAATATGGATCCATTAATTAATATACGAAACCTATCTAGATACTTTTTATCTCTACGAGACTACATAACCCTTATAAAAAACCAGTTTAAAGGAAGAAAATGCATAGTAATCACTCCATTTGTGGACCTCTCTACAGAAGACGAAGCCGAATATTACATTATATTATATAATAAAAATACTATAGAAGAACATAAGTTGGATAGAGAAAAAAAATTAGGTATAGATATAAATGATATAAAATTTAGATTTTCAATCGAGAGGAATTATATCGTGTATGGATTCCATAGGATCGCCGTCAGGCAATCCGTACATATCAACGGTATAGGAATACCGGATTCTAAGAGACACTGTCAAGTATTAATAGATAATAAATTATACATCGATTCTGGTAGTAAACCACAGATCCTTTATCTACCTAGAATGTTATCGGAGAGTTTCTGAAATAATAAGATTTTTCGACATTATCTCTAATCGTCTTAACAACGCTTTTAGAGATTTGTATGTCATCAGCGATATCACTTATACTCCAATCTTTCTCCAATCCATATAATATTGCATCGATCTTTTCGTCTGTTATCGCAACTCTTTTGAAGCTATTCTTAAACATACTCCAATGTCTAGGTTCCTCGGTATTTTTCATTAAATGTGACACACGCAACGCTCTAGATAGGCTCTTTAACTGGGTCTTATATATGCCTGTGAGAGGAAGAATATCCGAACAACCAGCGTAATATTTGCTAAATGACCCGGTAATCCATTCACTCTTATCTATATCTCCACTCACGATGAAATTGTACTTTCTCGCATAATGACGCATAAATAATGCTTTAATATCGTCATCTATCATCGGTTCTCTCTTAAGGCTTTTATAACCTAGATCAGGTATATTCCGCTTGAGATACCTATATATATGATTTATATCTACTTGTGAAAAATTAAACTTTCCGTAGGTATGTAGCCGATGGATATTCTTGAGATTACTATGTCTAGTCGAAAAATGTATCACATAACAATTGGATCTACCGATACTTCTAACGGCAATCACTACATTTATCAAAGAAGGAACAGTGTTATCAACCTTTAATAAAACGCCCTCCGCCTCAAAGACTTCATAGGCACTCTTAAATTTTCTTGTTAATACATCGAGAAGAAGCTTGTAATTAACTTTCTTTATCTCCTTAATTAGGGTCGACACCTAATCCCCCCACCCCAACTCCATAATCTTAGACAATTGTTTTAAGACATAATTTCTAATCTCAGATGGTGTCTTCGGCTTAATTATTATTTTACCATTATCGATAGCCTTTCTGATTAGACTTAGCATCTGATCACCACATTTGGGGCATTTATCATCATTTTCATCAAAAGTAATTTTATGGACAAAACACTCGGGACATCTAAATAAATATTTTCTACCGGCTATTTTACCTCTTTTTGCATAAGGCTTACCTTCTTTAACAACAATGTCAATAGCGAAATCGACAGTGGGAGCGTTCGACAACCCGGTACCTATTCCAAACCCATCTACACCCGCCTCAACCAACGGCGTAATATTATCATACCTAATTCCCCCTGATACAAATATCTTGACATGGCTGTATCCCCTTTGATCTAGTTCCATTCTTACCTCCCTAACTATGTCTGCAAGGTTACCTCTCCTGCTACCAGGCGTATCTAGCCTAACCCCATATAGCTTCTTATCTAGAGATTCAGCTGCCATTAAACTCTCTATCTTCTCATCATATAAAGTATCTACCAACGCGATTCTAGGCACATCACCCTCGACAAATTTGTCAAATGCTACCCATGCTTTTTTCTGATCACCAATTATCAAGATTAGTGCATGGGGCATCGTCCCCATTGGTTTCAGCCCCATCATTTTTGCGCTTAAAACAGATGACACACCGTCGAAACCCCCGATATATGCTGCATAATCTATCATCGGCGTTATTGATGGATGCATACGTCTCGCTCCGAACGATAACAGCATTTTATTCCAAGCTTTCACTCTTACATGAGCTGCATATGTAGAGATTCCGGAGCTCTGGCATAATAATCCTAATAATGGTGTTTCATAAATACTAAAAGGGCCATATGCCCCCTCAACGTATCCTATAACCATTCTATATCCATTTACGTCTCTAGGGGGAAGAATAGTTCCTTCCTCTATGAAGTATAAGTCCAATGGTAGACCTTCCATCAATGTTAATGCCTCATATATTCCTGATATAACTCCCCAACTCCAGTTATATGGATATGCATCAAATGATATATCAAGAATGACCCTAGTTTGGTCAAGGCCTAACTTCTCTAATATTTTCTTGGTTCTAATAAAGTATATATCTGTTGTTAGACCTTCCTTAATTTCTCTGTCTAATGCGATCTTAAATAACTTCATGTGCTGAACACCTTAGATTTCAATAACAAAATTATTTATTTACGTAACATAATAATATTCGTTTTTCTCTCTTTGTTCTCTATCAAGCCTACTATTGGGTTTGTTGATTCTAGGCCTACCGCTATGTTTATCTCTACGCATCGTTATATTCACATCACTAAGAAACATGTTCATCGCATCTCTCTTAGTTAAAGGTTTAGATGCTCTACCCTCAACTCCTGGGTCTCCGCCAAATACCATTATTCTATCCGAGATAATATCAATAATTATAAGATCATGATCGATTACAAGCGCGGGTTTTCCATTTAGCTTAATAAACCTATTAATAGCCATAGCTACCTCCAACCTATCTTCTACATCGATGAATGCAGATGGTTCATCTAATAAATATAGATCTGCATCAGTTAGTAATGTTGCAGCGATATAAACCTTTTGCAGTTCTCCACCTGAAAGTGTATTTAATTTACGGTCTAGCAAGTTAATGATATTTAGAGGCTTCAATAGACTCTCATTAGCCTGGGGACTCTTGATTATCTCGCCCGCCTTATCAATTAGAAACTGCTCCACAGTTCCATCGTAATCCATCGAAAGGTATTGTGGCTTATATGCAATGCTCTCAGGCTTAAGCATGATGCTTCCCATATCCATATCGATCTCCCCCACTAATATACGCATAAAAGTAGTTTTACCTATAGCGTTAGGCCCTATCACTCCAACAACTTCCCCAAAATATAGTTCCCCCTCTTCAACCCTGAGTCTAAATCCTGGATATCGCTTTTCCAGCATTGTATATTTTATGGCTGGTACCCCTTCTATTGAATGGATAACTGCTTCTCTGGCAAAGGTGATCGGCTTTTGTCTAAACCTAATATTGTCTGCAGGTATATAGCCGTCTAGAAATATGTTTATACCTGTTCTAACACTTTCTGGCCTTGTAAATATTCCATATGCCCCGGGAACACCATATACCACGCTTATTGTATCGCTTAAGTAATCGAGGAAAGCTAGGTCATGATCCACAACTACTACGATCTTGCCTTTGTCCCTAAGTTCCCTGATAAATCTAGCTACAGCCATTCTCTGATATACATCGTTATACGATGATGGCTCATCGAATAGATATACATCTGCATCCTTTAGTGATGCCGCGGCGATGGCTAACCTCTGCATCTCTCCTCCAGATAACTCCCTTACACTCTTATTCACCGAGTCCTTTAACCCCAATCTATCAATTACATAATCATAATTACCTACTTCATCCATTGTGGTAAGAATCTTTTCAACCTTACCTCTTACTACTTTAGGGATTAAATAGACCTCTTGAGGCTTATAGGCAATTTTAATATTCCCATTATATAGCTCCTTGAAATAATAATATAACTGGTGTCCCCTGAAGTATTCCAAGACTCTATCTTCTTCACCCCCCATCAGATCCCCTAAGTTCGGGATTAGTTTGTTAGCAAGGATCTTTATCGCTGTTGATTTACCTGTTCCATTTCTACCGATAATGCCGAGAACTCCCTCCTTACTCGGTACCGGAAGTCTAAATAGCCGAAATCCATTTATATCATATTGATGTATAAGTTCCTCCTCCAACTCACTAGGGAGATTTACGATTGTTATCGCTTCAAATGGACATTTCTTGACGCATATGCCACATCCATTACATAAATCTTCATTAATATACGGCTTATCATCTTTAAACTCAACGGCGGGTAATCCCATTCTAACGACTGGGCAAAAAGTCTGGCATTCATGTGCACATTTATCAGGTTTACATAAATCCCTGTCTATGACGGCTACTCTAATCATTTGTGACACCTTGAGAGCCCATTATATATTTCTATAACCATATATAAAATGCAAAATATACTCCATGTTGGAGCAACCGTTGGATACATAATTAATATAACAACTGATATTCTATTTTTTGTATGTCTAAAGACGCTAGAATCGTAAATATCGGATGGGGACTAATTACAATATGGCTTGGCGCCTCAATAATTCTATCTACATTATCGGGAGTCGATTTCTTGGTGATGTTCTCCATCGGAACAGGAGTGACAATGCTTATATTATCATATATAACCTATAAATATACACAAAATTTCCCTTTATTATCAAGCCTAACAGGAATATTAATATTAATATTTGGATTATACTTACTGGTCGGTAGACCAGAGATATTACTCGGATTGCTCCTCATTATCCTAGGTATTTTTATATTGGTCTATGAAACTATATTGAAAACATAAGGAGTCATTTTTCACGATTTATAGCGAGCTGGTTAAAAAGGGGATACATACCGTTATATTCAAAAATCAATATGAAACTAGGATAATTATAAAGCCGGGATTTAGTATATAGTGAATTTTTATGATATTAAGAACTAAAATTACTTCAGGGTAAAGAAGAAATTTTTAGTTTGCGCTCTAAAAATATTGAAGATGGGTGGAGGCGTCACTAGAATGCTTAGGTATGTTCGGGAAAAGATAGGGATGGATCATATACTTAGGCTACTTGATGAGGATGTAGCTAAATGGTTCGCGAAGTTCGGGAGCTTGACGCCTCCACAAGAATATGGTATCAAACCTATATCTGAAGGTAAGAATGTTCTAATAACCTCTCCAACCGGCTCCGGCAAAACTCTGACAGCCTTCATATATATAATCAGTGAATTGTTTAAGCTTGCTAAGGAAGGTAAGTTGGAAAATAGGGTTTATGCCATTTATATATCGCCATTGAGAGCACTTAATAACGATATTAAGAAAAATCTAGAGCTTCCACTAAAGGAGATAACCCAGGAAGTTCTAAATAGAGGCATTGAGTTAGATGAGATTAGAATAGCCGTAAGGACTGGGGATACACCGAATTCCGATAGAGCTAAGATGTTACGTAGGCCCCCACACATTCTTATTACCACTCCAGAGAGTCTAGCATTAGTTATAACAGCACCTGTATTCAAGGAAAAGTTTAGGGGGGTAAAATGGGTCATCGTGGATGAAATACATAGTCTATGTGAAAATAAGAGGGGTGCCCATCTCTCACTAACGCTAGAAAGATTGAGAGAACTCGTCGGCCATGATTTCATACGGATTGGTCTCTCGGCAACTATAAATCCCCTTGATGAAGTAGCAAAGTATCTCGTCGGATATAACGCTGATGGAAGTCAGAGGGAATGCTATATTGTGGACGCGAGATTTTCAAAGCCTATGGATCTAAAGTTGCGGTGTCCAGTGAAAGATCTAATATTTACATCAGCTGAAGACGTCTCTAGATCAATGTATAGCTATATCTCGAAAGTTATCAGTAGATTTAAGACGACACTAGTTTTTACAAATACGAGGTCTGGAACAGAAAGGGTTGTATTCCACCTTAAAAAACTAGGGTTTGTGGACGCGGACGAGTTGGGGGCTCATCACTCAAGCCTCTCAAGAGAAGAGAGGTTCGATGTAGAAGATAGGTTAAAGAACGGAAGGATACGCGGTGTTGTTACAAGCACATCCCTAGAGTTAGGTATCGACATTGGGCATATAGATGCCGTAATACAGATAGGATCGCCTAAGGGGATTAGCCGGGGCCTTCAAAGGATAGGTAGAAGTGGACATACTATATCTCGGGTCTCCAAAGGATATTTTCTGGCAATGGATATGGATGATTTGATAGAAGATGGTGTTTTGATTAGAGAGGCTTATAATGGGAAACTGGATAATGTATCGATACCACGTAACCCCCTCGATGTGTTGGCACAGCATATTGTAGGAATGGCGTTGACACAAAAATGGAGAATAGATGACGCATATAGGGTTATAAAGAGGAGCTATTGCTTCCATACATTGGATTGGAACGACTATATTAGTATATTGAGGTACTTAGCGGGTAGATACTCAGAACTCGTAGATAGGAAAGTATATGCTAAGATATGGTTAGATGAAGATGAAGGTCTTTTCGGTAGACGTGGTAGGTTATTGAGACCGATATATTTTCAAAACATCGGCACTATTCCAGAGGAAGTAAGTGTAACTGTCTATCATGGAAGACGACGCATAGGCTATCTAGAAGAAGAGTTTCTAGAGCAGCTGATGCCAGGAGATATTTTTATATTGGGGGGCAAGGTATATCGCTTCAAATGGGCTAGGGGTATGAAAGCTTATGTAGAGCCCGCTGATGGTATGCGGCCAACGGTGCCTAGATGGGTATCTGAGCTACTTCCATTGACATTTGATCTAGGTGAAGCGATCTCAGATTTCAGATATGAGATATACAGGTACCTCAAAGATGATAGATATAATGAGGCATATGATACTATAATAAAGGAATTAAGGGCTAATGAATACGCTGCTAATAACATTATTAAATACATAGATATGCAGAGAAAATATCTATCCTCACTAGGTTATAACGATTTTCATAGCAGAGATAATCTGATTATAGAAATTTATAGAGATAGACGTGAACATTTCTACTATTTAATATTTCACACGGTTTTCGGTAGAAGAGTAAATAATGTTCTTGCACGTGCTATTGCAAATATTATAAGAAGAACTGAAGATATAAGCGTGAGTCTATTGATTGATGACCACGGGTTTGCTATTAAAGTTCCATACTTAATCGATATATCCAGTATTCTAGATAAGTTGACATCAGAGAATTTAAGAAAGGAGATATCTGAGGCAGTCCTCGATTCACAGTATATATGGCGGATATTCAGGCATGTAGCTACAAGGAGCTTTATGATACTGCGATACTATAAGGGTAGGAAAACAAGGATTCATAGACAACAGTTAAATTCAGAAACAATTTTCAAGGTTATAAGAGGCATAGAGGGTTTTCCACTCGTAAAAGAAGCTGTTAGAGAAATAATAGAAGATAAGATGGATATAGTTAATGCTGAGAAGGTATTGAGAGAGATAGAGAATGGCGCTAGACGCTGGGTCGTATTGCCACCATCAAATATACCCTCGCCGTTTTCACATGGACCCATACTACGGGGAATGAAAGATGCTGTATTGATGGAAGATAGAGTAAAAATTATCCAGCAACTATATAAGGAGATCCAGAAATTGATTATGAAAGGTGATAGGCATAAGAGATAGTTTTACAAGCATCATATCAATAAATATCACTATGATAAGATAATTAGATAATGGTAGACGGTGTCAAAAGGATTGATAAAGATATATAAGGAGCTATATATAACGGACCCATGGCCCGCCGTATATTTAGGCGAATATGACGCCTTAATACTAGCAGATTTACATTTGGGTATTGAAGGCATCTTGTCTAGTGAAGGTGTATATCTGCCTAGAAGAGTAAGTAAGACGACACTGGACTTGGTGATATCTGCTATAGAGGATGTCTCGCCTAATAAAGTGATTTTTTTGGGCGATGTTAAGCACGGATTTTCATTGTTGCAGGTATCTGAATGGGTGGAACTAAAAGAGCTATTTAATTGGTTAATAAATAAAAGGGTTTCGGTAGAGGTTGTAAGAGGGAATCACGATAATTATTTGGGTGTGCTTTTAAGTAAGTATAATATTCCTTTTCATGAAGATCGGCTTGATCTTCCGCCATATACACTGGTACATGGTCATAAAGACTATGAGCTAGATGAACTGCAAAATATAATATTAATGGGCAATGAACATCCCTCTATTCTACTTAGAGATGCAACAGGGATTTACCATAAATTTAAAGCATTTTTGTTTGGAGAGATATATGGTAAATATATTATGATTCTTCCCCCTGCATGTGAGTTAGCCCCGGGATCAACAATAAATATGATGAGTAAAGAAGAGTTTCTATCACCGATGCTTAGGAGGATCGATTTGGATGGATTCACCCCATACTTAATAGTCCCAGGTAAAATGGTTAAGAAATTTCCTCCAATTAAGGAGCTTGTTATAACTTAGGAAGTTGTATATCTGAAAATTAGGAGCTAGCTAAAGTTTAAATAGTATTCTGATAATAGAAAAAATAACTATTAGGATTGCTAGGTGTATGTTTAATGAGGCCGAATCCCAAAGTAGGCATCTTTGGATATGGAGCCTACATCCCTATGTATATAGTAGAGTCAGGTTCTATAGCTTCAGTCTGGGGTAAGCTCACAACCCCTATAAAAAGTAAGAGGTTCGCGTCAATTGACGAAGATTCTATAACAATTGCGTATGAAGCCGCTAGGATCGCAATTGAATCGAGCGGTGCCCCTCTAGATAAAATAGGGGCTGTATTCATAGGCAGTGAATCGAAACCCTACGCCGTGAAGCCCTCCGGCACGGTCCTCGCTGAAGCTCTAGGGATAGCCCCTAACACCCTTTCCGCAGACTTTGAATTCGCTTGTAAGGCTGGAACAGAAGCCATTCAAACAATAATAGGAATGGTCTCTTCGGGGATGATAGAGTATGGATTAGCTATCGGGTCAGATACAGCCCAAGGACGACCTGGAGATGAACTTGAATTTACAGCCGCAGCAGGCGGTGCGGCCTTTATTATTAGTAAAATAGAGAAAGGCGTATTGGCAGAGATAGAGGCCACATCATCATATGTAACTGACACCCCTGACTTTTGGCGGAGAAGCGGAGAGAAATATCCTAAACATCTATTTAGATTTACAGGTGAACCCGCATATTTTCATCATATAATATCTGCGGTGCAGAATTTATTTAGCGAATATGGTTTCAGTAATGAGGATTTCGACTATGCAGTTTTTCATCAGCCCAATGCAAAGTTTCCTCAGAGAGTAGCAAGAATACTTGGTTTTGATAAGGATAAAATTTCGCAGGGATTATTAAGTCCAATAATGGGCAATGCCTATTCGGGTTCCAGTTTATTGGGTTTAGCCGCAATCCTAGATGTAGCGAAGCCTGGAGAAAGGATATTATTAGCCTCATTTGGATCTGGAGCTGGAAGCGATGCTATGAGCTTGGTTGTTACTGATAAAATAGAAGAAAAACGCCCATCGAAATCCATAGCTAGGTATTTGGCGAAGGGTATTATTAGAGACTACTCTATATATGTGAAGAGTAGAGATAAGTTATTCCTTTAGAGAGGTAGATGTTCATGAATGAAGCTGTAATAGTAAATGCAGGATTCACTAGGGTAGGTGAGCTGTGGAATAAAGATATAGAGGATATCGCATTCGAAGCTATAAAGAAGGCGTTAGATGGATACGATGGCGATATTGATGCATTATATATTGGTAATATGTTAAGTAGTTACTCTAGTATCCAGGGGAATCTAGGGGCATATATAGCTGACCTTATTGGATATAGGGATATAAGTGCATTATCGATAGATGCAGCTGAAGCCTCTTCCGGAATGGCGGTATATCAAGCCATTTTATCGATACACGCCGGTCAGAATAATGTTGTGTTAGCTGGCGGCGTCGAAAAGATGACGGACATATTAACCGATGAGGCGGTGGAGGGCCTAACACTAGGCATGAATCGTGAATTAGCTATTAGATCAGGGCTCTCCATCCCCAGCGTTGCAGCCATCTTAATGGCTATGTATATGGAAAGATATAAAGTGCCTAAAGAAAATATTACCTACCTATCTGTACAAGATCATGAACACGCTTCCACCGCCCAACATTCTCAGTTCAAATCCCGAGTATCCCTAGATATGGCGATGCGTTCTCCCGTGATCGCAGATCCATTGACAATATTTGATGCCTCGCCTATCAGTGATGGAGCCGCCTTTCTATTATTAATGAATAAAGATCTTGCAGATGATCTAGGGTTAAGCTATGTGAAGATAGTAGGTATGGGTGTATCTACAGATACCACAACTATTACGGATAGGGAGGACCCCATAGAATTCGTCTCTACCAGAAGAGCAGCAGAGAAGGCTTTAGCTCAAGCCGATCTAGATATTAATGAAATGAGTATAATAGAAATTAATGACGATTACAGTATTACAGGCATTTTAGCGTTAGAAGCTATCGGCTTATATAGGCACGGTGAAGCTCCCAAACATATTAGGAATGGAGAAACAAGTATACGGGGCTCTCATCCCGTAAATACCTTTGGCGGCTCTAAAGCAAGAGGCCATCCCGTCGGAGCCACGGGGGCATATCAATTATCTGAGATATATCTACAATTAACCGGTAGAGCTGGACAAAACCAGGTATCTAACCCAAAATTTGGCCTATCTCAGATTAACGGCGGGTTGGATTCTATTTCAGTTGTATTTATAATTGGTAGGTGATAGATATGCCTGAAATTACAGATTGGAGAAGAAGAAAAGATAGGTATTTATTTAAGGGATATAAATGTACATCATGTGGAAAGATATATAATGTAAAGAGATTTAGATGCCTTAACTGTAGGAGCGAGAGTTTTGAACAGATTTCTCTGCCTAGAGAAGGCATATTACTATATTATTCTATAGTTAGGACAGCGCCAAAGAGATTCGGAAAATATACACCTTATGTACTTGGGCTTATTAGACTGAATAATGGATTGAACATATTGTCTCAGGTAGTCGACGTCTCACTTGAGGAGCTAAAGAGCGGTCTAAAGTTGGAGGCGGTATTTAGAATATTATATGAATATGGTAGGAGCGGCCATATTATTTATGGTACAAAATTTAGGCCAAAGATCACCTAAAGCCTTCTTTTTCGCTAACAAAAGTCCTAACAGCCCATCTTATTTTATTAATTAATTCTCTTCTTCTATCCTCTACTCCATGATCAACAAATTCTATCTTAACAAGATTTCCTCTATCATCTTCATCCATCGAAAAGTAGAACCTCATTGATGGCGATATTCTCCCCTCAGCCTGAGCCTTCAGGTCCTCCTCAAGATACTTCTCCAAAGATTTTATAATATATTTTACTAATCTATCGCTAGTAGGCATCTCTATCTCCCGAGATACATGGATAACGACTCTATCTTCATATATATCGGCATAACATGCATTTCTATTTTGATATTTGACTAATGTTATAGACCTAATTGGTGCAGAAGGTGCTGGTGCTACCTCTACGGCTTCCTTCTTAACTTCCTTCTCCTCCAATAATTCAGTTGCAGGCATAAAACTCTTATTTTTAAGCACTTCTTCCAATAAAGAGATTAAAGTATCAAGAGTCTTTAATTCTCCCTCCAACTCCTCCTTTTTTTTAACCAAATACTCCCTTAATTTCAGGATATCATCTATCTCCAATTATTTCACCTTTTCAGTTACCTTACTTAAATATTCCTCAACTAGACTTTTAAGTTGTTCATCGATATCTACTAACTCGTACCGTACACTAATAATTTCTTTATCTATATCTAAATATCTCCCCAAGTTTGTAGGTGTTGCTGAAATGACATAGTCAACAGGAGCAGTATTAATTACCTCCTCAAGCTCCTTTATCTGCTCTACGCTGTATCCTACCGCAGGTAATACCTTGTCTATATGGGGATACTTATTATACATTTCCTTTATGGATCCCCCTGCATATGGACGTGGATCTATTATTTCACATTCATTTTCAACAGCATATAGATAACCCATGCCATAAGGCATTTCTCCATGTGTAGTTGTAGGACCATCCTCAATAACCAGAACCTTTTTACCGCTAAGGTCCATCTTGATATCGGCCATGCCCTTTATTCCTGCATAAACTACAGTTGCTTTCGGATTTAATTTCTTAATTAACATATGACAATTATTGATATCATCTCTGGACGCAGTATTTACTTTTGTGACTACAACTATATCTGCAAGCCTAATGTTTATTCCACTTGGATAATAGGTTTCTATGTGCCTCCATCTATAAGGATCAGCTACCGTGATATAGATATCAGGCTTAATAAACGGGTAATCATTGTTGCCCCCATCCCATAGTATTACATCGCTTTTCTTCTCAGCCATTTCAAGCACTTCTTCATAGTCGATTCCACTATATACTGTAAATCCATTTAGAATATGTGGCTCGTAATCTTCCTTTTCCTCTATGGTTAGCTGGTATCTATCAAGGTCCTCTATCGAGGAAAGCTCCATAGCTCTATGAATCTTGAAATCTCCGTAGGCCATGGGATGTCTAATAATACCCACACTTAGATGTTTTTCACGCAATATACGTGAAATATAACGGGATACCGGGCTCTTTCCTGCGCCTGTTCTAGTGGCTACCACAGCAATAACGGGCTTCAATGATTTAATCATAGTATCATTGGGGCCTAATAGGTGGAATGTTGCACCTGCGGAGTTGACAAGAGCGGATTTTTCCATTACATATTGGTTCGAGACATCACTGTATGAAAAGAAGACATCAGATACGCCGAGTCTCCTTATTAGCTCTGGGAGGTCAGCCTCGGGGTATATGGGTATTCCCTCTGGATAATAGGGTCCACTTAGCTCAGGCGGATAATGTCTATACTCGATATAGGGTATCTGTGTTGCGGTAAATGCGACAACCTCATAATATGGATTGTTTCTGAAATATACGTTAAAGTTGTGGAAGTCCCTTCCACCCGCTCCCATAATTATAGCTTTTCTAGCCATAAAGGTCACCTTCCAGATTTGAATATATAATTACAATTTGTTTTTAAATAATCATGATATAAAAATATGAAATATAGATATGTATTGAATTAAGAAAAGGGTAATTAACTATAAAAAACAAGTATCCCGGGGTCTATGGAGAAGCTATAACTATCTATTCACCTCTCTTACCAAGCACTATCTCAATTATACTGACGTTCCTTGCGTTCTCTCCTTCTCCCACTAGTTCTGTACCTATCTTGACATCCTTGACCTCAACTTTGTCTTCAAGTAGCCTCCTCTTGATAATTTCGGCTACATCGACGGCTTTTGATATTGCTTTGCCTCTAGCTTTTAGAACTATTTGTTCGGCGCCGCTATCAAACTGTAGAAGTGCTGCGAGTACATAGTTCATTACTGACTTTCGTCCAACAAAGATTGCTGGTGGCTCACTCATGCTTTACACCTACATTAACATTATCTTGAGAATACGGATATTTAAATCTTTACTGTATATCGATCTATTTATACATACAAAATATGGCTAAATATATCTAAACTTCTATATGTAAATCCTCCTCCTCCGCTTTAAGAAGCCAATTGACGGGGATAGGTGGAAAATCTTCTCTATGAAATAGTTTTCTCTTTATTGACAGCGGTAATACCCTTTTCTCCAGCTCTATCTCAGCGATTTTGATCGGGTCTGTTTCTTCGATACCCTCGATAAATAGGGGTGAACCAAATTGTATTTGTATCGCCCTTATCCCCACTATCCTAGCTCTTTCATATGCTGTAAGTCTAGGAGGGCCTATGGGAATTAAATCTTTATAGGACTTTCTTTTCTTCATTGTGCTCACTTTAGAGCTATTTACATAACCTAATATAAATATTTAGCTACTTAAAAAGGTATCGGGCGTAAAAAGCCATAAGAATTAATAGTGTAGTGTATTATTATCAGTAAATCTATCGGAATATATTGATGATTTAATTAGGGATTAACCTATTATTTTATATCAATATGTGATGGTTTAATGAGTGAAGCAGAGTTATTATATGAGATTACTATAGGAGGACTGCGATTCAAGGCCTCAATAAAAAGATATTATCATACAGATCTATTTCTCAAGTTATCTCACAGGGGGAATTTCACTGCATTTTCGTATATTAAAAATAAGATTTTCTTTATGCAGTTAAGAATGGGTTTAGGTGGCACAGCAGAGGAAAAAGAAGTTGAGCCTGGAACCCTGATATATGATTCAGCTGAAGATGCGTTGGGTATAGTTCTCGAGAAACTGGAGCTTGGCAAGCATCAGATTCAAGTTGGGACTGTTGAGGGTAATATAGAGGAGTTAACTAAGTATCCCCGTGCAGCTATCGCTAAATTTACGCTGCTGTAGGTACATATACTTCTAAATCCCTATTCTTTTCCACCAGCTTTAATTTACCTTCGGAAGCAAGTCTCCTCAAAATAGTTCTGCTTTTACTTATCTTGAGATCCATCTTCTTAGTTAGGATATAAGGCGTAATATATTTGGATTTCATTATAAACTGCATTATCTCCTTCTCTTCTCCTGAGGGAAGGTTATATTTATATACTGTTTTTCTCTTCTCTTCACTGGCTTTTTGACTTCTACTTTTAGCCATCATCTTTTTTAATTTTGTTATTGTAGGTTTTTTCTGTCCTCCCATAACTCACACCCTTACTATTTACCTATATTTAATCAATATACCGTAATATAAAACTTTTCAACCGATAATTTTCCTCTGCATTCTAAACATTTCAATGACTTCTTTTTCGGTCGTTGCGTCCTCCGGAGCTTTGTCTTCTCTAAATCTACCTGTGAATCTCGGAAATCTTAATGCTAAGCCAGCCTCATCCTCAATAACTCCATATCCACAGGTATGTACTGGGCTTATAGTTATCTCTGCAGCGGTAATTTCTAATACAATCTTGGGCTCTATCCAGAAGTCTGGGGTCATTATAGACTCTACCCTAGCAGGTTTCCTATCTAGCCTGTATTCCCTTACCATCTTATCCATCAGTTGAAGCTGTTCATCTGTAAATCCGGTTCCAACCTTGCATACAGTCTTAAAGACATCATTCTCTTTATCATAGACCGCCATTAAGAATGAACTGGGTATTCCTCCTTTTCTTCCCCTACCATAAAGTGCTCCTACAACAACTAAATCAAGGGTATCAGTTAATTCCGCCCTATAATCTCTCTTGAACTTTATCCATAACCAACCTCTAGCACCAGCTTGATAGATAGATTCTTCTCCAGCTGATTTACATAGTAATCCTTCACATCCTGCCTCAATAGCGAGATGAAAGAATTTCCAAATGTCATCAATGGAGTTGGGTATCATCATTTCGGATAGACTTATCGAATCATCAGGTTCCACCATCCGCTCTAAGAGTTTCCGTCTTTTCAGCAAAGGTTTCTTAATTAGGCTACCTTCATCTTCATGATATAAAACATCGAATAGTTTTAGAGTTACAGGTATCTCTTTTACAATTCTATCTATGTCATATTTTCTCTTACGATGCATTAGGACTTGAAAAGGAAGCATCTCCCCAGTTTCTGGATTAACCGCTACAGCTTCTCCTTCAACAATGAATCGTTCTCCATGTATATTCCTTTTCACTACTTCAACTACATCTGGAAATTGATTAGTAATATTTTCAAGCCTTCTAGAAAAGATATAAACATTATCATTATCCCTATGTATCTGGAGCCTCTCTCCATCATATTTATACTCAAGTATAAGCTTACCCCCTGTTTTTTCCCAGATTTCTTCGGGGCTCTGTAATCGCTCCGCCAACATTGGTCTTACGGGAATCCCTATTGTAACATCCACATTCTTTATGGCTTCTAAACCCCCCGAATATATAATACTAGCTATCTTACCAATATCAGGCATAACATTATATGCATCCTCCACATCCTTTCTCCATTCCTTAGAACCAAAAGCTATGGATAATGCATCGAGGATAGTCATGTCAGCCACTCCTAATCTAAGATTTCCATCGGCTATTCTCGCTAGGTATCTCGCTTCCAAAGGATCGGCATTAATCAATAATCCTGAGAGATAGTTCACCTTATCGGTTATCGCTCCTTCCCCACTTATTCTACAAATTTTATCAAAGGTATTGTATACTCCTTCTACTGTTAATTCCTCTATATATAGGCTATACTGCTTCCTTTTAGATATGAATTCCTCCGCTACTTTACCTATATCCCCAACTTTTAATAAGAAATCCTCAACCTCTTTATTATCATATCCAGCTGCAATAGCAATAGATCTAATGATAAGTTTTTCGCTCAGCCCTAGTTCTAGACCTATGTATGGAGGATGTATTTCCCCTATCAATAAATAAGTTATCTTAGCGATTTCCTCGGATGATTTTGCTTCTCTAAATAGATCGACAAGTATATTAGTCATCTCTATACGTCCACTGGTCAATTCTAATTTCTCGAAATACTTGGCTAACGATAAGAACCTCATTCTCACCATAAATACCATTAACAGATATGTTATTAAATTAATAGCTGAGAGAGAAACAAAACATTTTAATCAATTTAGGCTTATTATATTGATTATTGAGGGGTGGTATGCATAGTTGATTAGTCCAGAGATACCTGCCTTCTTCATAGCATCAGTTATAATATTTATAGGCTTTTTTGGCTCCGTCCTATTAAATAAATACAGCATACCCGATACTATATTCTTAATCGCCTTTGGCTATTTTCTCGGATCAGGCTCAGCATTAATATTTGGAAAACCTTTTCTCTCTCCGTCGGAATTCGAGAATATTGCCCCGGTAATTGGAGCACTGGCTCTTATCGCTATAATGTTTGAGAGCAGCCTTGACATCGACATAAATGAATTAATAGTTACGGCTAGACCAGCATTAATATTATCGATATTTTCATTCTTCCTCTCTACTATTCTTACATATATAATATTATATTATGTATTACCGATTTTTGGATTCTACCAGTTCACAGGAGATGTCTTAGTAACATTATTGTTGAGCTCTATTATTGGAGGCAGTAGCGGCGCGGTTGTTGCCAGCATAGCAACAAGAATAGCTATCCCCAGTAATATACAATTAACTCTAAGTATAGAGTCTGTATTAACAGATGTCTACGTTATTGTCTCCGCGTTGACTATACTATCTATTATTACCGCTGGGACTACTGAATTAGGGTCTATAGGGAGTTTCATAGCATCGCGTTTCTCAGTCAGCCTAGTCATAGGGGGTATAGCGGGGATATTTCTCTCAAATATTTTACATAGATTAAGGAGGGAGAAACACCTCTATACAATGACTTTTGCTTTCCTTATTCTACTATATGCTGGAACAGAGTTCCTTAATGGTAGCGGCGCCATTAGCGTATTGACGGCAGGCATTATACTTTCCAATATAGGTGTATTTACAGGTTTTATCAAGAATAACGAGATGATAGAAATAGTTAAGTTCCAAAGATATAATCTAGAAACTCTACACTCAGAGCTGACACTGCTATTAAGGATTTTCTTCTTCGTAGAGGTTGGGTTAATAATTAATCTAACACATGTTGATACAATAATTGTATCGATAATACTTTCATTATTACTATTGATAGCTAGATTCCTACCTTCATTTAGTACAGCAAAGATTCTAGGCTTTAACATTGGTAGAGGTATTGCAGCTACAGCTATGTCATTTATGTATGGCAGAGGTCTAGCAGCGGCAGTTATGGCTATAATTGCAAAGCAACAATTATCGAAGTTCATCGAGATACCTGAGGTACTTAGCTATCTTGTAGAAATACCTTCCGCAGTAGTTCTATTTACAAATATCATAATGACAATAGGCATAGTCTTAATTAGAAAAGAAATTAGGAGGCTAATATAACAACCACAAGAAAAATATTAATTGGGGACTAATAGTAATAGATTAATTCTTTTTCTTCAAGCTCCTCCTTTAACTTATCCACCGCCTTATATACTTCCTTTTCTTTCCGTGCGCCTGTACAAACAATCTTGCCGCTTGCAAATAGTAACAATACAACCTTTGGTTCCGACATAGAATATATTAACCCAGGAAACTCTTCAGGTTCGTACATAGCATACTCTAGTTCCTCAGCGGCTCTCTCCAAGTCGATCTCTCCCTTCAAATTACCACTAGCAACGACATTTTGGATCTTCACATTTACCTCGGGCTTCTTTATTATCCCTTTGCTCTCAAGCGCTTTAATAATTTTATCGACTGCTTTATAAGCTTCTTTCTCGGCTTTGGCTCCAGTTATGACCATGTTTCCAGAACCGAAAATCAATATTGCTGTTTTAGGATCCTTTAGTTTAAAAACTAATCCAGGAAACCTTCTTGGATCATACTCTGCGTGATGGAATTTTTCCAGGATTTTCCTCAGATTAATTTGTTGATTGATAGTTACACTGGCAACTACGTTCTCAATTTTTACGTCGGGCTTAGGACTGCTCAAATCTCGACACCACATTACCATATAGGAAATGGAAAATATTAATTATTCCTTATAAAGATATATAATTAACTAATCTACCTCAGCCCTATTTTCATTAATATACTCTTCTTCACTCAATTTGCTTCTTTTAATCTCATCCGAGACTTCCAATAAGAATATCACTAGAATAATAATTCCAATAAGATAATAGTTGAACGGCGGCTGTAATAACCTCGGGATTATGCCTATTCCGGGAATTACATATTCCACCTTACCTATTATATATCCCTCTGTTACTCTCCACGCATCTGGGAATGAATTATTATCACCTTTTGTTCTAAATATCGGTGGGTCTCTACTAACCACTTCATATATCCTATGAACAATTCTTTCAGATGGATTGAATGGATTATAGAAAACTATAATATCCCCTACATCTAAAGTTGAAGGGTCCACGCTCGATACAACTATCAGATCGTTAACTTTTAATGTCGGATACATACTATTGGAGACCACAACCATAAATGGATATTGGGTTCCAAATACAAGCTTAACACCATTAATGAATACTAAAAAAATTAGAATGGCTATCGCGATAGAGATTAAGACCCTCGTAATGGCCTTTCTAACGGGTTTATTAGCGTTCGTTTGGGGCTCCAATTATACCATCCCTGCTAAAATGGATATTATTAGTAATACCCAACCAATTATTAATAAATACCGGACAAACTTCTTTGCTACAGTAAAAAGCTCTAATATAAGGTATACAGCCGTCAATGATATCAAAATAGTGAAGGCATCGCCATATAATAATGCGATATCCGGATTATTCTTAAATATCGTTAATTCGAAGAAATCAGCTATAATTTCTCTTACAAAGTAGTACAATGCATATATAATATTGATTATTTGATCCATTTCAAGTGGCGGCAATGCTGACATTATCTACTCACCCCCCGCAATAGAAATAATTGAAGGTAATTTAAATATAAATGAATTGAATATCCCCTGTAGTATGTAGGGGTCAACACTCATAAGCATCATCATTATTCAGATTGCTTTGTATATCATCCCCCAAAAGGATATTAAGGCGAGGTATAATAAATTAAGACCACTCATTATACATATGATAGCTCTTATAGTTCCAGATAACTATAAAGTAATGAGTTATGTATGGCTCAGGACTTTTGATAGGGCTCAAAATATACAAGGACTAATGAGAAGAAGGATATTAATAGAGTGATTAAACTAAAGGTTCTAATCCTAGTTTCCGGAATATCCAATTTCTTTATGTTGTATGATGCAGAAACAGATACCGGGTTATCAGTAGGATTCACCAATATAAATATGTATATCCCCCATCTATCAGCAGTTACCTCTAGAGATAATGATCCTGTTACATTTTTCGGTCCCCATACTGTTCTTTCTCTAGACTTTATAACAGGGAATTCTCCGCCTACATATGCACTGGGAGCCGTTTGAATTATCTCTAGATAGATACTGTATTCACCTGTCGATAAAGTGAAGTCTATCGTATCTCCCTTCTCCATTTGAAAGGCCGAGATCTTTGACTGGTATGGAGAAATTTCATATTCAACAGATTTGCTGAAAGCGACAGATACTACTTGCTCAGAAAATAGGTATACTAATAAACTTGATAATGTGATTATGAGCAAGAGTATGACTATTTTTCTCATACCAATAATCTATAATAAGAATCTATTTTTAACTATTAAATTGCTAGAAAATATTTTAATATTTAAATTGAGCATTCTTTATAGTATAATAGAGGTGTCTCCCTAATGGGTTTAGCCAAGTACGCCACCTACCGTGTTGTAAACGCTTTAGTAATACTCTTTCTAGTTTTGTTAATTACAGCTGTAATTATGAATCAATATGTAGAGGACACGATAAAAACGGAGATTGAATCCATAATCCAGCAAGAGGTGTATAGAAATCCGCAATATGCCCAGCTATCTCCGGAGGAAAAGGAGCAGATCGCTCAAGTTAGAAGAGACTTTTATTATACTAAATATGGATTAAATCAACCTTATATAGTTAGAGTATTGTATAGAGCGTATGATGCGCTCACATTTAAATTCGGTAGAGCTGTTACTCTAAGGAGCTCAACAGGCTCTTCATTAGTTGTAGATATTATTCTGGAGGCTCTACCAAGGACCATACTCCTCTTTACAACAGCTACAATTATAACAATTATAATTGGGATTATCCTTGGGATGAAATCAGCGGTTAAAGTAGGCTCTCTATTCGATAGAACTATATCAACTTTCGCGCTCTTTACGTACAGCCTACCAATGTGGTGGACAGGCTTATTATTCATCCTATACTTCTCCTATATGTTAAACATATTCCCATCGGGTGGGATAGTTAGCACTCCTCCCCCTGAAGGATTCGCCTATTATTTGGATGTGCTATGGCATATGGCTTTACCAACAATCACAATAGTATTCGTTAATTTCGGGGGATGGTCATATATGACTCGAAGCATAGTCACCAATGTTATGACTGAAGATTTCGTAATTACAGCTAAGGCCAAAGGTGTTCCAGAGAGAAGCATCTTATATGGACATGTATTTAGGACAGCAAGTCCGCCACTTGTCACCTCTATGGTACTCTCACTCATATATTCGCTGAGTGGAGCGATCATTACTGAGGCCGTTTTCTCTTGGCCAGGAATCGGGAGGCTATACTGGATGGCTATTAGCAGCGGAGATATGCCTGTAGTCTTGGGATTAGTATATATCACTACATTCCTGTATGTATTTGCTGTTCTAATACTAGACTTTATATATGGTTTATTGGATCCCAGAGTTAAAGTCGGAGTGTAGCAGGTGATTTAAAGAAAATGTATGTACTAGGATGGAGAGGAGTAATAAGAGAATTCATGCGATACAAAGGAGGCATATTTGGCTTAATCCTTCTTATATTCCTCGTTGGATTAGCGATATTTGCACCTGTATTGAGCTCTACAGACGTGTTCTATAAATGGTATGAACCTACATATTGGGCCGCCCAAAATTTACCTAAAGGTGTCCCACCAGAATGGATAAATATGTTTGGAGATAAGACCTACGCAACTCAAGCAGTATTGACACCTGAAATTAGTCAACCATCAGCATTACTATATAATATAACATTTAAGTATGAATATACTGCGGATATACCGCCATATGACATTATTATAGATATATTCTCCAATATCACGGAAGGAAGTCAGATGGTCATCTTTATGGATATAATAAGGCCAGATGGACTACGAATATACCGTGTAGTAGATGTACAATCAGATCAATCTATCGTCAAGATAAGCTTGAGGAGTGCCGTTGATGCTCCTAAGAAAATATTCGTCTTCGGATTACAGTTCGAGACCGAGGAAACCCGTAGAGAGATAACTGAGAAAGGATTGTTGAGTGTCCTGAACCCAATGGATGTTGTATTCGGTGTAGCAGAGGAAGGCATAGTATTTGGACGGTCAGGGCCATTAAACGGTGAATATATCTTCAATATAATTGTATACAGATTGACAGAGGAGAATACCTTAAACGATATCAAACTAACTATCGCTGGAAGTGTTTATGGAATTATGGGAACCGACGCCCTAGGTAGAGATCTATTCGGCGGAATAGTATGGGGATCAAGGATCGCTCTAATCATAGGGTTAGGCGTAGCTATTATAAGCGTGGCTATCGCACTAGTATATGGTACACTAAGTGCATATGTAGGGGGTTGGACCGACGAAGCATTACAACGAATACAGGAATTCGTAATCTCAATACCTGTATTACCTCTATTATTAATACTGGCATATGTATTTACGCCTTCTGTATGGAACCTGATATTTCTTCTAGTCATATTCTCCTGGCCGGGTCCCGTTAAAACGATTAGAAGTATGGCGCTTCAGATAAGGGAGCAACTATATATTACCTCTGCGAAAGCCATAGGCCTCTCGACATGGAGGGTTATAAGTAGATATATTCTTCCACAGATTTTGCCTTATACCTTTGCACTAGTCGCTTTCTCGGTCCCTGGAGCTATACTTACAGAGGCGGGTGTAAGTTTCCTATTGGGTAACCAGGGAGCATTAGAAGTTACATGGGGCAGAATATTGAATGACGCAGAGAAATATTCAGCTGTTCTCACCGGAATGTGGTGGTGGGTAATACCCCCCGGACTGATGATAAGCATCGCGGGCTTAGCTTTCGTATTAGTAGGTAACGCATTAGATAGGGTCTTGAATCCACGACTATTAAGATAATAGGTGCAAATAAAGATGTCTGAAAAGCTATTGAGTGTAGAAGGACTAAAAGTATATTACTTTACATCAGGAGGAACTGTAAAAGCAGTTGATAAAGTTGATTTCTCATTATATAGGGGTGAGGCTCTAGGAATCGCAGGAGAATCCGGTTGTGGCAAATCTACACTTGGATATGGCCTTATAAATCTAGTGCCTCCCCCAGGTAGAATAGTAGACGGCCATATACTTATTGATAATGTGGATGTAGCTAAGCTAAATGAATCTGATCTTCGTAAAAAAGTAAGATGGAGAAAAATTAGTATGGTTTTCCAAGGGGCAATGAATGCATTAACCCCAGTCTATACTATTGGAAAACAATTGGCCGAGCCCTTGACAATACATACAGCAATAAGTTATAAAGAGGCCCTCAATAAAGTACAGGAGATACTTCCACTTGTCGGTCTTAGTCCAGAGATAATACGAAGATATCCTCATGAGTTAAGCGGAGGAATGAAACAAAGAGTAATGATCGCTATGGCTTTAATTCTAAATCCCGATATCATAATAGCTGATGAGCCTACAACAGCTTTAGATGTCATTGTCCAAGCACAAATTCTCAATTTATTAAAGAAATTAAGAAGAGAGCTTGGGGTCACATTAATCCTTATCTCCCACGATTTAAGTATCATGGCTGAAGTTGTTGATAGACTTATGGTGATGTATGCAGGAAAAGTTGCCGAATTAGGTAAAAGCGACGTAATATTTTCGGCGCCCTCTCATCCATATACTCAAGGCTTAATAGCCAGCATCCCCAAACTCGGCGAGAAAAAACTTAATTATATTCCAGGCTTACCTCCCGACTTAAGAAATCCTCCCGTTGGATGCCGATTTGCTGATAGATGTCCCATGGTAATGGATATATGTCGGAAGGAGGAGCCCCCATTCTTTGAGATAGCTAAGGAGCACTTCGTATCATGCTGGTTATATAGGTGATCATATGATGGCTACTACAGATATTAAGGAATTGGTTAAGAATATAGACCAGAATAATTTGATGATTGTTCGTGAGCTAAAGAAATATTTCCCTATTAGAAGCGGCTTTACAGACTTCATATTTAGGAGACCATCAAGGTTCGTAAGAGCTGTGGATAATATAGATTTTGACATTCCAAAAGGAAAGATATTTGCGTTGGTAGGAGAATCGGGTTGTGGCAAGACGACAACAGGAATGACATTAATACGATTGTATAACCCGACAGGTGGACACGTATTATTCGAACCCAAAGAGGACACATTAAAGGACTTACGGGAAATATCTAATGGAAGAATAATGGAATATGATGGTTATATAGACCTGGCAACCATACCTGGAAAATGGCTTAAACCATTAAGGAGGGATCTGCAGATTGTTTTTCAAGATCCATATTCCTCCCTAAATCCTGCATACAAAGTCTATGATATATTGGAGGAGCCCATGAAAGTCCACGGAATCGGGGACTCGAAGGATGAAAGGTACGATATGGTCCTTAAAGCTCTTGAAGAAGTAAAACTAGTCCCTGCAGAAGACATAGCCAACAGATTTCCACATATGCTCTCCGGGGGGCAAAGGCAGAGAGTTGTCTTAGCACGTGCATTATTATTAAACCCTAAGTTCATTGTGGCCGACGAACCTATAGCTATGATTGATGTATCTTTAAGAGCAGAAATACTGATTACCCTGCTAGACTTGAAGGAAAAACATAACATAAGTATATTATTCATAACACACGACCTAACATTAGCAGGTAACATTAGTGAATATATAGCTGTGATGTATCTAGGTAAGATAGTTGAAATGGGTAAATCTGATGTCGTAATCAAGAAGCCACTACATCCCTATACTAAAGCGTTAATAAAAGCCATCCCTACACCAGATCCCAGTATGAGGAAGAAGATGAAGGACATTTGGATTAAAGGAGAGGTTAGTAGTGCTGTAAATATACCTGAAGGCTGTAGATTCCATCCTAGATGCATGGCTTATGAGGAACATCCTGAGATTCAAGCTAAATGTAGGGAGAGTGAGCCTCAGCTTATTGAGGTGGAAAAAGGACATTACGTATCATGCTGGTTATATAAATAAAATAGTTGTATTTTGTTATATATTATATACTTAAATATGATTTATTTATAGTTATTACAACACGTTATATCTTAATAATCTATCTAAATTAATAATATATTTTACTTACTTAATGATTGATAAAGTTTATATAATGCCAAACTAAAGAAGTATATATGAGGTGTAATATTATGGTTAGAAGTGTCAAAGCAATTCTACTAGTTCTACTCTTCGTATTAGCTCTGGTACCAGGGTACACATTAACAACCTTATCACAAGCCGATCAACCGGGTCCACCTCTAGATAAGATATTTATCGATGTAAGGCTGTCACAGGACGTAGGTTTGGGAGACGTAGCTGCAGGTAGGACAGACCTCTTCCTATGGGGTGTATCACCCGCTACATTAGAGAGGCTACCATCTGCGGTCAAGGAGAATCTGAAACTTGCCGAAGCTAGATCTGCATTCTGGTCATATGTATTCAATCCAGCTTATACACCTGAGTTAGGGCCTGGAATAATAAATACAACAGCTGGGGAGGTGCATTTCAATCCGTTTGCTATTAGGAAAGTAAGATTTGCAATGAATTTCATACTAGATAGAAAGTTCTTGATAGATAACATACTGCTTGGCGGAGGAGAGCCAATGTTCAGCCCCATAATGCCGGCTAACCCATTCATAGACCTAATAGCCGACATTATAGTTGACTTAGGTTTCACACCTGAGGGTAACAGGGAATTAGGTATACAAATGGTTGACGAGGCATTAACAAAAGTATCACAGCAATTAGCAGGTACTCCCTATTCACTCGAGAAAGTAGCTGATCCAGCTGCACCAGCCGGATTCTGGTGGAAATTCAGTGGACCTGGAGTGCCCGATGGAGAAGAGATTGTTACTGTAAAGTTCATAATTAGAATAGAAGACGAGAGGCGTGAGGGAGGTCTCTCATTCGCTAACTGGATAGAAGAGGCAGGTATAAAGGTAGATAGGCTAGAGTATGATAGAAGGAGAGCCATATTCACAGTCTACATTACAAACCCAGCAGACTACCTCTGGAACATCTACACAGAAGGATGGATATCACTTTCAGACTATCCATATGTAGAGTTCGACTTCAGCTTCTTCTACTCACCGCCACACGGATTCGTACCAGCATTCCCAATCGAAGCATGGCTAGTATATAGAAACGCTTCGATAGAGGAGCTTGCAGAGCTGATAGAGACCGGTGCTATACCCAGTCCAGAGGAGTATGAGCGCATCATACGTGAAATAGCTGAATTGGGTCTAAAAGAATCCGTTAGGATATTCGCTGTAAACACAATAGAATACTGGGCCTACAACCCACGAGTCCAGAACCTAGTGGGTGGATTCGTAACAGGACCAGCAACTATATGGCCATATAGGACAATGTCGACAGATGATGGTATAATGAGGATAACCGAGTTCTCAGCTCAGGGAGCACTGTTCCTAACAGTATGGAACCCAGTCCTCGGATTCACAGGATACTACGCAGAGATAATTAGGATGGCTCTAAGAGACTATGGAGGATTCACACACCCAGCGACAGGAGAGCCGATACCAATAAGATCCACATGGAAGGTAGAGAGGAACTTCGAGGTGGACGAAACAACTCTGGAGATAATACCTCAGTTAGAAGTGCCAGCAACAGCCATGGTATTTGATCCAGTAGCTGAAGAATGGGTTCCAATAGGGCCTGGTCAAAAAGCTGTAGTTAAAATAACATACAACTACATATTCAGCAACTGGCACCACGGTCTACCAATGGATATCGCCGACATATTGAACACACTCGGCTTCGCATATGAATGGTCCTCGGAAGACTTCCCAGGAGATCCATTCTATGACAGTTCATATGCATCGAATGTACTGCCATTCTTAGGTACAATAATAGGCATCGAAGTAATTAACGAGACATCACTAGCGGTATACGGAACATACTTCCATCCGTATTCTGACAACGTTATAGCATGGTATTATGATGTATTCCCAGACCTGCCATGGGAAGTCTGGGCAGCGATGGAGTACGTAGTTATAGAGGGCGGTCCGGAGACAGGAACACCCTACTACTGGGAGACAATAGAAGGCGCTGAAGGACTAGACCTAATATCAAAGAGCCACGCAGCAGATATGGTAGCCGGACTGAGAAACCTACAAGAAGCAGGTTGGACTGTAGTTGTAGGTGAGCAGACAGCAAGAGATGTTGGCGCTCCATACATACCGCCATATGCAGCTGACTGGATATCCGCTGAAGACGCCAATTCAAGGTATGCAGCTGCAATAGACTTCGGAACAAGGTTTAGCCACATGTATATCAGCAACGGACCATTCGTACTTAAGGATTACAGGCCAGAAGAGAGGTTCATGGAGCTAGATGCATTTAGAGACCCGACCTATCCATTCACAACAACATACTGGCAAGAGAGGCTGGTAGTCGCATCAATGAGAATAGATGCGATAATCGCACCTGCCGAGAGGGAGGTCGGCCAGTCATTCGCGGTACAAGCATTAGTAAGCTACACACAGACATACCCAGAGGTCAGAGATGAACCAGCGACATTCGGCGACGTAGTAATTAAATTGATAGCTCCTGATGGAAGAACTGTATTCAGTGAAGCAGCCCAATTGGTCAGTCCAGGTACATTCAGGGTGGTAGTACCTTCATATGTAACACTAGACCTTGAGCCTGGTGCATATACCATAAGCGTATTCGCATCAGTAGGAGGTCTATGGGGCGTAACTAGTACAGCATCTATAATCATCAACCCAAGTACAATATCAGAGTTGGAGAGAAGGTTCGAAGAGATGTCCAGCGCAATCGCAGATGCATTCGGTGAATTATCCGACTCAATAGATCAGTTGAGCTCATCACTACAAGATGTCAAGAGCACCCTAGATGCGTCAATAACAGGCGTTAGAGACAGTGTAGATGCATTATCCGGCCCATTAAACACAATAACAATGTTAGTAGGCGTAGCAATCGTATTGTCATTAGTATCCATTGGACTATCGTTTAGAAAGAGATAAAAAAGAACCTCCGCCTCTTTTTATAATAATAAACCCCAAAAATTTTTATTCTACAAAATTATTCATTCCATAGTTAGGTTAGAGTGGGGAATATAATATTGAAGCGCATATATCTCGCTATAGTGTTCATTGCCATAATATTTCTTATCGGCGGCCTCTCCGTAACCTTTAGCAATCGCCTTATAGTAGATAATTATGTAAAGGATAAATTATCAGATTACCAACAAAAAAGAATTACAATTAGATTGTCCTCCAACTCCTCTAATATCGAAAACTTCACCAATGACTTTAGTATACCTAATAGTTTTGAAGTTAATTCTTATGGATCACTATATGTTGCTCTTCCACAAACCACATGGATGTTCAAAAGCAGCTATATAATGAGTGGGCTATATATAGGCGGTTTAGATGCGAGGTACTTCCTAGGCTATAGTAGTTTTAGACCCCCATTTATGTTACTATATCTTAATGATTCAAAATTCATAAGTCAAATGAACCTAGAGATGCCGGCAACAGGGAATGCAACAATATTATTAGACTCAAGATATAAAGATATGGATGAACCCATATTCAATCTAATCCGTGGGCAAGAGAAAATCTCATTATTCACAGGGGCCTACTCAATATCATTCATATATAATATACAATATCTTGATGTCAGACCTATTAATGAATATATAGGTCTACCATTAGAGGTACCTATAGAAACCACTAAAGAAAGATATAATCTGATGGATAAGCCTCCTATATACATTCTCATCGATAAAGATACTTATTATAGCATCCTCTTAATTTCAGAACCGATTATAAAAGGAAATTATTATACTGTAATTCTTGATTACAAACTAGACAGCTACTCCGACTATGCATCGACCCTCATAGAGGCAGAGAAGACCATTAGCTTTATAGAACAACTTATAAATCAATCAGGAATAGAGGAGTATTCAATCATTAATGCACTAGGCACATTCCTAAGACAAACATTCAATAATGCCGTCGGGAGACTATCTTTGCAATTAATTATATTTACATTTCTTATTGTTTTTGCGGCATATGGCTTCTCCTTTATCTATAAGAAAAGGTATCTGCCTAAACACCCCCTTTCGCCCATCGAAAAAAGGTTAATAAGAAAATACAGAACCCTCTTAGTTATTATGGCGGCGTTAATATATTTAGTTGTCTATATTACGATAGTATATTTAACCAATACTCAATACTATATCACGGAGCTTCATTATACATTATATATTCTGGTTCCTCTGGTAGCTTCAATATTAATATCCCGAGATTTACTGAGGAGAACGTAGAAATATAGAATGCTAACTATATATTCAACTTTCGGAATATTTTTTTAGTACAATATAGCATTTAAATATAATTAAAATAAAGAGACTACAGCATGGTCTTGATACGGTGCATAAGCTATGTCAAGGAAATATGATGGAGGCCTTCGAAGAGAAATATCTTTATTAGGCTCTTTTTCCATGGGCTTTGCGGACGTAGGCGCCGATGTATTTCTCGCTATCGGGCTGGTGGCTGCATATGCCGCTGGATTCTCACCCTTCGCTTTCTTACTGGCATCCATATGCTACATTACTACCGGACTAGTTTATGCAGAATTAACCTCTTTGTACCCATATGCCGGTGGTGGACAAATATTTGGTGTTAGAGCAGGTGGTGATAAGTTAGGATTCATAATTGGCTGGGCCATATTACTTGACTATGTATTGAATATAGGGTTATTTTCGATTGCAGCTGCTGGTTACCTTAGCTTCATATTCAGCCCCCTACGAGGAATAATACCTCTACATGTAGGCTCATTCGCCGTCAATATCAATATGATTGGTCTCACAGCCTTTATCATCGTAATCACTCTTATCATCCTGAATATTATCGGCATTAAAGAATCTAGTTTCTTCAACCAAATCTTGGTAATTATAACGCTATTAACCGAGGCAGTCGTATTATCCCTAGCATATCTATTAGTATTCAACCCAGAATCTTTCGTATTCCAATTGGGAATCCGTGGGGTAGATATAAGGCTACCAAACGTCTTCTATACAGGATTATTGGATACACAATCCGAGAACTTTATCTATGGAGTCACTTTAGCGATGAGTAGCTTTATTGGAATCGAATCTATTGCACAAGCGGCTGAGGAGACGAGGAACCCCTGGAAATATCTACCACGCGCTTTCAAATACTCTATAATAGCAGTTGTAGCTCTCACACTACTGTTCTCTGTGCTAGGCCTCGGTGTATTGGGGTGGGAGGGGCTGGCTATTAACGTATATAATCCGATTGCAAGTATTGCTGCCGCTATCCCCATCATTGGAAACTATTTAGCCGTCGTCGTGGCATTTGTAGCATTTTCTATCAGTATGGTATCTACAAATACTGGTGTCATAGGAGTATCCCGAGTAGTATATAGCATGAGTAGATTTAGATTAATCCCGCGTTTCCTAAGTAAACTCCATAAGAAACGAGCAACTCCATATATCAGTATAATAATTTTCGGGTTAATAGGGGGGCTTCTAGCCTTTACCGGAGAAATATTTCTTGTCGCCAGTCTTTATAACTTCGGAGCACTTTTATCATATATGCTCGTAAACTATAGTCATATCAAATTAAGAAATCTCGATTCCGAGGCATATAGACCATGGAAAACCCCCCTCAATATAAATGTGGGGAATTATGAGGTCAGCCTGCTTTCAATTATAGGTTTAATATCGACATCAATCCTATTTACATTAATAATAATATATCATCCAGATGGTAGGATCCTCGGTCTATCATGGATTATAATAGGTATCCTTATATTCGCAATATATCGGTTCCATATGGGGAAGAGTATAAAGGAGGACCTGGCGCTTAAAATGCTAACTCCGGCTATGCCCCACATCAAAACAATGGTATACTTCCCCTTATTCGCTAACTACCCATTTATCAAACGGCTAATAAAGGCGAAGTTAGGAGATATCCACGACCTTTATCTTGTTACGGTTATACCTAGAAGACTATTTAGAAAAGTAGAAAATGGAGATGTAGAAATAGCAAGCCTAAGCAGGTCAGTCTCATTGTCATTAAACAGAATATGTGAAGATTTAAGCGAATATAAATGTCAATATGCAGTCGTAATCGACGACACAGTTGAAGATGGCCTATTGAGATATATGGAAGAAAATAATATAGATCAAGTATGCATCCCTATAGTTAAAAGAAGACGGAAAAAGAAGACCATCGAAACATCAAAACTTAAAAGAAGAGCGCAAGTTATCTTTTTATCAGAATAGGTGTTATGTCTATGAAGGTGTTAGTCCAGATCGTTGTCGATCCTCCTAGACTAGAATCCGTATGCAAAGAACTATCTAAGCTAAATGAAGCAATTTCTGTATATGAAGTGACAGGAGAGTTCGACATATTCGTTGAGCTCAACGTAAACAGTGTAAAAGAGTTTAGAGATATAATGAAGAATAAGATACTTAAAATAAATGGGGTAAAATTAACAGAAAGTTCAATTGTATTGGGTGAGTGGAAGTAACCATAAAGAATGTATTGGTACCTATAGGTCTAGATACCGATATAACAATATATTATGCTGTAAAAGATCTTGTTAATTCATCTAAAACCACATTATTTACACTATATAGTGTTATAGAGATTCCCTTTGCAACAACGCTAGAGGCTGAATCAGAGTTGAGAGACACGGAAAAGTATAAGAGGGTAAGGGATAAACTCGAGAAGGCTGAGAAGATATTTAGGGATCTCGGTCTCCGGACTACTTCAAGAATAGATTTTGGTAGAGATATTATAGAATCGATAGTTGAAGAAGCATCATCGGAGCCATATGACCTCATAGTATTAGTTAAGAGGAGAAAGCAGCCTCGTTTTCTGGGTAGAAGTGTAAGTAGAGCACTAGTGGCGAGGGTGACCAAGCCGATACTAATCCTTAGTATGGAGAAGACCTAGCTATGGAAGAATATTCTCCCCGATTTAAATTAGCGTTAATATACAGCTTGAAAAGAGGGGTAGAGGAAGCCGCGGCGAGGTTCTTGGTACCTCTCTACCGGCTGGAAACCATACATCAGTCAAAACGTGAACTTATAACGAAACTAAGAGAGGATCCTGAATTCAAATTTAAGTGGATTTCCGAGATTATACGGTTCGGATTTGATATCTCCGATGTTTCCCACGCTCTAGATTGGAAAGATTTTGAGGAGGTCACGAGCCGTATCTTCCAAGAACTAGGTTATGAAGTAATAAGGAATTATAGGTTAAAACGGCCAAGAAGAGAGATAGATGTATTGGCCCGTAAAGGTAGCATGATTATAGCTGTTGACTGTAAAAATTGGAATCTCCAAATATCTTCAGCTAAAATGAAGGATATAGTTTCAAGGCACTTAGAAAGGACAAAAATGCTCAAAGGGAAGTTCGATGACTATAGGGTTATCCCGATAATCGTCACCCTACTACCATATGAGGAAGAGACCGCAGAGGGGGTCTGGATAGTTCCGATAGATAATCTTAGAGAATATATAATGCTTCTAGAACCATAGTTCTAGACAGCTTCTGTTTCTCTTACAACCTCTCCTCTAACTTTCTCGAGAATGTTAAACATGCAATTTGGGCACATAAAATCTCTTCTAGCAGAGATCTTTTCCGCTGTCGATACATGGCCACATCTTAAGCACTTATACCTAATCTTTGCTGACTTTATATCAAATACGTCACTCATTACAATCACTATATAATCTAAAATGCCATCATATAAATATTTTATAGTAAGGTATCTCAATTATTTCTCTAGTCATGAGTCACAGAAAACTTACGTTCATAGTAGGAGTTAAAGACGAGATATATACACTAGCATCTGTACTCATGCAACTATCCAGAGCAAATTTTCCATTTAGCGTTATAGATATCTCTGAAGAAAAAGGATGGTTTGAAAAAGGAAAACAGTATCTCACACTTGAATATCCCAAGCCCAACCACTCCATAAAATTTAGATTAGAAAGTATAGATGACATGAAGAATGAGCTAATGGAGTTCATCATTAATAATGAGATAGACCTCGTTATTACCTGTGGAGCATCATACAGTTCATTATTAGCTGTAACAACGTGTAATGAGATAGGTGTCACATCTATAAATATAGATTCAGGGGTGAGAAGCTACAATATCAGTGATAAGAACGAGGTTCTACGTCAACTTATAGACCAATATGCATCGATTAGAATGACTTCTCTACCTACATCGACACATAACCTCATTAATGAAGGCATAGAGCCTAACACGATATTTCTTACTGGCCACCCCATCGCCGACTTAGTAATAAGGTATATAGATCGCTCCCTAAACTCCTCAACCATACACAACGAACTAGACATAGAAAAGAGGAAATACATAATGCTATATATTGATAGGGATTCATCATTACCATATATTGATAAAATCATAAACATTACTCAGAATAATGAAATGCCTATTATAGTCCCCATAGATCCAGACCTGAGGGTCAAGCTAGAGGAGGAAGACAAATATATCAAGTATATGATGGATTATGATATACTTTTCACCGAATCCCTCGACTATATCGATCATCTATCGCTACTTTACCACTCTAAATACATATATACAGATAACGATGTAGTAGCCATAGAATCTTCTGTTTTAAGCAAGTCGGTATACTTCCTTGGAGATTACTTTCGAGCAGAATTAATAGATGGCGGCTGGGTCTATAATTTTAGGGAAGATAAAAGGATAATGGATAATGAGACTAGAGCTAGAGGTAGTTCCCTTGAACTCCTAGGTGGAGGATTGGCATCAGAGAATATCGTCAATAAAATCTATGCATTGGGAGGAGTATCGTCAAGGAAACTCGGGACACCGAAATTATATATTAGAAGTGACGGTAAGGTAGAGGTACATAAAGGTGAAATTGGGGATGAATGGATACGTTGGCTCAGAGTATAAAACAATAGTAATTATTCCAACCTATAATGAGCGGGAGAACATTTATGAATTGGTAGGTAGGTTAGAGGGAGCTAGAAAAGTAGAGAAATTTGATGTACTCTTTATAGACGACAATAGTCCCGATGGTACCCATGAATTGATAAGGGAATTAATCAATGAAAGGGATTGGATACAGTTGAGGGTAAGAATGGGTGAAAGAGGATTAGGAACAGCTCTAAAAAGGGGGTATTTAGACGCGTTAATGGCCGGATACGATTATGCTATCCAGATGGATGGGGATCTACAGCATCCCCCAGAGGTTATCCCTTCAATAATCAATAAGTTGAGGAAGGGGTACGATGTAGTTATAGCTTCAAGATATATAGAGAATGGAGGTATTGAGGGATGGAGCTTTTATCGAAGGATGGTTAGCAAAATAGCGAATATGTATGCCAAATTTATCTTAGGCTTATCTCCAAGGGATGTCACATCAGGTTTTAGAGGCTTCAGTAAAAAAGCACTGGAGATTCTGAATCAATATGAATTTAGATCTAGGGGCTATGCTCTACAGGTTGAAGCGCTCTACATACTAGAAAAGAAAGGATTAAAGATAAGTGAAGTGCCATTTACATTTACAAGGAGAAAAGGCGGCGCCTCAAAACTAGGAAGTAAAGAGATAAGAGAATATATAAAAAATTTATTTATGTTGCGGTTTTATGGTGGTCACTAGGCACATACGCTCCAACCACAGTTTAGACAGGAGCTACATCCTTCTTGATATACTATTGGCCCATTACAGACGGGGCATGAAGATATCTTTCTATCTGCGGTTGGAGCGGAGGCTTCTTTTATCCGAAGTTCTAGATGGGGATTGAGCTGAGGCATACTATTCTCTCTGGTTTCGCCTGTAACCAATACTTGTTCAGATAAGGATCCATATCTATATATTGTTACATCCTTTACTCCCAGTCTATATGCCATTAGATACAATTGCTTCACATCATCAACCGATGCGTTCTCAGGCAAGTTTGTGGTTTTAGATATACTGCTATCCACCCATCTCTGTAGAGTAGCTAATGCTCTTATATGGTCTAGAGGGTCTATATCTAATGCGGTAACAAATATCCTCTTGATGTTTTCAGGTATATAGGGGATGTTCTGTATACTGCCTCTATTTAAGGAGACCTCTTTAAGTAGAACATCGTCATACAATCCTAATTCCCTCATCTTCTCTTCAAAGACAGGGTCCACATAGAAGAATGTACCTACAGTAACCTGTTTCTCGAATACCAAGCTGAACTGAGGTTCGATGCCAGAGCTTGTCCCTGCTATCATAGAGATGCTTCCAGTCGGAGCGACTACAGTTGTATAGCCATTTCTAATTCCGATATTCTTTACGTCTTCGCTTATTTTTGACCAATCAAAGCTCCAGCTTTCCCTCTCGTAAAAGCCTTCAAATGGTAGCTTTCCATCTTTATAGAAACTTTTATCATAGTATGGAAATACTCCTCTTTCTTTGGCAAGGGCTATACTTTCAAGTTTAGAGTAATAATTAATAAACTCCATTAGTTTCTCCATAAATCGCCTACCTTCTTCACTGTTATATGGGATTTCTAGCTCATACAGCAAGTCGGCGAGACCCATTATACCTAGCCCTATTTTTCTTGTTTTGAGGGTCATCTCCTCTATCTGAGGTAATGGATACTTATTGATATCAATCACATTGTCGAGAAACCTAACGGCTAACCTTACAACTTTGGCCAATCGCTTCCAATCTATCTCTTTTTCACCCTCCTCATTCTCCTTTACAAAGCGCCATACATTGATAGACCCAAGGTTACATGATTCGAATGGATATAGAAGCACTTCTCCACATGGATTTGTACATACTATTGGACCTAGTGATTCGTAGAAAGGATTAAACCTATTTATATTATCGAAGAATATTACACCTGGCTCGGCGCTTGACCATGCTTGATATACAATCATATCGAATAACATTCTAGGGTTAATCATCTTTACAACTTTTTTAGTTCTAGGATTAACCAGTGGATAAGGCTTATTTTCCTCATAGTATTTCCAGAAATCAGGAGTAATTAATACGGATATATTAAAGTTCCGCAACGCCTTATTACCCTCTTTTGCCTTGACAAACTTCTCGATATCCGGATGATTTATATTGAGGATCCCCATATTTGCTCCACGCCTAATGCCACCCTGCTTTATAACTTCTGTCATAACATCGAATAACCTCATAAAGCTTACTGGTCCAGATGCCACTCCAGATGTAGTGCTGACATAATCCCCTTCCGGCCTAAGTTTAGAGAAGTTATATCCTACTCCTCCTCCTGCTTTAAATATCAGAGCGGCTCTTTTGAGCGTCTCCATTATACTATCTAGAGAGTCTTCGATATCAAGGACGAAGCATGCAGAACCCATACCTAATGGATTGCCAAAGTTAGCTAACGCAGGAGTATTGGGTAAGAATTTTTTCGATACCATCAGATTATAGTATTCCTCTATATATTTCTCATACTTGTCAAATTCGTGGTTTAAGAGCATATTCAAAAAATCAGTCCATGAAATCCTTAGTTTTCCTTCATTATTCATCCTACTAAAGAGTCTATAGAGGCCCTCGAGATGATGTCGGTTAAGGATATATTTTCCAATAGATATCTTCCCCTCCCATTCAGATGGTTTAAACTCAGGTATCTCTCTAGTCTCTTCTTTTCCTTTTAAATTATAGACCCTTTTATCGTATAACAACTCTGGCAATGTAACGTGAATTGCTACCCTTGTAAACAATTGTTTAGGTGTCTCTAGTATCCTACCCTTCTCATCCTTCCTAAGATACCTTGAAGCTAAGACACGGAGAGCATTTAGATCAAAGACTTTATCGACCTCATCCAATGTATCCTTCTGTAAAATCTTCTTCTTTTCTTCCCTCATCTCCGCTCTTTTCTGCCGATATAAAATGTATGTCTTGGCCACTTCTGGCAAACCATTATCCATGAGAACTTTCTCAACAATATCCTGGACTCCCTCTACTGTCGGAACCTCACCCGGCTTAAGGGTCTCCTCTAGTATCCTGACTACCTCGAGTGCCAATTTCTTAGCTAATCTTCTATTCTTGCCGCCTGTCGCTTTAATGGCTCTCCATATGGCATTCTGGATCTTTTTGACATCAAAAGCAACAACTCTACCGTCCCGCTTTATAATCTTATCTATACTAACTTTATCCTTTGACGACTCGCTCATAAAGTATTATCCTCCTATAATAACCATTAAATCATATTGATATTATTTAAAACTTTATTGAGCTTTGGTATAACCATGAGGGGTTAGTTAAAATAAAGCCTGAGCATATAGAAATTTATTGATAGGATATGAGTTTCAGGGGCGCCCAATTCGTCAGAGTGAGGGTTAACTGGAAAAGTTTATGCCCTCTATGTAGAGGCAGTAAATTACTATGTGGTAAGCCTAGATGCCCGGTTATAATGGATTATGAAATCTATATGAAGAATATAATGCCTGCATTAGATAAAGATATTATTGGAAACTCTCCGCCTAGTTTATTTATAGGTAGATATGGATATCCCAAGGTATCCCTAGGACCACTGGTCCCACCTGAATATGGAGATACCAGTATATATGGTCAACCCGAAAAATGGATAAATAAGTCTATTGACGATATCCTTATGTTAACCAGTAAGCTTGTATATGGACATAAAAGGCTAGATGTATCTGCAGCTAGAAGAGAAGATAGGTTCTATCTAGAGCTGCTGGATATAGCGATCAGTAAATATAGTCCGGAGGTGGAGATGCATTTGAATAAGAGACCTTATAAATACATAGTGTTCTCTGAAGACTCTACTCCATTCGGGCCTTCAGGGCCCCTGGAAAACCTAAGGTTAGGAACCCTTAGAATAGATTATAGGATAGATAGGTTGGTATCGGACTATGATATGAAGGCTGAAGATGCAGTATATAAATTGTATAAGTATGATATACCGATAACTACTATTCAAAGGGTATTCAGTATTGGAGGACTAGGGGTGAGGAAAAACAGGAAAATTGTGCCGACTAGATGGAGCATTACAGCTATTGATGATATAATAGGTAAAAGATTGTTAAAATATGTCAGGACCTACCCCTTAATTGATGAATATCTCGTCTTCGAATATTCTGCTCTTGAAAATAGATATATAGCTCTTCTGATGCCTAGACACTGGAGTTATGAGTTTCTCGAGGCTTGGTACCCTGGGACTTTTTGGAATAGATATGCAGGTGTACCCATTATATATAGCGACTACGAACTCTACCGTGGGAGAACAGATTATGCAGAGATAGGTGGATGTTACTACGCAGCCCGCCTAGCAACCTTAGAATATCTAACTAAGATGCATAGACAGGCCACAGCCATAATCTTTAGGGAGGCCTATCCAGGTTACCTCTTCCCAGTCGGTGTATGGAGTGTAAGGGAAAGTGTGAGACGTGCATATAGAAATCCACCTACTAGATTTAGGGGAATAGCAGACTCCCTAGAATATGTATTCTCTAAGCTAAAGATATCTAAAGAGAGGTGGTTCAACGCGTCATATATTCTTGGACTATTATTAAAACAGGAAAAGCTGAGTAAATACTTAGGTTGATCGAGATGATAATTAGATATGTAGACGTATCAACAGGCATAAACAGAACAAGGTTGCCCGATATAGATTATAGTATAAATCCATATTTCGGCTGTAGACTGAGCTGCATATATTGTTATGCAATGAAGTACCTGTTAATGAGAGGCCTAAAATATGATTGGGGGGAGTATATTGAGGTCAAGTTGAACCTTCCTAATATAGTTAAGAAAGAGCTTAAACGGATACCTAAAGGAAGCGTAATAGGCGTAGGAATATCTACTGATCCATATCAACCTATAGAGGCGAAGGCCATGATAACGCGGAAGGTCCTTCAGGTATTAAGCGATAGAAAGGACCTAGAGGTTTCTATACAGACTAAGTCTCCAATGGTAACTAGAGATATAGATATAATGAAGAAACATGGAAATATGAATGTAGGATTTACCATTACAACTCTCAATAATAATATAGCTTCGATTTTGGAACCCCTGGCGCCCAGACCGATTTCCCGATTAAGGGCTGTCAAGATACTAAATAACGAGGGAATCTTCACATGGATATTCATAGGGCCAATCCTACCATTCTTAACAGATAGTCCGGGTGATCTAAGGGAAATAGTTTCCAAGGCATATTATGCGGGTGCCAAAAAAATATATGTAGATAACCTTCGATTTAGGTTGGGTGTTCGTGAAAATATATTTTTACATCTTAAGGAAGTTATGCCAGATTTATCCCTAAAGTATAGAACGATGAAATATAATAATTTGATCGATAGATATAATGAGGCAGCCTCTATAGTTAAAGAGGAGGCTGACAAATATGGTCTCGAATATGAGAATGTGGGATATACCCCGAACAAGAAGCCAAATGATTTTTAGAATAAATAATGCTTTTTATATTACTATTTTTAGGGGATTTCTATGTATCCCAATATCGTATTACAAGCTGCAGAAGATATAGTAAACCTAATCTTAGTATTAATTGCTGTTCTTATAATAGTAGCTTTAATAGCATCGGCAATAAAAATAGTTAAGGAATACGAGAGAATAGTTGTATTCAGACTCGGTAGATGTATTGGAGCTAAGGGACCTGGCGTCGTAATTATAATTCCGATTCTAGATATACCAGTCAGAGTAGACCTAAGAGAAAGGTATCTAGCCATAACACATCAAACATGCATAACAAAGGATAACGCTCCAGTCGATATAGATTTCATAATATATTTTAAGGTTGTAGACCCGATACAGAGCGTACTGAATGTCCAAAACTTCGAAGGGGCAGCAACAGGAATAGCTACAACCACTCTAAGAGCAGTTGTAGGAGACATCCCACTTGATGATGTCTTAGCTAGAAGAGAAGAGATAAACAATATACTGAGAGTGAAGCTCGATGAAGTTACTGAACGCTGGGGAGTAAAGGTTACAGGTGTAGAGATTAGAGAGATAGTTCCACCTAGAGAGGTACAGGACGCCATGATTAGGCAGATGTCCGCTGAGAGAAATAGGCGTGCAATGGTTCTAGAAGCAGCCGGTAAGAAAGAATCCGCTATTTTAGTAGCGGAAGGCGAGAAACAAGCAGCCATATTGAAGGCTGAAGGAGAAAGGCAAGCTTCGATTCTTACAGCTGAGGGGTACTCGCTAGCTCTAAGTAAAATATTTGAGATAGCCAAAGAGGTAGACATGAAGACTATGGCAATACAATATTTAGAGGCCCTTAAAGAGATAGGTAAAAGCCCCTCGACGAAATTCATATTCCCTATGGAATTTACAAAGCTTATCGAACCGCTTTCAGACTTCGTTAAAGAGATATCGGGTGAAAAGGGTGAGAAAGAGTAGCATAGCTCTACTCACTTTCATTTTTATAATAATCATCTCTGTAAGCTTAGTAGCATCCAAATCCAACGCCAATACAATAATCATACGGGTTGAAGGAAACATCGACGCCGGGTATGCCGACTTAATAAGTAGAACAATATCAAATATACCATTAACGACAAATAGAATAATAATTATCTTAAACACTAATGGTGGGTATCTATCAGCTACCCAGGCCATAGTGGACTCAATTTTTGCCTCAAAGGTCCCCGTAACTGTATATATCCCGCCTGGGGGACGTGCATTTTCAGCAGGCGCATATATCGCCTTAGCTTCCCATGAACTAATAATGGCAAGTTCATCGGTTATAGGTTCCGCCGAGCCAAGAACGATAACTGGAGACCGTGATCCTAAAGTAACTAATGCAATGGAAGCATGGATTAGGGCTATAGCAGCAGAACGAGGAAGAAATATCACAATAGCTTCTAAAATGGTAGTTGAAAATATAGATATTACCGGGTCCGAAGCCGTCAGACATGGAATAGCGGATGCCATAGCTAATTCATACACAGAGCTACTTGAATACTATGGATTAAGTCCACTAGATATAGAAGAAAGGGAGAAAGACGTGAGAGCAGCGTTATTATCTGTTGTGAGTGATCCATTCATAGTTGGACTGCTTATCGACTTGGCTGCGCTTCTCTTCTTAATCGAGATTCTTCATCCCACATTTCTGGGGGGAATAGCGGCCGGAGCAGTATTGATCTTAGCGTTATTAGGTATGGGGATGATAGGAATAAACTCAGCTGCATTGATACTGCTATTGATAGGCGCCATAGCCATCTTATTAGAGACACAGTATGGAGAAGGAGAGTTGGCTATAGGAGGCGCGATAATTACGCTATTTGCAATCCTACTTATGTATCAAAAAGAGTACTTCATTTGGTCCTTTAATTACCGGAGTATGCTTATAGGCGGAGCTGTCCTACTCCTAACTGTAATGGGAGTAACAGGCTTCTATCTACATAAGATAAGGGAAGTTCTCCTAAAGAAAGAGAAGATGCATGAGATAACACAACTAATAGGCAAGACAGGAATAGTTAGGCAAGCCATCTCTCCATCGAAACCGGGGGTGGTCTTTGTAGCCTCCGATATATGGACAGCTACTGCTGATGTAGAGATACCTAAAGATGCAAAGGTAAGAATTGTATCGGTACAGGGGTTGACTTTGAAAGTCGAGCCGATAGAGGAGTGAATAAGTTATTTGTAGGTCTTATATCCCCAGTACTCCAATGCTTCTCTGAGTTCACCACTTTGTTTTGCCATGTCGTCTAATGATATCCCATGTGTAACCGCGTATATCGCATCTCTAAACGCCTTTGCACCCTCTTTGATGCCTTTCGGATGCCCCAATACTCCTCCCCCTGCCTGAATAATCACGTCTTTACCGAAAATTTCATAGATTTTCGGCATAAGACCTGGGTGTAGCCCTCCTGAACTAACTGGAAAAACAGGCTTTATACCGCCCCACTCCTTTTTAAGTAGCTTCAACCGAGGCATTTCTTTATTAGTCATGTTTCTTGTAATAAGAATTAGCGAATGAACTTCATGGTATGGAGACTCCAGTTTGCCAACAACGGTACCTACATGGATATGATCCACCCCGAGTAATCGGGATATTGATGCAACAAGCTTCATCGACATCCCATGTCTCCTATTTCGGGTAAAGGCTGCATGGAAAGCCCTATGAGCATGTATTCTAAGATCGAAATCTTCATTTCTGAATTCTTGTAATGCAGCCCAACCAACAGTCAAGATGTCTATCATAACGAACTCATTTCCATAGTCGGACACCATCTTTGCCCTCCGAATCATTTCTCTATATGGAGCTGTGATATTAACAAGATAAGATTTCCTTTCACCTGTCTCCTTCTCAGCTTTATCCCTTAATCTCATTAGAAGCTTGAGCCGTTTCTCGAAAGAGTTATAGCTTTGACTCGATAGATTTTCATCATCCTTAACTAGATCAACTCCACCTATCCATATTTCATAAGCAGCCTCCGCATATTCATCATGATATAGCCCCACCTTAGGTTTCGGTACGGTGGCCAATATGGGTCTATCGAGAACTTTCAAGGCATCTCTAACACCGTCTATCCCGTATTTAGGACCCTTATAGACATCTATAATTGGTTTAGGCCAATAGACATCCTCTAATCTTAGATATCTAACTGCCTTCATTCCAAATATATTTCCAGCTATAGAACTCAGTATTTGACTCATATTATTTGGTTCGAAAAGCCCGATGGGATATGCTATCTTAACCCATGGTGGTTTATACCAATATGCCTTTGCACTTAGTTCTCTTACATGAGGCTTCATAGTAACGACTTCTGTCCATGTACCATTACTTGATTCAGAAGCGACTCTTCCAATTACCTCTTCAAAGCTGAATCCACGCGCAGGTTCGACCCTAAATAACGCTATTAGATCCTCGGGTGCGGGTTCATAGCTGGTATCTACATAATCCTTTATAATCATAATAAACACCAAATCTTATACTATTCTTCTTCCCTCCTTATTTCAGATATGACATCTTCATTCTCAATCTTCTCTATATCCTCCTCCGCCTCTGAGTAATACCTTACTAGTAATACATCGTTTTTGTTTAGTATAAACTTTGAATATGGAGGTGTTACAAGCCATTTACCACCTCTTCTTACAGCCAGCACCGCTACACTCTTCTCAACCAACCCTAAATCATATATCGTTTTTCCATGGTCATCCGGCCCTATCTCAAGAAGGGTTATACGCTCAAACGCCTCATCAATTACATCATCAATTATGGGATGCGGCTTCAACCCTCTTATAATACTATAGATCATGTTGACAGCTGCATCCGCTATCTCCTCATAGGCATCAGCTAAACCAATCATTCCTATCTTCTCCCTAATCGAGAGCTCTGTGCTCTCCAATACATCTTCCTTCAACTCCTCCGATAAGCTATCTATATAATCTTCCATAGCCATAATCTCCTCAGCTATCTCCCTACTCCTAGTAAAAATCGCTGAATAGGCCAAATCAACCATAAGTTCAGAGACATTCTTCAGCTGCAAAAGATTATCCAGGATACCCTCTTCATAAGTAGTTATCTCCTCGACCTCCTTCTCCTTAGAGTATTCTAATAATTTATCTATATTCTCAGCTAATCCCTTAATAAACAATATATCACCAGCATGTATCTTATAATCAGGCTCAGGTTCAAATATATATTCCCCATCACTTTTAACTGTGATAACGTCAAATATCTCGCCTATCTCCCTATAAACCTGGCTTAACGATTTATCTATAAGACGACTTCCATCCTTTATCTCTATATAATAAACTATGTTTGTTGAACCACTCGCCATAAGGGATCTCCCTGCACTTATCCTAGCACCCTCTTTCGACAACTTCGCTATATCGCCCGCGGCATCACTAATGTAATCAGTAGATATAGCTAGATTATAGATACTAACGATTCTCTCTGCCTCCTTAGTGTTCCTCGTCGCCAAGGCGGCGTGCATCATAAGTAAAGCTTCTAAATTATCCATTTCTTCTTCCATCTCATATATTTTCTTTATCAACTTATCATCGTAATATAGTAATGAGCAGTAGGAGAGGTCTATCATCAATTCAGAGAGGTTCTTCATCCGCTTCAAAATCTCTTTAACCGAAATTGGGGTATACTTCACTTCCTTATCAACCATCCCACAACCATTATACTCTCATCAACACATTAGTTATCTTGGAATTAAATATTTTTAGCCACATAATAATAACTATAATTATTTATAATCAGGATATCAACCATAATAGAATATTGGTGTAAAAGGTTTACAGTATGAATGAAGGGGTCGTTGAGAAAAGGAAATCGATTAGCATACCCGGTAGAATAAAATCACAATTGAAAAACGCAGGGTATGGTATATATAATCATTCAACTGTAGAGGTCTGTCACTGGACAAAGAAAAGCCTCAAAAACGAGGGCGAATGCTATAAAAATATCTTCTATGGAATAGACACCCACCGATGTGTACAATTCAGCCCCGCTGGGATGATGTGCGAAATGAAATGTATATTCTGCTGGCGACCAATGGAGTTTATGAAGAAGATGCATATGGAGGCCGATGAGGTAGATGACCCGGAAGAACTTATGGAAGGCATCCTAAGAGAGAGAAGAAGATTATTATCAGGATATCCTGGAAACCCGAAGACAAATATGAGGAAATATAAAGAATCTTTAACACCGACCCACTATGCAATTAGCCTCTCTGGAGAACCAACATTATATCCGAAGTTGCCCCAGCTTGTCAAGTACCTCAAAACCCTTCCCTATACAAAATCGATATTCATAGTTACAAACGGCCTTGAGCCTGATATGCTAGAGAGGCTGATTAAGGAGGACGCGCTTCCTACACAATTATATTTGTCGTGCAGCGCGCCAAATCCAGAGCTATTTCAATGGATAACTAAGTCTCTATATAAAGATGGCTGGGATAGATGGATGAAGAGCCTTAGATTATTATCCCAAATGCCTACGAGAACAGTAATTAGAATGACTATGATCAAGGATCTGAATAGCGATGAAGAATATATAGATGAATATGCGGGTCTCATACGGATAGGTAATCCCCATTTTATAGAGGTTAAGTCATATATGCATATAGGTATGTCCATAAAACGTCTCAAGAAAAGTAATATGTTGACACATGAAGAAATCAAGCAGTATTCATTAAAACTATTAGATCGCCTCGATGGCTATATCCTTATGGATGAAGCTCCCCGGTCAAGGGTCGTTGTACTACAAAATAGGACACGATATGTAGATCGATGGATATAGACTGGTTATAAATCAAAATTAATTTTTTCATGAAGAGATATAATCTCTTTCCCTAACTTCAATAATATCCTATCCTATACTCATTTTAGAGGTAATATGAAAATGTCTTGGGATTTCAAAAGATTTTTAGGCGAAATCGATTTTCTAGGGGCTTTACTGAGTAATAGAATGGATAAAATAAAAAATGATATTAACCTAGGCCCCCTCGTCAAACCTTTAGACCCCGATGCCGCCAGGAGAATGCTGCTGGAATACTTGGGGCAGGGGGATTATAAGGCTATAGGTATAGACGGCTCTATGAGTTATGAGGAGAGAATGGAAATTGTGGTCTTATATGTAGCTGTCTCCGGCTACTCAACAACATTATCTATAGATAATTCCGGAAATATCGAGGTGGATTGGGGGAAGATCGAGAGAGAAGATAAATACACTTTTTCTACAGTTATTCCAGTGTGGATAGAGGATATAAATGATATTCTCAAGCTAAGCGATGTAGGTGGCCTCCGAAGCCTAGAGACTAGCATGGAAAGCATACCCTTCTCAGTCATGACTTTCGGAGAGTATTACCAAGGGATGAAGGCAGCTGAAGGGTATACAAAAATTATATTTCTAGACCGCCCGATAGGGAGCAGTATACATCCCTATAGAAGAGACGCTAGAAAACTCATATTTAGGGAAAAGGGAGGAGCTTTACTTAATTATAATCTTAATGGAGACGTACTCACCCTTACTGACATATTTCTAGGGGCATATATCGGGCCAAATATATTTCAAATACCTCGACGGGGGTATTACATACCATACGCGGTTATACAATACATACTCAATAATAATGGGGAATTATATACGAAAGAGATCTCACAAGAGTTTGGTCTCAAAGATGCAGAGATGAGCAAGCTCCTCAAGAGCCTCGATCGGTTAAATAATATACTAGGTGGCGGTCTCTTTGATGAAGTTACTGGTTTCAGCATGAGGATAAACCCCCGTGCTAGAGAGTATTGGATTAGAATCAGGAGGTTGATAAATGATTTAGGCCGAAGGTTATTTGCAGGCGATGAAAGCGAGCATCCTCTATACCTCAATGATGGACGATGGCTAGGTACCCATGAGCTCAATGTAGCGACATTATTCGTGATATACGAGTTAGGCCGCTTAATTAAGGAGAAGAGCTTGGTATTAGTAGGTATCGGGAAGGATACGTATGTTACAGATTTATATAGGTCTGTAATACCCTTTGCTAAGTATAAAGAGATTATAGATCGAGATTTTAGATTACCAATTAAGAGTGATAGACCTCTCCTAACCTTATCATCCAGTTTACACCCTGACTCTTTTAGAACTCCATGGAGATTCGCTGGATACGACGCCGCATTTGCAACGTTAATCAAAGACTCTGAGGAAGCTCCACTTAAAGCGGCAAGAAAAGTAATTTATCAAGAAGGGGTTTTGGTGCGATGCTACTATCAACTGAGGAGTCTAAAGGGGACGGACGATGTCGAAGTAAGGTCCCCTGTGTTCTTTTACGATAGATTCCAGAATGAATATGACTCTGAGTTTAGACATGAGATTGACGCTATAGAGGGAAACCATAAAGTCACTATAAAACCCTATTTCGAAAACAAGTTGAATAGATATGATAATATGATTCTATATTTACTGAGTAAAATGGATAATCCAGAAATTACTGAGGCCACTGGACATAATTATCTTTTATTTTTGGCGGATAAGGATGTCAAGACTACAATTAATCTGGTTAGGGATATGATTATGGATTCAGCCGACTCACGAATAAACAGAATTATAAGAGAAAGAAGAATATTCATAGTGACTAGAAGATTTAGAGACTTTAGAAGGATAGTTGAGAGGAGGAGACGTAGATGAATAGGCTCTATGACGAATTAGATAATGAATTCGAAGCTAAATTGAGGCACTACGCTATCGAGTCACAGAGAGCTAGATTGAGAGAGGGAGAAGCTGTCTTCAAAGAGGGGATTGCATATATTGACGCGTTATTTAACCTCAAAATCTTCGACAAATTGCATGAACCTAGTTTGATAGGTATCAAACGCATAACTTCCGGCGGTGGGGATATCTATATACTCTTTGAAGCGTTGGGCGTTAGACCAAAGCATTATGAAAGTGCGAGTTTAACCCCGGATGTCCCCCCTGTCCTGAAATGGGATTACCTCGATCGGATTAAGGAAAGTTGGGTTGAAGGTGGAGAAAATTGGATGGAGGTTATTGCTGTTCATACTGGATATATACTCAAGATAGAAGACAATAAATTTTTATTCAAAAAATCAAATCTGGGTCCCTTGACCGGTAGTGAAGCCCATATAATGTCAAAAGATGTTATACGTGAAATGGTTTGTATTGAAAACGGCTCTACGCTAGGGATTCTAAAAGGATATAATATTCCATTGCAAGTCGATATATATAGCATCTACAAGTATCATACAGGTATATTTGGGTTCACAGGAAGTGGAAAATCAAACCTAGTCAGTCTATTAGTTAGGAAAGTATTAGAGAAATTTAGTGAGATAAAGGTACTCATATTCGATATAGCAGGTGAATACTCGGTTCATCTCTTAGATTTACTGCTTAATCGCAATGGCGTTATATATACCACCGAATCTCTTACTAAAGAGCGTTTCTTAGAAAGTCAGGTAATACCTGAATCACTATTAGAAAATATAGATGAAGATAAAATCCGAAGTGAATTAGCCAAGGCAAACTACCTACCTATACTAATTAGAAAGAAGAGGTTGACATTAGATGTATTAATAAATATCTTGAATAGAGCTGTGGACACTAAACCCGTAGTCGTAGGCTTGGTAAATAAGGCTATGAAGATTATCCGTAAATATCCTCCAAACTACCCGTTTATCGAGCTCCTAACAAGAAATAAGGATGACGCCGAAGAATTGATAGCATTGCTTAGAGAATTGAGGGACAACTTCTCGCAGAGGTCATATCTCTATAGCGACCTTAACGTTCTATCTGAAGGAGGATATATCGAAGTTGAGGAGGATACACTATCGATTCCAGAGATAGCCTATAGATCTGTTATGGACCCCAATCATGAAGATATATCGATATTCTATATTCCAGATCCTACACAGGCAAGAATGGCGATAGCAGAATTCATAAATATGATGTTCAGGGTCAAGAAGACATATGGAATCGGTAATAAACTTCTTATTATAATGGATGAAGCCCAGGAATTCATCCCCGATAGAACACGTAGTGAGGACTATACTCATCAATCAAATATCTCTGTAGAGGCCCTATTAAGGCAAGGGAGAAAATACTCTGCCGCCGCATGGATCGCTACACAGAGATTAGCCCATCTAAACACTAATGCCCTTCAACAACTGCATAGCTATTTTGTAAGCACTCTCCCCAGAACCTATGATAGGAACGTTGTTTCAGACGCTTTTTCCATAAGTAGAAGCGTCATAGACAAATCTACGGAGCTAGATGTAGGTGAATGGATCTTTGTAAGCTATAAAGCCACTAAATTAAAGAATGTTCCAGTAGAGGTTAAAGCCGAGAATAATGAAGACTACCTAATAAAATACTTTAATAATAAGAAGTCTTAACTAGCCGATCGCTTCTCTAACCTTTCTAAATATAGAGATCCACATCCCCCAAGTCAATCTACCTGTCTGCGTATTCTGTCTGCTAGGATGATATGAAACAAATATTCTATATGGTATGGCTTTGTCGCTAATAATATTTCCATGAGCGAAACGGTAAGCTCTATAATTAAACTCGGGATAAAGAGTATTTAGCGTCCTCAATGTATTATCAAAGGATATCTTTCCCAGCGTAACCATTACCCTCAACATCTTTAATAACCTAATTTCCTCTATTAGATAAGGTCTGCAGTTAGCTATCTCGATGGCCAAAGGTCTATTCTTGGGTGGTGCACACCTGACTACAGCAGTTATATATACATCCTTCAGCTTCAATCCATCATTTACATCTATAGATAATGGTTGATTGGCAAATCCCACTTCATACAAGGCCCTTATAAGCCAGTCGCCGGATGAGTCTCCGGTAAACATCCTGCCTGTCCTATTTCCCCCATGAGCAGCAGGCGCCAATCCTATGATTAGAACCCTAGCATCTGGATCCCCGAATCCAGGGAGAGGCCTACCCCAATAACTCCTGTCGATGTACCTTTTAACCTTACGTCTACTGATCTCCTCCCGATATTTAACGAGTCTCTGACACTTTCTGCAAGATATGACGTTTTCCCTCAATAATTCTAGAGAATCTATCTTAGGCGGCATCTCCATATTAAGATTGATGGGCATGAACAAAATATAACTATTTTATTGGGAATGAGAAATGCCTAGATACGATGTACTTGCTCTATGCCCAAGGGGTATGGAGTCTATAGCATCTATGGAGATAAGTAATTTGGGGGTGTCCAATGTAATTGAGGGTAGAGGATATATTGAATCTAATGTCGATGAGCATCTATTATCTAAGCTGAATATATATGCTAGGACTATAACAAGGGTTATTCTCATCATAGATAAAGGCGAATTTATAGACTTAAGGGACCTAAAAAATAAGATATCGGGGATATCCTTCAAGGAATACATCGATGCTGGACAATGTTTCGGAGTTAGATGTGAAAGGATCGGTAGGCATAGTTTTAGAAGTATTGATGCTGCTAGAGAAATAGGTGGCGTTATTCATAGCCAGTTAATGTCACGAGGTGTTAGGGTATGTCTTGACGATCCAGAGATAGAGATAGTTTTACGGATAATAAATAATAGGTATCTTATAGGTATCAATACAAGTGGCGAAAGTCTACACAAACGAGGCTACCGAGTATATAATCATCCAGCTTCACTCAACCCAGTAATAGCCGCAGGAATGATATATCTAATAGGATGGGATAGGAAAACTATACTTATAGATCCGATGTGTGGTGTGGGGACCATACCCATTGAGGCCGCTATGATAGCGATGAATATACCTCCAGGCATATTTAGGGAGACTCATAAAATAACAAACCTCAGATTCATAGATACAGATTATTATTGGAAATTAAGAGAATCGGCGAAGAGCAAGACTCAATTTAACATAGAAAAAAAGATTATTTTTGGGATAGACGCTTCTCCAAAGTATATAGAGTGGGCTAAAGCAAATTCTAATGCCGCCGGTGTATCTAGAATAGTAAGCTATTTCACGGGAGATTCGAGGAGGATATATGATATTGTTCCAAGAAATTCCTATTATTCTGCATTCAATCCACCCTATGGCATCAGATTAACCAGGCCTAGAGCCATTCCACACCTTTATAGAGAAATTATAGCCTCCTTGAAAGATGTAGGTGTAATAAAAGGAGCTGTGATTTCTGGTTCATACCATACCATGAAGTCGGCTCTAACCAAGGCAGGCTATAATATAACTCGAGACTTAGTCGTTTTACATGGAAATATACTGACACATATCTATGTGTTCTCCTTATAATCGAATTATATAGGCGGTGGATATGCCTATATAGATATCTATAGATAGATATATAATCTCTAAACAAGTCTTAAGTTCTGATGACCTCATCTATATTGATTGAGATGAAAGCACTAGATATAGCGGCAATAAGTATATGTGCAGCTCTCTATGCAGGCTTGGGATTCCTAACATATCTAGGTCTCTTTACACCTGTATTCGGGGTAGTAAGATTTTGGCCCTCTGTAATCATACCCGCCATATTCGCTGTTCTTTTCGGACCATTAGTTGGAGCCATAGGAGCAGCTATAGGAATCTTCATAAGCGACATGGTGATTCATGGAAATGCATTGTTAAGCTTAACTGTGGGTGTACCAGCAAACTTCGCGGGTTTCTATCTATTAGGATACTTAAGCAGGAAAAAACTCAGCTGGATAAGTATCTTTACCTCATCCACCATAATCAATCTGGCGATATCTATAGTCCTTCTATTACTATACACCGGTGGATATCTAGGGATAGATATATTCACAATCTTCATACTCACTATACTTATAACCTATATATCCTTCATAGCCGTCAGCTATATATTAAAAAGATGGAGGAGCTATGTCGTAGGAAGCTTTGTCGGCCTTACAGTAGGCAGCATAATTATCGGAATAGGCGTCTGGGGATTCAGCCAAATATTTGCATTACCAGCGGTGGTAGGGGGCGGATATCAATTAGCGTTTTATGCAGCTATAATATTCTTTGTATGGACCTTCGTCACTGAAATACCTTTTCTAATAATACTAGGACCGCCATTGTTATCTATAGCATACAACGCGATTCCACAGCTTAGATGGGAAGAATAGAGTTCCCACTAGCAATTCCTTATTAGCCTTTTTACCCTCTATAACTATTATAATAATTATGGTGAAATTAGATGGCCCAGATTAGTCTTGAGGATATATTCAACATCAAGGTAAAAGATATAATGACAAAAGATCTTGCATTAATAGAAGATGATGCACCAGTATACAAGGCTGCCAAAGCAATGAGTGAATTCGGCGTAGGATGCATATTAATAAGAAAAGAAGATAAAGTAGTAGGTATTATTACTGAAAGAGATATCGTAAGACGTGTAATCTGTGAAGATAAAGATCCACATGAAACCCTGGTTAGAGATATAATGACCAAGCCAGTAATAGTAGTAAAAGAAGAGGCTACTATCGAAGATGCAGCGGATATAATGGCTAAAAACGGTGTCAGGCGTCTCCCTGTCATCAATGAAAAAAGTTCACTAGTTGGGCTCATAACGGCTTCAGATCTCGCTAAGGCACTCGCCATAAAATTCGAGATGCAGAATTCTCTATTCAACGCTATGGGCAGAGTAAGACCTCCACCCAAAGAGATGTATGTATAAATAAATATGATTATAGGGCCGATCTGAGATATCCGCCGTCAATGGGAATTACAGCTCCATTGATATACGCAGCCTTATCTGACGATAGAAAGGCGACCAAATACCCGACTTCAAGTGGATCGGCCATCCTCTTACTAGGTATATCTCTCGTTAACTCAGATAATACCTCTTCTACATCCTTCTCCTCCCGCTTTGCACGGTCCCTAGCCAACTGCATAACCCTCTCTGTCTTGATATAGCCGGGCATAACCGCATTAACGGTGACTCCATATGCACCATATTCCCTAGCAAGACTCCTAACTAGTCCTGCCATAGAAAGCCTTACAGCATTAGACAGCACTAATCCATCAATAGGCTCTTTGATAGCGATACTCGTAGAATATATAATCCTTCCCCAGCGCTTTTCAACCATACTATCTATAAATTCCTTCGTTAGCTGAATTGCAGGATAAAGCAGTATATCTACCGCATCTATCCAGTCCTTCATCTCCAAATCGGAGAAGTAGCCGGGTCTAGGGCCCCCTGTATTAAATACCAATATATCCACTCCCCCATATCTTCCCTTAATTTCACTGACAGCCTTTGTAACTAACTCTCTCTTAGTAAGGTCCGCCTCAACTATATCTATTTTCACCCCAGTCTCCCGTTTAATGATTCTCTGAGCCTCTAATAGATTCCCCTTGTTCCTAGATAATATTATTACATCCGCCCCTTCCTGGGCTAATACGGTCGCTATACCTCTACCTATGCCTTTGCTAGCGGCTGTAACTAAAGCTATTTTACCCGATAACCCTAAGTCCATAAGTGATCACTAATAAATGATAATTAAGGAGAGACTAATATAACTCTCCTAGAATTTCGCTATTCTATACCCATTAAGATAATAATAAACACTATCAGCAATATAGTATGCATGATCCCCGATTCTCTCTAAATATCTAGCTACCAAAGCAAGCATCAAACCACACTTAATATTATCTAGCTTAATGATTATCTCGAGGACCCTTCTATACTCTTCATCGGCCTGCGAATCAAGTTTATAAATATTCTCGGCTTTAGTTGAGTCGGGATTTTCGATCAACTCCATAGCTAACTGGAGCATTTCATATACAACCTCGATTAATGGCTCGAGTTTATCGACCTCACACTTACCCTCCGCGTCCCTAAAATCTATAAGGCTCATAGCTATATCCGCGGAATATCTCCCTATCCTAAGGAAGTTATATGCTATTTCCATAGCCGACTTCAGATATCTTAAATCGGATGCCAAAGGTTGATACCTTGCTATCAACTCTATGGCTAGAGAATTGATCTCTTCTCTCTTCATCATCAACTGATAACTTCTTGAAATCAAATCCTCACCGATATATTTCCAGTTTCGTAGCGCATCAACAGCCTTCTTGAATGAGGCATAGCTATAAAGGCCCAACTCCATAAGCATCTTATTAAGCTCCTGTAAGCCACTATCGATTAACCTACTATCCATAATTTATAACCACCTTTCTAAATCTACCTCCCCCAATAAATATCTTTCTGTAAGCTTCTCTTTAGGTCTCTCAAGTATCTCCTGGGCAACCCCATATTCGATCAACATTCCATTAAATAGAAAGGCTATGTAATCAGCTGTTCTAGCTGCAAATTGAATATTATGTGTCACGACTATGATTGTATAGTCCTTCTTGAGATTAGTCATTAATGCCTCGATACGTGATGTAGCTCCAGGATCAAGTGCAGATGTGGGTTCATCCATTAATAGCACCTCAGGTTCGAGAGCAATTGCTCTTGCTATGGCCAGCCTCTGCTTTTGGCCACCGCTTAAATCGGTGGCTCGGTCCCATAATCTATCCTCTACCTCGCTCCATAATCCGGCCTCCCTAAGACTCTTCCTAACTATCTTATCTAATAGCTCTCTATCATTTATCCCATTTAACTTCAAACCTATGGCAACATTATCATGGATTGAAAGATGAGGAAAGACCGTCGGTTGCTGGAAAATCATACCTATCTTTCGCCTAATCTCAACAGGATTCACATCTGGGTCATATATATTTTTACCGTCAAGGATTACCTCACCTCTTACTCTAGCATTAGGCACCGTCTCATGAAGCCTATTAATTACCCTCAAAAGCGTTGTTTTACCACATCCACTTGGCCCTATTATCGCTGTTATAGCCCTCGATAGAATATCAAGGTTTATGTTTTTCAATACATGGTTATCTCCATACCATGCATCTAAGTTTCTGACCCTAAGTTTTATGTCACCCACCTTTCTTCCCCATCCACAACCTAATCGAAACATTAATGCCCAATGTTAGTAACATGAGTAGTAGGGAAGCCCCCCACGCGATGTCTATCCATATTTCAAAAGGAGATTTGGAGTATTCATATATTAATAATGTAATGCTACTAACAGGCTCGAAAAATCCTGAGAAGAATGTTCTACTGCCTAATGCCGTCATTAATAATGGCGCTGTCTCGCCAAAAACTCTTCCAAACGCCAGTGCGAATCCCGTCAATACCCCGCCTTTAGCCATTCTTAAGATAATGCTCAACGAGACTCTCCATTTATGTAAACCTAGTGCCAATCCAGCTTCTCTATATCTCCGCTCGATGCTCATCAAGGCATCCTCGCATGCCCTAGTCATTATAGGCATCATCATAATAGCTAGAGCGACGGCGCCGGATAATGCGGAGAATCCTTGAAGGGGTAGAACTATCAGAATATAGCTAACCACTCCAACAACTATACTAGGTGTACTAGCCATTACATCGAGAATAGAGTCAAAGCTCTCTCTAAGCCGTTCATCGGCATACTCAGTTAGGTATATGGCGGCAAGAATACTGATGGGTGCAGCAATCGCCGAAGCAGTTAGAGATAATATTAGGCTACCCTGAATGGCATGTGATATCCCTTGCCTGGGGTTAAGGGGAAACTTCTGCGCTTCCGTGAAGAAAGCGAGATTCCAACTCTTTATTCCATTTAGAAATGTGAAGAAGATGACAGCCCCCAAGATACCGAGTGTTAATAATATGGAGAGGTAGGATAGAGAAATCATGACTCTTTGCTTCATCAGCCTCGTCCTAATCCCCATTATATAACACCCACCCGCCGCCGAACCAACTTTATAAATATAATGTTTATTACAAGAGAGATGAGGAAGAGTATAAGGGCAAGCTCATTTAGAGCGGAGGTATGCAGAGGATCCGCTATAGCCTCAGGGTACTCATTCGCCAATATACTTGCAATCGTTGCCCCGCTACTAAATAGGCTTGCTGAGATCACCGGTTTATTTCCAATAACTAATAATACAGCCATAGTCTCCCCTACTGCTCTGGAAAATCCCAGTGTAATGGCGCCAATAATACCTCTCTTCGCTACAGAGATCTTCATTCTGATAGCCTCCCATTCAGTACCGCCTAGGGCTAACGTCATTTCTTTAATTTCATTAGGCACGGCACGTATAGCTTCCCTCGACAAACTGGATATTATAGGCAAAATCATAATGAATAGGATGATTGAGGCGTTGAGGTATCCATATCCACTAATAGTGCCTTGGAATAACGGTAGAAAACCTAGGTATTCATTTAGAAAGGGCTCAACATATACTCTCAGTACAGGCCCCAACACGAACAATGCCCACATCCCATATACAATGCTCGGTATAGCGGCCATAAGTTCGATAACTGGATCTAACACCTTTGATAGATTGGATGGCAATAACTCGCTTGAGGCTATCGCGACGCCTAGGCTTATTGGTATTGCTAGAATAAGCGCTACCAGGCTTGTGAGAAGGGTTCCATATATAAAGGGAAGTGCCCCGAAGATCTTCTTCACGGGATCCCATATACTGATGAATATGAATTTAATGCCGGAATAGAATATTGAGTCCAAGGAACCATAGAATATCGTGATGAAAAAGACTGTAAATACCGAGATGATAGTCCAAGCCGATACAGATGATACATACTTGAAGAGCTTTTCCATCAGGTCACCTTTCGCCATCTTCTCACCCTTCTAGCCGATTTTAACCCCTGAATATGAAATAAAGTCTAAAGCCTCGAGGACTTTATTCTTCAGCGCCTCGGGAATGGGTGAGTACCCTAATTCAACGAAATACTGGTCTCCCTCCAATATTATCCATTTTACCCAGTTCTTAAATGCCCTTGCCTTATTAACAATAATATCCATATCTCCGGTATAAACAGACCAATCCTCATATACAATAAAATATGTAGGTGCAGAAATCGGGTATGCATCTTCAACATATGAGTCTATTATGTAATCACTTATCCTCAAGTCCCGTGGATCCAACACTATACCCCTAAGTTCACCTGCTCTAGATATACTCTCGATAGTGGGAGGTATATAGTTGCCCGCCCTATTTCTCACAGCAGCCATGGGGATATCTATTACCACCGCATACGTAAACTCTATATATCCGATTGAAAATGGAGTCTGCATAATGAGGTTGGCGACTCCCTCATTTCCCTTGGCCCCTATAAATCTATCTAATGTAGGCCAATTGATGGATTTGCCAGTACCAAAATTATCTCTCCATAACGTAGATTCCTTAGATAGGAAGAGTGTAAATATATATGTTGTACCAGAGGCATCCGACCTATGAATAACAAATATTTCTTCATCGTAATTGGATAGAGCAGGATTAGTCTCCACCAATAAAGGGTCATTCCATCTTCTAATTTCTCCGCTAAATATCCTTGCTATCAATTCAGCGTCTAATTGAAGCGTGGTTTCGAAGTTAGGCAAGTTATACGCTAATACTACTCCCCCAATGGCATAAGGTATATGTAAAACCCATTCCTCAGCGGATTCTAACTGTTCATCTGTTAGAGGAGCATCGGTCCCAGCGAAATCAACCAATTTATTTAGAAGATTAGCCTGTCCAGCTCCACTGCCAATGCTCACATAATCTATCATGATATTAGGATTTATCTGTGTATAATGATCTATCAAACTTTGTATAAGGGGGTATGGGAATGTGGCTCCCGAACCTTTAATTGAGATCTCTATATCTCCACTATATAAAAAATATGGGCCTACTATATAATAGCCTCCAATAAGAATGATAAGAATAATTATTATGAACGATGGGGAAATCTTTCTTCTTGGATAAGACATAGAGTCTGTCCCTCACGCTAAAAATTACAATTCAATTAATTTATTTTTGTTGCTTATACTAAGAGACCCAATCATATAATCTAAGGAGCATACTATGAAGCCTACCCAACCCCCTTTTATTTAAGAGTAGGCTGATAGTCGAAACTCATATATATATTAATAATTTATGTTCCTAATTCATCCCTAATTATTCGCACCGCCTTCACCATGTTCCTAAGTTTTTCAGCAGCTATCTCTCGACTTCTAGTCCTCAACCCGCAATCAGGGTTAATAAACAACTTTTTAGGAGACACATATTTCAGTGCATAGTATATTCTGTCTCTGATAAGCTCTACCGGCTCTATAAAATCTGTATGCACATCAACAACTCCCAATCCTATCTCTCCCTGATACCCATACTCATAGAACTCTTTCAATAGGCGGTATCCCGGCCTATCATCATCACTTGTACCCAATGTTTTATTATCTCTATTTGCCAGTTCTATAGCGAATTGAGACGTGTTTATATCGAATATATAGGGCATTAGGATACTATAGTCACTATAGCATATATGGGTTGTAATAATAGTATCAACATCTTTAACTGCTTCGTTAAATGCCTCTATAAATATCTCCATCTCCAATGGATGAGTTGTTGCAGCGGGCTCATCAATCTGGATCCTGAAAGCCCCATGTATAGCCAACTCCTTTATTAAGGGATTAATCACGTTTCTAGCCAGTGCTACACATAATTCTCTCTTGGCATTATACTTAGCTATCTTTATATCATCAGTAGACTTAATGAACTTATTATAATAATACTCATTATAGCTCCAATCGGCCAGTGTATATGGACCGGTAACAGGGATCTTAACAGGCCTATCAGTATTTTTCTTGATAAATAAGAATTCATCTAAATGATAATTTCTTTTGAGCGAGATTTTCTTTACTACACTTCCCTTAACAAAATATCTATTGTCAAAAACCCTAACTTGCCCTACAAAATCTATTCCCTTAATATTGCTAACTGGGTGGTAATACATCTCCCATCGATGCATCTCTCCATCCCAGATAATATCTAGACCTACATTCTCCATCAGCCTAATAGTCTCTATACTAGCTCTTCTAATAGCTTTCTTAAGCTCAGACTTACTAATTCTATCGCTAAAAAACTCTCTATATTTGAAAATTAAATAATCTGGTTTTCTGAAACTCCCGATGTCTTGAGTAGCTAAGGGAGGCAATTCCAAACGCAGACACCTCAATAATAATCTTACATCAATAATATTATCCTCATTCGAGCGGTATTATAATATAAATATACTTAAGCATATCAATTTACTACTAATATTTTCTATCTTAAATATAGACATTCACTGTATAGCTAAATACATATCTTCATTCTTAATCTATATCCTAAAATTAATAGACAACATTATAAAGGGGGAATAATGGTACAGTTTCTTAAAATCTTGGAAGGCTAGGTATACATCTTATGCCTATAAAATGGTACAAATACGACGCCAAATTTATCTCTAAAATACTTAAATCCATCTATTACTATTGACTGGCAGATAAATCATCTAATAACTTGCCTAAAAGCATCATTTTTTCAACAGCAACATCGTAGGGTAGATACTCCATATGAGTATTATTGGATAGGACTATAATGCTGGTGGCCAGCCTTTTCTCACTATCACTAATCACGTTCTTTATTCTCTCGATATTTTCCATATGGGTGTTTTCGGCATCAACTACACCTAATATCAGTCTATTAATATCATAGGTTTCTAAGGCACTGTATCCTCCACTAAACAAATCAACAGATAGCCCATCTCCAATAATAGGTCTTAATCTGCTGATCTTCCTGTCTATGGAACCAAAATATAGGTATATCCAATAATTATATCCCTCTTTCTTAATGGATCTATATAACTGATAGACGACATCCCAGTCAATATCCTCATAATAAACTAAAGCAGGCTCATGAAGGTCAATTATGGTGAAGCCAAGTTCCATTAGTTCATTGACCGCTCCAACCAAAATATTGGAGATAGATACGATGGCTTCATCTAGCTCTCTATAGCTAGACAACTTCAGGAAGGTATAGGGCCCAGGTAAAGAAATCTTCCATTTAGCATCTGGGGGCATTAAATCACGTTGTATATAATCATATAATAGTCCATACTCATACCTAACAACATCATGAATTATCGGTCTTCTATAGAACGTATTTGTCTCGAAAAACCTTGTCAAGGGCCCCATCTTTATTCCATCTAATGCAGTGAAAGGCCTAAAAAGATCATGCCACTCAATTTGAGGATAATCCACGTAGGTTAAGCCCGCTTTCTGTTGGAGCTCAATGACCTCCTTAATATTTCTGCGTAAATCTGGTATAAAATCTTTGATGCCTATTCTTTCCCATTCTAGGTCTTTCCAGGTCCTTATTAGCCTATCGTCCCTCGGGAATATGCCGGTTATACAAGCTTCATACATTTGTAATCAAAAATATTATCTATAATGATAGATTTATAACTATGACTCAGTTTATGACATATGCTATACATATATTTGGTTTCCTATCAGTAGAAGCGGGGCATAATACATATATTAATCTTCAGAAATATTTATGCCCTTACTAGTTAGGGAATTATTTATACCAATGAATTTGAGATATATACTCGGGGAGAATATGTATATACAAGATATCGTAGAGACATTTTACATCGGTCTGGTCATAATATACATAGTTTTCATAGTATCATTTATTTACTTAACATCCAAAGGATCTTCAAAGGAACTATCTAGAGATGGTGGTGAAGTATCTAAGACGTCTCGAATGGAGCGCTCCGAAAAGACATGGCTCTTTACCCTCATAATTATAGCCATAATAGGTAATGCAATTTTCCTGTCTCCATTGATCCCGTCAGCTAGAACTACGCTTTGGATGGATGAGCAGCCAATAGATACAATATATATCACAATGAGCAACTATACATTCCATCTACCCAACGACATTATCCGTGTGTCGACAGGCCAACCTGTAGAATTCGTCATATATTCAGATGATGTAACATATGGATTCGGGGTATTTGATGCTGAGGGTAAACTAATATTCCAGATCCAAGTCCTACCTAATTACGAGAATAGAATCACATGGATTTTCGACGAACCTGGTTACTACACAATTAGAAGTACAGAGTATAGTGGACCAAGGCATTCTGAGATGGTTCTATACGACGTTATATATGTTGAGGAAGGTGGGTAGCTATGGGTGTCAGAGAAAAAATCGCCTTAAGGTATGTATTTACAGCTGTTTTCTGGCTAGGTGTAGCTGGAATAGAAGGAATGCTTATGAGGCTTAGGATAGCCAACTTCCTCATCGACATCTATACACCGGAGCATTTCTATAGTATGCTGACAGTCCATCCGTTCGTAGGCATATATGGCTGGGCTTATATGGCTGTCATGGGCGCCTTCTATTACCTTGTCCCCTATGTATTAAAAAGAGACTTATATAGTGAGAGGGTTGCAAACTACAGCTATTGGACAATTGTCTTCGGGGTATTAATAACTTGGCTAGCCGGCTTTGCATTAAAGTTCGGTGCTTTATACACCTTATACTGGCCCCTGCCTGTTGAACGCTTTCCACCTATATCGACCTTGATATTCAGCCTCGGTATGATTATGATATTCGCAGCGGTGATAATGTTCTTTTTCAATATGTTCGCAACGATATTTCTACCGATGGAAGGCGATAAAGGCGCTGGCTATGTTGCACGCGAATTGCTTACTTTGTCATTTAACTTGGATAAGATAAAGTCGTTTAGTAAGGGAGCAAAAGACTATCTTCCACGTGTATATAAGTATCCGATATTTGTTGTTGGCGTTTTCCGTGGATGTGTTGATACAACATTGAATGCATTGACAATGGGAGGGATCGCTGGAATACTAGCTATCTTCTCGGTATCGACATTACTCGGTTTATCTCTTCCATCCAGCATCATAGATCCACTGATCTACAAAAACATCTTTTGGTGGGGGCTAGACTTAATCGCTGATGGGAATGTACTAATATTTACCGCTGCTTCATGGTACTTCCTTGTACCTCTATTGGTGGGTAGAAGATTATTTGGTGAACAGGTAGTAAGAACAGTTATTCTAGCCGACCTACTCATATCGCTCTTTGTATGGAATCATCATATGTTGGCGGATACACCTCAGCCACTAATTCTGCAGATTCAAGGGCAGATATTCACGTGGGGAGAGCTCATTACTATGGGGCTGACCATGTTCGCGGTGCTTATGACTATATGGCTAGCAAGACCAGTCAAATATAGCGTGCCACTAAAATTTGTGTTGCTTTCAATCCTCGGCTACGCCATAGGGGGATCAGCAGGTATCCTCCAGGCTAACTATGCCATCAACAGATACCTACATAACACCCAATGGGTCATAGGAATACATGGCCACGTCCAGTTGCTAGCTGGACTTTCACTAACATTATTTGCCGTGATTTATGCGGTTGCACCTCTAATAACAGGTAAAGAATTAAATGAAAGACTGGCAGATATTCACCTTATATTATTCTTTACAGGCGCATTGATTATGGGACTCGCAATGGGGTTTGCCGGCGTCGATGGAATGCTGAGGCGAACATTATACCCATATGGAGAGTATAGTATGTATATGTATACAGCTATCATAGGGGGATTATTGATGGCCTCTGGATACCTAGTCTTCATCATCAACGTTGTGAAGACCTATGGATTAAAAGCGATAATAAATGTTTTTAAATAAAACTCATACCTTTTTTTATAATCAACCTCCCAAATATATTTTCTCGATTAATATGGAAGACGTGCTTTTGGAAATCACTATAAGAGTACCTACTCCGGTCTGCATCTTAAGCCAGAAATTTGGAAAATTCATAAAGGTAATTGACATAAGAAGCCATGGAGACAAGGTGGCTCACCTAATAGAGGTATCAAGTAAACTTGTTGATGAACTGAATGTATTAGCTGAGTCTACTGGTGGAGTACTTCAAAGCATAAAAATAGAGGGAGACAGAGCTACAGGCTGGTTCATGAGCTCTGGATGCGACGCTTGCAGACCACTAGCATTCGGAGAAGCCTTTCTCATCAGAGGATTAATACTGCCAAATGGGATAATGGAGTTCAGCTTTATAGTTCCCCGGGACGCTAGCTATGAGGATATTCTATCCAAACTTAAGGCTTCAAATATTGAATATGAGGTGATTAAGCTAACGAGCTCAAGGGGCAGTAGGCTATTGACATCCAACCAAGAGAAAGTTCTATATATCGCATATAGAATGGGTTTATTCGATCATCCCAGAAAAATTCAGATAAAAGATCTGGCGGATATGTTGGGCGTAAGTTCTAGTTCACTGACAGAGAGCCTTAGAAGAGGGCTGAAGAGGCTTTTAGATTACTATTTCAAGTCAACACCATAAATCGGATTAAGCTGTATCTTATATAGATGTTATTATAATTTAGAAGTCAAAGACCTTTCCAAATAAGGTGATTATCTAATTAATTACCATGCTATGCCCTTCTTTTCCTCTTCAATAGAAATAATACAGATAATACGGTTAGAATAGCTATTGCTACAATATGTATAGGGTTCCGTCTTAAATATAAAAAGGTATCTGTCCATCCTCATTAATATAACATACATAATAATTACGAAGGGCGGGACTATTTAGATACATATAAGATGCTACAATGCCTAATAATATTGTTAATAGATAGATTTTCCCAAGCTTTAGATAGGAGATCCAAGAATTAATTTATATTACAACGATTAATAAAACAGGGTTTCTTATCTTCATAGAAAGAGTGATAATAAGTGAAATGCGATACCGCCCAGGATAAATGCCGCGAGTATATTACTTATAGAGATATAAAGGGCTTCTCTCCAATTGAATTCCTTTATGAGAACAGCGACGGTTGAAATACAAGGTATATATAACATACTTATGAATGCTAGAACTAGTAGTTGAATAGGCGTCAAGTACAATAGCAGGTTGGTTGTTCCATATATGGCTACTAGCAACAAGAGTATAAGTTCCTTTCTAATAAACCCAAAGATCAGGAGGAGCCCCGTTACAACCGGGAGGCCGAGCCAATTAACAGTTAATGGAGCCATAGCATAACTAATGAAATCAAGTATCCCGGTTACGTATAATGCTTGTACAGCAGCACTTCCCACCATATAAATAGGGAATACAAGGTAAATGATAGATTTAGTTCTAATCCAAGTCTGCCTACTCACGACCCTTAAAGAGGGAACCCTAAAGGAATGCATCTCCATTATTAAGCCCGTTGTTTTACCAGGTACAAGTTTCAAAGCGATTTTTCCAAGGAAGAATACAATTAACAGATCAGCAGCATAAAGAATAAGCGCCCATTTAATACCTAAGAACTGGGAAACTAAGCCTAATATTATGATTGTTCTCGCTGAACATGGTATGAGGGTGATTGCGAATGCAGCTAGAAGCCTCTCACGTCTAGTCTCCATAATTCTACTGGTATATATAGCAGGGACGTTACATCCGTATCCCAGGATTAGTGGGATTATCGCTTTTCCATGTAACCCTATCTTATGCATTAAGCTATCCAACATAAAAGCTATCCTTGTTAATATACCGGAATCTTCGATAACGGATAATATGAGATAGAATGGTATTACATATGGAATTACAAGTGTTACACCAGCTACGAGTCCTCCATAAAGACCATTCAATATAACACCGATTAGTGAATCACTGATATTTGGTTCAACAGGCTGGAGGAAGCTGAATACCTCTTCGAATAGAGACGAGAGGAAATCCCCAACGATAAATGTCCATAATAAAAGGCCTACTAGAATACCGGCTGAAGTGAAGTATCCAAGAACTTTATGTGTCGTAACCCAATCAAGCCAATCGTAAATCGTTTTCTCAACCCTCGTATGCCTCAGGACCTCCCTAATAATCCTATTAATTATAAGGTATCTCTCCGATGCTATGACTGAATATGGCTGGTCATTATATATCTCAGATATTTCCGATGCAAATCTATCTGCCGCTTTGACTATATCCTCGGCTTTTGATAATACCAGTGTCCTTATCTCAGGGTCATTCTCAAGTAACTTGATTGCTATAAATCTTGACGAATAGCCTAGGTCAAGCCCTTCCTTCTCGATTAGATCAACTAACTTAGCTATACGCTTCTCAAGCTCATCACTAAACCTGATTTTACTCCTCTTTACCTCATACTTATTCTCTACAACTCTAACTATACTTTCAACTAATTCATATATACCTTCCCCTTTCACTGCAACAGTAGGTACAACGGGAACACCCAATAGTTCTTCCAATTTCCCGATATCTATAATCATTCCCTTCTTCTTAGCGATATCCATCTGATTGAGACAGATTATGAGAGGTGCCTCCATCTCAATCAGCTGGAGAGTGAAAAATAGATTTCTCTCCAAGACCGACGCATCTATAACATTTACGACGACATCAGGCTTCTCCTTCGCAATATACTCCCTAGATATAATTTCTTCAATAGAAAATGTTGACAAAGAATATATCCCTGGAAGGTCGACTACAGTAATATGATAGCCTTCAAAGTAGAGGTCCCCAACAACTCTCTCAACAGTCTTGCCGGGCCAATTACCTATTATTTGATACGAACCCGTCAATTGATTAAATATAACACTCTTACCCACATTCGCATTTCCAGCCAATGCAATAGTCAATCTACCCTTATCCGCGGAGACCCCCTCCCTCTTCCTAGATGTGCTGGGATGACAGGATATAGACATAAATACATCACTACTTCTCAGTTCCCTGAACCTCTACAAATACATTTGACGCTATATCTTGCCCAATAGCCAGTCTAGAGCCTCTAACAGCGATCTCCACAGGCCCCTTTAGAGGCGCAACCCTTAAGACCACTATATCCGTTCCAGGAGTCAAACCCATATCCAATAATCTCCTAAGGAACCTATGTTCTCCTCTAATAAACTTGATTCTACCAGAACTGCCCTCCTTTAAGCTACTTATAGGAACTAAACTAGAGCTACGTCGCCCCGCAAACGCTATGCCTCCACCTAAACACTCTTCACAGCTTGTCAAGTCAAGGCTACATGCAGGTATAACTTCTCCCCCGGGACACCTATCAGGATGCCCCAAATACCTACATAAAGACATCTCCGCTTCATCAGACAATGAATGCTCCATCTCACAAGCATTATGATGAACCAAATCTCTACCTACCTTCAGTATCTTATGCAAAAATACCTCCAACAACCTATGCTTCCTAGTGATCTTCTCACCGATTAATCTACCCTTCCTTGTTAAAACAGCCCCTCGATAAGGAGAATAAGTAATATACCCCCTATCAGCTAGCTTCTGCAGCATCTGCGTTACACTAGCTGGGGCTAAACCCAAATACTTAGAGAGTACACCAGTAGATACCGGTTCCCCATCACTAGAGAGCTTATAAATAGCCTCGAGATACTCCTCCACGCTCTTACTACTCATAAACCACACCATAGATCTAGACTATAGCATTAAACTGCAGCTCAAGATAGTATTTTTAGGCATACCTAAAAATATAATGGCATATAAATATAATAATAATCTATACAGTGTAATATCATTAGTGAAAATCGAACATCACTAATTTTTCAATGATAAAGAATACTCTTAGGAAACCATATTGTCTGGGCTAAATATCGAATAAAGAAAATATCAAATAGGCTCTAAATATTTCCTATAGAGCCGGGGCGGGGAGATAGATGTGGGGGTTTAAATCCTTTTTAAATGCTTATAAAAAGGGGAGAATATGATAGAAAAGCTTCTTGAACATATAGATAAAAATGCTTATCATAAGGATAGGGATGTCCTAAAACGGTTTATTAAGCAGCTTGCAGCTGAAGGAATAACTCGTCGCCGAATAAAGGCATATGCATATAGACTTACGAAGATATCTAACTTTAAGAAAAATAGTTTTCTATCTATGAATAAAGATGAATTGATAGATCTATTGGTAGAGATAGAGTCAAGCCCCCTCGAAGAATGGACCAAATACACTTATAAAATAATGCTAAAGAAATTTCTTAAGACTATCGGTAGAGAAGATATAGCTAAATACATAAAGCCCAGGATAAAACAGAGAAACAAGCTCAAGAGATCCGATCTACTAACTATGAAGGAAATAATCGATATGATTGAAGCTACAAACAACCCGATGTATAAAGCCCTAATAATAACTATGTATGAAGGTGGTGTAAGGGCAGGGGAACTCCTCGGTATGAAGGTAAAGGATGTAATCATAAAAGGAAACATAACCTTAATATCTGTCCAGGGGAAGACAGGTATAAGAACGATACCCTTGATTCTAGCAACACCATACCTCCAAAAATACTTGGAGAAAAGAGAAACAAAGAAGCCAGATGAACCATTATGGATCAATCAATATGGTAGGCCCCTAGAAATAAGAGCATTAGAAAAATCGATTAGAGAAATAGCGGCCAGAGTCGGGATAACAAAAAAGGTCTATCCCCATCTATTTAGACATACAAGATATACTCATCTAGCTCCAAAACTAGCTGAGGCTATACTAAAAAAATTATTTGGATGGACTCTAAGCAGCAGAATGCCATCAGTATATGCCCACCTAGTATCAGAAGATGTAGAAACAGCTATGCTAAAACTATATGGAATAAAGACAGATGGGGATACTCTACATATACTATGCCCTAGATGCAAAGAAATAAACATCAAAGACGCAAAAACCTGTATAAAATGCGGGTATAACTTTATTAGAGATGAAACAGAGAAATGGATCCTGCTGGAAGAAAAAATACATAAACTAGAAGAGAAAATTGAGCAGCTCCTAAAAAAGAATTTAAGTGACTTTAACGGCTAGAACAGCACGTGCAATCAAGACAATAACGGTTACAATTATAATTATAGCCATAAGAATCCCTGCATTACTATTACCCAATGCCTTACCAATAGCCTCACCAGCATTAACAATCCCATCAGCCAAGCTCCTAGCTGCACCACTAAGCCCACCGAAGAACCCCCTGAAGCTATCCTCCAAGCCACCGAAGAACCCACTCCACAACGGCTGAAAAACACCCTCCAAATAATCTAAGACATAATCATAAAGATTATCCTTAACCTCCTCCAACGGCCTAATAAGCCTATCAATCTGATCCAACACAGGCTTCAGAGCATCCCCCAACCACCCAAACAAACTAAGCAACAAATCTCTAAGAGCAATCAACCCATCAACCAACTGCCCAAATAAATCCTCCAACACACCCAACACTAATCACCTCCCCCGGTCAACCCCAACCCCCCCTACTTCTTCCCCGGCTCCGGCCCTGGAGCACGGCCTGTAGACATTGAGGGATGTGGGGTTGTCCGTTTGGTAGCGGAATGTTATGTGTTGTGATTGATTGAATGAATGAACGTCTATTGGTGCTTCTATTATTTTGTTGTAATATGGATTGTATAGTGATATTATTAGTTTTGCATTATGGTTTTTGGCATATTGATATTCGCTTTGGGCTATTTCTTCTAATGGTAGGGTTATTACTTTTTTACGGTCATAGTAGCATTTTACGCTGAAGACTATAGGCTGCTGGTTTTTGGGTTTAACTATGAAGTCGGGTTCCGCTGTGTTACGGCCGCCTCTTATTATCTCAGCTTTGGGATAACGTTTCTTAAGGATCTCGTGGAAGACGGCTTCCCATGCATAGCCCATAAGACTCTCACGGATCTTCTTAAGCGACTCTGCAATGGTGCTTGGAGCATAGCCAAATTTACTGCTTATATCCCTCATAGTAGATCCATAGAAATATTCTCTGAGCCAATCGATGTGTCTTCTCTCAGCACCCATTTTATGCATTGCCTCCAGCAACGCTTCCCTAAGATCTATATCCTCTATATCTATGACGATTCCTTGAGTCGAGGGTATCGCTCTACCATCGCCTCCAGGTATAGAGGCTGCAGCAATAATAGGCTCGATAAATCTTAGATCTAGATCTACATATTTACTCTTAAGAATCCCCGCATCATCAAGCCATAAGATCTTAGCTATAGAGTATGATTTGGCTCTATGATCACCATAGCCATACATCTTTTCCATCAGACGCATAAGATAATTGTATGCCGTATCCCCTATATAGTCATAAATAAGCTTCTGATCACTGGGATCGATAAGTGTACTCTTAAATATTAATACCTGGGCATTTCTAAATACTATATCAAGAGATCTAAATCTCTGGGTAATGAATATTACTACTACATTTCCATTCTTACGCTTCTCCTTAAATATATGTCTTATCCTAAAAAAATCGGGGATATCGATATTATGAGATCTAGATCTACTGTGTTGATAGGTAACTGCATCATCAACTATAATTATTTGTACCGGCCGCTCATCAATAAAGCCTATTAGATCCCCAAATCTCATGCCAGAGACAGCATTAACATGCTTCTGTCCATAACGCTCATACGCCTTAAAAACAAGCCACTTACTAAGTACAGTTTTACCTGATTCAGGCATACCAACAATAGTGCAATGCCTAAACAAGACGGCCCGTTTAAACCTATTCTCATCTGGAAATAACGTATCCAATACATCCTCAGTAATATTCTCCAGCTTAGTAACCCTCTTACTATACAATGGGATGGGTAACTTAATCGGATCCAATTGATTTAATCTTAACATGCTTTTTCTCCTCCTTACCATCTAACTTCTCAACAAGCTTAAGCGACTCAGCCGCAGAAAAGATAACATTACTATAGAAGATAGCGGCTCCAATATCCTCTACCCCCCGTAATAAACTGTTGGTATCCCGCTCATACTGCCTAGCCAAGATCTTCTGTATAAGAGGATGATCATGAACACCTAAAACCTCAGCAAGATGCAGCAACTCCAATGTTTCCTTTGAACCAATATAGAAGGTGCTGGGTAACCCGAACCCAATCTTCTTAGCCGCATAAACTATCTCATCAGTATCTATATCATATTTTTTACTCATTTCTTCTCGCCCCCAGGCAATATATCAAGACGCTTCTCCTCCTTTACCCCAGGCTCTATAGCGGCCCAAAGCCTATCAAGAAAACGCTTAGAGATCTTGTGAGCCTCTTCTAGAACTCTGGCATTAAAAGTGCTCTCCATCTCAACCAGCTTAGCCTTAAGCTCCTCATACGCCTTATTAAGCTTTTTAAAGCTATCCTTAGCCTTCATAAACTCCAAGTCATTAAACTCATGCACATCCATTGAGTCGACACGCATCACCCAGCGGCCCTTCACCTTCTTTACCCCCTCCTTCTCAGTTTCCACAGCCTTTTCAAGCCTCTGTATATCAGCGTCATTCGCCAATATAAGATCAGTCTCTTGGTTACGCTTCCATAAAGTCGCTATTGTACTATTGTTCTCCAGCATAGCATGCTGATTAAATAATATTCTGCGTAGGGCCCACACTGTAGATTGGAGAGCCACAGCCGGGCCATCCTCAGTAAAATATATAGGTAAATTAACATCCCAGACATTTCTATTATCCTCATCTACAGCAATAATGCCGATCAACCTCGGGCCACGTAAATAATGATAGCTAAGGAATCCTGCCAAGATGGCTATAATGCCATATCCAAGTCCGTAGTCAGGACTCATGAAAATCGATAAGCTGAATATAGCGCCTATAAGTGTAAGATATATTGCGTTAAAAGGCTCCAAGAGCATAAAATAATATTTACTCAGTATAGCGGCCCCAATACCCATTAACCCAAACATCATACTAATCATAATGGTAGTCCAAGTAACATTCTCAAGAATCCTAGAAAGTTGCTTAGGGGATATCCAGCCACTAAGATCCCTGGGCACAGGCACAGGCGTCTTAACAACCACTCCCTGAAACTCTACATGATATTTTCCAGCTGTAGTTTCAAAATCCGCAGTAATTAAAAGACTCTTACCTCCCTCCTTAATATTGACCTGATGAGTATATCTAAACTCTACATCCTCCTTAGTCTGAAAAATAATTTGATCCCCAACCTTAACCTTTAGATCCATAATGGCAGGCTTATTAACATAAATAATAATATTAAATACAGTTTTAACCTGGCCATTAGGCTGAGCCAAGACAGTCCAACCCTCATCAGTAGTAAATAACACCATAAGATCAGCCTTAAACTCATTTTCCTGAGCATAAACACTAGGGATAACAAAAATTAATGCCGCCAACAAAATAGTAACAACTAGTTTCTTCATGACCCCTCAAAAAATAAAGATTGAATAACCGAACGTATGATTCGATTATTCTTTTTCCAATTCTTCCTTTGAAATTACAATTACATTAGGCCGTTTACTAGTCCACTTACCTATTACAAATCCAAGCCCCAAGACTAAAATCGCCGTGACCACTCCGGGTATAAAGATCCATCTACTTAGTAACTGCCCTATACTCATCCACATCTGATAAAATGCTGATTGCATTTCTGGATTATCTATATAGAAATAGAAGCTCTGCTGATTCATGTTTCCATGGATATCCACCGCTCTTACTATGATTATTATACGGCCATTTGCATATTTCCTTGTATCCATAAAGATCTCATATGGATTTGATAGGTTATGCCATACCCCCTCAACATCAATATAATATGATACATAGGATATACCGCTGCTATCCTGAATATCAAAGCTAATAGTAAGATTGCCCTTTATAGTGCTACCCTCAGGAGGCTCCAATAACGTTATTCTTGGAGCCTGATTAAACACCATAATCTTAATCGTGCTCGTAGTCAACTGAACATTATTTTCATCAACTATGATAACCTCAATATTTAATGTAACCACTTGATCAAGAGGATAATCAGGCACAGTAAAGCTACTACTGATACTCAAACTCTCATTATAATCAAGCACCAACAGATTAGATCTAAAGGATCCAGAGGGAGTAGAAAATGTAACATAGAATCTTAGCTGTACAGGTAGGGTATTAGTTATATCAACCGTGATAGTGACGTTATCACCAGACTCTACAATAGTATCTGATGCAGAGACAGAAATATCTAAGCTGCTCTCGGAAACCGATGTTGATTTAATATATTCAAATGTAAGCATTACATTACAGGTTTCAGCTAGATACCACTTTACCAATTTACCCTGGATATCATAGTTCACCGATGCCTGAGTACCAGAAACCTCAACAGCATACACAACATGAATAGAATTATTACTTAATAATATTCCTGGATAATATTGCCCGTTAATATCAAATAATAATGGATAGGATCTTAGCGGCAGAGTATAATTCCATGTGAAAGTGAATTGATATGTGGTTATGTTATAGTTAGCTGGTAAAACTTCTATAGGTATATTCAAAGTCTGAATAACACTCAAGTTCCTAACTATTATCTTGATAGTTAGTATGCCGCTATACGCAACCGATCCATAATTCTCTACATAAATTGTTAAGGTATATTTATAGCCTGGATAAATGCTACTATCATTAATCTCAATATATCTTAGATAAACATTAGTGGCTAATGCGATATCCAGATTATCAATTCTATATGCAGCGTCTCCATCCTCTATAATTGCTATCACCCCCCATACATTTGGCACTAGCCCCTGCATAACATCAAGATCCCAACTAACAGTTGTAGGATTGAAGCCCACAGCATAGAAATCACTTACTATCAACTCATTAACATTATAGGATCCGGCCAATACACTCTCATTATTAGATCCATAATATGCATAGATCTTAACACTATAACTTAATGTTCGTGGTACATTAAATATTAAAACCCCATCCCCATTCTGGTCTGTCGTGTTAGATACTAATAGTAATGTATCCCAATATGCCTTGACAGTTGTGTTCAAGCCAGAACCACTAGGCTCCAAAGTAACCCTTATAACATATTTAAACTGTTCTCCTGGCTGGAGATAAGTAGGTATATTACTAGATCCAGAGACAAACTCAGATACAATTGTTATATTAAGCTTAACCCATGTGATGCTGATAGAATTGCTGTCAAATACCGTTATTCCATATTGATTATCAATTATAGAATTAACAGTATAGCGATACTTGACTGGATTGCTATAGGCCTCAGTAAACCCAGAAGCATTACCTGAATAAACCATAGATCCATTTCTATAGATCTCAATGTTAAAGCTGGATACAACTTGTCCATCATATTGATATATTATTGTCCAATTGATAAATGCGGCCTCACCAATATATGGCTGTGTAACATTAGCAGCCATAGAAACAGTAAGCTTATCGAAAATAATATAGATAGTGTTAGCTTGATACACCGATAAACCATAGAGATTATCTATCATTGAGCTAATAGTATAATAGTATTTCCCAACCTGATTCTTGGTAAGAGTATCATTAAAAGAATATGTACCGTTAAAAACAGCATTATCATACTCATAATAAGCATTGACATCAATACTAGCTGCAGAACCAACATCAATCCGATCATCAGCTGCAGACAAGATAAACTGTATCCTATCAAAAACTACATATACGATATTACTGTCAAATACAGTTAAGCCATATAGCCCGTCACTAATATTAGCAACAGCATAATAGTATTTCCCAACCAAGCTCTTAGTTAAAGAGTCATTAAGATTAACTGTACCACTAAACACAGCATTATCATAAGCATAAACAGCAGACACTGTTATATTAGCCGTGGACCCCACATCAATCCGATCATCAACAACAGCCAGGGTTATAGATACTTTATCCCAGATAACACTAACAGAGTTACTATTATAATTATTCACACCATCAAACGATGCAGCAGTAACAATAAAACTCCATTTACCCACGCTAGCCATACTAATACCATAAGACCCAGACCCATCTAAAACATCCACCATACTACCATTAATATATACCTGGCCACTTGGCCGAGAACCATCAACAGTATAAACAACATCAACATCAATAATAGCAGTAGAACTTACATCAATACGACTATCAGATACAGATAAAGTAATATTCAAGCCAGAAACCATTATAGTAACATAATTAACACCACTATAAGTATCATTAGTCCAAACATTCACATACAAAGTACCATCAACAACATCAGAAGGAATATCCAAAGTAAAATCAAATACACCATTCACACTACTACCACTAAAGCTACTAATGACCGTGCCAGAAACATAATTATCAAACTCAAGATAAAGCACCAACCCATCACGAACAAATGTAGTATTATCATAAACAACAGAATAATAGTTCTGGGTGATTTCCGATGAAGTTAAGGCACGACTATAAATACGAACAAGAGCGATGGAACCATTAAACATACCAGCATAAGCATCAACCTGATAATGATACCGCGCAATCCATGTAGTAACAGGATTTACAAGATTTGGTTTAACGGCAAATGTCTTTTGCCCATCTACAACACCATTAAGATACATTATTGTATTATTATTTTCATCGAAAGTTACAACCGCATGATACCAAACATTATTAGATAAAACTGTTGAGCCAATAAGAGCGTCCTGTGTGTTATTATTATAAATATTAAAATACAGTTTATCATACCTTATCCTAAAATTATAGTTCCAATCCTCATAAGTGCTTTTTACAGTTTTACTAACAAAAACACCATTCGCTGATATATTATTAGCTTTAAACAAAACTTCAAGAGTAAAAGTCAACAAATTCGGAGTATTTGCCTCGATGTAGTCGTCTGTTCCGTCTAGTTCGATTGCTGTTCCATATGTTGTGTTTATGAATTGTGCCCCTCCATATACCGTGCCGTGATTCTGGTTTCCACTTAGGTCTCTTATCACCGTGCTGGTTCCCTGAATCAACTCTGCTGTTGCCGACTGATTTATCGGGTTTCCATTTGGATCCTTTAGGATTGCCTGGCCCGTTATGGTGTCCCCGGGATCATAGTATGTATGGTCTGTCGTGATTTGGGTTACTGCACTCGGTGCCTTAGTCCATAGTTCATAGCTGTATCCATAGCTCTGTAAAGTATAGTCCGATAGTATAATTACATTATGACTAGAGTTATAGCTCTGCACCAAATACTCCGTCTGACTCAGCTCCCGAGAACCATCAGCCAAAAGATACATTATCGTCTGGAGAGACGGGTAGTATAACTTTAGCTGCTTATTCTTACTCCCAGCTGGAAAATCAAAGCTGAAAGGATATTTATATTTTACAGTTGTGCTATTGGCCCAATAATAAGCCCCAGAAGTAATAGTAAAATTAGTTATCTGTGCACCAGAAAACTTAAATGGAAGGTCGCCATCTGGATAGTCAATACCTGCAATATTAACATAATAACTACGCCCCCCAAACGTATATGCACCATTATCAAGACTAAATAATATAATAACCTTAAATGTACCGGATATCCTTGCAACCTCAATCCTATACATAACATTGGGATTAAGCAGTATAGTGCTATTGAGAGATAACTTTACCACGGCTGCCGCCGTACCCGTATCAACATAACTAGTATTATAAGCCAACAACTTTCCAGTATCATTATTATATATCTTAACATCGATAGAGCCGCTATACCTCAGTAGAAAGCTGATACTATTTACAAGAGTCCTATTAACAGGCCTAAACCAATATGTAACTGGAGGGTCATATGCAGCCCGATCGGCATATGCCTGGCTAGGTTTAACAGCTCCCCCAAAATCGGTCTTAAATACCCCCCATATAGAGGTATCTATTGACCAAGTGGTACCGCCATCCATGCTTGTAGCAATAGCTGCATCAGCCATACTCAAGTCATTACTATAAAAGTATTTACCGTCAAACCCTGGATTACTAATAAGCTGAACCTTAAAGTAGTTATTAGCATCCACACCTAAGCCGCTTATGACTATCCAATAAACCTGGGTAACATTAAGACTAGCAGGAATGTTTACCCCGATCCATCCAGAGCCCGATAACGCCAGGCTACCCTCATTAATGATTGCCCCAGGCTGCCCATTATAATCATAAGCAATACCCACCTTAATACTAGGACTACCAACAACACTAGATACATAAACCCTAACATAATCAATACTACCCTGGCCAAGGTACTTAAATGCAACAACATCATTTAGGTCATCAACCGTAAACTTATTATTATACTTATATACAGGCAGGTATAAATCAGAAGAGTCATAAATAGCCTCAACCCTCTGCTCATCATAAGGCCCCTCACTAGCCCCCACCAACGGATCAATACTCCAATCCCTATCAAGATCAATATACTTTATCCTATAACTATTGCGGCCATTGGGAGTTACTATAACTTTATAGCCCTGATCAATGCTATCCCGCCAATTATAAAACAAGCCAGAAATTGTAGAAAGCTCATGCCGGATATCTCTATAACTCAAACTAATATTGCTCTCGACAATAATACTAAATGAATTTGTAGATAACCGTGATCCATGGTACCCAAGTTTAACCCTAGGCAAAAAAGAAACCAAATAAAAAGTAACATTAATTTCCAATTTGCCCCCGGGACCCATAAACCTTAATACATATAGTTCCCTGCTGGGATTAATTATATCTCCGCCGGAAAGTAACGTGCCAGCCCTTACAAAACTAAACTTAAACTCTGTATTATTATAAATAAAATATGCATTATCCCTAGTAAGTATAAACTTCAACCCATAATGATCTATCTTGACATAATCAATTGTAGAAACATCTAAAGAGAAAAATGGAAAGACAAACATAGCGATGAGCAACATAGCAAATAGCTTTATCCATCCCCTCGACACCGCCTCCTCCAAACTATATTTCTCCCTTTTTTTCCTCCGACTAAACAATTTACTAAACATATATAATCACCTGAAAAGCTTTATCAAGCCACTCAAAAAACCAACTTCTAATTCTATCTAATAGATCAAGCAGCGGCCCAAAGATACTCTCCAAATATGCATCTAATGATAAGGGATCCCATAGACCGAACGTCTTACCAACCATATTATACATTCCCCAGAAGAGTATTATCAAGCCAAAACCAAGTAGAAGCCATTTACTAAGCTTATAACTAATCCCACTAGTTGCATAAAGTATCTTAAATATAACCATAATAATACCGATAATAGTTATAATTCCCATTATAACATCGAGATTCAACTCATACACCCCAAAAGATAAAAGTTGTATAAAAAAGGTGTGGGGCTGGGATCATCCCCCCAGACAGGTAGGCCAAGCACCAAGCAAACTAAAATATCCCTCGGCCCAATGTGGCCCACTTGATGATTACCAACAGCACAGTAACAAATATAACGCCAAATAGTATCAACCAAACCCATCCAGGAGCAATATTAAGAAACTTATTGAATGCTGATGAAGCACCAGAAGTAAAGCTATTGAACAAGCTTAGCGCAGCCTTGAATGGCGCCAAGATCAGATCGATAACGCTCTGGACAAACCTAATTATCCCGTCTCCAATTGTACCTCCTAATCTATATATCCAGCCCGATACCTGGTTCCAAAGCCAAGTCAAAAACTGCCATAGTTGATCAGAGGGATTCTGAGCTGCCAAGATAAGCCTCCTAAAAAATATTTTAGTGGGTACATACACCGGAATCACCTTCTCCGCTTCCTCCGTCTAGTCTTCCTCTTCCGACGTGGATTATTCTTTTTTCTCCGCCTAGTCTTTCTTTTCCTGCTTTTCTTGCGTGGCATGGAGACCACCTAGTACCTCCAGGCCTTCTTACCTGCAATGAAGAAGTATATCAACACTACCGCCAGGCCCACCATGAAGATAAGTATAACCTCATTAGTGACGAGAGCCGTAAAGAACGCTGCTATAGCAGATGTTATACCCACTATCACCTTTCTAACAGTAGCAATTATAGATATAATTCCCGCAGATAGCAACCCTGCAGCATTAGAAATACCTCCTGCCCTAGTAAAGTCAGTAACCAAATTATGCTCCTTAGCCTCATACGCATTTGTCAAAGCACCAGTGTCATCATATATCCATAGATAAAGCTGAGCATCCTGGAAGTCTGATAATGTCTCGAGGTCATCCTCCTCAATCTCAAAACTCTTAGCAACCTCGTCATCATAGATCTTTCCAAGCAATATATTTGTAGTACCATCACTAAGATATACCTTTATAAGGTCAAATGTAAGCGTCTCTAAACCACGTATATCTATATTGAGCTGCGAAACACCATTCTTAAGCATATCATCAATAGTAAAGTCATATGTAATCTGAATCTTCGCAGCTGCAGCAGCTAATGTAAACTCTAATACCCCCTGGTCCGCATCTACAGCACTAACAGTTACAGCAGTACCCGCAGCATCATAAGCAGCAACAGACAAATAATCATCAGCAGTATAAACAGGTAACCCTACAGCAACAGTCATAACGCCATAGGCCACAATACCAAATACCAATATTACACCTACGTACACTAGCCAAGTAGGCTGCCCAAATAAAGTTTTCCTCCTAGCCATAATACCACCAATAGATAAAACTTGGAGAAAATCAACACCTAAGACAAGGCCACCCTAACCTCATGAACATCCAACTTCAACAGGATCTTCTTTATAAATCGACTTATAATCCAGATAAGACCAGTATAGAATATAACTGCAAAAGATAATAGTAGCGGCCAGAGGGGTAAGCCAATAAAATAAGGCAAATAACTAAATGCACAATATACTATAAATAACCGCTTATCACTAAGAAGAAAAAACACGCTATCAGTAAACAATACAAATATAGATTCACCGAAAACTATAGCTCCAACAAAGGCAATACTAAACCCAATACTATTCTTAGCAATAACAACACTCTTAAGAGTCAAGGAAGACACTCCTAAACACAAAATTACTAAACCGCTCAAAATACCCCTGAATTTTATTATACTCCTCCCAAGTAAACAGCCTAAGCTGCTTAATCCTAGTCATAATCCCCTTAGCCAACCGAGTATCATAACTAAGACATGAAACCAAGATAGCTGCAACAGCAACATAATTATAATCCTTATAACTACCAAACGATACATCACTATTCTGCCTTACGATTAAAGCAGCGTTATCAATAAGATTCTCACTCAACTCCAAGAGCTGCCCATAAAAAACAATCTTATGCAACACCATCTTAATCTTCCAACGATCATCATCCCTAGAAGAGCTAAAATTATTAGGAGGACCATTATGATTCAAACTAAACTCCCCATCACTAAAAGACCTAAAAGAATTATCCTCCAAAAGACCGATTAAAACCCTAACAACCCTATCAGCATCCCTAGGCCGCCACCTACCTACATGCCAATAATAAACACTAGTATGATCAGTACCAAGAATCCGAGCCAAATCCCTATAACTAAAACCCAGATCCTTAAGCTTCCCAATCAACCTAGAAACATCAACATCAAGTGTTGATAACACCTCAACACCCCCTCAAAAAATAAATATTGAAATAAATATTGACCATCAAAATTCCCCTATAGCAGCCAATTTTCTATCATACTCTTCCCTCAGCAACTCCATGTACTTCCAGAAGGCCCTGATTAGCTTCTCAGTATCATCCCGATACCTAGAATTACACCATATCTTGGATAGGAAATACTCTAGGTGCTGATTAACAAGGGAAGCAATATAAAAATACCTATTTTCATCCCGCTGAGGCCCAAACGGAAAATACTTATAACCCCAACGAATAACCCTACACCTAATATCCTCAACCCTAACCATAGAAACCAACCTCCGGATTTAGATCTTTATCCCCACTAGGCTGCACAGGCTTAAATAAGCTTATAAGCTCATTAAGCCTCTCAGCAGTATCCCTCTGGCTCTCAGCCAACAACTTTATACTCCTACTCATCTCCTTCAAATGCCGATAAATATCATCCACAATAGCATCAATATGGAAAAACTTATCAAGCCTCTCCTGAAAATCCCTATTCCCCAAAACCCAATTCTTATACTCCTTCTCCCCACTCAAAGTTTGACTATTATTAACATCAAGATCTTGAGAAGAATATTCCAACCCAGATAAAACCGCCTCAGTAGCAGCTGGATCCTTAAAACCATGATGAGGCCTACCATTAGGCAAAGGATCAGCAAACCTACAGCCTAACAAACCCTCCACAATCTTAGCAACCTCATGAATCCTAGCAACCCCCCGAATTTCAGCAACCAAAGGATCCCTACAACGAATCAAAGGACCATAAATAATAACACTACGAGGAGTAACCAACACGGTACAACCCTTAACCCTCCCCACATACCCAACCCACCTACCCCCCAAAGGCCTATAAACCCTCCAACTAACAGGCGGCCTCCTACAAGGCCCTCTAACAAACAAATAACGTAAAGAAACATGATGACACATGTCAACCAAAAAATCCTCCCCATTACCCCATGTAATGTATTTTTTACCCTCTTCAGTGATCCTATAAAATCCATTAAATAATTTTTCTATATGACCCTTCAATATTGCCTTTTTTATATAATAATAGCATACTTGCTTGGATATTTTGAGTGTTTTTTGTATATCATGAACGCCATGCCCGTATGCAATTAAATATAATATCGCTTGATAACGTGATTTATTTTCTCTAGGCATAGCTCAAACACCATAGAAAGTCAAAATAAAAGTAAAAGATTGGTAAAAGAAATCTAGAGTCAAAAAAAAATTACTAGTAATAAAATTAATACTTGGCATTATCGGCAACCCTGAATTGTAGTTTACTATTTCTTTCTCTCGGGAAATCGGGAATGTTAACTAAGGCTAGATCTATAAGGTCAATAGTTTTCTTTATCTTGGCGGCTATATTAGTCGTCTGTTCATTATCCATTATATATGCGAACCTAAGCAGCTGAAGATGCCTCCGTTTAAGCTCAATAAGCTCGTCTCTAGATAATCCCAGAAAATACTCATACAGTTTTTGAGGCTCAAAACTCTGCAACAAACCATTTATATCAGCCAAACAAATATTAACCCGCCTCCACATACCTAATCCACCTCATGAGCTTTGAAATAGATCTCTCCTTGGATCTCTTGGAGGCGCCTCCTGACATAATTTACTATTGAATCGATCTTCATCCCATAAGCCCTCATACCGATAAACAGTAACTGGATACCCAACTCCAAGGAATTAGCAGGAGACAAATTAGCAAATGCCAAAGGCTTCGACTTCTTAGGATCATCATTATTCTTTAAATCAAAACATATCTGCACCGGACCATACCCCTGCTGATTGGGTTTAAGAAGTTGGACACGGATCTGCGGCCGCAGGTTAGGAGCCTTAATATTTTCATAACGACATTGGATCGGAGACAAAGTGATTTTGATCATTCTCCTTACATTAGCCACCTTTACCACCTCTAGAACTCCTTATAATTTCCCTAGCTTCTCTGAGAACTTCAAGGATCTCCTGTAGCTCTTTTCTCGAGATCTTGATATATTCCTCAGGCATGTTTCTCACCCGAGATTTTCCTCAGAATTATTACTTGGACAAAATCTCCATCACGTATTTTCATCATTTTCCTTAGTTCGGAGGGAATAGTTATCTTCCCGTTTTGGAAGACTTTAGCTATAAATTTTTTTGTTTCAATTTCTTGAAGCATAGGCAATCACCAATAATAACTTATTGTAACTATTCATTTATAAATGCTTCGATATTTAGAAGCAACATATACATAAATAATATGTAGCTTCAATGTATTGAAATATTGATGATAACAAGAGTATTAAAAGCCAGAAACATCAAGTTATTGTTGTATATACATAGTAATGGCGGAGTCATTTCTGGATTCCGAGAGACAAGCAAAATAATAGGTATGAGCTACGGCATACTGAGAGATGCCTTAAATGAGTTGGAGTATGCAGGTCTATTAAGGAGGGAAGTCAAGGGATATCCACCGATAGCCAAGTATTTCCTCACTGACAAGGGAATGAGAATAGCTGAGCTCTTGAAAAATATAAAAAAGGAGTTAGAGGGGTAAGCCTAGTTCCCTCATTAATTTATGGATCTTATCTTCCTTGACCATGGCCATTAGGTGACTGATAGCCTCTTTACAATCCATCTTCTTATGATCAATCAAGAATAGAAGTAGCTCCAACGCATCTTCGAAACCACGCTTATATGGCCGGTCCATTGCATTATATATAAGGAGATTTTTCTCTTTAAAAGACCTATAAGTATTTTTATTTTTAGTAACTGAAAATAATTTTTGGTGGTTATTTTTGAGGAGTTATGCAGGCAGAGGGGTTGGAGCCTACATAGAAAATAGGCTTTTAGGAGCCGAGCAATACGTATTGGTATGCAGCCCCTGGATATCCCCATTCTATGCCGAGAAACTTATAAAATTAGCTGAAAAAGGTGTTGTAGTTAAGATCTTGACTAGTCATCAGGATGAGCCGAACCACAAAAAATCATTGGATATGCTTAAGAAGGCTTTGAAGCCTCCAAGGGATTGGCTGGGCAGGGTAAAGAAGGGATGGGAACCTCCTCCGATCGATATAAAGATTGTCGATGAACGCTTTATTCATGCTAAGATCTATGCTATAGATGGAAGTTATGCTGTGGTAGGATCAGCAAACTTAACAGAACATGGAATGTGGAAAAACGTTGAGCACCTAATTATATTTGAGGATGAGGTTTCTATAGAGCAGATAGAGAATGATTTCGGAATGCTATGGCAGCAATACACAGGTAAAGAAATCATAGAAGAATATAAGGGCCGCTCAATAGCACTATCAATATTCGACAGAATATTTAAAAGGTGATAGGGATTTAAACCCAATGGTCTGAAGCCGGGGCGGGGACTCGAACCCCGATAAAGCGGGTATCCGCCAATCATCGCCATCAGCTCATAATACCCACAAAACTGCAGCCCGCCGCCTCTCCGTTCGGCCACCCCGGCGTTTTCCTATTATTTATTGTTTTTCGGTATTTATAGTTTTTGAGGTTCTTTGGTGGGTATGTTTTGTTATTTGTTTATTTTATTGTTGGTGTTTTCTTGGTTGTGGGGGTTTTGTTGTGATAGTTAATTTGTGGTATTGCGGGTGTATATTGTTTGTACCGATGTTTCTGATGAGTATTTTTTTGGGTTGTTGAGGTTGTTTCTTATCGGGTTTTTGTAGGGCGTTTTTCCCCTTTTTTTATGATTATTATTTATAGTTATATTACTTTTACTAATCTCCATGTTTTATAGTCTATAATAACTTTCATATATCCCTTTAGTTTTTTGTCTAGATCTTTGCTGTGTGTGTCTACCCGTAGTACTCCTCCCTCTATCTCACCTAGCTTCTTGTGTGTCGCCAGTATAATTATGTTTTCTTTAGGTATCTTTTCGAGGATTTCTGGACTTATCTGTAGATTTCCCCTTCCTAGTATAAATCCTTGTCTGCCTATCGGGGTTATAACAATATACGTCTTCCCCGCTTTTTGCATTAACATCTTTATCTTCTCTTCATTTATATCATTATAGACCTTTCCCTTGTAATATGCGTCCACCCCTAATATAGTCTTTTTTATATCTAACTCATCGGCCACAGCTTTAACCGTTGTACCTGGACCCAATATGTAAAGCGCCTCTGGATCCATCTCCTCGATGAGCGTCCGGGCTATAGCCCGCTGGTTCTCTACTTCATCTTCAGTGAGTATGGTTGCGGTCTTACCGCTCTGGATCGCCATAGGAATATAGGGAACCTTTAATTGTCCATAGATCTTTACCTCAAGCCTATCGCTTCTAAATGCATTTTCATCGATATCTATAACCTCAGCCCATTCATATCTAATCCTATTATGGAAGGCTTGGTATAGAACTTCCGCCGCGTCACATGGGGTGGCTGCGAATACCCCGCTATACATCTTTACTCCGGAGGGTACACCTAGTATAGGTTTATCAAGTTTATCAGCCTCCTTTAATGCGTCGTAAACATCTCTTGCTGTTCCATCGCCGCCTACAAAGACCAAGATATCTACCTTATCTATAATTTCATGTACTGCCTTGATAGTGTCTTGCCTAGATGTTTCCATATCTACTGGTCTATAGAGGACTTGATACGGGAAGTTGTATCTCAAAAGTATATCTTCACCCATAGGTTCGCTGCAAGTAAAAAATTCTGGTGCTGGCCTCTCTTTCCCTATGGTATTTAGAAGACAATCGATAAATTCTCTTGCTCGATATGGAGACACGGGCTTAGCCCCTAACTTTCTAGCCAGCGCTACCACGCCATCTGTACCCTTTAGACCGACTCTTCCCCCCATCCCAGCTATGGGATTCACTATAAAACCTATATTCATATCCGTCATTCAACCAAAAAAGGTGTTATATAAATACTAGGTAAAAATATTTAGGAGATTATACCTAGCTCCTTACCTATTGTCTCAAGCTTCTCAATAGCAAAGTCAAGGTCTTCCCGCGTCAAATCTGTATTCATCTGCAGCCTTATACGCGCAGTTCCCCTAGGAACCATTGGATAGAATATCGGCAAGGCGAATATCCCCTCCTCATATAACCTTTCAGCAAGCTTCCTGGCCAAGTAGCTTTCACCGACGATTAATGGTATAATGGGTGTCTGCGTCTTTCCAGTATTATACCCCAGGTCTTCAACTGCCTTCTTGAAATACTCCGTATTTTCCCAAAGCCTATCTACCCTCCAAGATTCATCCTGTAATACCTCGATGGCAGCTTTACATGCTGCAGCGCTGACCGGAGTCATAGCCCCTGATAAAAGCCAGGTCCTAGCCTTATTATATGCAAATTTATAGAGGTCTTCACTTCCAGTTATATGACCTCCTATGACTCCGAAGGCCTTAGAAAATGTCCCCATCTCGATATGAACCTCATCTCTACTTAGATTATAATGCGATACGATTCCCCTTCCTCCCTCCCCTAATACTCCTTCTCCATGGGCATCATCTACATATACCATTGCACCATGTTCCCCCGCCAATTTAGCTATTCTATCGAGCGGCGCAATATCGCCATCCATCGAGAACACCCCATCAGTAACTATTAATATACGTTTATAGGGTGGATCATGTTTCTCTGCCTCATCAAGAACCCTAGCCAAGTCATCCATATCACAATGTTTGTATATAGCTCTATCGGCTCGTGATAATCTAACTCCATCGATTATGCTGCCATGATTTAATTCATCACTAACCACTAAGTCGCCTCTATCAATTAACTGAGGAATCAGCCCTTCATTAGCCATATACCCGGTCTGAAATACCAATGAAGCGGGGGCACGCTTAAACTTAGCCAGTGTTTCCTCTAGCTCCATGTGGATATCCATGTTACCAGCTATGGATCGGTCTGACCCGGCGCCTACACCGTATTTATCTATAGCCTCTTTGGCAGCTTCCCTTACCCTAGGATGATTAGCTAGACCAAGATAGTTATTGCTACATAGCATCAAGACTTTTCTACCGTCAACAATACTCCAGGTTGAACTTGGTCCACCTAAGTTCCTTATCTTCCAATCTAATCCCTGTTCAACTAGCTTGAGATACTCTTCTCTTAAGAATGACGTAGGATTTCTATCAACCATAATATCACCATCAAAATATTCATCAGGAAGGAAAATAAATCTACCACTTAGGCTCAAGCAAAACCTTTACCGCCTCCTTTTTCGCGATAAGCTCCATCGCTTTATCAATATCTCTAATAGGAATTTTATGAGTAATAATTTTCCTAATGTTAGATCTAAACCTAGGTATAGATAATAAACGCCTAACCTGCTTCCAAGTATCAAACATTCTTCTACCAGTAATTCCAAACAGTCTAGCCGACTTAAAGATCACGTGCCTATTAAGGTCAATCGAAACTTCTTCGCCTGGGAGACCGAGGAGGGACACCCGGCCCCCAGGCGTCACGATCTCTAATGCTTGTTTGATAGCTGACGTCGCTCCAGACATCTCAAGAACAAGATCAACTCCATTTCCATCCGTCTCGCTATCAATAATATCAACCAAATCTTCCTCTATGGGGTTCACAACTATGTCGGCACCGATCTCTTTAGCCAGCGTTCTCCTGTTAGGCGCTATTTCACTAGCAATTATCTTATCTACATCCATCTCCTTTAAGACGGCGATGGACATTAATCCTATGGGTCCACAGCCCAGAACAGCTACCTTCTTACCTGAAACATCTTCATGTCCATCATATGGAAAGATGGCGTGAACAGCATTCCCTAGGGGTTCTTGTATAGAACCAAATTCTAGGGGTAAAGATTCATCATTTATCCATGCATTCAACTCTGGCACAGCAACATATTCAGTAAATCCTCCATCTATATCTACACCAAAAATCTTCAGATTTCTGCATACATGCATCCTCCCCATTCTACATTGGTAGCATGTGCCATCGACAATATGTGATTCTACAGATACAAAATCACCTGTCGCCACCTTCTCAACAGAGCTCCCTGTCTCAATAACTTCACCGGCAAATTCGTGTCCAACAATTAATGGAATCTTTTTGATCCTGTCTTTGGCCCAGTTACTCCATTTCCATATATGAACATCGGTGCCACAAATTGAGGCGACCCGAACTTTCACAAGAACATCCTTCTCACCTATTTTCGGGTAATCTACTGTACATATATCTAGGCCTGGTTGATAACGGGTCTTAACAACCGCATACAAATCCTACTCCCCCTCTAATTAATAGAGGAATAATCAATTAAAATATGATTATTATACTCTATAGGCTATTATTATAGTTGTCTATGTCTGGAAAAATCCATAGACTCGATCAATTTCTGATGTTTAGAGATATAATTTTATTGAACGTATGCCCTGAGACCAAGACATGCGTATATGATTGTATCTATTGTCCTTATGGCTCTACCCTTACAAAGGTTTATGACCTCGATACCGTTGAAATGGATTTCAATATAGACAATTTTGCTTCTAGATACCGTGATATTCTATCTAAGATTTCGCGCGATGACCTTAAATATATAGTTATAAATGGAGAGGGAGACCCCACTCTAAATCCGTATCTAAAGGATATCATGAGAATAGCTAGAAGTACATTGAATAAACATATTCCTTTAGCAATATATGCGCCGGGAGGAACATTTATACATAGTAGTATCAGGGAAACATTGTTATCCGCGGAAACAATAATTATTAGGCTGGATTCACCCGATGAAAAGAGGTTCCGGTCTATTAATAGGGCTCATTCGATGCTTCGTTTAGAAGAAATTATTTATGGGATGATGGAGTTTTCAATGGAGTATACTGGTATATTGAAGGGAATATTGACCCTATTGGATTCACCATATGAGTATACAAGTAATGTAGATAAGGAGTCCATGAGAAGATTAGTTGGAATAATTAAGAAAATTGGGATTGACGAACTCTATATAGAGGGATATATAATGGATAAATCTGGTGCTAAAACCAAGATGACCCATAGTGATATGATAGAAATAAGGGAATTTATAGAGGATAACCTATCTATCGAGATCTCATATATATAACGGATAGTGAGGATTATAACAGGTATTATTGGTAATAACTAATGGTACTCTGCGATTATCTTCTCTAATGCGTACAAAGTGGGGATAACAAATTTTTCTTGTGCTGTGTAACCCATATGCCCAATCCTAACCCCATTAACCTTAATCAACCATGTACTAGAAACCATTATACCAAAATCCTTCTCCATCCTTCTCATTACAACCCTTGCATCGATCTCTTTCGGCAACATAATAGCGCTGACGGTTGGAGATGCATATTCTTCTTTAGGAATTAGTTCCAGCCCGAGATTATCTATATACTCATGTACTATTCTAGCAATTCTATAATGTCTCTTCTCCACATTCTTGATGCCTTCATCCAACACTATATCGAGTGCAGTATCTAGAGCTATAATAAGCGGCGACGGGATAGATATCGGATATGGATGTGTCTTACCCCATTTCTCAATATACATCCTCCAAGTTCCCAGATCATTCATAAAGCCCTTCGGAGATCTTTTTTCCGGGTCTACATGATCCCATAGCCGTTCACTAACCATAAAGGGCACAACACCATTTATGGCGCCTAACGCCTTAGATGCGTATCCAGCGCATAAATCTATATTCCATTTGTCACAATGTAGCTCCATAGCACCGAAAGATGATACAGCGTCAACGAAAAAGAAAGAATCCCGCGGAATCAATGTAGAGATTGTATCTATATCCTCGAGTAACCCTGTGGATGTCTCGCTATGGACCATTATTATTATCTTGGGAGATAATCTCTTTACTGCCTTCTCTAACTCATTTAGATCGACTCTATCGCCATAATTATCGGGGGCTATCTGGTGTGTCTTAGCTCCATACATCTCGGCTATCCATTTGAATCTATCTATAAAGAACCCCTTGTTAATAATTAAGACATTATCGTTTGGCTTTATGACGCTATTGATACCCATCTCGATCACTCCTGTTGCAGGGCCAAGATATATGTATACTCTTTGCTTAGTGCCGAAAAGTAGCTTCAATTTTTCCAGTATCTTATTGTATATCTTTATCCATTCTTCACCATAGTGAGCCATAACTTTTGATGCGAGAATACTTAGAGCATCAGGATAAGGCTCGGATGGACCTGGTATCATCAAAAGAGGCTTTGATATCCTCTTCATTTTAGAACACAAAAATAATAATGTCAATGACACTATAAAATAGGTGAAATACTTATTAGGTATAGAGTAAATAGATATAAAAAAGATATAGAGGGGTTGATAGGCTATACTCTAATGGCGATAGCTTCGCCGGAGCCCACTCCTCTAAAATCATCTACTTTGAATACAAATACAAAGTATCCATAGAATTCACCTTCGGCGTCTCCCTGTATCCATAGACCATGGAACACCAATCCTCCATTTGACGCATCTGAATTCAAGATTAGTCTAGCTTTAACCTTATGATTATATCTATGGGCTGCAATAGTTCCATTTGCTATATTAAGGCTAATTTCTCCATCTTCAGTTATTATAGTTAGGTAGCCATCTGTAACCTTATAGATGTTCCATCCATCTTTAGAACCCTCTAAAACCATGGTGAATTCCCCATCCGCCTCAATGAGACCGATGCCGCTTCTTCCATCCATGGAAAGAGCTACGTTGAATGTAGTAGTAGAATCATTACTGGATGCGTAACTAGTATATAGCGGGAAAGACAATCCTACTATGATGGCTAATGCTAATGCAACTATCACCAATCTGTTCCTACTCACATTTGTTCACCGGTATCTTGATTCCCACCACTTAATAAAGGATTTATGAATAATCGATATAGATGATTCATCCATCTGTCCATTTAAGGCCTATATACAATTAATAGATAGAGGTAGCAAAGCTAGTTACTTGCTCTGAGCTTCTTTAGATATTCTATATTCCATGGATGCGCAGTTTTTCTCCGCTTATCAATATATATTCCCAATTTCTTGGCCTCATCTAGGCTCAATCCCGCCTCCTTAAGTTCATTAACACTAAATCCTCTGCCCACTCTTTTTTCCCCTAGCTTAGACCTTGGCTTTATTACTTCAGCATGATTCATAATGAACCCCCCGGGATCAAACCTTCTCAGACCGATATATAAACATAATCTACACTGATTTCCCTCTGTTCACCTTATTTATATATAAGGAGGTATAATATAACTTTGTATTTTTGTTGTGGAGCGATTAGTGTTGAAGATAGGAGAATTGAAAGTTGGAATGAATGGTGTGACTGTCGAGGGGACGGTTACGAGTAAGAGCGAGACGAGGTCTTTTATATCTAGGAAGACTGGAAGACGAGTATGGGTTGCAGAAGCTGTTCTCAAGGATGACTCAGGGGAAGTTATATTAGTATTATGGAATAGACAAGTAGAGCTGGTTGACGTTGGAGATAAAGTCCTTGTAAAGAACGGATACGTTAACGAATTTAAAGGTAATGTACAGCTAAATGTAGGTAGAAACGGAAGTATAGAGAAATTATAAAGACGAATTATACCCTTTTCTCACTTTTTATGTTTAAATAGGTAATCGAGAGTAGCCTTAATCCATATTATAAAATAATTCCACCATTAAATTACCATATTAGAAGCCGATGATATAGGTGGAGTTACATGAAGACTGATTTCATTATGGAACTGAAAAGAAGCAGGTATACTGTTGCATTTACAGGAGCAGGTATATCGGCAGACAGCGGAATACCAACATTCCGGGGGCAAGATGGTCTGTGGGCTAAATATGACCCCCATAAATTGGCGTCTCCTGAGGGATTTAGAGAGAATCCATATACAGTTTGGGAATGGTATAGATGGAGGATGGCTGTAATACATAAAGCAAAGCCAAATACCGCCCATATTGCACTGGCATTATTGGAGAAAAAAGGCTACATAAAAAGTGTAATTACCCAAAATGTGGATGGATTGCATCAACGAGCCGGATCAAATAGAGTGATTGAGCTCCATGGCAATATCTGGAGAGCTAGATGCACATCATGTCCATATAAGATAGATTTATCTGCTCCCCCAGAAGAGATACCCCCGAAATGCCCATCATGTGGTTGTCTATTAAGGCCTGATGTTGTATGGTTCGGTGAACCGATTCCAAGTAGGAGTTGGATGGACGCACTAAATGAGTCTGAGAAATGTGAATTAATGTTGGTAATTGGGACAAGCATGTTGGTTATGCCTGCTGCAAATATCCCCCTCATCGCTTATCAAAATAATTCCAAGATAATTGAAATAAATCCCGATCAAACATTTCTGTCGGAAAAAGGCATTTCTAAGTGGATACCTAAGCGGGCATCCCTATTCTTCGAAGAAATATATGGCGAGCTAAATTCTATGCCTGATAGAAACTTTGAATAAATAATCCATGGATATTAATATTGGTGTGGGAGTGTGAAGCTAGCAGAGAACTTTTTAGATATAGTTAGGAAAAGTAGATACGCAGTGGTACTCACCGGTGCAGGGGTATCGGTTGAAAGCGGTGTACCAACATTTAGAGGAAAAGATGGATTATGGAGCAAATATGATCCGGATGAATATGCCACGAAAGAAGCCTTTGAAAGGGATCCGGTTAAGGTCTGGAGATGGTTGGCTATGGGCATAGAATTGATTCTTAAGGTAGAGCCGAATATGGCTCATATCGCGATAGCGGAGCTGGAATCGTTGGGATATGTAAAGAGCGTAATAACTCAAAACATCGATAATTTACATCAAAAAGCGGGGTCAAAAAATGTAATTGAGGTACATGGAAACACCTTGAGACTAAGGTGTACAGCATGCAGCTACAGGGAGATAATAAATATGGTTCCTAATAATATACCACCGTACTGTCCTAAATGTGATGCGATGCTAAGACCCGACGTCGTATTATTTGGCGAAGCATTGCCCTATGAGGAATGGGATAGAGCTGTGGATGAAACAAGTAAAGCAGATGTATATATTGTGGTGGGTACAAGCGGGGTAGTTATGCCCGCCGCTATGTTACCGCTAATAGCTAAGGGTAAAGGAGCTTTTATTATAGAGATAAATCCAGAGGTTACCAGTATAACGAGGATAGTTGATTTATATATAGATAAGAAGGCTGGAGAATTCTTCAGCGAAGTTATGGAGCTACTCTCTAGTTAGAGACTTACTCAACAATTCCAGAGCTTTATCTATATATAATGGGATCCATTTATCAGGCTCTATAACAATAATTTCCAGCTTATCCATTAAACCATTTATTACATCACTTAATTGGCTATATGAAATATTTACTCTTGTTCTAAGAATCTCCCTGAGGAGAGCGAGTTTAATTACTACTAGATCACAGAATATAAGTTTTTTTCCAATATGCAATATCCCGAAGGGAGGCTTTATGTTCCAAACTACAGATTCCGTGGCAACTAGGATATCTACATCCCTATTAACAATATGATTCAATGTTCGATATGGTATAAAGGCACCGAAATTAATGATCAATCTTTCATCTAAAGGTTTTATTCGGCATAAATTATCAAATACACCCTTCAACCCATTTTCCGTATACAAGTTATGTAACCATATAATATCCATATCCCTATAACTAACCTTTTCAATAATCTCCTGCGTAGCATGGGGAACTGAGATAACTACCTCCCTTAAATTATATTTTCTAGCCTCCTCAATTAATATATCTAATACATACCGAGCTGCCACTCTTCCCAAAAATATTTTCTTTAAATTCCTATCCATCATCTTCTCCAATGGAAAATAGATTATAGGCAATGAAGATTCCCCATAAGTAGATTTGTATGACCTGATAATAATGTAAATAATTACAAAAATAGGTCCCATGAAATTCTATTTAATTGATAACCCGGTGGCTATATGCATGATAGATAAAAACGAGATTAGACAGTATATATGGAACAAGATGGTTGAGGAGAAGATCGCCAGCTTTCCCCTACCACCCCATAATAGAATTCCAAACTTTATCGGTGCTGAGCAAACCGCAGTAAGAATAAGAAGCCTTGCTGTGTATAGGGACTCGGATATAATCAAGGTCAGCCCTGACTCCCCCCAACGTGCTATCCGTGAGATTATCCTTAGTGACCAGAAGACTCTAATAATGCCCACACCCAGAATCCGGAAAGGCTTCTTAATGATAAATCCGCGGGCAATATATGGTAGATATAAAGCAGCCTCTACCATTAAAGGCGCCTTTAGATATGGTAAGCTTATAGATCCCGAGGATCTTCCCAACATAGATCTGATAATAACGGGGTCCGTAGCGGTCTCCAAGCAGGGAGATAGGATAGGAAAAGGAGAGGGTTATAGCGAACTGGAGTTTGCGATATTAAGGGAACTCAATAAAGTGGATGAAGACATACCGATTATAACTAATGTTCATGATGTTCAAGTATTAGATTCTTTACCTAGGGATAAATTTGATGTAAGTGTAGATATAATAGTGACACCCACTAGGATAATAGAGGTGATGGATAGGGCTCCTAGGCCCAAGGGCATATATTGGGAATATATTAATGAAGATAAAATGAATGAAATACCATTACTTATGAAATTATATTATATTAAAAGGAAAAAATAATTATTATCTAGAATAAATTTTATAAAAGCCCAAAAACATATCAATTAATATAGTATTATGATAAGCTTGTATAGGCTTCCTATTTTGGTGTTTAGATATGAAACGCCGTACCTTTCTAGGTATCGCAGGCGGATTGATAGGCGTTGCTATAATAGGAGGAGGACTATATTGGTATATGACTAGGACTAAGGTCCCTGAAGTTAAAACTCTTAGGCTATTTACATGGGAAGAAGAAACACTAGATGAATTTCTCGATCCCTTCAGAGACGCATATCCTAATGTGGATTTAAAGATAGGAATTTATGGAGACCAAGATGAAATGATAACTAGACTTAGAGCAGGCTATAAAGCGGATGTAATAGCCCCCTGTACAGATAAAATTCCCGTATTACGTGAATTAGAGCTTATTCAGCCAATAGACGTCTCTAAATTAGAGTATTGGGATGATATGTTTGAGTCATTCAAAAACGCGCCTATGGTCAAGATAAACGGCGATATATGGTTTGTACCCACCAATTATGGAACAGAGGGCATTACTTATAGAACAGATATGATTGAAAGGGAGATAACGAGTTGGGCCGATCTATTTGACCCAGAGTTTGAGGGAAAAATACTTATGGCCGATGATCCATTCTATGGGATAGCCATAGCTGCTCTGATTTTAGGTTTCGATTTGGATCCAGATAATGACGGTATGTGGGAGTTGACTGAGGAACAGCTTCAAGAATGTAAGGAGCTTCTTATCCAGCAGAAGCCGCTCGTTCTAAAATATTCGGATGAGGTGGACGTCGAGTTACCCCAGTTAATGGCTGCAGGTGAAGTATGGATATCTATAGGATGGGCGCCGGAGACCCTAGAGTTATTGGATGAAGGCGTCCCCGTAAAATATGTATTGCCGGAAGAGGGTGCATTGGTATTTGTATGTGGCAATGCGATAGTCAAGGGGACAGAGGAAGAGGATTTGGCCCATGCCTTAGTAGATAATTACCTAGCTCCTCACTCTCAAAGATTCTTCGCCGAGGAATACTGGTATGGAATTACAAATGAAGCTGTAGTGGAAGAACTGGCTGCAGAAGACCCTGACCTTGTAGAGAATCTATTGCTAGATAAGCCTGAGGAGGCTTTGGCTATTGGTCATTTCGAGTATCCTATTGAAAATTATGATAGATGGGAGGAGATATGGAACGAAGTTAAGCTCGCCTAAACCCCCCTACTTTTTATGGTGCCCCACATAATGTCTCAAAATATTATATTGAGAATCATAGATGTAACCAAGCGTTTCGGCGACTTTACAGCGATAGATAAAATATCTCTCGATGTATATGATGGAGAGCTTTTAGTTCTCCTCGGCCCTAGTGGAAGCGGTAAATCTACACTTCTAAGGATAATTGACGGTTTAGAAAAACCTGATGAGGGAAGAATATATCTGGATGGTGAAGATATAACCCATCTACCCCCCTATAAACGGGATATCGCGATGGTATTTCAAGATTTAGCTCTATTCCCCCATATGACCGTTTTCGATAATGTTGCATATGGATTAAAGATAAGGCGTCTGCCAAAGAGGGAGATAGAGAGAAGAGTTATAGAGACCCTAGAGATGATGCAGATAGAGTGGCTAAGTAAAAGAAAAGTTACTCAGCTGAGTGGTGGGCAGAGGCAGAGGGTAGCATTGGCACGTTCATTGGTTTTAAGACCTAAAGTTCTATTATTAGACGAGCCATTGGGGGCATTAGACTTGAAGCTGAGAAAGGAAATGCATATAGAATTAACTAGGCTTCATCGGGAAGTCAGGAATACATGGATATTTGTAACACATGATCAGGAAGAGGCGCTTACCTTAGCCGATAGAATAGGTATACTTAATAATGGGAGGCTTATCCAGATAGGCGATAAGTGGGACGTATATGAAAAGCCTAATTCGCTTTTTGTAGCGGACTTTATAGGTGATATAAATATATTGGAATGTATAGTGAAGGGAGAATGCCGGGAAAAGCTATTCGCAGATTATAGGGGTAAGACCCTTATTATTTCAAAGAAAAAGGGAGTTTATAGAGGAGATAAGGTTTATTTAGCTCTACGCCCTGAATTAATAAAGGTTTCAAAGTCTAGACCAGATAGCGATAAATATAATTTTTTTGAAGGTGTCGTTGTAGACGAGATATACAAAGGTAATATGGTGAGGTATGAAGTAAAGATCCCTAGCGGTGAGATTATAAAGGTAAATGTCTTATCTGTCGATGCGGATTACGATATTAACGATAGGATCTATATCTTCTGGAAGCATGGTGCAGGGGTGCTTTTACTAGGAGATGAAGAATAGAACTATAGTCATAGAGACTGAAGAGAAGAAGGTCGGTGAAGAGAGAACTCTAGAAAGATTCAAGAGGAGAATCTTTTCCCTGACTAATCTACCATCAGTCATATACTTGTTGATATTATTTTACATACCGGTAGCTGTTCTCTTCGGCATCAGCTTTACCAAAACAATCAGGTATAGGATTGTCTGGACAATCACTTTAGAGAATTATATCTATGTGCTAACAAACCCACTATATCAAAAAATATTTCTTAATTCCTTGATAATCGTTACTACAGCGGTCGCTATGCTGCTACTCATAGGCTATCCAATAGCATATTACCTTGCCAGGATGAATCAGAAGTGGGGGGATAAAATCATTTTATTCATGATAATCCCCGTAGAGATTAATTATCTTATACGTATATTTGCGTGGAGGACGATTCTAGGCCCAGTCGGTATACTAAATTCATTTATGATGAATATCGGTCTTATAGGAGAACCCATCGGCTTTCTCTTCTATAGCTGGTTCGCTGTTGTAATTGTTACGATACATGAGTGGCTTCCTTATGTTGTTATACCCCTATATGTTTCATTAAAAGGAATACCTAGATCTATCTATGAAGCTGCATATGACCTTGGCGCAAGTAGAGTAAAGACTTTTTTGACAATAACACTCCCATTAAGTAAAGCAGGCTTCTTATCAGCATTATTTCTTGTATATATCCCCACCCTAGGAGAATTCGCTATTCCCGCCCTGGTGGGTGGAACCTCAGGTGTAATGATAGGAAATCTTATTGACGATGCATTTATGCACCAACAAGATTGGTCGCTCGGCTCAGCCATCAGCTTTGTACTATTGGGATTGTCACTTTTAATCACCGCATTAATGGTAAAAATACTTGGATATGAGTCTCTCTATCAAAGGTGAAGGTATATGAAGCTCTCGACGAAGAGAATAGACATATTGATAAGGAAGATCCTGGCTGTATACACCAGTATAGCGATAATCATATTCATATACCTCCCCATACTAATTCTCATCATATATTCTTTTCATGTATCACCATACTTCACAGTCCCATTTCAAGGCTTTTCCTTAAGGTGGTATAAAGCATTACTGGAGATACCTGAAATAGCTGATGCACTCTGGAACTCTATATGGATAGCTACAGCTGTAACAGCATTATCCCTAGCACTCGGTATACCACCGGGATTCGCAATCATTAGGTGGAAGGCCAAGGCTAGAACAGCTTACCTTATCTACCTAATGATCCCATTTGTAATCCCTTGGCTCTTGATAGGTGTAGCAGACTTGATATTCTATATTGCTATAGGGATGCCGTTATCCAACCTCACAGTCATCTTAAGCCACGTTACATATAGTATTCCCTTAGTAGCAGTTATAGTCTCTGCAAGGGTATTTGCATTAAATCCATCGATAGAAGAAGCGAGCATGGATCTCGGGGCTGATGAATTGACCACATTCAAGAATATAACCCTACCCCTACTATTCCCCGCCATCGCATCCGCTGCAATAATCACATTTGCATGGAGTTTTGACAACTTTATAATTACATATTTTACTATAGGCGAGGGCTATACATTCCCCGTATGGGTCTGGAGCGTTTTAGGAAGGCGCCCTAAGATTCTTCCGGTAATCAACGCTGTATCGGTATTGATATTTACAGCCAGCATAATAGCCATATATCTAATAATAAAGATAGGAGGTAAAGAATCAATAATATTTTAAGGAACTCGTGGTATAATAAAAAATCTATGGTAACTTTGAAGAATGTCACCACTCCTCTTCTTCCCACTCTTCCTCAAACTCTTCCTCCCATTCCTCGTCCCATTCCTCTTCCTCCCAGTCCTCTGCCCATTCTTCCTCCCATTCTTCCTCCCATTCTTCTTCGTAGAGTGGCGCCATCAATGATCTCCTCAATACATGCCAATAGGCATCACTTATATAAAGTTTTATAATATTAATTAAATTACTAAAAATATTTGGTATTTTATATATACCTTATGGTGGTGATTCATATGTCTAGAGAATATACTCATAAGGAAGAGGTCACCAGACTCTCAGATCTAAAAGCATATACCCCAAAACTATTTGGAATCCCCACTGGGGTGGAGGGGTTAGACGAACTATTTTATAAGATAGAAATTGTAGATGGTAAACCAATAAAGAAATCCTTAGGGGGATATCCATACTTGGGGATTATTAATATTACAGGTATAGCTGATACAGGTAAAAGCCTAATGGCCGAACAATTTGCGGTTAAACAGGCCTCGATGGGATATAGAGTCCTATTTGTGACGGTCGAGACCCCCAGAGAATTCCTGGTTCAGTCTCTTCAGTCAAGAGCATCAGCTATGGCTATATCACTAGATAAGGTGGAGGATAACCTATTTATAATAGACGCTGCATCCAGAACAAAGCTTAGGGAAGACCCCGATGCATTACTCGATACAATGGCCTATGCTATAAAAGAGTATGATATCAAGTCAGTCGTAATAGACTCGATAACAGGTCTTTATGAGGCTAAGGAGGTCATGGCTAGATCGATAGTAAGAAAGTTCTACAATTTCCTCAAGAAATGGCATCAAACCGGGTTATTAGTCTCCCAGAAGAGATCCGCTTCTGAGGAATTAACTGCAGAGGCAGCTGGAGGCTATGGAGTGGCCCATATAGTGGATGGAACTATAGTTCTCTATAAGAAACTTGTTATGAGTAAATACGACATGAATCTTTTTAATATCCCTATAGGAAGTGTAGTTCGGTTGATGAGGATAGATGGATGTAGAGTCACAGGGCATGATACAAGAACATATGTATTTGAGATTACTGATACCGGTTTAGTTAAGATCTTGTCTCCGCTAGAGGATTTCATAAAAGGGAGGGGTAAATAATGAGGGAAATAATTCCGCCTATCGATATAGATAAGAAACGGGATGAGAAGGCTCTAAGGATATTAATGGAGGTTATAGATATCCTCGGAGGACCCAGGAGGATCATTGAATATAGAAACCTTACATGGATACCGAGTATACTGAAAGCAAGCTATGCAATCCTGCTCAAGGAAGCCGGATTAACCCATGAATCGATAGCCAGAGAACTAGGAGTTACAAAATCAACCGTCGAGAAAATATTAAGGGCTGACCCGGAAGAAATACTGAGGAAACTCTCTGGTGATGAGGTGGAGCGTGGGATAGATGATCATGTAGCAGGAGGGTTAGCCAAGCTCGGATATAAACAACTTAGAGAACGAATCCTTAGTGAAGAGATAGATAATTATAGATTGGCGGCGGAGACCCTTGGAGTTGAGTGGGCAGTGGTTCTAATGAGTAGAATACGGGGATTAGATTTCCCGGTCGATAAGACGGAGCTATTAAAGCGGCTTAAAGGAATAAGGATATATGATATCCCCATAGAAGATGTCCTAGAAAGCCTTAAATACCCCATCAAGAGCCCCCGCGAACTACTCAAAGAGATATCAAAAACTCTAAAGGAAAAAGGTAGAGTATGAATTATACCACGACAATTTATATTTACCATATAATTCTTTATATAATAGCCATGCAAGATTAAATAAGAGAGCATAATGGTGAATAGGATATGCCGAGATACAAACAAACATCAGAAATACTCAAGCTAATTAGCGATAGAACCAAAGTAAGAAACATGGGAATCATAGCTCATGTCGATCATGGGAAATGCGTTGACGGCGACAGCCTTGTCTACCTTGGAGATGGGAGAATTATAAAGATTAAAGATCTTTATAATGAATTAGTTATAGATCGAGGATATGGTGCAAAGCCGGTAGACATAGATATTCTCACGTTTAATCCTGAGAAGAAATCCATTGAGACATCTAGAGCCAGTCATATATGGAGGCTTAAATCAAACAGGTTAATACGGATTAAATTAGGAAATGGTCTAGAAATTAAGACGACACCGGAACATCCATTCTATACTCTATCGAAAGCGGGTGTATTATCATCTATTAAGGCTGAAGATATCTCTATAGGGGATTACATAGCCATACCGAAGAGAGTCGGAATTAACTGCAGATCACTCGACGAGATAAAGCGGCTGATAATGAATAGGATAATGGAGAACGACTTCTATATTTATCTCAACGATAAATTAAGTAGGAAATTAAGGGATAAGATGAGGAAAATCGGTCTATCAAAGCTTATTGAAGCCGGTGTACCTTCTTCAAGCAAAGCCTTACAATCCTCTCTCTATAATGGTAGATATAAAGGTATCGTGCTAAGGAAAATATGCGAGATACTCGAGTTGGATATACTTGATATATATAAGAACACTGAATACATAGGGTATAAAGGTAATGGGGGAAGAGGGGGTGGACGTAGAAGCCTATTTTCATTGCCCCAGTCAGAGGAGGAATTTGAGTCAGCATTGTATGTCATAGGTATGCTATGGGGAGACGGAACATCGCGAGCCATATTGAGCAACAAAGACCCCGAATTAATAGATAATTACAGAAGTAATCTATATCACGCATTCAAGATAGAGTCAGGAAAGGCGTTCCAGAAGTTCCTAGAAAAAGTATTTGGATACCCGAATAAGAAGAAAAGTAAGAATCTTCAGATTCCTGAAATTGTTTTACTAATGGAAGATAAATATCTTGCAGCATTTCTGAGAGGAATATTTGATAGTGACGGAAAAGTTGAATTCGAAAGATCCTCAATAAGTGTATCATCCGCATCCGATGAACTTATAGATATGATGGCACTGGCTCTATATCGATTCGGCATTATACCAATAATCCATAGAAAATCACCTTATCACATCCTATATATTTCGGGCAGTAGCCTAAGCCTATTCAATAAGTACATAGGATTCACCGATTCAAAGAAGAAAAAGAAGCTGAAGGTTTTGATGAGGGGTAAGGGTAGAAGAAGGGTCGCTAATTATCTCCCGATATCGCCTAGGGAAATCAAGGCTCTAAGGTTAGCATTAGGATTAAATAGAAATGAGCTAAAGATACCGGATTATAGTAAATATGAAAGCGGCTCTCAAGCGATAACAAGTAGAGCACTAACAAAGATAATTCAGTCTCTAAACAGATATATAGATAGTAGTAAGGAGAGGATCACCGATAGAATCAAGTTAGTCAACCATATCATAAATAATGAAGAACAGGTGGATCAAAATAATGGCGTAGTATTATCGCTAGTGAAGGATGGGATTCTCGAAAAGACAGGCGACTCATATAGAGCGACCGGTGATGGAAAAGAGATACTTAATATATGGCAAAGGATTGTAAATGGCGATAAAGAGGTCGTATATAACATTAGAGATATTCTCGGCTACTGGAACCAGGTTCTTACCAGTGATATAATCTTCATAAAAGTTATGGATAAAGAGGTATTGGTCGGCGACTTCGATGTCTACGATCTAACGGTACCAATAAATCACACATTCATAGCAAACGGAATCATCATCCATAATACAACTTTGAGTGATAGTTTGTTGGCAGCGTCGGGATTACTATCGCCCACCATAGCGGGTGAAGCAAGAGCCCTAGATTATCTTGAGGAGGAGCAGCTTAGGGGAATTACTATAAAGACGGCGAACATAAGCCTTCTTCATGAAAAAGATGGAGATAGCTATGTAATTAACCTAATTGATACCCCGGGGCATGTGGACTTTACAGGTAAAGTTACAAGGGCATTGAGGGCTATAGATGGCGCCCTGGTTGTGGTAGACGCTGTGGAAGAGGTTATGGTTCAGACAGAGACCGTGACTAGGCAAGCCTTACAGGAAAGGGTAAAGCCTATCCTATTCATTAACAAGATAGATCGGTTGATAACCGAGCTTAAACTCGGTCCACAGGAGATCCAGAAAAAACTGGGAAGAATAATCCAGAGGTTCAACCACCTTATTGATATATTCGGTGAGGAAGAATATAAGAAGGGCTGGAAAGTATCACCTGAAAAGAATAATGTTGCTTTCGGCTCTGCAAAGGATAGATGGGGATTCACATTAAAGCAGGCTATAAAGAAAGGCCTTACATTCAATGATGTATTAAAGTATTATGAGGAGGGCAGGATCGATGAACTCAAAGAGCTATTCCCAGTTCATGAAGCAGTGCTAGATATGGTTGTAGACCACATACCTAACCCTATAGAGGCTCAAAAGTATAGGACTAAGAGGATCTGGAGAGGAGACCTGGATAGCGAGATAGGTAGAGCCATGTTGAATTGTGACCCAGATGGCCCCATCGCATTCATGGTAACAAACGTTATTGTAGATGAAAGAGCTGGTTTGGTTGCGACGGGAAGATTATTATCAGGTACATTAAAGCCAGGGTTAGAGGTATACCTAATCAACAATGGAACCAAGGATAGGGTCCTACAAGTAGGGATGTATATGGGGCCTTATCGAGAAGTAGTAGATTATATAGTTGCTGGGAACATACCCGCCGTACTTGGATTAGATAATGTCATGGCGGGAGAGACTGTGTCCACAGTACCTGATATGCTCCCATTCGAAGCCATTAAATACGTTAGCGAACCCGTTGTAACTATAGCTATCGAGCCAAAGAACACTAGGGACTTACCCAAACTCATAAATGCCCTGCGTAAATTGGCTATCGAAGATCCTAATCTTCATGTTAAAATCAATGAAGAGACGGGGGAGTATCTCATGTCGGGAATGGGTACACTTCATCTAGAAATCTCGATCCATGCGCTTGAAGATATGGGTCTACAGGTAGTTACATCTCCACCAATAGTAGTATATAGAGAAACCGTGACTAGGCGGTCTCCGGTGTTCCCCGGTAAATCACCCAATAAACACAATAGAGTGAAACTTTATGTAGAGAGACTCAATGAAGACGTCGTCAACCTTATCACCGCAGGAGAATTAAAAGAGATATATGGTAGGAAAGAGATAGCGCGTATACTGCTTGAACACGGATTCACCCATGAGGAAGCTAGGAATGTTTGGGCAATAAATGAATATGGAAATATACTTATCGATTTAACGAAGGGAGTACAGTATATGCAGGAATCAAAGCAGATGATTATAGGAGCATTCCATGACTTTTGTAAAGAAGGAGCGTTGGCAAGAGAACCAGTTAGAGGCGTTAAAGTAGTATTGGTAGACGCAGAATTCCATGAAGACCCCGCCCATAGAACACTAGCACAGGTATCACCTATGGTTCATAGGGCTATATTAGGTGCACAGTTATCTAGCGAACCAAGTATATATGAGCCTATAATGAAGATTCAAGTGCAGATACCATCAGAATTGATCGGTGCGGTAACCTCTGTCCTAGCAAGTAAGAGAGGTACAGTATCATCTGTAGACCAAAGAGAATACTATACGGTTGTAAATGGATTTATACCTGTATCAGAAACTTTTGATCTCGCGCAGGTACTAAGGGGAGCCACAGGTGGACGTGCATTCTGGCAGTCACAATTCTCGCATTGGGAATTGGTGCCTAAGAGCCTATTGAACAATGTAATAGTAGATATTAGGCGACGCAAGGGATTATCAGAATCACCGCCATCCTGGAAAGACTTCGTACCACTTGGAGAAAAGATAGAAGCCTAAAGTCTCTATTCTACACTTTCTCCTAAAAACCTTAAGATAAAAAAGAATTAAAAATTCTATTTATTGCGTTGCAAAATTCTTCTACTTCTCCTTTCACTTGACCTAGGAGGCTCCTCTAAACCTAACTCCTCAGCAAGGCTTTTGCATCTATTCCTAACGGTAACCTCTGTTATATCAGCCGCCAAAGCAATATCTCTCTGAGTAATCTTATAACCTAATTTAGTAGCAGCAAAATAAACAGCCGCAGCCGCTAATCCTACGGGGTCCTTACCAGCGGTAATCTTTTTCTCTTTAGCCATCTTAATGATATTCTCAGCTTCAAGAATAACCCTGCTATCTAGGTTCGCTGAGGACACTATCCTCCTGATATACTGATTGGGATCTATGACAGGCATCTTAATCCTCAGCTCTCTTACAAGCAGTCTATAGCATCTGCCCAATTCCTTCTTGTCGACACCAGCAGCTCTCGCTACACTCTTTATAGTCCTTGGCGCTCCATAATGTCTCAATGCAATGTATAATGCGGCAGCCACTATTGAATTAATAGCTCTACCCCTGACCAAATCCATCTTTAATGCCTTCCTGTATAGATACGCTGCATGTTCAAGAATAGGTCTAGGGACATTTAATTTGTCTCCAAGCTGATTAAGATATGTAATGGCGTTTTGAAGGTTTCTCTCGACACTGCTATATGCAGAAATCCTCTGTTGCCACTTCCTGAGCCTATTGAAATCCCTCTTCCTCTTTACATCGATTTTTCTACCCATCGAGTCTTCATCGCCACTACTGATAATGGTAGAGAGACCCTTATCCTGAAGTAGATAGCTAGGTGGAAGTCCGACCCTAGATTTATCGACTTCATCGCCTTCAAAGGATCTCCACTCTGGACCCGTCTCGATATCCATAACCGCTATAACATATCCACAGCTGGTACAGATAAGCTCTCTCTTATTCCTATCAAATATAAAGTTTTTAGATCCACATACTGGACAAGTCTGATCAAAATATTCTTCAGCCATAATAAAATCACACTCCTTATTTATAGCCATAAACTACTATATAAATCTTTCTAAAAGTATTTAAATATTAATAATCAAAAATATTATAGAAAACAGCCAATTCTATCCAATCCTTAATAGATAAAAGATTTAATCTCCCTATCCAATCATAATATTCTTGGTGACTAAATGTGAATACCAAGCAAATAATTCTATTCTTTACGCTTTCAATTCTTCTAATGCCTCTCCTGAGCCCTCTATACATATATGGTGAGGATGTTGAGCCAATGACTCCTGTGAGCGAAGTGGTTCCTTTCGACTCTTATCATATAATCCCCGTTAATAACATACTTTACCCCCGTCTTCTAGCACCTATCTTTGCGGTCTCTGGCGATATAAAGACAATATACATATATCCTGCTTCCACCGACAATGCGCTTGATGGATGGAGCGTCTCTCTATTAAATAAGATCACCGGAGAAGTTTATTCTCTAGAAGTTATTAATGTCAGATGGGTGACAGATGATAGAGAGGAAAATGTCGTCAATAAATATGTAGCGATAGATGTAAAGGTACCTCAGGGCATAAAAAGAGCATTATACAACTTGGTTCTGGAGAGAGCTTCTCGTTATGAGGAGCCGAATAGCTTCTATGTATTCGGAGATACTTATCCAGATAGTATCACTGTAGCTCATATCAGTGATAACCATATTGGGCCAGGGCAGAAGTCAAAATACATGAAAGAGAATAAGTTTTTCTCCCGTGCTTTGGCCACATTAGAAGCGCTAGGTGTAGATCTGATAATTTCAACAGGAGATTTTGTTGACGGTATAAGAGATGAGGATTTCCATATATTCGTTTATAATTGGCTATCAACACTATCAGTACCCTTTATTGTCTGCACTGGAAATACAGACTACTCGGTAATGGAGGGTAACCAGTGGCACTGGGAGAAATATCTTGCTCCTAATTCAGCGGGTATCAGGATCAACAATATCTTAATATTATCTATTAATGCCAGGAACGGAGACCTTCCAGACAGCACGATTACATGGATAGAAGATGTACTGAGAAAGAATATAGATGCTAATATCAAGGTATATATCCAGCACTACCCAAGCTTCGACCCCAACTCGACCTCAGAAAAAGTAATAAATAAACTGGCTGAATGGGCAGAGAACTATGGCTTAAACCTCGCATTACACGGACACTTCCATAATGACATAATAAAGACACCTCCAGAGACACCTTTTACAACAATTGTAAGTACATCAACAGCAACAACCAATCTATACCGTGGCTTCAGAATATTGACGCTATACGAGGACGGTTCAATTGAGTATGAAGAGAATAGCAGAAATCTTTATGAGACATATGTAGAGTATTTACAGCCGAACACCTATACCTCAACTGGCCAAACAGCAATAGTCAAATACAGAAATATGCCTTTAACACTAATAATAAAGCTAAAAGACATCGGAAAAGAAGCGATAGTTGAAGGCGCCGAGAAAACAGCTGAATATGTATTCAACGGCCTCAGAACTGTATATATCTCCGTGACTCCCGTTGAGGAAGAGGTCACTATTAAGGTCTATCAAGAACAAGATACGATCCCGCCCAGCATAAGAGCCATAGTTACAGCCACGGTAAATGAGATAGAGATAAGGCCAATAGTTACTGATGAAGGCCTTGGAGTAGCAGAAATAAAAGTATATTATAGTCCAGATAACGAGTCATGGACAGAGTTCACACCCGAAATTGAGGACGAAGTTCTAATATTTGTTATGAAGACGCCTCAATACAATATCTATTACTATAAGATTGTGGCACGAGACATCGCAGGTAAAGAATCGAGTTATTATGGTTATGTTGAATTAGGCTTAGGCCCGGAGGAGAAGCCGGTGCAGCCTTCAATACAGCTAGAGTACTTGGCTATAATAATATTATTATTGGTAGTAATCGTAGGATATGTTATTTGGAGGGTCAAAAGATGAAGACTCTCTCGATAAGCCTAATCTTAATATTAATATTTTCTACATTAACCCCGTTAATCCCCATAAATGCCCAGATGGAGTCCAGCGATATTATTGACATCGAGGTTTTAGTCCCTAAAGAGACCTATACAGGCTTCCTCTTTCCACGCATAGGTTTCCCCGCCTTTGTTACCCCAGGGTCAACCCTAGAGATAGTTATGTATGCCCCGAGTATACAGGGAGATATACTCAAGGCTTATCTCTATAAAGGAGGCCTAGAAGTAAACCTAGATATCAAAGATATATCCACCTTGGATAACAAACTAGTCATCACAACTATAATTCCGGAAACTTATCCGGGTCTCTATAGCTTATATGTAGAGACGAGTAGCAATGTATATGTGGAGCATAATTCTATAGCGCTTAAAGAAGAATGGAGTTATCCCTTAACAATATTGAGGTATAGCGATACACATTATGACAATAGGAGGTCTGGAATCAGATTAAGAGACAACTTCCTAAAAATAATCTGGCAGGCCAACTTCTTGAATCCCGACTTTATCATTATTACAGGAGATATACTTAATTCGGCGACCGATGATAACTACCAAAATCTCCTCAAAGATATGATAGCTATGCTTCGTGTACCGATAGTAATGGTACCGGGAAACCATGACCACCATTTCGAGAAAGACCTATTTACATACTATCTAGGGCCGTCCAACATCAGCATAAACATAGGGCCATTACACCTTATAGTGATGGACATGGGTCCAGGAAGTCTGGGCGGCACTGTGACCAATCGACAGATTAAGTGGCTAAAAACAGATCTCCAGAAGTATGGAGATATGGAGGTAAAAATAATCGCTTCTCATCACCCCTTTTCATTATTGGATGAGACGGCCAAATCAAATAAGACGGGCTTAGAAGAATTTTTGAGTACAACCGATGTAGACCTTATATTGCATGGACATATGCATTACGTGATGGTGGAAGATGATAAAGTGCCCTTTAGATTAACAGATCCTAATGCATATGAGGGAGGTTCCCCATACTCCGGCTTTAGGTTAATATATATCCTAGGCCCAGACCAAATAGAATGGAAATACAACGATACACCGGATCCATATCCCATCTTTGATCTACGGGTATATGAATATCAACTTCAAAACGGGAGTAACCAAGGATACTATCTCAAAGTCGAGAATGATATGGCTATAGACATTGAGGGTTATATAACGGCGCGGATAAAATATAGTGATACATTTATCACCGAAGGCATCTCATTAGATGAGTTGGAGGCTACGGAATATCCTGATTACCTAGAGTTAAGAGGCAAAATATTAGTGCGGTCTGGAGAGTCAAGGGTCATAAAGATATATGGTGTTGAAGATGATACACCGCCTATTATCAAGAAGATTAGTATGGAGAGCATTATGGGTAAGAGAGTTACAGAGATAACATATATATCTGTATGGGATGATGTTTCGGGGGTCGCAGATATCCAAGTATACTATACATTAGATAATGAGACATGGGAAAAACCGGTAGTTTACAGATTAACTAATACCCTATACTATACAGAGATTAGGCATGAGGTTGATAATGGCTTTGGACTAAGGATAGTATTAACTGATGCAGAGGGTAATACTTTCGACTCTGGACTTATGAATTACTCCTTGATATTACATAAGGAACCCGCAGAAGGAGCGGAAGCGCCTCCGGCAATAGACCTTACACGGCTATTACCGATCGCTGGATTAGTAATAATTGCTGTCTTGGTAGCCATCTTCTACCTTAGAAAAAAAGGCTAAAATACCCTTTTTTTACCCTTTTTTTGAGTATAACTTATAAATACATGTCTAATCAATATTTGTAATTGGTGAATTATCTTGAGACGTATAACGTATTTGCTTCTCGTTGTCTTACTATTGAGTCCTATGCTACTTATGGCTATACCTTCCCATGCACAAGCAAAGAAGATCGGAATTGATTTAACGCCTGGGAGAGTCAAAGATATCGATAACAAGTGGTCCCAGAAGCTCCTTAATTATCTAGAGGGTAACCTCACCGAAGCTGGGTATCAAGTTGTGGAGTTGACAGAGATAACTGCTTCAACCCTTAAGGATTTAGACGCCCTAGTTATAGGAAAAATGTATAATGAAACTAGCGGATTCTCTTCTTCAGAGATTCAGGCGATTGCTGACTGGTTTAAGCAAGGTGGTAAATTCTTATGGGTGGGAGCAGATAGCGACTATACAGAGCCCTACCTAAATCCCGAGGACACTTCCTTCAAGGCCAAAGAACCTAATAGGGTTCTTGAAGCTATAGGCTCACGTATAAGGATAGATTATATGTCTGTTGAGGACCCTGAAAATAATGCTGGAGCTGCCTACAGGGTCGTAGCCAATAGAAGCGTCGGTGGAATTAATACTGAGGGTAAGGCAGCAGCTATAACCTCGGGTGTCGATAGAATATTGTTCCACGGACCAGCTGGTTTAGCAGGGGTTTCTGACGGAACATTTGTACCTATTGAGCAGGTATTCGATGATAATCTGTTCTGGCTTGCCAGAACAGGGCCAAATGGTGTAGTAGCAAGCCATGACGCGGTCGTACCACAGGCATATGAAGTGGGTGAGACAGGAAGATTCTACTTAGCAGCAGCGGAGGAGATACCTGTATCAAGCGACTTATTCACAATAGTATACAGCAAAGTAATTGTAACCAGCGAATCCCTATTAGGTGATAGAAACGTCTTTAACGTTGAATATCATGATATTGAGCTACAGGGTCCAGAGTTCGTTATGAATGTATTTGAATGGGGATTGGAGATCAAGGCAGAACCTAATATGACTGGATACGCCATCATTGGCGTAATAGTGATCATCGTTATAGTAGGGATAGCGGCCTTCGCTCTTAGGAGGAAGTAGCTCCCAACCCACTCACTATTTATTTTTATTACAAAATAGAACCCTTAATAATACCTGAATTAATTTATTAACTTATTAACTAATATTTTTCTATAGGTGATATATAGTGTCTCGGGCTTTAACGAAGATTCAGGCAACAGCCGTTCTAGTTATACTAATAGTTGCTATTGTAGGCGGATGGTATGCCTATCAGTCGATGGTGACACCGCCGCAAGAAGGTGAAGAGGAGGGAATAGTTCTAAAGATAATTACAAGGCACAGCTCTACTATATGGAACCTCGCCAAAAAATATTTCCTAACAAGTGATATCGCCAAGGAATATAATATTACTGGATTATCCTTTATAGGCCCAAACCCTGTATTATGGAGGCAGACCATAGAGGCGGTCGGCGACCTTGATATAGCCTGGGGAGGGGGACCAACCCTATTCGACGAATTGATATCCTTCGGATTCGTAGCCCCGATAAACGATGAGGAGACCCTCGCTGTAGTAGCAGAGATACCCGATGAGTTCGGAGGCGCGCCTCTAAAGAGGTATGATGATGGTAAGTTACTATGGGTTGCAAGCGCAATCTCGTCATTCGGCTTCATCGTCAACGAGCCGGTGCTAAATGAATGGGGGCTACCCTATCCACAGCTATGGGAAGACTTAGCTTCTCCCGAATTCGGTGTATTATTACCGAAACCCACAATAGCCTACGCGAGACCTACTCAATCAACATCCCACACCAGAATCTATGAAATTATATTGCAGAAGTTTGGTTGGGATCAGGGATGGGCTATTATCGCCCGATTAGCGGCTAATGGAAGGCCATACTCAGGTAGCGTCGAGGCTCTAAGCGCAGTCCAAAGCGGTGAGGTAGCGGTATCTATCGCCATAGACTTCTATGGATATTCATCCGAAGTACAATTCCCAGGGACCAAATATGTACTTCCATTCAACGAGTCAATAGTTAATGGAGACCCGATAGCCCTACTAAAGACTTCTACACATCCCGATGCAGCCCAAGCCTTTATTAGATGGATAATATCTGTGGATGGCCAGAAGATATGGCTGGATAAATCTGTTAATAGGATGCCTGTGAGAGAAGATGTCTTCAAGACGCCGGAAGGAAGGAAGAGGCCAGATCTATATGCTAACTACAACGCGACGAAAGCGAATATCGGGATTCCATTCGATGATAATCTAGCCCTAAGTATAGAGTACTCGATGAGATACTACTTCGACGCTGTCTTCGCGGATGTCCATGACAAATTGGTGCAGGCATGGTCCTTAATTGTAACTAAATATCTAAATGGCGAGATGAGTCAGGAAGAATTTGAGTATTGGGCCTACGAGTTGGGTAAGCCATTATCATGGGAGGAGGATGGACAGATAGTTACCTTCACCCTAGAATTTGCACAGTCCATTAACGATGCTTTAGGTACAGGAGAATTATTGTCGAAATACCAGAAGATCTGGAGGGAAGCAGCTAACGCTAGATATCAATCGATTATCGAGCAGCTAGGAGGTTAACCATAGAGTTGAAGGTCCCTCGACCTACGATACCCACCATCGATGACCTAAAAAGAGGACTAAGGGAGATAAGATGGAACCTCGATATATTTGTTTTTATCCAATTGGTTGTCGTATTGACAATCTTCATCCTTTTTCTAATAGTACCCCTATTCCGTATAACATTTAATGCCTTCATCTATGGAGGCTCATTGTCACTCAGATGGTTTGTAGAGGTATTTACAGATCCCTATTACTTCTCTCCTAGAATAGTTTTCACCGAGACCTTTCCCTATATCGCGGTCGAAGGGATATCTGGATCACTGATTAATGTGATTAAAAGGCCTACAGATACAGGTGTAGAGACCATAATCTTATTGGTAGGGTATGACCTCGGTGTAATACCAAATACCGTCCTAGTCGCGGTGATGACGACAGTATTTAGCACGATAATCGGCTTTGTCTTTGCCTTCATCTTCGCTAGATACAAGTTCCCTGGCTCCGAAGCGCTAAGAATCATATTATTAGCACCACTATTATCCACACCATTCGTTGGAGCCATAGGGCTAAAGAAGATGCTTACAAGCGAAGGCGTTATAAACACCTTATTTTATGATATACTGGGTATTATGCCCTTCAAGATAGAGCCTAGCGGTCTAATGGCGGTCGTCTTGGTGCAGACACTAATCTTCTACCCAATCATCTTTTTGAATGCATATACCGCGATTATCAGCATAGATCCAACTATGGAAGAACAAGCTGAGAATCTCGGAGCAAGCGGATTCCACCTATTTAGGACCGTAACTCTCCCACTAAGTTTACCTGGCGTTGAAGCTGGCGCGCTTCTAGTATTCATATTGAGTCTGGAGGACCTAGGTACCCCTATCGTATTTACAGGTACAAATGCAGAGAAGGTCCTCACATATCAGATATTTAGAAGGATGTTTACACCTACAGGATATATTTCAGGGGAAGCCACAGCTCTCGCCATGATCCTGCTAGCAATGTCGATCATAATATTCCTTGCCATAAGAAAGTATGTTAGTCTAAGGAGGTACGCCATGCTCACAAAGGGAGGTATATGGCGCCCTAGAACTAGAAAGCTCTCCCTTAAAGTATCACTACTCGTTTATGTCGTGGCTTTCTTCACCCTATTCCTAGCTTTACAGCCTCATATAGGAGTAGTTTTATTGGCCTTTGCAGGTGAATGGGGACCTACACTGCTCCCCGGATACTTTACCTTAGAAAACTTTTATACTCTCTTTAGAGATGCAGCTGTATTCCGATCAATCACTAATAGCCTCACCTACTCAATAACGGCTATGGGCCTAATAATTGTTCTCGGGGTAAGTGCGGCCTACTTAGTATCAAGGGTGAAGATACCGGGAATAGAAGCTTTAGACGCGCTTGTCACGCTTCCAATAGCTATACCTGGTATAGTTATAGCGACAGGCTTCTTCCTATTATTCCTAAAGACACCGTTAGACCCCATAATTAATGGCGCACCCCTACTTATTATCAGCTATACAGTTAGAAAGTTTCCATTTACAGTTAGAGCGGTATTTGCAGGATTTGAGCAGGTAGATAAAGCCCTGGAAGAATCAGCGATTAACCTAGGGGCCAATAGAGCCAGGGTATTCTTCACAATCGCATTACCACTAGTAGTTCTCAACATATTGGCAGGTAGCATGTTAAGCTTTATATATTCAATGTCTGAGGTCAGTACAGGAATAGTCATCGGAGATGCTAATCATGATACCGCCCCAATGACATGGAAAATGTACGACATACTATTCAAAGGATTAGAGGGAGGGTTATTCGTGCCGGCGGCGATGGGATTTGTATTAATGACCTTACAATTTATTATGATAGTAGGCTCTAATTTACTATTGAGGAAGAGAGCAACAGCATTAATCGGTGTATAAATATGGTCAAAATTAAAGCAGTAGATATAGTGAAACGTTTCGGTAAATTTACGGCCCTACGAGGCATCTCAGTAGATATTAGAGACGGAGAATTCTTCACATTTCTGGGTCCAAGTGGATGTGGAAAAACCACATTCCTAAGATGTATAGCCGGATTTGAAATGGTTGATCAAGGTAGAATATATTTCGACGATGAAGATATAACATACTTACCGGCTTATAAGAGGAATACAGGTATGGTCTTTCAGAATTATGCTTTATGGCCCCATATGACGGTATATGATAATATCGCGTATGGATTGAAGGTTAGGAAGGTTCCCAAGGAGGAGATTGATAAAAAAGTAAAAGAAGTCTTGAAGCTTGTTCATCTGGAGGGGATGGAGAAGAGGACTCCCCACCAACTAAGCGGTGGGCAACAGCAGAGAGTCGCGTTAGCAAGAGCCCTAGTTATTAACCCCCGCGTACTGCTACTAGATGAGCCTTTATCTAATCTAGATGCTAAATTAAGGCTGGAGATGAGGGCTGAACTTAAGAGACTTCAAAAGCAGCTGGGAATAACGACCATCTATGTTACCCATGACCAAGAAGAAGCGATGAGTATAAGCGATAGAATGGCTGTCATGGATGTAGGGGTCATTAAACAAGTCGGGACGCCAGAAGAAATATATCTAAGACCTAAAGACCCATTCGTCGCCGATTTTATTGGTCAGGGTACATTTATCCATGGGCAAGTGCTTGAAGAGGAAGATGGAAGACTGGTCGTAGAGCTAGAGAGTGGATTAGGCAAAGTCGAGGCTATACCTAGCGACCCCACCAACAAGCCTAGGATAGGGGAACGTGTCTTGATAGCCATTAGGCCGGAAAGCTTCGAGGTTGGTGTCAAAGATAAGCTAAACCTATTTGATGTCAGTATTTATCACGTATCATTCCTTGGCGACCGAAAGAGGATTCAGGCTGAAGCTAATGGAGTAAAATTCATAGTTGAGCTTGAACCTACAGTTAATGTCGAGATAGGGAAGAGAATAAGGATTTCTGTCCCGCCCAAATCAACATTAGCTATCAGAATGGGTTGAAGCCGGGTAAATATTCTAATGATATTTTTAATATAAAAAATATGGGTTTTTTGTAGTGTTACTCCTCCATCTTTGGAGGACGTTTACTGTACCATAATGCGACAATCATGATGATGAACGCTGGTATTGCTACCGCCATGTTAACCATTATATTCTGTTTATAGAGTAGAATAACCGGTGCCACAAGCAAGGTAATTAGGTTAATCACTTTAAGCATAGGGTTTAGCGCAGGGCCTGCAGTATCCTTGAGGGGATCTCCAACTGTATCACCGACGACTCCAGCTTTGTGGGCATCAGAGCCTTTCCCGCCAAATAATCCATCCTCAATAGCCTTCTTCGCGTTGTCCCATGCGCCTCCAGCATTAGCCATAAATACCGCCAGCAACTGCCCTGAGACTATCATTCCTGCAAGGAATCCGGCTAAGGCGAATTCATGGAGTGAGAACCCCACCACGATGGGTGCAAGGATGGCTACTGCACCTAGGGTCAATAATTCTTTTTGTGCTGATAGGGTGCTTATGGCTACACATCTTCCATAGTCCGGTTTGGCTTTACCCTTGAGGATATCGGGGTTCTCCCTAAATTGTCTACGTACCTCTCTAATCATGCCGAAGGCCCCTCTGCTTACGGCTCTAATAGCTATTGCGCTGAATAGGAAGGGTATGGCTCCTCCTATCAATAATCCTATGAAGAAGAGGACGAATACATGGGACTCTATAAGGGGTAGCGTGGTTAATTTGGTTAGCTGGAAATAGTCATTATAAAGTGAGATTGCGGCCAATACGGCTGAACCGATAGCTATCCCCTTCGTAATTGCCTTTGTAGTGTTTCCGACAGAATCCATGTGCTCCAAAGTTTTTCTTGCATCCTTCTCTAGACCGACCATCTCAGCCAATCCTTGTGCATTATCCACAATCGGTCCGAAGGTGTCCATAGAGACGTTGTTTCCTGTGAGTGTCAAGAAACCGATGCCTGCCAATGCAATACCGTAAGCAATCATTAAGAATCCTTCTTGTATGAATAGGATCGATGAAGCTATGATCGTTCCAGCTATAGCCAGTATAGCTATGACTGTTGATTCATATCCTACGGCTAGTCCAGACAGTATAGTTGTAGCAGCGCCGGTCTGTGTAGATGATATTATTTCTTTTACCGGCCCAAACTTTTGTGAGGTATAGTAGTCGGTTATATAGTTGATTAGTACCGCTAGGATTATGCCCCAGAATGTTACAACCGCTATTCTAAAGTCACCCATGTAATACATAGCCAATATTGAGAAGCCGGATATTGATATGACGGCTGCAAGGTTATATCCTCTCTTTATTGCGCCCATAGCATCGCCTACGTCACCGCTAACACTAACGAAATAAGTGCTTATTATTGAGCTGAAGATACCTATGGCTCTTACCACTAAGGGATAGACTACTCCCTTGACACTTCCGGGGAAAGCTGCTAATCCCAATATCATCGCTGCAACGATTGAAACTTCGTACGACTCGAAGATGTCTGCCGCCATTCCTGCACAATCACCTACGTTATCTCCAACTAGGTCGGCTATTACAGCCGGGTTCCTAGGGTCATCTTCAGGTATTCCTTCCTCCACCTTTCCGACAATATCGGCTCCCACATCTGCTGATTTTGTGTAGATACCGCCGCCTACTCGCATGAACAGAGCTATTAATGAACCACCGAATCCATATCCCAGTAATACCTCATATGCCCTTTCAGGTCCATAGGCCAATAATATAATTACTCCACCAAGTAGACCCAGTCCATCCGTAAGCATCCCCGTTATAGTACCGCTTCTATATGCTATTTTTAATGCCTCGTTAAAGCTTTTTCTAGCCGCATTTGCCACTCTAACATTTCCCTTTACAGCCATCGTCATACCGATATATCCTACCGAACCGGAGAATAGGGATCCCATAAGGAATGCCCATACCCTCCCTAAGGCTATCGATATATCCTGTGAAGTACCAGTATAGAATAGGAATATTGATAGGAATGCTAGTGGTATAATGATGCTTTTGAATTGGCTTCTTAGATATGCATCTGCACCTTCTCTAATCGCTCTATTAACTTTTCTCATGTCCTCTGTTCCTTCGTCATATCTATTTATTTGGAATATTAATAGCAGAGCATACACTAGTCCAGCTATCGATGAAACTAATACACCATAGATGAAGAGTTGTTCAATGGGCTCCATATGTCTTCACTAGTAATATAATCGATAGACTCGTAATATAAAAATATATTCATTTTATTAATTCTAGGGGTTCCCGATGCAACATATAAAGTATCATATTTTTCTATTGCGATATAATTATTGTTGTGGTGTATCGATATGAGGCTTAAAGTCCCCGTCACAGAAGACTTCTATTATCTCAGACAAGTAACTCTACCAGAATTCGGTAAAGAGGGGCAGAAGAAGCTTAAAAATAGCAGGGTGGCGGTGGTTGGATTAGGGGGTTTGGGCGCTATAGCAGCGATGTATCTAGCTAGGTCTGGAGTGGGTGAGCTTCTAGTTATAGATAATGATAGGGTGGAGCTCCTAAATGTTCATAGACAAATACTTTATGACCCGGAGGATGTAGGGCTCTATAAAGTGGATATCGCGATAGACAAGTTGGCTAAGATGAATCCCTTGATTAAGGTTGAGGGTATAAGGGAGAAGCTGACCATGGATAACGTAGAAGATGTACTGGAAAACGTTGATGTTATAGTGGATGGGCTAGATAATATGGAGGGTAGGTATGCTATAAATAGATATTCGGTTAAGCATAGTGTACCCTTTATATTCACTGGAGCTATAGGTCTAGAGGGAAATATAGCTATCTTTCATCCCCCCGACACACCTTGTTTCGAGTGCGTATTTGGAGGATTAGGTGATGAAGACCTTCCAGCAACATGCGATAGAGGCATACTGACACCGACACCTGCAGTATTTGGGGTCATAGAAGCCCTTGAAACGATTAAATTGTTAACTGGCGTCGGTAATACATTAAAGGGGAAATTACTGTATATCGACCTAAAATACCTTACATTCGATCTGATTACTCTCCATAGACCGCCTTCATGCCCCATCTGTAGGCCTGAATAAAATATCTTTAGTCTACAACTAAGTCGCTTTTAAGAAGACTATATATCGTAATGGAGGATGTTAAGAGGAAATATCCCAATATTATCATTACAGCTGTCAAGATGTCTCCTGTATAATCAAGTGTTACAAAGTCTGGTAATAGTGTTGATGCTACATAATCGGGTAAGGCCATAGCCCACGTGGGGAATAGCCTCAATATATATAGGATCCATTCAGATAGAAACTCTATCGTCAATAATAGTCCCTCGACTAGGGGGGATATTATAATTATTGCTACCCCGATAAGCATGGCGAGAATTGTCCGTCTCGTAAGTTGGCTGAACATCAGAGTTAAGGAATAGATAATCAATTGTGAATATATGGTTGCAAGAACTATATATGGTGCTGCCCATAATCCATGGGTTTCGCCGAAGAAGATGATTGACACTCCGATAGCTAGCACCGCATAAAATAATGTTAAAAGCGTTATAAGTAGATATCCACCGCTGAATTTAGATATGAATATAGTCAACCTACTTATGGGTCTAGTATATAATACATATGCCGTCCGATCTTCATATTCCGATGAAAACAGTCCTCCCCCAATAGCTATACTAATCAGGCTAACAAAAAATTGGGGCATCGACAATACAATATACCATTTATATCTTAGGAAAGGCGCCTTAACAACCTCGGGGATATCTGGAGACCCCAATATCAAGTTAACTATGACTACTGAACCTAATACGCTTAGTATGCCTATGATAACTAGCGCAAGAACAAGAAGTTTCCTGATATTCTTCTTCATCTCATATACCGCTAATATCCATATAACCCGTGCTATACTCATCTCTCTCTGACCGCCGAATATCCTCTCCATCATCTACCACCCCTCCTAACCAGCCTCAGAAAAGCGGTCTCTAGATCATATCGACTCATCTTCATCTCGATAATCAATCCATCGCACTTCTTAATGATATCAGCGATATCAACTCGTCTATCTTCACTCCCCACTATATGAATAATATATCTATTTCCATCGACCTCCACCTTATCTACATAACTCATCTCAGTTAATTTAGTGTCTAATCCCTGGACCGCTTTACTTAGAGTCACCTCGATAGTATATCCTTCCCCAGCCATTCTGATCATATCCTCCATCTCTCCGCTAAATATGATTCTGCCCTTCTTGATCAGAGCTACGTGAGTACATATCTTTTCAACTTCACCAAGAAGATGACTACTAAGAAATATGGTGACGCCCTGCTTAGCCACCTCAATAAGTATATCTCTAACCTCAACCCTCCCAATAGGATCCATCCCTAGAGTCGGCTCATCTAAAATCAACAACTCTGGACCTGTAATAAGAGAATTTGCTAGAGAGAGTCTCTGCATCATCCCCTTACTATACTTCCCTATTTTCTTATTTGCAGGCGATGACAATCCAACCAGATCGAGAAGATATCTAGCCCTACCCCTAGCTTCACTTTGACTTAAGCCGCCCAGAACTCCCGAGAACACCAGAAACTCGAATCCAGTCATAAATCTGGGGAGACTGGGTAACTCAGGGGTATACCCGACATTTTGGAGAACTTTGGCTCTATTAAACATTGGGTCGTAGCCCAATACCTCGACAACACCGCCGTCCCTCGAGATAAGGTCAAGAAGAATCTTTATGGTGGTGGTTTTGCCGGCACCATTGGGGCCTAAATATCCATATATAGAACCCCTTGGAACCTCAAAAGAAATCTCATCTAATGCCTTAAATCCCCCATAACGTCTACTGACGCCTTCTACGACTATAACCTTATCCATAGACGGGTTGCACCCATTAATAATATTAAAAATATAATATTCAACTGATTTTATATTTAAAACCAATAGCAATACTACCAAGAAAATTTAAATTTAGTTATGTTGGACCAAGATATCTACTATCCTCATCTATCCTCTCCAGTATCTCAACCAGCCTATGTAGAGCAGGGTTGTTCTTTTGCCTCGATAACCTGCGCATCCCATTAATCACATTCTTGTATGCATCCTTCAATCCCATTTTATACATCTTCAAAGCTGTAGAGAATAAGGCTATTATAGTCCTATCCTCATCCTCATACTGTACACCTTTTTCCAGTACATCCTCTGAGATATTGATGTCCTCAGGATTCTTGCTGAAAGCCCTTAGAGCACCCTCTAAGGCATAGAGAGAATTATCCAGTATATTTGAATAATATTTAGAGTATTTTCGATACAGCCAGTTAAGGCTCCTCATTTCCCTTAATAGACCCCAGTCGCTCTTTGTCTGGAGGCTCTTTCTTATTAGACGCGCCAATCTATCGTTTACCTCCATCTCTATCTTTATCTTATCAAATACACGTTTCTTCGATATCAGGTTGTAGAATGTTCTGGCTATAAATGTTCTCATCATCTTCTTATCTCTATACTTATATAGATGCTTAAGGAGTTCATCATCTTTCTCGCTGACCTCTGTTATAATCAGGTATGAGAGATAGATATGTGTTTTGAAAAGTATAACTAGAGCGTCAGCCTCATCAACAAGCTTGAGGCCTGTAAAGATAAAGTAGTCAATGGCATTATCCAGACAAACTTCGTCACCCACTATAGCAGAATAAAACCCCAGCATCAAATAGGATATCGATATATCTATAGCCTCCTCAAGGTTTCCGCTTTCTAGAGCCTTAATGGTAGCGTCTGCAGAAAAATTAACAAAGTCTTCATTTCTAAGTTTATTCATTAGTTCCTCGTCCATTAGATCCTCCCTCTCTGGGCTTGCTAGAACAGTGAGTAATGCGTTGAGCTGCAGAGTAATCATATTAAATATTATTGATGTCACTTCGCCTTCATCAACGCTCGAAGCGAATTTGATTACTTCAAACAGTGCTTTCTTATCCTCTTCCTCTAACGACCTTAGGAGGATCTCGCCAACAATCTCCGCTAACCTCTCTACATAAGATACAACGTCTAGCTCGAGGAGCTCGCCTGCCTCGAATCTACTTAAAGTATCTCTAAACCTATCGAGTATCAATATAGCCTCACTAGTAAGGTCCTTTTTCATTCTCTTTATACCCGCTCTAAACCACTATATAATAATACTATGAGAATATAATAATGATGTTATCCTAATCGACCTTTGCTTTTATACAGCTCGATAATATATAATAAGAAGAGAATCCGCTCATATGAAAAAGTTTAAAATATCGTTAAAGACATATATCTAGAGAATAAATATTTGATAATATCCCCGAAAACTTAATATTAGATATCTGAGGCGACGATATGAAGGCTATAAGAGAGTACATAAACCTATTTTCTATATCATCAGGACTACTAATTATTATATCAACTATGCTTAATATTCCATGGATAGGATTCGCTCCTATTGCCGAGAAGAATCCTTTATTCAGAGTGGATCTCACTCCATACAGTCCCTCAATAATATTCAATAATGAAGCTATAGATATCCCTCAAGTAGATTTATTGGGATGGATATTCTATTACTATTTCCTAATAGTCGGTTTTCTTGCTATTGTATCGGGGGTAATAGCCAAATGGGACATCGGATTAATCCTCTGCAAGATAACGAGAAATAATATAATTTATATAGTACTATACGGTGTTTTTTCTCCTATCCTATTATTGATAATACTAGACCTCCTTACACCAATCAAAATAACATATGGAGAGGAGATCACTCTCTCTATTCCTTCGGAACTAATAATTTCAGATATGACTGGAATATTAGAGATACCCATAAAATTCTCATTCAACTATGGTCTTATATTTGGGATTTCAGCCTTAATACTAGCTATACTGAATAATCGGTATAACCGATAATTCTTCTTACTAAGTATTAATGTAGGCCCAGAAAAATGGGCAGAGTAATATTAGTTCATAATCTTTCTGCTTTTCATATAAACTGATGTTTTCCTCGAGATCGGAGACGGTTTTAAACCCAAATATCTCCTCATATATCTGAAGATCTCTGGCGGAACTCTTCCATCCAAGTTGTTTGGCGGCCACAAATTATTTAGATATAGTATAATTGTTCCTACATCCTCTACATGTAATGGTCTATTCTTTCGATTTTTTAGCTCTATTAAATCACCTTTATTAATTAATGTCATTGTTAAGAAAGTTTTCTGCTTATGCACACCTAATCTTGATGGTGGAACTTTCTTATCGATGAATTCATCGCCGCTATAATACGGGTTACATATGAAACCATCAGTTAATTTTAATATAAAGTCTGGTGAGTATCTCTTTCTTCCATCACCAACATTTATCTCTTTCACCGCTTGAATTACAGATGTATCCTTTACCATATTTCTTAATATCCTAGTGATCTTGCTCTTATTAGATTGATATTTGGGATTAAGATACAGTAAGCCTCCTCCATCGACTATTCCGCCTGCACTCAGGAGGACATTATTACTGAGTAGACCTGGACTTATATATTCCAATCCACCCTTTAAAAACATCTCTTGGAATGTTTGTATTAGAGGCATAACTCTCCTATATCCATAAATCTTCTTAATTATATTCATCAGATGTACCCTCAACTTATCTTTAATCGAATCTGAAACTGTATAATAGCCCTTTGAATAGAGCCAGTTCGTGATATTGAATACCCCTTCCCCACCCGTAAAACCATGGTCTCCAAATATTGTTATAGCCATATCCTCCTTTTTATCGGTAGCCATATCTATCAATGGCTTAATCATAGATTTCTCTATCTCCTCATATATCTTATAGATGGCGGGCCAATTTCCCCAATAAAAATGTTGAACAATATCTGTTTCCCTAAACACTATCATTGTGAAATCCCAGTTCTCCTTGCTCATTAAGTCGAGAGAAAACTCGCTTCTATCTCTAATGCTTTTTGTCAATAATGACCTGTTAAGTGACCATGGCGGTTCCCCAACAATCAGACCTTTTCTTTCAAACTCATCTCTAAGATACCTCGGGAATGTAGCTAAGCTATTATAGGTAGAGGGCAATCCCGAAACAAATACGCCTTTTACCTCCTTAGGTGCTACAAGGAAAGGTATGTTAATTAGGATCTGTTTCTTCCCCTCCATATTCATAATGTCAAATACCGTATTCTTCAATTCTTTTCCCGATATTATCTTAAGTTTATCATTTACTTTATCATACATATAGAAATCGTATATCCCGTGCCTCTGGGGATTTAAACCAGTTATAATGGATGACCATGCCGGAGGGGACATTGGAGGAGTAGTAGAAAATAAATCAAATCTTAAGCTTCTATCAAAAATCCGGCGTAGCACATGTTTGGCCGAGGAGAAAAAATTATATAGAATATTCGCCTCCAGCCCATCGATACCAATGGCTACGACCTTCATCGTATTATCTCCAGATAAAAAGTATTAAATCATAAATATATTATTTTTATGTAGGATAAATCTATAGGATTCGTAACAATAAATTAATGACGATATATAATTTAAAGAGTTTATTAATCAAAAAACATAGCATAATATGTAAAAAAAACATCCTGAAAAAATAAAAAAATATCAATAAAAAAGCAATGCTCTATGCACTACAAAATCCTTATTCTTTCTCCCCGAAAATAATCTTCAGAAATTCCAATAATCCAAATATAATTAATACCACTATAAACGCATATAGATAATCCCTCATAGTAGGATATGTCACGTCAAAAGGTCCATGCAACTGTGGAATATAAAGTACCGCTAACTGCATAAGACCAGAGACAAGTATAGCTATCCATAGAAACTTATTATTAAATGGTTCGGCCTTAATGACCGGACGGGATAGAGAATGGGTAGATATCGCTATAGCAAGTTCACCGAAGACTAATGCGGTAAATAACTGTGTTCTTGCATTAATCAATGATTCTGTAACAAGCAGGTTATTAAACATAATTATTAATATAGAAGCAAATACAAGTGGCATAAACACGAGATATATCAATACACTTCTAATATTGAATATCGGCTCATCAGGAGACCTAGGCTTCCTCTCCATAACATCTTTCTCCGGTGGATCAACACCCAACGCCATAGCGGGAAAACCGTCAGTAACCAAATTGACCCAAAGGATTTGGATCGCTGTCAAAGGTAGCGGCAAAGCCGCTAGTGTACCGAAGAGCATGGCTAAGATCTCTGTAATATTGGCCTGTAAAAGATATATCAAATATTTCTTGATATTATCAAATATCCTTCTTCCCTCCTTAACCGCATTTACTATAGTCGCAAAATTATCATCTTGAAGTACCATATCAGAAGCTTCCTTAGTAACCTCTGTCCCAGTTATACCCATCGCAACACCTATATCTGCAGATTTTAGTGCCGGGGCATCATTAACCCCATCACCAGTCATGGCAACTATATATCCCTTCTTCTTAAGAGCCTTTACAATCCTAACCTTGTGAATAGGTGAGACTCTCGCAAATATCTTTACATTCTCAATAACGTCCTCTAACTCTTCATCACTCATCTTCTCCAATTCGACACCGGTGAGAACCATATCATCTCCATCTAACATACCTAATTCTTTAGCTACTGCAACGGCAGTTAACTTATGGTCGCCAGTAATCATAATCACCTTAATATACGCATTTCTACAAAGTCGGATAGCATCCTTAACCTCCTTTCTAGGCGGATCCATCATTCCAACTAAACCTAGAAATACCAGGTAATTTTCGACTTTATCTTCGTCTTCAGTTGTCGGTACCTCATCGAGCTCTCTATATGCTATCGCCAGATTTCTAAGGGCTTCACCAGCCATCTCTTCATTTACCCTAAGTATCCGTTTTCTATCTTCATCTCTCAATTCCCTTAACTCATTATCAACAATAATCCACTTACATCTTTCTAATACAATCTCAGGAGCTCCCTTCATAAACAGATAGATTTTTCCATCAGGCGTCCTATGAATCGTACTCATACGTTTCCGTTGGGACGAAAATGGAAATTCGAATACCCTACTATAATTATCCAATTCATCCTTTTCTAGCCCCGCCTTCTTTGAAGCCACAAGTATAGCGCCTTCAGTCGGATCTCCCTTTATTGCCCATCGCCCATCCTCATGAATAAGCTTGGCGTCGTTACATAAAGAACCCGCTAATAGCAACAACCTTAGCTCTACAGATTCCTCAAGAGGTTTTTCGATTACCTCAGTAGGATTCGCTTCTTCATATATAAAATTCCCTTTAGGTTCATATCCACTGCCCGTCACACGAATTAATTTATTCCCTACATATATCTTCCTAATAGTCATTTCACCTTTTGTCATCGTACCAGTTTTATCCGAGCATATTACCGAGGTACTTCCCAACGTCTCCACTGCCGGTAAACGTCTTACTATCGCCCTTTGTTTAGCCATATTATACATTCCTATAGCTAATGCGCCTGTTACAACCGCAGGTAAGGCCTCTGGAACAGCTGCTATAGCTAGGCTTATACCCCATATAATCATCTCGAGTAATTCATAACCCCTTAATAAACCGAGAAAAGCCACCAACCCTGCCACTGAGAGAGATAAGATACCAAGCCATTTGCCAACTATATTCATCCTCTTCTCTAGCGGAGTCTTTTCTTCTCTCTCTTCCCGCACCATCTCGGCTATCTTCCCAAACTCTGTGGCCATGCCCGTAGCCACAACTATACCTTTTCCCCTTCCATATGTAATAACCGTCCCGCTGAAGAGCATATTCGTCCTATCAGAAACCGGGGTATCTGGGGGTAAGGGAGAAGTATTCTTTGTTACAGGAATAGATTCGCCGGTTAAAACAGCTTCATCTACTTTTAGATTAATCGCTTCTATGAGCCTTATATCGGCAGGGACCTTGTCACCTACATTTAGGATTACGATATCTCCAGGCACTAATTCTTTGGCTACAACCTTTTTTTCGCCACCATCCCTAATTACCCATGCTGTTGGCGCCACCATACGTTTAAGAGCCTCGATAGCTTTTTCAGCTTTATATTCTTGTGTAAAACCTAGAGTTGCACTAGCTATTATAATCGCTATAATCGTTATGGCGTCTAGAAATTCCCCTACAAATATGGAGAGAACAGTCGCTATTATCAATATTAATATGAGGATATTTGTAAACTGGCTTAACAAGATCTTGAAAGGGGACTTACGTTTTTCTTCCCTAATTTCATTAAGCCCAAACTTCTCTAATCTCTTCTCTACTTCTTCTCTTGATAATCCAAGATTAATATCAACACTAAGTATCTCCGATACCTTCTCTACATCGATAGCATGCCAATTAATTTCTCGTTGATATGTCTCTTGGCTATTCTTATCCATCTATATTGTCCCCCAAATCTAATCTACAATCAAATCATATTTTGAATCATATATCTATATAATTAGGTTCCACCCCAAAATGAATCATTATATAAATAATACCTATACTCTAAAACTGAATATAGCATAAATTACTCTACAATATTTAAAAATACTTTTTAAATATTCAGAGGTTATCTATAGATTATGAGGGTATCTATTAAATTCGTTATACCTGTAATAGTGCTCATCATTCTCTTGACAGGATTCTTCATATATAATACAATGCTTCAGGAAGAAGGTGTTCCGGAAGGAGAGGAGGCTCCACCGGCAGAACAACCCAGTGAGCTAGGTGACTATACACCTAAGGGAGTGCACATTTCATTTATTGAGGACCCAAGATATGAAGTCGTCATAATCTGGGTTACGAAAGATAAAACTGAAACAAGCGTTGTAAGTTTAACATTACCAGATGGATCGGTAGAAAACTATACTGGGGAATCAGTACAATATAATGATAGATATTGGCATATCGTTAGGATAACTGGCTTAACACCCGATACAGAATATAAGTATCGAGTTGGAGATCCTTCACTAGAGATGTCAAAGGAATTTGTATTCAGAACCGCGCCCGACGAAATAGTGCCATTTACATTTACTGCGTATGGTGATCAGGGAATAACTAGTTATGCCAGTCTTGCAGTGGAGAGAGCATTAGAATATGAACCAAGTCTACATCTACATTTAGGAGACCTATCTTATGGAGGAGCTAAGGTAAGTCAATGGATAAAGTGGTTCACGATTATAGAGCCGTTGGCAAGCAAATCTCCCTATATGTATGCTATAGGAAATCATGAGTATGACGGGACCGGCGACCTAACAGATATAAAGACTTATTTTGAAGCGCCCAATGATGAGACTAACTATGGATTCATATGGTCCAACGTATACTTCTTAACGGTAGATCTAGGTCCATCCTCATCAAACCCAGCAAGTCAAGAACTAATAAGTTGGGTTGAATCGAAATTAATTGAAGCTGCTAATAACCCCCTAGTTCAATGGATAGTCGTGTATCTCCATTATCCTCCTTATAGCTCGGGTAAAGCTCATGGAAGCTCACCCGCCGCTCAACCCTTGATTCCCTTATTTGATAAATATGGTGTTGATTTGGTATTGGCGGGTCATGAACATAACTATGAAAGAACATATCCAATAAGGAATGATATGGTAGTATCCTTTAATTCAACTCTATATAGCGGTATAGAAGGAACTATATACATAGTGGCTGGCGGAGGCGGAGGAGGATTATACAAAGAGTTTCAGTCTCCCTCTCCAGAATGGTCATATTACAGAGCTGCGGAGTATTCCATACTTGTTGTCTCCGTGGATGGAGGAGTTATGGAGGTAAAGGCGGTAAACTCTCAAACTGGGGAGATTATGGATTCATTCATCATAAAGAAAGGAGAAAGGGTATCAACCAAGAGTTATATCGATAGCGAACTGGATATACAGCTAAACTCAACCTATAACATAATGATGCTAATGTTAACAGTATCTCTCTCTATAGCTATACATAGAATATTAATGGCTAAACGAATATCGAGGTATAATTAAACCAACTATTATTTATCTATTAGGGACATACAATGGATAATAAGAGAAAAGTAGTGGAATTAATGGAGAAGCTCATCTCCCTGAAAAGCGTATCCGGCAAGGAACATGATATATCAATCTATCTATATGATTATCTAGGTGATATAGGGTTTAAACCAAGGCTATATGAAGCATATAAAGGAGGCGAAAACATAGTTATAGAGCTGGGCCATGGATATCCATCGCTACTAATAGAGGCCCATATGGATGTAGTACCCGAATTCGACATGAAGAATGCCTTTAAACCATTAACTAAGGATGGCAAGATATATGGAAGGGGGGCCTCAGATACAAAGGGCGGTATAGCATCAATATTATTAGCCTTAGAAGAAATAGCGGGAAAAAATTTAGAGCCCGATAGAAAAGTAACGATCGCCTTCACAGTTGACGAAGAACTATATGGCAGGGGTGCCAAAGACCTCCTTATCCACGGAATTAGAGGGGACTACGGAGTAATCATAGAGCCTACAAACCTATACCTATGTACAAGTATCTCTGGATGTATAGAGTTCAAGATAAATTCCACCGGACTATCTGGCCATGGCGCAGCGATCGATTCAGGCGTTAACGCAATATATCCTTTACTGGATATAATCAAAGAATTAACCGAGATTCCATTTATGAAAGAAAAGGGAAGTAAGAGGTTCATGCAAAATATTCTGAATGTCGGTGTTATAGAGGGCGGATTAAATCCATGGGTGGTACCTCCCAACGCAGAAGCGATTTTTCTTCTACACTTCATTCCCTCCTATAAATATGATGATGTATCTCTAATGCTAGAGAGATTCGTGAAAGAGAAGAATAAACAATATAAGAGTAAGATATCTCTTGAAGTAATACATGGATGCGATGGATATTCGCTACCATCCGATGATCCTATGGTAAATAATATGCTTAAAGTAGCTTCTCTCCATACTGGTAGGGAAGACGCAGAGGCACACTTCACAAGTGAATGTGATGCAAACGAGCTATATCACAAGGGCGGGGTGAGAGCAACCGTCTTCGGACCAGGCGATATATCCACCGCCCATTCCTCATATGAATATGTAAAAATAAAGGATATATTGACAGCATCGAATATTATCCGAGATATTATGCTTATGGAATAGATAATTTATTAATACGATTATCTATACCGTATCATTGCAATTAATAAAAGTATATTTACCCCCTAACCCCAATCCATATTTTGAATTACTGGCTAAAATTATAGAGGTGTATTGGTTTGTCTAGATTTTTCTCAGAGACAAATAAATCATATAGAGAGAAGGCTATGAATCTATTCGCAGGGGGCCTCTCCCCTGATGCTGAAAAGAAGCTTGAGACGATATTAACCTATACCGTATCTAGAATAGAGAATGCGGTGATTACTGATGTCGAGGGAAATCAAATAATAGATTTCTCGAGTGGATGGGCATCTAATAATGTAGGGAACATTCATCCCGAGGTGTTGGATGCCGCTATAACCGCATTAAAAAGATTTGGATTCTGTTATAACCACCCCATAGCCTTCCAATTAGCGGAAAAACTCATTGAAAATACTCCTACTAACCTAAAGAGGGTTAAACTCGAGGTATCGGGAACCGAGGCTGTAGAGGCAGCGGTCTCTCAAGCAATTACTACTAAGGAAAGACCCCTCATAATAAGCTTTACCGGGCAATATCATGGGGATTCTATAGGGGGAAGAAATCTAGGGGCTTTGGAAGGCGAAAGGAAAAGATATTTCGAGGCTATGCATGGAGGGGTGATATTTGCGCCATATCCTAAAAGCTTTAAGATACCGATGGGAATGACCCTGGAAGAATATGGAAAATTCTGTATATGGTATATCGATGATTTAGTATTAGAACATATCACTACACCTGACAGGATAGCTGGTGTTCTATTCGAGCCTATGCTTGCTGAGGGAGGAAACTTCATTCCACCCAGAAACTTTATTGAGGGGCTCCGTAAATTAGCAGATAAATACGGCTGGTTTCTACTATGCGATGAAGTCTTGACCGGGATCGGTAGAACTGGGAAAATGTGGGGTATAGAGCATTATGGAGTAGATGTAGATGCCATAATAACAGCAAAAGGGCTCACCGGAGGGTTAATACCTATAGGTGCTGTAGTAGGAAGCGAGGAGTATATGGGGGAGAAATCAGCTTATTCTGGAAGTACATTCGCAGGGTCGCCAGCGGGATGCGCAGCTGCGATCAAAACATTTGATATTATAATAAGAGACGGTCTCCTAGAGAGGGCAGCCAAGTTAGGTGAGGAAGCTCTAAAGATACTCAAAGAATGGGCTGATAGGTATGAACTGGTCGCCGACGCCCGGGGAGTAGGTCTTCTACTCGGAATAACCATAGTTAGAGATCCCGATAAACTGGTTGAAGACCCGGAATTAGCCAGAAGGATATTTGTTGAAGCAACTAAGAATGGTGTTAGAGCAATATGGGATGATGAACCGCATATACGGATCTATCCCCCATTAACCATTGAAGAAGATCTTCTATGGCTTGGGCTCGACAGGCTAGAAGAAACTATTAGACGGTTTAATCAAGAATTGTTTGGCCACTGAAACTAATTATCTCAATTAATTATATACAACTATTATTGCCATAATGGTGAGAGGGATAATTATATATCTATATGAAAATTAATTATTATTTTTGAGGTTGATTTGTATGGCATCTAAAGAACTTCTAGAGATGATGAATCAAGCTATAGCGATGGAAATACAAGTTTCGATCCAGTATATGTGGCAGCATATCCAGTGGATGGGTGTAAAGCATTATGCGGTTAGCGGAAAATTCAAGGAGATAGCTATATCTGAAATGAAACATGCAGAGAGTATAGCCGAGAGGCTATTCTTCTTAGGCGAATTGCCTACCACAGAGCCGACTCCAGTTAATGTAGGTAAGAATCTTAAGGAGATGCTTGAGCAGAATGTAAAGGATGAGCAGAAAGCGATAGACCTATATAAGAAAATAATTAAGAAAGCGGATGAAGAAGGGGATTTGACGACATCAGAGATATTCAGGCATATACTCGTTGAGGAAGAGGATCATCTAGACTTCTTCACTTCAATATTAGAAGAAATATAAACCCATAACCCACACTTTATATAACTATCTACTCTTCCCAATAATAAATAACTGTCACTGGAGAAATAAAATAAATATAGGTCTTGGTGTAGGGGGTAAAATGACGAATAAGCTGTTAATAATTCTCTCTTCAAGGGATAAAGAGAAGATATTATCTGGTTTGATGTATGCATATGGAATCCTAAAATTCAATTGGCTCGATGATGTTGAAATCTTCTTCTTCGGTCCCTCCGAGAAATTATTGGCCGAAGATGAAGAGGTATCTGGGTTAGCCAAACAAATAACTAACCAGAAAAAGATTACAGCATGCAAATTTATAGCAGATAATGAAGGTATAACTGATAGACTACTAAAGATAGGGATTAACGTCGAATTTGTAGGTTCTATAATATCAGCTCTAATAAGAGAAGGATATCAACCAATGGTGTGGTAATACCTCGATGATAATCATATAAAGATTATTCCGACAATAAATATTCTTAGTATGATACAGTCCACTAAAGATGGAGAATTGGTTATCATCAAGACAGGGACTCCTATTGATGGAAATGTCCTTATGTGGACAACTTTCTATTACTGCAAAGGGATAGTTATAGATGGCGGCTGCCCAAACACCGCTGAAGAAGCATATAAATTTGTAAAGGATCTAGGTGATATCGATGCGGTGGTATTGACACATCATCATGAGGATCACATCGGGTTGGCACAAATACTATCTAATGAAGGGTTCGACGTGTATATCTCAAAGCATTCTATCGATATCTTGAGGAACCCACCAGATATACCGGAGTATAGAAGGATTGTGTGGGGTCAGCCTAAGCCCATAAATGCATTACCTCTGGAAGAGGAACTAAATATTAAGGGTATCGATATTAAAGTCTATAAGGCACCTGGACATTCTAAAGACCATGTGGTATTTCAGATCGATGACTATATATTTATAGGAGACCTCATCGGTAGTTTGAAGCCTAAAATAGCGTTCTATTCAGATAATTATAGCCAGATCCTGGAATCGGTAGAAAATGTTGTCTTAACATTAGATTTTGAGAAGGCATATGGAGGCCACATAATTACTACAAAGGATGAGATACCTCTATTTATAGAGTATATAAAATATCTCAAAAATAGAATTAGAGAGCTGAGAGAGGATGGGCATGATACAAATGAAATTATAGATCTATTATGGGATAGGATATCTGAAAAAGTCCTTATGATGGAAGCGGTTAGTGGTGGAGAATGGCACCGGAGATATCTTGTTGAGACACTCCTATGATTTAGCTGAGATATTTATATAGACAAAGCCCCCTAAAAACGAAAACATCTTGGATAATGGAAATATCTCCCTAATTAGGTTATATAGAATATTGTTGCTTGGAACCCTATGAAGAGTATAGATTAAGAGTTTCCAGGGATTTCCACCGTCTAATGATAATAATTTACCGAATAACATTATATTGAGCCTTAGCAGTACAAGTAATATATCCCTTCTAATTCTATCATCTGGCTTTCCCATATCGACTGAAAGCCATTTCCCCTTCTCTATAAGTACACGTTTAAACTCTAATAATGTAGATTTGTGATCAATTACATCCCTAAACACGAAGGAGGTATATATAGCTTCTATAGCCCCAGCTCTTATAGGCAGCATCTCTGAAGATGCCAATATCGCATCGAAACGGCCATCATATCTATTCATCTTCTCTATGGCTATTTCCATAAGCCTACGGCTCACATCAACCATCACCAAATAAGCCCTATGACTCGATAATAAGGTACGGCTTAATGCCCCGGTCCCCGCCCCCACATCAAGAATAACTTTCTCCGGTTCATATAGGCATGTAAGAAGTCTCCTCGTGAAGAATGGTAGAAAAGCACCTATCAATTCAGTTCCGACTTCATATCTATACTCCAAAACCTCAATGGACTTGATGATCTTCTCCCATCCATCAACTTTATTCATAGTATCACTATCATTAAACTACATATTATAACAAAAATATTTGAAGTAATAGCATATTAGCCCTCAATCTCGAATATAATCTATCACAATCCACCCTATTTATAACTATTCAGCATAACAATACCCTAAATATTGCGGGATAACCAAAACTATATTTATACACTTAATAAATTATTAAGCTATAGTAATCTATATTGATTAGTTAGAGGTTGAATAAAATGAAATATAAATTATCTATATTACTAGCAGTGCTTTTACTACTTAATACAATGCTTCCTATCCTAGCTATACAGCCCTCAGCCTCAGGCGAGGTCTGGATACTCGCACCAGAGATAAAAGGCCCCCCTCAACCTGCTCAGGAGATTCCATGGGGACTAGTTAGGATAGGTGCACCAGATGCATGGCAAACATCAACAGGTCTAAATGTTGAAGTTGCTGTATTAGACACAGGGGTCGATAAGAATCATCCCGATCTATCCTTGAATATTAAATGGGGATTATCCGTTGTAGGCGATACTTATTCGGAGAATTATAGGGACTGGAGAGATAAAAATGGCCATGGAACCCATGTCACTGGAACCATAGCCGCGCTCTTCAACGATATAGGCGTCGTAGGAGTGGGGTATAACATCTCCATATACGCAATAAAAGTACTAAGTGACTCGGGCTTTGGTTCATGGATCGATGTAGCGGAAGGCATTTATGCCGCGGTATATGGGCCAGATGGCATACTCGATAGTGATGGAGATGGGTTGGTTGCAGGAGACCCCGATGACGATGCAGCTGAAGTTATTAGTATGAGTCTGGGCGGATTCAGCTACAGTGCTGAGCTAGATGAAGCAGTTAAATTCGCTTATAGCGTAGGTGTAGTTCTAGTTGCAGCAGCAGGTAATGAGGGTGATGATGGAGTTACATATCCAGCTAAATTCCCAGAGGTCATAGCGGTTGCGGCAATAGACTCAAGCGACAACGTCCCATCATGGAGTTCAAAGGGACCGGAAGTCGAATTAGCAGCCCCCGGAGTTGATATATTATCTACCCTACCTAACAGTAGATATGGATCCTACTCTGGAACCTCAATGGCAGCACCGCATGTAGCAGGAACAGTAGGCTTAGTTATCGCCAAACTGATTTCTAGCGGAGTTTCATATACAGTAGAGGATATACGAACACTACTTAGAGACACCGCCGATGACATTGGACCAGCGGGATGGGATTCAGAGTCTGGATACGGTGTGGTTAGGGCGGATCTAGCGGTGGCCCAAGCCTAAACTTTTTATCTATTATTTCATTAATCAACAATCAGAATCATTATCAGGTTAAGAAAGCCACTAATCAAAGAAGCCATAGATACTATTATTCTTCTCTATCGCTTTTACCTAAACCCCCAAATTCTTTTTTAACAATAAAATATACAATAATAGATATCGCTGCAACACTTAGATTGATTAGAGTAAATAATACAAATACAGCGCCTCCCTCGACGGATGACATTCCTATCAATGATAACCCGCTGAATATTGACGCAACGGTAATAACTAGTATTAGATGGCTATACTTAATCGGGTCAACAGCGACAATAACAGATATTATGGCGATCAGTATGAGATAGCTAAAGGATAGAGATGCATAGAAATAGTATCCCTTGAATTCAGTTATCTCGCCTGCATTAAGTGAATAAACGAATCCTTCAGGATTAGAGATAAGCTGAAGTGAAAATATTACTAGGGCTATAAAGAATAGGGTGAATACTCCCTTTACCGCCAAGTAGATTAGTAATCTACGTTCTTCACTCATAAAATTATGAATATATCTTCCATAATATTAAGAGGAGAATATGCATAATACGAAAATTTGACAGATACTATAGATATATCAATATAAAATAAACAAAAAGGGGGATTACCGTTTATGCGGAATAAACTTCGATAGGATTTTCGCCAATACAGGTAGGTTTCTAGATTGCACCCAGACTCTACCAGGTCCCTTAACATCTATAACAAATCCTTCTCCACTCAGAAGAAAACTCTTCCAACCCCCAAATTTCCTGACTCTCCAATCCACAGTTCCATCCAAAGCCACGAAATGCATATTATCGATAGTCAATTTATCACCAGGCAATAAATTCAATTCATCCATGGCTCCATAACTATTGATGAATACAAATCCACTGCCCTTTGCCTTAAGCCAGAACAACTCACCCTCAGCTATCAATCCTCTTAATCCTTTCCATCCTACATCGATATCGATATCTCCATAATGGGCAAGATAAGAGGAATCCTGGATATACAACTCCGTGTTCTGAAGTTTCACCACCTTTATATCCCCAGGTAAGCTGGGGCTAAGCCATACCTCTACATCACCCTTAGCCGTCATCGTATTGAGAAACAAAGCCTCACCACCCAATAACGTTCTACGTAATCCTCTAAACACCCCGCCCGTCGAAGTCTTAATTTCTACATCGCCTTTATGAAGCATGTATCCACCGCTCTCGACGGTCAAACTTTCACCTGGCCTCAGCCTGATCTTCAACAATGTATATGCCGGTTTATGCTCTAACTCATATTCCATTGACTATCACCAAAGTACCTCAATAATATTATATTAAGAATAGTATAACAGTGCAGAATTAATAAATAACGATAGTTGATCCTTAGCTTAGTATAAGAGCCGCTAGTAATACTCTTTATCATATAATCTATAGAATAGTTAGATCATCTATATCCCTCGGATAGTCTGTAAGGAATTCGTATCCATCCCCGGTAATTAGAACGGTATCTGAGTGTCTGAATCCGCCTAATCCTGGTACATAGATGCCGGGTTCAATTGTAAGAACCATACCCTCCACTAGTATAGTGTCGTCCCCAACATCTAAGAAAGGCGCTTCATGGTAATCCAGGCCTATACCATGGCCAGTATGATGCCTCCAATAATCGTATAACCCCTTTTCTTTATAGAATTTTCTAACAGCCTTATCAACATCACTACACTTTGTCCCAGGGGATAGGTGATCCAAAGCAAGTTTCTGAGCCTTCAGCATTAAATCAAAATATTTAGATGTGTCTCTAGAGGGTTTACCTAGAAACATGGTTCTTTCTAGCTCAACACTATATCCGCTTACTGAGGCACCGGCCCCGGTGACAAGTATATCTCCCTCCTCCAGTATGGTGTGTCTAGGCAGGGAATGAGGATAATACGAATGAATACCTATTTGCCCCCTAAAACCAGCTTTTGCCCCAACGATCCATCCCACAGCTAGATATTTATCTCTTAAAGTTTCAGCCATTTTTAGAGTAGCTTCTAAACTCGCCCTATGCTCAACCTCATCTTCAGATATACCTGGCCTACTATATTCTTGAAGTAGTTGATGAACATATTTAGTCCACCTAGAGCTCTCCCTCAGTAACCTGATCTCTTCATAACTTTTGATGACTCTTGCCTGCTCAACAAGGTCCCTTGCATATCTAAATTTGGTATTAGGTAAGTATTCACTCAATCTTTTTCCTCTATAACCGAATACATGTCCATATCCATCAACATCATAACCTATTTTTCCATGTGATAACCCCTCCTCCTCTATATATTCACTGATCCACTTCATAGGATGTTTCTCATCTGGATACTCTGGGTACCAAAGTATCCTATCAGCATAAGAGTATTTCTCGGCATGCTCTACCTCCAGTCTAGGCACAATTAGAATCTTCTCCCCATTACTCTTGACTATAGCTGCAATAGGTCTTTCAGTAGGTATAAAGAAAAAATTTGTAAGATAGCTTATATTTGCCTTAGAAGCCAAATATAATGCATCCATACCCGTTTTATCCATAGATTTCCCTATTTCACTAACCCTCTTTTCAACTTCTCTCTTCGAAATAATATATTCCATAAATATTCATTATACCAATAAATGAATAAAATTATATAATCCTCGGGGTTAACTATTTTATCCTATGAAGCCTATAAACGATGTCCTACGGGTAATAGCGGAGCACAGAACGATAAGGAAGTATAAACCGGAGAAGATACCTGATGAAGATATGGAAACTATATTATTCGCCGGCTTCAAAGCACCATCCTCTGCAAATCTACAGACATATTCAGTTATCAAAGTAGATGATGCGGATAAGAGAGCTAAACTTGCAGAACTGGCGGGTGACCAGAGTCAGATAATCGAGGCTTCAGACTTCCTGGTATTTCTTGCTGATCTCCGTAGACACAGGATAATCGGTACTTCAAAGGGAATAGATATGGGTGAACCAAATCTCTCTATGTTCTATGTATCAGTTGTTGACGCCGTGATCGCTGCTCAGAATATTGTCATGGCCGCTGAATCGTTGGGTTATGGAACATGCTATATCGGTGCTCTACAGAATGATCCGATTCGAGTGATAGAACTACTTGAATTGCCAAGATACGTTTACCCACTATTTGGTTTATGTATAGGTATCCCTGATGAAGAGCCTGCCTTGAAACATAAACTTGGGATAGATGAGCTATGTTATATCGATAATTACCCTGATGACAATTATATTATCGAAAGGGCGGTGAAGACTCTCGAGGAGGGAGGGACATTAGCCTCCTATATGAGAAGGATAACAAGGTACTTGGGTGATAAAGGTAGGTTATATACTAGAAATAAAAAGATGCTGGAGGCGCTTAAAAGACAGGGTTTTGATATATAAATTATGGCGGGGTTTAGGGGGAGGCTTCGAGTGCGATATCAAATTTATCTACTAACTTAGGCTATAAAGATTTAGGTAAATAATATGGAATCACTCGAGAGATACTTCCAGAGATATATAAACCGGGTATTCAAAACTCTAGGAGCCAAAGAAAGTAGTGTAAAATTATCTATTATTAAAGATTCATCGCCGATAGCCAAGGCTTCTGGAGCGAAAGTGATGGATACCACCTACGGCTTTATAACGATATCTACAAAGATTATTGACCTTCTCGATTTTGATGAGATAAAGTTTGTATTAGCCCACGAAGCAACACATATCTATATGAATCACCTTCCTATTAGGCTTTTCTCCGATCTAATCAGAGGGTCAGTCTATTCACTTGCATATCGCTATCCCCCGGCTGTAATAGCGATATTTGCATCGGAAGCCTTAAAATATCTCCAGTATACCGCCGGCTCCTCTCCGGCGGAGGCTGGACTTACAAAGAGCCAAGAGATACAGGCGGATTTGTGGGGGATAATTATTACCGGCAATAAGTCTAAATCGGTATCAGCATTACTGAAGCTGGCTAATAATGACTTAGATAGACCATCCCATCTCTGGGAGGTATTAGGCGTCAAACTTCCCGTTATGACTGTTAGAGAACGTATAAGGTTAATCGAAGAAAGGATAAGGGTATTGGAGAAGGAAGGATTCAAATTCGAGTAACCACTTAATTATATACCTAAAATAACCCTTTCTATATTATTATAATGATTGATTGGAGGCTTGAGTATGTATAACTCTATCTCGATAATCGGCGCGGGGATAATCGGCGGTGCCATGGCAAGAATACTAGCGAGGAAAAAGATTATAGAGAAGATAATAGCTACAAGGCGGGACCTAGAGAAGATCCGGGATCTCGAGAAGCTAGGGGTCATAATCACCAAAGATAACAAATGGGCGGCGCAAAATAGTGAGGCCATACTTATATCTGTAAAGCCGAATCAAGTAAAGGATATTTTAGTAGAAATTAAGGAGGCTTCTAAAGGTAAATTGATTATATCTGTCGCCGCAGGCATACCTATAAATGTGATTGAAGAAATTCTCCCTGAATCTAGAGTTGTCCGGGCTATGCCCAACCTCGCGGTACTAGTAGGAGAGAGTTTCACAGTTTACTCTCTATCCCAAAAGATTATGCAGAAAGATAGGGAATTTGTAGATGTATTATTCTCCGCAATGGGACTGGCATATGAAGTTGATGAGCAGCAATTGAATGCATATACAGGATTAACAGGTAGTGGACCGGCATACTTATCCACCTTTATAGAGGCCATGGTATATGCAGGGCTCAAAGTAGGGATACCTAGAGATGTAGCCTTATTAGGGGCGGCTCAAGTGGCTATTGGAACCGGAAAATTGATTAGGGATGGCGGGACTCACTATGCAAAGATAAAGGAGATGGTGGTTACACCGGCTGGAACAACGATAGAGGGGTTATTTGAGTTGGAGGAAACCGGTTTGAGAAGAGGACTCATGAAAGCGGTGTATGCGGCGACGCAGAGGGCTGAAGACATATCTAAGCAACACAAGGATAGTATCCATCAGTGATACCCAGAACATTTGATATTAAATATAATTTGATATTAAATATATATAGTGGTCGGAATGTAAGCGGAAGACGTTTTTAATATTGAATTTATATAGCTATATTATGTTAATAAGATTAACATATCTAGGAGACGAATAATGAATAAAATCCTTATAATAGGCTCTGGCGTTATAGGCCAGGCTTTCGGAAAAACATTAATTGAATATTGAGATTATTGGGAGATCCAACTATCATCCTATTCTTAAGAGTGATTTATATATTTCTGGATTGTTTGGGGAGAGCTATTAATGATATTTCTCGTTGTAAAAAGCATAGTATCGCCCCATTGGTTTTGGTTCGGAACCAAATGGCAATGTACATTAATAAGATTCGGTATCCTAGTGATAGGGTTGACATTAACACGATTAATAAGGATCCATCCAGTCATTAGAAGTCATTTAACGAGGAAATGGATTTGGATACTGCTATATCCATGGTATCTATTCCTAATGTTCTGGGTAAGAATATATGCCATAATTACTATGAATAAGCATGGCTGGATTACAAGGAGATCAGTAGGTCCAGGTGGATTTTAAGAGGATATATGTGAAATAGCAATATCCCAGTATCATACCTTATCGGATGGGCATTTCATATAAACCATTATTAAGATAGTATTAGGAATTTAACATATGTATTTTCTCTAAATGCAAAATTTAAATTAATTATTAGATTAAATATTAGATATCTTTCATATATTTCTAATATTTAATTAGGGGGTGTTACATATAGGTTTTGATTATTAATTGGAGATTAGATTATGAATGGTTTTTCATCTTTTTATCCTGAGAAAGAGAAATCACCTATTATAGTTCCTACTAATTATCAAACGATCCAGTCGGCTATAGATGCAGCTAATCCTGGGTCGACAATAATTGTTAAGCCAGGAGTATATGAAGAACAACTTTATATAGATAAGCCCTTAAATATAATAGGTGTCAGATTCCCTATAATTCGTGCTCCTAAAAAATATGAGATGAAGAAATTTTCGATAAAGGGGCTAAAGATAACTGCCCTAATTACAATAGGAAGTAGTAATGTCACTCTAAGGGGATTTAATATTGATACGGTAATTAGGGGATTCACAAATTCAAACATCAAATTTACAGCAATATTTATAATAAAGGGATCGGATGTCCAAGTAAGAGAAAATAAGTTTCAAAATATTGAATCAGCCAAAAAACATAAGTCTAGGAAATTGTAAATATTCCACCAATAATATTTTTATCGAATTTAGCCGCTGTACAATAGGAAATATAAGTTAATATTGAATTATGGTTCCCTTTACATGTTTTCCTTCTAAGAAACTTTTCAAGTTATTTTGAATTAATCCATTTAGTATTATAGAGGATATTCCTTCTTTGGCTAGTTCAAATAGAACTTCCACCTTATGCAACATCCCCCCAGTGACATCAATTCCATGCGAAGAACTAAGGTACTCCTTTACCTCCAAATAGTTATCTCTAGTGACTCTAGGTATGAACTCGGCATCCGGATACTTAATAGGATCCTTAGAGTATATCCCATCTACAACTTCACACATCACTATATATGGATCATATTCCTCCTTAAGTTTGATAGATAAAAACCTAAATATCTCCTCTGTTGACAATATACAGCACCCCTTCTCCAGATCTAGAGCCACATCTCCATACACTACTGGCAATATATTGTGCCCCAACAAAAGCTTAATCGGCTCTATATACATTTCTATGATCCTCGAATCCTCTGCGATGGTAATGCTTGACGGTTGTATGGGAAGGGCAGGTACGTCTATTTCTAGCAGTTCCTCGATTATAATACTATTAAGTCTAGAAGCATCTCTATGGACAACCGTCATCCCATATAGGCTCTTCTCATTCACAAATCCTCTATAGGTATGATATTTAGAGGCAGATACGTGTGGAAAGCTTCCTCCGCCGTGACCGAGTATAAGCCTTCTCTCCATCGAAATAGCTTCCTTTATTTCCCCCAGTAGTCTCCTTATCACATCTATCCTGGGGGTATAGGGCTTTGTCTTATCTGTTATTAGGCTACCCCCCAACTTAACGAGAAACAACCTATCTTTCTTCATCTACTCCCCACCTTTTATACAGGTGATGCTCTATACCGAGTAACTCCATTATCCTACCTATAACGAAGTTCTCGATGTCTTCAAGTGTTTTAGGCCTATGATAATATGATATTAAGGGAAACATGATATAGACACATTCATATTTAGATAGTTTTAGGAGATTCCGTAGATGGACGCTGCTCATAGGCGTTTCCCTAGGGACAATAACCAGTTTTCTCTTCATCTTTATCTGGACATCTGCAGCTCGCAACAATAGATTATCCGATATCCCATAGCTCAGCTTAGCCAAGGTATTCATGGAACATGGTATTATTACCATACCATCAACGGGAAATGACCCTGATGATATAGGTGCATCCATATCATCCTGCCTAAAAAACCTTGTCGAATTCCTCTTTATCATAGTAACTAGGGATTCTCCTTCTTCGCTCTCCGCCACCTTTATAGCGCCTTCGGTTATAACACTATAAACCTCAACCCCAGAGTTATTGAGTTCCTCGACAAGCCTCATAGAAAGCCTTATCCCCGAGGCACCCGATATACCTACAATTATCCTCACTTGATACACCTCACAACGCCATTATCTCCATCTACAATAACTATATCTCCATCTGAAATAACCTCAAAGATATCTGCATTTACCTTATCGACAAGTGGAATACCGGATATAATCGCGCCTACAGCCACTATAGGCTCGCTCTCCAAATTTATTATACCCTTCGGGGCCAAACCCCTCCTAGCCAACCTATATAGGATATATGAACCGACAGTTGAACCTCTCCCCCTGGGAAATATTAGTATTCTACCAGCGATCGACTTCCCTTCACTACAATGCCCCTTTTCGATAATAATACCTTTCTCAGGATCAACCCCTCCAAAAAATGATATGGGGTCCCTGCTTACAAGCGCCTCTCCCTTAGCGTATCCTCTAGAGATACTTCTTCCCCTATACTCTATCATACCCAGCCACCTCTTAGGGCTACTTCGATACACTTATCTAAGCTAACCACTTTAACTAGAAACTTATTCACCCCCCTACCATAATAACATCCTTTAGCGGAATTTGTAACTAACGTCTTGAATCTATGCTTTAGTGGAGCGACGGCGACACATGTATCACATATAACCTTTGCTCCTGAGCCCTCAATTACCTTAATATATCCTCTTCTTTCTGCCTCCGACAATACTTTTCTCGAAGTCGTCACCCAAAGCTCTGTTTTAATAGTCTTTGACTTCAGCCTCTCGGCTATCCGCCTAAGCTCTTCAAGATTAGAGTGCGGGCAGCCTATCCAGACAAGGTCCACATCCTCAAATGCCTCATTAAGATATTCATATGCCTCTTTCATATCCTGGGCATCTATCTCTATAACTTCCCTTGGAGCGTCAAAATCAGCAGCCTCAGGGGTTATGCCCTTAATATGATATATCGGAAGACCGGTATATGTTCCCATCGAAGCAGATAACAACTTTAACCCTTCATCATCGACATCCTCTAACCCCTCTATAAGCGGAATCTTATCATCTACCTTCTTAGACAATACGAAGCCCAAAGCACCATAGTCACTTGGATCCACAAGATCCATATTTACCCTAACCCTGATCATCGGGGCTCTCTCTTCTTTTATATGCATACCATAATGTGGAGTCTTACCTATAATAGCGGCCGCTAATGCAGATATGCCGCTCTCTCTATTTGTCATGGCGCCAACAACTGAATTTATATATGCTACTGCAGAGCTTTCTCCCCAAGCAACATGTTCTCCCTTACTAGGTAGATTTCCTACATGATATGGTGTACAAGTTAGGGTGATATTAATCCCCATCTCTCTATATATATCGATAACTTCCCTCTGCTTAGCGGCGAACTCTTCATCTATCCCCATCTCCCTCCATCTATATATATCCATCCCCCCAGGGTTAAGAGTTGTCTTTACAGACACCTTGGCTTCGGAAGCCAGTTCCCTCAGGAAATCTATTCCTTCCCTTATGTTATGGTATGATACACCTGAAATATGTGCTGAGGATATAGGTATAAGCCTCTCAGCTCCATAAATCTTCCCAATAGCTACAAGGATCTCCAGAGCCTTCCTCATCCCCTCCCCAAATTCACCAGCTATAATCCTCTCTTCATCTCTAGTCAAATACATTTAGACCACCCGCATAAAATCATCTCTCCTATGAGGATCAGGTATAGTGGCGTCTATACCCCATTTAGCTGTTTTCCTAGTTAGCTGATTAGCGGAGGGATCGAGGGAGGAGCCTATCTGATTAGGATAGATATATAGATCTCTATCAGGCTGAACCCTAGTGGCAATAGCCCACTCAACACTATGTGGATCATATATATCGATATCCTCCTCAACCACAATAACCAGTTTAAGTGATTTATGGCCTTTAAAGGCGCCCTCGATCGCTTTTTTTCCATCCTCATCACTTTTCTTTCTAATCTGTACTACACAGTGAAGCCATGAAGAGCCGCCTATAGTCAAATATACATTTTTACAGTCGACACCAGCCTTTCTAACTTCCCTCATTATAGTGGGCTCTCTCGATAACCCCATCAATAGCTTATGCTCATAATCCCCGGGCAATATAGCGTGGTAAAATGCATTCTCTCTCGCATATATCTTCCTTATCTTTACAACAGGCTGCTTTCTAACAATATCATATGTCCCAGTCAGATCCACGAAGGGTCCCTCTTCATGTTCTTCGCCAGTTATCTCTCCAACCATAACGATCTCGGCTTCAGTTCCAATTACCCCATCGAAATTCACAAGTCTAATATCCCTTATACTATTAGCAATATCGAGTTCACATACCCCTAATTCTGGAGATATTGCACTGGCAACCAATACCTGAGGTACATTCCCTATACATATCGCAACTTTCTTTAGCCCTCTCTCTATGTATTCATATAGATGCCTCGGTACGACTCTAACAGCAAGCTTATCCCTAGATATCTGCATCATTCTATGAAATGATGCATTTAACCCATATTCCTCGTCGTATGCGATAATAATACTACTCGTTATATAGTATCCCCCATCCTTTGGATAATGTAATAATATGGGAAGTCTATTCAGATCCACCTCCACTTCTCTATATGAATCGGGGTCCACCACCAGAGGTTTCTTTCTATTATCAATTTTTTCAAGAAGAAAATCTAAAAGCATACTAACATCTACACCGAAATACTCCGCTAAATATTCCCGTGAGCCCGCTATATTAGCAATAACTGGATATTCTGATATTTTATCGTCTCTAAGAATCACATTCTCGAATAGTATCGGCTTTCCCTTACTTTCCTTTATCCTTTTAGCTACCTCCAAGTCTACAGATACTTCTTCAGCCACCCTAATAAGATACTTATCGAGAAATCTATATTCCCTAGGTAAAATATACATCTCTATCCCTCTCTTAATATTCAATTATCTATGAGAACATAATAATTAATAATAAATTAAGATAATAATTATTACACTGATACAAGACATTTACCATTCACTAGGTCGATAACCCCACTCTATATATCCCTCTTGATTCATCCTAATAAAGACAGAAGAGGGCACTTTCCTAGTTCCACCTACAACGAATAAATGTTCACCTGTGAAATCGAATCCATCGGATACGGTGAAGCCGTCTATCACTCTATCTCCGTCCACTAATACCTCAATTAGTCTCAACCCCCATAGATTCTCGAGAACAGAGTTATTTGTCGTATATGATTCAAAGGCAAATACTTCATGCAATCCATCCATAAAAGTGCCTACTTCACTGGTATAGAGTTGCCCACTTTCCATCACGCCTCTGTCAAAATTTATTGCTTTGTACATCCAAATAAAGTATCCATCCCTCTTAATTGAATAGATAGATAATAATATCCTGTCATAGGGCTCAGCATACACCTCATCCTCCTTATCTAAAAGAATATAGTTGGTTTTTTCCTCGATGCCCTCTACAATCATAGCGTAGACAACCCAATTGTTACGAGAGGCATCTAACCCCATCGCAACCTGTAGGACCACCCTATCTTCCGTCATGACACTCAGTATACAATAGAGGGTATTATCCGTCTTCAATATCCCTGGCAATGTAAAGATGACTGTAATATTGCTCGACGAACCCATAGAAAGCCTTAATCCATTCTCCAAAATCGATTTTCCACCAATAGATATGCCGAGGGCCCATGATCTGTAGTCATCGATCCATTGGGACCCGGGTGGATCGTAATAACTAGATAGAAAGAGATATACTCCGAGTAATACCGCTATGGAAATAGATAATGCCATAAACTTAGTTATCACAGGGTTATCTGGAGTCCGCTTCAATAACCGAAATTACCCCCATCAGTATTCCTATTATCGCTAATACGGCAAAGAGCCTAATAAATGGTATATATGGACTTAGAATCTGATGTATTGTTTCAGGGGATGTATGGAACATTACATAATGGCTACCCCCTATATACCCAGCTACACCTAGCAATAAGCTGGACACGGTAATACCTATATAAATCAACACTAAGTATATCCATGTAACAATCGCATTGACCCTGACTCCTTTAACTTCATATATCCCATATATAACCGAAAGGATGAAGAATCCTAATACACCTCCAACGATGAATACTATATATGCTAGTAGAAACCATGTGCCAGGCCCGCCCTCGGCAATAATCCTCTGAATATTAGTTGACAGATCAAATGGCGATATTATTAATAGTGTCCATATAGAAGCTATTATTACATTTATAATCCCGAGAAACCTAAAGACTATAGAAAATCTTCTATCTTCAGCTTCAATTGTATTGCTCATATAAATTAATAGATAAAGGGTATTCAGATATAGGTTTATATAACGCTAGACTATCTAATTAATATCTATAATAATTAAATTATATTGTTTAATAAATTATATATCCAAACTTTAGAAGAAAACAGGTATTACAGTGTTATGGTGAGAATAATAATGGAAGTTAAGTCTATTTGGACCCATAGATTCGTTACAGCGGCTCTCATCCATGGCATTCTAGCTACGCTAATAACACTATATGTGGTTATAGGACAAATTACATGGCTAAAACCCTCTGTATCGAGAGTTATAGCTTTAGGAAGCGCAGGAAACTGGTTCACTTTTGGCTATTTATCATATCTATTGGTGGGGGTATTAGGATCTGTAGCTACAGCCTTCTTCTATAACTATGTAGAGAATGTGATGAAGAGAGAGTTTAAGGGCCTTACAAGTATGTTTGCCTGGTTACATATAATCCTATTCAATATAGGGGTTATAGGATCCACTTGGATGATGATGTATGGGGGGTATAAGGCTGGAGCAGCTATGTTACCCGTCGAAGTAGGAGGCTTAGGCTGGAATCCAGGTCAAGTCCATCAAAATATATTCTATGCAATTCCCTACGGATATCCATTATGGATAGCTGCATTTGTAATAATAGGGGGGCTAGGCGTATTAGCCGGAGCATTAGCCATATTATCTAATTATACAAGGAAATAGATGTCATACTCGGTTCCCACCTATACAACTTTTTATAATTCATTTGAGAAGAAAACTAGAGTATAAAGCCAATTATAGAGCTTATGAGAGAACTGAACCTGACTCTCGGAGCCTCATTATATCTTTCCAAAACCTCATAAACATATATCCTATCAAAGATGAAGAAGTTAGTAGTTAGTATAGCAAATATAGGTATATAAGAACCTAATCTTCCAAACGCCTGTCCTAGACTAATCACTATAGAAGCGCCATGTCTACTCCCTATAACCCCAGCTAACGCCAACATCAGACTACCTATAACCGAACCGTTAATCCATATCTCCACAAACGCCGGTCTGCATAACGGGGAGGCCGACAGCTAAGCTACTCCAGGGAACAAGGTAGTCTATCCCCCTCGGTATCCTAAGCCTATGGGGAACAGGTTTAATTCCCCATTCAGGGGGATATATAATCAACCTGGATTTACTCATCTTACACTTCCCAGCCTTATAACATTATCAGCCTTGATCATCAATGCCCTAACAGCAACCTTCTCCCTCACATTTATTCCAGAGCCCTTATCATCAAACTCATCTCCATAATAAGCCGTCGCTATGACGGTCCGCTTAGAATCGAAAAGCCGGAGAATCCTCGATAGACTGCCCCGATGAAGATATAATGTCACATCATTAATGAAGAGAATCTGCTTATCAATCTTAATAGCCATATCAACAAGCTTTTCAAGGACCCTACGGTTCTCCTCAGCAAGTTTATCAACCTCCTCCTCGGTCTTACCCATAAGCCTAGGCGGCCATACATTATCAGGAGCAAGATAAATCATTCTACTCACATCGATATATCTTGATAAGGGGCCGCCTAACCCCTCTATCTCATCGGGTGAAAAATCAAGGATAATAATGTCTTTCTCCAGCCCAGCCTCAATAAATTCGAAAAGGATAGATGATAATAGCCTTGTCTTACCCGCCCTCAATGGACCTATAATCAACGTCTTCTTATCGATAAACTTCTTATAACCTCTGCTATTCACCCAGCAACTCCTCCCTCGAAAACCCATATCTAAAGAGAATATTCAATACAAAGTAAGCCGCTATACTCCCCGAAAATGTGCTCGCACCCCAGCCGAACCATAGATATATAAGGGTAATAAAGAGGCCCTCTGGCCTGACCTCGATCTGCGGCTGATCGAATATGGGGGCAATAGGTGAAACAATTAATAGAGATAAGGGTGCACCTATCAATAATGTACCTATAGGCTCAGTCAAAGCTGAAATGAGTGCCCTCCTGCCTCCCAAAAGCCTCCTCAAAACCCTATATGCAAATCCAACCACCACCCCCCCAAAGACCCCGCCGGGATAGGCATAGATCGTTCCGATCCCTAGGCTAATCCTTATTGTACCAACCATTATAGCTATCAAGACAGCCCACCAGCCCCCCTGCCAACGCATTTATGAGATGTTGTCCAGGATAAGCCCTACTACCCATAAAAGGAAACCAGATAAAGGGAGCGATAACGATGCCTAATGCTGTCAATGTAGAGGCTAAAGCTATCTTCTTGGACTCTAGTGCGCTAGCCATCTAATCACCTTCCAGCAGCAATCTGATTTTATCGACAATATCAAAGGGAGTCCTACCCAAGACCCTAATCATAGGCTCCTTACCCACAGCCCCGGACAACATCTATAGGATAAATGGAATATACAAATTCATATTATGTAACCGTATAATTAGAGATACAGGGGACCATATTGCAAGAAAAGAATTATCTATAGCCAATAAATTAGACATTTTAGCATTAGCCCAAATCATCAGAGAAATGAGAAAATTGAGTTGCTACCCAATTGGAATTTCATAAACTAGTTATAATTAATTAATTAGATACTCGATTAATTATTATATGAATCTTGAAGATAAGATTGAGGAATTTAAAGATGAAATTGATAAATTTAAGAAAAGGTTAAATGATATTTGGGAGACTAGTTACAAGGAACTTATAAAAAGGTTTCCGTTTAAATATGAACCTGACAAGATAGATGATTTATCGCCAGATGATATTTATAACCCTGGTAATCCTGGATATTTTCTCGATTATGTTGAGCATAAGCTTAAGTTGCTAGGGCATATATATGTACCTAGTGATAGACCGTGGAGAAGTGCTAGAGATAATCTAGATGAATTTAAGAGACTTCTTAAGATCGTGGTTAATGATATTTCTTTAGCCGACAAGATAGATGCTGAATGGCAGAACTTACCGGGTTGGGGAGGCGATAAACATTATGCTAAGAAAATTATATTTTTATATCATCCAGATGAAATAATACCTATATTCAAAACAAAACATTTAGAACACTTTAATAAAGTTCTAGGATTATGGAATAAAGTAAATGAAAAAGCCTTAGGTAAGTATAAAAAATCTTATGAGAATTTATCATTAGGTCAAAAATACGAGCTTTTAAACAGAATTCTCTTAGAATTTAAAAATTCACATGAAGCTATCAAAAAGTGGGATAATGCATTATTTACATATTTTCTATATAGGACATATCCTCCTTCAGAGCCGATTAAGCCCACTAAAGTTGTGGAACCTTTAAGTGCCACTAGACTTCTGTTTTCACCAGCAAACGAACTCGGTGTAGTAGCTTTATTTTCCATGTATCATAAAGAACTTGGTTTTCCATATATAGTAAAAGTAAAACCTGATTTTCCAGACGCCATCATAATAGATAGGGAGGGAAATGTAAAAACAGTAGAATTTGAATTATACGCTTCTCATTTTATAGCACATAGGCATGATCCTACTAAATGTGATTATATCATATGCTGGGAAGACGACCTAGACGAGTCTGCTAGAGAGGATCTACTGAGTAAAAATCGAGAACTAAAGGTTATATCTTTAAAAGATAGACTCGGTGAAATTGAGGAATAATTTAATTAAAAGTTACTACATAATTCGTTGACTCTATCATTTACCTCCGATCGTCTTTTAAATTCTTCCAGTCCAAATATCTTTCTCAATATCTCCTCTAAATCTTTATCACTCACTAACTTCACCTCTATTTACTTTAACCCTAATTTTTCCAGTTAATAATATATCCATTAGAGCCTTCTTTATTCGTTCAAGCTTCTCCTTTCTTTTTACTTCAACTTCAAGTCTTTTATCAATAGTTAAGAGAATCTCAGCAATTTTTCGTTGTTCAGAAAGAGGTAGAAATGGAACTTTCAGAGTCTCCAAATCATCTTTGACTATTGCTTTAAATGTCGATCCCTTTCCCAACGCTTCCAAAAAAGCCTTAATTTTCTGTAGATAGTAAAAGTAGAATAAATAATCGGCTTTCTTGTCATTAAACCTTATAGCTGCTAATCCCCTGCCGATACATAGTTTGCATGGAGCTAAATAAACGTCTCCTACGGGAGCTCTCACAGAAATTAATACATCGCTCGCTTCAGCTACCTTTACTGGTTTTGAGCAGTACATGACTGGAGAAGGATACATATTTCCAAACTCCATTTTTCCTTGAAGAAAAGGTAAGCCCACACCATCTTTGTTATACGTGGAGGGGGGAGGGGACTGGCCCATTACAATTAAAGCTATATCTTTAAGCCTTACGAATATAGAGTGAACCCCCACATCAATAAATATAAAATAATAATCAACCACCTCATCAAAATATTAAATGAAATAATTAACTTAGAGAAGGAAATCCTGGTAGAAAACATCGTAAACGACATTAAAACCATAATCAAACATCATGATAAAATTTTTAAATAAAAAATAAATATAAAATATAAAAAATATGTTTTCACTACGTTATTTTTTGGTTCAGAGTCGCTTCACTTCTTCACGGCCCCGGGGGCTCCGACAGCCACCGCCTCATCACAACCAATGAATAATAGAGTATTCTCATTATTTAAGTAGCTTATACGGATTGCCATATTTTCCTAGGCATCTATGTCAATTATCTATAGATATTTTTAAGTGATCTATAATGTCTATATATCATATAAGTAATCTATAAGGTGTTATTTGTGAGTAACAAATCGATTTCGTATATAGCTATCGTAACTGTCTTAGCCCTGTTAGCATTGTCCAGCTTAAATTATATACATGTATATGCCCAATATACGGGGACAGCGTATATAGGCAATTATCTGGCTGTTGGAGTCAATGACTTTGGTGCATTAGGAATAGATGACCCGATCTATAACGACATAGGTTTCCAATACCCCATCGGCTATAACTTTGAATCAATAGCATTAGGATGGTGGGGCGACGGCTGGTCAATATTCTATAATAGCGAAGACGCAGGGTTCTCGCCCTCTGATGATGCCTGGGGAAACATAGCAGGAGTCACATCTAATGTGAATATAGAGCCAACACCGTATGGCTATATAGAAAGAATCACACTGATCACGATTGATGGAGTGCTAAACATTACATTTATATACCATATCTTTACCAGTGAAAAATTCATCGTTGTAGAGACTATAATCACCAATATTGGCCCGACAACCCTAACTAATGTGGAGCATAAAAGGATCGTTGATTGGGATGTATGGAAGCCCACGATAGGGACCTACAGTAATTACTGGGGGATGGATGATATCAGGCGACCTGACCTTAATCTGGTAGTAGCATCATACAATTATGAGGTCTTCATGGGCTTCGCATCCTTGGAAACACCATATAACTATGACCTAGATTGGAGTGATTATGACGACCGGGGCTTCATTGGAGCATTACATGGTTCAATATCTGCAGACGGAGCCTTCCCCTATTACTTCGATGGAGTGGCTATATATGGATGGATGCTCGGCGACCTATCACCAGGTGAATCCATATCAATACACCTCGTATATGCTGCTGGCGATTCTTTAGAAGAGTTGGAGAATATAGTCAGTAAAGCCTTCGGGTTTATAAAAAGCAGTATCTTAATGGAAATATTGTCATATGGTAGAGCCCATATATATGATCCATTGTCTGGGTGGATAAGAGGCGTTGGTGAGCTGGAAATCTATGGTGTCTCCGGGTCATTAACAATAAACTCTAGATATGGACCTCTTTCATTTGATATGGAGATTGATAGGATAGGCTATGATAATTCAGGCAATGTAATCTTCTATGGAGTCCTTAGATTAGATGGATATACAAATCTGGTTACTCTCTTCATAGATATTGATAGAGGAAGAGTTGTGCTTGGAGGGCAAGGAATAATTTTTATCGGGACCTACAGATAGACTGTCTTTTCTCACTTTCTTTTAAATATCTATCGAATTAGGTAACAATCTAAGTATTTTTTAGGCAATAAATTAACCTTTTATAAAACATACTCCTCAAATGATTTTATTGGGGCGGCTATGAAGATAAATATCACAGGTCTCTCGATGGAAAATATAGATGACCTAATTAGGGTATGTTGCAGATTAGATCTCAGGAAGCCCTTAATGAATAAATGTGTAGAGGCAAAAAGGGCATGGCTAATAGAATTACTGGAAAAATATGGTTCAGTTGCGAAAATAGCCTATGTAGAAGATAAGCCTGTAGCCCAAATCCTCTATTATCCGGAGGAAAGCGTCCCCTATATAATCAAGCCCAGAGAAGGCGTAATAAGAATAAAATGTGTATATAACCCCCACCCTGAATACCAGAAATTAGGTATCGCCAGATCACTGGTACACCTACTCATTGATGAAGCAAGGGAAAAAGAGTTATTCAGGGGAACCGGTAAACCTAAATGCCTCATAGCTGCCCCATTCGAGACAGGAGAATTCTATTCCCAGATAGACTTCTTTAAACGGGTCGGATTTAAACACCTAGGAAATGATGAATACTATTTTCCATTAAACCATGAGCCCCCCCGAAAACTTAGGAAACCTCCATATGTAAATATAGAGAAGGACCGAGGCAAAGTCATAGTATTCTATGAACCCTTCTGTGTCTTCTCACCAATATTTGCACACAGAATCAGGGAAAAAATATTGATGAAATGCCATGAAAAGAATGTTGATCTAAAGATAGAATTGATAAATGCATGGAAAAATCCGGAGGAATTCATAAAAAGAGGATATAACTATCTTATAATAAACGGAAATCCAGTGAGAAGTTTCTATGGTACAAAGGAGTTTGAAAAAGAGATAGAGAGATACATCGTATAATAGAGCACTATATATATCCTAAAAATTCATGGATAATTAGTATGTATAGTTTCCTAGGAGACATAACTTTGTAATATAAAATTTATAAAAATGAATAAAAATATAAAATGATAATATCAATTCATACGGTGTACCGGATTGAATGAGAATAGAGAGAGGTTAATAGAAAGGCTGTTAGAAGAGCATAAATGGGTTGAGGGCGTGGCCCTTAAATACCTACAGAATACGCTCACATATTACATAACAGAAGAAGTAGACTACAAAAAATACATCAATTCCTTCATTAGGATAGTTGAAGAGGAACTATTATTGCCACACCACAAATTTGAAGAAGAGGAGGTTTTCCCGCTTCTCCCTGATGACCCCCTAATACAAGAACTAATAAATGAGCATAGAGAAATAGAGGAATTAATAACAAGGCTAAAGCAGGGCGAAGGCGAAGAATTAACTCTAATTAGACAATTAGTAGACATTATTGATAAACATCTTAAAAAAGAGAATACAGAGCTAATAACAAAATTAAAAGGGGAAATCAAATCTCCTAATTATAAATGATAGAAAGTATTAGTGATTCCATCTATTTTTTATATATCAAATGCTTATACCAGAGATATCAATGTTATTAGGAAAAATAATAAGATTTATTAAATATCTCCCTTATACAGATATGTGATATTTATTCAATTTAGGTGCGGCTGATTGAATAAAGATCTGACCAATATATTGGAGCGGTTGTTATATGAGCATAAATGGATGGAGAGAGTTGCAATAAAATATATCGAAGAAACACTGTCATATTATCGAGATAAAGGCATCGATTATGAAAAGTACATAATTCCCTTTCTGAAAATACTGGAAGAAGAGCTTTTGACCCCTCACTACAGATTTGAAGAAGAAACTATATTTCCACTATTTCCTGATGACCCCTTTGTAGAGGAATTAAAAGAAGAACATAAGAGAATAGAAGAGTTGGTAAACAAGTTTAGAGCAACAGAAGGTGGATTAGAAGTTCTTGAGGAATTAAGTTATCTATTAAATGAACATATCGATAAAGAGGAGGCCGAATTAACCGCCAAATTAAAGAAATTAATAGAGGACGATATAGACCTGATCAAATAAATACACAGGTTAGGAATAACAATCACATAATAAACCTAGGGTCTAAATAAGAAATAGAACCGCGATGCGTAAACAAAGTTGAGAGTATCTAGGAAAATAACTTAATCCAAAATAGGCGACTAATCCCCTATTCACCTCAAACCTCCTATAACCGATTTATATAATTAATGATAATGTGGCACCAGAACCATCATCCCAGATATAAGTAAAAAAATTTATTAAATCTTCTATACATACAAAATTTATATTATTATTCAATATGGGGGTACCCTGTTGAGTAAGGAGCCGAGTAATAAGGAATTAAGTGATATATTGGATAGGTTATTGCATGAGCATAAATGGATGGAGCGGGTCGCTATAAAATACATCCAACAAACTATGACGTATTATGTGGATGAAGATGTTGATTATGAAAAATATATCGCCCCCTTTCTCCGAATACTCGAAGAAGAATTGTTATTCCCTCATTATAGATTTGAAGAGGAGGTTGTTTTCCCCCTTTTCCCCAACGATCCATTAATCGATGCACTCCTAGAAGAACATAGAAAAATAGAGAAAATAATTAATGAATTCCGAGTTGGGGGGGGGCAGGCCTAGGATATCTTAAAGAATTGATACACTTATTAGAAAACCATACCCGAAAAGAGGATAGAGAGCTGATACCGAAATTAAGTAAATTGATAAGTGAATCTGAACTTGAGGATTAACACCCTTAGCATAGGGCTGCCCGACGAAATTAATATTAGGACAAGCCAGAGTTAGAGATAGCAAAAAATTATACTAGCATATTTAATCTTTATCCTAAAGAATATTTTTCCATAAAATTAAGAAATCGAATATAAACATTTATTATATTCCTCAGACATACAAAATAGGGATAACGTCTTTTGAAGAAAGATATCAATAAAATTATTAACCAACTTGTTGAAGACCATAAATGGTTAGAGAAGACAGCCATGAAATATTTGGAGGAAACCAAGGTATACTACGTAGATAACAAGGTGGAATACGAAAAATATATCATACCATTCCTCAGAATCTTAGAGGAAGAACTATTGATGCCCCACTTCAAATTCGAAGAAGAAACCATATTCCCCCTCTTACATGGAGACCCCCTGATCGACGAATTAGGCGATGAACATAGAGATGTAAAAGATCTACTAAACAAGTTTAGAACCTCTCAAGGGGGAATAGAGGTTCTCGAGGAACTTTTACATCTATTAGATAGACACGTCAAGAAAGAAGACGAGAAATTATCTTCCAAACTCCATGAATTAACCAAAAAATCCGATTTCCTACAAAATAATACAATATCCTAATAGACATACAAGACGTCGGTATTCAACAGAAAAGGAAAAAAGGAGTTATCGCTATCTATATCACAAATTAGCTACTTATAAATATCATTAGAGCCAGATAAACAATTTTTTTATTCATAGAGCAATATATTATATATATGATTTCATGGAAGATTCCAACTACATACCTAGCGTGTATACTAATTTTCCTTACACTACATCTAATTTTACCCATACCCATACCTAGCGGGATAGAGGTATATAAGGGAGACATCTCCTTCAACGGTGATGACGCATACAACTATGCATATACATTGGCTAAAAGTTTTCCTAAGAGGCATGTGGGTTCGCCGGATAATTATAAGGCTTTTCAATGGCTATCCAGCCTACTATCAGATTGGGGCTATGACATAGAATACCAGGAATTCAAGGTTACACTAGAAACGAGGTTAACCGGTAGAAATATAGTGGCGTTTAAGGCCGGGGAAATAAATGAAACCATAGCTATCTTAACAAACTATGACATGGTTCCCATGAGTATCGAAGCTGCGAGTGATACAGCGGGAGCAGTAGGAGTAGTACTTGAGTTGGCCGAGATATTCAGTAATGAGAACACCCATAGAAACGTATTATTCGTCTTCGTAGATAGCGAGGAATGGGGTATGCAGGGCGCCAAAGCATTTATCACCCAATATAAGGGGGCTCCAATAAAAGCGGTACTCGTCGTAGAGGACCTAGCCATCGGTAAGATCCAATCTATCTATCTCGAGTCTATGGGGCAATTCGAGGGGTACTCCCCCTTATGGCTACGTGATTTAGCCGTCTCTGTAGGTGAATATATGGGTCTAGAGGTAATCGACCCTGTGGGAATAGATGAGTATATTCTTCGGGCCATAGATATATCCTTTACGGATCAAGGGCCCATCATAGCCAATAGGGTATCCTCCATAGAGTTATCCACAAGAGGCGACAGACCTGAGTGGGCAAGGGTTATATACCATAATGTATCTGATGTCATGGAGTATATGGAGCCTTACTCCTTCAAGATATATGGAATGTATGTCGAGAGAATATTTAGAAGTCTAGATAACGCCGATGAGATACCTCCATATAAATCTGATTATCTAAAGATGAGCCGAGACAGATATATACCTGGGGTATGGACATATGTCTTGCCGACGATACTTGCCTTACCCATATTCATTCACACCCTAATATATCTCAGGAGGTACAGATCGAAAGAAATATATCAAAACTTAATCGATATACTCCCAATCTATATAGGCATCCTGATAGGGCTATCAACCATCTATATCGCCCCCTACCTAGGGCTTATGCCCTTATACGATACCTATCCACCCCCACCGAAACACCCACTGCATTATAATCCAAGCCTACCAGCCCTCCTACTTACAGCCATCTCAACAATAATAGCTATAATAATACTCAGGAAAATTATGGGTCGTAGAGAGATGAGCGACCCAAATATCGTGCTCCTATCAATCTTATCCATAGCAACCCTAGCGTCTCTTATCTACAATAGGTTTGGAACAGTAGTATTTTTGTCACAGGCCATCTACCTATGGCCATGGATTAGACGCGGCGCCACCCTAAGAAAGATATTTAATCTAGTCCTCTTATTGCTAGGTCTATCGCTATTCATCATAATAGTAACTTCCTATGCAGCGATACTATTTCTAAAATGGGAGATAATATGGTATCTCTATATGGGAGTTGCATATGGACAGTTCCAGCTACCCGGAAACCTGATTGCAGCGCTAATAGCTTCACTCATCATATTCACTATAAAAGAATATATAGTTAAGGACTAGAGTAGGGCTTCCAACCCTACCTCGACCGCTTTATACTCCGCCTCCTCCAATTCCCTCGTTTCCCATCCGGTCCTCCACTCCTCACCATATAACTCGTCGGATATAACTAGTAAAATAGCTAGATCAACCCCTCTATAATCAGCAACTGTCATAAAGGCCGTGGCCTCCATCTCTACACATAAAACACCCATCTCCCTATACCGATTTATCTTGTCTCTAGTCTCCCTAAAGGGAGCGTCGATGCTCCATACTCCACCCCTATGGACCCTATAGCCATGGGGAAAAGTAGCCAATACATCCAGCAATCTCTTTAGCAACGGCGTATTAATAATAGGCTTATAATCGGCAGGTCTATAATGATAGCTAGTCCCCTCCTCTCTAACACCCCAATCGGGAACAACATAATCGGTAATAGCCAAGTCGCTATGTATAGCTCCCGCCTCCCCTAAAAATATGAATCTCTCAGCCCCAGCTGCAATCGCCAACTCAAATAAAAATATAGATGCTGGAGCCCCGAAACAAGGCTTTAAAACAAGGATATCCCTACCACGATACTTCCCTATATAGCCCCGGTCACGGAATATACCTGTATCCCTGTGGTCAATAGTCAGCTCATCGACCGCCCTAGACATATATCTAGTGAAGACGACCAAGGCATCCCTACAAACCCTTCTATCCTTAACCATAGCCTTAGGATCCACTATAACCTCGTCTTCACCGGGCTTTATAGATATGGAGTCAGGCATCCCCTAATCACTTAAACCTGGTATATTAATTTATATAATATCCGCTGTATCTCATAAATTTATTGTGTAGGGGCATGACCACCATAACTTTCCGGAGGAGCTTCTGGGATTTCTGGGTATTCATCCCCTTCTTCATCCTTCTATTCGCCGGATTCAGGTTCCTGATCTACTTAACCACCTTTATAATAGGGCTATTCTTCATATTCCTCGCTTTATACTGGGTCCATTCAACAATGAGTGTTAGGTATGCAATAACAAGTGAGGGCATCGAGATATATAGAGGGAGAAACATGATTAGAAAACTGGATTGGGGAGAGATAAGGAAGTCCCATATTAGGGTTATAGGCGGCAAACCGGGGCCGATAGATACCGAATACCTCTATTCAGATATAAATATAGATAAGGCTCCGGGCATACCCCATTTCCTAGACATATCGACGATAGAATTTAGAGATAAGAATAATATATTAATAGGCAGGGTTAGAGGGGTAAAAACAAGGCAATTCCTCGATATACTCCTTAGGTACATATAAAGAGGTGACAAGCCGAAGAACCAAATTATAGTCACTGAGCTCGTTCAGCCCCATCTCATTATTCAAGATTTATATATCAGGAGTAATAGTGATCCCTATCTTATTCATAGTTAAGGGAAAGAGAGGGATGTAGATTGACGGAATTAAAGATAGGTGATAAAGCCCCCGGATTCTGTCTATTAGATAAAGATGAAAAGAAAGTTTGTTTAGATGATTATAGGGGTAAATGGGTAATCCTATACTTTTATCCAAAGGATTATACCAGTGGATGTACCCTGGAGGCGATAGACTTCACCAGACACCTCGATCAGTTTCTAGAGTTGAACGCTATAGTCCTCGGTGTAAGTCCAGACTCATGCTCTAGCCACAGAGGCTTCGCCGAAAAATATGGGTTAAAGATAAGGCTATTGAGCGACCCCGACCATAAGGTTGCTATGGATTATAAGGTATGGCGGTTAAAGAAGAGATATGGCCGAGAATACTATGGTATAGTTAGGACAACGTATCTCATCGACCCAAAGGGCGATATAGCATATATATGGAGAAATGTCAAGGTAAAGGGGCATGTAGAAGAGGTTAAAAACAAGTTGGCTGAGCTACTAGGAAAATAAAAAGGGAGTATAAAGATTATCTATAGAGTTATCTCGACTTCACTCGTCTCCTCGATAACCGATAAGTCCCGGGCCTTCCTTATAACCTCATTATTATACGGCTTCCTCCAGAGATACTTGTGGAGGTAAAGCCTTCCTATAGTTACGAACCTAGTTAGACCAAGCCTATTACCAATATCAATGAGTACAATACCGGATATCGCATGCCCAATATCCTCAAGGATATCTTTAGCACGGAACTGGGTCTCCTCAAAACTATAGCCGGCGGCCTCCCTAAGCAGCCCTTTAATCCTATCTAGCGCTGCCTCAGCCTCCATCTTTCCATCCCTGAGACCCGAAACTATCTTCTCCATATCCTCCACCATGGGTCTATGAGCAGCTTTTTTAGCCATCGCCTCAAGCATATCCAGAGCCTGGATATTAGATGCCCCCTCCCATATTGGAGTTATCAGGGCCTCTCTATGCCATCTCTCGATTGGATACTCAGATAAGAATCCAAGTCCTCCATGAAGCTCCATAGCCAACTTAGTTATATACGCCGATGCATCAGCCGTCATATTCTTAGCTATATGTGTAAGTAGCCTAGAGTAATGATATGCATCATTATAGGGCGGCACCGCGTTCCAAGCCTTGTCAAACTGATCTATGGCTTTAAAAGCAAGGGCTAACGCCCCCTCAAGAGTAACCTCCATATCCAATAGATCCCGCTGGACGAGCGGATGCTCAATCAAAAGCTTTCCAAAGGCCTTCCTCATCTGAACATAGTAGTAGGCCTCCAGATAGGCTTTCCTAGCAACCCCCACGGCACCTATGATATTCGATAACCTAGAGACCATAAGGTCCTCCATAGTATAATATATCCCCTTCTCCCTCTCACCTATCAAATAAGCCTCGGAGGCCTCCATCTCGATCTCTCCAGTCGGCACCCCCAACGTACCACTCTTCTCTTTAAGCCGCCTAACCCTAAAGTTCCTCTCACCCCTACTGTTATACTTGGGGAGCAGGAAGAGAGATAACCCCTTTGCCCCTGGAGGTGCACCAGGCGTCCTTGCGGTTACTAATGCAAGGTCAGCTAAACCAACGTTACTAGTGAAATACTTCTCGCCCGTCAATAGCCATTTTCCATCGCTATAAGTAGCCTCGGTCGTATTGGAGCCTAAATCGCTTCCACCCTGGACCTCGGTAAACCATGTAGCTCCATACATCAAGGGCTCCTTATCACCGATAAGATTCTTATAGTAATTCCTTATATCCCCTTCACCATATTTGTAGAGGGCATATGCGGTCTGGTTAGTAACCGTTATGATACAGTATAGCCCTGGATCTGCTACGAGATACCCCATCGCATAATGGATATGCCAAGACTCACCGTGGTAGGGAGGCCTATTAATCCCATAGTCACGGACCAGGATCTCGACTCCCCTTCTATGGGCAGGGTTGATCCATACCTCATCAACCCTCTCGCCATCTATCCCCCACATAATATGCTTGGGCCTAGAGACCTTATCGATATAGTCAGACAATTCATATAGCTCCCTACCTACAAATACCCCTAGCCTAGTAAGCTTAGGCACCGATCCGATGAAGTACTTCAGTATCATCTGGAAAGGCTTATCGATACTATAATGGTTCTTTCCATAGGAGCTGGAGATATACTTATATACATCGCTCAAAATAGATCCCTCAAGAAATATATAGGATACCGCAATAGAAATAATATAATCGGAATAGAGAGCTACTTCCCCTTAACAGCCTCCTCAATCTCCCTAAGCGACTCAGGATTCTCTACTATAGATATATCGCCAATCTCCTGACCAGCCATAACAGCCCTAATCATCCTCCTCATAATCTTACCGGCCCTATTCCTAGGTAGATCCCTAACAATAATGATATCCTTAGGGGCGAAAGGCTTCCCCAACTCATGAACAACTCGCTCATGAATCCGCCTAACCAATTCTTCATTCGGCTCTACCCCCTCCTTCAGGGTAACGAAGCATACAATGGCTTCACCCTTCACCTCATCAGGTACACCTATACAAGCAGACTCCTTCACACCCTCAACCTCATCAATGATAGACTCCACCTCCGCAGGACCAAGCCTCTTACCGGCGATCTTAATAACATCATCAGCCCTACCATGTAAATACCAGAATCCATCTTCATCGATGGAAGCCCAGTCCCCGTGATACCATACACCGGGCCATCTGGACCAATAGGTCTCGATATACCTCTCAGGCTCACCCCAGAAACCACGGGTCATACTAGGCCCAGGCTTCTTACAAACAAGATACCCGACCTCTCCCCGGACAGGTCTCCCGTCATCATCAAATACATCTACATCCATACCGAGAGCAGGGAGACCTACTGTCGAAGGCTTAAGAGGCATGATCGGCAATGGCAAGACGAGACAACCGAATAATTCGGTGCCGCCGGTAAGGTTTATTACTGGGCATACGCCTCTACCCACCTTCTCGAGGAGCCACTGCCACGTATCTGGGTCAAGAGGCTCACCGGTATTACCGGTCATTCTCAAGGTACTGATATCATGCTTATCTATCCATTCATCTCCATACCCCTTCAGCATCCTAAAGACGGTTGCGGAGCCCCCGAGATGAGTTATTCCAAACTCTTCTATCAAGGACCATATCCTATCTGGAGCGGGATAATTTATGGCGCCCTCAAATATAACATGGGTTCCACATAGGTTCTGTACACCAATTATCTGCCAGGGACCCATCATCCACCCAATATCTGTAATCCACATAAAGACATCCTCAGGCTTCAAATCAAGGTTAAAATAGATATCCCTCGAAGGCTGCAGTAACCCACCTATATGGCTTATAACCGCTCCTTTAGGCCTACCTGTTGTGCCTGAGGTGTATAGGAGGAGGGCTGGATGCTCAGAATCTACAGGCAGAGAATCGCATTTATTGGACTGCCTCTTACAGACCTCACCCCAAGAATAATCCCTTCCCTCAACCCAAGGAAAATCGATTCCCATCCTATTGACAACGATAGTCTTGATATCGTTCTTAACCATAGACAGCGATTCATCAGCAATCTCCTTAACCTTTATTATCCTACCCCTCCTATAAGTACCATCGACCGTTATCAGGAGTTTGGCGCCGGAATGCTCCAGCCTAGTGGCTATAGCTGAAGACCCGAATCCCGTGAATATCGGTAATACTATAGCCCCTATCTTCAAGGCAGCATATAGGCTAACCACCGTCTCAGGTATCATTGGGAGGAGAAGTGCAACCCTATCCCCCTTCTCGACACCCAGCTCTTTAAGGGCGTTTGCCAAGCGATTAGCCTCGACATAGAGATCTCGATAAGTATATTTCTTTACCTCTCCATCCTCCCCCTTCCATATAAAGGCAACCCTATTCCTCTCCCTCGACTCGGCATGCCTATCCAGGGCATTATAGGCTATATTCATCTTTCCCCCGATGAACCACTTAGCCCACTCGACTCCCTCTGATGTATCAAGTATCTGCTTATAAGGCTCAAACCAATGTACACCAAGCTCCTCAGCTGCAACCCGCCAGAACCACTCGATATCATCGACAGATTTCTTAACAAGCTCCCTATAATCCTTGAAACCATATTTATCCATAAACCTCTTGACATTACTATTCTCTATAAGCTCCATTGGAGGATACCATAATTCCCTCAACTTCGTCTCCCAACGAAAAAAATATTATCATAAATATTTAATTAAATCATTAATCTATCGGGTGCAAACTCCATAATAATAATGTAGCGATAATTAGATTTTTAGAGGTGTCTATATGCGTAACCTGATGCCGGAGCTATTTAGAAAGAGACTATTCATAGAGGGATTTTATGAGGTGGATATAGATGGATCGATACTAAAAGAGCTACTTACCGAGTTATCCACCGCTCTATCCATGACCCCACTAATAGAGCCGATTATATTTTCACCTACAGGTAGGGGGAAAGGATTGCATAGGGGGTATGCTGCTTATATGGGGTGGGTCGAGTCTGGTGTGGCTATATATACATGGGAGGATAAGAAGTTCTTCTCTGTAGACATATACTCCTGTAAAGAGTTCCCCGATGAATCGGCTGTAGATGTGGTTAAGAGGGTGCTGAAGGCATCAGTCATAGAATATGGAGAATTCAGGTATCATTGATTCCACATGAATTATATATCGGAGTTATATGCCTACGCCATATTTTATATGAATATATATACATAAAATAATATTGAATACCGTGTTTTATAGTTTCGAAATGATATCAGAGGAAACAAGAAACTATATACTCCAGTTCCAGAGGACGGAGTTAACTGAGCACTATATATATGAATCCCTAGCGAAGAGAACGAGTGGTAGAAATAGCGTGGTTCTAAAGAAGATTGCAGATGACGAGTTAAGGCACTACAATAAATGGAAGGAGTTTACAGGTGTAGAGATAAAGCCTAGCCGAGTAGCCATATTCCTATACCTACTAATTGCACGGATATTCGGAATAACATTCGCTATCAAACTGATGGAGAGAGGGGAGGGCAAAAGTCAGATGAACTATGGTAAAGTAGCTGAAGAGATCCCTATGGCCAAGGAACTGATTAAGGAAGAGATCGAACATGAAGAGCTTCTGATAGGGATGATCGATGAAGAGAGAATAGGATATATCGGCTCTATGGTATTAGGGCTAAACGATGCCCTAGTAGAACTCACAGGTGCACTCGCCGGATTGACATTCGCTTTGCAGAACACTATTCTGGTAGGGGTGGCTGCATTGATAACGGGCTTAGCCGCTTCATTATCCATGGCGGCCTCGGAATATCTTTCTAAAAAGTCTGAGGGCTCGGGCTCCCCAGGTAAAGCTGCGTTGTACACTGGGATTGCCTATGTAATAACCGTAGTTATACTAGTATTTCCATACTTTATATTCTATTATCATTATCTGGCTTTGAGCTTCACCCTAATAAATGTAGTCATAATAATTTCTATATTCACATTCTTTGTATCGGTGGTAAAGGATATATCCTTTAAACGGGAATTCAGTGAAATGCTGGCGATCAGCCTAGGGATAGCCGTTGTATCCTTCATGATAGGAGTAGTAATGAGAATAGTATTCAACCTAGAAATTTAAAAAGAGATGGGGAATCAGCTACTTAAACCGGTTCGCCTCCCATAACCTAGGATATCCACGTATCCTCCTCCATCCCTCCCCCTTAGCAACCTCAACAACACTGGAGATCTCAAAGAACTTGTTTATTATGCTCTTCATCTCCATAGCTAGAGGCGGGTTACAGTAACACTCCTCCTCCCACAATACCTCATTAGTCTCTGGGTCAACCCTAGCGTTTGAGAGGGAATAGGATAAAGCTTCGCCGAAGGGTTCTATAGCCTCGATGTATCCGTCGACCAACAAGTGATAGAGGCCCTCAAGCTTATTATCCTTTATCTTGGCTCTAATAAGGTAGAAGCCCAAAATATAGGCACCTCTACAAAATATATTATTCCTATACAAGTGATAAAATAAGGGTCTATACAAACAACCCACTAATCTATATAAAAGAGATAAAATATTACCATGGGAATAAGGAATAATATATTCGCCAACTAAGAATGACGACTAGAACTTGACCTATTCATATCATTCCGCTTAGGGAAATCGTTATTAATATGGAGGTGTCTATCTAAAGATTTGGACTGGGGTGATGGGGTTAGAGATGGATAGTATAAGTATTGCAGCCGTAGGATATAATGTAAGGCTTGGACGGGGTATAAATAGGTTTAGAACCAGGATGCGTGAACTGGTAAAGAGGCTAAGCGGCTCCGCGAGGCTAATAGTATTCCCGGAATACCTCGGTATGGATATGACGGATGAAGATGTAAGGCTAGATAGCCTATTGGGAGATACATCAGCCTACTACCATGAATACATAAAGATCATGGCCGAGTTATCGAGGAACTATAATGTATATATCCTAGGGGGGACAACTGTGGAGCCGATTGGAAGACACTATTATAATACGGCTCATCTCTTCACCCCACACGGAGAATTAGTTAAGTATAGGAAGATACATCTCCATGGGATGGATAAGGATATCGGGTTCAGACCGGGTAATAAACCTGTAACTACAGAGATAGACGGTGTAAAGATGGGGTTAATGATATGCTACGACCTGGGGTTCCCCGAGTTAGCCAGGATATATGCCCTCGACGACGCAGTAGGGATAATTGCACCTGCACAGGCACCTGGCTATGGTGCATATAACTGGCTGAGGTACTGTGGACATGCAAGGGCTATAGAGAACCAAGGCTTCACCGTATTATCTGCGGGTACATTGAAGGGTATACCCGTTAAGGAGTCCTATGGAGTCCCCGCTATACTAATAACGACTGACTATGAGAAGACGGGGGTTTTGAGTGAAGATAAGAGGATAGCCGTTGCATCGATCAATCTAGAGAGGCTAAATAGGATAAGGATGATTACACCAGCTCCGGTGCTGAGAGATATCAGGAAGGAACTTATAATAAATATGCTCAAATATGCCGAGAAGATACATAGAGAAACAAAATAAAAAGGAAGTGGGGTAGCGGGTCTTAAGACCTCCTCTTTATCACCAGAAGCAGTATCGTCAATGTCAAGAACAATGTTACAGCGAGGAATAGCCTTATATCGACAGCCAACTCTCTGGCAGCACCCTCCTCATCGACGAAGCTCTCAGGCTTAATTAAGGGTTCAGCTGAGAATGTAGGGTCATAATGTAGGTTACCGGTAAACTTTTCGAATACAAAGTATACGCTCAGGTTATTCCCGGTCTGGGTTATATTGACATTAACAGGGATTGGCACGCCGTCTACATCCGCCACGGTCAAATAACTGATACTCACGTTATACCCGGAAGCTGTATAGAGCACTCTAACTGCGTCTCCATCGGATATAACTCCCTTGAACTGGATATCCTCCTTACTATCGACCAAACCAGTTATAGCCAGCATACTATCCTCAGAGACCCATACATAGCCCTCAAGGTAAATATCGATCTTAACCTCTCTTCCGCCTCCGAGTAGACTGAAGATATACTTAAGCTGGCCTACCGAGGCATTAAGGAGAGTAGTTGATTCATGAAGGGTATAGACGATCCTCAAAGTAAAGCTTGGATCAACATATACATATTCGATGACAACCTTCTCCGGAGCCGATATATCTATAGATACGCTCCAGCTTAGTTCATTAAGCTTCCAGGATGCCACTATCTCATCTGCCTGAGGAATCCCATCCATATTCACATCGATAAACTCCACTAGAGACACAAGTTTACCCTCGACGAGATCCTCCTCATCAACACCGAACTCCACGATAGGCTTCGTCAAATCAATCTTGGTGACTCCGCCGTCCCTCTTCAGTACCACATAATCCTCGCCTACATCCCTAGAGAAGCCCTTGACGCCCTCCTTGATATCCTCGATAAACCTCTCGACAAGCTCCAACTTTCCATCTGCAGACTCGATTATGGCGCTGGCAGCGATATATAGTCCCTTATCGATCTTATCCTTAGCCTCGTTAAGGAGCACCTCTACACTCTTCAATAGATTCTCAAGTATAGAGACGTCGTAGCCCTCGGCCCTTAACTCTTCAACTTTACTCAGGGTCTCCTCATAATCTGAGACTACATCGTTATAGTGCTTCTGAACCTCAGAGGCATCCTCCTCCAAAGTTTCATGCTTAATATTAATGATCTTCATGATGTCCTCGACTGTATCCATGCTAACATCGATAAATTCATGTACAAACTCATAGGAGTAGCCGCTGATATTATTCATAATAGTTATACACTGCTCAATTATACCATTCAGAATCTCTATGTATATAGTCATGTTAGCCTTGACCTCGGCGGGTAGACCCTCTATAATAGCCAAGACAGCCTCAGCCTTCCCCTTAAGCTCCGAAAGATCACCCATGAGCTCCCGAGACATATCCTCCCTAGGGAGGTCCTCCAGATCACTCATTACATCCTCAAGAATATCCACAGCATTCTCCGCCAACTCAATCGCCAAACTATAGTTCTTTGCATCGAAAGCTGTCCAGGCATCATCGATCAGGGCTGATGCATTATCCACCCTCACATATATATCCTCAGGTATAGTTACTCCTCCAGCGATTAGTCCCTGTATCATCCCCTCTACTGCACTCAGGAGGCCCTGAGCCCTATTGAGCATCGCGAGAGCCTCCGCTCTATCCCTCATATCTTCACGGTCATCATCGTCATCATCATGGGAGCCGGTCGGTGCGGTGGGAAGGTCCAGGCTCATTATAGGGGTAACTATCGATGTCAAGAGCAAACCTACCAATACAAGCATAATTATACGCTTCAACATCGTCATCTAACCACCGCTTAACTATATGATGAAATACCGTTATAAAGCGGATATTTTAGAATAATAGAACGCCAGAGCCACTTTTATTCTAAAAAATTAGAATAAAAATAGGCTTGAAACCTCTATAGCGACAAGATATATCTGAAATATAGGTATAGCGCTATCGATATGATGGCTATCGAGATATCGATCAGGAACCCCATCAACAAGACATCCAACCCAAAACGTAGATACCAATAGAAGAAAGAGATGAATGAAACCGTCTTCCCTATGCCCAACGGCATAAACAATACCCAATACCTACCTGGATCCCAAAGTATCAATAAAACCAATAATGATATCGTCGCCATAAACGCGAGGGATAGGCTATGCCAGAAGGAGGCGTAGACATCGATAGAAACCCCCATAACCAATGAAGGAGTAAAGGCAAAAACTACGCCGACAAATACAAAGCCGACGAGAAATATTGATGCAACCACCCGAGTCAAAATCCATATCCTAGCCATGGAACTATCCACCCAACACATCCATAACATTATCCGCAATAAGAAGAGCCAATGCATTAATAGTCAACTGGGGATTAACAATAGTCGACGTAGGAATAACAGAGGCATCAGCCACAAAAAGATTCTCATACCCATAAACCTCACCCCCCACATCCACCACACCAATCTCCCCATCGCCCCCCATCCTAGCGGTAGCCTGGGGATGATAGGCACTCAACTTGAACCTCCTCGGCCCAGCCTCATCCAGAAGCCTATTCAACTCACCCATACTGGATACACCCATATTCTTCTTCAACGGTGGATAAACCTTTACAGCCCCTGCAGCAAACAATATCTCAGATGAAAGCCTTATCCCCACCTTTATCTTCTCGAGATCCTCAGGGTCTATAGAGTAGCTAGCTATCGAGTTGAACTTCTCCTTAACCTCACCCTCCCCAGTATCGCTCATCTGAACACCTATAGACGCCAAATACCTATACCTCATTACCTCATTGGGAGGTATACTCCCAGCACTATACCCTACGCCCGGCGGAGGGAAAGTCGCGAGTAGCAAAGTACGATATTCATCCAATAATTCATCCACGTAATAACTCTGCATAGTCCCCCTCCAGCCAAGAACCTCATAATCCATGATCCCGGTGACACCTGCAGCCGGATGTATATGTAGATGCCTACCCAAATGCCTATTCTTTACACCACTAGCTCTAAGCAACTTAGGTGTACTTAATGCTCCAGCCGCCAATACAACGGCATGGGCCGAAACTCTTCTCCTTACACCATTGATATCCACAGATACCCCGACAGCCCTCCTCCCCCTAAACAATATCTTATCTACATATGACTTGGTAAATAGATGAAGCCCCTTATCCATCGCCTCCCTCAGAAAGGATAGCCTCATATCGATCTTCCCCCCGAAGGGACAGCCGAAGGCACACTCACCCATACCCAGGCAATTGCCTAGAGGCCTAGGTGTAGATCCATGGCTAAGCCCCAGCTCCATAGCTCCCCTCCTCATAACCTCCCCATTACTTCCAATCAAATCCTCTGGTACAGGCCTTACCCCAAGCTTCCCCTCAACAACCTTATAGGCATCCTCCAATCTATCCATCGGTATAGAAATACCCACCTCATCTCTCCATTCACTACACGCCTCCTTAGGCGCACGAAATAACGTGCCAGAGTTAACTGTAACCGTCCCACCCAACACTCTCCCTATAGGCAGACTTATAACAGGGGTTCCCCAAGTAAACGTCAACCCATTCTCCCAATAATACCTGAGCGCTCTAATCACGGGATGCATATTAAGCAGATCCTCCTCTCTAGGCGATGAACCCGCCTCAAAAAGAGCTACACTAAAGCCATTCTCAACCAAACGCCAAGCAAGAACGGCTCCCCCCGCCCCACTACCAACGACAATAACATCATACCTATCTCTAAGCATAGAATAGTCGCTAGTAGATATGCTACATACAACCTTTTCCCCCCGCGGGGGCTTCAGTGGAGCCCTATCATACCCTATCTTCCTATAGTTCTCGGGCTTAACGAAATAGGAGGCAAACATTAGGAATTCAAGCACATTAATCAAATCATAGATCATACCTTCGCTATTAAGCCCGGATATCCAGTTCCACCTCTTATCCCTACTCATCATCGAGAAGGTCCTCAGGTACCTAGGTATAGGGGCATAGTTAACCATCCTAGCGGCAAGCTTAAGAATCTTTCTTCCCCTATCACTAATTATATGCTTCAATTCATCCTCATAGAACTCGGCGGGCCAAGTATCCCCAAGCTCAGCCTCAGACAAAGCCCTCAAAACCCTAGTAACTATATCCACAACATCCCCTCTCGACAAATTATTAATAGGTATTACCCAAAAAAATAATATCATTAGCTTAATCAAAATAATAGTGTTACTTCTAGAAGGTCTTGAGGCATATATAAGACTAATTCAAATATAAGTATGGAATAATGGAAAATAAGAAAAATGGTTCTCTTAAGGGGGAAAGAATATAAGAAATCTCTCCCACTAAGACTAGATCATAGCTATAAGAAAATACAAAGATGTCTCCAAGAAAGCTTATGAATTTATTCATGAAATGAATTAGGGAAGAAGCGTGGATTAGCTGTCGATCAATCTATCTCCTTAAGATGGATGACTTCCACAATCCCCATAGCCTTCCGACTCATATCATCATCAGCCGTAACAAGCTTCAAATTACACTTCTTAGCATGATATATATAGGATGCATCATAAAACGATGTCTTAACCATTCTGGCTAATCTCATAGTTTCCCACAGATCCATAGATGAAGGAGTTTCAACAACATCTTTCAATAAGCTCATTAGACTTTTAATTGCCTTCAAGGCATCGGATGCCTCGAGCTGAGGATTTTTATAAATAGCATTTGAGACCTCATAGAGAACTATAATAGGTTCACTAAGGGTAAGTACCCCCTCTATATACCCATTCATAAACCTTAAGGCCCTATCGCTATACTGCTCTTTATTATACCATTTTGCTATTACACTAGCATCTAGAACTAGTGATTCCTCAATCAACCCTACTCCTATCCTCCTTAATAGCCTTCACACTATCAAAAACACCGTATCTAGTCTTCTCCCTGACCTCTTTAGCCATCTCTGCAGCTTCTCTTAGCTCATATTTCCTAATGGTATCTTCAATCGCCTTTCTCAATATAGCGCTCCAATTAACCCTATATCTCTTCATTTTTTCTTTAAGCTCACTGGGTATACGGATAGTTATGATCTTATCCATATAGACACCATGTATATACATTACTTTATTTATATTTAAGCTTTACAATCAAGATATCCTGATAATCATACAGAGAGATGAGGCTACCCGAAAATATTGGATAACATGTACTACTCACCATTAGAAATCTGATAATCAATTTTTCTATACTCTAATCCAATTAATTTATTAGGTGGTTCTAATTGGATACATCTAAGATACTACCATTATTAAGCGAGGTAAAGGTAAATAGATTCTTCTACAAAGCATGCGGATACATAGATAAGGAACTCGATAAACCCCTTATAGCAGTCATATCAAGCTATACAGATACAAGCCCGGGACACCTATACCTAGACAAGATAGCGGAGGCGGCGAAGAAAGGGGTATATATGGCTGGAGGAGCAACGATAGAAGCATATGTAATAGGGCCATGCGCAGCCTACAGCCGTAACTATCGATACGACCTGCCGACCAGAGACGTAATAGCCCAAAGCATAGAGATACAGCTCCAGCAATCCACAGTAGACGGCATAATATTCATAGGAACATGCGACAAAATACTCCCCGGGATGCTTATGGCAGCCGCTAGACTAAATCTACCAGCAATATTCCTAACCGGGGGACCAGCTGAACCCGGACACTTCATGGGTGAAGAGACCGTCTTCCCCCTAGACACACTAGTCCCCCTAATCAAAAAATATATAGAGGGAGAATTAGGCTATGAATCCCTCAAGAATAAGATTCTGAAGGCGGAGGAGAAGTGGATAAATACATGTGGAGCATGCCCAGAGCTGACTACAGCCAATACAATGCAGATACTAATCGAATCGATGGGCCTAACGATACCCTACTCCTCAACAACACCACCCCACCACTCATCGAAACTTAGGTATGCAAAGGTAGCTGGCACAAAGATAGTCGAGCTGATACAGAAAGGCCTATCATTCAAGAAACTAGTTAAAGAAGAAAACCTCCTCAACTCTCTCAGAGTACTAAACGCTATAGGTGGAAGCACAAACGCCGTTATCCACATATTAGCATTATCAAATGAACTCGGCCTAATAGACAGGGTGAATCTCGACACTGTAGAGGAAGTGAGTTCAGACACGCCATTCATATCCCCATTAAGACCAAACGGGCCATACACAATACTCGATCTACATAGGGCAGGTGGAGTTCCAGCCCTACTCAAAGAGCTGAAACCGATCCTCACCGATACAGAGACGGTAATAGGTAAGACCTTATTCGAGATAGCTGATGAGGCTCCAGAGCCGGATGGCGATGTAATCAGGAGCCTAGAGAAACCGGTGCAAAGGAGGGGCGCCCTGAAGGTCCTCAAGGGGAATATAGCTCCAGGCGGTGCATTGGCGAGATACACAGCGGTAAAGAAGGAACATCTAAGGTTCACAGGTCCAGCTAAAATATGTGATAGCCTAGAGGACGCAGTCATAAAGATAATAGCTGGGGAAATAGAGAATGGAGATGTACTGGTAGTAAGGTATGAGGGGCCAAGGGGAGCGCCTGGAATGACCGAGATAGTAATAGTCATATTCCTACTAAGGATGCTGGGGCTAACCGATGTAGCCGTAGTTACCGACGGTCGATATAGTGGTACCGCAGAAGAAGTATTATACATAGGGTATGTAGTACCAGAGGCATATATCGGGGGGCCATTGGCAGCCCTAAGAGACGGAGACATGGTGACGATAGATATAGAGGAGGGGAAGCTCGAGGCAGAAGTATCCCTGGAAGAACTGGATAAGCGTATGGAGAACTGGAGACCCGTTAAGCCGAAGATAACCATGGGAGCATTGGTGGCATGGGCATACCTAGCTGAGCAGGCTGATAAAGGAGCCATAATAAAAAACAAACTGTAAATAACCCTCTTTTTTATAATACGGCTAACTTGGGACCAGTCAATTGTCATCACCTTATTCTCTAGTGATTTGGGAGGATAAAGACATAAATATGTTTATCATAAACATATTTATGATAAACATGTTTATAAATAGAATCGAGGAGCTAAATATAGTTACCAGGCTCATCAAGGATAGGGGGCCGAAACTAATCCTGATTTATGGTAGAAGAAGGGTTGGGAAGACTTGGCTAGCCCTAGAGGTATCGAGAAAAAATGAGAAGGTAATATATCTCTATACACCCGAGTCGAACGACATAACAGAGATAATCAAATACTACAGGTGGACACTAAAGGATACCCATGGAGAAGGCTTCATAGAGAAATACCTAGGTAAAGATCATACATGGGCATCCTTCATAGAATCACTCCATAAATTAGGCATGGACAACTACACAGTGATTATAGATGAGTTCCAGAGGCTAAGCCACGCCTACAAGCCATCACTAACAATACTACAGGGCGAGTGGGACACCAAGCTATCTACAACAAACCTAAAACTAATATTGATGGGCTCCACCGTAGGCGTAATAAATCGGCTCGTTATAAACGGTTCAGCCCCACTCTACGGCAGATGCAATGCGGTGATGAAGCTAACCCCCATGAGATATAAGGATGCCAGGCTCTTTCTAGACCTACCCGAAGAAGAAAGGATAAAAATATATTCATACCTGGGCGGTACACCCGCATACCTAGCCAACTACAACACATCAATAGACCTATGGAGAAACATCCAGCAAATGTTCATAGATAAATCAGCGCCTTATCGAGACGAGCTCGGGAACATATTGTTGATGGAGACGAGAACCGTAGCTCCATACCTAGATATCCTAACCCAGCTAGGGGAGACTGGGCTACCGCTATCCAAGATAAAGGCGGGTAGGGGTACACCGACAGAGTACCTCCGGACACTAGAAAACCTCGATATAATAGAGAAGGCTATACCCCCCACAGACCTCGATAAGAAACGCCCCAAACGAATGAAATACAGGATCAAGGACCCCCTAATAATATTCCTAATAAAATACATCTATCCCTACAGGGTCTACCTAGAGATGGGACTCAGCATCATCGATAAGATCAAAGAGGACCACAATAGATATATGGGCAGAATGTTCGAGAGAATAACATGTGAACTAACACCACTACTCATAGACGACGCTATCTACGCCCATGGACCATGGTGGTGGAGCGAGACAGAGATAGACTGCATAGCCCTATCAAAAAAGAAGCTATACATCATCGAGTCGAAATGGGGCTCCATAAACAAAAAGGACCTCGAGAACCTGAGGACAAAGGTGAATATATTCATGGATATCGAGAGGTGGAGAGGGGAAATAGCGCCAATCATCATAACAAGAGACAAAGCAGGAATAGAGGATGAAGACATCAAGATAATAGACATAAAAGGCATAGAAGAAAAACTCTCAAAAAGATCATCACCAGAACCATAAAAAATAGTGAGCCAACTAGACTCCCTCGGTCAGTGACTCCTTTGGGAGACAATATCATAGAACTTCAGCAGATCCTCCCTAAATCTATCGGGGCTATCAAGGTAAGCAGGATGCCTAGCATCCTCATATACATATATATCTCCATAGCCCAGTCTATCCCTAAACCTCACCAAATCATCAAGTTCAACAACCCTATCCTTCTCACCATAAACAATCAAGATGGGCACCCTCCTCCCCCTATAATGCTCCACAATCCTTTCATCATCCGTGCCAACCGGAGCTATCAGCAAGAGACCGGAAACCCCGTATTGAAGACCATAATACAGGGCGATGTATCCGCCGAGACTAGCTCCAACAAGGAGAGGCTCACGCGTCAACCCGAGAAGTCCCCGGGCATTATCAATCACCATCAGATTAGTCTTTACCGCACGGGTCTTACCGGTACAGTCACTAGCCCGTCCATAAGGCATATCAACCAACAGAAAAGGAATATTCCTCTCACTCAATGACTGGGGAATACCTATCTCTATCCAAACTCTACTCGTAAATGAGTAGCCATGAAGAAAAATCACCGGCACTCCATCCCCAGCACTATACATATACCTACATCTATAACCATCCCAAACAACATATCCAACCTCCAAACCACACCCACCCAAACACACCACAAATACCCAAACTAAAAATGAAAATATAACCCCATAAAATATAAGAAAACCCAAACAACCCCAAACAAAAACCATCAGTCAAAGAACCCCAGTCTACATACTCAAAACACCAAATAATAACAGGGATACCAACCATCACACCATCAAGAACAATACAATTCAATATACCAAGGTATCTATCTCTGGAGAAACCTAATAATCCTCCTCTCCAACTCAAAAAACACCTCAAATAAAGGAGAGACATACCTCAAGCCACTAAAAGCCATAGACAAAATATCAACATCCCCCTCACCAATCCCCCTAAACAACGGAAGAAAAACCAGATACAAAAACAAAAACAAAACCCCAAAAACAGGCACATTATACAACGAACGCCCAAAATCAACAAACAACCTAAGCAGATACACAGCCAAACCAGACAAAAAAGCAGCAAAATAAATCCTCAACAGTATATAGCCATCAACCCAAACACCAAACCTACTCCTAGCAACCCAAAAACCATAGAAAATCATAAAGAAAGTAGCCAGGACAAGAGCAACAAGAATACCCAAGACACCATAAAAATAGATTAATAAATAGTATAGAGGAAGCGAAGCAACGAGATTTATCACACCCATCCTAAAAACAATATTAGTCATACCGACTCCATTGAAGAAACTACCCAACACAACAGATCCCAAACCAACCAATAGATATGGCAAGGCAGCAATAACCAGATAGAGAGGGGCATCCCTGAAAACAGAGCCATAAAAAAGAAATATGACATCTCTAGACAAAACCATAATGAAAAAAGATACAGGCAAAATCAAAATACAGCTATACCTAACGGCATACCTAAATAACTCTCTAACCTCATTAATCTCCCTCTCCACATCCAACTTGGAGAAACTAGGGAATAGAACCGTGCTAACAGGAAAAATAAAGATAGTTATTGCAGTACTAAGATTGAGAGCAGCGGCAAGATTACCTATATCAATATTAGTAGTAAACCAAGCCAACAAATAATTTTTATAAACCCCGATGACACCTACAAGAATAGAAGAAAGATAAGCGGGAAATCCATAAGTAACCATATTCACAGCCAAATCCCTGGAGAACAATCTATTTTCCACCTTCTTCTTCCTCAAAATAAGAAGATATAATATTAATATCCCAAGGAATATAGCCACCAAATAACTTCCAACGTGGCCAACGATAGCGCCAGTCACAGCATAACCCAACAATATAAGGCCAACCGCGAGAACAAATTTACTTATAGCTTGAAGAATACTCATCAAGGAGCTTCCATCCATACGCTCCAAACCATAAAAAATACTGTTAAGAACACGGAATAATCCACTTCCAATAACTAGTAGACTGGTTATCCTAACGTAGAATGAAGCCTCCGGTCTATTAATCACATAGATAGAGAACCAATCAGAATAAATGAAAAGTATAATACCCCAAAAGAATGTCAGAATAAATTGAAACAGAATTCCGGTATTTATAGAGGTCAATATCTTACTCCAATCACCCGTCCTCCCAGACTCAGAGATAAATTTAGTTAAGCCGATCGATATACCTAGACCGGTGCCTAGAAGAAGTAATGATGCAGGTGTCATGGCCAAGGAATATAATCCATATTGATCAGGACCGAGAAGCCTACCTATCAGAATAGATGATAACGCATTGATCAACGTAGCTAATGTCATACCCACAAAAAGGTAGATTCCTCCGCGTGCGCTAGTCCTCGCTATATCCCTAAGTATAGACATCCCTGATACCACCAAGGCCGATAGTCAAAAATAAAGATATCCCCCCTAAAAAATAATAAATAACCAAAAAATTGTATCGTAAATCCGAATTATAACTGTGATAACTATTTTCTATATTGACATAGGTCAAAGACGGGTATTCATAGGCAAGCATTATGGCCCAATGGCTTTATTTTAGTCAAACAATACTCTAAATAATGCAAACAATAATCATCAAATAATTCAACAAACTATTATTATTAATACGAGAAACAACCTTTAATTACGGAATTTAAAGTTTATATATTTTTTATACATTATTCTATGTGATGACCACCACTTTAATCCATACTCTACGCCTAATTAAGCTAGGCGATAAACTATCATTGCGGAACATGCTCACCGACGTCCAAAACCTGAGATGGATAAGGTCTAGGGCACTCAGGCGTGGAGTATGGAATCGCCTCAATCTACTAGAGAAATACATAGTAAACCTAACAATAAGAACTCTGGAAAGAGTGAGGAGCGAGGACCTCCTCAACACCCTACTAAAGATAGTCGAAAAACTTCTCGACAGATTAATAACGAGATATGAAGCAAGACTCTTAAATCACATGGAGCAGCTTAAGCAGAAACTCCTTGATCTAGCGGTGGAGAGGAGGAGCGCCTCGCTCTACCGGCTGGCCCAAAATCTAGATTACCTATGGACGCAGGCCATAAAGAACATAGCGTCAGAAGACATAGGAGCCTACATACACTATTAATGCATCACCCCAAAATCCCAAGAGCAACGTGAAGACGCGTTCTAAAGGAGCCCATTCCATTCTCCATAAATCCGGCGGAACAAGAAGCTTTATTACCATATAACTATAAGAATATAGTATGTGCGGAATAACCGGAATCATACTCAAAAAGGGAAATGCAGCGCCCCTAGTATATGAATCCTTGAAGAGATTGGAATATAGGGGATACGACTCAGCTGGAATTGCCTCAATAGACAATTTAAAACTATATATGAAGAAAGACTCCGGAAAATTAGATGAGATACACAAAAAAATAGACTTAACAGATATCCCAGGACCACTCGTTATAGGGCATATACGTTGGGCGACCCATGGGTATCCTGATAAGATTAATGCTCATCCGCATACAGATTGTACTAAGACTATAGCTGTTGTTCATAATGGAGTTATAGAGAACTTCCTGGAATTGAGGAGGGAGCTGGAGGAGAAGGGCCACAAGTTTATTACCCGTACAGATACAGAAGTTGTTCCTCACCTCATAGAGGAAGAAATGAATGCTACAGATGATCTATATACCGCGGTATTAAGAGCGGTTAGAAAACTAAAGGGATCATATGCATTAGCCATTATATCCTCCTCAGAACCCGATAAAATAGTCTGCGCTAGGAATGAGAGCCCACTTATAATAGGTGTGGGTAAAGAGGGGATGTACTGCTCTTCCGATATACCCGCCATCCTAGAATACACAAACAAATTCATAACACTAGATAACAGGGAGATAGCTATACTAACCCATGATGGAGTATCAATAAGGAAGATAAAAGATGAACAGGTGGTCTATAGAACATCTTTCGAAGTAGACTGGGATATAGAGCAAGCCGAGAAACAGGGATATCCACACTTCATGCTGAAGGAGATCCATGAACAACCAGATAGCCTCAGGGACGCCCTAAGGCTCCAAGAGCAATACCTAGACCTAGTTACAACGTTCTTGGACAGGGGGAGAGAAATATTTTTGGTGGCGGCAGGGACATCATATCATGCATGCCTAGCGGCATCCTACATGTTCAGCAAACTCGCCAAGCTAACGACATACCCCGTAATAGCCTCGGAATTCATAGATAGATATGGAGATGCGGTCGGTATAGACTCGGTAATATTGGCTGTAAGCCAATCCGGAGAAACTTATGACACATTGAAGGCTGTGGACCACGCTAGGATGAGGGCCGCAACAATAATAGGAATCACAAATAATGTAGCGTCAACGCTAACGAGGGTATCTAGAGCCTACTTGGTCCAGCAATCGGGGCCAGAGATAGGGGTCGCTGCGACAAAGACATTCACAGCCCAACTAATAGTATTGGCACAGCTGGCGCTTAGACTTGCAAAAATAAGGGGGAAGATCTCGCAAGACGAGATAGATGAACTCAAAGAGAAACTCTATAGGATGCCGGAAATAATAAAGGAGACAATAATAATGACGGAGGAAAAGGTAAAGGAACTCGCGGAGAAATACCGAGATAAGAACCTATTCTTATTCTTAGGCCGTGGGATAAGTACGGCTACAGCCTTAGAGGGCAGATTAAAACTCCTAGAAATAACTTATAAACCGGCGTTAGCATTCCCAGCGGCCGAGTCGAAACACGGCCCTATATCTATTGTTGAGGAAGGAGTCCCTGTAATATTTATTGCTCCATATGACGAGACTAGAAAGGATGTTATTGGGAATATTATGGAGATGAAGGCTAGAGGAGCCGAGATAATAGCCCTATGCGAAGAGGGTGACGAGGAGATCAAGGGATTGGCGGATGAATATATTGAGATGAGTAGAGATATACCCGGATTACTATCTCCCATTCCATACGTAGTGCCTCTTCAGCTCCTCGCCTACTACCTAGCGGTATACAACGGTTTAGACCCCGATAAACCGAGGAACCTAGCGAAAAGCGTTACCGTACCCTAATATAGACCCCTCTATTTAGAGTTGGCTAGAGACTATAAACTTAAGGGATACATAAAGAATGAGAAAGACTATCCAGAGAGAATCCCGGGAGACCAGGGAAGCATCAAACAGAAACCTCCAGCTACTAAGAGAAGCTCTCAAAATAGATATTGTATAGCCGGATCATAGATGCACAATAGATATCTTTCTAAAGCAAAATTAGGTAAATACCTAAATAAGGCGCCCTATAACAGTGTAATTAATAAATACCAAAGACACTAAGCAAATAATATGGCGGAGATAAACCTATACGACATAGACCCCGACAAACTAATAACCCAAATAGAAAACAAATACCAACTCAAACTACCCAAAACAATAAAAAGCATAGAAGTAAACGAAGAAGGAAAAGCACTATACATAGCATTCGAATGCCTAACCTGCAGAACACACCACCAAATCCAACACAAAAAGATAACCCTCGTATTCAGCGAGACAGGAGAACTAACAGGAATAAAGATACCCTGCGACGAAGAAATAATATAAAAGATACCATAAGGATTAGTATGAATAGAGATACTCCGGAGACGTTATCACCTATAGTCCTGCCTAAAATACATTTTCATAAATAAGAGAGATAAAATAATATGATTAAAAAGGTCAGACAATTAATAAATACATTTATATCGCTAGATAGTTAAGGGATAAGTGAGGGAATAGAGTTGGTAAAGCCTCAAAGAATTACCGTCATATTAAGAGAGGAGGAGGAAGGAGGATATTCAGTTCAATGCCTAGAATTACCAGGCTGTATAAGCCAAGGTGAAACACGAGAAGAAGCAATCAACAATATAATAGAAGCTATAAAGGGATATCTAGAAGCATTCCCCGAAGAGGCTAAGAGGCTTAAAGGGAAGAAAGAATTATTGGAACTAATTGTCTAAGAAAACCCCAATATTATCATGGAGAGAAGTCGTCAAAACATTGAAAAAGAAGGGCTTCAAAGTCGTTCACCAGAAAGGCAGCCATATGTATCTAACAGATGGAACCCATAAAATAACGGTACCAAGGCACAAAGAGATAAAAAAGGAACACTACTATCGATCATCAACCAAGCCGGGCTAACAAAAGAAGAATTCCTCAAACTCCTCAAGGAAAAGACTAAGTCATTATGACCCATAAAAGGAGAATACAACACCAATACCCTCTTCAAAACAGGATAATGATGAAATCAAAATCAGGAAAAAACCCAATTTATAGATACACCGACGAAACCACTAATAAATCAAACATTTACACCATATTGGCATAGAAGTGAACGAAGAAATAATAAAAACATATGCCTGAACTCCTCCTCCACTTCGCTATACCCTACGCAATAGCAACACCAATAACGGGGCCAAGGAACGCCCTAATAATAGGCTTAGCAGCACTAATCCCAGACCTAGACGCACTCCTATATATCCACAGATCCATAACCCACTCAATAATACCCATCCTAATAATCACAATAACCGCAATAATCCTAACACAGAAATATGGAGGGCCCAAGCCACTAATCTATGGCATAATCCTCGGAGTAATGAGCCACCCAATCCTGGACCTATTCCAGAGCTATACTCCAATCCTGTACCCCTTAATGAAGAATTCCTATAAAATAACCACCGAAGGAATAATCACCATAGGAACAGCAATAAAACCAGAGCTAAACCTAGACATAACCACTATGCCCACACCCTTCACCTCGTTCACCCAACTAGATGCACCTATATTCACGAGCCAAGGCCTAATCATCAGCCTAATTCTAATAATAATACCACTAACAATCCAACAAATAAACAAAGGCAAACAATCTACAGCACTAAACAAAGTAGAAAAAACAATATCCATAGATCCTAAGGGGAACCATATACTCCAATTAATTCCCATTGACGAACAGGAAAAAGTCCATAAAGAAGATATTACGATAGTCATACCAACACTTAACGAGGAGAAAGCCATAGGAAAAGTAATCGACGAACTCTTGGAACTAGGCTATAGCAGTAACCAAATCCTTGTTGTAGACGGAAAATCACAGGATGACACGGTAGCAGAAGCACTAAAACGTGGCGTAAAGGTGGTTCTGCAAGAAGGGAAAGGAAAAGCAGACGCAATTCTTACTGCTATAAAAATAGTAGATACTGACTACATGCTTGTGATGGATGGAGACTACACCTACGACCCCAGTTACATAGAAAAAATGATGAACAAAGCAGGCAAATATAACCAAATAATAGGCGCACGTCTTATAGGTAGAGAAAATATACCCCGACTACACCGGTTTGGAAATTGGATAATAACTAAGCTATTCAACCTAATATTCGGTGGAAACCTGAGAGATATATGTAGCGGCATGTACCTAGTAAAAACCGAAGCAGCCAAAGAAATAATAGGCCGAAGCCACGGATTCAGCATAGAAGCGGAAATAGCAGCTGCAGCGTCAACAACAGGAGAAATAACAGATATACCCATAAATTATAGAAAAAGAATTGGAGACAAAAAAATCTCCTCAATAAAAGATGGCGTAAAGATCGCGTGGAGTATAATAACCCTAAGCTGGACCTACAACCCACTATTTATCCTCTTTGCGCTAGGGAGTCTAGCATTGATACCTGGACTAGGATTAATGGCATACGTAGGTTGGGAGCTTATATTCAGAGGAGTAAAACATTATGTATTAGGAATTATATCCTTAATAGTAACCTCACTAGGAATAATAAGCTTCCTTTTCGCAATACTAACGCTATATCTAAAAAGAATGGAAACAAGACTAAACAGAAGCTACCAAGAATTACTACGTTACATGAATAGAAAGAAATAGTATTTTTTATTCTACAAAAGAGATATGCCATAATTATTTTTATTATTTTAGAATTATAATGAGAATGATTCCTCCAGCGAAGCCATATTTTCCTAAGGAAGACATTGAGGAAATCAAAACTCATGTAGAAAAAATTTTAAGCTCAGGAATGCTAACCTTACATAAATATACTAAAGAATTTGAGAAAAGATTTGCTGAATTATGTAATGTAAAGTATGCGGTAGCTGTGAATTCCGGAACTGCTGCATTAGAAATAATATTAAGAACATTTAAATTAGAGCCAGGAGATGAAGTTATCATTCCTACAAATACATTTAGTGCTACAGCAGCTTCCATAATATTTGCAGGAGGAAAACCCGTATTGACCGATATCGATTCAGATACCTTATGTATAACTGCTGAAGAAGTACAGAAACACATAACTGCAAAAACCAAAGGAGTTATAGTAGTTCATATTGGTGGTTTGATATGTCCAGACATCAAGGCGATAAGAGAAATATGTCAAGATTATGGTCTATTTCTAGTAGAAGATGCTGCTCATGCTCATGGATCAAGTTTAAATGGAGAAATGGCAGGGTCATTCGGAGATGCATCTGCATTCAGCTTTTATCCCACTAAAGTTATAACCACTGGAGAGGGTGGCATAATAACAACGAATGATGTCAATATATATAATTTTGCTGTCAAACTAAGAGACCAAGGAAAAGATAGTTATACAAGCAATCTAATAGTCGAACTAGGTTATAATTGGCGAATGCAAGAAATAAGTGCAGCAATAGGATTAGTACAGCTAAAAAGGTTGTCAGAAATTATATTGAAAAGAAATCATATTAAAAAATTATACAATAATGAATTTAGTAAAATAGATGGATTAGAACCTATAAGGACACCAAATAACATGGTAAATAACTATTATAAATATGTATTGATTTTAGATTCGAATATAAATAGGGACAAATTAAAAGAGGAATTGAAAAAAAAAGGAGTTAAATGCGGCAGCGAAGTATATTGGCCGCCATTGCATCTACAACCCATATATCAAAAAATATTAAATATACAGGTGGGTGAGTTTCCTAATGCAGAAGATGTATGTAGGAGAATGATATGTCCCCCAATATATACGTCAATGACAATAGAAGATGTCAACTATGTTATAGAATCTTTTAAAAAGACATTAGAGAGAATTTAAGAATGGTAATCCTAGTAACAGGCGGTTCAGGTTTTATAGGAAGCCACATAGTAGACAAACTAGTTGAAAAAGGATATCAAATAAGGGTCTTTGATCTGAACAGACCATATAGCGATGATGTAGAATGGTTTAAGGGAGATATACTTAACCTAGAGGATTTACTAAAAGCTTGTAAAGATATAGAGTATATTTTTCATTTAGCAGCTATAGCAGATGTTAATGTAGCTATATCCCATCCTGATCTTTGTATTAAAGTCAACGAATTAGGGACATTAAATTTACTAAAAGCAGCTACAGCAAATGAAGTTGAAAGAATAATATTAGCATCGACAACATGGGTATATGGAAAAACAGAAGGCGTAGTAACAGAAGAAACACCACTACCACCACCAGATAACATATATACAAAAACAAAAATCGGTCAAGAGCATCTAGTGATATCATGGAGTAATAGATACAACATGCCTTACACAATATTAAGATATGGAATACCATATGGACCTCGGATGAGAGAAAATATGGCGATAGCAATATTTGTAAAAAAAGCATTACGGAATGAAACGATAACAATTTTTGGAGATGGAAAACAGGGAAGATGCTTCATATATGTGGAAGACCTAGCAGAAGGTAATATAGCGGCACTTAGTGAAAAGGCAAAATATCAAATTTTGAATATGGCTGGAAAAGAGTTTGTAACACTCAATATGGTTATAGATGAACTAAGGAGAATATTTGACAAAGTGATTGTAAAATATGATATGGAGCGTATTGGGGATTTTAGAGGAGTAATAGTTAATATTGAAAAAGCAAAAATCTTACTTGACTGGGAACCCAGAGTCTCTTTTAGGGAAGGATTACGCAAATATTTGGACTACATAAAATCCGGTAGTGACAGAAAACTCATATAGTTTTATATGCTTATTTAAAATTTAGAATAACAATTAAAAGAGATAAGACTTAATATCAAAAAGGATTACAGAAAATTTTGATAATGACTTTAAATATACTAATATTCACACATCAATACTATCCGGGGATAGGCGGCGTAGAAGATGTTGTAAAATCTATAGCGAAAACATTACTTAAGCGATATTATAACGATGGTGCTGGTTATATTAACAAATTGGTTATCATTACGGGCGATAAAAATAGATTCAATGTAAGAAAAGAAGAAAGAGGGGGTCTGATAATATTTAGATGGCCCGTATTTTCATGTAATAATGCCTATTTTATACCATATAAACCATTAAACCTCCGAAATTTCATAAAGAAAATTGTTATTCAAAATAACATTAATATAGCACATATACATTGTTCACATGCAGTATTTCCAGTATTATCAGGATTATTTGTAAAAAGCGCATTTGGTGAGAATATAAAGCTTGTTTTTAGTATGCATTATCATGGCCACGGTCACACATTGTTTAGGGAGTTCATGTGGAAGTTATGGTATTTTTATGTAAAAAAGCTTATCTCTTTGTCGGATGTAATTCACTGTGTAAGCAATATAGAATCGCAACGTATAATAAGAGATTTTCCTTTTTCTAGTCATAAAATAATAATTATTCCCAATGGTGTAAATAAAGAGATCTACAATTATAAATGGAAAGGAAATGAAAGTGATTACATGTTATATGCCGGTAGAGTAGAGAAATATAAGAATATAGAAAAATCTTTTCTTCTATTAAAAATAATGAATAGATATTACAATAGGAAAGGAATTAAACTAAGAATTGTTGGTGAAGGACCTTATTTAAATAAACTTAAGAAAACAACTCAAAAGATGAGGTTATACAAAGATATAATATTTGATAAGTTCTTGCCTAAATATGAATACTATAAAGTGTTATCAAACGCTTTATTAACAATAAATCCAAGTGAGTATGAAGCTTTTAGCACTTTAGTCGCTGAGTCTTTAGCGATAGGAACACCTTCGATAGTATCTATCCCTATATCTAAGATATATCCAAGTTTTATAAATAACGATATTTCTATACTACCTTTTGATATTCATAAAATATTAAATATATTAGAATTAAAATTACTTATGCCAAAGAAAAAAATAAGTCTTTTATCATGGGAAGATGTAGTAGATAGGCTAATGAACATATATCTTTCGCTCTAATAAGATTTATGAATATTTTGTTCAAATTAGACAATCTTTCCCTGTTATCTATATACATAATAACATTGTTAATATTAGTCATATTCATAAATCTTCGGATCATTCATCAATGGATGTATATAGCATTTATTTTATCAATATGTATTTATCTCTTCATTTTCCTCTCCCATAACAAAGTTAGGAAAAAATGGCGTATTACAATATTAGTAACATTGGGGCTGATAATATGGAATATTTACTTCCTAGCTACAAATTTTAAAATAATCCCTTTTTATGATTCATATTCAGAGTATATATTTATACAGATAGTCAAAAATGATGGACATTTTGATCTAAATCTACCAAGCTTTCCTTATCCCTCACCAGAGAACCCAGGAACATATCCTCTCTTTAGCATATTGACGATCTTTTTAGAGTTAATTATACAGATAGATATCGTAAAGTTGGTTTCCATATTATCATCAGTAAAAGGGTTACTATTGATTTTGTTTTTCTATTTATTTGCAGGTATTTTAGCAAAAGGTCAAAAATTATATTCTCTGATCACTAGCGTATCTATATTATTGCTCATTGCTAACCCTGACGCTGGTTATACTACTATGCACTTTTATCATAGACATTATTCATTAGTTCTTTGTTTTATATTCTTATACCTTCTATTGAGGTATATGTCATATAATGATTCAGGTGAAATAAGAAAATTATTATTATTATTCGCTGTCATTATTCCCTTAACATATATATATTATCCGGTCATCTACATTATTTCCACATTTTCACTCAGTTTTATCTTAATTGTATTTCCCCAAAAATATAATTTACAAACGCATAGAAAGTTAAAATTAATATTAATAGTATCACTTATAATGATTCTAATTACTGAAGTTTGGAATTTTGTCACGACATTTCCAAACCCGTTTACTAGAAATCTTAAATGGTATCTGGACAATATAATTTTAAATCCAAGAGTTAAAAGCCTTGAAATAGATAGATATCAGTACAAGGCAGGTCCTGTTATTCCTACTATCTTAAGACCATATCCATATGTATATTTACTTACATTAAGGGATATATTGTTATGGTTTCCTTTAGTTCTAATCACCTTCATGTATCTATTTAAATTCGTCAAAAGAAAAAAAATAAAACATCAAGAATATCTATATCTAGCGTCAATATTTTCATTCGTACCGATAGTTATCGTTGGTTTTCTAGGAACAGGATGGAGGTCTTTAGAATGGAGATACTACATGATGCCTATGATAATATACTCTGGATCACTAATGTATAGTAAACTTTTGTTTAAAAATAAGTATTTTACAAAAATAATATGGTTTCTAATTTTATCTCTATTTATAACCATATCTTTTTTAGCCCCATTTTCTCATATTTATTTTCCAATCTACCTTTATAGTTCAAAGCTAGATTTTGTTAATATAGGGCATCCAAACCCAAATTATTTTACTATTAGACCTTTTGTGAATAATTATCTTAAAGAAGGATTTTCTATATTATCAGACCACATCTATTTACTCTTCCTCACATTTGATATTAATTATTATAATTATATATATGAAGAGAGAGTTTTTTCCAAATACGGTGAGCAGAACACACTTTTCATAGAGTTCATTAATTTTAATATTCCAATAGGTTATTCAACTAAAAAACAGGTAGAGCTTCTTAACAATATCCGCTTAAATATAAATATCGATTACAATCGTGTATTAGATAGTAAACCATATACCATATATGCTAAATAAAAATTCAATTGCAAATAAGGTAGAAGATGAGTAATTTGAGCAAACACAAGAATTTAATATTGATAACTATTGATTCTCTTAGGGCTGATTATTTATCATGTTACGGACATCATAAGCGGACATCTCCTAACATAGATAGATTAGCACATGATGGTATTCTATTTCTTAACTGCTATGCTAACAGTTGTGTAACTTTTCCATCCTTTATATCTATTTTTACTTCAATTTATCCAAGCATTTATTTACCTATTTATAATAATATTATAGTAACATTACCAGAAGTCATTAAATGTAAAGGTTTTAAAACCATCGGTATTCATTGCAATCCATTTTTATCTAACAAAATTTTTAGAAAGGGTTTTGATGTGTTCAAGGATATGTATTACGAATCAACTGGAGTTGTATCTAGTTTTGCTACCCCATTAAAATCAAGATTACTTAATATCATAATAGAAAAAATACATAAGTATATAAAGAAATATCCAGTTTTATATAAATGGTTTTCTATTTTATATAATTTATATGTCTTAAATGAAAATAAGGACAAAGTTGACGGCGTTGAAATTATAAAAGAAGCCACAAAAGAAATAGAAAAGGTTGATACCTGTCCTTTTTTCTTATGGCTTCACTTTATGGATGTTCATTATAGATATAACACGCCAAGAAATGTATTCGAATCTACTATTGGAAAAAAATATCCATCACTTTTCCGTAGAGCATCTATTTTTTCAAAGATGCGTTTTGCTAGGTTAAGTAATAAAGAGAGAGAAGTGTTAATAAATTTATATGAAAGTTCAATAAGATATGTGGATATCTGCATAGGCATCCTTTTGCGATATCTGATCAGGAAAAACCTGCTACAAGAAACTTGTATAATTATAACATCTGACCATGGAGAAGAATTTAATGAACATGGTTCATACGGTCATTTTAAACCAAAATTATATAACGAGATGTTACGTGTGCCATTAATTATCTATAATGGAGGTTACTCCAGAAAAATAATATATAGGTTAGTAAGTTTAATTGATCTCGGTCCTACAATTCTAGACATATTAGGGATAAAATGCCCAACAAACTTTTTCGGTGATAGCTTAATTCCTCTAATTAATAATTCCTCGATCTTAATAAAACCAGTAATCAGCGAATATAAAAATGATAAACTAAGTTTAATAATTAATAGGTATAAGGCATTGTATGAGGCTGACAAATCGATCCTCGATATATACGATCTAAAAGTGGATCCTTATGAGAGAACACCTATTACCGATAATAAATTAAAAGAAACATTCAATACGAAGATTATTGAATATTTAGAATTGAGAAAGAATATCAAAAGAAATATGCTAAGAAAATTATTAAATACAACCAAAATATCGATGAGTTCAAAGAAGATTGAAAATGTCTAGGAATATTTCAACTCGTTTTCCCTATAAATTTATATATCTTTCAATATTCTAAGAGGCCAATATTATTTATAAAAACTGAAAATGAAAATATTGGTAATTTCTGAGAAGTATTGGCCAAATGGAGGAGGAGCAGAGTTAGCTATACATTGCATACTTAAAATATTGAGTAGACAAGGATTTAAAATAACTGTTTTAGTAGGTAATAAGGTTATTGAGAGATTAGATAATGTCACATATATATATACCCCCTATCTGGACACACCCTACTCGCCGAAAATCCAATTATGGATTAATTTATTAGCTCAGGGAAATCGTCTTAACACCTTAATAAAAGAGCATGATTTGATATATATACCACGACTAGCGTACCCAATTATCGATCAAGCTAGAAAATTTGATAAAAAAATAATAGTTCACTTATTTGATTATCAACCTATAACATATGATGCAGTAATACCATATCCATATGAAGAATGGCGAAAATATAGAACTTCTCCTATTCAAGAAATGAAGAGGATATTAAAGTTTCAAAGATTGAATTATAATATAGTTAAAGCAATTACGCAATCACTTTTATGTCATCTAAATACTTTATCTAAAATATGGCTTAGTCATGCCAATTTAATCATCTGTGAATCTCATCGACAATTTCAAATAATCACTTCTGAACTACCACACCTGAAAAAGAAAGTATTGGTAATTCCGGATCCTTTACCAGAATTTCCTTTTATACATAAAAATAAAAAATGTGACCTATTTCTTTATCTTGGAGGCGATTCCTTTATCAAGGGCATAGAAATATTTGTGAATAAGAGATTATTAGAGTTTCTTAAATCTAATAGCATTAGAATTTTGTTGGCGAAAGTGCGAAACCAGAAATGGAAAAGTTTATTTTCAAAATTAAATAAGAAATATGGTAATATTTATGAAGTAACTGATATGCTTACTTATAAACAAATAAAGACTCTTTATTCTCAAAGTAGAGCTTTACTTTTCCCATCCCATACAGAGGAGCCTCTCCCATCGGTAATCTTGGAGTCAATGCTTGCTGGTACAATTCCCATTGCTTCCAGAAGTGGTGGTACTCCAGAGATAGTTAAGGACACATATGCAGCAAGAATGCTCTTCAATCCAAGCAATATAGATGAACTTATAGAAAGGATGGAACAAGTACTTTCGTTAAATAGAGAGCAACTTATGATTATAGGTAGTACTCTAAGAGACTCTATTCTTAGGAATTTTAATAATAAAAAAACCGAAAAACGGATACTTAAAGTATTTTCTTAAAGCAGGGCATATTGAAAAATGAGAATATATATGGTTTAATGGTCCTTATCATCCCGTAAATCTAGATTGATGCAAAGTTATCCAATTTATTTCCCAGTTTTAATAATATTCTTTCGTCAATATGGTTGGAGATAATAGATATTTCTTACTCCAATGCTTTAAATTATTAAGGCAGGATTTTATGAGAGAGCAACGGTCTCTTTAGCTCAAAAATACTAGAGTCTTATATGCGCGCAATCATTAATTTCTTTTATATAGATTATACAAAATGAGGCCATAAGTGGTAGCTTCTTAATGTCATATTCTTTTATTTGCTAAGATCGGAGGTAATTGATGTTGAATAATATTAGAATATGTATGTTAGCACCAGAATTTCTACCTGTTTGGGGTGGTGTAGGAAGTTATACAGTTGAGTTAGTTAGGCATTTATCTGAAGAAGCAGAGATTCATGTTGTAACTCCCTTTAGAAAAAGCCTCGGCCAATATAAAATATCATCACATGAATATGATTTAACTAAATACTTTAGAGAAAAAATTTATATACATTTCTTAGGAACGGCTTCGGATACTTTTTTCTATAATGCAATATTTCAGTATATAGTAGCAAAATTCGTACCTAGACTTGTTAAGGAAGAGAACATTGATGTAATTCATTCACATACAGCACACATGCCTGATATTATATTACAATTCAGAAATATCAAACCACCTATATTAACCACTATCCATACAACAATTAAAGGACAGAGAGAGGGCACTAAAGAGTCGCGAATGAGCTTTAGAGATCTAGAGCTTTCTGAGAAATTAACATTTTTAATGTATCCAGCATTAAGAACAGTAGAAACCATATACTTTATAAAAGATAGATATTATGTTACAGTATCAAATTGGATGAAGAAAAAACTTTTAAATTATTATCCAAAGCTTAAGAGAAAGAAAATCTATGTGATTCATAATGCGGTCGATGTGAATCTTTTCAGGCCTTCTTCTATACCATTATATATGAAAAAAGCTGAAGGAAAATATACTATACTTTTTACAGGGAGGATGATATCTGCCAAAGGAATTGACACTCTTATTAAATCTATTCCTATAGTGTTAAGAGAGAAAAGAGATGTTATTTTTTTGTTTGTGGGTCCAGGGAATCCATATCCATACATAAAAAAACTTAAGAGTATGAATGTACCGAATTCTTGCTATAAATTTCTTGGATACATGAAATACAGAGAGGATCTTGCAAAATTATACGCCATAGCAGATGTATATGTAGCACCAACTTATTATGAAAACCTGCCCATAAGAGTCCTCGAAGCAATGTCTTCAGAGACCCCTCCCGTGGCTTCAAATGTATGTGCAATACCAGAAGCCATTAAGAATTTCTATAATGGAATTCTAATTTCGCCAGGAAATCACAAAGCATTAGCGGATGCAATTCTGTATCTTTTACAAAATCCAGAAGAGAGGAAGAGAATGGGTAAGAATGCCCGTTTAACTATCGAAAAATATTTCAATTGGAATGTGGCTACACAAAGGTATATAAGGCTCTACCGTGCAATAATAGATGACAATAGATCATGAATATTTTGCAAGTAATATATCAATATGAACAATTAGATGTATATATTTGACCATGGTTATATATGGATATCTATATTCTATTCACTAAAATTAAAGTCCATATTACCTAAGTTAGAAAAACCAAGATGACTAAGTCTTCGAAAATTCTCGCTTTGGGGATTACGCTAAGTATCTATCAAAATCAATTAATTAATGTGCAAGTACTTAAGAACCTAACTGAAACTGTAACGAAAATATTGGTAAAGAAATAGAATGCACATTGCTATTTATCAATTTCTAGAATTCTTCGGAGGTTCTCAAGAATGTGTAGCCAAAGGAATATTAGCTAAATATAGGAACTAACTAGTAACTATTGGTGTCGATATAGATATTCTTGTACCAAAATATTATTCTTACAAAGTCATTAGGGAGCTTTTAGAGCAAGATTTTTTATCACGATCGATGAGATTAAAAAACATATGATATAAGGCTCAATGATGATCATTAACCCGATAGTTTATAGGTGATTTATAAAATAAATTCTAAATATCAAAAAACCGAAAACCTACTGCACTAATAAATGTATTGATTTCTTATGGAGATTCAATAAATACCTCAATTTAATCTCTTTAATTTAATTTTTTAGAGGGACAATAAATTTGTTAAAAACAAAAAAAATAAGAATTGCTGTTCTTAACTTCTGGTCATTAGATAATATTGGCGATAAACTAATATTAGAGGCCTTTTTTGAACTTATTAAAGATTTATTTTCCATATCAAATATATATATATTCACATATGACCCTGAAAGTTTCAAAAAATATGTCAATAAATATTCTGAGAAAATAAGTATTATACCGGCTTTTTCAAAGATTATAAAGGATTTTCTATATAAGCAGTCATATTTGATTAAAATGAAAAAATTATCGACACTAATAAGCATCCTATCTATCTTTTTTTATCCATTAATAATGAAATTATCATTTATTACGAAAGGAAATATAAGAAAAATGAAGGAAAATCTAGAGAAAAGCGATTTAATTTTTCTTATCGGTGGAAATTATATAACTGCTCCTAAGGGAAAAAGTGCTTTTCCGGCTTTAGAGCAATTGGTATCTATCTTTTATGTTAAATTTATTCTCAAAAAAGTAGTGATTATTCTTCCTCAATCTATAGGTCCTCTTGATTATAGATCATTACGTTTCTTGGCAAAAATAATATTATCTAAAGTAGACCTAATTATAGTAAGAGAACATCTCTCTTTTATTTATTTGAAAACGATCTTAGGATTATCTAAAAATATAATTCAAAAGCCAGATCTAGCGTTCTTAAATATGAAGAAAATTAATAATATAAAATCAAACAATCCGGGAAAGAATATTTTAGGAGTAGTATTAAAAGGCTCACATGAATTTATTAGTAATATGAATTTCATAAAAGAAATTGCTAGATCATTATACCACTTATCCAATATGGGATATATTATTTTTCTGATCCCATTTAGTTATATAGAATCCATTGAAGATGATAGAATATTGTGTAATCTAATTTTGAACTGTTTTAACACGCAAAATATCATGATATACAATATAAACCTATCTAGTCTAGATGAAATAAATAAGAAACTTAACTTTATAGATATTATTGTTACGACCAGACTACATCCTGCCATTTTAGGATGCATTATTGGTATTCCATCGATAATACTAGCTTCACCGTATGATTATAAATATTATATATCTGAATATTTGGGACTAGATAAATATAAAATCGAAGTTTCTTCATTCTCAGTTGATTTGTTGGTAAGAACTATAGAGAAAATTACACACGATAGAAATAAGTTAGTGTTGAATTTGAGTAAGGTCTCTAGAGCACTCTTGAGCGATGTGTGCTCAATAAAAAAATTTTTGAAATTACTGTTTATTTTCACATTAAGATATAACTCATAAGCCTGTAATGGCTGAAGTTAGCATAATTCTTCCCACATATAACAGAGCAAAAGTAATAAGTAGATCAATAAAGTCGATTATTAATCAAACCTTCAAAAATTTCGAGTTAATCATTATCGATGATGGCAATGATGATACTGAAAAAATAGTCAAAGAGTTTTCCGATGACAGAATTATATATATCAAAAACCCTAAAAGATTAGGCGTATCATTTGCTAGAAACCAAGGAATTAATATGTCTACTGGGAAATATATTGGCTTTATAGACTCAGATGATGTTTGGCTGTCCACTAAGTTAGAATTTCAGATAAATAGCATTAAAAATTTAGATAATACTTTTGGTGTAGTATATAGTTCTGTTATAATTGAAGGGAAGAAAAGAAAAAAAATAGAGTTTCATGATTTAGGCTCTGGAAATTTATCTAATAGAATATTAAGCAGATGGCCCCCTTTAGGTGCAATACTAATTAGAAGAAAATGTTTCGAAAGAACTGGTTACTTTGATCAAAATATACATTGTGGTGAAGACATAGATTTCTTAATCCGTGTTTCTCAACATTATAAGTTCTATTATTTGGATAAACCCTTACTAATTATATATCCTTCTGATAACAGTTTATCAAAAAATAAATTTCTAGATCTTACAGGTAGAAAAAAAAGAATATATAAACATTTTACTCTTTATAGGAGAAATCCTGTTTCATTAAGTAAAGAATTTTTATATATAGGTTTTTGTTATGCTTTCATAGGGTCAATAAATAATTGTAGAGCTAATATTATAAATGCTATAAGGGTGTATCCATTTAAGCCAAAATATTATATAGCTTATATATTGTCTTTAATTGGAGACTCATTTTTCAGGAAAATAATAAAAGTGATGGGCAACATTATTTAATATGAAATATGAATATATTTAGTATGTTGCTATAATAATATGCAAATTATTAAGAATTCTGATTATATTCAAGAATCTAGACCTCTGATAAGCATTGCTATACCCATAAAAAATAGGGCATGGTGTTTATCATATTTAATTAAGAGTATCGAATCACAAGATTTTCCTAAAAATAAATTAGAAATAATATTTGTAGACAATATGTCTACGGATGGGACATATGATTTATTAAAGAAATGGCAGAAAAAGGCTAAGAACTATTGGCGTGTAGTAATTACCCGATCTACCGGAAACTTGGCGACTGTGAGAAACCTATGTATCAAATTAGCCAGAGGCGATTATATACTTTTTATGGATTCCGATATTATATTTCCTAAAGATGCAATATCAAGAATATATAAACATACAGTAAGAGAAGATATCGACATTTTCCATTTTCCATGTATCCCAGAAAGCATGAACATAACTTTCAAACTATTAACTATTCATGAAATTAGAAATATAGAAAAAGGAGGAATAAAAGAAGTTATGGCCTCTAGAGTAGAATTTGGTTTTACGCTTTTTAGAAGGCGTTTTTTTGAAAAAATAGGTTTCTTTAAGGAAGATTCTAATTTAGTTGGAAAGAGAGGAAATTGGGCTGACATGTTAATAATGTATGAAGCAGATAAACATGGATTTAAAGCATTAGTGGACTATAATATTAAAGTAACCCATTTCAAAGATTTTAATCCTCGAATTTTTTTCAATTATTGTTTATCAAAAGGACATTCTCGTTTTCTTATTAATTTGATTAGAGAAGGTGATTTATTTCATTTTTATAGACTATTATATTATATAATGTTGCCCATAATATTAATAACACCTATTTTTTTAAGAATCCCATATATGATATATTTGCCATCTGTCATATTTTATCTTCTTATATCACTAATATGGAACATCAATTCAAGACCAGACAAATTTACTATTTGTATAGCTCGAGCATTTATGAATATCTGTTGTGGAGTACTCTTATCATATAGTACTATATTATATATATGTTTGAATGCCATTCAACATTTTTATAGTTTACTTAAATCTAAGTAGAAATAAAAGATATAATGTCTAATAAAATGATTATATATTTCTTGGGTCCTGAGGGATCAGGTAAGAGTACCATCATAAACTTTATATATAATTTTTTAAGAATCAAAAAATATAAAGTTAAGATAGTCCGTGAACTTAGTTCGCATCATTTCATAGTTCGATTTTTATTGAAATTTCTATCCCGATATCTTAACATAAGGTTATATAGTATAACATTAGTTTCGAGATTATGGGAAATACTACTTATTATAGACCTATTTACAACGATTTTATTATCTTTTCTTAGAGTCCATATATTCACTAAACTAGGGTATCATATCATTTGTGAAAGGTATCTTATTGATTCAATTATTGACTGCTTATATATAGACTATAAAGTAGGCATTAATAGGAAAATTAAGGAATTATATTATAAATTAATATATCTTATTATTGGAAAAAATAAATTACTAATCTATTTAAACGCAGATTATCAGACTCTAATATCGAGGTATAAAGTAAGAGGAACAAATATTGAACCACATTTATGGATTTTTTTTCAAAGCAAGCTACACAAAAAATTTTATGATATAATTGGAGGATATATGATAAATACAAATGATAAAACTATTAGAGATACTTTTCGTGATGTTATAGGTATATTTAATTTTATATCTTGAAAATTATTAGGTTGATGAATAATATTAAAAGACCCAAAGTTGGAATAGTAGTGTTAAATTATAATGGTATGACTAAGTTCGAAAAAGTTTTCAAAAAATGTGTAGATTCAATAGTAAAAACTTCCTATGATAATCTTAAGATTTGTTTTGTGGACAACGGGTCTTCGGATAATAGTGTAGAATACCTAAAATCTATAAATGATAAAAGAGTTTTTATTTTGGAATTAAAGAATAATTTTGGCTGGTCTGGTGGAAATAACAGAGGCGCAATATTTTGTAAAGACTGCAAGTATATTGCATTTGTAAATAATGATATAGAAATTATCGATCCACATTGGCTAAATAATTTAGTATCAATTTTAGAGACTAACCCAAATATTGGAGTTATCCAACCGCTTATTTATAATAAAGATGGTAGTATTTCCCTAGGTTTTTCAATAGGTCGATTAGGATTTCCCAAGATAAGAAAATATGGAGATATATATAGACCACTTTTTTATGTGTCTGGTGCGGCTTTAATAACTAGGGCAGAGTTGTTTTTCAGAATAGGCGGGTTTGACGAATCTCTTTTTTTACTTCATGATGATTTAGATTACTCATGGCGAATACTTCTAGCAGGATATAAACCTGCTGTTTCCTATTCTTCCAAAGTGTTTCACTATGGTGGTAAAACATTTGGTACGACGTCTCATACCAAAGCAAGACAAATTTACTATATGATAAGGAATAATATATGGCTTCTATATAAAAATTATCCTATAAGGTTATTTTTGCAATATTTATTCCTATGGCTATATGCTATAATTATTAGTTTTCTTTCTAAGGCTATAATCTATAGAGAAACTCTAAATATTAAAAACATAGTCTTGGGATTAATTCATGGTATTTTATTTATGAATCGAAATTCAAATGCTAAGTCACTGAAAACAAGAAATTATGATATCATATTTGAGAGAATGGATAAAAGAATTGATGTGGATCTTCTGGCCCCATGGATTAAGAGGGTATTTAAAATCAAACTATGATTAAATACGTATTAGATTTATTTCAAATAGTATTTTGTTTAGTAATAGATTTAGAAGAAATCTGGATCCCACATTGTTAGTATTAGAATTAATTACGAAACAAGCAATAAAGAACTAGAATTGCTAAATAAAATTTATGGTATAATGAGATTTAGGGATCTTATAGTTACGGCAAAGATTATATTATGATTTTAATGAAATATTTAATTACAGGTGGTTGTGGCTTTATAGCCAGTCATCTCGTAGATTCGTTAATGAAATCAAACATAAAGATAATACTTATAGATAATTTAAGCTCAGGAGTTATAAATAACATTAGACCCTATTTAAAGAGTCTCAATTTGAAATTCATAAAAACGGACTTAAAGAAATTTGATAAAAGGTGGGTCAGATACTTTGATGATGTGAATTCCGTTTTTCATTTCGCTGCTAATCCAGAGGTTAGATTATCTGTAACAAAACCAAGAATTCATTATCAAGATAATATCTTGACGACATTCAATGTATTGGAGGCTTGTAGAAAATATGATATCAAGTATTTAGTTTTCTCTTCTACAAGTACAGTCTATGGTGATGCAAAAGTTATTCCTACACCTGAAGATTATTCACCGCTAGAGCCCATTAGTGTTTATGGTGCATGTAAACTAGCTTGTGAAAACCTAATCATAACTTACTCTAAACTTTATGGTATTCGGAGCCTTATTCTCCGTTATGCCAACATAGTTGGACCACGTAACAATCATGGTGTAATAGTTGACTTTATTAATAAGCTACGAAAAAATCCTAAGAAACTTCACGTTCTTGGTGATGGATCTCAGAGAAAGAGTTATCTACATATAAATGATGCTATCGATGCTACTCTTCACTTATTCAAAGTGTTTAAGGATTCTGGTAATGAGTATGACATCTATAATATAGGTAATGAAGATTGGATAAGTGTTAAGGAGATTGCTGACATTATCGTAGAGGAAATGGATTTAAGAAATGTTAAATATATATTCAAGTCTGAAACCTTAAATGGACGTGGATGGAAAGGAGATGTAAAATTTATGCTGTTAGATATATCTAAGCTAAAATCCACAGGATGGAAACCCAATTGGAATTCATATGAAACTATAAGAAAAGCTGTAAGAGAGGCTCTAAGATGTTGATGCTGATATGGGAATCATAAGGAAATGATTAAGAACTTAATATATACTTTCATTAATAATAACTAGACAAATATGTGACTCTAATGCATTATAAGGAATGCTAAAATAAATCTATATCTAGCTAGGTGAGTAGGCATGCCAAGCCATTCCCGCAATAATTCCCCATACAATATTATATTGATTGTTGTTGATGCTTTAAGAAAAAGAAATTTGGGTTTTTATGGCTATAATAAACCAACATCTCCTTTTCTAGATATGTTCGCCAAAAAAGGTGTAATATTTGAAAATGCATATTCAGTAACGAACGCAACAGACCCTTCTCTAACTACTATACTTACAGGACGATATCCCTTGTCCCATGGGATCATCTCTCATGGAGAAAAAATTACTAGTGACCAGATTTCTAAGGTTCTCAGAGTTCCATGTCTAACAAACTTATTAAAGGGTCATGATTATTATACATTAGCCATAGATATACTTTGAAGGTGGCATAGGAGAGGTTTTGAAATATACGATAGTCAAACCAAAATATCAAAGATTATGAGAGCCGTAAAAAAATCATTTAATTTGCTGACTAAACATATTGCTGGAAAGGAATTATATAGAATATGGCCTTGTACTGCGAAGGAAGTCACCGATTTAGCTATAAGCCTTATCAAAAAGCATTATAAGAAACGTCCTTTCTTCCTTTTAGTTCATTACTGGGATACTCACTTGCCATATAACTATTCGAAAATTTATTATAAGAAATTTATCGATGAATATTCTACCAAAAATAGAAAAATGATAAAAGATATCATATTAGAATTAAATGGAGAGTGGTCAAAGAAATTAATTGATTTTTTTGAATTAAACACGACATTAGGAGAGGTTCTTGCTATGTACGATGCCGCTATGGCTAATATAGATTCCGAAATAAGAAGGCTTGTATATTCATTAGAGAACCTAGGATTAATGGATAAAACTTTTATTATATTTACTTCTGATCATGGTGAGAGCTTGAATGAACATGGAATATACTTTGATCACCACGGACTTTATGAAGTTAGTATTCAAGTGCCATTAGTAATCGTAGGACCTAATATTCCAAGAAGTAAAAGAGTAAGAAACTTCGTTCAACATGTAGATATAATGCCTACAATTTTAGACCTCCTAAATATCAAGACAAACATATATCAGGAAGGAATTAGTTTACATGGCTTAATGAATAATGAGCCATCTGTTGACGAAGCACATAGGATAATTTATGCAGAGGAAAACTATACGCAGAGAAAATTTTCAATACGTATTGGAAAATATAAATATATTATGGCTTTGCACAAAAATAAAGCCAAATGTAATTATTGTGGATATATTCATGGAGGTATCGAGGAGCTATATAATCTAGAGTCTGACCCTAATGAAACTAATAATATTGTAGAAGAAAATCCTGATGTGGTTAAAGAAATGAAAAACATATTAATATATTTGATTAGAAAATATAGACTTGCTGACAAATTATATAATATAAAACAGATGCTTTAAAATTATGTAGACACTTAATTGGATATTTTTTATTCAATATAAATTATATTATCTGAAGTATATTCAATCTTTATAATAGCCTAAAATATTAATTTTTGTATACAGACTTAAACAGGTAAAAGTAAATGTGAGAGTAAGCAAAATCTTACGAAATAAACAGGTATTTGAGACATTCATAAAGGTACCCTATATCTCATCTCTACTTACTATATATTGTGTTAGCAGAATAAGAAGCAGTATGCAAAATTTAGATGAAAACATAAACAATTGGATTAAATTCGTCTATAGTTTTAGCGTGCTAGGAATCTCTTTTAAACCTATTCAGATACCTTATGAGATTAAATCTCTAATTAATATACTTAACAGACTTAAACCAAAGGCTGTCTTAGAAATAGGTACTGCCAACGGTGGCACATTATTCTTATTTTGTAGAGTCGCAAATCCTAAAGCAACCATAATTAGCATAGACCTTCCTGAAGGATATTCTAACTTTATGGTTCCATTATATAAGTCATTTGCCAAATTCGGTCAAAAAATTTGCTTAATTCGTTCAGATTCACATACATATTCTACATTAAATGTTGTTAAAAAAATACTTCGTTGCAATAGTTTGGATTTCCTTTTCATTGATGGCGATCATTCTTATGAAGGCGTAAAAAAAGATTTCGAGATATATAGTTCTTTAGTTAGAAAGGGCGGTATTATAGCTTTTCATGATATTGTTCCTGATTATTATACCCGTTATGGCATACGCACACCGTCTTATACTGGTGGTGTGCCAAAATTTTGGAATGAAATTAAATACAATTACAGATATATAGAGATCATAGAAGATCCTAACCAAGATGGATATGGAATAGGAGTATTATACCTATAGGTATTTTCAAAATTAATAGGAGAAAACCCTAAATGTAATGATTATATTAATTAGATTTCAGTAATAATTTAATTATTGAAAGGCTAATGAAAGGCGTTCTTCTTCACGGCGGTATGGGAACTAGACTGAGACCCCTAACTTATAGTGGTCCCAAGCAGTTGATTCCCGTGGCAAATAAACCAGTCTCTCAATATGTTTTGGAGGATCTAATAAGAACTGGAATTTGTGAAATATCTATTATCTTAGGTGAAACTTTTCCGGAGTTTGTTAAGATGCATTATGGTGATGGTTCTAAATTTGGTGTGCATATCACTTACATTTATCAGGGTAAACCTAAAGGTATTGCGCATGCTATAAGTCTATGTAAGAATTTTGTGGGTGATGATAGATTTGTAGTGTATCTTGGTGATAATTTATTGCAGTATGGTATTGAAGCATATGTCAAGAGGTTTGTCAAGGGTGATTTTGACGCCTTTATTTTGTTGAAGGATGTTGAGGATCCAACTATTTTTGGTGTTGCCGAGTTTGATGAGGATGGTGGTTTGGTAAGGTTAGTTGAGAAGCCTAGGGTGCCTCCTAGTAATTTTGCCGTTATTGGTGTTTATATGTTTAAGCCTGTGGTATTTGATATTATCAAGGATTTGAAGCCTAGCTGGCGTGGTGAATATGAGATCACTGACACAATTCAGCTAATGCTTGAACGTGGATATAAGGTGGGTTACGATTTTGTTGAAGGCTGGTGGCTTGATACTGGTAAGAAGGATGATATTCTGTATGCTAATGCATTGATTTTGGATGAGCGAATCGAAAGAAGAATATTGGGTAAGGTCGTAAATTCTAAAGTTATTGGTAGGGTCTTTCTGGATGAAGGTGCTAAGATTGTTAATAGTGATATTCGTGGTCCATGTATAATTGGCAAGAATTGTGTAATTGAGAATTCCTTTATTGGTCCATACACCAGTATAGGTGATACTTCTAAGGTACTTAATAGTTCGATCGAATACTCTATAATCTTAAGTGAGGCTGTTCTTGAGGGCGTCGATAGGTTAGAGGAGAGTCTTATCGGAAAACATGCAAAAGTTATTAAATCTAGTAAGAATAGAAGAGTGTATAAGCTTAATATTGGTGATTATTCAGAGGTCATTATATGAAGGTTCTAATTACAGGCGCTGGTGGTCTATTGGGTACAAGTTTATCGATGACTCTTGAGTCTTATAACTATGAAGTGTATTCAGGGTATAATGTTAGCCTCCCATTATATGGTAAACCTATTAAAATGGACTTATCCGATCCCAATCAAATTAATCGAGCTTTTGAGAAAATAAGACCTAATATAATTATTCATTGCGCTGCCATCACAAATGTCGACATGTGTGAACAGAAAAAATCCTTAGCATATATAGTGAATTCTATAAGTACCCTTAATCTTATTCTTCAAGCTAAGAAAATAAACTCATTTTTTGTATACATATCTACAGATTATATATTTTCTGGTGATAAAGGCATGTATAAGGAAAATGATGAACCTCATCCCATAAATTTTTATGGTTTTACGAAGTGGATGGGAGAACGGTATCTGAAAACAGTCGATATAGACCATTTAATCATTAGACCTAGTGTTATTTATGGCACAAGACCAGCTAGTGGAAAAATTAACTTTGTACTCTGGCTTCTGGAAGAGTTGACAAGGAATCGCTCAGTAAGAATTGTAACTGACCAATATGTATCTCCCACACTTAATACGAACCTAAGCCAGATGATTATAGAGGCGATCGAAAAAGAATTAACAGGGACCTATCATATGGCAGGAGCAGAAAGAGTATCTAGATATGAATTCGCTATACGAGTAGCTGATACATTTGGTCTTGATAAATCACTAATTAATGAAGCATATATGAGTGATATGAACTGGATAGCAAAAAGACCTAGAGATTCATCACTCGACATATCAAAAGCATTTAGGACTCTTAAGAATAAGCCATTAAAGACTAAGCAATCCCTAGATATATTTAAGGAGGAGATAGAGAGTGCTATCAGGAGTAATAATTAAGCCATTAAAAAAGTTCGCTGATGAAAGAGGATTTCTCACTGAAATATATAGAAAAGACTGGAAAGATCTGTTCGGAGATGACGAGATAGTTCAAGCGAATCTATCCATCACATACCCTGGTGTAATCAGGGCTTGGCATAGGCATAAAAGAGGACAAATTGACTACTTTCTTGTAATAGAAGGGATCTTAAAAATATGTGCATATGATGAAGAAACCAGAAAATTGGATGAAATAATATCTACAGGAGAAAATCTCCAGCTAGTTAGGATACCTGGACATTATTGGCATGGAATAAAAGCCATAGGTTGGAGGCCAGCTTACCTGATTTACTTTGTCAATAAATTATATGATTATTCTGATCCGGACGAGGAACGGCGGCCCTGGAACGATCAAACAATAATACCTAAAATAATTAATGGTCGCAAAGATGATCCTAGATGTGGTAAGCCTTGGGACTGGAATTATCCTCCGCATAAGTGAATAGGATGAAGATTCTAGTTACGGGCGGATTAGGGTTTATTGGCACAAACTTTATAAGGTTTATTTTTGAGAATTATAGGGATATAAGGGTTGTCAATCTAGATAACATATCTTATGGCGCGAATCCAGCTAACTTGAAGGACTACGAGAACGACTCGAGGTATAGATTTGTAAAAGGAGACATCAGGAATTATAAGCAAGTCTGTAAATTAATTAATGATGCGGATGTAGTGGTTAATTTCGCAGCAGAGACACATGTGGATAGGAGCATAGCTAACCCCCGAATATTCCTTGAGAGCAACACAATCGGATTATATAATATTCTAGAAGCAGTTAGACAATATAATCCCAAAGCCAGAGTTATTCATATTTCAACAGATGAGGTGTATGGGGATATCCTAGAGGGTTCATTCACAGAAGACTATCCATTAAAACCTTCATCGCCTTATTCTGCATCTAAGGCTGCCGCAGATATCTTCTGCCACGCTTATCATAGAACATATAACATTGATATAATAGTTACTAGATGTACAAACAATTTCGGTCCTTACCAGTTTCCAGAGAAGCTTATTCCAAAGACAATAATAAGAGCAAATATGAACCTAAAAGTACCCATATATGGTACTGGTCAGAATGTAAGGGACTGGATCTATGTTTTAGATCATTGTGAAGCGATAGATATGCTAATCTATAAGGGGAGACCAGGAGAAGTGTATAATATTTCATCTGGTAATGAGTTGGAAAATATTAAGCTAGTCAAAATGATATTAAGCCTGATGGGGAAAGACGAATCCTTAATTGAATTTGTAGAGGACAGACCAGGTCATGACCTAAGGTATAGCTTGGATTCGAGTAAGATTAGAGAAGAGATAGGTTGGAAGCCCAAATATAGTTTTCGAAAGGCTATAGAAGAGACGATAAATTGGTATCTAAGTAATAGAGCTTGGTGGGAACTAATAACAGATAAACGATTATTGAATCCGACACCTTGGAAATTAAAGTGGTAAACTTTAAGAAATAAAAAATGACAAAATATATATCAACTTTAGTTGAAAAAATTTTATGCTAATATATACTAAATAGTTTAACGATTAGAAGTGAATGATTAATAATAAACTGACATATATATCCTTATCACTCTTTTAATACATATGTAGGAGTAAAATGAACACATATCTATCATATTAATAATCCAGAAACATTTCTTTTTTTATTCTAGCTACTAATGGTCGAATAGGAACCTTATAAGATCGAAAATGATAAGCTGAAACTAAAATACTATCACATTCTAGCCAAATAAATGGAACCTTAAGCTGACACCCTCTTAAAACAAGTGCTGAACAATTGACAATGGGTCTTTATTCATACATAAAATATAGATTATAAATACTGATCTAATGATGGCATGAAATTTTGCATATCCGTCAAATATGAAGATATGTCTTATAGCTATGTATAAATTGACTTTGGTGGCTTAAATCGATGCAACTTCCTATGGCATCAATACTAGTTGTTAACTATAATAGCTATAAAATTAGGAATATTGTTAGGGAATGTTTAAAGAATATGTTTGCTCTACATTATAGGCCTCTCGAGATCATAATACTTGATAATGCTTCTATGGATGGCAGTATAGATTACATCGAGAATTTAATTAGAGAGGCGGCTCCCGAGGATATAAATATTAGAATAGTTAGGTTATCCAAGAACTTCGGATTTGCAAATGCTAATAATATTGGATTTAAGCTGATTGATAAAATGAGTAGATATGTCATTCTGATGAATATTGACTTAGCTCCTGAGGCGGGTTCATTAAGAGATCTAGTGGATCACTTAAATAATCATGATGATTCTCTAGCTGGTGTTCAGGGAAGAATTTTGTCTTGGGATGGGAATTTTATCGATAGCTGCGGTGGTATAATCGATAAATATGGTTTCAGACATAGTCTTGGCCAATTTTTGCGGCACGATCATTATATTCCAGAGACTTTTATTACTTATTGTGATGGTAGTTATGCTATCTATAGAAGAGAGGTTCTGAATAAGGTAGGTGGACTGTTTTTTCCATATTTCTTTATGTGGGGTGATGACTATGAGCTGGGCATACGGCTCTGGAGACATGGATATAAGTTAAAATATGTGCCAATTACTGCAGGTAGACATTATAGATCGGGTATAGTAAAAGGTTATCTAAGGAATCCACATTTGAGATATTGGATCAGGAAGAGTGACATATCTGTTTTACTAATTTACGAAAGATATATATATGGGATATTATTTAAAATACTTCTATCCTTACTTGAGTCTATTCTTAGAGCAGATAAGTATAAATTACGTGGTATAATAGATGGCATGCTATTGGGTTGGATAATTAGAAAATTCAATTCTAAATTTAGCTGTAGGAATGGGGAGTTAAGGGTAAATATCAAATTATCGAGGTTATTAAGGATTTGGGTGAAGTATATATTCAAAAATAGCCATCATAAGGAACCCTATAATGAACTTTCTAGTATCATAACGAAGAAATTAAGTTATATTAAGCTTAATAAATAATATATGTCTTAATGGATGTTTATCACTAATTATTCAATATCAATATTTACAATGGATGTCCTTATAACTATTTTCTAGAGGTGATATCCATAGAGATATAAAATTGGAAATCATTTATTAGTTTATAAGATTATAATGGATACATGTTATTGAAGGAAGGGGTTAACCTTATCCTTTTCGTCATAATAAACCTCATAAATGGTAATTAGTACGAATGAAATATAAGTCATAGTATTCTTCTTGTAACAATTTAGAGTTTGAAGCTGAAATTAGTATTCGAGAGAGTGTTAGAGAGATATGGAATGCATTATTAAATGGTGAGATAGATCCCGATGACCCTAGAACAATAACGGTTAATTGGTATAAACATTTGTTGCATATGCATAATTTGCTGAAAAATATCGAGATCGACGGTAATATATTATAAAAGATATTTTTATATCTGGTTATTTATAGTAGGCTTAAACCCATAGTATACTTCAAATAGTATCTAATAATAAATTTTCTAGTTGATAGGATAATATTTTAATGTAGTCCGTGGTATGGAGATGGCTAGAAAAATATATTTTATGGAACCAAGGATATTGATAGATGTATTACTAGTATTAGCATCTATTATTAATTCTCTCTTAATTTTTTCAGCTATAGACATCTCTATTCTGAATATGTTACTATCTATATTAATATGCTCATTTTTACCTGGATGGGTCTTGACTAGGTGGCTGAACCTTAGAGTATCCTTATTGGAATCCCTAGTTTTGTCTTTCCCCTTGAGTGCAGGTATTACTTCCATATTATTTACATCTCTATATTTGGCTCATGCTGATTTTAGGTATATCTTCGGCGTAACCTATCTATTGACTTCACTAATTCTACTAATCAGAGTTGTCACTCTAAAGAAGGATAAGCTGATTGTCTTCTTGAATATCACTTTGCAGTATATTGTTGAGTCTCTAGCATTAATGATAATCATATTCTTGATTGGCGTTATATTGATTATTATTTATCCAAGAATGGCTTATCTTCCAGGTGAGGATATAGTTACGCATTATTATAAATCTATTATGCTGATTGAGAATTTCAAGAACTATAATTTGGCAACGATATGGTTTAATCAATTATTAGCTTCAATATATAGTCTATCTGAAGTGAGTTACGGTCTATATCAGTCGTCAACGGCATTTATGAGCATAATGCTCATAATAGCATTTTATATAATGTCTAAAGCATATCTTAATAGTATTCATAGGTATTTGCCTATACTATCCACGGTGATATTTACTTTTTCAGCTGGATTTGGTTTTCTGAATGTAGCTTTTAAGTATCTAAGCTCTAAAGTTATGTTGAGCAACTATAGAGCTCTATATGATATTATTGCAGTATCATATTGGGATATTCCGTCAGGAGGTGCATTAGCCCTACTAATTTGGTTTAGACCTATAACAGTGGGTTTCATAATCTTATTTTGCTTATTATTTCTCCTCAAAACCGATAATATGGGTAAATTCAGTTATATTTTCGTTGCTTCATTCTTGGTGCTTGTTTTGGGTCTAGTGCATCTCTCCGAAATGATCATATTTTCTATCTTAATATTATCACTATCTATAATATATCCCGATATAGAACTACGTATTAAGGAATCGGCAATTTCGGTAACGATAGGCTCTCTTTTTTCTATTCCTTTTTTCAATATGTATAATGCTTTAGGTATGAAGTATTATAATATTGTTGGATCATATATAGTATTTCCCTTTATATTATCTGTGTTATCATTGTTATTTCTATATAGACCTCGCTGTTTATCTTTAACCAGATATCTCAATAAGGCATGTCACAAGATCACCGCCTTTTTACTGATATATTTTGGTTTAGCCGTTGTATATTGGTTATTGAGCTCTGATAAACTTTTATATATTATTCAAATATCTAAGGTGTACTTAGCTGTCCCATGGATTATGTATCCGGTATTGCTAGGGATAAATGGAATATTGGGTCTAACGGCGATACAACTCTTAATGAAGAAAAAAGTTGGAAATCCACTGGTTATATTCATAATATTTATATTTCTCTTGATAGTTATAGGCAAAGCAACCAGTTATCTTCGTCTCATGGGATTTTGGGTTCCTTATAATGAAAGGAGGATGCTTCCCTATATTCATTCTGCATTATCAGTTTTATCGGCTTTCTCACTATATGTCTTATATGAAAAGCTAAAAGCTCGTAATATAAGAAAAATTGTTTCAGTCTGGAGCATTTTACTAGTAGTCATTCTCGGATCAATTTCCAGCATGGCGAGTGTCTTATTCTGGAATGTTTATCTAGATAGATACCAGTTAAATGAAGATGAAAAAATGTTGGTTAGTATCCTTGATCAGAATGTCGATGCTAACTCATATTTATTGGGATTTAGCCATCGATCCCTTACAATATCAAGGTTCTCAAGAATTCAATCTGTAATTTTTAGGCAAAGACATTTTATATGGCCTGCGTTATCTCCTGATGTAGTATTGTCCTCGTTAGATGTAAATAGGCCGATCGTGATATTTCTATCTAAAGAAGATATACAAAAACTAGATTTGGATTATGATGTATCTTATGTCAGACACTTACTGAATATAGGCAAGAATATTTTTGACGGATTATCCGGTCGAATCACTCTATTGGCCAATTTGACTTCGCCTAAAAAGGGAAGTGATATAATAATTGTTATTCCCAATACAGTTGATGAGGATTCTATAGATCCCCTCTATTATATTTATGATATTCTTTCTTATGGTGGTTTGGAATATGATAGTGTTTTAATATATGATATATTCAGATTAAAGAAGGCTAATACTTTGATTCTCCCTAATGAAGAAGTATTATTTGATCTAAATGGGTATAGTGAATATATCTCGTTATGGGATAAAAAGATTATTATAATGAATGTAAATAATAACTCGGATACGGTCTATAGTATTCTTAAATATCCCTATAAAATTATCGGTGAACTTAACCTTGGAGGATCGATACCATATATCTTTAATATTTATTTAAATAAGTCTGAGGTTCTATTCGTAGACCTAATTCCAATAATCCGGCTATATCAAAATGGTATAATCACTAATCGTGATATATATAGTATTTTTAGAGAAGTTATTGACATTTTATCAATCCAATCGAAAGAAGTTCTCGAATTAAGTTTTCTAAGCTACGAAGGATTGTCATTTAGAGAGCTGAGGGTTGGAGGCTATATCAATTTAAGTGCGACTTCTGGATTTATCATATCACCGGACCGACATGAAATTTATTTGAGGATAAATGATAAATCTCTATATTATGGTGATATCAGATATATATTATTTCTTGATCTATCCAGCATAATCATTAAGGGAAGTGGATTAATGAGCAACGCGGGATATGGGCGATATCTAAATTTTACAGTTCTGAACCCTATTGTTACGGTAAATGGTTCTACTGCAAGAGTACTAATAGTTAAAAGTGATTATTCTATGGAAATGTTACAGGGCCAATCAATTATAATTACTGCAGATAAGTTGACCACAATTCTGAACGGTGTCAATCTAAATCTGAGGGGTGATATAATACTCAAGAATGTATATCCACAGAATGCTATAGTTAATCGATACCCATTTCTAAAGGTAGTAGATGGAGGGGATATTACATTTAAAGGAGAATTATCGGGAAGAGTCCTTTTCTCGGATGTCTACACTTTTCTATATGATATAGTAATCGATGGTCTTCCACCGCCACCTTATGATGACTTTATCGGGATGATAATAGTCATGCCTATTACACTTACTATATTTATTATCTATATAATATGGATAAAGAAGAGATGGAATATATTTAATATAGTTGGTAAAAAAGAGCGGTAAATAAATGATGAGGTAATTATATGAGTAACATGAAGGTTAAGCCGGCTATTATATTTTTCCCTTGGCTATCGCTATCTCCATATATATACTTAAGTAATCTAATTAGAATCATAGCTCCCATTTCCAAATATGTCTTTATGATAGGAGGGAACACTAATAGGATAAATAATCATTCATCAAATGTTATATTAATTGATGTCGGAATCAGAATGCATCGATTAAAGGATACCAGACCCGTCCTCCTATCCATACTAATATGGCTTATAAAATCTATTTCAATACAACTCATTCAATCAATATATTTAATAAGATTAAGGAAAAGGGTCAATCTGGTTATATTTTCAATGGCATATCCCTACATGTTGATACCACTTTTCATATCTAAGCTACTTAGGTTACCCGCTATGGAGCTGGTCACTAGAGGAAGACCTTCTTCAGCTATAGGGAAGATCATGCGGATACAAGATCCACTATTATTTAGATTATTAGACGGCATGCCGCCGGAATCGAACTCATTAATTATGGAGTTAAATCTAGATAACTACAAACATAAATTGCTACCGATCGGGCTTCTACCCATTGATTTTAACAAATTTAGAGTTTCCAAAAAATATTCTGAACGTAGAAAGGTGATCGTATTTATAAGTAGATTGATAAGAGAAAAAGGGACGGTAGAATTTGTTAAGTCGATATATATAGTTTCCAGAAAGCTAAAGAACTCTTATTTTATAATTGGCGGTGATGGTAAACTAATAGAATGGGTTAGGAAAGAAGCAAGTAAATTAAATAACTCGCATGGAGCACGTGTCCAGGTGGTAGGCTGGATAGGGGAAGACCTACCTGATTATCTAAATGAAGCGAAACTATTAGTATTGCCAACCTTCGAAGAAGGTTTGCCTAGAATTGTATGTGAGTCGATGGCCTGTGGAACTCCGGTATTAGCATATTCCTCGGGAGGAATACGGGATATTATAAAGGATGGGGAAACGGGTTTTATCCTTTCATCTATAGACCCGATATATATAGGAAATAAAGTAGTTGAGCTTCTTAGCGATGATTCATTGTTGAATAAGGTTAGCGAAGACGCTCAAAGAAAAGTATATGATAATTTTAACCATAGAGTAGCTAAGAAAAATTGGATAAGAATTCTTACATTGATGAGCTTAGCGGCGTGTAAGAAATGAATTCTTTCAATAGAAGACTTATTGTTCTTACGGGAATAGATGGATCAGGAAAAACAACCCAATCTGTTTTATTATATAATTTTCTGAAGGATAAGAATATTAATGTAGGCCTGATACATTATGAAATGAGCTTTCTATTCCACAAAATTCTATGGTTAATGATATTCTTCAGAAGAAAATTAATGGGTATTCGGAATACGAATAATGACCTTATTAATGATAAAGCTTCAATTGTCAGGACCAAGAAACTTATCGAGAGGTTCTTTATTTTTTGGCTTTATCTCCTCGACACCATATTTTTCTATAAATTAAGGTTTAGAAAAGCTCTTAGCCGTTATGAGTTAATTATATTAGATAGATATCCAATAATAGATGGTATATCATATTTATGGTTCCATGGTCTGAATCCATATTTTGTATCTAGATTCTATCTAAAGGCCTTTCCTAGACCATCTATAGTACTTTGTCTTAAGACGAGTCCGGAGGTTGCATTTGGAAGGCGGAAAGATATGGGTCTTATTCGCTTAAAGATCTATGATATGCTATTGAAAACTATTCTTGATAGAATTATTACAAGGCATTATGACGTTAATGTAATATACATTGATGCACATTACCCTATAGAGCAGGTTCATAGACAAATAGTTAAAGAGCTGCAGATAACAATTGATATTTAGAGTAATGTTTTGATAATTAATAGGGATTTAGCTCTATAACTGGTGATATATCTGATTAAGGTAGTTGTTATCGGATCAGAGATAAGGCATGAAGGTGCCTTTGCAGCAATTTTGAAGATATTTGGCATCGAATCTATCTATATACATTTCAATGGAGATTGGCTTAGGGATATAGAGGGGTATATTCCTGTAAAAGCCGGAGGAAAACCTACATCATTAAGAATATATCAATTTAAATCGAATAATATAGTCTCACCAAGATATCTAAATCAATTATACGATGACATTCGAATAATAATAGATGAGTTTCAACCTGATATAATATCTTCCACTCAAGGATATCCCCTTTGGTACGTAGCAAAAAAGGCTTCATCTGAGATCGATAAGCCCCTCTTACTTAGAATATGGGCGTTAAATCCGACGAAAATAATTAACTATATAGCCTATAAGAAAATTTATTTAGCTATATTTTACCCAAGTCTTATTCAAATGCTTTTACAGGCCAACTTCTCAACCGCCAATATGTCTTTGGACTCTAATATCTATAACTGGATCTCTAAAATGAGTGTAAAACCAAATTTTCTTGTATATCCTTCATATTTACAGCTTCTTATATATAAACAATCAGTCGATTCTTTAATTGAGTTTGTGGATAATTTGAGTGACGGATATATACTGGTTCTTGCTTGGCTATACAATGATAATCATCCTAGGGTCAAATTGGGAGGTGAATTGCTTTTAAAGTTGGCTTGTAGGGTAGCTACTTATAATAAAGATATTCCGGTACTTGTAGCCGGAGTAGATAGGGATGAGGCTCTAGATAGGTTGAATACATCTATTCTTCCTGGAAACTTATATTTTATAGGGGGCTGGTTGAGGGATAAAGAGCTGGAAATTCTATATCGAAACGCTAAATTAGTGATGATACCTTTCTATTTTACCTTATCCAATAAATTTCTAGAGGCATTAAGCTATGGTGCTCCAATCATAACCAATAGCACTACTATTAAGTTATATCCAGAGTTAGGAGATGATGGGTATTTTATAGTGGAAGATGATTTGAATAGGTATCCCATGGTTATAAGAAGATTGATTCGTGACGATGACGAGTTGGAGAGATTGAGGGAGGGGTCTCGAGAAGCGTTCCAAAGATTTTTCTCAGCCGAATCGACAGGACCTATAGCTGTCAGAATAATAAAATCCCTACTGGAAAAGTAGGTAATTTCTCAGCACATTAATCTTATAAATGCGGTTTAATGGCGATTTATCTTTCTAAGGTTATTTGTTAGATGAATAGTTTAGGGGGTGGGAAGGTAGTTAAGGGTAATATTTATTAGGCTTTAGGTGTTAAGAACATATTTGTATATGATTCGTGTACCTATCAAGGCTATAAGTGTAATTTGGGTTGAGGATTCGTTTCTAGTATTAGAGGATAGAGGGAAGGATTTTGGGATAGCATTTGTATATAAGGATGGAAGTTTTAGCCGTAGTAGAATAAGTTTGAAGGGTAAATTAGGATACATACTTCATATGGATAGTGACAATAAGATTTATCTATCAATAGATTCCCATCTCATGGTAATAGAGACAGATAAACCTAAAACCATCGTGAAATTGGGTTCAAAAGGGAATTTCATTTGGTCCTCTGTTTCTATAGATGATGTTCTATATGTAAGTGAATATGGAGACCCTCCTACCTTTATTTATAGAGTTAAGAATGGCAATGTCGAGAAAGTTATATCTAATCAGGAGATAGATATTAGTTCCAGACATTTCCATCAATTGGCTTTCGACAGAAATACTTCCAAAATATATGTCTCTCTAGGCGACGCTAACAGAGTCCGTATCGCTGTTTCCGATGACAAGTATACAAATTGGAGGCCTTTTTATACGGGGGTATGGCAATTTACGCCCATAAAAATATTAGGTGATAGACTTATAGCTGGGATGGATTCTAAATTGGCTAAAGGGGGAGTAGGTATTTTCGATCTTGAATCGGCGTCTCAAAGATTCATCTTCTTTAAAGATTCTCTGCAAACATCTATGGTACAATTCTGTGATCTTCAATACTTTAATGGTATATGGATAGGTGGCCTCGGTATTCCTCAAGCATATATCCTTTCTAAAGACTTGGCAATATGGCATCTCATCTATCTAAAGGATATGAGGCTTAGTTTCGATCATAGTATGAAGCTTGCTGTCGGAAGGGACACAGTCGCTATACCGATGAACAACTCTCTATGTCTCTTATCTCTTGAGGATTTAAGGGAATATATGGGGAATCCCCCTATTATCATGCCTCAATCTGCATATTTAACCCGTTTGAAAGGAGCCATTTCATCATTAAAGAGAAGAATTATTTTCCATGCATAATTAAGTAAATCATTGCTACTATATTTTTAGATTAACATGACATCGTACATCGATATCAGAAAGTGTATTCCAATAATATTTTCAATAACGATGCAAAGGCCAATTGCTAGCGATGAACATCTTTATCAGGCTTTGAACGATGAGGTTCATTTAAGGTCAATTCTCAGGACAGCTATGAATAATAGGGTATTATATACTTTTGTAGCAAATCTATTGGAGACAGGGATTGCAGATAGATATAGAATTGATCCAAGGAGCCTTAGGCTATTGGAATTAATATATGTTAAGGGGCGGTCTATCCACACTAAAATGGCGAAGACGCTTGATTTATTAGCAAGAAGTAGGTCGCAAATTATCTTAATAAAAACATTTCCATCTATCGAAATAAATGCATTGACCTTTGATATAGATATAATGACGATAAAGAAGAAAGATTTATGGTCACTATTAGATTATTTAAAGATATATTACTCTCCGATAATGATAGAGGGTGGAATCGAACTCCGCCCAAGGAAAAGAGATCTTCTTCCAATCGATATATATCACGATTTTACTCATAACGGTGTAAGAGTAATAGACCCTGAAAACATGTGTATAAATACCAAAGAGCATATGTTTGAGGATACTATTTTCAAGACACCTGATACATCTGGAGAGACCTTACTATTATTTTCACAGATAGTTTTTCAGAATAGATTTATTACGATTAATGATATTCTCCGGTTCATACTATTGTCTAATAAAAAGGATATCGATTTGGGAAAGATACTTTGGGAGGTGGAGCGGTTCAATTGGAGTCGGGCTTTTTTCGATGCCTTTACTCGTATCATATATTTATATGAAGGATTATTACGGAATTCGTATAAAGTCAGATTGCCATACTTCCTCCATTCCGCCTCTCTCCTTGTACCTAACCGTGCTACTTCATGTATTAATAATTTATTTATTGATAGTGTCAATAAGCTGAGGTTCTATCTCTTCAAAAAAATCCCTATATATAGTGATTGGATAGCAATATAATATAGGAGTTATATTGCACTAACACGGTATACCGCGATAGTAATATAACTATTATATATCAAATTTATAATATTTTATCGGAGCTTATCAAGGGTGCGAATGTTTGCATAGACATAAGATCGTGTTAATTACAGTGACCTATAATTCCAGTAATTTCATAGAGGGATTCCTAGAGAGTATAGTTAACAGCTCCATGACTCCCTATAAGTTGATAATTATAGATAATAACTCTCTAGATAATACTGTAGATATCATTAGGAAGTTTATCAGCGATTATAATGAAACCATAGATATAGAGATTATCCAGAATACAGAGAATCTAGGATATGCCCCCGCAATCGCAAAAGCTATAGAGTCAATAGAAATGGAAGCAAGAGATACCTTATTATTAATCTGTAATTGTGATGGATATTTTGACCCTAATTGCATAGAGAGATTATACAATTTTTATGTAGATAAAGCTCGGCGGCCTCTGGCTGTCCAGCCCCTCATACTTAGGCCAGATGGAAGGATCGATTCTTACGGAAATTTGTTCAATAAATTTGGCTTAGCATGTCCCGATATATTAGGTCCAAAATATGGTTTACGGCATTTTTATATTTCTGGGGCATGTTATTTGATTCCGTTATCTCTCTATAGATTGGTTGGGGGACTGGATAAGAATATATTTCTGGGGGCTGATGACCTCGATATCTCCTGGAGAATACGGCTAATGAATATGGATATTGCAGTATGTGGAGATGCTTATTATTATCATTTTGGAGCTTCTAAACAGAGAATTTTATCTCCCGTACGATATTACTGGAGTGTCTGGAGTATCTTTTATGCTATGATGAAATCCCTATCTCCATATAATCTGGTGAGGCTACTTCCATTTAGTTTCTTTCTAAACTTATTGATAAGCCTCTTACTAACCCTGTATAATGTATCCATAGAATATGTACATAGTTATCTAAGGGCGGTAATGAAGTTATTCTGCTCATTACCAGTAATTAGTGATAATCGAGCAATTACTCAAGGGATTAGGAGGATTGATGATGATGAAGTATTTAAGAGTTGTGAGTCTCTTGCTAATGCTGTTAGGATATCTCTCCAACGATATCTAGGCATAGAAACCGTCTAGTTCTCTCCTATTCAATCGATTCTTTATATTCATTTATCAGAGGCAGCTTTTTGGTCATTTAGTGATTTAAAGTGGGTATGTGATATATTTTTTGATATGCGTGCAATTATACATGTCGTTAGTACTTTCCCCCCTTATCAGAGTGGAATGGGCAATGTAGCCCTCAATATCTCGCTTGAATTAATAAATAGGGGTTACCGGGTTAAGGTGATAACTCCCCTTCTAAAGAAAAGAGGAGACACAAATAGTGACTATATTATCGACGAGAGGCTCGAAATAATTAGGCCGATACCCATGTTAAGGTATGGTAATGCGATGCTAATACCTTCTCTATATAATTGGATTAAGAGGTATAGGGAGGATATAGTTATCCACATGCATTATCCCTTCTACCTCTCGGATTGGCTAATTAATCTGGCATCGAGATTGAAGAATCCGCCAAGTTACATATTGACTTATCACCTCGATTCTCAAGGTAAGTCTATTCTAGATCTATTCTTTAAAGGATATGATTATACGATTGGTAGCGAGTTGATAAGTAACGCCAGCTGGATAACTGTTTCATCCTTAGATTATATCAGGTATTCACGGCTTAGACATATCTTCAGGAGGAATATGCACAAAGTCGTAGAGGTTCCGTTGGGCGTTGATATAGATAGGTTTAGACCTGATATAGACGGCTCTGTAGTTAGAGAAAGATATGGAATAGAGCCTGATGATAAGGTTGTTCTATTTGTAGGGGCCTTGGATAGAGCGCATTGGTTCAAGGGAGTAGAATATTTGATTAAGGCCGCCGGGAAGATAAGAAGGAAAGATGTAAAATGGCTAATCGTTGGAGAGGGGGAACTCCGGAGTTACTATGAAGGGTTATCATCAAAGATGGGGGTTGCAGAGTCAATTATATTTGCTGGTTGGGTATCTAACGAGTCCCTCCCCCTATTCTATGCTGCGTCGGACCTCTTAGTCCTCCCCTCTATTAATATGGGTGAAGCTTTCGGATTAGTTCTACTGGAGTCCATGGCTTCAGGTAAACCGGTAGTAGCCAGTTATCTTCCCGGTGTCAGGACTGTAATAGATCATGGTAAGGATGGTTTTCTCGTCAGACCTAGGGATGTAGATGGCTTAAGCAGAACCATAAGGTTTATCGTAGAGAATTTGGATATGGCTAGAGAGATGGGTAACAGAGCTAGGAAGAAGATGGTCGAAAAATATTCTTGGAAGGCTGTGGTTGATAGGCTTGTCGAGATATATAATACTCTGATATAAATTTTATTATTGATACTATGAGGATATGTTTGCTAGGCGAATCCCATGGTCCTTTAGATGAGGCTATGAGAAATACAACCCATTATCTACATAAGTATCTCTCTAGAGAACATGATGTATTGGCCATCGACCTCCGGACTATATATAAAGGTAGTGAAATCCAGAGGGTGAAGAGGTTTAGACCCGATATTATCCATTATATTCATGGTCCCACGGTATATAGTTTTCTAATAAGCAGGTTATTATCTAAGTTTTCAGATGGCCCTAAGGTTGTTCTTCATGCTACAAACCCTGATATCCCTATATTTCTAAGGGGTATTCCTGTGAGGTTTAAGCCTGACATTGTTCTTGTTATGTCCCCCTATACTAAATCGATGTTTGATACTCTCGGTCTAGTTACTCAGTATCTACCTGTTGGTGTGGATACTGATAAATTTAGGCCTATGCGTAGGAGGGATGAGTTGAGGGTTAAATATGGTTTGGATTTAGATAAATATCTTTTGCTTCATATCGGCTCTATATCTCTTGGTAGGAATCTTGATGCTATTAGGTATCTTAAGGATGATGAGACCGATGTCTTGATTATCGGCCGAACCAGTAGATCTGTGGATGAGAAGTTATTTGATAGGTTGGTTGATGCTGGCTGTATAGTTATCAGGGATAGATATTTCGGTAATATCGAGGAGATCTATAACCTAGCTGATTGTTACATATACCCCGTTATCTATAGGTTGGATTGGATGGGGCGGAATAAGGCAGATAGTATAGATTTGCCTATGACTATACTGGAGGCTATGGCTTGTAATCTTCCCGTCATATCGACTAGATATGGTGGAATGCCATATTTTTTTAGGGAGGGGCAGGGATTGTATCTTAGATCTGATCCATCTGAGTTTAGGGAGGTCCTTGAACAAGTTAGATATGTGAAGAGGGTGTCGACGAGGGATATTGCGTTGAGATTTTCTTGGCGTGTAATAGTGGATAAACTCATCGAGATCTATAGGGGGCTGTTGTCCCATGGCTAAATTAATATGTATTATAGGGGTGGATGGCGCTGGGAAGACCCTCCTATCAAAGAGGCTAGTCAGTTATTTTAGGAGGATTAATGTCAATAGTCTCTATGTATATGGACGTATAAAGCCTTATATAACATATCTCTTAGCCATATTATCCCGTGCATTATTGTCAGCAAGCCCTGAGTCGATGGAGTATAGAGAGTATGTCAAGGTCAAAAAGAGAGCTATCGACCGGTTTTCATCGTTAACAAGGATATATGCCTTAATAATGTCATTTGAATATTTCTTACAGGTATTGTTAAAGGTTTGGCTCCCATTGAAACTAGGATATACCGTAGTATGCGACCGTTACCTATATGATACAGGGATATATGATCTGCCATCCAATAATCCAGGTATTATTTGGAGATGGATAACTTTTATGACAAAGATACTTCCGAAACCCGACTATATCTTCATTATAGATATACCAGAAGCTATATCGATGTCTAGGAAGAGCGACATACCTTCTATTGATTATATCGTCGAGAAAAGGAGGCTATTCCTATACCTCTCAAAAATCTTTAATATTCCTATATTAGATGGTACCAGAGAAAATATTTTTTTGGTAAAGGAAATCGCAAATGCGGTAGGATTTGATTAAGATGAAGAATCTAACGTGGTACTTGATTAAATTGATTGGCACCCCATTCAATCCTCCTATCTTAGACTTCGATCTATCCCGAGAGCTTCTCAACCGGTTATATAGACATGCAAAGCTCAACAAGATAAGTCTTCTCTATCTAGAGGCCCTAAATAACCTCGATCTATTGAGTAAAGCCGGTCTAGAAGATAGGTGGATACAAGAGAATCATGAGTATGAGGAGCAGAGGGGTACTATTGTTCGTATAGCACGTATCTTGAATGAGATGGATATTGATTATGCTTTATTTAAGAGCATTTTCCCCTTTAAGATGATTACTAACGATATAGATATATTATTATTAGGAGGCTTAGACGATTATCGGCTTATTACAGATATATTATCTAGATATGGCTATAGTATGATTGTCCATATTTCCAGTCCCTATCAAATTACCTTCCATGATGAACGTGTAAGACGCCACATTAATCCTGAGATAAAGGATATCTATGATATAGATATCTATAGGGAGGCTGGAGCAAGCTACATAATATATATGGATAAGAGAAAGTTTATTGACCATGTAATTACTGCCGATGTGAATGGGGTTAAGGTTAGGTCTCTATCTCCTTATCTGGATATACTTGTGTTATATACACATGCCATAATACCTGAATTCATATTTACGCTAAGCCTCTACTACACCACTCTACATTACATATCTATATTGAATTCTGGGGATATCATTAAGATGATAAGATGTGCCATAGATAACAATGTCTATCCACCCCTCAAGTTCCATTTATCCCTCATTTCAGGGATACATAAATATGTATATGGTTCATTACCACCCAAGATAGAAAAGATCTTATCAATTCTCGGACTCCATCCATATACATTTATGGACTCGACTGAGACGCCATTCCATTATAATTGGGAAACCATTTATAAGACTATAGCGGGGAAAATGGGGGATCTGAGATTTGTAACAAGCCTCTATAAACAGGTGGCTACTATTTCACGGCCTAGATATCTACTGTGGGTTAATAAGGTTATTCTAGAAAGAAGGAAGAGAGCAACCTACTAAAATCTTACATTTTGGATACAATAGCCAAGCTAGAACCGGTTTTCCACATATGAGAGTCACGGGTAGCTTTAAATTCCTACAATAAAAATATTATTTAGATAGTTATGCCAGGAGTATTCATATTGATACCAGCGTATAACGAAGAGGCCACTATAGCTAGAGTAATACTGGAGTCTATGAAGTATGGAAAAGTCGTTGTTTGTGACGACGGCTCTACAGATTATACCGGTGTTATAGCTGAGCGTATCGGTGCAGAAGTGGTAAGGCATGAATGGAATAGGGGATATGGAGCCGCCCTGAGAACCCTATTCAAGACGGTATTAGAGTATGATCCCAAGATAGTTGTCACGATAGACGCTGATATGCAGCATGACCCTGCTTATATCCCCAAAATTATTAAGGCTATGGAGGATGAGGATGCCGATATAGCTATTGGGGCACGGCTAGAGGCTGGTGAGACACCTTCTTATAGACGCCTAGGCATAAGGGCTATATCTAAAATGGTCTCGCCAAAGTTAAGGGATGTCCAGAGCGGGTTCCGAGCTTATAAAGGAGAGATTATCAGGGATATTATTCCTGTAGAGGATGATATGTCGGCGAGTATCGAGATTATTGAGAAGGCCCTGGAGAACGGGTTCAAGATTATTGAGGTTCCTATCGAGATAAGGTATAGGGATCTCGATACATCTACCTATAATCCCCTGGCGCATGGCTATCAGCTTATCGCTAGGATAATTCATAGCCGTGTTATCAATAGACCTATATCTTACCTCGCCATTCCAGGTATCATCACCATGATTATCGGTTTCTTGTCTGGTGTATGGGTTGTATTCCGCTATATTGAGGTGAGGGAGCTAGCTATAGGTACAGCCATAATAACCGCTATACTATTGATAGTGGGTCTAATCTTGGTTATGGTGGCTATCCAACTCTATGCCATAAAAGAGTATACACGTATGAATAGCTACAGCCATATCAAAAATAATACCTTCCAGAGGTAAACATCCTACATTCACTATCTTTTAACTGGTTACATTCCCGTTGATTTATGTTTATGCTATTGATATCATTAGGGTGATATTCCACCTAAAGCATCTGCTATAGGTCTATTATTAAAGCTGTATCCAAATCTATCTTCTTTAGTACATTATGTCCTAACCTTTGCTATTCACAGAGATGGGAACATTTATTATGCAATAATGGGGTTTCTGTATGTATCTTTAGGTTTTCTTAAGATATTCTGCGGCGTATTCAGATAGTATTCTGGTATTTATAGTATCTGTATTTAGTTCGCTTATCATCCTTCTTCTCAGATCATAACGTGTCTAGGAGAGTTCTTTCTTTCTCATTTATTATCGATGACATTGGCATTCGGAATGACTGAAGCGTCATATATCCTTATTATGGGGATTTATGGGATATGGATCAGGGGAATATCTAGTCAGTCTCTATCTTGATATTTCCAGTCTGTTATATAGCCGTCTCTCTATCTTTCTCTTTATCCTCATGGGATAAGCGTCTCAGATACATATTTAGCTTTTCCATATCGATTCTCCCTCTCCAGATCTATTTTAATAACTCTTGAAATACCCCACTGGTTGTGTATAACATAATTATTTTATTTATTGTGGGTTAGAGATATATGTAGTTTAAGTTTATCAAATCTATGGATTAAAAACCCTAATATAGATTTTGAAGTATATTTATTAATGTGATGTTAAATGGCTAAGGAGCCAGAAATTTTGTGGCTGCCTTCTGACGAAGAGATAGAGAACGCTAATATCACCAAATATATTGAATGGCTACGTGACGTAAAGAAGATGGATTTTGACGTTTCCTATTCAGACCCCGTAGCCAATGTTAAACATTATAATAAGGTTTGGCGGTGGTCTGTCACCGAGATAGAGGATTTCTGGGCCTCGATATGGCAGTATTTCAAAGTAAAAAGTTATTCTCCTTATACCAGGGTTCTCTCGGAAAGGGTTATGCCTGGTGCAAGATGGTTTCTTGGGGCGACGCTCAATTTCGCTGAGCATGCATTTAGACACTCTAGGCCTGGTGAAGAGGCGATAGTTTGTTGGACGGAGGATGGGGGTAGAAGGGCGATAACATGGGATGAGTTGGCCAATAACACTGCTTCACTGGCATATACTTTGAGGGATTTGGGTATTAAGAAGGGAGATAGGGTTGCGGCATATATGACCGCTGTACCGGAATCCGCCGCCGCTTTTCTAGCCACAGCGAGTATAGGTGGGATTTGGGTGGGCCTCGGCTCTGAATTGGCCCCTAGAACAGTTATCGATAGATTCAATCAGCTTGAGCCGAAGATTATATTCGTGGTGGATGGATATTATTATAATGGCAAGGAACTCGATAAAGAAGGGGATATTGAGAAGATCGTTAACAATGTCTCTTCGATAGAGACCGTTGTAATGATACCTACATTAAAGGAGAGTCCGGAGGTTAGAACCGACAAGAAAGTTATGTATTGGGATGAGGTAGCCGGGAGGAGAGAGGCTAAGCTTGAATTTGAACCTGTAGATTTCAATCATCCATTATGGGTCCTATTTACCTCAGGGACGACAGGGATCCCTAAACCCGTTGTCCATTCTCAGGGTGGAATGCTCCTTGAAATGTATAAGGGAATGGGTTTCCATCTAGATATTAAGCCGACGGATAGGTATCATTGGTATTCAACTTTGACTTGGATGATGTGGAATGCAAATCTAGCTGGATTATTTGCGGGGGCTACCGTCGTATTCTTCGTTGGAAGCCCATTATACGAGTTTCTAATGGTTTTATGGAGGATGGCTGAAAAGGAGAGATTAACGATTCTTGGTTTGAGCGCGCCGTTCATCTATGGATGTATGAAGATTGGACTTGAGCCTGGAGCTCAATTCAACTTGGAGAGTGTTAGGCAAATAGGTTCGACGGCCGCTCCATTGTCACCCGATGGTTATAGATGGATATATAGTAAGGTGAAGGAGGATGTATGGCTCAATTCAGCTAGTGGAGGGACAGATGTATGCTCTGGATTTGTCGGTGGATGCCCGATACTACCTGTTTGGGCGGGTGAGATGCAGTGTAGATGGTTGGGGGCTAAGGTAGAGTCCTTTAACCTCGAAGGTAAACCAGTCATTAATGAGGTGGGGGAGCTTGTTATTACTGAGCCTATGCCTAATATGCCGCTATATCTATGGGGGGACACCGATAATAGGCGGTATATCGAAGATTATTTCAGTATGTTCCCTGGGGTTTGGTGGCATGGAGACTGGATATTGATTACGGATAGGGGGACATCGATCATTATGGGTAGGTCTGACAGTACGATTAAGAGGAAGGGTATTAGGATGGGGACACTAGATATCTATAAGGTTGTTGAGGGTCTTGATGAAATCGTGAATAGCTTGGCTATTGGCGTGAAGGATAAGATTGTGCTCTACGTCGTGTTGGGGCCGGGTGCAAAACTTGATGAGGAGCTTAAAAAGAAGATCAGGGATAAGATGAAGAGTGAACTGGGACCATATTTCATACCGGACTTTATAATAAGGGTGGATGAAATACCTATGACGTTGAACTTTAAGAAGCTGGAGGTACCGATCAAGAAGATACTTTTGGGTTGGGATATTGAGAAGGCTGTGAATCTGGATAATGTGATGAATCCCGATGCGATATATAAAGTTGTGGATGCAACGAAGCCATACCTTAATCAGATACTTGAAGAATAACTGTTATCTCCCCATCCCTTTATTTATCAATTGATGGAATACCGAGGGTACACCCGATAATATTTGGTCTATCCATATCGAAGGTGGATATACCGTTTCTCCATCTTTTGAATATGAATTACATATTTTTAATTATAAAATTGGTATTATTATCCGATTAATTATCTATTTAAGATTTAATATATATAATTTATAATATTTTATATTGTGTTTCGTTATGAGTCTCAATAATTCATTAGGCGTGAATCCCGAGATTATAGCTATAGACGCTGGAGGGACGATGACCGACTGTATTATAGTGGATTCTGAGGGTAACTTTATAGATGGAAAGGCTTTGACGACTCCCGAGGATGAGTCCATAAGCTATATGGAGGCGGTGAGGGATACAGCCGGGCTCTGGGGGTTAAAGCCTGAAACCCTATTTCCAAAGGTAGTTTCTATTGTATATTCGGGTACAACCGCGTTGAATGCGTTGTTGATGAGGCGTGGCAAGAGGGTGGGATTGATTATTACAAAGGGATTTGAAGATTATCCTCTTATGGAGAGGGGGCTTGTATGGCTGGGTTACTCCTATTATGATAGGCTACATACAACAACCCATATTCATAATCCTCCATTGGTATCGAGAGATATGGTTTATGGGGTCTCTGAGAGAATCAATAATCTTGGTGACATTATAGTACCACTGAATATAGATGATGTTAGGTATGCGGCTGAAGAATTATGCCGGAAGAAGGCTGAAGCGATAGCCATAGTTTTTCTATATTCATATATTAACCCTGCCCATGAAGAGAGGGCTAAAGAGATCGTTATGGAGGTACTCAATAAATATAACGTTGAGATTCCCGTTGTAACTAGTAATGAGGTAGCCCCTATTATGAGGGAATATTCGAGGTTGAATAGTACTTTGATCCAGGCCTACGCATCGGAAACGACTAGATTACATATGGCGAGGATCGAGGTCTCCAGCAGGAAGTATGGATATAAGGGAAGGGTCTATACAATGACTGCATACGGCTCTCTCGTCAGTATAGATTATCCCAGATTCTATGAAACCTTAGTATCGGGACCAGTCGGAGGGATTCTGGGCGCTAGGTATATAGGTTCAATCCTTAATCTGAGGAATATAGTTACATCGGATATGGGCGGTACCAGTTTCGATGTGGGTATCATTAAGGAGGGTATAATACCTATCGTTAGAGAGCCGGATATCGCGAGGTTCAGGCTAAATTTACCGGCCATATTATTGGATAGTATACCTGGAGGAACAGGGATGGTTGTTAGGGTCGACCCGATTACCAAGAGGATCTTGTTGGGGCCCGAGAGCGCTGGGTCAAGGGTTGGGGTTTCATTTGAATTCGACCAATTAACTATATCGGACTGTGATCTGATATTGGGCTATCTGAATCCAGATTATTTCCTTGGCGGGAAAGTTATGCTTAATAAAGAAGCTGCAACCAAGGCTGTGGCGGAAGTATCGGAGTTGCTCGAGAAGGATATTTATGAAACCGCATATGGAATCGTTGAAATATTACATTCGAGGTGTAGGGACCATATATACTCTGTCCTGCTAGGCAGGGGATATAACCCACTGGATTTTACATTGATGGTCTATGGGGGAGGCGGTCCACTACATATGTGGGGATTCACAGAAAATATACCCTTCAAGAATATCATTACATTTCCATTCGCAGCTGTATTCTCCGCATTTGGAATCGCAACTACAGATTATGCCCACCGGCTACACAAATCTATACTGGCTTATTTTCCACCCGGTGATGATGAGGAGATGAGGGCAGGGTCAGGTATAGTTATAAATGCCGCATGGGAAGAGCTGGAAAACACAGCGGTCTCCATCATGACGAAGGAGGGCTTCGATCCCGATGAGATAAGGTTTAGGCGTTACCTATATATTAGGTATAAAGGGCAGCTCGAGGATATAGAGGTTCTATCCCCAGTCGATAGGATCTATGATTTAGAGGAGGACGTTAATAAAGTAATAAATGCCTTCGAAGAGGCGTATCTGAGGATATATCCCTCTGCAGCTAAATACCCCGAAGCGGGATATTTAATCCTGGAGGTTGCGGTAGAGGCCTATATAGAGACGCCTAAGCCCAGGATATCGATGTATGTAGAGTCGAGTCGAGAACCCCCTGATAAAGCGTTTAAGGGAGAGAGGGATGCCTATTTTAATGGAAAGTGGCATGTTACACCTCTATATGAAATGGGGCTCTTGGAAGCTGGAAATAGAATAAATGGTCCAGCCATAATAGAGCATCCTACTACGACGCTGGTTATCCCTCCAGAGCATGGAATTAGATTCGATAGATACAGATTTATTTGGTATAGATAGGGGGTGAAATGATATGGGTATAGGGTTGAAAGGTAGAAGCCTCAAGGAATTATTGGAGGAGTCGAGGGAGCTATATGAAAAAACAGGTTATTACTATGGTATGAAAGATCTAAAGCTTAAAGATGAAGATCCATTTAAATATGAAAGGTTTTATTGGAGGATGGTATCGGCCTCGATATCCGCTAGGGAAACGGTGAAGTATATAGCTGCCTCTCCCACGGTAAGAGAATATATGGAGTTGATATTCGGGATATATACTCCTGAGGGAGATGCGATAGCCCTTTCAACAGGAATAATGGTGCATGTCCATACCATGAGCTCCTTCATCAAGTATCTAATCGAGAATGATTATGAAAACGATCCTGGAATAAAGGAGGGAGACATCTTTGTAACGAATGAAACATGGTCTGGAGGAGTGCATACAGCGGATATATTGACGGTAATACCCATATTTCACGAGGGACAATTGATAGGCTGGGCTGGAGGGGTAACCCATGAGTTGGAGGTCGGTGCACATGAACACGGTAGCATGACGATATTCGCTCCTGAGAGGTTTAGTGAGGGTCATCACGTATCGGCTGAGAAGGTAGGTGAAAACGATAAATTCTATAAGCATTATATGTTGAGACTGAAGTATGCCACTAGAATGCCCAATGAATTGATTCTGGACGAGAAGGCCAGGCTGGCAGGATGCATCCTCATCAGAGAGGAGGTTAAGAAGATAATAGAGGAATTCGGATTTGAATATTATATTCAAGCCATTAGGGAAGTGATTGAGGATGGTAGAAGAGAGTTCATATCCAGACTTAAAGAGAGACTTGTCCCCGGCAGATATAGGGGATATGTACATTTGGCAACACCATTCAAGGATATTCCATATATCCATCCAATAGCGAGAAGAGATACATTCATACACTCCCCTATAGAGGTCAATATCCAGAGAGAGGGGAGGATAAGGCTAAGTTTCGAAGGCGCATCTAAATGGGGGTATTTCCCATATAACTGTACACCCTCGGCTATGGATGGAGGATTATGGATAGCCACCGTCCAACTACTCTCCTATGATGGCAAGGTTAATGACGGCTCACACTTATGTGTCGAACAAGAGTTACCCAGGGGATCAGTAGTAAATACCGACTTCCCCTTCGCAGCCACCTCGATAACATGGGGCTTCCTGATCCCCGCCTACGCCGTCTATGGAATGCTGATATCGATAGGCCTCTTCTCAAGGGGCTATCTAGAAGAGGTGTTCCTCCCATCCGCCGGAAACTCATTGATGAATTTCGGGGGAGTCGATATTCAAGGGGAGATCGGGGCCTTCAGCGTCTTTGAGATGGCTGCCAACCAGAGCGGTGCCAGGGCAATATTGGATGGAATCGACTGTGGATATGCAATTTGGAATCCAGAGGCTGATCAGGGCAATGCAGAATTATATGAATACCTAGGTCCTATATTATGGGTCAATAGAAGGTTTATCCCCGATGCCCATGGATATGGAATGTATAGGGGTGGTAATGGATGGGCATCCCTATGGCTTATAAGCGGTGCATTAAGATACACCTTATCCTGCTATGGACATGGAGTAAAAACCGGTTATATCAAGGGATTATTCGGTGGATATCCAGGTCCTGCATGGTTCTCCATCAAGATAAGTGGTTTAGACATCTCTGATCTAATTAAGGAGTTTGGACATATACCTACATCGATATCCGAAATCCAGAGGTTATACAGGAAATACCCTAATAATGTGGAGATATCGAGGACAGCCCTATGGGCAGATCTAAAAAATGGGGATATCGTCGGACTATTCTATACAGGTGGAACTGGATATGGAGATCCCCTCGATAGAGATCCCCAATTGGTTAAGGAAGACTATATCAATGGGGTGATAAGTCTGGAGACCGCCGAGAAGGTCTATGGAGTAGTTATTGAGAGGGAAGGCGGGGAATGGACCGTTAATTACGATGAGACCCGTAGATTGAGAGAGGAGAAAAGGAGGGAGCGTCTAGATAGAGGGGTTCCGGTCAAGAATTGGTGGTTAGAGGAGAGGGAGAGAATATTGAAGAAGGAATTACCTGAGCCTATAAAGGAAGCCTACAACCAATCCCTCGAATTATCAGAGAGGTTTAAGGAGGAATTTACAGAGTTCTGGAATCTTCCCAGGGAATTTAGGTTTTGAGGTGGGAAAATGACGAGGCCAATATATCCCATTAACTTGATTAAAGACCTATATATCAAGAGACACAAGATGCCTTGGGATACCGTAAAAAAGATTATGTCTTCCCCTAAAGACCTAGATAGATTCAAGAAGTGGATTAGGGTCCTGCAGGAAGAGCTGGGTTGGGAAGAGAAGATAGTGCTTCCTATCCATGAACATCTATTTATCGTAAATAAAGATAATAGGTTGATCGTTAAAGGCAAATGTGGATATGAATATGGAGATTATAGGGAAAACTGGAAGCTGAGATGTTCAATTTATGTTAGAAAGGACGAGGATTCCTTGAATGAACTCTGGGGTGAATTATTGTCACCAGACCCACATTGGACAGAATTTAGAGAATATTACTGTCCTGGATGCGGAACCTTACTGGATGTAGAAAATGTTCCTCCAGGCTATCCACCGATATTTGAATTTCTACCTGACTTAGAAGGGTTCTATAAAGAATGGCTGGATGAAGAGATTGAAGCGGAAAACCTATCTTTTGAAGATAAGAGCATGGATTTAGTCGATAAATGGTCCAAAGAACTGGAGAGCGAGAGAGAATAATTATCCATCATCTTCCCAATCACAACTATAACAATGGTACTAATAGTAATGCTGAGTATCTATCTATTTCCGGATTAATAATTGGTAGTCGGATTTGAGTGGGTATATACATGAAGGGCTTTTCTTATGATCCCTATGCCTATAATCATCGTTATAGAAGGGTGTATCAGGAAGGCGCCGAGTTTTGGGAAGCCCCTTTTCCAACTAGTGCCCTAATAGAGTTTATATGTAGATATGGCTTTAGGGGCGGCTTAAAGGTTATTGACCTGGGTTGTGGGGAGGGGCGTGACTCGATTTTCCTGGCTAGATTGGGTTTTGAGGTTACGGCTATCGATATATCTCTGGCTGCCTTGGAGCGTGGTAAGGAGGCTTCCAAAAACATTTTACCGATTGATTTTTTGGCGGCTGATATTTCGATGCTTCCTCTAAGGGGCTATTCGCATCATCTAGCGATAAATATAGCTTGTCTACAATTCTTGATTGATCAGGAGTCTAGGGATAGGCATCTGGATGAGGCTTATAGGGTTTTGAAGGATAAGGGAATATATTTTTCATGTAATGTTGGTGTTGATGAAGAGGTTTCTATAGAGGATTTTTATAGGAGGATGGGTAAGAGGCCTGGGGAATATATTGAGAGGAGAATTAGGGTTGGGGGAGTGGAGAAGGTAATCCATCTACCTATAATACCTGTATGGCCCAAATCCCGGGAGGGATATATAAGGGAGTTTGAAGAGGCGGGTTTCAGGGTGTTAGAGGCGTATAAAGGGGTAAGTAGGCCGGTTGGCGAGTGCTGGATAATCATAGCTCGAAGAGGCCTCGACAAACCTATTGAGGCTTCTCCAGGCTCCAAATTGAAGTAGGGGGGCTAAAGCCTAGAAATTTTTTAGTAGTGGATTCCGATGAAGCGTGTCCCCCTATATATCGATTTCCCCGAATGATATGCCTGTGGGTATAACTATATAGGGGTTATCTAAATATATTGATGTGTAGGCATTCTATTGTGGTAGCTGATGAGCATAACTATAGAAGAGGCTTTGGAGGAAGTATTACGGGACGCTAAGGGATTGATTTTGGATATTGGTTGTGGTAGGGGAGGCTCGATAAAGCATTTATTGGAGCAGGAAATCGATAGTAGCTTTATCATCGGTTTGGATATCGATATTGAGAGGTTATCGGAGGCGTCTAATGAGTTTAGAGAGCTGGAGAGGGTGGATCTAGTCTATTCATCTTCATCCCATCTACCCTTCAGGGGAGAGTCTCTCGACACGGTTAGCTGTATATTATTATTCCATGAACTATTTAGGGACCTAGTAAAACCCACCCTGGAGGAGGCTTCGAGGGTCCTAAGGAGAAGTGGGCTATTTATAGTAGCCGATAAAATATGGGTAAAAGCGGATTCCCCACGCGAGGACCTACCGCTATTAACAGAGAAGGTTTATCACAAGGCTGTTTATTATGCACGTGGCCATAGGAAGTGGGGTGTCCAGAAACCTGAAAGCCTTATAGAGGCGGTTACCTCCACCGGGTTTAGATTGAGCAGAAGCCTATTTGCCTCCTCGAAGATTCTGGAGCCCGAGGAATTCTTCAAATTCTGGGGTAAGGACACCTATAAAATGCTGGAAGAGATAAACTCTGAGATGCATAGAGACGAGATCCTCAGGGGGATAGATAAGATTAAGGATATAGCCTCTAAGTATGGTTATGGCCCTACGAGGTTTCTAATAGCTATCTTCAGGAAATGACGGCGCATTCAGTAATTAACCCTCTATTTAGAATCAACTTAATTATTCAGATGATATTATAGAGGTTATTATTATTACGTTGGTCGTAAATTTTTATCGTAAAATATCGTAAAGCTTATCGTTAACCATATCGTTAAGCATTTCAAATCTATCGTAAAGATTTATAAGAAAAAATGATAATCTTTTCTTGATCAGGATATGAATATCGAGGAATTGATGAAGCTAATAGCGTCAGGTGAAAATGAAAAGGTGGAGTTCAAGAGGACCGTTTCTTCAGATATAGGTGAAGAAATGGTAGCGTTATCTAACGCTGGAGGAGGAGTTATAATTATAGGTATAGATGACTATGGAAAGGTTGTTGGATGCGAGGTAAGGGATGCCAAGGAGAAAGTTTCCAATTTCTTGTCATCAATTACTCCTCCTATCAAGGTCAAATTCCACCAGTTTAATATTGATGGAAAAGATATTCTTGCCGTTGAGGTTGAGGAGAGTAAATCGATAGCCACTATTGGTGGAATAGCCTATATCCGGACAGGTACATCTAAAAGACCTCTCTCGTTACCTGAAATAATAAGTCTTGGAGCTGAATATGTGCTGATTCCATTAGATAGTACCCATACATCTGTAAGGCCGTCGGAGATTGATGAGGGGTATTGGAGATGGTTTATACGTAAGAGGAGTGAACGTGGACTTAAGAAGATCCCTAAGTTGAAAGAAAAACTTGGCGTAGTCAAGAAGGTGGATAATGATATATTTCTTACATTAGCTGGTTTACTATTTTTTCATAGAGATCCACAGCAGATATTACACCATACGTATGTGAGAGTTGTATGGGGCGAAATCTCGGAGAGAATAGAGGGGCCAATATGGAAACAGGTAGATAAGGTTATTGAGAGGTTAAGAGAGCTTTTGCCTAGGAAGTCCATTATTAAAGGTGTAGAGCGGTTAGATCTACCGATTATTCCTTTGGAAGTATTGAGAGAGGCTATAGTAAACGCCTTGGTTCATAGGAATTATGGTATACATAGTGAGGTGTTCGTAGAGTTGAAGGCAAATAAGTTGGAGATACGTAATCCAGGATCCTTTCCCCCGGGGACAACGCCGGAACACCCTATACCGATACCACGAAACCCATTGTTATATGAATTGATGTATCAGGCTGGATATGTGGAGAGACAGGGAGGCGGTATAGATATGATGAAAAAGTTATGTGCAGAAAACGGTATAAAGATGAATTATGATATTACTCCTTATTACACTACTTTGAGATTCGAAGCGCCGCTTTATGAAGCGTTAGATGAAATGGAGAGAAAAATAATATCGATGTTAGTCGAGCCTCTCTCTTCTTCAGAGATAGCTAGAGCACTGGCTAAGTCAAAGCCTACTGTGCTCAAGAAGCTTAAGTCTCTCGAAAAGAGAGGTCTTGTTAAAAGTGTCGGTAGTGGCCCTAGGACTAGATGGGTTATATCGTAAAATCTATTGTAAAGTATCGTAAAGTCTATCGTTAAGCTTATCGTTAAGGAATCCGGTTCTATCGTAAACTAAGGGGGGCATCTAGATCCTTGATGTCCTTGTCAGATTTATATTTTATATGTTAAGACTTAATATATAACATTGTTATAGATAATTATGAGGTGTCACCTTTGCCGGAATGTTAAACATCTTATATGGAGATACCTATAGCGATATCCTTAGCCTAATCGGTAACACCCCGCTTCTAAGGCTCCAAAAACTCGAGGGATACTTTAATCTAGATACCCCGCTCTATGCAAAGCTTGAGTTCTATAACCCTGGTGGTAGTGTAAAGGATAGGATTGCACTATATATGCTAAGCATGGCGGTTAAGGACGGGTTAATAAAGCCGGGTGGAGTGATAATTGAGCCTACATCTGGAAATACAGGGATCGGTCTAGCAATAGTATCGAAGGCATATGACTTTAAGCTGGTCTTTACTATGCCCAAGAAGATGAGTATGGAGAAGGAACTAATCCTGGAGGCATATGGAGGATATGTAATCAGGACCCCAACTGAAGTTTCACCCAGCGATCCATTATCATATTACAGTATTGCCGATGCCCTTAGAAACTATATATGGTCCCTAAATAGAGCCTTGGATCAAGAGGAGCTTAGGAGTATAATTGAGTATTTCCAGATGCTCGTTGACCAGGGAGAATCCGGTACCCTGAGGAGATTTCTTGAGATGGATGTAGAGCCTAATCCATACGCTTATATTCCCAATCAGTATTTCAATAAATATAATCCTATCGCGCATTATGAGACAACTGGTAGAGAGATATGGAGGCAGACTGGTGGAGATGTGGATATAGTCTTCGCTGGAATAGGCACTGGAGGCACAATAACGGGTATAGCGAGGTATCTAAAGGAGAAAAGGGGAGATATCAAGATAATAGGCATCGATCCAGAGGGCTCTGTATACCACCACATCAAGAAAGGATTAACTATAAAGGAAGCATTGAAGTATGCCTCGACATATAAGGTTGAGGGTATAGGTGAAGACATACTTCCCGATACGGTCGATATAGATATTATAGATGATATAGTGGTTGTCGATGACCAGCACTCCTTCTCTATGGCGAGATTACTAGCACGGTTAGAAGGATTATTGGCGGGCGGCTCATCCGGTTCAGCTCTCTATGGGGCCATCAAGTACATCAAAGATAAGGGTATCCAGGATAAGTATGTAGTGGTTATTCTGCCTGATACAGGTCGGAATTACTTGACTAGGTTCTACTCTGATGAATGGATGACCAGTAATGGCTTCGAGATAGACGATGATAAAGTCCTTAGGAGCCTGAGGTGAAATGTTATGAAGAGTATCAGTGGATTCCTAAATATAGATTTGGTTGAAGAACTATTACGTAGACTTGGCCTCGACAGTAAGGAGATAGGTGGCTTGATGGAGCAGATAGATTTCTTTGAAGAGGAAGCTTCTCAGAGGGACCATATAGTTAAGGATTACTTCGGTGATGAATGCGTCTCAGCGGTGATAGATGAGCTTTACAGGGAGATAAGTAGGGTGGGTGTGAAGTATCCCTATATCCTAGATGTTGGAGCTGGATCAGGGTTCTTCACAAATATAGTTAAGCTAAGGCTTAGGGAATCTGGTTTCAAGCCATATATCTATGGACTGGATATTTCACCGGGTATGCTCAGTGAACTTGAGAAGAAGGGGATAACTCCTATCTGGGGTGTTGCGGACAAGATAAGTGAGAGTATATTTCTCAATAACGAGTATTTTGATACCCAGATTCCACTTAGATATGATATTGTGATCTCTACACTGGCTCTTCACCACTTCCATAGCCCCAGAGATGTATTAAGAAGTATGAGGAGTGTACTTAGAGAGTCGGGTGAAGTTATAATTCTCGATGTCTTGAAGCATGGATATGAAGATCTCCATGAAAAGTTGAAGGACGTTCATCTGGGGTTTGATGTTGAGGAAATAAGGAACCTGGCTAGAGAGATATTTCCCGTTGTAGATGTCGATATACTTGATGGGGTCTATTGTAGAGTTGATGATACGGAGGTAGGGCTCTTCAAGGCTCTAATGAAGTTGAGGAAATAGTAGGTATCGATTAGCTATATAATGATATGTTAAGAAGGTATGTAAACCCTTCTTTTTATAGATATTTATATCAGCTCTTTACGGTATATAGAGTGTAAGATACTAATTAACCCCTCCCTACTTATTTGAAGGGCTCATTAGTGGGTGTCCATCTTAAAGACTATATATCATTTATGGCTCATAGTTTTTGAGGGGGGTGTTTTGAGGAGTTTCGATGAGTATTGTATGAAGATGTATTCTATGAAGCCAAATATCTATATAGATGGCCGATGTGTTGGGCGTGACGATAAAAGGCTGGCGCCGGGTATAAAGACTCTGGGAGCTACATATAGATTGGCAGAGGAACCAAGTTGGAAGAACCTTATTATAACCAAGTCTCACTTAGATGGGGTGGAGATAAACCGTTTCTGCCATGTTAATCAGTCTATGGATGATCTATTGATGAAGCAGAAGATGATTAGGCTTCTATGTAGGGTTGTAGGGGGCTGTATCCAGCGGTGTATGGGTTGTGATGCGATAAATGCATTATCGATAGCCACCTATTATGCTGATATGGAGTATGGTACAGATTACCATAAGAGATTTATCGATTTCTTAAGGGTCTTTCAGAGAGAGGACTTGACTGCTGCCTGTGCACAGACAGATGTGAAGGGACATAGGAGGCTTAGGCCCCATCAGCAGGCGGACCCTGACTTGTATGTTAGGGTTGTGGAGAAGCGTAGCGACGGCATAGTTGTGCGGGGAGCTAAAAACTGTATCACTATGGCTGCATACTCCGATATGATTATAGTTATTCCGACTAGGCGTATGACGGATGAGGATAGGGATTGGTCTGTAGCCTTCTATCTACCTGCCGACTGGAAGGGCATTAAGCTTGTTACTAGGGCTACAGGTATGCGGCCAAGGAGGCATTTTAAGGCCCCGATAGCTGAGATGGGGGCGGCTGATTCATTCATAATATTTGACGATGTCTTTGTTCCCTGGGATAATGTCTTCTTATGTGGAGAATCCAATTATGCCACGTTGTTGGCTTGGCTATTTGCGTTGTACCATAGGCATAGCTATACAGGATGTAAACCTGGGTTTACAGATATTATGATGGGGGCATCGGCGCTTGTAGCGGATTATAATGGGGTAGGCGACGCGTCTCATGTGAGGAGTAAGCTGGCTGAGATGGCTTCGACAGCTGAATTGGTATATGCCGCTGGAGTTGCCTCCGCAGTATATGGGAGGAAGACGGATGCTGGGACCTATGCACCTAACGAGGTATATGTAAATGTAGGGCGTAGACATGCAGGTCTCCATATATATGAGGAGTATGATATGCTTGCAGATTTGGCTGGGGGATTAGCGGCCACTCTACCCTATGAAGGCGACTTCTTGAACCCAGAGTTAGCTGAGCTATTGAATAAATATATCAAGCGGAGGCCGGAGGTATCTTCTGAGGATGTCCATAGATGCTTCAGGATGGTCTCCGACCTGTTATGTTCCGCCTTGTCAGGGGTATTTGCGGTTGCAGGTGTTCATGGCGGGGGCTCTCCCGTTATGGAGGAGATAGCTATATGGCGGAGCTATGACTTTGAGGAACGCATGAAGCTCGCTAAATATCTTGCTGGTGTGGAGAAGGATTATCTTCCGAAAGAGTTGGCGGCCCAATAATCAATCCATTTTTTTATATGATTTATGGTGTCTTGATATAGCTTTATCTGGATACTATTTGCGCCATATTATTATTTTTCCTATCGCTATCAATATAGAGGCTACGAGCATTAGATAATATGCTTGTGTTAGATATGCCTCGACGGGAGTAGTTATGACTATATTTGCGTCTTGATAGGGTATAGTCATTACTAGGGTCTCGGTCCCTATCAATGGTAGTGTTACATCTACATAGTTTCTTGCCACCCTGAGACCTATATATAGAGTTATAAAGATCGATAGCGTAATTATCAATGCTCTAAATCCTAATAATGGTCTGCTGAAGTTTCTCGAGGGGAATAAAGAGGCTATTACTGATGTGATACCTATCCATAGATACGTCAATAATCCCGATATAACGACATATTTGAGTAGAGGAATATCCACGGTCCTCCCCATTATACCGATATCTATCTTGAATGGAGATATGTAGGCGTAGAAGCTTGGGTCTTCGCCGACGGCTCTGAGTACCCACCATGGCTCCATAAATAACACTAGATATATGACCATGAGGCCGCCTATTAGTCCTGGGATATTGAGCTTCTCCCGATTGAAATTATATAGACCCATCTTTATCCACCCCTCTCCACTAATCACCTATTGAGATTGTCTGGGAGACCGCTATCGTGAACCTTACGCCATAGACATCTATGTATACCTCTCCTGTAAGGCTTGCCTTCTGTCCCTCGACTATTGATCTAGATATGAAGTCTCTAAGCTCATCTGTGACGGGTCCATAAGCCGTTACTACTCCCTTCCCCCGGGGAATAATAGCCTTATCTTCCTCGATGGATAATGATGTTAGTAGCTCTCCATCTTCACTATATAGTGTGAGGCTACCTCCAGCTATAATTACTTCTGCAGGTGTAGGGTTACTTACCTCAAATGTGATTTCAAGCTGATCATCTATGACGGCTACACTCAATATATCTATGGCAATCATATCTGGCTTGAAGCCTAGTTCGGCTGAGCCTAGTCTAAACTGGAAATCTATGGGGAATGATACTTCCGATGAGAACGCCCTTATATATAGGCTTCCGTTGATCACGAATATGGGGTTGCTGTCTTTAAGGATATATTTTATTAATTCAGGTAGGGAGTCTTCAGATAGCGTCATGGAGAATGAGACTTCTCCTGTGGCGCCGCTCTCTATATATACCTCCTTCTCTAGAGTGACCCTTGTTATCTCTTGGCCGTACCTATTCGTCAGCCATGCATCTATATCATATATCTCTATATCTATATCCCCTTGATTTGTTATCGAGAGATTGAATACCACCTTATCCTCTTTGAAGCTATAGCCGGTGACATCGACTTGGAAGTGTATCTCTGGCATCTCGAATGAGGGTGTCACGAATGCCTCTATATTCCAGTCATATAGATATAATCCGTATGCAATAGGTCCGACGGATAATAATATCGATATTAGTGTGAAGGCTAATCCCCATCTCAATCTTCATCTACACCTCATACTCTAGTTATAGATGTATCCTCCATATAATATGTTTAATAAATCTTATTCTCAAGATTATAAATATATAATTTATACGTAATTTATTATTCTGATGCCTAACATCAAGATTTTTGATGTAGGGAGTTTACCCGACCCCCTAGACATCTCTATAGCCAAGGGAGGAGAGAAGGATAAGCATGGTTATAGTCTTCTTGAGCCCTGGGTTGTGAAGGGATATATAGATAAAGCTAGGTCGGGGCTAGATATCGTTAATTATCCTCAATATAGGGATATGGTTAGCATGTTTCTAGACATGTTTACAGGCCTATCTATGGTCGACGCGAGATATGTATTCCTAGATTCACCCGGTGTCTCGACGAGCAGGATACCTGAGGTTGATATCCTGCTTAGGCACTCGAAGGAGATATATGATTCTCTTGGATATAGATCTAAATTTAAGATATGTGTGACGGGGCCCTATACATTATCCTTCGCCTTCTCCTACCGCTATGGAGAATTATTTATGGAGTTAGCCGAGCTCCTCAAAAAAATTACTAAGGAAAGCATATTCCAAAATAACTATTTGGAATGCAAGATGTTTACCCTCGATGAGCCGGTATTCGGCTTAGCCAATGACCCCCTTATAGACTATGGAAGCATGGGGAGGGAATCGCTATGGAAGGCTTGGAAAGCCATCTTTGAAGCGGCATCTAGAATGGGGGTTGAGACAGCTATTCATCTACATAGCACCAGCGACCCACTCTTCTGGGAGATACCTAGTCTCGATGTGATAGAGTCTCATACCGAGGACCCCATCTATTTCTCTAAGAGATCTAGGGAGAGGCTTGAAGAGTATGATAAGTGGCTTAAGGCAAGTATATGTATAACAGATTATGACCAGCTAATAAAGAATAGGGATAGTGAAAAGATGGGTGTAGACCCAGAATACATCTCTATGGTATGGAGGAGGATAAAGAGTGGAGAACTCGACCCGGAGTACTATTTGGAGGACCCTGATACCATGGCTAAGCGTCTCAGGAAGATTATCGATGTAGTGGGTGATAGGGTGAAGTATGCCGGTCCCGAGTGTGGGTTGAAGGGTCTCCCAAGCTATAAATCAGCTATCGAGTATCTGAAGAGATGCGTTGAGGCAAGAGATAGGTTTGAAGATGAGTAGCCTATTTATCACTATGATTCAGGAAATTCCTAATTATAGATTTGTTCAGGACTTCTGGGTGGAAGGCTAATCCAAATTGATTTTTCCCCATAACTTTATATATCGCTACCTCACCGTTTACTAAGCCCAGGGCTATCAGCGGCTTTTCCACATTCTTTAATGCGTAGTTATGGAGGAAATAGGCTTTCGCCTCTCCTCTATCTATCAATGGGCTGGAGGCTACTACCTTTACTTTATAGACACCTATCCTCCTCATCTCCAGAGGGTTATTGCCATGGATCAGGCCCAGGATATGGTATCCAGCGCATATACCCAGTATCCCCCCTCTGTATCGGGTTAACCCCAGGAAGTTATCTATGTAATTCATGTAGTCGAAGTCCTTTAGAGCGGTTCCACATATTATAACCTTTGTGTATCTTGTGAAGTTTAGCTTCTCACTATACCTCTTCAATGTATAGTCTAATCCTGCTTCCCGAATTATATCTATAACTGGATCTACGAATTCTTCTTCGCTCAATCTATATTTGCATGTCGATACTACAAGTATCATTTTTCGATCAACCTAACATCATTAATCCTTATACTTGCGTCATAGTCCGAGCCGTATACTTCATACTCGACCTCGATCTTCCTGTGGAACATGGGCATATCCAATACAAGGGTCTCATACTCTCCCCCTTCACCGGAGGGATTAATGTACTCCTTCAACCCTAATAACATCTCTACAACTTCCCAAGTGAACTTCCTGCCCACCAGCTCCTTTTTGAGTGGATAACCAGCTACCCGTGTAAAGATTACTTCAAAACCGCTATTCACTATTTCATGTAGAAATTTGGATTCATTTATCTGCCACAGTGGATTGAAGCACCATAGCCCTAGATCCCAGCATATTCTCTGAAACCTAGTCGCCTGATAAGTAGATTTAACAGCTCCCGTAACAACTCCATCTACAGAATATATCTCGATAGCCTTCTCCAAGACATTATATAGTGCCTTGATGCTGCTTTCCTCATCATCTCTACATGAATCTAATATTAATGGTATTCCTAGGGCCTTCGCCTGATACTTTACGATATCGACGGCAGGATAGTGGAAGAGCCAGCTCTCTTCAGACTCAGGTTTAACTGTTACTAGACACTTTATTTTCATCTCTTTTGAAGCTTTATAGAGAGCCAAATTAGAATCTTTCCCCCCTGAATATAGTACGCAGACATTCATAGCCATCGGTACACCTTATCAAAAATAAATCATGTTTCACGGGGAATAAATCTTGATATGCCCAGAATTCATCGAGATTTATTTATGATATAACGCCTTGTTAGAAGAGTTCTCTATTCTATGATTACCATCTCAAGAGGTGAGGTAGGTCTTACAGGAATCATCTGTCCAAGCCCTCTGGAGACATACATGACGGTACCCCCTTCAAATTGATAATAACCACGGGTATACCTTGCATTGGTTATAATGGGTATCGGCCCTAACATCAAGCCTCCATGGGTATGACCAGCCAGTACGAATGCATTACCCTCTATGCTGTCAGCGGCGTTCGGGTCATGGACAATCACTAAGCCATCGGTATTTACTTCTGGATATCTCCTATCTTCCCTCCAGTTTATCCCTAATACCCTGCCTACCGATGTATCTATATACTCATCAAATAGTACTTTGAACCCGTTTCCCTCGAGTATCTCCTTTGCATCTTTAACTAGGCCGCTCCAGTATTCATGGTTGCCCATGACGGCATACTTCTCCCTTGCATCAAGTTCCCCTATAAATTTCTCTACGTTACTGAGGTCACGGGTTAGTTCATCGACGAGGTCTCCCGCCATAAATATTATATCGGGGTCTTCTCTCGAGATTATATCGACTATCTCTTTCTGTACATATCCATAGCTATGTATATGGTTATCGGTTAGGAAGGCTATCTTGGAACCCAAGTCGAGATTTATTCTGGTTATACTTATCCTTACGGTCTCTATTAAGCCGTAGCCTGAGAGGACTGCTAGGCCTGAGCCCAAAACAAGTGTAATGAATCTTCTACGAGAGAGTCTATATCTACCTAGCCTGACATAGTCTCTGTCTTCTTTCACGCTCTAGACCCCTTGGTAACCAGATTATTTCTATAGAGATAGATAAGCTCTATAGATAATTAATATTAAATAGCTACTCCCCCAGCTAAAAAATGATATAAATGGATAATGAGATGTACATATCTAATATCTAATTAATCCCGGTGGAATAACTAATATTTATGAGTAGAGCTAAGATAGAGAGGGTGCTGGTTAGGGCTCCTAGCCATCTACATGCAGGTAATATGGATCTAGAGGGTGGGCTTGGAAGGCTATATGGAACAGTAGGTTTCACTATAAACAACCCTCTGCTGGAGGTGATAATCGAAAAGAGTGGTGATCTATATGCAAATGATGAATATGCATACAGGGTAGCTAAGCACTATATAGATAGATATATCCCGGGCGGGGGAGCCCGGATCGAGATAATAAGTAGGATACCTGAATACGCTGGGTTGGGATACCACACTACATTAGCTTTAGCGGTTGGAATGGGGTTAAACACTATATATGGATTGAATCATGGCCTCGAGGATATAGCTTTAACCCTAAAGAGGGGTCTACTCACCGCCCTCGGCCTATATGCATGTAAGGAGGGTGGTTTTATAGTTGAAGGCGGCTTCAAAAAGGGTATGTTGGATAAGATGGTTCCCCCACTGATATTTAGGCATGACATCCCCTCTAACTGGCTCTTTGTAATAGCTGTTCCCAGTAGACCCATGGAGAAGCTCAGGAAGTTGAGGGTGGAGAAGGAAGATAAAGTTCTATTGAAGGTAGATATGCCCCCTGAGTTATCTGCCTACCTCTCACGCCTCCTACTTATGAAGATCATCCCCTCCATCATCGAAGGAGATATCAGAAACTTCTCATCGGCTCTGGACGAGTTTAATATGATGCTGGGAAGTGTATGGAGCGAGTACCAGGGAGGCAACTATTGCTGCCCTATTGTAGAGGAGGGTATATGGATCATGAGGAGATACTTATATGGTGCCTGCCAGTCGTCATGGGGACCGACTTTCTATGGATTAACAGATAAGGAGGAGAATGCCTTTAGAGCGGTGGAGGAGCTTGAAGTCTTTCTGGAGAGGAGGGGAGGTGGATCCGTATTTATCGCGAGGGGAAGGAATAGGGGGATAGATATCCATAGGCTTGATTAATAGATGCTTTATCTTCATAATTCTTATAGGATCTGTATAGGTGGGTTAAGATGGTTAAGGCGGTTGGTACAGATTCGGGTATAAAGAGTTATGATATATTTGGTTTTGATGATGAGAGGGGTAGGGTTCTAATCGACGAGTCGATCCCCAGGGAAAGATTAACGGAGAACCCTGGGTTGGTTCTAGATATCCTTAGGGACCTCCAAGATAGGTATGGAGAGTTAGATGCTATAGTCTTATCCTCAGGGTATGGCGTGCCGTTGAAGAGGGCTGTAGAGGCGACGGATATGGATATAGCCCTAGCAACCTTCGTCACCAGGGAAGATATTGAGAGACGGCTCAAGATAATTGGGTTAAGGGAGCTCCTTCGTATGGCTAGGGATGCCCGTGACCTAAATATCTACTTTACGCCTGGAGTCATTCATCTGCCGACCGTTCCGATATGGCGGAAAGCTAATAGGATAGATATGGGTACCTCGGATAAGCTCTATACTGTAGCTCTAGCAATAAAGGATCAAGCCGAGAGGCATGGAATCGGTTATGGCGAGACATCATTGATAGCGGTTGAGATAGGCTTCAGCTACACCTCTGCGATGGCTGTAGACCAGGGTAGGGTTGTAGATGCATCGGCTGGAACAGCTGGTTACCCAGGTTACCTCGGGATGGGGTTTATGGATTCAGAGCTGGCATATGCATTAGCCAGTCTAGGCCCCTTCTCCAAGACTATTCTCTTTCAGGGTGGGGCTACTTCTGTGGCTGGAGTAGATCCTAGGAAATTGGAGCCTGAAGAGTTTGTCGAGATGGCTCAGATAGATGATGGGGTTAATAGGGGCTATAGAATGATGATAGAATCCGTGGTTAAGGATGTAGCTTCTCTACTCCCATCTGTCACTCCCAAAGAGATTATCTTGAGCGGCAGATTCTCGAGAATGGAGCCTTTCTATAGAGACCTAACTAGTGAGCTCAAGCGGTTTTTCGATAAACTCGGTATCGATATAAATATTCTACGGCTTAAAAGGAGTTCTAAGGTGGCTAAGGAGGCTGCAGAAGGCTCTGCAATTATAGCTAATGGATTAGCGGGTGGGAGGTATAGAGAATTGATCGATATACTCGGCATTAGAGAGAGCTCTGGAACAATCTTCGATTATATATTCAATGAGAAAGCCGAGGAGATACGCCGGATATTCGGTGAAGAGATATGATTCAAGTCGGAATAGCTCTTGGATTACCCTAGAAACCTCTCAATAATTTTATCCATGATGATATCTGTCGATTCCCTGACTGTATATCTATGGGTATCTACAGTGACATCGGGGTTTAGGGGCTCCTCATATGGAGCTTGAAGCCCCGGCAGCGTCTTGATCTTCCCCTCCAATGCTTCTCTATATAATCCCTTTACATCTCTTTCCATGCATACCTTTAGGGGGCAGTTGAGGTATATCTCCATGAAATCCTTTATTATCCGACGGGCATAATCCCGGTATTTCCTTCTATTGGCTGTTGCATCGAATATTACACATACACCTGCATCTACGAGGTACTTACCGATAACAGCCATTGAACGATAGAAATATTCCCTCTCCTCCTCTGTATACTTAGGGTTGGGGGTTAGTAGCCTCCTCAATTTATCTGACTCGAGTATCACTACCCTGTAACCCATCCCCGATATCTTGGCCTTTAATCTCCTTGCCAGCGTTGTCTTACCTGAGGATGGTAATCCAGTTAACCAGATCGCGAATGCCTTCTTCATCTTTATTATTCACTTAGATAGGATTCTGGATTATTGTAGTCGAAGTATTCACTCTTCAGCAGGTTATTTATGAAGTTGAATATTCTTCTCCTCGTCTCCTTCTTCAGGTTGGGATACCAAATGGGGTTAGCTATCACCAATCCCCTCCAGGCATAGAATGGCTGTATAACCCAAAGTAATTCCTCGTCTCCAGTCATAGTTAGATAGGTGTCATAGAACTCTTTCCAGAGGCTCTTGAAGGGCTCCTTGAACCCATCTAGATACATAAGTGAGAAGAACATATAATTTATAGTTAGAGCTGCTATGTCGTCTGCAGGCTCACCATACTCCCCTCTACTTCTATCTAATACGGTGAAGTCGAGTTCACCCCTAAACAATATATTCCATGGATGGTAATCGCCATGGACCCTTGAGAGCCTATAACCCTTGTCTCTCAGCCTCCATCTCCACTCAAGCGACATCATCTCTATCCTTTTAAGCTCATCCTCTAATAGGAAATCCTCATCTCCACGGTAGGAATCGATTAGGCCCATTATGGCTTCGCCGTGTCCAATTAATTCCCTTATTCTCCTTCTGTATAGCCCAGGATCATCTTTCTTGACGCTATGTACCTGTGCAATATATTCAGCTAAGCGACGGGCTCTCTCCATATCTAAGTGTCTAAGCCTCTTCTCCCTCCCTATCCTCTCTAGGTCATGATAGTATTCCTTCCCCTCTACATATTCGGTTAATAGGAAGAATTCCAGTGGCTCCCTGATAGACCTTAATTCTCCGTCTAATGTGAAGTAGCCTAGGTCGGCGGCTCGCACATGCCTATGGAGATTATTGAATGCGGTGTAGCTCCATATCAATATAGCGGCTCTATCAGATGTATATTCATGTCCAAATTGTCCGGGGCGGATAGTATTTAGCACATACTTCTTAATTCCTGACTTATCCTCGACGGTGAGGAGTAGTGGGGTTCCATATCCATATCCCTTAATCTCTCCCTCTTTATACTCGGCCTCTCCCAGAGCCTCTACCTTTAGTAACCGAGTTTCTACTCCGAAGACCTCCTTAATATATTTCTCGATACTCTCCACGTTTATCTCCAAGAATCCCACCAAAAAATAATTTATTTGAAGCAATTATATTTTGGCTTCAAGGTGAATAACTATCTCCTAGGTGGGGTATACTTCGTCGATAATCTCTCTAAAATCGCTGATTATCTCATTTATCTCTTTGGATAAACTATCGATGCCTCCATTCTTACCTAATCTATTTAGGATATGTCCTATTATGATCATTGCGCCGCCTGTAACTTCACTTACAATCGGTATAGGGGTGAAAAATATTACTGCGCCTAGTTTCATTAAACGGCTCCCTACCTTACTATTACTAGCATTATAACTAGAGGATTTTATTGGATCTCCATAGGATAAAGCCTCTACTACCATGTTTCTCCATTGAGAGGCCTCTTGATAAACCGTAACTATCTCTCTATAGATATCGCTGTCCCTCATTTCTTCCTACAAATAATCTATAGGCTGTTATTTCGATATTATCTATATGTGACGTTATGGATATACTATAGAGTAAGAAGTCGATAGATTATCCTCAAATGTATATATTTGTCGTATATGATTATTCTAAATGGGTATTCTAGGTGTATACTAATGACGATGCTCCGATACGCGGGGGTCTCTATAGCGACGCTCGGCTTAATCCTCGCTTTAACCGGATATTATATATTGGCATCGATTGCGGTAGCCGCTATAGGACTAGGTTTTCTATTGGTAGGTATACTTACGGTGGCTGTGTCTCATCCATCGGTTAATGGGGGAGGTGAATACGAGTCGGTTAGGAGTAATGGCTTTATGAAGCTATATACCAATATTCTAGAGGAATTGAGTGTTAGTAGAAACCCTATATTCCTACCCTCTGACGAGGGCCCTATAACACTAGTCCCTATCCAAGGTTTGGACCATGACATCGGTGTAGAGAAGATTCCACGTAGAGTTTTCCTCAAGATAAGGGATGGCTATGCACTGGCTCTACCTATTATTGACGGTCAATCATACCCAGATATGCCTAGGGATGCCACGCTGGATGGGGTTGAGTCGTATCTGACAAGCCAATTTATCGCTAGGTTCGATATACTCAGGAAGATAAGGGTAGTTGAGGATACCGAGGCAAATATCATCGTTGATATGGAGGGGTTAAATAAGAGGTATAGAGAGGATCTATCGCGATATGGATATATAACTATACTCGTAGGCTCTGTATTAGCCGAGGCGATCGCCTCACCTATCGAGCTCCTAGATGTCTCGTTAAAGGGTGGTAAGGGGAGGCTGATCTTTAGGAGGTATTAGGTATGGAGTTGAGTAATACTCAACATTTCATACTTAGGATGGCGATACTCGTTAGTATCACTTTTACCGCCTTGATATTACTTGGTGAGGCGAGGCTAGATGTATACATTTCACTATACATCCTTATATACTATATCTTATTGGCTCTCCATAGCCCCTTCAATCGACGGATCAGTAGAAGGCTTAATGTAATTAGCGTAGTGCTATTCATAATATTTATGGTTATAGTTGCTCTTAGAGTTATAGCTATCCTTTTCCCCTCGGTGTTAGCATGAATCGAAAGAAAGTGGTAGCGCTGGGGATCATCATCTTATTAGCGTTAAATAGCTCCTATACATTTGGTGCGTCATTTATACCTCATGAAGATCCGGGTACGGCTAGGGAGGACCTGGATCCCTTATCTATACTTTTTACATATATAATGCTTCTTCAGTACATATTTAAGGGTGATTATCTTAATTTTACATTTACCTTGGACCTTCTAGACCTGGCATCCTTTCCCTCTTCAATCGAGTATATAATAAATCGCTTGGACGAGTTGCTTAGAGACTTGGGGTTGTATATCGATAGCGCCAATAAATCTATAATCAGAGCTAGGAACTTGATAGAACTAGGGGACTGGATGGGGGCGAATGAGTCTCTAAGGAACGCATCATACTATATAGTGAAGGCCAATATGACCCTAATAGAGATCGAGATGACCGTGAATGAGTTGATAAGGGCACTGAGGGGTTTTCTTATACCAGGGATAGAGGACAAATTCAGGGAGTTCCAAGATATATTGAGGAAGTTGTTGATGGAGCTTCTCGAGCTTCTTCTCAGGCTTAGAGAGATACTCACCATACTAGAGGAAGAAGTATTCGAGCTTCATGAAAAGATTATACTGGAGGAGGTTGTCAAAACAAGCCTCACCTTATATGTGGAGCCGAGGGAGCAATGGATAAACAGTTCGATAAGCATTTATGGGTATCTCACGGCTGTTAATGGCACTATATTATCTAATAGGAGTTTAGTGTTAACACTAGATTATGAGGTCTATGATATAGTATTTACTGATAACGAGGGGTATTATAATTATACGCTGAGGATACCTCCTGTATATAAGGATAGGTTGACTCTAGGCGTTTATTATAAGCCTCAGGGTCTGGATATAGATAGATATGCGCCTTCAAAGAATGAGACGTTTATTAAGGTTCTCTATATAAAGACCTGGGTCTCCCTCAATATATCTGGAGAAGCTTATCCAGGCTACAGCCTAACTATAGGCATTAACCTTGAGCCCTCAAATGTATCCCGGGCATATACCCTATTCTTTGATAATAGGGTTCTTTATCAGGGGACACTGAACAAGTCTAATACGGTTCTCCCCATTGAGCTGCCGCCGGATATCCCTATCGGAGGCCACCTAGTTTCAATCACCATATATCCTAAGGGGGTGTATGGACCCGCTACAGATAGGGAAGCTTTCACCGTATCCTATAAAGAATATCATGCCTCGTTAAGGTTCCGCCGTTTCATCATATATCCCCTACATAAGATATATCTAGACGTATCTCTGAGGGATAAGGATAACTTGCCTCTATATAATGCCTCGGTCGAGGTTAGGATGAAGGGTAGATTGGTAGCCCGAGGCTATACCAACAGCTTTGGACTGGATACATTATCCTATACGCCTATATACCCGGGGTTCGGTGGATATATGTCTATTGAGCTCCGTGTAGACCCTATGGACCCATGGTATCAATATAAGGTCTACACTTATAGTATCTATATCCTTAATTTATACTCGCTATTTATAGTCACCGCATCGATAACTGGGGGCTTAGGGTTAGGCTATGGATATACCCGTAGGAGGCGGAGGAGGGTTGAGGCGCCTAAGGAGATTGTGGCTGAAGTCGAGGAGGAGGTGGTTGAAGAACCGGAAGTCACCGTCAAGCCTGTTAAGGGAATTGTATTACCTCTCTATTATGAAGCTTTAAGGCTAGTGGAGCCTATCGCGGGTACCCCTCATGATTATGAGACCTTGAGGGAGTATTATATGAGGATAAGAGATAAGCTAGATGACGCTTCTGACGCCTTCTATAGACTTACCTTATTAGCTGAGTATGAATTATACTCGGGTTATAAGCCGAGTGATGATATGGTTTTGACGGCCAAGCGTTACCTAAATATGATAAGGGGTGTGTTCCATGGATAGGCGGCTAATCTATATAGTTGTAGCAAGTATAATTATAGGGTTCATCGGCCTCAATATCATGTATCCATCTACAACAGACTATAGGGTGACGAACACCCTCTGGAACGGCTATTCGAGGGCTATAAGCCTCGTTGATGCAAAAGTAATAACCTCTAACTTCATAGATTCACTTGTCTCCATGGATGCCGAGAGATCTCTACTTATCCTTATCCCCTATCAAAAGCTAGATAATAGCGAGATGGAATCATTGGCGTCATTCCTTGACTCCGGTGGTAGACTAGTTCTACTCGATGACTATGGGTATGGTAATGACCTCCTTGAATACCTCGATATACCGGTTAGATTCGATAATAACGGTACACTAGTCGATCCCCTATTTAACTATAAGAATGGCCGTATACCAAAGATAATCTGGATAGACACGAAAAATATTTTATTCACCAATATCTCGGAGATATATCTTAATCACGCAGTGAAACTCAATGTTATGGGTAGGGCAGATATCCTCGCGAATTCCTCATCATTCGCCTTTTTCGATAGAGACGGTAATTATGTATGGGGTGAGGATGAGGAGAAAGGTATGCATCCCGTAATCGCTTATACCAAGTATGGACGGGGCGATATACTTATCATTTCGGATCCGAGTATATGGATAAATAGTATGATAGATCTAGGGGATAACGCTAGGCTCCTCGAAAATATAGCTGGGGACAGGACTATATATATAGACCATACACACCTAGTAATCTCTATCCACGATATTATCCAGCAGTATATTATCGATGTCCATAGGTTTTTATCGGCCCAGCCATTCATATCGATATTAACGCTCACACTGCTTTTCATCGTTATATTCAGGTTTAGGGAAGAAAGGTCCCTTGCCCAATAGCCTAAATGGATTAGAGGCTTAGAGAATTATTATTGGGGGTAATTGTCATTATCATATATTGAAAAAAATCATATTTATCGCTAAACATTTATTGTATTTGATATTTATAGTAAGGATTGGTGGATTAAACCATGGATTTTCCAGAGGAGGTCTTGTTGACCCCGAAGAAGATAGTTGATGAGGTCTCCAAGGTCATTATAGGACGGAAGGATATGATAGAGTTATTGACAGCCGCGTTATTGAGTGAGGGACATGTCCTTATAGAGGGGTATCCGGGGACGGCAAAGACCATGATGGCCAAATCCTTCGCTAAGACGATACAGGGTACCTTTAAGAGGATACAATTTACTCCAGATACACTTCCTTCAGATGTAACGGGCTTCTACATATATACTCTAGATGGACGGAACATCTTTAGACCTGGCCCGATATTCGCCAATATAGTTTTGGCTGACGAGTTGAATAGGGCTACGCCTAGGACCCAGGCCGCGTTACTCGAGGCTATGCAGGAGCGTCAGGCGACTATAGAGGGTGAGACGCATACACTGCCTTCTCCCTTCATGGTTATAGCCAGCCAGATACCCTATGGATATGCAGGGACATACCCCTTGACTGAGGTTCAGCTTGACAGGTTTACCCTCCGGCTATGGAGTGGCTATCCAGGTAAAGAGGATGAGGAGGACGTTGTCTCGAATATAGACTTTATAGAGTCTCTCCCGATCGACCCCATAGCTTCTACCGATGAGGTCCTTAGTGTCATAGAGTATGTCAAGAAGATTAATGTCTCGAGTGAATTGGTGGATTATATAGTTAATATTGTCGATGTGGTCAGGAATCATCCCGATATAGCGTTGGCCCCTAGTCCTAGAGCGAGCATAGCATTGTTCAAATGTAGTAGGGCGCTGGCATTGATGGATGGCAGGGAATACGTGATTCCCGATGACATTAAACGTTTAATCCATCCCGTATTGGATCATCGCATCAGGGTTAATCCGGAGGCTGAGTTGGCTGGTGTTAAGCCTGAGGATATCATCGATGAGTCTGTAAAGAAGGTATCGGTGCCTAAATGAATAGACGGCTTCTCATAACTATATTTGGAATAGCCTTTTTCTCAGCAATGGCTGTTATTGACCCAGATACCATACTCTTTTCATTACCTATGATTACATTTATCATAGTCAATTACTTTATATCGAACAGGCTCCTAGACCTCTATTTATCTTTGGCAACGGCTTTCTTAGCCCCGATATTCCTATCCAACCTCGGCCTCACACTACTCATTATACCGGTTTTGATACCTATCTACCTCTGGTTCGACCTAGCTATAAAGAGCTATTTTAGCTATATTCCCAGTCCACTACTCCAATTCAAGTCTTTATATACAACCAGCATATTTCTAGTAACCATCATAGTTGCTTCACTCTTTCTTTCCATCTTTAATGCCTCCCTACTATTTACCGGGGTAGCCCTAGCTCTACACCTTATATATAACGCCACGATACTTCGAAGGGGAATTATTAGGCGTATAGAGATAAAAATGCCTGGTGTTGTTAGGGGGATTTCTGAGGAGGAGAGCATGTATACAATAGAGTTTTATAACCCCCTGAGACACCGGGTAATGATACAGATATCCTTGGAGACCCGGGAGTATTATAGATATAGTATAGAGCCGGGGTCCCTCTATTTGGAGCCTGATGGGGCGGGGGAGGTAGCTATAACTCTAAGGCCACTTAAATCAGGAAAGTATCCAGTAGAGCTACATATAACACTGTCGGATGAATATAGGTTCGTCATGATGAAGAGGGACTACATCGTCGAGTTGGAGGTAACGCCTCGGCTTGAGGTGGCGATTAGGGCTGCTAGACAATTGATAGCTAGACTATCTATTATGACAGAGGTACTAACTGGATTATCAACCTCTATCTACAAGGTTAGTAGAGGAGGCGAGTACTATGGAATACGTCCCTATGTACCCAGTGATGACATCAGGAGTATCTATTGGAAGAAGAGCGTGGAGAAGCAGGAGCTTGTCGTTAAGGAGTATATAGAGAGTAAGAAGAGTAAGATAAGTGTATTGGTAGAGCTTGAGTCTCCCACTCCAGATGAGATGGACAGGCAGTTATACGAATTTATCTCTACCTTGATCAGCGTTACCCTGGAAGACCCATCGGCTGAGATATCTATAGCTGCATATAATAGCCAAGATGTCTATGTATATCCCTCTCTAACCACATATGCAGCCTTGCTTAGGGCATTAGACCTCATAAAGGAATGTAGGGTTAGGGAAATGGATAGGCCCAGTCTCGACCCGCCGAATATAGGGCTTCTGCTTAGGGCGATGAGGGAGGAATCCCTTGTTAGTGAGGTGGCTATGATGGAGCTCGTATCCCTAAAATCTAGTTTCGAGGCTTCACCGGCATATAAAGCTTTGAAGAGGCTCCATCTCACCAGTGGAGAGGGAGGCCAACTAATCTTTATATATCCAGAGTCAAGGAGTATCCATATATATAGTTACCTAAAGTTCTATGCGGGTATACTTGGGTATACAGTTGTGGAGCCTGAGAAGCTCCCCCCTAGAAAGATGTATCTAGAAGCTAAATATAGACCTATACCTATGAGAATAAGCTAGGTATAGGATAATAGTCTCTATAAAATAGAGTTTAAGGTATACTGGGTGGTATTAAAATAAAAATAGGGTTTGAAGGATTATGCCCAGTTATCCGAAGCCTCCAGGCATACCCGGATAGCCACCGGGATAACCAGGAGCCTCTTCTGTAGGCTTACCCTTCATCCGTGCCGCGGCGATCATGTCATCTATCCTAAGTATCATCGATGCTGCTTCTGTAGACGATTTTATCGCTTGTTCCTTTACGACGACTGGTTCAACAACATCCAGCTTCATCATATCAGCGAGTTTACCATTGAGCACATCGACTCCACTCCATAACTTACCCTTCTTATGCAACGCCTTGAGCTCTGTCTCTACAGTAATTACATCCATACCCGCGTTATTGGCTAATACCAATGGTATCGACTCGATAGCCTCAGCGAACTTGAGGGCGGCTAGCTGTTCTCTACCCGATAATCCCTCGGCCCAGTTCCTTATCCTCATAGCTAGCTCCATCTCAGGGGCTCCACCGCCTGCGACGATATAGGGCTTTATCAAGACATCCCTTACTACTGAGATGGCGTCATGGAGCGACCTCTCGACTTCGTCTATAATTCTATCGTTTCCTCCTCTAATGAGTATCGTTAAGCTCTTCGGGTTCTTACATTCTTCTATAAAGACAAGCTTGTCTTCACCTATCTTCCTCTCCTCAACTATATCTGCTTCGCCTAGGTCATCGCTTGACAATTCATCTACATTGGTGACTATCCTTGCGCCTGTAGCTTTAGCAAGCTTCTCCATATCACTCTGCTTTACTCTTCTAACTGCTAATACCCCTGCGTTGGCTAGATAGAACTGTGCCCGGTCATCTATCCCCTTCTGGCAGATCACTACGTTAGCCCCTGCTTCAAGGATCTTATCGACCTTCTCTTTAACTAGGCTTCTTTCTTGCTCGATGAACTCCTTAATCTGGTGAGGCATATCGATTCTAATCCGTGCATCGAACTCGGTCTTCTCGATCTCTAATGGAGAGTTTATCAAAGCTATCTTCGCTCCCTGTATCCTCTTGGGCATCCGTGGGTGAACCACTTCTTTATCCAAGACTATGCCGTTGACTAATGTGGTGTCAGCTATGCTTCCACCCTTCTTCTTCTCGATTTTGACGTCATCTATATCTACCTTAACATCTCCATCGACAAATTCTCTAACGGCTAATACAGCGTCAACAGCTATATCAGCAAGGAGATCCTTATATCCACTCACCACTTTTGAGGCCATCGATGTCAACGCTATCTTCTTGAGGACCTTCTTATCGTCGTTCTTTACTTCAATGGCTATCTCGCTTAAGAATTCTAATGCTTTATTGGCGGCCTGCTTATATCCCTCGACTATCGTGGTTGGATGGATATCTTTCTCTATCAATTCTTCGGCTTCCTCGAGGAGTTTGCCTGCTAATACTACTACGGTTGTTGTCCCATCTCCAACTTCATTATCCTGCGCCTTGGCTATCTCGACCATTATCTTTGCCGCTGGGTGCTCGACATCCATCTCCTTCAATATTGTGGCTCCATCATTTGTTATAACGACGTCGCCTAGGCTATCCACTAGCATTTTGTCCATGCCCCTTGGTCCTAGTGATGACATCAGTATCTCGGCGGTTATCTTTGCGACTTGGATATTTCGTTTAATCGTCTCTCTGCCCTTTGTTCTCGTGGTATCTTCCTTTAATATTAGGACAGGTATGTTCTGTCCCATCCCTCTTTGTGCCATTATCTCTTCACCATTTTTTATTTGACTTAATATAGAAAGGCATACTATAACTTAAAGGTTAATGAATATTTCTTTAAATAACATGTTTTTATCCTTCAAATTGAAGTCTAAAATACATATATTTTCTATATAATGCCCCGGAGGATAAAGCAATGGTAAGTATCACAAGGCTCACTAAAATAGGGGTTAATCGGATACCCCAAGGTGTATAATTCAAGACTAACCCAACCAGTGGAACTAGGGCGAGACTTAGCCCGATCGATAAAGCCATCCTCTCGAGAGGCTCAAGCTCATCCCCCCTCGGATATAATACCTCTATAAGTGAATAACCAGGTAGATATAGGATGAATAATGAACCGAAAATATACCTTAGGTATAGTAAAGGTGGTTCCTCCACAAATATGACTAGTAGGCTGGTTATGAGAATGATGACTATGAATATATGGAACCAGATGGATTCTATGCTAAATAGGTATTTGAGAAAATTTTTTGGCGTCTGTTCCATAGTTATATCGAGGTAGCCTTTTTTCCATAAGAGGTAGATGGTCTTGGTAGCCTCATCTTTATCGATACCCTCCTCTCTTACGACATTCTCCACAGCTTCATCTAGAGTTAACTCCTTATATCTCTGGAGTGCCTTGAATATCCTCTTCTCCAACGGCTTCAATTCACTTAGTTCTTTATCCTTCATCTACCAATAAAGATAGATGCCAAAAAATTAATAATTTATATATAGCTGATTAATCAGCCATTCATAATGTAGTATGGAACCGTGGTGGTCATTTCCTTGCTACAAGAGCTATATGACCAGGTTGGGATTCACTCCTTCCCCATGTATAGATTATAACAATATTTTTTAGGCATTAGGTTTAATAGTAATTATCCAAATCATTTGGTTGGGTTGAGATGACTAACATATATATCATCGACGCTATCCGTACACCCATAGGTAGATTCGGAGGCTCATTAAAGCGCTTCTCGGCTGTTGACCTTGGGAGTATAGCGATAAAACACCTGATAGATAAGCATGGGATTCCCTATGAAGCTTATGACATTGTTCTAATGGGACATGTGCTTAGAACAGCAACGGGGCAAGATACAGCTAGACAGGCAGCCATCAAAGCAGGTCTACCCCTCTCATTAGACGCCATGACTATAGAGATGGTCTGCTCATCCGGGATGGCCTCGGTAATACTTGGGTCAAGCATGTTGAGAGCCGGGGACCTAACCAATGGGCTTGCTATAGTTGGTGGAATGGAGAGTATGAGTAATGCGCCTTTCGCTATCCCATCTGATTATAGGTGGGGCGTCAAATTCATCTTGAATAGACGGTATGAATTGATCGATACTATGTATCACGACGGGCTCTATGATATCGTCGAGAATAAGGTTATGGGTGAAGAAGCGGATAAAGTCGCTAAAGAGAGAGGCATAGTAAAGGAAGAGCTAGACGAGATCGGGTACCGGAGTCAGGTCAAGGCTCTAAAGGCGCTGAATCAGGGGCTATTCAGAGACGAAATCATTCCGATTAGGGATGAGGCTGGGGAGGTTATATTGGATAGAGACGAAGGTATACGGGAAAACACTTCTCTCGAGAAGATAAGGGGTCTTAAGCCCGTCTTCAGCAACGACGGCTTACATACGGCTGCTACCTCAAGCCAAATAAGCGATGGAGCAGCAGCATTAATACTTGGGGATGAAGATGCTGTATCTAAATATGATCTTTCGCCTCGAGCAAGGATTATAGGGTATAGCTGGGCCTCCACAGAGACTTGGAGGTTTGTTGAGGCACCCCCTATCGCTATAAAAAAGATACTGGATAAAACTGGTTTCGATATTAAGGATATCGATGTCTTCGAGAATAACGAGGCTTTCGCTGTCTCCAGCATCGTGGTGAATCAGGATCTAGGGATCGATTATGATAGGCTGAATCTCTTCGGAGGCGCATTAGCACTGGGCCACCCGATTGGGTGTAGTGGCACCCGAATTATAGTAACTTTGTTGAATGTGATGGAGAAGAAGAATTATAGGTATGGAATGGCTAGTTTATGCCATGGATTAGGGGGAGCAACCGCTATCTTGGTGGAGAGGCTCTAGTAATATATAATTAGGAGGTCTATTACTCACCTATTTATGAAGATAGGGTTATTAATTGTAGGATTCGGAAGGGTTGGTCAGGCGTTAGCCAAGATCTTATCTGATGAGGCTACTTTACTTAAGAGTAGGTATAACCTTGATGTAGAGGTCAAGGGCATCGTTGATATTAAATATGGAGCGATATATTCTACTGGCGGACTGGATTTAGTAGGTGCACTTAGATCGATAAATGAATATGGCTCATTTGAGCATCATAAGGATTATATTGGTAGTATTTCTCCCCTGAACCTTATTGAAAAAGAAGGTTATGACGTTATGGTTGAGGTTACATGGTCAAATATCAAGACCGGTGAGCCGGCGCTAACCTATATTAAGAAGGCTATCGAGAGCCATAAAGATGTCGTAACTACTAATAAAGGGCCCTTTGCAGTTGCCTATAGAGAAATCGTGATGCATACAAACAAATATAATGGGATAGTTAGATTTGAGGGAACCGTCATGAGCGGAACTCCCGCTATAAGTCTGGGGAGAGAGTGTCTTGCGGGAGCCCAGATATATATGATGGAGGGGATCTTGAATGGCACTACAAACTATATATTGAGTAGGATGGAGGAAGGAATATCTTTTGGTGAAGCTCTCCATGAGGCTCAGCGTCTCGGATATGCTGAGGCCGACCCTACATCGGATATTGAGGGTTGGGATGCGGCTGCGAAAGCGGTTATTTTAGCCAACTCCATATATGGTTTAGACCTTAAGATAAGTGATGTTGATTTAACGGGTATATCGTCGATAGGAGAGGAGGATGTTAAGAAGGCTTTGGATAGGGGTAGCAGAATAAAATTATTGGCACTCATATCCCCCGATGGCGATGTAAGTGTGAGACCTACATATATAGATGATAGACATCCATTATATAACGTCTCGGGTGTACTTAACGCTTTACTATATAGAACAAAGATGCTTGGTGATGTTATGATTAGCGGTCCGGGCGCTGGACCAGTGGAGGCGGCTCAAGCTATTATATCAGACCTGATTTATCTCTCAAGAATATATAGATATAGAGCCCGCTGACTGGTGTGATGAAAAGCAATTTTTTATGCTAATATTTTTCCTTAATATGTATTTATTTTATTATGAATAATTGTATGAACCATATAAATTTAAGCCATATATATATTATTCTATAACAAAGGATTATAATAATATATATAGTATTTGTGGTGGTCGCTTTGGGCACTGTTCCTACCAAGTTCGATATCATCGTTGTAGGCGCGGGTCCAGCCGGATCCTCAGCAGCATATACCCTCGCTAAAAAGGGGTTCGATGTATTGCTGGTGGAGAGGGGGAGGGTAGTAGGCTCCAAAAATATGTTTGGCGGGAGGGTATATCTTAAGCCCCTAAAAGATATTTACCCAGATTTCGAGAAATCAGCGCCGATCCATCGATGGGTCACTAAGGAACGGATATCCCTTATCCATAATAATGATATTACCAGTATAGAGTTTGAGGGAAAAGAGGCGACCAGCTTCATCACATACCTATCTCAACTTGCTAACTGGATGGCTATTAAGGCTGAGGAGGAAGGAGCCATATTATTGACCGAGGTTACTGTGGATAGATTTGAAGTTGAGGATGGAAGGTTTACAGGTATAAGGGTAGGGGATGAGACGCTTAAATCCGAGGTCATTATCGATGCTGAGGGAGCCAACAGATTGTTACTGGAGCGTTCAGGCATCGTTGCACCCCTTAAACCCAAGCATGTTGCATTGGGGGTTAAGGAGGTTATTAAGTTAGCTAAGGATGAGGTTGAGAAGCATTTCGGTTTAGATGAGAATGAGGGTCTTGCATGGATATTGATGGGTGATATAACTGGTGGGACACCCGGTGGCGCCTTTATATATACAAATAAGGATTCTGTGAGTGTCGGATTAGTTGTGATATTAGATGAAGCTATCGAGAATATCGATAAACATATATACAACTATGTAGAGGATCTCAGGTTACATCCGCTCTTAAAGAGATATTTTGGGGGTGGTAGGATTATGGAGTACTCCGCCCACCTTATACCTGAGGATGTATGGGGAATGATGCCCCCACAGTATTATTATGATGGGTTACTTATTACGGGTGATGCAGCGGGGTTCCTATTGAACCTCGGCTATACCTATAGAGGCGTGGATTTCGCGGCTTACTCGGGATATCTGGCGGCGGAGGCCGTTGAGCAGGCATATTCGTCTGGCGGTCCTTCTAAGGAGAACCTTGCGGTTTACAAGAAGCTTATTGAGGATAGCTTTATATATAGACAGCTAAGGAAGTTTAGGGGGGTCCATAGCTTAATGAAGAATAAGCGCTTGTTTACATTGTATCCCCTTATCATGAATCTTACTGCACGTAACCTCTTTTTACCTGAGGATGAGTCTCTTAAGGTGTTGGAGGCCTTTAAGAAGGCTAGGAAGGGACGTGTAAGCTGGTTTACCCTCTTGAAAGACCTGTTTATGGTGGTGCGTCAAGTATGAGTATAAGGATTCAGCCTCGTAAGGCTAAGCCGTTTAGGCTGGAGGATATACTCAATAATAATGTCTGGGATGTAGATAAGGAGCCGCATATCAAGGTGGATATAGAGAAATGTAAGGATTGCCCGACCAAACCATGTACTAGGCTATGCCCAGCTGAATGTTTCACCCTACTCGAAGGCAACATATTATTTAGCTATGAGGGCTGCCTTGAATGTGGTACATGTAGAGTAGTATGTCCCCAGGAAGCTATAGAGTGGAATTACCCTGTAAGCGGGAGAGGTATCCATTATAGATTCAGTTGATGGTGATGAATTATGCCTCTAAAGATAGTTGTTGGTATAAAGTGGGTGCCCAACACGACCTCAGTAAGTATAGATGAGAAGACTGGAACCCTAATCAGGGAGGGTGTACCCAGCGTCGTCAACCCCCACGATTTGATAGCTGTCGAGGCCGCTTTAAAGCTGAAGGATAGGTATGGAGGGCATGTGACAGCTATATCTATGGCTCCACCCCAAGCCATCCTTGGATTGGAGCATGTTATAGGTATGGGGGTTGATGAGGGTATACTAATATCCGATAGGGCATTTGCGGGTGCCGATACACTGGCCACATCATATACCCTCGCTAAGGCAATAGAGAAGATTGGGGATTATGACCTAGTTATTATGGGGCATGAGACTATAGATAGCTCTACAGCCCATATAGGTGCACAGGTCGCATCATGGCTCGATATCCCCTATATATACTACGCTGTGAATCTGGAGTATATTGAGGATAAGCACCTGCTTAGGGTTAGGCGTATACTTGAGGACTCGATAGAGATATATAATCTAAGGCTGCCGGGATTAGTATCTATAGCTATGCACTCGGATGTCCCGCGTAGAGTTTCCCTGACTAATAAATTGAGAGCTAGAATAGAGAAACCTATAAGGGTATGGAGCAATAAAGAGTTGGATCTAGACCCAAATTGTATCGGGCTGAGGGGCTCCCCGACTGTAGTGGCAAAGGTCGAGTTTATGCCTAAGGTCCCCAGGAAACAAGAGGTATATAAGGATGGGGATCCTAAGGAGGCTGCTAAGTGGCTCGTGGAAAGGCTGGTGAAAGAGGGATTATTGAAGATCCCTGGGGGTGAGTAATGTGCGTAGAGCGATATGTAGAGATTGGGATGAAATTAATCCAGAGGACTATAAGGGTATATGGGTGTATATGCAGGTCGATGAAGACGCCATTAACGAAGCCAGTCTACAGTTATTAGGGGTCGCTAGGGAGATAGCTGATAAGCTGAATAGCCATGTTTCAGGGGTCCTCATAGGTTCAGATGTCAGGGCTCTAGCGAATGAACCTATCTACTATGGAGCCGATAAAGTCTATCTCGTCGAGAATAAGGCCTACTCCACATATTATCCTAGGCTATATGGCTCCGTTATTGTAGAGTTGGCGAGGAAGTATAAGCCTCTATCTATCCTCGTAGGAGGCACTATGAAGGGAAGAGAGTTAGCCCCCTATATAGCAAATACCTTAAGGACAGGAATAACAGCTGACTGCACATCGTTCGATGCCGATCCAGAGACGAGAGACATCGTATTAATTAGACCTCCATTCGGAGCTTGGATGCTTGCACACATCAAGAACCGTGATAGAAGGCCTATTATGGGGAGCGTCCGCCCAAATGTATTCCCTATGCCTCCCAGAGATACTTCGAGGAAGGGTGAAATTATCATTGAAGATATATTGGTTGATATCGACCCCGGCGTAGAGCTGGTGGAGAAGATCCCTATAGAGAAGAAAGAGGAGCTACCGATAGAGAAGGCTGAGATAATCGTCTCTGGAGGTAAGGGGTTGGGGACTAGGGAAGGCTTTAGGTCTCTAGAGGAGTTGGCTGATCTTATAGGTGGTGTGGTGGCTGGGTCTAGGAAAGCTGTTGACGCTGGGTGGATACCCCATGAGAAGCAGGTTGGTCAGACCGGGAAGTCGGTGAAGCCTGAGCTTTATATTGCTGTGGCTATAAGTGGGGCTGCACAGCATGTATTCGGTATTAGGGAGGCTAAGAGGGTTGTTGCTATTAATATAGATCCAGAAGCCCCTATATTCGATAATGCAGACTATGGAGTCGTGGGGGATTATAAGGAGATAATACCAGCGATTATAGAGGAGATAAAGAGGATTAGAAAGAGAGTTTAGATCAAAGGCGAAGATTAACTCTCTTTTTATATATAAACCATTTCCTTAGTATTCACCTTCCTACTGACCCGAATTCCATTTCAATTTTGAATGTGGATATTCAAGGTATTACCAGGCAATAGAAAATTATATTCTTTAGAAATCTATTGGGGAAGACCCCCTATGATAATGGCTATACTCACCATTAACAATTAACATTTAATTGTATAGGATCATTCTATGCCTAGAGGGTTATCTGGATAAAAAAGGGGTAGGTTATTTCCCTTTGAATTTTGGTTTTCTCTTCTCCATGAAGGCAGTTACTCCCTCTATGAAGTCGTCTGTGCTGAAGAGTAGCCCAAAGTATCCCGCCTCGATAGCCAGCCCCGTCCATATATTTGTTTCCAGTCCAAATTGGATAGAGTATTTGGCGGCTAATAATCCCAATGGAGGCTTCTCCGCCAACTTTAATGCTAATTTCCTAGCCTCATCCTCAAGTTTCTCGGGTGGCACGACTTTATCGACTATCCCTAGTTTATGGGCTTCTGGAGCGGGTATCATATCTCCAGTATAAATGACTTCTTTAGCTTTACTTGCTCCGATCAACCTAGCCATCCTCTGGGTACCGCCGGCTCCCGGCATTATACCGAGGTTAATTTCTGGTTGACCGACCATTGCAAGCTCCGAGGCTATCCTGAAGTCTCCACACAAGGCTATCTCCATACCTCCACCCAGCGTAAACCCGTTTAAAGCCATTATTACAGGCTTTGTATAGTACTCGAGCTTCACCGTTATTTCTTGGAATCTTCTAGAGAATATGGCTGCCTTAAAGGGTGTTACACCCATGAATGCTGTTACATCCGCGCCTGCACTAAATGCTCTTCCCGCACCCGTAATTATCAATACCCTTATATCTTCTCTCTCTTCAAGTTCATCTAATGTATTATTTAATTCCTTGAGTAGCTCCATTGTTAATGCATTTAGCCTATGAGGCCTATTCAATATGACCCATGCGATGGGAGGCTCGAACCTTAATATCAGGTTCTCGAGCTTCTTCTCCTCCACCTTTCCATATTCATAGAATCCTATTCCTGTTTTCCTACCTATCTTCTCCTCTTCAACCATCTTGACTAAGAGTGGATCAGGGTTATACTCCTCTCTACCGGTCTCTTCCTTCATTTTTCTTAGAGTTTCTACTACAGCATCTATTCCATAATCATCGGCTATCTTCAATACTCCCTTTGGATATCCCAGGCCTAATTCACATGCCTTATCTATATCGTCTCTAGTAGCTATATTCTCCCGTAGGAGCCATGCGGCCTCATTTATAGCGGGAGCTATAATTTCCAGTTCATTCACCTTTTCACCTGCATCCTTCGGGATATTCGGCTTCGAGTATTTTCCTGGACTTGGATATTCATAGAATCCTTTTCCACTCTTAACTCCATATTCACCTGCCTGATACTTCTCTTCAAATAATGGACATGGATCCCCTCTATATCCACGTTCACCCATGGCTTTAGCAACCAGATGGAATATATCTATACCACTATAGTCCGCTAATTCAAAGGCGCCCATAGGGAAACCTAATTTATATTTGATGGCTGAATCTACCTCTACAACGGTTGCTTTCCCTTGTTTTACATACCAACATGCAGCGTTCATGAATCTCGCTAGGATACGGTTTACTATGAATCCCGGTACATCCTTATTGACTACTACAGGCTGTTTACCGAATTTCTTGGATAACTCGAATGTCGCCCTAACAGTCAGATCACTTGTGTCTTTACCCTTGATGATCTCGACTAGAGGCATCAATGGAGGCGGATTGAAGAAGTGCATACCTACCACTTTATCAGGCCTCTTCGTGGCTTCAGCGATCTCCGTTATCGGCAAGCTACTGGTATTGGTAGCTAGTATCGCGTGTGGAGGCGTATATTCATCGAGTTTGGCGAACACCTCCCTCTTCAAATCCAGTTTCTCAGGTATAGCCTCTATAACGAAATCTGCTCCCCTAGCCACCTCCTCTAGGTCGGTGGATGTATGGATCCTTGATAACACTGTGTTGAGGTCCTCCCTTACAACGCTTTTAGATATTAATTTCTGTAGGCTCCACTGAATCTTATCCATAGCATTCTTTAGAAACTCATCAGCGATGTCGTGGATCCATACTTCATACCCTGCTATAGCGGCTACCTCAGCTATTCCATGGCCCATCGTTCCTGCTCCAATTACAGCTATCTTCCTAACGTTCTCTATCGACATAAACCCATCCCCCTACATTGATAATACATCTATACCCAATGCTTTCTTAAGAAGCATCCTGATTGTAGTAAGCCTCTGGATATCATTGGTACCTTCATATATAGTTGTTATTACTGAGTCCCTCAGGAATCTCTCTACACCCACCTCTTCGTCTACACCATATCCACCATGTACCTTTATGCCTAGTAACGCTACCTTCTCAGCTATCTCGGTTGCAAAGGTCTTGGCCATCGAGGCCGCGAATATAGCTTCATCCCTCTCTTGATCCGATAATGTAGCCGCCCAATATGTAAGTAGCCTTGCTGCCTCGAGCTGAGTAATCATATCGGCTAGCTTAAAGCTTACGGCTTGGAAAGCCATTATCTGCCTTCCAAATGCGGTTCTCTGGAGAGAATAGTTGAATGCCTTCTCGAAGACAGCCTGTGCTATACCCACAGCCTGGGCCGCGACCCCTATTCGACCATGGTCATATGTATCGACAGCTACCTTGAATCCTTCATCTAGGGGTCCCAGTACATTCTCCTCTGGAACCTCTACATCCTCTAATATGACTTCATCAGGCATCTCTCCCCTCAGACCTATAACCTTGAATTTAGAGCCTATCTTGACGCCGGGCCAATCAGTCTCTACGATGAAGAATGTAATACCCCACCACCTTTTTCTTCTATCTGGAGGTGGGTTTGTCCTAGCCGATACTACTAGGTACTTGGCTCTATCAGCTCCCGTAATAAAGATTTTTCTACCATTTATGATATATTTATCGCCTTTTTTGACCGCCGTTGCCTGTATTCCGGCTACATCGCTACCGGCAGCCGGCTCGGTATTCGCGTGGGCGGAGAACGCTTCGCCTCTAGCTATAGGTGGAAGATATTTCTTCTTCTGCTCCTCAGTCCCATATTTTAATACGGGGTATGTGAATAATCCGTTGACCATTAAGGCTGTTCCATAGGCTGGGCATACCCGGGATAACTCTTCCATTAATATAGCTGTTAATAGGGCTCCTCCTCCCTGACCATCATATTCTTCAGGGATCCCCACTCCTGTTAGCCCTAGCTCTATTCCTTTCTGGATTAGTTCTTCGGGTATTTCACCGGTCTTCTCTATCTCTGGAACTTTTGGTGCGATCTCGTTTTCAGCGAATTGTCTTATTGTCTTGCGGAAAAGCTCATGTTCATCAGTAAGTTGGATATTGAAATCCTTGACATCCGAAAATGGAAATACCATAGATAAAACACCTCATATAATATTATCAAACCTTGTTTAATTAATTAAAAATATAAACTGTATTAAATATCACAGACATGAGTATAAAAAATAGATTATCGATATAAATAATAAACTATATAAAAAAGGTTATTACTTTGTTATAATTCGATATATTAATAGAAAAATTATGGGGTTGGTCTCTATTCAATAGGTACAAGCTCATATGTCAAGTAGCCTTCAGGTTCCCTCTTCACTATATCGATTCTGACCTTCATCCCTACCTTCAATTTATTCGGATCCTTCTCCCTAATCCATGCAGTTACATTAACTCCATCCTCAAGCCTAGCTATGCCCACTATGTAATCGTCATAATGCGAGAATGAGTAGGGCTTTACATTTATCACGGTATAGGTCAGTAGGGTGCCCTCCCTAGATAACTCAACCCACTCCATATCACTAGCCTTACAGCTTGGGCAATCGCTCTGTGGAGGGAAATATATTTCTCCACAGCCTTTACACTTAGTAGTTATAAACTTATTATCAGCTAATGCATTGAAGAAGTCTCTAATCTTATTGACACTGATAATAAACTTTAGTGTAATCTCTCTCTGATCAACCCAGAGTGCGTCTCCAGTCTTCATATCCGGAACCATGGGTACACCTAATGATTTCTTCATGCTCTCCACAAAGTCGTAAAACTGTTTCATGGCTTCATCCGTCATCTCTTTCTGAGTCTTTTCACTACTCACAAGACATCACCTCCTAAACCTTATCAAGGGATAATATAGTGACATAGGCATAATGCCCTGTACCACCGATGTTATGTGCAAGAGCCATTCCCTTCTTAATCGGAGCCTGCCTCTCCTTCTCAACCTCCTGCCTCAATTGCTTCGCTAAATCACCGATCATAGCTTCTCCAGTAGCTCCAATCGGGTGTCCCTTAGCCTTTAATCCTCCACTTAGGTTTACAGGTATCTTCCCACCGATATAAGTTTCTTGATTCCTTACCCATTCAACAGCCTCACCCCTCTTAGCGAACCCTAGATCTTCGTAAGCCAATATCTCAGCAATAGTGAAGCAGTCATGAACCTCAGCCACATCAAAATATTTGATAGGCGCTTCGGGATCTATCTTAGCGACTTTATAAGCCTGATTCGCAGCGGCCACCGCTGCCTCTAGACTCGTAAAACCTTTTCTTTTGCTTAGATTCGAGGTTCCACTAGCGGCTCCTATACCGGCTATCCATACAGGTGTGTCGGTCAATTTCTTGGCTAACTCTTCCGCTGCTAATATGACGGTGGCAGAACCATCGGTTATCGGTGAACAGTCGAATAGCTTTAGCGGCCAAGCTATATATCTTGACCCCATAATCTTCTCTACATTGATCTCTTTCCTAAACTGTGCTTTGGGGTTACGGGCACCATAGTAGTGGTTCTTAACCGCTACAAGAGCTAGATCTTCCTCGGTAGCACCATATTTATCCATATATGCAGTTGCATATAGTGCATAGTAGCCTGGGAAGGTAAGACCGAAGTTCTGGAACTCCCAGAAATAATTACCTGCTCTACCTATAAACTCTACAATTGTCGGGGTTGGAGATTCATTCATCTTCTCGACTCCCACAGCCATGGCTATATCAGCTTGTCCTGATGCAACCATATCATGAGCCAGCTTTACTGCGGCGCTTCCAGAGGCACATGCAGCTTCGACTTTAGCGGTTCCCTTCGGATTCAGCCCCGCATATTCGGCTATGATTACGGCTGGTAGAGGTTCACTACTCCACCCCCCTGCATTGCTTGTAACAAAATAGTCGATATCTTTCTGGTCTACTCCAGCATCGTTTAAGGCTTCTTTTATGGATTCCCATGTTAACTCAGCCATATTGACATCGTTTCTAGAACCGAATTTCGATTGTCCAACGCCTACAATGGCGACTTTTCTACCCATTATTCACACCCCATACAAAATATTCTATTAGCGACTTACAAAATAAAGATGAGTTATTATATTGAAATACAAATAATATATGCCACTTGCTTTCCCAGTTAATAGCTTTGTATACCCATATCCTATGATTGATATATTAAACTACGGAGTATCATCGGGGTATTTGAGGAATTCCTGATTATATCTGGCGCTGTATTACTTCAACTATTTCCCGTTATTATATATATGGCGTAATTATAATATTTTCTAATTCTTCAAATAATATATTTTATATTTATAGCACTATTATTTTCGAATAAGTCAATAGATATTATTGTGATATATGATGATCGAAGAGGTTAGAGCGTTACTTCAGGGGATTTACGAGAAGGCAAAGCCAAAGATGGGTAGTGAGATGGCGGGTTGGACAAAGGTCTTCCAATTCGATATTCCTGATGGAGAACCGTTTTATATAGAGTTCTCAGCAGGGGAGATGAAGATAGAAGGGGGTAAACACTCGTCGCCAACAGCCACATTAGTTATGGAGAAGTCAGTGCTCGATAGGATTTTGAAGGGCGAACTTGATGCTATGGCTGCATTTATGAGGGGTATGATGAAGATAACTGGAAATGTTCTTGAGACAGCTAATTTAAGGCGGATGCTTGAGGCCGCTAAAGAGTAGGCTATTATAAGAGATAAATGTAGACCCTTCCATTTTTTTATGAGTGATCTGATATGAGTAAGAAAAGAAAAAAAGCTATTTCTAGCAAGAAGGAGAAAGAGATATTCGAGAAATACATCATCTCTAAACCATGGCTCAAGAATTATGATGAAGGGGTTCCTCATGAGATCGATATTCCAGAGATCCCTCTCTATAAAATCCTTGACGATGCCGCTGAGAAATACCCCAATAATATATCGATGATATTTCTAGGTAAGAAGGTCACATTCCACGAGCTCTATGAGGCTTCCGAGAGGTTTGGGAGGGCCATTAAAGATGTATTGGACGTAGAGAAAGGAGATATTATGGCTATATATCTACCGAACTGCCCACAGTTCGCGATCGGGTATTATGGCGCTATAAAGACCGGTGTAATTGTATCCCCTGTAAATCCCCTCTATACAGCACGTGAATTGGCGCATCAAATTAAGGATAGCGGCGCTAAGTATCTATTGACTGTAGATATCTTTAAAGAAAATGTTGAGGAAGCATTGAATATAGCCGATGTCGATGCTGTAATATATACGGGGATAGAGGATTACCTACCGGGTATAAAGGCTTTTCTCTATAAGACGTTTAAGAAGAAGGTTAAGGTGGCTATTGATAACAAGAAGTTCTATAGCTTCAAGGACTTTATAACTAAGTATCCGGCCGATGCGCCGAGGGTAGATGTTAATCCAAAAGAGGATATAGTTGCATTGATGTATACAGGGGGGACTACGGGGCTGCCTAAAGGAGCTATGTTAACCCACTACAATATCGTCTCTAATGTGTATCAGATAGATGCCTGGTATAGAAGGGGGCTGAAGGGTGAAGAGAAGTATATAGGGCTTCTACCCTGGTATCATATATATGGACAGACCACAATTCTGCATTCAGCGATATTTAGAGCGGCAACCATTATAGTGATACCCAGGTTTGATCTTAAGGAGATCCTTGAATCGATACAGAAGTATAAGGCGGATGTATTCCATGGAGTTCCCACGATCTACTCTATGTTGATTAACTATCCGGACCTGAATAAGTATGATTTGACGAGTATAGCGTCATGTATAAGTGGAGCAGGTCCTCTCCCTGTTGCAGTTGCAGAGAAGTTCGAGGAAATTACTAAGGGGAGGATAAGGGAGGGCTATGGATTAACAGAGACAAGCCCAGTTACCCATGCCAATCCAATATTCGGAAAATTCAAGTTTGGAAGTATAGGTCTCCCGATGCCTAATACCCTCGCAGGGATAGCAGACCCAGATAAGCCCGTCTTCCTACCTCCGGGTGAGGTAGGTGAACTGGTTATTTCGGGTCCACAGGTTATGCTTGGATATTATAACCGCCCTGAAGAGAATAAGGCTGTCTTCTTCGAGAAATTTGGGTATAGATGGTTTAGAACAGGGGACATGGCCTATATGGATGAAGAGGGATACTTCTATATTGTTGAGCGTAAGAAGGATATGATTAAATATAAGGGGTACAGCGTTTATCCCCGTGAAATAGAGGAGGTTCTATATAAACATGAGGCTGTCGCCGATGCAGCGGTCATAGGTATACCTGATCCCAAGACCGGGGAGACTATCAAGGCTTATCTCGTGTTGAAAGAGGAGTATAAGGGTAAGGTCTCTGAGGATGATATAGTCAAGTATTTAAAAGATAATTTAGCGCCTTATAAGGTTCCGAAAATAATTGAATTTAGGGACTCGCTCCCTAAGAGTACCGTTGGAAAGATATTGAAGAGAGTTCTTAAAGAGGAAGAATTGGAGAAGATGAAGCAATAGAAGATAGAGGTGGGGAACATGAATATAGCCGTGTTGGTTAAGGCTTCCCTAGATACCAATATGTTGAGGGTAGATAGCAGCGGCAGACTACTTATAGAGGATACGCCCCTGGCCATAAGCGAATATGATAGAAACGCTGTAGAGGAGGCTGTAAAGATCAAGGAGGCCCATGGAGGTAAAGTCGTAGCCTTCTCATTATTGACTTGGGGGCCGATAGCTAGAAAGGAGAAGGATGCCGAGAATGTATTGAGAGAAGCGTTAGCGATGGGGGCTGATGAAGCCCACTTGGTGAGCGATGAATCCCTCTTACCAGGAGAAGTAGGTATCACAGCCCAGGTCTTGGCTAAACTCCTCGATGAACACGGTCCATTTGACATCGTATTGACGGGAGAAGCTTCGATGGATATGTTATCGAGCCAGTTACCCGCACGTATAGCCGAGAAGATAGGTGCCTCAGTAATTACGTATGTAAGGAAGATAGAGGTGGCTGATGGTGTTGTAAGGGCCACTAGAGACCTCGAGGACAGCCTTGAAACTATAGAGTCTAAAACCCCTGTGGTTATAAGTGTAACTGGGGAGATCAATCAGCCTAGATTACCTACTCTACTCCAGATAAGGAGGTCCTTTGCAAAACCCCTCAATAAATATAAGCTGAGCGACCTCGGTATACCCTCTATTGTGAGGAAGCTTGACATGGCAGAAGTAAAGTTAGTCACCGTATCAAGGAAGAATATCGTCTTAGAAGGAGATAAGCTCGAAGATATCGCTGAAAAACTGATTGAGAAGCTTATGGAGGAGGGTGTCGTGAAGGGGTGAATGGGATGAAGGCGTTGATCTATAGTGAGAAGGCGTCTGAAATCACCGATGCCATAGGTTTTCTCCACGTATTATCTGAGGAATTAAATCAGGATTTCGATGTATATGCTTTATCATTATCATCAGAGGAGGAGGTCTCTAAAGAAGGAGTTAAGGGTCTAGAAAAGATTTATATCGTCGATAAGGGGACTACAAAGGCCATATCTGATGTACTGAGTAACCTATACAGTGAACACAAGCCTGATATTGTATTGGGCCCTACAACCAAAAATTCAACCGAGATACTGGCGAGGTTGGCGGCCAAGAATGAGCTTCCCATGATTACTGAGGTCGCTGGAGTTATAGGCTTAGATGGAGATGTACATTTAGAGAAGCCAATTATGGGTGGAAGGGCCCTTGCGGTCTATAGGTTCACTACCCCTATCCTTGCTACTGTACCAGCGAAAAAGTTTAAGCCAAAAGCCGTTGATACCACTCCATCTATTGAGAAGTTAAGCCTTCCAGAGGAGGATGGTTATAAACTCATCGATGTAAAGCCTAAAGAGAAGGGAGCGGTAGATATAGAGGCTGCTGAGATAGTGGTTGGAGTAGGGAGAGGATTCAAGAATAAGGATGATCTGGACCTAGCGTTTAATATCGCCGAGATTATGGGTGGGGAAGTGGGTTGTACAAGGCCTATAGCGGCAGACTATAACTGGCTTGGAGAGGATAGGTGGATAGGGATATCTGGAAAGAAAATACGTGGGAAACTCTATTTCGCTATAGGGATTTCCGGTGCTCCCCAGCATATAATGGCGGCTATGGATTCAAAGGTTATCGTGGTAGTTAATAAGGATAAGAATGCACCGATCTTCCAGTACTCTGATTATGGAATAATTGCAGATCTATATCAGTTCCTACCTGTATTCATAGAAAAATTGAGGGAGAAGCTCGGTAAGTAACCCCAAAAATCATTTTTCTATAACAAATTTCATCAGTAGCTTGGAATCCTTCCTAAGAACCAGCTTCTCCAGTGCATATAGAGCCTCTCTATTCATGAATATCATGCGGCAGTGGTTGATAAGTTTCTTGGCTTCCCTAAGTGTCTCGAGGGGGTAGGTAGATAGTATCTTCGCTACCTCAAGAGCTCTCTTATATAGCTTATCATCATCGACTATTTCATCGATAAGTCCATACTCCAAGGCTTTCTCGGCATCTATCTCATCCCCAAATAACCCCATATTTAATGCCCTCCTAAAGCCTAGGATGAATGGACCAAGGGTTAGTATCAATGGGGGTAATAGACCCAGCTTGATTTCGGGAGCCGCGAATACCGAGTTCTTAGACGCAACTACATAGTCCATCAGAAGAAGTATCTCTGTCCCTCCCCCATAGGCAAGGCCATTAACCGCCCCTATCAAGGGTTTAGATAGATTAAGGAAAGCCTCAACAGCCTTAGCGACATATTCCTCGAAGAACTCCTTTGAATCTTCCTCCGTCTCGAGTGATAACATATCTCTAATATCATCACCTGCACTAAAGGCTCTCCCCTCACCAGTCATTATTACAACCTTCACATTCTCGTCCGACTCAGCTTCATTTAGATATTTTGCCATTAGCCTCCAGACCTCCCTATTTAATGCATTCAACTTCTCCGGTCTATTCAGCGTTATCCATGCAATCTCGCCATCCACTTTATAGATAACTTTTTCTTGGGTCATCATAGAATAATTATGAATCCCTGCTTCATATAAACCCGTTAAATGATTAATTATCCTCCCCCTCCATCGATATTTATGATTAGTAATGAGCATTGTCATAGATGCACATATCCATGATCCAGATATTATGAGAATTGAGAAGAGAGACCCGAGGGAGATAGCTAGGGAGCTAGTTAAAGATATGGATACTATAGGTATCGAGAGGGCTCTTATGATCGCATTAGAGGTAGATGCAACCAAGATACTTGATAGAGTTAGCTATAAGGATGTTTTGAAGGGGATGGAGGAAGCGATTGGATATGGCTCTCTAAGGATGCCTCCATTAATATTGGAGGCGTTAAATAAGAAGGACCAGGCGATAATGATACATTCAAATCACTTGAAGCGGGCGGTTACCCCCACCGAAAGGGTGGTTAAGATCGCCCGACATTCAAATAATAGAATTATTGCGATCGGAAGTATGAGACTACCCGCTGACAAGGAGGAGTTGAGATATAGGGTCAACGGTATGTATAAGAGTGGCGTCAAAGGAATAAAGATATATCCAACCCTCCAATTCCTAAATCCCTCTGATAAAAAGCTATTCCCTCTTTATAAGGAGATGATATCCTATGGCCTCCCATTATTCATACATACAGGGTGTGACCCGGGGTTCTGGGAACTACCTAATTTATGTGAATATGCAAACCCAGTTAGAGCGGAGAAGCTGATTAAGAAGTTTCCTGAGCTTAAGGTTATACTTTGTCATATGGGGGCTTATAGCGCTATTAGACCCGGAATATTCTTTAGGGAAGCTGTTGAGCTAGCCAAAAAATATTCTAATGTATACCTTGATACTTCGGCGGTAGACCCTTATCTTATTCTAAGTGCTATTAAGCATGTTGGACCGGAGAAGGTTATCTTTGGCACCGATTATCCTGTACTTGGATTGACGTGGGAAAGACTACTCCACAACGCTCTAAGTCTAAATATAGATAAGGATGCGAAGGATATGATTATGTATTCTAATATATCCAGGTTACTCGGGATCTAAGATGGCTATAGGTTTCGCTGATAAGAATCTGTTATAAATATATCTACTAATCAAATACTTATTGTTTATGTTATTTGAATATTTTCTTTGGTGTAATAATGATATATAGGTGATCCTCTTGGGCGGTGAAGAAGTATACATAGAGCACTTCATACTCGTCGAGGATATCGAGATACTGGTATATATAGCCACGTTACTAGGCGCGATACTCTTCCTTTACGGGTTATATAGGAGTTATAGGAGATGGACGTATGGAGGCCAGAAGATAGTTATAGACCACCTCTTTATACGGCTAAAGAACCTCATTAAATACGGCATACTTCAGCGTAAAGTACTATTAAAGCCTTTCGAGGGGACTATGCATTCCCTGATCTATATAGGCTTTATAATCCTCTTTATAGGAACCTTATTGAGGGCTTTAGAGGCCGATATTACACTCAAGTTTCTAGGCTATAGGTTTCTAACGGGGAATATATACCTAGTATTCAAGTTGGCGATGAATATAGGTGGAGCCCTAGCCATTATAGGTCTATTTCTTGCCCTGATAAGAAGACTAGGTTTCAAGTCGGAATATCTACCTGATACAATATTCGATTACCTCCTCATTATTGACCTGATAGTGATCTTGATAACCGGATTCCTCCTTGACGCGATATCGACCTATACCTATAGAATAGAGTGGATAGATGGGTGGGACCCAATCGGGATATACATCGCTTCATACCTCGCTTCTATAGGGAATATCGAGGCTATATACCGCTTTACATGGCTCTTCCATATGGCTCTAGCCATATTCAGCTTCGCAATAATACCCTTCACAAAACTGTATCACATACTCGTCGGCGGCCTGATTAACACATTCTTCGGTAGGCTGGAGCATCCAAGCGCATTTAAACCCATACCCGATATCGACAGAGTAATTGAGTCCGGCGGTTTACCGGGAGCCAATACATTAAAGGATCTAACATGGAAGCAGAGAATGGATTATGATGCTTGTATAAAATGTTCTAGGTGCACAGATAACTGTCCAGCGACCCTAAGTGGAAAGCCTTTGAGCCCGATGGACCTCATGCTGACCCATAGGGTATTGATGGATAAAAAGCTGTATGACTCCCCTATTGTGCCTGAGCATGTAGAGCCCGACATCATATGGTCATGCGTTACATGCGGCGCATGTGTATATCAGTGTCCAATGTTGATCCATCAAGTCGAGACGATTATAGATATTAGGAGGAACCTACTTGGCTCGGGTGAAAATACCCCTCAGGAGCTTATGCAAGTTTCATATAACCTCATGAGGTACGGTAACCCTATGGCGTATAACCCTATGGATAGAGAGAATTTTGTCAGGCAACTTAGTGAGGAGACTGGTGTCGAGATAGCCCAAGAGGGGAGGGAGTATGACTATATCTACTGGATGGGCTGCAACACCTCCTATGATCCAAATGTCAAGAATACAGCCATCTCACTCCTCAATATATTCGCTGAAGCAGGTCTAAACGTAGCCATATTACCCGAAGAGGTGTGCTGTGGAGAGCCAGCTAGAAGAATCGGAGATGAATTGATGTTCAAGGAATTGGTCTCTATGAATAAGGAGAATCTATCTAAATACCGGTTTAAAAAGCTAATTGTCAACTGCCCCCATGGATTCAATGTATTCAGGTATGAGTACCCACAGTATGGCATGGAGATAGATGTTATTCACCATAGCCAAATACTCGGCGAATTGATAAGGCAAGGTAAGATCCAGATAAAGAAGACGGATATCGGGAGGATAACTTTCCACGACCCATGCTATCTTGGAAGATGGAATAATATTTATGATGCCCCTAGAGAAGTGTTAAAGGCCTCTGTGAACGGCGAATATATCGAGATCCCTAGATCTAGGGAGAATAGCTTCTGTTGCGGAGGGGGAGGCGGCCATTTATTCTATGAGTTGAAGCGTGGCGAACGAATAGGTAAAATAAGGATGGATGAGGTGAGGGGGACAAAGGCTAACGTACTCGCCGTCGCCTGTCCCTTCTGTAATATTATGATGAAGAGCGAGGCTGGGGACGAATTAGAGGTAAAGGATATCTCAGAGATACTCAATGAAGCATTAGACTAATAGTCAGGAAGAGGTGGATTCAACAATCTTTTATTAGGTTATAATATCATTTGTATTTTGGTGTCATTATGTCAGAAGGATATGATTTTCCAAGTAAGGAGTGGGCAGAGGCTTTCTGTAAGGAATTAAATAAGAATGAAAAATATGGCAGAGCGGCAAAGACATGGGAAGGGGATATACTATTTGTCGTGACAGACTTACCTGAGGAGATATCGAGTAAATTTGGCGGTCGAAAGACGCTGGCCTTCAAGCTAGATCTATGGCATGGTGAATGTAGAGGGATGGAGTGGTATGAGGACCCTGAGACTGCAGAGGCAGCCTATGTATTGGAGGCTAAGTTTGATGATTGGATAAAGATTATCGAGGGGAAGCTTGGCCCTATACCTGCTATGACGGCTAGGAAACTTAAGGTTAAGAAGGGAAGCCTAGCCACGATAATGAGGTATACAATGGCTGCTCTCGAGATGGTCAAGACTGCCCAACAGGTACCTATAAAACAATAAGTAGCTATATCGGGATTCCTCTAATTTTTATATTATAGATGCTGATACCCCTCCTTCTTATTCTCTGCTTAATATGCTATATTCCTTCTATTATATCATCTAATACTTCCCTTATCTCTAAGTCTGTGACCGCCACGGGATTAAAGACTAAGTCTGGATCCATCATAGCCTCTTCAACAATATCATCCCTATGCTTATAGCATAAATCCTTATCGACTATTTCAGATAGAGAACGTGGAGCACCAATTTTACCGTAGAAATCTAATAGAGCATTATATAGAGTATCTCCATCTACGAGTTCGTCAAGCTTAAGATGCGCAAGAACATATTCATATTTATCTCTCGCATTCTCATCCTGTGAGTTGAATTTCACTACATAGGGTAGGGAGACGCCTACCGATAATCCGTGGGGAAGGGATAGTTTCGGACCTATTGCGTGGCCTATAGCATGGGCCAATCCACATCCACTATTGCTAAAGGCTGTTCCAGCTATCCAAGCGGCTAAATGCATATTTTCACGGGCCTCTCTATTATCTGGCTCCTCTAGGACGATGGGTAGAAACTGTATAACGAGTTTTGTGGCCTCGTATACTAGGGCATCGGTGAATGGAGTCGCTGTATTTGCAGCTAACGCCTCTATAGAATGAGCTAGGACATCCAGGCCTGTGGATAACGATAATTTCCGGGGCATCTTCAGCGGAAAGCTTGGATCCAGAATCGTGACTGTCGATACTAATTCATATGACCCCAACGCTATCTTCCTCTTTCCATTGATTTTCTCGCTAAGTACGACGCCTAATGTAGCTTCACTACCTGTCCCACTTGTGGTCGGTATCGCTATCAGTATAGCTTTTCTCCCAAGACCTAGCCATTCAAAGGGGGATATCCCCCTAATATCGAATTCAGGATTCTCATATTTTACCCACCCCGCTTTAGCGGCGTCTATCACGCTTCCCCCTCCCAGTGCGATAATAAAATCGGGCTTGACTTCCAGCGCATATTTACCTATCTCCTCCGATATTTCGAAGGAGGGCTCGACCTCGACCTTATCATAGATATAGTATTCTGTATTCGTCTTTTCAAGCTCATCGGTAATTTTCTTTAGATATCCAAGTTCAACCATCATGGGGTCTGTGACTATTAACCCACGTTTCAAATGATTATTAATTATATATTCAGGTAGCATCTCTATCGAGTCGTATCCGTAATAAACGATTCTAGAGAATGAGTAGATGCCCATAATATGCACCTAATAATAAATTATGGTCTCTATAGGTATATATTATTGGAAAACCCATGTTGATGACTTAAATTATCAACCTACATATATATAATTAATGAAGATGTCTCTAAATAGACGTAAAATTGTTCAATTATCTTTATCAATAATAATAGTTATTCTAATCAGCAATATATACCTGGCTAATTCCCAGTTACTTCTCCTCTCCAGACCTATCCACGGGGTATGGGGAAATATCAGGACAGCCTCCTATACAAGCATGAGTATCAAGCTCGAAGGATTATTGTCGCCTGTAAGGGTATATTATGACTCTTATGGCGTCCCATACATAGAAGCGGATAACTATAGGGACCTTGCCATAGTATTCGGCTATATCCAAGCCAGAGACCGGCTCTTCCAGATGGATCTAGCTAGGAGAGCGGCTTCAGGCAGATTAAGCGAGATATTTGGAAGCGACTTCATAGAGATGGATAAGTTCTATAGGATAATAGGAATGCATAGGACGGCTGAAGAAACAATTAAGTATCTCGAGGAATCACCGAACTATGGCTTTATCATTGAATATTTAGATGCATACACCCTGGGGGTCAATAAATATATCCAGGAGGCTATAACGAATAACCAGCTACCTGTAGAATATAAACTCCTCGGTATAGAGCCTGAGCCTTGGACACCCGCCGATTCACTAGTTATAGGTAAGCTGGTTGGATGGGGTTTGTCCGGGGGATTTAGGGATCTAGAGCTAAAGTCATTCCTAGATGCAAATGGATATGAGGCGCTAATAGAGCTGGATCTATTGAATAGAAGCTTGAATACACCTATTCTAGCTGAATATCAAACTGGGCAGGCGGAGATAACGGTATTAACATCAGATATACCCGGGGATGACACTAATGAGATACTAGAGTTATATTACGAGGCGATGAGTATAGCCCGTCTACTGGTAGGCCCGGGTTTATCGAATAACTGGGTTATCTCCGGGAACCTAACAGATAACGGTTATCCCATACTAGCTAATGACCCCCACTTATCTCTACAAGCACCACCAGTCTGGTACGAAGCTACATTAATAATTCCAGGTCAATTGGCTGTCAGAGGAGTAACGTTCCCGGGGATACCGTTTATCATTATAGGTAGGAACCAGCATTTGGCATGGGGATTCACCAATGTAGGTGCGGATGTAATAGATTTCTATTATTACAGATGGGAGGACGGTAAATATCTCCTCATCGATAAATATATATCGCCCCGCTCTGTAACGGAGGACATCCGGGTAAAGACCAAGGATGGATATGATATAGTGCCCTTCAAGGTTAATTATACGGTGCATGGCCCCCTCTACGAGTATAATGGGACTAGATATGCGGTTAGATGGACAGGTATGCAGGTGACCCTCGAGTTACTGGCATTTTACTACTTCAATAAGGCGAAGAATATCTACGAATTTATCTATGGACAAAAATTCTTCGGTGTCCCCGCTCAAAATGCAGTTATAGCCGATGACGATGGAAATATAGCTTATTATCCCGCTGGTTTATATCCAATTAGGAGTGTATTACCGACATATAGTGTATCCGGTAAGAGGATAATTAACTACGGCTTTCTACCATTCAATGGGAGTAGAGGGGAGGGAGAATGGATGGGCTACATTCCCTTTGAGGATATTCCCCATGTGATAAATCCTGAGCAGGGATTTATTGTGACCGCCAACAACAGGATTGTAGGGGGAGACTATCCCTATTATCTGACTTGGAGCTGGTCAGACAGGTATAGGCATGATAGGATAAAGAGGTTGATACTAAATATATTGAGTGAAGAAGGTGCTATAGGGGTAGAGGATATAGCTAGGATCCAGGGCGATATCCATAGCTACGCGGCTGAGATAATACTGCCTCTCCTAATAGACCAGGTTAATACAGCCCAATTATCATCCTATTCCTATGAAGCATATAACCTATTAGTCCAGTGGGATTATGAAATGAAGTCAGACCTCGTTGCACCTAGCATATACATCACCTGGCTCTATAACGTCATTAAATCACTATTGGGAGACGAGTATGAGGCGGCAGGTATCGAAGATGTAACTTTTCTTCCACTTGAAACACTGGAATGGATACTTAAGAGGGCGGCTGAAGGAGACCCGGATATGCATAAATGGATAGATACAGATCTCTCAGAACTTATAACTACGGCTTTGGAAGATTCAGTTGAATTATTAAGGGAGGGATATGGAGATAATATCGATCAATGGATATGGGGGGAGGTCAGCAAATATTCCATATCGCATCCATTAGGAACATTCCTGGATTGGCTCAATTATCCCGATTATCCTGGGCAAGGCGGGCCATTTACTGTTAATGTAGCTGTTTTATCCCTTACACCCCCTAGCTATACCGTATCTACCGGTCCAAGCATAAGGTTTATTGTGGAGTTGGGGCCTGAATCTACATCCCTACTAATATTACCCGGGGGTAACAATGGAAATCCATTCAGCCCTAATTACTATGATCAGCTGGAGACATACTTGAATGTCGGTTATAAAGAAGCATTTATCCCTGGGGATCTAGATGAATTATATGATGTTGTTGTGAGGCTGGTGTTCTATGGTTAAGCCCGAGGCTATTAGATATTTAGTGGGGATAATCGCTGGTATGCTCGTATATATTATGATTGTCTATATTAATATGGCTGGATGGGAGACTTTGATCGGCTCTTTAGCTGCTGGAGCGGTAGCTTCTCTATATCCTAAGAGCGCTAAAAAGGCTATAGCATCGGGTGTGGCATCACCGTTACTGGGCATAATCTCGATAATCATCTATTATTCAATTATAAACTTATATGGAGTTAAAATCCTTTTTTCAACAGGTTTGATTTTATATATCCCGATAATTACCTCACTTATATTTGGAAGTTTTGGTGCTATGGTTGTTTATAGTATAAGGCAGTTTTTATCATAGAGGTTATTAAAAATATAAATATAACGCTGTTATATTAATACTTGAGAAAATGACTTGTTTCATGACCTCATTTAATAAATTAAATAGAATATTAGAGAATGAAGGGTTTAAGGTTCAGAAACGATTCTATAAATGGGGCGTTGAATTTATTGCCGAAAAAGATGGATGTATCTACACCATAAATGTATATAGAAATGGTGATAACACTATTCTTCTGGAGGCAAGTAGCCTGAGTAACTATAGCGATGCTACTGTCGATATCCGTGAATGTAGCTGTAGTGATGGAGACCTAGATTCATGTATCAAGGAGATACTGACATTTATAAATGAAATGTTATTAGCGTAAAGCCTGGGTAATCCCTTTATCTTCTGTATAAAACATATTTTTCTCTAGAGACCTCTATTTATTATAACTATAATGTTATGATGAGGTATTCCTAGATGACTGTAGACATGATGGGAAGGGACTTCGAAATAAAGTATCTCAAGAAAAATATCAAGAAAGGCATTATCCTGATGCTGGGTCCTAGGGGCATCGGTAAAACCACCGTTCTCAAGATTATGCTTAAACTAGGAATAATAAATCAACTATTCAATATACAGGAATATCTCCTGAGAGCCGATTACCATAGCTATACAGACCTATATGAATTGATTTCGGAACATGTAGATGGTCCATGTGGGATAGATAACTTTGATCATATACCGGGCGAATATAAGAGGAGCGATCTTCTAATCTCTCTCCTTGAGAAACTAGAGGAGAATGGAGCAATAATATCTTCCTACAAACATAGTGTTATAGATATAATTAGTAGATTGGGGTTTCGACCAGAGGTCTTCTACATAAAGGAGCTTGGACTAGAATATACTTATAACAATTTCTTGGAGAGATATCCAGATGAGGAACATGAGTATCTTATACATGCAGCTATATTAAGTGAGGGTTATCCTGATGCTATGAATTATTATTTGTCCCTCGGTGCTCCAAGTAAATACCTGGAGGTATCATCGGGATTCCTCTCGATAAATCTGGATATCGTTAAGAACTATGATTACCTTTTCAATAAATACCAAGAGTTTCAATTTATAAAAAGGGATGTCACAACATTTAATCTGCTATCCTCTATTGCCAAGGGATTGGGTAGGCCTAGAGACTTATATCGCATGGCGGGGCATGTAACCCCTGTATATTTGAGTAGACTATATGATTCTGGAGTACTAGATAAAGTAGTCTATGGAAAATATTCATTCTACTATATTAGGGATCCTATCCTTAGGCTACATTTTCATATATCCGGGTTCCGGGAGAGATATATGCCTATCCAGTATATCCATCGATACGTCGGGTTAGCCTATCTAGTACTCTTATTATTCATTCAGTCACAGGGCCATAAACTTATAGATCTAAATAATAGGGAGGTTGCTGTTCCACAGCTAACAGGGAAGTTCAGGATTCTCGATAATAATATAGTATATCTAGAGGGCACACGGTATAACCTTGGAATAGCATGTACATTTAAATATAATGAGAATATAGTTGAAGAACTAATATCATTCAAAGTAGATACTAAGATATTAGTATGCTACGTCAAGCCAGACCAAAATATATTGAAGCGTCTAAGTAGAAAGGGTATTCATGTCATAGATAAATGGGGGCTAGATATGCTTACCGCCAAAACAGGATTTAGGAGGCGTATATAATTGGGGTTAGCAGAAGAGGTATCAAGGCCATTATCGGGCAGTGTATACTTAATGTCTTCCAGCGTCATTTCACTAATCTCCTCTATCCTCACATCGATATTTGTAGCGCGGTTCCTCACGGTATATGAGATGGGTATATATGCCCTTATAATGCTTTGGCCAAGTATCATAGAGCTAGCTGTTCGATTAGGCGTCCCCAGATACATCCTTAGATATGTCTCCCACCATATGGGGAGCGGCGAAGTAAAGCTGGGGCGAGCCGCCTTTGCACGCGGCGTATATACACAGATGATGCTTCTTACACCGATTATCCTCATCACAGCCGTCTATCCAAAGGATATCTTCTCCATATTATATGGTAAAACAGTTGACGGTCTCCTCATCCAACTAACTATAGCCATATTTATCACGTGGATACTGAGGACTGATTTCTATGCATTGTTAGAGGCTAATATGGATATGCTTGGTAGCAGCATATCACGGATACTATATTTTATTCCCAGAGCGGTTCTCGCTATTACCCTCACTTATCTTGGTTATGGCGTGTTGGGAGCCTTAGCCGGCGACATTCTGGGTGGAATCATATCAACCATATCAGGAGTCATCTTATCTGCCCATCAAAAACTAATAGGTCTGATATCCCCTGAGGAGTATCGGGATGGATTGAGAGACATGTTCAGCTTCTCCATGCCGATATATATCGTTACGATCCTAGAGAAGGGTATGCGTAACTATATCTTGTGGCTCTTAGGTTTCCTATATATTGAGGATGTCGTCGGGAACTACTATGTTACCCTTAGATTCTCGAACCTCATCCAAGTGATCACTATCCCCATCTCGAGAATTATTGTACCAACCCTGACAAGGGTAAATAAAGAGAGGCTAGGTAGAGCCATTTATTATGTATATAGATATGCGGCTATAGTAATAGTGCCTATCCCCATCTTTGCTATTGTATTGTCAAGAGATATGATATATGGATTGTTCGGGTCAAAATATAAGTTGGCCCCCGAGCTTCTAGCCATATTTTCATTTATCTACATCCTTACAATCTTTGGCTATTATATAATACCCCCAATGCTAGTCTCCGTTGGACAGACAAGGAAGATCCTATACGGATTAAGTATAAGGTTTATCGTTGTACTATTCCTTGGACCTATTCTTATCTGGAACTATGGAGCGGTAGGTGCCGTTTCAGCACTATTGATATCGGCGGTCGCAGGGACAATAGGACTACTATATATAATTAGAGATGTTATTCCATATCCTCCTATCGGCGATAACCTCAAGACGCTGGTATCAGCAGTTGTCCCTGGAATAATAATATACTTTATCTGGCTGAACTTCAGGTTTGATAGGTCTATATATAACCTAGCATTCTTCTTCATCATATACATTATTCTTTACCTGGTCCTCCTTGGATTTACAGGTTCAATTAATGAGAGGGAGCTTGAGGTAATATATGACTCGATGAGTAAGGTGGCTGTTCTAGGTGGCTTGATAAAGCCCTTGATACAGCTCGAGCGTAAAATAATTGATATATCTAATAAGTTGAGGGGTAAATAATATTTCTGGGCTAGCATATGTCTAGTCTACCGATTAAAGATAAGGTGCGTATACGGTCATTATATGACGCATCCAGCGTTATATATAGGGAATTATATGGAGATGAGCAGAGATATAAATATAGCTCGATTTCAAATAAGTATCTACCCTCCCAATATGAATCTATATTGGATGCAGGGTGTGGCATATCATTATTCGCTGAGAATATCTCGGAGAAGGTTTATTATGTGGGTATAGATATCTCTCTCAAATCACTATCTCTAGGCAAAGCGCTACATAGTAGGGAGAACACCGACTATATCTATGGAGATATCGATAGCCCACCCTTCAGAGCCAAATCATTCGATAAAGTATATAGCTTTACCCAGATACACCATGAGCAAGACCATCTGAATACACTGGATATACTGAAGAACCTAGCCCAGACCTATCTAGTAGTCAGTTATCTAAAGAAGGTTTTTGAAGAGCCCCCTGATGTACCATTGACCACCCTTGAGATAGTTGATGGAGGGGTGGATTGGATAGGGATATATTCAGCCGAAGCAGATTGAGAATATCAATTATAGTTATCCCTTAGCTTCTACATCCTTATTTCTACATTTAAGCAGCCCCCGAAAATTGTTATGTAGAGGATATTATTAGCGGTAGTCATTTTATGTAGACCCTTGGTGGAATAATATGATGCGTATGGAGTTGCAGTCTCTTTATAATAGTATCAAGAAGTGGTATAGCGCTGAGTATACTCAGGACATCATCAGATACTTGTGTAGCTTAGGTTCATCAGAGTTAGGTTTCAGATTAGCTGGGACAGATGCGGAACACGAAGCAGCAAGCTATATAAAAACTGAGTTGGAGAGGCTGGGTGTAGACAAGGTTGAGTTGAAAGAGGTATACGTAGATAGATGGATATTTAAAGAGGCGTCTCTAAGGATTCTATCCCCTAATGAGCTCTTTATTGTGGCTTCCAGTTATGCCGGTTCGCCTCCCGGCAATTTTATCGGGGAGATCGTCTTTGGGGGAAAGGGAGATCTCTCTTCTCTGGATAACCTTGATCTGGATGATAAAATTGTATTGATTGATATGGATTATAAAGTGTTTCCGTCTATAAATATCATCGCTAAAGAGATGATGGTTAGAGGCGCCAAAGGAATCGTGCTTAGCCACTTAACGAGAGGGGGATACGCTTCTCTTCGTGATGACACATTATATGCATCGGATGGAGACTATAGCATCGAGTTTCCACCCATTATCCATATCCGGAGGAGAGATGCCATATCAATACTAAGATTACTGGAGAATAGTGATGTTGAAGCGGAATTTAAGTTGGATGTAGATATCGGCAGAGGATATGGATATAATGTGATAGGCTACCTAAATAACAATTCTGAGGATACGATTTGTATAGGGGCGCATCATGACGCCCATTTCAGGGGTGCTATCGATAACGCTTCAGGCGTGGCTCTATTATTAAATATCGCTAGATACGTTGCTGAGTCCAATATTGGGTATAACCAGAATATCCGCTTTATATCCTTTACTGCGGAGGAATATGGCAGATTAGATACACCGTTTGACTTCTTAATAGGCTCATATGACTACATTAATAGTGGCGATTATAGGGATATATCATTATATATTAATCTGGATGTCGTGGGATATAAGGATGGACCCATAGGTATAGTGTCATCACCGGACATCAAGAGCTTCATTCTTGATTATCTAATAGATATATCGAGGTATCTAGCGAGTGGTGTCAGCTTTTCATTTATGCCTTACAGCTGGATAGATATGTGGAACTTTATAACTGCGGGTATACCATCTATCCACTTTGGAGGTAGAGGTAACATATCTTATTACAAGACCTATTATCATACGGAGCTGGATACATTAGAATTATTATCTCATAGGAAGTTCATGGAAACCCTCTTCATAGTTATACATCTGATCGACAGGGTTGATAATAGCCTAAGCCCAATCTCCAGTGTAATGGATCTTCTCTTCGAGATATATAATGTGAAGAGAAAGCCGAATCGACTTGAATTCGATGACTATATTAGGAAAGCTATTTTCAGCTTACTATCAGGCTCATCATATAATAGGAGAGAGGCGAGAGATATCAACTCTGCGTTACTCTCGTCATTATTCAAGATGTCTGGGAATTATCCTCCAAATAATGTTAAGTATTTCTGGATAGAATATCTCGATGAAATAGAGTATCTATCCAAGATTAGGGAGTCTCTAGCGGCTGGGGATTATAAAGAGGCGCTTAAGACTCTCTGTAGCATCAACCTATTTTCTTGGGCATCTAAAGTATCCAAAGAGACTTACCACTATATTTTCAGGAGAATAGCCGAACCCTTGTATTGGGGGTCTGGTAAGACTCATAACTACATAGATCTCTATAGGCTATATGAGTCTATTAGGGATGGTAGGGCCTCGCCATCTGATCTCGAAATATATATTAGCGATAGGTATAAGAGCCTTGATGATGAGCTTAAGAGGATTATATCTATCCTAGAACTTATTATTAGAGGGGCGGGTCAAAAGTAGTGTGGGCCGATGAAGGAAAACCCCTCAGCATCATAATGGAGATGGATCGGGGATGAGTGATATATCTTTCATCATTGAATCGGCTTTAGAATCTAATCATAGGCGTATAGTTGTTATTGAAGAGGATTGGCTAGATAATATTATTGGGATACTAGAGGAGTATAAGGGGATTACCCAGAGAAGATATTCGATACTTATATCTGGAAAGGAGGAGAGGGAAGAAGCTTCATGGGCAACCCAAATAATTAGATGGATTAAAGAGAATGATCTGAATTGGGGTTATGTCCCCTTTAAATCACTTGAACGGATAATGGGCACTACATGGGATATCCTGATAGCTGACTTCAGGAGAGATTTACGTCCTAATGATATGGGTAGACTTATAGAAGTTGTAAGGGGAGGTGGATTAATAATACTACTTGCACCCAAGCGTGACGTCTGGAAAAATATGACTACAACATTTCATAAAGACATGGTGGTACATCCATTTACTATAGAGGATATTAGAAGATTATTTATCAGATACATTGTGGAGTCTATGGAATCATCCCCCGGCATATACTTTCTCTCTAGAGATGGCGTTGTAGGCCCAGCTAAAACAAGGTATGTAGCCCTTAAAAGGCGTCCCATAAAGCTACCTGTCGATACAAAGTTCGACTCGGAACTATATAATATGGCGGTTACCCAGGATGAGGTTGAAGTTATCTCCGCAGTCGAAAGATTGGACGGCGGATGCCTTGTATTAACTGCTGATAGGGGTAGAGGTAAATCTGCGGCTATAGGCATCGCTATAGCCGGATTATTGACGACGGAGGGGAATGGACTCAAAATAGTTGTTACGTCACCCGAGTATGAAAACGTGAGGGAATTAATAAACTTCCTCCTGAAGAGCCTCCATAGACTTGGAGTTAAATATGAATATGATAAGAGTAGGCGTATAATATCTCTCGATAACGGTGAAGTAAAATATTTATCGCCTTACAAGGCCCTCCGGGAAGATGGTGATATACTTATAGTTGATGAAGCAGCAGGCATACCGGTATATATCCTGGAGAGAACCCTCGCGAAATTCAAAACACATGTATTCTCATCAACTCTCCATGGATATGAAGGCGCTGGAAGGGGATTCCAAGTAAGGTTCCTAAACCTACTCCGTAAAACCAAGCCCGAGAACCTTATCGAGTTGAAGATGACGGAGCCGATAAGATATGCACCGGGAGACCCCATAGAGAAGTGGCTATATGATACGCTACTCCTCGACTCTGACCCTGCAAACCTGACTATAGAAGATATAGAGATGTTCGATAAAGCTAGGTTGAGGTTCAGATGGATCGATATAGAGAATTGGATATTTAGGAGACGACGCAAACTAAAGGAGTATATAGGGATCTATATTTATGCCCATTATAGGAATAGGCCTAATGATATAATGATTCTCTCCGACGCACCTCATCATTTAGCTGCAGCCGTTTTCTATAGGGGGAGGGTTGTCAACAGCCTACATCTTTCTCTAGAAGGAAATATGTCGAGGGATGATGTGGCGAGTACTATGGCGGGGGAGCCTCCATCTGGCCATCTTATACCGACTGTCATAATAAGATACTATCCAGTATATAGAGACTTCGCGTTTCTAAGGGGAATCAGGATCGTGAGGATAGCGACTCACCCCGACCTCATGGGGAGGGGAATAGGCTCATATGCACTAGATAAAGTCGTTAAATATGCTAAGGAGGAGGGTCTGGATTGGATTGGATCGAGCTTCGGCGCCACCTATGAACTACTTTCTTTCTGGATAAAAAACGGCTTCTTCCCCATATATCTATCCCCCAATAGAAACCCGGTGTCAGGGGAATATAGCGTCATAGTTATTAAGCCATTAACAAAGACAGCCAGGAAATTCGTGAGAAAAATAAGGATCTTGTTCAAGAAGGGATTGCTGGATACATTGATAGATCCCCATTACAGCCTGGATGTTAAATTGGCATATCAATTGTTGTCAGAGGATCCGTGGAGCATCGATGTCAAGCCGAAGATGGATGTATATAAGAGGATGAAGCTTAGGAGCTATGTATTTGGGGGATTAACATTCTCAGCGGCCTATGACGCCATAATACCTATAGTGAAGAATCATTTTCTGCGGTCTATTGAGCATAGGATAGGGGTTCCAAAGAAGTATGAGTATGCTTTGATAAGCCGTGTATTACAGGGGAAATCATGGGGATTTGTAGCCTCAAACCTTGGAATGGATAGGCTTGACGTCATGAATAAGTTTAGGGAGTTGATTGGGAGGATGAGGTTGAGGTATCTTGAGGCATATGAAGTTTAGAGACGAGTATATTCCATTAATACTAGAGGGGGTCAAGAGGTCTACGATTAGGCTTGATAGAAAATATAGGGTTGGGGAGACGCTCTATGTAACCTCCGTTAAAAAGGGGAAGAGATACTGTAAGATAAAGATACTAGATATCTATAGAAAGAGGCTTTCGGAGTTGACGGATGAGGATGCACATATGGATGGTTTCAGCAGTAGGGAGGAGCTTATAAGTGCTTTGAAGAAGATATATGGAGATATAAGTGATGATACGGTCCTATTTATATACCGCTTTAAAAAACTGTAGATATTTTACTCTATAGATTTTAGAGATTAATATATCAAGATTTCATATTCTTCTTGTAACTCCTTTTTGGTGAAATGATATGGAGAAGGTGGATCCGCCTCATCCCTCAAAGACATCCTTTATAGAGGAGGTGGAGAGGTACTGGGGGCGAAAATGGTGGGTAGACTCAGAGTTCGGTAGACTCAAAGAAGTTATTGTATATAGACCGGGTGAGGAGTTGAAGCTCGTCGACGACCCAATTAAATGGCTATGGGACGGTATTCCTGATCCCCATAGGGCCGCTGAGGAGCATGATTCTATGATCGAGATTTTGAGGAAGGAGGGGGTCAAGGTACATTATATCGAGGAGAGGGTGCAGCGTCCCAAGATGTATTTCACAAGGGACCAGGCCGTGGTGCTTAGGGGAGGTGCGGTAGTGGGTAGGATGGCCTTAGATATTAGGAGGGGGGAAGAGGTATATGTCCATAGAAAGCTTGCCTCTCTAGATATCCCTATATATAGGGTGGTGGGTGGATACGGCTATTTCGAGGGAGGCAACCTAATCTATCTTGATAGGAATACGGTCTTGATAGGAGAAGGTCTTAGAACAAATGAAGAAGGCGTTGAGCAGGTGATAGAGGTGTTGTATATGATCGGTTATGAGGAGGTCATTAGGGTACCCTTAGCCGGCTATTATAAGTCTTTTCCATCTGGATATGTTCATATAGATGTGGGTCTGAATATTCCCGACCATAATATATGTGTCGTATACCCAGAAGCCTTACCCTATTATATTATTGAGGAGTTGATGGAGAGGAAGTTCGAGATTATAGAGGTTCCACGGGATGAGGCTCTCAGGATGGCGACAAATTTTCTTCCCATTAGGCCGGGGCGTGTGGTTGCAGTGGAGGGTAATAGAGTAACATGTAAAAAGATGGAGCGTTATGGTATTGATGTAATAGAAGTCGATGTTGATGAGTTGATTAAGGGTGGCGGTGGCATTAGATGTATGACTCTTCCTATAGATAGAGAGGTGGTATGGGATGAGGAGTAGATTGAAGGGTAGAGATTTTCTAACATTGATGGATTTTGGTAGGGAGGATATTGAGCTATTCATTAATGTATCCCTAGAACTTAAGAGGAAGCTATATATAGGGGAAGCTCATAGACATCTAGACGGCCGAACAATAGGGCTATTATTTGAGAAGCCTTCCACTCGGACTATGACATCATTCTTGGTAGGGATCTCTCATCTGGGGGGCCATGGTTATCAACTGAATCCACAGGCTATGCAGCTTAGTAGAGGCGAGCCTATTAAAGATACCGCTAGGGTTCTCGATAGGTATTTGGATGCCCTTGTCATTAGGACCTTTGGCCAAGAAATAATTGAGGAATATGCTTTTTACATGAATTCACCCGTCATTAATGCATTGACTGATCTCACTCATCCATGTCAGGGGCTAGCTGATTTAATGACTATATGGGAAAAGAAGGGTAGAAGGCGGTCTAGAAGCTTGAAGATAGGATATGTAGGCGACATATGGAATGTATGCCACTCCTTGATGGTTATCTCTACGATCTTTGGTTATAGGATGTATGTTGCTAGACCTAAGGGGTATGAGCCTGATCCAAGGGTATGGAGGTTTGTGGAGGAGAATAGTGGGTATACGGGTGCAGAGGTTGTTCTGACTGAGGATCTGGAAGAGGCCTTGAGGGACGCAGATATTATCTATGCTAATACTTGGCATAGTATGGGTGGGCCTGAGATGGAGAAGGAGAAGAGGCTTAGAGATTGGAGGGGGTATCAGGTCAATAGCGAGACGATTAAGTTTGCTAAGGAGGATTTTATCTTTATGCATTGTCTACCTGGGTATCGTGGGGAAGAGATGACTGATGAGGTGATTGAGGGTCCACATAGCGTCGTTTTTGATCAGGCTGAGAATAGGCTACATACCGAGAAAGCGGTATTGGCGCTTCTAGTACCCTAACTATTTTTTATAGGATAGTATTGAATAGCTCTTTTTTGAACTCTTCACCATCTACGTCTATACAGATATATGAGGGGAAACCTTGTTTTAGCCATTCAGGGACCTTTTCCCTATCATCTACAACTATTTCCCCATAGGTATTTTCTCCATATATCTCTACATCTATGAAGTATCTGCGGAACTTATAGATTTCAGGTTTAATAAGATATATGATTGTGTGTGGGTCATGCAGTGGAACCGCGCCGCCCGAGGCGTAAAATAACGTCTTCAGCATATTATGTATCAGCTTTCCATTCTTTCCAGAATCTCGAAGCATATTCATATCGTCTTCATTCAATAACGCATCGGGCTTCTGAGTGATATCAAGCCCTATCAAGTATTTTTCTGTTTCAGATGAAAAGACGATCTTGGCTGCCAATGGATCTGTATATACGTTAAACTCTGCTTTGGGCGTTATATTCCCCTTGCCATATGGGGTTAATCCATATGCCCCCGCCATAGACACTATAGAATTAATGTTATCTATGAACTCTGAATCCATTAATATTGCTACCGCGAGATTAGTTAGCGGCCCTAATGTTACTAGGGTTATATCCTTAGGATATTCCTTTGCAATATTTATGAGGAATTGTGGTGCGCTGGTCTCCATCGGCTTTAAGTCCCTCGGTATCTTGAGGTCGATATTCCCCAATCCATCGTCTCCATGGATATCTGATGCATCTATTCTTTCACCCAACAACGGCCTATGCGCTCCCTTATAGACTGGGATATCTTTTTTCTCTAAGAAACCGAGTATTCTTAAGGTATTACTTGTAGCTTTATCTACATCTACATTTCCCGCTACAACACTTATTCCCAGAATATTCAAATCATTATTTAATGCCGACGCCATTATTGCGACGGCATCATCGATCCCTGGATCAGTGTCTATAACTATATTTCTCGCCATACCTAGAGCCCACCTACATAAATTACTTTAGATAGTTAAGTAGATAACTGAATAGGAGGATGCTAAGTATCCTCCTTTTTCTCGACCAATGCGCTTGTCTGCCTACCCGCTATTGTACCTCCATCAATGACGTGGACACTCCCTGTTATCTGTCTTGCTTTATCGCTTGCAAGATATACCGCTAATTCAGCTACTTCATCAGGGGAAGCTATTCTTCCCAGTGGAACTCTTTTCTTCATCATCTCCCTATATTTATCTCTTTCCTTCTGATCGATATTCATATAGAGCATGGGGGTATCGACTAAGCCGGGTGCTATTGAGACCACCCTTACTCCGTACCCTGCATATTCTAATGCTGCTACTCGGGTGAGGGATATTAATGCTGCTTTGCTGGAGCAATATACTCCTCCCCTTGGATATGGGCTGATGCCGGCTATCGATGAGATGTTGATGACTACGCCTCCCCTCTTCTCTCTCATTAATGGTAGAATCTTCTTCATAAGTAGAAAGGGTGCAAACACATTCACCCTATATACTTCTAAGAAATCATCGTAACTTATATCCTCTAAATCCCCGAGTAGAAGAACCCCTGCATTATTGACCAATATATCTATGGCTCCTAAGAGGGCTAGGGCTTCTTGAACCAATCTATCTATATCCCCGGGATTTCTTAGGTCGCATTTGACATAGCCTATACGTTTGCCGCCTAGATTATCAACTATATTATGACCCAGTTCTTCTCTTCTACCTGTAAATACTATTTGTGCGCCCTCTCTCCAAAAATGTTCTACAATAGCTTTACCTATGCCTGAGGTCCCGCCGGTTACGAGAGCCCTCTTATTTTGAAGTAACATATATATCACCTCTAATACCTATACGGTTTAGGATATCAATAATATGCATATAAAACTATATTTATGGATAATGGGTTATTTAGAGTAGTCGATATGGGTATAATTAAATTCCATGATAGTTTAATTTAATAGTTAAATTGGGTAGTGGGGGAATAGATTATTATGAATCATAGACCTAGTAAAGACCAATACTATTTGGAGATAGCCCGCTCAGTAGCATTTAGATCTACATGTATCCGGTCGCGTTATGGAGCTATAATCGTTAAGGACGACGCTATAGTCTCGACGGGTTATAATGGGCCTATTAGGGGCGGCGTCAACTGCTATGACTATGGATGTCTGAAGGACATGCTTGATCTACCCCATGGCTCGGGATATGATTATTGTATCGCGGTTCATGCGGAGGAGAACTGTATAATCAATGCGGCGAGAACGGGATCGAGCGTACTTGGCGGGGTATTATATATCTATGGAATTGATGCCAAGTCGAATAAGATTATTAAGGGAATGCCCTGCGATAGGTGTAAGAGGGCCATAATAAATGCGGGGATAACTAGAGTTGTTATGATGGATGAAGATGAGAATATCGAGTATATCGATGTTAGGGAATGGATTAAGCTTGATACAGAGAAATATGTAGAGATGGTGATGAAAGTTAAAAAAGAGCTGGAGGAGAAAGGATCATATTAGGCCATTGTTATGTAGCCAATTAATTGTCCTAGAGAGTCCCTGGTAGAGGTTTGTATGAGGAATATATCCTGCATCAGCCACCCATTTATCTATCGGTATAAGCCCCGGATGTAATGTCAAGTATCTTAGGAGATGAATTTTCCTCGAGGCAATATCTATTAATCTTTTTGGTATTACGATATCGATGCTCCTCTTTTCGAGTAATGATTTTAGATATGTAACTAATTCATAGAAGGATGGAGGCGCTCTATCCCTAATATTATATGTACCATTTAGACCCTTGATTATAGCTATATGTATAGCCTTAGCTAAATCGCCTGCATAGATCAATCCTGTGTTTAGATCTTTAGATATAGGTATCGGGGAGACGCCCCATCTGATAGCTTTAACTAGATTAATTATATCTGGGTTGATCGAGTGCTCTCCATATATCCATACTGGCCTCAATATTATGTGTCGGATTCCCTGCTTTGAGGTATACTCTCTAACTAGTTCTTCAGACAGCCATTTACTTTTCTCATATGGAGTCCTCGGCTTCGCCTCTCTATATTCCTCCGCTCCATCCTTTAACCCATCGCCCAAGGCTAATACGGCGCTGATATAGATAAATACATGTGGATGAACCTTTGCTTCCTGTAGAGCCCCGACTATATTTTGGGTTCCTCCATAATTAATAGACAATATCTCTTTTCCTTTACCCATGGGTATAGCCACTAGATGAATTATAATATCAGGTTTACTCGAGACTATAAGCTGCCTTATAAAACTATAGTCTCTTATGTCTCCTACATAAACCTGTTTTCCTTCAGTCAAATTCTTTATCCATGGCCTCTTATCTATGCTCCTGGGGGATATCTGTAATATAAGTTCTATGGACTTTATCTTATCCAAATATTTAATTAGGTGTGTGCCTACCAGCCCAGCGGCTCCTGTTATTAAGAGCTTCATAAATATAAGAAGGGGGTATGGAGCTAAATTTACATACCTTTGGGTCCATGCAATAGATATTCATCCGGGTTCTCTAGGAACCTTTCTAGGCAATGGTTTGAACAAAAATAGTATTTCTTTCCTTTATAGAAGGTTTTCCACTTGGCCTTTTCAGGGTCCACCTTCATACCACATACTGGGTCCATCTCTTCAGCCAATCATCAACACCTCATACTGTTTCTCTAAAATATTATCTAATCCATGCCTTTTAACCCTAACATATACAATGATAATCTATTTCTTTGATAATATGAATGAATAGATGGGGCCCTCATCGTATTGTTTGATCATCTTCCACCCTGTTCTGCTGCATAAGGATTTGAGCATTACGGGGTCGATATGGGTAAATAGAAACCATTCTCCCTTCCTACCTTTATATACGAATCTGATCTTCACAGTCCCCTCATATATCCCTAATTCCCTGTTTCTCTCATGATATCTAATATGCTTTTCATTTCTTGTTCTGAATGGATCTAGTGATGAACCTATTATAATGCCTTCATCTGAGGTAATACTATGAAGCCTATGAAGAAGCGTCTCTATATTACTTATGTTTCCAGCCAATCCAAATCCGCCTGACAACAATAAGATTGTATCAAAAGTATTCTCCCTAAATTCATATAGCTTATTTATATCGGAGAGAATGGGGTTTTCCACACCTCTCGCCCTCGCTATCTTCAACACCTCATATAAAATATCGATTGAGTAGACTTCAAGACCCTTACCTATGAGATATAGAGAGTGTCTCCCAGCTCCACACCCAAGATCTAGCACCCTCCCCCTGGCATGGGTAATGGCCAGCCTCTCAATCTTAGGCCACTCATGGCTCTCCTGGAAATACCTAGATACATCCTCGACAGATAGGTATCCATCGTCTCTCTCAATAATAAGTTCTGGACATGAACCCTTATAGTAATATTCAGATAATGTATATCCAAATATCTCATTCATCTGGACCACTATACCATCTAAGAGGGCAAATAATATAATATCCATAATAATTCATAACATTTGAATAAAAAATATCTGGGCAATAGCTTTCGACCTATGTTCTGGTAATAATATGAGGAGAAAATATAAATTTTTATGGGTATATAGTGGTTGTGGTGATGAGCCCTAGCTCCTTTCTGAGGATACCTGATGATGAAACGCCTCACCCTGAGTATTCCCCTATCTTTTTAGACATTATATAGGCATCTGTGCCAGCCCTATAGTATCCCCTAATTCTATCGGTGATGTGAAAATTTCTCTTTAGATAGAAGTTTATGGCGTTTAAATTATCGACAGCAACCTCGAGATAGACCTCCCTTATTTTCCTATCTATAGCGTCTTTGATGAATATATTGAGCAACTCACTTCCAATTCCTCTACCCCTATATTCATTCTTAACAGCTATAGAGATGATATGTCCCCTATCAAGAATATATTCGCCGCATATATAGCCGACTAGAACATCATCTGATACCGCTACAACAAAGATATCCGCATATGTAAGGAGATATTTGAGCACTCTGAATGAGTAGGCATCGGCTCCAAACGCCTCTTTCTCCAATAGATAGATAGACTCCAGATCCCCTGGTCTACATTCTCTAAATATAACTTGATAAGTCATATCTACAAATAATATGGATAGACAGAATAAAATGATATTGATATGGTGGTCTGATGCGTAGGGGAGAGAGGCTCCGTCTAGTTGTCGAGAGGCTCGATATATATGGGAGGGGAATAGCTAGATATGGAGATAAAACTATATATGTCAATTATGGATTGCCAGGCGATGAAGTCGAGGTTATCATTGATGTACACGCTAAGGGTAGAAGAGGCCGCTTCAAAGAGTATTATGGAAATATAGTTGATTTAGTCTCTGCTGGTGAGGGACGCATAGATCCAAAGTGTCGATACTTTGGGTTATGCGGTGGATGTAGGTTTCAACATTGGGAGTATGATAGACAGCTTACCTTTAAGAGGGAAGCGATATATGATGCAGCGGCGAAGTGGGGCGTGGAAACAGAGGTAAACCCGGTAATTCCGAGTCCCAGGATATGGTATTACCGGAATAGGATGGACTACGCCATTTCGTATGACGGCAAAGTGGGTTTGAAGAGGTACGGCTCTTGGAGTGAAGTTATAGATCTATATGAATGCTACCTTATGTCTCCGGAGGCCGTCAAAATAATGGATATAACCAGAGATTTTATGGGTAAACATGGTATTCCGGGCTGGGATTTATTTAAGCACTATGGTCTATTGAGATATATAGTTATTAGGGAAGGTAAATTCACAGGAGATAGGATGGCGATATACATAACGTATAGGGGGGTTATGAGACATATAGAAAGTCTCTTAGAGTCTCTCTCTAGCGAGGGGATAGTTACAAGCATAGTATGGGGCATAAACCCCACTATTACAGATATATCTATAGGGAAAGACTTGCGGTTTCTATGGGGGGAGGACCACCTGACCGAGGAAATCAAGGGATTACGTTTCCATATACATCCAAATGCCTTTTTTCAGACCAACTCCTATCAAACCATTAGGCTAGTTGAAGAAGTCGATAGATATATCGATGGAGGAGGGTTATTGCTAGATGTATACTCTGGTGTCGGGTTATTCAGCCTTTCCTATTCAAATAAGTTTAAGGAAGTGCTGGGGATCGAGGTTGAGGAGGAATCTATATATTCGGGGGAGATAAGTCTGAAATGGAATAATATAAGTAATGTTAGGTTCATTAGGGGTAGAGCTGAGGATGTATTACCAAGGTTAAATGATGATGTGGATACGGTGATTCTTGATCCCCCTCGGCCTGGGATTACCAAGAAGGTGAGGAGAAATATTGAAGGGATTAGGCCAAGGAAGATTATTTATGTATCATGTAACCCCGATACAATGATGCGTGATATATCCTATATAGAGGGCTATAAATTATCTCTTCCTATCCAGCCTATCGATCTATTTCCCCATACCCCACATATCGAGTCTATAGCGGTCCTCGAGAGGGTATAAATTAGGAAATTTTTATATCCTACTACGATTAATTAATATTTTTATTTTCAATAGGGTGTGAAGGCTTTCGAGAGGGGTTAGGTGATTTAATTGAGTAGGGGCAGGGCGGGAATCAAGTTATTCGGTAAAGACGGCTTGCTTAGTCCAGATAAAAATATATTGATATTTGGAGCGGGAGGTGGCGGGGACGTTGTCTCAGCAGCTTTCCTAGCTCTAAAGCTCAGGGAGTTCGGTGTCAATACATATATCTCGGCGTTTCCCTGGGAAAGATATGTTGTTGACCCTATCCCGGGGCCTATATCCATTGATGAAGTCCATATGGCATCGGAGCTAGGGGAATATTCATTAGCTGTATCCAAGTCGTCATATGCCTATCGGGGAGGCCGAAAAATCGTTTTCCAGGCTGTTAATGTGTCTCGAGCATTGGGTGAAGAAGTATATCTATCCTTTATCGATAGGGGTGTAGAAGGGCTATATAATGGATTGATAGAGATCATAGATAGGCTGAAGATAGACTTGCTGATAGGCTTGGACGTCGGAGGAGATATACTGGCGTTGGGTGGTGAGAAGGAGCTCTGGAGCCCCCTTGCAGACCAGATGAGTCTGGCAGCGCTCTATAAAGTAGATAGTAATAATATCTGTAGCTCTATGGTTGCTGTTGCTTTTCCAGGGGCTGATGGCGAGCTTAATAGGGATTATATAATGCGTAGGATATCTGGTCTTGCGGCGGATGACGGATTGGTGGGTGCGATTGGATTCAGTAATAAGGATATTCACTATATAGAGAGGATATTGGGGTATGCGGTGTCCGAGGCGGGGACGGCGGTTAGAGACGCGTTATATGGTAAATATGGTTGGAAGACTATTAGGAAAGGGACGAGAAGGGTATTCATCGATCCACTATCGACAATAGTATTCTTCCTTGACATGGAAGTGGTATACAACCAGTCTCCGATGGCAAGGAGATTATTGAAGACTAATTCTTTTGAGCAGGCAAATAAGGTCTTAAATGATCTAGGTATATATACAGAGTATGATTTGGAGCTGGACCTATATATCCAGATGAAGAATAATGTGGGTATCGATACCGAGCTTATTAGGGAATTAAAGGATAAAGGCAGGTTGAGGATAAGGTCTCGGAGGCAGGGCTAGATGATTACTTAACCCCTCCTTCTAGTATGGTAAGTACTCATACATACCTCGGTCTTTAATACATACGAGAAAAATAATTACGCTGCTTTTGAGTATATACTTAATTGAATAATCTTATGTTTAACTATACCTCATATTATTTTTACTGTATTCTGCTTCATATTATTGTGATGGAGGACTGAGGGTGATGATAGAGATTAGATGGCATGGACGGGGAGGACAAGGCGTCGTCACTTCTAGTCAACTGCTGACTAAAGCGGCTATATATGCAGGTAAATATGCTATACATATCCCTGAGTTTGGGCCTGAGCGTAGAGGAGCCCCAGTACGGGCATTTACCAGGATAGACGATGAAGATATTGAGATACGGTATAATGTTAGGAACCCTGACATCGTTGTTGTGATAGACCCCGGCTTAGTAGAGATGAAGGAGTTTATTACGGAGGGGTTGAAGGAGGATGGTGTTATTATAATAAATAGGCCAGTTGATATGCCTATATCTCTGGATGGTTATAAGGTATATTCCGTTGATGCCTATAGGATATCTATCGATGAGCTAGGCAGACCCATATATAATACATCGATGATAGGGGCCCTATTAGGTGCAACGAAGATAATTCCATTAGAGTATTTGATCAAGGCTTTGGAGGAGCGTTTCTCGGGTAGTGTATTAGAGAAGAATATTAGGGCTATCAGGAGGGGTTATGAGGAGGTGAGGCTGGTATGAGTAGCTGGCCTAGGGATTGGCGTGAACTGCCTATGGCTGGGATAATTAATATAGCAGGTTCGAGCTTAGATTATAAGACTGGTACTTGGAGGGCTAGAAAACCGGTTCTGTATCCAGATAAATGTATAAAGTGCCAGATATGCTGGTTGTTTTGTCCGGATATGGCTATTAACCGTTTGGAGGATGATAGTGTTGAGATTAACTATGAATATTGTAAGGGATGCGGTATATGTGCGGAAGAGTGTCCGACAAAGGCTATTGAGATGGTTGAGGAGGTGGGGTAGATGTCAGTCACGGATACTGAAAGGATGAAGCGCGTAGGATTAAATGGGGATGAGGCGGTTGCATATGCAGCTAAACATGCGAATGTCGATGTAGTCGCGGCGTATCCAATTACTCCTCAGACAATAATGGTTGAGAAGATCAGTGAGTTCGTATATAATGGCGAGCTCGACGCTGAATTTATAGCGGTTGAATCGGAGCACTCTGCTCTATCAGCGGCTGTAGGCGCGTCTCTAGCGGGAGCAAGGGTCTTTACAGCTACAGCTAGCCAAGGATTAGCATTAATGTACGAAATACTTTATATCGCGTCGGCTATGCGGACACCTATAGTTATGGCGCTTGGTAACAGGGCTTTTTCGGCGCCTATAAATATTCATTGTAGTCATGATGATGCCTATGCTGTTAGAGATACCGGCTGGCTACAATTCTTTGCCGAGAATGTTCAGGAAGCATATGACCTTGTACTTATGGCGTTTAAGATATCTGAGTCTCCAGAGGTGCTTACTCCATCTATAGTTAATTTAGATGGGTTTATATTGACTCACTGCATTGAACCTCTATATATTTGGAATGAGAGGTATATCCAAGAGTTTCTCCCTGATAGAAAGCCTGTAGAGGCTATCGACTATAGGAATCCAAAGACGTATGGGCCATTGGCTTTGATGGATTATTATATGTTGATTAAGCGTCAGCAATATGAGGTTGTGAGGAGGGCAAGGGCCACGATAGATAGGGTGTTCGATGAATATTCTAGGTGGAGTGGAAGACGCTATAGGGCTATCAAGACATATATGATGGATGATGCTGAATATGCATTCGTTGTTTTGGGGTCCACTGCTGGTACTATGAGGAGTATGGTAGATAAATGGAGGGGGATGGGGAGGAAGGTCGGGTTGGTTAGTCTGACGCTATATAGGCCTTTCCCTGAAGATGACTTGAGGAGGATACTTAGTGGAGTTGAGGCTATAGGTGTGATGGATAGATCCCATACCTATGGAGGACCAGGTGCACAGTTATATCAGGAGATTGCATCGACGCTATATAGCCTTGATGAACATCCACGTCTTCTCAACATCATTTATGGCTTGGGAGGTAAGGATTTTGGTCCCGAGGATGCTGAGGCAGCTTATAAGTATCTCATGAGGCCGGATGTTAGAGAGGTATGGTTGGGGGTGGAGGGGTGAGTAGTGTTGCCTGATGTGAATAAGATACGGACAATTAAGGAGATTCCTAATATAGACTTATTTGTATCTGGTCATAGGTTGTGCGCTGGGTGCGGTATTCCTATTCTTATAAAGAATGTTTTGAGGGCTATACCTGATCCAAAAGCGTTGGTTAATGCTACTGGTTGTTTGGAGGTTGCCAGCACTATCTATCCCTATACCTCTTGGAAGGTTCCGTGGGTGCATGTTGCTTTCGAAAATGCGGCTGCAGTGGCTTCCGGGATAGAAGCGGCGTTTAGGGCTTTGGAGAGGAAGAAGGGTGGTCAGAAATATAATGTTATCGCTTTGGGGGGAGATGGAGGTACATTCGATATTGGTATCCAGGCTTTGAGCGGGGCTTTGGAGCGGGGGCATGACTTGATATATATCTGTTATGATAATGAGGCTTATATGAATACGGGTATTCAGAGGAGCGGTGGGACGCCCTTGGGTGCCGCTACAACTACCAGTCCAGCCGGTAGTGTTATTCCGGGGAAACCTGAGTATAAAAAGTCTCTTATGGATATAGTTGTTGCTCATGGTGTGCCCTATGCGGCTACATTGAACCCTGCATATCCGGTGGATATGTATAATAAGTTGCTTAAGGCTAATGAGTTTGAGGGACCTAAATTTTTCCATTATTATTCGCCTTGTCCAGTTGGGTGGTGGGCTAGTGAAAGTATGAGCATCGAGATAGCTAGGTTGGCTGTCCAGACACTTGTATGGCCATTATATGAGGTTGAGTATGGGAAGTATAGGATTACTGTGAATATCCGTAATCCAAAGCCTATCGAGGAGTATCTGAAGACTCAGGGTAGATTTAGACATCTCTTTAAGCCTGAGAATCGGTGGATTATAGATGAGCTTCAGAGACGTGTAAGGGAGAATTGGGAACGTTTGGAGAAGCTGACTAAGTTATAATAAAAAACTTTTTATATCTATATTGGATTTATAAGTTAGTGTATATATCTCTGGACACATAGGTAGCATTGGATGGTGATACATTGCCTGAAAAACTAGTATTATACAGATTTTTGGATGGGTCTGTCATTGAGGTTGATTTACCTCTAACTGATTACGCAGATATCGCATCTATGATGAGGGATTTAGGTATTCCTGATTATGTAGACCTCATGTATTTCCCTATGAAAAGGGCTATAGTAACTATTTGGGCGGCTAGAAACGCGTATAGACTCCATGAACTGTATCCCGAGAAGGTACCTAAGAGAATCACTAAGGATAGGTTGAATGTAGCTTTATTCGGTGGAGGCGCTGTAAAGGTTCATAGTGAGAGCGCTAATAGAGTGGCTTTTTTGAATAGGGTTATGAAGGATGTAGACCTCCTTTATTATAAGAAGCATGGATACAATTTTTATCGTCTCCTCCTCATGTTAGGGGATATATTCGGAACAAAATATTATCATTTTGTCATTCCATCCGATAAGATGTTTAATGCGTTTAGGCATGGAGATAGATATAGACTTAGGGCTTTTGATGATTTCGATGATGGTAGGCCTATCGTTGGAGTTATGGATCTAATAGCAGATACCATTGAGATGAGGCATAAAGTCAAGTGTACTGATGAGTTGAAGGCGCCTGATAGACATTTATATACGATTGGGCTCGAGAACATCGTTTTATCTAAGGCTCAATATATAATGGATCTCGACCAAGAATATCTGGAGAAGTTAAGGATGGATGGACAGGATTTTAGGGTCATCAATTACCCCTATTATGCCCCGAATAAGATTATTATAGGGATGGAGCTGAAGGATATGAAGGATGTCTTCAGCGTCTTCCTCGATCACGAGCTGACTAGTGATGGTGGAAAAGAAGAGTTGAGCATCAAGAAGATAGTTAAGAAACTTAAGTCTGATAAGAAGATGGCGCTTACAGTTAGGCTTAATCTGGAGACCTTCATAGAATCCGTCGATAACATATTTAGTAAGGAAGTGGGTTCATCACGGGCAGAGAATGTCAAGGATAAGGTTAGAGAGCTACTTAGACATATGCCTGAGGTAAATAAGAAGTGGGATAAACCCTGGTGGAATGTGAGCGTCGAGACACCGGATACCTCGATCTAAAAATTATTCTCCTATCCTATCTTTAATGAAGCTGAGTAGGGCTCTTCTATCGAGGCCCAGCCTATATACAGGTATATCTATATACCCCTCTTTCTTCCCTATCCTGATAATCTCCATACCCTTATCTATGTGTAGCCATGCCCTGTCAAACTCCCTCCATTTAGCTGTGTATGTCCATACCCCCTTTTTCAATGTGAATCCGTCTTTATCTATGTATAGGGAGACATGGTATACTCTCCTATAGAAGAAGTAGCCGATTATGATCGATAATAGTATCCATGTGAGGAGCATAATCATATTCATAGTTATTATATTGAATATATGGAGAATTATCGAGCTCAATATACCTAGTACAAAGACTATAGCCATAGATTTAAATAGGTCTAGGTGGTGTATGCTAGAGAATTCTGTCTCTTCACCCATTATTCTCCTCAATGCTTTACCCAGCATGTTATTGCTGTATAGGGACCTGCCTGTATTGAAGGAGAATATGGATATGCCGATATTCTTCTCTATTCCATACTCGAGATATTTACGTATACTTCCCTTAACATTATCTTCGTTAGTGATTATTGTAAGCAGTATATAATCGTCTTCATTAGCTTTTTTCATACATTTATCGATTAGATTAGTTAGGTATCTGTCACTCACACTATCGACCCTATCGACGAAGTAATGCACCTTTCTCCTTGGGCTAATAAAGAATGAGAAGATTCTGCTTAGGAAGAAGCCCTTTTCGTATGTATCGCCATAGGCATATAGAAGGAATTCTTTACCTGCATGCTTATGGTTTCTATATATATCTGTGAAGGTGGCTAGCCATCTACCTCTACCCATGATTATATTATTCTCTATCTTATCGATAATTAGATCTGGAGATACGCCTTTCATGATTCAAATCCAAAAAAATAATGAAGGGATGTTAAATTTATATAGATACCATGCTACTCTGGAGGTATTACTGTATAGATAGTACGTACATCGATGCCTTTAGCCTTATTGGAGTGCCAGTAATATCCGTAGAGTAATATTCCTAGGACAAGTAGACCTATATAGCCTGCCAAGTTGAAGGGCTCAATCATGTCTCTCCAGCTGACCGATGTAAACATGTAGATATATGACAATGAAAATACTACAGCTAAGAATGACAGGAATGCCCATGTTCCCTTAGTCAGCTTGACCACTGACCGTTCATAAATATCTTCCCTTCTAAATGGCAGTAATAACGCTGACAATGTGAAGAAGAAGAGGAATAACGCGTCGAATATGTCGGTTCCTACAACTCCGGCCCAATTCAATTTACCAGCTAGATTAGCCGCTACCCATCCAGGCTGACCTGATACGCTTGCCTCAGCGAATGCTCCAACGATTCCCGCTACTGTGGCAGCGACGATTGCCCATACAGGGCTGTGCCATTTCTCGCTGACATAAGCCAATTTCTCGGGTAGCATTCTGTCGAATGCCATCGCGAATAGTGTTCTAGAGCTCGTTAATAGGAAGGGTGGAATGTCGTTTGCAAGCCATAGGACGCCGGCTAAGGCAATTGCCCATGATAGCCATCCGATACCTGCACCTTGAGCGATTATAGAGGCTAAGCCTGTGCTCCATGCAGCCTTAAACTGAGGGAAGGCTTCATATACCGCTGCTCTGACTTCACCCGGTCCATAGCTTAGGTAACTGTATGCTTGGAAGAAGGTGAATGTCTTGCCGTTGACTGTTGTTGCAGCTACACTCATAGCTGCAAGTGCTGATAGTCCGCTTGCTAATAGATATATTACGACTATTAATACGGCTGATGCAAGTACTATGTTAGGCACCTTTACGTTCGCCTCCTTAACCTCCCCGGCTAGGAAGGTGACCGCGTAGTATCCTATGTATGCCCAGAATGCACCGAGCATAGCATAGAATAATGGACCTGAGAATTCTGTTGTGGCCGCTTCGGCCATTCCATGATCTAATGCGAACTGGACGAATTCCTGTGGTGTTGCACCCATTGTCTTGAGTACTCCTTGGGTCACTACAGCGGGATTCATCATTCCATTTATCCACATAGCGAAGAACCCAAATGTTATGACGGCAGGTATCCAGAACATTATATGCATGATATATCCATATAATCTGACTCCAAAGAGTGCAAGAGCGCTGAAGATGAGGATAACTATAATGCCTCCAATCGCTAATTGATCGGATGTAAAGCTGACGGGTGCGCCCGCTATACTGAAGAAGATCATAATCGCTTCAAATACGGCTGTACCGATTAATCCGTAGCTGAATCCTATTGATAAGAATTCGAACCAAGCCGCGATATAGCCTATGAATGGATGTACAACTCTGGATATGGTTACATATCCCCCACCTGTCCTAGGCATGGCGGCAGTTACGAGGCCCGCGACATATCCGGTTACGATAACCATTATACCTCCGAATAAGAATGCCCAGAAGATGGGTGGCAGGCCCATCAACATGTCTTCGTTGGCGACTGGGATGCTTGAGAATTGGAAGGCCCTCTTTTGCCACCCTAAGCCGACGACGTTGCTCATAATGATGATGACGCCCAAGGTAAAGCCTATCTCTCTAACGAGCCCTGTAGCATCTCTTACGAATAGACCTCTTTCACCTGACAAAGTTCCCACCTATACAACAATATAAATATTGATTTATATTATTAATAAAGTTCAAGATTGATTTATATAATTTACGTTGTTTTGAAGATATACTTTATATAAAATATATAAAATGATTACTCAAATCACCATAAAGAAATACCAAATATATATAGCGTATTAATGGACATTACCAGATATCTTCTTTCAACAATTTATTCCATATATTATCAATGTAATTAATCTCATTTTGTGATAGTGAAATCTCTGAAGCTTTTGCGTTCAACTCTATATGCAAAGGCTTCTTTGCACCCGGTATAGGTATAGCATTTTTGGATATTGTCCAAGCCAAAAATATTTGTGAAACACTACAGCTTTTCTTCTTAGCGATCTCCTCATCCACCAACTCAACAAATCTAATAGAATTTCTATATAGCATTTGATTCGTAATGAGATTATAGCTTTCACGCCTCCATCCTGATGGTTTCTTCTGTAGATTATATTTCCCTGTTAATATCCCCATCGCTAATGGGCTATATGCGATAATTGCTACCCCATTCTCCTTTGCAAGTGGAATTATCTCTTTTTCCGCCATCCTCTCAATAGAATTATATAAGACCTGATTCGATATGACCTCATACTTTCTACAGGCCTCTATTACTTCCCTCAGTAGGGGGCCGTTAAAATTGCTTACACCTATATATCTAACCCAACCCTTATCCACCAGATCCTCCATCGCCTTGATAGTCTCCTTTATTGGAACATAGAAATTCGGCCAATGGATCTGATATAGATCGATATAACTTGTTCCCAACCTCTCTAGGCTATTCTTCGCCGCCTTTACTACATCCTTATATCGCAGGTTTCTCCCCGCTACCTTTGTGGCTATAACGATATCCTCCCTGTCGATATTAGATAACCCTTTCGCTAAGACCTTCTCTGATACACCGTCCCCATAGACCTCTGCGGTATCGAAGAAGTTTACACCCAGCTCAACTGCCCTATTGATTACGGCTAGGGCTTCTTCGACTCCATATTCAGTGTTCCAGCCCCAATTTTTGTTCCCGAACTGAGATGTACCTAGGCCGATAACCGAGATCTTTAGATCGCTTTTACCTAGACGGGTATACCGCATTTTACCTCTACCTATCAATGATTTGCAATAGATTATATTATGTGTTTGAAAATACTATATTTTGATATATAATGCAGAGGATAGTGATATTAGCAGGTGGATTAAGCAGAAGATTTCATGGGAATAAATTGTTGTCTAAAGTAAATGGCTATAGAACTATTGAAAGGGTCTATAACGTGGCGAAATCGGTGTGTAAAGATATTTACATTTCTGTAAATAATATGGAGCAACTGGCGATCTATTCTGAGGTCCTAAATATAGATCCCAAATACTTTATATTAGACTCGAAAGATATGCCTGCCAATCCCCTAAATGCCTTCCTCACCACAATATTTCAGCATAACTTCAAGGATACACTCTTCATTCCCGGCGATATTCCATATATCGATGCCACATCCCTTAAGATTATATCTAGACAGCTGGAGAAGAAAACTAGGTGTCTCTCTACATTAACTTGGAGTAATGGCTGGATGGAGAATATGTGGATATATTATCGAGACGGCTTCTCCCCAGACCTATACGACCTATATCTATCGCTAAATAGGAAATACCTATATACAAGGAGGCCATCCGATATAATACGTATTGCGCCAAACGCTAAGCTATATCCTATCAAGGACCTCCCCGTTGACCCCTTAGTATTTACAAGCATAAACTCTATCGATGACCTGATAAGCCCATCTATTCGGGGCGAATTAACTGGACCAATTACCAGACCAATATTATATCGATATAGGTCGCAAGAATCTAATCCTCTATATCTGGTGCTCAAAGCTGTATCGGATGGCGATGTAGATTCGGCGATAAGATTCTTGTACAGAGAGATTAAGATTCATATAAAGAAAAACTCTCTTCAGCTGGCTTTACATGCATCGAGAGACCTGTCTGAACTGATACTATTAGGATAAGTCATTGTATAATTTATTTATAGACATCAGTCTAATTAGCATATTTAAATTATACATGTATTTATAAATATCTAACAAACTATATCAATAAAATACGCACTTTAGAATTGGGATAAACAATGATGGAAAAGAAGTTAACTACTGATGAGTTGAAGGAGAGGGCTAGACGATGGATGAAATTAGCGCCGTATTACCATGCATTCTATGAGGGGAAACTTCAGACGGTCCCTAAATGTGCAATAAGGAATCTCGATGATTTCAATATCTGGTACACGCCTGGAGTCGCTGCCCCATGTAAAGCCATCAAGGAAGATAATAGTAAAGTATATGATTATACAAATAGATGGAATTACGTGGCGGTTGTGAGTGATGGTAGTAGGGTTCTGGGATTAGGTAACATAGGCCCGGAAGCAGGATTACCTGTTATGGAGGGGAAAGCTATAATATTTAAGTATCTAGGCGGGGTGGATGCATTTCCTCTTGTTGTAAGGGTTAAGGATCCAGATAGTATGCTTAATTTATTAGAATCGATAGAACCAACATTTGGGGGAATAAATCTTGAGGATATAGAGAAACCTAAGTGTTTCTATATCTTGGAGGAAGCTAGAAAGAGGCTTGAGATACCTGTATGGCATGATGACCAGCAGGGAACAGCGACTGTAACCCTTGCAGCATTGATAAATGCATTGAAGCTTGTAGGGAAGAAAATTAGTGACATAAAAATAGTTTTGATAGGGGCGGGAGCTGCAAATATAAAGATAGCGGATGTACTGGAATTGGCTGGAGCCGATTCTAAACATATGCTTATAGTGGATAGTAGAGGAATACTCTCCTCTGCGAGGAAAGATATCCTTGAGAGGGAGAATAACCCCTGGAAATGGAGATGGGCGGTAAAGACTAATCCCGATATGCTTGAGGGCGGTATAGCTGAGGCTATGGAGGGAGCGGATGTAGTTATAGCGATGTCGAGGCCCGGTCCTGATACAATAAAGAAGGAGTGGGTGAAGACAATGGCAGATGATGCGATAGTATTTGCCTGTGCAAACCCTATACCTGAGATATGGCCATGGGATGCCAAAGAGGCAGGGGCAAAAATTGTGGGCACTGGTAGGTGCGACTTCCCCAATCAGGTCAATAATAGCCTCGGATTCCCAGGTATATTCCGCGGGGTCTTAGATGTAAGAGCCAAGACTGTCACTGATGAGATGTGTGTTGCCGCTGCAAAAGCGTTAGCTGAATATGCCGAGGAGAAGGGTATCAACGAGGACTATATAATACCCACCATGGAAGACTGGGATGTATATCCTAGGGTAGCCGTTGCAGCTGCACTTCAATCTATTAAACAGGGTGTCGCTAGGATTAAGCCTAGTAGGGATGAGTTATGGGAACGCGCTGTTAAGATAATAAGTGATGCTAGAAAGACGATGAAGCTTCTAATGGAATCGGAGTTGATTAGGCAGCCTCCACCTGAAGACGAGGTTTTGTCTACTTATAAGCCTTGATTCAAAAAATATTTATCTCTAATATTTCAACATAATATATAATGCCCTCAAAAATATGTGTCTTAGTCAGAGATAGTAGAGGTTATCCTGTAGAGGGGTTACCTGTATACCTATCAGGTAAATATTATTCTCAATCAGGCCTCACAAATAGAGAGGGCGTTATTCATTTCGTAGCGCCTCTCCACGAGGAAATCCATGTTTATATCTATAACCCTATCATAAGAGAGTTTACTGGCCAATATCTACATGTGGATCGCGATAAGATGGATATAGAATTACTTTATAATTTGCAGGTAACGGCTAGGATCAATGAGAAGGAGTATATAGATTTTGCATGCAAATATTGTGGGGATAAAATAGCTTATGGAGACCGTGCATACATCTATTATTCTGACGTATCACACTACGATTGTTTTCACAATAATAGAAAGCAAAACTATATTTCTTCCCTACAAGAGCTGATGGATAAACTAGATGGAGTAGAGATTGATGAGGCGCCGCATGAAGAATTCATCTATGACCTATTGGAAGAACTAGGCTTTAGCATTAAGGAGGATGTTTATGTCGATCTAGATATGCATCCTATAGCCGTTTATGAAGCTGTTAAAGGAACCTATCAGGGAAAAGATCTTCAACTGGATATGCTTGCGGTATACCCCGCTATATATCCAGATATGAATCTGACATTAGCTATCTATCTATTCGACACATATAGATATTACTCACTTCAACGTATCACATTTACACCATATAAATTCGCTATAGTTGGATGGGCAGAAGATAGAGAGGGAGTTACTAAACCAAGTGAATTTATAAGCATATTAAGAGAGATCATTAGCTCTGAGATGAGGATAAAAGGAATCTGTGGATAATTATATTAAGAATATAGGTGTGAAGCCAAGATTCATATATTATTGGTGACAAGCCTATTGAAAGTCAGCTATAATAAAAAGATCATAGAATTGGTAAAGGGAGATATTACCTTATTAGAAGCCGACGCGATTGTAAACGCCGCAAATAAGTGGCTTAAACATGGTGGGGGTGTAGCTGCAGCTATAGTCCGGAGAGGCGGTGAAATAATTCAGAAGGAGTCTAATAAGATAATTGCAGAGTATGGTCCCCTTGATGTAGGCGATGCGGTTGAAACAACTGCTGGGATGCTTAAAGCTAAATCAGTTATTCATACGGTCGGCCCCGTCTATGGTGAAGGAGAAGAAAAGATCAAGTTATGGAGAGCAACGACTTCCTCTCTAAAGTTAGCTGATGATAAAGGGTATAGGTCGATAGCATTTCCCGCGATATCTACCGGGGTATATGGTGTACCGCCTGAGTTAGCGGCAGAAGCCATGATTGAGGCGACCCTAAAGTTTTTGGATACTGCTAAGAATATTGAGAGGGTCATATTTTGTCTCTTCGAGAATAGAGTTTACTCTGCTTACGAGAAAAAGATAAAGAACCTACTCAAGGAAGGGGTTGTAGAGCATTATAAGGATTAGCTATATCCGGTTGATGGATTATGCCTCACAAAGTTCTAAAAGTGGATAATGCTGAGGATTGTATTATATTCTCTAGACTAAATAGATTCGTGGTGAATATCGAAGTAGATGGGGTGCTCTATAGAGGCTACATAAATAATACCGGACGATTGGCAGAACTACTTATTGAGGGGCGGAAGGGATATTGTGTCAAGAACCCAGTAGACTACAAAACTAGGTATAGATTATTCGGTGTAAAGCTCGGTGGATTAGCAGCTATAATTGATACAAGGCTTCAGATGAAGGTTTTTGAGAAGGCCATAGAGATGAACCTTATCCCCTGGATAAGAAATTATAGGGTGCTAAAGAGAAATGTAAGGCTAGGTAATTCATTAATAGATTATCTCCTATCCCATAATGGTAATGAAATATTGGTGGAGGTAAAGAGTGCTGCATTAAAAGATGGAGATTACGCGATGTATCCTGATTGCCAGTCTCTCAGGGGTAGGAAACACATTATGGAACTTATGGATTATTCGAAGAAGGGGGGTAAGGCCCTGATACTATTCATAGCTGCAGTTCCATATGTATCGGCATTTAGACCAAATGTAGTGGGTGATGAGGTAATAGCCAGATTATTGAAGGATGCCTATGACGCTGGGGTGATACTGAAATCTATAAGCATTTTTTATAACCCGATTGACAACCATATATATCTGGATAATCCGGATCTATATGTAACTCTCGAATAGGGTGATTAGGCGGTGAGTAGTCAAAAATGTGGTGATATCATTAGGTTGGCGATCGACGAATATAATCGCTATAGGTCTCCTGAAGCGAATGCCACCTTAATATCAGTTTCAGAAGAAGATTTTATTATTAAGTTTACAGGTTATTATTGTCATACATGTGGGTTCTACGACTATTTCGAGGACCTGATATATATCTTATTAGATTATGGATTGGAATCAGAAATATATGATGTTAGTGAGATAGAAGAAGGAGCTGTTGTAAAGTTTAGACTGAAAAAGCTTCTCTAGGGTATGTAGTTATGTCGGATAGAAAGATTCTTACAAAACTCTTACTTGATATTATTGATAGCCCTGTATCCAGCCTTGTTAAGGATAGAATAAGGATGTTTGAAGAGAATGGAAAGGGAAGTATCGAAAGAATATTTATTGAATTATGCTTCTGCATATTAACTGCAAACTATAATGCTGAACGTGCTATAAAGATTCAGGATGCAATTGATGAAGGCTTTATCACCTACGATCAAGAGAGACTATCTCGAGAATTAAGGTTACTAGGCTACAGATACCCGAATACAAGAGCCAGATACATAGTGGAGGCTAGGAAACATATCCATGAGCTTCATAGGATGATACATTCGAGTGAAGATTCTAAGTCACTCAGGGAGTGGCTTGCAAGGAATATCAAGGGATTAGGATATAAAGAGGCCAGTCATTTCATGAGGAATATAGGCTATAAAGATATAGCCATAATAGATTTCCATATATTAAATATAATATCGAAATACAATATAGCCCGTAGACCCCGGACTATCACTACAAAAAAATATCTAGAATTAGAAGAAGAATTATCGAGGCTCGCCGAAGATATAGGGATTAGCCTCGCTGAACTAGATCTATACCTATGGTATTTAGAAACAGGGAAAATCCTCAAATAACTATTCCTCTATAGATAATAATCCTATATTATCTAGTACGAGGTCTATCTCTAAATCCTCATCTAGCGGGATAAGGAGGTATCCGGCTGTCGAGTTGAAGTATGGTTCTCCCACTCTACTGAATAGGGTCAAGACTCTATTTCCATGGTTAAATTTGTAGCCTTCACATGGTTCGTGCCCCCTAATTATCATAGATAAACCGTTCTTCTCTAGAAACTTAATTGTGATGTCCCTGCCATACCTATGGCCCGCCCCCCTCATGGAGGGAAGAGATCCTGTACCTTCAAAGGGGTCGCTCCACAATAGATATTCCATAAGATTTCTATCTGGATTCTTTAGATCATTAATATCGATGTTTGATGGCGGTATCCCTCCATGGACTAGGAAGAGTTTATTGGATGTCGTGGCAGCATGGGGTAATACCTGAAATAACCTGAAGTACTGTTGATATAATTCTCCCCCTTTTTGACCAAATTTGGAGATCAGTCTATAGGGAAAATCATGGGGAAAAGTGGGGAGGTAAGGCGGGGGTTCATGATTACCCCTTATTAGTATAATATTATCCTTATATAGTGTCTTGAGATATAGAATCAGATTAATAGACTCTATTTGCTGTGGACCTCTATCGATAATATCGCCCAAAAAAATAATCTTATTATTCTCCTCAAGAAAGTCAATATACCTATTTCTAGTGAGGATATTTTTTAGGGTTCTATAATCTCCGTGGATATCACCGATAATTAGAGCCTGATTACCAGTTATATCCTCGATTAGTCCTCCCCTCCACTCTTCAGCAAATATCATGTGGGATTCATTGATTAATCTTCCGATATCACTGAACCCTAGGCTCTCGATATGCCTAAATATGCTGGTCATAACCTCATCCCTATAAAACACTAATATTCCGATTCCATATTTTAAGGGGATTTATATAGCTACTAAATTAAGCCTCCTAGAGCTTAGATATAAAATCGAAATTAAGAAAATATAGTTTCTCCTTTGATTCTATAACCTCATTTATAATACCCATAGATACAAGTTTATTTAACCGTTGAGCGATGATCCTCCTACTAGCTCTTCCCCTAAGCCTCTTCACTCCCCGGGTTATCTGAGATATATTTAGGCCGTCAGATCTACTAAGCACCCTAATTATATACATTGAGATCTCGTCCCCCTGTAATAGCCGGAAAAGCTTATTTCTACTTAGACTCTCATCTATAATTCTATAATATATCTTTAATAGACTTCCAACTGCCTTCAGAATCTTATGGTAAACCTCGATAGGAACTCCTTCTTTAACTTCTTCACTTGCAATATCGATTAGCTTAACAGCTTCATCGAGCTTAAGCTTAATATCAAGGAGGGTCTCGTACTCCTCTTCACTCATAAATATCACTCACCTAAACTTAGTGAGTAATGTCCTGAAAGAGATCGACGGAGCCAATCTCCTAGTTAATTCATCGAGGTATTCATGCTTGATACCGTGTCTCTCGAGAGTTTTCCTACATATTCTCCTAGCTCTATAAAGTTTCCATTTAAAATTGATGTAGAAATAGGTAAACCTTATTATGACATAAACTGCAAGAGGAGGTATCCATAATAAATTCCAGAGGGACTTGGGTACTGAGCTACACATATAATCACTTAGGCTTTATAATTGCTTCAATATCTTTTCGATAAGATTATCTATATCTATTATCTGCTTACTCGCTAATTCGAGAGCCTTATCCTCAGGTATCCCCGCATTTACAAGCGTTTTATATGCTTCCGCTAATGCCTCTGCACGTTTCTTCACTGTTTCCGGAGAGAAATATGAGTCTAAGAAGTCCTGTAACGGCTTTAGTATTCCTTCAATGAGCGGAGGCACAGACTCCCTAATAGCGCCTAAGACAGCGGATAATTCTTCGACATCACTTGTTTTATGCTTAACCTTCATATCTATCGACTTCTCAATCTTCTCCCTAATCTTCTCTCTAAGGTTCTCCAACTCCTTTTTTTCCTCTTCCATTAATAGATTCACCCCTAATACCAATTTACATTTACAGATAATATAAGTAGTTTGGACATAAGTGAGCAGTAATATACAAGAGAATATACACCACTCTTTATTTCCAGTATTAATTATCCTCTAAAGCTACATGGCTATAGAATATATAGCTAACCAGTTGTCTGTATAATTGGTTTCTCCAGACTTTCTTCACCAATAATAATCATGTTTAGCGGTATCAATGGAGCTTTAACTGTTACTTTTTGCCATAGCTCTTCAGGGATGTCTATGAGAGCTATTATGACAACACTTTGATTTTTCTCTATGGTTATTTGACTAGGTATATATGTCGTAAATGCATTTAGATCCAGATATGTCTTATTAATCAATATAACAATTCCAGGTAGATCCGGGTCTACATCAGATATCGGTATATATTTATGTACACCTCTCTCTGAGCCGAATATCAGTTCAAGTGTTTCTGGGGCTTCGGGTGAGCCTATATATGTTAGCTCGAATCTAATATGATAACGTGGGCCATTGGGTGTTAGGCTATCGCTCCAGTTGCTATTTACCTTTATATATCCATAAATCATTCCTAATTTAAAGTAGTCCTCCGCTTCTAGATGAACAATATTTTTACCAGTTGCTTTGCCGGATTCAATTCCTTGTTGACTAGAATTTATTATGATATCTTCTGAAGTGGTTGACGGTAGATAATAATAAGCCATGTAGAGGCTGAATGATATGATAGCTATCAATATTAGGGATATCTTGATTGTTCTTATTATCTGCATTTCAATAATTTAATTGTAGATTTTTTTTAAATTTTTTTATTAGGATGCTTTAAATTATGCTAATAGTCTAACAATAATTATAATAAATTTATATTTATAGATAATAGTCTATGGATGGCGGATATCTATATTTTGCCTATGGGATATATCATTCCTATAAATTCTTCTCTTCCATCTATATTTAACAACCTATTTATAGGGTCGTCTTCGAAAGCTCCAACTGCACAAGTACCTAAGCCGAGCGCCGTAGCCACTAGATAAATATTTTGTCCTAGATGACCTAGGTCTAGGTTGATATATCTATAGGCTCTATAGCCATATTTAGAGTAAGTCCTGCTATAAACAACAGTTATAAGTAAGTTGGCGGCTGCCTCATATACATGTTCTTGTTGAAGAGAATATAGGTATAATTCACGTGCGAAGTCTCCTTTTTTATATGAAACTAGTATGTGTTTCTTTGGTTGGTAGTGATATATACCTTTCTCAAGGTCCTCAATCATATTAGCATGTACATAGATCTCTAGGGGTTGAAGAGCCCCCGCCGAGGGAAACATTCTTTTTGGATATCCCCAGTCATATCCCTTTATCCCAGCGGAATAATATAGTAAAGTCGAGAGTTCTTTAAGTGTGATGGGTGTTGGGCGATAATCCCTTATTGACCTTCTCTGTCTAAGTACATCATCTATACTAATTTTGATGGTATTGGGCTCCGGTAATTTTGTGACTTCACCCTCAACCTCTTTGAGGAGGCTGGGTCTAGACATCCTGCTCCACCTTGGCTTTAAGACACGCCACTTCGTCTTATATTTCGATAATTCGTGGTAGAGTATCCCCGGATCCATCTCCAGTAGATCTATAATTTCAGCCAGTTCTTCGGCTTCATCTATGCTTAGCCCCTCTATATATCTTCTAAGCCAATCCTTACTACTCATCTACTTCCCCCAAGATTTTATTTCACTATTATAGTTATTATGTATAGTGATTTGGAGATGGAGATATTTACTATCGACCTCCAATTTATGGGTCGAGAGAAGGTTGTAGCCAGCTACCTTATAGCCACAGATAGGAAAATAGCATTGATAGAGACAGGTCCAAGGGCAACATTAGATACGCTCATAGAAAAGGTGAAAGAAATAGGATACAGACCTAAAGAGATCGATATAGTCGTCGTTACCCATATACATCTTGATCATGCAGGTGCAGCCGGCGATGTATTAAAGATGATGGATGATGCCTATCTATATCTGCATCCCCGTGGATATCCCCATCTCCACGACCCTTCTAAACTATGGAAGAGTAGTAGAGAAGTACTAGGGGACCTCGCTGAAAAATATGGTTCTCCAACACCTATTCCGACAAAGCGTATGGTCAAGGTCGATGATGGTTCTCACCTCGATTTGGGGGAGGACTCATTATTATTTGTGTATACGCCGGGGCATGCATCCCACCATATAACTCCATTTCTAATTGAGAATAGGGTGTTGTTTACAGGTGATGCAGCGGGATTATATTATCTTAATAGGATTATGCCTAATACCCCTCCGCCTCATAACTACGAATTGGCCATATCCTCTCTAAAGAAATTGCTCTCATTAAATCCTGAGAGGGTATTATTTACCCACTTCGGTGAGTATAGGCCTGGTAGGGATGCGGTTAAGAAGGCTATAGAGAAATGGATGCGTTGGGCTGATATTCTAAGGGAAGCATATACAAGGTCGATGGACATTATCTCTGCATATAGATATTTATTGGAGAGAGATGAAGATGCAAGGCTCTTTGATGAATATTTCAAGGCGAGGGGGTTTGGCAGGGAGGAGGTTCTTGTTAATGTGAAGGGATTAATGGGTTATTTCTCTTGGAAGGAAGCTAGATAACTAGTTATGGAGCATTTCTTTTACAAACCCCATTTATTCAGGAATTATTTAAGTTGTGTCAAGCCGCTATATTTTATCTTTTAAAACGGTGTACCCATCTTTCTATATGGTGATTTTCTTGGGTGGCTGGACAGGAAAGTTCTTATGGATAGATCTCTCTCGTAATAAACATGTGATAGAGGAATATGATAAGTCGTTGATGACCAATTACTTCGGGGGACGAGGGTATGCAATTAAGATATTGTGGGATCATCTTAGACGGGGTATTGACCCCCTTTCACCTGATAATCTCTTGATATTCGCTGTAGGTCCATTAACAGGGATACCGTTGCCCAACAGCGGTAAATTGGTCATAGCAGGTAAGTCTCCATTGACGGGGGGATATGGAGACGGTAACATTGGTTCGAGAGCGGCTGTTAATATGAAGAAGGATGGATACGATGCAGTGATAATCAAGGGGAAAGCGGAAAAGCCGGTTTATATATATGTATCTGGAGATAAGGTTGAGATCAAGGATGCAAGGGACTATTGGGGGATAGATGTATCCAGTATCCACGATGAATTGACATCGAAATATGGTAAGGCGGCTGGTATACTTACGATAGGAGCAGCAGGCGAAAACCTAATTAGATATGCAGTAGTCATGTCTGAGAAGGATAGGGCGGGTGGACGGCCTGGGATGGGTGCATTAATGGGAAGCAAAAATCTAAAAGCTGTGGTTTTTCAGGGGACGGGTGAGATACCTGTATTCGACCCAGAAAAGACTCGTGAATTGGGGGCTGAGGGATACAAGGTTATTAGAGGGATGGAGCTGTATAACCATTGGATGAAAGAAGGAACTATGATGATTCTAGAGTGGTGTCAAGAACATAGTGTCCTGCCTACATTTAATTTCCGTGAAGGTGTTTTCGAGGGTGCAGAGCGGATAACAGGTAAGGTTATGGCTGAGGTCTATAAAGTAGCACAGAAGGGATGTCCAAACTGCAACATGGTATGTGGTAATGTAGGTGAGGCTTTGGAGGGCGACTACAGGGGGACGAGAGCTGAGCTGGACTATGAGAATGTAGGGATGTATGGACCGAACCTTGGAATTGATGATATGAACTGTATTATTGCTCTGATACGTAAAGTTGATGACCTCGGGATGGACACGATATCATCAGGTTCGGTAATCGCTTATACAATAGAAGCTTATAAGAATGGACTGGTTAATTCGAGGGATCTTGATGGGATAGAGCCTGACTGGGGAGACCCTAGTTCAGCTATGGAATTAATAGATCTAATTATAGAGAGGAAGGGATTTGGAAGTGCTATGGCTATGGGCACTCGGTATATGGCCGCCAAACTGGGTGGCGAAGCCAATAGGTATGCAATGCATGTGAAGGGCCTTGAGATTTCGGCTTATGATTGCCACATAGCCTACGGAATGGCCCTCTCCTTTGCCACATCACCTATAGGTGCACACCATAAGGATGCATGGTTCATTACTATGGATATAGGGATGGGCATCGATAATATTTCGATTGAAAAGGTCAAGAAGATAATCGATATCCAGCGTATAAGGGGAGGAATATTCGAGACGACCGTGGTATGCAGGTTCCCATGGATTGAGCTCGGCTTTGATATAGAATGGTATCCAAAGTATATTGAGGTCATAACCGGTAAGAAATTCTCTATTGACGATCTATATGAAGTTGCAGATAGGCTTTACGCATTAATTAGATTATTCTGGGTAAGGGAATATGGTTCGTGGAGTAGAATATATGATATGCCCCCTGCTAGATGGTTCGAGGAGCCTTTGACGGTAGGGCCATATAAAGGTAGAAAGCTCGATAGAAACAACTTCAATAAGCTGCTGGATTGGTACTATGAATTGAGGGGATGGGATTCCAATGGCATACCTACATCGGATACTCTCTCTAGACTCGGATTAGGAGAAGAGGCTGAGTATCTAAAATCTATGGGTATAGCGTTATCCTGACCCTATATTTTTAATTTATCCACCCTGTTTTTACCAGTTTTCTTTGATAAATCTATGGGTCTCAGTAATGGCCCTTGCACTCTCTCTAGCGACTTCTAGATGCTGAATTATATCCTCCTCGGTATGTTGTACGGATATCGTCCACATTTCCTCTGGACCGGTGGCCATAGGTATGATGCCCCTGTTTAACATAGATATGTAATATGGATGCCATAGATCCATATTCGTTTTTAGGTAGCTTCTGAAGTCATATACCTTCCTCTTGCTGAATATTATCGTGCCGCTTACGCCGAATGTCTCGATATATGCGTTTATGCCGAATTCATTAAATATTTCTTGGTATCCTTTCTTAAGCATCTTATTAAGCTTAAGCATCTTAGGATAAGCATCCTCGGTAAGTATCTCTGTCAAAGTGACATATAATGATCTTAGAGCAAAGGGGTTGGCATTATATGTACCTGCATGCATCACTGAAGGCCTAGCAGGCCTCTCTCCAGGAGCTATTAGACTCATAATGTCTTCATCCCCGCCTAACAGAGATATTGAGGCCCCTCCACCTATGGCTTTGGCCATCGTTATCAAATCCGGTTCTACCCCGAATAATTGTGCTGCTGTGCCTGGATGTGCTCTCATAGCTGTCTTCACCTCATCAAAGATTAACAGAATGTCGTATTCCCTGGAGAGCTTCTTTACATTTCTTAGATAATTATTCTTAGGCGGTATTATTCCACAGTTCATCATTACCGGCTCGATGATGAAGGCCGCTATTTCATCCGCCTCCTCCTCTAGAACCATTTTTAGAGCCTCTACATTGTTGAAGGGCACTATGATGGTGTAGTCTTCAACTAGGTCTGGTACTCCTAGGGACTCTACAACGCTTAAGGGGAACCTCCTCGGACCCATTAAACCCCATGATGGGAATGTGCTGACCAACATATAGTCATAGGTTCCGTGGTAGCTTCCTTCGAGCTTAACGATTTTATCCCTTCCTGTGAATGCCCTAGCCAATCTTATTGCAAACATTACGGCTTCGCTCCCGCTATTGGAGAACCTGAACATATCGATATCGAACTGTTCTGGTATGATATCCGCTAGCTCCTCGAGTAGGTCATATGGATAAGTATATAACATACCGTTCTCAAGCTGATTCTTAAGTTCCTCTACAAGTATCGGATTAGCATGGCCAACCATTAGGGTACCATATCCCATGTTGAAATCTATATATTCATTTTCATCTACATCCCAGATTCTTGTGCCGCTGGCTTTGGTAAAGTATATGGGGTATGGATGATAGTATCTGGTATTGCTGTTTACTCCATAGGGTATATAATCGGTTATCTTATGATGCAGTTCTCTCGACCTCTTTGTTCTATTGAGGTATCTTCTCACTTCCTCCATCGCAAGTGGACCGTAGTCCTCCCATTCGTCTAGAAAATACTCATACATAATATAATCACCGCTAGAATATGGATTAGAAGATTCTCAACCCCCGAGAAGAGTAGCATGGTCTAGGAGGCCGCTGGTCGTCCTCAGTTTCCATTATTTAACCTCCACATAATAAATCACTAAATATTCACTTATATAAAGTTATATAATGGTTAATTATATAAATGCTAATATTAAAATTTTTTATCAACATAATGATAAATATTACTTATTCATCTGGTGCAAGCGCTAAGAGATGTTTATTACCTATATTAACATTCTTCAAATATTTCTTTGCTACTTCATAAGACTTCTTAACCTGTTTAACCGGTGTTATCGGGAGGTCACGCATATAATGGTCGGGATGGAATATTAGGAGGCTATAGGGAATCCCCTTATCTAATTCGGCTAGGAACCTCGATATCCCCTCCACTTCCTCAGAACCTACATATCCCGGGACTAGGAGGGTTGTAGCTGTCAATAGCGGAAGACTACTCCTATCATTATAATACTTATGAAAAAGCCTCTCGAAGTTCTCATATGACCTTTTATTCGATATCCCGCTTAGAGCTATACTTAGCTCCTCACTATATGTTTTCAGGTCGAACTTAATGATTCCCCCGCTCTCCAACGCCAGTTCTCCGGCTCTTTTCACTAATGCCCAGTTCCCCGTCCCATTCCACTCATAACATAATCTGACTATTCTATCTATATCCTCCAATATTAGTCTCCCTACTTTTATGGTAAATGGGAGCTGGGGCTCTGGAGTACCCCCCACCCAGCAGATACAAGATATCCTCTCATCACTCCGTATCATATCCAATACCTCTATAGATGTCTGTTTATCAGCCTTTACAGGTCTAAGTAGAGAATAATTTTGGCAAAATAGACATGTAAAGCTACAGCCATAAAAGAAGTATGCCAAATTATAATATCCGTATTCCGGGCCTTTTCTATAAGCGTAATCTGGGTATCCAGCGCCTGTTCCACCCGGACAAAAATATGATGCACAGCAATTTGTTATATGCGGGTCTAGATAGATGTGGGCAAGAGATATATCTGGTGATACTAGACTATGTAGCCGTCCATCGACATTTCTCCTTAGTCCACAGTACCCAGATTCCCCGATACCCATAATACATTCTCTGACGCATAGTTTGCATGGAATGCCGCCGGGTGTTTTGGGGGCTTCTCTAGTTAGCCCCATAGCATCCCTAATATTATTTCTCTTGCCATAAAATCTGTCATATACGGTGTTCCAACGGTCCTTAATACAGGCTACACAGACGTATCCTAATGATCTTGATACGTATCTAGCTTCTCCGCACTCGACGCATTTATCCATGTTCCCAATAACTAAATTAATCTATTAGGTATTAGAAATTTCATATTTAGGCGCTATAGAATTTCTTTATTTCCCCTGCTATATAACTTATCTCCTCTTCCTCTAAATATGGCGACATGGGAAGGGATAACGATTTTTCAGCTGCATATTCAGAGCCTTTAAGCTTTAGATTAGTATTCACACCCAATATTCTATGTCTATATGCAGGTTTTCTATAGTGAATAGCACACCCGATATCCCTTTCTAACAAGTAATTATATAGTTTGTCGCGGCTCCTTGCTTTAATCACATATAAATGATATACATGGTAGGCCCATTCCCTCTCAACCGGATTATCTACCGTTTCACCCAACTCTTCTCTATATACCCCGGCGAGCCTCCTCCTTACTTTATTTCTCTTATCAAGTTTCTTTAATTCAACCCTTCCAATCGCAGCATGGATTTCACTCATCTTCATATTGTAACCAAGATATCTGTATTCATCTCTCCCTACTTGACCATGATGTCTGAGCAACCTGACCTTCTCGGCTAAATCTGGGTCGTTGGTTACCACCATCCCCCCATCTCCATATACACTCATATTCTTAGATGGATAGAAGCTAAAAAAGGATACGTCTCCTATGCTTCCCAGCCTCTTCCCCTTATATTCCCCTCCATGTGCCTCAGCCGCATCTTCAATGACATATAAGCCGTGTTTCCTCGCGACTTCTAGTAGCGGATCCATATCTACAGAGTGGCCGAATAAATGTACTGGTATAACCGCCTTAGTCTTTTCACCGACTTTTCTTCTTAGATCATCTATGTCTAGTGTATATGTCTCCGGATCTATATCGACAAAAACAGGTTTTGCCCCGAAGTGTAGTATCGGGGAGATAGATGCTATAAAGGTATATCCTGGAACTAAAACCTCATCTCCATCCCCTATATTGAGTGCTTTTAAGATGAGGAACAAGGATGTAGTTCCGGATGAGGTTGCGACACCATATCTTACCCCTATGTATCTCGAGAATTCTTCTTCGAATCTCTTCGTCTCTTCTCCTAATACAAATATACCGCTGTCAAGCACCTTCTCGACAGCTTTCTTGACATCTTCCTCAATAACTATTCTAACTAGCGGTATCAACTGCGCATCTACCTCTCTGGATAAAAATACTATGTAGATAGATAATAATCTATTTTATATATGCGATTCCTATGGAGGCTATTAATAGCCCTCCGCCGATAAGGCTTATCATCGGGACTCTCTCGTAGAGCCACAGCCAACTTACAACTGTCGATATGAATGGCACTATCATTAGTGGAAGGCTTGCTAGGGATGCACCTATCTTCTTTACAGATATGTTGAATAACCAGAAACCAGCTACTGTACTGATTACACCTAGGAATATGAGGATAACTATTACGTCGATATGGATTATGTTATGTAGTCTAGATGAGCCATATAGATCTGTCACTAGGAAGATTGGCGTTGCAAATAGGAACATGTTGAATAAGATTACTTTATCACTTAATTCTAATGAGAATTTTCTATAACTTATTGTATATAAAGACCATGATAAGGCTGATGTGAGTGCTAGGGTATACCCGAGGAAATACTTTGGGTGTATACTTAGTGGTTCCCCCCTTGTTATTACGAGTATTATTCCCGTGACACCTATTAGTATGCTTAGAAGTTCATTCCACTTCAGTCTTTCACCTAGATAGATATAGGCTATCAATATTGTAAGGGGTGTTGTAAAGCTGGTGAGCAATGTGGCTTCAATGGCCGTTGAGTATAAAATAGAATAATTTATTGATAGCCACATGATCGATGCACCGAAGAGGCTCAGTATAAATAGCTCACTCAGATGTTTCTTAGGGATAGCCGGGGTATTATCGCTGAAGAACCGTATGAATGGATATAAGACGATTATGACTATAAGAGCCCTTAATAGCGCTATGTCAAAGCCAGTCAGATAATATAATAAATATTTTATCAATGGAGCTGAGACGCCCCATATTAGACTTGCCACTAATGAGAGGGTTAAACCTAGAAATTTATCGTTACTCATACCGGGGTCCCAGATACTCTATAAATATTCTTCTTCCACACCTTCTATCTTGGAGACATATCTAGCCAATACAAAGAGTAGGTCGCTTAATCTATTGAGGTATGAAAGGCATATATGTCGATCAATACTTTTTGATCTGAGATATCTCGTCAAAACTCTTTCAGCTCTTCTACATATTGCCCTTGTCATATGGAGATAGGAGCTCCCCAGTGAGCCGCCTGGGACTATGAATCCCTCTAGTCTTCCCGATATCTCAGAGTATTTCTTTAGCCATCCATCGAGTCTAGACATATCTTCCTCCACGATTCCACTCTTGACTTCTCTATCTATTTCTATGGATTGTACCTCGTTACCCACTTTGAATAGAGCCTTTTGTATATTGACTAAAATATTCTCTACCTCAGGATCTTTGATTAGTGTTCTGCATACGCCGATGGCGCTATTAAGCTCGTCAACCGTTCCTATAACCTCTATCACGATGCTATCTTTACCTACTTTCTTACCGCCATATATGGAGGTATAGCCATCATCGCCATAGCCATATTTCTTCTTCAATTTCCCACCTCACCGCTATACTGGTGAGAGCTGATAGTCTTGACGGCAACAGCTCTAGCCTATAAATATATATGGCTTAATATTAAGTCTACCATTAACCCTATAAGTATATCTTCAACTATGATTTAAGATTGACAATAGTATTGAGCAATTTCTATGGTCTTATACTTCGATACTTCAATACTAATCCTATTTTTTACAATTATCTTGATATAAGTCTCATTTCAAAAATTTTTTTGTCGATAGTATAGTAAAATGCATAGTAATCTTTATCAGTGTCTAGAAATAAATATGTCATTGTCTATATTCAGTTTATATTTATCCATAAACTAAGATATATAAATAGCCAATCATAGATTATAATGAAGCGGTGAAAATAAATGTCGGAATCACTTCCATTCGATGAATATAAAACACCTATAGCTAATCTACTTGAGGTACGAAGGAGATCCATAGATGACCTAGAGGGCTTTTGGGATGAGAAGGCAAGAGCATTGCATTGGTTTAAGACCTGGGACAAGGTACTTGACGATAGTAACCCTCCATTCTATAAATGGTTTGTAGGTGGAGTAACAAATATTTCATATAATGCATTGGATGTCCATATGGATAGCTGGAGGAAGAATAAGGCAGCCTATATCTGGGAATCAGAGGAGGGAACAATCAAAACATTAACTTATCTAGAGTTATATAGGGAGGTCAATAAATTTGCTAAGGTACTGAAGGATCTTGGGGTAAAGAAAGGTGATAGAGTAACTATATATTTACCAATGGTACCCGAGCTTCCGATCTCATTATTGGCGACAGTTAGGCTCGGTGCTATGCATTCGGTTGTATTCTCAGGATTTAGTAGTAGTGCTTTGGCTGATAGAATTAACGATGCAGAGTCAAAGATACTGATTACATCTGATGGTGGGTATAGGAGAGGCAAGTATATACCTATCAAGGAATGGGCCGATGAAGCCCTAAAGAATACAGATACCATAGAAAAGGTTATAGTAGTAAGAAGGACAGGGAAAGAGGTTAATATGGTTGAGGGTAGAGACTATTACTACGACGAATTAATGAGTAAAGTTTCAGAGAGCACATATATTCCACCGGAGCCTATGAAAGCGGAGGATCCGCTGTTCATATTATATACCTCTGGAACCACGGGGAAACCAAAGGGTGTCCAGCATAGTGTGGGTGGATATATGGTATGGGCTTATTGGACTCTGAAATGGGCCTTTGATCCTAAAGAAGACGATATATGGTGGTGTTCAGCGGATATAGGTTGGATAACAGGACATACTTACATAGTGTATGCGCCGTTGATGCATGGGTTAACAGGGATAATGTATGATGGAGCGCCCAATTATCCCGCTCCAGATAGGGTATGGGAGATAATAGAGCGCCATAGGGTAACAATATTATATACCAGCCCCACTCTCATAAGGATGCTGATGGGTTATGGCGATGAATATGTTTTGGAGCATGATTTATCCAGCCTTAGAGTGTTGGGCTCGGTCGGTGAACCTATAAATCCAGAGGCATGGAAATGGTATTACACAGTTGTTGGTAAGGAAAGATGCCCCATAATAGATACATGGTGGCAAACAGAGACAGGTGGATTTATGATTACACCCGCTAGAGGAATATCATTGGTACCTCTAAAGCCCGGGTCTGCGACATTCCCGTTGCCAGGCATAGATGCAGAAGTCGTGGATGAAGATGGAAACCCTGCTAAAGTCGGTGAAAGAGGCTACCTTATAATTAAGAAGCCTTGGCCCGGTATGCTACAGACACTATGGAAAGACCCAGATAGGTATAAAGAAGTGTACTTCTCGAGATATCCAGGGGCATACTACACTGGGGACTACTGTATAAAGGATGAGGATGGATATTTCTGGCTATTAGGTAGAGCAGATGAGGTCTTGAAGGTAGCTGGGCATAGGATAGGGACTATGGAATTGGAGAGCGCAATAGTATCCCATCCAGCTGTATCTGAGGCAGCAGTTGTAGCGAAGCCTGATCCGATAAAGATGGAGGTTCCAGTAGCATTCGTGGTTCTAACATCTGGTTATGAGCCGTCTGAAGAGTTGGCCAACGAGATAAAGAAGTATGTCGCTAAGAGTATGGGGCCGATAGCCCGTCCAGATAGCATATTCTTCGTAGCGTCATTACCAAAGACTAGGAGTGGCAAGATAATGAGGAGGCTACTTAAGGCCGTTATACTTGGGAAGCCTCTTGGAGACATAACTACGCTTGAAGATGCTGCTTCTGTGGAAGCTATCAAGAAGGCATATGAGGAGTTCAAGAAAGCGGTTGGAGGCGCCTAACCTCCCTTCTTTTTGATATCGATATTATGGTCTGTTAGAAGCTTTTCTGTATTCTCTTTGGTCTTCAGTATATAGTCAACAGCCATATCCATATCTATTATTCTTGTCAGGAGTCTATGACGCCAATATATCCTTTTGCCTTTTACATATATGTAGCGGCTGAACATTCTCTTAAGCTCATCCGGAAGCTCTATACCTGGTTTAGATATGAAGATATCGAGGTAGCACCATGTATATGCATCTTGCTTATAGTCAGCGGCGGTTGACAAATCGAATGATAATATAAGCCCCCCTCCATCAGTAAGATTTATCCTTTCCTCTCCAGAGCCCTCTATAAAATCTATGAGCCGATAACCCTTTTCCTTAAAATTATATTTAATTAAATATTCTACTAATGCTCTTCGCCTCTTAATGTTTAAATCCTTTAAATTCAATGAATATACACCTATACTCACCATCCACCGAGATCTCCAATAATTATAACAAAACTAATTTCGAAATAATAATATTAAAATATTACATAGAGTATTGTAAAGACAAATTCCGGCATTAATAATCAAATAATAAAAAGAATTAGACAACATTATTTTATTATTATGTAATCATTGCCCGTTTTTCATAGTCTTCTAATATTGATGATAAATGCTATGAATGCTAGGAGAATGAGGATGCCTGAGTAGCCTATTAATATAGATATCTCTATATAGATGGGTTTAATAAGGTCTCCAAAAACTCTAATGCCGTTGCCTAGAGTTAATAGGTAAAAGGGAACAAAGTTCAATTTCTCTTGTCTAACTATCTTACCCATCAGACTAGATAGTATAAGTGGTCCATGGCCGATCAACATGGTGCCTATAAATCCTACTGATATGGAGTGGATAGCAGCATCATATAGATATGGTGTAGGTTTAAGAACAGAATAGAGGAGTAATAGTGCGATTCCTCCCAACAACCAATGATATGCTGCCTGTAGGTGTACCGCTAGATAGTTCTGTAGCTTTGCTTCGCTCCTCCGTAAATTCTTTATGTTAGGTCTTTCAGCTAAATAGAATATTAGAACTGAGGAGAAATAGCCAAGGCTACCCATGATTATAAGGAGTTTATCGATGTAATAGAAGGTGTATGCAACTAGTAATGAGAGACTTAATAGCATTATATAGAATGAGATTTTTAGTATTCTTCTCTTAGTTAATCCGAGGATAAGCTTTGATAACTCGTATCGTTCGCCTAATATGAATAATACTGGAAAGCTGAGTAGTAATACGGCTGATCCTATGTAACTCTTCGGTGTATAAAATGTAGTAAGAGCGATTGATGTCAATAGTGAGAAACTAGATAATATCATAAATGCTAGAGATATATCCTCTAGCCCTAGAGCCCTCAATCTAATCAATAGTAGAATAAAGATTATTACTGCTATACTCATCATTACTCCTGATGCAACGATAATACTGTTATTGGAAGTAATGACGCCATAGATATAGCCCATAACCCCAAGTATTAATATTGGGATTGCTAGCCAGTATTTGCCGGGCTTAATAGGTATGGATATGCCTAGACCCATTAGACGTTCAAATATTATTAGAAGGGCTATAAATCCTATTATCATAACTGGAGCATGTAATGGATACAGTTTGCCTATGAAGGGATTATATGGATAGATGTCGCTGAACTCCATTAACCGCAGTATCCCTATAATTAGAGCAAATAGCATAAAGCCTATGGCTATCGGCATCGGGAAACGATACCTAGGATTAGATTGTTGGCCTGTCTCTATATGTGTCATATTTAACTTGATAAGTTGGGGCTGAAGATAATAATTTTTATATATATTAGTTTGCTTCTGGCGTCGATGGTCCACATTATATTATATGGAAATAATAAATATGATATGCATACCGAGGATAAGCCATAAATTCTCATTTAAGTTTTATAGAGGAATTATTTATTATTAAATTGAAGTCACTTACATATTGATATATAGGGGATATTGAGGGGATAATTATTGTCTCATCACGGTCTATTTGAAAATATGGTTGAAGAGATATTTCTTCAATTAATGGAGATGCATCCGGAAGAAGCCAGTTACATGGGTCTCCACCATTATGATGATAGATTACCTGATAGCAGCCCTGAAGCTGTAGAGAGGGAAAAGGGATTTCTAAAGTTAAGTCTGGAGAAGCTGGATAGGGTTATTCCCGATAAATTAGATATAGAGTATAGGATGGATTATTTTGCATTAAAGGATTTCCTGAGGTTAAGGTTGTTCTATATTGAAGATTGGCCTCGATGGAAAATGTATCCGGAGGCGATAGACACCCTGATCTATTCTCTTATCCCTATATTTATGAAGGAGTATGCGCCTCTTCAGGAGAGATTCGAGAATATAGTCGCACGTATAGAAAAGATTCCGAAGTTCCTTGATAATTCTAGGGCCCGTCTCGAGACGCCGATTAGAGTTTTCCTGAATCTGGGTGTAGAGTCTGCTGAGAGGCTAAAGAAGTTTATAGAGAGTATCTATAGCTATATGCATAAAGAACTCGGTAAAACGGTAGCCAGTAAGAAGGATGTATTCGATAGAGCTTTAGATGCTATAGAAAGGTACAAAGAGTGGATAAACACGCAGAGACCAAGGGAAATAAGGATATTTCATATGGGGGAGGATAACCTAAGGAAATACCTGGAGATTAGAGGCATTGATGTGGAGCCATCGGACTTATTGGAAAGGCTGAATCTTGAGTTGAAAGCTGTAAAGGAGGATTTGAGGCGTGTTGTAAAAGAGATAAATGGCAGCATGTCTCCCCACGATGTTATAGAGGATATGTATAACAAGCGTCCAGCAAATTTTCAAGTCGTATTGGCTGCCTATGAAAAGGCGATTCAAGAAGCCAAGAGAGTTACCATTGAGAAGGGAATCGCTAGTATACCTCGGGAGTTCATAGAGGTTAGGGATACACCTGTCGTGATCAGAGGGGTCGTCGAGCCTATTATATATGTTCCACCTGGTAAGTTTGAGGCAAATAAGGTTGGTAAGCTTTTAATTACGCCGGTAACATCTGATGAGGAGCTTAGACTTCATAATGCTTATTCTATTGCCCATCTTGCCGTAAGAGAAGGATTTCCAGGTAAACATCTCATGAATGCTTGGAATGTTGAAAATAAGAGTTTTGTTAGGCAACTTGTTGATGCCCCTGAAACAGTAGAGGGATGGGCATATTATGTGGATCATACAATGAGTGAGATGGGCTATCTCAATAGCCCCAGAGACAAATTCTATAGGTTACTGAGCCTCCTTAGAATAATATGTCTTGCCATATCAGATATTAGAATGAGTTTGGGAGACATCAGTATCCAGGATATAGTCAAATATCTCGGGAAACAAGCTTACATGGAGGAAGACAGGGCTTTATCGGAAGCGTTATTATGTGCTCATTCCCCAGGTTTCCAGCTAAGTAAGTACTATGGATACCTAAAGTTCCTGACCCTAAGGGAGACTATCAAGAGTATATTGGGAACCCACTTCAGCCTCAAATGGTTCCATGATACTATTCTACAGAGCGGTATCTTACCCCTTAAATACCTAGAGCTACTAATATTATCAAAAGCTATAGACCACCTAATCAAGGCTAAAACTAAAAAAATGGGGTGAATTTAATTAGTATACACGTGAGCCTATTGGAACCTCTTCATCGGGCTTTATCCATACAGGTTTATCTCCCTCCGCGACTGCCGCTAGTAGCATCCCGCTGCTCTCTATTCCCGCTATTCTTTTCGGTTCAAGGTTGACTATGGCTACGAATGATTTGCCTATGAAATACTCTGGTGGGTAGTAGTCTGCACCTCCTATTACAATCTGTTTGGTATCCCCGCCGATATCGATGATACCTTTGTATATCTTTGTTTTACCCGGGATCCTCTCTACACTTATAACCTTGACTACTCTCAAGTCTAGTTTGTTGAATTCGTCGAATGAAACCGTTGGCATATTTATTCACCTACTAATAAATTTTAGTGTATTAGAAGTATTTAGAGATTTAACTCAATTCTTGCCTATTATCTCTCTATAATAATGCTATAAGCATCATTATCGTGAAAACTATACCTAGATATGGACTACTGAATTTAAACAATTTCCAGCTGATCTTGATATCGGGGTGGATTAACAACTTTATTTCAAGGTATAATAGTATGATATTCATTATTGTGAGGGGTAGATAGTACATCCATGTATGGAATAACTGGTTTGTTAATGGAATAATATAGGTGAATATTACTAATAGAAGGGCTGTAGAGGCGATACATCTTATCGCTGTCTTCTCAGATATAACCACGGGTAGCATAGGTATATTTGCCCTCTTATAATCGTCCTTGAAATATAATGCTAGGCTCCATATATGCACGGGTGTCCAGAGAACTATTAATGCAGCGATAATCAATGAAAAAATGTCGATGGAACCGGTATATGCGGCATATCCTATTATGGCGGGGGCGCCTCCACTAAATGAACCGATAATTATATTTATAGGATTCTTTCTTTTGAATATAGCACTATATATGATTATATTATCAACTAAACCGAATACCATAAAGATGAATGCAATGATATTGATCCACAACGAAGTGAATAGAGATATTACAATTAAAATTAATCCAAATACCAAAGCTTTCCAAGCTGGATATATTCTTCTCGATGGTAAGGGACGTAGCCTCGTTCTATTCATAACAGAATCAATATCTCTATCGATATAGCTGGTCACGACATTCGCTCCGCTCGTACCTGTTATAAGAGCAATAAGTAGAATTGATAGAAGATTCACATTTATATCTCCATGTGAGGCTATGATGTAGCCGGCAATCCCCGTATATATTAGGAGAAGCCAGAGCCTAGGCTTAGTAACTTCGAGGTAGGCCATTAAGCTGGACATTACATCCTCAAACTTTGAAATCAATACAATGTTATATATCAATTCAAATTATATTGTATAAATAATATTATTCCGGTTCAGCAATAACCGCAGTACCTGTAGCACTTATTAAGACTACGCCTTGGAAGACCTCAGAAGTCTCTATATCCAATCCGACTACGGCATTGGCGCCCCTCTTCCTTGCCTCTTCTATCATCCGATTAATCGCTTCTTCCCTAGCCTTATGCATCTCTGTTGTATATACAGATACTTCTCCCCCGGCCAATGCTTGGAAGCCGGCGACGATCTTCCCGCCCACGCCTCGTGTTCTAGCTGTAAGTCCCATGACAACTCCCTTGATCTCCTTTATTTTATAACCCGGTATAGAGGGAGTTGTAACAACTATAATATCACTCATAACTATCACCATATAGATATATCGATTATAATAGAGATATTAGAGGAGCTTCTTAATATAATCCCAATATTCATCTACTGTCTTCTGTATTTCTGCAATTTCCTCTTCACTAAGGTGTTTGAATCTTCCTTGTATAGAGAGATAATCCTTCACGCCTAGTCTCCTTTTATCGAGCATAGTGCTACTAGGTGGATTAAGCTTCAAAACCCCATTTTCAGCCTCCATTAGGATCCATACACCGCTCAATACCGCTTTTTTAGCCACTTCAATTGTCAGATTAAATTCATGTCTCCATCCGGGTGGACAAGGATCAAATAAATGGATTAGTTTGAATCCATAGATAGATAGCGCCTTCTTAACTTTCCTGACTAGATCGAGGGGATATGCGGGTGAGGCTGTAGCTACATATGGCACTCTATGATCGAGCATTATCGAGAATAAGTCCTTTTTTAGGCCTTCTCTACCTTTAACCGTAGTTGTGGTCCATGCACCCATAGGTGTAGCCCCACTTTTCTGTATACCAGTATTCATATAAGCCTCATTATCATTACAGATATACAGAATATTTTCATTTCTTTCAGCGGCGCCGCTTAAACTCCCAAATCCAATATCGAATGTCGATCCATCACCAGCCCAGACAACAACATTCACATCCCCAACACCTATCTTCTTCAGTGCCCTCGATACACCTGAGGCCGCCGCTGGAGCTGCAGCAAAAGCCATATGCAATACTGGCACATTAAATGTTGCCTTTAATCCAAACCCTGAAATTATCGAGGTGCATCCTGCCGGTATCACCAGTATAGAGTTCTTACCCAATGCTTTAAGCACATGCCTTAATGCTAGTAATGCGCCGCAACCTTGGCAAGCAGGGTTACCTGAGAGGGCAAGTTCCTCCATCCCTAATTGAGTTATTATCCGTGGTCTACTCATTTCATAACACCTCCATGATAATACCAGATATTAGTGGATGGCTCAACTTCGCCATCGAGAACCATTCTGTATATCTTGATATAGTCCTCTGGGGATACCTCTGTTCCAGCAAGTCCGGTTATAAATCCGTAGGTAGGTGTCTCTACATAGAAATCATAGAATATCGATTTGATCTCCCTAGCCAATATCCCCCCTAGCCCCATACTTACATTTCTATCTATAACCACTATATTATTGGCTATCCTTCCTAGTCTAACAAGATCAGTAACAGGCATAGGTCTTATAACCCTTATCCGCGCCAATCCAACCCTCTCGCCATTCTCTCTTAATTTATCAACAGCGATCTTTGCATCTCCAGAGATAGCGCCCATTGTTATGAAAATTGTCTCTGCATCCATCGCCTTATATTCTTCGATTAAATATCCATAATTTCTCCTAGATAGGGCTCTATATTCATTCATTACATCCTTGATATAGTCACGTGCACGCTCCATCGACCTCCATATACTTTCTCTAAACATCATATTATCGGTTGCAATAGGCAGATTACCTATCGAAATAGGTTCATCTACATTTAATAATGGCTTAATATCTCTTGGATCGGGAAGGAACGCATCGACCTCCTCTTGTCTCAAGAGCTCCACCGGTTCAAAGGAGTGGCTAATCTGAAATCCATCCCATGCAACACCTACCGGAAGCCTTACCCTAGGGTTCTCTGCGACTTTAAATGCCTGTAAAGTCATATCGAATACTTCCTGTGCACTAGATGCGAAAAACATTATCCAGCCACTATCCCTTAATGTTAGGTAGTCATTATGATCGCTCCATATATTCCATGGGGGACCTATTGATCTGGTGACGAATCCAGCTACGATCGGTAGCCTAGCATTTGCAGCCCACCATATCATCTCATACATGTATAATAATCCATGGCTTGACGTGGCTGTATATACCCTCGCCCCTGATGCAGATGCACCTATAGCTGCAGCCATAGCGCTATGTTCACTATCTGCATGTATAACCTCAGCTTTCATCTCATTATTTTCAACAAAATCCACTATCTTCTCTACGATAGTGGTTTGTGGAGTAATTGGATATATAGGTATAACATCTACATTTGCAAGTTTAACGGCATAGGATGCAGCGTGATTGCCGGATAAAACTTTTCTTATTCTTCTAGTCTCCATACTCATTCACCATCTCAATAGCATCTACTGGACATACATTATCGCATATACCGCATCCTTTACAATACTCATAGTCAATCTTTGGAAATCCATTTTCAAGTATATTTATAGTGGCCTCGGGGCAATATACCCAGCATAATCCGCATTTGGTGCATTTATCAATATATATGACTGGTTTAGTGAATCTCCACATCCAAGTAGGTCCTGACGACCCTTTTGAAGGTTTTGAAATTGGATATAATATTTCTTCAGGATTCATCGACAATCTTCACCACCTCATAGGCTTCCCTAAATACAGATGCATTCTTTTCACCTAAATCACCTTTCCAATGTTTCCTCAATACTCTCTCACCTACATCTGGATTAACGAGATTTGTAGCCTTAATTAATGCTCCTAGAAGCGGGATATTTACAAGTGGTAGGCCGCTCAATTTAAGCCCCCATTTACCACTTATTTCTACAGCATTTACATAGGCCACCTTAAAATCTTTAAAGATCGAACTCAATTCCTCATCAAACTCATCAGTATTTATTACGACGAGACCTCCCTTCTTCAACCCATTTGTTACATCAACCATATCAACCAAATGTCTATCAGTAACAATAATTATATCTGGATTGGACTCGGCGCTCCTCTTCATAATAGGCCTATTATTAATCCTAGTTACAACCATTACAGGGGCTCCACGTCTCTCAGCGCCAAAGACAGGAATAGATAGTGTATAAAGCTTCTTCTCGAGGAGCATCTCTCCCAGGAGGTCGGATGCGACGACTATACCGTGTCCTCCCCTACCATGCCATCGAATTTCAATCAATAGTTTCCACCTAAAAATAATTAATCAATCTATAACCTTTATTTTACATATATATTGAAAGTAAAAAATTAGCATACTAAAAATATCCTCATCAGACTTTTCCGGTACTAATCCACTTACCACTACCATCGATATAAATTTCTTTTTTGAATAATGGAGGCTCAGACTTATATCGATCGATAGCCTCCTTCATAGCCTCAAACAACCCAGTCCTATGCTCTTTAGCCAATCCTACATATACAAGGGGCTCACCTACACTAAACTCCCCCACTGCATGTATAATTAATGCATCAGTCAAATCATATTTTTCCTTCAACTCTCTGGCAATATTCTTTATAACTTTACTTGCTAAATCTTCATGCGCCTCAATAAGAATCCTTATAACCCCTTTACCTTCGATATGACCGCTCCTCCTTACAATCCCGATGAAGCTGAGAATAGCTCCCGAACCACCGCCCCCATTCCGCTCGATAAACTCCCGATTAATCTCTCCGATATTAAAATTATCTTTTTCTATTATTCCTGATTCGAACATCTGGGACACCAAGCATGAAATGGATTGCCAAGAAAATAAAGTAAGATATAGAAATATATTGTAACTGATAAGGGTCTGGTTAAGTCACAGATACCAAATAAACCATCGTCATACAATATTAAAAGTGGCATCGGCCGGCAATGGGGGCCATATACCCACGGAGAAGTGGGATAGGTCTACAATCTCCCAAAGCCAGAGGAAGGAGGCCCAAATAGACTCCAAGGGGGCTAAATGCCCTTAAGGAGTGTTGAAGGAGTCTCTTTCCGAAGGCAGAGGGAGAAAACGTAGACCGAAAGGGATTCCCCCTCAATCCCTTCCCACAGACCCAGGGTATATGGAATTCAACCAGCCGATCTCCGTAGATGGATATCACCCTATGGGGCACGATGGGTGTGTGCCGGCGCATCCAATCGGGCAAGCCCCGTAGACTGATATCCATGAGGGGCCCACGGAGAGAGGCTGGAGACGCCGGCCGATGCATTTCTAAAAATCCAATTATGAGAGGTATATATGCCTTATATTTTAGGGCTGCTATATAATCCTTACCCCAATTATATCCCTAATTTATAAACAGCCTATATATATGGACCCCCTTAACAGTTATAATAAGCCTTATATATAGTTACGAGAGTATTATATTCTGTAAAAGATTTTTGGTGTAAAAAATGAACAAAAAATATTTGATTTTGGCACTAACAATAATAGCATTGTTTCTTGGAACCCTTCTAGTGATGCCGACGGCATCAGCTGCCATAGTATCCTCCGCAGCGTCACCAACAAGTGGATATGTCGGTACTGTGGTAAGGATAAGTGGACAAGCAACTCCAGGAAGTGAGGTAAGGTTTTATTGGGATACTATCGACGATGAGCATTATTTAGGAAGTGTAACAACGAATCCACGGGGTGTCTATAATTTCAAGTTTGAAGTTTGGCCAGATGAGCCTGGTCTACACTTCATAATCATAACAGACGGCGTGTCCGTTAAAAGAATCGCGTTTTTCTTATCTACTAGCAATTTGGATATGAGAATCGTTGAGAGATGGGATAGACTATTCCAGATACTGGGTGAATGGCCCGCTCCAGGTCATGGTTGGCCTGACATAAGTACAGCGCTTGATGATATAAAATTTGAGTTCGAGGAGTTCTACAGTGAGTGGACGGATTTCTACCTGAACTTTTGGCTAGATGAATGGAATGAATTCTTCTGGGACGAGTGGTTCGACTTTTATTTCATACAGTTACCATGGATCAATGAATCGATAGGCAACTGGCCCGTCGATTGGAACGGAGACCTAATTAGTGACTGGAGTAGTATAGCAGAAGGACTCGCAGATATAAAATTCGAGTTATACTGGAACTTCACTGATCTCTTCGACTTGCTAGGTGACCCGTCAGCATATGTATGGAACTGGACAACATTTGCTGATGCACTCAACGACACAAAATATGAATTAAATTACTTCTATTATCAGTGGCTATTCTGGAATTGGAGCCAATGGGCACCATTCTCATGGGAATGGGGTGACTTCTATGCTGGTTTCTGGCTAATTGAGTGGCCCGACTTTTACTGGAACTTTAGCATATTCTACGGTAATTGGACTGAGTTCTATTGGAACTGGACTATCTTCTATGATGAATGGACTGACTTCTACGTAGAATGGGGTACTTTCTGGGGTACTGAGTGGGATACGTTCTATGGAGAGTGGACTACTTTCTGGGGTACTGAGTGGGATACCTTCTATACACAGTGGGGTAACCTATATAGCTGGTTCGGATCATGGCCTCCAGCTGCTAGACCCGGATGGACAGACCTAACTGTAGCACTTGATGACATAAAGGATGAGATTGAAGCCCTAGCCGCCGATGTAGGTACATGGCCCACTACTAACTATGCTGATATCGCAACGTTTGCCGAAGATGTTAGAACTAGATTAGTCGACGTAGCCGCTGACATCGGTACATGGCCTACTGCTAACTATGCGGATATAGCTACATTCGCAGAAGATGTCAGGTCTCGATTAGTGACATTAGCTAGCTATGTGGGCACATGGCCATATGATTGGGATGGAGATGGAGCGGCGGATTGGAACAATATAGCGGAAGCTTTAGATGACATTAAGACCGAGTTCGATACGTTCTATGGAGAGTGGACTACTTTCTGGGGTACTGAGTGGGATACCTTCTATACACAGTGGACTACTTTCTGGGGTACTGAGTGGGATACCTTCTATACACAGTGGACTACTTTCTGGGGTACTGAGTGGGATACCTTCTATACACAGTGGACTACTTTCTGGGGTACTGAGTGGGATACCTTCTATGGAGAATGGGCTACTTTCTGGGGTACTGAGTGGGATACCTTCTATACACAGTGGACTACTTTCTGGGGTACTGAGTGGGATACCTTCTATACACAGTGGGGTAACCTATATAGCTGGTTCGGATCATGGCCAGTCGACTGGAACGGAGATGGAAACCCTGATTGGAGCGATTTAGCTACTGCCCTTGATGATATAAAATCAGAGCTATTCGACTGGTTTGGATCTGGAGGTACATATGAAAATACAACACAAATCAAATCCAAAGCATCTGCATTAACCGGTGCTACCAATACACTAACATTATATGTAAAGAAATCAGATCTCTCACAGATAGGGCATTTCACAATAGCCTTAGGCGGATCAATTACAGAAGCTGGCGACTCTATAACTATTGACGTATATGTTGACACAGATGGTGATGGTGTTATTGATACAAGCGTTACATTAGATACTGTAACAGGTGGTCCCTTATCATTAGACGGAAAAGGATATACCTATGAGGTAGTAGCAAGCTATGTAACAGTAACATTCTCTGATGCTGCACCAACTGCAGATACTGTATACGTATTCATAACCGTAGAATATCCCGCTAATCCATAGACCCCTTAATCTTTTTTATTTTATATTTTTAGGTATCTAAGGATTCTATGAATATCCCAAAGATTATACATAATCATCTTTTATATTATTATAAGTGACTTATTAAACCACTTATATAGGTTCCTGTATTAAAAAAATAGGTGATATAGATGAATTGGAAGCTTAGAATGGCATTTATAATAATAGCCATCATCATATTTACAGCGGGATATGCATACTACTTTTCTACCACACAGAGGCTTGAGAGTGAACTAGTAATTTACACCTATGAAAGCCTATTAAAGTGGGGAGATGATCCAGAGGCTGTATATAATGCTGTATTCAAAGGATTTGAAGAGAAATATGGAGTGACTGTGAAGGTTGTAGAGTTTCCAGATGCCAGAGACACTTTGTTGGCGGTGATTGAGGAGATTAACCTATATGGTGAACCCAAGGCCGATATCATTATCGGGCTTGATAATATTTTGGTGGAGGAGGCCAAAGGGAGGGGTATACTTGATAGATATATCCCGCCTAATATCGATGTTATTCCTAAAGATCTTCGTGACGCATTGGATCCTGATGGCTATAGTATTCCTTATGATTATGGTTTGATAGCATTTGTATTTGACCGGGAAAGGATCGTGCTAGAGGATATTAGCCTTGAAGATTTTGAGGATCCCGCTCTCGCAAGTCTTCTTGTAGCTGAAGATCCTTCCAGGAGTAGTACGGGAATATCCTTTTTGTTGATGGAGATTGCATTTTATGAAAAAATATTGGGTACTGATTGGCGTGATTGGTGGATAAGTGTGAGGGATTATATTAATGTACAGCCGAGCTGGGGAGATGCATACAATATCTTCTTTACTGAAGAGGCCAATAGGCCTATCGTAGTTAGCTATGGAACTGACCCGGCATATAGCTTCTACTTTTATAACTCTACCCGTTACGATGCTGTAGTACTATCATTTGAGGGGAAGGATTATGCATGGCTTCAGATTGAGGGGATATCCATAGTGAAGGATGCTCCTCATAGGAAGGCGGCTGAAAAGTTTGTCGAGTGGTTTATCTCGGAGGATGTTCAACAATATATGGCATTAAATAACTGGATGTATCCTGCCAATAAGAATATAGAACTGCCTTCTTCCTACGAGTATGCTATACATCCAGATGAAGTTATAGCCTTGAATCAATATCTGTCTAAGCAGGAAATAAGGGATAACTTAAAGGATTGGCTCAAGGAATGGATTAACATCATGAGTGGCTAATAATACCCCCATTTTTACCGTCATATACCTCCGCGTTACTAGATTTTATAGAGAGATGATATATCTTTACCTATATAAAAGAGGTTTAGAATCGAAGGTATCTATGCATATTCATAGGGTGATATAAGTATTGAGATTTAGGAACAACATACTATTGGCATCTCTTTATATTATTATATATTTACTAATGTTTCTATTACCGTCTTTATTAATATTGCTACGTATAGACCTCGATGGTATTTTTAGATTGCTACATCTTGACTTCTTGTTAAATTCTTTCATCTTCACCGTTTCGCAAAGTTTATGGAGCAGTATTTTATCGGTGATTATTGGAGGTGCAGCGGGCTATATACTCGCTTTATCTGAGACGAAGTTGTCGAGTATTTTGAGGGGAGTAGGACTAGCATCGTTTATGGCTCCTCCGATAGTTGTTGCATATGGATTTACTTTGCTCTATGGAGAGGCAGGGCTTATTACACAGTTCATACCTATCTTATCGTTCCTCGGAACTGGATTTTCAGGTATAGTTGCTGCTCATGTTTTTTATAATTCTCCTTTAGCAATGAATCTAGTATTTGCTGGTTTATCTGGCATTCCACGAGATGAGTTTGATGCCATGAGTATTTATGGTAGAAACCTTAGATATTTGACTAGAAAGATATTTATCCCTTATCTCCTTCCTAGTGCCTTTGCAAGTTTTCTATTAACCTTCTTATATAGTTTCACGAGTCTAGCCATACCTCTGGTAATAGGGGGTAAACCTTCTCTATGGACTATTGAGGCATACATATACTGGATAATGAAGTACCTCTTGGATACTAAACTTGCCATAGCATTAACATTAGTACAACTATTAATTATGGCCTTATTCGCATATCTATATCTATATTTCTCCAAATCATTAATCTCGCCTGAGATATCACCCTACAGAATCGGTTTCTTGAGGGGATGGCAACGGTATATATCATTATCCTATCTAATTATTCTTTTGCTCTATCTTGTCATGCCCTTTATATCTATATTGTACTCTTCATTTAGGAACCCTTATACCAATACATTTACACTCGAGGGTTACATGGAAGTATTTGGAGGACGCTTCAGCAATATATTAGGAACATCTCATATCAATATCTTGATCAACACATTTTATTATGCCTTTATGGTTACGATAATAAGTATATCCTTATCGATCGTCTTATCTTATCTAAATAACATGTATCTAAATCTATCGGCGCTATTGCCTCTAGCCTTCAGCCCAGTAACACTAGGCTTAGGCATGTATCTATTTTATTTGAATGTACCAGAATTTAGATGGGTAGCTATAGTTGCTGCTCATGTAGCAGCATCGTTACCATTGGTATCGAGAAGTATAGATATAGGATTTACGCGAATCCCAAAAGAGCTGTTGGAGGCGTCAGAAGTATTTAATGTACGTGGACTTTATAGACTTCTGAAAGTAATTTTACCTCTTATGAAGGAACCTCTTATGATAGCTGCTTCATTGGCGCTAGTTGTGAGTCTTGGGGAGTTTGGAGCTACATTGCTGCTGCATAATCCACAGACAACGACCCTATCTATAGCTATATATAAATTAAGAGCCGCAAGAAGATTTATGGCTGCATCTGCAGAGGCCTCTATATTAATGGCTATAACGATGATTATCTTAATATATATAGCAAGAAAAAGCGGTAGATGGATATGAGCGAGGTAGTCCTAAGAGAAGTTACGAAAAAATTTGGTGATACTATCGCGCTTGATAGTGTATCTTCATATTTCCCTAGGGGGAAGATTACGGTGGTTTTGGGTCCAAGTGGAAGCGGCAAATCAACATTGCTCAGAATTATTTCGGGGTTGGAAAATCCAGATAGAGGAGATATAATTATAGATGGAGAAGAGGTGGAGGGATTAGAGCCGTATCAGAGAGGTGTGGCCATGGTATTCCAGTATCCCGCGTTATTTCCACACCTTAGTGTCTATGATAACATAGCTTTTGGACTAGAGCCTCTAAAGCTGGATAAAAAGGAGATCGACGATCGGGTTAAGGCTGCTGCAGAGACTCTCGAGATTAAGGACTTGCTGGATAGATATCCATCTATGTTGAGCGGCGGTGAAATGCAAAGAGTAGCTTTAGCTAGGGCCTTAGTGGTTAGACCAAGAATATTGCTTTTAGATGAGCCTTTATCACATCTGGATGTAAATTTAAGAACAAAGCTAAGGAGGGAGCTGGTAGATCTTCAAAGAAGACTTTCAATCACCTTCATATATGTTACCCATGATCAAGATGAAGCTCTAGAGATATCTGACCACCTTATTATTCTTAACCAGGGTAAAGTTATTGAGGAGGGAGAACCCCTAAAAATATATTTGGCTCCTAATTCTATAGAGTCAGCTCGGTTCTTATCTCATAACATAATTGTCATAAATGATGAGCTGATATCATTCCCTCCAGAAGCTGTTATATTGGATGGTGATGATGAATATGGTGTTGTCGAGTCTATCTATCCAGCCAGAGGATATGGATCTATTGCTATAAGATGGACAAACAATGTTATCTATGCATATGTACCTCTTGAGCAGATACAGAATTTATCTCAGGGCGCCACCATCCGATTTTCGATAAATTATGAGTTAGTTAGGAAATGGGGGAAAAGGGGGGTGGGGGGAGGGGAGCTTCATCGAGTTTGATATTTTTAGTTTCTATTATGTTATAACCCTCATTTATATCTTAATATATATTACTACCTTAGCATCTATATAAATCCTTTCAGCTAATCATTATTATTAAGGTAGTCGGCGATGAAAGCGGCTATATTGGCTGGAGGATATGGAAAGAGGCTGCGGCCTTTAACAAATAAGATTCCTAAGAATATGGTTCCAATAAATAGAAAACCAATTATTATTTGGCAAATAGAGTGGTTAAGAAAGTATGGGGTTGACGAATTTGTATTATTGACCGGATATCTTGGTGATATTCTGGAGAAGGAGATAGGTGATGGTAGAGACATTGGTGTGCATATAAATTATTGTAGGGAATATGAGCCTCTAGGCACAGGCGGCGCTGTATTAAATGGAATGGAATATCTAAAAGATGAAGAAATTTTTTTCGTCGTCAATGGCGATGTACTGACCAATTTGGATCTAAGGGAGATGACCCTTCTTGATAAGGATCTAATCGGTGGACTAGCGTTAGTGCCCCTACCATCACCATACGGGATAATTGAGATAGATAGGGCTGGTTTTATTAGGCGTTTTATCGAGAAACCGCTTATATATGATAAATGGATTAATGGAGGGGTATACGTGTTTAGGAGGGAGATATTTAATTATCTTCCTCAGAAAGGGTCGATTGAACATGATACCTTCCCTACCCTTGCAGAGAAAGGTTTGTTGAAGGGGTTCATATATAGAGATGTATTTTGGATGAGTATAGATAGTCATAAAGATATTGAAGAAGCATCGAAGCGTCTCTCTAAATTAGCAGGGTGGCCATAGTTATAAGGCTGATAATAATTTTATTATGATAGGCATCATCATCCAAGCAGATCCGAGAATACCAAGCGACCCCTTCTTATAAACTTCATATTCACTAAATACTTGAAACTTATCTCTATACTTGTTATCTAACCTTAATATATATGGGACTGGGTCGTCTGTATGTCTTCTCTCTTGTGGCGGTGTTGAGTGATCCATAGTGATTAGTATAGCATATTGATCTAAATCAATTCTATTTAATAGGGGGCCTATAAAGTATGAATCGATTTCTTCCAATGATTTTATTTTTCCTTCCATATCTCCATCATGTCCATATATATCGGGACCTTTTATATGGATGTAAACAGCATCGGCATGTGGAGAGGCATCTAAGACATATTCAACTCTACTTAGACAGTCCCTTCTAAAATCTCCAGTCATCGGTGGCGATTTATATACCTTCATACCTAGTAACTTGGCTATGCCTATTTCTGTAGGCATATCAGCTATAGCTATAAAGGAAAGCCTATAATATCTCTTCATCTTGGGTATTCCTTTTGGCTTCATACCTGCATCTCTTAGAATAACTGTATTTGCAGGTAACTTTCCCATCCTGATACGTCTCCTATTAACAGGGTGATCAACCAACTTCAGATTTAATGTATCTATAAACTTATTCACAAGCTTGGCTGTAATGACCGCCCTATTGTCGCTATTGATAGGAGTACATTCAACTATATTATTAGAGTAATCAGGTAATGCTATAGAAATTGATCCACGTTTGGAATACGCCGGATCTGTATTACTAATCATATCCGACAACTTATATTTTCGGCTCCCTATTACGACAGCAAACCTATATTTCAAGCCTACCTTAAGGCGGGCATAACCCTCGTATATCCCCAACTCCAGATGTTTACAGCCTCTCAGTAAAGCCATCGCCTCTTCTGTAGTTATATCCCTACCTACTCTTCTGTCGATTATTATCCCTCTAGCGAAATCGGCTGACGCCAAATTACCTCTCAAAGCAACTTCATAATCATCTTTCATGTTTAGCCCGACGCCGAGTGCATCTACTGGGCCTCTTCCAACATAGAATCTCTCGGGATCATACCCTAGAAGGCTAAATACAGCTGAGTCACTTTCCGGTGCGACACCTTTACGTACGGGATAGTGAAGGCCTCCGATGGATTCTTGGGCAACTTCATCCATATTGGGTGTAGACGCCAAGGATAAACTACTGTTCTCCCTTAAACCATCCGCCGCTCCATCTAATACAATATATATGAGCTTCTTCTTAATTCGAGTCATAAAAGTCCCCTTGAAATATACAAGTTTATATAACTATTGAATAACTATAAATATATCCATTGATAAAAATTAATTAACATACTGGGTGTAATTGGAATGCGTCTCTCATTTCTAGGTAGAAAAAAGAAAAGTGAGAAGAAAGGTATAAGGATACTATATACAACGGATCTCCATGGCGCTGAGATAGTATGGAGAAAATCATTATCAGCCGCTAAAATATATAATGTGGATGCTCTTATTGTAGGTGGAGATATAACAGGTAAAATGCTTATACCCATCGTGAAAGTTGGGGAAGGTAAATATGAGTATTACTTTATGAAGAAGATTCACCATATAACACAATCTGAGTTACAAAAAGTGATTGATGAAATCTATAATATGGGATATTATCCTTATGTAACCAACGAAGATGAATATCGTGAATTAGCTGAGAATAAGGATAAACTTGATGAAGTATTTCTGCAGGTTATGAAGGATACATTAGTAAGATGGCTTGATTTAGCTAACGATAGACTTCCAGATAATATACAGCTAATTGTAACTATGGGTAATGACGACCGTCTTGAGCTTGATGAGGTTCTAGTCAATCATCCCCGAGCAGAATATAGCGAGGGTAGGGTTATATATATCAAGGATAAATATGAGTTCTTTGGTTGCAGCTGGGTAAATCCTACTCCATGGGACAGTCCAAGAGAGGAATCTGAAGAAGAACTATACAAACGTCTAAATAAATACTGGAGCATGATAAAGGATCCCCGTAGAACTGTCTTAGAAATTCATGCTCCTCCCTTCCAAAGTACAATAGACGAAGCACCGCTTCTAGATGAGAATTTCAATCCGGTAGTCAGAAGTGGCCGTGTAGTCAAAATTCCAGTTGGCTCGAAAGCCGTTAAAAAGTTCATCAAAGAAAAACAGCCATTACTCGTACTAAGTGGACATATCCATGAAAGCCCCGGTTCTGTGAAGATAGGTAAGACATGGGTTGTAAACCCTGGAAGCGAGTATTCAGAAGCCATATTTAAGGGATTCCTAATAGATATAGATGATACGGAAATCAAGGCTATGAATAGAATAGAAGGATAAACGCTGGGTCTAAAATTTTTTGACTTTTACTATTATAACTGATTTGTATAGCTATAGTGTTTAATGTATTATCAAGCAATTATTAGCGATAATATTCATGTTATGATATACTTTTTATATATTAATAATTAATACTTAATTTTTAATTACCTTCTACACTCTTTAATTCTTGTTAATAACGAGGTGTATACTGATGAAGATACTGGATTATGAGTTTCCTGAGGGACTTTTATATTCTAGGGACCATTTATGGGTAAAAGTAGAAGATGGCAAAGTAAGGGTGGGAATAACTGATTTTGCTCAAAAGATGGCTGGAGATATAGTCTTTGCTAGGATAATGCCCAAGGGTAGACAGGTGCGTATGGGTCAACCCCTTGGAACCATGGAAACAGGTAAATGGGTGGGGCCATTGAAATCACCCGTTTCAGGGACTATAATAGAATCCAATACTGCGTTGAGGATGCAGCCTAAACTATTAAATACTGATCCCTACGGTGAAGGTTGGGTGGCTGTTTTAGAGCCTTCGAACTTCGAGGAGGAAAAGAAGCACCTTATTTCTGATTTCGAGGAACTAAAGAAGTTCATCGAGGAAGAAGAGGCCAAATATAAAAAATAATTAATAATTTTTTATTTAACTCAGGTTCTCCGCTATTAATTCAGCTATATCCATTATCCTAACATGGTTACTTGATACTCTTGCAGCTTGTTCGAAAGCCTGTATACATGTGGGGCAGGCTGAGACTATTATCTTAGCACCCGTATTCCTCAGCATATCCAGTCTCTTTACGCCTAATTGTTCGTTTAGTGTAGGATTCAATGCCTTAAGGAGACCTCCAGAGCCACAGCATATACCTTCAATTCCAGATCCCACGGGTTCAATAAACCTATCTGTCATTAGCTTTAGGATTTTACGGGGTTCTTTTATGACTCCCCCTAGCCTACCCAATTCACATGGATCATGATAGGTAATATCGGCTTCTATTTTGGGTATGTTTAGCCCCCCATCTTCTATATATTTATTCAGCAACTCTGTGATATGTAGCACCTCAAACTCAAGTTCCCTATTTGTCAGCTTTGGCCACTCATTTTTCAATGCCAAGTAGCATCCAGGGCATCCGGTAACCACCCTCTTTGCACCTATAGACTCTATCAACTCTATATTATGTTTCGCCATTTCAAGGGCTCTTTTACTTCCTCCGCTTACAGTTATGGGGTGTCCACAGCACCACTCATCTTCTAGGACCGTCCAATCCTCATTAGCTGTATTTAGTATGGTGGATATCGCTGAGGCGATGTCTTGAGCTCTTCCTTGGAAGGCCGATACGCATCCTACGAAATATACCGTATCTGCACTATTTTTAACTCTAACTTCTGCACCTGTATATAGTGGCCAGTCAGCCCTCATTGAATTATCAATTCCAAATACATTCTTATGCTTCTCTATCAAGTCATATATCATGGTGATAAATTCTACTGAACAATGTGAATTACTTAAGAAATCTATATAGTATTCCCGCATGGCTATTATTAACTCCGTAGTATCTATCGATAATGGACAATATAGGCTACATCTCCCACAAACAGAACAATGTAGAAATAAGGATTCTGCCACATTCCATATCTTTTCGTCAGATCTATTCTGGCTACCTAGCAATTTAGCCTTTAATCCATGTCTATCCCTCAACAACGACCTAAATCCTCTTATCACTACAGCACAGCTTGTCGGTAACTTTAAGGGATGCGGGTTTGACCCTATAAGTTTATATAGCGAACAGTTTTCGGTACATATTTCACATCTGCTACATCCATCCATTTCTATGAGTTGCTTAACATTGAATGGAAGCTTCTTACCCATCTTAATCACCCCTCGCCTCGAGGTTATTTATTAGTAGAGTGATTGGACCAGCGAATGCATGCCATAGTCTGCCTGTATAGGGTATTGCCCCGAAAAATATACCTAGGAAAAGTCCAGATGTAGGCCATAAAAGGTTGTACATCATTTCTATATTGAGTGGAAATACACTGAGTACTTGGGCAATTCCATATGCTATGAACATATATTTACTTGCAGGTGGAAAGCCATACTGGATAATCGTCGCCGCCTCAGCTAAGTATCTAAATATGAACCAAATTACAGGTAAGAATAATCCTATGGCGTCTTCACGACTTCCAAATAGAAAGTGTTTTTTCACAAACCTTCTATATATCGCTAATCCTTCTGCAAAGAATAATACTATCGCCATAGATAGATTATCTATTAATAGGAATAGTTTCCATTGTATTGAGAGTTCTGTCCCTAATACGCCGAATATTTCGCCTGGGAAAAATGGAGACCTGAAAAACTCTATTATAAATTCCTGGATTGAGGATACACCCATGGCTATATCGGCAGCAATATGGTTGGCTAAGATCAATAGTACATAGAATGTGATAAAAGATGCCTTTTCAATTCCCCTCACCCTATCAATAGTGTAGAGTCTTTCTTGACCGAATATCTTTGAAATAAATACATTGATTATTTTGAGCCAAGTTTTAGGATTTAATATAACTATTATTGTTCTAAGTATCGTTCTGATAGGGTTTTCAGAGCCTAATAACCATATCCTTAGATTCAATATAGAACCAATTCCGAAAAAGATTGTTCCGGAAAAAAAGAATATAGCCGCGATATCTATAGGCTCTAAAGTCATTATCGGCTCACCCCGCGTAAAAGTGATTCGACTTCCTCCTCATTTTTTGCTTTAATCCTTACAAGCCAACCTTTAATCTCAGGATCCTCTATTACCATTTGAGGCTTATCTATGGCTTCATTATTAACTTCCTCTATATTTCCTGAGACTGGGCTCCTCAAGAACCTTATTCTTCTGCCTATCTCGATGGAACCAAACGGTCTATCTTTATTTACGCATCTCCCTTTCGGTAGTACTCTAAGGAACTCTATTCCTCCTAGATCTTTTATAACCTCATCTCTTAGACCAACTGTTATTATATTGGGATGTTCATTATCGATTTTTATCCAGATATCTCCATATTTTATTGTTCTTTCTTGGATGATTTTGGCCACTTCTAATCACCTCCCTTTCTTATAGGGAGGATATTGTAGAGGTCCAGTTCCCTGAGTTCCTCTTCATCTATTAATTGTTCGAAGATGGCTATCCATCCATCGCCGTAAGGGTCCTTGTTTATTATCGATGGTTCCCTCCTAACTTTTTCGTTTATTCTTGATATTATACCGCTTAAAGGAGCTCTGAGAAGCTTGATTTTCCGTCCACTTTCGATGGATCCCCATGGATGTCCTTTTTGTATAAATCGTCCCTCGGGAAGGATTCTTATAAACTCGATGGGATTCATATTTTTCTTAAAGTATTCAGTTAAACCTACCTTTACCTGGATTTTCCCTCGTTCTTTATCTATCTGTTCGACCGATACCCATAGGTAATCATTGATCTTTTTGACACTTCTTTGGCTTAAGGGTGTTCTCTTCATTTTTAAACACCACCGGTATATATCATGGGAGAAATGATATATATGGCTAATACTTGAGAAAATTATATATATTCTAATATGTTAAACATGTTAAGCATATTTATAAAAATCTAAAAATATATAAGACTCATGAAATATCAATATTATTGGTCATGTTGGAGGAAATAAGGAAAGCCTTGAAGCTCGGCAAAGCTACGTTAGCCATAACATTACCTAGAGAATGGGTTAAAAGCCATAACATTAAATCTGGAGACTCAATACTAATTAGAGAAGAGGAAGACAAATTAGTCTTAGAGAAGATTCGGAAATCAGAGATTCCGCCCCCGGTATGTATAATAAGACCGGAAGAATATATCGAGCTTCCCGGGCTTCTTCTTAGATTAATAATAGGAGCCTACGTATATGGTTACGATATAATATATATTCCAATTAAAAAGGAGAAATTTTATGTGGAAAAAGAAGTTAAGAAAGCCACAAACAAACTTATAGGTTTATACATTAGTGAGGCAAGCGATGATAATATTATATTAACAGTAGTAACAGACCCCTCACGCCCCGACTTCAACTCATCTCTCATGAGATTACTTATTATATTAAATAGCTTGATCGATCTATCTAGTAAAATATTACTAGATGAAGAAAAACCTGATTTGGAGTATATCAATGAATTATCCGATGAATTCGATAAGACAAATTTGTTAGCACTCAGACAACTCTTAAAGTCACAGTACGATAGAACTCTAATTAAAAGAATAGGTCTAAAATCCCATTTATGGCTGCTGGGTAACCGAGCCACATTAGTGATACTACGGTCTGTTTCGCTTAATGCGAGGGAGCTTATAACCTTAGCCAAAAAGCTGCAGGACTCAATATACCTATTGAGTGATGAAGCCAAAGAGTTTATTTTCGATATCTGCAAGAAAATAAAGACTATATCGGAAGAGACTATAAGTAGTCTCTTGATGATAGATCCAGTGAAATCGAACACTCTAATTAATGATATTGATAAGATTACTCTTGATATCGAGGAATATTTGGATGAGGTCCCAAATGAAAAACTAGGTATTCAATCTAAAGTAGCTCTATCATGCTATCTTAGGGTACTAGAAAATATCATAATTCAGTATAAAATGATAAATGAGATAGTTATTAATAGATCCACTGGCTTTACAAATAAATATGTAATTATCGACGAATACGCCTAGGCATTTTCCATAGATAGCAGTACTAACTCAGCTATATCTACTACCCTTATATTGGACCCTACCTTTTTAGCCGCCTTCATAAAAGTCCTCTTACATTGCTGACAAGCTGTAACTAGATATTGAACCCCTGATTCATCCGCCATGTTTATGACCTTGCTTCCTACTAATGCGGGGAAGTTCTCATCTATTATCTCAACATCCCCTCCCCCTCCACAGCAGAGCGACTTCTCCCTATTCTCCTTAAGTTCAATAAACTCTATGCCAGGTATATTCTTGATTATTTCTCTGGGTTCAATATAAATTCCTGATTTTCTTCCAAGGTCACATGGATCGTGATATGTAACTTTAGCATTTATGTGACCTAGCTTGATCTTATTATCTTTTATTAATTGATTGATTAACTGTGTATGATGTAATAGTCTTATTCCATTCTCGGGGTATTCCATTCGCCATGTCAGGAAACATGATGGACAGGAAAATATTACTGTCGAGGCACCCAATTTTTTTATTACTTCGATATTGTGATTGACAAGCTCCTCAACTCCATCTCTCATACCTCCAATTATTAGGGGATATCCACAACACCATTCTTCACCTGCAAGGATTGTATAATTTAATCCAGCCCTAGTTAATATTTCATTCACAGCGACAGGTATATCTTGCACAGCCGGTGAGAAGGACGCCATACAGCCAACGAAATATACATAATCGGATCCCTTCTCCATTATACTGGCTGGAGTGTATGAGTATTCATTCCACATTCCCCTCTCTTCATTAGGTAGACCAAGAACATTTCTAAGTTTATCTACAGAGTCTTTAGCTAGTTTATAATTAGGCGGCATCATATTCTTCTTACCAAGGTATTCCCTAGCTGATATCCCTAATGCAACTGTATTAATTCCGGAGGGACAGAACACTTTACATCTCGCACATAGTAGACATAGATAGATATCATCGACCATATCTGCATCAATAGAGGATGTGGATCTTAGCTTTGGCTTGAGTTTAATGGATCTAACTAGCCTATTAATAGCTATATATGATTTGTATTCTCCATTTGTAGCTTCATATACCGGACATACTTCTGTACAGATGGCGCATGAGGTACAGCTATCAGCTTCCAAATAATCAAGCTTTGAAAATCCATCCTCCTTGTCTAAATGGGTATAAGGCTCGAGTCCGAGGCTCTTAGCTATTATGATATTTAGGGGTGTAGTCACTATATGGAATAGTTTCCCAAAAGGTAAGTATATCAGAAATAATTGAGCTAAGAGTATATGGATTAGGGTCAGGGTCTCATTGGGAGTTTTCTCAAGAACAAATGTTATACCGGGTAGAAAATCGATTATTAAATACTGGGGGAGATGCTCCATAAACCTCATTATTGAGCCTACAAGGCCTATCAATAATACCAGTAATATAGCTATGTAGTCATCGATTATTGAGACTTCATTAGTAGGTTTATATATAATTCTTCTTATCAACAACACGAACGCTGAGATAGTAAATACAACCCCTAGTATTGTGGGTAACGTCTCCACTAGGATCTGTTCAACAGGTTTTCCTAGCCAAGCAAGCTGTTCTTTAGACCAAATCCCAAACGGCCTTAGATGACCAAATAATATGGCAAATATTGATAGATGGAACGATACGGCGAAGAACCATGTGATTTTAGAGACTCTAAATATAGATCTGAATAGGAATATATCCATTATTATATGTTCAATGAACGTTATGATGTTCTTATTAAACCTATATTTTTTAATTTTGACGCCTCTGAACCATCCTGAGAATCTATAGATTAATCCTGTTATAACAAGTATTAATGTGATATATGGCATTATAGAATATGTAAAAAATTCTAATAATGGGTACATACTTAGCATCTCCCCCATTAAGATAATCATCTATTAGTAATGAAAAGCTTCATATATTATCATATATATGGTATATACTACCATTTTACTCCTGCTTTTTTATCCACAGATTGATTCATCTTAGTCTAATAGCTTCTGAATCATTAATAAAGAGGTAAATTTCAAGTTGAATATCTCTCCTTATGGCTTTGGTTATATAGCAGTATCTAGAAGCTTTTTCTAAAGTTGATATAATTTTCTCTTGATTAAGCTCGGTCTCCATAAATATCTTGATGTTTATTCTGCTGAACTCATATCCTTCTCTACCTAAGGTTATAGTTCCAGATATCTCTTGCCTCAGATCCTTTAGGTAGATGATATCTTTATCCAACAAGAATAGGAAGGTATTTAGTAGACAGGCACCTATTGATGAAAGAAAAATCTCTCCTGGGCATAAATGTCTGCCTTCCCCTCCGAATTCTATGGGGGTATCGAAGATTATTTCACCTTTTTCAGCAATAACCTTTCCTCCTCTTTTTCCATCCCATTTAATAAGTATATATTGACTTAATTTATCGGGAACTTTACTTTTAAACATATATTTTTGACCCCAAATCTACATCATATATTCTTTAGATTACATTATAATTATTATAACATTACTTAGTATATACAGTATTTAGGGCAGTGTTAATATCCGTTATAAATAAATACTAATTATGGGGGGATGATGACTACCGAAGTATTTACAACTAGAATAGTGGAGGAATTAAAGAATATTATAGGTGTTCATAAGCCTGAATTCTGTTATCAATGCGCAAAATGTACCAGTGGTTGTACCGCAAATAAGGTCTTCAGCGAATATAGACCCCATGAATTTGTAGCATTAGCAAACATGGGTTATGTGGAGGAGATCCTCAAATCAGGTGTTATCTGGGCCTGTACAGAATGTTGGAAGTGTGGCCAGTACTGTCCCCAGGAAGTAGCGCCGGTTGAGGTTATTATAGCCCTAAAGAATCTTTCTATTATAAAAGGATATGCCCCCCCTAAGGCATTAGTTGAAATGACGAAAAATGTCATTGAGAAAGGGCTCATACAGGACATCAATCAAGTTATGACTAAGGACTTCGAGTTCATAGATCGAGATAGTCTCGGTCTCCCACCTTTAGAGGAGCCTCCACAGATGGATAAACACCGAAACATATTATCCAAGTTTTTTGGGGTGGTGATGAAGTAATGAGATATCTTCTTTATCTTGGATGTGTAATACCAACCAAGCAATACGCATATGAAGTCTCTCTTAGAGAGGTATTCCCCAAATTCGGAGTTCAACTTGAAGAATTTAATGAAAGATGCTGCGGTTTCCCCCTTAAAAGCATAAATAAGAAAGCCTGGCTTTATATGGGTGCGAGAGTCTTAGCCCGAGCATCAGAGCTTGGGTTACCAATATTAGCCCCATGTAATGGATGCCATGTATCTCTATGGGAGACAAAACACCAAATGGAGGAAGACCCGTATCTAAAATCCGAAATACTAAGTTATTTGAAGAGTGAAGGGTTATATAAATTTGATGATGTAGATATTAAACATCCTGTTGAGGTATTACATGATATAATAGGTCTAGAGAAGATCAAGGAAAAGGTAGTCAGACCCCTCCAAGGATTAAAAATCGCATCCCATCCTGGATGTCATCTAATGAGGCCTACCGATATACCTCGACCTGAGGATAATGCTAATCCTGATAAGATAGATAGGATTCTCCGGGCTCTAGGAGCCGAGTCATATGATTATCCCGATAAGGGCGGGTGTTGTGGAGCAACCATGTTACCCTTCAGCCCTGATAACGCGATTAAAGTAGGTGCCCAGAAAATATTGACTATGATAAACGCTGGGTTTAACGCTGCAACAACTTCTTGTCCATATTGTATGGAGATGCTCGATAATAAGCAGGATGCAGCGAAGACTATAACTGGAAATATGGAGGTTTCCTTACCCGTATTTTACCTTACCCAGCTAGTTGGGCTGGCAATAGGAATAGAACCTAGTAAACTATTGATTAATCTTAATATGAGTCCAGTTGATGAGATCCTGGCGGAGGTGGGGGTGGTCTAGATGGAAGAGGTAAGAATAGGTATCTATATATGTCACTGTGGAAAAAATATAGCTGGTGTCATAAACCCCAAGAGAATTGTAGAACACCTATCGAGGTTACCAAATGTTGTTGTAGCCAAAGAATATCTCTATATGTGTTCATCGCCCGGGCAATCTTTAATTGAGGAGGATATAAAGGAATATAATCTAAATCGAATAATAGTGGCAGCCTGTTCACCCAGGATGCATGAACCGACTTTTCAATCTGCATTGATAAGGGCAGGATTAAACCCGTATCTCCTTGAGATGGTCAATATAAGGGAACATGCAACCTGGGTTCATGAAAGGGATCCTGCGGAGACGGAGCAAAAGGTGATTGGTCTAATTAGGGCGGCGGTCCATAGAGCTATTAACTTATATCCACTGGAGGTTGAGAGGCTGCCGGTCGTTAAATCAGTTCTGGTTGTTGGAGGCGGGATAGCTGGAATTAGAGCGTCTCTCGATTTGGCTAAGGCCGGATATAAAGTCTATCTGGTCGAGAAGAATCAAAGTATTGGCGGTAAGATGGCTCAATTGGATAAGACATTTCCCACCCTCGATTGTTCACAGTGTATATTAACACCTATGATGGTAGATGTATCTAACAATCCAAATATAATATTACAGACATACTCAGTTGTCGAAGAAATAAATGGAAGACCCGGAGAATTCGAAGTCAAAGTTAGGCAGAAAGCCAGATATGTAGATTGGGATGCATGTACAGGATGTGGCACCTGTGTAGAGAAGTGTCCGGCAAGAGTACCCAGCGAGTTCGACGAGGGATTAGGCACTAGGAAAGCCATATACTTCGATTTTCCACAGGCTATCCCTCGGCGTCCAGTTATAGATCCTGATCACTGTCTTTATCTTATTAAGGGAGTATGTCGGGTATGTGAAAAATTCTGTCCGACCGGGGCTATAAAATTTGAAGATGAAGATCAATTCCTTACCTTGAAGGTGGGAGCTATAGTTGTAGCCACCGGATATCAATTATACGATATGAGGAAGATGTATGAATATGGATATGGTAAATATAGAAATGTAATAACTGGTATGCAGCTAGAACGTCTCTCATCAGCCAATGGACCCACCTCCGGCCGTATAACCACTATAGAGATAGAAAGAGGAAAGATTAAACCGGGTAAGGAGCCTGAGACCGTCGCGATAATATTATGTGCAGGGTCCAGAGATGAGAATCATATCAAATACTGTTGTAGAATAGGATGTATGGCAGGGCTCAAGCATGCCTATTATATAGCACACGCATTACCTAACTCCAAAATAATCATCTGCTACACCGATATAAGGGCATTCGGTAAAGGCTTCGAGGAATTTTATCAACGAATAAGGAGCCTACCAAATGTATTTATGGTTAGAGGACGCCCCATGGAGATATTTGAGAATAAGGATGGAAGCCTAATATTGGATGTATTTGACTCAAATACAAATAGAAGGCTAACCATAAATGCCGATTTAGTAGTCTTAGAAACAGCACTCGTACCACCACAAGGCTTCGAGGAATTCCGTAAAATATTAAAGATATCATGTGACCCTGGTGGATTTGGATTAGAGCTTCACCCCAAATTAAAACCTGTTGAGACAACAGTAGACGGCATCTATCTAGCCGGATTTATCCAAGGCCCCAAAGATATTCCCGATACAGTTGCCCATGCAGGTGCCGCGGCTGCAGCTGCATCAGCGTTCTTAGCGAAAGGTTACATCGAGAGTATACCTTACCTAGCCCATGTAGATGAGGATATATGTAGTGGTTGTGGGGTATGTGTGTCGGTATGTCCATACGACGCTATTACAATTGAAGTTACTGATGGAAGAAGATTAGCGAAGGTGAATAGCGTGAAATGTAAGGGATGTGGTGCCTGTGCAGCGGCATGTCCATCTGGGGCTATGCAGCAACACTACTTTACAGATAAACAGATATTATCAGAAGTATCTGCTCTTGCGGAGGGGGTGGTTGCATGAGCGAATTCCAGCCTAAAATAGTAGTATTCGCATGTAACTGGTGTAGCTATGCAGGAATAGATCTAGCGGGATCCTCCCGACTAGAATATCCGCCCAACTTGAGTGTCGTTAGGGTAATGTGTTCAAGTAGGGTAAGTATAGAGATGATTCTTAAAGCGCTGGAGAGAGGTGCTGATGGAGTTTTGGTTACGGGATGCCACCCGGGAGACTGTCATTATATCACAGGAAATTATAATACATTGAGAAGATATCATTTATTAAGAAAGATGTTAGAGGATTTAGGTCTTAACGGTAGAGTAAGACTTGAATGGATCTCGGCAAGTGAAGGAGAAAGATTTGCACAGGTAGCGAAGGAATTCGTTGAAGAGATCAAGAAACTTGGGCCTCTAATAATAAGGGAGGAGGTGGTCTAGATGGCCAAGGCTAAGATAGCTCTTTATTGGTGTGCAAGCTGTGGTGGATGTGAAGAGGCCATTGTCGATCTAGCTGAGAAGATACTTGATGTTGTAGATAAAGCGGATATTGTATTCTGGCCGGTAGCCCTAGACTTCAAAAAGAGCGATGTCGAGAATTATCCGGATAAATATATAGATGTGTGTTTCATAAATGGAGCGATAAGGTTCTCCGAACATGAGGAGATGGCTAAGCTCCTACGTCGAAAATCCAAGATGGTTATTGCATTTGGAAGTTGTTCTCATCTTGGTGGTATACCTGGTTTAGCAAATCTATGGAATAAGGAAACGATATTTAGATATGTCTATCATGAGGCTCCAACTGTAGTTAATAAGGAGGGTATCGAGCCTCAGGAGAAGGTTAAAGAAGATGGAATGGAGCTTGAGCTACCTAGTTTTTGGAATACTGTTAGGGCGCTAGATCAAGTTATTGAAGTCGATTATTATATTCCTGGATGTGCACCTACTCCAAAAATTATAGAGGACGCCATAAACGCTATATTTACCGGTCAACTTCCAGAAAAGGGCAGTGTATTAGCAAGCCAACAAGCCTTATGCGCCGAGTGTCCATTGAATGAGACTAAGCCTGAGAAGATAACCTTGACTGAGATAAAGAGGGTTCACCAAATAATACTAGATCATGAAAAATGTTATTTGACTCAAGGTGTGCTATGTCTAGGTCCTGTTACTAGAGGTGGATGTGATTCCTTATGTATAAAGGGTGGAATGCCTTGTACAGGATGCTTCGGCCCCTTAGACCAAACTATCGACCAGGGAGCGCGGGCAGCATCATTCATAACTTCGATCATTGAGTATGAGGATGAAGAATTGATCGAGAAGGTAGTGAATGATATAGTGGATCCTATCGGTTGGTTCTATAGGTATTCATTGCCTAAATCAATCTTGAAGAGGAGAAATATGGAGGTGAAAAAGAAATGAAGGAGATTATTATAGACCCCATAACTAGGCTTGAAGGACACGGTAAAATAGCTATATTTCTAGATGATGAGGGTAATGCCGTCAAAGCCTATTTCCAGGTACCTGAACTCAGGGGCTTCGAAAAGTTCTTAGTGGGGAGACCGGCTGAAGACGCGCCTCAGATTACAAGCAGAATATGTGGCGTCTGCCCTATGGCACACCATACCGCTGCAACAAAGGCTTTAGATGATCTATATAAAATAGATCCACCTGAGACCGCTAAGATAATTAGGGAATTGGCATACAATATCTTTATGTTAGAGGACCACGCATTACATGTCTTCTATTTGGGCGGTCCAGACTTTATAGTTGGACCGACTGCGTCTAAAGCTGAGAGAAACATTTTGGGTGTGATAGGGAAAGTAGGGTTGGATACCGCTAAGAAAGTGATCGCAATGAGAAAGGCTCTAAGGAATCTCATTACACTTATCACTGGAAAAGTTATACATCCAGTTTTTGGTTTGCCTGGTGGTATCTCTAAAGGGTTGACCGAGGAAGATCGTGAAAAGATCTTGTCTATAGCGGATGAGGGAATAGAGTTCGCCCTATTTACATTGGATGTGTTTAAGAAGCTTGTATTAGGAAATAAGGAGTATGTTGAGCTTATTACATCTGATACCTATACTCATAAAACATATTATATGGGGCTTGTGGATAAAGCCAATAAATTGAATTTCTATGATGGAATGATTAGAGTGGTAGACCCCATGGGGAATGAATACGTTAAATTCGATGTCCATGAATATATGAAGTATATCGCTGAGCATGTTGAGCCATGGACTTATGTGAAAATGCCTTATCTAAGGGAAGTGGGTTGGAAAGGCTTTATCGATGGGCCGGAGAGCGGTATTTATAGTGTAGCGCCCCTGGCCAGATTAAATGTGGCTGATGGGATGGCTACACCGAAGGCGCAGGAGGCATATGAAGAATTCTACGAAACTCTCGGCGGTAAACCTGTACATCATACCCTAGCGAATCACTGGGCTAGAATCATAGAGATGGTCTATGCAGCTGAAAGAATAAAGGAGCTGGCGGAAAAACCAGAGTTAACAAGCCAGAACTATAGAGTCCTACCTACAGAGACGCCGACAATAGGTATAGGTGTTGTCGAGGCGCCTAGAGGTGTATTGATACATCACTATGAAACGGATGAGAGAGGAATTATTGAGAGGGCCAATCTAATAGTCGCGACGCAAAACAATGCTGCTAGGATAAGTTTATCGGTGGATAAGGCTGCTAGGAGCCTAATAAGAAATAATGTGGTTAATGATGGAGTATTAAATATGGTAGAAATGGCGTTTAGGGCTTACGACCCATGCCACGCATGTGCAACGCACTCACTACCGGGCTCGATACCATTAATGGCAGAGATCTATGACACAAAGGGCAGGTTAATTAAGAGAATAACAAAGAAATAGGATTATAGACTCTGGAGTCATTATTTATATCTCTATTAAATCTTTCAAGATTGATATACCAGTTTTAACTATATCCGTTGTCTTTATCCGTTTGCGTTTAGCGATCTTTAGGTCATGGAGAACCTCGTATCCAGCTAGAAAGCCCGGTAGCCCCGACACACCTCCCCCAGGATGCGCGTCGGCTCCACATAAGTAGAGTCCCTCTATCGGTGTCTTATAATTTGACATTTCGGGCGTTGGCCTGTTGAATAACAGCTGGTCTATCGACATATTAATATGTGAAACATGTCCCCCGGGATTTTCAAATATTAATTCATAGTCCTCAGGCATCATCACCAGTATCTTTGTATTATCGCTGCTCCATGAAAAGCTAAACCAGTTCTCAAGGACACTCATTGTATTCTCGAGAAAATCTTTTTTCTCCTCTTCATCACGTTCCCCTTTATAAGGAGTGTATTGTGTATAGAAGGATATTAAGTGCCAACCATCGGGTGATACCGTTCTATCTAGGTAGGAGGGTATCAGCATATCTATCCAGGGTTCTTTACTTATTCCATGCCTTAAAGCATCCTTATATGCATTTTCCAGATAATCCATAGAGTGCGATATGTATATTTCTCCATTATATATGAACTCTTTGATTTCAGATAATGATTCCAATGGTCTAGGCATTTCTTTTGTGGCTACAATAATCTTTGAGGCCGCTCCATCCGATTTCAATGCCTCTATTCTTCTTATCAATTTCCTATCTAACCCTGCTTCATCAGGCTTTATAAGCTTTAGAAATGTTGTCTTTACATTGGCATTACTTAAGAGAATCTTACACTTTATGAATTTACCATTTACGACAATTCCATCTACCCGACCATCCTTAACGATTATCTCATCGACTCTAGAGTTCAGAAATATATCGACATTTAATAGACGGGCCCTTAAGGCCAATAACTCAGAAATTTTACCTGTTCCTCCCTCTACATATCCCCAGCTTCCACCTATATGCCAATAACCCATGAGAAGAGTACTACCAAACATATCTGGCGAGATTAATTCACCGATAATGGAGTCACTTACTATGTCTACCCTTACCTCATAAGATTCAAAATATTCTTCCACCACCTTCTTGGCTGGAGATGTCAGGATCCAGATAAATTCCTCGAGAATTTTCCTAAGTTTACCTCTGCTCCAGGAACTAAGCCTCCCTACTATTTTGATAGACTCTGTAAGAGTAGGTGGAGGTGACCTGTATATCAAGTTTGCTAATGCACCATATATTTCCCAAAACTTTGACCATTCTCTGTATGTCTCGGCATCTTTATAAGAAAATTTAGAGATTTCCTTCAAATATTTTTCTTCATCAAGCCACCTGATAATATAATTATTGTTTTCTAATAGGGTTATTACAGATGGATCATAAGTCTCTATATTGAGCCCTAATTCTTTGAGCCTTAAATCCCTTATAACGTTGTCGTCTAGGTGACTAACATATGCACCTATCGGTAATCTAAAGCCTTTCCAGAATTCAGGAGACGCTGCTAAACCACCAACATAACTATTTCTCTCAATAACAGCGACCTTCAAGCCCTTCATCGCCAAGTAATTAGCTGCAACGAGACCGTTATGGCCAGCGCCGATTATTATAGCATCATAAATTAACCCCATATAACCCCCCATTAAACTTACATCAAAATATATAGAGATATGGATAGGCTAGGCTTATCTTTAAACCTATCCTTACAACCTTCACTATATAGTTATATCTAGACATAGGTATTTTAGTTCATATCTCTATCCCCTATCCAAATTTACAAGAGAAAAAAATTATGGGAAGAGTTTTTGTGTATATCCTATAAAATCTATTTTTGTGAAGAATATTTGATAAGATGTAGAGCATAGTATTGGGTGTAGGATTCAATTAGATAGTTTTAGGTGATGGAGTTGGTAGATAAGACCTTTTATATTGTGGATGTTTTCGCAGAGGAAAAATATGCTGGTAATCCGCTAGCTGTAGTTAGAGATGCCGATGACCTATCTATTGATATTATGCAGAGGATAGCTAGGGAGATGAATTATTCAGAGACTACATTTATCTTCTCTAATTATAGATATGACGAGGGATATATGGTCCGTATTTTTACGCCTGAAAGGGAGGTTCCTTTTGCAGGACATCCCTCAATCGGCACCGCATATATTATACAACATGAGATTATAAGAAAGCCTATTGAAACGCTATATTTGAATCTTAAGATAGGCAGGATCCCCATATATATCAATTATATTGAAGGGAAAATTGATATCCTATGGATGGAGCAGAAACAACCTACATTTGGTAGAAAAATAGATAGAAGAATCATCTCTAAAGTACTGGGATTAGATAAAGAAGAACTAGACGGTAGATACCCTATTCAAGAAGTTTCAACCGGTTTGCCTTTTATAATAGTACCTATAAAAAACCTGGAAGCCGTAAGAAGCATAGAGATAGATAAGAGGCTATATTTCAGGTTAATTAAGGATTTAGAGGCTAAGGCTATACTCGTATTTTCACCTGAGACTTATGATAAAGCCAATCACTTGAATGTTAGGGTATTTGCTGACTACTATGGAGTACCCGAAGATCCCGCGACAGGAAGCGCAAACGGCTGCTTAGCCGGCTATCTAGTGAAATATAGGTATTTTGATGATGAGAAAATAGATATCAGGGTTGAGCAAGGATATGAAATCGGTAGGAAATCACTTTTATACTTAAAAGCCTCTCGTGAAAAGAACAGTATAAAGGTCTATGTTGGCGGTAGGGTCCAGATGATCGCCAAAGGCCTCCTTATTTGAAGCTGAAATAATATCTAGACTTGAGAAAGGATAATGCTGGAGGACAGATGAATTATGCCTATCTTTAGAATCCGCCCTTTATAACAAACTTTTCCTTTATATCATTATCCAACTTTTCCACAATTTTTTTCATCTTTATTATATAGAGAGTAAGGTCTTTTACAAATTCATGGTATATTTCTGTTGCATACCGATTTTCTGATAAGCCTTGATAAATTGCTTCTGCAGCCAATAAGCCGCTTTCGATACCATTTCTAATACCTTCACCGCTGAATGGGTTGCATAACGAAGCTGCGTCGCCTAAAAACAATATATTTTTTCCATACGTTACTCTTGGTCTTCCGTATGGTATATAACCAAGCCGTCTAGATAAAATGTGTCTTAGCCTAATATCTAAATTTTCAGTTGCCCAAGACTTAAATCGATCGATGAATTTTGTGATGTTTCCAATCTCTTCCCTGGTAGATCCCACTCCTATCAATGAATAACTCTCCTTGGGTATTACATATCCATAGATAGGTGTTATTGAATCCTTTAGAAGCATCATATAGAAATAGTCTTCGACTTCTCCGTCAAGAACAATTTTTTCCTGCATTACAGGTATCAAATTATTATTTGTATCGGGATAAAGCTTTCTCCTCACCCAGGAAAAAACACCATCGGCGGCGACAAGATATTTCCCTGCCACATATTCATGGTGAATGCCTTCTCTTACAATCTCGAGTTTCACATAGTCATCAAGTATCCTAATATTCTTGGGATATGTGTCTAAGAGGATGTTGCCCTTCATATTAACATAATTATTTAGCATCCAGCGGTCGAACTTATCCCTTGATAAATTTAGTAACCTATAATTTGGAATAGATCTCTCTTGTCCTGAGGGAGAAACTAGATATAAACCTAGATGATGGGGTCTACTCATGACGTTTTTAGGTATGTCAAGTTGAATATCGTACTTTAAGATTTCCCGTGTTACCTCGGGTGTTACGCCTCCACATAATTTGGTACTATTGGGGTCTTTTTCTATCAGGAGAATATCTAGTCCTAGTTTAAGACTTTTAAGTGCACAAGCGGCTCCCGACGGTCCACCTCCGATTATTATGACGTCATAGATCTTATTCATTTTTACACCTAATCCGTTGTACCCTGAGTATCTTTAGAAGTCTTTCGAGAGTATCTAATTTAAGATTTGTTTGTACCTCGAAATTGCCATGGTAAGCCTCTACCTGTTTACCTAATTCATAACATGTTAAATCATCTATATCTATAAGTATACCCGGCGTATCCATCTCCTCAAGGTCGTCCCTATGCTTCTGGTAAAAGGCCTCGCAACAACAACCGATATACCCTTTGCCCCCACTTTCCCTTATATATTTTAAGACCTCCATTAAATGCTCAAAGTTTTGAATAGTGATGGGCTTCATACCCATGGTCTCAGCCCATTCATATGCTACTCCAACGCTGCATCCTCCACATTTTATGCATCCCTCTAGTTTTCGGTATTCGCATTCTATGAATTTAGCGCAATAAGGCAATAGGAGATAGTCGCATTCTCCCTCTATGAGTTCCCTCCATTTATCCGTAACAAAATAGATATCATTTACATCGTTACGATTTAAACCAGCCTCTATTAAGAGCCTTTTATCTAAAGCTTCTTTTATTAAGTCAACTATATCATCAGGTGTAATTCCGGGGATCTCCACATTATTTTCGCTAAAGAAGGAGTAGACCTCTCTTCTTATTTCCTCTAAATCGCATTTAGCATATTTTAACCTCGATTCCAAGTCATAAATTGCTCTGGAGGGGAAAGCGAAAAAATCTCCGGTTATCAATATATTCTTTATTATATTCGATTCCTCATCTACAGCCATAGAGACCCTAATGACTCCGCCAGGTTTCTTGGTTATTGACTGTAACATTAGAGGGTCGCTCATCCTTCTATCAAGATATATCCACTTGCTTGAATGGAAATAGGGCAATGCCTTTTTGAGCTTCTCATTTTCGAAGGCATTCAGCGAGCCTTCTCTCAACTCTATTTTAAATGCTTTCTCAAATCCTCTTTTCAACAGCTTTTTCAGAAACGGGTAATCGGGTGTATACCCTAATTCCCACTTTAAGCAGGTGATTCTATCTTTGACGCTCTTCAACTCCTTATCTTTTAGCTTTATAGTAGGGATTCTAAGAGCCTTTATCATTGTTTCGACATCGAAATCCACCAATAATGTTCCTTGAAAAAGGATGGAATTTCCATAGCATGTACCTCCCGTACCCGATATTTTCCTTTTATCAATCTCTATATCATTCTTTGGTCTAAAGGACGCGTTTAACCCCAACTCTCTTAATGCGGATATAACTCCACTACACATATATCTGAACAATTCCTGTATATTTCTATACTTGGGTAGATCATCCTGATTTGCGATGACTTCCCATCCAACCGATGTTTCATCGAAATATATTGCGCCCCCGCCAGTTATCCGTCTATTTATATGTATCCCCTCTTGGGCAGCGTATTCCATTCTAACTTCATGTAGAACATCTTGATGATAGCCGACGAGAACAGCGGGAGGTCTGAATCTTAGTAGACGGATTGTATTTGGACTTCTACCCTCATCTCTACTCTCCAATAGTATTCTATCTAGAGCCATGTTTTCGGCTGCTGTTCTGTAACCCGTATCTAGATATCGCCATATAGCCGTCATCTATCTTCCCCTATCACGCGCCAAATCAATGCACAGCATTCTGGGTATATCTTGACATCTAATCCATGTCTCTTGGCTATCCTCATACTTTCATCGCTTGGGAAAGCTATCCCATTTACCCCCGCCTTGATCGCTAAGGCCTCAATTACAATCTTATATATTCCTCGAGGGCGTGCACATCCTAGTAATAATGGTGTATCCGGATTTTTTATTCTAGCTTTACATATCAGCTCTGCAGTATCTAAAATAGGAGGAGGTGGTATCTGCTCCATAGGGGTACCGGGATAGGGATTTAGAATCACTATAACTATGGCCGCTACTTCATAATTTGATATCATATCTAGAGCTTTATATTCACCGATTATCTTACCATAATGCAATCCTACTACAATATGTGGTATTACTGGTACACCATATTGAGTTAGGTTCAACAGTATTTCATCATATACTTTTGTATCATAATTGAGATGATAGACTTCCTCTAGTGTCCGTTTGTCGCCTATAATATCTATCAATACACCGTCTATATTGATTTTAGCCATCTTCTTTATCGTCGCCTTATCCACGATGCCGGTATGTATAACTATCTTTAATCCGAATTCTCTCTTGACCTTCTCTATTACATCTAGATACCTATCTATAGGAACCCTCCCATCATATAAGCTACCGCCGCTGATTAGGCATCCCACACCATTGTTCTCATATATAGACTTGCAGACATTATATAACATTTCTTTTGTAGTTGCAGGGATCATGGGCTCTAAGAGTTTACCTTGACAATGATCACAGTTCAGTGAGCAATACCCAGCTGTTATGGATATAGCCGGAAACCTATACTGATTTATAGATTTGTAAAATGAGGTTTCATAGTGAATCAAGTCTGGAATGTAGAAGTATAGTGTATCTCCAAAGTACCTCTTTCTATAGTCAAACGCTTGAGAGAAGAGTCTATGCATCTCTCCTTGATTTATCCTAGTATTGTGTGTAAATCGGCGGCTCATATCTATGTCGACCTATTCATAAATTACTTACCCTGATTATCTCATAATTACATAGTTGTTTACGGATAATCTCGATATCAGACTTCTCTGGACGAAACGGGTAGTTTCTTAATTCACCGATGTATGCTTGATAAGGTGTACAATTGGCATATGGGCGGTTACACGCATTTTCCATCGTTCTACCACTGCACCCCGATGTCATAAAGGGAAGCCCACTTTCCACCACTTTATCGAGAATTACCTTATCTACCCCGAAGTCTATAATTCTACCTTTCTCGTCAAACTTCATCTTTGGATATTCAGTTAATCCTTTATTTATTAGATATCTCGCTAACTGGATTCTCCTATAAGTACCTATAGGTGGTTGAGGATGCTTTTCTAGGGGCGACCCATCTTCAGGGAAAAAGGAGAATAAATGGGTCAACGCACCCATATCATATGCCATCTGTATCGCTCTAACCATCTCATCCTCAGTTTCACCCAACCCCACTATTAGGTGGACACCTACATTATATCTACCGAATACATCGAGTGCATCGGCTACAGTATTCCAGTACTTTTCCCATTTGTGAGGGCCTCCAACACCTAATCCTCTATGTTTCTCAAACAATTCCTTAGTAGCTGCGTCTATAGCTATTCCAACCTTATCAGCACCCGCCTCATTCAATTTGTATAGCCATTTCTTATCTATAATTGTTGGGGTAATCAATCCAGATATCATATCCATCTTTCTACGTAGATTCTCAACTATTATGAGTGTATCCCTCCTTGCCCGCCTATTTGTAACCATCGAGATACATACTCTCTCAACATGTCTTGATATATCTGTCTTTAACCTTTCCAATACGTGATCCATATGAACTATCGGCCAATCAACCCTGATAAAGCTTTTATCAATCCAGGTGTCCGCATTGCCCCTATTATATGATAACCCGCAGTATGCACATTTACCTATACATCCATCTTTATAAGTCAATAGCAGATTAACAGTATATAGCTTAGCGTCTCTATAGAATCTGCCGCCTATAAATCCGAGTGTCATTGCAGCAGCGAGACTTATCCTTACATAATCTGGAGATTCATTTTCATCATTGAAACTGATATACTTATTCATAGCCTCAACCACCTAAGTCATATACATTATATAGCCGTCTTCCCTACATAATGATATATTTGATAAATTTCATAAGTAATTAGTAAGTAAATTTTATATTATGAATGTACTAGTCTTGGCCTTAGGCAATGAATTAATGGGAGATGACGCTGCAGGTCTAGTTGCAGCAGAATTACTCGAAAATAAGATAAGGGAAGCTGGATTATCGGAGAAAGTTGATATAGTCAAAACCGCTAAAACGGGTTTATACCTGATCGATTATCTTGACAAAAAATATGACCATATAATCTTTATAGATTCGATAGTAGGCAAGAATATCGGGGATCTTATAAAGTTAGATTATAGAGATTTTAGTAAGATCTCTTCTCCATCACCCCATTATAGTGGTATAAAGGAGTTGTTATCTACTATTGAGGTTATGGGGTTAGGTAAACCTCATATAGATATTTATGCGATTGTTATTGAAGAACCGAAAATAGGATTTGGCGTTAGTGATAAGATCAAGATGAGTGCCGAGAAGCTATCTCAATTATTATTTGAAGAGATAAAGAGAATAGTATCTAAATAATTATATGAGGGCATCTGTATGAGTGAGAGAGAACTTCATATCTTATCAAAAGAATTCTATAATAAAGATCCTTCTATTGTTGCTAAGAAGCTCCTAGGAAAACTGCTAATTAGAGTTATTAATGGCCAGAGGCTTGGCGGGATGATAGTTGAAACTGAAGCATATTATGGTATCGATGATCCAGCGTCTAGAGCGTATAAGGGGCGAGTTACAAAAATATCAAGAATTATGTATGAGGGGCCTGGCACTGTACTTGTCTATATGGTGCATGCCAATTGGCTATTTAATGTAATAACTGAGCCGCCTGGAGTCCCATCCGGTGTTCTTGTCAGGGCACTTGAGCCCACCATAGGGATAGAATTAATGAAGAAAAACCGTGGAGTGAAGGATATCCATAAGCTATGTAACGGACCGGGTAAGCTGACCAAGGCATTATCTATAGATAAATCTCTTAATGGCTATAAGGTTTATGATCCGCATTCACCTGTTATGATATTTAATTATAGAGAATACAGTGAATCTGAAATTATCTCTAGTAAGCGAGTAGGAGTTACACGTGATCTCGAGATTCCATTAAGATTTTATGTTAGGAATAGTAAGTTCGTCAGTAAATAGTGGGTTTAGAGGTGGATTTCCATGAGTATTAATAACCTGATGAAATACCTTAGGGAACTTAGGGAGAGAGGGGAGGATATAATAAGTTATCTGGAGCAAATGGTTTACAAAGGAAATCCGCTCTATGAATATATAGAGTTTAAGATCCTAGAGTTTGGCGATGGGATTTTCAAAGTTAGCTTTCCATATAAAAAAGAGTTGTGCAGAATAGGTGGGTCTATTCATGGAGGAATAATTATGACGGCCATAGATCATGCATGTGGTATGGCAGTACTATCTGTAAATGAGGGAAGAGATCAGGTGACCGTCGAATTAAAAGTCAATTTTATTAAGCCCTTATTGAAGGGTCCTTTTACCGCTATAGGAAAAGTCGTCAAAAAGGGTAGAAGAATAGTTATAGCCGAAGGCGAAATTTACGATGCAAATAAGGAGTTATGCGCTTTAGGGATGGGTACATGGTACCTAATCTATGAATAAAATGTTTTGGGTAGTTACCGATATTTTTTCCTCCAGTCTAGAATCTCTTTGTCCATATCTGGAGTAATATTTCTTCTTCTCTATATCTCTTAATTCCTACTTATTTATTCTCCCCTTTAAGTGTATAAGGAAGTGTAATGAGATAATTTGATGATTTTATTAAAAAGTATCTCATAGTTATGTGGGATTTATATATCAATAATGAGCTAGTACTAATTGTAGAACATCACTGTGCATATCGATGGTGTTTTCTTATGGATAGGGTGGTTATATTAGGTGGCTATGCTACATCAATGACCGATTTTAACCCAAAATACCAATTCTATGAATTACCCTATGTATCTTCGCGGGAATTATTGACTGAACTGGGTATTGATAGGGGTGAACTGGACTTTATAATCCTTGCAGCTTACGATCACTTGGATGGCCGGATGATTTCAAACATGTATACTTCGATGGCAAGTGGGGGTTATTTGAAATATGAATCACGGGTTTCAGAAGACTCGCTTTATGCCTTAGCCTATGCGTATATGAAAATAATTAGTGGAGAAGCTGATGTGGGTTTGGTTACCTCATATGCTACACGAGAGACAGATATGGTGTATGCATCTAACCTAGTAATGGATCCATTATACTATAGAAATATAGCGATGAATTATTTATCAGGGTTAGCTCTTCAGGCATCAGCATACCTATCGATAACTAAATTACAAGAGTATTCAGATTTAATAGCTTCACATATAGTATCTCAACAAAGGAAAGCGGCTGCCAATAATCCCAGGGCCCACCTAAAAAAGCCATTGGAACCAAGCGATGTAATTTCTAATGAATATATAATCTGGCCACTTAGAGATGGAATGTATCCACCCGCCACACGTGGTGCGGTCTCTATAGTTATAGCTAGTGAGGAATATGCCAAGAGGATAAGAACAGATCCAATCGTATATATAGACTCCGTTTCATGGTGTACAGATGGTTATTACCTAGGTAATAAGCTTCTCTACCTTATAGCGCCTCTTATGAAGGCCTCAAGAAAAGCCTATATCAATGGAGGTATAGAGGATCCCATGGATATAGATCTGTTTCTCATCTCTGATGTGACGCCTTTTCATTATTTGATGCAAATCGAGGCATTAGGGCTATCGCCTCCAGGAAGGGGCGCGAGGCTATTGGAGAGAGGGGAGATAGGTCCATCTAACACTAGATTGAGGGTTAATCCAGATGGAGGGTCACTATGCACCGATCCCTATCCGGCCTCCGGCATCCTAAAGCTTTATGAGGCGTATCTGCAATTGACGGATAGGGCTGGACCGATACAATTATCTGATGTAGATAAAGTCTTGGTACATGGATTTTCCTATCTCAGCGGCGCGTCTAGCCAATCACATATTGTTACTGTACTCTCGAGGTGGTGATAGGGATGGTTAAGCAGGATGTTGCTGTTGTAGGAGTAGGTTTGACGAAGATGGGTAGACGGTACGATTCGAATCATAGTGAGCTTGCATGGGAAGCTATCAAAGAACTATTTGATAAAACTACAATTTGGATAGATGACGTTGATGCGGTGGTATATGGTACTATGGATCCATTCGATGGTATAGCATCGCCCGAGAGATGGGATTCCTCTGCATATGGAATAGCGCGAGGCGCTGGAAAGCCTCTTGTCAAGGTTACTACCGGCGGCACTACCGGAATGTCTATTGCATTGTCAGCATACTATCACGTAGCAAGCGGATTATACGATATTGTTCTTGCGGTAGGTACTCAGAAGGTGACCGAACCTGTTGAAGCTCAAGAGGTCCTTAATATCGCTGTAGACCCCCTATTTGATAGACATACCGGTGTTGGGGCAATAGCAGTCGGAGCTATCCAGGCATCCGCCTACTACTTCGATTATAATAAGAAGATAGAGGAATATATGGCGATAGTCGCTTCTAAGAATAGGCTTAATGCATTACGAAATCCCTATTCACACTTGAAGCTAAAAGTAACGCCCGAAGAGGCTTTGATGGCTCCATATCTAATATGGCCGATCAAACTGCTGGATTCATGTCCCAGTAGTGATGGTAGTGTAGCTGTCTTGATGGCGTCGGATAAGGTAGCACGCAAAATATTTGATTCACCGGCTTGGGTATCAGCCGTAGACTACATAAGTGACACTTACTGGTTCTGTTGCAATAAAGGTTTATCATTCTGGAACTCATTGGCGATCCTAGCCAGAAGACTATATAGGAAAGCAGGCATCTCAGATCCTAAGAAGCAGATAGATGTCTTCGAGCTATATGATGCCTTTACGATCCAAGAGATACTGGAGTACGAGGCATTAGGGCTGGCTAATAAGGGTGAAGGCTGGAAATTACTAGAGGAGGAGGCCACATATCCATATGGTGATTATCCAGTCAATCCCAGTGGGGGCGTATTATCAACAAATCCGGTGGGTGTAACAGGATTATGGCGCTTTGCGGAGGCTGCGCTTCAAGTTATGGATAACGCCGGTGCACACCAAGTTCCTAATGTAGATATTGCGCTAGCACATGCATGGGGCGGTGCACTTCAATTCCATGCTCTAGCCCTATTATCCCGCGAGAGGAAATTATGTTAAATTAGGGAGGTGAGGTAATAATGGAATATAAAGGATATATGATTATCCCTGGGAAATGGGAGATTGAATATAGATATGCCGCAGGAGAATATGCAACCAAGTTCTTCAAAGGATTAATGGAAGAGAAGATATATGGAGTTAAATGCCCATCATGTAGACGTGTGATAGTCCCACCAAGAAAATTCTGTGAACGATGCTTTGTTGAACCATCCGAATGGATTGAAGTGGGACCTAAAGGGGAGCTAGTGAATTTTGTAATTGTATATAGAAAGTTTCATGGTTTACCGGATCCACCATATGCTATAGGGCTGATCAAGTTAGATGGCGCGGACGATTCCATACTCCATTTCATTAGTGAGGTTGATCTAAGCTCTCCATATAGAGCCCTCAAAGTACTAAAGCCTGGTGTAAAGTTGGAGGCTGTCTGGGCGGAGGAAAAGAAAGGCATGATACTGGATATAAAATATTTCAAGCCTATAGAAACCGGATGAGGCTCAGGGTGAGGGGATTGAGTGAAGCGGGTAAACCACCTAGGTATACCGTGGGTATAGGCTATGATGAGCTTGAGGTAGGCCAAGAGTTAAGGACTCATGGGATTACTGTTAGCGAGAGCCACATAGCATTATTCGCTGCTTTATCGGGTGATTGGAATGTATTGCATGTCAACGAGGAGTATGCTAAGCGTACCATTTTTGGGACAAGAGTGGCTCATGGATTATTAACTTTGGCATTAATGTCTGGTCCCCTGGGCATGATGTTTTCGGGAACTGCTGTTGCCTTTGTTGAGGCGTCTGTAAAGTTTAAGTATCCAGTTAAGGCAGGTGATACTATATATTCTGTTGCTAAGGTTGCGGCGAAAAAAGATCTTCCTCAATATAATGGTGGATTGATAACGCTAGAAGGTAAAACTTATAATCAAGAGGATATCGTTGTTACAGAGGGAACATTTAAGCTAATAGTTACAAATAGACCCTAATCTTTTTTATATCTATATAGCTCGAGACCTAGTTATTTTAATATGGTGAGTTTATGGACTTCAGTATATCTGACGATATGAAGATGATCGCCCAAGTTGCTAGGAGAATAGCTTCTGAATTTCCACCTGAGTACTGGATGGAGAAAGAGGAGAAGCACGAGTTTGGAGTAGAGTTTTGGAGAAAAATATGTGACGCTGGAATAGTTGGGTCTATTATACCCATCGAGTATGGCGGCGCTGGCTATGGTATCCAAGAGTTACTTGTTGCTATGGAAGAGTTAAGTATGAATGGATGTGGGGCTGGTGGTGTATGGTATATAGTGCTTACAACACTGTTTGGCGCCCTTCCTATAGTTAGATATGGAACAGAGGAGCAGAAAGAGAAGTATCTACCTGGTATAGCGAGGGGTGAGATAGAGTTTTGCATGGCGCTTACTGAGCCTAATGCCGGGTCAAACACATTTAAGACTGAGACTTTTGCCGAGAAAGATGGAGATGAATATGTTATTAATGGACATAAGATCTTTATCAGTGGGGTGGATAGAGCTAAAGGGATGCTTTTAGTGGCTAGGACCATCAAGTATGATGAAGCCCCTCGAAAGTCTCTGGGAATAACACTATTCCTCGTGGATCTACCTAATAATTCTGTTAAATGGAGCGTTATCCCGAAGCATGGGATTAATTTTTCGAATACATGCGAGGTAAGTATAAATGACTTAAGGGTAGGGGAAGATGCTGTTTTAGGCCCTCTCGATTGGGGCTGGTATGCATTAATAGATGTATTAAATCCAGAGAGGATGGCTGCGGCAATAGGAGCAGTCGGGGGTGCAAAACTAGGTATAAAGAAAGCGGTTGAATATGCCAATGAAAGGAAAGTCTTCGCTGAACCAATAGGTAGTTACCAATCCCTACAACACCCGCTAGCCGAAGCATATGCTAACCTGGAATGTGCAAGATTGATGGCATATAAAGCAGCTTGGCTATATGACACAAAACATCCTCCGCCTAAGAACCCTAAAGATCCAAATGAACTATTGAGTCTAGTTATGTCTCAACGAGATGTCGGTGAAGCATCGATGCTAGCCAAAGTTGTAGCTGTTGAAGCTGCTATAAAGGCAGCATATTGGGTAATGCAAGTTTTCGGAGGATATGGTTATGCAAAGGAATTTCATGTAGAGAGATGGTGGAGAGAGGTCAACTTGCTACGGCTTGCACCAGTTACTCAACAGATGACCCTGAATTATATTGCACAGCATATCCTTGGTATGCCGAGAAGCTATAGGACACGAGAGTAGATTCCCTCTTTTTCTTATTTATAGTTTCTGAGTATATTTTTTTCAATTATTTCTCCGGTGAGATGGTTTACTGGTTTGATAATTGAGGGCAAGATTAAAATACCTATATAGCATATAAAATATATGTGAAAAGCTTAAATATTTATCTAGAACGACCATGGACCAAGAATTATGTAGAGGGGGTTTCAAGAGATATAGAGATTCCTATGATCTCTATCCCTAAAATGATCGAGGAGAGCATAAATAGATTCTCAGATAAGATAGCGGTTATATTCTTTGGAAGGGAGATCAGTTACCGTGAACTCCTTGGATATATTAAAAGGTTTGCAAATGTTCTTAAGGACTATGGCCTTAAGAAAGGCGACACATTAGCTATCCACCTTCCCAATTGTCCACAGTTTCTAATTGCATATCATGCAGCGCTTCGGCTAGGCGTAAAGGTTGTAAGCGTAAGTCCATTATATAAACAGGATGAAATCAGATTTGTTGTATCGGATTCAGAGGCAACTGCAATAATCACCCTTGATATATTCTATAATGATGTAGCTGGAGCGGTAAAAGATACTGGGATTAAGCATATTATCGTAACAAATATAGGTGACTTTCTACCCAGCATAAAAGGCTTCTTAGGTAAATTATTTAAAAAGATACCAAGCGCTAAAGTCCCGCCAAATATACCAAAGTTTAAGGAGCTCTTAGCGAATTATCCGCCTCTAGAGTATATAGAGGATATAGATCCAACCGATGACCTAGCTGTATTATTATATACGGGAGGTACAACTGGGCCGCCGAAAGGTGTAATGTTGTCTCATTACAATCTAGTCTCAAATACTCATCAGCTCTCTGAATGGATAAAGTCGATAGTTGTGGAGGGCGAGGAGAGGGTTATTGCGTTACTACCCTTTTTCCATGTATATGGACAAGTTGTCTATCTTATCCTAGGCCTAAAATCTGGTTTTACATTAATTATCCTCCCTAGATTTGAAGTAAAAGGGCTACTTGAAACGATAACTAAGTATAAAGCAACTATGTTTATTGGGGTACCCTACATATACAATATATTAGCGACCTACCCCGAGATCCATAAATACAACCTTAGATCTCTAAAATTCTGTGTATGCGCAGCCGACACACTTCATCAAGAAGTAGTTGATAGATGGCGTAAGAATGTCAGTGAAGTAGAGATCTATGAAGGATATGGACTGACCGAGATGAGTCCTGCAGTTATGGTGAATCCTATTGGAGGGAAGAATAAAATTGGTTCAATGGGAACGCCTATATCAAATATAGATGCAGCTGTAGTTGACCCAGAGTCTCTGAAGCCAGTTGCCGTCGGTGAAGTCGGTGAGTTAATAACCAAAGGACCTAATATGATGCTGGGTTATTGGAAGAGACCAGAAGAGAATAAGAATGTTTTCGTAAAGTTAGGTGGTGATACGTGGTTAAGAACTGGGGACATGGTTAGGATGGATGAAGAAGGATACTTTTATTTCATACAGAGAAGTAAAGATATGATAAAATATAAGGGATACTCGGTATTCCCAGTTGAAATCGAGGAAGTACTCTATGAGCATCCAGCTGTGAATGAAGCCGCGGTCATCGGCATTCCCGATCCAAAGGTAGGCGAAAAGATATTGGCTATAATAGTATTGAACCAGGGTTATCAACCTGATGAGGTTAGAGAAGACATTATCGAATGGTGTAAATCTAAACTTGCGCCTTACAAGATACCAAGAGAAATTCGATTCGTGGATTCATTACCTAAGAGTCCAGTGGGCAAAGTTCTAAAGCGAACTCTTAGAGAAGAATACGCGGTTGCTAAGTAGAATAGTCAACTAACCACAACCCCCCAGATAATAGGTATAAGCGTAAAAATAGATAGCACATATTAGCCAAATATTATTCACTCGAAAATAATCTATGATTGGTTTCTATTATCTTCAGATGTTCTTGGCACACTAATTTCTTCTGGTATAGAGTTTAATAGCTATTGATTATTAATCATTAAAAGAATTATAATGAATTGTGGGAGGGTATAATAAATGATCCCTAGAGCTATAACCTTCGACCTATGGTTTACACTGATATGGTCTGATAATGACATTTACGATAAGGTCTATACATTGAGAATCGATTCCTTATACAGATCTATATCTAAATTCAAGAAAAATTTGACGTTGGAGGATTTGATTCAAGGCTACGAAGCCTTAAATGAATATAGAATGATAGTCCCGCCAAAAACACTTATTGAAATGCTAATTGAGAGACTCGGCTTAGATAGAGTTAGAAATCAAGAACTTGAGAAGATCGTTACACATTATATTGATGCGCCTAAGAACATTATACCGCATGTCAACAAAGAGATACATGATGTTATACCTGCTATATACGAGAAAGATATTAAGATGGGTATTATTACCAACACAAGCTTTTCCACCGGCTCGATATGGTTTCTTCTGGATAAACTAGGGATAAGTAATTATATAGATGTAGTGATTGCTTCTTGCGATGTAGGTATGGCTAAACCGGATCCTAGGATATTTCATCTTGCACTCGATGAATTAAAAGTGGAGAGTCGGGAGGCTATGCATGTAGGTGATAATTATAATGATGATGTTGTGGGAGCATTAAGAGCGGGTGTTAAGCCAATTTTATATACCGGTTTATGGGAAGCCTATGATAGCTATAGGTATGCCACTTGGGGTAAGACATTAAATCCAGATAAGGATATAGTAGTAATTGATTCGCTAAAACACCTGTTAGATATGATAAGATAGTATTCATAAATCTCTTATTATCCGCATAAATTATATTTAATTATTGTATGAGGCATAGCGATATCCATATCTTTAGGAATAGTGATGTCAAACGGATAATTGCCTTTATACCCAAGGGGCACCGTCATATACGCTTATATATCGAAACTGGAGATAAGGCCTATGTATTTCAGGAGGCAACGATCGATGCTATTATAAGGGCTTACATAAATGTTGTTACCCACCCGACTAATAAGGCGGTTGAATTAGTGCTACATAAGATTGATAACCGTAAAAAAGGGTATGCTGAGTATCAACATCTAGAGTCTAGGCGAGGCGATGAACAAATTATTAATGAGATGATGGAGGTGGTTGGAGATTAGAATAATTGATGTAAAGGGGTATACCCTATTGTATCCATTACCTTATACCATTAAGTACTCTTGGGAGCCTTTCCCGCATGATTTATATATATGTACACTTGTCGAAGTAACAGATGAGGCGGGCGATAAGGGCTATTCTGCCGCTGAATTTGGCCCTGCATATAAGTCTTATTTAGAGGGAATAGTACGGACAGTATTACAGAGTATGGAGTTTACGACACCTAAAGATTTAGAACGCCTAATCAGTATTGGTAGCTGGATATATATGCGCCTCGGTCCTGTTGAGAATGCAATATGGGACTTGATAGCTAGGAAAAAGGGAAAGCCATTATACAGATTGCTAGGGGGCGCTCGGAATAAGGTCAAGGTATATGCAAGTATGGGCAGGATTATTGATGTCGATGAAGCCTCGAGTATGATAGAGAAATATATAGAATTAGGGATAGAACTCGTTAAGATAAGGCTTAGGAGGCCCTTGATAGATGATGATATAGCCTTCGCAAAAGCGTTGTCGAAAAGGTTTAGGGGAGATATATTATTCGCAGCAGATGCCAATCAGGCTTGGAGTGTGACCCCGCCATTCTGGAATAAGGAAGATGCCAAAAAGGTGGGGGATAAATTATATGAATTGGAATTTGAATGGCTTGAGGAACCTCTTTATATGGGTGATATTCAAGGTTATAGGTGGTTAAGGGAGCATGTAGATATACCTATAGCAGGTGGCGAATTGGAGCATAGATATGAGGTCTACAAATATATGGTTGAGATGGATGCTATTGATATACTCCAGTCTGATGCTGTATATGGAGATGGAATTGTCTTTTCACAAAGAATAGCTGAGTTAGCATGGAGAAAAAACTTGAGGTATATGCCTCATGCATGGGACCCTGGATTAGGCTGGTTGTTTAATCTCCATTTATCCGCCGCATATCCCTCGAGTAAGATTAGGTATTTAGAGTTTCCCTTTGATCCGATAGATTGGCCAAAGCATATGTTCTTTATGATGGAGAATCATATTGAAATTAATAATGGATATGTAGAGATCCCTGAGGATGAAGGTACGGGGTTTAATCTAAATATGGAGGCTGTAAAGAAATATTCGATATGAGGTGTATATATGAAGAAAATCGGATTTTTGATTTTAGTGATACCTCTTATTTTATTAATAATTTATGCTTGGATATTATTCTTTCCACCTATACCCGGTTGGGATTTTCTATTGATGAAGATAAGCGTCTTTTTGCAGATGGCTATACTCCTTATAATATTATCTCTAGCTGGTCTTATAATTTATAAGTTTTCTAGGTAGTAGTGATGGTGTAGATTATATGTCGAGAGAAGTGGTCATATTATTTGCATCTGATATCCATAGTAATATTGGGTTTATACATCGACTTAATGACGAGATGGATGAGATTAACCCCGATATCATAATAATATGTGGAGATATTACGGATTTTGGTAGTTTGAGCGAGCTGGAAGAACTTTTATCAATAATTGGTGAGAATAGAAAGGTGCATAAGCTATTTGTTCCTGGCAACTGTGATCCTGAGGAATCTTCATATATAGGGCATCTAGGCGGGGCTATTAATTTACATGGAATTCAATGGAGGTATCATAATTATACTTTTGCTGGTGTAGGCGGGAGCCTGACGACGCCGTTCGGCACACCCCTAGAGTTCGATGAGGCTGACTTTAGACGTATACTTAAGGCTATTGATGAGCCCTCAATCTTGGTCTCGCATAGCCCTCCCTATAAGACCAAGGTAGATAGGATATATAGGGGTACTCATATAGGCAGCATAGCTCTAAGAGACTATATAACTAGATGTAATCCTTCTCTGGTTATATGTGGCCATGTTCACGAAGCGATGGGTAAAGATATCCTAGATAGGAGTATTATAGTTAATCCCGGTCCCGGAGCAAGGGGGTTCTATGGTATCGCTGTTTTGAATAATGAGATAGATGTAAAATTAAAGCGTCTCTAAAAATATTAATGGTATGCTACCCTCTAATTATAGATATTCCGTGAAAATGATTTGTCATGAGTAAGCATAGGGGTATATGTAGGGAAGGGGATTATAGAAGTCTAAAATATACTGAGGATAGATGGAATATATTGTCAAGTAAGAGAAGTAGGGCAAAAGAGATAATGGAAAAACTAGTCAAAAAAGGCTATAAACCCTTTGTCTATGGAAGTTTAGCTAGGGGAGATGTAAGTCTGGGTAGTGATATAGATATTACCCTTCTCAATTTTGTTGATCCTTCAATGATAGAAACATTTCTATTTGAGGCTGGCTATGAAGTTACAAGGAGGTTTATCGTTATGGCGACCCCTCGTTATACGCCTAAAGCATATCTATGGCTAGATACAGAGGGTAAGGAACAAGTATCCCTCTTTATATCCCGGCCTAGAGGGCGATCAGTTGATTTCTATCGTTTCGGTGGGATTCTAGATTATAATGGAATTGTGGAGAATAGAAGAGTCCGTGGCGTTGATAAGAGGCTGATGATGATTGAACCCGTACCCGAAGGGCATTTAGAGTGGTGTATAATCGGCAGAGAGGGCGAAGCAGCCTCATTATTGGATGTATCTCAGGAGATAGTTAATGAACGTGTCAGAGTACTTACGCGTCGTAGCAAGGTAGGTCATACAGGTGTATTTATTGAATACGAATTGGGTGGGAAAGAATCCTTTAGCGAAGCCATAAATAGCCTGAAGAGAACCAATAGGTTTTTTAGAAAAATTATTGAGGATTAACTAACTCTTTGAAAATTCGAACCTCTCTATACGTTCTATAAGCTTCCTGTTCTCTTCACGTATCTTCTCCAGCTCTTCCCTCAACTTTCTATATTCAACACCCTTTTCAGCATGTTCTCTAATCTTCTCTATCGTAATCCTCGCATTCTTATAGGCCCAGCCCATCTTTGGATGTCTAACTATATATTCAAGTATAGGTATGGCTCTAAGGTCCATCAACTCTCTACAGGCATTGGCTACAGCGGATTGAATTCGGTGATCATCATCTCTAGCCAACTCATTTAATTTATCTAGAATATCTTTGTCGCCGGAGAATTTGCCAAGTAGCTGGGTGGCAACCATTCTAACCCATCTATTCTTACTTTTATCTGTATATTCCATAATAATTTTCTTTGCTCTTTCATCTCTATATTCTGCCATACCCATTAAACAGCCCCTTGTAATTACTTCCATATGCGATGGGGTATCTAAATATTCCTTCAGCTTTTCAAATCCCCACTCTACTTTTGTTTTACCCAAACTTGCTGCGGCATCACTTCTGACAAAATAGCTTTCTTTCCCGTTAGATAATACCTTTAGAAGCGCCTTAGCCGCATCCTCATCTCTAAAATTACCTAAAGCTTTGACTATTCCTCTTCTTACTCTCGGATTCTCAACTTTCTCTATTAGTCTCAGAAGAGCTGACTTTGCATCTTCACCTCCTACTTTGCCCAAGGATATCGCTGATTCGTAAGATACTGCCCAGAATCTATCTTCCTCAACTGATTTTGCTAGGGCATTTATAGCCTTAATGCTTTTTTCTTCAGCTAATGCTCTTGCCATCAGAATTCTCCAGTAAACATAACGTGATTGACTCAAAATCTTTATTTTATCCTCAAGGCTATAATCAGCATTTATTACTGAGAAAACCTTGAATTCAGGATCTATAAGTATATAGCTCGGCTTTTTCTTGCTGGACAAATATATATTTTGTTTCTTCTCTTCTAACAAAACACTGTGTCTTTCTTCCTTGTCATCATAGAAAACTGCGACTTCAATAGGTAATCGATATACATCCGGAGAATTATCATCCTGTACCTGCTCCAAACTAATATGAATCAATTTGTTTTTATTATCCCATTTATACCGCGCCTTTATAACTGGGTGGCCAGCATTATAGATATACTGGTTAAAGAACCACTCAAGGTTTAAGCCAGATACTTCACTAAGTACTTTTTTGAGGTCCTCGGTCTCAACATTCTTAAATGCATATCGAGTCAAAAATTCCTTTAGTCCTCTCCTAAATGTATCCTCCCCTAATATATTGGCTAATGTATGTAGTATCAGGGCTCCCTTAGGATAACTGTGGGCATCGAACATTTCTTCTGAATGCTTATATAGATTATATACTAATGGCCTACCATAATTCCTCTTATACTCGGAGAGATATACATCTAAGTCCTGAATTAGTCTGTATATGAATTCATCGTAGCCTTTCCAATGCCTTCTATAAAGTGCCTCCAAATATGTTGCAAAAGACTCATTTAGCCATATATGACTCCAATCCTTACAAGTGATGAGGTCGCCAAACCACTGATGAGCTAATTCATGCGCAACTAACCCTTCACTTTCAAAGTCCATATGAGCATGTTCGTCATGAAGTGTATCCTTAGTCAATATTGTCAATGAAGTATTCTCCATACCACCTACAACGAAGTCGTATACACAAACCTGCTTATAGTTTTCGTATGGATATTTGACGCCAAGATATTCATTAAAGAATTTAATCATGTCCGGGGTTCTCTGGAAAGACCTTTTAATATACCCCCTCATTCCATGTGGTACATAGTAATATAAAACTACACCCTCGGCTTCTTCCTCCTCAACATCAAACTTACCCACTGCTATGGCTATTAAATAGGTAGAGTGCGGCCTATTAAATACCCAATGATAAACACCCCACTCTCCTTCCACGCTATATTCATGTAAAACGCCATTAGAGATTGCAGTCAGCTCCTTAGGTACCCATATAATGACTTCGCTACTCGCCTTATTATTGGGATAATCGTATATAGGCATCCAGTATCTGTTCCACTCAGTCTCGCCTTGAGACCATACCTGTAGGGAATCCATAGATCCGTCTTTAGACGCGACAAAGTATAATCCAAACCTCGGCTTAATAACCTTGTACTCGACAATAAGGTCTCTAGGATCACTAGCCAATTTCTCTCCTACATATACAGTTAATTTCTCTCCGTCGTAATGATAATCGACTTCCTCTCCATCGAACTCGACTCTGTTTATCTCCATCTCTGAGGCATCTATCTCGATGGCATCCCTGGTAATATTATTCTTGGATATTTTGAGTATAGCTTTACCTTCAACACTCTTCTCTTTGGGATATATCTTTAATTCCAATATATAGTGATGAAGCTTATACTCGGGGTCCCTTGGATACCTCGGTTCATACTCTGGAAATACAAAGCCTTTCCCCTGTTTTTGATAAGGAATAGGCATCTTCAATCTATAGCTACCTCCATGAAAATAATATTTGATAGAGAGAGTTCATAAATAATTAATGTATATCCGTTATTTCACCGGTTCGGAAAGCTTTTATCTATAAAAGATACAATTTTAAATGTGCTGTTGATTAGGGTAAGAATAGATTTTTATTTAAAATTTATCTTTATTATTGATATAGTATAGTTGGTTGTGCGTCAATATGTCTAAAGCTAGTGATAGCAAGGTAAAAAGTATATTTAGAAAGTATATGTGGCAAATTTACTCGGTCTTATTCCTAAGTGGTTTTATGATCCTACTTTTGATACTCTTCCTCTTCACACTATATAGGATTCAGGAGATACATATCGGTCCTTATGTACTCACATCCTCGAGCCTATTTCCTTTATTCATATTATACTCCTCGGTAGCGACTATACTTTATCTAATAGCTCTATATATACATGTACCCGTAAAGCCGGTAGAAGAAGAGGAAGTTACACCGGTTGTAGTGGAGGAGAGGGAGGAGCCTTATCCATTTATCGAGATATATGAAATAAGATACCCCTTTGTATATGTTGGCATTGTTAAGAAGGAGGAGGCTTATGAATATAGAGTTTTGGAGCCTGAGTTGAATGAAGAAGAACAGAGGGTTAAGGAAGAGATAGAGAAATATTTATATGAAGAACTCGAGATAGATAGGTCTGAATTCCCAGATTTAGAAGAAGCTAAAAAATACCTTATATCTAACATAAATAATACGATCATAAAGTATGGAATAAAGGTATCTAAAGAAGGGCTGGAAAAAATAGTCTATTATATAGTTAGAGATCATCTAGAATATGGAAAGATTGATGTGTTGATGAAGGATGAAAATGTAGAGGATATAAGTTGTAATGGGCCAAATATGCCTGTCTACGTATGGCACAGGTTCTATGAGTCAATTCCTACAAACATAGTATTCAATGAGGAAGAACTGGATAACTTTGTCACCCGCCTCGCATATATATCTGGTAGACATGTAAGTATAAGTACGCCAATCGTGGACGCGACTCTCCCTGATGGTGCCCGTATCCACATTACATACCGTAAAGAGGTCTCACGTAAAGGAAGCACATTCTCAATAAGAAAGTTTAGAGCAGAGCCCTACACCATAATTGACCTAATAAAACTTCATACATTAGATGAAGATATCGCAGCATATCTCTGGTATATAATAGAGAATAACGCCAGTGTATTGGTTGCAGGCGGTACAGCCAGCGGTAAAACTACACTATTGAACGCACTATCGCTATTCATTAGGCCAGAGAAAAAGATAGTTTCTATCGAAGACACTGCTGAGCTTCAGTTATACCATGAAAATTGGAACCCGATGGTGGAGAGGACAGGATTCGGTATACGTCGTGGAGAAGCAGAGATAAGGATGTTTGAACTTCTAAAAGCTGCTCTGAGACAGCGACCAGATATAATCATTGTAGGAGAGGTTAGGGGTGAAGAGGCGTATACCATGTTCCAAGCTATGGCTACGGGGCACGGTGGCTTAGGATCTATCCACGCAGAGGATCCGATGGCAGTGATCAATAGATTGACCTCAGAACCCATGAATATACCTAAGGCCCTCATCCCAACCTTAGATTCAATTGTACTTATATCGAGAATGAAGATAGGAGATAGAATAGTAAGAAAAGTTACAAATATATCTGAGCCTATGCTTGATAGGCAGACAGGTGAATTACGTATCAATAATGTCTATACATATGACTTGCCCGGGGATAGATACATTTATGGTGGAAAAAGTATATGTATAGAGAACATATGTAAGGTGAAAGGTATTCCGACAGAGCAGGCGTGGAATGATATCAAGAGAAGAAGAACCATACTAAAATGGATGCTAGTAAAGGATATGAGGTCCTTCACCGAGTTCGTCGACATTATAAGGAGGTATTACATGAATCCAGATGAGGTTTATGACATAGCTATATTTGAGTTGATGGCTATGGGCCGTGGAAGTGAGGCGTGATGGAGGTTGATAGGGAGCTACCCTATAAACTGGATATATGGAGTGCAAGCCACCGACTTCTGGGGGGACTTGCAAATAGAGTCATAAAGTATTTTAAGGATCTCAGGATCAGTCTATTGAAGTCGCGTTTGAAGGTCTCGCTTGATGCCTATGTAAGCTTTATACTCCTAGTTTCATTACTTACACTAATGATATCCGCAATATCGACAAGCATATTATTTTACTTCTTCTATGGATATCCCCTTCTATTTTCAATTGTAGTCGCAATACCTTTATCCGTATTATTATCTGCCATTGCATTCGCGATTACATATTCATATCCCTCTATAAAAGCCAATTTATATGGAGCAAGGATCGATGACGACTTACCTTATGCAATTGCCCATATGAATGTACTGGCTACAGCAGGGGCCACGCCGGAGCGTATAATTAGATCCGTTGCATCTATACCCGATGACTCAGTCGCCGAGTTCATGAGCGACATAGTTAGAGATATAGATTTCCTAGGCATGGATCTTGTTACAGCTCTGCGAAACGCAAAAGAGAGAGCTCCCACAAAGATATTGGAAGATTTTATATCTGAGATGGAGATCCTAATTAGTAGTGGCGGGAATCTCCAGGAATTCCTCATATCTTATGGTCGATCTATACTTGGAACCAAAGCAATTCAAGCAAAAGAATTCTCTGAAACCCTAGCTACCATGGCTGAAGTCTTTGTTATAATGATGGTTGTATTCCCTCTTCTATTAATAATAATGTTTTCAATTATGTCGCTGGTTGGGGGTCAACTTATGGGGTTCAGTATACCTGACCTAATGTTTCTAATTACATATCTCATGGTACCTATGCTGGGAATAGTCTTTTTAGTTATATTAGATCAAGTTATGCCTCGGGGTGACTAGGAATGCCGAAAGTAACTAGGAAAACCCTATATAAAGTAATTGCAGTATCAGTAACGGCGGGAATAATATTTGCTTTATCCCCATTTATATTAAACTATTTTGGGCTGAAGAGTCCGTTACCATTAGATCTACAAATAATAATGGGTCTATTTATAGCGATATTTCCCCCAGGAATCGCGCATCTATTTAGGATAATATGGAGACGTGCTATTGACAGAAATATACCTAAATTACTTAGGCATATAGCGGAATCAGGAAGAATAGGAATGTCAATATATGAAGCGCTAGCCATGTCAACCAAATACGATATGGGCCCCTTAACGGAGGAAATCAAGACAGCGATAACAAAAGCCTCTTGGGGATACCCGATAAAAGATACCTTGAAAGATTTGATGGAGGAGATAGCGACTCCAACAAGTAGAAGAGCCCTCTCATTAATTGCAGAGGCAGCAGAAGCAGGGGGAGATGTAGAGGAGATGTTAATGACTCTTCAGAGACACTTGAGTGGAATCCAACTTACGATACGTGAAAGGCAAGCGATAATGAGGCCCTATATCTCCTATGGATATATAGCATTCTTCGTCTTCCTCTCTATACAAATAATTCTTCTCTTGAGTTTCTTCGCACCGATTATAGAGATCCAGAGGAGTGCAGTAGAATTAGGGGGAGCTGGACTCTTCCAACTCGCGATAGAGGAAGAACAATTAAGGATACTATTCTATCATATTAGCCTTATAGAAGCTGTTATAAGCGGGTTAGTATCTGGAAAGATGGGGGAGGGATCGGTATTCGCAGGGTTAAAACATGTCGCTATACTATTAATAGCCACAGTACTTACATATTATGTATTTATATTTAGGTAGAAGCTAACTATGAAGCAATCTGGATAATATAAATGCTAATATCATAAATGTTATAGGCATAGCTATTAAAAAAGTCGGTTCATTGGTTATTTGTGATAGTACGCCGTTGACGAAGGCTAACAAGCCGATAGAAAGAAGTATCCGTAGGGCGGCCCCGAACCTCATAACCATCAGATATAAAAAATATAAAACAAAATAATATTAATAAAGTGTGACTATTATAATTATCCTTCCAAATATAAGAATACTGATTTGCTATAAAGGGTATGAATTTCAAGAAAAAGCGATTCCTACGAATAACATCTAAATATTATTGCTGATACTTAACAAAGAATTTTTTTACGAATTGTTCTCTATTAGTAATATCCTCTTGGCACGTCTCTTTATGTAGCATGAATAATTTAGTTAATTTTCTGAATTATAACATAATTTCATCTCCATTTCATTTCTATATTCTGGTAAATGAATTTTTATATCCTTATTTAGGAAATAATCTTTTAATGATATCCCTATTTGTAATCTCATTATTATTTACACTGCCCGGCTTATTTATGCTATTGTTATTTAGATTAGATGAGCATATGGATATAATTGAACTTATATCTGCATCTTTGTTTTTGAGCCTCATTATAAATTCCGTACTTCCATCACTTTTAGCTTATTTAGGAATCGAAAAAAATATCTATATTATCACTATAATAATATTTACTCTAATCATCGGATTATTATCTATAGCTATAAGAGGTCTACCTAAACTCACAAAAACATCCTCTAAAGACTATCTTATAATATTTCCATTTTTTACATTGCTAGTAATAATGATATTGCATTTATACAAATATCCAATATTTCATGCTACCTTCAGCAAAGATCCAGTTGTGCATGCCAATTTCGTGAAACAATTGTTCCAAAACCCATCGAACATGACACGGAATGCTAATTATCCTTTAGGTTTGCATATGATATCACTAATAGTATTAGAAATCACACGTATCAATTTTCTATTTTCGATTAGATTTCTGGCAGGTTATTTTGTTATTCTCTCTCTATTCTTAATGTATATAATGGTGAGAAGAATGTTTAATGAAGAAATAGCGCTCTTATCCACTTTTATCTTTAACATAGCATTTCCAATACCTTTTATTCATTTTTCAAACAGCGGCACGTATGCAAATATAGTTGGTAACCTAGCCTCGATCTTTATCATATACTGGTGGCTATTGTATAAGGATTCAAAACTTAATACATCCCAATCAATAGGATATATACTTATAGCTATATCTCTTGGTATCACAGGTTTATGGTTACATTTTTCAGTATTCATTATATTGACTATCTTACCTATATATTTATTGATTTTATATCTAATAGATAAAGATAAGAAAAATATCATTTTTCCATTGATGTTATGGTTAGTTATAATTATGATATCAATGTTGGATAAAAGGTTAATCATGAATATGTTAAATGTTAGTAGTTTCTTAAAAGGAGGGCCATTTATAATATACTCTTCAACTATTCTCTCTCACTATATACAACTATATTTTCCATGGCTTATGTTAATCGGTTATCTATCTGTATTGACGGGTATACATGTATACGCCATATTAATATCATATCTATATGCCCTATTATCTATAATAAGAAGATATCAGTTCAGTATAAATATTATGCTTTTATTAATATGGAGTATGTGGATTTTATTTCTTTCAATCATGGGAGAAACAATAAGATTCACATTTGAGCTGATGTTGCCTGCTTCAATTGTATATAGCCTATTAATCATACATGTATATAATAAATTAATGAAATTTATCTCTTCCACACTAATGTCAAAATATAGATATATATCTATAATCAATAAGATTTTAATAACTGTATTTATTGTTTTAATTTTAACTATTCCACTGACTACACATGTAGTTATAAACAATATAAAGGATATCAGTATGTATCGACATAAACAACTAGATGTATTAGACTCTATGGAATGGATTAATAATAATCTTCCTCAAAATTCGAGCATAATTAGTGTGGGTCTTAAAGAATATAGATATTTTAGTATGATATTTAATTTAAATATCGATTTTATTGGTGATTTCCTCTTTGAAAATGTCTCCGTAATGAACAAATATATTCATGACAATAGTGTAAGTTATATCGTATTATGGAAAAAACTGCACTATATTGAGGATAAAATATACATATTAGATGAATTGATAGATATGGGATATTCTATCATATATAGGAATAATAATGTATATGTATTGAAAGTGCCCAAATACTCTATTTCATATAATAACAATTTAGTTAGTATTCCTTCAACACAAATTTAAGATTAAAAATAAAAATAATAATTGAGGAAACTATCCAGTCCTTCCAGCGACAACAGTAAAAGTAAATACAGCACCCGTTTTTGTTACAATTTTAACTATATGAGAACTACCAGCAGTTGCCCCTGTAGCACCCGATACATCAATTGTAAAGCTCGTTGAATCACCAGGAGATAATACTCCAGGATCTATGGTAGTATCCTCCACACCGTCGAAATATACAGTATCAATATCTAAATCTACCGTACCTGTATTACGAACATATAATACTACGCCACTTGCTATCGGATCATAATCATATGCTTCCATAGTCAGTTGTTCGGCTACTTGTTGCCCTCCTGTTTGAGTTAGTGCACCTGATAATCCTGTGACCCATATATACACCAAAATGCCCGTAGCTACTGCTATGGCTATTAAGAGTAGTACTGCGATTACCGGTGATACTCCGCGTTTCTTCCCAAACTTCCTAACATACCTCTTCAATAATATTCACCAGTATGAGAAATGATTTAAATACGTATATAAGCTTTATGTAACATTTCTTGTAAGGTTACTATAAAACTTTATCTCAGTTTTATATAGTTATGCATATATTTTTTATCGACAAATATTAATACGCCATAGTGTCTCAGGGAGCTGATAAAGTATATCGTCCTAGATATAAAGCTTGGGTATAGAAGCTTCCATAGGCGTCATACCCCATTAGATGGAGATATATATCATAAGTACCTTCTATGGGCTCTTCATACATTCTAAAGGTGATGCTCGCTTCATCACCTGGATAAATCCACATAGATTCAACATCTGATGGCGTCGTTGGACCGATATTCTTGGTCGTGGTACCCACAGTAATTGATTCTATATATCCTGAATATACCGTTCCCGTTGATACATCAACAAAAACTATTCTAGTCAAAAAGTTTAGTTTAAAAGCTACCGTCCCAACATTTTTTATTATAGCAACTGTGACCTCTTTGAATCGTCCGGCAGCCCAAGTACCAGGAGTTATAGTTGCAGCTCCCGCCCCACCAGGCACACCTGCGTTACCTGATCCTATATGAACCAATTTAGGGTAATAATCAATTATAAGGTTTCCTCTCTCAGTTACTATCTTAAATATGTATGTTTTATTTCCCTCGGGAACGAATGTTGTTTGTATAGATAATTTACTTCCTGGAGATACATAGAGATCATTATCCATTAAGTCATAAAATGTATCGTTTATCCATAAAGAAACTATTCTTGCCGTAACTCCACCTTCATTAAATAACTCTATTTTTATTCCAGTTCCTGTTAGATATAATGCCACTACACTTATATCTTCTTTATTTCTCTCAACGATATCCTCGCTGGCTTCGCTAATTGCCTGTTGATAGAAGTCAAGTTTTACTGTAATTGCATATAATGATGAGAAGAAAGTTATAATTATAATGATAAGTATAATTGCACCCATTATTGTGCTTATCCCCTTCTTTTTGCTCCATTTATTCTTATAGGCACTTCTAACCCTTAACATAATACCTCACTTTTATAGCTAGATAATCAATATATAATGTATCTTGGTTTGTGTCGTAGGCGGTCGCAAATCTAATGTAAATTGTACCTGTCGCACTTATATAGTTCGAAAACCCGGAGGTTATAGATGAATTTGTCCAGTCCATCGATGTAGTTGTGATATTTACAAGAAAGACCCAACTAGCTGTCGAAAAATCATAAATGTATACAGATATCGGCTCTCCTGTGGTATATGAAAATACAGAAACAAGCAGTCTAGTCACGTTTGCTATAGGCACTGCTGTAGTATCGAGCTGGAATGTATACCTAACATCCAATATATATCTATTATGATATAAGTCTAGAGAGACATTATCCCAATAAACCCTCCCTTCCCCTCCAGGTATATTAGAAGTATCTATGGTAGCTTTTAGCTTCAGTCTATATACTCCCGTTTGGGTAAATAGACTACTTACATCATAGTTCTTTGTTATCCATGATGTTGTGCCCTGAATGGTGATTGTCTCAAGTGTACTTGTAGATCCTGTTGGAAGTACAATAGATATATTCAATACGAAGCTATCAATTTTGCTATAATGACTAATCATATAATCTAATTGTAACTGAGCACTAGCTGGCACTTCATCAACAGTAATATCTTGATACCAGACTCCAGTACCTAATTTATTTTTTCCTGATACGGAGGCATAGACTGACCCCGGAGGATTTCCTTCATTCGAATCATAACCTACTACAGCATCTCCGGTTGTTTTGCTATTCCATCCACTAGCATCTGTATCGAAGCCTCCATTAACTATACTCTCACTTGGGACAGCGACAACCGACTCAGTTATATCTTGAGTTAACCCTTCATTTCTATTATGAGTATTGGTATATGAACCCGTGACTTGTCCATATGTAACATCGGGATCTGAGATGGTCAATAATATTGTCTCGGCATAGACAGGCTCCCTAACTATATATGAACTTAGATATATTTCTGATACGACATTACCTCTTGTTGTGCTAACTTTTATCTGATAAGCCCTTTTCCCTGACCAATTCCAAGATACCGTTACAGTAACGTTTTCTAATTCTCCCACTAGTACCTCTAGTTTAGGATCTAATTCTATTACATCATGATTTGAGGTATCATTAAGGTCAAGTACATAAATATAATGAACATTACTTTCGACTGTACCTACATTTCTAAGGAATATTCTTAACTTATTCTTGTAGATAAATTGGACATGCTCAATTATCAAATTCTCCTTTAGCTGTTCCTCTCTTATAGTCAAATAATTTCCCATTCCTCCCCCGAAGATGGAAAAGGAAGTGGCTGCCCATAAAGCCACCGCCGTCCCTATAACTACTACTATGGCGGTAAGCAATACCGTTGAGACCATCGGGCTTACGCCCTTTCGACGCCTCATTATCTACACCATATTACTATATAATGATAGAATCAATAAATAATTATTATTTCATGGTGACTCATTATGCTCGATATAAAGTTATTGATTTTTTGCTTTTTACCGTGATGCCCACAGGTATGCTAAGACAACGGCCAATATCATTCCCCCGATACCAGATAGAAGCATTCCCGAGGTCTCAGGATTGACAAGCATTTGATATATGTAGGGGATGTATCTCTCTATAATTCTACCGACAAGCCGGCCTACTATATATAATGTTATTCCTACTCCAAATCCTAGCCCCGCTATACCCAGGTAAGCGAATAGTCTCTTCAACGCTTCTTCTCCCCTATCAAGTTATTTATATACTCCTTAACCTTATCTATAGCTTCATCTATATCTTTAACTATTATTAGGGAGATATAGTCTTTCAACTTAGATGGTATTTGGATCTCTGGATTGACATTTTCATCTTTGGCTACATAAAGATATCTACATTGAGGCGTATCAAGTATCTTAATATAATCCCTTATAAGACCATCAAGGTCTATAGATGACACCAATCCACCTAGATCTATAATGAGACATTTATCATTACCAGCCCTCAATACCAATGGAAATTCATGTTTAACTCCTGATTCTCCATTAATTGTTCCTGGGAGATACACCTTTACTCCAAGTTTTTCTATCTCGCTATATATCCTAGAATATACATAGAGTAGATCGAGGATCTCCTCAGCCTTCTCTCTAAATTGATAGGTATAAATCTTCTTTATTTCTGCTTCTCTAATTGAAAAATCTTTATCACACGTGTTACAATGCAGATCTATATCCGGAGACTCAAAGCTTGTTCCACATGATGGACAGCGAAATATACTTCCAATTATCCTAAGCTCTTTATCAGGCTTTATATCTCGACCGCATCTTGGACAATTAAAAATCTTTAAATTTTTAGCTGGAAAAACCATTCCACATTTAGCATGCTCTAGTACAAATTCTCTTTCCACCTCGAGGGATCTACATTTTGGGCATCGTATATTGATTACCAGATCTATAGATTCACAGTAGGGACAGGCGACCGTGTTTCCGAAGACCACTTTTTCAAAGAGGTCTTCTCGCTCGAGGATATCTATTAATGCCCTCGATTCCTGTGTAGATACATCGCCTATTTTATGAGATATATGTGGCTTATGGCTTACGTGAAGCTGAACCTTCATCTTATTATTTGCTTTCAATATATATGTTGTTAATTTTTTTTCCTTTAAAAGTCTAATAATTTTATTTGACAAAGTAACCTACCCTTATCCCGTTCCTCTAATTTTTCGATAATATTATATCAATCCATTATTATATAAATATGCTGAAATTCTTTAAATGTTTAGCTAAGTCATATTTGACATATCTTTAAAAATCGTAGAATTAAAGATTTATATTTACGGAAAATAAAATCATACATGGGATATGAGGCCAATGAAGGTGGTCATAAATAGAGCTAATAGTTATATGACATATAATGCCACAAGGATATTCTATAAGTCCAATGTAGATATATTTGGTATAAGACTCACCATACCCAATAAGCCAGGTACGCTAAGAAAGGTACTAGATACTATATCAAAGAGAGGTATAAATATAGGCTTCATACATGGAGAAGAAAAGGATCATTATGGCGAAGTATTTCTCGTAGGGTATCAACATGATCGCGAAATGTTACCCGAACTTCTAAGGGACCTAAATAGTATAGTCACTAAATATGAGGTGATAGACTCCACTAAACGTGGATTAGTGATAGATGACAGAACCATACCTGTTACCTATATGAATAAGAGACTTGTTGCGGCAAGTATCGACTTATGGCATGGGCTAATTAGGGGAGTGAAGGAGTATCTACCCGAAAGTGCATACCAAGCTTATCTCTGGCACATAGGGAAAAGTATGGGTATGGCGGCGGTGAAGCTTCACAAGAATCTGAGAAGTAGTCAGCCACCAGAGGTAATCGTCGACCACCTTCGATTCGGAATAAGCATGGGATGGTTCATATCTGCCGAGATGGAGCACTATCACAACAATGAGAAAATAATAATAAGAGTTTATGGATTATGGGAATGTAAAGGGATATCAACTGGAGCAGCCAATTCACATTTGTATAGAGGGTTCCTCGCGGGATTATTAAGCGGATTGTATAATAAAGAGTATATAGCAATAGAAGAACGGTGTCTATCAAGAGGAGATGATTGTTGCGAATTCCTCCTGAGCAGCAGAGCCAAATAAATGAAAATACCATTTCTATATTTACATTAATAATCGATCTATCGATTTAATATTTTGTGAAGCGAGTAGACATAGAATTAATTATAAACCTTATAGTTATATATGGACTTTTTGTCGTGGGTGATTTAGTTACAACTTTTTGGTTAATAACCTATTTTCCAGGAGGTATTGTCGGAGAATCTAATCCCATAGCAAGAGGAATATATGAAAATTACGGGTTTGACGGCATGATTGTCTTCAAAATTTTCTTTTACCTTTTTTTCTCCACCATGACTATTTATCTCTATGGTAGATATGGAAGTATCAAATGGTTCAAAGAATTTCTTGAGACGTTGTTATTGATGCTGGCTGGAATTTCGATACTGACTTTAATAAATAATTTTCTAGCGATAATTAGCATATATCACTTGCTTTTAGGAGGTGTTCCCCTTTGGATTATAAAGATACTTAGTATATCTTTATCCTTAGTTATTGTAGCTATAGGATCATTAGTGATCTTTGATGAATATATTATAGCGGGATTTTCACTTATAGGTACGGCATCTTCATTGATGCCTATAGTTATATGGCCATACTTAGAACCCTTAATTTTCTTGTCCTATATTATTGTATTGTACGCTACGATATTGATCTTTTATTATTCTTATGAAGGACTGACGGATAGTGAGGGGATAAAAACTTAGAAGATTATTCTTATCTCACAATAGGGAAATCCATTAGCTATACACTTGATCTCTTCTGCTTTTACCTTCTTCATTACATAACTTTTTATAAGCCCCGCTAATATTCCTCTCTCCATATATGATGCAGGTCCCGCTATACGGTTTTCTTTTGCCACTTCGCACTCCCAGTTATTATATAGCCTTATTATGATTATGCCCTTCTTTACATCATATTTCACTATTTCTCCTCTAAATCTACCTAGTGCAATGCTCCACATTAGTGTCATGTCTAACGCTTCACGTAAATCTGTGATACCTCTGGCAATATAGCTAGCAGCTATCTTTTCACCAACCTCACTACCCTGATTATATATTAGAGAAAGCCCCGCCTGTCCTAGCATATCCCTTATCCCAACGACGTATAGCCACATATTCTCCATCGACATCAAAATTCTCCTTCGACCTTCACTATCTATTATTGGAAAATGTAGTTCATCTATGAGCACCCTATCTAGCTTAGTCTCTATAACCTTTGCATCAACAACTTTGTCTTGAGATAACAATTCCTTCCTAATTTTTTCCACGTTGGCCTTCGTCTTTGAGAAGTCCGTAGCTATAAATATCAATACATCCTCCTTCCCCATGGCCGGTGAAAAATTCATCGCTATAATATTTAGTGAGTGATTTGTGAATACTTGCAGCACTTCAGCCAAGGCACCCGGAACATTCCTCAGTATTAGATACCAGCCTACTATAGGTTTCTTATCTGTATAGATTATATTTGATAACAGCAGTGGACTCTCCAGAAATCTATTACTCATATATTTATGCCCCCCTCATTCACCATCATAAAAAAATTTGTTATGCTTATTTAAAAATCAAGTAATCTCAATGTATATTAAAAAGAAAATTAAATTTATTTATTAAGTGAAATTTATGATAGTATGATAGCATATATTTCAAAAAAATTTGACGATTTATAGTTTCATAATTATCATCTATACTATTGCCTTAGGGGCAATCCCAGCATTAAAAAATCATTTAACTGAAAGATACTAATTAGTATATATGCGGTATGAATATGTCTTCTTCGGGCTAATGAACATCATATTATTGTTGGCTGATTATCAAGATATTAAAAGTAAGGAGGTACATGATTTAATTCTGCTTCTACTAGGCATATCGATACTACCATATGCAATATATAAATATTTTATCCTATTCGACTTCACAATTAGTTCCTTAATTCTCCAAGGCATATTTCAGTTTTTCCTAATCATGATATGGCTGGCCAATAGAATACGGCTAATATTAGGGGAAGCCGACATAATAATTTTAACTATACTTAATCTATATTTTCCAACTCCTATTCTGCCTATAGATTTATTGTTTTACCCGTTGGATGTTTTCTTTAATAGTTTACTGTTTATGTTTGGAGTAGCTACTATCAAGGCCGTTATTAACATGATAAGGCTACATAAGGAAATCTCGTTTGCATTGCTTCCTAAGCTCATATATATGGAGCCAAAAAATGGAGATTGGGTTGAAATGGAGTTTCCCATGGTGCCCATAATCCATTTAAGTATCATATTGACAAACTTCTTAGGTTCAACCCTTCTCAAAATAATTCTATTCATAGTCGGTCTTCTATAATAATCATGGACTAGGTTCTTCCAACAATAATCCTCCAAGGATAATGTTGATTTTTTTTGGTCTTTATTATCAGGTATTTAGAGCTTTAAGTAAAGAACTTTTTCACGTAATTTCTAGTTAAATAGTATATTATTAATGCGTTGATTATGATTCCAACTAGCCCCCCAGGAAGAGCCAATATTGAAACGAGTAATCCTAGGACGGATAGGATGAGTGTTATTAGACGGGCCCATTCCCTACCATTCCACATACCTATTCCGATAATAATTGTTATGATCCCCAGAATAATTATGGATACTATTAGTAGAATTACACCGCCAATCATGCCGATGAATCCCATCATACCCATTAATCCTAAAAATGGAGACATAGCTGCACCTATTATTATAAAAGCGATGCCACCCAAAATCATTAGAAGCCCAACGAGGATCTGAAATATAGATATTAATGCAACGCCTAACGGTCTATCTATTTCGCTATTCATAAATACTCACAAAAATATTATCTCGATATTATATATTAAATTTGATGATATTATATGCACATATTCATCAGGTTGAAAATAAATTCTTGAGAGGGATGAGAATATGTATAGACACGTAACAAATAGCGTAATTATGGTTGAAGCTACCCCTAGCGAGATAGGGCATGAATTTATCTCTTGCTATATTCTTACTAGCGGTAGTAGTGGTTGTATAGTCGAGACTGGACCCGCGGCCTCCTATGAATATATTGATAGAGCCTTGAAGGAAGCCGCTTTAGCAGAAACTGTAAAGCTGGTGATACCAACTCATATACATTTAGATCACGGTGGAGGAGTGGGACATATATTAAATAGATATCCTGATATGATTGGGTTGGCTCATCCCAAGGCCTATAAGCATCTTATAAATCCGGATAAACTTTGGGATGCTGCATTAATGTACTTGGGGTGGCTAGCTGAGATATATAGAAAACCTGAGCCGGTTAGTGAAGAGCAGTTACGAACTACCTATGATGGGATGGAAATAGTGTTTGGCGATATAGAGCTGGTGGTAATCCATACACCTGGACATGCATCTCACCACCAATCAATATATTTTAGGAATGAGGATGCTCTTTTTGTAGGCGACTCAGCTGGTGCTCTCATACAGCCTCTTGAGATGATTGTACCTACTACTCTACCTCCAATTAGACTAGAGTTATATCTGGAGAGTATCAATAAGATGATTAATTATAAGCCTTCTAGACTATATTATACCCATTATGGATTTATTGATAACGCTACTGATGTATTGAAGGAATACCATAGATTCGTTATTGACTTATGGAATATAGCTAAAGAGTATGAACCTAAATCGATAGAGGAGTATAAAAGCTTGATTGTAAAATCAATCGATGATATGGATAAGCTATTTGACTGGATTAGGGGCAAACCTATATATAATTCATTAATGGACTTCTCGTTGAATGGAATAATGGCATATAAATGAATTTTAGCTCCAGAGCCAACAATATATATCAGTTAGGGATAAATAGATGGATTATATAGAGATATAATTGTGGTTTTAATGAATAGTAGGCTTGAGGGAGAAAATATTATATATGAAGATGAGGTAAGTGACCTGAAATTTAGGGATAGGTTTAATAGGTTGCGGAGAACGATAGGATTAATAATATTGTATATCTTGATGATAGTGTTAGCTGGTTATATGCTCGGGATAATCGCCCTATTTCTTACATGGATTATAATTACAGCCCTATTTCCTAAGGCTTCAATACCCACCCCAGATAGTTATAAAATAACTGAAAAGTATGTGATATATGGCAGAAGAACTTTGCGATTAGGTAAAGGACTCAAAATTAAATTAGACTTAGAAAGGATGAGGGTGCTGATTATAAGTAGATATATAGCTATCCTACAACTTTATAGTCATAATCCTGAACAGCTTAAATCCATACTTGATAACCTCATACATATATAGCTTATTTTAATTTATTAGATGGCTAATAATTTTGTTGTGTTATGACCAAGAAACTAGTTAGAGATTTATCTAAACTTATAGGTAAAGATAAAGTAAGCGATGACGAATTGATAATAAGATTATATTCGAAGAACGCAGTTTACATGGAGGGTAAAGCTATCGCTGTCGTTTTTCCTTATTCATCTACCGATGTTTCAAAGATAGTGAGATACGCATATAATCATGACTTGAAGATATATCCCCAAGGATCTACAAGCGAATTAGTCGGTTCTTCTACGCCTCATACAGATGGTATTATACTAAGCTTTGAGAGGATGAATAGGATCAAGGAGACAAACTTAATAGATTCTTATGTGGTAGTAGAACCCGGAGTCAAAATATTTGAGTTAAATAATCACCTAGCAAAAGATGGATATATGTTTCCTATCGATCCTGCATCGGTAAAGATTGCATCTGTTGGAGGCGCGATAAACAGCGGGTCTGGAGGGATGCAAGGCGCCAAATATGGGTCTATTCGTGATTGGGTTCTAGAGCTTGAAGTCGTGATTGCAGATGAAGGCGGATCTATTCTACGGCTAGGAAGTAAAACTAGTAAATCAAGGCAAGGCTATGACCTTGTTAGGCTAATTGTGGGCAGTGAGGGGACCCTCGCTCTTGTTACTGAAGCAACCCTCAAGATCACCCCTATACCTGAGAATACAGTTATAGCTGCGGCTTTTTTCGACTCTCTTGAGGATTTGATGAATAGTGCAATTGAGATAAAAAAGAGACGAATGGATATTTTGTTAATGGAATTTGTTGAAGACAAATCGGTGGATATCGCCATAAAAATGCTTGAGTCTAAAGTCACCGGTGTAGGACATTATCTTCTAGTAGGTGTAAATACTGCAGTTGAAGCTAGGTCTAGAGTAATAAATAGCTTGGCAGAATCGATGAAACTACATAATAGTAACAGGATTTATACAGCTAGATCGATGAGTGAAGCAGAGAAGATGGGGCTATTTGATATACGAAGAAATTATTACCTTGCTTCGATAAGGCTTGCTTCGGAATCACGTAGCGATCCCTTCTCGGGTATTAAGGTATATGTTGAAGATATATCGGTTCCCCCTTCACAGTTGGTTGAAGCTGTTAAACGATTAAGGGGCCTATCAGAGAAATATAACTTATCTATGACTTTAGCTGGACATATCGGTGATGGAAACCTACATCCCGTTGTATGGATTGAAGAGAAAGATGAATCAAAAAGAGAGGCTTTAGTCAATATGGTGAGTGATATAATGATGCTGGCCCTAGAGCTAGGTGGCACAGTAAGTTCTGAGCACGGCATAGGCCTCACTAAAAAGGAAGGCCTAGTTATGGAGTTCAATTCAAAAGAGAGTTCAAAGGCGATTGAACTGATGAAAAAGATTAAACGTCTCTTCGATCCCAAGGGAATACTCAATCCAGATAAGATGTTCATCTGGTGATGATAATTGAACCTACCTGATACTCCGGATGAGTTGAAAAGGATTATACTCGAAGATGTATCGAAGTGCTTATACTGTGGATTCTGTGAGTGGATATGTCCAACCCTAAATTTAAGAGATACAATGAGGAATCATGGTCCCAGGGGACGGGTCAGTATAATGATGCTTGTTCTTAAAAATGGTTTGTGGACAAAGACAGGATTTGAGGGAATTTATAGCTGTTTACTGTGTCAAGCATGTGATATCGAATGTCCAGCTGGAGTACATATAGAAAGAGATATTAGACTATTCCGTCATTATATTAATATTAAGAATATGTTTTTATGACGGTGATATATTTTGCCGCTGCCGATTAAAGATGTTATTAGAATGATTATCGAGAATACAAGGAAAAGTGGTGCCCCGATACCTTTGCCTCCAGAAATAGCTACTGGATGGGCTGATGGAATGGATATTCCTAGGGGAGGGGAAACAGTAATATATACCGGATTATTGTATCAATTATTACCCTATTTGAATGCATCGATTAAGAAATTGGAATCACTTGAGGAGAACGCTGTAGGCGCTACATTATTAAAACTGGGTAAAATTATAAGTAAGGTTATTGATATAAATAAGTTAATTTCCTCTGTATCGAGAGATGAGTTAGAGAAGCAGTATGATGTTCTTCGAAGCATCGCTATTATGCTAAGGAATGCTGATATAGAATATGGCTATCTATATGAAGACGAGATGTATTCTGGAGTATTATTGTTTGACATGGGGCTAGACGATTTCTTTAAAGAACATATAGAGAAGGTATATAGCGTGCTCCGTAAGAATCGTGTAAAAAGAATTATTACGATAGATCCTCATACCACTCATGTAATGAGGACGGTATATCCTAAATATCTACCAGAATATGATATAGAGGTAAAGAATTATCTTGAGATACTTTCATCAAAAGGATTAAATGGAGGAATGAAAAGTGGAGTTGAAGGTGTAATACATGATCCATGCTACTATGCCAGATTCCAAAATATCATTGATGAACCACGACAACTACTCAATGCGGCGGGAGTGACTGTATTGGAACCTCCCCTAAAAACTAGAAAATTGACTTTCTGTTGCGGCGGCCCTATCGAATCCATTTCGCCGAAATTATCTAGAAATATTGCGGAGATGAGGCTTGATGAGTTAAAGAATATAAATAGAAGGATAATAGTATTATGCCCTATCTGCTACTCTAATTTCTCTCGTGTTGCAGATAGAAACTTAGTTATCGAGGATATATCAAGGCTTCTAGTAAAAGCCTTTGGTGAATAAATAGATGGATATCCTGGGTGAAACGGCAAAGGAGCTCTATAGAGCATTAGATAATAAGGAGATTCAAACCGGACTTAAAAGATCCATATCAAATTTGTCTATATCGGTTGACCGTGTATTAAATGTATGGCCATACCTTGAGGAATTAGCTTCTAAAGTTAGAGAAATTAAAGAGGAAACGCTCAATAACTTAGACTATTATATTGATTTAACCATGAGAAACGTTAAACGAAGTCATGGTCACCCATATTTCGCTAGAAATAGGGAAGAAGCATTAAAGATTCTCGACGAGATAATTGGTGATGATAGTCCTTTACTTATTGTAAAGGCGAAATCGATGGTAACTGAAGAGGTAGGTATTAGAGAGCACTTGATATCATTAGGCCATAGTGTCTATGAAACTGATCTTGGTGAACTTCTTATTCAGATATCCCGTGACAAACCTATGCATGCAATAGCCCCAGCGATACATATCCCGAAGGAAGGAGCTATAGAACTTCTAAGGAGACTGGGATTGAATGTTAGAGAAGGGATGAATATCGAAGAGATCGTAATGGAGGTTCGTTCTTTTCTAAGGAGAAAATTTGTAGATGCGGATATAGGAATTAGTGGAGCTAATGTGGTTGCTGCCGATACGGGAAGCATCATCTTAATTTCTAATGAGGGTAATATACGTAATACCACAAGTCTGCCGCCGGTACATATTGCTGTGACAGGGGTTGAGAAGATAATGCCGACATTATCTGATGCGTTTATGCAGGCTCTTGTTCAAGCAGGATATGCAGGGTTATATCCTCCAACGTATCTCTCGATAATTGCCGGGCCTAGTAGTACAGCGGATATAGAGTATCATAGAGTATACGGGGTCCATGGACCTAAAGAATTTCATATGATACTCTATGATGGAGGGCGTCTCTCAGCCATCAAAGACCCATTCCTAAGTGAACAATTACTATGCATTAGATGTGGCAGGTGTCAAGCAGAGTGTCCAGTATGGGGATTAACGGGAAATATATGGGGTGGTAATGTATATGGCGGTCCTATGGGAATTGTATGGACGGCTATTGTTGAAAATATCTCACTAGCATCCGCTCTCTCACTATTCTGCTTGGTATGCGGTCGTTGTATGGAGGTTTGCCCCATGAAGATCGATATGCCCCATATTATAAGGAACCTCAAATCTAGGCTTAACTTATAATTTTCTTCCGGATATCTATTGCTAACCCCCGTAATGCCACCCTGTATCCCATAATATAAGAGGTTTATCGATTTCCTTCCTTAGTCCTGAATTAACGACCTCAGCCAGGAATACCGTGTGATCTCCCTTATCCAGCTGACCTATAACTCTACATTCAAACCATGCAGGCAGGTCTATTAGTATGGGGGATCCCGTTTTCTCACCTTCTTCATATAGATATCCATTTATCATCTTATTCTTCACCTCCTTGATGCTGAAAAAGGCTGACGCCACATCTTTCTGATCTGCAGAGAGAATATTTACCGCGAAGACCCGGCTTTCATTGATTAAGCTATATAACTTGCTTTCTGATCGTATGGCCACCATTATAAGCGGTGGATTAAAGGATGCTTGAGAAAGCCAACTGATGAGCCCAGCATGAACCTGATCATTTAGCCGTGTGGTAATGATATATAATCCATATGTCAATAATCTTAATACCTTTCTTCTAGTTGCTTTACTCATAATTAAGATTATAATTAGTGGTTTACTTATAGTTTCTCTCAATTAGCAGATCGCTATAACTTCCTTCAATCAAATCACTTTCCTTTATACCCAGTATATCCATAAGCCTTTTCAACTTCAAAGTATCTTTCTCGATAGCTTCCTCACGAGTCTCTTTCTCAAATTCTATAAAATTACCTAATGATGACACTCTATCCAAATGTATCTTTATATCATCATATGTATAGATCTCCCTAATTTTCTCTACGATTATTTTTTCACCGATAACTATAGATAATATAGACCTCATAGCTTCCCGGTCAATGACTCTCGATATTATTACTAGACTCCTTTTGACATTTTTCTCTAAGGGTCTACGATAATAAATGAGTTTACACTCATCATCTGATACTCTGAGCTTTAACCTCTCTTCACCGATTAGATAATAGATATCCCGTTGCTTAATCCTTCTTTTGAATTTCCCTCCCACCTCGAATATTAAATTTCTTAGAGTATCTAGGTTATCATGTTTAGCTTTCATCTCTACTAAAAGCTTCTGTTGCATAATAGGTTCTTAATAACCATAGTTAATAAAATTTCTAGAATAAGGAGTTATCGTTCTAAAGGTAAGTTGGAATATATCCTGATGGAATTTCTCAGACAAATCAGGCTTTTTCTGCCTTCTTAATCCATTTATACCCAAATCTGAAGTAAGCAAACATAAATAATCCTATTATACCGAGTAAAAATATGGTTTCTATGTTAATTAGAGGTTGCACACTTAGTGCTGATGAAAAGGCTATCAAGTGTAGGGTTCCCGCTGCTAGACCCATTGTACCGACAAGTTTTGACCCGCTTGATCTTGTAACAATAAATGCAAATGTATATAATATATTGCTCAATAGCCATACAATAAGTGAATAGACCAACACTCCGATTAGAGCCAATGCAGCCAGACCAGCCCCTGACGCTATAGCAATGAATCCCACCACAAAGAGTACAGCAGCAATAACCATAAATATAAAGCCTATTACCGCTAGTACACCGCCTAGTCTACTCATAAAAATCTCACATCTATATTTCAGGATAATCTTTTGTTAGATAATTATTTATGGATGAATTTAAGGTATATACTTCTTCATAAAAAATAGTGAGGATCTAAGCCAGAACCCCTAGCTCTCTAAGTTTTGACCATGATATGGTACCATCATTATTCCAGCCTCTCAGGCTGTAGTACTCATCGAGCATACTATTAAATAATTCCTCTGTAATTATGTTGCCCTTAGCAGGCCCTGAATCTGCTTTCTCTGTCATCATACGTTTCGGGAGTATATCATGCCTCCTATCGAAGCCCCTCATCTGATTAATATATCTCTCTAGATTCCAGATTCTTTCCCCTATCAATAGGAACTCGTTGCCATCAATATCCCATCCGGTAAATGCGGAGAGAACCGCAGCGTAGTCATCTAAAGTCATAGCAAAAGCAGAGAATTTACATAGATCGAGTGAGTCTAAAGCTGCAAATAAGTCTTCCAATAACTTCACAATTCTCGGCTTTGGCTTGGGATCCAGTGGATCCGTCTTTTCAGGTATTCCAAATAATTCTGAGGCCGGTGTATATGCTCTTAGGTGACAGGCCCCCCTATTAGAGGTGGCATAAGCAACTGCAAAACCCGTTAATCCCCTTGGATCATATGCAGGGATAGCTTGACCCTTGATCGCGTTGGCCATATCTGGATCGCCGAATCCGACGGCTGCTCTATATGCCCCTTCCGCTAGCAGTTCACCTACTCCTTCACGTTTGCCTATCATGTGTATGAGCTCGATGAACCTATCGGCATCACCCCACTCAACTCCATCTGTAAACAGACCCTTCTCTGAAGCTTCAGCAGCCACTCCAAGCACGTTACCTAGCTCTATAGTATCTACTCCATATTCATTGGCCAACCAATTCATATATGATACGGCCTTAATATCGCCAACACCTATTTCTGCTCCCAATGCCCAGGCAGACTCATATTCAGGCCCCTCACTTTTATGCTTATATTTACCTTCCTTCACCTCTGAATCCCTTTTACAGGCTACTGGACATGCATGGCATGTAGGTGTATCGACAAGTATAGTCTCTTTTAGGTGTTCTCCACTAATATTATGGGCGTTTTCAAAAGCAGTACTAGTAGCGTTTCTAGTGGGTAAGGCACCTATCTCATTAACTATATTCATCAATACCTCTGTACCATATACACTTAACCCTCCTCTCCTAGGTGCAGTAATATCACTCTCCAACACCCGTTTCATAGCCGCACCTCTGGCACTTGAAAATGATTTTTCATCATACGGCTTAGGCATATTATCTTCGCTGCTGATGATAACAACAGCTTTTACCTTCTTAGAACCCATAACTGCGCCGGTTCCACCTCTTCCAGAGGCTCTTCCAGCGTCATGCATTATGCAGGCGAATCGAACCATTTTTTCTCCCGCGGGGCCTATAGCAAATACCTTTGCATTTTCACCATACTTATTCTTTAGAAGTTTAGTTGTCTCTGATGTTAATTTACCCCACAAAGGAGTAGCATCCTCAATACTCACGGTACCGTCTTTAACGACAAGGTATACTGGTTTATAGCTTGCTCCCTCCATTAATATACCATCGAATCCCGCCCACTTTAGGGCTGCCCCTATCCATCCTCCTACGTGAGAATCTGTTATCGTATTAGTTAATGGTGATATGGTTACAGAGGCTAATCTTCCGCTTAGAGGCGTTAATGTGCCTGTAAGTGGTCCAACCATTAATGCATGTAGATTATCAGGAGATAGTGGATCAGCTTTAGGATTATGATCAAATACATACTTTACCCCTAAGCCCCGTCCACCTATATACTTCCTAGCATCATGTTCACAGACTTCATCATACTCAATTTTCCCATCGCATAAATCTATCCAAGCAACTCTATTGGCGTATCCTCCTGCTTTAACCATCTTCTCACCAGAAGAAAACTACAATAAATATTATATCAGAGAAATTATTATAATAATTATACTCTAATTAAGCTCTTTTTAAATATCTTAAATAAATTATATAAAATCAAACCTATCGTAGTTCATATGGCTAAATTTTCTTTATAGATCTTATCATCTCGATTCTCCGACATGCACTACATATCTCGCCTAAGCTTGGTCCTCCGCATTCTTTACATGTACGGTATTCTATAGAATCTATGTTTCGGCTTAGAATAGGAATAAGTTTCTTAGTGAATGTCGAGAGCAACTGAAATTTAATGTTCCTGTCGTGCTTTTCCCATTCATCTAATAATTCTTTTCTTCTTATACTCCGTGCATCACTGTAGTACGGGCAGCTAACCGCTTTGATAGGCAACTCATTTAACATGGCATATAAATAATTATCTCGCTCAGGACTTCTAAAAAGTGGCTTTACTTTCCAGACTTGAGAAGGATGTTGTGGAGGTAGTACTGGTTGAAGTCTAACCATCTCTTCGAAATCTCCATTAATGAAATGATTGAAGAGAACCTCAACTATGTCATCAAGATTATGACCAGTCGCCAGAATATCGGCATTTACCTCTTTAGCCGCCCTTGACAAGCCCCATCTCCGTAATGTGCCGCATACCGCACAGATCTTATCCTTGTACTTTGTATATTTAACATCGGGAATAATAATATCCAGATGCTCCCTATAATCGAATACGTGGAACTCTACATCCAACATATCAGCTAACATTTTTGCCTTTAGCCTGCTATCTTTAGAATACTCTCCTATTCCGTGATCTAGATGAATCGCTATAAACCTCTTATCTGGGTATAACTTTCTCAAACTATATAATAATGCTGCGCTATCTTTTCCTCCACTCAAGCCTATTGCGATATGATCACCGGCTCTAAACATTCTATAGCCTTCAATAGTCTTCTTAACCCTACTTTCGAAGAATTTGTTAAAGCACTCTAGGCATAGGTACTCCCTTGAATATTCTAAGTATACATCGGCTTTCCCAATTTTACATCGACGGCAATATCTGGGCATACCACAAATATTTCACTAGAGGAATAAATATAACTATATATTTAGCCATGAATTTTGGAAAACTTATGTTATTATCCCCTATAATTATTATCTTATGGATAAAGATACCTGGATAAACAATCTTTTAAGATTCTTTGATAAGGCCCCGATAAAAAGAACCATAGGTATGGAGCTCTCCTTTGATGAAGAAAGCAATGCATGTATAAAAATAGAATTTAACCCAAGGATATGTCATGCATATGGAGATATTCATGGAGGAATATATGCTTTGGCTATTGATACCGCTATGTGGTTCACATTATCCGCTAGATACCCTGGAATATGGCTCGCGACTATAGAAATGCATACATATATACTGAAATCAGCAAGACAATCAACCATTAATGCCATGGGTAAAGCTATTCATACAGGCAAGAGGTCTGCAATCGGATCTGCAGACGTATTTGATGATGAGGGGAATAGGATAGCTTATGGAACCGGAACATTTATAGTCTTACCAGAGGTTAAGATAAGCGTGGATGATGCGGAGAGAAAGATAATTGCGCTATATGAAAGATTCAAGGATTTCTCTCCAGAGAGCAAATAAACATGTATCTGGGTATCTGTGTTTCATGTTTCTATTATTTCATCCAATATTAGAACCCTATACTTGTTGCCTATCTTTTCTTTAAGCTTTTTGTCAGTTGTAACTATAGAGCCGCCTATTTTAAGAGCAAGAGCTATATTAAATGCGGTGTATACAGACATTTTTTCGAGAATCATTATTTCAATAGCTTTCTCCAATATCTCCTGACTAAATCCTATAATATTGAATCCATAGTTAATGATGACAGATAATATGGTCTTAAGTTTATCGAATTCATATCCATAATATTTGGATAATATGTATAGCATCTCAAAAATGGATATCTCACTTATATAAATATCTAGTTTCTCCATAAGGTAATAATCCAAGATTTTTAATGCTTTTTCACTATCTTTTTCTTTCGTAAATAATTTTATCAATACGGGGCTATCAATTACGACCTTTTCATTCTTCATCCCTAAATCTCCTTACTACGTCCGTCGAGTCTATAGAAGATTCATATAAAGAGGCAAGTAGCTTCATATGCTCCTTTACTGCATAACCGATTCTTCTACCTGTAGCTTGCTTAAGCTTTTCAGCTATAGCGCTTCTAATTACTTCACTCCAATTTATAGTAGGGTTTTCCTTCATCTTCTTCCAAAGATCCTCTTCCAGTTTAAAGCTGAATACTCTTTTCATGGCTGATAAGATATATAGTAATACATGTATAAAAATATATATGGTAATACTTGGATATACCGGTATAGCCTTTAAAATAACTTAATAATGATATACGTCATAATCTAATTGAACTAAGATGAGTAATTTAGAGGAATTGAAAAACCTGTTTAAGGAAGCTTTGAATAATAACAGCGATGTTTTGATTGATCCCTTTGATCTAGCAATATTATTTAAACTACTAGATTCTAAAACAGCCATAAAATTATATAATGCATTAGCCGCATTATCTGAAGATGAAATAGAAGAGATGAAGAAGGATATCGATGTAAAACCATATGACATCCTAGTTATCTACAATAAAGAGCTTTATTCTAGGATAATAGATGCTATCAAACGGAATTTAGTAAAATAGTTATCTAAACTCCTCCGATAACCCTGATCATTATTCTCGATAGGAAATTAGGTATGACTCTAGGTAATATACTTGCAATATCCCCTTCCTTAAATATCTCTGTAACCTTATCTAACATCTCTACATCCCTTTTATCCAATTTTATATCGGCGGCATGGGCATTATCTATAACGTGAGATGGTCGTTTTACTCCCGGAATAGGATAAGCACCCTTAGCGATTATCCATGCTAGGGATATCTGGGATAATGAAGCTGAGTACTTCTCTGATAATTTATTTAGAATCTCGAATAGCTCTCTAGCCCTCCAAGCTCTTTTAAAGACAGAGTCATACTTTTTTGCAGGTGAGTCCGCCTTTATCTTTCCTGCTAGAGCTCCTTTTGCGAGTGGGCTCCAGGCAATTAATTCTATTTTATTCTTTCGCATATAGTTAAATAGACCTTTTTCTGGCGCTCTAAACAATAAGTTATACTGGACCTGATTACAGACTATATCATATCTTCGTGTTAGAGATACACTTTTCTCTAATAATTTTTTTGGGAAGTTGCTAACTCCAATATGATTTACTATACCTTTGTCAATTAATGCCTCCATCTTTGAGAATACTTTTTGTAGCGAAGTATAGTAGCTTGGTGGCCAGTGAATCTGATAAATATCTATAACATCTATATTAAGCCTTGACAAACTTGATAATGCCGACTTCTCTATCCTGCTTGGTGTAGCGTTATATCCCGCGACTTTTGTAGCTATGACAAATTCATCTCTCTTATCCGATAAGAATTCCGCAATAACTTTTTCAGACCTACCATCTCCATAGATCTCTGCCGTATCGATAAAATTTATTCCGAGTTTAAAAGCTTTATCATACGCTTCCAGTATATCTTTTTTAGAATAGTCTCTACCCCAGCTTTTGAAACCAGCCTGCCAAGCACCTAAGCCTATCACGCTAACCTTCAAATGTGTCTTGCTAAATATTTTATATCTCATTCATACATCATTAATTATCTATTCCTAATCTATGCATTAAAAATTAAGTTAGAATATAAATTCTGGGGGTCCCGGGAAGCTTTATATATCTTATAGTTTGATTTATTGTGTACTGATTGATCCGTATCTAGCTATGATATTCATACTTATTCCTGATATTATAAAACCAGATAAAGCTATTACTATAAGAGCAACAATAATCTTCTAACACAAATAAATTAATATTGTCTTCTCAAAACCATGATAATAATGTACTTGAGGTAGTCCTATAACAATATTTATATCCATTATTCAGCTATATTTGCAATGGGCTTAGATAATTCAAGAGTTAGGCAGGATAGGCTGCTTATATTCAGATCATTTAGAGCCGCTAATGGTTCTATATTAGGGAAACTTAGATCTATAGTATGTGGAGAGAATAAGGATGTTCTTTGTATGGCTCTTCTATACCATGTTTTTATAATAATCTCAAATATGTGCCATTAGTTTTTCATAATCATATCTATATCTAAGGGATAATAACTGTATCATAGTTGCCTTTATATTGCTATTTGAAGCCTCTTCCATCAATTCATTGATCGCTTATCATATAGCCACTGCTTAATCTTAGAAACATCTCCTACTTTATCTCTACATAATGCCAAATCAGGAATGAGGGGAAGATAGAGATATGTTATACTATCTACAAGGCAAGTGCCTATACTAATAAAAATCCAATTTCTCGTATCAGCCATAAATTTTGCTTTCCTAACTATGGCCGTTCCGATTTAGTATATATTATTTGAATTTCTAATGTTCTCTCTTTAATTCTACATCTTATTGAAGCATTTACTGTTATGTTAGACTATTGATAGTAATAATTGCTGTTCTTCTAAGTTGATAACGAAGTCGCAATATCTATATGCTATATAAAATATAGCATATTAATTAAACAACGCTCTTCTTTATTAAGGTAATATATCTAAAAACTCTTTATAATATCTTAGATCCAGAACGTTCTTAATAATATTATTTAGAATAATATATATTGGAATAAATAAGTAAGAATAAATAAGATACCTTGTTTGTTAAAGGAGGGGTTTGGGATGGTTGAAATAAGAGGTCCAATAGATATTGGCCGGATAGTAAGGACCCAAAATGAAGAAATCTTGGGTTTTGAGGTGACGGTAAAGGATATCGCTGGGGCCCTCGCCCATGTATCGAAGGTGTTTGCTGATCATAATATTAATCTTGTTCATCTTATCATATCGAGAAGATATAATGAGCCCTATGTTGATATAATAATATTTGCTGATTTTACCGATAGGAGAAAATCAGCGGATTTAATAGCAGATGAGTTATTGAAAATGAAAGAGTATGTGGTGGAAGTTAGTGTTTTTGAAAAGCAGTTACCAACTTTAATAGCTGAAATGAGGAGATATCCCTTAACCGTCCTTGGGGAGCGTGTAGTAGCGTTTAGAGAACCCATCCTTAGAGGGATAATAAAAGGTTTTGCTGAACGACTCGGAGCGCATCAGACCCATGTATTTTTATGGCATTTAGGTCTTTCAATAGGAAAGGAACTTTATAAAAGCTACAAAGAGATGGGTGCCCATTATCTTGAAGACTATATAAAATTTACCTCGGTTTTTGGAGCAGCGATGGGATGGGGAGTAGTCGGCAACTTTTACGTTGAAAGGAATAAAGTAACCATTCAGCTTCTTAGAAATTGGGAATGTGAAATGTCTGAAGAGGAAGGAGTACCTCGAAACCATTTTATTAGAGGTGTATTAGCTGGGATTATATCCGGGTATTTCAATAGAAATATTAAAATAACTGAAGTAAGATGTATAGGGAAAGGCGACGAATATTGTGAATTTGTAGCCTCATGGTGACAAGAAAAATCAATTATTCCCTGATACGTTAAAGAAAGCCTATCTTTCTCCTATTAGATAGCTTCTAAATTTTACAATCTCTCCTATAACTATAATTGCAGGAGGCTTGACCTTATTAGCTATAGTCATGGCATTACCCAAATTTGCTATATAAACTTTCTGATTATCATATGTGCCGCGTATAATTACCGCTAAGGGCGTATCCTTATCGAGAACGCCAAGTAGCTCATTTATAATCTCTCTAAATTTAGATGCTCCCATAAGGATAACTAAAGTATCGACATTTCCAGCTATCTTCCTAATATCTACTCGTCTATGCTTTTTATGATATGCTTCTTGGGCTGTAATTATTGCGATGCTTGATGATAATTCTCTATTAGTCAATGGAATGCCGGCATAGGCAGGGGCGGCATATACAGATGAAACCCCCGGTATTATCTCCGTCTCCACGCCATGCATATTAAGGAAAAGCATCTCCTCTTCCCCTCTTCCATATATAAAGGGATCTCCCCCCTTTAACCTGACAACTACATTATAAGACTTTGAATATCTTAATAGCATATGATTAATTTCTTCTTGAGTATATTGATGCTTGCCTTTTTCTTTGCCAACATAAATAAGTAGACATTTTTTAGGTGCGTATTCAAGAACTTCATTAGGGATAAGCCTGTCATATAAAATTACATCTGCTTTTCTAATGATTTCGAGAGCCTTAACTGTTATTAGACCTGGATCACCGGGTCCCGCCCCTATTATATATACTTTACCCAATTTCATTCCCCAATATAGATAAAGTTTTCTTTATAGCATCAATACTGGCCGATATCGCTTCATCATCATGCATCGAGGATGTAAAACAGGTCTCCATATTACTAGGAGGTATATAAACACCATTTTTGATCAATAGTTCATGTAACCTAACATATTTTTCTTTATCGGCTTTTCTGGCCTCATTAGCATTCGTAACCCTATCAACACCAAAAAACAATTGAAACATGCTTCCTATTCTATTCACGGTGAATTTTATATTCATTTCGCCAAGCTTTTCTGATATATAACTCGTTATTTCATTAGCTGCCCTATTAGCTATCTCGTAGTGCCTATCCATTTGTAGCTCCTTTATTGTTGCGAGTCCAGCGGCCATAGAGATCGGATGAGCATTAAATGTCCCTGCATTAAACACTTTTCCAGTAGGTGTAAGCATTTCCATTATCTTTTTCCCGCCGGCTATAGCACCTATAGGAAATCCGCCGCCAATTATTTTACCTAGGGTAATTATATCCGGTCTAATTTTATAGTATCCCGAAGCACCATTTAATGATATACGATATCCAGTTACGACCTCGTCGAAGATGAGTAGTGATCCAAATTTATCTGATAAATACCTAAGTTCCTTCAAAAAATCTTTGTTTGGCAATATTAGCCCCGCGTTTGCAACAACTGGTTCAACTATGATGCATGCGGTGTTATTCCCCAACTTAATCATAAACTTATTTATTGTATCGATATCGTTATAGGGCAAGACATATGTATATTTTGTGACTTCATCTGGTATTCCTTTTGAAGATGCTAGTCCATATTCTAATGCTGAGCTACCTGCTTTAACTAAAACGGGGTCTGAGGCTCCATGATAGCATCCATCGAACTTAACAACTATAGCCCTATTTGTATAGCCTCGGGCTAATCTTACAGCAGTCATAACCGCCTCCGTACCACTATTTACGAACCTAATTTTATCCACTCCAAAATTTCTGCATATTATTTTTCCAAGCTCAAATGCGGCTCTCGCCGGAGCCCCATATAGCCATCCACGGCCAAGTTGCTCAATTACCGCATCATAAACTCTTGGATGGCGATGGCCTAATATTAAAGGGCCATATCCCATAACATAATCAACAAGTCTATACCCATCAATTGTATATAGATAGGCTCCTTCAGCCCTCTCAATGAATAATGGGTATGGTTTTACTAAGGCCCTGACTGGACTATTGACACCACCAGCAAATATCGTTTTAGTAAGTTCAAACAATTTTAAGGATTCACTCACGGATCATCACCACTGGAATAACTCATGATCTTCTTTAATCCATTGGGCTATTTCCGGGGCATGATATGTGATTATCAGGTCGGCGCCCGCTCTCTTTATAGAGAATAGTATCTCGATAATTACTTTCTTCTCATCAATCCAGTTTAGTTTAGATGCTGCTTTAACCATAGAGTACTCGCCACTTACATTATAAGCGGCTAATGGAAAGTATCCAAAACTGGATCGTATAATTTTTATGATATCTAAATATGCGAGTGCAGGTTTCACCATTAATATATCCGCTCCCTCCTGTATATCCATCAAGGCTTCTTTAATAGCTTCTTCAGATATACGTGGATCCATTTGATAGCTTCTTCTATCTCCAAATTCTGGAGATGATTCGGCAGCTTCTCTGAAAGGAGCATAGAAATTAGATGCATACTTTACAGAATAACTCATAATACCGACATCCACATAACCTTCTTCATCAAGCTTTCTTCTAATAGCATAGACAACACCATCCATCATCGAGGAGGGAGCTACAAAGTCAGCGCCAGCCTCAGCATGAGAAAGAGCGATTCTCCCCATCAACTCAATACTTTTATCATTTTGAATTTTATATTTATCATCTACATATGATATTACTCCGCAATGCCCATGACTAGTATATTGACACATACAGACATCAGTAAATATCAATATTCTATCTCCTAAAGTGCCTCTTAACTCTCGAATAAACCTCTGGACTACGCCGTCTCTATCATAAGCCTCGCTACCAACCTCATCTTTATACCGAGGTATACCGAATATTAGAATCTTATCCAGTCCTTGCTCAAGATAATCAGATACCTTCCTAATGCCCTTATCAATGGAATACCTGTACACGCCCGGCATGCTTTCAATCTCCATAACTCCATTTATATTGCCATCGATGAAGATAGGAGCTATCAAGTCATCTAATCCCAACCTTGTTCGTGCCACAGCATTCCTTATGCTCCTAGATGCTCTCATTCTTCTAGGCCTATTAATCGGAAAAGATAGACTTAATTCAAAATCGAAAGGATTATTCATATTCCCACCTATTTGCTATCTTTATTATATCTAGATGACATTGAGGATCATCTGCATATAGGGAGCCTCCCAGATAATATGCCCTCACCCTATCTCCCCCTTGACATATAAATTTGAATGGACAATTCGAACACTTCGGTCCCTTCAAATACTTATGTGTCTCAATAAAGTAATCCAGCTTATTACCATCAATCCTAAGTATGTCCGCTAAACCGGTTTCCAATACATTTCCTAATGGATAGAAATCAACAAACTGACATGGATAAACCATTCCATTCGGATATATAGATATAAATTTTCTTCCGCATCCTCCTTGAGCTTTCACCAACTCTATACATTTCCAGAAATGCTTTTTGTCTCTAGCAACTCTATCTGCGACATATATCCCATCGAAGGGGGCTAATGTTGTCTGAATTTCAATTCTGCCTGCATACTCTCTAGAATAATGAATTAATTTATCAATAAACCATATGTATTGAGTAGCATTCAGATACCATGATTTATCCATATCTTTTGCTCTTCCTGAAGAAGACAAATGATAAAATGTTAGTCTCTCAACTTCATTGTCTATAGCTAAATCTAAAATCCTTGGAACATCACTTATATTCTTACTAGTTACCGTAAACCTAATTCCAACAGGTAAATCATATGCCTTAGCATTCATCAAACCTTTTATGGCTGCCTCATAAGCACCTGAAACTCCCCTAAAATTATCATGCCATTTAGGATCCACTGAATCAAGTGAGACACCTACATATCTAAATTCTAATTCCCACAACTTCTCTGCTATTTCCTTAGTAATTAAGGTACCATTACTACTTAATACTAGCTTGACACCATTGGAATTTAGATACCTTGCAAGATCATAAATCTCTCTCCTTAAGAGAGGCTCTCCTCCACTCATTATTACCATAGGGATATTGTGCTTAACAATATCTTCAGCTATTCTAAACAAGACTTTCCCGTTCAATTCATGATTTCCCTCTGGCCCCGCCTTTATGTAGCAATGGATACAACGCAAGTTACACTTGTAAGTCAGATTCCATGTTACTATAGGCCTATAATATTCGCTAAATTTACTTGGGTTACCGACGCTAAATTTGCCCTTAATCTTCTGTGAAACTGTACCCTTATTTGTTACCATCACAGATATGGGTATCACTATCTTCTCACCTTAAGGTTCTTTATACTATATAACTTCTGGAATTTATCGATGCCGATAGAATCCATGATTACGTCAATATATACATCGATAACATCCCTCCTAGTGCCATGTATCATAAAATATACATTATCTCTCCAATCGCCGAAAATCACTTCTCTCAGAACGACATGTGAAGTTTCTGGAACCTCCTTCGCCACTTTTATGGCGATATCTTCATTACCATCAAATGTCACCATAGCATTCTGTGAGAATCCTATTTTTTCTCCATCTAGATAGGCACCATAATCAGTAATTACTCCTCTCTCAATCATCTCATCAATCAAACCTAATATCTCCCTTGTTTTCATGTTATATGCTTCCTTAATCTCCCTATAGGGATCAAGGTCTAATGGTAGATTCCTTAGGTACTTAATGAAATCTAAATCTATGTCAAATTCATTTAGTTTAGGAGGATTCGAATCTAGTAATCTGGGTTTACTCCATGATATACCTCTCTCCAGATCATATTTTATACTGAGCTTACAAGTTCTTCTAGACTTCAATATAACATAGTCTTTAGCCTTGAATTTTTCGGCATAACCTTCAACTTTCTCCACCAAATCATCAATTGATTTATCTTTAATCGTAAACCATACATTATATTTGCTATGTGACCTAAGATAATTATGAGTCACATTTGGGAGACTATAACTGAACTTTGAGAATGCATCTATTTTTTCTTTTGGCAATTCAAAACCTATCAAAGCACCTACCAAATTTGCTGTTCTGAAATTAAATGTATACCCTACACGTCTTATATGACCCAACTCATAAAATCTTCTAAGTTTCCGGATTAAGGCTTCTGTATCTAGCCCTAGTTTTCCACTTATATGACCATATGGATTTTCTACGGGCTGAAATTCATATTGAATTGCATTTAGAATAATTTTATCTGCATGAGTTAAACCGGCAATCATATACATCCATCATTAACTATTTAACAAAAAGATATTTATAAGATTGCTATTTAATTAGTATTACTTATATAGTCTTGTATAAACCAACAATTAATTTCAAATAGAATAATAGATGTTTTAGCGATGATTGACGTGGACGGCTATAGATTAGCATATATAACTTATAATGATGTAGGTATAGAAAATCTACATAAATATTACCTACCTAATAAAGCAGAACTAATGGCGATAGCCAAAAAGAAAGAGATACCTATCGTGGTTCTAGAGACATGTAATAGAATAGAAATATATAGTTATAAAAGTAATCTAATAGAATTCTTACAGGAAACCTTAGGAGATCATCCCTTTGTAAGAGATGCCCGTCTATTAACCGGAAAAGATGTATTTATTCATCTTGCTTATGTAGCCTCCGGGATAGATTCCTTAGCAACAGGTGAGACCCAGATTCTTGGTCAAGTAAGAAGAGCATATTTATCCTCGAAGCGAATGGGAACTATAAGCCGGGAACTTATAGTCCTATTTGATAATACAATAAGAATAGCCCGAAAGGTAAGGCGTAAAATTAAGTCTAAAATACCTGATTACCTTAATCTCTCCAAAGATTTATTAGATAAGGTGAACGCAAGGAGGATTGTAATAATTGGTTCTGGAGATATGGCCAAAGATCTGTCCAAAATAATAGAAAGAGACAATACAGAAGTATTTATAGCAAGCAAGAATATCGAGAGAGCTAAGCAGTTGGCCCATAAGTATGGTTTCAACCCTATAACAATGCAACAAGCCATATCTAATCTCAAAGAATTTGATGCTATTATTACATGTACAAGCACAATTGACCCTATAATTAGAGATAAAGAATTGAAGGGTTGGAATGGTAAGCTCATTATAGATCTAGGAATGCCATCAAATACCAAACTAGAAAAGAAGGGAACCTACGAATATTATAATCTGATTGAGTTAAGTAAACTTATAGAGAAGGAGAAGCACCGCTATATGGATATAATTTACATGCTCAAAGAAAATGTGAAGAATGAGGCAAATAAAGTGATTAAGGATCTATTTGAGAATAAACATGAAGAAGTTGTAGCTTTATTATATAAAAAGGCAGAGGAAATACGACGTAAAGAGGTGGCTGAGGCATTATCCCTACTCAGTAGATATGTCGACAAAGAAACTTTAGATAATATCGCGGTGATATTAGAAGGTTTAACATCTAGCATAATTAGAAAATTATATCATCCTTATTCTGAAGCTATCCGAATGATAGGCAACGGTAACGATTCTAAGGAATTCATAAAACTGATATTAACGCTTAACGGTGAGTCCGTGGATGGCGATTAAAGTAGCGGCGCGAGGCAGTAAATTATCAATAATACAAGTTCATGAAGCCCTTGAAAACTTGCGGGGAGAAATCGATTATAGCATCATAACCGTTAAAACTAAAGGAGACATTGAGAGAAATAAACCACTGTATAAAATTAGTGGAAAAGGAATATTCGAAAAAGAAGTTAATATGGCGCTATTTAATGGGGATGTAGATTTAGCTATACATAGTGCAAAAGATATGCCATTGGAGGACTTTGATAGAAGGATATGTATACTCGCTGTACCTAAACGAGGAAGTAGATATGACGCCATACTAACTAAATCGGGTATGACTATATCTCAAATGCCATCCGGGTCGATAATAGGGACATCCTCTATAAGACGTATAGCATTTCTAAAGTACAAAAGAAGAGACATCATTCCAAGGAATATAAGGGGGAATATAGATACAAGGATAAAAAAGCTTTACAATAATCAATATGATGCCATCATAGCTGCTGAAGCGGCTCTTATAAGGCTAGGAGTTAGAAAATTTAGGAGGTTAGACCTACATGATTTCATACCAGCGGCTGGACAAGGAGGAATATTAATAGTAGGTCTAGAGGATAACAATAAGATTAATAGTATTGTGAGAAAAGTTAATGATCCTCCCTCCTTTTTCGAAGTGATGGTCGAGAAATTTTTTATCTCAAAACTTGGAATCGGTTGTAGTATCCCGCTTGGCGTTACTTCATTTGTAAAGGATGGATATCTGGATCTTATAGCAGGAATTGTTAATCCGGAATTTAATAGTTTAAATAAGGTTGAATGGAGAATAGAGATAGACTACAATAAACTTTGCGACTTGGATTATGTCAGAGAGATAGCTGAAGCCTTCATAGGAGTCTTCAAGGAAAAGGATGCTCATATATCTATGGAAGAATGGAGGAGAATGATGGGTTGAATTGGATAATTTTGCCGGTAGCTACAAATAGTAGTATAGTTAGACTAAGGAATAGACTGGGCAATGAGAATATTATAACAAAATCGTTAGTAAAAATAAAGTTATATAAAAAAAGAGTGGCCGGCTTACTTAATATTCTACTTGAAGAATCCGCACCAGAAAAATACATTAATATATTCACATCCAAAAATTCTGTCCTTTATTTATCCCATTACCTAGACAATGAGGTAATGCCATTATTTAGGAAAACGATATGTATAGGAAGTGCCACAGCTGAGACCTTCAAAGAGACATTCAAAGATAAGATATCTGACCTCCAGGTATACGTCCCAGAAAAAAACAATTCAAGTGGCATTATAGATATACTAATGAAGATAGAAGGGATACCCATATACTGGGCATCAAAATATTCCTCTTGGAAGCTCGCGAAATATGTTATAGAGAAGGGCGGAATATTTAATGTTATTTATAAGCCCTACCTCGATAGAAAGTTGGCAGGTGAAGTTACAGAATATTTGAAAAAATATGATAGAGGATATATTATTTTCCTATCAAAAATAAGCTTAGACTTTGAAGAATACCTGTATGATCTCAAAGAGACTGAATTGATAGGCATATTTCTTAGTCAAAGAATCTATAAGTCATCATCGAAAGGACTATTCAGCAAATCTTATGTATATGATAGTGATGATATGGAAGGATTCTACAGTTTCCTTAAAGGTGTGATTAATGAGGAATAAGATACCTATCTACATCGATATATCGAAATTTAATATACTCATATTAGGAGGTGGAAGGGAAGCCGCTAAAAAAACAAAGAGATACCTCAAATATACCCAGAGCATAATCATATATTCCCTCGAGTTTGACAGAGAATTATTAGATCTTGCCGAAAAAAATTCTATCCGACTTATAAGGGGGGATGCCAGAGACCTATCGGCTATAGATCCATTAATAAAAAAAAGTGATTTGATTGTCTATACTATCCCGGGATTAGACGATTTAGAGAGATGGGTAAAGAGAAAATGCGAGGAATATAGGAAAATCTATATATTGTCGACAAATGCAGATGAGACGATGGCCGCGATGCCACCAGAAATTGAAGTTCATGGCCTTAGATTTACCGCCTTTTCCAATGGTAAATCTACTTTAGTCTCTCTCGAAGCCCTAGGAATAATAGAGGACTGTCTAAAGGATAAGAAGTATATAGCGACTCTACTGGAAGCGATGCACTATCTAAAGACATATATGAAGAAGCATGGTGTACATTATAAGCTGAGAATGAAAATCTATAGAAGTATCTTTAGGCAACCTGAATTTAGAGGATATGTATATCAAGGCAATCTGGAGGGTGCCATTAATTATATCGACTCTTTTGTAAAAGAGGCGGTTAAGACTGAAAACAAGAATTGATTTTGAAAAAAGACCTATATTGGTGTTCTGGGAAGTCACTAGAGCATGCAGCCTAGTATGTAAACATTGTAGAGCAATGGCCATAGAGAAACCATTACCAGGAGAATTAAGTTATAGTGAAGCTATTAAATTGATAGATGATGTTAGAGACTTTGGTAGGCCTTATCCAGTGCTTATATTTACTGGTGGAGATCCGCTTATAAGAAGTGATATTTTGGAGTTAATTAGTTACTCCAAGAACCTTGGTATACCGGTAGCGATAGCTCCAACGGCATCAGATATCCTCACAAGTAATGTCATGAAAAGACTTTCTGATGTTGGTGTATCCGCTATTTCTATAAGTATAGATGGAACTCAACCTGAGATACATGATTCAATTAGAGGAATCCCAGGTCATCTAGAACGCAGTGTATCAATAATTAAAGAACTTAAGGATTATGGCTTTAAACTCCAGATAAATACCGCAGTAATGAGAGATAACCTATTAAATCTAGCAGATATGGTTCGGTTGCTTATAGATTTAGAGGTAAACATATGGGAAGTATTCTTCTTAATTCATGTTGGACGTGGAACAGATGTTCAAGACATAACACCCCCAGAATATGAAGATGTAATGCATTTTCTATATGATGTTTCAGAATATGATATAACTGTAAGAACTGTAGAGGCTCCATTCTTTAGGAGAGTCGTGATATGGAGGAAAAAGGGTCGTACAAACAATAGAGTTGGGAGTCTATATTATTCTTTGAGGAATAAACTGCTTAAGCTAGTGGGTGAGCCATATAGCGTATCTAGGGCTCAGACTCTGGGTACAAGGGATGGGAAAGGCGTGATATTCATAGCTTATAATGGAGATGTATATCCGAGCGGCTTTGCACCATTTAGATTAGGTAACGTAAAGAATGAGCATATCGCTCGAATATATAGAGATAACCGGATTCTAAGACTTATAAGAAAAGGTGTATTTGCCGGCAGATGCGGTATATGTGAATATAAAGATATATGTGGTGGGAGTAGAGCCCGTGCTTTAGCAACATACGGAGATATATTAGCCGAGGATCCGTCATGCATCTACATTCCAAGAAATGTTCTAGTAGAACATACTTCAGATGGAGTTATCAATTAACGGTCACTGTTAGGATATGAACTGGTTTTTAAGGATATTCTTGGAGAAATGTCATCTTAGGGCTGTAAGATGACAAAATAATTCCCTAAACATCACAATAAAACCCATTCTGTAATGAAAGGTGACAAATATAAATAATAAAGCAGTCAGTAAAGCTTCAATCTATATGTCATGGAATATACATCGATTATTTTTACTTATAAACTGAGATTGTTATACCCGCCGGGTCTGTGGCTATAGTTATAGATTCATAATTTCTACCATAAATCTTCTTTAGGTAAGGCTTCATTTCATGTGAAGAGGATATTGTGTTATGAGCTATAATGATGGAGCCTGGAGTTAGAGCTCTTTCGACAACCTCTAGATATCTATGATACTCTTCCTTTTTTCCATCGATAAAGACGAGATTTATATCCTCTCCTATATGAGTATATTCTTTAGCATCGCAGTATATGATCTCAACATACCGATCCAAATCGATCTCTCTCATCTTATCTCGTGCGTAATTAACCCTTAAAAGATTGTTATCTAATGATATAACTCTGCTATTGAATTCCATAGCGATATGCGCTAGCCACAAGGTGGAGAATCCTCTGCCAGTTCCTATTTCAAGTATAATACCATTCCGATGAGACGATACAAACTTGGATAAGATATAGAGGGCATATGCAGTATTATATTGGATTGGATTTGGTCCTAGAACGAATGAGTCCCTATATACCTCGATTGTATATTTAGTGAAATCTTTAGTAAATCCTCTTTTTGCAATAAGCGTTAAACCTCCATCAACTGGTAGCACTGACTTGACATATCCTCTATCAATTATTTTTCTAATTACATCAGGATTCTTGTTTAAGTCTCTAATAGAGTTCAATAGGATAACCAGTGAGCCTTGATTTAATTCATTTAAAGAGTTCAATAGCGATTCTTCCCTCACTCTCCCCATACTATATAACACTAAATCTGCAGTAGGAAGAGATGTAGCATACTCTATTCCTCTGTGGCGAATGTTTTGAGATATTTTCTCATCAGTATCATCCAGTATATTAACGCTATCTATACATTTAACAAGGATATTAAGAAAACGTATTGTACTATACATATTATTATCGCCTCTAGCTATGAATCCCCACTATTTAGCAAATCCATTTTTTATATGGTAAAGACGTATTTAATGAGTTTTTATGGATTATATTAAAGCTACATATCGTTATGTTATCAGAGGAGAAATTATTTCGATATGGTTATATCTGAATTTCTATCTCTTTTATAGTGGCTGGGGTTATTTCTAATTCTATATTTTTAGGAGGATACCCCTTTGCAACAACTTCTATCATATCTTCGGTTTCTCTTAATGATGTGAAGAACTCCCCTGTAACGCTTGTGTATATTGTCCTATCTTCTATTCTTATCTCGGCTTCACTTATCGGTTTTCCGGTGTTCTTCTCTATAACTCTACCTCTAACGAATCCTACTCCATTAGGCTTGTCTAATATAGGGTCCAATTTACCATTTTCTAAGTAAAGATGCTTTTTTATCTCCTCTATATCCGATGTTCCCCACCAATTATTAGGCAAACCATTAATTGGCCCTGTAGGCCATGCCTCGATCTCAGGTGAAAAAAGTATATTATTATATTCTACAGTTATATTGGGATTCCCGAAGCTTGGATCTACGATTCCATCTATTACTGTATTATATTTTACCTCGACTTCTCCATAGCTCTCGGGTTCGTCTAACTGGATAGCTGCTTGAAAAATGTGTCGTAAGTAGTTATATTTGAATTCGTTTCTATAGCTTCGTGATGGCATAAAGCCTCGATATGCCACTAAGTCGTTTAATAAATTATTGTTAAAAACAACTTCAAAGCTTCCATCGAATACATTAGAAGCGCCGAATATATGGTCCATTATATTATGCTCCACCATAACCTTGAGTGGCCTAGGACTTCTATATTCTATGTATATAGCCGCTCCATTGACATTTGTAAAGACATTTTCTCGTATGATTATCTCTGATATATTGGCTTCAGGACCTATCTCCATTTTTATTCCGTCTCCACCCTCCGAGATCTTATTGCCTATAAATTTGAATGAAGTATAGTTGCCTGCGTCTAGATCTATAAGTAACCCCATATTCTTCTCCAATGTACAATATTGTATTGTAGGAAGACAATTGCTTATTTCAATCCCCATTCCGCTGAAGTACCTAATGACTACGTATTTTAAAATTGAAGCTGAAGCTTCTTCACCTTCAGAGTAAACCTTTTCGTGATTAGGGTCTCCAAAGAAGAAGCTTCCATAAGCATATTTATCCCATTCCGCATGGGTAAATATTATGGGTTTGTCTGGAGTCCCTATAGCCCTCAATGTTCCCTGTACTATCACCTCTCCTTTTACATATACCTTTACGCCTGGTTCTATGATTAAGGTACTTCCCTCAGGTATATGCAATCCTTCAATGAGGTATGGCGATTTATCCTTTGTCCATACGACTTCTCCCATTATCTCCCCAGGAACAGTGTATTTTTCTTCTTTTAGATAATCATTCTTGGGATCAAGGGGATAATCGGGCAACTTCTTTATTTTATAAATCATTTTTGTAGCTAGGTCATATACCCATAAATTAGTATCTGACCACGCTATGCCATATGGTCTCTCGATAATCGAGTAGACCCCTATTATTTTCGGATATGCCTCGGGAGGTATCTCGGCCTGAAGATCATAACAGTCACAGGTATCAATATCCTTTCTGGGATACCCTTGAGGAGGTAACTGACTCATATCGAGTCGATATATAAAGCCATATACTGAATCAGATATCCATAGCTCCCCCTCTCCTCTGAAAGACATATTCATAGGGAATACCCCCGAGGGATATACAGCTTCTACATGATAATCCACAGAATTATGCCTATTCAACTGTTCCGGCGCGGTCCAGATATAACTTCCATCCCACGCGATACTCCATAAATGATGCATATTTTCCCATGGTGGATTCTGGTTATCCTCACTATAATCAAACTCTATCTCCATTGTCTCCATATTATGTCTTTGGATATGTCCCCAGTCCACAGACCATAGGTTTTTCCCGTCGAAGGTGATGTCTCGCATTTGGAAAACATTTGAGGGATTAATCCTCAAATCCCAAAAACCTATAATCTCCAATCCATCCGGTGTCTCCCTGACTTGATGGATGGTTCCATCATAGATATCCGCTAGCCATAAATATCCTTCTCCCCATGCTAAAGATAGCCCATGTTCAGATGGACTCTCATATGCAGTCCAATATTCAGTATCCATTTTGGGCTTTAATATTCCCAGAATTTCTTTTGGCTCCTCAGGAGGCTTGAGATCCTCTTGTAATTCTTCTTTTGGCCTCTTCTTTATATAGATATCATATATAAATGGAGTTAAGGCTGCTGAAATAATACCCGCTATGGCAATGAATTTTAAGAAACGCCTCCTATCCATAATAAGAAAATTAACTGTAAAAAATTAATAAAGATTTATAATATTATAGAAATTAAATTTTGCTTTTCCAATATGAAAATTATTGATAGAAAAATAGGCATCTATTCTATTCCTTCACTATACCCATCAGATAATTCGATAATTAATCTATATATCCGACTAACAAATGTTTTCTATATAGAACATAAGAAATTTCAGATATGCTAAGTCTCATTGGTAGCGGGGGGTGGATTTGAACCACCGACCTCCGGGTTATGAGCCCGGCGGGCTTCCTGACTGCCCTACCCCGCTTTCTCTATATTATATGTTCGATGTTCTTTTTATAAATTTTAATTTGCTTATCACGAATTATTTTGTTTACTTTACTACCTTATGAGTCCATAGATATTGATAATCATAATGTTTTTACACTTTATATGTAATTATATCGTTCAAGCTTATTTATCAATTTACGGGTTTTATATATAGGGTGAAATAATATGGATATTGCTGAAAACTTATCTAAATCGTGGGAATATACCGCGAAATTACTACAAGACATAGGTAACTTAATCTTATTGATTGTCATCAACATAATCCCTATCGCAAATTTTATTGTAATAGGTTATGCTAGTAGAGCTCTCGGAGAGGGAGACAAACTAGATAAACCCCCAAAAATCGATAGAATCGGAGCTGCATTTGTCGATGGGCTCAAAATAATTGTAGTAATAATTCTCTATGCATTGATTCCTATGCTTGTTATTGCTGCTGCGCTTATCCCAGCTGGAATAACTAATATAATGCAAGTAGGAGGTATATGGGACATATTAATGAGTGGCGTAGCTATATTAGGGATAACTATAGGCATCATAGTAGGATTCTTTATCTTCATAATCGGCGCGATGGGTATCATACATATGGTTGTAACAGATTCCTTTGGCAAAGCCTTTGCATTCGGTGAAATTCTTGATATAATCGGGAGAATAGGATGGAAGAGATATCTTATTTGGCTATTAGTAATGTTTCTACTAAGCTTATTAGTTGGATCATTAAGTTCGATACATGTATTGGTTTCAGCTATTGTAGGCGTCTTTTTCCTGGTGTTCATATTTAGAAGCGCATACTATATATACCCAAGAGAAGAGGAAGAGGAGGCTGAAGAAGCAGAGAAAGTCATAGAAATCTAATGAGACTCATCGCCTACTTCTTTCTTTTGCATATGAAATTAAGGCTTTAAACAAAGGATTAGGTTTTAATGGTCTAGATGTGAATTCTGGATGGAATTGGCTACCTATAAATAGCTTCTTATCAGCTATCTCACCAATCTGTTTTATACCATCTTCAGAGACCCCCGAGAACACAAGTCCATTATCCTCTAATATATGAGTAAACTCAGGGTTAATCTCGTATCTATGTCTAAATCGCTCTATAACCTTGTCCCTTTGATATAATCTGTAAGCTAATGTATCCTTTACTATATATACTTCTTGACCTCCAAGCCTCATAGTCGCTCCATATTTTCCTTCCTCTAAGAGTTTCTTCTGCCATGGCAATAGGTCAACTACTGGATATCGAGTATGGGGATCTACTTCAGTCGTGTGTGCACCCTTTAATCCGCAGACATTCCTAGCAAATTCCACTACCATAAGTTGGAATCCATAGCACAAGCCCAAAAAAGGGATATCTTCTTTTCTGGCATATTCAATAGCCATTATTTTCCCTTCAACACCGATGCTACCAAATCCGCCGGGAACGATTAGTCCGTCATAGTCTTCTAACATCTCTAGATTTAATCTGCCATCTTCAAAAGCTTGCGAATCAATATAGGATATATTAGGCTTCACATTGATCGCTGCCGAGGCATGCCTAATAGCTTCAATAACCGAGACATATGCATCTGGGAGTCTATACCCCCCTATCTCAAAATACTTACCTATTATAGCTATATTTACCTCTTCAGTAGCATTATCTAAAGCGTCAACAAAGCTTTTCCAGCTCGTTAGATCGCTACCTCTAGGTTTCAATCCAAATTTTGCTAATATTTTGTCTCCAAATCCTTGTTCCTCGAATATAAGCGGTAATCTATATACATTGTCTAGATCTGGGTCAGATATAATATCGTCCTTTTGTACGCTACAATATAACGCTATTTTTCTTCTTCTAACTTCATCTAATACACTCTCACTTCTCGCAACAATAAAATCAGGTTGAATACCAATCTCCCTCAACATTTTGACAGAGTGTTGAGCAGGTTTAGTCTTCATCTCTCCTAATGTCTTGGGTATAGGTAGATATATTACATGTATAAAGAGTACTCTCCCAGGGTTCTCCATCCAAATCTGCCTTACAGCATCAAGAAAAAGTACATTTTCATAGTCTCCAACCACTCCACCGATCTCAACCAATATAATATCCACAGCAGATTTATCTGCAATCTCATATATACGGTTCTTGATTTCATCTGTTACATGCGGTATGGGCTGTACAGTCTGCCCTAAGTACTCCCCCCTTCTTTCTCTACTAATTACCTCATAGTATATCTGTCCACTTGTTATGTTATGTCTCTTAGTCAATGTTATATCCAAAAACCTCTCATAATGACCGAGATCCTGGTCTATCTCCCCTCCATCCTCGGTAACCCAAACCTCCCCATGCTCAGTCGGCCTTAGAGTACCCGCATCATAATTCAGGTAGGGATCTATCTTTATAGCTGTAACCTTGAATCCCTTTGCCTGTAGAACCTTTCCTAATGAGGCTGTAGTTATTCCCTTTCCAAGCCCGGAAATAACGCCTCCTGTGACTATAATGAATCTCTTCATAACTAAACACAAAACAATACATTAGGGGATGAAATTTAAAAACTATTTTGGATAGGTTACATACTTATTGTTATTGGAATGAATAAAGTTGAGGAATATAAATTTGGCTCCATAAAGATAGCTGGACGCTACTATACTAGTGACATAATTGTGACTAGAGAAAAGTTATATCCAAATTGGTGGAGACGAGAGGGGCATTCCCTATACCTTGATGACTTAAAAGATGTCCTAGAGAGAGATATACGGGTCTTAGTCGTTGGATCAGGATTCTATGGACAAATGAAGCCAGACTCTAAGTTGCAGGAGCAACTCTCCAAGAGAGGTGTTAAACTGATCGTTATGCCCACTAAGCTAGCAGTCAATAAATATAATACTTTAATTGAGAAGGGAGAAAAAGTCGCTGGGGCTTTTCACCTAACCTGCTGATAAAATAATCAAATTTCTATTCGTATTTGACTTAAGTAACAATTTCATTGAGATAGAAAGTTAAGTACATCAGTATTGAACCTCTCTGCTTCTTCACCTATTAATGCATGGCCGGTATTCTCATACACAAGCAATTTGGAGCCACCTATACCTTGATGAATTAAATAAGCCTCAGCTACCGGGACCAGTGTATCTCTACCCCCATGGATAATTAGTGTTGGACTTTCTATCATAGATATCTTATCTGTAACATCCCAATTCTCCAATCCCCTGGCCGCCCAAATAATCGTATCGAAACTCCTATCCTTCCACATCTCTTTAAGTAAAGGAATCACCCACTCATTTTCTTTTAGGAATTCCTCTGTGAAGATATCTTTTATCTCTGCCTCGAAAAAGGCTTCGAATCCTTCTTCGAGATAAAGTTTTATCCACCTCCTAATTTTTTCCGTACTTCCGGGTGGTACTCTTGCAGATGTACTAACAAGAACTAGCTTATTAATAATGTTACCAAAGTTTAGCGCTAGTTCTTGGGCTATCATCCCGCCCATACTTAAACCTACTATATGAGCCTTATCCACCTGTAACTCCTTTATAAACCTATATATCTTTGTAGCATGGTCAATAGGCCTATATATATCTCTGGGCATAGTTGATTTCCCATGACCAGGTAAGTCGATAGCTATACATCTAAATTTCTTGGAGAACTCCGGCATTTGAAGCATCCATTCCCTATGGTCCCCACCTAATCCATGTATCAGTATAACGCAATCACCAATTCCCTCTTCTTCATACACCATATTAAGCTCATTTACCTTAATTTCTTTTACCATAAAGTGATATTACTCCTAAATATACTTTAAATATTACTGATCAGAGGATAAATCTATGAGAAGACGTATTCTAAATATGGAATTTAGTAGTTATTTGCCTCATAGGGATGTTCTTAGAGTGGTTTGAGAAACCCTAATTTATAAGCTTATAGACTTAATTCTTGATTAGGCGGCCATCGATAGTTCACAGTGATCATTAATGCCGAAAGAGAAGTTCAATTATAAGGGTTGTTGTCTAGTTAGAGGCTCAGCCGATCTAACCGTAATAGAGGGGGATATCGAGGTATTCGGATGTAGATTAGGTAAGAAAGACTCTTTTCATATACCTGACGGTCGCCAAATACCATTATACTCCAGAGAAGGCGCAACGATTCACCTAGAGAGTGACTCAACGCTTAAATATATGATAACACCTATAAACCCTATACCTAGAAGCTGGATACGGCTAGTTGATAAGGCTAAAGATTCTAGGAAGATCGTTGTAATAGGAGATACCGACGTAGGGAAAAGCGGATTAACATTATATTTATCCAATTCATTAGTCAATGATGGTTACAAGGTGGGTATAGTAGACTCGGACATTGGCCAGTCAGATATCGGTCCTCCAACAACAATTGGGTTATCAATTATTGATGTTCCTCAACCGACATACTGGGATTTACCCCTCACGGAAGTCTATTTTATAGGAGATAAGTCTCCGGTAGGCCATCTCCTGCCGATGGTTGTTGGAACACAGAAACTGGTTTCTAAGGCCTTCGATTTGAATGCGGATATAGTGGTCGTTAATACCACAGGACTAGTTTATGGAGGACCGGCTATTGCCTTAAAGAGATTTAAGGTTGAAGCGATCGAACCTAATCTGATAATATTTCTTGAGCGTAACGGTGAGCTTAGACAATTACGCCAATTATTTTCAAAAAGGTATGAATTATATAATGCAGAGGTTCCTACTACCATTAAATCAAAAAGCAGAGAAGAAAGGATAAGCTTTAGAAATATTTCTCTTGCGAGGTACTTCAAAAAACCAGTAAGGCTAGAGGTCGAAATGAATAAGGTTAGGGTTGTGAATCTCATTATAACGAGAATTCCTAATGAAGATGAGTATATAAATATGATAAAGGCATTAGAAGGACCAAAGCCACTATATATAGTGGGAAATCATCATACAGCTGTTGCAGTATATGAGAAAAGCATACCGAGAGATTACCTCTTCAAGGTAAGACGGCTTCTTTCACGATATTTTAGCGATGTCCGTATCACCACTATACAAAGATATAAAGGATTGATATCAGCTATATTCGGTACTAAAGGCTTTTTAGGCCTTGCCCGTGTAGAGGAACTCGATTTATATTCTAATAAGATTATTTTATCAACTGATATCAGAGATAAAAGTCTAGTGAAGGAGGTTCACCTGGGTTATATCGTACTCGATGAAAACTACAATGAGAAATCTACCCTAAAACCTGGACATGGACTGCTATAACTATTCCTTAAGACCCGACCTCTACAGCGATAAATAGTAATACTAATTTTTTTAGCTGATACAATTAATTAAATTTATGACCTATTATGTATGGAAGAGTTCTATCTAGACTACAGAAGATTATTAGAACACCACAGTACACGTTAGTCGGCATTTCAATGGATAGATTAATATATGTCAGCACAGAAGAAGGAATAGTCAGTGTCTGGAGCTCCAATCTAAATGGCGGAGACCGTAGGAAAATCACAAAAGAAAGAATTATGAATACGGCCAGACCTAACCGCGAAAATAATCTCGTAGTATACTCAGTTGATGTAAGTCGTGGCCGTGAATTACAAAAGATCTTCTTCGGAGATAATTTGGGTGAAAAGGAGCCTGATATATTGGAGATGGAGCCTGTCAGAATACTCGGACTACTTCAACATGATAAGGGAGTCGTCTATACGGGTTCATCAGATATCGATATCGCATTATATATAGGGGAGCCCGGAGGAAAGGCCGAGAAACTATATTCGAGTGACAAGATATTTTTCTCCACTGACTCATGGCATAAGGTGGTTGTCGGCCATGGGTTACTAGAAGGAAACCCTAGATCATCTGAGATATTCATTTACGATCTAGATACCGGTCAATTTGAGGTCTATACACCTAAGCGAGGATCTGTTAATGGACCGCCGAAAATCTACAATTCAACATTACTATTTACCTCAAATTATCAGGGTAAGACGAATCTATACACATACGATATTGATAAAGATTTACTTGAACCAGCCAAGTTCCTTTATGATGACTATCTAAAACATGACATTAAGGATTATGTAAATTATGGCTGGACAGAAACAGGAAAGATATGGTTCATAGGAAAAACGAGGGGACGGGGAATTGTTTTTTATGATGGTCAGGAAGTGAAGCACCCCAGGGGAACCCCCACATATTTAGAGGAACACCGTGGCGTATTATATCTAACTTTATCCTCTTTCAAGTCTCCACCCTCAATTTACCGTATAACCCCGGATAGACAAGAGGCATCTCCAATAATCTCTTCAATACTTGATGATGAAATAAAAGAGGCGTTTGGAGAAACCATCTTCCTCAAGTATAAATCCTTTGATGAATTGGAAATCCCTTGTTTCATAATAGAATCGAAGAGCCCTAAGCCAGGGCCTACAATATTATATGTCCATGGTGGTCCTTGGTCAGAAGTTGCAGACAGCTGGAATATATCTATAGCTTCACTGGTGGCTAACGGTTTCCATGTTGTTGCTCCCAATTTCAGGGGTTCAACGGGGTATGGAGAAGAATTTAGGCTATTGGATATTGGTGACCCTGGAGGAGGAGACCTCAAGGATATAGTGTATGCTAGAAAATATGCGTTTGAAGAAGGAATAGCGGATAAGGTCGCGATTATGGGATATAGTTATGGAGGGTTTATGACTTTTCTGGCCACCGTTAAGGAACCTGAGTTGTGGAGCTGTGGAGTAGCTGGTGCTGGAATAACCGACTGGAGTGAAGTCTATGAATTGGGTGATGCTGTGTTCAAGATGTTTGTAGAGGTATTATTTGATGGAAAAAGAGAACTATGGAAAGATAGATCGGCGATACATTATGTCGAGAAGCTAAAATCCCCCCTCTGTATATTACACCCTCAAAACGATACACGTACGCCTCTACGACCAGTATTAAAGTATGCATTGAAATTATCAGAGCTTGGTAAGACTTTTGAGATGCATATTGCACCGGATATGGGTCATATATTGACTAGAATGGATGACGCGATGAAGATACTATATCCAGCATTGATATTTCTATCGAAACATATGAATATGAATGATAGTGATTAGATAATTACCTCCAAGACCTAAGAGCTTTATACTCGACCCATCACCTTGAAAGAGAGGATTGTATATGACGTGGCTGTAGCTACAGAATGGCCTAATATTGTATACATGGCGTTCCATGGCATTAATAGAATCAGCCAAAATATTATATGTAGGATATAAACCGATCGCCGTCCATCTATAAATGTTACATAACGCCCTATCTTACCATGATATTTCAGTGATTTCCCGGTCGCTATCCATACCACGTTATATATGTGCCTAACATAGCCATCCACTACAAGCCATATAAGCCCTAGAATGATGAAGATAAAATTATTTGTTGTCCACCAAAAGTAGATTGTAAAGCCGACATACCATAGCTGCTCATATAACATATCAAAACTATGTTCTAACTTACCTATATAGGTTTTCTTTCCCCTTAACCTTGCTATCTTACCGTCTACACCATCTAATATGCCCACGATGACGGCTAATGCAAGGGCAGGGATCAGCTGTAGATCAATAAGATAATATACTACACCTGCGGCTAGGATATAGGTTATAATTGATATATGGTCCGCGCCTATAAACTCTAAATCATATAATAGATATACTATAAGATCCTCGACTGGCTTATGTATTCTACTTATTAAATGAGTTCCCTTCTGAAGTGTCTGGATCTTACTCCATTTATCTTTATTAAGCACCATCAGATTTCCCCCTAATAATTATGGGTATGAAATGGTATTTAGGAATTAGGCTGAAATATAAAATTCTACATAAATATTATTTATTTTTAGATGGTATGTAAATTATTGAAATTAAATTATTCATATATTTTATGGTGCATGCCATAATTGAGTAGATATAAAAAATACTTATAGAGCATTGGAGGCTTTGGCTCGACAGTTCCTTATGTAGTTTTCACGGGTTTCGTAACCTATTTCTATGTTTATATAATGAGGCTGCCATTAATCTGGTTACTTTATAGCAATGGTAATAGACATCCTATCATTATTATTACATCCCATTCACGGAGAGAGACTGCATAATTTAATGAGGATATAGGAAAAAAGAAAAAGTGCACCACATGAAGTTATACATTAATTTTCAATTTATCCAATTCTAATTTATTGGGTTAGATACATGGAGTTTCCCGAAAATTTCTGGTGGGGTGTAAGCTCAAGTGGTTTCCAATTTGAAATGGGAGATGCCCATAGAGAGAATATAGATCCGAATACAGATTGGTTTGTATGGGTTCATGATAGTTATAACATTAGAAAGGGTATTGTAAGTGGTGATATTCCAGAGGACGGGGTGGATTACTGGACACGCTATAAACAAGACCATGATTTGGCTAAGGAAATGGGGTTAAATGCATATAGATTAGGTATAGAATGGAGCAGGATATTTCCATCTCCTACTTTAGATATAGAACTCGATATAAAATATTCAAATGACGGATATATAGAGAAGATTAGTTTTGACGATGAAGCGATTGAAGAATTAGATAAACTAGCTAATGAATATGCTATTAAGAAGTATCGTGATATAATTATGGATCTGCATTCCAAGGGCTTCAAAGTCATTATATGTCTAAATCATTTTACTCTGCCGATATGGATACATAACCCCATTGAAGCCAGAAAGAATAGGCTTAAGAGAGGCAGACTAGGCTGGCTTGATAAACATACCATAGTTGAATTCACAAAGTACTGTGGATACATAGCCTATAGGTTTGGGGATATAGTTGACTATTGGGCGACATTCAATGAGCCGATGATTGTCGCTGAAGCCGGATATCTAAAATACGAGGGGTTCCCCCCTCATTATAATGACATGGGTTTTCCCCCTAGTCTTGTTAGATCAGCATTTGTTAGAGCCGTCTTCAATATCATTAATGCACACGCTAGAGCATATGACGCGATAAAATATTTTGATAAAGAGTATGCAGGTGATTCCGATTCGCCATGCTCAGTGGGCTTGATTCATAATGTTGAGCCTATTTATCCACTACGTCCAGATAATGATAACGATATTAATGCCTCCAATTTTATTGATCACATGCATAACCATCTATTTATAGAGGCTGTCAGAAATGGCTGGTTAGATGAGAATCTCGATCGGAAGAAATCTGGTAGCGAAATAAAGCACTTTCTTGGAAACCGTCTCGACTGGATAGGTATAAACTACTATAATAGATTCGTTATAAAGGGTAAATTGGGCTTTATAGCAAGGAAGTTGGCTAAAATCCCTGCCTTCTTTGAGCTGGTTGATGGATACGGATATCTAGGCGGGATGCGGAGGAACCTTATACAAAAGTTATTCGGCTGGGAACCCAAAAAAATCGTGACTTATGTATCTAGAGATGGATATCCAGTCTCAGAGTTTGGTTGGGAGTTATATCCTGAAGGCATAGCCATCTGTATAGATTTAATGAAAAAATATGATTTACCCTTATTTATCACCGAAAATGGAGTCGCAGATTCCATGGATATTTTGAGACCATGGTTCATAGCATCCCACCTCAAAGTGTTATCTCAAAAATTAGGTGAAAAAGGACTTGATCTTAGGGGATACTTTCATTGGGCCCTTACGGATAATTATGAATGGGCTAGAGGATTTAAGATGAGGTTCGGATTATACCATGTTAATTTGAGGACCAAAGAAAGAACCCCGCGCAAAAGCGTATCAATCTATAAAGAAATAATTATCAATAGGAAGGTGACGAGAGAGGTCGAGTCTAAAGTTAAACCCCAAATTAAAGATAAAGATTAGGATATTCTTTCTATAGAAATGAAAAAATGGAAGACACGAGAATGGATATAGGTATCTATTATGGCTAGACAAGATAATTAAAGAGGGAGGTATGTATGCGAGGTCTATAGAGGCGATCGAGAAAGGCCTCATTATTCATGTATTATTCAAGCATGGTCTCTATCACTATATCTATGGGCATTAATAGAAGGTATGATGGGGTTAGATATAGATGCCACAACTAATACTATTAAGATATCTCCACAAATACCTAGTAACTGGAAATATGTCAAATAGGTAATATTAGGGTGGGTAAAGGCGCGTTTAGATATGTATATAGATAATAAAGGTAAAATGGTTATTGTTGAGAATATTAGCGGTGTAGATATTAATGTAGAGACCCGGGTGGCTAGAGAATCAGCAGCAGGCTTCTCAAAAAAGCGAATCCCATTATAGCTTATTTAAGGGATAACCTCTATGGAATTGGGATATTTGGGATACCTAAAAGATTCTACTGATATATAGCCTTGCTCAATAAGCTCAAGCAATAATTCTTTATATTTCATAAGTTCATTGACTAAGTGTTTAACTGATTCACATACCTTCATGAAACCATCTAATCCCCACAGTTTGGTTTTATTTGTAAACAAGCATCTGCCACCACATATCCAGAGATAGTAGCAGGAATAACAGGGTTCATCTAATTCTATTTTATTGGGTAAATCCTTGATAGAAGTTTTATAAATATCTCCTAGTATATTAAATGAGTACTCAGGAGCTATAGGGCATGCCAATATTCTACCGTCTGTACTGATGGCAAATGCCTCTATACCCGATAAACATCTCAACTTTGTACTCTTATTTGTAATTAGACTATAGGATATCCCTAAGAAGGGAACAATACCAGGCATATAGTGCTTCTCTATTATATTATTTATCCAGTATCGCACCAACTTTGTTATTCCCTGATTATAATTATTATGGAGCCATAGGTCGAAATCCATATATCTTTGATATGGAGGATAATCCCATAAGGCATCTAATTGCCAATGAACATAATCGAATCTGGGATCCTCCATCTCTAACAAATGAAGAACATCCAGGTAGATATCCGTTTTACTTGATACAGCCATTCTGGCTATCAACTCGCCGGAAAAACCATGTTTTCTTATGAATCTTATGTTATTTAGTACCTTATCATAGCTCCCTTCTCCTCTATAATAATCAGTGATTTCTCTCCTACCATCAATAGAAACCAAGATTGTATCTAGCTTTTCGAGATATGCCTTCTCTAACCTATCTAGTAATAGTCCATTAGTTTGTAGAATGAATCTACTTGCATCTATATTATCGATAATCTCTTTAATGAGATCCAACCGTAATAAGGGTTCCCCTCCATAGAAACATATAATTATATCTGGATCTTCATCCAAGAACCTTTTTAGCTCTGTAATTGTATATTTGGGGTTTATAGGCCTAACATCTATATCTCCAGTATTTCCGCAGTATACGCATTTCTGGTTACAGAGCGATGTAAGGGTTATATAGTACAGCATGGTGTTCACCGTAAACCCTTTTATACCGAAGTTAGAGGCAGATATAAATTTCTATTTCCTAATCTTGAAGATCTATCGACAATTGATGCTTATTATATTATCCATATATTTAAATAATTTTCAGTATTTATCTAGTCTACCTTCATCCCCACCCGATGGTAGTAGTGATAATAATACATTAGTGATATAAAGGTCTTAGCATCGACAACATCCATACCAAGAATATTTTCTATGGCATCATCGATATCCATCTCTATGACACTAATTACCTCTGATGGCTCGGGAGAAGCGCCGACAGCCTCCAACTCTCTCGCTAATATAATATGGACTACTTCATCGCTATATCCGGGTGAAGCGTAAATAGATAGTAGTCTAGTTAATTTTTTAGCTTTGTACCCTACTTCCTCCATTAATTCTCTATTTGCAGCCTCAATATAGCTTTCACCTTGCTCTATCCTTCCCGCTGGAACTTCTAATATCCATTTTCCTATGGGGACTCTAAATTGATTAATTAATACGATTCTACGGTCATCCTTCTGTGGGATTATAGCTACAGACTCACCGAAATTTACTACATCTTTCTCTATTACGCGGTTGTCTATAAGTACCTTTTTTGTGTATAATGCCACGCGTCGACCCTTACAAATTAAGTTTTTGTCTAAGGTCTTTATATTCACCTAGATCACCATTGAGTTATAAATTATATAATTATAGGGGGAATTGGATAATTATTATTTATAACATTTAAGTTACTAACAATAATGTTTCTTATTTCATCAAATCCCTATGCTTTTCAAGAAGTCTATATAAGATTCTGTAAGTAACACCCCAAATTACTATATCTTTTCTCCATCTATAACAATAAACCATCCAGTAACTCTCTGTGTCTCGAAGATATCTCCTGCATTTGGAATGCTTTAGTTCATCGATAGGAATCCAGAAAATCTTATCAACTTCCTGATTCCCAATAAGCTTTTGTGCATCATCTAATAAGTAGAATAGGAAAGGATGTATGATGAGATTCCTCCTAATTAATGATCGCTCCTTTTCCAATCTAGCTATTAGCTTTCCATATTTCAATAGATCCAAGTTTATCTCTTCTTTGACCTCCCTATATACCGTATCCAATAAAGAGTTATCTTCCTCAGAATATCTGCCCCCTGGAAAAGCGATATGCCCAGACCATGGGTCACCTAGATTTATCGTTCTCTTTATAAATAAGATTTCGATTCTATCATTCTTTGTTTTCTTATATATTATTGCTACTGCTGCATCTACCAAGCTAATACCCCTTTTTCTATATCCGAAAACCACACTCTTGGCTAATAATTAGAGAGAAAGGATTTTATAAAAAATATTTGGAATTTGTTCCGTAGTCCAATGAGGTTTCTCTTAAATCTTTAAACAGATTCCTTTGCCTTTAGATGTTCATAGACATGGCCGGCGATTTTTATTGATACATCGATTGTAGGGGCGCCCTCATCCCAGCTAGCAGGGCATGCTTTACCTGGGTTTTCAGAAACGTATTTTAATGCTTTGAGGAGACGGACTGTTTCTCTAGCACTTCTTCCTATCGGTTCATCGACGATATATATAGTGGATACCTTTCCATCGGGGTCAATAATTACGGTGGCTCTGTCAGATATGCCGTTATCCTCATTATATATTCCTAAGTATTTCGATAATGCGCCATTATGGTCTGCCGCCATAGGATATTTAACATTTTCTAAGAGTTTTTCGTTCTCAAGCCATGCTTTATGCGTAAATACCGTATCTGTGCTTATAGCTAATACTTCACCATTTAGTTTCCTTATTTCATCATATACATTGGCCATGTCTTTTAATTCGGTGGGGCATACAAATGTAAAGTCAGCTGGGTAGAAGAAGAGTATAAGCCATTTTCCTCTATAATCACTTAGGTTAACTTTTTTTACTTCACCCGTCTCTGGAAAATATGTATCAAGTGTGAAGTCCTCTATTATGCTGCCAATCTTTATCATAAAATACACCTCTTTTATCAATAACTGTATTATACAGGCTTCCCCGCTATATATCAATCTCTTGTTTTAAGCTATTCCAGTATAGTCTATCAACATGATTATATCATATCTAAATACTAAACCGACAAAGTAAATACCAATTGAGCTATTTTCTATATATCGAAATATTTATGAATTCCAAATTGATGAGTATAATTTTTGGGTGGTAAGAGGGAAGCATGAATATTCCCTATTACCCTACCAGAAAAGAAGCGATAAAAAAACTTCTCCAAATCTATATTCCAAAAAGTGGAGCCCGAATATTAGATTTAGGATCTGGAGATGCACGAATACTAATTGAGTTAGCTAAAAGGTATGATGATATTTCATTATACGGAATAGAGAAAAACCCATATCTAGTTGAAGCATCAATCAAGAGGATAGATAGACTTGGCTTAAAAAATATAAGGATAATCAACTCTGATCTCTTTAATATAAATCTCGAATCGTTCGATACCATATATGCATATTTAACTCGAGATGCTTTAGATATATTGAAACCTAAATTAGAGTCTTTTCTACAGAGAGGTAAAGAAATATATATCTATGATATTTCTATTCCCAACTTAGTTCCTTACGAAGTCTATCGGATAGAAGGTATAAATAAAATACATAAGCTATATAAATACCGATATTCCTCCGCTAAAGATTAAAGTTCTCTATTGTGTTACTATTTAGAGTCCTAGAGAAATATATCTATCTCATAATGATAAATTCCTCGGCTATTCATACAACTTCCTATTATCTATAGGATTTAAAGCCCACCTCTAAAGTGTATAGTGTTTAAACGAATAAGGGTTATCTAGACCAGAGTATAATAGAATAAATAATTCTATCTATTCTATATTATAAGTTGGTGCTATTAATGGAACACGCTTATTTAGATGCTTCAATATTAAAATGCCCGTACTGTGGAAAGCTCTATGTAGATGCTTCTTGGTATACCTTAGATATGGAGTCAGATCTAGAATGTGGGGTATGTGGTGGATCCTTTAATTCTCACAGAAATTTGATTAAGAGAGTTCTTCTGAAGTTCTCGATATATGATGAGGATTTAGAGGTTGAGGTAGAAAAGTTCATCGAGTGATAACGGTAAAAAGATCATGGACAATGGATAATTATAATAGATAGATCTACCAATTAGAATTCTTGATGACAAGGTTTCTCCACGAAAATATAGAGAAAATAGAAGTGGCCTTACTCTTATCAATAATTTTAATCACCTTTATATTCTACGTAAATACATTGTGGAAAGGAAATGGACTAATAATTGGTATAGACGCACCTTATTATATGATACAGGTTAGAAATATCCTATCAAATGGCTCAATGAAATATCCCGATCCGCCTCTTGTATTTATGATATTATCCTTAATGACATTATTAATTGGAAATCTCGAATGGGGATTTGTAATAGGCGTTTCCCTCCTAGCTTTGTCGGCAGCAATACCATTCTACATTTTCATACGGAAAGTGACAAATAGTTTTGTATTAGGAATGATAGGGGTATTACTAATTTATTATTCCCCTGACTATCTTAGGATGCTAGGAGACTTCGTCAAGAATCAGTTTGGAATCATCTTTATTGGAATAAGCCTCTTATTGATTTATGATGTTTATAATCTAAAGCATAAGGTTCTTCTCCTCACAATCATTATATTATTAGCATCGTTGACTCATGTATTGGATTTAGCTATAATATTACTAATCATCTTATCATTGTTAATCTATAGATACATTACATCTCGACAAGTTGATAGAGACCTTTTAATTGTATTGTTAATTGTAGGAGCGCTCAATATCCTAGGTTTCTTCTTGTTATCCTTCTATTTTGGAGATATACAAAGGGGAGTAGGCTTCATAAGAGATTTATTGTCCGGAACAGAGGCGCCTTCTATACATGTGATTAGAAGAGCGATTGATATGTGGATAATCTTAGTTGCTTTTTCAATATACTTGACTGTCAAAATATACCGTAAGGAATATCGTGAAGGTGAATTATTATTTCCATTTTTAGTTTTACTTCTATTCTTGATCTTTCCCTGGCCTTCCAATTGGAGTTTTAGATTTATGTTAATGACATATATCCCCTTCAGTATAATGATATGTTATATATTATCAAAGGTTGAGCATAAATTGCTAGTAGTCACTTTAGGATTAATAATCTTGTCTACACCAATTATGAATTCCATTACATTAGCAGGCAGATTAAGACCTACAATCAATCAATCTGAATATAACGACCTAGTTGCTATGAAAAACTATGTCAGCGATGATAATGTGTATCTATTATTTAAGGGAGGCCCTAAAAGATATTGGGCAGAATATATAATCGATCCGGACTATATGGCTGGTAAAAAAACGAAGATTCCAAAGGAGGGAGACGTATATCTTATCCTGCCTAGAGACGCTCCTCCACCTCCATTGGCAAAACTCTTATATAATGGGAAAAGCCTAGACCTCTATAAATTACCACCAAAACCCTAGTAAATGTAGCTAGAATAATGTATCTAGTTCTTTCAAAAGCTTCTCCGCCTTTACTTTCTGTGTATAATCTAGTATACGACTCAATTTTTTGTGACCCGTTATCTTGGCGACCAATTGAGCGGCAACACCTTTCTCGGCCAAAAAGCCGATTAGTGCATATCTAAGGCTATGGGTATTAATCCCATAGTATCTACGGGCATACTGCTTCAATCTATCTAGGAACCTCTTCTCATCGGATTCATTTAAGATATGCCTGTATACATGTTTGTCCTTGTTATAGATCTCTTTTGGTATGACTATTAGCCTTAGATCCCCCCTCTTTCCCGCCTTTAGATTTACTTCTCTCTCCCCATTATAAACAAAAGACTTAAAGGCTTTGTATGCCTCGCTTATCCTACATCCATTACGTAATTGAACCAGCAGTATACTAGTATATGTAAACCTTCTCTGAGACCTGATATTTCTCTCTTTTCTAAATCTATTTAGGTCTTCTAACAACCTCTTATGCCATTTCAGAAAGTCAATGCCGCGGTCCCAAGTCTTCGGCTCCATTTTGTCACCTTTCATACAATTTTAATCTTTATTGTGAAATTTAAGTTTTTGAAACATCACATTCCGAGCCGAAAGGTGACAAATAACTTTATATTAACGAGATAAAGAATTTTTTTGAGTTATAGAATAGATATTTACCTAAACATACAGTAGCAACATAAATAAAATTTGAGGGAACTTAGAAGCCTTTATTATTCTAAAAGCTTCTATAGGCTTCTCTCCCTGCATTACATACTGGGCATTTTTCAGGAGCTTCATCTCCTATATAAGTGTGTCCGCATACCCTGCATATCCAGATGTGACCCTTAATCGGATAGTCCTCTTTCTTTTCGACGTATGCCCTCGCTTCCCTATATAATTTAGCATGGATCTTTTCAGCTTCATATGCATATCTAAAACTCCTAACAGCGCCTTCATCTCCTTGGATCTTAGCAATTTCCATAAATACAGGGTACATCTCATTAACTTCATATTCCTCTCCATTAATAGCATGGAGAAGATTTTTTGATGTTGTTCCTGGACCTATAGGGGCACCAGCATATACTTTAGCATCTTCATCGAATGCTCTCAGTCTATTATAGTGGTTCTTGGCGTGGACAAATTCTGCATACGCTATGGCTTTGAATAGCCTTGATATATTCGGAAAGCCTTCTTTCTCGGCTATCTCGGAGAAAATCAAGTATCTTATATTAGCCATTGATTCCCCTCCAAATGCGGATAGAAGAGCGTCTTTCGTCATAGGTCTAGGTAACGGCATATTGACCACCCATTCAATAAAACTTAGATGCGGGAGATTAAATAGTTGACATCTATTAAATATAGTCTTACTAGGGAGTATTCACTACTCTGGATATCCATCCTCTCTCCATCCCCTAGTTTTATAATACATCTTAACCATTTCTTCGACTTCTTGCCTTGATATCCTTTTTTCTCCATTCTTCGCCAGCTTAACCGGTTCTTCGAAATATCTATCACTCAATATATCCATGTTTGGATTGAGACCCTGTCTAATATTGAATTTCCTGATCAGTGTCCTTATGTCTCTGGCTATTTCACGAAGTTCATGTTGACTATATCGGAATCCCGTCAAGCCATATATCATCCTTTCCAGCTTATCCCATGTATAGATAAATCTTGAGAATCTGCATAGAATAAGTGAATCGCTAATTATAAACCTATCTTCCACATCGACTAGAAAAGAAACTTTATCCTCTAAATTATCATACCGCTTTAAAATCCCAGAGATTTCATAGGCATATCCAGTCATTCTTAAATGGTCTGCCCCTCTCGTGCTTATAGAGAATTCCAGGGCCATAGCCTTTAGTACTCTAGGGTCATATCCAGGTGGCGATAGCCCCTTAACATGCATAGCTAGATCCTCGATACCATGTTCTCTGCTAAATGGTAATATACCCTCCGCCATTGAATTACCTATGCCTTCTCTGTAGACAATCTTCTCTATTATCTCCAGGATTCCATCTGGATCATTATAGGATATATCATAATCTAACTTTAGACGCCCCTTCTTTTTTGCAAATATAGCTAAACTTATTATATTTCCTGTATCTATCGTATCTAATCCATATAGGTCGCAGACTTCATTTATCTTGGCTAATGCTGAGTAATCATCGATCATATTTAATCCTCCAAATGCAAATATGGTTTCATATTCAGGGCCTTTAGTCTCCACACCCTTATATTTACCTTCTCTTACACAGGTATATTTTCCACAGCTCATAATACAGTTGAAACATGCAACAATATGGTCATAGTATTTCTCTTTTAGTATCTCTGGATCCAGTTTATCATATATCGTTGTTCCTCCTATAGTATAATATTTACTTGGGAAGAATCCTAATTCTTGCCCATAAGCCAGGGTTATTGGAGTTCCATATGTTCTGTAATTCTTTGCTCCTGTCCCTATCGGATCCTTAGATACCATCGTTAACACTTCTTTTACAAGGGTTGACACCACATCTGAATCATAGACATCCACTTTACGCTCACCAGCTTTCACAGCTATAGCCTTCAACTTCTTACTACCCATAACGGCACCTGCACCCGTTCTTCCAGCCTTACTCTCCCTAACTTTGGGACCATGATTATGTGAGACATTTGCATATCTAACTAAGTTTTCACCTGCGGGACCTATCACAGCCACCGAAGCGGAGTTATCCCCTATATCCTCTTTGATGCGATCCTCACTCTCATGAGTGGATAAACCCCACACTTCAGAAGCATCACGAATTTCGGCATCTCCATCATGTATATAGATATAGACGGGTTTACTAGCCCTGCCCCTTATAATTATTGCATCTACCCCTGCCCATTTCATCTCCGCCATTATATTGCCGCCCATATAACTCTCGCCGAAAATCATGGTTACAGGTGATTTGAAGAAGAAACCTATCTTAGCTGCTATAGGTATTTTTGTTCCGCTCGCAGGGCCTACAGCTATGATAAGAATGTTTTCTGGAGATAATGGATCTATATTATCGAGGTTGTCATATAGATATTTTGCCGCAAAGCCCTTTCCGCCGATATATTTCTTCAGAATTTTCATGGGCGTATCTTCCACAATAACCTTCTCTCTTGATAAGTCTATTTTTATTATTTTACCTCCATAACCATTGGGCATTTGGCATCAACACCGTAGATTCATGTACAATCTAATGATGGAACGAATTGGTTAAAAAATTGTATCTTAGAAAGTTTTATCAATCATATATTGATAAATTGATTTTTTATTCCTCTAGTATCTTGATGTCTCGTGCGGGGTGTATCTCGCTCCAGGAGCCGTGGTCTGTATCAACAGTCCAGGTACCCGTGATCTCTACATAGGCTCCAATAGGGGGAGGTGAAACATAATCTTGATCTGCCGGGACTATCTCGATATGAATCCTTCCTTTTCGTAGGATTATTGAGCCTATACTCAGCATATAACTATATTCTGGGTCTAGTTCAAGGTCGAAATATATGTCTCCATCCTCGGCTTTTGAGTAGTGTGTAGCTACATATCCTCTAACTGTAACTTGATTTTCCATTATCCTCAGCCTTTCGATACTCCAGACATCTCTATCCAATGCTTCATAACTATAGATACCATCGCCCATAGTAGTTAATCTATTATGAAATGGATACGTGGATGCATATAGATTGTAGTAGAATGAAGGTAGGGAAAGATAGACTAATAGCAAGGTTATTAGTATAAGAGAAAGAGATATGCCCCTACTTATTTTCTCGATAGATATTTCTGTATAGAGAATGGCTATTAGTAGAATGCTCCATATAAATGTATATAACGATATAAAGTATGCAGCTGAAAAATAGAATAATAACATGATTGCTATGGCTGCAGCGGTATACATGTATCGTCCTTTAAGGAAATGTCTGTGGGCAATATAGACAAATGGGATATATGTCAAGGAATATATATCTAATCCCACCTCTATCGCATCATGGCCGAAATATGATAATCCAATGGTATAGGCAATGATTGTATCTAGAGCCACGACCGTAAGCATCATTTCATAAGGCTTCGATAATTTTCCCTTGATATAAGCGTAACTCAATATTGCTACAAGGATAGACCTAGCTATTAAAGAAACTATAGCTATCTCTGTAAAAGCGGATCTGGAAATTATGAGAATTAGACTGGCTATTAAGTGGGCGCTGAAGAAGAGTAGAACGCCTCTCCATGGTTTAAAGAAGATGAGGCTGATCATCATGGCAGGAATTATTAAGCCGTATCCCACAATAAAGTTGGGTGCATTGATCATCGTAGATGACATAAATATTAATAAGAAGAGTACTAGTATAGTCGCCTTATTATCAGAAATAAATTTTGGTGGTTCAAGATTATTCCTGATATTCATATCCAAATAATAATAGATATAGGAGATATATAGCATTTACACTCTACAATTAATTACTGTATTGAGATCCATTTTCTCTTATAGCTAACTTTAAAAGAAACTATTCGCAATTTTATTTTTAATGAAAGTAATTTCAAGGGCGCCGGGTAAATTAATATTATTTGGGGAACACTTCGTCGTATATGATAAGACGGCAATTGTTATGGCAATTGATAGATACGTATATTCTACCATTTCATTAAGGAAAGATAAAGATATACATATAAATTCGGAGACTCTAGGGGTTGAAGGTGTCTTTTCCAACGGTAAATACCGACCTAGAAAGGGGGGTATGGAAGGTAAAGAAAAGCTCCAGCCTCTAATGAAATGTATAAATGCTGTGCTAGCAATTTATGGAAAGCGTGTAGGCTTAAATATCCAAATTTCATCTGACATTCCAGTCGCAGCAGGTTTAGGTTCTTCTGCAGCCACAGCAGTATCTCTAGCTGCAGGTCTATCAGAGCTATTAGAGCTTGGACTTAGTAAGGAGGTGATCAATAGATTGGCTTATGAATCAGAGGTTATGATACACTATACTCCCAGTGGCGTTGATAACACCATTTCGACATACGGCGGATTATTAAGGTATAACAAAGGATGGAAAAATAAAATTAGAAGATTAAGGATAAAGTATGATATTCCTCTTCTAATAGCGGATACTGGTAGACCTAGGAATACAGGTGTCCAAGTGAGTATCGTAAGATCAATATACAATAATTTCCCAAAGCTGTTTTTAGAGATTCTACGTGTATATGATAAGATATATAGAAATGCTATTAATGCCATCAAAAAGAGAGATTTGAAGGAACTCGGATTGCTAATGAATATCAATCAAGGTCTTCTCTCGGCTGTTGGAGTGTCATCGATAGAACTAGACATCCTAGTGAATATAGCCTTAGATCGAGGTGCCTATGGAGCTAAATTGACAGGCGCAGGTGGAGGAGGATGTATGATAACATTGGTAGATAAGGATAGGGCTCATGATCTCGAAAAGAGCATATCTAAATATTGTAAGGAAGTTCTATTTGTTTCGACCGATAATAAGGGTGTTACGGCCAAAATTGTCAAGTAAAGAATAAATCCATTGTTTATGGCGGGCCTCCACTGTCACGGCCCAATTCATCCTCCCCCCGTAGAGTCCCTGGGCAGTTTGCCTGTCATCGGCCCATAGAAATCTACCAATTTAATCAATAAAAATATTTAGGGGGTATATCTGAAAGGATGCCTACTATACCTATATAGCTCTTCCAATTCTTCGATACATGGTCTATTCTCAATAGCCCGAATCAAAGCGTTTAACATAGCTTTATAATTATTTATCTCGATCCTCCGTCGATTAGTTGCCTCTGGATGCACAAAAACATGTGCAATTATACATAGCTTATCCTTTAACTTATGAGGTATATATCCATCCTCGACACACTCCAGTATAGCCCTTGCTATCCCCCTAGAAGCATATTTATAAATCAAATTATGGTGTACCTCATTCACTACACGTACAGTAGGGATCAATATAGTAATGGGCTCAACATCCATTCCTTCATATTTTACCACTTGAGGTTCATGACCGGCAAGTTTTTCATTCAATGCTTTATCAAATGCGGCGCCAACGGGACCATTCCTATAACCTATAATTAGATCTATATGAGCCAAGTCGACAGTACCCGGTGACGTAAAGGATTCGCCAACTTTGATTTCAAAAGATGATAATGTCGGTGGTGTATAGCTAATTGCTGGATATTCATGGTCAAACTCTGCTCCATCGGAGACAATCTTTATTTTTTTCTTCGCAATTTTTCCTAACTTGAATAGATGGTGTCTTAACAAGTCCTCATCCTCATATCTATATCTTCCGCCTCGAATCAGAGGTATCCTACTTCCCCCTGCGTCTATGCCAATCATATTCAATGCAGATTTGACGGCGACGGGTCCCCCCTTAACTATTAATCTAACTATTGTCTGGATTCTTCTTTGAAGTTCTAAGGCCATATCGACTTTACCTGCAACTATACTTGAGTATATATTGACCCATATGTCCGGTAGGATATTAGCTGATGCTAATATTACTCCATCAGCTCCGGATAATAGTGCTGAGGTAGCTATCTCATCATGTCCACATAAAATATAGAATTTATCCTTCAGTTTTTCGATGAGAGTCATAAAATAAGGCATATTACCGCTACTATCCTTTATACCTACAATATTTCTATGGTCAGCTAAGGCCTCAACAACCCACCAAGGCAACTCTACCCCCGTCACTTGAGGGATATTATATAATATCACCGGTATATCTACATTATTTGCAATAGCTATATAGTGATCATGTAGCTCCTTATCAATTGTCTTTATATAATATGGAGAGACCACAAGAAGCGCGTCAGACCCAATATCCGCTGCAAATCTACTCAATTCTAAAGTGGAATGTGTATCGGCGGAACCTGTACCTGCAATCACAGGATATTTTCCATCTGAATATTCAACTACAAATTTAATTAGATTCTTACGCTCAATATCAGATAAATATATAAATTCACCTGTTGTGCCAGCGACGACTAGCCCTGAGCATCCATGTCTCATAACATAATCTATTACATCACCGAGTTTTTCGAAGTCTATCTCTCCTTTCTCATTAAAGCATGTAACTATAGCTGGATATACCCCCTTAAGTATAACCCTGCTACCCATAATTATCCACCCCTCCCGAAAACCATATTTATCGCCATGTTCATCGCGTCTAGGGTATTTGAGTATATTTCATCTCGATCTATTGCATTGGGATCTACCGCAACTAATGCTAATATAATATATTTATCTGACTCTGCCTTATCGAGGGAAGCTATGGTATAGGAAGTAACTGCATCAGCAACAGCTGATTGAACGACTCCATGAATGATACTTGCCTGGCGCAGATTCCGTATCTTATAATAGGGAATAATTAAAGTAGGGGGACGCGTCATTAATCCAGGTTCATGCACCGCTACTACAGCTTCATATCCACTTTTTAGTAATGAGTATATCTCTGCCCACTTATATCCTAGTACCCCTCCAATAGTGCCTACGACGAGGGCTATCGAAACATTATTGATGCCTTTCCCTTTAGATCCATAACCTACACTTATATCACCTTGTTTCAGCGGAACCCCAAGTTCCTCTAGCCTTAAGATAAGCTCATTTCTACCTATCTCCCTATGCCGAGCCACTTTATCTTCGATAATACCTAACCTCTTAAGCTCAAGAAGTATCTCTTCATAAGACTCAAGAGACAAAGAACCACCGATCTTCAACGGCAATCTACTCAACCCTACATTCAAACCGATTTCCTCAAGGCATGCTTTTATAGCGATAAGCCCCCCATTAGACCTAATTAATCTTAATAACCGAGATATCTTATGATGAAGTTCCATAGCCATACTAAATCTTTTCTTCCTAACATTCTTATAGAGCTCGACCCATATCTCTGGAATTAGATTGGCTGTCCCCAGTATAGCTCCATCTGCACCTATCATAAGTGCAGGATATACCATTTCATCATAACCGCATAATATACTTATCCTATTGCCTACATGATTAATCAATTCGTTGAGATAAGGTAGATTTCCACTACTATCCTTAATACCGATAATATTACTCCGCTCACATAAGTCCTCAACTATTTTCCTGTCTATATACATGCCTGTGCACTGGGGTATATTATATAGGATTATGGGCAATTCGCATTCATCGGCTATTTTCGAATAAAAATAGTATAATTCTTTTTCAGACAATTTGAAGTAATATGATGATGCTATTAGCAAAGCATCAACACCCAAATCTCTGGCATATAATATTTTATCCTTAAGTGTGTCGTATCCCGCCTCAATTATTCCGGCGATTACTTTAGAATGGTTTGAAATTTCGTCCGTAACTGTCTCTAGGACTTTACACCACTCCTCGAAGGATAAGTATATGGATTCACCTGTTGTACCGCATGCTACTACGCCATTTACCCCTCTATCAACGACATATCTAGTTAATTCTCTTAATACTTCGATGTTTATTTCATTATCGTCAAAAGGAGTAACAATAGCTGGATATATTCCGTGTAGAGACTTGATCATGATCCCCCCACAAATAAGTAGAGGAGTAATAGTAAAAATTATAATCCATGTTTTTTATATAAGGGATTTAAGGCGTTAAGAGAATATCTAGTGAAAGCATTACTAATAGTCCTATAATCAACCCATAGGATGATGTACGTTGATGCCCTAATCTATGCGTCTCAGGGACAATCTCGTCAGATATAACGAATATCATAGCTCCAGCCGCAAAACCCATTGCATAAGGTAACAATCTCGCCATTATTGCTACTAAGGCAGCCCCTATGAATGCAAGGGGTATCTCAACAAAACCAGATATGTTACCTACCATAAATGACCTGAGTCTTGTATATCTTCCTGTTGCGAGTAGAGAGAAGCCTATCGCTAAGCCCTCAGGTATATTCTGTAATCCTATCCCCATCATCAGTGCCACGGCATTCGATATATATTCCCCGCCGGCTCCAAATCCCACACCTACAGCTAGTCCCTCCGGCATATTATGAATGGTAACTGCAATTGCGAATAGCCATATAGCTTTCATTCTCGAGGATATTAGGGAGTCCTTCCCAATCAAGAAGTGAAGGTGGGGTATGAACATGTCTGATAAACTTACAGTTATGGCTCCAATTATAATTCCTATAACTACAGGGATTAAACCTCCAATTTCTATGCCGGGTAGAATAAGACTTGTAAAGCTGGCTGCCAACATTACCCCGGCTGAGAAACCTAATCCTATATTTATAGATCTCTGGGAGGGCGCCTTAAGGAACAATATGGGTAGAGTTCCAAGGGAGTTTAGTAAGGCCGTGATTAACCCACCTAATAATCCTAGTAGCAATATGTTTCCAAGCGATAAATTAATGAGTAGATTAGTTATAGCCTCTAACAAATATTCCACCTCTACTGGATGCCGTACATGTTATTTGCTAGGTATGTGTAGAAAAAGATTCATAAATTTAGATTAGCTGAATAGCCATATAAATATTGGTATTATATTGATTAAGACATATTTCATGTTATGATCTGGCTTTCCATAAAGATTTAACTTGAATCTTTTTAAGTTATATCCTTAAAATAATGTGTTGTCAAAGAATAGATGGTATGTATAAATAGATATGAAATCATAGATGTGATATAGTTAATAAGATTGACTAGAGGTGTAAAATGCCAATGGCCAATAAGCCCCATGGAGGCAAATTAGTGGATAGAACATTAGACGGGAGGATCAGAGATATCCTGATACAGGAGGCATGGGAGATGAGTAGAGTTAATGTTGGAGCCGATTTAGCCAAGGATATAGAGAATATTGCTGTCGGTGTATTTAGTCCGTTGGAGGGATTTATGGTTTATGAGGATTATATATCTGTACTTAAATCTATGAGGTTGGCTAATGAATTACCCTGGACGATACCCATTGTATTAGATGTCAACAGCAGAGATATCGATTTCAAAGAGGGCGATGATATAGCTATATTCTACATGGATAAGCCTCTAGCTATAATGAGAGTGGAGGAGATTTATTCTTATGATAAAGAACAATATGCCCAGAATGTCTATAAAACATTGGATCGGGAGCATCCCGGTGTACGTAGAGTTTATGGAATGGGGGATAAATTGATAGGGGGGAGAATAGATTTACTAGAGTTTCCTGAGACCAAGTTTTCACAATATAAACTCTATCCAAAAGAGACTCATTTCTTATTTGATGCAAGGGGATGGAAAACAATAGTGGGATTTCAAACGAGGAATGTGCCGCATATAGGTCACGAATATATCCAGAAGACCGCATTGACATTCTTTGATGGATTATTTATTAATCCCCTTATAGGTAAAAAGAAAAAAGGAGATTTTACTGACGATGCCATATTAGGAGCATACAAAGTATTATTATCGAAATATTTTCCTAAAGATAATACTGTACTCGCTATCCTTGAGACATGGATGAGATATGCAGGCCCTCGAGAAGCCATTTTCCATGCAATTCTCAGGAAAAACTATGGGTGTACACACTTTATTGTAGGCCGAGATCATGCTGGGGTAGGAAATTATTATGGTCCATATGAGGCCCATGACATATTCCATGAATTTCCTGATCTAGGTATAACACCATTATTCTTCAAGACATTCTATTACTGCAATATATGTGAGAATATAGTCAATGATAGAATATGTCCACATCCAAAGACTGAGCATTTATACTTTAGTGGAACGATGATTAGAGAACTTTTTGTGAGGGGTGAGCTTCCCTCGGAAAAGATTATGAGGAGAGAAGTGGCTGAGTATCTAATGAACCTTAGATATAAATTTGTGGAGTGATTGATTTGAAGAGGCTCTTCGTATTTGGTCTAGACGCAGCGGCACCCGAACTTGTATTCGGAAGGTTTAAAGACTATTTACCGAATCTCACTAAATTGAGGGAAAAGGGAGTATACGGGAGGATGAGGAGCTGTGATCCCCCGATAACTATACCTGCATGGATGGTCATGATGACAGGTAAGACACCTGGTGAATTAGGATTATATGGATTTAGACATCGAAAAGGAAATTCATATGATGAAATCACTATACCCTCATCGCGAAGCATCAAATCTAGGAAGATATGGGATATTCTGGGAGCCCGTAACTATAAAAGTTTTGTCATGGGTGTACCACCTACTTATCCTCCGCAGAATATAGATGGATGGATGATATCCTGTTTCTTAACACCCGACTCCAAATCTAATTATACTTATCCGGAAGATCTAAAGGTGGAAGTCGAGAATCTAGTCGGAGAGTTCATATTTGACGTTCCCTTTAGAAAGGAAGATCGACAGGGCGTATTGAGGGAGATCTATGAAATGACTAAGAAACATATGGATGTAGCCGAACATATGCTTCTGACAAAGCCATGGAACTTCTTTATGTATATGGAAATAGGGCTGGATAGAATTCAACATGCGTTTTGGAAGTATTTTGATGAGTCTCATCATCTATACACACCGGATACTGAATTCTCGGATGCCATAAGAGACTATTATAGATATCTCGATGGTTGGCTAGGTGAGATTATAGGGAGAATGGATAAGGATACAGGCTACCTTATAGTCTCTGACCATGGGGCTAAAAAGATGAAGGGAGCGTTTGTGATTAACCAATGGCTCGAGGAGAAGGGGCTGCTTAAGTTTAAGGGTGATATTAAGATGGGGAGTAGAATAGACTCATCACTTATTGATTGGCGTGAGACTGTTGCATGGGGATGGGGCGGGTATTATGCAAGAATCTTTTTAAATATTGAAGGACGGGAGGAACAAGGCATAGTAAATAGAGATGAATATAATAAATTGAGGAATAAGATATCTAACCTTATATCTGGCATTAAGGGACCAAACGGCGAAGAATGGAGGAACCATATCTTTAGACCCGAAGAATTATACCCTAGAGTAATGGGTAACCCCCCTGACTTAATCGTCTATTTTGACGATTTATATTGGCGTTCAGCTGGAACAGTCGGCTATGACACCCTGTATTTACCAGAAAACGATACAGGACCCGATGATGCAGTCCATGATTATGATGGTATTTATATATATTATGACCCCGGGAACCCATCACACGGAGAATATAAAGATATATCTATATATGACATCAAACCTTTGATACTAGACTATTTTGAGATAGATGAGTAAGCGGGAGGTGGATATAGGCAAAATGGGATTTGTGTTATGGCTTACGGGACTGCCATGTTCAGGTAAAACAACTATAGCTAGAATCCTAGAAAGATGGTTTAGAGAAAAGGGATATAAGGTAGAAGTCCTAGATGGCGACGAGTTAAGGAGGAATCTAGATCCTGAACTTGGCTTCTCTAGGGAAGATAGAGCTGTTCATATCAGGCGCGTTGCATACGTAGCCAAATTGCTAAGTAGAAATGATGTTATTACAATAGTCTCATTGGTTTCTCCATATATAGAGGTGAGACGTAAAGCGAGGGAAATAGTTGGAGAGAATTTTGTCGAGGTTTATGTAAAGGTGTCTCTGGATACAGCTATAAAAAGGGATGTTAAAGGAATGTATAAAAGAGCCTTAGCGGGTGAAATAAAAAATTTCACGGGAATCGGTGATAAGTATGAACCGCCAGAAGATCCTGAAGTTATGGTTGACACCGACGTAGAAACCCCCGAAGAATCTGCCTCAAAAATATATAATTATCTGTTGAAGAGGGGGTTAATTAGAGATTAACATAGGCCTTAAATAGCATCAAACTATTTATATATCCTTCTTATCAATATAATTAATTATCCAAGAGGGTGGATTATTATGGAGAAGGTGTCGATCAATATATCGAAAGAGGTTTATGAGCTTCTCAAGAAAGAGGTTGAGCGTAGCGAGGGAGAATTCAAAAGCATCGAAGAATTGGCTGAATTTATATTAAAAGAGGCCCTTAGAGAAGAGGAAGAAACTGTTTATACACCGGAAGAAGAGGAGAAGATCAAGGATAGGCTACGTAGCCTTGGATACCTATAAGCATGAAAAATACATACAATTATGCTAAAAAAATACTTATTTTATTTTTTAAATACTCTATTTTGAGCTGAGGCTTATGGCTAGATTTATAAAATTTTATAACGAAGTTGATAAAAATGACTTACCGCTCATAGGAAGCAAAAACTATAATCTAGGATATATGATTAAACATGGTATTCCTGTGCCACCTGGATTCGCGATAACTGCAGATGCATTTAACTATTTCATTGAGAAGGCAGGGCTAAAAGAAGATATACTAAGAATACTAAGGACTGTGGATTATAATGATCCAGATGATTTGGCTAAGAAAAGTAGTTTGATAAGAGAGATAATCGAGTCTAAAGAACTTCCTCAGGATTTATCCCAGGAGATTGTGGAAGCATATAGAGAGTTAGGGAAACGAGCAGGATGGGATAGCCCCTATGTTGCGGCGAGAAGTAGTAGTACATTTGAAGATATAGCCACAGCGAGCTTCGCTGGACAGCACGAAACATATCTATATGTACGAGGGGAAACTGAGCTACTCCATTATGTTAAAAAATGCTTTAGTAGCCTTTATACACCTAGAGCAATCTTCTATAAACATCAAGTCGGGGTTCCAATAGAAAAGGAGTCTATTAGTGTAGGGGTACAGATTATGATAGATTCCATGGCGTCAGGCGTAATGTTTACAATTGACCCTGTATCTGGCGACAGAAACCTGATCGTTATCGAAGCCGCATGGGGAGTTGGAGAAGCGATAGCTCAAGGTAGAGTGACTCCTGATAGATATGTAGTAAGGAAAGATACACTAGAGATCATAGAGAAGAATATTTCACGGAAGGAGATCAAGATGGTTAGGAACCCTGAGAGGGGAGGAGAACTAATAACTATAAGATTAGATGGAGTAGAGGCTAATACTCCTTGTCTGACAGAAAACCAGATAATTACCCTCGCAAAACTTGGATTAAAGATAGAGGAGATCTATGATGATACGCCCCAAGATATTGAGTGGGCCCTTCACTCTCGAAATAATAGATTATATATAGTGCAATCTAGACCTGAGACTGTCTGGAGTCAAAAGAAACAAACAGTGGAGAGTGAGGTAATTACCAAGGAACCACTAATCATATTGAGAGGCTTAGGCGCATCACCTGGTATAGCGATAGGTAAGGTGAGGGTAATTCTGGACGTCTCAAAGCTAGGGGAGTTCCAGGAGGGTGAAATACTAGTTACAGAAATGACTACGCCCGACTGGGTTCCAGCTATGAAAAAGGCGGCTGCAATTATTACCGATGGCGGCGGTATGACAGCTCATGCCGCGATAGTCTCTAGGGAGTTGGGGATTCCATGTATTGTAGGTACTAAAGAGGCTACAAAAAGATTAAAGACAGGTATGCTTATTACTGTAGACGGATCTAAAGGCCTTATATATAGGGGTAAAGTCGAGGTAGAAGCTATAGAGGAGAAGGCTCCTAGAGCCGTCCTCGTTGAAGCACCGGTTACAGCAACTAAGATATATATGAATCTGGGTGTACCGACAAAAATAGATGAATATAAGCATCTACCGTTTGATGGAATCGGGTTAATGCGGATAGAGTTTATTATCGCTGAGTGGGTTAAGAAGCATCCATTGGCACTTATAGACGAAGGTAGAGAAGAATTCTTTATCGATAAATTGGCGGAGGGAATCGCCACCGTGGCTAGAGAGATTTATCCAAGACCCATAATAGTTAGACTTAGTGATTTCAAGACTAATGAGTACGCCAAGCTAGAGGGTGGAGAGAGATATGAAGGTAGCTTTATCGAGAATAATCCAATGCTGGGGTTTAGAGGAGCAAGCAGATATATCTCTAAGCATTATGAACCGGCATTCAGACTAGAGCTCAGAGCTATAAAGAAATGTAGAGATGAATGGGGCCTAAAGAATGTCTGGATAATGTTGCCCTTCGTAAGAACTACATGGGAAGTCGAGAGGGTTCTCAGAATAATGGAGGAAGAGGGTCTTAAACGCGGCCGAGACCTCAAGGTATGGCTCATGGCAGAAGTACCTAGCAACGTATTACTAGCAGATGAATTCGCAAAGCTGTGTGATGGATTTAGCATAGGGAGTAATGATTTGACGAGTCTGATTATGGGGGCGGATAGAGATAGTGGTGTATTAGGTGAATTAGGCTATTTCGATGAGAGAGATCCGGCGGTCTTGAGGGCAATCAAACATCTAATAAAAACTGCTCATCAACATGGGATAACAATATCAATCTGTGGACAGGCTCCCAGTGTATACCCAGAATTTACGGAATACCTAGTCCGTTGGGGCATAGATAGTATAAGTGTGAATCCAGATGCTGTCGTATCGACAAGAAAATTAGTTGCATCGGTCGAGAAGAAAATAATGTTGGAGGGGCTCCGTAAACAGAATAGTGACGATTAATCACAATAAGGTCCTAGGTATGTGTGATTTCAGGCATCTCTCTGCCCTTCATTTCTCTACCTACTAATGCAACTAATCCTCCTATTATATGGATCACTGCAAAGAAAATGAATACGGAGACCCATTTCTCAACGCCTCCAAGTAAAGGTACAATCATCGGTCCGAGAATACCTCCAACTCTTCCCCATGAACCAGCCCAACTGGTACCTGTACCTCGGATATGGGTGGGATATTGCTCAGGCGTATACGTATATATTGCTGCCCACGCTCCTAGGTCAAAGAAGGAAAGAACTACTCCCCATAGAATAAATGTCGCTACACTGGTGGAGAAGGCATAAAAGAATGACGCTATCCCTGTCATTATAAGATATATAGAGAGAATCGGTTTACGCCCTATCTTATCTATAAGGAGGACTGAGCTGTAGTACCCTGGTATTTGGGCTAAAGTAACAATAAAAAGATAGAGAAAGAAGTTTTCTTTTATAAATAACCCTATCTCATATGTCTGGCCTGCCACCAATGCTGGAAGCCAAATAAATATTCCGTAATACCCCATGGTTATTATAAACCACATTACCCAGAGCGGTAGTGTTATTTTCCAGCCTCCTTCGCTAATTAATAGAGATAATTGTCTATATAACCCGATCTTTTCACTTGAGATTTCAACTAATGGGGCATCATATTTTTCAGCTAACTCGATAGCCCTATCCCTTTTACCTATCTTAATTAGATACCTTTGGGATTCAGGCATGATTACTAGCGATAAGGAAAATAATATGGCTATCAACCCGGCTGCAATCATATATCCTCGCCAACCCGTAAAGGGTAAGAATGCCCAAGCCATTAGTAGGGCTATTAACCAGCCATATGCCCAGAAACTCTCAAGCAGACTTATATTTCGTCCTCTAACCTCTTTACCGGAGTATTCCGATACTAAAGCAGCTATTATCGGTAATGAACCCCCTACACCTACTCCGACTAATATCCTATATCCTATCAGAACTAATACTGTGGGTGAAAATCCTCCTAACAATGTGGATGCTACATGTATGATTGTAAAAGTGATTATTGTTTTCCTACGTCCGAATTGGTCGGCAATGGGACCAGAGATTAACGCTCCGATAAGCATACCTATATTGGTTGCAGCTGCCAGCCAGAATATCAGTGAATTTGGTGGTGACTCCGTAATGATAATAGGCTTTAGGCTAAAACTTATTACTCCTACATTCTGAGAGATAGCCATCCATAAGAATCCACCTAATATAACGAGGAGAATTTGTTTCTTCATTTAGAGCCCCATATAATTATGGATATAATATGTATATTATATAACTTTATAAATAATTTATAACTCATCGTATCTAGCTGTTTCCACAAGATATTGGCCCCCATCCACGATTATAACTTGCCCGGTTATTGCACTAGACTCGGGATCTGCGAGAAAAAGCACAGCTCTAGCAACTTCCCATGGTTCTATAAGTCTACCTATCAAAGTATGCTTCTTAGCCCATTTAGAGGCTAGTTCCTCGATATCCTCTTGATACCCAAAAAACTGCTTTGCCATCTTGAAGATGCTCATTCCCATATCAGTTCTAGTCAGTCCTGCTGCCACTGCATTGACAGTTATATTATTTTGGTATACCTCGGCGGCCAAGGTTTTTGTCAACGCTATTAAACCCGCCTTGGCTGCACTATAATGAGCCAGAAATTTCATCCCATGTATACCGGCTATGGATGTTACATTAATTATCCTACCCCAGTTTTTCTCCATCATTAGGGGAATAGCGTATTTTGAACAGAGGAAAGCGGTCTTGAGGTTAAAGTCCATTATTTTATTCCATAGAGATTCCTCCATAAATACCGCGGGAGACGCTATCCCTAAACCCGCGTTATTCACAAGAATATCTAGGCCACCAAATGCATCTTTGATCTCCCCGAATATTCCCTTAACATTCTCCTCTTTTGATAGGTCGCCGCCTACCACCAGCGTCTCAACATTATATTCCTTTGCCATTCTTTCTGTTTCGAGAGCTTTCTCCCTCCTCTTCCTATAATTTATTATGACATTACCCCCCTCTTCAGCAAATTTTATGGCTATAGCTCTCCCAATTCCACGGCTAGATCCTGTTACGAGAATAGTTTTATTCTTGAACCGCCTCAATTTTTTCACCTACTTATAAATATAATTATTAAATTAGTTTAATAATTCAATTTTTGAATCAAAATGTCTATTAATCTAAAAAATGATTTGGAATTGATAACAAGAACAGTCAGCGATTCTCGGATAAGTATAATTAGGTATAGAGGAAAACTTTATAATTATATTATTAATCCAATATCAACCGGGTTATCAAGCATTTCTCCAGATATTCTTCGAAGTATAACTCGTCTAATACTATCCAATATAGATGATTTTGATATAGATTACATCTTGACCTTTGAGGCGATGGGAATCCATATAGCCACAGCTCTCTCATTAGAGTTAGATGTCCCAGTAGTATTAGCTAAGAAAAAGGACTATACAGGAAATATGGTTCCGATAATTCGGGGAGAAATGGCTGAAGCTTTATATCTTGATCCTGAGATAGCTGAGTCTAGAATATTGATTGTGGATTCTATAATTGCTAACGGTTCAACCATAACTGGCGCGATTAAGGCACTAGAAAGCATGGGTTGTAAGATAATTGATATAATCGTTGTTATTGAAAGAGTCGATAAGAATGGAGCTAAGAGGGTTGAGGCTGAAACAGGCTATAAAGTAAAGTCTCTCGTTAAGGTAGCTGTATCATCAGATAATGTAGAAATTATCAGATAATAGAACTGTGAATTTGTTATTGGAGAATTCGCAATACGAGTTCTTTATAACCCATTTTTGGGTCTAGATTAAGGTTACATCTAATATTTTAGGGGTTAATTGGGCCTATGGATAATAGCCTTTTTATAAAAGTTTGTATATATTCATATATTAATATGGTGAGAAAAATGGCAGTAAGAAGAGGAGTATCCAGAAATACTATGATTATAGCTGTTGCTGTTCTTGTAATTATTGTTCTAGGGACTGCTATGTTTCTACTGAGACCCGGGGAAAAACCGCCCACCGAACAACCACCGACAGGACCGGTCTATGCCGATACCATAATAATAGGTACTACAGATAGAGTTTCAGATCTAGACCCAGCAAATGCCTACGACTTCTTTACATGGGAAGTCCTTACAAATATAGGTGAAGGACCATTCGTATATGAACCCGGCACAATTGAACTTAAGCCCGGTATAATCGAAAGTTATGAGATTCAGGAGGGGGGGAAGGTATATATCCTCAAACTAAGGCAGGATGTCAAGTTTGCAGACGGAACACCTCTTACAGCTGAAATCCTGAAGTACTCTATAGATAGAGTTGCAAATATAGAGGGAGATCCCTCATGGTTCGTTTTAGACTTTGTAGAGAGCACGGAAGTAATAGACGATTATACTCTAAAAATAACTCTATTTAATCCTGTCTCATTCTATCCAGCTGTATTAGCTGTGCCTACCTACTTCCCCGTTAATCCAGACGCATATCCATTTGACGAGATAACTCCAGATAATACAGCGGGAAGTGTAGGTCACTATAAAATTACTACATGGGTTAGGGACCAGCAACTAGTTCTCGAGGCAAACGAGAATTATTATGGAGATCCACCTAAGACTCCAAGGATAATAGTAAAGTTTTATAGCGATTCAACTGCATTGAGATTGGCTCTAGAGAGCGGGGAAATAGATATAGCGTGGAGAACATTAGATCCTACAGATATACAGAGCCTCCAAAATAGGGAGGATATAAATGTAATTGAAGCCGCCGGTGCATATATTAGATACATAGTATTTAATACTAATATACCGCCGATGGATAATCCATTGGTACGGCAAGCCTTGGCAGCTGCGGTAGATAGAGGTGCTATAGCAGAGACGGTATTCTTCGGCACCGTGGAGCCATTGTATAGTCTAGTACCCAATGGCATGTGGTCTCATATAGATGCATTTAAGGATGCGTATGGAGATGCCAATCTAGAATTGGCTAGGGACCTATTGAGGCAGGCAGGCTATTCTGAGGATAATAAATTGAAGGTCGAGCTATGGTATACACCCGCCCACTATGGTACCACAGAAGCTGATGTTGCGGCCCTAGTTAAAGCTGCATGGGAAGCCACGGGCCTAGTCGAGGTAACGGTAAAATCGGCAGAATGGAGTACATATCTAGAGTACACAAGAAAGGGTCAGCTAATGATTACCCTTTATGGGTGGTATCCAGATTATCTAGACCCCGATAACTATCTATATCCATTCCTTCACACAGGCTCCAATAGATGGCTTGGTAATCCATATAGTGACACAGAAATGGATAATTGGCTGGATGAAGCACAAGTAGCTACAGATCAGGCAACCCGTGAAGCTTTATATCAACAAGTGCAGCAGAAGTTAGCCGAGGATGCGCCTATTGTACCTATATTCCAAGGTAAGTTATATATCGCTACAAATAAGAATGTCAAGGGAGTCGTGCTTGATCAGATGATGCTGCTTAGATACTGGCTAATATATAAGGAGCTTGAAAATGTTAATCCAGTGAATGTATCATTGATGACAAATATTTTCTTGGTGATTGCGACTGCACAAATATTTATAGCTACATCCGTTGCCAAGGCAAGCGTTCTAAAAAGGAGAATCAACTAATTTTTTATTTTTACCCTCCTCTTTTTTTATGAGGCTGATGAAATGTGGTCTCGATAAAGGCTTATATAGCCACCCGAGCATTACTTACAATCCCCATGGTACTTATTTTATTAACATTTGTATTTGTCATTATGCGAATTTTACCGGGTAACCCTGTCTTGGCCCTTATTGGTATGAAGGCCTCTGAAGAAACAATCAAGAGTTTGATGGAGCAACTTGGTTTGAATAAACCCTTATGGCAACAATATTTCGAGTACATATATAATCTGCTGAGGGGAGATTTGGGACGGTCGATGATATGGGGTAGAAGACCTGTTATCAACGAGATTATGAATAGATTCCCGGCTACAATTGAGTTGACAATAGGAGGCTTCATTGTAAGTATTTTACTCGGCTTATTGACAGGAATGATAGCAGGCGTAAAGCCCTATGGAAAAATAGATGCAACTATGAGGATATATAGTATATTCGTCTATACACTATTTATCCCTCTAATTGGCATGATATTCCAATATGTATTTGGAGTATATCTAAGAATACTGCCCGTGGGAGGCAGGATAGATCCCACCCTTCTGCCTCGTCAGATAACTGGGTTATACACTATTGATTCATTATTAACACTTAATTTCCCGGCATTTATAAGCGCGGTAAGATATTTGATATTACCTTCCTTTACATTAGGTCTCGTATTGTCCGGAGTCTACACTAGGCTCGTGAGATCAAGCTTACTAGAAGTATTATCCCAAGATTTTATAAGGGCTTGTAAAGCGAGGGGACTACCAAATAGAATTATATTATTTAGGCATTCTCTAAAGAATGCCTTGATACCTATATTAACTATGATGGGATTACAATTTGCATTATTGCTGGCAGGAGCCGTTCTTACAGAGACCACATTTTCATGGCCTGGTATGGGTACATTTCTCATGGAGCGCATCCAGTATAGAGATTTTACGACTGTTCAAGGCACCATCGTATTCTATGCTTTGTTTGTAGCATTAATCAGTCTATTGGTTGATATAATCTACGCCTATATCGACCCACGAATAAGGTATTAGGTGATACTATGAGGACAACAGACCTTATTCCACGAGAGTTTTGGCGGAAGATCAGGGATGCGGGGATAGATGGTTATATGGTTATAGTAGGCCTAATGATAGTCATAACAGCCGTAATACTAGCTTTATTTGCAGAGTTCATAGCTCCCTACGACCCTATTCAGAGAGTCGGTCCCCCTGTTTCACCGCCCTCTACCCAGTATTTATTAGGTACAGATTCTATAGGAAGGGATGTCCTTAGTAGGCTAATATATGGTACACGTACTATAATGATAGTAATATTAATCTCAACAGTTTTATCTATGTCGGTTGGCATTCCGCTTGGGTTGATATCGGGTTATATCGGTGGTAAGCTGGATAGACTTCTATCCTTGATTATGGATAGTATATATGCTTTCCCTGGCTTAATTCTTGCTATTGCCGTGGCAGCCGTATTAGGCCCCGGAATATATAACACCTCTATATCTCTGGCAGTTGTATATATACCGACATACTTTAGGATGATTAGGGGCCACGTATTATCATTGAGAGAAACCATCTTTGTAGAAGCAGCGAGAGCTATAGGAGCGAAGGATAGAAGGATAATGCTGAAATATATCCTTCCTAATACACTTTTCATCATCACTGTAGTTTTTTCACTCAATGTAGCGGATGCTGTATTGACGGAGGCAGGACTTAGTTTCTTAGGATTAAGCGTTGCATCGCCGACACCAGATTGGGGATTTGACCTGAAAAATGGTCAAAGATATTTCTTATCTGGATACTGGTGGCCCGTAACCTTCCCTGGTATAGCTATTTTCCTACTTGCATTGGGCTTCGGCTTATTGGGTGAAGGCTTAAATACGATACTAGGTAAGGAGGAGATATAGGATGCTAGAAATTAGGAATCTAACTGTGGACTATATGACGAGGAGGGGGAGGATACGGGCAGTAAATGACGTATCCCTAAGTATAATGGATTCCGAGATCGTCGGACTCGTGGGAGAATCTGGAAGCGGCAAAAGCACCTTAGGATATGCTATTCTACGTTTAGTTCCACCTCCAGGTATCATAAAGTCAGGAAGAATATTATTAAATGGAGTTGATCTACTCGGTTTGAGTGAAGATGAAATAAATAGGATTAGAGGGAAAGACATATCCATGGTGCTACAGGACCCTATGACTAGCCTAGACCCGCTTATGAGGGTGGGGGATCAGCTTCTAGAGACGATAGTTGCCCATGAAAATATAGGTAAGGAGGAGGCTAGGGAAAAAGCCGTGAAGTTATTGGAGGCTGTAGGTATAAAGGCAGATAGATTCAACGATTATCCACATCAACTGAGTGGTGGTATGAGGCAGAGGATAATGATAGCAATGGCAATAGCACTCGACCCCAAATTGGTGATAGCCGATGAACCTACAACAGCATTAGATGTAATTGTACAAGACCAAATTGTAGAGTTGTTTAAAGAGCTTAGGAGCAAAATAGGAATGTCATTATTAATTATAAGTCATGACATTTCATTGATTCTAGAGATATCTGACAAAGTAGGTGTGATGTATGGAGGGGAATTAATGGAGTTCTCTCCATCTGATGAGATTATCAGGGAACCATTGAATCCATATACTCAGGAGCTGCTTAAAGCGGTTCCGAATATAGAGCTTGACGACAAAACCCTTAAATTTATCCCTGGAGACCCACCTGACCTACTTAACCCACCGATGGGATGTATGTTCCACCCTAGATGCCCAAGAGCTATGGATATATGCAGGAAGGATAAACCACCTACATTAGTTGTCGATGGAAAGCATGTTAAATGCTGGCTGTATAGCGAGGGATAACGATGATACTAGAAACAAAAGACCTGAAAAAATATTTTCCTGTAACTAAGAGTTTCATCGAGAGGCTATTTACTAGAGAAATGAAGTATGTAAAGGCTATTGATGGAGTATCCATAGACGTCAGGAAGGGAGAGATACTCTCATTAGTGGGAGAATCGGGTTCTGGAAAAACTACACTCGGTAAACTTGTTCTAAGGCTGATTGACCCCACAGATGGTAGAATAATATTCGATGGTAGAGATATTACATATTTGAAAGGCGAGGAATTAAGAAGATTACGTAGACATATGCAGATTATATATCAAGATCCATATGCCTCTTTAAACCCTAGGATGAAGATAGGGGAATCCATTAAAGATCCATTGATTATTCATAATATAGCATCTGATCAAGAAGCATATAAAATGGTTCTCAATATGCTTGAAAAGGTCGGTCTAACTCCATCAGAGCATTTCTATGGATTATATCCAAGGAGCTTGAGCGGAGGACAACGTCAAAGGGTCGCTATAGCAAGGGCTATGATCACCAACCCAAAATTTGTAGTGGCTGATGAGCCTGTTTCAATGATAGATGTTTCACTTAGAGCCTCCATCCTCGACCTTATGTTAAGGTTTAAACATGACCTCCACCTCTCATATTTATTTATTACCCATGACCTGGCGGTATCGAAATATATTTCTGATAGGATAGCTGTTATGTATCTTGCAAAGATAGTTGAGTTAGGGGATGTTTATTCTATATTTAAGAAACCGCTCCATCCATATACTCAAGCCCTAATAAGCGCAATTCCGGTGCCATATCCCCGGAGAGAGAAAAAATTGTCTCTATCAGGCGAGATTCCCTCCGGTATAGACATTCCTCCCGGATGCAGGTTCCACCCTAGATGTCCCTTTAAAATGAATATATGTTCGGAAGAAGAGCCGACACTAAGAAGGATAGAGGAAGGTCATTATGTAGCATGTTTTCTACATCAGTAGTCAGGTAATCAGTATACCATTTATGAATGATATAATTCTATATAATGAGTATTAATGGCTCATAAATTTATTATGATACAAATAATTATTTCTTGGTGTCGAAGTTGGATTTCGAGTATTCTGATGAACAAAGATTGATAGCAGACTTAGCTAGAAGAATAGCTGAGAAATATCCACCTGAATATTGGCGTGAAAAAGATGAAAGACATGAATTTGCTGAAGAATATTGGAGGGATGTAAGCGAGGCTGGTTTCGTCGGCACATTGATACCGGAAGAATATGGCGGCGCGGGAATGGGGATGGAGGAGATGATAGTCGCTATAGAGAATCTTTGTCGATATGGTACGGGTATGGCGGGGGTATGGTATTTAATGTTGACCGGGATATTTGCAGCTCTTCCAATAGCTAGGTATGGGACAAGAGAGCAGAAAGAAAAATATTTGCCTAGAATATCCCGTGGTGAAATTGAGGGCTGTGCAGCTATTACAGAGCCTAACGCCGGAACCAATACCCTTAGAATAGAGACCTATGCTGAAAAGAAAAATGGAGAATATATAATCAACGGTAATAAGGTTTTCATTAGCGGTGTAGATCGCGCTGAGTTAATGGTGCTAGTAACAAGGACGATTCCTTATGATGAGACGCCTAGAAAGACTATGGGGCTAACCCTATTCTTGGTAGAGTTGCCTAATAAATCTGTCAAATGGAGTCCTATTCCTAAGCATGGTATAAACTACTCTCATACATGTGAAGTCAGCATCGATAATCTTAGGCTTAGCGAAGATGATATACTCGGCCCCATCGATGGAGGATGGTATGTTTTGCTAGATATACTTAACCCAGAGAGGATGGGTTTCTCAGCGGGTGCGGTCGGTCTAGCTAAATTAGCTATATCTAAAGCCGTTGAATATTCTAAAGAGAGAAAGGTATTTGCTGATCCGATTGGCAGTTACCAATCCCTACAGCATCCATTGGCAGAGGCATATTCGTCCCTCGAATGCGCTAAGTTAATGGTTCATAAGGCAGCGTGGATATATGATAAGGTCCATAGACCTCCTAGTAACCCTAGAGATCTAAATGAAGTAGTTGGAATGGCTAGACAGTATAAAGAGGTAGGAGATGCAACTAATATGGCTAAAGTAGTAGCCGTTGAGAACGCGATAAAGGCGGTGTATTGGGCGATGCAAATATATGGTGGTTATGGATATGCTAAGGAATTTGATGTTGAAAGATGGTGGAGAGAAATAAACCTTCTTCGATTAGCGCCTGTTACCCAGCAGATGGCCTTGAATTACATTGCCCAACATATCCTGGGTATGCCTAGAAGCTATAGATAGTATAGGAAGGTTATCGATGCCATCAGGCTAGATAGAGAGTATGATTTAGTTTTTATCATAACTTTCTATTGAAAATCATCTATCTTCTGATGCTATAGATTAGAAGTAGTATAGCGATTATCTGCATCAACAGGGTATATATAAATCCAGCGACTAATAAATCATTTTCTATAAAATACCCATATATTAATCCACTCAACAAGAATCCAAAACCATATACTCCATTGAATATGCCGTATGCTGTTCCACGATAATTTATGGGCACCATATCCGATACAGCGGCCTTATAGATAGATTCCTGCATCCCATATACCAATCCAAATATCATACTGCCTATCAATAATGCCTGAATCCCACCGTATAACCCCAATATAGAGGGTAATACCGATAGAATGAAGGGGATAACTAGAATTAGCCTTCCATATTTATCATAGAATAATCCTGATATAGGCGCTGAAGCCGCATCGATAATCTGGACAAATAGATATATTAATACTACCATCCACGCAAGTAAAATAAGGGAAGTTTTATATAGTAATAGTGATATATGCATTAGTCCAGTCACATTCATCATAATAGCTGATGTATACAGCCAGAATTTCTTAGGCATTCCCTTTTGGAGCGTGGAACTATGCGCCACATCCTCTTCATTATAAACAGAGATATCCCTGACCCTATGATATACCTTGAATATTATTAGCATCATAACTAGAAAAGGCAAAAATAGGAAAGTAAAAGCCACCCTATAATTATTGGAGGTAAATAGGAGGATAAGGGTTAGTAATCCCGGACCGATTGCAGCGCCAATCTGATCCAGAAGCTCATGTAAACCAAAGGCTTTTCCAGCGCCTATATCCTTACTTGCTATCGAAATCAATGTATCCCTAGCTGGAGATCTTATCGCCTTAGCGACCCTCTCGGCTATTATCAGGATTACTGCCAATTGCCAATGTGAAACTAAGCCTAAGAAAGGTATCACGATAATAAATAGGTAACCTACTACATAGAATTTGCTGTACGCCTTTGTTATATCAGCTAAAATACCGCTTATAAGCCTTAATCCGTAACCTAGGAACTCACCCAAGCCAAATGTTAATCCTACTATTATAGCTGATGCACCGAGATAATTTAGGAATGGTGGTGCAGCCCCCCTGGCAGATTCATATATTATATCTCCAAATAGACTAACAAGGCCGAAATAGATTATTATCTTATATGGATTTGTCTCTAATCTACTCAACTCTTTATATACCCCTAATTCGAGATTTATCAATAAATTATAATTACAGAATTCTAAATATTCAGGGGATATATAGAATATTATGTCCCTTATGGATTTGAGACATGATTCTTGGAAACAATAAAATACGATACGAAGCTAACTACTATTTGAAGTGGTTATTATGGAGATACGGCCCCATCTATTCTCCGAGGAAGAGATATCCCGGCTTCTATCCGAGATAACGGAGGGGGAGGTTAGAGAGGCTGAATCTACATCTCTAACGACCTTTGAAGACATCATCTTTTTAGAGGGCACTCCGGGGGGAGCGGTAGTTAGAGATGTTAATGGCAAAGAATACATTGATTGTACAGCACAGGCATGGACATTAAACGTAGGCTATTGTCAACCTGATGTGATATTTGCAGCCTCTTTTCAAGCCTCATTATTAAATCACGTTAGATATTCATGGCCTACTATTCCAAGACTAAAGCTAATTAATAAATTGAGGGAGATTTTTCCCCTAGATAGAGTTGTTCTTAATACCCAGGGCGGGGGGTGGGCAATAGAAACCGCTATGAAACTCGCTATGATAAATAAGAAAGATGCAGAGATATTTCTGACGGCATGGAGAGGATATCATGGAAATAGTTTAGCCACTACAAGTGCAAGTCACCCATTGACGACATTAATAAGGTATAAACCATTCGGTATTGACAGATTCGTTAGATTCCCCTATCCATATTGTTATAGATGTCCCTTTGGTCTCTCCTACCCTGAATGTAGCCTTAGATGTATTGATGTGTTAGAGAATACGATAAAGAGGGGCGGCTGGGGAAAATACGCAGGGCTAATTATTGAACCCATACAGGGACCCGGTGGACATATACCTGCACCCATAGAATATCTAAAAGCTCTGAGAGAATTGACAGACAAATACGATATCTATCTTATATTCGATGAGTCACAAACCGCATTCGGAAGGGTAGGTGCATGGTGTGCCGCCGAACTATATAACGTTACACCTGATATGATGACATTCACAAAGGGATTAGGAGGCGGTTATCCAATCGGCGCAACTCTGGCTAGAGAAGATATTAAGGGCTTAACATATCCAGAGGAACATACTACTTTCGGGGGTAACCCAGTAATTTATGCGGCAGCATTAGTAAATATAATGGTTATTGAGAAGCTTGATCTAATTAAAGAGGCTAGGGATAAGGGATTATATGCAACTAGAAGACTTAGAGAGATAATGGAGAGATCTGAGATAATTGGGGATGTAAGAGGTCCCGGCCTATTTATTGGTATCGATATAGTTGAGGATAAGGATGATAAGACGCCTTCTCCTGAATTGGCTTCTGAAATTGTAGATAGAGCCCTGGAGAAAGGTGCGATATTTGCTCTTGATATGCCTGATGTATATGGGGATGAGTTTTCTTTTATGAATACTATCAAGTTCAAACCTCCCTTAACGATAAGTTATGAGGAGATAGATAGGGCTCTGCATATTTTGGAGGAATCTATTATTGAAGTAAGTATCGAATATGAGTATGAATATAGGAGGAGGTAGATGGGATTATGAGTTATTATATTGGTTTAGATCTTGGTACCGGTGCGATAAAAGGGGTCCTTGTCGATGAAAACCTAGAATTGATATCTACTGCATCAAGTTCATTGAGAACATTCTATCCGGAAAAGGGGTGGGCTGAGCAAGATCCAGATGATTGGTGGCTTGGAATTAAAGACGTCATAAATAAATTGATAACAAAGGCTGATAAAACCGGCATCAAAGTTGAAGCTCTCAGTATAAGTGCCCAGATGATAGGGGTTCTTCCTCTCTCTAAAGAGGGAAGTCCTTTAACTAGATGTATCATTTGGCTTGATAACCGAGCGGAAGAAGAGGCCGATGAGATACTAGGAGAATTTGGTGTCGACGAGCTTCTTGACCATGTAGGTGGAGTACCAGGTGGAAAAGATGCTTTACCCAAAATTCTATGGCTTAAGAATAATAAGCCTGATATATATGATGATGCAGAGTACATAATGGATGTTAAAGACTACATAATCTATAAAATGACGGGTGAAGTGGTCACAGATTATGCATGTGCATCTGTAAGGGGAACTTTTGATATGAATAATCTCAAATATTCCGATAGAATAGCTGAGATATTCAATTTGGATATAGAGAAATATCCTGAATTCAAGGGTGCATTAGATGTAGTAGGTCATTTGTCCAGTGATGCTGCTAATGAACTGGGTCTAGATGAGGATACTATAGTCGTCAACGGATCTGGGGATGTTATAGCTGCATCAATAGGTACAGGCGCTGTTTCACCTGGAGATACTCATCTATATATAGGTTCCTCAGCATGGATATCCACTATAGTTGAAGAGCGGATGCTAGATGCTGAACATGGTATGGGTACAATATTATTCACGGAACCCAATTTATGGATATTTATAGGCGAGATGGAGAGCGCAGGCGCGGCGTATAAATGGTTTATCGATACCTTTATATCGGGTATCTCTAAGGAACGGGATCCATATAGTTATATGGATGGTTTGATTAAGGCAAGTTCTCCTGGAGCAAATAAGGTTATATTTCTTCCATGGATGTACGGCGAGAGAGCGCCCATACCAGATATATATGCAAGGGGATGCTTCTTCAATCTAAGTCTAGACCATAAAATTAGTGATGTGGCTAGGGCACTTGTTGAAGGTATCGGTTTCAACCTGAGATGGATCAGTGAGCTGGTGGAGGAGAATACAGGTGTATCCCATGATTATTTCCCTGCTTCAGGAGGATTTCTTAGGTCAAGAACAGTTTCAGAGGTTATAACTGATGTGTTACAGAAGGAGATAAGGGTTGTGAGAGACATTGTAGAATCTGTAGCAGAAGGAGCTGCACTGATGGCTATGGTTGGAGCCGGTAAGTATCATTCGTTGGCAGAAGCTGTGCAGAATATAAGGTATCAATATCATTATCATCCCAATGAGGAGTATGAGGAGGTATATGGAGAATTATATGAAGTCTATAAAGAGATGCATGATTATCTCGCTGATGCATATGCAGCGTTAAATGGCTAGCGTAACTCAGTATTATGACAGAATTTATTATCGTATATTAACTATGATATTGGGGTGCATAATATGGATGATGTCGATGTCGAATCGCTTCCCATAGCGCTTCCAGAAGGTATCGACCCTGAACGATATATTATAGCTACATATTATACCGCTTTGCCTAGGAATTGGGAGGTTGACAAGGTATCTATGTTGATTGCTATAGAGCAATCTACAGGTACATGGACAAAGGTTCCCGGGGAGACCCCTGAGTTGAGGAGACGTCACGTGGCTAAAGTAATTAGGATAAATGAAGTGCCAGACTATGAGTATGAGGTTCCTGAGGAGATTAATTTAAGGCGATATCTCATCTCCATCGCTTTTCCATACGAGAATTTTATGAATGAAATTTCCATGATGTTATCTACAATAGTAGGTAATATCTCTCTTGCAGGGAGAGTCAAGTTAATAGATGTTTCTTTCCCAAAGTCATTCATAAAATTATTTAAGGGACCTAAGTTCGGTGTTCCTGGGATAAGATATAACCTTAAGGTAACGGACAGACCAATCCTAAACAATATGATTAAGCCCTGCACGGGTTTCCCGCCTGATATCGGCGCACGACTGGCTTATGAAGCCTTGGTGGGAGGAGTCGATTTTGTGAAAGACGATGAGCTTCTTGCCGATGCCCCGTTCAATAAAGTTGAAGACAGAATCGTCAAGTATATGGAGGTCGTGGATAAAGCGGAGGAGGAGACAGGGGAGAAGAAGATGTATACGATAAACATTACTGCGGACCCACCGAGGATATTTGAATTGGCTGATAGGGTGATAGAGCTAGGTGCTAATGCATTGATGGTTAATTATTTGACTGCTGGTATAGGAACACTTAAGGGGCTGGCCGAGGATCCCAGTATCAATGTACCTATACTTGCACATATGGACTTCGCGGGGGCAATATATGAGGACCCAGAGACAGGAGTATCATCAGAGATTATTATGGGTAAACTACCGAGGTTGGCTGGAGCCGATATCATGGTATATCCTGCTCCTTATGGCAAGCAGCCATTCTATATCAAAGATAAGTATCTGAAGGTAGGAAGGACGCTATTATTTCCAATGCAACATATTCTACCGACTTTACCGATGCCGGCTGGAGGCATAACGCAATTGATGGTGCCTAAATTAGTCAAGGATTTCGGGATACATGTAGCGATCGGTGTTGGCGGAGCTATACATGCACATCCCATGGGTCCAAGAGCCGGAGCCAAATCCTTTAGACAAGCTATCGAAGCCACTATGAAAAAAATACCACTAGAAGAATACGCAGAAGATCATCCTGAACTTAAGGCTGCTATAGAGGCGTGGAAGAAAGGTCCGCTTGCTACAATGCTAGACTAACCTTAATTGTTGATGAGGATACATAATGGTTAAAATCAAGGTCGAAATAGTAGAAGCAGATGGAGAATTAGTGGATGAGCTAGTTGATATTGAAGAGTTATATTTAGCTGGCTATACAGGTAGGAACCGAGAATTAGTTCGGATGCATATATTAGAGCTCCAGAAATTAGGTGTACCAGCCCCTAAATCCACCCCTATAATTATGAGGGTATCACCCTATCTCCTGACTACAGGGGATAAAATCGAAGTAATTGGCGATAAGACATCGGGTGAAGTTGAGTATGTCCTTTTAATAGGTGACGATATATACGTAACTGTCGGTAGCGACCATACAGATAGATGGCTCGAGAAAAGCGATATTCAACGCTCAAAACAGCTATGTCCTAAAATAATTGCGCCGACTGTATGGCGATATAACGAATTGAGAGAGCATTGGGATAAACTGATTATACGTTCCTATGTAGTTATGAACAATAGGCTAGAGCTATATCAAGAGGGATTCCTCGAGATGATTATTCACCCTGAAAGGCTCCTTGAAATATTTGATTTGAATAGAAAGGGTGTAGCTCTCTTCTCCGGGACGATTCCATTGAAGCGAGATCTATGTTACACTAGGGAATTTATAATAGAGATGGAGGACCCGATTCTCAATAGGAAGATTACACATAGATATATGGTGAATTTCCTATGAAGGTACATGTAGGTATAGCCCAGCTAGATATCTCCATAGGGGATAAGGATACTAATATTAGGAAGGCATTTAACTCTATCGATAAATTGGCTTCTCAGGGAGCTGAATTTATTCTTCTACCTGAACTATGGACGACAGCATATGCCGATAATATCTATGACTTAGCAGAGAATAGAGATAGTGAATTATTCACTCAACTTACTCTAAAAGCAAAAGAGAACAATATTTATATAATGGGTTCAGTACCCCTCAAGGAGGGAGATAAACTATATAATTCTATGCATCTAATAGGTCCAGACGGCTTAATTGGATTTTATCATAAAACACATCTGATTAAACTAATGGGCGAACATAAGATTTTTGAGGCTGGGAATTCAGTAGAAGTCTATAATGTAAATGGCTATAAAATAGGTATGATGATATGTTACGATCTAAGGTTCCCAGAGTTCGCTAGAACCCTAGCCCTAAAAGGAGCAGAGATAATATTTATATGTGCAGAATGGCCGTGTAAGAGGATACATCATTGGCGGTCTCTGATTCTTGCACGGGCTATAGAAAATCAGGTGTATATGGTTGCATGTAATCGTGTCGGAACAGATAAATACCATTTTTGCGGTAACTCTTTAGTTGCCTCTCCTAAAGGCAACATATTAATCGAAGCGGGTGAAGGGGAAAAACTGTTAGCTGTGGAAATTGATCTATCTGAGATTGTGGAAATGAGGAAACTGCTGCCTTTATTAGATGAGAGAAGGAGAGACATATATTATCTATGAAAGAAATATGTATCTATAATTACATGAGTTATCTAATCCAAAAAAGCCAGTAAGGTGAATATTTATATTTGAATCATTATGTTTATAAATTAAGGGAACCAATTGAATGGAGAAATACCGTATGCCTTAACATTCGATGATGTTCTATTATTACCAAGAAGGTCCTCATTGAAATCAAGGAAAGAGGCTAATACTCAAACCCAATTTACCAAAAAAATAGTGCTGAATATACCTCTAGTATCTTCTCCAATGGATACAGTTACAGAGGATAAGATGGCCATAACAATCGCACGTAAGGGTGGGATAGGAGTCATACATAGGTATATCCCGATCGAAAAACAGATAGAGATGGTTAAACGAGTTAAAAGAGCGGAGAATATAGTTATAGACGAACCCTACAGGATATCTCCGGATGAAAGAATATCAGTTGCAAAGGAAATGATGGAGAAATATGGTGTAAGCGGGTTAATGGTAGTACGTGGTGGAGAGCTTGTAGGAATAATTACACATAGAGATATCCAGTTTGAGACAGATTCACGAAGAGTATATGAGGTTATGACCCCTAAGAAAAGACTGATAACCGCTAAGCCTAACATAAGTATAGATGAGGCCAAAGATATCCTAAGGCAACATAAGATAGAGAAGCTGCCTCTTGTAGATGATTCAGGTAAGCTGGTTGGCCTTATAACAGCAATAGATATTATAAAAAGAGAGATGTATCCAGAAGCCGCTAGAGATAGAAAAGGCAGGCTATTAGTAGCGGCCGCCGTGGGGGTACGTGAAGGATATCTTAAAAGGGTAAAGGAATTATTGGAGGTAGATGTGGATGCTATCGTCATAGACGTTGCCCATGGCCACATGGATCTAGTGATTAATGCCATAAAACAGATAAAAAGGATTTATGGCGATATAGAAGTCGTAGGTGGAAATGTAGCAACGCCAGAGGGAGTAGAGGATCTAGCTTCTGCAGGTGCCGACTCTGTGAGGGTGGGAATTGGTCCCGGTTCTATTTGTACTACAAGGATAGTTACGGGGGTAGGTGTCCCTCAGCTAACAGCTATTATGAAGTGCTATGAGAAAGCTAAGGCGATGGATATACCGTTGATAGCCGATGGCGGAATAAGGTTCCCTGGAGATGTTGTAAAGGCATTAGCGGCAGGAGCATCAACAATAATGATTGGTAGATTATTCGCTGGAACAGATGAGAGCCCTGGTTCGATAATTCTTAGAAATGGAAGAAGATATAAGATCTATAGAGGGATGGCTAGTTTCTACGCTAGATTAGGTAAGGAGGAAGCTGAAAGAGAGATGTTAGAATTAGATGATATAACTGACTATGCCTTTACCGCGGAGGGCGTTGAAGCCTTTGTAGAATATCGTGGAAGCGTCGAAGAAGTTGTCAATAGATTAATATCGGGATTAAGGGCCGGAATGAGCTATTTAGGCGCAAAAACAATCAGTGAACTCCGGAGAAATGCTATGTTCATCCGTATATCAGATGCCGGTTGGAGAGAAAGTCTACCGCACGACATAGAGATGGAGTAACCTAGCCAATTTTTATCTACTTCATCCTATTAGTGATGAAACACTGTATTCTATATATATACTTCCTACGGGATTTATTCAAATACAGTCAGATTCATATCTAGATGTATAAGATTATCTTTTCTATGATATAGATAGAAATATTATAGTAGTCCTCTTCTATTATGGTATGTGCCTCGGTATTATATTATATCAATGGAATAAAGAGTATCCCTATATAGTCCTTGATAATAGATATGCTCCTATCGGGACTATCGAATACCCTCCTAGCCGGTATTCCGGTAGATATACAGCCTATATGCCGATTGATCTTGCTTCAGGGGGAACATGGATAGGCTTTAATGAAAAGGGTTTGATGGCTATGGTTGTGGATCAGCACACTGGTGAATGGTGGGTGAGTAAAAGGAGTAGAGGGAAACTAATGCTGGATATATTACTTAACTACGATTCAGTGGATCAGGCATTAGATCATCTTGAAAAAGAGCTTTCAAGGGGTATCTATAAGAAGGGTAATTTCGTTTTATGCGATAGTTCCCGTCTAGTACACATATTATATGATAATGAAATCTATAGGAGAGATCTTCCTGGGGGTATACATATATTCACTAATATCATGTCGACAGAGGGATATAGACCCAAGAACTATGATGAGACGGCTTATAAGGCTTGTATGACCAGGTTTAAGCGAGCTCAGGAGCTTACTAAGAACCCCCCTGAAAAAATAGGTGGAATCATCGATTGGCTCATTAATATCGCTAGGGATCATCAACATGGATATACGAGATACTCCATATGTATGCATGGTGAAGATTGGGTTACATCCTCATCTACAATAATCGCTTATGGAGAGAAACCAAGGTTATTATATGCATCTGGAAGTCCATGTAAAACAAGCTATATAGATTATAGCCACATTATTGAAGGTGAGAATGAGCTAAGAATAAAGTCAAATAAGCTTCTCGGCAAGAAGATCGGTCTATGTCTCACTGGAAGTGTGGCTACTATAGAAGCCCCTAAATTAGCTAGATTAATTAGGAGATATGGCGGTGAAGTAAAAGTATTTATGACTAAATATGCTGTGGATTATGGAGTCAGCCCTAAAGTTATGGAGTGGGCATCAGATGAAGAGGTAGTAATCGAATTGAGCGGAAAGGCAGAGCATATCTCCCAATATGATGCCGTAATTATCTATCCAGCAACATTGAATACTATAAACAAGATTGCAAATGGCGTCGCTGATAACGCTGTAACAACATTATGTGCCGCCACAGCGCCAAATAGGCTAATAATTGCACCTGCAATGAATCTAAAGCTATATAATAATCCAATCTTTAGAAACAGTGTATCTAGACTTAAGGAGCTAGGCGTAAATTTCATAGAACCCATATATGAAGAGGGAGCTGCTAAAATAGCAAAGCCAGATGAAGCTATAGACTATATTATTAGAGCTGTCAAGGCTAGTAGATTGTCCGATAGAAAAGTACTTATATTAGCAGGGCCGACCCAATATCCTATCGATCCAATAAGATATATATCCAATAGGTCAACAGGGCGGCTGGGATATTGGTTAGCCCGAGAAGCATTTCAAAGAGGATGTAAGGTAACGGTTATCTACGGTCCTGGAAAAGTATCTATGCCGAGGCACACTGATGTAGTGGATGCAATTACAACTGAAGACATGTTAAGAAATGCAGAAAAAGAATTATCCAAAGAAAAACATGATATCGCTATATTCGCTGCAGCCATTCTGGACTATAAACCAAGAAAGTTCTTGGATTATAAATTTAGGTCGGGACGAGAATGGTCTATCGATCTTACACCCGCCCCTAAAGTAATAGCTGAGATACGGAGACAATTTAATGATCTATTTATCGTTGGATTCAAACTAGAGTACAATGTGGATAAGGAGGCGCTGGTTAAAAAAGCACGGGAGGAGCTAGATAGTCTCGGTATTGAGATGGTAGTCGCTAATGACCTAGCAAAGATTTCGCATGAGATACATAGCGCTATACTTATATCTAGAGAGGGCGGATATAGAGAGTATGTAGGAGACAAAGAAGGCTTGGCAAATGCGATCTTCGATTTTATAGAAGAACTATATGAGTAATGATGCATCATAATTATTTATATAATTCCTTCTCTCCCCGGATATATGGTCTCGCTAATGCAGCCGGAGCACCAAGATATTTCCTAAACCTACTCATCGATATCAGGGTCATAGATAATACTGTACCTAGATAAGGTATGGTCGCCAAAAGACCCGTTCCAACCCTGAAACCGAAGATTTGAAGATAATATGGCAATATAGATAACGCACCGAAAAACGTAGATGCAAATGGCGCTAGCATGGGATTCCAAAGCGAGAATATGACCAATGCAAGGGCTATCCATCCCCTACCCGCCGTCATATTCTCGATCCATGTAGGTAGGTGGACAAGTGATAACTGCGCCCCAGCTAACCCAGCAAATAATCCTCCTATCATGATAGCTATATACCTTACCAAGTCGACATTAATCCCCATGTAATCAGCCGCCTCAGGGTTTTCACCCACCGTCCTAAGAACCAATCCCAGCTTTGTATAATATATAATATATCCTAATACTAATGCAGATATCAGGCTAAAATAGGTTAATATGTCTTGTCTAAATAATATCACCCCAACAAACGGTATATCAGATAAAAGGGGTATAGCTATGATATCAAGTGACGGAGCTATCATGCCTATGACCGGTTTCCCAAAGAAGCCGCTTAATCCTATTCCTAGAATAGCCAGCCCTAGACCACTCAATATCTGATTAGCTTTCAGAGTTACAGACGTAAATGCATGGGCTAAAGATAATAGAAGGCCTGATAACCCACCGACAATTATACCGAGATACGGATTTTGTGTCATTAGTGATATATAAAAAGCAGCCAGTGCTCCCGTACTCATCATTCCCTCTACACCCAAGTTTAGTATTCCAGATCTCTCAGCAACTATCTCACCTAGTGCCGCTAGAAGTAATACAGAGCCTGCGGAGAGGCTAACCTCTAGAAATAATGCTATATCCTCAAACATATCTCGCTTTCACCCTTTCCGCATATTCCCTTATCAATATAGCTATTAACAGAATTCCCTCGAATAGGTATATCGATGCAAATGGTAACCCAATAGATATTTGTAGCGCATCTAAACCTACTACAAAGCCGGAGAATAATATAGCTGCAACCATTACATATATGGGGTTAAGCGACCCCAGCCATGCGATCAATATTGCTGTATAGCCGTATCCTTTGGAAAAGCCTGTTGTTAACCTCCTATGTATTCCAGCGAACTCTCCGACTCCGGCGATACCGGCTAATGCACCGCTTAGGAACATTGATAATAGAAGCACTTTGGTTATATTAATACCTGAGTACCTGGCAGCCTCCGGATTCCCTCCATATACCCTTATCTCATAACCCTCGGTGGTCTTATACATTAGGAGATAGATAGCTATAGAAGCAAATATAGCTATGATTACTGTGGCATGTAGCCGGGAACCTGGTAATAACCTAGGTATAATCATATTATCGGGCAATAATGGTGTAAAAGGGAAGCCAAATGTAGTTGGGTCTCTCCATCTACCAAAAACAAGATAATCCATTATATGAATGGCTATATAGTTCATCATAAGCGTCGTGATTATCTCATTTACTTCATAATATCTTTTCAATAAAGCCGGTATTAATCCCCATACCCCACCAAATAAGAATCCAAATATAAACATGCCGATAAGACTTACTGGGGTAGGTGAAAACTCATAAGCTATGATGCCTGCCCCTATCGCCCCCATATATAGCTGGCCCTCAGCCCCTATATTCCATAGATTAGCCTTATAAGCAATAGATAAGCCTACCCCTGCTAATATCAGTGGGATGGAGGTGGTTAAGGTTTCACTTAAACCTCTATAACTCCCGAAGCCTGTTATTATTATTTCGTGATAAACTAATATCGGATTCTTATCATTAACTACAAGTATTACACCAAAAATTATTAGGGAGAGGATGATAGCTATCGGCAGAAACACCCATGAAGGTAGGGCAAGAATCAACTCGTCAATTTGCTTCTTCAATGGAGACCGCTCCAGACATCATTTTCCCAGCCAACTCGTAATCTAGGTTATCTATATTCATGGGCTTCGAAAGTTTTCCTTTATATATGATCATTATCTTATCACAGATTTTAATAGCTTCATCGAGATCCTCAGTTATCAATAGAATCCCAGAATGCGATTTCATTTTCGCTAGATAACCCAGAACCTTCGCTGTAGACTCGAGGTCCAACCCCCGGCTAGGGTGTACAGCTATAATTATCTTGGGGTTATTCGATAATTCTCTTGATAGAATAAATCTCTGAAGGTTTCCGCCGGACAAACTCTTAATCTTAACATCTATACTTGGAGTCTTGATCTCGAGGTTCTTGACTATCTCACTTGTATATCTTTTCGCTGTCTCCCAATCAACTATATGGTTCATCGAGAATCCAGAGGTTCTATAAAGCTTAAGAATAGCATTTTCAGTCAATGTCATATCTAGGACTAATCCATCCAGTATATTGTCGGGTATATAGGCCAGTCCCTTCTTATAGAATTCAAATATTGATTTTCCTGTTAAGTCATCTCCATCTATTATGATTCGTCCGCTATGTGGCTTAATTAGGCCCACTGCGACTTGAGCTAACTCATTCTGTCCATTACCCGCCACACCGACAATCCCCACGATTTCTCCGACCCGTATATCTAGACTAATATCCTTTAGTCCGATGTATCCACCATTACTAAATGTAGATACATTCTTTAGTGATAATATGACTTTACCTTGCATGGATCTGTTATTATATCGTCTAATCATAATCTTTCTACTGAACATCAATTCTGTTAATTTATCTATGGTCATTTCCTCTCTTGTCAACGTACCCATATTACGTCCTTTCCTCAAAACAGTTACCCTATCGCAAAGCTCCATCACTTCCCTCAATCTATGGGTAATAAAGATAACTGATAATCCTTCCTTCTTTAAGTTTCTAATGAATGAAAATAATGAATAAGTCTCCATTGGAGATAAAACGGATGTGGGTTCATCCATTATTAAAACTTTAGCTCCCCTAACTAATGCCCTTATTGCTTCAACTCTCTGCTTTTCACCAACACTCAAATCCATTACCTTACTATCTAGGTCTAGCTCTAATCTAAGCCTATTAATTAGCCTCATCACCTTAGCTCTAAGAGCTTTCTTATTTAATTTGAAACCAGGAAGGGCCAATGCAATATTCTCAAGAACTGTATGACGCTCAACGAGTATTGAGTGCTGAGGAATCATATATAATCCATATCTCTGTGCTACCTTGGGGGAGAAGGAAGTAATTTTATCTCCAAAAATATATAGTTCCCCAGAATCAGGCCTTTTTATGCCATAAATAACATTAACTAAGGTTGTTTTCCCAGCGCCATTTTCACCCAATAGGCCATGTATTTCGCCATGTAGCAATTCGAAATCTACATTATCATTTGCTACTACATTTGGATATTCTACTCTTATACCATTAGCCCTTATTATTATATTATCATTCATAACGGGACACTAAAAAAAATTAGGTAGTAGGCAATTCGCCTACTATTCCTGGTAGGAAATACATCATATTCCATAGATGGTCGTGAGAAGCCCTCTCTCCATCTGGAACTTGTAAATTACCATCTCTATCATAGATAGGCCCTGTAAATGGTTCAAAGGTCCATTCAGCCATTAACGCCTTTCTTTCCTCAACTAACGCCTTAACATCACTAGGAACATATTTATTCATAGGTGCTATATCAACAGCTCCCTCAGCGAACCCCCACCAATAGTCCTTACTATACCATACACCAGTGTAAGCTCTTATAAGAACATCTTCATATATAACTCCCCAGTTAGCTATCTGGCCAGAAAGATGGGCATTAGGCCCATACATACTCATATCGGTATAATGTCCGAACGAGAAAACCCCATTTTCCTCGGCTACCTCAACAACTGTAGACGTGTCTTCTGTAAATGCTAACACATCTATACCTTGGCCTATCAAAGTCTCGGCTGCACTTCTAGCCGCATCAGGATCAAACCAGCTATATATCCAGACCACATATGTCTCTACATCCGGGTTCATTTCTCTAGCTCCTAGATGAAAGGCATTAATATGCCTTACGACCTCGGGAATAGGAAAAGCCGCTACATAACCAAGTTTATTCGACTTGGTTACAGCACCCGCTATAAGCCCATTTAAATAATAGGGCTGATACATCCGGATAAAATAGGTACCTACATTCTCTGATCGTTTGAACCCTGAACAATGCATAAATATCCTATCAGGATAGCGCTTCCCCGCTTCTATTGTTGCATCCATGTATCCATAGCTTGTAGTAAATATCACATCACAACCTTCCTCAACTAATTCATCTATGTATCTGTCGGCATCCTTCTCTTGAACACTCTCTATATATATGGTTTCCAAGAAATCAAGCCGTTCCTCGGCATATTTTCTACCTAAGTCATGCGCATATGTCCATCCCTTATCACCTACAGGACCCACATATATCCATCCAGCCTTTAGATACTCCTTTTCTTGAGGAGTAGTGACAACTTCTTCCGTAGGCTTAAGCGATGCTACAGCAGCACCTCCGATAGCCAGTCCAGCTGCAAGCGAAAGACCTCCAACTAAGAATTCTCTACGGTTTACCATAACAATTCACCATCGAGACAAGAAGATTTAAATCAAATTAGGCTATTTAAGACTTTTTTAAATAAAGATATAAAAATATAACATAATAATATTATAGGTAGGGGATATGATGTCTTCTAAGCCATCGGGATCAATGTATAATAAGATGCTGAAGAAGCTGCTTCTAATAGATATACTCAAAATAGTTAAGAGCAACTATAATTGGGATCAGTTATCAGAGTATCTCAATGAGCCCCCTTCAGTACTGAGCCGCTATTATAGGGGAAGAATTCTCCCCAGCGATGATAAGGCAGAAAAGCTTTACAATAGATTAGTCCAGCTGCTAGACCTAGAGGAAGCTATTATAAAGCGAATAAAGATCAATAGACAGGGATTCCTAAATAATCAAGGATTAATTGGCGATATAACTTTCTTAAGGATAGCGGCACTTGAGGTTGCTAAGAGATTCGGCGGAAAATATATAACCAAAATAGTATCGCCAGCCACTGATGGAGTTCCATTTGCAACAATAGTTGCAGAAGTGCTTAATGTACCACTTGTTATAGCCAAAAAGTATAAAGAAGTAGGTGTAAGGAGATATATAGAGGGGAGCTATACGACAGATGATGGATTTATTAATACATTTTATATAGATAGGGATCTTATCAAACAACGAGATATTATTTTGATAGTAGATGATATCTTGAGAACAGGCAGTACATACAAATGTATTCTAGATATGTTTAGACGGTTAAAAACCGATGTAGCTGGAATAATGGTTCTTATCGCTATAGGCGATAGATGGAAAAAAGCTTTATCGGAGGAGAAAATAGAGTATATCCTAAAGCTACATATATAATCCTATTAATGCATAGAATAAGAGCTAACTATAGAATTTTAAATATATAGTATTTATTCTGCATTAATTAATGCACAATGGAGATATAATTAATTTTAGAGTGGTGGAGATATGGATATAAAGTACTCAAAATCTTTAGAGAAAGTTAGTTATGTAATCAGGGAGCTTGTGCCCATCGCCAAAGAGGTCGAGAAAAAGGGTAAAAAAATTATCTACCTCAATATAGGAGATCCACTCAAATATGACTTCAAAACTCCAAGTCACATTATTGACGCGTATTATGAGGCTTCAGTTAAGGGACATAATTATTATTCTGAATCGCAGGGAATAAGAGAGCTTAGAAACGCAATATCTCGTCATATCAAAAAGATAAGTGGGGTCGATGTGGATCCAGAATATGTTATAGTGACTAGTGGTGTGGCGGAAGCGATAAACTTTATTATTAGGGTCTTCATGGATCCCGGAGAAGAGATTTTGGTTCCAAGTCCATCCTATCCATCCTACATTGGTTCGCCATATTTATATTACGGTAAGGCTGTGGAGTATAGATGTATTGAGGATGAGGGTTGGAGACCAGATGTAGATGACCTAAGAGATAAGATAAATGAGAGGACAAGATTAATTGTAGTTGTAAATCCCAACAATCCTACCGGAGCCTTATACAGCCATAAAGCATTAAGAGAGATTGTGGATATAGCTGCAGAACACGATATACCTATAGTATCTGACGAAATTTATGATCAAATAATTCTTGACGGTCAATACACCTCTTTGTCATCGATAGCTAAAGATAATCTTGTGATAGGATTAAATGGATTTTCTAAGGCTTACCTTATGACAGGTTGGAGACTAGGCTATATCTATATCAATGATCCTACAGATAGATATAAGGATGATATTAGAGAAGGAATATTGAGACAGGCTAGGCTACGATTGTGTGTGAATACACCTGTTCAATACGCAGGTATAGCGGCGCTAGAGGGTCCACAGGACCATATAAGAGATATGATAGATAAGCTGAGGAGAAGGAGGGACTTAATGATTAAATGGATAGATGAGAACGAGTTCTTAACAACCCAAAGGCCGGATGCTACCTTTTATATGTTTCCCAAAATAATAAATGGTCTATTCAGAGATGATAGAGAGTTCGTAATTAATTTACTGAAAGAGGAGGGTGTTTTTATAGTTTATGGTAGTGGATTCGGTAAGTTGAGCGGTACCATGCACTTTAGAGCTGTATTCTTGCCTAGAGACGAAATAATTAATGAAGCTATGTATAGAATGAGTAGATTTATTACTAGAAGGATTAGAATGGTAGCGAAATAGGGATTATCTATAGATTTCGGGTATATAGGGAGGAAGGGTCTTTTTTATCTCGTCGAAAAGCATAACCTCTTTCTTCTTCCATATTTCATAGTTATCTGGGTTTAATGGATAGGATAGGTAATGCTCTTTAACTTGATTCATCATTCTAAATACATAATTTAGTACCTTAAGAACATTTAGATGCCCATATATCAAGCCTTTCATAAATCTCGCGATCTTAGAAAAGAAAGCTATTTCTATATCTGAATCCCGTGCGGCACTAAGTTCTTCTTCTCTAAGTATCTTATGTTTAATAGCGAATAATCTGGCATCATCACCGAACGCCTGGAGTAGATATCTGAAAACATCGAACCTAGCTTGGTTGACACCGTATTTTGAAGTCATGTATCCATGGCTATATCGCCATAGAGAACTGAGGCTTACATCCCTATCTTCAAGTGCATCTATAATTACATTTGAAGCTATGTAGGCACCATACATTCCATATCCTATACCTTCGGCTGTGGCGGGATCAATCTGAATAGCAGCGTCACCTATCGCTATAAAACCATTGCCAGCCAATTTACCGCGGGGGCGTCTATTAGGTATTGGCCACTGCCCTTTTACCAATACCTCTGAATCATTAAATAGATAACGAAGCTTAGAATATTCCTTTTTATATTGTTCTATTAGTATTTGGGGCTTCGGGTAATTCATACCTGCTTGAATTCCATTACCGACATTCGCATATAGATTATCGTGGGAATGGGGGAATATCCAGACATATCCTCCCGGCGCATATTTATCGATGAAATGTATCCATATGTATCCTTTATCAGGAAATTCCGCGCCTAGCCTAGTTATTTCCCGATAAGCCGCGATTTTATCTCTTATGTCTATCTCTTTTTCCCATCCCCATTCCTCGGGTACTTTCTTAACAAGAATACTTTGATATCCAGATGCGTCAACGATTACTCTACCATAATAATTGATTTCTCTATTCCTAACGTGATCGATAGTTTTAACGCCTACTGCATACCCATTCTTTACTATAAGATCCGTCACCCGTGTATTTGGAATAACATGGGCTCCGTTCCTTTCAGCCTCATTGATAAGGAATTGGCCAAATCCTAATCTGTCAACGACATATCCACCGTATCTGCTTCTTATAGTCACCTTATAGTCTATGTCGATTGGGAAGACCCTAATGCCTTTGACGTAATATACAATAGCTTGCTTTGGAGGTTTAGGCAGGCCGGTAGCTTCAAAATGGTGTTCCGCGATCGCATCTCCACAGACTTTATCGCCTATCCTATCTCTAGGCTTACGGTCTAATACAGCTACCTCCACACCAGATTTGGCGAGTAATAAGCCGAGGCTAGCCCCAGCTGTTCCCCCTCCTACAATGATAACATTATATTCTTTATTCACCTACGATACCACCATCAAGCAGTTAATAATTCTTAGACATTTCCTTCTCTATTAATATATCTATTGATGGATACCTCTTACCCGCCAATCCATGTAGGAAAGCTCCTCCACTTAGACAGATTAAACCACCTGAGCTATATATAGCCTTATCCAATCCATACATGACAACCTCTTCAGCCGTGTCACCGCCGAGGAATATAAGGCCCACACCAATTATCCTCTTTGTAAGTTCAATACCATTAGTATATCCTTTTTCATATACGCCTAATGGTCCTGCTCTTATTCTTGTAGATTTGGTTTGTAAAGCCTCTGCATATTTCTCTACCGTCTCAGGGCCTACATCCATTATATAGCCTTTAGTCCCTTTTAGATCCTCGAGTTTAACCTCTCTATTTTCATCGTTTTCTCTGACTATAAAATCCATGGGATGATGAATATTGAACTTTTTTATTAATACTCTGGCTGCATCTATCATGTCTGGAGAGAATCTATTCTCAATAAAACGATTATTTTTTTCGCCGAGGTCATAACCCTTAAGTCTAGCTATAAGCTGCCCTGGTAAACCACCTGTAAACCCATCCATCTTTTCAAGTATCTTGACTAAGTAGTTTGTTTTTGCTAGCTTCGCTCCTCCCATAACAATGCCAGCTTCACTCTTCTTACTCTCCAGAGCTTCTCTTAACGTTTTTAATTCGAATATGGCTCGCATGCCTATCAATGTAGGTGCTATATATGGAAGGGCCATTACACTAGTATGGGCTCTGTGCCATACAGGCATCGCGTCATTTATGCATGTTCCGATTATCCCCCTAAAGAACCTTATGAACTGAGAATCAGTAGCATTAAAGTTTTTTTCTTCTCTCATCATTCTAATATTATCTATCAATAGGACTTCTCTCGACCCTAGATTTCTTATCCTCTCCCTCGTATCTCTGGAAAATAATTCATGGTAAGGAACGAAGTCTATATCTATATCTGAAGGTAAAGCCTTTCTTAGCACGATCCAATGTTGCCTAAGTGATATAAATGACTCTGTACCCTTTCTTCCTTGGTGAGAAACAACTACCACACCAGAATGCTCGGCTAATAATGATATTATTTCACTGTATACCTTTAGCCTTAGGTTATCTTCCACTATTCTTCCATTAATTACGGGAACATTTATGTCGACCCTCAACAATGAAGGTCCCTTAACCTGACTGGCTGGATTTATCAGCCAATAAGGTTTAGTTATCGTATAATAGTCTATCATGGCCCAATCATCATAATTATATGAAGCTAAATAATTTATTATTCTTATATATTACAAATATTACAATAGCCCCGATAAATTGAGTATATAAATCCTTAAGGAATATAATTTGTTGAAGCTATGAGTATAGAATTAAGTGCAAGGTCAATAGGGTATTTATTATATAGTAATATTAAGAGACTCGATGAGATAAGCATATATGGCTCTACTAAGCATTCAATCCATCTGTATAGCGGGGACTTTCTATTCACCATCTTATCATCCATGAGACCTAGGGGAATTAGAATTATAAACCTTGATTATCCCATTGAGTTTAGCTCTATAGAAAGATTAGAGCTGGAGGATAATTCAATAACATTAGATAACTACGTAATATATTTGCCTAACATAGTGTGGAGACCACATCTCCGATATCCAAAAAAGGAAGATGTCAGCGCACTAAAGAGAAGAATAAGGACACTAATAATGTTCTACAGACATAGAATTCCTTATCATAATTTTGATGGGACGATGGCGATAAATAGAGAGATAAGAGATAAATATGGCATACTGATTGATAGATTAATAAGAATGGAAGATATAAATCCTAGCTTGGCTACATGGGGCTTAGGATCAACACCTTATGCCATCGATATTATATCTGGGTATTTCTCACTCTTGAACTGGCTATATAAAAAATCCGGTCTATATGATGAGATAGCTTCATATGCAGTGGCTACATATAACACGTTATCTGATAGATTGGATATGATTAGCCGGTGGATGCTGTGGGAAGCTGTAAATGGACATGTGGATGAAGATTTTGAGCGCCTATACAATAATCTAATAGACAATAGGTCTGAATCAATTATTGATTTAACGAATATTCTGAATAGAGGGTCAGGCAGCGGAGAGCATCTGGTTTTAGGCATATATGTAGCAACTGAGGTAAATATATGAGATTAGTATAATGGCTATTTCAGATCCCTATCTTCTCGGCAAACCTTCTTAGAGCTTTGTTGAATACTGATATCGGGGCTCTTAATATGCCTGCACCCACTTGACCTACGCCCGGTTCCTTATGAGCTATTCCTGTGTTTATAACGGGAGTTATTCCAGTTTCAACGACCTTAATTATATCTATTCCCGTTGGAGTACCCACGAAATTTAGGTATGGTATTGTAAATGCTTTATGCTTTCCCCATGTTATATTGTACATCTCCTTAGTATAGTTCACTGCATCTTGAGCTGTACCACCTACAAATTGGACTATAGCTGGGGCGGACGCCATTGCAAATCCCCCTATGCCACCTGTCTCTGTTATAGAGCTATCACCGATATCTGGATTAGCATCTGCTTCGCTATATCCCGGGAAATATAGGCCTTTAGGTATAGGAGCGGCATCGGTAAACCATTCATCCCCTAATCCAGAGACTCTAATTCCGAAATCAACGCCGTTTCGTGACATTACCGTTACTATAGTTGAATTCTTAATGTTATGAGCAGGGTCTAACATTGATTTAATCGCTGGCATCGATAGATTTAGAAAGAAATGTCCATTATTTTTTATGAAATTTATTATAGATGATAATTCTTTACTGGAAAGATCTAGATCAAGAAGATATGGTGTAATCTCATTAAGGAATAGGCTTGTCCCTGCGAAATTTCGGTTATGACATTCGTCACCCATGTGAAGCGCCCTAGAAATTATCTCCTTAAGATTTATACCACCCGACAATTTAATAGCCTCCTTCAATGCTGGCGCTAGAACTTGCTTCATCCAGTTGAGACGATCTATTACTTCATTGGAATATGCTCCATAACGTAGAACTTTTCCCAGTCCTTCATTTAGTGTACAGAAAGTCCTATTACCATACCTCTGATTTTCGATTATGAAAACAGGCATCGATGGTGCTGTAATGCCTGCCATCGGTCCCACAGCGTCATGATCATGATTGGGTGAGAAATCAATTTCACCTTCCTCAAGAAGTTTTAATGCATCCGCCTCATCATCAGCCCATCCCTCGAAAATCAGTGCGCCTATCGCTGCCCCTTTCATTGGTCCAGCCATCCTATTCCATTGTATGGGAGGGCCTGCATGAAGTAGCATCTTATTCTTTAATCCCGGTATGACTCTACGAGCAATGTCTATATCTATTACCCATGGTTCACCATTTATTATCCTCCCGAATGCTTCCTGATTAGCACCCTCGACATCGATAGTTGACACAGCCGCTCACTCTTCGGGAATAAATGCTACTATTCTGCATAGAGCCGATTCTCCGCCTACGAATTTAAATGGGAAACAACCTATCAACGCCCTTTTATTAAGTACCTCTTCAATATCGCCTCCCAGATTCTCCGCGTGGATTATTCCATCTGGAAATAGGAAGTTATGCATTAACTGGTAGTGTTCAGGGGGGAATAATTCATCCAGTGGTTTTCCGAGTTTCTCCTCCGCCTCTCTCGCTATATCCGGCCTTAGTCTCCTTAATACTGTATTCATCGGGTGATCGGCTGATCCACAGTCCACCCCTATCCATTTAATCTGCATATCCTTGACCCATTTTGCAAATTCTAGTGAGGGTCCAGGATGTTTTAAGAAGTATCTTTCTTCATCTGCTTTTTCTTGATACCATGCGTACCTATGATATCCAGTATGTATGATTAGTATATCATGTTTTTTGACAGTTACTTTCGATGTAATATGCTCGGGATAATAAATATCGTAATCGTCGACTTGATCGCTTATATCAACTATAACGCCTTCGCCGAATAGCCGTTCCAAGGGTATGCTAGCTATATCCCGTCCACTACTTACAAAATGTAATTCGCCGTCTAGATGTGTTCCTACATGCATTGATGTTGTCAGTTCAATCCCATTTACCCTATGTTCAGCCAATCGTTTTATGTAGCGAACTTTTGGCGCTGTATATGTAGGCCATGGAGGGGTTAATACGCTGAATGGTTGGGTGAGATCTATAATCTTAAACTTTATCATCTTTATACACCAAATATATTCATTATTCTGTATCGACTATTAACTTTTGGAAATATATTATCTTTATTTTTTATTCAATTTTTCCTTAAGTTTTCTTAAGATATCAATAACCTCCCTATCTCCACCAGCGGGTGGACGCCACTCAACATGAACTACCATATCGGTCTGTAAACGTAGAGCTTGATAGAAATATGAGGCTCCCACCGAAATGATTATAGGTTTTTTAAACATCTTATTCCGCTTCATATATTCACCTCCATAGAAACTTTGATGCATCCCATCTTGTAGCTATCAATGCTGCTAGACGAGTGGCTTGTGCATTACTAGGCATGACTATTATTCCAGCTGACTCCAATTTATCCACCTGCTCCCTATAATTCTGTATATCTTCATATGTACCAGTAACGGAACATACCACTGACACATACTTATCACTATTTTGCCTAGCTTTAATTACAGACTTGCTGACCTCTCCAGCGGGGTCATTATGCGATCCATATCCGAGGACGATGTCCAAGAGAATAACAGCAACGTTTGTTTCATACATTTCTTTTATAATCCTCATATTCCGTAATCTTGGATCTATCATGGGGTGGGGTCTACCTTCAACGAATTCTTCAGCTCCCATATCTATAATAGTGTTCTCCTTACTCTCCATACCATGGATATAACGGGACTTATAGATAGGAGTATTGCTATAAATATCGTCATTTAATAAATCGCCGAGAATCAATTGCGACTCTGTTGCAAAGGTCCCACCTGTAAATAGTCCTCTTACGAACCTCTGGTCTTTATCCAATCTGTCAATTTCCTTCTCAACCAATTTATGTAATACATCTTTATCTATGGTAAAAGGAGCTTCTGAATAGTGAAATCCGGTTGAATGATATAATGCTTTGAAGGCTGCATCTTCTAATGTAGATGCAAAAAATATATTATCATTTGCATTAAGTTTTTCTCGTAATCCTATAAAGTATACTACAACTTTCTTACCACAATTTCCTAATTCTTCCAATATCTTCTTTGCTATTATAGGTGATGGAGGCTTCGAGACTAGAAGAATAACTCTTGTCTCCGGGTCATCCTTAAAGTAGTTTATGGCCATTAATGTGGTAATTCCACCTACCTCATCACTAAGATCTCTTGAGCCTACACCGATTGCCTGACTAATTCCACCTCCATACCGCGATATTATCGAGGACACCTCCTGTAAACCTGTACCGCTCGCCGCAACTATCCCTATATCTCCTCTTTTAATCTTATTTGCAAATCCAAGGCCTACTCCTCCTATTATGGAAGTACCGGCATCGGGGCCCATCACCAACAATCCCTTTCTTCTCCCAATATCCTTCAGCCTAACTTCATCCTCGATAGGGACATTACTGCTGAATATATGGACATGTAGACCTAGCTCCAATGCTTTTTCAGCCTCTATTGCGGCATATTCCCCGGGAATACTTATAAAACATAGGTTAGCGTTTCTCAAGGCTTGAAAGGCGTCATCTAAAGTATAATATCTCTCCTCGGCCTCAAGATATTCAGCCCCCTTTGATAATAATGAAATAGCTTCGGAAATGGCTTTATCTGCATACAATTCATCTTTAGCCTTAACTACTATTATTAAATCGCTTGCATCGGCCTTGTCAATCTCATCTATATATAACCCTATATTTTTAAGTATCTCTTTGTTTCCCTCGGTAGCCATTAATGCAGCAGCATCTATAATACCTTCAAGATCCCTAATCTTTTCGGATACTTTCATCAATAGGATCGAGTCATGGAACTCATTATATAGTATCTTTACCTTTACCTCCATTTCTTAGACCCAGATATAAATAATTTTATAGGTATAAATCATGTGTATACTTTGACTGGGCTACGATATCTCCATTCCTAATTACCCATAGCCTTGCAGGCTGTAGTCTTATGGCATCTAATACGTTATCAGTATCTATGATAACCAGATCCGCATTTTTACCAACATCGACACCATAATTATTCTCTATTCCAAATATCTTTGCCGCATTGTACGTCGCCATATTCATGACAGCCTCTATTTCCTCTGGTGTCGTCATTTGAACCATTAATGCGAGTGCCCACGCTGTAAGTAATCTATCAGCTTTACCATAGGGATAAAAAGCATCTTGTACACAATCTTGTCCAAACGACACATTTACCCCTGCTTTCCATAATTCTTTAACCCTAGTCAAACCCCTTCTCTTGGGATAAGTATCTAACCGGCCCTCGATAACGATATTCGTCTCTGGATTAGTAATTATATTTACATTCGCTTGCTTCAATAGATCTATAACTTTGGCTGCATGATAATCATTGTAGGCTGACAAAGCACAAACATGGTCTGCAGTTACTTTTCCAGATAGTCCCTCTCTAAAGGTCTTCAAGGCGAAGTATTCGATACTCCTGGAATATGGGTCGTCTGTTTCATCCACATGTGCATCGATGGGCTTACCATATTCCTTGGCTATCTCAAAAATTATATCCACATGCCTCTTCATATCATCATCTGTCCATTCGCTATGGGGCATCCCCCCCACAACATCCGCACCTAGTTCCATAGCCTTCCACATCAACTCCTCTGAGCCCGGGTCTCTTAGTATACCTTCCTGAGGAAATGCAACGACCTGTATATCAACAACATCTTTAAACTCCTTCTTGATCTCTAATAATGCCTTTAAAGGAGTCAGTCCACCTATCGTATCAACATCAACATGGGTTCTAATATGGGTAGTGCCATATACCAAAGCTGATCTAATGACTCTTGATGCTCTCTTCTTTATGTCCTCAATCGTATATTTCTTCTTCACCTGCCATAACGAATATATTGCCCCGTATAGGGTGCCATCGGGATTGGGAGCCATATGGTAAGTATACACTTTATCAAGATGAAGATGTGGATCGATGAAAGAAGGCGTAACCAATCTACCGTCCGCATTAATCTCCTTATCCGCGGAGCCGGCTATCTTCTCTGATATCTCTATAATCTTACCGTGCTCAATACCAATGTCGAATAGCCCGTCTCTTCCCCATATCCTGGCCTTCCTAATTATTATATCCATTCTTATCACCTCCTACATATCATATAAATATTTAGCCACGTCCTCCAAACCAACTTTAACGAGTCTATCATATGACGGGATGCCTTCCGAATTATACCCCCTCAATCTATAATACTCTGATAGCATCTCATCCAGCTCTACTACATGCCCCTTATTAGGTGGTGTCTGGGCTGGTTCTTTGAGGAATCTTTCTGGTAACCTGTCATCCTTGGATGATAATCCTTCCCTAATATTAAATGCTCTTTCAAGTAGGAATATTCTCTCACCGATTACTCGCATATCCGCCTCGCTATACTTATATCCAGTTGCATATGTAACAGCTTTCGCAAGATCCTCAAAGAAGAATACCGGTGGCCAATGTGTCGAGAATTTGCATACCACCATTGAATCTGCTAAGGCAGCTAAATGCTCAGAGTCATATACCATTAAAGGCTTAAACTTGGGACTCAGCCTATCTGCACCCTCAGGTAATATTGACCTCCCATATATCTCTTTAGCTCTCTTTTCAAATCTCTCTACGATAGCGTCAGGCCAACCCACTTCACTTAAGAATTCACCTGATGTTAGATGATCTGCACCTCTATTTGAAGTTACATGGCTTAACCCCATAGATTTCTGGGCTCTACCGTCCTGTGCTGGTATATCTACTCCTTTCACTGTCATATCATAGTATAGAGCTTCCCCCCCGATCTTCAATGCGGCTCTATGTGTTCCTTCCGCCATTAAATCACCTATCCCTTCTCTAAATGTAATCATGTTAATTAGCTTGATCAATAGATCTGAATCTCCCCATTTCAGCTCTAATCCTCCTGTAAATTCTTTGTCAATTATTCCTTTCTCATATATTTCCATCATAAACCCGATTACTCCACCTACATCGTCTGTGTCTAAACCATATTTATTAGATAATGCATTAGCATATATCACAGCCTCCGGATCCGAGTTTCCTACTCTTCCTCCATATGCATTCAGGGTCTCATATTCCAATCCTAGTCCTCCATCTCCTTTGTACTTTCCTTCTTTGACAGCATTATATTTTTTGCAGTGTAATGGACAGGCATAGCAACTCTCATCTCTCACCCTATATTTCTCTTTAAGTAAATGAGCACTTAGCTTCTCATACTGCTCAAAATATCCACTCTGGAAATTTCGTGTAGGATATCTAGCTATCTCATTCATTAAATCAACGAGGATCTCTGTACCATATTGCTTTACCTCCTTGCTAAATTGATGGCTCGATAACCGTCTCTGAGCCTGATAGGTAAACTCATAGAAACGATATTTATTATAAAGATTTATCTGTTTTGTACCATACACAGCTATCGCCTTAAGTTTCTTAGAGCCCATTACTGCCCCCAATCCCGATCTCGCTACAGCAGCGTATTTATCTATCATTATTGCAGCCATCCTCACTAAATTCTCCCCTGCTTGTCCAATGGCTGCTGTTCGAATATCCTCTCTAATCTCCTTCTTCAGAATTTCGTGTGTTTCCCATACATCCTTGCCCCATAAATGCTTAGCATCCCTTAACTCGACTATACCATCATCTATATATAGATATACAGGTTTCTTAGCTGCACCCTCAAATATTATCGCGTCATATCCAGCGAACTTCAGGTATGGAGCAAAGTGTCCTCCAGAATTCCCTTCACCCCATGCATTCGATAATGGACCCTTAGCCATTACATGTAACCTTCCACTTGTCGGCCATAAAGTGCCATTTAGCGGCCCCGTAGCGAATACCAAGATGTTCTCTGGGCTTAATGGATCGATACCGGGCTTAAGCTCATCCCATAATATTCTGGCTCCCAGCCCATTTCCACCTATATAATTCCTCGCCAGATCCTCAGGCAACGTCTCCCACTTGATTTTCTCATCAGTCAAGTTTATCCTTAAGATCCTGCCCATCCAGCCATACATATTATACACCCCTCAGCGTCACACGTTTACCTAAATCGATCTTTAAATCCACCTCTACTGCATTCAGTGCTCCGGTGGGACAAGTATCTACGCATGCCTTACATGCAACGCATTTATTAGGTGCATTAAGTCCTGGTGACCACCATATAGCATCAATTGGGCATACCTCAATACATACACCGCACTTATTACAAAGAGACTCGTCTATGTGAACATTCTTATTAACGATGCTAATGGCATCTGTAGGGCAGTATAATGCACATATCCCACAGTTAGTACATACCGTGATATGGAAACCATCCATAGGGTTTTCCTTATGAGATATTCTTACTCTCGATTTTGTAAGGTCTACTTCCCCGAAATTAACTTCAGAACAAGTGATCATACAGATTTGGCATCCCACGCATTTCGGGTCTGTACCATATATCTTTGTGACTCTCATCATGACAAAAAAGATTATTATAGCGTCAAGTTATTAAAAAATGGTTAATATCGAATATTAAAAATAATTAATATATATGACTTATTATCATAATTTATGTATGGTGTTTAGTGATGAGTGAAGGGGTAGATAGAAGAGACTTCTTAAAACTTTCCGCCGCAGCAGGCGCCGGATTCCTAGTTGGAGCCGCTGTCGGATGGTATGCTAAACCAGCACCAACAGTGCCGCCCCCGGAGGTAAAGGAAATAAGGGCCTATCTAATAGTTTCTACGCCTATTGAAGAGCCTTGGGTAGGTGTTGTTCACCATGCGCTGCTAAAAGCAGAAGAGACATATGAAAATGTAACTTATGATTGGGCTGAAAACACTCCTTATTCAGATGTGGCCAGAGTTATGAGAGAAGCTGTAAACGCTGGATATAATCTCATTTTTGCTGACGTATTCGGAGCGGAAGAAGAGGCTAGGGATGTAGCTGCTGACTACCCAGACGTTTACTTTGTATTAGGGTCTGGATTAGGTCCTGTGGATCCTAATGTCGCGGTCTTTGACAACTGGATACATGAACCCGCTTATATATGTGGTGCTATTGCCGCCAAATTAACTGATTCCAATGTAATAGGGACTGTTGGGGGATATGCAATTCCAGAAGTTAATAGGTTGATAAACGCTTTCAAATATGGGGTTAAGGATTATAACCCAGATGCACAAGTGAAAATTACATTTATAAATAGCTGGTTTGACCCTCCAACAGCAGCATCTGCAGCTAGAAGCCAAATAGATGCTGGAGCCGATGTAATGTATGCTGAACGATATGATCCATTCAGTATAACAGTTGATGAAAAGATTCCGACCTTTGGGAACCTACTAGATCAGTGGGAGAATGGTCCAAATGTAGTGATTACGGGTCCCGAATGGGATATGTGGCCTGCTGTAAATGAAGTAATAAGTATGATAATAGAAGATAGATGGCAAGCTAAGGACCTGGCGGAATGGACCATGATGGCCAAGCAAGGAGCTAAGTTAGCCGGATGGACAGGGACGGGACCCGATACATGGCATAATTATGCTGATAGGCTCGAGCCTGAAATAGTTCAGAAGATTCAGGAGAGAGGCGTGATTGATTTAGTAGCGAAATTGATAGATGATATATTGTCTGGAAGATTCAGGGTACCCATAGACGAAACTGTCCCAGTATCCGACTAGTCTTCTCTCCATACTCTTTTTTTATATTTATCAATATGATGTATAATCGACTATATATCGGTTTTATATTTAATACCTTTGTTACATATATGATTAGTTATATAATAGAGATGTAATGGTGCAGTGGGATGGGTGGAGAGGACTACGCGGTATACATGAAGGGTATCGTTAAGCGTTTTCCCGGTGTAGTGGCAAATGACCATATAGACTTCAAATTGGGTATAGGTGAGATACACGCCTTATTGGGTGAAAATGGAGCTGGAAAAACAACTCTTATGAATATATTATATGGGTTATATTCTGCTGACTCTGGTGAGATATATATTTATGGAAAAAAGGTCAGTATTAAAACCCCTAAAGATGCCATAAAAAACGGCATCGGAATGGTTCATCAACACTTTACTCTTGTTCCACCCTTTACAGTAACCGAGAACGTTATTTTGGGTTATGAGGGAAATAAACCAGTATTGAATATGGCAGAGGCAAGAAAGAGGGTTAGCGAATTAATAGATAGATATGGTTTAGGGCTCGACCCTGACGCCAAAATATGGCAGCTATCTGTTGGAGAACAACAGAAAGTAGAAATCCTTAAGATCCTCTTTAGGGAAGCAAAGATAATTATATTGGATGAACCTACAGCGGTTCTTACGCCAAAGGAGACTCAGAGTCTCTTTGAATTCCTGAGGAAGATGAAGGCAGAAGGACGTTCTATAATATTTATCAGCCATAAATTACATGAGGTGATGGAGATAAGTGATAGAATCACGGTATTACAGAAAGGGAGGGTTGTGGGGACCCGTAATACTAAAGACACCAATGAAGTTGAATTGGCCAGGATGATGGTCGGAAGGGAAGTCATATTTACAATCAAAAAAGAACCTTCAAAAGCATTAGGTCGTATTATAGTCGAGGTAAGGAACCTATGGGTCAACAGCGACAGGGGGCTGCCGGCAGTTAAGGGAGTAACATTCTCTATTAGGAAGGGAGAGATCTTAGGAATTGCAGGTGTTTCGGGAAATGGACAAAGGGAACTGGCGGAAGCACTAATCGGCCTAAGGAAGGTCGATAAGGGTAATATCCTTATCGATGGTCTTGACGTAACAAATAAGCCGCCTAAGGATATAGTATCTTTAAATGTTGCATATCTACCCGAAGATAGGGAGGAGCTGGGCTACTTTAAAGATGAAAGTATTAGAAGTAATCTATGTTCGAAAATTAGGTATTCATTTCTAAAAAAGAATTTTTTCCTAGACTTTAGAATGATGAATCAATATTCAGATACATTAATCAATGAATTCGATATTATCACTCCTAGCAGGTTTAATCTCGCGAAAAATTTGTCTGGAGGAAATAAACAAAGACTCGTACTTGCTAGAGAACTAGCTATTAAACCAAAGTTCTTGATTGCAAACCAGCCAACTAGAGGACTCGATGTAGGCGCTACCGAATATATCAGAAAAAAATTATTGGAGCAGAGGGATGATGGAGTCGCCATTTTACTCATATCGGAAGATCTAGATGAAGTCCTTATGTTAAGTGATAGGGTTATGGTGTTCTATGAAGGCGAGATAATGGGTATCTTTAAACCCGAAGAAGTTTCTCTCGACGATATTGGTCTTATGATGGCTGGAGTAAAGAGGATGGAGGTTTCTGCATAATGAGGATACTTAGATATAAGATAGTAAAGAGAATAGAGACACCCTCAACATTGGAAAGGATAGCATTAATGGTAGGCGCCGTTATCGCATCCATACTTATATCAAGTGTCCTGATAATCCAGGTGAATATAAATCCATTTATAGCTTATTACGAGTTATTTAAAGGAGCATGGGGAAGTAAGCTAGCTCTTAGTGAAACGCTGGTTAGATTTATACCATTAAGTTTTACGGGTATAGCTGTAGCATTGGCATTTCTAGGGAGGTTTTGGAATATAGGTGCAGAAGGACAACTATATTTAGGAGCCCTATTTGCAACAGTCTTTGGAATATCTTTTTATGGAGTGTCGCCCTTTGTCTTAATACCCATAATGATATTAGCAGGATTTTTAGGGGGTTCCTTGGCTGCACTCATTCCCGCTGTTCTGCGAAGTAAATATCAAGTTGATGAGGTGGTTACAACTCTTCTATTAAATTGGATCATACTATTCATAGTTGAAGCTATTATATATGGACCCTGGAGAAATCCAGTTAGTGCTTGGCCAGAATCGCCAGCTATAAGTGTAACAGGTGAGCTACCTCGTATATGGAAAGGAACAAGGTTACATGCGGGTTTGATAATAGCATTATTAGTTGCACTGATTTATTTCATTATATATACTAGGAGTTATTGGGGATTCGAAGTCAAATTGATGGGTATCAACCCGAAAGCAGCATATGTACAGGGAATGGATGTAGTTAGAAACCTGATCTTGGTAGCTTTAATAAGCGGAGGCATAGCAGGCATAGCAGGCGCAGTAGAGCTCATGGGAATACACTTTCATTTAAGAGAAAACTTATCTCTGGGTTATGGTTATACCGGGATAGTAGTAGCAATGTTGGGATTGCTGCATCCAATAGGCGTCGTTTTAGCCGCTTTCTTTATGGCCACCATAGAGACGGGAAGCCAAGCTATGTATAGGGCAACTGGAATACCCTATCCATTGGCATATGTGATTGAGGGGGTGACCCTTGTATTTGTATTAATAGCGGTATTCTTTATGGAATACCGACTTGAGAAGGTGGAGGAGGAGAGATGATGATACCGCCAGATCTATTAACAGCAGTATTTTGGGTTAGCGTGTTAGGACTAACCTTTAAAATGGCTGTTCCACTTATCTACGGTACTATAGGCGAGGCATTCGCCGAAAGAGCAGGGATACTAAATCTTGGAATAGAGGGAATGATGTTGATGGGCGCAGCTGTAGCCTATGTTGTGGCTTATCATACTAATAATGTTTGGCTTGCATTCCTCATATCAGGAATTGCTGGTTTATTGATGGGTGTATTGATGGCGGTACTATCTGTTACCCTAGGTGTCCAGCAACATGTAGCAGGACTTGCAATTACCATATTGGGCTCTGGGTTAAGCTTCTATATATATAGGATCAGCGTTCCCACACCCGGAGGAGTTCCGCCTCATATCAATCCATTCCCGGCTATATATATACCGGGAATCAGTGATAATCCATATCTAGGCCCTATATTCAGCCAACCATTACCCGCTTATATTGCTATCCTCGCTGTAATCATAGCGTGGTTCATATTTTATAAGACCAACTTAGGTATGCAGATTAGAGCTGTTGGTGAAAACCCCAAAGCTGCAGATACAGCCGGTATAAACGTATTCCTGATAAGATATATTAGTCTAATGATAGCGGGTTTCTTAATTGCATTAGGAGGCTCATGGCTCTCAACCGCCCATTCAAGCCTCTTCTTGCCGGGTATGACTCAAGGACGGGGGTGGATCTCAATAGCGCTAGTTGTATTTGGAATGTGGGATCCAAAGAAAATATTATTAGGGGCATTTATCTTTGGCGGCATAGACGCTTTCCAATTATCTCTCCAAGCCATAGGATACTTCAACATACCTTACCAGCTATTCTTCACATTACCATATATAATGACTATTGTGGCATTAGTGATAGTGTCCAGGAGAGTAGTTTATCCATCGGCGCTACTTATACCTTATAGGAGGGAAGAAGCATGAGCGGTAACCCGACTTTTTCGCCACCGAAGCTATTCGGTAAACTAGGCTTAGCCGAGTTACTATACCTTTCTATAATAGCTATACTAACCTTATCTATGGCTATATATTTCATAACTGGTATGGGAAGCCCCCCTCCCGTAGAGATCGAAGCCTATGCAGAAGATAGTAATATCGTTATAAGAGTTCTCGATGGCGACATACCTAAGCAGGACTGGGAGTATATCGTGTTTGATGTGACAACTAACCCTCCAACATTCTGGCTTCAAGGGCCTGCAGATCTGAGAAAAGGAGAGGTAATGGTCTTATCATATAACCTCCCCCCGGGAGAGTACAAAATACAGATAATGCATAAGCCTACAATGAAGATAATTTACGAAGAAAAAGTTCTAATAGAGGGTTAATAGCAACACCAGCATAGTTGGGATTACTAGGACTAAGCCTAGATTCCTCTAAGAATCCTATTATATATCTGCGCTATATCTGGTTTAAATCCTTCTGAATTCATATCGGCTCTTTTGTCTTTTCTAGGGTTTTTCTATTGTTTAAAAACAATTTATCTTGATTTCTCGCTTTAATATATTGTTTCGAAAAGATCAGCTTGCTTAATACGAATCTAGAGATGACTACTTTTCTATTCATTTTATGGTTGCAGATTTTTTAATATAAATAGTATATAAATAATGATTATTTCTTTCAATATTTATGTTAAGGATATAGGTGATTTTGCATGTCGTTTGAACCTCCAATTCCAATTTCGATAGATTTCTTTAAGTATTATGTCACGGATATAGAGGCTTATCTTAGAGGCACCGATTTTTTGGTTAGAGACAAGGAGTATCCGCCAAAGTACTATGAGACTAGCAAGGGAGAAAAAATTGTTATTAGGCAAGCTACGGTGGATGAAGCGGATGTTATTCTTGAGCCCTTGAAAGAGATAATGGATCTAGGCTTTGATAAAGACTTTTATCATTTAGTCGCTGCAAGGACCTATAGTGAAATATTGGCTTGGAAGCAAAGAAGAGTGAAAGATCACGTAGCATTAGTTGCGGTACATGGAAATGAACTTCAGGCGCTGGTTAATTTTAGATTGTGGAATGAGAAGCTAGCGATAAGTCTTCATACGATAACTTTTAGAAGGAAGGAGAGGCTGGGTATAGTAAGCTACACTGCTAAAGTAGAACATGCCTTCGAAGTTCTTGGTGTAGATGAGTGGTGGGCAACCTTTGAAAGTCCTTTTGGGTTTAGAATGGGATTCAGGTTGGTCCATGGAATGAAGCCATACCCAGAGTATCAGCACGAGCTAGGCGGTGGAAGAGTATTCTATATTACAAAGAGAGATTGGGATGCATATGTTAAAGCTAAAGTCGAGAAATATCTTGGTTCTAGACCGGTTCCTGAAGAACTCTATAAAGAGTCCCTAAATCTCAAACCACCAGAGAGATTAGAGATAGAATTATAGTATCCTAAATCATTTTTTATATTTCGCTTGGGAGTTAAATATCTATAATTAGCCGACATCATAATAATCTTATAGCAGACTGAATGGTGGTATTAAATGAACGATATTGATAGGAAGATGAAGGAATTGATGGAAAAGAGGGAACTGGCTAAACACGGAGGAGGGAAGGAGAGAATTGAAAAACAACATAAGAAGGGAAAATTGACAGCAAGGGAACGAATCGATAGACTTCTGGATAGTGGAAGCTTCAATGAGATCGGGATGCTCGTCACACATAGAGCCAAAGATTTCGATATGGATAAGAAGGTATTCTATGGCGATGGAGTTATCACAGGTTACGGCACTATCAATGGCCGCTTAGTATATGTGTATGCACAGGACTTCACCGTCCTAGGGGGTAGCCTTGGAGAGATGCATGGAAAGAAAATTGCGCATATATATGATCTAGCCATTAAGAGTGGAGCTCCTGTCATAGGGCTGATAGATTCGAGTGGTGCAAGAATCCAGGAGGGAATAGATTCTCTGGCATCATATGGAGAAATCTTCCATAGAAATGTATTGGCATCTGGATTTATACCTCAGATATCCATAATATGCGGCCCTAGTGCAGGTGGAGCTTCATACTCACCCGCCTTACAAGATTTTATTATAATGGTAAAAAACATCTCCTATCTATTTGTTACGGGCCCCAAGGTTGTAAAGACAGAATTGGGTGAAGAAGTCACTAGTGAAGAATTAGGGGGCGGAGAAATGCATGCAACCATAAGTGGCACTGCACACTTTCTAGTAGATAGTGAAGAAGAGGCTTTTGAACTAATCAGAAAATTACTCTCTTATATACCGCAGAATTCTATGGAGTCTCCCGAAAAAATAGATGGGACACCTAGCGACAGGGATCTTGACGATATCATAGCACTTATTGCCAAAGATGTTGATAATCCTTATGATGTTCATCTTTTATTACAAGCAATATTTGATAGAGATAGTTTCTTAGAGGTATTCAAAAGTTATGCGAAAAATGTAGTGATTGGCTTTGCTCGGATAGATGGATATTCCGTAGGTGTTGTAGCCAACAATCCCGCCTATAATAATGGTTATCTAAATTCAGATGCAGCTGACAAAATAGCTAGATTCGTCAGATTCTGTGATGCTTTTAACATACCGATTATTACATTTGTGGACACTCCTCATCCAGTGGCAGGTAAGGAGGAAGCGGAGAAAGGTGTTGTTAGACATGGAGCGAAGATTATATATGCATACTCAGAATCCACTATTCCAAAGATAACAGTTATTATTAGAAGAGCATTCGGCGGAGGATATCTCGCCATGTCAAGTAAGCATATCGGTGCGGATATTGTTTACGCTTGGCCGACTGCCCAGATCGCTGTTCTGCCTCCAAAGGCTGCAGTTGAAATTTTATATGGCAGGAAATTATCGGAGGCCGAGGATAGAGAGGCTCTATATAAAGCTTATTTAAATGAGTATATAGAGAAGATTTCTAATCCATATGTGGCTGCAGCTAGGGGATATGTGGATGAGGTGATTAGACCAGGAGAGACAAGGTTTAAGCTGATTAAGGCGATCGAGAGTCTGGTTGAAAAGAAGGCTTTAGAGCCGTGGATAAATAAGAAGCATAGTAATATGCCCCTTTAAATTGTCTCTCGAGAAGATAGCGATTGATTGGGACCGAGGTGATAGACATGGAATTAGCGATGGCCCCCAGGTCAGTGGCAATTATTGGTGCATCCTCGAGGCCTCATACAGTCGGCAATACAATCATTAAGAATTTGATTAATCTTGGGTATAAAGGAAAAATATATCCAGTGAATCCTAAGTACCAAGTTGTAGAGGGCTTAAAATGTTTCCCGAGCGTTCTCGATATTAATGATAATATTGATGTCGTTGTTATAGCAGTTCAAGCTAAGACAGTTCCTCATGTTTTAGTGGAGGCGGGGAAGAAGAACATCAGATACGCTATCATAATAACATCTGGATTTAGTGAGATAGGCGGTATGGGGGAAGAGCTACAGAGAAAAATCTTGGAGATATCGAATCAATATAATATAAGGCTTATAGGTCCAAATACGACCGGCATATTAAATTTAGAGAGTAGATTTACATCTACATTTGTTATATTATCTCCAGAACTGAAGCCTGGTAATGTTTCGTTTGTCGCACAGACAGGTGTATTTTCAGCTTCTATGCTAAGGTGGATATTTACAGGAGAAGCATTCCGGTTAAATAAAGTTATAGGATTGGGGAATAAGGTAGATGTAGATGATGTAGATGCATTAAGATATCTATACAATGATAAGTCTACCAAGGTTATATTGATATATATGGAGGGATTGAAAAGAGCTAGAGAATTCTTCTCTCAAGCATCATTGATATCCAGAGAGAAGCCCATTATTATTGTTAAATCGGGCAGGAGTAGGTCAGGTGCAAAGGCCTCATTGTCTCATACGGGTTCACTCTCGATACCCGATGATATCTTTGAGGGAATGTGTCGTCAAGCAGGTATTATTAGAGCACTAGATTTCGAGGAGGCATTCGATTACGTTAAGATTCTTAGTTTTTATGGAAGGTTTGAGGGTGGAGGAATAGCTGTAGCATCATATAGCGGTGCAGAATGCGTTATGGCGGCAGACGCGCTTGAGGAATGCTCATTAGAACTGTGTAACCTGAGTGAAGAGACCATGAGTAAGATAGCAAGTTATGCCCCTCCTTTTTGGCCAAAGAGTCATCCAATAGATTTGGGTCCTATACTTGAATCCGATAATCCTGCAGAGGGGCTTGTAGGTACATTTAATGCGCTGACTGAAGACCCGAGAGTTGAGACATTGATCATCGTTTTACCGATAATGTCTAAGGAGGAAGGTGGCATGTTGGAAGTTGGAGCTATTGATGGCGAGATATTGAGGGGACAGATGCTACAATTATTAAAGAGACATCCTAAGAAGAAGATAATTCTGGTATTAGACGGGTCTAAAATGGGTATAGATGAGGGTAAACAATTACTAGAAGAGATTGGTATTCCAACTTATACCACAGTTAGAAGGGCTGCCAAGGCATTATCAGTAGCATTATGGTGGAGTCGAAAATCTAAAGAAAATCAAAATATATAAAATTTATATTTAGATTATATCCTCTACTAATAAATCGGCTTCTATTATCTGTCTGGGGGGTGGGGCGGGGGGCATCATCTAAATTGATAGATGATCTCCCCCATTCCAACCTGTTCTATTTACTTAGTTGAAACCATTCTTGTAAAGCTAAGTGTATCATCTCGGCTGCGACCGCTGCGATAATGATTGCCATTAACCGGCCGAGAGCTCTTAATGCATTCTTACCCATCAGCTTCATTATATAATCGGCATATCGGAGGAATATGTATACGGTAATAGCGGAGAAAAGTGAAGCGAGAATGATTAGATGAATAGGATATTGCGTGGTGAATAAGATCAGTGTAGCTATTGTACCTGGACCTACTATTAGTGGTGAAGCGATAGGTACTGTTGCAGCCTCTTCAGGTTCTATCTGTTTTGTCCGAGGAGTGCCTCCTAGCATCTCGATAGCTATCGCCATGAGGAGAATTCCTCCTCCTAGTCTTATTGATGATACACTGATTTTGAAAAAAGCTAGTATCCAGTTTCCGAATAATGTAAATAGTAATAGCAGGCCCAATATAACAAGAGTGGCATTTAGAGCGAGAGACCTCTTCTTTTCTTCACTAAAATCAACTATTATTGATAGATAAAGAGGCAATACGCCCATGGGATTCATAATAGCTATTAGATTTATGTATAGAATAGTAATCGTGAATATTTGTTCTAGCATCTATGGACACCTTTCACTATTGTCCTGAAGTCACATATTTTACTTTGTAATCTGTATAGATGTCTACTAATACTGGGCCGTCGATTGAAAATGCATTACTGATTACCTCATCGAGTTCTTCAGGCCTTGAGGCTCTTAGGGACTTAACACCTAATCCTTCAGATATTTTTGCAAAATCAACTGGGTGTAATTGCGATGAGACCGCTCTCCCAAAAAACTTTTTCTGCATATGATATATCATTCCATAACTCGAGTCGTTAAATACGAATATCTTTATATCCATATTATATTGGGCTATTGTAGACAACTCTTCCATACACATTAGTAATCCACCATCGCCAATTATGGTTATTATATTTCTATAGCCTGATAAATATCCACCTATTGCTGCAGGCAGTCCAAATCCCATACTACCATAATTCCCTGGATATAGATATCTTATATTCAATCTGGCCCCAATTGTAAGCCTAGCCCAAGTTTCATGAGTCCCTATATCTACAGTTACTAATGATCCATCCTTGATATAATTAGAAATTATTTTAGAGGCATAGCCAGGATGAATGTATCCAGAGGGTCCCCTCATTCCTATATTATCTACCAAATTTTGATATTCTTTAGAGCCTGTATCAATTGACTCCACATACCATTTCGACTGATCTCCCTCAATGCTACGTATATCTTCTAGATATTTAATTACATCTCCTACAAGTATCATCTTTATATTTTCTCCACCCATTCCGCGTGTATAACCTATATATATGATTTCGCCTTCTGAGTATCTTTCCACCTGCTCATATTCTTCTTCACCAGGTCTGAGACCTAAAGCGAGTACAATATCCGCTTCCTTCATTACTCGGATAGCGGATGGATGGATATCCCATCGCTTCTCGATATACCCTGCATATAATTCATGGCCTTGCGGGAAGTAGCCTAGACCTTCAATTTGGACTATCACAGGTGAATTAAGCCTCTCAGCAATTTCTATAATTAGATCATTAGAAATTGAGGTGGCTATTTCAGCTCCCAATAATAAGACAATCTTCTTCCCACTTATACTCTTAGATATATCTTTTATCACGAGTTTACTATAAGCTAGTTCTTCGGGACTCGCTTGACAGCTCAATTCATGAGGTAACTCTACCTCTGCTATGCCTACATCTATTGGAATAGAAATATGTACAGGTCCTTTCCTCCCTGAGATAGAAATATTATATCCATTTACTAAGACTGAGGGTATATTCTCGGGTTTATCAACTGTGAATGTCGCTTTAGTTATATCCCTAAATATAGATTCCAAGAAATATGGAGTATCCACACCATGGAATGTTGAGGGTCCACTCTTAAGCGGCACATTACCCGTTATAACCAACATTGGACTGGCCGCACCATATGCCTGAGCTACTCCAGTAACCGTATTGGTTGCTCCTGGTCCGGCTGTAACTATCACCGCCATCGGGGTGCCTGATAGCCTACCATACGCATCGGCTATCACAGATGCACTTGCCTCATGGCGCACTAGTATATGTTTTATACTCTTTGAATCATTTAGACTGTTATATATCGTTAGTATATGGCTACCAGGTATACCCGATGTATATTTGATACCTAGCTTCTCCAGACATGGAATTATCAATCCACCCGCCTTAACCTTGATATCTTCATCGCTCATAGATGTTTCACCACTCCAATAGTAATATCCACTTTTATATATTATGAAGGCTAAGTGTGATAAGCAAAATAGCAATATTATAATAAATATTTAAAGAGAAAAATAATTTTGGTCTGAGATTTATGGAAGATTTCATGTATTAATTTAAACGATATAGCATATAGACTGCTTTATTATTAATATGAAGGATGTCTTGGAATCATTATCCATATTAAAAAGAGACAGGGTGAGTGGAGGATATGCCCTTGGAGTAAAGGCGTTGGACATTCTAAAAGCGGTTCATAAACTATATCTCAATGGTACACCCTTGAATAAAATCCTTGATTTACTTCGCATGTTAAGAGATATTCGGCCAGAGATGGGAATCGTGTATAATATAGGGGATATACCCTTAAAGGTTATAGAATCTAATGGTGACATAGATAGTTTAGACATAATTATTGAAAGATTTACTGAGATTCTCAATAGTTCCAAGGAGAGAATAAATCACGCTCTTAACTATATAAAATTGCCCGAAAAATTCGGAGTGGTAACATTAAGCTATAGTAGTAATGTCATTGAATTTATAGATAAGTTCAAAGATAGAATCTCTACAGTATATCTATTGGAATCAAGACCAGGAAAGGAATTGCCATATGCATTAGAGAAAATGGCCATCTTAAACATTTCAATTAAGCTATTACCAGATTCAAATATTTATCATGCTGTCAAAAATGCAAAAATGATAGTTATCGGTATGGATAACCTAACATTGAATGATGGGCTGATAATACATAAAGCTGGTACATATCCACTTCTATTAGCAGGAGAACATAACGAGCTGATAAAGATAATGATTGGAGAACGCCTAAAAATCACCGATAGTAGGCTTAAAAAAATCAAAATGGATAAATGGAGATATAGAGTTCAGACCACTCAACAAATTATAGATGCTTATCCATTTGACATTACTCCACTAGAACTTATAGATTACTATGTGTATGACGGAGGCTTCTTATATAAACCTAGTCCTCTAGACATTACAAACTTATATATTAATCTTTACCTTTCCATAATTGCCTAGGGAGCAATATCAAAATGACTACAAAGGGATATTGGAACATCTTAAAATTCCTATATATAATCACCTACATTAAAGCATCAAGCAAACAGTTATGTAAAATTATTCAGATCGGTTTCAAAAATATTTTATCTCCTATCATGATTGCCAAGGGATTGATGGATACAGATAGCGACGGAAAACTCTTCCTATTAATAGATCAGGATTATAAGTCCCTAAAGAAGCTTATTCAATTAAGTGGTGTAGATCCTTATATAGATATAGTAAGCAATAGGAATATTATCCTAAAAGAAGAGGATATTATAGATATACTATATATAGAGCACATTTCTAAAGGTCAAAACTATCAAGATTTACTAATGTTATTCGAACCGAAATTAAAATATGGATCTATATTGATGGCTTACGGTATTAAAGACCCCGATTTTAGGTCAGACGGATTCCTAGAAAACATACTTGATGCAGATAAGTGGGTAACCCAATTTCTATTTATGGATATAGGCGGATTATCTTTATCGGTCAAAAAGTAGGGTTAATGTTCACTAGCAGAAACTACAATTTGATAACTACGGGTAACATAAGTATCATCAGGATATACATATATCAATGTAGCATATAGATAATATACCCTATCTGTTTTTAGATCCTTCATACTCAACTTGATCTTAAACTTCATAGGTACATCGGACATCATATCCAACCATGATGGTTCAACTACCGCATAAAACATATCTGGTAAGGCACGGGCATGATATCCAGTAGAGTGAGTAATATCACCTGTATCGGGAACAAATTCATTCTCCGTGTTTCCTCCGTATTCCACTACTAGATAAACTTTAGTTACATTAGGCTGTGGATCTACATAGACATTTATCTCTATAATATCCCCCTCTTTAAAGCATAAGACACTTTCATTTAGATACAATTCATAACTAGATATGCACACTGACTTCTTAGCGGGAAAAAGACCAAGTATTCCGAAAAACTTATCGAGTAAAGCTACTGATATTATAAGAATTATTATAATAAGAATTACTATAACAATGGTCTCTTTATTCGCTATTTTCTTCATCTATTTATCATCTCCTATAATATGAATGTTATATTGATATTTTTATTCCATCTCTAAACTCTTTATAAAGTCGAGCCTCATAATTTCTGATATAGCATCGCCGGGAATATCCCTCTCCACAATTATATATACTTTCTGTTGGGGATATAGCCTAGGGTCTTCAGCAATCACTTGGATGACATTTACATTGTATTTTGCTATAATGCCTGTTATTGCAGCTAGTATCCCGGGTTTATCTTCATATGGAACGATTGTTAGACACATATATCCCATATCCTTGGCTACTGCTCTCAGGAAAGGTCCTGCTGGTAGAAGATTTTGAAAGAAGAATCTAAGCTCATCATCCCTGTTAATCTCTCTTATTGTTGATGCCACTACTCTTCTATCTACATTTGCGGCCTTTGCAATTGAGCTATAGGGTATCTTTATGTTAGATAAATATAGTTCTTTATTCCTAACCGATATACCCATCCGTATTAATAATTTAATCACTTCCATCTGGCCAGGTTTTTCCTTGAATATCTTATCGATTTTATCGAGCATCTCAATGTACAAATATGTACAATAAAGTTTATAAATATTCATTATAGTTCTTAATTATTCATGACAGTAAATAATAGGGCAATCACTTTAGATAAAGAGGGCCTACCAAAGGTATGGTACAATATACTGCCTGATTTGCCTGAACCTTTGCCTCCTCCCCTAGACCCAGAAAACCGAAAACCGTTAAGTCCAGAAAAACTAGAAGCAATATTTCCAAGGGAACTAATTAAACAAGAAGTCAGTGAAGAAAGATTTATAGCTATTCCTGAAGAGGTTAGGGAGGTATATATGTCATGGAGGCCAACTCCCCTATTCAGAGCTATATATCTAGAGAGAAAGTTAAAGACCCCCGCCAAAATCTATTACAAGTATGAAGGGGTTAGTCCTCCGGGTAGTCATAAGCCCAACACAGCTGTCGCACAAGCCTATTATAATATGCGGGAAGGAATAGAGAGGCTAACTACAGAGACGGGGGCTGGACAATGGGGATCTGCATTAGCATATGCCACGCATCAGTTTGGGCTGAAATCGAAGATATTCATGGTTAAAGTCAGTTATCACCAAAAGCCATTTAGAAAAGTATTAATGAATTTATGGGGTGCAGAGGTCGTTCCAAGTCCTAGTAACGACACTCCTATAGGAAAACAGATCCTTAAAGAAGAGCCAGATAATCCAGGGAGTTTGGGCATTGCAATAAGTGAAGCAATATATGAGGCTGCCACAAATGAAGATACGAAATATAGTCTAGGCAGTGTACTTAACCATGTATTGTTACATCAGACAATAATTGGATTAGAAGCAAAGAGACAACTTGAGTCTATAGATGAATATCCAGACTATGTCGTGGGAGCTGTTGGCGGGGGAAGTAACTTTAGCGGCATATTTTGGCCTTTCTATTATGATAGGGTATCCGGTAAGGCTGATAATGATACCAGGTTCATAGCTGTAGAACCATTGGCTTGCCCAACATTAACCAACGGGATATATGCATATGACTTTGGGGATGCTGCAAGGATGACTCCCTTATTAAAGATGTATACGCTTGGACACAACTTCATACCCCCACCTATACACGCAGGTGGATTAAGATACCATGGAGATGCGCCCACACTTTGTTTACTCGTTAAGAAAGGCTATGTAGACGCCGTCGCATATGATCAAGTTGAGGTTTTTGAGGCTGCTCAAATGTTCTTCGAGACTGAAGGCATCTTATCCGCTCCTGAATGTGCTCATGCGATAAAAGCCGCTATAGATATCGCTTTAGAAGCAAAGAAATCAGGTGAGGAGAGAGTAATATTATTTAATCTTAGTGGACACGGCTATTTTGATATGAAGGCATATGAGGATTACGTGGAAAAAAGGCTACCACCATATATCTATCCGGTTGATAAGATAAAGGATAATATTAATGCATTAATCAAAGATGGAAAGCTCTTGCTATAATACCGTTAGTGGAAACCCTTTTTATTATATCCATTTCTTCTCCAAATTAGCATAGACCCTGCATAGGTTAGCATGAGACAAATGTATCTCATATTAATTTTTAGAGATAATATTAATTCTTCTATCGATAATGTTATATTTTATAAGGATGGGTTTATGACATAAGTAGTGGTGATTGAATTGAAACTTATCGTTCTGGGTGGAGTTGGAGCTGTTGGTATAGAGGCATCTAGAGACCTTATCCAATATGGTGATTTTGATGAGATCGTTATAGCAGATTATAATATCGAGCGGGCTAGAGAGTTTGTGAAGCAAGTTAATGATGATAGAGTAAAAGCTATCAAAATAGATGTGGAGAATGAGGATGAGTTACATAACCTAATGAAGAACTATGATATAGTTACTAATGCCTTGCCATTTAAATATGATGATTTAATTACAAAACTAGCGGTAGAACATGGTTTGCATGGCGTCGATGTAGCAATATCCGAATATCAACTAAGCCTAGATCCCAACGCCAGGGAGAAAGGAATAACTTTTGTCCCTGGGATAGGGGCCACACCCGGCGTAACAAACTTGATGGCAAAGAAAGGGGTGGAGCTGCTGGATAAAGTTGATGAAATAGAAATATTTTGGGCAGCCTATAGATGTACAGCTCCATCACCGGGATTATTATACACTACAATATGGGAATTCGACCCCGATACTGAAGAGAGAGTTATATATGAAAATGGTGAGTATATTAAGACGCCTCCTTTTGTGGGAAATAAAGATGTCGAATTTCATGAGTGGATAGGCAGATGCACCACTGTTATTGTTCCTCATAGCGAAACTTGGACCTTACCCATGTTAGTTCCAGAGGTGAAAAGAGTTACTGTTAGGGGTACATGGCCTACTGAAACTATGGATTTGCTAAAGACACTTTTATACTATGGTTTCTATCAAAATAAACCTGTTGATTTTGGAGGAGTATATGTTAAGCCTATGAGCTTTATATATAAATTCTTGTTATCATCTCCTGAAGCCAGAAAGACCTCTGTTTGGGGATATGGATTGGTTGTAGATGTGTATGGAGAGAAAAGCGGGGAGAAAGTAAGAGTTAGACTAAAAAATTGGCACCCAAATCCGGAAGAGTGGGGCGGTGAAAGAGCTTACTTTAAAAATGTAGGTATTCCATTATCAATCGGTACACAATTAATAGGGAAGGGAAAGGTTAGCGGTCCAGGGGTATTGCCACCTGAATTGGCTTACGAACCAGATGAATTCTTCAAAGAGCTGGAGACAAGAGGGATAAAAATCATTTGGGATATAGATTACCTATGATATCCATAGGAATGGAAGTGATATTACATATATAAATTAAAGCATACACTAGCTTCTATATCCAGTTAAATAATTCTCTATATTCGCTACTCATCATTATCTCTAGTTGATACTTTCCACGATAATGTATTCCCAGCTTTTACTCGTGGAAATTGAGAATTCTGTGATATCATCAAATGGGTAAATCAATTTTATATTAATTTTATATTTTTTGGGGCCGTATATGTATGGTTCTGTATAATATATCATTCGATATATAGCATCCATCATATAATTGAATTAATAATGATAGATGTGGCTATCGATATTAAAGTTCCCTATTGTTGGACGGGTGTTATATTTAGAAGATATTCTAAAGTGGTTCGTATATTGAATTATAAGATAGATATTAAGAGAAATGTAATTACAGATCTAGTTCAAATATATTTAGATAAAGACACTAATATAGATACTCTCATGGAACAAATTAGATTGATGGATAGCGTAGTTGATGCCCGCATTCGTGAGTTCCATAAAGGTACTTTGGTGTTAGAGGTCACAAGTAGAGGTTGTCCGTTATACTCTATTCTTAAGTATGACTCTCTATGCTTCAAAAGTGAGAACATAAAGGCTGATGGATGCATTGAGATGCTGTTGTCAGTCCGCAAGAGAAGATATATCAATTATATTATAAAAAAGATCAAGAAGGAAGCTTGGAATATTAGGATAGAAAACATCAAGCTACACCCAAGGAAGCATCCAATTTCCCTACGCCAAGAAGCCATTATAAAGACTGCTTTGGATCTAGGGTACTATGATTGTCCTAAAAAGATTACGCTTAGAGCCTTGGCTGACATTCTGGGCATATCCCCATCGACATTAAATGAGGCTTTGAGGAAAGCAGAGAAAAAAATAATATCCTCGTATTTTTCATCCAAAAGACCAATATCATTCAAGATAGAATAATATATGTTTATGATGTTCCAGATTTCTTGTATAATAAATAAATCGGATATCCCGATAAGATTATGGCTATAGCAGCTACAATCAAGATATGTAATGTATGAATAATTCTTTTTTGTATCTCTAAATCTTTGAATCCGGGTATAACTATTCTTATTTGGAGAGTTGACTGAATCGTAAAGCCTTGGATAATTGCCTCATACATACCTGGAGAAATCTGATAGAATTCTACGCCATTCACAGTGATCTCTGCGTTATCTACAGCTGTCCCGTCGTAGTCATAATATAGGCTTAAAACTAGTTTTGAAGCACCTAGTCTTGATGTATCAATATCAATCTCATAATTTATTCTATCAAATATGATCGAAATTCTCTGAGAGACATAGTATGTAAGTCCATATAGATCATCTCGCTCTAAAATTACTCTATAGGTATATTCGCCGATATCTGTCTTGGTAAGAGTATCATTAAGTCTATAGCTACCGACAAATGGCATATGGTCGTAGGCATAATAGGCATTTATATATATCTCGGCTGTACTACCTACAGATATCCGTGAATACCTAGTCGATAACTCAAATACTACATAATCAAAGATTACTTCGAAAACATTTGTATCAAAAACCGTAAGGCCAAACTTCTGATCGTTTATATTTTTGATTATGAACCTATATTTACCCACAACTTCCTTACGGATAGAATCATTAAATTGATATGAACCTACAAATTCACTTTTGTCATAGGCATAGTAAGCATTTATTACAATATTGGCCGAGGAACCTATGTTTACTCTGCGGCTCAATACATCGACTTCCAAAACAACCTTATCAAATATGATTGCTACATCGTTTGATATAAACCTAGATAAGCCATAAACAGGATCATCGATCCATATGACGGTAAAAGTATACTTACCGACAGTCTGCTTAACGAGTGTATCATTAAGCAAAATATCACCAGTAAATTGAGTCTTATCATAGGCGTAATATGCATAAATATCTATTTCAGCAGTAGACCCTACATCTATTCTATCATCGACCGCTGATAATTGAACAACAACCGCATCATATATTATTGCAATGATATTAGATTCAAATAATTTCAATCCATAAAGAGGGTCATCAATGCTTTCCACAGTGAATTTCCATATACCCACTTCCTTCTTGATTAATGAATCGTTTAAATATATTATGCCGTTGAATTTCTGCCCATCATACTCATATATGGCGTCGAAATAGATAGTTGCTTTGCTACCTATGTCAATACGGTCATCATCAGTATATAATGTTATTAATACTTTATCCCAAACAACCCTAACTGGCGGAATGAGAGAATCAAAAATACTCACATTATATCTAATATTAATTATATCCGTTACTGTGAAATCTCTATGACCTACAGAATCATATGATATATTAATAAACCAAGACGCGAGAGACTCATTGTAAAAAGCCTTTAAACCATTTATATAGACTTCTCCATCAAGATCAGAAAAAGACGTACCATCATAGAGATATGTTATATTAAACCATATATATGCATGTCGAGATACGTCTACCCTATAATCGGATGCCCATGCATCCATGATTAGCAGTTTATCCCATATTATTTCTGGGTTCGGCACAATCATTATGAAATCAGTAATATTATCATATTCAGCAGCGGTAATAACCCATTTTTTTATCCCAACTGTGTCGGAAAACACTTCGATATAAATCCAACCATCCGAATTTGTAATGTATAGAGTCCCGTTTACATATAATTTTGCACCTTCAATAGATGACCCAGTAGAATATAAAGTGGCATGAAAACCAATTAATTGGCTAGATCCAACATCCACTCTATACCCAGACTGATATATCTCATCTATAATTATGATGTCGCCAATGACCTCAATAGTAAGATCGAATGTAACCGTCCAGAATCCTCCACTGAAATCATAATATGATAATGCTATCCGAATAATTTTCTGTCCAGGAATTATAGTTGTAGCCGCAAATATAGAGTATCTCATTGTCGTGTATTCATTAACAGCCAAATCACCTAATCCCGCTATAGTAGGGGAGATCTCTAGTCCATCTGAGTCGACTATGGATAACGTAATATTCCATAGAGTATCATCACCTGTATTATAAATAGTTAGATATAGATCTGTAAGTTGATTTTGCAGGATACTATTTGGGTTATATGTATATTCAAACTGAAATTTTACTACCGAAACATTGAAATATACTCTGTCAGCAACTCTATATCCGCCTCCGTCATTCCACCATAACTCAACCCTTGATATGTATATCCCAGTAGTCAAGGCTATATCGTCAGCTGATATAATCCAGTTGATTTGAGTACCCCTAGCCACATACTCAACATCACTTGTTATGACCGTCGTATTGAATACAAATCTGACAAAGAAATATGCTCCTCGATTCCCTGCATCTATGTTGAATGCTGTTATATTAAATAAGACCGGCGTATAGTTATAAATCAATTTGGTGTTTTTATTAATCAAAAGATCTATTTCATCAACGCCATAGGTAGACCTTAAATCTTGAATCACGGCTTCTCCGGCTTGATACTCCGTGTATATTCTGATAAGGAATTCATTATTCTTAAAGTTCAAAATATCTATCCTTAGATTATAAGTGGAGTTGATATACGTGGTACCGATGGCCCAAGCCCCATTATCTACATCATTATCTCCCGGCGTGGAATCAATTATCCTAACTATACCTCGTCCGCTCTGCCTTCCTTCATCTATAAGCGATATTAAAACTCCACTGCTAGGTAGATAACTATCATAGCCTGTCTTTACTCGTCCTTCTATCGTTAAGTATTTGCCGTCGGGTAGATTGATCTTAATTAAAGATATATTCCCCATATATTCCGTAGGAGTTAAATTGATCTCGAAAAAAGAGGAAGACAACTTTATCTCATAAATTCTTCCCTGAAACCATCCCAAATACATTTTGCTCCATCCGATAGGATGTGCAGGGTATCGACCGGGATCGCTTGGAGGGCCATTCCAGGATCCATATGCCATAAGCCCCCATGCTCCAATAAACTCCTTAACACCATCATAATCATATAGGTCTGGTAACCAGAATACGTGGCCAAGCTCATGAGCTATCACTCCCAAGGGATCTGTTTCGGCACCAACACCGATATTTATCTGAAAAGACCCTTCATCTGTGGACCAATAGCCACCTATAATAGCGAAACTCCATATATCACTTGGATTGCCTGTTGATGCTTCATCATCTCCAGCATGTATGATTAATAGGGAGTCTACTTGAGAATAGTCAATATAAGGGTCCGAAGCAGCTATACTATCTTCTATGAACTCTATGTATCTTCCGTCTGGGCTGGACCCACTGGGGTCTCCATAGTAACTCATGGTATTAGGAAGTGTCAACCAGACGACTCCATCCACAGACCTCCATATAATGTTTAGCTGTTCCAAACTCGCCTCGCTATAGTAGTCTGCAACATTATTCATCAGGTTTTTCATGGAAATTGTGCTAGAGAGATGTTTAACATCTTGGAATTCTACGAAGATAATCCATACATCCACATCTCCAATAAGTGGCAAGGTAGGTCCAGATCTCTCTATAAAATTGCTATTAATATAATAATCATCACCTAATTTGATAAATTCATTGACCATAACTCTCCCATTAGATATACTAGAGAATATTGCATAGCCGGGGTATGATGCCATGGAGAAAAGTACTATTAAGGTGGAAATCAAAGTATATCTATTAAATAATATCTTTGCTACAAAACCTAGAAATACTTTATATGTTATTCCAATGGTCAGAGAAATCTTATCCCGACATTTCATCATTATGAATAATTATGTTTAATTCATATATATAGCGATTTATTCAATAGATATATGTGATAATGTTTCAGGGGATGTAGATGGTTTCAAAAGAAGAAATATTGGAGAAACTCACTGGGGTGTACGATCCTGAGATACCGATTAATATCGTCGATTTGGGCTTGATATATGATATTAATATACAAGATGGAAAAGTACATATAAAGATGACTCTAACAGCTCCAGGTTGTCCAGTCTATTCTCTAATAGAGGAGATGGTAAAGCAGGCATTAAGAGAGTTAGAAGGTGTAGATGATGTTCAGGTCGAATTTGTATGGGACCCGCCATGGACTCCTGATAGGATGTCTCCAAAAGCCAAGGCTATGCTTGGCCTAATATAGCTAATATAGAATAAGATTAGGTATAGTTAGTAGGCTTTGGATAAGCTATATACCTTATATAGAATTATCAGGTTTACTAGCCATATCGGAGAGTAGGCAAGTGTACCTGTTGTCAAGCCAAGTATGTAGGGTATCAATGTACCTATGGCTCCTAAAATCGGGGCGGCTATAAGTATGGCTTTGAAACTTCGAGTTACAGGACGATTATTTACTATCCAATATAATGAGATAGCATAAAGGAGAACTGAGGCTAAATATGGTGACATTAGGGGAAGTGCTATTAAAATTATAGAGATGTATCTATTAAGAAACAGATCTAATATGAGCACTACTACAGTGATTAGATATAGATATTTGAGTAATTCTTTATCAGAATCACCTAGTGGACGATATATTACCGCAGGCTTTGGAGGCGGCGCAGGTATCGCCTGCTCAGGCGGGGGATACGATGGTGGAGGAGTCGGTGCTGTGGGTGGCACAGCAGCCTCCATTTGTATACGTGCACCACAGTTTATGCAGAATCTAGCGCTTGAAGGATTCATATATCCACATGACGGACACGTTATATTTTCTTGACTCATTATCCATAAACACCTATTATTTTCTATATGAATTAAGTATATTAATAGAATAAAAAGTTTTTAAATGATTCATTATAGAGATAAGAAGTATGAATTTCATTCTATGCTTTTGATTTTAAATAGAATAATTAATTATATCAATTGGATGGATCTTATAAGGCGATATTTCGATATTAAAGAGAAGGTATTAAGGAATCTTGGATATACTATAGGTGAAAAAGGGATAGAACATGCTTTAATGGATGGACATCATAGAAGAAGACCGAGAGCATGTGGGCTAACTGTTCATACAGGTGTCGGATGTCCTATCGGCTGTCTCTACTGTTATATCTATGATATGGGCTTCCCATCTGGATTCAAGAGATACCCTCTGAATGTAGATGAATTACTATATGCTGTGATTAGTAATCCATATTTCGTACCGGGTAGAGAAGGTACTCTTTTAGCCATGGGATCGGTTACCGAGCCATTCATACCAAAAGCGAGAGAACTTACTTTTACCTTTATATCGAGAATGAGGGAATTAGTAAATAATCCTGTTCAAATCTCAACTAAATACATATTAGATACTGATGATATTAAGGCTCTATATGATCTCGATCCAGAATTGAGTATTTTGGTATCGATAGTAGCTTATGGCTCATCTAGTGTATTGGAGCCATCCGCTCCACCCGTAGAAAAAAGGATAGGATTCTTGCTGAACCTGGCTAGAGAAGGGTTTTATCCCTCTCTATTTCTCCGCCCCATTATACCCGGTATTACAGACCATGAATTCATGGATATCACCAGTGAATTAGTAGGTAGAGATATTGGGATCGTATTAGGGGGATTGAGGATAACCCTGCGAATTATCAACAATCTATCCAGAGTAATGGATGTAGATATGATAAAGTCAAGAATCTCATCTAAGATAGATAATAGGCAAAAATATATCGACCTATCAGATTTGAAGTCGAATATTAAGAGACGGTTGCTTGACATGGGGTTTAATGTATATCCAGCCGCGTGCTCGGCAAATATAATAAGCCATAAATTAGGGTGCAGAATCTGCAAGTGGGGACCATGTGGGGATCTTGATAATATTAGTGATCCTAACTATAGTGCTATCAAGGAGCTAGCACAGTTTATGAATATAGATGATTATATAGATATCCATATCCATAGGGGAGGAATCACATTAGTTACAAATAGATCTATATTTAGGGATAAGCTTGAGATATATAGAAATATCTTAAAGACTATATATAAAATTCCCGTCTATCTGAAAAAATAGATTTGTGGTTTATTATCCAGCCTTTAATAATTTATCTTTCAATATTTTTTGGGATGTTACCTAAATGGGTCGAAAATAGAGATAAAAATATAAAGATCCTTCGTGAAATTAGAAAAGCATCGGGAAAATTTGCCAAGATACTTAGTATGAATGAGGTTAAGGAGATAATATCCAGATTCTTCGATATGGAGCTATATGACAAGAAAGTTAGGAGTAGATTCTCCACGGCTGCATATCCAATTGAGGAAATAAGAGTATATAAGGTGTATAGTGCACTACCGAGTTATTCTAAAGCAATTGAATTGCTATCGTCAAATAAATTCTCTGTAGGTTCAGTAGATAGTAGTAGCCATGATTTAGGTGCCCATGCTTATATCCCGTTTAGGATACATAATGTTGGAAGTTGGTATATGAATTATGATGATTTTAGCGGGGCAGAAGATAATACTGTATTTATCGGGGAACCACATGATTATTATGATATCGGCGAACGTGTCTGGATGAAAAGAAATGAGGCACAGGTCATACAAGCTTTGATAAATAGGTTAGTAGGTGAAAAGAGATATCTTATGTTAGACGAGTCCTTTAATATAGGTTTTACAATGTCATGGAGTATAGATGAGAGGAAACTATATGCTGAATCTCTAAAGGCATATATAGACGATGCATTAGATAACAATGTTGTGCCATTAGGAATATTTTATACTAAATCTGTAGATATAATGAGGGGAATGATAGACACAGAGGTATTGAAGGAGGGTGAATATCCATGGATACCTGATAAGTTCTTGATGAACTCCGTTCTCGATGTGGGAGACAGGTCGCCACTGTTCAGAGTATACTCAGAGCCACATATCGAAACGGGCTTAGAAATAAATATGTTCTATCTCAAGACGGGTGAGAAAAATATACTGAGAATAGAGTTTCCATCTGGAGTCGATAATATAATTGATATCCACAAAGTAGTTTTATTAACAAGTATATTGGGAGGTGGATACCCCTATCCTTTATTTGGAAGTCATCAAAACGCCGTATTGACGTGGGATTTGAGGGAGGCCATAAATGAAGTTATATCGGAGGTAGCAGGTATTCCTATAGAGGCTTTTTATTCGAGAAAGGAGGAGGGTAAAAGATGGCCGATCGCATAAATAAACTTCTAAAACTTAAGGCTCATGAAGATAAAGCTGTTGGAGAAGTATTATCAGTCAACGGTTTCTATATCGATATATTCATTTACCCGGAGTTTTTAGAGCATATTAGGATAGGAGATATTATTGCGGTATCTACTGATTGGGGTTATGCCATCGGTCCGGTGCTAGAGACCTCCTATAAATCTCAGAGATCTTTCCGAGCGCTAAAGATTAACATGGATAAGATAAGGAAGGCCATCCCAGACATCTATAAGTTTCATTTAATATTCACACGAATTGTATATACAAGTCATTTTGATGGACATGAGATTATACATGTCCGTGGAGCAACACCACTACTTCATTCCCTCGCATATAAACTCGATTCAAATGATATACTGGATATATTCTTTGGAGTATCAGATTGGAAACTGGAGTTCGTTAGGACCTATGTATCTATGGGAGCAGACACTCTAATATTTAGGCATTTCATAGAAACCCATAAAAACTATCTAAGGAATAAAATTGGTGATAAAGAAGTATTTATACGTGTCTTATCAAAGCATTTGGCTAGGGTTCCTAATGTCGAGCCATCACGTTATCTGATAGAAGTTCATGAAGCCATGGGGTGGTGAATATCAGGGAAATAGGATATGTAGTTTCAGGCAGCATAAAAGAAGGAGTTAAAATACTACTCAGTCCCAAAGAGTCGATCGAGGACTACCCATTAGGCAGTTTACTCTCCATAAAGGGAGATAAATACGAATATTTGGTGATGATAAACAATATAGGTGTAAAAGGAAGCGAAGCCCTAATCACAGACCTATTTAGAGATAAGGTAGACCTCTTAAAACCCATCGTAGAATCGATAGGGGATAGATATAATATAAAATGGTTAGAGGCAATACTTATTGCTCAAATGGGAGATGAAGATGCTGTTGAATGTGATACTTTTCCAGGGTACACATCAGTCATACCCACCGACTATACATTAAGACTGGAGAAGTTTTTCCAGAGAGAAGACAATTATAAATTATGGAATATAGGTGTTCCCAAAACTCCGGGTAAAGAAGAAGTTTATGTCCCGATAGATGTAAGTAGACTTATAGAGCTAAGCTTCGGGATATATGGCAAATCTGGTACAGGCAAAACATTTTTGGGTAATATTATAGCGGGGTATATAGCTCTATATAACAGGATAAACCTATTTAGAGGTGAAGACCTTAAACCCATACATCTACTTTTATTCGATATGCATAGCGAGTATGGATTGTATTTAAAGGATAATATGGGGAATAAGATAGCTGATGGCGTTGGAAGACTTATGCGAAGTGAATTCGAGATATTTAGTCCTTCTCAAGACCTATATAAGAAGTATAGGGATATATCCTCATTAAGAATATATCTATATAATCTAACGCTAGACGATATATGGATTTTGAGTAAAGTATTTGGTCTGACTGAAACTTTTATTAGGCATCTACCCACTCTATCATCATTAATCAAGAAAGAGACTTCACTCGGCGAAAAATGGATTTGGGGATTATTCATTAGTGAGCAACTTGATGATATACTTGATAAACATATGTTTAAAGATGAATTGATATATGAGTTAAGAAATAATTTGTCGATCACTGATTTCGGGGAATTCAGAAGGCAACTGGTTGAGAAGATTACCGATAAAGTAGGTTCAGCGGTCGCGACAAGCTTTGTAACACAGACATCAAAGTTATACCGGCTACTCAGTTACCCCATAACAATTCATAAAGATAACGACTCGATTAGTAGAATAGTTGATCTAATATCTTCAAGAGATGGTTGTAGTGTAATCATAAGTATGGGGCATTATGAAAGGGAAATACCTCTATATATGATGATAGCAAATCTAATAGCAAGAAAAATACACGCGAAATTAGCTGAGGTTGAGGAAAGCGATGCAAAGATCCTGATATTTCTCGAGGAAGCCCATAAATTCCTCGGGAAAGATGTATATTATCAAAGTCCCTTTGGTGTAGTCGCGAGAGAAATGCGTAAGAAAGGTGTTACAATAGCAGTTATAGATCAAAGGCCAAGTGAACTCGATAAAGACGTAATAAGCATGCTATGGACAAACTTTGTGTTCACTCTAACTAATCCCCAAGATATAGAGTCCGCGGTTTCTGGGACTCCAAATCCAAGATTGTACTCGGGATTAATAGCCAGATTACAGAAGAAAAATGCATTGGTATATGGTGAAGCGATAAAGTTTCCAGTGATTTTAGATATAATTGACTACCGAAAATTCGCAGCTAAAATCAAAAGGTATATAAAGGAATATGCTAAGACACAGAGCGGTATCAGAAAGGATCTATTTTAAGTGATAGTGATGACCAGGATATTACATACGTCAGATTTCCATTTGGGCCTTACAGTCAGAGGTCTAAGGGGTTATTCTATAGAGGAGGTTAGGAGAGAAGACCTTAGAAGGAATATGAGGATTATATTTGAATATGCATGGAAGAATAATATAGATCTTATCATAATATCTGGCGATATATTTCATAGGAGTACACCTAATCCCCGGGATTTTACTTTATTTAATGAGCTCCTTTTAGAAACAGAGAGGAGGGGTATATATACAGTTTTTATATCGGGAAACCATGATAGGAGGGTATCTCCTGAAGAAAGAGTATATATGGATATATTTACGGGTAGAGGAAAGCCGTATTCTATATTCCACTCAGCTATACCTGATGAACCAATAATACTTAATGTAGCTGACCGCAAACTCGGGATTATTCCAATACCCTATATAAGCTATAGGAGATATAGAGCCATAACAGGTAAAAGTGATTATAGCAGATTTATCATGGACGAAATCGGTAGGCTGCTCTCAAGGCTTGAAAAATGCGATTATAAATTATTAATCTGCCATATACTGATTAAAGGATGTAGATTTACAGATACATATGTAGAAAGGTATATCGATGAACCATATATACCTATCAACTATCTATATCCTGATAGATTTGACTATATAGCCTTAGGACATGTACATCTTAACCAAAGATTGAGAGAAAACATTTTCTATGCAGGCTCTATTGAGAGAATAGATTTTTCAGAGATTAATGATGAGAAATACTTTAATATAATTGATCTTGAACATAGAAAGGTAGAAAGGATAGAGCTACCATGTAGAAGTATGCATAGAGTTAGACTTACACTCCAGCCGAATATCGATATCATAGAGAGTATCAGAGAGCTGCTGGCTAAAGCCGATATACAGAGAGGTTCATTAATTAGATTCGAAATCTATGGTAACAGAGAAGAAATAAAGAAGTTTGATAAGATAACGCCAAAAATCGATGATATCCTGCTAGAAGAATATAAAGTGGCTGGATATTCGTATACAAAAGAAACTATTTATGGTGTAAAACGGCCGAGTGTAGAAGCAGAAGAGTTGAGTCCTTTCAAGCTTAAGGATGTTGCCAAAGAATTCATTTACACCCACTATAGAGATAGGGAGAAGAATATACTTTCTAGGGCGATTAAGTATCTTGACGAATTGCTGGAGGGGGGAGATTGAAGCTTAATAATCTACGAGTGAGGAATATCGCTTCGTATCGAGATGCATTCATAGATTTCGATGCCTTAGAATACCCCATATTTATATCTGGAGCCACCGGTTCAGGGAAAACCACATTATTTGTCGACGCCATCACAGCCGCCTTATATGGCGAATGTTATGGCGTAGGAAGAAGATTAAGAGAAATCGTATCTATGGATAAGAAAAAGGGCAGAATAGAATTAACATTTAGCATAGGAGACTCCAAATATAAAGTGACTAGGGAAATATGGATAGACAAAACCGAGGAAACTTATTTGAAAAGGTATCTTCAAGGGGAGGTAAAAAGCTATATAGAAGGGCCTAGGGCTGTTAATAAAATGATATTGAATATGCTTGGATTTGACTATACAGGCCTATTGAACTCGTGTATAATTAGGCAAGGGGAGGTATACAGATTTATCCTAGCCAAACCCTTTGAAAGGAGAAACATCCTTGTCGACCTATTCAAACTAGGGTTAGAAAGATATAGAGAGAGAATTAGGAATAGAAAAGAGTCCTTAGAGAAGAAAATGAGGGATATCGAAAAGAAAGAAACTGAAATAAAGACTATAATTTCAGAAAAAGAGCGCGTTCTATCACAACTTGAAGCCTTAAAGACTGAGAAAATGAAGCTGGAGAAAACTCATATGGAGCTATCTAGGGAAGAAGAGAAGATAGATAGAGATTTTAATATCTTTAGAGAAGAATTGGATAGACTCCATGAAGAAATTGGAGTATATGAAATGATTGCCAAGAAGAAAGAAGAGTGGGAGTCAGAATTAAGAGAAAAGGAAGAGATTATAGCTGGGCTAAATTCAAAACTCGAGAAATGGGGTATAGATCTATCAACCGCAAAAGATATTCTATCCTCTGGAATCAGGATTTATGAACTTCAAGATCTAGCTAAGAAAAAAGGTCTACTGGAAGAAATAATTGATATAATTAAAGGGCTTAGAGAGAAGGACTCTGCAGAACAAAAATATCGGGAGACCTCATTAAAACTAGAGGAGATAAACTCAAGTATAATGAGGCTAAAAGAAGAGGTGAAGATTATAAGTGATAGTCTCGATAAGATATCGAGAGCTGGGGATAAATGTCCGATATGTGAACAACCATTAACAGATAAGCATAAAAACCAACTTGTTGAAGAATATAACAATAAAATAGCTAGTGCAGAGCAAAAAATTAAGGATCTATTGAGTGAAAAGGGAAGGGTCGATAAGGAACTGGAGGATATCACGCAGAAACTAAAGAGATTAGAAATTGAAGAAGAAAAACTCAAAGAAAAACTTAGCATATTTAAACTGGAGTACAGGGGGAAAGAGACCATAGAGGAATGTAGAAGCATGAAAAGCAGTTATGACAAGAAATATAATGACCTATTGATGCAGCTCAAGAAGATCTTCAATACTGAAAATATAGAGGAAATGATGGAGAGATATACTCATTATGAGAAATACAGAAAAGAAATAGATGAATATTTTGAATTAGCAGAGAAAATAGCCTCAATAAAGAATAATATTTTGGAGGCTAAGGAAAAAATAGAGGCTATTGAGAAGAAGATAGCTAAATTTGAATCTACAAAGAAGAAGCTTAATAACTTAAAAAATGAATTAGAAAAAATACGTAATGAAAAAACCCAAGTAAGTAATAGGATAGGGGAAGTGGATGGAAGCCTAAAATTATTAGATGAGAGGTACCAAAGGATCTTAAGCAAAGAAAAGGAATTAAGAGACATTGAAAAAGAAAAATCTTTACTTAGAGTAGATATATCGGCGCTCAGCATTTTGGATGATGCTTTCTCCGAGAGAGGCATTCCAACATTTCTATTAAATAGATATCTAGAGCAGTTGGAGGACTACTCCAATATGTATCTTGAAGAGTTTGGCCTACCCTTATCACTTGAATTCAGGCTTTCATATGAGAAAGATAGACAGAAAATTGATATGATAGCTTATAGAAGTGGAGTGGCTGATGATATAGTTACTTTTAGTGGTGGTGAAACTGCTTTATTGGGATTTGCGGTTAGACTTGCAATGAATAGGCTGGTTAGTGAAGCACTATATAGTGGATATAGACCAAAATTCATCATTATTGATGAGGGATTTGGAGCTATGGATACTGAACTAAGAAAGAAAGTTGTTTATGCATTAGAGTCATTAATGGAGTTAGGTGAATATGAACAGATCATAATAATCTCTCATCAGGAGGACTTGATGGATGAACCCATATTTAGAAACGTTATCAAAGTGTTTAAAGAAGATGGATATAGTAGGCTGGAGATTATCTATAGGGATTAAATTTATACCCTATCTAGTTTTTCAACAGCTTTTTTCAGTACTTTAAGTGATAGCAATACGCATTTACTTCTCGCAGGACCCGGCCGTATACCAAGAATATTATATATATACTCTTCATCCAACTTGTTAATCTCATCTATTTCCATATTCTTTATCTTCTCTGAGAGTATAGAGGCTGATGCCATTGATAATACGCAACCCTGTCCTATAAATCCCACTTTGCTTATTTTGTTATCCTCTATCTTGAGATAATAAGTTAATTCATCACCACACGGAATATTCGTATCGGTATGTTTAACTGTTGCATCATCTAATTTACCATAGTTTCTGGGATTCCGATAATGGTCTAGAATATGTTCCAGGTAAAGTTCATAGCCCAATTTCATCTCCACCCTTTTTAATATCTCAATTATACCTTCTATATCTCTATTTAAATTATTTAGTTATGCTATAGTCAAGTAAATCTATATAAAGACTTATCATATTTAATTGCATTAAAATTAGGTAGAGCCTAACTTGGTGTATATATATATGTCCATCAGCGATATACTTACAAAGTCAGAAGTAGAGTGCATAAAAAAGATATATAGGGGCTTGATCGAAGATAAGAGAAAAGTTTCTAGTACAACTCTGGCTCAGTCACTTGGAATTAAGCCGCCTTCAGTTATAGACACATTAAATAAGCTTGTCAAAAAGGGCCTGGTTATAAGAAAACCATGGTCGTATGTAAAGTTAACTAGTAAGGGTTTGGCTCTCGCCAAAGAAGCTATATATCACCATAGAGTATTAGAACAGTTCTACATTGATATACTAAGACTAGAGCCAGACATAGCATGCCGAGAAGCGGATAAAATTGATTATCTAATAGATTGTAAGATTGTAAGCTCCCTCTATACTCTCCTCGGAAGACCGATGAGGTGTTTCCATGGAAACCCAATATACACCGGGTACTGTGGTGAGAAGTATGAGAAATAAGAATCTTGTAATAATAGTGATACTCATAGCCATACTATTATTATTTGGTAAAGTAGTCGGATCATCTGGAATTGGTAAGGTCATTGTCACAGTCAGCATAGAGCCTATATCCTTCTTTGTGTATGAGATAGGTGGACCATATGTTGAGATCAATTATATAGTGTCTGAGGAAGAGGAGTTCCATGAGATTGTAATTACTTCAAACATGGTATCTAAAGTATTATCATCAGATTTAATCATTATCACTGGCCATATCGCATGGGAAGAAGAGCTTCTAATGCTGATTAGTGAAGAAAAAGAAAGAGAGGTATCTGGCTTTTCCCTTGATCTAATGGGTGACCTAAGGGATCAACTTATTCTGATGAATTTTCCAGGGACTAACGAATTAAATATCCATGGATACTGGCTATATCTACCAAATGCTCTAGTAATAGCCAAATCAGTAGCCGATAAACTTGGAGATATCGATCCGATACATAGAGATTTCTATCTAAATTCATATCAAATGTTCAGAGAGAGGATAGAACGGCTTAATAATACGATACTTGAGTCTATAATGGATCTCGGTTTATATGGCACTGAGGTCCTAGCGGTGACACCACCAGAACAATATATTTTGCTTAGTCTGGGGTTAAATCCCTCTACAATATTAGTCCATGGAGAGTTATATTCTGTTTCTCCATCAATCCTCCAGGAAGCAAGAGAATTATTAGAAAAAGGAAAATTTGAGTATATATTCATTTCTGATCTCACAAAAAAGAAGCCGATATTTGAGTATATAATAGAACTAAGCAGAGAGACCGGTGTACCGATTATAGAGCTAAGGACATTATCAATGGACGGTCTATATTTCTTAGAAACACTGTATACCTATAATCTGGGAGTCATCGAGGGTATAGGGGAATTAGAGGTAAATCCATCTAGAGATAATTGGCCCGAAATGGTATATATATCAATGATTTTTGTAGTTATCATCTTAATTTTAGGACTGGTTTTTCATATTATTAAGATAATGAGGGGATAATGTATGGAGTATATTAAGTTTACAGATGTATATGTATCGATAAATGGAAATAATATTCTTAGGAATATTACTTTTTCAACTGTCCACCCCACCTTTCTCTCTATCATGGGACCTAATGGCGCAGGGAAAACTACCCTCTTAAAAACGATGCTTGGATTATTAAAGCCGGATAGAGGTAAGGTGGAGATACTCGGGTATAACCCGGTGTATAATCCTATCAGTATCAGAAGATTAGTGGGGTATGTTCCTCAGAAGGATTATATAACAAGGGATTTACCTGTGAAGGTTAAAGATGTTGTTTTGATGGGTATACTTATAAATAAAAGTCTGCCTAGGTATCCTTCCCCGAAAGATATTGAGAACGCCCTGGAGGCGTTAAGAACCGTTGAGATGGAATGGGCATGGGACAAGAGGTTTTCACAGTTAAGTGGGGGCGAGCAACAAAGAGTACTTATAGCAAGGGGAATCGCCAATAAACCTAAAATTCTTCTACTGGATGAGCCGTTCAATAAAATCGATATGTCGACTCAAGCTCATATAATAGAGTTTCTACATAGAATCAAATCTAGGAATGTATCTATATTCATAGTGACCCACGATATTAACCCCATCTCTGCTATCTCCGACTTGATTATGATACTAAATAAGGAAATTATTGCTATCGGCAAACCAAGAGAAGTTCTAAGAAAAGAAGTATTGATGAAGGTTTATGGTAGTGATGTCAGAATATTCGATGGGCATCCATGCCCTATCGTCGTAACAGGTGATACACATGTTTAACCTTCTCTCCCCCCTCCTAATAAAATCTTATATATCCATAATTCTACTTGGTATAATGTCTATAGGAGGAACTCTAGCTTTTATGAGAGGTGTACCATATCTTCCCGGTGAAAGTTCCCATGCCGCTCTAGGCGGTGTCTCACTTGCTATATTAATAGTACATCTATTCTCAATCCCGATGGATCCCCTTATATGGGCTGTTATATTTAGTGCATTATCATCGTTATTGGTTGCGTATGCAGGTAGACATGGTGGAGCGGAAGCTCTGAATGCGGCATTAGCAGGGGCAATGGCGTTAAGCCTAGCGGTATATGCAACTGTAAGAGCTATAGTCCCTGCAGAATTGAGAGCATTAATAGATACTTATTTGGTCTCGGATATTCTATTTATGACAACTCTTGATATTATGCAGTTAAGCTTGATTGTATTAGTTGGACTGTTAATATTAGTGGCATTTTATCATGAATTAATGTATATATGCTTTGACGCTGAGGGTGCAGAGGCTATGGGGCTCAACGTCAAATTCTTCGATTATCTATTATTCCTACTTATAGGAGTGGCTGGGGGTATAGCGGCTAAAACCGTCGGAAGCCTACTAGTATTTGCTCTTGTCATAGCTCCAGCCGCTACCGCTAGGGAAATATCCACTAGCATAAATAGATTTATATTATTGACTTTTTCATTGACTGTTTTATTAGGGTTTACCGGGCTCTTTATAGCCTTATCTATAGATTGGCCGCCAAGTGGGGCTATAGCTCTTCTAACTAGCGCGGTATACATCATAACCGTAATTATAAAGAATATTTTTTATCGTTGAAAAGCTATATATCATAGGTGATTAATGTAGAAAAGATGTAAAAAGATAATATAACTCTTCAATCATTATTGATAGTGGAATAGCGAGCCGCATGATACTAGATATTGATTGAGGGATGATCAGACTTGGTGTATGTAATTATAGTGGGCGGTGGGGCCGTCGGACTTAGGACTGCAGAGATATTATCTCAACATGGTATACTTGTAACGGTTATTGAGAAGGATAAGAGAAGAGCCGAAACAATAATGGAATTAACCAAAGCTAACGTAATTGTGGGTGATGCTACAGATCCCCATGTTATCGAGAGAGCAGAAATAAATAAATCTAATTATTTTATAGCTGTGACAGGAGATGACAAAACAAATGTTATCTCCGCCGTCTTAGCCAAGAATTATGGCGTTGAAAATATAATCGTTAGGCTAACTAACCCTACATTCCAAGAGATATGTCATATGATAGGGATTCCCCATATAATCAATCCTGCAGAGTCTATTGCTATACAGATAGACGCTATCATTAGAGGTATAAAATTCGTGGATTTCGTTAGGATAGCTAGGGAGGATATAGATGTAGAGGAGGTGCACATTAGGGAAGATAACTACGACGGCAAAACAATAAAATACATAAAAGAAAAGAGTAAAGATATTATATACCCCTTAATGGTGATAAGGAAAAACAAGATACTTATACCATCGGATGACCTGAAACTCCACAATAAGGATAAACTTATGATACTGAGGAAAAGAAGAAGACTACCTTTCTAACGGTCTATAGAGAATGAGCAGTTTATCCCTAAAACTAAGATGGAGGAGATTTCTCTATAGAGTAGGTGAGTATAACCTTACACTATATTTGATAAGTGTAGTCGTAGGTATTTGGGGTGGACTTGGAGCGGTGATATTCAGGCTCCTAATAAGCTTAAACAACATAGTATTCCTAGAGAGTCTATCGAAGATAAATATAGTGTTATCACCGGCATTAGGGGGGCTAGCAGCAGGCTTACTGATATATTATTTTGCACATGAGGCAAGGGGCCATGGAGTTCCTGAAGTGATAGATTCTGTTCAAGAGCGATTCGGACGCATAAGAAAGAGAGTTGCAATTATAAAGACGCTGGCTTCATCTATAACTATAGGTAGCGGTGGAAGTGCAGGTAGAGAAGGGCCTATTGCACAGATAGGTGCAGGCATAGCCTCTACATTAGGACAGCTAATGAGGTTGAAGGCCAGTGAATTGAGGGTCATGGTCTCGGCGGGTCTAGTTGCCGGCATCAGCGGAACCTTCAATGCGCCATTAGGGGCATTAATATTTGGTATCGAGATATTATCACCCACGTTGGAGGCGTCTCACCTTATTTCCCTAGTTCTGGCGAGTGTTTCAGGTAAAATAGTGGCAACAATCTTTTTAGGCGATTTCCCAGCATTCCGGGTGCCTCCCAATATAGGCTTATCCAGTATAATGGAGTTACAATTCGTGGTAATACTAGCTTTAGTGATCGGTCTAATAGCGAGCTTATGGGTAAAAGCTTTTTATTGGATGGAGGATTTATTTGAGAAATTTATGATACCAGAGCCCCTCAAACCTATGCTCGGCGGAATATTAGTAGGTCTATTGGCGTTAAATTGGCCCAATCTAGGGGTTTTAGGTGTAGGCTATGATGTTGTCGAAAGATACCTGACTACTAAAGGCTTTATTTCTATAGATCTATTTATATCAGGTTTCCTCAAGATGATAGCGACAATATACACCATAGGTTCCGGGGGAAGCGGCGGAATATTTGCTCCAAGTCTAGTTATAGGCTCCACACTCGGAGGCGCATTTGGCGAGATATTATCTACCTTATTTTCAGGGATAGTGGGCGATCCAAGGGCATATTCCATCATTGGAATGGCTATTTTCTTTACAGCTGTGGCTAAAGCTCCACTTACAACATTAATTATGATTCCGGAGATGACGCGTAGTTATAGCTTATTCTTACCAATAATGGTGGGGAATAGTATAGGTTATATAGTTAGCCTCTTAATACTGGGTAGAGAATCGATATATACCTTAAAGGTTAGAAAGATAAAAAGAAGAGGAGTTTAGTCAACCATAGACTCCATAAAGCGGATAGATAATTCCTCAGTATCAATCTTTACATTTCCACCTATAGGTATAGGTAGTTTATATCTACCATGACAACATGCATAATTTATTATTGTTGGTTTCCCTATTCTCCTGAAGTGGTCTATAATGATTTCTATAGTACTAGGCGAGGGATAATCATATGCCGATGGTTCTGGAAATTCTCCGAATATGAAGCCTGATGCTCTCCTTAATTTTCCTGTTAACTCTAAGGTGGATAGATAATTTTCCACTCTCCAAGGATGCTCCTCAATATTCTCAAGAAAAACGATGCGTCTATTAATCTTTGGCGAATACTTTGTAGACATTAATAAAGTAAATAGGATTATATTTCCTCCTATAATCCTTCCTTCAGCTGTTCCATAATTTACATATTGCATAAGCGGCGCATCTGATGGATTCTTTAGTTCTATAGCCTCACCCTCCACCAAAATTCTCATTAGAACTTCAATGCTCTTCTCTATAGCTGAAATGTCCTCTTTACTCGAGGGATAGACAGCTGGCATCCATCCCTGAAAAGATATTAAGCCGACTTTTTCGAACAAGTATATTTGAATAGGAGTTATATCGCTATATCCAACAAAGACTTTAGGGTTCTCCTTAATTATATCTACATCAAGATACCGCATTAGCCTTAGAGAGCCTATCCCTCCTCTGGCACAAAAAATTGCATCTATTTTGTCATCTTTAAATGCATTGTGTATTTCTTCTGCCCTCTCCTCGTCCCTAGCAGAATAGAAATCCCATTGCATCGCCCTCTTCAATGCATCTGAAAGAACTACCCTAAACCCCATTTTCCTTAGAAGCTGTATTCCTTGTGAAAGATTTAACCGAGGATAGTAAGGGAAACTTGAGGGTGCAATAATCTTTATAGTACTACCATTCTTTAGACGTGGGGGCCTAATAATATTATTGCTCATCAAATACTAATTACACAATAAGCTCTAATAAGAATTGCATTAGGGTAGATAGCCGTTATTAATTATATATCGATACCCTTTTTACCTATGGCTATGCCGACGATTACTAATGTAATTGCCAGTAGGATCCCGAGCAATATATCTGTTGATATAGCGGGTATATAGAATTCTTCACTCTCTAATTCTATAAGGGCAACTTGTTTCTTTACCGATAATTCATTGTATGAAGCGGTTCTAGCAGGAGACTCATCGACGCTAATGACCGGAGAGGGGGGATAAAAGCTTATTATTGGATCATAGATCAAAGTAGAATTTTCAAAGTAGGGAAAAGAAATGTATATCTCGGATTTGTATAATTGATTAAATACTCTGACAATTACCGGTTGTTCACTAATCAAATGATTAATTCTATAAGCCGACTCGATAAATCGGATATAAATGGTTTTACCTATTTCATTTATATTCTCAATTTTCATATAAGATAATCTGTCTTTTTCGAGTGGAATCTCTTCTTCGCTCATTATATCGATATGCGCGGTATAGCCATCTGTCACTATCGAATATCTCATTTCAAGTGATGGTGAGGGTGACTCTGCAGGCCCAAGAGCCTCAGTAAATAAGGTAAGCCCTAAAGATAAATCCAGGTTAGTGTATATATCATTCACCTCTTTCAATATCCTTTGGGCAACATCCCATTTCCACCCATCAATATATAGATTTAGTTTTACGTCACCGCTAGATACCAAATAATAACTGTCAAATACTTTGATTTTAGAATCTAGGATGAATATTGTAAATTCTATCTTAAGCCTTCCAATAATAAAGTTGAACGCGGAGTTATCAACCGCTGTAGGTAAGAATATAAACTTAACCGCCGCCAGATTTCCATCCTCATCATAGAGCTCCTCCGGTCCTTCAACGTTCCAATCTACATCTTGAAAAGATAAGTATGTGGATGCCCTCTCTTCATCTGATAAGGAACGCCAAATCATACTTATAGCGGAGTCTACCTTATTATAGACGCAATCCTTACAATCAGCATCTCCAGACTTCCAATGAACTATCGAGTTTATAAGATTAGTAGAATTAACTATACTTTTTTCTGTAGACAATTCTAGATCCATTATATTGAATGTTTCACCTATTCCTTTGATGAAATAAATAAATTTAATTATATCTCCATTCTTCGTGGCAATTTCTATGGCAGGAAAGTCTTTATAAAACCCAATAGAATATTCATAATTGCCCATTGTATACTTTTTATTTATCGATATTAATGAGGCTGATGAATTTGGTATTAACAATACTATTAACAGTATAGACACGATTATTAAGCCAATATACTTTACTCTAGTCATCTCTACGTAATTATAGATTTATGATATTTCAATATAAAGAAAATATTCTAGAAAAAATTCTTTTAGGGGTTATATTCGATCTTATAGCTATGCAACAGTTAAGCCATCTACGAGCACAGGGGGGAGAATAAATCTATAGGCTGTTTGCACCGCGTTTTTACCCAGTGATATGTTCTTAAATGCATCGTAAATACTTCCTGATAATGCTACGGGCATTAGGGGATCGCTTATCGTCCCATTTTCAATAGTATAGGCTTCGTATATCACGCCATTTATCTCGCCAGTTACATAATTACTTGAATGTATATTTAATAAGGATCCATCTGCAAAGATACCCCTATCAATACCAGATATTAATTTATCGAGTTCTCTGGACTTACCTTGGAGCAGGATATTGCTGTGTGCTATGGTAACCATCATTCCATGTCTACTAGCATTACCTGTACTGGATACACCCTCTCGACGAGCTGTATATGTATTATGTATAAACCCCTTTAATTTCCCACCGCTTATAATATAAGTCTTTCTCCTAGGTATTCCCTCATCATCGTATATTGATGTTCCCAAGGCCCAAGGAATAGTGCCGTCATCGATAATATCCAAACCCTTATCAGCAATTATAGTGTCTATTTTATTTTTGAGCGGCGATCTACCCTCTTGCACATTGTTGGCGTGAATAGCCCGTATAAATGAAAAATATAGTAACTCAGAGAAAGGCTTAGGCTTGAATATAATGGGGACCTTTAAAGGCGACTCTAATTTTTTAGCTTTATATAATGCCTTTACGCGCCTAGCTAAGTCTTCAATTAGTTCTTCACGCCTAGTTAGAGGCTTTGTGTCAGCATCATAGTCGTATATACTCACCTCTCTGCCCGCATCCTTACCTTTCATCATTATTACGAATTCCATGCTACTTCCCTTATCGTCTATGTTCATACCCCTCGAGTTATATACTTTTTTAGTGTATATGGTAGTTGCTAGATAAGACTCGAAGGGCTTTATATCTCTATCGATTCTTCTTGCATAATCAACTAACCTATCTAAGTCTGATATCAATCTATCAATGGCTAAAGAAGCTATCTCCTCACTAAATGATGAATGCTTATGGATGGGCTTCTCAGGGTCAGGCATACCATTCCAATACTTATCCTCTTCACTCACTCTAGCTATAGATATCGCCCTATGCACTTCGTCCCTCAATAGATCTTCATCCATTGTTGTAGTGAAAACAGATCCAACCTTCTTACCAATAGATACCCTAATAGATATATCCGTCGATACACTGGCTTTAGGATGGATATTCTCTCCCTCACTTTTTACCATCTTACTTATCTTATTGACATAAAAGATCTCCGCTTCATCAGCACCACTCCTAAGAGCATAATTTATTAATTTCTCAAAATTAACCTCCAATTTTACCACCCACCTGCATTCTAGATACCCTAATAACAGGTCCACCTAACCCTACAAATACGCTCTGAAAACCTTTACCGCATGCGCCAAATGGAGCAGAGTACAATCTAACATTCTTTCCCGCAGCATCTATATATCTAAGCATCTCGAGAATGTTACCGGTCAATACGATATCTCTTATTGGCCTCTTAATCTCGCCATTTTCTATTATATATCCTCGTGAGGCCGAGAAGGTGAAAGTTCCATCAAGTTCGGCTTGGCCACCTCTATCTCCATCTACAATTATACCTTCCCTGGATTCTCTTATTATCTCATCCTCATCCCAATCACCGGGTCCAAAGAAGGTATTTCTCATTCTAACTAGCGGGGGATTTCTATAGTCTTGCGCTCTCCCATTACCAGTGCTACTTGTCTCTAAATCAGCGGCACTTATCCGGTTATGAATGTATCCATTGTCGATTCCATCCTTAACCAGATATACTTTCTGTGTGGCGATACCTTCATCATCTACTGGAAGATATATCGGTGTCGGATATCTAGGCGTGCCATCGTCAATGATAGATACTACATCACTTGCTATCTTCTCACCGATTTTATCCACTAATGTCGATGACTTTGACGCTATAAAGTCGCCTTCGCTCATATGCCCAAAACTTTCATGGGCAAATAGACCTGTTACAGAAGGATATATAATTGTTTGTAGATACCCGGCGGGCGGAGGAGATGCAATAGTCTTCTCTACAGCTTTCCAAGTCGCATCATACTTTACTTTCTCAATCTCTTTAACTAGAGTCCCGTAGTCTATGCTGCCTCCTACCATCTCTACACCATCTCCTAATGTACCGTCTCTGGAAGCCACAACCTGAATGTATGTGCCCATCACAATAGGTTTAAATATTGTATTTCTACCCTCTGATGTTATGATGTGAATATCTCCATATTGAGATGCATATCTGATAGTAATGCTCTTTATCTCGGCGTCTACTGGGCAAAACTCCCTGTCTCTAACTGCGATAGACAGTTCTTTAGCTGAATTATATAGATCCTTAATGAAACTGAGTTTTTCTCCCCATTCTATATCGCTTGGATGAGTCTTAATGCCGGGTACTATATATTTACCTTCAGTTATTTCCTCATCCGATAAGGAGATATTGGCTTCGATACTTTTAGCCATCCGCACCGCTTCATTAAAAGTTTCAATGATATTAGTTCTTTCTATTATATCTGTTGATGAAAATCCTATGGAGTGGCCAACTAGAACCCTTATAGCTAAACCTTTATACCTTGAACTTCCTATTGATATGACACGTCCGTTAACATACATAAGGTTTTCCGTTATGATATCTTCATAGCGGAGTTCTATATACTTCGCTTCATTCGCCTGAGAACTTGAACTAATCATCTTATATATGTCATCGATACTCATATGGGGCACCTATCACTATGAGACAAATATCAGCTATATAATAAGATAAATACTCATGAAAATATTTGATGATATGAATATACAGATTTCATCACATATTTTTGGATAATATAATAAATTTATCTTCATTAGGTTATTCAATCTATTGTGTCTGAGAATAGATATCTACCCATAAATATTGATAGATATCCTTATAGGAAATTAGTATCAACCTCCTTCTATAAAGAATATAAACGTAGAATCATAATCTGCAGGGTCTGTGAACGTAAATGTTACATTCCTCCAGGGTATACAGGGATATGTGGAGATTATGCAAATGAAGATGGAAAGTTGATTGATGTAGGATACGGCTATATAAGTGCTGTGGAAAGCAGGCCTATCGAGATAAAACCATTATATCATTTTTATCCTAATAGTACAGCATTGACATTTTCAGGATGGGGGTGTAACCTACACTGCCCATGGTGCCAAAATTATCATCTAAGCATGTCTAAGCCATCAGGTGACAGACTAGGGTATATAGATCCCGTTAGATTGGTAAAGGCGGCTGTTCAGCGGCGTGACGATGGGGTCTGCGCCAGCTTTAATGAGCCAACTATCCACCTACAATATTTGTTGGATGTTTTCATTTTAGCGAAGAGAGAAGGATTATATACGACTATTGTAAGCAATGGATATATGAGTAAAGAGGCATGTAAAGCTCTCATCGACGCTGGATTAGATGGTCTTAATATAGACATCAAGGGGTGCCCTCAATCTCACAGGAAAGAGTTGAGGGGAGTAAACCCCTTGGTAATGTTCAGAAACGCCGAGCTATTCCTTAAAAACGGTGTGCACGTCGAGATGGTCTATCTGGTTGTTCCTGGATTTAATGATGATCTAGACTGCTTTAATTGGATATTGGATCATCACATTCAGAAGCTGGGAGTGGATGTTCCACTTCATATTAATAGATATTATCCTGCATACAAATATAGAGAAGAAAGTACATCTTTAAGTCTACTTTCTCTTTTCTACCAAATAGCTAAAGACAGAGGTTTGAAATATGTATATATAGGGAATATATGGGACCCTAAATATGAGTCTACATATTGCCCGAAATGCAACGAGTTAATTATATATAGGAAAGGTAATAAAGTGCGCGATGTAAAGCTTATAAATAAAAGATGCATTAAATGCGGTTATCAAGTATTCTTAACTGGCGATGTATTATTCTACCGTTGATACAACTCCTTATAGTAATCACATAGATTATTTATTGGACATCTGCTACATACTGGTTTTCTCGCTTGACATATCTTCCTACCTAACGCGATAAGAAGATGATGGGCCTCCATATACTTAGATTGAGGAAGAAGCTCTTTCCATCTTTCAGAAACTTCTTTATAAGTTGCGCGTTCCACAAGACCTATCCTTCTAGTAATACGTAATATGTGAGTATCAACCGGAAAAACTGGATGTCCAGCTATGAACAATAACAGTATGTCTGCTGTTTTGGGACCTACATTTGGAAGTGATAAGAGTTCATTTCTTGCTTTTTCAAGGTCCAACTTAAGTATCCTACTTATATCGCCACCATATTTTTCTAATATTATTTTTGATATTTCTTTGATGGCCCTAGCCTTATTCCTATATAGTCCACCTACCTTTATAGCTCTTATTATATCTTTCAAAGAAGCGTCCATCAGCTTCCTAGGCTCTATACCTATATTTTTCTCCAATTCCATGTAGGCACGAATGGAGTTTTTATCATTTGTATTTTGGGATAATATAGTGGCAATTAATAATTTGAATGAGTCTTTTCCCTCAAGTGCTCTCAGGCTTATAAATCTTTCTCTATCTATATGAATATGTTGTGATAGAATGTCTATCAAGTTTTTTGCCCATTCAGGATTTTTAGCCATTTATACCACCATGATAACTTTAAGATTTTATTTAGGTCAACTAATTATTTATCCATTGAATGGATATAAAACGTGGAGGTACATAAATTGTTCAGTGATAACATAGAGTTTCCATTAGAAATTAATAATTTGTGGAAGAGTTATGATGGAACTATAGCACTTAGGGGATTAGACCTGAGAGTTAGAAAAGGAGAGGTCCATGGATTACTAGGGCCTAATGGCGCCGGAAAAACTACTACATTGAAAATAATTGTTGGATTGCTCCAGAAAGATAAGGGTATAATAAAGGTTATGGGTAGAGATATAGATGAAGATCCTGTTGAATATAAGAAGTATATCGGATATCTGCCTGAATATCCAAATCTCCCTTTGTATCTTACTGTGGAGGAATTCATAAGTTACGTAGGTAAGCTTAGGGGAATGTCTAGAACTAAGATTTTGGAGAGAATTGAGTATTATTTAGATATATTTGAACTACAGGCAAAGAGAAAGAGTATAATAGCTGATTTATCCAAGGGTATGAAACAGAAGGTAGCTGTAATTGCTTCTATGATCGCTAAACCCATATTACTAATTCTTGATGAACCGTTTCTAGGGATAGACCCGATGGGACAAAAGATAGTTAAGGATATTTTGGTTGAATGGGTAAATGAGGGACATAGTATACTTATCTCTACACATATACTGGATACAGCTGAGAGGATGTGTGATAGAGTTACTATTATTCATCAAGGGGAGAATCTTGGAACCGGGACCCTCGAACAGCTAAAGACATTGGCAGAGACAGGAGTGAACTCATCTCTCGAAGATGTTTTTCTCAAGCTTGTTAGTGAAATAGATAATTTTAATAAGCTTAGGGAGAACACAAAATCCTCATATTAGCGGGGATACTAAGGATATGAATAATACCTTTACACTCTTTAAGCTGAAACTCATTGAATATTTTTCATCTATAAGGAAAACAAAGATAGCGGCCTTTTTCCTATTTTGGATGATGATATCCATAATATTTTTTGGCTATACACTTGGGATCTCTTATAAGGAATATGTAAGTGCCATAATTAATGCTTCAGATAATACAATGCCAATTGATATAGAGTACTATGGAAGGATGGAGTTTGTTTATGACTTATCAACATTAGTGCTCTCACTTGTATTCTTAGGTACATTGTTATTTAGTCTAAAGACCGCTTATACAGCGACCGAAGCCGATATAGACTTTATTTTCTCTCTGCCTATCAAGTTTAGAGAATATGCTACCGCTGAAGCATTATATCAAGTAATAATATTAAATATAGTATACCTGGCATTTTTATCCTATTCATCATCAATCCTCGTTACGATGGACCCAGTCTTATTATTCTGGTTAATCATCCTGTTTGAGTTATTCGTATTTATAATGGTGATATATGGACAAATATTATATATTCTCTATAGGAAAACACAGTTCTTAACAACATTGATATTAATTATAATAGCAGTATTATCGCTTCTACCTGTCATAGAACTCTTGGGATTATCAATTGATTATTTAAGTATTCTCTTCCCGACCTATATCATAATTGATGTATTATATTCAGCCAATATGAAGTTCATCTATATCCCTGTCATGATCGTTTATATTATTATAGGGTTATTGCCATGGTATAGACTAACCAATGAAAATTATTTCCCTAAATTAGAGCCTACTACAATAGGTGTATTTGGAGGTTTTTCTGAGAGAAAGCTTCGTCCCGTACTAGGACTGAAATATAAATTTTGGAGGGAAGTTATTAAGGTGGATACAGAAGGGACATTATTCAAGGCTCATTTGACTAAGGAGCTTGCTAGAATAGTCAGGGATGGGACCCTGCTAAATCTCTTTTTGATCTCGCTGATATATTCGGTGATTATATTTCTTATGATATTAAAGGGTGAGTTTAAGTCTGAACTGGATTATGTAATGGCTATAGGCGGCAGTACCGTTTTCTTCGTTATTTTTTCTCCAAGCATAATTATAGAAAGATGGAGGCTTACAGATAAGAAAAATTTGTGGATATTGATCGCAAGCGATTCAGACTATGGTGAATACATTAAAGCCTTGGTTTTCAATACGGCAGTGATCAGTCTATTGATTCCTTTAGTGATAATAATGATAATGTCGATATATATATCTCTTATATATATTATTATATATGCTATTCTCTTTATTACGCTTGCGGTTTTAACAACATTATTTACGTATGGACTTGAATTTAGATATGGAAAAGCAACTTATGATTCATTCTCAGCTGATTATATGATGATCATCTTAGCTTCCTATATTCTAGCGGCCATATTCGCTTCTCCAAATATAGTTATTTTATTCATTATCGAGCTGTTTCATCCAAGCTTCTTTATTCCTATCGTATTAATTTATGACCTAATAATTATATACCTCATATATAGATGGGTCTGTAGACAATTCAAACATATTAGGACGCCTTAGATCTCTATACATTAAATGGAGGCGGCTCCGGGATCCCTTTTCTTCTCTTGGCTTCAGAAGGCGGCACTACACCCGTAGCTTTTTTATGCTTTATTCTACGTAGTGCTTTAGCTGCCACTAGTCCTCTCAAGAGTTGGATAGCTAAGGCTGGATCAACACCTTTGGGACAGACATCGGAACATGCTCCTGATAAGTGACATCCCCATATTCCATCTACAGCATCCACCAACTCGATCCTTTCTAGGGTTCCCTCATCCCTTGAGTCCGCTATAAACCTGTATGTATTCATTAAAGCTTGAGGACCAAGGTAATTTATATTCGTCGCATTAGTGGGACAGGCTGCATAACATAATCCACATGTAATACAATTAGAAAACTGTTCATACAATAATCTTTCTGTAGGTGTCTGTTTATATTCTCTCGAGGGATTCCAATACTCATCCTCATCCGAACGTATCAAGTATGGCCTAATTTTTGTTTGTTTCTCGAAGAATAGAGAGAAATCGGTTGCAAGATCTTTTATCAAATCAAAGTTCTTCAAAGGCTCAATAGAGATAGTATTAGATTTTAATTCTAATATCTGTGTTTCACATGCCAATCTAGGCTTTCCATTGATAGTCATCCCACATGAACCGCATATCCCCATTCTACAACTGGCTCTATATGACAAGGTATGATCAATTGTCTCCTTTATATGAACAAGTGCATCTAGGATAGTCATACCCTTTCTTATGGTAACTGTATATGTACTTATCCGCCAATCTCCCTTACCGGGGTCCCATCTTTTAATCTTGAAGGTGATAATCTTTGAGTCCTTCTTCATAAAGATCACCCTAGACACATGTGATACATTCCTCCACGCCATAGAATATTGGGAGGGCACCGTATAACAAGAAAAAGATGTATACTATAATCAACGCCAATGTAATGATTCTTCGTATACTACTAGTAAGGAAAATTTCGAACATTATATTTCGGATACCTATGAAACCATGAGTTAATAAAGAAAATAATAGAATTAAATAGATCGTATCATAGAAAGCATTTTTCATCCTCTCCAAGACACTCAAGTAATCTAGGCCAGCCGAATATCCAGGTCCCAAAAATTGAGTGAATATTCCTAGATGGAAACCAATCAATATAAATATCAGTAAAGCCGTGAAATACTGGATTAACCTTATAGTAGATTCCTTCATGATAATACCCCCCATACCAATAGAAATTCATATAATGCTATCAGGAAGAATACTGTCCCTATCAGCATCATAAGTATTATAAGCAGCCTTGGAGTTCTTCTTTTCAATGTAGGTTTATAGGGATATATAGGTTGTGTAGGCTTTCCAATTAATAATCCATATTCCAGTAAGATAAGTCTGATTCCATTTAGGCCATGAAATATTAAGGCACCTATCACAAGCAACATGCCCAAGTCATATAATGGATTTTGTATAATAGATTCTGTTTCGATCCATGCTGCTTCGCCATACATCCGGCTGCTAGTTACAATAATATGTAAGAGGAGAAAAAGTACTAGACCGACACCTGTCAATCTATGAATCAGATATAAATACCTCTCTAAATTAAACTTTAGGTTTCCATACCATCCCCATATTCCCCATAAATTATCCTTGAATCTATATCTTTTTCTATCTGCCATATGATACACCTCTCTAATACTTTCTCTCTACAGGACGCCACATCGTTATCACTACAGGGATATAGTTTAATACCAAACCCTCCTTCGTGTAATATATCAAGGAGTGTTTGAGATAATTTATATCATCTCTATTTGGATAATCGATCCTGAAGTGGCTTCCTCGTGACTCCCGCCTTTTCAAAGCAGCATAGGCAATTGCCTCAGAAACCTGAAGAAGATTCTCAGTTTCCAAAACATATTGGAGATCACTATTATAACTCATCTCTTTATCTGTCACTACAACTTCCTTAAATTTATCCATTAAACTCCTTATTTTATCTAATCCCTCTGCTATACCCTTCTCATCTCTAAATATATAGAGATTCCTATCCATAGTCCTCCTCAGCTCTCTTCTTATCATATAAGCATCTTCTCCTGTTTCCCTACCCATCAAATCATCAAATATACGTTTCTCCTCATTCTCGGCCTCTCTAATCGGAGCATCAGGATAATCAGCGCCGCCCAAAACATATTCGGCTGCCCTAATCCCCGCGATTCTACCAAACACTAAACACTCCGCCGTTGAATTAGTTCCTAACCTATTAGCACCATGGATACTGATAGATGTAACCTCCCCCGCTGCTAATAACCTTTTAAGAGGAGTCTCCACAAGGTTCTCTACATGGATACCCCCCATCAGATAATGTGCTACTGGTCTCACAGGTATAGGTTCCTTTACAGGGTCTATACCGACGAACTTCATAGCCACCTCCCTCACCTGGGGTAATCTCTCATAAATTTTCTCCGCTCCAAGATGAGTAAGATCTAAATGGAGATAATCGAGGCCCTCAGGTCCTTCGAATCCTCTACCTTCCAATATCTCTCTCATCATAGCTCTTGAAACAATATCTCTAGGCGCCAGCTCCATCTTCTCCGGAGCATACTTCTTCATAAACCTCTCACCCTTACTATTTATTAGGTATCCACCCTCGCCTCTAGCGCCCTCTGTCATAAGCATGCCGCTCGGCACCATTCCTGTAGGATGAAATTGTACAAATTCCATATCCTTCAACGGCAGCCCTGCCCTCAGAGCCATAGCCAGCCCATCGGCAGTTGAAAATAGGCTATACGTGGTAAACCCGTACATCCTAAGTCCGCCCCCCGCCGCCATAATAAACACTTTAGCCACAAATAGATGCAAAGTTCCTGTCTTCATGTCTATCGCAGTTATCCCTCTTACTTCATCATTTACCCTTATGAGGTTAGTCGCAAACCATTCTGGATATATGGAAATATTCTCAAATATCCGCAATACCCCCCATAAAGTCTGCATCTCATAGAAACCCGTTTTATCAGCAGCATATACGGCTCTAGGAAAACTATGTCCACCGAATCTACGTTGATCTATCCTTCCATCAGGACGTCTACTTATAGGCATACCCCAATGTTCTAGCTGTAGAATCTCTCGTGGAGCTTCCTTCACAAAGAAATCGACAGCATCTTGGTCCGCTAGAAAGTCAGATCCCTTTATTGTATCCCATGCATGTAGAGTATAGCTATCTCCTTCATCTGTATATAATACTGCGGCCGTACCTCCTTGAGCCGAAACCGAGTGAGCCCTATTCATATGTAACTTTGATACTATGCCTATGCTGAGTTTATCCTTCGATCTATAGGCGGCAGCGACAGCTGCTCTAAGACCGGCTAGACCGGAACCAATTATTAATATATCATGCTTAATTACTTCGACCATCTAAGTACCCTCCTAAACACGTTATATACTAGTAATATCCTTTAACTTTTCATAAGAACTCTCTCTTATATTTAGATATAGATTATTCTTATGGGCGTCAATCGCCACAGTCAAGGGACCGAAGTTCTCAACCTCAAGAACCCATAGAGCCTCAGGTATACCAAGATCTAACCACTCAACCCCCAATATCTTCTTTATAGACCGTGCTGCTAATACCCCGACACCCCCGGGATAAGCCGCATAGATAGCTCCATATTTATGTAGGGCACTTGTAGTATCTTCACCCATCCCCCCTTTACCTACTATAATACGTGGCCTGAAGATCTCTATGAATCTAGGCTCTATATATTCCATACGAGTGCTTGTAGTGGGCCCTGCAGAGACAATTTCCCACTTTTCATCAATCTTTTTTACCAGAGGTCCACAGTGATAGAGCACATTCCCATAAAATTTGACCGGGACCTCTTTCTTTGCTTCATAATAGTCTATCGCTCTTTTATGGGCAGCATCCCTAGCCGTAATAACCAATCCATCGATGTAAATAGTATCACCTACTCTAAGTTTCCTGACTACTTCCTCCTCTATAGGTGTTTTAAGAAAATATTCTCTAGTCATATAAATCCACCTCTCTGTGACTAATCCATCTAGTATTACCTCTACTATCTATAGTAACCGACGCCCTTCTAGCCGCCCAACATTGTGTTACAATACCGATAGGCATGCTGGCTGGGTGTCTGTGGGCATATTCTATATTTACACCCAAAACAGTAGTATCTCCACCCAGACCCATCGGTCCAATCCCAAGCCTATTAAGATAGTCTAGTAACTCACTCTCAAATTTTGCTACTAGCCTATCCCTATGTCTCTCTGTTATCGGTCGAAGAATAGCTTTTTTAGCAAGGGATAAAGCTATGTCACTACCACCGCCGATACCTATGCCTACTATAACAGGTGGGCAAGGCTTTCCCCCAGCATCATATATTGCTTCAATCACAGCATGCTTCACACCCTCTAAGCCTAATCCTGGACTAATCATCCTAAGCTGAACCGTATTTTCACTACCTCCCCCTTTAGGTAAGAGAGTAATTTTTAGATTATTACCCTCCACAAAGTCCCAGTGTATATAGGGTATAAACCTTCCAGTATTGTCGCCGGTATTGTTACCCGTAAATGGATCGACAGCATTTGGACGAAGGGGAACTTTAGCCGTGGCCAAACGGGTTGCTTCCATTATCAATTCCCTTAATTCATGCTTGATAGGGAATTTCTCGCCTACCTCTAGATAGAAAGTAGGTACACCGGTGTCTTGACACATAGGCTTATTTAATTCTTCGGAGAGCTCTATGTTCTTGAGAATAGCGCTCAAAATCGATTTTGCCAGCCGATTGGATTCCTTTTCATACGCTGACCTAAGTGCTGAAATAACATCATCCGGTAGTTTTGTCTCTGCAACTCTATATAATTCTATAATAAGCTCTATAATTTTCTTTTTCATGCGTTCCTCCATCGCCTCACCTAAGTATATTAGGGCGTTAGTATAGTAATAATAATGCAATATAATTTTAATATAAATACTTATATGAATAATACATAAAGCATTACTATTTAATTTTCACTATCTATAGAATTATCTTTTAGGGTGAAATTATGATATCGTTTCACATAGTTGATTTCAAGCCTCCCGAGGGGGTAAATATAATAGCAGGGACAAGCCACTTCATAAAGACAGTCGAAGATCTCTATGAAGCCTTAGTTACCTCAAGCCCCTACATAAAGTTTGGAATAGCGTTTTGCGAAGCTAGTGGTCCTACCTTAATTAGAAAAGATGGTAATGACCAAGATCTAATCAAGCTGGCTGTTGAATTGGCTGAGAAAATATCTGCAGGACACTTCTTTGTTATAGCAATTAAGAATGCCTATCCGATTAATGTGCTTGACCGAATTAAACATGTACAGGAAATCGTAAATATATATACTGCATCAGCCAACCCTCTCCAATTCCTCATAGCAGAGACAGACCAAGGACGTACAGTGATAGGGGTAGTAGATGGATTTAAGAGTAAGGGTGTTGAGGGAGAGAAAGAGGAAAAAGAGAGACATGAGTTGTTACGAAAATTTGGGTATAAAAGATAAACTCATATACTCTTTTTTTTGTTGCATATATTGCTCCTATTGATACCCTAGGTATTTCTTAATATTCTCCGGGTACTTGCTATGTATCACATATAGATGCTTAGGAGATACCTTTTCAACAATATTTCGGAGATCTCTCATATAGATATGTCCAGAACAGTGTATCCTATAAGAGGGAACCGAAAAAATCCTTAGCCAATTCAAAACCTTATCCAACTCGATCTCCGCCTCCTCATCTACTGGTTCAGAATAACTGAATATAGCCACTGAATTTTCTGGCAACCCTACATTTATCAATTCATGCTTAAAGTTTCCCCATCCCACTAATATCTTCTTCCTTAGTTTATCAGTGGTTACATCTCTAGGAAACTCCATTATTTCGAATCCCTCATCGAGGATGTTATCATATGCGTCTTTTTCCCATGCCAGCATTTTCTTGGCCTTTAGATACACCCCGATATATTCATGGGAGAAGGGGATATCCAAGTGGGGGTCATAGTCAGATAATGCTTTGATAATCATAAAATGCCTTAATGGAACAAATATTTGCCATCCTTCTTTCATACCAGCATTTATAAATGTTCTTAGTCTATCAACATCTGTTTCACTAAAACTAGCTAGAGCAGCTCCTGTCGTCCCCCTCAATAAATATAGGATTTTTTCTTCAACATCTCGTTCATGCTCAAGAGATATATCTTCGTATTTAGTACCTTCTGTAATAAATAAGGATACATCCTCGCTTTGGAGATTATCTATAAAGTCCCAAGTTAAGGATTCCTCTCCTTCATAGGTCAATGAGGTACCATGCAATCTATAATCTCCACTATATCCAATTACCCCATCTGGTGTTTCTATCTTAAATCCATATGCACCTGGAATACTATGATCAACATGAATAGGAGTTATAGTAAATTCACCTAGCCTAATTTTTCTGTAGCTCCTGAATAATCTTATCTTTAAGCCATCATCGACCCAAAACTTTTTTCTTCGTGATATCTTCTTTCTCGTCCTATATATAATGCCTGCAGTTTCACCCATATAAATATCTATAGATCTATTGATTTGAGGTAAAAGGAACATATGGTCCAGATGTAGATGAGTAATGAATACACCTAGTATATTAGTATCAAACTCCTCTCCAGGTTCATATTTATCTTTCCACTTTGTAAATAATCCGTCTATATTAGGCACAATAGATAAATAGTATAGCTCATAAGGGTCATCTACCTGGAAGGTTGGCCATGAATAAATACTATTCAGCCGGCCCAAATTGACACCTAAATCTAATATTATCCTTTCGTCCTTGGTGGATACTTCGATTAGGTTGCCCCCTACTTCCTTATACCCACCATAAACCCTAATTTCTACATTATCACCTAAATTAAATTTGTCCTGTTCACTCAATATTTCTTAGCCCCCAAAGAATTCCTACGACCTTGTCAATAACATCATATGCATCTCTTCCAAATATATATGTATTAGGTTCGATGCCTACACCCCCTTTATCAAAAACTATTGGGCTGAAACCATATTTCACTAGAGAATGTATAATATCGATTATCACTGCCTCCTCATTGTCCTTAACATCTTCACTTGTAAATATATATTTTTCGCCTATAGATTGTACTGCCTGAAATATTTTCTCATCGAACCTGATATTCATCACGGCCTGTATCTCTGGATAATATCTTGATAATCTAATCAGCACCTCTCCTAGATGGGTGGAGGCCCCGAAGGAGGGTTTTGCCACAATCTTGATTGATCCTCTATAGGGAATTATTCGACCAGGGTATGCAGCGATATCATCAAGTTTTTTGGGATTGGCTACAGATCTTGCGATATTGCTATATACCTCAGGTATTAATTGGTTAAAGCCAGGAAGCTTTACAAGAATATTATATGCCCTTTCCAATTCATATAATATCGATTGACGATCTTGAACTGTCTGTCCATAAGAAATTTTCTTATATACCGAGCATACATCGATAAGATTATAGAATTTTCTATGAATCCTGCATAATATCTCCTGATTCATGAGTATATTCCATAGATCCATGAAGAAGTATAGAGTATTTTCAGGGTCTACTTTTTGGCTTAATGCTTGTTTAAGCCTATGTTGATAGAATTCTTTCTCGAGGCCTATTTCATCCAATAGCTTGATATAGTATGTCTCATCCTTATCCAGATATTGGCTTACAGCGGACTGGGTTACACCGAGTATACGCGCTATCTCACTCTGTGTATACCCCTTTTCATATAATTTGACTGCGAAAATACCCTTAAGATAGGGAATAATCTTCTTTACATATAGTTCATGCGGCGTTAACATCCCAATTAACTACTTTTGATAAAGAATTAAATTAATTTTATATGTTTGCGCAAAATCGTTAAGTTACCTCTATAAAAAAACTGCAATATAGCAAGATTGAGCCTTATATCTTCAGATATGGTTATCCTAGTACCAAAAGCCATATATCAATGGGAAGTATTGATTTATTATTGTATGTCAAAAGAGAGGGGTAATTTACTTAGAATACCAATGACCTACAAGAGTCTATTGAATAATACGAGAAAAACAAAGTCGGGCCTAACTCATTTACTATTCACCTCAGAGATAAATGGGGGATATGGCCCTGGATTGATCGGATATTATTATCTAAATTTAATATGGAATAATGATATATCTCTACAGTTAAAAAACTTGTGGCAGCGAATATCAAATTTACATAAGGAGAGAATCAGAAGAGAATTCATAATATATTTATCAAAAATAAGAAGCATACTTAGGGATGACCTTTATTCTATCTCTAACCTCGAGTCAGAGTTCGACCTGTCAATAAGTGACTTGCTTTACCGAGTATACAAATTGGATCCATTGAAAAATACTCCATTAAAAAAATATCTCGATAATATTAATTCAACGGTTAGTAATTACTACAATTATATCAATAGAGACGCCAAAAAGGTTACCAATTACATTTCTTCACTACTAAAAAACTATGCTGAGCTTGTCATTCTCAATGGATGGTATTATCTAGTCTATTTATCTTATGTATCCATGTATAGCATAAATATAAAGGATATAACAAAGATATTGGAAGATACGGAAAAGAATTACGAAAAGGAAATATGGAGAATAATTTTTGAGGTAGGTAATAAACTTGGCTATAAAAATGAATGGATACTCTCATCTATACATTACTATCCCGATGCATATTCATTTAGTAGAGTTGTATCGAAACGAAAAGAATCTCCTAGAGGAGTTGAGTGGATATGCTTAATCCATGATTGCTGGCTCTCTAAATACTCACCTATTATATCCTCCATTACAGGTGTAGAGATAAAGAATATTATAACAATGCCTGCATTAATGTATAAGAAATTCTGGCGTTATCTATATACTACAATTCTGGGTTATGAAGAAGATAAGGTAAGGGTAAATATAGGGGTATCAAATAGGTATTGTAGAATTAGAATAATCGTATTATCTCCCTAGGATACACCGATCATTCCCTACGAACAATCGGTTCTCTACTTAAGAATATTTCTTTTTGATCACATGGATATTTCTCTGGGCATATTCCGAATACTACACAACTCGGTGAACTATATTGTGAGAGCTCCGGATTAATACGTGATATATAATTATTAATTATGTTCGCGATGTACCGAATTTCCCATTGAGCACGGAGACATCTTCGCAAGGGAAGAGCCCCTACTACATTCCAGCCATCTACCTTTATAAAATCATAGATTGTATGCGCATGAGCGATTACGCCGACGGCATTACTCATATCCATACCCCTATCCATACATTTATGATAAAAATAATATTGGCGTTCCACCTGCTTACAGAAGGAGGACTCTAGGCCCCGCCTTTTTATCTCTGGAGGAACAACATACTCTAAACGTTTATTGATAGCATGATATATGGGTTCAACGACGTGCCACCACGTCCGCTGCCTAAGAACCTGATGAAGGGTAGTAAGAGATACTTTTATTAAAAATCCATATTCCATATACTTTAGGATATTAAGAATATATTCGTCTCCATTTACCAATGCATTCTTTATATCTTCTTCGGTAGCTTTTATAGGTTCGTGATGAGAGACTAACTTGGCGTTTATTGTTTCCCTAAATTCATCGTTGTATATCCAGTTTAGTCTCTTTGAAAATAGCTGAGGCGAGGGATAATATCTATGTCTCACCCGATTGGTTTCTCTATCCATAAATAACTTTGGAAATTTACTGGTTAAGATACCCCAAATATCATCTATGATGCGTCGAGTTATCGACGGTATACCTTCATCCTTTGACATTAGATGTAGATGTGTAAAGGCCCTACCATTTCCAGACGTCTGAATATTTGTGACAGTGTTTAATGGGATAACATATCTGGCATCTTCTTTAGGTACACCACTATTAACCAATTTATAATAGAATTTAAGGCTATCATTCATGATACATTTATATTCGTCTAGGAGACCTACATCGTTGAGCTCATCAGGAGTATAATATCCATAGGGCTCCACACTCCTCATAGATTGTTGTAGATGCGAAAGAAATACAGGGGTTACCATGAATAGAGTTGCAATTCTGGGGATATTTCTTAATATAAATGTGAATGATACCTGATCTAATACCGATAAGTGCCCACTTTTAATCGTGATATTTAATACTCGATCTATGAATTCATCAATATCTCTCTTTTCACTTATATGTTTCTCATACAACGTGATCGGATCTTCCTTCTTAATGCAGGCGTTTGCTCCATAGGCGACAATCTCTTCAGGACCCATTATTCCTCTGGATTCAGCCAATAACTTGACTTCAGGGATATAACTCGTGAATTTCAATAAGGATAACCCCACCGAGCATCTCTATATTAATTTTATAATAATAAATGATTAGATAAAAGCTTATCTATTTACATATTGATGAGAATGAGAATTTGCTATCAACCTATAGGATATGTGGATAATATAGAGGAATCTGGGGGAGTTAGATTCTCTCATATAATAATCAAGAGGAAATATATTGATGGCTTAATGGACATCGAGAAATACTCTAAATACCTCTATATAATATTTCATCTCCATCTGAATGAAGGAAAGGGTTATGAGCTGGTTATACATCCCAAGGGAGATGTCACACAGCCCTTAAGAGGGGTCTTCGCTACACGTAGCCCATATAGACCTAACCTGATCGGCTTGACGATAGTAGAACTTATAGAAGTTAAAGGAGAGACACTTATTGTTAGAGACCTAGATGCTGTGATAGGCACACCAATATTAGATATAAAACCTGTCGAGGATAAGATAGAGATGATACTAACAAAAGAAAAGAATATGTAGAGTTTTGATAAATTAGAACTATAAATGAAGATATTATATTTGGTATAGTCTATGGGATACTCGTCTTCCCTTCATATATATCGAGCTAAGTAGAATATAAGCTCAATTTTATGATTCCAACCCCCATTCATCTTCTTAAATATAGCTATAATCATTATGTTAGTATAGAGGCGGGGAGTGTGCCGATAGGGTTGGATCGGCTCAGGGAATTCCATAAGTCACGATTAAAACTTATATTCGCTATTGAAGAGTCCCTCCTCAATTTTATGACACAGGCTAAAGAGACATATGAAAAAGATATTGAGCTTCTTAGAGATAGAATAAATAAATTCCTAAATACATATACCCCGATGCTTAAACTACATCATGAGTCAGAGGAGAAGTGTGTATGCCCCTTTATGATAGAGGGTGAATGTAAATTATTGAAAAGTGAGCATATTATAATGATGAGATTAATAGATGAATTAAGGAAGATAGATGCCATTGATGATGCGGAGGAGGCGTTATCTATAATGAAAGAATTACATGCGTTATTTTCAAAACATGCTAAATGGGAAGAAGATATATTTACCAGGCTCGAAAGGGAATTAACCCCAGAAGAACTAAAAAAAATAAATAAGGCCATCGAAGAATTATACGCAAAAAGCGAGATATAGTTATATGAAATTAGATTGATAGAACTGTCCAAGCCGCTACTTTAGTGAGATAAATATTGAACTGTTATAAATAATAGGAGGGAGTTCTATCGCTGTAGATTCTTATCTACATCATCCCAATTAACGACCTTCCACCATTCCTCAACGTACCTAGCTCTATTATTTAGGTAGTCTAAGTAATATGCATGTTCCCATACGTCAAGAACCAATAAAGGCTTTAATGTAGCTATGTGCATAAGATTATGCTTTTCTATCTGCACAACATAAAGATTATCCTCATCATCAACTGCTAATATAGCCCATCCAACGCCCTCAACAGTTTTCGCTGCTCCAGAGAATTCTCTCTTAAATGCTTCAAATGAACCGAAGCTCTTATTGATTAAGTCTCCAACTAGTCCTCCTGGTAAATTATCATCTTGGGGAGGTTGCATATTATTCCAGAACAGTGAATGAAGTAAATGACCATTCATATGGAAACTTAAGTCCCTAAGTAGAGCCTTTACATCTATTTCAAGCTCTCCTTTTCTAGCTTTTACTAGTTTTTCTAGGGCTGTATTTGCTCCTTTAACATAAGCTAAGTGGTGTTTGTCATGATGAAGCTCCATTATCTTTTGTGAGATTACTGGTTCTAAAGCATTATATTTGTAAGGTAGGGGAGGCAATTCTATTTTCTTTAATGGCTTCATAACAATGTTATATTTCCATAAAACATATAAATCTTAATTTATAAATATACAGAGCTGGTATAACTATAAATTTTTTATAATCTGATATAAAGACTAATCCCAGAATTATATATTTTTCTTGATAGATTCAAGAACCAATTTGACTCCCTCCACGAATCCATCACCATATTCTGCAGATGTAACCCAGCTAGCATACCTCCTAACTTCTTCACCTGCATTTGCCGTGGCTATAGAAAAACCTGCTTTCTCAAATAATGGGATATCTAATTCACTGTCGCCGATAGCTACGGCCTCTCTAGGCGAAATATTCAGTAGTGAGCATGCATGTAAAAAGCCTACGCCCTTATCTACATCTTTCATATGGATATGATAAGCAAATTTACTGTCTACAATTGTTATATCTGGATATTTCCTTAAGATATGAATAATACTCTCGAGAGGTATAGTTCGTTGGATCGCTACATCAAATACCCTATATCTATTGCTGAAGCTCTCCTTCACCGAATCACCGAATCTCTCCCTGAGTTCCTCTAAAACTCTTAATGGTACAGACCTGTCTCCTAGTACATGCATATTATTTTCATAATAAATTACGCCTCCATCTTCAGCAATAATGGGTCCCTTTGCACCTATATATCTAGCAAGTCCATATAAAATGGGTAAAGCATTGCCGCTAGCCAACATTACCCTTATACCACTTGCTTCAAGTAGTCTTATATATTTAATCGCATCTATATTGATAAGTAATTTCTCATCTGTTAGTGTGCCGTCAATATCGGTGACTAAAGCTTTAGGTCTAAAGTCGATCATATAACTTTACAGCTCCTTTAGTCTAGTGATAAGATCAACGGGATACGGGTCAACCCCTCTCATTACTGCATGATAAATGCTGCATAAGTCAAATAGAAGAATAAGCTTAAGGATAGCTGCCAATCGTCCTACATCAGCGGGATATTCTACTGACAATGGGGACATACCCTTTTCAACTATAATGTCATATAGTGAACTCAACTTCGTGCTCCCCCCGATAAACATAGGTCTGATATTTTCCCTCAGGCTTCCTTCGTATATCATGACTTCATTATGATATATCTCTGGATACATATCCCAGTAAAATGGTATTTTTGCATTCTCATTGAATGATGCTTTGGCTCTGATGGCTATAGAAGTAAGGTTATGGGAAACATATAAAACAGGAATATAATCAAGTAGCTCATTAGCTATAAGCCATGGCTTAGATTTCTCAACAGGTCGCCATTCATTAACGACATACTTCAAATATCTATGGGCCTCTTCTACATCTTTTCTCAATCTTATCCCGAAATTGGATTCAACTATTCTTAAAGCAGCAGCGAGCAACTGCGGCAACCCAGATCTCGGAGCCATTGCCGAGGACACGGTGATATGCGTTATACTTTTCTTTTTACTGTACTCAGCCAACTTCCCCCCCGTCGAAATTGTGATCGTATTTATACCGCGTCTAACCGCCTCATCAACAACGGCTAATGTTTCCATCGTGTTACCAGAGAAACTAATCGCTATCAGAAGATAATCTTTATTGATATATGGAGGTAGTTCATGCGATTTATTAACTATTATCATCTGTGAGTTACTATAATGTAAGTAGTCTTTCAGGATGTTTCCTATAACTCCTGAACCACCCATTCCGGAAACAATAATTGGAGCGTCCTTTAAAGGTGATGAAACCTCGCCGATAGAGTTATATTCCGACGCAAGTTTCTCGCCGAATGCTAAAAAATCCCTGTAAAATCCTCTTCTGTCGACATCATCAAGCATCATTTTTTATCCCCTATATATATTATCTATTCAAAGATAATTCTTACTCCATCTATTAAATTATCTGGTGATATAGCATGGGGAAGATAAATATAGTTGTTGAGCCGCCGGGTCCACGCGCACAAAAAATTATTGAACGTGATAAGAAGGTTTTGATGCAGTCCTATGTTAGGTGGCTTCCATTGGTAATCAGATATGGAGAGGGCAGCGTTGTCGAGGATGTAGATGGAAATAGATATATAGATCTTAATGCAGGGATAGCTGTTTTGTCAACAGGCCATAGAAACCCGATTGTGATAGAAGCGATAAAAAAACAGTTAGATAGATTTCTCCATTATAGCTTAACAGATTTCTATTATGAAGAAGCAGTGGCCTTAGCGGAGAAACTTATAGATATAATGCCGGGTGATAAGGTCTTTTTTACTAATAGTGGAGCTGAGTCTATCGAGGGAGCCATAAAGATAGCGAGAGGCTATTACAAGGGTAAGAGACCTTACATCGTCTCATTTATAGGATCTTTTCATGGACGGACAATGGGAGCTATGAGTTTAACAGCAAGTAAAACGATACATAGGAAATATTTTAGTCCTCTAATGCCTGGTGTTATTCATGTCCCATATCCATACTGCTTTAGGTGTGTATTTAACCTAAAATATCCCGATTGTGCTTTGGCATGCCTAGATTTCATTGATAAGTGGATATTTAGAAAAGTAGTCTCCCCCGATGAAGTGGCCGCTATATTTATAGAACCTATCCAAGGAGAGGGTGGATATGTGCCTGCACCGAGGGAATTCATGAGAGAACTTAGAGAACTGACATATGAGCATGGCATTTTACTAGTTGCTGATGAAGTTCAGTGCGGTATGGGTAGAACTGGTAAATGGCTTGCCGTACAGAATTATAAGATAAACCCGGATATTATTACACTGGCTAAAGGAATAGCCTCGGGGCTACCCTTGGGGGCTATTGTGGGTAGAGAAGATGTAATGAGTCTTGAACCTGGGGCACATGCCAATACATTTGGCGGTAATCCTATTTCGATAGCTGCGTCACTTGCAACGATAGATCTATTAGAGAACAGTCTATTGGAGAATGCTGCTATTCAAGGCGAATACCTATTAGGTAAATTGTCTAGATTAATGGAGAGATATGATTATATAGGTGATGTTAGAGGCTTGGGACTGATGATTGGCATGGAGTTAGTGCGGAGTAAGAAAAATAAAGAACCGGCTAAGGATATTCTCAACAAAGTTATAGAAGGAGCATTTAAGAGGGGTGTATTAGTAATAGGTGCAGGTGAGTCCACAATTCGCTTCAGTCCGCCCTTAAATATTACAAGGGAAGAGATAGATGAGGCGTTAAATATTCTGGAAGAGGTGATTGAAGAAGCTATAAAAATATCATTTTGAGATGAGTATAGTTAAGACTGGTATATAATTTATGGGATAGTATATTTATTAATGTTATCCATATCTATAAATCCTTAATTATGTTTAATCTATGACTTTAAATAGGGCGGAATGATTATGGATGAGTTTCCAGGTGTTACTTGGTTAATTGGGGGAGAGGCCGGGTGGGGAATAAATCTTTCAGCGGAAGTATTAAGTAAAACCTTACTTAGAATGGGATATTATGTATTCAGTAATATTGAGTATGAATCCCTGATAAGGGGTGGACATAGTTATTATAGAGTTAGGTTCTCAGATAAGCCCATTTATTCTCATATTGAGTCTACTGATATAATGCTGGCGCTCGATGATGTAACTATAGTGGGAGACGGGGGTAGACATACTTACGGCCATATGAATGAGTTGTTTAATGGTTCTATATTGATTTACGATGATGAATCCTATGATCTGCCAAGTCAGATACTGAAGGATATAGGTAGAAGAGGGGTGAGAATTGTCGGGTTACCTATGAATCGGATTGTAAAAGACGAATTGTCGGATGATAAAGCTAAGTTGATAATGCGGAATAGCGTCGGTATAGGTGCATCTGCCTATATTTTAAATCTTGATTTGGAGACTTTATATGGCGTAGTAGAAGATAGGTTCGGGTCTAAAAGAATGGATATAATCAGAGATAACATAAGACTAATTGATAGGGGCTATGATTATATCAAGGATAATTATCCTTCTCTTAGGGTGGGGGTGCCAAAACCATCCAGTAATAAGAAAAGAGGACTTACAAATGGAAATTATATGGCTATAGTCGGAAGTATCAAGTCAGGCATGAAGATTTGGGTTCATTACCCTATGACGCCTAGTACATCTATGCTGAACTATGTAAACCAAGTTAAGGATAGATATGGATTAATTGTTCTACAGCCTGAGAGCGAAATAGCTGTGATACATATAGCAGTGGGAGCAGGCTATGCAGGCGCTAGAGCAGGAGTAGGGACCTCCGGCGGTGGGTTTGCTCTTATGAGTGAAGCTATAGGATTCGCGGGAATGGCTGAAATACCTGTGGTAATATTTGAAGTAAGCAGACCTGGACCAAGCACTGGATTGCCTACTAGGACTGAGCAAGGCGACTTATTTGAGGTTCTATATCCCTCTCAAGGAAGATATCCTAAATGTGTTATAGCTCCAGGAGATCCTGAAGAAGTCTATAGAGACTCTTATATAGCATATAATATAGCTGAAAAATATCAAATGCCCGTGATAATTCATTATGATAGACACTTGGCTGAAAGCCTCTATACCGTGGATATTCCTGAGGACCTAGATATACCTATCGAGAGAAGAAAGATATCCGGCGATTCAGATCCTATGGATAACGGGATATTTCAGAAGAGATACGCCGATACTGAAGATGGTATATCCCCTACATTCACATTAGGCGAGGATGGCGTTACTCTATGGACTGGATTGGAACATGATGAATATGGTATAGTGTCTGAAAACCCAGATAATAGGGTAAAAATGATGAATAAACGAGAGAAAAAGATGCGGAGACTATATAAGGAGATGATGGATAAAAAAGATATTTATAAGCCTATACAGAGATTTGGAGAAGGACACATACATATAGTGGGTTGGGGCTCCACTAAAGGTGTGATTATAGACCTATTAAATCATCTAAATGGCATAGATAGATATAGACTTAAGTTTATTCAAGTCAGGTGGGTTCAGCCCTTCCCAACCGAGCTATTTCGACAGGAAATAGAAGATGCTGACAAAAAAATAATTATAGAGAATAATTTCGATGGCCAGATGGAGAGGTTGATAAGACAAGAAACAGGTATCGAGATGGATTATTCAATTAGAAAATATGATGGAAGACCTTTCTCACTTGATATGCTATACAAAAGATTATTGGAGGTGTTGAGGTAGATGAGTAGTAAGCAATTGGACTCTTTATATGAAAATCCCTATAGACCTAATTGGTGTCCTGGATGTGGAAATTATATTATTATTAGATCATTGATACGTGCCTTAAGTGAGTTGAATATAAATCCAGGTGAAACTGTACTGGTATCTGGAATTGGATGTGGATCTAGATTACCTTATCATATTAGGACAAATGGAATCCACACATTACATGGTAGGCCTATACCTACTGCTATAGGTATAAAAATAGCTAGGCCCGATCTGAATGTTATTGTTGTTGCCGGAGATGGTGATACATATGGAATCGGTGTAGAACATTTTATACATGCTATGAGGTCTAATATCGGCATCACATTATTGATACAAAATAATGGAGTATTTGGCTTAACAAAGGGACAGCCGAGCCCTACAGCCCCAAAGGGGTTTAAGGGAACACATAATGATGCTTTTAATCCTATTCTACATGCTCTATCTGCAGGTGGAACATTTATCTCAAGAGGATGGACTGGCGACCCCAGTGCTCTCAAAGAACTTATTAAGAGCGCTATTGAACATTCATATATAGATGGGCATGGCATATCACTTGTCGATATCCTTCAATTATGTATAATATATAATCCGAGGATAGATGGTGAATTCTTCACGAAATATTATCGTGAAAAGGGTATTTACCTGAATAAGCTTAAGGGCTATGATCCATCTAATAAATATAGTGCTTTTGAATTAATGATAAGGGATGATGACAGAGTACCATTGGGAATAATATATCATAGAGATGATGTTCCCAGTCTAGAAGATGAACTCAATCTCAAGAGTAACAGCCCCATCGGTCTCAACGATATAAACAATGTTAATGTATCTGATCTTATCGAGAAAATTAAATGATGATCTTATTCCTCAAATCCTATTGAAGGCTCTATAATTAATTTGACTCCATACTTCCTTTTAATCTGCTTAACTTTTCTCCTTATAGCTTTCCTGATTTGTCTATAACCCCACGGAGGAACGAATACAATAGCCTCCTTATTTGAAATCAATTTTATATCGATATCATCACTTATATCCCCAAACTCCATCTTAATACTTTCTTCTAGAGAAGTAGGAGTCTCACTCATATAGCTATAATCAATTGATTCACGTGTAGGACGAGATACAGGTATTACAAATACTCTTTTACCGAATACATATAACTCATATTCGACCCGCTTGGTGAAAAAGTCCCTCACTTCCACGACAGGCCTAGCCAATTCCTCTTTTGTCAATCCATGAGGTACCTTGGCAACCATAACGACCTCATATACCTTTTTAATCTCCCCTCCCTTTAGGAAAATCACGGTATCAAGTACACTAGGGATCATTCCCAAATCTATTCTTTCTACGAATCTCTGAATAGCATCTATGGGGCTGGTTGCATGCACAATTCCCACCATACCTACGCCGGCTAACCGTAGGTCTATAAACAGTTCGAAATCGTCTGTGGTACGCATTTCATCGAAAATAGTATAATCAGGTCTAGAAAGCAACAGAATATCATGGAGACTCGTTGAATCTGTTTTCGCCTTTGAATATTGGGTAATATCCATAGGTAGCTGAAGATCTCTAGGAGCCTCTATAGTCTTCACAACCTTGCCCTGTTCCATATAGAATTCTGCGAGAGCCTGGGCAAATGTACTCTTTCCCTCTCCAGGAGCCCCAGCGATCAATATTCCTTCTGCTCTTTTACCTAGCCGCTCAATTAATTCATAGGGAAGATTATAATCTTCTATTGACAACTGTCTTATGGGTCTAACTGCCGTAACCTCATATCCATCGCTAAAGGGAGGCTTTACTATCACTATCCTAAGGTCTTTAATTTGGATAATTTTTAGATCTTTTTTATCTGTTTCTATAAAACTCTCAGGATCTATATTCGCATAATCTATTATCTCCTCAATTATTTCTTCTATCTCTTCTCTAACCATCTTTTCATCCTTAATAGGAACGTATTTCCAATCCCCGGGTTTCCCTTTCTTGGCCCTCGGCTCCACACCCTCCTTTAAATGTACAGACATCGTGGATTCATCAAAAAGTTTAGTGATCCGCGGCATCTCAGGCAACTCACGTTGGACAAATAATGTCTTGGCTCCCAAAGCCTTAGCGAGACGGGCTTGATTAGGATTATCGACAATTATAGTCGCATTATTATGTATAGCTAGATCAATAATATAATAAAACACATTATCTATGGGAGGCGTTTTATCTCCTATGAATTTTAGACCTATAATACCTATATTCGCAAACTCTTTAATTTTTTCGAGTTCAGTTAAGCTCTTATCTGAGGAGGCCTCCGATTTAGTAAGGTCATCCTCCAACATAGATAATAAGGACCATGGAATAAGTATTCTACCACTAATCTTCTTATCTTCAATTAACTTACTTACTAAACCTTTTCTTATTACCTCTATTGTAGGTATATACATATTCATGTTTCTTTATCCCCATCACCTAATGAATGACTATTATACATATATATAGTGATAAATTGTTATGCCCTTTATACAAAACAAATGGGGTATATATAAATCTTCACTAAATAATCATCTTTATCCCATTACCTGTTAATGGAAGCAGAACTATATCATCCCCTCTTATATCACCCGACTCATAAGCCTTCTTAAACGCGGCATATACAACGCTAGATGTAGGTTCAACGGTAAATCCAAGTCTCCACAATGATTTATATGCCTCCATAATTTCTGTTTCATCTACTACCATAGCATGCCCATATGTACGAATAATCTCTAATAATTCTCTTTTTCTAGGTTTGAATAAGACCCTTAGCCCATCGGCCAATTCTGTCCTTGGCAGTCCAGAATCACCAAATAACTCTTTATGGATAATGTCATAACCAGCTGCCTCAACAGCAATTAATGAAGGAATTTCATCAATGTAGCCAACGTCCAATAGATCCTCGAGCCCATAGTATATTCCTAATAGATTGGATCCACTGCCTACTGGTACAAAAATATGATCCGGGAATAAGCCGCCTAGCTGCTCCCATACCTCATAAACTAATGTTTTAAATCCTTCGATATAAAAGGGGTTCCATAGATGCCCGATGTAGAAACCATTTTTTGACGCCTTGACGGCATTCTCATAAGCCTTCTTTCTATTATTTGAAAGGAAGATGTTGGCCTCCGCGGCTTCAAGTATCTTTAGCTTACCTTTAGGGATATCTTTTGGGACATAAATATCCGCTTTGACTCCAGCTTTAGCCGCGTAGATGGATAGAGATATCCCGGCATTGCCGGAAGAATCCTCGATTACATGATCTACACCAAGATCCAGTGCTCTACTAATAGCTACTGATGTCCCCCTATCTTTAAATGACCCGCTAGGCATTAGATATTCTAATTTAAATAATAAGTTTGTATCGCGGTGAGTATGTTTAATTAGAGGGGTCCAACCCTCTCCAAGAGAAATTATATTCCTTAATGGAGGGAGAAAATTCTTATATCTCCATATCGAGTAGGTTTCTTTAATAATTAGATCTCGATTAAATCTCCTTTTACTATATATAATATTTAATGGAGAGGAACATCTTTGACAATTCCATATCTTAGAGAGATATGAATATTCATGTTTACAATTAGAACATATGATTCTTTCCATTTTTATAATATAATTTCATATAGGTAAATAATAATTTGCTAGAATCCTAAGCCTTTAGACCTAGTTTGATTTCATCGCCTAGATAAGACTTTATCAGTAACCTTAACACTGTAGAAGCGGTTAACCCCTCCTCTTTGGACTTCGTTTTGAATTTCTTCCAGTCTTCTTCATCCACTAATATACTAATTCTAATTTTCTTCATTATAAAACACCCCCTATTTTCTTATTTTATCCATCTATAATCAATATTAATATATAAATTTAAATGTTTTCTTTATATATGCTTCTATCTTTGTCTTATATATAAAATAGGTCACTCTTAAGATTACCAATTAAATAATGATATTATCAAGAAATATTAATAGCCTATCATCCCATTGGATGATGATACATCATATGATTATCTTGGCGGTCTTATGATGATATGAGGGTGTAATACCCTTAAACCATATTTAAGAAATTCATATCAATTTTATTTATATGAGGGCTTGATGCTTATAACAACATATACTAATAAATTCTTAATGTAAAAAAACGAGCATAGTTATTACTAAGTAATAACTTTATATACTACAGAAAGCTATTTATTTCTAGATACAGATGGGTTGAGCGACTATGGAAATAAGGAAAGTCCAAAAATTGGGTTATAGCACCATCGTTGTCTCGCTACCGAGGAGCTGGGTCAAGGATAAAAACCTAAAGAAGGGTGATAGTGTAATAGTTAGGGTTGACGAAGATGGGAACTTGAGGATCGAGCCATACGAAGCTGAGGGGGAGAAGAGAAAACGTGAACAGTTTATTATCGATGTAAGTCAGATAAATTCACCTGGCCTAATCAAAAGAATCCTAATAGGAAACTATGTATTGGGACATGATAACTTGGTATTTATCAATAAAGGGGAGAGGCTATCACCCCAAGTCCTGAAAGAGATACATGAGGCTATCAACAGACTGGCGGCTATGGAGATAGTTGAGCAAAACCTCCATAAAGTAGTTGTACAGTGTTTTATAGACCCAACTAAATTCAGACTTACCGGCCTCATAAGAAGAATGTATACATTAATCTTCTCGATGATAGAGGCTATCCAAGTATATCTTAGCGACCTTGACCTTAATGTCCTAAGACAAATAGTTAATATGGAGAACGAGGCTGACAGACTATACTGGTTGATAGTAAGACAGATACTTTTAGCCCAAAAAAGCTGGAAGGTGGCTAAAGATATCGGTATAGAACATCCATATCATATCGTGGGAAATAGAGCGTTGGCTAAATCTCTAGAGGAGATATGTGATAGAATCGAGGATGTAGCAAATGAACTGGGGAGGATACCTATAGAAGCAGTATCTGAACATAAAGATGTCATCTCTATAATAGATACTATCCTTGGGGACCTTAGGGAGATACTAAGCATATCCATGATGGCCTTTATCGAGCTAGATATGGTAAAGGCAAACGAGATATTGAATAACCTTAAGGTATTTAGAAATAGAGTTAAGGAACTAGATACAAACTTCTTGATTTATATAAAGGAGCCATTAGCATTATCTGTGTTTAGAGTGATAGTGTCTTCCATCATGAGGGTAGCTGATAGTGCAGATGCCATAGCGGAGATAACAATAAACCGGGCGCTAGAAATACCCAGTAAAATATGTAAATGGGAAATAGTAGAGGAATACTTAGATTAAAATCCTTTTTATCTCTATATATAGGGTATACATCGGTGGCCATATAGTTGCAATGGATATTTGCCCATGGAGACGTAGATGGAATATCTTCAGCTGCATTACTAAAATTCATTTACCCTGAGACAACTATATTCTTCAGCCATCCACATGGGCTATACGGTGACATCAAGAATAATGTAGATCCTGGAGAAGATATTTTCATCGTCGATATAGCGTTGGATGAGACCCAATGGAGGAAGCTTATACCTCTTCTAGACGAGTTTCATAATGAGGGAAGTAGGGTAGTATATATAGATCACCATATTCTCCCAGAGAATTTTATTGAGCCAAGCTTTGAATTTTATCACAATACCGCGATGAGTACAGCTGAACTTACCTATAGAATATATTCAGGTAGATTAGGCGTTGATATGAGTAGAGTGGCGTTATATGGAGCGGTGGGCGACTATTCAGACGAAACTGATTATGTAAAATGGCTATATAATTACTGGGATAAGCGGTTTATCTATTTCGAGTCTGGTATACTTACTCAAGGACTGGAAGCCTCAAGAAGGATGTATGATTTCAAGAGAAGTATTGTAGATGAATTATCAAAAAATGAATTGCCTAGCGAGAATGCTGAGCTCGTCGAGAGGGCTCTTCAAATAACTACAAAAGAAGAAGAAATGCGTAACTATATCTTTAAGAAGAAAATACCCCTGGAAAATCTGACATATATAATTGAGCCTAATGGTAGTTTAGGCCGTGCAGCGCGATATGCATATGTATATGGCGATACTGTTGTAGGCATTGCAATAGAATATAGAAAGGAATTGGCGGTAATGAGTATTAGAAGAAGGAAAGAAGCGGTACATATAAATTTGAATAGTATTCTTAGGAGGATATCGCCCAAATATGGCGGTTCTGGAGGGGGCCACACAGATGCAGCAGGTGCACGTATCCCCCGCTCTAGACTGCAGGAGTTTCTTGAGGAATTAGACTCTATTATAACTAGATAAGATAGCGTCAAGTCGTGACATTAATTTCTTCAATACCGATCGATATAGTTGTTAGACGTGGTATATATGGAAAGCTGTTTCTCTCGATCATCCGTCTGATATCCTTATATATATTATCGATATCTATGATACGGTCATCGATAAATATCGCTATACCGGGTCCTATATTTGATGGAGCCATCCCCAAGATATCATATTCGGACAGCAGCTCCTTAATCTCATTATAGTGAGCTATGTTTCTTTCTATTATTTTCTCCAAACCCCATTTCTGGAGCCCCTTCTTAATTAAGCCGCTATCTTCATTAATTAAGCCTTCCAAGATCAGCATCAATGAGGCTGTGTTTAGAAGACTCTGTGTTAGAGATATGCTTTTAGGAAGCCTCTTAATTATATTGTTATGGGTTTCAGGGTCCCATCTATATGTCGGTTCTAAAAATATTATGTCGAGCCACTCCGGAGGATCAGCCTCCATTATAGTTATGGGGGCTAAATATGGATCTATAATTATTATACCGCCATAATATGATGCTGCTAATCCACTCCAATAGATATATTTATATTCGGTATATTGTAGAGCTAGATTCAATATTTCTTGGTCCGAGGATTCAACTTCGCATGCGAGTGACAATGAAAATATTGTACCTAATATGGCTGTTAATTCGCCGCATAACCCATTATATAACGGAATATCCTTATCTATAATAACCCTGAAGTTAGATGAAATCTTATGTTTTTCCTTGAATCTATATAGTACATCATATATGATATCATGGATCTTATATTCTATGGCCTCTTCTCCAAATTTTCCTCCTATATAAACTTCATCCTCCTCCGAGTCATGATGATACAGCTTAATTATATCATGATATAGATCCAGGGAAATACCGAGGAATCCATATCCCCCTGCAATATTAAATATAGAGGATGGAATGGTTACTGCTACATCCCTCATTATCCAACACCTAAGAGATAAACCTTTAGATAATCTAACTCATTATCTATCGGTCTTCTAAGATGATCTGGAGATGCTCCATAATACCCCATTATGCATATATTCCTTCCAGCGTTTTCCGCCGCATCATTTAATATCTCAAGAAATCTATCTTTAGAAAGAAAATAACTACATGAAGATGCAACGACAGCGCCTCCATCCGCTATGCAACGAAATACCATACTATAGAGGTTTTGATATGCCCTTAACCCCCTCCTATAGAACTCTTTAGATGGAATAAATGAGGGGGGATCACATATGATTATATCAAATTCATCCTCATTCTTTATAGATCTATTTAGATATTCCTCGACACGTCCATGAAATACTTGAATCTTCTCGCTAAACTTGTTCAATTTGATATTATGATATATTTCAGATACCGCATAATCACTCTCTTCAACCATAATTACTTCACTTGCCCCTCCATAGGCCATATGCAATCCGAACCCCCCAGTATAAGAAAATAGATCTAGTACTCTGCCTGATGTAAATCTCCTCATAACGATACGATTAAGCTTTTGATCCAAGAAAAAGCCTGTTTTCTGTCCGTTCTCAACATCGACATTAAATAATACACCTTCTTCGTTGATGATGGTTCTAGGACTGCCTTCTCCCACTAGCCATTTTCTGTATATTGGTAGACCGGCTTCACGTCTTCCTCTATGGTCATTTCTAAGGTAAACCTTTTTACAGAGACCTGTTTTAATGATATAACTCCCTATATATGCCAAGATATTATCTATCCCTATGCTTGAGGATTGTATCACAGCTATATCGTCATATAAATCGATTATTAAACCAGGTAACCAGTCTCCATCCGCATTTACCAATCTATATGAATCCCATCTATCAATAATATTACGCCTAACCCTTATTGATCTATTGATCCCAGACTCAATTATATATTCTACATCCAGAAGCTCTTCATCAGCTCCATAATAAAATATTCTTACACCTAGAGCTCCGATCCCTTCATAGAACCCCTGCCCTATTATTTTACCTCTCCAATTTCTTATATATACCCAATCACCAGGCTTGGCGTCGACAACCCTTTCTATCCATTTACTATATATAGTCAAAACCTTATTCCTAATCATATTATCTGCTCCTCTAGATAGATATACTGCTCCCACCAATATTCCTCACCTAACCCCAGTTATTCAATAATAATGAAGATATTTTACTTCATATACCAATTAATTATTTGGCCCCGCCTCTCACTACACCTGAGTTACCTAGAAGGTATACAATGATGGTGCAACGGTCAGGCGGGGCACAACCTATATTAACCAAGATAATTTAATACATTATCCTCGAGAATTTCGGGTGCAACCCCACGATCTCCAACCAGATAATAATCCCAACTATCTTTAGGGATAAAATAGATAGGCACGGAACTTATATCTATAAGATTCATCTTCTTATGCATAGAGTCTGTGTCATAGACCCATCTATAAAACATCATTCTGTAATCTGAATTGATTACTTGGATAAGGCCTGTAATGTTTCCACCTATATCTACAAATATAACTTTAATATTTTTGGTGGAGATAGTGCTCCGTATTTGATTTAAAGTATCAACGACATCGATATAGCCATAATCTCTAGAATCGAAAAAAATGATAAGCTTATTACCTTTAATTGAGGATAATTTGATATATTTTTCATTAACTATATCATAGAGCTTATATTCATAATAGGGCGTCGCACTACCAAGGATAGCGTCCAGCAATCCAGGATATTGGAATAGGACCATGCCTAATAGAAGCATAGTGCCTAGAAGCAATACAAGTATTTTATTACTGTTTAGGTATCTCAAATTCTGCACCCTAGAAAATATTAGATAAACAACTAGTTATAAAAAGAAAATATTTCATGGACGCTAATTAAATACAGTGTATATAAATTTATTTAAAAGCTTTATAATCGGTGGATAATAAATGGATGATAGGCTACGTAAGTTGCTCTCGAACCCCTATAGAGTTATAATTATAAAATCTATAGGGGTAGAAGGCTCGACATTCTCAGAGATCAAGAAGAAGACAGGCCTATCGACTGGAACAATATATCATCATATAAATGTCATGAGTGACTTAATCTATAAAGAAAGAAGAAAGTACTACTTATCAAAATCTGGTAAGAAAGTCTATTCTCTACTTGAGAGTGGAGAATTTTTTCTGGACAAGTATAAAGAACCAATTATTAATTTAGATATAGTGATAAAGGTATTATTTCTGAGTAAATTATTCAAACTTTTGTATGAAAGCAGAATGCTACCGATTCTTTCAGGAATATTAGGTGGAGTTCTATTATACTCGAGTGTTCGTTATAATGTGGGTTTTATCCTTTTTAGACCTATAAATAGACCTATTATCCCGGGTATTCTCCTCACAATATCAAGCTTAATAACCATACTTTCCATATATACAATACACATCTATTTCAGCGTAGGAACGGAATTCAGTTGGATCGAGTGGCTAAATCTATGGCTCATAGCATTTATTCCGCTAGCAGTGTTGGCTACAATCCCCTTCCTATTTTATATGTTATACATAAATAATAAGTATCTCTTTTCAATTATACAGTTTATAGCGGCATTCTATCTTGCTATAGCCATGTCAGTATCTAGTGGACTAAAGATAGATAGATCATTGGCTGTATCTGGATTCCTATTATTTATTGGACAAATAATTGGATAATTAACTATCTCATGTTTCTATTAAAATATGACCATAATAATCATCTATAGCTATTCCAGGTATATCCATCAAGATTTCTTTGGCTTTATCACTAAAGATAAATTCCAATAGCTTACTAACATTATTATTTTCTAAAGCCTTCTTCGAAACTAGTATATCATAATATTCTCTTGATATAGGTATGAAATCGACTTTTCTATTGACAGTTGCTGTCTTGATGGCTACTCCAACATCGGCATGACCCATCTCTATAGCGGTTACAACAGCGTCATGAGTCTTTGCCTCCACATAATACCCATCTATTTTGTCGATGACATCACTAAATTCAAGGTTATTCTTATCTGAGTATTCTCTGATCAATAGATCTATTAATTGCCGAGTTCCAGACCCCTTACTACGATTAATGAATCTATAATTACCTGATATTATATCTTCTATGGAACGTATTCCCTTAGGATTATTCTCTGCAACTACCAATCCTTGCATCCTCTGGAAGCCTCTATATAAAATAATATTCTTCAATCCATACTTCTCTACAAAGGGGACATTATATTCATTAGTATCTGGATCAAATAGATGGGTACCTCCAAGATCTCCATAGCCGATTCTGATACTCTCGAATACTCCATTTGACCCCATCCATACTCTCTTAATTCCCTTTAAGCCCGTATCTTGAATAAAATAATCTATTAATTTATTTAATGCTATACTATGGCTACCACATATGATTATTTCACTCAGGCTTAATCTGTCTCCAAATAATATAGCATCAGTATACTCGCCTTTCTCAAGAAAGAGTTGATTTTCCGGTATCTTTATATACCCGTCAGCCAGCGTCAACGTAATAATTGCTCCACTATCACTTGTTATAGGATAAGCCGTATATTCATTCTTCATAGACTTTATTATTACGGGAATCAGGTCGGTTACACCTAAGCGACCCCGCGCCTCATTAGCAAGCTTCACCCTAATCGTATCTCGATATAGCTGCTCATATCCCATGAGATACATAAGGACGGGATAAACTATATTATAAAATATCATGAGAGCACTAACCGGAAATCCCGGAAGACCCAATAGAAGCTTCTTTCCTAGTTTGACAGCCATCGTAGGTCTACCGGGTTTCTGCTTTACTCCATGGAAAATAAATTTGGATCCCTCCATCTTCTCGAGGATCTTGTATAATATGTCTCTTGTACCTACACTTGTCGATCCACTTGTAATAATAACATCACATTCATTCATAGCATCAACTATCTTCTCATATATATCTACAGGGTCGTCTTTGGCTATACCATAGTACTTTGAGTTTATACCCATCTTGGTGAGTATAGATGTAATCAGCGGACCATTTACATCGAATATTTCACCTGGACGGGGAACCTCCCCTTGAGGTATAATCTCATCACCTGTACTTATTATTCCAACGACAGGCTTTCTATACACCTTTACCTTTCTGATACCTACGGCTGCTATAGCACCTATATCTCTAGGCCCCAGAACAGTGTTTTTATATATGACTTTTTCACCTACCATCTTATCTGCTCCTACTTGCTGGATAAATTCTCCTGGTCCCACAGACTTATATACGAGCAGCTCGTCTCCACGTCTCTCTGTGTATTCCTCCATTACAATAGCATTTGCTCCACCTGGAACCATGGCGCCAGTATCTATCTCGACGGCCTCACCTTCACGGATATATAATTCGGTCTTTACACCTACCTTCGAGATTCCGATTACCCTAAGCTTGACAGGATTGGTTTCTCTGGCATAACTAACATCCTGATATCTAACGGCATAGCCGTCCCTCATTGAACGGCTGAAGGGAGGTACATTATATTCTGCAGTTATATCTTCAGCTAGAACCCTTCCAACAGCTTTATAAACATCAATTTCTTCTTTTCCCAATCTTGGTTCTTCCAATTCTTCAATAATAAGTTTTACGGCTTGATCTACACTGATTAATTCTCTAAATATCTTCTTCATACCTTTATATTATATATAAAATTATCTAAATAAGTTGATTATTATTCTCTAAACAAACAATTTTTCTTATCTAACATATCGTCTATATAGTTTGATACTCACTTCATCACCAGACTCGTAGCCCTCAACATCCTCATGTATAACTATATATCCGTCAGATAATGATAGGCTTGTAAGTATACCAGCTCCAGAAGTAATTGTAGGGTGGATATATATTTCGCCATTTCTATACTCTATCTTTCCTCTGACATAATGCCTTAAACCTAGTTTTGAAGCCGCTCGCCTAGTAAGCTTTCCTTTCACTTCTGGAGTGATTTTGCGGCCTTTAATGCCTAATAATCTATTTATAATAGCATCCCCGAACAAAAAAGTAGATATAGCTGCTGCTACGGGATATCCAGGTAAGCCTAAAATAGGTACACCAAAGGCCTCGGCTAAAACCACTGGGCGCGAAGGAAATAGGGCCACACCATGTACATATACTCTGCCTATCTCACTTATAGCTTCAACAACATAGTCTCCTCGCCCCATAGAAGTACCTCCCGCTGTTATAAGTAAATCAACATCCTTTACCGAATTCTTAAAGAAATTTATAAGGGCATCGGGTTCATCGGATATAATTCCATAATCAATAATATCCACTGGGTAGTCATATAGCATGCCTCTAAGCATCAGTCGATTAGTTTCGATGATTTCGGATTCACCCGGTATATCACCAATCTCTACTAATTCATTCCCTATAGCCGCTATTCCCACAACAGGTTTCTTGTAAACCTCCACCTCCGTGATTCCCAGCGACGCGATGGCAGCGAGATCGTATGGCGTCAGGGGAATGCCAGAATACGCTACAACCATTCCTCTTTTGACATCCTCACCTTTTAAAGCCACATTTTGATAAGGTGACACAGCTGTATAGATATCGACATACTCACCATCAGCTTTCGTGTATTCAATCATCACAACTGCGTCGGCTCCCTCCGGCATCTCAGCCCCTGTATCAATCCTTACAGCTTCACCCTCCTTGACTACTCCTTTAAAAGGCAAACCCGTCTTTGCTTCGCCGATAACCCGGAGTCTAATTGGGTTGGATTGGCTGGCTCCTGAAACATCCAGTGACCTTAAGGCATATCCATCCATAGCTGCTCTATTAAAGGGTGGGACATCTACTGTGCTTACAATGTCATCGGCTAATATTCTATTTAATGCCTTGTCAATAGGTAGTTTTTCCAAGCCACTAGGTTTAATATCTACACTTCTAAAGAATATTTCTAAGGCTTCATCAGGTGAAACAAGTTCTTTAAATCCTTTTTTATCTCGATGCATATTATTTACCTCCAATAAATATTTATGTCTCAATAGAGTTAATGCTTTTCAAAATATAGTTATCCTATATTATACAGGTACCGCTCTCTATAACATAGGGATGTTCTTCCTCCCCTTCTTTGAAGTATGGCTCCCTTAAAAGAACAGCACGCATATATAGCTTCTCTAAATCCTCGTCTGTAGCTCCACTCCTCATGGCCGTCAGAAAATCAACATGGTTATCGCTTCTTAGTAAACAAGGCTTAAATTTTCCATCATAAGTTATTCTGATACGATCATTTCCCATACAAAATGCATGATTATACATAGGTTTTACAAACTCGACTTGTACCCCATTTCTGAGTATATATACAGGTCTATTTTGCAACCTCCTAAATCTTATTTCAGCGGCTTTTTTAGCAATCTCGTCCTCTATTTTCGATAAGTCGAGGAAGTATCTATCGTAAAACTGAGTATCAACTTTTAATAACTCAATAAATTGTATCACATTAGTTTTCGAACCGCCCAATGAACATGAATATTCTATCATATCATCGATTTCATCATCATTAACATCCTTAAGTATAACTATATTCAGCTTCACCGGATTTAGGCCAGCATCAATACTATTTTCTATCGCTTTAAGTGTATTATCCAACGCGTCAGTCCTAGTTATGAATCTAAACTTATTATGATCTAGACTATGAAGACTTATGTTTACCCTATCTAAGCCGTTAATCTTAAGCTGATATACAAGATTAGGAAGTCTAACGCCGTTTGTCGTCATCGAGACCTCTTTTATCCCTACAGACTTTATACATTTAACTATCTCTATTATATCGCTTCTAAGCATAGGTTCTCCGCCCGTCAATTTCACATACTCAACGCCAAATTTATGAAGTATCCTAACTATCCTCTCAATCTCATTCGGCTTCATATAATGTGCTGGACTAGTAATACCCTCCTTATGACAAAATATACAGCCAAAATTGCATTTCGCTGAACTATTCAGCGATATTCTTGCTCCTCTCACGGGTCTACCATATCTATCGTATAATACCATTTTTAACCTCAACCTTCTTTTATATTAAGCATGATAATTGCCCTTAACTAGTATATTATTATCCTCCTCCCACCGGTGGAAATATCGATATCTCATCTCCATCTCTAACCTTAGTCTTAATTCCATCGAGAAACTCTATATCCCTACCGTTTATCATTACTTTATATATTTTTTTTAATTGACCTTTATCCATCAAAAGATCCGATAACTTACCTTCTTTGCCCTTTAAATCATTCAATATATCAATAACATATTTAGGCTCGTTAATCTCAACTACATCGTCCTTCTTACCCATGAATTCCCGGACAGACGCAAAATACTTTATTCTAACCGGCATATTTGACACCAATCTACTATTTAACGATTCACAAAATAAATAATTGTATAAAAATTACTAGGAGGGTATATTGATGCCATGACCATATTTCTCTATACCAAGCCTAGATAATGTCTTTTTAGTTGGAATTCCATCTTTCCATCCTCTCAGCTCATAATACTCCCTAAGCATGGGCTCCAAGTCTACCACCCTACCTTTGGCAGGTCCTTCTGAGAGAGGTTCTTTTAGTAATCTATCAGGTAAAGTGTCATCTATAACGCCTTCACGCACATTGAACAGTCTTCCAAGGTTATATATACGTTCGCCTATAAGTAGCAACTCATCTTCATCAATATCCCACCCCGTCAAAGGTACAATAATATCCACAAAGTCTCTCGGGGTAAGTGAGAATGTGTTGAATTTGCATACGACACCTGAGTCTATAGCAGCAGCATAATAGTCTTGAAGCATCTTCACTAATTTGGCCTTGCCTTCTATAGAAAGCGGATCTGTTTTATAAGGAACTCCGAAGACTTCCGATGGTATTACATATGCCCTAAGATGACATCCTCCCCTATTTGAAGTTGCATATCCTAAACCCATACCTTGAAATGCCCGGGGATCATAAGCAGGCATCTCCATCTTCTTTACACTCATTGATATAGAAGAGTCTCCGTATTTCTCACATAACCTATATGATCCCAAAGCAATATCATCTCCAAACCCATTTCTATAGCCTGTCTTCCATGCTAATTCCAAGATAGCCTGCTCATTACCCCATTCCAATCTAAGACCATCTAATCTCTCATCAGGAATAAGGCCTTTTTCATATAGCTCCATTGCTGCCGCAACTGTTGCGCCATAAGAAATAACATCTAGACCCATATCGTTAACTATTGAGTACGCCTTGTTTATCGCTGCTAAATTACTTATTCCATTATTAGCTCCCAGCGACCATACCCCCTCATATTCTGCTCCTTCATACTCAGTTTGCCAAGGTTTCTCATCAACTTTTATGAGTCGAGCACATCTTATTACACATCCCCAGCAACCCTTATTCCCTACCAGATACTTCTCTGCCAATGTTTCGCCGCTAACATCATATGCATACTCAAAAATGCCTGAATGAAAATTTTTTGTTGGGTATCCTCCAAATTCATTTACAATATTGACGATCGCTTCTGTTCCCAAAACTTGAAGCGACTGGGATAATATGTTATCCATCACAATCTTATTTTTCTCCTTTACCACCTCATTAAATCTATCTTTGTCATGTATATAGGGACGGGTATGAGGTTTTACATAGATAGCCTTAACCTTCTTAGAGCCCATGACCGCTCCTACTCCACCACGTGCAGCCGCCCTATTCTTATCATTCATTATTGATGCTATTAGACTAAGATTTTCTCCAGCCGGCCCAATAGACAAAATGCTACCTTTGCTGCCTACATTCAACTCTTTTCTAATCTTATCCTCTGTATAATATACTCCCTTACCCCAAAGGTGATGAGCATCATGGAACTTCACATCCCCATCGGATATATAGAGATATATAGGGTATGGAGAAACGCCATTCAATATTAATCCATCCCAACCTGTAAACCGTAGATAGGCACCGAAATCCCCACCGCTGTTAGCATCGCCTATACCCCCCGTTAATGGCGATTTAGTGACGAGATGATACCTGCCGCTAAGCGGTACACCTGTCCCTGTCATTGGACCAGTAATTATAGCGATAATGTTATCTTTACCCAAGGGATCCGCGTTCTTAGGCACCCTCTCCAAGATGAACTTGGTTCCCAGCCCTAATCCTCCCATGAACATTCGCAGAGTTGTCTCATCTATAATCAATTCACGGTAACGATGGTTGTCTAAATCTATATCTAGTAGCCGCAGCTTATACATAACTTAACGCCTCTAATAAAATATGATTTATTAAAATCCTTTATAGAGATATGATTATAAAAAAGTTAGTGAATGTATCTATTAATGCCTGAACCCTGTCTGCTGAGGTAATCTTCGGCAGCCTTGAGTACTTCCTTACTATTTCTATATGTCGCTCGTTTCAGCGCTTCTCTATATCCAAGCCATTTAAATCCTTTGTGTTCATAGGAAATTTTCACTTCTTTGCTTTTACTTTTAGCTAGGTAATAAATGACTTCCTTATGGATTAGTGTTCCTTCCCTTCGATAGAAATACTCTATTCTCTTTTCGAAACCTGGAACAAAATAGATATCTTCTAAGCCGGTTTCCTCATATACCTCTCTTTTAGCGGTATCAAGGGGGCTTTCACCTTTCTCAATATTGCCTTTAGGGAAATCCCAATGTCCAGCTGGGTAATGAAGAAGTAGATACAACCTTCTATCTCCATTTTCATAGTATATAATAGCACCTGCAGAACGCTCTTCTTCTCGCTGCATATTTTCGCCCCGAAGTTGCTAGAGTTTAACTCTATCTATATAGATAATATCTACCACTCTTTCATATAGTTTCATAAGTTCATCATAGCTAGGTGATCCTCTCGTTTCCATCCTAGTTGCTTTATAAGCCCCAGCACAGCTACCCATCAATAGCGAGTCGACAAAGTCATTGGTTTTAGATAAATGAGAAGCAAAAACCCCAATGAAAGCGTCTCCACTCCCAACAGTATTAACCACTCTCAACCCTAGTTTCTCAAGGGGAATAGGGGGAACTTTTATGTATTCCTCGCTGGATGGATCGATGGCCAAAAGGCCTTCGCCACCCATCTTTATAATAAACTTGATGGATCTATTGATATCTGATATCCATCTATATATCTTATTTATGTCGATAGAACCGAATAGCTTCTCAACCTCCGTTTTATTCAATATTAATATATCGGTTTTCTCAGCTCCGTCTGCAATAAAATTTAGTCCCAGCTCGCTATATACGCCTGGATCCCACATCTTAATTGCATTTATCCCTTCATCCTTAATGATATTCATAGCGGTATCGATCGGTGGATCCATCACGACAACTACCTTACTGCTGTATAATATCGATGAAATGGGCTCCTTATTTACATCTGTAGGATTAAGATATTCATTTGCTCCAAAATATGTGTGGATGATATTCTCACCCGATTCATCTATGATTATATAGGCAGTTCCTGAAATAACGCCTTCAATAACCTTTATGCCATCTGTCAAAATCCCTTCGTCCCATAGAATATTAAAATGCTCCTCGTGCCAAGGGTCATCACCCAAAGCCGCAACCAATGCAACCTTATCTTTACCTAGATATCTAGCGGCCGCTACGGCTACGTTGGCTGCCGTGCCGCCAGGAACCCTATCAACCTTCTTTACCTTAACTTCTTCCCCAGCCCTAGGAAACCTCTTTACATATATATTTATATCCCAATTGATAGCTCCTATCGTAGCTATCTCTAGCTCCCTATTCATTACAAATATATAATTAACACATAAATCTTTAAACACTTATTCCAGAGTTTAGCCACATTCTAGATTAACTAATTAAAATCGGAAGCAAACTAATAATATTATTAGGTGACGCTTATGAAGATCAAGTGGCTAGGACATAGTTGTTTTTATCTCCGACTACATGAGACAAAGATATTGATCGATCCATTTCTCACTGGGAATCCGAAGGCACCATTAAAACCAGGCGATATCAGAGACATCGATTTGATTCTTGTTACTCATGAACACGGGGATCATCTAGGTGATACCAAACAAATAGCGTTATCAACAGGAGCAACCGTTGTGGCGTCATATGATTTAACAGTTAAATTAGCCGAGGAGGAAGGGGGATTAAACACTATAGGGCTAAATATAGGGGGTACCTATATACATAACGATGTAAGGATCACACAGGTTCATGCCATGCATGTATCAAGCTATGGACCGCCAACAGGCTATATAATCCAAAGAGAGAATATCAGTTTATATCATTCTGGCGATACAGGGGTATTTGGTGATATGGCGCTATTCAGCAAGCTATATAATATCAACATAGCTCTATTGCCTATCGGTGGATTCTATACAATGGATATCCCCCAGGCTGTAGAAGCCGTAAAGCTAATTAAGCCACGAATAGCGATACCAATGCACTATAATACATTCCCTGTCATTGAGACTGACCCCTATGTATTTAAACGGATCGTCGAGGAGGAAACGGATACAACAGTTATGGTTCTAAAGATCGGTGAAGAAAAAGAGATTATAAAGGCCTAATACTCCCTATTTTTATAGGTTCAACAATTACTGACTTATCATTTTATGTATTATCCTTAGGTAAATTCTAGATGCATGGATCAAGTCTTCGACTTTAATACGTTCATTATATCCATGTACACCCTTCCACTCAGCCGGGCCATAGATAACGGCTTCTCCCCCCTCCATCCTAAAATGTCTTGCATCAGTTGCACCTTGTATAAGTGTAGCTACAGGTATAACATTTAATTCTTCTTTGACAGAGGAGGTTATCGCTGATATCAATTTACTATACGGATCTGTATAGCTGGGATCCTCCCCTGCTACCTTCTCTATCTCTATACTTTCCCCATACCTTGATAGTTTTTCTTTGACAAGGTTAATTACATCGTCGACGGTTAGTCCATGGGGTATCCTCATATCAAAATCTAATTCGCAGTCCGGCGCTATAACATTGGTTTTAACCCCTCCCTTTATTAAACCTATGTTGCAAGATAGAGATGTAAATATCCTCTTTAACTCTGGTTTACCGATTACTGATGACACTAATTCTCCACTCACCTTAGCTATTTCCTTTAATTGAGTTGGGGGTTCAAAATCTATCTTTGTTAATGAATAAATATCTTTTATAATATCTGCAGACTTTAATATGGCGTTATCACCTATATATGGACTGGCGCTTGCATGGCCAGGTATTCCTCTTACCCTAATTTTATACCATAGAATACCTTTTTCGCCCATATTATAGGCATATAACGTCGATGGCTCGCCAATTAAGATATACTTAGGCCTCAAACCAAGATCTTTTATGAGATACTGAGTACCCCTACTGCTCCCTGTTTCTTCATCTGGTACTAGAGCCAAAGAGATAGTTTTTTCTATATTCTCAACATAATTTACTGCAGCAATGTAAGATATTATCAATGCGGCAAGAGCGCCCTTCATATCACTAGCGCCTCTACCATATAGGTAGCCGTCTCTGATTATTCCGCTGAAAGGTGGGTACGTCCATTTATCCTCGTCTCCAGGAGGTACTACATCCATATGACCATTTAACATTAATTCAATATCATTAGTTTCTCCATATCTCGAGATTATATTGATTTTACCTTTTTCAGGTTCCTTTAATTGACATTCAATACCGTATTTGGAGAGATAGTCTCGTATGTATCCAGCTATCTCAGTCATATCCCCAGGGGGATTTACGCTAGGTATCTTTATCAGATCTGCTGCCAATTTAGGGACCTCCGACTCCATCTCTCTAAATTTTCCCATCAATACATCAATCTCCATACGATCTCACCACATGGATTATCTCTATAAAACCACATTTCGAGTAATCAATTAATTAATTGCATACATAGAAATTAAGTTATTAAGACATGGTTATCCCATAAAGGCTCATATCATTTTTATATATTATTATATAAACAATGATGTCTGAGCTATTTATCAGTAATACTTAGTGTTAATATGTAAATATGGTTGATAGAAATCCTCATAGTATTAATATTCATTCTTATATGACAATGTTATAATTTAGTACATGGTTTTTGCAATGGATCCATCGATCTATTCTTCTATAATAATGTTGAATAGGGGCCTTGTAAATAACATATGATATCCGAGTTGATAGGGCATGGGTGACATTAAAAGAGGATTAGAGAATGTCGTAGCCTTGGAAACAAGGCTATCTTACATAGATGGCTTAAATGGAAAACTCGAGTATAGAGGGTATAATATCAATGAATTAGCAAAAACGAATTACGAGACGGTTGCATATCTCTTATTGAATGGAGAATTATTGGATTTAGAGAAAATATCTGATTTCTCTCGAAAACTCAGGGAAGAGAGAGATATAGATAATGAGATAATGAATATAATTAAGAGATATGCAAAGGTAACTAACGCTATAGATGTGCTGCGTACATCTATATCTATCTTGGCACATAGGAATAAAAATGATGTTATAGATTATGCATCCAGTCTAGAGGATGGAATAAAGATAATAGCTAAGCTCCCAACGATGGTGGCAAGCTATTATAGATATAAAAGGGGGTTAAAGCCGATAGAGCCTGATGAAAAGATGGGGCATGCCGAAAATTTTCTGTATATGCTCAGAGGCCATAGGCCCACTACACTTGAAGCTAGAGTAATGGATATAGACCTAATATTGTCAGCGGAACATGGATTAAATGCATCTACATTTGTAGCGAGAATAGCGGCTTCTACCCTCTCAGATATATATTCAGCCATTATCGCGGCAATATCGACATTAGCTGGACCGTTGCATGGCGGTGCTAGAGAAAGAGTAATGGAGATGATCGAGAGAATTAGGTATCCTGAAAACGCTGAACTATATATATTAGATCTCTTAGAGAAGAAGGAAAGGATAATGGGTTTTGGACATAGAGTCTACAAGACAATCGACCCAAGGGCAAGAATATATAAGGAATATACTCGTCTATTGGCGGAGGAAAAAGGGGATTTAACATGGTATAATATAGCTGAGGCTATAGAGAGGATAGTCTTAGAAGAGCTGGTGGTGAAACGTAATAAGCCTATATATCCTAATGTTGACTTTTATCCATCTGTTGTGTATAAATATCTAGGTATACCTAAAGCTCTAGCTACAGCGATATTTGCTATTGGTAGGGTTTCCGGTTGGGTCGCCCATTATCTTGAGCAAATATCTAGTAATAGATTAATAAGACCTCGAGCTAAATATATTGGTCCACATGATTTAAAGCTAAATTTGGAGGCTGTTAAAAAAAGTATATGAGGTGATAGATATGCATAGAATAACATTTATTCCAGGAGACGGTATAGGACCAGAGATTATGGAAGTCATGAGAAAGATCGTTGACGCTACAGGGGTCGATATAGAATGGGATGTCCAAATATGTGGCGAAGAAGCCATAGAAAAATATGGAACTCCTCTTCCCAATGAAGCCATAGAATCGATTAAAAGAAATAAGGTGGCTATCAAGGGACCATTAACTACGCCTGTAGGAATGGGGTATCGAAGTATAAATGTAGAGATTAGAAAAAGACTTGACCTATATGCCTGTATAAGACCCTGTAAATTATATCCCGGCGTTCCATCCCGATATGAAGATGTAGATATAGTAGTCTTTCGAGAGAATTTGGAGGGACTATATAGCGCCATAGAATTCGAGGTAGGAAAAGATGACACGCAATATATAATCGAAGAAATAAATAGACTAAGTAACGCGAATATTACAAAGGATAGCGCGTTGGCAATAAAGAAAATCTCTATATTTAATTCTAGGAGAATAGTTCGGGCGGCTTTTGAATATGCACGGAGATATAATAGGAAAAAAGTTACTGCTGTCCATAAAGCAAATATATTGAAGCATGCCGACGGTCTATTCTTAAGGGTCGCTAGGGAAGTCGCGGAGCAATATCCAGATATAGAATTTAATGACATGATGATAGACAATGCAGCGATGCAGCTGGTGAAGAATCCAGAAAGATTCGATATTATCGTAACTATGAATTTGTATGGGGATATCATCTCAGATCTCTGCGCGGGCTTAGTTGGAGGGTTAGGACTAGCTCCTTCAGGAAATATAGGTGATAATTATGCCGTATTCGAAGCTACCCATGGTTCGGCGCCGAAATATAAAGGTATGAATAAGGTTAATCCAAGCGCAATTATATTGTCAGCAGTTATGATGCTGAGGCATATAGGCGAGGATGATGCTGCAGACCTTATAGAAGAAGCTTTATCCATAGTTATTAAAGAGGGGAAGTACCTTACCTATGATCTAAAGCCCAAAACACATCCTGTAGGTACAAGGGAATTCGGAGAAGCCATACTCTCAGTAATCAATAAATTAAAATAGAATCTTATTTATCTTCTTTTGCTTAAGAAGCTCCTTAATACGTACTGTAAAATACCGCCGTGAATATAATATTCTACGTCCATAGGAGTATCTAAACGGGCAACTACTTTGAATGATATCTCTTCTCCATCGTCTTTTCTAGCCGTCACATCCAATATCTTCCTTGGATACAAACCTTCCGATATTCCTTTTATCCTAAATGACTCCTCTCCATTGAGACCTAGCTCCCGCCATCCCTCTCCCTCCATGAACTGGAGGGGCAATACCCCCATGCCTACAAGATTACTCCTATGAATTCGTTCGAAGCTTTTCGCTATTACAGCCTTAATCCCTAGCAATGATGTTCCCTTTGCCGCCCAATCTCTAGAACTCCCCGCACCATATTGATGACCCGCTAGAACTATCAAAGGGGTCTTTTCCTCCATGTATTTCATGGCTGCATCATAGACAGTCATTACCTCTCCACTTGGAATATATATCGTCCATCCTCCCTCCTTATCCGGAACCATCATATTACGTATCCTAATATTTGAAAATGTACCTCTAACCATTACTTCATGGTTCCCTCTACGTGAGCCGTAAGTATTAAACTCCAAAGGCTTTATCCCCCTGTTAATTAAGTATTGTCCCGCGGGGCTATCTATTGGTATGGCGCCAGCTGGAGAAATATGATCAGTTGTCACACGATCTCCTAGCAACATTAGTACCCTAGCATTTTCTATGTCACCCGGCTTCGCTGGTTCCAAAGAAATATTCTTGAAAAATGGAGGCTCCCTAATATAAGTTGAATTATCGTCCCACGCATATCTTTTACCGATGGGCGATTCAAGTGATCTCCACCGCTCATCTCCTAGGTATACATCCTTATATTTCATCTTAAATAATTCTGGGCTGATCGAGTTCTTAAGTAATTTATTTATCTCGTTTTTAGAAGGCCATATATCTTTTAGGTAAACAGGCTCATTATTCGGATCATAGCTTAATGGTTCATTATATAAATCTATATCCATCCGCCCTGCCAATCCATAAGCGATAACCAACATGGGGGAGGCTAGATAATTGGCTTTCACCAATGAATGAATCCTACCTTCAAAATTTCTATTTCCACTAAGAACAGCAACTGTATATAGTCTGTGTTTCTTGATCGCATTAGCCACTTGGGGCAATAAAGGCCCCGTATTCCCTATACATACTGTACAACCATACCCTACAATATGGAAGCCTAATGCCTCGAGATATGGAAGCAAACCAGACTCCTTCAGATATTCGGTTACAACTAGTGAGCCTGGTGCCAATACAGTTTTAATATATGGTTTGATCTTTAATCCATATTCTACTGCCTTTTTAGCTAGCAACCCTGCCCCTATCATAACAGAGGGATTAGATGTATTGGTACAGCTCGTAATGGCAGCGATAACGACGGCGCCATCCCTAAGTTTATACTTTTCACCATCTATATCTATAGATACATCCTTATCCTCATTATGGACAGCTCCACCCTCACCTTCCCAAGTATATATATCGTTCTTAGCGGCTGGATGTGTAGAACTTTTAGACTCGAGATATTGCTTCAGTTTTTTAAGGAAGACCTCTTTAGCATATCTAAGGGGTATACGGTCTTCTGGATGAGTAGGTCCAGATATAGAAGGCTCGACATTCGACAAATCAAATTTGATAGTCTCAGTATACTTAGGGATATCTTCGGGGTTATAGAATAAATTATTTGATTTTAGATAGAGCATAGCTGCCTTAATATGTTTCGGGTCCCTGCCCGTGGCATATAAATAGTTTATAGTTAACTCATCAACAGGAAAATATCCCATCGTTGCTCCATACTCAGGGCTCATATTTGCTATCGTCGCTCTATCCGGAATATCCAGTTGAGATAGGCCAGGGCCATAGAATTCAATAAACTTCCCTACAACTCCTTTCCTCCTTAATAACTCCGTTAGAGTCAGAACCAGATCTGTAGATGTTGCCCCCTCCGGCAACTCACCTATAATTTCTACCCCTATTACCTCGGGAACCAATATGTAGTATGGTTGCCCTAACATAACCGCCTCGGCCTCTATGCCGCCGACCCCCCAGCCAAATACCCCAAGTCCATTAATCATAGTAGTATGAGAGTCGGTACCCAACAATGAATCTGGGTATGCCAGATACCCATCTTTAGACTCATCTAAAAATACTAATCGAGCAAGATATTCAAGATTAACTTGGTGAATTATTCCGTGTCCCGGAGGAACTACTCTGAAATTATTGAAGGCATTTTGGGCCCACTTTAGGAGGCTATACCTCTCCTTATTCCGTGCATACTCTATTTCGATATTCTTATAAATGGAGAGCTTTGTTCCAAAATAATCTACTTGGATAGAATGGTCAATTACCAAGTCAGTGGGTATCATAGGATTGACTACGTCTGGATCTCCTCCCAATCGATATAGGGCATCCCTCATAGCGGCAAGATCGACAACCGCTGGAACACCCGTAAAGTCTTGAAGAAGAACGCGGGCCGGAGTAAATGGCACCTCTCTATCCGATTGACTCCCATCCCAACCTGCAACTATCTTTACATATTCATTATCCAAATCTCCATCTGCTTGTCTCAATACATTTTCAAGTAATATTCTAATAGAATACGGGATTTTCTCTAATTTAGATAACCCATATTCCTCAATAGATAGAATATTATAATATTTCAATCGTCCCAATGGGGATTCTATGTACTCGATTACAGCCATGATACATCAATTAACATATTATCTTTATAATCTAAATATTAAAATATTGAATATATAGCCGTCTCTAAGTAACTTTGAATCAGCTCATACTATGAATATTGAGAGAGAAATAGTATTAATAAGATGCTTTTTATCCGTATAGGTCACGTGGTATGCTATCTATGAGGTCCTTTACTGCTTTAACACTCTCGCCGAATAATTTTTTCTCATCGTCATTTAATGGTAATTCAATTATTTTCTCTGCCCCCTTAGAACCCAGTATAATAGGTACATTGGCCATGACATCCTTATATCCATATTCTCCATCCAAATATACACTTCCTACACACAAGCTCTTACTATCATTGTATATCCATTTGGACATGAGGGCTAATCCCACGGCAGGACCATAATTGCTGCTGAAACCTCTCTGTTCAATAATTTTTGCACCTGCTTTGACAGTCTCATTCTTAATATTCTCTAGTAAATCTCTGGAGATCAGTTCATTTATGGGAACTCCGGAGAATGTGGATAGCCTATCGAGTGGAAGCATCTTCTCTCCATGCATACCGATGACAAATGCGCTGATCTCCGATGGACTAACACCTAGGGCTTTGGATAAGTAGTATCTGTACCTTCCTGTATCAAGCCATCCATAGCCGATTACCCTCTCACGCTCAAAACCGAGTTTCTTATACATGACATAAGCCATTGCATCGACGGGGTTAGTCGTTAAGATTACAATGGAGTCAGGGGCATATCTCTTGATATTCTCTGCAATATCACTCATTATTCTCGCATTTTGTAGAGCCAAGTCTTCCCTTGTCATCCCTGCTTTCCTAGGTAGACCGGCTGTTACAATTATAATACGGCTACCTTCGATACTACTATAATCATTACTACCATTGACATCGATAGACAACCCTAGGGTACCTATGGCATGCTTTAGATCCAGCGCATGACCTTGTGGAAGCCCTTCAACTATATCTATCAGCATTAAGTCATCAAGCTCCATTAGCATTAGGTGAAAAGCAGCTGTAATCCCTACTCTACCTACACCTATTAGCGAAATCACGCTCTAAACACCAATATATCATGACATGTAAATATTAATAATAAATTCTGATATATTTGAAGACATAAACATTTTCCTCAATATGTTTAGATTATATGGTTTATACATGAGTACATCGATAATAATATTTATATCTGGCGTAATATGCGGTTATAGTGATTGGAGGGAGGGTTATTGAATATACTGGTAATAGCATTAGGAGGCAACGCCATCCTAAAACGCGGTGAAAGAGGAAGTTATGAGGAGCAATATTACAATATCACAGAGACGGTGAGTAAGCTAGCTGATATTATAGAGCTAGGGTATAGAATAGTAATCACTCATGGAAATGGACCCCAGGTTGGCGCTACTATGATTAGATATGACGCTGCTAAAACGTTAGTGCCGCCATTCCCTTTACACGTGGCTGGCGCAGAAACACAGGGGTTTATAGGCTATATGATCCAACAAGCATTAGTAAATGAATTTATCAAGAGAAAGATAGATATTAGTGTTGCCACAGTCGTTACCCAAGTAATCGTTGACAGAAATGACCCTGCATTCAATAATCCCACTAAGCCCATAGGACCCTTTTATAGGAAAGAAGAACTACAGGAGATATCTAGACTCCATCCTGACTGGGTGATTATTGATGATGCCGGAAGGGGATATAGAAGAGTCGTACCTTCCCCAGATCCAAAGAGGATAGTCGAGATAGATGTAATAAAAAGATTGGTGAAGGATGATTCTATAGTTATAGCTTGTGGCGGAGGCGGCATACCAGTGATTGAGAAGGAAGGACAACTTATAGGGGTAGACGCTGTCATTGATAAAGACCTTGCTAGTGAGAGGCTAGCAACCCAGTTAGGTGCCAGTAAGATGATGATCTTAACCGATGTAGAGGGCGTCTACCTGGATTATAATACTCCACATCAAAGGCTGCTGCGAGAAACAAATCTCGATGAAATCAAGAAGTATCATGCAGAGGGACACTTTAAAACGGGAAGTATGGGGCCTAAAGTTAAAGCAATAATCCGGTTTCTGGCGAATGGAGGGTCTGAAGGCATTATAGGGCATCTTGAAAAGGCAAAGGAGAATTTGGTGGAGGGGGAGGGAACTCATATATTCCCATAAATAATGCTTATTTTTTCTTTTTCTCTTTGGCTTTAGCCAGTGCCTCGGCTTTTATCCTTAGTTCTCTCTCCAGACTACGATGGAGAAGGTGACCGGTCATAACAGTTATGAAAAAGGATATCGAGAAATAAAAGAAACTATTAAATCCATAATCTAATACACTCAATTGAAACTCCTCAAATACGGCGCCCGAAGCATCTAATTCATTATATATTAGATATGCTACTAATCTGCCATCGCCATTCGTCACCTCTTTCATCCCTGTCAGCGTAAGAGTTAATTCTTCATTATTATAATTTAAGGAGCCATTGTAGAATACGCCTAAATTATTTCCTGCTTGCATATAGCCATCGCTTATTATCCAGGTAAGAGTATTATCACTTGAACGCCATATCCATATATATAATCTGTTGTTTAGCCTAGAGTCGGATGGCCAGTTAGCGTATTCTATGGTGTCCGTTAATACCTTATTTTTATGGATAATAACTAATCTATTAGCAATCTTGTCGTTCAACCCATAGATTCCGGGTATGAAGGACTCTATATATCTAATCTCAAATTCGAGCTCCTCAGCTCTAAATATTATTTTTCCTGTTATATTAGCACCTGATGTTCCTTGTAAATCGATATTAAATGTTAACCTTATATAACCTAGTCTTATCCCACTAGCCTTAAACTCTAGTTCTGCTTTCTCAGGCCCCATATCTGTTGAAAAGTCTTGAGGCTCAACTTTTTCCCAATTACCTGTTCTTTTTGTTATTATCCAAGACATTTGCTGTGAGGATACGAGTGATACAGACATTACACCGAGAATCAGTATGGTTATTAGAATTGTCATAAATGTGTATCGTATCATGTCGCTCTTTACCTCATTTAATTAATTATCCCCTTTTTTTATATCAATATACATAGATTACTATATAGATTACTATTTTATGACTATATTAATTATTACCCATTGGGATACTGATGGCATATCATCAGCAGCATTACTCAAGAGAATGTATCCTGATTCCCAGGTCTACGTACCTAGGATAGGTGAATTCTCCCTCTCCGAAACGGAGCTGGAAAAATTAGAGTTGAATAAATATGAGGCTGTCTTCATATGTGACTACGCCTTACCAAGGGAAAACCTGATATATTTGAAAAAGAAGATCGGCATGAAAACTGTGATACTTGATCACCACTTATGGAAGGCTATCGAAGGTATACAAATCATAAATCCTATTATCAGGGGAGAGAGCCTATCGATGTATCCCTCTACGACGTGGGTAATAAAGACCCACTATAGCCTTGAATTATCGATACCAATAATCCTCGGGGTCGTTGGAGATCATGGATACAAAGCTACCGGCCTAAGAGTTTGGAGAATGATAGAGATATATAATAGGAGAGTGGGTATAGATATAGAACAATTAAATGAAGCTGTAGAACTCATAGATTCTAATTATCAGGTTATGGATATCGATGGGGTGTATAGCGCTATTGACCTGTTGTCCAACATTAAAGATATTGGACAAATAAGAGATAATGATAGGTGGATTAGAAATAGGGAATTATTCAACCAAGAACTTGAAGAGTTGGAGAAGAGGGCTCTAGATGAATTAAGAGATGAAAAATATGTATTCTTCGATTTCAGCTCTAAATATTATGTTATATCACCATTGGCCCGTAGATTCGCATGGAAAAGAGGGATACCTATATTACTGGTGAATCGGGGATTCTTCGAAGATAGAGACCAAGTATTCATAAGACTGCCATATAATTACAATGTAGATCTTAAAGACCTTCTAATTAACCTTCAGGAGGAAGGATATGTAGCAGGGGGAAGAAGCGATGTACTCGGCGTAATAACATCAAAAAATGATACTGATGTCATAGTAAAGAGAATATTGAAGTATATGAATTGGAGTATATCATAATAACATAGATAATCAATGAATTGAATATTATTTTTAGTTGGGGGAATATAGAATTGCCAGAGAAAAAAGAAGACAAAATTCCACCATATTATGAGGTTTATAGGCTGGCTAGACAACAAGAAGAGAAGGGATATAGCGTAATTCACTTAGAATATGGAGATCCCGATATACCCACTGACCCGAGAATTATAGATGAAATGAGTTTAAAGGCGCTAGAAGGATATACACATTACTCTAATCCGTTAGGATTAGATGAGTTAAGAGAAAAAATCGCGGAAAATATGTCCCTAAGGCTAAGAACAGACATTTCGAGAGACAATGTTATAGTTACCATAGGAAGTAAATCGGCTATATACATATCTTTACGGGCATTTTATCAACCTAGGAAATCAGTGTTGCTTATATCTCCCATTTGGGGCTTATATCATACATTGCTCAAAGAAATGGGTATCGATTATGTGAATTACAAGACAAGGATGGAAGATGGGTGGTCACCTACAGACGATCTATTTGATATCCGTAGATCTGTCGGGATTATAATGGTGAACAATCCCAATAATCCTACGAGTAAAGTATGGGATAATAAGAGTATAAAGACGATAATAGATTTTGCCCGTGAAAATAATGCGGTCATTATTTCGGATGAAGTCTACCATGATTTCTCCAGAAAGAAATTCTATAGTATGCTATCATATGACTATGATAAAGTAATATGTCTATATTCATTCTCCAAGAGTTATTCGATGACAGGCTTTAGATTAGGATATATCATCTCCCCGAATAACGAGTTACTATCAAAATTTGCGAAACTACAGCAACTCTATTTCACTAATGTACCAGTATTTATTCAGTATGCCGGGCTTAAGGCTCTTGAAATGCCATGGATAGCAGTAGAAAATATCAGGATATTATGGAGAAATACAGACTTTATGAGCCGTGGACTCAAGAAGATGGGGATGAGTTTTTTGAGGCCTGAGGGCGCTTTCTATATATTCATGAAGATACCTGAAAAATATAATAATTCATACAGATTCTGTTATGACCTCCTCGTGAAGGAAAATCTATGTTTTGCTCCAGGCGAAGGGTTCGGAGGATACGATAACTTCGTTAGAGTCTCTGCATCACTAAATATTGAAAAGCTAAGATTAGCTCTTAAGCGATTAGAGAGATTCTTAGGTGATTCATGAGATCGCTATATGTATTGCCTCATCGAGTATATCGAGTCCTTTATTCAATAATTTTCTTGGTATATTTATCGGTGGAATAAGCCGAATAACATTACCATATATCCCTGCACTAATCAATAATAGACCTTTCTTCATAGCGATATTTATTATCTTATTAGTTAACTCTTTCGCGGGCTCACGTGTCTCTCTATCCTTTACTAATTCGATAGCCATCATAGGTCCAAGTCCCCTAACATCACCTATAACCTCATACTTATCGTATAGTTCATTTAACCGTTTCTCCATGAGCCTCCCAATCCTCTTCGCTATACCGAGATTCTTTGCTACAAGCTCAATCGATTCCAACCCTGCTCTACATGATAATGGATTACCTCCAAAGGTACCGCCAATTCCTCCCTCATGAACTTTTTCAAGTATTTCTCTCTTCCCGATTACCGCTGCTATCGGAAGCCCAGAGCCCAATGATTTCGCCATAGTAATTAGGTCTGGAGATACACCGAAATGCTCTATTGCAAAGAAATATCCTGTTCGCCCCATACCACTCTGAACCTCATCGTCTATAAAAACCATTCCATTTTTCTCTGCAATATCCCTTAAACCTACTATGTAATCCCTCGGTGGAACTATATAGCCCCCTTCACCTTGAACAGGCTCTACTATTATAGCCGCTACATCCGATGGATCGACATGTGTAATAAATGCTCTATGTATATAATCTAAACAGGCCAATCCGCAATCGGGATAATCAGCATTAAAGACGCATCTATAGCAATAAGCATATGGAAAACGAAATATCCCCGGGATATAGGGCTTGAAACCTTTCTTATAAGGTTTGATTTTACTCGTTAACGCCATAGTCAGCATTGTCCTGCCATGAAAAGAATTTTCAAACGTAATAAGGGCATTCCTATTAGTATAATAGTATGAAACTTTAACGGCGTTTTCAACCGCTTCTGCACCGCTATTAAGGAAATAAGCCATCTTCTCAAATTCGCCGGGAGCTAATTGAGAAAGTTTCTTAGCTAACTCAATATAAGACTCATAGGTCAGTATATGAATACAAGTATGGATAACCCTTCTAACTTGATCCCTTACCGCCTTGACAACGCTAGTAGGCGTATGCCCCGTATTGGTCACAGCTATACCGGTAGTGAAATCGATATATAGATTACCATCCACATCCTCCACAACAGCTCCTTTGGCTCTATTGACAACTATAGGCAGAAGCTTAAAGACACCTGGCGGAACGTATCTTTCCCTCTTCTCTAATATTGATCTAGATTTTGGGCCGGGCGGTTCCACAATAATTTTTGGGACCTCCATAATAACCACCACATATAAAGACAATAATATAGAGATTATTCCAAGAATTTATCTTTGAATAAAATACGTTTACATCCGATGTCTATATTTTTTATCTATTATTCAGTCGCTATTAACGAGGCTTGACGCATGTATTAATCGTAAAACTGCAAGGTCAGCAAGAACCGAGGCCTCTTCACCCGTATAGTATTTTGAGGCCGATTCATCGAATAATATGTTTGAAGAAGAAGATATATCTTCTGAACCTTCCCAAAAAATAAATATTAGTGGTATACGGGGGAGAGCGTATAGCTTGAATGATAAATCTCCATATTCTAGTCTGGATGCTCCAAGTAGGTATGAGGATTTTTCTAATAGCCCTATTTTATCTTTAAAAAATCGATTGAGCTTTCCTATAGCTCTACTATAAAATGCACTGTAGTATTGAGAACCTCCATATAACTTCTTAAATGAAATTAATTTATTGGTCTCATTATATTCCTTAGATTTTGAATACATATACAATAAATAGTATATCATAGGCTCCAGGTTTTCGAGATAAACATTCCTCAATAAGTCGAGCACTTTCCCGCTATCCAGATATAGTCTTAATTTCAGGAACTCTAGATATGGTTTATCATCGAAGCCTAATCTACCACGCAACGATCTTATGTTTTCCTGCGTCTTATTCCAGTTCCATAATGTTCTGAACATATCCAATAATTATTTATTCCATTAAGAGTTATTAATTCGTCTTTCTAGGGTTTAATCTATTAAATATATAGCTTAGTAAGACTAAATTTAATGGGAATGAATGGGTCGTTAGATAGACAAGTAATATCAGTATCTGGTAAAGGTGGCACAGGTAAGACGACTTTCGTAGCTTTATTACTTAAGACGCTCGTCTCGAGCGAAAATAGCTATACTACTTTGGTTGTAGACGCCGATCCGGATACTAATTTACCTGATGTTCTAGGTGTGAAAGTCAATTCAACAGTTGGAAAAAAAGCGACTGAATTAAAACGTAGAATCGAGGAAGGTAGCCTCTCGTTCTCCATATCTAAGAGTGACTTACTTGAAGCATGGGTATATGAGACCCTCGTGGAGCATGAGAAATTTGACTTGCTTATTATGGGGCGCACTGAGGGGGAGGGCTGCTACTGTTATGTTAATAATGCATTGACTAATATATTGGATAGATTGATTACGAATTACGATATTGTTTTGATGGATATGGAAGCAGGACTTGAGCATCTAAGTAGAAGAACCGATAGAGATGTCAATACGATGATTGTAGTGTGCGATCCCTCAAAAATGAGTCTGAAGACAGCAATAAGGATTAGGGATATAGCTAGAGAGGTTCATATAAACATTAGGAACATTTATCTCGTAGGAAATAGGTTTCATCCCGATAATGTTGAGTTATTTAATGAGTGGGCTGAGAGAGAAGGCTTTAAAGTTGCAGGGTATATCCCTGAGGACCCCTATGTACAAAAATGCCATATGATGGGTATTCCCCTAATGGAGATTCCAGAGGAATCACCAGCGTTATCAGCAGTAAAAAATATAGCAGTTAATATTGGTATACCGATATAGGACTGTGAAAATACTATTATATAGTTTTAAAACATTAATATGAATATCTATTCAAATTTAGCCTATGGATAATATTTTTGTGTATGACGAATAGTGTTACAGTGATTATTCAGCCATATGGAAAGAGGATTTCGGTTCCTAAAGAAACCAATTTATTAGAAGCTATTAGAGAAGCAGGCGTAATCATAAGAAGTGTATGTGGTGGTCAGGGAGAATGTGGAAAATGCAAGGTTATCATTGAAAAGGGAGATGTACAAACAAGTTATGGTAAGAATGATCTATTGACCCAAGCTGAGATTGACAAGGGATATGTAATAGCCTGTTTATCAAGGTGTCTCTCCGATTGTTATGTATATATACCGCCAGAGACCCGAATAGAAGGACAAAAGATACAGATAGATGTCAAGCTACCGCATATTAAGCCTAATCCGATTATAAAGAAAGTCTTTATTCCTATGAAGTCAGTGGAAAAAGACCTACAACATTACATAAGTAACTATTTTGATGGAGAGATAGAATTTCCACAGCATATCTTAAATAAACTCAGGATATTAAGGGGGCTTCATAGAGAAGGAGTTACAGCTATTATAAGGTCGGATAACAATATATATAAACTAATCGATCTAGAAGGTGGAGATACGTCTAGACAAAAATTCGGATTAGCCATTGATATTGGCACAACAAAGATCGTAGTATTTCTAGTAGACTTGAATTCAGGAGCTATAATAGATTCTCTCTCTGAATATAATGCGCAACTGGCATATGGAGAAGACCTTGTATCAAGAATATCCTATGCAATGGAGTATAAGGGTGGACTTAAAGTACTACAGAAGTCGGTGGTTGAATCAATAAATAGATTGATTAGACAGATGATAAATAAACATGGTTTAAGAACAAGCGAGATATATGATGTGTGTGTTGCAGGTAATACAGTGATGACATATCTATTTATCGGCGAAGACCCAAGTCCATTGTTAGAAACAAAAATTAAAGTAGAAATCCCTCGAAATCCGTTCATAATAGATGTAGGCGATATAGGTCTAGATGTAAATCCTCATGCTAGAATCTACTGTTTACCGGCTGCTGGACGGTTTTTAGGAGGAGATACTATCGGCGACATTCTCGTATCGGGCATACATAAATCGCCTGATATATCTCTACTAATAGACATAGGTACCAATGTCGAGGTGGTATTGGGTGGAGAGGGATGGTTGCTAGCCACGACAGCAGCCGCTGGACCTGCTTTTGAGGGTTGGGGAGTAAGATTTGGGATGCGGGGAATCACCGGGGCTATAGAATCGGTGACAATCGATGCTAATACCCTAAAAGCAAATTATAAAGTAATAGGTAATGCCAAACCGAAGGGTATCTGTGGGTCTGGATTGATAGACTTAGTTAGCGAGATGTTTAGGAAGGGAATTATAGATACTCTGGGTAAAATAAATAGAAAATTAGATTCTCCGTATATTCGCGAAGGACAAGATGGATATGAATATATTGTTGTGCCTAAAGAGGAGAGCGGCGTAGGAATGGATATAGTCATAACTGAAAAAGATATAGCAAACTTGATCGACTCGAAATCAGCTGCATGCGCAGCTGTCGCGGTATTAATGAAGAAGATGAAGCTCTCCGTCGGTGATATATCTAAAGTATTCATCTGTGGAGCATTTGGTAACTATATAAATCCTAATAATGCCATGGCTATAGGATTGATACCTGAATTCTCTAATGCGGAGATAGTATATCTCGGTAATGGCTCAGTCGGAGGAGCATATTTAACATTGGTCTCGAAGAATTATAGAGAACAAGCTATAGAAGTAGCTGAGTTAATAGCATATTACGATTTACTTAAGGATGCCGACTTTATGGATGAGTATTTAGCCGGCTTTGTATTGCCGGGGAAAAAAGAATTATTTCCAGTGTGGTGGGATATAAGTAGGAAAAAGGCTCTATAGCTAGTTACCGTATATTTCGCTCAGCTTCTTAGGATCCCATTTTTCACTGACAAATTTAGGTATATCTTTAGAATCTTGTGGACCGACTATAACCTTCCATCCTGTTACATCTTCTATATCGCCAGATAACCTTGCTGCTTTGCCAGGTATTATTAGATATCTATGCTTGACTTTTTCGTCTAGCTTAGACGTTTTAAGAACCTCAGCTATACCTTCTGGTAGGAATTTACGTCCGGGCACGGCGCATTCAACAGCAATACCTTCTGTATCGGTAATAACTAGGTAACAATCGACTTTCCCACTTTGTATATCCATTCCAACTAATGAATAGGTCAATGCATAATTACCTGTCACCATAACAGGAGAATCTTCCTTAGGATCACCTATTGTTCTTACCCCAGGGTCTACAGCTACAGGCCTCCTAGGATCTGTATATAAATTAAAGCGCCACATCACAACAGGTAAATATGACCATCCTTCTAGGGAATGCATAATGAGTAGGTTAGAGTATCTTGTCAAAAGCATTACAGCCATCAAAGTCTCCCACCACATCTTCTGGTCTTTTTCTCCCTCTATCATTTTCCACGCGGTTATAGGAGTGCCTATTAATGGATATCCAGCTAGTTTGTCGTCCTCATTACATGCCTTCCACCTCAGCATTGTGAATGTACTCAATGTATATCTTAATCCATTCGGCCCAACGAATGTACCTGGATCCAATGCTATATCACTGATACCAGCTTTACTAAGGGTATTAGCGAGCGTCATTAGGGTATCGATGTCCCCGGGACTATAGACTACTATAGGTAGATCATTTTTAAGGGCTAGTTCCCCCATTTCCCTCCAGTTATCCTTGGTAGCGGCATATAGTAAGGGTCTTGAGTCAGGTAATACTGATAACCCTGCCTCCATGACTTTAGGATTAAATGTACATAATATAAGTGGTAGAGAAGTATTTTCAGATACAAACTTTACGACTTCCTTGAATTTATTCGGGTCGTTAGATACTGATCTAATGGCTAGCAAATCTAAATTAAGTTTTCTCCCTATATATTCATATTCAAAGTGCTCGACGAAATCGATTCTTTTTACTATCTCATCTTTAGACATATTATCATCTATATCGATAGCTATCGGGGCGGGATTAATATAGGTTAGTTCATGTCTATGCATAACATATTCTCCACCTATCTTTATGGTTTTCTTTGGACTCCTTATCTCTATCTCCCTCACTTGTGGACTCAATAACTCAGTAAGCTTTTCAAGAGCCTTCTTGTACTTATCTTCTTTAATGATCGGAGTACATTTTTCTATTTTAGTCTCCATATTAACTAGCTTAACAGCAAATGCCATACAGTTTTCTTCTCCACATTCTTTACAATTGGTTCTTGGAAGTATCTTATATACCTCAATAGGACTTATAGCTTTCCACGGCATATTCTCACCCCAATTCAGAACCTACCCAATCCATTATAGCACCCGGATCGGGTGGAGAGAAACGCATTAGATAATCAATTATTTTATTCAAAGTTTCTATTGAGAATGGATGCATCATCATGAAATAATCGGCCCCCGCCAAAAGATTTATCAAGGCAGTCGATGTCTCCCATAAAGGCCCCCTAATCTCTCTCGGCCCCCAGAAGACATCCATTTTTAACCAGGCCTCTCTGGCTGCCCATGCATTTGTAACCCCTGCTGCAATAGGCTGTTGTAGCTCCTTGTCTCCCATTAATGCTGCCAAACGCGCCCTCTCCATTACGCTAAAACCATAGTCTAGGCCGTATCCTATCCCCGCTGTATTTGTATCCATAATTATCCTTTCTCTTGGGAGATAATCGAATAGCTTTCTATTCAGCTCCCTAGCCTTATCGAGATCCATCGGCGTAAAAGCTATCACTATACAGTCTTTATTCCTGATATATTCTGCTATGTCTTCAAGTTTCATATCAAGATTCAAAGAGTTCAATAGCACCTTCTCTCCATCAACTATATCAGATATCTTTATAAAGAGCTCCTGGTCTTTTTCTGGATTACCCGAGCCACCTACCGTTATAGGTACTTTCACCGCCTGCATAACGTCCTCGACTACTTTAATAGCCTCATTTGCCGGTGTATCCTTTATATATGGATCCGTACTTATGAGGTGTAGATTAATCATTTCAGCGTGATACTTATTTACACATCTTTTTGCCCACTCAGCCGGATCATCCATCACCTCATCAAAATGAAGTTTTATACTTTTGGGAAGAGGGATCCTCATGTCGAAAACATCCATCGCTATTACTGGTCTATGTGGCATAGCCTCCTCTACCCCTAATAATCTATATATAGGCGGCATCGTCTCTCCACCTATTGTAAAACTTCTATCTCTAGTACCTCCCTCTGAGGGTGTGGCTCCCATATTAACCTCAACTATTTTTCCATCCCACTTCATCTCCGGCTCAGCAAATTTTGTCTCTATCAGCTCAGTCACAGCCATGCCTACAGCTTCCTCGACAGCAGGGACCTCCACCATTCTTCTAAGTAAGCTAGGCTGAATTAATATCCGTAATTCATCAACTTCTATAACCGCATCCTCAAGAACAATCTCAAACTCGCCATGCTTCTCAAGGACCTCTAAAAGCTTATTTCCTAACAGATTAGCTAAGTCATTCATCAATTTATTCTTAATTTTCTCCTTATCTTTTTCCACCGCCACCACCCCTGATAATAGCTCTTTTAGCATATATCCTGACATTCTTCAACATTATGGGTATACCCATTCCAACAGGTACTCCCTCAACAACCTCTTCCTCTGGCTTCTCCTCCTCAACAATCTCAATCTCTTTCCACCTCTCTACCACAGGATGCTCAACATTCTTTAGAAACTCTCTTAATTCATCTATATTAGAAGCATCCTTCTCCGTAGCTATCTTGTCATAGATTTCTTTGGGGATAAACTCCTTAAGCCTCTCTTTAAGCTCTGAGGGAAGCCATACAACCCTACTCCAACCGCCGTCTGCCTGAAGAAACTTTCTAGACCGCATATACTCTATTGACAACCCATGAAAACCATCAACCTGTCTGCCTCCAGCCGTAGAATCAGCTATCTGACCAAAACTAAGGCCATTAACCGCTATTCCTTTGAACCCACGATATACTATACCTAAACCGTCAACCTCTGGAATATAGAAAGCGGCTGCCTCAAAACATCCACATGATGTATGCGGATACCCAAAAGCCGTATATAACCATACCTTTGTGACCGCACCAAATGTCTTCTTTGCCAAGGCTTCATTAGGACCTGTAAATTCGCCTTTTATAGGGTCTACACACTCGCCTTTCGGAATTGAAAATAATGGTCCTTTAGGGTCGACACGAGCTGCAGCTCGTCCATCGAACCAGCTAATAGCCCCACAATTGGCATATCTCTGTGGCGTTATTACACATACATGATTAGGTGCGAATGATTGACATAATGTACATCCATAGAAGACATCTACTTCCTCATCGGATAATCCTCTCGCTCTCGCGTCCCTCGCCTCATATACCTTTATGGCTTCCTCATAGACTTCCCCAATCTTCTCAGGGTCAGTTATAAATGTTATCTGAATCTTTTCGATTATCGGGAACTCGCTTCTGTATAAACGGAGAAGAACCTTGCCTATCAGCTCAAATGTATTCAGACCCTTCTCGAAAGACTTCTTACTTAGCCTAATCCATATATCATACCTCTGATTCAGATGCATGAAGCCTTGTATATAATTACAGTATTCATGAATCCTTCTCTCAAGAACTCCTTCTAGATCGGTCTCCAATTCTTTGCCCGCTACCTCTATCAATATTCCGAAGGGATAGGATTTTCCTTGCGCCATATCCTTAAGGTCGGGGCCTATTATCCTTATCGCGCCATCCTCAACAGCTTCCGGATCTCTTACCCGTAATAACTCAAACTTCTGCTCAATCTTTGGACCGCCCAACTCAACATACATCTCTGGTTTTCTGATACGCTCTCCTTCATAAACTACACCTACCTCTACAGGAATATCCTCAAACAACGCTCTACTCACCTCCCAAAAGATTAGATCGAATCTCCTTTATGACCTCCATCCATTTATCTATATCCATATTTATCATAGAGATAGTTGCATTAGGCTGGTAGTATGGATCTAAGGATAATGTTCTAGTCTTTCTATCACCATAATGTTTCAACCCGGATAACATGAGCCACTCGTAATAATATGGAAATCCAAGAAATATTATCACATCATATCTACCCTTACCATCGAACCCCTTCCAATTTTCGTCTTTAACCCTATCGATAACCTCCATAGAGGGGACTAGACGTACTTTATCATAATTAGTAGCTTTGAAATCTCTATATATACCTCCATACACGGCTATATCGGCGTCTATTGCTCCAGCTATATCTACGATGAGACTTATGATACCCTGCTCTAACGCTTTCTTATCAATTCTATTTCCAATTATGAAAAGAGGCCTCCGGGCTGACTTTAATATACTAGATATTCTCGCGGGCTCAGATATAACAAATGCTTTTATCGGCCCAGGAATCTCGGCTGTTTGCCATGGTTCTGCGCCTTTCATTTTTTCCTCACCATCTCCTCCAATAATGTGGGATCTGGAATCGCCTTCTCCTTCCAGCCCTTCTCCTTGAGGAACGCTATTATTTCATCCTTCATAGTTATAGGGATATCTGCCTCAACTCTAACAAACAGAGGTAAATCATCGGGTAAAGTACCATAGAACCTTTTATGTAAATCTATATAATTGGTCAGTTTAACCGCCCTTCCTTTTGTAGTATCGTTGGCCCTCATACATAATTTAGCAGCTACAACCATCGCTTCCTCCATAGTCTCTGCCGTATAGAATAAATGCTCCGGAACAGGGCCGACATAGACCTTTTCACCCGTTCTGGCATCATATACATACCAGTCCTCCTCATTCTCTTTTCGTCCCATAAGCATTCTCCTATACTTAGACCCATGGGGACCGACAATAACTGGTACTCCTAGCCTCCAGAACCCAGCGGCTATAGAAGCTGCCTTTTGCGACATAGCACCCCATGCTATACCCACCGCACCAACCCTGTTATGGATATAATCAGCTATCTCCTTATAATTACCTCTAAGTTTCCTTTTAGCGAATACACTAGCTATTTTAATGGCTGCGCCACTAATATGCGAATTGGCTACACATGACCCGACATTAACTATACCCCCAGCATCAAATACCCCGGGATATATCTCGTATAGAGTCTTATTATCATTATTCTTATACATTCCCAAAGTCATTGCAGCACATCCTGATGTGACTACGATATATCTTCGTTTAGCGAACTCTTCAGCCATTATGACGACTTCTTTACCCCCTTGCGCATAATTAGGGCATCCTACGAAAGCAACTACCCCAGGAATCTCGCCTAATACGATGGGACTACCTACTTCCCTGATCTCAGTATCTTGGATAGCACCACGTCCAACTCTAATTTTATACTTCTCTGACTTTATGCGTCTATCTGAAGCCTTAACAATCATAGTCAATATAGGCATATCCACAGGACAAGCCTTTTCACAACGTGTACATGCCACACAATTTTCATATAAGTCTGCTAGAAGAGAAAGATCGCCATTTTTAGCTGCGACAATTGCATTCATTATAGGTAGACTATGCGGACATGCCTTATCACACTCTTGGCATTCCCTACACTTAGTGGCATATGCTATCACCTCCTCAACTGAGGGAAGTTTCTTATACTTCTTTCGTAGCGGATACACTTTCATCGCTACTTTCACAGCAACTTCTCCCACTAAATCTGGATCATGGATATAAGCACCCGGTATCTCCCTATTTACTAGCTTCTCCACTATAACATCCGGATGTTCTCTTGTCATATCAGGAAATCCTTGGATATTTTGTTCACTGGTAGAGATTACAATCATGTTGTAGCGTGATGCCTCTAATGCTATATCGGTTCTAATACACTGCTCATCTATAACTATCACATCTGGCACACCTGTACGTATGAAACGTAGCTCCCAAGACATAGGTCCTACAATCTTTGCCTTCTTGGGTGAATATCTAGTGATATCATGAGCACTACAACATAGACCACAGACCTCTACATCTGAATATAATCCATTCTCTTCCATATAATCAATTATACTGGTACTAGGAAGAACATTATGACCTATCACTAGAATTACTGGTTTCGAGATATCTATCGAACCCATACCGATCTCTACCAGTGGTGCTTCAGGATCTGCTTTAGGGAAATTAAGAGTTGCTATTTGTGCTATATCAGCAATTTCCAAGGCAAGGTGGTCAAGCATCCCTACATGAAATACCTTTGACTCTAAATCAAGATTACTACCCTCTTGACCTGTATGTGTCGATGCCAGCATATATGTAAGCTCTGTCTCGATGTAGTCCAGGGCATCCTCTAAGTCACCTAACGTTTTGGGCTTGATTCCACATATTAATCTGGTGTTTGGTGCTTCGACATACACTTCTCCGCCTAAGTCGATAGGGGCATTCCTACCATACTTATCTATTAAGGCCTCAACCAATGTACGTGCATGACTAGTATGAGTAGCTACACCTATACAACAAGCTAAGAGTACTATTCTTGATTGTTGTCCAGACATATCTATACCACAAGCACCTCTTTTATCCCTAGATAGATCACATTTCCCATAAGTACAGAGACAACATAGATCACAGAACGGCATATACATAGGTTTATATCGTTTTAGTAATTTGAAATCCCAATCGCGTAATTCATATACTTTGGGCATAGAATATTGGCCTTCAGGTTCTTCCCAATCCTCAATTATCCTACCGATATTCAGTTCTAAGTTTTTAATAACGCCTAACTCGGATTTTAACTCATCTATCTTTATCTTGATTTTTCGAGGCAAACGCTTCACCTCGAGATGAAGTCTATATTAAAATTGTATGTCATCTATATAATTCCGTCAATATATATTAGCATAATTGAAAATTATTTAGTAATATCGAAAAAAATAAAATGGTATTGATTAACAATGTTATATTAATCATATGAATATACCATCAATACAAATTTATAAGCAATAAATCAAATAGCCTATCACAAGGCGCTAAACCTTAAGTAGAAACCTGAGTCTCTATAGGTGGGGATATACATATATGAATGAAATCCGTGTTATTGGCGTCAAAATGGATAAAGAAGTATATCCAGGTGATGATATAGCCAAATTATTTATAGACGCAATAAAAGACAATAATATCGAGTTATTAGATAATGATATTATAGTAATTGCTCATAAAATAGTATCTAAAGCAGAAGGAAGGATAATTAACCTACTGGATGTAGAGCCCTCAGAAGAAGCAAGGACGTTAGCAGATGTTGTGGATAAAGATCCGAGAATAGTTGAGTTAATTCTAAGAGAATCTAAGAAGATCTTGAAAGTTGAATCTGGACATATTATATCCCTTACACATCATAACATAGTTTGTGCAAATGCAGGGATCGATAAATCTAATGCCGGGGGAGAAAACAGGGTTGTTCTACTGCCTAAGAATCCAGATGAATCCGCTTTAGCTATTAGAAAAAAAATTATGGAAATGACGGGGAGAAATGTTGCCGTCATAATTTCCGATACATATGGAAGACCATTTAGGTGGGGCGTAATAAATCTAGCGGTGGGCTTCTCAGGAATAAATCCATATAGAGATTATATTGGGCGGATGGATAGGGATGGATATATAATGACTGTAACACGAGTTGCAGTTGTAGATGAATTGGCGTCAGCAGCTGAATTAGTGATAGGTCAAGGAGCGGAAAATACACCTTTCGCCATAGTTAGGGGCATAGAATATATCGTCGATGAAGAAGCAGGGTATAGTGATATTTATATGCCTATGGAAAACTGGTTATTCCGATAATTATGTATATATAGAAATTATTGAAACAATATCTTCAGGAGATATCTATATATTATTGTATGGCTATTCCAGGGTGATGAGTAATTGTCTGAAATAAAATTTGGTATAGAGTTCCTACCGACCAAAAAGGTAAGTAAATTAGTGGACTATTCAAAATTAGCAGAAGAGGCAGGGGTCGACTACATATGGGTAACAGACCACTACAACAATAGAAATGTCTATGCATCTCTATCAGCCATAGCATATGCAACAAATAAAGTTCTCATTGGAACAGGCGTCACCAATCCATATGTAATCAATCCATGTTGGACGGCTTCAGCTATAGCTACAATCGATGAAATCTCAGGTGGAAGAAGCATTTTGGGGATAGGAGCGGGAGATAAGATTACATTAGAATCGATAGGTATTCCATGGACTAAGCCGTTAACAAGTGTTAGGGAGGCTGTCGAGATAATTAGATCATTATTAGACGGTGAGACTGTCAAGTATGAGGGTAAAATATTTAAGATTAAAGGCGCTAGACTTAATTTTAAAGTTAAAAGGAGAATACCTATATACATAGGTGCCCAAGCTCCCAAGATGCTTAGATTATCCGGCTATATGGGTGACGGTGTATTAATAAACGCTTCTCATCCGGTGGACTTTGAATATGCATCTAAACATATAAAGGAGGGACTAGAAGAAAGAACAGAGAAGCCAGATTTCTTTGATATTGTAGCTTACACGGCTATGTCAATCGATAATGATATATCAAAGGCAATAGAGGCGGTAAAGATAGTTGTCGCCTTCATAGTTGGAGGGTCATCCCCCATGATTCTCCAGAGACACGACATTGATGAAAATAAAGCGGAAATAATTAGAAACACCATTGCAAAAGGAGATTTCGGGGGAGCTATGCAATTAGTAGATGATAATATGATAGAGGCATTCTCAGTGGTGGGTACGCCGAAGGACATTATAAACAAGGTAGAGGAGCTAAGAAAGATGGGTGTGACACAAGTCGTCGCAGGGTCTCCGATAGGACCAAAGGTCAAGGATGCAATTAAATTATATGGCGAGGTAATAGAGGCTTTTAAGTAGGTTCGTCGGATAAATACATTAAAGTATAGTTGAGATCCTTTTTATAATCCATTTTCCCTACCACTCTTTCACCACCATAGTTTATTATCACCGTTGCCTCGATATGTTTACCTTTTAATACAAAATAATTAAATGGACGTTTCCTTATTTCCTGGGGTGGTCTAATTTTGACTTTGACAAACTCCCTATACGGCTGTGCCAGAATTGAATTTTCGATAACTTTTTCTAACATATTAATCTCGCCTATCTCCATTCTCACAGGTATTCCGGTGAACGCGTGATATATAGTGCCCAATGCAATGCCACATTCAAAAATCGCTCTTTCTCTATTTGACAGGTTTCTCGGAAAATATTTCTTCGTCGTATCTGTCATCTTATACCCCTATATAGAGTATAGTAATATCGGGTTTTATTATGCCTATATAGAAAAACTTGTCTATGTGTATACAGATATAATTATTTTGTAGATAAATCATGAAGGATAGCGTACTAAAACCATTATGCAGCGACTTAATACTATATAGGTGGGTTCAGAAGGAGTTATCGTTACCCATAGCTAGAGATATGTTATCCCCAATATTTGGCCTAATATTATTTAAACCGCGTAAAGACTGGTATAGACTTGATAAGATAATAGAAAGGGAGGTTTATGTTATCGGTGCAGGTCCATCACTTGAATATCACTTAAATATAGAAGCGGTATCACATGATAAGCCCATTATATGTGCTGATGGTGCTGTAGGCGCGTTAATCGAGAGGGATATTTTCCCGGATATTATTGTAACCGATTTGGATGGGTCACCTTCGGCACTTAAGGAAGCTTATGATAATGGCAGCATATTTGTCGTCTTATGCCATGGAGATAATATCGATAGACAAATATATTTTGCGGATATGACACCCGAGGTCTATATAACTAGCCAAGTATATTCAGCCCCTCCATTTATAGTCAATATAGGCGGCTTTACTGATGGGGATAGGGCAGTACATTTGGCTGCGAGATATGGTGCTAAGACTATATATTTGGTAGGAATGGAATTTGGAGGAGCTATAGGTAAATATAGCTTTGGGTTTCCTAAAGATCTAGATAGAAAAAGACGGAAGCTAAGAATAGGGAAGATATTATTAGAAAGGGCGGCTAGGATTTATGGCTTAAAACTCATAAATATTACTGCGGAAACTAGACTACTTAAGAAATAGAGGGTTCAAATATGGATGTGCTGTCTGTTCTGGATGAAATAGGGTTTATAGATGGACTTCATATCGAAGCATTAGTTTCAACTATAGATGAAGAAGGTATGGCAAATCTTGCTCCAATAGGTGTTAGAAGAATCGGCGATAAGCTCTATATGAAAATATATAAAGATACTCAGACATATACAAATCTCGTTTCGAGAGACTTAGCCCTAATAAATATTACCGATAATGTAGAGTATTATTATATCGCCACCTTCAGAGATGATGAAGCTATTATCTTACTTGACCACCCACTGGATAATGGGCTACCTCCCCTAAGAGATGCGGACGCATATATCGTAGTAAAGAAGGAGGACTTCGAGGATTATAATGAATTTATTATTATCAAATTCAAGGTAATTGATATACAGATAAAAAAAGGGTTTCCCAGGCTAATTACTAGATGTAAGAACGCTATTATAGAAAGCCTTATACATGCAACACGAATTAGGGTTTTCCTAGAGAGAGGAGATATAGATAAAGTTACTCGATTGAAGCATCTAATTAGCCATTATAAGGATATTATTAATAGAATATGTCCATCAAAACCTTATGGGATGATAATGGATGATCTGGAGAGGATGATTCGTGAATGGGAAAAGAATAGTGATTGAAACGCCCTCTAGAATTCATATAGGTATATTAGATTTGAAGGGGGATTTAGGTAGATATTATGGAAGCGTCGGGTTAGCAGTTCAGAAGCCCCATACCAGAGTAGTTATTGAAGAAGCGGGAAGCCTGATAGTCGAGGGAGAGGATAGTGAGAGAGGGCTATACTATGCAGAGAAATTTCTATATAACTTCAATATTAAACATCGATTTAAAATTACTATTAAAAATGCCATTCCAATGCATGTAGGGCTAGGTTCAGGGACCCAATTGGCACTTGCCATTGGTTATGGATTGGCAAAGCTTAATGATCTAGATTTAGAGCTTCACGACATAGCTAGTGTGATGGGAAGGGGGAAAGTGTCTGGTTCAGGTATATATACATTTAGATACGGTGGATTTGTAGTTGATGGAGGTAGAAAAATCGACAGAGAAGAGATACCTCCTTTGATAGTTAGACTGAATTTCCCTGAGGAATGGAAGATAATTATATGTATACCTAATATAGAGAGAGGCTTATATGGTAAGGCTGAAGAAGAAGCGATGGCTAAAGCCCGGGAAAAATGCTTAGAGAAAAATGTAAGCAACGCATCCAGAATCCTACTTATGAAGATGCTTCCAGCCTTAGTAAATAGAGACATCGAAGAGTTTGGTCGAGCATTACTATTATTTGAAAAAGAGGTCGGATTAATGTTTGAAGATGTTCAGTCCGGTGTTTTCAGAGATGAGATAATTGATAAGGGTATTCATTTAATGTTGGAGGAGGGCGTCTATGGGGCTGGACAGAGCTCTTGGGGACCAGCATTCTATGGAATAACTGATAAAGGGAACCTTCATTCAGTAGTTAATAAATTGAGAAGGTTTCTGGACTATAGCGTAGGGGGAGAGGTTATAATTACTAAGGCAAATAATGTTGGGGCTGTTATAAAAAATTGTTGATAGTACTGGAGACTCACTAGGTAAAGCTTTTGAAAAGGTCCTCGACCAACTTGATTTTTGGATGATATATATTGTCCAGAACTGTTCCTTTACTGTCTTTTATCCCCATCCATTCAATAAGAGCCTTGAAGCGTCCTCCCGCTAGACCATCCGCTACAATGGCGTATCCCTGCGCCGCCTCTTTTACTTTCTTAGCTCCCTCTATGCTTCCTATTCTCCGTACTTCAGCTATATCCGATAATAGCCTTATGAGCTCCTCTTCCACGCCAGGTATTCTAGTTAATCGACCCGAGATTAGTATTTCCCGCGGCTCTTTGACAGACACCTTCATAGCATAGACATTCTTGACAACACTCTCCAAGATAGCTCTCCATGCAATGTAACTTGCTTCATCTGTTGAGGCCGAGCCAATCATTTCCTCCGGTGAATTACGATTTGATATAACCATTCCCCCGCCAGTAAAGATGTCTGATTTCTCCCATGTACCTACTAGTTGAACTATCTCGGCATCTATAGCACCTATAGTTAAAAAGCCAGGGCCACCATATGTTCCTCCTATTCCATCTACTATTCTACCTCGGTCGACTCCTATTACAGCGTTATATCCAAAACCCATCTCTACAAGGATAAACGAGATATCATTATAATCTAAGCCTAATCTATCGGCTTGGTCATATACCCCCAGTACAGCAATACACATTTTATCAGCTGTTCCCATATCAATTTTATTTATTTTTCTATATCTGGGAACAGTAGGTAGATGAACCACACCTGGTATGTAACAAACTGGCCAACCACGCCGCTTCATCTCTATGGCTGTTTTGGTCATAGCATAGTAGACTTTAATACCCAATTCATCTCTTGCCATTGCCCTCTCTAAGTCTTCCCTTTTTAATAATAAGATATATGTTAGATACCAGTCTTCAAGCTTGTCCATCGGGATTTCTTCTAGATAGGTCAACTCGACGCCGTAGCCCGATGGGCCTGCTATGAGGTCGACGGGCATACCTGCTTCAACACCATTTATTAGTGCATCGGGGTTGACAGCTACTTCAGGGGTATCTATAATTGCTTCATAATATACTTTGCCATCTTCTAGTCCACATATGTCAAAACTTCGTGTTCCCGGATCAATACCTAATACACGAATCATCATGTAATATTATTATATTGGACTCAATATATACGCTGATAATAACTTAAATATATCTCTAAAATATTAATTCTAATACCACATTATTGATTATTGGAAGATGGATATTGTAAATAGAGGGGTTAAGTTAGCTTGGGGAATAACAGGTTCAGGGACATATCTTAGAGATACTTTTAGGGCCATGCTTAAACTAAAAAATGAGTATAACATGAAAATAACGACATTTCTTTCCAACGCTGGAATGGAGGTGACAAGAATCTATGGTCTTCAAAGCATGCTGAAAAGAATATCTCCGGGGGGTTATTATGAAGAGATAATAACTTCTGATAAAGCGGGGGTCAGTAATGTATACTCTGGCCGGTTCAACAGAGAAAGATACCAGATGCTTATAGTAGCGCCTGCTACATCTAATACAGTTGCAAAAACGATATATGGAATTGCCGATACCATTGTAACCAATATCATTGCTCAAGCGGTTAAGGGAGGGATACCAATATTGATATTACCATCCGATGTAACAAATGAAACAGAGATTCCATGCTATATTGATAGAGACAAATGCACAGTATGCATGGATTGTGTAGATAAATGTCCCTATAATGCTATTGAACTCATAGACGGGAAACCTCGAATCAACTTAATGCATTGCTATGGTTGTGCAATTTGTGTTGAAGTATGTCCTGTAGATGCTATTAGATGCTGGGAGAAGATAACCATTAAAATTAGAGAGATCGATAAGAGGAACATCGAGTTACTATCCAATATGGAGGGAATAAATGTTATCACTCACCCCTCTGAAATAGAAGTTATGATAGAAAAACTCGTTTTGAGGAGTAAAACTTGAAAATATTATTAGTTACCGGAACATTAGCCGAGGATTATGTGAAAAAGGCTGCGAAACATACAGATATAGAATGTGATGTAAATGTCTTGCCTTATCCTGTGGCATCACTATTGACTCTTAAAATAATTCAAAAATACTTGGATAGAGAACGCATTAAAAAATATGATTTTATAATGATTCCGGGTTTGGTAAAAGGTGATGCTTCTCAAATAGAGCGGAAGATAGGTTTACCTGTATTCAAGGGACCTAAAGATGCATGGGATATACCTTATATAATAAAATTGTATCGGGAGGGAAAGATTAGATTATCCTCTTCTAAGCCTGCCTGTGAATTAGTGGATAAAACTATCCAAGAGGAAGTTAAGATAGCGATTGAAGTAAAGGGGAATGAGAAGTTTAGAGTCGGAGGGCTGCCTATATTTAGGGGAGGCCCGATATGGGTTGCCGCCGAGATAATTGATGCACCCAAATTATCTAAGAGTAAATTAATGGCCATGGCTAAGTATTATGTTGACTCTGGAGCCGATATCATAGATATAGGTATGGTTGCAGGTGAGAATAATTCAAATAAAGTTCCCGAAATTATAAATATCCTTAGAAAAGTTGTCGATAAACCACTAAGTATAGATTCTTTAAACCCCGATGAGATAGAGAGGGCTATCGATACAGGAATCGAGCTAATCATTAGTATAGACCATTCCAATATAGATATTTTTGGAAAGGAATTAAGAGATATACCTATTGTTCTAATACCTGTAGATCATGAAGAGGGATATTGTCCTGAAAAAGCTATCGATAGAGTTAAGTATTTAGAGTCGTTACTTCATAAAGCAAATAAATATGGTTGTAATAAGGTTCTATGCGACTTAATTCTCAATCCTATTAATATGCCAAGTCTTACTGAATCGATCTATGCCTTTAAATATTTTAGTGAACGTAACCCGGATATTCCTTTATTTATGGGTATAGGTAATGTGACTGAATTAATAGATGCTGATAGTCCGGGAATTAATGCCCTAATGACAGGTTTAGCTATGGAGACAGGAATTAGCATCATATTAACTACTGAGGCAAGTCATAAGACTAGAGGATCGGTCAAAGAAGTTGTATACGCATCTAAGATGATGCAACTGGCTAAGAAAAGGGGAAGCGTCCCAAAAGATTTGGGGATAGATCTATTAATGATTAAGGAAAAGAAGCGGAGAGCCTTATCATATGATTATAGTAAGAGCATAGTTGTTAAGGCAGAAAAAGAGAAGGTAATCCAGCATGATAAGAAGGGCTTTTTTAGAATAATGGTGGATTATGATAAGGGAGATATTATTGCGCTTCATTATCAACCTAGAAAAAGGGAAAAACCTAGTTACGCTATAATAGGGAAAAAAGCTATCGACATATATCTAAAAATAATAGAATTAGGTCTTATATCTGAGTTGTCACACGCTGCCTATCTGGGGAGAGAATTGACAAAGGCAGAGATTGCTCTAAAGCTTGGTAGAACATATATTCAAGATGAAGAGCTTTTTTGACTTATGAATCTATCTGCCTCCAATAATATGGGCTTATAATCCGATTCATTAAGGGGAACTCCCTGTGTAGTCATATCACTCATATGTTCCTTACTACATGCATACCAAGCACTTCCATTCTTTATCGCGTAATATGAAGCAGGTTTTCTACATCCATCCTTAAAGCATATTGTTTTCGATATTCCGATCCTGATCTCTTTAGCTGCCTTTATCAATAAGTCAGCTATCCTTCTTTTCTCTCCAAATAGGAAGATGGTGGATATAGATTGTTCGTCGGGTAGCCATATTACCTTTACCTCTGCATTATAACTTAGATCCTCAAGGGAAGTAGAAAGAAGTATTTTATAGCCCTCTCCCTTATAGATTTCCAAGAAATCTCCCTTAACATCTAGATCTTCTGGTACGGCAGTGAGTAAAAAACTCCTTCCCTTTAAAAATAGTTTACGGGTATATATCCTATACATTGCTAGCACCATCCACCACAATTATAGTTCCTGTCATCAATGGATGTAAGGGACTGCAATATACATTACATCTAAAGGTATAAGTCCCTGTCTCTGTAGGAGTAAATTCTATCACTACAGAATGCCCGGGAGATATCGGTCCACTATCTAAGCCTAATTCAGGTGCATAGAAGCTATGAGTTACATCAGCACTAAATATCTCAATCCTAACAGGCTTACCTTTTTCGAGAACAATTGTTTCAGGCTGCCAACCACCGTTTTCGGTAGCCCATCCATTTATCCTAATCACTTGGACATCGTCCGATACTACTAATGAACCTAAATAGTACTGCTGGTAGACATAAATGCCTACAGGTATTCCCACCATCACAATAACAACAGATAATATAGCTAGAAGTTCAGTTCCATTCATATAATCACCCCACAAATAACCATAAAAAGAATATTGAAGCTAGTATCATGAAGGCTAGCTGAGGTATAAATGCTTTGAGCGCTAAGGATTTATCCCTGAAATTCTCCATGGATATTTCGAAACCGAATTTAATTGAGTATACTAGACCGATTATTAATAATACTACTTGGATATAGGGAATATACTCTGGGAATAAAGGTTTCCATGCTATTTCTGCTGTTCCAAATAAGTTCCATCCCCATCCCAGGGGATCAGAGATAACATTGGCTATATAGGACCAGTTTACTAGCAACAGAGGCACGCTAAAGGCTATCCACGCCATTAATGATAATGGTATAAGCTCATATGAATAGTCTATGAACAATTTCTTATAAGATATCTCTTTAGAACCAGATAATAACTTGGATAATGCTGTAAATACGAAAAATATCGCTGGTACTATTGCTAAGGAGGTTATCCATACTAATCCTGCATACATGACATAGTTGGTTACATAAGTAAAGCCCCAGCCATATGGAGGAACCCAGAAAAACCTAGCTAGATCTTTAAAGAAGATGAAGGGTCCTTGCATAACAAGTATGTATATTCCTGCTAGGGTGAACATTATAAAGCTCTTCCAAGCCTCATCGATAGCCCTCTCTCCCTTCACCAGAATATCGCTTCCGAAGGGACGTATATTTAAAGAAATATTATTATAAGGACAGCCCTTTATACACTCTAGACATAGGCCGCAGAAGTTATTTCTCTCTAAAGTGCCAGGATACACAAGCCATGGGCAACCGTATCCATTGTCCCCGCCTCTTATACACTCCTTTGTTATGTGTTTTTTACATAGCTCCCTATCGTTTACTCTCAACTCTAGAGATGAAAACATAGAGAATAACCCTAGAAAGCCGCCGACTGGACATACATATCTACAAAACACCCTCTTTGCATATATCAACATTAGTATAGTAGCGACAACAAAGAGTAAAGCAAGCATTATGCCTGTAACAACTGGTCTAGTGACTAATAAGGGTGTGAATGTTGCAATTAATAGGAAACCCATATTTTGGAGCCATATATTATCAAGCCTTCTAGGCCACCTTTTATTTAAACCATATAGTTTTTCGTTTTTCTTTGTTACTAAACTTCTCCTTTGGATCCACTCTCCGAAGAATGGAATGGGACAAATCGTACACCATATTCTTGATGCAAAAGGGACTAGAATACTGATAAGAGCGAACCACCATAATATCCATACAAATATTACACTAATATTCCTATTTCCCACTGGACCCCCAAATAACCCCGCCACGATAATTATCCAGAAAATAAGTAGATTAGGGAAAATCACGGAGAATTGGAAGGCTCGGTGGGTGGTAATACGCCTGATAAAATCGATTTGAAGTACATCAAATTTAGTCTTATGGGTCAATAGACTCGAAAGAAATTCTCTAAATTTTGAAGAAGCCACCTATCACCACCTCTTCCATACATAATACATAGATACCAACGCTGTGAGCAAAGCTATAAGTATGGATAAAACAAATACGATATTAATGCCATTCTCCACTACAACCAATTCCCCAACCATAAAGGGATGCATATAACCACAAGTTACGGAACACCTTATTTTGAACTTCCCTGGTTTATCGGCAACAATCGTTACAACAGATTCCTTCCCAGGTTCAACGAGTAGATCTACATCATAGCCGTCTATATAGAATCCATGGGTAATGTCAAGAGTGGTTACTTTGAATGTTATACGGTCACCCTGATTAACAATGATTCTATCAGGCTCATATGCAAATCTTCGAGCCTTAACCTCAATAGTGTAACTATCACTGCCTCCATAGATAGGTATCATTAGACTAGATATCCATATCGATACCATTAATAATGATATTATGATTATTAAACCCAATTTCTTATTATAAAATATTTTATGTTTCATAGGAATCCCATCTACCCATCCACTTAATTGATAATTTTACATATAGCTATTTTAAGAAAGTCCCGAATATATGAGGGTATAGTCCATAATCATCAATAATAAATATAGGTGTATAGATGATAAAAACTATTTATACACCCAAATAATTAAGAAAAACTCCTATTCATATATAAAATATTAAATTAGGATATTACTAGATGCCAATTAATATTATATTATAGTCGTAGTTTTAGATGTGAGGATTCATGGTAGTACATAATGAGAGAGACATCAATAATGAGAAACCGCCAATTAACCTATATATTAAGCGGGTGGGAATTGTTAATGTTTATTTACCCACTTTCTCTATACGCCTGGGAGATAATCAAATACTAGCAAATACTAGGGTCAATGCCTATATCGATCTCCCAGCGCATTATAAAGGGATCCATGCATCTAGAAATTATGAGTCAATAATGGATATATTCAGCGAGTATGTAGGAAAGGAGATGAAGATCGAGGAATTAGCTATAAATATCTCAAGAGAGCTCCTTGAGCGACATCCATATGCATCCAGTTCTGAAGTGCATATGAAAAGTCTTATAATTTATGCTCAGAAAACTCCAAAAACCGAGAAGATAAGTTATGAAAGGGCTAGTTTAATTGGCCGTGCAATAGCTAAGAGATATAATGATAAAATTATAGTTGAAAAGAAGATAGTGGGTGTTGAGGTTGCGGGTATTACAGCATGTCCTAGTGCACAGCGTACTCTATTTGATTTAATAAAGAAAAAGAGGTTGATAGATAAAGGAATACCTGATGAGGTCCTTAATAAAATGCCGAAGGCTACGCATCTACAGAGGGCATACGCCCGATTATTACTGGAGCTTACGCCGGATTATGAAGTTAACGCTTTGGAGTTAATCGATATTGCACGTGAATCGATGAGTTCCAAGACATATGAGCTATTGAAGAGGGAAGATGAAGCTGAAGTTATATTAGAAGCTTTAGAGAAGCCATTATTTGCAGAGGACGCTATAAGAAATATGGCGAAGAGGATAGTCGAGGAATTAGGTGACTTACCGGATGATGCTATAGCCAGATTCTCTATTAGAAGCATGGAAAGTATACATCAACATGATTTAGTGGCATATCTAAACTGCACGATAAAACAATTAAAAGATATAGTAGGCGTATTACCATAATTATCTTCTAATCATAAGGATTTAGGTTTTTAATAAACGAGTTACAATAAAAATTCTAATTCCAAAGGCTTTTATATGTTTAAGAAGCTAAAAAATTATTAATAAGTAGCTAAATAATATGTGGTCTGTGATATGAAGAAGAAAAATAATAACTCTGGAAATATAGTGGATGAAATAATGATATCGGCTCAGTTGGCAGCTGCCCTAGAGGTTTCTGCATACCCTAAGCCAGGTAATGTCCATAGGCTTAGGGATTTTCCTGATACGAGATTCGAACATTTCATCGCCGGATCTGTAGGGATTGGCCTTGCGATACGTGAGGCGGCCTCTCGAGGTATAGAGGTAGTGGAAGGCAAATTAAATTACGGTCAGCTTGGTCTAGGTGAATTGATACTAAAAGGTATTAAATATAGTAAAGAATGGCATACAGGTGGGAATACCCATTTAGGTACGACTATGCTATTTATACCTTTATCCATCTCTGCAGGGATAAATAAGGCAAGAGGAAAAACAGATATTACTTCCATACGAAAGGAATTCGGTAAAGTCATGAGAGCAACTACCGTCGAAGACGCATTAGCCGTAACTAGAGCGGTCGAGATCTCAAACATGGGGGGGCTAGGGAAGTTAACACATCTCCCTGATATTGGCGAAGAAGATATATCGCTAGAGATAAGAGATAAGGAATATACTCTCTATCAGTTGATGAAGATGTCAAGTTCATGGGATCTAGTGTCCCAAGAAATGGTTAGGAATTTGAAAATCGTATGTAGCGAGGGATATCCCTATTTTGTAAAAGCCTTGGATGAAACAGGTGATATCAATATAGCCATAGTTCATACATTCCTAGTTTTACTGTCTAAGCACCCTGATACATTTATAGCACGGAAATATGGGTTGAGGTTTGTCGATGATGTGTCGTTAGCTGTAAAAGTTGGTATGAAGAAGTCAAATGAAATCGCAAAGAGAGCGGATGATATACTTAAGGCGGGTGGCTTGTCAAGTAAGGAAGGAAAGGATATGATATTTAAACTAGATGAGGATCTAGCTGCAGAGAGATTAAATCCAGGTACAACAGCAGATATTACAGCTACAACAATATTCGTTGCTTTATTAAATGGTTATAGACCATAATTATGCTTTAGGGATGAGTTTTTAATCCAGAAACAGCGTTGGCTTTTTCAATAAATTTAACATATTTTAGTTTAGCTTCTTCAACAGTCTCTCCTGTTGATAAAATAAATGAGAAGCCTAGTCTTTTGTTTTCGATGGGGATAGGGGGAGTGAATACCTCTATATCCCTGTACCCTACTTTATTGATTAACATGAGGTTTCCCTCTACCCTAGTTTTATGAAAATATGCGGACTTTATGTATCGGGGAACATAATGATCTAATTTATTTATGGATGCATTTATGATGAGCTTAGCGGGATTTATATCAATTATATGAGAAAGACCTACATATGATACAGTGAGCCTAGGGTTAATCTCCATAATATATACCTTATCATTGCTAATTACAAGGTCTATACCTACATATCCTTTAAGCTGGGGGTATAACCTCATAATTTTCTCAGATAGCTTGAATATATTTATTTCAATAGGGAGGTCTAGAGGGGTATATCCACCAAAATACCCTGGGGGTCTATATCTAATGAACTGTCTATTTATGGATAGAGGTATTACAGTTGAGCCATCTGTTACTAAGGAGATACTCGATGGGATTCCTGGGATAAATTCCTGAATAATAAAATTTTCGGTATCAAGTGAAGAAAGATTATCTTTAAATTGATCTAAATATGTAACTAACCTCATACCTTCACATCCTATTCCGATTTTAGGTTTAATTATTAAGGGACTCACTGATTTCGAAAATGATTCATTATCAATAGGATATTCAGAAGGTACATAGAACCCCTTAGATCGGAGATTATTATACAGCTTTTCTTTATTAATAACCTGATTGATGGCGTCGACTTCTGGATTGAGGTGAAGGCCTTCTAGATTTGATAATAAATTACTATATATCCCGTCGGCCTCAGGGGCGATAATATAGGTATAATCGAATCTTATGGCTAGTCTTTTAAGAATAGATATGTCTAGTTTATCGACTTTAATAATATTCCCCTGAAGACCATAAGAATACCCCAATAGTTCCTTATTTATAACTACTGAAACATCTAGACCCATCTTATAGAAATCATTTACGACCGCTTTTAACATAGCCAAAGCTTCCGCCATAATACTCGAATCCCTGTTTCTTATATATCCCGATGTTAAAGCTTCAAATACTAATAGCTTCATAGTATACAATTACTAAATACTAATATCGAAATTAGTATTTTATGTCAATTATGGTTAAGGAACGGGAGAAATGGTTTAGCCTTATCACTTCATATTTAGAAATAGTATATATAAATCTAACATACTCTTTATTTCGACTAATCCTAATATTATGATATTGTAGATTTTGCTTGGAGGGGGATAATGTATATAGGTAATGTTTTTATTGAAGACACTTTTGCTGAAGCCTTCCCCATGTATGCTACAAGATTTCTAATAACTGCGGAGAATAAGAAGTGGGCATTGATTGCCGCGAGAGAAGCGACGGGTTTTGCAACATCTATAATAATGTCTCCGGCCGAGGGAGGTATAGAGAAAGTTGTATCACCAAGTACAACACCTGACGGGAGGATAGGCTGCTTAGTCCAGCTATATCACAGAGATCCTATGAATTTGAAATTCCAGGTATTGGCGAGAGTTGGTCAGTGTATATTGACATGTCCGACTACAGCGGCATTCGACGGGCTACCTAAGGTTAGAAGAAGAATGAAAGTAGGAGGGGCTATCTCTAAATTTGGAGATGGATTTGAAAAAGAAGACGCTCTCAATGGCAGAAAAATATGGAGGATTCCTGTAATGGAGGGAGAATTCATAGTTGAAGATAGCTTTGGAGTCCTAAAGGGTGTAGCGGGAGGAAATATATTAATATTGGCGAAGACACATAGTGCTGGACTTGAAGCTGCGGAGAAGAGTATAAAAGCTATATTCAAATATGGAAAGCATGTAATTACGCCATTCCCCGGCGGAATAGTTAGATCTGGTTCAAAAGTTGGTTCATTAAAATATAGTCGACTAGGGGCATCGACTAATCATTATTACTGTCCGACTTTAAAGGATATAGTTGAGGATACACGGCTTCCCCCGGAGGTAAATAGTGTTCTTGAAATTGTAATAAATGGATTAACTCTAGAAGATGTACAGGAGGCTATGGGTATAGCTATAAAGGCCGCTGCTTCTGTAGACGGTGTTGTGAAGATAGATGCAGGGAATTATGGGGGGAGGCTTGGGCCATACCATATAAGATTACATGAATCGATTGAGAAGGTTAAGAATATGAATATAGATGTATAGGAGGGATGTGTTATGGAGGATAAAGTGGTAAAAGTTTGTGTATTGAAGTTGGGTGCCATTGGCTCATCGATAATGCTAGAGTATCTACTAGATGAAAGGGCTGAGAGGCAGGATATTGAGGTCAGGGTATATACAACTGGTTCCAAAATGTTTTCGAGCAAATATGGTGAAGAGCTGGCAAGGAAGGCTTTAGAGGAAGATTATGACTTGTATATTGTTGCTAGTCCCAATGCAACTGTAAAGGGACCCACAAAAGCTCGCGAAGTCCTTAGGGAACATGGTAAAAGGGTTATAGTATTATCTGATGCCCCGACAAAAAAAATAGTAGAGGAATTGGCCGAGAAGGGCTTTGGATATATAATAGTGACAGCCGACGCTATGATCGGAGCAAGAAGGGAATTCTTGGATCCGATTGAGATGGCTTTATTCAACAGTGACATTATAAAGGTGTTGGCAGTTTCCGGAGCATTCCGAGCAATTTATACGGAGATAAGTCGGGTCATCGAAGATATAAAGAGAGGAGTGGAGCCTGAGTTACCGAAATTAGTTTTGAAGAAGGAGAATACAGTTAAGTATGGAGAATTTAAGAATCCATATGCAAGAGTAAAGGCGATGGCTGCCTTCGAGATCGCTAGGAGAGTTGCAGATGTAACAACTGAGGGATGCTTTAAGGTTCATGAAAAAGAGAGATATATACCCTTAGTAGCATCTGCGCATGAGATGATGAGGATAGCGGCTGGCCTCGCTGATGAAGCTAGGGAGCTAGAAAAATCAACTGATACTGTTGTTAGAAAGCCACACTATGATGATGGGACAATACTGTATAAAGAGAAACTACTCGAGAAACCTAAATAATTATTAAATAATTATCTTGATAACAATGGTGATAACGTGAAAAACATAGAGGTAAATAAGTTCAAATTGTATACCGGAAGGGATTTAACTCAAGGCATCGCTATGGAGAGAGATGGAAAATTCGGGGAGAAATACTTAGATGCTGTGTCATATATTGAAATGAACCCGATAGATATAGAGAGGCTAGGTATATCGGATCGATGCCGAGTCGAAGGGAAATATGGACATATAGTTTTACCGGTGAAAGCCAGTGATTCAGTACAAGAGGGGACCGTCTTCATTCCGATGGGGCCATGGGCTAACATTCTTGTAGACCCTGAAACCGAGAGTACGGGGATGCCAAAACTTAAAGGGGTAGATGTCTTGATTTTACCTACTGAGGAGGAAATAACGAGTCTAAAGGACATTTTGAGAAGGTATGGAGTCAAGGAATTCGATATTCAACCTATAGATAGACCTTTAAAGGCTGGTGAGACATGTATAGTGAAAGATGTTGTATGCACATTTTGTGGGGAACTATGTGACTACTTAGAGATATCGCTAGAGGGGGAGAGGATTAAAAGAGTTAAAGGAGGATGTGCAATATCAAATGCAAAATTGCTAAATTATCATAGACATAGGATACTGAAGCCGATGATAAGAAGTGATGATGGAAAGTTGCGAGAGGCTACCTTAGAAGAAGCTATCGAAAAGACAATAGAAATCCTTTCTAAATCTAAATATCCACTTTTATATGGATGGTCAAATACATCTACACAGGCTACGGAAATAGGTATAGAACTAGCGGAGGTTTTAGGAGGAGTAATAGATAACACGACGGTAATGTGCCATGGCCCCACTGCACTGGCTGCCCAGGAGGTAGGCACAGCGAGGGCAACATTAGGATTGGTAAAACATTTTGTGGATGTCATAATCTTTTGGGGTTCAAACGCGGTGCATGCTCATCCCAACCATTTTGCTAGATGGATAATTCCTGAAGGAAAGATAGTTAAAGGGAGAAAGGAAAGGAAAATAATTGTTATAGATGTCAGGAAGACTGCAACTGCAAAACAAGCAGATATATTTATCCAAATAGAGCCTGAAAAAGATTTTGAGTTAGTCACCGCATTGAGAATGTTATTGAAAGATATAGAGATAGAGACGGATAATGTAGCTGGTGTATCCCTTGACAAATTATATGAATTAATAGAGATTATGAAGACAGCGAGATACGGTGCCTTCTTTATAGGAATGGGCTTAACCATGACAGGAGCTAAGTTCAGAACAATACAGGAATTAATAAAACTCGCCCATGATCTAAACGAGTGGACCAGGTTTGTTATGATACCGATGAGGGGACATTATAATGTAACTGGTTCTAATGAAGCCATGCTTTGGAGCAGCGGTTATCCATATTCCATAGAATTTTCACGGAAATTCCCAAGAATGATTCCAGGATTCACGACAACCCCCGATTTATTGATGCATGGAGAAGTAGATGCGGCGTTGATAATTGCAAGCGACCCAGTCGCCCACTTCCCTCAGAAAGCAATCGAGCATCTATCGAAAATACCTGTAATAGTTATAGATCCCAAGTGGTCATTAACGACAACAATAGCGGATGTAATTATTCCTACTACTATGATGGGGATAGAATCGGAGGGAACAGCATATAGGATGGATGGAGTTGCTATTAGGCTAAGGAAGATAGTTGAGCCTCCTGAGGGAGTGCCCACAGACCTAGAGATTCTTAAGAAAATATTGGAGGGTGTTATGAAGGAGAGGGGGTTGATGTAGATGGATTTGTTGATCAAAAATGGATATGTGTATGATCCTTTAAACAATATCAATGGCGATGTAATGGATATTGGTGTAAGGCAAGGCAAAATAGTCGATCCATCCGAAATTGACCAGAGAAAGGCTAGGGTGATAGACGCTAAGAATATGGTTGTTATGCCTGGAGGAATAGATATACATTCACATATAGCGGGTCCCAAGGTCTCGACAGGTAGATTGATTAAGCCCGAAGACCATTATCTCTCCAATATTCCTGGAAAACTGCCTTATAGAAGAGCGCAGACCGGTGTCGCCGTACCAAACGTATTCAAAATAGGGTATTGTTATGCGGAAATGGGGTATACAACTGTAGCGGAAGCCGCCTCGCCTCCACTAAAAGCCCGCCATACTCATGAGGAGATGGACGCTATCCCCATTATAGATAAAATGACTTATATTCTAGTCGACTCCAACTGGATAGGCCTTGATTATGCAGAAAAGGGAGATGTTGAAGTATTAGCTGCGTATTATGCATGGATACTTGATAGTACAAAGGGTTATGCTCTTAAACTAGTGGATCCGGGCTCAGATGTGGCATGGTTATATGGAAAGATGTGTCTGGATATTGATGACTATATCCCGGGCTATAGTCTTAGACCTAGAGACCTAATAGAGATGGTGGGTAAGGCTTCTGAATATCTTAATCTTCCACATCAAATACATGTCCACTGTAACAGACTGGGGTATCCAGGTAATTATATAACAACATTAGAAACAATGAAATTAGCCCAAAAATTTGCGGTAGGAGATGAGCCTAGTCTACACATTACCCATGTGCAGTTTACAGGCTATAAGGGAGATAACTGGAGTGATCTTAGAAGTGGCGGCGAAGATATAGCCAAGAGTCTAAATAGAAATAGATATGTAACTCTTGATCTGGGTCAGGTCGTACCGGGCTTCAAGGCATTGACGATGACCGCCGATGCTCCTTTCGAATTCGTATTGTATCATTTGACGCGTGGTAAATGGAGTTTTGCTGATGTCGAAGCTGAAACGGCATCCGGGATAGTGCCATATGAATATAAAAAGAAAAATTATGTGAATACAATCCAGTGGGTAATAGGATTGGAAGTCCTTTTATTAACAGAGGATTTATGGAGAGTATATGTTACTACTGACCATCCTAATGCGGGTCCATTTACAGCATATCCAAAGGTCTTCTCTTGGTTACTAAGCAATAAGGCACGTGAAGAAATTATTCAAGAGATGAATAGAAGGGCGGTATCATTATCAGCATTGCCAGCTATAGATAGAGAGCTTTCCCTATATGACATTGCGATATTGACAAGGGCATCTCCAGCGAAAACCCTAGGTTTAGATAAATTTAAGGGGCATCTCGGCATCGGTGCACAAGCTGATATAGCGATATACGACTTAAATCCTGGAGAAATTGATTTATCAAAAGAGTATAAGCTTATTGCAGAGAAATTAAGAAGAGCCAAATACACCATTAAAGATGGGAAGATAGTAGTTAAAGACGGAGAGGTTATAGCGACAACTTATGGCTACACGTATTATTCGAAGGCCGAGATTGCCGAAGATTTGATGAAGAAGGTAGTGGAAGGAGTGAAGGATAAGTTTAAGACATATTATTCTGTTACCTATGATAACTTCATAATTCGCGAAAATGAACTTAGGAATCCTAAGGCAATTAGGGTCAAACCTATTGTTGGAGGTGGTTAAATGGAGGAGTATATTTTATCGATGAAGTATAATCCTCTTGTACCTATCGAAGCAAGAGACATAAAACCCGAGGTATTCGTGGGCAAGAAAATTAGTGATATCAGTAATATAGAGATATATGAAGGTAGCCATGTAATAAGGCTTAAAGACCTTTTTGATATTGAAGGTCCTGAAGAAGCTCCCGACAACCCTAATAACATAAAGATAATACTGATGGGAGAAGGTACTTCGAAAATAAGGATGCTTGGATTTAAAATGTCTGCAGGCGAGATCGAGGTAAACGGAGATATAGGTTATCTAACTGGTTATAAGATGAAGGGAGGCAAGATACATATACATGGAAATGCTAGGGGGTGGGTTGGGGGTAAGATGAAGGATGGGTTCATCGAAATAGATGGAGATGCTGGCGATTTTGTTGGAGGCAAATTTATGGGTGAAAAACCAGGAAAAGGTATGAAGGGAGGCAAGATACTAATCCATGGCAATGCAGGTACAAATGTAGGCGCGGGTATGAAGAAGGGAACCATAATCATAGAAGGAAATGTTGGGAATTTAGTGGGAGCATATATGGCTGGAGGCACTATAATTGTTTATGGATCTGCAGGTTCATTTGCTGGGGCACGAATGACATCTGGAAAGATTTTGCTGGCGGGTAAAGTCGGGGGTATACTGCCTAGTTTCTATGTAGACGCATTACTTCCAAAAGCAAAAGCTAAGGGAATAAAATTTGAGAAGCCATTTATGCTCTTTATCGGAGATACTTTAGTTAATGGAATGGGGTTATTACACATATCATATCAGGAAAATACAGAATTTTTAGGTAAATATGAGAGGTTAATAAAGGAGGTGATTATTGATTGAAGCCTATGAATAAGATGGCGCTCGATCTATTGATGGATGCATTAGATCAGAGTGATAAGCTACGGATTAAGGATGTAAAGATAGGTGGGGCGACCGTTGTTGATATGGGTGTCAAGGAAAGAGGAAGCATAGAAGCTGGAATAATCCTAGCTAAGATATGCATGGGGGGTCTGGCCGAAATAAATATCACTGACTCAGACTATGGTGGTCTAATACTACCCACGATAAACCAGTATACTGATTATCCTGTTGAGGCTTGTATGGCCTCTCAATTGGCCGGTTGGAAGGTCAGTGTCGGCGACTACTTCGCAATGGGAAGTGGTCCTGCTAGAGTTCTAGCCAGGAAACCCAAAAAGCTCTTCAAGGAGATCGGCTATACAGAGGAAGTAGATGAGGCCGTATTAGTATTAGAGGTGTCCAAGCTTCCTACAGAAGAAGTTGTTGCCAAGGTTTCAGAGACAACAAACGTCTCTCCTCATAATCTATATATCGCTGTGGCTGCTACAAATAGTATAGCAGGGTCTATTCAAATAAGCGCACGAATAGTTGAGACAGCTATACATAAGCTACATACATTAGGGTTTGAGCTAAATGATTTGCTTGTAGGTTGGGGAAGATGCCCTATATCTCCACAGACACCTGATGAGCTGATAATGCTGGGTAGAACTAATGATATGCTATTATATGGAGGGGAGGTTACATTATTAGTAGACTATAAGGATGACGAAAAACTTAAGGAATATGTATCTAAAACGCCTTCAACAGCATCAAAAGATTATGGTGTTTCTCTAGCGGAAAAAATTAAGGAGATAGGTATGGAATTTCTCTATAAGGTTGATCCCACATTATTTGCACCAGCAGTAATAACCATCAATAATGTCAGGACAGGCTATACTTATTCAAGTGGACAGGTAAATATCGAAGTTCTAAAGAAATCCGTACAGTATATCGAGCTGTAGATTTAACCCCCAAATAACTCTTTTTTCTATTTCTTATCTCCATGAAATTCACTATATATTAGTGGTGTTACTTATGAACCATATATTTTTATCCATGATATTTATGGTCTCATCGAAGATCTTTTCTTTACCGAATGAGGATAGCTTTGAGACGTTTAAAAAAACAATAAAGCAGGTGTTTAAACCCTATATAGAAGAGGCAAGTAAGATCGACCCTAAGCTTGAAGTCAAACTAAAGAAGTTCATAAGTGAACTCGAAAACACAGACTATCTTCCCTATAATGAGGAATACACACGGCTATTTCGTTCAGCAAAGGGCGGTGTGCCATGCCCTCCATATGCCTCAATTTATTCAGGGGTAAGGCTTCTCATGACCGATGAAACGATGGAGATAGGTAATTTGTATTCTGAAGCGGGTTTAATTCATAAGAGTAGCGAGCCTCCTGATTATATAGTATCTGAATTGGAATTCCTTTCATACCTGCTTATTAATTTAAGTAATGAAGGAAATTATATTAGCTTATTCAATAGATTCATTAGTCATCTGGATAAATGGATATTTAAGTTTATTTCATGCGTAAAAGAGAATTCTCGGGTGGAACTATTGATATCTACTGTGGAATTATTAGAAGATGCTTTGGACGTGATGAAGGAAGAGATAAAAAAATTAGAGGGATAACTAGATGACCATAAACTTCCAATATGGTACACCAGCATAGATAATCAATATTCGTAACATCAACGCACCAAGTATGTAGAGGAGAGAAGATACGAGCGACATTTCTTTAACCGATTTACCTGAAAATATCTGAATGCCATCGACTATTGTAGGTAGTATTAGCCCCAGTAATGAGAATCCTATCCAGAATAATGCGCCTAAATCGCCATATAATAGCATATGAGCACTTTCTTTTGCGCTCATACTCCGTGAGCTGGCGGATATATGGAGAGCCATGAAGATTATGATGCCTACTATAATGCCAAAAGAAAACTTTAGTCTCAAGGTAAAGTAGATCGGATTTTCTTCTCCACTTAGCCATAAGAGAATATCTAATAGGGCTATGGCAGCCAGCGCTCCAGAGAATATCCATAGTATAGGTAAAGGTGAAATCGTCCAGATAGGTATGGAGGATACTGACAGTAGAAATCCTGAATATAAGGTTACTAAACCCCCTATAACTATACTTATTATTCTAAAGGATTCTTTGGATGCAATTAGAGATATCCATTTGGATAGTCTTCTATATTTTATAACGTCTATAGAGGCAATTAGGATCTCTAGACTTAATAGAATCATTCCTATTGACATCCATGAAGCAAGGTTGAACCTGCCTTCCAAAAAAGCAGATATTATCCTTGGTAATGCGCCTATAAAAAGTGGTAAATCGCTGAGTATAAAGATTAGCGCTAGGATCGAGAATATAAGGATAAAACCTGAGTAGTGCTTCAAAACGCTCTTCTTAATATCATGTTTATCTATTAATGCTATGATAACTTCTCCCATACCAGCCATAGCGGCAAACCATAGGAAAATAGCGACTTCTATACCCCAAGGTACATGATACACCATCATTTATCACCTGCTTGGAATATAATAAACGGCGGGTTGCGTCCCAAGTTCGCATTCTACTTTGAATGCTCTCCGTCTAAATGCTTCCCTAATATATTTATCATTTGGATTATCGAAATCCACTAAATGCAACGCTCCTCCTACACAAGTCTCCACACAAGCAGGCTCTTCTCCAGCCTCTATTCGATGTATACAGAGATTACACTTATCGACGGTACCCGTTGTATGGTTTCTAAACCGAGATCCATATGGACAAGCAACTATACAATAACCGCAGCCTATACACTTTTCTTGCTCAACGATTACTACCCCGTCGTCTCGTTTATAGGTGGCGCCTACTGGACATACCTTGACGCATGGAGGGTTTTCACAGTGAAAACATGGCATCGGTAGGACTATCCTCATTACATTGGGGTATTCACCGATTTCAATTCTCGGTGGATATACTCCATCCTCGCCCCCTCTAAGTCTTATTCTACGCTTATCGGAGTCGTCCCATAATGAGGGATCTAGGTTTTCTATAGTGCATGCGGCCACACATGAGTAACAACTTATGCATCTTGTCAAGTCTATTACAAAACCATATCTCACCATAGTATCACCCCTTATATACCTTAACTATAGATTCATTGAGACCTACGCCTCCACTGATTGGGTCTTCGTGTACACCCAATAATTCTGTCGTCGAGAAACCTTTGTTATAGGCTTTACTATAATAATGCGAAATCTTCCCGAAACCATAATATGTAAAGACAGCATCTGGGTGAATAGATGGGGTAACCCTTGCGATAGCCAAGGTTTTCTCGCCTGTAGCTAATGATTCTATTATAACTTTATCGCCATCTCTTATTCCAAGTCTAGAAGCCCTTATATTGTTCAACCAAAGCTCATTTTCCGGGAAGATGCTGAAGAGTAGAGGGTTATTCTGAGTCGTAGCGAATGTATGTATTGCGCTCTTCCCATTTAATAGATAAAACTCATCCTCAGCGACAGGCGTGTTTTTAGGAGGTATATAGTTAGGCAATGCGACGTCTAGAGGATCCATCCCTATCGACCCAGAAATCTCAGCAAATTTTGTGCAGTAGAATTCTAGTCTGCCCGAGGGAAGCTTCAAAGGTGGATTCTTGTTATAGGGGATCTCCATATATTTCTTCTCTGGAGTGATATGATAAAACCCGTTTTTCTTCAATTGATCGTAAGTTATTCCAACTGGCGATAATATATTGTTATATACCTCATGCGGGGTGAAGTCGAAGTATTCACCTAAGCCTAGTCTTTTAGCAAGCTCCTTAACTATGTAACTGCCTGGTTTAGTATCATAGAGAGGCTTAACTACAGGTTGCATTACAGAAACATGAGGCTCTCCACATGCACCAACAACAACCAACCCCTCTTTCTCTAGATATGTAGATTCAGGTAATACATAATCCGCATACATCGCTGTATCCGATGGATATATATCTATCACTACAACTAGATCTAACTTCTTCATGGCTTTAACTGTCTTAGAAAAGTACGGCAGATTAGTTAGAGCACCTACATAATGTGTAATTAATGCCTTCACGGGGTATGGTTTACCCTCCAATATAGCGTTATGAAATAATCTATGAGGCATTGGGGCAGCAATCGGTCTATCTGAAGACCTGTCCACAGGCTTAATATTTATAGTTGGAAATGACTTAGAAGGTGAAGGTAATGAGCCTGTCTTCATCCTCCGTGTATACAAGAGGCCTCCTGGCTTGTCTATATTGCCGATAAGCATATTTAGTACATAGACTGAGCGTAAAGTAATAGAGCCATTCGACCAGTTCACCCATTTCCATCCATCATCAACTAGAGCCGGCCTCGTAACAGAAAATTCATATGCCACATCACTAATTATGTCACTCGATACACCACAAATATTTGCAGTATATTGAGGCGTATATCGAGCTACACGTTCCTTCAACAATGTAAATGCAGTTTTACACTTCACCCGACTTCCATCATGCAATTCTATCTCGAACTCCCCCTCTAACTGAGGATTAACACTGCTACTTAGCGCTTGAGGGGCATCTGTATCAACACTCCAAGTTACAAAGTCTTCTCCAGATAAGCCTTTCACTTCACCAGCCCTAATTGGTAAACCTGTATCCAATCTGATCAATACAGGGGCATTAGTGTATTTAGATAGGAACTCATAATCATATCTATCATTATACATTATCTCCCTCATTATTGCGAGTAGTAGGGCTGCATCTGTACCTGGCTTTATAGGTATCCATACATCGGCGGAAGCGGCTAAATTTGATAGACGAGGATCAACCACAACAATTTTTGCACCCCGCGATTTTGCCTCCATCAGCCTTTTAGTCCTATAGATTTGAATACCTTCCGCATAGTTCCTACCCATAATCAAGATATACTTTGAATTCTCAAAATCAGGGTTCATAGATAGGAATCCTGGAGCCCCCAATGTCCACCTCGTAACTACTATATATGTTCCTGGACAGACAGAGGCATGCATAAATAAGTTAGGGGTTCCATATGCCTTAGCAAACCTACTAAGAAGACCAAAGAGAGGACTAGGCTTCGCGTATATAGCTAAGTGTTCAGGATGCCCATCATCTACATATACCTTCAATCTCTCCGCTATTTCATCGAGAGCCTCCTCCCAACTAATCGATATGAAACGCCCCTCCCCTCTCTCACCGACTCTCTTAAGAGGATTCTTCAGTCTATCCGGATCATACAGCATAGATACGCCTGCTTGGCCTCGAGCACATAAAGAACCCATGTTATGCGGACTTCTCTTATCAGGGTCTATCTTCACCAATCTATCGTTTCTAACCCTAGCCACAATGTTACAGTGGACCGGACACATACCACATGTTGAATATATCTTTTTATCAGCCGGAGTCGAAGTATATTCTCTTGAATCATCTTTAGCATCTAATGTTATAGGCTCGAATAACTCTGGAAATTTCGACAATAAGATGGTTGATATTGCAGCGGTACCACTTATCTTAACGAAGTCTCTTCTTGAAACATTGTCTAAAAATCTCATATCAATAAAATACATTGTTGCATAAATTGATATCTAATCATCTATATGTAATATTTATCATACTATACTATATCTAATAAATCGATGTAAATATTTACTCTTGATCAAATAAATGGGAGATTCATGAATTTACCATGTCGAACTATAAACAAGCTATCCAGCCTCTCAACACCATCCAATTTCCCAATATCATAAAGAGTATGTTCAAGCTCATTGGGATCTTTACATCTTACCAAAGCGATAATATCATATGTACCTGTAGTCATGCTAACCATACACGAGGCGTCCATATCAACTATTTTCTTAACAATATTTTCAGTTACACCGGGTGAATTGAGCTTTATCATCAATAACAAGTTACATAGATAACCTAACTTAGCATCATTTAAAACAGCTACATAACCGATAATATATCCTTTATCCTCAAGATTTCTTATCTTTCGAGAGATAGTTGATGGGCTTACCCCAAGCATTTTAGCCAGCTTTCTCGTTGATATCCTTGCATTCTTCCTGAGTATATTAAGAAGTTTGGTATCTAAACTGTCTAGATCCTTCATTTCAATAATATTATAAGCTATTGTACTTATAAGAATGTAACAATGTTTCAGATTTGGAATAAAATAGGGACATTTGACTAATCCGAGTCCATATCTATTAATAATTATTATTTATATTTATCCTGTTTGGAGATATATGGAATGTTTAGGGACAGAGATTACATCGAGGTAAGCAATAGGTTTATATTTACAGTTATTGGAAATATTCATCCGCCAGCGAGGATTATTTCGTATCTTAAATATATTCCGGCTAAGGAGAAGACGCCATGGTCACGAGATGGGATATTTTATGCAAGGGCTCTAAAAGGATATAGCGCTTGGGAGGTAGCCAAAGCAGCAAATAGATATATTAAAAATGAGATGTCGAGATACATAGTTTATGATGAGGTTCTCGGTGTCAAGCTTATTGAAGTACCTAATGATGATATAGTGGCTCACTATATCCCTGAGGAGAGATTATTCGAAATTTTGGGGGAACCTAGTGACGTACTCGAGGAAAAAGTCGATGAAATAATCGATATACTAACCCAGTTATCTGGGATCTCGGAAAATTCTTTTGGTGTAACAGGATCAATCCTGCTTAAAATGCATAGCCCATCGATATCGGATATAGATCTGATTATATATGGATATGAGAACTCGTGGAGAATAAAGCATTTATTATTAGAACTAATTAATAATTCGAGATACGGCTTTTCGAGGTTAAAAGATAAATTGTTAAGTGATTATGCTAAGAGACTAATCAAATTCCACAATCTAAGCTATAAAGAAGCGGTAAAACTATATACCGAGAAAATGTGGAATAGAGGCATATATAGAGAGACATTCTTCTCCATTCACCCAGTTATGTACGAATGGGAAATGAGAGAGAAATATGGCGAGAAAAAATATAGATTCATAGAGAAAGTATCGATAAAAGCTAGGATATCGGATAACCGCTATTCATTATTTAATCCATCGATATACTCTATAGAGGATGTAGAAGTGGAAAAGGGGGTCAAAAAGAATGATATTAGGGAGATTGTGTCATTTGAGGGATTATATAGCGGTATCTTTGATATAGACGAGTATGTTTATGCTACGGGAAAGCTCGAGAAAGTATATGACCTTATCCATAACGATGAATATTATAGAATTGTTATTGGCAGCGCTGAGCTAAAAGGCGATGATTATATTAAGCCTTTAAGCTGGGTATTATGATATTTACCTCTTTAATCGTGAAAGGACGTACTTGATTATCTCTTCCGCAATATTTATTTTAGTTATACTCTGTAATCCTTTCCAAGTCGGTTGGCTATTGACTTCAAGTACATATCTATTACCATCGGATTCTAGAATATCTACGCCGGCTATCTCACATCCCAGTAGATCAGCTGATTTGACAGCTAATTCTATTATCTCGCTATCAGGCTTCATGGGTTTAGGGATGCCGCCCCTAGATATATTAGATTTCCATGACATCGGGTTTTCCCTGTACATACATGCGACAACCCTGTCTCCAATAACGAAAGCTCTTATATCCCTATACTCATGCCTAAGATATTCTTGTAGATATAATACATTTCTATTATAAGCTAATGCTTGAAGTATCCTCCATATAGAGTCCCTATCACTCAGCATCGTTGAACCCAAACCTCTTGAACCGAACATAGGCTTTATAACTATGTTCTCACCCAATCGGTCTAGATATCGGAATATAATATTGGGATTCTCAGAGACCAATGTTTTAGGTGTGGGTACACCATTGCCGGATAATATATGCAAAGACCGGTATTTGTCAACCGCCTTTTCAATGGCTGAAGCTTTATTAATAACTATAATTCCTCCATCCTCCATCATATATAATAGGCCTACCCTATACAAGGCTTGATCAAGGCTAGATCTCCCAATCGGTCTTACAATAACAACATCCAGTTCCTCTAGGATATTTATATCATTAACCATTATCTTTCTAGAGTTTCCAAATATCTCAACAAGAACATCTTTATACCTAATTATAAAGGGCCTCAACCCATACTTTCTGACACCCAATATAAGTTGAGTTGACGCCCAACCATAAGGATCGCGAGTCAAGATACCTATAATCTCCATTTTCCAAATATCCCCAAAATTAATATAATGACTTGACAAGATTAAGGATTTAAAATCTAAGCCTCGCGATAACGATAGGATAATGCTTAACTCTATCCAAATCTCTCCAACTAACCACTCCACCAGGAGGGATATTAAGGGTTCTAAACATCTCAGTGATATTTCGACCCGCCCCATATCCTCTCGCAGCCTCTGCTCTTCTACTTACCTTAAGGATAATCTCTAGAGGTAGATCCATACCCGCATATGCTACAGGAGTTGGATATTCTATAAACATGTTTCTGAAATATTTGCCAGCCAAGTAGGCTAAACCACCTAAATCTATTATATTTTTTATACAGCTCGGTCTAGTCGAGAAGGCAAGGCTAATACCCTTAACCTTATAGGACTTATCCGTATCGATAACTAATATCGATACCTCATAACCCAGTGATGCGGATACCATATTTCTAATTTCATATATTATATCCTTCGTCCTTAGATTAGGTATAGATACATATGAATAGGGTAGGTTAGTTGTATCTATGCCTGCCTCTGATACAGGTTTCAATAGATGTCTAAGACCACCAAAGTATAGCGCTAACCTTTTGTGTCGAGCTAAAATATCCAAAGGAGTCTCTAACATTATATTTTTTAATTCTTGACTGAATGGGTGATGCAGAATCTTCCCCCAGAGGATTCTTTCAATTATATATGTAGCCATTTTATAAGAAATTCCAGCTTTAAGTATAGATTCATCATAGATATAGCCATAAGCCAATGATAAAGCTTTATCGGATAATACTATTATATCACATGGTTTTAGAAGGGCACCATATTTCCTAATAATCTCTCTTGAGACGTCTAATCCAGGTGTCCAGTAACTTGAAGGCCTCTTAATTATCTTTATCTTGAATTTTCTTGGCAGTTCTATTCCACCTAATATCAGTCATATATATCCTTTACGATTATGTAATCTTTTACTGATTCGCCAATTAAGACTCTATAGCCATATAGCTCGTCCTTTCTATAGATTTCCTCTAGCAGTCCTTCAACGACAACTGTTTCTCCTTCATTAATATGTTGAGAATATCTGCCTCTAAAAGATGATATGATAATTTTTTTAGATAGATCTAAATCGCTTTTCCAGCCTATTAACTCTATGTTAGATACTTTTATGAGATACCTTGATGGAGTAAATATAGCATCAGAGGCATCATATACCTCTCCTTCAAGCCATACCCTCCCCAATGGACGATATCTATAATAGCCGTATTCATCGAGTTCTTCAGCCTTTTTTACAAACCGGATGAAAAACTCTGTATCTTCATAGACGCCTTGAATGAGTTTCCTACGCTCCATATTAATAAATAGTTCATAGGGAATCGTATAACCAGCTTTCCGGAATTTATAGAGGTTTCTCATACCACTCTTATCTAACGGCCTCATTATACCTTCATTAAATAAGCGCTTTATACCTTTTAGAGCCGACCTAGACTCTCTATCTCCATATATTATAATATCAATATCACTATCTTCCTTAGAGAGACCCACCATTAATGAACCGCTGACACCTATATTATTAAGAGGTATCCCGCTATAGCCTGAAATTAGGATAGAGAGATTAAGAGCCAAATTCTCAAGCTTGGATAGACTCTCTAGCCTACTTAGAAATCTCTCTATAGTCTCAGGTGGTTTATAATGCCTCTTTATCTTTTTTAGAGGTACTATACATAGTTCCCTTCCGAAAACCTCATCATATTTATAATAATTCGGGAGATTACTTTTGATATAAGCTATTCTCTCGGCTAAATCATATAATTTAATATATTTCTCTCTATCCTTTACCCTATCACCAACTGGACTAGGGATATATCTTGGATAGGCTATAACTCCATCCGGCGGATGTTCATACCCCTTTACATCATAAATTATATCTTCGGTATCTTCTATGAAATCCCCCTCTATGAAATCTATAGGCATCACGGATCCCTTTTAAATATACTATATTAGATATTAGATTTCCACTATTAATTTTCAGTTGCAGATATAGAGAAGATATAGAGAATTGCCAAATAATGACTTAATAATTTATATGATTTAAACTATTACTAATGTCAGTTTAAATTCCCACCTGAATTATTATATCTTATGGTGTCTACCATGGGCAGGGTAGCTGACATTGAATTCTTATCAGCATATAAAATACGAGCAATAGACCCCAATATACTGAATGGAGCTCAAGATGGAGGAGCTACAACCTCAATTCTTATAGCTGGATTAAATGCGGGGATAATAGATGCTGCTATAGTTGTGGGTAAAGATGAATATTGGAGGCCAAATATAATTTTGGCTAGAACTCCAGAGGATATACGGAGAGGAAGTGGAACAAAATATGTATATGTATCTACAATTCCTAAGCTAAAAGAAATCGCTCAAAATAATGATATAAATTCGGTGGCATTCATAAATGTCCCATGTCAAGTCAAGGCTGTAAGTAATATTATCAAGGCGGGAGGAAAATTAGCTAGCAAAGTCGGTGTAAGGATAACTCTTTTCTGTATGCATAGCTTTACATATGAGTCGCTAAAAAAACTCGCCGAGGAAGCTGGTGTAAACTTGGATGATACGATAAAGATGGATATTAAAGGAAAATTCATATTCTACACAAGGGATGGGGAAAAGAGTGAAGTACCAATAGCAAAAGCAGAGGAATATATAAGGCCTCCTTGTAAGAAATGTAAAGATTTCATCTATCACGAATCTGATCTAGCTATAGGCAGTATAGGTACACCACGCGGTTGGAACACAGTATTGGTACTTTCGGATAAAGGTAAAAAGCTGGTTGAGGCTGCAATAAGCCAAGGGCTAATTGAGGCGGAGTCCTTAAGCGAAAAAGGAGTATCCATCGTCGAAAAATTTATAAAGCGAAAAAGAGAAGAAGCGGAAAACTAAATAAATATATTCCCTTCATTAAAGATATAGTGAACATAATATGAGGATAGACACTATTATACTGCAGACGGAGGGAGTAAATAATATAATTAGTATGTACCTAACCTTACTTTACCCTTTCATAATTATCATCATTATCACAGTTATTCTCTCACTTATTATTGATAGAGTAAGTAGAGATAGAGTTATAAAGCTGTTCGATGATGATTGGGTGGTTATGTTATACACGGATGTCGATAAAAATGGGTTGAACGAGGCATATTTTGGTAGAATTTATGTGCCTCCAAGAGCATCTGGCGGCTTCGAGCTCCTTTATTCGGTCAAGTCCATTGAAGGCCCCGAGAAATTGATCGCATATTTGATGAGAATGTATAGGAGAACTGGTGAGAAGAAATATAAGGAGAGGGCAGAGGAGTTATTCGATATATTGAAAGACGCGGGGAAATTACAATACGAATCGGTTGATGAGATTAAATATGATCCATTCATGAATCCTAGTCAGGCCTCAAAAAAGGTGTATAAAGAGAATATCAAGGAAATCTATGCTATCATAAGATTCCTCGATGATATGAGTGATGATAGGAAGGAAAAGAGGATAAAGGATATAGAAGCAACATTCCATCCAGGCTTCTTTAGAAGGACAAAAAGAAGCATAACCAATATGTTGAGTCTCGCAAAAGATAAGCTTAAGGAAGCTACTGGTATGGTCGCATCTTCGGTATCCAAAGTGGCTCCGGTGGATGTAAGTAAGACAGTCAAGCAGTATGGAGAAAAGGCAGTAGGGCAAGTGGGCTCATCATATAATGCTTTGCTTGAGAACAGCGTAGGTAGACTCGTTAAAATAAAAGTTAGTGATGTAGATGGAGTTGATAGATACTATGACGGTGTTCTTAGGGAATATTCAGCAAACTATATCGCGGTTTATGATGTGGATTATCAGATAGCTGAGGAAGCTGTATTTATAGGAGAAAAGATGCTAGAGAATTACCCTACAGAGAGACTTGATTTCCATGGATGGCAATTGGGAGAGAGACAGCACTTAGAGATCCTTGATATGGTAGTCGAGAAGAATATGCTGAGATTCAAAATTAAGAATATCTATGATAATCATGTGTACATTGATAAAATAATAATTAATGATAATCTGGAAATAGCGCTTGAGGATCCCAATATGACGCCCAATGAAGTGGAGGAAGTAAGTGTTAAGGGGAATTTTAGTGAGCCACCAAATATCCGTGTATTATATAGGATAATAAAGACCGCAGATATTATTTGGCCTCTCTCAAAAGCAAGAGTTATTGGTTCGGGCGAACCTGCATCCAGCTTCGTTAAGCAACTCATACATAAGATCAGGGGTCAATGAATGTATATCGAGAAGATAATTTATAGGGTCCTTTCTTTGCCATTACGAGAAAGCTTTGAAACTAGCTTTGGATTAATGAAGAATCGTACAACAATAATAGTTGAGGTTGTTGATAGAGAAGGATTATCAGGCTACGGAGAAATTCCAGTCGATAGAGGTCCATGGTATTCTTATGAAACGATAGAGACAGCCTTATCTATCTCTTTGCCGTATCTGTCCAGAAAGATTGTTGGGAGGGAAATAGATAATTTGAGCGATCTTGAGGGTATATTCAGGGATATACGCGGACATAACATGGCGAAAGCGGGGCATGAAATGGCTCTTATCGACTTGATAGCTAGAAGACTAGGCGAACCAGTTTATGAGTTAATAGGAGGCGTGCATAAACGAATAGAGAGTGGAGTAAGTATAGGCGTGATAGGTGATATGAATAGACTACTAAATGATGTTGCAAGGTATTTGGATATTTATAAGAGGATAAAAATTAAGGTAAAGCCCGGCTGGGACTCAAAGCCATTATCATATATTAGAAGTGAATATGGAGATATACCACTACAAGTAGATGGAAACGGCGGATACGATTATCATATACACAGAAAAGAGTTGATGGAACTCGATAATTATAGACTACTAATGATTGAGCAGCCTTTTCATTATGAGGACTTATATTATCATCGGCTCCTACAGAAAGAAATAAAGACAAAGATTTGTCTCGATGAGAGCATTAAGAGCATATATGATGTATATGCCGCTATAAGCTTAGGGAGCTGTAAAGTGATAAATATAAAGCCCGCTAGAGTTGGGGGTCTATTGATAACAAAAGCAATTAACGACTTATGTAAAGAAAATATGGTTCCTGTATGGATCGGCGGGCTCCTAGAAACAGGTATAGGAAGAGGGCATCTGGTAGCGGCAGCTACTTTAGATAATGTATCATATCCTAATGATATTTCAGGTAGCGATAGATATTATGATAAAGATATTGTAGATGAGCCCTGGACAGTCGAGAAGGGATATATATATGTTCGTAATAGAGCAGGGATTGGCGTCGAATTGAAAGAAGACAATGTAAATAATTTCTTGTTAAAAGAATATAGGGTATAGCACTCTATTGTTACCAATCCATCTTCTCTATTGGTACCCCTATATCCTCTGAGATAGTTATGGCATTGAGAGCCCTAAGCCATTTTAATAGATTATAATATGCAACTATCTTAGATACTGATTTAGCTGAACTTGGCCCTGGCTTCTTCATAAAGAAGGCATTTACCTCGTACACGGTTCCCCAGATGTCATTATCAATAGCTATCTTTCCGAGTCTAATTAAATCTACTAGTCCCCCGGCCATCGCTGGACTGTCATTGATCCTACCCGCTATGTATAGTTCATCTGTCAATCCATTGAATGTCTTGTATTCTAGGAGCATTGATATAAATTTCTTGTCTCCGAGAGGCTCCAAATATCCAGTTGGCTTAATATAATGAGGAGCATCATAACCCAAGATATCCTGTACAATGCTGCTCTTTGTCTTCTCCTTCATCTTATTCTTTTCAGGGATTGTTAATGCCAAAAAGTCGTTATTACCGCCGATATTGAACTGTACAATAAACTTTACATGTCGATTTCGATTGTGCATATGCTCTAATATATCCGCTGTAATAGGTGTAGCTCCTGTGGCACCATCATCACCGAAAACTACGGCGCCGGATTCCTCATAGAATCTCACTATAGCATCGTCATTGGCTATAGCCATAGGGATACCATTAATGAATGCCACCGGATTAACTTGTCTTGCATATAATGCTGCTGCTAATGCATAGGCTTGAGAAGCACTTATACCGTTTGAAGTTCCATTTTCTAATGTATATTTAATTTTAGCAAGAGTATTGAAGGGTGAGCCGTCTTCTGTTGTTATAATATTAAGTATTATATCCGGCTTATATTCCCGCCATTCATCCACCAATGCATTTAATGCATCATTTAAGCCTAACTTATCCTCTATACCCACTGCTTCAATGGGCATTCCTTCAAGGCTACCTAGATGGATTCCTTCTCTAATGTAGACATCTCTTAATGTTCTAGGTATATCTATATTTGAATCCAGGGCTTTCTTGGCAGCATAGTATATGCTCTTTCCCACTATGCTTTGATCCACATCATAGGATGCAACGATATCGATATCCTCAATACTATAAGGTAACTTATATTCTGCTAAGGGAACTCCATATGGTTCTAGCTCCCCTTGTTTTATCCTTTCTATACCCACGGCAAGATGATTTGCCACCATACCATGCCCTAATATAATTACTCTAATCATCTGACATTCACCTCTTTAGAAGATATGGAGTATGAAACCGATATTCAGATAATAAGGTTCCAATATCCATACTATTATAGAGCTGGTTCAGTTATATAAGTTTGTTTATATCAAATTTTTAAATCATATTTATTGAATAATTTTTAATTAATATTTGCAGTTAGATATATATTTTTAGCACTGCTCCAAATAATAAATAAAATATTTAAAAAAATAAATTCATTTTATCAAATAATTATGTATCTTTTAGTCACTATAATCAATATCCATGCAAGGATAAACACAGTAATTAAATATATAATTAATGGGAAATTTATACCTAGAGGATATATTGTTAATATACTGCTAATGAAAAGGGCTATAAGGATTAATATGCATATCTTAGATACTATAATAGCTTTCGAGAAATTAATAATCCTATAGCCTCGTATGTCCCTATACCAATATAATGATATCATCACAAGAATTAGCCACATAAATCCAATTGGATCAATTGATCGGGATATATACAGAACGATAATATATAGATTAATTCCCAGAAACAATGAGAGAATTATATACCACTCATTTATTTCATCCAACAGAATAACTAGAGGGATATACAACATTATGAATGGCAATACAAGTAATCCATAGACATACCATGTATAGTACAAGAAGGATAATATTAATAATGAGGATAGAAGTTTTAATATCCAGTTCATCATTTTAGGGCCTCCTTTAAGACCTCTCGAATCGATATATACTCGCTATATAGAATTATTTTGTGGAATCTCGAAGCCCATAGTATGTTATTTATTCTCTCTATATTCCGTATCTTATTCATCAACATAGTTTTCTCATCATCTTCCGGTAAAGGGAGGAATGGGGATATTATTGAGACACGGTATCCATCCATCCTAAGAATATACGCCGATTTCACGGTATCTATGGATAATAATGGACTAACTATTAATATACTTGCACCAGGTTTAAGCATAAGCCTAGGAAGCCTTTCAACGATATTTGACAATGGAATAACTGAACCTATGTCGACTGTAGATAAAGCCTCAAGTATCCGTAGAAAATGGGATTTTCCAAACCCAGGCATAAGCCACTTCCTAGTCGCTCCATGAGTAATTATGCCAATTCTATTACCCATTCTGAGGAGTGAATATAGAATCGATGCCGCCGCATTGACCTCGACATCAACAATATATTCATCGCCCTTGACAAGCCCACTTGTATCGAGTATAAGTATAACGTCAGTCACTTTCTCGGCTTCATATTCATTAATCATCAACTCATCATATTTAGAGGTCAATTTCCAGTTAATTCTCCTAAGTTGGTCGCCATAACTATACTCCTTTACACTCCTAAATTCCAGTCCATCTCCTTTTCTAGTTCCGATAACATTCCCCGGCCATATACCTGTTACACTGGACTTCATCTCCACCCATCCATGGCTTTCATATCCAGGCAGTATTACTATGTCATCGTGCTTCACTTCCAATGATTCGATAACTAGACCCATAGGGTCTCTAATCTCTAAGTTCAGTGGTCCAACGCTATATCTACCTCTCTTGACCGCCTTAAGAGAATATTCTAGAGTTATAGATTCTCCATGGGCAAGGGAAATTATTGCTCTAAAGTCACGACCTAGATCATTATCTACATTTTCATAAATTTTCAGTATATCTATACCGTCTCCCTTATTTGTTAATGATAGTCTGACAAATATTTCATCACCAGGAAAAATGATCTTTGGATAGATATCTCGCTTTACACCAATCTCAATTTTATCTGGAAAAGTTAGAAACAATCCGAGATGAATGAATAAGAGAAATAATAGGGGTGTTAGATATATTGGGCTTCTATCGAGCAATATCATAATTAATAGAGTAAGTTCTGCTACGAGTAACACTACAAATCTATATGTGATTCTCTTCATGATTATACCTTAGGAGGAGGAATTTCCTTAAGTATAGATTCAATAATTTTATCGGGAGATACCGGCCTTAGCCAAAATTCATGTTTGAGAACCAGCCTATGCGCCAATGATGGTATAGCCAACGTCTTAATATCATCGGGAATCACATAATCACGTCCCTTGATAAGTGCATATGCTCTCGAGAGCTTCATAAGCATCTCGCCTCCCCTAGGACTAACACCTACGGCCACAGCCTCGTGCTCCCGGGTGGCTCTAACGATATCCACAATATACTTTAGCAATGAATTCTCGATGTATATATCCTCAAGAGATACCTGCATATCCACAACTATATCCTGAGTAACTACCCTTTCAACTTCTGGGTAATCTGAGCGTCTAGCAATACGTCTACTAAGTATCTCTATTTCACCTCTATCATCAGGATAACCCAGTCCTATCTTAACCATAAATCTATCTAACTGCGCCTCAGGCAAGGGATAAGTACCTTCATATTCGATGGGATTCTGAGTTGCTATAACAACGAAAGGCGTCTTCATTTTATAGGTCACACCATCTATAGTAACCTGCCTTTCTTGCATAGCCTCAAGTAACGCTGCTTGAGTTTTAGGGGGAGCTCTATTCACCTCATCAGCCAACAATATATTTGTAAATATCGGTCCAGGCCTAAACTCAAAACGAGCCTCAGCTTGATTATACATATTGTAACCAGTGATGTCAGCGGGTAATAAGTCAGGAGTAAACTGTATCCTTTTGAATTCACATCCTAATGTTTTAGCCAATGTCTTGGCTGCCAATGTTTTCGCCATACCTGGATAGTCTTCTAATAAGACGTGCCCATTACTAAGTATCACCGCAAGAATCACTTCAATCTGAGGCCTCTTATCAACAATAACCTTATCAACCTCATTCAAGATCCTCATTGTATAATTAAAAGCTTCCTTCATCTCCATTTATAGCCACCTCTCAAGTATCTCAAGTGCCTCCATATACTCCTCAATAGATAATTCATCTCTCTTTAATAATTCAATTAGACGCTTTGGAACCTTATATCTCTCTATAAACTCCTCCTTATAGATGTCATCTCCAATTTCATCTATATAAAGGTCATATAGACCTGAGAGACGTTCAAGAACGAGCCTTCTCAACTTATTCTTTAAGAAGCTGTCAACTATACCTTTATCAACAGACTTTACAACATGCATCGACAACAAGGTAGAACCCTTGTCCTTTCTATCTATAAATATTGGAATAAGTCTGAGGTATGCGCCTAGTGAAACGGCGACGTATATTATAGTGGCTATAACAGTAATTAAAATTGTAGTTAGACTCTCACTAAATACTAGATATGAAAATACAATGATTATGAGTAAAGTAATAAATAAAAATAGATCCTTCCTATTCAAATTCAACATACCTCCTTATGCCTTCTAACGCATTAATAGCTCGTTCTACATGGTCCTCGCCCAAAACATGATTACTATACCTTGCTTCTTCAAATAGGAAAGTCAGATCATTTATATAGTTTTCTGGTAATGGCAAAAGTCTGATGATTCTCTTCCTATATTCTCTAGCCGTCTCTTCAGGCATTTCTTTGACCCCCCTCTTCCTAATAATATCAACCATTTTAAGGTAAGTATCGATTATAACATCTCTAATGTCGTCACCTGATTTATAGCTCCTTAGAGCTTCCTTAACAACTTTACTTATATCCCGCCTCATAGCGATATCCAATTCTATCTGAACTAATTTACTCTGTCGATACTCATATATAGCAATGATTGTTACAAAGACTAGTGTTAATATGACAGCCACATAAATAAGTATCCCGATAATACCCATACCTTTAATATAGGGGGTATCCTCAAAAATATCCTGCATAGGAGTATAATATTGCTCAACAAGCGATTCATTAAGGGAAATGGATGACGGTTCTCTTAATCTCCTTGTCGCGAGATATATAGCTCCAAGAACCAAGATATATAATATAATTGTGAGAAAATGTGAACTCTTCTTTTTCTCCCTCGGTTTATCAACCGGCTCTCTCGAAAGCATCTCCTTTATAGCGTCTACAAGAGATCTCCAGTTTAGGATTACGATAGCCAGTATAATTCCCCCGATCAATGTCGGGGCACCTATCATAATGCTTATCAACATTGTTAGTGCAGTATCAGATATCTTAATAGCAGGCAATTCTCCTATAACTAGACTATTTAGAATAAATCCAGTAGAGACAATAAATATAAATAATATGAAGAATTCAAGGTGTCTTTTTAGCGCCACTATTCCACCTCAGCTCACAGGTTTATAGATAAGGCCTAGCCTCTCCGCCTCGCCATAGGCCTCATTTATCTCACGCCTAGTAAGTCTTCGGGCAACATCTGGAAATCTCTCCGGTTCCCTGGCTACTCTATGCTCAGGTCTATATTGATCCATAACATTTACCAGTACATTTGGAGTGTTATCAGATATCCATCGTAGGATAGGCTTTGTACAGCAATCAAGGTGATTAGGTAGAACGAGATGACGAATAATAATGTTTTCACCCATATCGTGGAGAAGCTTATGATTTCTACTAGATACCCTAAAATAATTCTTTATCCTACTTAACTTGAATGCACAATCGTCATTACCATACTTGAAATCAGGCAACCATATATCTATTAGGTCTGCCAAAATTAATAACGACTCCATAGAAAAATAGAAGTTCGAATTCCAGAGTAATGGGACATTAATATTCATATATCTAAGGGACTTGACTATGTTATGTAGATGTTGATCCGGATTTCCACCTACATAATTAATATTCCTAGCTCCCCTCTTCCTCAAGCTTATTGCTAGATTAGCAAGTTCCTTCGGTGATACCTCAACACCAGAGAAAGGATTCACTGAAATATCAAAGTTCTGGCAGAATACACATTTGAAGCTACATCCGGTAAAGAATATTGTGCCTGAGGGGACTAGAGGCGCTTCCTCCCCCATATGGAGAAATGCGGTCGATACTCTAGAGACTTCGTCTAGGCCACAGCGCCCTCTTTTTCCAGCAGCTCGATCGACTTTACAAAGATGCTCACAAAATATACATTCCCTTAATATGATATCTACCAATTTAATTTTCACATCAAGAAAACTTGAGTTAGGCTGTGGATAGGAATCTAGGCTGGAGCCATTTCTTATTTCGCTCCATATCTTCTTAAATTCACGTGAACAAGATTTATGAACATCCCATAGCGATTCTACACTGATATCATCTAGATTCGTATCCTGGGGAATCGGCGTCCGCTTCACAATTAAATACTTTGCAGGCAATTCATTTTTCATAACTTTATAATACCAGCTTAGCCTTTCCTTAACTTCCTCATTTTCCCATACCAATTTAGAATCAGGCCTTATCATGTATGCATACAACGCCTCGATATCCACCATATTCCCATAATAATTAAAGCCCCATTAATTTATTTATTAAATAATCAGGGGCTAAAAAAATCAAAATAATTATTTTTTATAAAGTAGATATACACCGTAGAACATTGATACTCCAGCGATTGCCTGAATCAATGTGAAGGGCTCTTGTAGTATTATATAGGCGAATAACGCCCCTATTAATGAGGATGTTGAGAATATTACACCTGTCTTCATAGCCCCGATTTCCCTCAAGGCAAATAGGAATAACATGATTGAGAAGCCTATGCTAAGTGCGCCTACAGTAAATAAATATGGAAGTGCAGACATGGGAATCCACACATCTATATCAAGAATATATGAGATTAATAATAGTACTATACCTCCTATACCACATTTCAGCATAGTAATCAAGATAAGGTCACGCTTCCTACTCAGAAATTTACTTAAATTATTATCTATACCCCAGAATAGACAGGCTCCAATTACAAGTAAACTGCCAAATATACCTTTTTCTAACTCTATTATTCCAATTTGACCAGAGGTTGTAATTATAACAGCGCTAATAATTATAATTATCAATCCAATATAATCCTGACGCCTACCTCTTTCCTTCAAAAATACCAATGCTATCAAAACAGTGAATAGGGATTCCGTGTTCAATAATAATGATGTATTCACCGCTGTTGTTAGATTAAGTCCATACATATAAAATAATGGAGCTATCAGCGAACCTGAGATGATAACTAGTGATAGGATAAAATAATCTTTAAGATGAATCTTGTCTTCAGTTAAGGTAGGTGTCTCTAACAACAATAATATTCTCTTATTGACTGGGGAAATCCTAATTATTCCTAGGGCCGTCCCAGCTATAATATAAACAAAGCTGGCTACAAGTATCGGGTGGAGCTCACCAAGAACTATTTTATTAAAAGTAGAGCTGATAGCAAAAAATAGAGCTGATAAAATGGCGCCGATATATCCCCAGTGATGTGTCATGGAAAATATAGGTGCATAATTAAAATATAAGAGTATTCTGTGATAAACTCCATATTTATTCTGTTCACTTTGGAGTCAAAAGACTATATATTCTTATCAATAATAATGCTATTGGGTTGTTAATTATGACCGAGGACAATAAGTTATATGAACTAGCAGAAGATTACTTGAGGAAGTATCTTGAATTAAACCCTGTAATGGCTACATATTTGGGTATCCATGAATACGATGATCAGATGCCTCGAGGCGATAAGAAAGGGGTAGAGGAATATAAAGAATTATTAATTGACTTTGAAACTTCACTGGGCGATATAAATGAAGATAGGCTCAGCTACGAAGCAAAAATAGATTATCAATTAGCTAGGGACACCATAAGAATATGGCTCTTCTATATAGATGATTGGCCCAAGTGGAGGATGTATCCCTTTGGTCCTGAGACTATAGGCGGTGCACTTTTCCCTTTGTATATAAGAGACTTTGCTCCTTTTCAATCAAGATTCGCTTCAATTACAAGTAGACTTCTAAAATCATCTCGTTTTCTAGAGGAGACCAGAGAATGCTTAGAGGATCCTGTTGAGGTATTTATAGAAACAGCTCTAATTACGGCGAAACAGATACCGTTATTCGCCGAGATTATAGTAAAAACTGGCGAAACAATGATGGGAAGAGAAGATCCTTTAGTAAAGAAAGCATATGAAGCATCCAATCATCTTAAGGAGACATTTACGAGTTATATAAGTTGGCTCTATGAGATCAAGACAGAAGCTAGAGATGACTTTGCAATCGGTAAAGAAAGGTTCGAGAAGCTTCTTCAGATGAGGGGGCTAGGTATGTCATCAGATGAGATACTGAAGCTTGGAGAGCACTACTTACATCAATTTAAAGAAGAGGCTATAAGGCTGGCAGATCAGATAATGCCGAAGACACCTATAGAGAAGGTCAGGATTAAAATAGAAGAAGAGCATCCAGATGATTTCAAATCGGCTTTAGAAGAATATAAGAAGAGTATCATAGAGGCAAAGAAGTTTGTAATTGAAAAGAATATAGCACCTTTACCCCCCGTGGAAGATGTTATAATAACTGAGACCCCTCCATTCCTAACTCCTGTTATTCCTTTCGCCGCATACATTCCTCCGGCGCCATTCGAAGAAAAGAAGACGGGGGTTTACATGATCACTCCTCCCCAAAGACAGGAACAACTCAGAAGGCATAATTACTATGCAATCTCAAATACAAGTGTCCATGAAGCTTATCCAGGTCATCATCTGCAGTTGAGTTGGAGCGCAACAATACGTAATTTACTAAGGCTAATGTCTGAAAATACAGAGTTTGTCGAGGGGTGGGCACATTATTGTGAGGATCTCATGAAGGAATACGGCTATGATGATACCCCTAAGCACCGATTTGTTCAAATAATAGATTCTATTTGGAGAGCTGCAAGAATAATTATTGATGTAAAGCTATCCCGTGGAGAAATGGGATTCGATGAGGCAGTTGATTTCCTTGTAAAGGAGACAGGGATGGATAAGGAAGCTGCTGAAGCAGAGGTAAGGAGATATACATTCACACCCGGATATCAATTATCATATCTCTTAGGTAAACATCTACTCAAAGAACTAAGAAAGGAGGTCAAGAGCTACTTAGGAGAAAAATATAATGATTACGAATTCCACAAAGTTGTCTTGGAATCAGGGGGGATGCCATATAAATATTTGAGGAAGCTTGTATTCACCAAGTTAGGTGTAAATAAGGAGTAAATGGTATTTACATCAAAACTCAATCAATAACTTATCCGACTATCTTTCTTTTTTATATTCCTCACATAATTTCTTCAGCTTTGGTAGACCATACTTAAAATAATATGCTTTGTATCCCATAGATCTTAAATACTCGGCTACAGCTCTACTGGTAACCCCTACATCACAATAAAAGAGAACTTCTTCCTCTTTCTTCAAGAATTTCTCCGGCTCTGCTAGAATTTCGGACATGGATGCATATACCGCACCAGGAACATGCCACTCATCATACTCATCTTTTTTCCTTATATCAATTATTTTCATATTATCTGGGATATAATCGATACCTAACTCATCCGACTCTTCCTCATATCGATACTCCCTTATACTAATCACCTCCATTCTATTATATGCCTCCCATAATACATCTAAATTGATCTTATCCTCTTCCTCAGCAACTTTCTTTGGGGAAGCCTTTAATATCGGTTTCTCGGGTACAATGGCACAGTACTCCTGAACCTTGCTGGAATAATCATATGTACCTATTTCCCGCGACAACTTTATAATATCTTCCTTATCAAGACCAAATAAGGGTCTATTAATCGGGATACCCACAGCCATCTGCGAGACCCTTAAATTTCTCATTGTTTGACTCGAGACTTGCCCGAGAGACTCCCCTGTAATAATGGTATCAGCATTTATTTCTCTAGCTATCCTTTCCGCCACACGATACATCATCCTCTTAAGTATCACATTCCAATAATCTTCTCTGGTATTCTTTATCTCCTTCAGAATACCATTAAAATCGATGACATAGAGACATGGTTGATACCCATAGCTCCAATTATCAGCCAATACCTTTAGAACCTTAATTACATCATTTTTATACGCTTCTCCATCTAAATTACAGAATACATAATGTACCTCTGCCCCTCTCCTCAGTGCATACCATGCTGCGACGGCGCTATCGAAACCACCAGAAACTAACGCCACAGCGCGACCCTCACTACCTATAGGTAGACCACCGTAGGAATCTATGATCTCAGTATAATAATATACCTCTCCACCCCTTACCTCGACATATATTTCTATATCAGGATTAGACAAGTCGACACCACTTGAAAAAGGCTTTAGTTCCGCTCCTAGTTTTTTGGCGATATCTATTGATCTAAAGCTGTGTTTACCTGCTCTTCTAGCCCTTATCGCAAATTTCTTGCCTTTCACCTTATCCCTGAATAACTCGACTCCATTATAAACTATATCATCTAGACCTGTAAACTGAGCTACTCTAATTATAGCCAATGAATGTATACCGAAAACATGTCTTAATATATCTATTACATTCTCGTCCTCTTTATCCTTGATTTCAATGATTATTCTGCTCCATAGATTCCTAATTTTATATTCATAATTATGTGTATCCAACGCATCTTTAATATTATGAATTAACTGCCTAAGAAAACGCCTCCGACTTCTATCACTTTTTAAGGTTAGTTCACCTAATCTTAGCATAACAAACATTATTCTCTACACCAAGATACTCCAATTGAGAATATAAACGCTAGGATAAATAAGAGATTTCTATAAAAAGGTGGGGGGTTAGGAGTCGAGTCTGAGATATCTAAGTAAATAGAGAATATAAGCTCCTCCAACACCTATAGACATTATAATAAGCCCAGGCTCAACTAAGTATGTAAGCCATATGTTATCATATGGATTAGGGACATACTCCCCCGGAGGATTACCCATAGCATATAGATTTATTGCTAATACGGCTATAGAATATCCTATGATAGCTATCCAGCTGAATATAGGTCCATGTTTATCGATGGTCCTAGGCCAGTACATATATATCAACAGAAGAATTAATCCCCATGTCGTCAACAGGATATGCCAGTGACCTATATTGAACGCTAATTCCGCCCAATCCCATATTGGATCCCTGAAATTTGGATTTAATAATATTGGTTTCTTCAGGTTTATTGCCGCTATAGCTCCTGGCACTGCTACCGCTAGCCAAACCATGATATTTCCTATACGAAGGCCCCATGTCAATGCTCCTTTATTATTAGCTTTGAAGCTCAGTATTAAGGTGCTAAATATCAGGACTAAAGCCGAAGGCGTTATGATCAGGTGGGCTATTTTACCTACTACCCAAACGGAGTAAGAGGCTAATGCCATTACTACTTGGCCGAAAAGCACGAGAAATAAAAATCTTTTACTCCATTTCCCCTCTTTTAGGCCAACAATCGCTATAGCCAATAGAAATATTAGTGTTAAAGCTACAGCTATCATTGCGTGTTCATGGCTCGTAAGGGCTCTCCAGAATATATTTTCCTCAGCCAGATCAGGATTGAACCTAGACTCTATCAGGGCCTCCAGAAAACTATGGCGATATTCCATGAAGCTTGCCCCCAACCATCCCCCAATAACACCACCAATCATAAGCAAAACCGCAGAAGCCCATATATTCCATTCAAGTATTCCCTTAGGCCTAAACTTCATTAGTATTATGAATCCGGATACAAATAATACAGCTAAACCCAGGATAAACACACCGTGCCAGAAAAAGTCCCTAGAGACGTAACTATATATGACGCCCCCGGATAGCCCTAATAGCGCCCCAAAGCCCGAGATATCCATTAATATATTCTTTGATTCATTCTCCAAGTATAACTCAGCAAAAATGATAATTGTAGCATAAAGTAACAGCATAAATACGGAGTGATAGATGAATGTCACTCTTGCCAAGAAGAATTCCGCTCCCTCTTTATCTTGAGAAATTATATCTGCGGCACCAACATCTGGATTATAACGTGCTCCCGGGAGATGCTCTGGAAGACCTATCAATGTCCTGACATCTCTTAGGGGCGGAGACAAAAGTACCGAGAAACCGACTAATAGTAAAGTTAAGGTGAAGGCTATGAACATATGTGTTCTAAGCCGGTTTTTAGGCAACTCCTATCCCCTTAGGTAAAGGTAGATTCCTAGTGCTAAGAGGAAGGCGGATGTGTATAATATGGGATGTAATAGCCTAATAACGAGTTCAAGCGGGAGTATTGGTTTTCCTGCGGCTATTGATGCTAATGCCATCCCACCAATCCCTATGGTTATACCTCCTAAAGCTAAAATAAGGAAGCCTGCCGGGACATACTTTTTGATAGTATATATTACTGGTAGTACTATGATGATTAGCCCCGATATTGTATGTAGAGATACTTGACTCATAGTCTTAAGCATCGAAGCCTGTATGTTACCTATAGCTATTAAGATTAACATTAGGAAGATGAAGGCAAGATAATATCTCCACTCTTTGTATTTTATTGCTATAACTCCTAAGGCCATAAAGCTAGGGTATATCGAACCCAAGTATGGAGTTATAGATAAGGCTAAGGCGTCTAGTCCCATGGAGGCTAGTGCCAATGATATTACTAGAAATGCTAATCCCGATATGGTCCAGGAGAGATATTCAATAGATTTCTGTGTAAAATATCCGTATAATGAAACTCCTGTCAATATTAATGCTGATATTACAGTAACCCACTCATGCATAAACCACACCAATGTATAGATTAGTATTATAATGTATATGTCAATACCCTAAAATTTCAGGGTATATATAGATTCTGATGAAGACATTTATAGAGGATGCATTCGTAGATGTACAGCTAATAGTAGAAAACCCTACCTGTCCTATTGCAAAGGAAGGAGGGTTAAGAGCCTGTATACTGGATATTAGAGGTAGAGATTCAGATATACTCCATCTAATTGAATTTGATGAGGAATGTGCAAAGGAGTTCATGAATACAGTGGAAAAAGAAGACTTCGAAATTATCAAAGAGATAACAAAAAGAGGGGATAAACTTTACGCTTTGATATCCTCCAAGGGATGTCCGGTTTGTACATCATTAACAAGGGAGGGATCATTCCTTGTATCAGGAAAATTATTAGAAGACGGCAAAATGACATTCAGGTTCATTGTACCGGGCAGGGACGCTCTCGATAAAATATTTAAGGAGTTAGAGAATGCTGATATAAAATATGACATCCTATTTATGAAAGGACTATCAAGGAAGAAATATTTGACTGACAACCAAGAGAGAACACTATTGTTATCGCTGCGATTCGGGCTATTCGACCATCCACGTAGAACAACATTATATGAAGTTGCCAATATGCTAGGGATACGACCAAGCACACTGAGTGAGACCCTCAGAAGAGGGATAAAGAAAATTCTAGAGGAAAACTTATATAAATAACCAAGATGCCTATTCTAAAGGCTCTACCCTTTTTCCTAAGAATATCGATAATTCATATAATAGAATAAATGGCATGCTGAGTAGAAGCATAGTGACAGGTGTCGGATCAGGGGTCAGAATGGCGGTAACAGCTATTACGGCAACATAGATATATCTTTTATAGTTAATTAGGGTATCTGTGTCTAGGATACCGAATTTTATCGCGAGAACTAGAAATACAGGCAGAGTAAAAAAGAGGCCGACACTAACCAGCCCCAAGAAAATCATGTTATAAAAGTTTCTTACTGAAAAAATCTTTTCTGCCCCTATGATATCAGTAAATAACAATAGTATTCTAAATGTTATGGGCATAATGAAGTAATATGAGTAGACCACCCCGATAATAAACATCACTGTAAAGCCAAATACAAAACGCTTTAAGAATCTCTTTTCATGACTATAAAGTCCTGGCGCTATAAAGGCATATATCTCGTATGCAATCACAGGGGAGGCTATTATTAATGCAAATACCATACTAATCTCAAAGTATAATGTGATTGGATCCTCTATAGTCCCTCCTATGAGAATCGTGTCGGGAGGAAGCATATCTTCCTTCATCTTGTCAAGGATTGCTGCTATTAACGGCTTATACTCTAGCCCACCCATCAATGCATCCCACAAGTCACTAGGCCTAGCCGGTACAATCATCATTACTAATACAGCAACGATCAATGCTATCGCTATCCTTTTTATACGGTATCCTAGTTCTTTAACATGATCCCAGAATGGCATCTCAACGTCTTCAAGCTCTTCTTCATTTGGCTCCTCTGTCATCCTCTTCACCTTTAACTTTAGCTCTTATCTCTGCTATGATCTCTTTTCTAGTCTTTCCCTCTGTGGATATACCTAGATCTTCGGCTAATCCCTTTATCTCTTCATCGACATCCTTTCTAAGCCCAACAGCTCTTCTCCTACTTACCTTTGCTTTCTTATCCTTATCCTTAGGGGCCTCTGTTATTTCCTTCAATGGTTTTTCGACAGAAGTTATCTCTTTCTTGATTTCACTCTCTAGCATCTGCCTAAGCTTATTGAATTCCCTCACATATTTACCTAATGTCTGAGCGAACTCTGGTAACTTTTCAGGTCCCAGAATTAATATGCCGAGAATTAGTACTACTAGTAGTTCGAAGAGACCAAGTTCCAAGCTTCCCCACCTAAACACCCTATAAATATAATATTTAGAGGTACCTATCTATTATAGCTTGAATTCATAGTAGTACTCCCCGCTAAATACAATTATAGGTTCATCAAGCCCCTCCCACCAAACGCCAGTGGGCATCGCGTCAGTATTATGGATGCGATAGGCCTCTCCGAACCTACCTAGAACAATGAATCCTGTATTATTCATTCCAAAATAGGAATTAATCTGATTCATAACCCTTTTAGATGATAATTTTAAGCTTAGTCCATTACTAATATATCCTGCTACTTTGGTGGATAGCAAGCTCTTTATTATGACTTCACCATAACCGGTAGCTACAACCCCGCATAAAGGTGTAGCTATCAAACCAGCGCCATATATCGGTGAGTCTCCAACCCTCCCTGGAAGCTTCATCCATAAGCCTCCTGTGGAGACTCCTGATACAATCAGGTCTTCATCATCTAACGCTATAGCCCCTACAGTATCGCCCCACAAATCCTTATTTACTCTGTACATCTCGGCTAAGACGGGAGATCTACTCTCTATACGACTCTCCGCTTCCTCATATAAATATAACTTAGATAGTTCATCTCTTGAATATTCATTAAACCCCAATCTAGATGCCAATTCCTTAGCTTGCGCACCGGCGATAAGTACATGCCTAGTTCTACTCATCACTTCATAGGCCAACTTAATTGGATTCCTTATATTAGGTATAGCAGCAACAGCTCCAAATTTGCCGTCAGATGTCGCTATGGCTGCATCGACCTCTATTCCGCCTGTAAAACTTGGATAGGAACCTCGTCCCGCATTGAATACCCCCGAATCTTCCATATACATTACTGATTTGAGTACAGCATCGATAGAAGATTTTCCGTTTTCCAAACAGCGTATTCCCTCTAATATGGAGGTCCTTATCCCATTAAATACTCTTTCCTTACGTTCCCCAGTCGGGACCCCACCAGCACCGCCATGAATTATTATAGCTTTCATCTTAAGAAATGTAATTATAAGCCTAATAAAAATAGGTTTTGAAATAAGAATTATAAGGAGTATTTATAATATTTTTGATTTGTATGAAGTTATTATGGGCACCATGGAGAATTGAATATATAATTAGACCACGGGAAGAAGAATGCATATTTTGTATATTTCCTAAAGAAGATAATGATAGGGAGAACCTAATAGTCTACAGAGGAGATAAGTGCTTCATCATCATGAACAAGTATCCATATAATAATGGTCATATGATGATTGTTCCTTATAGACATATATCTAGCCCCTTGGAACTTGAAGAAGAAGAGATGCTTGAGTGTATGAGGTTAATAAACTTGTCGATAGAGTTATTAGACGGCGTTATGAAACCCCATGGATATAATATAGGTATCAATATAGGCAAAGCCGCTGGAGCCGGTATAGAAGATCATTATCATATTCACGTTGTACCTAGATGGCTAGGAGATACTAATTTTATGCCTATAATAGGTGATACAAAAGTCATAGTTGAGGCAGTAAGAGAAACATATGATAAACTAATGAAATTCTTGAAGAAAAGTGGTCTTTGAACAGCATAGAGATATAATTAAATAGTTCACGGGGTCTCTATTGCTATATAGGGATGGATAATTGAGGAAAACCAAAATAATCGCTACGATAGGACCCTCTTGTGATACTAAGGATAAGGTTCACTCACTATTAAGAGCGGGTTCAGATTCTATTAGACTAAATTTCTCTCACGGCTCTCTAGAAGAAAAAGAGAGTATAATAAGATGGGTAAGAGAATATGATGAGGAGACCGATAAGCATACAGCTATAATAGGCGATCTTCAGGGATCAGCTGTTAGAATAGGCGATATTGAGAAGATAGAAATAATTGAGGGGAGGGAATATAAGTTTACCCTCTCAGAAGAAGACGGTATACATATAGGATATGAGGAAGTCTTTAGAGAGATAGAGGTAGGTGATACCGTATATGTTGATGATGGCCGCCTTCAATTTAAGGTAACTAGAATAGAAAACGGGTCTTTCTGGGGTAAGGCATTACTGAATGGAATTCTAGGGAGCAGAAAAACCTTCTTAATTAGAAATAAAGACATAGATCTACCTCCGATAACAGACAAAGATATCGAGGATTTAAGGTTCGCCATAGATAATGATGTTGATTATATAGCATTATCCTTCGTAAGAAACGATAGAGACATCGAGATGCTAAGAAACCTAATTTCGGTTTATGGCGGCGAACAGTGGATACTAGCTAAGATAGAGAGACCCCAGGCTGTAGAAAATATTGAAGACATAATAGATAGTAGCGATGGAGTCATAGTGGCGAGAGGAGACCTAGGTCTATATTATGGGCTAGAGGAAATTCCACTAATTCAATCCAGAATCGTAAAAAGAAGCATATTTAAAGGAAAGATAACTATAATAGCAACACAGATCCTTGATTCCATGAAAGAAAATCCTCAGCCTAGTAGAGCAGAAGTAATGGATATCTATAATGCTGTCGGTGAAGGCGTGGATGCTATAATGCTTACAGGGGAAACAGCAGTCGGTAAATATCCAGTCGAGACGGTTAAATGGGCATCGAAAGTCCTATCCAGCGCAGACAAACATATAACGCCTCAATATAATAGTGATACAGAAACACTCTACGACAAATTTGCTAAGGGCGTTTTAATGTTGGCTGATAACATAGAGGGAAAAATAATTGGGTATTCAAAAGGAGGGAATACAGCTATGAGAATAAGCAGGTATAGACCGAAGAAAACAGTTTATATAGCTGTTAATAAGAAAGAAGTAGCCCGTAAAATAAATTTGAGATATGGAATTAGACCTCTATTGGTAGATGGAGGCTATCCCGATGCCTTTAACGAAGCGACAAGAAAACTTATTGATATGGGGCTGGTAAAGAAGAACGATATAGCCATATATATGGGGGGATTGAGGGAAAAAGCAACTGATATGGTTAGAGTTGAAATAATTACCTAATCAGAAAATGGAAACTATCATTTAATAGATTAAGATCGGTAAGTGAGAGGTCTTTCAAGACCGGCCGTTTCTCCCTACTAGCTCGTACTACTTGAGTATCAATGGCCACGGTTTTAACATTCTCCTTGATTAGAGGTGCATCATACAATATTGATCCAAGAGGCTCGGCTACACGGGATCCTCCCGCGAACCCTACTCCGTCGAAGGTTCCCACCATGTTTACCCATATATAGTAGATCGTATTTTCGATGGCTCGAGCTTTAATCATATCATGAAATAAGGGCCTCGAAAAATCTGGGGAGGCCGAGATTGCAACTATAGCCTTAGCACCCAACAAAGTATATGCTCGGGACAACTCAGGATAAAATACGTCATAACATATTATGATGCCTATAGGGAACCCTTTAACTCCATATAATTCTATTCCTCCATCCCATTTCCTGAAGTATCTATATTCATCAAAGATGCTGAAGTCGGGAATGTGTATTTTTCTATATACACTAATATCTCCATTATCCGATACAAATGCCGCAGAGTTATAAAACACATCATATTTTTCGTCATGCTCTGCAAAACCGAATATTGTATATACACCATATTCTCTTGAAGCTTCGGCTATCTTTGTTATATGGGGACCGTCGACGGGCTCGGCAAGCTTATAAATCAAGTCTTTACTATAATAGCCAATTAAGAAAAGCTCAGGGAAAACAACTATATCTGTATCGTCCTTCTTAACTGAATTATAAATTGTATCTATAATTGTATTCATATTCTTATCCGGATTAGCTATAGAAGGCTTTAACTGAGCTATGGTGACCTTTATATCTGGCATATACAAACACCAAAAAATTATAGTGATTAGCACTATAATATAGATTGTATAATGGTGTTCAAGAATGGGTTACACTCTATCCATACCCGACCTCGATTATAACTATGCCGTTAGAAGGATCAAGACATTTATTAAAGATAAAGTTGAAGAAGCGGGGATGAAAGGCGTAGTAATAGGGCTAAGTGGGGGACTGGATTCTTCAGTAACCGCTGTCCTTGCTGTAAGGGCATTAGGAAAAGAAAGGGTCTTCGGTCTACTCATGCCTGAAGAATCAACGACTCCTCTACAAGATATAGAGGACGCATTAGAATTATGCGGTAAACTAGGCATAAAGCATCAAACAGTGAATATTACAAGAATCTATAAAGAAATCAAGAAGTCTATTCCGTTCTATATGGAGAAAGATAGGGTGGCTTCTGGAAACATATTGGCGAGAATACGCATGATGATCTGGTATTATCATGCCAATATAAATCGCTTATTAGTCTGTGGGACTAGTGATAGAAGCGAGTTACTGCTCGGATATTTCACTAAATACGGTGATGGAGGAGTCGATATATTACCCTTGGGAGATATATATAAAACTCAAGTCAGAATACTTGCTAAGAAGATAGGGTTGCCTGAAAATATATATCTAAAGCCGAGTAGCCCAAGATTTTGGCCGGGTCATTTAGCTGAACAAGAATTAGGAATGTCATATGAGATTGTGGATACTATATTGCATCTCTATTTCGATTTGAGGATGGATATTGAGAGAGTTATCAAAAAAACAAATATTGAGAGAGAAACAGTTTCTAAGGTCATAAATAGGGTCCTAAGAAATGAACATAAGAGGATGATGCCCCCTATCCCTAAGATACAGGGCTTTAGTCTCCAAACAGAATGGTGGATGCCCTGGAACCCCTCGGCATAATCTTTACATGATTGGGTCTGTAAACTACATTATTTTAATCACAATAAGAGAATTATTAGTCATGGAGGTACATCACAGGATTGACAAGAATTAGTCTGATGAGGAAACTTAATTATTGGAGGGAGAAATGTATTCGAACCCTACTCATCAATAGCTTAAGCATGAAAACTAGGATTATGATGTTATCAACCTATAGGAATTACTTGTTTTTCAAACCAATTACTATGTTCCTATTTAATGAGATCAAGAGTTATGATGGAATAGAGAGTCAACTGAAATTTATTTATGATAAAAAATGGGATATAATGGTTATACTGGATGCATGTAGATACGATGTTTTTAGAGAGATAATAACGGATTTTATGGATGGATATTTAACTCCAGTATATAGCCCAGGTAGCTACACATTAGAGTGGCTAAGAGCAGTTTGGGAGGGAAAAAGCTGGAGAGACACAATTTATTTTTCGGCAACTCCTAAGATATGGGGAAATAAGTTGTATAATATTAAGTTTAATCCTGAAGAAATTTTCTTGAAGGTCATAGATATCTGGAAAGATGGATGGGACGACAGTATTGGGACAGTGCCTCCACATAAAGTCTCGATGTCAGTTCTAGCATTAAATTCCAGGTTAAAAATTAGAGGGAAACAGATCGGTAAAGACTATAAAGCCATAATACATTATATGCAGCCTCACTTTCCATATAAACCCATTATTAAGACGATAAGGAAGATAGCGGATATCTATAATATTGCATATAGAGATTTGAGCGTCAGAAAATTAGTAGGCTTCAACGATTTCCTCCTTATGTTTCTATATGAATGTTTGGAAAATGATCATGAATTGAGAAGGAACCTTCAGAATCTATATATAGAGAATCTAAGGTGGGTATTAAGATCAGTCTCTAATCTTGTTAACAAGCTGGATGGAGAGATAATTATTACATCCGACCATGGGGAGTTACTGGGTGAATATGGTTTATATTATCATCCCGTCATACATCTTCCACATCTAAGGATTGTTCCATGGTTCAGAGTAAGATAGGGATATCCCTTATAGTCTTTAATCAGGTTAGACCCTTTTTCTCTCTAAGTATCTTTCGCACCTTCCTAATTCTACTCTTGATCCTATATCCCCTTTCTTCAATATAGCTGGGGGGATGTCTTGCTAGCCACTCCTCTTCAAATAACTCTTTTCGCAGAATACCAGTATAATAAGTAGGAATAGGCGTATTTAGAAGGTATAGTATTATCGGCGCTATATCTGCCATATACATATCAATTGATCTACCTTTCAAGATTCCCGGTCCAGTAAATATATACATACCTTCAGGTATATGTCCAGAAACCTCTCTCTCTTTATAAAGCGGCCTATCATAATCCAATGTACTTTTTACATCCTCATATGGAATTGTAGACCTCCCCATAGAAACCCTCAGTAAAACATGATCCGCGGGAACAACAACTATATCAGGATAATTCGTATCATTATAATCAACACCATCATCCTTGATAGTATATATATCTCTAAAGACCGGTCTACCTTCATCATCCGTGTAATTCCTAAAGACCTCTACAATCTTATCGATGAATTCAGGGTACTCGGCCGGTTGGACAGCCCCCATACGCTCTCTCCCGATGAGATTGACCTTTACACCTCCATAATTTGTGTAATTGAGAGCTTTAGTATATGGCCAGTCGACAATATTTGGATCAAGCCCCTTATCAGGCTCTGCAAACTTTAGAACAAATTTAGATTTAACGGTCCCCCTATACTTCTCGGGGATTTTATACCATAGCCACCTTAAGAAGGCATATTTTCTAAGCGTTTTTAGACTTATTTTCCTTGTCGAATAACCTTTAAATCTAAGCAGGTCTAACTTAACCAACAAATTATTTATATAAAATATCTTCTCCTTCGTCTTATGGCCGTGGTCAGACATAATCAAGACATAATCATCCTTATCAATTAATTTAAGAAAACGTGAGAACTCTTCATCTAAAAGTGATAGAACCTCATAAGATGCTCGGGATAATTCCTCCTTAGCCCTATGGTCTCCACCGGGAACCATGTCGACGCCTAGGAATTTATGCAGAATATAATCCGGCTCCCTATATACAATTATTGTAAGATCCCATTCATACTTCTCCATTAATTTTCTGGTGACCCTACTCCTAATTCTTAAGGCATTATGCATCTTCTCAAGTGCGGTTTTAGGTTTATCATACAATAAAACATCGATAATATAATTTTCCTCTCTAAGAAGATTATATATCTCAGGAGGATAAACATGTTTCTCAGTGGGAGGTCCATATCTCTCATCACCACTAACCATGATGCCATTAACCTGATCAGGGGGATAAGTCATAGGGATATTTACCGCAATCACTTTTTTACCATATTTCGACGCTGTCACCCAAATCGGATCAACCTTACGATAGGTTGAGTTGTAATGTTTTACCTCATAGTTTCTATCTATATAATAAAATCCCATTATACCATGTACAGATGGTGGTACACCCGTAAACGCAGACATCCAGTTCGGAGGTGTATGAATAGGAGGATATGCTAGTAAGTTACCGTATACCCCTTTCTCCATATATTCCCCAATCTTTTTTAGATACCCTTTATTGACCGCGTCTTCAATTAGCCACAGTGGTATGCCGTCAATGCCAAAAACAAATACCCTTTTAGCCATAGTATATCCTCCGTCATCGTATTACTATTATTATTTGAATAATATAATTATTAATAATAATTTAGCGGCAAGCGCTAAGACACCCTGGATAATTACCTTTTAACACCTATATAATTATGATAATAAATAATTTATACGTTATCAAGGGTTTAAGGCAGGATGTCTAGGGTATTGGTTATAGGAATCGATGGACTTTCGTATCGATGCCTAATTAATGAGGCACAAGGGAAACTCCCTAATGTAGAATGGTTAATGCATAGATCATGTTATGGCCCGATGATAAGCGTACTCCCCTTATTAACACCGCCTAATTGGACTAGCGCCTATACAGGTGTTAATCCTGGTAAACACGGTGTATATGGATTTATTAAGATAGGTTATAATTATGAAAAAAAGCTGGTGGATAATAGAACACGGGGGATAGATGCTGTATGGAATATATTATCTAGAGAGAAAATAGGCAACCTCATATTCAATATTCCCTTTACATATCCCCCAGAAAAGGTGGAGGGCATATTCGTGAGTGGGGGATTCTTTATAGACCCCAGAAACTATACCTATCCAACTGAAGTAGTAAATATCTTAAGAAGATTAGGGTATAAACGATACAATCTGAGTAAATACGTGTTAAGTGAATATATAGATAAAGCGGTTGAACAGACAAGGCTGATAGGAGAGGCATATAGATACTTAATGGAGAATTATGATTGGAGATTTGGAATCGTGGTATTTCATAATTATGATAGCGCAATGCATAAATTTTATGGTCTAGAAAATTATGATTTACCTAATAACATCATGGAATTACATAATTATCCCCTCCATTTGCTTAAGATCATCGACGAAGAAATAGGTAAAATCCTGAAATTAATGGATAAAGATGATACGATAATAATCCATTCAGACCATGGATTCCAGAAATTATCATGGGAGTTACATATCAACACTATATTACTAAAAAATGGTCTATTATCTGTAAAGGGCTCCAAAACAAAGAATTTCCTAAGAAAACTGGGTATAAGAAGAGGAAGCAGGCTATTCAAGTATGGAGTTAAATGGCTATACTCAAAATTACCATACAAATATAAATTCTCCTTACAGCAGAAATTGCCCACCGGTGAACTGGGCTTTTTCGACATTGACTGGGAAAGAACATCGGCAGCACAGACAATAAAGTTGATAGGAGAGATGATGATTAACGTCAAAGGCAAATATAAATATGGCATAATAAATCCAGATCAATATAATGACCTCGTTGAAAAAATCAAAGTCGTCTTAAACAGATACCGATATAATGGGCATAAACCTATAAACAGGGTTTTTCACAGAACAGAATTATTTAGCGGGCCCTATACCGATAAAGCTCCTGACTTAATTATTCATATGAATATGGGTTATGCAGCTTCAGACCTCATCATAGACCCACCACTAAAGAAACTGGAAACTAAATTTGATTGGGATACACCGATTTCCCTTATCCCCAGAATCGGTGCCCATAGTTTAGAGGGTTTCTTTATGGTTAAATCTCCTTATACCAAGGAAAGGCATATATCTCGTATCAATATAATGGACATCACCCCACTTATCCTCTATTTCCTTAATATCAAGATACCATATTATATGGATGGAATAGTTCCAGGAGATCTGTTTACCGAGGATTATGTCCCAGTAGAAAAGGAAATATACTCGAAGAAATATGGCTACACATACAGGGCTAAGAAAGTGAAAGAGAAATTAAAGAGGAAACGAGGATATTAGAGATGTTGATTTAGTGATTCTATAAAAAACACCTAATTACTTTTGAAATCCTTTTTCTAAAGAAATCGTCAGAAAACTTCTTGGAACGTACCAGCGCAAGCTCCCTATATTCTATGTATATCTCCTCATTTGATATAATCTCGCTGATTATTTTTCCTGCTTCATCGGCATTGCGATATCCAAATCCATATCTTCCTCTATATACAATATCTGTCCATACACCGCCATCCCTTGGTACCACTGGAACGAGGCCTGAAGCCATAGCCTCAACGATGGATATGCCGAAATGTTCAGCAAACGGCGGATGTAGATATACAGATGCTCTAGATAATATCTTCAGTTTATCAACATGAGAAATATTCTTTAGAAAGGATATATTGAGGGCCCCTTCTCTCTGAGCACGTTTTTTGAGTCTATGGTAATAGGCCTCACTAATAGGGTTGTATGAGACACCTATATGTATAAACCTAGCGCTTTTCGTCTTCATAGCTATATCGATTAACCGATCTATATTCTTTTCTTCAGCATACCTCGCTATACTGACAACCAGATTCTCCCTTTTGATCGACTTCACGCCAGCTTCAAGATACTCTGAAATCGCTACAGGAGGATAAATTACGATAGAGCCTCTTCCCAATATCTTCTTAATAGCCATACTGCTATAACTGCTATTAGTTAATATGATAGTGTCTCTAATCCATCTATCTCCAACTGAAGACGCCAATAACCTATATGGCTGGAAATAGATTTTCCAGAATAGATTCTTGTCATACTTGCTGTACTCACTATATTCCGTGTAGAGATATGCGGTGGTTGGAAAATGTATATATGTTATATCCGATGAGAAGGGAATAATGTCTCCATGTGTATTTATTATTAGATCGAGGTTTCTCCTATGAATTAATAATGGTACCCCAGACAAGAACCTCTGATATAACCCAAATAAGGGTAGCCTCGTCTTCATCAATACAACTTCCTTATCAGGCCTAACATCTATGTTAGTTAGATTTATAACTCGAGTCCAATCCGTCTTGTCAAATGTAAATAAACATGTTCTTATACCTTCTTCTTTTAGGGCCTTTATAGTATGTAATGCGACTAATTCGCTCCCTCCACAAGGATTCAGTGTACTATGTATTATGCCGACGTTACTCATCTATCACACCGGTCAAGAACTAAATTGAATAAGCTAATATTAATTGATTGTGCCTCATCGATAAATATAGATATACTTAGATACAAATCTATAGTGATACTCTGTGCATAAAATATTGTATATGAATCAATAGAAGGTTGTGTCAACTCTTAATTCAATCTCAACAATAGGGTCTAGATGGGTATTAGCCATAAGATATTCTAGCCTAACCTTTCTAGTTAAGCGCTCTGGCACAACGACGCCTAGGGGCTCGATCTCCCCCCTACACTGCATTAGAGAGAGAATATAGCAACCAGTCGATACAAGATAAGACGAGTAGTTAGCGGGCGGTACCTTTTCCATTAATTCATGTATATCGGGTGAATACACATAATACGTGTACCTATGCTTTATACCCTGCTTTTCACCCTCCACAATAATGTAAGCTACCTCCTGAGCTGATTTCATTATGCCTTCACTGATCATGCTTCTCAACTCCTCAGGTGTTGGGGGCTTCGGCGCTAAGGCTAGGTATAAGTCTATAGGTCTTATCTTCTGACCTTTTAAATTAACTTCATTTTTGCTCAGCAATCCTACGCGATAAAGTTCTGCAAGAAAATCTAAGGCTGGACCTCCAATCTTGAATTCTACATATCTAACTCCTTTTCCGATGAATCTAGCTAGAGTCACCTGCTCTTCATGAGCATGAAAATACATTGGCTGGGGACCGATTCGAGGGAGCTTTATAATCTCCCTACCAGAAAAGGGTGGCACTCGTTTTAACTCACCATTGTCAAACACAAATGTATCTTCTTCGAGGCAATCTGCGATAAATGTCTCTGGACTCCAACTCGAGAAAGGCACGTCGCACTCAACAACTTCAGCATCACCAATTTTGATCGAATGGACACTCTCTAATTCATCGGCGGCTAGGGCAGCTAATATATTGGTAGTCCCAGGCGTCAGCCCTGAACTAGTTATGGCTGATAGTCCTTTTACCCTAAAGTCACTATCCATCCTTAACTCATAGTCTATATTTTCATAAGGTGGACCGAAAGCCATATCTATATAATTAGCATTGATATCGAGAGCCGCCCTCATTATATATAAATTATATTTAGGTATCACCGCATTCACTATTAAATCGACGCCTTTCCCAGCTTGCTTTATTTGGTCAATATTATCTGCATAGACTTTATATGCTACCGCTTTTTCCAACTTACGAGAATATTGTTTAACAACCTCATAGCGTCTACTTGCAATCCTAACTTCCTCAACATCATCAGTTTTATCGAATAAATAAGATAATACCCTGCCCTGAGCTCCTAAACCTATAATAAGAACCTTAAATCCCATATAGGACACCATCAACGACAAGAATCAATTGCCTACAATATTCGATGCTCCCTTCAATGTATAATATTTAAGCTTATACGTGGTATATACTGGATATCTCTACGATATGTGTTGACCAATATTTCTATCAAGCTCTGTAATAAAATCTTCTTTCATATCTGACGGTATAGTTGCCGATGCAGCGTATTTATGGCCGTCGCCTAGTCCACCTACAGCCTCAGCTGCCTCTATTAGGATATCATTCACCCCTGGGTATACATCGATATCTATCTTCTCTCTAATATATTTTGTTACTCTTATCGAGACCTTGGTCCATGAACCCTCCAACTTCATAAGCCCGGGTATCTCACTGGGCATCCTCATAAAACCAACTATATACTTATCATCATCAACTAATTTTTTCTGATAACTTAGATAAGAAGCAAATGTACCTATCACTTTTGTACCCATACCTCTAAAAATATTTTTTGAATCGAACCATTGGATATAACGGGTCTTATTTAATCCTTCCCTATATAGAATAGCCATCATCTTCTTATTCGCAACTTTCCTAATCGCCTCCAGCTGCTCGACCTTCCTACTGATCTCCTTATTTATTCCTTCAATGCAGGCCTTGATACCTAGCATCGGACCTTTCTGGTAGTAGCCTACGGGACCCAATATTTGGAGCATCCTAAACATCTTTTTATAATTAATTTTTCGGGGGATTGACTCTGCATCTCTTGAAGCCAACTTTATTAGGCCACTTGGCTCACCGGGAATCTCCTGAGCTCCTATCAACGCTATATGAGCCAGATCTATATTCTTCTCATCTATAGTCCGAAAATAATAGTATGTCATTACACTCCCAGAGGCATCACGCTCACCCATTAATCCATAGAACTCTGGATTAATGTTATATACCAACGGGTCGGTGGCGGCGACCGGATCATGGTGATCAAGTATTAAGGTATAATTCCTGCCACTATTATAAATAGAGATCTTATCCGCATGAGGAGAAGCTATATCAACATATACTATGGCTCTACCGTGACCCTTATGAATAAATCTAATTATCTGATCCATAATCTTTTCTATACATATGAGTTTTACTCTAAAACCGAGTCTTTCAAGCGATTTATATGCGACGGCCCCAGCAGATAGGCCATCAGCATCATCATGATAGATTAAGAAGATTTCATCGGTTTTCATCTCTCTTAATTTTTCATATGAATGTCTTATATCGAAATTTAATCTTTCAAGTAGCATTCCAAATAAATATTATAGAATATACTAAATCATATTTTCTATAATACCACGACAATTTCTAATTATCTTCTTAATGTGGAAGTGATATCAACTTAATCTTTTGTATGCCACCCCATCTCACTGGATAGATTTTCTTGGCTGCTTTGACTATCCCGACATCGAGGACCCCGAAGATCGCTTCTCTAATGAATGTATCATTACTCATATTTTTCCAGCCATCCATAACCTTAAAGACCTCTCTCCGAATTGCTTTTTTTCTAGAGGTATTGACTCTTCGTGGAGTATAGATTCCGACTAAAAGCCGATAGGTATAATTGTCTTTAGTGGTTATGTCTTTATATATATCTATATAGCTGGTGCCCCTGATTATTAGGGACCTAATATACTCTCTTAGGTATTCATGTCCAGCATAAATTGAATATGCCTTTCCATCCTTGACATCAGTTATCTTTAGTTTACATTTTATGAATTGGTGGGAGGGGTCATTAGTCAAGTCGTATAGAAGGATGGGATATGTTCGTCCAATCACCTTTTCAGGATCACCAGTAACTATTTCTGGAAGCTCAGCTCCACCCAGTATAGGGGGTGCGATGACAGGTAGATATTGTTTCCTTTTGCGCCTCCGACGTTTATATGACAATCTATCACCCCACCCAATACGGGAGGGCAATAAATTAAATTCTATTGATGTATATAAGTCATATTCATGAATAATCAATTTTTATTTCTTCAGGGCTCTGAATTCCTCTATAGTTCTCTTTAACCCCTCTTTGAGACTTATCTTTGGCTCAAAGCCCAATTCGATTCTTACACGGGCAATATTTGCATGGCTATGTACGATATCTCCTTTTCTCTTCTCCTCATGTATTGGTTTGAGGCTCTTCATATCCATGAGGTCAAGAATCATCTTGGCAAGATCTATTATACTGGTCGCTCTTCCAGACCCAATATTAAATATCTGCTGACGTCTTTGCTTGTATTCTATTCCCATGATCACCGCATCAACTATATCATCTAAATATATGAAATCCCTCGTTTGATAACCATCTCCATATATGATGGGAGGCGCTCCATTCATGACTCTGTTTATAAATTTCGTTATTACGCCACTATAATCACTATATCCCTGTCCCGGTCCATATACATTAAATACCCTATAGATCAAGGTCGGGAATTTATATAATCTAGAGTAACGCACACAGAAATATTCTCCAAATAATTTACTGCTTGCATAAGGAGATAACGGGTCTAAAGGATGTTCTTCATCAATAGGCAGATATCTAGCTTCCCCATATACTGCACAAGTTGAAATAAATATAAACCTACTTATATTATTCTTCAAAGCTTCTTTAAGAAGCTTCAGTGTCCCGACAGAATTGACATCAAAGGTTTCATCAGGATATATCATAGAATAGGGAATACTGATGATGGCGGCGAGATGTATGACTGCATCTTGACCTTTTAGACACCGATTAACAATAGATTCATCCCTAATGTCTCCTTCGAGAAACTGGATCTTATCGATATATTTTAAGTTGCCTCTGGACCCACTGAATAAATTATCCACCACGGTAACATTATATTTTTTTTCTACCAGTCTATCTGCTAGTCTGCTTCCTATGAAGCCAGCGCCGCCAGTCACCAAGATGTTCATTCCAAAAAAATTATACATTCGTTAGGCTAAAACTATTTTTTACGACCTACATTATAAGTTATAATAATATAGATATTCTATGGGAGATGGATGGAGAGACAGTTTCCTATATTCATTTTTCTTAATCTCTATATATCTCTCGATAAATTGGTTAGAAAATGATGGCCTAAGATAATCATTATCGATCTCAAGTTCTTCTAAAGCCTCCCATAGACTTCGTGGTAACTCCTTAATCCCATACTCCCTCTTCTCTTTAGCTGTTAATTTATATATATTCTTATCTATGGGGTCCCCTGGATCTATCTTTCTTCTTATACCGTCTAGCCCTGCTGCTATAATAGCTGAAAAAGCGATATAAGGGTTACAAGATGGATCGGGTGGTCTATATTCAATTCTCTTAGCTGAGTAATTATGGGATATAGGTATCCTTATAGCCGCACTTCTATTGGCTCTTGACCACGTCAAATATACTGGTGCCTCAAAGCCAGGTACAAGCCTCTTGTAACTATTCACTGTTGGGGATACTATAGCTGATAAACTTCTTCCATGCTCTATTAAGCCGCCTATATAATACCTAGCTAATTGACTTAGATTTGCGTATTTATCATTCTCATCGTAGAACAGATTGGTATTGTCACGCCATAGGCTTTGATGTATATGTAGCCCCGAACCATTTTGCGACACGATTGGTTTCGGCATAAAAGTGGGGTAATAATTGTATTTCTCGGCTAACCTTCTAATCACATATTTGAATGCCAATAAATTATCGCCGGAAGCGATAACTTCATCATATCTGATATCCATTTCTATCTGTCCGCTTGATGCAACTTCATGATGTAATGCATCTATTTCTACACGAAAATATTCTTTTAGGATATCTGCCGCTTCCCTCCTTAGCGAATAATACCTATCTATAGGGGGAGATGTATAATAAGAAGAATTCGGCATATACATATATCCATTATTTCTATATGGCTCTTCAGCCGACTTTATCATAATTGATTGTCGATAGCCAAGGGGATCAATATCGACCTTTACATCTTCAAATATGAAAAATTCAACTTCACTACCGACAAACGCGGTCAGCCCCTTTTTATTTAATTCGTTCCAGCAATTCTCTGCTATATATCGTGGGTCCAATAACAGCCGTTCTTTAGATATAGAATCACTAACCTTACATATTATCCATCCCGCCTCACTTGGCTTAAACGGCAATTCTACAAATGTTTCAGGGATAGGAATGAGAGTCAGATCGCTTTTATGAATATCCTTGAATCCTTCCACGGAGCTGCCATCAAGCTTTGTTAATCCGTCTATGAAAACATCATCACTAAAATGGCTTACCGGGACAGTCACACTATGTATATGCCCTTTAATATCCATGAAAACTAGGTCTATCCACCTTATTTTCCCTTCATTTATAGAGCCAAAAATCTTCTCTATCACGTCTATTCGCCTGTACAATAAAACACATATTTTATCTTATAATATTCGTATTTTAAAAAGATTTCTGGACAAATGAACGGTTTATAATCTTTTTAATGAATAAATTTAAAGCACTCGTAACTATATTTATCTGGTGCCTTTACAAATGTATAGTTATATACTAGATAAGAAGGATTACCGAATACTCATGCTCTTAACTGAGAATTCTAAGAGGTCAATTAGGGATTTGGCAAGGATACTAAGGCTTTCACCAAGTACGGTTGCGGCGAGAGTAAGAAGGCTAGAGGAAATGGGTGTAATAAGGAGATATAGCCTAGATGTCAACTTTGATATACTAGGATACCAGTTTCCAGTAATAATAGATATTAGAGTTGCAAAAGGTATGCTTATGGAAGTGGAGACAGAGATAGCCAAACACCCCAATGTAGTGAGTGTATTCGATGTAACTGGCGAATATGATGTAACCGTAATAGCCAGATTCAAAACTAGAAGTCAGCTCAACGACTTCATCAAGATGCTCCAGAAAATGAGGTATGTAGAGAGAACGAATACAAAATTGATCCTTAACATTATAGCGGAAGATAAGATAGATGGATTGATAAAGTAGCTATAGCCCATAATGGCTAGAGAAAACGAATCCATTCTCTAACTAAAAAACCTATTTTCAATTATTCCTATAGATAATTATATGAAACAGAGAAAGCTTGATCCTATTGAAGAGACGATAGAGAAGATACCTGAGTATAAAAGCTTCAAAACAGTAGATGAGCTCGACGAGTCTATCTTTAGACTAAGAGACAAATATCCAGATCTAGTAGAAGTCTTCAATGCTGGTAAGACAAGAGCAGGAGAAACCATATATGCCGTCAAAATTGGCAAAGGAAAACTAAACGCCTTATTATTCGGCTGTCCACACCCCAATGAACCTATCGGTACATTAATGCTAGACTATCTACTCTGGAGATTGGCTGAATACGAAGACCTCAGAAACCTATTTAATTATACATTTCATGTAGTGGTAGTGGCAGATAAGGATGGGCTAAGGCTGAATGAAGGATGGTTAAAAGGTCCATTCACGATACTAAATTACGCGATGAATTATTATAGACCTGCTGGAAACAAACAGGTCGAGTGGACATTTCCTATAAAGTATAAGAACCTCGAGTTTAACGACCCTCTACCTGAAACAAGGGCTTTGATGAATATAATAGAGGAGAAGCACCCTGATTTCATATATAGCTTGCATAATGCAGGATTTGGAGGCGTATATTACTATATAACTGCTGAAGCACCGCTTCTATATCCTATTTATAGGTACTACCCTACTCTTCATAATGTTCCTCTAGCCCTTGGTGAGGCTGAAGTTCCCTATGCAAAGAAATTATCGGAAGCCATATACTACATGATATCTACGCCAGAATACTATGATTATCTTGAGAAACATGCCGAAAAGGATCCTAGTGAAATCATAAAAACAGGCACCGACAGTTTCGATTACTCTAGGAAATATAATCCTGATGTATTCGAGTTGGTAACAGAAGTTCCATATTTCTATGATAGGCGGATCGAAGATGAGAGTCCAACCGATATAAAGAGAAGAAAGGCATTCTTGGAATCCATAGAAGAAGATAAGAAGGAATACAAATACAGATTAAATATCTATAATAAAGTAAAAGATAAATTAAAATTGAATACTCGCTTCCAGGAGACCCTTGAATATTACCTGACGGTATTTCCTGACGCTATTAAGGCCATGGAAAAATGGGTCAAAACGGCTGAGGAACTTGATAGAAAGGCCACTGTAGCCGAGGCATTCGATGTATATCAGGTCTCCAAATTCTATAGAATACTAGGACTGGGTAATATAAGGCGTATGTTGAAAGAAGAAATAGAGGCAGGTGGAGACGGGGTACTCGAGACGGTGTTAAAAGAAGTGGAGGAAGAAATGTCTAGAAGAGCAGAAATAGTTGAGGAAGAACTTGAATATCAAGTTATCCCTATAAAGAAACTTGTAACGATCCAGCTAGCAGCCGGATTATATACAATGCTGTACCTAGAAGAAAAGAAAGCTAGATAACCTATCTTTTTATACATTCAATCTCAGGATTCTCCATGGCTAATAACGCTATTTCTAGGGTCTTTAGACCTTCAGCCCCGTCACAAATAGGTTTTTCCCGGCCCTCTAATACATCTATAAAATGTCTCAGCTCTTCCTTTAAAGGCTCTTCATATGATACCCTTGGAATAACCATATCTTCAACACGATCTATTATTATCTCTTGTGTAATGTAGTTAATTTTGGCGACTCCCTCCGTACCAGTCACATATAGTTCCCTTAACTTATAGGGAGTAAGTAGATTTGTCTCAACTATCGAGGAGAAATCATTGAAGTCAAGAAATATAAGAGCGTAGTCTTCATATTCACCGAACTTACTGCCATATTTAGAACATACCCGGGTGGGCTCCATCTCCGTAATATATCTAATCACATCAATATCATGCGTCGCTAAGTCCAATATAACACCTATATCTCTCCGTCTCCTTCCTTTGGGACCGATCCTTCTTGCAGAGATGAAGACAAGCTCACCTATCTCATTGCCTCTTATAATCTCCTTTAATTTCCCTACTGCAGGATTGTACCTCTCTATATATCCCACCATAATATTCAAGTTTCTATCTTCAGCAGCCCTGACCATATTCTGGGCATCCTTAATATTTGTCGCTATAGGCTTCTCAACAAAAACATGAAGGTTTCTCTCTATTGCTGTAAGCGCCAACTCTGCATGAGTCGAGGGGGGAGTAGAAATGATGACAGCATCAGAATTATCAAGAAGAGTATCCAAAGGTAGGTATTTAACACCGAATCTTTTGGAGACTTCTCTGGCTCTATATCCGTCTATATCATTAATTCCCGAGACCGATATGTCGTAGTCATCCTCTAACTCTTTTAGGACCCTAACATGGTTTACACCCCACATCCCCACCCCTATAATACCTATTCTAATCATATGGCATCCACCGTCAATAGTGAATTATAGAATAAAATAAAATAGTTTTTTGATTATATTTATATAAAAGAATTGATGTTATGGATGTCTACTACTCTTTCTCCTCGGCCTTTTTCTCTGCTTCTTCTTTAGTTTCCTCTTCAGCCTCCTTCTTTTCTTCAGCTGTCTCTTCCTCAAGCTTCTTAAGTTCTTCCTCCAGTTCCTTTTCTATCTCTTCAATTGGCTTTGGTGGTGGTGTCGTTGCAAGGGTATAGCCTATCCATGCCAGTATACCCAATACACCGGCAACCGCGATAAACGCGGTCAGCTGGATAACTATATAGCTCCATGCCGTCAGGAAAACGAGCCATGCATATAATATTATTCCTAGGACGCCGCCTATCAATAATAGAGCACCTATCGCCTGATCTTTATTCACAATACATCCCCCTATAAAATTCTATCTTCACTACTATATTTTAACTATATCAAAATATCAATACATGAGGAATTATATATATAATTAACTATCCACAACCCTCATATACCCATCTAACTAAAATTTAAACGGAGTATCACATGTATTAGCCTACTTCCTTCAATATGCCCTTCTCCAATCTATAGCGTTTTTTAGAGGGAGGCTCACCATATAAACCTGTTGATGTATAAACTATAGCCACACCCTCCTCCCTATTAACTTCTGTCAAAAGTTCCAAGACAAGTTCTGCACTTTCATCATCAAGGTTTGAGACGGGTTCATCTGCTAGTATAACTGAGGGATATCCAGATAATGCTCTTATGATCGCTATTCTTTGTTGCTCACCGGCACTTAATTCCCCCGGATATTTGTCTCTATATCTCGATAATTCAAATAAGGAGAGAAGCTCATCTATCCGTCTCTCTCTATCTGCTTTTTTAAACCCTTTAATAGCCAAATATAACTCGAGATTTTCATAGACCGATAAGGTAGGAATTAAATTATGCTCCTGAAAAATTATACCCATATACTTACGTCTAAGCATGCTCCTCTCATCATCTCCCAATTCAATTACACTTGTACCCATAACGAGTAAGTCTCCCCTATCCGGCTTATCCAAGAGACCCAGTATCTTGATTAAAGTTGTCTTACCTACACCTGATCTACCTATAATTGATATATAGTCATAGCTCTCGACAGCCAAATCAATGCTCCTAAGGATATACTCATTATTATACTGCTTCCACACATTCTTCAATGCTATTAAGCTGGTCATTCTACACTATGATGTATATATCTCGACATTAAAATTATTGTATATTAGGCTATTTTGCAGTAAAGCATCATTATTTATAGGCAATCTGCCCCATGAACTCGTCACGTACCCATTTATATAGATTTCCCTGTATATCGTGAGCAACATGTTATAAAGTCTCTTAGGCTCCATAAGTATATCCGTATCGTACTGAAAATTCAAGTTAAAGTATTTATGGAATAAGTTATTAATCACCATGTCACCAGTAACTATTTGCATTCTTGAATGTCTATCCACCCATTCTCCTGAAATATATAATGAGGGCTTGATCTTCCAGTGATAACCCAGATAATTATCGCTCCTATAATAAGCATTTATAAAGGCTGAGATACTGGGTATAGAGACCGCAAGAATAATTATAAACCCGATCATAATGCTCCTCTTTTTAAATATGCTTACTCCTGATACCCCTATTATCAATAATGGAACTAACAGAAAGTTCAGAATCCTATATGAAATTCCTGCTAACATCGGTTGGTCGCCGAAGACAGAGTAGGCTGCAAATGCTGTAACGGAGGCTAGCCAGTATAAAGCGATATACGTATTTGTATGTCTCCGAATAAAATTAACCCCTAATGTCAACAGGGACCCCAGTCCGATATAGGGTAAAGCATAGATTATATAGCTACCGGGTAATTTAATGAGGTATTCACTTATCCCCACATGAATAGATATATAGACTAATCCTGAGACAAAAATTAGTGCTAGAATGAAATTGGTAAGTGCAGCCTTTCTAGAGTATCCCTTTCTATTTTCAATTAAGTATGCAAGGAAAAGAAATACTATAAAGTAACTGATGAATGAAATTATAGATGAATAATTTAATTCTGGCAAGGATAGGCCCATAAATCCAAAATAAGTATAATGAATATATCCTGAGAGACCAAGAAGAATGCATGCTATGAATGATATTAGTATAAACCTCTTATCAGCCATATGAATAATTAGGGATATAAATACCGCTATGAGTACGATAAAAGCTATGAGTGAAGTGAGATGATGTGTTATAACTAGAAAAAGTATTAGAGGAAAAACTATAATGAGACTTCTATATCTAGCACCCGTTATAGCCAGCATCAGCGTTAAGTATAATGGAAAAGCAAAAGTCTCTTTTGTTACCCCAGCCATAAAGAATGAATGGGGATATACGAACGATAATATGCCTATAGAAAAGATAGAGATAACGCGAGTAAATCCCAGTTTTCTCAATAATACATATAGTAATATCAGTCCCAAAGAACTTACGAAAGGAATTAATAAAGCCATTATGTGTAATGGCGAAGAACCTATCAGTACAGAAGCCACAGAGGAAAAGATAATAATCCCTGGCCAATAATTGTTATATCCGTCGAATAGCTCTGAATCAAGGGGGATCGGTGAATATTTAGTAAGAACCTCTACATCTCTTATCAGAGGCCATGAATCTATACTGAAAGGTAAATTAAGATCCATAGCCGGATATAACCGGATAATGAATCCTGACACCAGAAATATTATAAGAATTAATAATTTATTGTCTCTTGTCACGTTATCCTCCTCGCCTTAAATATAAAATATGTAGTTGCCAGTGTGAGGATTAGGAAGAGAACTATAGGGATATAGTAATTGATTGATGGAGGCATCACGTGTATTATAAACCTAATATCATTCATACTCCATATATATAAGATAGCTAAATATCCTATGATATATCCCAAGGCAGTAGATAATGCTATATAGGGCAGTAATATTAGAATTATAAGCCTAATTATATCATTCCATGAAAGTCCAAGTGAATATAGTGTATATAGTATAGATGCATTATCATCTATCAACCCCAAGACTAGATACTTTATAATAAAGATTGAGATGAAGAGGATAACCATAGGGATAACAAGTAGAGTATATGGATTAAAACCAAGCTTACCCATATATAATGAAGTAAAGTCCTCTACAGATACAGCGCCCATCCTCTGTAGGGAGAGACTACGTGTTATATTAGACATGCTTAGTAGAATCGAATTAACCTTATTCCTGATCATAGATGCATCCGCCTCAGGAGCCGTCTCTATTCTTATCAGGCTAGCTTGAGACTGACTAAACCCCCTAAATTCCCTAGCCATATCTATTGGAGCTATAATCTCGTAGTCATATGGGACCGATGAAATAAATATTCCTATAACCCTAACGGAATGATATGTATTCCTTAAAACACCTCTAACTATTATATAGTCTCCATAGGATACCCCCAATCTATCAGCCAACTTATGACCAATAAGAACACCATCATAATCTAATTGCGTTAAATAATTGCCTTGAGTTAGTTCCATATCAATAAATCCAGTAATATCTCTAGAAGATATACCGCGCATTATCGCACCAATATCATTTACATATACAGGAACGATAACCTCAAAGGTAATTCTGGATACACCCTTTATCTGACTGATATTTTCGATTATGCTTATATCTATAGAGCTCGTAAAGGGTGCTCTACTCCCCACATCGATTATAATAATATCATTTTCACCGGGGGCTACATAGTATCTGAAGCTATTGAAAATGGAGAAGAGTCCTGATAACGTTATTGTTATTATTAGGGATACCATTAAAAATAGAATCAAGGTAATAATTAGGTATCTATGTCTTAATAACCTATATCTGCTCAATTCAGTGAGTTTCACTAATATACCACCTCATTGAGATAAACAAACCTATACAACTCGCTAGTATAGTAAGAAAAGAAACTGTAATATACTGTTCGATGGTTAGAAATGGAAATATGGTGATACCCTGAAACAAATAGATGATTTTACTAAACACCTGAGTTGCGACTATACCTAAGGATATCCCAACGAAGGATGCTATAATTATAGAAGAAATTACCACTAGATAGACATATTTCCTTATCACTCTTATTGAGAGACCCATTCTATGAATGATATTTAGATGAGGCCTTATCGATAGAATATAGCGTGGAACGGTGAATAAACATGATATTAGAATAATTAGGTATATAGGAAGAGACCATAGATGTATCAGGGTTATTACATCAGTTCTAACATCTTTAATATAGCCTTTTATATTATCTATCCTATATACCCGGATACCTTGCTCCTTATACACGGTTTCTGGCAATGGGCTCTTGATAAGTAGGATTTGAAGACCAGGCGGAGGTTCATCTGTAATAAGAAGATTAAATATTCCATTGATATACCCTACCACAGTCATATTATATGTATATGCCTCTATACTCACTTGAATTCGATCACCAATTTTGACATTATATAACTGAGATAATTCTCTACTAAGGAGAATTCCCTTTTGTGAAAGATCTCCCGAAATCTGTGCCCCAAGTATACTGATAAATATATTTATATCTCTATACCATGATAACTCCACCCTAATTCTCTCGCCATTAATGATTACTGTACCGTCTACAATCGAACCAGAGACATATAATGACTCTTTGGGTAAATATTCATATATCTCTTTAGACGGATTCAGGATTAAATAGATATTTTTTTCGGGATAATACATATCCGCCAAATTTGATATTCTATCGAAATGATTTGCCACAGCATAAAAGGATACTATTAGGCTAGATAGCAATGCGATTACGAATATTATATTTAGTAGCTGTCTATTTCGATATGCAACCTTTAATACCTCAATCATTCCCTCCTACCATATAAGGGTCATATGCTCGTCACATTAATCCAAAGCTGTGTCCATCTCTTATGATACTGAAAATCTCCTATCGACTGATTATATATCCACAGCTCAACTATAAGCCTAAGATTAACTGCAGGTTCATTCATAGGTATCGATACAGGAAAGATCCAAGTATCATTATGCATAAGTATCTTTTCAAATGTATATATAGGTGGGACTGGAGCGGGGTCTATTGCAGTCTCGACATCACCTATTTTCACAAGAACTTTATAATACATGGGTCTACCCATATGGTTACCTACATATACGTAAAAGAAGGCTTCGTCGCCCACCACTAAATCTGTGGGATAATCCCCTATCTTCATATTTTCGCCGAGGAGCCCTAACTCACTAAATGGTTCTACAACCCTACCTGCTAATAATATTTGTGAAGCTGCGAAGACGGCTATGACTACTGTTATGGCGAGCACAACGGCCCATACTTCCTCATCTATTATCATAGAATATCTATTCGCACGAGATCTTCGTATATGAACCCTGTTTCTCTTCCTAGTTGACCGCCATGCCCTGAAGTATATTCTCGGCAAATATAGATATGCTAAAACTACTAAAATAGCTGATATAGCCAGACCAAGGGCAATAGTGACATTACCCCAAAAAACTCTCCTTTCACCCTCTCTCTTTATATCCGGTATATCCTGCAATACTTGGTTAAGGATACTTCGTGCCTCATCAATGTAAACCTGGTTATTTGTAGAACTAGCATTTTCAATGAGATTTATTGCTTTGTTAAGCTGGTCTATAATGTTAGAGACATCTCCACCCGCATCATAAGCTTCACTAACTTGAATGTAGGCGTCGATGACTAATTCCCTTAAATCATATATATCTTCCTCCTGAGCCGAGGCAATGGGCATCAATACTATAAGTATGAATATTAATATTATGGCTAGAGGCCTCTTCAATGTTTAATAATGCACCTCCAAAAACAACTATGGACCGAATACAATAAAACTCTTTTAGTATGAATAACTTGGGTTAAATTAGATTAATCAATACAGGAAACATTTATCTTTACAACAATAATAGACCTATATGCTATTTACTAAAATCCTTAATATATTATAGGAAAGGCTAAGATAACTATACAAATTATGTTATGATTTAAAAAGCATTCAATGTTTATTATTTTAAAGTAAGGTGTTCCGATATGACATCGAGAATCCCAGGTTTTTATAAGCTGAGTATAGATGAGAGACTTTCCAAGGTAAAGGAATTCGCTGGCTTGACGGATGAGGAAGTTACTTTACTTAGGGAAATGGGTAATTTGGATGATAAAACCGCTGATTTATTGATAGAAAACGTTGTTGGCTCTATGGCCTATCCTTTCGCTGTAGCTACTAACTTCATGATCAATGGAAAAGAGTATTTAGTGCCTATGGTAATAGAAGAATCAAGTGTTGTCGCAGCAGCTAGTAATGCCGCTAGGGTTATGAGGAGAGATGGCGGTATTAAAAGCATAGTTTCAGAGCCGATAATGATTGGACAGATACAGCTAGTCAATGTTGATAGCCCTTATCAGGCTAAAATGATTATCCTTGAACATAAAGATGAAATACTCTCATTAGCTAATGAACAGGATCCAATTCTAGTGAAGTTAGGTGGAGGAGCCAAAGACATTGAAGTTAGGCTATTGGACTCCAGAATTGGGCCTATGATAGTAACACACTTATTGGTAGATGTTAGGGATGCGATGGGCGCAAATGCTGTCAATTCAATGTGTGAAAAGGTAGCACCATATATTGAAGAATTGACTGGTGGAAGGGTCTACCTCCGAATAATATCTAATTTAGCTGATAGAAGAATAGTTAGATCCTCCGTAAAAGTATACAAGGAGGATATTGGTGGTGAAGAAGTGGTAGATGGTATTATAGCTGCATATGCCTTCGCTGAGTCAGATCCCTATAGGGCATCCACACATAATAAGGGAATAATGAATGGAGTAATAGCTGTAGCTCTTGCAACAGGGCAGGATCATAGAGCTTTAGAAGCTGGGGCTCATACATATGCCGCTAGATTTGGCTGGTACTCACCTTTATCAGTATGGGAGAAGGATGAGGATGGTAACCTCGTAGGCTACCTAGAGATGCCGATGGCTGTAGGTATAATTGGTGGATGTACAAGAGTTCATCCTATTGCGAGGATAGGTCTAAAAATCCTCGGCGTAAAGACAGCTAAAGAACTCGCGGAGATAATGGGTGCGGTAGGGTTAGCTCAGAACTTCGCCGCATTGAGGGCATTAGCTACCGTTGGAATACAAAAGGGACATATGAAGCTTCACGCTCGAAATATTGCCGCTATGGCGGGAGCAAAAGGCGAGTTGATAGATAAAGTGGCTGAAGAGATGATCAGAGAGGGTAAAATAACTTTTGATAGAGCAAAAGAAATATTAGAGAAACTTGGGTCTTAACCAGCAGTGGTCCCTAATTTTCTATGTAACTCATGTAGACGCTCAATATACTTATCGGCTTCGAATATCCAACTACCTTTCTGGAAGTTCTTATAAGGAATAGTTTGCCTTTCACTTTTCTCTAGTGGATACACAATTCTATAATTGTAGCTCTTAATTATTCCCAAGGCAACCATTCTATTTAATGTTCTTAGCATATTGAAGAACTCCTTTAACGGTAGATATGCAGCCACCAAAAGCTTATTTGTATCCAAGATTTTGCCCAAAACTTCTGTAAACGGCTTATTCCTAAATACATTAGCCGTCTTTGCTAGATATTGATGGTTAGGGAACTCTATTATGAACCGTGGAAATACAGAGGTTTCAAGGTCAAACTTTTTGAATACTATCTGATAATCCTCTATAAGAAATCTCCCCTCAATATGTTTCTTAAAGTGATAATGTACATTTTGTATAGAGGTACCAAGCATTTTAGCCAAATCCGACAAAGATATAGTTGCGTCCTTCTCCAATTCTTTCAATATAAATATATCGATCTCATCCGCGAGAATAGGGAAATCGTCCGGATCCCTCAATGTTACAGGCAACTCTATAGAAGCTTGATCTACCTCATTAATTAACTCATTCCATCTAAAGTCCCATCCCTCCCTTTTCAGATTGTACCATGTAGTTGTTGTATTAACTCTATGAAAACAAGTAGACCATAATAATTCATAGCTGTCTAAAATACCTAGAGAAACCATTTCATCCAAGAATTCTTTGAGATGATTTTGATATTGAGGCGGAATTGTATATAAGGTATAGATCCCCTCTCTAAAACAATGTAGCCTTTCAATATACGCCCAATAAGGCACTATCTCCATGAAATCTTCAATATCATCGAAATATATAGGATTAAATCCGGCAAATACTACAGCTTTTTTCAGGCCAATATTAGTATGATAGATATTTGTATGTAGTTTCAAAATATCTTTTTGTTTCATCATGTTTATTCTATGTCTTATGGTTGACTCCGGCATATTTAGTATCCTTGAGATCTTATAGATATTTCTAGGTCCTTCTTTACCCAGCATTTCAACTATTCGTACATCAAGATGGTCATACCCATATCTTCTAAATGTTTGAGTTTTCATAATCGCTCAATATAAAATAAACTATTCTTATAAATAAGGTTTTTATATACATTTTTATATTGTGGTTCTTGTATCAAGCTGGATGCCAGGGATCGTCGAATTTGTCTCCACCTTCGTCTCCTAATGTTGTCACAAATGTTGTTAGTATGGCGCGTACATTGTCGAAATCAGGTATGTCCATTATTGATACGCTGTTAATAACGTTAACTGCGGTGGGCACTATTAGTAAGGCCAATACCAATATGATCATAACCATTTCTTTATTCATACTATTCACCAAGATAAATATATTAATTTGCGTATTATAAAAGTATATTTATTGCGAATTTTAAAATTAATAATAGCCTTGCTATGATGTTTATAGGAATTCGGAGACAATATCTGGTAATATTAAAAAATAATCCAATATAAGCGCAGATGATGGTCATATATCTTTTAAAATTCGTAAATAGCAAATTAGACTAATGGCACCTTCTATCTTCTTAGTAAGGATAGGCTTTTTACCGTGATTAGTATATAGAGAATTTATTATTCTTTATATTATACCTCTTAGATAATTGTATGGGAGAAATAATGTCTTGGTTTGATGATTGGTGGAGACGTAGAGGAAAGCGAAAGCGAGATATAGATGATTTCGATAAGCTATTTGATGAGATATTCAGAGAGTTCGAAAAGATGTTTGGCGACGTTGGTCATCCAATAGTTAGGGGCTTCTCCATAACTATAGGTCCAGATGGAAAACCCATTTTTAGGGAGTTTGGCTCTAAGCCTACGTTTAAAGAGGAGGAAAGAGAAGTAGAAATAGATATAGTTGAGGGCAAAGGATTCTATGATGTTATTGCTGATATGCCGGGATTAAGATTGGAGGATATAGCTATAGAATTCAGGGATGGTAAGTTATTGATCAAGGGAATGGGTGTAAGGAAGTACTATAAGGTTTTCGATTTGCCTGAGGATGCATCTAATGAGATAATAAGTAAGAAGTATCATAATGGCGTCTTAACTATAAGAATAAAGAAGAAAGGAGTTCTGAAAAGGCTGTTTTAGCCAAATAATCTATTTATACTTTGAGTATCTATCGATCCACTTTAAGGTAGCCTCTATTATATTTTATTCTACTCTTTCATAAGACGTATTTGCAACGTAATAAGTAGAATGTAGTGAATAGAGTAATCTTTGAAAGCATTTCAGGCCTTATACATAGTTTAAACTAAGATATTATCTAAATGAATGCGATTCAGTCATGTTGGTGAGAATAATTTGCCACGCATAGTAATACATCATGAAAAAAGACCATATGAAATAGAGATTGATGGTAAGAAGCTATATATATGCATGTGCGGGTTAACAAAAACTAAGCCTTTATGCGACGATTCATGTGTACTAACCGGTGATGAAGAAGAATCTAAATTATATCTATATACTGATGACGGGCGAATAGAGGTAGAGATAAAGCGAATTTATTAATATTTATTTCAATTGTTTAATTCTTGATGATTACAGAGCTGATTGATCAACTGATACCATTAGTACAAAGCATGGGGTGGTTGGGGGTATTCCTAGGAGTATTACTGGAATCGATAATTATCCCTATACCTTCTCCCCTCGTTCCCATGGGAGCCGGGTTTATACTTATATCAAGAGAACTATCGATCGAGACCGCATTATCCCAAATATTTATCGTAATTGCGCTCATAGGCTCGATTGCCGCCACAATTGGTTCATACATCGCATACTATATAGGATATTTCGGTGGACAGCCTTTTATAGAGAGATATGGCAGATATCTCGGGCTCTCTTGGAAAGAGATAACTAGCTTTAGAGACGAGAAACTAGGTAAATGGAATGTTAATGTGTTAATAGCGACTGGTAGGGCTGTACCTATCATCCCACTCTCAGTAGTATCTGTATTGGCGGGGTTAATTAAAGTCGATCTAAAGAATTTCACTATATCCACATTTATAGGATGTATACCCAGATACTTCGTTCTTGGTGTGTTGGGCTGGATGGTGGGAGCGGCTTATGATAGATTAACAATTATTCTAGAATCCGCTGAGAACGCATTAATAATAATTATCTTATCACTTTTGGCTATATATGTGGTATATAATATAATTAAAAGAAAGACTACTCCTCATCGATCCTAAAAAATGCATGTCTTATAGCTGTTAGACCCTTAATATTCCCCAACTCACCTATGAATCTCTTTATTCTCCTTACATCACCTTTTATTAATATAGCTTCTAAACAGTTTCTTTCATCTAAATGTACATGCATATTCGAAATAATTATGTCTCTGTAATTATGTTGCAGGTGAGTTAAGTTATGTTCTATATCCTTTACGTGATGATCATACAGTAAAGTAACTATGCCCCCCAGATACCCTTCTTCCATCAATACGCTTTTCTCTGCTATATAGGACTCTATAGCATCACTAATGACTTTCGACTTATTCTGTATCCCTATGCTTTTCATAAGACTAGTTAATTTAACATAGGTATCTTCCTTTATAGCTATTCCTGTCTTGACCACACCCACTATTCTATACACCCCTAAAAATCTATAGTCTAAATCAATACTTGGCTAGCAAAACTTTGTGACCCATGAAATCAATTTTATCGACTCGATAGCCCTCTAATTCTATCCGTTCTCCTGCCAGGGTTACAGCGGTTATCTTATTCTCCCCGAAGTAAATGTATACGATGTCTTCCGCTACCATCTCTTCCTTCCCATTCTCCTTAACATATATCTTGCTTTCACACATAAGAGACACCTAAAGAATAATCGTATCAATTCCCCATAAACTTTTCAATTAAGGCAAGAGTATCTGAGTATAAAGGGCTATCTTTTTTGAGTTTATCTAACCCCCAACCTTTATACTCTATCTTAGGGAGATTTTCATCATATCTTATAAGATATATAGGAACCTCATCGATAATCTCTCTACCCAATTTCATAGCGAGGGACTCATCAACCACTTTATTTATAACCAGTATTATTTTTTCAATTTCTAGTTCCCTACCCATTCTAATCATCTCTTTCGAGATCAATAAAGATTTATAGGTAGGCTCCGATATAGTGAGCATTACATCGAAGTGCTCCGCTAGCCCTCTGCCGAATACTTCGGCCCCAGCCTCTGAATCCACAATTACAATATCTTTTTTGGATACAAGGGTATATCGTAGGAATCTTTTGGCTAATGCAACAGCTGGACATAAACAGCCTTGTTTACTCGTGTCTATACTACCCATCACGATTAAATGAAGGTTATTCTTAACTGTTATTCCGTATTTATCCGCTAAATCATCTACGCGTGGATTCAACTTGAATATATTGCCCCATCCACTGCCTGGTTTAGACCCTGTACGTTCAAATATCAAGGATTCATCCCTAACCAGAGGTGTAATATTGACATATCTATCCTTAGGTATCCCTAAGCTTATTGCGAGGTTCGGAGTTGAGTCTGTATCTATAGCTATAACATTATAACCTCTCTCGGATAGTATAAGAGAGGTCAATGCAGATATCGTGGTCTTTCCTGTTCCTCCCTTACCAGCGACAATTATCTTGATAACCAGTCACCCCATAATATATGGATATATAATGAGTAATAAAATCAGGTTTAACTATACCCCAATCTTCCTAATGGCAAGGTGAAATGTATATTTTATTCTTAAGTTAATATAAGGATTAAATAAAAAGTAAACAATTATTCTTTGTGATATCTCTAGCATTGAGGTGAATTAGATTGCTTTTTCCTGAGGTGAAAAATTATTATGGAAAGCTACCGCTATATATAGAAGGAAAATTTATAGAATCAGAAAGCGAAGAGATAATACCTACTATGAACCCGGCTAAGGATGAGGCTATTGCACATGTGCCCTTCGCTACTAAGGATGAAGTCGATATGGCTGTCGATGCAGCCGTTAGAGCATTCGAAAAATGGAAAGAGGTACCCATCCCCACCCGCATTCAGTATATATATCGGATGAAGTATGTTATTGAAGAACATATGGAGGAGATCTCGAGAGTCATTACACAGAATCACGGTAAGACTATCGATGAATCGAGGGGAGAAATGAGGAGACTGATTGAGAATATTGAAACCGCTGCATCCATAATATATACATTGTATAAAGGTGAACACTTAGACAATATAGCCGTTGATATAGATGAAACTTTAGTGAGAGAGCCGCTTGGGGCATTCGCTATAGTAGGGCCCTTCAACTTCCCAGTTATGGCTCCATTTTGGTATATACCATATGCTTTAGCTCTTGGCGCCACCGTTGTAGTTAAACCCAGCGAAGTGACGCCTGTCTCTATGTATTGGCTAACTAAGGTAATGGAGAAGGTGAGGCTTCCCCCGGGAGTATTTAATATAGTACATGGTAGTAGGAAGGTTGTAGAGAGGCTAATTGAGCACCCAGATATCAGGGGAATCGCATTTGTAGGCTCAACACCCACGGCTAAAGCGATATATAAGAAAGCGGGTGAAGAAGGTAAGAGGGTGTTACTTCAAGCAGGCGCCAAAAATTTCATAATAGTCATGCCCGATGCAAACTTTGACAGGACTATACCGAATTTAATAACATCTTTCTACGGTAATGCAGGGCAAAGATGTTTAGCTGGAGCGGTACTTATTCCAGTCGGTGAAGCTTTTGATAAAGTTGTACCTATCTTTGTGGATTCTGCCAGAAAGCTAAAGATAGGGTATGGATTAGATGATGAGACGGAACTCGGGCCTGTAGTGACTAAAAAAGCCAAGGAAAGAATAATAGGCTATATTGAAAAGGGTATAGAAGAAGGCGCGACCCTAATGCTGGATGGCCGAAATATTAGTGTACCCGAGTATCCAAAGGGATACTTCGTTGGACCAACAGTATTCTCTGATGTGACGCCTGATATGACGATAGCTAAAGACGAGATTTTCGGTCCAGTAGCATCCATCATTCATACAGACACTTTAGAGGAAGCTATAGAATTAGCGAATAAGAGCAATTATGGAAATGCAGCAAGTATATTTACCTCAAGCGGTAGAGCTGCCAGGAAATTTAGGAGAGAAATCCAAGTAGGTAATGTAGGGATAAATATAGGTATAGCTGCTCCCATGGCCTTCTTCCCCTTCGGAGGGATGAAGGAGTCTTTCTACGGAATAGTACATGGACAAATCGACTGCATAGATTTCTTCACCGACAAGAAAATAGTTATCACCAGATGGTGGTAAACTTGTCCATAGAAAAATATACATTTAGCTCGATATTGAATAGGCTCATAATGCTTGAGGAGCTCATATCTAGATTTTATGAAGATTCAGCTAAATCAATAGGGAGAGAATTGTCTGAAGAACTAGAGAGATTTTCACGTGAAAGCAAGGATAGAATTAATGAGCTAACTAGGGTTATGCAGATGTCTGTAATAGAGATGACGCTTGAATATCTAGAGGGAATTCCTTTTAAAGAGACTTATAAGAGGATTAAAGATACCATTAACGACGACTCTATGAATACTATGAGTAAGGCTCTATCTATAGAGAAGTCATTATCGAATCTCTATGAAGTAATAGCTGAGAAAATAGATTTCATGTCCATGGATGCGGGTGACCTCTTACGACGATATGCGTTAGAGAGCAAAGATCGTGTAGATAAGCTTATCGAGAAACATAAATGAGTAATATAGTCTATGTGTTTCTTCATATTTTTTAAATTTAATATCTATTATCGGGAGGAAGGTTGAGGAGATTCTGGTCTGGAAATATAGGTATCGCGGAAGGGGCTTTAAGATCCGGATGCAAATTTTATGCTGGGTACCCGATAACCCCTAGCAGTGACTTGATGGAATATATGGCTCAGCAGCTACCCGAGCATGGAGGAGTATTTATACAGTCCGAAGATGAAATAGCCGCCATAAATATGATTATAGGAGCAAGCATTGCTGGGTATAAATCAATGACAGCTACCAGCGGCCCAGGGTTTAGCCTCATGCAGGAGGGTATAGGGTATGCTGTTATGGTAGAAGTTCCTATTGTGATCGTTGATGTCATGAGGCTAGGACCTGCAACTGGACAGGCTACTAAGGCTGGTCAAGGCGATATTTTACAGGCTAGATGGGGTAGGCATGGCGATCAATATGTAGTAGTATATGCCCCATCGAGTGTCCAAGAATGCTTCGAATTAACCCTGGAGGCATTCAATACCTCTGAGAAGCTTAGAACACCTGTAATTATATTGGTTGATGAGCTTATAGCTCATTTGTGGGAGACTGTCGAACTAAAGGAAAAGTATCATTATATAGATAGAAAATGGAGTGAAGAGCCCTCCGATGCTTTTTTTGGAGCTATGGATGGTGAAGTTCCGCCTATGCCCATAATTGGAAGAGGCCTTAATGTATTATACACAGGGTCGACACACGATAAATATGGATATCGTAAGACACAAGACCCTATAATTCACAGGGAATTAGTGTCAAGGTTTAGGTCTAAGGTGATGAATAAACTTAATGAGCTATTTATTTATGAGATGGATAGTGAACCAAATATGAAGCTAGGATTTGTTGGCTTCGGTTCTGTAGCGAGAAGTATAGCGGAAGCCGTAGATATATTAAGGAGTAGAGGAATCCCTTCTGGATATCTTAAGTTAAATACATTATGGCCAATGAACTATAATATCCTAATCGAGTTTGTATCTCAGTGTAACTTGACTATAGTCCCTGAGTTAAACCTTGGTCAATTAATTTACGATGTACAAATAGCTCGCTATGAAGAAGTAATTGGTTATAATAAGGTTGGGGGCGGTGAAGCCATATCTCCTGAGGAGCTTGTTCGCTTCTCTATGGAGGTGTTAAGTCAAAATTGAGGCACCCATTACTTAAATATTTAAGGAAAGAAGCTTTGCCAACGATTTTCTGCCCGGGATGTGGCAATGGAATAGTAGCCAAAGCATTTTTTCATGCCCTAGATGAACTGGGAATCGATAGTCTAAGGGATTTTGTATTTGTAAGCGGTATAGGATGCGCTGCATGGATACCCAGCCCATATATAAAAGCTGATTCTATCCATGTTTTGCATGGCAGAGCCTTACCCGTGGCGACAGGAATCAAACTTGTTAGGCCAGAGTTGAATGTAGTTGTAATAGGAGGCGATGGCGATATCGCTGGGATAGGGGGTAATCACCTTGTTCATGCTGCCCGTAGAAATATGGATATCTTGGTTATAATGGTAAATAATATGGTCTATGGGATGACCGGTGGTCAGGTATCTCCTACTACACCGATATCCATGGTTACTCCCACCACGCCTAAGGGAAATATTGAGCCTCCTCTGGATACATGTGAAATCATAAAGGGATGTGGGGCTAATTATGTAGCAAGATGGAGCGTAGGACATTACATGCAACTAAAGAATTCATTCAAAGAGGCGATAACTATAGATGGATTTCGTTTTATTGAGGTTATAGCTCAATGTACAGCACGTGTTTCTAGCCGACAAGGACTCACTGCCGGCGAACATATAAAGCAGATTCTAAAGAGATCTATACCATTAGAAAAAGTAGATGATACCCTTACCGCTTTATTTAGGGGAAAAATAGTAGTTGGGAAATATGCCGATAGAAGAAATCCAGGTTATCTAGATAGAATGGAGGCTGGAAGAGAATGAAAAAAATTAGAATCGCTGGAATGGGCGGGCAAGGGATAAGATATTCGGCGCATATATTTGGAGAAGCCGTTACGCAACTGGGGTTATACGCTGCAGTCCATCATTCCTATGGAGCTGAGGTTAGGGGAGGAAGAATATATTCCGACATAACATATGATGAAACACCAATTACCTCTCCATATTCAGAAAAATTGGATATTGCATTGATACTTCATAAACTAGGTATATCGTCAATAAGGGACCATATAGAAACATTAGAATTAATTATTGTAGATGAAGAACTATTAGGTGAGCTATATCCCCATAAAAATATTGTGAGTGTACCTCTTCATAAGACTGCCTATTCCAGAGACTTACCTCTTAACATGGTAGCTCTTGGATATTTAGCTAATAAATGTGGAATCAGGCTCGAAGCTCTACTCAGTGCCATAAGAGATTATAAGAGAAATAGAGAAATTAATATTAGAGCAGTAAAGGAAGGTTATAAACTATAATATAACTATTTATCCTCTAATCTAATAGCGAACTCTGGACAATATCTTTCACAATTATAACATAAAATGCACTTCGATTCATCTTTAACCTCAACAATATTGTAACCCTTCGAATTTACAGAGTCGCTTAGGTACAATATATTAACTGGACAAAATTCAATGCATATCTTACATGCCTTACAATATTCTTTCTCTATGAAGATTTTTGGCATCCTAATCCAATGAAGTAAAAAGGTTGATGAACTAAAAAAATTATATATTTATCTAGCCACATGAATTGATTATATAGTGATTAATTATATGATTTATAGTATAGATATGCCATATTTATGAATAAATATTTATATATAGTCGGGACTTCATATATTTTGCGGGTTTAAGCTTGTCGAGTGGCGTCATAGAATATCCTTATTGGGATAAGACCTTCATTATTCTCAACGACCCCATCATTGAGAAGCTATCTAACCCATATATCTACGGAGAAGAGCAACAGAGAATATTATCTGAGACTGCCAAGGTCTTAATTAAGGATTTATTGGGTAGACTTGATGATCTCAGAAAATCTCATTGTCTAATTATTAGAATCTTGGAGGGAGGAAGATATTACTATATCTATGAAGAACTGAAGAAACATGTGAAGAATATTAAACTTGGAGAAATCGATATTAAATCTAGGTTTGAATATAATCCGAATGATATATCAACAAAGATTGTAGAGGATTTAAAGCTATATGACGGAGAAGATAAATTTGACTATGTAATCGTAATAGATACGATAGCGTCAGGTAGCACTATGACTACTTTTCTGAATAGGTTTATCGATATTTTCAACGATGACTACATCATGATTATAGGGGGAATAGTAACTTTAAAGGGGATGGAAAGAATTAAAAATAGACTTTCGGAGAAGAACATTGATTTCATGTTCTATGCATACGGCGGACTCCTAGGCTTAGGAAGCAATATGACCGATATGACTCTCGGAGACAAACCTAGTTATATACCTGAAGAATTATGGAATAAAGCTACAAATAATCTAGGCTGGGAAATAGCGAGTAAACTATGTGTAATAGGCGACTTTACCTATAGCAATAAATATATTGATAAGTACTTAGCCGAGAGGCTTATTCAAATTTGGGAAATTGGGAAAAACTCTAATGATGAAGATACGAAGCTGACGGCTAGAAAATTGCTATTAGAAGGTTTAGATAGAGCACTAACCGTCTCTTCTCTAATTGAATTGGAAAAGAACTTGGCCGAAGAATATAGAAGAAGACTTGCTCTAGAGGGCAGGGACATTAATATTACAAACCTAGATGTAGGTATATTACTCTCCATGGAGGATATTAAGATATAATTGTGTATTTATAGGTTACTTCATAGCCAATAAAGAAATTTTCAATTTCCATTAGCCGCCTATATGTAAGGCATTATACTATATAATTATCTTTATTTGCTTGATGCATACGATTTTTATAGTTAATAATCAATTTCTATTTATTTGGGATTAAATTGAAAATACCTAAGTTCATTCTAAAAAAGCTCTATGTAAAGGGTAGTCTAACGTCATCAGAAGACGGCTTTGAGGTTAAGATGAAGAATGTTCTTGCTGACGCAACAATTATATCGCCAATAGAAATAAAGGTTGATAATAATGATGTACCTTTAGAAAATATACATTTGGTCTCTCCAGATGGTGAGGTCAGTAGTGCAGAGGTAACGAGTGATAATCCATTACCATTTAAGGTAAAAACAGAGGTCCTCATAAAAGTCTCGGGGGTAAAATTAGAGCCGGGTACTCATAAGGTAGAATTTAAAACTAAAACAAAGGAATATGGAGATATCCAATTTGATATTAAAGACAAGGTATAGCGGGCTTCCCCTTTCTAATTTATTTATTTAGTGGAAAAATTTATCCAAAGTAGTTTTTTAATTCGCTAGCTAACGATTCTGGTTCCTCTATAGCTTCCCCATCCCATAGTAAATAAGGGAGGCACCAAGAATCAGTAAAGCTTAGGCGAGATATGCCCGGTCGAGCTATAACGCGGATATTAATGTGATAATAATCTAATTTTGATCGTAGCGGTCCAGGTATAATAGCTGCATTAAAGCTTGATACACCCATATTTTCATAGAAAAGTAATATCTTACTCATGCCATCAGCTATGGCTAATATATGCTTATCATCCAATTCAAATATACCTAGGGGTTCATATGCTATCCCATGTACCTCCATAATCCCACGTGTTGGAGCGTAGGGTACGATCCACACTATACCGTCCTTTTCATTGAGATACCGCTCATTCAATTCTCTCTCTGTATTAATTAAATCCCTCCAATAGGATGATCCATTTCTCCATGTATATTCAAAGCTCGATTCAATGAGTAACTTTTGTAATGTCACTGGTCTATCCCTACCCAATACTTGCATATGGGGATGGATAATAGTGGATCCCGCTGGCGGCAAATAATTGAAGATTAGTAATCCAAAATCAATATGTTCATATATCTCTGACCATCTCTTCAGAATCTTGATTCCTAGTTTTAGCCCATTGAATAATAAATTAACATCGAATTTGGATAATGGGAGATAATGACTCCTAGATAGCACAACAACGGCGCTTCTATCCGCATGACCTATTAAATTGGGAAAAGCGACGGCTTCACCTTCAGTCAATCTTCCCTCTTCGAACTCCTCTTCAAGGAACTTTGGAGTTCGGGTAAGAGCATTATCGGGGCAAAATGGACATTTTTTGCTAGACTCTACCACCAGTGACCTGAGTTGCTCATAATCACTTTTAACAAATCTAAGCCAGTAATCGCGTAATTTAGGTATAACCGTTGTGTTTCTACCTGTTAGAGGATCAGATCGGAATTCTATTTCCCACTCATCTCTTTTGAACCCGGTCATGGGGTTGAGGATCGCTACTTTCCTAATTGTCTTTGAAAATTCAATCGTCAATATTATCACCTAATAATAATTAATAGTTGCTATGGATAAATAGAGAGTGTGACTTATTATTCTACTGTCGAGTGATAATAACTGAGTAATCTCTCAGGCAAAGTTAATCCTGTATCACTAAGCCTTCCGATCAATTTTATAGGTAAGGGACTCAGAATATAGGAGGCATACATATAGAAATCTCTAGGCCCATTGGAGTCCTCGATCTCTATAGGGAGGTAGCTATTGCTATTTTGAGCCAATCTCGAGCGGCTATTGCCTACTATTGAATATACATAACATTTTTCCCCACGCATTACCCGTGCCCACCTAATAACAGCGGGAGTCTCACCTGAATATGAGATGAAAATACCGATATCTCCCGGTCTAGGTCGAGGGGTATTGGCTCCCCTAGCCTGGTAGACATGATCGCCTATCGCATACTTAACATGAAACAACCGTATAACTGTCATTTCTGCAACTTCATCAGCGCTACCGCGCCCGCCTACATATATATTGGTTCTTCCCGCCATTTGATCAACCAATTCTTCATATAAAGTGGATTCGACATGGATATCGATTAGTTTATCGATATTATCAAAATATTCAACATATAGCTTAGTTAGATCTTTCTTACGGTTTAGATACATCGCTTTAATAATACCTTGAAGCAAAAGAAGGCTGCCTAATTCAAAGGTATCTCCCATTATACCAGTCGTCATATAATCAGTAGGCTCAACCCCCCTAGGCCGTCCCTTCAAATATATCCTAAAACCATAATCTTTAGTTAATTCTCCTATGGGTGAACGTGGACTGCTAGTTATCCCGACTATCATAAATTTATCCGTATTTTTTTCATCAATATACCGAGCGAGGTCCTCAGCAACATTTAATGGTTCCTCCGACTTCCCACTTCCAGAATTAATAATCAAAAGAATCTTATTAAAACGCGATTCCAGCTTCGATGCTGCATCATACATATTGTTACCAGGAAAACCCGGGTCCTCAGGTGTTAGAATAAGCTTACTATAATCAAATTTTGCTAATTGGCTAAATGGGATTTTGATACTTGAATATGACCTACCTGAGCCGTATGGGATTATACAATCAGCATTCCTTATCGATTCATAGAGTTTCTCAAGGAGTGAAGTATTTACATCTAATACATTGTCACGGATCCTCTCAATATACTTGAATAGCATCAACTACCCCCGTTCAATTAAACTTTATCGGTGAGATAAAATATTTTTTATTGACACCATTATGGAAAATACCATATGTAGGTATTATATAGTAAAATCTTTTTAGTATAGAGAATTTAGATGGATTTTATTGGGTCCCATGGACATCGCAAATATTACCACAGTAACAATAGGGATAATATGGATATTGATATCGATATTCCTAGATTTATATACGCTTAGGAAATTTGAGGGAGTTCCCCATATTAAGGACTATGAAAGTGATGATGGGGTCCCTAATATATCGATAATTATTCCCTCCCGGAATATGGGTAATTATCTGGGGGAGACGCTTAGAGGTGTATTCAGTCAGTCATATAAAGGTCGTTATGAGGTCATTCTAGTGGATGATGATTCGGATGATGATACACAGGATATCATTAAAGAATATATAGAAAGACCGAATTTCAGGTATATTCATATAGATAATAAGCCAGCTGATTGGTTAGGAAAACAATATGCGTGTTATAGGGGATTCATCAATAGTGTAGGGGAATATATAGTTTTTCTAGATGCAGATACTCTGATTTCATCATATGCACTCTCCAAAATTGTCGATTCTATGCTAAAGGACGATATAGATGTCATGTCACCCGCTCCCACCATAATCTCGAAAAGTATAAGTGGAAAGACTGTTCAGATTATACTTAGCGGGATAACTAGAGCAGTATATCGATTTGATAAGATAAATAGGGATGAGAGTGATACATGGTTATTTGGAAGTCTGATAGTATGGAAAAGAAAAGCTTATATCGAGACAGGTACTCATAAAGCGGTTAAAAATAAGCTTCTTGACGACGTGGAATTAGCTAGAAGGGCGCGTAGAATCGGGTTAAAAGTTAGAATGTATAGAGGACATAAGTGGATATACTCATTCTGGTATGACAAGATCAATGACATTATATCTAGCTTATCAAGAATTGTTTATTCAAGTGTAGAAAGGAATTTCATTCGAGCTCTGAAAAACCTATTTATTCTAATATTGGCATATTATACACCTATATTCATAGTCCTCTCTGGAATATTAAGAGACAATCCATTAAGTTTGTTTATAGGCATATTATCCTATATATCTGTATCTCTTTATCATATATATGATACCAAAGAGATACTAAATTATAATCCGCTTTATGTATTCCTATACCCTCTAGGCATCTTTTTGCTAATAATAAGTATATTAAATGCATGGGTAAGAAGCTATATGGGTAAAGCAATAAGGTGGAGAGATAGATATATTTTAGGAGGTGATTCATTATACTATGACAGATAACATTATTATGGATAGGATTTTCAGCCCTAAGTCGATTGCAGTTGTCGGGGCATCGTCTAGACCGGGTAAAGTGGGGTATGAACTAATCAAAAATTTAGTATCAAATGGATACCATGGAAAAATATACCCCATAAATCCAAAGGGAGGAGAAGTTCTGGGCCTAAAGATTTATAGGTCTCTGGATGAGATAGAGGGAAAGATTGATTTGGCGCTTCTAGCAATCCGAGCAAGGGATACTATTGGGCTTATAGAAGAATTTGGACGTAGAGGTACCGCGGGAGCTATAGTATATAGCTCCGGTTTCAGTGAAATAGGTGATGTTCAGCTTGAAGAGGAACTACGGTTATCTGCATCAAAATATAATATCAGGGTTATAGGACCAAATTGTGCAGGACTAGTAAATTGGACCTCAAATCTATATGCGAGTTTCGTACCTGAGGTCCCGAAGGGTGATTTAGCTATAATCTCTCAAAGCGGGGCATTTACCGCTGTATTGATAAAATATATCTCTAGAAAAAAGCTAGGGGTAAATCTATTATTAAGCTATGGCAACCGGGTTGATCTTAAAGAATATGAAGTATTACGATATTTTAAGGACGAAGCCGGGATAAAATGCTTTGTTCTATATCTAGAGGGGCTTAGAGAAGGGGAGGGTAGAGAACTATGTAGAGTGATCAACGAAGTTTCGCCCCATAAACCTATTGTAATTTTGAAGGCGGGAAGGGGGGAGGCGGGGATCCGTGCTGTTATGAGTCATACAGGCTCGTTGGCAGGTGATTATAGATTATACTACGATTTATTAAATCAGTCAGGTGGGTTCTTGGTCGACGAATACTATGAGTTGATTGATGTCGCTGAGGCATTATCCTATGCTCCTCTTCCTATGAATGAAAATGTTGTTATCGTGACAAACAGTGGTGGACCTGGGGCTATATTAGCTGACCATTTATCTGATATGGGTATCTCTCTATATCCACTTCCCACGAGAATAAGAAATAAATTAGGTTTTCTACCTGATTATATGGGTAGGGTGAACCCTATAGATCTCACTGCCAATGGAGTAGGGGAAACATATTATAGCGTTATAGAGACGTTATTGAGAGATAGCTGGGTTGGATTAATTATAGCGGTGCATGTCCCACCGAGTTTTATAGATCCGATTGATGTAGCTAAATCTATTAAAGATGTTGTGGAGGACTATAATTATGATAAACCAGTTATACCATTATTTCTAGGCCCTGAAAGGGAAAACTGCTATAGTATATTCAATAATGACCCCAGACTTCCCACCCCTCTATCACATAGATCCACTGCTCTATCTGTTAAGGCACTCATACATAGAAAAAGATTTCTGGAGAAGAAGAGGGATCGATGATGAGGATAGGTAAATTATCGATGGAAGAATTGACTGTGCATGTCTTAAGACATTTTCCCAAGCCTATAAGGCCACCTCTAGACGCAGCTACATTCGATAAGAAGTATATTGTATCGCATGATCCTTCTATAGGGATGCCTATCGAGACTTTAGGGTTCTTCGCGTTTCATTATACGGCATCAGATGTAGCCGCCAAATTCGGCATACCTAGATACATGGTGATAGGGATATATATGCCCATTAACTACACAAATAAGGATATTGAGATAATCGCTGAAGGGATCGGCGGTGAAGCAGGGAAATATGGCGTCGAGATTATCGCGGGGCATACAGGCTTCTATAAAGGATTTAGGTCTCCCTTCGTCTCATCTACATGTATCGGCGAAAAAATAAGGGAGGAGGGAACCTTAGCTGTAGGCGACAAGGTCATACAGATAGGTATAATTGGTTTAGAAGCAGTATGGTTACGGGAATTATTTGGAGAAGGGGAGAGTAAGATAGATTATAGGAAATTAACTCCGCTTGACAACATATTGTCATTACATAATATTAGAGAGATTAAATTGATTCACGATGTCGGTGAAGGAGGTATAGCAACTGCACTTTACGAATTGTGTATAAACAAGGAAATCGGTATAGCAATTGATACTAGCAAGCTTATAGTATATGAAGAACTTATCAACTATGAAAGGGACATATCTTTTATGCCTAGTTACGGCGCATTGATAGCGGTTGCCGATGATAATGTGGATATATCCAAATTGCCTAGACCGGCAGCTGTCATTGGGAAAGTGACAGAAGACGGATCTCTTAAAATTGATGATAGAGTTATTACATCGCTTAAGAGAACAGGTTTTGATGAATTATACGGAGAGTTCGTGTAAGTGTCATGATATGAAAGTAATATATACGGTGGGCCATTCAAATAGACCAATTGAGGTTTTCATATCTTTACTAAAAAAATACAGGATATCTCTATTAATAGATGTTAGAAGATTCCCATCATCCCGTAAATATCCCTGGTTTCAAAAGGAATATTTAAGCTCCCAATTATCGCTTAAGGATATTGAATATGTATGGTTAGGTAATCTACTGGGGGGATATAGAACCGGGGGTTATATAGATTATATGAGTTCAGATGAATATAATATGGGTATAAATAAAATTATCGAGTTAGCTGAAGAGACATATGTGGTTGCCATCATGTGTAGCGAGAAGCTATGGTTTAGATGCCATAGAAGATATATCTCAGATACCCTGAGAGAAAGAGGGTATAGAGTTATGCATATACTTGATGATGAAAAGGTCTATGAACATGGGAGATGACATTGAGGGGACTTATTAATGCTTTTATCATGGCTCGGGAATAGCTAGATCTCTAGCACCCCTATTACTCAGCTTTGCTTCCGGATAATTCCTATCAACTATCTCCATTATGATCTCTGCATACTTTACTTTTTCACGGGCCATATTCCCAAGTAGTTCACTACTAACCCATGGTTTATATAATGCTGATACACTCACCCCTGGTTCAATCTTAAAGTAGCATGGTGAAGTGACTCTAATCATATCTGGAGCTTCATAGAATCTAACGAAACCCCCGAACGAATCAAATAGATATATATGAAGATCCAAGGGAATATCTGTGGCTCTTCTAATTGCTGCTAAAGCAGGCAGGGACAAATCTCCAATTGGATTGAATGTATCGGCACCGAGGTTTTCCAGTACTTTGGCACCGGCGGGATTAGCATGCCCAGCAAATATAGAGACCTTAAACTTCGTATTACTCGGAATATATTTTTTCTTTCTAAGCATATTTAGAACCCAGAGCAATCCTTCATCGGTGACTAAGAACCCTCTGAAACCTATTTCTATGGCCCTAAATATATCTTGAAGAACATAATTTAGTTGATCAGCGCCTCTATGTCTCAATCCGCTGAGGGCACCTTCAGGAGTAGATATCTGTCTCCCTGTATCCCATATCTGTCTAGGTCCAGGTGTCAATATAACCTCCATCTCTGCCTCAGAAGCAAGCTCAGCGAAACTCTTTAACTCATCTTTGGTTAAGAGCGTTGCACCCATAACCACGCTAATTAGTCTGTGTACTGGCACATCTCTTTTCCTAGATTCATCAATGAGTTCCTTCAATACCGAAACTCTCTCTACACCAGATATTTCTATTCTCCATTGAGCGCCATCTGGAAACCTCTTCTTAGAGTCTGGCAATTCGTATAAGTCCCTTCCAGGAATACCTATTTCTTCAAGAAGCTTCTTCACATCAATCATCTCAAAGGCACCAAAAGATATTTCGATATATCGGATATTAAGTAATTTAGAATATTCAATATAAATCATTGGTCAAAATACATATCGAATTTCGATATCGATATAGTATGGAGAGGAAGAATTATTTATGATGGTAAGCGTCAATTTACCGGGCAATACAGGTATGATAGAATTATGGGTAGTATATTGATAATGTATCTCGTTATTAGGCAATGTGCCAGCAACGATTATAGTGATTTCTTCATTAGGAGAAATTAGTATATCAATGTATCCTGCATATTCTATAGTGAAGGTATATGATACATTAGAATACGGGGGTATCTCTATACCTTCATATTGCGCTAGGATAGTTTCTTCCTTTAAGTATATTATATCCTTAAGCTCCTCAATGTGAGTAGAGAGAAATAATGTCAAATTCTTATAATAGTCAAGTTGAAGCTTCAGGAAATTTGAGTAATTCTCTAGAAAATCTAGTTGAGATTCAAGTAGGTCTATCTCTAGCTTCGTTTTATTTAGAACCATATTGATCGTATTGATTTGATTCATAAACTGTAGATTAGATGAATAAAGGTATATTACTGCGAGAGAGAAGATTGATATGATTATTACTACTAAAATTATATTTATGGTTCTTTCTGGATTCAGTTGTCATCACCGCCATTTAATATTTACTAATAGTATTTCTTCAAAAAATAGTTTCTTTCTAGCTATAATTGTGTATCTATAGCCAGCCTTATTAATTTCGTCAAAAATTCTATCCAGGTCATTATGCTCATACATAATCATTAATATCTCTCCATCACTTTTCAGGTGAGATACAGATTCTCTAATAAAGCGAATAATTAGTTCCGTACCACCTATAATAGCTATATCCTCCTCAAATTCATCCTCCTCCTCGATATAAGGTGGATTAAATATGATAACGTCATAAGTGTCTTTAACTTCGCTAAATAAATCAGAGTAAAATGCATTTACTGACAATCCATTAAGTTTAGAGTTATACCTTGTATTTTCAACAGCTCTATAATCTACATCCACGGCATCTACATTCCCCCCGTTATATGAGACATATAACGAAACTATCCCACATCCACAGCCAACCTCCAGTATCCTCTTACCCCTGAAATCCATATTCTTGATATAATCTATAATGAGAAAAGTGTCCTCACTTGGAGAGTATACCCCATTAAACACTATGTATTTGATAGGAAACTTATCCATCCCAATAATTACTACTTATATGAATAATTAAACAAAATATTTTTGGTTCCAAAGGTGTAATAAATAGATGGCCAAAAATTCTGAGATAGAGATCGCGTGGAAAAAAATCGTTGATGAAATAATTAAATGCAGAAAGTGCGATCTGCACTCTATGAGAAGAAACGCTGTACCTGGAGAAGGTAATTTGCGGGCCGAAATAATGTTTATAGGAGAAGCCCCAGGCCTAAAGGAAGATGAGATGGGTAGGCCATTTGTAGGGGCCGCTGGAAACCTTTTGACTAAGCTGATAGAAGAAATAGGTCTAAAAAGAGAAGATGTCTTTATCGCAAATGTACTAAAGTGTAGACCTCCAAATAATAGAGACCCAACTGAACACGAGATGAACATGTGTCTACCCTACTTGGTAAGACAAATAGAGTTGATCAAGCCTCGGATAATCGTTTCACTAGGAAGATATTCCGGGATAATTATCTCTCGCCTTGCGGGCATACCCTTTAAAGGTATTACACGAGAGAGAGGAATCCCAAGAAAAATAAACTTATTCACAAATCAAATAATTTTTCTCCCTACATATCATCCAGCTGCAGCATTATACAAACCGCCGTTACTGAATAGCATAAAACAGGACTTTGAAACCCTTAAGTCACTACTATCTAACAAAGAAAAATTTGATGATACTCTCGATAAATACCTATATTGATTAGCTACCGCGTTCCTCCTCGAGCCTCTTCTTGAATAGCGCCTCCAGATCCATCTCTCTATACTCATAAGCTAGTAGGCCTCTCTTATCCGGATTTTTAATGAAGTATCTAACTGCATAGCTGCATATCGGTTCTATTAGCAGATTATTGTTGGCAGCATATTCAACCGCATAGTCCACCAGTCTCCTTGCTAACCCTTTTCCTCTAAACTCCTCCGGGGTATATGTAGATATCAATTGTAACTTATCATCAATAATTTTATATGTAATATACGCTTTTTTGCCCTTAGGTAGCTTTATATAGAAAACTCTGCCTGTCATATTAACCTCAAATTCTCCGCTCATAATTATCAAATCTATTTAAGAATCAAGTATAGGTAAATTATTATATATACATCTATACATTTTGGTAAATATCATCTCTGATCAAGATATATATTTAGAGAGATAAATCAGACACAGTTGTGATGGAGATAAGTATGTTGCCTATAGATATGTTCACTTCATTATTAAATATAGAGATAGCTCTATTCGATGTAGATATGACGCTTATAGATGTTAGAGAAAGATACTATAAATCCCTAGAAGATATAAGCGTTTCTCCCTCCACTCCCTTCTATAAGTTGCCTCCCTATAAGAAAGGGATGTTCTGGAATGTATTTTTGAGTGAAAAGTATTTACATACGGATAAGCCGATTAAAGAATGTATTGATAAGCTGAAGAAAAGATATGATGAAGGTAAAGGAATAATACTAATTACCGGGAGGCCTGAAAGGCTACGGAAAGCAACCATTAGCCAACTCCAACTATTTGATATACCCTATCATCACTTAATTATGAGGCCTGAGGGAAACAGAGAACCAGATTACGAATTAAAGCCCAAATTGATTGGTGAATTAATATCTCTTGGACTGCAGATTATAGAGTATCATGAAGATGACTGGAGAACCATAAAAGTAATCAATAAGAAATTTCCCTGGATAAGAACATGTCTACATAAATATATGGGGTTTGAGACGAGGTTTAGTCCTCCCGAAGAACCTGATCAAAGGACTTGAGTTCACCTCTACGTTTTATATATATCTTTCCTGTTTTACCCTCTATTTTTCTTTCCAGATACTCAATACTAATTTTATCAATGGGAGGATGTACCAGCCCATTTATAAGAGCATATATTAGATATTTCAATATCTTATCAGCCACATTTGGCTTACTTTCTCTGATCCGCAATAAATACTCGTATGCATCCCTATCCATAAACACCTTTATTTTATCATAAATATCTGGCTTACCTGCTTCTTGCTTTGTTTTCTCTTCTTGCCTCTTGATATATAATTTCAGGTACTCCAGCATCTTTTTACGAAGCAACAGCTCCATCTCTTTATCATTATCACTGGTATTCATGGGTATCACCATACATAATTGCTACCGTCAAATAAATATAACATTTTAGTCTCGTCTCATGAAGAGGGATAAGGCTACCGAGATTATCACAATACCACTAATGACCATTAATAGATATATTCCGAGGGTACCTTGAGTAGGCTCAACCGTATTATCATCTGGATGGCCGTTAGAAGAGTTTGATGGAGGTACTACTTCAAATGCATCGGAGTATGCTTCTCCACCGAAGTAAGAGAACTTAACAATATATTTTCCAGGTGGAACCTGGTTACCCTGATTATCGATTTGACTCCAGATAAACATCATGCTTCTACCTCTCTCCAATTTCGTTATGACTTGGGGAGACACAGGTGCATATACTACTTCCCATGTATCATATTTTAATATCTGATATGGGTTAGGATTAGATAAGGTGATATCGTCACTACCTTTATTAAAAACAGTTATAATTACGTTTTCTCCTTGGACATACCTATCCTTATTCAGCTCAACTATTATGGAGCTAGATTCAGACGCATATACAATTGATATGTTGAATACTATTAATGCGATGCTGACCATTAGCAATAGATGCTCCAACCTCATTTCTATTAAGAGATTATGAAAGATAGATATAAATAACCTGATATTTAATAATATTAAATCCTTTATAGCCATCATACTCTTAAGTTAATCAGTCCTCTAATTATATAAGCTCAACATAAAATTATCATTATTATATCAATCCTTTTATATTCGAGATACCATGTTAGATTAATAATGGGAATATATGATTATGAAGGAAGCCTCATTCTATAATGTATTGGATGATGGAAAGATACTCTGTTATTTATGTGCAAGATATTGTAGGATTCCAGAGGGGTTAATAGGATTTTGTGGAGTTAGACAAAACATCAAGGGTAAATTGTATTCATTAAATTATGGAAGACTCATCGCTATGCATGTGGATCCTATAGAAAAGAAGCCCCTTATGCATTATAAGCCGGGAACTTGGGTTATGTCTATAGCAACCGCGGGTTGTAACTTTGCATGCCAATTCTGCCAGAATTTTGATATCAGTCAAAGACGGAAAGTAAATGAGCCATATACTTCTCCAGAGGAATTAATCGAATTAACGGTAAAAAGGAGAGCTCAAGGGTTAAGCTATACTTATAATGAGCCTACTATTTTTGCAGAGTATGCAATAGACGTTATGAGGCTAGCTCATTCCAAAGGCCTCTTTAACACTTGGGTTACAAATGGATTCATGACTGTTGAGGCACTAGACGATATATCAAAGTATCTGGACGCCGCCACTGTAGATTTTAAGGGAAGCGGTAATAGAGAATTCTATAGGAGACATATGATGGTACCAGAGTCAGAACCAATATTAGACGCACTTCTAGAAATGAATAGGAGAGGAGTGTTCATTGAAATTACCGACCTAATTATTCCTATAGATATAGGTTCAGACCTCAGAGACCTCGAGAGACTGGTTAAATGGATAATTGACAACTTGGGACCCGAGACTCCATTTCATGTTTTGAGGTTTCACCCCGACTATAGAATGCTAAATGTACCACCAACGCCTCTAAAGATGCTAGAAAAACATGCGGAGAAGGCTAAGGAACTAGGATTGGAATATGTATATATAGGTAATGTCTGGGGACATCCCTTGGAGAATACTTATTGCCCACACTGTAACCATACAATAATTAGTCGCTTAGGGTTCCAGATACGGTATATAGATATCGAAGAAGATAGATGCCCAAAATGCGGAGCTAAATTAAATATTGTAATGTAGTATCTATCTATTATCGAGTGATAGTTCTAGATTATCCACGATCTCCATAAACACTTTTGATACCTCACACTCAGGGTCTTTAGTTAATAAATAATATCCTGAATCGCCATATTCAGATAGCCTTGGGTCTATAGGAATTCTACCCAATAATGGAACATCAAATTTGTCAGCTACCATTTTGCCACCCTCCCCAGAGAATATCTTATATAGTTTCTTCTCCCCAGGGCATATGAATCCACTCATATTCTCAACAACCCCTATGATAGGGATCTTAAGTTTTCTAGCGAAATCGAGTGACTTGGCTACAGCTACCGCTGAGACCTCAGTAGGCTGGGTAACCGCTATTACTCCGGTGAGGTCCGGAATAACCTGGACTAGATTGAGTGCCTCGTCACCGGTATTGTGCACTACGATCCCGTTTGCAATAAAATTATGGTGGTCTTCAACCTCCAAGTCATATACTTCTTTCTCCCCTATATAGTTGATATTCTTAACCTTTTCTATACCAAAGTGCTCATCATCACCAAGCCCATTTAATATGACTATATAATCACCTATCTTGATCTGATTTAAGGCTTTCCATTCAAGATAATAACCATTACTATGCTGTCTCACCTTATCATTAATGGATACACATAGAATCGGGTGGTTATAGGTAGCAACGATAGATTTTGTTTCACTTTCAAGCCTATAAACGGGATAGACGCCTTGAGGTATAACATTTAATACCCGACTTCTTCTTAATTCAGCATTAATCATAAGTTTATCTACTTCGATATCTCCATAAAAGCTATATACAAAGTCACCAGGCCTTAAATCAGATATACTTACTTCCTCCCCCGAATCCTTATAAACTAGAGAATCTGATGTAACACAGCCAGGGGGCAGATCAAAAAGTAAATAGTCTATCTCTCCAAACTCTGTCTTATCCAATAGCTCCTCTAAAAAGCTTCTTTTGATTGGACCCCTCCATATAACCGCCGTAGTAGGATCGGGTAAGAAATAGTATATCGATATGACTTTTATTCCCAATGCTCCCTTTGCAGGCACTATCTTCTTATCCTCAGTTAAATTCAACTGGATATTCTCTACCCCCAGCATCTTAGGAATAGTGGGACCATGGAAATCGGAGTCGAACACGGCTACTCTATTACCCCTTAGCGCCAATGCAACGGCTAAGTTTGCAGTAACCGTTGATTTTCCCACGCCTCCTTTACCGCTTATAATAGCTATCTTATATTTGATCGACTTCATCTTCTCTTTTATACGGCGCTCCATCGCTTGACGTTCCATCATCTGTTGTATACCCTGCTTGAACTGCTCTAGCTTCCTTTTATCCTCCTCAGATAAAGACATTAATACTCATCTCCACCCAATATCTCTTCGATTACGAATCTACTCAATAAATCCACTTCCTTACCTATAATCTCTTCATACATATCAATTTTAGATGATAGAGAGGGATGCGTCGATTTGATCTCCCTCAAAATACTTATTTGTGAAAGCGAATAGTCGAGTAATAATGCAAATTGACCTAGAAGCTCTCTATCAACACCATTCTTCTTAAATAATCTGGTTATCCAGCAGTCTAAATGTACAAGGCCATCGGTAAGCTTAATATACTTATCATCTTTCGATATATCTTTTGAGCAAATTATACAATTTTGATTTTCCATATCTCTTACACCATCATAAGACTATAAGAACCCTTGTTTCCTTAAAATATTTATTAGTCTATACGTAGGTATAACTATATCTGAATCCCTTATGAAAATGCTAGTCAATATGCTTCTCCACACCCCATCCTTATCTATCACCTCAAGTGACTTCTTGAGAACACTATACTCGTCCTCTTTATATTCCCTATAGACATTTTTATGAACTATAATATCTATTGGGAGAGGAGGTTGCTGCTTCAAATATGACTTTGGTACCCCTATTAGTATTAAAAGTAGTGGAAATGTGTATTTAGGTAAACGAAATTCTTTAATTATTTTTTCGGCATATTCATATATCTTATCTATTATTGTTACTCCATAACCCATCGCCTCGGTAGCCACCACCAGATTTTCTGCAGCCATCGCGCAGCTTACCACCGCATGTAAGAAAATCTCTAGTTTATCTTCAACTATTTCTAAGTTCTGTGATAGAAGAAAATCAATGGATCTATTCAAATCTATTACTAACAGATATGCTTTCGTGGCATTCAAAATATCTCTATCCATTCCAGATAATGAAATAATGAGATCTTTGTGGTCATCGATATCTATATCGATTATGGAGTAAAGCATTAGCCCTCCATAACTATGTGCCCTAACACATGATTCCAGGATTAATAATATATCGGCTTCACTGATCTTCTCTGGCCTATAGCTATATGCCGTCTTATGCCTCATTAACGTGAAAATGGTCTCCATTCCACCTGTGGTCATATTATTACACCTATCTAGATACCAAAGTTATATTAATAATAATTATGAGATAAATTATGTAGTATTGGGAATTAAGAGATGATTCCGATAAGACTAATAGGACTAATATTGATCATTATAGGCATCCTGATTATTACGATATCAAGCATCTACTATTTAGGCGGTAAATCTTCCGGAATTATACTAATAGGGCCCTTCCCAATCATATGGGGGTTAAATCTGGATAAAAAGTGGCTTAAAGTCCTGATTGCCATACAAATAATTATTATCATAATCATCTTGGTATTTATTATATTATCTCTAGGCATCTTGTGGTGAATATAAATTGGCCATCCCTTTATGTGAAGCATGTCATGATAAAACAGCTAAATATATTTGCCAAAGATGCGGTGCGTTAGTATGCGAATTACACTATAATCCATATTACCTATTGTGTACTAAATGCATAGAAGAAAAGAGAATTATGCCGCATAAAGTGGAGAAAGAAATCCATCCTATCAAAAATATATTCGCATTAGAAATGGCTTGGATAATAGGCATCTTACTCATTTTTGTAGGATTTATATTTTTAATAGGTCTAGGTTTTGAGGGTGGAGCTGGCATAATTATTTTTCCTATACCATTCATAATACCCTTAGACCCTTGGCTCGGCCTCATAATATTAGTTATAATTATATTCTTATTCTTTCTACTGATACTTTATATGATTCGCAGCACTCTTAAAATCTAAAGTCTATTGATTTTAGCTCTTATAGTATATGTGCCTACAGGGGCGGTATCCGATAAATATACGGGAACAACTATAGTCCTCTTCTCGAGGGGACCCACTTGAAATACCCCTGTCTCTAAATTAACATCCAAGCCGTCTCCAGATGGTGCTGTAACCTCCTCTACAGATATACTCGCATTATATCCAAGGTCAGCCACATTCTCTATCTCTATAATTATTTCTGATGATGTTCCTGGCCATAGGGATGGGAGAGTGACTGATATGACCCTAAGAGGTTCGCCCCCGACATAGCTGACCAAATGGAGCTCTGTAATTAATAGGCCGTTGCCAACCTCTCCTCCTCGGTATACCGCGATAACAAGTTCATATACACCTATAGGTGCACTTGATTCTACACTGATAGGAATTGATATAAGTTTCTGGCTCTTAGCCGGTATAACCTCTGTTATGGGATCGAAGGAGATATGTATAGCGTCTTTCTTGGGTGCCAATACACCTGTATTCTTCAGAGAAACTCTATAATCTATTGGCGCATAATTCTCTAGAATAACATATACATTACCAGTTTCCCCAGGCCACAAAAACTGGAATCTAAGTTCTTTAATATATATGGGTTCCCCTACATTTACTATAAGATTGAGGTTAGCAACGAGGTTGCCTTCTGTATATTCTCCTTCAATATAATAGTTAAGTATATATTGTCCCCAGTAAATGGCACCTAAGGCTATTAAAAAAGTTATAGCGAGCCACCCAATCTTCACTAGTACACTTCTCACTCTCCCACCATCAAAGATATGTATAGATTATAGTATTTAATTAGATGTGACTATATATACTTTCAAGCTAGTTATATGCTAAAGTTTGATATCGCCGCTTCTCTCCACCACTTCTTTAATAGCTATATTCCTCTTCAACAGTTCATGTATCCATTTTTCAGGTTTATCCACCAACTCCGGCGGCACAACTCCTTTCCTAGATACATCTCCATCAACAAGTAATCTAAGAGCAGCGGTGGCACCTAAAGCAGTAGTATAAGCAGTAACTCCAGCGCTCCATTTCTCATTATATCTCAGAGGACCTAAATAATATGTATAAGTTGTTTTTACATCATCTTTAAATCCAGCTACGCTTACCTTTAGACAACCCACATAACTAGTGGATTCATAAGGCCTAATTAGCGCGGCAAGTACCTTTACCGGAGATATCTTTATTCCCATAACATCGATCTCATCTCTACTAGTAAGTCCTATGGCTTTCATAAAACTAATTATCTCGATGGCCTTTTCATCCCAAGTATCTTTGTATGTAACGGTGTCAACCCCTTCAATAGTCCATGGTAATGTTGCCAGCTCGCTATGGATAATTGCATATGTATACTGATATCCAATAGGTTCAGGAAAATATGTGAATTCCTTTTCGCTAAGTGGAGGTACCTCTATATATCGTCCACCCCTATATATAACTGCATTCATGGTAGCTTCATCCATAATAGTTAAGACTGAGAAGCCGAAGGATTCTTTGGCCTCTTCCTCCATATTTCTGCCGCCCCATCTAATATGTATCTCTCTTACATCATCTAGCTTCTGGCTACCGAGCCTAGCGAAAATATTAGATGTCCCCGGATCATCTCCTGCACCAATAATCAACGTTAGGCCAGCTCGCTTTAACTCATCGTCCCACTCAAGCTCTTTTTTGGTCATCCAATAAAGACCGCCGAGATCAATCATGTCCCGTTTAGCCTTCAACATCGCCTTAATGGCATGAATATTAAACTCATACCATGTAGCATTCACAATATAGTCTGCTTTACTCATCTGCTCAGCCGTATTATCTATATCTCTAATATCCCCTTTCAAAGGTATAACCCTCGGATCATCAACCTCTCGAACGAAGCGGCGGAGATCTTTATAATTATAGTCGACGGCCAGTATCTCATCTACTTCCCAATTCTCAATTAGATCTTTTATAATAACTTTACCAATAGTACCTACTCCCAGAACCATAATCTTCATATAACCCACCAATTATTCCGATATATAGCTAATTCACATGCAGAGAAATAAAAAAAGAGTTAATAGTGCATAAGCCATTAAGCCTTGATACCCAAAGACTTAAGCTTCTTCTTTGTAGGAACGCCTTTAGCTGTCCAGCCCCTTAACTTATAATATTCCATTAGCATTTTCCAATAGATTTTCTTGGTGACCTTCTTTCCTTTCGGTGGACCATGCTTTAATGATTGCGACATGATTCTATAAGGAGGAAAGTCATCATCACGTGAAAAGCCCTCTCTAATATTGTATAACCTAGTCATATTCCAGATACGCTCACCTATTTCCCTTAGCTCATTTGTAGATACCTCTCTACCCGTTACCAAAGTATAGAATTTCGCCATCGTCTCATAACCTACCGCATAGAAGTCACATATAACCATGCTCCATTTCACACTATTCCTATCTTGATCCTCAATAACCACTTTAGCCTTACCCTCAGGTGTAAAGGGATCCATATCCCCAAATGCCTCATAAGCCACTGGCCACGCCCTTAAATGACAGGCTCCTCTATCCGATGTTCCATATGCCAAGGCCATGCCGAAGGAGCCTCGGGGGTCATAAGCAGGCATCTCTGAACCTTTTATATGTAGAGCGAATTTCCAGGCATCTCCACCTAAATACTCAGCTAGTCTCTTTACTCCACCAGCTAGGACATCTCCAATACCCTTTCTAAAAGCGATATAATTAAGAATATTTATCCATGCATCTTCATTCCCAAACTTTAGTTCCAATCCATCCAGATCTTCGCTCTTCAGATAGCCTCTCTGATATGCTTCCATAGCCATAGCTATTGTGGCACCAGCAGAAATGGTATCCATCCCTAAATCATCAACTATATAATTCCATTTTACAATAGCATCGAATCTCCTTATACCACAGTTACTTCCACTCATAGCTATAGTTTCATATTCGGGTCCCTCCAGCTTCACACCACGATATTTTCCTCTTCTTACTTCAACAATATTTCTGCAGGCGATAGGACATCTATAGCAAGTGTATTTAGTCGTCCTATATCTCCTAAGTGTCTCGGCATTTATCTCATCTGCATATTTAAAGACCCCCATCCTAAAGTTATGTGTAGGTAATAACCCTGTCTCGTTAGACCAGTCAATAATTATAGGCGTTCCATCGGTCCGAGCCCATTCATGGTCGGGCCCCATAATCTCTGTTCTATTTACTTCGCTCAAGAATTTATCGAACTCATCGGGCTTTGATATCTCAACATCCCTATTATCAGTTGAAACAATGATTGCTTTCAGGTTCTTGGAGCCCATAACAGCTCCACCGCCTTCCCGTCCAAAGCTATGATGATAATCACATGAAACACATGCATACTCCACTAAGTTTTCACCAGCGGGTCCTATAGTAGCCACCTTAGCTGCCTTGTCACCAACATCCCTTACCAATATATCCGTTGTTTCAAAGACCCCTTTACCCTTTAAATGGCCGGCATCCCTTAATTCAACACCATCATCACCTATATATAGATAAGAAAGTCTCTCCGCCCTTCCCAATAGGATAAGCCCATCATATCCAGCAAGTTTTAGCCAAGAGGGCCAGTATCCTGATCCATATGAGTCTAGAAAAGTATGAGTATGAGGAGACTTGGTTATCAGCGCTGCTTTTGTAGCCGCAGGTACACCTGTCGCTACTAGGGGTCCGAGCATAAACATTAAAGGATTATCCGGCGATAGAGGATTTATCTTGGGTTTTGAGAGGTCATATAATAGTCGGGCTCCCAATCCTTTTCCTCCGATATAAGCCTTGACAAGGTTTTCAGGTGTTTCTCTGGCTTCTATCTTTTCCCTAGTTAGGTCTACCCATAATAACTTACCCATATAACCTTTTAGATCCATAAATGGACACCTTAAATAATTTATTAGCCTATAGGATAATTAAACATTCTAATACTAGCTAAGAAATTATCTGTGTATCCAGTATATCTATAATATGCTTTTATGACTATTCTAAGCCGTATAGCATATTTATAAGATGACCCAATTCCGGCAAAATAATTTTCTCTGTAGCGAGGGATACAGCCCCCCTTGACCCCGGCAGACAAAAAATCAGAGTCTTTCCTATAACGCCAGCTATAGTCCGACTTAGAAGTACGGATGTCCCTACATCCGCTAAGCTATATAACGCGAATAAAGTGGGAAATAATGTTAGCTCTTTATCTAGCATAGGCTTTATCGCTTCGATTGTAGTATCACTTGGCGATATTCCCGTTCCACCAGTAGTTATAATTAGATTCACTTTCCTTAACCACTTCTTGATAGTCGAACGTATAATTGATAAATCGTCTTTGACGGTTTCCCTACCCTTAACATCAACACCATATCTAACTAATCTTTCCTCAATAATATCGCCCGATGGATCCTCTACCTTTCTGCCGGACTCAATTGCTTTGTATCTACTAGTACTGATGGTAATAATCACAGCATTTATCTTTATCTTTTCTTTTTTGGAGTGGCCTGTATACTTCAACCCCCAACCACATCCTTATGCTTATAGACAACTCTAATATCTGTAATTAATGTATCTGGATAATTACCTTTATCGTCTTTCTCATACTTCTTAACCATATCCCATATAGTGAGGAGTCCGGCCATAACGCCTGTCAATGCCTCCATCTCCACCCCTGTTTGTTCAATGCTTTTTACTAATACCTTTACTTTAACACGCTCATCAAATATTTCAACTTCAACATCGACTCCGGTAACCTTTATTGGGTGACAATATGGAAGTATATTGGCGGTATTCTTGACTGCATTTAAGGCAGCTATTTTGGTGGATTCAACTATATCCCCTTTCTCCACCCTATTCGCTTTTATAAGAGAAATGGTTGATTTTTTTAGCACAATATATCCCTCAGCTAATGATTCTCTATATACTGATGGTTTAGGTGTAATATCCACCATCCCTCCTCCTACAACTGGTGGGCCAATAAAGATCGTATCTCCTTCTTTAACAATAGTATCTAAGCCATCTAATCTTCTGATATCTACGCCGTTAATTAATATGCGTAGACCTTCTTTAATCTCATCTCCATTCACTACGCTGTCATATAATGTTTTATCTCCCACATCTATATCCATTAGAATATCTTTGATCTTAGCTTCTCTAGAGACATCTATCTTGATAAATGGAGAACCGACCTTATACCTAATATCTCCAAATAATCTAATCTCGATCATTGCCTATAGCCCCACTAAATATACATTTAATATATGGTATTTAATGATAAATAACCTCCCTTACTCCTCTTGAAACAAAGTTATTTGATGAAACATAATTATTTTTTAGAGATGGTTAGAATAGATCTATCGAAAGCACGTAAGGCACAGTTACTATTAAGTTCGAAAGCAGTCAAACATGATATTATAGATAAGGAGAATATAAAGGTAGTGGCAGGCGTGGATGTTGCATTCCTTAAGGGAATAGCCATAGGCGCCGCTGTGAATCTCGATTATGAGACCCTTCAGCTTTTAGAGAAAAAGATATTTTCGACGAGAATAGGTGTACCTTATATCCCTACATATCTTGCCTTTAGAGAGATTGGTGCTATGATAGGGGCCGTGAAGAAGTTGGAGCGCATGCCTGATATAGTAATAGTAGATGCACATGGAATGTTACATCCTAGAAAAGCGGGTGAAGCGACTCATTTAGGTGTTGTATTAAGGATACCATCTATTGGCGTAGCTAAGTCTATGTTGGTCGGTAAAGTGGATAGAGAGGGATATATAGTCTATAAAGGCGAGAGATTAGGATACAAGCTTATGGAGGGTGTATATATAAGCCTTGGACATGGAATCTCGTTGGAGACAGCTATCGAGATAATAAAGAGATTATGTATAAATAATGTTCCTGAGCCTACAAGGCTAGCCCATATATATGCGACTCAAGAAAAAAAGGCTTTGATGGACATATAGTGTTAAAAAATAATATTTTCCTTGATAATTGATATATGTGATGCAATTTACACATAGATATCTCTTGTCAATCGCCTTCGCAATAGTTCTTATCTTAGGCCTTATCCCATCATACATATATATCTCTTATGGATATAACAGTCATAACCATTATAGCATAAGAAATATAGGTTTTGGAGAGACAAGTGGAGAACAGATTAATGCATCATTGCTAGAAGAATTTGACCTAGATTATCTTCAGTTAATTGAATCATTGTTGAAGGCAGCTGAATTGATAGAGGAATATAATGAGACCCTTTCAAATCAACTCTTAAATGTAGCTGAAAATCTAGCTACTATGAATCAATATGAAGCATTAGCTTTATATGAGGAGATATTGCCCTCACTAATATCACTATTAGAACAATTGGCCGAAACAGATCCGGAGTTATATATGGAGCTAACGGCTCTTTTGCCTACTAACCTTGCAGATGTTATTAAATACAATGATATACCGAGTGGAGTGTTACCATCCAATTTTATGTCGGGAGAACCCATTGTAAAACCTGATTTTGTGAAAGTAAATAGTGTTCTTGGAGGATTGCCGAATATAAATTTGTATTATATAATATTTCTCATAGCTATAATCTCTCTACCTATCTTACTATATTTTAGCTATATGCATAGAGAGATTTTAGCCGGTAGAATCTTAAAGGGACTATCGAAATCATTAAGAGGAATGTATATCGGTATGAAGTTAGGGAGTAAACCAAAGATACCTAGAGATATCATAATCTACAATTATAGGAAGTTTTTGTTACATATGAAAATGATAGGGTTGGAGAAGAGACGGTATGAAACGCCCAGAGAATATTTATCACGCCTTGATGTGGAGTTTATTGACAAGGTCAGGGAACTTACATATTTGTTCGAGATAGCTAAGTATACAGCGTACGATATAGGGACCGAGGAGGCAGCTATGAGTGATGAAATTGTAAATGAGATAGAGGCGATGATAAATGTCTAAAGCACTTCTTATTACTGGACTATTTATTATAGCGTTAGCCGCAGCTATATATGCCCCGCCCAAAGCTATAACAATACCCTCATTTGCTGGAACCACCAGCCCTGCTAATACCATGTGGGATGGTGCAAGTGAATTCACAAAATTTCTAAATGGTACTTTTAGATTAACCTTCCTCCAAGAAATATCGGATTTAAATAATTATGGTGCTGATGGCGAATACTCAGATGTACTGATATTATTGGGACCCGATATTGAATATAGTGATGATGAAATTAGGGATATAAGGAACTTCTTGAATAGGGGAGGTTCCATTCTAATTGCAGATGAGACGGGTAGCGTAAACAGTCTGTTAAGAACACTCTATAGAGCTGAGATATCGGTTGACAAATACCTAGAATATACAATGGTATTAGAAACGAATATTACGCCATACATATGGATAGCCAACTTTACATATCCAGCACCCTACACGGTTAATGTTGATTTACCAAGCTATATCAGTAAATTAGGTATGCTGAAGGAAGCGGGGAGCTATATCGAGATTTATAGTCAAGATCCAGTAGATGAAATAAACATAACTATCTATAGAGGATATGCCGCTTACTATCAGGCTATCCATAGGGCATTTGTGATAGCTGACACCAGCTTATTCATTAACCATTATATCGATAAAAGTCAAAGGAAAGATTTTATCTATAGTGTTATTATATGGTTGTCTACCGGAGAACCCGGGAGTTTTCCGGTAGGGGATGGTGAGAGAAGAAATGAAATCCGGGTGCTCTTAGACGTCTCTCATTATAGTTATAAAACATTATCCTTGCCATTGCCACATATGGGCATGATCATAGCCTCTTACCTATCTCAATACGGCGAAGAATTTAATAGATATACATATGATTATATAATTAATACTCCTGCTCCACTGAAATTATTCATCATTCTAATGGTGGGGCTGAGTGTCTATAGGTCATCGAGAAGATGGTATGTCAAAAAGGTTGAGAGTGACGCTCCTATTAAAATATCAAGAGAACGAAAAGTTATGGTATATAGTCCTGAACTTGAAGATATAAAGATTAGCCTTAGGAGAAGAGGGATATACAAAAGAATGATAGCGAATCTTTACGAAATTACCGACCTAATACTTAGAAAAAGGGTTGGAGTGAGTATTGAACAGCTCATTGTAGAAAATAGTGGGTGGGACCTTATTTCAGTATACATCGGTAAAGAAGATAGGGATAGGCTAAGGAAGACTCTAAAAGAGATATTTGATGTAAGAGAATATCTAGAGGGAAGAAGAAGATTTATGTTTATAATAAGGTGGAAAGCCAAGTTTTATCGCTTGGCAAATAATTTGAATGTATTATTTGAGAGATTAGGTGTTCCATTAATAGGTGATAAAAGTGGTAAAGGAGTCGAATATTGGTTCAGATGAATTGGATAGGGCCAAGGAGATATATAAGAGGGTAGTTGATGAGATAAAGAAGGTTATAGTAGATATGGATGATGTGATTGAAATGCTATTCATTGGACTAATAACCAGAAGCCACATCTTACTTGAGGGTGTTCCAGGTATAGCGAAGACAACATTAGCCAAAACTATGGCTAAAACCCTTAATTTAGATTTTGTACGTATCCAATTTACACCAGATCTATTGCCTGCAGACATAATTGGATCCTACGTTTATAGCCAAGAGAAAGACGAATTTTACCTAAGGAAAGGCCCCATATTTGCAAATCTTATTTTAGCTGATGAGATAAATAGGGGTAACCCGAAGACGCAGTCAGCATTGCTTGAGGCTATGCAGGAAAGACAAGTCACTATTGAGGGAAATACACTGAGTCTTCCTGATCCTTTTATGGTTATAGCCACGCAGAATCCCATAGAGATGGAGGGAACTTACCCTCTCCCCGCCGCACAGATCGATAGGTTTATGGCAAAAGTAATAGTAGAATATCCTGATAAGGAAAGTACAATAGAAATTTTGGAGAGGTATACAACAGGGTATATAGGTGAAGTGGAAGTAGCACTATCATACAATGATATCATCGAATTACAAAATCTTGTGTTAAAGATTCATGCAAGTCAAGATATGATTGATTATGTATCTAATATAATAGAAGTCAGTAGAAGACTACCCCAAATAAAATTAGGGGTGAGTCCTCGAGGAGGGATAGCGCTATTATTGGCTTCAAAAGCAAAAGCCCTGATAGAGGGGAGAGATTATGTTATACCCGACGATATTAAGAAAACCGCTCTCCATGTCTTGAATCATAGAATATATCTTACACCCGATGCTGTATTTGAAGGAATAACTCCTCTTGACATGGTTAAGAAGATTTTGGACAGTGTCGAGGTGCCGACGTGACGAAGGGTATACGTCTGACACCTAGAGGTAGAGCGTTCTTATTGGTCTCAGCAATAATGGTGGCTATAGGCTTTACATTGGAACGCCCGAAAATCTTCGAGTTATTTAGTGGAGGCTCCTGGTACATCATGATCATCGGATTGGCAGGTCTACTATTTGTTTATGGTGCGAGATTGTCAATAATTACTCAAGCCCTCACACTAGATTCAGTCAATATTAGACGTCTATATAAAGATGCAGTCATTGAGGATTCAACTATTGATATAACTATAGAGATAAGTAATGATTCCAGTAATTCTATATACAACATTGAGATCGAGGATGTCTATCCCGATACTATGACTTTAATAAATGGGAGTAATCATCTAGTAACTTATATACCCGCTAGAGGAGAAAAAAAGGTAACTTATTCTTTAAAGGGAAGGATGATAGGTAAACACAGATTCGGGAAAATGATATTCACTTTAAGAGACATATACGGATTGTTTTTCTATAGAGTTGAACGCACTTCAGATGATATTATCAGGATTTATCCAAAGCTACCTGAACCTACAGGTATAATGGCATCATTCCCCGGGAGTAAGACTTTGACTGGAACAGGATATTCGAGGCGGAAGGGTAGTGGATATGAATTCGCTGATTTAAGAGAATATATCCCAGGAGATGAATTGCGGAGAATAGAGTGGAAGGCATCTTCGAGACACAGGAAACTAATGATAAAGGAGTTTGATGCTGAAAGTATAGCTAATATAGTAATCGTGTTGGATGCTACACCTAGCATGCTCTATGGAGTGGTTGGGGAAAGAAAGATTGATTATGCAGCTAGGACAGTTGCCTTTTTAACCAAATACTTGACAAGGAGAAGAGACTATCTAGGCTTTATATATTATGATGGCGTTCTAAGTGAGGTTGTTCCATTGGCGCCGGCGGATATATCCTCTCCTCAGATATTGAGACTATTGGCTAATATGGAGGTTGGGGGGGCTCCTGATAAAAGTAGATTAGGAGAGGTTATATCGGATGGGCTTAGGAGGCTCAATATAAAGGAGAAGACTTTATACATCGTTATAAGCGATCTAGAAGGAGATATTGGGGGGCTTAGTGAAGTACTCTTGAAGTTAATATCGATGAGGCAAGAAGTAGTAGTGATTTCCCCATATACACCTTTGTTCGAGATACCTGTGTTGGAAGGAAGAGCTGCTTTTGAATATAAGATATTATCTATAGAATATTGGCGGGAGAGAGATAAAGCGGTAACACAGCTTATTAGAAATAAGATACCAGTAATCAACGTAGGCCCTCTCGATTTCATTCCCACCATTATTGAAAAAATAGAGGATTATAGGAGGATGGTTATGTAATGAAGATCAACCGGTATATAATAGCTTATTATATAATCGGCTCTATTTTGGGGTTAATATATTTATATCCACTTATAGGTCTATTGGAAAGCCCCCTATACATTGAACCTTTGTCCTTTATACCATTTTTACCTTTCCTTAGCCTGAGCCTTATAGTTTACGTCATAGTTCTATCGAGTATATTTATGTATCTTCTTGGTCTATATGCCAAGCGAACAGATATAGTATTGATCTCAATCGCTCTTACACACATCCTTTATTTGACTGTGCTCCAAGAATATGTAACCATCTCATTGTCACTTAAGCCCTTCGGGCTAGCTCTCCAAATGTTTATCGTGAGCATAGCTTTTCTATTTATTCATAACCTAGCTATAGTTGGAGAGATAGGGGGTAAACCAAAGGTTTCAACGGAGGGAAATCTAATTCTTGAAGGTATTAATCTACTGCTCTTATTGGTGGGACCTATACTTATCTCCCTATTATTCCTCTTCATAAATGATTATCTTATTAGCCAATTGATATCATTCATTCTATCAATGCCGAGCCCACTAGACCGAGTATTATATATCTATTTCTTCAATCCATTCTCACAACTATTCACTGCATTATTAATTCTCGGGGGAGTCATCTGGACATTCAAGAATCTATTTGAACCGTTCCTATTGACATTAAGGTTAACTAAGGAGGGGGCGTATAGGGTTATAATCGAGGAATATGTGAACCTTAAGAATAGGGTTGAAAGAAAAGATCTTAAGGCTAAACTAGGGAGACTTCCACGTATCCCTTCTCAACCAGTTATAAGTATGTTCGTCACAATTCTTGGTTCAATAATACTAATTTTCATTTTGTCCAACTTCGATTTTGATTATTCCATTAGAATCTTATGGGGGGTAATAGTATCCTTATATAACTTCCTATTACAATTTGTTAATGGAGCGGCTTATGACATGGGGGGTATTATCATGGCTCCGCATGATAACTTGATGTTTAATGTGATAACCGAATTTACAATTAGGATGAGGGATCTAATTAGGTGGGTCGAGAACCTTCTAAGGATCCTTATGTGGCTATTATGGAGGTAAAATTAGTATGGAAAAGCTATCTGCTATTGCATTGGTGACAGGACTCGTGTTAATAGGGATTTCGATCTATTTCTTCCTATTATCCGTGAGTCTGATGATGCCCGGGGTCTATGCGATAGCATCGGGATTGGCCGCAATAATAATCGGTTTTATCAGCCTAGGCGCAGGGGTAAGCCTTATTAAATCATATCTCATAGTTCGAGCCGCCGAGAAGGTGGGTGAAACCAAGGAAAAAGAGGAAAAATAGCGTCATTTTCTAAATATGGGTGGTTGTATACCTTTTTGTCCTTGATACCTCCCAGTATAAGGTTTAGATGAAGGTGATTTAAGCTCTAAAAATACAACGTGGATAAATCTCTCCCCTTTATATAATTTCACCGGAAAACTCCCGCCTACCAGTCCTATAGTTAATTGACCTTCAAAATTCGCATCTATAACTGTTGGGGGGATAGATAGGCCGAGACGGGCATAACTACTCCTCAAATTTATGAGTCCTATAAGATTGTTCGGTAACTTTATATATTCTATGGTATGTATTAGAACCCTTTCATAGGGATTTATAATGAAGGACTCTGCATCCTCATATACCAAGATATCTTCCACACTATCCTTTTGTGGATCAAAGGTAGATCTGGATTCCCTATACTTAGCGATACTACCTCCAAGCCTTAGATCAACACCATTTTCTCTAATTAAATAGTCTTCTAGAGGGTCTATCGATAATTTACCGCTTTTTATATATTCTCTAATATCTTTATCGCTGAGAGCCATCTCTATCACTTGTTAAGCTGAAGTGGACGGATGTATTCTTTAGGAGCTTCCTCTATCCCCTCCAGATATTTAACCAAAATTTTCGGGATAACTACAGTTCCATCCTCCAGCTGATTATTCTCCAATATGGCGGTTATGGCTCTCGATGTAGCTATCGCTGTAGAATTAAGTGTATGGACATAACCCTTTGTAGGATGCCCCCGCTTCTCGGCATATCTAATATTTAGTCTATATGACTGCCAGTCCAATACATTGCTACATGACACCGCCTCCCTATACCTTCCTTGTGCTGGCATCCATACCTCTAGGTCGTATCTCTTGGCGGCCACATCACCCAATTCACCACTACATATATTTACTATTCTAAAGGGAAGCTCTAATCCCTTCCATAAATCCTCCGCATATTCAATCAATTTTTCATGCCATTCCCATGACTCGTCCGGATGAGAAAATATAAATTGCTCTACTTTGTTGAAATTATGCACTCTAAATATGCCCTTCGTATCCCTCCCATGAGCCCCAGCTTCTTTCCTAAAACATGGGCTATATCCTACTAATTTTAGAGGCAATTCCCTTTCCTCTAATACCTCGTCCATATACATTGATGCTATGGGATGCTCACTCGTAGCTATTAAGAATAGGTCCTCCCTATCTATTTTATAAAGCATATCTTCGAAATCCCCAAATGATGTGACGCCACTATAAGCCTTCCTATTAAGCATCAAAGGAGGGAATACAGGTATAAACCCTTGTTTCGTCATATAGTCTAAGGCATACATCGTTATAGCTATATCCAGCCATAGCAGATCGGCAAAAAGATAGTAGAACCTCGCACCTGAAACTTTTGCCGCCCTTCTGGTGTCAACCAACCCCATCTCCTCAGAGATATCCGCATGCCCCTTAATTTCATAGTCAATAACTTCATACTTTATATCAAATCCCCTTGTCATCTCAAGAAATCTATCTAGATGCTTCCTTTGAACCTTAGGTTTACCCCAGAAGCGTAGAGTCATATTTTCATCTTCAGAGAAGCCTACAGGGACTGATTCATGAATTAAATTTGGAATAGCAAGTAATATACTATCTCTTCTCCTTTTGACTTCATTAACACGAGCTCCAAGCACCTTGATAGCTTCCGATAGCTTCTTAGCCTTTTCAATAGCCTTTGCTTTTTCTTCATCCGATAATTTAGGCAGTTGTCTAGTTAATACATTTCTCTCATGCTTAACTTTATCTAATTCCCTTTGGATCTTTCGCCATTCGATATCGAGAGAGACAGCTTTATCTATGATGGCTTCATCCATACCTCTCCTTCGCATATTCCATTTTAGTTTGTCTGGGTCATTCCGAATATAGTATACTATACTCCACATCCCATACCAACCCATAACAATTTATTGAGTATAGCTCGGCATTTATATATACTAATAGTAAGAAATAGAACTTTAATTATGGTGATTAGAATTGGATGTCTATAGAGAAATCATTAATATTAGAACAAGTGGAGAAACTGATATAGTCGACATCACCGATAATGTAAGGAATGTAGTTAAGAATTCAGGCATGCACGATGGCATAGTAAATGTCTTCGGCGTAGGTAGCACATGTGCCATAAGTACAATAGAATATGAGCCAGGGTTAAAAACCGATTTCCCTCGATTCCTTGAGAGAATCATCCCTAAAAATATAGAATATGAACATCACAAGCGCTGGGGGGACTATAATGGACATAGCCATGTAAGAGCTACATTATTAAAGTCCTCACTCTCTATACCATTAGTAAATGGAGAGCCTCATCTAGGTACATGGCAACAAATCGTATTCATCGAACTGGATGTTAGACCTAGAACTAGGAAAATCATAGTTACCGTCGTTGGAAAATGAGAAATGGGGCTGCTACAGACCAAGTCTATCGAGAAACCGTATTCTTTTAGGGATCGGTGGATGCGTTGATAACAATTCCATTAGCCAAGATGTCTTCTTTTTCTTTAATTCCTCTACATATGTATCTACAGGGTCATAGAAGAAGTCGATGAATGAACTGTATATAAATAGCATTGATATCACATTGTTTGATGGTGTAAGGTCTGGCGCCCTAGCTTTAATGTTCTTGTACATTAGGTCTAGTCTTGCTAGGGCTCTCTGCATACTTCGAGTGTTACGAAGAGTTATTGCAGAGTGAGCATCGGCATAATACTCTCTCAATCTATTAAAGTGTTTAACTAGAAACTGGAATAGTATCCCAGCTAATATTAGGATTAATGCTATTATCATTAAGTATGCTGCACCGCCTCCCCTATCTCTATCTCTAGCGCCATACCCGAATACAGATAGGAACATTAAGTGTCTACCTAGATAATATATCAAAATTGGTATGAAGGATACTGCCAACATAGCTACAACATCCTTATGCTTTAAGTGACCAACTTCATGTGCCAACACCGCCTCCAACTCGTCTTTAGGCATATTATCGAGAAGTGAAGGGGTAACAGCCACGTGCATACCATATATAGGGCTGGAATAAGCGAAGGCATTCGGTATCTTGAGGCCTCTAGCTATACCTACCTTCGGAGGATTCTTTAATCCTGAAGCGGAAGATAGTTCCCTTATCTTATGTACTAGCCATTCCTCATCTCTATTAGTCGGCGCCTTGATAATGTCTACTTTGTATATCGCATTGATAAATTTAGGTGAGAAAAGCCATTGGAAGAACATAAAGAATACTATGAATATCGTTGTTAAGTATATCATACCTTCAAGACTAAACTCGAAGAATGCTAGGACATACTGTAAAAGGAGTATAGAAGCGCCGAAAACTAATATTGCAGTTATAAACATGGCTAGTTTAAGTGATATTAGTGTTTTGAGGCTAGAGGGACCTATTCCACCTGCTCTATAGCTTAATAATAGTAGTATCCCGAAAAAGATGATTATCCCGATAGCTATCCATCCCTCCACCCTTATAATTGAAAATAGCGATTCTAGTCCGGTCATATCTACTTCATAACTATCTATAGAAGGGGATATAAAAAACTTTAGTATTTAAATAAAGAGGGATAGCGGTAATAATGCTCCAATATATCAAGATAGCGGGTATACATCGATAAGTTCCTTACTAAAATCCAAAAAATTAGGTAGCACCACTTATAACTCTCTCATTCATTATTAATTGGGATAAACATGGGGTGGAGAGATATGAGCATTTCCTATCTAGAGGAACTTAAAAACAGGATACCCGGTTACATGGGATATGATAAAATTGATGATAGAGAGAATACTGATAAGTCTTTTAGAGAAAAAATAGCTGATATAGTCCAGAAAACGATAGATATTCTGAGAAGATCGGTTGTACTCAGTAGACAAGAAATAACTGAAGATAAGAGGATAATGATACAACAGTTGCTTTTCAGGTTAGATAGTATCGTAACTGAGCTTATAAAACGGGAAGTGAGTTATAAAAGCTTCTTCGAGAAAGAGGGAATTGACCACTCATCTATAGGTAATGTTGTAGAGATAGACTATAAAATCTTAAGGCTATCTCAGGAGTTATATAATAGATTTGTAAAACTCTTATCGAGGGGACTCAATGATCCAGAGAGTAGAATCATGTTACAGATGTTGATGGAGGGCACAGATGTCCTTAGCAAAAGGGTTAGAAAAAGAAGGGATTACATTACTGAAATAAGTAAATGATTTTTTGGGGGTAACATATATAATTTAATTGGGGGGATGACCCGGGTCTCTGCCGTAGGCTGAGGTGATGAAGAGCCACTTCTCGATAGACCCCCGCAATCATCTACAAATACCTATATCCAGAGTGGTGTATAGAGAGCTATATTACAATGTTAATATCTGAAAATTGAAATTCTGGCATGAGATTATTATACATTGGAGTAGTCATAAGATAGTTAGCGATACATCAGCGTAAATGGGGGTCAGAGGTAATAAACATTGCTAACCTCTATGATGAGAACAATATTCAAACACAATAAGAAGATAATAGCCTTCTGGATACTTCTATTTATTATACTGTTGCCTATGGCAGGTAAATTAGATGAGGCATTACAATACAGCGAAGAACCCTTCATTCCTAAAAATATCGAGAGTAATATCGGAAGGGATATTCTAGAAATGTATTTTCGTGATACAGGGGATCTTAACACAATTATAATTGCCGTTAAATATAATTCATCGCTATATGAAGAACAGGATGTTCTCACACGCATTATAGAGTCTAATATAGAAAGAAAGAATCTTACATGGATAGTTCAGGTTATTTCACCAACTGATACATATGAGGCTATCAAAGAGAAGTATTGGGAAATAATGAATAAGACTTATGATGAAATTTACTTAACTATATATGGTAATGTCACAGATATACATCACCTTCTATATGAAGTTAAAGATATGATCATCGAAGTTCATGATAAAACATATAAGGTCTATGATTCCTACCACGAAATGGGAGAGGTATTATATGGAATACCCTTCTACTATAGAGACCTATGGATTCAGATTTATAGAGAGATGTATCTAAGTACTTATCCAGAGCCGGTTCTCGATATATTCCAGATAAACAGATTATCGCAAGAAATAACTATGTTTATCCTATCGATGAGATATGATACTAGAGAGTTAGAAAACATATATCTTTATCTTAATATAATCTTCAGCGGCTGGAATTCTAGTTTTAATAATCCTTATCCAGATCCTTCGTATATTGATAACTCGACGTTGACAAATATAACTATCGCCTCCATTCAAGATGCAATAGATACGTTACTGGCTTACCCTGCAGTGCCTTATTATATGAGGAGAGAGATAAGGGAATTTACTAGTAATGTATATCCGATAGATTGGCTAAATCAGTCGCTTCTCCACATGAAACTCCTAGATCTTAGCATAGAAAAGGTATATCAAGGTATCTCCAAGTACTTAGAGGAGGAGGAACTTAATATAACCATAACTAAATCGATGCTAAAAGATATCTATAACCTTGGCAGAACGATTGATGATGATTTACTTAAAGAATTTATGATAAGTATCTTCCTTAATATGTCACCACCTGATTATGCAGATATGATTGGAGAGATTTATGAGTTAGGACCCGAACCATCTGAATTATCTATGAATCGAATAATAAAGAAAGCTGCAGACACCATATTCAATAAGATTCTTCAGGAATCACCGCCACCAAGATATCCAGATGTCATAATTAAGGAAGACATAGGTTTATTAGCGATAGATAATAGATCAGCTTTAATATTAATAGAATACAAGGATGTTGAAATTGAGGTGTTATCCTGGTGGGTTAACATTCTAAATAATATATTAGAGATGGAGTTCAAGAAAGGCAGAATTGAAGAAGGCTATGTTACCGGCGAAGATATCCTATGGATAGAGATGGAGGAGGCGAATAAACAGGATATCGAAAATATAGATAGAATGACGGTGATATTTGTTATCTTATTATTATCGGTTCTACTATCTTCATTTATAGCCCCCATATTACCTCTCATAACCATCGGCTCCGCCATATTCATGGCGCAAGGCTTACTATATCTATTATCAAGCATCCTAGGATTAGATATATACTATTTGTCGAGAAGCTTCCTCGTTACAATCATGATGGGGGCTGGAGTTGATTATGCGGTATATATAATCTTTAGATATTTTGAAGAAAGAGGGGAGGGAAGTGATGTCAATTTATCCGTTTACAGAGCTGGAAAATTTGGAGGAGAAGCAGTGATAAGTAGTGGAGCAACCGTTATCGCGGGGTTCGGGGGGTTAGCGATAAGTAGAGTCGGGATTCTAAGCAGTATAGGTCTATCCCTAATGCTTGGTATACTTGTGGCATTGTTAACAGCTGTCATTGTCATACCCTCCCTGATATTGCTTTTAGGAGATAAAATCATGTGGCCTCGAAGACGACCGCCTAAGAGTGTGGCTAGAGGAAGATTGTTAAAGAAAGCGGCCAGTTACTCTGTAGAAAAGCCATGGATTATAATTGGTGTATTCATAATTATGACGCTGATATTGTTGGTGCCTACAATGCAGATGAGTAGAAGTTATGATATCTTTGGAATGATGCCTAACCTTAAGAGTAAACAGGGATACGATTTTATAATTGATAATTTCGGCTCAAAATACCTCTCGAAGATCGATGTAATTATAGAATTACCAAGTCCTTTAGTTATCGATGGGTCGTTAGATAAGGAGCTATATAACTCTCTGGAATATCTCATATCTAGCGTAAAAGATATTCAATATATAGACCCAGAGAATCTTTATGGTCCTACTAGGCCCTATAGTCAGTATTTGGGGCCCTCAAATATCACCAGCCAAGACATGGAGTCTATTAGTGAATATATTAGTGAAGACGGTAGGTATGTAAGATTCCAGTTAGGTTTATTGGTGATGTATACATCTAGAGAAGCTTTTGATGTAATTAGCGATACTAGATCGATATTATCAGAGAATAAAGATATTTATCTTCCAGGTAGTAAGATCTATGTTACTGGGAATACAGCTCTTCTATATGATGTACTTAATATGATAGATCAAGATTTTTATACACGGGTAATACCGATAGTCATAATCCTTATCTATATGATACTATTTCTCCTTTTGAGAAGTGTATTCATCCCGATAAGGCTGATTCTAACCATATTGATGAGTATACTCTGGGCGGTAGGATTCCTGATACTATTATTTCAATTCTATATTGGAATGGGAATCTATTGGATAATACCTATACTACTCTTTAGCTTATTAATGGGCTTAGGCATGGATTATGATATATTTCTTGTTTCAAGAATCAAGGAAGAAGTTGGGCGTGGCAGATCTGACGAAGATGCGATTGTAAGAAGTGTAGAGAAGACCGGTCTTGTTATAACTGCATGCGGATTGATACTGGCAGCTGCGTTAGGAACCCTAATGTTATCATCAAGTTATATACTTATTGAGAGCGGCTTTACACTTTCTCTAGCAATTTTATTAGATACATTTTTGGTTAGGATATTTCTAGTTCCATCGATAATGATGGTGCTTAAGAAATGGAATTGGTGGCCTAGCAAACCAAAAGTTGTAGAGGAGCTATAGTTCTAAGCCGAAGGCACTTAGAAATGAGATCATTTTCCTTATTTCAGACATGAATTTGGCGCCTTCCTGAGTTAAAGAGTAACCATCATTTACCCGGACTATTAACCCTTTTTCCAGAAGTTCTCTTAGATAGATATTCAGTCTATCGTAAGAGAGATTTGATAAATACATTATTTTGGTAGGCAGCGCCCTTCCTTCATCATATTCTAATCTTTCGATGCTTACTAATACGTCATATAATATCTTGAGTTTGGATCTATAGCTTTTCTTCATAATCGCCTCTCAGCTCCTCTGCTGATTATATATAGTAATATAGCTAAGATTACGAACCCTGTCATTCTAAACAATTCTCCTACAAAGTAGAGTCTAATGTTATATAGAGATAATGTAAACAATAGATATGAAGCTTCAAGCACTGTAAACGCTGTAAATGATAGTAAAGCCCCTACATCTTTCTTAACTATCAAATTTAGCGATAATCTATAGAGAATAAAGATCACTATAATCGCTAAAATGAGGTATCCATATAATACTCTGCCTTTCCTTATTCCCTCTAATATTAATAGGGAGGCGCCTACTACAGCCTCTTCCTCTATAATTCCGGGTCTATAATACGTGTATAATAGTATCAAATAACCTAAGATCTGGGCCGTCATAGAGACGGATTCACCTATTATGAATAGACTTGGAGCTCGAGATATGACTGCTAAAAAGTTAAGTATGGCTTCAACTAATATGCCTCCTCCTATAACTGTAAAACTAATATTGATATGGAGTAGCTTCTTTTCTCTCGTTAACAAGTATCCTTTATAGGCATATAATCCTATGACTAATGCTATAATAGTAGTAATAAGATTAATGACGGAATCTATGAACGTTAGGGTAGGTATCTTCCAACGATACAGAGGTATTAGATAATAGATATCTGCTATCATGAGAGCACCAATAAGAGATTTATATTAATATTACATAAAAGATATGCCGGTAAATTATCAATAAGTCATTAAGTTGGACATGTATTAAAGCATGATATTTTCGGAGTTTATATAAAATCGGCAATAAAAGATATATAAACTTAAATTTTCTGCTATAGATATTAATAGGAGAATGTCCAGAAAATCTATGAGGGAGGAGGATATACTAAAACTATATAACAAAGGACTCAGTGATGAGGAAATCAGTAAATCACTAGGCATTAGCATATGGACAGTAAGATACTGGCGTAGAAAGTACGGCTATAAACCCAATCCACATCATAAAAAATGCCCAATCTGCGAGAGATACTTTAGGGACTTCGGAAAGAAGAAATACTGTTCAGAGTGTAGAGAAGAGCTCCGGAAAATCCGTGGACTAAGATTCCAAATAATCAAGAAGATACGTTATCACCTTTATTATCTTCTAGACAATTCCCCTGAGGTTTTCTGGAGAGTAATTAAGGAGATGGAAGAAGAAGAAGGTCCAGAGTTCGTCAAACTTATTACAAAAGGTATGAACTTGAAGTCCCTATCAAAAACCAATTAGCTTTTTATATCCTCACCCTCCTAAGATAATGTGTCACAATTGTAGCGCCGAATATCCCTATAATAACCTGCATTAGATTAAATGGCACCTCAGCTATAGCCATATATCCCAAGATATATTGTTCATATAAGTAATATCCTAACACCATTTCTAAGCCGCCCATAGCCATCGCCACAACCCAGCCCGAGACATCTGAATACTTCAAAGTCAGATATATGACTACAATTGCAAAGATCGTTGAAGACACCATCCATACTGCCTCATTTAGTGCAATAGAATAATATACTCCCATAGGCAGAGATACCTCTGCTTCCCCGATATAGAGATTAACCCCAAACAAATACATAATTAGCGCTAAAGGAACAATGCTAGATATACCTATAAAGAGCGTTTTCTTGTCTCTTAACTCTGTATCTATTAATATCGCCATAAAGCCTACTATGAAACCCTCCACTCCTTTTATAATGAATGTACCGGGCGCGTAGTAGGAATAGCCCAATGTAATATCAGCAAGGCTTGAACCTATACTGCCAGCTATAAAACCGACGATCGGTCCTCCTACTAATGCTGAGATATAGACCCCTACTTCTCCGAAATTGAAGAAGCCCTGCGTTTGTGGGATATATAAGTTGAATACCATAGTCAAGGCATATACCAAGCCTATCATTACGCTCGTTATACTTATCGATAATATTCTACTTTGATGGATTCTACGGTGAAGACTTGTTAACGTAGTCATTCTATTCACCAGAAAGATATTGATGTTGATGGGGTTTATATCTTTAATTACTTGTTAATGGGTGGAGAATTATCCTAGATAATTATTCTTCATATATAACACATAAATATATCTAATTAGTATAATGCCATTAAGGTACGAGGGATCCAGATGTATAGGAGATGGGAAGGGGAAGAAGGCTTCTTTTCAAGTATTACAAACGTATTGCTTACCCTGAATATTCTTGTCTATATATTCACCGGCATAGTAGGAAATAATATTGTCAAGATAAACATAGCCGTATTATCTTGGCTAGGCCAGTATAATTATGCAGTAATATATAGAGGTGCCTATTACCAGCTTATTACAGCCATGTTTGTACACGGAGATCTGCTGCACCTCGGACTAAATATGTTCTGGCTATTCTTTTTGGGACGGCAGATAGAGAAAATGATGAGTAATAGGGATTTACTCCTTATATATTTCTCAGGTGGTATTTTGGGGAATATACTGACTCTGATGATATTTCCACCTTCAACAATAAGTTTCGGAGCCAGCGGAGCTGTATTCGCTATATTCGGTGCATTAGTTATGTTTGGGGGAGTATTTAGTGGGGGAATACAGAATGCGATCTTCTATGCAATACTAATATTCATGATAAACCTAGCCTTTCCGGCCAACGTAATAGCTCACGCCGGCGGATTATTAGCAGGACTTATATATGGTTATTACAGAGGAAGAAGATTAATACGTAGGATCTATAGATATTATCCTGTTCCATAGGGTAATAATCGATACTAACTCGATATATGTATATTTATCTATATCATTAGTAACAAGTATTTTACATTTAGATATACTAAAAAGTATCCTAAATATTAATATTATTATTGGTGTTATAATGGCTTGGTTATTCGATAGAGAGATCAGAAGGAAGTTACCCGAAGAGTGGGCGGGAATAGTTCCTACAAAGGTCTTTATAGAAGAAGGCATCAGGTTGGTTGAGGAAGCTGAGAAGAATGGATATATTCTAAGGCTATTAGGAGGATTAGCAATTAGGATACATAGTCTGGACTATGAAGATTTTGCAATAAATATAGGTAGATATGGAGATCCACAGTTTGGTGGACAAGAATATTCCGATATAGATTTTATGTCGTACGGCAAATATAGAAAGGGGTTAACCAACTTCTTCATTGAACAAGCGGGATATGTTAAGAGAAAAGCTACATTATCAAGTGCTGCAAGTGGAAGACAAATATATTTTCATCCTGATGGATGGTTTTACATAGATGTATTTTATGATGAATTGAGAGTGGCGAACCACCCTATAAGCTTCAAAGGAAGACTAGAGATAGATAAGCCAACAATTCCACTTACAGAATTATTATTAGAGAAAATACAGATTTGGCAAGCTTTCGGTGAAAAAGATCTGAAGGATGTTCTCCTATTATTAAGAGCTCATGATATCGGTGAAAAAGACGACCCAGAAGTTATCAATGGTAAATATATAGCTAAGTTATTATCTAAGGACTGGGGATTCTGGTACACAGCAACAACGAACCTAAAAATGATAAAGAGGGTGATTACAGACCTAGATAAATACGGTAAGGACTCCAATATCGATAAAAGTAAGATATCCGACGAGGACATAGAAGTAATTAGTAGTCGTATAGATAAGCTCTTGAAAATGATAGATAAAGAACCTAAATCAATGGGCTGGAAAATGCGAAGTAAAATAGGCACTAAGAAAAAGTGGTATAACCCCGTCGAGAGGCCTGATACTGTGGGTGGCTTTGGAATCTGGGAAGCTTTAAAGAAAGAAGAATAGACCTGAGTACCCTAGCCAATCAATGACTATGATGTCAAATATAGCAGAATGACCTGATCCTAGAACTTCTAGAATATATTATTTTAAAGTGGAATAGTATTATAATTTATTAAAAAATCTCTTTTCCACCGATTAATGAGGGATAGTGTTAGGAAGTAGTATGGTGCTGCAGATGAAAAAAGAAGCTATAAGAATCGAGCGGCTTAAGAAATATTATAATAATAAACCGGTGTTAGAAGACATAAATTTAGTCATATATGAAGAAGAGATATTTGGTCTGCTCGGCCCAAATGGTGCAGGAAAATCCACTTTAATGGAGTGTATAGTGGGTCTTCGTCCTTATGATTATGGAGAAGTGTATATCGATGGCGAATCATTAGGATATAGAGGGAATAATATTAAGGAGAAGATCGGGTTTGTCCCACAAGATCCCCTTCTATATGACGATCTTACTGTAGAAGAAAATATTAGATTCTTCGCTTCGATGTATGATGTCCCTAAAAATCTGGTGAAAAATAGAATCGATTTATTAACTAACTGGTTAAATATGCATGAATTCATAAATAAAAAGGTAAAGATACTATCTGGAGGGCAGAAACGTAGAGCGGGAATAGCTGTATCACTGATACATGAACCTGACATATTAATCTTAGATGAACCCACAACAGGGTTGGACCCCAATATAAGACGTGAATTCTGGAATATAATCAAGAAGCTAAATGAAGATGGAAAAACAATTGTTATATCTACTCATTATATGGAGGAAGCCGATGAACTATGTGAAAGAGTGGGAATCATAAATGATGGAAAGATACTGGATATAGATGCACCGATTGAATTGAAAAGAAGATATGGTGGCTCCATAAAGATAGTCATACATGTCAGGACTAGATTTTTAGAAAAAGCCTTAGAGGCATTAGCAGAATACAATGCAGAACTTCATATAGATAGGATAATAATTCCAGATAGAGATGAGTCGGATATTTCCGAGATAAAGAAATATCTCCTGGCAAATGACATAATTCCCGAATCTATAGAGGTCAAGATGCCTACACTAGAGGATGTGTTTATACATCTCACTGGAAGGAGACTTGGAGACAATGAATAAGATAGTCTCTATAGCTATAAAAGACTTTAAATTACTCATTAGAAATAGATCTGCATTATTTTGGAACATCATGTTTCCTCTGCTGATAATGCTGCTTTTTGTAGCTATATTCGGTAGGCAAACCCCCATTACAATTAATGTGGGTATAATAGATCAGGACAACGACTTATTATCAGAAACATTTATTGAAGCGTTAAATTCAAGTAATTTGACACGTGTCTTGATGTTTAATAATAAGATAGATGCTGAGGAGGCAATTTCTAGTCAAGAGATAGAGGCGTACATAATAATCCCCGGAGGATTTACATCAAACCTTACATCTGGTAGAAACACATATGTAGATATCTATGTAGATATGAGTAATCCCGATACTACTCAGATTACTGAAGGACTACTTCGTGAATTTGTATCCCGCTTTAATGAGATAATAAGAGAGAAATGGATTGAATACAGTGAACAATACTTTCCCCCTCATGTAATATCCTATATTTATTCATTTGCCAAACCAATAAATGCTTCGATTCATGAAGCAGAAGCAGGACCACGAGTTGGCTACAAAGAATATATCATTTCCGGCATGATAGGTTATGGATTCTTATTCTCCGCTTTGGCTTCAGCCACCAATGTGATAGTTAAGGAGAAAGAAGAAAAGACTATAAAGAGAATAAAATTGTCAAAGGCAAATCCATGGGATATATTGATAGGTAAAACTATCGCGATACTATTCAATTTATACTTATACATCGGAATAATGTTAGGAATAGCCTACCTATTATTGAAACCAGAAATATACTGGAACATTCCTCAGATACTATTCTTATCCCTATTGGGAGGGCTAGGAGGTATAGCTATAGGCCTTATCCTATCCATTTTATCAGAATCTCCTGAAGCCGCGTCAGGGGCCTCTATCTCGATAGCTGTATTTCTACAATTCTTTATAGGATTATATTTTCCAATAGAATTTCTGCCCGAATACTTGCAAATAGTAAGTAATATACTTCCATTTACTATTATTGTGAATGTGCTCAGGGATACAATGCTCTATAATATACCGCTCTTCAGCTTTCTAAACATGATCTTAATAGTCCTACTCTTCGATGTAGCGCTTTATCTCTTAGGTTCCATGATATATCTTATGAAGATACAGCGAGAAGAGGTGTAATAGAAAGGTGATGTATGAAGCTATCGTGATAGGGGGAGGAATTGGAGGCTTATCAGCAGCATCTCTACTGTCAAATGCAGGGTTTAAAACTCTCTTATTAGAAAAGTCACCGGTTTTAGGCGGAAGAGCAAAAGTCATCGATAGAAATGGATTCACGTTGGATTATGGCATTCATTTAATCAGGTTCGGAGAGTATGGGTTATTGCCGAGGCTATTCAAAAAAATAGGGAAGAAACTTGATGTAGTTCGATTAGGTGAAAGTAAACTATTCATAAATCAAAATGAGTATATGCTACCTGTAAATATGGAGGGTATCCTTAAAACGGACTATTTGAATAAAGAAGAGAAACAGCTAACTATGGATCTCTTGTTAAGTATCTTAAGGGAAAATTCTGATAACCAGCTGGATACACCCATATCTCGATACCTCGAACCTATGGATATTCCTCAGAAAATTATGCGATTAATGCGGATAATCTCGGGATTATTACTAGTTGTTCCGGAGATTGATAAAGCATCTTTAGGTGAATTAATAGGACTGATCAAGAAAGCTGTAGAGTATGGTGTAGGAGCGGGATATCCCGTCGGAGGATGGAAGACAATAATCAAGGAGATGGAAAGTACCATAATTGATAATGGCTCTGAAATTAGGCTAAAGAGTAAAGCTAAGTCAATAGTGCTGGGTGATTCCGGTGTTAAAGGAGTTATTGTGGGTAATAGCTTAATTACAGGAGAGAATGTTATAATCGCTACAGACTTTAACGAAGCGATAAGACTACTAATACAAATAAAACACGGTAATTTTAGAGAAATATATAAAAAACCCGTACCCACGACTGGTGTCGGGATTGACATAGGATTAAAAGGAGAGAAACTGGATTATAAAGGACTGCTTGTATGGGAAAATCCATTTATAATGGGTATTATTACTTCAAATCTAGACCCGAATCTAGTTCCAGACGGCTTCCAATACGCTACTTTCCTTATGCCAATTACGTTTGAGAGATATTCTGAGGCGAAGGATGCATCTATGAATAGCTTAATAGAAATAATTAATAGATGGCTTGAAAGACATAATGTAACGATAGAATGGATAAGGAAACTATATTTTCCTATTGTAGACGGCGCTGCACCAATAATATCTCAACACTGGAAAAAGAGAGTAAGCCCTATAACACCCATTAGGGGCTTATATATAACTGGTGACTGGGTAGGCTCTGCGGGAGCAGGTAGTGATATAGCTGTAGGCGCCTCTCTAAAAATATTTAGCGATATTCAAGAAAAATAGCTAATCATAGGTGAGAAATCAATCCTACGAATTATCTATTTTCCTAATTTTCTTTAATAAAAGCTCTATTATCTTTATGGAAGAGGTATAGTAATCGTTAGCTTTAAATAGCTCCTCAATCTCGCCACTTCTATACATATCATCCAGGTTATCGAGGAATAGCGATTCTACAAGCAACTTTAACATAAATAGTCTTCTATCTCTAAGCTTATCCATGAAGATACTGTTTTCCCTGATATAATTATAATGCTCGTCTATTATAGATACAACTTGATCTATACCCATACCCATAATAGCGGAAGTCTTAACTATCCGCGGAGTCCATCCATGTTTTATTTCCAACTCACCCGTTTCCAATGCAAACTTGAGATACTCGAATGTTTTCGCGGCTTCCGGCTTGTCACTCTTATTCAATACATAGACGTCGCCAATCTCCATTATACCGGCCTTTAATGCCTGTATCTCATCTCCTACACCAGGCATCGTTATTACTAATAACGTATGAGCAGTATTCATAATATCTATATCAGCTTGACCGACCCCTACACTCTCCACAATAATCTTATCATACCCCACAGCATCAAAAGCCTCGATCATAGACAAGGCAGCCAAAGATAGGCCCCCCTTGACTCCTCTAGTCGAGACGCTTCTAATAAATACTTTAGGGTCGGTGGAGTGCTCCTGCATCCTTAACCTATCTCCTAATAATGCTCCTTGGGAATATGGACTTGTAGGATCTATAGCTACGATGGCTATCGAATATCCTTTTCTTCTCATCGCAGAGATCATCTTGGAAATTAATGTACTTTTGCCGCTGCCAGGTATTCCGGTAATGCCTATTACATGGCTTTTGCCACCGTGTTTAACAAATTCTTTCAGTAGCCTGAAGCTCTCATTGCTTGGCGATTCAAGGATAGATAGGAGGCGGCCCAGTGACCTCTTACTACCCCTCTTAGCATCATCGAATAGCTTATATATATTCAATGTTCTTTCCTCTCCCCAACAACACCTAAAATATAGTCACGTATCAAGTTTAAGTGAGTACCGGGTAAAAACACTTCTTTTATACCTATTTCCTTAAGCTTAGGTATATCTGGAATAGGTATCGTACCTCCTAGAAAAACCGGGATATCATCGGCTCCTTCTTTCTTGAGGAGATCGATCAGTCGCTTCATCAAATTTAAATGAGCCCCACTTAATATGCTTACGCCGATAACATCAACATCCTCCTGTAAAGCTGCGGAAACTACCTGCTCAGGCGTTTGACGTATTCCAGTATATATAACTTCCATACCAGCATCCCTTAAAGCCCTAGCGACAACTTTAGCTCCTCTATCATGACCATCTAATCCAAGCTTAGCAACCAATACCTTTATTCTTCTACCCCTACCTCTTAATAGATTGGCGGTTCTCTCCACTCACCATACACCTCCCTAAGTGTATCCATAATCTCTCCTAAGGTTGCAAGCGACTTCACAGCATCAAGTATATAAGGCATTAAATTCAATCCTTTACCGGCGGCCCTCCTAATATCATCCAGTTTCTCAGCAACCTTATTGGAATCCCGAGAACTCCTCAATTTTTTAAGCCTATCAAGCTGTACTCTTTCGATGTCTTCCTGCTTAATGTCAAGTAACGGCACATTTCTTATCTCCTCCTCTTCCTCCTCTGTGAAGATGTTGACTCCTACTATGAAACGCTTATTCTCCTCCACCTCTTTTTGAAACCTATAACTAGTATCAGCAATCTCCCTCTGCGGATATCCCTTCTTGACCGCCTCTATCATTCCACCCATCCTCTCGATCCTTTCTATATATCTCCATGCCCGTTCCTCAACCTGATCAGTAAGCCATTCAATATAATAGCTACCTGCCAAGGGATCCACCGTATCGGCGACACCCGTCTCATATGCAATAATCTGCTGTGTCCTTAAGGCTATCTTAGCAGCTAGCTCTGAAGGCACCCGGAATGGCTCATCGAGGGAATTGGTATGTAGACTCTGGGTGCCTCCTAATACAGCGGCTAATGCCTCAATCGTAGTCCTCACAATATTATTAAAGGGTTGTTGAGCCGTTAGGGATACACCCGCCGTCTGAGTATGAAAGCGCATCCACATAGACCTCTCCTTCTCCGCCCCAAACCACTCTTTCATTATCTTTGCCCACATCCGCCTTGCAGCTCTAAATTTGGCTATCTCTTCGAAAAAATTTATGTGACTATCGAAAAAGAAACTCAATCTAGGGGCAAAATCGTCTACATCAAGTCCCCTATCGATAAGATGCCTTACATATTCTATCCCATCTGCTAATGTAAATGCTAATTCTTGCACTGCATCGCTGCCCGCCTCCCTTATATGATACCCACTTATACTAATAGGATTCCACTTCGGAAGGTTCTTAACACTCCATTCCACGAGATCCATAGCTATTTTCACAGCGGGCTCAGGTGGAAATACATAGCTCTTTTGAGCTATAAACTCTTTTAACGGATCATTTTGCGTTGTACCCCCCACCTTTTCCCGCGGCACTCCCTGCTTATCAGCTACCGAGATATACATAGATAGGAGAATAGGTGCGGGCGGGTTTATCGTCATATTAGTAGTTATTTCACCCATATCTATACCATCGAAAATAATCTCCATATCCCATAAGCTATCTACTGCCACGCCACAAATCCCGACTTCGCCACGTGCCATTGGATGATCAGAATCTAGTCCGACTAACGTGGGATAATCAAAGGCTAGGCTTAAACCTGTCTCTCCGTGGGAAATTAGAAATTTTAGTCTTTTATTGGTATCCTCAGGCGACCCATACCCGCTGAACATCCTCATAGTCCATATTCTTCCACGATACATAGTTGCATGTATGCCTCTTGTAAATGGGTATTGTGAGGGAAACCCAAGCTTATCCATATAGTTATAATCCGGTAAGTCGATCGGCGTGTATAGCCGCTTAACATTAATATTAGAGAGGGTAGTGAAACTCTCCATTCTCTCGCTATATCTATTTAGAGACCGGGGCAGAACCTGCTTCTCCCATGCAGTATATTTCTCTTTGATCTCTCTAATGGCCTTGTCATTGTATAATTTGCCCATGATACTCAGCCCTCCATAAATTATATCGAGAATTGTATTAAATTAATTGAGGTATACAGTTTTTCATATAAGTATTAGATATAATTTATAGCTTTATCACTATACCGTTATATTGATATTTGTTGAGGTGCCCCGGCGGAATGAAGGTCTTTAGCGATATTTTAGGTGATTATATAGAGATACCTGATGATGAATTAAGGATAGTGAGTATAGCTCCTTCAGTCACAGAGACCTTATTCTCACTTGGTCTGGGGGATAACATTGTAGGTGTAAGTTATTTTTGTAATAAGCCTAGGGAAGTAAAGGGTAAGAATCGCGTGGGAGGTTATTTATCCGTTGATCAAAAGGCTTTGGATAACCTTAATCCGGATGTTGTATTTGCAACAACGGGTATTCAGAGAAAGGTTGTTAATGAATTATACAATAAAAAATATCCTGTTTACCCAGTTCCACTTCCACTATCACCCTATGGAATCATTGAAAACATTTTTTTGGTAGCGGGGGTAGTCAGGCGTCATATGAAGGCAGTAGAACTTTCGTCGAGGCTCAATAGTATCTTAATGGAGATACATACTAAGGTATATGCCACTGTATATTATGAGATCGACTTTGGAGAACCCTATACCATAGGTGCAAATACATACATATCGAATGGCCTACTCCACATAGGTTTAAAAAATATATTTGGGGAAGTATTTGGCTCATATTTTAAACCTGATTTCGAGCTGGTTATAAAGAGCAATCCAGATGTATTAATTTTTGAGAAACACCCTGCAAGAAGAGAGCTTGACCTAGATAACCTATTACAAGTCTTGAAGCATAGGGGATGGGATAAACTTAAAGCATACAAAAATAATAGGATTATTCTGCTCGAACCAGATTCACTTGCCCATTACGGACCAACCCATATACAAACTTTATCAGAACTTCATTATATGGTGAAAGAAATGTTGGGGGACTAAAATATGGTCTAGGTGATAAATAATGGCGGATAATGAAAATTTAGTAAGTGATAATGAGTATCTATTTAGATTTCCAAAAGAGAAATTGATTGAACTCCTGCTTTATCATATAAAAAATTTGTGGAGAGTCGATGGCCTATATTTCCTGGGTATAGAGGATAGGCATGGCATAGAGTCTGCCACATATATAGATAAGGAGGTATGGAGAATACTGGCTAAGATCGAGGCTAGAGACCTTAAACGAATATTAAATATACAAGATGTAGAGAATATCAGTTCATTTATAGAGCTTTTGAGAAATACCAGCTGGGCGTTATATCAAGAAGACAAGGAGATATTGGTCGACTCAATAAAGGGGGTAGCGATTTTTAGGGTTATCAAATGTAAGGTTCAGGAAGCCCGAATCAGAAAAGGATTTGGCGTCTTTCCATGTAAACCTGTGAGGCAGGGATATCTAGAAGAGTTTATCAAAGAAGTTAATCCAAAAATCAAGCTTTATGTCAGTAACTGTCCACCTGAAAGAAGACGTCAGGGGTATTGGTGTCAGTGGCGATTCAAATTAACTAAATAATCAAAATTTGGGCATATATACACATAAACTCTATATTAGGTGGTCAATAATCGAATATACGGTGGAAGTATGATAAAGGAATATAGATATCCCTTAGATAAATTCAGGGGTATTGAATTTTTGTCGTATGCCTCTTCAATTGATGTAAAGGCTGAGAGCAGAGAGGATATATCAGTTATTTTCGAGGAAGATAAGTGGCGTAAGAAAGCAAGATATACCGCCGGAATAGTAGGTGAGAATTTATCGGTAGTAGGCGAAAATGTTTCAATAGAAGCCTTTTATCCCGATAACCTTACAGTAGATAAGTTCGAGATTCTATCCTCCGCTTCTTCTATCGATATAGATGGCCCCATAAATGTAACCGATAGATTTCTCTTTAAGGCTACTAAAAGTAGCGTTAATATTTATGGTCTAAGAATTAAGGGGGGGACTATCGATGTAATAAATAAAACATCAAGTGTTGATATCGAACTGATACTAGCGAAAGATATAAAGACCATCGATTTATCATTTGACAAGTCAAGTGTGGATATCGATTTAATACTACCTGAAAATGTAAGTTTAGACGTAGATAGTGATACTAAATTATCAAGTATAGATATCCGGGGAAAATATACCGTGGCTAATCCCATATCGACTATAAAGATGAGGCTAGTCGGTATAATGTCAAGTTTAGATATAAATATAAAGAGGATATGATTAAGGCGATATAATTAGGGGCCTCCTCTCAACCAACATCACCGCTATTTTCCTTCTAGCTGATGCCAACAATCTCCAGAGGGTTCCTCTGGAAACACCCATATGCTTAGCGGCTTCCTCCTGGGTATACCCCAAATAATAAATTAATCTATAAGCCTCATACTCATCTATAGACATATATATGGGTTCTTTATCTCTACCTTTCGGGAAAGGTCCAAATTCCATCCTAACCGGCTCTACGCCTATAAACCTATGCTTCATAGGCCTACCTGGCCCACGCCATCCTCTTCTCCATCTCCACACCACTATCACCATCTACCAAATATTTCGATTCAGCAACGTATAAACCTATCCACGCGACAATAAATTAATCCTTTAAAAGGCTCCCTTATCAGTTATCATATTAATGGGGGATAAAGATGGCGTTCACAGACATATTTTCAGTACTTACTGAGATACTGGACCAACTGATTAGCAAGTTCATAGCGTTAATACCAGATCTAATCATGGCACTCATAATATTGATTGTTGGGTATATTGTCGGTAGACTGGTAGGAGCAGGTGTAAATATATTCTTAACAAAAATTATAGGTCTCGATAAATGGCTAGAAAGGAAGAAACTGGATAAAGCCGCCTACGGAATAAGTATATCAGGCTTTATATCAGGAATCGCAAAGTGGTATATCTATATAGTATTCATAGGAGCAGCCATTTCACATCTAGACATAGCTTTACTGACTCCATTCATGCAAGATGTTGTAACTTATTTCCCTAGACTAATAGCCGGCGCAGTTGTACTTCTTATAGGGTTAATAGCCGGTGAATGGATAAAGAGAAAAGTTATAGAAACAGAGATACTATTCAGGGAAGTCATAGGAGATTTCATGAAGATAGTTATAATCGCCATATTTATTGTGATGTCCCTAAGCACCATGATGATCGACGCCACACCGCTACTATGGTTCATAGCTATAATTGTTGCAGGAATAATATTGACTCTTTCAATTGCCATCGGAATAGGCGTTGGATTAGCTTTAAAAGACGAGATTAAGCCATTAATTAAAAAATTAGTGGAGCAATTAAGCGAAGGTAAGAAAGACAAGGAAGATTAGGTATGCCGCCGAAAGAATTCTACGCAATCATTCCATATAAATTTGTACTAGCCATATCAAGCACACTAGTTATTTTGATGACGATAAATATAGGGGGAAGCGCATCAGAAGTAAGCCTAACCGTTACTTTCCTGATAGTAGGCAATCTACTTGGAAGCATAACATGGGCTAAGATAGCTACAGCTACAAGAAAATACTTAACCATATATGTAATGGGATATATGGGTCTATTTCTATCACTAGTCCTATTATTCTCGGGAGAGATGGCGGCTATAGCATTAGCAGCCTTTCTAATTCCATTTATGTCTAGTGGAACCTATTATTCGGCCTTATTTCTTATTTACGAGAACTATAAGGATGCTATGAACCGCATGATCGGTATATTCGAGTCGGTGGGTGGATGGGCATGGGTACTAGGATTAGGGTTCGGAATAATCGCTACAGGCTTTTTCTCCGTCTCGATGTTGATAGGTATACTATCGATAGTAAGTTTTATCGCGGTGTTTCTAACGGCATATATATACAAGATAAATATAACTAGGCGTATAATAGATGGGATAAAAAAGGATTTAGGTCTCCTTCCCCTTTTAGATATTGCTCTAGATAAGATAATTGAGGCTGAAGAGGTTATCGTAGATAAGGCATTAATAGGCCTAGATGTAGTTGTCAGTGGCAATATAACTCTTTACGACATATATTTCCGTTTCAGATGGCCGAGAGAGCTTATCAGGTTCTACCTATCTATATTTACAGTATTCCTAGGCTTTGGACTTGTCTTTAGCCAAATAATTACGATTCAAAAGGCCTTAGGCCTCACAGACCCAATGGTATATGGAATATCCTTAATAAGTTCAGCGGTAGCGGCCACGCTCTATTCCCGAGTTGGTATGACAAGTGACCCTAAGAAAATGCTAACACGCTCATACATTCTAAGAATATTTCTATTCGGTTTATTACTATCTATCTTCTTTTTAGATCCTATTCTCATCCTACCTATCTTCATTATATTCGGCGTATTAGACGGCTATACATGGGCATATATCTCCACTTTATTGAATATAGTGGCACTCAAGTTTTCAAGAGAGCATGTAGGGTTCTCCAACTTCATTAGAAATATCGGATATGTAGCAGGAGCCTCTATAAGCGGATTATTAATCCCTATAGCCGGATACGAAATTAATATAGTAATTGCCATAATACTGTTGAGCGTAAGTATATTAATCTTCCTTAAGTCTAAGGTCTGATTTCTTATAAGACGTTATTTACTTAGAATTTTTTCATTATTGATTATATCGATAAAATTACTATAAATGAAACAGAGCATCCTATTTGCATAATATGTATCTCTTGATGCTTCCGGAAGATATATTTCATATATCAAGTAGTAGATCGGGTCATACAATAGAGATTTTAGGTAGGGGTCATCCTCAATACTTATTATTATATTATGAATTTCATCGAGAATTTGAGTGTTATTACATATGATATTGTTTGTATTATTGGTGTCACTAATAAAGATTACATAGAGAGAATATAGTGAGTATAACAATGGCTGTTTAAGGCCATATGATATGCTTTTCCTAATAATTACTTCTCTTAAACCATCTTTCATCTTTTGGAGAATAATAAATTCTATTGAAGGATACCCTAATAGTTCAATTGCCTTCTTCTTATAGTAATTTAGGATTAGATATATACCCTCTTGCCTATGAGACCCATAATGCTATCTATTCACTTTCTGGAAGATTTTTATTTCCTTATGGCGAGGGCATAAAGTACTGAGCCGATTATGGCAAAGAGTAGGGAGAAGAATGTTAAGGGCAGTAGATTCGTTATGTTTATCGATCCATTTTGAAGTATATCCCTCATTATGTCTGCTCCATGTGATACGGGATTAATCTTAGCGAATACATAAACCGGCCAAGGCAAAGCCTTGAATATCTCCAGTGGGTAGAATACGGTGCTACAGAATATGAGTAGAAAGTATAATAGTCCTCTAGCTGTGATATAGGCATCAAAGTTCTTTATAACAGTAGCCATAAATATGGCTAATGCCCCTATGCCTAAGGATAATAGTAGTAGGATAGGAGGTATAGCTAGGAGATATAGTGGGTTGGGTATTGGACTTAAGATTATGGCTAGTATTAAGAGGGGCGAGGAATATATTAATCCGCGGATACCTCCTGCAGTCATTCTACCAAGTACAACCTCCCAATCTCTAAATGGTAGGCTAAGTATGTAATGGTGGAATTGCCTTCTAATCTCTATGGAGACCTCTCTACCTATGGTGAAAGCTGATGCAAAAAGAGCCATTACAACTATACCTGGAAGGACAAACCTAAAGTAATCTAGTCGGGTGACCATATTACTGAATACTATGGCTAATATGAAGATGTCGGCTAGGTTCATACTTATCAAGCCAGCCATCCACCATCTATATTTAAAGAACTGCCGTACATCCTTCTCTATAATTAATAGTATATTATGCTTCATCATGACCATCCACCTCCTTCCATACGCTTCTCATAGAGGTATACGCCGAAACTTGTCATCGATAACGCGAATGCTAGCAACATCACAGTAGAAAATATAGGATCGAATTCTCCGCTAGGAATCCCTAGTCCCAATCTGAACAGCTCTGCCGCATGGGTTAAAGGGTTAACCACGGCAACCGCGGAATATGCCGCTGGCATAAATGCTTTCGGATAGAAAACCGTGCTTAGTCGGATAATAAATGCGTCGATAGCCCCAAGAAGTATATCCGTTTTATCGCTGGACTTGAGCATAGATACAATTGTAATGCCTAACCCTGCAACTCCAAATGAAAGTAGAAACAGGGATATGACTGCATTTATCAGGACATATGGGTCTTTTACACCAATAAGTAGCAGGGTAAATATGAGGGGTGGCACCGTAGCCAGTATACTCCTTAATCCACCGCCAATAGCACGTCCAATCTCTAATGTCCTTCTCTGGATGGGTAGGCTAAGTAAATAATCTATGACTCCATGCTCTGCTTCCTCAGCTATATCATAGGCTACAAACATTGCGGAGGAATATAATGTGGCTACATATATTCCAGCGGCATAGTAACTGAAGTATCCTTCGAACCCCACTAATAGAGAAATGGCTAATCCAAACACGGCTACTTGGATAAAGTACCATAGCCATCTCAATATAAGAAACATTTTATATTGAGAAATCATCCGGATGTCCCGCTCGATGACTAGATATAGTTGTCTTAGATCCATTCATCCCCCCTACCTTCAGCCTCTGTTATCGTCATACCTGTAAAATGTAGAAACACATCGTTAAGCGTCGGCTCCCTCATATTAACAGACCTAACCCTTATCTCCTTTGAAACAAGTAATTGAACAACACTTGGGAGTATCTCTTCAGCTCTATTCAGATATAACCTTATTGTCCCGTCGGATTCGCTAACTCTACTTACCTCTGGTATAGCCTCCAACTCTGACCTTATCTCCTCCGGAACCAACCTATCCACCTTAATTTCAAGAACATCGCCGCCCGGTATCATATCCTTCAAGGCAGATGGCGAGCCTAATGCAGCTATTTTCCCTTTATGAATTATTCCTACCCTATCAGATAATATATCAGCCTCATATAACTCATTTGTAGCTAAAATTATTGTTGAACCCTCACTCCTCAGCTCCCTAATCATGCCCCAAATTTTATGTTTACCTGATACATCTATCTGTGATGTAGGTTCGTCGAAGATGGCCACTTTAGGCCGCTGGATAAATAACTTAGCTATCTCAACCCTTTTCTTCATTCCACCGGATAATTGGAAAGCCCTCTTGTTACGGGCATCCCACATATCAAGCTTATCTAATACCTCTCTAACTATTTCCTTGGCTTCTTTACCCTTGTAGCCGCAGACCTTTGCATGCCAAACAAGTATCTCCCATGGAGTATTTACCCAATATAGCTTTGGTTCCTGAAAAGCCATACCTATAATCTCCCTTACCTTCTCCGGTTCACGTCTTATATCGTAACCCATTATTATAGCTGATCCTTCAGTAGGCTTTATAACAGTTGTAAGCATAAGGAGAGTCGTGGTCTTACCAGCGCCATTAGGGCCCAACAAGCCAAAGATCTCGCCCTCATATATATCTAGGTCTATATGATCTACTGCTAAGTAATTCCCATAATACTTGGTTAATCCAGATATCTTGATCATCGTTTCTTGAGTCATAGACTATCCACGCATTATTAAGGAATTTACATCGAGATATATATTTGATTAAACCCCAGTTATAGAGATTTGTATATACAAATTTTATGGATCGAGATAGAATCATTATTATATAGGTATTATTTTTATAGATACTTAGGCTACTCATCTATAATCCATTTGAGCAGCTCTAGGGACAACTATAACAACTCAATTAAGAAGCATACTATTATATTATCTTAATCTTTTTCCTGCGTTTAGCCTCTTCGATATAAGCCATAATATCTTCTTCATCCAAATTATATTTTACAGCGACAGGATGAAGTTCTTGGATAACTTTCTCTATCGTTGCTTCACTTAGGCTTTCACATATTCCCATAATTTCATTTAACACTTTACGCCTGCTGTAATAGTACTTCTTTAGATTCCCACCTGCAAACTCTACATCTCGCCATATATATTTTTCGCCTGTAAAGTAGACTCTAAATACTTTTCTATCTAATACTCGCCGGCCGATATAGAACAGTGGCTTATATGAGTCGAGGTTCCACATATTATTTGTGAATGCATCCGATGCATAAGCAGAAACTACTTCACCTACAAACCAATCATGATCACCGGTCTCTAAAACATTTACCAGCTTCAGCTCCATAGCTGCTGAGGCCTCCGATATCAATGGTACATTTAACTTGTCTCCTCTCATTATCGTAAAACCGCCTTTCTTGAGCTTATCCTTTAGGAACCTCTCGGAGATATCTCCTATATAAGGCGTCTTATCCACATATTTAAAGTCTAGGAAGTTTAAGCCAAAAACCTTAGAATGATGTAATAATTTATAGGTGAATCTTTCTGGAGCTATTCCTACCCCTATCAGGAGGGGATTGAATGAGAGTTGAGACCACCATGCAGCGAACATTCCCCCTATTCTTCCTTTATATTCTGAGGTTACTATAATCGGTACTACGGGATATAATAGTCTATCCGCTTGCTTTACGTTTATAGGTTTTAGACTCATATAAGGATAAATTGATAGAATAAAATATATAGTTAATAGACGCTATGAATAGAGCTAGAATATTATTTGCATCATCCGGTGTAGGGCTGGGCCATATAACTAGGGACATATATCTTGCTCGACACATGGATTGGGCTGAAATAACTTGGTTAACTTCTGGCCTAGCAGTTAAATATCTCAAACATCAGAATCTTCCAATCGAAGATGCTTCATATGAGTTACATGGATTAGATGGATATATTGCGGCTATGTTTAAAGACGGCACATATACAGCAGGCTATAGAGAATTAAAGGGTATTTATACAGCCATAAATAGAAATGCTCTATATATTAGGGATAATCTGGACCTTGAAAAATATGACCTTATAGTAATGGATGAATTCTGGGAATTATTACTTTTGGATGTTAAATATAAAGGCGTATTTATAACTGATTTCATTAATTTTAAACCTAAAAAATATTCTATTCTTCAAAGAATCGTTACATATTATATTAATAAGAAGCTGAGGAAGAGATTGTGTGACCTTGAGCTACTAATATATGTAGGTTTCAACCCCAATGAAGCCGGTGGTTTTGAGTATTATGGACAGCTATATACCCACGACACATATATTGGCGAGGCATCTGATTCTGATTATATATTAATCAATATAGGTGGTACATCCATCGTCAATGAACAAATGAAAGCCATAGAAAGAGAGCTAATAAAGTTGGGTTTTGAAGTCGTATTCATCGGAGGCGAAGGCCATTTTTATGCATATCCCCTTACTTATATTGCGAATGCTAAGGCAATAATTACTCTAGGTGGTTACTCCAGTCTAATAGAATTGGCTAGATTCAGGAAACGAGGCATCATAATTCCATTAGGAGAACATTTTGAACAGGAAGATAATGCAAGGTTATTTATGGGCAGAAGCGGATATAGAGTCTTACCTATTAACAAAATTGATATTTATAGTGTAGAAAGATATTTAGAGGAGATTATAGTTGAGGATCCGGATCCGCCGAGGTTCAAGGATGCTGCTAAAATAATCTCATCAAGAATTCAAGGGTTAATGCGATAAATATTATATATTTATTATGCCTATTCATCTAATACTGATGGTCGGTGATGAATGTGTTTAACGATGAGATTGTAAAGAGGATTCTGGAGAAGACACGGACGATATGGGCTGTTACCCATGCTTTATCTCTATTGTCATGGGATTCAGAAACTTATATGCCGCCGAAGGGAGTCGAGGAAAGGAGTGTTGCGGTGGGTGAACTCACTGTTCTAAGACAAAAACTTCTTTTGGATGATGAGCTTGTAAAATTGGTAGAGAAGTCGGTTGATAAAAAAGATCTCAATGATTATGAGAAGGGCGTCGTTAGGGTCTTAAATAGGCATATAAGGATAGCAAAGGCTTTACCGCCGGAGCTAGTTAAGGAGTTGTCCAAGACGAGTCAGGAGGCACGGGTTGTATGGAGAGAAGCTAAGAAGAAAGATGATTTCAATAAATTCAAGCCTTACCTGAATAAGATTGTTGAACTTACCAAAGAGAAGGCTGAATACTTGGGTTACGACGATCATCCATATGATGCGTTATTAGATTTGTATGAAGAGGGGCTTCTGACAAGAGAAGTGGATAGAATGTTCGGAGCTATAGAGCCTGGAATAAGAAAGGTTTTCAACAGGGTGATGGAGGATGGTGATTACCCTAGTACGCATCCACTTGAAGGAGAGAAATATGATGAAGAGAAGATGAAGCAGTTGAATATCGATGTTCTAAATATATTTGGCTATCCATTCGATAAAGCGAGGCTGGATATCTCAGCTCATCCCTTTACTAATAACATGGGTATCGAGGATGTTAGGATAACCACCAGATATGAAGGCTTCGATTTCAAAAGAAGCTTATTAGGAACAATACATGAATTTGGGCACGCCCTATATGAGCTGCAGATTGATCCGGCACTTAAATTTACACCCTTAGCCGGAGGGGTCTCACTCGGAATACATGAGTCTCAATCTAGATTTTGGGAAAATATTATTGGAAGGTCACGAGTATTTGTGGAGTCTTTCTATGAAAAAATAATAAGTAGACTTGACTATGTAAAGAAGTATTCCCCGGAGGAGGTCTTTAAGTACTTTAATACTGTAAAGCCGAGTTTCATTCGGGTCGAAGCGGATGAGTTGACGTATAATCTTCATATTATCCTTAGATTTAAACTGGAGAAGCTCCTTGTCTCTGGTGAAATTAAGGCGGAAGATACACCTGAGCTGTGGAATCAAGAAATGGAGAAACTTTTAGGTATCCGCCCAAGAAAATACTCCGAAGGTGTTCTCCAAGATATCCATTGGAGCCTGGCTGCGATAGGGTATTTCCCGACCTACTCTATAGGTACACTCCTCTCGGCACAGATACTTCATCATATATCAAGGGATATCCCCGCTTTCAATGAGAATGTATCTAGACTAGAATTTGACGATATAAAGAGATATCTATATGAGAAAATACATAGATGGGGATCTACATATGATCCTAAGACTTTGCTTAAGATGAGCTTTGGTGAAGAAATGAATCCTGAGTACTTCCTGAAATATATTAAGGAGAAATATATAGTAAGTTAATACATACTCCTTTTTTATAACTATTTATATAGATATCGATAGTATATCCAATAATTACCTAGTGATTAAGGGCTGGAGAATAAGGGTGGAGAGAAAACGAGCATACTGAAGGTATTCAGCAAACTTGGGAGAAATGGGCTGATTCTAGTTTCCATCTCATTTATAGTGCAACTGGGCTTCTCAATATTATCACCGGTTATACAATACTACATTGAGGCTTTGGATAATCCTATGATTCCGCCTCCAGAGACGAGAGAGACGGTGATCTTTACACCGGAAGTTATCATTTATATGGCGCTTAATATCGCGGCATTTATGTTTCTTAGAGCGCCATTCGCTACAATATTTGGTAGATTAAGCGATAAAATAGGGAGGAAAAAGCTGGTTGTTTCAGGATTACTTATATATGTGATGGTCGGAGTTGCATTGGGATTAGCAAGAAACCCTGTTGAAGTAGTTGGTATCAGGGCTGTTCAGGGCATATCATCCGCGATGGTGTGGCCTGTAGCCCAAGCATTATTGATGGAGACCGTCTCAATCGATATCAGGACTAGAGCGATGACGATGTTTGTCATGGCTTTAAACCTCGCAAACTTAGCCGGGCCAGGCTTAGGCGGAGCAATATATAACTTTTTTTACCACGCCAACCCAGACGCTTTGGCTATCGACATACTTAGACCCACAGTGTTATCTCCAGTACCAGCATTCATATTAGCATTTATATTGAGTTTTATGTTAAGAGAAGACGGCTTTAAGCTGAGATCTTTTGATGAGGCTGAGTATGAAGAAGAAGATTCTATTTGGCATATCGATTTTGAACTGATAAAGAGATCTATTTATACGATATATGCTACGGGTATAATCAATGGATTCGGAATCGGATTAGTCGCGTCGATAGTGATTATTTATATAAGCGAGTTTGTAATCAAAGAGCCTATAGGTATTGGAGCGTTAATGTTTCTCACCGGCCTAGTTGGCCTAATCGTTGCATATCCTATGGCTAGATACGCAGATATAAGTCTAGGAAAGAAAAGGATGGCTATATTTGCCATGCTCCTGAGGGCATTAGCTTTCTTTATACTACCCTTTAGTACATCTATACCCTTCATAGCACTCGTATTGAGCCTTAATAGTATATCATTTAATGTTGGGATGCCTAGCTTAAGAGCATTACAAGCCGATTTAACAAAGAAAAGCTTCAGGGGAAAGGTCTTCGGTCAACAACAGACTTTCTTTAACGCGGGGATGGCGATAGGGGCCGTGATAGGAGCATTCTTATACATCTTATATGCTCATAAAACTGTGTTTAGCGTCCCTGGAACTATTCTTGTATTCTATCCCTCAGCAATATTATTTGTCATAAGCATATTACTTATAGAAAAATATGTTGTAGAACCATCATAAAGGAATAACATATGGGATTGCCTACAGGTACTATTATTCTTCACCTATAGGATAAAAAATTCTAGAAAAAAATATCTAGGCGAGGGGGATTTCTAGAATAGAATTCTTATATCTATATTAGAAGCTAGGGGTTTATGGTGATGAGATGAGAATACCAATTGCTAGATCACTAATGATAATATTTGTACTGACCATTATATTTGGATCAATCCTTTTCATGATAAATCCACCATTCTATAAATCGTTTGATCTAGATATTGGAGATACAGAATTAAGACGATTTTCAAGCATCAGGGAGATGTCATTCTATATAGGTATAATGAGAAGTAGATATGAGTCTATAGCACCGAAGATCGGCTTTACAACTGATCTGGTTAGGACAGCGTTGACAGCTGAATCATCCGGTGAGTCTCTAGCTTATTCTGAGACTAATGTTCAGGTTGAAGGTGTCGATGAACCTGATATTATCAAGACAGATGGTGAATATATTTATTTAGTCAAAGAAAATAGATTATTCATTATTTATGCTTATCCACCTGAGGAATCAGGGATAGTTAATATATTAGAATTCAATGGAAGCATCATAGGTATATTTGTAAATGACGATAAATTAGTAGTCTTCCTAGGGAGCTATGGATTTTCATATATCGAGCCAAGAACCTCCTTAATAGAAATTATGCCATACCCTGGATGGGGCTCTAGCAATGTAACGATTTTCATATATGACATATCTGTGAGGGAAAACCCCATTGCTGAATTGAGCTATACAATCGAGGGTAGCTATGTCGGGGCTAGGATGATTGATAATTATGTGTATCTGGTTTCCCATTATAGAATTACGGATGAATATAATGTAACATTACCTATCATAACGATTGATAATGAGAAAATAGATTTTGATCCGAATCGGATAGCCTATACAGATATCGCTTATAACGACTATATGCTAGTCACAATCACAGCGATTAATATAGTCGACAAAGGCATCGATTATGATTCGTTCTTATTCCCATCAGCATCCACCATATATGTCTCGCACAAGAATATCTATGTAACTACACCTGACTGGGAATGGTCATTCCAAAATAATAGGCAGAGAACTAGAATATTCCGAATAGCTATTGAGGGTATAAATGTTGATGTCCAAGCTCATGGAGCTGTACCAGGCATGATACTTAATCAATTCAGTATGGATGAATATAATAATTATTTTAGGATTGCAACAACAGAGTCGATCTCTGGTTATGAGGAATGGTATACAGTTAATAATGTTTATGTCCTTAATATGTCGCTTGACATTGTAGGTAGATTAGAGGGCTTAGCAGGAGGAGAGATGATATATTCTGTCAGATTTATTGGAGACATAGGTTACGTCGTAACATTCAAAAAGGTGGACCCATTATTTATAATCGATCTAAGTGATCCTTTGAATCCCGAGGTGAGAGGTAAACTAAAAATTCCGGGATACTCTAGCTACCTTCACCCAGTAATCGATGGATATTTAATAGGGGTGGGTAAAGAAGCTGTTCCAGCAGAAGAAGGAGACTTTGCATGGTATCAAGGTATAAAAATTAGTCTATTCTCGGTTGAGGACCTCGATTCTCCTATAGAAATCGATAGTTTAGTCTTAGGTGACAGAGGAAGTGAGACACCTGTCCTATACGACCATAAAGCACTGCAATACTATCCGGAAAAAGGACTATTGATGATGCCTGTCTTGATTGCAATCATAAATCCTAGTCTATATGATGGTGAGCCACCGCCATATGCATATGGGGAACCTGTTTGGCAAGGACTAGTTGTTATAAAGGTAACTCGAGATGGAATAACTCTTATTGGCAATATAACTCACATTGATAGCTTTGGACAATCGAAATCAGAACTTTCTTATGAAAATTCTATAGTTAGAGCAATGTATATAGGTGATTATATATACACATTCTCATCAAGATATCTCATGGTTCATAGTCTAATCGACTTCCAACTGATTAAAGCGATACCCCTTGAATAATTATTTCTATATATCAGGTTTTTATTTATATTATCCTCTAGGTATCCTTGTGGCCAGAGTTAACTAGAGTAGCAGTAGGCCAAAATACTTTTGTCTTAAATGGGGGAGCCTTATATCTCTATATATTATGTATTCTATACATTCTATCCTTAACCCATCGACCTTTAGATATCAAGCTCAGTCTTTACGATTAGTCTGCCTGTTGCCAGTAGGGTTTCCGCGTCAATAACTCCTTCCAGACCTCGAACATAATTATTTATTTCATTGACATGGTCCATATCTTTTGCATGGAAGATAATTATAATATCATATTTACCTGTTATCTGAAATAGATGATGTAGTTCACTCATTTCAGCCAGGCTATCGAATATGCTATCCATATATTTGTGATGAACTCTAAGGAGCATAATTATAACGATCGGATATCCTATTTTCACTGGGTCAAGGATAGCTACGAATTTTCGTATTACACCTTCATCAACTAACTTGTTTATCCTAAATCTAACAGTTGATTGAGGAACACCTATTTTATTTGATAGCTCAGCATATGAGGCTCTACCATCCACCTGTAGATGCCTGAGGATCTTAAGGTCAATTTCATCCAGATTAACCATTATTCATCACTTTATCCACATAAATATATTCTGTAATCAGGGAGTATATTAAATTGACATATATCTGAGTAGAATAAGTTGATATGGATATATGATGATCGCGTCTTTAAATCGATTTCCCTGAGTGGAACGCTAATAATATTAATGCAAAGATACATGGAACTAGAGAAGTTAATATCGCATATTCAGGGGTTATTAGGAGATATAACGGGGAGGTCAATATTGCTCCCCATACAACACCCTCTGTAATCATAATATGGAAAAGGCTTGATGCTAATGAGGTATCTTCATCATCGACCCTAGATAATACTAGGGCGGCTGATGCAGGAAATAATATAGAGTATCCGGCGCCATATGGAATCGAAGCTATAAGTAGACCTTTGATACTCTCTGAGAATACAGCCATAATTATACCTGTTATAATCAGAAGTATACTGAGAATCAACATTTTAATTCTCCCTACTCTATCGGATATAATCCCAAAGGGTATTTGTAGGATAAAGGCTAATACTGCAGTTGTACCAAGAAAAATTCCCACAGCTAAGGGGGGTCGATCTATATATGATGAAGCAATTATAGGTAGGAGCGTGGTAACCGATCCCTGTGTAAATGTAACCCCAAATAAGGCCATTAAACCATTTAATACATACCTATCGCGTAATATACCAATAGTCCGTCCAAAAAAATCTCTAGCTGAATACTTAACTTCAACATTGATCTTTTCCTCCGATTCCTTTATGAATATTGATAAAACCATACCCAAGAAGACAACCACAGCCAAAATAACGAAGAACCCTCTGATTCCATATATAGATGGGATTATTCCACCCATATACCACCCCACTATAGCGCCGCTCATGATAGCCACTCCATAAGCACCCATTCTGCCACCAAGGCTGGACAAAGGATTAGGGGTGGTTTTGGCAAGGGCCATAGATGATGGCCCAATTAGTGAACCGAAGCCTCCATGTATAAACCTAGCCATTATTAATTGGAATGGCGTATTGACCAGTGAATATGCATATATGGCGATGGAATTTAATAACATACCGATTGTTAAGATCAATTTTCTTCTTTTAGTTCTATCGGCGATATATCCTATTGCCACTTCAAATATATCCTCGGAGAGAGAATAAGAGGCAACTATAACTCCTAATATTAATCCGCTTGCACCCAACTCAATTGCATAGGGAGTTAAAACAGGATGTAGGGAGAAATTATCGACATATGCTAACACTATAACTATGGAAAAGATTAATGGTAGTATCTTGGTCTTAACACTCATATTTACCATCTCTACGATCTTTTCTAGACTTCTATTCTTATATGGGCATCTATGGATTCAATAAAGTAGATTATGTCGATAACGCAAATAAATATTATCATATTTACTCTATAAACAGAAATATACATGGATTTTTGATGAAATAGTATAATTATCCTAACACTACCAGGTTCATCCTAAGATTTAAAGCCAAAATTGCTGTGACAATATATAATTAAATAAGTTTCCTTATGGTATCGAGAGCCTCAGTAAGATCACTTGGTTCATTTAGATAAATTTAGTGACTAAATAATGGTTATTGTTTATGTCCTTTTCTCTAATATTCTCGCAATAGTTAGTCTTTGGATGTCGTTTGTGCCTTCATATATTGTTGTTATAACGGCGTCTCTAAGATATTTCTCTACACCCACTTCAGAGTCGACTCCGTATCCCCCATGAACCTTTATAGATAATAATGCTGCTTTCTCAGCAGCCTCTGTTGCATATGCCTTAGCTAGTGAGGAAGCAATAATATAATTTTGGTTTTTGGCGTCAGCGAGTGTGGCGGCCCAGTAGGTAAGAAGTCTAGCCGCCTCAAGCTCCATAAGGATGTCAGAAATTTTAAATGAAACGCCCTGAAACTTTATAATTGGTCTTCCGAAAGCATGTCTTTCTCTACTATATTTTAACGCTTTTTCGAAGGCTCCCTGAGCTATACCTACAGCCTGGGCTGCAACAGCTATCCTTGTATGGTCATATGTGGTTAATAAATATTTGAACCCTTCGTCTTGGTCACCTAATACATTATTTTTAGGGACCTTTACATCATCGAGTATTAGTTCATATGGTTGTTCTCCCCTCATTCCCATCGTATTGATCCTCTGCCCTATCTTAAATCCTTCAAACCCCTTCTCTATGATAAATAGAGTTATCCCCCACCATCTCTTCTCACCGGGAGGATTGGTTCTGGCCGATACCAAAAAGAAATCGGCTTTATCAGCCCCTGTTATTAACGTCTTCCTACCGGTTAATACATAGATATCTCTATATGACTTTGCTTCGGACTGTATCCCAGCTACATCACTTCCCGCCACAGGCTCTGTATTAGCGTGGGCTCCAAAGGACTTTCCTGACGCAATCGGTGTTATATACTTCCTTTTTTGTTCCTCTGTTCCAAATAATAAGACAGGTATCGTAAATACATAGTTTATCGCTACGGCTATAGCGAATGCCGGTGATACTCGGGCTAACTCCTCTGTCATAATGGCCATCATAATGTTATCACCGCCTTGGCCACCATATTCCTCAGGTATACCTATACCCATAAAGCCAAGTTCCTTAGCTTTATGTAAGACTTCCATAGGGATCTCGTTATTCTTCTCAATCTTATCGGCTATAGGCTCCAAATCTTCCTCTACAAATTTCCTTACAGTTTTCCTGAATAATTCATGTTCATCACCTATGGTTATTTTAAAGTCCTTAATTGAGGATAGAGGAAACACCATGCTAGACACCAATTAATAATTACTCTATATCATGTTAATACTTTTAGCAGAATCTATTTTGTGGATATAATTGTTCGTTCAGATTGTATAGGCTATCGACTTATATTTATGTGCATATGCTAAATATTATGGTGAGTCGATATGGGGTGGAGATGGAGATTTAGATGGAGAAATAGATGGTGTATGTTGCCTAGATTTAGGGGTAGACGCCGAAGGTATCGATATAGAGTTGATAGGGAATATACGATTAAAGATGAGCTAAGGGAGGTAGAAGAGTATAAGAGGCTATTAGAGCAGGAGATCGATGAGCTGAGAGAAGAGTTGCGTAGTGTTCAAGAGAGGATTAAGGAATTAAAGGAAAAGGCCGAATATGAAGGATAGAATAACCTGATAAGCAACATCAAACTTTTTTATTTTCCATTTTGGAATTAATAAGCTTTATCTATACCTAGAATATATTGGGTATACAAAGCAATTTAACAAGGTGAATTCAATTATGGCTAATAATCATTATGATCTCGTAATAGTAGGTGGAGGGGCGGCTGGATTTTCGGCAATGGTCAAATATTCAGAGTTAACAGAGGGTCAAGCAAGAATAGCATTGATAAATCGCGGGCCCATAGGCGGTACATGTGTAAATGTAGGCTGTGTTCCCTCTAAAAGATTATACTATATAGCTAAATCAATCTATGATGCTCGTACTATCGATAGCCCCGGGGTATCCATAGACGGGATACATGCAGAACTCCCCGGGATAATGAATGATATTAATAAACTTGTAGCTAATATGCGAAAGAACAAGTATGAAAAACTTCTGGACAGATTCGATAATGTAGATCATTATATAGGCACAGGGGTTTTTAAGACCAGAGATAAGATAGTTATAAAGGGCAAGGATAGAAAAATCATAAGTGGAGATAAATATTTAATCGCCACAGGTTCAACCCCCACCATACCCGATATCAAGGGTATTGAGAAAATAGATTATTATACATCAGATAACATCTGGAATTTGGATAAGAATATAGAGAGCATCCTAATTATCGGATCGGGGGCTGTCGGACTCGAGCTAGCTCAGTCATTATCGAGGCTTGGGGTAAGAGTTGAAATAGTGGAAGTTTTAGATAGGGTAATTCCCAGAACCGAACCCGAGTTATCCAAAGAATTAACTAATATCCTTATACAAGAAGGAATAAATATCCACCTTAAATCAAGGGTTGCATCTCTAGAAAAAATCGGTGAGGGTATTAAGGCGAGGATTATCGGTCACTATGGTGAGAAAATCATAAATACAGACATCCTAATGATCGCTACAGGAAGAAAGCCCAATACACAAAACCTTGCTCTTGAAAATGCAGGAGTAAGGCTCAATGGGAAAGGCTTTGTTGAGATAGACAAATATCTCAGAACATCAAATCCTAAAATATATGCAGCTGGCGATGTTTCTTCATCCCCAAAACCCGCGCTATTAGAAACACTATCAGCTAAGGAAGGCGCTGTATCAGCTGAAAACATGTATTTTGGAGATGTAAAGTCTATCGAATATACATTTTACCCCGTCGTTGTCTTCGTAGACCCCCAACTGGCATTCGTAGGTTTATCTGAAAGTGAATTAATGGAAAAAACAGGTGCATGTCAATGTAGAGTTGTTAGATTCGATGCATTAGCCAAATCATCAATTATTAATCGCGAGAGAGGTTTAGCTAAGTTGATTATAGATCCCTATACTAATATAATTAAGGGTTTCCACGTATTAGCACCCGAAGCATCGGAGTTCATCGGTCAAGCCTCATTAATGATTAAGCATAGATATAAAGTTGATGATATAATTAATATGCCAACAGTCTTCCCATCGATATCAGAGATAATCAAGCTATCCGCACAGGCATTTATACGAAGAATAGATATGATGCCCTGCTGCGTAGAATAGTGCTTCGAATACTCTCACCCTATAACCTTGATCTCTATATCTGCTGGGCTCTCTACACCTATTCGGCCTATATCAATTATTATTTCGCCGCCCGGACGTAACATATATTCTCTATCGACAAATAGGATTTTATTATATTTTCCTTTCGCTTTCAAAAAGACCTTCTTATTATATTGGGAAAGATATTTAGGCACTACATACCTGATGTTGCTATTATAATTGAGCATATATTGCTCCTCCACCTCTCTTTCTATAAGACGGGCTAATTCATTCGCCATCTCTATATGAATATCTGGATATTCGAAGACGGCTGCAGCCGAACCAGCAACATATATATTGCCCCTCTCTATTGTAGAATAATTATAATTCAGAGCAGGGCCTCCCGTAGACCTATCAATATACTTGAATTTGAGGGGTAATGTGTCGGGCTCCATTATACCTATTATTAATGCGTCCCCCACTATTTTCTGTCCGTCTGCTGTAGATATATATTCTACCCTTCTTTCACCATAAACTCCTTTCAAAACTCCTGTAATAACATCTATATCATATGAATCCAGTGTGTTTCTATTAATATAGGTTGATTCATCTTCGGGTAATATCAATGTAGGCTTGATATCATATTCCCTTAGAATTATTGAGTATATTTCAGTTAATAATCCTGAGCCATATATAACAGGTCTTTTACCGGGCACCAACTTCTTAAGTATTAGTAGTCTAATCGCTGAGCGGATTCCCAGTATACCTGCAGGGAAGTTGCCGATCAGCCCTAGCTTTGTAGGTGTGGATGAACGGCTTCCACTCGCCATGATAAGTAGCTTCGAATTTATTTTATAGACGCCTTTTGGAGATATAAGTATATTCTCATTATAGCGGGTTTTAATTAAGGTAGTTTCTAAGAGGAGGGGGATATCATTATTTTTTAATGAATTAATGAGTCTATTTGTTATCGCTAGATCGATATACTTCGAATATTTCATAGGAATTAATCGATATATTCCTCCAGGGCTACTATCCATATCAGCAGCTATGATCTTATACCCCTTCTTATTCAATTCAGTAGCCAGTGTAACTCCTGAAATTCCCAGTCCAATTATAAGTATGTCACATGACTCATGTAGTACCATCATCGATCGACCTTATAAAGCAGGTATGAGTTATTACCTTCCAAAGTTAGGGAATCTATATCTCCACCGCTAGCCCTGCTATAAATATCCAATATCTTATCAAGCATAGGCATATCGGCCTCACGTCCCATATATAATCCCGTGCGATACATTATTCCGTATAGGGTTCTAGCTCCCCGCTCAATGGCTTCTTTCACCATTCCTAGTGATACTGGCGGGTCTCTACCGATAATCCGCCCATAATCGGGATCAATAGTTATCAACTTATCTATTTCGTCTAGTGACAGACGGGAAACTCTATTGATATCTCTTCTTGAATCAATAAAGCGCTTCTTGAGAGTTAATTTACCTAGATATCTTCTAACCATATCTATGACTTTTTGGGCTATGATGGGCGCTGAGGTAAATCCGGGAGAATCGATTCCCGCGAGAATTATAAGTCCATTCTGCATGTGATCCTCGATGATGAAGTCTCCACCATCTTTGTTTATCGGTCGTACTCCGGAATATATTCTAATAGGGTTATTCGGCATCCTTTTAAATATCTTGGAAAACTTATTGATTAGATTTCTATAGTTATCTTTTTCTATAGTAGTATCTTCTTTATCACTTATAACTTTGAAGTCCGGCCCCCATATTATCCTACCATCCCAGGTTAGTAATGCCCCGCCTCCTTTTGTCCTAGGGTCTCTATGTATGGGTAAGCCTACATAGAAATTTTTTTGATGGAATGGATCGTCAAAAACTATGTTTGCTCCTTTCGCAGGGAGAATATTTATATTTTTTCTCCCCATGTAACTTGCTATTTTATCACTATATAGCCCTGCTGCGTCTATCACTATATTTGTCTTTACTATACCTCTATTTGTATGCACCCATTTAGCATTATTATTTATTGATATATTCGTAACCTCAGTTTCCACTGCAAATAATACACCATTTCTAGAGGCGGCCTCAGCCAATGCATATATCATATTTAGGGAATCCACGGCTCCATAGCCTTTAACTCTAATTGCAAGCTTGACCTTGTCCGATAGAGAGGGGTCTTTTTTCCTCAGAGTAGCTCCCCGCAACATATTGCATTGGTAGCCATTTCTTCTTAGTATCAGCCATATAAAGGGTAGAATGAGGGATTCCAAATATCCCAAGGCAACCATATATAGGTCATATTCTTTATATCCTACCTCAAGTTTCTTGACGTATTCTCTATATCTCTTATTACCCTCTATACAGAGCCTACTTTTTAGCGATTTAAAGGGTGTCTGAATAACATGTATTATGCCGGTTTGCCCACGTGATACACCGAACCCCAATTCAGAATTTTTCTCTATAACAATGACTTTAATATTATATCTCGATAACTCATACGCTATAAAAACACCTATTATGCCCCCTCCTACTATAGCAATATCGACGGAGTCTGGTAACTCTTCGATATAATTTATTTTTTCTATACTAGTCATCAAGAATATCTATAATTCGTCGAGATAATAAGAATCAGGTTTAATTAGAATATAGATGGCTTAATCACTGACTTATAAAATGAAGAGTAATACCAATGCTACAGACACTATTCCAGTAATATATATCCCATCAAATGTACCTGCACCTCCTATACTGACGAGCGGAGAACCTAATTGTTGTACTTTATGGAGATTTAATAGATCGGCGCCTATAATTGTACCTAAAATGCCTGAGACATAAGCTATGATACATGGATTGCTAGGTGTTATTATAGGATATACTAACAATGCTATCGTTGCTGTCGCCACTGGGGGAATAAACATAGGCACCGCTATACCCATTCCTGGAACAATTCGTGAATAGCGATTTACTATTATGACAACTATTGATGTCGCGATAAGGATTTTAATATAGGTTATATAGGGGTTGACCTCGGTCTTAGGTATAGTATACAACAATAGATATATCGAGATTAATAACGGTATTACCGCTCCACCTATGTTTATGGCTAATATCGTTTTAGGCCTGTATATCACCTCTGGAAAAACCCATCTAAACCCAAAGAAAGATATCTCTCTTTCAACGATAATAGGTTTCCTACTGGTTATTTCAGTTAGACCTATATTCAATGCTCCTCCAATGAGTGAGGCCCAGATTATACTGGTAGCTATGATTGGAGGTATCCCCAACCCGAATGTAAATATGGGTGTTATAAGCATAAAGAAGGGTGAAAGAAAAAAGGCGATGAAAATGAGGAATATAAAGTGAGGCATAATTATAGGTTGAAATATTAGTCGTCTCTTAAACCTTCCGTTATCCATATCAGTTCATCTCATTATATTCATATAATTCATTTACTAGATTAGCCGATATATATCGGTATTATTGGTATATTGATATCGAAAAGTTAGTCTCGAGAGATATAGTCTTTTAGCTTGGCAAGTAACTCGTAGTAGACCTTTATAATAATTTTGGCATCATCCGTCAATTCGCATCCAGCTCGACCCACTTTTCTATTAAGCAGCTTAATCCCTAATTTTCTCTCTGAAGTGGAGAGTTTTAGCCATGTCTTCTTATAATTGATATTTAATTTCTGAGATGCGGCTCTTATAGACCCATACTTATCGATAGCCTCTAATATTCTTATCAATCCCTCGCTAGCCACTGTATTACCATTTTTAAGTAAGTATAGCCTTATACCGATCTTTATAGGTATCCTTTTATCCCCATATTCCAGTAAGCCGTTCAATTCTACTTATCATATATCTATTCGTCATGCTATATAATAAAATTGCTACTAGCCCCACAATAGATGATATGATAAGAAGGGTGGATGCGGATCCAACATCTGCAAGGGATATCATGTTATATATCGCGACGGGAAGTGTTTCAGTAAAAAGAGGTGTTCCCCCCGCCAATACAATCGTCGCTCCGAATTCACCGAAGCATCTAAACCACACTATAAACCATGTACTTATTATTCCGGGAAGGGTAATAGGTAGAATTATTTTTCTGAAACTCATCAATATGTCAGCGCCATATATCTCTCTAAGCTCTTCGATATAACGTGGGAGATATAGATATACGCTCCTCATAATACCTATAGAGATAGGTAGGGCTATGACTGTCTGTGCAATGACTATCGAGTTGACAGAAAAGACTAAGCCAAGAACTTCTGTTAAGATGTTTATACCGGGGTAGTCCCTCAATAAGATCATAAGGCTTACTCCTAAACCAACAGGCGGAAACCCTAGATATAGCAGGGATAAACTCCCGAAAAAATTGGAGATAAACCCTTTTCTTACCGCTAGATAATAGGCAAGGGGAATAGATATTATGGTAGCTACAGTAGCAGATATCATAGATGTTACTAATGATAGACGAAGCGCATTTTGTATCCTTACATTCTGAAGGGAATTGATGAAGATGGCCGGTGAGACATGGAGAATAGGGGCGAATACAACGAATAATGATAGAAATATTATTGCAGCAACAAATATATCTAAAGCTCTCGAATTGTTACTGCTCATTAATCGGTTTCACCCCATATTTATAGAACTCATCCAAATGCGCCAAGATATAACTATAAAATTCTTCGCCTACCTCTGAATATGACTTTGTAAGAGCTATTACTACTTCACCAGCATATTTTTCTAACAACGAATCATATACTATGTCTAGATTATTTGGATCCATATATTCAAATACGCTAAATGTGATCGTGGCGTCCGCTACACCTAGCTTAACATATGAAGCCGCTACATATGCACTCTTTGCATATACTATATGTCCTTCCTTGACACCACTCTCTACGAGACCCCATAATCCAGCCTCACTCAATATTTCCCTCGCAATTATTCCTGCTACAACATGTTCAGGGTTTCCTATAGCTAGAACTATATCTTTCCTTATTAAGGCATCATATACTCCACGGATATTCTTTGGATTACCTTCTTCTACTATAAGGCTAATAGTCAAATAACCGATATAGTAGATCGAGTCTTCTATTATTAACCCCTTATTTATCCCTTCTTCTAAAAAGTGTCCGCCATCAGAGATATAGATATCGCCATAACCATATAACTCGAGTTGCGATAAGACATATCCACTACTTCCATAAACATAAATTACTTCTAAATCAGTATAGCCATATTCCTCCTTAAACATTGTGAACAGATTTTCAACTGGAAGCTGTAGTGTTCTATCTACATATAATAATACCTTAGATTTGGTGTTTGAATATGATGCTATTGATAATATAATTATTAGACCGATCATTAATCCGGCGGCTAATATAACTAATCTATTATACTTGGGTTTCTTCATATTTAATCTACCCTACGAAGGGAGAACTCTGAGACCTTCTTTATAGAGACCTTGTCACCTTTAGAGACGCTTCTATTTACTGACGCATAAATTATATCTCCATTTCTAAGCCTTACTATTGCTATCTCATCACCATCCCTTGAGATTATATCTATGATTTCTCCTTCTCCAGCAGCATCTCTATAGACGTATATATCTTTGTAATTTATTATCGCAACATATTTATGTCCGTTTGTCAATTTCCCATCATCTATGAAGAAGGGCGAATAACCATTCCGTATATATATAATAGATGTGAATGGCTCTCTCAATATAAGCTGGGTATAATAATTACTGGCTCCCTTTAGAAGCTCCTCGGGAGGCCCTGATTCGATAATCTTTCCGTCATACATTATACCTATTTTGTCCGAGATGTATATTATGTCATCGATAATGTGACTGACTAGAATTATAGTTATTCCCTCGGATCTCAGGTCAAGTAATAATTGGTATAACATCATCCTATATTCTATATCGAGGTTCGAGAAGGGTTCATCTAACACCAAAATCTTGGGCCTTCGAACTAGGGCTGTGGCTATCGCGACTTTCTGTCTTTCACCCCCACTTAGCTCTGTAATTTTCTTATACAATAAATTGGTTATACCAAGCTTATCAGCGATATCTACAACGAGTTCTTTATGATTCGTATTATTTCCCTCTGATACTAGTGGAAATGAAATGTGTTCATACACATTTTTCAGTGGTAGTAGAGGTGTACCCTGGAGAACAACGCCTAACCCTCTCTTTGATGGAGGAGTCTCAGTCACATCCACCCCATTTATTATTACTTTACCATTATCTGGCTTGTATAAACCCACTATACATTTTACGAGAGTTGTCTTGCCCACCCCATTACCGCCGACTAAGGTATACATATCTCCTTTATCTAGTTTGAGGTCTACTCCTTTCAGTATATTTCGTCCCCCGATGCTCTTCCATAGGTTTGACGCCATTAGTATAGTCATCTATAATTATGCTATATATAGCATAATTAATAAATTTATTTAATATAAGGATAATAGATAATTCGTGTCTGAAATGGCGAGATATAAATTGAAGGCTAAACCATTCCATAGGGCCGTAGAAGAGATGATAGATGCATTCGAGGATAGATCCACAGCGATATATGTCCCCAGCGACTCTGCCCTTGGATATATATTAGCCGAAGATATATATTCACCCATCGATCTTCCTCCCTATAACGTCGCTTTCTACGACGGGTACGCAGTAAAATCCAGAGATATAAGCTCCGCCTCCGCATCTAGCCCAGTTGAGTTAAAAGTCACGGGTAATATTTATAAGGCCGGTGAGGAGAAGGGGCTATATTTAGAGAGAGGTCAGGCTATCTATGTATCAGCTAATTCCCCATTGCCAGAGGGAGCAGATACTGTCGTAAGAATGGAGTATGTAGAGGAGAAGAATGGATATATCTTGGTAAAAAAAGCTATGGATGCAGGGGAAGATATAGTTCATAAAGGGGAAGACTTACAGAAGGGGGACTTGATATTGGTGAGGGGACAGGTAATAAGGCCTCAGGATATCGCTCTTCTACTCGAACTTAATATACATAGAGTGAATGTATATAGGAAGCCTATGGTAGGGATATTATCCGTTGGCACTGAATTGAAGGAGAAGTTGAGTATGGGTTTTCCATATCCAGATAATTACTCTATATTATTAGGTGAAAGCCTGAAGTTGATGGGAGCCGAGGTAGACATACTGGGAGTTATATCTGATAATCCCGTTGAGATTCGGGAAGAGGTGTTAGAAAAAACTGAGGTATACGATATTATTGCATTAATTGGAGGCGCATCCATCGGTTTAAACGATACTACTGGACATGCGCTGGAGGAGATCGGCGAATTCATATTTCATGGAACAACTCTTAGTCCAGGCAAGGTTTCTGGTGTAGTTAAGATTAGGGGTAAACCTGTCTTCCTCGTCCCTGGCCATGTAGGCTCTGCGATATCATGTTTATACAATTTCATATATCCATTGTTGATGGCGAAATACCTAGGTGGTTCTTCAACTCTTCCAAAAGTATATGCTGAGCTGGCTTCTGATGTACCGACCAAGCCGAGGGGATATACTTTTAGAACAGTATCCCTAAAGTGGATTGATGATAAGATATATGCTTTTCCCCATGAAAAGAGGCTAGGGGGCTCGACATTATTGACCGTTCTGACCAGGGGAAGAGGCTTTATCTTGATACCTCCGGGCGTGAAGCCTTCTAGAGGAGATATTGTGGAAGTCATATTATTCAGTCATCTGGAATCTATAGGTATTAAGTGAGAATAGTGATGAAGCCGGTTATCGCTGTATTTGGCAAGAAGAATAGTGGTAAAACAAGATTAATAGAACGCTTAATTAGGGATCTAGAATCTAAAGGCTATAATATTGCGGTTGTTAAACATGTTCATCACGGAGATTTTGAGGTGGATATCGAGGGTAAGGATACATGGAGATTTATGAAGGCAGGTGCAAAGGATGTTGCAGGTATATCTGATAGAAGGCTATATATTAATAGAAGTTTGAAGGGATATCCCGACATAGATAGAATCCTCGAAGAATTTCTTAGCCACAACGATATTGTATTCATAGAAGGATTCCGATTTCTATTCAAGGACAGCAAAGATATACATAAGATAATTGTCGGTGGAAAAGCAGATTATATCGAAGCATCAGAACCTATCCTCTCGATATATAGAGATGAGAAAGACTATAATGTTATTTTAGATAAAATTATCTCTTTATTGAGAAACAAGTGATATTAATAAATATCCTATTTATTCTTAGTCAAATAATCCATCAATAAACTTCTATCTAGCGAAAGTATTTTCCGGATAAACCTGATTAGTTTTATATCTCCCTTATAGTTCTCCAGCCATCTAAGTATATGAACCTTGAGAAATCTATGCTGAACCCTAACATTTTCAATTTTTTTATTCATAGGCAACGCCATACCATCTTCTATCAACCGGGCCATAAATGCCAATTGAACGATAAGGTGATCTGGGGGGAGATCAATGTCTGGCTTATAATTATTATCGATATAGAATTGATTAACAACATTCCTATAATATCCTTTTTCATAGTCCCTTAGACCTATATATTCTGAGGCTAATAGGTTTGATATATCACTCCATTTAACCTCTTCATCCTTAATCTTATCTATATCCTTACTGAGTTCGGGTATAAGGCTGAGGGTTTCGAGAGCATTCTTGTCTGGAGAGCCTTTATATATAGAATATAGATAATTAACTAGAGTAGAATATAGAATATATCTTCCCTGAGAAAAAAGGTAGGGGGGGTTAATATGTGGCGAAGGGGTCACTTAACTTCTCCTTTACACCGACTTTAGATACTTTACCATATGCAGTGAAATAGGCCTGTGCGGCGCCTAGCCAACTCAGCAATGGCCAATCATCTAATGATGGATCCCTGCTTAATACTGGGTTTATGCTCACTCCATTGAACCTCCATTCATCATATGCTGAGCCTGATTCATAGAATTCTGGTGGACTCTTGGTAAATAATAGTTTCTTAGTTATCGGGTCTAACTCTCTAACCGGGTTCAATGCATCTTCGGGTATCTCGACGGTTTCAGGTATATTTTCGGCGAGGTTCTGAGTTTTAACTTCCTCTATATATTCTGGTTTAGCTACTAATGTATCTGCCCATCTACCCATACCTACGGGTATAGCTAAGGTTCCTTTTGCGACGCTTGGCTCTACCACCGCCTTTACTTTGATCGCTCCAAAGGGAGTCTCTACCTTAATTATGTCGCCTGTTTCTATGCCCATCGGCTTTGCATCATCAGGGTTTATTAGCACAAAGTTTTCAGGCATAATTTGCTTCATCCAGTAGTAGAATAGACTTCTATGCTTTGTATAAAGTGGGCTTCCCGGTATTACTATCTTAAATGGATATTCAGATTCTGGGTAGATGTCACGTAGCGGTACTCCATGTAGCCATCTGTCAACATATGATGGTGTAATGCCGCTAACAGGTCCATAAGTCGCTGGGGGTAGGTATTTAGGACCTCCATAGAACTTGTTTCCAGTTACTGAGTTCTTGGATTTCGCTAGATCTTCATTCCAGAAGAAGAATGTCTTCTTGTACTTCTTTCTCTTTGACGGAACCTTCCTCAGAACAATTTCATTCTCGTCGTATGACTCTTCATAGCTTGTAAATATTCCGCCTCTAGCTAGACAGTATGCGACATACCTCCATTCATCCTCCGATATAATATCTTTGAATTGTGCTATTGGATAGTTTTCTTCGACAAATCTCACCTCAGACTCAGGGACGTTCTCGGGTATAAAGCCTTTATCCAGAGCATATATCGCACCATTGGAGTAGACTCTCATTATGTAGTCCCATGCACTATGTAGTGGGAACTTCATCCCTTCATATTTGTTCCCGCTTGCTCCAGGTATTCCTTCGTCTCCAAATCCTGGTGCGTCAAGCATCTTACCTATATCGATTAGGAACTCCCACATAGATGCATAGCGCGGTCGTCCAGCGGGATCTTTACCAATCATCTCTGTAAAGGGCATTACGACAGGGGTTCTCCATGCTTCCGCCAGTTTGACTGAGCCACTGCTTGCATATAGATATTGCATTCCCATTGTGCCTGTCTCGAGATAAGTAGTGTCGGGGACTATATAGTCGGCGTATAGATATGTCTCATTTATTGTGGTTGTTAAAGCGACAAATAAGGGCAATTTCTTAGTATCTTTTAATACCTCTATAAACTTTGTTCCGTAATTAGCCGATAATACGGGGTTAGCATAGAATAGGAACAATGCTCTAATTGGATATGGATACTCTTCTTTAATCCCGGCGAATATCTCTGTATAGCTTTCCTCTGGTGAGTGGGGATACCATGGCCTCTTTGTCGGATAGGGATCCTCTCCCTTCTTCACTTTCAGCCAATATTCTAAGGTGCTTTCATACTTTGCCTTACATCTATCTATCGGTGGACCCCAGTGTTTAGGCTCACCGAACTTCTTATAATCCGTGTTATAGAGATAATAATTGTATTTGGTATGGGATGCTCTGCCCATCAATCCTCCTTTGCGATGATAATTTCCTATGAGGAAGTCTAAGGCTCTATATGCCCAGACAATATATTCACCGTTGGGATGCATCGCTACTCCTCTATGGATATATGTTGCAGCCTTCCTTCCTACACTTGTAAAGTCTTTAGCCATCTGTATTATAGTCTCCACAGGTACACCGCATATTCTCGACCATTGTTCCATAGTCCTACTATATGCCTCTTCCTTCAATAGTTGTAATGCGGTCTTGACAGTGACAGACTCACCGTCTAATTCTATAGTTCCCTGGTAAAAGAGCTGAGCCGAATCTACCGAATCTATCGATGCAAAGGTACCTTCATGGGTGACTACCACCGGTTTACCGGAATCGCCTAACCCCAGATCTGTGTCCTTGACGAATTCTCCTTCTCGTGGGTGGCCTGGCTCAGCTATAACAAGCCATGTAGCGTTTGTGGCCACCGGTTCTCCTTTAGCATTTGCGCTTTCCTCGTTAGGTGTCTCCAAGAACTCCTTATTATACTTCTCATTTTCGAATATCCATCTAGCTATCGCCAATGCTAGAGCGGCGTCTTCTCCAGGCTTGATGGGCACCCAGACTATATTGCCTCTAGCCTGTGTTCTAGGCGCTATTGGATTGACGTAATATAACTTTAGCTCTCCATCAGCAGCCCTCTCTATGGCTATTCCCTGTCCCGTTGCACCTGGATGTATCCTTCCCATCTGTGCACCAGCCATTATCAATACCTTAGCTCCTATACTATCTGGATTGATATCGGTGTATCCTATGCTGAGATAGTTACCTGTGTAGAACCCTAATTGACATGACGATGTATGCCTCCGCCAATTGACACTACCTATAGCATATGTCCATCGCTTATAGAAGTAGTCTGCATGTCCTTGTCCACGGCCCCTTAAGAATATTAGCTGGTTAGCTTTAGGCCCTAAATCGGGTCTATCTGGATCAATCAATATATCCTCTAAGCTGAGGCCTTTCTCAGCAAGTATGGAATTCCACTTAGATTTAAACTCCTCGATCTTATTTAGGAGTTCTTCATATGACAAGTCTTTAGCTTCACTTAGTATAGCGTCGACATCACTTTTTATTCCACTTAGAATCTCGTTTGGATCCTCGAATCCGGCTTCTTTGAGGACGCCATATGTGAATATGTCTTTTAATCCAAGTATTTTCTCGCCAGTCTCCTCAACTGTTCCTCCTTCTACAACTTCTCTTATCAGCTGCTCCCAGCTTATAACTTTCCATTTGCCACTACCTCGGGGACCCGCTCTCTTAAGGGGCTTTATAACTCTATATGGGTCATATAGATAATGAATTCCATCTACGCCTCTTGCACAAAGTGTACCTACATGGTTTAGCGATTCCGAAACTGGCGTATCATATGCTAATGCACTAAATCTCTTTATCTGAGAAAGCTGTGTAGATCTATTGTATACATGGTATGGATTGCCTTCGATACGCTCCACAACTTCTATACCATCTTTATTTACAACTCTCGCTCTAATCCCACATCTAACATTACATCCGAGACACGAGCTATAGACGATCCTTACATTATCCTCGTATATGGGGTCTGGTTTAACCTCGGTGTAAGTCGGCTTCATAATCCGATTTATTACCTCTCTATATCCAGCTAAGAATGTACCTGCCGCTGCTAATGCAACCAATCCCTTTATAAACTCTCTTTTATTAACCATTTTTTACTCCACCTCCAAGGGGAACAACCAAGTAATTAGGATAAATATCACGACCGCCAACGAGATCGGTGATATCATATTCAAGAACCAACCATGTGGTAATGTTAACTCTAAAACACCTAGCCCTGTTCTTGAAACTAACTGTCCATTAATCATGATATTCCATTTGTTGATGAGAACACCGATTAATGCGACAATTGATACCAGTATACTCAATTGACTCCATCTCAATGAGAAGGTCGAAATTATCGCAGATATTATCATTAGGAATATTACCGCTATTACCAAGGGTATTACTATATTGAAGCTTGAATAGAAATCTGAGCCGCCAAGCCACCAACCCCATATAGATACTTGTAATATTAGTAGACCAGCTACCGCTAAGCACCCTGTAAAATGAATCTTAAGTAGAGGGTTGACATATTCCTTATCCATCTTGTCGAATTTCCAGAGGAAATATACTAATATGGCGGCTGCTGTGCTAGTGACAAAGGTGTCTGCAAAATAAATTACCGGTAATATTGGCCAATTACGCCAAATAAATAGCCATGTCTGTGAAGTCAGCAGTATAGATGGATACAATCCCCATAGGGTTGCAAATATGAAGAGTACTCCGGCGATAACTTTTAGCAATGGTGACAGCTTTTGATAAGTGTCTTCACTTCTTATACCGAATGATAATAAGTTGTATAGCGGTCTTAGAGTACCGTTACGAGATGCTTTTATATACATCGGATAGGAGAAGTATAATAGCATAAAGAGTAAGCCTACAATAAATGTTGTAATCCATAGAACACCACCGTATAACGATATCGTTGAGACCCCTGGATATTTATCTGATGGGAATATATGTAGATTAGTTAGTATTAAGCCGGCTCTTTGTGGCTGTCTCAGATCAGCCAATGGACCTAGAAGGATGACGGAGAAAAAGGACATTCCAAGTAATGTTAAGAGAGGTATAGCCCTCTTTATCTTACCCGTAATAAATCCTATAGATGCTAACATCAAGAGATCAGCACCGGATATTAGGAAAGCATAGGCAAACATTACTGGAAGCCATAGGACAGGCTCAGCCAACTCATTTGGATAAACATAATTTATCAAGATACTTGGGTCCATCATCTGCTCCCCTCCTTAGGCAAATCGCGATAGAATACCATAGGCTCATTTCCAGTCTCAGGCTTCAGAACTTGAGTCGGGTACTCATCAACCAACTTGCTTATTGTACTCTCGTCATCATATAGATTGCCAAATACCCTTGCAGTTGTGGGGCACGCTTCTACACATGCAGGTAGAAGCCCCTTATCTAATCGATGTTCACAGAATGTACATTTATCTGCAATGCCTTTTACAGGGTTATGATATCTTGCCCCATAGGGACAAGCATTAATACATGCGCCACAACCTATACAGAGTTCATCGTCTATTAAGACAAGTCCGTCCTCCCTTTTATACGTCGCATTTACTGGACAAACATCTACACATGAGGGATGTTCACAATGATTACATATTTTTGGGATAAATACCAGTGTGCCTCCTTCTAGAGTTATCTTTTCCACCCATGTTCTAAATACACCTAGAGGCACATTTGTTTCTGATGCACACGCTGCAACGCAAGCCATACAGCCATAGCATTTCGAAACATCTATATACATAGCGTATCGCTTTGTTTCTAGCTGAGCCTCTGCTTCCTTAGTCAATGTAGCCGACGCAACCACTAATGTAGCAGCACCCATAGTACCTAAAAACTTTCTTCTAGAGATGCTCAAAACAAAATCCCCTCAGTCAATACTATATTTTATATTAATATATAAAAGATTCGATTCATATATGAAAATAACGGTGTTAAATATTACGATTTGTATAATATTTTTTGTATATATCATTAATATCCATATTTAATGTATAACTTGAGATATACATATTGATTCGACATATAGATATAGAGTTTTTCCATTATACAATCTAACTTAAGTAAATGTATATTTTTTTAGAATAAGCGTGATAATATAGTACTCTATTTTATCCTTGCAATCCTTATGTCAATTATCTGATGACACTCTATTCTAGATCAATTTGAATTTATCGCTTAATGTTCTTCATATGAGTTGATTGGATTGACTATGATTATAGTATTTTCGGTTTGTTGATTACTATAGATTATAATCGATATTCTTGATTCCTCCTTATTGTTTATGCAATCTCTTTATACAGATGATTTATTATATTTAATTTACGGGGTTATGGATATGCCTCTATATCGTACAATTAAGGGGAAGCGGATCGAGGGATTCAAGAATATTGTAGATGTTGAGGATAAGATCGCTGTCGATATTCCTATTAATATAATTATAAATGATGAGGTCTTTACAACGATATATGCTACTCCCAATGATTTATATGATCTAGCTGTGGGATTTTTGCTTTGTGAAGGATTGATAGATAATTATGATGATATAAGAAGGATAGTTGTTGACGACTCAAATATTAGGATAGATATAGATCAAGAGTTATTTTCCGAGATAAAGAAACGTTATAAGATTGCGAGGCTTATCTTGACTTCATGCGGGGCATTAGATGATTATATCAAGAAAATAGGTAAATTAGAACCTGTTAAGTCCTCCTACTCCATACATCTTGGGCAGATATATAGCCTCATTAGAACTATGAATAATGTTTCCATTAATTATAAGGAATATATGGCATTACATACTGCAGCTATATTCGAAGACTTATCTTTGAAAGTGGTTTCAAGTGATGTTAATAGACATATAACTATAGATAAAGTTATTGGAAAGGCTGTACAGAAAAATGTTGATTTCGATAAATCTATATTGATAACCTCCGGTAGATTGAGTGCAGATATGATATTGAAGGCTGGCCGTATGGGTATACCTATAGGTATATCGTTGAGGGGACCGTTATTTTCAGGTATATATATGGCTATGGAGCTGAGTATGACTTGTATAGCCTTGACACATGGTAAGGGATTTACTATATATACATCTCCTGAGAGGATAACTTCCTAGGGTATGCCTCTCCTAATATTCCTCCATATATACATAAGCAATAAAGAGCGTGGAGGAGTTTCCTCCGTCATTAATCGATTCAAGCCTTGTAAAGGCATACTCATCAGATATAGCTGTAGAAAATGTCTTAGAGGCGATCCAGATATATGGAGGATATGGATACATGAAGGATCTTCCCACCGAAAAATTATTGAGAGACGCAAAGCTTATTCAGATATATGAGGGGACCAACGAGATAAATTTATTGACAGCTATAGAAAGCTACATGGATGAAAGGGGTTAGGATATGCCAAGGTTCGTAGTACATGAACATAGGGCTAAAAAGGCGGGTCTACATTATGACCTAAGACTGGAAATAGATGGAGTTCTTAAGTCATGGGCATTTAGAAAGGAACCGCCGATACAACCGGGGATAAAACGTCTAGGAATTAGACAGCCTGACCATGAATTGTCATATATAGATTTTCAAGGATTAATAAGGGAGGGTTATGGTGCAGGCGTAGTCTCGATATGGGATAATGGTGAAATGGAGATCATCGAGTACTCACCTGATAAAAAGATAAAGGTAATATTAAAAGGCGGGAAGCTTTCGGGAGAATATGTATTAATTAATACCTCGAGGGGTTGGCTTCTATTCAAGAAAAAGTAACTATCTTATTCTATCTCAACTTTTTCTCTCTTGACCTCCTGTAAGTTCCCTTTGAGTTCCTCTAATTCTCTTATTTTGATATTTATCAATTCGGTAAGAGCTTTAAGCAATTCTGATTTTGCTGTTAAGTAATGTTCTAAGGCTGCCTTATATTTGTCTGGTAAGGCTTCCACCAATAATTCATCAATTTTCTCTAGGAATATGAGAGGATATAGAATGGGTAAGCCTAAAGACTTATATAACTTCTTATCCTCTTTCACCCCTGATCACCTTTAAAATAGATATATAGATATCTATTCATAAGTTTAGCTTTCACTATGTTCATTTTAAACGTAATTGTGGGTAATGGTACAACAAGGTCGATAGGTCCGGCATCGGTATATAAATGTATGATCAACTCGTCCCCTATTCGTTCAATCTCAAGATCCTTTTTACTTAAGAAGGGAGTGGGATACTTGATTATCAGATAATCATCTTCCCGCTCGATATTTATCAAGTCTCCCTTGTGATATATCTTTATCGGATCTTCATCGCCGTATAATTCATCCGCAGCCAACCTCAATTGACTTAACCCTTTTAATTCTTTTTTGAATAGTCTTAGGAACTTAATTGGCACAGGTTTAAAGCTGTTTACAGCCTCGTTTATATATCTAGACTGTCCATCAAGCCATTCATGGAAGAATGGATCCGTTACTTCTTCTGGTAATATCTTATTCATAATTATTAGGTCAGTATTTAGACCGTATATCGATGCTTGAATATATGTTCTTCTAGTATTAGCTATACTAAAGGAATCTGGGTTAGCGACTAGCCTTATACTCGTAATATCAGGATTCACAAGGTAGCCACGTACCCTCTCTATCATCTCAAGAAGCTCTATTTCTCTTTTGATAATATCTTTAGACGGGGCGGGTATCCCTACTACAGGCTCAAATATCTTTCCTATATCGGCGAGGGGATATATTATCTTCATAAATCTGCGGCTAATCTTACCCATAATTGCAGGAACATATAGATACCGTAATGCTTCACCGCTAGGCACAGTATCAATAACGATAACATCGTACTCCTCGGTGGCTGCTAACATATCGAGCTTTAACATTGTCGCTATTCCAGTCATTCCGGGTAAACTAGCTATTTCATAGGCCAGGATCTCGTCTATCCCTCTAGCCTTGAAGACAGATGCAATATAGTCAAGTATTACAGAATAGTGTCTAGCAGCCTCCAATACAGGATCGATATTAATAGCGTAAAAATTACTAGTTATCTTCGTAGGGTCTCTTCCCACCTCCCCATTCAACACGTCTCTTATAGAGTGGGCTGGATCAGATGAAACTAGTATTGTTCTATGGCCATATTCAGCTAGTCTTAGTGCTGTAAGAGCTGATACAACGGATTTACCTGTGCCGCCTTTTCCTGTAAAATAGAGGATTCTCATCAAGAATATAGGTATTCAACATAGATATTTATATAAAGTAGATCAAAAAATTATCCCTTCTATAATTATATGGCCTATATTGGACAAAGATTTAATTTTATTCCTGTATACTACTATTTTATGAGTTATATAACTAAGAAGATACGGGATTTAATGGTTCAGAAAGAGGATTTAGTCACATTATCTCCTGACTCTACAATATTAGAAGCGGCAAGACTTATGGAGGCAAGAAAAATAGGTTCTATATTAATTGTTAAAGGAGATAAATTACTTGGAATATTTACTGAGAGAGATATAGTTAGAACTGTGGCTGATGGCGTTCCGTCAAACACCAACCTAGAAGTTGTTATGACAAAAAATGTAGAGACATTAAAGCCTAATGATCCTTTAAGTAAGGCGGCTTATATAATTAGTGAGAAGGGCTTTAGACATATACCCATTCTAGATGATGAAGGTAGATTAGTAGGAATTATATCTGCAAGAGACATATCTAGATATTATTCTGAATTTATAGAGGCATTTGAATAGGTAAAGATGAGGATATAAAAATAATGGGGGTTACACAGGGAATCCGCTGAAAAGCACTATCTTAGATGCTAATATGACTCTATTGGTATCAACGAAATAGGATACGCTGACTTCATATCTTATTCCATCAACAAAGAAATGTCCGTAGATATGGATATTTCCATTAGGCTCTTGATACGAGTAGTCTATAATAAAGTTTAGATTGTATATCCCCACTGCTGATATTACTGTTAATTCTCCTCCACCAGCCCCTATGGTCAAAAATGCTGGTCCTCTTACTAGTCCTGTTACGGGGTCAAATAATACGGCTCTCCCTTGTGCATTCAGTATCATTGGCATGAATACTATCGGCCCTATCCCCCAAAGCTCGCTATTATGCATAGTCCACATGATATCCGTCTCGCTAACTGCTTGTCCTGCTACATAGATAACTACTGTGTATGGCGCAAAGAAATTAGCCGCCGTAATGTGATGACCTATTCTGGTGACGAATCTCCCATTTACATCTGTATTTCCACTATCGATAAGTAAGCCGTTGACATCGTAAATCTCTACAAATATATTTTCTATCCCTGTACCAGCCACATCCACTACTAGAACCTCCATATTCCATTCAGTATACACTGATAAGGCTGGATCCCCGAAAAATATATCCGTCTCATTGAAAGCTACATCTGTGAGGTTTATTAGACCTAGACCGGGTAAGCCACTAAAATAAGCAATGGCATAATCGGACGAATTCAGGTAACCACCAATCCAGGTCAATTGGTAATCCGCTGCCGCCCCAAGAGTTAATATCATTCCATAATCATTACTAAAACTAACGTTCAGATCCCTAAACTCATAATATCCTACGGCGCCATCATAGAGACCAAAGTCTAAAGCATCATCATCAGAATACAATACAGATACATTTTCCACATATAATTCTAAATAAGAGTCCCTCATATCAATATCTATGAATTCGTCGCCTACCACTCCGAAAAATGAGGGATCTATCCATATGTATACCTCACTATTGTTATAGGCGTCCAATAGGATAAACTCCTCATCTATATAGCCAACCCACATATCATTGATCTCTAACTCTAATATGCTGATATTGTATACATCTATTTCAAAGAACTCATCCCAATCCTCTATTAGTACCGTTACATCATTAAACTCTGCAGAGACATAACTCCTATCATAAACGGCCAGATCTAGAAGGTCCTCTTCTGAATATTCAACAAAAAGATCGTCTACGGTAATATATACCTCAGAGAAGTCGGTTACTGGATCCGACTCTAAATCTATAACTTCATCGCCAATAACCTCGAGGTAGCTGTCTCCTAAATAGATAGAAGTCGTTGAAAAGAATTCGATATCAAATATGAAAAAGTCCCAACCTATCTCCTCGACATATATATCACTCATAAACATCCATAAAGTAGAATTCCAGGAATCTAATTCGAAGAAATCCACGCCATATTCAACAAAAACGTCTGTCACCGTTGCATCCAAATTACCATCAAATAGGTCTAAATGGATAATATCTGAAACATTCCGTTCAAAGACAGATAATTGATCAATAAAAAGACTCCCATTCATGTTATTATATACACCATGTAGAAGGAAAGTCCAAAAATTGAAAATCATGTTCGTAGTATCCACAACGATACCTGATAAGTTTAGGACATTCGCATTTGTAAATATAACATCAATTATTTCGCCGCCCGGTATTATTGTAACATTATTTATTGATACAGCAGTAGGATGAAAGGTCGTATTTACTACCTGAACAGCTATTTCAGCCACAGCCCCGGGGGGTTCAATAATCCAGCTAAAACCATTTCCATTGATCGTGACATTTACGTCAATTACCACAGGAGCTTCGTCAAACACATCGTCTGTGAAATTTATGATATCTCCATCGGCAGCTACAGCTAGAGCATCAGCGACTGTAGGAAAATCCGCAGGTACATTCAATACTGCAGGCGCAGCATTAACAACAGGAGGATATATGGATGCCATTAGCAGAAGAATAATAGTTAACCCCAGTCCAAATACAATCTTATTGCTCATAGTCACACCAAAATAAATTAAAAAATTATTGGTCTCTTAAGGATATAAATATTAAGATTTATTAATTATATCTCATAGACCAATTTTTTAAAAATTACTCTGGCACCTTGAACTATACACCTAATCCATTAATATATTCAAGAGCCATATTATACATATTCCATTATGAATCTATAAGATTATTGTTATAGTAAAAATATTTATATTATGGGGATTGAGTTGCATAGATTATCAGGTGGAGAAATATTAGTATATACCTTGAAGAGGGAGGGTATTGACTATGTATTTGGGGTCCCAGGAGCAGAATTAACACCAATCCTAGATGCATTACATAGAATCGATTCGATCAGCTTTATACATACAAGACATGAACAAGCCGCTGCAAATATAGCCGATGCCTATTTTAGAGTTTCAGGGAGAACTGCTGCATGCATGGCTACTGTGGGCCCTGGAGCCGCAAATTTAGTATCAGGAGTATATCCTGCTTATGCTGACGGTATCCCGATGGTCGTTATCACTGCTCAGCATCAATTATGGAAATCATATCCCGACCATGGTAGTATGCAGGCGCTGGACCAATATACGTTGTTTAAAGCTGTAACTAAATGGAATGCAGTTGTTAACCATATTTCACGGATTCCTGAAGTCACACAGCGTGGTATTAGAGTCTCTTATTCAGGTAGGATGGGGCCTATTCACCTTGACTTACCGGTCGACATATTATTCCAAGAATATAACGTCGATAATCTAGAGCAATTTATTCCTTCACCTAAGCAGTATAGAGCAGTATATAGGCCGATTGGAGATATCGAGTTGATTAAAAAAGCCGCGAGAATGCTGGTTGAAGCAGAACTTCCTCTTATACATGCTGGATGCGGAGTTCTATGGTCAGAAGCCTATGAAGAAATAAGATTATTAGCGGAGTATCTATCTGCTCCAGTAACAACAAGTTTAGCGGCGAGGGGCGTATTGCCGGAAGACCATCCACTATTATTATATCCAGCTAGTCCAGGGGCTTTGGCCGCCCAAAATAACGCCGATATTGTTCTGCTAGTAGGAGGTAGGTTGGGTGATATAGATTTCTGGGGTATGCCTCCTGGATGGGGATCCCTAGAAGACCAGAAATTTATTCAGATCGATATCGACCCTGAAATGATAGCCCTTAATAGGCCTGTTGAACTCGCGATAGTTGGAGACGCAAAGGGGACCCTTAAGCTATTAATCGAAGAAGTTAGAAGGCTCTCTGATAAAATCGATAGAGACCTCTCTATGTATAGAGGATTGACCCAAGAATGGGAAGAGGACAAAATCAAGGAGGCATTAAAGGATTATGATGGGATCCATCCTATGAGGGCTATATATGAAATAAGGAGGGTTTTCCCTAGAAATGCTATATGCGTGGTTGATGGCGGCAACGTCCCTGTATGGGCCTATTATATTAATAGGATATATATGCCTAGGAGCTATCTTTGGGCCGCTGACTCAGGGCACCTCGGCACAGGCTTGCCCTATGCTATCGGTGCGAAGATAGCTGCACCAGATAGAGATGTCTTTTTGATAACTGGAGACGGTTCGCTTATGTTCAATATCCATGAATTGGAGACCGCCGCCAGGCTTGGATTAAAGATAAATGTATTTGTCTTAAATGATAGGGCATATGGAATGATAAAAGGCGTGCAAAAACTGATGTTTAAGAAGAGATATATCGGTGTAGATTTTCATGATGTAAGGTATGACAAGGTTGCTGAGGCTATGGGTTGGGTTGGCATAAGGGTCGAAGAGCCCGAGGAATTATCAAGCGCCATCAATAATGCTTATAATATGGATAGCCCCGTATTATTAGATATAGTTACACCTATGGAGCTGAGTGTAGAGCCGCCGGAATTATCATTGTTAGGGGCAATATGGCTCGAGGGCTGTACACCACCCGAAAGATGACTTTATATCTTTAATCCAGATAGTCGAGAATTAATATAATAATTAGATAGGGATGGAGGAACGAGTGTAATCTTTATTACTCCCCTAGCTTTCTATTTATTACTTTATCAATATCGAATAGATCAAATTTTTCTAGAGGTTTTTCAAGGATCCCTCTGTAGAAACCTCTTATGATTAGCCCGCCCGCCTCTGTTCTATTGAGCCCTCTAGTCATTAGATAATATATCATATCTGGGTCTAGAGGGATAGTTGAGGCGGAGTGGGTAACCCTTACATTACTGGATTTTATTTCTAAGCCTGGTAATGAGTCGGCCCTCGCACCGGGATTCAATATGATGGTATGCTCTTTAAGGGAGCTACGTACATTGGATATATCTTTTTCTACCTCGACCATTCCTTTGAGGATTAACCTGGCTTCATCCTTTAATGCACCGCGGACCTCTACATCAGACCTAGAATTTCTATCTATATGCTTAATGTAATTGGTTATATCGAAGTATTGTTTTTTGGAGCCGAAGATAGCTCCTTTATATGTCAATTCTGCGCCTTCACCTATAAGATACCCAAATCTCTTGCTTCTGACTAAAGCACCGCCAAAATCCGCTGTTAACCAATCTACCTTTGAGCGGCGCCTAATAACCAAATCTTGCCTCAAAAATAATATACTGCTGGAATCTAAATTGTTGATATATCTATAGTTGAGTTGGACGGAGTTTCCCAGTGATAGGTCTATGTTATAAAATAAGTTCTCGGGGGTTCCCTCGATTACATGATAAATGGTGATGTTGTTCTCATCACCTATATCTATTGATAACTTATTCGCTGGCTCCACATTATCAAAGGATTCATATATTAGAATAGGTTTTGTGAGAAGTTGTTTCTCTTTAACACTAATCTTTGTTCCCCAGGTATAAAGAGAGTCCACAAGGTACCCGAACTTATCTTTAACCAGCAAACTATTATGTTCTTTCGATAGATCAATAGTGTTATCGACATCTGTATCTACCTCTGCCTTTATCTTGGGGTCAACATGGATATAGTATCTGTTATTTGGTAGCCTTATATATACTATGCTATAATTAGTCAAGTCTACCTTTAGTGGGGTGTCATAAATACGCCTTGGGGTAATGAACTTCAGTTTTGCTTCCTCATATCGGTATCCACCTAAATCCCTATATTTTAGGAATACATCATAGTATTCTATAGGTGTGTCCAAGAACTCCTTATACCTATCTACTCTAGAGTTTATAGAATCTTCATGCAACGCCAGTTTATTCATTATTTGGCGAATATATTTTTCATCTATTTCCTTAATCCGTACAACTTCTTTCATGACTAACCTATCGCTCCTTCCATATCTAGCTGTATAAGCCTATTAAATTCAATCGCATACTCAAAGGGAAGTTCCTTAATGAATTCCTCTATGAACCCCATTACTATCATATTCAGAGCTTCACTTTCCTCCAGGCCTCTACTCATTAGATAGAAGACCTGATCTTCGCCGACTTTACCTACCTTCGCTTCATGAGTTATATCGACTTCATCTCTAATCTCTATATATGGATAAGTGTCTGTCTGGCTCTTATCATCCAATATTAATGCATCACAGACAACATTAGACTTCACGCCCCTTATCCCTTTAGGAACATGTATTAGTCCCCGATAGGTTGTTCTACCCCCATCTTTACAGACGCTCTTATTTATAATCCTACTGGTAGTATTAGGCGCCAAATGTATGATTTTCGCACCACTATCTATATGCTGTCCACTGGATGCATAAGCTATACTCAGTACCTCTCCCCTGGACCCTTCTCCTTTTAAGAATATACCGGGATATTTCATAGTAATCTTACTGTTATGCACAAATATCCCATTAGCTATGAAGTTGGCCAGCTCTTCGACCTCAATATCATATGTTTTCTTTACTCCAGCTGGAATTATTTCTTTAACCTTGTCAAATACGATGAGAGACTCGTGATGTGTGTTTAAATCATCGCTGTCATGATAAGGTATTGATCTTAATACCGCTATATGCTCACCCGTATCGATCTCAGATAACCTTTTCCATGCGACACCATATCCTTCTTTTCTATTTAATACCAAGAATGGGTGATTAGCGGTCGCCTCAATTTTACGATCATTAGATGTAACCAGCTTAAATACCTTTGAAGGCGGATTCTCCTTCTTCGCTACTACTCTTTTTTTCACTATTCTAAAGTCTGGAGTAAGTGAATAAACTATGTCACCGACATTTATATCCTCTATATTTTTGGTTCCTGAATTAATATGGATTTTTGTTCCTGCAACTAGACAACCTATATTGCCGTCTATCCATTTAACATAAGCATTCTTATATGCATGCGCTCTTTTGGTTACAAGGTTATAAACATTTCTACTCCAATTTTGTACAGTTATATATGTAACTTTTGAATTCTCCTTCGCTATTATCTCGACTACAGCCGCGTGGAGACTATCTGAAGCGTAAACGGGCGCGGTGCAGCCCTCAATATATGTTACCTCAGCATATGGCTCTACCACTATTAACGTCCTTTCGAATTGACCCATTGCCTGTGCATTAATCCTAAAGTATGCCTGTAGCGGCATCTTGACTTTTACATTCCGAGGGACATAGATAAATGAGCCTCCGCTCCATACCGCACTGTTAAGAGCTGCGAATTTATTGTCGTTAGGCGGAACGACAGTTCCAAAATATTTCTTGAAAATCTGTGGATACTCTTTTAATCCCGTATCTGTATCTAGAAAAATAACTCCCTCCTTCTCCAGCTCCTCTTTGATACTATGATAGACAACTTCTGAATCGTACTGAGCTCCTACACCCGCCAAAAATCTTCTCTCAGCCTCAGGAATTCCTAGACGGTCAAAGGTCTTCTTAATGTAAGAAGGGACTTCTTCCCAGCTTCTTGCCTTCTTATCGGTAGGAGAGACATAATAGGTGATACTATCAAAATTAATACTCTTCAGATCTGGCCCCCATTTAGGCATAGGTAGCCTCGTGAAATATTGATATGCCTTTAATCTAAGTTCCAGCATCCATTTAGGTTCATTCTTAAGTTTGCTTATAGCAATGACAGTCTCTTTAGAGAGGCCTTTAGGAAACTGTATAAGGTATTCTATTGGATCCCAGAAACCATAGCGAGAATAGTCAAACTCAAGCTGATGTTTTGCCTCATCATTCACCAGGTATCACCTTACCTTCTCCAAGATCCATTCATATCCTTTCTTCTCTATTTCCTGGGCCAATGTATAGTCTCCACTAACTTCTATCTTTCCATCTATCATAATATGAACTCTGTCCGGGACGATATAGTTTAGTACCCTCTGATAATGAGTTATTAACAGTATCGCCCGGTCGGGAGACCTTATTGTATTGATAGCATCAGCCACAATTTTAAGTGAATCGATGTCTAATCCAGTATCCGGCTCATCCAAAATGATATATTGAGGATCGAGGACAAGTAATTGGAGGACTTCGGCTCTCTTCCTCTCGCCTCCGCTAAAACCTACATTTAGATATCTAGAACTAACCGCACTATCAAATTTCAGTTTCTCCAGTATATCGTCAAATTTCTTCTTAAACTCCATTATATCGGGTTCTTTACCCGGATTCCGAAGTCTATATAGCTTACTATATACATTCCATAGAAACTTGAAGTAATTCACTCCATCGATATCCAATGGATATTGAAAGGCTAGGAATAATCCCTTTGCGGCTCTCTCATTTGGAGCCAGGTCTAATATGCTTTCGCCATCTATACAGATATCCCCTTTATAGATCTTATACCGGGGGTTCCCCATTATTACATGAGCTAAAGTGCTCTTTCCACTTGCATTGGGACCCATAAGAACATGTAATTCTCCTTTCCTAATAACAAGATTTACACCATTTAGTATCTTCTTATCTTCTATACCTGCATGAATATCTATTATTTCTAATTTTCCGGACATTATCTTTAGCACCGTAGTTTTTCCGTATAACAATGTTATAAAATTCCTTATTTAAATCTTTATCGACTATATCGTCAATGAAAAATATACTAATACAATACTATATAATTAATTTTAATGATGAATAATGGGTGGAATCGAGGATATCTTTAGGGAGAAAGGAGAGTTGTTTCTAAAAGTTATGGATTCCGAGGGTAAACGTAAACAAGGTGTAACGGAGGCGACGGCCCTTAAAAAGATATTTGAGATGCATGACATTAAAAAAGGTGGAAGAATTCTTGAGGTTGGTTGTGGAAGCGGCAGAGTCGCTATTCCCCTCTCTAAGTTAGGTTATGAAGTATATGGCGTTGACTTCTCCGATTTATATATATATCATGCAAAGAAAAGGGCTGAAGAAGAGCAGGCTAACACACATTTTATCTTAAGAGACATTAGAGAAGGACTCTATGATTTATTCAAAGAGGATTATTTTGATGCGGCATACATGATATGGACAACAATAATTGGGTATTACGAGAAAGATATTGAAATGCAACTATATAGAGAAATATATAGTATTGTGAAAGCTAAAGGCATTTTTGTTGTAGCAAATACGATGCATCGAGATCATGTTGCATATAGAAACACCGTATGTAGAGGTGCTACTTATGATGAAATAGGAGATTATGTAGTGATCGATATACCCAAATTCGATCCTATTAAATCGCGTATAGAGAGTGAATGGAGATTCTATAGAATAAAAAATAAAAATCTAGAGTATATTGATAGCATAAAGTTTATGTTGAATGTATACACTGTTAGCGAGATAATTAATATGATTGAGGAGGGGGGATGGAGGCTGAGCGAATTATACGGAGACATTATCAACCTATCTCAATTTAAGCCTTCCCTCTCGGGATTTAATGCTGTCTTCACAAAACCCGTCTAATCCAGGAGCTAATTCTAAAGATAATTTAATATTAATTTATTGATGCCCCTTATTTAATTGGTGGTATTTTGTGCCTAACCATGCTTATATACCTAAGTATCAATTGACGATTGATAAGATTCTATTAAGGGCTGTACAGCAATTCCCCGATAAAGAGATTGTATATAAGGATGTTCTTAGATATACATATAGAGATTTTTATAGGAGAGTAGTAAGGCTCGCGTCGGCCTTAGATGCTATAGGCATAGGGAAAGGGGATAAAATAGCGACATTGGAATGGAATACCCATCGGCATATGGAGACATATTTTGCGGTGCCTATGATGGGGAGTATACTTCATACAGTTAACTTAGCCATGGCTCCAACAGACATTATCTATGTACTTGGACATGCAGAGGACAACGCTGTTTTACTGGGCGAAGAGATACTTCCATATGCAGAAGCACTTGCACCGCAACTTGAAACTGTCAAATACATTATAGTCTCTACAGACAAAGAGGACTTGGAGCTTCCTGATATACCTGGTAAGGAGGTATATGAATATGAAGCTCTTATTCGAGACTATGGCTCAGATACATATGAATTTCCAGAGCTAGATGAGGATACGACGGCGACATTGATGTATACCTCGGGTACCACCGGCTTACCGAAGGGCGTCTACTTTAGCCATAGACAAATACTCCTGCACACGTTATCATTAATAATCCAGTTTACATATGAAGGTTTCACATTGGCTCCACATGATGTAATACTACATATTGTTCCGATGTTTCATGTCCATGCATGGGGCGGGCCATTCGCATCAACACTTATGGGGCAAAAACAGGTATTACCGGGGAGACTTGATTTTGGGCTTATTCTTAAACTTATTGAAAAGGAAAAGGTTACCCAGATGGCTGGAGTCCCAACCATCCTATACATGTTGCTAAACCATCCGGAATCGAAGAACTATGATCTAAGCGGAATCAAGATGATAGTAGGTGGAGCTGCCCTCCCAAAAGGATTATATTATGAGGCTAAGAAGAGGGGAATGAAGATTATCCAGGGATACGGTATGACTGAAACATGTCCAGGCCTTACATCGGCCAACCTAAAGCCAGGGATGGAGTCTTTGTCAGAGGAAGAGAAAGACGAAATATTCTTGAGTGCAGGTTTTCCATTTCCTCTGGTGGAAATACGGGTAGTTGACTCCCAATTTAATGACGTCCCTAAAGATGGTCAGAGTATTGGTGAGGTTGTGGCTAAAGCACCCTGGGTTGCAGTAGAATATTATAAAGATCCGGATAAATCGAGGGAAACATATGTTCAGGGATGGTTTAGGACGGGTGACGTAGCTGTATGGTTTCCAAATGGATATTTGAAGATAGTTGATAGATATAAGGATGTTATCAAAAGTGGTGGAGAGTGGATAAGCAGCATCAAATTAGAAGATTATATATCAACGCATAGGGGCGTAGCTGAAGTTGCGGTGATAGGTATGCCGGATGAAAAATGGGGGGAGAGACCCTTGGCAATCATAGTGCCCAAAAAAGAATATGAAGATAAGTTAAGCGAAAAAGATATACTTAGTCACCTGGAGCAATATGTTGAGAAAGGAGTGATGCCGAAGTGGTGGCTCCCAGATAAAATAATATTCACAAATGAATTGCCTAAAACACCTATTGGTAAGGTGAGCAAGAGGGAGCTGAGGGAAAAGTATATTAGGTAACCTTACCCCCACCTATTTTTGATGTTATTCAGATATAAGCTTAGAAATGAATACTCTAGTATTAGTATGGCTTAGGGGGTAGAGAACATCAGAGGGGAGAGGATAAATAAAGATGAATCCCGAAAACAAGTTGCTAAGCAAACCCACGGACGGCTTTATCTCTAGATATCTCAATAGAAGAATATCTATCAAGATAACTACATTCATAATAAGACATGAATTTGGTGTTAAGCCTAATCAAGTCTCAATCGCTACATTCCTATTATCTATAGCTACTTTACCGATATATCTATATGGATATCCACTTCTTGCTGGAATCCTGGTTCAGGCAGCATCGATACTAGATGGTGTAGACGGTGAATTAGCCAGGTTAACAGGCCATATGACGAAGTTCGGTAAATTCTTGGATTCATTTTTAGATAGATTATCGGATGTCTTCATCATATTTGGCTGCTCCCTATATGCATTATATTACCAGGATATCACAATCGAGTTATTATTAATAATTTCGTTATTAGCGGTATCTTCATCCCTCCTTGTAAGTTACATCCATGGAATTGGAGAATCAACATTGGGTATGCATCCGGCTTTAATAGGAAGATTAAAAGGCATAGCGACCAGGGATATTAGACTGTTCATTATTTTTCTATTCAGTCTATTTGGGATTCCCTTCACAGCCCTCGTCCTTATCTCGGTATTAGCATACATATACCTCATAGTCAAACTCGTTGAGATCAGCATAAGAATTATGTCATAGATTTCCATGTCCATAGTAATATTGATTCATATTACTCTAAGGCGTACAATCTCCATCAATATGATGAAAATTTATATTTAATGGGGGGGTATATAATGATAGCCATACATGGCTGCAGGGGCCTAAACACCTGTTGAGAATATGAGTGGAGATGAAGAGGGAGAAAGGTATTCATATTTTATTGGATTTGCATGGATGTGATGCAGAAAAGCTAGATGATTCTATATTCTTAAATAATCTTATCGCAAAGGTCCTGAGAGAAAGTGGGTTAAAATCATTCGGAACATTATATCATAAGTTCTCTCCTATGGGCTATACATCGGTTACCCTATTAGCGGCTAGTCATATCTCTATTCATACCTGGCCTGAATATGGATATATGGCGGTAGATATTTTTGCATGTGATGACAGGGAAAAGGCATTAAAAGCGGCTGAGACAATCATAGATGCTTTGAAACCGAGGAGAGTAAGGAAGATAATGCGTCTAAGGGGATATGTATTTAAAGAGGAAGTCCCAGTACCCAATGAGGAAAGAATAGGTTAGCTTAGTGAGACGCTATGGCTGAATATCATATGGAGAAAGCCTTTGAAGTAGGTAAAACTATTGTTTATACCGCATATCCCATCAAAAAAGTACTGTATAGAGGTAAAAGTAGATTTCAAGATATAGTAGTTCTTGAATTACCCTTCGGTAAAGCTTTAGTCTTAGACGGGATAATCCAGTTTTCAACCTATGATGAACACATATATCACGATGGACTTATCAAGCCTTGCTTTGAGAAAAACTATAATGATATTTTAATCTTAGGCGGTGGAGATGGGGGAGCGGCGAAAGCCCTTATAAAGCTTGCTCCCGATCTAAATATAAAAGTAGTAGATATCGATCCTATGGTTACCCAGATAGTTGAGAAATATATTCCTGAAGTTCTGGAGAATGTATTTTCTAGGGATAATGTCCGTTTGATAAATGATGATGCGTATAGCTTTGTATTAAGAGATGATTCCAAATATGATTATATATTGGGTGATCTAACAGATCTAAGGCCAGAATATTTTGAGGGAAGTGAAGTAAATAAACTATATACAGAGGAATTTCTCTCCCTCCTGGGATCTAGACTCAATCCCTCCGGTAAAGCAGTATATCATGTTGGAGGTCTAAATATGGATACCAAGCTCATAGGTCTTTTTTGGCGGAGAGTTAGAAAAGTATTCCGGCATGTACGTGCATACGGTGTGTATATTCCTAGTTTCCTTGATATATGGGTGTATATTGCGATGAGTAATAATGAATTTGGATTATCTAGAGAAGATCCTCCTATAATAGAATTAAGTTATTGCGATAAGGATCATATTCATACACCTATTTGTTACTTGAAAAAGTAAAAATATCATTAATATGGGGTATATACTTAGTTTTTGGGATGATTAAAACTCCCTGGGCCGACTCTTATTTATTGAGGATGAGGAGCCCCAAGCTTTGATGACCCATACATAATAAACTAAAAATATGGTTGGTTTAGAATAAAATTTTGGTCTATAATGTCCTTAATATTATCCATAGATATAGGAACAACAAACATCAAAACCTTTCTTGTAAATCAGGAAGGGGAAGTAATTTATAGGGATCTCCAACAGTTCTCCACTATATATCCGAGGGAAGGATGGGTAGAGCAGAGCCCAGTTGAAATTTATAGTATCATAAAGGACCTATGCCTTAAGGCCATAGAGAAATATGGAAAAGATATTATTGGAATCGGGATAACTAATCAAAGGGCCACCTCAGTCTTATGGCGTAAGGACGGCGAACCAATATATAATGCTATTACATGGATGGACACCCGGGGAAACATTGTGAGAGAGAAGCTAAGAAAGGAATTAGGCGACCTTTTCAATGATATAGAGATCTTCTTGAATCCGAACGCTTCATCTATGTATATTAGGTGGGTTCTTGATAATGTAGCCTACAGTAGAGAAGAGGCGGAGAAAGGTAATTTGCTATTTGGAACTCTAAACACATATGTTATATGGAGATTAACTAAGGGAGAGATATTCGCGACAGATCCATCGAACGCTATCGCCACAGGGCTATTTGAACCCTTTACCGATAATTGGTTTGAAGACTTATTCGAAATTCTCGATATACCCATAAACATCATGCCCACAATAAAAGATAACATCGATGAATATGGGGAAGCAAAAGACATCCCGGGAAATATCGCTATATATTCCTCAATTGGAGATCAACAAGCAGCACTTTTCGGAGAAGCATGTTTCAATATGGGAGATCTAAAGGTGACACATGGGACAGGCAGCTTCATAGATGTAAATATCGGAGGCGAGTTCACTATGCCGACTAAGGGATTATTGCCACTTACCGCATGGAAATATAGGGGTATCAAGAGCTATATGATGGAGGGATACATTTACAATACAGGTGGACTTGTGGATTGGATGATCCAAAATAACTTTCTCAAGGATTACGAAGAGCTTAACAATATAGAGATGATTGATGATAAAGATCTCTATTTGGTGCCTGCGCTAACCGGCTTAGGAGCGCCCTATTGGGACTCACAAGCCCGGGGCTTACTTATAGGCCTATCTAAAGATGTAAATAGAGAAGATATTATTAGAGCTGGGTTAGAAGGTATAGCCTTCAGAGTCCTAGACATCATAAATCTCATAAGAGAAGAGCTATCTATCGAGATCAGCCTCATGAGGGTCGATGGAGGACTAGCGAGATCCGACTATCTCCAACAGTTCATGGCGGACATCACAGGTATAGATGTAGAGAGGCCTGCTGAGCTGGAAACATCCGGTTTAGGCGCTGCATACATGGCTGGATTGGGCGCCGGACTCTATAGCGATATAAAAGAGATTATAGAAGTTAGAAAAGTCGATAAGGTGTTCAAGCCTTCTAGAAAAAGAGATTGGGCGTCAAAGAAGTATGAGAAATGGAGGGAAGCGGTGAATAAAGCGTTAGGATGGAGTGGGTAGTAAATGGATTCGTTTGAAGATAGGTATGAAGAGTTCTATGGAGAATTAGGGAGAATACTTCCAACCGATAGGTATTCGGACTCTATTGTGGATAGAATAATTTATTCAAGGGATTATTGGCCTCTAAAGGTTTTCGGGGAGGCTATGGATGGGGAAATCGAGGTTCCCAGGCTAGTTTTATATCCCGAATCCACTGAGGATGTGGCCTACATAATAAAGCTCGCCAATAGATATAGAATACCTATTATACCCTATGGAGGCGGGTCTGGCGTAGTTGGTGCGGCATATCCCTCCAAGAATTCTGTAGTCATGGATCTATCGGGTCTAAACTATATCGGGGAAGTTGATGATGAAAATCTAATTATTGAAGTTGGACCTGGAGTTCTAATATTTGATCTAGAGAGATATCTTAATAGTAAGGGATATACCCTAAGACATATACCTCAATCTTTTCCCGAGGCAGAGGTCGGTGGGTTAATAGCGACTAGAAGCACCGGGGAATTTTCAAGTAAATACGGTGGAATCGAGGATCTTCTCATGAGTTTGGAGGTTGTATTGCCCAACGGCATAGTTATTCGGACTAAGAAGGTTCCCAGAAGAAGTGTAGGTCCCAGAATCGAAGAGATATTTATAGGTTCTGAAGGAATATATGGCGTAATAACTAGAGCGGTATTGAAGATTAGACCTATCCCCAATATAGATATTAGGAAAGCCTATGTCTTCGACAATTTCTTAGCTGGCATAAAGGCTATTAGAGAAATGGCGAGATACGATATTTTCCCACCTGTAGTCCGTTTATATGATAGGGAGGAGGTACATCTACGGTTTGCAGAATATCCGGATATCACAGGCAAAAGCCTATTATTATTAATTTTTGAGGGATATGACGATAGAGTTGTTCTAGAGGCAGATTATGCAGAAAAGATACTTAATAAATATGGAAAAGAATATACATCCGACCCTGTGGATAAGTGGCTAGACAAAAGATTTGATGTTATATCCGAGATCTCAAGGATACTTTCCATTGGAGCTGTTTATGACACCATCGAGGTCTCAGGTCTATGGAGCGATCTACCCTCTATATATAACTCGGTAAAGGATAAGGCATCATCTATTAAAGGGGTTATCACAGTAATGACACATCTATCCCACATCTATAGGCATGGCGGATGCCTATATTTTACAGTGGGAGGCATACCTCCAGAAAATATAACCTTGAGTGAATTCTACCATTCCGTCTGGAAGACCATTATGGAGACCGTTTTAGAATACGGGGGCTCTATTAGTCATCATCATGGAATTGGTTTAATGCGGAGAAGATGGATAAGTAGGGAACATGGAGACGGGGTATATTTATTACGAGCCCTAAAAGAATCGCTTGACCCTAGGAAGATACTCAATCCATATAAGCTAATTGGTGATGACGATGAAATATGAGGAAATATGTGCTGTATGCCCAGGTATTTGTAAACCAGCATGTCCAGTTTATAAGGTTTTACCTAGACAACCTGTCTCGCCTCAAGGAATAATAAGGAGCATAGCCCTCTTTAGGAAGGGTCATGTTGAAGCCTCAGAGCTATATAACATTTTTCATTGTGTAGCATGTGGATATTGTATTAAGGCATGTCCAATAGATAATCCAGTTATAGACATCATATTGGAGGCAAGGGGGAGATATGGATATGAAGAACTGGAGGTTAAGCAGCCAGAGGTCATAAGTATAGATGGAAATAGATATGTATGGATAATGTCGGGGGAATGTGAATCGATATATCTGGATAATTTGAGGAGGCTTATACCTAGGTTATCAGAGAGCTTGACAATAATAGATGCAAGCGGGATATATAGAACATATTATCTTGGAAATGAAGGTTCATATGAGATATATAAGGATAGGCTAGTACAGCTACTGGATGAGGTAAATGCAGATTGGATATTCACGGATAGCATAGAACTAACAAGTATGATACTGAAGGTAGCGGATCATGATATTTACCTAGATATCGAGTTATTATATCATCATATTAAAGATAAAAATATAGCTTTGAAGGAAAATATACGAGAACCCATAATCTATTTTTCTTCATGTAATCCCCTAGCCAATGATAAAGCCAAAGGCTATACATTAAAGATACTTGATATGCTCAATGTGGAGTATATAGATGGGAGGGAATATACACATATGAATTGCTGTGGCGCAGGGGGGATATATAGATATACAAATAACAATATCTCAGAGAAAATGGCTAAACATCTATATAACGAGTTATCAAATATAGGGGGATCCATACTATTTGATAACTGGAAATGCCGAGATCATCTTGATAGATATATAAATGTCAGTCATTTATTTGAGATAATGGACTTAGTAATATAGAATTGAGGTAGGAATATGTCTTTACCAGAATTCTCCAATCAGATCGTTGATCTTGTAGCTAATGTTAAAGAAGGGGTAGTTAGTATAGTAACCACAAAGATCCAGGCAGATGCGTTTCTAAGGCCCATGCCACTAAGAGGCGTAGGTTCAGGATTCGTTATTGATGAAAACGGATATTTAATAACAAATAATCATGTTGTTAAGCATGCCGATAGAGTCCTAGTAATTCTATCGGACGGCAGAAAATTTGATGCTGCTATCGTCAGTAGGGACCCCAGCAGGGACCTAGCATTATTAAAGATAGAAGCAGAGAGATTATTGCCTCTCAAACTTGGGGATTCCGATAAAACCAGGATAGGGGAATTGGTCTTAGCTATAGGGAGCCCACTAGGTCTACCAGGCCCTAATGTAAGCATCGGCGTTATTAGCGCTACAGGACGGAATATTGAAAGTAAAGAGGTAATATTAGAGGATTTGATACAGACAGATGCCGCTGTGAACCCTGGGAATAGTGGAGGACCATTAATTAATATGGATGGAGAGGTTATCGGAGTCACTACAGCTATGATTCCTTATGCCCAAGGGATAAGCTTCGCTATCCCTATTAACGCCGTCAAGAGATTTATAAGTATGATTATTAAGTATGGTCGGCCTGTGCATCCATGGATAGGAGTCTATGTAACGGACATTACACCCTCATTACAGAGCTACTATAATCTGCCTGTTTCTAAAGGAGTGTTAGTTGTAAAGGTAATCTATGGGTCCCCAGCCTTTAATGGAGGAATTAGGGCGGGAGACATCATAGTCTCTGCTAATAATCGAGATATAGAGAATGCAAGGGGATTGAGGAGAGAAATGGAGGATTCCGTTGATAAAGGCAGCGTGTCTCTTAAAGTTCTTAAAAGATATGGTTATGTAGAGCTCGATATACCGCTAAGACTCGAATAACGCTCCAGCGCCCTATCTATATCGTCTAAAAGTTTTTCATCAATCTGGATCCCTATATTATCTAATCCCATGCATAATGCCCCTGTTAGGGGTAATCTATTTACAGGCTTAATGTCGATACCTAACCGTCTATGTAGATGTTCTTTGAAGGTATTTCTGTATATAGAACAATTGAACATACCTCCTACATAGTATGTATCCACATCAGCTATATTCATCCTCTTATATACGGCTTCTATACCATTTATTATCTCATTTATACCGCTCTTAATTATATCGAGGACCTCAGGATAATCATCAGCTAATTCACATGCTATTTTAGCTATCGACGCCGTCTTCTCCACATATCCTTCTTTCTCACCATATATCCAGTCAAGAAGCTCTTCAAAGTCATTCATATCCATCATTGTTAGAAATTTCTTTAGTATTCCCGGTATATGCCATCTGCCATCATAGACTTTAGCTATTAAGTTGAGGAGCTTACGGCCGACCCAAAAAGCTGAGCCTTCATCGCCTATTAACCATCCTAAGTCACCTGAGTAATAGTATTCCCCATCCTTATATCCATATATATTGGAGCCTGTACCTGATACAACTAGTATTCCTGGCTTACCCAGGGTACATGCATACAGAGCTATATGGACATCGTGAGCAAGAATAATTCTATAGTTGGGAAATATTTCATTAAGTGAATGTGAGACTCTATCCCAATCAAATCTAGTATTTAGAGCAGGTAATCCCAGAGATATAGCCTTTATTTCATAGTTCTTTACTTGGCCTAAGGCCTTCATTATTGTAAGCTTAATATTTTCAACTGTATTAGATAATCCTATGTTATGATAATTACTAGGTCCACCGACAGCATAGCCTATTACATCCATCTCATCCAATCCTAGGATAGCAGTACGTGTATAGGATCCTCCCCCTTCGACACCGATAATTATATTCATAATAAAAATATTTTTCAGGTTGGATATATAGAGCTATCTTCCTACCCTAAAGCCATTTCTATTAGACTACTACATGAAGTCAATGATGCTGAATGCCCATATCCTTAATATCATTATAAAGAACTATATTATTGGTGACATTATATTGCCAGAAAGCATAGATATAATTGATTTCTATAAGAAAATGGTGATGATGGAAAAAATATACTCAAGTGAGATTAAAGAGTTGGCCGAGAACATAAAGAATCCTCTTTTCCAAGCTATATTCAATGCGATAGCCCATGATTCCCTGAAGCACTCGAAGCTGTATGAAGCTTTAATAACTATTTCTAAATCGCCTTTACCGTTCATATCAAAGGAAGATTTAGATTTAATTAGAGAGAAAGTAAAAGAGCACATATCTACTGAGAAGAGGATGATAGATGTTATCGATAGTCAGTTAGATACTGAGGAGGATCCCCGTAAGAAACTTTTGATGGAAGCAATTCTATCTGATGAAATTGTTCATCATAAGCTTCTAGTTAAAATTGAGCAAATTATAGGTGAGGCTGAGGCTTTAACGGAGGAAAAGATATGGGATATGCTCTGGAGGGATTCTCCCTTTCATGGCACACCCGGAGGATAAAAAACTAGGGGGAATATACATTACTTAAATAGTATACCATCATAGAGAAGCCGCTAAGTAGAAGCATATAATTAATGGCTTTATTATTTGATCTAAAAAACTTCATCGAATAGTATTGGTTGGATAATGGGTAGAATGCTTTAAACGGCATATACGTCATTAAATCCCCCAATATATGTAGGAATGCCCCGCTGAATCCGCCTATAAATCCAGCTAGAAACCCTAGCGATACATAGTAAAAAATGAGTCCGAAGATACCGCCAAATATTATGGATGCCAGTATATTATGGGTATATTTTCTGTGGGCCACTTCGAGTCTTAAATCTATATCCGGTATTGTGGATAGTAGTACTATGAGAACCGCTGTGAAAAGATAGTTTTCATGTGTAATCTTGAATATATTGAGCAAACCAAATGTTATTAACATAGCGAATCCTACGTGTCCTTCTCTATTCATATATATCAAAAATATAGAGGTATAGCTGACTTATAATATGGGACCATTGGAGTGTTTGTAAACATTTATTAATTGATTACATGTATTACATATATGATGAATACTCTCGTATGGTGAATAAATATGTCGAGTAAAGAGAAGAAGGAAGTGGTAAGCATAAGAGGAGTGGATAAAGAATTATATCAACAACTCTCCGCCTTCGCTAAAGAGGTTGGAAAGACAGTCGGGGAAGTTATCAATGAGGCGATGGCCATATTCATATCTTTAAAAGAAGGTCTAAGCGAGGCTGGAGGTAAATTTGTTGAAGAGTTGGAGAAGACGATATCTACATATATAGGAAATATCGATGAAATATCTGTATCCAAAGAAGACCTTCAAGATATTAAGGGAAGCATCATCTTCAGAAATATAGGCAAATTGATTTTCACGGACGATATAGATAATGAATTATTTCAGAAAAAGGTCAAGAGAATCATAAATGTTAATGAGCTGGTGATACCCAAATCTCTATCCAAGATGAAAGTGCTATCTAAGTCTATGCATATTAAGAAAGTTGTCGTCGCTAAAGGTTAGATAACGGTTTCATTTAGAGATATATAGAGATGGATAAATAGGGAGTTAGAGCGAGAGGATAACCATCAAATACTATTGAAATAATTATGATTGGATATTATGAGTAAGCTATAGTTCTCCTATATCTCTCAAAAGTTTAGCTAATACCTGAATCTTTGAATTATATTCTCTTACACTAATTGTGTCCTTTGCTGGACACCTTTCATCAATTAGGAACCCTTTATCGCGATCATATATAATAGGGTATATCCTACACCCTAAGGGTCTAAAGTTATATATTAGACATTTTCCCGAAGTGGGATCTAAGAAAACACAGTGCTTATCTACATTTTTTAATCGGTAATGACCGTCTCTATACTCGACAAATGAATTCCATGGTATACCTAAATTTAATAATCTATATATATCCTGTGTCGTCAGTATCATCTCTGTTTCTATACAGCATTCATAACATTCTGGACTGCATTTCATAGTAAAATCCCTTGTTTTTAAAAGGTTTTAACGGACTTAAATCCTACTTTTATCTATTTAAATAATAAAATTATAACATCGTATATTTTGATATTTACTATATAGTTGCTAATCTATATTATTACACCGGATTAATATTAATATGGGCATGATATGACGTTAATGATGCCTTTTTGTGAAGTAATGGCCAAGAAATATGCGCCTGCCATAAGGTCTCTTGTAGCTAATAAATTGTATAGAGAGTTCAATAGAAGTGAAGTAGAGATTGCTAAGATGATGGGTCTTACTCAGCCTGCTGTTAGCCACTATATACATCTAAGAAGAGGAAGTAAAATGATTACTAAACTTTTATCTGAACCAGATGTTAAAAATGCTATTTATCTATTGGCTAAAGCTATAAATGAAGGTATGGAGGAAGATGTAATAATTGATCGATACTGTGAAATATGTAAAGTAATTAGAAAGAAGCTACATAAGGAAGAGACTACCTGATCCATATAATGGCGACATTCTCCTAGTTATTTTGCTATAAGAAAAGGTATATACTTTTTTATATCATATTTATATCGATATACAGAGTCTTTATACTATTACATCGTTATAGAAATTCTGGTGGGGGATTTGGGTTACCACGCTTTTTTAGGAATTGGAACCCACGTTTTCTTCGCTTTAGTCGCTATCGTATTGGCTGCATGGCTAATCGGGGAACTCAAAAGAAAAGATCCAGATCCAAAGACCATTAGGTACTTAGCATTCGCCATAGCATTCTTAGTATGGCTATCCTTTATATCTGGCGGAGCATGGTACGTAACTAATTATGGTGTAGATAAAGCAGTAATTAAAGAGAGCCCTTATAAGTGGACACATAGCTTTGGAATGGAGACAAAGGAACACCTATTCTTTGTCGGATTATTGATGGCTACAGCATTGCCTATACTCGTATATTCAACGGAGCCGCTAACTAATGGTAAAGGCAAAAAGCTACTACTAACTCTTGTAGTTCTCATCGTAATTGGCGGAATATTTCTGGAGATACTAGGGGGAGCCATATCCATCGGTGCAAAAGAGGCATGGGCTTATAAGGCTGCTACGGGGGGATGATAATGGCTGTGGAAATTGAGAAAAAAGTTAGATTGACAGTCTCAACGGTCTCTGCATACGCCGTTTCCAGTATATTCACCGCATTTTTAGTGATAGCTAAGGAAGAGGCAGAGGGTATTAAAAACTGGTTGTATACCACATTTAGCCATCATTGGATTGGACATGCCATAGTAACCTTGATAGTATTCTTCTTGGTACTATTCATTACATATTCTACCGTTAATATAAAGGAGTTGACACCTGATTTAGAGGATAAACTGGTATATACATCGATATTCGCCACCGTTATAGCTTTTCTATTGATAGCAGGGTATTTCCTTATGCATATTCTCTAGCTACCATCCCTATTCTTATTTATCAATTAATTTGGTCTTATCCTACTATCCATAGAAATTATTAATATATACTTCCCCTGGTATCATATCTATATGTATTTCCAGCTATAATATAGTCATATAATAATGTTATTCCTTAATACTGAAAATAAGGTGGTTAGTATGACGGTCTCTTTTGTTGTTTGGCTTACAGGTCTACCCGCATCCGGGAAGAGTATAATAGCAGAGGGACTAAGGGAGAAATTAGTATCAATAGGGTTTAACTGTGTGGTACTGGAGGGGGAGGCTCTAAGAAAGATGTTGACTCCCCACCCTACTTATCAACGTGACGAGAGAGATTTTTTCTACAGAGCTGTATCCGTTATAGCTAAATATCTATATGATAACGGGCTAAATGTTATAATCGATGCTACTGGACATAGGAGGGCGTATAGGGATTATGCCCGTAGCATAATCGAGAAATTCATAGAGGTCTATGTCTATTGTCCCATAGACATATGTATAGAAAGAGACAAGAAGGGATTATATAAGATGGCTATGGATGGAGTGATATCTGGGTTACCAGGTATACAAGTAAAATATGAGGAGCCGGAGGAGCCCGATATAAAGGTAGATACGAGCAATGAAGAATATGAGAGAGCTGTGGATCAAATACTCAGTGTGATAATGAAGAAGATATTAATGTAGCTATACCATAATAATGATTCTAGTTATTAGGTAATTATCCACTCTATATCCAGGAATATCTATATTCCTTAATAATTCTATCATTAATAACAATTTTTGTATCGAATGTATCCATTTATGTAGTGATGAATATGATGGGTTCGGGATATTGGCATGAGGTTCCGCCTGGACGGGACCCTCCTAAATATATATATGTAATAGTCGAGATACCCAAAGGGTCTCAAAATAAATATGAGTATGATAAGGATATGCATATAATAAAGTTAGATAGAGTCCTATTTTCACCTCTACATTATCCAGGTGATTATGGGATAATACCGAGGACACTGGCTGAAGATGGGGATCCATTGGATGCACTTGTACTCGTGACACACCCTACTTATCCAGGGGTATTAATAGAGGCGAGGCCTATAGGGATGCTTAGGATGCTAGATCAAGATACGGTTGATGATAAGATTCTATGTGTACCATTATTCGACCCTAGATTCAGTGAGTATAAGGATATAAACGATGTAGACGAGCATATCCTAAGGGAAATATCTCACTTCTTCAAAGTGTATAAAGAATTGGAGGGCAAATCTGTAGAGATCGTTGGCTGGAAAAGAGTTGAGGAAGCCGAAAAGATAATTCTTAGGTCAATATATCTATATAAGGAAAAATATGGATAAAGATAGGACTATTATTCATCTGATATCTCGATTTCATAGTCTATTTTCGAGCCTCCTCTCTTCACCGTGAGGCCTACACTACAGTATTTCTCTTGACTAAGCTCAGCGGCTCTTTTCACCTTAGAGTAATCGAGATCTCTTCCCCTAAGTTTATACTTTATATTTATTTCTTCATATATCTTGGGATAATCCTTTCTCCTCTCGCCCTCTATAACAACCTCTAGATCCTCATATCTTTGCCTCATCTTCCCGAGTATAGTTGACATGTCTATGGCGGTGCATCCAGCAACAGCTATTAATAAAAGCTCCATAGGCGAAAACCCGCTTTTAAACTCTTTTTCTCTGGAATCGATGATCATTACTCTTCCATCACTAGATTTAGCTATGAATAAGCCCTCCTCCAACTCTTTTATTGAAGCTCTAAACATACAGCTTCACCTTGATATACATTTATTCAATTTAACCCCTAAATATTTAATTAGAACCATTATTTGGAGGCTGTGTTATGTTCATAATAGATAAAAAGGATAAAAAGCCTTTGGGCGATACAGGTGAGAAGGTATCAGCAATAGGTATAGGTACATGGGGGATCTCTAACTTCGAATCAATGTATAAAGCTTTATTATTTGCTGTTGAATTAGGCATTAACCAGATAGATACAGCTGAAATATATCATGGCGGCAAAGCTGAGGAGATAGTTGGTAGAGTAGCTAAAGAAGTAGGTAGGGATAATGTATTCATAACGAATAAATTGTCGCCACTCAATCTTTCAGAACCATCCCGAGGGGAGAAGGTGGCTAAGGCTAGGCTCACGAGAATGGGTGTATCATATTTTGACTTATTGCTAGTTCACTGGATCGAGCCAAATATTTCAATTGAAAGTTATATCCGTAGCCTGGAAAATATAGCTGAGAAAGGTTATACTAGATACATAGGGGTCAGCAACTTCTATTTATTGGAGTTAAAGAAGGCGATCGAAGCAACCAAGAAATTTGACATAGTAGTTGACCAGGTTAAATATAGTGTCTATGATAAAGCTATAGAATATGACTTGCTTCCATTCGCAATTCAAGAAAAAATTACGATACAGGCGTATACACCTATTGAAAGAGGAAGGCTCTCAACGGATCGAAGGCTCAAGGAGATAGCTTTAAGATATGGTAGAACACCTATCCAGGTAGCCTTAAACTATTTGATTAGCCATGAATTTGTGACCGCCATACCGAAGACGGAGAGAAGAGAAAGAATAAGGGAGTTCTATGGAGCGTTAGGCTGGAGACTCAATGTGGAGGACTTCAAAAAGTTAAGTAGGGTTTAGCTCTACTCCCTAATAATACCTAGCCTTGACTTTTTATATACGATCTCCATAGCCTTGGAGACATCTTTGATAAAGCTTTTGGCGTCGAGAGCTCCTTCGGGAGCAAAGACCCCTTTACCATCGATTTTACCCTCTTCATATTGCTTAATCCCCGCTACAACGGGGTAAGCTGTTGCCCTAGCAGCGGATTCTGTAACAACTCCATATTCATAGACAGTTAGCTCTCCATTCAATATTCCCTTAACATTTATATTTAATCCAGCGCCGAACAATGAATATTCGCCATATTTTTCATGGGCCTCTTCAAATATTCTCTCAAGAGTTTCTGGAGGCGCAATATTTGGAAGGGACATTACTAGTCTGACAGCTATCTCCCTAGCAGGTACCTTCATCCCCCTTATCTGAACCTCATTCATACTCGTCAAGCCTAGTTCTGAGAATAATCTGGCCGCATCAGCCAAGTATTTCGGCCATATAGTGCCTTTATTAGATACGTCTCTGACACCCTCGATATATCTAGGAATCGTTATAGGCTCCGGATGACCGACGTGGGAAACGGTGAAAGACCCTAGTTTATGAAATAGTATCTCCTCTGGTTCTGATAGGGCGGGGACATATACAAGTCGACCATCCCTGTATGTTGGGACCTCCCCGGTGCTAGCATGGAAATAATGGGCTACTATACCAGGGCCCTCAGTTGGATCTATACCTGTCCATACCCATGCTGTCCGTACGGTATCGACTTTCTCTAATTCCTCAGATACTAGTTTGACTATCATATTCGTCACTCCTGGCGTAAAGCCCAAGCCTACGATGGCTAATACATCATTGGATGCAGCTTCATCACATAGGTCAAGCGAATCTTTTGTGGCGTCGTAATCGTCATCAATATCAAAATATGATACTTTACCCTTTATGGCCGCTTTCAACATCGGGACGCCGTACCTGTAGAAGGGGCCTACTGCACCTATAACTATATCTAGCCCCCTGAATTTTGAGGCCATATCATCTATGTCTTGAGCATCCACCTTTAGAGCCGATGTATTGCCTCCGATCTCTTCCGCCAGTTCAGATGCCGCGTCATAATTTATGTCTCCAATTATGATCTCCCAGTCCTTTTTATACTCTCTTATCTCCCTTGTTATATGGGAACCTATATGCCCGGCTCCCCCTACTATAAGGACCTTCAATATTCCTTACACCATTAGAATCTTAAGCTGGGTATCTAATAATACATTCGTCCCGAGACTCATTATAATTTACCTATTTTATAAATCCATGTCCTAATTCTACGCATATAATCCCTATATTCTATGGAATCATCTAATCCAGCTATCCTCCGCCAGATATCCTCTTTATCCTGAGACTCCATAAGCAGCCTGAGTAAATATCCCGCGTAATTTAGAGCCTCATCATCCAGTTTTAGCGGCACCTCGACAGCGAAGGATGCACTGATAAAGATTCTTCTCAAAAGGAGAGGTGAAACACAGCCTATTAAGATATTATTATTGAGTTTATAGAAGGGTGGAGCTCCATACTTCTCTATTCGAGATGGATCGGTAAGTTTAGGTAGGGATTTTTGTGAATATCCATGGATCTCGAGGTAGATATCGGGTTTATAGGCACGTAGCAGAGATAATAGTCTTTTTCCCATAGGTAGTTCGTAGTATTTTGGATTAAGGGTACTGATATATTTTTTCTGAAACGATATTCTTGGAGCCAGAATTATTGTTCCTTTGATGTCTCTAGGTTTAACCCTCTGTAGGATTGGCCTGATGATCCTCCATTCTCTACCGTGAAGTCCTCCTATAATCATCTTCTTGGGATATCCATCGCCATAAATATGGATTTTTAATTTAGAAATCCCCTTTGCACCTCGTATAACATATATTCATTATTTGGCCACTAGTAAAATTTAGATCTGATTATTCCATGAGTTTATTCCATAATGTTCTCAACACCAAGTTTCTCGCTAAGAGCGAGTATGTATATGGATTGGATAGAATAAACAAGATGATGAGCCTGATAACCCCAGATAGCCCTTTGGATAGGATTATCCCCCTAACATTAATCCTCTTCACAGCAATCAATCCCCCGTATTAAGAAATATTCTATTAGAAATATATTTGGAGAGTTCTACCGCTTTAGCCGGTCCCCTCGCCAACCCGTATCCAGCCAACCCTTCTATAACATATAACCCATCTATATTGCCGACTCCCCCCACAAACGGTCTATACCTTCTATAAAGGCTTATAGGACCTGACCAATACTCTGCCAGCCGCCATTTATCGAATTTGAATCGGTATCTGAACTCGATTAGGACGTTCTCTATAGATGATCTCGGGGGATCTCTAAATCCATCATTCGCATTCATGATAGGAAAGGCGTCATAACATCCTCCTACTAATGTACTATTTAGACTCGGTCGCCAATAGGTATATTCAGATTCATCCCACAAACCTATATCGACATCTACATTTACCTCAAATCTATAGAGAGGAACCCCTAATAACCATGATTCCAGGGTAATCCCATGTTTAGCCAAGAACTCTCTATTCCAAGGCCCTAAAGCAACAATAACATTTTCCGTCTCTATATGAGAGTTACATGTATCCACACCCTTTACGCCCCTATCCTTTATATCTATCTTTTTTGCTCTACAGCCCAGTGAAAACTCGACGCCTAGGTCCATAAGCCTCTCCCAAATAACTCCGAGAATCTTAGGCGGCTCTAAAGTGATATCTGACGGCGAAAATAGTGCGGCTTCATCATCATAGAACCGGAGGTATGGCCAGTTGTCTGCCGCTGTCCATTGATCAAGCAACTTTAGGTCCGATATAAGACCCCTAAATCTATTGAAGTCGTTTATCGCGTCATCTATATCCTCAATACAAACAAATCCTCTATTGACATAATCCTTATATCCTTTACCTAGAAGCTCTTGAATAAGCCTAATGCTTTTATCGGCTAATTCCGCGTCTACCCAATTATCGAGAAGCCTAGTGATGATTCCCCCTGAAACCGCTGTCGCTCCATTCGGCTTCTTAGAGGCCTCTATAACAATACATTTTAATCCATATTTTGCCGCGCCGTAGGCAGCGAAACTCCCAGCTATACCCCCACCGATAATTACGATATCATACTTCATGTCGCTGTCCCTTAGAGAGCTAAAGTGGCCATTTCTTTAATATACGTTTGACGTCGAAGAGTCTTACAGCTTCCTTGGAAAACATGTCTCTTCCCCTTAAAAATTTTTTATCGGATAGATTTACTAATACAAGCCCTATTTTCTTCTTTAGTTTACCGCTGAATCCCTCACTCAGCATATATTGATCGTCAATTTCAGAAATGAAGAAATCATTAATATAGTCTTCGACGCCTCTACCCATCTCCTCTGTGAATACCGCGACATATGCTATATCGATGCCCCACTCGATCTTCTCGGGGGTCTCAATTTTCTTACTAGCCATAAATCTCTTTATCGCCTTGATTAAACCCTCAATATATGAAATATCGATGTAATCGACTTGAAATACCATTGCAGCGGCACTATAAGGTAATAGATTTATCGTGAATAACCTGGATAATAGGAATGGCTTAGTTCTACTAAAGTGTCTAGAATGTCCATACATCAGTAGTTTACAATCATAGCCCTCTATATCCACGTCTCTATCGCTCTGGAACCACCCCACTCTCCATTCATCGCGGTATATCCTTTTTTCGAGGATAGGTATTAATGGGGAGATATCCATAATATACACTCCATTAATATAGAGACCACCATAAGTAAAAAAATTAATAAATATTAAGTAAATATATGGTTTTCCAACGCTAAATAGTATTTTAATATATGGAGGCTAATTTTTCCAGAAACTCTATAGTCCATTTTATTCTCTGTGATGCGATGCGCCTAGTCTCGTCGAAATGCATCGATACTCCAAAAGAAATCGTGTCATCTATAAAGTGATTCAATGCATCCTTATATTCATGTCTATAGAATCCCGCTATCAATAGACACCTAAACAATCCAATGACGCCTAACGCATCCAATTTATCTGCATCCCATAGAATCATCTCCTCATACGTTGAATGAACAGTTGGCTCCTTATGATGCATCAATATGATTCGCTTTACAGTTTCAACGAGCTCTCTAGATGCCCCTTTCGATGACAAATATTTCTCGGCTGTCTGCGCAGCCCTCACTTCATGGCCATAGGGCTCTATACCCCTATCGATATCATGAAATAATGCAGATAACCTGACTGCCTCTATATTACTTTTATACCTTATAGATAAATCTGTGGCTATGTCCAACACTCTTTTAGTATGACCCCAATCATGACCGGGATCATTTTCCACCAGCCTCTCTTTAACAAAATCTATGACATCTCTCTCCCGTAGATATCTTCTGATTATGCTGGGTATAATTGTTATATCAATATCTCCCCTTAAAAGATCAACATACTCCGGCTTACTAATTATCAGCGGTACCTTCATCTCATCCTTCGACACTCCGCCATGGCTACCCTTAAGTACTTCATGTGAAAACTCGAAGCCCTCTTGGGCAAATACAATTATGTCCCCTGCTCTTTCATTATCGAGGCCATAAAGTTTTAATCTGTGTTTAGTGAATACCTTATCTATTCCTCCTGTGTCCTTCAATCTATGGAGGATGATCTCCATATCTTTTTGATTAAAGATATAGATATGGGCCATTCTGTGTGATACATGTACTTCACACCCCAGTTCTTTAAGCAGTTCCTTCAAATCAAGATTTGTTTCTACATCAGTCATTCCGTGGTCCGCCGTAATGATAAGCAGAAAATCCTCATACAATCCAGTTAGAACTTCGATATATCTATTTATATAGGTATCTATCTCTTCAATATGCCTAATCGTTTCATCTCCAGTAGGCCCATATATCTCTCCATATTTATCAATTCCAGGTAGATTGACTACCGATACCCTAGGGAGATATTTATATATAAGCTCTATTGCCTTATCGAAGACGATTGCATCCCAATTAGGTATAGGATTAGATTCGATGTCTGATTTCGGGATAGATGTAGTGGCTCCATGGGATATCGGCTCGGCAACGGCTATGGATGGTTCGTTGAGCATCGAGAAAAGGGTATCTGTTTCTAAGTAATTATTCGGATCCTCTATATCGAAATCTATCCGTTTCCTAGTCAATTTGTCATAGAAGCTGTTGCCCACTATTCCATGTTTCGATGGATATACGCCAGTTATTATGGATGCATGGCATGAATATGTAACACTTGGATATATGGAGCTACATTTATAAGTATAACATCCCATATCCATAATACTATCTATTGCAGGGGTATAGGCCGTCTCTAATGCAGCTATGCTACAGCCGTCAAGGATAATTAGATGAATGGAATACTTTTTCTTCATTATTATTAGCCCTCTAAAATTAGAGTCATTTAGGTAACTATATAGCTAATTTGCTTTAGCATTTAAAATGTAACCCCTGTTCTCATAGGCTGATTATCCTTATAAGGTTATTATCCCATGATACCTAAATATTGACTTTAGATATAGAGTTATAGGCTAGATTATCACCAGATACCCCTAATATTCATTGTAGAATTATTTATATGCCTTATATATACGGGTATATCTAACCGTATATTTAAGGGTAATTCTTTTATCTCCATCGGTAATATGTATTATCATGAGTAAAAAAAGGAATAATTCTCGTAAGAACGGTGTTAGACGTAGAGACTTCTTAGTTGCAGCGGGAGGTTTAGCAGCAGGAGCGGCAGCTGGCTATATAATATCGAAAAGCGTTGCACCACCCACTCCAGTATTACCCACAGATATCCAGAATATAATTAATCAGAGGGGATTGTCTCCTGAACATGTCACGGCCGCCCTAAAAACCTATGTACCCGGCGGTATGCAGGATGAATTCTATATGATTTCATCGGGCGGTCACTCGGGTCAGGTAATCATTATAGGGATACCCTCTATGCGCATACTCAAATATATAGCTGTCTTCACACCTGAGCCATGGCAAGGATATGGATATGGCAATAAAGCCACGATGAATCTTCTAGAAAAGGCTAGTAACGGAATAAGATATCTCACACTCGGAGACACTCATCACCCAGAAATCAGTAGAACAAACGCGGTATATGACGGTGAATGGTGCTTCATCGGCGATAAATTGAATGCTAGAAAAGCGGCTATAAGCCTTAAGGACTTTAGAGTAAAAGATATAGTGCGGCTACCTAACATCCAGAATCAACACGGTGGAGCATGTGCATCGCCAAACACAGAGTATATAGCTTGTGGAAGCCAATTCCCAGCCCCCTGGGAACCAGGTAAGGGTTATAAGCCGGGAGTAACATATTACCCTCTTACAGAGGCAAATTATAAAGATTATTGGCGGGGCGCCACAATATTTATAGCTTTCGACAGAAACACAGGAAAGTTCGATTTATCAAGAAGCTTCGAGATTGAGCTGCCTCCTTATGTCCAAGACCTCGAGATTATAGGGTGGGGGCCAAGCGATGGATGGGCATTTCTAAACAGCTTTAATACTGAGATGGCGATAGGCGGTACTCTTGAGGGTAAAGATCCCCTAGAGATATCTGCATCACAGCGAGACTTCGATTACCTCCATATCATTAACTGGAAGAAGGCCGAGCAGATAGTGAGAGAAGGTAAATATGTCGAGATGAATGGAGTCAAGGTCATTACACTAGATACAGCGATAGAAGAAGAGATACTCTTCTTTGCACCTGAGCCGAAGAGTCCCCATGGATGTGACATCTCGGCAAGCGGAAGATATATTGTTATTGGAGGTAAGCTGGATCCCACAGTAACCATCTATGATATCGAGAAGATTAAGCAGGCTATAGCTGATAGGAGATTTGAGGGAGAAGACTATTATGGAGTTCCCGTCTTAAGGTTCGAAGATGTTACAGCGGCGAAGATCGAAGTAGGGCTTGGCCCGCTCCACAACGAATTCGACGATAAAGGAAATGGATATGTCAGCTGCTTCATCTCAAACGAGGTGGTTAAATACAGCTTAGGTCCACCAGACTACACAGGTGACGATCCATTTACTGTGCAAGACAGAATAACGATTCATTATAACATAGGTCACCTAGCTACTCCAGAAAGCGACTCGCCCGAGCCAAAAGGCAAATATCTAGTAGCCTTAAACAAATGGAGCATCGATAGATTCGAGCCTGTAGGTACACTACACCCCCAGAACTTCCAGCTAATCGATATATCTGGGGACAAGATGTCTCTACTATACGATATGCCAATACCCCTAGGAGAACCTCACTACGCAAAGATAATTAGTGCTGACAAGATAAGGCCTATAACAGTATATCCATTAGGAGCAGATCCCTATGTGATAGTGAATGGAGGCTATGCTACACATCCCCAGGCGATAAATGTAGGTGAAGAGAGGATTGAGAGAAGGAAGGAAGGAGATACGTGGGTTACTGAGGTATGGATGACCGCTATAAGGAGCCACTTCACTCCTGATATAGTGAGGTGTGTGGAGGGCGATCTTGTAAGGATATACCTCAGTAATGTGGAGACTACGAGGGATGCTACCCATGCATTCGCTATCTCAGAGTTCAATATAATGGTCAGCATCGATCCAGGTGAAACCACGACTATCGAGTTTGTTGCTGATAAGCCTGGTGTATATTCATTTTACTGTGTAGAGTTCTGTTCGCCGCTGCATCTGGAGATGGCTGGGTATCTGGAGGTTAGACCTAAAGAATAGGTTTTTTATTAACCTCCTCTCTATACTTTTTATTCGGTGAATTAAATATATGGATAGATATACTATCTTGAAGATTATATCGGGAGTATTACCTATAATATCGATTTTTCTCCCCTTATGGTATATCTCGTTTAATGCTCCTATGTTTGGCCAGCAATGGCTGGATATATATGTATATGGGAATGGGCATATCGATGGTCCTCTTCACCAGATAAATATAGCTAACCACTATGTAGGACTTAAGGACATAACTCTCGAGCAATTATGGGAGTTAAAATATTTACCCTATTTATTTCTTGCCATCGCTGCTGTCCCGTTAATTTCGCTAGTCAAGGAGAGTTGGATATGGATAGCTGCCCACCTAGGATTAGTATTATCAATACCGGTTTACATTCAAGTTTGGCTATACAATTTTGGGCATGACCTTCAGGCGGGCGCTGCTATAGAAATAGAGCCTTTTACGCCGTATGTATTTGGTTATTATCAGATAGCTAATTTCAAGATATTAGCGGTTTTACATGTAGGTTTCTGGCTACTAGTAGCCTCTTTCATATTATCCTTCGTTGCATATTGGAGGTTCTATAAGGCTGAGTAGAAATGAAAACCCTATTAATCACCATTATCATTCTCCTGTCACTCTCCCTTGTCAATAACTTACAGGCGGGGGAGGGAACAGGGATAGTCAGGGTTGATATACAAGGAAATAATTACTATTATGATAACCTCAGTGATGCCCTGAGAGATGCGGTGGATGGAGATTCAATCCTGATCTATGAAGGGGTTTACCGGGGAAACTTCGTTATATCTAAGTCTCTATCGCTAATAGGGGTGGGAACACCCGTTATCGATGGATTAGAGAACGGCACAGTTTTAACTGTTAAGGAGACCAGCAATGTATATATAAAGGGCGTTAGAATAATCAGAAGCGGATTATCTTTCTCAACAGAAGACTCAGGCTTAAAGATCGTAAATTCCAGTAATATCGTTGTCGATAACGTTGTGATTAATGATACATTTTACTCTATACTCATAAAGCAATCAGATAATACAACTGTAATTAATAGTTTGATATCGAGTACAGAGAGGAAGCGTGGGGAGCATATGATGATGATGCAGAATGGCCATCACCCTGGAGGAGGAGAATATGGATATAGGGCGCATGGCATTTATATCTGGAACTCCGATGGATTATATGTATATAATAATACTTTTGTAATGGTTGCTGACGGCGTATATGGAGACCACACAACCAATATGATCGTCATCAATAATACAGTGACAAATGGTAGATATGGCGTTCACCTGATGTATTGTGATAATGTATATGTGAGTGGGAACTTGTTATATAGGCTTGTCGCGGGAGCCGTTCCCATGTACTCGGAGAATGTGACTATCGTCAATAATTCTATTGTTCATAATAGGGGGAGGATAGGGATAGGCATCTTTATTCAGGAGTCAGATGATGTGTATATAAAGGGGAATCTTTTGGCGGGTAACATGGTTGGGATATATATGGGGAGGTCGCCATATACCCCTGGTAGAGAGATAATAATTGCCGGAAACCTTATTGCCTTCAACTATATTGCGCTTTATATCGATACAATTTCGATCCCACAAATATATTTAAATAGTTTTATCGAGAACGCGGAGGATATCAGGCTGTATGGATATGGAGATCCAGATGCCAAGTGGTATAATGTGGTTCTTGAGGCAGGTAATTACTGGTCCAACTATAGATATAGTAAGCCCTTGGTTATCTCGAGCCTACTAGAGGACTTAATTGATCAGTATAAAGCTATCAGAATCCTTCAGTATAGCCCTGCATTCACAATACTGGAGGTTATTAAGAAGGCGACGCCAGTTGAAGCAAGAGTTAAAGCGGTAGATCCCTATCCACTCGAAAAGCCCCCAATAGATATAAATAAGTTCTTTAGGATCGAAAAAGGTAACCAGGTCCAATCATTAATTATACCACCCCTAACATCGCTCCCATTATTATTAATTTTATATTCATTTGTGAGGTGGAGGCCATGGAAGAGTTAATCAACATCAAAAATGTAAATAAATATTATGGAGATATAGTTGCCCTAGAAGATATTTCTCTCTCGATTGGGAGAGGAGAGTCTATACTCCTCTTAGGTCCTAATGGAGCCGGTAAAACAACTTTGTTTAGGTGCATATTGGGTATTCTCCGATTCGAAGGCGAAATACTCATCGACGGTTTGAATGTATCTAAAGAAGAGAAGAGAATAAGGAGATTGATAGGGTATATCCCGCAGAATATTGGTTTCCCACTTAACTGGTGGGTTGATGACCTAATAAATTATTATCTATCTATGCACGATGCAGAATGGAATGATGAGGTACTCGAAAAACTCGGTGTCCACGAGTATATTGATCTTAGGATTAGTGAGTTATCAGGTGGAATGAAGCAGAAATTAGCTATAGCTCTTGTTGCATCCATAGATCCGGAGATAATAATTCTCGATGAACCCCTCTCCAATTTGGATGCAGAAGCGAGGAAGATATTCATAGGCTTTATGGAGGAATGGAGGAGACATCGTAAGACTATACTTTTATCTTCCCATAGGATTAACGAGCTCCTCCCCTTCATAACAAGACTAATAGTATTATATGATGGAGAATTGATAGGTGAGGTTACTCAAAGAGAGTTCCTAGAGCTATCGGGATACTCTCGGGTGATAATAAATACCTCCAGTGAGCTGGATGTAGCTATGGGTAACGTGATCGCTAGATATGGAGATATAGTCATCATCGAGTCAAACGATATATTGGGATTGATGAGGGAACTCTCTGAAGTAAAGCATAGTATCTCCTCCATTATAGTCGAGGAGCCTTCTATCGAGATGTTAATGGAGGTGTTGAAGAAGAATGAGTAAAATACTATTATATATTTATGGCGAAGCCAACTCCTTGTTGAGGGGCCGCTGGATAATTCCATATATAGCATCATACCTCTTGATAGGCATATCCCTAACACAATATGGAGTAATAGGTGTGGCTGGGCTGGGGCTCGAAGCAGTGGGTAGACTCTCTGCAGCCATCATAAATGTATCCCTATACATTATCTCTATAACCGCATTAGTATTCAGCGCCCAATCTATAGTTGGAGATAGAGAGGGAGGGATATCGGAGTGGGTCTTCACCCAGCCTATTTCCAGAGGAGAATATCTTATCGGCAAATATCTAGGCTATTTAATCAGCCTCTTCTTAATCACCGCCCTAGGCTACTCATTAGCCGGGTTTATACTGGCATTCTACTTCCCACTAGAAAGCCTCATTAAATATTACATACTTCTCCCCTCCCTACTCGTATTCATCGCTCCACTCCTATCGATAGGGATGCTACTATCAATAACATCTAAAAACAGGGTTTCAAGCCTAGGCCTAGCCTTCGGAATATGGCTGCTAATAATCTTCATCTATGACCTGGCCCTCATATTCCTTGCGATGCAGATAGGGCTAGGGGAGACCGATACATTCTATCTAGCAATATTAAATCCGATGGAGAGCCAGAGAATACTCATGATGTATATCATAGACCCCGAGTTAACGATATTGGGAAGGGAAGGGGTCTATATCGCTAGAGAATTAGGTGGAAATCTACCTCTCACACTCGCACTCCCCCCCTTTCTTGAGACCCTCATACCCCTAATAATTAGTTATTTCGTAATCAGGAGGATAGATATGACATGAAAACTAAATATAAATATAAGTTTATGCCATATAACAAGATATATAACATAGTAATTATGAGGTGAGGAATTATCCCAAGAAAATATCTATATATAGGAATAGCAGTAGCAATAGCGTTAGCCGCAGTAGGAGGATACCTCCTATTCTTCCAAACAGGACCAACCCAAGAAAAAGTATTCTATGTAATAGCCTACCACTGGGGATTCGCCTTCTACGACGAAAACCTCAACGAGGTCCAGAGTATACAGGTAAAGAAGGGAGACATCGTAAAACTCTATATATTCCCATCCACAGCCTTCAGCGAAGAATTCGCAAGCACCCTAGAGCAGAGAACCCTACAGAAAGGCATCGGGGAGTATCCCCCGGGAGACGAGCGGATACTCGAGGAGATAGCCAAATCGAAAAGCATAGGGTTAGTGGACCATGGAATCATCATAGAGGGATACAATGTACAGCTAGCAACCAAATACACTAGCTTCTCAGGAACAGCAAACAGCCTAGAAGAATTCCTGAATAACGAAGACAAATCAGCGTTAGAAGCACACGCAGTGACATTCACAGCAAATAAGGCAGGATCATTCTCGATAATCTGCTTAGTAGTATGTAGCTACGGACACTCCTACATGATAGCCGAAAACGGACTAGTAGTCACAGGATAACCAGCAAACAAAGAAGAACCCGACACACCACCTTTTTATATCCACAATAGCTCTTCTAGGGTGGTCTTATCAAACATCCAAGAAAGACTTTTTTGGCTTCGAAAACTCGATATAAATATCTCTGAGTAATAGTTACCACTTTTACTAGAAGGTTTTAGTTTTTCCATGCTTAACCTCCATTATATTTCTATAGAGCATATAACCATATATATTACTGATAAATAAATTGTAGATAAACTTATTTGTATTATAATAACTTTTTAATTGAATCTATAGCGTCATCTAAGATTTGGTCAATTAAATTATCAATTTTTTTCTGACGCCAAGCTACATTTTTGGCTTTTATCGAATTTACAATTCTTCGCTTACGATGAGCAGATATGCTAATGTGAACGATACCTTTTCCTGATTTTCCTATTTTTCTTGAAGGATCAAGATAATCAATCCAATCATAGGAACGAAAATAGTAGACTATAACGGCGTATTGATTATTATCCATTTTTATTATAGAAAATCGTATAGGGGATTTTCTTCTTCCGACTTCAATTTCTCCCGTCTTTTTAATTAACCAGTAACCTGTAGGTGCTGACACCATTTTTTTACCTTTTCTTTTTTTGGGTTTATATTCAATGCCGGCTTTCTTTAGTTTGATATTTATATTACGAGGATCATAATACGGCTCAGTACTCCTTGGTAATCCAAGTATCCATGTATGATAACCAAATCCCGGGATACTTGGGTTAGACTTCCAATGTATTTTTAGTGTCGATTTTCCAATTTTCTTGAGAATATATTTGACATCAGTATTTGGAGGATATATTTTTATAAAGCCTATCTTAAGATCCTCAATATTTTCAACTACGGAAGAAATAGGTTCTAGTCTTAATCCATTCCTCTTATGCTCAACATATTTTCTAGCTTTCTCCTTAAACAGATTCAATAATCTATTTATTGCCTCTTCTATCCGATTATTTGAATCTGAACTATATATATCACTTAACAAATCGGAAATTTCTTCGCCTAAACTCTTAAGCTTATTGCATAAAAATATCCCATCCTTCTCAATTTTTAATTTTCCGAAGCCTCTTGATGTATGTTTACCTATACCGTCAAAGACTAACGCAGCTATCAAAGAAACAAATATAAATTCAGCCTCATAAGATTCTATCTCGGATATCGCATAACATTCTATTTCATATCTCCCGCCCACTAGACACTTTTCCTTATTTGCTATTCTGTGTCTTGCTGAACCCATCATCATTAAATCAACCCTTGAAATACCTTTTAGCTCTGGATATAGTTTGATATAATGACCTGACCTAATTTTAGTAATTCTAATTGTCATCTTACTAGCTTGTTCGGTAGAACCGAATAGATCAGATATAATATTATCTAATTCTGAAATCCCGTTTTCCGGACTAATAAATCCTCCTAATAGAACGCGTCCCCACCATCTCCAGAGACCTTTTAGAGACCCTTCGTTTATATCCCATAAAATATTTAATTTAGTATTCATATATGAGTCATATCCTCCTATCCATACTGGAGTGACCACCTCTACATTAATACGAAATAAAAATCTTCTTTTCCTATATTCAATATAAAATTTGCCCATTATCCTATCACCTCCTCTATAACTGGTTTGAATGGGAAGATTGTTCCATATCCTATTTGTGAAGCGGCTCCCATTCCCTTAATATATAGATTTTTAACATGAATAATATCGAAGTTTTTCGGTTTGACTATTATTATGGACCCGGGCATCAAAGCTTCATAGAGGGGTCTTCTAGATAATCTTCTTACCCCTGTGGCTGAGGAAATCCCTGCACCCAATATCTTTGTTTCACCGATCAATAATACTTTACCTCCTATAATGTCATCATGTTCGATATCTACACCAGTTATATCTTTTATTTCTCTAATTATATATCTAGCTAACTCTTCATTATCGAGGCCGGTTGGGAATAATAGTGGTGAAACTATATATAACCCTAAATACTCCGAATCAACAGTAAAATATTTATCTACTAATGTACTATTTGCGTCTTTTGATATTATATATGCCTTGGACTCCTCGCCGCCAAATCTATATAGGCCTTTGATATCTTTCTCTAAACCATAAATCTCATATATGTATCCGAAATCTGAACTTCTCCCCTTCTCCATATTTGGGAAGGCCTCTACGTCGATAACAGTTTCAGCATATAACATACCTTCTCTGACAGTTTTCTTTTTTTCACTCCGGACCTCAAGGGCTATGCCTATCCACTCCCTAAAGATATCTTCATCTATCAAAATATAATTTGAATTTCTGAATTTATTCAAATCCCTTTTATGGATATCTATTTTCAAAGGTTTGTCGTTCAGTTCCACTATCGCTTTTGTCTTCAAGTCATATATAAGGTATTTTTTGCTATTTAGGTAGATGTATGGGCCTCTGATATATATATCCTCACCTAAGACACTTATAAGCTCATCAATCCAATCTAGAGATTCACCTAGTCCACTACCTATCAACCACCCCAATAAGCCAGCTATACTTGATGGATAGGGATAGAAATTAGTTAAACCACTAGAAGCCACTCCTCTACTAGAGGGATCGAACTCACCTGGACCTCTATAAAAAGCCCTGATTATTGGTTTTATGTATAGTTCCTTCAACCTCCTACCCTCCTAGCACCCCAAATATATATAAGAGCATCCATAAATGACAATATTATATCTCTCGACTCAGGTCTAGAGCTATTAGAATAAGCCTTCACTCTATATGAAATATTATGTTCCAGACTAACTATTAGATCGATAAATGCGTCATTAGGTTTTCTCGCACCCTTATTTTTCTCAGCATATCTTCTTATTAATTTCTTGAATGCAGATTCATTAGCGATATTTGTGGATATGGATTTTTCAATTTGATATGAATCCATCGTATTCATGAAAGGATCCTTTAGAATATCTCTAGGGTACGATATCGACAGTATATCGAATAGTAGACTATCATATAATAATGATAATAAATAATATGTGTAATATGAGTATAATTCCCTAGGTTCTATATCTTGTGAGTGCCACAATTTATTAGGCAAGGTAACATGTATCGGCTTTCCACCAGAGATATATATGAAAGTTAAACCGTCTCTATCAGCTGTAGTTTCAATAGCATCAGTACTACATCTGTAATCCCATAAAGAACCATCTTTTGAATATTTTTCTAGATATTTAGTGACGATTTCCACAGCCCTATATAATGGATACCTATAATGAACGATACCCGCTGATATGCTCCAACCCATACCATATAATACTGGAATATAATATTTGCTTCCGGAAATCTCTATCATATAGAAACCAGATATATCTTCTCCTATTGATTTAATGTTGTCTCTGTATTGGCGCATACCTGTGTAAGTATATTTCTTAGGAATTTTTTCCGTTAGAGATGTTCCATTTAATGTGCCTTCAGAATAGCTTATTCTTAATTTTGAGAGGGGCTTGATGAGGTTTTCGTATACAATGTAATCATATGTCAATTTATATTCAACACTATTGTTGACGAATAGTTGCGTATCACGGTCTATTTTAATATAATTTACTATTGGTAATACAACCATTAAGTCATCTCCGCCATTGTAAACCACGATTCCACCGTGTTCTTCAACTATCCTGATATTGTTTAAAGCATTCAACATTAAGCTTCTAGATATGGCTACTTGATAGCTCATAGAGGGTAATACTGAAGGTGCAAATTCAAACTCTAAAATCTCAATATTGGGATCTAGGGAAAGCCTAGGTCTATAGAATAGGCATAATATTAGATTGATAAGATCAAAAACCAGTTGCTCAGGTAATTCTGCAAGTTCTATGATATTACCTATCTTTGTGACTAGTTGCTTCCATTCATCTGAATCTATTCTTTTTTTATGACATTTAAGGTTTACTATTGCTTTCATAATATCATTAATATATTTCCTGAATTCTTTGCTAACTTTATGGAGAGAGGACATATAATATTTTTCATAAAAAAGTAATTCTTCTTCGACTGATATTTTTCTAGTATCTTTATTTATTCTAAAATATCTTTTGGGCTTAACTAAAGCTTTATATAATTCTCCCCGTACTAATTTACCCATTCTATCTCCGTCGGCCACCACGAGACCATAGTAAATACCTGGTGCATTCTGCAATTTATCAGAATCGCTAGAAAGTATATTTCTTACACGGTCCTTAAATAGTTCATGCCATCGAAGCCGGACATCTTTTTTCTCAGATAAAAACATATATTTTGCCTCAGCAGGTGCAGCTCTAATCAATACACCATACCAAGGTTGGCGCATGTTATCAATTTTGGAATATTTATCATTTAAAGCTTTCCAATGTATTAAAGATGGGGTTAGTTTTTTACTCGACTTGTAATAATTCTTTATTACATTTTCGATCCCTAGATCCCTCATGCTAGATACCATGGTCGAAGGCGATCGTAGTATAGCCTCAAGCAGCTGTTTTCTGTAAGCTAAACTAGAAAAATCCGATGTAGATGGTATTGTTATTCTTAAATCCTTATCTGACCAATATATCCATTTCATTATCAATTTAGATATGTCAGTATGAGTAGCGAAGATTCTTTTTGAGAAACAGTATGGGCATAATTTTTCGCCTGGAGAGAAATATATAGCTAGTTCTTCGGCTTCGCTCTCATCACTAATGATTTTATAATTCGATAGTAATTCCAAAAATTCGTCCTCTTTGTGTGGTAATAAGATAAGAGCTGGTAATTCACTACATGATGTGCAATAATCGAAGCCTCTTTTACTTTTCTTGGGAAATCCGATTCTATTCTTCCCATTTCTCCACCTTAGATAATATTTCTCTGTATTATGTGATAAATCTAATTTACTGTAAGGGGTACGTCTAAGCCTTCCAATTTTGACCATATCATTCCAAGTTTTATCTATTATTAATTGGAAATAAAGAGGTTTAAGTGACCCCTCTCTAGCATTTACTGATCTTTCTAACTTAGATAAGAGTTCATTTGCATCAGAAGCCCTAGATACCCCTACTCTTATTATAAGTGGCGGTGTTGTGTGATATCCTCCATATAGAGAATTTCCTTCCATCGGATCACAATATTTTTTGATATATTTTATTGATTCCAGTAGGAACTTATTAAGAGGAGTATCTCCATAATAATTTTCTTCATCGAAAATTATTGAAGAGAAGAGTTTCCATGATGAGAAAATTAACCGGAATATTAAATTCCTAATAGATTCTTTTTTATCCTCAAGAGTACTACCTATTTCTCTTAGCTCATTAATGTATTCATTAATATATTCAGGTGATAAACCGATATTGCCGGCCTTCTCTGAAAAATATCTATTTAGGTAATCGATATATCTATTTATGGCCTCTTTAATATAAGTCGCTGGAGGTAGAGATAAGGTGAATATTGCTGGTTGAATGGGATACCGCGGATATTCCGAAAAAACATCGAGATGAAATAGTTTAGATATGATGTCCTCTAAATCATTCTTTATCTGGTCTATCACTTTAGCGTGTCCTTTTGTATTCAACCATCCTAATAAGGTAGAGAAATATATCGGATTAAATCTCATCGTCGGAGATATCGCAATATCGGGACCAAGATACATTATTAATGGCTGTAATGCATGCCAAATTATTGATGAGGCCAGGTAACTACTAGCCCATAAATCCTTAATCTTTCTTGAACTAGATATAAAATCTTTTATTCCCCCTACATCAACCATCACTAGGTAACCATCTATACCACTAATGAGCCAATTATAGACTGTAGCAGTTGCACTATTATGATCAAAAACAGTATGGTGCGGCGTGCGTGTATCCGCTAAACTGGGCTCATTTGCATATTTTATCCAATATAATTCAGATAGGGTATATATCAAATGATAGGCTATCACAGTTCTATCTAGATCTTTATCATCTATTAACTCAATAACTTTTTTCAAGCCGCGATATACTTTTTCATATTTTTCTTCAACATATATTTTATTTTTTAACCATTTAGGTTTACCGACTTTATCAAATGCAACACCTATACTTGGCTCAAGTATATGTTTATATACAAGCTCATTGGACCCCGGTCTTTCGTACATTATTTCTTTATTAGGTAAATTCTTCTCATGAATATAGAATACATTTAGCAATTGACGGTCTATCGCGGATGCTAATTTATCAGCTTCCTTTATCGATTCATAAATCTTATCTTGCTGATTAAATATGTAACTCTTAAAACCGCTAAAGTATTCATAGACATTTTGTTTAACTTTTTCTTCATGACTGATGTTGACACCCCTAACTAGAAATATATGTTTTTCGAAAGGATCATGTAATAGACAAGCGATCTTCTTTCCTATTAGATTATCAAGACTCATCCTGTACCACCTCAAAACTTGAGTATCCTAATGATGTTCTTCCTCCGATACCTAGGAAACCAGCAACTTTAAGTGTATCTAAAAGTATTTCTTCTAAATCAATTTTTTTTGCATACTTATTGTCCCTAAATAATTGGTCAAATATTTTTGATAAGTATTTTTTATTATAAGCGAAGACTACTCTAAATTTTATACCCTCAGGTATGACTAGATGAATAAGCGGCGTTGGAGACACATCAAACTCCGTTTTAACATCACCTTTATAATGAGGTGTCATAACGTCAGGGATTATCAGGTAATTATTAGCTCCATACGTATAAGGATAAGCATCGAAAAACTCTATCCAACTAAGGTGTCCATCAAAGTATTGTTCCAAAGATTCATTTTTTTGAAAGATACTCATCAATATCCGTTTCTCCTCTTTTCTTAGTTTTTCTCCAAATATAAGTTTAGTTATAGCAGTAGACGAGTTTTCCCCAACCATTTCTGTTAACAATTCGTATAGTGCATTTCTGTAAGAGCCCTTTATGGATGATGATGGAACATATGGTATACCTAATATTGGATGGAGAGATAAACCTATCTCATATATTACCTCCCCAGTTCCACCTGAACGCATTATTGTTAATCTACTTTTATTACTTATTATTACATGCTTGACATCATAATCCAAGTTCCTAAATGCTGTTTGAATATTATTATATAGAGAATTGATATATCTTATATATCTATCCACTAAAATCTTTCTAGATTCTTTAGAGACCTCCTCAGCTATTTCTCTCTTAACTCTAGGCCAATTATCTATATCTCCATCATAGCTTCTCATCTTAGATATAAAATCACGTATCATCTTGGACTTTAGGTTAATCGCCATACCAAACCCCTGCTATTCAGCCTCATACATAGCTTCACATAACCTCTTAATTTCTAATAAATACCTAATAATTATCTTAACTAATGGAACGCCAAGACGCCTCTTCTCCAATTCGTGAACTACTTCTATAGGGTCATCTATTTTAATATCTTGATATATCTTGTTCAACCCTTTCATAACTATATATAAATATAAAGCTGAAGCTAATTCATCGTCTTTGCCCTTAATATCGATCTTATTTTTACCGATGGTCTTTATTAGTCTATCATATGTCTCTCTACTCGCCTTAGCGAACATAAATATTATCGTAGCCAACAATCCCTCATCTTCCATCATTATAGGCATATTTCTAGACCTAGACCTTAACTTTGAAGCTACAGTCACATTTTCACCCTTAGTCGCCCGATATTTATTGATAAAGTCATCCACTTCCCTGAAGACCTTTAAAGTGAAACTCCTATCTATCATAGTTAACACCTACTTAATAACTATCTTAATTAACCCTTTACCGGTACTCTCATCTCCGCCAATAAACACAAGACCGCCCAGCGCATTATCTAAATCTTTGGATGCCGTTTCTTTTGAGTCGGGTTTTGCGAAAGCTATGGTGAAGAATATGCTACCTTCAGGAATAAGCTCCTCGGTCCAGAGTCCACCTCTAACCACGGTCTTGGTTTCTCTTTCTAATCTAATCCTAGTCTGCCTTATGAGTGATCTGTCCATAATCTCATTAAATACATCATTATGTACTATTGCAATATCCTCGAAAGGTAAACCTTTATCTTTTATTTCATTCCAGAACTTTATTACCGCATCTCCCATATCTTTCGGTGTCAATACATATTCCTCATTGAACACGATTTTACCATCTATCAAATAGTTATCTTTTCTCGTTATGATACACATATCTTTTTTCAAGTCCCCCAGTGGTTCATTCAATTCATTAATAACATCTAATAAAGAGTAATTGTTAGGTATTAATTCAGCGTCCCTTAAAATGTCTAGATATACTTTAAATCTTTTGATAAGAAAAGGCGAAGTGACACCGACACACACCCCAACTAAACTTCTAGCCGGTAATACTAAAAGTTTTGCCGATTCCACGGACAATAGCCCTGGTCTAGTATCTTCACCTTCCTTTCCAAAGTATTTTTGTGCATCACTTCTATTACTAAGCCATAGCCTACTCTTTAGAGCTCCTTTTAAAGACGTTGAATAGATTTCAGGGAAACCTAGTGCGTCCCTTTGCACCGGGTTATCTACTATACCCTCCACCCTTCCTACACCTGGATGCAAGGGAGTTATGCTATATATTAGAAGTATCTTTGATGCCTTATATCCAAAACCCAATTTAGAACTCATAATAATAGTTTGCCTCAAAAAATATTTAAGTAAATGCATAATCTGATAGATACTTTATTGCAAAATATTAAAAATTATTGCTTTATCGTTTAAACCTCGGTGGTAAATAATCTTTAGAATATTCTTTTTAGGTCTATTCCCATTGTTAATTTATCTATTTCCGCTTGATTCAATCTTTTTATATCCAATAATGCTCTCATCCAAGGCTTTCTTAGGATTTCCAGCATCCTCTTACCATCCTCATTTATTTTAACTGTATCAGTATCTTTATGATAGTGTACACCCACCATAGTATTTAAGTAGTCTCTTTGCAATTGCGTAATATCTATATTTTTGAAAATCTCATAATATTTGTTTTTCAATAGACTATATAGTTCATAGGTTTTAATCTTTTCTTTCTCATTCAAAGCCTCCAATATACTTTGGAAAACTCTGTCGAAATTAGTTTTTATTACATATATTTTTCTAAAATCAAATTCTTTTTCGTCTGATGAGAAGGGCTTCAAATATCTATTGTCTTCTGATTTTGAGACGAATGTATAATATAGAACCGGAATATATCCACTTAAAAAGGCTATATTGATTAATGCTGAATTTAAGATATTAGTTCCACCTGTAATATTAGCCCAGATATGTCGACCTACTTTTCCTGGTGGATGAAATTTTATTAGGGTTTTAGCGATGGTCTCCATAGCCACACTAAAGTTCATTACATCAGTTAAACACACCCATAGCTCTACATCCTGAAAATTTCTACATATAAACTTTTCTACTATCTCGAAAGAGTTATTTGATATTTCTACTCCCCGTACCTCGTGTCTTGATCCATAAATGTTATCTATAACAGGTCGAGATTTCTCATCTCCAGAAAATATCTCTTTTGAGGTAAAGACCACTACACCTTCAATAGTTTTACCGAATTCAGTCGATTCTCCGTATTGTTTATATAAATAAGCTAAACCTGAGGTAACCGCTCCAGGGCTCCTACCTAAACCGACAAAATGAAATATGCCCATAAAAATAAAAATGAGGCTTAATATAAATAAATACATTAATAAGATAAGAACTAAATATAGATCTTTGAATAATTATTATTGCTTTATTGACCTATTAATTTGTAATTATAAATGGTGTTCTCTATTGTATTAATATGATATGTCCTATGAGAACCGTCCCGCAGGAACTGATCTTCGTTTGCTTTCAACTCTCCTTTAGAGATTCAAAGACATCAAGGAGGACATAAACAAACTCCAGAGTAAAATCTTTCAACTCTCCTTTAGAGATTCGCGCTATGGCCCACCTTCGAAACACAATTATCTAACCTCCCTTTCAACTCTCCTTTAGAGATTCACACGAGAAGGTATTTAATAGATATTTTTGGGGAGATAGGCTTTCAACTCTCCTTTAGAGATTCATATAAAATGAGGACACTTGATAAAAATAATAAGAGAATCTTTCAACTCTCCTTTAGAGATTCTTCAATTTTACTATGCTCCTAATCGAGAGCCTATCTTACCTTTCAACTCTCCTTTAGAGATTCCAAGGTGGTTGATTTGAAGAATATTCATCCCGATGAAGTGGAGGCATGGATCTTTCAACTCTCCTTTAGAGATTCGGTATAGTTCATGGTTTATGGACGAGAGACCATCCACTCTTCACTTTCAACTCTCCTTTAGAGATTCATCTTCCATTTCAATAGTGTTTCCTTGCTCTTAATGTATTTCTTTCAACTCTCCTTTAGAGATTCACTCACGTTTCAACTCTACTATTCTCTGTTCTATGTTTTCTCTTTCAACTCTCCTTTAGAGATTCACATTTTACTAAATCTCCCACTGCGGCGATGCAAACCACTTTCAACTCTCCTTTAGAGATTCAGAAGCGAGGGATTCCATTGTTCGTGGCTACTACAGCTTTCAACTCTCCTTTAGAGATTCCTGAACGGAAATACGAAGGAAATCCAGCGTTTCAGCGAGCTTTCAACTCTCCTTTAGAGATTCATGCGATTTTTATGTTGGTAAAGTTGGGTGAGAGGAGACTTTCAACTCTCCTTTAGAGATTCAAAGCCGAGCTAGCAGTGTATTCAACATACCTGAAAGTCTTTCAACTCTCCTTTAGAGATTCCTCTATTTTTTGGTCACCGTTTGATGTCCTGGTATGACAAAACTTTCAACTCTCCTTTAGAGATTCAGGATAATCGATAGGATCCGTGAGGGGCTGAAGAGTGGTACTTTCAACTCTCCTTTAGAGATTCGATAAAGATGCTAAGGTTGAAGTGGTTGATGTAGGAGGAACTTTCAACTCTCCTTTAGAGATTCCAGATATTGAGAGAATGTATAGAAAAATGCTTGAAATACTTTCAACTCTCCTTTAGAGATTCGAATATTTGCTATAGATAGGGCTGGGACATGTGATATATGTCTTTCAACTCTCCTTTAGAGATTCTAGAGGGTGGGACAGCATACAAGTTAAGGATGTTAACTTTCAACTCTCCTTTAGAGATTCACAGAATACTACACACAAGGAAGCCTCATAGCAATACCAGTTCCTTTCAACTCTCCTTTAGAGATTCAAGGTCAAAGTGGAATGCGAAAACAGGTCAAATGAAAACTTTCAACTCTCCTTTAGAGATTCGGCACAGAGAAGAGAACACAAAGGAAGCGAATTGACGTCTTTCAACTCTCCTTTAGAGATTCAAGATATTAAGTATTACTTGCGTGATTATAAAACATGCCTTACTTTCAACTCTCCTTTAGAGATTCCCCATATATCGCAAAACTAAGCGGACAAGGTACTTATACACGCTTTCAACTCTCCTTTAGAGATTCCTAAATAGTTTTTGGTGATTTATTATGTGTTTAGATGTCTTTCAACTCTCCTTTAGAGATTCAAGATATGGGGCCGTGTAATCAAGGAGGTTATTGGACCGTCTTTCAACTCTCCTTTAGAGATTCAATTTCTTGATGCCTATCCTACAAGCAATTTTTAACGATTGTACTTTCAACTCTCCTTTAGAGATTCGAGATTCGTGTGAAAGCGTGGGGGCGACCAAAATGAAAGATGAGATCTTTCAACTCTCCTTTAGAGATTCAGAGCCGCCTCTCCCCACCCATAAGATGAGGCATAAACGCTTTCAACTCTCCTTTAGAGATTCTCTCAAGTGCACAATACATAGATTATAGGTTTGTGGCTAACTTTCAACTCTCCTTTAGAGATTCCTCATGACGTTTCTGTACGCAGTCATAGTAATTTATCCTTTCAACTCTCCTTTAGAGATTCATGAAAAATATATGATAATTGTATATACATGTATAAAAAACTTTCAACTCTCCTTTAGAGATTCGTGGCTGTTTGTGCAACAGAAGGAGAGAGTTAGAATATTACTTTCAACTCTCCTTTAGAGATTCATACTATACACAAAAACAATATCCAACAACAAAACAATATCTTTCAACTCTCCTTTAGAGATTCAAGGGGAAACGGACAGCGAGGTAATTCTTAGTTTGCTTGCTTTCAACTCTCCTTTAGAGATTCAAAGAAGTCTGTAGTAGGATAAAGATAGCAGGTCGCTATACCTTTCAACTCTCCTTTAGAGATTCGGGGTCGGCGAGGCGGATTCAGGATTCCCTGGATAGTTATTTGTCTTTCAACTCTCCTTTAGAGATTCGAGTTGTGTATAGCGAAGACTTACCTATTAATAAAAAAACTTTCAACTCTCCTTTAGAGATTCAACGGCATTCTTAAGTCTATTGAGAGGATACAAAAAATAGACTTTCAACTCTCCTTTAGAGATTCCTATCGGTGAAAAGGGGGAATTATCATTTAGACCCGTTCTTTCAACTCTCCTTTAGAGATTCAAAACCTTATAACACTGGTTTCCTTATAGAGCATCTATCTTTCAACTCTCCTTTAGAGATTCTTAATCATAAATCTCAATCACAAGGAAGGAGCAAGGCTCCTTTCAACTCTCCTTTAGAGATTCGCGTATAATTATCATTTCGGTAATAAATTGGGGTTTGAACTTTCAACTCTCCTTTAGAGATTCAATATTGAATCATCAGCCAACTGAGGAACAAATGTTTCAGTCTTTCAACTCTCCTTTAGAGATTCAGGAGAAGATCTAAAAAGAAGAGGAAATCAAGAAGTTTTACTTTCAACTCTCCTTTAGAGATTCAAACATACCTAGCAACTAAATACCCCCCACCCAAAGAAGCTTTCAACTCTCCTTTAGAGATTCTATATTCCTAAAAAACCCCCACCTTATAAAACTAAGGTCTTTCAACTCTCCTTTAGAGATTCCGTCGCATAGTGCTTTCACCATATCTACATAGTGTTGGTCATCTTTCAACTCTCCTTTAGAGATTCACCACTACTTAAATGGTCACCACAACTACCATGGTATATCCTTTCAACTCTCCTTTAGAGATTCATTTTACGGTGAATAAAAAAATGGGATTGTCGGAGCTGACTTTCAACTCTCCTTTAGAGATTCACATATCCACATTTAGGGCAAACCAAAATAGGCTGGGAACCTTTCAACTCTCCTTTAGAGATTCAAATACTTGGTGAATAAGTATGAGTGTAATTGAAATTCTTTCAACTCTCCTTTAGAGATTCGCCGAGGGAGGAGTTTGTCAAGAGGTTCTGGAGGTATGTCTTTCAACTCTCCTTTAGAGATTCAATACCCCTATCGGTATTGTAGTGAAGCAGGTATGTATTCTTTCAACTCTCCTTTAGAGATTCCTAGACGAAGAATGTAGAGGGAGGCTTCTACAGATCCTCTCCTTTCAACTCTCCTTTAGAGATTCTTGCTAATTCCTTCTTTTCTTTTTCCGCTGGTGTTACACCCTTTCAACTCTCCTTTAGAGATTCGAAATGCCTGAAGTTGAAGTATTGACGGTAATACCTTACTTTCAACTCTCCTTTAGAGATTCCGATATTCTAATTGGTTTTTTTCTATATTTAAAGGTTTCTTGTGGGTGTTTTTCTGGGGTGGGGTGGGACAACCGCTGATCTGTTTGGCCTTTATAAAGGGTGTCCCAAAAATGTATAGTATTTGTTCATCAATGCACAAAAATGTACATTATCATTTCTCACAATTTTTATTTATAAAATTTTTATGTTAATCTTTGGGTTGGGGGGTTATTCTATGGGTATAGTAGTTATATGTCCGATGGGTACTAGTCCGCCTATCGCTACAGAGTTTATTAATTATTTGAGTTCCAGAGGTGAATTTATCGATGCGGTTGTTTTGATCGGGACATCTGAGCCACAAGTTATTAGGAGTGTATATTTTACAGAGGCAGCTATTAAGACTCGATACACTAAAATGAGAATTTATAAAAGATTTTTCGACCGGATGGACATAGTGGGTACTAGTGATGTCAAGCGTTATTTGAGGATGGTTGTGGATATATTGTTAAATAGGAAATGGGTGAATAGGGAGATATATGTTAATATTGCTGGTGGAAGAAAGACTATGGTCTATCTAACCAGTATAGCGGTGTCTATCTTGGGTACTCCGAGGGTATTCCATGTTGTGGCTGAGGAGGTAAAGAGTTTTAGTGAGGAGGTAGAGAGAAATAGGTGGTTGATTGACACAATTGGAAAAATAGGGAGTCTTCGTGATAGGGTGAAGGCGTATCTCGAGAGAAGGGAAGTTTTGGATACAATGATGTATCCGCCTATGGAGAGCTATAAAGTTATAGAGCTGCCTGTAGTCCCATTAACTAAGGCATATATAATGGGGCTACGGGAAGTTTTGGAGGCAAATAGGTACATGCTTGATATGGCACCCGCGATAACCTGGACCTTAGAAGACCTAGGTTTTATAAGAGTCCAGCGGAAAAAGGATTATGTATATATATCTAGGACTGTCAAGGGAGATAAGTTACTTAATATTCTAAGAGGGGAGAAAAATCAATAGTCTCCATATATAAATAATATATCGAGATGCCTTTACTGCTCCGGGATATAATCCAAGACCCTTTACACGCCGCACACCCACTATATCTTCATCTCTATTACTTGGCCTACATATATATTTGGATCGTGGGTTTCGACAACAACAGCCCCACCCAGCCGTGGATCATAGGTGGCTATGAATCTAGCGGGGTGATAATGGTGGGTCAAGTAGCAATATAACCATATTGGTCCCCGGCCACTTAAAACCACCCCTTTCTTCAGATTCACTTTAGGAGGCTCTAAATCCTTTAGTTTCTTGGGCTCTATAACTTCCTCGAGGTCGAAATGTATGAGTGTATATTCCTCTTTCTCCCATATCTTGAACTTCATCTTCCACAGCACCATACCGGATAATCTAATAATTTTCAGGATTCTTTATCCAATTCCCTATTCTCTCTAAAGTCTTTTCTTTGACGTCATATCTTATCTCTATACAACCATTCTTTTTTCTAGCCATTGTTATATCTCTAAGGAAGCCTGAGTGGGCGAAGAAGTTTCTTACCTCATCAGACTTATATATAGAAGGTTTCTTCCTATCGTCATATCCATTGTTATTCCCTTTATTCATCAATTCAGATAGCGTCGTCCAATCACTACCTAATTTATCATAATATATCCATATTTCCCTTAAATCCCTATCTAGGAATCTGTTGTTTAATGGAAGGTTTAATTTTTTATATCCCTCTATGACACTTTTGAAGGGGCCTTCAACATATCTATTTATTTTGAAGGAAGGATTCCTTAGGGGTAACCCGAGGGTCGTTCTCAAACCATTGTATAGGGATATAGTGATATAGAGATTCAGTAGGTAATTATAGTTTAGACTTCTCGATTTAACTGTATAGGTATCTCCAGACTTCTTCACCACCGGCTTAAGCAATCCATTTGTTATATTAATAAGTTCTTCTTTGAGTATATCTACCTTATTGCTGAGCCAATCATATTCGATCCATCCTTCGCCGTCTATAAATGGCCTCTCGAATAGGAGAATCGGGATGTTATATTTAACTGAATTGAAACACAACTTTGTATATGAAATAAATCTATAGATTAGGCCGTTTAATTCCTGCTGCTCTTTACAGAATTTTTTCTTGGAATTTGGATCCTCATTTAATAGGTTTGATATTGAATATCTACTATTCTTAAAGGGCCACTCCAAAAAAGCTTTGACATCATATTCTTGGATGTAGATTTTACATTCTTCACCCTCTTCTTTAACGGGTTTAGTCAGGGTATAATAAGTTTTCAAGTGGTAACTCTCTAACCGAGACAGCTTCCTCTGTACAATATAGCCTCTATAGGCATCCATCATCAAATTTATATATTGATTTAGCCCTGTTGAGATATCAACATAGAATTGGCTTGGATTATCTAGAGACATGAGTAGGTTAATGAAGCCGGTCTTTATAGTATTTGGGTCAATATGATACTCAAGAACTATATTGGTATCTCTATCTCTATATTTGCCCATCGACTCAAAAACATATATATTAATATCATTGGCATCAGAGTCAACGAGTTGGCTTTGAATAAGATTCTCTACCTCTATAGAGAACCTCTCTTTGAACTTACTGTAGTCATCTACATATAGTTTGAGTAATTCACTCCTATTATTATCGAATTCCTTCATAGTTATAAGGCTTGTTGGGGCTAATAGTATTATTTTAGATCCACTTTCACTGGAATTTGATAAATATTTTTGCAGAGCTATTGAGGTAAGTGTGGTCTCATACTCTTCGTCTCCTATCCTAAATTTAACCTTACGATAATCAAACCTCCCTAATACCTGAAGAATATAAATATTCATACAATAATCTTATAGTGAATAGTAATTTTAAAAATATTGAGATTAATTTCCGTGGTATATTATCATCTGCTTTCAGGTTGATATAGTTAGATGCCATAGCTGACTAGCCTATTGAAGTCTCTAATGTTTTTTCATAAAGGTATAGTATTGACTGTCGCTGTAGCAGCTATAAATATGTATTTATGTTCGATTTGATCTCTGTGGAACTATCCGCAGCCTCTCTGGTTAATGGTGCTATATCGAAATATTCATCTAGAAGTTTCTTTAGATGCACCTGCCACTTCCATGTATCCCAATAGAAAATTCATAGTATGCTATTGATGGTATTTTGAGGTCATATCTGGATATCAATCTATTTATTTCCTCCAAATCCCAATAGGATACTTAATATATATTTAATATTATCCCGGTCATGATGTTTAGATCCATAGTCTTCTGGTTTCCCCTGCTGTCTTAACTGGTAGGTCCCTAGTATTTAATATTATAGGGTAATTTTTTGTGGCGCTCCCTATGGCTATATATCTTCGTGGTGGAAGGGATTTTGCAAGTATACTTAGTGCGTCGCTATCCATCTTTGCAGCTGGAAGAATATACTGGATATCGCTGTCATTCGTTAACCCAAATATAAATATGTTATCCGCCATGTTTACTGCATAACTCAATAGGGATGAAGGTGTGTTAGTTATATAGAATTGGTAGGCGCCTAGATGCCTTATTCTTGTTACTAGGTCTATCCATTCCACGTTGCTCAGGTATAGCTGAGCCTCTTCAGCAAATATAAATAGGGGTTCAATGCCTCCCTCGAGCAACTCCATTACTTTGGATATTATCACCTGGATTACTATGGTTGTGGTCACCCTATCCTTTCCTCTTAGATTTATTATTAGAGCGCCGCCGCCCCTCAATTTTTCCTTAAGTATCTCCTCAACCCTTGTTTCCTCCTCTGCTTTGCTTGTGATTATACCTGTTGAGTCTATATCCTCGATCCTTCTGAGTATTGCATCAGCTATCTTGGGTTCTCTAATGCTGTTTTCAACTGTAGCTTTTAATATCTCCGGGGTAATATCCATGCCGGTTTCCTGAAGAGCGAGCCATATATTCCTTAGTCTTCTAGCACTTGTATCCGGTAGATTTAGGACACTCTGCATTGTTCTTATAAGTATTTTCATGCCTATATAGGATAAGGTGAATTTAAGTGGTATGACGTCATCAGCCGATGCAGCGGGCTCGAGCAAATATATTTTTTCGTGGTATATGCTCTTATCCCCTTGCTTAATGTAACGCATAATAGAATATTCGTTGTTTATATCGAATATTATCACTCTCCCTCCATGATCTATTATTCCTAAAACTAGTGTTTTAGATAGATGAGATTTTCCGGTTCCTTTATCACCTACAACGATATTTATCCCTTGTATGTCTCTAGCATCTATATTTAATGGCTCCTTACTCAGGGATAGACCGATAAAAATCTTATATTTCTCGCCTATACCGAGTTTCTGGGCCAATTCATCTGTAGAGAACTTGGTTACCTCGGAGTTTCTAGTGGGAGTCCAGCCTGTCCAGGGGTATAACTCGCCATTTCTATACTCCATCTTGATCTTGGCTTTAGCTAGTTTGATATTGGATACATCGCTTAATGTACTTTTGATATCCTCATCGATATATTCCTCTATTAGATAGCTTCTTTCGAACATTTCGGTTCTAATTACATCTTCTAATATCCCGGGTAGATTTATTAATTCCTGCTCTACTACTAATGCTATTAGCCCCCTATCCTCATCTTTCTCTATGATTAATAGGTTATCCCCTACCTCAAGCTCCTCCTCATAATGATATATTATCCAGACCTCATCCCTTATCTTTCTGAAAAGCTTCATCCAACCACCTCTATTATGTAAATGGAGACAATATGTATCTCCTTATATTCAGTTCATCACCTATCTCATATCTATGTTGCTTCATAAGATAACTCTGTAGGGCTACAATTTCATTTCTTTTGAAGGCGACCATTAGATGGGCGGTCCGTAGGGCATCCGGGTATCCTCTATAGAACCTCGCTTCTCTATAAAATTTTTCAAGCGTTATATTTGGCGGGGTATCCCTCGACGCCACGTCTGTTCTAAATGGAGGGCCGTCGGCTCTGAACTTAGCTATGAATACATGTCCTATGCATTTATTTCTGATGCCAGGTGTAAGTGTACTATGTACATCGATATAACCTGGAGGTTGGTCTGGGGATATCAAATCCAATAGTTGATTACCATATATATCTTTTAGAACACTGCTCTTAGATACTCCAATCACCCTATTTCCATAGCGATATGCTCGAGAAACAGCTCTATATACGATTGAACGAGGGGTATCGACCGTTCCCCCCATTAATGACCCGTCCCAAAGAATGTATCCATCTCGGATATAGCTTGTTGTATTTAGTTGTATAATACGTTCAATGAAGTTCCTTATTCTATCCATGATTTTATAACCACTGGGTAGGCTTCGTTTTGATATTTTTGGTAAACCCAGCCTACGACGGAGATAATTAACTATATTCAAAGCATGATCCCAGTCGATGTTCATTATATATGGCCCCAAGATATAGCATTTATTAGAGGTTCCTTGGATAACTATTGAGACTCTATATGCGGCGATGAATCCGTTGGGTGTGTCCCCCAGCCTAATAGATGATGTATCTAATGCTAAAATTCCGGGTGACTTTTCCGGAATCTCATACTCTTTAAATGCCTTATACTCATATTCTTTCCTTAGTACAATTATTTCCTCATCGGATTCCGATTCATCTATAATTAGGGTAGGATGAATTATTTCCCGTGGTGTATATTTATCAACTTCACCGGATAATCTAGATGCAGAGTCGAATATCTCATTTAACCTATTGATATCCACTTATAAACCCAAGAATAGCAGTAGCCAAAAAAATTATTTAAACATTATAGCTGAATATACCAATATAATATATTATTATATTATTATATGGATTTGTTCTATGATATTCTTTATCGATAATCTATATGTGATATCCTAGGCATCATGCTACATAGATAAAGAACTTATTCATTGAGCAATGCTATTATAAGATTATATCGGTGATTTCATAGAAAAACCCGGTTCTTCTACTTCGGCATATAATAGGGATACTGATGCATTATTAACAAAATTTATTAATTTAACAAATAATGTATATAGTGAACGGTATGTCAAAATATCTAGCTATATATACAAGGTTATTTCTCGAATTTGGATATAGAGAATTTAGTATATCTATGGCTTCTAAGATAGGGAAAATGGGCTTTAAAACGCCATTAGCCATCGTATTAAATAGAATGTGTGATAAAGGGCTCTTGGAGAGGGTTTCAAGGGGTAAATATAGAGTTATCCATCCATTGTCGATACTTCTTGAACAGGCCGGATTCAGATGGAGGGATAAGGTAGACATAAAGTACCATGCAATAATAGATTTTCTATTGTCCAGACTAATAGTATATTTTAACGAGAATCTTGTTTCTATAATTATTTTTGGATCAGTAGCGAGGGGAGAGGCTAGGGAATACAGTGATATAGATATTCTAGTCGTAATTGACGGTGCTCCATCTAAATATAGCGATAGGATTAAGCTTATAAGATCCTTTATAGGTGGATTAGAGAAGCTTAGGATAGATATATGGCAGAAATATGGGGTATATCCTTTAATCGATATTATAATGCTTGACAAGTCGGAAACCTATATTAACCACCCATTTTACCTAGACTTGATTCATGACGGCATCATAGTCTATGATAAAGAAGATTTTATGAAGAATAGGATAAATGAGTTAAAATTAAAACTTAAAGAATTAGGTTCAAGGAGAATTGAATTGCCTGATGGAAGATACTATTGGGTTCTAAAGCCAGACCTCAGATGGGGGGAGGTTATTGATATATGAAGACAGATACTATGGCGCGGGATTACCTGAGAAGAGCAAAATCGAGACTTATCGATTCGAAATCAGCTTTGAAACGAGGTGATTATCCCGAGGTTATTCGATATTCTCAAGAAGCCACCGAATTATCATTAAAAGCTGTACTCAGAATATTAGGTATAGAGTATCCCAAGGTTCATGACGTTAGCGACATACTAATGTTACATAAAGAAAAATATCCTCAATGGTTCCAGGAAGAAATGGCTAAATTGGCAGAAATATCTATGGAATTGACTCTCAAGAGGGCTCCAGCAATGTATGGACTAGAATTATCCGGGAAACCAGCAAGCCAATTATTTGATAGATCAGATTCAGAAGAAGCTCTAAAATCCGCGTTATACGTATATGAGAAAGCCGAAAAATTAATAAGTGAATTCCAAAAACCCGATTAAATCAAAGTAAGAGTCACCCATTAATTATCTATTCTAGCCTTTAAAATAGGAATATAGCTAATATTATCCTCTTGAACCCATTAAGCTACCATTTTACCATCTTAAGGCAAAGAGTATTAACTATACTAATACATCATCTTAAAGCCATAAACAAACTTTCAACTCTCCTTTAGAGATTCTCACCATAGCGAGAAAATTTGGGAACCTAAAGAATCTAATCTTTCAACTCTCCTTTAGAGATTCGAGAGACCAAAAAACAAGAGATTCCAAGCATACACTATGAGATCTTTCAACTCTCCTTTAGAGATTCATTGAGAAAGAATTTGATGTTGAAGATTATGAAGATTTCTTTCAACTCTCCTTTAGAGATTCGAAGAAATAGAAAAACAAGAACAAGAGCCAAAACAAGAACCCTTTCAACTCTCCTTTAGAGATTCAACGCTATCTCGGTGTTTCATGTAGAATTGTATTATGACTTTCAACTCTCCTTTAGAGATTCGACAATCTAATTATTTTCAATATTGCGGTGAAGGAGAAATGAGCGCTTTCAACTCTCCTTTAGAGATTCGTGGTATCCAAGATTTACTTGACACATTAAATGACAATTCTTTCAACTCTCCTTTAGAGATTCGATTAAAGTGGTCTTCCCCAACGGTGATGAGGTCATGGTGCCCGCCTTTCAACTCTCCTTTAGAGATTCACTTTTGATGTACTTCGGAAGTGTGTAGTAAAATCGATTTCCACTTTCAACTCTCCTTTAGAGATTCAGGGCTTATTGTACTGGATGCAAAAAACTATATCGATTTGACTTTCAACTCTCCTTTAGAGATTCGCCCCTAATAATTTTACGGTGAATAAAGTGAGTGAGTTAAACTTTCAACTCTCCTTTAGAGATTCGTGAATTGACATCACACATAGAGACAGTATATTATAAACTCCTTTCAACTCTCCTTTAGAGATTCAAGGACTTGAAGCAGAAGCGGTTGTTCTATGCTAAACAGCTCTTTCAACTCTCCTTTAGAGATTCATGAACCGTATAAGGGGGCAAGTCATCAGGGCAATACTCTTTCAACTCTCCTTTAGAGATTCATGTTTGTCGGTATGGCGGTTGCGCCCATTCCTATGCCGCTTTCAACTCTCCTTTAGAGATTCTGGTTAGTACTAGTTCTCTGCGATTGCATTTGTTACCTTTCAACTCTCCTTTAGAGATTCATGCCAAAGTACTTGTGTCTATAGCAAAGAGCTGGAGGTCTTTCAACTCTCCTTTAGAGATTCAACTGTATTACTGATAACCTCAAGACCGATAGACCAATTCTTTCAACTCTCCTTTAGAGATTCGCTCGAGATAAAACGCCCGAGGAAGTCCGTGACGCTATCTTTCAACTCTCCTTTAGAGATTCATATGTTATTCAAAGTAATGAAGAAATATCTATTGAGTCCTTTCAACTCTCCTTTAGAGATTCATTCTTAGTTTGCTTGAGACAAAAGGATTTAAGGGCTCTTTCAACTCTCCTTTAGAGATTCCGAAAATATTGGACGGAGACGTTAAAGAAGTACAAAGATTTGCCTTTCAACTCTCCTTTAGAGATTCACTTTTGATGTACTTCGGAAGTGTGTAGTAAAATCGATTTCCACTTTCAACTCTCCTTTAGAGATTCAACAAGGAGGACAATACCTAGTTCTGATTATAAATTTGAACAGCTTTCAACTCTCCTTTAGAGATTCTTCCTGGAGTGCTTTCTTTATATATAATGAATAGTCGCCTTTCAACTCTCCTTTAGAGATTCTAGGAAGGAAGACATAGAGAAAATTAAGAATCCTAAATACTTTCAACTCTCCTTTAGAGATTCATAATAGATAGAAGCCTCGACAAAGCAAAAGAAAAATTCAGCTTTCAACTCTCCTTTAGAGATTCCCTCCATGAATTCCCGCGCATCATCCTCATATAACCTCTTTCAACTCTCCTTTAGAGATTCCTATTTCCTTACGCATACTTACCACCTCATAAAAAATTATCTTTCAACTCTCCTTTAGAGATTCTTGTTGAATAGTATGGCTTTGATGGAGATCTCCTTTCAACTCTCCTTTAGAGATTCCAAAAACAAAGACATATTCATGCTATACACACCATAAAGGCTTTCAACTCTCCTTTAGAGATTCTATGTGAATGGAGCGTGGAGATATGTTGACCTTGCTTAACTTTCAACTCTCCTTTAGAGATTCACAAATTTCTCAGAAAACACTACGCACAATATTTTCAAACTTTCAACTCTCCTTTAGAGATTCGTCGAAGCTCCACGCCCAGCCATAAGGCGTCAAAACACGCTTTCAACTCTCCTTTAGAGATTCTGGTAAATACTTGTTTTTGCATCGTCCACCACGACTTGCCTTTCAACTCTCCTTTAGAGATTCACATCGAGACCCACACGATGAAACACTCCTTAGAACACACTTTCAACTCTCCTTTAGAGATTCTAACGACATAAAAACCCCCAGCAATAGAGACATAGCAACACTTTCAACTCTCCTTTAGAGATTCATTTGCCGAGAAGTTTAGGATTATAGAAGGATATCTCGACTTTCAACTCTCCTTTAGAGATTCCAGTCCTAAAAGCGATATTAAGATATAACAAAATCACTTTCAACTCTCCTTTAGAGATTCACTGACGTAGCATTGATTACACTCCAACCCTTGGGGTAGTCTTTCAACTCTCCTTTAGAGATTCATTAGTAAAACAAACTCAACAGTGGTTGAAGAGGCTACAGACTTTCAACTCTCCTTTAGAGATTCTTGAGGGTTAGAGATGATGCTGATCTTCTCTGGACGATCTTTCAACTCTCCTTTAGAGATTCAAAAAAGAAAAAGAGCAGACGAAATCAAGAAGAAAAATGACTTTCAACTCTCCTTTAGAGATTCTTAGTACTGCCTCCACATTTTTTATAGTTGCCTCAGCAAACTTTCAACTCTCCTTTAGAGATTCAATGTGTTATTGCTTTTATTATTCGATTGTTTGTTTCTTCTTTCAACTCTCCTTTAGAGATTCATGATAGTAGTATTGTGGTGCCTAGCAGGAGGTTTGGTGTTATCTTTCAACTCTCCTTTAGAGATTCCTACTGATACTTTTAGGCTACCCAGCCTACCTATTTTTGTCTTTCAACTCTCCTTTAGAGATTCGAAGGCACTCAAACACCAAGGATATGTTTTCGCACAAGGACTTTCAACTCTCCTTTAGAGATTCTTGAGATAATACTGCGTCGCTCCAAGTCCTTAAGTATTACTTTCAACTCTCCTTTAGAGATTCAGTGGAAAATAAAGCACTATGAAGTCAAAGAGATTGATATCTTTCAACTCTCCTTTAGAGATTCACATCGAAATACTCAGGTGGGTCGTGTAACCTATATCCACTTTCAACTCTCCTTTAGAGATTCTCAGCCAGCAACATCTCATACTCCTTCCTCGACAAAACAACCTTTCAACTCTCCTTTAGAGATTCGTCAGCAGCCAATATAGCGGCAGCATTAGGCCGATACAACTTTCAACTCTCCTTTAGAGATTCAACCGATGAGAACTTCGCGGCGATACTTGGAGTCGAGGTTCTCTTTCAACTCTCCTTTAGAGATTCCTTCTGCGTTGAATAAACCGCTTAAGGCGGTTAAGCATACTTTCAACTCTCCTTTAGAGATTCCCCAGCTTAGAAGCTACTTTATGCCCTGCATATCCTAAGATCAACTTTCAACTCTCCTTTAGAGATTCATAGACCTTAATAAGTGGAAGGACGCAACACAAAAATATCTTTCAACTCTCCTTTAGAGATTCAATATAGAACTATTGGTGTCTATGATTTAAATCCTGATGTCTTTCAACTCTCCTTTAGAGATTCAATATAGCTAAGAATAAATTACGCTTATCCACCAAAACTAAACTTTCAACTCTCCTTTAGAGATTCGAGCAATAGCAATAGCAAGAAACAATGTCAGAGTACTACTCTTTCAACTCTCCTTTAGAGATTCATAATTTTTTCTGGGTGGTAGGGTTGATTTGTGACAATACCTTTCAACTCTCCTTTAGAGATTCTATTTACACGAACATTCAATATCAATAAGTTCAATCTTACTTTCAACTCTCCTTTAGAGATTCAGAGCAATAGCAATAGCAAGAAACAATGTCAGAGTACTACTCTTTCAACTCTCCTTTAGAGATTCAAAATATTGAAGCAGGAGCCGGACTGCCATGATAAGAAGACTTTCAACTCTCCTTTAGAGATTCCGATATTCTAATTGGTTTTTTTCTATATTTAAAGGTTTCTTGTGGGTGTTTTTCTGGGGTGGGGTGGGACAACCGCTGATCTGTTTGGCCTTTATAAAGGGT